>JAESFU010000008.1_pt1 | contig 1521498 bp, 1431 predicted proteins | sample 9269461 | NCBI WGS metagenome assembly JAESFU01 (sample SAMN14502556, study PRJNA617107) | algae metagenome | isolation source: Stenomitos rutilans HA7619-LM2 and co-occurring heterotrophs from cave walls | place: USA: Waikapalae cave, Hawaii | collected 2009-07-28 | reverse complement strand
TGTTGCCCGCCGAAAACTCGTCGTGAACCGCATCCTCGAAATCACGGATCGTCCGCATCCGGCGATACGCCTTCAACAAATCCTCACGCGGCAATTGCATCCCACTCGCCATCGCGTCCTCCCATGTTTGTCGTGCCGGGTCGTCAGAAGTAGGCGACGCCCGTCTTTCCAGAGAAAATGTGCCAGCGCCCGAGGTCGATATTGGCGTAGCAGCGCCCGCCCATCTCGCCCTTGAAATCCGGCTTCGTCTTGACCAGCAGCTTGGTGTCGCCGAACGAGACGTCCACCAGCATGTCGCCGCCGAGAGGCTCGGTGACCAGGATGTCCGCCGGAATCGCGCCGGCCGACTGGGTGAGGCTGATGGCGATCTGGTCGGGCCTCACGCCCATCCGGACGGTGCGCCCGTCCAGCCCCTGGCGCAGGAGCGCCGCCTGCTCGGGCCGCAGGAGCACGCGGAAGGCGCTGTGCTGCAGCCACATCGATCCGTCCTCCTCGACGATCTCGCAGTCGAGGAAGTTCATCGGAGGCTCGCCGACGAAGCCCGCCACCCACTCATTGGCGGGATGGTTGTAGACCTCCTGCGGCGTGCCGAGCTGCTGCAGCACGCCGTTGTGCATGACGGCGATGCGGTCAGCCATCGACATGGCCTCGAGCTGGTCGTGGGTGACGTAGATCATCGTCGTGCCCAGCCGGCGCTGCAGGAGCTTGAGTTCCCCGCGCATATGGGCGCGCAGCTTGGCATCGAGATGGGCAATCGGCTCGTCGAAGAGGAACAGCTTGGGCTCGCGCACGATGGCGCGGCCGATCGCTGTGCGCTGCTTCTGGCCGCCAGAGAGCTCCTGCGGCTTGCGCTCGAGCAGATGCGAGATCTCCAGCATTTCCGCCGCGCGCTTCACCTTCTGGTCGATCGTCGCGCTGTCGGCCTTCCGCAGGCGCAACGGGTTGGCCATGTTCTCGTAGACGGTCTTGTGCGGATAGAGCGCGTAGTTCTCGAACACCATGGCGATGTCGCGATCCTTGGGCGGCAGCTCGTTCACGCGCTGGCCGCCGAAGGAGATGGTGCCGGCCGAGATGTGCTCGAGCCCCGCCAGCATGCGAAGCGTCGAGGACTTGCCGCACCCCGACGGTCCGAGCACCGACAGGAACTCGCCGTCCGCGCACTGGATGTTGAGCTCCTTCACGGCGGCGGTCTTGCCGTAGTACTTCCACACGGAACTGATTTCGACGGACGCCATCGGGACCTCCCGTAGTCGATTGATCTTGTCGTTTGCGTCGCTCTACTCGCGCACGGCACCCATGGTGAGGCCGGTGACGAGGTAGCGGCGGATGAGAAGTCCGAGGAACATCATGGGGATCGTGGTGATCACGCCCGCCGCCATGATGCTGCCCCACTGGATGTTCTGAGGCTGGACGAGTTCGCGCGTCGCCACCGGAAGCGTCTTGGCCCCGCCCGACCCGATGATCGAGGCGAACAGGAAGTCGTTCCAGGCGAAGAGCACGCAGAGCACCAGGAAGGCGCCGATGCCGGGGGCGACCAGCGGCAGGATGGCGAGGAAGCCGCCGAACCGCGTGGAGCCGTCGCACATCGCGGCTTCCTCGACGGCGTAGGGCACGTTGTCGAAGAAGCCCTTCAGGATCCAGATGGCGAAGGGCAGGTTGAAGGTGGTGTAGGCGAGGATCAGGCCCGGCAGCGTGCCGACGAGGTCCAGCGAGCGGAAGATCGAGTAGAGCGGCACCATCACCGCCACGACCGGCGCCATCCGGGTCGATATGATCCAGAAGAAGACGTCGGGCTTGGCCTTGAAGTCATGCCGCGACAGGCCGTAGGCGCACATCGATCCCAGCACGACCGAGACCAGCGCCGAACCCAGCGCCGCCACCACGCTGTGCGTGAAGTAGGTGGCAAAGTTCAGGTCAAGGAACAGGTTCTGGTAGTGCTTGAAGGTTGGCGTGAAGTCGAAAAAGATTCCGATCTGCGACCACTGCCCCACCTGCGGAAGCCGGAATGCTTCGAGCAGGTCCTTGAAGGACGAGACGAACATCACGAAGATCGGCAACACCGTGAAGAGGATGTACCCGGTCAGGAAGATGATCGCGAGGACCTTCAGGACCTTCTTGGCGGGGCTGTTGTAAGTGACGATATCGCTGGAGGCCATGACGTCACTCCGTGGGCAGGTCGCCGCGCCTGGCGGCGGGCTGGTCGAAGACGCGGACGAGAAGCTTGCCGAGGATGATCGTCACGATGAGCAGCGTGAGGGCGATCGCGGCACCGCGTCCGAGCTTGAAGTAGTGGAAGGCCACGTCGAAGAGGTAGACGGGCAGAACGTTGGTCGCGTCCGCCGGCCCGCCGCCCGTCAGCGTCAGGATGACGTCGATGAAGCGGAAATTGTCCATGAACCGCAGCAGGATGGCGATCAGCAGGAACGGGTAGAGGTTGGGCAGCGTGACCGAGAGGAAGTTGCGCAGGTCGCCGGCGCCGTCGACCATGTTCGCTTCCAGCTGGTCGCGGGGAACCCGTTTCATGCCGGCCAGCGTGATCAGCGTGATCAGCGGCGTCCATTGCCAGACGTCGACGATGACGATGCCGTACATCGCGGTGTCGGCAGAGCCGAGGATCGACGTTCCGCCCAGGATGCCGAGGCTCTGGAAGAGCCAGTGGTACCAGCCGAAAGTGGAGTTGTAGAGGAAGTACCAGACCAGGCCGGCGATGACGGGGGCCATCATCATCGGCATGAGGATCACGGTGACGAGCACCTTCTCCCATTTCGATCCGTTCAGGAGAATGGCGAGCAGGACACCGATGATGATCTCGAAAAACAGGCACAGGGCGCTGTACTTGAGGAGCAGCGTCCAGCCGGCCCAGTACTTGCCATCGTTGACGACGGCGCGCTCGAAGTTCTTCAGGCCGACCCAGGCGTCGCCGCCATCGGCGCCGACATTGTGCAGGCTCATCCAGATCAGCCAGAAGAACGGATAGATGGTGATGGCGGCGAGCACGATGATCGCCGGGCCCATGAGCAGCCAGTAGTAATTCCGGGAGGCAACCGGATTCCGCTCCGCCGGGACGAAGTCGATGGTCAGCGCGCCGTCGGCGAACGTTTCTGCATGGGCGACGGCGGTGCCGTTCGACAGACCTCCACCCCGCCCGGGCAGGGCCGTCTCGGAATACGGAATCGTGGACACGTGAGCCTCCGGGACAGGCACTTGCGGGGGACGCGGCGCATGATGCGCCGCGTCCGTTCACGTCGGGATCAGAGGTCGTGGAGGTCGTCGACCTGCTTCTGGATCGCCTTGCAGGCCTCGTCCGCCGACTGCTTGCCGGCGATGCACTTCTGCGTCTCGGTCGCCACGATCTTGTGGTACTCGTTCGCCTCCGGAATCTTCGGGCCGAGCACGAAGTTCGGGTCCTTGATGCCGAAGTCGTAGACGGCGTCGAAGGTCAGCGCGTTCGGCATGGTCGTCGGACGCTGGCGGGCCTTCTGGACGTCCGGGAGATCCATCACGGACTTGCGGGTCGGGGTGCCACCGACGCCCTTCAGCACGCTGTACTGCGTGTCCTTCGACGTCGCCCAGATCGCGAAGAGATAGGCGGCGCGCTTGATGTCCTCGGAGGCGTTGCCGTTGATGCCGATGCCGCCGATGCCGCAGTTCGTGCCGTTGACGACCTTGCCGCCGTTCTTGACCCAGCTCGCCTCGCCCTTGGGGCAGGGTGCGTAGCCGGTCTTGCCTCCGGCGGCGCGGCTGGTCTTCTCGTCCTCCACCGAAGCGGCGAACTCGTTGTACTGCACCTGCATGGCGATCTGGCCGGCCTGGTAGACCGTGTTCAGCTGCAGCGTGCCGTTGGCGAGGTTGTCGGGGTGGCTGACGTCAGCCTGCTCCTTGAACTTCTGCATCATCAGCACGGACGTCTCGTCGCCCCAGTTGGTCGGGCCGGGCTTCTTGGAGCCGAGCTTGTCGTCCACCTTGAAGTCGTTCCACTGGCCGTGGCTGTACATCAGGCGCTGGATGTCCAGCTGGGTCGTCCACGCGAAGCTGCCCTGGTGCTGGGCGTAGCCGTAGGGCACGTCCTTGCCGGCGGCCTTCAGCTTCTTGAAGAAGGCGGCGAAGTCGTAGAGGTTCTTCCAGGTGGTGTCCTTGGTGAACTCCATCCGGTAGCCGTATTCCTTCTCGAAGTCCTTCGTGTACTGCTCGAACAGGTCCTTGCGGTAGAAGGTGCAGGCGACGGCGGAGTCGTAGGGGAAGGCGACGAGCCGGTCCCGGGTGTAGAAGTGGCCGCAGGCGTCGAGATAGTTCTCGAACCACGCGTCGGCGCCGACGCCCTCGGGGTCCTGCGGAAGGTTGTCGTCCTTCACGTACTTGCTGAGGTCGGCAAGCTGGTCGGCGAAGGGTGCGCCGATCGGCTTGTCCTGCACGTATTCCAGGATGAAGTCCGACTTTCCGCTGCGCAGGTCGATGCCCATCTTCTGCTGCACGACGGGCAGGTCATCGGTGAGGATCTCGACGGTGATGCCCGTGAGGTCGAAGAAGGGCTTCAGGTTCTCGCGGATGGCGAAGGACGGCGGCGTGTTCTCGGACAGGAACACGAGCTTGGAGCCGGAGAACTGCTTCCACTTGGCATCGGGTGAGGACGCGGCCTGCACCGGGGTCTTGGTGACGAAGGAGCCGAGGCTCGCCGCGATCGAACCAGCGCCGAGCGCAGTCGCCGCACCGCCGCCGAGCTCGAGGAACTTGCGCCGGGATACGCGTGAGTACAGTGCGTTCTTGGGCACGTAGAACATGGACCGTTTCCTCCCATTCATCACCGGCTGAAGCCGGCGAACCCTTGTTGGGGAGAGGATGTCAGCACGGGCCGTGCCAGACGGTGTTCACACTGTTTTCACTACGTTTTCCCCGCCAGGACCGTCGCATCTGTCGCAGGTGCCGCATGGGCCTTTGTGACAGTTGCGACACCTGTCGCAACAGGCGCGACACGCGCGTGAGCGCCTTCCGCGACAGTGCCGCGGAATGCGATGGCGGCCCTGGTGGGCTCACATGCGGCGCAGGCCGAAGACGTTGATCTTGCGATGCAGGGTGGCGCGCGAGATGCCGAGCCGCTGCGCGGCGCGAGAGACGTTCCAGTCCGTCTGGTCGAGCGTCAAGGTGAGGACGCGGCGCTCGGTCTCGGCCTTGGCCAGCAGGGCCGGGCCCTCGCCCTCCTGCTGCGCCGGGGCGCCGAGACTGGCGGGCAGGTCCGACATCTGGATGATCTCGCCCTCCGAGACGGCGAGCGCGTAGCGCGCGACATGCGAGAGTTCCCGCATGTTGCCCGGCCACGGATACTGCTTCAGCAGAAGAGCCACGTCTGGCGTGAGGCGGACCTTGCCGCGGCCCTGTGCCTCCGCCTCGCGCGCGAAGGCGGCAGTGACGATTTCCATCCGGTCGATGCGGTCGCGCAGGGCCGGAAGCGGGATGACCGCGCCGGAGAGCCGGAAGAAGAGATCCTCGCGGAACTTGCCCTGCTTCACCAGCGCGTGGATGTCATGCAGGCTCGCCGAGATGACCGAGAAGTCGACCCGGATCGGCTTGGTGCCGCCGACGGGCACGAACTCGCCTTCCGACAATACGTGCAGCAGCCGCGTCTGCAGGTGCAGCGGCATGTCGCCGATCTCGTCGAGGAAGAGCGTGCCGCCATTGGCCTCGACGAGCCGGCCCGGAGATCCCTCCTTGGCGGCACCGGTGAAGGCGCCTGGCCGGTAGCCGAAGAGTTCGCTCTCGATCAGCTCGGCCGGGATGGCAGCACAGTTGAAGGCGACGAAGGCTCCCTCGCCATGGGCGCTCTCGCGGTGAAGGGTGCGGGCGACGGTGGTCTTGCCTGTCCCGGTCTCGCCCTGCAGCAGGATCGGGAGGCGGCGGTCGACGAGGCGCTTGGTGATGCGAAGCCGCTCCGTCACCACCGGATCGTAGCCGACTAGCTCCGTCAGCGAGAACTCCGCCGGGCCCGGAACCCTCGCGGGTGCAGCGGGCGGCCGTTGCACCGGCAACGGGCTGCGGCGGCCGCTCTCGAGGCCGCGAACGAACAGCTGTGCGCCGGAGCGGGTCACGGCAGCCTGCGTCTCGCCTGACCCGTGCGGCTTGCCGAGCTCGACGACCTCGCCGAGCTTGCTGCCGATCAGCCGCTGCAGCGGAACGCGGAGGGCCTTCTCGGCGGACGGCGTGGCATCGACGATACGCTCGCCGGAGTCGAGGGCGAGCCAGTGCTCCTCGGCGATGTCGGCGAAGTCGTCATAGCGCGAGAGCCGGACCACCGTGCCGCCCGCGAAGCGGCGCGCAAAGTACATGCGCTCGATGCGCTGGGCCGCCCGGCTGAGGATGTCCCGCACGAAGCGCTGGGACGTGTGCTCGCACTCGTGGGGGGTCGTAACGTTGAGGACGCCGGCGACGCTGCCGCGCTCGCCGTGGATCGGGGCGGCATTGCAGGTGAGCTGGGTGAAGTCGACGGTGAAATGGTCGTCGCGCACGATGGAAACCGGGCAGCGCGCGGCCAGCGCCGTGCCGATGCCGTTGGTGCCGCGCAGGTCCTCCGACCATATGCTGCCGACCATGAGGCCGGCCTTGCGGCAGCCCTCGACGAGCTCCGGGCTGGAGCGCAGGAGCAGCGTCACGCCGGACTTCTCGTTCAGCGTGATGAAGTAGCCGTACGGGTTGAGGCGGGCGAAAAGCCTGTCCACCTCGCTGCGTGCCAGGGAGACGAGATCCTCGACCGGGGTGGTAACCTGGGCGAGTTCGGACCGCGTGAGAAGATCGACGGACCGCGCATGCTCGGGCTCGAGCCCGAAATCCTGCAGGCAGCGGCGCCAGGACTCGCGGACATAGTCCGGCCGGCCACCTTGCGCCGGTTGCCGGAGTGTCGAGATCACCTTTTCGCTGTGAGCGCTGGCCTGCATTTCCCGCTCCGCCCGAAACGCAGTCGTATCCGCGGTCGCGGGGAATACCGTAAGGCCGCCTCGAGTGAACGACAATGTCTTTTCTCGCTGCAGCGCAGCAAGCGGTTAGAGCTTTTGCCGGAATGCCGCGAGTTGTACAGCGTCTTGTTAGATTACTCTGAGGATATGACATCATCTCGGGCGAGAGAGGCGTGATTTGTGGAACCAAACGTGGCTGGAATACATGGCAGTAATTACTGATATACCAAAAAATCGACTGAGAAATGCGGGTCCCGAGTACGCGTGAGCGGCAGCGGACCCGGATCTGGCCTGTTTTCACGGTTTCGGCGGGTGTGTGCCGAGCTGGCGAGCGAGGAAGATGCGCGCGTGCCCCGGTGGGAAACCTGGGATGAGCCCGACACGGTCGAACCCGGAGCGCTCGTAGAACCTGGCCGTGCGTTCCTCGAACGTGTCCACATAAATCCCGGCGCACGCACTCGCCTCGGCTTCGGCGACGGCCTGGAGGAGAAGGGCTGTGCCCGTGCCGGCACCGCGGGCGTCCTCGGCTACCCACATCTGCCGGATGTAGAGCCAGCCCCAGTGAATGCTCCCTGTAATCCCTCCGATCAGACGGCCGTCGCACCGGGCCGCAAGGACGACGCGCCGGGGGCGGGCCTCGCCGAAGCGGGCCGTGATGTCTTCGGCGAGCCGTGCCTCGATTTCCGTGCCGGTGTCTCCGTCGGTCTCGCTCCCGATCGTGATCGGCGAGGGGCTTTCGCCGTTGCGGTGAAGCATGGCAACGCTCCTGCATCAGGGTAGTGTCGGGCAACGACCCGCGGAGGCGGCATGCACGGGATGTGCTGGATCACGGGCAGTGTCGCGGCGGGAGTTGCCGTCGGCAAGGGGTGGCGCGCCGCCATGGCGCTGGTGCTCGGGGCTGCCGTGCTTACGTCGCCTGTGCCGTCCCGTGCCGGAGACCCTAGCTGCGAGGTTCCTGTTCCTGCTCGCAGCGATCGCCTGGTGCAGTCCTACGCGCCGACCCTGGAGTTATGCGGGCACGGTGACGCCCGCCGCATCGCAATCCGCTCGATGCGCCTCGACGGGCAGCCGGCCTACCTGCTCGTCGACCCCGAGCGCCTGACGACCTCCCTTGAATCTGCCGCGTGCTGGTCCTGTACGCCGGCCAGCGACGAGGACATCGCCCAGACCCGATACGAGACGGTCGTGCGGCACGCCCGCGACCAGGAGGGCAAGGTGCTGGGCGAAGCCCGGCTCAACGCAGGAATGACGGGCATGACGGGCCAGGGAACGGCGGTGACGCTCGACCTCTGCCCGAGCCGGAAGCCCCTCGACCGGTGGATCCTGTCGGATATCGCTGCTCGCCAGCAGGCTGCGCCTGTCGCCTTGTCCGTGACCGGGGCGTGGATGCGCAGACATGGGCCAGACATGAACTGGCTGCGCGAGCAGGCCAGGGCGGGCGCCCTCGCCATCACCTGGGTCAACCATACGGACCTCCACCGCTTCGTCGCGGGCCTTCGTCCGGACCACAACCTGATGCTCCTGCCGGGGACCAATCCGGAGAGCGAGATCCTCGGGGCCGAGCGGCAGCTGATTGCTGAGGGCGAGACGCCGTCGGTGTTCTTCCGCTTCCCCGGGCTGGTCTCGACCCCCGCGCTGTCGGAAGCCGTCGCCCGCCACCACCTCGTCGCCATCGGCGCATCGGCTTGGCTGGCTCTCGGCCAGAAGCCCCGGCCGGGATCGGTGATCCTCGCCCATGCCAATGGCAATGAACCTCAGGGGCTCAGCGCGCTTGCCCGGCAACTCGAGGGCAACCCCGAAGTCCTCCCCCTGCGTCCCCTCACGGACCTTCGCTGAGACTGCCCGCGGCGAAGCTTTCTCCCGGCCGGGCCTGCTCATCTCACGAGGTCCACGAGCTACGGCGTGCGATTTCCCGTCCGGGTGGAGCAGACGATCGGATGGGCGAGATGGCCGATCCCGAGGCGACCAGCGACTGCCCGCTGGGGTGAACGTATCTCAGGCGATGGCCTTCTCGGTCTTGCCGGTCAGGCAACGAACGAAGTCCCGCTTCAGCGGCCTGAGCTCCCCGGAGGGATCCCAGGCGACGAGGAAGCGCGAGGTGAGGCCCCACTCGGCCGGACGCACCGCACGCATCCGGCCCTGGTCGACCCAGCGTCGTGCGGCATGGTCGGGGAGGAACCCGACATAGCGGCCGGAGAGAACGAGGATCTCCTGCGCCTCCATGTTGGACACGCTGGCATTCGCGGTGGCCTTGCCGAAGCGGTAGACGTCATCGAAATAGCGGTAGGCACGCACCGAGAAGCGCGCATCCATGAAATCCGCCCGGGAGATCGCCGCGTCCGGCATGTCAAACCAAGGGTGCCCGCGGCCGCAATACAGCGAATGCCGTTCGACGATCACGTCCCGGTATTCGAGCGACGGCACCGACTGGGAGAGCGGACCGATGACGATGTCCCGCTTTCCCTCCACGAGGCTGCGCTCCAGCGTCTGCGGGGCGCTGATCTCGAGGTCGAGAAAGACGTCCGGGTTGGCGGCGCCGAAGGCCGCGATGGCGCGGTCCAGACCAACCTCGTCCGACGTCACCACCGTGTCGAGCACGCCGATGCGGAACCGCCGGCCTGCAGATCCGTGCACCCGGCCCATCCGCGCCTCGAAGGCTTCGATGGAGCGGAAGAGGTCCTGCACTCCCTCATAGGTCTCCTCGCCCGCCCTGGTGAGAGCAAAGCCGCCGCGTCCGCGCTCGCAGAGCCGCGACCCCAGCTTCGCCTCGAGATTGGCGATGTGGGTGGAGAGCGTGGACTGCGAGATGTTGAGCGCCATCTGCGCATTCTGGAAGCCGTTGCACTCCACGACGGTGGCGAAAATCTTCAGCAGGCGGAGATCGATCCCGCTCAGGCGTCTCATGGGGCGGGCTCCTTTACATCGATGAATGCCGATGAAAGCCCGCCGATGTTCGTGATTCAAGTCGCTGCCCGGTCAGCGCTAGCCTCACGGTCCGGGATCATAGATCGTCCGCACGCCAGGAGCCGACCGACATGCGCCGTTTCCTCGCCACCGCCGCCTTCGCGGCCCTGCTTTCCTCTACAGTTTCGACCCTTCCGGCCGCTGCCGCCGACACCATCCGCGGCCTCGCGCCGACCTGGGTCGGGTTCGCCCCGGCGCTCGTTGCCGACAAGCTGGGCTGCTACGCGGAAGAGGGACTGACAGTCGACTTCAAGTTCGAGGACGATCGAAGCAACGTGCTGGCCGCCTACGCCCGCGGCGACATCGAGGTCGACATGCGGACCGTGGGCGAGCACCAGGGCCGCCCGCGCGACGCCAGCACGCCCGGGATCATCATCGGCACCATCGACCTGTCGGTCGGCGGCGACGGGGTGATCTCCGACGGGTCGGTCAAGTCGGTCGCCGACCTCAAGGGCAAGACGATCGCGGTGGAGCCCAACATCCCGGCCCGCCTGCTGCTGCAGATGGAGCTCGCCAAGGCCGGGCTCACCCTGAAGGACGTGACGCTGAAGGAGATCGCGACGGCCGACACGGTGGCTGTGTTCGCCGACAACTCCGTGGCGGCGGTGGGCACCTACGAGCCCTTCATGGGTCAGGCGGTGAAGACGGTCACCCAGCGCAACCCAAAAGTGCTCGTCTCGTCTAAGGATGCGCCGGGGCTGATCATCGACATCATCACGGCGCGGCAGGACGACCTCGCCAAGAACCCCGAGAAGTACAAGAAATTCCTGCGCTGCATCTACCGCGCGGTCGACTTCTACAAGAAGGACCCGGCCAAGTTCGCGGAGATTGCCGCGCCGCTCTACGGCCTGCAGCCGGCAGAGGTGACGGAGATCATCAACAGCTCGCTGGGCTACACCAGCTACGAGGACGCGCTGGCCTATATCGGGACCAAGGACAAGCCCGGCACGCTGTTCGGCTTCTTCGACACGGTCATGAAGCTCAACCTCGACTACGGCGCCGCCGACACCAAGCTCGATGCCAAGCAGCAGATCGACCCGTCGGTGATCACGGGCCTCTTCGACGGCAAGAAGCGCTGAAGGCAGGGCAGGGGCGGGGGCGATGGCACGCAGCCGGCGGCTTCGCCTGCAGGTCGCCGGTCTCGTCTTCGGCCTCGTCCTGCTGGGACTTTGGGAGCTGGCGGCGCGCTCCGGTTTCGTCGCGCCGCTGTTCCTGCCGCCGCCATCGACGGTCCTGGCAACGCTGTGGAACATGGCGACCCAGCGCGACCTGCTCTACCACGCCGCAGTGTCGACCGCCCGCGTCTGGGGTGCCTTCCTCATCGCAGTCGTCATGGCCGTGCCGATCGGCATCCTGATGGGCAGCTACGCCCTGGCCGGCAAGGCGCTGGAGCCGACGATCGACTTCGTCCGCTACCTGCCCGTGCCGGCACTCGTACCCCTCGCGATCATCTGGTTCGGGGTGGGTGAGGAGACCAAGATCTTCCTGCTCTGGATGGGCACCTTCTTCCAGCTCGTGCTGCTCGTCGCCGACGACGTTCGCCGCGTCCCGCACGAGTACGGGGAGATCGCAGCGACTCTGGGCGCACCGCGTGCCCGCGCCCTCATGGACGTGACGCTGCCGGCCATGCTGCCCACGCTGTGGGACAACATGCGCATCACCCTGGGTTGGTGCTGGAGTTACGTGATCGTGGCGGAGATCGTCGCAGCCGACAGCGGGCTCGGCTTCGTCATCTGGCAGTCCCGGCGCTACTTCAAGACGCCGGAAGTGATGGCCGGGGTCATCGCCATCGGCATCATCGGGCTGGCGACCGACCAGTTGCTCCGCGCCCTGCACGGGCGCCTCTTCCCCTACCTCGTCCGGTGAGCGCGATGAGCTATCTCGCCTTCGACGCGGTCACCAAGGTCTTCGACACGCAGGCGGGTCCCGTCCCGGTGGTCGAGCCCTTTTCGCTCGACATCGCCAAGGGCGAGATCATCGTCTTCCTCGGTCCGTCCGGCTGCGGCAAGACCACGCTGATGCGGATGGTCGGCGGGCTAGAGACACCGACGAGCGGGGCTATCCGTCTCGGCGGTGACATGCTTGGGCCGCCGGACCGCCGGCGCGGCATGGTGTTCCAGTCCTACTCGTCGTTCCCGTGGATGACGGTCGAGCAGAACGTCGCCTTCGGCATGCGCTACCGCCACGACCTCTCGGCAGCCGAGAAGCGGGAACGGGCGAAGCATTTCCTCGGCGTCGTCGGGCTGACGGAGTTCGCGGCCACCTACCCGAACCGCATCTCCGGCGGCATGCGCCAGCGCGTGGCCATCGCCCGCACTCTCGCCGCCGGGTCCGACGTCCTCCTGATGGACGAACCCTTCGGCGCCCTGGACGCACAGCGGCGCGAGGCGTTGCAGGTCGAGTTGCGGCGGATCCTCGAGGCGGATGCAAAGACGATCGTCTTCGTCACGCATGACGTCGACGAGGCCGCCTTCCTCGCCGACCGCGTGATCGTCTTCACCCGCCGGCCCGCGCGCATCCTGGCCGAGGTGGACGTGACCGCCGGGCTCGGCAGCCATCGCGATCTCGAGACGCGGGACGGGCGGCTCTTCTTCGAACTCCGGAGCGAGCTGCTGCATCTCGTGCGTTCCACGGCGGAGGACGCCTGAATGTCGCTGCCGGGGATCAGGGACAAGCGCGTGCTGGTGACGGGCGCCAGCCGCGGGATCGGCGAGGCGGTGGCGGCCGCCTTCGCCGCTGCGGGGGCGCGGGTCGTCATCCTCGCCGAGGATCCCGGCGTCGAGGAAACGGGGAGGCGCATCGGCGCCGTCGCCATGCATGTCTGCGACATCGCCGACGAGAAGGCCGTCGCCCGCGTCGCAGCTGCTGTCGGCGGGCTCGACGTGCTCGTCAACAATGCCGGCCTGGAACGCATGACGCCGATCGACGACGACTCGGCCACCACCCTCGCCGTGTTCCGCCGGGTGCTCGACGTGAACGTGGTGGGCACCACCATCGTCACGCAGGCCTTCCTGCCGCAGCTGCAGCCGGGGTCGCGGGTCATCAACACGGCCTCGGTGTGGGGCAGGGTCGCAGAGCCCCTGTTTGGCGCCTATGTCGCGTCGAAGCATGCCGTGATCGGCCTCACCAAGACCTGGGCCCGCGAGCTCGGCCCGCGCGGCATCGCCGTCAACGCCGTGGCTCCGGGCTGGGTGCGCACGGAGGGCTCGATGCGCTCGGCCGGCGTCATCGCCGCCCGCACGGGCCGGACGGAGGCCGAGGTCGTCGCTTCCGTCGAGGCCGCGCAGCCGTTGCCGGGCGGGCTGATGGAACCGCCCGACATCGTCGGCCCCTATCTCTACCTCGCCTCGGATCTCGCCGCGAACGTTACGGGCCAGACGCTCGGGATCGACCGCGGCGAGGCACCGTGGTGATCCGGACCTGCCAACAAAGCGAGAGCGCTATGGACGCCTTCGATCCCGCCTACCTTCCCGTCTCGGGCTTCGACCTGCCGCGTTTCGCGGGTATCCCGACCTTCATGCGGCTGCCGCATGCACCCTCGCCTGACGGCATCGAGGTCGGCATCGTCGGCGTGCCGTGGGACGGAGGCACGACGAACCGCCCGGGCGCCCGCCATGGCCCCCGCGCGCTGCGCGACTCGTCCAGCATGATGCGGATGTTCAACCAGGCGACGGCCGCGGCGCCGTTCCACACCGTGCGCTGCGCCGATCTCGGCGACGTCGGCCCCAACCCGGCGAGCCTCGAGGATACGCTGGCACGCATCGAGAAGGCCTATGCCGGTTTCGTGGCTGCCGGTGTCACCCCGCTGACGGCGGGCGGTGACCACCTCACCAGCCTGCCCGTGCTGCGCGCCGTCGCGAAAGCTGGCCCGGTGGGCATGATCCATTTCGACAGCCACACCGATCTCAACGACGACTATTTCGGCGGCTTCAAGCTGACCCACGGCACGCCGTTCCGCCGCGCTGTCGAGGAGAACCTCCTCGATCCCCGCCGCATCGTGCAGATCGGCATCCGCGGCACGACCTATGACGGCGAGGACCGCGAGTTCGCCGTCGCCTCGGGCGTTCGCATCGTCAGCATCGAGGAGCTGATGGACCGCGGGCACGCGGCCGTCATGGCGGAGGCTCGCTCCATCGTCGGTGAAAAGCCGGTCTACGTCTCGTTCGACATCGACGGCATCGACCCCTCCCAGGCGCCCGGCACCGGTACGCCGGAGATCGGCGGCTTCGACACGTTCACGGCGCAGAAGATGGTGCGGGCGCTGGACGGGCTCGACATCGTCGGCGCCGACCTCGTCGAGGTCTCGCCGCCCTTTGACGTCGGCGGGATCACCGCGTTCGTCGGCGCGTCCATCATGTTCGAACTGCTGTGCGTCACGGCGAACGCGGTGGCCCGGCGGAAAGGGCGGCCGGTCCTCGTCAACGAGCGGATCGCCGCCGTCGGGTGGAAGGCGAAACCATGAGCGACCCGAAGCCCGGCTCCAATGTCCGCAACGCCTATGACGGCGGCCGCCTCAACCTGCCCTTCGTCGGGATCTGCACCTTCGGGAAATGGCCCTACGTTTCTGACTGGGACGCGATCGACGCGGACGTCGCGGTGATGGGCGCGCCCTTCGACTTCGGCACCCAGTGGCGCGCAGGCGCGCGCCTCGGTCCGCGCGGCATCCGGGAGGCGTCTACGCTTTTCTCCTTCGGTCATGGCGGGGCCTATGACCACGAGGACGACGTGGTCTACCTGCCCGCGGGGCTCAGGCTCGTCGATATCGGCGACGCCGACATCATCCACACCGACACGATGAAAAGCCACGCCAACATCGAGCATGGCGTGCGCAAGATCCTGGAGGCCGGCGCACTGCCGGTGGTGCTGGGCGGCGACCACTCCATCAACATTCCCTGCATCAACGCGTTCGAGGGGCGGGGCGACATCCACCTCGTGCAGATCGACGCGCATCTCGACTTCGTCGACGAGCGTCACGGCGTGCGTTACGGGCACGGCAATCCGATGCGCCGCGCGGCCGAGAAGCCCTATGTCACGGGGCTCAGCCAGATTGGCATCCGCAACGTGTCCTCCACCGCCAAGGAGGGTTATGACGACGCGCGCCGGATGGGCTCGGACATCCTCTCCGTCCGGCACCTGCGCAAGCTCGGCGTCGAGGGCGTGCTCGACCGCATCCCGCCGGGCAAGCGCTACTACGTCACCATCGACATCGACGGCTTCGACCCCTCGATCGCGCCCGGCACGGGCACGCCATCGCATGGCGGGTTTCTCTACTACGAGGTGCTGGAGCTTCTGGCCGGCCTTGCGAAGCGCGGCACGGTCGTCGGCGTCGATCTCGTCGAGGTGGCGCCGGACTACGACCACACGGGCACCACGGCGATCCTCGCCGCCCAGATCCTCATGAACTTCATCGGGCGCATCATGCACGCCCGCAACGCCTGACGGGGAGGGACGAATGCGACCCCTCGAAGGCAAGCGGGCGCTGGTGACCGGCGCTTCCAGCGGAATCGGGAGGGCTTCCGCTGAGGCGCTGGCGGCGGCCGGAGCGAGTGTCGTCGGTCTCGACCGGCAGGCGCCCTCCGGCCTCCTCACTCCCACCGTTCTCGCCGACCTCACGGACGAGGCGGCTGTCGTGGCGGGCGTGGCCGAGGCGGTGCGCCGGCTGGGCGGGCTCGACATCCTCGTCAACGTCGCCGGTATCATGCGGGAGAACCCGCTGGAGGCGGTGACGGCGGACGACGTGGACCTGCACTTCGCCATCAATGTCCGTGGCACGATCCTCGTCACGCGGGAGGCGCTGCCGCATCTCGGTGAGGGCTCGCGCATCATCAACTTCGCCTCGGAACTCGCCGCGCTGGGGCGGCAGAACGCGTCCGTCTACGTCGCGACCAAAGCGGCTGTCGTAGGCCTCACCCGGTCGTGGGCGCGCGAATTCGCGTCCCGCGGAATTCTCGTGAATGCGGTTGCGCCCGGACCAACGGACACGCCGCTGCTCGCCTTCGATACGATGACGCCCGAGCAGCAGGCCCTGGAGATCGCGCACCCGATGGGCCGGATCGGCAGGCCGGAGGAGATCGCCGCGGGCGTCGTCTTCCTCGCCGGTCCCGGCGCCACCTTCGTCACCGGCCACACCCTCGCCGTGAACGGCGGGGCGGCCATGTCCTGAGGAGCGCGGAATGATCGCCAATCCCATTCCCTGGCCGAACGGAGCCAAGTGCGCCGCCTGCCTCACCTTCGACATGGACGCGGACAGCCTCATCCATGTCGAGTACCCCAACTCGGGTCACGATCGCGTCTCGGCCATCTCCATGCTGCGCTACGGCCCGACGGTGGCAGTGCCGCGCATCGTGGAAACCTACCGGCGCCTCGGCATCCGCCAGACCTTCTTCATCCCCGCCTGGTGCATGGAGCAGTATCCGGAGGCGGTGGAGGCCGTGCTGTCCGGCGGCAACGAGATCGCCCACCACAGCTACATCCACGAGAACCCGCTGGAGCAGACGCGCGACGACCAGGCGCACTGGCTCGACGCCGGCATCGAGATCCACGTCAGGATGACCGGCCGCCGCCCGCGCGGCTGGCGCGCGCCGCTCTACAACTTCTCCGGCAACTCGCTCGACCTGCTGCTGGAGCGCGGCTTCGCCTACGACGCCTCGCTGATGGGCGACGACATCCCCTATCTCCTGGAGAGCCGGGCCAATGGCGGCCGCATCGTCGAGCTGCCGTCCTACTGGGGCATGGACGACTGGCCGCAATGGGTCCAGTCCTTCGACCTCGACTACATGATGCCGATCCGATCGCCGCGCAGCGGCTTCGAGATCTACGAGCAGGAGTTCGAGGCGGCCTATGCCTATGGCGGGCTGTGGATCCCGGTCATCCACCCCTTCGCCACCGGGCGGCTGGCCCGCTGGCACGTCTTCTCCGCCTTCCTCGAGCAGAAGGTGAAGCAGGGCGACGTCTGGTTCGCCCCGATGGAAGAAATCGCAGCGCATGTGAAGGAGCTCACCGACACCGGCGTGTACAAGCCCAGGGTCGAACTCATTCCCCAGTACACGGCGGCGATGGGACGGGCGCTGCCGAGGAGGCGCTAATTTCAAGCGCTCCTGCTGTCATCCCCGGCCGGAGCCGCACAGCGGCGGAGGGGAAGGGGATCCAGCGGCCTAAGTTCAGCTTTGAGTGACCAGCGCGGGCGAGAAAAGGCCCTGGATCCCCGTCCCGGCCGTCCGGGCCGCCGGGAATGGCACCCTTCTTCGTCCACTCACCGCTGTCCCATCAGCGCCGCCCGCCGGAGCGCGGGTCTTCAGACCCGCATGTTGCCCAAAGCGCGTCTGAAGACGCGCGGTCCAGCGCGCGCTCACCCCTCCACCAGCGCGACCACGTCGCCGCTGGCGACGGTGCGGCCGGGCTGGCAGCGCAGGGACGTGACGCGGCCGGCGACGGGGGAGGCGATCTCGATCTCCATCTTCATGGATTCGACGATCACGACCGGCTGACCGGCTTCCACGGCGTCGCCTTCCGCCACCAGGATCTTCCAGACAATGCCCGTGACCGGCGCCATGACCCCGTTCTGGCCGTCCGGCACCGCCTCCTGCGGCGAGGCCGAGGCGCTGCCATCGTCGCTGACGAAGGTGTCGATGCCCTTGCGCTTCCAGTCGGCGCGTTCCTCCTCAAAGGCGGCCTGCCGCTTCGCCTGGAAGGCGGCGATGGACGCCGTCTCCGGCGCCAGCCGCTCCTGGAGGCCTCGCCAGCTGAAGGTGCCGTCCTCGATCCGGACGGGGTATTTGCCATGCGGGAACGCTTCGCGGGCGTCCCGCAGTTCCGCCTCGTCGACCGGGTGGAAGTGGATGCGGTCGAAGGGGCGCAGCAGCCAGGGCGAGCCCTCCTCGAAGGCCGGGGTAGAGCGCCAGGAGTTCCACATCTGGATCGTGCGGCCGAAGAGCTGGTACCCCCCGGGACCCTCCATGCCGTAGATGCAGAGATAGGCGCCGCCGATGCCCACCGCGTTCTCCGGCGTCCAGGTGCGCGCCGGGTTGTACTTCGTCGTCACGAGGCGATGGCGCGGATCGACCGGTGTCGCGACGGGTGCTCCGAGATAGACGTCGCCGAGGCCGAGGACGAGGTACTCGGCGTCCAGGACGATGCGCCGGACGTCGTCCTCCGAGCCGAGCCCGTTGATGCGCCGGATGAACTCGATGTTGGACGGGCACCAGGGCGCGTCCGGGCGGACGAGCTCCTGGTACTTGCGCATGGCGAGCTGCACCGAGGAGTCGTTCCATGAGAGCGGCAGCACGACCTTGCGGGACGGAACCGTGACGTCCTTTGCGTCCGGGAGCCCATCCTCGATGCGCTCCAGCGCGTCGAGGAGACGGCCCCGAGCCAGGACCTGGCTGTCGAAATGGACCTGCAGGGAGCGGATGCCCTCGGTAAGCTCGATGATCCCCGGCAGCTTCTCCGCCCGCACAGCCTGCGCCAGCACATGCACACGCAGGCGAAGGCCGAAGTCGAGCACCATGGGGCCGTACTCGACGAGGATATTGTCGTCGCCGGCACGGCGGTAGACGACGCGGATTTCGCCATCGGTCCTCTGGCGCAGCACGCCACCGGGTGCGGGCCCGGATGCTGCACTCTGCCGGACCGACGGCGAAGCGACCGGGCGTTCCGCTTCGCCCGTGCGGTCGACGAAACGGACACCGTCGCCGGGCTTCAGCTGGCCGATCTTCCAGAGTTCGTCCCGCGCAACCACGGCCGGGCAGACAAACCCGCCAAGGCTGGGGCCGTCCGGACCCAGGATGATCGGCATGTCCCCGGTGAAGTCGATGGACCCGATGGCGTAGGGTGTGTCGTGGATGTTGGAGGGGTGCAGGCCCGCCTCGCCGCCATCGTGGCGCGCCCATGAGGGGCGCGGGCCGATCAGCCGCACGCCGGTGCGGGCACTGTTGAAGTGCACCTCGTAGCGGGAGGCGAAGAGGTCGGAAATGTCCTGGGGCGTGAAGAAGTCCGGCGCGCCGTGCGGGCCGTAGAGCACGCCGATGGTCCAGTCCCGGGTCAGCTCCGGCGCTTCCAGGGCGAGATCGTCGCGCGGCTCCCCGGCGGCCGCTTTGCCGATCTTCAGGATGTCCCCGGCCTTCACCGTCCCGGTCGCGTGGCCGCCAAAGCCTCCGAGCCCGAACGTCGCCCCCGAGCCGAGAAACAGCGGCACGTCGAACGCGCCGCGCACGGCCAGATAGGCTCGCTGCCCGGCCCCGGTGATGACCCCCATCGCAAGCAGCTGCCCGGCCCGGACCTCGACGGGTGCGAAGCGCCGGACGGGCTGGCCGTCCAGTCTCGCATTCATGTTGGCGCCGGTGAGCGCGACCACCGCGTCGCAATGGAACAGAAGGGCAGGTCCTGTCAGCGTCAGTTCCAGCGCCGCTGCGCCTTCCTCGTTCGCAACGATGCGGTTGGCGAGGCGGTGTGAGCGGTCGTCCATGGGGCCGGAGGGCGGTACGCCGACGTTCCAGTAGCCGATGCGGCCCGGCCAGTCCTGGACGGAGCTCTGCGCTCCGGGCGACACGATTTCGATGGCACGGGGCCTGAACGGGATCGCCGCGAGCGCGGCCGTGGAAACATGCCCGTCGAGAAAAACCTCCGAGCCCATCACGGTTCGCAGCAGGTCCAGGTTCGTCTCGAGCCCCGAGATGCGGGTTGTGGCGAGGGCGTCCTGCATCGCCGTGACGGCCTGCACCCTGTCCCTGCCGTGGACGATCACCTTGGCGAGCAGCGGGTCGTAGTGGGCCGTCACCTCCGAGCCGCGCTCGATCCAGCCGTCGACGCGGGGGCCCTCGGCCCAGGTGACTTCCGTGATACGGCCCGTCGATGGGCGGTAATTGGCCTGCGGGTTCTCGGCATAGAGCCGGACCTCGATGGCATGGCCGTCCGGAACCAGCGTCTCCTGCGCGGGCAGGACGAATTCGCCCGCCGCCTGCCGGATCATCCACTCGACGAGGTCGACGCCGTAGACCTCCTCGGTGACCGGGTGCTCCACCTGGAGGCGCGTATTGACCTCGAGGAACGACACCTGCTCGCGCTCGACGTCGTAGATGAACTCGACCGTGCCGGCCGATTCATAGGAAACGGAACGCCCGAGCGCTGCCGCAGCTGCGTGCATCCGTTCCCGCACCGAGGCGGGGAGGCCGGGCGCGGGTGTCTCCTCGACGACCTTCTGGTTGCGCCGCTGCAGCGAGCAGTCGCGCTCGCCCAGCGTGACGATGCTGCCGTTGCCATCGCCGAAGATCTGGACCTCGACATGCCGCGCCACCGGCACGAAGCGCTCCAGATAGACCCGCGCGTCGCCGAAGGAGGAGGTCGCCATGCGCTGCACGGCATCAAACCGGTCGCGCAGCTCGGCCGCGTCGCGGCAGAGCTGCATGCCGATGCCGCCACCGCCCGCCGTGCTCTTCAGCATGACGGGGAAGCCGATCCGCTCCGCCTCCGCCACGGCCTCGTCCGCCGTGTCGAGCAGACCGCTGCCGCCCAGCAGCGGCACGCTGCTCGCCATCGCCAGCTCGCGGGCGGTGTGCTTCAGGCCGAAGGCGCGCAGATGCTCCGGACGGGGTCCGATGAAGGCGATGCCGTTCTCCGTCAGCCGCTCGGCGAAGCCGGCGTTCTCCGACAGGAAGCCGTAGCCGGGATGAACCGCCTCGGCGCCGGTCGAGAGGCAGGCTGCCACGATGGCGTCGATGTCGAGGTAGCTGTCGCGTGCCGGGGCCGCGCCGATGCAGACGGCGTCGTCCGCCGTCAGGACGGGCCGCGTATAGCGGTCGGCCTCGGAGTGAACGGCGACCGAGGCGATGCCCATCCGTTCCAGGGTGCGGATGACGCGGCCGGCGATTTCGCCCCGGTTGGCGACGAGGACCTTGCGGAACATCGTTCAGGCCGTCGCCGGGTCGAAGATCATCACCCGCACCGGCGTCGGATTGAAGCCGTTGCAGGGGTTGTTGACCTGCGGGCAGTTGGAGATAGCGCAGATCACGTCCATGGCGGCGAGGATGTCGACATGGTCGCCGGGCTTCGACACCCCGTCGACGATGGCCAGCGTCCCGTCCTGTTCGATCGGCACGTTCATGAAAAAGTTGATGTTGGGGACGATGTCGCGCTTCGTCATGCCGTGGCGGGCCATGGCGACGACGAAGTTCTCGCGGCAGGCGTGCATGTACTTCGTGTGGTGGCCGAAGCGCACCGTGTTCGCCTCGCAGGAGCAGGCGCCCGCGGACGTGTCGTGCCGGCCGCAGCTGTCGGCGACAACGACGGCCATGACGTTCCCGGCATTCGAGATCAGCCGCGTCCCGGTGGAGACATAGGCGGCGCCCTGGCCCGCTACCGTGTCCTGCGCGCTGTAGCGCTCGCTCGTGTCAGCCAGCGCATAGAACAGCGTGTCGACGGCCTGCTGGCCCTCGAGGTCGACGATGCGCAGCACCTGCCCCTTGTGGACGATGCCGGTCCAGGGCGAGTTGGCGGGAATGACGTGGTCGTACACGGCGCGAGCCGGATCGAGCACGGACGTGGCGAGGAAGGGGCTGGGCACGGGCGAAATCCTTCAGTCGCGCAGATAGGATGCGTTGTTCTCGAAGCCGCGAAGTGCCTCGGCGGTGGCGGTCCGGCACAGGTCGTCAGGCGCGGGCGGCGACAGGCGGAAGGTGATCGCCTCGACCTCGCCGGGCGCGAACGACGTGTCCGGCGCCAGCGGGTGCGGGCAGTTGGACACCGCGACGACAAGGTCCATCTCTGCCCTGAGGTCGACGAAGTCGCCCTTGCGCACGACGCCATTGCGCCAGCCCAGCTTCCCTTCGGCGCCCGAGACGACAGGGGCGAAGAAGGTGACCACGGGTGCGAGGTCGCGCCGCCCGAGGCCGTGCTTCGACGCTGCCAGCAGCATGTTCACCGAGGTCGAGCGCAGGGTCGCGTCGCCGTATTTCCTCGCGTTGCTGGCCGGGGTCGAACCGCCGGCAATGGGGTCGTGCGCGCCGCTCGTGTCCTCGACGATGGAGAGCAGCACCCGGCCCATGTCTGAAAAGAGCACGCGGCCCTTCCTGAGCGCCGCCGTCCACTGGATCTTGACGGTGTCGGCGCTGTTGAAGCGCTCGCTCGTGTCGTGCGCGTTCCACGCGAAGAGCGAGACGCCATGCGTGCCGGATGTGTTGAGCAGGCGCAGGCCCTCGCCGCGCCGCAGGAGCCCGGTCCAGTACCAGCCGCCGGGAATCGTCTCGCTGTGCAGGATGTCGGCGTCGGCGATGGTCGCGCCGTCCATGGGGGTAGGGGGCGGCAGCGCCTTCGGAGCGGCGTTCTCGCCGGCGGCCTTGAGCTCTTCGTAGCGGCGGCGATTGGCTTCGATCCGCGCGCGCGCCTCGGCGGTGACGGTCACGGCAATGCTCCTTGGATGGCCTGTTCTGTTCGGCTCGTCGTTGTGGGTGGAGTGGGTTCGGCGGGAGGCAGGCCCCAGCCGGGGCGCCCGGCCTCTCGGCGGGGCCAGACCTCGAAATCGCGCGTCACGGTCGCCCCGTAGCGCCCGGCATCGGACGGTTCGTTGCGGCGCCGCTCGAAGACGACGACGCGGGTGGCGAGCGCGAAGGCTTCCGAGAGGTCGTGCGTCACCATCACTACGGTGAGCGGCCGCTCGTGCCAGAGCCGCTTCACCAGCTGGTGGATGTCGCCCCTTATGCCGGGATCGAGCGCTCCGAACGGCTCGTCCAGCAGCAGCACCTTCGGCCGGGCGATGAGGGCTTGCGCCAGGGCGAGGCGCTGCTGCATGCCGCCAGAGAGCTGCGCAGGGTACTTCGCGACACTGTCGCCGAGGCCGACGGCGGCGAGCATGGCGCGGGCCTCGTCCTCCGCCGCGCGGCGCCTGGCGCCGAACAGACGCCCGAGAAGCGGCGCCTCGCGCAGTTCGATCCCGAGCGCCACGTTGCCGAGCACGGTGAGGTGCGGGAACACCGAGTAGCGCTGGAAGACGACGCCCCTGTCGGGACCCGGCTCACCGGACAGCTTCTCGCCGGCGATGGTGATCGTGCCCTTGGTGGGCTTCTCCTCCGAGAGCAGCATGCGCAGGAACGTGGTCTTGCCGCAGCCCGATGGGCCGACCAGCGCCACGAAGGCGCGCGGCGCGATGTCGAGGGTGATGTCCTCGAGCACGACACGGTCGTCGTACTCCTTCCAGAGGTTGCGGATGGAGAGCGCGGTCATGCCGACGCCCTCGCATCCTCGAACCAGGGGAAGAGCCGCCGCTGCACGGGAATGAGCGCCCGGTCCATGAGGAAGGCGAGCAGCGTGATCCACGCGACATAGGGGATGATGACGTCCATCGCGAGATAGCGCCGGACGAGGAAGATGCGGTAGCCGAGCCCGGACTCCGAGGCGATGGCCTCGGCCGCGATGAGGAAGAGCCAGGCCGGCCCCAGCTGCAGGCGCAGCGAGTCGATGAGGCGCGGCACGGTCTGCGGGACGACGATGCGCAGCACGATCTGCCAGGTGGAGGCGCCGAGCGTCTGCGCCTTGATCAGTTGCTGGCGCGGCAGGTCGCCGACCCTGAGCGCGATGTCGCGCACGAGGGGCGGCGCCACGCCGATGACGATAAGGGCGATCTTCGATGCTTCGCCGAGCCCCATGGTGATGAACAGGATGGGAAGCAGGGCGAGCGGGGGCACCATCGAGATGACGGTGACGAAGGAACCGAGCGCCGCCCTGAGATAGGGCAGCAGCCCGACGACGATGCCGAGCACCAGCCCGATCACGACGGCGATGACGAGCGAGATGGCGAGGCGCCCGAGGCTTGCGGCGGTGTCGACCCAGAGCAGGAAGTCGCCGGTGCGCGGGTCGGGCACGAAGGCCATGCGCCAGGCGGCGCTGCCGAGAGTGGAGAAGGCGGGAAGCAGCTTGTCGGTCGGGTTCTCCGCCAGCCTCACGCCCGAACCGATCGCGTAGGCGATCAGCACGAGCGCGAAGGGCAGGAGCGCCAGGAGGCGCGCCGTGCCGCTCCGCGGAACGCGGTTGATGAACCGCATGGCCGGCCGCCCCGCCGCTCGCCGTCAGGGCTTCGCGGCCGCCATCCAGGCGTCGGTGAAGCGGAACTTCACGTTGGCCTTGTCGCCCAGCACGGTCCCGTCCGCGAGCTCGATGCCCACCACGTCCTTGGAGGGCGCGTTGTTGCCGAGAAGGTTGTGCTGGAAGAGGAAGCTGCGGACATTGTCCATCGTCTTCCCCACCTCCGGGCTGCGGGCGAAGGCAGCCGCCTCGTCCGCCTTGTAGAACATGCGCGTCGTCTTGAGCTGTGCTTCGAAGCCCGCGAGGTCCGTGGCAGAGGCCTTGCCCATCGCCTCTCGCGCCGCCTTCCCGGCGGGCGTTTCGGCCGACATCACGGCCATGGTCTCGTACCAGATGCCGGCGAGCGCCTTGCCGAGGTCCGGGTTGTCCTTCAGCGTCGCGGTGTTCACGACGAGCAGGTCCATGATCTCGCCGGGGATCTGCGAGGAGTTGAACACCGAGGTGGCGTTCGGGCTCTTCAGGATCTCCGCCACCAGCGGGTTCCAGGTCACGACGGAGGTGACGTCCTTGGTGGCGTAGGCGGCCACCATGTCGGCATCCGACGTGTTGACCACCTTCACGTCCTTCTCCGACATCCCGACCGTCGAGAGCGCGCGGGCGAGCAGATAGTGGGAGACGGAGAACTCGACGAGGTTGACGGTCTGGCCCTTGATGTCGGCCAGCGCCTTCTTGTCCTTCAGGATCACGGCGTCGTTGCCGTTCGAGAAGTCGCCGATGATGACGGCCGTGGTATCGACGCCGCCCACGGCGGGGATCGACAGCGCGTCCATGTTGGTGACGGTCAGCGCGTCGAAGCCGCCGGCCGTGTACTGGTTGATGGACTCGACATAGTCGTTGACCTGCACGACGTCGATCTTGATGCCGTACTTGTCGGCCCACTTCTTGACGATGCCCTGCTCCGCCGCCCACGGCCACGGCATCCAGCCGACATAGATGGACCAGGCGAGGCGGAACTCGGTCTTCTTCTCCGCTTGGGCCGACCCCGTCGCGAGGACGACGGTGAGGGCGCAAGCGGCCAGGCTCTTCGTGATCAGCGTCTTCAATGTCATCGCCCACTCCACGGCTGTTGGGCCTGCGGAACTGGCATCGACCCGAGTGCCAGTACCTGGCCACTGAGGTCTCCCGGGATTTTATCCCGCCGTGCGCTCCACGGATGTCTCCCGCGGAGCCGGCAGCTCTCGGACCAGCCGTCGCGGAGCGACGCGGAACCCTAGCCACCAACTCAATACGGTGAGCTTTGCAATGGGCGTGCCAGAGGGGCCGTGCTGCCGGAGCGCGCGTCTTCAGACGCGCTCTTTGCGACTGAGGGGGAACGAGCGGGTCTGAAGACCCGCGCTCCAGGCCCGGCGTGTCGCTAAATTGGGCAGGTGGCCAGAAAGCAGGCGAAGCTTCCGGTGCCTCACTTGGCGAGGTAGGGGGTGCGCAGGGAGTACGCGATCTTGTCCCAGGCAGCCTGGAAGGCGGTGGCATCGGCCGCGTCGAAATAGTAGGTCGCGTCCGTGGCGCATTTCGACAGCATCGTCTTTGCGGCCGTGTTCGTGACCATGAACGCCACCACGAAGACCTCGATCTTCTGAGCCTTCATGTTCGTGCAGAGGGCGGATGACGCCGTGTCTGCCGTCGTCTGCGACGTTCCGTTGTGAGTGCCGTCGGCGGACATGCTCACCGTGTTTTCGCCGTCCGTCATCAGCACGACTGCCTTGCGTGGCTTGCGATTGTTGGGGTCGTAGGCAGCGGCCTCGGTGTAGGGCACCGAGGAGGACAGGACGTTCCAGCCCCATGTCAGGCCGCCCGGGACATAGGTGCTGCCCGAAGCCTTCATGTTGCCGATCTGGGTCTTGAGATTTGTGAAGTTGGTCGAGAGTGGCTGGACAGGAATGACGGGGCAGGGGCTGGTAGAGCCCTGCACGATCATCAGGCCCGGATAGGCCGGGGATGTCGTATCCACCGTGTTGTAGCCGACCCGGGATGTCGCGCAGCCTGACCAGATGTAATTCGTGATCGTGCAGTTCTTGCCCTTTTTGTCGCAGTTTGTGCTGGTCGAATAATCTGCCGGCACGTTCATCCACGAAGCGGAGCGATTAGCGGTTCCGACGTTCACGTACTGCGTGAACGGAACAAGGCCGATCTTGACGCTGGCCTGCGGGTCGGAGGTGAGCGTGTCGATCAACTTCTTGGATTGAGTGATGAGGTTGGCGATTTTGGTCTGCCCGTTGGAGGCCGGATCGCCCATCGAGCCGGTGTTGTCGAGGACGAGTGCGAGCTCGAGCTGGCTGTCCTGGCCGCGGATGGTCTCGGACGAGGCACTCAGGCTCCAGAAGGTCTGGCCGATCAGCTGCGTGACCGTGCTCTTCACGCGCGCGCTCAGCGTTACGGTGATGGTGCGCTTGTCGGCGGAGATGCTGCTCGTGGTTGTGAGGTCCTGGAGGAAAGAGGAACTCGTGGCGAGCTGGGCGCGGGCGAAGGTGTCGACCGCACTCTGGACCTGCTGCGCGGTGGAGAGCGTGTAGCGGTTCGCGGCGAGCGCCGACGCGTCTGCGATCGTCTGCAGAGTGGTTCGTGCGTGGGAATACCGCGAATAGTCCAGGCTGCAGCCGATGGCGACAACCAGCGGGACGAGGGACAGCGCGAACGGCACTGCCAGCGACCCCCTCGTGTCCTTACGGAACTTCCTAAACATGGCACTCTCCTTCTGAAGAAGAGTGAACCGCATTCGTTTGAACATTTTGCTAAGTTGCAAAAAGGTGGGAAGTAAACAACCAGTTACATTTGTTGACAGCCTTTAACGGCCTTTCACATGTCCAAGATGGACTACAGCATGTCCTGAGAAAGAAAAAGGAGCCCTGCTTTCGAGACCGAAGAAACAGCAGCCAGTAAATTCATACGGTGCCGGCGGAACGTCTCCGCCACGCGGCTTCCTACTTCCGATCGGGTGGCTTTTGCATGCCTCGTCCGACGACTCATCGGATTGTCCCTAGCGACTTCATGCAGCTAAGTACCTGAAATTATTGACTTAAGCTCAGCCATTCAATCTGCTTTGCAGAAAATCAAGAAGTTCATGCCAGCGTTGCTTGGTTTCCAGGTGAGAGCGTGACGTGTCCCAGATCCGCGTACTAGCCAGCGCATTTGCGCTTCTCCTCGTCTCTCTGTGTGCTCCGGCTCAGGCCCAGACCTGGACGGTCGAGCGCGTGCAGGGCCCGGCCTGGATCCAGGACGGCACGAAACGAACTCCTGTCGAGGTGGGCGTCGTAATCGGTCCGGGCGTGCAGATCATCACTGCTCAGGGCGCGCGCGTGAAGCTGACTGGCCCGCAGGGTGGGATGATGGTCGGCCCCAACACCTCGATCGAGATGCGCCCTGGCATGGCTGGTCTCGAGACGACGGCTGTCCAGCGCAACGGGGTGGTCGAGTTCAATCTCACCAAGCACCAGCAGCCTTACTTCTCCGTCGAAACGCCTGCCATGGCCGCGGTGGTCAAGGGAACGCGGTTCGTCGTGATGGTGGCCGGGCCGCGGAGCGATGTCGGCGTCCGCGAGGGCGTCGTCGAGGTACAGGACTTCCGGTCGGGGTCGATGGCAACGCTGCGCGCCGGCGAGCGCGCGGCGACACGACAGAGCCTTTCCGGGCTTCTGGTCGGCGGGCCGGGCGCCCTTCCGACCATCCGCCCGGGCATGCCACGCGCTCCCCTCGTCCGCCCTCATCGCGTTCTGAACGCACCGCCGGTGGGCACCGCCTGGCAGATCGGCAATGATGGCTGGGCGACGGTGACGACCCAGGAGGGACAACTGGCCGCCGCCAAGGCCAGGGCGTCCGGCCCATCCGGGAAGGCGAACGGCCGCGACAATGCCGCCGACGGCGAGGCGGATGCCAGCAACGGACGCAGCGTTGCCGCGCGGGCAGCCGGAGGCAAGGCCGATGGCGGTACATCCTCTGCCGCCGCGAACGGAAAGGCCGGCGGCGCCGGCAACAGCAATGCCGGCGGAAATGGCAACGGCAACGCCGGTGGCAATGGAAACGGCAACGCCGGTGGGAACGGCAACGGCCGCGGAAACGGCAGGGGCGCCTGACGGCGCGGCATCGAGAGAGCGAGCCCCCGATGCCAAACCGCAACGCGACCGCAGGCGTGTACCCTCACGGCGTGCGGCGCGGCCTGGTCGTCGTCGCGCTCGCATGCGCCGCCGCGGCGCTCTGGCTCGGTGGCATTCTCTCGCCGCTGGCCGACGCGCTGCGTGACCAGAGGTTTTCGGTTTCGCCCCGTCCTGCTTCGGGTCGTGTCGTCGTCGTCGCAATCGACAGCTACAGCCTCTCGCGCGTGGGCATCTGGCCATGGCCGCGCGACGTGCATGCGCGCCTGGTCAATCTGCTCGCCGGCTTCGGCGCGGCCGACATCGCTTTCGACGTCGACTTCAGTTCCCGCTCGACCCCTGAAGGAGACCAGGCGTTCGAGAGCGCGCTCGCCGATGCGGACGGGAAAGTGCTTCTCGCGGCCATGCGTTCGCTTCGCTACGACGGCAAGGCCGAGCGCAAGATCATCCCGATGCAGCGCTTCGCCGAGCACTCCTGGCTCGGCCTCGTCGACGTTTTTCCCGACAGGGACGGCGTGCTCAGGCGCTTTCCGGCCGGTGCCGTCGTCGACGGCGTGAACATGCCGTCCATGCCGGTGCTGCTGGGCGGGCGCATCGATCCACCCCAGGGCGGCATCGGCATAGACTTCTCGATCCGGCAGGAAACGATCGAGCGGATCAGGGCGGCCGACCTGCTGGACGGCAATGTGCATGCCGACCGGGTCAAGGGCCGCAAGGTCATCATCGGCGCGACGGCGCCCGAGCTGCGCGACGTGTTCCACGTTCCCACGGCGGTCGCCATGCCGGGCCCCGTGGTGCAGGCGCTCGCCACCGAGACTCTCCTGCAGCGCAGGGAAATCCGGGACGCCGGGCTGCCCGCAGGCTTTGCGGCGCTCGCCATTCTGACGCTGGTAGCTCTCGTCGGCGCTCCCAGGCTGCGCCTGCCGGCGACGCTCGCCGGTGCGGCGGTCCTGGCACTGTGCATCGAGGCGGTCGCGATCTCCGTTCAGGTCACCCGCGGTATCTCCGCCGACACGTCCGTTCTCCATGTCGCGCTGCTCTTCTTCGTCTGCGGCGCAGTCGGGGCGGAGGTGGCGGAACGCCGGCGGCTGTGGCTGGCTGCCCGGGCCCAGTCCCAGGACCTGCGTGCGCTGCTCGACCGGGTCATCGACGACAACTTCACCGGGATTCTCGTCGTCGACCGCGAAGGGGTCGTGCGTGCGGCCAGCCGTGTCGCCGGAGACATTCTGCGCCGCTCGCGCGAGACGCTCGTCGATGCAGCCGCCGGGGACGTGCTGCCCCGCGACCTGCACCTCGCGGTAGCCGCGATGCTGGCGAAGGCAGTCCAGCCGGACAGGCCGCAAACGCGCACCGGCGAAACCGTGGTCGGCAGCCGGGAGGGGCCGCGCACGATCGAATACGTCGCGACGGTCTCACGGCTGTCCTCGTCCGATCCCGACGGGGCCAGCGACGCCGGCTCCGTTGCCGTCTGCCTCACGTTCCGCGACGTGACAGAGGAGCGGGAGGCGGCACGGCGGATCGACTTCCTCGCCCATTTCGATGCGCTCACCGGGCTGCCCAACCGCAACCGCTTCATGGCCGATCTCACGACTGCCCTCTCCGGCGGAGATTCAGGGCCGGAGCGCGCGGTGCTGATCGCCGACCTCGATCGCTTCGGCTGGGTGAACGACGCCCTGGGGCAAGCGGCGGGCGACGAGGTTCTGCGCGAGGTGGCGCGGCGCATCGCCGAGGTCATCGGAAACAGCGGCATGCCTGCCAGGCTCGGCGGCGACGAGTTTGCCGCGCTTCTCACCTGCGGGGACAGCACCGCGCTCGAAGCTCTCGCCGGGCGGCTGGCCGCTGCCCTCGCCGAACCCCTCGACCTGTCACGGGTGCGCGGGCCCATGGCGATCAGCCTGGGCCTCGCGCCGCTGGCGCCGGGGGATAGCGCTGGCTCGGCACTGAGGCGCGCCCATCTCGCGCTCGCGCGAGCGAAGTCTGAAGGCGGGGCTCGTTTTCACATCTATGACGAGGAGCTCGAGCGCGCCGCTGCCGAGCGGCGTGAGATCGAACAGGATCTCTGGGTCGCTCTCGCTGACGAGCAATTCGAGGTCCACTACCAGCCGCAGATCGATCTCGCGACAGGAGAGGTGACGGGCGCGGAAGCGCTGTTGCGCTGGCATCGGCCCGGCAAGGGGTCGGTGTCACCCGGGGTCTTCATTCCACTCGCCGAAGAGCTTGGCCTGATCCACCAGATCGGTGCGTGGGTGCTGCGCAAGGCCTGCTCGGACGCGGCACAATGGCCGAAGCCGATCAAGGTGGCTGTCAACGTCTCCGCAGCGCAGATCGCCCGCGGCGACCTTCCCGACACCGTTGCCGCGGCGCTGGCCGAAAGCGGACTCGGGGCTGACCGGCTGGAACTGGAGCTGACGGAATCGCTCTTCCTCGAAGCAGATCCCAGCCTGGGCGCGATGCTGTCCGACCTTCGCGCGCGGGGCATCGGGCTCGCGCTCGATGATTTCGGCACCGGCTACTCCTCGCTGGGCTACCTGAAGTCGTTCCCCTTCACCAAGCTCAAGATCGACCAGTCCTTCGTTCGCGATCTGCCGCACCATGCGGGCTCGGCGACGATCGTCGCCGCGCTCTTCACGCTGGCGCGCGGCCTGGACCTGTCGGTCGTCGCCGAGGGGATCGAGACGGAAGAGCAGCGCGTCTGCCTGTCGACGCTGGGGAGGATCACGGGACAGGGGTACCTGTTCGCCCGGCCGATGCCGAACGGGCGCTTTCAGCGTGTCCTGGACAGGGCGGCGCCGGGATCACGTCCCGCCCTGCAAGACGCCGGCTGACCTGAGGCAGACCCCGGCCTCAGGGCTGCACGGGTTCCCATCCCGGTCCGGGATTGAAGGAGCGCATCTTCAGCGCGGCCTGCCGTGTGTCCGCGCCGAGGTTCTTCTGCCAGACCTGGCCCCGCTGGTCGCACAGGAAGGTCATCACCCCCGTCTCGCCCCATGTCTCCGGGAAGGCCATGAGGGCGAAGCCTGCCAGGAGCCGTCCGCTCACCTTGTAGTCATAGGCTCCACCCGGCGCATACGGGCCCTGCTCGGTGAGGATGCGGTAGACGTAGCCACGGTAGGACTGCAGCTTGCGCGGATCCCCAGCCTCGTGGGCGATGCGATCGCCGAGGGGGCTGCGGTCTGCGGGGTCGCGCGGCTCCCACCACAGGCCGTCCTGGCGTCCGGGCGAGCTGATCAGCCGGGCCGCGTACTGCTGCACGGGCTGGCCGTCGCGCAGCTGGGAGAAGTATTCGCGCTGGGCAGCGACATAGTCGCTGCAAGCGTTGATGGCCTCGGTTTCGTTGCGGCCGATGCGCCTGTCCAGGATGATTTGCTTGCCGGCCGCGAGGTCGAACCGCCACGCCTCCCCCTCCTTGCGCAGCGGAATGGGGAACTCCCAGCCGCCGCTGCCGAAGGTCAGTGCGGTCGTGCCATCCGGGCGCTCCGCCTTGCCGCTGCCGTTTTCGGCCAGCGCCAGGAAATCGTCGAGCCGCTTGCGGTCGGTGTCGGCATCGCCGGACGACAGCAGGTCTTTCGCGCCCGGACCAAAAATTCGGTCGAGCATGCCGCCCTCCGGGCTCCGGGCAGCCTCGACGAGCGACTTTGCCGCATCATCGGGCGAAGCGAAGGTCTGCTGCGCACGGGCCTGGGGAGCGCCCGCGAGCGCCGTTGCGAGCAGGGCGGCGAGAAGGAGGAGGAGGTTTCGCATGACTCGTTTCCTTCTCAGCGCCCGCGGCCGCCACGGCCGCCGCCGCCGCCGCGCTGGATCTGTTGCCGCCCGCCTCCGCCGCCGCCCATCTGGGGCCGGCCCCCGCCACCGCCCATCTGGGGCCGCCCGCCTCCGCCGCCGCGGTTGAAGTCGGGACGGGGAGCGCTGGCGGGGCGCTGCACCGCCTGACGGCTCGCCGCGCCGCGCTGCTCGAACTGCTTCGATGCGCCACCGAGCCGGGCATCTCCGAACGCCGTGTCCCGGGGTGGCGCAGGCCGCGTTGCCGGCCGTACAGCACCGGGGTTCTTGACCTCGGGCCGCTTGCCTTCCGGTCTCTTGGCTTCCGGCCGCTTGGCCTCGGGCCTCTTGACGTCGCGGGTATCCGGAAGCTTCGGGTTCTGGATCGCGGGGCGTGTCTCCGGCCGCTGGCCAGCGCCGCCTGCATTCGGCCGGCTGCCGGGCTGAACGGCCGGGAGCGTCGTCGGCCGGTTCAGATTGCCCGGGGCAGACGGCCGGTTCGCCGTTCCACCCCCGGGCCGCCTGTCGGGATTGGCCAGTCCCGGCTTGGACCCCTGACCGGGGCGGTAGCGGTCCCCATCGGGCCGCCAGGGCCGGGTGTTGCCGTTCCCGGTGTTGCCGCCCCCGATGGTGTTGCCGCCGCCGACAATGGTGTTGCCGTTGCCGATATTGACGTCACGATCGATGTTGATGTTGTTGTTGCCGTTCCAGCCCGGCCGGTAGCCGGGATAGCCGGGCCAGCGCGGCGGATAGACCCAGCCGCGGCCCCAATCCCAGACATTGTCGACCGCCACGCCGACCGCGACACCGAGCCCGAAGCCGATGAGGCCGGAGGCGACGTTCGAACCGGTCACGTAGGATTCGTCGTAGACGAGCATGGGATCGTAGGCGGGCACGTAGATCACCTGCGGGTCCGTCGGCTCGATGACGATGTACTCGGTCTGGCTGGTCCCCTGCTTTTGCGAGGTGACGCGCTGCTGCTTCGTCGTCTTCAGGGACCCTGCCTTCTGCGCTTCGCGCCGCAGGTCCTGGATGACCAGCGCCACCTCGTCGGGCTGGTTGACGAACGCGTCGCCAAGGTCGGTCGTGGCGTCGAGGTCCGCGTTCAACTTCTCGACCAGGTCCGGGAAGCGGGCCAGCGCCTTGACGGATGGGTCCCAGGCCTGAGCGTCGATGCCGGAGAAATCCTTCTTGGCAATTGCCGCCTTGTTTTTCGAGAGCCAGCGGGAGGCCTGCACGATCTCGATCGGGTAGGCGCTGGCGGGAAGCAGCTGGGCGAGCAGGGCGTCGGGGAACAGCGCGTAGGGCGCCAGCAGCTTGCGCAGCTCTTCGCGGGTGAAGGCGGTGTCGGCGGGAGTTTCCGCCGGGGCGGCCACGGCGGGCTGTGCCGCGTCCTGTGCCCGCGCAGCAGGCGCGGCGGCCCACAAGGCCAGCACCATGCCCATCGCTGTCCCGGCGATCCCGCCGAGTGTCCGTGCTGTCAGCATACGCGCGTCCCCCGCCGCATGGGTCCGGCTTCGTCGCCCAATGACCCACCTTACGTGCGGCATACGTTAAGCTGAAGCTCAACGAGACTCAAAGCATTTAGCCATCGGAACTCAATCCGACGGGACTGGAGGGGGCCGGGTCGTGCCCCGTAAACCATCGGTGCCGACGCCGACCGGGGCACCCCGGACGGTCTGGAAACAAGCCGGGTCCCGAGCGTTGTGGGTCTTCCAGATGGAGGACTTGAAATGCTGAAAACCACCATGATTTCCCTCGGCGCGCTTTGCCTGCTCGCCACGGCCGCTCCCGCCCAGGAGGTCCGCATCGGACCCGGCGGCGTCACGGTAGGGCGTGACCACGATGACAACTGGGAGCGCCGCCAGTGGCGCCGCGAGCACCGGTATGACCGCGAACGGACGGGCACCATCGTCGAGCGCCGCTACGGCGAGCGCTGCCGGACCGTTGTCATCCGCAAGGAGACTGACGACGGCGACATGGTGACGCGCCGCGTCCGCCGCTGCGGCTGACCCACGGCTTTCTCCGGCGCGGCGCAGGGATTTGTCCCCGCCCGCGCCGGTTGACCCGGCTGGCCCGCGCGGCGCATCGTCCCCGGCACGCGCGGGGCCCACCCGCCCGGCACGGACGGGCCATCGATGAATCAGCCGCCTCTCTTTCTCGACCGCGACCTGTGGGGCGAGGACGCGGCGTTGCGGGAAGCGGTCGTCGCGAACGGCGGCGACCCAGGGCGCCTGGGGCTGGCCGCGTTCGGGCGTGAGTGCGGCTCCGCCGAGATGGCCGAGTTCGCGCGCGCCGCAAACAAGAACCCGCCGAACCTCCGAAGCCTCGACCCCCGCGGCGAGCCGCTCGACACCGTCGACTTTCATCCGGCCTGGCACATGCTGATGGATCACGGCATGGCCGCCGGGCTGCATGTTCCCGTCGGGCTGGCCGGTGCGCCACAGGGCGGTCACGTCGGGCGTTCGGCGCGTCTCTATCTCGAATGCCAGGCCGAGGCGGGACATGTCTGCCCGCTCACCATGACGCAGGCGAGTGGTGCCGCGCTGGCCCGCGAACCCGGCCTTTTCGCCCGGCTGGCGCCGAAGCTGGCCGGCCGCTCCTACGACCCCGGCTTCGTGCCGTGGTGGGAGAAGGACGCCATCACCATCGGGATGGGCATGACCGAGCGCCAGGGCGGCACGGACGTGCGCAGCAACGAGACACGGGCGGTGCCGGACGGCGGCGCTTGGCGGATCGACGGCGAGAAATGGTTCATGTCCGCGCCGATGTGCGATGCCTTCCTGGTGCTCGCGCAGGCGCCTGCAGGGCTCACCTGCTTTTTCCTGGCCCGGCACCGGCCCGACGGCGAGGTGAACGGCCTTCGCTTCAATCGGCTGAAGGACAAGCTGGGGAACCGGTCGAACGCGTCCTCCGAGGTGCGGTTCGAGGCCTGCCACGCCGAGCGCGTCGGGCCGGAAGGCGAGGGCATCCGGACGATCCTGTCGATGGTCCAGATGACGCGGCTCGACTGCATCGTCTCTTCGGCCGCGATGATGCGGCTGGGGCTCGCCATGGCCGTGCATCACGCCCGCCACCGCAGTGTCTTCCAGCGCAGGCTCGTCACCCAGCCGGCCATGCGTCCGGTGCTAGCCGACCTCGCGCTCGAGGTGGAGGGCGCGACGGCGCTGGCCCTCAGGCTGGCGCTCGCCTTCGACGGCGCCGGCGATGCGGAGCAGGAGGCTTATGCGCGCATCGTCACGCCGGCTGCCAAGATGCTCGTCTGCAAGACGGCGCCCGACCTCCTGGCCGAGTGCATGGAAGTGCTGGGCGGCAATGGCTACGTCGAGGATTTCGGCCTCGCGCGGCTCTACCGGGAGGCGCCGGTCAACGCAATCTGGGAGGGCTCGGGCAACGTCATGGCGCTCGACGTGCTTCGCGCCCTGCGCAAGGCGCCGGACGCTGCCGCCCGGCTGCTCTCGCGACTGGCTGCCGACGCGACCGCAACGGGCCGTGCCGCTGCGCGGGAGGCCGCTTCGCTCGCCGGGGGAGGGGACGCGGAGCAGCATGCCCGCAGGATCGCGCTCGTCATCGCCAGGCTGGCCGCGTCGTCGGCGCTGCGGCGAACGCAACCCGCATTGGCGGCGGCTTACGAGGAGGCCCGCCTTTCCGGATCGGGCCGCGGCCTGTGGGGGGCGGCCTCGGTGCCGGAATCAGACACGCTAATCGCGAGGGTCCTGCCGGAGTAGGCAAGCTCACGCCTCGCGTATGGCCAGCACCTTGTCGATGCGACGCCCGTCGAGGTCCACGACCTCGAAGCGCCAGCCCATGGTCGTGACATGGTCGCCCGTCGCGGGCAGCTGGCCCATCGCGTGGATGACGAAGCCGGCCACCGTGTCGTAGCCGCGATTGTCGGGAAGGTCGATGCCGAGCCGCTCCGCCATCTCGTCGGCCGGCATCCATCCCGCCAGCAACCAGGAGCCGTCGTCGCGCTGGACGGCCTCCGGCTCCTCCGCACCCTCGTCGGACTTGAATGCGCCGGCGATGGCGTCGAGCAGATCGGCGGGCGTGACGATGCCCTCGAAATGCCCGTACTCGTCATGAACCAGCGCGACCGGCACGTCGGCGTTGCGCAGCACGTTGAGGACGCCGAGTGCGTCCATCGTGTCGGGCACGATCGGCGCTTTCCGCACGTACATCGCGATGTCGAGCGGCTCGCCCCGCATCAGCGGGCCCATGAGCTCGCGCACCTGCACCACGCCGACGATGTTGTCGGCCTCGCCGTCGGAGACGGGCAGCCTTGCGTGCGAGGTCTGCGCCAGCCTGGCCCGTTGCGCGGCAGGGCTCTCGCCGAGGTCGAGCCACTGCACCTCCGTCCGCGGCGTCATGACGGCACGGACCGGCCGGTCGCCGAGGCGCAGCACCGCGGAAATCATCTCCTGCTCCTCGCCCTCGATGACACCCGCCGACTGGGCCTCCGCGACGATGGTGCGCAGTTCTTCCTCGGTCACCACCGCGTCGGCCTGCCCTGCGTCGCCGAAGATGCGGAAGATGAGGCGGGTGGACGCGTCGAGCAGCCAGACCACGGGCGAGGCGACGCGCGAGACGAATTTCATCATCGGCGCGACGAGGCAGGCGATGCCCTCGGCATTGCGCAGGGCGATGTTCTTGGGCACGAGCTCGCCGATCACCACGGACAGGTAGGTGATCGCGCCGATCACCGCGACATAACCCACCGTGTCGGATGCGGCGCGCGAGAGACCCGTTCCCACGAGGATGTCGGCCAGCTGGCGGCCGAGCGCGGCGCCGGAGAAGGCACCCGCGAGAATGCCGACCAGCGTGATGCCGATCTGCACCGTGGACAGGAAGCGGCCGGGATCCTCTGCAAGGGCCAGCGCCGTGGCCGCCCCACGGCGGCCATTGTCGGCAAGCGTTTTCAGCCGGACCTTCCGGGCAGAAACGATGGCGAGTTCGGAGAGCGAAAACAGCCCGTTCAGGGCAATCAGGAAAACGGCGACGAAGAGTTCAAACACTCTCTGCGAGGTCCGCCCGGGCGTCCGGCGCAGACCCCTCCACTCTGTTGACGGGAGCCGTCAGGGTCGCATTCGCCCGCCCCCGCGTCAAACGCCCTCCCGCGGCCATCCCGTCGCGGAGGCCGCCGGCGCGGTTTCGTGCCGAGCCGGTTGTGGCGCACTTCACAGCGGCGGATGCGATGAGGTCCTACGCCTTGGTCATGGGCGCTGGACGCCCACCGGCCGGAGCGCCGGACAGGACTGGGGAGATCGCCATGACCAGCCGCAGCGCCCACGCCGGATCCATCCGCACCCGCAGCCCCGGTCTCGCGCAGCCCTTGCCGACATGGCTGGAGCGCCTCGGCATCTCGGCTGCCAACGAGCCCGCCGGCCCTGCCGTCCGGGTCGTGCTGGAGCGGGGTCCGGCTGCACCCTTCCGGCCCGTCCGCAGCCTGGCTGGCCGGACTACCACGGTCATCGCCGGCTCCCAGCTCGACGTCGTCGCCTGAAGCGAGACAGGTTGGGGATCGCAGGCAAGAGCGCTGCCGGAGCGCGGGTTTTCAGACCCGCTTTGTTTCGGTCATGTGAAAAGGCAAGAGCGCGTCTGAAGACGCGCGCTCCGGGTGGGAGCGCGGGTCTTCAGACCCGCCTTTTTATTCTAACCACAGGCAAGAGCGCGTCTGAAGACGCGCGCTCCGGGTCGAAGCGCGGGTCTTCAGACCCGCCTCCATATTCCAACCACAGGCAAGAGCGCGTCAGGAGTCGCGCGGTCCCGTGTCGGAGCGCGGGTCTTCAGACCCGCACTTTTCGCTGGGAGGCTCCGAGCGCGTCCGCCGACGCGCCGTCCGATCAGAAGGCGTGGAGATCGCCGTAGGATGCGAGCGAGGAGCTCGCGCCGTGCACGGAGACGCTGGCGTCGTCCCCCATAGCGGAGCCGGACAGGACCTGGGATGCCACCGCGCTGACGGGGCCGACAACGAAGTTGCCCAAGCCGTTCCCGCCGATGGCCGTAGCGCTGTTTTCGCCGCCGATGTCGAGATGGGCCAGGGGCCCCTCGACATGGCCTGAAATGTCCTGGTGGGCGGCGGCCGAAATGCCGCCGAGAACCGCGTTGCCGATGCCGTTGCCGGCGAGCGCAAGCGCCTCGTTGTGACCGAACAGGGCATGGTCCTCAGGACCGCCCTGGAACGACTGGCCGGCCAGGGCGCCCACATGTCCGGCGACGATGTTGCCGACGCCGTTGCCGGCGAGGACGGAAGCGAGATTGAACGCCCCGTGAAGGTCGGCACCGAAAGCTGCTGCCCAGCCATGGTCGGTCATGACGGCGTCTCCCTTGCCCGTGGGGCGGCACGGCCGCTCGCGGCGTCAGTGGAACTTGCGGCGAATGTCGGAGGGGTCGAGGCACAGCGTGGTGCGCACTTCGTCGAAGGAATCGACGATGTCCTCGATGGCCGTGCCCTCGACGAGCATTTCCTGGAGCACGCCCGCGACCATCACGACGATGTCGTCGTAGTCCATGCCTTCGGTGAGCTCGAGGATGGCGTCGCCCTCGTCCTGGCGTTGCATGTCGCCGGTGTGCTGAGCAAGCCGCGTGAACATCTCTGCCTCCTGTCGCCCGGCCCCGGGGGCCGGGTTTTCGTTCGATTAGGCCAGTGTCCCTCTTTGGGACGGCCTCCGCTGTGACCCGTCTCACATCGGGCCGGTCTTTCGGCCCTGAACCGCCAGCAGCCCCCTCACGTCCGGTTCCGGAGCCCGGCCAGGAGCGTCAAGGCTCCCGCAAAGGCAATGACGAGGGCAGCGTCGACATCTTCGAGCAAGAAACCGGCCAGCCGCGCAAAGGCTCCGTCCCCTGCAGCGCAGCCGCCGATGGCGGCGCCACGACCGAGACCGCAGAAGGACGCGTCGGGCCAGTAGCCGAGCTGCAGGCGAGCCATGAGGCTCGATACCAGGAGGATCCCCGCCAGCCACAAGGCACCGGCGCCGACCGCGGCGAGCCCCATCGCGAAGCGTCCGTAGTCAGGGCCTCCCTTGGGCTTGCGCACGCCCCGCACCGGGGGTGCGGCCGTCGCCACGGGCAGGCCGTGCGGCTCGTCCGGCATGCTGAAGAGAAGCGTGAGCATGGTGTCCTCCGCCGTTGGCGCCGGCGAGAGCCGGTCTGGGCGAGGGCGCACCATGGACGCCGCGATCGGCCGCGGGCTGTGAAGGAGGTCACACGTGGGGGATTGGCAACGGCAGCGGCGGCGGCCGCTCAGTCGGCTGCGAGCAGCGCCTGGTACTGGTCGAGGGTGAGGAAGCCGGTCTCGGCGACGCCGCGGCTCTTCTGGTACCAGCCGATCGCCTCGCGCGTCATCGGCCCGAGATTGCCATCCACCTTGCCGGAGTAGAGGCCGATATCCCGCAGCTTCTCCTGGATCCGCCGGCGCTGGTCCTGGCCGAGCTTGGCCTCGTCCAGCGGGATGGACGGCCTGGACGATTCCGCCGCTGGCGGGGGAGGCTGCACGGCGGGCTGGGGCTGGGGTTGCGGCTGTGCGGCCTGAGTTGCCAATGCGGCGAGCTTCTGGGCCGCGTCGGCCTCCGCCCTCTCCTTCGCCTCCTTGGCCCGGTCGGCCTCGGCGCGGGCGAAGGCTGCCTGGTCCTCGAGCGCCTTGGCCTGCGTCCTGACGCGCTCGGCCTCCGCGAGAGCCTCCTGCTTCGCCTTTTCGGCGCTGGACAGGGCCTCCTGCTTGGCCTGCTCGGCAGAGGAGGCGGCCTCCTTGCGGATCCGCTCGGCCTCGGCGATGGCGTCCCTTCGTGCCTGCTCGGCCTTCTGCGCTTCCGCGAGCGCGTCCCGGCGGGCCTTGTCGGCTTCCGCCTTGGTCCGCTCGGCCTCGGCGAGGGCCTTCTGCGCCTCGGCCTGGGCGCGCTGCGCCTCCGATTGTGCCTTCTGCGCCTCGGCCTGCGCACGCGCCAGATCAGCCTGCGCCTTGCGGCTGTCGGCTTGCGCCTTCTGCGTCTCGGACTGAAGGACCTGGACGCGGCCCTCCTCGTCCCGGGCCTTCTTCTCGGCGGCCTCGCGGGCCAGCCTCTCGGCCCTCAGCTTGGCCTCGGTCTCCGCCTGCTTCGCCGCGTCCTCGGCCTGGCGCGCGAGGTCGGCGGCGGGCGGGGCTGCCGGTTGCTCCGCCGCCGGGGCGGGGCCGGACAGGTCGACCGGCGGCGCGGTGCCCACGACAAAACCAAGATCACCCGCCGCGGCAACCCTTGCTGCGTCGGCGAGGCTCGATCCGGGAGTCCGGAGCGCCTCGGCGAAGGCGGATGCCGCGTCCATGCCGGCACCATCGACTCGCGAGAGCGGAATCCTGGGCGAGTTCGAGATCGTGGCCACCACGTTGGGCAGCACGTCGGAGGCATATTGCGGGCGGGAGTCGAGCCCCTCCATCGCCTGCGGGAACGACGGCACCGTCATGAAGAAGAAGACGCCGCCCTGCTTCGCCCGGCTGACGATCTGGGCGATGTTGGCCACGGCTAAACCACGGGACATCAGGTCAGTCGCCCGGCTGATCTCGGTGTTGGCGGGCAGGAAATAGGTCTGGCCCCCGGTGGCGATGCCGTGGCCGACGAGCACGGCGATGGCGAGGTCGGCGCCGGACGTCTTGACCGAGAAATCACGCAGGCTGGCGCGGCCGCCCGCATTGGTCGGGTTGGCGGCGAAGATGACGTCGTAGCCGCGCTCCTCCAAAGCCCCCGCGATATCCCGGGCGCGGCTCACCCCGATCGTCGATTTCGGCAACCCTGTGTAGTCCTCAGCCGCAAGAACAAGCGCTACGCGCGATCCTGCGGCCGCAGGCGATGGCATGAGGGGTGCAAGTGTGAAAAGGCACAGCACGGCGAAAAAGCCGGGCGTAGCACCGAGAAGGCGGATCAGGCCTGCGGTCCGGCAACGCCGGGCACGAACGGTCCGGGACCCGACTGCACATCCCAACTTCTGGTTCACGGGCGTTCCCATGGTACCGCTTCACCAACTGGGCTATGAATTGAACGGAGTTGACCGGACAAGGACATTTCAGTCGGCGGTTGGGGTTTTTCGCATGGGCTTGAGGCTGAGATTCAACCTGATTTTGGCCGTCTGCTACGTGCTTGGGCTTTGCCTGTCGCTTTATCCTTTTTATCATCTCTCCAAGCGTGAAGCCATAGAGCAGCTGCAGTCGCAGGCCGATGTGCTGCGCGCGCAGGCCCTTGCCGTGCGCAAGTACACGTCGGAGGAGATCCAGCCCCTGCTCGCCGACCAGTCGAGCATCCAGTTCCTGCCGCAGACGATCCCGTCCTTCTCGGCCCAGACAGTGTTCCGCAACTTCCGGGACCAGTACCCGCAATTCTTCTACAAGGAAGCGGTGCTGAACCCGACCAACCCGGCGGACCTCGCACATGACTGGGAGGCCGAGCTCATCGAGAGGCTCCGCCAGAACCCGGGGATCTCCAGCGACGTCAGCTACCGCACCGTCGACGGTGTCACGCACTTCACCGTCAGCTATCCGCTCATCATCAAGAGCGAGTCCTGCCTCGCCTGCCACTCCACGCCTGACAAGGCGCCGCGCTCCATGGTGGCGCTCTACGGCAGCAAGAACGGCTTTGGCTGGAAGCTGAACGAGACCGTCGGCGCGCAGATCATCTCCGTCCCCATGACGGTGGCCGAAGCGAAGATCTGGTGGAACCTGGCGCTCTTCGTCGCCATCACCAGCGCGATCTTCCTGGTGCTCCTTCTTCTCCTCAACGTCATGCTGAACCGGTACGTCATCGGCCCGGTCACCCGCATGGCGAAGACCGCCGAGGCGGTGAGCATGGGCGACGATTCCGTGCCGGAATTCGAGTACCCCGGTTCGGACGAGGTCGCCTCGCTTTCGCGCTCCTTCAACCGCATGAGGCGAAGCCTCGACAGTGCCATGAAGATGCTGGACCGGTGACCAAAGGCCGCCCCACCCTCCTCCCGACCGGACGCGCCGCGCCGCGGCGGGGAGGTGCGGCATGAGCGGGGCGGGACGGGGAAGAATCCCTGCCAAGGTCGGCAAGTACCGGATCGACGGCGTCGTCGGGCGTGGCGCCTCCGGCATCGTCTACAAGGGCTATGACGAGCAGATCGACCGGCCGCTCGCAATCAAGACGTTGCGCCCCGACCTCCTGGGCGACGGCCCGGAGAACGAGGAGCTTCTGAAGCGCTTCGCCGCCGAGGCACGGTCGGCGGGACGCTGCCTGCATCCCAACATCGTCACCGTGTTCGACTTCGTCGAGCACGAGGGCGCGCCCTACATCGTCATGGAGTACGTGGACGCCGGGACGCTCGAGAACGTCATCGCGTCGGGGGCGCTGCTGCCCGTTCGGCAGGTCGGCGAGATCATGGCGCAGCTGCTTCTCGCGCTCGACCACGCCCATTCCAAGGGTGTCATCCATCGCGACGTCAAGCCGGCCAACATCCTGTGCCCCTCCGCCGCGTCCATCAAGGTCGGCGATTTCGGCGTCGCGCAGATCGAGGCTCTGAACATCACCAAGCCCGGCGGGCTCGGCGCCATCGGCACGCCGAACTACATGGCGCCGGAGCGCTTCCTCGGCCGCACGGCGGATGCGCGATCCGACATCTTCTCGGCCGGCGTCGTGCTTTTCCAATTGCTGACCGGCGCCAAGCCCTTCGTCGCCAACGACCTGCCCGACCTCATGCGGCAGCTGATGAGCCAGTCGCCGCCCTCGATCCTGACCTATCGGCCGGAGCTGTGGCCGGCCCTCGATGCCGTCGTCCAGAAGGCGATGGCCCGCAACCCGGACGACCGCTACGCGAGCGCGGACGCCTTCGTGGAAGGCCTGAACGCCGCCGTGAACGCGCAACCCTCCGACGCCTTGCCGCCGCTCGACCTCACCAAGCTCGCCGACCCGCGGCCCAGGGACGTCGCGCCCGTTGCGAAAGACGAACTCACCCATACGCTGGCCGACAGGCTGTCCCCCGCCACTCTGGATTCGCTCAGCAAGTCGCTTGCCCGGGCGCTCGGCCCCATCGCCCGGCTGGTCGTCAAAAAGGCCTCCCAGCAGGCCACCGACATCGACAGCCTGCTCGACTCGCTCTCTAGGCAGATCGCCAATCCGGAGGACATCGCGGAATTCCGGCGCCAGGCCGAGGAGACTCTGCGGCGGGACGCAGGCCTCGCTCTGGCGCAGATGGAGGCCGTTATCTCGCAGGCCGAAGTGCGCGAGACGACAGAGGCGCTGCTGCCTGTTCTTGGTCCCATGGCGCGGGTGCTGGTCGCCAGGCAGGCCGCCACGGCGGTCGGGCGCGACGACTTCATCCGCCGCCTGGCCGATGCCATCCCCAACGAGCGCGACAGGACGCTCTTCCTCCGCCGGCGTGGTAAGCTCGACTGAGCTCCAGGCCCCGCGACCTGAAAGGACCCGGACCGACCGATGGAGAAAGCGCCCGACGCAGCCGCACCCGGACGCGAGCGAAGGCGCCGCCTGCGCGCGGTGTTTGCCGCCGATGCCGCGAATTTCGGCGGGCTGGTCTCGGTGGACGAGACCAAGACACTCGACAGCCTCTGGACGACACGCCGTATCGCCACGCAGGAACTCGGCAAGCATGGCGGCTGGCTGTTCGGAATGCCCGGCGACGGCATTTTCGCGCTATTCGAGAGCTCGGTGGATGCGGTGCGCTGTGCGCTCGACATTCAGGGCCGGCTCGCAGAGCAGCCGGCGGCCACCATCCTGAACCTGCGCGTCGGCATCCATCTCGGCGAAGTGCTGTTCCAGGACGAGTTGCCCTTCGGCGAGGCGCTGGTCATCGCGGCGCGCCTGGAGGGCCTTGCAGAGCCCGGCGGCATTCTCGTCTCGCAGTCCGTGATGGAGGCTGTAGCGCCAAGGATCCAGGCCGTTTTCGTCGACCAGGGTGTCCGGTCCCTCAAGCACAGCCCGCGGCAGATCAAGACCTACACGGTGCACCCGCCTGGTGCGCGCAAGGAAGAGGAACCGCCACCCGCCGAACCGCTGGACCTGACGCTCGTGCCGAACATTCGCACGACCATGCCGGCCGAGGCGGGCACGGTGCGCGGGCCGGTTCGGTTAGGCGCCGTGAGGACGGGCTCGTCGCCGACGGTGGAAGAGACGCCGCTTCCCCCACCGGCCATTCCACGCGCGACGCCTCAGCTGCCCCCTGCCGATCCAGCCGCCTTGCCGGCTGCTGCCGGACCGGAAGCTTTTTTGACCGACCGCACTGTATTCATGCCGGGGCGGCAGATCGCGGCTTTGCTGGATGGGGCGGGCGCAGCAGACCGCCCGGCCGACACGCCGGAAGCGGACGATCCTGCCTTGGCCGACACCGGTCCTGTGCCAGCGGGCGAGACTGGCACCGAAGCCCCGGCACCCGAACCGGTGGGCGTCGAAGCCCTGGAAGTGCAACCAGAGCCGCTTCCTGCTGATCCCGTCGCAGAGGACGAAGGCGATGTCACCGCCAAAGTCTCGACATCCCTCGAGCCGGATGCCCCCTCTGAGCCGGCGGAGGCCGCAATGCTGGTGGATGACTTCCCTCCGGCGGACGCCGAGGCCGGGCCGGAGGTGATCCCGGAGCCGGAGTTCGATCCCGACAGAACGGTCGTCCTGCCGCGCCGGGCGCTGAACGTCAGCTGGCGCCCGAAGCCGCTGCCGAAGGCATCGCCCTTCGAGGTGCCTGACCTGACCGCTCCTGCGCCGCTTCCTGTACAGGAGCGACCGTCCGATACGGCTGCCGCCCGGCCGCCGGCCGTTGATCCCGCCACGTGGGCGAGGGTGCAATCCGCGATCCCCGACGTCGCCCAAGCGCTCACCACCTACCTCGGACCAATCGCGCGGGTTCTGGTGAAGCGCCACGCCGAACGCTGTGACAGCCCGGAAGCACTCGTCGAGTCGGTCGCGATGGAGATCCCCGCCGAGGCGGAGAGGCAGGCGTTCCGGGACCGCGCCGCCATCCTCGTGGCCCGGCTGGGCTGACGCTCAGGCCTCGCCGAACTCGGCGATCTCGTCGATGCGCTCTAGGTCGCGAACGAGCAGGCTCCTGCGGTCCTGGGCCAGCAGCCCCTCGTCGGCCCAGCGGTTCAGCGTCTTGTTGAGGCTCTCGCGCGACATCGCCGTCCACTGTGCCAGTTCGCCCTGGGTCAGCTGGATCGAGACCTCGATGCCCTTGGGCGTCTTCTTCCCGTGGTCGCGGGCGAGGTGGCCGAGGATGCGCGCGAGGCGCTGGGGCGCCTGCCGAAGCGCTGCGTCCTCCATGCGGGCGCTCGTCCAGCGCAGCCGCTTGCAGAGCACGTCGATGACGTTGCGGGCGAGCTTCGGATCGTTGTCGAGCGCGTCGAAGAAGGTGCGGCGCGAAATGGCGATCAGCTCGGTCGCGGCCATCGCCGAGGCTCCGGCCGTGCGGACGCTGCCATCGAGCATGCCGATCTCGCCGAACACCGCGCCTTCCGTCAGGACGTTCAGCGTCACCTCGGAACCGGAGGCGGCGACCGTCCAGATGCGCATGCGTCCTTCGGCGACAACGTAAAGGGCATCCGACTCGTCGCCGACATTGAAGAGGAGTTCGCCCTTCGCAAGGGTCCGCTTCTGCGCGAGCCGGGCCATCTGGTCGAGCGTCCCCGGAGCCACGCCGGTGAACATGGCGAGCGCGGAGAGGCGAGCGAGGCGGGTCTCGGCAGCGGCCGCCCTGGGAGCCGGGGTATCGGTCATGGCCGTGGCCTCCGCGTCGGCTGAATTTCCCGTTGAGTTTAGGCGCTTGTTCCGCTTGCGCAATGCGTGAGCTGCCATCCTGTGACGTGGGTCACAGACTCCGCGGGCCTCTTTCCCGGAAATGGAAGCACGCGGCTTCGTGCCGTTCCCTCCGGTTCTCATTGCAGGGGCGTCAGATGTCCAATCTCGACTGGTTCAGGCTCTGGACGATGGAGCATGACAAGCAGCCAGTGCTGCCGTCGTCGGAGCAGGGCCAGGGCGGCGGCTTCGGTGACCCCGGCGGCGAACGCGATGGGCGCATCGGCGACCGGGACGGGTTCGACGGAGACCGTGACGGGATCCATGGCAACCCGCACGCTCACGGCGGCGATTTCGGCTATGGCGGAATGAACTCGGGCCATTCCATCTGGGCACCCGGGGATACGGGCTGGCGGCCGCATTTGTTTTCGGAAACGAGCCAGACCGAGAACCCAACCTACGGCTCCGGCCGCTCCTTCGGCCCGGATTACGAGGCACCCGGCCAGGGCTGCTCTCACTCGCCTTCCCCCTACGCCGCCCCGCACGGCGGTGACGACGGCCACGGGATCTTCGGTGGCCATGGCGGTGCCGGGGGTGACTTCGACGCGATCCTGTTCGGCCATCTCGATGCCGGCGGGCTCCATGCCGGCTTCGGCCCCGGGGCGATCGTGGTGATCCCGATCGAGCATCTCGAGATCAACCAGAACACGTTGATCCAGAACACCAACATCCTCTTCGACGCGCATGACGGGGGATCGGTCTCGGTCGGCGGCAACGTGACCGCCGTGTCGTCGCAGACCGGGCTGATCGACCACCAGCCCGATATGCACGCGATCGCCGCCTGAAACTTCTGACCGCAGCGATGCAGGCCCCGCGCTCCGGCGCGGGGCTTTTGCGTTGCGTATGAGCGGTTCGCAGCGTCCTGCCGTCCTTGCGAGGAGCTCGGTGACGAAGCAACCCCGCCACCGGGTTCAAAGCTGGCGAAAAGGCCTGGGTTGCTTCGCTTCGCTCACAAGGACGATCCTTGGCTCGCAACGAGGATCGCTCCGACGAAGAAAAAATCGCTCCTGTGAGGCACTTCACATCGAAAGGGCGGGGGCTGCGGCAAAGTCCATTCATCGGAGCCGCAGACGGCGGGGCTCCAAGATCCACCCCCTCCCGCCGCGACATCAGGAGAGCATCATGAACTTCGGCAGCAACTCCGCCACCGTCGTCGCCGGCAACGGCGCTGGAAACATCATCGCTGGCGACGTCAGCGCCGTCGCGGACCAGCACATCGGCGATCACGGCTTCGGCGGGTTCAACTTCGGACCCGACGCCAACCTCGGCTCCAACGCCGCCACGGTTCTGGCCGGCAACGGCGTCGGCAACGGCATCGGCGGATCGGTGACGGCGATCGCCGACCAGCACATCGGCGACCACGGCTTCGGCGGGTTCAACTTCGGACCCGACCTCAACCAGGGCACCAATGCCGCCACGGTTCTCGCCGGGAACGGCGTCGGCAACCTCATCCTCGGCGACGTGTCGGCCACGGCCGACCAGCACATCGGGGACGCCGGCTTCCACCTGCCCGTCCTGTTCTGACCTTCAGACCTGCCAAAACCCTCCCCCACGAAGCCCCGCGCCACCGCGCGGGGCTTTTTCGTTGCGCGCGGGCCGTTGCGTCGCGGCCAGGAGCTCCGCGGCGAAGCAGCCGGCTGTCGCCGGCTCGCGGGACCTCACCCGGCCGTACGCCGCCGCAAAAGGCCGGCCCTGTGAAGCACTTCACATCGGCCGGTCCGGGGATCGTTCAAAGTCTATCCATCGGAGCCGAGCCGGCGGGGCTCTCCGATCCAGCCTCCCATCCTCCCGCCCGAGCACAGCAGGAGACCACCATGTTCCCCTTCCTCGACCAGAACTCCGGAAGCAACTCCGCCACGGTCGTCGCCGGCAACGGCGCCTTCAACGGCATCGGCGGCTCGGTATCGGCGACCGCCGACCAGCACGTCGGCGATCACAGCTACGGCGGCTGGGACTTCGGCGGCGCCAACACCGGCGCGAATTCCGCCACCGTGCTGGCCGGGAACGGCGTCGGCAACCTCATCCTCGGCGACGTCTCGGCCACGGCCGACCAGCACATCGGCGACAGCGGCTTCCACATGCCCGTCCTCTTCTGATCTTCTGATCCGGAGAACGCCTTTCGAACGATGCCCCGCGCTCCGGCGCGGGGCATTTTTCGTTGCACATGAGCGGTTCGCAGGGTCCTGCCGTCCTTGCAAGGAGCTCGGCGACCAAGCAGCCCAGCCACCGGGTTCAAAGCTGGCGAAAAGGCCTGGGTTGCTTCGCTTCGCTCGCCATGACGACCCTTCGCTCGCAACGAGGATCGCTCCGACGAAGAAAAAGTCGCTCCTGTGAGGCACTTCACATCGAAAGGGCGGGGGGTGCGGCAAAGTCCATTCATCGGAGCCGCAGACGGCGGGGCTCCAAGATCCACCCCCTCCCGCCGCGACATCAGGAGAGCATCATGAACTTCGGCAGCAACTCCGCCACCGTCGTCGCCGGCAACGGCGCTGGAAACATCATCGCTGGCGACGTCAGCGCCGTCGCGGACCAGCACATCGGCGATCACGGCTTCGGCGGGTTCAACTTCGGACCCGACGCCAACCTCGGCTCCAACGCCGCCACGGTTCTGGCCGGCAACGGCGTCGGCAACGGCATCGGCGGATCGGTGACGGCGATCGCCGACCAGCACATCGGCGACCACGGCTTCGGCGGGTTCAACTTCGGACCCGACCTCAACCAGGGCACCAACGCAGCCACGGTTCTCGCCGGGAACGGCGTCGGCAACCTCATCCTCGGCGACGTGTCGGCCACGGCCGACCAGCACATCGGGGACGCCGGCTTCCACCTGCCCGTCCTGTTCTGACCTTCAGACAGGTCCAAACCCTCCCCCACGAAGCCCCGCGCCACCGCGCGGGGCTTTTTCGTTGCGCGAGGGCGTTCGCCCGAAAAGCCGCATGCCTGTGGTCCAGCTCACATCGAAAAAGCAGCCCGGGCTTCAGAGTCAATCATCGCCAGAGAGTACCGGCGGACTACCGCGGCGCCCCGCCGCTCCCTTCCAGCGCAAAGGAACGAGACGATGATGAACCCCCTTCTCGGTGCAGGTCCCGACCTCAACATCGGCGTCAACGGCGCCAGCGTCGTCGCCGGCAACGGTGCCGGCAACCACATCGGCGGCGACGTGACAGCGGCTGCCGACCAGCACGTGGGCGACCACGGCTTCGGTGGCGGGCTCGGCGGCGGCTTCGGCATCCCCGGCCTGAACGGCGACATCAATGTCGGCGTGAACGCCGCCACGGTCGTGGCCGGCAACGGCGTCGGCAACGTCATCGGCGGTGACGTGACCGCGAACGCCCACCAGGGTGTCGGCGACTACGCCTACCACTTCGACAACCCGTTCGGCGGCGACATCAATGTCGGCGTGAATGCCGCGACCATCGTCGCCGGCAACGGCGTCGGCAATGTCATCGGCGGCGACGTGACGGCGGACGCCTTCCAGCACGTCGGCGACCACGGCTTCTTCCCGGCCTTCTGACCGGACTCCGGCTCCCGCCGGACAGGAACGGGCCCCGCCGCAAGGCGGGGCCCGTTTCGTTCATGCGCTGTGCATCAGGCGGCGAGGATGTCGGTCGCTCGGTGCGTCTCGTCGCAGCCCTCGATCAGGAAAGCCTCGCCCACCGCGTTGCGCAGCCGGAGCGGCAGGATCTCGCGGTAGGAAGGCGAGTCGTACCAGCCGCGGGCGTTCTCCATGTCGGGGAACGCGATGACCACGAGGTCGCCCTGGAAGTCGCCTTCCAGCGGGCTGGGCCTGGCCCCGTGCACGAGGAAGCGGCCGCCATAAGGGGCGAGAGTGGAGTCGATCTTCTCGAGATAGGTCACGATGTCCGGGCCGACATCGACGGAAAGGAAGTGGCCGACTGCATAGGCTGTCATGTCTCGTCTCCTAGGTTCGGGCCGCCCCGATGGCGGCCGATGGGGAGACGATGACGGGCACCGGCGCGCGGGTCGATGACGCCGGAGGTAATCAAACCCGCGCCTGGTCGCTCATGTCTCCCTGCGCGGCTCTGCCGGCCGGAGGCACACGTCGACCCACGCCGCGCCCGTCAGCCCGGCCAGCCGGTCGGGCGAAAGCCGCACCGCCACGTCCGGGGCGACGGCGGCCGGGAGGACTTCGTCGAAATCGCGGAGCGACACGTCGCAGTAAACCGGCAATGGCGTGGCAAGGCCAAAGGGGCATACGCCCCCGACCGGGTGGCCGGTGAGCGCCTCGGCTTCACTCGCATCGACCATCCGGCCCTTGCCGCCGAACGTGTCCTTGAGGCGCCGGTTGTCGAGCCGTGCGTCGCCCCGCGCGACCAGCAGGAACGTGCGCTCGCCGACGCGCAGCGTCAGCGTCTTGGCGATGCGGCCGGGCTCCACCCCGAACGCTTCCGCCGCGAGGGCCACGGTCGCCGTGCTCTTCCCCGGGCGCAGGAGGGCGATGTCGGGTGCCTTCTCCGCAAGGAAAGCCTCGACTGTCTCCACGCTCATGGACGCTCCTGTGCGATGTCCGCCCTTTGCCGCGCAGTAGCGGCGCAAAAGCGCGAAGGCAAGGATGGCGGATCGCCGGTGGCGTTCCTGCGCGAGGTTCGGGATGAACTCGGAGGGATGTGGGAGGGGGGACCTGCAGGCTTCGAGGGGCCGGCGCGCCGCCGTCACGACGCGCCGGCCGGCTCGGGACAACCGTTCATTGGCCGCCGCTCACCGAGCGGGCGACGCTTTCGATCTGCGACCGGTGCAGCCCGATGTCGGACAACATGTGGTCGTCGAGCTGCATCAGGGCCCGGCGGGTCCTGTAGAAGCCATAGGCGCGGAAAGCGGCCGACAGGAACGAGGTGCCGAAGCCGGCAATCCCCGGCCTTTCGGCCGCCTTTTCCAGTGCAGAAAAACTCATCGAATACTGTGTCGTGGACATGGACATGTCTCCTTCCGTGAGGCAGGACCATAGATGCACCTCGCCCAGTCTGGCGTGCGGCCGCGCACGGAGCAGCTGACGCTGCACGTTCTTCGGGTTTGCGTTCCGCAGCGTTGGACCCGATCCGGATATCTCCCTGGCCACGTTCCCCTTGCCGATGCTCCCGCGCCTTGCAGAATGCCCGGCAACAGGGAGGGACAAACCATGCGCTACGACGTGTCCGTGATCGGGCTCTACATCCTCGACGTTCTCGGGCGGCCTGTGACGCGCATTCCCGACCGCGGGAATGTCGACTTCATCGAGGAGATCCGCCTGACGGTCGCCGGGACGGCGGGCGGTACGGTCGTCGATACCGCCAAGCTCGGCCTGCGCAGCCTCGCCGTCGGCGCGGTGGGCGACGACGAGAAGGCCGACTGGGTGCTCGCCACCATGGAAAAGCACGGCATCGACGTCTCCGCCATGCAGAGGCTGCCGGGCGTTCCGACCTCGGCCACGATCCTCAACGTGCGGCCGAACGGCGACCGGCCGGCGCTTCACGTGCGCGGTGCATCCGACCATTTCGACGTTCCGGTGGCGCTGTACGACCAGGTGTTCGATGCGCCGATCGTGCATCTCGGTGGAACAGGCCTGCTGAAGAGGCTGGACGGCGAGCCGAGCCGGATCCTGCTCGAACAGGCGAAGAAGCGCGGCCGGACGGTGACGTTCGACCTCATCGCAGCCAGCGCCGAGACAGCGCACCTCGTGCTGCCCCTGCTGCCCTTCATCGACTACTTCATGCCCTCCATCGAGGAGGCTCGGGACATGTCGGGGGCGGGCTCTGCCGAGGATTGCGCCGACTTCTATCTCGGCAAGGGCGCAACCTGCTGCGTGTTCACGCTGGGAGGCGAGGGCGCATACTACGCCCACAAGGATGGCACCCGCTTTCGTGCGCCGGCCTTCGACATCCAGGTGGTCGACACCACCGGATGCGGCGATGCGTTCGACGCTGGCTTCATCGCGGCCCTGCACAAAGGCATGGAGCCGCGCATGGCCGTCGACTTCGCCCAGGCCGCGGCCGGTCTCGTCGCGACGGGGCTCGGCTCCGATGCCGGCATCCGCTCCTTCGAGCAGACGCTCGACTGCATGAACACGTGGCAGCGGAAAGCCTGAGCGTTATCGAAGCCTTGACCATGGCATGACACCGTCCTGCCCCGGAGGCAGGAGCGGGTTCATGACTCTCCCGGCGCTCGGGACAGGAGACAGCATTACGAGGGCCGCGTCCATTTCGCGCGCCCGCGAAGCGGCCAGCGCGGTCCCGCTCGCCGCCGGTCTCATCGTCGTGGCCGGCTTCCTGCTGCGCGCCCTCGGGGTGCGCGGTGACCTCTGGCTCGACGAGATCTGGACAATCGAGCTCGTCCGGCCGCTGTCGGGCTGGTGGCAGGTCTTCACGGACATCCCGCACGACAACAATCACTGGCTGAACTCGGCCTGGGTGATGTTGGCGGGACCGGACGCGCCCACGCCGGTGCTGCGTGCCGCGAGCGTGGTCTTCGGCACGGCAGCAATCTGGGCGGCCGGGTTTGCGGTGCGCGGAACGCCCGCGCGCCTCTCGGCCATGGCGCTGGTCGCCCTGTCGCCGGGACTGGTCAACTACGGGTCGGAGGCGCGTGGCTATTCCGGGCTCGTGCTCGCCACGCTGCTCGCGATCGGCCTCGTCAGGCGCGAGCTGGAACGACCGTCGACGTCCGGCCCCGTCATGCTCGGTGTCGTGGCTCTCTTCGGGCTCTTCTCCCATGCCTTCATGGTCGAGACGTTGGCCGTCCTGATGCTCTGGGCCTGTGCCGCACGGTGTGCTGAAGCGGGCAGTGCAGCAGGACTGAGGCTCGCCGCACGCCTGCTATGGCCTTCGGCCCTGGCCTGCGCGGTGTGGGCGGGCTGCCTTGCATGGGCCGTGATGCGGCATGGCTACGGCTTCGGCGGCATGTTCATCGCCAATCCGGCCGACTTCGTCTCCGGCTGGGCGGAAGCACTGCGCGTGGTGTTCGGGCTGCCCGCCGCATGGCCGGTCGCGGCCTGTCTCGGCGCAGGGGCGGCCGTGGTGGCGTTCGTCGGCGTCTTCTGCCGCGACCGGTTCGGTCTGGTCTGCGCCGCCGCCTTCCTCGGTATTCCTGCTCTTCTCTTTGCCCTGGCGATCCCGAACACGGTGTTCGGGCGCTATTTCCTCGTTGCCTGCCTGTTTCTGCTGCTCGCGCTCGCCCAGGCCTTTGGCCATGCGATGCGTCACCGCGGCCCGGTGCGCATCCTCGCCGGGGCGGGACTTGCCAGCATGCTCGCGCTCCAGGTCGCCGGCACCACTGACTTCTTGGCCCTCGGACGGGGACAGTATGACGAAGCTGTCTCGATCATGCGCAGGGATGGCGGCGAGGCGAGCTATGGCAGCGACCGCGCGGCGCGGGCACAGCGGATCGTGTCTTATTATGCGGCGCGGCAGGAACTCCCCACGCGCCTCGTATCCGACGAGGCGTGGTGCGCCGACCCGCCCCGCTGGATGATCCGCGACACCCGTGGCCTGCCGGCCACCCTCACGATCTGCCCTGATCAGCCGCATGCCTACCGGCTTGCCGGGAGGTGGGAGAGCTGGCGCCATTCCGGTGCGCCGTGGAGCCTTTACCGGCTCGAGGACAGGTCCGGCGCCCGGGCGGGCATACCTTTGACCGACACGTCCTCTCTTGCTCATGAGCCCGGATTGCGGCCGAGCCTCTAGGCCGCTTTCGTCAACCGGGTGTTAACCAAAGGGGCGCTGCAATGGCGAACTGGGAAACCGGAGGTGGGGGTTGCGCGTCGTCCAAGACACGACGCCGCCTGCTCGGAAAGGAGGTTTCCGTGAACGACGGCTACTACAGCGCAGCGAAAGTCTGCATCGGCAGCGCGGCCGAGGATCTCAGCGAACTCCAGCGCTCGATCGAGGGACTGGCCACGGCCAGGCTCGGCGTGAGGGTCGGCCATCGCCGCCTCGCGCTCGAACTCGCCGTACAGCGAGCCCGGTGGGACCTCATGCGCTGCTGGGACGAGTTCGACGCAGAGTGGCGCAGGGACGACGTTCATTCCGGCGACATCCCGCCCGCGTCGACGAGGCAGTGAGGACGGCGCGCCGGATAGTGGCGACGTGCTCGCTCCGGGGCTCTGTCCTTGCTGCACAGCGTCAGAAGGCGCTTTCTAGGATCGCCTGATAGTCAGCGGCAGTGGCCTTGCGCGGGTTGGACGCGCTTGAGTGATCGAGGACGGCGGCCTCGGCGATGGCGGGAAAGACATCCGCCGGCACTTTCATCTCCCCGAGGCTGCGCGGAAGCCCGAGCCGCCCCACGAGGTCGTGCACGGCCTGCCCGATGTCGGCTCCGGCCGGCAGCCGCATGGCCTGTCGCAACGCGTCGTAGCGCGACCCCGCCACGTCTGCGTTGAAGCGCAGCACATGCGGCAGCAGCACGGCGTTCAGCATGCCATGGTGAAGCGCGAGGTGCTTGAGGCCCCCGAGGGGATGCGACAGCGCATGCACTGCGCCGAGGCCCTTCTGGAAGGTCAGCCCGCCATGAAGCGCCGCGACCATCATCTCGTGCCGCGCCGCGCGGTCTGACCCGTCTCTCGTCGCCCGCTCGATGTTGTCGGTCGCCCGCCGCAGCCCGTCGAGCGCGATTGCATCCGCGGTCGGGTTGTCGCGCGGCGACAGGTAGGTCTCGATGCAATGGGTGAGTGCGTCCATGCCGGTCGCGGCAGTCAGCACGGGGGGCAGGCCCAGGGTGAGTTCGGGGTCGCAGATGGCGCGGCGGGGAATGAGATGGGGCGAGATGAAGCCCAGCTTCCGGCCATCTGCCAGCGTGATCAAGGCCGCGCGCCCGACCTCGCTGCCGGTCCCGGCCGTCGTCGGGATGGCGATGAGGGGTGCCACCGCCGGCGTGATGCGGGCCAGCCCGCCCAGGATGACGGCGTACTGCTCCAGCGGGCCGGGATGCGTCGCGAGAAGCGCGATGCCCTTGCCGAGGTCGATGGGAGAGCCGCCGCCGAAGGCCACGACGCCGTCGCAGCCTTCCTGCCGGTAGAGGTCGAGAGCGGCGATCGTCGCCTCCTCGGTGGGGTTGGTGGGCACGTCGGAGAACACGGGCGCCGAAGCCAGCGCGGGTGCCGCGGCGCGCAGCTTGTCGAGGAGGCCGGCGGCGAGGATGCCCCTGTCGGTGACGATCAGCGGGCGGGCGATCTTCAGGTCGATCAGGTCCTGGCCGATCTCGCCGAGCGAGCCTTCTCCAAGCCTGATCGTGGTGAGATAGGTGATGATGCCCATGGCGTCCCCGCGCGCTTGCGCCCGGCGGTTCGACGGCCGCCGTGGCCTTGCGGGCAGTCTTAGCGTGCTGCCGGGACGGGACATAGCCTGGGGGCGCAGGGCGGCCCGCCCGGCGCCGCAAGGCTGGGCCGATCAGGCGAAAACGGACCGGTAGCGCCAGGTGCGCGTGCGCGACGGGGTGCGGATCCACCAGATCGTCGCGGGCAGCGCGTCGTTGCCGAGGGTGCAGGACAGGCCCCGCTCGCAGGCGCCGCGAAGGCCGGGGAGGGGCTGTTCTGCCACCTGCGCCATCTCGGGCAGCGGGGCCACGGGCGCCCCCTTCAGCGTCGGTGCAGCGGAAGCGGAGAGCGTGTTGGCGAGGATCGCCACGGCGGCCCAGAGGTTGTGGACCGGGAAAGCCGAGATCGCCGGGAAGAGGCGGGCTGCGGACACTGCGATCATCTTGCCCTCCTCTGGCTTGCGGTGACTGGCTGGATGCTGCGCCTGGCGAGCCCGGTGCGCTGTGGCCCCCCTCACAGGGGCGACGAAAAATTCACCAGGTCGGGTCGTCCGGGAGGCGTGGTGCTGCGGCGCGCGCCGGACGAGCCGGTGCCTGCAGGCGTGCCGCGGGGCTGCCGGTGAGGGATCGCCCGAGGATGGCGGAGATCTCGCTGCGGGCTGCGGCGTGGCGGACGATGCGGTGCGCGTCGAAGTCGATCCGGTTGGCCATCAGAGCCTCCTGTGGTCAGGGGCCCGGCATGTCCCTGGGCCCTGTCCTATGAGGCGAGTTTCCCGCGGATCGCCGGGTGCGGCTGTGAAGACGTTCACAGGGCAGGACTTTTTCGGAGCGCGCGTCTTCAGACGCGCCTTTCTCTTGAACAGGCGAAGGGCGGGTCTGAAGACCCGCGCTCCATGTCGTTCCTGCGGTCCCCTCTCCAGGAAGGCCGCCTTCACTCCTCGCGGAAGGCCAGCCCGATCTTCTCGGTCAGGGGGTGGGTGAGGTAGGTGATGACGCGGCGGGACTCGCCCTTGATCAGCACCTCCGCGGGCATGCCGGGCGAGAGCTCCTTGCCATGCAGCTTGTGGCGCTCCTCGTTCGGCACCGCGATCTTGACGGTGAAGTAGGCCTCGCCCGTCTTGGCATCGACCACCTTGTCGGCCGACAGGTTGGTGACCTCGCCGTCGAGTTCCGGTGCCACCGGCAGCTTCAGCGAGCTGACGCGGATGATGGCGGGCTGCCCGACATGCACCTGATCGACCTCGTCCGGCCGCACCTTGGCGCTGACCACGAGGGCATCGGAGATGGGGATGATCGACATCACGGTCTGCCCGGGCCCGACGATCCCGCCCACCGTGTGGATGGCGAGTTCCTGCACATAGCCGGCGCGCGGTGCCTTGATCTCCAGACGCTGCAGCCGGTCGATCGCGGCGAGGCGCTGCTGCTCGGCGTCGGAGTATTGTGCGCTGATGTCGCTGAGCTGCGAGAGGATCTCGGAGCGGGCGCTGCGCGTCACCTCGGCCATCTTGAAGGCCGTCTCAGTGAGCTGCGACTGCGCGCTGGCGATGCGCGATTCCACGTCGCCCATGTCGCCGCGCAGGCGGCTGACATCGCGCTCGGACTGGCGCAGCACGGGGCGGCGGATGAGGCCCTTGGACTCCAGCATGCGCATGTCGGCGAGCTCGGCAGAGGCCTGCTGGAACTCCTCCTGCAGCGACTTCAGCTTGTCGCGCAGGCCGTCGATCTGGCTCTCGGTCTGGCGCTTGCGTTCCTGAAGCTGGGAGACCTGGCTCGACCGGGTGGAACGCTTCTCCTCGAGCAGGTTCTGCTGCTGCGCGATGGCGAGGCGGAAAGCCGTGGCGGCCTGCTCGCCGGGGACGGGCGGGGGCGGCACCTGGATCTGGTCGAGATTTTTGTCCTCGGCCTCCAGCCGCGCGCGCTGGGCGGCGAGGTCGATCAGCTTGCGCTCCTGGATCGCCGTCTCGGCGATCACCTTCTGGGCGTCGAGCCTCACGAGGACCTGGTTCTCCTGCACCAGCTGCCCATCCTTGACGAGGATGGCGCCGACAACCCCGCCCTCGAGATGCTGCACGGCCTGGGCGCTGGACTGGACGACGAAGGTACCTCCCGTCACCACCGCGCTGTCCACCTTGGCCGCGACGGACCAGCCGCCGACCGACATCAGCACGGCGAGCGAGCTCACGGTGAAGATGCGCATCAGGCGGGTCAGGGACGTCTGGTTGGAGGCGAGGTCGGTCTCGAACCCGGTCATGGCTGGCTCCCCGGTCAGTCTCTTGGTGTCCTTCCCGGCCGCGCCGGGCAGGTGTCGCGGCGACCCTCGCCCGAAGCGGCCGGGAGGTCTGTGAAGCGGTTCACATGGCGGGGGCTGCGGCAATCCTGACGCGTGTCTGGTCGAGCGCCGCGGCCGCGTCCATCTGCGCTGCCTGTGCGATCTGGGCAGCCTGCGCAGCGGATGGCGCCTGCGCCGGGGTGGCCGTGAGAGGCCGCTGCGACACGATCGTGCCCGTCGGGAGCTGGTCCTGCGTGACCGGCGCGCTGACGGCCAGCGGGTCGGCGGACAGGTCGGCGACCGGCGCCGGCTTGTGCGGCTGGCCCATGCGGGGGAACAGGGCGGCGAGGACCTGCTTCTTCGGCCCGAACATCTCGGCCCTGCCGTGGCGCAGAGAGAGGATCTTGTTGGCGGCGAAGATGGCGCTCGGCCGGTGCGCCACGATGACGACGATGTGCCCCTTCTGGCGCATGCGCTGGATCGCCTCGTTGAGGGACTGCTCGCCCAGCGGGTCGAGGTTGGAGTTCGGCTCGTCGAGGACGACGAGGAAGGGTTCGCCGAACACGGCGCGGGCCAGGCCGATGCGCTGGCGCTGGCCGCCGGAGAGCACCATGCCGCCCTCGCCGACGGGGGTGTCGTACCCGCGGGGGAAGCTGAGGATCATCTCGTGAACGCCGGCGAGGCGCGCGGCTTCCACGACCTGCTCGGTGGAGGCGTCCTTGCGGAAGCGGCAGATGTTCTCGGCGATGGTGCCGTCGAAGAGCTCGATGCTCTGCGGCAGATGGCCGATGCAGTCGGCGAGCGTGTCGGCCGAGTACTGCGAGATCAGGGCGTCGTCGAAGCGCACCTCGCCGCGGGCGGTCGGCCATGCGCCGACGAGGGCGCGGACGAGCGTGGACTTGCCGCAGCCGCTGGGGCCGATGATGCCCAGCGCATCGCCGGCCTCGATCTCGAAGGACACGCCCTGCACCGTGGCCAGAGGATAGCCGGGGGGCACGATGGCGATGTCGCGCACGGCGAGGCGACGGCTCGGCTTGGGCATGGAGTGGCGCCGGTCGGCCGTCTTCGGCAGGCGCGCCATCAGGGTGCGCATGCGCTTCATCGCGCCCATCGCGGCCGAGGTGTGGCGCCAGTGGCCGATCACGGCGTCGATGGGAGCGAGAGCGCGGGCGAGGATGATCGAGCAGGCGACCATGGCCCCGGGCGACATCTGGTTCTCGATGACGAGGAAGGCACCCAGCGCCAGCATGCCGGACTGGAGGACGAGGCGCGCGGTCTTGGACATCGCTCCGAAGACGCTTGCCTGGTCGGCGAGGTCACGGGATTGCGAGATCGCACCGACGTAGCCGGCGCCCCAGCGCTTGCAGAGGTCGTCGCCCATGCTCATGGCTGCCGCCGCCTCGGTGTTGCGCTTGGCGTCGACGAGCAGGGTCAGGGTCGAGATGTGCTGGCGCTGGGCCGCGGCGGCGATGTCCTTGGTGAGCATCTGGTTGGCCATGCTGAGCGCGATCAGGAACAGCGCGCCTCCCCCGGCGCCGAGCGCCAGGACGGGGTGGACCAGGTAGAGGATGCCGAAGTAGATCGGGATCCACGGCAGGTCGAGGAGCGCTGCCGGGCCCGGCCCCATGAGGTAGTTGCGGATCGCGGCGAGGTCCTGAAGCGGATCGTGCTCGCGGGCATGCGGGCCGAACTGCAGCGGCAGGCGCAGCGTCGCGTTGAACAGCATTGGCGCGAGGCGGTGGTCGAAGGCGATGCCGACGCGGGCCATGACCTTGCCGCGCAGCCCTTCGAGCAGGCCGTAGAAGACGTAGAGCAGGAGGGCGAGCAGGCTGAGCGCGATCAGCGTCGGCATGCTCTTGCTCGACAGCACCTTGTTGTAGACCAGCATCATGAACATCGGCCCCGTCAGCATCAGGACATTGCCGATGCAGCTGATGGCGCTGACCCCGATCATCGGCCCGCGCATCGAGCGGATCGTGTCCTTGAGCTGGGCGTCGGCGCCTTGCGGGGTGGGACGATTGGTCATGACGGCAGGACCTCCAGATCGGCAGGAGCCATTCGCGGCTCCTTGCAGGCGATCCTCGGCGCTCGTCACACAGGCTTCTGTGAAGGGCTTCACACTTGGGGGGATGACGGGCCAGCGGCTGCCCCGCCGCGTGCGCCAGGACACAGGCCGGGCCTTGCACGTAGGCGTGCTTGGAACGCGCGATGCACGGGAGCATTGTGGTGACATGTCCCGTTTTCTGCGTAATCCCCTCCACAGGGCCGCATTGGTCGTGCTCGTCTGCGCCGGCGTGCTCGGCTATGCGCTACCGGAACTCGTGGTGGGCCATACGCCTGCGAGCGCGGTTCTCACGGCTGCGGCTGTAGCGGGCCTGCTTGCGACGGTGTGGCGGGCCGTGCGTGCGGCGCGGCGCCGGCGCGGCGCCTGATCAGGCGGGCGCGAGGAAATTTGCGTCCCATGGGACGCTCGCCGCGCTTCCCTCGCCCGCGACGCGGATCGCCCCCTTGGCGGGCGTGACCGATCCAACCTCTTTCCAGCCCTCGCCGGCCGGCAGCGCTCCCATCACGTGGCGAACGGAGACGAGTGTTCCGGGCGCGAGGCGGAACGCGGTCGGGATGGCGTCCTCGTTCCACGGATTGGGCATGGTCGCCGCGCGGTGGCCGAGCGCCGAGTAGCAGCGGGCGTCCTCGATGCCGAGCACGCCGGTGTGGCGCCCGTTCCAGGGCGCGTAGTCGCGTCCGCCATTGCTGAACCAGAGCAGAGTGACGGGAAGCTCCGCCGGATCCTTCAGCACGACGAGGACGTCGCGCTCCTCGTCACGCAGGATGGCGGTCCAGCCCGGCCCCTCGTGCGGAGCCTCGGCCATGGCGACGAAATCCTCGTGCCTGTCCGCGATGGGGTAGGAGCGAAGGTCCGTGTCGCCGCCCGATGCCAGAGGGAAAAGGCCCGGCTCGTCGCGCCGTGCCGGGTATTGCAGCGCGAAGCGTCCGATGGCGGGATCGGGCTCGAGCGGCGTCGGCGGTGTCTCGACGAAGCGCTTGGGCGAGAAGCTCAGCCGGCCGGTGCCGGAAAACCGCACCATCGGGTGGTGGGCGACGGACAGTGCTCCCTGCCCGCCCTCGAAGATGTGGCGCTGGTACACGAAGGGATGCCCATCCCGCAGCGTGATCTCCTTGGTGAGCCGCGCCCCCATGACGCGCCGCTCCAGGGCGAAACGCGCCGTGACGCCGCCGGGGAACGACACCGTGTCGACGCGGTGCCAGGCGCTGTTCGCGGGCCAACCGTGCGGCGGCGCCTCCTCCACGTCGGCCAGGCCGAAGGGAGCGCAGAAGAAATCGCCGGAGAGCCCTCGAAGGTTGGGGACCAGCGACGCATCGCGGCGGATCGCGTCGTCGTCCGCCCAGGGTGCCCGGTGCAGGGGAGACAATGTCCGGCCACCCGATTCGATCTCGAGCGCGGCGATATGGCCGATTTCCAGGTCGAGCGAGAGGCGAATGCCGCGGGCTTCGAGATGGGAGAGGGGAGCGGGCATGGCTGGGTCCTGCGCGCGGCCGTGATGGCCCGCTCGCGGACGATCCTACCGGTGGTCCTGCCACCCGCAAGCGCGGGCTGTGCCGTGAGGGTTCTATTCCACCGGTGTCAGGTAGGGTGCGAGTCGCTGCGGCTCGGGGATGACGGCGACGATCTTCAGCCGCGCGATGCTGCGCTGCTCGGTCATGGCCAGGTGATCGCGCCAGAACTCGGCGGCCGGGCGCACCGCGTCGGCCAGGAGGAGGTCGATCACCATCCTGACCTCCGAGACAGCGGCCCGGTCGCTGGGCAGGCCGAGATGGCCGAGCAGCCGGTTGGCGGCGCGCAGGGGCAGCTGGTTGTGCCGGATCGCCTCGACGAGCTGGGCATTCGGCGCGGTGAGGATGCACAGGTCGAGGAAGGCGGTCTCGATCTCCTCCCAGGCACCAGCGTCCTCGCGCACTCCCGCGGCGTCGGCGCGGGCACGAAGGGCCGCGAGCTCCTCGCGGTCGGTGAGCGGCGCGGCGTCGAGAAGGGCGGCTGGCTCGAGGATGCGCCGGAGTTCGTAGCGCTCCTTGATCGACTGGGCCGTCAGCGGTCCCGCAACCCAGTGGGAGCTCTGGTTCTTGCGCACGAGCCCGCGTTCCTGCAGGCGGCCCAGCACGTCGCGCACCACGGTCCGGCTGACGTGAAAATGTTGGGCGATCTCCGTCTCAATGATGCGGTACTCACCGAAGATCAGGCAGGAGGCGACGGCATCCTCCACCGCCATGGTGATACGCTCCCATGAGCCGCGGCTTTGCAGAGCCTCGTCAACATCGCCGGGGACGGCCAGGCCGAGGCGGCGCAGGTCGAGGCGGCGCGGCTCCGGGTTCGTTTCCGGACCAGGACCGCAGACGAGATACCCGCGGCCCTCGAAGCGTCGGACGAGGCCATCGGTCTCCAGGAGATGCAGGGCCTTCTGAACGGGCGCGCGGCTCGTCTGCAGCAATTCAGCGATGGGGCCCTCCAGCAGCACCAGGCCGGGCGGGAGGCGCCCGCTCTCGATATTGTCGCGCAGCACGCGCTCGACGAGCTCGTAGCGCTTCTCGAAAGGCTGGTCACGGAACCCGTTCATCGCCGCCCCGCTGGCCGTCCGCCCGGCATCCTGTGCAGCGATGGATCGCACGTTTCGCCCCGTTTCGTCTGCTTCCACTCTAAAATGGCGTTTGCATACTGCGCAATGCCGGGTTGATCGCGTGTCAGCAGCATTCCGGCACAGAAGCCCGATCCTATGCTGTGCAATTGCCCAGTCCTTAGGCTTTTGCGCGCACTCAAACTGAGCTTGCATACAAAAGTCACTGCGGCTAGCGTCCTTGGGTCGGGAGGGGTCACGGCCTGCCTGACGCTCCGGGAGAGAGGGTATCGATGGCGGCCACTGCCGAGTTGCGCCTTGCCGAGACCGCCGTGCGCAACCCGCCCGAGGTGCTTCGCCTCGAAGGCGTGACGAAGCACTATGATGGCAGGGCGGCGCTCGATGGCATCAGCCTCGCAATCCCCGGTGACGCCTATATTTCGCTGCTCGGTCCAAGCGGCTCCGGCAAGACGGTGCTGCTGCGGGTGATCGCCGGCTTCGAGGCGCCGGACTCAGGCACGGTGCAGTTCGGCGGCAAGCGGATCGACACGATGCCTGCCCATTTGCGCGGCATCGGCTTCGTCTTCCAGAACTTCGCCCTGTTTCCGCACCTCAGCGTCTTCGACAACATCGCCTTCGGCCTGACCAACCGCACGGACAATCCGGTGACGGACCAGTCCCAGCTGCAGCGCAAGGTGGGCGAGATGATCGAGCTCGTAGGCCTGACGGGCCTCGAGGAGCGCGGCGTCCACCAGATCTCCGGCGGGCAGAAGCAGCGCGTCGCGCTGGCGCGGACGCTCGTCACGCAGCCACGCATCGTCCTGCTCGACGAGCCGCTCGGCGCCCTCGACGCCAATTTGCGCACGCGCATGCGCGGCGAGCTTCGCCGCATCCGCAGCCAGCTCGGCGTAACCTTCCTGCACGTGACCGGCAGCGAGACCGAAGCCCTCGCCATGGGCGACCGGGTGGTGGTGCTCGACCGCGGCCGCATCGGCCAGTTCGACGCGCCGGATACCGTTTACAACACGCCCGCCAGCCCCAACGTGGCGCGGTTCCTCAACTGCTACAACATCTTCGAGGGTCGCATCGAGCAGGGCGCCTTCCTCGCCGAAGGAACGCGCTTCCCCGTGGCCAGCACGCTCGGCCGCGCCGCAGCGCCGGCCTATGCAGTCCGCCAGGACCTGATCGCCATACGCCCGGAAGTCGAAGGGCCCGGCCCCGGCGAGACAGGGCTCGTCGCCGAGTTCCTGACCAGCGAATATTCGGGATCGGCCGTCATGTACTTCTTCCAGCTGCCGAGCGGGAAGGTGGTGGAGGTGGAGAACCATCTCAGTCATCGCGCCCCGGCGGACCTGGAGCCGCACCACCGCTACAGCCTCGTCTGGAAGGTGGCGGAGCCGGTGGTGTTTGAGTGAGGGAGCGGAGCGCGGCGTGAAGACGAGAGACCACCGATGACCACCGTCACCGACGCCAGCCTGCCCGTGGGGGAGGCGGCAGCCCAGGCGAAGGCCTCGCGTGGCGCCTTCTGGCTGATCGCGCCCGGCGTGATCTGGATGGTGCTCTTCCTCGTCGTCCCGATCCTGATGATGGTCTACGTGTCGTTCTGGACGCAGACCACCTTCAAGATCGAGCCGGTACTCACGACCAAGAGCTGGGTCACCTTCTTCTCCAGCGACACCTATATCGGCGCGCTGTGGACAACGATCCGGATCTGGCTGCTGGTCCTCGTTGCGACGCTCGTCGTCGGCTATCCGACCGCGCTCTATGTCGGGCTCTTCGTCAAGAACAAGACGGTCGCGACCGTCCTCCTCGTTCTCTGCGTGATCCCGTTCTGGACGTCCTTCCTGATCCGCGTGCTCGCATGGCGGCCGATGCTGGGCAAGGAAGGCGCCATCAACATCATCCTTCAGGGCGCCGGCATCACCAGCGAACCCATCGAGGCACTGCTCTTCACCGACCTGTCGGTGATCATCGGCATGACGCAGATCTACTGCGTGTTCATGGTCGGCCCGATCGCCTTCATGCTGGGCCGCATCGATCCCAACGTGATCGAGGCGGCGCGTGACCTCGGCGCCGGCTTCGGTCGCATCTTCCGCACCATCATCCTGCCGCTCAGCATGCCGGGCGTGGTCGTCGGCGCCATTTTCGTGTCGGTGATGGTGCTGGGCGAGTTCGCCACCTCCGCCGCGCTCTCCGGCCGCAAGGTCAACCTGCTCGGCAACATCATCGTCACCCAGGTCGGCTCGCTCAAATGGGCGTTCGCAGCCGTGGCCGGCGTGGTGCTGACCGTGATCATGGGCATCGTCGTGGCGGGACTGTTGCGCTTCGTCGACCTCAAGCGGGAGCTCTAGAGATGCAGAGCACCGTCCTGCGCCCAGCGCTGGCCTTCTACACGGCCCTTTTCATCCTCTTCCTCTACGGGCCCTTCATCGTCCTCGGCATCCTGTCGTTCCAGGCGGGTCCGGAGGGCGGGCCGCAATTCCCGATCATCGAGTGGTCGACCTACTGGTACCGCCACATCCTGGGCCTGACGCCGCCCTCGCGCATCGCGCCGCTGCCAATCGGCGAGGGGCTCGTACGCTCGCTCGTCCTCGCCTTCGCCACCATGGTGGTCTCCACCGTGCTGGGCGTGATGTCGGCGCAGGCTTTCCGGCGCCGCTTCCGCGGCTCGGGCGTGGTGTTCTATCTCATCGTGCTCGGCATGATGGTGCCGGGCGTCCTCGTCGGGCTCGGGTCCGCGCTGGTTGCCAACTCGCTTGGCATCGACCGGCACTGGTACTCGACGGCGTTCGTCCTGCACGTCGTCTACACCTTCCCCTTCGCCTTCCTGGTGATGCTGGCGATCTTTAACCGCTTCGATCCCTCGGTGGAGGAAGCGGCGTGGTCGATGGGTGTGACGCCGGTGCGGACCTTCCGCAAGGTGACGTTCCCGCTGATCTTCCCCGGCGTGCTCTCCGCGATGCTCTTCGCCTTCACGCTCAGCTATGACGAGTTCTCCCGTACGCTGTTCTCCTCCGGCCGCGACCTGACGCTGCCGCTGGCGATCTACGGGACCTTCTCGGTCGAGATCCATCCGAACATCTTCGCCTTCGGCGTGCTGACGACGATCTTCTCGCTCGCCCTGCTCGCGGTCTACGCGATCCTCATGTCGCTCTCCGTGCGACGGGCGAAGCGGGTCGCCATCCAGGAGGACGTGTGATGGGCGTGGGACTTGCGATCGTCACGGGAGCCGCGTCCGGCATCGGGCGTGCCGTCGCCCACCGGCTGGCGCGGGACGGGCACTCGGTCGCCGTCGTGGACCTCGACGGCACCAAGGCGCAGGCCGTCGCCGAGGAGGTCGCGGCCGAGGGCGGGGCCGCGAAGGCCTGGCAGGCTGACGTGTCCAGCGAGGCGGACGTCTCGCGTGTCGTCGGCGAGGCGGAAGCCGCATTCGGGCCCACGACGGTGCTCGTCAACAATGCCGGCCATGTCCATCAGGCCTGGTTCAAGGATTTGAAGATCGCGGACGTCGACAGGATGTTCGCGGTGCATGTGCGCGGTACCTTCCTGTTCACGATGGCGGTGCTGCCCGGCATGCTGGCGCGCAAGGACGGCGTCATCATCAACACCGCCTCGCAGCTCGGCCAGATCGGCGGGCAGCAGCTCGTGCACTACAGCGCGGCCAAGGCGGCCATCATCGGCTTCACCAAGTCGCTGGCCCGCGAGGTGAGCACCCAGGGTGTGCGCGTCAACGCCGTCGCGCCCGGTCCCATCAACACGCCCCTCGCGCTCTCGATCTCCGAGGAGTGGCGCAAGGCCAAGGCCGCCGAGCTGCCCTTGGGCCGCTATGGCGAGCCCGAGGAGGTGGCTGCGACGGTGGCCTTCCTGGCCTCGCCCGAGGCGAGCCTGTTCGTCGGCCAGACGCTGGGTCCGAATTCCGGCGACGTGATGCTCTGAGCGGGGGGAGAGAGGAATGACGGAGACGGTTTTCATCACGGGCGGAGGCATCGGCATCGGACGCTTCACTGGGCTGGCCTATGGCAAGCTCGGCCATCGCGTGATCGTCACCGACGTCCTCGACAAGGAGGGCGAGGCCGTTGCCGCCGAGATCCGCGCGGCGGGGGGCGAGGCCGAGTTTCATCACCTCGACGTCTGCTCCACGCGGGAGGCGGAGAAGGTGGTCGGCGACGTCATCTCTCGCTTCGGGATGATCGACACCCTCGTCTGCAATGCCGGGATCGCCCACCGCGTGCCGCTGGAGAAGCTCACCGACGAGAAGTGGGATCACACCTTCGACGTCGACCTCAAGGGCATGATCCGCGTCATCCGCCCGGCCGTTCCCGCGATGAAGGCAGCCGGGAAAGGCAACATCATCTGCATCTCGTCCATCATGGGCGTGGCCTATGGCTGGGATGAGCACGTCCATTATTCCTCGGCCAAGCATGGCGTCGTCGGCCTCGTGCGCGGGCTCGCGGTGGAGCTCGCCAAGGCGGGCATCCGCGTCAACGGCATCGCGCCCGGCTACATCCGGACGGCGCAGCTCCTGTCGGAGGAGCACTCGCTCGGGCAGAAGGGGGCCGAGGAGGCCCCGGCCTGGATTCCCATGGGGCGCATCGGCGAGCCGGACGACATCGCCGACGTCGTGACTTTCCTGTCTTCCAGGGCCGCCCGCTACATGACGGGGCAGGTCGTGGTGGTCGATGGCGGGCTCCTTGTCGGACGCTACTAGAGCCGCCAGCGGCGAATACGTGAGTTTTTTCGGGAGGTGGAACACATGACAGACAAGACGGAACTCAGCAGGAGGCACCTGCTCAAGGGAAGCGCCGGCGCGATCGCGCTGGCGCTCGGAGGCGGCACGCCGTTCGTGTCGTCTCGCCAGGCCTGGGCCGCGGCCAGCGACATCGCCAAGCAGCAGCTGCGCACGATCGGCCTTTCGGTCACCGTGCAGGAGCGCATCCTCGACGACTTCAAGAAGAAGTCGGGCGTGGGCGGCACCCAGGGAACGGCCGCGACCTTCCCGGACGCGCAGACCAAGATCCTCTCCGGCTCGAAGGACTTCGACTGCTGGGAGACGATCGGCGAGCGCCTGCCGGCGGTGGTCCAGACCAACAACATCGACCCGATCCCGGCCTCGTCGCTGAAGAACTGGGCGAACATCCGCGACACCTTCACCAAGCCCAACCCGAAGTGGGATGCGAAGTCGCAGATCACCGGGCAGATCTGGGCCGACGAAGGCCATACCAAGCTGTGGATGGTTCCGGCCGTCTACAATTACGACTCCGTCGGCTACAACCCCGACGTCGTCAGCGCCGAGGAAGCCAACACCTGGACGGCCATCTTCGACAAGAAGTGGAAGGGCAAGTCGGGCCTCAACACCGACCCGCTCATCGCCTTCGGCCAGGCCGTGATGGCGATGAACTCGCTCGGTCTCTCCAACGTCAAGAACCCTGGCAATCCCAACGCCAAGGAAATCGACGAGGCGGCGAAGTTCCTCGTCTCCAAGAAGAAGGAAGGCCAGTTCCGCGCGCTGTGGGGTGACTTCGGCGAGCTCGTCAACCTGCTCGCCTCTGGCGAGATGGTGGTCTGCGACGCCTGGCAGCCGGCCGTGATGGCCGTGAAGGCTCAGGGCAAGCCCTGCAAGTACGCGGTGCCGAAGGAAGGCTATCGCGGCTGGAGCATCGGCCCGTCGATGATCACGGGCAGCCCGAACAAGGACGCGGTCTTCGCCTATGCCGACTACTGGCTCTCCGGACCTCCCGGCGTGACCGTGTCGGAGCAGGGCTACTACTCGCCCACGACCAACGTGAAGGCGGCGTTCGATCCCGACAAGTACGCCTTCTGGTACGAGGGCAAGCCGTGGAAGGGCGCGCCGGAGCGCGGCATCAAGGAAGGCGACCTGCGCGACGGCGGCTCGCTCGAGACCCGCGCCGGCAACGTCGCCTACTGGCATCAGTGGCCGGACGAGTACGACCACCTCATCCAGAAGTGGGACGAGTTCCTCAGCGCCTGAGGACCTGACGAAGGGCGGGGGCCACGCGGCCCCCGTCCCCATTCCAGCGAGCGGGGATGCGCGTGGCCTACGATCTGCAGCTCACCAATGTCGGGAAGGTCTACGACAACGGCACGCCCGCGGTCATCGACTTCAACCTCGACGTGGAGAAGGGCGAGTTCATCGCCTTCCTGGGCCCGTCCGGCTGCGGCAAGACGACGACGCTGCGCATGATCGCCGGCTTCGAGGCCATCACGTCCGGCGACCTCGCTATTCGCGGCAAGCGCTACAACGACGTTCCGCCCGAGCGGCGCCCGACGTCCATGATCTTCCAGAACTACGCCCTGTTCCCGCACATGACGGTGCGCCGGAACGTCGGCTACGGGCTGGAAGTGAAGAACATGCCGAAGGCCGAGCGGGATGCGAAGGTGGAGCGCATCCTCGACAAGCTCGGCCTCACCGACATCGCGGACCAGCGGCCGGACAGGCTGTCCGGCGGCCAGCGGCAGCGCATCGCGCTGGCCAGGGGCCTCGTGGTGGAGCCGGACATCCTGCTGCTCGACGAGCCGCTCGGCGCGCTGGATGCCAATCTGCGCAAGGCCATCCAGGCTGAGCTGAAGCTCCTGCAGCGCAACCTTGGCATCACCTTCGTCTTCGTCACGCACGCCCAGTCGGAAGCGCTGACGCTGTCGGACCGCATCGTGGTGATGAACCAGGGGCGGGTCGAGCAGATCTCGAGCCCCTACGAGCTCTACACGCGTCCCGATACGCCGTTCGTCGCCCAGTTCATCGGCCGCAACACGATCTTCGCCGGCACGATGGAGAAGGTGGACGGGGACGTCGGCCACATCGCCACGGAATTCGGCCACTTCACGGGCCGTCTCAACGGCCGGCTGTCGGGCGGCGACATCGCCCGCATCGTCGTGCCGTCGGAGTCGTTCGACGTGCATCCCGCCAGCGAGGCGCAGCGCGACGGCTTGCTTCCCGCCTACAAGGGCAACGTCATCGCGGCCAGGGTCGAGCAGCGCGACGTGGTCGGGCACCTCGTGCAGCTCGAGGTGACGCTCGACAGCGGCCGCTCGGTGGCTCTCGAGGGCCATGTCGAGAAGTATCGCCGCGACAGCCTGCTACCGGGCCAACAGGTGTGGCTCGCCTGGAAGGCTCAGGAAGCCACCGTCATCCCCGCCTGAACGGAGGCATCCCATGCCCGGCTCACCCGTCGACCTCACCTCGCGTTCCGCACTGCAATGGGCGGCGCTGCTCGCCTCCGGCACGCTCGATGCGTCCGAAGGCACGCGGCAGACGCTGGCCGCCATCGATGCCTGCGAGGACAGGGCGATCTTCACCCTGCCCACTCCGGAGCGGGCCGCCGCGCTCGCCGCCGCTTCCGCTGCGCGGCACAGGGAAGGGCGGCCGCTCTCCCTGCTCGACGGCGTGCCGGTTGCCTACAAGGACCTGTTCGATCTCAAGGGCGTCCCGACGACGGCCGGCTCGCGGGTGCTGGCCGATGCGCCGCCCGCGGCGCGCGATGCGGCGCTCGTGTCGAACCTCGAGGCGGCCGGCATGATCGGCGTGGGCCGCGTCAACATGACGGAATTCGCCTTCTCGGGCATCGGGCTGAACCCGCATTACGGCACGCCCGTGAACCCGCATGGCGAGGGCCGCGTGCCAGGCGGCTCATCGTCCGGATCGGCGGTCGCGGTGGCGAAGGGCCTCGTGCCCGTCGCCATCGGCACGGACACGGGCGGCTCGGTGCGCATTCCCGCCGCGTTCAACGGGATCGTCGGGTACAAGACCTCGGGCGGCCGCTGGCCCATGGACGGCGCCTATCCGCTGTCGCGCACGCTCGACACGCTGGGCGTCTTCGCGCATTCCGTGGTCGACGCCGTGCTCGTCGACGCCGCGGCGCGTGCGCTGGCGGCTCCCGACATCAGGCGCGGCGAGGTCAAGGGGCTGCACGTCGTCGTCCCCACCACCCTGGTGCTCGACGGGTGCGACGAGGCCGTGCGCGCCAATTTCGAGGCAGCGCTGGAGAGGCTCGCGCGGGCGGGTGCGAAGATCGAGCGCCGGGCTTTTCCGGTCTTCGAGGAGATCCTCGCCCTCAGCGCCAAGCACCTCGCCATCGTCAATGCCGAGGCCTACGCCCTGCACAAGGAGCGTGTGGAAGGTCCGGACGCGAAGCGCATGGATCGTCGCGTGGCCGCCCGAATCGCCATGGGTCACGCGGCGCCGCTCACCGCCTATGTGGCCGTGATGGAGGCCAGGCAGCGCCTTGTGGCGCAGGTCGCGGCGGAGCTGCAGGGCCATGTCGTCGTCGCGACGCCGTCGGTGGCGCATGTCGCCCCGTCCATCGCAGCGCTGGAGGCCGACGACGACCTCTTCGTCCGGACGAACCTGAAGACGCTGCGCAACACGCTGCTCGGCAATTTCCTCGACTGGTGCGGCGTGTCCATCCCGAACGGGACCGACGCCGAGGGCATGCCGACTGGCTTCCTTCTGTCCGGCGCGCCCGGGCGCGACGACCACCTGCTCGCCGTGTCGATGGCGGCCGAGGACATCGTGCGCGGCCGGGGCTGACACTTCGCGCCTGACACCAGGCGCATCCATGGGAGGGGACTGTGGCCGAAGCGTTTCCGAAACTGTTTGCGCCCGGCAAGCTTGCCGGGGTCAGCCTGCGCAACCGCGTCGCGCTTGCTCCATTGACGCGCCAGATGGCGGAGCCCGACGGCACGCCGACGGACGAGATGGTCGCCTACTACGCCCGTCGCGCGCGTGGCGGTGCGGGGCTGCTGATCAGCGAGGGCACCTATGAGGAGGAGCGGCACGGCTGCCGCGCCTACCTGTCCCAGCCCGGAATTGCGAATGCGAAGCATGTTGCCGCGTGGCGGAAGGTGACGGAGGCGTCGCACAAGAACGGCGCCGCGATCATCTGCCAGCTGATGCATGGTGGCCGCGTCACCGACCCGCGCTGTCTCGCCCAGGGCGAGAAGCCGGTCAGCGCCAGCGACACGCAGAGCGGCGGCTGGGTGCTCTACACCGACAATGACTACGAGGCCCGGATCCGGGGCATCACGGGCGCGTGGCCCAAGGTGACGTTCGGGCCCGCACGCGCGCTCACCGAAGCCGAGATGGTCGAGGTGGCGGACGGCTTCGCCGAAGGTGCCGCCCGCTCGGTCGAGGCGGGCTTCGACGGTGTCGAGATCCACGGCGCCAACGGATACCTGCTCTACCAGTTTATCCATGACCGCACGAACCTGCGCACCGACGCCTATGGTGGCTCGCCCGAGAACCGCGTGCGGTTCCCGCGCATGGTGCTGGAAAAGGTCCGCAAGGCGATCGGCCCGGACAAGATCCTGACGCTGCGCCTGTCGCAGGATGGCGTCGACGACTTCATGGGCGCGTGGGCGGGTGGCGTCGAGACGGCGCGTGCGATCGGCAAGGCGCTCCGGGGCTGCGGCGCCGACGCCCTGCATTGGTCGAGCTTCGGATGGAAGGACAACCGCGACCCGAATTCGGATGTGCCGATGCCTGTCGCCATTCGCGAGGCGAGCGGCCTGCCGGTGATCGTCAATGGCGGCATCGACCAGGGCGCGGCGGCCGAGGAAGTGCTGGAGAGCGGCGCAGGCGACTACGTGGCGGTGGGCCGCCCGATGTTCGCCAACCCCGACTGGCCCGCCATGGTGCGCGCCGGACAGCCGGTCGACCTCGTGCCGTTCGACCGGAAATACGTGATCAAGCCGCCGCTCGATTACGAGTTCGCCTATCCGGCCGACTACGAGGCGCCGGACTGGGCAACCAGCTGGTGAGAACGGGACACCCCGAACAGACAACAAAGGAGAGGATCGATGGCCAAGGAAATCCTGTGCGGCTTCGGCGTCGATGTGGATGCGGTCGCGGGCTGGCTCGGCAGCTATGGCGGCGAGGACTCGCCTGACGACATCTCGCGCGGCATGTTCTCCGGCGAGGTCGGCAGCCCGCGCCTGGTCAAGCTGTTCGACCGCCTCGGGATCAAGACGACGTGGTTCATCCCCGGCCACTCGATCGAGACCTTCCCGAAGGAGATGAAGATGGTGGCCGACGCCGGCCACGAGATCGGCATCCACGGCTACACCCACGAGAACCCGATCGCGATGACCCGCGAGCAGGAAACCGAGATCCTCGACAAGTGCATCGATCTCGTCACCAAGCTCTCTGGCCGCCGGCCGACCGGCTACGTGGCGCCTTGGTGGGAGTTCTCTCCCGTCACCAACGAGCTGCTGCTGGAGCGCGGCATCAAGTACGACCACTCGCTGATGCACCACGACCACGTGCCCTACTACGTGCGGGTGGGCGACAGCTGGACGAAGATCGACTACTCCAAGAAGCCGTCGGACTGGATGGTCCCGCTGAAGCGCGGGCATGAGACGGACCTCATCGAGATCCCGGCAAGTTGGTATCTCGACGACCTGCCGCCGATGATGTTCATCAAGAAGTCGCCCAACAGCCACGGCTTCGTGAATCCACGCGACATCGAGCAGATGTGGCGTGACCAGTTCGACTGGGTTTATCGCGAGTACGACTACGCCGTGTTTCCGATGACGATCCATCCCGACGTCGCCGGGCGGCCTCATGTGCTGATGATGCTGGAGAGGCTCTACTACCACATGATCAGCCACCCCGGCGTCCGGTTCGTCACCATGGACGAGATGGCCGACGACTTCGCGCGCCGGTCGCCGCGGAAGAAGTGAGTTACACGCCGGAGGGCGCGGCACGTGCAGTGCCCTCCTGCGTTATCCCGGCTGCAGCGAAGCGAAGAGCCGGGATCCGGGACGACGGCATCCCGTCGTGCGAAGAGAGCCGAAGGCTGCAGTGGTCCGGGATCCCGGGTCCGCGGATCGGCACAGCTTGCTGCACAGCGCCCGGGATGACGAGGACAGGAGACGGACCATGTGCGCGTTGTGCGGCGTTCTCGGCGGGTCGGAACACTGGACGGATGCGGTCGCGCGGCCGGGCGTGTTCACGCGCAACACCGACTCCGTCGAGCGCCGCCGCGAGCGCATGCTGCGGGTGGCCCATGCGAACCGCATCCTCAAGCATTTCGGGCTGAACCTGGCGGACTGGCAGGGGTCTTCGTTCGTGTTGTCCACGGTCACCGGCAAGTCGGAGATCGTGGACAACCTGGCACATCTCTGGGCCACCGCGGAGCGGCTGACCGGCCGCCCCTGCGACCCGCTCGACCCGGGGCTCGTATCGCGGCTGGAGGCGGCGCGTGGGTGACCATCCCGCCTTCACGCCCGTCAACCTGATCACCGGCTTCCTCGGCTCGGGCAAGACGACGCTGCTGCAGGCACTGCTGCGCGATCCCGCGCTGGCAGACACCGCCGTGCTCATCAACGAGTTCGGCGAAGTTGGGCTCGACCATCACCTCCTGGAGCGCATCGACGAGACGATGGTGCTGCTGCAGTCGGGCTGCCTGTGCTGTACCATCCGCGGAGAGTTGTCGGACGCCATCAAGGACCTGCACTCGAAGCGCGACCGTGGGGTCATCCCGCCTTTCCGCCGCCTGGTCGTCGAGAGCACGGGGCTCGCCGATCCCTTTCCGATCCTGTCCACCGTCCATGCCGACCCCGTGCTGAAGCACCACTTCCGCCTGGGCAATGTCATCGCCACCGTCGACGCGGTGAACGGGCCGGCGCAGCTCGACAGGCAGCCTGAGTCGGTGAAGCAGGTCGCGGTGGCCGACCGGCTGGTGCTCACCAAGACCGACCTCGTCGAAGAGCCCGCTGCTGATGCGGTGGCAGCCCGCATCCGTGCTCTGAATCCCGCCGCACCCCTGTGGCGTGGCGCGGCGGAGGTCGACGCCGAGGCGCTGCTCTCGCACGACCTTTTCGAGCTCGCGGGCAAGAGCGAGCAGGCACGCAAATGGTTCGCGGCGGAGGTCGACGCGGCCCGGCAGGGCCGTGGGCATCACGACCACGACCACGGGCACGAACATGCGCATGGCCTTGCACACCGCGAAGGACATGCGCACGACCCGAACCGGCACGGCGAAAGCATCCACGCCTTCTCGCTGGTTTTCGAGGCGCCGCTCGATTGGACGCTGTTCGGCATCTGGCTGACGATGCTGCTCAACCGCCATGGCGAGCAGGTGCTTCGGGTGAAGGGCATCCTCAACGTGGCGGGAGCTCCGACGCCCGTCGCTGTGCACGGCGTCCAGCATCTCGTGCATCCGCCCATGCACATGGGAGCCTGGCCGGATGACGACCGCCGCTCGCGGCTGGTCTTCATCGTCGACGGGCTGGACCGGACGGCGGTGGAGCGCTCGCTGATGGCTTTCGCGGGCCTCGGCGTGCCGGCACCGGCATGAGGTGACGGGGTGGAACGGTTGACCGACGCGCCCGATGCGAGGCGCATTCAGTCGCCTGCCGTCCATACGGCGGGCAAGCCGCATCTGCGCGTGCTGGGCACGGAGATCACGCTGCTCGAGGAGGTGAGGCGGCAGGCCGAGCAGGATCTCGGCATCACGATCACCTTCGAAATGCTGGACTTCCTGGGCGCGCAGCACAAGGCCGCGACGGAACCACGGACTTTCGACCTCTACGACCAGTGCTTCCACAACCTCGACATCGTCTGGTTCTGGCGTGCGGTGCAGCCCATCGATACGCAGCGCATCCGGCTCTGGGACGAGGTGAGCGACCTCACCAAGACCGGCCGCATCAACGACTATGCGCCGACGGGGCGCGGCGACGCGCCGGTCAACAAGCTGTACGTGCAGCCGGGTCTCTCGCTGGGGCCACGTCCGTCCCGCCATGTCAGTATGCTGCCGACGGTCTACAACCTCGACGGCTTCGCCTGGAGGCCCGACCTCTACGACGCGCCAGAGGGCGAGGAGCCGAGCTGGGGCTGGCTGCTCGACGGCAGGGCCAAGGGGCGCATGGCCCTGGTCGACGAACCCGCCATCGGCATCTTCGACGCCGCGCTTTCCCTGCAGGCACTTGGCGAGGTGCGGTTTCGCGACATCGGCAATCTCTCCGTTGCCGAGATCGACCAGATCATCGCCCGCCTCGCGGTCCGCAAGCGGGAGGGGCATTTCACCGGCTTCTGGAAGACGGCGGCCGAATCCGCCGTGTTCATGACCGAGGGCCGCGCTGCCATTCAGAGCATGTGGTCGCCGGGTCTGTCTGCAGTGATGCGAACGGGGCTCCCTGTCTCCGAGGCGGTGCCCAAGGAGGGCTACCGCGCCTGGCACGGCGGCCAGTGCCTGTCCGCGCATCTCGACGGCCGCATGCTGGACGTCGCCTACGAGTACCTGAACTGGTGGCTGACCGGCTGGCCCGGCGCGGTGATGGCGCGGCAGGGCTACTACATGTCGGTGCCCGGCCGGGTCCGCGGCCATCTCGCCCCGGAGGAGTGGGACTATTGGTACGACGGACGGCCGGCGGCGTGCGATCTTGCCGGGCCGGACGGCCAGGTGACCGTGCGGGCGGGCTCGAGGCGTCCGGGCGGCGGCTGGTGGGAACGGGCCAGCCATATCGCGGTGTGGAACACGACGATGGACGAGCACAACTACCTCGTCCGCCGCTGGTCGCAGTTCGTCGGCCGGGAAGGACGCGCGGCGGGAGCCCGTGCGGCGGAGGCCGCGCTGGCGCCATGACGGATTGAAGGACGGGGAGGCGGGCGTTAGCGTGGCGGGGATCCCTCGCCTTCAGGGCGCGAATGCCGGATGGAGGACGAAGCCGTGGCGAAGACGATCGATTTCAACTGCGACATGGGAGAGGCGCTCGGCCTCTGGTCCCTTGGCGATTCCGTCGATGCCGACGTGATGACGCTGATCAGTTCCGCCAACATTGCCACCGGCTTCCATGCGGGCGATCCCAGCCTGATGGACCGCACGGTGCAGCTCGCCAAGGCGAACGGCGTTGGGGTCGGAGCGCATCCCGGGTTCCGCGACCTGCACGGCTTCGGGCGGCGCCACATGGGCGGCACCCCGGAGGAGCTGACCAACGAGGTGCTGTACCAGGTGGGCGCCCTGCGAGAGTTCGCCCGCCGGCACGGCGTCCCGCTCCAGCACGTGAAGCCGCATGGCGCGCTCTACATGCATGCCGCGAAGGACCGCGAGTTCTCCAGGCAACTCGTCGATGCGATCCAGCAGGTCGGACCGGAGCTCTACCTCTTCTGCATGGGCGTGGCCGTGACGTACGAGATCGCCAAGGCCGCGGGCCAGCCCGTAGTGCGGGAGTTCTACGCCGACCGCGATTACGACCGCACCGGCTCCATCGTCTTCACCCGCCGCGGCGAGAAGCTGGATGCCAAGCGGGTCGCCGACCGCGTCGTGCGCGCCTGCCTCGACGGCAAGGTCGACACGGTCGAGGGCGACACGATCGACATCCAGTTCGAGTCCGTCTGCTTCCACTCCGACACGCCCGGCGCGCTCGCCATCGCTCGGGCCATCCGCGAGGGTTTCGACTCCAACGGAATTGCCGTGCAGCCGGTCAGCAAGACCGTTCCCCGCTGATCCATCCTTCAGGAGACACCATGCCCAAGACCATCCCGGCGCCGCTCCCCGGCACCTTCTACCGCAAGCCGGCACCCGACCAGCCGAACTTCAAGACGGAGGGCGATGCGGTCGCCATCGGTGACACGGTGGGGCTGATCGAGGTGATGAAGACCTTCACGCCCGTGACCGCCGAGGATGCCGGCAAGATCGTCAAGTTCCTCGTCGACAACGAGGAGCCGGTGATGGCGGGCCAGCCGCTGTACGAGCTCGAGGACTGAGCCGGAATGGCACTTCGCAAGATCCTCGTTGCCAACCGGGGCGAAATCGCCGTGCGGATCATCCGTGCGGCGCGCGAGCTCGGTATCGCCACCGTGCAGGTGCACAGCGCGGCCGACACCGACATGCTTGCCGTCCGCCTTGCCGACGAGGCCGTCAACATCGGTCCGCCGCACGCGGCGAAGTCGTACCTCAACACGGACGCGATCCTGAAGGCGGCGGCCGATAGCGGGGCCGACGCGGTGCATCCCGGCTACGGTTTCCTCTCCGAGAACGCTGCCTTCGCCGAGGCGGTGGAGAAGGCCGGGCTGGTCTTCATCGGCCCGACACCCCACGCCATCCGCGAGATGGGCGACAAGGCCAGGGCCCGCGAAGTGGCGGCCAAGGCAGGGGTGCCGACCGTCCCGGGCACCGAGGGCCGCGTCGCGGATCCCGAAACAGCGCTGCGCCTGGCCGGGGAGATCGGCTACCCCGTCATGATCAAGGCCTCGGCGGGCGGAGGCGGACGTGGCATCCGCGTGGCGGCCGATGCCGCCGAGCTCGCCACTCTTCTGCCCCAGGCGAGCGCCGAGGCGCAGGCTGCGTTCGGTGATGGCGGGCTTTATCTCGAGCGCTTCATCGGCAGGGCGCGGCACGTCGAGGTTCAGATCCTCGGCGACGGGCATGATGCTATCCATCTTTACGAGCGCGAGTGCTCCCTGCAGCGCCGCCGCCAGAAGGTGTGGGAGGAGGCACCGGCCGCTCCGCTCTCCGACCCGGTGCGCGAGGCGCTCTGTGCCTCCGCCGTGAGGCTCGCGCGGTCCGTGAACTACCGCGGCGCGGGAACGCTGGAGTACCTCTACGACGAGACCACCGGCGAGTTCTTCTTCATCGAGATGAACACGCGCATCCAGGTGGAGCATCCCGTGACCGAGCTGGTCACGGGCGTCGATCTCGTGCGCGAGATGATCCGCATCGCGGGCGGCGAGAAGCTGCGGCTGCGCCAGTCCGACATCAGGCTGAACGGACATGCCATCGAGGTGCGGATCAACGCCGAGGATCCGTCACGGAACTTCCTGCCCGGCCCCGGCACGGTGACGAGCCTCGTCGTGCCCGGCGGGCCGGGCGTCCGCTTCGACACGATGCTCTACCCCGGCTACACGGTGCCGCCCTTCTATGACAGCCTGCTTGGCAAGCTGATCGTGTGGGACGAGACCCGCGAGGCTGCCATCGCCCGCATGGCGCGCGCGCTGGCCGAGCTCGAAGTCGAGGGCATCAAGACGACGAAGACGCTGCACCAGGCGCTGGCCCGTGATCCCGAGGTGGGCGCGGCGCGCTTCCATACGCGATGGCTGGAGGGCTGGCTCGAAGCCAATCCCCTCCCGCCCGGCTGAACCCCAGGAGGCTGACCGCCGATGACAACGCGCTATTCGTTCGGAGGGGACGAGCACATCTTCGTCGAGATGGACGAGGAAATGTCGCTCGAGGCCTTCTTCAAGAGCCTCGCCCTCTGCAATGCCGTCAAGGACAGCGGCATCAAGGGCGTGACCGAGATCTGCCCGGCCAACGCCTCCATGCAGGTGAAGTTCGACCCGGACGTGATCGCGCCCGACGAACTCCTGAAGGAGATCCAGGCGCTGGAAAGCCACGCCGAGAAGGCGGAGAAGGTGCTCGACACTCGTATCGTCGAGATGCCGCTGTACTACAACGACCCGTGGACGCACGAGACGCTGATGCGCTTCCGCGAGCGTCACCAGGACCCGTCGAGCACCGACATCGACTACGCCGCGCGCATCAACGGCTACGAGAATGTCGACGCCTTCATCAAGGCGCATTCGGGCGCGCCCTGGTTCGTGTCCATGGTCGGCTTCGTCGCCGGCCTGCCCTTCATGTACCAGATGGTCGAGCGCTCAAAGCAGATCGAGGTGCCGAAATACCTGCGGCCACGCACCGACACGCCAAAGCTCACCGTGGGCCATGGCGGCTGCTTCGGGGCGATCTATTCCGTGCGGGGCGCGGGCGGCTACCAGATGTTCGGCATCACCCCGATGCCGATCTACGACCCCAGGCAGGAGATCAGCTATCTCCGCGAGTTCATGTGCCTGTTCAATCCCGGCGACATCATCAAGTTCAGGCCGGTCGGCCGGGAGGAATACGACGAGGCAGTCCGCCAGGTGGACAGCGGGCGCTACCAGCCGGTGATCCGCAAGGCGCGCTTCGACCTCGCAGCCTTCCAGAAGGACCCCGACGCCACCAACCGCAAGCTCGACGAGGTGCTCCATGGCCATTGAGGTCAAGAAGCCGGGACTGGCCACCTCGGTCCAGGACCTGGGCCGCCCCGGCTACTACCATCTCGGCATCCCGATTTCCGGGGGCATGGACCGCTACGCATTGCGCGCCGCCAACATCCTCGTCGGCAACGACGAGGGGGCCGCTGTGCTGGAAGCCGTGTTCATGGGGCCGGAACTCCTGTTCACGCACGACGCCGTCGTCGCCGTGGCCGGCGCGGAACTCCCGCCCAAGGTGGACGGGGAAGCACGCGAGACGTGGACCTCCTTCCCCGTGAAGGCGGGGCAGACCCTGTCCTTCGGCGTGCTGAAGGCGGGTGCGCGCGCCTATATCGCCGTCTCCGGCGGCATCGACGTTCCCGTCGTGTTGGGCAGCCGCTCGACCTACATGCTGGGGGCGCTCGGCGGCTTTGAGGGCCGCGCGCTGAAGGCGGGCGACGTTCTCCAGACCGGCGCATCGGGGGGAGGCAAGGCGGGCCGCAGCATCCCGGAGGCGCTGCGCAGGAAGCCGGCCTCCTCGCCAGAGCTGCGCATGCTGCCGGGCCTCTACTGGCATCGCCTTACCGAGGCGGCGGGCCAGCACTTCTTCGAGGACACGTGGAAAGTGGCGCCCGAGGCCGACCGCATCGGTTACCGCTTCCGCGGCGGCCGGCCGATGGAGTTCGTCGCCCGCAAGCAGCCCTTCGGCGCGGGGTCGGATCCCAGCAACATCGTCGACAGCTGCTATCCCTACGGGTCCATCCAGATCCCGGGCGGCACGGAGCCGATCGTACTGCACCGCGACGCGGTGTCGGGTGGCGGCTACTTCATGGTGGGCACGGTGGTCTCGGCCGACATGGATTATATCGGCCAGATGCAGCCGCATACGCCGGCCCGCTTCGTAAAGGTGACCATGGACCAGGCGCTCTCCGCCCGCCACGACCGCCGCGCGCAACTGGCAAAGGTGCGTGAGGCAGTGGGGTAGGGGAGGGCGGCTTCTCCGTCGCCGGAGGTGCGACTGCGCGTCTGAAGACGCGCGGTCCGGCAGGAGCGCGGGTCTTCAGACCCGCCCCTTTGGCCCCCACAAGTCATCCCGGCCGGAGCGCAGGACTGCTCCGCGCTCGGGATGACCACCCGGTCAGCGCGCGGCGCCGATCCAGTCCCGCAAGGCCCGTCCCATCGCCCGCACCCCTTGTCCGGCGGCGATGGCGGCGCGCCACAGCGCTGTTCCGCGCATCCGGCCGAGCACCGCGTCCCGGACAGCGGCGAGCCGGACCATGATCCACGCGAACCAGCCGATGGTGAGGAGCTTGTGCCGACCTGCATGGTAGATGCGGTCGACCACGACGAGTGTCATGAGGTGGGCGAAGACCTGGGCGGTCACGCCCAGCGCGAGCCGCCCCGAGGCGATCCACCAGAGCGAGACGATCTTCAGCGGCTCGGCCAGCGCGAACGGAACGGCAAGCAGCGCCAGAATGCCGTAGGGCGGGAGCATGGCGATGCCACGCTCGGCCGCCGCAAAGATGCGCAGCGAGAACAGCCACCGCAGCAACGGACGAAAGAGCGGCCCGGCGACTGCGTCGAGCAGCACGACCACCCCGACGATCGCGTCCACCGGCGCGAGCAGGATGGCGACCGGGAGCGAGCGTCTGCGCGGCGTGTCGGGGACGCCTGGGGCGGCCCCTCCCTTGGTGTCCTCTTCCATGCCGGGGATCAGGCCCCGACGAAGGCGAAAGCGTCGACGTCGACGAGCCCCTTGTCGGTGATCTTCAGGTGCGGAATCACCGGCAGCGGCAGGAATGCGACCTGCAGGAACGGTTCGGGCAGCGTCACGCCCAGCCGTTTCGCGGCGGCTCGCAGGGGGATCAGGCGGTCGTGCACGTCCTCATGGGTTGCGAGGCTCATCAGGCCGGCGACCTGCAGCGGCAGTTCCGCCAGGACCCGGCCGCCGTCGACGACGACGAAGCCGCCCTCGATCTCGCCCAGCCGGTTCACGGCAAAGGCCATGTCCGCTTCGTCCGCGCCGACGACGCAGATGTTGTGGCTGTCATGGCCCACGGAGGAGGCGATCGCGCCCCTCTTCAGGCCGAAACCCTTGACGAAGGCCCGGCCGATGCCGTGACCGCGCCCGTGGCGCTCGACGACTGCCACCTTGATGATGTCCTGCTCGGTGTCGGTGCCGCGCTCCCCGTCGGCAAAGGGCAGCTCGGCGGTGAGGCGGTCGGTGATGATGCGCCCGGGCCGCACACCGATGACGGGCGTCGTCGGCCCCGGCCCGCGTATGACGAAGTCGTGCGCCGCGACCGGCTTCGCCCTGACGCTGTGCCGCCCGACGGGATCGACGTGAGCACGGGCAGCGAACAGCCCGGCATCCACGACGCGGCCAGCTGAGATCACCTGCCGCACGGCACATGCATCGAGATCGTCGAGGATGACGAGGTCGGCCCGCCATCCCGGCGCCACGAGGCCACGGTCGCGCAGGCCGAAGGCGCGCGCGGCGGAGATCGAGGCCACCCTGTAGGCGTCCAGCGGGCGCGCCCCGGAGGCGATCACGGTGCGGATGATGTGGTCGAGGTGGCCTTCCTCCGCGATGTCGAGCGGGTTCCTGTCGTCCGTGCAGAAGGCGAGGAAGGGCGCCAGGTCCGGCGTGACCAGCTCCTTCAGGGCGGCCAGGTCCTTGGACACCGACCCCTCGCGGATCAGCACGGTCATGCCCTTCGAGAGCTTCTCCCGCGCCTCGGCGGCGGATGTCGTCTCGTGGTCCGTGCGGATGCCCGCGGCGCAATAACCGTCGAGGTCGCGGCCGCCGACGAGGGGAGCGTGGCCGTCGATCTGGCGGCCCTGGAAGGCGGCGAGCTTGGCCATCATGCCGCTGTCGCCGGCGAGCACGCCGGGGAAGTTCATCACCTCGGCGAGCCCCAGGACCTTGGGATGCCCGGCGAGCGGCAGGAGGTCTTCGGCCTCCAGCCGCGCACCCGACGTCTCGAGATGGGTGGCGGGGACGCAGCTCGACAGCTGCACGCGCAGGTCCATCACCGTCGCGAGCGACCACTCGAGCATGTAGCGGATGCCCTCGGTCCCCAGCACGTTGGCGATCTCGTGCGGGTCGCAGATGGCTGTCGTCACGCCGCGCGGCAGGACGCACCGGTCGAACTCGCCGGGAGTGACCAGGGACGACTCGATGTGAAGATGCGTATCGATGAAACCGGGGACCACGAAGCGGCCGCGGGCATCGATTTCCCGCCGTCCGCGATACTCCCCGCCTGTCCCGACGATGCGATCGCCGGAGATGGCGACATCGCCGACGTCCAGCGCGCCGGTGACGAGGTCGAAGATGCGCGCTCCCTTGACGACGAGGTCGGCATCGGCCGAGCCGCGGCCCTGGGCGATCCAGCGGGCGATGTCGTCTGGGCTTGGCTGCATCGTCGTTCTCCTTTCGCATCCGACGATGGCGAAGGCAGCGGGCCGCGTAAAGCGCGGCCGCAGTTCATGGGAGATCAGGCAGTCGCGTGTGCGGCGATGGCGCCGTGAGCGGCCGCTTCGGCCGGCACGGTGGGCTCGAACACCAGGCGCATCACACCGGCCCGCGCCGTGTCGACCACGGGAACGTGCCAGTAGAACGGCCCCATTTCCGGGAAGCTCGCCATGTCGAGCTGGATTTCAGCCAACGGAATTCGGTGACGGCGCGCGGCAGCCAGCGCTCCGTCGAGCAGCGCCTCGAGCGGGCGGGTGCCGTCCGGTGTGTCTGTCACCACGAAAGCCATCCGTCCGGGAGCGCTCGCGAGCATGCTGTCCAACGTGCGCAACAATTCCCGGACGTCCATGGCCCGCCTCTCCGACCTGGGTATGTGACGGCAGGATGAACGATATGGTGCGGTGCGAAAAGGCAATCTTTAGTTTAGGATTAACATATTAACATTAAGCTTGCAGAGTGCATTGAAAGCGCGCTGAAAAACAGCTCTTGGTGCGGTGCCGCATTGAAAGAACCGGCCCGTGCCGCGCTCGAAGGGATTAGGCCGGGTGGTGCTCCGCTGGGGTGGCCTGTTATGCCAGCGGCAGCGCAGCGTCACTACCCCTCCCGGCGCCGCCGGCGGCGGCCTTCGCCCTCTGCATGCTCGATGATCTTGGGCGGGGGAAAGGCGACGACCTTCGACAGTTCCTCGAAGGGGTCGAGCTTGTTGGGGATCGCCATCGCCGCGACGAAATGGTCCTGGAAGGCGGGCTCCAGCGCCGTCTCGATCTTCTCGATGCGCCGGACCACGTCCTGGATCTCGCCGCGTGAGGCCGCGTTCAGCAGGGCGATGCGTGCGCCCGTGCCTGCGGCATTGCCCGCCGATGCCACCTTGGCGAGGTCGCAGTCGGGGATGAGGCCCAGCACCATGGCGTACTTCACGTCGATATGGCTGCCGAAGGCACCCGCCAGCGTGATCCGCTCAACCTTGTCGACGCCGTATCGGTCCATCAGAAGCTTGACGCCCGCATAGAGCGCCGCCTTGGCAAGCTGGATGGCGCGCACGTCGTTCTGGGTCACGACGATCCGCGGCTCGCCCTCGCGGACGAGGTAGGAAAAGGTGCGCCCGGTCGCCTCGATCCTCGGCGTGCGGGCCGCGAGCGACCCGTCGACCACGCCGTCCTGCGTGATGATCCCGGCCAGCCACATCTCGGCGATGATCTCGATGATGCCGGAGCCGCAGATGCCGGTGACGCCGGTGGAGGCGGTGGCCTCGTCAAAGCCCGGCTCGTCCGACCACAGGTCGCAGCCGATCACCTTGTAGCGCGGCTCCAGCGTATCGCGGTCGATGCGGATGCGCTCGATGGCCCCTGGCGCGGCGCGCTGGCCGGATGAGATCTGCGCGCCCTCGAAGGCGGGCCCAGTCGGCGACGAGCAGGCGAGCAGGCGCTGCCGGTTCCCGAGCACGATCTCGGCATTGGTGCCGACGTCGACAAGCAGCGTGAGCTCGTCCTTGAGATAGGGGCCCTCCGACAGCACGACGCCGGCAGCATCCGCGCCGACATGGCCGGCGATGCAGGGCAGCGAGAAGACGAAGCCACCCGGCGCGATGGAAACGCCCAGTTCGCGCGCCCGTGCCTCGTAGGCGCCGTCGATGGTGAGGGCGAAGGGAGCGCCGCCGAGTTCCACGGGGTCCAGCCCCAGCACCAGGTGGTGCATGATGGGGTTGCCGACGATCGTCATTTCCAGCACGTCGGTCCGGTCGATCCCCGCTTCTTGGGCCACCTCGCCGACGAGCCCGTCCAGCGCCTCGCGGACCGACGAGGTGAGCTCCTTCTCGCCGCCCGGGTTCAGCATGATGTAGGAGACGCGGCTCATCAGATCCTCGCCGAAGCGGATCTGCGGGTTCATGAGCCCGGCAGAGGCGACCACCTCGCCCGTGATCAGGTCGGTGAGATGGGCGGCGATGGTGGTGGAGCCGACATCGACCGCCATGCCGTACGCCTTCTCGCGCAGGCCGGGCCAAAGGGCGACGAGATGACCCGTCTTGCGCACCGCCGCGGTGACCTTCCACTCGCCCTGCCGCAGCGCTTTCTGGAGGCCGGCGAGGACCGGGAGGTCGGCCGTGACCCGCTCGACGCCCCACTGCTCGGCCAGCGCGTCCTGCAGACGGCGGAAGTCCGAGGCGGGGTCGTGCATGTCGGGCTCGGCGACCTCAACGTAGCAGAGCCGCACCACGGGATCGATCTGGATGGGATGCGCCTCGGCGCGCTTGCGCACGACCTGGCGGTGAACCTGGCTGTCCGGGGGCACGTCGACGACGAGGTCGCCGCACACCTTCGCCTGGCAACCCAGCCGGCGTCCCTCGGCCAAAGCGCCGCGCTTGGAGACGTAGCGCTCCTCCACCGCATTCCAGCCGGTGACGTGGTCCGTGCGGGACTCGATGCCGTGCTTCGGGAATGAGCCCTCGCCCACCTCGACCTGGCAGCGCCCGCAAATCCCCCGCCCGCCGCAGACGCTGTCCAGGTCCACGCCGAGCTTCCGTGCGGCCTGAAGCACGCTGGTGCCGTCGACGAACCGCCCGCGCTTGCCGGAGGGGGTGAAGACGACGAGGTGGTCGGCGGAACTCTCGGACACGGAGAAGGGACCCTCAGCTCAAGCAGGCATGGGCGTGTTTATGGCGCGCAACGTGAAAAGAAAGCCCCAATGTGTCGCGCGTCGCATCGCCACCGGGAAAGTGCGCGGGAAGAGCGCGGGAACCCTCCCCCGCCTGCGGGGGAGGGCAGGGAGGGGGGCCGACCGAAGGGCACCAGACGCATAGTGCACCGCTCTGTCGGGGGGCGCCGACATCTCCCCCGCGATCGGGGAAAGCTGCCGGAGCCCGCTGGGCTTCACGCCTCCCGGGCCCGGCGGCGGCCTTCACGGCCGCGGCGGCCGCCGGCACCTTCAGCGGCGCCCTCGGGGGCGGGCTCGCGGAACTTGCGGATCCAGGCGGCGCAATTTGGGTCGTTGCCCATGACGACGTCGGCGCCCAGGATCGCCTGGATGTCCTCGACATGCAGCGGGTTCATGATGGCCGAGGTCATGCCGGCGCCGATCATCATCGGCAGGAAGGCGGCGTTGAGGCCCCGCCGGTTGGGCAGTCCGAAGGAGAAGTTGGACGCGCCGCAGGTGGTGTTGACCTTCAGCTCCTCACGCAGGCGGCGCAGCAGCCGGATGAGCTGGCGGCCGGCATCGTTAATGGCGCCCACCGGCATGACGAGCGGGTCGACGACGATGTCCTCGCGCGGGATGCCGAAGTCGGCGGCACGCTCCACGATCTTCTTGGCCACCGCGAAGCGGACGTCCGGGTCCTCGGAGATGCCGGTCTCGTCATTCGAGATGGCGACCACCGCCGCGTTGTACTTCTTGACCAGCGGCAGTACCTGCTCCAGCCGCTCCTCCTCGCCGGTCACCGAATTGACGAGCGGCTTGCCGCGGTAGACCGCCAGCCCGGCTTCCAGAGCCGCGACAATTGAACTGTCGATGGAGAGCGGAACGGGCACCGTGTCCTGCACCAGCTTGATGCACTCGGCGAGGATCTTCGGCTCGTCGACCAGCGGAATGCCGGCGTTCACGTCGAGCATCTGCGCGCCGGCCTCGACCTGCGCAACGGCATCGGCGACGACGCGGCTGTAGTCGCCGGCTGCCATCTCCGCTGCCAGCAGCTTGCGCCCGGTCGGATTGATGCGCTCCCCGATCATGACAAAGCGATGCTCGAAGCCGATCGTCACCTTGCGCTTTTCGGACGTGATCACCGTTTCGGTCATGGTCGTACCCCCTGCGCCGCCGAGACGGCCGTCCCCGATATCCTGTCGTTGCCCTGCAAGCTAGTTGGCCGTGCGCGACACCACTAACACGGGAGCGACATGTGCTCCCGAACGGACGAAGCGGGCGGCGTTCGAGTGCGCATCTTCCCCGGCGGCAGCTGATGCCGGTACGGGAGGCCGGTCCTGTCGCTCCGGGCCCAGGATCCCCTTCCCGGCCTGCTCCGCAGGCCGCCGGGGATGACAAGGATGGGCAAGGGAGGCCGCCGGGATGTGTCGAGAGGGGCAACCGCCTCAGGCGGCTCCGAGGCTCTCCACCGCCTGCATCATCGGCTGGAAATCGCGGCGCCATGGCGTGCGGCCCGCAAGCACCCCGGATTCGTGCACGATCTCGGAGACGTACTCCTCCTGCCGGTAGGCCATGACGTGTACGCCCGAGACGCCCTTGATCTCGCGGATGCGCTGGATCAGCTCGATGCAGATCTTCTTGCCCTCGGCCTTCTGGTTCTGCGTGCCTTCCAGCCTCGCTATGACGTCGTCCGGGATGTGCACGCCCGCCACGTTGGCGCGCATCCATTTGGCCGTGCGGGCGGAGGCGAGGGGACCGACGCCGACGAGGATGAAGCACTGCTCGTCGAGCCCCATGTCGCGCACGCGGTCCATGAAGCGTTCGAGCAGCGGAATGTCGAAGCAGTACTGCGTCTGGCAGAACTGGGCGCCGGCCGCGATCTTCTTGGCGAGGCGAAGCGGGCGGAAATCATAGGGCGGGGCGAACGGGTTTTCGGCCGCGCCCATGAAGACGTCCGGCGGCGAGGTGATCTTGCGGCCGGAGAGAAAGGTTTTATCGTCCCGCATCTTGCGGATGACCTGCAGCAGCGAGGTCGAGTCGAGGTCGAAGACCGGCTTGGCTTCCGGGTGGTCGCCGCATTGCACGCCGTCGCCCGTCAGGCACAGGATGTTGCAGACGCCGAGCGCCGCGGCTCCCAGCACATTGCCCTGGATGGCGATGCGATTGTAGTCGCGGCAGCTGATCTGCATGATCGGCGAGTAGCCAATCCGGGTGAGCAGCGCGCAGATCGCGACGCTCGACATGTGGCAATGCGCGCCCGAGCCGTCGGTGGCGTTGATGCCGTCGACCCAGCCCTCGAAGATGTGCGCGCGCTCGTAGACGTCCTCGGCGTCCGCGCTGTCGGGCGGGTTGAGCTCCGCCGTGACCGCGAATTCGCCGCGCCGGAGAACGCGTTCGAGGCGGCCGCGCGAGGAGTGGCCTGGCAGCGGCGGCAGGGGGGCGTGGGGCTCGGGGCCGATGTCGTCGGGATGCGGGCGCATCGTCGGTGCTCGCGTGTCAGTGGGGCTTGGCGGGAGGCGTGGCGGTCCCGGTCTTCTCGCGCATGACGCGCAGCCAGGAGGACGTGCCCTTCAGGCGGTGGTCGACCGGCGGCTGCACCTCGCGGATCCTGTCGCCGTCCGTCATCTGCCGGCTGCCTTCCCAAGCCTTCACCCAGACGCAGGGCATGTCAGGGTAGACCTCGCAATTGCCGTTGGCCCGCACGCCGCCGCACGGGCCGTTGCGCAGGTTCTTCGGGCAGTTCATCGGGCACGACATGCCGGTCGAGGACAGGATGCACTGCCCGCACATGCGGCAGTCGAAGAGCGCGTCCTTCACCAGCTTCTCGACAACGGCCACTGGGCGCTCGGCCCTGTCGTAGCCGATTTTGCGGAAGAGCGGTTCCATGGCCACGAAGGCCGGCTCGAACACGCCGTAGAGCCGCTCCATGAAGCGGGCGTGCCGGACCGACACGAAGCGCATGCGGAACGCATTGGCGGCCGGCGGGCGCTTGCCGCGCGGCTCGAAGGCTGATGGCGTGAGCGACATGGCGGAACCCTGGTCAGGACGGGGAGGAGCCGGGGGCGCGGCCGTGATTGTCGACGAGGGCGAGAATGCGGGGGCGGTCGTACTCGGCCTCCAGCCGTGCGGCAGCCGCATCGGCCTCCGCCTCGAGGTCGTCGCCACATTCCACGGGGTCGGCGCGCCGCCAGTCGGCGAGATAATCGTCCGTGGCCGCCGCGCCCGATCGCATGGCGGCCATGTCGATGGCCTGCACGAAGCGCTCCGTCAACTCGCGCTTGGCGCTGCGGCGGCCGGCCTTGACGATCACCTGCGCGGGGATGTCTCGCCAGTACACGATGGTCAGCTGGGCCATGGGCAAGGGGTCCGGATCAGGCTCGGGCGGCGGGAGCGGTGGAGGACAGGAAGGGCGTCAGCCCGTCGAGGCCGGTGAAGCGGCGTTCGCAGGGCAGGCCCAGCCGCGCCGCAGCCCGGCGGGCGGCTTCTGCAAGCGTCTCGTCCTCGAACTGGGCGAGATGCACGACGCGCCTGTAATTGCCGAAATAGACCGGCAGCAGCTCGGGATGGCGGTCGAGCCCGAGGCCGCGGATCATCAGCCGATCGAAGTGCCGCACGAGATAGTCGGTCAGGTAGAACGTCGCGGGTTCCGCGTCGGCGAGCGCCGTGAAGTCCGGCGTGCCCATGAAGAACTCGTAGCAATGGGCGCCCTCGATGCGCTCCACGTCTTCCTCCGCCAGCATGACGTCGAGCGCACCGCCGGTTCCGCAGTCGCCGTAGAGGCAGAGAATGCTGTCGAAGCGGCCCCGGTTGGCCCGGATCTTGGCGCGCACGGCTTCGGTGATCTTCTCCGGCCGGTTGTGGAGGATGGCGGGCAGGCACGTCACCTGCATCGCGTCGAGGCGGTTCGCCTCGATCACCGCCATCAACTCGCGTGCGAGAGCACCACAGGCGATAACGAGGGTCGTCGGCACATGTCCGTCGCCCGTTGCCTTGCGCGGCAGGAGCGGCGCGGGCCGCACCCGCTGCTGCGTCTCGACCGCTGGTGCCGACGCGGTGTCTCGCCGCCGGCGGTGCGAGACCCTTCCCCGGGCCGGGCGGGCGGCGGGGGCGGACATGGCCTCAGCGCTGCGCCGCGGCCGAGCCCTGGCGGCGGGCCATGAAGGACTTGGCCGTCTCCACCGCCACGGCGGCGTCACGGCAATAGGCGTCGGCGCCGACATTTTCGGCGAAGGCCTCGTTGAGAGGGGCGCCGCCGACGAGCACGACATAGTCGTTGCGCATGCCCTTTTCCTTCAACGTGTCGATGACGACCTTCATATAGGGCATCGTCGTCGTCAGCAGCGCGGACATGCCGAGAATGTCGGGCTGGTGCTTCTCGATCGCCTCGAGATAGTTCTCGACCGGGTTGTTGATGCCGATGTCGACGACCTCGAAGCCGGCGCCCTCCATCATCATGCAGACGAGGTTCTTGCCGATGTCGTGGATGTCGCCCTTCACCGTGCCGATGACCATCTTGCCGATCTTGGGCGCGCCGGTCTCCGCGAGCAGCGGGCGCAGGATGAACATGCCCGCCTTCATGGCGTTGGCCGACATCAGCACTTCCGGCACGAAGAGGATACCGTCGCGGAAATCCTCGCCGACGATGCGCATGCCCTCGACGAGTGCCTCGGTGAGCACCTCGTAGGGTGTCCATTCGCGCGAAAGCAGGATGCGGACGCCTTCCTCGATCTCCTCCTTGAGACCGTCGTAGAGATCGTCGTGCATCTGCTCGACGAGTTCGTCGTCGGACAGAGCGTTCAGATCGAGGTCGTCCTCACCAGCCATCGGCCTTGTCTCCACCGGTTCGGCGCCGGGCGCACCCGGGCGCCTGCGACTGTGTATGGGTTTGCTCTAGCGCATTGTCGCCGGGAAGACACCCGTTGCGACGAAAGCGACAGCGTTCAGGTACAGCAATCGCCTCAACAAAGCGTGCGCGGCTGGCACGCCTGACGCAGGGTCGCTGAAGGGTAAGCGGGAGTCGGAGGCAGGCCATTTCGGCGATTGTGCATCGCAGAGACTGGCGCCGCTTTCGCTCGGCGCATCCGGGCACATGACGCGCTGACAGGGGAGCCTGCGGATGGACACGGGATCGGAAGCGCGCGGACGCAGGGGCCGGCGCGCCGGGCGGGGGGAGGACGGCCCCGTTGCGGCGAAACCGCAGCCCTCGCTCCCCTTCGAGCCGGTGCCCGCCGTGTCCGCCGACGAGCTGGAGGCGATCCACGAGGCCTCGCTGACCATCCTGGAAGAGATCGGGATGGACTTCCTGCACGACGAGGCGCGCGCGATCCTGAAGGCGGAAGGCGCGGAGCTGGAGCCCGGCAGCGAGCGCGTCCGGTTCCCGCGGGAACTGGTGAATTCGAAGATCGGACTGGCGCCCAGCAGCTTCACGCTGCACGCCCGGAACCCGGCACGCAGCGTCCAGATCGGCGGCAAGGCGCTTGCCTTCTGTACCGTTGCCAGCGCGCCGAATGTAGCGGATCGCGAGCGGGGCCGCCGCCCCGGAAACCGCGCGGACTTCGACAACCTGATCCGGCTGGCACAATCGCTCGACCCCATCCACGTGCTGGGCGGATATCCCGTCGAGCCCGCCGACATCCATGCCAGCGTCCGCCATCTCGACGCGCTGTTCGACATGCTGACCCTGTCGGACAAGCCGATCCACGCCTATTCGCTCGGTCGCGGCCGGAATCTCGACGCCATCGAGATGGCGCGCATTGCCCGCGGCATCGACGACGAGACGCTGGAGCGCGAGCCGTCGCTCTTCACCATCATCAACTCGTCGTCGCCGTTGCGGCTCGACCATCCGATGCTCGAAGGCATCATCCAGATGGCGCGGCGCAACCAGGTCGTGGTGCTGACGCCCTTCACGCTGGCGGGTGCCATGGCGCCGGTGACCGTGGCCGGCGCGGTCGCGCAGCAGAACGCCGAGGCGCTGGCCGGGCTCGTCTTCGCGCAAACCGTGCGGCAGGGCTCCCCGTTCGTCTATGGCGGCTTCACTTCCAACGTCGACATGAAATCGGGTGCCCCCGCCTTTGGCACGCCGGAATACATGAAGGCCTGCCTGCTCGGGGGCCAGCTGGCGCGGCGCTACGGGCTGCCTTACCGCTCGTCCAACACCAATGCCGCCAACACCCTCGACGCGCAGTCCGCCTATGAGAGCGTGTTCTCGCTCTGGGGTGCGGTGATGGGCGGCGTGAACCTGCTCATGCACGGGGCAGGATGGATGGAGGGCGGCCTGCACGCCTCCTTCGAGAAGATGGTGCTCGATGCCGACCTGCTCGCCATGGTGGCCGAGTTCCTCACGCCGCTTAAGACTGCGCCGGAAGAACTGGCTCTCGATGCCATTCGCGAGGTCGGGCCGGGCGGCCACTTCTTCGGCTGCGCGCATACGCAGGCGCGCTACCGCACCGCCTTCTTCGCCCCGATGATATCTGACTGGCGCAACTACGAGACCTGGCGTGAGGCGGGGTCGCCCACCGCCTATGACACTGCCAACAGGCTCTACCGCCAGCGCCTGGACAGCTTTGAGCCGCCGCCCACGGATCCGGCCGTGCGGGAGGATCTCGAGGCCTTCGTCGCTCGCCGCAAGGCCCAGGGCGGCGTCCCCACCGACTTCTGAGGAGGCCGCGAATGGCCGGGATCCGCATCGTTCCCGTTGCGACCGCGCATCGCGAGGCGTGGAACCGCCTCTATGCCGGCTATGCCGAGCATTACAAGGTCGCGCAGACGCCGGAGATGCGGGACAGGGTCTGGTCGTGGCTCCACGACTCCGCGCACGAGGTGAACGGCTTCGTGGCGCTGGGTGAGGATGGCACGCCCATCGGGCTGACCCATTTTCGCCCCTTCGCCCGGCCGCTGATGGCCAGCACCGGCGGGTTCCTCGACGACCTCTTCGTTGATCCCGCCCATCGCGGATCCGGTGCCGCCGACGCGCTGATCCAGGCGGTTGCCGAAGAGGGCCGCCGCCGCGGCTGGACCGTCATCCGCTGGATCACGGCCGAGGACAATGCCAGGGCCCGCAAGGTCTACGACCGGCTCGCGTCGAAGACGCAGTGGGTCACCTACGACATCAGGCTGTGACGGATGGGGCTGCGCCGCTTTCGTTCATGTCTCGGCGAGGATCTTTTCGCGCGCTGCCGACGCCAGGAAAGCCGAGCGCGTGAGCCCGCGTGCCTTTGCGGCCTCGTCGATGGATTGGAGAAGGCCGGCGTCCAGGGAGATGTTGGCCTTTGCCGGCCGTCCCGTTTCCACCAGGAGCGGAATGCAGAGGAAAGTCGCCCCTCGGGACAGAGACTCCCGCACGTCCTGCAACGCGTTCAGCGCGTCGAGACTCTTGGGGGCGGGAAGATCTTCGCCTGCGGCGATCGCATCCTCCGCCCACAGCCGGATCGCGTCGGCAGCGTTTCTCGAGAGCTCCTCAATCGACCTTCCCACGGCAATGCATCCCGGAAGATCGGGGAACCATGCGCCGTAGCGGCGCTTGCGGGAGGACTCGACGACGGCGACGTAACGGACCATGGGAGCGTTCCGGGGTTTCAGGAGTCAGGACGCCTTGCGCGTCGTTCTCTCGCTTCAGATCCACCCGGCGAGCTTTGCCAGGGCGCGGGCCAGACCGTAATCGAGATCCTCACGATGGCGTGGCATCACGATGCGTCCGGGCCGTTCAGGATGCCGGTAAACATCGTGCGGACCAGACTGCCGCTGCATGAACCATCCTTCAGCGACCAGACGCGTTCGAATTCGCCGCGGGTCGAGCTCGACCTTCGCCATCGCAACATCTCAAACAATGCGCAAATATATGCGCACAGCCCTCCAGAGGGTCAAGGTGCGCTTTTGGGAGCACAGATATGAAAACCCAGGCCCAGGTCGTGGTGATCGGCGGCGGTGTCGTCGGCTGCTCGGTGCTCTACCACCTGACCAAGGCGGGCTGGACCGACGTGCTGCTGATCGAGCGCGCGGAGCTGACGTCCGGCTCCACCTGGCATGCCGCGGGTGGGTTCCACACGCTGAACGGTGATCCCAACGTCGCCAAGCTGCAGCAATACACGGTGGAGCTCTACAAGGAGATCGAGGAGAAATCGGGCGTCTCCTGCGGGCTGCATCTCACCGGCGGGGTCATGCTGGCCGGCACCAAGGAGCGCATGGACTGGCTGAAGATGGCGCACGCGAAGGGGCGCTACCTCGGCATGCACACGGAGATCATCTCCGCCTCCGAGGCGAAGCGGCTGATGCCGCTGCTGGACGAGAAGTGCTTCGCCGGCGCCATGTACGACTCATTCGAGGGGCATCTCGACCCCTATGGCACCACCCACGCCTACGCCAAGTCCGCGCGGCTGAACGGCGCCGAAATCGTCGTGCGCAACCGCGTGCTGGAACTCGCCCAGCGCGAGGACGGCACCTGGGACGTCGTCACCGAGCAGGGCACGGTGCATGCCGAGCATGTCGTCAACTGCGGCGGGCTGTGGGCGCGCGAGGTCGGGCGCATGGTCGGGCTCGAGTTGCCGGTGCTCGCCATGGAGCACATGTACCTGCTCACGGAGGACATGCCCGAGGTTGCCGAGGTCAACGCCTCGACCGGCAAGGAGGTGATCACCGCGCTCGACTTCGAGGGCGAGATCTACCTGCGCCAGGAGCGCGGGGGCATGCTGATGGGCACCTATGAGCGCGCCTGCAAGCCATGGTCGGAGAAGGTGACGCCCTGGGACTTCGGCCAGGACCTGCTGGAGCCCGACCTCGACCGCATCGCGCCGTCGCTGGAGGTGGGCTTCGAGCATTTCCCCGCGTTCCAGAACGCCGGCATCAAGAAGATCATCAACGGCCCCTTCACCTTCGCGCCGGACGGCAATCCGCTGGTCGGGCCGATCCGCGGCCTGCGCAATTACTGGGTCGCGTGCGGCGTGATGGCGGGCTTCAGTCAGGGCGGCGGCGTCGGCCTCTCGCTCGCCAACTGGATGACGCAGGGCGATCCCGGCTTCGACGTGTGGGGCATGGACGTGGCCCGCTATGGCGACTGGGCGACGCTGGCCTACACCAACGCCAAGGTTCGCGAGAACTACTCCCGCCGCTTCCGGATCCGCTTCCCCAACGAGGAACTGCCGGCCGGCCGCCCGCTGCGCACGACGCCGATCTACGACCGGCTCGTCGCCGACAACGCGGTCATGGGCGAGTCCTACGGCCTCGAGTACCCGCTCTGGTTCGCCCCAAGGGGGGAGGAGCCGCGCGACGACTTTTCCTTCCGGCGCTCCAACGACTTCCCCGCCGTCGGCGAGGAATGCCGCCGCGTCCGCGAGGGCGTCGGGGTGCTGGAGACGTCCGGCTACGCCAAGTACTTCGTGACCGGGGAGGGCGCCGAGGGCTGGCTCTCGCACATCCTCGCCAACAAGGTGCCCGCCGCGGGCCGCATGGTGCTCACCCCCATGCTGAACGAGCGCGGCAAGCTGATCGGCGACTTCACGCTCGCCAAGCTGGGCGAGGGCCGCTTCCTCATCGTCGGCTCGGGGCCGGCGGAGCAGTACCACATGCGCTGGTTCGAGGCGCATCTGCCGACCGACGGCAGCGTGCGTGTCGAGGCCTGCGGGCCGTCGCTGGTCGGCCTCTCCGTTGCCGGCCCGCAGTCGCGCGCCGTGCTCCAGGCACTCACGGGGGCCGACGTGTCGGCGGCGGCCTTCCCCTTCATGGCCATCCGTGAGATCGACCTCGGCCCGGTGCCCGCCATCGTCGGGCGCGTCACCTTCACCGGCGACCTTGGTTACGAGATCTGGGTCAGGCCGGAATACCAGCGCACGTTGCTGAACCTGATCCTCGCGGCCGGCGCGCCGCACGGCATCGGTCATTTCGGCCTGCGGGCGCTGAACTCCATGCGCCTCGACAAGAGCTTCGGCACATGGGCGCGCGAGTACCGCCCGATCTACGGCCCGTACGAGGCGGGACTGGGACGCTTCGTCGACCTGAAGAAGAACGCCTTCATCGGCCGAGACGGCGCTGCGCGAGAGCGCGAGGAGGGCGGCAAGCTCAGGCTCGTCACCTTCAAGGTGGACGCTGCGGATGCCGACTGCATCGGCGACGAGCCCGTCTGGCACAAGGGCGCGGTGGTCGGCTGGATCACCTCGGGCGGCTACGCCCACTGGTCCAGCGCGTCGGTGGCGATGGGCTACGTGCCCAAGGCGCTGGCGGGCGAGACCGATGGCTTCGAGGTGGAAGTCCTCGGCGAACGTCGCCCTGCCAAGCCGTTGGCCGAGCCGCTGTTCGACCCGAAGGGCGAGCGGATGCGGGGGTGATCCGCAGCGGTTCTGCGGTCACGGCCGACCAGGTAGCTCAATGCGCAGGGTGCTGGACAGGGTCTGGTCCAACGGTTATTGTACGCATCTGTGTACAGTGATGGTTTGAATGACCTACGTCTCTTCCTCTGAGCTTCGCCAGAATCTCGCGCGGTACCTCGACGAGGCTAGCGCCAGCCGTGCTCCCGTCGTTGTGACGCGCCAGGGCGGCGAGTCTGTCGTGATGATCGCCGAGGGCGAGTACGAATCCATCATGGAGACCATCCACCTGCTGCGTAGCCCTGCCAATGCAGCGCGCCTGTTCGATTCCATTGCCGAGGCCGAGGCCGGTGACATGCAGGAACGCGACATCGGCAGTGAGCGGTGAAGCTGGCGTTCACGCCGAGGGCGTGGGACGAGTACTGCTGGTGGCAAGAGCATGATGTCGCTACGACGGCTCGGATCAATGGACTAATCCGGGACACGCGCCGCTCGCCATTTCAGGGACTTGGAAAGCCAGAGCCACTAAAAGGCGCGCTTTCCGGCTGGTGGTCACGCCGCATCACGGGCGAACACCGGCTCGTATACCGGGTGAAAGGGGCTGGCGACGAGCAGGTGCTCGAAATTGTCCAGTGTCGCTATCACTACTGACACACGGGCAACTGCCGGCGAGTTCGCTGTCGTTAGCTCTCCTCCGGCTCCACGATCCGCCGGTAGAGGTGCCACGTCGTGTGGCCGAGCACCGGCAGGGCGACCAGCAGCCCCAGGAAGCCCGGCAGGCACGCGGCGATGAGGACGAGGGCCACGATCAGGCCCCAGCTCAGCATGGGCACAGGGCTGCGCGCCACGGCACGCACGCTGGTGATCATGGCGGTGATGAAATCCACCTCGCGGTCGAGCAGGAGGGGGAAGGACACAACGGTCAGCGAGAACAGGATCAGCGACAGAACCGCCCCGTCGAGATGCCCGAGCGCCAGGAACAGCCAGCCTTCGGGAGTACCGAAGAGTGTCTGAAGGAAGGTGCCCTCCTCGAAGGCATGAAAGCCGAAAAAGAGCGCGATGAAGAGCCTGATCTGGTACATCCAGATCAGGAAAACGAAGAGCGTGACGAACGCCATCCAGCCCAGTTCGCGGCCGCTCTGGGCAAAGACGCAGCCGAGCACGGCGCCCCAGCTGAGCGGCTGCCCGGCTTCCAGCCGCCGCGAGACCTCGTAGAGGCCCACCGCCACGAACGGGCCGATCAGCGCGAAGCCGGCCGCCAGCGGGTAGGCGAGGTAGGACAGGTTCCACGCCAGCACGGTGGCGACCAGGAGAAGCCCGCCGCCCGCGTAGATCGCCCCGAAGAACAGGCCGTAGAGCGGCGCGCGCTGGAAGTCGCGCAGTCCTGCCGCCAGCGCCTCGCCGATGTCGTGGAAGCCGATGCTGCGCACCCTTGGTTCAGCGCGCGGCGGCGCGGAACCGGCCTCGGCCTGATCGACCGCCATGTGAACGTCCTCCCGGCAGGGCACGGGGGATGCCCAGGCTCGCGCCATCGCAAGCGTGCCGGGATTTCAGCGCGGGACGGACGCGGTGGCAAGGGTGGTCATGGTTCCGGTCCGGTGTCATCCCGTGCTCTCCGCAGCGCGAAGCGGTGCGGCGCAGACACTGGACCGCGGACCACCAGGGACAGGGTGCCTGCTCCCGGCTCTCCGGCCGGGACGACAAGGCCCCCTCACGCCACCCGGGTCGCCTTCAGCCTGTCCTCGTCCAGCGCATAGCCCATGCCCGGTGTCCGCGGCAGGACGATCCAGCCGTCGTCGCCGACGTCCAGGGGCTCTGCCATCATGTAGTCGCGGCGGTCGAGGCCCCATTCCGGCGGGTCATAGGGGAACTCGATCCATGGCGCGTCGGCGACGCCGGCGACGAGGTGGCAGTTCGCCATCACGCCCATGCCGTTGGTCCAGGTGTGCGGGGTGAAGACGAGGTTCTGCTCCTGCGCCATGTATGCCACCCGGCGCAGGCCGGTGATGCCGCCCACCAGCGCGGCGTCGGGTTGCAGCACGTCGAGGCAGCCGTCGCGGATGAGATCGCGGAACTCGTAGAGCTCGCGGGTCATCTCGCCGCCCGCGACGCGCACGTCCACCATCTCGCGCAGGCGGCGCATGCCTTCGCGGTCGGAGCGGTGCAACGGCTCTTCCATCCAGAAGACGCCCAGCCGCTCCAGCTCGCGTGCCACCTTCACCGCATCCTTGAGCGACCAGGGAGCATAGGCGTCCCAGGGCATGCGCCAGCCCTGGTTGCAGTCCACCATCAGCTCCAGCCGGTCGCCCACGCGCTTGCGAACGGCCTCCAGCGCCGCGATGTCCTTGCGCCAGTCACCCCTATGGAAGCGGATCTTCAGCGCGCCGAAGCCGCGTGCGATATAGGCCTCGGCCGCATCGGCCAGGGCCTCGGGCGCCCGGAGCGTGCCGGAGGAGGCGTAGGCCCGTACGCGGTCGGAGAGACCGCCCAGCATTTTGTAGACCGGCATGCCCGCGATCTTGCCCGCGAGATCCCAGAGAGCCAGGTCGAGCGGCCAGCAGCGGCCGTAGTGGAAGCCGATATTGTTGATGATGCGGTAGTGGCGCTCGATGTCGAGCGGGTCCTGCCCGACGAAGAGATGCTCGTGGCCGGCGAAACCGACCATGGCGTCGCCCGAGCCGACGCCCGTGACCCCCTCGTCCGTATGCACGCGGACGATGGTGGCGTCGAAGGCGGTGCGGGGCTTCGTGTCCCAGCTGGCGTGGAAGGGCGGGTCGTATTGCAGCCGATGATGGCTGATCTCGATGCCGGTGATCTTCATGGCGTCAGGCCTGCGCGAGCACGGTGCGGGCAAAGCCCAGGAGTTCGCCCTCGCTGGGCTGGCGGACATTGGACTGCAGCATGGCGACGTTCTCCGGCCGGACCAGCTGGTCAGCGAGGTCCTCGGGCGACACTCCCGAAAAATCTTCGCCCAGAGCGATCTTCACCCCCGTTGCGCGCATGAGCCGCTCGAAGGCGGGTGCGACACGGCCGGGGTCCGCCGGTTCGCCAAGGGCGGAGGCGACAGCTGCGAAGCGCGGATCTCCGGCGGCATTCCAGGGCAACGTCGCGACCATGGCGACCCCGACGGCGCGGCCGTGGTGGATGGGACGCAGGGAGCCGAGCGCGTGGCCGATATTGTGGCCGATGGCCGTGCCGGCATTGTCGATGGCGACGCCGGCGAAAGCGGCCGCCAGCTGCATGCCCCCACGGGCGGCGAGGTTGCCGGGGTCGGACACCGCACGTTCAAGGTGCTCGGCGACGAGGCGGATGGCGGCGAGGCAATAGATGTCGTTGGCCGGGTTGGCGTTGCGGTTGGTGGCCGCCTCGATGGCGTGGACGAGCGCGTCGATGCCGGTCGCGGCAGTGAGGTGCGGGGGCAGTCCTACCGTCAACGCGGGGTCGAGGATGACCCTGTCCGCCTTCAGCTGCGAGCCCCAGAACCACTGCTTGGTGCCGTCCGGCGCGCTGATCACCGAGATGCGCGTGGTCTCCGATCCCGTTCCGGACGTCGTCGGGATGCAGATCTTCGGAAGCGCGGAGCGAGGCAGCTTCTCCGCGGCAAGCGCGAAGGTCATGGCCGGGCGGCCGTCGGCGGCGATGGCGGCCATCAGCTTGCCCGCATCCATGGCCGAGCCACCACCCATGGCAATGACGGCTTTGGCTCCCGCCTCGCGGGCAAGCTTCGCCCCGGCGTCCACCTGCCTTGCCGCCGGATCGCTCTTGATGTCGTCGTAGAGCACCGGCGAGAGACCCGCCGCGCGCAGGCCGGCGAGCGCCTCGTCGACCATGCCGGAGGGCTTCAGGCCGGGATCGGCGACGAGCAGGACGGCGCTGCCCTCTCCGGCAAGCCGCGCTGCCTGTGATCCGAGCTCGGCGAGCGCGCCTTCGCCCTGGACCATGCCGGGGATGGGTTCGAGCGTCACGGGCACGTCCGGTTCTCCTTGCAACGACCGGCGCTGGCTTAGCGCTTCGAAAGGCGGGAGTCATCCTGGAGCGCAGAGGCTGGAGCGGCGCTCATCGCCGCAGCGCAGCCTCAGTCACGCGGCGTCGCCCAACACTCCGCCACTATGGTGGCCGCGATGAGCCCGCGGTCGCCGTCCATGCCGGGGATGTCGACACGGTCGATATGGACGTCCACCTGCAGGTCCGACCCGGCGCCGCCTGCCTCGGCGCGCTGGCGGGCCTGGCTCAAGGCAAGGCCGCGCGCCGTCGCCAGAACCTCGGCATGGTCGATGACGACGATGGGGTCGCCTTCCGCGTGGATGATCCAGGTGCCAACGCCCGGCGAGGTCACGTCCACCACGGCCTGCACCTTCACCACGCCCACCGCCGCGCCGACGGCGTTGGCCACGTCGCCGTCCTCCAGCACCACCGTCTCGGCACCGAGCCGGCGGCCGACTTCCGGGTAGAAGACCGGCGCCGGCCCGCCGACCGCGACCACGGGCACCGTCGGGGTCAGCGCAACCTTGAGCATGCCGTGCTTGCCGCTGCCGCCCGCCACGGCGTCGACGAGGCTGCGCGCCCCGTCCATGGGCTCGCCGGCCAGCGTGTCCAGCAGGATGCGGCCCGTGGACAGGACAACGGCGTCGAAGACCTCTCGTGCGAAAGCTCGCGCTGCCGCATCGACGGCCTCTCCCGTGCGGAACGGCGCCATGCGCAGCCGGCGTTCGGTGACGAGCGCGCCGATCCTCGCCGCCTCCGCATTCCACTGCGACTGAAGGCCGAGAACGTGCGCGGCGTCGCTGGGCGTCATCCCCGACAGGGCAAGGCGGCCCTGCGCGACGAGACGCTGCAAGACGCGTTGCTGCGTGGGTCCGTGCACCACCTCGGCATAGGGATGTGCCTTGCTGCCGACCCGCTCGAGCAGCGCGAGTTCGCGTGGAGCGAGGTCGGCCGGCATCGGCCCGGAGTCCTGACCGCCGAACGGCCGCAGGACGAAGCGGCCCGCCGCGGGCTCTCCCTCCGGATCGTCGAGTTGCCGCCGCAGGATGTTCAGCGCCTCCGGATGAACGGCGGCGAGCAGGGACAGGGGCACGATCCGGCCGGTGCCGAGCCCGACCTTGCCCTGGGGATCCACCAGCACCTCGCTGTCCCCGCCGAGCCCGTAGGTGCGCATGTCGATGGCGCGCACCAGCGTGCGCCGGCCGCCGACCAGCGCGCCCGTGCGGTCGAGCCGGGGCCAGCCCTTCTCGAGAACGGCCACGTCCGTCGTCGTGCCGCCGATGTCGGAGACCACGAAGTCGGACAGTCCGGACAGGAAGCGGGCACCGATGACGCTGGCAGCCGGGCCGGAGAGGATCGTCTCGATGGGCCGCAGCGCAACGACGTCCGCCGCGGCAAGCGTGCCGTCGCCCTTCACGATCATCAGCGGGGCCGAGACGTCGTGCTCCGCCATGGCCCGGCGCACGGCCGCGATGAGGGCGGCGATCCGGCCGACGATCCGGGCATTGAGAGCCGCCGTCAGGGCGCGGCGCGGCGCGTCCAGCGCATGGGCGAGGTCTGACGACAGGGAGGCGGGCCTGCCGGCGATTTCCTCGACGAGGGCGCGCACCCGGTGCTCGTGGGCGGGATTGCGGACGGACCACTGTGCCGCCACGGCGAAGGCGCCGACATCTTCCGTCCCGGCGATGAAGGCGCGGATGGCGGCCTCGTCCAGCGGCGCCTGCTCGGTGCCGGCATGGTCGTGCCCGCCAGCGGCCCTCAGCACGCGCGTGCCCGGCAGCGCCGACGCGATCTCCGTGCGGGCCGCCATCGCGTCGTCGAAGCCGACGAGGATCGTGGCGATGGGTGAGCCGTGCCCCTCGACGATGGCGTTGGTGGCGAGCGTCGTGGACAGCGAGACGAGGCCGATGTCCCGTCCCGACGGACCGCCCCGAGCGGCGCAGGCTGCGAGCGCGCGGTCGAGGGCTTCGGCAACGCCGACTGCGAGGTCGCCCTTCGTCGTCAGCGCCTTGGCCTTGGCCAAGATGCGCTGCTCCCGGGCGTCGATGACGACCGCGTCGGTATAGGTCCCGCCGGTGTCAATGCCGATCGCGTAGCGTGTCATGCCAGCCGCCACGCCCTGTCATCCCCGGCGGCCCGAAGGGCGGGGAAGGGGATCCAGGCCTTTGTTGGCAAGGGCGCTGACGCCTTGAGCGCCGGGAAGGAGGGGATCCACTGGGTCCCCTTCCTCTCCGGGGCTTCGCCGCTCCGGCCGGGAATGACAGTCACGCCCTCAGCCGCTCGTTCTGCGGATCGAAGGGGCTTTCCTCGATCACCGTCACCTTGTGGCGCTTTCCGAGAATGGCGATCTCCAGCTCCGTTCCTAGTTCGCCGAGATCCGGGCGGACCATTCCGAGCGCGAGCGACTTGCCGAGGCGCCAGCCGAAGCCGCCGGAGGTGGCGCGGCCGACGACCTCGTCACCCATGTAGATGGGCTCCGAGCCGCGGGCGTCGCAGTCCGTGACGCCATGCACCTCCATGGTGACGAAGCGGTTGGCAAAGCCCTTCTGCTGCCACGCGACCAGAGCGTCGCGGCCGAGGAACTGACCCTTGTTGGGGTGCACGAAGCGCTCCAACCCCGATTCAAGCGCGGCATACTCGATGGACAGCTCCCGCCCGACGAGGCGGTACGACTTCTCCAGCGCCATCGCCATCATGGCGCGGATGCCGAAGGGCTTGATGCCGAACTTCGCGCCCTCTCTCATCACGAGGTCGAACAGGGCGTTCTGCATCTCGATGGGATGGTGCAGCTCCCAGCCGAGCTCGCCGACGAAGTTCACGCGCAGGGCATTCACGCCAACATGGCCGACGGAGATTGGCTTGCCCGTGAGCCAGGGGAACGCTGCGGTCGACAGGTCGGTGTCGGTGAGCCCCTGCAGCAGCTCGCGCGAGCGCGGGCCGGCGACGATGAAGACGCCATAGGCTGTCGTGATGGGCTGGAAGCTGACGCTGCCGTCGCGGGGCAGGAGCTTGCGCAGCACGTCGTGGTCGTGGCGCTCCAGCGCGCCGGCGGAGACCAGGTAGAACTGCCCCGGCGCGCGCTCATAGACGGTGAACTCGGCCCGCGTGCCGCCCGTGGCCGAGAGCAGGTGGCAGAGCGCGATGCGCCCGCGCTGCTTGGGAATGCGGTTGGCGAGGATGGAGTCGAGCCATTCCCGCGCGCCCGGCCCGGAGACGAGCGCCTTGGCGAAGGGCGTCATGTCCTGCAGGCCGACATTGGTGGTGACGTTCTTCACCTCCTCGCCGACGAAGGGGAAGTAGTTGGAGCGGCGGAAGCTCCATTTCTCCTTGACCTTGCCGTCCTCGGCCGGGGGAGCGTGGTTCTCGTTCGTCAGCACGTCTTCGACGCCGAGCTCGGCCGCGGACACCTCGTAGCCCGCGGGGGCGAACCAGTTGGGTCGCTCCCACCCATAGACGCTGCCGAACACGGCGCCGAGAGCCTTCATGCGGTCGTAGCAGGGCGCCGTCTTCAGCGGCCTCGCCGCAATGCGCTCCTCGTCCGGATAGTGCGGCGTGAAGACGTTGGCGTACGCCTCCTCGTTCTTCGCCCGCAGGTAGCCGCGCGAGGCATACGGGCCGAAACGGCGGGGATCGACGCCCATCATGTCGATGGTCGGCTCTCCGTCGACGATCCAGTTGGCGAGCTGCCAGCCGGCACCGCCCGCCGCCGTGACGCCGAAGGAGTGGCCCTCGTTGAGCCAGAAGTTGCGGAGCCCCCAGGCCGGGCCGATGATCGGGCTGCCGTCCGGCGTGTAGGCGATGGCGCCGTTGTAGACCTTCTTGATGCCGACCTCGCCGAAGGCGGGCACCCGCACGATGGCGCTTTCGATGTGGGGCTCCAGCCGCTCCAGGTCCTCCTGGAAGAGCTCGTACTCGCTCTGGTCGTCGGGTCCGTCGACATAGCAGACGGGCGCGCCCTTCTCGTACGGGCCGAGGATGAGGCCGCCGGCCTCCTCGCGCATATACCAGGACGAGTCGGACTCGCGCAGCACGCCCATCTCCGGCAGCCCCTGCCGGTGCCGCTCCTGGATGGCGGGGTGCGGCTCCGTGACGATGTACTGGTGCTCGACAGGGATCACGGGAACGTCGAGGCCGACCATGGCGCCGGTGCGGCGGGCGAAGTTGCCGGTCGCCGAAATCACGTGCTCGCAGGTGATGTCGCCCTTGTCGGTCTTCACCAGCCACTCGCCCGCCGGGGTCTGCTCGATGCCCGTGACGGTGGTGTAGCGATAGATCTCCGCTCCGCCGGCGCGGGCCCCGCGGGCGAAGGCCTGTGTCAGGTCGGCGGGCTGGATGTAGCCGTCGTCGGGATGCTGGATGGCGCCGATGATACCGTCCGTGTTGCAGAGCGGCCAGATCTCCTTCACCTCGGCGGGGGTGAGCAGGTTGACGTTGACACCGATCGTGCGGGCCACGCCGGCGTAGTACATGTACTCGTCCCAGCGGTCCCTGGTGCGGGCGAGGCGGATGTTGGAGACGGTGCGCAGGCCGACATGCTGGCCGGTCTCGGCCTCCAGCCCCTGGTAGAGCGCGACCGAGTACTTGTGGATCTGACCCACCGAGTAGCTCATGTTGAACAACGGAAGCAGGCCGGCGGCGTGCCAGGTGGAGCCCGACGTCAGCTCCTTGCGCTCGATGAGGACGACGTCCGACCAGCCCTTCTTGGCCAGGTGGTAGAGCGTCCCGACGCCCACCACGCCGCCGCCGATCACCACCACGCGCGCGTGCGTCTTCATCCCGCTTCCCCTGAACTTCCGGCTGCGCCGCAGGCGCGCGCCGTCCCCATCATGACAGGCGCCGACTTTCGGGGGGAGGGGGCATCGGGGCTCACCGGTCGACGACCGGAAGTGTCGAGGCTGCGTCACCCCGGCGTCGCTGTCGCATTCGCGACGTGCGTGACGGGGGCGGACAAGTCCATGCCGCACGGGCAGGAGTGCCGGGGCGTGTCGAGGGGCTAGGCTCGAAGCACGTCATCCGCTTACCGGGCCCGCCATGGCGGACCCGCATCTCCGGGAGGATCGCATGAGCGAACAGGCTGAGACCGCCGGACGCGAGGGCCGGCGCGGACGCGAAGCCCGTCGCGCCGCCCGGGCGCAACGCTCGGCCGTTTCGATCCCCTACATCACGCGCAACATTCCCACGACCGAGATCCTCTCCGAGGAGGGGCTCGCGCTGATCGAGCACAATGCCGAGACGATCTTGCAGGAGATCGGCATCGAGTTCCGCGACTATCCCCGCGCGCTGGAGCTGCTGAAGGGTGCGGGTTGCGACATCAAGGGCGAGCGCGTCCGCTTTCCCCGCGGCCTCGCCCGCCAGCTGATCTCGACGGTGCCGTCCGAGTACACGCAGCACGCGAGGAACCGCGAGCGCAGCGTGCACATCGGAGGGAAGTCGACCGTGTTCGCGCCGGTCTATGGCTCGCCCTTCGTCCACGACCTCGAGAAGGGCCGCCGCTACGGCACGATCGAGGACTTCCAGAACTTCGTGAAGCTCGCCTATCTCTCGCCCTACATGCACCATTCCGGCGGAACGGTGTGCGAGCCGGTCGACCTGCCGGTCAACAAGCGCCATCTTGAGATGGTCTATTCGCACATCAAGTATTCAGACAAGCCGTTCATGGGGTCGGTGACACACCCCGACCGGGCGCAGGACACGGTGAACCTCGCGGCCATCGTTTTCGGCGAGGATTTCATCCAGTCCAACACCGTGGTGACGAGCCTCATCAACGCCAACTCGCCCATGGTGTGGGACAACACCATGCTGGGTGCGGCGGACGTCTACGCCCGGAACAACCAGGCAGTGATCATCACGCCCTTCATTCTCTCGGGCGCCATGAGCCCGGTGACGGTGGCGGGCACGCTGGCGCAGGTCCTGGCCGAGGTGCTGGCCGGGGTCTCCTTTGTGCAGCTGGTGCGCCCGGGGGCGCCCGCCATCTTCGGCACCTTCGTCTCCACCCTCTCCATGCAGTCCGGTGCGCCCACGTTCGGCACGCCCGAGGCGGCGCTCGCCATCTACGGCGCGGCGCAGCTGGCCCGGCGCTGCCGGATGCCGTTCCGCACCGGCGGCTCGCTCTGCGCCTCCAAGATCCCCGACGCGCAGGCAGCCTATGAGAGCGCGCAGACGCTGGTTCCCACCGTCCATGCCGGAGCCAACTTCGTCCTGCATGCCGCGGGCTGGATGGAGGGCGGCCTTGCTTCCTCTTACGAAAAATTCGTCATGGACTGCGACCAGCTCGGCATGATGCACGTGCTGGCCAAGGGCATCGACCTCAGCGAGAACGGCCAGGGCATGCAGGCCTTCCAGGAGGTGGCGCCCGGCGGCCACTTCCTCGGCTGCGGCCATACTCAGGCGAACTTCGAGACGGCGTTCTACCGCTCTTCCATCGCCGACAACAATTCGGTCGAGCAGTGGGAGGCGGAAGGGCGCCTCGACGCGCCGCAGCGCGCGGCGCGCCTCGTCAAGAAGATGCTCGGCGAGTACGAGGCTCCGGAGATCGACCCCGGAATGGACGAGGCGCTGCGCGACTACATCGAGCGCAAGAAGGCCTCGATGCCTGACGCGACGCACTGACGGGAACGCTCGAACGGAAGACGGCGGGTCTGAAGACCCGGGGTCCGGGACGGCACAAGGCTCGGCGAGCCGGAGGCTCCGGTCCGGAGCGCGCGTCTTCAGACGCGCAGTTTGGCTTGGCACGGTCGAGGGCAGCCGGAGGGCCGATCCTATACGGCCTGACGCTTTCAGGCCAGAAGGGGACGAGCGGCGCTTTGCGCGGATGCCGGGCGTCGGACATGATCCGCGCCATCGGACGAGACCGCCGGCAGCGGCGGCGTGAGGGGGAGTGACACCATGGCGACGGACCTCGACATCGCGCGGGCGGCGAAGATGAAGCCCATCCAGGATGTCGCGGCGACGCTGGGCATTCCCTACGACGCGTTGCACCCCTACGGCCACCACATCGCCAAGGTCGGCTACGACTTCATCGAGGGGCTGTCCTCCCGTCCCGACGGCAAGCTGATCCTCGTCACCGCCATCAGCCCCACCCCCGCGGGCGAGGGCAAGACGACCACCACTGTCGGCCTGGGCGACGGCCTCAACCGCATCGGCCGCAAGGCGATGATCTGCCTGCGCGAGCCCTCGCTCGGCCCCTGCTTCGGCATGAAGGGGGGCGCGGCGGGCGGCGGCCACGCCCAGATCGTCCCGATGGAGCAGATCAACCTGCATTTCACCGGCGACTTCCACGCCATCACCTCCGCCCACAACCTTCTGGCGGCGCTGCTGGACAATCACATCTACTGGGGCAATGCGCTCGGCATCGACGAGCGCCGGGTCAGCTGGCGCCGCGCGCTCGACATGAACGATCGCTCGCTGCGCAACATCGTCACCTCGCTCGGCGGTGTCGCCAACGGCTTCCCGCGCGAGGACGGCTTCGACATCACCGTGGCCTCCGAGGTCATGGCGGTGTTCTGCCTGGCCCGCGACCTCGCCGACCTCGAGAAGCGCCTCGGCGAGATGATCGTCGCATATACCCGCGACAAGAAGCCGATCCGTGCCGCCGAACTCGCGGCGCCCGGCGCCATGAGCGTGCTGCTGAAGGACGCCTTGCAGCCCAACCTCGTGCAGACGCTGGAGAACAACCCGGCCTTCGTGCATGGCGGCCCCTTCGCCAACATCGCCCATGGCTGCAACTCGGTGATGGCGACGCGCACGGCGCTGAAGCTCGCCGACTATGTCGTGACGGAAGCCGGCTTCGGCGCCGACCTCGGCGCCGAGAAGTTCTTCGACATCAAATGCCGCAAGGCGGGCCTGGAGCCGGCGGCGGCCGTCATCGTCGCCACGGTACGGGCACTGAAGATGCATGGCGGCGTCGCCAAGGACCAGCTCGGCAAGGAGGACCTCGACGCGCTGCGCAAGGGCCTCGTCAACCTCGGCCGCCATGTCGCCAATGTGCGCAAGTTCGGCGTCCCCGCGGTGGTCGGCATCAACCACTTCGTCACGGACACCGACGCCGAGCACCGGCTGATCCAGGAGGTCTGCCACGCGGAGTTCGGCGTGGACGCCGTCGTGTGCAGCCACTGGGCCAACGGCTCGGCCGGCATCACCGGCCTCGCCGAAAAGGTTGTTGCGCTGGCCGAGGCACCGCGCTCGCAGGACGGGCGTGGCTTCAAGCCGCTCTACGCCGACGAACTGCCGCTTTGGGACAAGATGCGGCTCGTCGCGACCGAGATCTATGGCGCTGCCGACATCATCGCCGACCAGGGCGTCCGCAACCAGTTCCGCGACCTGCAGGCCGGGGGGTTCGGCCACCTGCCGATCTGCGTGGCGAAGACCCAGTATTCCTTCTCGACGGACCCCAACCTGCGCGGTGCGCCGAGCGGCCACATGGTGCCGATCCGCGAGGTGCGGCTCTCGGCCGGCGCCGGATTCCTGGTGGTGATCTGCGGGGAGATCATGACCATGCCCGGACTGCCCAAGGTCCCCTCGGCCGAGCACATCCGTCTCGACGCGGAAGGACGGATCGAAGGGCTGTCGTGAGAGATCAGAAAGCGAGAAGAGTTCTCGTCATCCCGGCCGGAGCGAAGTCTAGAGCCGGGATCCAGGACCGAAGCGCTGGAATTTCCTGGGTTCCGGGTCTGCGCAGCACCGCTTCGCGCTGCAGCGCGCCCGGGATGACACGCTGTCAGGTAACGGAATGAGTGACGTCTTCGACTATGTGATCGTGGGTGCGGGTTCGGCCGGGTGCGTGATGGCGAACCGCCTGACCGAGGATGGCCGGACCACCGTCGCGGTACTGGAGGCGGGCGGCAGCGACCGCTCGGTGTTCATCCAGATGCCGAGCGCGCTCTCCATCCCGATGAACTCGCCGAAATACGACTGGCGCTACGACACCGAGCCTGAGCCCTATCTCGACGGCCGCCGCCTGCACACGCCGCGCGGCAAGGTGCTGGGCGGGTCGTCCTCCATCAACGGCATGGTCTACATTCGCGGCCATGCGCTCGACTTCGAAACATGGGAAGAGCTCGGCGCCAGGGGCTGGGGCTACCGGCATGTGCTGCCCTACTTCCGCAAGGCCGAGACGCGCGAGGAGGGACCAGACGAGTACCGCGGCGGGGACGGGCCGCTCTATACGAGCTACGGCAGACTGGACAACCCGCTCTACCGCACTTTCGTGGAGGCCGCGAAGCAGGCCGGCTACGCCGAGACGGACGACGTCAACGGCTATCGGCAGGAGGGCTTCGGCCGGATGGACCGGACCATCCATGACGGCCGCCGCTGGAGTGCGGCGAATGCCTATCTCCGGCCCGCCATGCAGCGGCGGAACCTGGAGGTCCGGACCCACGCCTTCGCCACGAGAATCCTGATGGAGGGCCGCCGGGCCGTCGGCGTGGCCTATCGCGTGGGTGGACCGGGCGGCCCGGAGAAGGTGGTGCGCGCGGGCAAGGAGGTGATCGTCGCGAGTTCGTCGATCAACTCGCCGGCGCTCCTGAAGCTGTCCGGAATCGGCCCCGCCGCCGAGCTCAGGCAGCACGGCATCGAAGTCGTGGCCGACAGGCCGGGCGTGGGCGAGAACCTGCAGGACCACCTGGAATTCTACTTCCAGGTCGCGTGCCGCGAGCCGATCACGCTCTATTCGACGATGAACACCCTGTCGAAGGCCGTCATCGGCGCGCGCTGGCTCGCCCTGCACGACGGCCTGGGATCGACGAACCACTTCGAGACCTGCGGTTTCATCCGCAGCCGCGCCGGCATCCGCTGGCCCGACATCCAGTATCACTTCCTGCCCGCCGCGATCGCCTATGACGGGTCGACCATGATGACCTGCCACGGCTTCCAGGCACATGTCGGGCCCATGCGGTCAAAGAGCCGGGGCCACGTGCGCCTGCGCTCGGCCGATCCGTTCGACAAGCCGTCGATCCTGTTCAACTACATGAGCCACCCCGACGACCGCGAGGAAATGCGCGCCTGCGTGCGCCTGACGCGGGAGATCTTCGCGCAACCGGCCTTCGACCCCTACCGCGCCGAGGAATTGTCGCCGGGGGCGGACGTGGTGGACGACGACGCCATCGACGCCTTCGTCCGGGCGAAGGTGGAGAGCGCCTACCATCCCTGCGGCACCTGCCGCATGGGGGACCCGTCCGACCCCGGCGCGGTGGTCGACCCGGACCTGCGCGTCATCGGCGTGGAGGGGCTGCGTGTTGCCGACACGTCCATCATGCCGGTCGTCACTACGGGCAACCTCAACGCCCCCGCGATCATGATTGGTGAGAAGGCGGCGGACCACATCCTCGGCAAGCCCCTGCTGGCCCAGTCGAACGTGCCGTGGTTCGAGCATCCGGAGTGGCGAGATACGCAGCGGTAAACTCACCCTCACCCTTACCCTCTCCCAACATGGGAGAGGGCGGCTTCGGCGTCGTGCTTGGTCGGGAAGTGTTGTGCTTGGCGCCTCGGATGCGAACAGGCGAGGGGTCAATGTCCCCCTCTCCCATGAGGGAGAGGGTAAGGGTGAGGGACCCAGCCCTCCGCCCCTATTCCGCAGCGACCCCTTCGGGCGGCTTGCGGCGCAGGATGGCCTGCAGCATGTCGCGGACGCCGATGACGCCGACCAGACGGTCCTCGGGATCAAACACGGCAACTGCGCCCGCATCGCGCTGCATGGCGAGCATGACGGTACGCAAGGGAGTCTGCGCGCGGGCCCAGAAGGCGATGCGCGCGTCCTTGGGCAGCGGCTGTTCCACGTCCTCGCAGGCGCGCCACGTGGCGGGCTGGCCTTCCTGCCTGGCTTCCAGCACGCGCCTTTCGCCGTCCAGCCGGAAGCAGGTGGTGCGGCGGCGATCCAGCCACACCCAGCCCTCGTCGGCTGGCTCGAGGTCGCGGACGTCGCGCATGACGTTGTAGGCCGTGAGAACGTTCAGCGGGTTCACATGGGCCACGAACTCGCGGACATACTCGTTCGACGGCTTGAGGACGATGTCCTCCGGCGGGCCGAACTGGACGATCCGGCCGCCCTCCATGATGGCGATGTGATTGCCGATCTTCAGGGCCTCGTCGAGGTCGTGGCTGACGAAGAGGATCGTCTTCTTCAACTTGCGCTGAAGGTCGAGCAACTCGTCCTGGAGCTTGGTGCGGATCAGGGGGTCGAGCGCGGAGAAGGGCTCGTCCATCAGCAGGATGTCGGCGTCGGTGGCGAAGGCGCGGGCGAGGCCGACGCGCTGCTGCATGCCCCCGGAGAGCTCATGGGCGTACTTCCCGGCCCACTGGTCGAGCGCGACCATCTTGAGCTTCTCGCGCACGACGGCGTCGCGCTCGGCCTTCGGCACGCCGCGGAGTTCGAGTCCGAGCCCGACATTCTCGGCCACGGTCCGCCACGGCAGCAGCGCGAACTGCTGGAACACCATGGCGACGCTCTTGGTGCGCAGCGCCCGGAGGGTCGTGGGGTCGACCTTGGCGACGTCCACCATCCTGTCGCCGTGCCGCAGCAACACCTCGCCGCGCGTCACCTTGTTGAGGCCGTTGACGGCGCGCAGCAGGGTCGACTTGCCCGAGCCGGAGAGGCCCATGAGGACGCAGATCTCGCCTTCCTCGACACTCATGGAGGCGCCGGCGACGCCGAGCACGCTGCCGGTCGCCTTCAGGATCTCGTCACGGCTGCGGCCCTCGTCCAGGAGACGCACCGCCTCCGAGGATCGGTCGCCGAAGATGATGTCGACGTTGCGGAACTCGACAGCCGACATGTCACTGTCCCCCCGCCTTTTTGCGCTCGGGCTGCTTGAACACCCGGTCCAGCACGATGGCGAGGATGACGATGGCGAGGCCCGCCTCGAACCCCATCGAGACGTTGACGGAGTTCAGCGCCCGCACGACAGGCTTGCCGAGGCCGTCGGCTCCGACGAGCGCGGCGATCACCACCATCGACAGGCTCAGCATGATGCACTGGGTGATCCCCGCCATGATCGTGGGCAAAGCGCAGGGAAGCTCCACTTTCCAGAGCAGCTGGCTCTTCGTGGCTCCGAACGACTCCCCGGCCTCGATGAGCTGCTTCGGCACTGATGTGATGCCGAGATGGGTGAGCCTGATCGGCGCCGGAATGGCGAAGATCACGGTCGAGATCAGGCCGGGGACGACGCCGAGGCCGAACAGGATGAGTGTCGGGATCAGGTAGACGAAGGTGGGAATGGTCTGCATCAGGTCCAGCACCGGGCGCAGAGCCGTGTAGAGCCACGGCCGGTGTGCCGCGGCGATGCCGACGGGAACGCCGATGATGACGCAGGTCAGCGTGGCGAAGATGACCAGGGAGAGCGTCTCCATGGTCGGCTGCCAGTAGCCGAGGTTGATGATCAGCAGCAGCGCCAAAACGATGAAGAGGCTGAGCTTCCAGGAGCGGTGAAGCCACCAGGCTCCGCCGGCGAAGAGGGCGACGAGTATGATCGGCGGGATGGCGAGAAGCGTCGCCGTCAGCGCCTCGATCACGGTCTGCAGGACGACGGACACGAGGTCGAAGAAGCCCTGTGCGTTCTCGTTCAGCGAACCGACGAACGACTCCATCCAGTCACCGATCGGCAGCTTCACGCTGGTGAACCACTCTTCCATGACGGCGCCCCCCGGTCCCTGTCAGTTCAAGCCAAATCTGGCCCTGGTGCATGGCATCGCATCGCGCAGGCTCTTCCGGGTTGCTTCGTCGCTGCCTTCGCCGCAATGACGGCCGAGAGCCTTTCAACACGAGGGAAGGAGCCGCCCCTGGTCCGGCCGGCTCCCTCCTCGTGCCGCTGGCTCGATTACTTCACCCCGATCGAGGTCTTCACGGCTGCCAGCCCGGGCTTGCCGTCAAAGGTGGTCACGTCGGCCAGCCAATCGTCGAGCATCTTCGGGTTCTTCTTCAGCCAGGCCGTCGCGGCCTTGTCGGGATCCTGCTTGTCGAACAGGATCGCGCCCATGATCTCGTTCTCCATGCCGAGGGAGAACTTCAGGTTGGAGAGCAGCTTGCCTACGTTCGGGCAGTCCTGGGTGAAGCCGGCCCGGACGTTGGTGTAGACGGTGGCGCCGCCGTAGTTGGGCCCGAAGACGTCGTCGCCGCCTTCCAGGTACTTGATCTTGAACTTGGTGTTCATCGGATGGGGCTCCCAGCCGAGGAAGACGATCGGGTCCTTGCGTTTCGTGGCGCGCTCGACCTGCGCCAGCATGCCCTGCTCGCTGGACTCGACCACCTGGAAGGGCTTCAGGCCGAACTTGTCGTCCTTGATCATGCCGAGGATCAGGCGGTTGCCGTCATTGCCGGGCTCGATGCCGTAGATCTTGCCGCTCAGCTGCTTCTGGAACTTGGCGATGTCGCCGAACGTCTTGAGACCGGCGTCGTAGGTGTAGGCCGGGACCGCGAGGGTGTACTTCGCGCCTTCGAGATTGGCGCCGAGCACCTCGACGGACTTGTCGTCCAGGTAAGGCTTGCGATCGGCTTCCATCGTGGGCATCCAGTTGCCCAGGAAAACGTCGATGTTCTTGCCCTGCATCGACTTGTAGGTCACCGGCACGGACAGCACTTCGGTTTTCGGCGTATAGCCGAGGCCCTTCATGATGGCAGAGGTGGTGGCGGTAGTCGCGGTGATGTCGGTCCATCCGACATCGGAGAAGCGTACCGTCTTGCAGCTGTCCGGTTCGGCCGCGAACGCCGCGGTGGATACGAGTACGGCCGCGAAGGCTGCGGACGCCAGGGTCTTCTTCATTGCAAGGAACTCCCCTCGATTTCGTTTGCGCACCCTGTCTCTTTGGCGGGGTGTTGGGCGCATGGTGAATGACAAACCTGCGACGTGGAACTGGAATCACGACACTTCCCGTCGAGAGCGCGACCGGATACCGGCGCCTATGCGTCCTCCAGGTAGACGGCATTGAGCTTGTTCCCGTCGAGGTCGCGGACATAGGCCGTGTAGAAGCCTGGCCCGTACTGCGGACGCAGGCCGGGGCCACCTTCGTCCCGTCCACCCGCGGCGATGGCTGCAGCATGGAATGCATCCACCGCGCGGCGGGAGGGCGCCTCGAAGGCGACGTCGACGCCATTGCCCGGCGTTGCGGGGCCGCGATCGAACGGCTCCAGCACCCAGAAGCGGCACACGGCCGTCTGGCCCACCGGCACCGGGCCGTAGCCTATTTCGGCCTTGGTCGTCTTCAGCCGCGCATAGCCGAGCGCGCCCAGCGTGGCGTCATAGAAGAGTGCGGCGCGCTTCAGGTTGCTGGCGCCGACGGTGACGTAGCGGATCATGGACATCCCTCCAGCGCGCGAGCTTAGGCGGCCCGCTCGGCGGATGTCACCTGCGCAGCGCGCGCTGTCACCAGGCGTCGTGGCGCGGTGCGTCGTCCGTGATGTCGTAGAAATCCGACTTGTCGGCGACGAAGATGTGGAGCGCCACGGAGAGACCTGTCGGCGGGTCCACCGTGCCTGCCATGATGCTCGTGCGATCGCCGCCGAAACGCCGCCAGAAGAGGTTGCTTCCGCACTCGCGGCAGAACCCCCGTTCGGCAGCATCCGAAGAGCGGTGCCAGGCAAGCTTTTCGCTGCCGTCGACCGCGAGATCGCCACTGGCAGCGGAGGTGGCGACGACGAAGTTTCCGCTGCTGCGGCGGCACTGCGAGCAGTGGCAGGCGACGCACTCCCGCAGTGGACCATTCACGCGGTAGCTCACCGCGCTGCACAGGCAGCGGCCGGTGGCGGTTCGGGATGCAGTCATGCGGTGCTCCTGGGATGGAGGATGCGCCCGGGCGTCTACGCGACGTGCCGGCGTTCCTGGGACGGCGTACGGCCGAAATGTTCGCTGTAGCACTTGGAAAAATGCGAGGCGGAGACGAAGCCGCAGGCAAGCCCGATGGTGAGGATCGGCATCGAGGTCTGGCGCAGCAGGAAGCGCGCCCGGTTCAGCCTGAGGCTGAGATAGTACTTGGTGGGCGCCTCGCCGATATACTTGCGGAACAGCCGCTCCAGCTGGCGGGTGGAGAGGCCGACCTGTTCGGCGAGTTCGGAGCAGGAGAGGGGGACCTCCAGGCTCTTCTCCATTTCCGACACGACGGCGAGCAGCTTGGGATGCGCCACGCCGAGGCGGGCGCGAAGCTCCATCCTCTGGCGTTCATGGGCGTCGCGGATGCGGTGGTGGATGAGCTGGTCGGTGACCTGCGCCGCGATGTCCGGCCCTTTCTGCTTGGCGATCATCGACAGCATCATGTCGATGGCGGCGGTGCCGCCGGCGCAGGTGAAGCGGTTCCGGTCGATCTCGAAGAGCTCCTGCGTGACGTCGATGTCGGAGAACTCCTCCTTGAAGCTGTCGTGGTTCTCCCAGTGGATCGTGCACTTCCGGCCGCTGAGCAGGCCGGCCTTGGCGAGGATCCACGTTCCCGTGCAGACGGCGCCGATGGAGACACCGTAGAAGGCCAGCGTGCGCAGCTTTGCGATCAGTTCGCGATGATCGAAGCGATGCACGTCGACGCCGGCGCAGACCACGACGGCCGGCATCGGTCCCACATCCGCATAGGAACCGTCGACCGCGATGGCGACGCCGTTGGAGGCCTTCACCGGATTTCCGTCCGGCGAAAAGACGCGCCAGCCGTAGAGCGTGCGCCCGGAGCAGCGATTGGCGAGCCGCAGGGCCTCCAGCGCGGAGGTGAAGGCGATCATGGAGAAGTCGGGCACCATCAGGAACCCGAAGGTGTGGACGCTGTCGGGTGTTCCGATTTGCCCGGCTTCGGCGGCCGCCTCGCCGGATCCGGATGTCGCGTGAGTCCTGAACATGTCCACTTCCCCCAAAGCGACACCCTGTGTCCAACTCTGGACCCCACTGCCGCAACGTCAATTCTGAATCCGACAGTTCATGTCGGTTTCAGGGCAGGGACGGGTTTCAGGACATTAAAATCCGGACCTTTACTGCCCCGGATGCGACGCGACGGCGGATCAGCTCGCGTCGGGGACCGCGGCAAGACGGGCGCGGCGGCGATCCGGCGTGCCGGTTGCGGCCGGGGGAGGGCCGTGAATGCGGAGGATCTCGGAAGCGATTCTGTCGATCTCGGAGCGCAGCGCCGCGTGATCGGCCTCGCTGGCGTTGGAGATGTCGGCGAGCGCCTGCCGGGCTTCCACCAGGTCCGATTGCAGCTGGCGGCGCTCGGCCCGCAGGGTGTCCAGCGCACCGTCCGCGGCGGCCTTCTCGGCCCGCAGCTTCTCGAGATGGGCGGAGAGCTCCGCCTCCACGACGTGCACCTGCTCGCGGGCGCGCAGCAGGCTTTCCTCGGCCTTGACCGCGCGATCCTCCATCGCCACGAGGTTGGTGCGCAGTGTCTCGTTCTCGGCATCGACCTCGGTAAGGCGGGTCGTCACGTCGGCGAGATCCTCCCTCACCTGCTCGAGCGACTGCGTGCGCTCGTCGCGGCTGCGCGTCGCGTCCGTGAGGCGGTGCTCCAGCACGGAGCGCGCCGTCTGCAGCTCGGCGATCGACAGGTCCCGGGAGGACACGGCCTGGCGCAGTTCGGCTCCCTCGCGCTGCAGTTCGCCGATACGGACCCGGAGCGCCTCGCCCGTCGTTTCCAGCGAGGCGATCGTGAGCCGGCGTTGCTCGGCAGTCTCCTGCACGCCGGCATGGGCTTCGCGCAGTGCGGCGAGATCAGCCTCCCGTGCGGCAAGGGTCTCCGCAGTCAGGTCCCGCTCCGACACCGTCCCCGACAGGGTCTCGCGCGTGCGGGCGAGATCCTCGAGCGCCGTTTCGTGGCGAGCGGTGAGGGTGGCCAGTTCATCGCTGCGGGAGGTGAGATCACGATCGAGATCGGCGATGCGCACGGCGCGGCGGCCGAGTTCGACGACGTGCTCACCGATGCGCTTCTCGATGTCGGCTTCCCTGAGTTCGAGGCGCCGGGCCTGCACGGCGAGATCGGCACGCAGGTGGTCACGCTCGGCGGCGATCTCGGCCATCGACAGGGGAAGGCGTGCCTCGACACGGCGGCGCGCCAGCCTCTCGGCGCGGCGGGAGAGCGCCGGCAGCACGAGCAGTGCCAGCAGGGCCGCCACAAGGAAGCCCACGCCGAACAGCATGGCTGCTTCGATCACTGCTGTTCGCCCTCGCTCCGCGACAACGCCATGTTCTGGGCTTCAACGTCTTAGCATATTCTTGAGCCCCCACCACATCGCGTTGAGTTGATGCGAGGGCAAGGCCGGGAGTTCAGAAGGGGTTCCAGGTCGCCTGCGGCGTGAACTTCAGGTAACCCACATTGACGCCGAGGCGAGCGCCGACGCCGGCGCTGATGGGCACCACGACCGTGTCCTGGGCGACGAGGGCCGTCATGCCGAAGCCGCCGACGAAATAGGCCGATCCGTCCACGCCCCCGAAACGCTGGAACAGCGAGTCCACCGCGGGAAGGTTGTAGACCAGCATCATGGTGCGGGCCCCCTGGCCGCCGAAGTCGAAGCCCAGCGACGGGCCCTGCCAGAAGACGCGGCGGTCGCCGGCATTGCGGGTGTAAAGCACGCCTTCCCCATAGCGCAGGCCACCGACGAAGGCGGCGCTGCCTTCCTGGCCGAGCACGTAGCCGTTTGGCTGGCCCCAGCGGCGCGTCGCTTCCTCGATCACGGAGGCGAGGCCGCGCGAGACGTTGCCGAAGAACTTGTGCCCCGAATTGACGAGCTCGTCCGGCGAGAACGTGCCGGGCGCCCCTCCCTGCTGTTGGGCCAGCGCCGCCGGCGCCGCGGTCAGGGCCGCTGCCAGGAAACCAAGTGCAAGGCTTCGCCGGCTGATGGCGGACGGCCTCGGCGCGGGCGCTTCGTCGTCGGTCCCTGCGTTCCCGGGGCACGCGTTCCGCATTCCTGCAATCTCCCGCTCTGCGTATCAACCCGGCGTCAAGCTCTCGATGCTAGTGTCCGGACCAGCCGAGTCTGACCGTTCCGAATCAAGCCCGGTCCCGCTCATTTCTCAGTGTCTAGGCAAAGATGTCTGTTGCAAGGCGTTTTGGCGCCGCTGCCCTCGTTGTCGCCCTGACCGTTGCCGCCGGGACTCACCCGGCGCGTGCCGGTGAACCGCGCGTTTTCGACGGGGTGGCCGAGCGTGTCCTTTCCGACCCCGCGTCGGGGTTCGCCCTCTTCGGTTTCGACCCCGTCGCGTATTTCGTCGAAGGCGAGGCACAACCGGGTCGGCGCGACGTCGAATACCGAATCGGCAGCACGGTCTGGCGATTCCAATCCGAAGCCAATCGCGACGAATTCGCAGCCCACCCGGAGGTTTACATCCCTGCCTACGGTGGCTACGACGCCGAAGGCATGGAGCGCGGCGTCATCGTCGTCTCGGATCCGCACTACTTCGTGGTGCAGAATGATCGTCTCTACCTCTTCCGGTCGAGCGAGGCCCGCCAACAGTTTCTGCAGCACCACGACAGCGCGGCGGCCGACAAGGCATGGGTCCAACTCGCCGCAACGCTGAGCCACTGATGCCCTTCCGCCGGCCGGACTGGCTGAAGGTTGCAGGCTCGCGGGCTTGACAGGCCCGGCCCTCTCGGCAATTTCGGGCGTGCGGCACAGGCCGCGGAGGCCATCATGACCGCTGTCACGCTCGAATCCCTCGACCTCGCCGCCCTGCTGTGCAGCCGGGTCTGCCACGACGTGATCAGCCCGGTGGGCGCCATCGTCAACGGCCTCGAAGTGCTCGAGGACGAAAAGGACGAGTCCATGCGCGGCTTCGCGCAGGACCTCATCAAGAAGAGCGCGAGGCAGGCCTCGGCCCGCCTTCAGTTCGCCCGGCTGGCTTTTGGAGCGGCTGGATCGGCCGGCGCCTCGATCGACACTGGCGACGCCGAGCAGGTGGCCCGCGGCTTCATCCAGGACGAGCGCACCACGCTAGTGTGGAATGCACCCCGCGTGCTGCTCCCCAAGAACCAGGTGAAGCTGCTCCTGAACCTGCTTCTGATCGCCACTACTGCCGTTCCGCGCGGCGGCACGATCGAGGTGAACGTCACCGTCGAGGGCGAGCAGGGCACGTTCCGCGTCGTGTCGAAGGGCATCAATGCCCGCATCCCCCCGCCGGTGCCCGGGCTGCTGGCGGCCGAGCCGGAGAGCGGCACTGTCGACGCCCACTCCATCCAGCCCTACTACACCGGCATGATCGCCCGTGCCGCGCACATGGACGTGTCGCTCTCGATCGAGGGCGACACGGTGACGATCTCGGCGCTGCCGCAACCGCAGGCCGCAGCGGCCTGAGCTTCGCAACGCGATCTTAAGCCCTTTTTGTCTTTCATGGACCGGTTTGGGGCGTCTGCCGCAGCGCCGCCGGAACAGGCTCCATGGACGAGATCCTTCGCGATTTTCTGACCGAGACGTCTGAAACGATCGAGAGCGTCGATCGCGAACTCGTGCGTTTCGAGCGAGAGCCGAACAACGAGACGGTTCTCGCGCATATTTTCCGGCTGGTTCACACCATCAAGGGCACCTGCGGCTTCCTCGGGCTGCCTCGGCTGGAGGCCCTCGCGCACGCCGCCGAGAGCATGATCGGGCATTTTCGCGAGGGCGCGCCGGTCACTGCGGACGCCGTCACACTGACTTTGGCGACGATCGACCGCATCAAGGCGATCATCAAGGGCCTGGAGGAGACCGCGGCCGAGCCCGACGGCGACGATCTAGAACTCATCTTCAAGCTTGAGGGACAGGTCGGAAACAGCGCGGCGGATACCTTCGCACTTCCCGATGACGGCTTGCCCGTGATCGACCCTCCGGCGCGCCAGGGTGACCAGCTCGAGGCCGCCGCGCTCGACCTCATCGCCTCGCTCGCGCCCGCCCTTCCGGCGCAGCTCCAGGCCATTGTATCGCCTCCGCCGGCTGCTCCGAAGGAAGACCTTCCCGCCGACGCCACCACCAAGCCGGCCCCCGCTTCACGCCCGGGGAGCGTGCAATCTGTTCGCGTCGGCCTCGACATCCTCGAAAGCCTGATGACCATGGTCTCGGAGCTGGTGCTCACCCGCAATCAGCTGATCGAGATCGCGCGGCGCAACGAGAACAACGACTTCAAGGTGCCGCTGCAGCGCCTCTCCAGCGTGACGGCCGAGCTGCAGGAGCGCGTGATGAAGACGCGCATGCAGCCGATCAGCACCGCGTGGCAGAAGCTGCCGCGGCTCACCCGTGATCTCTGCGCCGAGCTCGGCAAGGACATTGAGCTCGTCCTCACCGGGGCGGAGACCGAGCTCGACAGGCAGGTCCTGGAACTGGTGAAGGACCCCTTCACCCATCTCATCCGTAACGCCGCGGACCATGGCATAGAGCTTCCCCATGAGCGCATCGCCGCCGGCAAGCCGCCGCGCGGGGTGATCAAGGTCTCGGCCGTCCACGAGAGCGGCACCATCACCATCGAGGTCGCCGACGACGGCAGGGGGATCGACACGCGCCGGGTCGGCGCCAAGGCGATCGAACGCGGTCTCGCCACGCCGGCCGAAATCGAGCGCATGAGCCCCGGGCGCGTTGCCCGCTTCGTCTTCGAACCGGGTTTCACAACCGTTTCCAAGGTGACGCATGTCTCCGGCCGCGGGGTCGGCATGGACGTGGTGCGCAGCAACATCGAGCTCATCGGAGGCAGCGTCGACGTGCGCTGGGTCCCGGGCCAGGGCACCGTCTTCAGCATGAAGATCCCGCTCACGCTGGCGATCGTCTCGGCGCTCATCATCGAGACGGCCGGTCAGCGCTATGCGGTCCCGCAGGCGTCCGTCGTCGAACTGGTGCAGGCGCGCGGCTCCGGCGAGCAGCGCTTCGAGCGGATCAGCGGAACGTGGCTGCTGCGCCTGCGCGACATGCTGGTCCCGGTGGTCCGCCTGACGCACCTCCTCGGTCTCGACAACCCCGCCGAGTCCGCCCCCGGTGACGACGGATTCGTGGTCGTGATGCGGGTGGGCAAGCGTACCTTCGGCGTGGCCGTCGACGCCGTGTTCCATACCGAGGAGATCGTGGTGAAGCCCATGTCCGGGCTCCTGCGCAACCTCACGCTGTTCTCCGGGAACACGATCCTCGGCGACGGAGCGGTCATCCTCATTCTCGATCCCAACGGCATGCTGGCCCGTATCGGCGAGGCACCGCAGCCGATCCGTGCCACCCCCGAGGAGACCTCTCCGGTCCGGCGCCGCCTGCACGAGGAGCGCAGCTCATTCCTCGTCTTCAAGGCCGGCGACGGCGACCTGAAGGCCGTGCCGCTGGCTGCCGTGACACGGCTGGAGGAGTTCGACGTCACCGCCATCGAGACGGTCGGCGGACGCAACGTGGCGCAGTACCGTGGCGACCTCATTCCCATCGTGCAGGCCGCGCCGGGCATGGCGATCCGGTCCGGCGGCGTGCAGCCCGTGCTCGTCTTCTCCGAGCAGAACCGCACGGCGGGACTGGCCGTTGACGAGATCGTCGACATCGTCGAGGACCACGTCGAGATCCGCGCGACGGGGCAGGGGCCCGGCGTCATCGGGTCGGCGGTGATCCGCGGCCGCGCGACGGAGATCATCGACCTCGCGCACTACCTCCCGCTCGCATACCCCGACTGGTTCGAGACAACGCCGTCGCAGCGCGCCAGCCGTCCGCAACGCATCCTGCTCGTCGACGCTGCCCCGTTCTTCCGGGGCTTGCTGGTGCCCGTGCTGAAGGCGGAGCGCTACGAGGTGATCGCGCTCGCCGAGGTGGACGCCGCGCTGGAATTGCTGGAGCGGGGTGATCCCATCGACCTCGTGGTCGCCGACATCGACGCCGCCGAACGTAATGGCTTCGACATAGCCGAGGCGATCCGCCGGGACCGACGCCTTCCGCAGGTGCCGATCGTGGGCCTCGCCTCGCAGATGCGGCCCGACGCGCTGGACCGCGCACGCCGGCTCGGCCTGGCCGACGTGGTCGCCAAGTTTGACCGCAAGGGGCTGATCGAGGCTCTGGCCGAAGCCTCCGAGGCAGGCGAGATCGCAGCATGAGCGCCGCGATGCTCCAACGGGCCGACGAGGACGCCGCAGCCCTGCGGCAGGAATTCGTGACCATCGTTGTGGGCGGCCAGCGCTTCGGCCTGCCGATCGACCTCGTGCAGGACGTGTTCTTCGCCGGTGCCATCACCCCCGTCCCGCTCTCCCCTCCCGAGATCTGCGGGCTGCTGAACCTGCGCGGCCGTGTCGTCACGGCCCTTTCGATGCGCCGCCTTCTGGAACTGCCGGATCTCCCGGTCACGGGCGAGCGCATGGTCGTCGGCGTGGAATATGGCGGTGAGTCCTTCGGCCTCATCGTCGACAGCGTCGGCGAGGTCGTGAGCCTGCCCGTGGCCGACAAGCAGCCGAACCCGATCAATCTCGACCCCCGCTGGGCCCGTTTCTCGTCCGGCATCCATTGGCTGGACGACGGGCTGCTCGTCGTCGTCGACATCGACGCCGTCCTCTCCCCTGCCGCGCTGGCTGGCCACTCCGACCGGCCGCGCCCCGCCGCTTCGAAAGGCGAATTCTGATGAAGCACTGTCTCGTCGTGGACGACTCGCCCGTCATCCGGAAAGTGACGCGCCGCATTCTCGAGGCGCTCGACTTCGAGATCACCGAGGCCGAGGACGGCCAGCAGGCACTCGCCATGTGCTACGAGCGCATGCCCGACGCCATCATCGTCGACTGGATCATGCCCAACATGGACGGCTACGAGTTCGTCAAGGCGCTGCGCCGCTCGCCCGGCGGGCGGTCGCCGAAGGTGGTGTTCTGCACCACCGAGCACGACGTGGCCCACATCGCCCGCGCCATGCATGCCGGGGCCGACGAGTACATCATGAAGCCCTTCGACCGGGAGATCATGACGACAAAGCTTCAGCAGGTCGGGCTCGTTTAACGAAACGGACTGTGCCGTGAACGCAGCGGACTTCTCCTTCGTCCAGGCGCTCGCGCAGTATCGCGCGGGCCTTCTGGTGCTGCCGGAGAAGAAGCTCTACGTGGAGTCGAAGCTCACGGCGCTGGCGAGGGCGGAAGGCCTCTCCGGGGAAGACGAGGTCGTGCTTCGCGCGAGGGCGGACGAGAACGGCGAGGCCGCTGCCCGCCTTGTCGAGGCTCTGCTGCCGGACGAAACGTCGTTCTTTCGCGACCCGGCGATGTTCGAGCGCCTCGCCACCACGGTGCTGCCCACCCTTGCAGCGGCGCGCGCCGCCAGGCGGCGCCTGCGGATCTGGTGCGCCGGGACCGGCAGTGGGCAGGAAATCTACTCCGTCGCCATGCTCGTGCAGGAGCAGAGCTCGATCTTCGCGGGCTTTGCCGTCGACATTCACGGCACGGATCTCTCCCGGCGCGCCGTGGCGCAGGCCTCGCTCGGGCGCTACGGGCAGATGGACGTGCAGCGCGGGCTTTCCATCAATCGCATCCTGACCCACATGCAGCGTGTCGACGACGATACCTGGGAGGTCTCCTCCCAGCTGCGCACGGCTGTCACCGTGCGGCAGGGCAATGTGCTGCATGGCGGCGAGCAGGGTTCCTTCGACCTCGTCCTGTTCCGCAACGTGCTTCCGTCGGTCGAATCGGCGGCGAGGGTGGCGATGATGGCGCGGATCGTCGACGTGCTCGACGACGACGGCGTCGTAATGCTGGGCATGTCGGAGACGCTGATCGGGCTCGGTCCGGCCCTTGCTCCGGCGCCGGGCATGCGTGGCTTCTACGTGCGGCCGGGGATGTCCCTCTTCTCCACCGCCCATTCGGAGCGCATGGCCCTGCGCGCCTGATATCTTAACCCGCCGCTAACCATGAGCCCGGCAGAAATTGCCGGGGTGGCGCATTGCGCCGCATGGAACGCGTCCGGCATGAGCGACATCACCACCGCGCAGACAGGGGCCGTGGGGACGGGCGCAGCCGAGCGCATGGCTGGCATCGGTGGCGGCCTGAGCGGCGGCCTGGGCGGTCTCGCGCGCACGCTGCGCCGTCCCGACATCGCACTCGCCATCGGCGTGCTCGGCATCCTGGTGGTGCTGCTCGTCCCGCTGCCGCCGTTCCTGCTGGACCTCTTCCTCGCGGTCTCGATCATCTTCTCCGTCCTCATCCTGATGACGGCGCTGTTCATCGAGGAGCCGCTCGAGTTTTCCGCCTTCCCCACGGTGCTGCTCATCGCAACGATGCTGCGCCTGGCGCTGAACCTCGCCTCGACCCGCCTCATCCTGTCGGAGGGGCATACGGGGACTGGCGCCGCCGGCCACGTCATCGAGGCCTTCGGCCAATTCATGATGGGCGGCAACTACGTCATCGGCCTCGTCGTCTTCGGCATCCTGCTGGTGGTGAACTTTGTCGTTATCACCAAGGGCTCGGGCCGTATCGCCGAGGTGGCGGCGAGGTTCACCCTCGACGCCATGCCGGGCAAGCAGATGGCGATCGACGCCGATCTCTCCGCCGGCCTGATCGACGAGGCCACGGCCCGCAAGCGCCGCAAGGACCTGGAGGACGAGTCCAGCTTCTTCGGCGCCATGGACGGCGCGTCGAAATTCGTGCGCGGCGACGCCATCGCGGGGTTGCTGATCACATTCATCAACGTGGTGGCCGGCATCATCATCGGCGTCGCCCAGCACGGTGTCAGCTTCTCCACCGCGGCGCAGACCTACACGCTGCTCACCGTCGGCGACGGCCTCGTCTCGCAGATCCCGGCGCTGATCGTCTCGACCGCGGCCGGCCTGCTCGTGTCGAAGGCCGGTGTCTCCGGTTCCGCGGCGAAGGCCCTGTCCAAGCAGCTTGCCAACATGCCGAAGGCGCTCGGCATGTCAGCTGCCGTGATGGCGCTCATCGCGCTCCTGCCAGGCATTCCGATGCTGCCCTTCCTGGGCCTGGCCATCGGTGCCGCGCTGCTGGCGCGCCATACCTCCCGTCTGCAGACGAAGGTGATCGACGACGCCGCGACGGCGGCCCGCACCTCGGCCGAGACGACGGAGGCGGCACGCGAGGAAAAGATGAGCGACGTCCTGAAGATGGACGAGCTCAAGATCGAGATCGGCTACGCGCTGCTGCCTCTGGTCAACAGTCCCGATGGCAGCGACCGCCTGACCGAGCAGATCAAGGCGCTGCGGCGCACGCTCGCCACCGAGATGGGCTTCGTGATGCCCTCGGTGCGCATCCTCGACAACGTGCAGCTGGAGGCCAACAACTACGTCATCAAGGTCAAGGAAGTGGATGCAGGGCAGGGGCAGGTGTTCCCCGGCCAGTTCATGGCCATCGACCCGATGGGCGGCATGATCCAGCTGCCGGGCCAGCACACGATCGAGCCGACCTTCGGCCTGCCCGCCACCTGGGTGGACGCCTCGCTGCGCGACGAGGCGCAGGTGCGCGGCTACACCGTGGTCGACGCAGCGACCGTGATCTCGACCCACCTCACCGAGATCCTGAAGGCGAATGTCGGCGAGCTGCTCTCCTACGTGGAGCTGCAAAAGCTGATCAAGGAACTGCCCAAGGAGCACGCCGACCTCGTCAAGGACCTCGTGCCCTCCCAGGTCCCGATGACCGGCGTGCAGCGCGTCCTGCAGCTGCTGCTGGCCGAGCGGGTCTCGATCCGCGACCTCGGCACCATCCTCGAAGGCATCGCCGACGCCGTGAACTCCACCCGCAACGCTCGCGAGATCGTCGAGATCGTCCGCCAGCGCATCTCCCGCCAGATTTGTGCGCAATACACGGCGCCGAACGGCCAGCTGCCCATCATCACGCTGTCTCCGACCTGGGAGACCGTTTTCGCTGAATCGATCATCGGCAGTGGCGACGAGCGCCACCTTGCCATGCAGCCCTCGCGCCTGGCCGAGTTCGTCAACCTCGTCCGCGACCGCTTCGAGGATGCCGCCCGCGCCGGCGAGATACCCGTCCTGGTCACCTCCGCCCAGGTCCGCCCGTTCGCCCGCTCCATCATCGAGCGCTTCCGCCGCGAGACGCCGGTGCTGTCCCAGGCGGAGATCCACCCGAGGGTGCGGCTGAAGACGGTGGGGAGCCTGTAGGGGCCGTTGGCCTCCGATTGAGAGCGCGCGTCATCCCGTGCACGCCATAAGCGGAAAGCTGCGACGCAGATCCGGCATCCAGGACCGTTACGGACAGTGATCCTGGATCCCGGCTCTCCGCTGCGCTTCGGCTGGGATGACACAGCTTGATGGCATCGGACGCCCGCTGACCCTCCTCAGGAAACTTTCCTGAGCCAGAGGCTCGTCTCCAGCGCGCCGGGGACGAGCGGGATGCGGCCCGCGGGTCCAGCGTTGACGCGGTTCGTCATGCGCGTCGCCGCCCAGTGGCTGGCGAAGAGGATTTCGAAGCCGCCGCCCAGCAGGAGGGCGCCGGCGACGGTCTGCTCGTTGTAGCCGCGCCACTCCCATTCCGGGGGGTAGGGGTCGGGCAGCAGGATGTCGTGGATGTGGACGAGGACGCCGGCCTTCAGCCGGGGCAGGACGTCCAGAACCAGGCGGTCGACGTCGGTGCCGGGCATGGCGACATGGCTGGAATCGATGAAGAGGATGTCGCCCGCGTCGAGCTCCGCGAACAGGGGAAGGTCGGCCTCGCTCATCACGCGCGGGACATGCGTGACACCGAGTGTCGAGATGACGGCGCGCGGCGCCGGGTCGATGCACGTGATGCGCGTCGGCAGGCCGCGATCCGTGACGGCCCTGGCCATGAAGCGGGTCGAGTGGCCCGAACCAACCTCCACGATGCGCGAGGGCGCCCGCGTTGCGACGATGGCATAGGCGGCGGCGGCGTCGAGGCGGGGGAACCAGTCCTGGTCGAAGCGGGCCGGGAGGCCCTGTCCGGCGGCGATCGTTTCGAGTGCACCGGCACAACCATCGATGGCGGCCAGGACCTCCTCCATCGCCGGCCTTGCCGCCTCGAAGAGCGGCTCCAGCGCGGGGTAGGCGGCGGGCCGTACCGTGCCGGCATAACGATAGGGGATGAAGAAGCCGCGCCTGGCGGCGCCTGTCAGCGTGGCGAGGCCGAAGCGCAGGCGGCGCAGCGCCTTCACGGGGCGATCAGGCTTCGGGAGTGGCTTCGCCCCGGCGGGCGAGGCGGGAGCGCTCGAACACCACCACGACGAAACAGGCGAAGACGAGAGGGATCAGCAAATAGAGCAGCCGGAACACCAGGAGCGCGGCCACCACGTCGGCGCGCGGCACGTCGGGCATCGCCTTGACGAAGACGTATTCCAGCACCCCCAGCCCGCCCGGCGCATGCGACAGCAGGGCTGCCGAAAACGACAGCAGGAAGATGCCGAGCACGATCCAGAAGCCCGGGTTCCCCTGCTCGGGCAGGGCGAAATAGATGATGGCCGCCGCGCCAAGAAGCTCCAGCGGCGCGGCGAAGAGCTGCCGGAACACCACCGGCAGGCGCGGGTAGTAGATGTGGAACGAGCCGATGGTGAGGGGCCGGAAGTTCAGCCAGGATCCCAGCACGTAGAGGCTCACCAGCGCGAGCATGGCAACGCCTGCCAGCCGGGCCCAGAGCACCGGGATGTCGAAGAGGCGCTGCATCAGCTCGGGTTCGCCGACCAGGATCAGGCCGAGCAGCAGCACCGTTCCGAGCCCGAAGGTGAAGGAGCACAGCGCGACGAGGACGCCGATCTCGGCCGCGCTCAGTCCCTTCGTGCTGTAGGCCCGGTAGCGCACCATGGCGCCGGAAAAGACCGAGGCACCGATGTTGTGGGAGAGGGCGTAGGTGGTGAACGAGACCATCGAGATGAAGGTCCACGACAGCTTGCGCCCGAGATGCAGCAGGGCAATGCGGTCGTACCAGGCGAGCGCGCCATAGGCGACGAGCGTACCGGCGACGGCCATCACCCAGCGGTGCAGGGGTATGGCCGCAAGGGCGGCGACCACGTCGGCCGCCGAAAGGCCCCGGAGTTCCTTCCACAGCAGCCAGCCGGAAAACGCCACCGCCGCGAGGCCGATCACCGGCCAGACGTAGTCCATGATCTTCTTCATGTGAGGCGGCAGGGTCCGGGGAGGTCGTCAGGGAGCCCGGCATCACTGCACCAGCCGGGCCGGGACCGCAAGCCCGGGACGGCTCCGGACGCTACCGCATGGCGCGCCTGACCGAAACGCGCCACCATCGACCAGCCGCGACCGTTCTCGCCTCCGGAGACCCGATGTTCTACTCGCTCGACCGCCAGCCCCTTCAGGATGGCTATACCCCCGTTCCGCCCGGCAAGATCGTGACCGTGGTGACGGAGCTCGAGATGCTGGATCGCCCGGCCCGCCTGCGTGAGGCCCCGGCGGGTTGGAGCGTTACACAGGTCTCCGGCGCGGGCCTCGATCGCTATCTGGCCGTGTACCGGGCGATCGGGGAGAAATGGATGTGGTTCTCGCGTCTTGCGATCCCGCGCGAGCGGCTGGCCGCGGCCCTTGACGACCCGGCGCGCGAGGCTTGGATAGCAGCACGGGACGGGCGGGACATGGGCCTGTTCGAGCTCGATCGCAGCCGTGAGGCCGATGGCGAGGTCGAGGTCGCGATGTTCGGGCTCGTCGCGGACGCGACGGGGCAGGGGGCTGGCGGCTGGCTGATGGGCGAGGCGATCCGTCGCGGCTTCGGCTCGGGCGTGCGCCGCTTCTGGCTGCACACCTGCGACCTCGATGATCCCAGGGCGCTCGGGTTCTATCGCCACTGCGGCTTTCGCCCCTGTGGACGCTCCGTCGAGGTGGCCGACGATCCGCGCCTCACCGGCGCGGTGCCGCGGGGCACGCGCCCGGACATCCCGGTCATCGAAGCCTAGAATTTGCGAGCGCCGCCGTCATCTCGAAGCGGAGCCTGTACGGATCAGGCGCGGGCGAAGCTCGACCGCATGCTGAGCGCCACCCGGTCGAGTTCGGCCTGGTCGCGCACTGCCTCGGTGGCGCGGTCACGCGCATGCTCGCGGTCGTCGAGGATCTCGAATTTCTTCAGTTCCTCGAATGCCTCCTCGAGCTCGCCGCGGGCGTCGTTGAGCTGGGCGCGGAGGTCGTCCGCCGAGCGCACGAGGTTCTCCTTGCGCTGCATGGCGGCACGGGCATAGGTCGGGTAGGCGAAGTGCGCCTTGTCCGAGATGCCGGCCCGCTGCTCCTCCAACTGGATCTCTCGGTCGAGTTCGGTCGCCATCCGCTCGAAATCGGCGATCATCATTTCGATCTGCGCCACACGACGCCGCTTCTCGTCGACCTGGAAGCGCTTCAGACGCAGAATCGTATCGCGCGACTTCATGGGCCTACTCACACCTGCTCGTCCGGTCTAGCGACCGGAGGGACGTTGGGCGGAGGGCCTGATCATGGGGAGGCCAGGATCTCCGCGAGACGGTGATAACCATGACCGATTGAGGTTGACTCTTCCTTACCTTGACGGAGGAAGTCCTCGAGTACCGGATGAAGCGTGATCGCCTCGTCCACTTCGGCCGACGATCCGGCCCTGTAGGCGCCCAGCCGGATCAGTTCCTCCATGTCGGAATAGGTGGCCATCACCTGCTTGGCGCGCTGCACCACCGGCCAGTACTCCGGGTCGCAGGAACGCGGCATGGTGCGCGACACCGACTTCAGGACGTTCACCGCCGGGTAGCGGCCGCGCTCCGCGATGGCGCGCTCCATCACGATGTGGCCGTCCAGGATGCCGCGCACCGCGTCCGCGACGGGCTCGTTGTGGTCGTCGCCGTCGACGAGCACGGTGAAGACCCCGGTGATGGCGCCGTCGCCCGTGCCGGGTCCTGCGCGCTCCAGCAGGCGGGGCAGTTCCGTGAAAACGGTGGGCGTGTAACCCTTGGTGGTCGGCGGCTCGCCGGCCGCCAGCCCAATCTCGCGCTGGGCCATGGCGAAGCGGGTGACGCTGTCCATCATGCACAGCACCTGCGAACCCTGGTCGCGGAAATATTCCGAGAGCGCCAAAGTGAGATAGGCCGCCTGCCGGCGCATGAGGGCGGGTTCGTCGGAGGTCGCGACGACGACGATGGACCGTGCGAGGCCCTCGGCGCCGAGATCCTCCTGCAGGAACTCCTGAACCTCGCGGCCGCGCTCGCCGACGAGGCCGATCACGGCGACGTCGCTCGCGGCGTTGCGGGCCATCATCGACAGCAGAACCGACTTGCCGACGCCCGAGCCGGCGAAGATGCCGACGCGCTGGCCCCGGCAGCAGGTTACGAACGTGTTGAGGACGCGCACGCCGAGGTCCATGGGCTCGCCGACGCGGCGGCGTGCATGGGCCGGCGGCGGGTCGTTGCGGAAGGCGACGAGGTCGGGGCCGACGGGCAGGGGGCCGAGCCCGTCCACGGGCTCGCCCAGCGCGTTGACGACGCGGCCGAGCCAGCCGCGGGTCGGACGGACACCGCCCGGCGCGGATTGCACGACAGCCTTGCAACCCCTGCGCAGCCCCTCGACGACACCGAACGGCATGACCAGGGCGCGTTCACCCGAGAAACCCACCACTTCGCAGCGCACCGAGCGCTGCGGCGTCACCTCGATGTCGATGATGCCGCCGACATGCATGGCCCAGAGCGGTCCGGCCACCTCGATCATGAGGCCGCGCACGCTGGCCACGCGGCCCCATACGGCGGTGTCTTCGATGGAGCCGACCTCCGTTCGAAGCCCGAGGATTCGCGTCAGGGTTGTGTCGTTCATATTTCTGCACCCAGCGTAACCATTTCTTTACCCGGTCGGTTAACACTGCACCAGCCGTCACGTCTGCTCGTGGACCTGATCCCTGAACGGGGCAAGCTGCGAGTCGGGAGAGTCGGTTAGGTTTGTTTCTTCACTCGAAACATGAGCTGGTGAGTCCGCTGAAAATCGTTCTGCGAGAAGAGATTACGGCGATTCGCAAAGAATCTACCCATCCTCTCTTGCGAAGCAGAATCAGGTTTTGTTAACCAGTGTGGGCTAGCTTGCGAGTCGGAGTGAATAGGGCAGCCGCGGGGGTGTCCCGAGGCCTCAGCCGGGTCGTCCCGGCGGATGTCGAGGACGATAGGGCGAGCGTGGAGACCTGAAATGCGCGTATTGCTCATTGAAGATGACAGCGCAACCGCGCAGAGCATCGAGCTCATGCTGAAGTCCGAGAACTTCAACGTCTATACGACGGATCTCGGAGAGGAAGGCATCGATCTCGGGAAGCTGTACGATTACGACATCATTCTTCTCGACCTGAACCTCCCCGACATGTCCGGGTACGAGGTGCTGCGCAGCCTGCGCGTGGCGAAGGTCAAGACACCGATCCTGATCCTCTCCGGCCTCGCCGGGATCGAGGACAAGGTGCGGGGCCTCGGCTTCGGAGCCGACGACTACCTGACCAAGCCGTTCCACAAGGACGAGCTGGTCGCCCGCATCCACGCCATCGTGCGCCGCTCGAAGGGTCACGCCCAGTCGGTGATCACCACCGGCGACCTGGTCGTGAACCTCGACCAGAAGACCGTCGAGGTCGGTGGCCAGCGCGTGCATCTGACGGGCAAGGAGTACCAGATGCTGGAGCTCCTCAGCCTGCGCAAGGGCACCACGCTGACCAAGGAAATGTTCCTGAACCATCTCTACGGCGGAATGGACGAGCCGGAGCTGAAGATCATCGACGTCTTCATCTGCAAGCTCCGCAAGAAGCTCGCCAACGCCTCGCAGGGCAAGAACTACATCGAGACCGTATGGGGCCGCGGCTACGTGCTGCGCGAGCCCAACGACGGCGAGGAACGCATCCCCGCCTGAACGGACAGGTCCCGAGCAACACGACAAGAGCCCCGCGCGAAGCGGGGCTTTTTTGTTGGCGGTATCGAGGCCGCAGCTTGTAGGTGAGCGGGCGCCTGCATTCGGAGCGCGGGTCTTCAGACCCGCAGTTCTGAGCCCATCAGCGCGGCTGAAGACGCGCGGGTCCTCCCTGAACTACAGCCCCACCACGCGCGCCTCGCCGGGCGGCGGGATGGGCACGCCCTCGGCGGAATACTCGTTCAGCTTGTTGCGCAGCGTCCGGATCGAGATGCCGAGGATCTTGGCGGCGTGCGTACGGTTGCCGAGGCAATGGTCAAGGGTGTCGAGGATCAGCTCGCGCTCGACCTCAGCCACAGTGCGCCCGACGAGGGCCCGCGTCGTGGCCTCGGCGGTTTCCGCGGCTCGGCGCGCCTCGTCGCGGGACATGCCACTGAGGGCGTCGCCCTCCGGCGTCATCAGGGCCTCCGTGCCGATCTCGTCGCCGCTGGCGAGAAGGACGGCGCGGTGCATTGTGTTCTCCAGTTCGCGGACATTGCCCCGCCACGGATTGGCGAGCAGCGCGCGGCGGGCGTCGGCGGAAATCGGCCGCATCGGCAGCCCGTTGGCGTCTGCGTATTTGCGCGCGAAGTGGCCCGCCAGCTCCAGGATGTCCTGCGTGCGCTCCCGCAAGGGCGGGATCTTCAGGTGGACGACGTTCAGGCGGTACAGCAGGTCCTCGCGGAATGTGCCGTTGCGGACCTCGTCGGCGAGGTTGCGATTGGACGTCGCGATGATGCGCAGATCCACCGGCACCGGCTTGCCGCCGCCGACGCGGTCGATCACCCGCTCCTGCAGCGCCCGCAGCAGCTTGGCCTGCAGGCGGATGTCCATCTCGGAAATCTCGTCGAGCAGCAGAGTGCCGCCGGAGGCTTCCTCGAACTTGCCGATGCGCCGGGCCACCGCGCCGGTGAACGCTCCCTTCTCGTGGCCGAAGAGTTCCGATTCCAGCAGATTGTCGGGGATCGCCGCGCAGTTCACCGAGACGAAGGGCTTGTCCCTGCGGTTCGACTTCTGGTGCACGAAGCGGGCGACCACCTCCTTGCCGCTGCCGCTCTCGCCGGTAACGAGGATGGAGGCTTCGGATCGGGCGATCTGCTCGGCCAGCCGCACAACGCGTGCCATGGCCTCGTCGCGGAACACGAAGGCGCGGCTGTCGCGCGAGACCGCCTCGATGACGGCGGCGATCAGTTCGGGATCCGGGGGGAGGGGGATATATTCGCGGGCTCCGGCCCGGATGGCCGCGACCGGCGCGCCGGCATCGCTGCCGGTGCCGCAGGCGACGACCGGCGTGCGGATGCGCTCGGCTTCCAGCGCCTCGACGAGGTCCTTCACCGAAAGCGCCACGTCGATCATGACGAGGTCGGCGCCCTTGCTGCGCATCACGGCAAGCGCCTGCTCGACGCTCTCGGCGTTGACCACGCTGGCGCCGCGATCCACCGCCATCTTGGTGGCGAGGATGAGCTGGCCCCTCATTGTGCCGACGATCAACAGGCGCATGGTTCAGTCTCCCGTGTCAGCGGTCGGCCTTGATGATTTCGGTCATGGTCACGCCCAGGCGGTCCTCGACGAGAACCACCTCGCCGCGGGCAACGAGACGGTCGTTCACGAAGATGTCGATCGCTTCGCCGACGCGCCGGTCGAGCTCGAGCACGGCGCCGGGGGCAAGGCGCAGCAAGTCGCCGATCTCCATCCGTGTGCGGCCGAGGACGGCCGACACGTTCACGGGCACGTCGAACACGTGCTCGAGGTCCTGCGCCACCTTGCCGGCTGGGGCCTCGCTGCCGGCCACCGCGCGGCTACCGTCGTCGGAGAAGCCGAGGTCGAGGTCGGAGGCGCCACCGCCCTTCAGGTTGGGGAGCGGTATGTCGTCGGGGCCGGCCATCGTCTCAATCCCTTCCTGTCAGCCCGCCCGCAGGCGGGCCGATATGGCGCGCGATCGCCTCGCTCACCTGGCGATCGAGCGCGCGGGCGTCACGGGCAAGTCCCCCGTCCGCCCATTCCAGCTGGAAGTCCCCCACCGCCATGTCGGGCTCGCCGAGGATGACGAGGCGTCCCTCGAAGCCGCGCTCATGGGCTTGCCGGTCCAGGACAGCCTTAACGCGATCGACCAGGTCGGACGGGACGCGCGCCACGAGGTGCGGCGCGGCGGAGAGCTGCCGGAAGCACTCTGCGGCGGCTGCTTCCAGCGCCGCCAGGGGCTCCCTCGCGACGGCCTCGCCGGCGAGCTTGCGGGCGAAGGCCATGGCAAGCTCTGCCGCCTCGGTCTCGAAGTGCGCGCGCTCCCCGTCGAGCCTCGCGAGGATCTCCGCCGACTGTGCCGCCAGCGCCTCGATCGCGACCGCCATGCGCATCGCGGCTTCGTCCTCGGTATCCCGCCGGCCCTCGATCAGGCCGCGGGCAAAGCCCTCCTCCTCGGCCTGCTTCAGCCGTTCGAGGTCGGCCGAGCGTCGTCCGAACGAGGTGGTCCGGCGGTCGGACGTGAATTCTTCGTCGAAGGCGAACTTCGTGGCCTTGATGGTCATTTCAGTACACCAGATCGTCTTCGAGCTTGCCGTGCGGGATGGCGATCAGCCCATCCTTGTCGAGAGCCTTGGCAATTTTGACAACGGCCCCCTGTGCCTCGTCCACTTCGCGCAGGCGCAACGGTCCAAGCGAGGTCATTTCTTCCTCCAGAAGCCGCTGCTGCTTGCTGGCCATTCGCGACGTGAAGCGCCGCCGCACCGCCTCCGGTGATCCCTTGAGGGCCTTGGCCAGCACGGTGCGGTCGGTGCGCGAGATGACGAGCTGAATGGCGCCGGCATCCAGCCTGACCAGGTCGTCGAACGTGAAGAGCAGCGCCTTGATCTTCTCCGCGGCCGGAGTGTTCACCCGCCCGAGATCCGTCAGCAGCGCCGCCTCCACGCTGCGGTCGAGCTGGTTGACGATGTCCACCACCTTCCCGAACGCGTCCAGCGGCGTCTCGCGCAGCGCGTTCGTGACGAACTCCTGCCTCAGCGTGTCCTCGATCCGCTCCATCACGGGGCGGGCGACGTTGCTGGCCGTGAGCATGCGGTCGAGCAGTTCCGCCGACTGCTGGCGTGGCAGCAGACCGAGGACCTTGGCGGCCTGCTGCGAGGAGAGCCTGCCGAGGATCAGCGCGGAGGTCTGCGGCAGCTCCGACTTCAGGTAGTTGGCCACCACCGACTCGTGCAGCTGCGAGAGCCTCTGCCACGTGCTGCGGTCGGACTTGGTGCCGATCTCCTCCATGATCTGCGACACCCGCTGCTCCGGCAGCAGGCGCGACAGCAGCATGCGGGTGTTCTCCATGTCGCCCGTGACCGAGCCGGCGCCCATCTTGCCGGCAAAGTCGACGATCAGGGTTTCCACCTGCTCCGAGTCGACCACGCCGAGATGCGCCATGGCCGAGGAGATCGTCCTGACCTCCTCGTCGTCCAGCCGCTCCCATACCTCCTTGCCGTGCTCTTCCCCCAAAGCCAGCAGCACGATGGCTGCGCGCTCGGGTCCGCTGAACCGTCGCTGTACGCTCGGCGGCATCGATCTCTCCGTTCTGGAAATCACGATCCTTCATGGATCCACTGCCTTAGAATGGTGACGGTGCCGGCGGTGTTCTCCTTGACCATCGAGCCGATGCGCTCGATCGACTTGGCCTGCACCTGCCCGTTGACGCGGGCGATGTCCATCATCCGTCCCGTCGCCGATTCGTCGGCGAGCGCGGCGGCGATGTGGGGCGGGAGCGCGCCGTTGTTGGGGGCTGCTGCAGCGGCATCGCTGCCCCCGGATTGGTCGCCCCCGCCTGCGGCGGCGCGCGCCGCGGCGGCGATGTTCGGGGCGAAGGGGGCGAGAATGGTCTTCACCAGCGGGCGGACGACGACCAGCGTCACGACGAGCGTCATGAGGGCGAGCACGAAGAGCTCGATGCCCTTCATCACGTCGTCCTTGGTCGGCGTGAACATGGCGAGGAAGCCGGACGATGCAGCCGAGCCGTCGACCGCGGTGGGCAGCTCGGCGAAACGGAGGTTCACAACCTCCACCTGGTCTCCGCGCTTCTGGTCGTAGCCCATGGCGGAGCGGACGAGCGCTCCGATGCGGTCGAGTTCCTCCTGCTGGCGCGGCGTGTAGGTGGGCGGGTTGGTGCCATCCTGCTGATAGACGCCGTCGACGAGCACGGCGACGGACACGCGCTTCAGGCGGCCGCCGTCCATCATCTCGGTCTTGGTCGTCTTGGTCATCTCGTAGTTGACGGTCTCCTCGGTCTTGTTGGAGGCATCCTTCTGGACGGGGGAGTTGTTCTGGCCCGTGCCGGGAGCGCCCGGCAGTTCGTTGCCGACGCTGACGCTGTCGCCCTTGCTGTCGGTCGTCTGCGCACTCTCGTTGCGGGTCTGGGTGGAGCGCACGACCCGGCTTTCGGGATCGAAGGATTCCGTCGTCTGCTGGATCCGGTTGTGGTCGAACTCGGCCGAGACCTCGACCCGCGTGCGGCCCTCGCCGACGACGCTGGCGACGATCTCCTCGATGCGGCCTTTCAGGCGGCGCTCGAAGCCGACCTGCTTCTCGTCCAGCTGAAGGGCAAGGGGGTTGTCGCCTTCCCCGCCATTGGCCAGCAGCCTGCCGCGCTCGTCGACGATGGAGATGTTCTCCGGCTTCAGCCCTTCCACGGCCGAGGCGACGAGATGGCGAATGGCGCTGACCTGCTGTTGGTCCAGGTCGCCCGTCACCTTCAGCGCGATGGAGGCGCGGGCCTGCTGACGATCGCGCTCGAAGAGCTTGCGCTCGGGCATCACCAGGTGCACCCGGGCGTTCTGCACCTTGGAGATCGAGCGGATGGTGCGCGACAGCTCGCCCTCGAGCGCCCGAAGTGCGTTCACGCCCTGCACGAAGCTCGTGGCCGAGAAGGCGTCGCCCTTGTCGAAGATCTCGTAGCCGACGCTGCCGCCGCTCGGAATGCCCTTGGACGCGAGTTCCATCCGCAGCCGGGGAATGTCGGCCTTCGGCACGGCGATGGCCCTGCCTTCCGCCCGAAGCTCGTAGGCGACGCCGCGCGTATCGAGTTCCTTGGCGATCGCCGTTGCGTCCTCGGGCTGCAGGTCCGTGTACATGACGCCGTAATTGGGCTGCGACGCCCGCATGATCATGAAGGCGAAGAACCCCACCAGGGCCAGAGTCACGGCGCCCATCGCCGCGATGCGGCCGGGTCCGAGCCTGGTCAGGAAGTCGGTGACGCCGTTCAACGCGGTCCCCATGCCCTGCGCGCCGCTGCCGAGGGGCAGTGACGGACGCGGCAAAATTTGCCCGGTACAGGGTTAGCGAACGGTTAAAGTCCGGTCCGGGCAGCGGATTTCGTTGCAATCCGATGCCACAGGTTGCGCCTTTTCGGGTTCACACCCGCTCTCGCGCGTCATTCGCATTGGCCGGATCCCGTTAGCCATGCCGAAACGCGAACGCCGGCCCAGGGGGCCGGCGCCGCAAAACTTTCGGGGGCGGAGGACCGTCAGTGACGGTACTGCTGGATCCGCGTGGTGCGCAGGCCGGCAAGGCCGTGCTGGTCGATCGAGGCCTGCCAGGACAGGAACTCCTCGACGGTCAGAGTGTAGCGGCTGCAGGCCTCTTCGAGGCTTAGAAGCCCGCCACGGACCGCTGCAACCACCTCGGCCTTCCGCCGGATGACCCAGCGCCGGGTATTGGATGGCGGCAGGTCGGCGATCGTCAAAGGACTGCCGTCCGGGCCGATCACGTATTTCACCCTCGGTCGATAGGGTTCGGTCATTGTACGCTCACACACACTCGACTGACCAAAATCACGGTGAACGATAGGGCGGTTCCGCTTAAGAATTGCCTAAGCGAATCGCCGAATTTCTCATTCCCGCCATCTCGGGTTGTGTCAGGCTGCAGAGCGGCGGACGGACTTTACCTTGTCCATCGGAACCGAGATGTCGCCGATCTTCAGCACCGTGCCGGCATCCGTGATGTCCACCGCGTCCACGAGGCCGTTGATCATGGTGGAGACGTTGACGCCCTTGCCGCTGATGTCGGTTGCCGTCACGCCGATTGTGTAGGTGCCCGATGCGGCCTTCGCGCCGGCGGTCGTGCGCCCATCCCATGTGAAGGTCTGGTCACCCGCCGTCAGGCTGCGCTGCTCGGTCCAGACCGTCTCGCCCGAACTGTTCTTCACCGTGACGGTCGCGGTGGACGCGCGCGGGGCGTTGAGGTTCCAGGTGCCCGACGTCCCGTTGAACGGCGCTGCGGCGCCGTCGGCCGTCACCGTCATGCCGACGAAGTTCGCGGCCGCCGAGGCGTTGGCCGCCTTGGTCGCGCTGAGCAGGTCGCCGAGCGTGGTGTTGGACTTGATGAGCTGTTCGACCGAGGCGAACTGCACCAGCTGCGAGGTGAACTGGTTGGTGTCCATCGGGTCGAGCGGGTTCTGGTTCTTCAGCTGCGTCGTGAGCAGCAGCAGGAACTGGTCGAAATTGTTGGCGATCGACTTACTGTCGCTCACGGTTTTCGACTGCGAGGTCGCGGTGCTCGCCGACGAGCCGGTGCCGGAGACGGTGGCCATGGCTGCTGCTCCTCTCAGATCCGGATGTCGAGGCCACCCGGCCCCGCCTGAACGCGGCGGATCGCCGCCATCAAATCCTCGGGCGGTTCAATCTTCGTTGCCGCGTTCGGGACATTCGTCTGCTGCTGCCGCCGCTCTTCGCCGCCGGACCATGCCTGCTGCTGGCCGGCGCCGTTATTGAGCGTGAACTGCAGGCTGCCTTCGGAGGTCTTCAGGCCGGCCTGGTCGAAGGCCCGCTCCAGGGTGCGGGAATCGCGCTGCAGCATGGCGAGCGTCTCGACCTTGTCGACGACGAGCTGAGCGGTGACCTTGCCGTCGTCGTCGACGCCGATGCGCACGTCCACACGCCCGAGATCCTCGGGATGCAGGCGCACGGTGAACTGCTGCGCCCCCTCGAGGACGCGCATGCCGATCTCGATCGGAACGGCCTGCACCGGCACGGCCGGCGTCTGCGCAGCCGGCTGGCCGCCAGGTGCAGGAAGCTGCGATGCCGCCTGCGTGTCGCGGTGGAGCCCGGCAGCGTGCATCGGGCCCTGCCCGGCGGAGGCCGGGTCGAGGCTGAAAGTGGTGATCTGGAGCTCGCGCTGAACGCCGAGGGGGGACGATGCCTTGTCGCTGCCCGGGACCTCGCCGGCAGCCTTTGTCTCACCGGCCCGGCCGGTGCGAGCCGCGCCATCCTTGCCGGCTTCGGTGTCCCCCTTAGGGGGCTCTGCGGCCGTGGCGCCAGCTGTCGCGACGTCCGTGGCAGGCGCTGCCGGCGGAGCGGGTTGCGGGGCGGTGAGGGCCCCGGCCTGAGCCGCCGTCGGCGGCGTGCCCGGCTCGCCCTTGCCCGCTCCGCCGGGCAGCCGCATGTCGGGGAGCACGGCCCCGTCCCTGGCGGACGCGTCCTTCTGCTGCGCCTTTCCGGCCTCAAATCCTCCTTGGGCCGGCGCCGGTGAATCCGTCCCATTGCTCTCGTCTGCCGCGTCAGATGAGGAAACGACGGGCTGGTCGGGGCTCTGCTGGCGGGCGGCGCCGGTCCGGGGCGACGAAGAAAAGCTCCCTCTTGCGCCTGCCGTGCCGGCCACAGCGAGTGCGGCGACATCATCCTGCGCGGCGGTCTGCGCTGCCGGCTGGGTCTCCACCGGCTGCGCCGGAACGGGCTGCAGCAAGGCCACTGCCGCCGGCGCAGGTGCCGTCGCGACAGGCGGAGCGGGCTCCGCCGGCACGGCATCGCCGAGGGCGGCCATGAGGGCTGCCAGCGCGGGGTCGGCCGAAGGCGAGGCAGCATCCTGCTCGTCCTTGCCGGTCTTACCCGCCTCCTTGGCGCCATTCGCTTCAGCCGGGGTCACCGCGTTCACCTCGGTTCCCTCGGGAGGAGCGGTGGGCAGCGTGTCCGGCGCTGGCGCCGATATCGACCTGTCGGCCGGGCGGACCGTCAGATCCTGGTCATCGTCGCCGTCATGCTGCTGCCGGGCTGCGTCGTTCCGGCCGGTGCGGGCCTGGCGGGAAGGCGGGGAGGGCCTGTCGGCCTGCGCCGCCCTGTTGGCCCCAGCGTCACTGCGATCCGGTTCCCGGACCGGCTGCCTCGTCTCATCGCTTGTGTCGGCGCGAGCCGCGCGGTCGGGCCGCTGGCGCTCCACGTCGCGGGGCCCTGCCTGTCGGCTGACCGGACGCGAAGGCTCCCGGACACGATCCTGCGCGCTCGCGGCCTCGTCGAGGCGGGCGCCGAACTCGTCCCGCCGGCCCGTGCCGCGAGCCTGTGACGGGCGCAGGGAGGCCTCGGGAAGCGGGACGGTGGTGCTATTCTGGACTGCGGACGCCATGGTGCTCACTCTCTCGGGCCTTCCGGCTGCAAGCACCGCGCCAGCACCAAACGTCGCCTCTTTCCCTTGATTTTCCTCGCTTTCCGCCCATCTCTCTGCAGCGGGGGAGAGGTGGGAATCTGCCGTGAGCGGCAGAATCTGCCCGGTCCGGGCCGAGAGCGCGGGCAGGCACCGCGGTGCCGGTGGCACGTCCGGCCGCATCGGAGTAAAGAGGAAGACCCCGGTGATCGACACTGTCCCCCGCGTGACATCCAGGCGTACGACCATGACGAACAGCCTCGACCTTCCTGGACGGCCGCAGGACCACCGCGTGGTCGTTGCGATGTCGGGCGGCGTCGACAGCTCCGTGGTCGCCGCGCTGCTGGCGCGCGAGGGCTTCGACGTGGTCGGCGTCACCCTGCAGCTCTACGATCACGGAGCGGCCGTGCACCGGGCCGGATCCTGCTGCGCGGGCCAGGACATCCACGACGCCCGCCGCGTGGCCGAGGCGCTCGCCATCCCGCACTACGTGCTGGACTACGAAACGCGCTTCCGCGACGCGGTGATCGAGCGCTTCGTCGACAGCTATCTGTCCGGCGAGACGCCGGTGCCGTGCATCGAGTGCAACCGGCAAATCAAGTTCCGCGACCTGCTCGACACCGCCCGCGAGCTCGGCGCCTCGGCGCTGGCCACCGGGCACTACGTCGTCAGCCGTCCCGCCCCCGGTGGCGGACGGGCGCTCTACCGCGCGCATGATGCCGAGCGCGACCAGAGCTATTTCCTCTACGCCACCACCCCCGAGCAGCTCGACCTGCTGCGCTTTCCGCTGGGCGGGATGCCGAAGAGCGAGGTGCGTTCCATCGCCCGCGACCTCGGCCTGGCGGTGGCCGACAAGCACGACAGCCAGGACATCTGCTTCGTGCCCAGCGGCCGCTACGCCGAGGTGATCGAGCGGCTGAAGCCCGATGCGGCGCGGCCGGGAGACATCGTGCACGTCGACGGGCGCGTGCTCGGCCGCCACCCCGGCGTGCTGCACTACACGGTGGGCCAGCGACGCGGGCTCGGCCTGTCCACGGGAGAACCGCTCTACGTGGTGCGGCTCGACGCGCAGGGCGCACGCGTGATGGTGGGGCCGCGCGAGGCACTGGCGACGCAGAGGGTGCAGTTGCGCGACCTCAACTGGCTCGGCGACGCGCCGCTCTCGACCCTGCCCGCCGAAGGCGTCGAGGTGGCCGTGCGCGTGCGCTCGACGCGGCCGCCGCAGCCCGCCCTGCTGCGCCTTGCAGCTGGCGAGGCCGAGGTGGAACTGCTGACCGGAGAATACGGCGTTTCGCCCGGGCAGGCCTGCGTGCTCTACGCCGATGCGGGACCGGGCGCGCGGGTGCTCGGCGGCGGGTCCATCGTGGCCGGGACCGGGCGAGCCGAACTCGCGGCGCAGGGCGGCAGCGTGGCCCTCGCCGTCGGATCCTGACCATGCCCGAGACCCTCGACAACCAGGCCGTCGTGCGGGCCTATGAGCGCTGGGCGCCGGTCTACGACCTCGTCTTTACCGCAGCGCTGGCGCCGGGCCGTGCGGCGGGCGTGCAGGCGGCCGAGCGGGCGGCGCGCCGCATCGGCGGAGCCGTCCTCGACGTGGGCGTGGGCACCGGCCTCGAGCTGCCACGCTTCAGCCATTCCGTTCCCGTCGTGGGCGTCGATCTCTCCGAACCCATGCTGCAGCGTGCCGCCGAGCGCGTGGCGCGCGAGCGCCTGACCGGCGTGCAGGGGCTCGCGGTGATGGACGCGCAGCATCTGGCCTTCGCCGACGGGGCCTTTGCGGCGGCGCTGGCGCCTTATGTGATGACGGTCGTTCCCGATCCGTGGGCGACGCTGGACGAGCTTGCCCGCGTGACGAGGCCCGGCGGCGAGATCGTGCTGGTGAACCACATCGGCGCGGAGGAGGGACCCCGGGCCGCGGTCGAGGCCTGGATGGGCCGGCGTGCCGAGCGGCTGGGCTGGCGCCCTGAATTCCCGTGGTCGATCATCGGCGACTGGTCCGATGCGAGCCCCTGCGTGCGCCTGGTGGAGCGGCGCAGCCTGGCACCCTTCTCGCTCTTCACGCTGGTGCGGCTGGCACGTCTCGACGGCCTGTATCGCCCCGCGTCACGCCCGGCGCCCGTGAGGGCGCAGTAAGGCCTCAGCCCTCACCGGGAGGAACCAGCCGGTCGACCTCGGCGAGGCCCACCCGCACCTCGCGGTAGAACTCGACCAGCGCCGCCGCGACGAAGCCGTTGGCGGCGAGGAACAGCAGCGCCGCGCCGTAAATGTGGTCGAAGTGGAAGAACGCGCCGGTGAAGGCCAGCGCTAGCAGCAGGGCCGTGCACATGCCCGACGCGAGCGCCAGGTTGATCGCCCTGTGCAGCCGGCGGGCGCGCCTGCGCAAGGCATGGCGGCTCGCCTTGTCCGGCGCCTTGTTGTCCTCCAGCGCCGCCATGACCCCGTTGAGGCGCGACGTGAGGATGGACACCAGCCCCGTGACCGCGCCCAGAAAGAAGGCCGGCGACGCCGCCTGGGTGAAGACCGAGGCCAGGCGTGCGGAATCGAGAGGAAGGTCCACCAGCGTCTTGCCCCGTTCGCGCGGCCCCGACCGCGCACATCTTGCGCGGGAATGCGTCCGGCGCCACCGCGCGGCCAGCCGCGCCTTCCTCTCGTTGGCGGTGCAACCGTGTCCTGTCAATCGCCCAGGTTGAGCCAGCGCGGCACCCAGCGCCCTTCCGTGTGGACGACCGGCAGTCGCGTCGCGGCGAAACCCGGCATGCCGCCGAGCCGTGCTCCCGGCCATGTCCCCCGAGCCGGGCTCCCGCCCGCGCCTCCGAGCTGAGCGACAGCTCCGTGGCCCCGAGCCGTGCCTCCACATCATGCTCCCCGGCCCAGCTCTTGTGCGCGTCCCCAGAGGCTCTACCGCGGTGGCCTCGGCCCCGGCCCGCGCCGCCTCAGCGCTCCCGCGGCGCGCCTGCGCAAGAGGTCCCGTCAGGCCGCACGCAACGGGTTCGACAACCCGCGCGCAAGCTTCGGAAAAGCCGCGCGCATGTTACCCCATGCTCCCGGACCCTTCCTTGACACCCGCCACGGCCCCAGCCTATATCCGCACCGCCCAGCGGGGGTGCACCGACCGAACCCCGCAAAGCCAGCCGCAAGGCACCGGGGCGGAGTAGCTCAGCTGGTTAGAGCAGAGGAATCATAATCCTTGTGTCGGGGGTTCGAGTCCCTCCTCCGCTACCATTTTGCGATAAGTATCTGAAATAACTTACGAATTTCCGATTTACGGTAGCGGTTCTTGTAACCTGAAAGGCACTCCCAAGTGTTCTTTTCCGGCTCCCTCAAACTGGAGCCTCGCCGTGACCAAAGATCGTTCTGGAACGCCGATTACGCCTAGCGCCCTGACCCGTGACCAGCAGCTTGCGTTCATCAAAGCTTTGGCGCGCTTCCACGCTCGTGTAGACCATGACGCTGGAGTGTCAGGGCTGCGCCGGAAGCGGTTGCTGATGCCGCGCATAAAAACCTGAGCGTAGCCCGCGATTTCTGACTGGCTGCGTTGGCGCTATCGTTCTCGATCGCTCGTCGAGAATCGCCATGTCAGAGAAGCCCTCCGAGTTCAGACCTTGCAACGTCGACAGCTACCGTGGGCTGGTGTGCCGCCTCGTTGACCATCGCTCCACGAGCGTCCCACGACCTATGAACATCGCGTCCAACATCAGCTACAGCCTGCAGTATGTAGAGTTTCTGTCTACGTATTACCGCAAGTACGACCACCACTTCACGATCGATGCGCTACTCGTGAAAGACTTCATCATAGTTTGCTGCGGCATCCTCGAAGCCGTTTTCTACTATGTCGTTAAATCTAGGGGGTGGGCTAGAACAACTGACTTGGAGTTGATCAAGGTGTCTAAGGGTAACCCGTTCGAGCACGGGGGCGACAAGATCATCATACACACCCATATGCTTCGGGTGCTGCCAGAGCCGGTTTTTGAGCAGATGACGTTTGACCAAATGGCCAAGAAAGTGGAAAGCAAGCGTGTCTTCAACGACTCTGGGCTGTATCAGAAGCTCGCGAAAATGCGGAAGCTTCGAAACCACATACACCTTCAGAGCACGTCCCAGGATTTCACCAAGACAGATTTCAATGCCTTCTCACGAGCCGATTTCTGGGAGATGTCGGAGTTGCTTTGGTTGGTGCTGTCCAGCCACTTGTTCAATCCGACTTCTGAGCAGCTGGAGCTTATCGCCTTCCTCAAGAAGCCAGCAGCTACCTCTTAACGCAGCCAATTGCACGACAAGCAGGCTGCACTCGGGACCAAGGGGAGTGGCCACCTCCGTCTTCCATATGACGGGTCCCCGCTACAACCTACCTGCCGTGCACCTAGGCGGCCCCACCTAGGGTAGAACTCAGCCCGGGTTCGTAAGGCCATCCCACTCGCAGTCTGCCGCTTCGATTGCGTCCAATGCTGCACGCAAGGAACTATCGATACCGCTTTCCGGCTGTTGCGCAGAGGCAAGGCGCACGCCTTCGACAATGCCGTACGCTTTGGCGAGGTCGAACTTGTTACAGTTCACATGACGCTCGGTGGCGTCTTTGCCGTCTGCCGTGATCTTGACCATTAGTACCTCCTGGAAATGAATTAAGTCCTATGCCTCCTTTCTAACTCCTAGCCGTGCGTGGGCAAGGGAAAAGCGCCTAGCTGCAATTAATTGCATTGCAGTTGATTGCACCGGTGTCGTTTCGATAACTTCAAAAAGTCCAAATCTGTCAGCAATTTATGCGACCTATATATAACGGAAAAGCAGGGTGGCGTTGGAACAAACACGCTCCTCCGCTACCATTGTCCGTGATACATATGCCTGCTCCATCGCACGCATGATGGATCGCCGGGCCGCCGCCGCCTCCACCGGGAGAGCTGCGGCATTGCACGGTCCAGCACTATGACTGCCGGCAGTGCCCACAGCCCCGCTGAAAGCGACTTCTTGACCCTGAGCAGACGTTGGGGACGTCCGCTTTACGGCGGAAAGTCCTACTCTGCATCTGTTCGCTGTTTCACGCCCGTCCAAGGCTTCCCGCGAAGCGCTCCGCCAGGCGTTGCGCTTTGAACGACGCCTGAAGCCAGTCGACAAAGGCTCTGGTCTTGGCCGGCAGGAGCCGGCGCGACGCGTAGTAGAGCGAGATCGCGCCCGCATCGGCGTACCAGTGCGGCAGAAGCCGAACGAGTCGTCCGTCATCCAACGCGGGCAGGACGTCGGGGACGGCGAGCATGGCGACGCCGAGGCCGAGGAGCGCTGCTTCGCGCGAGGCCGCCGGGTCGTTGACGATGATCGTCTCCCGCAAGAGGCCGGGCATCTCCCGCCCGCCGGCATCGCGCAGCGTCCAGTGGCGGATGCGTCCCGTCGCTATCGACCGCACAACGATGCCGTCCCATTCCTGAAGGTCCCCCGGGTCCCTCGGCTGCGGCCTGCCAGCGACAAAGCCGGGTGATGCCACGGCGATAATATGGGCGGGCGCGAGCGGCCTTGCCACGAAGCCCGGCGACAGCTCGAAGCCGCCGCCGATCGCGGCGTCGTAGCCCTCCGCGACGAGGTCGACCGGGCGGCTCTCGAAGTGCCACTCGGGCTTGACGAGCGGATATCGCGCGAGGAAGTCCGGGAGCATCGGCAGGATGGTCGTGAGGCCGAGCGTCGGCGGCATGCTGAGCTTCAGAAGGCCCGCAGGCTCGTTTCTCGCCCGCGTGATCCCCGCGATGGCGTCCTGAACCCCTTCGAGCGGACCCGCGATCGCCAGCCGGAACGTCTCACCCGCCTCCGTCAGCGTGAGGCTGCGCGTCGAGCGATGGAACAGGCGGACACCCAGGCTGCGCTCCAGCACGGCGACGCTGCGGCTCACCGCGGCCGGGGACAGCGACATGCGCCGCGCGGCTTCGGAGAAGCTCCCCAGTTCGGCGCTGCGGACGAAGCACTCGAGGTTGGCGAGGGACTGCATGGCCTCACCTTCAATGTTTGCTTGAAAGTGTGTCAAGGCAGTTCCGGCTACTTCGAGGGAAATAAAAGAGGCAACCTCCGGGCTTCGAAACACGGAGCCACCTCATGTCCCCAGCCATCCGCCCCCTCGCCGGCAAGACCGCACTGGTCACCGGCGGATCCCGCGGCATCGGCGCTGCGATCGTGCAGCGTCTCGCTAGGGACGGCGCAGACGTGGCTTTCAGCTACTCCCGGTCGAAGGACCAGGCGGAGCACGTGGTCGCCGCAGTCGAGCAACTCGGCCGGCGCGCCGTGGCCATTCGCGCCGACCAGGCGATCCCCACCGACGTGGAGACGCTTGTCCGCGAGGCCCATCGGGTCCTCGGACGGTTGGACATCCTGGTGAACTCCGCAGGCGTGTTCGTGACCGGTCCTGTCGGCGACCCCCAGGCGGATCTCGCCGCGTTCGACCACCAGCTCGCGGTGAACGTGAAGGGGGTGGCGGCCGCAGTGCGCGCCGCCGTCCCGCTCCTGACCGACGGCGGCCGGATCATCTCGATCGGCACCACCGGTGCCGACCACGTCCCCTTTGCCGGGGCGGCCGACTACATCGCCACCAAGGCGGCCGTCGCGGCCTATACCCGTGGGTGGGCGCGCGACCTCGGTCCCCGCGCCATCACCGTCAACGTGATCCAGCCGGGTGCGATCAACACGGACATGAACCCGGAGGACGGTGCCTTCTCGGGCATGCTGAAAGGACTGGCGGCCCTCGGCAGGTATGGCCAGCCGGAGGAGATCGCCGCCGCGGTGGCGTTCCTGGCCGGCCCTGACGCCAGCTACATCACCGGCGCCACCCTCAACGTCGACGGCGGCCAGTCCGCCTGAGCCATTCGGACATCCTGGAGCGCATCATGACCAGCATCGGCATCATCGGGGCCGGAGAGATCGGCGGCGCCATCGCGGCGGCGTTGTCCCGGCACACCATCTCCGCCGTCATCGCGAACAGCCGCGGACCTGCATCTCTCGCGGATCTCGTCGCGGGCCTGGGACCGAGCATCACCGCCGGAACGCGCGAGGATGCGGCCGCCCGTGATATCGTCATCGTCGCCGTCAACTGGTCCAAGCTGCCCTCCGCGCTGGCCGGCCTGCCCGACTTCGGCGGACGTATCGTGATCGACGCCAACAACCCGATCGAGGCGCCCCTGTTCAAGCCGGTCGATCTCGGCGGTCGATCGTCGTCGGAGGTCTTAGCCGACCTCGTTCCGGGCGGGCGCGTGGTCAAGGCGTTCAACCACCTTCGCTCCCACATCCTGTCGGGCGACCCGGCTTCCGAGGGTGGCCAGCGCGTGCTGTTCTACTCGGGGGACGACGGCGGGGCGAAGCAGCAGGTTGCTTCCCTGATCGAGCGGCTCGGCTTCTTCGGCATTGATCTCGGCACCCTTGCTGTCGGAAGCCGCCTCGTCCAGTTTCCGGGTGGTCCCCTCGCGGCCCACAACCTCGTCAGGTTCGGCTGAGCCCCGGTCGTCCAGGAGAGAACCACTCATGTCCGCCAGCGCCGCCCCCGAACCCGACTACGACACGTTGCTCCGCCGCAACCTCGAGCACGTCTTCAACGAGCGGGATGCCGCGCGGCGAGCCGACGCCGTCGCAATGCTCTTCGTCGAGGAGCCCGTCATGTATGAGCCCACGACCGTCGTGCGCGGCCGGGAGGCGATTTCGAACGTCGCCGGCACACTGCTGGAGCAGTTCGGACCCACCTTTAGATTTGCCCCCATGGCCGATGCCGTCGGCCATCACGGCCTGGGGTCACTGCGCTGGCAGGCCGGCCCGGACGGCGGCCCGATCGCCGTCACCGGCACCGACGTGGCTGAAATCGTTGACGGGAAGATCTCACGGCTGTGGGTGCTGCTCGACCCGCCGCGGCCCTGAAGCGCTGGAGAACCGAGGCGCCGGCCAAAGTCTTCCGCTCCACGCTATTCCCTTGGGTGGCTCAGCAACGATCCCGCGACAACATCTTCGACCGACCCGGCCCAACCGTCACCGGATCGGGACAGGGCAAGCGTCTGGCCGCCGAAGCGGAGCGCGCATCCGGGATTTCGGGTGACACCAGGCCATCCCTGCCAATTGCGCGCGTCCGGGACCCGACCCCGCGAAGCGGGGTCATCGGGCGAAAATGCCGGCGCATGCCACGTCCAGATAGGCGTCAACGTCGCATCCGGATGGAACGTCACCTCCGAAGAGCAGCGGGACATAGAGAGGTCCGTAAAGAACCGAAAGCGCAGCCCGAATGTGGACGCCGGACCTCACCTCGCCTGCTTCCACGGCGCGCGCCATCCGCTCAAGACCCCAGCGCTGCCGGGGGGCAAGCCATCGCTCCCCCAAGGCTTTGGCCAACTCAGGCTCGGAGCGTGAAACACCCAACATCGCGGCGAGAGCACGCCCTTTCTCTCCGCGCAACAGTCGCGCCAGCTCTCCGATTTGAGACCGGAAATCGCCCTCCGCCGAGCCCGTGTCGGGAAAGCGCAGCTGCTCTTCGGTTGCGCGGAAGAAAGCGTCGACGGCGAGTTCAGCGCGAGACCGCCACCAGCGGTAGATGGTCGTCTTGCCCGAACCCGCTGCCGCGGCCACTGCCTCGATGGTCACGCCCGCGTAGCCGCGCTCGACCAGCAGCCGAAACGCCGCATCCAAGATGGCGACCTGCGCCTTTTCGCTACGCGGCCGTCCCGAAACTCTTGACTCGTTCATACGAAACGATAGCGTATCGAATATTCAACAGCAAGGAACCGCATCTATGGCTGTGATCCCCCATACCATCGACATTGTCGTCGCCGACATGGCCGACGCGCTCCGCTTCTACCGGACCTTGGGTTTGCAGGTGCCCGACGGACTGGACGACGAGATGCAGGTGCAGGTCGCCACTCCGGGGGGCGCGACCCTGGGATTTCTCACCGAGGCGATGATGAGGCAGGCTTATCCCGATTGGGTCCAGCCGGTTGGCCAACGTGTGACCTTCGCCTGCCGGTGCGACAACGCCGCCGAGCTCGACGCGACATACGATCATGTCGTGGCTGCTGGCTACGTGGGCCGCAAGGAGCCTTGGGACGCCTTTTGGGGCCAGCGTTACGCCATGCTCAATGACCCCGACGGCAATCGCGTCGATCTGTTTGCAGCCATTGCCGCGGACGGTGAGGAGTAAGGCCGTCGTGGAGGCCTGGGCTGGCCGAGCCGAACGCGAAGGATTGACCTTGAGCTGACGTTCAGCAGGTCCAAAAAGCGATCCGAATGGTCGGCTCGTCCGATCCACGGCTTCACACCGGCTGGCGGGGCTCGGGGCCCCGCCGGAAGCTGATCGCGATCCGATTGTAGGTGTTGATCAGACCGATCGCGAGCGTCAGGTCGACCAGCTCCTTCCCGTCGAAGAGGGCCCGGGTCGATGCAAAGACCTCGTCAGGGACATGGCTGTCGGCGACCAACGTAACTGCTTCGGTCCAGCCGAGCGCCGCCTGCTCACGAGGGGTGAACCAGCCTTCCGCCTCCCGCCACGAGGACAGCAGCAGCAGCTTCTGAGGGGACTGACCCGCCTTCAGCAGGTCCTGCGCGTGAGTGTCGATGCAGTAGGTGCAGCCATTGATCTGCGAGGCGCGGAGGTAGACGAGGTCGACCAGGGACTTCTCGAGCCCGCATCCCGATACGTATCCATAAAGCGCCCCGAGGGCCTTCATTCCCGGCGCGGCCAGCGCCTGGTAGTCGATCCGCAAGCTCATGTCGGATGTCCTTTCAGATCGATGCCAGGGTCACGGATCGTCCGCCTTCAGCGCATCGCCCGTCGGCGCGATGAAGACGACGAGCAGCATCGCCGGCTCGGTCGCGCTGCCGTTCTCAGTCAGGACGTGATGATCCCCGGGCTTCTCGGTCCAGCTGTCTCCGGTTCGGTAGGTGCGGACAGGCTCACCCTCGATCTGGCTCCGCACGGTTCCGGCGAGCACGCGGGCGAACAGGAAGGCGCGGCCATGACGGTGTGGCGATGATCTCGAGCCCGGCGGCAAATTGACCTCGACGGCCGTCATCGTCTGCCCGGGAAGGTTGGGCAGAGCTTCATTGAGAATGGGCCGGAGCGTCTCCGGCGGTGCCGAACCAGCCTGCCCGGTACCGCTGGCGATCCCCGCAGCCAGAACACCGGCGGCGAGGACCCGCGACCTACTGCCGTTCACCGAACGACACCGGGTAGGCCGCGTTGCGCACCTCGACCATGGGATCGGCGATACCGATCCCGGAGGGAACGTCGCCGGGGAGGAAGAGGAGCGCGCGATCGCGCTCGGGCGTATTGGGAACCGCCTTGTCGATGGTGATGACCCCGAGCGTCACCTGCCGGCGAGTGTCGGGCCAGGCGAGGGAGGGGTCGTCGACCCTGTCGCCGGGATCGCCGACCTGGGCGATCCAGGTGAAGGTAACGGGGTGCTCGGCGACGCGGGGCCCGATCTCGTCCATGAGATAGTCGGCCGAGCGGGCCTTCACTGCGTCTGGCGACAGATAGTGCTCGCCGTCGCCGGGAACGTAGCGGTACCGCACGGCAAGCTTCTTCCCGGCCGCATCCACGAAGTAGAAGGCGTTCACCCCGAAATAGGCGGCCGTCGCAAAGCTCTCGGGTGGCGGCTTCTGCGTGGTGAAGAAGGCGAGCGCGCGCGGGTGGGATGCGAAGAAGGCGTCGAGCGGCGTCGGCTTGGCCGCGTCCGGGCCGCTCTTCGGCAGGGCCTGGAGCAGCGTGCTGAACTCCGCAGCAGTGGCCACCGGAAAGCCGTTGAAGCTGTGGGAGACGATGTCGTACGTCGCCCCGTCCGGGAGATCGAACTTGATGGCCAGGCCGCGCGGGTTCGCATCTCCGCTGGTGTCGGGGATGTCGGGCAGGCCGGTGAAGTCCGAGAACCTCACGGTAACCGGGCGGCGGCCCGCGAACACCGACGCGGTCGAGAGTTTCGCTGCATCGGCAGTCGGCTGAAAGCTGCCCTGGAGAATAACCCCTTTGGCGTGGACCGCCCGGGCATGCCGATTACCGAAGGCGCCGTGGAAATCTTGCACCAGTTGCGCGGGCAGGTCTGATGAAGCCGTTTCTGCCATCGCCGTTGCTCCCGCAGTCGCGAGCAGGGTCATTGCACTCGTGAGAATGGTCAGCGTCGTCCGCCGTCGCTGCTGGTCCATCGCAGGCTCCTCGCCGGGAAGAAGGAGCCCCTACGCTCCCAGAGGGCGGTTCACGTGTCCGTTCCCAGATTGCTGTTTTTGCCGCCGCGCGGGCCTGCAAATGCTAGGGTGCACGCGCACCTTGTTCCCCCGTGAGGTTGCTCCATGGACCTGCTCGCCGACGGGCTGCGCAAGTATGGCGGGCTCGACGTCGTCTCCACCTCCCGATCACTCGCCTGGCACGGACTGGTGGCGGACCTGCGCCATCACGAAGCCGCGGAGCTGCCGCCCTTCGAGCCGAAGGCGCTGGAGATCTGCATCGCCGTCGCCTGCCACGAGGACTGCGTGGTGACGCGCCGCGGCCAGGGTGTCTGGCAGCGGACGCAAGTCGAGCCCGGCGTCATCTGGCTCTGCCCGAGCGGGGTGCAGGAGGAGGACATCCGGATCTCCGAATGGCACGACATCCTGCATCTCTATCTGCCGGTGGACGGCTTCATTCGCCACGCCGACGAACATGGAGGTGCTCCGGTGGCCGCGGACTCCGTCCGCTACCTCGCCGGGGTGCGGGACGACCTGATCCGGCAGGCCGGCTGGCACCTGTTGTCGGAGATGCGGGAGCCGACATCGACTTCGCAGTTGCGCGTGCAGGACCTGTCGCAGCGACTGACCGGGCGGATCGTGGAGCGCTACGCCAGCGGCCGGGGCAGGGCTGGTCCGGTGCCGCGCCAGCATCGCCTTGATGAACAGAGGCTGCGGCGCGTGCTGGAGTACATGGCCCAACACATCGAGCAAGATATCAGCCTCGACGACCTCGCCGCGGCGGCGTGCCTGAGTCCTTTCCACTTCAACCGGATGTTCACCCGGCGCATGGGGATGCCTCCCCACCGCTATGTCGGCCGGATGAGACTGGAACGCGCGAAGACTCTCCTCGCCCTCGGGCGCCTTCCCCTGGCCGAGATCGCCCTCGCGTGCTGCTTCTCGTCGCAGTCGAACTTTTCACGCGCGTTCAGGAGAGCCACGGGAGCAAGTCCGCTGAACTTCCGCCGACAGGCGAATTAGGCCGCTCTTGGCCAGAGAAGGGAAACTGCGTCACAGAGGGTGCGATGGAGCAACTACCCGACCATCGCTGACGGCAGTCAGGACGGACCTGCTTTTTTCCGAGACGAGAGCACCGGGACTGGACACGGCTCTCGCCGGTTGCCGTCAGCGGTTGGTCTGGGCCAGCACGGCCTCAGGAAGCCTCGCGCCGTGGATGGGGATCCTGTACGCAGCGTCTGCAATGGACGCGAGGTCAGCGGCTGTGAGTTCAACTTGCGCTGCGCCGAGGTTTTCCTCGAGGCGATGCCGTTTGGTCGTGCCGGGGATCGGCACGATCCAGGGCTTTTGGGCCAGCAGCCAGGCGAGCGCCACCTGGGCGGGGGTGGCCTGCTTGGTCCCGGCGATCTGCTTCAGGAGGTCGACGAGCGCCATGTTGGCGGCTCGCGCGGCTGAAGCGAAACGGGGCGACATCGAGCGGAAATCCGTCGGCGCGAGCTGGGTTGCCGGGTCGATGGTGCCCGTCAGGAAGCCGGCGCCAAGTGGGCTGAACGGCACGAAGCCGATCCCGAGTTCCTCACAGAGCGCAAGGACGCCGTTCTCCTCCACGTCGCGGGTCCAGAGCGAATACTCGTTCTGAAGAGCGGTGACGGGCTGCACGGCGTGCGCACGACGCAGGGATTCCAGGCTGGGCTCCGAGAGGCCGAAGTGCCTGACCTTGCCGGCAGCGATCAGGTCCTTCACCGCGCCCGCCACATCCTCCATCGGAACGGCGGGATCGACCCGGTGCTGGTAGAGGAGATCGATGCGATCTGTCCGCAGTCGCTGCAAGGAGGCCTCGACCACGGCGCTGATGTGATCGGGCCGGCTGTTGAGCCGTCCGGTGCGGGCGCCGGTCGCCATATCGATGTCGAATCCGAACTTGGTCGCCAGGACCACCCGGTCGCGGAAGGGTTCGACGGCCTCGCCCAGGATAGCCTCGTTCGAGAACGGACCGTAGGCCTCGGCCGTGTCGAAGAACGTGATGCCACCCTCATAGGCCGCCCGGATCATGGCGACGGCCTCGTCGTGGGGTGCCGGCGTGCCGTATGCCGAGGTGAGGCCCATGCAGCCATAGCCGAGGGCGGAGACTTCGAGGCCGTCATGGCCGAGGGTGCGTGTCTTCATGACGTTTCTCCTGTCGAAGCGTTGGCGACGGGGATCCTGGGCAGGAGCAGCCGCGTCACGGTGAAACTGAGGATGCCGCCGGCGCCGATGATCCAGCCCATGGGCCAGGGCGTGCCATCGGCGAAGGCGCCGACCATGCCGGCGCTCAGCATGCCCATGACGTAGTGGGTAGCGCCGACCAGCGCGGAGGCAGCACCGGCCTGGCGCGGGAAGGCGGCGAGCGCGCCCGCCACGGAGTTGGCGACGATGAAGCCCGACATCGACGTGTAGAGCAGGAGGGCAGCCACGAGGCCAGGCAGGCCGCCCCAGCCAGTCCGCGACGTGACCATGACCAGGGCTCCACCGACGGCAAGCACCAGGGTGGCCGCCCGCAAAATCCGATCGGCCCCGAAGCGGCGCACGAAGCGGGCATTCAGGACGTTGGCACCCATGATCACCGCGACCGCCAATCCAAAGAGCAGGCCGTAGAGACGCGGGTCCACGCCGTAGTACTCAATATAGGCGAACGGCGTGCCGGCGATGTAGGCGAAGATCCCCGCGTAGTAGAAGCCGCCTGCCAGTGCATAGCCGACGAGCCGCTTTTCTCCGAGAAGGCTTGCGTAGCTGGCGAACGCTTCGCGCAAGGGCGTCGGGTCGCGGCGGGACGGAGGAAGCGTCTCGGGAATGGTCCGCAGCGCCAGCAAGGCCGCGGATCCGCAGACTGCGATCAGCCAGAAGATGGCCTGCCACGACCAGAGAGCCACGATCTGGCCGCCGAGGATCGGCGCGGCGAGCGGCGCCACGGCCATGATGGTGATCAGGGTGGACAACATCTGCGCCGCCCGGTCCCGGGCATACAGGTCCCGAACCATGGCGCGCGACAGGACCGGCCCGACCGAGGCGCCCAACGCCTGGGCCACACGCCACAGTGTAAGCGTCGCGACGGACGTCGAGAGGGCGCAGCCGATCGTCGCCACGACGAAGAGGGCGAGGCCTGCGGCCACCGGCCCCTTGCGTCCCAAGCGGTCGCCAAGCGGCCCCCAGAGCAGCTGACCGAGGCCGAAGCCGATGAGGTAGCCGGAGATGGTGAACTCCATCTGCCCCGGTGCCGCCTTGAGTGCCTGGGCCATCGCCGGCAGGGCCGGGAGGTACATGTCGGTCGCGATGTTGCCCAAGCCCATCAGCGCGCTCAGCACCACGAGCATGTGCAGCGGAACGCGGTCCGGCTGGCCTTCAGCCGCTTGCGGCCATGCGTGGGTTGCGTCCGTCGCGAGACCGGAGGGATGGGAGGAGGACATTGCGTCACCTTCGGCGTGGAGCGGAGGCCAGCGTCTGGAGAGCACCCTGACGCTCACACCGACAGCGGCCCCTGCTTTCTGAAGGTAGCGATCAGAACGCCCTGCGATTAGCCGGGGTAATCTGACTGAACCTATGACGCCGGCTTATCAATGAGGCCGCCCGCCGTTCTAGGCTCAATTGGCCCCGCGGCTCAGGCTGAGCTCCCGCCAGTCCAGGTCCTCCTCGATGCGACGGTAGGCCTCGTCGCCGATGGTCCCGGCGCTGCGAAGATCCTCGAGCGCTGGCACGGCTCGCCACCAAAGCCCGCCGTCGCAAAGAGGCCCCGGGGGCGGGATGCGGCGCGTCAGACAATCGCGCCTGCCCGAGGTCCTCGGTGTAGTCCTGTCGCAGGCGCTCGGCCTCGGCGCTGGTATTCCCGTCGAGCGTCCCCATGGCCGCCTTCAGGACGGCCTTCCTTGCGAGCCGCAGCTCCGTCTCGACAACGTCGTCCTTCGGCAGTGCCAGCAATCGCAGGAGGGGTCGTAGCGTGAGACCCTGGAGAACCAGGGTGCCCAGCACGACCACGAACGCCGTCAACTGGATCGCGTCGCGCTCTGGGAACCCGGCGGGTACGGCGAGCGCCGCGGCAAGGGTGACGATGCCACGCATGCCCGACCAGCCCACGGCCAGGGCCTCGCGGGCGGAGGGGGCGTCCTGTTGCCGAGGAGAGCCCCGGGAGAAGACCCGCCGGGCGATGGCATCCGCGTAGTGATGAGTGAAGACCCACGCGATGCGGACGACGATGACGACCCCCAGAATGGCAACCGCGGCCAGCAGGTCGTGCCAGCGTTCAGCGGGGCCGAGCGCGGTCCAGATGGGACCGAGCTGCAGGCCGACCAGCGTGAAGGCGAGGACGTTGAGGACAACGGTCGCCGTCTCCCAGATGGCGAAGGACGGGATCCGCAGGCGGGCCGGCATGGGCGAGGACGTCCGCCGCGCCAGCGTCAGGCCGAACACGACCAGGGTGACCACGCCCGACAATTCAAGGCGCTCTGCCAGGAGCCAGAGGGCAAAGGTCATCACGAACTGGAGGATGACCGAGCTCGGCGCATCCTCGATCATTCCTGTCAGCCGGCGTGCGGGGAACGCGGCGAGCCACCCCACGAGAACACTGCCGGCGAAGACCAGGGCGAACGCGGGCGCCGCGTCCTTGAGACTGAACCCGCCCGCCGCCACCGCTCCCACGGCGAGCCGGTAGATCAGCAGCGCGGAGGCGTCATTCAGCAGGCTCTCGCCCTCCAGGATCACGCGCATGCGGTGGGGCGGCTCGACCTGGCGCAGCACCGCGAGCGCAGCGACGGCATCGGGCGGCGCCAGCAGGGCGCCCAGCGCGACGGCCGCCGCCCAGGGCATCTCCGGGAAAAGCCACCGGGCCGTGAAGGCGACGGCCACGGTGGTAAGGCCGACGGCGACCAGCACGAGCGATGAGACCGGAATCCAGTTCCGGCGCAGGTCCCGCAGCGATGCATCATAGGCCGCGTCGAGCAGCACGGGCGCGACGAAGAGCGCCAGGGTCAGGTCCGGGGGAAGGTCGAGCCGGGGTGCGCCCGGCACGAAGGCGAGCAGGGCCCCGCCGAGGGCCAGCAACGTGGGGTAGGGCACGCCGTACCGGCGCGCGAATATGGAAAGGAGCGTGGCAGCCAGGAGCAGGGCCAGAAGGGATTCGAAGACATGCACGAGCCGTCACTCCTTGCCGTGCGGCTCCCACGTCATCTCCACCATGGTGCGCCGGAAGCCGATCTTGCGAAACAGGCTCTGGGCCGCAGCGTTGCGTGCGGCCGTGGAAAGCACTACCCGCGGAGCCCCGCGTTCGAGGAGAGCGGCCAGGGTCGCGTCCAGCAGCCGTCGTCCGATCCCTTCGCGGCGGCGCGCGGGATCCACGATGAGGTCGTAGATGACCCCGGCCGCACCGCGCAGCGCCATGTAGTCGGTCCCTTCGACACCCGCGTAGGTGTAGCCGAGGCAATTGCCCGCCTCCTCGGCGACAAGGACGACGACGTCCTCCCGGCCGAGGTGGCTTGTCAGGAAGCGGCCGTAGGCGCGGGCGGTGTCAGGACCGGCCGGGATGAACCGCTCGGGGTCGAGGCCATGGTGCATGTCGACCAGCAGGGCGCCGTGGCGACCCAGGGTGGTTTCGTCGGCCGGGGACGCGGGCCGGATGCGGATCATGGCAGGCTGGTCCAGGGTTGCGGACCTGCGCCTCACTCCGGCGCAAGCTCTCCGTACCAATAGGCCGCCGTGACGCCGCCATCCATCAGGATGTCGCTGCCCGTGATGAAGCCTCCGTCCGGCCCCATCAGCACCGCCGCCACGCCGGCGACCTCGTCCGGCGTGCCGGCCCGGCCGGCTGCGGAGATGTCGATCATGCGCCTGTAGCCCTCGCCACGGGGGCCGATCAGCTTGTCCCGCGCGAGAGGGGTCATGATGATGCCAGGGCTGATCGCGTTGATCCGTGCGCCCCGCTTGCCCCAGCGCACCGCCTCTGCGGCGACGCGCAGCACGTTCCCGCGCTTGGAGAGCTGGTAGGCGTGCAAGGTGTCCTTGAACTCGCCTGACGCGAGGAAGTGCAGCGCCAGCAGGTCCTCCACCGGCGTCATTGCCAGCGCCTTGTTCGTCTCGGTGGGAAGCCCCGGGAGCCGGTGGCCCGACTGCGAGGCGATCACCACGCCGGAACCGCCCGGCGCGATGACCTCGCCGAAGAGGTCGAGCACCAGGGCCGTTCCGTAGAGGTCGACCTTCAGGATGGTCTCGATCGGCGCCTGGCTCGGCGAGACGCCCGCAGCGTGGACGAGGCCGGTCACTTCGCCGAGGCCCGTCGCCTGAGTGACGAGCCTCTCGACGTCGGCGCGGGAGGAGACGTCAATCTCGGCGGTGCTGGTCTCGAAGCCCGCGTTGGCCAGCACTTCGGCGGCAGCAGCGGCGTTCTCTCGGGAGCGGTCGGCCAGCAGAACGTGCCTGCCGGTCCCGATCCGCCGGGCGATGGCCTGGCCGATCTGGCCGGGACCGATGACGACAAGGACGTTGGTCATGACTGTAGTCCCTTGCAGGAGGGAAGTGGCTCGGCCGGGCCTCAGCCCGGCATCGGCAGCGTGCCCGCGAACATGGCGGCGATCACGCCCCCGTCGATCAGGAGGTCGCTGCCGGTCACGAAGCCGGCGTCGGGGCCGAGGAGGTAGGACGCGGCCACCGCGATCTCCTCGGGCGGGGCCATCCTCCCGGCCGGAGACGCGGCGAGCATCGCCCTATAGCCCTCGCCGATGGGCGAGTTGAGCTCGTGCTGGGCCAGGGGCGTCGCCACGATGCCGGGGCTGATGCTGTTGACCCGTGCGCCACGCCTGCCCCAGGCGATCGCTTCGGCCTGGACGCGAAGATGATTGGCGCGCTTGGCCATGATGTAGGCCGCCATCGAGTTCGGTACCGCGTCGCCCTTCAGGAACGGCAGGTCGAGCAGTTCGTCGGCCGGCGTGAAGCCCAGGGCGTGGTTTTGCTCGGCCGTCAGGGGCGGCATCATGTGGCCGGCCATGCTGGAGATCACGAGGCCGGCCCCGCCGGGGGCGATGATGCGGCCGAACACCTCGAACACCAGCGCCGAGCCGTAGAGGTCGACGGCCAGGACCCGGTTCGGAGGCGCCATGTTGGGCGAGAGCCCGGCCGTGTTGACGACCTGCGTGACTCTGCCCAGCGACTGGGCTTTGTCCGCCAGGGCCTGGACGGAGCTCCGGGACGACACATCCACGATCTGTGTCTCGACGTGGTAGCTGCCGTTGCGGAGATCTTCGGCCGCGGCCGCGAGGAGCTTGTCGTTGAAATCCGCAAGAAGGACGGTCTTGCCGAAGCCCTGCCTGCGGGCGATGGCCATGCCGATTCCGCCGGCGCCGATGACCACGATCACGTCGCTTGCCATGTCGATTGCTCCTCCCGCAGGTCCGGAGGCGGAGCGCGATGCGGCGCCGACCCGGACGGGCTGGCCGACACTTAGACGTCGCGACTTCCTGCGATTAGCGGGCGCTCGCTGGATGCGCTTATTCGATCCGCTAATGAATGCCCGGGATCACGCCGGGGAGCCGTTCCTCTGCGGGCTTGCCCTCAACTCGTCGAGCAGAGCCGAAAAGGCCGGAGAAGGGTGCCGGCGATTGGGATAGTAAAGGTGGTATCCCGCGAACGGAGGGCTCCAGTCCTCCAGCACCTGGACCAGCCGCCCCGCCGCGACGGCATCTCTTGCCACGTCTTCCATGATGATCGCGAGCACGCCCCCGTTCAGCGCAGCGTCCAAAAGCAGCTGGGAATCGTTGAGCACCAGGGGGCCGTCGACATGCACGTTGACGGCGTGGCCATCGCGCTCGAACTCCCATGCATAAAGGGCTCCGGAGGACGCGAGCCGGATGTTGCAGCAGCGGTGCCGGGTGAGATCCTGCGGTTCCTGCGGAGTACCGTGCTCGGCGAAGTAGGCAGGTGATCCGACGACGACCATGCGCAGGTCGGGACCGATCCGCAGCGCGACCATATCCTTGGCGATCTGTTCCCCGAGCCTCACGCCGGCGTCGAACTGCTCGGTGACGATGTCGTTGAGCGCCGACGACACGGAGATCTCGACCTTGATGTCGGGATAGCGGGCGGTGAGCCGCAGCACGGCCGGCCAGAGGACGGTCTCCACGGCATGCCGCCCAGCCGTCAGCCGCAGCGAACCGGACGGCTCCTCCCGCAGGGCGCTGAGAGCGTCCAGGCGAGCTTCGATATCGCCCAGTGCCGGCCTGAGCGTCTCAAGCAGCTGTTCGCCTGCCGGCGTGGGCATGACGCTGCGGGTCGTGCGGGTCAGAAGCCGGATCTTCAACCGCTCTTCCAGCCGCCGGACCGATTGGCTCAGCGCCGATTGCGAGCGGCCGAGCCGGGCGGCGGCCCGCGTGAAGCTGCGCACTTCCGCGACAAGCGCGAAGATCGCGAGATCGGCCAGCTCATCGGTCAGCATTCATCACTCCAGCTGATCAGTGCATGCACGATTTCCAGCCTAATCCGATGACTGTTGGTGCTCCACTCTCCCGCTGGCTTGGCTACGCCACCCACCCGCGGGCTGAGATACGACCCTGAGCAAGTCCAGCTCCTCGACCGCGCGACGCTGGTGCGGGCCGTTACCGGAAATGACATCGTCTACGCGAACCTGGCCGGAGACCTGGAACGACAGGCCGAGGCCATCGTCTGCGTGATGGCCCAGACCGGCGTGCGGCGGCTGATCTTCGTGAGCTCGATGGGGATCTATGACGAGATCCCCGGCGAACGCGTCGTCGAGCGCCGGGTGAGCGTTCGCGTGCACTTCACTCGAGCCTGGTCCGGCGATGTTGCTTCGGTGCCGGTGACACCGTAGCGCCGCGTTGATCAGCGCGCCCGGTCCACCACTTCGCACAGCCGTTCCAGGCGGGGCAGGGCGTCCTCCCGCAGCGCCTTTTCGGTGTCGGCGTTGCCGATGACCGTGCGCCATACCGCGCGGCCAGCAAGGAAGCCGGAGGCGCCTTCCTTGCAGCACCATTCAACGGCCTGGGGGAAGTCGTCGGGTGCCACCCCCGAGGAGAGTACCACCCAGGGGCTGGCGATGATCTCGGTGAGTTCGGCCGCCTGCCGGCGGACCAGCGCCTCGCCGCCCTTGCCATAGTTCGGGACCTCGGCCTTGTAGAGATCGGCGCCGCAGGAGCCGAGTTCGCGTGCCGCTGCGAGGATCCCGGCCTCCGCATCCCAGGCCCGGCCGTCGCGCGGCCTGCGCGAGACGGGCTCGACGATGCTGATCAGGTCGGCCTCGCGGCAGCGCGCCAGGAAGGCCTCGACGAGGGCGCGGCGGCTTTCCGGCGTTTGGTCGGGACGCCACGGCACCAGTAGCTTCAAGGCCACGCCACCGTCTTTCTTCACCTTGGCGGGTTCCACCAGAGGATCGAGCTCCACCTCTCCGACGAGCTCGCCATGGGCTGGGATAAAGTCGTCCGCCGCCGCGATCAGTCCGCAGCCGGGAGCGACGGCCTTTTCGGCCACGGCCCGGTCCCAGGCGAAGGGTCGATCAATCAGCACGGCGGAGGCTGCAGGGGTCAGCACGCGCAGTGCCGCCATCTTGAAATCCGAGAGCTGAGCGTCGCTCACCGGCCCGTCCTGCTTTTCCGCGAACATGGCCCGCATGGATTCACGCTGGTCCACCGCGAGCATCGCGAACGCGCCTGACGGGCGCTGCAGCGTGGCGAGGGCGGGTGAGGCGGATCGGGCCATGGTCGCTTGCTCCGGAGGGTGGCCGGGTCCACCGGCCTGCCGGGTTCTGTGTAAAGCCCCCACGGACGCGTGTAAACGTTGACATATGACCTCGTTTCGTGATGTACACGTTGACATCGGCCTGAACCCTAGAATTTGCAAAGGAGCTGCCGGTGGGAGGAGCCGTGAACCGCAAGCCGGCGACGGTCTTCGATGTCGCCCGGGAGTCGGGCGTCTCGACCGCCACCGTCTCGCGTGTCTTCACCGGCAAGACCGACCGGGTCGCGCCGGAGACGCTGGAGCGGGTTCGCCATGCGGCGCGGCAACTCGGCTACACACCGTCCGAGATCGGCCGCTCCCTGCGGCTCGCCACGACGCGCATCGTGGTGCTCATCGTGCCCGACGCTACCAATGATTTCTGCGCCGACGTCGCCATTTCGCTCGAGCAGGCGCTGAAGACCGCCGGGCTCTCGATGGTCCTATGCAACACGGGCGAGGACGCGGACCGGCAGGACGAGCTCATCGACGATGCGGAGGGGCTTCGGCCGCACGCCGTCATCCTTCTCGGCGCCATCGACACTCCGCGCCTGCGGGCGCTGGCCCGCTCGAAGACGCGGGTGGTGTTCGTCAATCGCCGTCCGTCGCCGGGGGTGAAGGCGCCCTTCGTCGGCATCGACAACGAGGCCGCCGGGCGCGTTGTGGCGCGCCACTTTCTTGACCGGGGCTATGCGCGCTTCGCCATCATCCATGGCTCGCGCCGCTATTCGGCGAGCCGCGGGCGGCTCACGGGCTTTCTTGCCTGCCTCGCGGAGAGCGGTGTTCCCGCCGATAGCGTCACGCAGATCGAAAGCGAGCTCACCATGGAGGCAGGCTACCGGCACGGACGGGAGCTGCTCAGCCGCGCTTCACCGCCGCGCGCCGTGTTCTGCGGCAACGACATGATCGCCTACGGCATCCACCGCGCCGCCACCGAGCGCGGCGTCGGCGTGCCCGCGGATCTCGCGATCTGCGGATTCGACGACAACCGGGTCAACGAGTGGCTGGCGCCCTGGCTGACCACTGTCCGCATCCCCGCCCTCGATTTCGGGCCGGCCGTCCTCTCCCTCCTGCAGGGCGGCGAGGCGGCCGAGGGAGAAGTCATCCTGCCGTTTTCCCTGACCCTGCGTCATTCGACATGACGAACTCCTTTTCCTGACGACGCCGCCAAGAAACCAAAGCAAAGGAGGAAAATCATGAGGGCTCTACTTCTATCAGGCGTGTTCCTGCTCGGAGCCGCCGGGGCGCACGCCACCGAGATCACCGTCGCCACCGTGAACAATCCGGACATGGTGATGATGGAGAAGCTCAGCGCCGAGTTCACCAAGGCGCACCCCGACATCACCGTGAAGTTCGCCGTGCTGCCCGACGCTGTGCTGCGCCAGAACATCACCCAGGACGTCGCGGTCGGGGGAGGACGCTACGACATCGTCACCGTCGGTCCCTACGAGGTGCAGTCGAGCTGGGTCGCCAACAAGTGGCTCGCGCCCCTGACCCCGATGTTTGCCGGCCTGAGCGACGCCGACAAGAAGGCCTACGACCTCGACGACCTCATCCCGACGATCCGCGGTGCGTTGTCCGTCAAGAACGACCTCTATGCGCTGCCCTTCTACGGCGAGAGCTCCTTCACGATGTACCGGAAGGATCTGTTCGAGAAGGCCGGCCTCACCATGCCGGACGCGCCGACCTGGACGCAGATCGCCGAGTTCGCCTGCAAGCTCAACGACCCGAAGAACGGCGTCTACGGCATCGCCATGAAGGGCATTCCGGACTACGGCCAGCTCGCGCCCTTCATCACCTTCATGCACTCCTACGGCGCTAAGTGGTTCGACGAGAACTGGAAGCCGCAGATCAACAGCCCCGCCTTCAAGAAGGCGTTCGTCGCCTACACCGACCTCGTGAAGAAGTGCGGCGCTCCCGGTGCGCCGAACATCGGCTTCAACGAGGCGCTGACCCTGATGAGCCAGGGCAAGGCGGCGATCTGGGTCGATGCCACCGTGGCCGCCGGCTTCCTGGCCGATCCCAAGAGCTCCAAGGTTGCCGGCAAGATCGGCTACGCGCTCGCGCCGACAGAGGGTTCGCAGAACGGCTCTGCCTGGCTGTGGACCTGGGCGCTCGGCATCGTCGAGAGCTCCAAGCACAAGAAGGAAAGCTTCGAGTTCATCCGCTGGGCCACCTCGAAGGAGTATGCCGACCTCGTCGCCAAGACCGAGGGCCCGCTGCGGATCCCCTCGGGCACGCGCACGTCGACCTATGCGCGGGCGGACTACACCGGCGCAGCCCCCTTCGCGGCAACCGTGTTGAAGGCGATCGAGGCGGCGGACATGAAGAACCCGTCGAAGGACAAGGTGCCCTACACCGGCACGGCGCAGGTCAACATCCCCGAATACGCGTCCTGGGCGGCCGAATTCGGCCAGAACTTTTCGGCGGTCATCGCTGGCAGCATGTCTGTCGACGACGCGCTCAACAAGTCGCAGGACGCGGCGGTGCGCGTGATGACTGACGCCGGCTACATCAAGTAAGGCAGCGTTCAGCTTGGCATCCGCGACGATGGAGGCGGCCCAGCGGGGCCGCCTTGCTCCCTCCAACTGGGCAACATGGCCGGCGGTGGCGTATCTCATCGTCACCACGCAGGTGCCGCTGCTGGCGACCGTGTATTTCAGCCTGCACAGCTGGAACCTGCTCTATCCCGCCCGCCCCGTGCGCTTCGTCGGGATCTCCAACTTCACCTACATCTTCTCCGACGCGGTGTTCCGCACGGCAATCTGGAACACCGTCTTCTACACCGTCACGGCGGCTATCCTGACGACCCTGATCGGGCTGGGGCTGGCCTTGCTGGTCAACCAGCTCCGCTTCGGCCGGGGGCTCGCCTATTCCATGCTGTTCACGCCTTTCCTGGTGATGGAGACGGTCAATCCCATCATCTGGAAGAACATGATCCTGAACCCGATCTACGGGTTGCTGGCCTTCGCCATGACCTCGCTCGGCTTCGAGCCCATCGACCTCATCACCAATGCGCCGCGCTCGGCCGTGATCCTGATGATGACGTGGCAGTGGGCGCCCTTCATGATGCTGATCCTGCTCGCCGGCCTGCAGTCCCTGCCGCAGGAGTCGGTGGAGGCCGCGCGGATCGACGGCGCCAACACCTGGCAGCTCTTCGGCTACATCACCCTGCCGCACCTCGTGCCCTATCTCGCGGTCGGCATGCTGATCGAGGCGATCCTGTTGCTGCCGGTGTTCGGGCCGATCTATGTCGGCACCTATGGAGGGCCGGGAAACCAGAGCGTCAATCTGATGTTCTCGGTCTACCGCATCCTGACCGAGCAGTACGAGATCGGCCGCGCCGCGGCGGGCGGCCTCGTCACGGCGTTCATGACGACGGTGGTGGCGCTGGCGCTGCTCGCCTATGTGCGCCCCTACATGGAGAGGAACTGAGCCATGGCGTCGCCTTTGCGCCATGGTCTCCTCGTGCTGGCGACCTTCCTCGCCGCATTCGTCATGTGCTTTCCCGTGCTGTGGACGGTGTTCACCGGCTTCAAGGCCGAGTCCGATGCCATCGCCGTGCCGCCGACCTTGTTCGTGCCGCTCACGGCCGAGCACTATATGGGCGCGCTGGCGGGCAGCTATCCGCATTATCTCGGCAACACGCTGATCGCGGTGTTCGGCTCGATGCTGGCAGCCTTCGCGCTCGCCCTGCCGGCGGCCTACAAGCTCGCCTTCTTCCCCGGGCGCAAGGCGAACGACATCCTGTTCTTCGCGCTCTCGACCCGGTTCATGCCCGGCGTCGCGGTGATCGTGCCGATCTTCCTGCTCTACACCAAGCTCGGCCTCATCGACTCGCTGGTCGGGCTCGTGATCATGTACACGACCCTCAACATCCCGATCGCGCTCTGGCTCATGCGCAGCTTCTTCCGCGACATTCCCTTCGAACTGATCGAAGCCGGGATGATGGAAGGCGCCAGCCATCGGGTCATCTTCTTCAAGCTCGTGCTGCCGCTCTCCAGGGCCGGGCTGGCGACGACGGCCTTCCTGCTGCTCATCCTCACCTGGAACGAATTCTTCTTCGCCGTGAACCTTTCCGGGCGCGGCGCAGCCACCCTGCCGGTGTTCATGGCCTCCTTCTTCACCAGCGAGGGACAGAGCTGGGCGCGAACCTCGGCCGCGGCGATCCTCGCCATCCTGCCGGTGCTCGCAGTCGGCTGGCTCGCTTCGCGCGCCCTGGTGAAGGGCACGCTCACGGGGGCGGTGAAGTGACGCCGTCGGTCGCCTGCGTCGGGGTGGCGACGCTCGACCTGATCTATGGCGTCGACCGGCTGCCGTCGGAAGACGGCAAGATGCACGCGCGCTCGTATCGGGAAAGCGGCGGGGGCATGGCGGCGAACGCCGCCGTCATCGTCGCCAGGCTTGGCGGCCAGGCCTCATGGTGCGGCCGGCTCGGCGACGACGATCTCGGTCGGCGCATCCTGGACGGGCTGATCCGCGAGAACGTCGACGTCTCCAGCGCCAGACTTTATCCCGGGACTCCATCGCCTCACTCCATCGTCCTCGCGGATCGCAGGGGCGACCGCGCCATCATCCTCTTCCGCCCGCATACGGTAGATCCCGATCCGTCCTGGCTGCCGCTCGGCACTCTCGTGCGCGCGGACGCGGTCCTCGCGGATAATCGCTGGATCGAGGGAGCCGCGGCCGTGTTCGCCGCCGCGCGCGCCGTGGGCAAGCCGGCCATCCTCGATGCGGACGCGGCGGCCGATGCCAGGACCGGGGAGGTGGTGCGAGCTGCGACCCACGCCATCTTCTCGGCGCCGGGCCTGTCCGGCCTCTACGGGACCGACGATCCCGCCGAGGGGCTGCGCCTCGCCGCCCGCGATTGCCGCTTCGTGGCCGTGACCATGGGGCCGGAGGGCGTGCGCTGGATCGGACCGGACGGCATTGCGCGCTCCATGCCGGCCTTCCCCGTCGAGGCGATCGAGACGGTGGGTGCCGGCGACATCTTCCACGGCGCCTTCGCGCTGCGGCTGGTGGAGACTGGCGACGAGCCGACGGCGCTGCGCTTTGCAGCCGCGGCCGCGGCAATCAAGTGCGCAGGTGAGGGCGGACGGGAGAGCTTTCCCGACAGGGGGGCCGTCGAGGCCCTGATCGCGGGCTGAGGACAACGACGACAAAGGTGCGCAGGTACCGAAACGAGGGAGGAAACCATGACGGACAAGGTGGCGGCACTGGGAGACCTCGTGCGCTCGATGCGCTCTGTGGACCTCGCGCCGAAGCTCGAACGCGGCATGCCGAAATTTCCGACCCATCCGCACCTCGTCATCGACCCCACGGTGACTCACAAACGCGACGGCTATTACTGCCAGTCCATCGCCATGGCCGAGCACACGGGCTGTCACTGCGACGCCCCGGCCCACATCCACGCCGATCGCATGCACGAGACGATCGACACATTCCCGGCCGACTGCCTCGTCGGCACGGCGCGCGTCTATGACTTCTCCGACCGCGAGTGGAAGCCGGGGGAAGTGCTGACGCGCGACGACATCCTCGACTACGAGCGCAAGCATGGCGCCCCGGTGGGAGAGGGCGAGATCGCCTTCGTCAACTTCGGCTGGCTGAAGCGCTTCTGGCACTGCGACGCGCGCGCCCACTTCTATGTCAAGAACGAGCCCGGCATGGACGACGGCGTGGCGACCCTGTTCCGCGACCGGGGCGTCAAGGCCGTCGGCGCCGATACGGTCGCCTGCGAGACCCCGATCGTCGACGGCGTGATGGGCGACGCGCCAGGCCACAGCCGGCATTGGCTGCCTCACCGGATCCTCATCCTGGAATGCGTTGCCCGGCTCGAACTGCTGCCGCGCAGCTGCTTCGTCTTCATGGCGCCGTTGCCCATCGAGAACGGCTCCGGCTCGCCGCTTCGTCCTCTCGCCTTCTTCTGAGGCGCGCTGTCCTGCCGCACGCGGTCCGTGCCGCGCACCGGACCGTTGTCCCCCGAACACGCTATCGAAAGTGCCCGCCATGACCACGCCAATCCCCGGTCCGGATTTCAGTGTCGCCGGAAAGACCGTTCTCATCACCGGTGGCGCGGGCGGGATCGGCGGCGCCTTTTCCCAGGCATTCCTCGCGCACGGGGCGCATGTGATCGTGGCGGACGTGGCGCCGCCCAAGGAGCCTGACGCCCGCATCCGGTATGAAATTCTCGACGTGCGCGACGACGCGGCTGTGGACGCGCTGGCTGCCGGGATCGAGACACTCGACGCGGTCATTCATTGCGCCGGACGGCTCTTTCGCTGGGAAGAATACAAGCCGGACGTGTTCAAGGACGTGCTCGACATCCACCTCGTCGGGGCGCTGCGGCTCGCCAATGCCTTCCGGCCGCACCTCGCGCGCACAAGGGGATGCCTCGTCAATATCGGGTCCATGTACTCGTATTTCGGCGCGCCGCAGGTGCCCGCCTATGCGGCCGCCAAGACGGCCATCATCTCGTTGACGAAATCGCTCGCGATCTCGTTCGCCGCCGAGGGCATCCGTGTGAACGCCATTGCCCCCGGCTGGATCAAGACGGAGATCAGCCGCGGCGGGCGCGAGAACCCCGAGTTCAACGCCAGGGTGGTCGCGCGCATTCCCGGCGGAGAATGGGCGGAACCCGAGGATCTCGCCGGCACGGCGGTCTTTCTCGTCTCGCCCGCCTCGCGGCTCATCAACGGGGTGACCATCCCCGTGGACGGTGGATATTGCGCGAGCTGACGGCCATCCGCGCATCCACTTCCAGTAGCCAGAAGGTGTCGGGAGGAGCGGATCAGATGTCGCGGCGGCGCCGGACTCCCAGATCATGGAAGCGGGCGTTTCATCTCGAGGCGCAGCTTCGGCGCATTCCCTTCGGGCGTCTCCGGTGACCTCTTCCGATCCTTCATGTTAACAGTCGATCACTCGCCTTCGCCCGTGAACCGCCCGGGTCTGCGGTGCGAGTGCGCAAGATGCCGATAGCAGGCCGGAGACACGCGTCATGTCGCAAACGATCCAAGCGCTTCTGCAGCGCGGTGCGGAGGCCTCGCCCGCTATCGACGCTCCTGACCGCCCGACGCTGACCTATGGCGGGTTGCGCGACCTCGCCGGCCGGACCCAGGCGGCGCTGAATTCCATGGGCGTAGGGCGTGGGGATCGCGTGGCCATCGTCCTGCCGAACGGCCCCGAGATGGCGACCTCCTTTGCGACCATCGCCGCCAGCGCGACGACCGCGCCGCTGAACCTTGGCTACCGCGAGGACGAGTTCGACTTCTACATCACCGACCTGAAGGCCAAGGCGCTGGTCGTGGCCCGCGACTATACCGGCCCCGCGCTGGCGGTTGCCGCCCGCCATGGGGTGCGCATCGTCCGCCTCGACACGGATGCCTCCAGGCCGGCCGGCTGGTTCGACCTGTCGTCGGAAACAAGCGGAACGGCGACGGACGCCACCACCGGTTTTGCCGGCCCGGACGACGTGGCGCTCGTCCTGCACACCTCGGGCACCACGTCGCGACCCAAGATCGTGCCGCTTCTCCAGCGCAACGTCACGGCGTCCGCGCGCCACATCGGCGAGACGCTGCGCCTCACGGCCGAGGACCGCTGCCTCAACATCATGCCGCTCTTCCACATCCATGGATTGATCGCGGCCGTGCTGTCGTCCTTTGCCGCGGGCGGGTCGATCTGGTGCTCGCCGGGCTTCAACGCGCTGTCCTTCTTCTCCTGGCTCGAGGCGGCCAGGCCGACCTGGTACACTGCCGTCCCGACGATGCACCAGGCGATCCTCGCCCGGGCCCCGCGCAATGCCGGCATCATCGCGGCGACGAAGCTGCGCTTCATCCGGTCCTCCTCGGCCTCGCTGCCGCCCCAGGTCATGACGGCGCTCGAGGAGACCTTCGGCGCTCCGGTCATCGAGAGCTACGGCATGACCGAGGCGAGCCACCAGATGACCTCGAACCCTCTGCCGCCGCTCGTGCGCAAGGCGGGTTCGGTCGGGCTCGCGGCGGGCCCGCAGGTGCGCACCGCAGATGAGAGCGCGGACACGTTGCTGCCGGACGGATCTCTGGGCGAGATCGTGATCTCCGGCCCGAACGTGACACCGGGCTACGAGGCCAATCCGGCAGCGAACCAGAGCGCCTTCTTCGAGGCCGAGGGCCAGCGCTGGTTTCGCACCGGCGACCAGGGCCGGTTCGACGAGGAGGGCTTCCTGCGGATCACGGGGCGCCTGAAGGAGATCATCAACCGCGGCGGCGAGAAGATCAGCCCGCTGGAGGTCGACGAGGTGTTCATGGACCATCCGGCCGTGGCGCAGGTCGTCACCTTCGGCATTCCCCATGACAGGCTCGGCGAGGAGGTGGGGGCGGCCGTCGTGCTGAAGCCGGAGACGAGCGCCACCGAGCAGGATTTGCGCAGCTTCGTCGCCGAGCGGCTCGCGGACTTTAAAGTGCCGCGCAAGCTCGTGATCCTGGACGAAATCCCGAAGGGAGCAACGGGAAAGCTGCAGCGGATCGGACTGGCGCAGAAGCTGGGGCTGACTGCTTAGGTCGAGAAGTCCGACACCTCGCGATCCGCGGGCGGCGCGGCTTTGCATGATGCCGTTTGCGGCCTGCCCAGAAGGACACGGATAGTCCGATGAAGATCTGCATCTACGGCGCCGGCGCGATCGGCGGGTTCATGGCCGCCAAGCTCGCCAAAGCGGGGGCGGAGGTAAGCCTCGTGGCGCGCGGGCCGCATCTCCAGGCGATGCGGGAGAAGGGCCTGACCCTCATCGAAGAGGGCGAGCGCTGGACCGTGCCTGTCCGCGCGGCCGAGAATCCCGCCGAACTCGGCGAGCAGGACTATGTCGTCGTCACGCTGAAGGCCCACTCCGTTCCCGGGGCCGTGCCCTCCATGCAAGCCCTTTTCGGACCGGACACTACGGTCGTGATGGGCGTCAACGGCGTCCCGTGGTGGTACTTCTACAAGCTCGGCGGCCCCTTTGAGGGGCGGCGCCTGCACGCCGTCGATCCCGGCGACGCGCAGTGGAACGGGATCGGCCCGGAGCGGGTGCTGGGCTGCGTCGTCTACCCGGCGGCGGAGGTCGTGGAGCCGGGCGTGATCCTGCACGTCGAGGGAAACCGGTTCAGCCTGGGCGAGCCGTCCGGAGAGAAGACCGAACGGTCCGAGACCCTGTCGAAGCTCCTGGCCGCGGCCGGCCTGAGGGCTCCCGTCCGGCCGAAGATCCGGGACGAGATCTGGGTGAAGCTCTGGGGCAACCTGTCGTTCAATCCGATCAGCGCCCTTACCCTTGCGACGCTCGACGTGCTGTGCGCCGATCCCGGCACGCGCGCGGTGGCCCGCAACATGATGCTCGAGGCGCAGGCCATCGCCGAGAGTCTCGGCGTCAAGTTCCCCATCGACGTCGAGCGGCGGATCGACGGCGGCGCGGCGGTGGGCGCGCACAAGACCTCCATGCTCCAGGATCTCGAGCGAGGCCGTCCGCTGGAGACCGACGCGCTCGTGACCGCAGTGCAGGAGATGGGAGCTCTGGTCGGCGTGCCGACCCCTACGATCGACACCGTGCTCGCGCTCGTCAGCCTGAAGGCGAGGACGGTTCAAGGCGGGTCCGTCCGGGATCCGGCCCGGCCCTGAAGGGGGCCCGGCATGGTGATGCCCCTGATCCTGGCCCGCGGTCCGGGACGCTGCGTGAGGCTGGACCCGCGCGGGCCCATGCCGCCAGTCTCTGACGCTGCCCAGGACGGGCAGAACGTCCGTGCTGATGCCAGGCTTACCTCACCCGCGGGCTGAGCATGACGATCTCGCGGATCTCCACCGGCCGGGCGAGGAGTTCGTCGGCGTGGTCCATCAGCGGCTTGAGATGGGACTGCGTGAGGTGCCAGTCGAGATCCGCGCGGCTGACCCAGTTCTCGTAGAAGATGAATGTGCATGGATCCTTGGCGTCGACATGAAAGTCATAGTCGAGGCAGCCGGGCTCGGCGCGGGTCGGTTCGACGAACCCCGCCAGGATCTCCTGCAGGCGCTCGCGTGTCTCGGGCTTGGCGACGACGGTACCGATGATCGTGCAGCCGGGCTTCATGGTCGTGGTCCTTCTTGCTCGAGGTCTCGATCAGGTGACGGCGCTCAGCGCCGGGCCTGGCTCAGCGCCACGGCCAGGATGATGATGCCGCCGCGGGCGATGAGTTGCTGGCTGAACTCCAGGCCCATCAGGATCAGGCCGTTGTTGATGAGGCCGATCATGAGGGCGCCGACGATCGTGCCGACGACGGTTCCCGCCCCGCCGAAGAGGCTTGTGCCCCCGAGCACGGCGGCGGCGATGACGGAGAGCTCGTCGCCCTCGCCGAGCTGGAAGCGGCCGGATTGCAGGCGGCCCGCATACAGCATGCCGGCCAGCGCCGCAGCCATCGACGAAATGACCAGGACGCGCAGCTTCACCGAACGCGTGTCGATCCCGGAATAGCGCGCGGCCGTCTCGCCGCCGCCCGTGGCAAGGACCCGCCGTCCGAAACTCGTGCGGCGCAAGACGATGTGGCCGATGACGCCCAGGACGAGCATCCAGATCAGGAGCACGGGGATGGCTCCGATCTTTCCACCGCCGAAGACCCAGGAGTATCCGGGGTTGATGATGGGGACCGCGGCCGTGTTGCTGATCCACATCGCGACGCCCTTGGCGATGCCCATCATGGCAAGCGTCGTCAGGAAGGACGGGATGCCGATGCGTGTCGTCAGGAGCCCGTTGACGAGGCCGACGACGAGCCCGGTGCCGAGGCCGGCGACGATGCCCGCAAAGGGCCCTCCGACGTCGATGGCCATGGCGGTGACGACGGAGGAGAGGCCGGCGACGGCGCCGATCGAGAGATCGATCTCGCCTGCCGACAGGACGTAGGTCATGGCAATCGCCATCACGGCGATCATGGCGGTCTGGCGAACGATGTTCAGGAGATTGTTCGGGTCGAGAAAACCCTTGTCGTGCAACGCCAGCGCGAACAGGGCGAAGATCACGACGAAGCCGATATAGATGATGTTCTGCCGCCAGTTGCCGAGGCCCGTGCGCTGCACGAGGGACGTGGCGGGCGAAAGCGCCTCAGTGGCCATGGCGAAGCTCCGGTGCTGGGGGACGCAGGAAGGGCGCGTCGGCGGCCTTGCGGGTGACGGACTGCTGGACGGCGATCTGGAGACGGCGCTCGGCCGCCTGGAGCCGCAGAACCGGGTCTTCATCGTCCGGACCGGCGTCGTCGAGGTCGCGCCGCTCGATCATCCCGGCGATGCGGCCGCCCGCCATCACCGCGATGCGGTCGGATGCGGCGAGGAGTTCAGAAAGCTCCGAGGAGATCATCAGGACGGCCTTGCCCGAGCGGGCGAGCTCTCGCACCAGGCCGATGATCTCGGCCTTGGAACCGATGTCGATGCCGGCCGTCGGCTCGTCGAGGACGAGGATGTCGGGTTCGGTGGCGAGCCATTTGCCGATGACGACCTTCTGGGCGTTGCCGCCGGAGAGGGTGCGGACAGGCGCGTCGCGCGACGCCGTCTTGACGCGCAGCCCCGCAATCTGCCGGTCGGTCAGGTCCCGGGCCTTCTTCCTGTCGAGGAAGGCAAAGCGGGACAGGCGGTCGACGACCGCCATGGTCATGTTTGTGGCGACGGAATGGGCCGGGATGAGACCCTGGCGCAACCTGTCCTCCGGCACCAGGGCAATGCCGCGCGCGATCGCGTCGGCCGGGTTGCGTAAGACGACGCGGGTGCCGTTCACCAGGACTTCGCCGGCCACGAGGGGATCGATCCCGGCGATCAACCGCGCGAGCGCCGAGCGGCCCGAGCCGAGGAGCCCGGCGACCCCGACCACTTCGCCCCGGTGGACGGTGAGGTCGATGTCGCGTGGCTTCTCGCGGCCGCAAACGCCCCTCAGCTCCAGCAGGGCTTCGCCCCGCGTGGCATCGCTGCGCGCCACGTCCGACAGACCGCGCGAGCGCTTGCCGACGATGTGCTCGATCATCGCCTCGAGCGGCAGGTCGGCAAGGCTGGCCGTGATCACCTTGCGGCCATCGCGCAGGATCGTCGCGCGGTCGGCAATGCGCGTGATCTCGTCCATGCGATGCGAGACGTAGATGATGGCCACGCCGTCCGCCTTCAGGCGACGCAGGAAGGCAAAGAGGCGGTCGACATCCTCGGCCGACAGCGCCGTTGTGGGTTCATCCAGGATGAGGACCCTGGCATCCTGCGAGATGGCCTTGACGATCTCGGTCAGTTGGCGCTGGCCAGCACCCAGCGAGCCGACGAGCGCGTCGGGATCGACCGATGCGCCAAGTGCCTCGAACCAGCGCTTGGCCCTCGTCACGGATGCGGCATCGTCGATCAGCCCGAGACGGGTGCGCGTCTCCCGGGTCAGGGCGATGTTCTGCGCGACGCAGAGCGTCGGGACGAGGCTCATCTCCTGGAAGATCATGGCGATCCCGGCCTTGCGGGACGTTTCCGGGTCGCCGTCGCCGAGCCTCACGCCGTTGGCCTCGACATTCCCCTCGTCGGGAACATGGACGCCGTTCAGCACCTTGAGGATCGTCGATTTTCCGGCGCCGTTCTCGCCGAGGAGGGCGTGGATTTCCCCGGCTTCGACCTCCAGGTCGACATCGACGAGGGCGCGGACGCCCCCGAAGGCTTTCGACACGCCGCGCATGGTGACGGCGTGGGCCGCCGCTGCACGGGTCACGGCAGCACCTTCACCCACTGGCCGCACTCTCCGGACGCGAGCAGGGCGTCGGCGATGCGGTTGATGCGATAGCCGTCCTCGAAGTTCGGCGAGGGCTGCTGGCCGGAGACGATCGCGGCCCAGAAATCATGCGCCTCGATGATCTTCGTCTCGGTGTAGCCGATGCCGAGCGCCGGGATCGGCCATAGCGCCGCGCCATAGGGGTGCGCCGGGCCGGTGAAGACGGTGCGAAAGCCGCGCGCGTCCGCCGGATCGTCGGCGAAGAACACCTGGAGCTGGTCACGCTTCTCGTAGTCGAAGGTGATCGAGCCCTTCGTGCCGTGGATCTCGAAGGTCAGAAAGTTGTTGCGGCCCCAGCCGTTGCGGGTGGCCTCGAGCGAGCCGACCGCACCATTGTCGAAGCGCAGGAGCGAGACGACCTCGTCATCGACATCGACCGGGGCGCGTTCGACGTTCGAGCGCTTCTCCGACGCGCCGAGCTTGTCGAAGCCGCCCGACTGCACCGGCCGCGCCGGTACGATCGTGCGCACGATGGCGCTGACCTCGCTGATCTCGCCGACGAGATAGCGGGCGATGTCGACGACGTGGGTGCCGATGTCGCCGACGGCCCCCGACCCCGCTACCGCTTTCTGAAAGCGCCAGGAAAGTGGTCCGTCCGGATCGGCCGACCAGTCCTGGAGATAGGTGCCGCGGAAATTGAGGATCTCGCCGATGCGGCCGTCCTCGATGTATTTGCGGGCGAGAGCGATGGCTGGCGTGCGACGATAGTTGAAGGCCACCATGTGGATCACGCCGGCCTTGCGGACCGCGTCCAGCATCGTCTTCGCCTCGTCGCCGGTGCGGGCGAGCGGCTTTTCCGAGAGGATGTGCTTGCCCGCCTGGGCGGCCGCGATGGCGATCTCGGCATGGCTGTCGTTCGGCGTCACGATGTCGACGGCATCCACGTCCGGCCGAGACACGGCTGCGCGCCAGTCGGTCGTCCATTCCTCGAAGCCGAACCGCTCCGCAGCCTCGCGGGCAAGCGCCTCGGTGACGTCCACCACCACTTTGCGCACGGGAATGGCCGGCGCCGGCCAGAAGAACATCGGCATGCCGGCATGGCCAAGGGCATGAGCCTTGCCCATGAAGCCGCCGCCGATCATTGCGAGGTTGAGAGGTTTGGTCATGGTGTCACCTGGCGAGAAGAATGGTCTGGCGAAGGAAGGAGCCGGCGGGCGCGACAGCGCCGCGCCGGCCCAGGCGTCGCGCCCGGGAGGGCGGCGCGGCGCTCAGTTCATGCTGCCCTTGATCTTGGACGTGGCCTCGGTGCGGTAGACGGTCTTCCACGCGTCGAGGAGGTTGTCCTTAGTGACGGGAAGCGCGTTGAGGGCCACGAAGTCCGGGGCCTTCTTGCCGAGCAGGCCGTAGCCGGCGAGCTTGGCCTCGGTCACGCCCTGATCGAAGGGACGCTGGGCGCCCAGACCCTTGACGAAGCCGCCCTTGGCGATGTCGATCGCGACATTCTCGCCGAGGTCGATCGTGGTGATGACGAGATCGTCCCGCCCGGCATTGCGGGCAGCCGAGATGACGCCCTCGGCCGGCACGTCCCACACCGCCCAGATGCCGTTCAGACCGGGGTTGGAGGTGAGGATGGCGGAGGCTGCCTTCTCGGCGTCGCCCGTGAAGTCCGGTCCGCCAATGCCCTGCTCGGCGACGATCTTGATGTCGGGATAGTTGTCGGCGATCGTCTTCTTGAACGCCGTGTAGCGCTGCTTCGTCACGAAGAAGTCGGCGGCGTGGAAGACGAGGCCGATCTTGCCCTTGCCGTTCAGGGCCTCAGCCATCAGGTGGGCGGCGGCGACGCCGTTGCCGTAATTGTCGGCCGATACGACGCTCACATAGTCCTGCCCGGCCTTCATGCCGGGTGGCACGTTCTCCATGAAGACGATCTTTGTGCCCGCGGCGGCGGCCGCCTTGTAGGCTCCTGCAGTTGCGGCGGGGTCGGTCGGCACGGAGACGATGATCGTCGGCTTCTGCGCCATCACCGTCTCGATGTCGGCGACCTGCTTCTCCGGCTTGAAGCCGGCATCGGTCACCGCGATGACCTTGATGCCCATCTTACCGAACTGGTCCTTGAGGCCCTCGACCTGGGCACGCGACCAGTCATTGCCGCCATAGTGCATGACGATCGCGGCGGTCGCGTTCATCGCCTTGATCTTTGCGATCTCGTCGTCGCCGAGGACGACCGAGGAGGCCGGCGAGGGCTGCTCGCCGAGTGGGCCGGTCGAAAGCACCTTTGTCTGGAGTTCGGCGAGCGCCGCCTTGGGGTCGGCGAAGGCGCTGGTGGAGAGGACGGTTCCGGCGAGCAGGGCCGCCGCCAGAACCGCTCTGCGGGTGACGTTGTTCATGGACGTGTTTCCTTCCCTCTGGTGATCGGCCGACAGGGCGGCCGCTTTCCGTCAGCCGAGCAGTTCGGCGAGGACTTTTCGGCTGCGGGCCGCGCCTTCGGCGGGATCCGGCCATGAGTCGAGTTCCGCGGTGATCCAGCCGTCGAAGCCGGTTTCGAGCAGCGCCCGGACAACGGCGCGGTTGTCGAGCGACCCGGCGTCGAGCGGCGTGAAGGCGAAGGGATCGGGCTGGAAGCCCTTCAGGTGGACGTAGCTGATGCGGTCGCGCAGCTCGCGCACTTGCCTCGCCGGGTCGCCGCCCGCGGCGGCCAGGTGGGCGGTGTCCGGGCAGAAATCGATCGAGGTGTGGTGGAAGACCTCGGTCACGGCCTCGGGGCCCTCCACGATGGTCGTGAGGTGGGGATGGTAGTGGGGGCGAAGCCCTGCCTTGCGGGCGATGGCGACGACCTTCTCCAGCGCAGCGCCGAGGCGCTCGATGTCGCCGGGCCTGGTTCCGCCCGCCCGCTTGGCCCCGCCGCCGACGACCAGATGCTCCGCGCCATGCCGCGCCGCCGCGTCCGCCGCGCGTTCGATGCGCGCCAGCTCCTCGGGGAGGATGTCATCGAAGATGAAGTTGCCGCCCGAATAGGCCGCCACCAGCTTGACCCCGGCCGCGTCGAGGGCACGGGTCAGATCCGCGGGACGATCGGCGTAGTCGAGGAGATTTCCGTCGAACAGCTCCACCCCGGTATAGCCGGCGGCACCGATATCGCGGATGGCGCGCTCCATGTCGCCAAAAGTCCGATAAGTCAATTGCGTGATGGACGTCACGCCGACGGCGTTCCCGCCGAGCGCGCCCCAGCAGTTGGCGTGATATGCCAGCTGTATAGCCATGACCGTTTCTCCCGTCCGAAGGCAAGTGACGTCGCGTTCTGCCAGGAATACTGGCAGATGAGCTTTCCGCACTGGTGCCTTCGCTTGATCCCCGGCAGTTTGTATTCTGCGGTGGTGATTGAGCATTGGACCCGGCGGCCCTTTTGGTCAATCGTCCTTTTGCCGAAAAGGCCGCCACCTTTTGCTGGAAAAATCAGAACCCTTTGCGGGAAAACGTTTTTTGATTAGGATCGAGACCCCGTGTGACGAGAGGATTGGGGAACTCTTGAGGCCTGAAGGGACAAGATCGAACGACGGCGCCTCGCCGAGCGGGCGCGGGCGGGGACGTCCCCGGGTCGTGGACGTGGGACAGGCGAGCCTTGCTGCCGTGTTCTCCACTGTCCGCGACGGCGTCGCCACGACCCGCCCGGCCGTGGAGGAGGCGACCGGCTTCAGCCGCGCGGTCGTCGTCGAGCGCCTGGCGACGCTGGAAGCGTTCGGCCTTCTCGGACCCGGCGATCTCGCGGCTTCGACGGGAGGCCGCGCTGCGCGGAACCTTCGCTTCAGGGCCGAAGCCGGCCTGATCCTTCTCGCCGTTATCGACCGGTCCTCGCTCGCAGTCGGTCTCGCCGATCTCGACGGCATCATCCAGATGGAGCACCACGAGGCCCTGGACGTCTCGGCTGGACCGGAGGCCCTCCTCGACCGTCTCACCATGCTGTTTGTCTGGCTGGGCGAAGAACAGGGGGGCAGGAACGCCGTGTGGGCAATCGGGCTCGCGGTGTCGGGCGCAGCCGCCGCCGACCTCGGTGGAGCCGGGGAGGCCGCCATTTTCGCGTCCGATCCCTCCGATCCCTGGTCCGCCGGCGATCTCGCCTGCGAGCTCGCTGCCCGCTTCGGCGCCCCTGTCTGGGCCCGCAGCAGCACCCAGATGATGACGATGGGCGAACTCCTTGCCGGCACCGGGGTGGGAATACGGGACCTGCTCTTCGTCAACCTGTCGCGCTCGGTCACCGCCGGGGTTGTCTCGGACGGCCGTCTGCACCGCGGCGCGCATGGCGCCACCGGTCTCATCGGCCACATGCCGACCGGCGAAGAGAGTGACGTTCCCTGCCGGTGCGGCATCAAGGGCTGCCTCGAATCCCTTGTCGGCAGCGACGCCGTGGCACGCGAGGGCGCCAGGGCCGCGGCCGACGGACGGAGCCCCTATCTCGCGCAGGTGGTGAAACGCGGCGACCCCATCGTGGCCGCCGATGTCGGGCAGGGTGCGCAGGTCGGTGATGCCTTCTGCGCCGAGTTCATGTCGCGCTGCGGGCGTCTCCTGGGCGCCGGCCTCGCCCCCCTCGTCAACCTCCTGAACCCCGCGCTCGTCGTCCTCGGGGGCAGCGTGCCGCAGACGGGCGACGTGCTGCTGGCGGCGGTTCGGGAGTCCATTTACCGGCTGTCGCACCCGCGGGCGACGCGCGAGCTGCGCATCCTGCGCTCCCAGATGGGCGGAACCGCGGGGCTCATCGGCGCCGGCCGGATGGTCGCCGACGCCCTTTTCGCTGCCGAATTTCTTCCCGACTGGATCGCGCTCGGCACGCCGCGGCGCCTTCCCAGTGTGCAGGCGCGCATCGATGCCTCGCGTGCCGCCCGGCGCCGCCCGCCTTCGCTGCCGGTCAGCGGGCAGGCGGCTGCGTCATGAGCTTGCGCGCCGCGGCAAAGACGGCGAACGTAACGGCGCCGGTCGAGGTGCTCCGGGATCCGGTGGAACGATGACCATCAGCGGGCTGGGACCCAGGGGTGAACGCGCGGTCTCCGCTGAGCAGATCGCGCTCACACAGGCCGAGCGCGATGCGGCGCTGGCGGCGCGCTTCAGCGTCGCCGTGGTCTTGCACACGACAACGAGCGACTGGTCCCGACAGGAACTCGCCGGCATCGTCACCACCCTCGGCGTGCATGGCGCTGCCGTGGTCGACGTCGTGGATTGCGGCTTCGATCGCGAGCGGCAGGCCCAGCAGCTGCGCCGCCTCGCAGGGGAGAGCGTGGACGCCGTCATCAGCATCCCCGTCGGCAACGTGTCCGTGGCGGACGCGCATCGCGCCGTGAGCAGGGCCGGCAAGCGTCTCATCCTGCTCGACAATGCGCCGACCGGCCTGATGCCCGGCACCGACTATGCCGCCGTGGTCTCGGCTGACAATTTCGGGCTCGGCGCCATCGCGGCCGAGCTTCTCTCGCCCTATGTCCCGGAGGAGGGCGTGGTCGGCATCCTGACCTATGCGACGGATTTCTTCGCCACCAACGAGCGCGAGATCGCCTTTCGCAAATGGGTCGCCGCAAACCGTCCGGACGTCACCCTGGTGCGTGGCCGCTTCGGCAAGATCGGCGAGGCGGGTGCGGCCTTCGACTCGTTGATCCTGGAGAACGACGACCTTGAAGGCCTCTTCGTCGCCTGGGACGTGCCGGCCATGAATGCACTTGCCGCCGTGGCTGCGACAGGCCGGCGCCTTCCCGTCACGACCGTGGATCTCGGCAATGCCGTCGCCGCAGAACTTGCCGACGACGGCGCACTCAAGGGTGTCGCCGCCCAGCGTCCCTACGAACAGGGGTCCGCGGCTGCGCTCGCCACGCTCATGGCCCTGACCGGCCGGCAGCCGCCCTCCTGGATCGCCCTTCCCGGCTTCGCCGTCACCCGCGAGAACGTCGTGGAAGCCTACCAGGTCGTCTGGCACCAGCCGGCACCGGCGGCCCTGCGCAAGCTAAGGCGGGAGTGATGGCAGTCATCGCGAGCGCGATGAGCCTCTAGAAAGCTCCCCCTAGGCTGGCGCGTCAGAAAAAATTTGGCAGTGAATGGGGCCACAAAGGCCCTGTCCGGGTACTGCTGCGCCGCAGCCAGCCTTTCCGTTCGAGCTGCCGCAGCACCCGGTGCCGCCCTGTAAACTCGCTGCAGCGTCACCTCAGTTCGCGTGCGGGTTTGGCTCCGCCGCAGGCGTCACCGGCTGTCGCGCTTGGCTTGCGAGACGCTGGCGGCCTTGCGCTGGCGGCCGAGTTCCATGGGGCGGGCGAGATCCTCGCGGCGTCCGCTTGCGACGTTGCGCATGCCCTGGTGGGCGTGGCGGCTGTTGGGCAGGGCCGTGCTTTGGCTTGCCTGCTTCATATCGAGCGCCTTGCGCGCGTTCTCTACGAGGGTGGCAGCGGCGGCGAGGCGGCGGCGGCGCTCGATCTCGCTGTTGAGCCTGCGCATCGCCATGGCCAGGACCTCGACCTTGAGATGTGAGCCGCTGTCGGATCGCGACGCTTCGGCACCCCTTGGGGCCGCCTTGCCGCGCATCTCGCGCCGGCGCTGGAAGGCCTGGGTGCGGGCCTTCTCACGGGCGCCGCGGAGCAGCTTGGCGAGATCGAGCAACTCCTGGTCGCTCAGGTCCTGCACGGCGGGATGATGCGATTTTTCCACCAGCTCACGCTCGCCGTCGTTCAGGGCACGGGCTTCTTCCTTCTGTGAAATGGCCATTGTGTCCCCGGAGTTATCGGCGGCACCCGTCGGCCGCTCCCACAATCATAGGTTGTGCCCCAGCTCGAGCCAAGCCCGGCGGGCTACGCCCTGGCGACCGGCGTGCTCCGGACCGCGTGTACGAGGTGGCTCCTTCGTCCGTCGCAAACGCCCGACAACGAACCCTTCTGCAGACGGCCGCGTTTGAAGCGTGGTCCGTGCAGGAGATCCAGATGCCGCCTCAGAGCGCCCCCATACCTTTCCAACCGTCCTTCGAGCAGGTCGAACCCGAGGCCGAGGCGAAGGTCGCCGCCGAACTCGCCGAGACGATGCTCTCCATCAGCCGCAAAACCTACGCCGATGGCGGTCACGGCCTGCGGAGCGTGCACGCCAAGAGCCATGCCCTGCTGCGCGGGTGGATCGACATTCTCCCGGATCTTCCTGCCGCCTATGCGCAGGGGCTTTTCGCCACGCCCGGGCGGCACGCGGTGGTGCTGCGCTTCTCCTCCGTGCCTGGGGATATCCTGCCAGACAGCATCTCGACGCCGCGCGGCCTTGCCATCAAGGTGCTCGACGTTGCCGGCGAACGCCTTCCAAGCGACGAGGCCGCGGACGTCCAGGACTTCGTGCTCGTCAATGCGCCGGCCTTTGCGGCTCCCTCGCCGAAAGCCTTTCTGGCAAATGCGAAGCTGCTTGCGGCCACCACGGACCGGGTCGAGGGCCTGAAGAAGGTCGTGGCCACCGTCACGCAGGCGACCGAAAGGGTGGTGGAGGCGTTCGGCGGAGAGAGCGCACTCTTGAAGACGCTGGGCGGCGAACCGCAGACCCATCCCGCCGGTGAGACTTACCACAGCCAGACACCGCTGCTGTGGGGCGAATACTTCGCCAAAGTCTCGGTCGCACCTGCTTCTGACCGTCTCAGGGCGCTCACGGGGCAAAGGGTCGCCGTCGGGGACGACCCCGATGGGCTCCGCCACGCCCTTGTCGAGCTGTTCGCCACCCATGGCGGAGAGTGGGATTTGCGGGCACAGCTGAGCACCGACCAGGACGCGATGCCCGTCGAGGACGCATCTGCGGTTTGGCCCGAGGAGAATAGCCCTCACGTTCCGGTGGCGCGGATCACGGTCGACGCCCAGGATGCGTGGACACCGGCCCGCTCCGGGGAGATCGACGACAGGATGGCTTTCAGCCCGTGGCATTGCCTCGCCGCGCACCGGCCGCTCGGGGCGGTGAACAGGGCGCGTCGCGTCGCCTACCCCCGTTCCGCGGCCTTCCGCATGGCGCCTGACCGGGCTTGATCCTCGTTTCGACAGGCGGGTGAGGCGCACAGCCGGACGCGGGTGGACATGATCCCCCGCGTCTTCGCGCCAACCCGGTCTCGCCACGTCCCCGGCCAGATTGTCCCCTCAGGTTGCGGCCCCTTTGGTGATTCACAGAGCGTTCGCATGCATGTCCGCTTCCTTGCTGCCTGCTTCACGGCAGCTTTCTCGTCCGTGCTCTTGGCTGGCGGACCGGCCAGGGCCGATGATTTCGAAACGCAGGCAAAGGCTGCCTTCGCCCCGGTCGTGAAGGAGTTCGACATTCCGGGGCTGGTGGTGGGCGTAACCCGCGATGGCGAGCACCGCTTCTATGCGACCGGCCTGTCGTCGCGTGCGGACGGGCGGCCCGTAACCCCCGACACGCTGTTCGAACTCGGCTCCATCAGCAAGCTCTTCACCGCGACGCTTGCGGCCCTGGCGGAGGTCAGGGGGACGCTGCGCCTCGACGACACCGTCGCGCGACACGTGTGTGCCGGTGCCTGCCGGATTGGAAACGGCCTGTCCCTGATGGACCTCGCCACGCATCACTCCGGCGGGCTGCCCCTGCAGGTGCCGGATACCGTGCCGGACGTGCCGGCTCTCGTGGACTGGCTGAAACACTGGACGCCCGCACAGACGGGGGCGCGGAGCTACTCCAACATCAGCATCGGATTGCTCGGCCATATCTCGGCAAAAGCGCTGGGGATGAGCTACAGCCAGGCGGCGGAGTCCATCCTGTTCCCGGCGTTCGGCTTGCAGAACACCTGGATCACGGTGCCCGAGCGGGCCATGCCGGACTACGCCTTCGGCTATGACCGCAAGACCGAACGGCCGATCCGCGTCTCGCCGGGCGTCCTGGATGCGGAGGCTTACGGCGTCAAGTCCACGGCCCGCGACATGCTGAAGGTGCTCGACGCGGAACTCGGCCTCGGTGAGATCCCGGCCGAGTTGAAGACCGCGATCGCCCGTACCCAGCAAGGCCAGTTCAGGACGGAATGGTTCACGCAGGACATGGTGTGGGAGCAGTATCCCTGGCCAACCAGTCTCAACGCGCTCCTGGCCGGCAATGGGACCGACGTGATCCTAAAACCGCAGCCAATGGAGGCGATCAGCCCGCCTTTGCCGCCGCAGACGAACGTCCTTCTCGACAAGACGGGATCGACGAACGGTTTCGGAGGCTATGTCGCGCTGATCCCGGGCCAGAAGCTCGGCGTCGTCGTTCTCGCCAACAGGAATTACCCGAACGATGCGCGGGTGAAGGCGACATACCAGCTCATCGAGGCGCTCCTGGCGCGGTGAGACAGAGCAGGCCGTGGCTGCGCGTGAGTGTCAGGCCACGGCCGCTCCCTGACCAGCCTAGCCGTCAGAAGCGTCGCGCCCGATGTATGGCCGATGACATTCTCCTATTTTGTAAATATTGACATGTCGAGTTTCGTACTTTAATTGGGAGTGCATGACCGACGAAGCCCTCACTCTCTCCCAACTCGCCGAGCGCAGCGGCGTGGAGGCGCGCACCCTGCGCAGCTGGATGCAGCAGGGTGTCATTCCCGGTCCGGAAAGTGCCGGACGCAACGCCCGTTATGCGGCCTCGACGTTGACACGCGTGCTGGCCGTGAAGGCCATGCGCGAAGTTTACGGCCTGTCGCTCGGCGAGATCCGGCGCGATCTCCTGGCCGCCGACGAGGGCCGGATCGCCGCCTATGCGGCGATGGCAGCGAGCGGAGCCCAGCCGGACGCCCGTTCGGCGTCAGTGCAAGAGGACAGGAGCCCGCCGAAGCCTGCGTCGCCGCCCGATCCTGCTCCTCCTCCGGCGGCGTCGTCGGCGGCCGACTACCTTCGCAGCCTGCGCTCGTTAGGGGTCTTCGGCAGCGCGCCAGGGGCCGCGCCTCCGGGGCCGAAAGCCGGCAGGGCGCTCGCCACGCATTCGTGGTCTTCCGCCGCACCGCTCCGGCACCGGGCGTTGCCAGTGGACAGCAGCGAGGCCGACGGCCCGGCTCCGGCACCCGCATCCCCGACCGGAGAAGAGCCTCACCAGGTCTTCGGCCCGAGCGGTAGCGGTTCGCGCCTTGCCAAGCTGGCCAAGGCCCTGACGCGCATCGCGGGCGCGCGCCCCACCCGCCGCAAGGCCCGCGGCGAGGTGCGCCTCCACATCCCTATCACCCCGGACCTCGACCTCGTCGTTCGTGGGAACCACTCACCCGAGGAGATTGCCCGCTTCGAGCAGGTGGCCGACCTCCTCAGAACAATCCTGACCGGAGGGAGCGACCATGACTGAGACCCTGACCTTGAAGGCTGCCGCCGACCGCTCCCTCGCCTGGGCCGAGGGCAATTCCGTGCGCTACATCGTGGCGACCGTCGAGGCCGCCAAGCCGGCCGAGACGGCGCACAAGCAGGCACCCAAGGTGAACCTGGCGCTCGTCATCGACGCCTCCGGCTCCATGGGTGGCGACAAGCTCGCCAACGCCAAGGCGGCCGCGCGCGGCGTCGCCGAGCGACTGCGCGAGGGCGACCGGCTCACGGTGGTGAGCTTCGCGGAAGACGTGATCGTCCACGCCGACGCGGTGCCGGTCTCCCCCGCGAACCTGCCCGGCATCCTCGACGCGATCCGGGCGCTGGACACGCGCGGCATGACCAACCTATCCGAGGGCTGGCTGACCGGAGCCGAGAAGGTGGCGCTCGCCGCGACCCCGGGCACGCTCAACCGCATCATTCTGCTCTCGGATGGCCAGGCGAATGCCGGCATCACGGCACCCGACGACCTCGCCACCCATGCCGCCGAGCTCGCCAGGCGCGGCATCGCCACGAGCACGGTCGGGATCGGCGACGGTTACGCGATCCCGGTGCTGCAGGCCATCGCCGAGCATGGCGGCGGACGCCTGCACGATGCCGAGCACGGGGCCGAGATCGTCGAGGTGCTGATGGGCGAACTCGGCGAGATCGGCGACGTCGCGGCGCAGAACGTCATCGTCACCCTGTCCGTCCCGGCCACTGCCCGCGCCGCCCTCGTGGGCTCGGCCCCGGTGACGGTCGGGGCAGGGACGCTCGCGGTGTTCGCCGGCACGCTGCTGGCGGGCCGTGCGCGGCAGTTCGTCTTCCGGGTGACGTTGCCGGCCGGGCCCATCGACGACACCCTGCTCTTCGGCGTGACCGCGCGAGGAACGTCCCCGGCCGGAGACGCCATCGAGGCCGCCTCAGCGGAAGTGCCCTTCACCTTCACCGAAGGCGCCCGCAACAGCCGGCAGTCCCGTGACGCCGACGCCACCATGACCGCCGTCCGGGCCTGGCACGCCGACATCGTGCGCAGCGCCGCGCGCATGAACCGTGAGGGCGACCGGCGCACAGCCAAGGCCTATATCGAGCGGGAACTCCGCCATTTCGAGCGCTACGCCGAGGGGCTTCCGGCAGCCCTGGACCTGCTGCGCGAAATCGTGCTCCTGAGGCAGAATGCGGACCGCACCTGGGACGAGCGCACCCGCAAGGAGATGGAGATGAGGTCCTACGTCGTCGCCAGCGCCGGCGCCGATTATCGCTCTACACCGCGCGCGAGCTGGTCGGAGCGGATCAGGAAGACTGCGCCGCGTGAGTGAACGCGAGTCGAGACCGCTCCCGTCGAATGGTACCCGGCCTATACGTCGGGAACGCTGGCGGCCAGGTCGAAGCCTGGTCGACCCGTGGGGTCTCAGGCCGTCTTGCGCGTCTTGACGTAGCGGTCGAAGGCCACGGCGGCGATGATGATCAGGCCGATGATCACCTGTTGGATGTAGGAAGAGACATTGTTCAGGACGAGGCCGTTGACCAGCACGCCGATCAGGGTGGCACCGACCACCGTTCCGGCGATGGAGCCGGCGCCTCCGAAGAGGCTCGTGCCGCCGATGACGACGGAGGCGATCACCGTCAGCTCATAGCCGATGCCGGCCACCGCCTCGGCCGAGTTGAGGCGCCCGTCGAGGACGAAGCCTGCGAGGCCGGCGAAGAAGCCGACGATCACGTAGACGGAGAGGATGATGCGGTCGACGTGCAGACCCGAAAGCCGAGCCGCCTCCGGATTGCCGCCGACGGCGTAGACGTGGCGGCCATAGCGCGTGTGCCGCAGAACGATGTGGCAGATGACGGCGCAGGACAGGAAAAGCACGACGGGAACTGGCACCGGCCCGATCAGACCCTGACCCCACCAGCGGATGTCGCGCTCGAAGCCGGAGATCGGCCCGCCTCCGGAGAACCAGAGCGTCATGCCGCGAAAGGCCGACAGGCCGCCGAGCGTGACCACGAAGGGCGGCACTTTCAGGCGCGTGATGCCGATGCCCTGCAGCAAGCCGCAGAGAACGCCGATGCCGATCGCCGTCAGCATGGCAAGGTACCACGGATTTCCCACAGCCTCGGTCGCATCCAGCGAGAGCGTGTTGCCCGTCGAGCCCTTGGCGACAGCGGCGGCGATGATGCCGGACAGGGCGAGAATGGAGCCGACGGAAAGATCGATCCCGGCCGTCAGGATCACGAAGGTCATGCCGAGCGCGATCAGCCCCGTAATCGAGATCTGCCGCATGACGTTGAAGAGGTTGGTCGGATCGAGGAATCGCGGCTCCAGCAGGGCGAAGACGATCATCATTCCGAGCAGAAAAATCAGCGGCGCGAAGCGGCCGAGCGTCCCCAGCTTGAACCGGGGCGACTTTCCGCCGGCCCCATCCGCCTCGACCCTGCTCATCGCGCCGTCTCCTTCGATCCCGCCGGACGCATCACGCCGCCGCCCCGTTCGTCCCGCCGTCGAGCGTCATCAGCGTCATGAGCTGCTCCTGCGTCGCCTCCTGCGGTGACAGCTCGCCGGTGAGACGGCCTTCCCGCATCGTGACGATCCGGTCGGCGATGGCGAGCACCTCCGGAAGTTCGGAGGAGATCGCGATCACCGCGATGCCGCGCGATGCAAGCTGGTCCAGCAGCTCGTGCACCTCGGCCTTGGCGGCGACGTCGATGCCGCGCGTCGGCTCGTCGACGATGAGGATCCTGGGGTCGAGCGCCAGCCAGCGGGCGAGCACGATCTTCTGCTGGTTGCCGCCGGAAAGATTGCCCACGATCTGGTCCGGCCCGGTCATCCGCACATTCATGGTGGCCTTGAACCTCGCGAGCTCGGCAGCCTCCTTTGTCTCGTCCATGAACCAGGCCGGGCTGAAGCGCTCGAGCGACGCGACGGAGAAGTTGCGCCGGATTGCCTGCTGCAGGAACAGCGCCTGTTGCTTGCGGTCCTCCGGCACGAGGCCGATGCCGTGGCGGATGGCGTCGCGCGGCGAGCGGATGACGACGGGCTGACCGTCGATCTCGATGCGGTCCACCAGAGCGGGATCGGCGCCGAACACGGCACGGGCAAACTCGGTCCGGCCTGCTCCCACGAGGCCGGCTATGCCGAGGATTTCGCCCCCGCGGACGTCGAGATCGATGCCCTTCAGCCTGATAGCGTGAGACGACCGGCCCTGGCCGGCGCTGCGCAGGCCCCGCACCGACAGACGCACCGGACCGGCCTGGTGGCGCACCGCGGGCCGGCGGTAGAGGTCACTGGCCGCACGCCCGACCATCAACTCGATGATGGTCGGGATCGTCAGCCCCTCGCGGTCCCGCACTGCGGCGAGCCGGCCGTCCCGCAGGATGGTGAACCGGTCACAGATGGCCATCGCCTCCTCGAGGCGATGGGTTACGAACATGATGGAGACGCCCTGGTCGCGCAGCGTCCGCATGATCGTCAGCAGGCGGGTGACCTCGGCCTCCGACAATGCCGATGTCGGCTCGTCCATGATGATGAGGCGGGCTCGGACGGACAGGGCGCGCGCGATCTCGACCATCTGCTGCTCGGCGACGGAGAGATCGGAGACGAGAGCCTCGGGGTCGATGTCGAGGCCGATGCGGCGCGTCAGCTCGCGCGTGTCGGCGCGCATCTTCGGCCAGTCGATGAATCCCCCGAAACGTTGCGGCTCGCGGCCGATGAAGACGTTCTCGGCGACCGTCAGCGTCGGAACGAGGTTGAACTCCTGGTAGATCGTGACGATGCCCAGCGCCTGGGCGTCGAGCGGCCGGGCAAGCGTGACCTGCTGCCCGTCCCAGATCACCGACCCCGCGTCCGGCGTCTGCGCCCCGGACACGATCTTCAAAAGGGTTGATTTTCCCGCGCCGTTCTCGCCGAGAAGGCCATGCACCTCTGCACGCCCGACATCGAAGGACACGTCGTCGAGCGCGAGCACGCCGGGAAATCGCTTTGTCAGGCGATCCAGGCGAAGGAGAGCGGGGGCTTTGTCGTTCATCGGCCCTCGCGCGACGCGATGGTCGGAAAGGGGGCGGGAGCCACGAAGGCTCCCGCCCGCGGGATCAGCTCATCTCCCCGACGCGCTCGGCCTTGTCGAGATTATCCTTGGTGATGGCGATCGGCGTCAGCAGCTTGACCTGCGACTCCGGCTTCTTGCCGTCGCGCACAAACGCCACCGCGATGCGCATCGCCTGGCGGCTCTGCTCGCCCGGGAACTGCTCGATGGTGGCCGCCATCGAGCCGTCCTTGACGGCCTTCAGCGCCTCGGGAAGCGCGTCGAAGCCGTAGATGGCGACACCCGTCAGGTTGCGGGCCTTCACTGCCTCGATGGCGCCGAGCGCCATGTCGTCATTGGCGCAGACGATCACGTCAGGCTTGCCCTTGCCGGCGATGCCGGCCTCGGTGACCGGAAGGGCCTCGGCGCGCGAGAAGTTCGCGGTCTGCTCGAAGATGATCTGGTACTTGTCCTTGGCCTTGTCGAGGACGTTGTGCAGGCCCTTGTTGCGGTCGATCGCCGGACCCGCGCCGGGCTGACCCTGCAGGTGGAAGATCTTCGCGCCATTCGGGAAGGCCTTCATGATGGCCTCGGCCTGGGCCTCGCCGCCCTTCACATTGTCCGCGCCGACATGGGCGAGGATACCCGGGACGTTGCGGACTTGGCGGTCGATGGTAACGACGGGCACGCCCGCGCCGACGGCCTGCTCAAGCGCCGGGGCCATGGCATTCACGTCGAGCGGCGAGATGACGATGGCGTCGACCTTCTGGGTGACGGCAGCCTCGACGTCGCCGGTCTGCTTGGGCACCTGGTTCTGGCCGTCGGTCTCGATCAGCTTGATGTCACCGAGCGTCTTGGCCTCGGCCGCAAGCTGCTTCTGCATGTGCACGAAGAAGGGGAAGGACAGGCTCGGCAGCGAGGTCGCGACTGTCAGCGACTTGGCGGCGAAAGCGCGATGGGCGGTGAGCGTCGCCACGGCAGCGATGCCCGTGGAGGCCAGGAAGTGCCTCCGGGTCAGACGATTGGCCATGTTTGGTTTCCTCCGCGGACTCGGCCCGGTTGATCCGTGCCGATTTCTGTAGGCGGGCAGCTTCCACGCACGAGGAGTCCATTGTCAACGCCAAGTCACGGGTACCCCTGCCATGCGACAGGCGCGTTCCACGCGCTGCGCTCCAAACGGGGGCAGTCGCTGGCAATGCCCGCAGCGCGACGCATGTCCGGCCGTGCAAGACGTCGCAGGAGAGACGGCGAGCAAGTTGCCGCGCTTGCCTCGGCTCCCGCGTGCCGGGCCATCTCCCGGCAATCGTCAAGCTTGCCTGCGTTAAGTGAGGATCGAGGTCACGACTGGGTAACCGTCCGTGGAACTTTGCCTCTCTCAACGGCCCCGATAGCGCATAAGGCGCTCGATATGCGTAGCTTTAAACGTCGCAATTAAGTGCCGGGTAATTCGCGGCGCTGATGGTGGTCCCGCCGCCAGGAAGGCGGTTTCGAAACTAGAAGGTTTCCCACCATGTCTGACATCACTCTCTCCTCACGCGTCCGCACGAACCTGCTCGCCCTGCAGGGCACGTCGGACCTGATGTCCATCACCCAGGGCCGTCTGGCCACGGGCAAGAAGGTGAACTCCGCTCTCGACAACGCCTCCGCCTTCTTTCAGGCGCAGGGCATGTCAGACCGGGCCAGCACGCTGAGCGGTCTGCTTGACGGCATCAGCACCGGCGTCAGCACCATCCAGGCTGCATCGAAGGGTCTCGATTCCATCTACAAGGCCCTTCAGGCGGTTCAGGGCGTCGTTGACAAAGCGAAGGCTGAGACTGACACCACTAAGCTAACGGGCTACCAGACGCAGATTGATGATCTGCTTTCGTCAATCGACGACACGGCCACGGATTCGACCTTCAACGGTGTGAACCTCCTGGCCAGTGCAACTCTGACCGTTAACTTCAACGAAGACGGAAGCTCGAAGATTGCCGTCGCGGGCATCGACGGTAGCGCCACTGGACTGGGCGCCTCCGCTGTCGTCAAGGCTGGTGCTACCTTGGCTGTTTCGGACTTCACTGATATCGAGGCTGACATCAAGACTGCGCAGTCTGCGGTTCGTAGCGCTCAGTCTAGCTTCGCAAACAGCCTGACGATCATGCAGAATCGTCAGGACTTCACGAAGTCGCTGGTGAACACGCTGAAGACCGGCTCGGACAACCTGACCAACGCCGATACCAACGAGGAGGCCGCGAACCTGCTCGCCCTGCAGACCCGCCAGCAGCTGTCGCAGACCGCTCTGTCGCTGTCGAACCAGGCCGACCAGGCTGTGCTCCGCCTCTTCGGCTGACGCTTCGGTCCATCACGAAAATCAGGGCGGCGGGGCAGAAGCCTCGCCGCCTTTTTCTTTGCCGGTCCTTAACCCTCAACGTGCGTGATGGGGTTAGGAGATTGCGCAATGGCCTTGCATGTCGAGCTCAAGCCCTTCGAGCGGTTCAACCTGAACGGCGCCGAGGTGGCCAACGGACCTCATCGGGTCCGGCTGCAGATCGAGTCCGGCGCGCGCATGCTGCGCGAGAAGGACATCATGCTCGAGCAGGATGCCACGACACCCGCCAAGCAGCTCTATTTCGCCCTGCAGAATGCCTACCTGAAGGACAGGTGGTCCGAGCGTCAGGCCGAAATCGCCGGGATGCTTCCGTCGCTCACCCGGTACAAGTCGTTCAGCACGTCGGACGTCGTTGCCAGGCTGTCCGAGGGCGACCTCTATCGCGCCCTTCGCGCCGTGCGCCAGCTGATCCAGGCGGAAGAGGACGGGTTCCTCAAGACTGGCTCCTGATCCGCACACCGCTTGCCGGATCGAACAGGCGGAGTTCGCCCGCCTCCACCCGGACGAAGACCTCCTCGCCCGGCGCCAGCGGCTGGCGGTCGGTGGTGAACAGCTTTATCACGTGCGGTCCAGCCTCCAGGTGGATGATCGTGCTCGCCCCCGTCGGCTCGACCAGCAGAACCGTCGCGGGCAGGCCTTCGCCGCGCGGGACGAGGCTGAGGCGTTCGGGGCGCAGGCCGAGTGTCACGTCGCGCCTCCCTGCGGCGGCGCTCCCCGTGCCGGGAAGCCGCGCGAGCACTGCGTCGCCAAGTCGTACTTCGACCTCGTCGCCGGTCGGGACGAGCGAAGCGGGAAGGAAGTTCATGGCGGGCGAGCCGATGAAGCCGGCCACGAAGACGTTGGCGGGATCGTCGTAGAGTTCGAGTGGTGTGCCGACCTGCTGAACCACGCCGCCGTTCATGGCCACGATCCGGTCGGCCATGGTCATGGCCTCGATCTGGTCGTGCGTGACGTAGACGGACGTCGCGCCGAGGTCGCGGTGCAGCTTGCGGATCTCGAAACGCATCTGCTCGCGCAGGCGGGCGTCGAGGTTGGAGAGAGGTTCGTCGAACAGGAAGGCCTTGGGGTGGCGCACGATCGCGCGTCCCATGGCGACGCGCTGGCGCTGCCCGCCGGAGAGCTGGCGCGGCTTGCGCTCCTGCAGCGCTTCCAGCCCGAGCTTCGCTCCCGCCTGCCTGACGGCGGCGGCAATCTTGTCGGCGGCCGTGCGCTTCAGGCGCAGGCTGTAGCTCATGTTGTCGCGCACGGTCATGTGCGGGTAGAGCGCGTAGGACTGGAACACCATGGCGATGTCGCGGTCCTTGGGCGGCAGGTCGTTGACGGTCCGCCCCGCGATCCTGATCTCGCCGGAGCTCAGCTCCTCCAGGCCGGCGATGAGCCGCAACAATGTGGACTTGCCGCAACCGGACGGGCCGACGAGCACCACGAACTCGCCTGACTGGATGGCGAGGTCGACCCCCTTCAGCACGGTGACGTCGCCGAAACTCTTGCGTACGTCGACGATATCGATGGCTGCCATGACGCCTCTCAGCCCTTGACCGCGCCGGCCGTGAGGCCCTGCACGAGATGGCGCTGGATCAGGAAGAAGAAGATGCAGACGGGAATGAGGGCGAGCACGCCCGCCGCCATCATCTGCCCGAAGTCGACCGAGAACTTGGAGACGAAGGTGAGCAGGCCGACCGGGAATGTCGTCGCGTCCTGCTTCGAGTTCAGCATCAGCGCGAAGAGGAGCTCGCTCCAGGCGGCGGTGAAGACGAAGCCGAGCGTGGCCGCGATGCCGGGCAGCGTCAGCGGCAGGATGATCTGGCGCAGCGCGGTGAAGCGCGTAGCTCCGTCCGTCATCGCCGCCTCTTCCAGCTCCTTCGGGATGCCGTCGAAGAAGGACTGCATGAGGAAGGCCGCGAAGGGTACGTTGTAGGCGGTGTAGATGATCACGAGCCCCGTCAGACTGTTGGTCAGCCCGAGCGGCGAGAAGATGCGGAAGATCGGCGCAATGATCATCACCAGCGGGAACATCTGGGTGACGAGCATCAGCCCCACCAGCCAAAGCTTGCCGCGGAACACGTAGCGGGACAGGGCGTAGCCCATGCCGGCCGCTGCCAGCGTCGTGAAGATGGCCGTTCCGGCCGAGACGATGACGCTGTTGCGGAAGAAGAGCGGGAAGTCCGTGTGGCGGATGACGGAGACGTAGTGCTCAAGGCTGGCCTGCGACGGCCACATCCGCACGCCCTCGGAATAAAGCAGCTTGTTCGGCGTCACAGACACCTTCAAAAGCCAGTAGAGCGGGAACAGCGCCAGCGCTACGTAGAAGGCGATGACCACGTAGTGGAAGGTCCAGAACAGGGCCTTGCGTCCAGGCGATCCGCGCATGGCTCAGCTCGCCCGGATCAGGCGCTGGCGCACGATCACCAGCACCAGCGCATAGGCCAGCATCAGGACCAGCAGCACGGTGGCGATGGCGGAGGCATAGCCGAAGTCGAGCCGCTGGAAGGCCTGCGTGAAGATGTAGCTCGCCACGATCTGGGTGGAGTCCGCCGGGCCGCCGCGTGTCATCACGACGATCAGGTCGGCTGCGTTAGCGATCCACACGGCGCGGAGCAGCACCGTGATGACGATGGTCGGCGCGAGATACGGCACGGTGATCGAGACGAAGCGCTGGAACGGGCCCGCCCCGTCGATCTCCGCGGCCTCGTAGACGTCCTTCGGGATGGACTGGAGCGCCGCGAGCAGGGTGATGGCGAAGAACGGGATGCCCCACCAGACGATGGCGACGATCGGGCCCCACAGCGCGTGGTCGGGGTTCGACAGGATATTCTCCGGAGAGCTGGCCAGCCCCAGGGCCACCGCCCAGTGCGGCAGCGGGCCGACGACCGGGTTGAACAGCCAGGCCCAGTTCAGGCCGGAGAGAAAGGTCGGCACTGCCCAGGGAAGGAAGACGAGTGCCTGAACCACGGCGCGGCCGGGGAAAGGGCGGTTCAGCATCAGCGCCAGGATGAGCCCGAGCACGAACTGGAGGACGACGGAGACGAGGGTCCACTCCACTGTGTTGCGCAGGGCGTTCCAGAAGTTGGGGTCGGTCCACAGCGTCTGGAAATTCTCGAGCCCGACGAAGTCGCCGCTCATCGGGTCGAGCAGCTGCATGTTGCGGAAAGCGTAGGAGAGGCCGATCCCGAGCGGCACCAGGAGCACGCCGGCGATCAGCAGCAGGGCAGGGGAGGCGTAGACCCAGGGCTCGACGGCAAGCGCGAGCCAGCGCCGTCCGCCCTTCTGTACCGCCCTGGCCTTCGCCGCCGCCATCGTTTTGTCCACTCGTGTGCGTGAGATGCGGTGCGCCGGAGGGCCCGGCGCACCGCTGGCTTCACTTCTTGGCTGCGAGGTACTTCTGCTGCGCCTTGGTGAGGTAATCGGCCCACTGCTTGGCCATTGCCTCGGGCGTGACCTGGCCGAGCAGCGCCTGCTGGGTCGTCTTCACCGCGATCGAGTCGGCGAAGAAGGCGAACTCGGACAGGTAGGTCGGCATCACCGTCGGTACGACGTCCTTGTCGGCGAGTTCCTCGAACCAGCCCTTGAACTTGGGATCGGCGTAGAAGGGATCCTTCTCGGCGCCCTTGTAGATCGGCAGCGCGCCGATCTTCTTGTTCCAGGCGATGTTGCCTTCCGGGCCCGCCAGCGTGGCGATCAGCTTCCAGGACAGGTCCTTGTCCTTCGACGAGGCGAACATCGACCACGAGCCATAGCCCAGCGTCGGGAAGGCCTTGCCGCCGGCGCCCTTGGGCATGGGAGCGACGTCGTAGTCGTCCTTGTTCATGCGCTCGGCGATGGCGATCAGGGCGTCGGGATCCTGGTCCAGCATGGCGCAGGTGCCGGAGTAGAAGCCCGAGACGATCTCGTTGAAGCCCCAGTTGACGCTGTCCTTCGGAGCCGCGCCGGACTTGTAGAGGTCGGTGAGCACGCTCATCCCCTTGACCCAGCCGGGCTCGGAGAGCGTCGACGTGCCATCGGCCTTGAAGAAGGTGTTGTCGCCGTTGGCGGTGGCGCCGAACATGATCCAGCCGTTCAGGCCGCCGGGGCCGCCGCGCAGGCAGTAGCCGTACTTGCCCGGCAGAGCCGAGACCTTCTTGGCGGCATCGACGAACTCGTCCAGCGTCTTCGGCGGGCCGGACAGTCCGGCTTCCTTGAACAGCTTCTTGTTGTAGAACATGGCCCGCAGGTAGAAGCCGTAGGGCAGGGCGTAGGCCTTGTCGCCGACGTAGCGGCCCATCTGCAGGGCGCGGTCGTTCAGGTCCTTGGTGTGCTCCCACTTGGCGAGCCACGGCTCCAGGCTCTCCAGCATGCCCTTGTTGGCATAGAGCGCCTGCCAGCGGTCCGGCATCTCGACGACGTCGGGCGTGTCGCCGGCCGAGACCATGGTGGCGAACTTTTCGAACGCCTGGCCCCAGGGCAGCGAGGTGATTTCCACCTTCACGCCGGGATTGGCCGTCTCGAAGCCCTTGACGATCTCCTTCAAAGTCTCCGTGCGCTCGGGGCTGGTGATCACCTCGACAAGCTTCAGCGTCGTGTCGGCACTGGCGGGCACCGCCAGGAGCAGCGAGGCCGTCGCCGCCAGCAGGATCTTTCTGAACATCGTCCTTCCCCTTCGTCCTCTTCGTTGTCAGGCCGGACTGGCCCTTGGTGCGGATCGGCGCGAGCCCACCCGGTTCCGGTCACCGCCTCGCGGCGGCAATCCCCTGGTCGATATCGCTCCACAGCGCGTCCGCGCCTTCCAGCCCCACATGGATGCGGACGGAGCGCTCGGGAACGCCGAAATCCACGGCCGAGTTCGGACCGGCGGCCTGCCCCCGCGTCACCATCGCGGGAACGACGAGGCTTTCGTGCCCGCCCCAGCTTACGCCCATCTTGAACAGGCGCAGGGTGTCGCAGAACCGGGGAATGTCGACGCTCTCGTCGAGTGCGAAAGAGAACAACCCCGACGTGCCCGACAGGCCCGGAGGGAGCGTGTTTCCGAGGCCGGGGTGATACACCTTCGTGACGTTGGGATGGGAGGCAAGCCGCCGGGCGACGGAAAGGCCGGCGTCGCGGTGTGCCTGCATCCGCAGCGGCAGTGTCCGCAGGCCGCGCACCAGCAGCCAGGCGTCGAACGGCGCCAGCTTGGCTCCGAGGTAAGGGTGGACGCTGGTCCGGATACGCTTGATCAGGTCGGCCCGGCCGGCGGCCACGCCCGCGACGACGTCGCTGTGGCCGCCGAGATACTTCGATGCCGAGTGCACGACGATGTCGACGCCGAGGCTGACCGGCTGCTGGAAGACCGGTGTCGCCCAGCTGTTGTCGATGACGCTGATGACGCCATGGCGGCGCGCGGCCGCAGCGAGCGCCGCAACGTCGTGGCATTCCATGAGCCAGGTGGTGGGGCTTTCCAGGTAGAGGAGCTTCGCGCCTGGCAAGGCCTTCTCGACTGCGTCCACGTCGAGCCCGTCCACATAGGTGGCGCTGATGCCGAACTCCTTGAGGAGGGTCTCGAACAGCCGGTACGCGTCGGGATAGACGTGCTTCACGCACACCATCCGGTCGCCGGGGCGCAGGAAGGCGAGCATCGCGCCGGAGATCGCACCCATGCCGCTGGCAAAGCCGATCGCGTCCTCCGCGCCCTCGAGCGCCGCCAGCTTCTCTTCGAAGGCGCGAACGGTGGGGTTCGTAGTGCGCGAATAGACGTAACGCGCGCGCTGCCCGGCGAAGGTCTCCGCCATCTCGTCGAAGCTGCCGAACGTGAACAGCGAGGTCTGCACGATGGGCGGGACGACGGCGTCGTAGGCGATCCCGCCATCATGCGCGACGATCATCGCGGCGCGGGCGATGGGGTCGCTGGAAGCGTCTTTCATTGCGACATGTCCCTGATGTCTTCCTCGACGATCGCGAGAATGGCGAGGGTCTTGTGGCGGGCGGTGGCCTCGTCGCCAGTGCGGATGGCGTCGAAGAGCTCGCGGTGAAACGGGAAGGAGCGGCGCGCGAAGTCCGGCCGGTCGAACGGTTTGTCCCAGAAGCGCTCGAAGGCCTCGCGCATCTGCTCGAGCAACTGCCCGAAGAGCGGGTTGTGGGTGGCATCGTAGATGGCGAGATGGAAGGCGAGGTCCTCGCGTCCCGCCGTGCCCTTTTCGAGATGGACGCGTTCCATCTCGTCCAGGCGCTCGGCCATGACGACGATGTCCTCGGGAGTCCGGCGCTGTGCGGCCAGAGCGCTCGCTTCCACCTCGAGGCCTCGCCGCACGTCGAGCGTCTGCAGGAGCCGGTCCCGCAGCGTCGAGGCGTCGATGGTGAGGGGCAGGTGGATGGCGTCGGCGGAGAGGGTCCTGACCAGGTAGGTGCCGCTTCCCTTGCGGGATTCCACCACCCCGAGCGCCTGAAGCTTGCGGATGACCTCACGCACCGTGGACCGGCCCACCGCGAGGGATGCCATGAGTTGTCGCTCGGTGGGCAGGCGGCTCCCGGGCTGGAGGTTCGAGCGTGCGATGAAGTCCGCTATGGCGCGCATCACGCCCTCTACGCGATCGGCCGACGGCAGGGGCGAGAGAGTGTGCGTGGCCACGCGCCTGAGCTCTGAATTGGTCTGACATCTGATTAATTCAGCGGGGCGCGAGCCGTGTCAATGCCCCGTCGGCACGAGTCCACCGATGGCTTACAGCCCCTCGGCGCAGCCTTGCTAAATCGCAACACCGGCGCGAGGCATCGGCCCGCAGCGGTGCCGCAGCTTTTCACGCTCGTCTGCCGGCAGGATCACCATCGCGACCTTCGGCTGTCCTGTTGCGCGGTCGAAAAAGGGGTGAGGCCACGCGCGGCCGGAGAGACGCCAGGACAAAACCTTGAAGATCGCGCGCGCCACGAGCCCCAGCGGCATCCCCTTCGAACCCGGGGGTGGCCCTCCGACGGCGTACTCGCCCTTGATCGCGCCGAGCGGCTTCCCGAAGACGGCGTCGGGCTGCTGGCCGTCCGTTGCGAAAGCCTGTGCCTCCACGCCCACGAAGGGAATGCGCCCACCGACCGTGTTGCCGAGCGGCGTACGGCAACACCCTGCGTAGAACCGGTACAGCCCGTTCGGCGACAGCCGTACCCCCGCGATCTTCTCGCTGCCCTGCGTAAGGACCATGGATGCCGGCGCCACTTGCACGATGTCCGACCCGCCTTTGGCGTCGAGGAGATCGGGCCGTTCGAGCCAATGTGCGAAGGCCTGGCAGTCGTCGCAGTAGCAGACGACGCGATTCACGGCGCGAGGCCCGGTGGACTCGACCTTGCCGCGCACTAGCCCGCAGGTGCAGGCGAAGGACGCGCCGTGCCCGTGGCCGGGTACTCCCCAGGTACGTCCGGAACTCGTCTCACCGTGCGCCATCGCGGTTTTCCCCAGCAGGCGGCTGAAACCCGCGTCATGGGATCTCCCGGGCCGGCATCGGTCAACCCTGCGAAGAGGCGCATTCGTTTGCTCCAGTGAGGTGCCAGCATCCTCCGGAGCCAGCCGGGAACCGTGCACTAAAGCGAGATGAGTTCGCCGACGTAAGCGCTATGTTGGGACTGCTGAACACGATGGGAAGGTTGAGTGTTCCGGAAGATGCGGCGTTGAGCCAAGCGCGCGGCGCGCCCGCATTTCGCATCCCGACAGTCACAACCCTGCGTCATCCCGCCACAGCGGGATTGCGGAGGTGTATTGCAGTCCGGGGACATTCAGAGTTCGTGCTTGGTCCGCCGTTTGCCGGCGGCTGCAGGACGACCTAAGCCCAGACGAGGTTTCGAAACGCGCTGCGCGTATCGCTCTGGGAGGCGAGGGCTGCGAAGAGGCGGACGCCTTCTTCCGTCGGGCGGCCTTCGCTGTCGATCCAGCCCCTCGACTGCGCAGTGCCGAGCGCTTCTGCGTCGGTCTCGCTGCGCGAAAGATACTTCTCGAAGGTCAGGATCGTCTGGACAACCAATTCCTCGTTCATGAAGTCCTCCCGTATTTCAGCGTTACGTGGGAGTGCGCGCGGCGGATCACCTTTCAGGGGGACTTCCGTGCGTCTAGCGGCTCCCGAACCAGCGGTCGTAGATCGTCTGGTAGGAGCCGTCCTCGCGCATGGCGAGCAAAGCGCGGTTGATGTCATGCCGGAGCTCGCTGTCACGCGGCAGGATGATCCCGTAGTCCTCTTTTCGGAAGGGCGTGCCGACCAGCGCCACCTTCCCCTTGCCGCCATGCTGGGCGTAATAGAGCAGCACCGGGGCGTCGAACACGATGGCGTCGACGTCCTTGTTGTCGAGCGCCGACCAGGCGTCCTCGATTTTCTGCACCTCGACAGCTTTCATGCCGTGCTGCGCGAGCCATGCCGCGGCGGTGCTGCCTTTCGTCGTCGCAATGCTACGCCCGGGCAGGTCGTCCGGCCCCCGGATCATCCCCTGCAGCTGCTGCAGCGTCATGCTCGCCGTCAGCTGCGCGGTGTAGAACGCGACGAAAACGACACCGACGAACATCCAGATCACGGCGACGAGGCGCGCCACCCAGTGCCGCGGCATCAGGTCGGCCTGGGTCGCCAGCGCCCCCGCCGCCCAGAACAGGGCGTGGAATATCCCTGGGAAATAGGCATCCGACGCAAGAGGGCTCGCGGGATGGCGGCGCTCGAAGAACCAGACGATATGGGCGGGCACGATGATGAGGAGCGCTGCTACGCCGAGCCACACCAGGATGGCGGGCGAGAGCAGGAGGCCCAGCAGTTCTCGCACCGGGTTCTGCGTGCTTGAACCGTCGGTCTCGCGTACCAGGATCTGCAGCCCGGCCGACAAGATCGGTTGCGAAAAGTCGAAATCACGGTCGCGCTCGGCGGTGATGGAAATCGCGGCGATGCCGAGATCTGCCCGGCCTTCCCTCACGGCGCCGAGAAGCGCAGTAACGTCGGGCTCGACCGTGTAGGTGGTGCTGGCTCCGATGCGCTTGGCGATGCCGTCCCACAGCTCGATGCTGAAGCCGTCCAGCGTCTCGCCCCGGGAGATGACGAGCGGCGGGACGATGCGCGTGGCGACGCGCAGGGGCTTGGAGGCCTCGGCGGCGTTCACCGGGGTACTGGCGGCCAGGAAGGCGAGAAGGCCGCCAAGCACGAGGAGCCAGGCGACCAATGGGGGCGAACGGCGCCCGTGCCCGGAGAGGCCGGATGGAAACCGTCGCCGCATGGAGATGGTACTCACTGACGTACTCGCCCGGCTCAGATTAAGCCGAGCAGCCTGCCGCCGGCAATCGCGGTGGTTGCCACTGCGCGATTGCCTTGAGCGTCTTCACACTGTCGGGAGCTTGCCCATCGCAGGTGGCGCGGGCGGGCGGAAGGTTCCTATGGTCCGCTTCTCACTCATTGGATCGGTGAAGTCATGATCAGGTTCGTTGCTCCGCTTGCCGCGCTTGTTTCTGTGGTTGCCACGCCTGCCCTTGCCGCCGAAGCACAGCAGGCCCGCGTGCACGCCACCGTCGTTGCAGTCACCGGATCCACGGTGAAGCTGGCAGCCCCGGACGGAACCGAGATCATGGCGCAGACTGCACCGGAGACACGCTACTCCGCCGTCCGGCGCGCCTCGTTGTCCGACATCCGTCCCGGAAGCTATGTGGGAGCCGCGGCACTGCCGGCGGCAGGCGGGACGCTCCGGGCCGTCGAGGTGCACATCTTCCCGGAGAGCATGCGGGGGGCGGGGGAGGGGCATCGGCCGATGGACCCTGCGGCCGGCAAGACGATGACGAACGGAACGGTGGGGGTCGTCGGCGACACGGGAGGCGGAGCCCTTACGGTCACCTATCCCGGCGGTGAGCAGCGCGTCCAGGTCACGGCGGACACGCCCGTCGTGGCGCTGGAGCCCGCTGGGCCCGACGGGCTTCGGCCGGGAGCCAAGGTCGTGGTCATCGGCCGGCCGGGCGCCACGGGGCTGGTGGCGGACCGGTTCATGATCGGGCTGGACGGGCTCGACCCGCCCCTGTGAGGGCAGGCCGGCTCTCGCCGTCGGGGGCAGGACCTGCCCCGGAGGGTCGGGACCGTGCCTGAAGGCAGCTTCCAGGTTCAGCCGAGATCGGGCGTTGTCTGGCGGTAGCTCGGGAGCGCTTCCACGCTGCTCCACCATTCCGCTAGCCCCGGCACGGCGAACAGCGTGTCCTTGTCGGGCGTGAGCGAGATGTAGAACAGGATCGGCGCGAGGTAGAGGTCGGCGAGGCTCAGGTCGCCGGCAATGAATTGGGAGGTGCCGCGCGTCTCCATGGCGAGCTCCAGCACCTTGCGTCCGGCGTCCACCCCGGCCTTGTGCATCGCCTCGTTCTTGCCGCCCACGAAGTCGGGGAAGAGGTGATAGGCCGCGACACCGCCGACCAGATTGCCGTAGCCGTAGGAGTCGACGAGGCCGACGATCATGTCCATCCGGGCCCTATCGCGCGGCGTAGCCGGAATGAGCGAGCGCCCCGGAAGGATGTCGTTGAGGTAGCGGCAGATCGCCGTTGTCTCCAGGATCCGCATGCCGTCGTGATCCAGCACGGGGACCTTGCCGAAGGGGTGGCGCTCGAGATGCTCCGGTGTCTTCGGGTCGCCGGCGAGCACGTTCAGCTGAACCTGCTCGAAGTCCGTGAAGTTCTTTTCGGCCAGCAGCATCTTGACGGTGCGGACATAGGTCGAGCCGTCAAAGCCCCAGAGTGTCATCGCGGCCATGTGCGTCCTCCTTCGTTGCCCGATAGGAGCACATAGCGTCGGCATGTGACATTCACAGTTGACGGCGTTGATGAGATCAAGCGGTCGCAGTCTTGGGATCTCGGCTGACACACAGGGCGAGCAGCGCCGCAGCAAGGCAGGCAAACCCCGCTGCGTAGAGAGCCGGCAGATAGGTCGTGAACGTCGTCCGCGCGAATCCGGCGCCGAAGGCCGCCGTGGCCGCGCCCAGCTGGTGGCCGGTGAACACCCACCCGAAAACGAGGTTGGCGCGCTCCCGGCCGAAGCGCTGGGCGGTGAGCTGGACGGTGGGCGGAACGGTCGCGACCCAGTCGAGCCCGTAGAAGACGGCGAACACGGACAGGCTCACGACGGAGAAGTCGGACGAGGGAAGGAAGATCAGCGAGACCCCGCGCAGGCCGTAGTACCAGAACAGCAGCCAGCGATTGTCGTAGCGGTCCGACAGCCACCCGGACATGACGGTGCCGATCAGGTCGAACACGCCGATGACGGCGAGGATCCCGGCCGCTCCGACAGGCGCGACTCCGTAGTCGCCGCACAGCGTGATCCAGTGCGTCTGGATCAGCCCGTTGGTGCTGAGGCCGCAGATGAAGAAGGTCAGGAACAGAACCCAGAAGACAGGGGTGCGCGAAGCGTCCCGCAGCGCGGCCAGTGGCGCGGTCAGAAGAACCGACAGACCCGGGGTCGCCGCCGGGGCCGGCACGATCTCCCGCTCGCCATAGGGTGGCAGCCCGACATCGGCCGGCCGATCGCGCATGAAAACGGCCAGCAGAATGGCCGCCAGCGCCAGGGCGGCGACCACCACCGTCAGCGCGATACGCCAGCCGAAATGGGTGGACAGCCCCGCCAGCAGGGGGAGGAAGACGAGCTGGCCCGTGGCGTTGCTCGCCGTCAGCAGGCCGACCACGAGCCCGCGCCGGTGCGAGAACCAGCGCGTCGCGACAGTGGCCCCCAGGACCAGCGCCGTCATGCCGGTGCCGACCCCGATCACGACGCCCCACAACAGTACCAGCTGCCAGATCTGCGTCATCGCGAGCGACCCGAGCACGCCGGCGGCGATCAGGGCGAGCGCGGTGAGGGCGACCGGACGCACTCCGAAGCGGTTGAGGAATGCGGCTGCGAAGGGCGCCATCAGGCCGAAAATGGCGAGGCGCAACGCCAGGGCGGCCGAGATATCCGCATTGCTCCAGCCAAACTCCTGCTGAAGCGGCTCGATCAGCACGCCCGCCGAGCCCATCGCGCCCGCCGTCGCGAGCATGAGCACGAAGGTGACGCCCACCACCACCCACCCGTAGTGGATGTCGCGACGCGCCAGGGCCGCCGCAACCGCGGTGCCCGCGGCGCGGCGGGGAGGGTGGGAGGCGGGGGATGCGTCGGCCATCGGTGGTTTCCTCCGGGTATATACCCGCATTAGGTCGAAAAAGAACTCACAAGGCGTCCGCGAGAGCGCGCAACCGTTCGGCTGCGTCTTCGCCCAGCGCGGCCTCAATATCGGCCTGGGCCATCGCCCAGAGCGGTTCGGCGCCGGAGAGAGTTGCGACTCCCTTCTCCGTCAGGCGAACCGTCGCCTCGCGCTGGTCTTTCGCCGCCACGAACTCGACGAGGCCCGCCTTGACCAGCACCCGCACGTTCCGGCCGACCGTCGAGCGATCGAGACCGGCCCTGCGGCCGATTTCCGTCAGGGATGGCTGCGCGGCGCGCTGGATCTTCCGCAACAGCGCGAACTGGGCGATCGACAGGCCCGTCGATTCCAGCGCCGCGTCGTAGCGGGCAGAGATCTTCCGGGCCGCCAGTCTGAGGACGTCGCAGTAGCAGGTCGCCATGGTGCGGGTATATGCCCGCTTGGCGGCCACCGCAAGTTCAGGCGCGTCATACAGCTGGATTGGGCGGGGTTGAAGAGAGTCAGGATCCCCCTGCGACCGGCACGCCGAACGCCATCACCAAGCGCATCCAAAAATAGATGTGTCCATTTCAATTGACGCTTGTCAACGTCAATCCAGGATGACATTGCTGTAGGTGCGGCTGTGACCAACTGTCGCATTCGGTGCCGTGCGGCTGCCTCTGCTTTGCAGTTCGCTCGAGAGCGATGTCTCAGGAGAGCTGAAGATGAATTATGATCCAAACAGGGTGTGGCCGTCCGGCCTGACTTTGCCAGAAGCTGAAGAACTCCACCGGCATATCATCGATGGTACGCGCGTGTTTGGAGTCATCGCGGTGATCGCCCATTTGCTGGCGTTCCTCTATTCGCCATGGCTCGGGTGAGGTTATAAATCATGAACAACGCGAAGATTTGGCTTGTAGTCAAGCCTACAGTCGGCGTTCCACTGTTCCTCACCGCAGTGGCTGTCGCGTCCTTCTCGGTCCACGTGGCCGTGCTGCGCAACACCACCTGGGTCGCCAAGTTCCTGGACGGCAAGAGCAAGGTGAAGACGGCGTCCAACGAGGCCGTCCCGCTGCCCGCGTCCGGAGCAACGGCCACCGTGACCTTCAGTGGCGGAAGCGGTGGGAATGCGGTGCAGGAGGCGACCATCGTCCTTCCCGACGGCAGGACCGGCAAGGTGGTGTTCCCGGCGCCCGGGGTTCCGGATGCAAAGGCCACTACGACAGCGATGGCGACCGACCTGATCATCCCGAAGTAGCGGGCGATCTCCCCAGCATGTCTGGCCCGTGGGGCGGACCTTGAGCGGCCCGCCCCCGAACACGGTCCTGCCTCCTTCAGCGAGCGCGACATATGAACCGGATGAGCCAAAAGGTTCTGCAGACGTGGGTGACGTTGGGGCCCGGCTTTCTACCCTTTGCCGATGCCGCCACGCCGGACCTGCCGCTGAGCCGGTTGCTGAGGCTGTCCCTGTTCCAGGTTTCTGTCGGCATGGCGCTCGTGCTTCTGATCGGCACGCTGAACCGCGTGATGATCGTCGAGCTCGGTGTCCCGGCGTCGCTCGTCGGGATCATGATCTCGGTTCCGCTTCTTTTCGCGCCGTTCCGGGCGCTGATCGGCTTTCGGTCGGACGTTCACGTCTCTGCGCTCGGCTGGCGCAGGGTTCCTTTCATCTGGAAGGGGACGATGCTGCAGTTCGGCGGGTTGGCCATCATGCCGTTTGCCCTGCTCGTCCTGTCTGGTGCGGGAGACTCGGCACGGGCTCCGGTCTGGGTCGGCCAGGCAGCCGCCGCGCTCTCCTTTCTTCTGGTCGGCGCGGGACTTCACGTGGTGCAGACGGTCGGCCTCGCCCTGGCGACCGACCTCGCGCCACCCGCATCGCGCCCGAAGGTGGTCGGCCTGATGTACGTCATGCTGTTGCTGGGCATGGTGGCCAGCGCCTTCATCTTCGGCGCGGTCCTCGATCCCTTCAGTCCCGGGCGCCTGATCCGGGTCATCCAGGCTGCGGCTGTCGCCACTATCATCCTGAACGTGGTGGCCCTGTGGAAACAGGAGACACGCCACTCCGCACGTGCGCGCGCCGCGGAGGCCGCACCAGACTTTCGCGCTTCGTGGCAAAGCTTTGTCCGAGGTCGCGATGCAAAGCGGCGGCTCGTCGCCATTGGTCTGGGCACGATGGGCTTTGGCATGGCCGACGTGCTTCTCGAGCCCTATGGCGGGCAGGTGCTGGGGCTCGCCGTGGCGGACACGACGAAGCTCACGGCGACGCTCGCTGTCGGCGGCCTGCTCGGCTTCGCGCTGGCCTCCCGGATCCTCGGCCGTGGTTTCGACCCGATGCGGATGGCCGCGATCGGATTGCTTGTCGGGGTGCCGGCGTTCCTGCTGGTCATTGCCGCAGGCCCGCTGCAGGCCGTGATGCCGTTTGCTTTGGGGACGCTGCTCGTCGGCATGGGCGCGGGCCTGTTCGGCCACGGAACGCTGACGGCGACAATGAACGAGGCGCCGGCCGAGCAGGCGGGCCTGGCGCTTGGCGCCTGGGGTGCCGTGCAGGCCACCGCAGCCGGTCTCGCCATCGCCATGGGAGGAGTTGTCCGCGACGTGGTCATGGGGTGGGCTGGCCCGTCGGCCCACCAGGGCGCGAGCGCTTTCCTGGTCGTTTATGCAGCGGAAGTCATCTTCCTGCTCGTTGCACTGGCCGTCGTGGCGCCGCTGGCCGTGCGGCGGCCGGGTCGGCCACAGTCGGAATGGCCCGAACAGGGGACGGCGGCGCGTTTTTCCGCGGGCGGGTCGGGCCAGAGGGTTGGATGAGGCTTAAGCCGGGGCAGGGAATCGGCCGGCGCAGTTCATGTTTTCAGGCTCAAAGGAATGGTCGGAGGGATCATGACGACGCTCATTACGCGGCTCTACCGGGCACTTGCCGATGCCGAGGCCGCAAAGAAGGCCCTGAATGCGGACGGCTGCCCGAACTCGGCGATCAGCCTCATCTACAAAGCAACCGAGGCCGGCGGGCGGCCGGTCGCGCACGATCTCGCTGCCATTGAGCAGGCGGGTGTCTACCCATCGGCCGCGGTCATCTACGCCGGGCATGTCGATGAAGGTGCGTCGCTGCTGGTTGTGCGCGCGCCGTTCGGGACGGCTTTGCGGACCCACGACATCCTGGCTGATTTCCCGGCTATGGATGTGGGCGTATCGCCAGCCGACGCCTACGTGGAGTCGCGTCCGTCCCCGCGCCGCTCGGCAGACCCACGTGCAACCCTGCTGGACAGCGACCTCCTGTTCCTCTCCGGCGATCTCATGCCCCCGGCCCTTACGAAGAGGGGATGGACGTTCTCGCACTATTTCGGGCTTCCCCTCCTGACCGGCTGGATGCCGACCCGTGGTGCTCTGCTGTCGGGCAGGACGACGATTTCGTCCTATTTCGGCCTGCCCCTGCTGACGAAAAGCCAAGAGCCATGGTCAAGCCTGCTGAAGACTGAGACGCCGTTGTCCTCGGCGCTGGGCCTGCCGCTGCTTTCGAAGGATCACGACACGCGCAATCCCTCGCCATGAAGGAAACGTTGACCTGGCGAGACCGCCCTTGGGATGGGCGGCGCCCGCCGGTGCTTCATCGGTAACCCGCCGCCTGCAACTCGAAGAGTTCGGCGTATCGGCCGCCCTTGCCGATGAGTTCGGCGTGCGAACCCTCTTCCAGGACCCGCCCGTCGCCCAGAACAACCACGCGGTCCGCAATGCGGACGGTAGAGAAGCGATGGGAGATCAGGACGACCGTGCGGCCGCGGCTCAGATCCCTGAAGCGCTGGAATACCTCGAACTCCGCCCTCGCATCCAGGGCGGCCGTGGGTTCGTCGAGGATCAGCACGTCGGCGTCGCGCATGTAGGCACGGGCGATCGCGATCTTCTGCCATTCGCCTCCGGACAGGTCGACGCCCTCGTCGAAACGCCGGCCGAGCGGCTGGTCAAGGCCGCGCGGCAGGCGGGCCACGACCTGGTCGGCGAGGCTTCGCGCGGCGGCGTCGCGCACACGGTCCCGGTCTTCGAGCTCGGACACGCGGCCGATGCCGATGTTCTCGCCCGCCGTGAAATGGAAACGGACGAAATCCTGGAAGATGACACCGACCTTGCGCCGCAGCTCCTCGGGGTCGTAGTCGCGTAGATCCTGGCCGTCGAGCAGGATGCGGCCTTCCGTCGGATCGTAGAGCCTGGCCATCAGCTTGACGATGGTGGTCTTCCCGGCACCGTTTTCGCCGACCAGCGCGAGCACTTCTCCGGCGGCGATGGAGAGGTCCAGGTGGCGCACCGCCCACGCATCCGACTGTGGATAGCGGAAGCCGACATCCTGGAAGACGAAGCCCGACCTGATCGGCGCGGGAAAGGGGAGCGGGTCGTTGGGTGACCGGATCGACGGGCGGATATCAAAGAACGAGAACAGGTCTTCCAGATAAAAGGCCTGCCCCGCCACCTGGGAGAACCCGAGAAGCAGGTTTTCCAGAAGGGTCCGGAGCCTGAGAAAGGATGCGGCGAGGAAGCTGAGGTCACCGATCGTGAAGTGGCCCGTCACCGTCTTCCAGATGATCGCGGCGTAGGCGCCGTAGTAGGTCAGAGAGGACAGGAGCGCCAGGACGCCTCCCCATGCCGTCCGGCGGATCGCGAGCCCGCGATTGTCGCGATACATGCTTTCCGCGAAGCCGCCGAAGCGTTTCACGAGGAAGTCGTTCAGCCCGAAAAGCTTGATCTCCTTCACCGTTTCGACGCTGGAGCCGAGATAGCGCAGATAGTCCAGCTGCCTGCGCTCGGGCGTTCGGAAGTAGTTCAGCCGGTGCCCCTGCGCGTTGAAGTGGAGCTCGCTGACGAGCGCGGGGAGGAGGGCCACCGTCAGCAGCGGGATCAGCCACGGCGCGTAGGCGAGGAGCCCCACCGTCAGCGACACCGCCGTGAGCAGGTCCTGCGCGAGGCCGAAGAGTTGGGAGAGCAGCGTCGTGCGGCCCGTCACCTGCCGGCGGGCGCGGTCCAGCCTGTCCTGCTGCTCGTTGTCCTCGAACTGCTCGAGGTCGAGCGTCGCCGCGTGGTTCATCAGGCGGATGCTGGCGTGGTTGCTGTAGCGCTCGGCCAGGAGGCTGTCGACGAGTGAGTTGGCGCGGGCCAGGCCATCGGTCGCGATCCCGAGCAGGAATTCGGTCCCGACGAGCGTCGCCAGATGGTCGAGGCGTCCGCTCTGCCACCAGGCGCTGAAACCGTCCAGTGGCGGCAGCCGCATCAGGACGACGACCTCGTCGAGGATCAGCTTGGCGACGTAAAGGACCATGAGGGGCAGGAGCGCGCGCGCAGTGCGCAACACGAAGCTCGCCACGGTCAGCGTCGGGCTGGCCTCGTAGACCATGCGGATGAGCGCCGGCACGAGCCGGAGGGATCCGAGCCTCGTCGCCTGCGGGACAGGAGTGGAAGACATCACTCCTAGATGGAGAGTTCGCACGGGCATGTCGAGGTGCCGTGCCGGGTTAGGCGCCTGCGAGCGCATCCTTGCAGTTCACAACCCTGGGTATAGGCTGGAAAAAAACGCCAAGCTGGAGGTGATGCCCATGATCCCGAATTCATCAACGCGGTGGCTGACTGCCGCCTCACTCGTTCTCGGGCTTGGCCTGTCCATTCCGGCACAGGCCGGCGAGGCGACGCTCGTGGCCGGCCTGCTGACCTGCAAGGGGGATCGGAACATCGGGCTGATCGTCGGCTCGCGCCAGCAACTCCAGTGCACGTTCGCCCCTTCCAACGGACTGCCTGAACAGGCCTACAGCGCCCGTCTCTCGCGGGTGGGGCTGGACCTCGGCATCCAGGGGCCCAGCGTCATGATCTGGCGTGTGGCGACCCACACGAACACGGTTCCGAGCGGGGCTCTCGCGGGACGATACTCGGGCGCCACCGCATCCGCGTCGGCCCTGGTCGGGGCGGGAGCCAATGTGCTCGTCGGCGGCTCGCGCAATTCATTCGCCTTGCAGCCGCTCAGCGCCCAGGTCCAGACCGGCGTCAATCTTGCTGCTGGCGTGGCTTCCCTTCGCCTCACCTACATGCCGCGCTGAGACGTGCGCAACTGGTGGCGCTGGCCCGCCTCGTGGCCGGCGCTGCGGGCCCCCGCCATTTGCGCGTAGACTGCATGGCGGAGACCTGCCATGGCGCTGACTGCCCGCTTCTCTCTCGCTGCCGTGGTGCTGCTCGCCAGCTGGCCGGCCATGGGGCACGACATCTACACCCCCCTGCGGTCGAACTCGGGCGTGCCTTGCTGCGGCGGGGACAAGACGACCGGAGACTGCGAAGCCGTGACCTACCGCCTGCTCCCGAACGGCGATGCCCTGGTGAACAGCAAGCGGTACCGCGCGCAGATCCGGGTCGCCAAGGGGCGCATCACCTGGAGCAGCGTGCCGGGGAGCAAGGAGGAGGCGCACTGGTGCGGCGTGCCGCGCACTGCGTATTACGGCAATGGCACAAGGCAGGCTCCCCTGCAGTATCCACCGGATGAAACGGATCCGAAGTTCGTCACGATCTGCGCGTTCATCGACCCCGGTTCCACCTGAGGCCGCCTCAAGATCAAGCATCTTGATGCCGGATCGAGTGAACCGGATTAAGTACAGAGCAGGGTCGAACGCTCCTGACATGTCGCGCCGACATGAGCCAAACAGGACAAAACACAACCTAAGGCTGTTGTTTGCAGCTGTTCTGCTCTACCAGAAATTTAACGCGTCAGGAGTATGAGATTGAGCTCTGCGCCCGAGCGATGTTGCTTGCCTGCTTCACGAGGGATGGCGGGATGAGAACGCAGCCGTGGAGGCCGCCCGGGCGGGCGATGCCGGCAAGGGCTTCGCGGTCGTGGCGGCGGAAGTGCGAACGCTGGCGCAGCGCTCCAGCCAGGCTGCCAAGGACATCGGCGGGCTGATTTCGTCGTCCGTCACGCAGGTGGCAGATGGGGTGAAGCTCGTGCGCGAGGCGGGGCAGACGCTCGAGCGCATCGTGGGCGCCTCGAACAAGGTCGCCGCCACGGTGAACGAGATCTCGGCGGCGACGGGAGAGCAGGCCAGCGGGATTGAGGAAATGACCCAGGCCGTGGCTCAGATGGACGATATTACGCAGAAAAACGCGGCCATCGCCGAGCGCAGTTCGGACTCCGCCCACTCTCTCGCGGATCGTATCGGCCACCTCACGGTGATGACGTCCAGCTTTATGACTGGCGGGCCGCAGGCCGACGGGGCGTTCCCGATGAGGGCGAGACGCCTCAGGGCATGAGCCTTCGCGGCTTCCCGGCCGTGTTCGGCCAGGCGGGCCACCGCGAGCCCTGAAACAAGCCGCTCAGGCTCCGCGTGGGTCCACCTCGCCCGGGTCCCTGATCCCGGATGGGCCCCGCATCGGACGTGCACCGAGGGCCGCAGCCACGCGCGAGAGCAGGGGCCGGACCGGCAGGAAGAGGCGGTAGCCGAGTTCCAGCAGGCTGACCGCCCCCGGCACGCGCGCCAGCCTCGCGGCGGGGCTCCAGGCGGGCAGCATTCCCCAGATCGCCACGAAGGCAGGGGCTCCCGAAAGCAGCCGGCCGTCGGCCTGCCGTACGTGGAACCGCCGGAGCGCAGCTTCCGTCGGTAGGTCAGTTCCCGCGTCGGCTCCAGGGGCCGAAACGTCGACAAAGCAAAGCCGTTCGCTCCCGGCGAGGCCGGAATAATGGCCGATTTCCGCCGAGCAGAGCGGGCACGACCCATCGAAATACACGGTGAGCGCTGCAGTCGGGTTCTGCTCGGCCGGCGGGACGAGCGGTGCCGTCTCCTGATCTTTTTCTGTCCGCACGGGAAACCTCTCGCTTTTCACCTCATCACTACGCGCGGGCCGCGACCCCGGACCTGCCTTGCGGCGACACGCCGCCGGGGCAGATGTCAGCGGACGCCCCCAGTGGCTCCCGGCGTGAAGCGTGCCGGGACTAGGATGACGGCCGCCCGCTGCTGGCCGCCTTCGGCCGGCTGCGTCGCCGTCACCCTGTTTCCGCCACGGACGGACGCGCTCAGGGGACGACGGTCAGGGTTGCCCACATGCCGGCGTGATAATGGCCGGGCTGGTTGCAGACCAGAAGGTACGAGCCCGGCTTCAGGCTGCGCTTCAGCGATCCCGACGATCCGGGCTCCAGGTCGGCGACCTCGCCGAGGTGCTTGACCTTGTCCTCGACGACCTTGTCTTCCTTGGCATCCATCGGCAGGGCGGCCTTTGGATCCTTGACCCAGATCAGGACCATCTCGTGCATCTGTGCCTTCGAGGCGTTATGGACGTGGAAGGTCACCGGACCCGCCTTCACGCTGTCGTGGTCGACAGAGGTCTTCATGGTGTTCGAGCCCGTCAGGCTGGCATCGACGGTTGCGTCGGTCAGTTCTACGTTCACGGTCTCGCCTTTCGCCTTGTCCTTGGCGAGAGCAGGTCCAGTGAGGCCCAGGGCAGCGACCGGCAGCAGGGTCAACAGAACCATCTTCATGGTGCTTTCCTCCATCCCCGCGACATCGCGGGGACATTCAAGAGGAACCTGAAGCGGAGCGCTGTCTTCGATCTGGATCAATCCCTGATTGCGCTTTCAGGTGAAAGGGGCCGGGCAACGGCGCCGCGTCTATCCCGGGAAGGGCGGCGGCTCCGTTCCCTCGAGACTGGCGCCGAGCTTGTCGAGCAGCCATCCGGTACCCAGCTCACGCCCTGCATTGCCGCTGGTCCCGAAACCGTCGAAATACACGCCGTACTCCGTCACCGTCAGGTGAGTACCCTCGCCGTCCGGCCGTATCTCGACGGTGGCCAGCGAGGAGGACATCGGCACGCCGTCGATCGCCATGCGGTAGGCGTAGACGATGCGCTCGTCCGGCACGATGTCATGGTACGTGCAGTGGAAGGCTGAAACGACGCCATTGGGGTGTCGGCCGACCAGCACTTCGACGCCGTCGACACGGAAGTCGAATGCTTTTTCCAGTTGCTGCCATCCGTCCGGTCCACCGAACCAGCGCTTCTTCGCCTCCTCTTCGGCAAAGGCGCGGAACACGCGGGCTGGCGATGCGCGGTAGCGGCGCTCCAGGGTGAAGGTCGCCTTGACGGTGCTGCGTTCGGTCATCGCTCAGTCCCTTCGTGCGGGGCGGTTTCGTCGAGGTAGGCGCCGAGGCGGTCGAGGCGCTGCTCCCACTGCGTGCGGCGGTCGTTGATCCACTGCTCCGCCTGCGACATCGCCGAGGTGTCGAGCGTGCAACTGCGCACCCGGCCGGTTTTCGCGGTCTTCACGAGACCGGAGGATTCCAGCACCTGGAGATGCTGGACGACGGCGGACAGCGACATGGCCAGCGGCGCGGCGAGTTCGTTCACCGAAGCGGGTCCGCTGGTGAGCCGGTCCAGCATGCTGCGCCGGCTGGGATCGGACAAGGCGTGGAAGATCCTGTCGAGTGCGGCGGCCAGCGGCGTCCCCGTCATCGTGGCACCAGGTGGAAGTACGGCTCGGCCTCGCGCAGGACGCGGGCGTAGGACGGCCTGGCCTTGAGCCGCTCGCAATAGGCGGCCAGCGCGGTACGGTGTCCGAACGGAACCCGCTGCCCGGCGTAGAAGAGGGCTGGGGCAGCGGCGCAATCGGCGAGCGAGAACGCATCTCCCGCCGCCCACTCCCGGCCCGTCATGCGGCTCTCCAGCAGGTCGTAGGCCGTCGCCAGTTGCAGGGTCGCATTGAAGACGGCGAGGGGATCGCGCTGCCCTTCCGGACGCAGAAGGTCAGCCGCAAAGGCCTGCATGGGCGTGTGGACATGCAGGTCGAAGATGCGGTCCCAAAGCCGCACCTCGAGGGCCTGGGCGGGGTCGCTCGGGATCAGCGTGCCGCCGGCCCGTGTGTTCAGCCATTCGATGATGATGCTGGCTTCCGGCAGCACGAGGCCGCTGGCCCGGTCTTCGAGCACCGGCATCTTGCCGATCGGCCAGAGGGCGTAGAAGGCGCGCCTCTGCTCGTCGCTGCCGAGGTTCAGGAACGAAAGCTCGAACGGAACCGCGAGTTCGTCGAGGGCAATCAGGACCTTGTGGCAGTAGGACGAGAGCGGACGGGCATGCAGGACGAGAGTCATGGGGCCGCTCCAACACTTAAGTGATATCTTAAGTATCAGCGCCGGGTTTGGTCCGCAAGCGAAGCCGGCACAGAGACCCAGTTACTGCTACGTGATGGGAGGGTTCCCAGACGATTGCAGGGTCCTGCCCTTCGGGATCGCGTCTCGAGCGAGCTAAGTTGAAGCTGCGGGCGACCTTTGCGGGACCATTCTCGCGCGCGAGTGTCCTCGTTCAAAAATCCTGGAGGCGCGACATGGGCGCGGTCATCAAAGCCGTCTTCAAGGGAAGTAGTTTCGATATCACCGGCGCGATAACCAGCCTGTTGACGATAGGCGACATCAATCCTGACTCTGTACATAAGCTCGTCAGTCAAGCCAAGGCAGAGGCGGGCCAACAGAAGATCGATAGGCTCGACTGGTATGCCCACGGTGGCCAGAACACAATCAATGCCGGAGACGAGGACATCAGCGAACTGACTCCGAAGGTTCACTTTCCCGTCCTGGCAAGGCTTAAGCCAAATTTTGACCCTGAAGGCTATGTCCGTCTGTTTGTCTGCAATGCCGGGCTCAAGCCTGCTTCGATGTGCGTGATCGCGCAGGCTTTCGGCGTCGAAGTCTATGGATGCGAGGGAGATGTACGCCCTGGACTATACGGAACGCCCTTTGTTGTGTCTGGACAGCTTGTTATGGCCACTCCGAAAGGACACTTCTTCAAGGGAAAGGGCGTCGAGAACGTCTTTTACTATTCCGATGATGACGAGTAGGTTCTTGGCCGCTGCAGCAAACGTAGACAGTGCACGATGGGGCATGGTGGCGAGTACCCCGATCCTCTATCTTGTCAAGACGCGACCATGGCTTTGCCGAAGCTCCAGCCGACCTCACGCTTGCGCTCAGGCGACGGACTGGTGAACCTCTCACACAATCGATTTCACCCTGCATAGCGTGGCAACCTGGAACGCGGAGCTTTCTTTGACCTCACAATCCTCCACCACGCTGGCCGGCAAGGTCATGATCATCACCGGTGCGAGTTCCGGCATCGGCCGCGCCGCCGCATTGCGCTTCGCAGCCGAGGGCTTGCAACTGGCCTTGGTGGCCAGGTCCCGCGACAGGCTCGAAAAGCTGGCGGAAGAGGTGAGCGGTGACCCGCTCGTCATCCCCGCCGATTTGACCGTTGCGGAGGAGGTCGGTGCAGTTGCCAAGGCGGTCGCGGACCGCTTTGGGCGCACCGACATCCTGTTCGCGAACGCTGGGAGCTATGTCTCCGGTGATGTCGTCGACGGGGATCCCGACACCTGGGACAAGCTGCTCCAGCTCAACGTCAACAGCGTGTTCCGGCTGGTGCACGCCATTCTGCCCGGCATGATCGCGCAGCGCTCCGGCGACATCGTCGTGACCTCGTCGATCGCCGGTCACCAGGCGATCCACTGGGAGCCGGTCTACTCGGCCAGCAAGCACGCGGTTCAGTCCTTCGTACACGGTCTGCGCCGGCAGGTCGCGCCACACGGCGTCAAGGTGGGCTCGCTCGCGCCCGGCATGGTCCTGAACGAGTTGTGGGGCATCACCGACCCCGCGGAAGTCGAAAGGCTGGCAGCAGCCCGCACCGGCCTGCGGTCCGAGGATGTTGTCGACGCGCTGCACTTCATGCTGACGCGCCCGCCGAACGCGACTGTCCGGGACCTTGTGCTCCTGCCGCAGAACCAGGATCTCTAGCCCGGATTCCGAGATCGGCTCTGAAAGCCCGCGAGCCTACAGGGTCAGCGGGAACTTGACTTCCGTTCTCGTGCCCTTGTCTCCGGGCGTCCGCTCAACGCGCCCGGAGATGCGCTGGGCGAACGCGTCGACGAGCCTCAGCCCGAGGCCGCCCTCGCGTGGCGGTCCCATGCCCCGCCCGTTGTCCTCGACGCTGATGCAGGCTTCGCCTGCTTCCGCCTTCACCTCGAAGCCAATGCGGATCAACCCCGGCTCACCCTCTGCGAAAGCATGCTTGAAGGCGTTCGTGACGAGTTCGTTGACGATCAGCCCCGCCGAGACGGCCCTGTCCAGCGGCAGCTTCGCATCGTCGGCGGCGACGGTGACGGTGACGCTTTCGCTGTAGGATCCGAGGGTGACGCAAAGGGCTTCGAGGTACTCGCCGAAGTCGACAAGGCTCATGCTGCCCTTCAGCGACAGCATGTCATGGGCGAGCGCGATGGCGTGCACCCTGTCAATGACGCTCGCGAAGCGAGCCTTGCCCTCCTCCGTGTCCACGCTCCGGCGCTGCAGCGAGAGGACGGAAATGATGATCTGGAAGTTGTTCTTCGTCCGGTGCTGCAATTCGCGGACGAGCGTGTTCCAAATCGTCTCCGCGTCGGCCTGCTCCTGGACCGTCTGCCGCAGCTTCTGATCCGCTTCGTAGCGCGCCAGCGCCGTGCCGATGATGTTGGCTATCGCGGTGAGGAAGCCGACATCGCCATCATCGAAAACGCGCGGGTTTTCGGCATCGATCTCGAACACGCCCCAGCATTGCCCGTCGATCATCACGGGAACATTCAGGACAGAGACAATCCCGTGTTCGCTCAGCAGAGGCGACATGCGAAAATCCGGATCGTCAGGAAGGTTTTCGATCACCACGGGGGCCGCGGTCTGGATTGCACGGCCGGGGGGAGAAGCCGCGTTGACGGGCAGCGTCGCCGTGCCGACGACCCCCGGCTTCCAGCCGACGCCTGCCACCACGAGCGCGTCGCTGGTGGCGGCCCGGTAGCGCAGCACCTTCGTATGCTTGACGTGGGTGAAACTCGACGCCTGTGCGCAGGCGTGCTGCATCAGCCGCTCCGGCGGTATCGTCTCCGCCGCAACGCGGCTGAAGTCGATCAGCGCCCGCTGATATTCGAGTATCCGGTTGAGCTTGGCCTCGATGTTCGACCCGGTCTTTGGCATCGATCAGTCTTCCATCCCCGTGATGCCAGCCTGGCCTGCCGCAATCCCGGAGCAACCCAACGGCCGCCCGGGAAGCGTGACTGTGCAAACGGGAATGCAGGACTGCAGCAATGGTTCGGCCGGACTGACGCCCGTTGACGTTCCGAAGCAGCTTCCGGAGGGGAATTCAGCTGCATGACGCCTGGAACGCCGACCGCGATGGGTGCAGCTAATGCGGCGCGCGGGAGATCAGAACAGCGTTCAGTCCGCCGAAGGCGAAGGAATTGGTCATGGCGACGCCAATGGGCGCTCGCCGGGCGGTGTTTGGAACGCAGTCGATGTCGAACTCGGGGTCGGGTTCAGAGAAGTTGAGGGTCGGCGGCAGGAGGCCCTCTCGCAATGCCAAAGTCGAGAACACCAGGCCGAGCGCGCCCGATGCGCACATCGTATGGCCGATCGTGCCCTTGCTGGACGAAACGGGGACGCCGGGAAGGCGGGAGCCGATCACCGAGCCAAGGGCCTTGGCCTCGTTCAGGTCGTTCAGGAGCGTCCCGGTTCCGTGGGCGTGGACATAGTCGATCTCGCTCGCATCCAGCCCGCCATCGGCGATGGCCGCGGTCATGGCTCGCGCCGCACCCGCCGGATCCGGCGCCGTGATGTCGCCGGCGTCCGAACTCATCCCGAACCCGACGATCTCGCCATGGATCGTGGCGCCCCTTGCGATCGCGCGCTGCATGGGCTCCAGCACGAGGGCTGCTGCGCCTTCGCCCATCACCAGCCCGCTGCGGTCGCGGGAGAAGGGGCGGCACGTGTCCCGGGCGACGGCCCGCAGGGCCTCCCAGCTTCGCATGAAGCCCAGTGTGAGCGGGGCCTCGCAGCCCCCCACGATCGCCACGTCGAGCATCCCCGACCGCACCATGTGGAAGCCCGTGCCGATCGCGTGGGTCGCAGACGCACAGGCGGAAGCGATGTTGAAGGTCGGACCGAGAACCCCGAGGTCCATGCCGATCTGGCTCGCCGGCGCACTCGGCATGGCGCGCGGAACCAGGAAGGGATGAACCCGCGACGCGCCCTCGCCATACATGCGCCGGTAGGCGTGCTCGACGGTGGTGTACCCCAGCGCAGCGCTGAACAGCACGCCGTGGCGCATCGGCGCCTCGTCGTCGAGAACGTTCCCCGCCTGCGAGACCGCTTGGCGCGCAGCGAAGACGGCCAGTTGCGACGCCCGGTCCATCAGGGCCAGCTGGTTGGCGGTGAAATGCGTCTCCGGGAGGAAGCCGCTCACTTCGGCGCAGGGAGAGCCGCTGCGTTCGGCCGATGCCGCGGGCCGGCTGATCCCCGACAGTCCCGTCTCCATGGCGGCGAGGTGCTCGGCGACGCCATGGCCGACGGCCGAGATCGCGCCAAGCCCCGTGATCGCGACCCTCATTCCACGGGCTGCCCGGCAACCGCCGGCTTGGCCCGGTCTATCCTGGCTAGCGCACCCCGGATCAGCTCTCCAAGCGTGGTGTCGGGCTTCTTGACGAACTGCTCCGTCGGGATCTCGACGTCGTACTTGCTCTCGATCTCGAACACGGCCTCGATCAGGGTGAGGGACGAGATGCTCAGCTCGTCGAGCGGGGTTTCCAGCCTCAGCGATGCCCGGTCGAGCCGCGCACTTTGCGCGATGATGTCGAGAATATCGTCGACACGTGGGTCCTGCATGGCGAGCCTGCTTTCCTGGGTGAACGCGGCCTTGAAGGAGTCCGGACGTTCGCGATGAGAAAGACATTGCACCTCAGAGGCCTGAAGCTCAACCGAAGAGGTCCGTGAGGGTCCGTTTCGGGCAGGAACTCCAGCCCCCCTAAGTGCCGGATACGGCGACGCCGGGATTGCCCGGGCTCCGGACACGGAGCATCATCCGGCTGCCAGATCCATTGGTCAGGAGCCCCGCATGAGCAGCCCGGCCTTCCACCACGTCTCCGTCATCACACGCGATGTCGATCACGCGCGGACCTTCTACACGGACGTGCTCGCTCTGGAGCCGGTTCAAAGGCCACCGTTTCCCCATCCCGGCGCATGGCTGCGGTCAGGGCCTCTGGAGATCCATATCACCTACTACCCCGCCGGCAATTTCAGGACCGGACCGGTCGATCCGAACGACATTCACTTCGCCATCAGGGTCCCGGACTTCGAGGCGACCGTTTCCGCCCTCGCACGCCACGGCTACGTCGAGGGCGGTGGCCAGGACGACCCCAAGCGGATCGTTATCAAGCGCGACAGCGTCACGGGCTACCCCCAGCTCTGGATCATGGACCACGACCGCAACGTCATCGAGATCAACGCGGAGGGCTAGGACCGCCGCAGCGCCGCTCCCAGCTCATCGAGCACGGCATCGATCTCGGCCGGCGTATTGTAGTGCACCGGGCCGACCCGAACGCCGCCGCCGGTGTCCAGGATGCCCAGCAGCCGGTTCGCCTCCAGCCCGTAATTGTGGCCGCTCCAGACCTGGAGCCCCCTGGCGGCGAAGGCCTTGGCGATGTCGGCCGAGCTTTTTCCTTCCGCCGTGAAGGTGACCGTCGAGACGCGCCTGTCGAACGCCGCGGGATCGGTGATGCCCATGACGCGCACGCTGTTGAAACCGAGGAGGCCGTCCACCAGGCGCCGCGCCAGCGCGTCGTCATGCGCCTTCGTCGCCGTATAGCCGGCGGCAAGGCGGGCGCGGAGGTCCGCTCCGGCCGGAAGGTTGCCGAAGGCATCTCCGAGCCAGGCGAGATAGTCGATCGCGGCGTGGACTCCGGCCAACTCCTCCCGGTTCGTCGTGCCATTGGTGAACCGCCAGGGCAGCTCTTCCGAGGCGGGACGCACCTTGTAGGCCCGCAGCCCCTCCAGGATCTCCTTGCGGCCCCAGAACAGGGCGTAATGCGGGCCGAAGAACTTGTAGGCGGTGCACACGAGGAAATCGCAGTCGAGCGCACGGACATCGATCAGCCCGTGGGGGGCGTATTGCACGGCGTCGACATAGACGAGCGCACCGGCCGCATGCGCCAGTTTCGAGATGCCCGCGATGTCGTTGATCGTGCCTGTGACGTTGCTGGCATAGCAGACGGCCACGAGACGTGTCCGGCTGTTGAGAAGCGAGGCTAGATTGGCGAGGTCGAACTCGAAGGTCTCGGGCGAGAAGTCGAGCCAGCGCACGACGAGGCCCTTGTCCTCCGCCAGCATCAGCCAGGGTGCGACGTTGCCATCATGGTCCATCCGCGACAGCACGATCTCGTCCCCGGCCTGCCACGCCGCACCGATGGAGCGAGCCATCATGAAGGTGAGGCTCGTCATGCTCTGCCCGAAGAAGACCTCGCCTTCGTTCCTCGCGTTCACGAAAAGCTCGCCGGCCCGGTGGGCCGCTTCCACCGCGTCCTCGGCTTCGACGGAGGTGTCGAAGTAGCCGCCAAGGTTGGCGTTGCGGTGGAGAAGCGCCTCGCTCATGCGCTCGGCCACCATGCGCGGAACCTGGGTGCCGGCAGGGTTGTCCAGGAACGCGACGCTGCGGCCTGCCTTGGTCCGGGCAAGTCCCGGAAAGTGCGAGCGCACGAGTTCGACGTCGTAGGCCATGGCGGTCCTCCCGTTTTGGGACCCGGGCGCTCGTTCCCGAGCTTTCTTCAGCCGTTATGGATCGCCACGGCGCGGGCGGGAAAGCCGGAGCCGTCCTTCGCCTTCGGCCAGGTCGCCATGATCAGCGCACCGGCCTCGGGCACCTCGTCGAGGCGCGCCAGGAGTTCGATCTGCCACCGGTCCAGCGAGAGCACGTAGTGCTCGAGAGCGTAGTCGCCTCGGGACGTGGCGATCCCGGGGTCGGTGTCGATCTGCTCGTGACCGACGGCCGTGATCCCGCGCTCGTCGAACAGGAAGGCGAGGACCTCCTTCGACCAGCCCGGGCAGTGCGACACGCCATCATCCGAACGGTTGTAGAACCGGTCGACGTCCGGCCAGCGGCGCCACCAGTCGGTCCGCAACGCCACGAAGGATTTCTCGGGGATCCGGCCGTGGCGCGCTTCCCAGCGCGCCACGTCGTCCAGTGTCGGGGTGGCATCGGGATCCGACGCGACCCGGCCCGATATGTCGAGCACGACCAGCGGCAGCAGCATCTCGGTCACGGGGATCTGGTCCACCGTCCGCCCGCCCTCGATGAAGTGGACGGGCGGGTCCACATGCGTGCCCCATTGGCCGACGAAGCCGTAATGGTGCACCTGGAACGCGTGCCCGAGCGGGTAGTCGAACACCATCCGACGTTCTTCGTCCGGGAAGTGCTGAAAGTGCGGCTGTCCCGGGTGAAAGGGGTGCGTCAGGTCGGTGAAGACCGCACCGGCGAGGTGGGACCTGTGCAGGTCCCAGAGGCTGCCGCCGGCCATGGTCAGGGCGCCGGCACGAAGCTGGGAGCCGCCTCGCTGGCGAGCGTCAGCTTTCCGTCCTTCACGCCGATCACGGTGACCGACTTGTCGGGAACGGCGATGCCGGGACGGTAGGAGATCGTGCCCGTCACGCCTTCGAGCCCGGTGGTGCCGGCCAGCGCCGTCTTGATCTTCTCGGGGTCGGTGCCTCCGGCCCGCTTGATGGCGTCCGCCATCAGCTTGATGCCGTCATAGGCGAGCGCCGCGAAGGTGTTCTCGGGGTCGTTGCCGGTCGACTTCTTATAGGCGTCCATGAACGCCTTCACCTTCGGGGTCGCGCCCTCGCCGATGAAGGAGTGGGTGGTGAAGTAGGTGTTCTCTGCCGCCTTGCCGCCGACCTGCAGCAGGAGCGGCGTATCGTAGCCGTCGCCGCCGACGACGGGAAGATCGATGCCGGCCTGGCGCAGTTGCTTCAGGATCAGCCCGATCTCCTCGTTGTTGGCCGAAACGAAGAGGAAGTCCGGCTTGGGTGACGCCGCCTTGACCTTGGCGACCTGCGCCGTGAACGTCTTGTCGCCGATCTTGAACGTGTCCTTTCCGACCAGCTTGCCGCCGCCCTTCTCGAAGGCCTGGGTGAAGTAGTCGGACAGGAGCGTCGTGTACTCCGTGCCGATGTCGGTCAGCAGGTAGCCGTTCTTGGCCTTCAGGTTCTTCAGCGCGAACTCGGCGCCGACGGCTGCCTGTACGTTGTCGCCGAAGCAGGCGAGGAACACGTATTCGCCGAGCTGGCTCGGCAGCTTGGGTGAGGTCGCGCCCGGCGTGATGAAGGGGATCTTGGCCTTCTGGATCTGCGGGCCGATGGCGAGCACCGAGTCCGAGTCGGCGAAGGCGACGATGCCGACCACCTTGTCGCTGTCGATCAATTGGCTGGCGACGGTGGAGATGGCGGTCGGGTCGGTCTTGGTGTCGTAGACGACGAGTTCGATAGGCCGCCCGAGTACCCCGCCAGCGGCGTTGATTTCGGCGGCCGCGAGCTTGGCACCGTTCAGCATCGGTCCCTCATAGGCCGACAGATTGCCCGTGAGGTTTGCGGGCACGCCGATCTTGATGGGGTCGGCGGCCAAAGCGGTACTGGCTGCGAGCGCGATGGAAGCGCCGAGCCCGAGGCCGAGAGCCCCGCGTCGAGTGAGCCTGGTCATGCGTCTTGTCCCTCTGCTTCGAGCCTTGCCGATTGTGTTTTGGCGGATCCGAGCGTGAGCTCGGCATCCCCCATGATCCCCTTCGGCCGGAAGATCATGACGAGGATGAAGATGAAGCCGAGCACGATCTGGCTCGCCCCGAACAGCGCCGGCACCGTGATCGGGCCCAGCGTGAACCCGCGCTCGACGCCGCGCAACAGTTCGGAAAGCACCGTGACGCACACGACGCCGATCAGCGCGCCCGAGAGCGATCCCATGCCTCCCAGCACGAGCATGGCGATGAGGTTCATCGTCATGGCGAAGTAGAAGGTGTTGGGCGAGAACGAGCCGAGATAATGGGCGTAGAGGCTGCCGCCCACGCCGGCGAAAAAGGCGCCGATGACAAAGGCGATGAGCCTGGCCCGCAGTACGCTGATGCCCACGGCGCTCGCCGCGATCGGGTCGTCGCGGACGGCCTTCATGGAACGGCCGAAGGGCGAGTAGACGAGCCGCGCGAGAACCAGGATCGTCACGCCGAGCCATCCGAACACCCATGGCAGGGAGGTATCGAGCGGAACTCCGGTGAAGGTGCGCGCCCCGCGCGTGAAGTCCGAGGCGTTGATGAGCACGACGTTGACGATGATGAGAAAGCCCATCGTCGCGACCGAGACGAAGTAGCCGGAGAGCCTCATCAGCGGATAGCCGACGACCACCGCGAGCAGGGCGGTGAACAACCCCGCCGCGAGCGTCGCGGGCAGGAAGGGCAGGCTGAACCAGTTGAGCACGGCCGGAAGATGCGGCAGCAGCGAGGCTTTCTGCTGCACGGTCAGGGACAGGATGCCGGAGACGTAGGCGCCGGCCCCGATGAAGCCGACATGTCCCAGCGAGAAGACGCCGGTGAAGCCGTTGCTGAGCGACAGCGACAGGACGAGCACGCCGTTCAGCGCCATCAGCAGCAGCACGCGCACGAGATAGTCGCTGAGGACGAAGGGCGCGCCCCAGGCGACGACCGCTCCGGCGATGCAGAGCGCGACGACCGCGACGAGCGTGCTGGTGTCGCGCTTCACAGCTTGACCTCCCGGTTGGGCTTCAGCAGGCCGCCGGGGCGCACCAGCAGGAAGGCGATGAGCACGGCGAAGACGATGGCGTCGCGGTAGGGAGAGACGGCGTCCGGCATGAAGGCGACGATGAAGATCTCCAGCGCACCCAGCATGTAGCCGCCCACCAGGGCGCCGGCAATCGAACCGAAGCCGCCGATGATGGCGGCGACGAAAGCCTTCAGCAGCGGGGTGAAGCCCATCTGCGGCTGCACGACACCGGCCTGCGCCGCCCACAGCACCCCCGCCAGCCCGGCATAGCCGGACGCAACGACGAAGGCGACGACGATGACCTTGTTGACGTCGAGCCCGACGAGGAGCGCCGCCGACATGTCCTCGGCGGCCGCGCGCATGCCGAGCCCGACCGTGGTGCGCGTGATGAACCAGCCGAGCCCGATCAGCGAGACGAAGGTCAGCGCGATGGTGAGGACGTTGATGTTGGTGAAGGTGATCGCCCCGTCGGCCAGCTGCCAGGCGCCATTCAGCCAGTCCGGAAGGGGAAAGTTCTTGGGTGATGAGGAGAAGATCAGGATGCCGAGATTCTCGAGGATGTAGGTGACCGCGAGGCTCGTCAGCAGCCGCGTCACGTCTGGCGCGTTGCGGATCGGCCGGTAGGCGATGCGCTCGATGAGGAAGCCCGCCAGCGCACCGGCCAGCACGCCGCAGGCGAGCGCCGGGACGAAGGGGACGCCGAGCGCGCCGAGGATGACGGTGGTGAAGGCGCCCACCATCATCACGTCGCCATGGGCAAAATTTGTGAGTTTCAAAACGCCGAAGACGATGGAGAGGCCGACGGCCACGAGCGCGTAGAGGCTGCCGAGGCTGATGGCGTTCACGATCTGCTGGACGATGTAGTCGAACTGGCTCATGCGGAGGCCCCGAGATAGGCCTGCGCGACGCGGTCGCTGTCACGCAGCTCCTCAGCGGTGCCCGACAGGGCCACCGTGCCGGTCCGCAGGACATAGGCGCGGTCGGCGAGGTCCAGCGCCAGCGCGATGTTCTGTTCGACCAGCAGCATCGTCATTCCCTGGCGCTTGAGCTCCGCCAAAGCGACGAAAATGTGCCTGACGAGGAGCGGCGCTACTCCGAGCGAAGGCTCATCCAGCAGAAGCAGCTTCGGCGCCGCCATCAGGGCGCGGGCAAGCGCGAGCTGCTGCTGCTCGCCGCCCGAAAGCGTTCCGGCGAGCTGAGACAGGCGCTCCCTGAGGATCGGGAACAGGGTGAACATCCGCTCGGTGTCCCGGGCGATGCCGTCCTGGTCAGAGCGCGTGCAGGCGCCGAGGCGGAGGTTCTCCGCCACCGACAGTCCACCGAACAGCCGGCGGCCCTCGGGAGATTGCGAGATACCCAGCCGAACGATCTGAGGCGCCGGCAATCCCCCGATAGGACGGCCTGCAAAGGTGATGGAGCCTGAACGGGGGGCCGACAATCCAGAGATCGTGCGCAGCGTCGTGCTCTTGCCGGCGCCATTGGCGCCAACCAGTGCGACGACCTCGCCGGGCGCGACGTCGAGGCTGACACCCTTCAGCGCCTGCACGGCGCCGAACTGCACCCGCAGGTCGCGGATCGAGAGGAGAGGCGTGGGATCAGGCATGGCCGAGATAGGCCTCCCGCACCCTGGGGTTGTTGCGCACCTCTTCCGGCGTTCCTACGGCGATGACTTCGCCCGTCGCCAGCACCTGGATGCGCTCGCACAGGGCCATGATCAGGTCCATGTCGTGCTCGACGACGACGACCGTCACCCCGTACTCGTCGCGGATCCGCCGGATGAGCGCGGTCAGAGCCTTTGTTTCGTTGGAATCGAGACCGGCCGCCGGCTCGTCGAGGAGCAGCAGCGATGGCTCGGTGGCAAGCGCGCGGGCGATCTCCAGGCGTCGCTGGTCGCCGTAGGGGAGATCGGCGGAGAGGCGGTCAGCCTGCCCGGTCAGCCCCATCAGCGCCAGCAGGCGGCGGGCGATCGTCTCTGCGTCCGCCTTTCGCGAGCGGTAGCGGCTGCCGCGGACGACTGCGTCGAACGGACCGATCGGGTGGCGCAGTTGCGCCGCGGCCAGCACGTTTTCGGCCACGGTGAGCGTTCCGAAGAGCCGGGAGCCCTGGAAGGTGCGGGCGATGCCGAGCCGAACGATCTGCTCCGTCGGCAGCCCGAAGATCGAGCGTCCCTCGAACTCCACCGTCCCGGAGTCCGGCCGCGAGAAGCCCGTGACGCAATTGAAGAACGTGCTCTTGCCCGAGCCGTTTGGCCCGATAACGCCGAGGATCTCGCCGACCTTCAGCTCGAGCCTGTGCTGCTTCAGGGCGACGAGGCCCCGGAACGACTTGGTCAGCCCCGAAGTCCGCAGCAGGATTTCGCCGGTCCCTGTCCGTGTGAGGGGCGCGCTCATCGTCCCTGGAACCGCCCCTTGTGACATTGATGCCGGACCGCAATCAAAAGTCGAATTGGAGGTGGTTCAACGGGCAGGCAATGCCTGAAGGCCGCTTCATCAAACCCGTCTCCCCCTGCTTGGACAACACGCTAGCATGCTGCCGCGACAGGCCGCAAGTCATTGAAAAACGGCAGAAAGATTTGGATTGCGGCAGGTTGTGCACAAGCTGTAGTCACGAATTGCCGACCGGCCGGAGGTTGTTCGATCTCGCCGCGCCCAATCATCCGCGCGATGCGTTGGGTACACGCACGAGCTCGCGATAGTGGTGTGTCAGCCGCATGCAGACGATGTCCTTGCGCCTGACCGTGTTTGAAGGGTAGCGGTTGTCGAGATTGGTCGTGTCCACCGTGGCCACGGCGATCCCGGAGGGCTCCGTGACGATCGCCTCGCGGCGCGGAAACTCGAACGTGTCCGGTCCGAAAACGCCGCTCAGTCCCTCGTACCCTCCCGCTTCGTCATGGACGTTGGCGAAGGCAAGGAAAACGTTGTTCTCGCCGGCCCGGACCCGGAAGTGATGCCAATGCAGCGGGTCCGCGCCCGTTGGGATCGGCCAGCCCTGAGCGACGGCCGTTCCCGGGTGTCCCGCCGCGAATCGGCCGGCGATCGCTGCCGGGCAGGCGACGATGTCGCAGCCCCGCAGCGCGAGGACGCGCGCGGCCTCCGGATAGAGCGCGTCGTGCCCGATCAGAAGTCCGATACGGCCCGCCGGGGTATCCGCCACGGTCCAGGCCTCGCCTGGTGCTGCCCAGTCGCGGTCTGCTTCACCCGGATGAAGCTTGCGGTGGACGGCGACAAGGCCCTCCGGTCCGACCAGCGCAGCGGCGTTGTAGACTGTGGTCCCTGCCTTTTCGGCGAATCCGGCCACGATGTGCATCCGCAGCTTCGTGGCCATCCTGATGAGTGCCGCGACGGCCATGCCTGAGGTGGGCTGCGCGGTCGCGGCGGGGTTCTCGAGCCCGTTGACCGCAAGTTCGGGAAAGACGACGAGTTCCGCGCCGGATCGCTTCGCGTCCTCGGCAAGGCTCGCAATCCGCGCGAGATTGGCCGACATGTCGGCGGAGGGCGTGAACTGAGCCGCGGCCAGCTGGCTCCGCCGCCCCGGCGGCAGGGGCCGGTGGCCATAGAGGCCGAAGAAGTCGCATGGATTCCAGAGAAACGTGTCGGACAGCAGCTCGCGGTAGAGCTCCGGGCGCCGGCGGTCCATGACCGGCTCGCCAAGCACGGTGCGTGCCCGCGCCTTGGCGAGGTCGATCTCGCCGTAGGCGATGCCGTCGCCGGCGTCGATGACGGCGGCTATCGACCCGTCCGGCTCGATGATGCAGCTGCCGCCGGAGAACTGGACCGTCCTCTCCAGCCCCCAGCGATTGGCCTCGATCACGTAGCAGCCGTTCTCGAAGGCGCGGCTGATCCAGTAGGGCGCCGGCGTGCGTTCGGCCAGCCAGTTGGAGATGTGGCAGATCACGTCGGCACCGCCGAGCGCGCACAGACGTGCCGTCTCAATGAAATGGATGTCCATGCAGATGAGGAGTGCGATCCTCCCGATCGGTGTCTCGAACACCTGGTGCCCGAGGTCGCCGGACGCCGCCCACTTCGGTTCGGCGATATAGGGATGGCTCTTGCGGTGGACGCCGACGACGCCCTCCGGCCCGATCAGCACCGCGCTGTTGAAGTAGACCCCGTCCGGATCGACCTCCGGCATGCCGATGACGACGTGGCAACCATAGGCGGCGCACAGCGCCTCGAAGCGTCTCGTCGTGGGGCCGGGCACGGGCTCCACCTCGCCGGCAACTTCCTCCCGATCGAACCAGCAATAGCCCGTCGTGCCCATCTCGGGCGTGACGATGAGCGCGGCTCCGGCTCGCGCCGCCTCCTCGCACAAGGCGAGGAGACCCTCGACGTTGCGCTCCTTCTCGAACATCGTCGGTTCGAACTGGACCGTTGCGACCTTGTGAACCGGAGCCATCGTCTCTTCCCGGCGTGCTGGAGCGGGGGCGTCTCAGAGCTTCGCGATGATGTCCTTCGTGATGGAGGCACCCAGCGTGTATTTCGGGTCGACCATGTTGCCGAGCCGGACACGTCCGCACTGGGTGAGCAGGAAGTAGGCCTCGAGCTCGTCGACGCCCCAGTCGGCCGACATCCACCGGATGAGGTCGCGATAGGCGCGCCGCGCCGCGTCCTCCATCGGCCGGCCGCTGCCGATCGACATGAAGAAGCGGTCGTTTTCGAGCCGCGGGTTGGAGAGCGCCCAGCCCTTGATGAGGTCGACCTGCACGGTCGTGACGGTGGGATGCTCGACGGCGACGCCGCAGAGCTCACCGTCGCCCTGGGCCGCGTGGCAGTCGCCGAGATAGAGCAGGGCGCCGGGCGAGTTGATCGGCAGGTAGATCACCGAGTCGACCGCCACGTCGGGCAGGTCCATGTTGCCGCCGTAGTAGTCCGGCTGCAGCGAGGTGATCGCCTCGATCTCCGGCGAGGTGCCGATCGTTCCGATGAAGGGCTCGTAGGGCAGCACCAGGTTCTTCGACCAGTGCACGCCCTTCTCGTCGATGACGAGCTTCTTCACCCGCTCGGGAAGGGGCGGGTTGAGCATGGCGGTGTCGGCCGTCGAGACGAGGCCGCCGAATTCCGGGATCAGGCAGGTCGTGCCGACCGGCTGCGGGCCGCGTGGCCTGATCGACTTGATGTAGACGGCGAGCGCGTCGCCCTTCTCGGCACCGTTGACGTAAACGGGCCCGTTCTGAGGGTTGAGATAGGGGAAGTTGAGGATTTCCGACGGGCTGTCCGTCTCCTTCTTGATGGCGCCCTCGAACGCGTCATGCGTCTCGGCGCTGATCACCGCGCCGGGGTCGACGCGCAGGACGGGCTCCGCATAGGGCCCATAGACGTAGTGGTACTTTCCCTGCGTCTCCTCGGTAATCGTGTAGCTCTGCCCGGCTTTTCCCCCGGCGACGCCCTTACGGGCCATGATCGATGTCTCGAGCCACGACATTCTCATTCTCCCACTTGCTTGTTGTCGTTCACACAGAGAGGTGCTTGCGCACGATCTCTCGGTCGTCGAGCGCCTCGGGGGTCAGCTCCGCGACGATCCTGCCCTTGTCCATGACGTAGCAGCGCTGGGCCATCGCCCGGATCAGGTCGAGGTTCTGCTCGACGAGGATCACGGTCAGGCCCATCTCGGAGTTGATGCGCTTCATCACCTCGCCGATCTCCCCGACGATGGAGGGCTGGATGCCTTCCGAGGGTTCGTCGAGGAGGATCAGGTCGGGGCGGCTCACCAGCACGCGCCCGATGGCGAGCTGCTGCTGCTGTCCGCCGGACATGGTGCCGGCCCGCTGTTTCCGCCGTTCGGCGAGGATCGGGAAGATGCCGAAGATGCGCTCGAACTCGGCGGTCTTGGAGGAGCCCTCGCCGCGATAGCCGACCGAGAGGTTCTCCTCGACGCTCATGCGCGGGAAGACCTCGCGTCCTTGCGGTACGTAGCCGATGCCGAGCCGCGCGCGAAGATGCGCGGGCATGGCGGCCACCTCCTGGCCCTTGAAGCGGATGGCGCCCGCCGAGGCCTGGAGAAGGCCGATGAGAGCCTTCATCAGCGTCGACTTGCCGACGCCGTTGCGTCCGATCACGGCGACGATCTCGCCCTTGGCGACGGAGAGGTCAACGCCCTGTAGCACGGGCTTGCCGCCGTAGCCGCCGCGCAATCCCTCGATGGCGAGCATGGTCTCAGCCATGGTGGTGATGCCCCAGGTAGATCTCGGCGACGCGCTCGTCGGCGATCACCTCGTCGATGCTGCCCTGCGAGAAAATCTTGCCGAAATGCAGGACCGTGACCCGCTGAGCGACCTGCCTGACGAAGTTCATGTCGTGCTCCACGGCGAGCACGCTCACGCCCTGCGCGTTGAGCGCCTTCACCAGTTCCCCCGTCTCATGAGTCTCGTCGGGCGACATGCCCGCCGTCGGTTCGTCCAGCAGCAGCAGGTCAGGCTTGAGGGCCAGCGCCATGCCAATCTCCAGCCACTGCTTCTGGCCGTGGCTGAGGCTGGTTGCCACCGTGTCGCGGGCCGGGCCGAGATGCAGGTAGTCGAGAAGGCGGTCGGTCTCGGCTTTCAGCCCGCCGGGGCTCACATGGTGCTGCAGCGCGATACGGAGATTGTGCTCGGCCGTCAGGGACCCGAACACGCCGGGGACCTGGAACTTGACGCTGATGCCGCGCTTGATGCGCTCGAAGGAGCGGAGCGCCGTGATGTCTGAGCCCTTGTAGACGATGCTGCCGGAGGACGGCGCGTGCTCGCCCAGGATGAGCCGGAAGAGGGTGCTCTTGCCCGCGCCGTTGGGGCCGATGAGGCAGTGGATCTCGCCCTTCTTCATCGCGAAGTCGACGGCATTGATGACCTGAAGTCCGCCGAAATGCTTGCTGAGGCTGCGCGTCTCGAGGATCGTCTCCATCACTCGCCTCCCTGCCGGGCGGCGCGGCCGGAGAGCGCCTCGATGCGCTTCCACACGGACAGCACCAGGCCTTCCGGTGCCACCAGAACGGTGATCACGAGCAGCGCCCCCATCGCGACGAGCGCGTACTGGCTGCCGTAGATGGTGAGGGCCTGGAAGACGGCGAGGATGATCAGCGTGCCGAACAACGTGGCCGTGAGATCACTGCGGCCGCTCACCGCCACCCAGACGACGGGCAGCGCCGCCGCCGTGATGCCCATGCTCGAGGGCGTGATGTACTGGCCCCACGCGGTGTAGAGCACGCCGCTCAGGCCGCCCAGGCAGGAGCCGACGGCGAAGGCGACGAGTTGGTACTTGCGGATGTCGTAGCCGAGCATTTCCGCGCGCTCGGGATTTTCGCGGATTGCGACGAGCACGTTGCCGAAGCGCGAGTTCACCAGCACGCGGAGCGCGAGGTAGACGACGATCAGGAGCGCGAGGATCGCGTAGTAGAGCCCGACGTCGGCGAAGAGGACGATGTTGCCGCCCGGCCAGGGAATGGTGAGCGGCGGCATGCCGCTCATGCCGTTGAAGCCGTTGAGGCGGGCGGTGCCGACCTTCCACTCCGGCCCGGCCGTCTGCGCCATGAAGCGCTCGAAAACCAGCGTCACCGACAGTGTGACGATGCCCAGGAACACGCCGGTGATGCCGCCGTAGAAGAGGAAGTAGCCGAGCACCAGCGCGAAGGCGGTGGCCACGACGAGGGCGAGGATGACGGCGACGAACGTGAAGCCGTAGGCGTCGCCGAAATTCAGCGTCAGGATGCCGTATCCATAGCCCGCCAGCCCGAACAGGGCCGTCTGGCCGAAGCTCAGCGCGCCGCCATAGCCCCAGATGAGGCAGAGGCCGAGCGCCATGAAGACCCAGACGAAGAAGTAGGCGGTGTTGCCGACCGTGTAGCCGTCCGCGAAGAGCGGGTAGGCGGCCGCCGCGATTACGACGAGGCCGAAAATCGACCAGAAGATCGGGCCGCTGCCCATGGTCTGCGGGCCGTTCAGGCGGCTCAGGAGCGAGGGACGGCTCATCAGCGGCGCTCCCTCAGGATCCAGCCGGAAACGCCGCGCGGCAGCACGCGGATCGCCACGATCACGGCGAGGAGAATGCCGATCTGGCCGAACAGCTGGCCCTGCCAGGCGGTCAGCCCCGCCTTGATGAGGCCCAGCATGCCGGCGGCCGGAGCCGTGCCCAGGAAGACGTCGGACCCGCCTACGACGACGGTCACGAAGGCTTCCACGATGAAGGTGCTGCCGATGCCGGGCGCCAGCGTCATGGTTGGCGCGTAGAGCCCGCCGGTGAGCCCCGCCAGGGCTGCGCCGAGCCCGAAGGTGAGGCTGTAGACGAGGCTCGTGTTGACGCCGAGCGCCCGGGCCATTTGCGGCCCCTGGATGGTGGCGCGTGCCAGGATTCCGAAGCGCGTGGAGCTGAAGAGGAAGTAGAGGGCGAGCAGCAGGATGGCCGCCACGGCCATGAGCACCACGCGATAGGCCGAGTAGGAGTACTCGCCGATGGTGATGCCTCCGAGCGGCGTTCCGATGCCGGGAAAGGACGGTCCGATAAGGATCAGCGTTCCCTGCGTGACGATGAGGCTGATGCCCCACGTGGCCACGATGGTGTCCAGCGGACGACTGTAGAGCCTGCTGATGACGAGGCGCTCGATGATGATGCCCGCGATCCCGGCCGCCAGCGCCCCGCACAGGATGGCGATGGGCAGCGGCAGTCCGGCGCGGAAGCTCGCGGCCGTGACATAGGCCCCGCACATGATGAACTCGCCATGGGCGAGGTTGATGACCCCCATCATTCCGAAGATGACGGCGAGACCAATCGAGGCGAGGACGAGAAAGGCGAAGGCGTCGCCGAATTGATAGAGGAAGCCGAGGATCAGGTTCACTGTCAGCACCGAGGTCCGCCGCGGGGAAGCCGGCGGGCCGGGGCAACAAGGCCCCGGCCCGTTTGCGCCTTACTTCGGCGGCGGATTGCTCGGCGTGTACTGCGCGCTCGGGTCGTTCTTGGTGAGGTCGCAGCCGGCCTCGCCCAGCCAGTACGGCTTGATGTCGTTCCACACCTTGGGGAAGCTGATCTTGTGGTTCTCGTCGACCCTGGCGAGATAGATCGTGTGCGAGGCGTGCTGGCTCTTGGGGTCGATGCACACCTTGCCCTCGGGGGCGTCGACGCAGACGTCGCCCTGGGCGATGACCTTGCGGATCTCGTCGCGCTTGGTCGACTTCGCCCGCTCCACCATCTGCTTGTAGAGGTAGATGGCGTGGTAGGAGTTCTCGGCCTCCTGGTTCACGTAGGGCTCGTTCGGGAACTTGGCCTTCCACTTGGCGAGGAACGCCTTGCTCTCGGGCGTGTCGATTTCCTCGATGTAGTTGGTCGTGACGTACATGTTGGCGAGGCTGGGCGGGGTGAAGCGCTTGTGCTCGTAGCCCTGTCCGACGTTGACGGAGCTCGCCATGGGCAGGCCCACCTTCGCGGAGCCGGCCTGCTCGTAGTAGGAGGCCTGGGCCGCGCCGACCAGCAGCGTCACGACGAAGTCGGGCTTCGCCTTCTGGATGTTCTGGATCGTCTGCGAGAACTGCGAGACGCCGAGCGGGATGAACTCCTCGCCCACCATCGTGCCGCCGTTCTCCTTGACGATGTTGCGCACCCATTCGGCCGAGATCTGGCCGAAATTGTAGTCTGCGGCGATCGTGTAGACCTTCTTGCCGTACTTCTCCATCATCCAGGGGATGAGGGTCGAGAACTGCTGCTCGGGCACAGCGCCGGTGACGATCATGTTGGCGTCGCAGACGCCGCCCTCGTACTGGTTGTTGTAGAAGGCGAGGCCGTCGAGCTGGTTGACGATCGGCCGATAGGCCTCACGCGAGGCGCTGGAGAAGCCGGCGAACACAACGTCGACCTTGTCGCGCTGCAGGACGCGGCGCATGAACTCCTGGTAGCGGGTGTTGTCGGACTGGGTGTCGTAGATGACCAGTTCGATCGGCCGGCCGGCGATGCCGCCAGCCTTGTTGATCTCGTCGGTCGCCAGCTGGATGCCGTGAACCTTGCCGATGGTTGCCAGGGCGAAGTCGCCCGACTGGTCCTCCAGCACGCCGATCTTGATGGGGTCGGCGGCGAGCGCCGGCGCCGCCACGCAGGCCAGCGTCAACGACGCGAGCGCAGTCCCGATTTTCAGAAACTCTTTCATGATCCATCCCTCCACGATCACAGGTGTCTCTTCGACGGCGCTGGCGCCGGCGCCGCCGGAGATTCAGTTTCGGTCGCGGCGTCGAGCCGCCCGATGAAAGCTTCGCTGTAGGCCTCGACGCTGAGCCGCTCGCGCATGGCCTCGCGCCGCAGCATCTCGTAGGCAGCGTCGTCGTCCATGCCGCGGCTGACGAGGGCGAGGATTGCCTTGACGAGGCCGCGCCGGCCCCGCCGGCGCTGCTCGTGGTCGGCGATGATCTCGCTCAGGTGCCGGCGCATGCGATACTGGTTGGTCCCCAGGAACAGCGCGGAGTAGACGCCCGACGGCTGCACGGGCTTGCGGATGAAGGCCGTCGCGCCGAGCGCGATGAGCGCCCGCAGCCGGCCGGGCGCCTCGACGCCGACGAGCGCGATGACGGGGGCGGCCGGCATCTGGCCGGCACGCCCGAGCGGCGGGACGCCGGGAACATCCGTGTCGCCGTCGACGATGATCACGTCCCGGTCGGCCTGGACACTTGCCGCCGTGTGCTCCAACGAGGCCTCGACGGCGGCAACGCGCTCTGCCGTGAGGCCGAGCCGTCCCAGAACGGTCTCCAGCGTCGCCGCCGTGGGATCGGCGATGCCGACGAGCAGGGCACGGTTGCCGCTGAAGTTTTGGACGAGGCGGGGGAGCGTCATCGGACCAGCCTCAGGCGGCTCGCCGGGCGGTCGAAGACGAAGCGGGGAGAATTGTCGAGCAGGTAGGGATCCGGCGCGGCCGGTGCCGATGCCTCGCGTACGATGTCGAAGCGCCCCTGCATGTTCGATACTCCGATCCGCGGCGTCAGCCAGGCGTGAAGCGTGTCGGGGTCGATGTGGACAGGGCCCTGCGGCGCCTGCAGGCGGAGCTTCACCACCGCCGCGCGCACCGCCTTGACGTTGTCGGTCCCGGCCTCGGCCAGCGCACCGCCGAGCAGCATTGCCGCGACGAAACTTGCCTCGGCGTCGGCAGAAGCCGCGGGGCCTCCCGGGAACCTGCGCTCATAGGCGGCCAGGAAGCGCTCGTTCTCGCTCGACCGTATCGATGAGAAGTACACGCTGGAGCTGATGTGGCCGGCGACTGCATCGCCGCCGATCGCCTCGAGCTCCGGCTCAGACAGGCTGCAGCTCGCCACCGGGCAGTCCGCGGGCTGGTCGACGCCAAGCTCTGCACAACGGGTCCGGAACTGGCGAAAAAAGGCGTATGCCGACGTGCCGATCAGGGTGTTGAAGACGAAGGCCGGCTGCAGTGCCAGGATATCCTCGATGATCGAGGCAAAGTCGGTCTCGCCGACCGGGACGTAGCGCTCGAAGGGCACCGTGCCGCCGCGCGTGAGGATCGTCTCGCGCATGATCCGGTTGTTTTCCCAGGCCCAGATGTAGTTGGACCCGAGGCAGACGACCCTGTCGCCGTGACGGGCGACCATGTGCTCGATCAGCGGGACGATGTGCTGGTTTGGAGCGGCACCCGTGTAAATGACGTTGCCCGACGTCTCGAACCCCTCGTAATGCGAGGGATACCAGAGCAGGGCGTCGTGCTTTTCGATGAGAGGGATGATCTCCTTCCGCGAGGAGGAGGTGTAGCATCCGACGACATGCCGGATGCCGTCTGCCAGCAATTCCGCGCAGAGCGACTGGTAGCGTTCCAGGCTCCCGCCGGGATTGGCTTCCACGGCTTCGAGATGCACATCGGACTGGGCCGAATTGAACTCCTCGATCGCAAGCAGCGCGCCATTCAGCATGGACTTCGCGACGACACCGTAAGATCCGGTCGTCGAGAACAGCAGTCCTACTCTGTATTGCCGACGAGTGGCCATGAACCGTCCATGCAAAAGCCCCCGCCGGCTCAAAAGCCGAAGGGGGCGACATTGCCGATTATGTGTCCCAGGAGATGCGACGACTATCAGGCGATCATTGCCCAGTGTCACGATTACAAGGATTGGCCACTCGTCCGCATTCTGTCAAGCCCAAAAGCGGGCCCGCCCGTTCTTCGAGCGCTGTGCGCCGGCCGTGGGCAATCAAGCGTGATCTTTGCCGTCTTTCGCAGCGGCTTCTGTCGTCCGGATGGGCATTGTGAGGAGCCGCGCGGAAGAATTCAATCGATTCAGATGCGGAGTGTGATAGCGGAGCGGAGGGGAGTGGCAGCCTGCGACAATCCGCGCGGGGCGGCTCGGCCGGGCGGCCGGCGTCACGCCAGCCAGCGCTTTATTGCAAATGGTCGATCAAGAGCGCGAAAACGAGTGCGCAACCGGACGCGGCGCCGGCCAGACCCCAGGCGAGAAACAAAGCGGCGGGCATTGCGATCTCCGTGTCGCGGACGACCGTAGCCCAGCCCGGACGGCAGCGGCGTGCGCCGTGGCACACCGCTGCCGCGATTCACCCGCCGCTGGACGTTGCCTGCCGGATCAGCGCGAGGGCCCGATCAAAATCGGGGGCCGTGCCGCCCTGACGTGAGAAATGCCCGCCTTCGCCGAAATCGGCGGGGAACAGCCGTGCCGCTTCGGAAAAGAACTCCTGCTCTGCCGCAGCATCGCCGCCGCGGGCCTGATCAGCGAGGGATTCAAATTTCTGCAGAGTGTCGCTCATGGGCGCACCTCCTGTCCGGTTTGCCGCTCGCCGCCTCAGGCCACCGGCGTTCCCGGCTCTTCCTCCTCGAGGGACACGGCGACGTCGGCATTGGCCGAGAGACGAACCCGGTTGCCTTCGACCTCGGCAACAATTCCGAGCGGCACAAAGTGATGGTGCCCCTGGTGCGACCCTTCACCGCTGTCGGCCTTGGTCAGCTTGATCCGATCGCCCTCGATCCGGTCGACAGTGCCGACGTGAACTCCGTCAGCGCCGATCACTTCCATATGCTCCCTGATCTGGTCGGTCGCGGCCATGCTGCTCTCCTTTGTTTGATTGCTCAGGGAGAACGGGCGGTGCGCGCTAAGGTTCGCCGTGACGCGAAGGTAAGTTGCTGTCTGGCGCGGATGTGAAGTCAGACAGAGAGCGGCACCCCGAGCCGTCTCGCCGACCCAAGGATATGTGCGCGCATTGCTGCTGCCGCCGGCTCCGCGGTTCCCTCCCGAACGGCGTTCAGGATGGCGAGATGCTCCTCCAGCGTCTCGGCGAGCGAGAGGCGGGATGCCATGGGTGCGCGCTGCGTCGCCTCCATCGCGTCCCGCGCGGAGTGATACATGGCGGCGATCAGGGGATTGCGCGCGGCATCGATGATCGCGTCGTGGAACAGGCTGTCGGCCCTGGCCATGGCAACGAGGTCGCCTGCCTCGACGGCTGCTTCGAGGGCCGCGACGCTGCCCGCCATCCGCAGCAGCTCGGCGTCGTTGCGCCACAGGGCCGCGAGGGCCGCAGCCGTCGTTTCGAGAGCGAGGCGGGCCTCGTAGACGTCCCGCGGTTCAAAGCCGGATTGGGCGAAATGGCGGAGAGGCGGGGCAGGGACCTCGGACACGAAAACTCCGAGCCCTGGCCTGATGTCGACGAGGCCGAGCGTCTCCAGAACCGACAGTGCCTCCCTCAGAGAGGCCCGGCTGATACCCCAGTGTTCGGACAGCGTGCGCTGCGAGGGCAGCCGCTGCCCGGGCTCGAGCTCACCTGCACGGATCTTGTCCTGGATGCGTGCGGCCACGTCGTGCGGCACCATTGTTGCCGAACGCCGCCCGCCTTTCGTGAACCCGTCCAGCACCGCAGGCCTCCGCGCTGGTCCCGCTGCCCAACTCTGCGTCGTCGCGCCACCCGAACCGCCCAACGAAGCAGCTTGACCTGCTCAGCCGCAGCCGGTCAACTCTGCTGGTCAGACCGGTCTGACCGCAGCTGTCCAGCGTTGCGATGTGAGAAGGGAAGGGACCGCATGCTTCGCCACCTGAAGTCATTGACCATCGGCCTGGCCGTCACGGCCGTCCTCGGATCCGCCGCGCTGGCGGAGGGAAGCCTCAAGGTCGGAGCCAATGTCGGCAACGTGCCCTGGGAGTTCCAGGACGCCAGCGGCACGATCGTCGGATTCGAGATCGACCTCGTCAACGAGGTCGGCAAGCGCAACGGCAAGAAGGTCGAGATCGTGAACATCCCCTTCCAGGGCCTGTTCGCGGCTGTCCAGTCGGGCCAGATCGACGCTGCCGTGTCCTCGATCACCATCACCAAGAAGCGGCTGGAGAGCGTCTCGTTCGCTCAGCCCTACTATGACAGCGACCAGTCGCTCACCGTGACCAAGGCCTCGGGTATCAAGAACCTGGCCGGCATGGACGGCAAGACCGTGGGCGTCGACACCGGTTCGACCGGCGACATGTGGGCGACCCAGCACCAGGCCGATACCAAGATCAAGGAGATCCGCCGCTACGAGGGCCTCAACCCGGCCATGCTCGACCTCGCGGCCGGCCGCATCGACGGCTACATCTCCGACATCCCGGCGCTGCTCTACTACGTGAAGGACAAGCCGCAGTTCGCCGTGATCGAACGCATCAAGACCACCGAGCAGTACTCGGTCATGACGGCCAAGAACTCTCCGCTCCTCGCCAAGATCAACGACACGATCACGGCGATGAAGAAGGACGGTTCGCTGGCGGCCATCCACAAGAAGTGGTTCGGTACCGACCCCGATGCGGGCATGGCGACGGCGACGGTCCTCGACATTCCCAAGCTCTGACGCCAAAAGCAGCCTCGCGGTCGCGGAACGTCTCCGCGGCCGTGAGGCGGCTGGCAGCTCATGAACATCTTCGACACCTTTCTCAACCCGCGCGTCTTCGTCGAGACGTTGCCCCTGATCCTGTCGGGGCTGTCGACGACGATCCTGCTCGGCATTGTCAGCATCGTCTTCGGCTTCGCGATCGGCCTCGCCTTGGCGCTCGCGCGCCTCTACGCCCGCCTGCCGCTCCGCTGGCTTGCGATCGCCTACATCGACTTCTTCCGGGCGATCCCGATCCTCGTCCTGCTGATCATCGTCTATTACGCGCTGCCCTTCGCCGGCCTCCGGCTGCCCGCCTTTACGGCCGCGGCGACGGCCATTTCGATGGTCGCAGGCGCCTACAGTGCCGAGATCATCCGGGCGGGCATCGAGGCCGTGCCAAAGGGGCAGTTCGAGGCAGCGCGCGCGCTGGGGCTGCACTCTTGGCTCGTCATGTCCAAGGTGGTGCTGCCGCAGGCGCTGCGCATCGTCGTGCCGCCGATGACCTCGAACGCGATCAATGTGATGAAGGACACGGCGCTCGCGTCCGTCGTCGCCATGCCGGACCTTTTGAAGCAGGCGACGCAGGCACAGGCCCTGGCGGCCAACCCGACGCCGCTGATCGTCGCTGCGGCGATCTACGTCGCCATCCTCCTGCCCCTCGTGAGGCTCGTCGGCCACATGGAGAAGGGCTGGGCGAAGGGCAGGGCCTGACGCCCCCGCAACCGGGCCCCGCCCGCTACGTTCCGGAACACCGCATCAGAACGGACCAACGACAATGACATCCATGTCGGCTCCCGCCCTCGACCTCGCCTTCGTGCGCTCGCAGTTTCCGGCCCTGCAAGCGAGCGACTGGGCCTTCTTTGACAATGCCGGCGGATCGCAGGTGCTGCGCAACGTCGCCGAGCGGGTGGCGGACTACATGCTGACGACGAGCGTCCAGCTCGGCGCGAGCTACGACGTTTCCGCCGAGGCCGGCGCGAAGGTGCGGGAGGCCCGCTCGCGTATCGCGACCCTGCTTGGCGCCTCGCGTCCCGAGGAGATCGTGCTGGGACCCTCGACGACGCAGATGATGCGCAATCTCTGCGCCGCGATGGCGGGGCAGTTCGCGCCGGGCGACGAGATCGTGCTCACCGATTTCGACCACGAATCCAACATCGGCCCGTGGCTGCCGCTGCAGGAGCGGGGCGTCGTCGTGAAGTGGTGGTCCATCCGCCCCGACATGACCGTCGACCTAGCGGATCTCGATGCGCTGCTGACGGACAGGACGCGCCTTGTCTGCGTGACGCACACTTCGAACATTCTGGGCACCATCAATCCCATCCGGGAGATTGCCGGGCGCGTGCATGCCGCGGGAGCGCGGCTCTGCGTCGATGCCGTCGCCTATGCGCCGCACAGGGCGGTCGACGTGGTGGCGAGCGGGGCCGACTTCTACCTCTTCTCCTTCTACAAGGTGTTCGGCCCGCACTTCGCCGTGATGTGGGGCCGGCACGAGCAACTGCTGGAACTCGACGGCCTTTACCACTGGTTCTACGGCCGCGAGATGGTGCCGATGAAGCTGGAGCCGGGGAACACCAACTACGAGCTCGCCTGGGGAAGCGCCGGCATTCTCGACTACGTAGAAAAGCTGGGCGGAGCGACTGGCCGTGACGGCGTCACGCGAGGGTTCGACGCGATCGCCCGGCACGAGGAGACGATTGCCGCCCGTCTCCTCGACTATCTCGGCTCGCGCAACGACATCACGCTGGTCGGCGAGAGGACCGCTGACCGGGCGGTTCGCGTCCCCACCGTGTCGTTCAAGGCGGCGGGGCGGAATTCGGCCGAGATCGTCCGCGCCATCGACCCGCACCGCATCGGCATCCGCTTCGGTGACTTCCACTCCCGGCGGCTGGTCGAGCGTCTCGGCCACGCATCCGACGCTGGCGTCCTGCGCGTCTCCATGGCGCACTACAACACGGTCGAGGAGGTCGACCGGCTGGTTCATGCGCTCGACGAAGCGCTGCGCTGATTGCTGGCGAAAGCGGGCCTGCCGGCCTGATCCCGGTCTCAGGTCCGGATCAGGAACCCCCTCGCGATGTGATTGCGCACGAACCAGAGCATTGCGAGGCCGGGGATCAGCGACGCGATGGTCATCGCCATCACGAGCCCCATGTCGGTCCGGAAGCCGAACAGCGCGTTGATCGCCATGGTGATCGGCTTGCCCGCTGTCACGGTGAGGATCCGCGCCAGCACGACTTCGACCCAGGAGAAAACGAAGCAGAAGAACGCCGCGATGCCGATGCCCGGCGCTATCGCGGGGATGAGATGGCGAACGAAGAAGTGCGGCAGGGAATAGCCATCGAGAAAGGCCGTCTCGTCGAATTCCCGCGGAACTGCGGAGATGAAGCTCTCCAGGATCCAGATCGCGATGGGGATGTTGAACAGGCAGTGCACGACCGCGATCCCCACCGGCGAGTTCACCAGCCCGTACTGTGCAAAGACGATGAAGATCGGCAGGGACAGGACGACCGGGGGCGTAATGCGAAACGCCAGCAGGACGAAGAAGACGTGCCTGTCGCCGAGGAAGCGGTAGCGCGAGAAGGCATAAGCGGCCGGAAGGCCTGCCGCGAGGCAGAGCGCGACATTCAGCAGCACGTAGACGAGCGAGTTCAGGATCGCCTCGCGGAGCGCCGGTGTCGTTGCGATGGCCCGGTAGTTGACGAGGCTGAGCGTCCCTTCGGGGATGCCGTCCCGCGGAATGGTGGACGTGAAGCTGACCATAAGTGCCTGGGTCAGCGGGAGCAGGACGAACAGGCCGAGCAACGCGACCACCAGGATCGAAAGAGCTCTGCCGCTCCAGGACCTGGCGGCCGAGGACCCGGCGGCCGAGACGCCGGATCTCATCGTGCGAACTCCTCGCCCGCTGTCCGGCGCGCCTCGATTGACGTGCGGAAGGCCCAGGCCACGGTCAGCACGAGCAGGAAATAGACGACCGACCTCGCAGCAGCGGGGCCATAGCTGAAAGCATTGATCTCCTCGCCCAGGTCGAGCGCCAGGAAAGCCGTGGCCTCGTGGGGCCCGCCGGCGTTGATGCGGAACGCCTCGGTATAGACCATGAAGCTGTCCATGAAGCGCAGAAGCACCGCCATGGCGAGCACACCGCCGATTTTCGGCAGTTCGATGTAGCGGAACACCTGGAAGCGCGAGGCGCTGTCGATGGCGGCGGCCTGGTAGTACACGGCTGGAATGCTGGAGAGGCCTGCATAGGCGAGCACGACAACGAGGCCCAGCCAGTGCCACGTGTCCATCACGACGAGGACGATCCATGTATGGAACGGGTCGAATTTGTAGTCAAAGCCGGTACCGAGCACCTGCAGCGCGTGTCCCAGGCGTCCGCGCGCGGGATCGAGGAGGTCGATCCACAGGATTGGGATCATGTTCCACGGCACGAGCAGCGGCACGGCCATGAGGAGCAGGACTGCGATGCGCCAACGCCCGAGCCGCTGGATGAAGAGCGCGATGGCCACGCCGAGCGGGATCTGGACGCAGAGCACGATGAGCGAAAAGGCGAGGCTTCGGCCCAGGCTGGCGTAGAAGCGCTGTGACGAAACGATCGCCTCGTACCACTGCACGCCGACCCAGAACGGGTTCTGGATCGTGAAAATGTCGAGGAAGGAGTAGTTGACGACGGCGACGAGGGGGATGAGGCCGACGAGAAAGAGAAGAAGGCCGGCCGGGATCAGGAACAGCCACGCCCGATTGTCATAAGGTCTCATGCAGGTGTCCTGATCCGGCCATCCAGCCGCGCTGCGTCCGGCCATGTCCCGGGAATTCCCTGGGACTATCGCTTCCTTGGCTTTGGCCGGCTAGATCCACCCGCCGCCTGAGTGCCTCGCAGCGTCGAACGGCTGTGCCTCACTCCGATGCCGGCTGAGCCTTGTCCGGGGCGTTGCCCGGCGCCGCTTCGGGCGGGAGCGACTGGAAGTACGCCGAGACCGCCCGCATGTCCTCATCGCTCAGCTTGCCGGCGATCTCGCGCATGACCGCGGCCTGGTCGTTGTGGCGCTGTCCCGCCTTGAAGGCCTGGAGCTGGGCCGCCGTGTAGCCCTGCCATTGCCCCGCGAGCGCTGGATAAAGCGGCGGCTCGCCGCGGCCGCCGGGACCGTGGCAGTTGCCGCAGGCCTGGACTCCCCGTGCGCCGTCGCCGATGGCGGTGCGCCCGATGATGGCGAGCATGCGTCCGGCGGCAATATCGCCGTCCCGATCGCCTGATGCGGCCGTTTTGCCCTGCGGCTGCGGCTTAGCGCCACCTTCCGCCGCACCGGGATCCTTCCCCGACGCGGTCGCCTGCTCGTCCTTGTCGCCGGCCGGCTTCGCCGCGCTGGCCTTCAGGCCCGCGAAGTAGGCCGACGTGTCGAGCCGCTCCTGCTCGGTCAGCGCCTGTGCGATCGGCGTCATGATGTCGTTCGGGCGGGTGCCCGACGCGTAGTCCTGCAATTGTTTCCAGAGATATGCGGCGGGCTGGCCTGCAAGGCGGGGGAATGGGCCGTCGGGATCGCCGCCGCCCTGTGCGCCGTGGCATTGGGCGCACGGCGCCGCGCCACCCTGGGTACCCTGCGCTGCGATGGTGGAGCCGCGCTGAGCGTCCGGCGGCGTGCTGGCCTGCTGCTGCGCCATCGCCGCCGGCGCCGTCAGCGCGAGTGGCATGGCCAGGGCGGCCAGCATGGGAAGGCCGCGCATCCTCACGGTTGCACCAGCGGCCCGGGCGAGCGCAGATACTGGCTCTTGAGGGCATCGGCCGCCCAATAGGCGAGGGCACCGACGGTGTCGGTGGGATTGTAGGACGCGTTCTGCGGGAACAGGGCCGCTCCCGTGACGAATACGTTCGGCACGTCCCAGCTCTGGCCCCAGCGATTGGTGGCGCTCGTCTTCGGGTCGACGCCCATGATGGCCCCGCCTGTGTTGTGCGTGGTCTGGTAGGGCACCACGGAGTAGGGCCCCGTCCGAGGATTTGCAGTGAGCCTCGGCGCCCCCATCCGCTGGCCGATCTCGGCCGCCCGCGCCGTCACGTAGCGCGACATCCGCAGGTCGTTTTCGGGGAAGTCGAACGTGATGCGCAGGAGCGGTTGGCCGAAGGCGTCCTTGTAGGTCGGGTCGAGGTCGACGTAGTTGGAACGCCGCGCCGACGATTGCCCGTGCACCTGCAGGGCGCCGGTTGAGTTGTAGTGCTTGGCCACCGCCTTCTTCCACTCGGCTCCCCAGCGTGGTGTGCCCGGCGGGGTCGGATGAAACTCGATGGGCCGGGCGCCGCTCGTGTATGCGCAGATATAAGACCCGCCGACGAAGCCGAGGCCCGAATGGTCGAAATTGTCCCCGACATAGTCGGAGATGACAGTCCCGAGGGCGCCGGCGCCCATGAACTGGTTCAGTGCGACGTCCTCGTCGAAGAACAGCGTCACCGAGCCCATGGTCTGGTAGGCGTAGTTGCGGCCGACATTGCCCTCTCCGGTCTTCGGATCGTAGGGCGTGCCGATGCCCGACAGCAGCATCAACCGCGGATTGTGGAACGAGAACGCCGACAGCACGACGAGGTCGGCCGGCTGCTCGATTTCCTCCCCCGTCGCCACGTCCACATAGGTGACACCGGTCGCGTGCTTGCGGTCGGCGGTCAGGTTCACGCGCGTGACGTGTGCGCCGGTGCGCAGTTCGAAGTTCTTCTGCTGCAGCAGGACGGGCAGCAGCGTGGTCTGCGGGCTCGACTTGGCGAAATGCTCGCAGCCGAAGCGCTCGCAATAGCCGCACACCATGCAGGGCTCGAGCCGCACGCCCTCGGGATTCGTGTAGGCGCGCGTCATGTTGGCGCTGGGAACCTGGTAGGGGCTGTAGCCGAGCTCCATCGCCGCCCGCGCGAAGAGCGCGCCGAGATAGGCGGGTTCGGTCGGCGGGTTGGGATAGTCGCGGCCGCGCGGCTCCTCGAACGGATTGCCGCCCGGGCGCTTCTCGCCCTTCACATTCCCAGCGTAGCCACCGACACCGAGAAGGTACTCGAACCGGTCGTAGTGCGGTTCGAGATCGGCATAGGTCAGGCCCCAGTCCTGCACCGCGAGCTCGGGGTCTAGCGCATTTTTCCCGTATCGCTCCTCGTTGTGGGTGCGCATGCGGAAGTCGAAGTCCTGGAAGCGGAAGGTCTGGCCGTTCCAGTGGACGCCGGCGCCGCCGAGATCGGTGCCCGGCAGGAAGGAGCCGAGCTGCCGCATGGGCAGCGCCTTCTGGTCCGGCGTGTTGCGGAAGGTGACCGTCTCCTGCGACAGGTCCTGCATCAGGCCGTGCCGCACGGCGTAAGCGAGTTCGTCGTGCATGCCGGGGGACTGGAAGTCGGGGACCGTCTGGCGGTTGCGTCCGCGCTCGAGCCCGACCATCTCGACCCCGCTGTCCTTCAGTTCGCGCGCCATGATGGCGGCCGTGAAGCCCACGCCGACGAAGACGACGTCCTTCCGGGGGAGGGTCCTAGCCACGATTCTCGTCTCCCCTCGTGTGGGTCGGGCCGCCGTGAACGGGGCCCGGCTGGTGCTCGTGCCCGCCGTCGGCGATCGACATCGGCTCGCGCGTGAAGGGCTGGCCGTGATTGGTGTAGACGCCGAGATAGCTCGCATACGCGCCGGGGAAGCCGATCATCCGCCATCCCGCCATGTCGCGGTTGCCGCCATAGACGGGGTCCGAGAGAAAGCCCTCGATCGTGTTGGCCAGCAGGGTTTCGAAGAAGATCGCCGACGGGATCGACGCGAGCTCGACGCGTCCCCCTTCGAGATCCGAAAGCAAGGCATCCTTCTCGGCGTCGGACAGCCCGGCGAAGGCCGACGAGGCTCGCCGGCCCGGGCGGGCCCTGGCCTGCTTCGTGTTCCCTGGTTCGCCGCCACCGTCGCCCGCCCGCCGGCGTGCCTCGTCCTCGATGGCCGGAATGGCGCGACGGTAGAGCTGAGCGGGGGTGAGCGCGAGCTGGTAGCCCTGGGTCGGGAGGCCTGCCTCCCAGGGTCCGGACTTGTAGAGGCGCGCGCCTTGTCCGTAGGCCCCTGCGAGCTGGCGGTCGATGTAGGTGGGGACGCCTGCGTCGACCGCGCCGGGCCACTTCTCATCGGGCGGGATCAGCCGGTCCACCGCGGCTTCCAGGAACGCCGCCTCAGCTGGATTGAGAAAGAGATAGGGCTCGGCCCGGGTTCGCTTGCCGGCGCGCGACGCTTTTCCAGCCGGGTCGCCGTGATGTTCGTGTCCATGACCATGGCCGTGAGGATGGCCGTGTGGATGCCGTTCACGCGCCTCGAGGCCGGCGGGGAGCGCCGCGCTGGCCCCGATGGCGCCGGCGACCTGGAACAGGGTTCGGCGGGAGACGTCAGTCATGCGGGGCTCCGATTTCAGCCGGGCGACAGATGTCGAGTTCGCGACGCAGCCTGCCGGGATGCGTGATCACTGGGCAGCGTTTCCGGCAGGGAAGGTTGGCGGCGGACCTGCCTTGCCGCGTTCGGTGCAGGTACGCCGGGCCGCTTCGTCCTTGATCGGGTCGCAGCCGAAGGTGACCTGGCCGATGGCGATCGGCCCCGCCGGAGCGTAACCGGCGGCCTGCCGCGGGCGCATCGAAGCAGGCAGGGGAATGCCCTCGATGATGTCGCCGGAGGGAACCGAGGTGACCGAATCCGTGGACAGCACAGGGACCGGGTGGCCACTGGTGTGCGGCGCCTGCGCCGAGGTGCTGCTGTCCTGGCCTTGTGCGAACGCCGGGACGGGTCCGGCGAGCAACGGCACGAGGACGGCGAACGCCGGGCCGAGCCGTGAGCATCGCGCCAAGGCGCGCCTCGTTTGGGATGTCATGGCGGCGCCCTGCTTCGGTCGTTGCCCGTGACTGCCAACGGTTCAGCCCATTGATCGATCCCGCTCGTGCGGTCAGCTGGAGCCGTTTGTACGTCATCCGGCATCACGCTTTCGTGGGTCGCGCCGGTTCGGTTGGGGCAGGAACCAGCCCAGCCCGGCGGATGTTGACGCCGCGGAGGGACGATGGCCGCTGCGCGTGATTCCAAATGGGTGGTGTACGCGGCGCTCGCCGGCAATCTCGCTATCGCTCTCACCAAGTTCGGCGCCGCGTGGTGGACGGGCTCCAGCGCGATGCTGAGCGAGGCGATCCATTCGTCTGTGGACACCAGCAACCAGGCCCTGCTGCTCCTCGGCATGCGGCGTTCCGCCCGGCCCCCGGACCGTACCCACCCCTTCGGCTACGGCATGGAGCTGTATTTCTGGTCCTTCATCGTCGCCCTGCTGATCTTCGCGTTGGGTGGCGCATTCTCGATCTACGAAGGCATCCACCGGCTGCGTGAGCCAGAGCAGATCGACGACGCTTGGGTTGCGTTCGCGGTGATCGCGGCCTGCGTGGTATTCGAAGGTCTGTCCTTCCGGGTCGCCTGGCGTGAACTCAAGCGCCGCTACCCCGGCCTTTCTCCGCTCGGCGCCGTGCGGGCGAGCAAGGATCCCAGCGTCTTCGCCGTGCTCCTGGAGGACGGCGCGGCGTTGGCGGGGCTCGCGGTCGCGGCGGCCGGCACCGGCCTCGCGGTGTGGCTCGGCGACCCCCGTTTCGACGGCGCAGCCTCGATCCTGATCGGGTGCCTGCTCGTTGCCACCGCCGCCCTCCTCGCGCGCGAGACGCTGAGCCTCATCACGGGGGAAAGTGCATCGCGGGACGTTCTGGACCGCGTTCGCACAGTGCTGTCGCAGGATGCGAGGGTGGAGCGCGTCGACGACCTGCTCAGCATGCATCTGGGCCCTGGCAACATCCTCCTCGCAGTCTCCATCGACTTTCGCGACGATCTCACCAGTCCGGAGATCGAGGACGCTGCCCGGGCCCTGGAGGCAGACCTCCGCAAGATCCATCCGTCCATCGGCAAGGTCTTCCTGCGCCCGGTGGATGGCCCGCCTCCCGCGGCTGCTCCGGAGGGAGACCGGGCGGAAGTGCTCACCGGGACGGTCTGACCGCACTGCGGCGAACGGCGTCCGGGCTGGCGGTTTGGTCCGCCACACCGTGCGTTAGCATGCTAAGGACGCCGCGCAGCGAGAGGAGGTCCGCTATGGGACTGGTGGCATTCGTGGTCGAGCAGGTGGGCGGGGAAACCGGCGCCGCGATCGTGCGGGTTGGCGAGGCTTCCGGGCCGGACGCCTTCTCGCGCGCGGTGGACGAGATGCGCGCCACCGGTGCGCTGTCTGACCCCTCGGCGGTGTCCATGGTGTCCGACCATTTCGCGGAGGTCGCGCTCTCGGCGTGGCTGGTTCGCGAGGAGGAGAAGGCCGAACAGGCGGCCGCAGCACTTCTGTCGGTGCGCGGTCAGCCTCACCTCATCGTCAGAGCGAGCCGCCTGCAAGGTGACATCGAGATCACCGCCATCGAGCCCATCGACGCCAAGAGCGACGACGAGGCGGAGGACGTGTTCTCCGCGACGGTGGAAAAGGCGCTGTCGACCAAGCCGGGGCAGTGAGTCCGCCGCTGGCCGTTCAGTCCGCAGTTTCGTCTCCGGGCACGGCGCGGGAATTCACGCAGCGCTTCGCGGCTCCTCCATCACAGCTGGTTCGGGCGCTTGTTCGCCGTGCGAGACGGCGCGTGGCAGCAGTGCCGCGACCTCGGCGAGCAGCCATGGCCGGTCCGCCTCGAACGCGGCGACCTCGTCCTCGCCGGCGATGAAGCGGTGCATGGCGTGCTCGCCAAGCGCGCGGTAGGCCTCGAGCTGCTCCTCGCTGAAGAGCTGGTCTGCCGTGCTCTCCTGCGGGAAGTCACGGTGCCGCGTCTTGTAGCCGGCCACATAGTCGTTTTCGTCACCCGTGACGGACGCCTTGACGTAGACGAGCACGCCACGCTCACGCGGGCCTTCGGGATCGCGGGACGGCGGATAGTCGATCACGCCGAGTGCGACATGAGGGCCGTGCCGGCGCTCCGGGAAAGTACCCTGCCGGATGCTGGCGTCGACGGCCCGAATGGCCTCAGCGATCGGCCTGACATCCATGATGATCCTGATGCCGAGGTCGATCCGCGCGAACCGCTCGAGCTGCTGGAGGGACAGGCACTTTCCCTCTGGATCGGCCTCGCCGTCGACGATCACGATCAGACGGCAGCGGCGGCGCAGGAGCTCGTAGGCGCCGAGGTTCTCGATGTGCCCGCCATCCGTGAGGAAGACGAAGTCCGAGGGCCGCCCTCCGCGCCGCTTCCACCGCATGGCACGGTCCGGCACCCATGGCCGGAAACCGGACTTGGCGAACGCCTCGCGCAGCAGGTAGCGCGGGCCGGGACGCGTCGACCGGACACCGAGTTCGGCGTCACGCTCGATGGCGAGCGGGTGCGTGACCCAGCGCCCCAGCCTGACATTGAGAAAGGCGATGGTGGGCGACAGGGGGCGGATCGAGGCCATCCCCATGTTGGGTGCCGCCGCCGCGCCTGAGATAGCCATGGCCGTGCCGATGTTGAGGCCGTCGACGACCCGCTCCGCTGCCGCCGTGGGAACGTAGCCGGTCAGCCGGCTTCCGATGAAGAGGGGGCTGAAGAGGAAGAAGTCGGCATTGCGTCCACGCTCGTTCGCCTCCTTGGCGCCGGGCACGTTCAGGGCGGTGTTGACGAGATGGTAGGGGGCGTGCGGCGTCACCGCCGACAGGGGGAACTCGTCCTCCTGCACGATCCGCCCCTGCTCGTCGCTCGACACCAGGAAGGCGCTTCCGAGCCGGTCGCGGTAGAGCTGGTGCAGCGAATTGGCGTTGACGCTCAGGAACGGCCATGTCGCCAGGCACACGGCCGCCAGGGCAGCATAGGCTATTCCGGGCCCGACGGCGGTGAACGCCCAGGCGATCGAGGCGGGAACATTCGACCAGCGAAGCACGGCGTCGCAGGATCCGCAGTCGACGCCGAGTGCCCACAGGGCCAGCTGCATGGTGCAGCCCCATAGCAGCACCGGCACGATCAGCGCGATCGCCAGAAGCACGACCCGGCTGAGGATGCGCTTGCCGAGGTCGCCCCATGTCTCCAGCACGTCGGTGGCCGCCTTGGCCGCGATCGGTTTGAGGTAGGGCACGACGAAAGCGAGGAGTGGCGCAAGCGCCGAAAGCCAGAGCCAGCCCCAGCCGAAAATCGAATTGTCGATGAGTTCGGGCATCGACCGTCCGCCGGGTACGACCCTGTCCCGGGCTTCCCGGAGGATGAGGGGGTGCAGGTCGAAGATGACGAAAACGCCGATCAGGAGAGCCAGAATGCCTCCGGCCCAGGCCGCCACCCTGCGCCTCTGCCCGGCGATCCTGACGAGGGAAACAAGGATGGCATAGCCAACCAACGCAAGCCCCGCCGCGGGCAGCAGCAGCGTCGAGAACGGGAGCATCCTTCCGGCCAGCCAGTCCGGCCCGGCCTCGCCGGCATAGAACCGCCTGTTGATCTCGAAGGCGCCGACAAGCACCAGCGCCGCGAGCAGCATCAACGGCAGGAGCGTGAGGGCGTTCACGGTCATTCCGCGCAGATACACGGCGAGGAAGCTGAGCACCGAGGGGAGCCCGTCCTTCACGAGATAGCGGGAATTGTCGCGCAGGTGCTGCGTCTCTGGCGTTTCACCCGGGTCGGCGCCTCCGCGGCAGAACGGAAACAGCCCGGCTTTGCGGGTCATGCCGATCGTCGTGGCGGTGCCGACATAGCCGCCGCCCGACACGGTTGAGAGGTAGTCCACGTGCCGCAGGCCGACGAGGCAGTTCAGCGCCTGCAGCACGCCGAGAGCGAACGATGCGGATCTCACGCCGCCTCCCGACAGCGCGACGCCCGTCAGGCCGAGTTCGGCGGAAGGTGCCGGCGCCTCGGCCGGAAGGCCGGGGCGGCCTGCGAGGTCGCGCCGGCGGCTCAGCCACTCGAGCTCCCGTGGAAAGATCGTCTCGAAGGTCTCGGGCATGCGATCCTCCTCACTTCAGGTCGAAGGTGCGCCAGCCGCGACACTGCAACGGCTGTGGCTGGTCATTGTCGTAGGTGAAGCGGCTGCGTGTCCGGAACGTCACCGGCACGGGCTGGGGCCAGTTGCCTTCGCGGATCCTGTCATCGCCGGGCTTTCTGATCCGGCCTTCGAGGATCGGGCACAATCCGGCCAGCACGTAGTTCACGGCGCCGGCGCCGATGGCAGCGGTGCGGGCACCGTAGAGGTCGCCGTCGAGAAGGTAGGTGTTGGCGAGCCGCTGGATCGCCCAGGCGCGGTCCGTTGCGGACGTCTCGTTCTGGATGCGGTAGTCCAGGCAGGCGCGCACCCGCGACAGCCGGTCGGGATGCCTTGCCGTCAGATCCGCCAGCGTGAGCAACTGGTCGGGAGTCCATTCCACGATGGCGGCCGGGCACCTGGCCTCGGCCGGGGCGCACAGAAGCTGCTCGGTGAAGCGGTCCTGAATGTCGGGCAACCCGGCGAGCTGCGCCGCCTTGGCGAGTTGCAACCACGCGCCGGTCGCTTCGCGGTCGCCGGCCACGAGCGTGCATTCCATGGGGCCCTGCTCGCCGGAGGCGCGCGTGACCAAATCGGCGCCGCGGCCCTTATGACCGACCCTTTTCAGCATCTCCACGGCGGTCCAGAGGTGTTCCAGCCGGATCTTGCCGGTGCAGGTGCTGGCCGGATCGCACTCCGCCGCAAGGCGCTCCTGCGCCAGCGCGATGTCGGTGGCGAGCGTGGCCAGTGCAGGTCCTGCTGAGCGCTTGTTTTCAGCTTCGCGATAATAGACGTCGATGACCGGCCAGAGCACGCCGTCGCCGGCCGTGTCCACGGTGTGCGGGAGATTCCGGGCCATTTGCTGCACGGTGTGCACGAGCGGGTCGTCGGCCAGCGCTTCGCCGGTGACCGCGAGTTGGATCGCCGCCGCCTTGGCCACGCGCCGCCGTGCCGACGACGAAACGCGGCAGGCGTTTTCGGCCGCATGCATCTGCTGTTCGAGCGTGCCTGCTGCATCGAAACCCGTGCCTCGGCAGGACTTCGCCAGCGTCGAGGCGTGCCGGGGCAGAAGCTTGTCGACGACCCGGATGTACTGCGCGTTGCCGATGGCCGAACCGATCTCTTCGACCGCGGTCTGGACAGCCGTGCAGCCCCGTGGAACCGGGGCCGCATGGAGCAGGTCGGCCAGCTTGGTCATGGCCGACGCGCAAGATGTCTCTGCCGTTTCGGCATCTCTCGCCAGGGCCCCAGCCGCTCCGTCCGTCCCGTCGCGCGCCAGTGCGAGGAGGTTCATGGCGGTGTGCCGCCGTTGCGCCTGCTGGTCGGGGGGCTGGTCCGGCGCCTCGTCCCACGTCAGCACGTCGTAGCCGGTGTCGGTGAGGAAGGCGCGGATCCAGGGAGCCGTGCCGTCTTGCTCACCCTTCCCGCAGCTGCCGTTCCGCGCCGCTGCCGCCTTTGCCGCGACCGTGAGGGCTATGTCGGGCAGCGAAGCGGCCACGGCGATCTGCGCCGTCATGCGCGCGGCGGCATCAAGGTCCGTTTCCGCGCAATCGAGCTGGTTCCAGCGCGTCGCCGCATCGATCGCGTCGTCCTTGGACACGGATCGGCCGGCCGCCACGCGTCCGGCCATCCAGCTCAGCCGGGCCAGCGCCTCCATGCGGCGCTCGCTCTCCTGGTCCGGTGCGGCTCTCCGGCTCAACGCCGTGCGGCTGCCACCAAACTGCTGCGGCTGCCCGGCGAAGCCGGCGATGAAGGCAAGGCGCTGCGCCGCGACGGCCCGCGCGTTCGGCTCGACGAGTGCCTCGGCAGCGGTGCGCGCCACGTCGGAAGCCGGATCGCTGGCCGCCAGCCTCGCGAGGAATGCGCCGACCACCGGGCTGTCGCTGGTGGCGAGTGCGCCCTGCCGCGACGGATGCTCGGTGATGAAGCGGACCTGCATCTCCGTCCGGAGCGGGCGGACCAGCGTCATGTAGCCCACGAGGCAGGTCGTGAAGACGGCGAGGCACCCGATATCTGCCATGATCACGCGCGACCAGTGAAGAAGCATGTGCCGCTGCTGCCTGGATGCATTCGGCTCGTACACACCCTCCCGAAGCGGGGGATGCTCATGCTTCACATCCGGGTCGAGGATGCGGGCTGCGACACAGTCGAGAACCTCGGCGCGGGCCAGCCTCGGCGGGTCGTTCCCGGGGCCTTCCTCGGTGAAGTAGGAGGTATGGATGACGGCGTCGAAGGACAGCCTATGGGCGAGTTCGTGGACGGCCGCGTCGATGTCCCGGTTGACATACGCAGCTGCCAGCCACTGGCGCAGCTGGCAGAGCAGGTCCGCTCCCTTGCGATTGGCCGCGTCGCTCACGGCATTCCCCAGAAGACGCTCGACCCGCTCGCAGCGCTTGGTGAGGACCCGGGGGGCCACGCCGCTGGACCGGACATGGGCGCCGGGGAGGTCGTCTCCCTGAACGCCGGTCATCGCCGTTTCCCAGACGAACTGGTCGGCGAGCAGCCTCAGGACCTCGATCGGGGCGAGGATCAGGCGCGTCGGCCTGTGGTCCGCATAGGCCCGGGGCCGGGGAACGATGCTGGGTGCCGGCAGAAGTGCGCAGCGCAAGGCCGCAATGGCCTCGTCGTCGGGATGATAGATCGGCAGCCAACGATCGCCATAGGCGTCCGCGGCATCCCGCTCGGCCTGCCGCTGCTGGGCGCGCCACCAGCCCAGCCCAGTGGTCCAGCTGAACCAGGTCGCCCCCACGCAAAGCGCAAGCGAGCCCACCGTCGCCAAGGCCAGTGCGAGCGCCTTGATGGCCTCCCCGGCCACCAGGAAAAGGAAGACGGACAGGAACAGCCAGCCGATGATGGCCGCGGTGGTTACGGGGACGGTCGGAGGATCGGGCGGTGCAGGAGCGGCCCGACCGGTGGTGACATAGCTGAGGGGTTGCAGCAGCCCCAGCACGGTGAGGGCCAGGGCGACGGCGGCGGACGCCACAAAGGCCGCCAAAATCAGTCGGAAGAAGATCTCGCCGGGGTCCAGCGCCATGGCCCTGCTGGCGAGGACAGAAAGGCTCTCGAACTGCCATGGGACGGCATGCCGCAACACGGTGCGGGCACTGTCCCCGTCGAGGGCCAATGTGCCCCAGGCCCCGACGCAGATCGCGAGCCAGATCAGGACGAGCACCGCCGCGATGACGGCGCCGACCAGTTCGACATGGGCGGGCACGAAGTCCTGGAACGGCGTCCCGACCGTGGTCCAGCTGCGCAACCTCTGCAGCGTGCGAGGGCCGTCGCCCCGGCGCGCGGCTGCGTAGACCAACGCCTGCCAGATCACCGATCCGCCATGGCTGTGTCCGACGAGGTGATAGTCGCGGCCTTCTTTCTCCAGGCTGTGCAGCATGTCCAGGAGGTCGCGCGCGCCCTCGCGTCGCAGCGTTTCCGAGTTGGCGCCACCCTTGCCCCATCCGAAGTCGATCACCTCCGCCCCGGTCGCCTCGGCGAGCCGCGAGCGGAAGGGACTGCCCTCCTGCCACCAGGTTTTTGGCTTGCCGTCGCCCGCAGGATGGCCTGCGAACGTTCCGTGAAGGAGAATGACGAGGGGAGGCTTTCGTGAAAGCGCGTGCATGAATTCCTCCGGCTACGCGCGAGCCGCATATGGCCTTCGCGCAGTCAAAGACGTCGGCGCTCCATTCCCTTCCGGATTCCAGACACGTGATGCCAGCCGGGAGACCTGCGTCAGTGTCGGCAGGATTCCAGACAGTCGTCTGGATCTATTCTTTTCATGTTCTGCCTCCTGCGTTCCAATCAGATCAGCGTGCAGGAGCTTCGGTTCACCGATGTTTTCGGCGCGGTATGATTTGTTTTGACCGCTCTCGAGTCAATACGCTGAAAATCTTTCAAAATTTACTTAAGTGTTAAGCCGACTTTATTCGATAAGCCAGAAGTGACTGATATTACTATAAATTCGGCATACTTAACGTAATTGTCAGGCATCATTCTGGTATGTGCGTTTTATCACATCCTGATTTCGAGTGTTGATCCAGAATAGGTGACCTTTGCGATGGAGCACGCGATGTCGACGACTCTGTCCAGACCCGCCATCCGGCTGCTCGACTTCATCGCCTCGTTCGAAGCTCCACAGGGCTACGGGGTCATCTTCGGGAATAACCAGCGACGGCTTCCCAGCCCGCTGACCAGCATGACGCTCGGTGAGGTGATCGCCGCACAGGCGACGTGGACCAAACTTTTCGGGTCGTCCGCGGCAGGCCGTTACCAGTTCATGCGGGCGACGCTCGTCGGGCTTAAGAAGGAGCTCGGGCTGGCCGACAGCCTGGTGTTCGGGCCCGACCTGCAGGACCAGCTCGGATTCCGGCTCCTGCAGCGCCGCGGCTTCGACGCGTTTATGGCGCGTCGCGTCTCGATGGCGGGCTTCGGGCTTGCCCTCGCGCAGGAATGGGCGTCGTTGCCGGTGCTGGAAGGTACACGCGGCCAGCAGCGGTTCGTGTCGAGGGGCCAGAGCTACTACGCGGGCGACGGCCTCAACAAGGCGCTCGTCAGCCCCGAACGCGTTGAGGCCGCCCTGGTCGAGGTGCTGGCGCTCGCAGGCGCCGCTTCCGTTCCATCCGCCGTCACTCCCGCCGTCGACATCAGACCGGAGGCCCCGATGACCACCAGTCCCGTTCCCATCGCCGCTGCGCCCCTCCCCGAGCCGCTGGACCCGAAGCCCTGGTACATGTCCAAGGGGGTTGTCGGCGGTCTCGTCGCGGCGGCCGTTCCCCTGGTCTCTCTGTTCTTTCCCGCGGCACGCGTCATCGACCCCGTCACCGCGACGGACTGGCTCATGAAGATCGTGCAGGTGGGAGGGCCGGTGGCCGGAGGCCTGCTGGCAGTGCTGGGCCGCGTCCAGGCCACGCGCCCCATCTCGGGGACGGCAGCGGTCGACACGATGCGGGAGGCGGTTGCGGAGGCCACGGTACCGGGCGCTCAGGTGGCGCCGGACCTCCTGTCCATGAGCGTCACCCAGATCGAGCGGCAATTGCCGGTGCTGCTGCAGAGCCTGCAAGGCATCGGCGCTGTCGCGCAGTCGGCACTCGCCAACCAGCCGGGTGCCGCGCCGGCGGCAGACATCCGCCCCGCGCCGGATCCAAGACCGGTGGCGCCACAGGACGATGGCGACGGCCTCTCCGCCGCGCAGATCAAGGCGGCGCTGCAGCTGTTCCGGGAGGTCGCCGCGAGCGCCCCGGTGCTTGCCGGCGCGCTAGCCGATCGGAAGGTTTCCAACCGCGCTCAGATCGGCGCGATCGGGAAAGCACAGGTCGCCGGGTAGCACTGCAGGCCTCTTGCGATAGCGATTGACACCTGAGAAGTTGCCCACGCGAAATGTTCAAGATTGAACATCGCGGGGGCAACGCCGATGCCGCAGAGGAAAGCCCGGGAAGCCGCGCAACGCATTTCAGCGGAGCAGGCCGCCGCTCTCGTTCGCTCGGGAATGTGGCTCGACTACGGGGCCTGCCTGGCCCAGCCTGACGTTTTCGACAAGACACTGGGCGAGCGCATCCAGTCCCTCACCAACGTGAAGATCCGCAGTTGCCTGTCGACCCGCCCGAGGGCCGTGATAGAGGCCGATCCGGATGGGCTGCACGTCCATCTTTTCAGCCTCCACTTCTCCGGCTACGACCGCAGGAAACACGATCTCGGACGGTGCAACTACCTGCCGGTCAATCTCGGCGAGATCCCTGACTACTACCGCCGCTTCATCGACCCCGTAGACATCGTCGTTCTGAAAACGCGCCCGGTGGATGCGAACGGCTTCTTCAATTTCGGCGTCTCTAATCTCTGGCACCGCGCGGTGCTGGAGCGCGCCAAGCTCGTCATCGTGGAGACCTGCGAGGCCGTTCCGCACGGGCATGGCGACGAGAACGGCATTCACGTCAGCGAGGTCGACTACATCATCGAAGGCGACGGGGCGCCGCTGAGCGAACTGCCCAACCCGCCCCCAAGCGCAGCCGATCGCGCCGTGGCGAAGCTGATCGCGGCGGAGGTGGAAGACGGCTCCTGCCTCCAGATCGGGATCGGCGCCATGCCCAACGCGGTGTGCGGGCTCATTCTCGACAGTGGCGTGCGGGATCTCGGGATCCAGACCGAGATGCTGACCGATGGCCTCGTCGATCTCTACAAGACCGGCCGTGTGACGGGCAGCCGCAAGGCCGTCGATCCCGGGAAGGTCACCTACACGTTCGCACTGGGATCTGCCGAACTCTACCGCACCATCGACCGCAACCCGGATTTCCATTGTTGCCCGGTGGATCACACCAACCTGCCCGAAAACATCATGCGCAATGACCGGGTGGTCTCGATCAACAACACGACGCAGATCGACTTGCAGGGTCAGGCTGCCTCGGAGTCCGATGGCCACCGGCACATCAGCGGCACGGGCGGACAGCTGCAGTTCGTGCGCGGGGCCTATGCTTCAAAGGGCGGCAAATCGTTCATCTGCATGTCCTCGACCTACGACAAGAGGGGCGAGCCGCGCAGCCGCATCGTGCTGAGCCTGACGCAGGGGAACATCGTGACGACGCCGCGCTCCGACATCATGTACGTCGTGACCGAGTACGGCATCGTGAATTTGAAAGGGAAGTCCGTGCCGGAACGGGCCAGGGCGCTCATCGGCATCGCCCATCCCGACTTCCGCGAAGATCTCGAGCGGCAGGCCTACGAACACCGCCTCATTCCGCGGGGCGTGACCTTCTGACGATCCGGCATGACGCGGGATGTGAGCAATCCCGATTTTCCGCGGTCGCTGCCACGTCAGCCGCGGTCGAAGTGACCGCCCGGGTTCACTCGCCGGACGATCAGCGGATCGTTCGGTGTGTCGGGGAAAGGCGGCAGCCTGTCGCGCGGCAGGTCCAGCGCGGCGGCCAGCACCACCTGCGGGATGGCTGAGGCGGAAGCGCGGTAGCCGATGTCCCCGGGCGCGTCCTGGTCGAAGAAGATCAGGAAACGGATGTCGTCGTCGTCCAGCACCTCGATGTGGTGGGGATATGCGGGCGGAATGAAGTAAACGTCCCCCGGCGCGAGCTCCCACGTGTCGGTTTTGCCGCCAGGATGCAGCAGCGTCATGCGGGCGTGGCCCGCCATGACGTAACCCATCTCCGCCGTCCGCGGATGCCAGTGCGGCTCGCGCATGCCGTCGCGTGTCACCTGCAGCGAGTACATCGCGATGTTCTTCAGCACCGGCCAGAACTGGCTGCGGGCCAGCCGCGCCCGGCCGTAGCCGAGCTCGATCGGGGCGGACTCGCCCTCTATGTCGAACCTGTGCGGGTTGCCGCGACTCGCATCCGGGGGAATGACGGCCGGGCCTGCCCGGCGCACGATGTAGGCGCCTTCGGTCGTGCGCGGCATTGCGGCGAAGGCGGAGGCGGGAAGGGAATAGGCATTGCCGAGCACGGCGTCGCTCATGGCCCCGATGGCGCCCTGGAGCATGAAATCTTCGGGCCGCTCATGGCGGAAGGCGATGATGAACTCCGCCGCCGAAGTCCCGACATTGTCGATGGCGTGCAATGCGCCGCTCTCGACGAAGAACATCTGGCCGGAAGTGACCGTGAACGAGGAATACGTGCTCTCGTTGCCGAGAATGGTGACGATCGCCTCGCCGGTCACGCAATAGGCGAGCTCGGCGCAGTTGGCGTGCCAGTGCGGCGCCCTGACGGCGCCAGGCGACAGGACGAGCCGCTTGATGGACAGGCTGCGGAGGATGGGGAGTTCGTCCGCGGTCACACGGGTGACCTCGCCCAGCTCCGACCGGAATACGGTGCGCCCGGCGGTCAGCGAGGTGTAGGGTGCGTCCTTTTCCGACATGGGCATCTCCGGCCGGGGTCAAGCCACTCTATCGGGCGCGTTCGTCATGTCACGGTCATCGTGTGGAGCAAATGTCCGGAGCCGCGCCTTTTCGGGCTGCGACGTCGCGCCCGTGCATCGCCAGCCGGCTCATGAGCGTTATAATCACGGGGGGCTTCACTGCCCCCGCCTCACGACAGAAGGCGCTGCCGCGCCGTCTCCGACACTGCCGGAGGCGCCATCGAATTCACCCGGAGTTGTCCTTGAACGACCTCGTCGAAAAGATCGCCCGCCGCCTCGCGCCTCTCGTCCAGGAGGGCGTGGTCGCAGGCCACACGTCCCGCATGGTCTCCGCCAGCCTCACGGAGGTCACCGTTTCGCCGCGCCCCGGCTCGTCCCAGACGACGGGCGCCATCAAGACGCAGGTCGAGGACGCGTTGCGCGATCTTGCCCCCGCGGTGGTGGTGGAGGTGGCCGAGGCAACCCATTGAGATCCCGGATCGGCTGCTGCCTGCTGCGGGCGGCAGACCGGTTTCAGTCGCTCGTGGCGTGATCCAGCGGGGCATCGATCCGGCAGACCAGCCCGCCGGGCTCAAAGCCCATCACGACCCGGGCGCGCATCTCCGCGGCAAGGCCGCGCTCCAGCAGGCGGGAGCCGAAGCCCCTCGTGGTCGGGACCGTCACCGGCGGCCCTCCCGCCTCGGTCCAGACGATGCTCAGCGTCGGAGAGGCGTCCGGCTCCCAAACCTGCCACCTGATGTCCACCTGCCCGCGCTCGGAAGACCAAGCGCCGTGCTTGGCAGCGTTGGTGGCAAGTTCGTGCAAAGCGAGCGATAGCGAGAAGGCCGTCCGGGGTCCAAGTCGGACGGATGGACCGCGGACGGTGAGGCGGCCCGGATCATGCTCGACATGGACGAGCGTCGCGGACTTGACCACGTCGGCGATGTCGGCTCCGGACCAGTTGCCGGCCGTCAGCAGGTCGTTGGCGCGGGAGAGCATCGCGATCCGGTCGCTGAGCCTGCTCTGGGCGTCCGAGAGGTTTGTGGCGTTGCGGAAGGTCTGGCTGGTGAAGGCCTGCACCATGGTGAGACTGTTCTTCACGCGGTGATTGAGCTCGCCCACGACGAGCTGCAGGTGCTCCTCGCTGAGCACCCGCGCCGTGACATCCTGGCCCTCGACGAAGATGCCCGTGATATCGCCGGACGCGTTGGCGATGGGCTGATAAATGAAGTCGAGAATGCGCTGCTCGGCCGGAGCTTCCGGCGTCCGCCTCAGCATCACCCGGGCCCCGGCCCCGATGTGCCGTTCGCCCGTCGCCATGATGCGATCGAGGAGTTCGAAAAATCCCTGCCCCTCGACTTCCGGCAGCGCCTCGCGAACCGTCCGTCCGATCAGATCGCGATCGCCCACGAGTCGGCGATAGGCGGCATTGACGAGCCGGAACCGGTGCTCGGGACCGACCAGCATCGCCATGAAACTGGGCGCGTCTTCGAAGAGCTGCTGCAGGAATTCGGACTCGGCGCTCAGGCGGCGATTGGCCTCCTCGATCCTGGCGGTCTGTTCGGCCAGCGCGCGTTCCGTCAGCACTTTCGTGGTCGTGTCCACCACGACGGCGAAAACGCCAACGGGTGTGCCGTTCTCGTCCAGGACGGGGCTGTAGTCGAGGTCGAACCAGAACTCCTGGGGACTGCCGGACAGATGAAGCGTCAGTGGCTGGTCGCGGTAGGATAGCGTGCCGCCTGCCAGCACCGTTGCGATCACCTGCCGGTTGAAGCTCGCCACTTCCGGCCAGGCCTCGGCGGCCGGCATGCCGAGGATGGCGGGGTGCCGGCGATCGGCAATCCGCGAGTACCCGTCATTGTAGAGCAGGACGCCATCCCGACCCCACAACAGGGCGCATGGCACGGGAGACTGCAACATCAGCGTCAGGGCGTGCCGCAGCGCGGGCGGCCAGCCCTCGATAGGGCCCAGCCGGGTCGAGGACCAGTCCCGCTCCCGGATCCGGCATCCCACCTCTCCTCCGCCGGCCGGAAAGGCGCGCGACGGTTCGTTCCGGCTGTCCGACAAATCGTCTCGTCCCGCTTCCTGGATCAGATCGCCCGCCTATCGCCGGGCCGCAACGCTTCGCAAGCCATGCAGATGGCCATGCCGCGTCGTTCGCGCATCGGTATAGAAACTTATGATTGGCGCAAGTTTGCAACCTATCCGCGTTGGCAGGTTGAACGTGACCGTACCAGGAGGCTTACCATGGTTTTCCAGATCGTCCGGTGCAGGATGGCGGGCAAGGCCGTCGCGGAGCGCTCCGTTGTAGCGTCCGAGCCGACGACCCCGGCGGCCGAAGGATTTGCCCAAACTGCAGCGGCGCAATTCCCGGAGTCTGGATTCGACAAGGATTTCGGCTTTTGGTGGGGCCGTGACGCGGCGGGAACCGAGTTCCGGTTCTATATCGAGGTGGCCGACGACGGAAATGAAGAGGACGAGTGAGAGGGCAAACCGCCGTTCAGCGTTCGCTTTCGCGGATGCCTTTCGCGATGAGCTTCTGGCGCCGGTACTCCTCTCGCAGCCGCTCGATCTCCGGCGCCGGGATTTTTTCGATGTTCATGTAGTCGAGCTTCCAGCGCGGATCGTCGCTCCAGCGCAGCGGCGACACCACCGTGGTGCGCGCACGGGTCGCACCTTCGAGAAGGTCGAGCGCGAGCCCGAGTGTCAGCGCCTGGGAGGCGGTGTCGCGTGGTCGTCCCGCGCTGTTGCCGAGCGGGAAGTCGGAGAACACGAAGCGGGGAACGCCGACATGCTCGACGATGTCCTTGGCGCAGCCCATGACCACGGTGGCTATGCCCTCGCTCTCCAGCGCCCGGGCGGCGAGGCTGACGCTCTGGTGGCAGACGGGGCAGTTTGGGACGAGGATCGCCGCGTCAACTCCGTCTTCCCTGCAGCGCGAGACCAGGTCGGGACAGTCCGTTTCCAGCGTGGCGCGCTGGCTCCGGTTGGTGGGCAGGCCGTGGAAGCGGGACGCGACTTCGCCGACCCGTCCGGCCGCGGCCGCGGCGCGCAGGGCCGCCAGCGGGAACCACGTTGCCGGATCCTCCGCGGTCGTGTGCGCCCGGTCGATGGCGATGTGCGAAATGCGGAGATCGTGGTCGTGCGCCGTGTCGCCGGAGTAGACATTGTAGAACTTCGCGGCCGCGTTGTAGGGCGCCCCTGGCCCCTGCTCGCCCTTGCCGGGCTGGTAAGGTGCCGCCGTCGTGACGATCGCCACCCGGCTCTCCCGCAGCGGACGATCGAGCGGAGCGAAGGGGACATCCTCAAAGTGCGCCCAGACATAAGGCGCGTATCCGAGGGCGGCATAGTAGTCACGAGTGCGCCGCATGTACGGGATGGGCTCGTCCGGAGCCATGGTCAGACCGCCGCCGCTAGCCGCCGGGTCCGCGCCACTTCGGGGTCGGGAACCGGCACCGCGGCCAGCAAAGCCCTTGTGTAGGGATCACGCGGGTTCTCGAAGACCTCGCGGCGCGTGCCGCTTTCAACGATCTGCCCGCCCCGCATCACCGCGACGTGGTGGCTCATGCGCTCCACGATGGCCATGTCGTGGGAGATGAAGAGGTAGGAGAGCCCAAGCGTCTCCTGCAGTTCCAGCATGAGGTCGAGCACCTGCGCGCGCACCGAGACGTCGAGGGCGGCGACGCTCTCGTCGGCGACGATGAGGCGCGGCTCCAGCGCGAGTGCCCTGGCGATACAGATGCGCTGGCGCTGGCCGCCCGAGAATTCGTGCGGGTAGCGCTCCCGGTGTTCCGGCAGCAGCCGGACCCGGCGCAGCAGCTCCGTGACCCGTTCCTTCCTTTCGGCGGGCGTGCCGACGCCATGGATGGCGAGCGGCTCCGCGATCAGCGAGCCCACGCTCATGCGCGGGTCCAGCGACGCATAGGGATCCTGGAAGATCATCTGCACCGTGCGGCGCAGGCGCTTCAACGCGCTGGCCGAGCGGTCGCGGATTTCTTCGCCTCCAACGACGATCCGGCCTGTCCAGGGGACGAGGTCGAGAAGCGCCTTTCCCGTCGTCGATTTGCCGGAGCCGCTCTCGCCGACGAGACCCAGCGTCTGGCCGGGTGCGATGAACAGCGACACATCCTTGACGACATGCACCGGCTTCGGCCGGACAAGGAATCCCCCCTCGCCGGGGAAGCTGACGTTCAGGCGCTCTACCTCGAGGATGGGCCGCTGGCCCGGATCAACCGCCGCGCGGGGCGTGGCCGTGACGCGGGGCGGCCCGTTCGTGCCGGCAAGGGATCCCAGCCTGGGCACGGCGGCGAGGAGATCGGCGGTGTAGGCCTCCTTCGGCCGGGCGAAGATCTGCCCGACGGGTCCGGCCTCGACGATGCGCCCGGCGCGCATGATTGCGACGCGGTCCGCCATTTCTGCGACGACGCCCATGTCGTGGGTGATCATGATCACCGAGGCACCGAATTCGCCTTTCAGCTCGCGGATGAGCTGCAGGATCTGCGCCTGCACCGTGACGTCGAGGGCCGTCGTCGGCTCGTCCGCGATGAGGACCTTGGGGCGGCAGGAGAGCGCCATGGCGATCATGACGCGCTGGCGCATGCCGCCGGAGAGCTCGTGTGGATACTGGCCGAGGCGCCGGGCCGGCTCGGTCATGTGGACGGCGTCCAGCATGTCCCGCGATCGGGCCATGGCCGTGCGCGCGTCCACCCGCTGGTGGATGCGAATGGCCTCCGAGAGCTGGGCGCCGACCGTCATCACCGGGTTCAGAGACGTCATCGGCTCCTGGAAGATCATCGCGATCTCGCCGCCGCGGACGTCGCGCATCTCCCGCTCGCGGAGGGCGGGGAGATCCGTACCCTCCAGGCGGATCCGCCCGGCCGAGACCTGCAGCCCCGGCTTCGGCAGGAGCCGCATGATGGCCAGCGACGTCACCGACTTGCCGGACCCGGACTCTCCCGCGAGGCACAGCGTCTCGCCGGGTGCGAGGTCGAAGCCGATCCCGTCCAGCACACGGAGCGGGCCAGCCTCGCCGCGGGCCTCGACGCAGAGGCCCTGGACGGACAGGACGGGGACCGCTTGTGCCGTGGCAGGGACGGGATCCTGCCTCATGTAAAGACGATCCTCGGGAAGTAGAACGACACGACCCAGTTCGGCATGTCGACGATCTCGCTGATCCGGAGGTCGCCGCACACCGAGCAGAGCATGTAGGCGTCGACGGCGGACAGGCCGTGCTCCTTGCCGAGAAGGTCGACCATCCGCATCACGCTCTCACGTGCGCCGGTCATCAGGTCCGGACCGATGCCCGTCGTCACCTCGTAGCCCTCGCCGTCGAGGTGGCGGGTGGGGGGCGAGGGAAGGGTGAAGCGCGGTGTCTCCAGCCGGGCGTCCTTGATCAGGTCGAGCGTGACCGCCACGTCCATCCGGCTTTCGATGGCCGTGCCGCAGACCTCGCCGTCACCCTGCGCCGCATGCGTGTCGCCGATCGAGAACAGCGCGCCCGGAACCTCGACGGGAAGGTAGAGGGTCGTGCCCGCGGCGAGATCGCGGATGTCGAGGTTGCCGCCGACCCGGCGCGGCGGCACGACGGAATGCAGGCCGGGCTCGGCGGGGGCGAGCCCGATCGTACCGGCGAAGGGTTTCAGCGGAACGCGGCCGCCCGGGCCGAAGAGCGCCGGGGTGAGGCTCTGGCTGTCGTAGGTCCAGACATGGATCGCCGGATCGGGGAACTGGTCCGCCAGGAGGCCGAAGCCCGGGATGTTCGCCGTCCAACCATGGCCCGAGGGCTTGAAGTGGCGGATCGACACCTTGATCGCGTCACCGGGCTCGGCACCCTCCACGTAGACCGGGCCGGAGACCGGATTGACCTTGGAGAAATCGAGCGTTCGCACGCTCTCGACATTGGCATCGGGGCCGAGTTGGCAGGCGGAGGAATCCTGGCATTCGAATTCGATGGTGGCGCCGGGTTCGCAGCGCAAGGCGGGCGGGAAGTCCCTGTTCCAGCCGAAATTATAGCTGGCGCGGTGGATCGTGTGGTCGCAGACCACGCACATCGGGCGCTCTCCTGGTCGAACGGAAGATGCGGGAGGGGAGGGCGCGCCGGCGTGGGGCGCCCTCGTGTTGCGTCAGCCCTTCACCCAGAGTGCGTCGTAGTTCAGCACGCGGGTGGGATCGATGTAGATCTGCGGCTCGCCGCCCATGCGCTTGGACCGCACGACGACGCGCTGCTCGTTGAAGATCGGGATCCACGGCGCGTCGGCCATGATGTCCGTAAAGATCTTGCCCCACGCCTTGGCGCGCTCCTCGCGCTTGGCCGGGTCGGACATCGAGTCCGCCGCGACGGCGCGCTCGTCGAACGCCTTGTTGCAGTACCAGGACCAGTTCCAGCCGCCCTGCACGGCACCCGAGCAACCGAGGATCGGGCCGTAGAAGTTGGAGGGATCCGGGAAGTCGGCGATCCAGGCCATGCCGCCCGACCAGATCATCGGCGCCTCGCCCTCGGTGCCGCCTGCTGCGATGACGTTGGCCTGCGCCAGTGACTTCACCTCGGCCTTCACGCCGATGGCCGCGAGGTCCTGCTGGATCGCCTGGGCGATCCTCGGCTGCGGGTCGGTGTTGGTGGCGTAGAGCACGGTCGAGAAGCCGTCCTTCACGCCTGCCTCTGCCAGCAGCGCCTTGGCCTTGGCGACGTCGTAGCCGTAGCCCTTGAAGTCCTTGTCATAGCCCGGCATCAGCGGCGGGAGCGGCTGGTTGGCGGCGGTCGCCCGATTGTTGATGATGCGGACGATGCGGTCCTTGTTGATGGCGTAGTTCAGCGCCTGGCGGACCTTAACGTTGTCGAGCGGCTTCACCTTCGTGTTCAGGGTGACGTAGCCGGTGTTGAGCTGGTCGCCGACGATGACCTGGTCCTTGTAGGCCGGGTCGTTCTTCAGCTCGAGGTACTTGGCGGGCGGGATACCGTCGCCGGCGATGTCGACCTCACCCTTCTGCAGGCGCAGCAGCGCGACGAGCGGCTCCTGGCCGACCTCGATGGTGAACTTGTCGAGGAAAGGCGCGGCCTTGTCGAAATGGTCGGAGTTGCGCTCGAAGACGAGGCGCTGGCCGAGCGTCCACTCGGTCAGCTTGAACGTGCCGGACCCGACGGGCTTCTTGCCGAAGTCACCGGCAGCCTTCTCGACCTCTTCCTTCGGCACGATCGAGGCGAAGTTGATGGCCATGACGTGCAGGAAGGTCGCGTCGGGGCGCGAGAGGGTGAAGACGACGGTGTAGTCGTCAGGCGTCGCGATGCCCTCGAGCCCCGCCGCCTTGCCGCCCTGCAGGTCCTCGTGGCCCTTGATGGCAGAGAAGAAACCGGCACCGGGCCCCTGCGTCTTCGGGTCGACGGCGCGCTCGATCGAGTACTTCACGTCCGCCGCCTTCAGTTCGCGGCCGTTCGTGAACTTCACGCCCTTCTTCAGCTTGAAGGTGTAGGTGAGACCGTCATCGCTGACGGTGAAGCTTTCGGCGAGCGAGGGGATCAGCTTGTCGGTACCGGGCGTGTAGTCCATGAGCCGGGAAAACAGGCTCTTGATCATCGACCAGTTCTGCCAGTCATAGCCGACGGCGGGATCGAGCGTGCTCACGTCGTCCTTGAACGTGACCGTGATCGCGCCGCCCTTCTGCTGGGCCCAGGCGCTTCCCATGGCGAGTGGCGCGAGAACCAGCGCCGACGCGAAGACCGTGCTCCTCAACAAATGCTTCATGTGGTCCCTCCGGAAAATGCCCCTCACCGCAGGCGGATGCGGGGGTCGATGAACGGGGTGATGCAGTCGGCCAGCAGATTGCCGAGCACGATCGCCAGGGCCGAGACGAGGGTCACGCCCATGATGATTGGAATGTCGACCTGCTGGATGGCCTGCCAGGCGAGCTGGCCGATGCCCGGCCAGCCGAAGACGGACTCGACGACGACGAGCCCGGCCATGAACTGGCCGATGTCGATGCCGACCATGGCAACGATCGGCAGCAGCGCATTGGGAAGGGCGTGGCGCAGCACGACACGCCGCTCGGCGACGCCCTTGGCGCGCGCGGTGCGGACGTAGTCCTGGCCGAGCACGTCGATCATCGTCGAGCGGACGATGCGGGCGTACCAGCCTGCGCCGAGGATGCCGAGGGTGAGCGCGGGCAGCACGACATGCGCCGGCGTGCCGAAGCCCGACATGGGGAACCAGCCGAGCGTCGCGGCGAACACGTAGAGCAGGCAGAGCGCGACCAGGAATTGCGGTGCGGACACGGTGACGAAGCTGGCGATCATGACGCCGCGGTCCACCAGCGAGTTGCGCCTTGTGGCAGCGATGAGCCCGAGCGTGAGGCCGATGACGAGCTCGCAGGCGATTCCCGCTGCCATCAGCAGCAGCGAGGCCGGCAGCCGGGCCTCGATGAGGGCCGCGACTTTCGTCTTCTGCGCGAAGGATCGGCCGAGGTTTCCCTGGAGGAGGCCGGTCAGGTAGCGCCAGAACTGGAAGATCAGCGGCTGGTCGAGGCCGAGTTCCCTGCGGATGGCGGCGACGGTAGCGGGCGTCGCGCTGCGTCCGGCGAGCTGGACGGCGGGATCGGCCGGCAGGCAGTAGAGCAGCACGAAGGTGATCGCCGCGACGCCGAGCAGGATCAGCACCGTCTGGATGACGCGGCGGAGAAGATAGATCGCCATCTCAGCCCTTCCCACGCTGGGTCGGGTCGAGGATGTCGCGAAGCGCGTCACCGACGAGGTTGAAGGCGAGTGCCGTCAGCAGGATCGCCGCGCCGGGAATGAAGACGAGCCATGGCGCCGCGGTGAAGTAGGTCTGGCTTTCGAAGATGATGTTGCCCCACGAGGGCTGAGGCGGCTGAACGCCGATGCCGAGATAGCTCAGCGTCGCCTCCAGAAGCACGGTCGTCGCGATGCCGAGCGTGCCCCACACGATGGCGGTCGGGACGAGGTGCGGGGCGATGTGCAGCAGCAGGATCCTTCCGTGGCCGGCTCCCAGCGCGCGCTCGGCCTGGATGAAGTCGCGTTCCACCAGCGCGGACGTCTCCGTGTAGGCGATACGGGCGACCTGCACCCAGTTCACGAGGGCGATGACGAGCGCCACGATCCAGAGGCTGGGCTTGAGGATAGCCGCGAGCACGATGGCGAGGAGCAGGGCCGGAAAGGCCATCATCAGGTCGGTGAAGCGCATCATGACGCTGCCGACCGGGCCCTTGAGATAGCCCGCCGTCATCCCGATCAGCAGGCCCAGAGCCACGGCCGTGCCGTTGGCGACGAGGCCGATGATCAGCGAGGTCCGCGCGCCGAAGAGCATGCGGGAATAGAGGTCGCGGCCCAGCGTGTCCGTGCCCAGCCAGAACGATCCGCCGGGGGGCAGGGGAGACCCCTCCAGCGTCAAACCGTCGAAGAGCTGGTCATCCGGCGCGTAATGGGTCAGCCACGGTGCGAGAACGGCGGCAAGGATGACGGCGAGAATGACGAGCAGGCCCATGAGGGCCAGCGGCCGGCGTGCCATTTCCCGCAGGACGCGCATCAGGCGCTGTTCCGGAAGCCGGTGCCGGCAAGAAGCGAGGCTGCAACCTGTTCCAAAGGCTGGCGCGCCGCCATGGCGAGGTCGCGCAGCAAGGCATGCGCGGCATCCTCCTCGATGCCGTTGCGGGCGGCGAGCGTGCGGACTGCCTGGAAGACGACCGGCCGCAGGCGCAGCCGCTCCTCAGCCCTGGCCAGCTTCTCGCGTGACGCGATGCGCTCGGCATGCAGGCTCGAGGCGAGGACCAGCGCGGGATAGACGGCAGACGTCTGCAGCGGCTTTGCCAGAAAGGCGCTCGCGCCGCGTTCGATGGTCCAGGCGATCCGGCCGGGCGCCTCCGAGCGCAGCAGCCCGACGACGGGGCAGGGCGGCTCGCGGCCGCTCCAGGGCAACAGCTCGTCATAGCCCTGGTCGCCGTCGACCATGACGAAGTCGGGTCTGTCGGCGGGGGTGAGAGGCTCCCAGCGCACCTCGCCCGTCATGCCGAGGCGTTCCAGCTGGCGCATGAGCCGGTCCATGCTTTCATCCGGCCGGTGCAGGATGACAGCGTGAAGGCCGCCGAAGGAGGGGACGAGAAAACTCACGACACGACCCTCAAATGCTGCCCGCCCTGGCCCCGGGCAGGGCGTTCACGCGCCAGATAGGGGTCTGCGACGATCGACTGGCGCGACGCCACAAGCTCAAATCCTGTCCCGGCTATCCGCCCGAGTTGCACGGGCAGGGTCGCATGGTTCGTGACAGGGTCGATCGCGATGTCGCCGAGAACGGTGTCGTGGGTCCCCTCGGCAAGACGGTCCCGCACGTCGCCCGGTTCATCCGTGCCGAGGCCGGCGATGGTTTCGACGAGGATGCGGGCGGACGCATAGGCCGCGGCCATGAAGGCGGAGATCGGCCGGCCAGCACCCAGCCTCGACGCCATGGCCTGGCGGAACGCAGCGTTGCGCTCGCCCGGCACGCTTTCAAAATAGGTCGAGGCGGAAATGTTGCCGTCCGCGATGCCCGCCCCGATGGCGGGAAGCTCGCACTCCGTGAGGTTGCAGCTCACCACGGGGCGGCGCTGCGGGCGGAAGCTCTCGTCGCGCTCTCCGAGGGCCCGGTACGCTCGCAGGAAGGCGTAGCTCGACGGTCCGACGAGATTGTTGAGGACGAAATCGGGTTTCTTGGCGGCGATCTCGGCGATGACGCGCTCGATCTCGGTGTCGTCCAGCGGGAGGTAGCGCTCTCCCAAAACTTCGCCGCCGGTCTCGCGCAGGATCTGGCGGGCGAGGCGGTTCGTCTCCCAGCCCCAGACATAGTTGGCGCCGACCAGGAAGGCGCGCGCGCCGTAGCGCGGCATCACGTGGTCGAGCAGCGGCAGGAGATGCTGGTTCGGGCAGGCGCCGGTGTAGATGACGGAATCGCTGGCTTCGAACCCCTCGTACGGGCAGACGTACCAGAGCAGCCCGTCATGCTTCTCGACCAGAGGAACCACCTCCTTGCGCGCGGCCGAGGTGATGGTGCCGAGTATGTGGTGGCAGCCTTCCTCGCGCAGCAGCCGCCGGGCTTCGACGGCGTAGCGCTGCAGGTCGCCTGCGGGGTCGACGAAGACCGGCTCGATCTCGGGAGCGCCCGGACCGCACGCCGCTGCGGCGTCCTCCAGGCCCAGACGCGCGCCGTCGAAGCAGTCCCGGCCGATGGAGGCATAGGCCCCCGCCGTCGAGTACAGCACGCCGATCCGGATCCGCTGGCCCAATCCCGTCCCCGCAAAAAAGAAAGCCCCACGGCCGCATGGCGGGTCGCCGATGCGGACGCGGGGCTCTGTTGCCCGTCGGCCTCTGGGCCGGATGTCACAGAGATGGTGAACGAAGTCCGGCCGGGAGGCAAGATAGTCCCGAAAGGGTGCGGCGACCCGTCCCCACTTCGGCCTTAATGCCGTTGAGGCTGGAACGAAGCCGGGAGAACTGCTTTAACCCGGACCATGTAGCATCGCGTCGATGCACCACTGCGATGGATGGACCCGATGATCTCAGCCGCAAAACGGCTCTTTCCCGCCCTCGCCATGGTCCTTGGCCTCGCCTCGGGGGCAGTCGCCGCGGAATGCGGCAACAATTCCTCTGGTTTTGACGCCTGGAAGCAGGACTTCTCCGGCGAGGTCAGGGGCAAGTTCCAGCCCGATACGGTCGAGGCCTTGATGGGCACGACCTATTCACGGGCCACGATCGGCGCGGACAGGGGCCAGAAGAGCTTCAAGCTCACGCTCGACCAGTTCATGGCCAAGCGGGGCGCCACGGCGGTGGCATCCAAGGGCAGGTCGATGAAGGCCGCGAACGCGCAGCTCTTTGCCAACATCGAGCGCCGCTTCGGCGTGCCGCCCGGCCCGCTGATCGCGATCTGGGGCATGGAGACGGCGTTCGGCTCCTTCATGGGGAACCAGAACACGCTCTCCGCCGTCGCGACGCTCGCCTATGACTGCCGCAGGACGGAATACTTCACCGACCAGTTGATGGCGATGCTGAGCCTGCTCGACCGGGGCGTGCTGTCCCCGAATTCCCGCGGCGCGATGCATGGCGAGGTTGGCCAGACGCAGTTCCTGCCGAAAAACGTCATGCTCTACGGCGTCGACGGCGACGGCGATGGCCGCATCAACCTCGACACGAAGGCCGACGCGCTCGCTTCCACCGCCAACTTCCTCAAGGCCCATGGATGGCAGGCGGGCGCCGGCTACCAGCCGGGCCAGCCCAACTTCGCCGCCATCGAGGGCTGGAACGCGGCAACGGTCTACCAGCAGACGATTGCGATCGTCGGCGCGCAGATCGACGGAAACCGTTCCGCCGAAAGCAACTGAGGCGGTTCAGGACGCCGTGACGAGGGTCGCCTTGATGCGGCCCTCGATCGGCCCGCTGCCATAGCGGAGCGCCAGGGCTTCCTCGACACGCGATGTGACCTCCTCCAGTCCGGAAGGGTCGCGCGCCTCGATCTCGCCGCGCACGGGGGTGCCCTGGCAATAGCCGACAGCGGCCTCGCGGGCGGTCGGCGCCCGGCTGGTGGATGCGACCGTCTCGAAAGCGATGGACGTGAAGCCCGCTTCCTTCAGTGCTCGCTCGATAGGAGCCTGCGCATAGTGTCCGTGCGGCGTGCGGGCGATAAAGCCGGGCGGATCGGTTGGGAAGATGAGCGCCAGGGTCTCATGGACAGTCCGGGCAAAGTCGTTGTCCGCGATCCCGTCCCAGACGCTGAAGAGATAGCGGCCGTCCTGCTTCAGGGTCCGCCGCGCCTCCTTGAAGGCGGCGACCTTGTCGGGGAAAAACATCACTCCGAATTGGCAGATGATGGCGTCGAACTCGGCGTCGCCGAAAGGAAGCTGCTGGGCGTCTGCCGGCTGGAACGTTACTGCGCGGCCTGAAAGCGCGGCCCGCGCCCGCTCCAGCATAGGCGGATTGAGATCCGTCGCGACGATCTCGACGGTCTCCGGCAGCGTGCGGGCGAGTTCCCGCGTCACGGCTCCCGTTCCGGCCGCGATCTCGAGTACGCGCCCGGATGTCAAATCCCGCAGCCGGGCAGCGAGGTCGACGGCATAGGGCTCGAAGATGAGCGGCACCATGATGCCGTCGTAGATGTCCGGGATCGACCCGACGAAAGCCTTGTCCGTCTCGCTCATGGTCTCATCCTCGATTGCGGGGTCGCTGCCTCGTCCGATCCTAGGTGCGGCGCCCGGGCCTGAACAGAACCGTCGTGCCCTCCCACGGCAGAAACACCGCCGTGGACTGCCATCCGCCGCCTTCGATCGGCCGCTGGTCCTCGGTGGAGTATTGCTGCGTGATCGTGGCAGCGAGCACCTGGATGCCGAGCGCGTCGGCGATGGACTGGCACAGCCGGGTCCCGGAGTATTCGCCGGATCCGCCGGCAGCCGCGGCGTCGCAAACCCACAACTCCGCCTGTGCACCGGAACTGGACTTGCGTCGCAGGTCCGGAAGGTTGCGGGCATTGATCGGGGTGATGTCGGAGGCGCCGATGACGATGCCGGTTGTCACCTGGACGTAGCCCGCCGGCACCGCGGCGTTCACGACGCGCCCGTGACCGAAGATGATGAAGCGGTCGAGCTTGCCCATCTTCGTCGCGGCGTCTCCCATCGCCTTGAAGTAGTCCTCGGGCGACGTTGCCTCCCGGATCGGAAGCAATTGGTATGGCTCCGGATACCCGTTGGCGCGAAGTTCCGCCGTTCCCGGCGTGTTCAGGATGGGACCGTCCGCGACCCTGGCCCGGGGGAAGGCGGCGTCGTAGACGAGCAGCGTTCCGGCCATGGCCGTATCCTCCGCGGTGAGCCGACTTCGCCACTCTTCTAGACCTGCGGGTGATCCTGTTCTGTGTTCCAGGTCACCTGCCGTGCAGGTTTCGGGGATGACGGATTTCGTCATGCCTGCGCGAAAAGATCCGGGCGTGGAGTTGCGTGAAGGAGAGTGGGATGAACGATCTGGTTCGGGTGATGAAGGCGTCCGACGCCGCGGCGCGCTGGCATGTCGACCAGCGGCGCAAGGGCGCGGCCCGAGAGCCCTATATCAACCATCTCCTCGAAGTGGCGAGCCTCGTGGCCGAGGCGACCGGCGGTGATGATCCCGACCTCGTCGTCGCGGCGCTCCTGCACGACGCCATGGAGGACCAGGGCGTGAGCCGGGAGGAGCTTGCACGGGAGTTCGGTGAGGCGGTCGCCGGCGTTGTCGCCGAAGTCACCGACGACAAGGCGCTGGCGAAGGCCGAACGCAAGCGCCTGCAGATTGAGCACGCGCCGAAGAAGTCGCCCCGGGCCGCGATGGTCAAGCTCGCCGACAAGACCAGCAATCTCAGGGCGGTTGCCCGCAGCCCGGCCGAGAACTGGTCGACAGAACGGCGTCTGGACTATGTCCGGTGGGCGCGTGACGTCGTCCAGAACCTCCCCAAGGCGAACGCCTGGCTCGAGGCGGAGTTCGCCCGTGCGGCCGAGGACGCCGAGCGTGCGGCGCGTGAGTCGGCATGAGCGTGGCAGCGATGAGCGGCATTCCGGACGCGGTCGCGGACCGGGCTCTCGGTGCTCTCGTGGGGCTCGCCGTCGGCGATGCATTGGGCACGACCATCGAGTTCTCGCAGCGGGACGCCTCTCCGCCGGTCACCGGCATGGTGGGGGGAGGCCCGTTCGGACTGGCCCCCGGCGAGTGGACCGACGACACGTCCATGGCCCTGTGCCTCGCCGACAGCCTGATCGCCAATGGCGGCGCGCTCGACAGTCACGACCTCGCCCGCCGCTTCGTGCGCTGGTGGCGCGAGGGCGAGAACAGCGTGACGGGCCGCTGCTTCGACATCGGCAACGCGACCAGCGCCGCGCTGGGAGCATTCCTGGAATCCGGCGATCCCGTCGGCGACACCGACCCCTGGAGCGCCGGCAATGGCGGCATCATGCGCCAGGCACCCGCTGTCCTCGTGGCCTGGCGCGACGTCGAGCGCGCGGTGGGGCTTTCCCGCGACCAGTCGCGGGTGACGCACGCCTCGGCCGAGTGCCTTGACGCGTCCGAGGTTCTTGCGCGGATTCTGCATGCTGGCATCACCGGGTTCGGCACAGCCGCGTTGCATGCCGCTTCCGGCCTCGCCATCGCATCGCCCAAGGTGGAGGCCGTCGCGACGGGGGGTTGGGATGGCAAGCCCCGCCATGCCATTCGCTCGACAGGCTACGTCGTTGACACGCTGGAGGCGGCACTGTGGGCGGTGGGGACGTCCGGCGACTTCGGCGAAGCGGTGCTCAAGGCCGTCAATCTCGGCCATGACGCCGACAGCGTCGGGGCCGTGACCGGGCAGGTGGCCGGGGCCATCTGGGGCTATTCCGCGATCCCGGCGCCCTGGCGGGAGCGGCTTGCCTGGCACGACGGCATCGTCTCGCGAGGGAAGGCTTTGATTGTTTCGACGCAGGCCACCTGAGCCAGTGACGTGACGGTCCTGAGGGCGCTGCCCGTTACCGGCCGAAATACCAGACCAGGGCGAGCAGCACGACGACCGCAATCGCGCCCGCGACCAGGACCGTGCCGTTGGCGTAGCGCGGTCCGGCACCGGACGCGGGCACGGGTGCCGGGCGCTGACCCGTTCCGGATCCGGACGCGGCACTTCGTACCGCCGGCGCCGGCGGGTCTTGCTTCCGTTGCGGAAGCTCGATGGCAGGCGGCGGAGGCGCCGGGCCGCCCGGGGCGGGCCGCAGCAGGTTCTCGTCGAGGGTCACGGTGATGCCGGCCTCCTCGAGATGGGCAATGACGAGCGCAAGCTCCTCGGGATCCATCGCGTCGACGGGCAGTTCCGCCGCGAGGTCGGCGATGGTGAGCTGCCCTGCGGCACGGCCGCGCTCCTTGAGGCGCAGGAGGCTGTCGGGTGGAATGATCGTGGCCATGCCTGATTGCAGCACAGTCTGTCGCATCCTGCACGCTTTGGTTGTGTTCCCCGTCCGGTGGTGTAGTGGACGCCGTGGACCGGGAACTCAGCCAGCGTCTCCGAGCCGGTAGAACCGGGAAGCGGAGCCGCGAAGAAGGTCGTCCTTCTCGGTCTCGCTCGCCTGTTCGCAGAGGCGCTTGCAGGCGTTCCAGAACACGCCATAGGCGTAGGCGCCCTTGTCGACGGGAAAGTTGCTCTCGAACATGCAGCGCGACGCGCCGAAGAGTTCGATTGCGTTCTCCACCCACGGCTTCATGGCGGCGGCGAGATCGAGCGAGGTTGGGGGCCGTTCCCGCTCCTCGAACCCCAGGCCGATGAAGCGCTGACCCAATCCGCCCAGCTTTACACAGACGTTGGGGCAGCGCGCGAGATCCGCCATCGCCGAGCGCCAGTCCCGGAAGACGTCGTCGCTGCGGCCGCGGTAGCCGCGCGCTCCCAGCGGCCCGCCGAGATGATCAAGGACGATCCCGGTGCCCGGGAAGGCTCGGGCGAGATCCGTCAGATGCGGGATCTGTGGGTGGTAGAGCCAGGCGTCGAAGGTGAGCCCCCGCGGAGCGAGCCGCGCAAACCCCCGCCGGAACTCCTCGCGAGCCAGGAGGTCCGGAGGCGAAACGTAGGCGGGGTGGTGAAAGGCAGCGTCCGGGTCCCATACGGTGATGTGACGGATGCCTCTGAGCCGATCTCCTCCGGCGCGCTCATGAGCGGCCAGGACGGGTTCCACCTCGTCGCCCAGGCGAAGGTCGGCGTGGGCGACGATCCCGGCCGCGATCCGGGTCGGGCCGTAAAGTCCGGAGGCGCTCATTGCCGCGACACCGTTGACGAATTCCGTCTCGCCGGCAGGCTTCATGGCGTCCGGCCCACCGGCGCGGTGCATGGCCCGGCACTGGAGGAACACGGTCGCTGTGATGCGGTGCCCGCAATCGAGGTCGGCGAGCAACTCCGGCAGCAGATAGGGAAAGCCGGGACGGTCCCAAAGATGATGATGCGGATCGACGATGGCCCGTTGCGGGTCGATCGGGTCCTCGCTGTGGAGGTCCAGCCAGGCGCGGGTTGCGCGCGCGGTGTGCAGGTCATCTTCGTCGCGCGCCATGCGGCTCTCCTGTCGGCCCCTGCGCCATCAGATGGCAGCGGGGAAAGGATGCCAAGCAGAACCGGTTTATGTTCAATCTCCAGCTTGGCAATTGCGCAATCGTCGCGGTTCCGACATCACGGTGAAAGCTGCCGGGAGCAGATGGCGGTCGTCCGAAAGGAGACTTCATCATGCGACTTCGTACCCTTGCTGCTCTTTCTGCCCTCGCCCTTCTCACCTGTGCCGCGCCGGCTCTCGCCGCCGGTTCGCTGTCGGCCAAGCAAGGCAACTCGGCTTGCGGCAAGTCTCCCCGCACCGTGTTCTGCGCCAATCGCGGCTTTGACCCCAAGCCGCTGAAGGACACGCCCATGCCGTTCGAACTCGGCTCCGGCAAGAAGGACGGCTGAACCGATCACGCGAGCGGGGCGGCGGCGCTGACCAACCTGTGATCAGGCCGCCGCCGTCCTTCTTGGCGCTCCCCCATGCAGGCTGTACCGTTGCCGCACCCAATGTGTGCGCGCGAGGACGTGATGGCCGAGCTCCAGTTTCTCGAAGTTCCGAACTTCTGGCTCCAGAAGGGCGGGTTCCTGCCTCTGGCGCGCATGGGCTACCGGACTGTGGGCCAGCTGAACGCGGCCAGGGACAATGCCGTGCTCGTGCCCTCCTGGTACACCGGCACGGATGCCGACAGCGAGATGTTCATGGCCGGGGACGGCCGGGCACTCGATCCGTCGAAATATTTCCTGATCTTCACCAACCTGCTGGGCAACGGGATCTCGTCCTCCCCCAGCAACACGCCTGCGCCCTTCGAGAAGGGCAGGTTCCCCAAGATCACCATCCACGACAATGTCCGCCTGCAACACCAACTCGTGACGCAGACGCTGGGTCTCGCGAGCCTGCGGCTGGTCACCGGCTGGTCGATGGGGGCCTGCCAGGCCTACCAGTGGGCAGCTCAATACCCCGACATGGTGAAGGCGGCTGCGCCCATCGCAGGCTCCGCGAAGACGGCGTCGTACAACAAGGTGTTCCTGCTGGCCCTCAGGCGTGCTCTCGAGCTCGATCCCGCATTCGCGGACGGGTTCTACGACAGGCCGCCGATCGAGGGACTGCGCGCCTTCTCCGCGATCTATGCGGGCTGGGGCCTCTCCGAGCCGTTCTACCGGACGGAGGCGTTCCGCGGCTTCAGCGCGCACGACCCGGAGCAGTTCGTGCAGTACTTCTGGGAGCCCTTCTTCCAGAAGTGCGACGCCAACAACCTGCTCTCGCAGCTGTGGACCTGGGACCGCGGCGATATCAGTGACAATCCGGTCTACAATGGAGACTACAAGGCCGCACTGCGGGCCATCACGGCTCGCACCATCATCCTCCCCGTCGACCTCGACCGCTATTTCCCGCCGGCGGACGCCAAGGTCGAGGCTCGCCACATTCCGAACGCCGAGTGCAGGGTGATCCGGTCCGACTGGGGCCACATGGCGCCCATGAATCCGGCCGATGTTCCTGCCATCGATTCGGCGTTGCGCGAGTTGCTGGAGGGGTAGGGCCGCCCGCGCCCAAAAGGGCGCGCCCCAACGAGGCTGGCGAATGACCTTGATCGGCCGGAGCTGGATCTACTGGCTGACGATGTTCGTGCTGAGCGCGGCGGCGGGCGTTGCCTATTCGCATCTGTTCGCCGGGACAGGCACGGCACTGTCCTCGGCCGTGTACGGCGTGTTCATCGGTGCCGCTGTCCTGACGATGGATGCGACGCTCCGCTCTGCACCCGCGCTTCGCGGCTTCCGTGCGCAGGCGTCCTACATCTACCTTCCGGTGGCGGAAGCGGCGATGCTGGTCGCTGTCGTCCTCGGCAATGCAGCAGGCGGGGTCGTCTCCTGGTCCCTCGGGCTCGTCGGCTGGAGTTTCGCGGAGGCCGTCCTCCCCACTCCACGTGTCGTGGCCTATTCGCTCGTGGTGACAGCGATCTTGGTCTTCATGATCCGTGTGCGTGACCTCATCGGCAGCACGATCTTCCTCAACCTTCTGTTCGGCCGTTACCACCGCCCGATGGAGGAGGAGCGCGTCTTCCTGTTCGTCGATGTTGCGGGCTCCACCGCCTTCGCCGAGAACCACGGCGACCTCGCCGCCCAGAAATGGCTGAGCGCGGTGTTTTCGGCCATCGCCGAGCCTGTGCGGCGCCATGGCGGCGCGGTGGAGGACTATGTGGGCGACCTCGCCATTATCTCCTGGCCGATGGCAAAGGGTGTCGCGGATGGACGCTGCGTCTCCTGCCTTTTCGACATCGCGGCCGAGCTGGCCCGCGGCCCGGAGCTATGGCGGGAGCACCACGGGCAGGTGCCACAGGTGCGGGCCGCCCTGCATGGAGGCTCTGTGGTGACCGCCGAGATCGGCGTGGACCGGCACAAGATCGCCTATTTCGGCGACGTCGTGAACACGACCGCCAGGCTGGAGGGCCTGAGCCGGGCGGTCGGAGAACGCTATCTCATCTCGGGCGACCTGCTGTCGCGCATCGATACCCTGCCGGACGGAATCATTGCGCGCGAGCTCGGAGCGCATCGTCTGCGCGGCAAGGACCAGCTGCTGACCGCATACGCACTGTCCGGCGTGGCGCAGATGCTTTCGGATGCCCGCCCCGCCGGAATGCCGGCAAGGCCGGCCGTTCAGGTGGCAAGGTAGCGGCACAGACTTGGCGCTCCGTCGCGCTGCTGCCCACGGCTGTCGGGCAGGCAGGGACGCAGAGGCCGCCGAAGCTTTGTGACCGATCAAGCTCCGCTATGTCTGCCCGGGCTCTTCATCGTCCAGGCACCCCAAAGCCAGGCGCGCGGCCAGGCCCGCAAGCAATCCGTGCAGCAGAACGCATCCAACTGCGCCGGGGAGGCCTGAGCCGCCAAGGTCGGCCATCAGACCGAAGCCGCTGAAGGACAGGCCCGAGCCGAAGACGACGGCGGAAGTGGCGGACCTGCGCGACAGGAAGCCTGTAGCCCGGCCCATGCGGGTAGCCAGGGAAGGTTGTGTGGTTGATGAGCGTGCCATGGATGCGCCCCCGATCATGGGACGCATGCTGGCCGGTCGGCGCGGCCGCCGCTGTGAAACAGTTCACTGCCCGAGGCGATCCGGCTGCGCGGTTACCTCCCCCGTCGCGCGAGGCTCAGGCCGCCCGCACCTTCTTTGTCGTCTTGGCCGGAGCCTTCTTCGCCTTCGCCGCCAGGGCCTTGGCTGCCTTGATCGGCTCCTCGAGGAGTTCGCTCTCCGCCTTCAGCCAGAATTCGAGGTCGCGTCCACCGGGGCATCCCTCGTCCTGCCACATCTCGAATGCGCGGCTGCGGATGCGGTCCTCGACGTCACTGCTCATGGGGGGCCTCCTCAGGTTGCACCGCAACATTACAGCGATTCGCACAAAGGCGCGTACTTGGGCCGGACACGTGGCAGCAGTAGCGTTTTCACGTCGATCGCCGCGGTCGTGAAGCCCAGCTTGCCGCCGGCCCCGATGGCCAGGTTGCACGGCACACTTGGATGGCTGGTGTCCCCGGTGCAGTTTGGTCCGGAGCCGATCGAGCCGGGATTGACTGGTCAGCGCCGGCTGTCAGCCACCTGGAAACGGTGGCCGGTCCTGTGCGCAGGTGGCGCCCAGAGCGGGCAATCTTCCCTCGATCAAATAGGCGGCCATCGCCTCCTTCGCGCAGGCGCTCGGGTTGAGGAGAGCGGTGTGGCCAAAGCCGTGCACCGTCAGCAGCCTCGCATTCGCTAGCTCCTGCGCCATCCGCACGGACGATGGGAACGCCGTCGCGGGATCGTAGGTGTTGCCGATTACCAGGACCGGCACCGGTGTCGGCTTATCCCACGGCCCGGAATAGGGCGCCGCTGCCCGGGCGGTCCAGCCGAGGCAGGAGGCAATGAAGGGCCAGGGGGAGGGGCCTGCCCGCCGGTAGCTATCCTCCGCCTGCGTGCGCACGGCCTCGGCTGTCTGCGGGTTTGGACTCTCGCCGCAGATGACGGCCAGCTGACGACCGACACTGGTGACGTATGCCTCCGGCGGAGACTGACCACCGGTTGTCCGCTCCGCGGGTGGCGCAGAGGACGCGGGCGGCGCAGCCGGCTTCCCGCTTGCGTCCCACGCGTCCTGCAGCATGCCTGCAACGGCCAGCCATCCGGGAAAGCGTGCAAACCCCGGGAGAGGCTCAACGAGATAGATCGAACTCGCCACATCGGACAGCAGCGCCCTGTCGTTCAGCGTCTCGCCGTCGACCACGACCCCGCCGCGGGTGCGGGCGAGGAGTGTCGACCACTTGTCCCGCGTCGCGGCCGGGGAACCGGCCGAGAACGGGCACGCCTTGGCGTCGACGGCCCCGCATTGGTCCATGAAGGCGGTGATGGTGTCCCGCGCACCGAAATCAGAGCCGAGGCGTACGAAGGTGCTAACACCTGTGTCCCCGTCCGGGCCGCCGGCCCAGGCCGAGGGAGCCACGGCCCCGTCGAGGATGGCGGCCCTGACCCGGTGCGGGAACATGTTGATGTAGGTGGCGCCCAGGAGCGTCCCGTATGACGTGCCGTAATAGGACAGGCGCTCCTCACCTACCGCCTCACGCAGGAGATCGAGGTCGCGGGCATTGTCGGCCGTCGAGACATGGGCCAGGAGATCGCCCGCATGGCGGACGCAGCGGCTGTTCAGGTCAAGTCGCGCGGCTGCGTCGGCGGCGAACTGCTCGGCCGTGACCGGCAACTCCTGCATGCGGGCGGAAAGGAAGGCCTGCTCCTCGGCAGCGCTGTCGAAGCACTGGATGACCGGCGTGGTGCGTCCGCCCATGCCGCGCGGATCCCAGCTGATGATGTCGAAGCGGTCGCGCACCTGCTTCGGGAAGCCGCCGATCGAAGCCGGGAGATACTCTGTCCCGGCGTCCCCGGGGCCGCCGGGGTTCCAGAACAGCGTGCCGATGCGCCGCGCGGGGTCCTGGGCAGGCTGGCGGATGAGCGCCAGCCTGAATGCCGGCCCATCCGGTTTGGCGTGATCCACCGGCACGTCGAAAGTGGCGCACGCGAGCCCGTCAGTGACGGCCGAGCCCTGCGCCGGGGCCGGGCAGGCGTGCCAAGCGATCGGCGAGGCAGCCGCGGCCTCCTGGTGCGAAGCCGCCGCGAAATTCCAGCACAGCGCTGCTGCCGTGACTGCCCACCACCGGGCCCTGGTGCCCCGTCCCATCCGTCACCTCATGAAAACCCCGCCGGGGAGGTCCATCCGGCGGGGAGAGTTGGTCAGGGAGGAAGCACCGGAACGGCACGCCGCGCCGGCTCATCCAGCTTCATGCATTGAGCATGCCAAGCCGGAATGATCCGCCTGCCTGCGGCAAGGCTCGCACGGCTCGCGGCCTGTGGCGAGGCCGGGATGCGCGACCCACGGAATGCGGGGCGTTGACGGCTGTACTGCCGGCATGGTGCAGTTCAACTCACACAACCTTCAATGGCGTAACTCTGAACATCCGGAGGGTTCCTTGCTCCTGCGTGCCGCCGCTTTTGCCGCCGTCCTCGCCACGCGGGCCGCTGCCCTGGCCGGGACGGACTGGTCGATCGCCGCGCGGACCTGGAGCGACCAACTGCATGAGTTGCGCGTTGCCGACGCTGCCCGGCGGCTCTGCGGCGTGCCGGCACCAGCCGCCTCGGTCGACCTGCTGCGCACGACCACGAAGGGACTTGAACAGGCGCTGCGCCCGCTGGGCTCCCCCGGCAAGGCCGACGCCCCCGTCGTCGCGGCCGGCGGCCGCAAGGCCTTCTGCGCCGACGCGTCGCTGATGGCGCAGGCCAAGGCCACCTTGGCGGGGCTCGCCGCCGAGACCCTTCCGGAAACCCCACCTGCCCCGGCCAAGCCAGCGATGGCGGCCGACGCGGCAACCCCCGTCATCGACCCCGACGTCCCCCTGATCCGCGGCTGCCGCGACGCCGTGAACCGCATGCTCGGCGCGAAGCGCACGAACAACGAGGCGTTCTGGGCGAAGTACGAGGCGTGTGTCGGGGATCACGGGGCGGGGTGGTATTGAGGACAACTGGAGAGCAGAGCTCTAGTTTACGGGTTTTCTGATCTGGAGCCGCCGAAACCGCGCCCGTATCCGAACATGACATTCAGTGAAGGGCCGCAATGAATTTGCGTTCAGTGTAAGCGAAATAGGCCAACGTCGCAGATAAGTACTCTCTGTTTATTCATGCTTGTAACCAATCAGCATCTCAGTTCCCGATTGGAGCGGACTCGAAAGTGGGGACGACGCTTTCAAGAAGCTGTCCATTTTCAAAACCTTGAAACCAAGTTCCATGAGCAGCCTCTGTGCACGTCCAACATCGCCGGGGTAAGCACGTTCTTCTGCCCAATCGCAGAATTCAAAAATAACTAATGGTGCAGGACGTTGTGAGAGCACAGTCGTTGCGCCTTCAATCACGTCAGCCTCGTGGCCTTCAACATCGATTTTGATAGCTGCGACACGATCTGCGCCGCTGGCTTCCAGTAGGCTATCCAGAGACATCATAGGGATTGTGGTCGGTGCTGAATTGAATTGCGGTGACATCGACCCCATCCCAAAGTGACTCTCTGGCGGGACATAAAATTCCGTGGTTCCCTGGTTCCTTCCGGCTGCGCATCTTGACAATTGTACATTCTGTAATCCGTTCATTTTAATGTTATAAGCTAATATCTCTGCAATACGAGGAGAAGCTTCAACTGCTATAACTTTTGCCTTGTCGGCCAAGTGCCGTGCTACTGGTATAGTGAGTGCTCCAATATTAGCTCCCACGTCAACGAAACTACCACCTGTTCTGCAAGCGTTTTTAATGACGTGAAATGTCTCGGGCTCATACATTCCATGGACGAATAAATGAAAACCCACAGGCTCCACCAGATTGGGAACCGAATACCAATCTCCCTTTTTATCTTGGAACGTATAAGATCGGCTTAGCGATATGTCGTTCATAAATAAGCGCGCCAGGCGTGCTTTTCCACGGAACGCCGGGAGATGACGAAGTGCAGTTCCCAGAAGCTCTATACTCATATGCAACCTCAGATACGCCAGACGGAGTAAGTGCCACCGTCCACCGTAGAGTTGCACAAGATTGTTAATCAGGTAAGTGCGGGATTGGTGCTGTGGCGGCATTGCAAGATCCACCGAGCGGGTTTGATGCGCTCCATCCGCGCCGGCAAGCGGGGTCAATCTGAAGTAAGCGTCCTGCTATGGACAGTGGATCTATGGCCGATGCACAGATCTTTTCGAACAGGTTCGACCTTAGCGGCTGCCGCGATGCCGTGAACAGTGTGCTCGGTGCAATGCGCACGAATAACAAGGCGTTCTGGGCGAAGTATTAGGCGTGTATCGGGAATCAGGGGGCGGGTGGTATTGACGCGTTCTTCCTGAGTGCTATCGGGCAAATGCTTGCCCAAGGGAACTTGCGTATCTTTTGGAATGCTGCTTCGCTCTGCCCGGTGCAGTTCCGCGCGACCCTGGTTGGAAGCAGCGCTTGTCTGGCTGGTTCACAATTCGGCGCGGTGCGCGAGATGGTTGACTCTTGTGGCTCCAGGAGGGGATCGGCCAGGGGCCTCCTAAAATCGAGATTGTTGCGCGCTCCGCGAGCGGCGCTCTCGAGTTGAAAGCAGTGGACAGGTTTTTGGTTGGCGGATTATCGGCGGGCTTAGACAGTGCGGTCGTGTCTAACGGATGCCTATCGAGGCTTGCCGTTGAAAGGCGGATCTACGTGACCCACGGAGGTTGAAGGGCTTGGAGGGCCAACGGTGGAACATGGGAAGCGGGCGCGCGGATACCTGCAAGTTACTGCCCTGCGGGGATTGGGTCACGTCGACCAGGCCACCCGGAATGCCGACCGGGTTCTTCCTCCACATCTGGCACGCCGACACCTTTGCGTTTCCACCAGGCGTCCTGGACGTTTGCCTAACCGGCGAGGATCGGGCCCGCGCGGCAACTTTTCATCGCGAGGAGGACCGGATGCGGTCGATGGCCTCGCGCGCCGCATTGCGGCACCTGTGTGCCGGCTATCTCGTTGCAGAACCGCGCAGCCTGGTCTTCGGTGCCGGCGAGGACGGCAAACCGAGGCTGGATGGCTCCCATTTGAGGTCCGGTCTGACTTTCAACCTGTCGCATTCAGGCCGTCATGTCCTGCTCGCCTTTGCGAGAGACGCGGAGGTCGGGGTGGACGTCGAGGTGCTGGCGCCGATCCCCGACCTCGGATCGTTGATCACGAGCGTGACCCATCCCGATGAGGAAGCTTCCCTGAATGCCGAACCGGATAATGACGCCAGGCTTCGACGGTTCCTGGCGCTCTGGACTGCGAAGGAGGCCGTCCTGAAGGCGATCGGCACCGGACTCGGCGCCGATCCGAGGACTGCCAGGTTCGCGCCTGACGGGCCCGGATGGGCCTTCGTGTGTGTGGACAATCGGCCGCCGGGCGAACGTTTGGTCGTTATGCCTGCAAACCCGTCGTCCGACGCCGTCGGACATGTGGCCATGCTTGGCAGGGTTATTCAGCCGGCCTTGTTCCGATTGACTGCTTAATGGATTGGCCGGCTGTGTGGCGGCGGGTTGCGTGCCCGAACGGCGCTCCAACTTGCCGGGTGGCGTATCCTGACCACGCAAACGGCACAGGCGTAGCTTAACTTTATAAGAATCACCTTTACATCCAACCCAATTTAATGTTTAGTTTAAGTGCCATTATCAATGCGAGCTTCCCCATGTTGCGTACGGTCGTTCTCGGCAGCCTGTCGTCGGCGCTCCTTTGGAGCGCGATTGGCGCGCTCGTGTGGCTGACCTATCATTATTGAAGCGCAAGACGTACGAACGAGCTGCAGGCCATCTTCATCAGAGTGGCCCGCTTATCAGTCTTCATGAGACTGTCGCCGGCAGATTTGCCAATTTCGTTCACGGGCAGTCCTTACAGGGCCTAGTCGGCACAGCAAAATAGCCGGTCGACCTGCCACGCGCCACATGTGTGGCCCCCTTGCGACGACCCCTGGAAATCAACCGTATCAAAAAGCATCTCCCCCTCGGCCAAGCACCCCTTAACGTGTTAGCAACGCTGGTCGGATGGGTTCGGGTGAGTGCGCGCGGCGACAGCCCGCGTTGTCCGGAGGGGAAGGCATGACATTCCAGACGCGGCTTGCCGGTGGCGACATTAAGGCGGTTGTGCCTGCACGCCCCGCGGGGCGTGCCGCCGCGGCGGCATTTCTGGCGCTGCTCGCCTTCGGGCTTCCCGCCTGTTCAACCGACCCCTATGTCAAAACGTCCGGTCAGGTCGATCGCTATCCCGAGATCCGGCTGGCCCCGGGCGACAAGCTCAGGATCACCGTTTTCGGTGAGGACAAACTCACGGGCGAATTTGACATCGACTTCACTGGCGACATTTCCATGCCGCTCGTCGGGACCGTGAAGCTGGCGGGCTTGAGCAAGAAAGAAGCGGAGGCGCTTCTCACCAGAAGGTTCAGGAGCGAGGCTCTCAACAAGCCAAGCGTGACGGTCGAAGTCGTCAGCTTCCGTCCGTTCTATGTTTTTGGTGAAGTCAGTTCACCTGGACGGTTCCCCTACACCGATCGCCTGACGGTCGTGACGGCGCTCGCCATTGCCGGCGGACCGAGCTTCAGAGCCAGCAAGTCGACGATCTTCATCCAACGCGCCGGGCAGGGGCCGTTCCAGGAGTACCCGCTTACAGCAGATATCCCGATCTATCCCGGCGATGTCATCAGAGTTCCCGAGCGGTACTTCTGAGGCGCGCCGGCACCAGGAGATGAGCAGCTTGGCGTCCGGCCGGACCCCGTGCATCAGTCGTTCCCGTCGCCTCTGTGCCGCGGCGATGATCGTTGTCGGAACGGCTTTGCCGGGCGCGGGCAGTGCGCAGTCGCAGCGGATCGAATCTCGTGACTACCAGCCGATGGTGTGGGGAGACTGGCTCGTCACAGCGGGTGGAGGCATCGGCTTCCTCTACAATTCCAACCTGTATGGGTCGAGCAGGAACATCCGGGCGGGATATGGATCGGCACTGACCGCCGACATTGGTGCCATCCGTAGCGATGGCGTTCACACGACTTCACTTTACGCCGCTGCGTTGGCTGGTCTCTATGCTGGCAACGCGGGTGCGAACACGTATTCGGGGTCGCTCGGGCTGTCACACACGTGGTCGATCGCCCCGGATCTGACCTGGGCAGCGAATATTGCGCTTGCATTTGGACAAAATACGCTCAACGACGCAAATACTCAGAACGGTGTTGGAGGCGTCTACGACAAACCCCAGCCGTATCTTACAGGCAACTTTGGAACGACCCTCACAAAGGAACTGAAAGATTTTATCATTGACGTCGGTGGATCGGTGAATAGCCAATTCTATGGCGATCAGAAGAACACCACCGGCGCTGTTGTTTCGACGGGCTCATCGGACAACGGAAGGAACTATCAGCTCAATACCCGTGTGAGCTACAAGATCAGCCCCGACCTCCGCTTGTTCGTGCAGCCGTCTTACAACTGGGAACGTTATCGGCAGAGCATCAACGATAATGAAGGGTACACCCTGACCGGGGGCCTCTCAATTGGGGGCGGGGATCTCCTGATAGGGGGCGACGTCTATGCGGGTTGGCAAAGCCAGACATATCCCAACGCATTCGCGAACCGTACGAACGGCGCACCGACCTATGGTGGATCACTCTGGTGGGTCCCCACGCGCGACATCCGGGTAACGGCGGTTCTGTCGCAGTCCTTCGGGATCGGTTCTCCGGTCTATTTGCCGAACGTGCCCGCGTCCGTCCTTGCCGCAAGCGTTGGGTCGGGCACGGCAACATCAGCTGGCTCACAGCCAATCGTGACTGTGCCCGCCCCGGCTGGAACACCGCCCATACCGCAGGATCTGCTCCTTCAGAACAACGCGCAATCGCGGACCACGACGGCAGGGCTGGGGCTGTCCTATGACGCCACAAATCGGCTCAAGCTGGGCAGTACCTTCGCTTGGTCGCACTCGTCCGCTGTATTTGGCGCGCCTGCGAACGACACATACACTGCAATCCTGAAAGCCGACTATCTGCTGACCAACACGTGGAGCGTCACCGCGAATTATGGCTTCGACTACGTAGACGGGGGGAGGATCTTGCAGGGGGGCGAGGGTAGTTACAACCGCAATCTGGTCGCCCTCGGTTTCAGGGGACGATTCTGAGACGGTCGGGCCCGCCGAGCGGGGTTTTGCGGCTCCGCACCGCGCTGCTCGTCCTGGTCGTGCTAGGCCCTTGCATGATGGCTCGCGCTGAGCCTCCGGGCTCATCCGAAGCAGCCCAGCCCAGCACGGCATCCGGCATGGTCGAACCAAGATGGCTGGGCACCAGACTGGACCGCGACAAGCTGCGGGCGCTGGTGAGAGCGGAAGCCGAGGCAGCCGGAATGCCCGCCGATATTGCCGACGCGGTCGCCCATGTCGAAAGCGGGTACGATCCGGCGGTAGTCGGAACCGTCGGTGAAATCGGATTGATGCAGGTGCGGCCGACCACGGCTTCCATGCTCGGATTTTCGGGACCGGATTCGGAACTGGCCAAGCCGCAAGTGAACGCCACCATTGGCGTCGCGTATCTTGCAAGGGCCTGGCGGCTGGCGAACGGGGATCTGTGCCAAGCGCTTATGAAATATCGCGCAGGGCATGGCGAAACGCGGATGACCGACCGCTCGGTTCTCTATTGCTGGCGTGCGCGGAATTACCTGCGATCGATAGGGTCGCCTTTCGGGGGCGCCGTAGTGCCCCGCGAGGACCAGATTGCGTCCATCATAGCTGCCGAACGAAGCGCAGGCCCTAGCCGCTATTGGATGGCTTTGCGGTTCGCTTTCATGCTCCGAACCGAGACCGGGAATCCTGCGCCTGCAGCGTCGAACGCATTGAGCTTCTCGCCCGCCGCATCTCTTGCCTCGAGAAGCACTGCGCCGCTCCTGTCGAAGACGAACAGCACGGCCCCGAAGCGTGTCGGGCGAAAATGGTCGATGTTGCGCGACGCTTTCGCGCAGCGTGAGGCAGGCAAGCCGGCCATCAAGTAAGAGCGCGTTCAGGGCCACTGGATCCACGCGGGGCAACTGCCGAGCGGGTCGTGATCGACGGGTGGGTCACCGCGCTTCAGTTAATAACTTTTATGTTGCCGTCGCTTGAATTAACATTAAACTGCGATATCAGTTTGCTTGGCGGCGCAGAGCCGTATCCTGCAAGCAGGTCCGCCGCTTGCCGCCGGAGCGGATATTGGAGGGCGCTCCCTGTGAACATGCTGACGTCACCTGCCCAGATTGCATTCACCAATGGAAATTGGGCGACCCCGACGGACCCGTCCCATTGCTTGGCGTCCTTGCATGTGCAGCCCTTCAGCCTGAAGCACAATCTCGCCGCAAACCCCCTTTTCTCGATCCCATGCCTGATCGAAACGGCGCAAGCCGCTGCGAAAAGGAACGGCGACGCCTATATCGATGCGGGCAAGGTTGCCATTACTGACAAGTGGGGAGCCATTCCGACGCCGGACCTCCCGATCGAACAGGTGATGCAGAGGCTCGAAACCTCGGGCGCCTGGATCATTATGAAGCACGTTGAGAAGGATCCTAGGTACAAGGCGGTGCTGGACGAGTTCACCGCGTTCGCAAAGGATCTGGTCGGCCCAGCCAAGGCGAGGGATTTCCGAAATCCGGAAATGCTGATCATCGTGACATCGCCGGGACGGATGACGTCATATCACTTCGACGCCGAAATCAATTTTCTCGTCCAGGTGCACGGAACAAAGCGAGTTTGGATCTGCGATCCGAACGATCGCGACATCACGACATCCCGCGAAATCGAAAGGTATTATGGCGAGACCGAGTCGGCTGGAGACTTCAAGGCTGTCGCCGAGGAGCGCGCAATGCAGTTTCTCCTGGAGCCGGGGGACGCAGTTCACATCCCCAGCCATGGCGCGCACTGGGTGCAAAACGGTGACGAAGTCTCCGTCTCCTTGAGCCTGAACTTCGAGTTTCCCGACTGGAAGTACAAAGACCCGTTCGCGGCAAACCACCTCTTGCGCAGCTTGGGTTTCAACCCGAAACCTCCGAGCGTCAATCCGGTGGCCAACATCCCCAAGATTGCGCTCGTGAGGTCGGTCAGGACGGCCAAGGCTCTCGGGAGACCCGTCAAAAAACTTGCGCGTTCAGCGTTCAAGGGTTCGCGGGCCTGAACAACCTTCAAAAGTGCTACTGAAGCCCAGCGTCAGCTGTACAGTCATCGGCCAAGTGCATCTGCAGCACGTGGTCCGGCGCGAATGTAATTGGTAAGGACAGCCAGGCACAGAGCCCCCGCGCCGTCGATCGGAAGGCTTCAGCTTTGCAGCACTGCAGGGAAGGCGGGCCGCGAACCTGACGCGAATCCATCACGCGACCGGTGCTTTGCGGACAGGATATTCTGGTAGATTTCCTGGATTGTGTCCCCGTAATGCGCCCAGGAACACGAGTTGCCGACTCGGGCCATGGCCAGTTCGCCCATTCGTGCACAGCGAATGCTGTCGCCGTGGAGCAGTGCAAGTTTCTCCTTCAGGGCTTCAACGTCGCTGGCAGGGATCACGAAGCCCTCGATCCCATCTGCCGAAAGGAAGTCTTCGCCCCCTGCATTCGTCGTGCAGATCAAAGGCAGTCCGCAAGCCATGGCCTGCGCCTGAACCGTCGCCAGGCCCTCCTCGATGGAAGCCATAACGAATACGCTTCCTTGTGAGTATAGCTCGGCGAGTTCCGCCGGGTGCCGGTGACCGAGCACTTTGACTTTCGGGGATGAATATTTCGCGAGAAATGGCCTGATTTCGTCGCTGATGCCGCCGACGAGCATCAACTCACTGTTGGGAAGGTCGAGTTCGGCGAAGGCCCGGAGGAGGACGTGCGTGCCTTTCCTTACGCTCTGCCTGCCGCTCGTCACGACGCGGAATACGCAATCGCTCTTGGGCTTCCGGGTGAACCGCTCGAGATCGACCCCGGTGTTCACCATGATGATCTTCTCCGCCGGCACACCTCTCTTGACGAGTGTTTGCGCGGCGAAATTCGAATTGGTTTGGACGTAATCGGCTTCCGCGTATTCGGCAATCTCTTGGGCTACGACCCCTCCATCCCGGCGAAAGGGCAAACCAAGAAGGCGATACTCTGCTTCGAGGATATCCATCTGCTCGGAAATGTGAGCGCTGCCGCGTACGACGATCGAGGTGATCCCGAGGCGGTTTGCCTTGCGGATCGTTCGCAGTGAGCATCCGCTCCAGCCCACAAGTATGTCCGTGCGGGGATCGAGCACGAAGCTGGCAAACCGGTCGTGCGCCAGACGAAAGGGACGGCTCTTGTCGAACAGATCAGGGAGCCACCGTTCCACCGCCACATAGGGAGCATGCAGGTAATTTGAGCGAATGCGGGAAGGGTCCAGCGACAGCCTGAAGCGTCGGTTGATGTACGCGGGAGGGTAGTTGGTCACGAGCCGATCAAGTGCTCCGTGCCGCTGCAATTGGTCCGCCAGATGAAAGGCGTGGAACGCTCCCGCAACACTGACAGCGACTTTCATCGACCACCCCTTCGGCACGACGGCGAGAGTGACGAGGAAATGAAATCAGACAGGACCGGCACTGTGATCACGGTGCAGCTCCGGCCCGTGCGAGGAACTCGCTCAGTACGTAAGCTTTCCATGTCTGCGGAAAGTGGCGAAATGCAGTGAACGTGTTGGCCATCGACGGACGAACATCGGCGCCGAGCTCTGCAAGAAGGGGCGCACTCCTGAGGACGGAGCGGCGGAAGGTGGGGATCATCGACAACATCATATAGCGGAGTGGGTAGGCAAAGCCGAGCTTGGGGCGATGCACGAAACCCTTCCTAAATCCGCGTTCCTCGAGATAGCGTTTAAGCGGATACTTCGTTGTTCCGGAATGACGGAGCCAGTACTCGGCTGGCAGCCGACGGACAAAATCCATGAGATCCCAGTCCAGGAAGGGACAACGAGCCTCCATCTGGTTCTCGGCCGTGGCCTTGTCGACCTTGACGAAACCATGGCCCACGAGGTCGATCGTGCCCTGCTGAATACCGTAGTCGCTGAGAGGGAAGCTGAAATCCGGGCCGCTGCGAACGGGATCCAGGAGCGAGGGCGTCTGGCCCCCGATCCAGTCTTTCGCCTCGCGGTAGCCAAAGAAGACTTCGTCAGCGCCGTCGCCTGTGAACAATACGTTTCCGGTCTTACGGGCCTGAATGGCCAACAAGGACAGAAAAAGGTAAGATTCAAGTCCGAGTGGCTGGTCGAGGCGGCGTACCGCGCTCTCGATGTTCTTTAAAAGATCTTGGGCAATGCTGACGTTTATGAGCGGTGCGTCGAGCTTACGCGCCGCCTCGCGGGCGTATATCTCGTCATTGAGCCACGGAAGTGGCTGTTTCAACGTGATCAGGCGTGTATCTTGCCTTAGCTCGGTCATCTCGCACGCTAGGACAGTCGAGTCGATCCCGCCGGAAAAAATGAGAACGGGCGTATCCAAACCCGCCATCCGCTTTTCCACGGCGCGGCGGAGCCTTGAGCGGAGCTCGCTTTGGATCTCATTATCGCTGCGAACGCCCAGATCGACAGACCGAGTGGGCTGCTCCAGTGTCGACGTTGTAATCGCACCTGTATGCAGGTCTATGGTGACGACCTCGCCCGGGGCAACGGGCTTTACGCCCTTGAAAATCGAGTGAAGAGGGTGGACGAAGCCGTGCTGCCAGTAGTGAAGGATCTGTTCCCTGTCGATGGTCGGCTGGCCGGGGAGGTTATTGACCACTGCCGTCACGTTCGAAGCACAGACGAACCTGCTGCCATGCATTCCCCAAAACAATGGCTTCTTGCCAACTCTGTCTCGGTGCAGGATCAATACATTCCGCTCACAATCCAGAAGCGTGAAGCTGAAAAAGCCGTCGAGGTCGCAGAAGCCGGCGACCCCTTTCCGTCGGTAGACATGCATCACGGCTTCACAGTCGGACGTGGTAAGATACGTGAAGTCTCCTGCCTCACGGCGCAGATCAAGGTGATTGAGAATCTCGCCGTTGCAGACCAGAATCTGGCCTCGATTGACGATCGGCTGGTTGGACGACTGCTTAGTGTCGATGACAGCCAGGCGGGTGTGGAACAGGGATGCAGAATTCCAGTGAAACTCGCCGACATTGTCGGGCCCACGATCCACGATTCCGGACAGGTCTGCTGCGAAGCTGGGCGCAGGAGCGCCGTCCAGAGCAACACAGGCCAAGATTCCGCACATACCTCAGCCGCGCTCCCGGGTGAAAAACGTCATGGCAACAGTAAACTGGACTGACGCAACCAACAAATCACGGGCTACCTGACCATAGCGGGAGCGAGGCAAGGAAGCCCAGGTTGTCCAAGAACGCAGCGCTCAGCCGGCCAACTGAAGTTGCTTCCGGAAATATGAAACAGTGCGGGCCAGCCCCTCCTCGAGCGGAACCTTGGGTTCCCAGCCCAAGATCGACTTCGCAACTGCAATGTTGGGCTTGCGCTGGCGCGGGTCATTCTCAGGCAAGGGTTGATGGACGATTCTCGACCGGGACTGCGTCATTCGCAGGATCATTTCCGCGAGCTCAAGCATCGTAAACTCGCCGGGGTTGCCGATATTCACGGGCCCTGTGATGTCCGATGCTGTATCCATCATTCGCAACATGGCTTCGATCAGGTCGTCCACGTAGCAGAAGGATCTCGTTTGCGAGCCGTCACCGTAAATTGTGACGGGTTCGCCCTGCAGGGCTTGGACGATGAAGTTGGAAACGACCCGTCCATCATTGGCCATCATGCGCGGGCCGTATGTATTGAAAATCCTGACGACTTTCGTGCTGAGGCCATGTTGCCGGCGATAGTCGAAGAAAAGGGTTTCAGCGCAACGCTTTCCTTCATCGTAGCAGGCGCGGGGTCCGATAGGATTGACGTTGCCCCAATAATCCTCGGTCTGTGGATGGATCACCGGGTCGCCATAGACCTCCGAAGTGGACGCCTGCAGGATGGGAACGCGCAACCGCTTGGCCAGGCCAAGCATATTGATCGCGCCGAGCACGCTCACCTTCGTCGTTTGCACCGGGTCAAACTGGTAGTGCACGGGAGACGCAGGACAGGCCAGATTCCAGATCTCATCGACTTCCACGTATAGTGGAAACGTAACATCGTGCCTCTGCATCTCAAACGATGGGTGGCTCAGCAAATGGCTTACATTTGCGCGGTTCCCCGTGAAGAAATTATCGACGCAGAGAACGGCTTTACCTTGACCGAGTAGGCGCTCGCAAAGGTGGGATCCCAGAAATCCCGCTCCTCCGGTAACGAGAGCTGTCTTTACTTTCGACATTGACGATTTTCCCGTTTATCGGATTACTATAAACCTTGCTGGCGTGCCTTCGGGGTGTATAGCATCAAACGACTAAAACTGCGTTCACCGGGATCAATCCTCCTATTAATCCTGAATGCACGCCGACGCCTTTTCGAAAGGTGGCAAGGATTTCACGACTTTATCTTGTTATTTTCGGGTAACGATTTCGCCAGCCTTAGGCTGGCTTTGCAGGATCGCTTTGAGCGTATTCGCTATCGTGTATGAGCTCGCGTCATTGTACATGTTGTAATGATCGGTCGGGAGCATTTGTACCGACAACTGCCCCTGCACGATGGACCGCCATCCCATGTCGTGACGAAATCCAATACCTGTGGCGGCTTCGGCCGTCCTGAACACCACCGCATTTCCCTGGTAGGGCAGCGGCCGGAGTTTGGCGCAGGCTTCGATCATGACGTTGCGGTAGAATTGCGTCTGCGGGTCGTCTGTCGATTGCATGGGGTCGCCGACATCTCTGCTGCCCCGGCCCTTAACCAGAAGCACGAGGTTGCGCAATATACCGCCTTCCAACTTCCAGCGGAGGTAGCGTAGCTTCCAAAGCCGCCAGTGCTGCAGCACTTTGGGCATTGTTTCGCGGTAGCCAGGTGCCCACGCGTCGAAGATCACCAGAAGCTCAATAACGTGTCCGCGTTCCTGTAGCCGCCGCGCAGTTTCGAGAGCCACTGTGCCCCCCGTAAAACATTCACCTGCGATTATATAGGGACCGCTGGGAGCAGATCTTTCGATCATCGCGACCGCGTCGTCGACATAGTGAGCTACGTCAGGCGCTGCATTTGGGGGATCATACGGGCCGGAGAACGACAGATCGATGAAGGGCCGGTCGGGCAGGCGGTCTGAAACGCGTCGGAGCGTGCCGCCGATGTTGATCATGATGATCGGCGTCGCATGTCCTTGATCACTTAACTCCAGAACGCGGAGGTGTTTTGTGGCGGCTGCCGCCGCACGACGGGGAGCCCGGACCTGAAGTGCCGCTTCTTCAACCGGGCGCTCAGTGTTCGTTCGGCTTTCAGTTGCCAGGTCGCCGATACTCTTCGTGCTGAACTCGACGAGAGACTCGATGACGTCGCGCCACAGGTCGACAATGCGCTCCAGCGTATCCTGATCGTAGAGGTCGGCATTGCCTTCGCAGGACAGGCGCCAGCCGCTGGCGCGGTCTACCATGAAGAAATTGAGATCCCACACGGCCCCGCAGGCCTGCGACGGTACCGTTGTCATGGTAAAGGCGCCGGCAGCAAATTTTGCCCCGAATGCGAAGTCGCCGAGTGCCCGAAGCAGGGTGAAGTTGATGGGGCACACCGGGTAGGGTGTGTCGGGTGATGGGGGAATTACATCCTCGACCGGCAGGTCGCGATGACTGAGAGCCTCATCCACGACAGCGGCGATCCTGCCAATGGCTGATGCGACCGTCTGGTCCGGCGGCATGTCAAACCGCAGGATGATCGTGTTGAGGAGCGGACCCACGATGCCCTCCGCCTCGACGCTGTCTCGCGCGGCGACCGGGCTGCTGAAGACGACCTCGTTTTTCGGATTGAGGCGGCGCAGGCAGAGGGCGAGAGTTGCAACCGCCACCTGGAAGAAGGTGTGCCCTTGTTCTTTCGCGAACTGCTCGAGGCGATCCGTGGTGGCGCGCGACGCGACAGTGGACACGATCTCGGATTTGGCCAGACCTGCCTTGCGCTTCGGTCGGTCGTAAGGGATCCGGAAACTGGTCAGGCTCGTGAGGTGCTCGTGCCAGTAATGGCGGTCACCGTCGAGCGCGTCGCTCTCGAGGACCTGTTGCTGCCAGAGGGCGTAGTCGCCGTGATGCAGATCTACAGGCTCCGGTGAAAAGGAGCGGCCTTCGTGAAGTGCGCGTGCGGCGTCCACGAATTCCTGTGTCAGGATGCCGAGTGACCAGCCGTCAATCACCGCGTTGTGGAAGGTGAGGGCGAGCAAAGCTTCGTCCTGCGCCGTCCGGACAAGGGCTGCCCGGAAGAGTGGGGCGGTCCCGATATCGAACGGGGTGCTAACTTCCTTCTCTCCAAGCGCATCTGCGTATCTGCCGGCTGCATCAGATGGCAGCCCGGAGATGTCGACGAAGCAGAACGGCAGCATCGCGGACGCGACAACCCGCTGCACGAACGTGCCGTCCACCATGGGAAACGATGTCCGCAGGATTTCATGGCGGTCGACGAGCGCCTGGAGCGCCTTCCCGACGATGTCGGCGTCAATCCGGCCGTTCAGCTGGAACCTGTATGTCGCGTTCTGCGCCGGCCCGAGGAGCGAGGAGTGCCGCAGGACCCCTTCCTGAAAGAGCGTGCAAGGAAAGTCGATCCCTCGCGAAGCTCCGGCTTCGGTCAGTTGCTGTGCGGGGGCGGCGTCCTGTCGGCGAACGCTCATTGTAGTGTCGTCCTCTGAGCCGCGTTGGTCCGCGATCGGCGGAAGTCTGACAGGGAGGGTGCGCTGGAGGCCGGCGCGCTGATGATCTCAAGAGAGGAGGCGAGCTTCGCGACTGTGCGGTCCTTCAGGATGTGCCGGGCGGTGATGGGCAGGCCCTCGGCGGTAAGGCGGGCCGCGATTCGTGACACTTGGATCGAGTCTGCGCCGAGGGCGTAGATGCTCTCTTCCACGGGAACGTGGTCGAGCTTCAGCACCTCTTTCCAGACGGCCTGGATCTTTTGCTGCACCGGCGTCAGGTTCTCTGCCTCGGCAGCAGAGCCCGGGCGTGCCGGGACGGCTCTCTCCAGAGCGACTTGCGGAAGAGCCTTGCGATCGAGCTTGCCGTTGCCTGTGAGCGGCATGGCGTCGAGTCGTTTCCAGAGGACCGGTCGCATGTAGTCGGGAAGCTGTGCCGCGACATGCGCCTGCAGCGCTTCCTTCGTCACCACCGGGTCACCTGTGAAATACCCGCACAGCCTCTGCGCGCCGGCGTCGTCCGTGACCACGGATGCCGCGGCCTCCGCCACGCCGGGGAAGCTGCGCATGACGGTCTCGATCTCTTCCAGCTCGATGCGGAAGCCGCGCAGCTTTACCTGGTGGTCCTTGCGGCCCAGATGCTGGATGGAGCCGTTAGGCAGGCGGCGGGCGAGGTCGCCCGTGCGGTAGAGCCGTCGGGGCGGGAGGCCGCCGATTGCGAGGGTGGGGAAGGCCTTGGCAGTCAGGTCGGGGTTGTCGAAATAGCCCAGCGCGAGGCCCTCGCCGCCGATGAGCAGTTCGCCGGGGGCGCCGGGCGGGAGGAGCTCGTCGTGGCGATCGACGATGAAGAAGGACGTGTTGAGGATCGGCTCGCCGATCGTCACCGGGCCCTCGCCCACGAGGCCGGCGGACGACCAGATGGTCGTCTCGGTCGGGCCGTAAAGGTTCCACACGGCTGCGCCGGTGGCGCGGAGGTCGATTGCGAGGTCGGCGGGAAGCGCCTCGCCGCCGCAGAAGATGCGGAAGCCCGGGGGCGTGCGGCCCTTCAGCCCAGCCTCCAGCACCATGCGCCAGCCGGACGGCGTGGCCTGCATCACGGTCGCCTTTTTGGCGTGGATCATGTCGAGGAGGACGGAGCCGTCCACTACGTCCTCGCGCGAGGCAATGACCACCGTGCCGCCCACGCTGAGCGGGCCGAAGATCTCGAGCACGGCGATGTCGAAGGAGATGGTGGTGACGGAGAGCATCGTGTCGTCCGCCGACAGGCCGGGCTTGGCGGCCATTGCGGTCAGGAAATTGACCACGCTCTGGTGGCCGACCGCGACGCCCTTCGGCACGCCGGTCGAGCCGGAGGTGAAGATCACGTAGGCCGGGTCGGTTGGCTTCGGCGCCTGCGCGGGCTTGCCGCCCGCCACAAGCTCAGGGCGGGACTGGTCGAGGTTGATCAGCGCCGCCGCCTCAGGAAGGTCGGCTGGCTTGCTCGCATCCTCGGTGATGACGGCGGCCACCCGCGCGGCCTTGAGCGTCGCGGCGATGCGGGCCGGCGGGAAGCGGGGGTCGAGCGGCACATAGGCGTGGCCCGCCTTCAGCACCGCGATGAGGGCCGCCACCATGCGCGGCGAGCGCTCCAGCAGCACGGCCACGCGCTCGCCGGTGCCGGGCACCTTGGCGCGGATACGCTGGGCTAGTGCCTCCGCCTGGCGGTCGAGGTCGCCATAGGTCAGCCGCTCCTCGCCGAAGACGAGGGCCGTGCGGTCGGGTTCTGACGCCGCGCGCTCCTCGAACATGCGATGCATCGGGATGTCGCGCCGGTAGTCGCCTTCGGTCGCGTTCCAGTCCGAGAGCATGAGCTGACGCTCGGCCTCCGTGAGGAGCGGCAGGCGGGCGACGGAGCGTGACGGGTCCGCCGCCAGTTCCTCCAGAATCGTCTGGTAGTGGCCGATCCAGCGGTGGATCGTGACCTCGTCCAGCACGTCCGTTGCGTAGTCGCACTCCACATCCAGGCGACCCTGCCGCTCGACGACGTTGAAGAACACGTCGTAGTTCGCGGCGGCCTTCGGGTTGGCCTTCAGGTCCACCGTCGCCTCGCCCGCCTTCAGGCCTTCGGCCGTGCGCTCGAAGTTGAACTGCACGGAGGTGAGGGGCAGGCGGCTCATGTCGCGGGGGACGTTGCGCTCGCGCACCAGGGTGCCCAGCGTGAAGCGCTGGTTCTCGGACGCCTCGAAAAGCTTGGTCTGCGTGGCGGCGAGGAGCTCCTCGGCGCGGGTCTCGGGCGTCCAGCGGGCGCGGACCGGCAGGAAGTTGACGCAGTGGCCGACGAGGGAGCCGTCCTCCTCCAGCACCTGGCCGGCGAAGGGGATGGCGACGACGATGTCATCGAGCTGTGCGAGGCGCCCGACCAGGATCTCGAAGCCGGTGAGCAGCGTGGCGAAGGGCGTGCAGCTGCGCGCCTTGCCGAGAGCCTTCACGCGGGCCAGCGTGTCGACGCCGATGCTCTTCACGGTGGTGGCGCCGCGGAAGCTGCGGGTCGCCGGGGCAGGGCGGTCGGTGGGCAGGTCGAGGGTGGGCGGAAGCGTCTCGTACTCGGCGAGCCAGTAGCGCTTCGTTTCCTGCCAGGCGGGGTCGGAAGGCAGCTTAGCCTCGGCGTCAACGTGGTCGGCCCAGCGCACGGCGGGGCCGAGGTCGGGCTCGCGGCCGCTTGCGAGCGCGTCGACGATCTCGGCGAGTTCGGTGACGATGACGTTGGACGACCATCCGTCACAGACGATGTGGTGGGCGGTGAAGACGAGCACGTGCTCCTGCGCTGCCCGCTTCACCAGCGTGGCGCGCCAGGGCCGGCCGGCGGACAGCTCGAAGGGCGTCTTCGCCTCGGAGGCGATGAGGGCGTCGAAGCGCTCCTGCGCTTCGTCCGCCGGCAGGACGGAGAGGTCGAGCACGGGCAGGAAGGAGGGCGCGTGCGGCTGGATCGTGGCGCGCTCGCCGTTCGGCTCGAAGACGAGGCGCAGCGCCTCGTGGCGCTCGACGATACGGTCGAGCGCCGCCTGGACGTGGCCCGTATCCAGCGGCCCGCGGAGCGTGATGCTGACGGATTCGTTGAAGGCGCAGGAGGCCTCGTCACCGAGCTGGGCCGCCATCCAGATTTCGGTCTGCGGCTCGGTCAGCGGGATCTCGATGGGCTCGGCCTGCCTTGCCGTCGCGGAGGGCGCGGGAGCAGCCGGGGCGGGGGCGACCGCCGGAGCGGCCGAAGCTGCCTGCGCGTTTCCGGCCACGATCCCCACCGACTGCAGCGCGTCGATCGACTCGCGGAAGGCGCGCTCGATCTGGGCGAAGTCCTCGTCGCTGTGGCTGGTCGTCAGGAAGCAGGGGAAGCCTTCCTGCAGGTGGACGCCGCGCAACCGCATGTGGTGGTAAAACAGCGAGGCGAGCCGGTCCTCGTTGGCGAAATTGACGTAGAAGACGCTGCCATATGTCTCGACGCGGCTGCGGATGCCGCGCTGGGAGAGGATGTGATTAAGCGCGTCTACCAAGGTGCGTGTGCGCCCGGCGACACGCTGCTGCAGCTCCGGGCCCTGCGCCTTCAGATACTCGAGCACGGCCTTGCAGGCGGCAAGCGTGACGGGATGGCGCACGAAGGTGCCGGCCACGAAGGTGACGCCGACCTCGGGCGCAGAGTCGTCGCCGAAGCGCCATTCCCCGCCGTCGAGCGCGTCCATGAAGCGCTTCTTGCCTGCGAGAATGCCGATGGGCATGCCGCCGCCGGCGACCTTGCCGTAGGTGGCGAGGTCGGCGCGGATGCCGAACACGGCCTGCATGCCGCCGGGGTGCATGCGGAAGCCGGTCACCACCTCGTCGAAGACGAGGGCGAAGCCGGCCTCGTCGGCGACCTTGCGGAGGTCGCGGATGAATTCGACGGGCTGCAGGTCGGGGTGGCGGCTCTGCACGGGCTCGACGAGCACGGCCGCGAGCTCGCCGGCATGGGCGCGGATCCAGTCCAGCGAGGCGGGGGCGGCATAGTCGAGCACGACCATGTTGCCGGCCGAGCCGAGGGGGATGCCGGGCGCGGAGGGGACGGCGCATTCCTGGCCGTTGCGGCGGCCCTTCTTGATCAGCACCTCGTCAAACTGGCCGTGATAGGAGCCGGTGAACATCACCACCTTGTCGCGGCCGGTGACGGTCCGCGCTATGCGCATCGCCGCCATCACGGCTTCCGAGCCGGTGTTGCAGAGCGTGGCGCGTTCGTTGCCGGTGAGTTCGCAGACGAGATCAGCCACTTCGCCGGCCAGCGGCGTCATGGGGCCGATCTCAAAGCCCTTCTTCAGCTGCTCCTGCATTGCCTCGACGACGAAGTCGGGCGCGTGGCCGAGCGCGGTCGGGCCGAAGCCGTTGAGGATGTCGACATACTCGTTGCCGTCGATGTCCCACAGCTTGGAGCCGGAGGAGCGGTCGGTGACGATGGGGTAGATGAGCTCCTTCCACTCCGGACGGAAGCCGGCGACGACGCGCGGGTCGGCGAGGACGGCGCGGTTCTTCTCGGTGAGCGCCTTGGAGCTCTTCGTCTTGGCGTTGTAGGCGGCGACGAGGTCGGCGATGTGCGCCTTCTGCGCGTCGGTGAGGCCGAGGTCGCCCGCGGCGCGTGCGGCCGAGAGGCCGGCGAAGCGGTTGTTCTCGCCGCCGGGATTGTCGGACGCGGGCTTCGCAGCCGGCCCAACGGATGCCGGGGCGGGAACGGGAGTGGCCGGGGCAGGTGCTGGTGTGGCAACCGGAGCCTGGACGGCGGCCGGGATCGCAGCGGGGGAAGCGAGGGCGGTCGAGCCCTGAAGAGCGTCGAGCTGGCGCGCCATCAGCGCCGACATGGTTTCGAGCTGGGCGCGCAGCAGGCCTTCGATCGAGCCGGCGGGTGCGGCAAGGGCGTGAGCCGGCGTGGCAGGGGCGACCGGCGCCGCTGTGATGGGCATTGGTGCAGCGATGGCCGGCGCTGCGGGAACGGCAGGGGCCACGGTGGCCGGGGGAGGCGGCAGCATGGCGTCGGTCACGCCGGGCAGCAGGTGCCCGACCAGCGCCGAGATGCTGGACAGCTCGCCCAGCAGCTGGCGGAAGCCGAGCTTGACGCCGAACCGGTCGTTGATGCGCCGCACCGCCTGGGTGAGGAACAGCGAGTCGAAGCCGAGCTCCAGGAAGCTTGTCGCCGGGTCGGCGCCCGAAAGGTCCTCGCCCGAGAGGTCCTCTAGAATTGCGCGCAGCACGTCGGCGAGCTGCTGGTCACGCGAGGGTAGGGGCGCGGCGGCGGCGATGACGGGTCTGTCGTTCAAGGCGGACTCCACGACGGCAGGCAATTCGGAAACAGGCGGGGCGGCCGGAGCCGGCTCCGGAGCGGGAAGAGCGGGTGCGGCGGCCGCGGCCGCCGGGACCTTGCGGTCCACCCAGTACCGGCGGCGGTCGAGCACTGTCGGGGGCAGGGAGACGCGGCGGTGCGGGCCATCGGCGCCGGGCAGCGCGGCGCGGTCGACCTCCACGCCCGTGCACCAGAGGCGGCCGGCAGCCTCGACGAAGGCGTCGGCATCGGGGCGTTCGGCGGCTGGGTCGGAGAGGGCCGCCACGATGGGCAGGGTCCGCCCGCGGCCGAGCGACTGGGTGGCGAGGGTCGTCAACACGACGCCCGGGCCCACTTCCAGCAGCACGGAACCGGCATCGGCGATGGTGCGCAGCGCGTCCTCGAAGCGCACCGTATCGCGGCAGTGGCGGGCCCAGTAGTCGGGCGAGGTCGCCTCGTCCGGACGGATCCGGGTGCCGGTGAGGGTGGAGACGTAGGGGCTGGCAGGAGGCGAGAGCCGCATGCCGCGCACCTTCTCCGTCAGCGCCGGCAGGATCGGGTCCAGCATGGCGGAGTGGAAGGCATGCGAGGTGTGCAGGCGTCGGGCCAGCACGTCCTTTTCCTTCAGCATGGCCTCGAGCCGCTCGATGGCCTCGAAGGGTCCCGCGGCAACGCAGAGCGACGGGCCGTTGATGGCGGCAATGGACACGCCCTGCGGCAGGAGCGGAACGAGATCCTTCTCCGGCAGGCGAACGCTCAGCATCGCGCCGCCGGGCAGCGAGCTCATCAGCCGGCCGCGCTCGGCAACCAGGGAGAGGGCATCCTCCAGCGAGAAGACGCCGGACAGGCAGGCGACGACGAACTCGCCGACGCTGTGGCCGACCATGGCCGAGGGCTGCACGCCCAGCGCCTGCCACTGCCGGGCAAGCGCATATTCGACGGCGAAGATGGCGGGCTGCGCATGGGCCGTGTCGGTGAGGCGGGCCAGCGCCTCGGGCGTGTGCTCCGCGGGCCAGAGGATCTCGCGGATGTCCGCGCCGAGCTGCGGGCGGAGGAGGTCGGCGCAGCGGTCCATCTCGGCGCGGAACACCGGGAAGTCACGGTACATCGAGCTGCCCATACCGAGGTGCTGGGAGCCCTGGCCGGGGAACATGAAGACGACCAGCGGAGAGGTTTGCTTTGCCTCGCCCGACACCGCGGCGGAGGCGTTCAGCGCCGCAATGGCGCTCTCGCTGTCGCGGGCCACCACGGCCGTGCGATGCGCGAAGGGCGTGCGGCCGGTCCGCAGCGTATGGGCGACGCCGGCCAGGTCGAGATCCGGCTCGGCGGCGAGCCGCGCCGCGAGGGCCTTGCGGGCCTCGGCGAGCCCTTCGGCCGTGCGGGAGGATAGCGCCAGGAGGTGCGGAACCGTTTCGCCGCTGGTTGCGCCCAATCCGGTCTCGGGAGCCTGCTCCAGCACGACATGGACGTTGGTGCCGCCCACGCCCAGCGCCGAGACGCCGGCGCGGCGGGGACCGGGCTTTTCCGGCCACGAGGAGAGAGAGCCCGCCACCGCGAAGGGCGAGTTCTCGATCTCCAGAAGCGGGTTCGGCCGCTGGAAGTGCAGCGTGGGCGGGATGGTCCCGCTCTCGACCGCCAGCGCCGCCTTGATCAGCCCGGTCACGCCTGCGGCGGCGTCGAGATGGCCGACATTGCCCTTCACCGATCCGATGAGGCAGCGCACGCCATCCACGGGCCCGAAGGCCTTCTTCAGTGCCGCGACCTCGATGGGGTCGCCGAGCGGCGTCGCCGTGCCGTGGCACTCGACATAGCCGATGTCGCCCGGCTCGACGCCCGCCACTGCCTGCGCGGTGGCGATGACCTCGGCCTGCGCGTCGACGCTGGGGGCCGTAAAGCCCACCTTGGACGCGCCGTCATTGTTGACGGCGGTGCCGCGGATAACCGCGTAGATATGGTCACCATCGCGCACCGCATCCTCGACGCGCTTCAGCAGCACCACGGCGGCGCCCGAGCCGAAGACGGTGCCGTTGGCGCCGGCATCAAAGGGCCGGCAGGTGCCGTCCGGCGACACCATGGCGCCTTCGGTGGCGATGTAGCCGCGCTGCTGGGGGAAGGTGACGGACACGCCGCCTGCGAGCGCCATGTCGCATTCGTGCAGGGACAGTGCCTGAACGGCCTGCGCCACCGCGGTGAGCGAGGTGGAGCAGGCGGTGGCGATGGTCATCGCCGGGCCGCGCAGGTCGAGCTTGTAGGCAACGCGCGTTGCGAAGGCATCCGCAATGCCGCCGACGAGCTGGTCGTAGCTGCCGACCTGAAAGTCCGTGGTGAACCTGGCGGCGACAGCGGGGTCGGACAGGACGTGGTGCAGCATATAGGTGTTGTAGCTGCAGCCGGCATAGACGCCGATGCTGGCGCCGGCGCAGCCCCTGGGATCGTAGCCCGCATCCTCCAGCGCCGCCCAGGAGACCTCCAGGAAGGCCCGGTGCTGCGGATCGGTCAACGCAGCCTCGCGCGACTTCATGCCGAACAGCGCGGCGTCGAACAGGTCGGCGTCCGGCAGAATCGGCCGCACCGGCACGTAGTCGGCCTGCGCCCGCTCCAGCTCCGTGTACACGTCCTCGATCTCTTCCGGCGCGAAGCGCGAGAAGCCATGCCGCCCCTCGCACGCCATGCGCCACAGCTCCCGCACGGAAGCCGCGCCCGGGAAGCGGCCCGCCATGCCGACGATGGCGATGCCAGGGGGGAGGGGAGCCGCGTTGGTGTCGTCGAACGACATTGTTCTAGGCCCCCCGTAGCTGGCGCATACGCTGCGCCGCCTGAGCGCGCGCCGCGACACGCGCGTCAAGCCCGGATTGTCGCGCCGGCCCGCCGTCCGCCGCATCGAGATGTGCCGCGAGCGCCCGGATGGTCGGAAACTGGAAAAGATCGGTGAGCGCGATCGCCTTGCCGGTCGCCGCCTGCAACCTCTCGTGCACGGCCATGGCCTTCAGAGACGTGCCCCCGAGGTCGAAGAAGTTGTCCTGCGGCGATATGGCAGGCATGGCGAGGACGTCGCGCCAGACCCGGGCCACCGTGTCCTCGGTGCCCGCTGCAACGCGCTCGGTCGACGTAGCACTTTGACCGACGGCGCGAAGTGGGGCCGGAAGAGCGCGCCGGTCGACCTTGCCGTTGATGGTCAGCGGCAGCGCGTCGAGCTCGACAAAGTCGGCCGGGACCATGAAGGCGGGCAGCAGATCTCGCAGCTGGTCACGAAGGGCCCCGAGGCTTGGCGCCCCGGCGGCGGCGAGCACCACATAAGCGGCCAGTCGCTTCTGCCCAGGCACATCTTCGCGCGCGATCACCGTCACGTCGTCAACGCCTGCGAGTTTCCGGATCGCGGCGTCGACCTCTTCCATCTCGATCCGCTTGCCGTCGATCTTCACCTGGGTGTCGCCACGGCCAAGGAAGGCGATGGTGCCGTCCGGTAGAAGTTTCGCGAGGTCGCCGGTGAGGTAGAGGCGGCCATCGGGCTCGTCGCTGAAGGGATCGGCAATAAACTTCGCGGCCGTCTGTTCGGGCTGGTTGAGGTACCCGAGCGCGACGCCGTCACCCCCCGCACAAAGCTGACCGACTTCCCCGGCGGGAACCGGGTTCAGCGCATCGTCAAGGATCACCACGTGGGTGTTCGCGATCGGGCGCCCGATCGGAAGTGCCCCGCCTGCGAAAGGCCGCGGCACGGTATGGCAGCATGTGAACGTGGTGTTTTCGGTCGGACCGTATCCGTTGATCACGCGAAGATGCGGGTGGGCATCCATCACCCGGCCCACATGGGCAGGTGACAACACGTCGCCCCCGGCGAGGAGCTGGCGCAGCGGCGCGAAGGCCTCGATATGGCGGTCCACCATCAGGTGGAAGAGGCCGGCTGTCAGCCACAGCGTCGTGACCCGGAATTTCCGGATGGCTTCGGCGATCTGGGAGAGAGACGGTGTCTTCTCTTCGAGGAATGCCAGGCGGCCGCCGTTCAGCAGCGCTCCCCAGATCTCGAGGGTCGAAGCGTCGAACGAGATCGGCGCCAGCTGCAGGAACACCTCGTCGGGTCCGAGTTCGGCGAAGTCCGTGTTGCGGACGAGGCGCGCAATGGCCCGGTGCGGCACGACGACGCCCTTCTGCCGGCCCGTCGAGCCGGAGGTGTACATGACGTAGGCGGGATCCGTCCCCGCGCCCGTGGCGAGAGAGGACGGGGCCACGTTGCCGGCCGGGTCAGTCCCGACTTCGTCCAGCATCAGCACAGGCCCGCGGAAATTTATCGCTCCGGCTCGCCAGGCGTCCCGAGTGGACACCATCACGAGCGGGGACGCGTCAGAAACAAGGTCACGAAGGAGGTTGAGCGGATATTGCGTGTCGAACGGAACGAAGGCGGCTCCGAGCTTTGCGACGGCCAGCATGGCAGCGACTGCGGCCGGCGAACGGTCGGCGAGCAAACCGACCCGGGCATGGCGCACGACGCCATGTCCGGCCAGCCATGAGGCCATCACGTCCGACCAGCGGTCCAACTGCTCATAGGTCCACTCGGCCGAGCCACATTGAAGCGCGATCGCCTTCGGCGTCCTGCCGGCCTGAGTCCTGAACAGACCTGCGATTGTCGCATCTCGCTCGTAGGGAAGCTTATTTCCCTTGGCGAAGGACACCTTGCTGTCGCGCAGATCCGCCTCGAGCACATATCCCTCCATCAATCCCGGCAAAGATGCCGGGCCCGGCAACCATCACAATTCGCTAGCTTAAGGGTATGAGAATATCCAGTTCAAACTGTTTCAAATTTAACAAACTGAAAATGCTTCATTGTCAACACTTCCCTTGCTGTCCTGTCCCGCGATACGGCCGCGAATTGTGCTGACAGTTAATAGTCGCTGTCGATCAGAGCGCGAGGGATCCACGATAGTTCTGCTCGTGACTGCGCGGACATCTAGGCTTCCGATTCACGATTTACCGCCCTGAACCCCATTTTCAGCGCAAGCTGCATACAAAATGATAGTAATCAAAAATCGAGAAGACCTTTTTTGCAGCGCAATATAATTTCGTCCGATCCGATCGGCTGATACACATCGTTATGAGCCGTTGGTAGCATCTTTTTCTTCCTGCCTGAGCTTCCCGAAGCTTCATGCCGGCTTTGCCGCTGTCATACAGAAAATCCGGCAGTGGACGTGTTACGACTGCAACGGTTTGCTAACTGTACGCTCTTCTCCTTTCTTTACTCGTTCCAGTCATGGTCGTCGTGACACCGGAGATGGAAGTTCAGTGACCCCGGCCTTCTCGAAATCAGTTAACTATGTAACTGGACGGGGCGGAAACGCGGCTGCCTCGGAAGGCAGCCAGCCTTGCGCTTGCGCAACCTTTATATTAATTTGTAAGTGAAGTTGTTGGATTGCTCAAGTTCGAAGTCGGCGCTTGGGCGCTCGGCGGTCCCAGAGTGCGGCGTAGGCGGAGGGGCATATGCGTTCGGGGCTGAGTGAAGCCCATGGCGATGGGGTTGACTGCTTGGTCACCGGTGGCGAGGCTGATACCGCCCGCTGGTACCTCGTGCAGAGCCATCCCCACGCGGAAGAGAAAGCCCGCGTAAACCTCGGGCGGCAGGGCTTTGAGTGCTTCTTGCCTGCGCAGCGCCGCACCGTGCGGCATGCCCGCAAGGTGAAGTCGGTCATGGCGCCCCTCTTCCCCCGTTATCTCTTCGTCAGACTTGACCTCAACCGCGACCGCTGGTTGTCGGTGAGATCAACGTTCGGCGTGTCATCGCTCTTCATGATCCGTGAAGCTCCGGTCCCGGTCCCTCGTGGTGTCGTGGAGGACCTGCTTGCCGGGCTTGACGGGGATGGCGCCGTCCGCCTCGACCGCGGCCTGTCGCCGGGTCAGGACGTCCGTGTCCTGGATGGACCTTTCACCGATCTCGTCGGAGTGCTGGAGCGCCTCGACGACAATGGCCGCGTGCGCGTGCTCCTGCAGATCATGGGATCGCGGATCGCCGTGCGCATGGACAGCCGGGCTCTCGCCCCGGCCGTGTGAGACACCGGCCGCGCCACGGCGCGGTCGATCATCAGGACGGACGGGGCGGGGAGCGATTCACCCGAATGGCGGTAGCGTGCTGAAATTCACAAGCGTTTTGCTGGTGCTGGTAATGGCGATCGTTCTTGGCACCGGTCCGAGGCAGGCTGTGGCACAGGAGCCTGCCGGACGAACTCTGGGCGGATCGCGAGCGAAGCCCGACGATATCGCTCGGGTCCTGCTTTCGGCGAATACAGCGAGTACGAAGGCCAAAGATCCCTGCGCTACAGGCAGGCGCAATCCTTCGTCGAGCCCCTACTTCAACTTGGGGGATGACCGGTGCACCGGTCCGCATTGATCAGCAGCATTGCCGGAGCGACCGGCCGCGTCGTTATCGTTTCGGTTGCGCTTGTCGCAATGGTGCTTGGAATCCAGGTGTTGCGCTTCCACGGTATGCTGGACCGCGTCACTTGGGCCCAATCGATCCTCTCGGCTGGCACAAGTGGTGGCACGGTCGTGTGGGCTGCAGCCGAAAAGGACCTGCAGCGCTGGACCAACAGTCTCGGATTTATGCTCATTGCCCGCGCATACCGCCTAGATCTGCAAGCGGCGACAGCGCCGACCGTGTTTGCGGACCTCGAGAAAGCCGAGATTGAGCTCATCGCGGCGTCGCCCACGCTCCCAACATCTTGGCAGGCACTTGCAGAGTTGCGGCTTGCAGGCGGCGATACAGCCGGGGGTCTGGCAGCGTGGCGCATGTCGCGTCTCACTGGCGGTCACGAAGGCTACCTGATGGTGGAGCGCGCGACCCTGGGCCTCAAGCACTGGAGCGACCTGGGGGCCGACGACCGGCAGCAGGTTGCCCGAGAAATCGCGGCGACGGCGGACGCGAACGGCCCCGTGTCCCTCTATCGTGACATTTTCGCCGCAGCTGACCCGGCCTTGCGCGAGGCGGTACGGATCGAGATGCAGGCTATTGGGATGAGCGCTACGGACCTCGCGAGGTTGGGGCTGTGAGCCAGGCCGTCATCGAAGGAGACACCAAGCTTAACTTCGGCGTGACCGCAGTTGCGGCGACACCGGGCCCCAAAACCCATGCGCACCGGGATCATGCGGTCGACCGGATCGTCTTTGCGCTCCTGCTGGCCGGACTTCTGTGGGCACCGGCATGGTACGGAAGCGACCGGCCCCAAGCCTGGGCCGTAAATGCCATTCTCTTTCCGGGTCTTCTCGTCGTCAGGGAACTCGCGCAGTCACTTGGCCGCGCAGAATCGGTCAAGGTAACGCCCCTTATGCTGGTGGCGTTCGCGCTCGTGGGGATTGCGTTCGTCTGGGCGTGCCTCCAGCTCTCTGTCTTCACGCCGAAGTCCTGGCATCATCCACTTTGGCCGATGACCAACGACGTCTTGGGAACAGCGATCAGCAGCCGAATTGCGATCGCGCCGGACCGTGCCCTGATCGCTCTGATGCGGTTCGTTACCGTCGCGAGTGCGTTCTGGCTGGCGGTTGGGCTCGGCCAGAACGAGACTCGATCGAGATATCTTGTCTTCGCGGTAACTCTGATCGTTACCCTGTATTCCCTGCTCGGATTTCTGACCGTGGACAGTGGATACGTCCTCTCTTCCGAGGCGCCGAACCCTGACTCCGTGACGGCGACATTCCTGAACCGAAACTCCTTCGCCCAGTTCGCGGGTATGGGTTTCCTCGCTGGTATCGCCATCACGGTCCGCGAACTGCGGAAGATGAACACTCATCCCGATATGCGTGAGAACGGCTTGGCTTCGCTCCGGCGCGCGCCGGTGGTGCTCCTCGCCGTCCTGTCGAGCCTGATCTGCTGTGCAGCTATGCTTCTGAGCCAGTCCCGCGGCGGCACGATCGCCACGCTTATCGGTTTCGCGGTGTTCATCGTTCTCAGCCTGCGGACCGGCAACAGGAGGGCCTGGCTCAGCGGCATCGGCATTCTGCTCGTCGTTCTGATCATTGGCGGGTTGGCCGATCTCGTGACCAAGCGGATCGTTGAGCAGGGTGTCATCGACGCAAGTCGTGCGGCTATTCGCGACGCGACCGCTTATGCGGTGCAGGGTTCGGCCCTCTACGGTTACGGCCTGGACTCGTTTCCCGCGATCTTTCCAATGTTTCGAGATGACGCGGTGGGCGTCTGGGGAGTATGGGAGAAGGCTCATAACATCTATCTCGATACGCTCCTCGATCTAGGGGTGATCGCCGGAACTTGCCTGCTTGCAGGAATTGCTCTCATCGTGCTTGCCTGCGCGATCGGTAGTCTTCGGCGGCGGCGAAACGCATCCGTGCCGACTTGCGCCGTCGCGGTGTCGGTCCTCGTAGGCGTTCACGGGACGGTCGATTTCGCCCTAAGCATCCAGGCAAACGCCCTGATCTGGGCCGTCCTGCTCGGCGTCGGACTGGCGCAGTCTACGAGCCACCGCACGGCCTGATCTCCGAGGCCTGACTACATGAGACGCGAACCTTACACCGGGAACCGGTTCTGCCCGTGACCAAGCCCTTCAAACTCGAAACTGATCCCGAGCCCCAGTTCGTCGAGGCCAATCAGGAGTTCGACTACAAAGCCTATATTGGTTTTGTTCGTCGTCACTGGCTCCTGATGGTTTCTGCAGTCTTGCTGGCGCTGGTAGGGGCCCAGATCTACTTGGTCGGAATGGTTCCGGTATTTTCCGCCACGTCTCAGATTTTGCTCGATCCCCGCAAGGAGCGTATCTCGGGAGCCGAAAAGATCTACTCGGATGTCTCCTTCGATATCAGTTTCATGGAAAGCCAGATCGCGCTCATGCGCTCCGACGATTTGCTGGCACGGGTCGTAAAGGCGGACGCGGTCGCTTTCCCTCCGGGTCCCCGGCCAGAGCCGGTCATACCGCCGCTGGTGCTCAGCCTCTCGGCTCTCCTGCCGCCCGTCGCGCCATGGCTGAAGCAGATGTTTGCGGTGGAGGCACCCTGGTCGCCGCCTGTCGACATCAATAACCCTGCATCCGTTCAGGGTGCCGTCGATGGGCTGCGGAACAGTCTTCAGATCACCCGCACCGGGCAGTCCCTGGTCATCGCAATCTCGGTCTTCAGCACGGATCCGCAGAAAGCCACGCGTCTCGCCAATGCGGTGGCAGAGGCCTATGCGGTTGACAAGCTCGATGCACGTTATGCGTCGGCCCGCCGCGCCTCCGAGTGGTTGAACGATCGCCTCGTGGATCTCGGCCAGCAGCTGCGCAAGTCGGAGGATGCTGTCGCGCAGTTTCGGGCAAAGACGGGATTGCTCGGATCCGTCGCAGGCGGGCCATCCCAGTTCACCCAGCAGCAAATGACAGAACTGAACGCGAAGGTCGTCGCGGCTCGCTCCGAGGTGGCTGAGAAAAAGCTGCGGCTTTCTGTGCTCGAAGATGCCTTGAAGAACGGAAGCGCGGCCGACCTCAGCAACATCTTTGCGTCGCCGGAAGTCGCGGCGTTGAAAGTCCGCGTTTCGCAAGCAAAGCAGCGCGAAGCGGAACTGCGCTTTCGGTATACGGAACGGCATCCCGCCCTGATCAGCGCAGCGGCAGAGACTCGCGATGCCGAGCGGGCGCTGTCGGTCGAGATCAAAAAACAGGTCGATGCCGTTCGGACGGATTACGAACTCGCGGTCGCAAAGCTCGCGGCTGCGGAGAAATCGTTCACCGACGCGAGCAGCCGGGGTAGTGAGGATGAACAGACCGCCGTGACGCTGCGGGAGCTGGAGCGCGCGGCGGCAGTCAACAAGAGCCTGTTCGAAGATTTTCTTCAGCGCGCCAAGCTGACCGACGAGCAGGCAACCTTCGAAGTGCGGGAGGCGCGCACGATCGTCGGAGCACAGCCGAGTTCGATGCCGGTGAGCCCGAACCGGAACCGGATCTTCGCCGTCGCGGTCCTGCTCGGGCTCGCGATTTGGTTTGCCATCGCGTATGCGCTTGACCGGCTGAAGACGGGCTTCACGACAGCGCAGCAGGTCGAGAACACGCTTGGCCTGCCTGTACTCGGCTCACTTCCTCGCATTTCCGGCCGCGAACGCCGGGCATCTGGGAAGTCCTTGTCGCTCCCGTTGCTTCCCCTGCACAAACCGCTGTCCCGCTTCAGCGAGACGATGAGGACCTTGCGCAGCGGCCTCCAACTATCGGACGTGGATCGTCCGCCCAAGATCGTTCAGGTTGCTTCATCCCGTCCAAGTGAGGGTAAGACGACGATTGCGCTCAGCATCGCCAGCTCGGCAGCGATGGCTGGTCACAAGGTCCTTATTCTGGATTGCGACCTGCGCAGACGTTCCGCTACTCATTACTTCAAGGCGGAAAAAGAGCGCGGCCTCGTCGACTACCTTGCGTCCAGCGAGAGCGAGGATGCGTTCATTTGCCACGATGTTGAACTGGACGTTGACTATCTTCCTGCAGGAAGCAAGAGCACCAGCCCTCCGGATCTTCTTCAGTCGGATAAGCTGAAGACGCTCTTGTCCAAGCTCCGGGCCAGGTACGATTACATCGTGATCGACTCCCCGCCGGTCGGACCTATCGTCGACGCGAAGATCCTGTCCCTGCTCGCAGACAAGGTGCTGTTCGTCGTCAGGTGGGATGCCACGGCGCGAGAAGTGGCGGCGTCAGCGGTGGCGCAACTCAAGACGCCCCGCAAGATGGCGGGCGTCGTTCTGAACCTGGTGAACGAAAATCGCGCGCGTCGTTACGGGCGGCAGGCGTACCATTACACCTATGGCGACGCCTATTACGGTGAGTAACTTTACATCACCGACGATCAGATCATGAGCATCACCTTCAATCAGGAACAGCGCGGGCCAAGCGCTCTCGCTCCTGCACCGGGCGAGATCGCATCGTGCGGTCCGGGTCATGTGGACACGTTCTCAGCCTCGGTCCTCTCCCTGGGGCTCACGATGGCAGTGTTGCTCCCGGCGGCGATGTCATCATGGGGGTTCGGCTCTCCCCAGCACGGCTTTTCCGTGGTCATCATTACGACCTTTTGGTCTACTGTGGCCATTCTAGCTGGACTGCTCTTCATCTCATCCGTACTTACATTTCCCCTCGTCCGCACGGTCACATGGGTTTTTGTCGGGCTTGCATCTTCGTTCGGCGCTGTAGATTTGATGCTGACGGCTGCCCGCGTGGCGTTTTCATCGCAGCAGTTCATCTCGAGTTTCGTTGCCAGCGCCGTTGCTACCGAAGTTTTCCTGATGGTCCGGCGCCGACGCAACGTCTTGACCTTCGGGATTGCGCCAAACTGCAGGTCGGAGATTACAATTCCGGACTGGGTTTCGAGGATCCGGCTGGTCAAGCTCGATGGCGTGCCAAACCGGGCAGATATCTTCAGCGGCATCGTTGTCGATATTCGCAACGCGATGGACCCTGCCTGGGAGCGATATATGGCCGAGACGGCTTTGGCCGGTCGACCCGTGTTTCATATAAAGCAATTCAACGAGATGATGACCGGTCGCGTCGCGGTTGACCATCTCTCGGAAAACACGATCGGTGCCTTCCTGGGCCATCTCAGCTATCCCAGAATAAAGGTCGTGCTCGACATGCTTGCGACGCTGCTGATCATGCCGGTGCTCCTGCCGGCTATTCTGGTGCTGTGCATCGCCGTGAAGCTTGATAGCCCCGGTCCTGCGTTTTTCTACCAACAGCGGATCGGCAAGGGGGGAAGACCCTTCACCGTTTTCAAGTTGCGCACCATGCGTCAGCGCTCGGAGGCAGCCGGCCCGGACTTCACCCAAGCGGCCGACAACCGGATCACCCGCCTTGGGGCGTTCCTGCGAAAGTACCGATTTGACGAACTTCCGCAGGCGTTCAACATCTTGCGCGCGGAGATGAGCTGGATCGGTCCCAGGCCTGAAGCGCTTTCCCTTGCCGAATGGTACGACGCGGAGGTGCCCTTCTACAGTTACCGCCACATCGTACGTCCCGGCATCACCGGCTGGGCGCAGGTGAACCAGGGAAATGTGGCATCTCCCGACGCTGCACGGCTGAAGCTTGAATACGACTTCTACTACATCAAGAACTTTTCGTTCTGGCTGGACGTCATCATCGTTGTGAAGACGCTCCGCACCATCCTGACGGGCTTCGGCTCCCGCTGACTTCCGGAGTGTTGCGTCCCATGAACGACAGAACACGCGCCATCCTGGTCACCGGGGGCGCCGGCTATATCGGCAGCCATTGCTGCAAAGCGCTGTCGCAAGAAGGTTTCCTGCCGGTGACCTTGGACAATCTGTCTACCGGGCATCTTGAATTCGTCCGATGGGGACCGCTCGTCGTCGCTGATATCCGTGACGGTGCGGCGCTTTCGGCTGCGATGAGCCAGCACCGTCCCATCGCGGTTCTTCACCTTGCCGCTCTTGCTTTGGTTGGTCCGTCTGTCGGGGACCCCGGTCCTTACTGGGACGTCAATGTGGGCGGGACACGCGTCTTGCTCGACGCGATGCGGCGGGCCGGCGTCGGCACGATCGTCGCTTCCTCGACTTGTGCCGTCTATGGACAACCCGACGTGCTGCCGATCGGAGAGGATCAGGCCAAGCACCCCGTCAACCCGTATGGCGCATCCAAACTGGCTGCCGAAGGGATGATGGACGACTATTCCCACGCTTACGGGATCTCGTCGGTCAGGCTGCGCTACTTCAATGCGGCAGGCGCGACCCCTTCCGGAGAGATCGGTGAGGATCACGACCCGGAAACGCACTTGATCCCCCTTGTCCTCGATGCGGCCTGTGGGCGCCGCGGTCATGTCGATGTCTTCGGGTCAGACTATCCGACCGAGGACGGGACCGCGGTCCGTGACTATGTCCATGTCGAGGATCTTGCCTCCGCTCACGTGAAGGCGCTCGAATACCTGCTCCACGGCGGGAGAACAAGGGCGTTCAACCTTGGTACGGGGCACGGAGCCTCGGTTGCGGGCGTTATCCGGGAAGCTGAAGCGATCGTCGGTGGTCCCATACCGTGCAGGATGGTGCCCAGGCGCGCAGGGGACCCTGCCTGCCTCGTCGCGAGCTCGCGCGCAGCCCGAAGCGTGCTTGGCTGGAGGCCCGAGCGGTCGGGGCTGCGCGGGATCCTGGCGGACGCATGGTCCTGGCACTGTTCCCGCTTCGATGCTTCATACGCTCCGCGGAAATCGCAGGCTCCCGTGCAAGGGCCACTCGTCGCCTCTGGCCAGCACGCCGGAGCCTGAGACCTCCCCATGTGCGGCATCAACGGCGTCTACGCCTATCACGACGCGGCCAGCGCGCCCGCCGAGGCGGAGCTGTTGGCCACCCGGGACTCGATGGCGGCCCGTGGTCCCGACGGGGCGGGCGCGTGGTGGTCGCAGGACCGGCGTATCGGCTTCGGCCATCGGCGGCTGTCGATCATCGACCTGTCCGAGGGCGGCACGCAGCCCATGCACAGCGCGGACGGGCGCTACACGGTCGTCTTCAACGGCGAGATCTACAATTATCCCGAGTTGCGCGCGCGGCTGGAAGGGGAGGGTGTCCACTTTCGGTCGACGAGCGACACGGAGGTGCTGCTGCACCTCTTCGCGCGCTCCGGCGAGTCCATGCTGACCGAGCTGCGCGGCATGTTCGCGCTGGCGATCTGGGACTCGCTCGAGCGCAGGATGGTGCTCGCCCGTGACCCCTATGGCATCAAGCCGCTCTACTACGCCAATGATGGCTGGACCTTTCGCTTCGCCAGCCAGGTGAAGGCGCTTCTGGCCGGCGGCAACGTTTCGCGCGATCCCGAGCCTGCGGGCATCGTCGGGTTCCATCTCTGGGGACACGTGCCCGAGCCCTTCAGCCTTTACCGCGACGTGCGTGCCCTGCCGGCGGGCCACGTCATGGTCGTCGACTGGCTCGGTCCGCGTGAGCCGCGCGCCTATGCAACCGTGGCAGGGACGCTGGCGGAAGGCCGCGAGCGGCCTTCCTCCGGGAACGTCGGTGGCGCCATCGGCACCGCCGTGCGTGACAGTGTGCGCGCGCATCTCCTTGCGGATGTCGAGGTGGGTGTCTTCCTCTCCGCGGGCATCGATTCCGGCGCCCTGCTGGGCCTCATGGCCGATCTCGGGGCCAGGCCGCGGGCCGTGACTCTCACCTTCGCAGAGTTCCGCGGCGGACCGGAGGACGAGGCTCCCCTGGCGGCCGAAGTGGCTCGTCAGTATGGCGCGGAGCAGATCGTCCGTGCCGTATCGGAGCAGGAATTCCGGCAGGACCTGCCGGCCATTCTGGCCGCGATGGACCAGCCTTCGGTCGACGGGGTCAACACCTGGTTCGTCGCCAAGGCGGCGCGGGAGGCGGGCCTCAAGGTCGCGCTCTCCGGGCTGGGCGGAGACGAGCTGCTCGGCGGCTATCCGAGTTTTCGGGATCTGCCAGCCTGGCGGCGCAGATTTGGTCCGCTGGCCCGCATACCCGGGTTCGGCCGCGCCGTGCGCGCCGTTGCGTCCCGCGTCATCCCCGGTTTCGCGCGTCGCCAGCCGAAGGCGCTGTCGATGTTCGAACTCGCCGGCAGCTGGGAAGGCGCCTACATACTGCGCCGCGGCCTGTTCATGCCCTCCGAACTCGGTGCGATGCTCGAGCCGGATCTCGTGCGCGAAGGCCTGCACCGCCTGACGCCGCTGGGGCGACTGGCCGCCACGCTGCGCCCGGATCCCGGCACCGATATGGGGCGTGTCTGCGCGCTGGAATCCTCGCATTACATGCGTGATCAGCTGCTGCGGGATGCCGACTGGGCCGGAATGGCGCAGAGCGTCGAGATCCGAACACCGCTCGTCGATGCCGCGCTGCTGCGTGACCTCGCACCCGTGATCCCGGGACTTGCGCCGGGGCAGGGCAAGCGGGCGCTCGCCTTGGCGCCGTCGGTTCCGCTTCCGGCGTCGGTGGCGGACCGGGCCAAGACCGGCTTCGTGGTGCCCACCGCGGCCTGGATGGCAGCGGAGGCGGATCGTCTGGATGCACCGCGCGACTCGGCTACCCTGCACTCGAAGGGTCTTGCGTCACGCCACTGGTCCCGCCTTGTCTTCGCCGCACCGCAGCTCGGCGGGAGCCCGATCGCGGCATGAGCGCCGCTCCCTCCATGCTGGCGCTGGTGACCGAGGCCTATGGCGGCCGGGGCGGAATCGCGCAGTACAATCGCGACCTGCTGTCGGCACTGGCGCCTTCGATGCGGATCGCGGTTCTGCCGCGCCTTGCGCCTGATCCGGCGCAAAACCTTCCAAACGGCCTGTGGCAGGGCCCGGCCCTCCTCAGCAAGTTCCACTACGCTGTCGTTTCAGTGTGGTCCGCCCTGAAGTCTCGGCCGCAGGTCATCTTCTGCGGTCATCTCTACATGGCGCCTCTAGCAGCCCTCGCGGCGCGGATCACGGGCGCCAAACTGGTCATCCAGCTGCACGGCATTGAAGGGTGGGACGCCCCTTCCGCCTCGCGCCGCAAGGCCGTCGAAGGTGCCGATCTCGTCCTGTGCGTGAGCCGCTACTCCCGCGCGAAGCTCCTCTCCTGGGCAGCCATCGCGCCAGAGCGTGTCGTGGTTCTTCCGAACACGGTCGGCGAGCAGTTCCACCCCGGTGACCGCGCGGCCGCCCGCGCCCGCTTCGGCTTCGGCCCGGAGAAGGTCATCCTGAGCGTCGGCCGCCTCGACCCGCGCGAGCGCTACAAGGGGCAGGACAGGGTGATCGCCGCACTGCCGGAGCTGGTCGCGCAAGGGCTCGATGTTCGCTATGTCGTGGCTGGTGCTGGGGACGATCGGGCACGTCTTGAGGAGCTCGCGGCAGAGATGCGGGTTTACAACCGGGTCGTCTTCCGCGGCGCTGTTCCGTCCGCTGAACTTCCCGATCTCTATCGTGCTGCCGACCTCTTCGCTCTGCCATCCACGGGAGAGGGCTTCGGGATCGTCTTTCTGGAAGCCATGGCCTGTGGAACACCGGCCTTGGGGCTTGCCAGGGCTGGAGCCCTGGATGCCCTCACTGACGGAATCGCGCTCGACAGGGACGGTCCGACCGACATGGCTCAGGGTCTGAAGCAGGCTCTTTCTACCCCAGCGTCCGCTTCGTCCGCACTGTCGCATGCAGCCCGGGCACGCTTCGGCCGCGCAGGATTTCAGCAGCGCACGCGGGCATTGGTTGCACGCGTCCTTGGAACACATTCATGACCGATACAATTCCGATGCCGCGCCAACTCGTCCTGGAGCCAGGACGATCACAAACCCATTACTGGCGTGATCTGTGGGCGTACCGCGAACTGTTCGCGATCTTGGCCTGGCGCGATATCTCTGTGCGCTACAAGCAGACCGTCCTGGGCGTGATCTGGGCGCTGCTGCGCCCGTTTATTACGATGGTGATATTCACAATCATCTTCGGCCACATCGCGGCGATGCCCAGCGACGGGAAGGCCCCTTACCCCCTCCTGGTTTTCGCTGGCATGCTCCCTTGGTTCCTGTTCTCGTCGATCCTCGCTGACTCGTCGAACAGTTTGGTTTCGAATTCGCAGCTTATCAGCAAGGTTTATTTTCCTCGACTGATCATTCCGGGTGCAAGTGCGGTCGTGGCACTCGTCGACTTCGGCATCAACATGCTGATGTTCGTGGTCCTGATGCTGTGGTTCAGCTACGCTCCCAATCCGAGGATCGTCCTGCTGCCTGCCTTCATCGTGCTCGCGCTCGTCGCCAGCATGGGGCCATCATTACTGATGGCGGCCCTGAACGTTCGCTATCGCGACTTCCGTTACATCATACCGTTCGTCGTGCAGTTCGGACTCTACGTATCCCCGGTTGGCTTCTCGACGTCCACAGTGCCTGAGAAGTGGCGCCTTCTGTACAGTCTCAACCCCGTCGTCGGCGTCGTCGATGGCTTTCGCTGGTGTCTCCTCGGCGGCGACAGTGAAATCTATCTTCCTGGCTTTGTGCTCAGTGTTCTGATCGCGGTCGGGTTCCTTTGGATCGGCCTCAACTACTTCCGAAAAACCGAACGAACCTTTGCGGACACGATCTGACATGAGCAATCCCGTCATTCGTGCCGAGAACCTCGGCAAGCGCTACATCCTGGGGCAGGTCGCTGGCGGCGAAAGTTATACTGCCTTACGTGACGTCATCGCGCGATCAACTTCCGACCTTGCCGCTCGTGTCTTCCGCCGGAAACGACCAACGCCCGCCAACAATGTTCAAAATATTGAAGAATTCTGGGCGCTGAAGGACGTCACGTTCACTGTGGCTCAAGGTGATGTGGTTGGCGTCATCGGACGTAACGGGGCTGGAAAGTCAACGCTTCTGAAAATTCTTTCGAGAATCTCGGATCCGAGCACAGGGCGGATCACACTGGATGGCCGTGTGTCGAGCCTGCTTGAGGTCGGCACGGGCTTTCACCCCGAGCTTACAGGACGAGAGAACATTTACCTAAACGGAGCGATTCTGGGCATGACTCGCGCCGAGGTCCGTCGCAAGTTTGACGAAATCATCGATTTCGCGGGGGTAGAGCGTTTTCTGGATACGCCAGTGAAGCGCTACTCAAGTGGCATGTATGTCAGGTTGGCGTTCGCAGTAGCCGCCCACCTGGAACCTGAGATCCTGGTTATCGACGAGGTTCTTGCGGTAGGAGACACTGAGTTTCAGAAAAGATGTCTTGGAAAGATTGAAGAAGTTGCGAGCGGAGGCCGTACAGTGTTGTTTGTCAGCCATAATATCGATGTTGTACAACGTTTCTGTCAAAGCGCGATATGTCTGGATCGTGGACAAATTACACATCAAGGAAATGTCGGGGATGTCGTCAACAATTATCTAAGCGCCACATCGAGCGTCAAGGCAGAACTGGACGTGGCTTTCTCCGGGTTTGTGCTCAGCATCTCTCCGCCGGTGCTTGAGATTGACAGGAGAATGGCGACGCTCGACATCACGCTTACTTCATCCGACGCTGTCAGATTTGACGAGCTTTGCGTTGTGGTGCTAACAATTACTGGGACAAGAGTTGGGATCATGGATCTTCGTTGCTCGGCGGGCCTTGATTTTGGGATAAACGAACCGGCGCACTTCAGCATTGTATTCGATCACAGCATTCTTAACCCCTCCGAGTACGATCTGGTCATTTGGGCTAGATGTCCCGGCGGTTTCAGGGTCGTCGACCTTGGCCGAATTTTCCTCGGCTCGCGACAGAGTGGGAGTGAGTCCATGACCCTGTATCCTGCACAGATCAACGGGGTCGTTTCCTTTAGAGGCGAGGTCGTCCGACATAGGCCTGCCGAGGCCGGAGGATCGTCTGACCTGGGAATGCCGTCGCTGGACAAAGCTAGTGTCAGCGCTTGAGCGTTTCGGGTGCCGACACTTGGAATAGCAATGCTCAATGGGGCTCAGAAATCCGAGCGCTCGGCTGCAGAGCGAAACCGGCGCGTCCTACTTGTGCCCTACACGTACTTTCCTGATCCCGCGGGCGGGACAGAGATATTTGTTCGTGGTCTAGCCAAAGGTCTCACAGGCAGAGGGTTTTTTCCGATTATTTCCGCGCCAGCTTCCCAGACCCAAAGCTACGTCCACGATGGAATACCAGTGTCTCGGTTTGCGGTGACGTCCAGTCCCTCCGTCGAGAATGCCTATGGTGTTCCCGATCCGCACGCCGCCTCCGAGTTCAAGGCGCTGCTTGCGGAGACAAAGCCTGCCATCGTCCATTTCCATGCCCTGTCGTCGGCGATATCCGTTTCGCTCTTCGACCTGGCACGGGAGGCGGGTGCGAAGGTGATCTATACGTATCATACGCCCACCGCGAGCTGCTCGCGGGGAGACATGATGCTCTTCGGACAGGCTCCATGCGACGGGGCGCTCAGGCGCCTGCGCTGTTCGGCCTGCACCCTTCAGGGACATGGCCTTGAGCGCCCGTTTGCCGACCTGCTGGCGCTCGCTCCGCCCGCGGCGACAGACCATCTCGCGCGTCTTGTGCCCTCTCGCCGGAGCGGTACAGCTCTCAGGTCAGGAATGTTGATCAAGAACGCTCAGAGCCGGTTCAGGCGCACAATGGACGCGGCAGACCATGTGATCGCGACTTGCAATTGGGTCCGTGAGGTGCTGTTGCGTAACGGCGTGCCCGAAAAGCTGCTCTCAACGTGCAGGCAGGGTGTAGATCATCCCGGGCTAGTTGACGGCCTCGCATCGGCGGATGGCCACGCGGTCCAGCGCGTGCGCTCGGACGAAAAAACGCTGCGCATCGCTTACTTCGGACGACTCCACTGGACCAAGGGGCCCGACATCCTGATCGAGGCGGTAAGGCAGATGGCCGGTCAGCCCGTGTTTCTGGATCTTTACGCCGTCGTCCAAAGCCGTTCGGATCGGTACCTCGCCAGGATATCTGAGCAGATTGGGTCGGATTCCCGCATCCGGCTCTGCGAGCCGGTCGCACAGGAGCACGTTGTTGAGGTAATGCGCGGATATGATCTTCTTGCCGTGCCTTCGCGCTGGCTTGAGACGGGCCCGCTTGTTGTTCTCGAAGCCTTCGCTGCAGGCGTGCCGGTCATTGGATCCTCGCGAGGAGGCATTGCTGAACTGGTTCGTGCCGGCGTTGACGGCCTCCTTGTCAATGACGACGATCCCCGCACGTGGCGCGTGATGCTGAATCAGCTTCTGGACGATCCTTCGCGACTTCGCGCTCTCAGATCTGGGGTGAGACAGCCCAGGACCGTGGACGACGTGGTGAGCGAAACCGCTGCCCTCTACGAGAGCGTTCTCGGGTGCGCCATCGATCCTTCCTACCGTCACGCGCCAGTCGCGTGACCTCAGCGCGGCACTTGTCAGAGATGCTCCACGTGGACTCTGTGGTCCGGCGGTCGAAGCAACGCCAGATTGTATACCTGCAGTTTACCAGTCCAGCGGAGTACCCGCCACTGGAACACTCCTCATGGATACTAGCCGAGCGTGGCTGGCGCTGCACGCTTCTGGGAGTTGAGAAAGACCGGAACACCGTATTCTCGATGCCAGTTCACTACGGCATTGTTTCGAAAACCATGATCCGGAGTGTCCGTCCTCTTGGAACAAAACTATCCTACATCCAGTATCTTATCTGGGCTCTGTGGGTCTGTTTAAATGTCAAGCCAGATTGGATCTATGCGTCGGACTTCTTTTCCTGCGGTCCAGCATTGATCGCCAGATTTATTACGGGGGCGCGAATTCTGTATCATGAGCACGACTCACCTTCGGACGATCAAAAGCGTAATCTGTTCCAGAGCTTTTTGCATCGACAGCGTGGCAGGCTGGCGCAATCAGCTGATCTGATCGTATTTCCGCAGGCACAACGGCTTGCCATCTTCCGAAAGAGGCTGGCCTCGGAGCGTCCGGCGCTCATAGTCTGGAACTGCCCGACCCGCACCGAAGTGAGCCCGCCTCGCGAGCCGCTGAATGGACCGGTGACTTTCTACTACCATGGCAGCCTGAACGCCGCGCGCCTGCCATTCACTTTCCTGCATGCGTTCAGCCGTTTGACTGGCGAACCGCAGTTCGTGCTCGTCGGTTACGAAACGCTGGGCAGCAAAGGTTATGTGGCGCAGTTCCTCGAGTTGGCCCAGCGTCTCGGAGTGGCCAATCGGGTCACCTACGCCGGAGCTGTCGGACGCAAGGACGCCCTTGCAGCCGCTTCGCGTGCAGATGTGGGGCTCTCCTTCATGCCGAACGAGAGCGATGACGTGAACATGGCCTTCATGGTCGGGGCATCAAACAAGGTGTTCGACTACATGGCCGTCGGCCAGATGGTGCTCGTCTCCGATACTCCGGAGTGGCGGAACGCCTTCGATGTGCCCGGCTATGGTCTGGCCTGCGACCCGTCGGACGAGGAGTCGCTCTTCCGCAGCATGCAGTGGTGTGTCAGCAACCCGGAACAGGTCAGGGCGTGCGGCGAACGGGGCCGGCAGGCGATCGCATCCACATGGAACTACGAAACCGAGTTCGGGCCAGTCCTGCGTGTCCTTGAGGATGAGACGCCGAGCAGTTCCCAATGACCACGCTGGAGCATACCAGAGCAGATGCGCCCGGTACGTCTGCCGCCAAGGGAAGGCTACCTCGGTTGGCCGTCTTCACCACACACCCGATCCAGTATCAGGCGCCGTGGTTCAAGGCGCTGTACGACTGTGGCTTGCTCGATCTCAAGGTATTCTTTTCCTTCCTGCCGACGGCAGAACGACAGGGCAGGGGGTTCGGCGTTCCATTTTCCTGGGACGTTCCTCTTCGCGACGGCTATCCGAACGAAGTCGTTGAAGGATCGGACCGCTTCCCCGGGCTCCCGGATTTTTTCCGTCCTCAGGCGAAGGGGATCGGGATGGTCTTGAGCGCGTATAAGCCAGACATCGCGATGATCATGGGATGGCAGCACGTGTCCTTGGTGCAGGCGTTTCTGGCCTGCAGACTGCGGCACATACCGGTCATTTTCCGGGGCGATTCCAACGATCGGCGCGAGCGGCCACGTCTCGTCCGGCTCTTGCACCGCGCCTATGTCAGCCAGGCCGACGCGGCGCTCGCAGTCGGTACCGGCAGTATGAACTTCTTTCGCAATGCGGGGCTCCCGAAGGATCGCGTCCTGGCTGCGAGATACGTCGTCGAAAACGAGCGCTTTGGTGCCCAGGCACGTGAGTTGCGGATCCACCGCGAAGAAATCCGGCAGGGATGGGGCATCCCGGCTGGTGCGAGTTGCGCCTTGTTCGTGGGCAAACTGGAGGAGAAGAAGCGCGTCTTCGACTTCATCGGGGCACTGGGAATGGCCTACGAAAGGGGAATGCCCATCCACGGGCTGATCGTGGGGACGGGCGATCAGATGGAGATGGCCCGCCAGTTTGCGCAGGCGGTTGGGGCTCCCGTTACGTTTGCCGGATTTTTGAACCAGAGCGAGATTGTGCGCGCCTATGTTGCCGGTGACTTCATCGTTCTGCCGTCCGACTTCGGTGAAACCTGGGGTCTCGTCATCAACGAGGCGATGATCTGCGAGCGGACAGCTATCGTCTCGGAGCGCGTGGGTTGTGCTGGCGATCTGGTGCGCGACGGTGAGACGGGCCTGGTGGTTCCCTTTGCCGACAGAGACGCGCTTTGCGCCGCGATGCTTCGACTAGCCGATCCGCAGGTGCGGCGTGGGCTCGCGCAGAACGCATACGCACTGGTGTCGTCGGACTATTCGATGAAGCAGGCCGTCGATTCGACAATCGCTGCCGTTCGTACGCTCCTGGAGAGTACCCGTGGCACGGACTGAACTGCTTCTCATTGGACCAACAGGGAACACGCACGTCGCGTCCAGCCTCCATCGGGCAGCACTGGCCGACGGAATCGGCGTCGAGGTGCTCGACAGCTCGGCTGCATTCAACAGTCCCCGTCTGGTGCGGGCCATCACCTGGAGGCTCGGAGGACGCCGGCCTCCGCGCTTGCAGACGTTCTCTGACCACGCCGTTGCAGCTGCACTGGCCTGTCGCCCTCGCTGGGTCGCCTGCATCGGGCAGGCGCCCGTTACGGCAGCCGCCCTGGACCGTGTCCGGAACTGCGGCGCCTTGGTCTTGAACTATTCGACCGACGACCCCTGGAATCCTGCCTACCGCGCAACCTGGTTCATGGAAGCGCTGCGGCGGTACACGACTGTCTTCACGCCGAGGGCGGACACATTGGACGATTTTCGGCAGCTTGGCTGCCGGGATGTTCGCGTACTCCCCTTTGCCTTCGATACTCAACTGATACCTCCGATGCCGGAGCATCGTCAGCCGCCCGACTGCGACATACTCTTTGTGGGAGGAGCGGACCGAGACCGCGTTCCGATCATGCAGGCAGTCGCGGAGAGCGGTCTTAAACTGAAGCTTTTCGGGGGCTACTGGGACAGGCACCCGGTATTGAAGCGCTACTGGGCTGGGAATTGTGATATCCGTACCATCGTTGCTGAAACTTGGCGCGCGCCGGTCAACATCTGCCTTGTGAGGCGGGCCAACCGCGACGGACATGTCATGCGGACCTTCGAGATAGCAGCTGCCGGAGGCTTCATTGTTGCCGAGGACACTGCGGATCATCGCCGGATCTTCGGAGGAGATGGCGAGTGTGTCCTCTACTTCAGGACAGTGCCTGAACTCATTGCAAAAGCCGTTTGGGCGCTCGAGCACCCGGCCGAGCGGGAGAGGATGGCAGTTGATGCGCGGCGCCGCATCACCGCAGGGGGAAACACTTACCTGGATCGCCTGCGCACGATGCTGTCTGCCTCCGGTGGTCCTGTCCAGACCCGGGCCTCTGCCGGGAGCGGCGGCGGCGTGCCATGTCCCGAGCCGCTTTTCTGATCGTCGATCCGAGCGCAGGAAGCTTCTTCCGTGAGCGATTCAAGCGACGATCTGATCACCAATTTGCTGATTTGGTGTTTGGTGCCGATCTTTCTCGGCGTCATGAACTCAGGCAAGCGCAGTGGAGGCGGTACGCTCGTCTACTCGTACTTCATCTCAATGGTCATCAATTACTGGATCGGTGCACTCGTCCACGTTTCACCGGCAAGCCCATTCCTCAACTCCAGCGTTACAGCACTGGGGTTCCGAGAAGCGACCTATGGCCTGATCGCTTTCACCATTGGCTCCGTCATCGTGCCTGCGAAGGTGGGCGCAACTCGTCGCTCGCCAGGCGTTGCAGTCCGTGTCGACGGAGTAACCGGGATCGCTAACCGTTATATCGCCGTCGGTATTGTTTCTTGGATGCTTAGCTATACCGCCGTCAATAACCTGCCGAGCGTTACGTCATTGATCGCCGTCGGCAAGCAATGCGCGATCATTGGGATCTGCTTCAGGTGCTGGGCGGCCTGGCAGGGTGGGAAGTGGGTTCAGTTCTCGCGCTGGCTGCTGGCGTCGCTAGCCTTCCCTGTGGTGACCGTGATCCTTCAGGGATTTATCGGCTTTGGAATGGTGATGGTCTCGATCATCCTGGCGTTTGTCGGCACGTTTTATAGACCGAAATGGCGCGTTGTCGTTGGCATGGTGGCGGCCATCTTCATCGCGATTTCGTTTTGGGTACCCTATTATCAGAACCGCGAGGCCATCCGTGCAACGGTATGGGGAGGAGCCGATCTCTCCGTCCGCATCGATGCACTCGGCAAAGTCTTGAGCGACCTCGCGCCTTTCGATCTTCTCAATCCCACTCATCTGATCGCGATCAACGATCGGCTGAACCAGAACGAGTTGGTAGGCGCGGCCATGCTTTACACGCCGCAGGCTGCGCCTTTTCTCAATGGAGCGACGCTCTGGGATGCGGCAATCGCCATAGTTCCGCGTGCTATTTGGCCGGACAAGCCGATCACGGCCGGAAGCGGCGATCTCGTCAGCGAACAAACCGGCATCAGATTCGAGCAGAATACCAGCGTCGGCATCGGCCATATTATGGAATTCTACATAAACTTCGGAACGGAGGGTGTGCTCGCGGGACTCTTCGCATTCGGGCTGATGCTGGGCGCGTTGGACAGGATTGCCGCGAATTCGCTCGCAGACGGGCGATGGCTGCGAGCCGCGTCAACTCTCCTGGTCGGCATTGGCGCCCTGCAGGTGCTGGGCTCGCTGAGCGAGACGGTGATGTCCATGGCGTCGGCCGCTCTCGCCAGCTTGGCCATCGCGTTCAGCATACGCGCCAGCTCCCGCCGACACGGTTCCAGTCAAGTCGCAAGGCCCGCCTCCGACGTCGCCGGTCCGCTATCGTGAACATTCTCCAGGTGACGCCGACATACTTCCCCGCTGTCAGGTATGGGGGTCCCATCTATTCAGTCCACGGACTCGCGCGGGCGCTCGCCGCCCGCGGCCATCGGGTGGACGTGTTCACGACGAACGTGGATGGCCCGGGCACACTGGACGTCCCGCTGGACAGGGCCGTGGCGATGGACGGCGTAACGGTCCGCTACTTCCCTACCAGGCTGGGACGGCGTCTGTACCGGTCCCCTGAACTCGCGTCGGCTTTGCGGCGGGAGATCGGATCGTACGACATCGTTCACGTACACGCGATGTTCTTATGGCCAGAGATGGTGGCTGCGCGCCTTGCGCACAGGCACGGGATACCTTTTGTGCTTTCTCCGCGCGGCATGCTTGTGAAGGAGTTGATCAGGCAGCGCAGCCGGTGGCTCAAATGGGCCTGGATCAAGCTCTTCGACCAGTGGATGATAGAACATGCGTCGTTCATCCATACGACGTCCAGGATCGAGAGCGAAGACCTTCAGGCGTTCGGGCTTTCGCTTCCCGCGGTCAGCGTCGTGCCAAACGGCGTCGATGACCCCGAGGCGATCACTGCGGACACGTGGGTCAGCGAAGACGTTCGGAACGCGACGGCCATTCCCTATGTGCTTTGCCTGGGCCGCCTCAGCTGGAAAAAGAACCTGGAAAGCCTTGTCCGCGTGATGGCAACAATCCCCGGACCGAACCTGGTTTTGGCCGGGACACCGGAAGACGAGTATGACCGAAAAATCCTAAAGACCGGGAGGGAAACTGGTCTAGGCAACAGGCTTCACGTGCTCCCTCGCCAGATTTCGGGAGCGGACAAGGCTTGGCTCTTCAAGAATTGCGCCTGCTTCGTATTACCTTCTCTGTCCGAGAACTTCGGCAACGTTGTTCTTGAGGCAATGTCTTATGGGCGGCCGGTCGTGACAGCGCGAGGCGTTGGGGCGAGCGTCATCCTCGAAGATGCGCAATGCGGCCTTGTTGCCGACGCCAGCCCGGAAGGTCTTCACGACGCTCTCGTCCGTATTCTGTCTCAGCCTGATCAGGCCCGAATCATGGGTGAGAGGGGCCGCGCAGCAGCAAGCGCCAGCTATCAATGGTCGTCCGTAGCCCGGATCATGGAAGGTCTGTACGCGGGAGCACTGAGCCCGTCTTCAACTGCATTCGGCCTACCATGCGAGACTGCATCGTGAGCGCTGTCGAGAATTTCGGGCGTGACCTGACGGCTCTCGTCATCACGCATGACGAGGAGGCGAACCTTCACCGGACTCTCTCAAAGTTGACGTGGGTGAAAAGCGTGCTTGTCGTCGACAGCGGGAGCCGCGACAGAACGCTCGAGATCGCTGCTGGCTTCCCGAACGTCTCTCTCTTGACGAGGGATTTTGACACGTTCGCGGGTCAGTGCAATTTCGGCTTGGAAAACGTGAAGACCGAGTGGGTTCTGTCACTCGATGCCGATTATGTGCTGTCAGACGAACTCGTTGCAGAACTCACGAACATCCGCCCTGAACCGACCGTCGCCGGTTACCGGGCACGCTTTATCTACGCGGTATGGGGTCAGCCGCTGCGCGGCACGCTCTACCCGCCCCGGGTCGTCCTTTACCGTCACCGTCTTGGCAAGTACCTCGACGAGGGGCACGGTCATCGCCTCTGCATCGAGGGGCGCGTTGTGTCACTATTGGCGCCAATCCTGCACGACGATCGAAAGTCTCTGACGCGCTGGGTCCAGTCGCAGCGAAATTATGCTTGGCGGGAAGTTGCACACCTTCTGACCGCCGCGCCAGGAGAACTTGGCAAGATTGATCGCCTCCGGCTCAAAGGTTGGATCGCGCCGCTCCTCATCCTACCCTACGTCCTCATCGGCAAAGGATGCATTTTTGATGGAAGGGCCGGCTGGTTCTATGCCTTGCAGCGGCTCTTTGCCGAAGTGAGCATTGCGCTCGAACTGCTCGATCAGGTTGCTTTAGGCAAGGAGCGGAAGGTCAATCCGCGCGAGCCAGAGCAAAAGCGTCCGTCCGAGGCGAAAATTAAAGCGAAGGGTTTTTCATAATCAATTCAATAGTGCAGTCCCGCGGTGGGCTGCAGTCCTGCCGTTCGTTGAATGCGGGGCGTTCGTCGAATAGCTTCGTTTTCACTATTACGCTACATTTCAGTCTTCCTCCTGAGATGTGGCTTTGGACCTTTCCGCAAGCATTGTCTTCTGCTCACAAAGACTCGCGGCCAAACTTCGTTCGACGCTCGCCATCTTAGCGAGGTCTGTCGGCCTCTGCACCGTCCTGCTCCAGCAAAGCCACCGGCCACTCGCTAGCAGGCGTCCCCAAACTGAACTTCATGACGGGACAAGTTGCATGATCATCCTCGGCATCAACGCCTTCCACGGCGACAGTTCCGCGTGCCTCGTCAGAGACGGCCGCTTGGTGGCGGCGGTCGAGGAAGAGCGCTACCGGCGAGTCAAGCATTGGGCAGGGTTCCCATCCGAGTCCATCAAGAGCTGCCTCAAGCAGGCAGGGCTGGGCATTGCCGACGTCGACCACGTCGCGCTGAACCAGGACAGCAAGGCCAATATCCTGCGCAAGGTCGCCTATGTTGCCCGGCGTCGACCGGACCTTAGTCTGGTGACGGACCGGCTCCGAAACCGGCGCGCCCGGGCGGGCATCGAGGATCTCTTGGCGCAGGCTTTCCCTGGCGAGCGGATCCGGGCGAAGGTTCACAGCGTGGAGCATCATATCGCCCACCTGTCATCGGCCTTCCACGTCTCGCCCTTCCAGGATGCCGCTGCCGTATCGGTGGACGGCTTCGGCGACTTTGCCTCGGCGGCGTGGGGCGCAGGACACGGTACCCGCATCGATGTAGATGCGCGGGTCTACTTCCCGCATTCGCTCGGTGTGCTCTACCAGGCCGTCACGCAGTACCTTGGGTTTCCGTACTACGGGGACGAGTACAAGGTGATGGGGCTCGCTCCCTACGGAAAGCCCACGTTCCTTGCTGCACTTCGCAAATTAGTCAATCTGGAGGTCAATGGCGGCTATTCGCTCAACCTTGATTATTTCAGGCACCATCGGGAAGAGGTCGCCTATGAATGGGAAGACGGTATGCCGGAAGTCGGTGACCTGTTCTCGCCCGGCCTCCTCGAACTGCTCGGCCCTCGCCGTGCGAAGGACGAGCCGGTGTTGCAGCGCCACATGGACATCGCGCATTCGGTGCAGGCGCTCTATGAGGAAGCCTTTTTCCACCTCCTGACCACCCTTCAGGCCAGACACAAGCTGACGGACATTGTGCTGGCAGGCGGGTGCGCGGCCAACTCCGTAGCCAACGGCAAGATCCGGCGTCAGACGCCTTTCCGCCGGGTCTATGTGCAGGCGGCGGCCGGCGATGCCGGCGGAGCCCTTGGCGCAGCGTTTACGGTCTGGCACCAGCTGGGCGGGGTCCGCAGCTTTGTCATGGACCACGCTTACTGGGGCGACGCTTTCTCGCCCGAGCAGATCGCGGCCGCCTTGGCAAATGCTGCCGAGCGGATTGCGCAGGCCGGTTGCGAACCTGTTCGGCTCGAGCCGGCTGAGCTCGTTCGCCGTACTGCCCACGCCGTCGCAAATGGGCAGGTCGTGGGCTGGTTCCAGGGCCGCATGGAATGGGGGCCGAGGGCGCTGGGCAACCGCTCTATCGTCTGCGACCCCCGGCGCGCCGACATGAAGGACATCCTCAATGCCAAGATCAAGCGGCGTGAATCGTTCCGCCCCTTCGCACCTTCGGTCTTGTCAGAGTCTGTCGCGGAGTGGTTCGAGGAGGACGACGACGTTCCCTTCATGATGCAGGTCTTCCAGATCCGGGAAGAGCGCCGCGCCACGATACCGGCGGTGACCCATGTGGATGGTTCAGGCCGTTTGCAAACCGTCCACCAAACCACAAACCCGCTTTATCACGCGTTGATCTCGGAGTTCCACGCTTTGACCGGGGTTCCCTTGGTTCTCAATACGTCTTTCAACGAAAACGAGCCTGTTGTCTGCACGCCGGAACAGGCGCTCGACTGCTTCTTGCGGACCAACATGGACGTTCTGGTGCTGGGGGACACGATGCTCAGCCGGAACGCATCGGTTGCGTGAAACCCGAGTGAACTTCGCGGGGTCTCTAGGCCCGAAGCCATCCGAAGCAACGATTTACAATGGGTTTTAGCGATGCGGCTTAGCGTAATCGTACCGTTCTACAACGCAGCGCCGACACTGCGGGCTACCATAGTTAGTATTCTTGAAGAAGTAAATTCTGATGATGAGATCATCCTTGTTGATGATGGCTCTACAGACAACTCGCTTGAAATCGCGCGCACCTTCGGCAGCCGAGTGTCTCTTCTCAGTGGCCCGAACCGCGGCGTGAGCTCAGCCCGAAATGCCGGGTTCCACGCGTCGTCCGGTGAGTGGATCGTGTTCGTGGATTCGGACGATCTCCTCAAGCCCGGCACCTTGGCTGAACGCTTCAAGGAAGCGGCGCGGTGCCGCGCGGAAATCGTTATCTGCGACTGGGTCGAGTTCACGGGTACGACAACCGGCGGGCTCAAAGACACCCAAGCGCGCCAGGTCGACATGGACCAGTTCTCCTGCGACCCGGAGGTCGCGTGTATCGAGACATTCTGGGCTCCACCGGTCGCCTGTATGTATTCGAGAAACGTGGTCATCGGGGCCGGCGGGTTCAAGGCTGAGTATCCCATCGTGCAGGACGCGCATTTTCTGTTCGATGCTGTCCGTACCGGGGCCGTTCTCTGCCGATCCGAGCACGTCGGCGCCGCTTACCGTGTTCTTCCCGACAGCCTTTCACGCAGGCACCCGGATCGGTTCTGGGTCGATTGCATGAGGCGCGCGCAAAGCTGCATGACGCTCTGGACTAATGAGCAGGCGCTCACGGCGAGGCGTCGCGCTGCGATTTCCGGGGTCGTCTGCAAGGCGGCGTACACCTTGTTCCTGCACGGCCATCCGGGGTTCCTAGAGGGGGTCTCCTGGCTCCGTAAGGAGCAGCTGGGGATAACCACACGCCTGAAGATTGCAGCTTGGGTGTCCGAACGGGTGGGCGTTCGCGCCGCGTCGCAGATCTTTGCCTCCCTCCACCAAGCAAAGGGCAGGCTGGCCGTGGGCGCGACGTCCTGAGCCGAATGGGAAGGTGGCCGGCTGACTCAACCAAGTTTCTGGAATTAGGGACCGGCTCATGCCCCGTATCATCTTCGTCAACCGGTTCTACTATCCGGACCAGTCGGCGACGAGCCAGATCGCGACCAGTCTGGCGGAGAGCCTGGCGTCGGCGGGAGAAGACGTGCATGCCGTTTGCGGCATGAAGGGCCTCTATGCCGAGGAGGGCGGTTGCCTTCGGATGGAAGAGGTGGCCCGCGGTGTCACGATCCATCGAGTCCGATCCAGCAATATGGGCCGCAAGAGCATTCTAGGCCGGGTCGTGGATTACGTGACCTTCCTTGTGCTGGCAGCGCTGGCGGTATTCAGGCTCGCCAGACAAGGAGACATCGTCGTTGCGAAGACCGATCCGCCACTGCTGTGCGTAGCCCTTCTCCCGGTGATCATGTTGCGAGGCGCTCGGCTCATCAACTGGCTTCAGGACGTCTACCCCGAAATCGCCATTCGTTTGAAGGTGCCATTCATCGCGGGGCCGATCGGCACGGCGCTGATCAAGGTTCGCAATATCGCGCTGCGGAAGGCGGCTGCGAACGTCGTGATCGGAACGAGAATGGCCGAGTACCTCAGATCGCTTCATGTCCCCCCTCAGTCCTTGCATGTGGTCTCGAATTGGGCAGACGAGGCCATCATTCCTGTAGCCCCCGAGAATAACCCACTGCGACAGGCTTGGGGATTGAAGGATAAATTTGTCATCGCGTATTCAGGTAACATGGGACGAGCCCACGAATACGATACGCTGTTGGATGCCGCGGAGCAGGTGCAAAACAAACGGATATTATTCCTTTTTATCGGCGGCGGTAATCATGTCGATCAGCTGAAATCTTCTGTGAGGGCCCGCTCACTCGAACATATGTTTCAGTTTAAACCGTACCAGGATCGCGAGTCGCTTTCTCTTTCCTTGGGTGTTGCGGACGTTCACTGGCTGTCGCTTAGACCGGAAATGGAAGGCCTCATCGTTCCCAGCAAATTCTTCGGGATTGCCGCAGCGGCCCGTCCTGTAATCGCCGTGGCCGATCAGGACGGGGAGGTGGCAGGCTTGGTCAGAGCCTACGATCTCGGGGCCGTTGTCGCGGTTGGCGATGGTGCTCAATTGGCGATGACGATCGACGAACTGGCGATCGACCCTGACAGGGTCTTGCGCGCGGGCAAACGGGCGCGGGCCATGTACGAACAGGTATTCTCGCTGCGCCAAGCGACCGCCGCATGGGCCGACATATTGTCGCGTTTGCCTTCATCGCTGGACAAGCATGCCGCTGAATTCCCGGCCGATGCCCGCCGACGTGTCCGGCAGCCCTAGCAACGAAGAACGGAAGCAAAAAGCGCAGGATTACGGCGGCGTTGCGCTGAGAAAGCCAGATGACAGCATTGAAGATCGTGTTGTGAAGCTGCAGGCTGCGTACCTCAACCGCGCAAGTGGAAGTCAAAAAGAACCGGGCAGCGGTACCCAAGGAAGATTACCCGAAGCATCCGGGTTTGCGTTGGCCTGAACGACGTCTTCGAATGCTGGTGATGATTTACCTGACATCGCTCGACGACTACACAAAACGCGGGAGATCCGTGTTGTTTCGATTTCTATCAGGGGGAGCGTATTATGAAAGTGGCGGTCGTGATACCGGCTTACAACGCGGCTGACACGATAGTTCAGACGATCAAGTCAGTGTTGGATCAAACCTACGACAACCTCGAAGTCGTTGTCGTTGACGATGGGTCGACCGACGGTACCGCCGCCATTGCGGAGGCCCGGCTTTCCAAATCGCGACGGCCATTCGTTGTTCTAAGGCAGGAAAACAGGGGCGTCAGCGCAGCGAGAAACGTCGGGTGGCGATCGACAGACGCGCCCTGGATCAGTTTTGTGGATGCTGATGACTACATCGTGCCGCATAGAACGGAGCATCAACTGCGCGGCGTCAGCGGTCTCGATGATCACTACGCAGCCGTTCACTCTGCCTGGCAGCGGGCTTACTGGCGGGACGGGGTCTTCGAACCTTTTGGCGATGTCATGGAGGCCCAGATTGATGGTCGACCTCCGGCAGTCATCATGATCGGTGGAAATGCCATTCTCCCCCAACTGGTGCGGCGATCCTGGCTTGAGGCAGTCAACGGTTTCGACGAGTCAATGAAGGTCTACGAAGACCTTGACATTCAGGTTCGGATTGCAGTCAAAGGCGGACTATTCAAGACGGTTCATTCCGACGAGCCGTTATACTACTGGCGCCATGTTCTTGGACAGACACGGGTGGGCGGGGCGGCAGCGCGGTATGAGGCTGGCTTAACAGCGCGATCCTTTCTTGCAACCGTTAGACGGGCGCTCGACGGAAAAACCATGATCGAAGCCGGCTTGACCGAACAAGAGCACGGTGCGCTCGTCGCGAGCTGCACTCACTATATGCGGCTGTTGTTTGTTGCGGACAGGAACGCGTTTCGCCAGGAGTTGACCCTGCTTGACCAGGCCACGGGCAAGTTCCTTCCGTCTGGTCCCCCTCATCTCAGGAAGCTTGCCAAAATGCTGGGATACGAAAAGGCAGAAAGCGTGGCTAGGTCATGGCGGGTGGCAAAATCAGCGCTAATGCCCGCTCAGGGCATGTAATACCTCCAAGTCCAATCAAGAAGCCTCAAGCCGCCAACGCGATGCGACAGAGCGTGAGGTTTCACGTAAGGCCCCGGTTTGACTGGATGCGGGTATGCTTGGGTTTCCGGAATCGTTGCGTCTTATCGGTCTCACCGCGGTGTCGAACGTTTCTTCGTTTCAGTGCCGACCAGCACGTAAGCTTGTGATGATCCAGAGAGGAGGGATGGTCTTGTTCTTGGAGAGGCGATGGAACGCCATGTCGAACCTTGTGGGCTGGGGACGCACACTGCTTTGCGCTTGTGCCTTGGCATGTTTGGCGTGGCCAGTTCAGGCTCAGGAAGCTCTCGGCGCCGATGGAAAAACGACGGCCGTTCGACCGAGTGCAGGATGCGGCCAACCTGGCCCAACCGGCCATTACCAGCGGACTATAACCGATGGCTCCGGGCGGGAGCGCATATACGACATTGTTGTGCCCAAGAACTACCGGGGAACCACCCCATTGGCACTCGTCTTCGGTTTTCACGGTGCTGGCCAGAAAGGACAGGATGCCATCAACGAGGGCGTGGTTGAGGCAGGGCTTCCCTCCGGCGAGGCTATCTTTGTCGCTCCGGATGGAGTGCCGTTCGAGAATTACGGCGTCGGCTGGAATAGCTCCTGCACTGGTTACGACATGGGGCTGTTCGACAACATGATGAAGGAAATTGGAGAGAAGTACTGTATTGATGAAAGCCGTGTCTTCGCGTATGGCGGTTCGTGGGGTGGCGATTTCACGACTGCGCTGACCTGCTGCCGCGGAGATAGATTTCGGGCCATTGCCGTCCAGGCAGCAAGCGACGAATTCAAAGACAAAACCGACTTCAAGTCGTACGTTAACATGAAAGACGGCGGGGCCTGCCCAGTGCAATCGCGCGCCTCGCTCCGTTTTACACACGCAACAGGCGGGGACCAGTACTATCCGGCGCCTTTGTTCGCGACCACCAGCAAGCTTTTGCAGCATCTGAATGGCTGCACGAGCGACACCCAAGTCACAAAAGGCCAAATCTGCCGAGCGATGTCGGGCTGCCGCGCTCCAGTGATCGAGTGCGAATACGATGGGCTCGGACACAAGCCTCCCCCAGGTTTCGGCGCGGATACCTGGAACTTCTTCGTCGAGTCCATGAACCGCTGAGAGAACGTGTAGCGGTGCCCGCCGTGCGTTTCGGTCCCAAGCGGCCCGGCAGTTCCGGCCTGACACGCCTCAAAACATGGTGGAAAGCTTGATGGAAAAATCGGATCGAGGCCGCCGGGCCGATTCCGGAGCAGTCTGGCTCATTCGGGTTTCCTTTGCACGTACCAGCCTAGAGCGGTTGGAGGCCCGGTTTCCCGGCGCCATTGTCAGTCTGGCAGTGCTGCTGGTCCTCACGGTTGCAACTCAGATCATCTACGGCGGATGGAATGATGGCTCCCGTCTTGCTCAGGTTCAGGCTATCGTAGAATTCCACGAGTTGAACATTGATAAATCGGATTTTCTAAACAGAACCGGCGACAAGTACTTCTATAGGGGCCATTTTTACTCAGATAAGCCGCCCATACTGTCTTTATACATTTCCTTATTTTATTTTCTCATTAGGTTCGTCGGTCTAGATTTTTCCGGATACGGGGTTCCAACATACTACATACTAACCTTTCTCTCGGTGGGGCTTCTCGCGACGGCGGGTGCTTACGCGTTTCGTTCCATCCTTCTGGTTTTCGGCTGTCCTCCGCGGTTCAGTGACCTGATCACGTTCTGCATGTTCTCCGGAACACTCGTGTTGCCGTTTTCGACCTTGATCAACAACCACGTGCCAAGTGCAATGTTGATCATGTTCGGGACATATAGTCTTTGTGTATCGCGACGGGCGGAGAATGCGAGTGCTGCATTCTGCTGCGGACTGGCTTATTCGTTGGCCGCGTCTATTGACGTTGCATGCTTGGTTTTTTTGCCATTCATCTTCATTGCATCGGCACTTCAGTCCGTAAAAAAGGGCATTGTGTTCTCGGTTGCTACGGTCGGGCCGCTGGCAGCGCATTTCTACTTAAATTACATTATGACGGGTGGCATCAAGCCGGCATCTATGACCCCGTCGTTATGGACATACGAGGGCTCCACATTCAGTGCGGATAACCTTTCGGGGGTAGCCGGTCAGGAGAGTTTGGCAGGCGGCTTAGCCTATGCGTTTCACATGTTGGTTGGGCACAGAGGACTTATCTCGCATTCGCCAGTTCTGATCCTTGGGGTCGCTGGATGGTTATTCTGGTTCTGTGCGCCGAAAAAATTTGAGTACAGAAGAGAGGTCGCCTGCATTCTCGCAGGGGTATTGTCTTTTATTATTGTCTATATATTGAAATCTAACAATTACTCGGGCTGGTCTTTCGGTGTCCGCTGGTTTGCGACAATCTGCCCCGTATTGATGCTTGGGTATGGAGCTTTATCGGGTGTGCTGAGACGAGGCGCGCTTATCCGCAGATCGTTTGTAGGTTTGGCACTTTTGTCCATCGTATTCTCGGGTGTTGGTGCAGCGGCTCCATTTCCGTCCCGCGCGCCATGGCAGCACGAGGAGCCTACAAACGGGCTGGTGTCGTCAGGGAACGCTGTCGTGGGCTCAGCCAGACGGATCGCGGAAATCCTCTTTATTAGGCATTCCGATCCGGAGCCGCTGTATCGGCTTGTACTACCGAGCCTGACCCTAGCCCGGTTCACTGCCACCCTGGCGATCAACCTCTGCTTGTTCTTCTTTTTTTACCGCCGCTGGATCACCGCCGCGGATCCGTCACCGGTTTCCGATCAAGTAGATGAGGTGGGTTCCAGCGCGAAGTTTGCTGGGGTGAGTACGTTCAACCGTTCCGCCATCAACCAGCAGTATGGAGGTGGTCCGCTACTGTCGCGCGGCTGGGCGGACTGACGAATGCGTGGCATTGCTGGCTGAGGGTCTCCTGATGGAACATGAGAAGCGCGTAAGTGGCCAGGCGTGGTGTCTTGCTACCGCAGTCCTCACGGCCTTGCTGTTCGTGTTGGGCCACTTGCGCGGAATCGGATTGCCAGCCGACGCATGGGCGTACTGGCAGGGTGCCGTCAACATCGCGGAAGGTAACGGATACCGCTACTTTTCCGGTAATCCGATCATTGCATGGCCGCCTCTTTACAGCATTTACCTCGCTGCTTGGACCAAACTCCTGGGCCAAACCACGGCGGTTCTTGTCGCGGCGAACACTTTGCTATTGCTTGTTCAGGCGTATGGCTGGTGCTGGCTCTATCTTCTTCTGACCAAGGACTCCCGGACGCCTGCTCCCCTGATGGAGCGCGTTCAGGTTAGTCTCTTCATCGCGTTCGCAATCGTGCTGTTCCAGGCGAGCGCAATGGCGCAGAATCTGACAGGCACGTTTCTTCCATTCTTCCTTGGAGCGCTTTGGCTTTCACATCGCCGCGAAGGCCGGGCCAGTTGGCCCTCTCTGGCCGTCGCCATCCCCATCGGGACGGCAATGCTTCTGAGCCACAACTCCAGCATTGTAATGGTGAGCGCCGCAGCATGCACTCTGTTCTTCCTGGGGCGGGGAAAACTGGTCGATCGTTTCGCTGGCGGCGCTCTCCTTGTCGGCGTCCCCCTGCTGGCCTGGGTCGTCTGCCGGGCCTGGTTGGGGCAAGGCGGAAGCCACCCGTTCGTTGGAGGTCAATTTTCAGTTCCGATGACAGTTTATCAGGCCGGGGAGGCCATTGGACGGGTGCTTACAGCTCCCCAGATCGCGTACCCGGCGTTGCTGGTGCTGTTCTACATCGGGTTCTGCATTCTCCGTGAGCGCAAGAGGGACAGCCTGTTGTTCGCTGCAGTTTTCTGCGGCGTAGCTCTGGCACTTCTGATTTGTCTCTTCAGTTCGGTCTGGCTAAACGGGTCCATCGGTGAGACTCGGCATATTCTTTTCATTCCGCTACTCATCGTCCCATTGATGATGCACTTCACGGCTCTCAGTCAAAAACGTCTGTTTGCCGTCCTGATCATCCTGACTCTCCCGGTCTCCGTCAGCCGTTACGTCAAGTGGAACTTCCTCGACAAGGACGATCTGGTCCCATTGTCGGCGACCATAAGCCGGACCACGCCTCCCGGTACGGTCCAGGTTGTGGATGGTCTGCTCCTCGCTGGACCGAAAGCGTGGGAGGAACCCGCAGGCGGATACAGCAAGGACGGTGTCCCGCTTTGGGGACCTCACCAGCAACACATCGGCTCTCAATAGGCCGTGCTGGAACCGGTTTGCCCGTTGGTGCGCCGCTAAGCCCAGGTGAACATGATATCGCCGTCCGATATCCCGACATGTGTCGCTAACCCACGCGGGCGGGCGCGCGATGCGCGCACGGCCCCTTCATTCCTGCCCGCTGCATGCTGCGCTATCGTTCTGATGATCTGGCCGGGATGGCTGGGTCCACTCGCACTCGTCAGCGCTGCAGCCGCGAATTCCGACACGCGACGGGCAGCTGTTTGCAACCTGGACAGGGTGCGGGAGGTGAACAACCCCACCTCGGCCTCGATCGAACTCCAGGTTGTAAGCGTAGAGGCCCCACTGCCTTGTGAGGTCCCGGCGCCTGAGCCGCAAAGTCAGTACCAGGTTCTGAGTTCGGGCGAGGTGCTCTTTCAGATGGGACTGAGGGCGGGCGAATCCCGAGCCGTTAGCCTGCGCGCTATCGTGAGCAACGCCTTTCCTGTCCATGGCGCGGTCCAGATCAAGGAGACCCCGGACCAGATCACGGTCGCGAACGACCGTCTCGAGGTCGTGCTGCGAAAGTCGATGGATCTCTCGCACCCTTTGCCCCCGGTGCGCTCCATCTCTCCACGCTCCGGCAGCGTGGTGCTCAACGGCACCATCGGGGCTGGCGAGTTCGACCGCCATTTCGATCCGACCGGAAACTCACGCCCAAAGCTGACGGCCTACTCGCTCACGGTCCTCGAGAAGGGGCCCCTACTGACACGGCTGCGCGCCACCTTCTCGTTCTCGCACCCGGCCATGCGCTATGGCGAAGACCAGATCGTTTTCCCTCCCGACGAGAACGGTTTTGCTTCCCAGATCATTGAGCTTAGAGCCGGTGTCAACGCTGTCTTCTTTGAAGAAGAAAGCAATTACAACTGGGTCAACGGATACGAGGTCGTCGGTCTCGACATGAACCAACTTCGTTATCGGGGGCATCACGCCGACGACGTTGCAGCGGGTTATACAATCCAGAACGGTGAGAAGATTGTCTATGAGAGCTGTTGCGGTGACACTGAGGAGCATGTCGACGCAACGCGCGACCTGACCGAGCCTCTCGCCGCAGACGACTATAACAGGAATCCGTTTGTACAGATCTGGAACCCCTGGAGCGTCAATGGAGGGCGCTTTGTCATTGCGCGAGATGGAAGCGGCCACAGTACCAACTGGGTCGCTGCCATTGGCGGAGCAGCTGGCCGGGTGTCGGGTGCGGGCTTCAGCGGCGTCAAATTCGTGGGATTGGGGCGACATGCCCAGCTATTGTACCTAGCCAATGGCAGGGGCCCCGACGCGTCGATCTACCGGCACATCCGGTATCCCTGGGCATTGTCGATTGGTGCTGAGCCCATTACGCCGGCTAATGTCACGCCCGAAGCCGGCCTGATCCAGAACCAGCAGATCAATTTTCCGCTCACAAAGCTACTGCAGTGGTTGCCAGAGTCAGACACGGAAATGTTTTCTTCAAGCGGCATGTACTTGCAACCCGCACAGCAGGATCGCCTGTCGAACAGACTTCGCAACGACGCGCTCTTCGCGCGCCGAATGGGGGACCGCGAACCCGCATCCCGCAATTTACTACAGCTTATCGCAGGGGACGGCACCGAACAGGCCCAGAAGGTTTACAGCGACGTGACAACAACTCATCGGGACATGCTCGATGCGTTCTGGCAAAGGAATGGAGTTTACGAAAACAAGTATATGTACTGGATGGGTGCGCTCGCTATTCGTGGCCTCACGCCCGGTGCTACAATCGCGGTCAAGAGCCTCGGCCTTTCAGCTGAAAAGAAGAGGCGCATCTATCAGGCAATGGTGTTCTTCGGTTACTTAATGCTGGATAACGACTTCGTTCCCTTGCATGACGGTGCTGACGTGGGCATGGGTACTGCAAACATGCCTCTTCAGTATATAAGTCAGCGGGACGGGTTGCTGCTGACGTTGCTCGGCAATCGAGGTATTCGGAACCGCTTCAATCCCGAAACACTGACATCCCGCCTTCGCGAGAGGCTAGCCGCCTATGTGAGCGACACGGGAGCTTCGCGCGGGAGTCCCCACTATACCTCTGCCGGCGTTGTTCCCACTCTTAATCTGTGCCAGCAGGCACGCGTCGCAAATCTGGGCGATTGCGCCCGCTCAGATCCCAGGGTGCCGCCCCTGGGCCGCTTCATGCTCGATCTGGTCACTCCGCCTGAAGTCCGTTTCGGGGGCAAAAGAAAGCTCGTCACGTTCGGCGATGGACCGACGGAAGCCTCCGAGATTCTCGGCCAACTCGCTACAATGCTTGCCGAAGCGCAACCGGACTTGTCGAGACAATTGATGGCGGCATGGACGTCGATAGGCGAACCGTTCAGCGACTTCTATCAATCCTCAATCCTGAAGATCGACCAGTCCTTACCGCGGCTTGGTCCCAAGCTGCACGACGCGACCTATCCCGACTATCTGTCGGTCATGCGGTCTGGCTTCGGAACCGAAGCTGAAACTGCGCTTTGGTTCCTGCACGGAGACTTCTTTCACGACCATCGCAGCGCTGACCAAGGTGCACCCATCATGTATCTGATGGGAGTGCCGGCATCGGTCTCGTGGGGCAGCATGTACTCGCCGCGCGTGAGTTCCTCGCTTCTTGCGAACACAATTACGATGGCGGCTGATGCAAAGTGGGACGGTTCGTCAGGACTGCTGCCGGCCCTGGCCGACGTCGGCTATGCGTACCCGACGCACGATGTGACTGGTGTCACAGGGGATGAACGGGCTAGGGCAACAGCCACCTTTCAGATCACCGACACGACGACCTGGTCGCGCACGGTCGAGCTGGACCGCGCTGTTGCCGACAGGCCCATCGTCGTCATCAGAGATACATTCAACGGACCGGACGCGGCAGCCGAAAAGATACTCAACCTGAACCTCATGGCCAGGGGTGGTGTGGCAACGCCGAGCGGGGTCAAGACACCTCCGGATGGCGGGAAGGCTGCCTCCTCAACAGATTTCTTTCCGCTTCCTGCAGGCTGGAACCGTTTTGAATTCAAGGGTCAGTGGGGGGTAGACTACGTTCTGCTTGTCGAGTCTGAAGCGAACGCGCGTTTCCAGCTTGGCAGCTTCAAGCATTCCTGGGCACCGGGACGGGAATGGGATGAATTCAAAGAGGCGACCGGGCGGGATTTCGAGGAAGCGCAATACCAGTTTCGGATCTGGTCGAAGTCGAGTTCCCGGCTTGTCTTGGTGCCCTACAGATCCGCAGGGGTAAAGCCTGTTGTCGAAATCGAGGGCCGAAGGTTGACTGTTGATAGTCGGTCCATCGATCCTTAGCGCCGCCGAGTTAAGCCTCGAGCGGAAGAATGGGCGCCACCCGTTTGCCGTTGCGGACGCATGCTGGCAATACACGGTGCGGGCGCATGTGCTGCCGACACTTGCTCTAGAGCTTGAGTTCGCTCGTTAGCTTCTGTCGTATCGGCGCTTCCATGAAGGACGTGGCCCATAGCGCATCCCGCCACTCGGGTGAGCAGAGTGCACCATCATTTCCCAATATCAGATGTCTAGCGTGAGACCCGGCGCGCGGCGCGCACTATGCGAAGTCCAGCTGTGACTGCCAGCTTTTCGGCAGGATGCCTGAACGACTTGAACTCTGAGTAGAAAAAGGACTTCCGGGGCGTCATCCCCCCCTGAAGTCCGCTCACAAATCCGCCCGCCTGTCCGGTCAGGTTCTTCGTAGTCGCAAAGATCTTTCCATCTTCGCCTATACTGTAAACCCCAAACAAAAAGTCCAGGGGGTAGCCCTTACTGATGCAATAATTCAGCGAGTTTTCAATTCCATCAAACGCATTCTTTGTCATAATAAGACAGTGGCACAGCGAGTTATGGGTTATCCGAACGAGTCTGACCTTCTGGAATGGCTGCTCGACGCAGTCCAACCGATGGAGACAAAGGAGATCCCAGTCTGTCCTGTCCACATGGACCGAAACCTCATCCCACAACTGACTAAAATTGGCCCTGAACTTGATGTCGTCCTCAAAGATGGCGACGCGGTCCCAGGCATTTTCCCGAGCCAGCTGGATTGCGCGCTGCACGGCGTCGATGAGGCTGACCAACTTCCCGCCATCTGGTCCGTAGGCTTCCATCCTGGGATCAGACATATCGATCCGCCGCGGTTGGACGACTATTGGATGATGTACGCCGACGCTTCGGAGCCGTGCTTCGAAGTGGGCCGTCCTTTCCGGATTCCATTCTTGCGAGTGAATGACAGCGTACCCCGCACAAAGCTCACCGAAGATCATGTGTGGTACCCAGCTGCCAAACCATCCTATGCCAACTTAATATAGGACATGATTTATGTAAAGCGGTTGCGCGGAAACGTGCTTCATCGAAGCGAGCTTTCCAAGCTGTTTATTGTGAGAGAGAAACGTGTAGCGGTCTCCGTGGAAGCAATCGCGCAGTGAACGAGACTGTTCCTACAACGCTTCCGGCGAGGACCGCCAAAGCGCCTAAACCTCGAGAGCGACGCCCATGTTAGCCTTGTCGTCGATAAGAACTTTAATTAAAATGAGGGCTAGGCTATTAAGCGGGGTGACTGTGACTGAACGCTCCTCTGCTGGAGCAAAGGAGGGGGACAATGCGCGCAGCAGATGGTTTTGGGCTGTTGGAGCGCGCACGGCCAGCCGTGCTTGCCGCAGAGCCTCCTGTTATTTCCGTAATCATCCCCACCTTCAACGAGCGCGAAAATGTCGAAATAGTCGCCCGGAAGGTTCACGAAGCGCTTGACGGTTACGCACACGAGATCGTCTTCGTTGACGACGACTCGACCGACGGCACTCTGGACGTTCTGCGGGAATTAACCCTGCGCGATCCCTTGGTTAGGCGAATCCACCGGATCAAGCGGCGGGGCCTGTCTTCAGCCGTAGTGGAAGGGATGTGCAGCACCACGGCGCCATACGTCGCCGTCATGGATGCAGATCTGCAGCATGACGAAGAAATACTGCGCGTCATGCTGGAGGAGATCAGCAGGGGTGATTGCGATGTCGTTGTCGGATCACGTTACGTTCCGGGCGGAGGAATTGGTGACTGGGACAAGTCACGGGCGAGGATGAGTTCGATTGCCACGCTGCTCGCCGGCACTGTGATGCGGTCAGAGTGCTCAGACCCCATGAGTGGTTTTTTCCTGATAACCCGAGACGCAATAGATCAAAGTGTCCGAAATCTTTCCGGGCAAGGATATAAGATCCTTCTAGATCTGTGCGCTTCCAGTAAGGCGCCATTACGGATCAAGGAAGTTCCATATCAGTTTCGAGCTAGGCAGTACGGCGCAAGTAAGCTCGACAGCCTTGTAATTTGGCAGTATTTTATGTTGCTTGCCGACAAGGCTGTTGGCCACGTTATCCCCGCCCGATTTCTTTCCTTTGCGGTCATCGGGGGCGCTGGCGTATTCGTACACATGACGGTCCTCTCGGCCCTCATGGCCGGGCAGATCGGCTTTCAGGCTGCCCAATCGGCCGCAACTCTGGTTGCGCTTGTATTCAACTTCTTCGTCAATAACGAGTTGACCTACTCGGATAGACGCCTGAAGGGCCTTTGGCCGGTAACAAAGGGCCTGTTGAGTTTCGCAGCTGCATGCTCATTGGGCGCTGTAGCGAATGTAGGTATTGCCGGCTACCTCTTCGCCGATCGGGATTATCGGTGGTGGTTGGCTGGCATTGCAGGCATCCTCGTTGGCGCCGTCTGGAATTTCGCCGCCACGTCAGTGGTGACCTGGCGGAAGTGAGACCTTTGTTGGTTTATCGTGGCGCCGTCGCGCTCCTCGACTGCTTGCCTGCTCGCCAAAGTCACTGGTGCTGCTTGAGGCGGTTATCGCCAAGGCCGGCTCGCTTCTGACGAAGCAAGCCCGAGCTTGGGGGGCACACATCAAGTCTCGCCGGGATCCGGCCTCGACCGCGGCCTCCGCCCGAGGATAATCGACGACCCTACCGGGTGGGATCGATAGTTTCGATTCAAGTGCGCCTGCGCCAGGACAAAATCGTCCGGCGCCGGCCGCCATCGAGCAAATTAAACCGCGCGCGAAACGGCGCCTTTGACCGATTCAGGCACGGCTACGGCACGTATTGCGACGCCCGGACAACTTGTCTGTGCTGGATCCCGTCCGGAGGATTACTCTATTCTCGATCGGCGGGCTCGGCCCCGCACGACTGACGGACGGGTTCCGACCAGACCGGTCGCTCTCGCCTAGAGAGCTCGCGATGCCCGCGCCACCACGTCGTCGCAGATCCGGTGAATCGGGTCGCGCAGATCGGCGAGGGGGTAGACCGACGCTCTCACGAGGCCACGGATTTCCTCGCGAAGGCCATTGTAGGACAGCCGGGCGGCGTATGGAATGACGGCGCGACGCTGCTCGGCACCGTAAAGCCGTGTGTAATCCGCTGCATTGTCGAAGCCGTCGCGCGTCTGATGAGCTTCGACGAGAAGCGTCTCCACCGGAAGACCATTCGCCAGGATTACCCGGTGATCCTCCAACTCGACGTGATAGACGGTATAGGTCTCGCCGCGTGGCGCTTCGCTGATGATGCTGCGGCCGTTGACCAGAGTGTCGGCATTGATGAGATAGCCGGCCACATAGATCCCGTGAGCGGGCGTCAGCCAGACGTCCCGGCTGGGAACTCCGTCCTCAATCGCGCCGGCATTGATCCGGACGAGGCGCTGCTCGGCTTCCCACGACGCGCCCTGCTTCGATACGGTTTGGCGGCCAATCCACTTGATCGGGCGGTACGAGCCGTCAGCTGTTTCGAGAAGGTCTCCGATCCCAAGGTCCTGGACAGGCTTCTCACCCTCTCGGGTGGCAATCATTGTGCCTTCGAGAAGGCAGTTGCCGCTTCCGCCAGGCTGCGTTCCGCCCTTTGGAGGCTTCGGCCTGATGATTTTGTCGAGATTGAATTCGCCGGCCTGGGCACGCGACATCAGCATCAGCGGTGCCGTCGCGGCGGCGCCAGCGAGCACGCGCAGCAATCGCCGCCGCGCGTTTGAGGTGCAGTATCCGGTGGGTGTCGTGCGGTCCATCAGGGTGCCCTGCATCAAATCAATGTGTCAAACTATGGGCACGGGTGTTCAATAAAGGCAAGAGGTAAAATTAAAGAGCTTGTTACACGTTATCGACGTGAAATGGTCGGACTGACCGTGGCCTTATCTGCGTTAAGCTGGCACAAAGGGGAAATAGTTAACAATAGATTAAGTTTCAGCTTGGCGGCGTGGTTCAGAGTCAGTTGGGGCATGCGGGCAGGTTGGTGCCGGGCAATCCTGCAATCCACAGCAATTCATTCCCGCTTCCGAGTCCTGATTTTGCCGCCGCCCTCCTGTTTTCCGGGGACGCCGCCAAACCTGGGGTGGTTTGCTCTGTCGCGTCAGAGCGAGGCGGAAACCGCGAGCGAACGACTCGTGCGTTCAGCAGATGCTATTCGGGAGGTGGCCGCCCTGGCGGGGGTTCGTGTTTTCCCGACTGTCGCTTTGCGCGGCAATGGCGGATCACTATGGGCCATGGACCCGCAGCGACTCTCCGACGACGCCCTCCTTGCCCTTGCTCACTCGGTGTGCCGGAGGGAGCTGATCGCGCTGCTGCTCGAGATCCGCGCCGATATGATCAGCGACGAGCCCTGCAGCGACGAGGTCGAGCAGGCGTTCCGGCGCGTGTGCATGCGCCTCGACATCTCCCTGCACGACCTTGAACGATCGATGCACTGAGCGACAACGCCGGTCACACCGGCTCAGCGCAGGAAATCGAAGTCGCAGCCTTCGTCTGCCTGCAGAATGTGGTCGGCGTAGAGCCTGGCGTAGCCGCGCTCGGGGCGGGGGCGGGCGGGGCGGCGTTCGCCGGCGCGGCTCGCAAGCTCTTCACCGGAGACGAGGAGCTCGATGCGGCGCTCGGCGACGCTGAGCCGGATGCGATCCCCGTTGCGCACGAGGCCGAGCGGGCCGCCTGATGCAGCGTCGGGTGCGACGTGGAGCACGATGGTGCCATAGGCGGTGCCGCTCATGCGCGCGTCTGAGATCCGCACCATGTCCTTCACGCCCGTCCGGGCCAGCTTTCCCGGAATGGGCAGGTAACCGGCTTCCGGCATGGCGGCCTCGCTGGCGGGGCCGGCATTCTGCAGCACCAGGAAATCGTCCGGGTTCACGTCGAGCGCGGGATCGTCGATCCGCGCCGCCAGGTCGGCCAGCGAGGAGAACACGACAGCGCGGCCTTCGCGCTCGAAGAGACGCGGATCGGCAGCCGAGCGCTTCAGGATGGCTCCCCGCGGCGCGAGATTGCCGAACAGGGCGACGAGACCGCCTTTCGCGTCCACGGGTGCATCGAGCGTGGCGATGATGGAGCGGTCCACCCAGTCAGGCGCGGCGTCGATGCGCTCGCCGAGCGTTTCGCCGGTCACCGTCCGGCAGTCGAGGTGCAGCAGGCTTCGCATCTCGCGGAGCAGGGCCGGCACGCCACCGGCGGCATGGAAATCCTCCATGTAGCCGCTGCCGGTCGGCTTCAGGTCGACCAGCACCGGCGTGCTTTCGCTGAGTGCGTTGAAGAGGTCGAAATCGATGCGATGGCCGACGCGCCCGGCAAGGGCGGCGAGGTGCACCATGGCATTTGTCGATCCTCCGACCGCCAGCAGAACGCGCAGTGCGTTCTCGAAGGCACGTGGCGTCAGGATCCTGTCCGGGCGGCGGTCGCTGCCGATCAGCGCGACAGCGGCCCGCCCCGTCTCCTCCGCGATGCGCAGGCGGTCGGCGTCGACGGCCGGCACGGTCGCTGCTCCGGACGGCATCATACCCAGCGCTTCGGCGAGCACCGCCATCGTACTCGCGGTTCCCATCACGGCGCAGGTTCCGGCGGTCGAGGCGAGCCTGCGCTCCACCTTCGAGATACCCTCCGCATCCACCTCTCCGGCGCGGAACTTCGCCCAGTAGCGGCGGCAGTCCGTGCAGGCGCCGAGTCTCTCGCCTTCGTGGCGGCTCGTGGACATGGGCCCGGTCACCAGCTGGATCGCCGGCAGGCCGGCTGATGCCGCACCCATGAGTTGCGCCGGAACCGTCTTGTCGCATCCGCCGACGAGCACCACCGCGTCCATCGGCTGGGCGCGGATCATCTCTTCCACGTCCATGGCCATGAGGTTGCGGAACTTCAGGCTGGTGGGGCTGAGGAACACCTCGCCGAGCGAGATGGTCGGAAATTCGATGGGCAGCGCCCCGGCCGCAAGGACACCCCGCTTCACCGCCTCGACGAGGTCGGGCACGTAGCGATGACAGTTGTTGAAGCCGCTGGCGGAGTGCGCAATGCCGACGATGGGCCGGTCCATCATCTCCCGGCTGTAGCCCATCGAGCTGGCGAAGGAGCGGCGGAGATACAGGCTGAAACCGCTGTCGCCGTAATTCGTCAGGCCCCGGCCGAAGCCGTGGGGTCCCTTGCCGTTCCTGGTCACGCGCGCACTCCCGCCGGACCCTCGCCTGGGGTCCCTGCGCCCAGTTTCGACGGGGCGACCGCGCGCCGCAAGCCTTGCGGCGTCAGAGTCGCTGCATGGCTTCGCTGCCGAGAGAGAGACCCTTCATCCAGTGCTCCTGGTCGTCATCATCGAGCAACCGGCGATAGGGCGCCTGGGTTTCGAGCTCAGCCAGGCTGGCGATGGTGACGGTCTGGCCGTCAAACTTCACGCCGTGCTTCTGCAGCACCGCAATGCTGCGCGACAGACTCTCGGGCGACATGCCCAGCAAGGCCGCGATCTGCCGACGCTGGAGCGAGAGTGCGATCGTCTGGCTGTCAGGACCGTTCTGCACGGTCTGGCGCAGCAGCCAACGCGCGAAGCGCTCCAGGGAGGTGCTGAAGCGGGCCTCCAGCAGGTCGGAAACCAGCACCCGGCTCGTGCCCGCCAGACAATCGATGATGCCACGAGCCACGGAGGGATACTCCGTTATCCACTGCCGCAGCTTGTCGTCGGGGATCATGGCGATGCGGGAGCGCCGCAGCGTCCTGGCCGAGAGGAGGCAGGGCGCATCCGACAGCACGCACGGCAAGGGGAACAGAAAGCCGGGAGTTCCCAGAAGCACTGTAGAGGCCGCTCCGCCCTGCGCGGCCCCGAGCTCCACCTCACCCGAGAGAATGGCATAGAGGAACCTGCTGCGTGTGTTCTGGCGGTAGAGCACGGTCTCCGGGGGAAAGTTGTTGATCATCACGGAGGCGGAAACCCGTTCGGCCGCATTGTCGTCGAGTCCCGAAAAGAGCGGGACGGCGCGGAGCTCGGGAAACGTGAACTGGGTCATGGTTTGCCTCGATCGGGGTCGGCCGCGCCCGGAGCGCCGCACCGCTGTCAGCCTGCAAAGGCCATTGTGAACCAGCGACAGCGCTACTCTGCATTGTCTTATATCAATCTGCATAACGTTTGCACAGCAGGGAAGTTGTGCACTTGCAGTTGTCTTTGCCGGTGTTTGCTTTGCCCGGCATCCACTGCGCCTCCGCCCTCCCGGTATTCTCCAGCTGCCTTTTCAGGAGCATTCTGTGGTCGGAAGAAGGGAGCTTGGGAATGAGCGAGACCGACTGGGACGCCGCGAGGCAGTCCATGGGGCGCTGGTACTGGTGGGGCGTGCCCACTTTTTTCCGGTGCCCGCACGAGGAGGATCCCGCCGCGGCGGACATCGCGGTCCTCGGCGTACCCCACAGTTCCGGGAACGGCTCGACGGAGCGCGACCAGCATCTCGGTCCGCGCGCGGTGCGCCACGTCTCGGCGCTCTACCGCCGGGGACACGGACGCTTCGGCCTCGCACCCTGGGATGTCTGCAGGATCGTCGATGCCGGCGACGTTCCGCTGCCGGAAGCGATGGTCAACGACATCAGCGTGCAGCACATCGAGGAGTATGCGAAGCGCTTCGACAGGGCAGGCACCCGTATCGTCGCCATCGGCGGCGATCACTCGATCACGGGGCCGCTGCTCAAAGCGGTTGCCGGTACGGGCAGCCGGCTCACGAAGGGGCGGCCCGTCGCCCTCGTTCACTTCGACTCGCACACCGACACCTACCATCACCTGCCGCACTGGCTGGGAAGCAGGCGGTCGGCAGCGCACTGGGGCAGCTACACGGTCATGGAAGGCCATGTCGATCCGACCCGCTCCACGCAGATCGGGATCAGGCCGAATGTGGGCACGCCCGGCTCCCGGCACGCGAGCGAGGAACTCGGCTACCGCATCATCGGCATGGACGAGTACGAGGAGATCGGATGGAAAGCCGCGGCTGCAGCCATCCGGGATCGGATCGGCGACGCCCCGGTCTACGTGACGTTCGACCTCGACTCGCTCGATCCCGCTGACGCGCCGGGCGTTTCCAACATCGAGCCGGGCTATGCCGGGTTGCGCTGTGCCGACGCGATCCGGATCCTGCAATCGCTTCGCGGACTCGACATCGTCGGCGGCGACGTGGTGTGCCTGATGCCCACGAAGGACAGCCCCAATCAGATCACCGCCATGAATGCCTCGGTGATCATGTTCGAGATGATCAGCCTGATGGCGGACAGGATGTCTGCGCGCTGAGGCTTCGCGGCCAACGCCCCGCGTCACCCGGGGCTGCCGCCGCTCTGTGGCTGCGGGCCTGGAGGGGAGAGTGGCTCACCGCCCCAGCACGGAGCTCAGGAAGTTTCTGGTCCGCGCCTCGCGCGGGCTAGCCATCAACTCGCCGGGCCTGCCCATTTCGACGATCTGTCCCTCGTCCATGAAGATGACGCGATTGCCGACCTCGCGGGCAAAGCCCAATTCGTGGGTCACGACGATCATGGTCATGCCGGAGGTCGCGAGGTCGCGCATGACCTTGAGCACCTCGCCGACGAGTTCGGGATCGAGCGCCGAGGTCGGCTCGTCGAAGAGCATCAGCTTGGGCTGCATCGCAAGCGCGCGGGCAATGGCGACGCGCTGCTGCTGCCCGCCCGACAGTTCCGACGGGTAGGCGTTCGCCTTGTGCGCGAGGCCGACCCTGTCGAGCAGCGCCATGGCCGTGGCCTTGGCGTCGGCGGGCCTTTGCCGGAGCACCTGCACGGGACCTTCGGTGACGTTCTGCAGCGCGGTCATGTGCGGAAAGAGGTTGAAGCGCTGGAACACCATGCCGGTGACACGGCGCTGGCGCGAGATCTCCGCCTCGCTCAGCGGATGCAGTGCATCGCCCTGGCGCCGGTAACCGGTGAGTTCGCCCGCCACCCACAGGGCGCCGGAATCGATCGTCTCCAGCTGGTTGATGCAGCGCAGGAACGTGGTCTTGCCCGAGCCGGAGGGCCCGATGATGCAGGCGACCTCGCCCGTGGTGACGTCGAGCGTGACGTCCTTCAGCGCGGCGACATGGCCGAACTTCTTTCCCACGCGCAGTGCCGACACGATGGCGGTCATCGGCGCGCGTTCGTGCTGGCGAAGCCGCGGCCGAAGCGGCGCTCGATGAGGCTCTGGCCGATGCTGAGCACGGTCACCACCACGAGGTACCAGAGCGCGGCGACGATCAGCAGCTCCATCACCTTGGCGTTGGCGTAGTAGATGTCCTGCGCGTTGTGCAGCAGGTCGGAGAATCCGATGATGCTGGCCAGCGAGGTGATCTTGATCAGGCCGATGAACTCGTTGCCCAGCGGCGGGACGACCACGCGCATGGCCTGGGGCAGGATGATCCGTCGAAGCGCGGTCATGCGCGACATGCCGATGGCCTTGGCGGCCTCGTACTGTCCGGCATCCACCGACAGCAGGCCGGCCCTGACGATCTCGGAAATGTAGGCACCCTCGTTGAGGCCAAGGCCGAGCAGCGTCGCGACCACCGGCGTGATGACATAGACGGTCTTCACGTCCCACACGCCGGGGATGCCGAGGCGGGGGAAGACCAGCGCCAGGTTGAACCAGATCAGCAGCTGCAGGATCACCGGCGTGCCGCGAAACAGCCAGGCGTAGAAGATGGAGGCGCCGCGCAGGATCGGGTTCGGCGATCCCCGCGCCACGGCGAAGGCGACGCCGAGGACGATGCCGAGCGCCATCGCCGCGCAGGACATCCAGATCGTGTTGACGAGGCCCCACAGGATCGTCGGCCACACGATGTATTCGCGGACCGTGACCCAGTCGATCTGGCCGACGGCGAAGGCACGGACGAGGAAGACGGCAAAGGCGAGAATGAGCACCATGGCCGCGAGGCGGCCATAGTGCTTGGGCTTCACGTGGCGCAGGGTCGCGATGTCGATGTCGTCCCGGTGCGCCGATTGCTCGACGACCGGGACGGTACGGCTCCCCTGCACCGACGGCGCTGCCGTCACGGTTGGGGGCCCTCATTGATCGACAGCTTGGGATAGGCGCTGAGGTCCAGCTTCCACTTCTTGATCGCCGCGTCGTAGCGCCCGTCGGCGATCACCTTCTTGAGGGCCGCGTAGACCGCGTCGCGCAGCTGGGTGTCGCTCTTGTTGAAGGCGATGCCCATCAGCGTCGACGAAATCGGCTCGCCGAGCGGACGATAGGTGCCGGCCTCCATCTGGATGATGGTGGGCACGGCCTCGAGGCCCTGCACGCCGGCGACGGCGCGGTCCTGCTTGATGTTGCTGAGCTGCTGGCCGAGGTCGGTGTCCACGATGACGGTGATCGGCTCCTTGCCGGCGCAGATCTTCTCGCTGTAGGCCTTCACCGTGTCGGGATAGCTGGTGCCGCGCGTCGTCGTGATCGTCTTGCCGCACAGGTCGGCGTGCGTCTTGAGGTCCTTCAGGCTTTCCAGCGTGTAGAACTGCGCGCCGGCCTTCAGATAATCGATGAAGTCGAAGATCGCACGGCGCTTCGGCGTGTCGTAGAAGCCGCTCATGATCATGTCGACGCGGCCCGACTGGAGCGACGGCGTCATGTTCTCGAAGGCGCCGTCCTGCCACTCGACCTTGACGCCGAGTTCCTTGGCGATCTCGTTGACCATGTCGATGTCGAAACCGACGACCTCGTTGGTCTTGGGGTCGCGGAACTCGAGAGGCGGATAGCCGACATTCTGCGCCACGCGCAGGGTCTTGGTCTTGGCCATCTCCGGCGGTAGTTCCTGCGCCAGAGCAACAGCCGGGGCCAGCAGGCACAACGCCACCGCCAGGCTCCTCAAACGGGTACGAGACATCACACTATCCCCTCTCTCCGGTGTGTCGGGATCCTCTCCGGGATCCCTGGAAACTCACGCGGGACGGCCGCCCTGGTTCCCGGCCCGCCTTGCCCCGCTTCCGCACCACGTCCCGTCAGGCAAGGAACGGGCCGCAGTCGCGCTCAAGTCTTTGGCCGCGCGACCTGCGGCACGGGCTCCGGCCAGAAGGGCACCTTCTCCACCTGCGGCGACCACTCGCCACGGTCGACCAGTCCCTGGATGTGCGCGGCGATCTCCGCCATCGTCGCGAACCACACGCCGCCCTTGCCCTGCATGTGTTCGATCAGCTCGACCATGGCATGCGCCCGGGCCAGGCGCCCGGACACGAAGGGGTGCCAGATGGCGGCCCACAATCCACCGTACTCCCACGCCGCGTCGAATTCCGCCTGGAAGACGTCCATCGCTCGCTGCGGCGACTGGATCGTCATGCCCATGTTGAACTCTTTCATGTTCACATATTGCGGCCAGTCGTCGAGCGTGTGGTCCGACGGCAATTCTACGAGCCTGCGTCCCTTTTCGTCCTCCATCAGGTAGGGCACGTCATCGCCGCCGAGCGAGGCGTCGTAGGTGAAGCCGTGGTCGATCAGGAGGCCGATCGTGTGTGCCGACGTGGCGCCCGAGGGACACCGGTACCCGGCGGGCGGCTTTCCAGTGACTTTCTCGATGGCCCGGATGCCCGCCTCCAGAACTTTCAACTCGTCGTCGCGGGTGAGCTGGTTGGGGCGCTCGTGCAAATAGCCGTGATGGCCCAGTTCATGCCCGTGCGACACGAGGAGCTCCGCCGCGTCGGGGTAGGTTTCCACGCACCAGCCCGGGACGAAGACGGTCTGCTTGATGCCGAAATGGCGCCAGATCTCGACGATGCGGGGGATGGCGACCTTCGGCCCGTAGCGCAGGCTGGAGGAGAGGTTGATGCGGCGCGCGGCATCATCGGGGTAGTAGAGGTGAAGGAGGCTTTCCGCGTCGAAATCGAAGCAGAAGCAGACGGCACAGCGTGCCCCGCCGGGCCAGGGGGGAGGGTTTTTCACTAGCTTCAGACCCATGCCCGGGTGCTCCCCCTGACGTCTCTCCGGGTGATCTTTGCGGGGCGGGGGTGTAGCGTCAACGCCAAATTTGGAGCGGAGTCCAAGTTGGGGCATGAGCGGTCGGTCGTTGGAATTGCCACGGATTCGCGGAGCCGGACCGGAGACCCATGAACAGCGAGAGCCTAAGAGAGAAGCACAGGAGAAAGCGCGCTGCCCAAGTTCTGGACGCGGCGGAGGCGCTCTTCGCCGAGCAGGGCTATGAGGCGACGCGCATCGAGGAGATCGCGGAGACCGCGTCCGTCGCGCCGCAGACGGTCTACAACTACTTCTCGACGAAGCCGAACCTGCTCATGGAACTCGCCCTGCGCCACGTCCAGGCGTCGATCCCCGAGCGGCGCGCCTACATGGCCAAGCTGCCCGCCGACCCGCGCGAGGGCATCAACGGCTTCGAGCACCTGCTTGCTCGGCAGGCCATGCGCCACCTCTCCCGCGAATGCTGGCGCATCATCCTGTCGGCGCAATATCTCGAGCCGGGCGGCCGCGCCCATCGCACCGGCATGCGGCTGAACATGCTGATCAGGCGCCAATATGTGCGGCTCCTCAGGATCTACCAGGCGCAGGGCGGACTGGATCCCGCCGTGGATGCAGCTGTCCTGGCCGAACTCATCGTCGGCATCACCACCTGGAATTTCTCCCGGTTCATCGCGGCGACGTCGATGTCGATCGAGGATCACCTGGCGCTGAGCCGGCCGCATCTCGACCTGATCCTCGCCGGCATGACCGCTCCCGCCGGGCAACCCCGGATCCGCGCCATCGAATGAAATTTGGAGTGGACTCCACGTTTCGGTTGCCGCGCCCGCCTGGGCTTTCTACGCTGGCTCGAGGACGGCGGTGCGGCCGGCCCGGGACCTCTGGCAGCAAGGTCCCTGCATTTGCCGCGCCAGAGCGACGGAGGCCTGGTCATGGGCGCCTTGACTGAGAACGAGTGGCGCTACAACCAGCTCATCAAGCAGTTCCCCTCCGAGCCCGAGCCCGCCTTCGAGGACGAGCACCAGCAGACGACCTGGTGGGGCCGGAAATGGGGCTGCACCACCGATGTCGGACGGCTGCGGGTGGTGCTGATGCACCGGCCGGGCTCGGAAGTGCTCGTCGTCGACACGGCCAAGAGGCTGGACAACAACGCCTTCGGCGACGTGCAGGCCGGCTGGTACTGGCGCGGCACGGAGGGTCCCGACCTCGCGGCCATGCAGGCGCAACACGACGCCTACGTGGCCGTTCTGAAGGCCGAGGGGGTCGAGGTCGTCTATCTCGACGAAGCCGCGCCCGGGCGCATGAAGTCCTGCTACACGCGCGATGCCGTGGTCGGGGTCGGAGGCGGCGCCCTCATCATGCGGCTGGGTCCCCGCATCCGCCGCGGGGAGGAACTTCCGGCGACGCGCACCCTTGCCCGCCTCGGCTGCCCGATCCTGCGCACGATTTCCGGCACCGGAGTAGCCGAGGGGGGCAGCTTCGCCTGGATCAACAGCAGGACTGCGGTAATCGGCCTGTCCTCCCGCGTCAACGAGGAGGGCGCGCTGCAGGTGGAGGAGGTGCTGCGCTCGCAGGGCGTCGAACTGCTGAAGGTGCACCTGACCGGCTACCGGCTCCACATCGACGGGCTCTTCGTGATGATCGCGCCCGACCTCGCGCTCGCCAGCATCACGCTGCTGCCCTTCTGGTTCCTGCAGAAGCTGAAGGACCTCGGCATCCGGCTGATCGAACTGCATCACGAGGACGACGGCGCTATCATCAACTCGCTCGCAGTCGCGCCGGGGCGGGTCATTATGCCAGAGGGCGTGTCCGGATACACGATGGACAGGCTCGCGCTGCACGGCGTCGAGGTGATCACGGTGCCCTACGACAAGATGATCTCCGGCGGAGGCGGGCTGCATTGCTCGACGGCGCCGCTGGTGCGCGACGATCCGTGAGGGCCGACCGATGAGCACGGACAGCGGCTTCACCGAGGCACAGGCGACGGCGCTGGCATGGTTTGACCGGAACCGCGCCGCCTTCTCAGCCGACCACATGACGATCTGGAATTTCCACGAGCCGTCCTGGCGGGAGTACAGATCCTCCCAATGGTATGTGGACCGGCTCCGCCGGGAAGGGTTCACGGTGGAGCAGGGCACGGCGGGAATGCCGACGGCCTTTCGCGCCCGCTGGTCGAACGGACCCGGGCCGGTCATCGCCGGCTATGCCGAGTATGACGCGGTCCCGGGTCAGTCGCAGGCGCCGGTGCCCTACCGCAAGCCGCGCGATGGCGTGAGCGCGCGCGCGGCCGGTCATACGGATCCGCATTCCGCGCTCGGGATGGGATCGCTGGCGGGCTTCCTGTCGGCCAAGGCCGCGATGGAGGCGCACGGCATCGGCGGTACGCTTGTCTATTTCGGCGAGCCTGCGGAGAAGATGTGCGGAGCAAAGCCCGTCCACGCCGCGCACGGTTTCTATGACGGGCTGGATGCGGCGATCAGCTTTCACCCGCACTCGTTTCCCGCGCTCACCAATGGCTGCTTCTGGGACACGACGAGCGCGCCCTACTGGAGCCGCATCTACACGTTCGAGTGCGAGAACCCCGAGACGTGGCAGGCCCACATCGGTGCCGGTGCGGTGACCCACGCCCACGCCATCGCGCGGGCCCCGGGTGCCATCGACGCCGTCTGCCTGATGTACACGAACTCCAAGATGATGAAGGAGTCGATGCTGCCGCACGCGGGCAGCTGGACGCTCAACGAGTTCATTCCGATCGCCGGGCAGGCGGCCGCCGACAACATCGCGCCCGGCATCGGGCAGATCCAGTACTCGATGCGCGGCCCGACGCTCGCCATGTGCGAGACGGTCTTCGACGTGCTCGACCGCAACGCCGACCATATCGCGGCGATGACCCACTGCGCGGTGACGAAGGCGTGGATCACCAAGACCCGTGCCGGGCTGCCGAACCACGTCATGGCCGAGGTGACCTACCGCAATTTCGAGCGGCTGGGTGCGCCTGCCTGGGGTGAGGAGGCGAAGGCCTTCGCACGAGACCTCCAGGCGTCCCTCGAGATGACGCCGATGCCCGAGCCGTTCTTCGACGGGCTGACGGAACTCACGCCGCCCTGGGAGGCCGAGAAGGCGTTCCGCTCGCAGCTGCCGCCCTGGCAGATGAACTACGCCGCCGACGACTATGTCGACTACACGTGGCACGCGCCGACGGTCCGCCTCTACGTGGCCCGTCCGACGCTGCAGCCCCCCGCTCCCGGCGTGCGCTATCCGGAATGGGTGCGCCACGCCATGGGCGGCGTGCCGGCCTGCATAGACCCGATGTGGATGCGGGCGGCCGAGGTGATCTCGACCACCATCGTCGACCTCCTCACAAAGCCGGAATGGCTGGCGAAGGCAAAGGCCGAGTTCGAGGAGCGCACGGGGGGCGGGATCGGCGGAACGAAGTGGGTCGCGCCGCTGCTGCCGCCCGACTTCGAGGCGCCGATCGGCTATCGTTGGCCGGAATACGTGGTCACGCCCCGCGGCGAGGAGTGGACGGTGCCGTGAGTCGCAAGACTGAGGGAGCCGTGTATTCGGGCGAGCCGGCCCGCACCGTGTCGGAGGCCGTGGCGACCCGCCGCTCGATCCGCGCCTTCCTGCCGGAAGCGCCGCCGCCGGGCGAAGTGGAGCGGCTCCTGAGGCTCGCCGCGCGCGCTCCCTCTGGTGGCAATCTGCAACCCTCGTTCGTGCACGTGCTGGAGGGAGCGCGCCTCGATACGCTGAAGGCGCTGATGGCGCGCCGTTGCGCTGAGGATCCGGAAGGAGAGCCGATGAGCTACTCCTTCTATCCGGAACGCCTCCCCGACGCTTATTGGCAGCGACGCGTGCGCAATGGCGAGATCCTCTACGGGGCGCTCGGGATCGACCGGAAGGACAAGGCGGCGCGGCTGGCCTGGATCCACGAGAACTTCCAGTTCTTCGGCGCGCCCATGGGCCTGCTCTTCTTCATGGAAAAGGGCTTCGGCCAGTCGCAGTGGATGGACCTCGGCATCTATCTTCAGACGGTCATGCTCCTGCTGCGCGAGGCTGGCCTCGACAGCTGTCCGCAGGCAGACTGGGCCCTGTTCGAGCGAACTGTCTGTGAGCATCTCGGCGTGCCCGGCAACCTGACGCTGATCTGCGGAATGTGCGTCGGCTACCGCGATCCCGCCGCCCCGATCAACATAGCCACGACGGAGAGGGATGATCCGGTCCTGATCCTCGGCGGAAATCCGGGCCCGGACCAGTGAGGCTAACGTGAGCGACGTTCCTTTCACGCCGAGGACCGGCGGTGACGCCGTGGTGGCCGCCCTCGCCATGCAGGGCGTCGACACCGTTTTCGGTCTGCCGGGCGTTCAGCTCGACGGCCTCTTCAACGCGTTTCACGACGGCGGCAACGCCCTCAGGATCATCAACGCCCGCCACGAGCAGGGTGTCGCCTACATGGCTCTCGGCTATGCCCACGCGACGGGACGACCCGGCGTCTACGCTTGCGTGCCGGGCCCCGGCCTGCTCAACACGGGAGCCGCGCTCTCCACCGCCTATGCCGGCGGCGTCCCCGTCGTGGCTCTGATCGGCCAGATCCCCACACGGTTCATCGGCGAGGGCGGCGGGGAGCTGCACGAGTTGCCGGACCAGACGGGGATCATCGCCCGGCTGACGCGGTGGAATGGCATCGCCATGGCGCCCGACGAGGTTAGTCCTGTGATGAACGAGGCCTTCGCCCGCCTCGCTGCGGGGCCGGGACCGGTCGCGGTGGAACTCCCCGCCGACGTGCTCAAGGCGGGGCTCTTGCCGGAAGCGGCAACTCAAACGCCCGGCCCTGTGCCGGTGCCTTTCCCGGGCGAGAACGACATCGAACAGGCGGCCCGGATCATCGCCGCGGCGCGAACGCCACTGATCGTCGTCGGCGGAGGAGCCATCGGCGCAGTCGCAGAGGTCAACGTGTTGTCGGCCCGTCTCGAGGCTCCGGTGCTCAGCCATCTGCAGGGCAGGGGGATTGTCGACAGCGCGAGCCCATACTCCGTCGGTCGTGCCGAGGGTGCCCGGCTGTGGCCCTCCGCCGATGTCATCGTCGCGATCGGCACGCGTTTCAACTCGCCCCGCAAGGCATGGCGGCTGCGGCCCGGGCAGAAGGTCGTGCGCATCGACATCGACGCCGCGCAGTTCGGGCGCGGCGCGGCGCCGGATGCCGCCCTGCACGGCGACGCCCGCGCTGTGACGGCCGCACTGCTGGCCCGGCTCCCGGCAGCGCCGTCGCGTCCTTCGCGCCGCGAGGAGATGCGGCGGCTGAAAGCCGACATCGCCTCGGTGTTCAACAGAAGTCTCGGCCCGCAGATGGCCTATGTCCGCGCCCTCAGATCCGCGCTGCCGCCCGAGGCGACGATCGTTTGCGACTACACGCAGGTCGCCTACGTCGCGACGGCGGCCTTCGACGTGCACGAGCCCCGCCGCCTGGTCACGCCCGGCTACCAGGGCACGCTGGGCTTCGCCTACGCCACAGCGCTCGGTGCAAAGGTCGGGCGGCCCGACCACCCGGCTGTGGCCCTGTGCGGGGATGGCGGCTTCCTGTTCACCGGTAACGAGCTGGCCACCGCAGCGCAGCACGGCATCGCGGCCATTGCGGTCGTCTTCAGCGACGGCGCCTACGGGAACGTCCGACGCATGCAGGAGGACCTCTATGGCGGCCGTGTGGTTGCGTCGGAGCTGCGCAATCCGGACTTCGTGAAGTATGCCGAGGCCTTCGGCGTGGCCGCGCGCCGTGCTGAGGGACCTGCCGGTCTCTCCGAGGCCCTGCGGTGGGCGCAGGCGGAGAGGGGGCCGACGCTCATCGAGGTGCCGGTCGGCAAGATGCCCGATCCCTGGGACCTGCTGGAGCCGGTCCTCGACTGAGGAGGGGCGGGGCGGCATGTGCCGCCCTCGCGCTCACTGGTGGTCGTAGGGATCGCCCTTAGTGACGTAGGGGACCACGGACACCTTCCCCGATCCGTCCACGGTAAACCCGCGCACGCCGGCGTATGAGATGCCGTTCTCCTCGAGCAGCTTCTGCGCGGCGTCTTCCTTGCCAGCCGGGACGTAGACGAAGAAGTGCCTGACGTGGGTGGGCGTATCGTTGTCGGTGGCCTCCGAAGCCGCCTTCAGCCAGGGCACCCGCGCGGGGTCGACCTCCATCTCGACTTCGCCGATCTCGCGCGTGCGGCCGGTGCGGTCCACGATGTGGATATCGGGATAGTGCTCGCCCATCGGGGTCGGGATTGGCTTCGTCTTCACCGGGGCGTTGGTGAGCGTCACGTATCCGTCGGGCCATGTCGTCTGGCCGGGGAAGGGGAAGCGCGTCTTCGAGATGTGCTGGACGACGTCGTCGTGCGTGCTCATGGAAGTCCTTTCAGGGTGAGGAAGGGGCGGGCCGCGCCGCTTGCGCGGCCAACTCGCGGCGGTGCTCGGCGAAGACCATCAGCACGCCCGACGCGACGACCAGAGCCGCGCCGGCATAGGCGCGCGTCTCCGGGACGTCGCCGAATGCGAGGTAGCCCAGCAGGAAGGCAACGAGGATGGAGCTGTACTCCAGCGTCGCCAGCACAGGCGCCGGCACCCGGCTCGCGGCCTCGTAGAGCGTGAACTGCGCCCCGGCGCCGATGATGCCGGCGACGGCCATCCAGCCGATATCGGCCGGGCGGCTTTGCATCGGCCCCGACAGGAAGCCGAGCGCCGCCCCCGCGACCAGGATGGTGTTGGACCACGTCATCTGCACGAGCGCGCTCTCCTGCTGCGCCTGCCAGCGCAGCATGACGAGCGCGCCCGCCCAGCACACCGAAGCGAGCAGCGCGATGGCGACGCCGGCCGAGAGCTCGAAATGCGCCAGCCCGCTGGCCAGCGCCACCCCGCCGAAGCCGGCCGCGACCGCCAGCCATTGCGCCCAGGTGAGGCGCTCGCCCAGGATCGGACCCGAAACGAACGAAACGATCGCCGGCGACAGAAAGTAGATGATCGTCAGCGTTCCCAGCGGCAGGGTCCGCGCCGCGAGCGCGAAGCAGAACCATCCGCCGAGCATCAGCACGCCGCGAAGCATCAGCTGCTTCTTGATCGGGGTCGCGAGGGACTGGCGCAGCAGCGGCCCGCGCCCGATTGCCAGCCCGAGCAGCAACGCCGTCATGCTGCGGACCATGATCACCTCCCAGACCGGGAGTGTCATGACGAGCTTCTTCGTCACCGTGTCCTGCAGCGGAAAGCACACATTGGCGCACAGGACCAGCAGCGTGGCGGCGATCAGGCCGCCCGTGACGCCCGGCCGGGCCGAGGGAGGCATGAGGGGTCCTTTCGGTCGCCTTCAGCAGGGTCCTGTCCTCCGCAGCGCGATATCCGCCTGAACTTGGAGTCCACTCCAACAATGTCTCTTGGGTCGGTGCGCCGCGTCAAGCGCAGCCGGTACGTCAGACGGGATCGCGGGCGAGCGGCGCGGTCGAGCAGTGGATGCCGCCGCCGCCAAGCTCCACGCAGTCATAGTCGAGCGTCAGGACCGTGATGCCGGCCTTGTCGAGGCGATCCGCGAGGCGGGGGGTGCGAGAGGTATGCATAATCACCCGGCCCGGAGCCACGGCGAGGCAGTTCAGAGAGAAGCCGTTGTCGTCGGGCGGCAGCTCGATCATGCGGATCTTGCGGCGCTGCAGTTCCTCGATGAAGGGAAACGGCAGTTCATTGATGTTCACGATGGCGGTGTCGACGTCGATCATGACGAAGGCGCCGTCGATGTGGATCCGGTAGCCCGGCATCGGCACCTTGATCAGCTCCACGCCGAGGAGGTTCATCGCCGCCTCGACCTGCCTGACACCTTCCGGATTGCACGCGACGCTCACCGAGCAGACGGCGGTTTTCTCGTCGAGGTGCGCGAAGCCGCCGCCCTCGAACACCGAGTCCCCGTGCAGCGTGGACAGGATGGGGCATCCGGCCTGTGCCAGTGCACGCGTCACCGGCAATTCCTCGCCCCGCCGCACCTTGCGGGCGAGCCTCGTGACGATGGCACCGCCCTTTACTCCGATCACGCTGTCGCGTGTGTAGACCTGCTTCATGCGTCCTGGGGCGGCCTCGCCGACATAGATGACGTCGACACCCTCGGCACGCAGCATCGCCGCGAGCTGGTCGTGGCCGGCCTGCATTGCCGCGAGATCGGGCAGGGTCCTGCCCATCCAGTACCATCCGCTGTCGGGGTCGCCGAAGCCGCCGATCTCGGGAATGGGCTTGTCCTTTACCACCGACAGCTCTTCACCCGGCCGGTGCATGAGGACGGCCCTGAGCCGCCCGACATCGCTGGTGCAACCCCACGGGCGGCCCCAGACCGCTGTCTGCTCCTCTGGGGTCTCGAAGCGCGGCTCGGGGACCGAGCCGAAGATCTTGAAGAAGCTGTTCTCGCGGTACTCGTGTTCGCTCATCGCCGGCGTGTGATGGGTCACCGCGTCCTCCTCGGGGCAAACGTTCCGGAGCAGACCGGCGTGCGGCCAGACGGCACAGAAGCAGTTTGGAGTTGACTATACATGCGCCGTGCCAACGCTAGCGAGGCTTGCGCCTTTCTCCCACTCGCAGCGTGGGTGGAGCACGGATTGCACTGGAGGGACGATGACTGACCCTTTGCCTGTCGCTGATCCCTGGTTCACCTGCAGCGAGGTGGAAAACGGGATCTACGTCCTCACCGAGCCGCATGTCGCGCGGCTCTACCGGGCCAACCTCTACCTCGTGAAGGGCACCACCCATGACCTCCTGGTCGATACCGGCATGGGCATCGGCGACCTGAGGGCCACGATCGCCCCGCTCGTCGACAAACCCCTGCTGCTGTTCACCACGCACACGCATCTCGACCACATCGGCGGCCACTCCGGGTTTCGGGACGTCGAGATCCTGATCCATCATATCGAGGCGCCCAGCCTGCAAGCACCGGACTTCCCGACGGGGCTCAGCTATGCCGGCTTTTCGGAGACGCAGCGGGCCGCCTACCGCGCGGCCGGGTTCGACACCAGCGGCTGGCTCGTGAACGCGGTGCCCTCTGAAGGGTACGACCTCGACGGGTACACCGTGCACGGCGTCGAGCCGACCAGGCTGGTGGGGGAGGGCGACGTGCTCGACATCGGCGGACGGGTGTTCGACGTCATGCACCTGCCCGGCCATTCCCCCGGGGGCGTCGCTCTCTGGGAGAAGAAGACCGGCCTCTTCATCGCGGGCGACGTCATCTATGACGGGCTGATCATCGACACCACGCCGGACGCCAGCATTCCAGACTATCTCGCGACGATGGAACGGCTGCGCAGCCTGCCGGTGAACCTCGTCCTGGGTGGGCACCGCGAGCCGTTCGGCCGGCAGCGGATGCTCGAGATCATCGACGACTACGTCGAGAGCCGCACCACCGGCCGTGCGCCGCCGCCGCCGCGGGCCTCCTTCTGAAGAGCCGGGCGCCAGGCGGCGCCCGGACCAGGTGCGCTCAGATCGAGCCTGCTTCCACCATGTAGTTGTTGGCCGTGCACATGGCCGCGTCGTCCGAGGCGAGGAACAGCGCCATGCGGGCGAGGTAATGGGGCTCGATCAGGTCCGGCAGGCACTGGCGCTTGCGGTGCCGCTCCAGCGCCTCCGGAGTGGCCCAGAGCTCTTTCTGGCGCTCGGTCATGACCCAGCCGGGAACGACGGTGTTGACGCGGATGCGGTGGGGACCGAGGTCGCGGGCAAACGCGCGCGTCATCCCGTGCACGGCAGCCTTCGCCGTCGTGTAGACGGGCATGCCGCCCGATGCCTCCCACCACGAGTTCGAGCCGAAGTTCACGATCGAGCCCTTGCCGGCGGCGATCATGCCCGGTGCCACCGCCTGGATCGCGAAGAACATGTGCTTGATGTTGGCCGCGATGCGCTCGTCGTAATAATCTGACGTCACATCCTGCCAGGGATGGCGGTCGTCGCGCGCGGCGTTGTTGACCAGCACGGTTGCCGGCCCGATCTGGCCGGCGAGGGCGGCGAAGGCGCGCTGAAGGTCGGGGATGTCGCGGAGATCGCACGATTCGAAGCGCACGGTGCTTCCGTTTGATCCCAATTCCTTGGCGAGAGCGGCGCCGCGCTCCCTGTCGATGTCGACGAAGCCGACCTTCGATCCCTGCTCCACAAAGGCCTTCACGATCTCCGCGCCGATCCCCGACGCCCCTCCCGTGATGAAGACGACGGCGCCGTCGAGACTTGCGTAGCGCGTGTACATGGCTGTCCTCCCTGAACTTTTGCAGGACAGACCACCCTGGGCGGGGCGCGGTCAAGGGCTCAGCAGGCGTCATGGGGTGCGCTGGCAGACGGCGAGACGTTGTCCGGCATCTGACCGTACAATCGGCAATTTAATCACTCATTTTGACTGATATACTCAACTCGATCCTTCCGACGTTCTCACGATCCTCGATGACACGAAAGCATTCTCTGCGTTTTTCTGGCCCGTTTACGTTGTGTTTACTGTTCCCGGCATGCGCGTCTAAACACGTTGTTCACGGCTAGGTCGTAGCTTGGTGCCTGAAACACGCGGGGGCATGGGGAGAGGCCCTCTCGTTCAAAGCGAGGCGGATTGGCCCATGCGGTTGACCATCAAAGCGAAACTCGGATTGGCTTTCGGCACTATCGTGGCCCTGTCGGCCGCGACGGGTGCCCTCGCATTCGTGTCGCTTACAGACCTCAACACGTCGATCGGCAACCTGGCCGGGCGTGCCCACAGGATCGAGGCTGCGGAGGAACTGAAGGCGGGGATCCTCGCCAACATGCGCTCCGAACGCGATCTCATCGCGTCCCGGATCGAGGCAGACACCGAGAAACTGGCTGCCGAAATCGACCAGCGCCGCAGCGAACTCGACAGGCACGCCCGAGAGATCGAGGCCGCAGCGAGCCCGCAGGCCAAGCCGCTGATGCAGCGCGTCATCACCACCATGGACGCCTTCGCGATCGAGCAGAAACAGGTGGTGGACCTCGCCCGCCAGCACTCGGTGTCCCGTGCCTCGGAGGCGCTCGAGGGACCGGCTGCGGAAGCGCAAAAGAAGCTTGGCGCCGCGCTGGACGGGATGGGCGAGCGTGCGGCCGGTTCGCGCACCGCCGAGACGGAGCTCTCGCACTTCCGCACCGCGACGATGTCGCTTTGGCTCGATGCAGACCAGCTGACGCGGGCCGACAGCGTCGAGGATCTTGCCACCCGCGTGGCCACGGTCGCGGCGGCCACGGATGCGCTAGAGGCCAACGGCAAGGCTGCAGTCGAGCGCCTGACTGCCGACGGCGTGGACGCTGCCGAGTTCCGGGGAGCTCTCTCGGCGTTCGTCACCGAGGTCCGCCATGTCGTCGAGACCGCCCGCGGCGGGGGTACCCTGAACGCCGATGCCTTGTCGCGGGGTGCCGGTGCGAAGGCCATGGGAGAGGTGGTCAAGGCCGTCGACGACTATCGCGCTCTCACCGGACGGCTGATGGCAGAGGCACAGACCGAAGCCGACGCCGAGGCCAAGCAGTCCGAAACAGTCGTCGTCGTGGCCGTCGCGATCTCGGCTCTCGCGGCGCTCGCCTTTGGCCTCTGGCTGATCACCCTGATCGGCCGCGGGCTGCGCCGGGCCGGAGAAGTCGCGACGCGTGTCGCGGAAGGCGACCTGACCCACCCCGTGGACGTGAAGGGCTCCGACGAGATCGCCGTGCTGCTGGGTTCGCTCGAGGACATGCGGGTCAAGCTTGGCGCCGTCGTCGGCGACACGCACAGCGTGGTGCACAACGTCTCGTCGGGGAGCCAGGAGCTCTCTGCGAGCGCCGAACAGCTGTCCCAGGGCGCGACCGAGCAGGCTGCCGCGACCGAGCAGGCCTCCGCCTCGATGGAGGAGATGGCGGCCAATGTGAAGCAGAACGCTGAGAACGCCTCGCAGACCGAGAAGATCGCCCGGCGCTCCGCCCAGGATGCCGAGCATTCCAACCAGGCCGTCGAGCGCGCCGTGGATGCGATGCAGACCATCGTCGCCAAGATCACCATCGTGCAGGAAATCGCCCGGCAGACCGACCTGCTGGCGCTCAATGCCGCGGTGGAGGCGGCCAGGGCCGGCGAGCACGGACGCGGCTTCGCGGTGGTCGCATCGGAAGTCCGCAAGCTCGCCGAGCGCAGCCAGGCTGCGGCGGCCGAGATCTCCTCGCTCTCCGGCGACACGGTGAAGGCGGCCCGCGAGGCGGGCGAGATGCTCTCCAAGCTCGTGCCGGACATCCGCCGCACGGCGGAACTGGTCGAGGAGATCAGCGCGGCGTGCCGCGAGCAGGACATCGGGGCTGCCCAGATCAACCAGGCGCTGCAGCAACTCGACCAGGTGACGCAGCAGAACGCGGCGGCGTCCGAGCAAGTCTCGGCCACGTCCGAGGAGCTCGCCGCCCAGGCGGAGCAGCTGCAGACCACCATCGCCTACTTCCAGACGGCGGCCGACGACCGGACCCTGGCCACCGCGGCGGAAGAGGCAGCCCTCGATGCACGCGCACTGCAGGGCCGCGTCAAGGCAAGCTTCCCCGCGGGGCGCAAGAGGCCTGCCAAGGCTGCAACCGAGAAGAAGCGGGAGCCGCAGACGGCAAGGCCCGCTCGCGGCAAGCAGGTCGCGAATGGCGGCTTTGTACTGGATCTCGATGACGACGATGCCGAGGACACCTCGTTCAAGCGCTTCTGACCCCTGCGTCGCGACCAACCCGGATATTCAGCCATGCCGATCCTGTCCTTCGAAGGGCTGATGACGGTAGCCACCGCAGAGGAGGTGCGTGATCGCCTCCTCGCGGCCCTCGACGAGCCGGGCGGCTGCGTGGTCGACGTCTCGGCCGCGAGCCAGGTGGACCTGACCTTCCTTCAAACCCTCATGGCTGCCGCCGCAACGGCGTCCATGCGGGGCGTATCCCTGGTGATGACCGGAGCACCAGCCGGCCCGCTCGCCGTGGCGCTGGCGAGGGCCGGGCTGACGCCCTCCCCGGAGCGCGCCGCCGACTTCGATCAAATTTTCTGGCGCGAGGCCAAACTGTCATGAAGAGCGTTCTCACCGTCGACGATTCCCCGTCCATCCGGCAGATGATCCGGCTGACGCTGGGACCCGCCGGCTACACCGTGCTGGAGGCCGGCAACGGCGCCGAGGGCCTGAACAAGGCCAAGTCATCGCAGGTCGACATGGTCGTCACTGACCTCAACATGCCGGTGATGGACGGCCTCGGGCTGATCCGTGAGCTGCGCAGCCTGCCCGCCTACCGTGGCGTGCCTATCGTGTTCCTGACGACGGAATCCGACGCCGGGCTGAAACAGCAGGCCAAGGCCGCTGGAGCCACCGGCTGGATCACGAAGCCCTTCCGCCAGGACCAGCTCCTGATGGTCGTGCAGAAGTTCCTCGCCTGATGAGCGAGAACCCCGCCGATATCTTCCGCCAGGAAGCCGCGGACCTGCTCGAGACACTCGAGCAGACGCTGCTGGATCTCGAGGCCTCGCCGGCCGACCGCGACCTCGTCGATGCCGCGTTCCGGGCCATGCACACGATCAAGGGCTCCGGAGCCATGTTCGGCTTCGACGAGGTCGCGGCCTTCGTCCACGACTTCGAGACCGCCTTCGACCGCGTGCGCAAGGGCCAGGGGCCGGTGCCGTCTGGCCTCGTGCAGGTGGCGCTCTCGGCGCTCGACTACATCCGCATGCTCGTGGAACGTCCCCAGGACACCGACGCCGTGATCGGCGAAGCGCTCCTCGCCGACCTTCAGGCGCAAATCGGTGCCGTGCTGCCGGACTCGGGCGCCGGAGACGCTGGACCTGCCGCGACCGCCACCGACAGCCTGCAGACCTGGCGCATCCGCATGCGCTTCGAGCCTGGCATCCTCGTCAACGGCACCAACCCGCTCGCATTGCTCGACGAGCTCCGCGGGCTTGGCGAGTGCGAGGTACGGCCGGTCCTCGACGCGCTGCCCGGCCTCGAGAGCATGGATCCGACGGCGTGCTGGGTCGCGTGGGACGTCGTCCTGGTCACGACCGCCGCCCGCGACGCGATCGAGGATGTCTTCATGTTCGTGCACGACGAGATGGAACTCGTCGTGGAGCCGACGGAAGTCGAGGACCCGGCCCCGGTGTCGGGCGAAGGCGGCGAGCGGGCAGTCACTGAAGCGCACGTCGACATCCCGGATGATACTCCCGTCGCGCCATCTCCGCGGGCCGCGCAGAAGCCTCGCGAGGCGGCCGCCACGGCGGGCGATCGCGCGGCGGCGACCATCCGCGTCGACGCGGACAGGCTGGACGCCCTCATGGACCGGGTCGGCGAGCTCGTCATCGCCCAGGCCCGCCTGTCCCAGATTGCCGCCAGCCGGGGCGACCTGGCGCTGGCCGGGGTTGCCGAGGAGATCGAGCGTCTCGCTGCAGGACTTCGCGATACGACGATGGAAATCCGGATGGTGCCCATCGGCACCCTGTTCGGCCGTTTCCGGCGCCTCGTGTTCGACCTGTCGCGCGACCTTGGCAAGCCGCTGGAACTCGTCACCTCCGGCGAGGAAACGGAACTCGACAAGACCATGATCGAGCGGCTCGCCGATCCGCTCGTGCATCTGATCCGCAACGCAGTCGACCACGGACTGGAGACGCCCGACGTGAGGCGCGCCGCCGGCAAGCCCGAAAACGGGACGCTGCGCCTCACCGCCCGGCACGTCGGGGCCGAGGTGCTCGTCACCATCGCCGACGACGGGCGGGGCCTTGATCCAGAGCGCATCCGCGCGAAGGCCGAGGAGCAGGGCTTGATCTCGCCGGAGACGAAGCTCACCGACGCCGAGCTCTTCCAGTATCTCTTCCATCCCGGCTTCTCCACGGCGCGGGAAGTCTCGGCCCTGTCCGGCCGCGGCGTCGGGATGGACGTCGTCAAGAAGGTGATCGAGAGCATGCGCGGCGGCATCGAGCTGTCGACGCAGAAAGGGCAGGGGACGCAGGTCACCCTGCGGCTGCCGCTGACGCTCGCCATCATCGAGGGGCTGCTCGTGCGGGTCGAGAACGCCCGCTACATCATCCCGCTTGCCTGCGTCGAGGAATGCGTCGAACTGCCCGCGCTCGAGGACGGGCGGGGCTACGGCCGCAACTTCCTGTCCATTCGCGGCGACCTCGTGCCGTATCTCAAGCTGCGCACGCGCTTCGGGGCGGCCGGCGAGCCGGATCCGCACGAGAAAGTGGTGGTGGTCGCAAGCTCCGACACCCGCGTCGGGCTCGTCGTCGACCAGATCATCGGCCAGCACCAGACGGTCATCAAGTCGCTGTCGCCCTTGCACGCGAAAGTGCCGGGCTTCGCCGGCGCGACCATTCTCGGGGACGGCACTGCCGCTCTCATTCTCGACGTGGCCCAGCTTGTCGAGGGCGGCCAGGCGGAGGGCCCGACCGGGCGCCCGTCCGACAGCGTGAAGGAGGCGGCATGAGCGCGCCCGTGACCGAGCTTCCCAACCACTTCGAGGCGCTCATGCTGGGCATCGGCGACGAGGTCTTCGCCGTCGATGCCGCGATGGTGCGCGAGATCCTCGACCCCGTCCCCGCAACGCGCGTCCCTGGCGCCAGCGAGCATGTGCCCGCCATCGTCAATGTTCGCGGCCGCATCATCCCGCTTGCCGATCTTCGACTGCGCTTCGGCATGCCGCCGGCAGAGGCGACGATCGATACGCGGATCGTCGTGGTCGAAGTCGCCCTCGGCGGCGACCCCATTCTGGTCGGCGTCATCGCGGACAAGGTTCACGAGGTCACCGACCTCGCCACCGCGACCGCCCAGCCCGTGCCGCGAATCGGCACGCGCTGGCGCCCTGACTACGTCCGCTGCATCGCCCGGTGGCGAGACGACTTCGTCGTCGTCCCCGATCTTGCCCGCATTCTCCACTGACCCCCGTCTGAAGGCTATCTCCCATGCGCTTTTCCGTCCGCGCCAAGCTCGGTCTCGCCTTCGCAGCCGTGCTTGGTCTCTCCGCCGTTTCCGGCGGTATCAGCTTCATGAAGCTGAACACGCTCAATGAGAGCCTCGACTACACCATAAAGAGCGTCGCCAAGCGCATCCAGCTCGCCGGAGAGCTACGCGCGGCGCTCCTCGAAGATCAGCGCATGCAGGGGATCGTGCTGGAGGCCGAGACGGCTGCCGAGGCCGAAAAGGGCAAGGCGAAGCTTTCGGAATACCGCCAGGAGGTCTCCAAGCTTCGCGGCGAACTGCTCGCCCTGGCGACGACCGAAGAAGGCAAGAAGGCGCTCGAGGCATTCGGGAAGACCTACGAGAAGCACATTGGGGTGCAGGACAGGGTTGTCGCCCTTGACGGCCTCAACTCCGTCGAGAAGACGACGGCGCTCCTGCGCGGAGAGGTCGACGCCGCGTCGGATGGCGTGGCCAGCGCGGCCCGCGGTGCCGTCGAGAGCGCACCGGGTTCCGAAACCGCCCGTATGGCCGCCGATCTGCGCAGCGAGGTCGAGCGCGCCTTGAACGCGCTTTGGCCGATGGCGGCGGCGGCCTCGTCCGCCGATGCCATCCAGCTCGGCAAGGATGCGGCCAGCCAGCTCGACGTTCTCCGCAAGCAGCGGGAGGCCGCGGCTGCAGCCAAACCGCAGGAGGGAGGCGCAGCGCTCGCGCCGGTTCTGGCCTCGACGGATGCCTTCCTGGCGGCTGCAGGCAAGGCCATCGAGGCAGCCGGCGAGGCTGGTCCGCTCAAAGCCCGCGAACTGTCCACCGCCGAAGGTGACCCGATCCTGAACGAGGCTACCGGCCAGATTGGCAAGTACCTCGAAACGCTGGATTTGGTGTTCGAGCAGACCGAGGCCGAGGCTGCTTCGCAGTTCCGCTCGGCCCAGCTGGTGCTTGGCGCCATGTTCCTGATGTCGATGCTGGTCGGCGTCGGCGCCGCAGTGTTTCTGTCGATGAACATCATGCGGGCGGTCCGCGACTCGGTCGATCTCGCCAATGCCGTGGCGATGGGGGACCTCAGCCAGCGTGTCACGCCGCGGTCCGACGACGAGTTCGCCGATATGATCGGGGCGCTCAACAAAATGAGCGCCGGGCTGAGCGAGACTGCCGAACTGGCCGCGAACATCGCGGCCGGCGACCTGTCCGTGCGGCCGCAGCGCAGGTCCGACAAGGATGTGCTCGGCATCGCCCTCGAGGACATGGTTGAGAAGCTGCGTGCCGTCGTCGGCGATGCGTCGGCTGCCACGGCCAACGTGTCCTCGGGCAGCCAGCAGCTCTCTGCGAGCGCCGAACAGCTGTCTCAGGGCGCGACCGAGCAGGCTGCCGCGACCGAGCAGGCCTCCGCCTCGATGGAGGAGATGGCGGCCAACGTGAAGCAGAACGCCGAGAACGCCTCCCAGACCGAGAAGATGGCCCGGCGCTCCGCCCAGGATGCCGAGCACTCCAACCAGGCCGTCGAACGCGCCGTGGATGCCATGCAGACCATCGTCGCCAAGATCACCATCGTGCAGGAGATCGCCCGGCAGACCGACCTGCTGGCGCTCAATGCCGCGGTGGAGGCGGCAAGGGCCGGCGAGCACGGACGCGGCTTCGCGGTGGTCGCCTCGGAGGTGCGCAAGCTCGCCGAGCGCAGCCAGGCTGCGGCGGCCGAGATCTCCTCGCTCTCCGGCGACACGGTGAAGGCGGCGCGCGAGGCGGGCGAGATGCTCTCCAAGCTCGTCCCCGACATCCGCCGCACGGCGGAACTGGTCGAGGAGATCAGCGCGGCCTGCCGCGAGCAGGACATCGGGGCTGCCCAGATCAATCAGGCGCTGCAGCAGCTCGATCAGGTGACGCAGCAGAACGCGGCGGCGTCCGAGCAGGTCTCGGCCACGTCCGAGGAGCTGGCGACCCAGGCCGAGCAGCTGCAGACCACCATCGCTTTCTTCAACGTGAACAGTGGCGAAGACGGGCGCGACGCTACGCCGGTCCAGGCCGACGCCCGTGCGCTGCAGGGCCGTGTCAAGGCGAGCTTCCCGGGGGCGCGCAAGGGGCAGTCCGGCAAGTCTGCCGCTTCGTCCGATAACGGGAAGGCCGAGCTCCGCGCCGCCCGCGCGCCGAAAGGCAGGCAGGTCGCGAATGGCGGCTTCGTGCTCGACCTCGACGAGGACGACCGCGAAGACACGGCATTCCGCCGTTCATGACCGCGTGGGAGCAGGCCCGGATGACCCAGCCAGTCCAGTTCGTCACGCTCGGCATCGACCGCGACGTCTTCGCCGTGCCCGTTGCGAACGTCCAGGAAATCCTGGATCTCGTCCCGGTCGCCCGCCTGCCGCAGGCACCGCCCTGTGTCGCCGGCATCATCGACGTGCGGGGCAAGGCCTATCCGGTGGTGGATTTGCGCATCAAGCTCGGCCTTCCCAGCGCCGAGCCCACGCCCGCCACCCGCATCGTCGTACTGCGGCCGTCGGAGGCCGCCGACATTCCCTCGCTCGGCGTGATCGCGGACCGGGTCTTCGAGGTCACCGCTCTCGACGGTGCGCTGGAGCCTGCCCCCAGCACGGGCGGACGCTGGCGCGGCGAGGCGATCGCCGGCATCGGGCGGCGCAACGACGCCTTCGTCGTCGTGCTTGATCTCGCCCAGTTGCTCGCCTCCGAGCGCCCTCTCGCAGCCGGGACCGATCTCGGCTCCGAGGCTGCGTGATCATGACCGGATTGAGCGCAAGGAACTTCGAACGGATTGCCCGCTATATTGAGCAACGGGCCGGCATCCGCCTGCCCAAGGGAAAGTCCGTGATGGTTGAGGGACGGGTCGCCAAGCGGGTGCGCGCACTCGGGCTCGACTCTGCCAACGAGTATGCCGACCGCTTCTTCAGTGGTGCGCTGTCGCCGGACGAAGACGTCCACCTGATCGACTCCGTCACGACCAACAAGACCGACTTTTTCCGCGAGCCCGATCACTTCGCGTTTTTCCGGGACACCGCGATTCCGCAGCTGCTCGCCGTGCGCGGCGGCCGTGGCCCCCACATGATGAAGTTCTGGAGCGCCGCAAGCTCCATCGGCGCCGAGGCCTACACGATGGCCATGGTGGCGGCGGATCTCGCGGCCGAGCGGCGTGACTTCCAGTTCGCCGTCCTCGGCACCGACATCTCGAGCGAGGTGCTGCGGCAGGCTCGCCGGGGGGTCTACCCGGCTGACCTCGTCGAGCCCGTCCCGCCTGCCATGCGCAAGCGCTACCTTCTGATGGCCCGCGACCCGAAACGGCCGGAGGTCCGGATCGTGCCTGAGCTTCGCCGGCTGGTGCGCTTCGAGCGACTGAACCTCATCGAGCCGGTCCAGCACATCGACCGGGACGTCGACGTCATCTTCTGCCGCAACGTGCTGATCTATTTCGACAAACCGACCCAGGCCCGCGTCGTTTCGATGCTCGCCGGGCACCTGCGCCCTGGCGGCTTCCTCGTGCTCGGCCATTCCGAGGCCATGTCAGGCGAACCAATGACGGAGCTGCGCCAGGTGAGGCCCACGGTCTTCCAGAACAACGCCACGAAAATCAGGAAGGTGGCATGAACAAGCCTCCCATTCGCGTTCTCATCGTCGATGACTCCGCCTCCGTCCGCCAGGCGCTCTCGTCCATCATCGAGGAGGATCCCGCGACGGAGCTGGTCGGGACGGCGGGCGATCCGTACGCCGCCGCCCGGCGCATTTCCGAGGTCGTGCCCGACGTCGTCATCCTCGACGTCGAGATGCCGCGCATGGACGGCATCACCTTCCTTCGCAAGCTCATGGCGCAGCGGCCGATCCCGGTGATCATCTGCTCGACGCTGACCGAAGAGGGATCCGCGACGCTGCTGGAAGCCCTCGAGGCAGGGGCCGTCGAGGTCATTCCGAAGCCGAAGCTCGGCACCCGCGCATTTCTCCTGGAATCGCGGAAGCGCGTCATCGAGGCGGTCAAGGCCGCCGCGAGCGCCCGGCCGGGTGTCCGCCCGGGCCGGCCGGCCGCGCAAAAGATCGAGGCCAAGCTCACTGCCGACGCCATGATGCCCCCGCCCTCGCGCCACGCCATGACGGTGACGACCGAAAAGGTCGTCTGCATGGGCGCATCCACCGGCGGCACTGAATCGCTTCGCGCCGTTCTGGAGGTGTTGCCCGTGACTGCGCCTGGCATCGTCGTGGTGCAGCACATGCCGGAGGCCTTCACGGCCGCTTTCGCCCGCCGCCTCGACGGGCTGTGCCAGGTCGACGTGCGAGAGGCGAAGGACGGGGACGCGGTGCTGCCCGGCCAGGTGCTGATCGCGCCCGGCAATCGCCATACGCTCCTCCAGCGAAGCGGCGCAAGGTACTACGTTGCCGTCAAGGACGGCCCTGCTGTCTCCCGCCACCGGCCGAGCGTCGACGTGCTGTTCCGCTCGGCGGCACAGTTTGCCGGTGCCAACGCCGTCGGCATCCTGATGACCGGCATGGGCGACGACGGCGCCGCGGGTCTCCTCGAGATGCGCCGCGCAGGCGCCTACACCGTGGCGCAAAACGAGGCGACCTGCGTCGTTTTCGGCATGCCCAAGGAAGCGATCGAGCGCAATGCCGCCATGGCGATCGTGGCGCTCGACGACATCCCGAGGGAGATCATGCGCGCCGTCGACGACGAACGGCCGGCGCTGAGGGCAGCGCGATGAACTCGAGACCGCCACTCTCACGCCTGATGCAGGCCCGCGACACCATCACTGCCGCGAATTCCGGGATCGAGGCCGTCTTCGTCGCGCTTGGGCGGCATCTCGAAGGGGCGATGGTCGTCCTGGGCGAACTCGGCACCTCGGTCGCGGCTCTTCCGTCCGAGATCGACGCTCCGGCCATCCGCTCGGCCGAGGACGACCTCGTCGCCGTCGCTGGTGCCATGGGCGCTGTCCAGCGCGGCCTGCCCGGCGAGACGGACGCGCTCGCGTCGCTGGCCGGTTCCAACCAGTCGGTGTCCCGGCATGTCCAGTCGCTGGTCGAGAGCATCCGGACCATCGTGATCCTGGCGCGGACTGCCCGCATCCAGTCGGCCGCCCTGAGCGCCGGCAATGCCGGCTTCGCGGCGTTCGCCGACGACATCGTCAGGCTCGCCGTGGCTGCGCAGTCCGTCGTCGGACGGTTCCAGTCGGACCACGGCAAGCTGTCCGCCACGATCAGCACCGCCGTCACGGCCCACCGGCAGTTCGTCGGAGGGGAGGGGCAGCGCCTGACCGTGCTTGCCGAGGATCTCCGCGCTGCCGCGGCCGAACTGGCCGCACGGCGCGAGGATGCCCTGCATCTCTCCGACAGCGTTGCGAACTGTTCGGCCAGCATGTCGTCATCGGTGGGGTCGGCCATCATGTCGCTCCAGGTCGGCGACAGCACCCGCCAGCGGCTGGAACATGTCTGCGAGGGCATAGACCGCATGCTGTCTGCCAATGGGTCCGCTCACGCGGCGCCCGACTTCGCCGCCGCTCTGGCAACGCTGGCCGAGATCGAGGCCGCGCAGCTCGACCGGGCGCTCGACACCATGTCGGTCGACGCGGGCAGCGTCCGCGGCGCGCTCGAGGATCTCGCGCTCGAAGCGCAGACCCTCGTCGAGGCAGCCAGATCCCTCGCCGCCGGTGCTGGTACGTCCCACTCCTTCATGGAAGGGCTGGCCGACCGCCTGTCCAAGGCGGCTGCACTGACGGCGGCCTGCGATGCCGCCCGTGCTCCGGTGGAGAACGCCGTGCGTTCGGTGGACGACACCCTCGGGCGGCTCCAGGACCAGACGCGCGAGCTCCAGGAGATCGTCGCCGGCATCACGCTCGTCGGCATCAACGCAGCCGTCCGTTCGGCCCGCTTCGGCTCCGATGGCCAGGCCCTGGCCGTCATCGCCCAGGATCTCAGACTCTACGCCGACCGCATCGTGACCGAGGCCAAGGATCTCATGGAGGGCTTCGACGTCGTGACGCGTGAGGCGGAGCGGCTGGGGCGCAATGGCGCCGGCGCCGCCACCACGCGCGGTCTCGACGGCAGGCTCGGGGACGTGCTCGATGCGGTCCGGGCCGGCAGCCAGTCATTGTCCGGCCGGCTGTCCTCGATCGAGCGTCAGGCCAACACGGGATGCGCCGCGCTCACGCGGACCGCGGCCGAACTCGACGGCATCGACGAGGTGGAGCGGTCTGGCCGGATGGCCATTGGAACGCTCGGCGATTTCATCGTGGAACTGGGCCCGGTGGCCCAGACCCCGGCGTCCGACGACATCGTCTCCGGGATTTCCGGTGCAGCCAAGCACACCATGGCTGCCGAGCGCGAGATCGCGAAGAGGCGGCGGGCGTCCTGAAACACGCGCCGGCGGCTCAGGCCGCCGTGCGGGTGTCCCGCGGAGCTGCAAGCCGGTTCGGCTTGCACTCCTCATGGGCTGCGCGCGTCTCGATCAGCGCGGCCCGGATCGCCGCCACGTCGACAGCAGCTCCGTCCTTGAAGGCTGTCCCGGCTGCCGCCACGGCAGGGACCACCCCGACCAGCCCGACCGTCTCGGCGACACCCTTGATCGTGTGAAGGTGACGGCGGATCGCTTCCGCGTCGCCTGCCGCGACGGCCTCCTCGACGGCATCGCACAGCCGCTCCGCATCGGTCCAGAAGCTGGCGACCAGCGCCTCCAGCGTGTCCTCGCCGAGCCCGGCGCGGAGGGACTCCTGCTGGACGGCATTGACCAGGTTTGACGCCGGCGCGTCCTGAATTACCGAGACGCCTTCGTCGCTCTCGCCGATTGCCTCCGAGTGCGCGGGAAGCCACGCGGCCAGCATGCCCTCCAGCTTCGCCCGCGTGACGGGCTTGGCCAGGAAGTCGCTCATTCCGGCCGCAAGGCAGTCGTCGCGGTCGGATACGAAGGCATTTGCAGTCAGGCCCACGATCGGCAAAGCCGCCAGTCCCGCGGCGCGGATCTGACGGGTCGCCTCCAGCCCGTCCATCTGCGGCATCTGCACGTCCATGAGGACGAGATCGTAATTTTGGCCCATGGTACATTCGACGGCTTCGACGCCATCCGAAGCCATGTCGACCTCTACGCCGAGCCCTGCGAGCAGGTCGCCGGCGACGCGCTGGTTGATGCGGTTGTCCTCGACCAGGAGCACGCGCCCCTTGAATGTGCGGCGCGACGAGGCGTTTCGCGTCTCGTCGACAGCGGCGATCGGTTCGGCCGGCCCGAGGGGAAGCATGCACCAGAACGTGCTGCCTTCACCCTCGACGCTGCGCACGCCGATGTCTCCGCCCATCGCACGGGCGAGGCGCTTCGAGATGACGAGGCCGAGCCCCGAGCCACCGAAGCGGCGGTTGATGCTGGCATCGAGCTGGCTGAACTCGCGAAAAAGGCGCGACTTCGCCTCCTCGGGAATGCCGATGCCGGTGTCCTCGACCTCGAACCGGATCCAGCCGGGCTGCCCGGCCTCCTCGGCCACATGCAACGCCACGGCGCCGAAGCGGGTGAACTTCACGGCGTTCGAGAGGAAGTTGAGGAGGATCTGCCGGAGCCTGGCCTCGTCTCCTGACACGGCGAGCGCAGGACATTCGCTGGTCAGCACAAGGCCCTTCTCGCGCGCCAGCGGCCGCACGACCTGCATGGCCCCCTCGACCGCCGCCGGCAGGGCGAAGCGCCTGCTCTCGATATCGATCGACCCGGATTCCAGCTTCGAAAAATCGAGTACGTCCGAGATGATGCCGAGCAGGGAGTGCGAGCATTCGTGGATGGTTGCCAGCCTCGCCTGCTGCCGGGGCGACAGGTCGGCGGTGCCGAGCAGCTCCACGGACCCCAGGATGCCGTTGAGCGGCGTGCGGATCTCGTGGCTCATGGCCGCGAGGAACGCCGACTTTGCCTTGTTCCCGGCCTCGGCCAGGGCTGCGGCACGGGCAAAATCAGCATTGAGGCTGCGCAGACGGACCTGTGAAGACCGGATCTGTCGCAGTTGAAGGCCGAGGAGGACAACGACGGCGCCGAGCGTCAGTGTGAGCGCACCGACGGCCCAGCCGAGGACCTCGTAAAACTCCTCCATCGCCTTGCGGTCGTTCACCCTGATGGAGGCGATCTCCGCATTGCTGGTCTGGAGGAGCCGTTCCGTCCTGGATCGGAGCTCACCGATCTTCGAGCCTATCGCGGCCAGCTCGCTGTCGGACATCCCGGGGTCGGACCTGACGCGGTCGATGTCGGCCTCGAGGCCCAGGATGCGGGCCTTGACGTCGCCGACGAGCGCCTTGAGCTCGGGCTTGCTGTTGAACTTGATGGCGTAGTTGCCTCCAGAGAGGAGGCCCGTGCGACTGTACAGGATGTCGTAGCGGGAGACGACGTTGCCGGAGTCTTTCGGAGCCGCCTGATGGCGGAGGGCCATCAGCGCTCCATCGAGCTTCGCAACCTCGCGGTCGAGTTGGTAGGCCGCCCAGATAGCATCCTCGCGGACACTGTCGGCGATGGCCCGGCCGCGCTCGTTGATAGCGATGAAGGTCGTCACCACCGTCGCAAGCAGCACGAGGCTCGCTGCCACGAGGACGCCGAGGGCCAGCCTCCTGAAGAAGGCCGCCCTGTCGTTGATCACCGCATCCGGCACGTCACTGGATCTCGATGGCCTTCACCTGCCAGACGGAGCGGGCGAAATACTGTTCGTTGAACAGGTTGGAATCAGCGTCGAACGGGTAGATGACGAAGATCGGGCCCTTTTCACGCACCGACATCGGCTTGCCGTCGAGCTTGGTGGCGAGAATGACCGGCCATTTGCGGAAATCCTCGACCGGGATCTCGGCCGCGTAGTCGTTCAGCGCGATCACGCGGAGCTTGGCGCCCTTAGCACCGACGGCGTCCAGAAGGGCGGCGCCCAGCGGACCCTCGAAGGCGACCTTCTTCGAGTACCAGGGGGTCTCCACCTCCGACTTACGGCCGGCGAGCTTGTCCAGCATCGCCATGTCGAAGAGAGCGGCGCCCTCGGTGTTCACGTTGCCGATCTTCCCGGTCACCGTGAGAACGACCTCACCCTCGGGTTTGGCGAGTTCTCCGGCGCGCGCGGGCGCGGCGATAGCGATGAAGGCGAGAGCAAGGGCGGCAAGGGCAGTCTTGAGCATGGTCTTCACTCCTTTGATTCTGGATCGGGATCGTGCGGCGCTGCGCCGTTCGTGGCGTGGCCGTTCATGCGGGCGCGGGATCCGGGCGAGGCGGCTTGCGGCGGCTGGATGCAGGCGACGATCTCGTCCCAGCAGCGCTTGAAGGCTTCGACACAGTCCGGGTCGAACTGGCTGCCGCTATGCGCGATGATGTAGTCGCGCGCCTCCGAAACCGGCCATGCCGGGCGATAGACCCTGTCCGCGCACAGCGCCTCGAACACGTCCGCCACGGCTGCGATGCGGCCCTCGACCGGGATTTCGGCCCCCTTGAGGCCGTTCGGATAACCGCGGCCGTCCCAATGCTCGTGGTGGGTCGCCGCGATGGCTGCGGCCACGTGCATCAGGGTTGATGACCCGCCGGACAGGATCGCTTCGCCGACCAGCACGTGCTCGCACATTTGTTTGCGTTCGTCGGGAGTCAGCGGGCCCGGCTTGGACAGGACCGCGTCCGGCACGCCGATCTTGCCGACGTCATGAAGGGTGGCGGCGAGGTGGATGACGCCGCAGGTCTCGTGGTCGAACCCCAGTTCGCGGGCGAGGATGCGGCAGATGTCGGCCATGCGGGCGACGTGGTCGCCGGTCTCGTTGTCGCGGCACTCGATCGCGCGGGCGAGGCGGACGATGATCTCGCGCTCCTGCAACTTGAGCTGGCGGGTGGCCTTGTCGACTTCGCGGGTCAGCCATTCCGCGCGGTTGCCGAGGTCGACCTGGGCCTGCCTGAGGGCGAGGAGGTTCTGGAGCCGGGCGCGCAGCTCTGCCGGGTCGATCGGCTTCGTCACGAAGTCCGTCGCTCCCGCCTCCAGGGCCTCGATGCAGGTCTTCTTCGCGTCGGCCGAGGTGACCATCACGATCGGGATGTCCCGATACGCGGGGAGCTTGCGGATCGTGCCGATGAAGCGGATGCCGTCCAGGCCGGGCATCATGTAGTCGGCCACGACCATGTCGAACACCTGCTGCGAGCAGGCCCGAAGTCCCTCCATCGGATCGAGCAGCGTCACGACCTCGTGGTCGCCGAGACGGCTCACGATGCCGCCGATCACGGAGAGCATGATCTGGTTGTCGTCGACGATGAGAAGCTTCATGGGTGCTGGCCGGTCCTTCGTCACCGGCATGCGCCCGATCGGCCACGAAATGCTTAATGCGGGCGATTCCAGGCCCGCTACGGCCAAGGCAAAGCATGGGACGCCTAATGCGTGGCTTCCCGTTTCAGTTGCATTTTCTAGATCCGCACTTTTTCGGCAAGGCAGGCCCTGCGGAACAGCCTCCTGTCCTCAATGATTGAGCGCCAGGCGCACCCCGGCCAGGACGGTTGCGGCGGCAGTCGCCAGCGCGGCGCGGGAGTTCAGGATCTGGGTCCGGTTGAGCGCCGTCACCATGCGGTTGATGTCGGCTGCATCGAGTTCCTCGGTGCGGCTGATCCGGCGGACCCGCTGGCAGCTCGCCAGCCACCACATCCAGGACGATGCCAGCGCGGCGACGACGATCGCCGCATCCAGGGCCTTGAGGACGTACGGGAACACGGGAGCCTCCGGGCCGGTGGGACAGGACGCTGCCCGGCGTTGAGGTGGGGCAAGCCGAGCCCGTGGTCAAGCCCGCGCCCGCCGGCAGGAGGGCCGGGCAAATCGGTCGCACCCGCCTTGATCCGGCACCGGGCATCACCACCTGATCAGTATCGGGGTCCGGGCCCCTCTGGCAGGATCATGCTCCTGCGATGTCGGACTCTTCCACCTGACGGACGCACGGGCGTCCTGCACTTGGGAGATGTCGTTGATGACTTCTTCTCACACCAGTATCGATCCGCGCGACATCGCGGCCACCCGCCGCCGGCTGGAAACGCTGGCGTGGTTCCTCGACAATGCCGTGCGCGTGCCGGGCACCTCCATCAGGTTCGGCGCGGATGCCGCGCTGAACGTCGTGCCGGGCCTCGGCACGCTGACGGCGAAGCTGCTGGCGGCCTACATCATCTTCGAAGCCCGGCGGCTCGGCGTGCCCGTGCCAACGATGCTGCGGATGTTCAAGCATCTCGGCATCGACTTCCTGATCGGGATCGTGCCGTTCATCGGCTGGGTGGGCGACGTGTTCTACCGCTCCAACCAGCGCAATTTGGCGATCCTGCGCGAGCACCTCGACGGGCTGCATGCCCGTCACGGCGGGGTCATGCCGATGCGGCCGGGAGAGGAAAGGGGCGGGGCGATCCTCGACCTCGCCCCCGCGGCGGGAGGCGCACGATGAAGCGTCTTTTCACCGGCGCGGCCGTGGTTCTCGGCGTGCTCTGGTCGCTCTTCGCCTGGGGCGCGTATGCCCTCGTCGAATGGGCTGGCGGCTTCGCCTCTGCCAATGCGGATGTCGTGACGGGTCACCCTGAGACGGTGGTCCTGCTGTCGCAGGCCGCGGGACTCCTCACGAGCCTTGGTCTCGCGGGCGTCGTCGTGGTGTGGCTGATCGGCCTTGCCGTGCTTCTTCTCATTCCGGTTGCCGCCCGGTTGCTCGGCGGCAGCCGTCCCCTGCCGCGCTCCTGAGGGTCACCATGCTCAAGACGTTGCTCAAGCTGGCCTCCGCCTATTCCGGGCACAGGACCGGCTTTGGCCAGGGCTCCTACGGCAAGCCCTGGAAGAAAGGCTGGAGGAAGAAAGCCAGGTACGACCGGGGTTATGAAGCCGGCTGGGGTCCCCCGGGATCACCGCCCGGCTATCCCGGGTACCCGGCGCCGTACGGATACAGGCCGAAGGGCCTGAAAGGCTTTCTGCTGCAGGCGCTCCTCTCGCGTTTTCTGCGCCCCCGCTAAGCCGGAGGCCGCCTGCGCCCGGGCCCGCGGCGCTTAGCGCGCCGTGGGGCCTTGAAAAGCGTCACGTAATGGCCCACGTGTCAAAGTGCCTGAGTCCGGGCCCCTCTGGCGAGATGCGCTGACGCGTCCTCGCGATGTCGGACTCCAAACGCCGACACACTACACAGAAAGCTCGGACCGAATGGTTCCCCCGCCGCACACCCGCCGCTACCTCATCATCATCGCCGCTCTTCTGCTCGTGTCCGCCGTCTTCGGCGAACTCGTTCCGCTGAACGGGGCGCCACGGTCGCAGGCCGTTCCCTATTCGGAATTCATCGGCGCGGTCGAACGCGGCGAGATCCGGTCCGTGAAGATGCAGGGCCAGGATATCGAGGCCGTGCGCAGCGACGGCAGCAAGGCCACGACCTACGCGCCTGAGAGCGCCGACACCTTCACGCTTCTCAATAAGAACAAGGTCGAGGTGACGGTCGTCCCGCCTCCACGCCCCTCATTCCTCGCGAGCCTTCTCTGGGCACTGCTTCCGATGGTCCTGATCATCGGCGTGTGGATCTGGATGAGCAGGAACGCGATGAAGAACATGACCGGCTCCGGCGGGCCGTTCTCGTTCGGCAAGTCGCGGGCCAAGCTCGTGGCGCCTGAGAGCGCGGTGGTGACCTTCGCCGACGTGGCCGGCATCGAAGAAGCCAAGGACGACCTGCAAGAGATCGTCGACTTCCTCCGCGACCCGCAGAAGTTCCAGCGCCTCGGCGGCCGCATTCCGCGCGGCGTGCTGCTCGTCGGCCCGCCCGGCACCGGCAAGACGCTCACCGCCAAGGCGGTGGCTGGCGAAGCGGGTGTGCCGTTCTTCCAGATCTCGGGCTCGGACTTCGTCGAGATGTTCGTGGGCGTCGGCGCCAGCCGCGTGCGCGACATGTTCGAGCAGGCGAAGAAGAACTCGCCCTGCATTATCTTCATCGACGAGATCGACGCCGTCGGCCGTCACCGCGGAGCGGGCCTCGGCGGCGGCAATGACGAGCGAGAGCAGACGCTGAACCAGCTTCTCGTCGAGATGGACGGCTTCGAGGCGAACCAGGGCGTCATCATCATCGCCGCCACGAACCGTCCGGACGTGCTCGACCCCGCGCTGCTGCGCCCCGGCCGCTTCGACCGCCAGATCGTGGTGCCCAACCCCGACGTGAACGGGCGCGAGGCGATCCTGAAGGTGCACACCCGCAAGGTGCCGCTCGGCCCGGACGTCGATTTGCGCACTGTCGCCCGCGGAACGCCTGGTTTCTCCGGCGCGGATCTCGCCAACATCGTCAACGAGGCCGCGCTGCTTGCCGCCCGGCGCGGCAAGCGCATCGTGATGATGAGCGAGTTCGAGGACGCAAAGGACAAGGTGATGATGGGCGCCGAGCGGCGCACCATGGCCATGTCGGAGGACGAGAAGAAGCTTACCGCCTATCACGAGGCCGGCCATGCCATCGTCGCGCTGGTCGTGCCTGCCACCGACCCGGTGCACAAGGTGACGATCATCCCGCGCGGCCGTGCCCTCGGCATGGTCCTGCAGCTTCCCGAGCGCGACCAGCTGTCGATGAGCTTCCAGCAGATGACCTCGCGCATGGCAGTGCTCATGGGCGGACGCATCGCGGAGGAGCTCGTCTTCGGCAAGGAGCGCATCACGTCCGGCGCCCAGTCCGACATCGACCAGGCGACGAGGCTCGCCCGGGCGATGGTGACGCGATGGGGCTTTTCCAAGGAGCTCGGGACGGTGGCCTACGGCTCCAACCAGGACGAGGTGTTCCTGGGCATGTCCGTGTCGCGCCAGCAGAACGTCTCGGAGGCCACGGCCAGCAAGATCGACACCGAGGTCCGCCGTATCATCGTGGAGGGTGTGGAGGTCGCACGCCGCATCCTCACGGAGAAGCGGGACGATCTCGAGGCACTGGCCCAGGGGCTGCTGGAATACGAGACGATGTCGGGCGAAGAGGTGAAGGCGCTTCTCGCCGGTCGGCCGCCGGTGCGGACGCCGGAGGAGCCTGGCTCCACCAGGCCGCCGCGCAGCGCCGTGCCCGGAGCAGGCGCGCCGGACACCCAGCCGCGCAACCGTCCCTCCTCGCCGCAGCTCGGCGGCGCCACCTGAGGGCAGGCTACGGATCTGAAGAGGGCGGGTCCGAAAAGCCCGCCCTTTTCGTTTGTGCGAGGAGCAGGCGGCGGAGCGATCCAGGCCAGCGCCAACCAGGCGAAAGCATCCTGGATGACCGCGCTCTGCTCCTCGTCATGCTCACTGAACGGGGCAGCGCTTGAAGGTCTGAGAGAAGTCCTTGAAGCCGGACAGCGTCCGCGTGACCGTGCCATTCTTGTTGAGCCTGAGAGTAATCTCCTGGGTCGAGGCGAGGACGCTGTCCTTGCAGGACATCAGCATCGTGATCGTCGAACCTTTCCTGCGCGAACGGTCCACCGTGCAGCCGCGCGCCTGACCCTTGATCCGGTTGCCCTCGACGATGAAGCCGCCGACGTTGAAGCCGTCGTCGTTGCGGAGCACCAGCTTGCCGTTGCTGCTGTTGAAAACGTCCGCGCAGGTGAGCATCGAGTCGATCCAGCCGCCCTGCAGGTCCGGCAGGTCCTCCGCCCGGGCGGGCACTGCGGCAACGAGCGCGGCGATGCCGGCGGCTGACAAGAACGTGGTGACGGTGCGCATGGGTCAAGCTCCCCCTCGGGCGGGCGCCGCCCCCTTCGGGAACGGCCGGCCCCGCCGGCCAAGCCGCAGCCATGAAGGTGCTGCCGGTAGCTCGACGTCAAGTCCTCAGCTCCAGGTTGCACTCACGGGTGTGTCCGCCGGCACGACACCTCAGTCGTAGCTCAGCGCCACAGCCTTCCCGCGGAACACGGAATACGCAAAGACCGAATAGGCGATCACCACAGGCAGCACGACGCAGGCGCCGACGAAGATGATCATCAGGCTTTCCGGCGAGCTGGCAGCTTGCCAGAGGGTCAGCCGGCCAGGCACGACATAGGGGAAGAACGAGTAGGCGAGCCCCGCGAAGCCGAGCGCGAACAGCACCACGGCACCTGCGAAGGGCACGATGTCGAGCGAGTGGTCGCTGCGCGGCATGCGCCGGAGGAAGATCCACAGCGCTGCGAAGACCGCTGCCGTGATCAGCGGCAACGGCGCGAGCAGCACGATCTCCGGCACCGAGAACCAGCGCTCGAAGATGCGGGAGGAGACGAGAGGGGTCGCGACGGAAACGGCTCCCATGCCGACCGCCGTCAGGGCCAGCGTCCTGCGTGCCCAGCGGACGGCGCGGGCCTGCAGCCCGTCTTCCGTCTTGTAGATGAGCCAGGTGGCGCCGACGAAGGCATAGGCCGCCGCCACGCAGACGGCCGAGAGCACGGCGAAGGCATAGGCCGCCAGGCCGGCTTCGAATCCCAGCACATAGCGGCCGAGCATGTAGCCCTGCGTCAGTGCCGTGAGGGCGGAGCCAGCGACGAAGGCCCGGTCCCAGTGACGCTGCAGCGGCAGCTGGGCCTTGACGCGGAACTCGAACGCCACCCCGCGCAAAATCAGGCCCGCCAGCATCAGCGAGACCGGCACGTAGAGTTCGCCCAGCACGATGCCGTGCGCGACGGGGAAGGCCACGAGCAGCAGGCCGATGCCGAGCACCAGCCACGTCTCGTTGGCGTCCCAGAAGGGGCCGATCGCGGCGACCATGCGGTCGCTGTCGGTCCGGTCGGCGCGGGCCATGAGGATGCCCACGCCGAGGTCGTAGCCGTCGAGGATGACGTAGGCGAGGATGGAGAAGCCCATCATCGCGGCAAAGGCGAGGGGAAGCCAGTTCCCGGATGCCAGTTCTGTCACGGGCGCCTCCTCAGATGCCGGCTGCGATCGCGGCGGCGGCCGGCGCGGGGACCGATGCGGGCGTGCCCGACTTCGGAGCCCCGCCGCGTCCGGCAAGGTGGAAGATGACGCTGACATAGGCCGCGAGCAGGACCGCATAGAGCGCCAGGTACATCGCGAGGCTCATGCCGATCAACGGCGCCGCGACGCTGGAGGCAGCCTGCGCCGTCGTCAGCACGCCCGACACCAGCCAGGGCTGGCGGCCGATCTCGGTCACGTACCAGCCCGCCAGGGTGGCCACCCAGCCCGACAGCGTCATGCCGACGAGGGCGCGGGCCAGCCACGGCGTGAGGTCGCGCCGCCGCCACAGCGTCCATGCCGCCCACCAGGAGACGGCGAGCATCAGCATGCCCACGCCCACCATGGCCCGGAAGGCGAAGAAGACCGGCGCCACCGGCGGGTGCTTGCCCTGGTAGTCGTCGAGGCCGGGCACCACACCGTCCGGGCTGTGCCGCAGGATCAGGCTGGCGCCGTTGGGAATGCCGATCTCGAACAGGTTCTCGCGCGCCTTCTCGTCAGGCCAGGCGAAGAGCAGCAGCGGCACGTGGGACTGCGTCTTCCAATTGGCCTCCATGGCCGCAACCTTCTGGGGCTGGTGCTCCAGTGTGTTCAGGCCGTGCATGTCGCCGGCCACGATCTGGGCCGGGATCAGGATGGCGGCGAGGAAGGCGCCGGTCCGCAGTGCGGCCATGACCGCAGGTGACCTGTCCCTCCGCAGCCACCGATAGGCCGAGAGCCCGGCGATCAGGAACGCGGCCGTCAGCCCCGAGGCGAGCAGCATGTGCACGAGGCGGTAGGGCAGCGACGGGTTGAGGACGATCGCCCACCAGTCCGTGGCGTGCGCGACGCCGTCGCGCATCTCGAAGCCGGCGGGCGTGTGCATCCATGAGTTCAGGACCAGGATCCAAAAGGCCGACATCGTCGTGCCGAAGGCCACGAGAACCGTCGCGGCGGTGTGCACCGCGTTCGACACGCGCCGCCAGCCGAACAGCATGATCCCGAGGAAGGTCGCCTCCAGGAAGAACGCCGTGAGCACTTCGTAGGCCAGCAGCGGCCCCGCTATGTTGCCGACCGTGTTCATGAAACCGGGCCAGTTCGTGCCGAACTGGAAGCTCATCGTGATGCCGGAGACGACGCCCATGGCGAAGGAGAGGGCGAACACCTTCACCCAGAACCGGTAGGCGTCCATCCACTTCTCGTCGCGCGTCGCATTGTAGCGCAGCTTGAAGAAGAGAAGGATCCAGCCCAGCGCGATCGTGATCGTCGGGAAGAGGATGTGGAACGAGATGTTCGCGCCGAACTGGATCCGGGCGAGAATGACGGGATCCATCACTGGTCTCCTGTCTCGGGGGAAGGCTGCGGCGCACTCTGCGCCTCAGCCGTGACGGTCTTGCTGCCCTTTCGGCCAGGAAGCACGAAAAGGCGGTCCTTCATGTCGAGGACCTTCACCACCTTCGAGCCCAGCGTCAGGAGCTGGACGAGGCGCTCTGTCTCGAGCCGCTGCACGTCCGCGTACCAGGACGTCAGCAGCTCGATCAGCTCGTGCATGGAGCGCATGCGCTCCTGGGCGTAACGCTCGGTCTCGTCATGCGGCGTCTGCATCAGCAGCTCTCGCAGGACGGAAAGGGTCGGGTCCACCTCCCGCTTCTTGCGTTCTTCCACGAGGATCCGGACGATCGACCACACGTCGTCGGGGGTGGAGAAATAGTCGCGGCGGTCGTTCGGGACGTGCCTGAGCCGGACGAGATTCCAGGCCTGCAACTCCTTCAGGCCCATGGACACGTTGGAGCGGGAGATGCCGAGCCGGTCGACGATGTCGTCGGCGCAGAGCGGCCGGTCCGCCACGAACAGCACCGCGTAGATCTGGCCGACCGTGCGGTTGATGCCCCAGCGGCTGCCCATCTCACCGAAGTGCAGCACGAACGACGCGACGAGCGGGGGGAGATTCATCGCCGGCTTCCGTAATTTCAGACATTCCTGAAATAGGTGAATCAGGGGCGCCGTTCAACCGGCGCTTCGTCGCAGGCCAAGCTTGCTTCCGCGCGCCTGTGACGGGCAGGGCTGCGCCGGCTCAGCTTGCGGGCAGGCGAGGGCCGGGGCACCTTCCCGGCGAAGGTGCTGCGCCGACTGGCGCCCGGTGACGAGGAAACGCCATGGCCAAGCTGACCGGTATCGAGCCGGGTTTCTACCGCATACCGCTGCCGCAGGTGCTGACCGACAGCATGCATGGCGAGATGCGGGCCTTCGAGCTCAACACGGTGCGCGTTCGCGACGCCGACGGAGCGGAGGGCGTCGGCTATACCTACACGGTCGGCCGCAACGGCGCCGCCATCGATGCGATTTTGACCCGCGAGATGCCGGAGATCTTCCTCGGCGAGGAAGCCGACCACATCGAGCGACTCTGGACGAAGGGCTGGTGGGCCCTGCATTACGGCGGCCGCGGCGGACCCACGGTGTTCGCCATCTCGGCCTTCGACATGGCGCTGTGGGATCTCAAGGCCAAGCGCGCCGGCCTGCCGCTGTGGAACTACCTCGGCGGTTTCGACCCGAAGGTGCCCTGCTACGCGGGCGGCATCGACCTCGACCTCACGCCCGACGAACTGCTGCGCCAAACCGAGGGAAACCTCGCCAAGGGCTTCCGGGCCATCAAGATGAAGGTCGGGCGCAAGCGGCTGTCGGAAGACGTCGAGAAGGTGAACGCGATGCGCGGGTTCCTCGGCGACGGATTCCCCCTGATGGCGGACGCCAACATGAAGTGGAGCGTCGACGAGGCGATCCGCGCCGCCCGCGCCTTCCAGCCCTACGACCTCACCTGGCTGGAGGAGCCGACGATCCCCGACGATTTCGAGGGCCATGTGCGCATCGTCCGCGAGGGCGGCGTTCCCGTGGCGGCCGGCGAGAACCTGCGCACCCTGTGGGAGTTCAAGCAGTACATCGCCAGCGGCGGCGTCACCTATCCGGAGCCGGACGTCACCAACTGTGGCGGCGTGACGCCCTTCATGAAGATCGCCCACCTCGCCGAGGCCTTCAACCTGCCCGTTACGACGCACGGCGCGCACGACGTGACGGTCCATCTTCTCGCCGCCTGCCCGAACCGCTCCTACCTGGAGGCGCACGGCTTTGGGCTGGAGCGCTACATCGCCGAGCCGCTGCGGATCGAGGACGGGTTTGCCATCGCGCCCGACCGGCCCGGGCACGGCATCGCCTTCGACTGGCAGGGCCTCGACGCGATCCGCGGCTGAGAAGAACCGGGACACCCATGGCTGAGAGCTTCGACTACATCGTTGTCGGCGGCGGATCGTCGGGCTGCGTCGCCGCCGCGCGCCTCGTCACCGAGGCGGGGGCGCGGGTCCTGCTGCTGGAAGGCGGGCACTCGCACCGCCATCCGCTCCTCGACATGCCGCCGGGCATCTTCAAGATGATCAACGGCAGCAAGTACATGCGCTACCACCAGACGGTGCCGCAGCCGCACCTCGACGGGCGGGTGCACGACATCCCGCAGGGCAACGTGCTCGGTGGCGGCTCATCGGTGAACGCGCAGGTCTACATTCGCGGGCGGCCGTCGGACTACGACGCGTGGGACGAGGCGCTGCGCGGCGACAACGATGCGCCGGGCTGGGGTTGGAAGGACGTGCTTCCCCACTTCCGGGCCATGGAAGGCAACAACCGCCTGCATGACGAGCGGCACAACTCGGACGGCCCGCTGCTGGTGTCCGACCCCGGCCATATCGACGACATGTCGCGCTGGTTCGTGCAGGCCGTGCAGGCCATGGGCGAGCCCTACAACCACGACTTCAATGGACCCGTGCAGCGGGGCGTCGGCTTCTACCAGTTCATGAACCGGCGCGGAAAGCGCTCCAGCGCCGCCTACGCCTTCATCGCGCCTCTCGAGAACGACAATCGGCTCACCCTGCGCCTGAACTGCCGGGTGAGGCGGATCGACGTCGAGAACGGCAGGGCCGTGGGCGTCACATACCGCGACGGCAACGGCACGGAGCACAGCGTTCGCGCCGAGGCGGAAGTCATCCTCTCCGCGGGCTCTCTCGTCACCCCGCAGCTGCTGATGCTCTCGGGCATCGGCCCGGCGGACCAGCTTCGCCAGCACGGCATCTCCTGCGTCGCCGACATGCCGGGCGTGGGCGAGAACCTGATCGATCATCCCGAAGTGCCGATCGTTTCCATGGCGAGCGGCAAGCACGGCTATTACCGCCAGGGCGTGGGCTGGCGGATGCTGCTTAACGGGATCCAGTTCAAGCTGTTCGGGAGCGGCCGGATTCTGTCGGCCGGCGTCGAGGCAGGCGCCTTCGTCAACCCGGAAGACCCCGCCGGCGAACCGACGATCCAGGCTTTCTGCGTGCCCATCGTCTATCTCGACCGGGATACGCTGGGCCTTGTCGAGGACACGTACGGCCTGACGATCACCACCGTCGTGATCAAGCCAAAGTCGCGCGGAACGGTGCGGCTGCGCTCGGCCAATCCCGACGACATGCCGCTGGTCTCTCCCAACCTCCTCAGCCACCCCGAGGATGCCCGCCGCATGATCGACGGGCAGCGCTTCTTCCTGCGCGCATTCCAGACGAGCCCGCTGAAGGAGCGTATCCGCGAGGTGCGCATTCCGGACCCGAAGGACGTCAGCGACGAGGCGATCATGAAGCACTGCAAGCGCTTCGTGAAAACCAACTACCACCCCAGCGGCACCGCTCGGATGGGCTCGAGCGGCGATCCGATGGCAGTCCTCGACGCCAGGATGCGCGTGCGCGGCGTCGAGGGGCTGAGGGTCTGCGACCTCTCCGCCATGCCCGACATCAATGCCGGCAACACCAACGCGCCCGCCATGATGATGGGCAGCCGCTGCGCCGCCTTCATCATCGAGGAGCGGACGGGCCGCCGCGAGACGCCGCCCGTCGAAGTCTCGCAGGCCGCGAAGGCGGCTGCGGGAGGCGAGGCGGCCTGAGCAGGCCGATCAGGGCTTGCCTGCCCACGCGATCCGGTAGGCGACCGGAATGCGGAGAGGGCCGTCGCCGTACGGCTCGACCCGCGCTTCCACCGCCTTCCGGTAGCGCTCGAGGTCCGGCCGAGAGAGCGAGGCCATGAGCGTTCCGATCCTGGCGAAGCTCGTGGCGGCGAGAGCCCAGAGCGCTTCGAAGTCGGGCAGGAGATGAAGCCGCTCGTGCGTGACGATGCGGGGCGACGCGAAGCCGGCCGCTGCAAAGGACGCGCGCAGATTATCCTCGTCCGAGAAGTGGAAGGCCCCTGGACCGGGCGGCAGGGTGGAGGGCAGTGCTACCCCGGAGTCGCGGATGGCGTCGAAAAACACGCCGTTGATGCGGTTCTCGTGTGGACCGCACCACCACGACACCGCCAGCTTTCCGCCCGGCCGAAGCACGCGGGCGGCTTCCGCGAAAGCCCGCTCCGGCCGCGGGAAATGGCCGATCCCGTAGGCGCAGACGACTGCTTCGAACGAGCCGTTCTCGAAAGCGAGGTCTTCGGCGCTGCCGACGCTGAAATCCGGCCCGGGATGAAGCCGTCTTGCCTGCTCCACCATTCCGGGGGCGAGGTCGAGGCCGACTGCCGACGCACCGCGCGACGAGGCGAGGGCGGTCATCGCGCCCGGCCCGCAGGCAAGGTCGAGCACCCGTGTGCCCTCGCGCACGCCGGCTGCGTCGAGGAGCTGGGGGTGGGCGAGCGCCGTAACCGGCGTGAAGGCGTCGTGATAGCCGGGCGCGATCCTGTCGTGGACGGTGCGCTCGAACGCCTCGAAGGCAGCGGGATCGCTCATGGCCTCTGCCTCCCCGGCGTGCTGTCCCGGCATGGTGGAGGCGGCGGGGAAGGGACGCAAGCGAGGCGGTGAAGCGCGGGTCTCCAGACCCGCCCTCTCCCGTCTTGAAACGCCGGCACGGCAGAGGACGCGCGCTGCTCAGCGCAAATAGTCGTGCGCGACCCGTCCGAACGGCAAAGTGAGGTCGCCGAGGATGTGCTTCGCACCGATGACCTTGCGGACCGGCAGGTCGGCCACGGGCGCGTTGACGTGCGGCACCAAATGCAGCCGACCCGGCCCCTCCCAGGCACCCTTGATCGTGATCTCCGTGAGGTTGATGGCAACGAGTTGGCAGATGGCCGGCTTTCCGTCCACGTCGGGGATCAGCTTCAGGTTGATCTGCGTCCGCGTGAGCGAGCCCATCACCTCGTCGTGCCGCGCGGCCATGCTGCCGTGCTTGTAGGCCATGGTGCCCATCGCCACGCGCTCTCCGGCATAGTGCAGCGTGCCCGTGAGGGTATCTCTGGCGATGTCGAGCTTCGGCTGGGCCAGCTTCTTCGGGAAGCCCCAGATCTCGCGCCCGGCGGCGATGGGCGGATCGTCGTCGAGATACATCTGGGCGACGAAGCCGACATCCTCTCCCTTGAACTTCGCCGGGATGACGATCCCCGATTCCGTGTAGCTGCCGAAGCCCGAGGAGTCCGGCATCTTGATCCACTCGTAGTTCACCAGCGGCCTGTCTGCCGGCTCCAGCGGCTCCGGGAGCGCCGCCCGCACGAGGTCCGGATCGGTCTCGTAGGTGATGATCATGTATTCCCGGTCGATGAACCGGTAGGGACCGGTGGGGTAGCTCGGGCTCGCGGCCGGGATCGAGGGAAGTCGCAGGATGTCTTCGGTCTTCAACGGCGTGCTCCGTTCAGGGGACGATCGAGTATGGCGGCCTCTTCCGACGAGGGCATGACCACCTCCGGTTGAACCCGCCACTGGGGCCGCCAGCAAGTCGCACGCCATCGGCGGCCGCGCACAAGCTCGCGAGCGACGGCTCCGCCCCCGCTCGCGGTGGTGCTGCGATGAAGCTAGAGTGGCGCGTCGCACGCCGAGGAGCCTGCCCATGCTCTATGCCATCCTGTGCTACCACTCCGAGGAGGTCGTCTGCGCGTGGTCGCGCGAGGAGGACGAAGCGGTGATGGCGCGACTTGCGGTTGTGCAGCAGGATCTCGTGCGAAGGGGCAAGCTCGGCCCCGTTGCCCGGCTGCTGCCGACCCGTGCAGCGACGACGCTCAGGAAAGACCAGGAGCCACCGCTGGTGCTGGACGGTCCGTTCGCGGAGACGAAGGAGCAGTTGCTCGGCTTCTACGTCATCGACTGCGAGAGCCGGGAGGACGCTCTCGGCGTGGCGCGCGATCTCGGCAAAGCCAATCCGGGTGGGTCGTACGAGATCAGGCCGGTCGGCTACTTCCAGCCCGGCACGCTTTCGGAGCCTGGCGCCGGGACCGCGACGCGCGAGCAGGTTCCCGCAATGGCGAACACGTGAGCGCGAGCGTCACTGGACTTTCTTGTTTCGGTATATAACTAATCGGTTAACAGTCGGGCTGGCCTGCTGATTGCAGGCAGCTCATATTGCACCGGCCAGTCCGTTCCAAGCAGACGGCCCCGGCCTGCGTGCCCCTTGATCCACGCGAGGAGTCCAGTGGCGACAGCAGCTCCAGAGCAGGACATCGTCCTCGATCCCAGCGATCCTTATGCCCGCGAGGCCCAGACGTTTCCGAAGCTGTCGAGCGACATGCTCGATCGGCTCTCCGGATACGGCGTCGTGGAAGACATCCCGGCCGGCACGATCCTGTTCCAGCGCGGGCAGCGCAGCGTCGACTTCTTCGTCATCATCGAAGGCCTGGTCGAGGTCTACGAGATGGTCGAGGACGGACCCCGCGTCTTCACCGTGCAGTCCGACCGGCAGTTCACGGGTGAGCTGGACCTCTTCAACGACCGCGAGATTCTCGTCAGCGGGCGCACGGGGCGGGACAGCCGCATCCTGCGGATCAGGCGGCCGGACTTCCGGCGCATGCTCACGGCAGAGCCGGACATCGGCGAGGTTATCCTGCGCGCCTTCATCCTGCGCCGCGTCGGCCTGATCCGGCGCGGTCATGGCGGGGTGGTGCTGATCGGCCGCGCCCATGCGGCCGACACGCTGCGCCTGCAGCGCTTCCTCGTCCGCAACGGCTACCCGCACCGCCTGCTCGACACTGAGGCAGATCCGGAGGCCGACGGGTTCCTGACCTGCTTCGAACTGACCGCCGACGAACTGCCGGTGGTCATCTCGCCGGACGAGCGCGTCTTCCACAATCCCAGCAACGCCCAGCTCGCCGACGACCTCGGCCTCACCGAACGGTTCGACCCCGACGTCGTCCACGACGTTGCCGTCGTCGGCGCCGGTCCGGCCGGCCTGGCGGCTGCCGTCTACGCCGCTTCCGAGGGGCTCAGGACCATCGTCGTGGAGGGCATCGCGCCGGGAGGGCAGGCGGGCACCAGCTCCAAGATCGAGAACTACCTCGGCTTTCCCACCGGCATATCGGGGCAGGCGCTGGCCGGCCGCGCGCAGGTACAGGCCCAGAAGTTCGGCGCACGGCTCGCCATCTCGCGGCCGGTGGTCCAGTTGCATTGCGCCGACCACCCCTATCGGCTGGAGCTGGAGGGCGGCCAGTTCGTTTCCGCGCGCAGCATCGTCATCGCCACCGGGGCGCGCTACCGCAAGCTCTCGGTGCCCAACTATGAGCGGTTCGAGGGGCAGGGCATCCATTACGCGGCCACGGCGATGGAAGCGAACCTGTGTTCGGGCGAGGAGGTGATCGTCGTCGGCGGCGGCAATTCCGCCGGCCAGGCTGCAGTCTTCTTGTCGCGGACGGTCGCTCACGTCCACATTCTCGTCCGCGCGCCCGGGCTTGCGGCGACCATGTCTGACTATCTCGTCCAGCGCATCGCCATGTCGCCGCGCATCACGCTTCACACCCATACCGAGATCACGGGCCTGGAAGGCGACCGCGGCCTGCGTGAGGTCACGTGGACGGACAGGCGCTCTGGCGAGAGCGAGACGCGGACCATCGGCAATGTCTTCGTGATGATCGGCGCGGAGCCGAACACCGACTGGCTGGTCGGCTGCCTGGATCTCGACGAGAAGGGCTTCGTGCGCACCGGCAAGGCATGCTCCAAGGCTGCCGCAGCGACGTTCGAGACCAGCCGGCCGGGCATCTATGCCGTGGGCGACGTGCGGTCGGGCTCCATCAAGCGCGTCGCGTCCAGCGTGGGGGAGGGGTCGATCGTGGTCTCCGCCGTTCACTCCTATCTCGCTCCTGTCGAGGCCTGAATGGCGGATTCACACCATCTCCTGGCGACGCTCGTCCCCGTCATTGTCCTGCTGGCGCTGGGCATCGTCGCGGCCGTCGGGAGCCGGGCCGTCGGACTGAGCCCCATCGTCGGCTATCTCGCGCTCGGGCTCGGCATGAAGGCGAGCGGGTTCGGCATCCTGTCCGATGCCGGCACCATCGCGCTGCTGGCCGAGCTCGGCGTCGTCTTCCTGCTTTTCGACATCGGGCTGCACTTCTCCCTGAAGCATGTCCGCGAGCAGGCGAAGGATATCTTCGGGTTCGGGCCGGTGCAGGTCATCGCCTGCACGCTCGGCTTCGGGCTCATCGGCATGGCGCTCGGCATGGCCGCGCTCCCCGCCTTTCTCGTGGGCGCGATCCTTTCGCTGTCGTCGACGGCCGTGGTGGCCCGCCTCATCGCCGAGCGGCACCAGCAGAACTGTCCGGTGGGGCTCACCGCCACCGCCATCCTGATCTTCCAGGACGTCGCCGCGATCTTCCTGCTCATCATCGCGGGCGCCCTCGACGGCGGCACGGCCACGATGCTCCCCACCGCCGGGCTCGCGCTGGTCAAGGCCGCCGCGGCATTCGGCATCGCCGTGCTGCTCGCCCGCTTCGTCGTCCGGCCGCTCTTTTCCATCATCGCGGCAGGACGCAACGAGGAGGTGTTCACCGCGACGGCGCTTCTCGTTGCCCTGGCAGCCGGCTGGGCGACGGGACACGCCGGCCTGTCGCTGACCCTCGGGGCCTTCCTGGGTGGCATGATCATCGCCGAGACACCGTTCCGCGTCATCATCCAGTCGGAGATCAAGCCGTTCCGCTCGCTGCTGCTGGGCTTCTTCTTCATCTCGGTGGGCCTGTCGCTGGACCTCGGCGTCCTCGCCCAGTCGTGGCACTGGGTCATCGCGATCGCAGTCGGCCTCGTGGCGGTGAAGATCCTCTGCAACGCAGCCGCCAGCCTCGTCTTCGGCTGGTCCGTCCCGGGGTCGACGCAGCTTGCCTTCCTGCTCGCGCAGGGATCGGAGTTCGCCTTCGTCGTCCTGAGCCTTCCGCCGGTGCGGGCCCTCGTCGGCGACGCGACCACGTCCGTTCTCGTGGCCGCCGTGGCCCTGACCCTCGCCGTCACGCCGAACCTCGCCGAAGCCGGACGGGCGCTCGCGGGCAGGCTGCGGCGCAGGCGGCAGGTCACCTCGGACCCCGAGCTGCAACCGCGCGACATGCCCGGCCCGGTCTTCATCGTCGGCATGGGCCCTGTCGGCCGGACGCTCGCCGACGCGCTCACGGAGTTCGAGATCGGCTATGCCGCGGTCGAACGCGACCAGCGCCAGTTCGCGCTGGCGGTGGCCGATGGCTATGCCGTCGCATTCGGCGACGCCTCGGATCACCGCATCTGGGAGCCGCTCGCCATGCAAGGCCGGAGGATCACGGTGATCACGGCGCCGCGTTTCGAGACGTCGCGGGAGATCTCGCCGCTGATCACCCGGCTCTTCCCCAACCTGAAGCGCTTCGCCGTCGTGACCACCGAGGCAGAGAGGGAGCAGTTCGCCGAAATCGGCATGAACCCCATCCTCGACCGCAGCCGTCCGCCGGGCCTCGACGTCGCCATGACGGTCCTGACGGAACTCGGCGTCGAGGACGAGAAGATCGGCGACTGGATGCGGATGACGCAGGAACGCCTCTCCGCCTCGCGGGAGGACATTCTCCAGGCAGCGGAGTAGCGGCTCAGCTCATCGTCACGACGTGGACCTCGCCGTCTCGGCGCAGGATGGACGTGACAACGTCCTCTCCCTCTCGCCGGAGCGCGACGTCGAGGCGAGCGGTCCCGAGCGACAGGCCGCGCAGCACGACCTCGCCGAGGAAGTCCGGCAGCACCGGACGGTCGAAGACGACGCGGCGCTCCGCCACCTCGAAGCGCAAGCCGAGGCAGGACTGCAGCAGGGAGAGTGGCGCGCCCGCTGCCCAGGCCTGAGGCGAACAGGCGACGGGGTAGAAGGTCGGCCCCCGGCTGCGCTGGCGCGGGAAGCCGCAGAACAGCTCCGGCAGGCGGCGCAGTTCCATATAGGTCGAGGCGGCGAAGAGGCCCGACAGGATCCGGCCGGCCTCCCTGCGCATTCCGAAGCGGGCGAGGCCGGCGCCCACCAGGGCGTTGTCGTGCGGCCAGACTGAGCCGTTGTGATAGCTCATCGGGTTGTAACGCGGCTCGGTGTTCGGGATGGTGCGCACGCCCCAGCCCGAGAAGGACGACCCGTCCATCAGCGCGGACGCGACGGACGACACGCGCCCGTCCAGCGCCAGCCCGGTCAACAGGGCGTGCCCAGCGTTCGACGAGCGGACCCGGCAGGGCCGCTTGTCGCCGTCGAGCGCGATGACGTAGGTGCCGAGGCCGGCATCCCAGAAGGTTTCGTCGAACCGGATGCGCAGCCGCTCGGACCGATCCTCGAGCCCGGCCGCCCGGGCGTGGTTTCCGAGTGCGCGCGCAAGAGCGGCGGCGGCCATCCACGCCCCATAGGCGTAGGCCTGCACTTCGGCGAGCGCAATGGGGCCGCGGGCAAGAGTCCCGTCCTCGTGAAAGACGGAATCGTGGCTGTCCTTCCAGCCCTGGTTGATCAGGCCTTCCGCCGTGCGCCGGCCATACTCGACGAAGCCGTCGCCATCGCGGTCTCCGTCCCCGTCAATCCAGTCGAGGGCTGCCTCGACGTGCGGCCACAGCGTGCGGATCGTTGCGAGGTCGCCCGTACGCTCCAGATAGGCGCCGGCCAGCATCACGAACAGCGGCGTCGAGTCGACGCTGCCGTAGTAGCGGCGGAACGGCACCTCGCCGAGCTCGGCCATCTCGCCGTAGCGCACCTCGTGCAGGATCTTGCCCGGCTCGGCATCTGCAGCCGCGTCGCTGTGCGTCGCCTGGTTCGCCGCCAAATGGAGGAGAACGCCGCGCGCGAGAGCCGGATCGAACCAGAGCGTCTCGAGCGCCGTGATCAGCGCGTCGCGGCCGAACACGGTGCTGAACCACGGGATGCCGGCATAGGGATATGGACCCTCCGGCGTGTTCGTCGTCAGCATGCGGATATCAGCCACGCTGCGGCGGACCATCTCGTTGAAGACGTCGTGCGAGCTGTCGACGGAGGTTGCCCGTGCACTCGCCGCACGCTGGGAGCGGCGGGCATCGCGCAGCGCGACGAAGAAGCTCCGCTCGGGGCTCACCGCGGACGGCGCGCCGGCGCAGCGGATCTCGACGAAGACGAGACGCGTGGTGCGTGGCTCGAGGTCGAACGTGAATTCGGCGTGGTCCGGCCCCAGGCGGTCGGGTTCGGGGTGGAAGCGGAGGGCCGTCTCGCGCCTGATTCCGTCGAGGCCGACATAGGCGAGGCGCACGCCGTCCGGTCCCTCGAGCTCCGGCTGGAGCATCTGGCCGCGGCGGGTGCGCGTCGTGCCGCGCACTTCGAAGAGGTCGGCGAAGTCAGCAGCGAAGGCGATGCAAATACGGATCCGCCTGGGCGACTCGTCGAAATTGCTGACCGAGACGCGTTCGAAGCAGCCCGCCCTCCACAGGAAGCGCGAGCGCCTGAGATGGATGAGGTCGTGCTCAAGCACCATGTGCCCGGCCTCGTCGCGGAGGTCGGGATTGGTAAGGTCGCAGGTGAGGGTGGCGTTGTCGTCGCGCAGCGTCGAGGACAGCAGGATCGGGCGGCGGTCGTCGATCGTCAGGACGAGATGCGAGAGATGCCGCGTGTCGCGATAATAGACACCCTCGGCGCTGCCCGGTCCGGCCAGGGCGTCGCCATTGTGGTCGAAAACGGCGAAGGTATCGTCGTGCTTGAGAACCCGCGGCCGGCGCTCCTGGAGGGATGCGGTCGCGGGGATGAAATACTGTCCGAGCTCACCGGCTTCGGACGCGGCCTGCGGGCGCGCATCCGCGCCCGCCTCGCGAGCATGCTCCATGCCGGATCTCCGTTCCGCGGCCGGGCTTTCGCTGGTCAGGCGACCACCTGAAGGCCGACATCCTTGCCGCGTGCGCGGCGAAGATGCGCGGCTTCCGTGCGGACGCCGGCGAGGCCCCGGTAGAGGGACACGTAATCTTCCGCCATTCTCCTGGCAGTGAAGCGTGTCTCGAAGGTGGCGCGGACGCGGCTCCTGTCGAGATCTCTCAGGCGATCGATGGCGGCGACGGCCTCGTCGACCGTCGAAACGATCCGGCCCGTCACGCCGTCGTCGATCACCTCCGGTACCGAGCCGCAGCGGAATGCGATGACGGGCGTGCCACAGGCCATGGCCTCGATCATCACGACGCCGAAGGGCTCCGGCCAGTCAATGGGGAATAGGAGAGCGGCTGCGCCGCCGAGAAACTCGGCCTTTTCCGCCTCGTTGATCTCTCCGATGAACTCGACATTGGGATAGGCGCTTACCATGGGGCCGATCACGTCGTCCCAGTAGGCCTGGTCGGCGCGGTCCACCTTGGCCGCCATCTTGAGCCGCATGCCGGTGCGCGCGGCGATCTCGATCGCGCGGTCGGGACGCTTTTCGGGCGAGATGCGGCCGAGGAAGGCGAGATAGGGATCTTTGGGCGCGGGGGTGAACGGGAGGAGCGACTCCGGCAGTCCGTGGAACACGGTGCCGACCCAGTTCACGGGCGGCATGGGCTTGCGTTGATCGTCCGAGATGGAGACCAGCGGAAATTCCGGGAAGACGGAATAGAAGGGCGTGAGGTCCGCGAGATCGAGCCGGCCGTGGAGGGTCGTGAGCGTCCTGGCGGCGATGTCCCGCATCACCGGGAAGTGCAGCACGTCGACATGGAAGTGGAGCACGTCGAACTCGTTGGCCCGGCGGCGGACCTCGTCCAGCATGATCATGTGGTACGGGATGGGGTCGCGTACCGACGGGTTCAGCCGAAGGGCGATGTCGCAGCACTTCACCAGCGTGGCATCCGTCCTGGAATCGCCACTGGCGAACAGCGTCACGTCATGGCCCTGGCGCACCAGTTCCTCGGTGAGGTACGACACCACCCGTTCCGTTCCACCGTAAAGGCGTGGCGGGCAGCTCTCATACAGGGGAGCGATCTGGGCGATCTTCATAGGCTGGCCTCCTGTGCGGCTGCCCGCGCTTCCGGTGGACCGTTGTTGATCCCGGGGCAGGCCTGTCTACGTAACCGCAGGTCTGGAAAGCGCGAACGCCGCGGGTTTGTTCCGTAGTGCACACCAAAATGTGCATGCTCGACCTCAAGTCGTGGTTGAGCCAGGGCGAGCTTACCACGAAAATTCAATGTGTTAGTTGGTTAAGTTTAGATTATCGCTGCAGCCGCCCGGCATCTGACGTCCTGCGCTCCGCATGCCGGTATTTGCAGCACTGCAAGGATCTTGCACTGGTACCGATCGGTCACGTGCGCCATCTCAGCCGTAACGAGGCAATCGCCTCCAACGCAACGAGGTTCGCCATGAGCACCAGCGGAATCCACCATGTCACCGCCATTTCCGGGCCGGCCCGGCGCAATCTCGCCTTTCACTCGGGCGTCCTCGGCCTGCGGCTCGTCAAGAAGACGGTGAACTTCGACGATCCCGGCACCTGGCATCTCTACTTCGGTGACGAGGCAGGCCGGCCGGGCACCATCCTCACCTTCTTTCCGTGGGAGAACGCGGCTCCCGGCCGCCTCGGCGTCGGCGAGACGCAAGACACCCTGTTCCGTATCCCCGCCGCGTCGGTCGGCTACTGGACACACCGGCTCATCGAGAAGGGCGTTGCGCACGACCCGGCCGAGAAGCGCTTCGGACAGACGCTGTTGCCCTTCCGGGACCCGGACGGGATGAGGTTCGCACTCGTCGCGGTGGCGGGTGCGGAGGATGAGCCTGGATGGGGCGGCGGCGAGGTTCCCGCCGAGCACGCCATTCGTGGCTTCCACGGCGTCACCCTGCTTCTCGAGGAGGCCGGGCCGACGGCCGAGGTGCTGCAGCGCGTGTTCGGCTTCGAGCCGGGCGGTGTGGAAGGAGCGATCCATCGCTTCGTCGCGCCGGGAGTGGTCCCCGGCGGCATCGTCGACCTGCGCGAGGCAGGTGGCTTTCCGCGCGGGCGGCAGTCGGCGGGATCGGTGCACCACGTCGCCTTCCGTGCCGCAAACGATGCCGAACAGGATGAGATGGTGCGTCGGCTGGGCGAACTCGGCATCCGCGCGACCGGGCAGAAGGACCGCAATTACTTCCGGTCCGTCTACTTCCGCGAGCCCGGCGGCGTGCTGTTCGAGATCGCGACGGACGATCCCGGCTTTGCCGTGGACGAACCCGCCGCGGAACTCGGCCACGCTCTCAAGCTGCCGGACTTTCTCGAAGCCCGGCGGACCCAGATCGAGGCCGTGCTTCCCGACCTCGGCTGACGACGAGCCGCGGGCCTGCTCCGGCGGGCCCGCGGCTCAGCCGTTCACCGGCGAGCGGAAGAGCCGCCCCTTCTCCGTCCACGCGATGATCGCCAGCGTCGCGAAACCGCAGAAGAGATAGCCGGTCGACAGCGGCACGAGCGTGCCGTCATAGGCTTTGCCGGTGACGAAGCCGATGCTGACCGCCACGAGCGTGGTGATCGACCCGAACAGCGAGGAGGCCGTGCCGGCCTGACGCGCCTGCGGCTCCATGGCGAGGGAATTGAAGTTGGAGAAGATCATTCCGACGAGGAACATGATCCCGGCCAGCAACGCCATGAAGGGAACGAAGCCGAGAAGGCCGAGGCGCGCCAGCACGGCCATGATCAGCGCAAGCGTCGTGAAGACCACCACGGCGCCGTGGCTGAGAACGCGCATGCCGAGGCGGCCGACCAGCCGGGAGTTGAGGAAGGACGACAGCGACATTGTTGCCGCCACCCCGGCGAACGCCAGCGGAAACAGGGCGCCGAGGCCGAAGATCTCCGTGAAGAGCTGCTGCGCCGACACGAGGAACCCGAACATGGCGCCGAACATCGCGCCGCCTGCCAGGGCGTAGCCGATTGTCTGGCGCGTGGTGAGGACGCTCCAGAACGTCGTTGCGAGGTCACGCGGGGCGATCGAGCGGCGCATCTCGCGCGGCAGGGTTTCGGGCAGCCTCAGCCCGGCCCAGACCGCCATGACGAGCCCGAAGACGGTAAGCAGCGCAAACACGGCACGCCAGGGCGCGAACAGGATGACCATCTGCCCGATGGAGGGCGCCAGAACCGGAACCGCCATGAAAACGGTCATGGCAAGCGACATGACGCTGGCCATGCGCCGGCCGCCATAGCAGTCGCGCACGATCGAGGTCGTGATGACCCGGGGAACCGCCGAGGCGAGCCCTTGGACGATCCGGGCGACCAGCAGCGCAGCGAAGGTCGGCGCCGCCATGCAGGCGATGCCGCTGCCGACGTAGAGCGCGAGCCCCGTCAGCAGCACGGTGCGGCGGCCGAAGCGGTCTGAGACCGAACCGATCAGCAGCTGGCCGACGCCGAAGCCGAGGAGGTAGGCGGTGAGCACGCCCTGCCGGTCGTTCTCGTCGACCACGCCAAGCGAGTTGCCGATCTCGCGCAGGGCCGGGAGCATGCTGTCCATGGCCATGGCGTTCAGTGCCATCAGCCCGGCGACGAGCACGACGAATTCCTTGAACCCCATGGGCGCATGGGCGGGCGGCGCCGCGATGTCGGCGAGGGGCTTTTGAGGCGCGTTCATGGCTTGCACGCGTTGTGCGGCCCCGGCGCCCTTCTGGCAAGCCCACCCCCGGCATGGCAGCCGGGCGGAACCTCACATTCAGGCGAGGGCGTCGAGCCGGTCCAGGAGCCTGTCGTAATGGCTGGTGAGTTGCGGGGCCAGGCGCTTGCATTCGTGGATCAGCATCCGTGCCTCGCCGGCGCGCTCCGGACCGTCGCGCATGGCGGCGAGCATGCGTGACTGCGTGTCCAGGAGCGCGATCACCTGTGGGTCGCCGGCATGGGCCGCGTCGGCCAGCACCGTGTGCACGGCAGTCGCCTCGCTGCGCCCGCGCACCGCGATCCTGTCGAGTTCCACCAGGACGTAGCGGTCCTTCACGGCAGCCGCGGTCCCCGGTCCCAGGATGAGCTTCACGCCGAGATCCTTGGTGAGGCTTTCCAGCCGCGAGGCGAGGTTCACGGGGTCGCCGAGGACCGAATAGTCGTAGCGCCAGCGCGAGCCCATGTTGCCGACCACGCATTCGCCCGTGTTGATCCCCACGCCGACCGCCAGCTTGGGGGCCGGGCCGTCCCAGCTTGCCGCAAGCTCCTCGTTGACCCTCTCCACGGCGCCGGACATGGCGAGCGCGGCACGGACCGCCGCCGCCGCGTGGTCGGGATGCGGCAGGGGGGCGTTCCAGAACGCCATCACGCAGTCGCCCATGTATTTGTCGATGGTGCCTTTCTCGGCCAGGACCTCGGCCGTCAGCGCGTCGAGGAGGCGATTGACGACGCTCGTCAGGCGTTGTGGCTGGTCCTTGAGCTTCTCCGAAAGCGAGGTGAAGCCGCGTACGTCGCAGAACAGGATTGTGAGCCGCCGCAACTCGCCGCCCAGCCTGAGCGCCGAGGGATCCCGCGCCAGCTGCTCGACCAGTTCGGGCGCGACGTAGCGGGAGAAAGCCTCGGACACGGCCCGCCTCTGCTGGCGTTCGAGCGCGTAGTCGAGCCCGAACCGGATGCCGAAGACGCCGAGCGCCGCCGCGGAGGGCAGGGCGGGGGAGACGAACACCCTGCCGTAGCGCAGCAGCATCCAGCTGGCGGCCACGAGCAGGACGATGCTGCCCGCGGCTGCGATGCCGGTGCGCCAAGAGGTCTGCCGCCCCGCCGCCAGCCCGGCAGCGAGCGCAGCCAACAGGACGATGCCCGCCACTGCCGCGCGGCCCAGCGGAACGGCCCAGAACTGCTCCCGCAGATTGTCGATGATCGTGCCGTGCACCTCGACACCGGCCGTCAGCCGTCCCGATGTCAGCGTGTACGGGGTGACGAAGGCGTCCGAGCCGCCCGTCGCGACGTCGGGCGCGTTCTTCAGGCTCAGACCGACGAGCACCGTCTGGCCGGCCAGACGCCCCTTGGGCAGATAGCGGAGGGGGTCGAGGGCCTGGTAATAGGAAATGGTGGGGTAGGTGCGGGGATCGCCGAAGAACTGGATGAGGGCACCCTCCGGCACTTCGCCGGCGGGGTGGCCCGCGGCTGCCAGGACTCTTGCGGCAAAGCTGTCCGGGGAGACGGGCATCCGGCGCAGCGCCCCGTCGCCGTCGAGAACGAGCGAGGTCAGCCCGGAACGCGCGCCCGACGCGGTGAGCGCCGGCAGCGGCCCGACGCGGGAGACCTGGGTTCCCTGTTCGAGGGTGAGGGTTTCCTCGTCAGCAGCCAGCACCACGTCCGGTCCCATGGCGCGGGCGAGCGCGGCGTCCTCGTCCGGGGAGGACGGTTCGGCGAAGAGGATATCGAGGCCGATCACCTTGGCGCCCGCTGCCCGCAGGCTTTCCACCAGCTTCGCGTGCAGGCTGCGCGGCCACGGCCATTGCCGGCCGAGCTCGGCGAAGGAGGGCTCGTCGACCGCCACGACCACGACGCCCGGTGCTGCCGGGCGAGGCGGGGCGACGACAGACAGGAGGTCCCAGGTTCGCGCCTCGACCAGCCGGTACGCATCGGTTGCGCCCAGCGTGAGAACCACGGCCGACGAGAGCAGGGCAGGGCCGAGGATCCGGGCCGCAAGGGAGGAGCGCAGCTCCCGCGCGCCCGAGGCGAGCGCCGCGAGGAGCCCGCGCGAGCCCATCAAAAGCGGCCCTTCACCGTGGCCACGAATGTGCGTCCGCTGCCCTCCAGCGGTGCGACCGCGGGTGTGCTGACGAGCACCGGGTTGTTGGGCAGGACCTGCACCGATGCCGCCGAGCCCGGGGCCAAGTCATATTGCCGGTCGAAGATGTTGAGGACGGCGAAGCTGACATAGAGGCGCCTGTCCGGTGTCTCGTAGGACAGGTAGGCGTCCGTGGTGGCGAACGCCTTCAGCTCCGCCCCCAGCAAGTCGCCGGCGCGCTCGCCGACATAGGTCGTGGCCAGCGTGAAGCGGATGCGGCTCGGGTGCAGGAAGGTGAACCCCGCCCGGGCAAAGCGGTCGGGAACACAGGGGATGTCCCGGCCGACGAGCCCCGGCGTCTTGTTGTCGGACTGCGACGCGCCCACCGTGCCGAACACGCCGATGCCGCCGGGCAGCCAGATGTTGGCGCTGGCCGCGACGGTGTCGACGGTGCCCTTGACCACAGGCAGCGAGTCCAGCGTGTCGGGCACTCCGATGGAAAGCCCGTCGATCTTCTGGTGCTGGTAGTCCACCGCGGTGAAGAGGTGCGACGTCCATTCCGCGTCCCAGCGGACCGCGGCCGTTTCGGTGCGCGAGCCGATCGTCACGGGCAGCGTGTTGGGGATGAGACCCACCGTCGCAATGGGTGCGAGCGTGAAGGAGCCCGACACGAGCTCCGAGTCCTGCCGCCACATGGCGCGGAGCCACTGCCCCTCGATCGGCGAGACTGCAACGCCGATGCGCGGATCGAGGTGCTGCTCGGTCTCGCCTGCTCGGCGCAACTGCACGCCCTGCAGGCCGGCCTGGGCCTCGAACCTGTCGGACGGGCGCCAGAACGCGTCCGCGTACAAGCGTCCGGCCTGGATGTTGCTGTCGGTCCGCGCGAAGTCGCTCGTCGCGTTCGTGAAGGCGAAGATGGGAATGGCGAGGGTCGTGTCCTGGCTCTGCCAGGCGTTGACCTTCGCAAACTGGCCTTCGGCGCCATAGCGGAGCGTGACATCGTCGATGCCGTAGCTGTGCCCGATGGTGGCGACGACGCTGTCGACCGTGGCTTTCTCGCGCGTGGCGGTGTCCAGCGTCGTCGGCAGCTGGAAGCCGAAGAAGTCGAGGGAGCCGAGATAGGACCTGCTCCGGTCCTGAAGCTGCGAGGCGCGCGTGCCGACGACAGCCGCGTTCAGAACGTTGCGATACCCGAAGGTGTGGCTGAAGCCGGCGCCGACCTGCGCGGCGTCCTGCTTGCTGCCGTCGGTCGCGACCTGGGCCCCGTCGCGGACGGAGAGGTCGGGCTCGTTCTGCGTCGCCGTTCCCCAGAACAGCAGGCGGTTTGCTGCGCTGGGCTCGACGCCGACGAAGACGGTGGCGGTTTTGGCTTCCTCCCCCAGCACTTTCCGGGGATCGCTCGTGCGAACGGTGCCGAACTGGGCGGAGAAGGAGACGGGTGTGGGATCGTTGCTGTAGCCCTGCACGTTCACGTCTGCAGCCCAGCCGGTCTTGCCGTCGCGGGCAATGACGCTGCCGCCGATCTCCACGTCCAGGAATGGCCGGCGCAAAAGGTCGATGCGGCCGATCCGGCCCGACACGGCGAGTGGATCCAGCAGCGCGCCCTGCAGCACGAGGTTCAGCGAGGCAAGGTCGTACTGCCCGGCGAAGCCTTCCAGCGGGTCCTGCCGCGTGAAGAACGGCGCATATCGTCGGTTCTGTGCCTGGTCGAAGTAGCCGGACGCCTCGAACGGATCGAACACCCGGTCGCCGTAGAACCGGCCCCACTGGTCGAGGTCGATGAGGCGATAGGCGTCGGCGAGATAGCTGCCGCCCTGCCGCGTCGTCGCCAGCGGAGAGAAATAGCCGCCCCGCGCGCGGAACCGGCGCACGGCCTCGCGGGCGTTGAGAATGGCCTGGTCGGCCTGGTCCTGGTCGATGGCGATTGCGGTGCGGGCCAGTGCCGTCACGGGATCGTTGGGGTCGAGCCGGTCGGCATTGTCGAAGGCCTGCTGCGCGAGGGCCTCGTCGCCGGCCTGGTACTGCGCGATGGCGACGCCCAGCAGCCCCTGTGCATAGGCCGGGTTTGCCGCGGACCCGGCGAGCAGGAACTCGAGGCCCTTCGCCTGGTCACCCTTCTGCAGGAAGTAGCGGCCCTTGGCGGTATACGCGACGTAGAATCCGGGATCGAGCGCGAGCGCCTTGTCGATATAGCCGATGGCCTCGTCGAGCCGGCTCTGGTCGAGCAGCAGAATGGCGTAGTTGGCGAGCGGCACGGGATCGTTGGGATCCACGGCGATGGCGCGCTTCAGGGCCTCCTCTGCCTCGAGGGTGGCATCCTTCGCCTCGAGCGCAAGCCCGAGAGCGTTCCAGTTCTCCGAGTTGCCGGGCGCTATCTCCGTCGCGCGTCGCAGATCGGCGATGGCGCCGTCGATGTCGCTATCGATGTCTGCCCGAAGGTAGCCGGAGGCGAGAAGCGTGTCGGGATCGTCGGGATCAATGGCTTTGGCGCGGTCCACCGCCGCCTTCATCTCCTCCCTGCGGTCCAGGGTGAGGGCGACCTGGGCAGAGAGAACTTGATACTGGACGTTGCCGCCGTGCCTCGCCTCGTTCTTCTTCAGGATTGCGGCCGCCGCCTGGAGATCCTCGGCGAAGCCGGTCACATAGGCATCTGCCATCACGGCCCACGGATCGCTGGCCGGAAAGCGCGGGCGCGGCTGCACCTTGCGCGGGTCGGCCAGCGAAGCGGCGATGTAGCGGCCGTACTCGGCCACGATCGCCCGGCGGCCGGAGAGACCGGGGCGCGCTTTGGCGAAGAGGGCCGCGGCTTCCTTGTAGTTGCGCTCGGCCCCGGCGAACAGCGCATCCAGCAGGACGGCCCGGGCGCGCTGGCTGGCGTTCAGCCCTTGTGCACGGGCCCTCGCCAGAGCCTCCTGCGCGGCAGGCGTCCCTTCCAGCCGGAGACGGGTCTCGGCCAGGGTCAGCCAGTCCTCGGCCGATCGTGCCTCGGCGGGCCGCTGCTCCAGCTGGGCCCGCTGTTGCCGCAATTGCCGGCCCTCGATGGGCGAGGCGGGGAGGGTTGTGAACGCGTCGCGGAGCGACAGGTGAAACAGCATCTGCTCGCGGTCTTTCGGGCGCACGAGCACGATCTTGGTGGGTGCCTGCCCGATCGCCGCCGTCGCGCCCTCGCCCTGGCGGACTGTCACGGAGCCTTGCGGGTTGGAGAGCACGACCTCGCCCTCCAGCACGACGAGCCCCGTGCGGCCGGAGCCGTCCACGGTCAGCGACCAGTCGGTGCCGCGAATGGCGGCTGCCGCCGCCGGCGTCTTCACGACGACGCTGGAACCGCCACGATTGGCGCGCGCCCACACATTGCCGACCGGAAGCGTCAGCTCGGTGGGAGTGTTCTCCGACGCCACCTCGTTGACGACCAGCGTCGACTGGCGGCCGACGCGGATCATCGTCTGGTCGGCGAACAGAAGGCCAAGCGTCCCGATCGTGTTGGTGCGCAGGGTGTCGCCGCCGAGGATGTCCTGCTTGATGCCTGCCCAGCGCCACGCCTCCTCGCGTGCGAAGCGCATCTCCTCGCCGCCCTTGGCGTCGACGATGCTGCCGGCGACCGGGGTGGAGCGGGCAACCGGGCTCTGTGCGAACGCTGGAAGCGCCGGGGCGAGCAGGGCGAGCGCCGTCGCCGCCATGAGGGCGCCTGTCCGCACCGGCAGGCAGCGCGTCATCCTGTTCCTCGTTCGATTCACGGATCGGGGCATCAGCCGTCTCCCCACGACCTCCCGGCCGCCGCCCGCAGCGTAGACGCCGCGGGGAGCCGAAGGAATTGAGTCTGTTGAGTTAGTTGAGCAAAACGCCGGCAGCGTTGCTTCAGCGCGACACGCCGCTCAGAAGGCTGAGCGGCCGAGGCCGATGGCAAGAGCCCATGGCAGGGCGGTGGCGAGGAGCGCGATCAGCGACCGCTTCAGGCAGGCGAACTTGGTGGTCAGGATGGCGGCGTTGACGTGGCACTGCGAGAGCAGGTCGTCGAGATACCCCGTGTCGTCGAGCCCGGTGAAACGGCGCCGGTACTCGTCGAGGTCCATGCGAGAAATCGTACCGAAGAAGCAGATCGACGGCCTGTGAACGTGAATGCGCGGGAACTGGCTGCGCAGCAGCTGGAAGAGCACGAAGGCGAAGCCGGTGGCCGTGAGGAGAACGACGGGAAGGAGGTGCGCTGGCCAGCGCGACAGCGGAGGCAACGAGGCGGAGAGCGCGCCCATCATGGCGAGGGTGACGCCGAGCACGCCGGCGCTTCGGGAATCGTGGCGGCCAATCCACTCCAGCATGCGCTGGAGGTTGCGTTCCGCCCTCAGGATCGCTTCCGCAGTCATCATTCCTCGCCCGTTCATTGTGGCAGGGCGCGCGCGGCCGAGTGATGGCCGGGCCCCTGTCCAGTTTCTTCCGGTGCGGGCTCCCGGTTACGCAACAATGCGCGACCGGTTGAGCCTCGGGCAGGGGTTAGCTGGGGCGAGAGGAACCGCGATGTGCGCTGACGCACGCAGCCACGATTATGGCGGCGTGCCAGGCTTCGGCTGACAAAAAGACAGCCCCGGACGGGGGCTGCGCGAGGGATACGGAAGCACGCAATCAAACCGGGCGGTCAGGCTGAACTTCGACCGGCCTGTGTTTGAAAAAGGGCAAGGCATTCCTCCTATGATAGGCTCGCGCTTGCATGCGATGCAGGCCGTCGTATGTCACAGGAGGCGCCCCTTCCGGCGCCGCGGGAACCGCCTGATGCCCTTTTCCTCCGCATACCGGCATGGATTTGCAAGGGTAGCGGCCTGCACGGCGCGCGTGCGCATCGCCGACCCCGTGACCAACGCGCAGACGGTCCGGCTGATGGCGGAGACCTGCCACGACAGGGGCGTGGCGCTGGCCGTGTTCCCGGAACTCGGCATTTCCGGCTACGCCATCGACGACCTGCTGCTGCAGGACACGCTGCTGGACGCTGTCGAGAAGGCCGTGGCGGGCCTTGCGGACGCGACGGCGAACATTCGCCCGCTGCTGCTCGTGGGCGCGCCGGTCCGCCACGCCGGGCGGCTCTATAACGCGGCCATCGCCATCCAGGGCGGCCGGATCCTGGGCATCGTGCCAAAGGTGCACCTGCCCAACTACCGCGAGTTCTACGAGCGCCGGCACTTCGCCTCCGGCGAGGGGACGGATGGGAGCACGGTTGGCTTCGCCGGGCAGGAGATCCCGTTCGGGCCCGACCTCCTGTTCGCCGCCGAGGACGTGCCCGGGCTGGTGATCCACGCCGAGGTCTGTGAAGACCTCTGGGTGCCCGTTCCCCCCAGCTGCCTGGGCGCGCTTGCGGGCGCGACCGTGCTCGCCAATTTGTCGGCCAGCAACATCACGATCGGCAAAGCCGATACGCGGCGCCTGTTGTGCCAGTCGCAGTCGGCCCGCTGCATGGCCGCCTATCTCTACTCGGCATCGGGGGTAGGCGAGTCGACCACCGACCTCGCCTGGGACGGGCAGACGTCGATTTTCGAGAACGGGGTCGTCCTGGCCGAGACCGGCCGGTTCCCCGAGGGCGACCAGATGGCGGTCGCCGATGTCGACCTCGACCTGATCCGTCAGGAACGCGCGCGGCAGGGCACCTTCGACGACAACCGGCGTGTGCTGGGTGTCGAGCCGAAGGGCTTCCGTACAGTGACGTTCCGCGTCGACCCGCCGCTTCGCGACATCGGGCTGGCCCGCAAGGTCGACCGCTTTCCCTTCGTGCCCGACGACCCCGCCCGCCTCGCGCAGGATTGCTACGAGGCCTACAACATCCAGGTGGCGGGCCTCGCCCAGCGCCTCGCCGCCATCAAGGCGAAGGCGGTGACAATCGGCGTCTCCGGCGGGCTCGACTCAACGCAGGCGCTGATCGTCGCGGCCAAGGCGTTCGACCGCCTGGGCCTGCCCCGCACCGGCATCCTCGCCTATACAATGCCGGGCTTCGCCACGAGCGGCGAGACCAAGGGCAATGCATGGGCGCTGATGCGGGCGCTGGGCGTTTCCAGCCATGAACTCGACATCCGCCCGGCCGCCCGGCAGATGCTGGCCGACCTCGACCACCCCTTCGCGCGGGGCGAGGCCGTCTACGACGTGACCTTCGAAAACGTCCAGGCGGGGCTGCGCACCGACTATCTGTTCCGCCTCGCCAACCACCATGGCGGCATCGTCGTGGGCACCGGCGACCTGTCCGAGTTGGGACTTGGCTGGTGCACCTATGGTGTCGGCGACCAGATGTCCCACTACAACGTCAATTCCGGCGTGCCGAAGACGCTGATCCAGCACCTGATCCGCTGGGTGGCGGCGTCCGGCCAGTTCGACGACCCGGTTCCCGCGACGCTGGAAGCGATCCTCTCGACCGAGATCTCGCCGGAACTCGTCCCGGTGGCCGAGGGGGAGAAGCCGCAAAGCACGGAGGAGAAGGTCGGACCCTACGCGCTGCAGGACTTCAACCTGTTCTACACACTTCGCTACGGCTTCCGGCCTTCGAAGATCGCTTTCCTCGCCTGGCATGCGTGGGCCGACGCGTCTCGCGGCGACTGGCCGCCGGGCTATCCCCTGGAGAACCGGCCGTCCTATCCGCTGCCGGTCATCCGCAAATGGCTGGGCGTGTTCCTGGCGCGCTTTTTCGGGTTCAGCCAGTTCAAGCGCTCCGCGATGCCGAACGGACCCAAGGTCGCGGCGGGCGGGTCACTCTCTCCGCGGGGAGACTGGCGCGCTCCGTCGGACGGAAACGCCGACATCTGGCTCGAGGATCTCGATCAGCATGTTCCTGCCGATGATCCCGGTCCGCCGGCCGTCTCCGCCTGAGCGCGACGGCCTGCCATCCCCTGCCCGCGCCATCGCGGCCAGGGGACGTTGAACCGCTCACATGGACGAGAAGCCGCCCTCGATCATCACGCATTCGCCGTTGATCAGGTCGGCCGCGGGGGAGGCGAGGAACAGGCAGAGGTCGGCAACCTCGACGGGCTGGCCAAATCGTCCGAGCGGCGTCTTGTCGAGCATTGGCTTGCCCTTCGCGGGGTCGCCCCACACCTTCTGGCCCATCGGGGTCAGGATGACGGTCGGGCACACGGCGTTGACCTGAACGTTGTGGCGCGCCCACTCCGCCATCATCACCTTGGTCAGCATGTCGAGGCCGCCCTTGGAGGCGCAGTAGGCGGCATGCTGCTCGATGGCGATGGTGCCGGCCTGCGATGAGACGTTGACGATCTTGCCGCGCTTCTGCGCGATCATGCCCGGCGCCAGCGCCTGCGCCATCAGGAACGGCGCCCGCAGGTTGACGGCCATCGTCGTATCCCAGTCCTCGACCTTGGCCTTGTCGAGAAAGTCGTTCAGCGCGACGCCGGCATTGTTGACGAGGATGTCGATCGTTCCGAAAGCGGCCAGCGCTTCCTTGCCTGCGCGGCGGCAATCCTCGACCTTGCTGAGGTCGGCGATGATGGGAACGCAGCGCCGGCCATGGCCCTCGACGACCTTCCTGACCTCGGCGAGGCCGGCCTCGTCACGCGCAACGGCGGCGATGTCGGCACCGGCCTCGGCAAAGACCGCGCAGATTTCGGAGCCGATGCCCTTGGAGGCCCCGGTGACGACGGCGCGCTGACCAGCGATCGAAAAGCGTTCGGCCCAACCCATGTGCGTTCCCCTGGCCCTGTTCTTGTTTGAAGGCGGCCGAAGTCTAAGGGCCGCCGGACCTCAAGAGCAAGCAAGCCGGGCGCACAGCGCAAAGGAACTCGCGAGCACCCGGATGCGTTCCCCATGCCAGGCCAGCCTACGTGCAGGCCCTCGTCGCCCCCGCCTGCGACGACCGGACCACATCCCGTCCCGGATGCCTGCAAGGAGATCGACATGGCCACCACGGCGGACATCCCCGCCATCCTCTCGGCCCGCCGGGAGGAACTGGTTTCGCAATGGCTGACCGAGTTGCAGCGCACCGGCGCATCACAGGGAGGGCGGCTCCGCAACACGGACCTGGAAGGCGAGTGCCGGCGCTTCGTCGACCTCCTCCTGCAGCTCCTGCAGACGGGCGGCGGTCCCGGGCGCGCGGAAACGGAGGCCGTCACTGGCTTCCTCACCGACCTCAGCCGGGCGCGAGCGGCCCACGGATTCTCGCCGAGCGACACCGCCAACTTCGTTCTCGCGCTGAAGCTGCCCTGCTTCGCGGCGATCGAGGCCGCCCTGACCAACGATGCAGCCGGCATCGCCGCGGCCAACCGCGAGGTGACGGTCGTGCTGGACCGGCTGGCGCTCTTCACCATGGAAGCCTACCAGCGCAGCCGCGAGGAGATCATCATCCGCCAGCAGCGCGAGATCACCGAGCTCTCGACCCCCGTCGTCAAGCTCTGGGACGGCGTGCTGGCCCTGCCGCTGATCGGGACGCTCGACAGCGAGCGCACGCAGGTGGTGATGGAGAACCTCCTGCAGAGCATCCTCGACCACGCCGCCGAGATCGCCATCATCGACATCACGGGGGTGCCCACCGTTGACACACTGGTCGCCCAGCATTTGCTGAAGGCCATCGCGGCTGCGCGGTTGATGGGCGCCGACTGCATCGTCAGCGGCATCCGCCCGCAGATCGCCCAGACGATGGTGCATCTCGGCGTGGAGCTGAACGTCGTTTCCAAGGCGAGCCTTGCCGATGCGTTCGCCCTCGCCCTGGCGCGCATCGGCCGCCGGGTGACCAGCGTCGAAGCCGGTCACGCCTGATGGACCGCATTCCCATCCTGAAGATGGGCGACGCCCTGCTCATCACCATCCAGGTCGACATGCACGACAGGCTGGCGCTCGCGCTCGAGGAGGACCTCACGGCCGCCATCGCCCGCACGCACGCCGCCGGCGTCCTGCTCGACATCTCGTCGCTGGAGATCGTGGACAGCTTCATCGGTCGCATGCTCGACAACATCGCGGCAGTGTCGCGGGTGCTCGACGCCGAGACTGTCGTGGTCGGAATGAGGCCCGCCGTAGCCATCACCCTGGTGGAACTCGGCCTGTCGCTGAAGGGGGTCCGGACGGCTCTCAACGTCGAACGCGGGATGGCTCTCATCCGCCGCCGGATCGAGGAAAGGCAGGCGGTGCGTGGAGCAGGTCGTGCTCGTCACACGCGATGACGCCATGCCGATCCGCACGTCCGACGACGTCGTGCGGGTGCGTCAGGAAGTGCGGGCGCGTGCGGTTGAAGCCGGGCTCAGCCTCGTCGACCAGACCAAGATCGTGACGGCGGCCAGCGAACTCGCCCGCAATACGCTCGACTATGGCGGCGGCGGAACGGCGCGTGTCCAGTCCGTGCAGGACGGCATCCGCCGGGGTGTCAGGCTGGTGTTCGAAGACCAGGGACCAGGAATTCCCGATATCGAGCGGGCCCTGACCGATGGCTTCACCTCTGGCGGCGGCCTCGGCCTGGGTCTCGGCGGCGCGCGCCGGTTGTGCAACGAGTTCAGCATCGAATCGCAGGTCGGGGTCGGGACGACGATCATCGTGGCGCGCTGGAAATGACCACGCAGGCGCTCGCCGTTTCGCATTCCAGCCAGGTGGCGGAGGCCCGGCGCGCCGTGGTGGGGCTCGCAGCGGGGCTCGCCTTCGACGAAACCGATCGCGGCCGGGCTGCGATCGTCGCCACCGAACTCGCCACCAATCTCGTCAAGCACGGCGGCGGCGGCGAGCTGCTGGCCGCGAGCTTCGACGACGAGACCGGGTCGGGCCTCCAGCTCATCGCGCTCGACAAGGGCCAGGGGATCGCGCGGATCGCCGATGCCTTGCGCGACGGCTTTTCGAGCGCCGGCAGCGCCGGGCAGGGGCTGGGTGCGGCGCGAAGGCAATCGCAGGCCTTCGACATCGCGTCATGGCCCGGACAGGGCACCGCGGTGCTTGCCCGCCTGCGGGCAGGGCGCCACGCCCATGATGCACTGGATCCGTTTCCGACGGTCGCAGGGGTGGGCGTTCCCAAGCCGGGCGAGAGCGTCTGCGGTGACGACTGGTGGGGCATCAGGCTGGACGACCGCATCCATCTGCTCGTCGCCGACGGCCTGGGACATGGGCTGCTGGCCGCGCAGGCCTCGGGGGCTGCAGTCGGCGCCTTCCGGCAGGCGCCCTGGACCGGGATCGAGGAGATGCTCGGCCTGCTGCACGCCGCTCTCCGCTCGACGCGGGGGGCTGCCGTCGCAATCTCCGAGGTGGACCTGTCGTCGCGGACGGCGCGCTATGGCGGCATCGGGAACATCGCCGGGGCGATCGCCGCTTCGGACAGCCTGAAGCGCATGGTGTCCCACAACGGCACGGCGGGCCACACGCTGCAGAAGATCCAGGCATTCTCCTATGCCGTGCCGGACGCGACGCTGGTGATCATGCAGTCGGACGGTGTCTCGACCGGATGGAGCCTCGCCCGCTATCCCGGGCTCGCGAGCGCCCATCCCGCCCTCGTGGCCGGCGTGCTTTACCGCGACTTTGCGCGTGGGCGCGACGACGCCACGGTCGCTGTTGCGAGGACCGTGCGGTGAGCGTCCTGTTCTCCGCCCCGCTCGACCGCGAGGAGCAGGTCGTCACCCTGCGCCAGCAGGCGCGCGCTCTCGCTGCCCAGCTCGGCTATGACGGCAACGATCAGGTCCGCATCGCCACGGCGGTGTCCGAGATCGCCCGCAATGCCGTTCGCCATGGCGGTGGCGGCGGTGCGGAGTTCCGCGTCGAGAAGGAGGACGGCCACAGCGTCCTTTTGGTTCGCATCACCGACGACGGTCCCGGCCTGCCTGGAGTCGACAGCGATACGCCCGTTCCGGTTCCCACCCAGCGCGGCAGCGGGCTCGGGCTCGCCGGAGCCGCCCGTCTCATGGACAGGGTGGAGGTGGCCGGCCATCCGGGTGCCGGAGCGCGGCTCGACCTCGTCAAGCGCCTGCCCGGCAACGCGGATACCAGCGCGGCGCAGCGGGCGGTCGCGCCGGAGCTCGCGAAGTTCAGGGCCGCCGATCCCTACGCGGTGGTCACCGACCAGAATCGCGAGCTGATCCGCAGCCTGACGGAACTCACCGACCGCAATGCGGAGCTGGAGCGCATCAGCACCGAGCTGGAGGAAACGAACAGGGGAGTGGTGGCCCTCTACGCCGAGCTCGACACGCGCGCCGAACAGCTGCGGAAGGCGAGCGAGATGAAGAGCCGCTTCCTGTCCAACATGAGCCACGAGTTCAGGACGCCTCTCAACTCGATCCTCGCCCTCTCGCGTCTTCTCCTCGACCGCACCGACGGAGACCTGTCGGGCGAACAGGAAAAACAGGTCGGCTTCATCCTCCAGGCCGCGTCGAGCCTGCGGTCCATGGTCGACGACCTGCTCGACATCGCCAAGGCGGAGGCGGGAAAGCTGCAGGTTCGCAACGGCACGATGTCTGTGGCGGAACTCTTCGGGGCCCTTCGCGGCGCGCTCAAGCCCCTCCAGGTCGAGTCCGTCGCGCTCGTCATCGAGGATCCGCCGGCCGGGTTTCCCGACCTCGTCACGGACGAGGGAAAGGTGGCGCAGGTCCTGCGCAATCTCATCTCCAATGCCCTGAAGTTCACCGAGCGTGGTCAGGTTCGTCTCTGCGCCGATACCGACGGGACGTGGGTCACCTTCGCGGTGAGCGACAGCGGCATCGGCATACAGCCCGAAGACGTCGCTCGCATCTTCGACGAGTTCGAGCAGGTCGATGGCCGGCTGCAGGGCCGGCAGAAGGGCACGGGCCTCGGACTGCCACTGTCCCGCAAGCTTGCCGAGCTCCTCGGCGGCGGTATTTCCGTCGAGAGCGAACCCGGCAAAGGCTCGACGTTCCGGCTGCGGATTCCGCTCCGTTTCGGCGACGTTCCGGCCGGCAGCGCCCGGTCTCTTCTCGTCGTCGACGATCATGAGCCGTTCCGCTACGTCGTGCGTCAGGCCGCGCTCGCAAACGGTGTGACCCGGGTGCTGGAGGCAGCGAACGGGCAAGAGGGTCTCGCGGTGGCCCGCGCCGAAATGCCGGACCTCGTGGTGCTCGACCTTCAGATGCCCGGACTCGACGGCGAGGGGGTGCTGCGCGAGCTGCGGAGGGACAGACATCTCGCGGGCGTGCCGGTCGTGGTGCTCACGTCGCAGCCGATCACGCCCGAGTTGAGGCGCCGGCTGGACGGGGCACGCACCGTCCTGAGCAAGGACGACCTCACGCGCGACCTTCTGGGCGACCTGCTGGGCCTGCCGCACGGGCATCCCGGGGACCCTATTTAAACCGATGCAACTCACGCGCGTATTTTGTATGTCTCATCGAATGGGGGCGTCGGCCGGGGCAATCTAGGCGCCGGATGCGATGCCAGAGGGACCGGACGCTCCGTGAACACAGTGCGAATCCTGAGCGTCGACGACAACGAGGCGATGCGTTACGTCCGCCGCCGCGGGCTGGAACGTGCCGGTTTCGCAGTCGTCGAGGCAAAATCGGGCGAGGAAGCCCTGAAGGCTGCGGCCGAGCACCGGCCGGACCTCGTCCTGCTGGACGTCCGCCTGGGCGATACGAACGGCGGTGCGATCTGCCGCCAGCTGAAGGCGGATCGCCCCGGGCTCCCGGTGGTCCTGATCTCGGCGGCCGCCGTCCTGTCCGGCGATCGCGAGGGCGCCAGCCGGTTCGGCGCCGACGCCTATGTGACAGAGCCCGTGCGGGACGAGGATCTCGTGCGCCTGCTCTCGTCCCTGCTCGACAAGACCTCGCAGGCTAGCGCCGGCTGAACCGTTCCTCCAGCACGCGCCATTGGGCGGGGGCGGGGAGGCCGAAACGCAGCCGGTCCGGGTGCGCGGAGAACGCACGGACCAGGATCCCCGAAGCCCCCAGCCGGCGGAACCGCTCCTGCGCGTCGGAAGCCGTGGCCAGCCGGAACAGCGGCGTACCTCCGGCAGGCACCATTCCCCACTCCGCGAGCATGCCGTCCAGCCGCGCCGCGTCGGCGTGAAGCCGCTCGACCGTTGAGGCCAGCCACGCCCGGTCCGCCAGTGCGACACGCCCGGCGGCGACCGCCGGCCCGGAGACCGCCCAGGGCCCGAGCGCGTCCCGGACGGTCTTCGCCAGCGAAAGCGGGCCGATCAGGAAGCCGAGCCGGACACCGGCCAGCCCGTAGGTCTTGCCGAAGGAGCGGAGCACGACGGCGCCGCACTCCGCAGCCCGGGACGCGACGCTGGCTGCGGCGGGAAGCACGTCGGCGAAGGCCTCGTCCACGACCAGCAGCCGGTTCCGCGCCGCCATCTCCCGGGCAAGCCGGGCGAGATCGTCGGCAGGGACGAGCCGGCCGTCGGGATTGTTGGGGTTCACCACCACCGCCACGTCGGCCGCGGCGAGATCGTCGAGCTTCTCCACCGTGACGACGCGTGCGCCCCCGATCTCGGCCCATGTGCGCGCATGCTCCGCGTAGGTGAAGCCCAGGAGGGCGGCGTTTCCGGCCGGGACGATCCGCGGCAGCACCTGCAGCAGCGCCTGCGTGCCGGGAGCCGCCACGACGGACCCAGGATCGGCGCCCCAGGCCGCCGCGGCCGTCTCCTCCAGCGCGCGGACCTCGGCGGGCTCCGGCAGCCGTGTCCAGGCCTCCGCGGGCAGGTCCGGGAGAGGGTAGGGGACGGGATTGATGCCGGTCGAGAGATCGATCCACGGCTCGGGAGCCAGCGGCCAAAGGCTGCGGGCGACGGCGAGGTTGCCTCCATGGTAGAGGAGCGCGCCGGTCCCGCCGGGGGCCGAATCCCTGTCCGGAGTGCCGGCCGTCCCGATGGTCTTTCCCGCCACGCTTGCCCTCGCACTCGCCGCGCTCATTATCGAGGCGGCCGCCGGTTATCCCGACCGCGTGTACCGCGCCATAGGCCATCCCGTCACCTGGATGGGCGCTCTCATCGCCTTTCTCGACCGCCGGCTCAACCGGGACGAGGCGCCCACGCCGAGCCGCAGGGGCGCGGGCGTGAAGGCGCTGTGCCTGCTTCTGACCGCCACCCTCATCGCGTCGCTGGTCGTGCAGGCCGTCCTTTTCTCGGTTCCGTACATTGGCTGGCTGCTCGTGGCCGTCGTGGCGTCGTCGCTGTTGGCCCAACGCAGCCTTTTCAGCCATGTCCGTGCCGTGGCGGACGCGCTGGATGCGGATGGCCTGGAGGGCGGGCGGCGGACCGTGTCGATGATCGTGGGGCGCAACCCCCAGATGCTGGACGAGGCCGGCGTGTCGCGGGCGGCCGTCGAGAGCCTTGCCGAGAACTACTCGGACGGCGTCGTCGCCCCGCTGTTCTGGATGGCCATCGGAGGCCTGCCCGGGGCAGCGCTCTACAAGGCCGTGAACACCGCCGACAGCATGATCGGGCACAAGACACGCCGGCACATCGACTTCGGCCGGGCCTCCGCGAAGCTGGACGACTGGGTGAACCTGCCGGCGTCGCGGCTCTCGGCAGTCTCTCTGACAGCCGCCGCGCTGGTCACGCCGGGGTGCCGGGTCCGGGAGGCCTGGAGGTCCGTTCGCCGCGATGCGCGCCATCACCGCTCGCCAAACGCCGGCTGGCCGGAGGCCGCCATGGCCGGCGCGCTCGGCCTCGCCCTGGCCGGTCCGCGCCACTATGGGACGGAACTCGTGCGGGACGCCTACATGGGCAAGGGTCGCAGGGATGCAACCGCCGCCGACATCAGGCGCGCACTTCGCCTCTACCGTAACGCCTGCATTATCCAGGGCGTCGTGCTGCTGCTCTTCGTGCTCGCCGTCACCGGCTGAGGGCGAGCAACCTGTCGAGGTCGACGTGCCGGGCGAGATGGGCCGCGAGCGCGTCCAGCGTCTCGTCCACCTGTGCCTCGTAGTCCAGTCCCGAGGATGGGGCTCCCGCCCAGCCGAGCCACGCGTCGCGGTAGGCCCGTTCGGCGAAGAGCCCATGGACATAGGCGCCCTTGACGGTGCCGCCGGGCGACGTGGCGCCGTCCGGCCGGCCGTCGGCGAAGCGCAGGACGGGGGCAGCGCAGTCGTGGCCCCCGGTGCGGCCGACATGCATCTCGTAGCCGCGGAAGGCGGCACCCTCGTCGGCGCTGGTTCCGGCAACGGTCGTCAGCGTCTTGTCGCCGGTGAGAACGGTCGACACGTCCAGCAGTCCGAGACCGTCCACCTCGCCGGGCGGGCCCTCGATGCCGTCGGGATCGGCGATGCGCCGGCCCAGCATCTGGTAGCCGCCGCACACGCCGAAGACCTTTCCGCCACGCCGGACATGAGCGGCGATGTCGATGTCCCACCCCTCCGCCCGCAGCGAGGCGAGGTCGGCGATAGTGGCCTTGGACCCAGGCAGCAGGACCACGGCGGCCTCCGGCGGGATCGGCGATCCCGGCCGGACGAGCACGAGGCTCAGGCCCGGCTCCGCCTCGAGCGGATCGAGGTCGTCGAAGTTCGAGATGCGCGGCAACACGGGGACGGCCACCGTCACCGGGCCGCCCGATGAGCCGTTGCGCGTCGCCAGGACGACGCCGTCCTCGGCGGGTAGCCGCCGGGCCTCGTGGAAGAACGGCACCAGGCCCAGCGCCTCCCATCCCGTCTTCTCGGCGATGAAGGCCATGCCGTCGGCGAAGAGGGTGGGGTCGCCGCGGAACTTGTTGACGAGGAAGCCTGCGACCATGGCCGCGTCCTCGGGGTCGATCACCACCCGCGTCCCGACGATCTGGGCGATCACGCCGCCCCGGTCGATGTCGCCGACGAGGACGACCGGCACGCCGGCCGCGCGGGCGAAACCCATGTTGGCGATGTCGTTGCGGCGCAGGTTCACCTCGGCAGGGCTGCCGGCGCCTTCGACAAGCACCAGGTCGGCCGACGCCCTAAGCCGCGAGAAACTCTCCTGCACCGCCTGCATCAGGCGCGGCTTCCAGGACTGGTACTCCCGCGCCTTCGCATTGCCGACGACCCGGCCCTGCACCACGACCTGCGAGCCGATCTCGCTTTGCGGCTTCAGCAAAACGGGGTTCATGTCGGTGACCGGCGGAACGCCGCAGGCACGCGCCTGAAGCGCCTGCGCCCGGCCGATCTCGCCACCGTCCGCGGTCACCGCAGCGTTGTTCGACATGTTCTGCGGCTTGAACGGGCGGACGCGGAGGCCCCTCAGCGCAAAGGCGCGACACAGGCCCGCCACCAGCAGCGACTTGCCGACGTCCGATCCCGTGCCCTGCAGCATCAGGGCGCGGCCGCTCATGGCGCGTACCCCATCAGAACTCGATCCCGGCCTGGGCCTTCACCCCGGCGGAGAAATGGTGCTTCACGAGCGTCATCTCGGTCACGAGGTCGGCCGCCTCGATCAGCGCCGGCTTGGCGTTGCGGCCGGTCACGATCACCGTCAGGTCCGGCCGGCGTGATCGGAGGGCCGCCACGACATCGTCCAGCGGCAGGTACTCGTAGCGCAGCGCGATGTTGAGTTCGTCGAGCACAAGCAGGCGGACGGCGGGATCCGCCATCAATTCGAGGGCCTTGGCCCAGGCTGCTTCGGCGGCGGCGATGTCGCGCTTCTTGTCCTGCGTCTCCCAGGTGAAGCCCTCGCCCATCGTGTGCCAGCGGACGAGATCTGGAAAACGCTCCAGCGCCCGGCGCTCGCCCGTCTCCCAGGCACCCTTGATGAACTGCACCACGCCGACGGGCCAGCCATGGCCAAGCGCGCGCATCACCAGCCCGAAGGCGGCGGTGGACTTGCCCTTGCCCGGCCCGGTGTGGACGATCAGCAGGCCCTTGCTCTCGATGGTCTTGGACGCGACCTCGGCATCCTGAACGGCCTTGCGCTTCGCCATCTTCTCGCGGTGGCGGCGGTCTTCTTCCGTCTCGATCTCGCTCAATGGGGTGCTCCGGGAGCCTTCACTGTCAGGGGCAGGCCGGCGACCATCAGAAGCACGCTGTCCGCCCGCGCCGCAAGGCGCTGGTGCAGGCGGCCGGCCTCGTCGCGGAAGCGGCGGGCGAGGGCATTGTCCGGCACGATGCCCAAGCCGACCTCGTTGGAAACGAGGACGACTGGCGCGACCGCGCGGGCCAGCGCCGCCTCCAGCGCGTCGGACTCGGCCACGACGTCGCGGCCCGCCAGCATGACGTTGGTGAGCCATAGCGTCAGGCAGTCCACAAGCACCGGGGACGCACCGGCCGCGATCCTGTCCAGCGTTTCGGCGAGGTTTAGCGGCGCGTCGTGGGTCGACCAGCGGCCGTCGCGGCGCTGCCGGTGAAGGGCGATGCGCTCCTCCATCTCGGTGTCGAAGGCCTGCGCCGTGGCGACGTAGTGCCACGGCGGCGGCAGGGCTGCGATCAGCGCCTCAGCGTAGCGGCTCTTGCCGGAGCGGGCGCCTCCGAGCACCAGGGTGAGGCGGGGCAGGGCGGTCATGCCGCCCTGCTAGCACCGCTCCACCGCCGGCGCGAGTCCGTCCCCCGGTCGTTGCATTGACAGGGGATGACGCGCGCCTCTAACACTGGTCCGACGATGGTCCCTCTCCGGAGGGAGAATAGGGAATGCGGTCGGGCCTCCGGGCCCAAGCCGCAGCTGCCCCCGCAACTGTGAGCGGGTAGCCTGCACCGGAACGCCACTGCCGCTTGCGGCGGGAAGGCGGTGCAAGGCGCCGATCCGCGAGCCAGGAGACCTGCCATCGCCAACCTGCATGTCCCGGGCGGGGTGCTCCCGGGACGGCCGGGGCCGCTCGCGGCCCTCCGGCGCCGGGGCTTCAGGGCTCGCGGCTGCGTGCACCCGGTTCGACGCGCCCGAGGGCGCGGGAAAGGCTCCGGGTCGATGGGTTCGCCCACCGTCATTCACGTCTGCACCACCTGCCGCGGCGCGGACGATCCCTCCGAGGACCGGGACGACCGGGCCGGGGCACGGCTGCATCGGGCCGTGCTCGGACGCGCGGCCGAGCGGGGCGACGACGTTCTCGTGGTCGGTGTCGAATGCCTCAGCGTCTGCAAGCGGCCGTGCACGGTCGGCTTCGCCTCGCCGGGCAAGTGGACCTATGTCTACGGCGACTTCCCGCCCGAAACATCGGCCGACCTCATCCTCGACAGTGCGGCTCTCTACGCCGCCGCACCCGACGGTTTGATTCCCTGGCGGCAGCGTCCCGAGGCGATCAAGAAGGGCGTCGTTGCGCGTATGCCACCCCTTACGCAACCTCCGATTGGCGAGGCCGCTGAATGACTTCCCGCGACATGCTCAAGCTCACGCAAAAGATTCCCGTGACCATCGTCACGGGATTTCTCGGCGCGGGAAAGACGACGCTGATCCGCCACGTGCTGGAGAACGCCAATGGCCGGCGGCTCGCCCTCGTCATCAACGAGTTCGGCGACGTCGGCGTCGACGGTGAGATCCTGCGGTCCTGCGGCGTTGAAAGCTGCCCGGAGGAGAACATCGTCGAGCTCGCCAATGGCTGCCTGTGCTGCACGGTGGCGGACGACTTCGTACCCGCCATCGAAGGGCTGCTGAACCATCCCAACCGGCCCGAGCACATCATCGTCGAGACCTCGGGCCTCGCTTTGCCCAAGCCGCTGGTCAAGGCCTTCGACTGGCCCGAGATCCGCACGCGGCTCACCGTCGACGGCGTCATCGCCGTGGTGGACGGCGCCGCGGTGGCGGCAGGACGCTTCGCCGACGATCCGGAGAAGCTGGCGGCACAACGCGCGGCGGACGACAGCATCGATCACGACAACCCGCTGGAGGAGGTCTACGAGGACCAGCTCCTCTGCGCCGACCTGATCATCCTGAACAAGGCCGACCTGCTCGACGCCGGCGAAATCGGCCGGGTGAGCGCCGAGATCTCGCGCACGGTGCCGCGGGCGGTGAAGGTGGTCGAGACGCGCGAGGGCCGCATCGACACGCAGATCCTGCTCGGCATCGGTGCGGCGGCAGAGGACGATCTCGCGGCGCGGCCGTCCCACCACGACGCGGAGGAGGGGCACGACCACGACGATTTCGACAGCTTCGTCGTGTCCATTCCCGCCGTGGCCGACCCGGCCGCGCTGGTGGAGCGGCTCGCCCGCGTGGCGGAGCAGTTCGACGTGCTGCGCATGAAGGGCTTCCTCGAAGTGGAGGGCAAGCCGATGCGTCTGCTCGTGCAGGGCGTCGGCGGCAGGTTCCGGCACCAGTTCGACCGGCCCTGGACGGCCGGCGAACCACGGGCCGGCCGCCTCGTCGTCATCGGCGAGAAGGGGCTGGACCGTGCCGCCATCGAGGCGGCCCTGGCGAGCTGAGACCCGGTGATGCACATCCTGCGCACGGAGACGATCAGCCTCGACGACACGGTCGAGGCTGTCGATCTTGCGCAGTCGCCCGCCGACATCGTGTTCCTGTCGTTCACCGACAGTGACCTCGCGTTGATGGCTGCCGCCTGGGAGCGCGGTGGCGAGGATGCGCCCTCGCTGCGCCTCGCAAACCTCGCCCTCATGCGGCACCCCTACTCGGTGGACCTCCACGTCGAGAAGGTCTGCGCCCGTGCGCGCTTCGTTCTCGTCCGGCTTCTCGGCGGCATGGACTATTGGCGCTACGGCGTGGAGCAGCTGTCGGATGCGGCGCGGCGACATGGCTTCCAGTTCGCCGTCTTACCTGGCGACTACATGGAGGACCCGCGCCTCGATGCGGCGTCGACCCTGCCGGTCGAGGATTTGCGCCGGCTCTGGGGCTGGTTCCAGTCCGGGGGGCTGGCGAATGCCGCGTCCTGCCTCGGCTGGATTGCCTCGGCGATCGGCAACGAGAGGCCGTGGGCCGAGCCGGAGGCGCTGCCCGCAGCCGGGCTTTTCGCCGAGGCGTGCCGGCCGGAGCCGGACCGCGCGTCTTCAGACGCGCAGTTCAATAGCGCGTCTTCAGACGCCCAGCCCCCCCGGGCCCTCGTCGTCCTCTACCGCGCCCATGTCGCTGCGGCCGACACGGCGCCGATCGCCGCGCTGGCCGATGCGCTGGCCGCGCGAGGATTGGCGGTGGACGCCGTCTTCGTCACCAGCCTCAAGGATCCCGCCGCGGCGACGGTTCTGGAGGAGCACATCGCCGCGAGCCGTCCGGACGTGATCCTCAACGCCACGGCCTTCTCCGGCCGGCTTGACGCGGGCGGCTGCGTGCTCGACCGGGCGGACCGGCCCGTTCTCCAGGTGATCCTGGCCGGCAGCGCGCGGCAGGCCTGGGAGGCGGGATCGCGCGGACTTTCTGCCGCGGACCTCGCCATGAACGTCGTCCTGCCCGAGGCAGACGGACGCATCGTGACGACGGCCATCTCGTTCAAGGAATCGGCCGCGCGCAGCGAGGCGCTCGAGTTCTCGCGCCTCGTGCACACGCCGGACGCGGAGCGCGTGGCCCATGTCGCCGATCTCGCCGCCGCATGGGCGCGGTTGGGGCGAACGAAGCCTGACGACAGGCGCCTCGCGCTGGTCATGTCCGACTATCCCGGCAGAGGCGGCCGGGAAGGCTATGCGGTGGGGCTCGACACGCCGGCCAGCATCGGTCGCATCGCGGCGGCGCTGCGCGAGGCCGGCTACACCGTTGGCCACCTGCCCGAGGGGGACGCCCTGATGGAAACGCTGGCCGGCGAGGCCGTCGAAACCTGGCCGGTCGCGGCCTATGCCGAAGCCTTTGCGCGCCTCCCGTCCTCAGTCCGCTCCGCCATCGTCGAGGCGTGGGGCGGGCCGGATGCCGATCCCGCAGCGCAGGACGGTGACTTCCACTTCAAGGCCGTCCGCGCCGGCCGGCTCACCGTGGCGCTGCAGCCCGACCGCGGGGCCGCGCTGGACCGCAAGGCGGATCACCACGATCCCGTCCGGCCGCCCCGGCACGCCTATGTGGCGTTCTACCTCTGGCTGCGCGAGGTGGCCGGTCTGGACGCCATGATCCATTGCGGCACGCATGGCACGCTGGAGTGGCTGCCGGGCAAGGCTGTCGCGCTCTCGGGAGCCTGCGTCCCGGAAGCCGTGCTCGGGCCGGTGCCCGTCGTCTACCCGTTCATCGTCAACAATCCCGGCGAGGCGGCTCAGGCCAAGCGCCGCATTGCGGCGGTGACGGTGGGCCACCTCACGCCGCCTCTCGTGTCCGCCGGCAGTCATGGCGCGGCGATGGAGATCGAGGGCCTGCTCGACGAGTATGCCGAGGCGCAGGGCCTCGACGCCCGCCGGGCGCGGCGCCTGTCGTCCCTGATCCTCGAACGCGCGCGGGAGACGGGCCTCGCCGGGGAGGCCGGGCTCGGCCCCGAGGTGGACGAGGCCGAGGCGCTGCAGCGGCTCGATGCGTGGCTCTGCGACCTCAAGGACATGCGCATCGGCGAAGGGCTGCACGTCTTCGGGGTTGAGCCCACGGATGCCGCCGTTGCGGCCTTTGCCGTGGCCGGCGAGGGGGATCCCGGCTGGACGTCCCGCGTCAAGGCGTGCGGCCTGGAGGAAACGAGCGGGCTCTTGGCCGCACTCGATGGCCGCTTCGTGCCTCCTGGCCCGGCCGGCGCGCCGCAGCGTGGCCGCATCGACGTGCTGCCGACGGGGCGCAATCTCGTTGCCGTCGATCCCCGCTCCGTGCCGACGCGGACGGCGTGGGAGATCGGTCGCCGGACGGCCGAGGAGGTCGTGCTGCGCTATCTGCAGGACCATGGCGACTGGCCGCGCAGCGTGGTGCTCGACCTCTGGGGCAGCGCAACGACACGGACCGGGGGCGACGACCTCGCCCAAGCCTTCGCGCTGATCGGTGCGCGGCCGGCCTGGGACCACGCGTCGTCGCGCGTTTCCGGCTTCGAGATCGTGCCGCCTGCTTCGCTCGGCCGGCCCCGCGTGGACGTGACGCTGCGCATCTCCGGCCTGTTCCGCGACATGTTCCCCGCGCAGATCGCGCTCTTCGACGAGGCCGTGGCCCGGGTCGCCACGCTGGACGAGGACGAGACGGACAATCCGATCGCAGCAGCGGCGCGCGGCGGACAGCATGGCGCCCGCATCTTCGGCGCCGCGCCGGGTGCCTATGGCGCGGGGCTCTCCGACCTGATCAGCGCCGACGCGTTCGAGGATCGCGAGGCGCTGGGCGAGGCCTACCTCGCGGCGACGTCGCACGCCTACGGCAAGGCGGGCGAAGGCGAAGCGGGCAAGGCCTTCCGGGACCGAGTCGGGGCGGCTGATGCCTTCCTCCACGTGCAGGACCTGCCGGGGCAGGACGTTCTCGACTCCGACGCGTTCGCCGAGCACGAGGGCGGCTTCTCCGCGGCTGCGGCGGCGCTGGGCTCCAGCCCGGCCATCTACCACGTCGACGCAACCTCGCCCGGAAAGACGGTCGTCCGCACGCTGGCGCAGGAGGTGGCGCGCACGGTGCGCAGCCGGGCCGCCAATCCGAAATGGATCGCCGGCCAGATGCGCCACGGCCATCGCGGCGCCGCCGAGATCGCCGGGACGCTGGACAACCTCTACGCCTTCGCCGCGACCACCGAGACGGTCGCGAGCCGGCATTTCGACCTCGTCTGGGACGCGACGCTCGGCGACGAGGCCGTGCGCGCGTTCCTGATGGCCTCCAACCCCCGCGCTGCCCGCGCCATGGCGGCACGCTTCGAGGCCGCTCTGGCGCGCGGCTACTGGACGTCGCGCCGCAACTCCAGCGTGGAAGTGCTGCGCGAGACACTGGAGGCTGCCGAATGAGCGCCCGTGACGGCTTGCGCAAGGGCTGGTGCCCCGGTGCCCTGCGCCCCATGCGGACCGGTGACGGACTGCTGGTGCGGCTGCGCCTGAGCGGCGGCATCGTCCCTCCGGCGCTGGCCCGCGCCCTCGCGGAGTGCGCACGCGAGTTCGGGAACGGGCTGGTCGACCACTCGGCCCGTGCCAACCTGCAATTGCGTGGCGTGACCGAAGACAGTCTCCCCGCCCTGACGGAAAGGCTGAACAGCCTGGGCGTCCTCGACGACGATGCGGAGGCCGAGGCCGTGCGCAACGTCATCGCCGGTCCGCTGGCGGGCCTCGATCCGGCGGCCGTGCTCGACATCCGCCCCGTCGTGGCGGCGCTGGAGGCTCGGCTGAAAGCCGACCGCGCGCTGCATGCCCTGCCCGGCAAGTTCGGTTTCCTCGTTGATGACGGCGGAACGGCGCGGCTCGACGGCGTTAATGCAGACATCCGCTTCGAGGCGTTCCGCCGGGACGACGGCACTGCCGCTTTCGCGGTCAAGGCTGCGGGCGAAAGTGAGCCCCATCCCGTGGCCGTCTGCCGCCCGGCCGATGTTCCCGACGTCGCGGCCTCGCTGGGAAAGACATTCCTCGCGCTCGCGGGCGAGGTGCGCCCCCAGGCCCGTCGGATGGCACGGCTGGCCGACGCGCTGGGGCCCGTGGCGCTCGCAGCCTCGGCCGGCCTCGTGCGCAGGGCCGCGCCGGCTCGCCCCGACGTCCCGGCCCCGGCTCGCAGGCCCGGCGCATGGCGCACCGGTGACCTCGCCGTGCTCGGCGTCGCCGCGCCCTTCGGCACCTGGACCGCCGACGCGCTCGCTGTTCTCGCCGACTGCGCGGAACGCCATGGAAACGGCGAACTGCGCCTGACGCCGTGGCGGCTCGTCCTGCTGCCGGGCGTCGCCGATCCCGTCGCGCTTTCCGGCGTGGCCGATCTCATCATCGACCCGGAGGATCCCCGGCTGTCCGTCGCCGCCTGTGCAGGCATGCCGGGCTGCGCTTCGGCCACCGTCCGCACTCGCCCCGACGCGGCGGACCTGGCCGGCCTGGCTCGGTCCCTGTCGGCCAGCGGCGTAGGCCTTCACGTGTCGGGCTGCAGGAAGGGCTGCGCCCATCCCGGCGTCGCTCCTGCGACACTGGTCGGCCGGGACGGCCTCTACGATGTCGTTCTGGGCGGCTCCGCCGACGGCGTTCCCGCGGCGCAAGGCTTGACGGCCGGGGCAGCGGCGCAGTTCATCGCGCGCGCCGCCGGGGGCGGCCAGGGAGGACGGCCCGCGTGAGCGAGCGCTACGACTACATCCGCGACGGAGCCGAGATCTACCGGCGCTCCTTCGCCATCATCCGCTCGGAAGCGGACCTCGGCCGCTTCTCGCCGGAGGAGGAGGTCGTCGCCGTGCGTATCATCCATGCCTGCGGGATGGTCGAGGCTGCCGCTGATATCGCCTTTATCCAGGGCGCGGCGGAGGCCGGGCGTGCGGCGCTGAAGGCTGGCGCCCCGATCCTCTGCGATGCCCGGATGGTGGCGAACGGCGTCACCCGCACCCGGCTTCCGGCCGGAAACGACGTGATCTGCACGCTGGACGATCCGCGCGTGCCTGATCTCGCAAAGGTCATGGACAATACCCGCACGGCCGCCGCGATGGAGCTCTGGGGGGAGCGTCTGGCTGGTGCGGTGGTGGCAGTGGGCAATGCGCCGACGGCGCTGTTCAGGCTGCTCGAGATGCTCGATGCGGGGGCGCCGAAGCCCGCCTGCGTCATCGGCATGCCCGTCGGCTTCGTCGGCGCGGCGGAATCGAAGGAGGCATTGCTGGCCGACGGCCGCGTGCCCGCCATCGTCGTGCGCGGCCGCAAGGGCGGCAGCGCCATGGCGGCGGCAGCGGTCAACGCGCTCGCGGGAGCGCCGGAATGAGCGGGCCCGGCACGCTCTACGGCGTCGGGCTCGGGCCGGGCGATCCCGACCTCCTGACGGTCAAGGCGGTGCGGCTCGTCCAGTCCTCCCCCGTCATTGCCTACTTCGCCAAGAAGGGGCGGCGCGGGAATGCGCGCACCATCGTCGATCCCTGGATCAGGCCCGAGAGCACCGAGCTGCCGCTGTTCTACCCGGTGACGACGGAGATCCATTTCGCTCACGCCGACTATGTCAGCGAGGTCGGCGGCTTCTACGACCAGTCGGCCGAGCTCGTGGCCTCCCACCTCACGGACGGCCGGGACGTGGCGCTGCTGTGCGAGGGGGACCCGCTCTTCTACGGCTCGTTCATGCACATCTTCGTCCGGCTGCGGGACCGGCACCGCGTCGAGATCTGCCCCGGCGTCACCGGCATGTCGGGGTGCTGGACAGCGGCTAAGACCCCGATCACCTGGGGTGACGACGTGCTCACCGTCCTGCCCGGCACGCTCGACCGCGACGACCTCGCCGCCCGCCTTGCCGGGACCGACGCCGCCGTGGTGATGAAGCTCGGGCAGAACTTCTCCAAGGTGCGGGCCGCCGTCACGCAGGCTGGCCTCCTCGACCGGGCCATCTATGTCGAGCGCGGCACCATGCCGGGCGAGAAGGTCGTTCCCCTGGCCGAGAAGACGGACGACCTCGCGCCCTACTTCTCGATCATCGTCGTCCCGGGGCAGGGGAGGCGGCCGTGAGCGGCTGGCTCGCCGTGGCCGGGCTCGGCCCGGGCGCGCCGGACTGGGTGACCCCCGAGGTCGAGGCCACGCTGGCCGAGGCGACCGACATCGTCGGCTACTTCCCCTATGTCGACCGCGTGCCGCACCGGGACGGGCTCTCCCGCCACGCCAGCGACAATCGCGTCGAGGTGGACCGGGCCCGCCACGCGCTGGAGCTGGCGGCGGGCGGAGCGCGCGTCGTCGTGGTGTCGGGCGGCGACCCCGGCATCTTCGCCATGGCCGCCGCCGTGTTGGAAGCCGTCGAGGCAGGCGATCCCGCGTGGCGGGAGCTCGACATCCGCGTCCTGCCCGGCCTGTCCGCCATGCAGGCGGCTGCCGCGCGGCTGGGTGCGCCGCTGGGGCACGATTTCTGCGCGATATCGCTGTCGGACAATCTCAAGCCCTGGTCCGTCGTCGAGCGGCGGCTCGCGGCTGCCGCTGAAGGCGACTTCGTGATGGCCTTCTACAATCCCGCTTCGAAAGCCCGGCCCGGGCAGATCCACGAGGCGTTCGCGCTGCTGCGGCGGCTGAAGGCGGGCTCGACGCCCGTGGCCTTCGCCCGCGCGGTCGGGCGGTCCGACGAGGCGGTCGCCATCACCACCTTGGCCGAAGCGGACCCCGGCCTCGCCGACATGAGCACGCTGGTGCTGGTGGGCTCCAGCGACACGAGGCTGATCGAAAGGCCCGGCGGCAAGCGGGCCTGGATGCTGACGCCGCGCAGCTACGGGGCCGGTCGATGAGCGGCGAGCCAGTCGAGCACTTCCGCGACGTCGTGCAATTCCAGAACGCTCGGGCGCCGGGGCCGCGCGATCATGACCACGGGCAGGCCGAGCCTGCGCGCGGCCACCAGCTTGCCCTCGGTGGCCGAGCCGCCGCTGTTCTTGGTGACGACGACCTCGACACCATGCTCGCGCATCAGCCGCTCCTCGTCTTCGGCGTCGAACGGTCCGCGATCCAGCACGAGGTGGTGCCGGGGTGGCAGGTCGGCGGGGTCCGGCGGGTCGATGCTGCGGATGACGTAGAGATGCTGGGGGGCGCTGGCGAAGGCGGGAAGGGACAGGCGGCCGACCGTCAGGAACACCGTTCGCGGGGCTCCGCCGAGAGCTTCCGCCGCCGCGGCCGCGTCGGAGACCTCCGTCCAGACGTCGCCTTCGCCCGCCGTCCAGGCCGGGCGGACCAGCGCGGCGAGCAGCACGCCGGCGTCCCCGGCTGCCTCGGCGGCATTGAAGGACATGCGCTCGGCGAAGGGATGCGTGGCATCGACGACGGCGTGATAGCCGCCCTCGTGGAGGAAATGAGCAAGCGCGTTTGCGCCGCCGAAACCGCCGACCCGGGTAGGAAGCGGCTGCGGTGCGGGATTGGCGGTGCGGCCGGCAAGGGACAGCCGCGCATCGAACTCCGGCCGCGCGGCGAGGGCACGGGCCAGCTCGCTCGCTTCCGTCGTTCCGCCCAGCACCAGCACGCGCATCGATCTGTCCCGGGAGCAGTCTCGTGAGTGCCGCGCCCGCACCGCAGGCGCCGCGGCGCTGGCTTGCCATCGTCGGCATCGGCGAAGACGGGCTCGATGGCCTTTCTCCTGCCGCAGCGCGGCTCGTGGCGCAAGCGGGGTTGGTGGTGGGCGGCGAGCGCCACCTCGCCATGGTGCCGCCCGGACCGGCGGAGCGGATGGCGTGGCCCTCGCCGCTGACGGACGCCATCCCGTCCATCCTGGAGCGGCGGGGCACCGACGTCTGCGTCCTCGCCTCGGGAGACCCCTTCTTCTACGGCGTCGGCGCGACGTTGGCCGCCCATGTCCCGGCCGACGAGATCCTGTGCCTTCCCGCTGCTTCGTCGTTCAGCCTCGCGGCCGCCCGGCTGGGCTGGCCGCTGCAGGACTGCGCGCTTCTGTCGCTGCATGGACGGAGCTTCGAGCGGCTCAAGCCGCATCTGCAGCCCGGTGCCCGCATCCTGGCCCTGTCATGGGACGCGACGACCCCTCAGCGCATCGCGGCCGAGCTCGCCGGAAACGGCATGGGACGCTCGCGCATGGTGGTGCTCGAGGCGCTGGGCGGGAGCCGCGAGCGCGTCACGGACACGACTGCCGAGGCGTTTGCCGGGGAAGACGTCGCCGACCTCAACCTCGTCGGGATCGAAGTCGCTGCCGACCGCTCCGCCCGCGTGATCCCGCTCGCTGCAGGCCTGCCGGACGAATGGTTCGAGAATGACGGCCAGATCACCAAGCGCGAGATCCGCGCCGTGACGCTGGCCGCGCTGGCGCCCCGCAGGGGTGACCTGCTGTGGGACGTCGGCGCGGGCTCGGGCTCGGTCGGCATCGAATGGATGCTGAGCGACCCCGCCATGCGCGCCATTGCCGTCGAGGCAAGGCCGGATCGCGCGGCGAGGGTGGCGCGCAACGCCGCGGCACTCGGGGTGCCGGGCCTGCGCGTGGTGGAGGGCAGGGCGCCGGCAATCCTGGCCGGCCTGCCCCGGCCCGACGCCGTCTTCGTCGGAGGTGGCGGAACCGTTCCCGGGCTGCTGGACGCGGTCTGGGAGGTCCTGCCGTCCGGCGGGCGGCTCGTCGTGAACGCGGTGACGCTGGAGACCCAGTCGGAGGTGATGGCGCGACACTCGGCCCTTGGCGGAGAACTGGTTCAGATGCAGGTGTCGCGGGCCGAAGCAGTCGGCGGGTTTCGCGGCTGGCGCGCGGCCATGCCAGTCGTGCAATGGGCGGCGGTGAAGCCGTGAGCGGAACGCCTGGGCCTCTGCGCGGCCTGCTGGCGCTCGGCGTCGGATGCCGGGCTGGCTGCCCGGCCGAGGCCATCGAGGCGCTGGTGCGCCGCGTCATGGCGCAGGCGGGCCCGGCGCCCATGATGGCGCTGTTCACGACCATCGAGAAGCAGGGCGAACCCGGCATCGCCGCCGCCGCTGTCGCCCTGGGCCTGCCTCTCGTCTATCTGCCGCGCGCCGTGATGGCCGCCGCGTCTCCCGGCGCGCAGACGCGCTCGGAGAGGGTGGTCGAGCTCTTCGGGGTTCCCTCCGTCGCCGAGACCGCCGCTCTGGCGGGGGCGGGACAGGGAGCGGCGCTGGTGGTGAAACGCGTGGCGGAGGGCGGTGCAACCTGTGCGGCGGCGCGCGGCACGGAGGCGGAGGCATGACGGTCCATTTCATCGGCGCAGGCCCCGGCGCCGCGGACCTGATCACGGTGCGCGGGCGCGACCTCCTAGCCCGCTGCCCCGTCTGCCTCTATGCCGGCTCGCTGGTTCCTGCCGAACTCCTCGCCTATTGCCCCCCGGAGGCGCGCATCGTCGACACGGCGCCCCTGTCGCTGGAAGAGATCGGTGCCGAGTTCTCGCAGGCGCACGCCGCAGGGCAGGACGTCGCCAGGCTCCACTCCGGCGACCTTTCGGTGTGGAGCGCCGTCGGCGAGCAGCTTCGCCTGCTCGACAGTCTCGGCATTTCCTGGACGCTCACCCCCGGCGTACCTGCCTTTGCTGCCGCCGCGGCGGCTCTGGGGCGCGAGCTGACCCTTCCGGAGGTCGCCCAGTCCGTCGTCCTCACGCGTACGCCGGGACGGGCCTCGTCGATGCCGGAAGGCGAGACGCTCGCCGCCTTCGGGCGCACCGGCGCGACGCTCTGCGTCCATCTCTCCGTCCATGCCCTCGACACCGTCGTGGCGGACCTCCTGCCCCACTATGGCGCTGACTGCCCCATGGCGGTCGTCTATCGGGCGAGCTGGCCGGACCAGCGCATCGTGCGGGGGACCCTCGCCGACATCGTGGCCCGCGTCGGGGAAGCGCCGATCGAGCGCACGGCGCTCATCGTGATCGGCCGTGTCCTCGGCGCGGAGGATTTTCGCGCCAGCGCGCTTTATGACGCCGGCTATCGCCGCCGCTTCCGCACGCCGGGATGGCGGGGAGGGAGTGCGTGAGCTACCCGTCAGCCGGTCGCGCGGGGTTCCGTGCGGGCCAGGATCGTTCCCTCCCGGTCGACCACGACGATGTCCAAGGCGGCACCATGCCCGTCGAGCGCGCGGGCCGCGGTCGCCCAGGCCTCTCCGGCAACCCGCGCCGCCAGCGCGCCGGCGAGGTCACCGGAGCGCGACAGGATCTCGTTGGCGCTCTGTGTCCCCTCTGCCCAGGCGGGATTGCCGCCGATCTCGCGAAGGCGCTCGCCGATCCAGCCCGTATCGACGCTGCCGCGGCGGGAGTGCAGGTCGAGCAGGCCCTGCCCGAGCTTGCACATCTTGGCGAAGCCGCCGCCGACCGTGACCCGCTGGACGGGATTGCGGCGCAAGTATTTCAGCATGCCGCCGGCGAAATCACCCATGTCGATGAGCGCGGGCTCGGGAAGACCGTAGAGGGCCTGCACGGCTTTCTCGGAGACATCTCCCGTGGCGCCTGCAACGTGCCGCAGGCCCATGGCGCGGGCCACGTCGATGCCGCGGTGAATGGTGTGGATCCAGGCCGCGCAGGAATAGGGCACGACGATCCCGGTCGTGCCGAGGATGGAGAGGCCGCCCACGACGCCCAGCCGGGCGTTGAGCGTCTGGCTCGCAAGCTCCTCTCCTCCGGGAATGGAAATCTCCACCTCGACGTCGCCACCCCGGCCGAACAGGGCTGCGACCTCCTCGACCGCCGCGCGGATCATGGCGCGCGGAACGGGGTTGATCGCCGGCTCGCCCGGCGGAATCGGCAGGCCGGGGCGCGTGACCATGCCGACGCCGGCCCCGGCGCGGAACAGGACGCTGCTGCCGGCGGAAGCAGGCCGGACCGTCGCGATGACGAGCGCTCCATGCGTGACGTCCGGATCGTCGCCGGCGTCCTTGACGATGCCGGCGCGGGCATAGCCTTCGCCGCTCTCGGTAAGCGCCAGGGCGAAGGCCGGGCGCCCGCCGCCCGGCAGCGCCACTTCGACAGGGTCCGGGAAGGCGCCCGTGACCAGCGCCTCGCAGGCCGCGCGGGTGGCGGCGGCGGCACAGGTGCCGGTCGTCCAGCCGCGGCGCAAGACGGATCGGGGCGCTTCTTCGCTCGACATGAGCCCTCCTACCGTGTCACGGCATGGCGGGGAAGCGCGGGTGAAGCGAAGGGTTGCGGCGGAGCGTCGGCATGATCGGTCTGGACGAGGCGGCGTCGTTCCTGCCTGTCTTCGAGCCGGGCTCGGTTTGGCTCGTCGGTGCGGGGCCCGGGGACCCCGGCCTGCTGACCCTGCACGCCGTGCACGCCCTGCGGACGGCCGACATCGTCGTCTACGACGCGCTCGTCAACGACGCGATCCTGCAGTTCGCCGGATCCGACGTGGCGCTGGAATTCGCGGGCAAGCGCGGCGGTAAACCCTCTCCGACACAGCGCGCCATCACCGACAGGCTGATCGCGCTGGCGCGCATGGGCAAGCGGGTTCTGCGCCTCAAGGGCGGCGATCCCTTCGTCTTCGGCAGGGGCGGGGAGGAGGCCCTGGCCCTCGTGGCCGAGGGGGTTCCGTACCGTGTGATCCCGGGCGTCACCTCCGGCCTCGGCGGGCTCGCCTATGCCGGCATTCCCGCGACGACGCGTGACACGAACCACGCCGTCATCCTCGCCACGGGTCATTGCGCGCCCGATGCCGAGGGCGGCGTCGACTGGGCGGCGCTGGCGCGCACGGGTGCACCGATCGTGCTCTACATGGCGATGAGCAATCTGGGTGAGATCGCGCTCGCTCTTCAGGATGGCGGCCTCTCGCCACATACGCCCGTGGCGGTGGTCACGGAGGCGACGACGCCGCGCCAGCGCGTGCTGGTGACCACGCTCGGCGGGGCCAAGGACGAGGCGGAGCGCCGCGGCTTCGGGGCTCCCGCCATCGTCGCGATCGGCGCCATCGTGGCGCTGCGGGAGGTGCTCGCCCCCTTTGCGATCGGCCTGGAGACCGTGCGTTGACCCGTGGCCTCGTCGTCGCCGCCCCGCGCTCGTCGAGCGGCAAGACGACCGTGACGCTCGGGCTGCTGCGCGCGCTGTCGCGCACCGGGGTCCGGGTCGCGGGGGCCAAATGCGGGCCGGACTACATCGACCCCGCCTTCCATGCCGCGGCAACCGGCAGGCCCAGCCTCAATCTCGACGCCTGGGCGATGCCGCCGGAGATGCTGCAGTACTGTGCCGCAGCCACGTCGCGCGACGTCGACCTCGTGCTATGCGAGGGGCTGATGGGCCTCTTCGACGGGGTGCCCGCCGCTTCCGGCCGCTCCGGCTCGTCCGCCGACGTGGCGGCCGCCACCGGCTGGCCGGTGCTGCTGGTCCTCGACGTCAGCGGACAGTCGCAGTCCGCCGCGGCGATCGCCGCGGGGTGCGCCGCCTACGATCCGCGCATCCGCATCGCAGGAGTCATCCTCAACCGCGTCGGCAGCCCGCGCCATCGCCGCCTCGCAGGCGAGGCGATCGAGGCGCTCGGCATCCCGGTTCTCGGCGCCATTCCGCGCAGCGAGTCCGTGAAGCTGCCGGAGCGGCATCTCGGCCTCGTGCAGGCCGGCGAGACCAGCGATCTCCCGGGCATTCTCGACGCCATGGCAGACCTCGTCTCCGCCCATGTCGACCTGACCGCCGTGCAGCATGCGGCAGGCGGTGCAACGACGATGCCGGGCGGATCACCCGCCGCGGGCCTGCCGGCACCGGGGCGGCGTATCGCGCTCGCCCAGGACCAGGCGTTCTCCTTCACCTATGGCCATCTCCTGGCGCTCTGGCGGGCGCAAGGGGCCGAGATCGTGCCGTTCTCACCCCTGAACGACGAGCCGCCACCGCCCGATTGTGATGCGTGCTGGCTTCCAGGAGGCTACCCCGAACTCCATGCCGCCGCCCTGTCGCGGGCCGGCCGCTTCCTCTCCGGCCTGCGCCGGTTCGCGGCGCGCCATCCGGTGCACGGCGAGTGCGGCGGGTACATGGTGCTCGGCCGCTCGCTGACGGATGCCCAAGGCGAGGAGCACGTAATGGCGGGCCTGCTCGATCTCAGGACCAGCTTCGCCCATCGCAAGATGAACCTCGGATACCGCCGGGCGGAACTCGTCGCCGACGGCCCACTCGGCCCGGCCGGCACCCTGCTCGCCGGTCACGAGTTCCATTATTCGACAGTGGTGGACAGGGGCGCCGACGAGCCCTTCGCCATGGCCACGGATGCCTATGGCTCGGCTCCGGCCGCGACGGGCAGCCGGCGCGGCAACGTCACTGGCTGCTTCTTCCACGCCATCGCACGGATTGGCTGACGAGCGCTCGGAGCGGCCCGGACTAGCCGGCCTGCGGTACGGTTGCCGCCCTGGCGCGCTCCATGGCGGGGCGCAGCTGCTTGCGGATCGACGTGGCGTCGAGGCCGCCCTCAATGCGGTGCACGATACGGCCGGCTCCGTCGATCACGAACGTCACCGGGATTCCCACCACGCGCAAATGGCTGGACAGCGTACCAGTGGTGTCGATGCCGACGGCCGAGAAGGGATTGCCGGCCTGTTGGAGATATTTCCCCGCATTGTCCGCCGTGTCGCGATGAGCGAACCCGACGAGCCTGCCGTCGAGTTCCCTGGCGAGTTCCATCAGTTCGGGATGCTCGCCCCGGCAACTCGGGCACCATGACGCCCAGACATTCAGGACGGTGACCTTCCCCTCGAAGTCCTTGCGCGACAGTCCCGGCGCCGGCGAACCGTCCGCGAGCAGGACGCCGGGGAGGGCAGGCAGTGCAAAGTCGATGGTCTCGAGAGACGGCGCCGTCACGAACCGGACCGGCTTGAACTCGCGATACAGCTTGTATGACCCGGCAAGCCCGCCCGCGGCCAGCGCGAGGCCGACCGCGAGGGTGAGGAGCCGGGAGCGGCCACGCGGGCGGTGTCCCTGCGTCTCTGTGTTGCCGACCGTCATGCGCCTCTCGTCAACGGCAATCCCTGTCCGGAAGCGGGAGCGATCCCGGTTGCCCTTACTTGTCCACGGCCATGCCGAGCAGCTTGGACGCCTTCAGCTGCACCTGGACCACATCGCCGGGCTCGATCGCGGTGTCGAGATCGCCGCGGATGGTCACCTGCTTGCCGTTCTCGGCGCGGAACACGGTGACTTCCGGGCCATCGCCGCCCGCCATGAGGATGGCCGAGCTGCCGGTCCCGAGAATGGCGAACTTCTCGGCCGAGGCTTCGACCCGGTTTTTGATCCGCTCGATGTTGGCCAGGGTTTCGGAGAGCTGCGTGGTGAGGTCGCTGCGGCGCTGTTCGACGAACCGGTCGACGGCGCGCTGCGCGTTCTCGAGTTCGCGACGGGCCAGAGCGGCGCGGGCCTGGTTGTCCTGCAGGCGCGTCCGGGCGAGGTTGAGCGACCGCTGCTCGTCGAGCACGCGGTTCGAGGTGATGAGGCCCTTTTCGCTCAGCGTCTTGAACTTGTCGGTATCCTCCAGCTGCTGCTTGATGTTGTCGCTCTCGCCTGCGATCGAGGCGTCGAGAGCACTCACCTGCGCCTTGCTGAAATCCACCACGCGCTGCAGCGAGGCCTGCTCGCGCGCTGCGTTGTCCATGCGCTCCTTTAGCGACCTGCGCTCGATCGAGGCGAGGTCCTCGAAGGTCTTCTGGCTGATCGGGATATCGGCGAACTTGCCAAAATCGGCGTCCGTCTTGCCCGCCAGTTCTGCCTGGAGCCGGACCTGTTTCAGCTGCTCGCGGGCAAGGTCGGTGGACAGCGTCTGGTAGTCGGAGCGCAGCTCGGCAGCCTGGATGAACGGGTTCTGGCCGAAATGGAACCGCACGAGATCATAGCCACCGGCCAGCACCACAGCCTGCCGGACCGTGAGGCCGGGCTGGTAGGCGTAGGAGCCCGGGCGTGACAGGTCGCCCGTCGCGTAGAAGGGACGATGGTCGGTGATGTCGATGGAGACGTCGGGGACCTTAACGATGTTCTTCTCGGCCAGGAGCTTCTGGATCAGTTGCTTGGCATCGTCGATCGACAGACCCGCGACCGGCACGGACCCGATCAGCGGCATGATGATCTGCCCGTCGGCGTTGACCGCAGTGCGCCGCTCCAGGTCGGGTGCGCCGTAGACCGTGACGACGAGCTTGTCGCCAGGGCCGAGGAGATAGGCCGCGCTCGCCGACGAGCACGCCAGCCCAAGCGCCATGAACGAGGCGCCCAGCCAGGCCGCGAAGCGCCGCATCGGCGTTGTGCTCACTGCAAAATGCATGTCCATTCCCTTGTCGTCCCGGCGCGCGGCTGCATCCCGGGCTCACGATGACCTGAGGCGTGCGGGCGTTTGCCGGCCCGCTTCCCCGTCTCACGCATGGCTCAGCGCTTGGTTCCGTAATAGTCAGGATAGCGGTTCGCGTAGGCTTTGCTGTTGTACTGCTCGTAGTGGTGGACGCGACGCATGTCCGTCTTGTTGAGGACGATGCCGAGGATGCTTTCCTTCCACGTCCAGAGAAGCTGAAGCGCCTCCTTCACGACGAAGCGCGAGGTCTTGTTCCACTCGACGACGAGAATGACCTTGTCGACGAGGGGAAGCAGGGCGCGTGCGTCGACCACGGGGATCAGCGGGGAAACGTCGATCACGACGAGGTCGAACTGGGCGCGGCAGTCCGCGATCAGCTTGTTCATCGCATCCGAGGCCAGCATTTCCGCGGTGAAGGCACCCTGGCTGTTCCTGACGCAGGGCAGGAAAGCCATCGACGTGACCACGTCCGGGATCAGCGCCGACTTGAGGCTGGCCTCCTCGGCCAGGACCTGGGCGAGACCCACTTCGCTGTGCGGCGCCACGAGCCCCGTCACGGTCGGCCTGCGCATGTCGGCGTCGATGAGCACCGTCTTCAGGCCGCTCTTGGCAGAGTAGCGGGCGAGACTGAGCGCCGTGGTGCTCTTGCCTTCTGCCGGCAGGGCGGACGCGATCGCCACCACCCGGGCGTCTCCCGAACCGCCGGCGAAATGGATCGCCATGCGGATCGACCGGATGGCCTCCGCGTAGTTCGACAGGGGGTGGTCCACCGCGTAGCTCGCGATGTCGCGCTGCTTTTTGCCGCGGAGGAGGGGCACCAGGGCGAGGAAGGGCACGTTGAACGCGTCCTCGACCTGCTTGCGGGTGCGCAGTCCGGTGTGCAGGTGCTCCAGCGCGAAGGCGGTGCCGAGGCCCAGGAAAGCGCCGCCGAAGAGGCTCAGGAACATGATGAGCACCGGCTGGGGCTGGCTCGGATCCTGCGGCACGGTGGCGGTCGCCAGCATCCGCGCGTCAGGCGAGGGCAGCGCCTCGTTGCCGCTCATCTCCTTGTAGCGGTTCAGGAACTTCTCGTAGATCGTGCGGCTGGAGCTTGCTTCGCGCTCCAGTTCGCGCAGCCGGACGAGCGCCTGGTTCTGCTCCACGTTGCGGGCCTGCAGCTCGTTGAAGCTCTTGTTCAGGCTCGCCACGCGGGCGACTGCGACCTCGTAGTCGTTCTTGTAGCTCTCGCCGATCCGCTGGACCTCGTCCTCGATCAGCTTCTTGACGTTCTGCAGCTGCAGCTGCGCGCTCTGCACGAGCGGGTGGGCCGAGCCGTATTTGTTCGAGAGATCGGTGATGTTCCGGACGACGTCGCTGTACTGCGTCTTCAGCCGGGTGACGGCCTCGGAGTTCGTCACCTCGGGCAACGCCCCAGGGTCGGTGCCGGCGAGGTCGATGGCCCGGACCTGCTCCATCTTGGCGCTGGTCTCGGCGGCGCGCGCGCGCGCCAGAGTGAGCTGGGTGTCGAGTTCCTGCAGCTGCTGGTCGCCGATCAGCCGGCCGTTCGCCTGGGTCAGGTTCTTCGAGGCGCGGTAGTCCTCGACCTCGCGCTCGGCGGATTCGACCCGCTGCTTCATCTCCTCCAGCCGCGAGCTCAGCCATGCCGCGGCGCGCCGGGTCTGGTCGTACTGGACTTCGAGCTGGTCGGTGAGGAACGCCTCCGCGACACCGTTCACGACCTCGGCGGCGAGAACGCGGTCGGGCGAAGAGTAGGCGATGGTGATGACGTAGGTCCGCGCCGAGCGGGCGACCTTCAGATTGCCCTGCAGGGTCGCCGCAGCCACGAGACGCAGCGACTCCGGCGAACGGTCGACGGTGGACCGCGGCAGGATCTTGTACTTCATCACGCCCCAGCTGGCCGGCAGCCAGTCGGAAATCACGTCGAGTGCGTTGTTGGCATAGTTACCGAAACGTCCGGCCGACGACCCGTTGAACAGCGGATTGTCGTAGAGCTTGAGCTTCTCCACGACCCGGTTGGCGATCGTCTCCGACTGGATGATCTCGACCTGGCTTTCGACGAGGTTGTCCGTCGCCTGCAGGGGCGCCTGGACGTCCGAGGTCAGGTTGATGCGGTTGGCGCCGACCAGGACAGATGTGGAGGCGGTGTAGATGCGCGTCGCTACGAGCGAGTAGACGGCGCCCAGAGCCGTCAGGGCAAACGTGAAGAGTAGGATCAGTCCAGCGCGGCGGCGCAGGATCCGCAGCATCTCGCGGAGCCAGACTTCAGAAACCTCGGCGAGGCTCGTGCTCTCATGGTAGGTCGGAGCATCCAGGTTCCGATTTCTGGGATATTCCAACATAACGTTCTGATGCTCCAAGCCGGGACCGCCAACACCCGTAAACGGGCAATCCGTTCCAAATTGAACTGTGTGGTCTTGACCTTACGCCAGTTCAGGTGCACGTCGCCTTAAACACTGTCCAAACCTGCGTCCGAAATCGGTACGCAATCCGATCAATCCGTTAGTGCAGCCCACTGTGTGCACGCCGCATGCCAAGACTACCCCGCGAAGCGGGCCGGACGCGCCCGCACATGGACGCTCCCTCCCCGATACGCGCTCTCACCCTGCATCGTTTCATGCCTCTAGCATCGGTTGGTGACCGGTGACAGTACCCAGCCGGTCAAATTTTAAATCGTAGGCGCCACACTCAGATACAAGCGGGCCGGGGCAGAAACGGGGCCAGCGTCGCAGGCGGGCTATTAATGGCTTCATATCGTGACGTTAGCTTGCTCGGCCGACGCGCTTTAACCGGTCTCGTAGGCCGCTGTTGCATTTCAATCATTATGATAAGTAATTGTGCGAGCTTCCGGAGCAGGCATACTGCGTTCATGTCATTGCTGCGGCGGGACGCCGCGTCGGGAGGACGGCACAGGCCTCGCCGGCCTGTCATGGGACCTTTGCAGGTCGGGTCACCTTCGACGTGGCGAATCTGCCAAAGTGGAATTCGGGGACCCGGTCCCCGGCCAGTTCCTTGTGGTCGCTGACGCGGCTGCGTGTGACTTCGAACCGAGGCGGTGATGAAAGACAGGGTCAAGCGGATCGTAGCTTCCGCGCTGTCCAGCGAGATCGCAGCGCCGCTGCTCGGCGGATTTTTCGCACGCCGCCTCAACATGGTTTTCTACCACGGTGTCTGGCCCGCCGGCAGCGAGGCGCTCCGCCTGTTCGGTGGCATAGACGTCGAGAAGTTTCGCAGCGACCTCGAACTGCTGTCCCGCCGGTTCCGCTTCGTCACCTTCGAGAAGGCGATGCGCCTGAACAGCAGCGGCGAGCGGCTGGACAAGCCTGCCATTTGCCTCACCTTCGACGATTGCCTGACCGTCGAACACTGCCGCGACATCCTCGATGAGTTCGGCATTCGGGCCGCGATGTTCGTGACCGAAGCCTGCGTGGACAACGCCCACCTCATGTGGGTCCACAAGCTCACTGCCATTCTGGCGGAGAAGGGCGAGCAGGCATTCGTCCGGGTCTACAACGAAACGGTTTCGAGGCGCGGTGCCGGTCCTTCGATCTCGGGGATGTGTGACTTCCCGTTCTGCGCGGTTCCGTGGCGGCCGGCGGAGAAGGACGGGCTCGTGGACGATATGTGGGAGCGGGCCGGAATGCCGCCCCTGGCCTCGTTCCTGGCGCGCCATCGTCCCTATATGACCCATGACGACCTGAAGGACTGGATCGAGCAAGGCCATACGGTCGGCCTGCACACGCTGACTCATCCGTTCTGCAGCGAGCTCACCGAAGACGACCTCGACGCGGAGTTCGTCCAGCCGGCGCGGCGGTTGCGCGAGACGCTCGGGCTGGGTGAATTGCCCTTCGCCTATCCTTTCGGCCGCCGGCTTCCAGCCCATCTCGAACACGAGGCGATGAGCCGTGCCGGGCTGGCATGCATGCTGGGCACTGCCGGGATCTCGCGCCTCGGCACGAACCCCATCGCCATCAACAGGGCCCACACCGAGTTCGACCTGCCCCGCCACCTGTATTTCGAGACCATCAAGGATGCGGTCCGCGGACGCAGCCCGAACTGAGCGATCCGCCCGTCACTTGTACTCGATCAGCGGCGCGGCTCGTCCGGACACCCGCTGTCGCAGAAACTTGAGCTGTCCCATCAGTTCGGCGAACTTTCCGACGACCAGGAAGACGCTGCGTGCCCAGTTCATCCGCGGCGACCTGTCGCCGCGCAGGGCAAGCCGTACGATCTGAAGCGGGTATGCCAACAGCAGCGCGAAGCCCCAAGGGCCGATCAGTCCTGCAAGAACCAGGGTCGCGAGGGGGAGCGCGAAGGCCCACGCCCAGATGCTCCTGCTCTCCCGCTTGCCGTGGTTTTCGGGCGGTGCGCCATGCAGGTGGACAGCCTGGGCGTAGGCGAAGCCGCCGCGCACCATCCGCTTCCACCATTGGCCGAAGCGGGTCATCGCGGCGTCGTGAAGCCCCATGTCGCGATCGATGCGCCAGATTGTCCAGCCGGCCTCGCGCAAACGCACGCAGAGCTCCGGCTCCTCACCCGCGATGAGGTCGTCGCGGAAGCCGCCCACCGCCTCGAAGGCCGAAAGGCGGAACATCGCGATGCCGCCGCACGCCTTGGCCTCTCCCACGGGCGTGTCCCATTCGATATCGCAGAGGGCGTTGTAGACCGACCGCTCGGGATGTCGCTCGTGAAGGCGGCCACACACGGCTGCGGCTCGCGGCGTTTCGCTCAGGAACCGGGCTGCCGCTTCGATCCAGCCCGGGATGAGCTCGCAGTCGCCGTCGACAAACTGGACGAAGTCGAATGAACCGCCCTCTTCCAGCAGGGTCCGCACGCCCTCGTTGCGGGCCCGCGCGGCGGTGAAGCGGGTGGACATGTCGAGTTCCGCGACCCGCACGCCCATGGACCGCGCCTTCTCGACGGACCCGTCACTCGATCCGGAGTCAACGTAAACGAGCGATCCCGAGCCACCCATCGCCGATTTCAGGCAGGTGACGAGGCGCTCGCCCTCATTGCGTCCGATGACGACGACACCCACCCGCGCGGACCGGGAGTCCGGGGCGGAAAGGCCTGGATCCACTCGGGTTTGCGTCGTCATCCGATCCTCGTCGCGCCGGGGCGTGTCGTGCTTGGACGCCGGTTCCCAATCTCCGGCGAGCCGTTTCTATAGTGCAACCGTTGATGCAATCCCAAGGCGCGGTCGCGGGTTCGCCGGACGGGGCGAGCCCGCCCCTATCAGACCTGCTTGCTCGTGACCCGAACCTCGGCGACCTGCTGACGGGCGGGGTCGGTCTGCTTGAGCGCCTCCGCCACGCGGTACGCCTGGGCGAAGACCAGGCCGAAAACGAGCGACAGCATCACCTGTCCCTCGTAACTCAGGAGGATCCATTCGAGGGTGGAATGGCCGTAGACGGCCGCGAGCGATACGGCAAAGCCCAGGCTCAGCATCCCGCGCGGCGTTCGTCGTGCCCGCCACCCGGCGCTCACTGCAGCCACCAGCGGCCAGGCAAGCAAAACCATATAGGCTGCGATGCCTGGGTATCCCGTTTCCGCCGCCATGAGCCAGAAGACGTTGTGGACGTTCGTCCCAAGGTTGGATTCAACCGCAACGATGCCGCCGCGCACGGCGTAACCCTCGTTTCGGGCCACATAGGAGTAGTTGTTGGCTCCGACGCCCAACGGGTAGTCGTCGAGCATGAGGCTCGCCGACATGTTGAGGGCGGCGCGTTCGTCATAGACGCTTTCGTCGTTGACGTTCTCGCCCGCCTCGATGCGCTTCTGCCAGGACGAGACTGCGAGAGGTACCAGGACGAGCAGAGCGAGCACACCCGCGCCCGCCGCCATCATCTTGCGGGGCGTGACGCGGTCCGTGAAAGACAGCAGCAGGGTCGCGATGAAGCCGAGGCCCGTGAAGGCGCTCGCGCCGCGTGAGGCTGTGAGAACCGCGATGAGCGCGCCTGCGATCGGCGCAAGCACGGTCATCACTCCCGTCTCGCCCGCCAGGAGCAGAGCGAACTGCGGGTAGGTGACGAAGTGCGAGAACAGTCCCAGCGAGTTCTGGTGGATGAACGTCCCGGCCGGTTGGGCGATACCCAGGCCGAAGCGCTGGTAGAAGACCACCCCCGCCTCGAAAAGCAGGCCCAAGGCCATGCCCCGCATGACGTTGAGCAGGACCGAGTCGTCCGTGGCGCAGAGCGTGACGGCGTAGCAGATGAAATAGAAGCGCAGGTACTGCACCACCGAGAAACTCGCGGCGATGGGCTCCGGCGCCTGCAGCATCGACGCCGACAATGCGGCGCCGAACAGAAGGAACGGGAAGTGCGGGAAGGGGATCTTCTGCCGCCTTTGGTCCGCCAGGAGCAGCGCCAGGATGACGATGTCGACGATTGAGATCTCGATACCGTACGTATGGCCCGTCCATTCCTCCCAGCCGAGCAGTGACAGCCGGATGCGGACAAGGGTCGAGACAAAGGGCAGCGTGCCGACCACGATCCATGCCATCAGCACGAACCGGCGGTCCGATCGCAGCACCATCGCCAGCGGCAGGGCGGCGAGGATGCTCAGGAAGAATATGGCGGTCTTCACTTCGCCGATTCCTTCCGGGCCGATTGCTTCGCGGCCATGTCCGTCACTTCGTCAAGTCCTTCACCTCGTCACATGCCGGGTGATCCCGGTTACGCGATCTGCTGCGGACAGCGTCCATCCAATCCGGCCGGCGCCACGCGAAGTCTCTAGCGTCTGGAGGCTGCCCGGGCCAGTTCGAAGTCGCCGCGCCCTGCGATGCCGCTTCCCCGGAGCCGTGCCCGCAGCGCGGGTCGCAGCTTGTCGAACCTAAGCGCCGACCGTAAACGTCCCGATACCGGATCGTCGCAACGGGTGGTGGTGCGCCGCGAGCCGTTGACGGAGAAAGACCTGCTGCAAGCCATTCGCATTGTGCTCCTGACCGCGGCGATTGCAGGCGACGGAGTGCGCCCGCTGCGCCGGGGTGCGCTTACGCTCGTTCGCTGTGGGTTCCTCGGACGATGACGGAGAAAAGTCTCTCCTACCGGCCCGAGATCGACGGCCTGCGCGGCATCGCGGTGGCTGCCGTGATCCTCTTTCATGCCGCAGTGCCCGGCTTTTCCGGCGGCTTCGTCGGGGTCGACGTCTTTTTCGTGATTTCGGGCTACCTCATCGGCCGCATACTCTTGAGCGGCGAGGAGGGACGGCTCGCGGGTCTCGCGACGTTTTACAAGCGCAGGGCGCTGCGCATCCTTCCCGCGCTCGCCCTCGTGCTGGTGGCCACTCTCGTAGCCGGGAGTGTGCTGCTCACCCCCACCTCGCTGCGCTCGCTTGCCGCCAGCGCCTTCGCGGCGAGCCTGTTTTATTCCAACGTCCATTTCTGGCGGGACATCTCGTATTTCGCTCCGCAGGCCGACCTCGTTCCTCTCCTCCACACGTGGTCGCTCTCGGTGGAGGAACAGCTCTACATCGTCTTTCCCCTGCTGCTGATCGCCATCAGGCGCTCCTTTGCGGCAACCGTTCTCGCGGCCCTGGCCGCGGTCTCGCTGGTGGCGGCCATCGTCGCAGTGCAGCTCGCTCCGCAGGCGGCGTTCTTCCTCCTGCCGTTCCGTGATTGGGAGTTCCTCGCCGGGGCGATCCTGGCCGCGGCGCCTTCCCTGGCCCAACGCCTCGAAGGGCGCAGCTGGGCCGGCGGCGCCGGTTTGGCGCTCATCCTGGCGAGCGTCGTCGGATACAGCGCCGACCTGCCGTTTCCCGGTGCGCTCGCCATACCGCCGGTGCTGGGCGCCGTCCTCATCATCGCCGCGGGCGGGCGATCGATCTCGGGGAGGCTTCTCGCGGTTGCGCCCGTGCTGTTCACGGGCAGGATCTCCTACTCGCTCTATCTCTGGCACCTGCCTGTCCTCGTCTTCCTCAGGCACCTGCGCCAGGAGCCGCTGACGGCTCCATGGCTGCTTGCCGGCATCGCCGCCTCGTACGGGCTCGCAGTGATGTCATGGCGCTATGTCGAGCAGCCGTTTCGAGGACGACGCTTCCGCGCCGTTCCGGCCTTCCGCGTTCTCGCGGCATCGGCGCTCACGCTGCTCGTTCTCGCCTCGGCCTCGCGTCTGCTCTGGCGCTCCGACCGGACCCTCCAGGCCCTTTACGGGACCGGTGATGCGAGCCCGCTGCTGCTGGACCGGGAACTCCAGGCCTGGTTCGTTGCCCACTGCCTCTCCGACGACGGCCCGCGAGACGTGCCTGCATGCCGACTGGGGGAGGCCGGGCGCCCTGCCGATTTCGTCCTCTGGGGTGACTCGCACGCCGAAGCGCTGGCGCCGGCGTTCGACGGCGCCGCCCGCGAAAAGGGCCGTTCCGGACTGCAACTGGGAGCCTGGAACTGCCCGCCGGTGCCCGATCTTGCGACGGACCGCAATCCAGCGTGCATCGCCGTCAACAAGGCGGCACTCGCGACGATCCTGTCCCACCCCGACGTGAAGGACGTGTTCCTGGGATCGTACTGGACCGGCAACCTCACCGGGAAGCGCATCGGCGGCGAAGCCTATTCCAGGCTCGGCCGAGCGGACCTCATGTCGGCCGGCACAGGCGGGGAGGGCAGTAACGAGGCCGCGTTGTCGCGTGGGCTCTCGTCACTGACGGAACAGCTTTCCTCCGCTGGCAAGCGCGTCTGGCTCGTGGGGCCCGTGGCGGAACAGCGCTTCCAGGTGCCTCAGGCCGTGCTGCTGGAACGCCGAGGGCTTGCCAGCTTCGCGCCGCGTGCCGTTGGCGATCCGTGGTGGAGCAGGGAGGCAGGCGCACAGACTTTCCTCGCCACTCTTGCTGCGAAGACGGGAGCGCGCGCGATCGACCTCGCGCCGGCCCTCTGTAACGGCGGCGCGTGCATCTATGAGCGGGATGGCCGTGCCATCTATCGCGACGAGGCGCACCTCACGCGCGAGGGCACGTCCCTGCTGATCCCGATGTTCGCCGAAGCCCTTTGATCCGCAGCTGCCGCACCGTGAAGGTGCCGGTGAGGCTGCACGAGGCCGGTCAGCCTCGCCGCCCGGCAGGTCCGCGGCCGGCTTTCTGCAGCATCACGCGGTTGAGGAAGAGCACATTGCCGACGACGTAGCGCCGCCATAGCCGTCGCGGCTCCTGCGCGAGTCGATAGACCCACTCGGTGCGCGTTCTGCGGACCCATTCGGGCGCGCGTTTCACCTCGCCGGTGAGAAAGTCGAGAAGCGCGCCGACCCCGATCCCGCAGGGGGCCACGGCGGGGACATGGTCCGCGATCCACAGCTCCTGGAGCGGATTGCCGAGAGCGACGATCACGATGTCCGGCCGTGCCTCGGCGATCCGGGCCGGCAGGGATGCGCGCTCATCCTCCGGCAGGTAGCCGTGGGTTGCGCCGACCACCGCGTGGCGGGGCCAGCGTTCGGCCACGAGCTGCGCGGCACGGGCGCTGACGTCCGGCCGGCCGCCGTAGAGATAGACCCGAAGCCCCCCGGCACGGTCGAGCAGATAGGGCACGAAGTCGGTGCCGTTGAGGTTCTCGGCGAAGGTCTCGCCCCGCAGGATGCGGCTGGCGAGGTCGACGCCGATACCGTCATTGAGCACCAGGAACCCGGAGAGGGCTTGCCTCACCGCCGGTGCCGTCCAGGCGATATTCGCGAGGTTGGCGTTGAGGAACGCGAGCCTGAGCGTCGAGCGGTTGGCCACTGCCGCGAGGACGCGGGCGACGGCCTCGTCCCGCGTCGCCCCGGTCACGGTGACGCCGAGGATGCTCACTGTCGTGGGTGAGGTGGCGGCATCTGCCGGTGTCGTTGAGCCCTGCACGGTCAGCCCACGATGTTGTCGGCGCTGCGCGTTGCCGGCTGGACCGCCGGGGTGCCGGGCTTCGCGTGGCCGAGCAACTCGCGGTCGATCGTGTCGAGCAGCGCCGGGTCGGCCGACGGGTCGAACTTGCGAGCAAACGGCTTGCCGCTCGCCCTGATGGCCGGAAGGTCTTCCATGCCCAGCGTGGCGGGAAAGATCGGGGGTCTGTCCCAGATGGCAAAGGTGAGGTTGTCGCCGGTGACCGCCCCGGCGAACGCCGAGTTCGAGATCAGGGTCTGCATGAAGCTCTCGTCCGGAATGAAAGTGCGCCGGAAGAAGGCTTCGAACCGAGGGTTGTCGATCGTGAAGGCGACGGCGTAAACCAGGAAGGCCCGGGTCAGGCACCACCATTGCGAGCCGCCGAAGGGGCGGAGGCCCAACGGGATCGTCCGCGTGCCCGGCAGCTTCCACACCTGTGAGCGGAAGCGGATGCTGCGGCTCCGCACGCGAGCGGAGGCCTGGAAGAGGCCCTCGTCCGTGCTCCATCGGTTGGGTGCGTCGAGATCGAAGGACTCGATGTACTCCCGGCCCGGGGTCTTCCCGAGCAGCGCACGCAGTTCACCACGAGCCATCACCGGATAGTCGGAACCCGACAGCAGCGCCGCGTAGTCGAACGCGACCTGCGAGCCGACGAGTGTGCGTACCAGCTCCAGCGTGGCGTCCATGATGCCGCCGTCGCCCCAATAGCAGCGGATACGGCGGACGAAGATCACGTCGCTACGAATGGCGGCGACGGCAGAACGGGCGTGCTCGAATTCCTCCTGGCTCGCCCTTCCGTCAAAGTGGATCAGCACCGGCGAGCTCTCGCCAAGGCGCGACACCAGCCGCGCCAACTGGTCGGGCCGGTTATGGGCGAGGATGAGGTAGGCAACAATCATGCGCCGGTCGCCCCGGGAGGACAGGAGTAACGGCAGGGATAGGCGCCCCCCGCTTCAACGCTGCGTCTCGTTCCCACGGCTATCACGCAATCCGTCAATGGACTGGTGCGGTGATGAGCACGGGGTTCGACAACTCCCTGAGACGGGCAATCCGGTCCGTGTACTCCCGGCTGCTGAGCGCATGCCGCGCGAGGACCGCTCGGGAGTGGACGTCGTCGACGAGCCAGTAGCGGACGAGTTCGCCCCACTTCATCGGGATCTGCAGGTCGCGCCAGGCGGCCAGGGAGTTGGTGGAGATGGCCGAGTAGAGCCCGGGGTCGCTCAGGACGGCTGCCGCCGCGCCGAATAGCGATTGCGGGTCTTCCGCCGTGAAGAACATGGCCGACTCCCGGTCGACCAGGTTGCCTATGAACATCGGATGGTCGGACACGATCAGCGGCGTGCGCGAGGTCAGCGCCTCGTAGATGGTGAGCGGGAATCCCTCGGGATAGACGTGGCGACTGGGGACGATCACCAGATCGCCCGACCGCATCAGGTCCACCACCTTGCTGTGCGGAAACAGGCCCAGGAATTCGACGCGGTCGGCGACACCAAGCCGTTGCGCGAGGGACCGCATCTCGTCGATGTCGCCGTTGCCGGCAATGCTGGCGCGAACGTCGAGGCCGGCGGCAGCAAAATGGGGGAGGGATTTGATGAGGTCGGTTACGCCCTTCGCCTTCGAGACCGAGCCGATATAGATCAGCCGGCGTGCCTGCCCCTCGGGCAACGCCTTTGGCTCGTGGATGCCGGGACTGAGATCATACTCCCAGTCCCACGGCACGATCTTCTCGGGCTTCACTCCGATCGAGGCCAGCGAAAGGCTGGCGTTGACCCCATGATTGGCGATCACGTCGAAGGCGCGGCTGTTCAGCAACGTCGCCAGCACCCAGTTCTTCACGTGCGCCCTCATCGTGCGGGGGGTGAAGGAGTCTGCCAGCAGCGGCAGGCATCTGCGTCCCTTGACGGCAGCCCACATCAGAATGCTGGGGTGCGGCAGCAAAGTGACGATGTGCGTGGGATTGAAGGTGGCGATGAGCCGCAGCGCGCCGCGCCAACTAAAGTCCGCCTGCCCTCCGCCCATCACCCGGACGCCGCTGGGAAGGACCTCGTCATAGGCCGTCGCCGTCTTGCAGCAGAGCATCCCGACCTGCTCGGCCGTCCGCGCCAGGTCGCCAACAAAGTCCTGGACGTAGCGCTGCCCGTGGTAAGTCTCTTCATCCCCTTCATTCAGCCCGATGAAGGTCTTTCGCCAGTCGCCGCTGTACTGAACAAAGAGTAGACGCACAACCCTGTCTCCTGCGGCCCTGCCGCTACCCTGCTCCGACCAGTGGTTTCGGTCCTGCGGCCCCTCGACGAGGCGACAGTATGCTCCGACCGGGATGTGTCCCGGATTGATTGTCGCAGTTTACTTGCGACACCTTAATGATCGGCCACCCGGCCTGGAGGAACTGCACCTCAGGGGAGAAACGCTGGGTTGCCCGGGTGGATCCCAGAAGCGATGCTACAAAGCCTTTAATTAACGAGGAGCGAAATCCCATCAAAGGGCGTACCCCAACCGAATGCGTAGCGTATGGCGCACATCGCAGCGAGGGTTCCAGCAAACGCCAGCGTCGCCACCCCGTCCTGTTTCAACGTGCTCAGGCCGACGCGCCGAAGGGCGTAGGCGACAGGAATGTAACGGGCGATGTCCGAGACCGCGATCATCACCACCGCGCCGAACATGCCCGAAGTGGTGAATGCAAGCGGCAGCCCCACCAGATAGAGCGCGAACTTGGCGGCGTTGCCAACAACCGTGATCTTCGGCTTGCCCAATCCCAGCAACGTGTATTCCGCCGGCGAGGCGAGGAGCGTCGTCCAGATCCCCGTCAGCAGAATGGGCAGCATCCACCCGGCATCCTGGTAGCGGTGGTCGTAGACGACCCGGATGAAAATGTCCGATATGCACACCCCGAAGGCCAGCACGACCGCTGCGAGAAGCGAGACCCGCAGCCGTGTCGACGCTAGTTGCTTCTCAAGCGTGGCGCGGTCGCCGTCGCGTGACGCGGCGATCAGGGGAAAGAGCAGCGTGTTGCCGATGCGGGCCATCAGCGAAACCGGGAGGTCGGCGATCCCGCGCGCGATACCGAACACGCCCAGCGCGGCCAGCGGCGCCACCTGCCCGAGGTAGAGCCGGTCGAAGTTGCTGCAGAGATAGCTGACCAGCGACGCCAGGAAGATCCATTTGCCGAACGACAGGATGTCGCGGACGTAGCGCCGGTCGAGACTGTACCAGACCCGCCCCTTGGGCAGGAAAAACGTCGACACGGTCCGCAACACCACGGTCAGCAGGCCGGCGTAGAGCAGCCCGTATACGGTCGGGAACAGCTTCGCGAAGGTGAGATAGACGACGGACGACAGCACGTCGTGCGCGAGATCGAACAGGTTATAGAACCTGACATTGACGCTGCGCTGGAGCAGGTGCTGGGACGGCGCGTGCATCGCACCGATCACCATCACGGCGGCGCTGAAAAGGATGTAAGTGGGATCGATTTCGTACAGCCGGGCAAGAGGCACGGCCGAAGCGACCATCACGCCGCCGATCAGCACTCCGCGGATCTGCTGAACCGTCCACGCCGTGTTGTAGAAGGCGCGGTCGCCGCCTTCCTTGTGCTGAACGATGTTCTGGGCGATGCCGACATCCGTGACGAGCTCGACGCCCACCCGCAGCGTGGTGAGGATGAGCATGACGCCGAAAATGTCCGGCGAGAGCAGCCGCGCCAGGATGATGTTCGTGCCAAAGCGTAGAACGACCGAGACCGCGTAGGGGCCGGCGATCCAGATCAGGCTGTGGTTGATGTGCCGGGCGGACTGAAGCATTCGAAAGAAGGGTGTCGTCCAACCAGGTGAAGGAACAGTTGCCGTCCGGCGCATTCAACCGGACTGCGCCGTCCTCATCCGCCGGGATGCGCGGCGAGGCGTAGGTTTGCGACCGGGCAGGCCCGGCCGCCGGAAAGGACGGCAGCGACTACGGCCGGTGCGTGGTCGTCCTAACGGACGTGGTCGGCGAGGTAAAGCCACATCGCCAGCGTCGTCGCGGTGGACTGCTGCACCGTATACTCCTGCTGCATGACGAGTTGTGGCTGTTCGATCAGGTACTCGAAGACGGGCATGGTGAAGCGTTCCGGCGACACGCTGCGTTGAGCGGCGTTTTCATCCGTGCCCGACACTGGAAGCGGTGACCAGGGCGGCCCGAAGATCCAGAAGTTGGACGTCTGCCACTGCGGCGCCCAGCCAAAGACCGTGATCCCGGGAGGCGCCGGGACGCCCATTGCGCGATGGTCCTCGTGCAGCGGATGCCGGATGTTGCGCAGGCCGAGGCCCGTGGTGAAGCTCAGCCCCACCTGGTTGGCCCCCAGAAGCTGGCCCGACCCGTTCTCCATGGCCTTCAGGATCGCGGGGTTGGACGCGAGCTGGTGTGCCCTGATCAGCGTCGTGACAGCATTGTAGTCGGGCGGAAGGCCCTGTCCCCAGCCCAGCGGCGCGTAGAAGTGCTTCAGGTTGTCGTAGGCCTGCTGAGCCGAGCCATTGTAGAAGAACGTCGCGGCCTTGAGTATGGCGGCCCGGATCTCCGCCTTGCGCTTCGTGTCGGCGAGAGGTGACGTGCTGCGATAATACTCCCAGGCGCCGTCGGCCGGGTGCCCGTCGAACTCGAACCCCTTGTTCCACATCTGCTCGAAAGCGTCCCGAAAAGCGGCATCTCCCGTGAGCCGGAAGAGGGCGCCTGCGGCGCCCATCCGCTCCCGCTCGGCGGCCTTGGCCAGCGTCTGCTTGAACGCATCCCACCCGCCTTCCTGGAACAGTTTGTTGTCTTCGGCGATCTTGATGGCCTCTGCGTAATAGGCGTCGGGGTCAGCGCGCGCGCCCTCCGCAGCCGTCCAGGCCCGCTTGGCGCTGTCGGCGAACACGGCCGCGAGCTTCGGCGCGAGGGGATCGAGTAATGTCGCGAGCTTCGCCGCCCCTGCGGCGTAGCGGTAGGTGGAGACGTGGTCCGGCGCATAGGCGAAGGCGGGATCACCGGAGAGGTAGCTGGGCTCTCCGGGCAGCGGGTCACCGGAACTCTCGAGTGCGCCGATGACGCTGCCATCGGGCTGCTGCATGCGCCGGAACATGTCGAGGTTCCAGATCGCCTCCTGCAGCAGGTCCGGAAGAGAGTCCGTCCCAGCATAGAGAGCGGGATCGAGGGCCTCGGAGGATTTTGGGATTCCAAGCGAGACGTTTTTCGTCGGACCGAGCGTCTCGTAAAGATCCAGAAGGAGATAGCTGACATCGACGTGGTGGATCCGCCGGTCCCAGTCGCCGGCGTCCATGTAGCCGCCCCAGTAGTCTGGCGGGGTCTTCTCCTTCGTGATCCAAGGCGCTTTTCCGGCGTCTTTAAAACCGATGAAGCCCGTCGTGGATTCCCCGCTGAACGCAAAGGGCAGGCGGCTGCGGAACTGCTCGATGGACTCGCCGGGCCGGAACGGCGCGGGCCTTTTCAGCCCGTAGCGTCCGTCGAGCGCCACGCCGGAGCGTTGGTTGTAGAGGCCAGCGGCTGCTACTTGCGCGGCCTTCGCCCACACGTTCCTCGTGACGGGGAATGGGTCGGATACGCCCAGCCCCGGAATCCTGATCCGGTATTGCCCCTCGGCCGCCGGCTTCCAGGCGCCGAAGTCGATCTGGAATACGTAGGTGCCGGCCCGGTTGGCGCGATTCACCGTGAAGGCCTGCCCGATCTCGCCCTTCAGGGGCGGCATTTCCGTCCCGTCGACATCCGCCAGGGTCACCTCGTCGCCGTCGACGGCGGTGACGGTGTGGAAGCTGTTGACGGGCCAGTACTGTCCCTCGAAGCCCTTGATCCAGATGCGCTGTCCCGGCTTGAAGGCGCCTCCGGACAGGACGAGGCGTACCGGCTTGCCCGGCTTGAACTGCGTGACGGTCACCGGCTTTCCCGATGCGCTCGGGTACTCGATGACGGGGCCTGGAAGGCCGTTGCCCGGCTCGGGATCGGCCGGTCCCTTTCTCAGCACGAGATCGCCCGAGAAGGCCTTCTTGCCCGCCTCGTCGACAATCTCGAACTGCTTCAGCCCGTAGTTCCGGAAGTCGACCGCACCCTCCGCCGGACCTCCGGGAAGCCAGAGTGAAAGGAAGGCGATTTTGGACTCGTCGCCCGGAGCATATCCGTTCTGATTCGCATGGATCGCGATCGCCCTCGTCGACCGGTCGGAGAAGCTGAAGGAGGCCGGTGCCGCAGCGTCGCGCGGGAAGGAGATGGTGTACGCGCCATCCGGCAATTTTCCGTCGAGCTTCAGGTAGACATAGTGCTTGAGGCTGGCGCCTGTGCGGTCCTCGGCATTCGGACCTGGGAAGATGCCGGAATCGTAGGGCACGGACTTGCGGTAGACGTTCGTCACCGTTCGCCCGCCGATCTTGCCGTAGGCGGATGCGTCATCGATGGCGGCGCGGTCCAGATAGGCGGGTGGCGGGCGGTCGGAGATGCGGGCGAACGCTCCTTCAGGGCCGACGATCTTCGCCCACTGGCCGCCCAGATCGACCCAATGGCCGCGGTTCGCCGGCTGCTTCCCGCCCGGCAGTGGGACAATGCCGTTCTGCACGAAGGCGGGATCGCGGATCTCGACGGCGATGATGTCCGGCGCGGCCATCGTCACCTCGTGGACGCTCGGGCGGTCCGATGACGCAGGTTCGGTAGCCTGTGCCACGGACAGGCCCATGAGCAGGCCTCCCGCGGCGAGAGCCGCGACCCAGCGCCAGCTTTGATCACCCATGTCCGACTCCGCTTTCCCTGCCCGCATTCTTCGGATGTAGGCTCTTCGCCAGTCAACTCAATCCCGCGAGCTGTCCTGCCACACGACCGGACTTTAAGGTAAACGGCACGTTTTCGCTTTGCCGCCGGATGCTGGATTCCTGAAAAGATTTGAGAAAGTGTACTTGCCGCCAGAAACGGCAGAGTTGCACGGGTTGAGCGTCTGGAAACGGTGTTGTGCGCTTATCCGCTTTGATGCTATCCGACCTCCTGCGCGGGGAGGTGGCATTGTCGCGAGCGTGTCCGGCTTGATTGGTACGGTTGCGCAAGGTCCGCATTACTCGTCGAAGGGACGCCCATGGATCGCGGAATATCTACGGGCCGGTTGAGGGTGGCCGTACTGGGCTGCGGCGCCATCGCCCACCAACATCTGGCGGTGCTGTCCAGGCTCCCGGGCGTCGAGATCGCCGGCGTGTGCGACACATCCCGGGCGGCGGCGCGGGTTGCTGCAGAGCGCTATGGAGCGGCGGCGGCCTACACCGACAGTGCCGAGATGCTCGCTGTGGCGCGTCCCGATGTCGTCCACGTCCTGACCCCTCCGCAGACCCATTCGAGGCTGGTCGTCGACTGCCTGAAGTCCGGTGCGCATGTGGTCTGCGAGAAGCCCATGACGGGCTCCGCGGCGGAAACGCGTGACCTGCTGGACGCTGCCGACCAGGCAGGCAGGATCCTGATCGAGTCGCGCAATTACCTCTACAACGACCCCATACGGCGGCTGGACGCGATCATCGCGGAGGGGCGCCTCGGCGAGGTGAGGGACGTCGAGGTCCTGATCGCCCTCGATCTGCCGAAGAGCAATTTCGGCGACCTCAACCTCAGCGGCCCCGGTGTCGCCTTGCCGGGCGGCGCGGTCCAGGACCTGCTGCCGCACATGGCCTATTTGTTCCTGCACTACGCCGGCGCCACCCGGGTCGACGACCTGTCCGGCATCCTCACCAACCGCAGCGGGAACGTGCGCGTGGGCTACGATACGTTCGACGCGCTTCTCGAAGCCGGAGACGTCCGTGGCCGCCTGACGGTGTCGTCCGAGATCAAGCCGGACTGCTTCTTCGTCCGCGTCGCGGGAACGAAGGGCAGGGCGGAGGTCGATCTGTTCCAGCCCTATATGCGGGTGCAGGGCGGGGCGAACGTCGGCAAGCGCGCTCCCATCGAGCAGGTGCTTTCGGGGGCCTCCCTCGTTGCGGCGGGCTTCAGGAACTTGCGCGACAAGGTGATGCAGCATTCGCCGTATCACGGGCTCGGCGTGATGCTGGACAAGTTCTACGAGGCCTTGCGACGAGGCGACGCGCCGCCGATAACCCGGCAGGAGATCCTCGACACCGCCCTGCTCGTCGACAGCCTCGTGGCGTTGCGAGAGCCGGTCCGCCCCGGCGTCAAGCTGGTGGCCGTGCCATGAGAGTTCTCGTCACCGGAGCATCCGGCTTTCTCGGCCGCGCCGTCGTCGCGCAGGCCGTCGCGGCTGGCCATGATGTGCTCGCGATGGTGCGTCCCGCCGGCAAGGCCGACCAGGGATCATGGCCGGAGGGCAGGGTCACGCTCGTGAGGTGCGACCTGCGCCAGCGCGGCCCGTGGTGCGACAGCGTGAAGACGGCGGAGGCCGTCATCCACCTCGCGGCCTCGCTCAGCGGCGACCTGCCGACCCAGTTCGCCGGCACCGTGATCGCGACGGAGAACCTGCTGGCCGAACTCGACTTCGCGCGGCTGAAGCGGTTCGTCCATGTCAGCTCGTTCTCCGTCTACGACTACGCGTCGGTGCCGGCCTTCGGCCGGTTGACTGAGGCGACGCCGATCGAGCGCAATCCCAATCGCCGGGGCGAATACACGATCACCAAGATCGTCCAGGAGCGGCTGGTGCGCGAGACATGCGCCGAGAAGGACGCAGAGGTCGTCGTGGTCAGGCCGGGTGCGGTGTACGGGCCGACCAAGGACTGGCTGTTCGGAGCCGGCCTTTCGCTCGGCCGCCTCAACCTGATCTTCTCGTCCGGAGCGCGCTTTCCGGTCACCTACGTGGACAACTGCGCCAACGCTCTCGTGAAGGCAGTCACCGCGCCGGCGGCGGCCGGCGAAGTGATCAACGTGATCGACGACGAGCTTCCCACCTACGGGCAGTTCTTCCGTGCCAGCCGGCGTGCCGGCGCCAAGGTCGGCCCGGGCCTCCCGGTGCCATGGTTCGTGCTGGGCGGCGGCGGAAAGGTGATCGACCTCGTCAATCGGTACGCCCTTGGCGGGCGTGCAAAGCTGCCCGAGATCATGTCCTACCCGCGCCAGCAGGCGCGCTGGAGGCCGTTGCGCTTCTCAAACGCCAAGGCGAAGGAATTGCTCGGCTGGACGCCTGCCGTGTCTTTCCGGGACGCGATCGAGAAGACCGTGGCAGGCGCGGCGTGACCTGACTGGCGCGCCTATCAGCGCGGCGCGGCGGGCGAAATGCAGGCGGCGAACTCTTCGCGCAGCTTCGCCACGCAAGCCTCGAGCACGTGGCGTTCCTCCACGGCCTCACGCGCCTTCGCTGTGATCCGGCGCCGCAGCGCCTCGTCGCTGACCGCCGCCTGAAGGGCGTCGGCGAGTTCCGGCACGTTGCTCGACGGAACCGTGAGCGCCGTCACACCGTCGACCGCCAGTTCCGGAATTCCGGCGATATAGGTCGTGACCACCGGCGCCCCGACCGCCATGGCCTCCATGATCGAGATCGGCAGTCCCTCCGCGAACGAGGGAAGGCAGAACACGTCCGTCTCCGCGAGTTTCCGGGAGACCTCGACAGGGGGCATTTCGCCGTGCAGCGTCACCCTGTCGGAAATCCCGAGCCGGTCGCACTCGCGCCGGATCACCGGTTCGAAAGGGCCGCCCCCGACCACATCGACGCCGATCGGCACGCCGCGTGATGCGAGCAGGGCCACGGCGCGCAGGAGGATGAGGTGTCCCTTCTCGGGCGCCAGCCGGCCCACGATCAGCACCCTGGGATCATCCCGCGCAGGGAACTCGGGCCGGGAGGGAAAATCGGCGAGCCGGATGCCGCAGCGCAGGACCTTGCACCGGTCCCAGTCGTCGCTGTGGGCGACCCGGCACAGCTGAGCCTTGGTGAAGTCGCTGATGCAGGCGACGAAGGCGGCAGAGGATGCTTTCAGGTCGAGGCGCGCGTTCAGCTCATCGACGAAGTCGTAGGGGCCGTGAAGGGTGAAACTCCACGTCCAGCGCTCGCCCGGCGTGAAGTTCCCGACCTCCGCCGACAACCAGGCGATGGTGGAGGAAGACTGTCCGTCATGGGCGTGCAGGTGCCGGACGCCCGCCCCACGGCAGTGCTCGACGGCCAGCGTGGCGTAGCACAGATGGGCAAGGCGCCTTGCGATGAGCGTCGGGTAGAGGCGGGCGGACGCGATGACCTTCCCCGCGAGCCTCAGCAGCTTCACGGGATGGCGCAGCGCGACCCGCGTCACCGCCGTGGCCAGCGCGGCCGGCTTCTTCAGGTAAAGCGTGCGGGCTGAAATTTGCCGGGCCCACTCCGTTGCGAGATCGTTGGTCCCCGGCTTGTTCATGGCGACCGGGAACACCATGGTCCCGGTGCGCTCCAGTTCCTGCACCTCGGTGGCGATGAAGGTCTGCGACAGCCTGGGGAAATGGGTGGTCACGTAGGCGACGCGAAGAGCGTCCGTCCGGGTCCGCCGGTCGGTCCCGATGCTCGGCTCTGGCGTCAAAGGTGAGTCTCCCCTGTGTGCGGGCGGGATCGGTCCCGGCCGGGACTGGATGCTTTCAGGAAACGATGAATTTAAGGTGGGCAGATGCCCCTGAGTGCGACGGCCGGCGCTGCCCGGCGCGAGCCGGGACGCGATGTCAGGGCGCGCGGCCCTTTGCCGCGTCAGCGCGCCCGATCCCGGCCGCCCACTCCAGTGCTTTCGCTGACGCGCCATACTTGCCGCGCGGCGAGCGCAGGCGGTAGTCGAACCGGTCGGGATCGGCGAAGCGCGGCACCGCCACGAGAGCGTCGCGTCCTTCCATCGCGTAGGTCTGCTCGGCGGGCCATCCATTGCTGATGGGATAGCTTACCCGTTCGGTCTGGTTGAGCAGGTTGTCGCGGATGTCCACGCGCTTTTCGCGCAGCGCCTCGGCAAGCTTGCCGGGGCCATCGGCAAAGCGGGCGCTGTAGCCGATCTGGAAGCCATTGTTGCGCGAGACGACGTTGCGGCGGACGACCACGTCCGAGACGGAACCGGAGTAGAAATAGATCCCACCGGTGATCCAGTAATAGGCCCGGCCCATGTCCGTCTCGCCGTAACCGTTGCCGTCGATCGTATTCCTCTCGATGCGGATCCGGCTTCTCGGCCCGTCCACGCCCCAGCGCGAGAACAGGATGGCCGTGCCCTTGTTGTTCACGAGAATGTTGTCGCGGATGACGATGTCGTCCATCCGCGATCCGTTCTCCACGGAAAGTGCGACAGCCGCGCCGCGGCAGTCGTGCACGAGGTTCTCGGAGACGACGACGTTCTCGACCGCGCCGAACCACGAGTCGAGATAGATCCCCTGCCGGGCCATGTGGTGGACGTGGTTGCGGAAAACGACGCCGTCGCGGCTCGTCTCCTTCACGTCGATCCCCTCCTTGCCGCCATCGCTGACGACGTTGTGGGAGACCTCGAAGCCGATGGCCCCGGCGATGCTGATCCCCTCCTGCGGGGTCCCGATGTCGTCCTTCTCCCGGCCGGCGGGTGCCATCTCCCAGATGTTTGGCCGGATAACCGTGTTGCCGGTCACCACGATGTGGCGCGTCGTCAGTCCCTTGTGCTCGGTGTCCCAGGCCGCGATCCCGGACGAGAACGTGGACTCGATGGTGTTGTTACGGATCACGACATGGGAGCTGTCCCGGATCGTGATGCCGGCGTCATGCGACTTCACCAGCCGCAACCGCTCGATCCGGATGTGCGCCGTGCGCTCGATCTGGATGGCGCCGTTGTAGCGCTGTTCCGGACCGGGCGGCGAAAGGTCGCTCGTCACGACATCAGAGGCGTCCAGCTCGGCGGTTTCGCCCGGATAGCTCGCCAATCTAATGGGGCGTCCCGGCGTGCCGGCGTGGGGAAAGCGAACCTGCCGGGCGAGCCTGTAGGTTCCCCGGCGCAGCAGAAGGGTATCGCCGGCCCGCAGGCGCTCGGTTGCGACTTCGACACTGCGCCACGGCCGCTGCAGCGAACCGGGCCCGTTGTCGTCGCCGTCTGGAGAGACATGGAAAGTCCGGCCCGCTCCGGCGGCGCGCGCTGCGCCCGTCAGCAGGAGGGTCGCGGGAAGCAGCAGCGAAAGGGCCTGACGCCTCGACGGAGTGAACCGCATCACGTCGGCGGCTTCGTTCTGTCGGTGCGTACCCAGCCCGCTGTTCCCTTGCTCGCGAGAATATGGCCGGCGAAGGGTACCGCCTTTGCGGAATAGCGGGCGAAGGCCCCGGCCGCCTTGCCGAGCGGCAGGATGTCGCGCCCGACATCGATCCAGTACAGGAAGAGCGCCACGAGGAGGGCGAGGAGCAATGCGCTCCCGGCCAACGCCGGGGCTGCGCTCCAGGTCAACAGTGCAAATACGGCGCACACCGCGAAGACGGCGAGGGTGGCGCCCGTCAGCATGACGATGGGCGGCACGGCGACGTCGAGCGCCATCGTGATCAGCCGCGGATCGCGTTTGCGCAGGCCGGCGAGAAGAAGGCCAGGGACCTGCTTGCGGATGGCGTTGAGATGGCCGCGCTGCCAGCGTTCGCGCTGGGTGTCGGCGCCCGAGTTCGTGGCGGCGAACTCGCTCGTCACCGATGCGGCGGGGCAGAACAGGGGCGGGTGACCGTCACGGGCCAGCTCGATCCCGAGCTCGAGATCCTCGGCCAAACGGGCCGTGGCGAGGTCGGCGGTCCTGATGACGTTCCAGGGAAACGCCATGCCGGTGCCCATTAATTGGCAAGGCTGCCCCATGGCCAGCATGCCGAGCGGACGTGTCTTGTTCCGCAGCCGCCATGCGAACTGCGACACACGGCCTTCCCCCGGACGGTCCTGGGGTGGATCCATGAGATAGAGCGCCTGCGTGGGGCGTCCCGTCCGCAGGCATGCGCCAACGAGTTGCGCGACGGCGTCCGGCCCGATGCGACAATCGGCGTCGCACATGACGAGAATGTCGGGCGGAGAAGCGGCAAGGTGGCGCATGCCGAAATCGAGGGCGAAACCCTTGCCCCGCTTGGCAGGATCGTGCCGCACGATGACCTCGGCGCCGGCCTTGGCGGCCTGCTCTGCCGTATCGTCGCTACAATTGTCGGCGACGACGAGGATCCTGTCTTGCGGCCCGAGTTGCGGGCGCAGGTCCCCGATCGTGGGGAGCAGCCCGGCGCCTTCGTTATGGGCCGGGATGAGGACTGCGACGCTGGCACCGGAGTTGGCCCGCTCCTTGCCGGTCAGTTCACCTGAAACGCCTCGGCCAAGAAGCAGGGCGGCCGCGGCCTGAACGAGAAGGACGAGCACGGGCACGGCAACGACCAGCACAAGCAGGATGAGCAGCAGGTTGAGGACGGCCATGAACGGTGCCTTGGAGACTTTCCGGAACGCAGAAGACGGTACGGGGAAACGGTGAAGGGAACGTGGGTGGAGTACGCAATCATCGACAGTGGTTTGCGTCGGTCATATGATGAAACCACTGGAGGGCCAAGCCGTCCGCGTCGCAGTCGTTGGCAGGCAATCAAGGCCGCATCGGAGACGATTGCGATCAAGCCTGTGTGTTGTGCCGTTTTTTCCCGGTCTGTCTCAGTCAGTACCAAGAATTTGTTGTGTCGAGCGGAAGCTCGACCCTTGACGCAACCCTTAGTCAACCCACGTGTTATCGATTGGCCCATGCAAGCGCGGGAAGGTGGACATGTTCCCCGAGAATGAAATCTTCGCCAGCTTCGCCAAAAAGTACGAAGCGCGCCGCGAAGTCGAGATGTCGCTGTCCGACTATCTTGAAGGCTGCCGCGACGACCCGATGATGTTCGCGAGTGCGCCCGAGCGCATCCTGGCTGCTATCGGTGAGCCGCAACTCGTCGATACGGCCAAAGACGCCCGGTTCGGCCGCATCTTCATGAACCGGACCATCCGAACCTATCCTGCCTTCGCTGAATTCTACGGCATGGAAGAGACGATCGAGCGGATCGTCAGCTTCTTCCGGCACGCGGCGCAGGGACTGGAGGAGCGCAAGCAGATCCTCTACCTGCTCGGTCCGGTTGGCGGCGGCAAGTCGTCGCTGGCCGAGCGGCTGAAGGCGCTGATGGAAGCGCATCCGATCTACGTCCTGAAGGCCGGCAACGAGATCAGCCCGATCTTCGAGAGTCCGCTCGGCCTGTTCGATCCGGAGTCGATGGGCTCGGCTCTGGAGGAGCGCTACGGCATCCCCCGCCGGCGCCTGACCGGCCTGATGAGCCCGTGGTGCCTGAAGCGGCTCGACGAGTTCGACGGCGACATCTCGCGCTTCCGCGTCGTCAAGGTGAACCCGTCGCGCCTGCGGCAAATCGGCATTTCGAAGACCGAGCCGGGGGACGAGAACAACCAGGACATCTCGTCGCTGGTCGGCAAGGTCGACATCCGCAAGCTGGAGACGCTGTCGCAGAACGATCCGGATGCCTACTCCTATTCCGGCGGCCTGAACCGGTCGAACCAGGGCATCCTCGAGTTCGTCGAGATGTTCAAGGCGCCCATCAAGATGCTGCACCCCCTGCTGACGGCGACGCAGGAGGGCAACTACGTCGGCACCGAGAACATCGGTGCGATCCCGTTCCAGGGGATCGTGATGGCGCACTCCAACGAGGCGGAGTGGCAGAGCTTCAAGACCAACAAGAACAACGAGGCGTTCATCGACCGCATCTACGTCATCAAGGTGCCTTACTGCCTGCGTGTGACGGAAGAGCAGAAGATCTACGACAAGCTCATTCGCGGCTCGGAGCTGGCCGGGGCGTCCTGTGCTCCGGCGACGCTGGAGATGCTGTCGCGCTTCGCGGTGCTGTCCCGCCTGCGCGAGCACGCCAATTCCAACATCTTCTCCAAGATGCGGGTCTATGACGGCGAGAGCCTGCGCGAGGTGGATCCGAGGGCCCGCAGCCTGCAGGAATACAAGGAAGCCGGCGGCGTCGACGAGGGCATGGATGGCGTCTCCACCCGCTTCGCCTTCAAGGTGATGGCGGCGACCTTCAACCACGACACGACCGAGATCGCAGCCGACCCCGTGCATCTCATGTATGTGCTCGAGCAAACCGTGCGCCGCGAGCAGCTGCCGGAGAACACGGAGAAGCGCTACCTCGAGTTCATCAAGTCGGAGCTGGCGCCGCGCTACGCTGAGTTCATCGGCCACGAGATCCAGAAGGCTTATCTGGAGAGCTACCACGACTACGGGCAGAACCTGTTCGACCGCTACGTCGACTACGCCGACGCGTGGATTGAGGACCAGGACTTCAAGGATCCCGACACGGGGCAGCTGCTCAATCGCGAACTCCTGAACCAGGAGCTCACGAAGATCGAGAAGCCGGCCGGCATCGCGAACCCGAAGGACTTCCGCAACGAGGTGGTCAAGTTCGCGCTGCGATCCCGAGCCAGCCACGGCGGCAAGAACCCGTCCTGGACCAGCTACGAGAAAATCCGCGACGTGATCGAGAAGCGGATGTTCAGCCAGGTCGAGGAGCTGCTGCCGGTCATCAGCTTCGGATCGAAGAAAGACTCCGACAGCGAAAAGAAGCATACTGAATTCGTGAACCGCATGATGAACCGCGGCTACACGGAGCGTCAGGTTCGGCGCCTTGTGGAGTGGTACATGCGCGTGAAACAGGCCGGATGAGGTCGGGCGGGCGCATGCGATGTACATCGTAGACCGACGTCTGAACCCCGGGGGCAAGAGCCTCGGGAACAGGCAGCGCTTTCTGCGGAGAGCGCAATCCCTCGTACGGCGTGCCGTTCGCGACAACTCCAAGGAGCGGGGTATCCGCGACATGGACCAGGGCGGGGAGATTTCCATCCCCGCCGACGGCGTGCGCGAGCCTACGCTGCGGCGCGGGCGTGGCGGCGGCATGCGGGACGTCGTTCTCCCCGGCAACACGGATTTCCTCGAAGGAGACACGATCCCTCGGCCGCCTTCCGGAGGCGGGGGGCGTGGTTCGGAAGGCTCGCCGGACGGCGAAGGCGAGGACGATTTCCGCTTCGCGCTGTCGCAGGACGAGTTCCTGGACCTCTTCCTGGAAGACTTGGAGCTTCCCGATCTTGCCAAGCAGCGGGTGGAGGGCATCACCTCGCCCGTCTGGCGGCGCGCGGGCTACTCCGTCTCCGGATCCCCCGCCAACCTCGCTTTGCCCCGCACCATGCGCAACAGCCTGTCGCGCCGCATCGCGTTGAAGCGGCCGAAGACCGCTGACATGGTCGAGCTCGAGGCGGAGATCGAGCGGCTGGAGGCCGAGGGCGCGGACGCTGACCATCTGGCCGCGCTCAAGGCCGACCTCGCTCTGCGCGACCAGCGGCGCCGGCGCATCCCGTTCATCGATCCCATCGATTTGCGCTATCGCCAGTACCAGCCGCATCCGCGACCCGTCGCGCAGGCGGTCATGTTCTGCCTCATGGACGTGTCGGGCTCGATGACCGAGCCAATGAAGGACCTCGCCAAGCGTTTCTTCGCGCTGCTCTACATTTTCCTGCGCAAGCGCTACCGAAACGTCGAGGTGGTCTTCATCCGCCACACGCATGTGGCGCAGGAGGTGGACGAGGACTCCTTCTTCCATTCCACCGAGACGGGCGGGACGGTGGTCTCGACCGCACTGGAGGAGATGGACCGTGTCCTGAAGGAGCGCTTCAGCCCCGAGGACTGGAACATCTACGCCGCACAGGCGTCTGACGGCGACAATGCGCCCAACGACAATGACCGCACGGCCGCGCTGCTGACCCAGGCGATCCTGCCGCTGTGCCAGTATTACGCGTATCTGGAGGTGGGGCCGGAGGACGAGCCCTCGTCGCTCGGCCTCGGCATGCGCCCGAGCGATCTCTGGCGCACCTACGAAGCGTTGAAGGACGACTGGCCGAGCTTTGCCATGCGCAAGGTTCGCCATCGCCGCGATATCTTTCCCGTGTTCCGGGAGCTGTTCCAGAAGCGTGACGGCGCTAAGGCGGGGGCCTGATGTCGGCAGTCTTGTCCAGCGATCTCCTCTTCGAAGGCTCAGACTGGGACTTTACCACGCTGCGCCGCATCTACCAGGCCGTGGAGGAGATCGGCACCAGGGACCTGGGCCTCGATGTCTACGCCAACCAGATCGAGATCATCACCGCCGAGCAGATGCTGGATGCCTATGCGTCGTCCGGCATGCCGCTCTTCTACAAGCACTGGTCCTTCGGCAAGCACTTCGCCCAGCACGAGCAGGTCTACCGCAAGGGGTGGAGCGATCTCGCCTACGAGATCGTCATCAATTCCAACCCGTGCATCACCTACATCATGGAGGAGAATACCGCCACGATGCAGGCGCTGGTGATCGCGCACGCCGCAATCGGGCACAACCATTTCTTCAAGTCGAACTACCTGTTCCGGCAGTGGACCGACGCTGACGGCATCCTCGACTATCTGGAGTTCGCCAAGGCCTACGTCTCCTCCTGCGAGGAGCGCTACGGGCATGCCGCTGTGGAAAGGCTGCTCGATGCCGCGCACGCACTGATGAACCAGTCGGTGCACCGCTACCCGCGCCGCGGCAAGCCCGACCTGCGCACCGAGGAGCGCCGTGAGAGGGAGCGGCGCGAGCACGACGAGCAGATGTTCAACGACCTCTGGCGCACCGTGCCGCAGCGCAAGCGCGAGAGTGCCGGCTCGCCCAGCGAGGAGCGGCGCCGGGCGCTGCTCCAGCTGCCGCAGGAGAATCTGCTCTACTTCATGGAGAAGACGGCGCCCCGCCTGCAGCCATGGCAGCGCGAGATCCTGCGGATCGTCCGCCACGTGGCGCAGTACTTCTATCCGCAGCGCCAGACCAAGGTGATGAACGAGGGCTGCGCCACCTTCGTGCACCACAAGATCATGAACCGGCTGCACGAGGCCGGGCGGATCGGCGACGGCCACTACCTCGAATTTCTTCACTCGCACACCAACGTGACGTTCCAGCCGCGCCACGACGATCGCCGCTACAACGGGATCAACCCCTACGCGCTGGGCTTCGCGATGATGCAGGACATCGAGCGGATCGCGACCGATCCCACAGCCGAGGACCGCGACTGGTTCCCCGATATCGCCGGTGTGGGCGATCCCATGGGCGTCCTCCGCGATGTCTGGGCCAATTACCGCGACGAGAGCTTCATCCTGCAGTTTCTCAGTCCGCGCCTGATCCGCGAGTGGCGGATGTTCCACATCGTCGACGACGACACGCAGCCGGAGGTGCGGGTCGACGCCATCCATGACGAGCGCGGGTACCGGCGGCTCCGCCGCGCCCTGGCACGCCACTACGACGTGGCCTGGACGGACGCCGACATCCAGGTCGTGGACGTCGACCTCGCGGGTGACCGCCGCCTCGTGGTTCACCACAACGTCGTCAACCGCGTGCTGCTCGACGAAATCGACGCCGGGCGGGTGATGCAGCATCTCGCGGATTTGTGGGGCTATGACGTCCTGTTGAAAGAGGTCGATCCACAGACCGGTGTGGTGCTCAAGGAGCACAAGGCGACGGCCCATCCAGCGGTGGGGTGACCTCTCCGCCTCCGGCAGGCGTGGTTCAGTCGGTCGACACGGTAGGCGCCGACGCGGGCGCGGATCCCGGCAGCAGCCTCTTCACGGCCCGTTTTCCGGCCCTGGCCGACTCGCGGGCGAAAATGAGCGCGTCGTGTCCAGCCCTCCATGAGTAGCCACGCAGGCTTGGCCTCAGCGCTACTCCCTCCAGCAGGGGCACCACGTCGTTGGCGATCCTGTCCTTGTAGGTCTGCGCGCCCTTGCCGAGGTCGATCCAGCGGATGCCCATGCCGGGCGCAGCCTTGATCATCTCGAGAAGCAGGATCGCACCCGGCGAGTATTTTGAAAGCCCGGGTGCGTAGGTCGGGAACCACCAGTGCCACGTCAGGCTGGAACGCATTCCGAAGTGGACGGCGGCAATGCTGTCTCCGGCGTAGAGCACTGTGAGTGCACCGGCGAAGCCGGGCTGCCTTGTCCGCCAGATGGTCGACAGCGTCGCGCTCACCCAACGTTGTGACATCAGGTCGGGCAGTCCGGTCCGGATGTACTGCTCCGACTTCCACCGGCGCATCACTGCCCATGCAGCCTCATCGTCAGAGAGGGTGCACAACCGCAAGGGCCCGACCTCCCTGGCCAGTGCCCGGGCCTTTCGTTCCGTCGTCGAGATCATCGATTTCGACGTCGTCTGCTGGACGAAGCCGGCCCAGTCGGTTCCCACGTCGATACGCGGCGACGTCCCGTTGCGCGTTGCTGCCGCCGCGAAGGTCGGGTCGGTCGCGGGCAGGTGATCGAAGCGCCAACCCGTCAACCCGCACGCCCGCAGGACACCACTAGGGTCGAGCGCAACGCCTGGCCTGCTCACGATGCCGTGGTAATCCGACAGCGGGCCGCCAACCGGACGGCCTATGCCAAGATGATCTGGCTCGAACGGAAGACATGCCAGGACGGTCTCGCCGGACATCGCGACAGCGACGCTAATCTTTCCTGGACGGCTGTTGCCGACCGCAAGCGTGAAGCTCGGGTGAAAATACGGGCTCGTGTAATTCTCGTCAGCACCGACGATGTCGGCCCACTGGGAGATCACTTGTGCGGGAAGGTCTTGGGGCGAAGAGACGGCCCAGGACACATGGCGGGGGGTCGAACCCAAATCGCAGTCTCTCTGTCGCAGTCTCTCTCGGACGTCTCAGCAGCCTGTTTAGCGACCCGGTGAGGCCGGGCAAGCTTTAAGCTTTAGCCCCGGACAGTGCCGGGCCTTATTCCAAGCTCACGCGGGAAGGGCGCGGCTGTCGGCGCAGATGCCGGTTTCGGACGGTTTCGCTCAGACGCTCACGTCTGCGTGCACGCCAACCTCCTGTCCCATTGCAGGTGCAGGATCGAATTTCCCGCCCGAGAGTTAATGTTTCTATAGGGCGGTTGAAGGCCAACAGTGCCCAGCCTCGCTGCACAGGAGAGGTCCCATGGAATACAAGAGCTTCGATTCGTTGCTCGACGTGGCCGACGTCCACGGCGAAACCCGTCCCGCGTTGAGCAGGGCGGAGCGCCTGGAACGCTGGGCTGAGCTGCTCGAGCGGGATCCCGCGAGGCGGCTGCGGTCCCTGGGCGAGATAGAGTCGCGTACCCCGGCCGAGCGGCTTCTGATGCGCTCGCCGGATTCGCCCCTGACGATCGCCTTCGAGGATCCGGTGCTGCGCAGCGCAGGTCTCTCCAGCGATCGCCTCGGCGATGGCATGAGCTTCTTCGAAATTTCGGAGGATGATGCCCATCGGCTGATGTGCTCGTGCCTGAATGGCTGGAGCATGTCGGCAGGGAAGGTGGCGCGCGGCGTACGGCGAATTGCCAATCCGCGGTCGCACATGAGCATGATGGCGTTCGTCGGGGCAGGAGCCGCGGTTCTCGCAGCGCCTGTCCTCGCGCTTTTCTTCGGCTGATTCGGGCTTAACTGCCTGCGAACACTGGAGCGAGCCCGTGCACCGGCAAACCGGTGCGCGAGGCTCGCCGTCGTGCATGCCGGTGTGCTAGCCTCGTCGGACATGACTGGAATAGTACCGTTCATTTTAGCGGAAGTTTTGGACGCGGGTTTCAGCGTCGGGTAGGGCGTTTTTCCTAACCTGCTGTTCCCAGGTGCCGGGAGCGGGTCGTTCGCTGACCGCCCGGTTATCGACGAGAGGTTGTTCATGACGGTCCAGATCCCGCAGGCCAAGCGCTACCTCGTGACCGGAGGGGCCGGCTTCATCGGATCTGCCGTGGTACGGCAGCTCGTCCGGGAGACGCCGCACCACGTGCTGGTGCTGGACAAGCTCACCTACGCCGGCAACCTCGACTCGCTCGCGCCGGTCTCCAACGATCCGCGCTATTCCTTTCTGCAGGCCGATATCGCGGATGCGCCCGCAGTCCGGCAGGCCATCGCCGGGTTCCGTCCCGACGTGGTGATGCACCTTGCCGCCGAGAGCCATGTGGATCGCTCCATCGACGGACCCGGCGAGTTCATCCAGACCAATGTCGTCGGCACCTTTTCCCTGCTGAACGCCGTGCTGGAGCACTGGCGCGGGCTGGACGAGCCGGCAAGGCGCGCTTTCCGCTTCCACCACATCTCGACGGACGAGGTGTTCGGTTCGCTGGGAGAGGCGGGGTTCTTCACGGAAGAGACGCCCTACCAGCCGAACTCGCCCTATTCGGCGTCAAAGGCGGCCTCGGATCACCTCGTCAGGGCGTGGCACCACACCTATGGGCTGCCGACTGTCACCAGCAACTGCTCGAACAATTACGGGCCGTATCATTTTCCCGAGAAGCTCATCCCGCTGATCATCCTGAACGCGCTCGAAGGCAAGCCGCTTCCGGTCTACGGCAAGGGCGACAATGTCCGCGACTGGCTGTTCGTGGATGACCACGCACGCGCGCTGCGGCTGATCGCCGAGACGGGCGTGCCGGGCGAGACCTACAATGTCGGCGGCAATGCCGAGCGGCAGAACATCGAGGTCGTCGAGGCCGTCTGCGGGCTGATGGACGAGCTCGCTCCGGATGCCGCCATCGGCTCCCGGCGCAATCTCATCCGCTTCGTCGCGGACCGCCCGGGCCACGACAAGCGCTACGCCATCGACGCGTCCAAGATCCGGCGGGAACTCGGCTGGGAGCCTCGCGAGACCTTCGAGAGCGGTCTCGCCGCAACCGTCCGGTGGTATCTCGACAATCGCGCCTGGTGGGAGCGGATCCGCACGGGCGTCTACCGTGGCGAGCGGCTCGGGGTCGTGGCGTGATCACTCTGTTCGGGGCGGGCGGCCAGCTCGGCCAGGAGCTTGCCGACGCAGCCAGCCGGGCGGGCGTTGCAATGGTTCCGGTGACGCGGGCGCAGGCCGACATCGCCGATGCATCAGCGGTTCGCGCGGCCCTCGCTGCCGCACCCGGAGCCGTGGTGGTCAACGCGGCCGCCTACACGAAGGTCGACGCAGCGGAAAGCGAGCCGGACGAAGCGCGGCGCGGCAATGTGGAAGGCCCGCGCGTGCTCGCACAGGAAGCCGCTCGCGCCGGAATGCCGCTCGTGCACATCTCGACGGACTACGTCTTCGACGGCACCAAGCCACGTGCCTATGTCGAGACCGACCCCGTCTCTCCGCTCGGCGTCTACGGGCGCACCAAGGCGGAAGGGGAGGAGGCGGTGCGGGCGGAAAACCCGCGCCACCTGATCCTGCGGACGTCCTGGGTCTATGGCCGCTTCGGCCGCAATATCCTGAAGACGGTGCTCCGGCTGGCGGCTGAGCGGGACGAGCTCCGTTTCGTGGCCGATCAGCGGGGATGCCCGACCTGCACACGTGATCTCGCGGAAGCCATTCTCGCCGTTGCACCCATGCTGTCGGGCGGCGGGGCTGAATGGGGCACCTACCATCTGGCTGGCACCGGCGCCACGACGTGGCACGGTTTCGTCGACCATGCGGTGGCCGAGCAGGCCCGCTTCACCGGGCGGCGCCCGGCAGTGACGCCGATCACCACGGCCGAATACCCGACACCGGCCCGCCGGCCGGCCAATTCCGAACTGGACTCCGGAGCCTTTGCAGCCGCCTTCGGCTGGCGGGCTCCATCCTGGCGCGAGCGCGTGGCAGAGACCGTGGCCGCGCTCGCACACCCCATTCCCGAGGCGAGGGCGTCATGAGCGGCGAGCGGAGAGGCATTATTCTGGCGGGAGGATCGGGCACGCGCCTGCATCCGCTGACGCTGGTCACGTCGAAGCAGCTGCTGCCCGTCTTCGACAAGCCGATGATCTACTACCCCCTGACGACGCTGATGCTGGCGGGCGTCCGCGAGGTGCTGATCATCACGACGCCGCACGACCAGGCGAATTTTCGGACGCTGCTGGGCGACGGCAGCCAATGGGGCATTTCCATCGAGTATGCCGTGCAGCCCAGCCCGGACGGACTGGCGCAGGCCTTCGTCATCGGTGAGAGCTTCGTGAAGGGGCGGCCGAGCTGCCTGGTGCTCGGCGACAATCTGATCTACGGCCACGGCCTCACCGACGCGCTCGCACATGCGGGCAAGCGTAAGGAGGGGGCCAGCGTCTTTGCCTACCGCGTCGAGGACCCCGAGCGCTACGGCGTGGTCGCCTTCGACGCGCAGGGCAGGGCGATGTCGATCGAGGAGAAGCCCGCCAAGCCGAAATCCTCCTGGGCCGTGATCGGCCTCTACTTCTACGACGAGGAGGTCTCCGAGATCGCGCGCTCGCTGCGGCCCTCTCCGCGCGGCGAGTACGAGATCACCGACCTCAACGGCGTGTATCTCGAGCGTGGCAAGCTCAGCGTCGAACAGCTCGGCCGTGGCTATGCGTGGTTCGACACGGGCACGCACGAGGCGCTTCTGGAAGCCGGCGAGTTCGTGCGCGTGCTTCAGGCCCGGCAGGGCCAGCTCATTGCCTCCCCGGAGGAGATCGCGTTCCGGCAGGGCTGGATGAGCCGGGACGACTTGGCACGCGCCGGCGAACGGCTTGGCAAGACGAAATACGGCAAGGCGCTGGTGCAGATCGCCACGGACGGGTGAACCGGGCGGCACCGCCGCCTGCGCATGGGCGATGCAACGACCTGCTTGTCCGAGCACGCGCAACGAAAAGCCCGGAGCCGCGCTTCTGCGCAACGGTAGGCCGCGCCCGCAAGTTTCTGGCCGATCGGACCGTAGCGGGGCGGGGCACCAGGCCCTAGCGAAGGCTTGCTTCCCGCCTTTGCCTGGCCAGCCACTCGTCCCAGTTCTTGAAAGTCCCGTCCTTCGGAAACATGCGGGGTGGCGGATCCAGGCGCGGGCTGACCAAGCTGAGCTCGCCGATGTCCATGGTCGGGATCTGGATGCCGGCGATGTCGGCGAGCGTGCTGAAGACGATCCTCGTGTTGAGCGGCAGGCCGGCGTTCTCGCGGGCCGCGGCGATCTTGTCCGGCTCCGCCGTGGCGAACTCCTCGGATGTCCAGAGAAGGGCGGGGATCGGCATGTCATACTCGTTGTTGAGGAAATGGCCGAAGAGGTTGCGGTCGTCGTCGTAGAGGTTCTCACCGTGATCTGACACATACATGAGCGCGTTGCGGCCGCCGAAGTCCTGGAGCGCGCCGACCAGGCGGGCCAGGAACTGGTCGGTGTACTCGACGCTGTTGTCGTACTCCGCGTTGATCCTCTGCTTGCGGTCACCCTCGGCCTTGAACGGCGCGGTCTGAGCAGGATAGCGGTCGGCGAAGACGAAGTGGCTGCCCTGCGTATGCAGCACGATGAACAGCTTCGCGTCCGGCACCTCTGCCTCCTCGAGAATGTCCCTGACCTCTTCGACGAGCACGCCGTCGTGCCGGCGCTCCAGGAACCGGCTGACGTCGGCTTCCGCCGAGTACCGGTTGATGGCGCCCGTCCATTGGTCGCGCTGCTGGGTCGAGAGCCAGAACGTGCGGAACCCGGCTTCCTCGAATGCCGAGATGATGGACTTCTCGTCCATGCGCTCCTGCGGCTTGTCGATTGACCGACGGGTGAGCATCAATGGGACCGACACCTGCGTCAGGGCCTGCTGCGTCACCATGTTGGTGAGCGCGATCACCCCCGGCATGCTCTGCATACGCGGCGTCGTCGGCTTCGAGTAGCCGAACAGGCTCCAGCGGTCGCGCCGTGAGCTCTCGCCGACGACCAGGACGACGACCTCGCGTCCCGGCCTGGCACCCGGACGTGTCGCGTCGAAGCGGAAGCTGGCGGAGCGTTTTTGATGATCGAGCGCGTCGTCATAGACGACCTTCGCGACGTAGGACTGGGGAATGACGCCGAACGGGCTGCCCCGGTCGTGTGAAACGACGTTCATCCATGCAACGCCGACGTCGCGGAACATGCCATAGCCGTGGGCGGTCACACCGGTATAGACGAGAAGGGCACCAAGCACTCCCACGAGGCTCGGGCGCCACGTCGCCACCCTGAGCCTGCGCATGCCCCAGAGCAGCAGCACGAATGCGACCAGCAGCGCGGCCACCGCGGCGAATTCCATCATGCCCTGGGTGCGGGCGAAGTCTGCGGTATGGTGCAGGTTCTCGAGGAAGATCCCGATCGTGCTCGATGTGAGCCGCATGTCGTAGGTCGAGATCAGGTAGAGCTCGGCAACGACGACGCAGTAGAACGGGAAGAGCAGAAGATGGCTCACCCACAGCCGCGCAAACAGGCCCTGGACCGCGAGGAGCAGGAACACCGACGCTGGGAGCGCAAAGAGCGCAAGCTTGTCGATCCCGCGCCCGCTCTCCGCCGAGAGAAAGATGTCGAAGATCACGATCGGCGAGATCAGGAACAGGTTGGCCACGATCGCGAGCCGGTACTCCCACGCGAGCTGCCCGGCGCGCCGAGCGAATCCTGCGAGAGCTCCGGTCCCAGATCCTGCCAGCATCGTGGTCTCTCGCTTGCGGCTGCGCCGTGGCCCGGCTGCTTGCAGCGGAGGGCGGCTACCCGGCGAAAAGCCGGTCAAGAATCCTGGCGTTTACTGGTAACACAATTGACATACACAGTGCCATGCAAGCGTCAAAAAATTCCATAGAGCTCTGTTTTGACTTACAATTGCAGATTTTTCGGAGATGATGCGCGGCCTGCCGTGGAGCTCCTCCCATTAAACGCATCATCGTCCTGACCAACCCCAAAGCCGGCCGCGTAACGCCTCCTGTTCTCAGTCAAGCGGTGCGCATGCTGGCCGATGCCGGCATCGCTGTATCCGTCCACGAGGCGTGCAGCGTCGAGGAGATGCGCCTGCGTGCCCGGGATGCAGCGCAGGACTCCGCAGTGCAACTGATCGTTGCAGCAGGCGGCGATGGGACCGTCCGCGACGTGGCCGAGGGTATGATCCGGGCCGGGGCCGGGCAGCGCCCCGCCTTGGGCATTCTTCCGCTCGGTACCACCAATGTGTTGGCGCGCGAACTCGCGATCCCGTTCGACGTCGACGGCGCAGTGCGAGTCCTGCGGGAGGGAAGGGAAAGCGACCTATACCTTGGCACGGCCAATGGCGCCGTGTTCACGACAATGGCGGGCGTGGGATTCGACGCCGCTGTCGTCGACGCCGTCGATCACCGCCTCAAGCGCTTGATCGGCCGTGGCGCCTATGCAGCTTCCGCTGCGCGCGTCCTCATGAGGCTCGAACCTCGCCGCTATGAGGTCAGCATCCCCGGCAAAGGCGTGTACAGCGCGGCGTCGGTCGTTGTGGCCAAGTCGCTCTACTATGGCGGATCGTTCTCTTGCGCTCCGAAGGCGCGTGTCGAGCTTCCCGAACTGCACTTCTGCCTGTTCCACACGCCGGGAAGGCTGAATGCGCTGCGCTACGCACTCGCGCTCGGCACTGGCCGGCTGGAGGGCATGGAGGGTTACGAGATCGTTACGGCCCGCGCCGGCGTCATCGCCGGGACGCCGGGCGAGCCGGTGCAGGCTGACGGCGACATCGTCACAACCCTGCCGCTCGAACTCGGCGTGACCGAGCGTCCGCTCAGGGTCTTGCGCCCGGCCTGACGGCCAGGCCGGTCAGGCTGAGGGCCGCATGGGCTCGCCGGAGGTGGCGACGGCCGGGCGCTCGAACTCCCAGCGGGTCACGGGTTCGCCGGTCTCCGGATCCTTGCCGTCGCGCAGCCTGACACCCAGGGCCGCCAGTTCGTCCCGGATCCTGTCCGAGCCCGCGAAATCCTTCGACCTCCGGGCCTCCAGACGCGCGGCGATCCTGGCCTCGATTTCCGTCGTCAGATCAGAGGTGGGGGACGCAGGACCAGTTTCAGGGGCGGGGTGCGAGCCGTTCAGAACTTGGGTTCCGTTTGTCGGCTGCTTTTGTGCAGCTTCGGCCCGGGCGACGGCGCCATTCGCCTCGACGGCCCCGATGTCCGGCGTCTGCTCGACGGGCGGCTTGCGTCCGATCAGCCGCTTGCACGTGCGTGCCGCATTTTGAAGCACAGGCGCCTTCGACAGGAGTGCCTTCGCACCATTCCTCGCGCCCCTGATGACGGCGTCAGGAAGAGGCCGCGGCCCCACTGGCCGCAGCACGCGGGCATGGGTTGCGTAGCCGATCTTGTATGGATCCGGGCCGATCGAGAAGTCGAACTCGCGGTGGCCGACGGAGTGGCTGTACTCGAGCAGGGACAGAAGAAGCTGGTGACCGATGGAGAACTTGCGGAGTTCCGGATCCGGCGAGTAGGTGAACAGCCACCCGGACATGCGGCCATCGCAGACGGCTCCCAGGAAGACGGCGATCAGGCGCCCCTCGCAGCGCAAGGTTGACGAAATCAGCGCGCCGCGGGCCGCCATCGCATCGAAGAACGCGACGTTCTTGGGCGTCGCGAACCAGTCCGGCAGTCCGGTCTGCTTCAGCTGCTGCGACTTCCATTGCCGTGCGAGCGGCAACACGTCATCACCCTTGTCGATGTATGTGAACTGCACCGGCCCGTGGGCCTGGATAAACTTTCGCCTGCGCCGCTCATACTCCTTGATGTGCGGCCGCTGCCGGATGAGCTGAAGGTAATCGTCGAAGGTCTTGAAGCGCGTCCAGTCGATGAACGGCGCGATCGTCACGGTGTCCGAGGCGACACCGTCATACTCCTCGATGGGGATGGTCTCGTGCGCCACCCACGGCGCGAAGAGCCTGCGCTGCTCCGCACCCCTGGTCTCCTGGTCGGACAGGGGCAGGTGGTAGTCCAGGAAATCCGACCGGGCGACGGGCTTGCCGTCCACCTCGAGAACGCGAAGGACCATGCCGCCGACGGCGACATCGCAGATGCGCTTGCGCCCGGTGGGGAAATAGACGTCTCCAAGGATGTCCAGGTATTCGGGGGACGCAAAAAAATTCATCACACGCTCCGGACCCTGGTGTCTCTTCGCCTCGGCCGCACTCATCCCGCTGAACCGGGCTGGTTTCCGCCGTACCACACGCTGCCGGCGCGCCCCGGACCTGAGCCTCGATCCGGGTCTGCGCGCGCGCCATTGATTTTGATTCGCTGGCCACTGTTAACGTTTTCGTTATTATCAAATTTACTCGCGTTGAGCAATGGAGCGTCGGCGCACGTCTTGTTGAACATGCTTAATTGTACGCCGCTGGACCTCGTGAAGGGCCATGCAGGCCTTGAACTTCGAAAGTGATTTCAATTTACTTTGAAGTGAACCCATTGGCGTATGACCCATGGAAATTGGCTGGTTTCGTGGTATCCGTCGGGCGAGAGACCTTAACGGTGGCTACGCTATGCACCGCCGCCGGCCCAGGGAAGTCGCATGTCTCGGATCGATTGGAGTATGTCGCCTTGACTCAATCTGAAACGTACCGCGTCGGCGATTGGGCCGAAGTGCGACCGCTCGACGAGATCATCGCGACGCTCGACCCTCACGCAAGGCTGGACGCATTGCCCTTCATGCCGGAAATGGCCCGGCTGTGTGGCAAGCGGCTCATGGTGGTGAAGTCGGCGCACAAGACCTGCGACCCCACCGGGTCGACCAATCTGCGCAGGCTCGAACGGACCGTGCATCTCAAGGCCCGCTGCGACGGCTCCGGCCACGACGGGTGCCAGGCGCGCTGCCTCATCTACTGGAAGACCGACTGGCTGAAGAAGGTGGATGGCCCTGGGCCCGACACCCCCGTGGCGCCTCCCACGGAGGAGCAGATGGCCTTCCTCGCGGCACAGACCCGCCGGACCGTGGAGGGAGACGAGACGCCGCGCTACGCCTGCCAGGCCACCGACGTCGTGTTTGCCAGCAAGGAAATCCACCCGCGCGAACTCGGCCAGTATGTCGAGGACATGCGCACCGGCAATGTCGGCCTGTTCAAGTTCGTCTGGTATGTCGGCGACCTCATCCTGTGGTCGCTCTTCTCGCGCTACGCCAAGGCACTCGGATTCTCGAAAAGCGAGGAGAAGCCTGCGAATCCTGCTGCCAAGGCGAAGAAGACCGAGGTGCTGAACCTCGAGGTCGGCGAGTACGTGCAGGTGCGCCCTGCCGCCGAGATCCTCGGCACGCTGGATTCCGAGCGCAAGAACTTCGGCCTGTTCTTCGACCGTGAGATGGAGCAGTTCTGCGGCAAAACCTACCGGGTGACAGGTAAGCTCAAGACCATCATCGACGAGCGCACAGGCAAGATGATCCGGTTCGGCAACCCCGTTATCGTGCTCGACGAACTGCAGTGCGGAGGCCTCGTGCACCGTGGGCGGCTCTTCTGCCCGCGCTCCCCGCTGTGGTTCTGGCGGGAAGGCTGGCTGCGCCGCGCTCCCGCCAAATCCTGAGACGCCCGCCGTCAGCGTCCCAGAATGGCGTGCCGGGCGAGGTGCACGACCAGCTTGGGCCTGCGCTTCACGACCTTGAGCGCATTCGGAATGAAGCCCCGGCCATAAGGAACATAGATCCGCGGCGTGTACCCTGCTCCCGCGGCCCAGGCGAGGGAGGGTTCCTGCGGCATGCTGTAGAGCAGTTCGAGTTCGGCCGGCGTGCCCGCCTCCTTCAGCCGCGCGAGCGCTTTCGCCGCGAGAGGAACGTCGTGGCTCGCCGCCGAGACCGTGACGCGGCTTCCCGCCAGCTTTTCGATCACGGCCATGAAGCCTTCACGCAGGTCGCGTGAGGGGTCGGCGGGATCCGGCCACTCGCCCTTCACGACCCGCACGCCGATGCCGCGGCTCGCTGCCCATTCCGCGTCGCCGGGGCTGCGCGGCCAGCGCCCGGGAATCGTGATGCTGAGGGGAACGCCCGGCGCCACCGTCCGGATATGGTCGAGGAAGCGGATGCTGGGGTCGGCCGTCTCGACGCCGTGGGAGTCGCAGTGGAGCCGCACTCCATGCTCCGCCGCGACAGCTGCAACGTCCTCGGCGAGGGCAGTGCTGTAGCGCAGGGCAGGGGGTTTGATCGACAGGTAGCTGTCGAGCCCGCTATTTGCAAGCGCACGGATGGAATCGAGATAGATGTCCCGGACTTCGGTGGGCTGGTAGTCCGGCGTGTCCCAGAAGCCCAGTGACGTCGTCAGTTTCTGCTCGGCCAGGCGGCGTGCGACGGCGATGGCGTCTTCGATGGACTCGCCACCCACATAGTCGCGGGCCACACGCTGTACCGCCGGCAGCATCCAGCGTGACAGCGAGTGGGAAAGTCCTGCCTTGAGGGCTTTCAGCCCGGTGGGAGCGGCTGCTGCCGGCGCTGCCGTATCAAAGCCCGCTCCGTCGATGCCGCCGGCATGGAGATCGTCTGTCTGGGCCAATCCCTGTCTCCCTGGCGCAATGCGCTGTTTGAAGGCTGAGCCTAGTGACGAAGCTTGTAAAGGGCGTCAAGCCATCGTCCTTCGGCGCGTAATCGTTGCGTCGGGCTCGTTCCGGGCTGCTGTCGTGATCGAAGCGGCTTTTCAGGGCCGAAACCCCCTCGAATGTGCGAGCTGTGGGCCGCCCGCCGGATTCACCACGATTTGTCGTGCGCGGAATTGCTGATTAAATCTATCATGATCTAGGTGTATTGCTGACGCCGAAGCCCACCGCGCCATGGCGCCGTGGGTCTGGACCGTGCGAGACGAGGCCATGCAGCAGTTCGATCCCGAGCACTTCTATTCCGCCGATGCTTTCCTGTCTGTGGTGGCGGACGCCTACTTTCCCTGCCAACGAACCGAAGTGCGCGAGGTGCTGTTCCAGGGCCGCGCCTATCGCCTGCTCCTGGTGGACGACGCGTTTTTCCTCACCGAGCCGCGCTTTTTGGACTACCACGTCCCGCTGCCCACCCTGGCGAAGGCGTTGCCTGACGCGCGGCTCGTTCACCTGCCCAACACAGTGGTGGCAACCGTTCCCGCCGATGACATCGACCCAGCCTTGCGCACCACGATTGCGTGCGCACCCTTCGTGTCCTGGTCCAGGTTTGACAGCTTTGACGCCTACCTCGCTTTCACGCGGGACGGGAACAAGAGCCTGATGAAGGAAACGGAGCGCAGGCACCGCCAGCTGGAGCGCGAGGTGGGAAGCGTCGAGTTCCGTTTCGACGACCCCGACCCGGACGTCCTTCCCTTCGCGGCGAAGTGGAAGGGACAGCAACTCATGGCGTCAGGCGCCACCGACATGTTTGAGGACGAGGGAACCTGGCGCTTCCTTCGCGCCATGCGCGATCGGCCAGAGTTCCTGGCCTCCACGATCCGCATTGACGGAAGGCTCCTCGCGACGTGGCTCGGCTACGTCCACGATGGCGTCCTGTCCGGCTGGGTGTTCACCTTCGACCAGGACCCGGCGCTCAAGAAATATTCGCTCGGCCACAGGCTTCTCCGCGACATGCTGAGGGAGAGCCATGCGCGGGGGCATCGGCGCTTCGACTTCTCCATCGGGGGCGAGACCTACAAGTGGCTCTACGCCACCGATGCTCATCTCCTCGCGGAGTTCGGCCAGGAACGTCTCCGGCAGATCATAGGGCGGCGGCTGAGGACTGGTCTGAAGAAGACCGTCGGCCAACTCGCCAGTCTGGCGCGCCCAGGCGGACGTGCCGCCTAGCCTCGCGCACCTCCGTCGTGACTGTGGTTGATCGCGAAGCAGATCAGCGAAGCCCATGGCCGCCCACGGCCCACGGCTAAGCGCCGGTGCATTGACATACTAATTTAGTAGACTATTAATTGTGCCGAGAGTTGGTGACATTGAGGATCCTGCAGATGAACGACGATCGGGCAGAGAGTCTCCGCGGCAAGCGATATGCCCTTGCGACTGTTGAGCGCGGCGAACTGGTCGAGGATCTGTCGCTGATGTTCACCTATTCGTCAGAGCACGAGGCCACCTGCGCTGCACGAGAGGTTCTGGTCGATGTCACGCAATCCGGTGGTGCCGTACCGGGCGAGGGCTTCTGGCTCTTCGAGATCAAGCCCGTCCGCTTCGTGGGACAGTGATGGACCACGGCTGGAGCCGGCGGGGAAGCAGGTTAAGTCAGCGTTCCCTTCTGGTTGGCCAGGCACCATCAATCTAATCGCGCATCGGCGCCATTCTTGGTAAGCTGGTGCGTCGAGGAGTGCGGCAAACGCAAACGCGCTTGCCTCACCCGCGATGCCGGCCGTCCCCCGTGCCGGATGTGTCAGAGGCCGTTCACTTCATCGACCTAGAGCATCTTTGTTCGGCGTAATCCGTTGACTGATTGTCGACGGAATCCGGCGCAGGTTGACGCAAACGGCAAGTCGTTACGGCCTTAGCGCTCTCTGGATTGATGGAGGATCGGATGTTCGATGCATTCGAAGCCATTTGCGTGATCAATCTCGCCGAGCGGCGCGACCGGCGCCGTGAAACCGAGGCGGAACTCGCGCGAGTCGGCTGCACGAGACCGGTCCAATTCTTTTCTGCCATCAAGACGGCCGATGCTTCTGGCTTCGCGTCCCCGGGGGAGCACGGGTGCTGCATGAGCCACATGGCGGTCCTGCGCGCGCACCAGCACTGCGAGAGCGTTCTGATCCTGGAAGACGACGTGCGCTTTTCCGACGACTTTGCGGAGCGCAGCCGGTTGGTCGAGCAACTGCCGGCGGACTGGGACGTGTTCTATGCGGGCTGGCGCCAGCTCGACTATTGCCGTGAGGACTGGCCGCAGGAAGGCCTGGTGCCTGCCCGTCCGCTCTCTGAGTTCGTCGGCATGCATTGCTACGCGGTCAAGGGCTCGGCAATCCCGCGCCTGCTCGATCGCTACGACATTTTCCTGTCGCGGGAGAAAGGTCATCCGGAGGGCGGGCGCATCGCGGTCGACGGAATGATGAACCTCGCTCGCCGGCAGCTCCGGCTCGCCACGTATCTGACCGTGCCGCCGCTCGCCGTTCAGCGCGCGTCACGTTCCGACATCGCCGATCTCAAATGGTTCGATCGCCAGCCTGTGGTCCGGGATGCCGTGAAGATGGTGCGCAGCTTCAGGAATCGCCTGACCCGCGGGTCTGTGCACCCGCCTTCTCCGGACCGCAGCGCCGCAGACGCCAGCTTCCTAAACCGCCCCAGGGGGTAGGCGAGCCGTCACCGCACCACCGTGAGCCGCCGCGCCGCGCGCGTGACCGCGGTGTAGAGCCAGCGGTCGCGATGCTCGCGGAAGGCCCAGCTCTCGTCGAACAGGACGATGTCGTCCCATTGCGAGCCCTGAGCCTTGTGGACGGTCAGGGCGTAGCCATAGTCGAACTCGTCGCTGTCGCGCCTTAGCTGATAGGGAATCTCCTCCGCGCCCTCGAAGAAGTCACGGAGGACGCGGACCCGGACGGGCTTGGCGTTGGGCGCCTCGTCTGGCGTCACCTCCATCCGGACATGCCCCTTCAACGGCTCGCGCAGGCGGGCCACGGTCCAGACGCTGCCGTTGAGCAGGCCCTTCTTCTTGTCGTTGCGCAGGCAGACCAGTTTCTCGCCTGCTGCCGGCATGGGATCGCGAAACCCCATCAGCTCGCGGATGCGCCGGTTGTAAAGGCGGCGGGTCTTGTTGGTCCCGACCAGCACCTGGTCCGTGCGCAGAACCGCGTCGGCGTCGATGGCTGAGCGCCGGATGATGCGGCTCTCGCCATAGTCGCCGAAGTCGAGCGGCTCGCCCTCGCGCACCGACACCGACATGCGGATGATCGGGTTGTCACGGGCCTGCCGGTGCACCTCGGTCAGCATCATGTCCGGCTCATGCTCGGTGAAGAAGCCGCCGCCCTTGACCGGCGGCAGCTGGGCCGGATCTCCGAGCACGAGCACCGGCACTCCGAACGACAGCAGGTCGCGGCCGAGGTCCTCGTCCACCATCGAGCACTCGTCGATGACGATCAGATCGGCCTTCGCGGCGCCGCCGTCGCGGTTGATGACGAAAGAGGGCTCTTCGGCGTCCACTGATTTCGGCCTGTAGATGAGGCTGTGGATCGTCGTGGCGCCGGCGCAGCCCTTCGAGCGCAGAACCGCCGCGGCCTTGCCGGTGAAGGCGCCGAAGACGACCTCGCCGTCGATCCCCTCGGCGAAGTGGCGTGCCAGCGTCGTCTTGCCCGTGCCGGCGTAGCCGAACAGGCGAAACACCTGCGGGCGCCGGTGCTTGAGCCAGGCCGCCACCTGCCTGAGCGCCTCGTCCTGCTGGGGCGACCAGTCCATCCCGAATCTCCGTTGCCCCGCGGTTCTAGCAGGCGGTACGGGCGCCGCGCGACCGCCGTGGCCGCGGCAGGACTCGATTTGGCGCCGCAAACATGCTGGAGTGGCCTCGTTTTCGGAGCGCCTTTGCGGTGCCCAGTCAGAATTGCACGTAGCGATTGCGGAGAATCCCATGGCCCAGGTCAATGTCATGTGCGTTTCGCACGTGGGCGGACAAGGAAAGACGACCGTCACACAGCTGATACATCTGTTCGGGGCGCGCGCCGGCCTCGAACTCGGCCTTGTCAGCGCCGATTTCATCGATGCGACCGGCCGCTCGAAGCTGGGCAAGCTCTTCCCGCAGAAGACCGTCGAGCTCGGCGTCGGGGCATCGCTGACCGCCGCCCGCCAGGAGAACAACCCCAATGCGCCGCTGCGCTACTGGGATCGGCTGGGGGGTCTTCTGCTGAGAGACAGCCACGTCATCGACCTCGGCGTAAACGTCTATGGCGATGTGGTGACCTGGGCGCTGGACCGGCATCTCGCCTCGCTCATGGAGCGCAAGGGTCGCTCGAAGCTCGACCTCGTCTGCGTCGTGCGGCCCGAGGGGCACGCCTACGACAACATCCACCACCTCATCGCCGACACGCTGGAGCGCCGGCCCTTCCTGCTCAACGCCATCTACGTCGTGAAGAACGCGGCCGGCGGTCCGTTCCCGGACGGGGAGGTGGAGAAGCGCCTGTCGTTCAAGAACGCGCCGATCCGCTTCGTCGAACTGCCGCGCTGCTACTCGGAAATCTGGGTCGCGATGGAGCGCAAGCGCGTGTCGATCCAGTCGGTGCTCTCCGAAGAGAACGACGAGGATCTCGCCGGCCGGCTCGACGTCGACCTGTTCACCGCCATCGCCGGCGCCTCGGAGTTGCGCGACTGGGTCGATCAGGCCGAGCTCGCTTTCCGCAGGGCCGGGCTCTTCAGCGAAGCCGACAGCCGCCCGCCCGTCGCGGCGTGAGCCCTATTCCAGCTCCGCCGGGAAGCCGGGAGCCCTCAGGTCGGCGCCGACGGCGTCCTCCAGCAGCTTGACGACCTGAGACGACCACGCGCCGCCGCCATAGGCGGCGCGGGCGCGGATGAAGGTCTGCTCGGTCGTGCCGGCGAGATCGAGCGGCACGCCGAACTCGCGGCCGAAGTTCATGGCGAAGCCGAGGTCCTTGCAGGCGAGGTCCATGGTGAAGTTGATGTTGTAGCTGCCGTTCAGGATCACCTGCCCCTCGGTCTCGTGCACGAAGCTCGTGCCCGAGCTCGCCGCGATGGCGTGGAAGGACTGGGCGAGGTCCAGCCCGCCCTTCTTCGCCAGCATCAGTGCCTCGCCGACGGCGACGAGGTTGATGAAGGCGAGCATGTTGGTGATCACCTTGATCACTGAGGCAGATCCGATCGGACCCATGTGGAAGATGGCGCCGCCCATCGCCTCCAGCGCGGGCTTGTGTTCGGCAAAGGTTTCGGCATCGCCGCCCACCAGCACCGTGATCTCGCCGGCCGCCGCCTTGTGGACGCCGCCCGTCACCGGGCTCTCCAGCACGCGCACGCCCTTCGCCGCAGCGAGGGCGGAAAGCCGCAGGATCTCGTCGCGGCCGTTGGTGCTCATCTCGATCCAGGTGCCGCCCGGGCGCAACCCGTCGAGGATGCCGTCCGGTCCAGCGAGCACCCGCTCGGACACCTTGGGGGAGGGGAGGCAGGTGATCACCGCGTCGGATGCGGCAGCCACCTCCCGTGCGCTCCCGGCCCAGGAGGCGCCGGCGGCGAGCAGCTTCTCGGCGTTGCGGCGGTCGAGATCGGTGACGGTGATGGAGAAGCCTTCGCGCAGGAGGCTGCCCGCGAGTTTTTCCCCGAGATGGCCGAGGCCGACGAAACCGTAGCGCATGGGACCCTCGTTGCGCTCCTCAGAGCGGCCGCATGGTGGGATTGAGGTGGAGCATCGATCCCGTCCAGGGATGGGCGCGGGCAACCTCCTCGTCGAGCTCGATGCCGAGGCCCGGTTCCGTCGGCGGGATGACGTAGCCGTCCTCCCAGCGGATCGGCTTCTTGAGGAGCTTCGCGTGGAAGCCCTCCCAGCGCTCGATGCTCTCCAGGATCAGGAAGTTGGGCGTGCAGGCGGCGAGCTGGACGTTGGCGGCGCCTTCCACCGGCCCGCAATAGAGGTGCGGCGCGATCTGGGCATGGTGCGCCTCTGCCATGCCGGCGATCTTCTTGGCCTCCAGCAGCCCCCCGACGCGGCCGAGCGCCGGCTGCAGGATCGAGGCGGCCTGCAGCGCCAGGACGCGCTGAAACTCGTACTTGGTCGTCAGGCGCTCGCCCGTCGAGATCGGGATCGTGGTCTGCCGGGCCACCCTGGCCATCTCCTCCGGCAGTTCGGGAGGCGTCGGCTCCTCGAACCAGAGCGGGTCATAGGGCTCCAGGCGGCGCGCCAGGCGTATTGCGCCGGACGGCGTGAACTGGCCGTGCGTGCCGAAGAGAAGGTCGCAGCGCGGTCCCACCGCCTCGCGCAGCACGCGGCAGAAGGCCTCGCTCACCTCCAGCGCCTCCAGGTCGGGCTGGCGGGGGTCGAAGGTGGAGTAGGAGCCGGCCGGATCGAACTTCACGGCGGTGAAGCCCATGGCGAGGTAGTCGAGCGCCCGCTCGGCTGCCACGTCCGGCTTGCTGTAGACGCCGTCGACGTCGTCATAGGCGTGGCCGCGCCCTTCCTTGGGATAGATGTAGGTGTAGGTGCGCAGCCTCTCGTGGACCTTGCCCCCGAGGAGTTCGTAGACCGGCTTGCCGGTCGCCTTGCCGATGATGTCCCACAGCGCGATCTCAAGGCCGCTCAGCACGCCCATCAGCGTTATGTCGGGCCGCATCGAGTAGCCGCGGCCATAGACGTTGCGCCACAGCGTCTCGATGCGGAAGGGGTCGGTGTCGAGCACGTGCTGCTCGAAGATCTCCGCCACCATGCTCTCGACCACGCGCGGGCCGAAGGTGGCGTTGTAGACCTCGCCGATGCCGGTGACGCCGTCGTCGGTCGTCAGCTTCACGAAGATGAAGTAGCGACCGCCATTGTAGGGCGGCGGGTTGCCGACGACGAAGGTCTCGAGGCCGGTGACCTTCATGATCAGGCATCCCCGAAGACAATGACGTTGCGCAGCGCCTTGCCGTTCTTCACGGCGGCAATGGCCTCGTTGATCTCTTCGAGCGGGTAGGTGGCGGTGACCAGCTCGTCGAGCTTCAGCCGGCCCTCGCGGTAGAGCTGCACGAAGCGCGGCACGTCCACCGGCAGGCGGGCCGAGCCCATCTTCGAGCCGATGATGCGCTGGCCGTCCGCGGCGATCCAGCCGGGATCGAAGGTGTTGGTGACGCCCGATGCCGGCATCCCGACGATGACGACCGAACCGCCGCGCGCCATCAGCCCGATGCCCTGGTCGATCGCCGCCTTGGCGCCGACCGTGACGAACACCCAGTCCGCCTTCCGCCCGCCCGTGATGTCTGCGACCTGTTCGGCGGCGTTTCCAGACTTCGAATTGATCGTGTGGGTTGCTCCGAACGTGCGCGCGGCTTCCAGCTTGTCGTCGGCAATGTCGATGGCCACGATGGGAGAGGCGCCCGCGATGCGTGCGCCCTGCACGCTGTTGAGCCCGACGCCGCCGCAGCCGATCACCACTACGCTCTCGCCGGCCCGTACCCCCGCCGTATTCAGTACGGCGCCAACGCCGGTCAGCACGCCGCAGGCGATCAGGCTGGCGCTGGCAAAGGGGATGTCGTTCGGGATTTTCACGGCCTGCGAGGCTTCGACCACGACCTCCTCGGCGAAGGCACCGGTGCGCAGGCCGTGGACGACCTCGGCCCCCGCCTTGTCGCGAAGAGGCGTGTGCCGGTCGAGGGGGAACACCTCCTCGCAGAAAACAGGCGAGCCCTTGGCGCAGGAGGGGCACTCGCCGCACCAGCGGATGAGGGTAACGACGACGTGGTCGCCCGGCGCGAGACGGGTCACGCCCGGCCCCACCTCGGCCACAACGCCGGCGGCCTCGTGTCCGTAGACGGCGGGCAGCGTCCCGCCCCACGCCCCGTCGGCGTAGAAGATGTCGGAGTGGCAGATGGCGCAGGCCCGCATCGACACCTTGATCTCGCCGGGCCCCGGCGAGGCGAGCTCGAGATCCTCCACGACGAGTGGCTCGCCGAAGGCGCGGCAGACTGCGGCTTTCATGACAGGCTCCGGATCACATGTCGGGCGAGGCGCCCGTCGGTCTCGAGTTGATGGACAGGATCCAGTCGACCACGAGGTTCACGCCGATCGTCATGATGGCGATGGCGACGGCAGGCCAGAGAGGCGCGAACAGGCCGAAGGTGATGGCCTGGGCATTGTCGCGCACCATGCCGCCCCAGTCGGCGTAGGGCGGCTGGATGCCGAGGCCGAGGAAGCTCAGGCCAGCGACGAAAAGAAAGTTGAAGCAGAAGCGCAGGCCGAACTCCGCGATCATCGGCGGCAGCGCGTTAGGCAGGATCTCGCGCCGCATAACCCACCACAGGCCTTCGCCGCGCAGGCGCGCCGCCTCGACATATTCGAGCACGACGAGGTTCATCGCCACGGCGCGGGCGAGCCGGAACACGCGCGTGCAGTCCAGTGCCGCGATGGTCAGGACCAGCACGGGGATGGAAGACCCGAACACCGAGAGGATGATCAGCGCAAAGATCAGGAGCGGGATCGACAGCATCACGTCCACGAGGCGCGACAGGATGGTGTCGATGATCGGCCCGCCGACCGCGGCGAGAAAGCCGAGAATGGTCCCGAGGGTGAAGGACAGGAGGGTACAGGCGAGCGCCACGCCGATCGTCATGCGGGCGCCGTAGATCAGGCGGGAGAGGATGTCGCGCCCGATATTGTCGGCGCCGAGCAGCAGTTCCGGCGAGGACGGGTCCCAGGTGCCGCCGACCGATTCGGCCTCGCCATAGGGCGCGAGCCATGGGGCGAAGATGGCGATCAGCAGATACGCCGCGACGATGAACATGCCGATCCAGGCTGAGATCGGGGGCTTGTAGCCGAGGATGCGCATTGTCCGGCCCTCCCTATCTCGGCTTCCGCAGGCGCGGATTGACGAGGATGGCGAGGATGTCCGCCAGCGTGTTGAGGATGATGAAGGCGCCCGCGAAGATGAGGCCGCAGGCCTGCACGACCGGGAGGTCGCGCTTCGACACGGCGTCGACCATCAGTTGGCCCACGCCAGGATAGACGAACACCACCTCGACCACGACGACGCCGACGATGAGGTAGGCGAGGTTCAGCGCGACGACGGAGATGATCGGGGCGGCTGCGTTCGGCAGCGCGTGGCGCGTGATCACCCGGGACCGCGTCAGGCCCTTCAGGAACGCCATCTCGATGTAGGGTTGGGACATCACCGAGAGCACGGAGGTGCGCGTCATGCGCAGCATGTGGGCGGCCACCAGCAGGGTCAGCGTCACCGCCGGCAGCGTCGTCACGTAGAAACGCTCGCCCAGCGGCATGTCCTCGAAGACGGTGGAGAGGGAGGGGAACCACTCGTTGTTCACGGCGAAGACGAGGATCAGCAGGTACGCGATGAAGAACTCCGGCACGGAGATCGTCATCAGCGTGAGCACGTTGGCCAGCTTGTCCCAGACCTTCCCCTCGTTGATGGCCGCGATGATGCCGCCGCCGACGGACACGGGGACCGCGATCAGTGCCGCGTAGCCGGCCAGGAACAGAGTGTTCAAGAAGCGCGGCGTCACCTCGTCGACGATGACGCGCTTGTTGGTGAGCGACACGCCGAAGTCACCGCGAATGGCTCCCCAGAACCACTCGAAGTAGCGGACATAGGATGGCCGGTCGAGGCCGAGTTCGTGCCGGAACACCTTCAGTGCTTCGGGCGTGGCGCCCTGCCCGAGTACGGCGCTGGCGACGTCCCCCGGCAGGATCTCGGTGGCGGCGAAGATCAGGACGCTGACCGCGACGAGGGTCAAGAGACCGAGCGCGATCCGAACGGCAATCATACGGAGCAAGCGCCGTCCCCCTCTGTGCCGGCACCAGGACTAGTTGCGGGATCCGCTGCCGCCCCCTCCGGCCGCGGCGGTCCGCCTGTATACGAAACCGGCGGCCGCTTCCGGCCGCCGGTGTAGTCTTGCCGTCAGGCGAACCAGCCCTTCTCGGCGACCCTCTGGTCGCAGAGGTCGTAGCGGGGATGGGGCTTCACGCCCATGACCTTGTTGGAGTAACCGTCCAGGTAGTCGCCGATGGCGAAGCAGACCATGCCGCCGTCGTCAGCGATCATTTCCTGGCACTTGAAGTACATCTCCTTGCGCTTGCCCTCATCGAGCTCGGCACGGGCCTCGATGACGATCTTGTCGAAATCGGGGTTCTTCCAGTTGCTGTCGTTCCAGGCCGAGTCCGACTTGTAGACGGTGGAGAAGGTCAGGTCGGCGGTGGCGCGACGGCCCCAGTACACGGCGCAGAAGGGCTGCTTGAGCCAGATGTTGTCCCAGTAGCCGTCGGCCGCGACCTTCTTCACCTCGAGGTCGATCTTCGCCTTCTTCATGGACTCCTGGTAGAGCGAAGCGCAGTCGACCGCCTGTCCCCAGGCTCCTTCCGACGTCTGCAACTCGATCTTCTGGTCGGAGATGCCGGCCTTCTTGAAATGGAAGGCGGCCTTGTCTGGGTCGAAGGCCCGCTGCGGCATCTTGTTGTTGTAGAACGGGTCGTTGGCGTCGAGCGTGTGGTCGTTGCCCGGCGTCGCGTAGCCGCTGTAGATCTGCTTGATGATCTTCTCGCGGTCGATGCCGTACTTGAGGGCCAGCCGCAGGTCTTTGTTGTCGAAGGGCTTGTCGGTGACGCGCGCGACGAAGCAGAAGCGGTTGCCCGTGCCCTTGGTGCGCACGATGTTGAGCTTCTTGTCCTTCATCAGCAGGTTGACGGTGCGGGCGTCGAGGCGGTTGGCCGCGTCGATCTGGCCCGACTGCAGGGCTGCGACGCGGGCCGCCTTGTCGAGGATGTAGCGGATCTCGACAGTCTCGAAGTTGCCGCGGCCCGGCTTCCAGTAGTCGCCCTTGTTCTTCAGGACGATGCGCACGCCGGGCTCGAAGGAATCGAGCTTGTAAGCGCCGGTACCGTCGGGCTTCGACCAGTCGGTGAAGCCGTTGGGGACGATGATCAGGTGGTAGTCGGACAGGACGTAGGGAAGGTCGGCGTTGCCGCTCTCCAGCGTGAACTGGATCTGCGTCGGCGACAGCTTCTTCATCTCGGTGATCTGCTTCAGAATTCCCTTTGCGGGGGACTTCGTCTCGCCGAGATGCAGGTTGATCGAGTAGATGATGTCGTCGGCGTCGAGCTCCTTGCCGGAGCTGAACTTGATGCCCTTGCGGACATTGAAGACCCACTCCTTGGCGCCGGGCTTGGCTTCCCAGCTCTCCAGCAGTTCGCCCGTGGCCTTGCCCGCCTCGTCGATCTCGACCGGCGTGTTCCAGATCGCAAGGCTGAAGGCGATCGGGATCGAGTCGGCATAGGTGCGCGGGTCGAGCGAGTCGCTGGCGCCGCCGCCTTCCATGCCGATCCGCATCGTGCCGCCCTTCTTGGGCGTCTCGGCCGCGAAGCCCTTGCCGGCAAACGCCGTCGAGAGGCCGAGCGCCGCTGCGCCTGCCAGAAGCTGGCGGCGATCGACGATCAGGCCGGAACCGCCTTCTTTCGTATTGTCCATGCTCATTGTCGAAATCCCTCCCGGCAGGGCGCCAAGCCCCACGCGTCACCTCGTCCACAGGCTGCCCCGGCCGGGTGTTCACCGCGTCCCGGAGGCCTGTCTGGCCTCAGAGTAGGACGGGGGCTGCGCAAAATGCAAACCTCCCCCACGCGCTTTGATGGCCCGGAACCACCCTGCCCATGACGATTTCAGGCGACCGCTCGACATCGCGTTCCGGTGGCGACTCTCTTTGCTCTTCCCGCGACGCCAGCTGAAACGAGGGCTTCGTGAAAGAGCCGGAAGTGCCTGCGGGCGCGGCTGATCCCGCCGCACAGCGCAGTCCGGCGGTGTTTTGCTTGACCGCCGGCGGTTCGCGCCACCACTCTGGCACTCCGCCCAGCGAAGGCTGGCGGGCAGGAGGGGAACGCCGCATGGCCGGAAGCGAGTCCGAGGTGCTCCACATCAGGAACCTGCGCGTGGAGGCACGCACCGGGGCCGTTCTCGTCGACAATGTCGACGTCACCCTGCAGCGCGGCGAGGTGCTGGGGCTGATCGGGGAGAGCGGCGCGGGCAAGTCCACCATCGGCCTCGCGGCCATGGCCTATGCCCGCTCCGGCTGCCACATCACCTGCGGCGAGATCGTTCTGGACGGGAAGGACCTGCGCAAGCTGGACGCCGACCAGCGGCGGGAAACGCGTGGTGCCCGCATCGCCTACATCGCGCAGAGCGCGGCGGCGTCCTTCAATCCCGCCATGACCCTCTACGAGCAGGTCTGCGAGGGTCCGATCAAGCATGGCCTCATGGGCATGGCCGAGGCGAAGGCCCAGGCGGTGCAGCTGTTCCGCGACCTCGACCTGCCGAACCCCGACCATTTCGGCGAGCGCTATCCCCACCAGGTTTCCGGCGGCCAGCTGCAGCGCGCCATGGCCGCCATGGCGATGTCCTGCAGGCCCGACATCCTCGTGCTCGACGAGCCCACGACGGCCCTCGACGTCACGACGCAGATCGAGGTGCTCGCGCTTCTCAAGAAGATCATTCACGAGTACCGCACGGCGGCGCTCTACATCACGCACGATCTCGCCGTGGTCGCGCAGATCTCCGACCGCATCATGGTGCTGCGGCACGGCAAGATGGTCGAGCTCGGCGAAACCGGCCAGATCCTGCAGCGGCCGAACACCGAATATGCGCGCGCCCTCGTCAATGAGCGCGTCTCCGCCGACCATGCCTCCGGGATGGAGCCGATCGGCGGGGAGGTCGTCCTGAAGGTGGACCACGTCTCGGCCAATTACGGTCTGTTCCAGGTGATCAAGGACGTGAGCCTGAACGTTCACCACGGCGAGACGGTCGCGGTCGTGGGCGAGTCCGGCTCAGGCAAGAGCTCGCTCGCACGCTGCGTGGTGGGGCTGCTGCCGCGAACCGCCGGGGACGTGGTGTTCCAGGGCGCCTCGCTGCCGCCCAAGCTGGAAAGCCGCAGCAAGGACCAGCTGCGGAGAATCCAGCTCATCTACCAGCAGCCCGACGTGGCGCTGAACCCGCGCCAGACCATAGGCGAGATCATCGGCCGGCCGATCGACTTCTATTTCGGCCGGGGAGGGGCGGAGAAGAAGCGCCGCGTCCAGGAACTCCTGAGCCAGGTGGGCCTGCCGGAATCCTTTGCCGGGCGTCTCCCTTCGGCGCTGTCAGGCGGCCAGAAGCAGCGCGTCTGCATCGCCCGGGCGCTCGCCGCCGAGCCGGAACTCGTGATCTGCGACGAGCCGACGTCGGCTCTCGACCCGCTGGTCGCCGAGGACATCCTGAAGCTGCTGCGCGGCCTGCAGGAGGAGATGGGACTGGCCTATCTCTTCATCACGCACGACCTCGGCATCGTCAGGCGCATCGCGCACCGGACCTGCGTCATGCTGAAGGGCGCCTTCGTGGCCAACGGACCGACGGCCAGCGTGTTCGAGGGTCCGCACGACCCCTACACCGAGCGCCTGCTGTCCTCCGTGCCGCAAATGCGCACCGATTGGCTGGACGACGTCCTGGCCGAGCGCGTGGCCTCGTGAGCATAGCCACCGTGCATTTTACTGCGCCGCCATCACGGCTCTGCACGGCACAGCTTCGCTGTGCAGTGCGTGAGGGATGATGGCCGGCCGGACATTCCCAATACATCGACCCCTTTGATCCGGACCGCATTGTGACGCTTCATACTCCTGCCGCCTGCACGGTCACTGAAAACGTCTTCATCCCCCTCGCCGACGGAACCCGGCTCGCCGCCCGTCTCTGGCTGCCCGGCGGAGCTGACGCCAGCCCGGTCCCGGCCGTGCTGGAGTACATTCCGTACCGCAAGCGCGACGGCACGCGGGGGCGGGACGATCCGATGCATGGCTACTTCGCCCGTCACGGGCTGGCGGCCATCCGTGTCGACATGCGCGGTTCCGGCGAGTCGGACGGGCTGCTCGACGACGAGTATCTGAAGCTCGAGCAGGACGACGCCCTGGAGGTGATCGCCTGGATTGCGGCGCAGCCCTGGTGCAGCGGCGCCGTCGGCATGATGGGAAAGTCCTGGGGCGGCTTCAACGCGCTCCAGGTCGCGGCCCGGCGGCCACCGGCGCTGAAGGCGATCGTGACGGTCTGCTCCACGGACGACCGTTACACCGACGACATCCACTGGATGGGTGGCTGCCTGCTCAATGACAATCTCTGGTGGGGCGCCATCATGCTCGCCTACCAGGCCCGTCCGGCCGACCCGGAGATCGTCGGCGAAGGCTGGCGGGAGCGGTGGCTGGAGCGGCTGAACCACATGCCATTCTGGCCCGCCCTGTGGCTGAAGCACCAGCGCCGGGACGCCTACTGGAAACACGGGTCGGTCAACGAGGATTGGGCTGCGATCGAGGTGCCGACCCTGGCCGTCGGCGGCTGGGCGGACGCGTACACCAACGCCGTCCCGCGCCTGCTGGAGAAGCTGACCTGTCCCCGGCAGGGCATCATCGGGCCCTGGGCCCATGTCTACGCGCAGGACGGTACGCCCGGCCCTGCCATCGGCATGCTGCAGGAGATGGTGGGCTGGTGGAAGCACTGGCTCGCCGGCGAGGACACAGGCATCACCCACGGGCCCATGCTGCGCGCCTTTGTCGAGGACGACAGGCCCGCGGGCGCCTGGGTCGATCCCTGCCCCGGGCGGTGGGTGGCCGAGCCGGTGTGGCCGTCGCCTTCCATCGTGCCGCGGACACTGCACCTGACCGCCGGAGGCCTGCGTGCCTCCGCCGGGGCAGAGACTGACGTGGCGTTCCGCTCGCCGCAGTGGACCGGCGCCGGCTCGGGCGAATGGATGGGCGCGGGAGTGCCCGGCGAGCAGCCCGCCGACCAGCGGCTCGACGACGGCTTTTCTCTCGTGTTCGACACCGAGCCGCTGCCCGAGGACCTGGAGATCCTGGGCGCTCCGGAGGTCGAGCTCGTCCTCGCCTCCGACCAGCCTGTCGCACAGGTCGCGGTGCGGCTCATGGATGTCGCGCCGCATGGAGCGTCGCGGCGCGTGTCCTATCACGTGCTCAACCTGACTCACCGCCACTCTCACGAGAATCCCGAGCCGCTGCAGCCGGGGCGCTTCGAGACGGTGAAGCTTGCACTGAATGCGTGCGGCACGGTGTTCCGCGCCGGCCACCGGATCCGGGTGGCGCTGTCGACGGCCTACTGGCCCCTCGTCTGGCCCGCTCCGGCGGCGGCAACGCTGACCTTCCGGCTCGGCGCGAGCACCCTCTCGCTCCCGGTCCGGACGCCACGGGCGGAGGACGTGCAGGTGCGCTTTCTTCCGCCGGCCACGGCCCCGGATGCGCCGGTGACACGCATCTCGCAGGGCTCGTCCGCCCGCACCGCGACCTTCGACCTGCAGAACGGCACCGCGACCTATGTGACCCGAGGGGAGGGCGGTGTCTTCGGCGAGGGGGTACGACGCTTCGACGAGATTGGCACCGTCCTGTCGCACGACATCACACGCGTCCTCGACATCGCGGCCGACGATCCGCTCTGCGCCCGCAGCCGTGTCGCAGAGACCTACGAGATGGGCCGCGAGGGCTGGAACATCCGCATCGAGGTCGAGACCGAGATGACCGCGACCGTGGACGCCTTTGTTCTGACAGGAAGGCTGGAGGCGTTCGAGAACGACGTGTCCGTCGCCGTGCGGGAATGGGACGACGTGACGCCCCGCGACCTCGTGTAGGCATTGCCGGTCTTCTAGTCGGTATGCGGGTCTGAAGACCCGCGGTCCGGCGCGTGACCCGATCAGTCAGCTCCGGCGCAGCGCGATCCCCTTGCCCGCGTCGGCCGGACTGGCCAGCCCGGCCTGTTCGGCTACGACACGCTCCAGCCTGTCCGCCACGCCCGGCGGGAAGGGCGCGGCACGGCCCTCTGCCGATGCCACGCAGAGCTGCAGCTGCTCGCTCGTCGCCAGCTCTTCGCCCGTAGACGGGTCGCGCATCACGAGCCAGAGGCGGAAGCGCTTGGCGTCGTGCTCCAGTACCTGGATGGTCACGGCGAGGGGGGAGCCGAGCTTCGCCTCCCTTACGTACCGGATCATGATGGCCAGCGTGTAGAGCGTGTGCCCGGTTTCGCGCCGGCCCTCCTCGCCGAGGCCGATGACCTCCATGAACGCGTCCACGGAACGGCTGAACGCTATGGCATAGGCCGCGTCGTTCATGTGGCCGTTGTAGTCCACCCACTCCGGCAGGACCTCGCCGGACCAGACAAGCAGGGGCGCGGCGTCGGTTTTCATATCAGCCACTCTCCGTCATCGCGTGCGCGCAGCGGTGCGGTGCAGACACGGAATCCGGGACCGCGATGGGCGGAGGTCCTGGATCCCGGCTCTCCGCTCCGCGACGGCCGGGATGACCCCGTGCAAGCTGCTCAAATCCGCCCCTTCAGCCCCTCGGCCTCCGGCCAGTACTCCTTCACCAGCGCCAGGAGCTTGATCAGGAAGTCGTCGCGCCGGCGCTCGAGGTCCTTGATCGAACGGCCGGCGGCCTGGTGCTCGCAGCCGTCGGCGACGCGGTCGATGAGGTCGTCGGTGAGTTCGGGTGCGACGAGCTTCGTCCAGGGCAGCTTCAGCGCCGGGCCGAACTGGTGGAGCATGTGGCGCATGCCGCCCTCGCCGCCCGCCAGGTGGAAGGTGAGGAAGGTGCCCATCAGCGACCAGCGCAGGCCGCAGCCATAGACGATGGCCGCGTCGATCTCCTCCGTCGTGGCGACGCCGTCCTCCACCAGCCACAACGCCTCGCGCCACAGCGCTTCCATCAGCCTGTCGGCGATGAAGCCGTCGATCTCGTTGCGCACGTGCAGCGGGCGCATGTGCAACGTGCGGTAGAAATCTCCAGCCGCCTGAATCGCTTGCGGCGAGGTCTTTGCACCGCCCACGAGCTCGACGAGGGGCAGCAGATAGACCGGGTTGAAGGGATGCCCCACCACGAGCCGCTCTGGACGGGCCATGCGCTCCTGGAGCCGCGTCGGCAGGAGCCCGGACGTCGAGCTGGCGATCACCACGTCCGGGCGTGCGCCGGCATCGATCTCGGCGAAAAGCCCCTGCTTCAGCTCCTCGCGTTCGGGAGCGTTCTCCTGGATGAAGTCGCTGGCCTGGGCGATCTCCGCCAACGTCTCCACGAAGCGCAGCCGATCCTGCGACGCGCCCGGGGCGAGGCCGCTGCGCTCCAGAGCCGGCCAGGCGTTGGCGATGGTGGCGCGGGTCTTTGCCTCCGCGTCGGAACCGGGGTCCCACGCGACGACGTCGAGGCCATGCGCCAGCGCCCGTGCCGCCCAGCCCGAGCCGATCACGCCGGCCCCCACGATGCCCATCGTCCGGATGCCCGCCATGTCCCTCTCCCGCATTTCCATTCGCCGCCAGTGAAGGCGATACCCGGCCCGCCGCCTTGACGCGGGGCGACCCGCACTTGGCAACGCGCGACCCGGCCAACGCCATCGGCGTCGCCGGGCGCACAGGAAGCGTCCGCAGACGTCATGCGACTCACGACTGGCCGCACTAGACTACGCGTGTTTCCCGGGACGGGCCGATGAGCGCCATGGACGAACGGGCCGGCGCCAGCACGCCCCTGCCGACTGCGACCGCAGCCCTGCACACCAGCGCGCAGCGGCGCCTCGGGATGGCGATGATCGTCGCCGCGGCGCTGATGTGGAGCACGGCTGGACTGTTCTCCCGCTCGCTGTCGCTCGACCTCTGGACGATGCAGTGGGGCAGGGCGGCCTTCGGCGCCCTCTTCATGATCGCGCTGGGCTGGTGGGAATTCCGCCACCGCGGCCTGCGCGAGTTCATGAACCTCGGACCGGCTGGCTGGGCCATCGTGCCGCTCTCCGCGCTCGGCATGTTCAGCTACGTCGCGGGGCTGCAGCTCACCACCGTCGCCAACGTCATGATCGTCTACGCGACGACGCCCTTCGTCACGGCGGCCGTTGCCTGGATCTGGCTCGGCGAACGCGTGACGCGACGCACCGTCCTCGCCAGCGCACTGGCCGCGACGGGTGTCGTTGTCATGGTCGCCGGCTCGCCGGCCGGGGCGGACCTTCTGGGCAGCCTCATGATCTTCGTGATGGTCGTCTGCTTCGCGGCCATCATCTGCCTCGCGCGAAAGCAGCCGACGGTGTCGATGACCCCGGTGAACACCTTCGCCGCCATCCTCTGCTCGGCTGCCTGCTTTCCGCTGGCCCAGCCTTCCACGGTCACGCTCTACGATGTCGTCGTGCTCGCCGGCTTCGGCTTCGTCACGCTGGGGTTCGCGCTGGTCCTTTTCATGCGCGGCGCGCGCTATGTTCCGTCAGCGGAGGCCGGGCTCATCAGCCTCCTCGACACGGTGGTCGCCCCCATCCTTGTCTGGGTGTTCTTTGCCGAGAGGCCGTCCCAGGCGGCCCTGCTCGGCGGCGCCATCGTGCTCTGCGCCGTGCTCTGGCACCTCGCGGGGCGGCTCAGAGAGGAGCGTCGGGCCCCGTGACCGGCGGGCGGGGACGCGATCCCGCAACGGCCGTCATCATCACGCCCGCCAGGATCAGGCAACCGCCCGCAAGTGCCGTCGCGGAGGGTGTTTCGCCCAGGATGAGGTAGGCCCAGATCGGCGAGAGGATCGTCTCCGTCTGGGCGAGGACGGCGAGCCCCGTCGCGGGCACATGCGGCGAGGCGGTGTTGAACAGCGTCACGCCGATGCCGATAAAGACGGCCCCGTGCAGGAGAGCCATGGAGACGTCCTGCGCCGGCGGCACCAGCGGGCGACCGTTGATCAAGGTGGCCGCGACGCAGACCACCACCCCCATCACCGCCGAGAGCGGCATCATGGCGGAGAGATCCCGTCTCCGGCTCAGCCGCACGCAGATCGTGTAGCCGGCGAAACCGAGCGAGGAGACGAGGGCGGCGATGTCGCCGACGAGCTTGCCATCGCCCAGCTTGCCGCCAGCCATCACGAGAAGGCCGGCAAGTCCGACCCCGACGGCGAGAATGCCGATGCCGGTGAGCTTCTCACCGAGGATCGGGCGGGCCAGCAGCATGCTCAGGAGCGGGGTGATCGAGGCGAGGAAGATTGCGTTGGCGATGCTCGTGCGCTTCAGCGCGAAGACGAAGGCGACGCCCGCCAGCATCATGCAGAAACCGCCGAGGAGGCCCACCCATCCGGCGGACGGCACACGCGCCAGCGTGGAGCCGCGACCCTGGACGAGGCTGGCCGCCTCCAGGGCGCAGAACAGGCCGACCGACCGCCAGATCAGGTACTGCCAGCTGTCCGAATCCGGAGCGAAACGCACGGTGATGCCGCCGAAGCTCCACATCGTGCCCGCCGCCAGCACCATCGCGGCACCGACCAGATAGGCCCGCCTCTCGGTCGTGGTGCTTGCGACGGCTGACATCTCAGCGGCCCTTCCACACCGGCTTGCGCTTTTCGGCGAAGGCGAGGGGCCCCTCCTTTGCATCCTCCGAGTCCTGCAACTGGCGGTGCACCGCGACTGTGCCCGATTTCAGCAGGGCGAAGCTCTCGCGATCGGACAAGCCCTCCGTGGCAGTGACGGTGGCTTTCACCGCCCGCACGGCGAGAGGGGCGGCCCCGGCGACCGTGCGAGCCAGCGCGCGGGCCTCGTCCATCAGCGATGCAGCGGGCACGAGCCGGTTCACGAGCCCCCAGCGTTCGGCCTCGGCGGCCGTGAAACGGCGCCCCGTGAGCAGCAGGTCCATCGCGATGGCGCGCGGCAGCCGCTTGGGCAGGCGCTGGACACCGCCTGTGTCTGCGATCACGCCCAGCATGGCCTCCGGCATGCCGAACTCCGCCGTGCCGGCGGCCACGATCATGTCGCAGGCGAGCGCCAGCTCCATTCCCCCGCCCAGGGCGAGGCCGTTCACCGCGGCGATGACGGGCTTGTCGAGGTCGAAGAACTCGGTCAGGCCGGCAAAGCCACCCGGGCCGTGGTCGGCATCAACCGCCTCGCGCTCGGCCGCGGCCTTGAGGTCCCAGCCGGCGGAGAAGAAGCGCTCTCCTCCGCCCGTCAGGATGGCGACGGTGAGCGTGGGATCGTCCTGGAAGCCCCGGAAGGCAGCGTAAAGCGCGCGGCTGGTCGCCACGTCGATGGCGTTGGCCTTTGGGCGGTCGAGAACGATCTCGCAGACCGCCCCGTCGCGGGTCACCCGAACCGCATCGGCCATCACGTCCTCCGTCAGGCGTCGCCGGCCAGCCGCACCAGCGCGTCGGCCGCGACCGCGCCCTGCCCCAGAGGCAGCACCATCAGCGGGTTCACGTCGAGCTCCAGCAGCCGGTCGGCATGAGCTTGCGCGAACCGCGCCACCGCCAGAATCGCTTCCACAGCCGCGGGGATATCGCCGGGCGGCCGCCCGCGGAAGCCCCGCATCAGAATGGCAGACCTCAGCCCGTCCAGCTTGCGCGCCACCTCGCCGGCGGTGGTGGGCAGCAGCACCGTTGCGGTGTCCGACAGCAGCTCGACGAGGATACCTCCGGCGCCGAAGGTCAGCGTGGGGCCGAATTGCGGGTCGCGGGTGACGCCGACGATGAGCTCGGCGACCGCACCATGCTGCATCTTTTCCACCAGCACGCGGTCCGACAGCGTTGCCATGTGAGCTGCCGCGGCCTCGACCTCCTGCGGGGTCCGCAGGTTGAGCCGCACCGCGCCGGCCTCGGTCTTGTGGGCGATGTCTTCCGACACGGCCTTGACCACGACGGGATAGCCGACGCGCTGCGCGGCGGCGGCCGCTTCGTCCGGCGCGACCACCTCTCCCGCCGGAATGCGCAGCCCGTGCGGGGCGACCAGGGCCTTGCTGGCGGCCTCGTCGAGCACTCTGGCTGCTCCGTCCCGGAGCGGGACGATGCGGGCGAGGGGAGGCGCGGCCGGGCGAGCCTTGGCGTCGCCGATGCCGGCGGCCAGCGCGATCGCCTGCATGCAGGTTCCGAGGTCCTGCATCGGCGCGATGCCGGTCAGCATGAGGCGCTCGCCGACGGCTTCCGGCAGGGTCTCGGGCAGGGAGGACACGACGACCCCGCGTGCGCCAGTCTCCCGCACGGCGGCCTCGAACGCCTCCAGCGTCACGTCCCACGAGGATGCGTCGCACCGGTCGGCGCGCGGTAGGTCGAGGACGAGGAGGTTGACCGTATAGGCCCGCCCCTCGTCGGCGGGGGTGCACGCCGGGGAAGAGGGCGGGGTTTCCGTACGGGCCGACAGCATCGCCGTGAACGTCGCGGTCGTCGCGGCGAGGTCGCCCCAGATGTAGGTGTGGTAGTCAAGCGGGTTGGCGAGCGGCACCTTGGGACCGAGCGCCTGCGCGAGCGCCTTCTCGGTCGCAGCGGGCAAGGGAGGCGTGGCAAGACCGGCCGCCTCTGCCAGGTCGGCCACGAGAGAGGCCTCGCCGCCCGAACAGCTCATCGAGGACAACGTGCGGCCGGGCAGCGGGCCGTGGACGTGCAGCAGCTTGAGGGTTTCCAGCAGCACCGAGAGATCCGGCGCCCGCGCCACCCCGCAGCGCTCGAAGAGAGCGTCCGCGAGGACGTCCGATCCGGCCAGCGAGGAGGTGTGCGACATGGTGAGCGCCGCACCGGCTTCCGATCGCCCGGTCTTCACCGCGACGACGGGCACCCCCTGCGCCAGCGCACGCTGCGCGGCGGCGGCGAAGGCGGCGACATCGGCGATGCCCTCGACGTGCAGGCCGATGACGGAGACGCGGGGGTCGTCGAGAAAGGCCTCGACGATCTCGTGCAGGTCGCCCTTCGCCTTGTTGCCGACCGTGGCGAGGTAGGCGACGGGCAGGCTGCGCGCCTGCATGGTGAGGTTGAGCCCGATATTGCCGGACTGGGTGAGAATGGCCACGCCGCGCTCGCGCGCCACGCCGCCATGCTGGTCCGGCCAGAGCGCCGCGCCGTCGAGGTAGTTGATCAGCCCGTAGCAGTTGGGTCCGAGCAGGGCCATCTCGCCGGATGCCCTGACGAGCTGCCGCTGCAGTTCGGCGCCGTCCTTGCCCACTTCTGCGAAACCCGATGCGTAGCATACAGCTCCGCCCGTGCCCCGCTCCGCGAGCGCGGCGACAGCCTGCACCGTCGCCTCGCGCGGCACCGCGATGAACGCCGCGTCGGGTGCCTCGGGCAGCGCCTCGACGGATGGGAAGGCCTGCCGGCCGGCGATCTCGGGCCGGCGCGGGTTCACCGGCCAGATCGGTCCCTTGAAGCCGATGCGCTCGCACTGGCGGATCACCTCCGCCGCCTCGCGGCCTCCTATGACGGCGATGGAGCGCGGCGACAGGAGCCGTGCGAGGGGTGCGCGGGTCATGCGGACCGCGCGTCTTCAGACGCGCTGTGTGTTGCTGTTGATGAAGAGCGGGTCTGAAGACCCGCGGTCCGGTGGGTGTTCATGGCCGCCGCTCCGCGCGGACCGCGTCCCGCGCCCTTGCCGCGGCCTCGATGTGCGGCACGCCCAGGCCGCAGCAGCCCCCGATGATCTGGACACCCTCGCGCAGCCAGCGGCGGAAATAGCCTTCGAGCCGCTCGGCAGGGATGACGTCGACGAACTTCCAGTCGGGCATCTCGAAATAGCCGGAATCCGGGTAGGCGGCGATGGGCCCGCCCCAGCCCTTGCGGATCTCCGCGACGGCGTCCGACACCAGTTCTGAGCCCGTGTGCATGATGCCCACCGTGTCGACGCCGGCCGGGGGAACCAGGGACGTTATTGCCGACAGGGGCAGATCGTCTGCGTGATGGAACGCGAGCACCTCGCCGGCGGGGCCCCGGCGGGCGCTCATGCCGTACCAAACCGGCAGTCCCGTCGACAGTGCTGCCTCCACTGCCAGCCGCGCGCGACCCGGATGGTACATCATCTCGAGCAGGATTAGTTCGCAGCCGGCGGACCTCAGCGCCGTCGCGAGGGCGTGAAATGCTTCCGACACCTCGGAGTCGGACGGCACGGACGAGAGGTCCACCGTGTCGGTCCCGCTTGAAACCGGCACCATGTGGGAGAGCGAGCCGGCCACCACGACACCGGCACCGCCCCCGGTCGCCTGGCGCGCCTTCAGCGCGGCGTCCACGGCGCGCGCGACGATCTCGTCGGACCGGTCGGCGAGCCCCGCGCCCTTCAGCATGATGCGCGAGGCGGCGAAGGTGTTGGCGGTGACGATCTCGGCGCCGGCCCGGATGTAGTCGGCATGGATGGCGGTCAGCAGCGCGTCGTTGCCGAGCGTCGCGGGGCCGCACCAGGCAGACGGGTCCATCGGTGCGCCGCGGCGCTGCAGCTCGGTGCCCGTCGCGCCGTCGAGGATCACGGCATCGCCGGCGTCCAGCCGGGCCTTCAGGGACGCGTAGGGCGTGCTCATCCCCGTCAGGCCCCGAGCGGGCGCAGCATGGCGCGCGAGATGATGTGGCGCTGGATCTCGCTGGTGCCGTCCCAGATGCGCTCGACGCGCGCGTCGCGCCACCAGCGCTCGATGGGCAGCGAGGACATCAGCCCCATGCCGCCATAGATCTGGATGGCCCTGTCGGTGACGCGCGCCAGCGTCTCGGAGGCGAAGAGCTTGGCCATGGCGTAGTCCATGTCGGTCACGGTGCCCTGGTCCAGCTTCCATGCGGCCGCCAGGGTAAGGAGGTCGGAGGCCTCGATCTCCGTGCGGCTGTCGGCGAGCTGGAAGCTGACGCCCTGAAACTTGCCGATCACCTCGCCGAACTGCTTGCGCTGCGAGGCCCAGTCCAGCGTCGCCTCCAGCACGCGCTGGGCGCGGCCGACGCTGGTCGCGGCGACGGTGAGGCGGGTGGCGCCCAGCCAGTCGTTCATCAGGTCGAAGCCCTTGCCTTCCTCGCCGAGGAGCTGGGCGCCGGAGACGACGCAGTCGTCGAAGAAGAGCTCACACTGGTGGTAGCCACGGTGCGACACGCAGGCGGGTCCACGCCGCATGGTGAAGCCGGGCGTGCCCATGTCGACGAGGAAGGCGGAGATCTTCGCCTTGCGACCCTTCGGCGTGTCCTCGTGGGCGGTGGCGGCGAAGAGGATGACGAAGTCGGCCTTGTCGGCGTGGCTGATGAAGTGCTTCGCGCCGTTGATGACCCAGTCGCCGCCGCGCTTCTCCGCGCGCGTTTTCATGGAGCGTACGTCGGAGCCTGCTCCGGGCTCGGTCATGGCGAGGCAGTCGTGCCGCTCGCCCTTGATGGTGGGCACGAGGTAGCGCCCGATCTGGTCGCCGGTGCAGCCCTGCAGGATGTTGGAGGGGCGGGCCACGGCCATCTGCAGCCCGTAGGACGCCCTCCCGAGCTCGCGCTCCAGCAGCGTCACGCCGACCGCGTCGAGGCCGCCGCCGCCGTGCTCGGCCGGCATGTTGGCGGCGTAAAGACCGAGTTCGATCGCCTTGCGCTGGATCTCCTGCGCCAGTTCGTCCGGCACGTCGTCGGTGCGCTCGACCAGATCCTCGTGCGGGTAGAGCTCCTTCTCGACGAAGGCGCGCACCATGTCGACGATCATCAGGTGCTCGTCGCTGAGGGGGAAGCTCACGATGCCTGGTCCTTTTTCCTGACGATGCCGATGGCGGTGCCAACCGTAGAGGGGACGGGCAGGGAGGCGTGAGCCTTCCGGATGGCTTCCAGGCGCTGGTGGAGCTCCGGCGGCAGAGGGCTCGACCGACCGGCGTTCATGTCGACGTGCACGAGAAGCTGCTCGCCGGTCGCGAGCAACGCGCCGCTGCCGGCATCCAGCATTTCGTGGAAAATGTGCAGCCGCTTCTCGTCGAGGTCCAGCACCCGCAGCGTGAAACGCAGCCGGTCACCTTCCGAGCACTCCTTCAGGTAGCGGATCCGCGTGTCGACCGTGTAGAGCGAGCGGCCGGTCGCCCGGTAGGCCTCGTCGATGCCGAAAAACCGGAAGAACGCGTCCGAATGGTCGCCCATCACGAGCAGGTAGATGCTCTCGCTCATGTGGCCGTTGTAGTCGGTCCACTCCGGCTTCACCGTGCAGGCATGCAGCGAGAGTGGCGCCGGGATCGGGGCAGCCGGGTCCCATCCCTTGAAGGGGATCCCCTCATAGGGCGCGGTGACGCGCCGGACCTCGCCGCTCATGTCCAGCTCCGCTCAGCGCTGCTTGCGCAGCCCCAGCTTGCGGCGCGCCTCTTCCGGTCCGAGGACGCGTGCGCCCATGCGCTCGACGATCTCCCTGGCGCGCGAAACCAGCGAGCCGTTGGTGGCGGGCACGCCGCGGTCAAGCCAAATGTTGTCCTCGAGGCCGACGCGCACATTGCCGCCCAGCAGCACGGCCTGCGCCACGAAGGGCATCTGGTTGCGGCCGATCGCAAATCCCGCCCAGTTGCATCCCTGGGGAAGGTGGCTGCGCATGGCCAGCATGGCTTCCGTGGTCGCCTCGGCGCCCCACGGGATGCCCAGGCAGAGCTGGAAGAGCGGCGGCTCGTCGACCAGCCCTTCCTTGATCAGCTGCTTGGCGAGCCAGATATGGCCAAGTTCGAACGCCTCGATCTCCGGCTTGACGCCGGCGGCCTGGATGCGCTGCGCCATCTCCCGCAACACTTCGGCCGTCGCGATGTAGGCGCCATTGCCGAAGTTCAGCGAGCCGCAGTCCAGCGTGCAGATTTCCGGCCGAAGCTCCTCGACATGCGCCACGCGCTCCGCGGCATCGGCCATGTCGGTTCCAGTGCCGCCGCTGGCGGGGTTGGCGGGATCGAAGAAGAAGTCGCCGCCCATGCCTGCGGTCAGGTTGAGCACGACGTCCACGCCTGAGTCCCGGATGATGTCGACCGTCTCGCGATACAGTGCGAGGTCGCGTCCGGCCTTTCCCGTGGCGGGGTCGCGGACGTGAATGTGAGCAATGGCCGCGCCGGCCCGTGCCGCCTCCAAGGCCGATTCGGCGATCTGCCGAGGCGTGACGGGGATCGCGGGATGCTTGCCCACGGTGTCGCCCGCGCCCGTGATGGCGCAGGAGATGATCACGTCCTGGTTCATGCGTGTGGCTCCCCCCTCGCGTGTGGTTCGTTCCACATCTTCACTATGGCAATCTTACGGGCGCAGTCGTGCGCCGATTGGCCGGGGGCGACATCAGCGCGACATCAGGCGACGGAGGAAGCCCCGATCAGGCGGCAAGACGCTCGGTCAATGCGACGGGTGAGGCGGCGCCGGCCTGCACGACACCAGCATCCGCATGGGCTCAGAATCGCGTCCTCCGGCCGGCGGTTCCCGGTTGGGCACGACCGGGAGGTCGCGCCGGCATCGACTTTCGTCTGAGCCGATGCTCAATTTTTGAGCCAGATTGTGCGTGCGGCGCGCTGTCCTATCAGGACTACCCCTGACTTTGCGCCGAATCCGAGCCGCTTTGATCCTGATCAACGCCCTGTGCTGCGCGTGAGCGCTTTGTTCGACCCGTTGAACCGACCGCCGTGCCGGACTTGCCGGCCGTGCGTGCGGGACCATTCGGACCGACCACGGGTCCCAAGGGGGAAGTCATGGCGCAACCAGCGGCCATCCGTAAGATGATGACGATCGGGGAGGGCGGGACGATCCTAGCCCTCGTCGGGCTCGCCATTCTGAGCATCGTCGTCGCGGCAAAGGCCTACACGCCGGAATACGCTTTCCACGCCTACCTCTTCGCGGCGGCGAGCGTGGCCAGTGTTTTCGTGATCTTCAATCGCTATTTCGAGCGGCCGGCGGAACCCGATCCGCAGGAGATCGACGGCAAACCCAACTACAATTACGGCCCGATCAAGTTCGGGACGATCGCCGCCATGGTGTGGGGGATCGCGGGCTTCACGGTCGGGCTCATCATCGCCCTGCAGCTCGCCTATCCGCTGCTCAACTTCGACCTTCCCTGGACGAACTTCGGACGGCTTCGCCCCCTGCACACGTCGGCGGTGATCTTTGCCTTCGGCGGCAACGTGCTTCTCGCGAGTTCCTTCTACGTCGTGCAGCGCACCTGCCACGCGCGGCTGGCTGGAACCCTCGCACCGTGGTTCGTCATCCTCGGCTACAACTTCTTCATCGTCATCGCCGGCACGGGCTACCTGCTCGGCATCACGGACGGGAAGGAATACGCCGAGCCGGAGTGGTACTCCGACCTGTTCCTCACCGTGGTGTGGGTGGTCTACCTCCTCGTCTTCCTGGTCACGCTGTGGAAGCGCAAGGAACCCCACATCTACGTGGCCAACTGGTTCTACCTCGCCTTTATCGTGACGATCGCGATGCTGCACCTCGGCAACAATGCCGCGATCCCGGTGTCGCTGTTCTCGTCCAAGTCCTACATCGTCTGGTCCGGCGTGCAGGACGCGATGGTGCAGTGGTGGTACGGCCACAACGCGGTCGGGTTCTTCCTGACGGCCGGCTTCCTGGCCATCATGTACTACTTCGTGCCCAAGCAGGCGAACCGCCCGGTCTACTCTTACCGGCTGTCGATCGTGCACTTCTGGGCGCTGATCTTCACCTACATCTGGGCCGGCCCGCATCACCTTCACTACACGGCGCTGCCCGACTGGGCGCAGACGCTCGGCATGGTGTTCTCGGTGATCCTGTGGATGCCGTCCTGGGGCGGCATGATCAACGGCCTCATGACCCTGCAGGGTGCCTGGGACAAGCTCCGGACCGACCCCGTGCTGCGCATGATGGTCGTGTCGATCGCCTTCTACGGAATGTCGACCTTCGAAGGTCCGCTGATGTCCGTGAAGTCAGTGAACTCGCTGTCGCACTACACTGACTGGACCATCGGCCACGTCCACTCCGGCGCACTCGGCTGGGTCGGCTACATCTCCTTCGGCGCGATCTACTGCCTCGTCCCGTGGGTGTTCAACCGCAGCCGCCTGTACTCGCTGAAGCTCGTCAACTGGCACTTCTGGGTCTCGACGCTCGGCATCGTCCTGTACGTCTCGGCGATGTGGGTGTCCGGAATCCTGCAGGGCCTCATGTGGCGCGCCTACACCTCGCTCGGCTTCCTCGAATACTCGTTCATCGAGACGAGCGAGGCCATGCATCCGTTCTACGTGATCCGTGCCATCGGCGGAGGACTGTTCCTCCTGGGCGCGCTGATCATGGCCTTCAACGTGTGGATGACGATCCGCTCACCGGAGACCGCTCCGGAGACAGCAGGCCGTCCCCAACTCGTTCCGGCCGAGTAAGGGGGCTTCCATGTCCGTCTGGGTCAAGCACCAGGTCTTCGAGAAGAACTCGATCATCCTGCTCCTCGGCATCCTCGTGGTCGTCGCCATCGGCGGCCTCGTGGAGATTGCCCCGCTCTTCTATCTCAAGAGCACCATCGAGACGGTGGAGGGGGTTCGTCCCTACTCGCCGCTCGAACTGGCGGGGCGCAACATCTTCGTCCGCGAAGGCTGCTACAATTGCCATTCGCAGATGATCCGCCCGCTGCGTGACGAGGTGGAGCGCTACGGCCACTACTCGCTGGCGGCCGAGAGCATGTACGACCACCCCTTCCAGTGGGGCTCCAAGCGCACCGGTCCCGACCTGGCGCGCGTCGGAGGCAAGTACTCCAACGAGTGGCAGCGCGCGCACCTGACGAACCCGCGCTCGGTCGTGCCGGCCTCGATCATGCCGGGCTACCCCTTCCTGGCGCAGACACCCGTGAAGACGGCGCACATCGCCGAGGACATGGCGGTTCTGCGCGTGCTGGGGACGCCCTACACGGACGAGGACATTGCCAACGCCCAGGCCGACGCCGCCGCGCAGGGCACGCAGGACAGCCCGAACGCCGCCGCGGTCGCCAAGCGCTACCCCAAGGCGAACATGGGCGATTTCGACGGCAACCCTGCCGAGGTCACGGAGATGGACGCGCTGATCGCCTACCTGCAGGTGCTCGGCACGCTCGTCGACTTCAAGACCTACGACAGCAAAGCCAACGTCCGCTGAGGAGCCGGTCATGACCTACGAGACAATGGCAAGCTTCGCACAGACCTGGGGGATGATCGGCTTCGTCGTCCTGTTCGGCCTGGTGCTCGTCTACGCACTCAACCCGAGGAACCGCAAGGACTTCGACGAAGCCTCGCGGATGCCTCTCGAGAAGGACTGATCGATGTCCGCCCAAGACAATGCCAAGGACCCCGTCAGCGGGTACTCCACCACGGGCCATGAATGGGACGGCATCCGTGAACTCAACGCGCCGCTGCCACGCTGGTGGTTGTGGCTCTTCTACGCCACCATCGTCTGGGGCGTGGTCTACTGGATCGCCTATCCGTCCTGGCCGCTGGTCAGCTCCTACACGCGTGGCGTGCTCGGCTGGCAGTCTCGCGACGCGATCGAGACCGACATGAAGGCGCTGCAGGACATGCGCGGCGCCAACATCGCCAAGCTCGCCAGCGCCACCCCTGCCGAGATCATCGCCGATCCGAAGCTGCTGCAGACCGCGCAGGCGGCGGGCAAGGCGGCCTTCGGCACCAACTGCGCGCCGTGCCACGGCTCCGGCGGCGCCGGCGCCAAGGGCTTCCCGAACCTCGTCGACGACCAGTGGATGTGGGGCGGCAAGCCGGACCAGATCCACCAGACGATTCAGTACGGCATCCGCAACACCAACGAGCAGTCCCGCCAGGGCAACATGCCGGCCTTCGGCAAGGACGGCATCATCCCCAAGGAGGACATCCCGTCGGTAGCCGCCTATGTGATGACCCTCACGGGCCACAAGGCCGAGGGCAAGGTGGACCTGGAGAAGGGCGCCAAGCTCTTCGCCGAGAACTGTGCTGCCTGCCACGGCGAGCAGGGCAAGGGCAATGCCGAGGTCGGCGCGCCCAACCTGACCTCCAACATCTGGCTCTATGGCGGTGACCAGAAGACGATCGAGGAGACCATCACGAACGGCCGGGGCGGCGTGATGCCGGCCTGGGGAGAGCGCCTCGATCCCGCCACCGTCAACGCACTGGCCGTCTACGTCCACACCCTCGGCGGCGGCCAGTAGGCCTTCGCCTGCGATCCGGCCCGGGCGTCCGGAGGGACGCCCGGCAGCCGTCCCCCAAATTCCTCCGAAGGCGTCAAGCCATGACCAGCCTGGACCACGCGGGTCCCGCAGACAGGGTCGAACCGGCAGCCGTGCCCGCAGGGGCGCCCGCTCCCGTGTCCGTCGTCGCTGACGATGACGACTTTCCGCTTTACGAAGCGCGGAAGAAGATCTTCCAGCAGGCCGTGAAGGGCCGCTTCAGGACGATCAAGTGGATCATCCTCGTCGTGGCGCTCGGCATCTACTACTTCCTGCCGTTCCTGCGCTGGGACCGTGGGCCGAACGCGCCCGACCAGGCGGTGCTGCTCGACCTCCCCAACAGGCGGTTCTACTTCTTCTTCATCGAGATCTGGCCGCAGGAGCTCTACTACGTCACCGGGCTGCTTGTCCTCGCCGCGCTCGTGCTGTTCCTCAGCAATGCCGTGGCGGGACGGATGTGGTGCGGCTATTTCTGCCCGCAGACCGTCTGGACCGACCTGTTCTATGCCGTCGAGCGCCTGATTGAGGGCAACAGCCGCGAGCAGGCCATCAAGGACCGCGGGCCGTGGGACCTCGAGCGGATCTCGGAGAAGGTCCTCAAGCACTCGATCTGGCTGATGATCGCGTGGTGGACGGGTGGCGCCTGGGTGCTCTACTTCGCCGACGCCCCCACGCTGGTGCGCGAACTCGTGACCTTCCAGGCCCCGGCACTCGCCTATGTCTGGATCGCCATCCTCACCCTGACGACCTACGCGCTCGCCGGTTTCATGCGCGAGCAGGTCTGCCTCTACATGTGCCCGTGGCCGCGCATCCAGGCGGCGCTGACGGACGAGTACGCGCTCAACGTCACCTATCGCTACGACCGCGGCGAGCCGCGCATGTCGGCCAAGAAGGCCGAAGTCGCGCGCAAGGCGCACGGGCCCGCGGGTGACTGCGTCGACTGCCGGCAGTGCATCGCCGTCTGCCCGACCGGCGTCGACATTCGCGACGTCTCCAGCTCGGCTGCATCCAGTGCGGTCTGTGCATCGACGCCTGCGACAACGTGATGTCCAGGATTGGCCGGCCGACCGGCCTGATCGGCTACGACACCGAGATGAACCTGCAGCGGCGGATCGCGCACGAGGAGCCGATCACGCGCATCGTGCGGCCGAGGACGATCCTCTACACGGCGCTGATCGTGCTCGTGGCCGCGCTGATGACGTGGACCTTCGCGGCCCGCAAGACGCTGGGCCTCAGCGTCCTGCACGACCGCAATCCGCTTTATGTCCGCCTTGCCGATGGGGCGGTGCGCAACGGCTTCACCGTCCGCCTCAGCAACAAGGCGCTGGAGGAGCGGCCGTTCCGGATCGAGCTGATCGGACTGCCCGACGCGCAAATGGAGGTGGTGGGCACGCCGCGCACGGCCGAGCAGTCGGCTCTGCTGTCGGTCGAGCCGGACCAGACGCGCGAGCTCAGGGTGCTGGTCACGCTTCCCAAGGGTGAGGACCTCTCCACCAGAGGCATCCGCTTCCGCCTCACCGATGTGGCCACCGGCGCCACGTCGATCGTCGACGACACCTTCCAGGGACCGAGGAGCGCGCCATGAGGAGCGATGTCATGCGTGGGACCGCGCAGAGTGGCCCGGACTCGGGCGGCGGGACCGCGGGTGGGTTCCGCCTTACCGGCTGGCATGTGTTGGCCATGGTGCTCGCCTTCTTCGGCGTGATCTTCACCGCCAATTTTTTCCTGGTGCGCGCCGCGCTGAGCACCTTCAGCGGCACCGAGACCGACACCGCCTACAAGGACGGGCTCGCCTACAACACGGAGCTGCAGGCCTCGCGCCGGCAGGACGCGCTGGGCTGGACGGTCGACGCGCATGTCGAGCGCAGCGCCGAAGGGCACGCCCGGATCGACGTGCACGGTGCCGCAAAGGGCCAGCCTCTCGGCGGGCTGGAGGGGGCGGCGAAGCTGGAGTTCCCCGCGGACAAAAAGTTCGACCGCGCCGGAGACCTCGTCGCCACGGGATCGGGCAGCTGGCGGGCCGAGATCGAGAATGTCCCGCCGGGCCAGTGGGACCTCGTGGTGACTCTCACGAAGGGCGGCGAGCGCATGTTCATGTCCCGCAACAGGGTCACGCTGCGCTGAGCGCGAGGCAGGTCCGATGTCCCCCGCGACCGACTATTCCGCTCTCGTCGAGACAACTCCGGATGGCGAGCATCGGCTGGAACTCGCCATCGAGGGCATCACCTGCGCCGCCTGCATCGGCGACATCGAGCGCGGTCTTGCGGGAACGCCGGGCCTCGCGCGCGCGCGGCTGAACTACACGCACCGCCGGCTGGCGACGGCGTGGACGGATCCGGAGTTCGATCCCGCGGCCATCGTCGGCCGCCTGGCGGAACTGGGCTACAAGGCGCATCCGTTCGAGCCCTCGACGCAGGAGACACTGGAAAAGGCGCAGATGCGCTTCCTCCTGCGCTGCCTCGCCGTGGCGGGCTTCGCCGCGATGAACATCATGCTGCTCTCGATCTCCGTGTGGTCGGGCAACGCCACCGACATTACCGACGAGACGCGCGACCTCTTCCACTGGCTTTCGGCGCTGATCGCCATGCCCGCCGCAGCCTATGCCGGGCAGCCTTTCTTCCGCGGTGCGATCAGGGCCATCCGTGCCCGCTCCATGACCATGGACGTGCCGATCTCGCTCGGCGTGGTGCTCGCGCTCTCGATGTCCCTCTACGAAACATTCCACCACGCCCACCACGCCTATTTCGACAGCGCGGTGATGCTGCTGTTCTTCCTGCTGCTCGGACGCGTGCTCGACCAGGTGATGCGCAGCAAGACGCGGGCGGTGGCCGGCAACCTTCTCGCGCTGCGCGGGGAGACGGCGGCGCGCATCGGGACGGACGGCGAATTGCAGGAAGTCCTGCTCAAGGCGGTCCGCCCCGGCGACATGGTGCTCGTGCGTCCGGGCGAACGGGTCAGCGTCGACGGCATCGTGCGGGAGGGCGCTTCTTCCGTCGACGCGGGCCTGGTCACCGGCGAGACCGCGCATGTGCGCGTCGGCCCGGGGGCACAGGTCTATGCCGGCACGATGAACCTCGACGGGACGCTGACCGTCGACGTCAACGCCGCAGCCGAGGCGACGCTCATCGCCGAGGTGAACCGCCTTGTCGAGACGGCTTCCGACGCCCGCTCGCGCTATTTGCGCCTCGCCGACAGGGCGGCCCGCGTCTACTCGCCGGTCGTCCACGTCACGGCGCTGCTGACCTGCATCGGCTGGCTCCTTGCCGGCGCGGGCCTGCACGACGCACTGATCACGGCCATCGCCGTGCTGATCATCACCTGCCCCTGCGCGCTCGCGCTCGCCGTGCCGGCGACGCAGGTTGTCGCCTCCGGGGCGCTGTTCCGCGAAGGCGTGCTGCTGCAGACGCCCGATGCCATCGAGCGGATCGCAGCGTGCGACACGATCGCCTTCGACAAGACCGGCACCCTGACCACCCCGGAGCCCCGGATCGTCAATGCCGGCGAGATCGAGCCGGACCTGCTGGCGCTGGCGTGCAGGCTGGCGCTCTCCAGCCGTCACCCGCTTGCCGCGGCGCTGGCGTCCGGCGCAGCCGACCGGACGCCCCTTCAAGGCGCGTCCGAGGAAAGCGGCCGCGGCGTGCGCGCCATCGTGGACGGCATGGAGGCCAGGCTGGGCAGCGCTGACTTCTGTGGTGCGGAAGCCGAGGCAGAGGCCGCGCTGTCCCGCAACAGGGACGCGACGCTCGTCGCGATTTCGTGGGGTGGGCGCAGGGCCGTCGCGATGCTTCGCCAGGTGCTGCGGCCGGATGCGGTCGCGGTGATGGAGCGGCTGCGAAAGGCGGGCTACCGCCTCGCCGTGCTGTCCGGCGACCGGGACGAGCCTGTCGCCTCGGTGGCACGGGCGCTCGGCATCACCGAGGTCCACGCGGCCCTCAAGCCCGGCGACAAGATTGCCGTCCTGGAGGCTCTGGCCGCCGGCGGCCGCAAGGTGCTGATGATCGGCGACGGTCTCAACGACGCCCCCGCGCTTGCCGCGGCGCATGCCTCGATGTCGCCCGTGACGGCGGCCCATATCGCCCAGGCCTCGGCCGACGCGTTGTTCCTGGGTGAGGGGCTCTCCTCCGTTGCCGAGGCGGCGGCCATCTCGCGGCGGGCTGTTTCCGTGATGCGGCAAAATCTCGCCATCGCGGTGATCTACAACGTCGTGGCCGTGCCGCTCGCCATCGCCGGGTTCGTGACTCCCCTCATCGCCGCCGCGGCGATGTCGGGTTCGTCCGTCCTGGTCACTCTGAACGCGTTGCGGGCGCGTGGCATGGCAAGCCGGCCGGCAGCTACCGGGCGCGAGGCGAGGGGCCGCGCGCGGGGGTTGCCTGCGCGACCGGCGGAGGCAGCGCGATGAATGTGCTTGTGTACCTGCTTCCCATCGCGCTGGGGCTGGGTCTTATGGGGCTCGGCGCCTTCCTGTGGGCGCTGAAGAGCGGCCAATACGACGACCTCGACGGGGCCGCGGCGCGGATCCTCGACGACGACGACATCCGCAACCCCTGACGAATGCCGTGGACAGGCCGCCGGCGGGTCACGCCCGGCTTGTACGGAGGCGCCGATCGTTTACCATTCGTTCACCAAGCGCCATCTCTGCTGGAGGGAGTACGTCGGTGGACGAGAGTGTGTATGCGTTTCCGCGTGGCGGAACCGACCTTCAGGCAGCGATGCGGCGGGCCCGCATCGAAGAGGCGGAGCGGTCTTCGGTGGCGGCAGAGTTGCGTGGTGCCGAGCTGGCGCGGTTGGAGATGTTAAAGGAAGCGCTGGCCCCCGTGCTGGCGCAGGTCCCCGAGGGGGTGGATCTCTTCGATGTCGGCATCGTGCCGGGGGAAAGACCCCGGTTGTTCGTCGACATGATCGCCTTCGTCGAGATGGGCCGGGATCGCCGTGCCTTCCGCTTCGTGCAGGAGACCCGGTCAGGCCGCCTCCTGCTGGCCGAGAGCGAGCGGCTCGAGCCGCTGGTGGAGGCCGTGACGCTCTACATCGGCCGCAGGCTGGTCGAGCGTGAGAAGGCGCTGGCCGCGGACGTCGTCCCCGCCGCCCTGGCGCCGGCCCCGGCACTGCTGCCGCAGACGGACGCGCAGCCCGCGCCGGACGCGCAGGGCCGGGCACCGGCCGTCACGGTGACGCCGATCCCGACGACAAGGGCTCCCGCATCGCGCCACTATACGCCGAGCGACATGCTGTTCGCATTCCTCATCGGCGTCGGCGCAGGCGTGCTGGGAGTGGTTGCGTGGAGCTACCTCCACGCTCACGGCGTCGACCTGTCTTCGTTCTGGCCGCGCTGATCGGAGCACCGGTCGCCGCCAGACTGTTCGGAGAGACGACGGACAGCCTCTTCGCGCGTGGCGAAGCAATCCCGGCATGGATTGCTGTCCGGCGCCGTACTCTGGATTGATCCGTCGCCACTCTCGTCGCAAAGACGATAGGGTTGGCCCGGAATACCTCGCCGTGGCTAGAGCGGGAGAGGGCCGATGTCTTCGATACTGCCGTCGGGGCGCAAACCGCGCGTGCGTCCCAATATCGTCACGCCGGATTCGTTCAGATCGATGTCGAAGACGTGGTAGCCCGCCTTGTGGGTCAGCGTGCCTCGGATGGCCGAGCAGGACGGCACGCCGACGACGGGCACCGGCCCGTTCGGCCCGGCGATGCGATTGACGGACGTGACGTGATTGTGCCCGTGCAGGATGAGCTCGGCGCCATGTTCGCCGATGACGGACTCGAAGGCGCGCGCATCGGTCAGGCCGCGGCCCGTGGGCGGCACCATCCGGTGGGGCGGGTGGTGCACCATGATGACGCGGGCGAGTTTCTGCTCCTTGAGGAAGGTCAGGACGGTCGCCAGCCGGGTCCGCTGCTCACGCCCCAGCGTGCCGGACGCGAGGAAAGGTCCCGTCGGCACGGCGGAGGACAGCCCCACCAGCGCCACGGGGCCGACGAGCCGCACATACGGGAAGCCCTCGAAGCGGCCATTGTCGGAGGTCATCCACGGCGCCAGGAAGCGCTCGATGTCACCCAGCGAGGTCTTCACGTAGGCGTCGTGGTTTCCGGGTACGAAGCTGACCTTGGTGGGGGCCCCGAGCTTTTCCAGGAAGGCCTTCGCGGCGTGGAACTCGCCATGCAGGCCGATGTTCACCAGATCGCCCGTGCAGGCGATGTGGTCGGGAGACTGCGCCCGCATATCCTCCAGAAGGCGCTCCATGAGCGCCATGTCGTGGACACGATCGCGCCCGCGGCGCCAGTTCATGTAGCCGGTGATCCGCTTGCCGGCCAGCTCCCGGAGGCGGGGCTGGGGGAGGGGGCCGAGATGCGGATCGGAGAGATGAGCGAGTCTGAACATTCGCGCCCACCTCTGCCGATCGCCCCGCCCGCGTCAAGCGCTGCCGATGAGGATGCCCGCCGCAAACACCAGCGCTCCGCCGAGCACGACCTGGAACGCCGCCTGCAGGAAGGGCGTGTCCATGTACTTCGCCCGGATCCACGCGATAACCCAGAGCTCGATAAGAACGATGACGACGGCGATGCTCGTTGCCACGTAGAAGGCGTTGGGGACGCTGTCGGGCACGAGGAAGGGCAGCGTGTGGCCGATGCCGCCGAGCGTCGTCATCAGGCCCGTGACGAGGCCGCGCAGCCATGGCGTACCCCGGCCGGTCAACGAGCCGTCGTCCGACAAGGCCTCGGCGAAACCCATGCTGATTCCGGCGCCGATCGAGGCGGCGAGACCGACGAGGAACGTCTCCCAGTTGTTCTGCGTCGCGAATGCCGCGGCAAAGAGGGGCGCCAGCGTCGAAACGGAGCCGTCCATCAGCCCGGCAAGCCCGGGCTGCACGAACTGCAGCACGAACATGCGCCTTTTGGTGGCTTCCTCCTCGGCCTTGGCATCGCCCTGCAGGTGCGTCGCCTCCAGCTGCTCGGCTTTCTTCTTGTGGCCGCGCTCGATCTCCGCCAGCCGCGTGAGAAGCTCGCGGACACTGACGTCCAGCGTCTGGGAGGCCGCCTTCTCGTAGAAACGGGCGGCCTGCATCTCCATGATTGCGGCTTCCTGCCGCATCTTGTCGACGCCGAGATTGGCCGTCAGCCAGATGGGCCGCCGCTTGAGGAACCCCTTCACGTCCTCGCGACGGATCGGCGGCAGGTGCTCGCCAAACTTTTCGCGGTAGAGCTCGTAGAGCATCTGGCGATGACCGCGTTCCTCCTCAGCCATTTCCTCGAAGACCGCCGCGCTGTGGGGGTACTGCTCCCGCACCTTCTCCGCGAAGGTCTGGTAGATGCGAGAATCCTCCTCCTCGCTGGCGATGGCCACGGCGAGAACCTCGCGCTCGCCGAGTTGGGGAAGCGTCATCAGCGCCATGAAGATGTCTCCTATCTTGGAATCATTCTAATCTCCTTTTTGCGACGCACAAGCCTTCCCATGGCGGTTGAGTCGCCCCTAAGATTCGACGGCGGACGTGAGCGACGGGGTCAGCATGAGTTCGGGTGACTCGGGCCGGGGAGGCAGCCGCCTTCGCGAACGGCTGCTGCAGCGTGTTCTCCACGGATGGTGGCGTTTCTCGCGGCCGATGACGCTGGGCGTGCGCGTCGCGGTCATTGACCCGGAGCAGGGCGTGCTGCTCGTACGGCACCGCTACGTCTCGGGATGGTACCTGCCCGGCGGCGGCGTCGAGCCGGGCGAGACGGCGATCGAAGCCATGGAGCGCGAGGCACGGGAGGAGGCGTCGGTCGCCTTTCTCGATCCTCCAACCCTGCACGGTGTGTTCCTCAACCGCCGCGTGTCGAAGCGGGACCATGTCCTGCTCTACGTCGCTCGGCGCTTCCGGCGCACGGGCGAGTTCGTGCCGAATGGCGAGATCGCCGAGTGCCGCTTCTTTCGGGTCGACGCGCTTCCCGACGACACGAGCCCCGCCACGCTGGCAAGGCTGGGCGAAATCATGAGCGGCAGGCCGCCCGCATCCGTCTGGTGATGGCGGTGGACGCATGGCCGGGCCCGTGATACGCAGCCGCGCCGCGGGCAAGGCCCGTTCGGGGGAACCGCGATGAGGGCCAGGCGGGAGCGACGACGCAGCTGAGCGTGCGGCCCGGGGCTGCGCGAGACACGCCGCCGTCCGGATTGCCGGACGATCCGCATCCCGCCGCGCGCTGATCGACGACGCGCCGGCCCACTTCCCACGCGGAACCATGACCGACCTTTCGCTCTCCCTCCGGCCGGAGATGCCCTCCGACGCCGAAACCATCGACAAGCTGCATGCGCGGGCGTTCGGCCCCGGCCGCTTCGCCCGCACGGCATTCCGTCTACGTGAAGGCGTTCCGCACCGCCCCGAGCTCTCCTTCGTGGCGGAAGTGGGCACGCTGCTGGTGGGCTCGATCCGCCTGACGCCGATCCTCGCCGGTGGCCGCAAGGCGCTGCTGCTCGGGCCACTGACGGTGGAGCCGGCCTTCATGAAGCGCGGCATCGGCATGGCGCTGCTGACCCGCGCCGTCGATGCGGCGCGCGACCACGGCCATGCTTTGGTGATCCTCGTCGGCGACGTGCCATTCTACGGCCGCATCGGCTTCAGGGCCGTGCCGCACGCCAAGCTGCTCATGCCCGGCCCCGTCGACCCCGCCCGCCTCCTGGCGCTCGAATTGATCTCTGGCGCGCTGGAAGACGCCAAGGGCGCGGTTCTCCCGGACAAGGCCGCGGGGCTGGCCGACGCGTCCTGAGGCTCGAAGACCTTTCGAGCTGCTGCCCACCTTTTCCCGCTTTAAGGGAGACGATGGTGAGCCAAGCGAGGCCGGATGAGGCTTCGGCCCCGGTGATCAGGCGCTCCGGCGCCTGCCCAGCCTCGCCTCGGAGAGCCATGTGGCGAGCAGGCTCGCCGCGAGCAGGACCAGGCCGGCGAAACCGAGGAAGACCGGAAGCACGCCCATGCCACGGACCACGGACGCGTCCGTGACCTTGATGCCGAGCGTGTCGCCCACCGCGTAGCGGGTCGTGCCGGAGAGGGCAACGATGGTCGGGATGCGGGGGGTATCACCAGCCGCCGTGGCCACGCGGCGGACGGATCCGCCCGTCGCCTCCGCCAGCGGCTTCAGCTTCTCGATGGTGGATGCCACCTCCTGGTATTCGCGCGGATTGGCAGGGCCGACGCTGACAAAGGCGTTCAGCTTGCCGTCCGAGGCCCGCCAGAGGCCGCTCTCGCCGACCTCAGCCGTGCCGCGCCAGAGCCCCGGGCGGTCCGCGGCTGGCGTCACCTGCACGGTGGCGCCGGATGGGCCGGTGAGCGTCACGGGCTCGACGGTGTCGGCCAGCGTCTGGCGTTCCACGGTGACCTGCTGGCCGCGGGCGGACGCCCGCAGTGCTTCCTCTTCCAGGTCCGGCTCTTTCATGAGCCAGTGGCCGAGGCGGCGGAGCAGGTCGAGATGCGGGCCGCCGGAGCGAAAGTTGCGCGCCCACAGCCATGCCTGGTCGGACAGCAGCAACGCGACGCGCCCCTTGCCCTCCCGCGACAGGACGAGCAGGGGCTTGTCGTCGGCGCCGGACATCACGGCCGCCCCGGTGCGCACGTCGGCGGAGATCTGGCGCAGCCACTCGCCCCATTGCGGCGGGTTCGTTTCCGAGCCCGGCAAGGCGCGGGTGACGGGATGGCGCTGCCCTGTATCGGTGACACGGGCCTGAAACGGCTGCTCCAGGATGCGCCCGTCCGCCTGGGCCGGCATGGCCGAGGCGAGGGGGGTGGAGCCCAGCCCGTTGCGGCCGGCGAACTCGGGACCGGCCGAGATCAGCACGGCTCCGCCGTCGCGGACGTAGCGCACGATATTGGCGAAATAGACGCTCGGCAGGATCGACTGGTTGGCGTAGCGGTCGAAGATGATGAGGTCGAACTCGTTGATCTTGGTCTCGAACAGCTCGCGCGTCGGGAAGGCGATCAGCGACAGCTCGTTGATCGGCGTTCCGTCCTGTTTCTCCGGCGGGCGCAGGATGGTGAAGTGGACGAGGTCGACATTGGCGTCCGACTTCAGGATGTTGCGCCAGGTGCGCTCGCCGGCGTGCGGCTGACCGGAGACCAGCAACACACGCAGCTTTTCCCGGATGCCTTCGATCTGAACGACGGCTTTGTTGTTGACCGCCGTCAGCTCGCCATCGGCCTGCTCGGCCTCGATCTCCACGACGTTTGCGCCGCCATGATCGATGCGTACGGGAAGGCTGAGAACCTGGCCGGGAAAGGCCTCGCGAGCGAGGACCTGCTCTCCGTCCCGGCGCACCACCACGCGCACGGCGGCCTCATGCCCGGCATCGTCGATGCGCAGGCGGATGGTCTGGTCCCGCCCGACGATGCCGAAGCGCGGCGTGTCGATGAGCTCGATGCGGCGGTCGCGCTCGCCCTCGAAGCCCGTGATCAGCGCGTGCACCGGCGCCTTGAAGCCCAGCAGCGCGGCCTGTTCGGGGATGTCGTGGACGACGCCGTCGGTCACCATGATGGCGCCGGCGATGCGCTCGGGCGGCACGTCGGCGAGGCCGGACTGGAGCGCCGAAAAGAGCCGCGTCCCGTCGTCGCCGGCGCTTTCGCGCACCTCGATCGGGCGCACCTCAACGTCGGGCAGCCCGGCGAGCCGCCGCTGCACGGCCTGGACCACGGGGTCGATCTGGCCCGGGCGGACCGACAGCGACTGCGAGGCGGAGCGGTCGACGACGAGGCCGACCACGTCCTTCAGGCGCTCCCGTTCCTCCCGCACCAGCGAGGGGTTGAGCAGCGCGAGCACGAAGGCGGTGACGGCCAGGACCCGCAGCACGGATCCCCTCTGGCGCAGGACCAGCGCCAGCACGGCCGCGCCGAAACCGACCAGGGCGAGGACCGCCACGATCGGAAGAGGCAGGAGGGGGGAGAAATCGACGTGCATCATGAAGGTCCGGTCACTGGCCCAGTCGCTCGAGCAGGGCCGGGACGTGGACCTGGTCCGCCTTGTAGTTTCCCGTCAGCGCGTACATGGCGATGTTCACGCCGGCGCGGAAGGCGAGTTCGCGCTGGCGCGGACCGCCGGGTACCAGCGGGTAGAGCGGTTCTCCCCGGCGTCCGCTCGCCCAAGCGCCTGCGAGGTCGTTGGAGGTGATGATGATGGGCGACACGCCGTCTCCGGCGCGTGCCGGCCGCTCGGCGTCGGGGCCTTCACGCGGCAGCGCCTCGATCCATGTCTGCCCGTCGGCATAGCGGCCGGGGAACGCATCGATCAGGTAGAACGCCTTGGTGATGACGTGGTCGGGCGGCACGGGCTCCAGCTCCGGCACGGTCACGCCCGCCAGGATGCGGCGCAGCATCAGCGTTTCCGGTGATGGTGGCCCGCCCGGGCGCTGTGCCAGCGCATCGCGGGTATCGAACACTACGGTTCCGCCGCCCTTCATGAAGTCGTCGAGCTTGCGGATCGCAGCCTCGCCCGGCATCGGCCGGTTGGCGACGATCGGCCAGTAGAGGAGCGGGTAGACGGAGAGCTCGTCGCGCTCGATGTCCACGCCCGCGGGCTCGGCGGGGTCTAGCGCGGTGCGCGCCGTAAGGAAGGTGCCGAGGCCGGACAGGCCGGACCGGCTTGTCTCGTCGACCGTCGCGTCGCCCGTCAGCACGTAGGCGAAGCGGGTCGCCAGCGCGGCATCGATCTCCTTCGGGCTGATCGGCGTCGTCTCTGCCGCGAATGCCGGGGAGGGGAGAAGCGACGCGGTCATTGCCCCACCGGCGAGCGCGGCCAGGAGAATTCCTGCCGCGGCCACCGCCCGGCGAGGCCGGCCGAGCCGGCCGGAGAGCCAGAGCACGGCGAGGCTGTCAGCCGCGAAGAGCAACAGCGCCAGGCCGATCAGCCATGGCCGCAGGTCGAGCGGTGCCGGCCGGATAATGGGCTGCACCGTGACGCCGAGGCTGGCGTGGTCGATCGGGCTCAGCACTGTGTCGGGGGCAAGCGTATTCACCGCGACCGGCGTGTCGGGGGATCCGTAGAAGCCGGGCGGATGGTCGAGGCCTGCGACGAGGACGGGCTGCTGCGCGCCGCCCAGAACGATGGGCCGGGCGGTGGGCGGCGGCGTCTGGAACACTCCGAAGCCATCGAGCGTGCGGATGGGAGCCACGGTCACGCGCTCTCCTCCCGGTGCACGGCCGGCTCCGTCGCCCGTGCCCGCGAGGTCGACGACCCGGTGCATGATGTCCACGAAGAGACCCGACAGGGGCAGGTTGGACCAGGTCGTGTCGGCGGTGACGTGGACGAGGACCAGAAGACCTTTGCCGCGCCGGTCGGCCGTGATGATCGGCGTGCCGTCCGACAGAGAGGCCCAGGTGCGCGCGCCGAGATCGGCCGAGGGCTCGGCCAGGAGCTGGCGGGTGATGCCGACGTCGCGCGGCAGGGTCAGGCCGTGGAAGGGGCTGCCCTCGTCGAACGGGGCCAGCGTACGCGGCGATTCCCAGGACAGGGCCCCGCCCAGCGACCGGCCGCCACGGCGCAGCTTGACCGGCACGAGGTCGTCGCCCTCGGCCGCAGCCAGCCGGGATCCGGCGAAGCGCATCACCAGCCCGCCCTCGTCCATGTAGCGGCTGAGGCGGTCGCGGATGTCGGGAGGGAGCGTGCCGGTGTCGGCCAGCACCAGCATCGGCACCTTCTCGTCGAGAAGCTGCACGATCGCATCCGCGGGCCCGACGCGCGGCTCGCGCACGTCGGCGAACGGCGCCAGCGCGCGGGCGACGTAGTAGGTCGGCGAGAGCAGCGGCTGGGAGGTTTCGACCGTCCCGCCTGAGACCAGCCCGACGCGGCGCCTCCGGCTGGACTCGTCGAGCAGCGTGGCGGCCCCGGCCGTGCGCTCGTCGGCGACGTCGAGACGCGCGATATCGTTGCGCAGGTCGACCGGCAGGTCGAGCACGGCCTCGGCCTCGGTGGCTCCTGCGGCGAAGGTGAAGCGTGCGCCGCCCAGCGGCAGGCCGCGCCTGTCGGTGGCGCGCACCTCGCCAGCGTCGCGGCCATTGGGCTCCGCCCGCACGAGGCGCACGGTCAGCCCTGCGGCCGAGTTGGTCGCCCCCGCCGTGGCGATGGGCCGGGCGACCGGTCCTGCGATGACGGTGAGCGTCCGGTTTCCGGCCGCGCGCTTCAGCCCGTCGAGGAATGCCGTCGGCGCACCCACCGAGACGCCGTCGGAGACCCAGGCGATCCGTGCCGCAGGCTCGCGGGCCAGGAAGGTCTCGACCGCGGGAAGCACGGAGGCCCGATCGGGCGTGTAGGGCGCGGGCTTCAGAGCGCGGAGGCGCTCAAGCGTGCGCCCCGGCTCGGTGATCGATATGTCGGAGACGGGCTCCCCGGTGGGAACCAGCGCGATGCCGCGGCCGGACCGCTCCGCGTCGCGCACCAGGTCCTCGACGGCTGCCACGCGCTCGGCCCAGTCGGGAGCCGCCGCCCATCCGCTGTCGAGCAGAACCAGGAGCGGCCCGGAGCCCGCGGCCGCGTCGTTGCGGGCGTTCCAGACCGGCCCGGCCATGGCGAGAACCACCAGCCCAGCGATGACGAGCCGGAGGAGGAGAAGCCACCACGGCGTGCGCGCCGGCGTCTCCTGCTTCGGCACGAGATCGAGGATCAGGCGCAGCGGCGGGAAGTCGATCCGCCGCGGCTGCGGCGGCGTTACCCGCAACAGGACCCAAAGGGCAGGGAGCCCGGCCAGTGCGAGGAGGACCGCCGGGGTGGAGAATGCGAAGGGAAGCTCGAACATGTCTCAGCCTCCCGCGCGGGGATCGTCCCCGCGTTGCGCGATCCGGCTCGCGAGGGCCAGAAGGGCCTCCGAGGCGGTCCGGTCCGTCCGGTGCACGATGAAGCTCCAGCCTCGCCGTCCGCATGCTTCGCGGATGGCGTCCCGGTGCGCTGTCATCCGGTTGACATAGAGCTCGCGGAACGATCCGGCATCCCCCACACGCAACGTGTCGCGGCCCTCGACGTCGGCCAGGACCGCCTGTCCCTCGAACGGGAAGGTTTCCTCGACGGGATCGACCACCATGACCACGTGGCCGCGTCCGCCGCGGGCCGACAGGCGCTCGATGGCCTCTCTCACCCTGGTAGCCGGGGTGAGAAGGTCGCCCACGATGACCGCCTCGGTCAGCGGCGGAAGGGGTGGCGCATTCGGAAGGTCGGCGGGCGGGGTCTTATCGGCCAGCATCGCTTCCGCCAGCCGATCGACGATCGTGCGCGACGCCACGGGATTGGTGAGCCCCATGAAGCCAACACGCTCGCCGCCGCGCACCAGGACGTCCGCGAGGGCGAGGCCGATGGTCACTGCCCGGTCGATCTTCGGTGCGAGGGCGAGCGAGGACGAGTAGGCCATGCTGCGCGAGCGGTCGATCCAGAGCCAGACCGTGTGGGCTGCCTCCCACTCCTTCTCGCGGACATAGTAGCGGTCGTCGCGAGCGGAACGGCGCCAGTCGACGCGGTTGGCCGGCTCGCCGGGAATGAAGTTCCGGAACTGCCAGAACGCCTCGCCGGTGCCGGCCTGCCGGCGGCCGTGGATGCCCTGGGCGGCGGTCGCGGCGATGCGCCGTGCCTCGATGACGATGCGCGGCATGCGCCGGGCGAGGTCGAGCGCATCATGGCCATGGCGCGGACCGACTGCGGCGTCAGCCGCGTCGAGAACCCTGACCCTGATGCCCGCCTGCTTCACCCGAGCCGTCCCACCAGAGCCGAGATGACGGAATCGATGGTGGCGCCTTCGGCACGCGCCGCGAAGGTGAGCGCCATGCGGTGCTTCAGCACCGGCCCGGCGAGAGCCGCAACATCGTCCAGCGACGGGGAGAGCCGGCCCTGCAACAGGGCACGGGCGCGCACGGTCAGCATCAGTGCCTGGCCGGCACGCGGGCCGGGGCCCCAGGCGAGCGGCTGGGCGACGGCATCGCCACCCTCGCCGGGGCGCGCGGCTCGGACCAGGCCGAGGATGGCGTCCACCACGGCATTCCCGACCGGGAGACGGCGCACGAGCCGCTGCGCGGCCATCAGGTCATCGGCCGTCATGGCGGGCTTCGGCCGGCTGTCGGCGTCACTCGTCGTTTCCACCAGGATGCGCCGCTCCGTCGCGGCATCGGGATAGCCGACGTCGATCTGCATCAGGAACCGGTCCAGCTGCGCTTCCGGAAGCGGATAGGTGCCTTCCTGCTCGATCGGGTTCTGCGTCGCCAGAACATGAAAGGGCCTGGGCAGGTCATGGCTCTCGCCGGCCACCGTCACATGGTACTCCTGCATCGCTTGCAGCAGTGCCGACTGGGTGCGCGGGCTTGCGCGGTTGATCTCGTCGGCCATCAGCAGCTGGGCGAAAACGGGCCCCTTCACGAAGCGGAAGGACCTGCGTCCGGCGGAGTTCTCCTCCAGCACCTCGGAACCGAGGATGTCCGAGGGCATCAGGTCCGGTGTGAACTGGATGCGCCGGGCCTCCAGGCCGAGCACGGAGCCCATCGTGTCGACGAGCTTCGTCTTGGCGAGGCCCGGCACGCCGACGACGAGTCCATGGCCGCCGGACAGCACGGTGATCATGGCATTCTCCACGACCTCCGTCTGCCCGAACACCACCTGGCCGATCGCCTCGCGCGCCTTCGCCACCTGGTCGACGGCGGCCTCGGCGGCGCGCACGACCATCGTGTCGAGGCTGGTGGCGGTGTCTGCGCTCATCGTGTGTCCTTTCGAGGCGACCGGTCCCGCGCCGTTGCATGCGGCAGGGGTGCCAGCATCGCGCGTGATGCCGTTCATGTCCAAGCGGAAGGAAGCGTGCGGCCTCACGTTCCGGTGCTGCGTCCGATCCATCCACAACACGCCGCCGCGGTACGGAGTTCGATCCTGTGCGGTCTCGACGCTGGAGACGTGGTCGGGCGAAAGCGTGGCAGAGCTTAAGCGCGGCGCTGGAGCTCGTCAGTCGGCGCTGGGAAGGCGGCGCATGATGAATTCGATGCGGCCGTCATCGAGCTCGCGCCACCACTCGATTTCCGTCATGTAGGCGGCCTTCGGGAAGCGGGAGAACCACTCCCGGGCCTTTTCCCGGGCTTCTTCACGCGGAAGCGTAAAGGTTTCCCGCTGCCAGCCGCCCGACCTGCCACCCTCGCGCAGCCCTGCATCGGGCCGCCGGCGGGCGAGCCTGCGCGCCACGTCGGCCGGTCTGGGGGGCTGGCGGGTCATCCTGTACGCGCCTCTCTCACGGGACCGCCATGCGCCCCTGCGCGACATCGTATCGCGCCTGATTGCGGAATGGGAGTCGGGCCAATTGGACCGAAACAGGCCGACTCAGCTTCGCTCTTTGGCGATGGTGTCTGCCAGGATGGCCGCGACTTCGCTCTCTCCCGCGGGGAAGCCCAGCGTGATCCAGCGCGCCTCTGCCGCCGCGGCAAGCGTTCCGATGCGCGGGCCGGCCGGGATGCCTGCCGCCATCAGCCGCTTTCCGGTGAAGGGCGAGGCCGGAAGCGGCTCGTCCAGCACGCACGCCGCCGCCGCCAGCGGACCGGTCAGCGGTACGCTGTCCTCGCGTGCTGCCGTCAGCAGAACCGCGTCCCTTACGGCCTGCGTCCCGTGCCGGTAGGCGAGACGTCGCAGCGTCGCGGCGTCGCAGGCCGCCAGCCGGCCGTGAAGGTGCTCTGCCACGATCGCGGCCTGGTACAGCCGGTCGGTCTCGGCCCGCGACAGACGGAGCAGGTCGGAAAGCCTCGACGCGTCCTCCCGGATCCGGACGGCCAGCACGAGCAGGCCCTGCACGGGATCGACGGGGCCGAGCTTCGCAAGAGCGGCGAAGGCGCCGACATCCGGTACTCCGCCCAGGATGGTGAGCAGGAACCCGGCCTCGGACACGTCCGGCAGCGTCTGCGCGGCATTCCGTGCGGAGAGCAGCTTGAGCAGTTCCGAGCGCACCCGCTCCGCTGACAGCCTGGCGAGCCCATGGCGAAGCGCAATCGCCGCGTGCAGGGCAGGCCGGTCTATCGGGCCCTGGCCATAGGAGGCGTGGAAGCGGAAGAGCCGGAGGATGCGCAGGTAGTCCTCGCGGATCCGCTGCGCGGGGTCGCCGATGAAGCGGACCCTGCGCGCATCGAGATCGGCAAGCCCTCCGACGTGGTCCTCGACGGTGCCGTCGAGCCGGGCATAGAGGGCATTGATGGTGAAGTCGCGCCGGCGGGCATCGTGCTCGAAGTCGCGCCCGAACACGACCACGGCCCGCCGCCCGTCGGTCTCGACGTCCTCGCGGAGCGTCGTCACTTCGACCGGGCGTCCATCGATGACCAGCGTCACCGTGCCGTGCTCGATCCCCGTCGGGACGGCCTTGATCCCCGCCTGCGCCGCGCGGGCCAGCACGACGTCGGGAAGCGCGGTCGTTGCCACGTCGATGTCGCCCGGGGCCTCCCCGAGCAGGGTGTTGCGGACGGCTCCGCCGACCAGCCGCGCCTGCTCGCCATCGCGATCGAGCAGGGCCAGCGCAGTACGGACCGCCGGATCGGCGAGGAGCGGACCGGGCGGAAGCCTCGTCGTCACTCGAAGTGGCCGGGCACGAACGTGCCCCTCTCCATGTGTGCGGGGACGTAGACGCCGGTGCTGCGCTCTGCGGTGAGCCCGGTCCAGATCACCCAGCCCGTCGCCAGCACGAGCCCTGCGATGACGAGCCAAGGCACCTGCCCGTTCCAGTGGACGCGTGCCAGCGGCGTCCGGCGGCGTGCAAGCAGCCAGAGAGCAAAGAGAAGGAAGGGGAGGAGAAAGAGGAGGAGTTCCTCGGACAGGGCCCGTGTCATGGGGCGTAAAGCCGCTCGTACATGTTCCGCAGGATCCCCGCCGTTACGCCCCACACATAGTGATCCCCGAACGGCATCGCATAGTATTGCCGGACACCGCCTTTCCACTCCCTTTCGTGGCGCTGGTGGTTGTCCGGTGTCATCAGGAATGCCAGGGGCACCTCGAAGGCCGCATCCACCTCAGCCGCGTTGAGCGACAGCTCGAAGCCTGTCCTCACCAGGGCGAGGGCAGGGAGGATTCGAAAGCCCGTCCCGGACAGATAGGGGTCGAGATACCCCAGCGGAGTGACGAACCGCCGCGCCAGGCCGATTTCCTCCTCCGCCTCGCGCAGCGCTGTTTCCAGCGGCGAGCCGTCCGTGTCGTCCATCTTGCCGCCGGGGAAGGCGACCTGGCCCGAATGATCGCGCAGATGAGCGGCCCTGCGCGTCAGGAGCACGCTCGCCTCGCCCGGACGGACGACAACCGGCACGAGCACGGCCGCCCGGCGATGGACGGGCGGCGCATGATCCAGCACGCCGGGGGCAAGCTGGTGGTCGCCCCGCTGCGGCATCGTGGCGGGATCGAAGGCGGCGTCGGGAACGACGAGGCTGAGGTGTGCCCGCGCCCGCGCCTCGAGAGCCTCGGACGAGAAGGGCGAGCCCGGCGGCGTCTCCATCATGCGATGGCGTCCAGCTCTCCGGCGGGCGCCATGGGAAAGAACGCGCCGGCTGACGCGATGCCGAACCACGCCTCGCCGTCGACGTCCCGTTCTTCGCCCAGCGCAACGAGATCGTAGAACACCGGGCGGTTGACCCGTGCCTCCAGTCCTCCGCGAACATGGACATAGGGCCGCAGTCCGCCGCTCGGTTCCCTGACGAACCGCATCGGGTGCTCGGGGCTGGCGATGGTCCAGTCGTCGACATTGGTGCGGAACAACAGCGACTGGTGGCCGCGGTCTCCCTCTACTTTCATCTCGACCGCCACGAAGGGCACGTCCTCCACAGCGATGCCGACGCGTTCGACCGGCGTCACGAGGACGAACCTCTCCGGATCGCGCCGGAGGATGGTGGAGAACAATCGCACGAGCGCCGGCCGCCCGATCGGAGTGCCGCCGTAGAACCAGGTCCCGTCGGCCGCGATACGCATGTCGATCTCGCCGCAATAGGCGGGGTTCCACAGGTGCACCGGTGGCAGGCCCTTCCCCGCGGCCGAGCCGGCGGCCCGTGCGAGGGCGTCGAGGTTCGACGGCGGGGCGGAAGATGCGGGACCGGACATGGCAGGGAGAATAGGGCGGCAGGTCAGCGATTGCACGGGCGCTGAGCAATCCTGACGCGCAGCGGCTTGACTTGGCGGCGGCGGGCAGGCGCAGTCGAGCGGCATGCCGATCCGCGCCCGCCTGGTGTCAGGGCTCCACACCGCCGCCGCAGCCCTCGTGGTGGCGCTCTTCATGGCGCCACTCGCGTGGTGGGCGCTCACCTCGCTCAAGCCGCTGTCGGCCCAGTTCGACCGTGGAGGCGTGGTCGCACTGGACTTCATTCCCACGATTGCCAACTACGTGTTCGTCTTCGGGCCAGGGTCGCCCGAGGTGTCGAACGGGTGGATGGCCGTGGCCGACACGGTGCTGGTGGCCGTTTTCTCCACGGTGCTGACGCTCGCGGTTTCCCTGCCGGCCGGCTTCGCGATGTCCCGCCATCCCTCGCGGAAGCGCGATGCACTGCTCGCCGGCTTCGTGCTGTTTCGCTTCGTCCCACCCATCGCGCTCATCATCCCGATGGTGTTCCTGTTCCGTGACATAGGCCTCTTCGACACACGTGCGGGGCTCGTCATCGCGCATTCAGTGCTGAACCTGCCGCTCGCGCTGCTGATGCTGAAGTCGTTCTTCGACGACGTGCCGCGGGAGATCGACGAGGCGGCCCGGCTCGACGGTGCAGGCAGCTATCAGGTGTTCTGGCGCATGGCGCTGCCGCTCGTGCGGGGCGGGATCGCCGCGACCGCGGTCCTCTGCCTCGTCTTTTCCTGGACCGAGTTCGTCATGGCGGTGTTCCTCACCGTCTCGTTCCGGACCCTTCCGGTGAAGATGGCCAACATCGCGACATCCAGCTGGGGCCCCGTCGCCGCGCTCGGCACGGCGGCGATGTTTCCGGCCTTCGTCGTCGTTCTCCTGATGCGCAGCCACCTCGTGCGCGGACTGACGCTGGGGCTGCAGAAGTGACGTTCTGCGAATCTTAGTTGTCATCCCGGCCGGAGCGCAGCGAAGAGCCGGGATCCAGGCACACCGTATGGCGACGTTGTCCTGGATCCCGTGTCTGCACCGCACCGCTTCGCGCTGCGATGCGCACGGGATGACCCGCGTCGTCGCCGTCCGTCTTGCGAGTCGCCAAAGTTAAGGCCATTTCACCCGCGGCGGCATGCTCGACAGGATGCTTTCGACGTTTCCGCCGGTCTTCAGGCCGAATATCGTACCGCGGTCGTAGAGCAGGTTGAACTCGACGTAGCGGCCCCGGCGGACCAGTTGCTCCTCGCGGTCGGCGTCGGTCCAGGGCGACGACACATTGCGCTCCAGCACCGGCATGTAGGCCTTCTGGAAGGCGCGGCCCACGTCCTGGGTGAAGGCGAAGTCGGCCTTCCAGTCCCCGGTGTCCAGCCAGTCGTAGAAGATGCCGCCGATGCCGCGCGGCTCGCCCCGGTGCTTGAGGAAGAAGTACTCCTCGCACCATGCCTTCATGCGGGGATAGTCGCCGATGCCGGGATGGGCGTCGCAGGCGGCCTGCATGGCGGCGTGGAAGTGGCGCGTGTCTTCGTGCTCCTGGTTCCGGCGCCGGTCGAGGACGGGCGTCAGGTCAGCTCCGCCGCCGAACCACGCCCTCGTCGTCACCACGAAGCGCGTGTTCATGTGCACGGTGGGGACGAACGGGTTCCAGGGGTGGGCGATCAGCGAGATGCCGGAGGCCCAGAAACGTGGATCCTCGGAAGCACCCGGTATCTGGCCGCGGAACTCGGGAGCGAACTCGCCGTGCACCGTCGAGATGTGGACGCCGACCTTTTCGAAGACCCGGCCATGCATGAGGCTCATCTCGCCGCCGCCGCCCGGCGCGCCGGAATGGTCGGTGCGGGTCCAAGCCTTGCGCACGAAGCGCCCCGGAGTGCCTGACGGCGCCTCCGCGCCGAACGGGCCCGAGGCGGAATCCTCGGCGCCCTCGAAGGCGACGCAGATCTGGTCGCGCAGGTTGCGGAACCAGGCCGTGGCAGTGGCCTTGCGGTCCTCCAGCTCGCCGGCTGGGGGTAGGGGGGTCGTCTTCGTCTGCGGTGCCGTCACGGGGATGCTCCTTGCTCCGCCAAGGGAGCAAAGCCGCCGCATTGACGCAAGGCCTCGCCGACGATGATCGCCGCCGCCACCGCGACGTTCAGAGATCGCAGCCCGGGCTGAAGCGGGATGGCGATGCGGGCGTCCGCCGCGTCGTGCACATCCTCAGGGACGCCCGCCGACTCCCGGCCGACCAGCAGCACATCGCCGGCGCGGAAGCCGAACTGCGTGTGCGACAGCTCCGAGCGCGTCGTCGCCAGCACGATCCGCCGCCCGGTCGCGCGCTGGCCGGCAAGGAAGTCGGTCCAGCAGACGTGCCGGTCGACTGCGACATGGTCCAGATAATCCATGCCGGCCCTGCGGAAGGCCCTGTCGCTCACCGGGAATCCGGCGGGTTCGATGATGTCGACGGCAATGCCGAGGCAGGCCGCCATGCGCAGCATGGTCCCCGTGTTCTGAGGAATGTCCGGCTGGTACAGCGCGAGCCGCAGGCCTGCCCCGCCTGCCGCCGCTGCCCCGTCTTGATCTTTCATTCGGTAAACCCCCGGGAAACTCACGGCCTGCGCCTGTTGAACTATGGACAAGGGCTGGCACGCATGCGAAACAGCCGCCGCGCGGCGACTCCCGGTCGCATTGCGGGCTCAGTGTCTTGCGCGCATACCGGCCGGGATTTCGTTTGCGACCATCCGCCCAATACTCCGCTCCGGAGGTGCGTCTGCACAATCCTCCCCGGCGCATTCGGCGGGGCGTGTACGATCATTTCAGGGATGACAGACGTGGCCACAACTGCGGTTGAACATACCAGGCGGGACTTCCTGTTCATCGCCACGGGCGCTGTGGGTGCAGTCGGTGCTGCGGCGGCCCTGTGGCCCTTCATCAGCTCGCTGGCGCCCGACGCGCAAACCGTCGCAGCCGGCGCCCCCGTGGAATTCGACCTCGCGCCGGTCGCCGAAGGCCAGATCGTGAAGCTGTTCTGGCGTGGCAAGCTGATCTTCGTGCGTCACCGTACGGCGAAGGAGATCAAGGACGCCCAGGACGTGCAGCTCTCGGAGCTGAAGGACCCGCAGCCCGACTCGGCCCGCGTCAAGGAGGGCCACGACCAGTGGCTCATCGTCTACGGCAACTGCACCCATCTGGGCTGCGTGCCGCTTGGCCACGAGGGCCCCTACGAGGGCTGGCAGTGCCCGTGCCACGGTTCCATTTTCGATACGTCCGGCCGCATCCGGCAGGGCCCCGCGCCTACAAATCTGCCGGTGCCGCCCTACGATTTCGCGTCGGACACCAAGATCCAGATCGGTTGAGCGCCTTGCGCAGGGATATGCCATGAGCGGACATTCCACTTACGTTCCCAAGAGCGCCGTCGGCAAGTGGTTCGAGAGCCGCCTGCCGATCGTCGGTCTGGTCCATTCCTCGTTCATCGTGTTCCCGAACCCGCGGAACCTGAACTACTTCTGGACCTTCGGCGGCATCCTCGCCTTCATGCTGGTGGCGCAGATCATCACCGGCGTGGTGCTGGTGATGCACTACACGCCGCAGGCCGACCTCGCCTTCAACTCCGTCGAGCACATCATGCGCGACGTGAACTATGGCTGGCTGCTGCGCTACCTGCATGCCAACGGGGCGTCGATGTTCTTCATCGCCGTCTACGTGCACATCTTCCGCGGCATGTACTACGGCTCCTACAAGGCCCCCCGCGAGGTCCTCTGGATCCTCGGCGTCATCATCTTCCTTCTGATGATGGCGACGGCCTTCATGGGCTACGTGCTCCCCTGGGGGCAGATGTCGTTCTGGGGCGCCACGGTCATCACGAACCTCTTCTCGGCCTTCCCGGTGGTCGGCGAGACGATCGTGTCGTTCCTGTGGGGCGGCTACTCGGTCGCCAACCCGACGCTGAACCGCTTCTTCTCGCTGCACTACCTGCTGCCGTTCATGATCGCGGGCGTTGTCGTCCTGCACATCTGGGCGCTGCACATTCCGGGCTCCAACAACCCGGCCGGCATCGAGAAGAAGACGGAGAAGGACACGCTTCCCTTCCACCCGTACTTCACGGTGAAGGATGCGCTCGCGCTGTGCGTGTTCCTGATGGTCTACATGTGGTTCGTCATGTACATCCCGAACTACCTCGGGCATGCCGACAACTACATCGAGGCGAACCCGGCGGTGACCCCGGCGCACATCGTGCCGGAATGGTACTTCCTGCCCTTCTACGCGATCCTGCGTGCCATCCCGGACAAGCTGATGGGCGTGCTCGCCATGTTCGGCTCGATCGCCGTGCTGGTGTTCCTGCCCTGGCTGGACACGTCGCGGGTCAAGTCGGCCGCCTACCGGCCGCTGTTCCGGCAGTTCTTCTGGGTGTTCGCGATCGTCTGCGTCCTGCTCGGCTGGCTCGGATCCAAGCCGCCGGAGGGTGGATATGTGATCGCGTCGCGCATCTGCACGGCCTACTACTTCATCCACTTCCTCGTGATTCTGCCGGTTCTCGGACTGTTCGAGACGCCGCGGCGCGTGCCGGGTTCCATCGCTGAAGCGGTGCTCGGCAGCAAGGGAGGTTCGGCATCCGTCGTCGCCGCGGGTGCGGCGTCGGAACCGAGCACGAAGGGCTGAGGCCGGATACGGGGATGCATGCGATGATCACGATCCTCAAGCGCGGCCTTGCCGCCGGCCTCATTGCCGCGGCTATCGGCGCCGCGGTGGCCCCCGCCTCGGCAGCGGAAGGTGTGCTGCCCATGCGGAGCTCCTGGAGCTTCGCGGGGCCATTCGGGCGATACGATCCGCAGCAGTTGCAGCGCGGCTTCAAGATCTACCGCGAGGTCTGCTCCGGCTGCCACGCGATGAGCCTGGTGGCGTTCCGCAACCTGGAGCAGGAGGGAGGCCCCGGCTTCTCCGAGGCACAGGTGAAGGCGCTTGCGGCCGAGTACCAGGTGAAGGACGGCCCCAACGACAGCGGCGAGATGTTCGACCGGCCCGCGCGTCCGGCGGACCGCTTCCCGTCGCCGTTCCCGAACAAGCAGGCGTCGATGGCCGCCAATGGCGGCGCCTATCCGCCCGACTTCTCGGTTCTCGCCAAAGCACGCACCTATGAGCGCGGGTTCCCCTGGTTCCTGATCGACATCGTGACGCAGTACCAGGAGCAGGGCGTCGACTACATCTCCTCCCTGCTGCAGGGCTACGAGGAGCCGCAGGAGGGGGTCACGGTCCCCGACGGCAAATACTACAACAAGTATTTCCCCGGCCACATTATCTCCATGCCGCCTCCGCTCAGCGACGGGCAGGTGACCTATCCGAAGGGCCCCGACGGGCAGCCCCAGGCGCCCGAGACCGTCGCGCAGTACTCGCACGACATCGCGGCATTCATGATGTGGGCCGCCGAGCCGCACCTCGACGCCCGCAAGGCGCTCGGGCTCAAGGCGCTGCTGTTCCTGCTCGTCTTCGCGGGCCTGCTCTACTTCACCAAGAAGCGGATCTGGTCGCGCATCGGCGACGAGGCCGGCGCCCACTGAGGCGCTTCCGCCTGACGAGATACGAAAGGGCTCCCGCTGGGAGCCTTTTTCGTTTGTCTTCCGCTCGCTGGGGCTGGCTCCGGCCGGGATGGCGGCGAGTTGGCGTCGACGCGTCTTGCCTCGATACAGCCACTCTGCAACCCCGGCGTTCTTGATCGATCGGCCCGGCCCCTTACCCTGTCACCGCAACGAAGGGAGCCTCGGTCATGACGCGCGCCATTCTCGGCATCATCGGCGGATCGGGTATCTACGACCTGCCGGGGCTTACAGACGTGCGGGAGGAGGCCGTGGCCAGCCCCTGGGGCGAGCCGTCGGACGTGCTGCGGCGCGGCATGATCGGAGCGACCGAGATCGTCTTCCTGCCCCGGCACGGGCGCGGGCACCGGCTCTCTCCGTCGGACATCGACTACCGCGCCAACATCGACGCGATGAAGCGTGCCGGGGTCACCGACATGGTCTCGCTCTCGGCCTGCGGATCGTTCAAGCCGGAACTGCCGCCCGGCACCTTCGTGCTTGTCGACCAGTTTGTGGACCGCACGCACCGCCGGGAGAGCTCCTTTTTCGGCAAGGGGTGCGTGGCGCATGTGTCGATGGCGCATCCCGTCGGCCCGAGGCTGGTGGACCGGCTCGCTGCCGCCGCACAGTCCGAGGACGTCCCGATGCGCAAGGGCGGCACCTATGTCTGTATGGAAGGACCTCAGTTTTCCAGTTACGCGGAGTCGATGACCTACAAGGGCCTGGGCTACGACGTGATCGGCATGACGGCGATGCCGGAGGCCAAGCTCGCGCGGGAAGCAGAGATCACCTACGCCACGCTCGCGATGGTGACGGATTTCGACTGCTGGCACCCGGAGCACGACGTGGTCGACGTGAAATCGGTGATCGCCATCATGCACTCCAACATCGAGAAGGCCCGGCGCATCGTGGCCCGGCTCGCTGCCGATTTTCCGGCCGAGCGGGAGGACTGCCCGGTGGGATCCCACCGCGCGCTCGACCACGCCATCATGACCGCGCCCTCGGCGCGCGACCCGGCCTTGCTGGCGAAGCTCGACGCGGTGGCGGGGAGGGTGCTGCGCGGCTGATCCGCGTCAGAGCGGCATGCCGCGATGCCACCACGGCCCGCCGAAGATCGCGCCGAGGGCGGCCATCACGACCGCCATCACGATCGAAACCGCGATAGCCGCCGGTATCGCGGCAAGCCCGGCCTTGAAGAAGAACACGACCAGTCGCCCGAAGGAGATGTCGACGTCCGTGATCACCACCGGCTGAGGTACACCGGGCCCCGTCTGCATGCTCATGCCGCGCCTCCACACTGGTACGGACCGGCCGGTCCGTTATCATGCATCCGACAACAGGAGACCCGCTCCGTCCATGCTCGACCTCAAGGACGCCATCCGAACGATCCCCGACTATCCCAAGCCCGGGATCCTGTTTCGTGACATCACGACGCTGCTGGGGAACGCCCGGGCCTTCCGGCGCGCCGTCGACGAGTTGGTGCAGCCCTATGCGGGGACCAAGGTCGACAAGGTCGCCGGCATCGAGGCGCGCGGCTTCATCCTGGGTGGCGCGGTGGCGCACCAGCTCTCGGCGGGCTTCGTGCCCATCCGCAAGAAGGGCAAGCTGCCGCATGCCACCGTTTCCATCGCCTACTCGCTGGAATACGGCATCGACCACATGGAGATGCACGAGGACGCGGTGGCCAGGGGCGAGCGCGTCATCCTCGTCGACGACCTCATCGCCACGGGCGGTACCGCGACCGCTGCCGTGAACCTGCTGCGCCAGATCGGCGCCGAGGTGGTGGCGGCCGTGTTCGTGGTCGACCTGCCCGACCTCGGAGGTGCGCAGAAGCTCCGCGATCTCGGTGTCGAGGTTCGAACCCTTATGGCCTTCGAGGGCCACTGACGACCGATTCCATTCCCGGTGTTCGGGACAATAACAGGAGAAACGCCCATGATCCCGGACCTGAAGGACAAGGTCGTCCTCGTCACCGGCGGCTCGACCGGCATCGGCGCGGCCGCCGCGCGCGGCTTCGCCGCCAATGGTTCACGCGTGGCGGTGCACTACAACGAGAGCGCCGGCCCGGCCGAGGAGGTCGCCGCGTCCATCCGGTCGGCCGGCGGTCAGGCCGTGACGATCCAGGGTGACGTGATGGAGGCCGACGCGCCGAAGCGCATCATCGCCGCCGCGCTGGACGCCTTCGGCCGCGTCGACGTGCTCATCAACAATGCCGGCGGCATGCTGGGCCGGCGTCCGCTGCAGGAGGTCGACGACGCCCATTACGAGCGGGTGATGCGCCTCAACGCCTGGTCCGTCTTCGCCTTCACCAGGGAGATCCACCCCGTGATGAAGGCGCAGGGCGGCGGCAACATCATCAACGTCACGTCCATCGCCGCCCGGCATGGCGGGGGAGGCGGCTCGGTGATCTACGCCGCGTCGAAGGGCTTCGTGTCCACCTTCACCAAGGGGATGGCGAAGGAGCTGTGGGCCGACAAGATCCGCGTCAACGCGGTGTCGCCGGGTTTCATCGCCACGCCCTTCCACGCCCGCTATTCGACGGAGCAGCAGGTCGAGGCGGCACGCGCCACCATTCCGATGGGCCGCGTCGGCGATGCCGACGACTGCACGGGCGCCTTCCTCTATCTCGCCTCCGACGCGCTGTCGGGCTACGTCATGGGCCAGGTGATCGAGGTCAATGGCGGCCAGCTGATGCCGTGAAGCACCGGGGTGAAGGCGCCGATCCGCGCCTTGCTCCCCGCCTGCCTTCAGCGTCATTGCGAGGAGCGCAGCGGCGAAGCAACCCAGGAAACGGTACCGGACAAGCCGAAAGACCTGGGTTGCTTCGCTTCGCTCGCAATGACGTATCCGGGTCTGGATTACTCCGGGCGAAACAGTCGTTTTTGTTCAAACTGCTGCTTCCGTTCCAGGAACGCCTTGGCCTGGAACTCGAAGACCAGCTCGCCCTTCTGGTTCACGCCCGTGTTGCGGTGCGTGACGAGGCCCCATTGCGGGCGGCTGCCCGATGGGCGCTTGTCGACCAGCGTGGACGCATAGGTGATGGTGTCGCCGGCGTAGACGGGCTTCAGCCACTTCATGTCGCGGAAGCCCGGCGACGGGCCAAGTCGCGCGGATGGTCCGGTCGCGGCGCTTTCCTCGTCCTGCCGGCGCCGCACCATCAGGCGCATCCAGATTGCCGCCGTGTGCCAGCCACTCGCGCAGAGGGCGCCAAACGCGCTGTTGCGAGCGGCTTCCTCGTCGAGGTGGAAAGGCTGCGGATCGTACTGCCGGGCGAACTCCTTGATCTCCGGTGCCGTGAAGGTGTGGGAGCCGAGCTCGTCCGTTTCGCCGATGGCGAGGTCCTCGAACCAGCGGCTCATGACGCGGCCTCCGCTACAGTGTCGCGGCGGCCGAACATGATGCTGTTCGTCTGCTCCATCGCGACCTGGCCATCCTGGTCGACGAGTTCGAAGCGGAAGCGGACGAATCCCCTGTCCGGCTTCGAGCGCGAAGCCCGCGTTTCCAGCACGGTGTGCCTGACCGTCATCACAGAGCCGGGCCGTACGGGACGGAGCCACTTGACCTCATCGATGCCGGGAGCGCCCATAGCGGCTGCGTCGTCGAGCCAGCTGTCGCAGAGAATGCGCATCAGCATGGCGCAGCTGTGCCATCCCGACGCCGCCAGCCCGCCCAGGATGGAGGCCCTGCCAGCCTCCTCGTCGAGATGCATGGGCTGCGGGTCATAAAGCGCGGCGAAGGAGACGATCTCCTCGCGCGTGACGGAATGGGAACCGTAGGACGACGTGTCGCCCTCGTGGAAGTCCTCGAAATGCAGCCGCGGCATGGGCGGGCTCAGTTGGCGAAACGGAAATGCATCACGTCGCCGTCGGCGACGACGTATTCCTTCCCCTCCAGCCGCATGCGCCCCGCGTCACGGGCGCCCGCCTCGCCCTTGCCGCTGACGTAGTCGTCATAGGCGATGGTCTCGGCCCGGATGAAGCCTTTCTCGAAATCCGTATGGATGACGCCGGCCGCCTGCGGCGCACGCGTGCCCTTTGTGATCGTCCAGGCACGGGCCTCCTTCGGTCCCACCGTGAAGTAGGTGACGAGGTGCAGCAGGTCGTAGCCGGCGCGGATGACGCGGTTGAGGCCGGGCTCGTCGAGGCCCACGGCCTCGAGGTACTCCGCCTGCTCGTCCGGCGGGAGAACGGCGATCTCGCTCTCGATCTTGGCGGACACCACGACGGCGACGGCGTCCTCCTCCCTGGCGCGGGCAAAGACCCTGGCCGAAAAGGAATTGCCGTCATGGGCAGCGGCTTCCTCGACGTTGCAGACGTAGAGAACGGGCTTCGCCGTGAGAAGGTTGAGCTGCTGGAACAGCTTCTCCTCCTCGGTCTTGCGCTCGACGAGGCGGGCCGGCTTGCCGTCCTGGAGCAGCGTGAGGCAGCGCAGGACGAGATCCAGCGTCTCCTTGGCCTCCTTGTCGCCGCCGCGCGCCTTCTTCTCCAGGGTGACCACACGCTTCTCGAGGCTCTCGAGGTCGGCGAGCATCAGCTCGGTCTCGATGGTCTCGACGTCGGCGATCGGGTCGACCTTGCCCTCGACATGGGTGATGTCCCCGTCCTCGAAGCAGCGCACGACATGGGCGATGGCATCGACCTCGCGGATGTTGGCGAGGAACTGGTTGCCGAGGCCCTCGCCCTTCGACGCGCCGCGCACGATGCCGGCGATGTCGACGAAGGTGATCCGCGTCGGGATGATCTGCGCCGACTTGGCGATTCCGGCGAGCGCGTCCAGCCGGGGATCGGGCACCGCGACGTCACCGACATTGGGCTCGATGGTGCAGAACGGATAGTTGGCGGCCTGCGCCGCCGCCGTCTGCGTCAGAGCGTTGAAGAGGGTCGACTTGCCGACGTTCGGCAGGCCGACAATTCCGCATTTGAAGCCCATGTCTATCGCGCCAATCGTTCGAGTGTTTCGATGCCGTGCCGGAAGGAATTTACGATCAGGACGCCTTCGATCGTCTGTCCGTCGTTCATGTCCTCACTGAGGAAAACTCGGCACGAGGACAGGATCGCCGAGGCTCTTTCCTTGCTGCGCCGCTTCGACCCGCGCCTTTCGCGCCAGATCGTCGTCCATGCTGATGGTGACGTCCTTCATGATCAGCGGCCCGTGTTCCTGTGGGTCAGTGATATCGTGACTCTTGTCCGGGGCGTCAAACGGGAAGTGGACGCCCTACAGTTTGCCCGCCTCCTTCACGCCCTTCACCTCGCCCCAGCCGTGCCCTTCCATGCGCAGATGGACCTTGCTCTGGAAGGCGCTGTCGTCGCCCGCCGCAAGCAGCGGGGCGTACTCGGCGGTCGCGTCGCAAAGGTCAACGACCCAGTCGCGTTCGGCCTTGCCGAAGTCGCTGAGCACGTAGGGGTGCACCAGCTCCTTGGCTCCGGGATGGCCGATGCCGAGCCGGACGCGCCGGTACTCGTTGCCGCACTGGGCCGTGATCGAGCGCAGGCCGTTGTGCCCTGCATTGCCGCCGCCGAGCTTGACGCGCAGCTTGGCGGGCGGGAGGTCGAGCTCGTCGTGGAAGACGACGACGTCGGCGAGTGCGATCTTGAAGAAGCGCTGGGCCTCCGACACCGATCGCCCGGACTCGTTCATGAACGTCTCGGGCTTGAGCAGTACAACGCGCTCGCCCCCGATGGTGGTTTCGGTCGCCTCGCCCTGGAAGCGGCGGCGCCACGGCCCGGCCTTGTACGCACGCGCGATCGCCTCCACGGCCATGAAGCCGATGTTGTGGCGGTTGCCGGCGTAGCGGGAGCCGGGATTGCCGAGGCCGGCGAAGAGCAGCATGGCGGTGCCTCAGAATGGAAAAGGCCGCGGACGATGTCCGCGGCCCATCGGAGCGGCCGGGCCGCCCGGTCGCGGGTGCGATTACTTCTTGGCAGCCGGCGCGGCGGCGGCCGGGGCGGCCTCGGCGGCGGCGGCCGGAGCCTCTTCCTTCAGGCCGGACGGGGCGACCACGGTCAGGATCGTATAGTCGCGCTCCTGGTTGGCCGGGCGGGTGCCGGCCGGCAGGGGCAGGTCCGTGATGTGAACGGAGTCGTTCATGTCGAGCCCCTTGAGGTCGACCGTCACGGATTCCGGGATGGCGTCGGCCGGCGCAAAAAGCTCGATCGTGTGGCGCACGATGTTCAGCGTGCCGCCGCGCTTGATGCCGGGCGAGATCTCGCCGTTCTCGAAATGCACGGGCACCTCGACGCGGATCTGCTGGCCTGCCTTCAGGCGCAGGAAGTCGATGTGCAGCGGCGAATCCTTGACGGGATCGAGCTGATAATCGCGCGGCAGGACGCGGACCTTGGACCCGTCGACGTCGATCTCGAACTGGGTCGTCAGGAAGTGCCCGGCGAAAATGAGCTGCTGGGCGTTCTTGTAGTCGAGCGCGATGGCGACGGGCGGCTCGCCGGCGCCGTAGATGACGGCGGGGATGAGGCCCTGGCGGCGGACGGCGCGAGCGGCCCCCTTGCCGCCTGTAGCGCGCGTCGAAGCCTTGAGCTGCTTGACGGTCGTGGACATGGACAGTGTTCCTTCAACGAGAAGGGGCCGCGAGCGGCCCCGAACAGTCGCATCCGTGCCTCCAGGGGTGTCTGGCGGATGCGTGCGCGCGTATAGCCGAAAACACGGCCGGGGGGAAGGGCGGGTGGTTGCGCGAGGGCCGCCGGTCCAGGCTAGGCGAGCTCGGCCGCGACCGCCATCCGCTCGGCTTGCGCGCGCAGACGCTTGTCCCTCGTCCAGAGACGGACGCCGGGTGTGAGCAACACCGACGCGATGAGATGGGCATCGACACCATACGGTCCGAGGATCGGAGGTGGTCGATCCAGACGGACGTATCCACCAGGAGCATCAGTCGCCCTGGCGGCGTCGGTGCGGAGCCGCTGCTTCAGGATCGGTCCCGCCCAGCCTCGCGAGGCGACGTGCGCTTTCGCGCTCAATCAGAGCCCGCAGTCCTTCGCGCACCAGCTGATTGGTCTCACTGACCCCCGTCAGGGACTTAGCCTTGGCAATGAGATCGTCGTCGATGGCCAGTGTCGTGCGCATGGCTGCCTATTCCCGGTGCATCCAAACTGGCATCGATTGATGTCAGTTGCAATGCAGGGGCAGCAGCTGCGCCATCAGTCGAACAGGCTCGACACGCTCGTCTCGAGTGCCGTGCGGCCAATGGCTTCGCCGAGCAGGGACGCGATGGAGACGACGCGGATATTGCGTGCGACCTTCACCGCCACGGTCGGCTGGATGGAGTCGGTCAGCACCAGCGTCTTGAGCTTCGAGGCGGCGATGCGCGCCACCGCTCCTCCCGAGAGAACGCCGTGCGTGATATAGGCGTGAACCTCGGACGCGCCGTCCTTGAGCAAGGCCTCGGCCGCGTTGCACAGCGTGCCGCCGGAATCGACGATGTCGTCGACGAGGATGCAGGTTCTCCCCTTCACCTCGCCGATGATGTTCATCACCTCGCTCTCGCCGGCGCGCTCACGGCGCTTGTCGACGATGGCGAGCGGGGCATCGATCCGCTTGGCCAGGGCCCGGGCGCGCACCACGCCGCCGACGTCGGGGGACACGACCATGACGTTGGAGATGTCCATCCGCTCCTTGATGTCGCGGGCCATCAGCGGCGCGGCAAAGAGGTTGTCGGTGGGGATGTCAAAGAAGCCCTGAATCTGCCCGGCATGCAGGTCGATTGTCAGAACGCGATCGGCTCCCGCCTCGGTGATCAGGTTGGCGACGAGCTTGGCCGAGATGGGGGTGCGGCCCGAGGCGCGTCGATCCTGCCGCGCATAGCCGAAATAGGGCAGCACCGCCGTGATGCGCCGCGCCGACGAGCGGCGCAGCGCGTCGATGATGATCAGCAGCTCCATCAGGTGGTCGTTGGCCGGGAACGACGTCGACTGGACGACATAAACGTCCTGGCCGCGCACGTTCTCCTGGATCTCGACAAAGATTTCCATGTCGGCGAAGCGGCGGACCTGGCACTTGGCGAGCGGCACCTCGAGATAGGCGGCGATCGCGTCGGCGAGAGCGCGGTTCGAATTGCCGCAGACGAGCTTGATCTCGGCTTTCATCGTGTCGGCTCTCTCGCATCCACGCGGCAGGCGGCCCGGCGTGTCGGCCAAGCCTCGCCGCGGCTCTTAGCAGCCCCGCCCGGGGCGAACAATACGAACCCCGCCCCGGATGCACACCAAACTCTGTGCACGGTGCAGAAGCTGCTACCGCGGCATTCGATAGCCCAGCGCATCAACGACGCCATCGCGCTGCACCGAATCCTAACCGCCGCCGCTGATGAAGGCCGCCACCTCGTTCATGCTCTGAGATGTGAGCTTCATGATCTGCGTGTCGCCCACGCGCTCCCACGGGTCGGCGCTCTGGCCCGGCGCGGTTGCCGTGCTCGTGACCCGCTGGGCCCGCCGTCGCGAGGCGTCGAACACGTCCCACACGAGCGTCACCTCGGTCGTGCCGGCCTCGGTCGGAGTAGCCGTGAGGTAGCCCTTCAGATGATAGCGGGCGGGATCGCTGGGAGAGACCAGATCGATGCGCCGCTGCATCGCCTGGTTGACGACCGCGTCGTTGACCTTCCCAGCGAGTGCGTCCGGGGCACCTTCGATGACGTCGAGTGCGATCGGCACCCCGGGTGCGTCGACCATGCGGGCCACCGGGCCGCCGGTCGTATCCTGGCACCCCGACAGGAAAAGAGCTGCGAGAACGGCGAGAGCCGGAGCGACGGCCGTGACACACCGCCGGGGCAGGAACCGGGCCTGACTCATCGCTCCTCCCGACGCGCCATTGCTACACGCGCGTTTGGACTCCCTTAACGCTATCGGATCATCAGGTCCAGATCCGCACCGTTCAAGGTCTCGCGCCCCTCCGCCGTGAGCAACGATGTCCGGCCGAGGCACATGGCCGTCTCGCTCTCGGAGTCCATCAGGATCATGTGCAGGAACATGACCATGCCGGCTTCGAGCGGCCAGTCGTTCGCCTCGTAGAACATCGGCGGGTCCATCCAGGACGGGGCGAACTTGGCGCCCAGCGAATAGCCGCATGCGTTGAGCCGGTGCTGCGACAGGCCCAGCCTGTCGAGCACCCGCGCATGGGCAGCGAACACGTCGCCTGCAGTCGCTCCGGGCCGCAGGGCTTCCTCGCAGGCGGCCAGCGCCTTCCGGGCGGCCGCGTGATAGCGCCGGTGCAAGGGGCGAGGCTCCCCCACGACGATGGTCCGCATCGCCGCGCAGTGGTAGCGCCGGTAGGCGCCGGCAAACTCGAGCGTGATCTGGTCCTGCACCTCCAGCGTTCTGCGGCCGCTCTTGGAGCGGCAGAGCAGGGCCTCCCGGCCCGACCCGATGATGAATTCGTTGCCGGGGTATTCCCCACCGCCGCGGAACACGGCGCCCTGCTGCGCGGCGAGCACCTCGCCCTCGTCAGCCCCGGCCCTGACCGCGTCGATGCCGGCGCGGTCAGCCGCGTCGCAGAGTTCCGCCGCGCGGCGGACGAAGACGATCTCGGCCGGTGACTTCACCACCCGCAGCCGGGGCACGATCGCGCTGGCATCGACGACCGCGCAGCGCTCCGACAACACGGCCTCGAGCTGCCGTCCGAGTCCGTAGGTGAGGCCATGCGCGTCGAACTCGACGCCGAGCCGGCCGGGCAGCAGGCGCAAGGATTCGAGCAGGTCGGCGGTCGCGAGCGCCGGGGCGGCATCACGACCATCCTTCCAGATCCGGATGTCCGCGAGGGTGGAGGTGAGTTGCGCCTGCCGCAGATCGGCCGAGCGAGTGAGAAGCGCCATGCGTCCATCGGCGGACACCACGAGACACTGGAAGAAGCAGAAGCCGAACGTGTCGTAGCCCGTCAGCCAGTACATGCTCTCCTGCGAGAAGAGCAGCATTCCGTCCAGCCGAGCCTCCTGCATGGCCGCCAGCAGCCGCGTCCGTCGGGCCGCGAACTCGTGGGCCGTGAAGTGAAGGGCCATGGTGTCTCCAGCCTGTCATCGAGCGCGCCAGGCGCGGCGCGTCACGCCGGCAACTTCCATGCCGCGCCGCGTCGTCCTATCTCTCGCGCATGACGAGGCCACCCCACACGACTCGATCCGACGCTGATCTTCCTCCCGGCGCCGTTCCGGACGGCGAAGACGACGAGGAGATCCAGGGCCTGGACGATCTGCCGCCGGAGGAGGGCGATTCCGGCGTCGATCTCGCATTCCACGAGGAGGGTGGGGGCAGCGCCCGGTTGCGTGCCGGCGCCGCAGCCATCGCGGCGGTCTGGCGCACTTTGCCGAATGCTCCGGGTGTCTACCGGATGATCGATGCCGAGGGAGCGGTGCTCTATGTCGGCAAGGCCCGCTCGCTGAAGAAGCGGGTCGCCTCCTACACGCGCGGCGTCGGTCACGGCAACCGCATCGCCCGCATGATCTCCGAGACGGCGACGATGGAGTTCGTCACCACGGAGACGGAGACCGAGGCGCTGCTGCTTGAGGCAAACCTCATCAAGCAGCTGAAGCCGCGGTTCAACGTGCTGCTGCGCGATGACAAGTCCTTTCCCTACATCCTGATCACGGGCGACCACGTCTCGCCGCAGCTGACGAAGCACCGTGGGGCGCGGTCGCGGCCGGGAGACTATTTCGGTCCGTTCGCCAGCGTCTGGGCCGTGAACCGTACGCTCAACGCGCTGCAGCGCGCCTTTCTGCTGCGCAGCTGCTCGGACAGCTACTACGAGAACCGCACGCGGCCCTGCCTGCTGCACCAGATCAAGCGCTGCGCCGCCCCCTGCACGGGGGAGGTGGGGCATGTCGAGTATGCCCGCCTGGCGGCGCAGGCCCGCGACTTCCTGCGTGGGCGGAGCGTGAACGTGAAGCAGGACCTCGCTGCCGAAATGCAGAAGGCCTCCGACGCGCTGGAGTTCGAGCGCGCGGCCCGCTACCGCGACCGTCTCGCCGCCCTCTCGGCCATCCAGGCAAGCCAGGACATCAATCCCCAAAGCGTGGAGGAGGCCGACGTCTTCGCCCTGCACGAGGAGGCAGGCCAGTTCTGCGTGGAAGTGTTCTTCTTCCGCAACTTCCAGAACTGGGGCAACCGCGCGTATTTCCCGCGCGCGGACCGCTCGGTGCCGCTTGAAGAGGTGATGGAGGCCTTCGTCGCCCAATTCTACGACGACAAGCCGGCGCCACGGCTGGTGCTGCTGTCGCATCCGATCGCGGATCGCGAGGTGCTGGAGGATGCCCTGTGCACCCGCGCCGGCCACAAGGTCGAGGTCAGCGTTCCCAAGCGGGGGGAAAAGCGCGACCTGGTCGAGCACGCCGCTTCCAATGCCCGCGAGGCGCTCGGTCGCAAGCTGGCCGACACGTCATCGCAGCAGAAGCTGCTGGGCGCGCTGGGACAGGCCTTCGGCCTTCAGGGCCCCGTCCGCAGGGTGGAGGTCTACGACAACTCTCACATCATGGGGACCAACGCGGTGGGGGCGATGATCGTGGCCGGCCCGCAGGGCTTCTCCAAGCCGCACTATCGTACCTTCACCATCCGCTCGACCGAACTCACCCCGGGCGACGACTACGCCATGATGCGGGAGGTCCTCACCCGCCGCTTCTCGCGGCTCATGAAGGAGGCCCCGAGGGAGCCGTCGGCATCCCCGGCAGCGAATGCAGCGGAGATGGCGAGCGATGCCGGCTCCTCCGACATGCCGTCCTGGCCGGACCTCGTGCTCGTCGATGGTGGACGGGGACAGCTCGACGCGGCGCGCGGCGTGCTGGCGGAGCTGGGTGTCGAGGGCGTGCCGCTGGTCGGGATTGCCAAAGGCCCCGACCGCGATGCGGGGAGGGAGACATTTTTCGTGCCGGGCAAGGAGCCGTTCAAGCTCGCTCCGCGCGATCCTGCCCTGTACTTCATCCAGAGGTTGAGGGACGAGGCCCACCGTTTCGCCATCGGAACACATCGCGCCAAGCGGCGGAAAGAGTTCACGAAATCTCCCCTGGACGAGATCTCCGGCGTGGGTCCCTCGCGCAAGCGCGCGCTGCTGCTGCACTTCGGCACGGCCAAGGCGATCGCCCGCGCATCCCTCGACGACCTCGCCAAGACACCGGGGGTGAACATGGCCACGGCGAAGGCCGTCTACGATCACTTCCACGAGGGCCGGGGATGAACGGGCCCGTAACACCGCGAGGACCGTGGAGGTGCCGTTGACGGGCGAGCGCGGGGTGTGCTTCCTCAGCGACGGACGTGGCGCGACCGGGCACACCGGCCGGGCAACGCCCTGTTCCCATCCCCTGGACGCCGGATCACGGCCAGCCCGCCCGACCGGCGGCAGGCGAACCGGCGGACCGCCCTGGCGAGAGACATGAAGCGGGTCAGCCCGTTCAACCTTCCGAACCTCCTCACGACGGGGCGCGTGGTCGCCGTGCCGGCGGTCGTGGCCTGCATGTTCTGGCCCGAGGAGTACTGGATGCGCTGGGTGGCGCTCGGCATCTTCGTGCTGGCCGCCATCACCGATTATCTCGACGGCTACCTCGCCCGGGCCTGGTCGCAGCAATCGGCGTTGGGGCGCATGCTAGACCCCATCGCCGACAAGCTCCTCGTCGCAGCGACACTGCTGATGCTGGTCGCCGACAAGACGATCGCGTCGTGGTCGATCTGGGCCGCGATCGTCATCCTGTCGCGCGAGATCCTGGTCTCCGGCCTGCGCGAATATCTCGCCGAGCTCCGCGTCAGCGTGCCGGTCTCGACCGTGGCGAAGTGGAAGACCACCGTGCAGCTGGTGGCCGTCGGTTTTCTCATCGTCGGTCCCGCCGGCGAGAGCGTGCTGCCGGGAACGGTGACGATCGGCATCGTGCTGCTGTGGATCGCCGCATTGCTGACCCTCTACACGGGCTATGACTACTTCCGGGCCGGGATCCACCACGTGATCGAGCAGGCCGACTGAGGGCAAGGAATGCGGATCGTTTATTTTGCCTGGGTGCGTGAGCGCATCGGCAAGGCCGAGGAAGAGCTGTCGCCTCCAGAGAGCGTCCGGACCGTTGCGGACCTCGCATCCTGGCTGGCGGGGCGCGGCGAGGAATACGCCTACGCCTTCGAGAACCCCGCCATCGTCCGCGCCGCGATCGACCGCAAGCACGTCAAGCCCGACACGCCCCTCGGCGGTGCGGCCGAGATCGCGTTCTTCCCGCCCATGACCGGGGGCTGACATGGCCACCGTCCCGGTCGTCGTGCGCGTGCAGGCGGAGGATTTCGACGCTGCCGCCGAGGCCGCGGCACTCACCGGGGGCCGTACGGACATCGGCGCGGTGGTCACTTTCACCGGGCTCTGCCGGGCCGAGGGCGGCACGCTGGCTGCCCTGGAGCTGGAGCACTATCCCGGCATGGCCGAGGAGGAGATGGCAGCGGTCGCCCATGAGGCAGTGTCGCGCTGGCCTCTGCAGGGTGTGGTTGCCATCCACCGGTTCGGCAAGATTCCGCCCGGCGGCAACATCGTGCTCGTCGTCACCGCGTCGGCCCATCGTGCCGCCGCGTTCGAGGCCGCTTCGTTCCTGATGGATTATCTCAAGACCCGCGCGCCCTTCTGGAAAAAGGAGCACCGCGTCGACGGGACCTCAGGCGACTGGGTCGAGGCCAAGGAGGCTGACGACCGGGCCGCGGAGCGCTGGGGCAAGGGGCGTTGACCGTCCAGGCCGCGCGCCTACGGGTCAAGCCGGGCTGGCGCGGTCCGCATCGGTTCAGAACCGCCATAACCCTTTCCCTCCGGTCGCCTCCGGCCTGACGCTACTCGCAGAGCTCCCGTTTCATGGCCTGTGCGTAGCGGCGAAGTCTCGCCTGCAGCCTCGCCTGCTCGGCCGGCTGCCCCGCGTGGGAGGCGAGCGCCATCGTGATCGCCCCGATGCGGAAGGCGATCCAGCACGGGCGGTAGAACTCCACCAGCTCCGGCGCGATGGGGCGACCCGCCGCAGCCTCCGACTGGCCGCGCAGCTCCTCGGTGCGGCCGCGGCCTAGCTCGAACTCGACGGCTACCCCCGCCACGTCCCAGGCGGGATCCTGACAGCCGACGAGATCGTGTGACGCATGGTGGTCGAGAGCATCGGTCTTGAGGATTTTGCCATCCTGGATCGCGATCCACTCGTGCGCGTCCATCCGGCCGTCCGTCTCGACCCTGCGAACAGTGGTCTCCAGGCGGTCGGCCACCCCGGCGAGGTGGCCCAGCCGACGCCCCGCCTCGTCTCCGAACTGCTCTGAAGTGTTCTGGACAGCCATCGCAGCGAGTTCGGGAAGCGTTGCTCCAGATGATCGCCCGGCCGGGAAGGCCCTGGCGAGGGTTCCGACATACCCGGCGAGATTTGCGAGCAGGCCAGCTTCGCCCGCGTCCGCTCGGGTCAGCGGCCGTGCGCCGGCGTGCCATCGTTCCACCAGGAAGCCGTGCATGAAACCGAGAGGCTCCGGCGTGAAGCCCGCCTCGAACAGCGCCTTGGCCCGCGCGAGCTTTCGTTGCCCGGTTGGGCCGAGCCCTGCGAAGCGGGCGAGCACCGGGCCGGTCGGCGTCTCGAACAGGAACTTGCGCCTCTCCTGCATCGTGTCCGCTGCCGGCCAGAACTCTTCCGCCGCGAAGAGCCGGGCTCTCCATGCCCCGCCGGACAGGTCTGCTGCGAGCGTTGCGGGTTTGCCGAGGAGGTCCGACACCCACTGCTCCAGACGGTGCTCCGTCCGTGCCGCATGCAGGACGAGGTCCTCGAACCCGACGCAGCGCCGGTCCAGGCGGGGCCAGCGTTCGAGGTGCCTCTGATCGGCCTGCGAACCCGGCGAGCTCGCGTGGCCTGTGAAGAGGGTGAGACGGCCCGTTTCCACGCCCCGGTCGTCGAGCCAGTCGCAGACCGCGCCGAAGGAGCTGCCGGACAGGCCCGGCCCTTCGTCCACGATTGCGAAACGGAGGGCCGGGTCTGACAGAAGCTCGTGTTCCAGCTGCGGGCCCGGCGTTATGACGCGCCGGAAGGGATGGCCGTGCGGCCGCACGGTCGCCGTGACCGGGGCTGTCGTGCGCGAGCCCACCATGGCCGCCAGGCCCGTCCCGATGCTCCGCAGGCCGATAACGGCATGCGCGGCTGCTGGAAGGCCGCGGGCGGCCTCGGCATAGGCTTCGGGGTAGAGAGCGTAGAAGGCGTAGCCTTCGGGCTGGCGGCATGTGACCGCCCCGGGGAGATCGGGCTCGGGGACGGTATCGATCCGCTCTGGCATGGCCGTGAAGCCGCTGTCCCATGAGCCCGAGATGACGTGGCCCATGCGGCAGAGGAGGCCCATCAGGGCTGCTGCGCCGGGGCCGGGTTCGTCCTCGCCGCTTTCCGCGACCTCCGCGTCTGCCACCCCCTGCGCGAGTTCCGCGGCGAGGATGAAGGCGGCGACGAGCCCGGAATGCCGGGCAAGTCCGTCGAGCCGAACCGCCGAGCCCCAGAGCTGGAGCGCTTCCGCCAGCCGGTCCCGTGCGTCGACCGAAACGGACCTGTCGCCATAGACCAGCATCGTCTCAGCCCGCCCGGGAGCCAGGGGATATGGGCGGCAAGGTGATTTCGGACGAGAAAGTCATGCCCGCCGACAACGCGGCGGGCATGACGGCGTTGCAGGTTCAGGCGGCCTCGCCGCCTTTCGGGCCCCAGAACACGACCCACGTGCTGAAGCCGGTCGAGAACTCCTCGAACCGGTGCTCCACGCCCGCCTCGACGAAGAGGACGTCGCCCGGCCCGAAGCTGCGCCGTTCGCCGGCCTTGGAGAACACGCCGGTGCCGCTCGCGACGATATAGATCTCGTCCTGCTCGTGCGGGGTCTGGCGGTCTGCTCCGACAGGGGCATAGAGCTCCACGCTCATCGTCCCGTGGCGCAGCAGCACGGCGAAAGGCTCGGGCACGGCGGAGAGGGCCTGCTGCGCCTCGGCGGACGTCACCGCCCAGGGAGGAGGGCCGGCCAGTGGGTCGCTCATGGCATCCTCCTGTCAGGCAGCACGGGCCCTGGGCCGGACCTCGGCCGCATAGTCCTCGATCAGGGTGCGGGTGATGGCGCCGGGGGTGAACACCTGACCTGCGACCTCTCCGACCGGGGTGATCTCGGCGGCGGAACCGGTGATGAAGCACTCCGTGAAGTCCTTCAGCTCCTCCGGCAGGATGCGCCGCTCCACCACCTCGATCCCCCTCCGGCGTGCGAGATCGATGACGGTCTTGCGCGTCAGCCCGTCGAGGAAGCAGTCGGCGATGGGCGTGTGGATCTGGTTTTCGCGCGCAAAGAATACGTTCGCGCCCGTGCATTCCGCCACGCGCCCCTGCCAGTCGAGCATCAGGGCGTCGGCGTAGCCCTTTCGCTCCGCCCTGTGCTTGGAGATGGTGCAGATCATGTAGAGACCAGCCGCCTTGGATCGCGACGGTGCGGTCGCGGGGTCGGGGCGGCGGTACTCCGCCCAGTCGAGGCGAATGCCCTTCATGCGCTGCTCGGGGTCGAAATAGCTCGGCCAGTTCCACGACGCGATGGCGAGGTGGATGGTGGTGTCCTGCGCCGACACGCCGATCATCTCGGAACCCCGCCACGCGACCGGACGCAGATAGGCGTCGGTCTGGCCGTTTGTCTCGACCACGAGGGCCTTGGCCGCGTCGATCTCCTCGACCGACCAGGGGATTTCGAAATCGAGATACTCGGCAGAGGCCTTCAGCCTCTTCGAATGCTCCGTGGATTTGAAGACCTGGCCACCATAGGCACGCTCTCCCTCGAAAACGCAGGATCCGTAGTGCAATCCGTGCGTCAGGACGTGTACCCTCGCGTCACCCCAGGCCACGAGCCGGCCGTCCAGCCAGATGAATCCTTCGCGCTTGTCGAACGGGATGACGGACATGACGATGTCTCCTTGCCTCGCGCGGCACATCCGGAAGGGCGGCAGCCGATCCGGGTTCTTTCCTTTCGCCGCGAGCCCTTGACGCGTAACAATCGCCCTGAAATATGTCAACATCACTGACGTAAATAGGATCCGAGCCGCGATGCAGCCTGCCGTCGAGTTCCGCCTGGACGATCACAGCGCCGATGCGCAGGAGCCGCCGCTTTTCGACCTCATCGAGCTGCTTTTCTTCGCCTATCGGGACTTCGTCGGGGATCCCGACCGGATCCTCGCCCAGTACGGTTTCGGCCGGGCGCATCACCGCGTTCTTCACTTCGTCAACCGCAACCCGGGGCTCACGATCGCTTCGCTCCTCGACATCCTGCGCATCACCAAGCAGAGCCTGAACCGCGTGCTGAAGGACCTGCTGGAGAAGGGTTATGTCGAGCAGCGGGCGGGCCTCGTCGACCGCCGCCAGCGGCTCCTCTACGTGACGCCACGCGGCGCCGCGCTGGCGCTCGACCTTGCCGCCATGCAGACGCAGCGAATCTCGCGTGCGCTGGAGGAGGCCGGGCCCGAGGCGGCGGAGGCGGCGCGCGCCTTCCTGCGCGCCATGGTCGAGCCCGCGGACCGCGAGGAGGTGGGGCAGATGGTCCGCTCGCCCATCGGGCGGGGAGGGGAGCGGTGAGCACCCGCGCACGGGCGGCGCCCCCCGATGACGCGCCGCACGTCCTCGTCGTCGACGACGACCGGAGGATCCGCGACCTGCTCTCCCGGTTCCTCATGGAGCACGGCTACCGCATCTCGACCGCCAAGGACGCCGTCGACGCTCGCGCGCAGATTGCCAGTATCGTCTTCGATCTCTACGTGCTCGACGTCATGATGCCGGGCGAGAACGGCTTCGACCTCGCGCGCTGGATCCGCACCCGGTCGGAAATCCCGATCCTGATGCTCACGGCCCGCGCCGATCCGCGAGACCGCGTCGAGGGCCTGGAAATCGGCGCGGACGACTACCTGCCGAAGCCCTTCGAGCCGCGTGAGTTGGTGCTGCGCATCAACAACATCCTGCGCCGCAATGCGCCGGCCGCGCCGCTGGCGCCAAGCGCCCCCGAGTCGGTGCGCTTCGGCGACTTCACCTTCCGCCTCGACCGCGGCGAGCTGCGGCAGGGCGACGAGGTGGTGCGCCTGACCGAGCGCGAGCGGGAGATGCTGCTGGTGCTCGCCCAGAGCGGCGGCGAGACGGTGCCGCGCGACGCGCTCGCGGGCTCCGGCGAAGTCTCGAACGAACGCACGATCGACGTGCAGATCAATCGCCTGCGCCGCAAGATCGAGACGGATCCGGCCAATCCGCTGCACCTGCAGACCGTGCGCGGCATAGGCTACCGGCTCTTCGTCGATTGAGGAGCGGATGAGGAGCGGCACCCCACTCGTCCGGCGACCGCTCGCGTTGTACCACCGCTCTGCGCGCTGGCTGGGCCGGCGCATGCCCAAGGGGCTGTTTGCCCGGGCGCTGATCATCATCATCGCCCCGATGATCATCCTGCAGTCGGTGATCGCCTACGCTTTCATGGAGCGGCACTGGCAACTCGTCACCCGGCGGCTGTCGCAGGCCGTGACGCAGGACATCGCCGCCCTCATCGATATCGCGCAGAGCTATCCTCAGGATCCGAAGTTCGAGACGCTGACGCGCATCGCCAGCGAACGGCTGAACCTCGACGTCGAGATCCTGCCGGCCGGCCCGCTGCCGCCGCCCGCGCCCAAGCCGTTCTTCTCGATCCTCGACTCCACCCTGTCGCGCGAGATCCGCGTGCAGATCGGCCGGCCGTTCTGGATCGACACGGTCGGCCGCTCCAACATCGTCGAGATCCGCATCCAGCTCGACAACGGCATCATGCGGGTGCTCACCCGCCGGTCGCAGGCCTACGCCTCCAACTCGCACATCTTCCTGATGTGGATGGTCGGCACGTCCTTCGTTCTGCTCGGCATCGCGGTGCTGTTCCTGCGCAACCAGATCCGGCCGATTCTGCGCCTTGCCGAGGCGGCGGAGAGCTTCGGCAAGGGGCGGGAAATCGAGTTCCATCCCCGCGGGGCGCGCGAGGTCCGCCAGGCCGGTCATGCCTTCATCGAGATGCGGCGACGCATCGAGCGCGCCTTCGAGCAGCGCACCGCCATGCTGAACGGCGTCAGCCACGACCTGCGCACCATCCTCACCCGGTTCCGGCTGTCGCTCGCGCTGATGGACGAGGAGGACAATCCCGACGTCGAGGCGATGAAGAAGGACGTCGACGAAATGACCCGCATGCTGGAGGCCTATCTCTCCTTCGCGCGCGGGGACGCCGGGGAAACGGCGACGCCCACCGACATGGGCACCCTGCTCGAGGAGCTGAAAGCCGATGCCGAGCGCGCCGGGCATGCCACCGAGGTCAAGGTCAGCGGCGACCCGGTGGCCACCGTGCGCCCCGACGCCTTCAAGCGGTGCCTGGCCAACCTCGTCTCGAACGCCGTGCGCCATGGAGACCGGATCTCCATCACCGCCGTGCGCGACCCGCGCTGGCTGACGATCACGGTCGACGATGACGGACCGGGCATCCCGGAGGATCAGCGCGACGAGGTATTCAAGCCCTTCGTGCGGCTCGACGAGGCCCGCAACATCGACGAGGGCGGCACGGGCCTGGGCCTCGCCATCGCGCGCGACATCGCCCGTTCGCACGGCGGCGAGGTGATGCTTGCCGACAGCCCGCTGGGCGGGCTCAGGGCGGCTGTCAGGGTGCCCGTTTAGCCTTTCTCTGGTCGAAAGCCTCACCGCGCGTCTGAAGACGCGCGGTCCGGGGACCTAAGACGCGCGGTCCGGGAGCGCGGGTCTTCAGACCCGCACTTTTTCCGTTCCCGGTGAGGACAAAAATCAGCGGCAGCTACATAGCCGGCGCATAATCCTCGTCGGGATCGTCGTCGTAGCGCTTGCGGTCCTCGTCGCGGTCGCGGCTGGCGCGCTCGCGGAAGCGGCGCGGACCCTCGGCGACACGTTGGAACATGGCCCGGAAGGGCGATGCGATGCGGCACAGGTCGGACAGCGCGCTGGCGTTGCGGCCGGCACGCTCCAGCTCCTTGTCCAGCGCCGCCATGGTCCTGGACAGGCCGGAATCATCGTCGCGGAACCAGGTGTCCATGACGCGGGCGAAGAGCAGGACCGCGCCCTGCACCTTCAGCGCTCCGGCGGGGCCCTCGGTCGAGATCCCCGCTGCCGCCAGCATGTAGCGCTGGCTGTTCAGGGCGACCTGGTTCAGCGCGGCGATGCTCAGCGGATCCATGCGGAGGTCGCGCGAGATGGCCTTCAACGCCGCCTTCTGCGGCGTCATCGCGTCGAGCCGGCGCATCAGCACGTCAAACAGACGCTCGCGGACGCTCTCACCGACGAGGTCGTCGGTAGTGCCCTCCAGTACGATCTTGTCGATGCGCCGCGTATAGGCACCGAGGATGGCGCCCTTGGAAGGAAAGAGGTCCCTCAGTTCCGCCAGCGTGACGCCTGCTTCCTGGGCGATGTCGCCCAGTTCGATCTCGTCCCAGCGGCGGTCCTCCGCCAGCCGGAACAGCGCGTCGATGACGCGGTCGCGTGGGCTGCCGGACGGCGGCGGTGACGCGGCCTCCGAGGCTGCTGCCGCCTTCTCGTTGACGGAGCTGGTGCGGGAGGCCTTGCTCCCGCGTGGCTTGGGTTCGCGCGCCATTGTCGTTCTCCGATCCCGTTCAACCCCCAAGATAGGGCGCGGGGAGCCCGCGCGCCAACCCGGTCAGCCCGAGAGTTCTCCGGCGCGCCGTCTTGCCGCGGCGACGGCGCGGCGCATCAGCCCGTCGAGGCCGTCGTCCACCATCAGCACTGCCAGGGCCGCGGCTGTCGTCCCGCCGGGGGAGGTGACGTTCTCGCGCAGGGTCGAGGGCGCGAGGTCGGAGCGGTGCATGAGCTCTCCCGCCCCCTCCACGGTCGCCCTCGCCAGCCGCTCCGCCAAGTCAGGCGGCAGGCCTTCCGCCTCGGCGGCCCGGGCCAGGCACTCGGTGAGGTAGAAGACATAGGCGGGCCCGGACCCGGAGACCGCCGTCACGGCGTCGATGAGGTCCTCGCTCGCCACCCATTCGACGCGGCCCACGCCCGACAGCAGGGCGTCCGCCACGTCGCGCTGCGCCTTCGACACCTGCGGGCTCGCTGCCGCACCCGTGATGCCGCGCTGCACGGAGGCGGGCAGGTTGGGCATGGCGCGCACCACCGCGGCGGCATCGGGGAGGCGGGCCTGGAGGTCGCCGATGCGCTTTCCGGCCAAGATGGAGAGCACGAGCGTGCGCGGCCCGGCGATGGGGGCGAGGTCACCCGCCGCCTCGTCCAGCATCTGCGGCTTGATGCCCAGCACCAGCACCTCCGGCGGGCGGACAGTGCCGCGCGACGGGTTGAGAGCGATGCCATGCTGTTCGCAGGTTGCGGCCAGCAGCGTCGAGGCGTGCGGATCAATGATGGTGATGCGTTCGCCCGAGAGCCCGCCTCGCAGCCACCCCTCCAGCATCGCTCCGCCCATCTTGCCGCAGCCGGCGAGAACGAGGGAGGACGGCAGCGGCGATATCGGATGGGCGATGGTCATGGCGGCCTCGAACTGGAACGGGAGCGCCGTTCCTTATCGCCCGCCGCCGGGTCCGCTGTCACCGGAGAAGAGAGGCGCCTTTCAGGCCTCGCCGACGGTCTCGAACATGGCACCCTCCATCGCCTCGCGGGGGCTCTTGCCGGCCCACAGGACGAACTGGAAGGCCTGGTAGTGGCGGTCGCACGCGTCGGTGGCCAGCTTCAGCAGCGTCTCGCATTGCTGCCCGTTGGGCTCGACGCCGCCAGCCAGCAGGAGGGAGTGGCGAAACATCACCACCTCCTCGCTGCTCCACAGGTCGAAATGCCCGACCCAGAGCTGCTCGTTGATGAGCGACACGAGTTCCAGCACGTCCGACCGCCGGCGTGCGGGGACCCGCAGGTCGAAAGCGCAGGCGATGTGCAGCGCCTCCATCTCGTCGAGCCAGGTGAATGCGATGTGGTAGTCCGTCCAGGCGCTGGCGACGGAGACCGAGATCTCGTTCTCGTCGGCGCGGTCGAAGGACCAGTCGCGGATCGTGGCGAGCCTCTCGACGACATCGAGCGGGTGCTCGCTGCGTTCCGCGACGTCCACTTCTATAGATGGCATGCCGACCCCGGCTGGTAGTTCAGGTTGATCTGGCGACCGTTGACGCTCGTCGAACACCTGCCGCGGCCACGCCGAGCGGACCGCGGTCATCTTCGCCTCTACTTGCCGATTCAACGCTGAATCGACGAAGAACAAGGCGAATCACCTCTCGAACCGACCATAGCGCGGGCGAGTCATGCCGCACAACGAGCGAGATGGACCGTCTGGGATTCGCCCTTCGGGGGCAATCAGCACGGCTGCTCGGTCCACAGCGGATGCGAAAACGATCCCCGCCCGGTTGAGCGCGTGCTTAACCGCTCGTCAAGATTTTGAGGTGGCTTCGACAGCCGCCAAACGGGCCTCGAGCGCGGTGATCCGCTCGGCCAGGCGGTCGTTTTCGTCGCGCGCCAGGATGGCCATCTCGCGGACGGCCTCGAACTCCTCGCGGCTGACGACGTCCATGTCGCGGATGAAGCGCTCGAACTGGGCACGCACCACGCCCTCGGCTTCGCGTCGCACACCCTGGGCCATGCCGGCCGCGTCGGTGAACAGGCGGGCGAAATCGTCGAGAAGGCGGTTCTGGGCCATGGCGGTCTCCGGGTCGGACGAGCGCTCTCTAGCACCTTTGCCGCTCGCGTTCACGTGTCCGTCGCGGCGCAGGCCGACCTTGACGCCCCGGCAGCGCCGTCGCATGCAGGCGGCCTCGCGCGGCGGGAGGACTATGGGCAATTTCCTGACATTCTTCCCGGATCACACGACTTTCGTGGAGATCGGGCCGCTCGCGATCCGCTGGTACGCGCTCGCCTACATCGCCGGCCTCGTCGGCGGCTGGTGGGGGATGCGCCGCATCGTCGCAACGGACCACTACTGGAGCCCGGCGCAAAAGCGTCCGACGGCGATCGACCTCGACGATCTGCTCGTCTATGCGGCGGTCGGCGTCGTGCTCGGCGGCCGGCTTGGCCATGTCTTGATCTACGGGCTGCCCTACTACGCCGCCAATCCGCTCGAGATCCTGAAGGTCTGGCGCGGCGGCATGGCGTTCCATGGCGGCCTCATCGGCGTGCTCGTCGGCACCTGGCTCTTCGCGCGCAGCCGCGGTCTGTCGCTCCTCTCGCTCTTCGACCTCTTCGCCGTGGTTGCGCCGTTCGGCCTGTGCCTCGGCCGCATCGCCAACTTCATCAATGGCGAGCTGTGGGGACGGCCGAGCGACCTGCCCTGGGCCATGGTGTTTCCCAATGCCGGGCCCGAGCCGCGCCATCCCAGCCAGCTCTACGAGGCGGGGATGGAGGGGATCCTGCTTTTGGGCGTCATGCTCGTGCTGCTCAGCCGCGTCGGCATGCGCCGGCCGGGGCTGCTGGCCGGGGTCTTCGGCATTGGCTACGGGCTGGCACGCATCGTCTCCGAATTCTTCCGCGAGCCGGATCCGGACAGCGAGCGGCTGGGGCAGGTGCTGACGATGGGCATGGCACTGTCGCTTCCCATGCTGATCGCAGGTGCCGTGCTCGTCTGGCGCGCCATGGCGCGGCCGCGCGCCGGCGAGGAGAAGGCGGCGACCGCATGAATGCGCTGGCCGCGGAGATCGACGCCATGATCGCGGTGGAGGGGCCGATGTCGGTCGCCCGCTACATGGCGCTGTGCCTGGGCCATCCCGCTCACGGGTACTACATGCGCCGTGATCCGCTGGGGGCACAGGGCGACTTCGTGACCGCGCCCGAGATCTCGCAGGTCTACGGCGAGCTCCTTGGCCTGTGGTGTGTCGACACCTGGAGCCGCATGGGTAGCCCGACCAGCTTCGTGCTCGCGGAGCTCGGCCCCGGCCGGGGCACGCTGATGGCCGACATGCTGCGGGCTGCCCGTGTCGTTCCCAATTTCGCGGCGGCGGCGAGCCTGCACCTCGTCGAGACCAGTCCGGTCCTGCGCGAGCGCCAGCGCGACACGCTCGCGGCGTCGGGGCTGACGCCGCGCTGGCACGACTCACCGGAGACCCTTCCGCCCGGGCCGGCCGTGATCGTCGCCAACGAGTTCTTCGACGCGCTTCCCGTGCGCCAGTTCGTGCGGGCCGTCGACGGCTGGCGCGAGCGGCTCGTCGGGCATGACGGGGAGGGACGGCGCATTTTCGGCCTCTCCCCGGACCCGGCGCCCGGTGTCGAGGTCGAGGCGCCCCCGGGAACCGTGATCGAGGTCGGGGAGGCAGCCTACGCTCTGGCCGCCTCTCTGGCGGGCCGCATCTCGACGCAGGGCGGTGCTCTCCTCGCTGTCGACTATGGCCATGTGCGGCCCGGCTTCGGCGAGACCTTCCAGGCGGTTCGGGCACACCGCCCTGCCGATCCGCTGGCCGAACCGGGGGAGGCCGATCTCACCGCCCATGTCGATTTTTCCGCCCTGGCCCGCGCCGCGTCGCGCGCAGGAGCACGGGTGCACGGCCCGGTTCCGCAAGGCGAGTTCCTGGTGGCTCTGGGTGCGCGCGAACGCGCGGAGGTTCTCGCCCGCCGCGCGGCGCCCGGGCAGGCGGAGGCTGTGCTCTCCGGCGTGGAGCGACTGGTCGGCCCGGGCCCGGCCGGCATGGGCGATCTTTTTAAGGTGCTCGCCATCACCGCGCCGGATGTTGCACCGGCCGGTTTCCCGCCCGCCGACCCTGTTCAGGAACCTGTGCCGTGAAGATCGTGTCTCCTGATCTCGACCTGCCTGGCGTCGCGCACGCCTTCTTCACCCGCCAGGGCGGCGTTTCCGAAGGCATCTATGCGACCCTGAACGGCGGACAGGGCTCCTCCGACGACCAGTCCCTCGTGCAGGAAAACCGCAGCCGGATGGCGTCGGCGCTCGGCGTCGCTCCCGCGAACTTCGTAAGCGTCTATCAGGTCCACTCACCCGACGTCGTCGTCGCCGATGGGGCGTGGGCGGGCGAGAGGCCAAAGGCCGACGGCATGGTGACCAACCGGACCGGCGTCGCGCTCGCCATCTCGACGGCCGATTGCGGGCCGGTCCTCTTCGCCGACGCCGCGGCGGGGGTGATCGGCGCCTGCCATGCTGGGTGGAAGGGCGCTTTCACCGGGGTGGTCGAGTCCACCCTGGAGGCAATGGAGCGCCTGGGCGCATCGCGGCCCGGCATCGTCGCGGTGCTCGGTCCGACGATCAGTGCAGCGGCCTACGAGGTCGGCCCGGAATTCGTCGAGCGGCTCGTCTCGGCCGATCGCGGAAACGCACGCCATCTCTCCCCCTCGCCGCGCGAGGGACACGCCATGTTCGACCTGCCCGCCTATATCGGCAGGCGTGCGAGAGAGGCGGGCGTGGGGCGCTTCGTCGACCTCGGCCTGTGCACCTATGCCGACGAGGGCCGTTTCTTTAGCTACAGGCGCACGACACACCGCGGCGAGCCGGACTATGGGCGCCTCATCTCGGCCATCGCGCTTACGGAAGTATGATGTCCGGCGTGCGCCAGCCGATGTGCTGGCCTCCGTCGACGGCGATCAACTGGCCGGTGACGCCACGGGCCCGGGCTAGATAGAGCACCGCTTCCGCGATCTCCGCGGGATCGATGCTGCGGACCAGCGGAATGCCTGCCGCCTCCCGTCGCAGGCCTTGTTCCCCGTCATGCTGGTTGGGCAGGGTCGGTCCTGGCCCGACGGCGTTGACGCGGATATCGGGAGCGAGCGCCTGGGCCATGGTCGTCGTCGCGGCGTAGAGCGCTGCCTTGGCGAGCGTGTAGGAGAAGCACTGCGGCGTCAGCTTCAGCACGCGCTGGTCGACGATGTTGACGATCGAGGACCCCGCCGGCGCCTGCGCGGCGAAGTCCCGCGCGAGAAACACCGGGGCGCGCAGGTTGACCGCGTGATGCGCGTTCCAGAGGTCGTCGGAGACGGTCTGCAGCGAGTCGGCCCTGAACAGCGAGGCGTTGTTGACGAGCAGCGTCAGGGGCCCGAATGGTGCGGCAGCGTCCTTGATGAGTGGCCCGGTGGCGCCGGGATTCTGGAGGTCCGCCTTGACGCATGCCGCCTCGCCCCCTGCGAGCCGGATGCGGCCGGCGAGTTCTTCCGCCTCCGTGAGCGAACCGTTGGCGTGGATCACGACCCGCCAGCCTTCCGCGGCAAGGCGGGAGACAATGGCGGCTCCGATACGTCTGCCGCCGCCGGTGACGAGAGCGACGCCCGGCGGCATCACGGAGCGTCCTTCCGGACGGCCGCAATGCGCCGGGCCTCGACCCGCCGCTCTTCGAGCCGCTTGGCCTCGAGATGCTTGGCGACGCGGAGATAGCGGTAGAAGGCGAAGTTCATGGCCGTCATGAAACCGTAGGCGCCACGCAGGAAGTGGCGGCGGAAAACATAAGCCTTGAAGAAGTTCGCCGGAAACTCGGCGATCAGCCGGAACATGGACAGGCTTTCACCGCGCGCCATCAGGTCGTCCACGAGCGCGTCAGTGTAGCGGTTCAGCTTGTTCATCTGGTCGCCCAGGGAGCGCACCGAGAAGTGGTGGATCGTCCCCCGCAACCGCGCGACGCGCGCGCCGGGGACGAGGTCGACGCGGTCATGGACCGGCGATGGATTGTAGCTGCCCTTGTCGCGCCGGTAGAGCCGTACCGGGGACAGCGCGTAGGCGAGGGGATGCGGCGCACCTTCGCCCGGGAAGATCTCCGCGATCCGGATGCGATAGGCGTCCGCCGCCGGCTGGCCATGGGCGAAGAGGCTGGCGATCTCGGCGGCGAGGTCGGGTGGGATCACCTCGTCCGCATCGATGTTGAGCATCCAGTCGTGCCTGCACAGCGTCTCGGCATGCCGCTTCTGCGGTCCGTAGCCGGCGAAGGGATGCTCGACGACGCGCGCCCCGGCGGCGGAGGCGACCTCCTGCGTTCCGTCGGTCGAGCCGGAATCGACGACGAGAATGTCGTCGGAGATGCCTCGCACGGCCTCGATCGTCCGGCCCACGCGGTCTGCCTCGTTCTTCGTGATGATGAAGACCGAGAGCGGCGGCAGGGCTGGGGCGGCCACGGGCGGGGCGGAGGGCTGCGGCATCGGGTGGCCATTGCCACGTCTTCGTCCGCGCCACAAGAGCGTCCGGGTCTGCCGGAGCAAGGCACAACCTGCCGCGTTGCCGCCGCAGGTATGAAGCGCGGGTGAACACAGACGCTACATGTTTACCGACTGATTACCGTAGGAAGCGGTTAGGGTTAAACGATTGCCGGAAACGGCGTATCCCCATCCTCACGACGGTGTCGCGGCCCCGGCCGATGAGGATTCCGATGACCTTCAAGCGTTCGATTTGCATGGCGGCATGTGCCGCGGCGTTTTTCCCGGCTTCAGTGTGGGCCGGAGATCTTCCCTCGCGCTCCACCTATGTTCCGCCGGCCGAAACCTACAGGCCCGTCACCAACTGGCAGGGACCCTATGCCGGCGTCCATGTGGGTGGTGGCGTCGGCCGGGTAGGGCCCACCAACACCAGCGGCGTGCTGGGCGGCGTGCAGGGCGGCTACAATGCGCAGTTCGACCAGGTCGTGGTGGGCGGCGAGGCGGACCTGACGCTCTCCGACGTGCGCAACAAGAGCTGGTCCGAGAAGTCGCGCGAGAATTGGACGGGCACGGCGCGCGCCCGCGCAGGCTACGCCTTCGGCAATGTCCTGGCCTACGGCACCGGCGGTCTGGCCGTTGGCGGACACTCCTACTCCAACCAGTACGGCAAGACCGACACTACCGACGTCGGCTATGTACTGGGCGCCGGCGCTGAGATGCAGGTCCACCAGAACGTCACGCTTCGCGGCGAGTACCTCTACTACAACTTCAGCGGCACGGATTATCCGACCTCGCGCGGGGTGACGGGGGTCGACACGCACACCAATGTGTTCCGCGCGGGTGCAAACTATAAATTCTAGTATAGGTTGTATTTTCGCGTGCTATCGTTCTGTTCAGCGAAGTGATAGCGCGTCTAACCGGGCGCTCCGAGGCTTTCTTGGGGCGCCTTTTTGTTACCTTTATTTCTCATTGATGAAGCAAAATCATGCCGTTATTGGCGCTTAATTGTGCCACGATCTCGATACAGCTTGTGAGATAGCGGACACAGACGCTGGACGCATCTGGAATTACATAGCCGCCAACACAAGCGTGACTGGACCCTCCGTTTGAAGGGGGCCCATTGCTAACCGGAGTATCGCCATGACTTCTTTCAGGACCGGCGCAGCCGCCCTCGCCATTGCGGTTGCATTCTCCACATCCGCTTTTGCCGCGGATCTGCCGATGCGCACCGCGCCGCCGGCCGCGCCGGTGGTTTACGCCCCTCTTTTCACCTGGACGGGTGCCTATGTCGGCGTGAACGCCGGCTATGGCTGGGGACAGGTCAAGGGCGCCAGTGCCTATTTCGATGATCCCACCGGCTTCGTCGGCGGCGCGCAGATCGGCGCCAACTACCAGATGCCGAACACCAACTTCGTCATCGGCGCCGAGGCCGACATTCAGTACGCGGGTCTCGAGGCAAAGACCAACGGAGCCGGCTACGCAGCGCTCGGCGAGGCAAAGCAGCAGGTCGAGTGGTTCGGCACCCTGCGTCCGCGCGCCGGCTTCGCGCTCGACCGGACGCTGCTCTACGTGACCGCCGGTCTCGCCTACGGCAACCAGAAGCTCAGCATCCCGGGCTACGCCTCCGGCACCAGCACGGATATCGGCTGGACCGCGGGTGCGGGCGCGGAGTACGCGTTCACCAACAACATCACGGCGAAGGTCGAGGGACTCTATGTCGATCTCGGCAAGAGCGATCTCGTCCCGGCCGCCCCGGTCACCAAGTCGGGCACCGAGTTCGGCGTCGTCCGCGCCGGCCTGAACTACAAGTTCTGAGCCTCACAAACACAGAAGCAGAAGGGCCGCGCATCGCGCGGCTCTTTTCGTTCGTTCTCGACCCGTCCTCAGTGCGGCGCTGTGTCGGCGAAGCCGGGCAGGAGCGACGAGAAGGAGCCGAACCAGTCGACCAGCGACGGATGTTCGCCGCGCCACTGGCCGGCGAAGCGGAAGTCGAGATAGCCGAGCGTGCAGGCAAGCGTGATCGCCGCGATGTCCGGCTTCGCGGAGAGTGCGGGCGGCGAGGCGGCGAAGGCCGCCAGGCCACGCGTTACCTTGCCGGCCTGATGATCGACCCACCGCGCCTCGCGGCGGCTCTCCTCGCGGAAGCGGTTCTCGTAGATCTGCAGGATCGCGGCGTCCATGATGCCGTCGGCCAGCGACTGGCCGCGCAGGACGCTCCAGCGCGTCGGCCCCTTTGGCAGGACGATGCCGCCCCCGGCGCGGTCGTCCAGGTACTCGACGATCACACGGGAGTCGTACAGCGTCTCGCCGTTTTCGAGGATGAGGGTCGGGATCTTGCCCAGCGGGTTCTGCTGCCGCAGCGGTTCACCGGCGTCCATCGTGTCGGCCACGCGGATGTCGATGTCCTTCATCAGATCGAGGACGAGGGCGGCGACCTTGACCTTGCGGCCAAAAGGCGAGGCGGGAGCTGAGCGTAGAATCATCATGGCCGGATCATGCGCAGGCCCTGCCGCCACGGCAAGGGCAGCAGGGTTCCCCGCAGTCCAGGGCTCTCCGCCCTGGCCAACTCAGCCTTCAGCAAGAATGACGAGATTGACCGCCTTGGGCCCCTTGCCCTTCTTGTCGGGTTCGACCTCGAAGGACACCTTTTGACCCTGGTCGAGCGTGGGCAGGCCGGCACGCGACACCGCAGTCACATGAACGAAAATGTCGCGTCCGCCGTCGTCGGGCTTGATGAAGCCATACCCCTTCTCGGCATTGAAGAATTTCACCACGCCCTCTTGAGACATCCATCAACTCCCTGACCGGCGCGTGGGCCGCCCCCTCGCGCCATCCCCCAATCGAAAGGGCCGTTGCCCGCACACGCGCGCCCGGGGGGCCGTAGTGGACCGCACCAAACTTTTGCGCATGTCAGATATTATGTCCTGCAAGAACCGGCTCTTGGCAAGACCAAAGCTATCTTTGGGAAGGCGGGTTCTTTAAATCGATTATTGTACTGATGCGGGATGTCAATTTTGATCTTGGAATTTGGGTTCGCGAACGCGCGGCGTGCGGAATAATCTATTTATCTCAAAGGTTTGATGGTCACCCGAGCGCCGTCGCCTTGCTTCAGGATTGGAAGTAGCGCATCCAGCATCGACCGGCATTCGGTCGCGAGCGTCCAGGGCGGGTTGACCACCACCAAGCCGCAACCGTTCAGCTGCTTCGGATCCGACGCAGCGCGGACGAGCAGTTCCAGAACCAATCCCTCGCGAGGACCCGCGGCTTCGGCGACGCTGGCCACGAAAGCGGCGGGACGGCCTGGGTCCTTGATCGGATACCAGAGCGCGTAGATGCCGGTCGCGAAGCGGGCCAGAGCCTGCCTGAAGCCTTCCTCCATGCGCGCGAACTCTTCCGGATCCTCGAATGGCGGGTCCACGAGGATGAGCCCGCGCCGCTCCTTGGGCGGCAGGTGCGCCTTGAGCGCGGTCCAGGCGTCCTGATGCAGCACGGTCACGCGTTTGTCGCCGGCCATCGCCTCGGTCAGCGCCGCCAAATCGGTGGGGTGTTTCTCCGTGACGATGACCCGATCCTGCCAGCGCACCAGCCGGCGGGCGATCTCGGGCGAGCCAGGATAGAGCGTCGGGCCCTCTTCCATCCTCAGGGCGGCGATCGTTTCGAGATAGGGAGCGAGGAGAGCTGCGGCCTCGGCGGGGAACTGGGCGCCGAGGACACGGCCGATCCCTGCCCGCCACTCGCCTGTCTTTTCCGACTGCGGACCCCCGAGATCGTAGATGCCGACGCCGGCATGGGTGTCGAGCACGCGGAATGGCGTTTCCTTGCGGCCGAGATGGACGAGGATCCGGGCGAGAATGGCGTGCTTGAACACGTCCGCGAAGTTTCCGGCGTGGAAGGCGTGGCGGTAGTTCATGCTGGTCCGCGGCTTTCGGGTGCGAGGGCTGAGCAGGATGGTGGGCTATTCCCTAGCATTTTCACGATCCACTTCAGCTCTCCACAAGGCGCACGTGGCAGAACCGTGGAGAGGTTCCTTCATGTCCATGTCCGCCTTAGGCATCGCTGTCACCGGAATGCGCGCCGCCGAGGCGCGGCTCGAGGCTGCGAGCGCCAACATCGCCAATTCCCGCAGTGGCGGCGCCGTGCCGGGAACCGATGCACCGGCAGGGGCAGGGCGCGTGTTCCAGCCCGTGAGGCTGCAGCAATACGAGGCGGGCGGGCAGGGTGGAGTCGGCTTCAACTTCAGCCGGGATCCTTCGGCTTTCATCCAGCCCTATGACCCATCCTCGCCGGATGCCAACGGGAAGGGTATGGTCGCTCTTCCCAATGTCGACATGGCCACCGAAGCGCTGAACCTGATCACGGCGAAGCTGCAATACTCGATCTCCGCCAAGGTCGCCCGCGTCGCCAGCGACATGCAGCGCACCGCGCTGGACACGATCGCCTGACGCAAAGGCTGCTTCTCAGCGAACCGGGGGTACCGTGAAGGATCCGCCGCGGCACGACCGACGGTCGACTTCGGGGCAGGTCTGGAAGCCTCGGCCGTCCTTGCTGATGCAGATCCGGACCTCCTCCAGCATTCCGCCGCTGCACGCCACGGCCATCATGTCGGTGCGCAGGCCGGGATTGGCGGCCACAAAGGCCCGTTCCAGCGAGATGGGCGTGAAGGACTGCTCGCTTCGCGGCGACACGAGGGCAGGCGGGATCGCAACCTTGTCGCGCGCCGCGCGAACCGTCTCGTAGTATTCGGTCGGGCTGAGACCGCTGCACGTTCCGTGCTTGCGCCACTCGTAGCGCGCCAGCCCCTCGTCCGGGAAGACGCCCCGCGCCGCCTCGAGCGCGATGCGCGACGGTGACCGGTTTGCCGGCGAGCACTCCGTCGGGAAGCCCCGCGTGTATTGCGGCCAGAGGCCGTGCACGACGAAGCCGAGGCCGCTGCCAGCATCGCACTGGGCGCGGCTCTTTCGGTCTCCCTCGATCTCGCAGAAGCCGGGCGACCACGACAGGGCGAGCACATAGAAATCGAAGTCGCCGGGCGGCCCGCCGCGGCGCTCGCCCCCCTGCTGTGCTTGCGCCGTTGCAGAGCCCATGAAAAAGGCCGCCGCAAGCGATGCGGCGGCCGCGATCGATCGCGCTGACACGATGGGCCTCAGGGCTGCGCCATCTTGCAGGCCGGCGCGTAGGCGAGGGAGGGATCCAGCCCGTTGATGCAGAACCGCACGCCCCAGCCCCAGCCGATCATGCCGGTATCCTCGGCGAGAACGTAGGATATCTCGCGGCGCACACCGTCCGACATCGTCACGACGCCGCGGCAGAAGCGGCGGGGGATGAAGTCGAGGCCCCACGGGCGAAAGTCGGTCGTCTTGATCGCGTCAAACCGCGCGATCTGCAGGCCGGTGTGCCAGTAGGTCGAATCGGTGTCGGAGAAGCGCGAGATGATCTTGCTGGTCACCTCGGTCGCTTCGCAGGCCGGAACACCGGTTGCGGAATAGGGCTCGGTCCAGCGCTCCGCCGGCATCCGCTGTTCTGCGGTGGCTGGCAGCGCGGCGGCGGTGACGCTCAATCCCGCGAGGACGGCCAGGGTCAAACCGCGCATCGTGCAACGCTCCTGCTTCATTTGGCGCACGATGCTAGCCGTCAACGGCCTGGTCAAGTGTAAGCAGGACACGCAACCCCGAATTCGTAAACGGCCTTAGCGGAGCGATCCCACGGTGCCCGGGGGCCTGACGCCCCGGATGAAGGGCGCGTCGACCGGCTCGTCCATCTGCGGTTCGCCGGACTGGTCGGAGGCGGCAGGCGCTGGAGGCGTCAGCGACATGCGTCCCACCGTCCCGGTCTCGCCGAGTTCCGGGTAGAGGCCGCCGATGTCCATCGGCTCCTCAGGCGCCGGCTGCCCGGACGGATCCGGCTCCTCGCGGCGCGGGGCAGGCTGCCACGGGCGCGGCGTCATCGGGGCCATGGGGTCGAGCCGCGGAGCGAACTTGATGATTGGCTTGCAGATCGTCCTGCCCCTGTTGTGGCGGGCGAGGTCGAGGTGGAAGTGGTCGCTGTGGTAGGCGTCCGCGCCTGGTCCGAGCACCGTCGAGAAGTAGCGGCAGGATCCGACGAAGACCTCGCGCAGGAACTCCTGCTCCTGTTGCGAGCCGCGCCAGCCATTCTTGACCGTGACCTCGCGTCCGTCGGCGAAACGGAAGGACATCACGTCGACGGCATTGCCGAAGCTGTGCTCGGACAGCGGAGCGCCCGACTGGTTGTTCATGCCCCGGCAGGAGTAGGAACCGGCCCGCAGGTCGGTCACACGTGCCCCGAAGTACATTTCCGCCGCCGGCTGCAGGAGTTCGGCAATCCAGCGGTCGATCTGGGGTATGATGGGGCAGGCGAGGGTCGCCCGGCTGGTCAGGTGCACCTCGCCGCCGGCGAACGCCGTGACCCGCCAGGGCTGCAGCATGCCGCAGGCCCCGGGCCCGTTGATGGTCCGGCCCGGCTCGAAGTCGGCCGAGGGCTGGACCGCCTTGGCGGCGTTGCAGGCCTGTTCGGCCTCGTCGCGCCACGGGGCGCGGCGTTCAAAGGAGAACATGCCGCAGCCCGCGAGGAGCACGAGGACGACGGAGCCTACGAGATACTTGGACACTCCGCGTCGCATGGCCGGGACAATGCGAGCGAGAGAGTTAAGCGCTTATAAACGACGCCGCGATCGAACAGAGTGGCGTCCGGGAATCGCGAGGGAGTGATCAATGCCGACACGCATCGTCCTGTGTGGCGCCACAGGCTGGGTCGGGAAGGCCCTGGTGGCAGCCATCGACAAGGCCGACGACCTGGTCCTGGCGGGAGCGGTCGCACGCTCCGCCGCGGGCCGGGACGCGGGCGAGGCCGCCGGCATCGCGCCCGTCGGAGTGACCATTGTCGAGACGATCGCGCAGGCGCTGGAGACGCCCTGCGACGTCGTCATCGACTACACCAAGCCGCATGTCGTGAAGGGCCACGCCATCGCGGCGCTGAAGGCTGGCCGCTGCGTGGTGATCGGCACCTCGGGGCTTGCCGCCGAGGATTTTGCCGAGATCGAGCAGTGTGCGCTCGGCGCGGGCAGGGGCGTGGTCGCCGCCGGCAACTTCTCGATCACGGCCACGCTGCTGAAGCGCTTCGCGCTGGAGGCGGCGAGGTATGTCGCGGATGTCGAGATCATCGACTACGCGTCGCCGGGAAAGCCGGACACGCCGTCGGGCACGGCCCGGGAACTGGCGGAAACGCTTGCCTCCGTCCGCAAGGCTGCCACCTCGAAGCCGGTTTCGGAGTTGAGCGGCGCGCGCGAGACACGTGGAGCCGCCCTCGGCGAGCCGCGCCCCGTGCAGGTCCACTCGGTGCGCGTTCCGTCCTACGTGCTCTCGTGCGAGGCGGTGTTCGGGGCGCCCGACGAGAGGCTCGTCATTCGCCATGACGCCGGATCATCGGCCGCCCCCTACGTCGCGGGGACGTTGCTTGCCGCGCGGAAGGTCACCGGCTTCGCCGGGCTGAGGCGCGGGCTCGACGCTTTGATCTGAACAGCAAGGCGGGCGCGCCTCGCAGCGCGCCCGCCTCTCAATGTCTCAGGCCTCGTCAGATGCCGGTCGGGCCGGCATCGGGATCCTGCTCACCAGCCGGCCTAGCCGGCGGGGCGCGCCGGGAGGCGAGGAACTGGTCGAACTCGGCCTTGTCCTTGGCCTTGCGCAGCTCCGCCAGGAACTCGCCGAAAGCCTGCTGCTCCTCGACGAGGCGGCGATACTCGGCTTCGAGCCGCTCGATCTCCGAGGTCTTGTAGTCCTCGAAGGCCACGTTGCCGCTGTCGCGGCGCAGTTCGTGGCGGGCCCAGCGGGGCCCCTCGCTCTTCCACGGGCCGCAGTTGAACGCAGCGCCGTTGGCGCCTGCTGCCTGCCAGCGGTTGGAACGGCCCCACCAGCCTTCCTTCCAGCCCTTCCAGGCCAGGATGGCGAGGCCGACGGGCCAGAACAGCACGAAGCCGGCGATCATTGCGGCGAGCTCGACCGGCTTCCAGCCCGATCCGCGCCGCTCCTGGCCGGATCCGGGCGAAAGAGCCCACGCGGACGTACGACAGGACATGTGTCCCTCCTCTATGTTACGAGGCTTCACATGGTAACGAATTTTCCGCGTTCAAGTGGTGGAACCGGGTTCACGCAAGCGTGATGGTCAGGTGCGGAGGGCCGCGCCGACGATCGCCCTGGTGCCGGCGAGCAGGACGGCAGCGGGATCATTTCCACATTGCGGGCCGAGATGGCCGGCGCGGGCGAGCGAGGCGACGCCGTGGGCCAGTGACCAGACCTGGAGAGCCAAAGGTCGCGGATCGAGGTCCGGACGGCCGCGCCCTGCCAGCACCCTTCCGAGACCCTGGACGAGCGCCTCGAAGGCCTGCCCGCCTGCGCCTGAGGCTTCCGCATCGCCGCTGTCCGGCGGCTCGGTGATGTTTGGGACGACCCGGTCGAACATCGCGGCGTAGAGACCCGGCTCGCGGTGCGCGAAGGCGAGATAGGCGCGGCCCATCGCTTCCAGACCATTCTCCGGATCGGGCTCGCTCTCCAGTGCCGAGGCGAGTGCGAAGCCGAAGCGCTGGAAACCTTCCGCTGCCACCTCCGACAGCAGGGCGTCGCGATCGCGGAAATGGCGGTAGGGTGCCGCCGCGCTGACGCCGGCGAGCTTGGCTGCATCTCCCAAGGTGAAACCGGCGGCCCCCCGTTCTGCGAGCAGGCTCCGCGCTGCCTCGATCAACGCCTCGCGCAGATGGCCGTGATGATAGCCGCGCCGCTGGAAGGGCCCGAAGCCCGCGCCGCCGGCCCCGGGCGGACCACAGTTTGCGCCGAAAGGTCCGCGTCGCCGATGCATGACGTCAGCCTTAGCGGAACGGCCGCCCACCAGCAATGCACCGCTGCGCTTGACCGCGCTGCCGCCCGCCGCACACTGGCGCACGGCCAAGCCGGCCCATTCTCCTGGAACCCGTCATGCTGTCCATCCTCGACATCCGCCGGCGCATCGAGGTCGGCAGGATCACGCCCCGCGCCGCCCTGCAGCAATCGCGCGAGGCCATCCTGGCCCGCAACGCGGAGCTGGAGGCTTTCGCCTGCGTCGTGGCGCAGCCAGATGAAGGCGCCGATCCCGCAGCGCCGCTGGCCGGCATCGCGACGGGCGTCAAGGATGTCATCGACACTGCGGAATTGCCGACCGAACTGGGGTGGCAAGCGATCTACGGCGGATGGCAGCCGCGCTCCGACGCGGTGGTCGTGACGCTGCTGCAGGAGGCCGGGGCCAGCGTGATCGGCAAGACGGTCACGACGCCGTTCGCCGTGCTCGACCCCGCGCCGACGCGAAACCCGCACGATCCCGCGCGGACGCCGGGCGGCTCATCCTCGGGCTCGGCAGCCGCCGTCGCGGCGGGGCTCGTGCCGCTCGCCATCGGCACGCAGACGGCCGCGTCGGTGATCAGGCCGGCGGCCTATTGCGGCGTGGCCGGCATCAAGCCCTCCTTCCGCCTCCTGCCCACCGCCGGGGTGAAGACGACGGCCTGGACGCTGGACACGCTCGGCCTCTTCGCGGCAACGGTGCCCGATCTGGCCCACGCGCTCCAGGCCATCTCTGGCCGCGAGATGGGCGATCCCGGAGCCGATCACGGCGCACCCCGGATTGGCGTCGTGCGGCAGACCTATGCGGGCAAACCGCAACCGGAAGGCGTGGAGGCTCTCGACAGGGCAGCGCGGCTGGCTGCCTCGGCCGGGGCCGCCGTGCGCGAGTTCGACCTGCCGCCGGCCTTCGCCGAGGCGTGGGAGGCGCAGTGGACGATCTACCGCTACGAGCTGCGTCGCTCGCTGGGCTGGGAATGGCGGCACCGCCGCGCAGACCTGCCGCCGCTGCTCTCCGGCATGCTGGCGGAGGGAGATGCCATCCCGACGGCCGAGTACGACCGGCTTCGCGGCGTGGCCCGTCGCGCCCGCGCGGCGGCGCGGGTCGTGTTCGAGGAAAATGGCGTGGACGTCCTGCTCACCTATTCCGCCGCGGGTGAAGCACCGGACCGTTCCACCACCGGCGACCCCCGGTTTGCCCGTGTCTTCACGCTGCTCGGCGTTCCCGCGATCAACGTTCCCGGCCTGCGGGCCCCTTCCGGATTGCCCGTCGGCCTGCAGGTCGTCGCGCCATTCGCTCGCGATGCCCGTGCGCTTGCGGCTGCGGCGTTTCTCGAAAGGGTCATTGCGGCCTCGTGAGCCGCGGGAACCGGCGGTGAAGGCGAGCGTTCGATTCGCCGCCGGGATGCCGGAAGCTGTTGCGCTGCAACGTGTTTGCCGCGGTGCAGCGACGAAACTGCTTCGCCGGCGGGCTGCTGAATGGTACGTTAAGAAAACGTCACCTGCCGGAGGAGGACCCGATGGTCATGATCCAGAGGCTCGACGTACTGGCCCTGTGCGCGTCCCTCGTTCTCGTGGGCGCGGTCGTCCTGGGCTTCGTCTGAGATCCGTCGGGCCAATACCCGACATGATTGCGAATTGAAGGAGGGTAGGGCGGCGGCCCCACCCTCCTTTTTCGTTGCTCCGGGCGGCGTGTGGTCAGACGCAACTGGCGGGCGAGAAGCGCGAGTCTGACGACCCACGCTCACGCAGTTCACTCAGCAGCGGAACGGCGCTCGTGCCGGCCCTCGCCGATCTCCTCGACGATCTTGCTGACGAAGGCGTCGAGGTCGTCCGGCTTGCGGCTGGTGATGATGCCCTGGTCGGTGACGACCTCGCTGTCGACCCAGTTCGCCCCGGCATTCATCAGGTCGGTCTTCACGGACGGCCACGACGTGACCTTGCGGCCCTTGGCAACTCCGGCTTCCACCAGCAGCCACGGTCCGTGGCACACCGCCGCGACGACCTTGCCGTCCTGTGTGAAGCGCCGGACGATCTCGATTGCCTTCGGCTCCAGCCGCAGCTTGTCGGGGTTGATCTGGCCGCCGGGGATGACGAGCGCGTCGTAGGCAGAAGCGTCGACCTCGTCGAGCGTCTTGGTCACCTGCACGGGCCGGCCCCAATTGGTCTGGTCCCAGCCCATGATCTGGCCGGGCTGCTGCGTCTTTGCCGGAGATGCGACGTCGACCGTGGCGCCCTTCTCGCGCAGCTGGTTTAAGGGCTTCTCGAGCTCGGACTGCTCGAAGCCGTCAGTCGCGATAATCAGCACTTTTGCCTGGCGGATATCCGTCATGTCTCGTCTCCTGATCTGTTGGGAATTACTCTTCCCAACGGCAGGAGTCCGGGCGGGTTCCCGAGCGGCCTGCGCACAAAAAATGAGCGCGACCGCATGACGCGGAGGCCTTACATGCATGGCCCCGCTCCCGCTATGCTTGTGTTGCTTCCCTCGGTCGCGGAATTGTCCATGCGGTGCCTGCTCGTCGCCGACCTGCATTATTCGCTGCCGCAGCTCGACTGGGTGGCGCAGGCCGCGCATCGCTACGACGTCACGATCCTCGCTGGTGATCTGCTCGACCTCGCGTCGATGGTCGACTTCGAGGCGCAGATCCTCGTCGCGCAGCGCTATGTGCGGAAGATCGCGGCGTCGACCCGGCTGATCCTTAGTTCCGGCAACCACGACCTCGACGCGCCCGGTCCCGATGGAGAGAAAATCGCCGCCTGGTTCGGCGACCTCGCCGAGGACGGCGTCGTTCTCGACGGTGGCTCGCTGGTGCAGGGGGACACCCTGTTCACGGTGTGCCCGTGGTGGGACGGCCCCGCGACGCGGGAGCGCATCGAGGCGCAGATCGCCGCCGACGCGCTTCGCCGCCCCGCCCGCTGGATCTGGGTCCACCACGCGCCGCCCAAGGAATCGCCGGTGAGCTGGACGGGGAAGGCCAGCCTCGGGGATCCCGAGCTCGCGGCCTGGATCGAGCGCTATGCGCCCGACATCGTGCTGTCCGGCCACGTGCACCAGTCGCCCTTCGTGCGCGACGGCTCCTGGGCCGACCGGATCGGCTCGACCTGGGTGTTCAACGCCGGCCACCAGTATGGGGCGCCGCCCGCCCATATCGTCATCGATACTCAGGTAGGGCAGGCGCTGTGGATCTCGGCGATGGGGCTTCAGGCCGTCGCGCTCGATCAGCCGCTTGAACGACCCATCGCGCCGCTGCCGCGGATGCCGGAGTGGTTCATGGCGACTTTGGAAGCCGGTCCGACCCCGGCCTGACCTTGCGCCGCTGCTGGTAAATCAGGCTCTCCAGCACGTCGCCCACCATCTCGAGATGATTGTCGGCGCCCGCGAACTGGCGCTTGAGGTCGACGAGATAGGTGGTCGCTGCATTGAGGCGCTGCGCGAGCAGCACCGCGACGATGTAGGACGCTGCCGGATGCTCGCGGAAGAAGGCCTGCCCGTCCTCGAAGACGTGCACCTCGATGTCCCCCAGGGCGCGGGCCGTGGCCGTGTGCGGCAGGTCGAGCAGCAGCGACATCTCGCCGACGGCGGCGCCGGGTTCGGCCAGCTCGGCCACCCGGCTGTCGCCGCGCAGGATCTCGATCTTTCCGCTCACCAGCACGTAGAGCCGCCCGGTCCGCTCGCCCTGGCCAAGGAGCAACGTTCCGTCCGCGATGCTCCGGGGCGGCATCTTGGGGCAGGCATCGAGAAGCGACTTCATGCGGGACTCCATCCGGTCTCGTGACGCAACCTGCGGCGCCTGCGCACCGCCAACCATGCCGTCCCGCGTTTCCCTGCTTCAACTTAGCCGAGTGGCAGGCCGTGTAAATCGCGCGGCCTTTTCCGCAAGCGCGTTCCGTGCCACATCCGGCGGGAGTTCGCGCCAGGGAGAGCCCGATGCCCCGCTACATCATCCTCGACACGATCACGGGAGACATCGTCGCCGATACGATCGACCTCGACGGTCCGCCGCGCGACGAGTCGCCGCTCGAGGCCGTGAAGCGCTATGACGCGCTGACCCTCGAGGACGTGCGCGAGTACACCGAGGAGCACCCGGACGCGGCTCTGAACGGCGGCGTCGGCTATATCGTCTACCTGCCCCCGGACGATCTTCCGAAAGTGCTGGACGGCGACGACAAGCCCGCGGTCGACTCGATCACCGACCAGTGCGAGCCCGTGGCCTTCGTCGAATTCCGGGAGCTCTGAGGCGGGTTCTCACCAGCCCATGGTGCCGGGCGGTCCCTTGAAGGGGCCGACCACGTCGCTCGTGATCCAGCCGCCGTAGAATCCGCCGTCCTGCGGCCGCACGCGCTCGCCGTCGACGAGGCATTCGTCCATCCGCCCGGGGTAGAAGCTGACGAAGTCGGCGATGGGGGCGAAGGCGGGGGTCGGGTCAGGATAGGCCCAGGCCGCGCGATCGGCGCGCCGGCCGTCGGGAGACGTGACATGGTAGTAGACGGCGCGGCCCTTCCATTCGCACAGGCTGCCGGCGCCGGCCACGCGGACCAGCGCCTCCATGCGGATGTCCTGCGGCGGGATGTACCAGCTCGGCGGATGGCTCGTCTCCAGCACCCGCCAGGCACGGCGGCTGTCGGCGATGACGATGCCGCCGAAGCGCACGACGACGTGCTTCTCCGATGGCCTCGCGATGGCGGGGCGGGGAAAGTCCCAGACGCTTTCCTGTCCGGGACCGGGTGTCTCTCTCGCGGTGGTCATGACGGGAGACTGGCGCGGCCGGAGAGCCGCGGCCAGTCCCCACGACGCCGCAGGTGCCTCAGCGGGCGGCTTCCAGCTCTACGGCGGACACGCCGAGGGCGAGGTTGACGCCGCGCTGCGACTGGACGCTGACCGGCTGCAGGCTGATCGTCTGGTTGGAGCCACCGACGAGCACGTTGGCACCCCCGCCGACGCCCACGGACGCATCAGCCGACGCACCCGTATAGGCTCCAGCCAGCGCGCCGCGCTGCCACGAGCGGGTCGGCGCGTAGACGGCCCAGACCAGCCGGCCGCCCGAGGTGGCGCCGACGTCCAGCCCGAACTTGCGCACCGTGCCGGCATAGGCCTCGCGCGCGCCCTTCTGCGGCCGGAACGTGCAGGCCAGCGCCTTGCTGGAGGTGATGATGAGGCCCACCCCGCCGGAGACCTCGCAGGTGAGCACCCCCACCCGCGTCGGCGCGGCCTGCGCAGAAGAAGCGATTGCGGCCAGCCCCAGCGTGGCGGCAATGGCGGCGATGGCGGGGCGAAGCGATTTGACGGACATCGTGTGTCTCCCTGTGAACAATCCGCCCGACAACCCGCGGCGCATCGAATGGTTCGGCTTCAGGCGGGGGAGGGATGGGCGAGTCTGGAGGCCGCTGCGAAGAACGGCATCCCGTTGCCGGCCACTTCGAACCACGGGTCATCCCGGCCGCAGCGAAGCGGAGAGCCGGGAATGACGAGGGGGAGAATTGGACCGCGCGTCTCCAGACGCGCTCGCGGGCAAAGAGCGGGTCTGAAGACCCGCGCTCCGGGAGACCGCCACCGCCCTTGTCATCCCCGGCGGCCCGCAGGGCCGGGAAGGGGAGCCAGAGTCCTTGCACCAGAACGGCGCGAACCCCGGACCGCGCGTCTCCGGACGCGCCTTTTGGCTCACAAGGGCAGGTCTGAAGACCCACGGGCCGCATCGAAGCCACGTTTACGCCAGAAGGCCTTTGGCCTAGTCTGCGCTCGTTGCGAACCGATTTTTTCCGAATCTCCGAAATATTCCGGATCTTCCTTGCCATGCCAGAGTGTATTCCGTGCCGTGGGACACGCATAGGATGCGTGTGACGCCCTCCGACGACACGTTGTTTTTCGGCGACAACCTCGCGGTGTTGCGCGAGCACATCGAGGACGAGAGCGTCGACCTGATCTATCTCGATCCGCCCTTCAACTCGAACGCCAACTACAACGTGCTGTTTAAGGCGCCCTCGGGCGACCAGAGCCAGGCGCAGATCGAGGCCTTCGAGGATACCTGGCAGTGGAGCGACGCGGCCGAGCGGGCCTTCGACGAGGTGATGGACTCAGGCCACACCGACGCGGCGGAGATGCTGCGCGCCATGCGCGCCATGCTGCGCGAGAACGACATGATGGCCTACCTCGCCATGATGGCGGTGCGGCTGATCGAGCTGCACCGCGTGCTCAAGCCCACGGGCTCGCTCTACCTGCACTGCGACCCCACGGCGAGCCATTACCTGAAGATTTTGTTGGATGCGGTGTTTGGGGGCCGCAACTTCCGCACGGAGATCAGCTGGCGTCGTCAGAGCGCACACAACGATGCAGCTCAAGGCCGAAAGCAAAATGGCAACGTGCGCGATATACTTCTATTCTATACTAAGTCGAAGATTTGGACCTGGGATTGGCTATATACACCTTACGATAGTGCATATGTCGATAAATTTTACAGACACGTTGAGACGGACACAGGCCGACGATATCAGCTTGGTGATATTACAGCCCCCGGGGGAGCCTCACCAGAGAAGCGCAATCCGCACTACGAATTTTTAGGCGTAGAGCGATACTGGCGTTTCTCGCGGGACCGCATGCAGGAACTCTATGCGCAAGGCAGAATAATCCAGTCTGCGCCCGGCACAGTGCCGAGGCAAAAAAGATACTTGGATGAGATGCCTGGTGTAGCTCTTCAGAACGACTGGACTGATATTCTTCCGTTGCACTCCAACGAAGAAAAGCTCGGCTACCCCACCCAAAAACCCGTCGCCCTTCTGGAAAGAATCCTGCGCGCTTCGTCCAACGAGGGCGACCTCGTGCTCGATCCCTTCTGCGGCTGCGGCACCACCATCCATGCGGCGGAGAAGCTGAACCGGCGCTGGATCGGCATCGACGTCACTCACCTCGCCATCGGCCTCATCCGCAAGCGCCTGCGCGACGCCTTCCCGTTTGTGAAGGTCGAGGTGGTCGGCGTGCCGAAGGACCTCGGCGGCGCGCGCGAACTCGCGGCGCAGGACAAGCACCAGTTCCAGCTCTGGGCGCTCTCCATGGTGGAGGCGCAGCCCTTCAAGGGCGGGCGCAAGGGGGCGGACGGCGGGGTGGACGGCTACATTTACTTCAAGCCCGACGGGAAGACGGTCGAGAAGGCGATCGTGAGCGTGAAGGGCGGCGAGCATGTCGACGTGAAGATGATCCGCGACCTCATCGCCACCGTGGACCGCGAGCGCGCCAAGGCCGGCATCTTTCTCACCCTCGCCCCGCCCACCAAGCCCATGGTGACCGAGGCCGCCGCGGCCGGGCTCTATGCGCCGCCGCACCACGCCAAGGTGCCGAAGATCCAGATCGTCACCATCGCCGACCTCCTCGACGGCCGCGACGGTCCCGACCTGCCCTTCCGCGACGCCTCCGTCTTCCGCAAGGCCCGTCGCGAAGCGGGGCCGGACAGGCAGCTCGGAATGGACGTGTAGGCGAACTCAGGCAACGCTCTTCAGCACGTCCCCGATGAAGGCGTTGAGACTTTTGCCCGAACGGGCGGCGGCGGTCGCGAGGCGGCGGTGCAACTCGGGGTCGATGCGCAGGGACAGCGCGCCGGAATAGGGCCGCTCGGGCTCGCGGCCCTCGGAGGCACACCAGTCCCGGTAATCAGCGATCGTGTCGGCGAAGGCCTGCTTCAGCTCCTCCACGGTGCGCCCCGCGAAGTGCAGGGTGGCGCGCGTGTTGATCACCGAGCCGCTGAGGAGGCCCGCATCTTCGTCGATGTCGATCTCGGCCACGTAGCCGTCATGGGTAAGCGTGGTCATTCCTGCCATCCGGACAGCGTCAAGAAACGTCGAACCGCCCGGAGCGCGCCCTTGTCGGTCTCCGGCCGCGGGTGCGGCCGGTGGAAGACAGCCTCCTCGGCGCCGAGGCGGACACGGACCCGCGATCCACGCCCTTCCGAGATCTTGGCCCCCAAGGCTACCAAGAGACTTTCGATGTCGCCCCAGCGAACATCGGCGCGCACGGGATCGTCGAAAATCGCCGCCAGGGTACGACGGTGCTTGGCGTTCATAATCTGATACCACAAAATGGTTCGTCATCGCAATCGGAGGGTGGCTTCCCTGGGTTCGGGAGCCTACCCCTTCCTCTTCCCGCCCCTGAACGCCCGCGTGCCGCCCTTGCCCGCCTTGCTGCGTCCGACGGATTCCGCGCCGAGCGGGCGGCCGAGGCCGCCGCCCAGATTGTGGGGGCCCATTTCGTCGAGGGTGGGTTTCCGCGCCCGCGTGGCCGGCAGATCCTCGCCGAAGCGGGTGCCGTCGGCGCCGGGCGGGGGTTCGTTGGCGGCGCGGCCGTATTTGCGTGGGCCGCGATAGCCGCCGGTCTTCTGGTCGACGTCGCTCTGGGTGGCGAGCGGGTCGTCGGCCAGCACGAGTTCGGTGGCCTGCAGGCGCTTGATCTCGTCGCGCAGGCGGGCGGCGGTCTCGAAGTCGAGGTTGGCGGCGGCCTCGCGCATGCGCTTCTCGAGGTCGCCGATCGTGGCCTTCATGTTGTGGCCGACCAGCGCGCCTTCCCTGGCCACGCCGGTGTCGACGCGGACGTGGTCGCGCTCGTAGACGCTCTCCAGGATGTCGCCGATGTTGCGCTTCACGCTTTCCGGCGTGATGCCGTTCTCCTCGTTCCAGCGCTGCTGCTTCTCGCGGCGGCGGTTGGTCTCGGCCATGGCTCTTTCCATGGATCCGGTGATCTGGTCGGCATAGAGGATGACGCGCCCGTCGACATTGCGGGCGGCGCGGCCGATGGTCTGGACGAGGGAGGTCTCCGAGCGTAGGAAGCCCTCCTTGTCGGCGTCGAGAATGGCGACCAGCGCGCATTCGGGAATGTCGAGGCCCTCGCGCAGCAGGTTGATGCCGACCAGCACGTCGAAGGCGCCGAGCCTGAGGTCGCGCAGGATCTCGATGCGCTCGATCGTGTCGATGTCGGAGTGCATGTAGCGCACCCGCACGCCGTTTTCGTGGAGGTACTCGGTGAGGTCCTCGGCCATGCGCTTGGTGAGCACGGTAACGAGCGTGCGGTAGCCGGCGGCAGCCACCTCGCGCACCTCGCCGAGGAGGTCGTCGACCTGGGCACGGGCCGGGCGCACGTCGACCACGGGGTCGATGAGGCCGGTGGGGCGGATCACCTGCTCGACGAACACGCCGCCGGTCTGCTCCATCTCCCAGTTGCCCGGCGTGGCCGAGACGTGCACCGTCTGCGGCCGCATGGCGTCCCATTCCTCGAAGCGCAGCGGGCGGTTGTCCATGCAGGAGGGCAGGCGGAAGCCGTACTCGGCGAGCGTCGCCTTGCGGCGGAAGTCGCCGCGGTACATGCCGCCGATCTGCGGCACGGTGACGTGGCTCTCGTCGGTGAAGACGAGGGCGTTGTCGGGCAGGTACTCGAACAGGGTCGGCGGCGGCTCGCCGGGGCGGCGGCCGGTGAGGTAGCGCGAATAGTTCTCGATGCCGGCGCAGGAGCCGGTCGCCTCCAGCATTTCCAGGTCGAAGGTGGTGCGCTGCTCCAGCCGCTGCGCCTCCAGCAGACGGCCCATGCGGTTGAGCTCGTCGAGGCGGTGCTTCAGCTCCTCCTTGATGCTCTTCACGGCCTGCTGCAGCGTCGGCTTCGGCGTCACGTAGTGCGAGTTGGCGTAGACCTTCACGAACTCCAGGTCGGCCGTTTTGTTGGCGGTGAGGGGATCGAACTCCTGGATGGATTCGACCTCGTCGCCGAACAGGCTGATGCGCCAGGCGCGGTCCTCGTAGTGGGCCGGGAAGATCTCGACGACGTCGCCGCGCACGCGGAATGTGCCGCGCTGAAAGTCACCCATGCCGCGCTTGTACTGGAGGGCCGTCAGGTCGGCGAGGAGCTGGCGCTGGTCAAGTCGCTCGCCGATCTTGATGGTGAACGTCATCGCCGTGTAGGTCTCGACCGACCCGATGCCGTAGATGCAGGACACCGATGCGACGATGATGACGTCGTCACGTTCCAGCAATGCGCGCGTCGCGGAGTGGCGCATGCGGTCGATCTGCTCGTTGATCGAGCTTTCCTTCTCGATGTAGGTGTCCGTTCGCGGGACGTAGGCTTCAGGCTGGTAGTAGTCGTAGTAGGAGACGAAGTACTCGACGGCGTTGTCGGGGAAAAAGCTCTTGAACTCGCCGTAGAGCTGCGCCGCGAGCGTCTTGTTCGGCGCCAGGATCAGCGCGGGGCGGTTCGTGCGCGAGATGACCTGCGCCATCGTGAACGTCTTGCCGGACCCGGTGACCCCGAGCAGCACCTGGTCGCGCTCATGCCGGCCGACCGCGTCGACGAGTTCCGCGATGGCCGTCGGCTGGTCGCCCTTGGGCTCGTATTCCGACACCAGCTTGAAGCGGATGCCGCCTTCGGACTTCTCGGGGCGGGAGGGGCGATGGGGCGTCCAGGGACGCTGCTCGCGCAGATTGGGATCGCCCGCTTCCAGCAGCGCCTTCAGCGAATCGACGGTGGCCGCCGCCCCGATCATGCCGCGCGGCTCGTCCTCGTCCTCGTCCTCGTCGCGCAGCACGTTGCCCTGCCGCACCCGCTTGGGCGCGGCGTTCAGGATGTCCGACCGGGAGAGGCCCACATCGCGCTTGCGGGAGCCCTTGGAAATCTCCTCCGGTGCGTCGTCGGCCCCGGGCAGGCCCAGCTTGCGGGCCAGCGCCGGGTCCAGGTTCTCGACGTCGTCGGGGTCGTAGCCTGCCTGAGGGCTCTCGGCGAAGCCGCGCCGGGCAGGAGCCTCGTCACGCGCGATACCGGGATTGAGCAGGGCGGCGAGGTGCTCGTCGAGCGGCTTGAGCTCGGGCTTCGACGCCTTGGCGCGCGTCTCACGCACGGGTTTGCGCGGGGCGGAGGAGGACGGTGCTTTGGCCATACCGTGAACATGGGCCGAGTCAGCCGCCCCGGCAAGCGGGGCTGCTGCCTTTCCCGGGCGCATCTGGTCGCTCTAGGGACGCCTGTCCGCCTTCAGCGATGGTTCGGACAGCCAGCCCTCGATCCGGCTGAGGTTGGCGCCGAGATCCGACCGTCCGAGCAGGCTGCGCGAGTAGAAGGCCACCGAGGAGCCGCCATCCGCCGGGACGACCAGCATGTCGATCGTGTCGGGGAAGCGCATGATCCGCGTCTTCGCGACGAAGCGGTCGCCCTTTCCGCCGCTCGCCGCGGCGACCTGCTCCACCCCGGGGGTGGCGAGCACCACCTTCAGAAGGCGCTCGCGCAGGATGTCGGGTGGGATGGACCAGACCGGCGGGGCACGGTCGACACGTGCGCTTCCCGCCGTCCCAGCCGGTGCGACGAGCGCGTCGTTGGGCGTCGCGCGGCGCCGCAGGGTGGCGAAGTCCACCGGCCCCTGGTCGGCCGGCCCGAAGAAGGCATCCCACACATTCATCCTGCCCAGCCCCGGTGGCGTGACGGCGACACCCTTCACATAGGACACGGCGGCGCCGACGGCGAGGATGCCGCCCGTGAGCAGGACCGAGCGGCGGCTGGCGAACAGCGGAGCCTCCCCCTCAATCCGCCCGGGTCAGCCGCAACAGGCGGCCATTCGAGGAGTCCGTCAGCAGCCAGATGGCGCCGTCAGGCCCCTGCCGCACGTCGCGGATGCGCTCGCGCAGATCGCGCAGCAGGCGCTCCTCGCCCGTGATCCTGTCGCCGTCGAGGCTGAGGCGCACCAGCATCTGGCCCTTCAGCGCGCCGACGAGAAGGCTGCCCTTCCAGCCGGGGATCGCATCCGACGTGACGAAGGCCATGCCGGACGGTGCGATGGACGGATCCCAGAAGTAGATGGGTTGCTCCATTCCCTCCTTGCGGGTCCCCTCGCCGATCTTCGAGCCGTCGTAGTTCACGCCGTAGCTGATGACCGGCCAGCCATAGTTCTTCCCGGCCTGGGGGATGTTGATCTCGTCGCCGCCCTTGGCGCCATGCTCCACAGTCCAGAGTGCCTGCGTCCATGGGTTGATGGCCGCTGCCTGCGGGTTACGGTGTCCGTAGGACCAGATTTCCGGGCGTGCGTCCTGCCGGCCGGCAAACGGGTTGTCCTTCGGAACGGAACCATCGGCGGCGATGCGCACCACCTTGCCGAAGTGGGTCGTGAGGTCCTGCGCCTTCTCGCGGCCGGAGAAGCGCTCGCCCAGCGTGACGAACAGGTTTCCATCCGGCGCAAAGGCGAGGCGCGAGCCGAAATGGGCGGATGACTGGAAGGTCGGCATCTGCCGGAAGATGACGGCAGCGTTCTCGACGCGCGTGCCATCCTCGGAGAGCCGGCCGCGTGCGACGGCCGTGCCATTGCCGCCTTCGCGCGGCTCCGAGAACGTCCAGAAGATAAGCCGGTCGGTGGCGAAGCCCGGACCGATGGCGACGTCCAGGAGGCCACCCTGGCCGCCGGAAGCGACGGCCGGCAGGCCCTGGAGTGGTTCGGACACCTTGCCGTCCCGGACGATGCGCATCGTGCCGGGCCTTTCGGTCACGAGGATGCCGCCGTCCGGCATGAACGCCATCCCCCACGGGCTTTGCAGTCCGGAGGCGACCGTTTCGAGGGCGAGCGGGCCGCCCTTGCTGTCGAAGCGCTGGGACTGGGCGGATGCGCCGGCCGGCGCTAGCAGCAAGGCCCCGAGAACGGCGAAGGCGGCCCTGGTGCGGGCCGCCCCGGTGGAGGAAACGGAATGTCGGGTCGTCATATCGGCTCCGGCTTTCGCAAACCCCTCCGGAGAGGTGGTGCGGCGGAGCCGTCGGATCAACGGGTCGCGACGACCTGTGCGGTCGAGGTCGCCTGCACGGCGGCTGCCGGACGGGCCATCATCACCGTGCCAATCGCAAGCCCGAGAAGGGCGACGAGCCACAGCGACAGGCCGAGCTGGCGGCGAACCTCGCGGCGATCGAGGGAGACCGGCGCGCCGTTGGCGGCTGGCATGCGGAGCGGTGCATCGCGGTCGGTCATGTCTCGTCTCCCCTTCCGGCGTCACGGGTGGTCACGTGACCGCCGGCGAGTCCACATATGCCGCAACCGGGGGCTGAACGGTGTGTGAATCCGCACGGGATTGGCGCAATTCGCAAAGTGTCCTTAAGCCTTGGTTATCGAAGAGATCACGGCAATTGGCTTGCCCTGCACGGCCGGCGGCACTAGGGTCCGCCCGCCCTTGAAAAGGGCCGCCCGCATCCGTTCCGCTGCCGATCCGGAGCCCAACCATGGCCTTCCTCGCCGACGCCCTTTCCCGCGTGAAGCCCTCCGCCACCATCGCCGTGACGCAGAAGGCCCGCGAGCTCAAGGCACAGGGCCGCGACGTCATCAGCCTGTCGGTGGGCGAACCCGACTTCGACACGCCGGACAACGTCAAGCAGGCGGCGATGGAGGCCATCCGCCGCGGCGAGACGAAGTACACGCCCGTCTCCGGCATCACGCCGCTGCGCGAGGCGATTGCCGCCAAGTTCAAGCGCGAGAACGGGCTGGACTACAAGTGGACGCAGACGATCGTGGGCACCGGCGGCAAGCAGGTGCTCTACAACGCGTTCCTGGCGACGCTGAACCCCGGCGACGAAGTTGTGATCCCGGCGCCGTACTGGGTGAGCTACCCCGACATGGTGCTGCTCAACGGCGGCACCCCCGTGTTCGTCGACACGACCATCGAGAACAACTTCAAGCTCCAGGCGGCTGACCTCGACCGCGCCATTACGAAGCGCACCAAGTGGGTCGTCCTGAACTCGCCGTCCAACCCGTCCGGCGCGGCCTACAGCCGCGAGGAGCTGAAGGCGATCACGGACGTGCTGGTGCGCCACCCGCATGTCTGGATCCTGACGGACGACATGTACGAGCACCTGACCTATGGCGACTTCGTTTTCACCACGCCGGCGCAGGTCGAGCCGAACCTCTGGGAGCGCACGCTCACCATGAACGGCGTGTCCAAGGCCTACGCGATGACGGGATGGCGCATCGGCTACGCCGCCGGACCGGACCATCTGATCAAGGCCATGGACATGGTGCAGGGACAGCAGACGTCCGGTGCCTGCTCCATCGCCCAGTGGGCCGCCGTGGAGGCGCTGAACGGGCCTCAGGATTTCATCCCGCAGAGCCGCAAGGCCTTCGAGGAGCGCCGCGACCTCGTCGTCTCCATGCTCAACCAGGCAAGGTACCTGAAGTGCCCGATGCCTGAGGGCGCGTTCTACGTGTATCCGTCCTGCGCCGAGGCGATCGGCAAGACGGCGCCGTCGGGACGGGTCATCTCCTCGGACGAGGATTTCGTCACCGAGCTCCTGGAGGCGGAGGGCGTCGCTGCCGTGCACGGGTCGGCCTTCGGTCTCGGCCCCAACTTCCGGATCTCCTACGCCACCTCGAACAAGCTGCTCGAGACCGCCTGCAACAAGATCCAGAAGTTCTGCGCCGAACTGCGCTGACAGCTTAGGACCTCACCAACTGCCGCTTGCTCCTGCTCACCCCAGGGCAGGAGCAGCGGCAAAGGCGCGCTCGCCGAGCTCCGCGCCTGCTGCATCGCTTCGTACGTTTTTTCCGCTTGCGTTGCTTCAAACACAGGCAGAGCATTCCCGAGGCAGGGCCAAAACCGGAGAGACCGGGTTGGCCGGCCCGGTTCGGCCAACTTCCCTGCAGGGAGGTAGCCATGGCTGAATCCAAGGAGACACGTCACGACGGCAGAGGAACCGCGGGTCCGCGGTGCTTTGCGATCGTCGGACCCTTCCAGAGCGGCAAAACGAGCCTTCTCGAAACACTTTTAGAGCGCACCGGGGCCGTTCAGCGTGCCGGGCGTGTGCCGGACGGTACGTCCGTCGGCGATGCGAGCGCGGAGGCCCGCGCCCACGGCCATGGCGTCGAGATCAACGTCGCCAGTACCAGCTTCCTCGGTGACCGTTTCACCTTCGTGGATTGCCCCGGATCGGTCGAATTTCAGCACGAGATGCGGGCCGTGCTCCCCGCCTGCGACGCGGCCATCGTGGTCTGCGAGGCAGATGAGCGGAAGCTGCCGGCGCTTCAGGTGATCCTGCGCGATCTCGAGGAAGCCGGGATCCCGCGCCTCCTCTTCCTCAACAAGATCGACACCATCAGCCGCGGCGTGCAGGAGGTGCTGGCCATGCTGCAGCCGGCTTCGCGCACGCCGCTCCTGCTTCGCCAGATCCCGATCCTCAAGCACGGCATCGCCGTCGGCTTCATCGACCTCGCGCTCGAGCGCGCCTTCATCTACCGCGAGCACGCGGCCAGCGAGATGGTCGAGATCCCGGCCGACGAACTGGGCCTCGAGAAGGAGGCCCGCTTCACCATGCTGGAGCGCCTCGCCGACCACGACGACAGCCTCATGGAAGAGCTGATCGAAGAGATCGACCCGCCGCGCGACCAGGTGTTCGCCGATCTGCGACGGGAACTGCAGGACGGGCTGGCGGTGCCGGTCCTCATCGGCTCGGCTGAGCGTGGCAACGGGCTGACGCGGTTGCTGAAGGAACTGCGCCACGAATCCCCGGGCATCGCCCAGACGCGCCGGCGGCTCGGGGTGTCGGCCGACGGCCCGGCGCTGGCGCACGCCATGAAGTCCATCCACACCGCCCATGGCGGAAAGCTGACCGTGGCCCGCGTCCTGCGCGGCGGTTTCCGCGACGGCGAGACCGTCGTCGGATCGCGTGGCGCGGAGACCCGCATCGCCGCCCTGCAGCGGATGATGGGAACCTCGAACGTCCGCGAGGCCGAGGTGGGGGAGGGCGACGTGGTCGCCTTCGCCCGGCTCGAAGGTGTGCAGACGGGCGATACTTTCGCATCGGGCAAGGCGCCGCCGCTGCCCGTGGCGGAGCCGGTGCTGGCGGAGTCGGTCTTCTCCGTTGCCATCGCCACCAGGGACCGCAAGGACGACGTCCGCCTCAACAGTGCCCTCGCCAAGCTTGTCGAGGAGGATCCGGCCCTCATCGTCGAGCAGGGCGGCGACGGCTCCGCGTCGGGGCTCATCCTGATGCGCGGAAGGGGCGAGGTGCACCTCAAGGTCGCCCTGGAACGCCTCGCCGAACGGTTCGGCGTCGCCGTGGAGCGCAAGGCGCATGGCGTCGGCTATCGCGAGACGATCCGGCAAAAGGTGACCGTGCGAGGCAGGCACAAGAAGCAGACGGGCGGCCACGGTCAGTTCGGCGACGTGGTGATCGAGGTCGAGCCGCTGCCCCGCGGCAGCGGCTTCGCCTTCGTGGACCGCATCTCGGGCGGCGTGGTGCCGCGCCAGTACATCCCCTCGGTCGAGCACGGCGTACGCGAGGCGCTGCACGAAGGCCCGCTGGGCTTTCCCGTGGTGGACGTTCAGGTGACGCTCACCGACGGCTCGTTTCACACGGTCGACTCGTCCGACATGGCCTTCCGGGCCGCGGCGCGGCTCGCCATGGCCGAGGCGCTGCCGAAGGCTCAGCCGGTGCTGCTGGAGCCGATCCACGCGGTGGAGATCGCCATCCCCGCCGACGTCATGTCCCGCGCCACCGCCATCGTGACCGGCCGGCGCGGGCAGATCCTCGGCTTCGACTCGCGGCCGGGCTGGGATGGCTGGGATGTGCTGAAGGCAACCATGCCGGAAGCGGAGATGGGAGACCTGATCATCGAGCTGCGCTCGGCCACGTCGGGCGTCGGCAGCTTCACCACCTCGCTGGACCACCTCGCCGAGCTTGCCGGCAAGCCGGCGGAAGCCGTGGTCCGAAAGGCGGCCGGGGCAAGGGGCTAGTCACGCCCTTCGAGCATCGTCATTGCGAGCGCAACGAAGCAACCCAGTGTTTTAAGCATGAGCTCATTCCATTTGCCGGGTTGCTTCGTCGCTGCATGTCTCGCAATCGCGCTCCCACGCAGGCCAGGCACAAAGTAAAAAAAAGCCGGGCATCCCCGAAGGGATACCCGGCAATTTGGAGTCGTTCCGGATCGAAACCCGAAAACCGTCCAGAGGGGAACGGTCCACCGTAGTCTCAACGTCGGGAGGGGTGACGAAGACTACGACCGGAACCGTTACCTATATGAGGTACGCCACCTTTGCGGGCAACGCAGATGACGTCATGGCAGGCATGCGATGCGCGGGAGTTGGGCACTGCGCGGAGTCAGCCTGCAGCGTCAGTAGGTCCAGCGCTGCGCCTTGCTGACGAGGAAATCGCGGAAGACCTGCACCCGCGCCACGCTTTTCATCTCCTCGGGATAGACGAGGTAGCTGTCGAGCGAGGGCATGTCGGGCACGTTCAGCACCTGCACGAGGTTTGAATCCTGCTCGACGAGGTAGTCGGGCAGCACGGCGATACCGATGCCGCGCTCCGTCGCCCGCTTCAGGGCTGTGATGTTGTTCACCGTCAACGCGGCCATGCGCGGGCTTTTCGGATCGCGGCCGACCGTGGTGAGCCAGTGCACTTCCGCGAGATAGGACGGTGTCACCGCGCCGTAGTTGAGGATCCGGTGGTTGTCGAGATCCTCGATGTCTTTGGGCATGCCGTGGCCGCGGATGTAGTCCTGCGAGGCGTAGGCATGGAAGTGCACGGTGAACAGGCGCCGCTGGATCAGGTCGCCCTGCACCGGCTGGCGCAGCCGGATGGCAACGTCCGCCTCGCGCATGGAGAGGTCCAGTTCCTCGTCGGTCAGCAGAACCTGCAGCCGCACCTCGGGATAGAGGTCGAGGAATTCGCCCAGCCGCGGCGTCAGCCAGTTGGAGCCCAGCCCAAGCGTCGTGGTGACGCGAAGCTCGCCGTTCGGCCTTTCGCGGCTGTCGGTGAGCTGGGCGCGCGTGGCGTCCAGCTTCAGCATCATCTCCTTGGCCGTGCGGAAGAGCAGTTCTCCCTGCTCGGTCAGGATGAGGCCGCGGGCGTGACGGTGGAACAGCGGCACGCCGAGATCGCGCTCCAGCGCGCCGACCTGGCGGCTGACCGCGGACTGGCTGAGGCCGAGGGCGTCGCCGGCATGGGTGAAGCTGCCGGCCTCGGCGGCGGTGTAGAAGATGCGGACCTTGTCCCAGTCCAGGGTCGACTGAAGCTTGGAGAAGGGCATCATTCCGCAGCCTGCCGCTGGAGGGCATGGCCGGCGAGATACTTTTCCGCTTCGAGCGCGGCCATGCAGCCCATGCCCGCGGCGGTGACGGCCTGCCGGTAGGTCTCGTCGGTGACGTCGCCCGCCGCGAAGACGCCCGGGATGTTCGTGGCGGTCCGGCCGGGATCGGTATCGATGTAGCCGGACGAGCGCATTCCCACCTGGCCCGCGAAGATCTCCGTCGCCGGCTTGTGGCCGATGGCGACGAACACGCCGTCGGTCTTCAGCTCCGAGGTGGCGCCGGTCTTGACGTTCTTCAGCCGCACCGAAGTGACGCCCGGAGGCTGCTGCTGGCCGAGGATCTCGTCGACGACGCTGTCCCAGACGACCTCGACCTTGGGATGGGCGAAGAGGCGGTCCTGCAGGATGCGCTCGGCGCGGAAGCCGTCGCGGCGGTGCACGACGGTGACCTTCGAGGCGAGGTTGGCGAGGTACAGGGCCTCCTCGACCGCCGTGTTGCCGCCGCCGACCACCACGACCTCCTTGTTGCGGAAGAAGAAGCCGTCGCAGGTGGCGCAGGCGGAGACGCCGAAGCCCTTGTAGACCTCCTCGGACGGGATGCCGAGCCAGCGGGCCTGCGCGCCGGTGCAGATGATCAGCGCGTCGCAGGTGTAGACGTCGCCGCTGTCGCCGAAGAGCCTGAAGGGCTGCGTCCCGAGTTCCACCTTCCCGATGTGGTCGGAGACCATCTTCGTCCCGACATGCTCGGCCTGCTTCTGCATCTGTTCCATCAGCCAGGGGCCCTGGATGACGTCGGCGAAGCCCGGGTAGTTCTCCACGTCCGTGGTGATCATCAGCTGGCCACCGGGCTGGTATCCCGAGATGAGCATGGGCTCCAGCATGGCGCGCGCTGCGTAGATCGCGGCGGTGTAGCCGGCGGGTCCGGAGCCGAGGATGATGAGCTTGGCGTGGTGCGAAGTCATGATAGTGCTTTCGGGAGGACGTCCGGAGCGCGGACCGGGTTGACCTCGGTGGCAGGTGTCGCCGTTGCGGGGGGCCGCGTCAGGCGGGAGAAGCTGTGTCGGAGCCCTGGCGCCGGTGCCAGGCGTCGGCGATCGCGGCTGCGATCAGCGGCGTGGAATCTAGTGCTTCATGTGCATAGCTTTCAAGTCGTCCCTGAAAAGAACGCACAGCTCCTGCGCGAGTCAAGCCGTCGAGATAGCGCTTGATCTTGGCAGCCGAGCCGGGCGACCGTTCAGACGGCTCGAAAACCAGCACGGGCTTGGCCGTGGCGCAGGCCTCCCCGACCATGTTCGTGGAGTCGGCGGTGACGACGACAGCGTCGGCGAGGGCGAGCATGGCGGGATAGGGGTTCTCGCCGGCTCCGTCCCAGAAAAAACCGTGCTTCTGGCGGATGACCGCCTTCACACCCTCGGCAAGTGCAGCGGGCGTGCGCCGCGAAGCCGTTGCCATGAGCCCGGCCCCGCCATTCCCGAGGGCCGCCACCTGCGCCGTCAGGCGTACGATGTCGTCCCCGGTGAAACGGTAGGCCTTGCTGTCGCCGCCCAGGACCAGAGCCACCCTGGGTTGCTTCAGCGGGGCGAGCCGAGGATCGGGCGAGGCCCGCAAGGCCGCCAGCCGCGCCGCCGAGATCCTGTGCGGGGCAGTGGGCGTGACCATCACGTTCGGACCGCGCAGCGGATCGTGTTCCGGCACCCAGATGAAGTCCGCGGTCCCGGGCCCCGTGCGCGGGTCCTTGAGGAAGACGGTGAAGGTGCGCCCCGCCGAGGCGGACTTCAGCGCCCGGAGATACGTGACCGCCCTCCGACCCGAGGCGATGGCAATGTCCGGGAAAGGCCGTGCGAGCGGACCGCCGGCCCGTCCGGGCGCCTCGCGCGGATCCGGCGGCCCCCATGGCATCAGCCAAGACCAGGGGATGCGCGGCGCGATCCGCTTCACCTCGGCGGACAGGCCCAGCGCGTCCGCGACGCCGAGGCACTGCGTCTCGTCACCCGCCTTCCCGTCGGTCACGACCCAGCAGGTGGTGGATGGCGGCAGCATGGCGGGGATCCGGGGAGAGTGCGGGGCACTCCTACTCTTTTTCCCCGCCGCGCGACAGGGCAGGGCCGCAGGGCCTGTTCACGCCGCCGGGCGGCGGCTAGACAGGGGCGCCTTCATCGCGGGTGATGCTTGAACCTCGACCTGGACGAAACAGACCTCAGGATTTTGCGCGAGCTGCAGGCCGATGGCCGCATGACCAATGTCGAGCTGGCCCGCCGCCTCGGCATGTCCGCCCCGCCCTGCCTCAGGCGTGTCCGGGCTCTGGAAGAGGCCGGGATCATCCGCGGATACCGCGCCCTCGTGGACCAGCGGGCGCTGGGCTACGAGGTCGTGTTCTTCGCCTTCGTCCAGCTCGCCAGCCAGGCCGAGGCGGACCTTTCGGCATTCCAGGAAACGATCCGCTCGTGGCCGGCCGTGCGCGAGTGCTGGACGCTGTCGGGCGACATCGACTTCATGCTGAAATGCGTGGCCGCAGACCTCCGCGCCTTCCAGTCGATCGTCACCGACCTCACGGGCCTCGCAAACGTCCGCACGCTGCGGACCGCCGTGGCACTCGATCGGGTGAAAGACGATCCCATCGCGCCGGTCTAGCGCGTCAGCCCAGCTTCTTGGCGATCCAGAAGCCGAGTGCATTGACGAGCGCCTGAACGCGCCGCCACTCGCTGCGGGGGTCGACGACGGGGCCGCCGAAGGAGGCCGGCTGGTTGGCGAGGATGGGGAAGGTGTCGAGCACTTCGCGGCCCTTCACCACCGAGACGTTCGCGTCGATGAAGTCGAGGGGCGAGTCGCTGAAGCCGAACCGGAACATGTTGTCCCCGCCGCCGCCGAGACCACCATACATGGCGAGCGTCACGGACTTTATGTTGACGACGATGTCAGGCGCTCCGCGCACCCCGGTGCGGCCGCCGAGAGCCGAGGTGACGGCTTGCGCGACCATGGGCCGGATGTTGGCACCGAGTTCGCCACTGCCATTCGCCGTCATCGCCGAGGTGTCGACGATGACCCGGCCGAAGGGACCGCCGGCGGTCTTCGACGGCGTCGCCGAGACGCAACCTGCGAGGCCTGCCGCGAGCGCCGCGAGGCCCGTGCCCAGCAGGGCCCGGCGGTCAATGGAACGCGACATCGACGATTTCATAGCTCTTTCCTCCGCCGGGCGTGTTCACCTCCACCGTGTCGCCGGACTTCTTGCCGATCAGGGCACGGGCGATAGGAGAGGTGATGGAGACGCGGCCGGACTTCACGTCGGCCTCGGATTCGCCGACGATCTGGTAGGTCTTCTCTTCCTCGGTGTCCTCGTCGATGAGCTTCACCGTGGCGCCGAATTTGATGGTCGAGCCTGACAGCTTCGAGACGTCGATGATCTCGGCACGCGAGAGCTTGTCCTCGAGCTCCGCGATCCGCCCCTCGTTGAGGGACTGCTGTTCCTTGGCCGCGTGGTACTCGGCGTTCTCGGACAGGTCGCCATGTGAGCGCGCCTCGGCGATCGCCTGGATGATGCGCGGGCGCTCGACCTGCTGGCGCTGACGCAACTCTTCCTCCAGCGCCTTGTAGCCCCCCGGCGTCAACGGAATCTTGTCCATAGTGCCTTCCATGCTCCAAACACTGGGCCACAGAAACAGTTCCGGGCCCGAATCCGGGCCCGTGACCGCAAGTACCGCGTCCGCTGGTCCAAGGGCGGACGCGATCTCTCAGGTGCGTTACGCGAAGTAGTCCTGCAAGGCCCTGACCTCGAGATCCCCCGCCCGGTAGGCGCGGATCCCTTCGGCGGCGGCCACCGCGCCGGCTAGCGTGGTATAGTAGGGCACTTTATGCAAGAGGGCCGCACGGCGTAGCGAGCGCGAGTCCGAGAGGGCCTGCTTGCCTTCGGTCGTGTTGAAGACGAGCTGGATGCCGCCATTCTTGATCGCGTCCACGACATGCGGTCGGCCTTCCAGCACCTTGTTGATCTTGCCAGCTGCCACGCCGTTCTGCTCCAGGTAGCGCTGCGTGCCCGAGGTGGCGACGATCTTGAAGCCGAGGCTGGCGAGCGTGCGCATGGTTTCGAGGATGCGGGGCTTGTCGTCCTCGCGGACGGAGACGAACACCGTTCCCTCCGTCGGGACCTTGGTGCCCGACCCCAGCTGGCTCTTGGCGAAGGCCACCCCGAAGGAGTGGTCGAGACCGATCACCTCTCCCGTCGAGCGCATCTCCGGGCCGAGCAGAACGTCCACGCCCGGGAAACGCGCGAAGGGGAACACCGCTTCCTTGACCCCGATATGGTCGTACTCGCTCCGCTTCAGGCCAAAGGAGGCGAGGCTCTCTCCCGCCATGATGCGCGACGCGATCTTGGCCAGCGGCTGGCCGATCACCTTGGCGACGAAAGGCACGGTGCGCGACGCGCGGGGGTTCACCTCCAGCACATAGATGTCGCCGTCCTTCAGCGCGTACTGGACGTTCATCAGGCCACCGACCTGTAGCGCGAGGGCGAGATCCCTCGTCTGGCGCTCCAGTTCCGCGATCGTCTCGGGCTTCAGGGAGTGCGGAGGCAGGGAGCAGGCGCTGTCGCCCGAATGGATGCCGGCCTCCTCGATGTGCTCCATGATGCCGGCGACGAAAACGTCCTTGCCGTCGCTCAGGCAGTCGACGTCGACCTCGATGGCATCCGACAGATAGCGGTCGAAGAGCAGCGGGTTCTTGCCCAGCACCGTGTTGATCTGGCCCGTCTTGTCGTTGGGGTAGCGGGCCTTGATGTCGTTGGGAACGAGCTCCGGCAGGGTGCCCAGGAGGTAGCGGTCGAAAGCGGTCTCGTCGCGGATGATCTCCATCGCCCGGCCGCCCAGCACGTAGGACGGGCGCACCACGACGGGCAGGCCAAGTTCCTGCAGCACCAGCCGGCTCTGCTCGACGGAGTAGGCGATGCCGTTCTGCGGCTGCTTCAGGCCGAGCTTGTCGAGCAGGCGCTTGAAGCGGTCGCGATCCTCGGCGAGGTCGATGGCTTCCGGCGAGGTGCCGAGGATGGTGATCCCGGCCTGCTCGAGCGCATGGGCAAGCTTCAGTGGCGTCTGGCCGCCGAACTGCACGATGACGCCGACGAGAGTGCCGTTCTCCTTCTCCTTCGCCAGGATCTCCAGCACGTCCTCGGCCGTCAGCGGCTCGAAGTAGAGGCGATCCGACGTGTCGTAGTCGGTCGAGACCGTCTCCGGATTGCAGTTGATCATGATCGTCTCGAACCCGGCGTCCGAGAGCGCGAAGCACGCATGGCAGCAGCAATAGTCGAACTCGATGCCCTGGCCGATCCGGTTCGGGCCGCCGCCTAGGATGACGATCTTGCGGCGCGCGGACGGTGCGGCCTCGTCCGCCGGCCGGCCGGCGAAGGGCGGGGCGTAGGTCGAGTACATGTAGGCGGTCGGGGAGGCGAACTCCGCCGCGCAGGTGTCGATGCGCTTGTAGACGGGGCGCACGTCCAGCGCCTGCCGGCGACGCGTCACCTCCGCCTCGGACAATTTGGCCAGCACGCTCAGCCGCGCGTCGGAGAAGCCCATGGCCTTGAGCTGGCGGAAGGCGCCCGGCGTGGCGGGAAGTCCCCAGGCCGCGATCTTCGCCTCGGTATCGACGATGCCCTTGATCTCGCGCAGGAACCACGGGTCGATCTTGCAGGACTGGTGGGCCTGGTCGACGTCGAACCCGAGCCGCATGGCCTGCGCCACCTTGAGCAGGCGGTCGGGCGTCGGCGTGCCCAGCGCGGCGCGGATGGCGTTCTTGTCGTCGCCCTGGCCGAGTCCCTCGATCTCGATCTCGTCGAGGCCGGTGAGGCCCGTCTCCAGCGAGCGGAGCGCCTTCTGCAGCGATTCCTGGAAGGTGCGCCCGATGGCCATGGCCTCGCCGACCGACTTCATGGCCGTGGTCAGCGTCGGCTCGGCGCCAGGGAATTTCTCGAAGGCGAAGCGCGGGATCTTGGTGACGACGTAGTCGATCGTCGGCTCGAAGGATGCCGGCGTGGCGCCTCCCGTGATGTCGTTGGCGATTTCGTCCAGCGTGTAGCCGACGGCGAGCTTGGCGGCGACCTTGGCGATAGGGAAGCCGGTGGCCTTCGACGCCAGCGCCGAGGAGCGCGACACGCGCGGGTTCATCTCGATCACGATCATCCGGCCGTTTTCCGGGTCGATCGCGAACTGCACGTTGGAGCCGCCGGTCTCCACGCCGATCTCGCGCAGCACCGCCAGCGAGGCGTCGCGCATGATCTGGTATTCCTTGTCGGTCAGCGTCAGCGCCGGCGCGACGGTGATGCTGTCGCCCGTGTGCACGCCCATCGGGTCGATGTTCTCGATGGAGCAGACGATGATGCAGTTGTCCGCCTTGTCGCGGACGACCTCCATCTCGAATTCCTTCCAGCCGAGAACGCTTTCCTCGATCAGCACCTCGTTGGTCGGCGAGGCGTCAATGCCGCGCTCGACGATCTCGATGAACTCCGCCTTGTTGTAGGCGATGCCGCCGCCCGTGCCGCCCAGCGTGAAGGAGGGGCGGATGATGGCGGGCAGGCCGATGTCGGTCAGCGCCTCGAGCGCGGCCGAAAGCGTCTTGATGTGATGCGAACGGGGCGTGTCGAGCCCGATCTTCGTCATCGCGTTGCGGAAGAGCTCGCGGTCTTCCGCCTTGTCGATGGCCTCCGCCGTGGCGCCGATCATCTCGACGCCGTAGGTCTCCAGCACGCCCATCTTCTTCAGCGAGAGAGCGCAGTTGAGTGCCGTCTGGCCGCCCATGGTCGGCAGAAGCGCGAAGCCGCCGGGGACGGCGTGGCGCTCTTTCTCGATGATCTTCGCCACGATCTCGGGCGTGATCGGCTCGACATAGGTGCGGTCGGCGAGCTCGGGGTCCGTCATGATCGTCGCCGGGTTCGAGTTGACCAGGACGATGCGGTAGCCCTCTTCCTTCAGCGCCTTGATCGCCTGCGTGCCCGAATAGTCGAACTCGCACGCCTGGCCGATGACGATCGGGCCGGCGCCGATGACGAGGATGGTGGCGATGTCGGTGCGCTTGGGCATGTCACTCTTTTCGGTTGGCGGCCGGCAATCGGCTCCGGCCGTTACGAAAACAGGCCCGGACGGGCCTGCGCGCGTCGATGCGCGCCGGCTCGCAGCCTCCGGGGAAGCTCGTGCGGCGCGCGCGGATCGTGGGCGACTTCGTGCTGAAGTCGCGAGTTCCTAGACGAGAATCGCGGGGGAGGGAAGGGGGAGCGGACGGCCGTCCCCCTCCGGCTTACTCCGCCGCCACCGGCAGATGCGGGCCTTCCCTCCGCGCCCCGCCGAGCGCCGCCGCGGCGGCCGGGCCTGCCGGGGTGGCGTGACCCGCCACTGCCTCGTCCGGCTCGTCGCGCGCGCCGATGAAGCGGCCGAAGACCCAGCTCAGGAAGCGGCCGACGTCGTCCATCACCAGGAACACGGCCGGCACGAACACCAGCGAGAGCAGGGTGGAGACCAGCAGGCCGCCGATGACAGCGATGGCCATCGGGGCGCGGAACTCGCCGCCGTCGCCGAAGGCGAGCGCGCTCGGCACCATGCCGGCGCACATGGCGATGGTGGTCATCACGATCGGCCGGGCGCGCTTGCGGCCGGCTTCCACCACTGCCGTGCGCCGGTCGACGCCCTTTGCCATCGCCTCGACGGCGAAGTCCACGAGCATGATGGCGTTCTTCGTGACGATGCCCATCAGCATCAGCAGGCCGATGACGACCGGCATCGAGACGGGCTTGTTGGTCGCGATCAGCGCCAGCACGACGCCGCCGAAGGAGAGCGGCAGCGAGAACAGGATGGTGACCGGCTGCAGGAAGCTGCCGAACAGCAGCACCAGCACCGCAAACACCATCAGCATGCCCGCGCCCATCGCCATGGCGAAGCCCTGGAAAACCTCCTCCATGACCTCCGCGTCTCCCGAGGTCCGGATCTGGACGCCGGGAGGCAGCGACTTCGCCGCCGGGAGCTGCATGATCTCCTCGATCACCTGGCCCAGCGCGTCGGTGCCATTGAGGTCGGCCTCCACTGCCACGCGGCGCACGCGGTCGTAGCGCTCGACGCTGGTCGGGCCGAGCCCGAACTCCACGTCCGCCACCGCCGCGAGCGGGACCGACCCGCCCCGGGCGGTCGGCACCTTCAGGCTCTCGATGACGCCGCGGTCGCCGCGCCAGCGCTCGTCGAGCTGCACGCGGATCGGGATCTGCCGGTCGCCCACGTCGAACTTGGCAAGGTTGGCGCCGATGTCGCCAATTGTCGCCACGCGCACCGTCTCGGCGATGGTGTCGGTGGAGACGCCGAGGTCGGCCGCGAGGTCGGTACGCGGCTTGATGCGGATCTCCGGCCGGTCGAGCGAGGCGGTCGAGACCGGGCTCTGGATCGTCGGCATGTTCCGCATCTCGCTCACGAGGCGGGCGCCGACATCGGCCACGACGGCGGTATCGTCGCCGGTGACGAGCAGCGAGAGGCCGCGCTGGCCGTTCTCGTTGAGCAGCCAGAAGCGGATGTCGGGTATCTCCGCGAGATCGGCGAGGATCGAACGCTCGAGCTGCTTCTGGTTGACCGTGCGCGCGGCCTTGTTGACGTAGTTGACGGTGATCGTCGCCTTGCGGACTTCGCCGCTGGCATTGGGAATGCGACCGCCGTCGACGAAAACGTTGCGCACCTCGGGCCGCTGGCGCAGCCGGGCCACGACGCCGTCGGTGACCGTCCGCGTGTCATCCAGCCGCGAGCCAGGCGCCAGTTCCACGACGAAGAGCGAGCGGGCGGTGTCCTCCGCCGGCAGGAAGCCGGAGGGCAGGATGCGGGTGGAATAGATGGACCCGGCGAAGAGCGCGAGGCCAAAGATGACCGTCAGGAAGCGGTGGCGTGCGGACCACGACACGAGCCGCGTGTAGCCTCGCATGACGAAGCCGTCATGCTTGGCCTCGGGGTGCGGCTTGCCCCGCATCAGGTAGGCCGCCATCATCGGCGTGATCAGGCGCGCCACGAGGAGCGAGAAGAGCACGGCGACGGCGACGGTCAGGCCGAACTGCCGGAAGTACTGGCCCGCGATGCCGCCCATGAAGCTCACCGGCGCGAACACCGCGACGATGGTGAAGGTGATGGCGATGACCGCCAGCCCGATTTCGTCGGCACCCTCGATGGCAGCGCGATAGGCCGACTTGCCCATCCGCATGTGTCTGACGATGTTCTCGATCTCGACGATCGCGTCGTCGACGAGAATGCCGGTCACCAGCGTGATGGCGAGCAGGCTGACGAGGTTCAGCGAGAAGCCCAGCGTCTGCATCGCCCAGAAGGTCGGGACGATGGACAGCGGCAGGGCGATGGCCGCGACGATGGTGGCGCGCCAGTCCCTCAGGAAGATGAACACGACGAGCACTGCGAGTGCCGCGCCTTCCAGCAGCGTGTCCATGGCCGAGTGGTAGTTGCCCTCGGTGTAGGTGACGTAGCTGTCGAAGAGCGCCAGCTTCACGTCGGGCCGCTTGGCCTCGATCTCGGCGACACGCTTGTCGACCGCCGCGGCCACGGTGACGTCGCTCGCCCCGCGCGAGCGGGACACGGCGAAGCCGACCACGGGCTCGCCGTCGAGCCGCGCGAAGGTGCGGGCCTCGGCGGGGCCGTCGGTGACGGAGCCGAGTTCGTCCAGCCTCACCTTGCGGCCGCCGGGCAGCGCGATCATCGACGAGCGCAGTTCCTCGACGGAGGTCGTGCCCGCGAGCGTGCGGATCGACTGTTCCTGCGTGCCCACCTCGCCGCGTCCGCCTGCGAGGTCGACATGGGTGGCGCGCAACTGGCGGTTGACGTCGGCAGCGGTGATGCCGAAAGAGGCGAGCCTGTCGGGATCGAGCGCGATGCGGATCTCGCGGTCGACGCCGCCGATGCGCTCGACCTTGGAAACACCCCTCACCGACTGCAGTTCGCGCGCGACGACATCGTCGACGTACCAGGACAGCTCTTCCGGCGAGAGCGCCGGAGCCGATGCGGCATAGGTCACGACCGGCAGGCCGGCGATGTCGACCCGGGACGTGACCGGCTCGTCGATGGTGCGCGGCAGGTCGGCGCGGATGCGCGCAACGGCATCCTTCACGTCGTTCAGGGCGCGGTCGCTGTCGACCTCCAGCCGGAACTCGATCGTGGTGGTGGAGCTGCCGTCGGAGACGGAGGAGATGACGTGCTTCACCCCGTTCACGCCGGCCACGGCGTTCTCGACGATGCGGGTGACCTGCGTCTCCAGCTCGGCGGGAGCTGCGCCGGACTGGGTGACAGTGACCGACACGATGGGGATGTCGATGTTGGGGAAGCGCGTGATGGGCAGCGCACGGAAGCTCAGTATGCCGAGCAGCCCGACCACCAGGAACAGGACGATGGAGGGGACCGGCTTGCGGATCGCCCAGGCCGAGACGTTGTACGACATCACTGCGCTCCCGACGTCGAAGCGGTGGTTTCAGGCGCCGCGGTCTTGCCGGCGTCGGCTGAGAGCTGGCGCACGGCATCGCCATTGCGCAGGAACGGTGCAGCCTTGGCGACCACGGACTCGCCCTCGGCCAGTCCCGAGAGGATCTCGGTGCGGCCGTCGGCGGTGATGCCGGTCTTGACGTCGCGGGTCTCGACCCGGCCGTCCTTCACCACCTGAACGCGCGGCGTGCCGGTCGAGAAGAGCAACGCGGAGGTCGGCACCGCGATGCCGTCGCGCTCGGCGACGACGATGTCGGCGCGCGCGAAGGCGCCGATGCGCAGGTCGGGGTCGCGCGGCAGCGCGATCCGCACGAGGCCGAGGCGGGTGGACCTGTCCACCTCCGCCGGCATCAGGCGGACCGTTCCCTCGATCGTCTTGCCGCCGACCGGCGTTACGAGCACGCGTGCGCCCGGCTTCAGCCCGGCGAGATGGGTCTCCAGCACCTCCGCCTCCAGCTCCACCTCGCCATTGGCGATAATGCGGAACATGGGGTCGCCGGTCAGCGAGGAGAGGGCGCCAAGCCGCACGGTGCGGCGGCTGACAATCCCCGCGACGGGCGCTTTCAGCTCGGTCCTGGCCAGCTTGAGGGCCAGTTCGTGGCGCTGGGCTTCCGCGGAGGCCTTGTCCGCCTGGGCGATGGCAAGCCCGTTGCGGGTGGCGGAGACGCGCGCCTCGGCGGTGCGAGCCGCGGCGGTGCGCTGGTCGAGCAGCTCGAGAGTGGCGTTGCCGGACTCGCGCAGCGCGACGGTGCGGGCGAGGGCCGCCTTGGCTTCCGTCAGGGCCGCGTCGGCCTGCGGGATCTGGTCGTTGGCCTGGGCGATCGCGGCCTCGGCGCGTGTGATGCTCGCGGCGTTCTGCGCCATCTGCGCTTCCAGCGTGTCGCGCGAGAGGCGCGCCAGCACTTGCCCGGCCTCGACCTTGTCGCCCTCGTCGGCGTGCAGGGACATGACGCGCAGCCCGTCGACTTCCGGCGCGACCAGCACCTCGTCGCGGGCGACGAGATTGCCGGACACGACGAGCCTCTCGACCATGCGGCGCCGTTCCGCCTTGGCGGCGCTGATGCCCGGCAGGGCCAGTGTCCTGGTCGCGCCCGGGGCGGCAGGCTTTTCCTGCGCAAAGACGGGCAGCGGAGAGAGAATGGCGGCCAGAGCGGCCGCGCCGATCAGGGAACGGATCATGACGTGCTCTCGGAGGAGGGGGCCGTGGCGTCGGGCGCCTGGCCGGTAAAGGGAAGGAGGGCGCCGGCGAAGACGGCCCGGAACATCGCTGCGCCCCGGGCGAGCTCGGCAGCACCGTCGAAATCAGGCTCCAGCGCGCGGCGCTTGCAGAACCCGTCGGCCATCGTCATCAGCAACCAGACGAGCCAGTCGGGATCGACGCCGGGGTGGATCTGCCCCTTGCGCTGGGCATCGCGGAAGGCCTCGGCCATGAAGCCGCGCACCTCGTTCTCCATGCCGCAGCAGAAACGGGCAACCTGCGGGTTGCGTGTCGCCTCGGACCAGATCTCGACCGCCAGGACCATCTTGTCGCGCGGGTCCTCGATCAGGTGCTTGCGGCCGATGCGCTCGAAGGCCGTGAAGAACTCGTCCGAATCCGCCATCGCAGCGAAATCGCTCGACATCTCCTCGCGGTCGCGCTCGGCCAGGCCCGCCTGGATCGCGTCCTTGGAGGGGAAGTAGCGGTACAGGTTACCGGCGCTCATGCCCGCTTCCGCAGCGACGTCCTGCATGGTGGTCCGGTGGAAGCCGTTGCGGATGAAGCAGCGCTCGGCCGCATCGAGGATGCGGGCGCGGCGCTCGTGGCCGGTATCCGGTGTGCTCGTGGCGGGGAGAAGGGTCATCGGGGCCTATGAGAATGAACGTTCATTCTCGACATAGGCGAGCGTTGGCGCGTGGTCAAGATCGGCCTTGTGCTGCTGACGATCTGCTGCCGAGGTTCAGCCTTTGGTACGCAGACGGATCACCGCCGGATTTGCCGCGGCGGTACCGGGTCACGGCGCGTGTTGCCGCGAACCCGGTCGCACAGAAGCCTTCGCTACAGCTGCTCGATGTCCGTGCGGGAAAGGCCGAGGTCGCGCAGGGTGCGCTGGTCGAGGCCCATCAACATCCGGCGCGTGCGCGTCACGCGGTACTCCTCGACGATGCGCCGGCGCAGCCACCGCACGCCATTGGCCGCGGCGGACAGGAGGAAGAGTGGCGCGGTGCGACGCAGGCCCGCGCGGCCGATGAGCGTCGTCATGGTTCGTCTCCGGTCTGGATCGTTGGGCGCGTTCGTCTCACGCGCCCTGGCAGGGCCAGCCCAATGGGCACAGCCGACTGGGCCCACCATGCTCTTCGCACTGCAACAGGGCAGTGCGGCGGCGCACAATGCGATCAGGAGGCGGAGGCGTCAGCCGGCGAGCGCGACAGCGATCCCGGCGGCAAGGCGGGCGTTGTTCTTCACCAGCGCGATGTTGGCGGCGAGGCTGCGCCCCTCCGTCATCTCCACGATCCGCCGCAGCAGGAAGGGCGTCACCTTCTTGCCGGATACGCCGCTGCGCGAGGCCTCCGCGAGGGCGGCGTCGATGACACTGCCGATCTCGGAAGCGGCGATCTCCGCCTCTGCTGGGACGGGATTGGCTATCAGCGCCCCGCCAGCCAGTCCCAGCCGCCACTTCGCGGTGAGAAAGGCGGCGATCTCCCCGGCCGTGTCGAGCCGCAGAGGTGCCGGCAGGCCGCTCTTGCGCGAGTAGAAGGCGGGGAATTCATCCGTCCCGACGCCGATCACCGGAACGCCGGCGGTCTCCAGAGCCTCCAGCGTGGCGGGCAGGTCGAGGATCGCCTTCGCGCCCGCGGAGACCACGGCGACGTTCGTGCGGCCGAGTTCGGTGATGTCGGCGGAAATGTCGAAGCTCTCCTGCGCGCCGCGATGCACGCCTCCGACGCCGCCTGTCGCGAAGACGGAGATGCCCGCCAGCGCGGCGAGCCGCATTGTGGCGGCAACGGTGGTGGCACCGTCGAGGCCCTTCGACACGCAATAGGGAAGATCGAGCGTGGACAGCTTGAGGATACCCTGCGTCGAGGCAAGTTTCTCCAGCGCCGCGGGCTCTAGCCCTACGGTCGGCCTGCCGGATAGCACGGCGATGGTGGCGGGCACTGCGCCTTCCTCGCGGACGATGGCCTCGACGCTCCGCGCGGTCTCCAGATTGGCCGGGTAGTCCATGCCATGGGCGATGATGGTCGATTCCAGCGCCACGACCGGCCGTCCGGCCGCGAGCGCCTCGCGCACCTCGCCGGAGAGGACGAGGTCGGGATGCGGGACGCCGGTCATGATCCGCTCCGCTGCGGGGGATTGAAGGATGGGCCTGATCCACGTCCCGCCGTGGCGAGCGCCGCGGCCAGGGATTGCGGCACGCTGTCTGTGCTGGCGACCGCTTCGCGGGCCGCCGTTTGCCCGGCCTGCGCTGCGGCGGCGAGGCCGCTGCCCTGGCGCAGCGACCAGATCGCGGCGGCAAAGGCCGCGTCGCCGCCCCCGGTGACGTCCTCCAGCGGGCCGGGGCGCGCGGGGATCATGCGCGACTCGTCCGGCGTCGAGACGAGGACGCCCTGGTGGCCCAGGCCGACGAGCAGGCGCTGGACGCCGCGCATGTGCAGGCGGGTGGTGGCGCGGCGGATATCGTCCTGGCTGGAGGTCGACACCCCCGAGACGGCGGGCAGCTCGTCCCCGTTCGGCGTCATCAGCGCCACCGGCACGCCGGCGTCGAGCAGCGTCACGATGCGTGCGGCCTTGGGCACGGACACGGGTTCGAGCGCCAGCGGAACGCCGTGCCGGGCGGCCGCGAGTCCCAGCGCGACCAGCGTCTCGGGCGCCAGGTTTGCGTCGGCCACGACCAGCGCGGCCTCCGCAATATTCTGCTCCAGCGCCGCGACGCGAACCGGCGTCAGCGCCGACATCACCTCCATCCCGGACACGCCGATGAAGAGTTCGCCCTTCGGATCCAGCGTGGCGACGTAGACGCCGGTTGGTGCCGCGGCGCGCTGGACGAGCGAGCAGTCGATGCCGGCCGCCTCGCACGCGGCGACGAGACCGTCTCCGGCGGCGTCGCGGCCGACGGCGGTGATCAGCGAAACCTCCTCGCCGAGCAGCGCCAGCGCATGCGCGATATTGCGGCCGACGCCGCCCGCTCCCACGATCACGCTGCCGGGATTTGAGGTTCCTGTCTTCGGGGCGCGGTGCATGCGCGCCTTGACGTCGAGATTGGCGCCTCCGGCCACCAGGATGCGGCCCGGCCTCTGGAAGGCCGGCACGGGCCCATCGACTTTTTCCACGCCCATTCCACAATCCCCCGGCGCGGGCGTACCGCGCACCCGGAGCGCCCATGTCCCGACCCGCAGCGCGCAGCCTCGACCTCGACCCGCGCGACGACAGTTTCGTCCAGAATCCTTATCCCGCCTATCACGAGATCCGGGCGCGCAGCCCGTTCTTTTTCTGGGACCAGTACGGGTTCTGGTGCGCGGCCTCGCACCGGCTCGTCTCCGCCCTGTTGCGGGACCGGCGGTTCGGACGCCAGATCCTCCACGTGATGGACCGCGAGGAGCTGGGCTGGCCCGAACCGCCCGAGCATCTGAGCGCATTCCTGGATGTCGACCGCCATTCCCTCCTGGAACTCGAGCCTCCGTCGCACACCCGGCTGAGGACGTTGGTGAACCGGGCCTTCGTATCCCGGCAGGTGGAGCGGCTGCGTCCGCGTGTCGAGGCGCTCGCGCATGAGCTCATCGACGGCTTCGAAGGGCGCGGCACGACCGAGCTGATCGAGAGCTTCGCCACGCCCATCCCGGTCATCGTCATCGCCGAGCTCCTCGGCGTTCCGCGGGAGGAGACGCCGCGCCTGCTCGACTGGTCTCACCGGATGGTGGCCATGTACCAGTTCGGCCGGGACAGGGGGGTCGAGGACGCTGCTGCTGCGGCGGCAGCCGACTTCGCCGCCTATCTGCGGGAAATAGTCATCGAGCGCCGAAGGGTGCCACGTGACGATCTGGTGAGCCATCTCGTCGCGGCGCACGAGCGGGAGGACAGGCTCAGCGAGGACGAACTTGTCTCGACCTGCATCCTCCTGCTGAACGCCGGCCACGAAGCGACCGTCCACGCCGCCGGAAACGGCGTGAAAGGGTTGCTCGAGGCAGGCATCGACACCGGAACGGCCTTTGCGGGCGAGGCAGCCACGGCCCGGACCGTCGAGGAACTGCTGCGGCACGACCCGCCGCTCCATCTCTTCACCCGCTACGCGCTGGAGGATGTCGAGATCGAGGGCGTCACGATCCGGCGTGGCGAGACGGTGGGGCTGCTGCTCGCGGCCGCCAATCGCGACCCGGCACGCTTCGAGGCTCCCGACCTGCTCGACCCGCGTCGCGATGCGACGGCACAGCTGTCCTTCGGCGCCGGAATCCACTTCTGCGTCGGCGCGCCGCTCGCCCGCCTGGAACTGCAGGTCGCGCTTCCCATCCTGTTCCGGCGGCTTCGCGGACTGCGCATGGCGGCGGTGCCGCGCTACCGCGACAGCTACCACTTCCACGGCCTGGAGCGGCTCGACCTCGCCTGGTGACAATCAGGGCTGGCCGCGCAGGGCCTCGATGTCGCCCATGCGCCCGGCGGCGTCAGGCCACACGGTCTCCGTGACCGCAGCCAGGATGGCCTCCACGAGAGCGAGCGTGGCCACTGCGGAGTCCCAGCGCGACGGCACCCGCACGCGCGCTGCCACGATGTGGCTCGCCACCTTGGCGATGGGCGACAGCCACTGGTCGGTGAACAGCACCACGGTCGCCCGCCGCTTGGCGACGGCCTCGGCCAGACGCACCACGTCTTCCTGGTAGCGCCGGATGTCGAAGCAGACGAGGACGTCGCGCCTGTCCATGTCGACGGCGAGCTCGGCCCACGCTCCGGGCTGCTGCGCGACATGCGTCACGCCCGGCCTGAGGATCCGCAGGTGGCTGGCGAAGTAGCGGGCCAGTGCATCGCCAAAACGACCGCCCACGAGGTGAATGCGCCGGCGGGGGTCGGCGAGCAGGGCGACAATACCCTCGAAGTCGGCATCCGACAGCGCCTCGGCCGTCGCAACGACGTTGGCGGCCGACTGGCGCGCGAAATGCACCGAGCGTCTGTCCGGCGCGCCGGAGGCGACCTCCTTGGCGAGCGGCGACTGCAGCCGCGCCTCGAGCTCGGCGCGTAGCTTCTTCTGGAAGTCGAGGTAGCTGACATGGCCCAGCCGCGAGCACAGCCGGAGGATGGAGGGTGCGGAAACGCCGGCACGGGCGGCGAACTCGGCGGCAGTCTCCAGCCCGGCGAACGGATAGTTCGAGAGGAGGGTCTGGGCGGCCCTCCTTTCACTCGGCGGCAGCTCGGCCATGCGCTCGTGCAGTACCGCCGCCACCGTTGGCCCGCCTGCCTCGTCGTGGCCAACCGGATCCGGGGAGAGCCTTTCTGCGCTGCCGTCCATCTCTCTTCCCGCCAAGCTGGGTCTTTGCCTTTGGGTCCGCCAAGTCTGCATTTCGGCCCGAGGGCTGCAAACCGGAAACGAACGAGCCGTTGACAAGCTCCCGGTGAGTGTAATCAAAATTACACACGACCGGGAACTCGCAGATCTGGCGTTTTTATTAGATCTACAATCTTGGATTGAAATCGGTGCAGCGCAGCTCTCATGCAGGATCGCGGAACAGGCCGGCGCCCGCCGGGGCGATGCCCGTGGCGCTGATCGAGAACGAGGCCGGGGCGAGCCCGTACGTCATCCTCGTCGACCATGCGAGCCGCCACATCCCCGCGGAGTTCGGGGACATGGGGCTGGGCGAGGCGGAACGCCGGGCGCACATCGCCTGGGATCCCGGAGCCCTCGACACGGCCCGCCTGATGGCGCGAGACCTCGACGCCTGCCTGGTTCACGCCGGCGTGTCGCGGCTGGTGCTGGATCTCAATCGCGATCCCTCGGCGCCGGATTCGATCGCCACGATGTCGGAAACCACGGTTATCCCCGGCAATGAGGGCATCTCCGACGCGGAGAAGTCGCGCCGCGCAGCGACGTTCTACACGCCCTACCACGCCGCGATCGCGGAACTGCTGGATCGCCGTGCTGCGCAGGGCAGGGCGACCGCGCTGGTGGCGATGCACTCGTTCACGCCCGTCTACCGGGGCGTGGCCCGCCCTTGGCCTGTCGGCGTCCTGTTCGACACGGATGAAAGGCTGTCGGCGCCGCTCATCGAACTGCTCGGCGGCGATGGCCTGATGGTCGGGGTCAACGAGCCTTACGGGCCCTGGGACAGGGTCTATCACACGCTCGGGAAGCACGCGGGGCCGCGGGGGCTGCCCAGCGTGATGATCGAGGTGCGCAACGACGAGATCGCCGATGCTCCAGGCCAGGAGGCCTGGGCCCGGCGGCTCGCCGGAGCGCTGGTCCGCATCGCAGGCGGGGGAGCGCCGGGCCATTCCGGAGCCGGCGCAATCAGCCCGGAGCAACCGTGAAGACACGGGTCCGGGAACAAACGGGAGTGGGTTTCATGAACGATGTGACAGGGGACTATTCAGACCAGGACAAGAAAAAGGACCTCCAGGTCCTGCATTCCATGGGCTATGCGCAGGAACTCGAGCGGCGCATGAGCTCCTTCTCGAATTTCGCCATTTCCTTCTCGATCATTTGCATCCTGTCGGGCGGCATCAACTCGCTCGGCCAGGCCACGGCGGGCGCGGGTGGGGCCGCCATCGGCATCGGCTGGCCGGTGGGCTGCATCCTGTCGGGGCTCTTCGCCCTTGCTCTGGCCCAGATCAGTTCCGCCTATCCGACGGCGGGCGGCCTCTACCACTGGGGCTCCATCCTCGGAAACCGCTTTACCGGATGGCTTTCGGCGTGGCTGAACCTGCTCGGCCTCGTGACCGTGCTGGGTGCCATCAACGTCGGCACCTTCTACTTCTTCTTCGGCGCCTTCGGCCCCATGTTCGGTCTCGAGGACACGCTGACGCACCGCGTCGTCTTCGTCGCCGTGATCACCGGCCTGCAGGCCCTGATCAATCACTTCGGCATCGGGCTGACGGCCAAGCTCACCGACTTTTCCGGATACCTGATCCTGCTCACGGCGGTGGCGCTCACCATTGTGTGCCTCGTCTCTGCGCCCTCCTACGAGTTCGCGCGGCTGTGGACCTTCTCGAACTACACCGGAACGGAGGGTGCCAGCGCCGTGTGGCCCATGGCGGTCAGCGGTCTGATGGCTTTCGTGCTGGGCCTGCTCCTGCCGGTCTACACGATCACCGGGTATGACGCTTCCGCGCACACCTCCGAGGAGACGAAGAAGGCGGCGATCTCCGTGCCCAAGGGCATGGTCAACGCCGTGCTCTACTCCAGCATCTTCGGCTGGATCATGCTGTGCGCCTTCGTCATCATGATCCCGAACATGGACGACGCCGCCAAGCAGGGCTGGAACGTCTTCTTCTGGGCGATGGACGCCCAGGTGAACCCGACGCTGAAGAACATCCTCTACGTCGCGATCTTCGTCTCGCAATTCCTATGCGGCCTTGCGACCGTCACCTCCGTCTCGCGCATGATCTTCGCCTTCGCGCGCGACGGCGGCCTGCCGCGCAGCCTCGGCACGGTGAGCCACGCCCATCGCTCGCCCGTCGCGGCGATCTGGACCGGCTCCATCCTGTCGGTGCTGTTCGTGTGGTTCACCTCGGCGATCACCATTGCCGGCACGCCGGCCTACTCCATCGTCGTGTCCTGCACGGTCATCTTCCTGTTCCTGTCCTTTGCGCTGCCGATCGCGCTCGGGATCTTCGCCTACGGCACGGCGAAGTGGCCGGCACCCGGTCCGTGGAACCTGGGCGAGGGCACCTTCAAGCTCGTCGCCTGGCTCTCGCTTGTGGCGATGGTGGTGATCTTCATCGCCGGCATCCAGCCGCCGAACGACTGGGCGCTCGAGATCACCATCGGCTTCATCGTGCTGGCGGTGATCGTGTGGTTCGCAATCGAGAGCCGCCGCTTCCAGGGTCCGCCAATCGGCGACATGATCGCCAAGCGCCAGACCGAGATCGCCAAGGCCGAGGCGGCCGTCGGCGAGACCGGCGCCTGATCTCCACGGCACCTTCAGGCGCGGGCGGTCTTCGCCCGCGCCGTTTCCTTTCCGAGCACGGACGAGACCATGGAACAGAGACCCGCCATCACCAGCCCCGCCGAGGCGATCGCCTACGTGCGCGAGCGCGGCCTTCCCTATGTTCGGGTCGGCGTGTTCGACATCGACGGCATCTTCCGCGGCAAGTACATGAGCCGCGGCAAGTTCGAGAGCGCGATGGAGAAGGGCTTCGGCTTCTGCGACGTCGTCGTGGGGTGGGATTCCAACGACCAACTCTATGACAACGTCCAGGTGACCGGCTGGCACACGGCCTATCCCGACGCCGCCGTCCGCCTCCTGCCGGAGACGATGCGGCTCATTCCCTTCGAGGAAGACCTTCCCCTCTTCCTCGGCGAGTTCGCCGAGCAGTATGAGGGCGTCTGCCCCCGCGGCACGCTGCGCCGCGTGCTGAACAAGGCGGCCGACATGGGCTACGCGGTGAGTGCCGCGGCCGAGTTTGAGTTCTTTCTCTTCGAGGAGACGCCCCATTCGGTGCGCGAGAAGCGCTACCGCGACATGCGCAACATCACGCCGGGCTTCTACGGCTACTCGATGCTGCGGAGTTCCGTCCACGCGGATTTCTACCGCGACCTGCTGGAACTCGGGCTGCGCATGGACTTCGAGATCGAGGGCCTGCACACGGAGACGGGTCCCGGCGTGCTGGAGGCGGCAATCGCGGTCGACGACGCCCTGAAGGCGGCGGACAAGGCGGCGCTGTTCAAGACCTACACCAAGATCCTGGCGCAGAAGCGCGGCTGGATGGCGACCTTCATGGCCAAGTGGTCGCGCGACTGGCCCGGACAGTCCGGCCACCTGCACTCCTCGCTGAGGAACGTGAAGACCGGCAAGTCCGCCTTCCACGACCCCAAGGGCGCGCACTCGATGTCCGACGAGATGCGCTGGTATGTCGGCGGCCAGCAGGCGCTGATGCCGGAACTGCTGGCCATGGTGGCCTGCACGGTCAATTCCTACACGCGCCTGATCCCGGGTTTCTGGGCGCCGACGGACGCGGCGTGGGGCGTCGAGAACCGCACGACGGCGCTGCGCGTGATCCCCGGCTCGGAGAAGTCGCAGCGGGTCGAGTACCGGATCGCGGCGGCCGACATCAACCCGTACCTCGCGCTCGCCGCCTGCATCGGCTCGGGCCTGTGGGGCATCGAGAACCGGATCGAGCCGGGCGAGCCGATCATGGGCAATGCCTATGAGGTGCAGCATCCGGCCGAACGGGCCCTGCCGCGCACGCTGTGGGAGGCCGCGCAGAAGTTGAAGGGCTCGAAAGCCGCCCGCTCCCTGTTCGGCGACGCCTTCGTCGACCACTATGCCTCCACCCGGGAATGGGAGGAGCGGGAGTTCCGCAAGGCGATCACTGACTGGGAGATGGAACGCTACTTCGAGATCATCTAGGCCTGTTCTGTCATCCCCGGCGGCCCGCGCAGCGGGGCGGGAAGGGGATCCAGATTTCCCGGTTTAAGCTTCGCGGCGGGCCGTTACGGATGGCCTGGATCCCCTTCTCGCGCCTTCGGCGCGCCGGGGATGACAAGGTAGAGTGAGGACATCATGCCCGACATCGTCTGCATCTCCCCCATCGATGGCCGCGAGGTGGCGCGGCGCGCCTCGGCCAGCCCGGAGCGCATCGATGCCGCGCTGGCTGCAGCGCGGCGGGCGCAGGCCGAGTGGGCCAAGGTGCCTTTGGCCGAGCGCAAGGCGAAGATGGAGGCGTTCCTCGCCGCGATGCTGGCGATGAACCAGGAGGTCGTGCCCGAGCTCGCACTGCAGATGGGCAGGCCGGTGCGCTTCGGCGGCGAGTTCAGGCCGTTCGAGGAGCGCGTGCGCGGCATGCTGGCGCTCGCCGACGAGGCGCTGGAGCCGGTCGTTCCAGAGCCGAAGGAGGGGTTGACGCGGTTCATCGAGCGCGCGCCGCTGGGCGTGGTCCTCGTCGTGGCGCCCTGGAACTACCCCTACCTCACCGCGGTCAACAGCATCGTTCCCGCGCTGGTGGCGGGCAATGCCGTGATCCTGAAGCATGCGGCGCAGACGATCCTCGTCGGCGAGCGCTTCGAGACGGCCATGCGGGCCGCCGACCTGCCGGAGGGGCTCTTCGCCAACCTCGTGCTGACGCATGACGACACGGCGCGCATCCTGTCCTCCGGCGCCGTGGACCATGCCAACTTCACGGGATCGGTCGCCGGCGGGCGTGCCATCGAACGCGCGGCGGCGGGCACGTTCACGTCGCTGGGCCTGGAACTCGGCGGCAAGGACCCGGCCTATGTGCGGGCGGACGCCAATTTCGAGCACGCGGTCGAGAATCTGGTGGACGGGGCCTTCTTCAATTCGGGCCAGTGCTGCTGTGGCATCGAGCGCATCTACGTGCATGAGAGCCTCTATGACCGCTTCGTCGAGGCAGCGGTGGCGCTGACGCGGACCTATGTCCTCGGCAGCCCGCTGGAGGAGGCGACGACGCTGGGCCCCATGGCGACCGTGAAGGGGGCAGGCGTCGTGCGCACGCAGATCGCCGCGGCCCTGGCGAAAGGCGCCAGAGCCCACATCGACACGAAGGCCTTTGCCGCAGACGACGGCAAGGGCACCTACGTCGCCCCGCAGATCCTGACCGGCGTGGATCACTCCATGTCCGTGATGGTCGAGGAGAATTTCGGCCCCGTCGTCGGCATCATGAAGGTGTCCGGCGACGAGGAGGCGGTGCGGCTGATGAACGACAGCCCCTACGGCCTCACCGCCGCGATCTGGACGTCGGACGAGGAGGCCGCGCTCCACCTGGGCCAGCAGATCGAGACCGGGACCGTCTTCATGAACCGCTGCGACTATCTGGATCCCGCGCTGGCCTGGACCGGCGTCAAGGACACCGGCCGGGGCGCCAGCCTGTCGGAGATCGGCTACGCCATGCTGACGCGGCCGAAGAGCTATCATCTCCGCCGCATCTGACGCGTGCGGACGAGCAAGACTTCAACTTCTGGTCGAGATTCCGGAACCCTGCCGATGTCCTTGAAAGCCAACTGGAACTACCCCACCGCGGTGCGCTTCGGCGCGGGCCGGATCGCCGAGCTCCCGGCGATCTGCCGAGAGGTGGGGATGGCTCGCCCGCTGCTGGTCACGGATCCCTTCCTCGCCACGCAGCCCATGACAGCCAAGGCCTTGGCCGCGCTCGCGGAAGCGGGGCTGGGCTCGGCGATGTTCCACGCCGTGAAGCCCAACCCGGTCGAGTCGAACGTGGCGGCGGGCCTCGAAGTGCTGCGCGCCGGCGGGCATGACGGGGTCATCGCCTTCGGTGGCGGCTCGGCGCTCGATGCCGGAAAGGTCATCGCCTTCATGGCCGGGCAGACGCGGCCGATGTGGGACTTCGAGGATATCGGCGACTGGTGGACGCGGGCCGACCCGAAGGGCATCGCCCCGGTGATCGCCGTGCCGACCACGGCCGGCACGGGCTCCGAGGTCGGTCGCGCGGGCGTCATCACCCAGGAGGCGTCACGCACCAAGAAGGTGATCTTCCATCCCGGCATGATGCCGAAGGTGACGATCTGCGATCCCGAACTCACCGTCGGCATGCCGCCGAAGATCACGGCCGGGACGGGCATGGACGCCTTCGCCCACTGCCTGGAGGCCTATTGCTCGCCCTTCTACCATCCGATGGGGGAGGGCATCGCCGTCGAGGGCATCCGGCTCGTGAAGGAGAATCTCGGTCGCGCCTATCGCGACGGCACCGACATCGAGGCGCGCGCCCACATGATGTCGGCGGCGGCCATGGGCGCCACGGCGTTCCAGAAGGGGCTCGGCGCCATACACGCGCTGTCCCATCCGGTGGGGGCACTCTACGACACGCATCACGGGCTCACGAATGCGGTGTTCATGCCCTATGTCCTGCAGTTCAACCGCCCGGCGATCGAGCCAAAGATCGAGCGCCTGTCGGCCTGGCTCGGACTGAAGCCGGGCTACCAGCCTTTCCTCGACTGGGTTCTGGCCCTGCGCGAGGAACTGGCGATCCCGCACACGCTCGCGGGGCTGGGCGTGGACGACGCCAAGTTCGACCTGATGTCGGACATGTCGCCGGAGGATCCGACGGCGGGGGGCAACCCGGTGCCCCTCGACAAGGCGGCCGCCATGAAGCTCTTCGAGCAGGCCCTCGCCGGCCGGCTCTGAGCCGGTCGCTCGGCCGCAAGCACGGCCCCCAGGAGTGACCAGCGGGCCCGCTGAAGGGTGACGCCCATGCAAGGGAAGGACCGCAGGGATGTCTGGACGGGTGGAGGCAATGGAGCTCGCGCGTTTCACGGTTGAAACGCTCGGCTACTGGTCTGGCCCGGTCCATCCGGAGCCGCTGGGCGGTGGCCTGACCAACCGGAATTTCGTGGTCACGGATCGCGGCCAGCGTTTCGTCGCGCGCGTCGGGAACGACATTCCCGTCCATCTCATCGTGCGCGAGCACGAGCGCGCCGCCGCCCGTGCCGCCCATGCCGCCGGCATCGGGCCGGAAGTCGTCTACACCGAGCCGGGCGCGCTGGTGATGCGCTATATCGAAGGCCGTCCGCTGGCGCCCGAGGACGTGCGCGACCCCGCGCGCCTTGGCGACATCCTCGGCCTCGTCAGGCGCTGCCATACGGAAGTCGGCGCGCAGTTCGTCGGGCCGGCGCTCGCCTTCTGGCCCTTTCACGTGGTGCGCAACTACATTCGCACCATCCAGGATGCCGGCGGCTACTGGGCGCAGGAGGCGGGCGGGATGCTCGGCCTCATCCAGCGGCTGGAGCGCGGCCTGGGCCAGGTCTCCATCGTCTTCGGCCATAACGACCTGCTCGCCGCCAACTTCATCGACGACGGCCAAAGGCTCTGGCTCATCGACTACGACTATGCCGGCTACAACAGCCCGCTCTTCGATCTCGCCAACCTCGCGTCGAACAGCGGCTTCGACGAAGAGGCGGAGCGACGCATGCTGGCGCTGTACCTCGGCGAACCTCCGGGCGACGCGGCCTGGCGGTCCTACTCGGCGATGCGCGCTACATCGTTGCTGCGCGAGACGCTGTGGAGCATGGTGTCGGAGCTCCATTCGTCGCTCGACTTCGACTACCGCTCCTACACGCTCGACTACCGGCAGCGCCTGGCGGATGCCGTCGCCCGGTTCGACTGGCTGGAGAGCCGGTCATGAGCCTTCCCGCACAGGCCGAGATCATTGTCGTCGGCGGCGGCATCATCGGCTGCTCGACCGCCTACCACCTGGCGAAGGCCGGCGCGAAGGACGTGCTCCTGCTGGAGCGCAAGAAGCTCACCTCCGGCACCAGCTTTCATGCTGCGGGTCTCGTCGGGCAGCTGCGGACGTCCGCCAGCATCACCAAGCTCCTGAAATACTCGGTCGAGCTCTACCGCACCCTGGAGCAGGAGACGGGCCAGGCCACTGGCTGGAAGATGAACGGCGGCCTGCGTCTCGCCTGCAATGCCGAGCGCATGGTCGAGATCCGGCGGCAGGCGACCACGGCGCACTCCTTCGGGTTGGAGATGCACCTGCTGAGCCCCTCGGAGGCGCGCGACCTCTGGCCACTGATGGATGTCTCCGACGTGGTCGGCGCCGCCTTCCTGCCCACCGATGGCCAAGCCAACCCGTCCGACATCACGCTCTCGCTCGCCAAGGGCGCCCGCATGCGGGGCGTGCGGATCGTCGAGGACACGTGCATCACCGGCATCCGCCTGAAGGATGGCGGGGTGACCGGGGTGGACGTGGGCGAGCATGTCATCGCCTGCGAGAAGGTGGTCATCTGTGCCGGCCAGTGGTCGCGCGAGATCGGGCGGATGGCGGGGGTGACGATCCCGGTGCAGTCCGTCGAGCACCAGTACATCGTGACCGAGCCCTGCGGGGCGCCGCGCGACCTGCCGACGCTGCGCGATCCCGACCGCCTCATCTACTACAAGGAGGAGGTGGGCGGCCTCGTGATGGGCGGCTACGAGCCGAACCCGATCCCCTGGGCCCTCGACGGCATCCCGGAGGACTTCCACTTCAGCCTGCTCGAGAACCGGCTCGATCACTTCGAGCAGATCATGGAGCAGGCGCTGGTGCGCACGCCGGTCCTGGAAAGCACCGGGATCAAGCAGTTCATCAACGGCCCGGAGGCCTTCACGCCGGACGGCGTGTTCATCCTCGGCGAGGCACCGGAAACGCGCGGCGTCTTTGTCGGCTGCGGCTTCAACGCCTTCGGCATCGCCTCGGCGGGCGGGGCAGGGTGGGCGCTGGCGCAGTGGGTCATCGACGGCGAGCAGCCGCTCGACCTGTGGGCCGTCGACATCAGGCGCTTCTCCGGCATCCACGCCGACGACGCCTATGTCCGCACCCGGACGCTGGAGGCCTACGGCAAACACTACGCCATGGCCTGGCCCTTCGACGAATACGAGAGCGCGCGGCCTTTGCTGAACTCGCCGCTCTATCCCATGCTGAAGGAGAACGGCGCCGTCTTCGGCCAAAAGCTTGGCTGGGAGCGGCCGAACTGGTTCGCGCCGGCGGGCGTCGAGAGACGGGACCACTACAGCTATGGCCGCCAGAACTGGTTCGCCCGGGTCGGCGAGGAGCATCGTGCCTGCCGCGAGCGGGCCGCGCTGTTCGACCAGACATCCTTTGCCAAGTTCGAGGTGTCCGGTCCCGGCGCGCAGGCTGCGCTCTCCTGGATCGCGGCCGGCGACGTGACCCGCCCCGCCGGGCGGCTCACCTACACGCAGATGCTGAACCACAAGGGCGGCATCGAGTGCGACCTCAGCGTCGCGCGCCTCGGCGAGGACCGGTACTTTCTCGTCACGGGCACGGGTTTTCGCACTCACGACCTCGCCTGGATCCGCGCCAACGTGCCCGACGGGCTCGACGTCACGGTGACCGACGTCACCGGGCAGTTCGCTTGCCTGGCGTTGATGGGGCCGGAAGCACGGGCCATCCTGCAGGCGATCACCGGGGATGACGTGTCCGCCGTGGCCTTCCCCTTCGGCCATGTGCGCGAGATGCGGGTGGCGGACGCACCGGCCCGGGTCCTCCGCATCACCTATGTCGGCGAACTCGGCTACGAGATCTACGTTCCCGTCGATGACGCACCCAGGGTCTACGCCGCGCTCAAGGCTGCCGGGGCGCGGCACGGCCTCGCCGACGCGGGCTACCGTGCCATCGACTCTCTGCGGCTGGAGAAGGGCTACCGGGCGTGGGGCGCCGATATCACGCCGGACAGCACGCCGCTGGAAGCCGGGCTCGCCTTCGCGGTGCGCAAGCCGGGGAAAGGCGACTTCCTCGGCCGAGCGGCCCTGGAGGAGCGGGCGGGCAAGCCGTTGCCAAGGCTGCTCGCCACCTTCAGCGCGTCACCCGATGTCGTGCTGCTCGGGCGCGAGACGATCTTCAGGGACGGCCAACAGGTCGGCTACCTTACCTCCGGCGGCTTCGGCTACACGGTGGGCCGCTCGATCGGGCTCGGCTATGCCGGCCGCCCCGAGGGCGTGGATGAGGCCTTCGTCCTCGGCGGCACCTACGAGCTGGAAGTCGCCTGCGAGCGCGTCCCGGCCGAAGTCTCGCTGCGTCCGCTGTACGACCCCGCCAATGAGAGGGTGAGAGGCTGAGGCTGAGCCGCTTCGGCCCCTCCCTGTCATCCCCGGCCGGAGCCGCGCAGCGGCGGAGGGGAAGGGGATCCAGGGGCGGCCGATCACGGGTGCTCGCCCTTGAAATTCGGGATCCCCTTCCCGCGCCTCCGGCGCGCCGGGGATCACAAAGGTGGGCCCTTAGCCCCGCCCGTGCGGCGTCTCGAGGTCGAGAGCGGGACCCACGGGCACGATGCCGGTCGGGTTGATGCTGCGGTGGCTCTCGTAATAGTGGCCCTTGATGTGCCGGAAATCGACTGTCTCGGCGATCCCGGGCCACTGGTAGAGCTCGCGCAGGTAGCCTGACAGCGCGGGATAGTCGGCGATCCGGCGGACGTTGCACTTGAAGTGGCCGACATAGACGGCGTCGAAGCGGATCAGCGTCGTGAAGAGGCGCCAGTCCGCCTCGGTCAGCGTCTTCCCGGCAAGGTAGCGCTGACCGGAGAGCCGCTCCTCCAGCCAGTCCAGCGTGGCAAAGAGCGGCGCGATCGCCTCCTCGTAGGCCTGCTGGGTGCGCGCGAAGCCGGCGCGGTAGACCCCGTTGTTCAGCGTCGCGTAGACGCGCTCGTTGACCGCGTCGATCTCCGGCCTGAGCGCCACGGGATAGAAGTCCCCCGGAGCCGCGCCCACACCGTTGAAGGCGGAGTTCAGCATGCGGATGATCTCGGAGGATTCGTTGCTGACGATGCGGCCGGTCTGCCGGTCAAACAGCACCGGCACCGTCACGCGGCCTGTGAAGCCGCTGTCGGCCCGCGCATAGACCTCGCTCAGCACCCTCGCCCCGAACACGGGATCTGCAATGACGCCCGGCCCGTCTTCAAAGGTCCAGCCGTCCTCCAGCATCCGCCAGTGCACGACCGAGACCGGAATGGCCTCCACGAGGCCTTTCAGCTGCCTGAAGATGAGTGCCCGGTGTGCCCAGGGGCAGGCAAGCGAAACGTACAGCACGTAGCGGCCCGGCTCGGCGGCGAAGCCTCCCTCGCCGGTGGGGCCCGGGGCACCATCGGCGGTCACCCAGTTGCGGAACGTGGTCGGCCTGCGCTCGAAGCGGCCGTCGCCCTGCGCCCAGACGCCGTCGTCGCGGTGCCAGACGCCGTCGATCATCATGCCCATGCGCTCACCTCCATGCGGGAGGATGTAGCAGTCTCCCGCCGCGTTCCAACGCGCAGCGCGGCAAGGGTGTCCGGGCGCGCCTGCAAGCGCGCCCGGCCTGGCCTCCTCAGAGGTCGAGCTTCCAGCGGGCCGGGACGTACTCGTAGCCCTCGCCGGCTTTCACGACGTAGCCCAGCGCCGGGAAGTCGAGATGCATGCCGGCGACGAGCACCTTGTCGGTCGAGACCTGGTCCAGAATCTTGCGCCGGCTGTCAGCCGCGAGGTTCTGGTCGGTGTCGAAGGCGATCGACCAGTCCGGCTTGGCGAACTGCAGCGACGGTGCGTGGACGATGTCGCCCCAGATCAGCAGCGTCTCGTTGCCGGAGGTGATGCGGTAGCCGGTATGCCCCACCGTGTGGCCGGGGAGGAAGACCGGCGTGATGCCGGTGACCAGCTCGACATCCTTGCTGAAGGGCTTGGTCGACTTGGAGTAGGTCTTGGCCACGCTGCTGGCCAGCTTGAAGAAGGGCTGTGCCTCGGCGGGAGCGCGGCTGGCGATGCCCTCGTCGGTCCAGAACTTCAGCTCATCGTCGCGCACGAGCACCTGCGCGTTCTTGTAGAGCGGTGCTCCCGACGCGTCGGTCATGCCGTTCACGTGGTCGGGGTGCATGTGCGTCCACAGGACGACGTCGATCGCGTCGGCGTCGAAGCCCGCCGCCTTCAGCCGTGCGGGTGCGTGGCCCAGCGACGGGCCCATGACGCTGCCGGTGCCGGAATCGATCAGCACGAGGGTGTCGCCGGTGTTGACGACGAACGCGTTGACGGAGGAGCGGATCTTTCCTGTCTTTTCGCGGAATGACTTGTCGAGCAGCTTGCCCGTCTCGTCCGGCGTGCTCTTGGGGAACATGCCGAGTTCGAGGTCGATATAGCCGTCGGAGATGGCGGTGACCTCGAATTCGCCCACCTTGAAGCGGTAGGCCGGGTTCACCGGCCCTGCGAGGGGAGCCTTGGCCAGGGCCGGCAGGGGGAGCACAGCGGCGCTGGCGGCGCCGGCGGCGAGCAGCGTGCGACGGTCGATGGACATGACGATGCGTACTCCGGTATCGGGAGGCCGGAAGACTACATCTCGATCGCGACATTTCCAGTGGGCACAACCCAACGTGAGCCAAGCCTTTTTGCGGTAGCTCAGCTCTCGGCAAAGGCGTCGTCGAAATACGTCTCCCCCTCAGGCCGGTCCGGGCCGAACGACAGCGTCTGGAAGTATTCGGCCGGCGGCCCCTGAAGCGTGATGGCGGGATCGGGGGAAAAGCCGAAGCGGCCATAGTAGCCGGGCTCGCCGAGAACGACGCAGCCCGCGGCGCCCTTTTCCTTCAGGCTCGCGAGGCCTTCGCGGACGAGCCGCGTGCCGATGCCCCGGTTCTGGCGGCGGGGTGCCACCGCCAGGGGCGCCAGGCCGTACCAGCCCTCGCTGGCGAGGCCGATGCGGACGGGGGAAAAAGCGATGTGGCCGATGACGACGCCGTCCTCCGCCGCCACGAGGGAGACGGCCAGTTTCCCGGCGGTCCTGAGGCGCTCGATGATCAGGTGCTCGGTCTGCGCACTGTGGGGGTGCCCGGCGAATGCGGCCAGAGTGACGGTCCGGATTGCGTCCTCGTCGCCGGGTCGCTCGGGTCGGATAATCAGATTCATGCGCTCCCTCGCGGTTCTCCCGCTCGCCCTTGTGCGATCACAAGTGAGGTGGAGCAGGCTAAGGTATGTCAAGAACGCGTCTGTCAACTGCCCAACGCACGGCAAACGTTCAAGTATATATATCAGCACAACTTGCTCGGCTCTGGCGAGCTGGGGTCCGTAATCCTTCTTAGGCGAGATTGTGTACAGTTTCAGCTTTCGGAAACGCAGTGGCACTACTGTCGCCTGCATGCCGGGCAGACCGGAACGGCGAAAGGGCCGCCATGAGCCCGACCGGAGCCGACATGCAAATGCCCCGCAACGAGAGAGAGCGCCTGCAGGCCGTGTCCGCCCAGGCCCATCTGCGCGGCGCCGGCGTCGCCGCCTTTGGCCATATCAGCCGCATCGCGCTGGAGCATTTCAGGACACCGATCTCCTTCGTGTCGGTGGTGGACCGCGACGAGCAATGGTTCCTGTCCTCGATCGGACTGCCGGTGGAGACGACGCTTCGGTCGGACGCCTTCTGCTCGCACACGATCCTCGGCGAGGACGTGATGGTGGTGGAGGACGCGCGGCTGGATGGCCGCTTCTCCCGGAACCCGATGGTCAACAACGCGCCCTTCATCCGCTTCTACGCCGGCGCCCCGCTCGACTTCGGCGGGGGCGTGCGGATCGGCGCCGTCTGCATCGCCGACACGGTGCCGCGCAGCCTCAACACGGGGCAGCGGATCGTGCTGCGGAACCTCGCCGAGATCGCCGTGTCGGAGATCAAGCTCAGGGCGCAGTTGCAGGCCGCCTGAGACCTTTCAGCCGGGCCGCAGCCCGGCACGCTCCAGCCGCACCAGCGCAATGTCCAGCGCCGACAGAAAGGCGGAGCGGTCCTTCGCCGAAAAGGGACGGGGCCCTCCGGTCACCTGTCCCTCCGAGCGCAGCTGGTCCATCAGGTTGCGCGTGGCGAGCGCCATGCCGATCGACTGCACGTCGAAGGCGCGCCCGTTGGGGGCGATGACGTCGGCCCTGGCCTTGATGCAGCGCGAGGCCAGCGGGATGTCCGCCGTCACCACCACGGCGCCGCGCCCGGCCCTTTCCGCGATCCAGTCGTCCGCGGCATCGGGCCCGGCGGCCACGACGACCCGCTCGACCATGGGATCGCGCGGAATCTGCATCCAGCTGTTGGAGACGACGTAAACCTTCACCTTGCGGCGGAAGGCGACGCGGTAGATCTCGTCCTTCACCGGGCAGGCGTCGGCATCGATATAGATGGCGATGGTGCCCGGCGGCGGTGCTTCGGGGGCGCTCATGCCAGCGTCCTGTCCTCGGTCCCGGCGCTGCCAGAAGCCGGTCTGCCACTGTCCTCCTGCACGATCACCTCCGCCCGCGCCAGCCGGCCCATGAGGCGCCGCCTTCGCTCGATGGGCAGCCAGTCATAGAGGAAGATCTCGGCCGGCCGCCAGATCGCCACCCAGCCGACGATCACGAGGCCTTCCTGCAGGACCTTGCCGAACGATCCGCTGAGAAGGCCTTCGGCCATCTGCCACGACAGGAACAGGCACGCCGCGAGGATGCAGAGCCCGATGAAAAGCGCGATCCGCCCGTCGCGGAACAGCTGGCGCCGCAGGCTGGCCTCACGCAGCTCGCGGCCGCTGAAGTAGCGTCGGACCACCGTGGGAAGGTCCGCGGCGAGGGCCGTGGCGCATTCGGCGCGAGGGAGGTGGACCGCGATGACCAGCGGCACGTCGCGCGGCAGCTCCGCCGCGGACTCGGCGATGTACTCTTCGGCCTCGGCGTCCAGGTCCTGCTCGCGGAAGGGCGACGGGTCGAGCGTGTTGAAGATCTGGCCGACCGTGCGCAGGCGCAGGTCGATCCGCGCGGCTGTCGTCATGTGGCCCCCGGTTCCCCTCGTGCACTGTGGTAGCGCCGCGACGACCAATTGTCAGGATGCGTGCCTCCTCATCAGCCGCACCCGCGCCGGAGCTCCGCAAGGAACGCCCCGGCACCGGGACTGAAACCGGGCCGGGGCGAGCTTCAATGAACCAGTCGGCCCGGTGGGCTCCTTGACCGGGCCTGCGCCCACCGGAGCGGTTGGAGCCGTAATCTCCGGGCGGACGGAGGGATGATGGGGGAGGTGCTGGCGATGCGCGTTGAGATGGCGCAAGGGTGGGCGGACCCTCGATGGCCCCGCCGCGATCGCTGCGCTGTCCGTTCGTTTTCTTCGTTCGCCGTCAGCGACCCGCGCGTGAGAAGGCCGGCAGGCCATGGACCTGCCTGGGCGCTCCAAAGACTTGGTGCTGTTTTCCAGACGGGCTTCGGCTTCCATCTCTACGCAGCTCTGCAGAGCGAGCAGGAGCCGTTGCCCGATGTCTTGGCGACCTGAAGCAGAAAGGATGCTCGAACACCACTCCACCCGCGCCTCGGCAGAATTTTGATATCGGACAAATACGCAACCATGACACTTACTGCTTCATGAGTGCTGTCGGAATAAAAAGCATCATCACCCAAAAAGCAGTAAAATAAGCATTTGATTAACTTCGTTGACTTGGCGACACTGCAGCCGCGGTCCAGCACTCCACCTCCGAGCTGCTACCTCTGAGCGAGTGGCAGAACCGCGTCGAACAGGGGGAAACCATGCATCGCATCAATGCCAGGCCGCTTACCGCAGCTTTTGCGGTAGGGCTTTTCGCCTTCGGCATCAGTTCTGCAGCTCAGGCGCAGACGCAGGGCAAGCCGAACATCCTCTTCATCGTGTCGGACGACACCGGCTACGGCGACCTCGGTCCCTACGGGGGAGGAGAGGGGCGGGGCATGCCGACGCCCAACATCGACAGACTGGCCGAAGACGGCATGACGTTTTTCTCGTTCTACGCCCAGCCGAGCTGCACGCCGGGCCGCGCCGCAATGCAGACGGGCCGCATTCCCAACCGCAGCGGGATGACCACGGTGGCCTTCCAGGGCCAGGGCGGCGGCCTTCCGGCCGCCGAGTGGACGCTCGGTTCCGTCCTGAAGACGGGTGGCTACAAGACCTACTTCACCGGCAAGTGGCACCTCGGCGAGGCGGACTACGCGCTGCCCAACGCCCAGGGCTACGACGTGATGAAGTATGCCGGGCTCTACCACCTCAACGCCTACACCTATGCTGACCCGACCTGGTTCCCCGACATGGATCCCGAGCTGCGGGCGATGTTCCAGCAGGTCACCAAGGGCGCGCTGTCGGCAAATGCCGGCGAGAAGGCGGTCGAGGAGTTCAAGATCAACGGGCAGTACGTCAATACGCCCGTCGTGGACGGCAAGGAGGGCGTGGTCGGCATTCCCTTCTTCGACAGCTATGTCGAGAAAGCCGCGGTCGAGTTCCTGGACGATGCAGCGAAGAACCCGGGCACGCCCTTCTACATCAACGTCAACTTCATGAAGGTGCACCAGCCGAGCATGCCGGCGCCCGAATTCGAGCACAAGTCGATGTCGAAGTCGAAGTTTGCGGACAGCATCGTCGAGCTCGATGCCCGCATCGGCCACATCATGGACAAGCTGCGCGCCACGGGCTTGGACAAGAACACCCTCGTCTTCTACACGACGGATAACGGCGCCTGGCAGGACGTCTACCCGGATGCCGGCTACACACCGTTCCGCGGCACCAAGGGCACTGTGCGCGAGGGCGGCAACCGCGTCCCCGCCATCGCCGTCTGGCCCGGCAAGATCAAGCCGCAATCCAAGAACCACGACATCGTCGGCGGCCTGGACCTGATGGCGACGTTCGCCAGCGCGGCCGGAATAAAGCTGCCCGAAAAGGACCGCGAGGGCCAGCCGATCATCTTCGACAGCTACGACATGAGCCCCATCCTGCTCGGCACGGGCAAGTCCGCCCGCAAGAACTGGTTCTACTTCACGGAGAACGAACTCACTCCCGGCGCTGCACGCGTCGGCAACTACAAGGCCGTCTTCAACCTGCGCGGCGACAACGGCGTAGCGACAGGCGGGCTCGCGGTCGACAGCAACCTCGGATGGAAGGGTCCGGACAAGTATGTCGCGACGGTCCCGCAGGTGTTCGATCTCTGGCAGGATCCGCAGGAGCGCTACGACATATTCATGAACAACTACACCGAGCACACCTGGACGCTGGTTTCGATCAGCGCGGCGATCAAGGACCTCATGAAGACTTACGTCCAGTACCCGCCGCGCAAGTTGCAAAGCGAGTCTTATTCCGGACCGTTGACCATCACTCAGTATCAGCGCTTCCAGTACGTCCGCGAACAGCTCGGCAAGGAGGGGATCAGCATCCCCCTGCCGACAGGCAACTGACGACGTCGAAGGCTCCCGGTCTCGGCCGGGAGCCTTTTCCGCACTCGAACGAGATCTGAGAAGGCGGGCCGAGTGCTGCCTCAGGGCTCCGAGCGGAGCGATATGCGCTTCGGAAACCGGCCTAACCACATGAAAAGAGTGGTGGGCCCGGCAGGACTTGAACCTGCAACCAGACCGTTATGAGCGGCCGGCTCTAACCATTGAGCTACGGGCCCGGAGGCGGAAATCCGTTACGGTGTTTCGGGCCGCCGGTCCAGTCCCGCGCGGTGGCAGGGAGGCGGGCGTTCACGCGCCGCGGGCGAGGGCGGCGGCGATGGCGTCCCACTCGGCGTCGAGCGGGCCGGTCTCCAGGGGGCGGGCGGCGCGGCGATACCAGTAGGCGGCGTTGGGGAGGTCGCCTTCCACGCGATGCAGGTGGGCGTGCACCCAGGCCGCGTCGCGGCCCTCGTCGTCCTGCACCAGCGCGTGCGCCTTGTCCCACTCGCCCTTGCCTGCCCACCACAGCGCGGCGAGGGCGGGAGCGAGACCGTCGGGCGGGGTGTCGGACGAGAGCGTGGCGCGCAGGGGCGTGGTCACCGGGGAGGCTCAGCGGCCGCAGAGTTCGCAGGGTTCGCCGCGCTCGGGGCGCACGATGCGAACGACGCGGGAGGCCGTGCCGAAGACGATGTCGGCGACGATGTCGAGGACGGTTTCGACGATGATCATGGCAGTTCTCCCTCGGTCCGGCGGGCCCGTTGCATCGGGCCCTGCCATGCTGGCCATTTGGGGGCGGATGGCAGTCCCGCGCGGTGCGTGCCCGCACATGGCGCCTTCAGGGTTAGCGCCGGCTGAACGGACAGGGTTAGCGGGAGGTGAACGGCGGCTCGCCGGGCTCGCCGCACCTTGCCGCGCCGCGCGGGCGCAGCTAGATAGTCGGCACGTTTTCCGATCTCGCGCGCACAGAGAAGGGCGGCCATGGCCTCCTACCAGTATGTCTATCACATGCAGGGCCTCACCAAGTCCTATCCGGGCGGGAAGAAGGTCCTCGACAACGTCCATCTCTCCTTCTACCCGACGGCCAAGATCGGCGTGCTCGGCGTCAACGGCTCCGGTAAGTCGACCCTGCTGCGCATCATGGCGGGGATCGACAAGGAGTTTTCGGGCGATGGCTGGGTCGCCGAGGGAGCCCGCGTCGGCTATCTCGAGCAGGAGCCGCGTCTCGACGAGTCCAAGACCGTCCGCGAGAACGTGATGGAGGGCGTTGCGTCGCAGCAGGCCGTGCTCGACCGCTACAACGAACTCGCCATGAACTATTCGGACGAGACGGCGGACGAGATGATGGCGTTGCAGGACGAGATCGAGGCCAAGGGCCTGTGGGATCTCGACAGCAAGGTCGACCAGGCGATGGACGCCCTGCGCTGCCCGCCGGACGACTCCGACGTGAGCAAGCTTTCAGGCGGCGAACGCCGCCGCGTCGCCCTGTGCCGGCTGCTGCTGAGCCAGCCCGAGCTGCTGCTGCTCGACGAGCCCACCAACCATCTCGACGCCGAGTCGATCGCCTGGCTGGAAGGGCACCTGCGCAACTATCCCGGCGCGATCCTGATCGTCACCCATGACCGCTACTTCCTCGACAACGTCACGGGCTGGATTCTCGAGCTCGACCGCGGCCGCGGCATCCCCTACGAGGGCAACTACTCCTCCTGGCTGGAGCAGAAGCAGAAGCGCCTGCAGCAGGAAGGCCGCGAGGAAGAGGCGCGCCAGCGGTCGCTGGAGCGCGAGCGCGAGTGGATCTCGGCGTCGCCCAAGGCGCGCCAGGCCAAGTCGAAGGCCCGCATCCAGCGCTATGAGGATCTCGTCGCCAAGCAGTCCGACAAGGCACCGCAGACCGCGCAGATCGTCATCCCGGTGGCCGAGCGGCTCGGCAACAACGTCATCGACTTCGATCACTTGTCGAAGGGTTTTGCCGACAAGCTGCTAATCGACGACCTGTCCTTCAAGCTGCCGCCGGGCGGCATCGTCGGCATCATCGGGCCGAACGGCGCGGGCAAGACCACGCTGTTCCGCATGATCACGGGGGCGGAGAAGCCGGACGGCGGCTCCATCACCATCGGCGAGAGCGTCAACCTCGGCTATGTCGACCAGTCACGCGATGCGCTGGATGCCGGCAAGACCGTCTGGGAGGAGATCTCCGGCGGCAACGACATCATCTACCTCGGCAAGCGCGAGGTGAACTCGCGCGCCTATTGCGCGGCGTTCAACTTCAAGGGCGGCGACCAGCAGAAGAAGGTCGGCATGCTCTCGGGCGGCGAGCGCAACCGCGTCCACCTTGCCAAGATGCTGAAGAGCGGCGCCAACCTCCTGCTGCTCGACGAGCCGACCAACGACCTCGACGTCGACACGCTGCGCGCGCTGGAAGAGGCGCTGGAGGATTTCGCCGGCTGCGCCGTGGTCATCAGCCATGATCGCTTCTTCCTCGACCGCATCGCCACGCACATCCTCGCCTTCGAGGGCGAAAGCCATGTCGAATGGTTCGAGGGCAACTTCCAGGACTATGAGGAAGACAAGAAGCGGCGGCTGGGCCTCGACAGCACCATCCCGCACCGGATCAAGTACAAGAAGCTGACGCGCTGAGGGAGGTCGCTTTCTCCGGCGAGCGGAGTTTCTCCCGCTGTCTCGCGAAAGGCCCCGGCTGCAACCGGGGCCTTTTTCATGCGGCCGCGCGTGGCCTTGGCTTGCTGGTCTTGACGGTGGCGCGCCCTGGGCGCCTTGCCTGAGGCTGGCTGATTTTCAGTTCCACATTCATGTTGAGGCGCGTGAGAAAGCTGACGAGACGGTCGAGCGAAAAGCCGCGCAGCTTGCCCCGGAGCAGGTTCGACACGTCGGGTTGCGCGAGCCCCAATTGATCGGCGGCTGCCTTCTGTGTCATCCCCTTCGCGCGGATCGCGTCGCCGATGACCATCGCAACCTCGGCCTTCAACCGCATTTCCGCGGCGTTGTCGAAGCCGACGTCGTCGAAGACATTGCCGCTGCCGGGCACGAAATCCGGTGCCGCTTGATCCATGCCGGGAACTCCTCTGTCTGCCGATCTTCGAAGGCTCACTGCTGTTTCTTTCCCGTCTGCCGCGCGGCTTGATCATGCGCGACGGCTGCCTTGAGGCGAGCCTCAATGAGGTCGATTTCGGACCGGGGTGTCTTCACTCCTGTTTTCGACTTCTTCTTGAAGGCGTGCAGGACATAAACGGCGGTCGAGAGCTTGGCGGTGTAGACCGCCCGGTAGGTTCCTCTGTCATAGTTCTCCACGACTTCCATCACGCCTCCGCCCCTGAAGCCCTTCATGGCCTTGGCATCGGGATGGGTGGGTCCCGACGACGCCATCGCAATTGCGTAGGCGAATGTTTCCCGCACCTCAGGCGGCATGGATCTCAAGTCCTTCAGGGCGGACGCGATCCAGACGACCGGCTTCGCGTTCGGTGGAAGCATGCCCGCAATCCGAAGAACAACATAGCAATTCAAATATGAAAAGCTTAGGGTATCTACTATCATCCTGCAATGTTCGAGGTGACAGGACTGGCGCCGTATGGACCCGCATCGCCGGCGCTCCGACCGTCATGCTGGACGCCCCATCGTCGCGCGCCTATGTCAGGCTTCACGCAAGAGGAGCCCCAACCGTGAGCGCATCTTCCGGCCTGTCAGCCCTCCATGCGGGGCGCGCCCAAGTCGAAACCGCGGAGGAGGCGGTCGACCGCCTCACGGAGCTGTACGAGCAGGCGTCCTCCTCGCTGCACGATGCCGTCGAGCGCTTCTTCCGCGAGGGCACGCCGCCGACGCCGGAGCAGCGTGCCGGCTTCCGCTATCCCGAGCTGGCGCTGACCTATTGGCCCGAGGGCGTGCCGGCGACCAACCGGCGCGCCTTCGCCAAGTTTCCCGCGCCGGGCGTCTACACGACCACGATCACCCAGCCGGCGGCGTTCCGGGCCTACCTGCTGGAGCAGCTGCGCCCGCTGGTCTCAGAGTTCGGGGCGCGCATCGAGGTCGGCCTCGGGCGGCAGGAGATCCCGTACCCCTACGTCTTCGAGCGCGGCGACGAGCTCGGGCGCGGCAATGTCACGGCGGCCGAACTCGCGGTGCACTTTCCCACCCCGCTCCTGGCCGTCGTCGGCGACGAGATCGCTGACGGTACATTCGAGCTCTCGGAGGGTGAGCCGCGGCCGCTGGCGCTCTTCGACGCGCCGCGCGTCGACTATTCGCTTCGGCGGCTCGTCCACTACACGGGCACCGACTGGCGGTCCGTGCAGCCGTGGATCCTGCTGACCAACTACCACCGCTATGTCGACCAGTTCATCCGCTGGGGCTTGGAGCAGGTTCGCCGTCCCGGCGCGCGGGAGAAGCTCGTCCTGCCCGGGGGCGTGTCCATCTCCGCCGACACACCGCAGGCGGAGGCGGACGCGATGGTGGCCGCCGCGCCGTGGCATCGCTTCCAGATGCCGGCCTACCACCTCGTCGCGCCGGAGCGGCAGGGCGTGACGCTGGTCAATATCGGCGTCGGCCCGTCCAACGCCAAGAACATCACCGACCACCTCGCCGTGCTGCGCCCGCATGCCTGGCTCATGGTCGGGCATTGCGGTGGCCTGCGGCAGTCGCAACAGATCGGCGACTACGTGCTCGCCCACGCCTATCTGCGGCAGGATCGCATCCTCGACAGCCTCATTCCCACCGACATGCCGATCCCGGCTCTGGCCGAGGTGCAGCTGGCGCTGCAGGAGGCGGCGGCGCGTGTCACGGGCGACAGGGGAGAGGCGCTGAAGCGGCGGCTTCGGACGGGCACCGTCGTCACCAATGACGACCGCAACTGGGAGCTGCGCTGGAGCCAGGAGCGCCGCCGCATCAACCTGTCGCGCGCCATCGCCGTCGACATGGAGAGCGGCACGCTCGCAGCACAGGGCTTCCGGCTGCGGGTGCCCTACGGCACGCTGCTCTGCGTCTCCGACAAGCCCCTGCACGGCGAGATCAAGCTGCCCGGCGCCGCCAACGCCTTCTACGAGCGGGCCGTCGGCGAGCATCTCGCCATCGGCATCGCGGCGCTGGAGATCCTGCGCGGCGATCGCGAAAACCTGCACTCGAGGAAGCTCAGAAGCTTCGACGAGCCGCCGTTCCGGTAGGCGTCACACCCTCACCCTTACCCTCTCCCACACGGGAGAGGGGGACTTTGACGTACTCGTTCGTTCTGCGACGGCGAAGCCTGGCTCCGCCTTTTTTGCTACAGGCTCGACGTGGAAGTCTCCCTCTCCCGTGTGGGAGAGGGATGCAGGGTGAGGGTTTCGCGCGTGCCCGGGATCGCGAGCCCGCCAAAATTGTTGACGCGGCTTGACAGCCCCGTCCCGATTGGCAACCCACGTTGCCAGTCAATCCCCTGGACTCCGCCATGCCCGTCACCGTCACCATCGAAGAGCTCGTCGCCTCCTTCCCCGCCTTCGAGGCGGCCGTCGTCGTGGCGGAGGGGCTGTCGATCCCGCAGGAGCGGCCGGCGGAGCTCGACGCGTTGATCGCGGAGCGGGAGGCGGCATGCCGGGCCCGGTGGGGCGGGACGGATCTGTCGGCCACCCCCGGGATCGCGGCGTGGCGCAGCGCCTACAAGGGCTTCGGGATCAAGAAGACGAGCTACCGCTGCTCGGTCGAGCGGCTGGTGAAAAACGTGCTGGCGGACCGCACGCTGCCGCGCATCAACGGCTTCGTGGACGCCTACAACGCCGTGTCGCTCGCACATGTGCTGTGCGTCGGCGCGGACGACGTCGACAAGACGCAGGGGCCCTACGCCTTCCGCTTCTCGCGGCCGGACGACACCTTCGTCGACATGGCGGCGCAGGAAGGAGAGGACCCGCACGATCCCCCGAAGCCCGGCGAGGTGGTCTATGCCGACACACGCCACGTGCTGTGCAGGCGCTGGAACTGGCGGCAGGACGCCCGCAGCATCATCACGCCGGAGACGAGGCGGGCCATCGTGACCCTGCAGGCGAACGGTGAGGGGAGCGCGGCTGCCGCGGCCGACGACCTCGTCGGGTTGCTCTCGCGCTTCACCGGTGCGACCTGCCGGGTGGCGATCGTCAATGCCGGGCGGCCGACGGTCGAGGTATGAGCGTCTCGCGGACTGATCGGATCCATCAGTTCTCGGAATTGGCGGGGCTTTCCCGCCACGGCTAGGGTGCCGTCCCGCTCACCGCGAGTTTTCCCCGCCATGCCGCGCCAGACACTCGGCCTCCTGCTGGGCTTCGTCGGCGTGCTCATCTTCGGCGCCACGCTGCCGATGACGCGCATCGCCGTCGCCCATCTCGACCCGTGGTTCGTCACCACGGGCCGCGCCGTCGTGGCGGGAGCAGCGGCGCTGGTCCTTCTGGTGGTGCTGCGCCGGCCCGTACCGCCGCCCTTCGTGCTGGTGAAGCTGGCCGCCGCGGCCGCGCTGCTCGTCTTCGGCTTTCCCGGCTTCTCGGCCTTCGCCATGCGCAGCGTTCCGGCCGCGCATGGCGGCGTCGTGCTGGGCATCCTGCCGCTCGCCACCGCAGTCATCGGCGCGGTGTTCACGCGCGACAGGCCGCCGTCGGCCTTCTGGCTCTGGGCGGTCGCGGGGGCGGCGATCGTCGTCGTATTCTCGCTGCGGCAAGGCGGCGGACATGTCGAGCCGGGGGACCTGCTGCTGATCGGCGCCATCGCGAGCGCTGCGACGGGCTACGTCATCTCCGCCCAGCTCACGCGTACGATGCCGGGCTGGGAGGTGATCTCGTGGGCGGTCGTGCTGGCACTGCCGGCCACCATCCCCGTGACATGGCTGCACGCGCCGCCCCTGCCGGCCGAGGTGCCGTGGCAGGCCTGGGGGGCGTTTCTCTATCTCGGGTTGATGAGCCAATACATCGGCTTCTTCGCCTGGAATGCGGGGCTGGCACTCGGCGGAGTGGCGCGGGTGTCGCAGGTTCAGCTGCTGCAGACCTTCGTCACCCTGTCGCTGGCCTCCCTGCTGGCCGGAGAGCCACTGGAGCCGCTGACATGGCTGGCCGCGCTGGCGGTGGTGGCGACGGTGCTGCTCGGCCGAAAGGCCGGCGCAAGGCGCTGATCGAAAATTCCGGACAATTCGACGGAAGCGGGTGATCCAGGCGACACCTTCTGGCCGTTGCGCGACACTTTGCTGTTGCGATGAATTGGATACGCATATAAACATATCTTTATGTGAAGTTCGACCGAGCCAAAGGTTTGCATGTCCCCGTCAGGATCCGAGAAGACGCTCCCGCTCGACGATCTCGTCGTCGCACTTCGGGCTGCCGGGGAGGACACGAGGCTGCGGGTCCTGGCCCTGCTCGCCGAGGGCGAGTTGAACGTCTCGGACCTCACCGAGATCCTCGGCCAGTCTCAGCCCCGCATCTCCAGGCACCTGAAGCTGATGGCGGAGGGTGGCCTGATCGTGCGCCACCGGGAGGGCGCCTGGGCCTTCTTCCGCATCGCCGAGCGCACCCCGGCGGGCATGCTGGCACGGAGCCTCGTCGCAGGCCTCGATCCCGCCGATCCCGTCCTGCGTGCCGACCGGGCCCGGCTCGACGCGGTTCGGGCCCAGCGGGCCGAGGCGGCAACCGCCTATTTCGACCGCCACGCCGGCGACTGGGACCGTATCCGCTCCCTGCACGTCCCCGACGAGGCCGTCGAGGCGGCCATCACGGCGCTGGCCGGGCCGGGCCGGCTGCGCGCCGTGCTCGACCTCGGCACCGGCACCGGGCGGATGCTCTCACTCCTCGCGCCGGTGGCGACACGTCTCGTCGGCGTCGATGCCAACCACGCGATGCTCGCCGTCGCCCGAGCCAATCTGGAGAAGGCGGGCCTGCGCCGGGCCGAACTCCGGCAGGGCGACATGTACGCGCTTCCGGTGGAGCGCAACGCCTTCGACCTCGTGGTCGTGCACCAGGTGCTGCACTTCCTCGACGATCCAGCCCGGGCCATCCGCGAGGCGGCGGCGGCGCTGGCCCCCGGCGGCCGGCTGCTGGTCGTCGACTTCGCGCCGCACGACCTCGAATTTCTGCGGGCCGAGCATGCGCACCGGCGGCTCGGTTTCGAAGCCGGCCAGATCGACGGCTGGATGGAGGAGGCCGGGCTCGAGCCGGTGACCCATCGCCTTCTCGCCCCCGGCGCCAGTGCGTCGCCTCAGCTCACCGTTTCGTTCTGGCTCGGGCGCGACCGCCGCGCCGCCGAGCGCGACACCCCCAAGGAGGTCGCCTGATGTCGCTCTCTCCCATCCGCGTCAGCCGCCGCTCCGGCCCGAAGCCGCTCAAGGTGTCGTTCGAGTTCTTTCCGCCCAAGACGGACGAGGCGGAAGCGGCCCTTTGGGAGTCGATCGAGCGCCTCGCGCCCCTGCACCCGGCCTTCGTCTCGGTCACCTACGGTGCCGGCGGCTCGACCCGGGAGCGCACGCAGCAGACCGTGGCGCGCCTCGTCCGGGAGACGGGGCTCGATCCCGCCGCGCACCTGACCTGCGTGGGCGCGAGCCGGGCCGAGATCGGCGATGTCGTCAGGGGCTATGCCGAAGCCGGAGTACGTCACATCGTGGCGCTGCGCGGGGACCCGCCCGGCGGCGTGGGCGAGACCTATGTTCCGCATCCCGAGGGATACCGCACCACCGCAGATCTGGTGAAGGGGATCAGGGAACTTGGCGACTTCGAGATCTCCGTGTCGGCCTATCCCGAGCGGCATCCGGAGAGCCCGTCCTTCGAGCACGATCTCGACGTGCTGCAGGCGAAGGTCGATGCCGGCGCAACCCGCGCCATCACGCAGTTCTTCTTCGATAACGAGGTCTATTTCCGCTACCTCGACAGGGTCCGGTCGCACGGCATCGACATCCCGATCGTGCCCGGCATCGTCCCCGTCCAGAATTTCCGGCAGACCGCCAGTTTCGCGCGGCGGTGCGGAGCGAGCATTCCGCAATGGCTGGCGGACCGGTTCGAGAGCCTCGACGACGATCCCGCCACGCGCCGCCTCATCGCGGCGGCGGTCGCGGCCGAGCAGGTGATCGACCTGCTCGACCGCGGTGTCCGCGAGTTTCACTTCTACACGATGAACCGCGCGGACCTCGTCTATGCCATCTGCCATCTGCTCGGGCTCAGGCCCGAGCCGCTGCAGAAGGCCGCCTGATCACGCGCCTCAGGCACGGCCGGAGTTGCGCGCCTGGCGGAAGCGCTCGTAGACGTCGCGGTCGCCGCTGCGCTCGGCCGCCAGGAACGCCCTGAAGGCCTCGGCCTCGTCGACGATGCGCTGCCGCTCCGCCTCGGTGCGCGACCACTTCTCGCGGATCTCTGCGTCGAAGGCCGCATTGCCGGTTTGAGGCGGCTCGGCGCTCGCCGCGAACGGGTTGACGGTCCGGGCCTGCTGGCCCCCGAAGCCGTTGGCCACCGTGTCGAACAGGCCCTGCAGCCGAGCGAAGCCGGTCTGCAGCAGAACGCCGAGGTCCTGCGGGTTGGGCTGCCTGTCGTTCCACAGTTTCCAGGCCAGCACGATGAGACCGACGGGCCAGTAGATGGCGAAGGCGATGAGCAGCACCACGATATCGAGGGGCTTCCACCGCCAGCCATAGCCGTTGGTCGGGATTTGAGACGAGGGGGACACTTCGGCCTCCAGAGGAAAGTTGCGTGAATTGACCACGCGCTGGCGGCGAAATGGGGGCGGCCGCCCCCCTCCACAAGATCCGGCACCGATGTGGCGCGCCGGGTGGATACGTCGTCTTTGCGAGGAGCGAAGCGACGAAGCAACCCAGGAAGGTGTCGAAAAAGGCCTGGGTTGCTTCGCTCAGCTTGCAATGAGCGGGTGTTGCTCTCAGGTGCCCGTGGCCACGGCAGGGCGGCTCGCCAGAAGGTCGCGGAGCGTCGTCACGGTCGAGACGTCGGCGATGCCGTCCACCGTCTCCGGCCGGAAGTGCCGCTGAAAGGCACGCACCACCGCTTCGGTCTGTTCGTCGAAGACGCCGGTGACGTCGAGCCCGTACCCATAGAGCCCGAGGAGCGCCTGCAGCGCGCGGATCGGCTGCCCCTCGTCGCCGCGGGCGAAGCGAGGGCCCTCGGCGATGGGCGCCGGAGGCACCCAGTGGCCGACGCCGGCTGCGGCCAGCCTGTCCCAGGGAAACTTCTCGCCGGGATCGGCCTTGCGTCGCGGCGCGGTATCGGAATGGGCCAGCACGCGTGCCGGAAGAACGGGATGGCGCGCTGCGATGTCACGGCACAGGGCGATCACGGCCTCGATCTGGACGTCGGGGAAGGGCGGGTAGCCGCCGTCATGGCCGGGATTGACGATCTCGATGCCGATTGAGGCGGAGTTGATGTCTTTTTCGCCCTGCCAGGAGCCGGCGCCGGCGTGCCAGGCGCGCGCCGCCTCCGGCACGAGCTGAAAGACGCGGCCATCCTCCATCACGACATAGTGGCAGGACACGTTCGAGAGCGGGTTGCACAGCCACTGGATGGCCCCCGCCGCGTCCGGCATGCCGGTGTAGTGCAGGAGGATCATGTCCGGCCGGCGCGGCGGCTTGCGCTCGCCCAAATTGGGGGAGGGCACGACCTTCACGGCAAGGGGCGAATCGGGTTGCACGGGCCGGTCCGTCAGCGCAGGCCGCGTTCGGCGGCGATGCGGTCCCACGCGGCGTTGATCGCGGCCAGCCGCGACGTGGCGATGGCGATCGCCTCGGGCGGCAGGCCCAGCGCGATCTGCCGGTCGGGGTGGTACTCGGCCACGAGCTCCCGCCAGCAGCGGCGGAGCTCCGCGTCATCCATGCCGCGGTCGGCGCCGAGCACGAGGTAGGGATCGTCGGCCAGCCGCACATGGCGTGCCTCGATCCGCGCATAGTCCCGCCCGTCGAAGCCGAGAAGATTGCCGACGTCGCGCAGATAGGCCAGCTCGGCCTCGTGCACGGCCCCGTCGGCCTTGGCGATGTGGAAGAGACCGTCGAGCACGTCCTCCAGGATGCCGGGCTCGTCGCGGAAGTGCTCGGCGAGCTGGCTCGCATAGGTCTCGAAACCCGCCGATGTCTCCTTGGCCAGCGCGAACAGGCGCTCGATGCGCGCTGCGTCCGGGCCCTCGACGGTGACGACCTGCCGGAACGCCCGCATCTCGTCGCGGGTCACGACGCCGTCGGCCTTGGCCATCTTGGCGGCCAGCGCGACGAGGCCGGTGGTGAACACGAGCTGTTTGTCGGCGGCGAACAGCCCGCTCGCCCTGTCCGCGACGTAGGACGCGACGGCGCTGACGAGCGCTCCCAGCGGTCCGCCGATGGCGGCCCAGCCGGTGGAGCCGAGCTTGCTCCAGATCGTCATGCAGAGTTCGTCACGATGGTGGGCTCCCGCACTGGATGCCGCGGCCGCAGGGGCCCTCTCTGGTTCGTCCGTGCGGAATGAGGAGCCATCGGGCCCCCGGGGTCAACCCCGCCGGCGGATCGAGCCGCCGGCGGAGGGGCGCGCCACGCGCACCGTTGTCGGAATGGGATGCGCTGCTCAGTACACCACGCACTTCCGGTAGCCGTAGCGGTCGTAGTAGCAGCGGCGCGGTGTCGTCGCGTTGCCGATGACGCCGCCGGCCACTGCGCCGATGGCGCCGCCGGCCAGAGCCGCCCCGGCGGTGCCGCCCGTGGCTGCGCCGATCACGGCGCCAGCCGCGCCGCCGAGGGCCGCGCCCGTCACCGTGCGCTGCTGCTCCTGCTGGCCGCACGCCGTCACCGACAGGGCCACGATGCCCATGGCCAACCACTTCTTCATTGCGATACCTCCCGGTCGATGTCGCAGACAGGCGCATCAATGCGCACTTTTGCCACTCTAGCGAGCGCCGCCGCTCCCGCCAACTGGCAGTTGTGGGTACCCCCGCGCGTATTTGATGAATAGTTAGGTGTTTCTTTCGATGACAAGTTTTCTCAAGAAACGCGTATTCGTCCCAAAGAAGAACGAATCAGATGGTTACTGATCCCTATAGCGAAGCTAGACGCGACCAAATCAGGGAACTTCTGCGTTCGCCACATCTTGGCCTTAATTCAAGGTAGTTTCGCCTGATCACACGCCGGAGGCCACGGCATCGCGCTACTGCAAACGGATAGGGTTCCGTACGAAAGGAGAGGCCTTTGAACACGAAGGCGTACCCCAAAGTCGCGACATGCGGCTTTCTCCTCGCCGCCGGGCTCGCTTCTGCCTCCGTTGCAACCGCCGGTGAGTCTCCCCGATTCGCGTCGAGTGCCGAGATCAGGCAGCTGATCGCCGAGGTTGCGGACGAGGCGGGCATCCCCGCCGAACTCGCAGACGCCGTCGTGCGCATCGAGAGCCGCTACGATCCCCGGGCCCGCTCCCGCGCTCATTTCGGGCTGATGCAGATCAGCCTGCCGACCGCGAGATCGCTCGGTTATGCCGGCGCGGCTGACGGTCTCCTCGACGCCAGGACGAACCTGACCTTCGGCCTGCGTTATCTCGCCAAGGCCTATGAACTGGCTGGCGGGGACACGTGCGGCACCGTGCTGCGCTACCAGGCGGGCCATCGCGCCACGTCCATGACCAAGGCTGCCCAGACCTACTGCACACGGGTGCAGGAGGTCACGCTCGCTTCGGCGCTCTACTGAGCCCCGTTTTTCCAGGAAGTCCGGCGGCCGAAGCCGCCCGCCCTTAGCGTGGAGTATCCCGCATGAAGACCTTCGCCGTCGCGACCTGCGTCACTGTCTGCGGCTTCGCCATGACCCCCGCCGCTTGGGCGGCCGCCAACATGGACATCATCGCCACCGCCAGCCCGGCCGCCTTCTCCCGGCCAGCCGCAAAGGATGCCGGCGAGATCAAGACCGCCAGCCTGTCCACGGCTGACGACGCCTCGGCCGGCGAGGCCACCACGCGCAAGGGCATCCGCAAGGCCCGCAACGGCGCCCTCGGCTACGAGGTGCACAAGCGCTCGCGGGTCGCCGACCTCATCGCCAGGCACGCCGCCGAAGCGGGCGTGCCGGTGCAGCTCGCCGATGCCATCATCCGCATCGAGAGCCGCTACAATCCCGGTGCCCGCAACGGCGGTGCCGTCGGTCTCATGCAGATCAAGCCGCAGACCGCGCGCGGCCTCGGCTATGCCGGCGGCGCCTCGGGCCTGATGAACCCCGACACCAACCTGCGCTACGGCATGCGCTACCTCGCCGCCGCCTACAAGCTGTCGGGCGGGGACACCTGCGCCACCGTGATGCGCTACCAGAGCGGGCACTACGCCAAGCGCATCAACGCGGCCAACCGCGCCTACTGCGCAAAGGCCCGCACCATCATGGCCAGCGGCAACTGACATCGTCTCTCCCCGGTCCGGCTTGACCGGGCCGCGCAACACCCATAGGTCACCCCTGCCAGTCGGCCGGACGGCCGCGGGATCGGGCTTGCCCTGTCTCGAGGAAAGTCCGGGCTCCACGGAAACACGGTGCCGGATAACGTCCGGCGGAGGCGACTCCAGGGACAGTGCCACAGAAAGCAAACCGCCCGGCGTGCGCTCGCGCACGTCCGGGTAAGGGTGAAAGGGTGCGGTAAGAGCGCACCGCGCGACCGGCAACGGGAGCGGCAGGGTAAACCCCACCGGGAGCAAAACCGAATAGGGGCGACGGCGGCGGGCAACCGCCGCGGGGGCGTTTCCGCCCCTTGTCGCCCGGGTTGGTTGCTCGAGGCGGCCGGCAACGGCCGTCCCAGAGGAATGGCCGTCACGTGCGGGGCAACCCGCGCCATACAGAACCTGGCTTACAGGCCGACTGGCGATTTTACTTTAATTCCTGCCCGGCGCCCCTCTGCATCGTGCCGAAAAGAGCGCGGAACCCTCCCCCGTTCACGGGGGAGGGCAGGGAGGGGGGGGGGAGAACCGCCACCGGGCAGAACAGGGCGAACAGCCCTCCTCTGTCGGCTTAGCCGACATCTCCCCCGCCTGGCGGGGGAGAATTTGCGCAGCCCCGGCCCGCGCGTCTCCGGACGCACTCCTTCCCGCCCCGCAAAAGGGCGGGTCTGAAGACCCGCGCTCCGGGACACGGATTGACAAACGGAAAAAATTCCTATATTTCTCCATCACCCTGCCTGGTCGGGACGTCTGCAGCGTCGGCGGTCGTGGGCGGGGGTGGCGGCCCGAGGCGGCCGGGGTGACGCCCGGCGGCTGGAGGCGCGGACCGTCCGGCCCTAAGGAGGATCTCCAGGGGGCTGAAACCCCCCCGGGGACCGGGCGAGCCGTTCTCACGCCACGCGCGGAACGGCGGAGCCCGGCGGCTCCGTGGTCTCCTTCCCCGCATCTCCCCGCCTTCGCCGCGGGGCGAACCGGCCCGCCGTTCCGCGCCCCGGCACGATGGCGCCCTCCGCCCGCATTGCGGCGCGGAGGCGCGGGTGCGCGGGTGCAAGCTGCCTGGCCGGCGGTGACAACCGGTCCCGCCTGGTCATCCCGGGCGCGCTGCAGCTCCGGCCGGGATGACGGGGGCCGGAGGCAGGAAACAGGTCCTGCGCGCGCATGACCGAGACACCATGTATGCTGCGGTGGAGGTCAGGCCATGAGCGAGACGATCGGCCGGGCGAGGCCCGCGCACCAGACTGTACCGGAGGAGCCGAGGCTTCCGGCTCCCCCCGAGCTCGTCCGGGAGCCCGGGCGGCTGGCCTTTCTCTACGGCCTCGCCACCGATCCGCTGGCGTTGTGGACCCGCGAGCACTTCGACGAGCTCGCGCTCGCCAAGAAGGGCGTGCTCGGCGACACCGTGACGTTCAGCGACCCCGCCGCCATCAAACACGTGCTGGTCGACAACTGGCAGAACTACCGCAAGGACCGCATCCAGCAGAACATCCTGCGCCCCCTGCTGGGCGACAGCGTGCTCAACGCGGAGGGCGAGTCCTGGAAGCGGCAGCGGCGCATCATGGCGCCGCTCTTCACGCCGCGCCGCATCGAGGCTTTCGCCGCGCCCATGCGGGCGGTGGCCGAGGAGGTTGTGGACGAATGGGCCGGCCAGGCCGCCCGAGGGACTGCCGTCGTTCGGGTGGACCACGACATGGCCCATCTGGCGCTGGGCGTGCTGTCGCGGACGATCTTCTCGGGCGCGGGACCCGAGCCGAAGGCGGTGACCGACGCCGTGGGGCGCTACCTCCTCACGGCGGGGCGTGTGGACCCGCTGGATGTCCTGGGTGCGCCTTCCTTCATCCCCCGCATCGGGCGGTTGCGCTCGCGGCCGGCCATGCGCGAACTGCTCGGCCTCGTGAACGGCATGGTGGCGGAGGGGCGCAAGGCGGCCGCGTCACAACCTGGAGTCGCATCAGACGCTTCGGCCGATCTCCTCACGGCGCTCCTGAAGGCGCGTGACCCCGAGACCGGGGAGGGGCTGGATGACGAGAGCATCCGCGTCAACGTCCTCACCATCCTCGCCGCCGGCCACGAGACCACCGCCAACGCGCTCACCTGGACCCTGCTGATGCTCGCGCTCCATCCCGGCATCCGGGCGGATTGCGAGGCGGAGGCGGACGCCGCCGGTCCGGAGGCAGGCGAGGATGAGTTGCCGCTGGTGCGCGCCGTGATCGAGGAAAGCATGCGGCTTTATCCGCCGGCCTCGGTCATCACGCGCGCCGCTGTCGACACGGACAGGGCAGGGGGTGTGGATATCCCGGCCGGCGCATTGGTGATCATGTCGCCTTGGCTGGTGCACCGCCACCGGGCGCTGTGGAGCGAGCCCGGCCGGTTCCGGCCCGAGCGCTTCCTGCCCGAGAACCGCGGTGCCATCCCGCGCTTCGCCTATTTGCCCTTCGGCGCTGGTCCGCGCGTGTGCATCGGCGCGGCCTTCGCCATGCAGGAAGCGGTGATCGCGCTCGCTGCCATCCTGCGCCGCGTCCGCCTCGACCTCCCGCCGGGGGCGAAGCCGCCCATGCCCACCCAGAGGATCACCCTGCGCCCGAAAGGCGGGATGCGGATGGTGGTGCGGGCGCGGTAGGGGCGGTCGGCCCGGACCGCGCGTCTCCTGACGCGCAGTCTTGCGGAACGGCCATGCGGGTCTGAAGACCCGCGCTCCGTGGACCGCGCGTCTCAGACGCGCAGTCTTGCGGAACGGCCATGCGGGTCTGAAGACCCGCGCTCCGTGGACTGCGCGTCTTCAGACGCGCCGTGAGGCGCTGGCCAGTGGGTCTGGAGACCCGCGCTCCACGCGCAACCTCCTGTCAACGCTTCCTTAACGTTAACCATGTGTTGTGGAACGGATGCTCCTGCGGGCCTCCCGCGAGGGCTCGCGCACCCGTCCCGTTCCATTGACGACCATATAGTCCCATGGTATCCCAAATCATCCCGTACCTAAGGCGTTGCGGATCTGCCGTTCGGGGAGAGGTCACGGTCTCTCCCGGTGCGCAGCCGTGCCGTCGAGTGGGCGGGGTGCGTGAAGCCGGTGCGTGTTCCGCCGGCCGTGCGGCACAGGGACCGGATGGATCGCTTCGTTTCCAGCTTCACCAACAGGTTGGATGCGAAGGGGCGCGTCTCGATCCCGGCTCCCTACCGGGGCGTGCTGGCGAGGGATGGTTTCGAGGGGCTCTACGTGCATCCGTCGCTGGAAGCATCGGCGCTGGATGCCGGAGGCAACGGGCTCCTCGCCGAGATCGACGGGCTCATCGCGGGCCTGACGCCGTTCTCGGACGAGAGGGATACCTTCTCGACCGCTCTCTACGGCATTTCGGAGGTGCTGAAGGTGGACCCGGAGGGCCGCGTCGGCTTGACGGAGACCCTGAAGGGCCACGCGGGGATCACGGACGCGGTCACGTTCGTGGGCCTTGGACACAAATTCCAGATCTGGGAGCCCGAAGCCTTCAAACGTCATCTCGACGAGGCCAAATCGAAGGTCAGGGAACTCAGGAAGGGGCTCGGCGCGATCGCGCGCCAGGCTCCCGACCCCGGAGCACGGGAACGATGACGGGTCGCGGCGAAGGGAACTCCGACGCCGCTGGCGGACCGGCCCGTCACGTTCCCGTGCTGGTCCGGGAGGTCATCGACGCGCTCGATCCCCGTCCCGGCGGCTCCTATTGCGACGGCACCTTCGGCGCCGGCGGCTATACCGGCGCCATCCTCGACGCCGCCCCCGACACCCGCGTCGTCGCGCTCGACCGCGATCCCACCGCCATCATGGGCGGCTATGGGATGGTCGAGGCCATGGCCGGCCGGCTGACGCTGGTGCAGAGCCGCTTCGGCGAGCTCGACGAGGTGGCGCGGGCCCACGGCTTCACGCCGCTCGACGGCGTCGTGCTCGACATCGGCGTGTCGTCCATGCAGCTCGACGATGCCGAGCGCGGCTTCTCCTTCCGGCAGGACGGCCCGCTCGACATGCGCATGGAGAACGCCGGCGAGAGCGCGGCCGACCTCGTCAACACGCTGACGGAGAGCGCGCTGGCCGACGTGATCTACGAATATGGCGAGGAGCGCCGCTCGCGCGCCGTGGCGCGGGCCATCGTGGCCGCACGGCGCGATGAGCCGATAACCACCACCAAGCGGCTCGCCGACATCGTCGGCTCCGTCGTGCGCTCCGCCCCCGGCGACATCCACCCGGCGACCCGCACCTTCCAGGCGCTGCGCATCGCGGTGAATGACGAACTGGGAGAACTCGAGGCCGCGCTCACCGCCGCCGAGCGGGCGCTCGCCACCGGCGGGCGGCTCGTCGTCGTCACCTTCCACTCGCTGGAGGACCGCATCGTCAAGCGCTTCCTCACCGAACGGTCCGGCCGCGAGGCAGCCCCCTCCCGCCACGCACCGGCCACGGCCGGGCTGGCGCCGACCTTCCAGCTCCTCGGGCGCAAGCCCGTGGTAGCGGGCGAGGAGGAGTTGCGTGCCAATCCGCGCGCCCGTTCCGCCAAGCTCAGGGCCGCGATCCGCACCGACGCGCCGGCCCGCCGGCCGGGCGGGAGGCGCTGACATGCGCAAAGTCCTGCATTCCGTCGCGATCGTCGCCCTCGTCGGGTCCGCCCTTTACGCGTACCGGACGAAGTACGACACGATCTATCTCTCCGAGCAGGTGGCGAAGCTGAAGACCCGCATCGGCCGCGAGCGCGAAGCCATCGCGGTGCTGCGGGCCGAGTGGCAGTTCGTCTCGCGCCCGGACCGCATCCAGGCCCTCGCCGACCGCAATCTCGACCTGCAGCCGGCGGCCGTCACCCAGATCGTGCGCTGGCAGGACGTGCCGGTCCGCCCGGCCCCCGTGGATTCCATCGGCCAGAAGCTGGAAGCGCTCGGCCTGGCGGAGCCCACGAACACCCCGTCCCGAGCTCCGTCCGGCGGCTCGAGTACGCCGACCAGCAGCAAGAAGCCCTGAGGGCCGCCCGATGCGCGATCCGGTTTCCCCAGACGATCACGGACATCTCGGCGGCTACGTCCCCTCGGGCGAGGTGGGCGACGATGCTCCGGCCGTTTCCCCCGGGCGCCGTGTCGTCCGGACGTGGCGCTGGGTGTCAGACCTGTTCCGCATGCGGCTCGACAAGAGCGGCCAGCGCGTCTTCATGGTCGCCGCGGGCTTTGCGTGCATCTACCTCGTGATCGGGGCGAGGCTCGTTCAGCTCGGGCTCCGGCCGGATCCGCCGACGGCCTACCGGCGGGCGGCCGCTGAGGTGTCGGGCGCGCGGCCCGACATCGTCGACCGCAACGGCACGATCCTGGCCGCCGACGTGAAGACGGTGTCGGTCTTCGCCGAGCCGCGCCGCATCGTCGACAAGGACGAGGCGGTCGAGCTGCTGACGGCGGTGCTTCCCGGCGTCGACGCACGCGAATTGCGCGAGAAGCTCAACACAAAGCGCGGCTTCGTGTGGGTCAAGCGCGAGATCACGCCCAAGCAGCAGCAGGAGGTGTACCGCCTCGGCCTGCCCGGCGTCGGGTTCATGCCCGAGAACAAGCGGGTCTATCCCAACGGCAGCGCGCTTTCCCACGTGCTGGGCTTCACCAACCTGGACAACCAGGGCATCGCCGGGATCGAGAAGTATATCGACGGCCAGGGCCTCGCGGCCCTCAACATGGCCGGGTTCACCACCGACTCGGCCGACCTGAAGCCGGTCCAGCTCTCCATCGACCTCAACGTCCAGCACGCCCTGCGCGACGAGCTCGTGAAGGGCCTGGAGCACTACAAGGCGCGCGCGGCGGCGGGACTGATCCTCGACGTCAATTCGGGAGAGGTGATCGCGCTCTCCTCGCTGCCGGACTACGACCCCAACAACCCCGTCGACGCGCTGGATCCGAACCGCATCAACCGGCTCGCGGTGGGCGTTTACGAGATGGGCTCCACCTTCAAGGCGCTCACCACGGCGATGGCGCTCGACTCCGGCAAGGTGAGCATCAATTCGAGCTTCGATACGCGTGGCGTGCTGCGTTTCGGCCGCTTCACCATCAATGACTACCACGCCACCAACCGCATCCTCACCGTCCCCGAGATCTTCATCCACTCGTCCAACATCGGGTCCGCGCGCATGGCGCTGGCGGTCGGCGTGGACGGGCACAAGGCCTTCCTCAAGAAGATGGGCCAGCTCGACCGTCTGCGCACCGAGTTGCCCGAGAACGCCGAGCCGATCGTCCCCTCGAAGTGGGGCGAGCTGAACACCATCACCATCGCATTCGGGCATGGAGTGGCCGTCGCGCCGCTGCAAGCATCCGCCGCCGTGGCCGCCCTGGTGAACGGGGGCAACTGGATCACGCCCACCTTCCTGAAGCGCAGTCCAGACGACGCCGCCGCGCTCGCCCATCGCGTCATCAAGCCGGAAACGAGCGAGGCGCTGCGCTACGTCATGCGCCTCAATGCCGAGAAGGGTTCCGCCGGCAAGGCGGCGGTCCCCGGCTATTTCATCGGCGGCAAGACGGGCACGGCGGAGAAGGTGATCGGCGGCCAGTACTCGAAGAACCGGCTGTTCACGACGTTCATGGCGATCGCCCCTGCGGACAAGCCGAAATACCTGTTCGTGACGCTCTATGACGAGCCGCAACCCCTTCCCGAGACGTTCGGCTTCGCCACGGCGGCGTGGAACGCGGGCGCCACCACGGGCAAGATCGTCGAGCGCGTCGCGCCCCTGCTCGGCCTGCCGCCGCGCTTCGAACCGCCACAATTGCCCTTCCCTGTGATGACCAAACTGGGCGCATGGGGCACGAAATGAAGCTGGCCGATCTGTTCCCGAACCTTGCCGGGAGCCCGGAGGGCGAAACCCCGGTGGCCGGCCTCACCGCCGACAGCAGGGCGGTGGAGCCGGGCTACGTCTTCTTTGCCGTCGCGGGCGCCAAGGCAGATGGGCTCGGATTCGCCGGCGCCGCCGTTCAGGCGGGCGCCTCGGTCGTGGTTGGCGAGGCGGACCGTCCCGCCGTGCTGCCGGCCGAAACGCTTTATCTCAAGGTGGACGATGCCCGCCGCGCGCTGGCGCTCGCCGCCGCGGCTGCCTTTCCGCGGCAGCCCGGGACGATCGTCGCCGTCACCGGGACCAGCGGCAAGACCTCGGTCGCGGAGTTCTCGCGCCAGATCTTCGCCGGTTGCGGGCGGGCTGCCGCGAGCCTCGGCACGATCGGCGTCGTCACCCCGGCCGGAGCCGTCTACGGCTCGCTGACGACGCCCGATCCGGTGACCCTGCATCGGACGCTCGACCATCTGGCGGGGGAAGGGGTCACGCACCTCGCCATGGAGGCGTCCTCGCACGGGCTCGACCAGCGGCGCCTCGACGGCGTCCGCCTGACCTGCGCCGGCTTTACCAATCTCGGCCGCGACCACCTCGACTATCATCCCAACATGGAAGCGTATCTCGCGGCGAAGTTGCGGCTTTTCGATACGCTCCTGCCCGATGGCGGCACCGCCGTCATCAACGCCGACGGGGAGTATTCGCCCGCCGTGATCGAGGCTGCCCAGGCTCGCGGCCTGCGGGTCGCCACGGTAGGCCGCAAGGGAAAGCACCTGCGCCTGGCTTCGCTGATCCGCGACGGCTTCGGCCAGGTGATGATCGTCGAGGCCGGTGGCCGCAGGATCGACGTGCACCTGCCGCTGGCAGGCGACTTCCAGGCTGCCAACGTGCTGGTCGCTGCGGGCCTCGCCATCGCCGCCGGCGAGGACATGTCGCGCGTCCTCGCCTCGACATCGCGGCTGGCCGGCGTGAAGGGGCGGCTGGAGCGCGTCGCCGAGGTGAATGGTGCGCTCGTCGTCGTCGACTACTCGCACAAGCCCGACGCGCTCGCCCATGTGCTGGACTCGCTGCGCCCCTACGCCAGCGGCAGGCTCGTCTGCCTGTTCGGCTGCGGCGGTGACCGCGACAAGGGCAAGCGCCCGCTGATGGGCGCGATTGCGGCCGAGAAGGCCGACCTCGTCATCGTGACCGACGACAACCCGCGCTCCGAGCCGCCCTCGTCGATCCGCGCCGCGATCCTCGCCGCCGCGCCGGGTGCAGTCGAGATCGCCGACCGGGGCAAGGCCATCCGCACCGCGGTGCATGCCCTGCAGCCGGGGGACGTGCTGCTGGTCGCCGGCAAGGGCCATGAGACTGGCCAGATCGTCGGGGACCGCGTGCTACCCTTCTCGGATCACGAGGCGGTCGCCGCCGCCGTCGCGGAGCTTCAGGCATGAGCCCGCCGCTGTGGACGCCGGAGGCGATGCAGGCCGCCACGGGCGGGCGCTGGGTGGGCTCGCCCGGTCCCGCGACCGGCGTCTCCATCGACACCCGCACCCTGAAGCCCGGTGACCTCTTCGTCGCCCTGCATGTCGCCCGCGACGGGCATGACTTCGTCGCAGCCGCACATGCGGCAGGCGCCGCCGCCGCGCTGGTGGCGGAAGACCGCGCCGGATCGCTGGAGGGGCAGGGGCCGCTGCTCGTCGTCAGGGACACGCTGGAAGGCATGACGGCGCTGGGCCTCGCGGCCCGCGACCGTACCCAGGCCAGGACCATTGGCGTCACCGGCTCGGTGGGCAAGACGGGGACCAAGGAAGCCCTGAAGACAGTGCTGACCCCGCAGGGCGCCACGCACGCCTCCGTCGCGTCCTACAACAACCATTGGGGCGTGCCCCTGACACTCGCGCGCATGCCGGCCGAGACGCGTTTCGGCGTCTTCGAGATGGGCATGAACCATGCCGGCGAGATCGCGCCGTTGTCGGCCATGGTCCGGCCGCACGCCGCCCTGATCACCACGGTGGCGCCGGTGCACCTCGAGAACCTCGGATCCATCGAGGCCATCGCCGACGAGAAGGCTGCGATCTATTCGGGGTTGCGGGATGGCGGGGTCGCCATCGTCACCCGCGACAATGACCAATACGAGCGCATGCGCCGCCACGCGGAAACCTCGCCCGCCGGGCGGATCGTCACCTTCGGCGAAACGGCCGGAAGCGACGTGCGCCTCGTCGAGGTGGCGCTCGACGCGGCTGGCTCCGACGTCGTGGCTGAAGTCTTCGGCCGTCGCGTCCGCTACAGGATCGGAAGCCCCGGTCGCCACATCGCGCTGAACAGCCTCGGCGTCCTTGCCGGCGTCGAGGCGCTCGGTGGCGACGTGGATGCCGCTGCGGCTGCGATGGCCGACGTCCGGCCTCCCGCGGGGCGCGGCGAGGCGATCCGCCTGGCCATCGCCGGCGGGTCCGTCAGCCTCTACGACGAGAGCTACAACGCCAATCCGGCCTCGATGCGTGCCGCGCTCGACATCCTCGGCCGGACCGGCCCCGGCCCCGGCGGCCGGCGCATCGCCGTGCTCGGCGACATGCTGGAGCTCGGCGAAGAGGGCCCGGCCATGCATGCCGGGCTGGCCGAGGTGGTGGCGGCGAATGGCGTCGACCTCGTCTTCACTGCCGGGCCCTTGATGCAGTATCTGTGGCGCGCGCTGCCGGCAGCCCGCCGGGGTGCGCATTCTCCCCAGGCGGCGGGACTCGAGGATGCGGTCATCGCGGCCCTGCGCCCAGGGGACGTGTTGACCGTGAAGGGGTCCAACGGCAGCCGCACGCATGCCATCGTCGCGGCGCTCAAGGACCGGCTCGGTCCTGCGCCCCATTCCGCCGATTGAGGGCCGCAGGTCGTCCATGCTCCACTGGCTCGCCGAATTCTCCTCGACGTTCAGCTTTCTCAACGTCTTTCGCTACATCACCTTCCGCACAGGCGGCGCGGCCGCGACGGCACTGTTCTTCGTCTTCTTCTTCGGTCCGCGCATCATTGCCAGCCTGCGGCTGAAGCAGGGCAAGGGCCAGCCGATCCGCACCGACGGGCCGCAGTCGCACCTGCTGACCAAGAAGGGCACGCCCACCATGGGCGGGCTGATGATCCTGTCGGGGTTCATCGTCTCGACCCTGATCTGGGCCAATCTCGGCAATGCCTATGTGTGGGTGGTGCTGTTCGTCACCGTCGGCTTCGCCGCCGTCGGTTTCTACGACGACTATCTGAAGGTGACGAAGCAGACCCATGCCGGCTTCGGCGGGCGGGCGCGGCTGCTGGTCGAGGCTCTCATCGCCGTGGTCGCCTGCTACGCCCTGTCCAGGATCGGCGTGGGCAAGCTGGCGACCTCCGTGTCGCTGCCCTTCTTCAAGGACGTGCTGATCGACCTCGGGATCTTCTTCGCCGTGTTCGGCGCGCTCGTCATCGTGGCGGCCGGGAACGCCGTGAACCTGACGGATGGGCTGGATGGCCTCGCCATCGTGCCCGTGATGATCGCCGCCGCGACCTTCGGATTCATCGCCTACCTGTCGGGCAACGCCATCTTCGCCAACTACCTGCAGATCCACTTCGTACCCGGCACGGGCGAACTCGCGGTTCTCTGCGGGGCGATGCTGGGAGCTGGTCTCGGATTCCTCTGGTTCAACGCTCCGCCTGCCCAGATCTTCATGGGGGACACCGGTTCGCTGGCGCTCGGCGGCATGCTGGGCTCGATTGCCGTCGCCACAAAGCACGAGATCGTGCTGGCCATCGTCGGCGGGCTCTTCGTGCTGGAAGCGCTGTCGGTGATCATCCAGGTCGCCTCGTTCAAGCTGACGGGCAAGCGCGTCTTCCGCATGGCGCCGATCCACCACCATTTCGAGCAGCTGGGCTGGTCGGAGTCGCAGGTCGTGGTGCGGTTCTGGATCATCGCCGTCGTGCTGGCGCTGGTCGGCCTCTCCACCCTCAAGCTCAGGTGAGGCGCGCATGACGCCGGTCACCTGCTTCTCAGGCCGGGAGGTCGCACTGTTCGGGCTCGGCGGATCCGGGCAAGCGACTGCCATGGCCCTGGCCGAGGGAGGAGCGCAGGTCGCGGCGTGGGACGACAGCGAAGTCTCCCGCGACAAGGCGCGCGGCGCCGGCATCCCCATCGTCGACCTCGCCCGCGCCGACTGGAGCCGCTTCGCGGCGCTGGTCCTGTCGCCTGGCGTGCCGCTCACCCATCCGGCCCCGCACTGGACGGCGGTGAGGGCCCAGGCGGCAGGCATCGAGATCGTTGGCGACGTCGAGCTTTTCCGCCGCGAGCGTCGGATCCGGGCACCGGGGTCGCCCTTCGTCGCCATCACCGGAACCAACGGAAAGTCGACCACGACGGCGCTGACCGCCCACCTGATGCGTGCCAGCGGACGCGACACCCAGATGGGCGGCAACATCGGCACGGCCGTCCTTCTGCTCGAGCCCCCGGCTCCCGGGCGGGTCCACGTCGTCGAATGCTCGTCCTTCCAGATCGATCTCGCGCCGGGGATCGACCCCTCGGTCGGCATCCTGCTCAACGTGACGCCCGACCATCTCGACCGCCACGGGACGATGGACAACTACGCCGCGGTCAAGGAGCGCTTGGTCGCGGGCGCCGACGTTCCAGTGGTTGGGGTCGACGACCCCTGGTGTCAGGCTATCCATCGCAGGCTTGCGGAAGCGCGCAAGCCCGTCATCGCCGTCTCGGTCGAGCGCCCGCTCGCCGACGGCTTCTTCCGCGACGGGTCCGCCGTGGTGCGAGCAAAGGACGGCCGCGAGACCGGGCGGTTCGACCTCGCCGGAATTGGATCGCTGCGCGGTGCACACAACGCCCAGAACGCGGCGTGCGCCATCGCGGCTGCGTCCGCGCTCGGCCTCTCGGATGAGGAGATCCGGGTCGCGCTGGCGAGCTACCCGGGCCTCGCGCACCGCATGGAGCAGGTGGCGCGGGAAGGGCGGGTGCTCTTCGTCAATGACAGCAAGGCGACCAATGCGGACGCGGCCGAGAAGGCGCTGCTGGCCTTTCCCGGCGGCATCCACTGGATACTCGGCGGCATCGCGAAGGAGGGTGGCATCACCCCCCTGGAGCCGCTCTTCGGCAGGGTCGAGCACGCCTACCTCATCGGGCAGGCATCGCAGGCCTTCGCCGCCGCGCTGGAAGGCCGGGTTCCCTACACGCTGTGCGAGACGCTTCCCGCGGCGGTAGATGCGGCGGCAGCCGGGGCGGCGCGGTCGTCCGCCGGCGAGCCGGTGGTGCTGCTGTCGCCCGCCTGCGCGTCCTTCGACCACTACCCGAACTTCGAGGTGCGCGGGACGCATTTTCGCGACCTCGTCCTCGCCCGGCCAGGCGCCGGGCCCCTTGCCGCCACCGCTTCCGGAAAGGCCTGAGCCATGGTCTCTCGCGTCGAACGCACGCCCTTCGCCGACTGGTGGTGGACCGTGGACCGCGTGCTCCTGGCCGCGCTCGCCGTGCTGATGGTGTCGGGGATCGTGCTCGGAATGGCCGGCAGCCCGCCCGTGGCGGAGCGGCTGGGCCTGCCCACCTTCCACTTCGTCAACCGGCAGGTCGCCTATCTCATCCCGGCCGTGATCGTCCTCATCCTGACGAGCTTTCTGTCACCGCGCCACGTGCGGCGCACGGCTCTCGTGCTGTACGTCGTCGGTATGGCGCTCGTGGTGGCGACGCTGCTCTTCGGCGCGGAGGTGAAGGGCGCAAAGCGCTGGATCTCGCTCGCCGGCATCGCCGTGCAGCCTTCCGAGTTCGTGAAGCCCTGCTTCGTAATCCTCGCCGCGTGGGCCTTCTCCGAGGGCGGACGACGGCCGGACGTGCCCGGCAACATCGTCGGCTTCGCACTCCTCTTCTGCACCATCATTCCGCTCGTGCTGCAGCCCGACATCGGCCAGACCATGCTGATCACCATGGTGTGGTGCGGTCTCGTGTTCCTCTCCGGCCTGCACCTGTTCTGGGTGATGGGGCTCGGCGGCTTCAGCATGCTCGGGCTGTTCGCGGCCTACCAATTGCTGCCGCACGTCACGGCCCGCATCGACAGCTTCATGGACAACGACACGATCGGCTTCCAGCCGGGTCTCGCCATCGAGAGCTTCGTCACGGGCGGCTGGCTGGGCAAGGGGCCGGGCGAGGGCTCGGTGAAGCGCATCCTGCCGGACAGCCACACCGACTTCATCTTCGCCGTGACGGGCGAGGAGTTCGGCATCCTCGTCTGCCTGCTGCTCGTCTTCGTCTTCGCGCTCGTGGTGATGCGCGGCTTCGTGCTCTCGCGCCGCAACGAGGAGCCGTTCTGCCGGCTGGCCGCCGCCGGGCTGGTGATGCTGTTCGGCCTGCAGTCCTGCATCAACATGGCGGTCAACGTGCACCTGATGCCCGCCAAGGGCATGACGCTGCCCTTCATCTCCTATGGCGGCTCGTCGCTGATCTCGCTGGCGCTGGCCATGGGCTTCCTGCTGGCTGTCACCCGGCGCCGCCCGCGCTCGGAGTATTTCGACCGGATCGTTCCCGCCGCCTCGCGGGAGGCGTGAGGTGGCCGGCAACCCCCGTCATTCCGAGCGAAGCGAGGTAATCCAGGCCTGTTCGCCATTTCCGGAGGCCGCGGCTGGATTGCTTCGTCGCTCCGCTCCTCGCAAGGACGGGCTCGAGGCATGACCGGCCGTCGCATCCTGCTGGCCGCCGGCGGCACTGGCGGCCACCTGTTTCCCGCCGAGGCGCTGGCCACCGTGCTGACGGCGCGGGGATGCGAGGTGCACCTCGCCACCGACGAGCGTGCCACCCGCTATGGAAAGGCCTTCCCGGCGAAGGAAACCCATGAGATCCCGTCCGCCACCTTTTCCGGCCGCTCGCCGGGAGCGGTGGCGGGGGCGCTCTTCCAGCTCGGGCGCGGTTTTCTGTCCTCATGGAGTTTGGTCGGCCGCCTTAGGCCGGCCGTCGTGATCGGCTTCGGCGGGTATCCGACCGCACCGCCGGTGCTGGCTGCAGCCCTGCGGGGCGTGCCGACGGTCATCCACGAGCAGAACGGCGTCATCGGCCGCGCCAACCGGATGCTGGCGCCGCGCGTGAAGATCATCGCCACCGGTTTCCCGTCGGTGAAAGGCATCTCCCCGGCCGCCGCGGCCAAGGTGCGCCAGACGGGAAATCCGGTGCGCCCGGCCGTGCTGGACGCCGCGCGCATTCCGTTCCAGCCGCCTCAGGAGAATGGTCCCATCCGCCTCGTCGTCTTCGGCGGCAGCCAGGGTGCACGCGTAATGAGCGACGTGGTCCCGCCTGCCATCGAGCGGCTTCCGCCCGAAGCCCGCGCCCGTCTCTCCATCGTGCAGCAGGCGAGGGTGGAGGACGAGGGCCGCGTCCGCGATACCTATGCCCGGCTCGGCGTTCCCGCCGAGGTCTCGCCTTTCTTCCGCGACATGCCTGCCCGCATCGCCGCGGGGCACCTCGTCATAGCCCGGTCGGGCGCCTCGACGGTGGCGGAACTGTCGGTGATCGGACGCGCGTCCATCCTCGTGCCCTTGCCGCACTCGCTCGACGGCGACCAGGCCGAGAACGCTGCCGTTCTCGCGGCGACGGGGGCGGCGCAGGTCGTGAAGCAGTCCGAGTTCACCCCTTCATGGCTCGCAGGAGAGTTGCAGCGCCGCCTTGCCGATCCGCAGGGTTTGACCCGCGCGAGCGAAGCAGCCAAAAGCGCGGGCGTGCCCGATGCCGCAGAGCGCCTGGCCGGCCTCGTCCTCGACCTCGCCGGCCCGGCCTGACCCCGGAGAGACCGATGAGACTGCCCAGCACCCTCGGAGCTATCCACTTTGTCGGCATCGGCGGCATCGGCATGTCCGGCATCGCCGAGGTTCTGCACAATCTCGGCTACACGGTGCAGGGCTCGGATGCGTCCGACAGCGCCAATGTCAGGCGCCTGCGCGACAAGGGCATCACCTGCCATGTCGGCCATGCTGCCGAGAACCTGGGCGAGGCGGCCGTCGTCGTCGTGTCCACCGCCATCAGGCGGGACAATCCCGAGCTGATGGAAGCGCGCGAGCGCCGGCTGCCCGTCGTCCGCCGGGCCGAAATGCTGGCCGAACTCATGCGGCTGAAGCAGTGCGTCGCCATCGCCGGGACGCACGGGAAGACCACCACGACCTCGCTCGTCGCGACGCTGCTCGATGCCGGTGGCTTCGACCCCACCGTCATCAATGGCGGGATCATCAATGCCTACGGCACGAACGCCCGCCTCGGCGCCGGCGAATGGATGGTGGTTGAGGCCGACGAATCCGACGGCACGTTCCTCAAGCTGCCGGCCGACGTTGCGATCGTCACCAACATCGACCCCGAGCACCTCGACCACTTCAAGACCTTCGACGCGATCAAGGACGCGTTCCGGGACTTCGTCGAGAACCTGCCCTTCTACGGCTTCGCGGTGATGTGCCTCGACCACCCGACGGTGCAGGAGCTGGTGGGCAAGATCGAGGACCGTCGGGTGATCACCTATGGCGAGAACCCGCAATCCGACGTGCGCCTGATGGACGTCGACCTCACCGGCGGACGCTCGCGTTTCCGTATCGTCATCCGCGACCGCAAGTCCGGGCGGCTCAACGGCATCGAGGAACTGACGATGCCGATGCCGGGACACCACAACGCGCTGAACGCCACGGCCGCGATCGCTGTGGCGTACCATCTCGGCGTGCCGCTCGAGACGATCCGCGAGGCGCTGCGCAGCTTCGGCGGCGTCAAGCGCCGCTTCACCCGGACGGGGGACTGGAATGGCGTCGCCATTTTCGACGACTACGGCCATCACCCCGTGGAGATCTCGGCCGTCCTGAAGGCGGCGCGGGCCTCCACGACAGGCCAGGTGATCGCCATCGTCCAGCCGCATCGCTATTCGCGCCTGGCCTCGCTCTTCGACCAGTTCGCCACCTGCTTCAACGACGCCGACATGGTGATCGTCGCGGACACCTATGCGGCCGGAGAGCAGCCCATTCCGGGTGCGGACCGGGATTCGCTTGTCGCGGCTCTGAAGGCGCATGGCCATCGCAACGCGGTGCCGCTGCCGGCACCTTCCGACATCGCAGGGATCGTCGCCGGCATCGCGGAGCCTGGCGACTACGTCGTGTTTCTCGGCGCCGGCACGATTACCAACTGGGCCTACGCGCTGCCCGGCGAACTCGCCGCCCTCGGCGGAGGGCGGGGGTGACCTGCTCCGGACACCCTTCCGTCCTCCCCAGCCCGCGGCGGGCGGATGCCTGCCTATTCCGCGATCACGTCGAGCGGTGCGCCCAAAGCGGCGGCGACGCGCTTGAGGACGGAGACGTCACCAGTCTTCTTCCGGTTCTCGATCTCGGAGAGAAAACCCTGTGTGATCCCGGCCTTGCTTGCGAGCTGCGTCTGGGTCAGCCCGCGGAAGCGACGGATCGCCTCAATGGGATGCGTGCCGGTTTCGATCTGCTCCCACGTTTCGGTGGGGAGGAAGATTTCCTCTCCGCGCTTTTCGGCTTCGAGGCTTTCGCGGATGAGCCGCGCGGCAACGGCATCTTCGGCGTCCTCGTCGCCCAGCCGGGCGAGAAGCACCTCGTATTCTTCGCGGGGGAGAACAACGAGTTCGTCCCCGGACGGCGTTCTGATAATCTGCGGCTTCGACACGGTCTCCGTCCTTCAGTAGATATTCGAGCGATGGCCGATCTTCGAAACGGCTATCCGACTGCGGTCCTCGGCAAAGAGGACGCGATAGTCGCCAACTCTCAGCCTGTAGAGTTCGGAATTGGCGATAGCCTTGATGTCGGCCGCTCCGGTCATCGCGTATCTTTCGAGTTTCTGGGTAATGCGAAGCCTGACCTCTTCCGGCAACACCAGCAGTTCCCGGCGAGCCTTCGCCGAGTAGACAACCACTTTCATCGAAATATCTCAATTAGCAATATCGCTCGGGGATATCTTCATTCGGTCGATCAGCGCAACGGACCGGAGGTTGCATGAGCCAGCAAACCTTCGCGTTCGACCTCCCGGCCAAAGCGAGGCTTCGCGGCTCTCACCGCGCTGCCACACCGCTCGCGCCGTTGTCCTGGTTCCGGACGGGCGGGCCGGCCGAATGGCTGTTCGAGCCGGCTGACGAGGAGGACCTGGCGCTTTTCCTGTCGCAGTGCCCCGCCGAGATCCCCGTGACCGTGATCGGGCTCGGCTCGAACCTCCTCGTGCGCGATGGAGGGGTCAGGGGCGTGGTGATCAGGCTGGGAAGGCCGTTCCAGGTGATCCGGACGGACGGCCTACGGGTCGAGGCCGGGGCGGGCGCAGCCGACGTCAAGGTGGCGCGCGCGGCGGCCGACGCGGGTATCGACGGGCTCACCTTCCTGCGCGGCATTCCTGGCACCATCGGCGGCGCCCTTCGGATGAATGCCGGCGCCTATGGCGGCGAGGTGAAGGACGTCCTGGTTTCCGCGCGCGGCGTCGACAGGGCCGGGCGGCTGCGGGAATACACGCTGGCGGACATGGGCCTCACCTACCGGCACTGCGCCGTCGAAGGCGGCGTCGTTTTCACGCGTGCGGTCTTCCAGGGCCGCCCGGGAAATCCGGCCGCCATTCTCGCGGCCATGACGGCGATCACCGAGGCGCGCTCGGCGACGCAGCCTGTGAACACGCGCACGGGCGGCTCAACCTTCAAGAACCCGCCGGGAACGAGCGCCTGGAAGCTGGTGGATGCCGCCGGCTGCAGGGGCCTGACCATGGGCCGCGCGCAGGTTTCGGAACTGCACACGAATTTCCTCATCGCCCATGACGGCGCAACGGCCGCCGAGGTCGAGGCGCTGGGCGAGGAGGTACGCCGGCGGGTGCGCGAGCATTCCGGCGTCGAACTGGAATGGGAGATCAAGCGGATCGGCCTGCCGGCAGGGCAGGGCTGACCGCCGTCGCCGGGGCGCATGCGCCCGGCAAGGGGGATCGCATGAGCAAGCATGTCGCCGTCCTGATGGGCGGCCTTTCCGCCGAGCGCGAGGTGTCGCTCAACACGGGCAAGGGGTGCGCCGCCGCGCTCGAAGGCGAGGGCTACCGCGTCACGCGCGTCGACGTCGGGCGGGACATAGCGGCCGTGCTCACCGGGCTGAAGCCTGACGTCGTCTTCAACGCCCTGCACGGGCGGTGGGGAGAGGACGGCATCATCCAGGGCATCCTGGAGATGCAACGGATCCCTTACACCCACTCAGGCGTGCTGGCGTCCGCCCTGGCCATGCAGAAGGACCGCGCCAAGGCGGTGATGGCAGCCGCTGGTGTTTCCGTGCCACACGGCGTGACCGTTAACCGTTTCGAGGCGGCGCGCGCGCATGTCCTGCCCGCGCCCTATGTCGTAAAGCCCGTCAGCGAGGGCTCCTCGGTCGGCGTCATCATCGTCAAGGAGGAGCGGAGCCATCCTCCGCAGGAGCTCGCAGGCAGCGAGTGGGCCTTCGGCGAATTCGTTCTGGTGGAAAAATTCGTTGCAGGACGGGAGCTTACGTGCGCCGTGATGGGCGACCGCCCGCTCGGCGTCATCGAAATCCTGCCCCATGCCGGCGCCTTCTACGACTATGAGTCGAAATATGCGCAGGGGGGATCCGTCCACGAGCTCCCGGCGAAAATTAAACCGAATATTTACCATCAGGTCCAACAAATGGCGTTAACGGCGCATCAAGCACTCGGCTGCCGCGGGGTCAGCCGTGCAGACTTCAGATACGACGACACGCCCGGCGGAACCGGGGAACTCGTCTGTCTCGAGGTCAACACGCAACCCGGCATGACGGCCACGTCGCTGGTGCCCGAACTCGCTGCCCATGCGGGCATGACATTCGGTGAGTTGGTTCGATGGATGGTGGAGGACGCCTCCTGCGATCGGTGAATGCGGCGCTCGGCGTCGGCATTGCCCATGGGCCCGCCTTTGCGGGCGCCGGGCTGCCGGCGAGGGCGGGCCGGATGCTCCCGCTCGCCCCCAGGCTGGCCCCCACGAGGCCCCGCATGCCGTTGCGCGCCAGCGAGAGGTCGCGCCGCAAGCTCCCCCGCTTCCTGGGTGTCGCCCTGCTCGGGGGCTTCTTCGGCGCTGTCGCCTTCTACGGCGTCTACAAGGGCGGGCAGTACGAGGATTTCGTCGCCGTCTACGGCGAGCCCGCCGACATCGTCGCCCGCACGCTCGGCTTCGGCATCGACCAGGTCACGATCTCCGGCATCGTCGAACTCGACCAGACCGAGGTCCTGCAGATCGCCGGCGTCGATCCGCGTGGCTCGACGCCGTTCTTCGACGCGGCCACCGCGCGCGACCGGCTGCTGGCGACGCCGATCGTGAAGGAAGCCTCGGTCCGCAAGCTGTTCCCCAACGCGCTCGCCATCTCGCTGGTCGAACGCCAGCCCTTCGCGCTCTGGCAGTCGCATGGCGATCTCTATGTGGTCTCCGACGACGGCACCGTGATCCAGCGCTACGACGACGAGCGCTACGCCGGCCTGCCCCTCGTGGTCGGGGAGGGGGCCGCCGCCAAGGCTCCCGAGTTCACGAAGCTCCTCGAGGCGGCGCCGTCCCTGCGCACGCATGTGCGTGCCGGCATCCTCCATGGCGAGCGGCGCTGGGACATCAAGCTCGACAACGGCATGGACGTACGCCTGCCGGAAGAGGCGCCTGAGAAGGCGCTCGTGCGTCTCGCCGCTCTCGAAAAGGAGCAGAAGCTTTTCGAGCGTGACGTGCTCTCCATCGATCTCCGCCAGCCCGACCGGGTGGTTCTCCGCCTGACGGAAGAAGCGGCGGCCGGGCGTGCCGACGAGGTGAAGGCCCGGTCCAAGAACAAGGGGAGCCCGATTTGAGCCACCGCCGGCCGAGCCTCACCCCGCGCCTGAAGCCCCTGTCGCCGCGCAAGAGCGCGGTGCTGTCGGTGCTCGACATCGGCACGAGCAAGATCGCCTGCCTCGTCGCGCGGCTCGACCCGGTGGCAGAGAGCGATCTTCTGCGTGGACGCACGCACCGGGCCCGCATCATCGGCATCGGCCACCAGCGCTCCCGTGGTCTCAAGGGCGGGGTCATCGTCGACCTCGACGCCGCCGAACATGCCATCCGCCTCGCCGTCGACGCTGCCGAGCGCATGGCGAAGGTCGAGGTGCGGTCCGTCATCGTCAACATGACGGGCGGGCGGCTCGGCTCGCAGTCCTTCCACGCCGAGGTCAAGCTGCGCGGTGCCGTCGGCGAGGGCGACGTGCATCGCGTGCTCGAAGCCGCATCTTCCGTGGCCTCGCTGCCCGGGCGCACCGTGCTGCACGCACTGCCGACCGGCTTCTCGCTGGACGCGACGCGCGGCATCAACGATCCGCACGGCATGGTCGGTGAGACGCTCGGCGTCGACATGCACGTCGTGTCGAGCGACCAGAACGCCACGCGCAACCTGATGCTCGCCGTGGAGCGCTGCCACCTCGACGTCGAGGCGGTGGTCGCGACACCGTACGCGGCCGGCCTCGCCGCGCTCGTCGAGGACGAGGCGGAGATGGGCGTCGCCGTCGTCGACATGGGCGGCGGCACGACGAGCGTCGGCGTCTTCGCCGGCGGTCACTTGGTGCATACGGACGCGGTTGCCGTGGGCGGCAACCACATCACCATGGACATTGCCCGCGGGCTCGCCACGAGCCTCGCGCATGCCGAGCGTCTCAAGACGCTCTATGGCTCCACCATCGCCACCGCGTCCGACGACCGCGAGACCATCGCCGTCGCCTCGGTCGACGAGGACGACCGCGACAGCGTCAACCACGTGCCGAAGTCGCAGCTCGTCCGCATCATCCGGCCGCGGGTCGAGGAAATCCTCGAACTCGTGCGCGACCGCCTGAAGGCGGCCGGCTTCTCCGCCCAGTCGGGCCGGAGGGTCGTGCTGACCGGTGGCGGATCCCAGCTCACCGGGCTCGTCGAGCTCGCCCGCACCACCATCTCCAAGCAGGTGCGTGTCGGGCGGCCGCTGGGCGTGCAGGGGCTTCCGGAAGCGGCAAAAGGCCCTGCCTTCGCCGCTCCGGTCGGGTTGCTCGTCTATCCGCAGGTCGCGGGGCTCGAGCATTTCGTTCCACGCCAGACCGGGGGCGTTCTCCTCGGCACGGGCACGGACGGGTACTTCTCCCGCATGGGGCGGTGGATCAAGGACAGTTTCTGAGAAGGTAGCCCGGCGGCGGCGCGGCGGCCGACGTCGGAACGGGGAACAAGGCGCGAAGGCGCCGCATCGAGAGGCCTAGGACGATGACGATCAATCTGAAGGTTCCGGACATCCGCGAGCTGAAGCCCCGCATCACGGTGTTCGGGGTCGGCGGCGCCGGCGGCAACGCCGTCAACAACATGATCGAGATCGGCCTGCAGGGCTGCGAGTTCGTCGTCGGCAATACCGACGCGCAGGCGCTGACCACGTCCAAGGCGGACCGGGTTATCCAGATGGGCGTGCAGGTGACCGAGGGTCTCGGCGCCGGGTCGCAGCCGGAAGTCGGCCGCGCTGCCGCCGAGGAGGTCATCGACGAGATCCGCGACCAGCTCGCCGGCGCGCACATGGTGTTCGTCACCGGCGGAATGGGCGGCGGCACCGGCACGGGCGCGGCCCCGGTCGTGGCCCGCGCGGCCCGCGACATGGGCATCCTCACCGTCGGCGTCGTGACCAAGCCGTTCCAGTTCGAGGGCGCCCGGCGCATGCGCCTGGCCGAGGCCGGCATCTCCGAGCTTCAGAAGGCGGTGGACACCCTCATCGTCATCCCGAACCAGAACCTCTTCCGCGTCGCCAACGAGCAGACGACATTCGCCGACGCCTTCGCGATGGCGGACCGGGTGCTCTACTCCGGCGTCGCCTGCATCACCGACCTGATGGTCAAGGAAGGCCTCATCAACCTCGACTTCGCCGACGTGCGCGCCGTGATGCGCGAAATGGGCAAGGCGATGATGGGCACCGGCGAGGCGACCGGCGAGAAGCGCGCCCTGCGCGCCGCCGAGGCCGCCATTGCCAATCCGCTCCTCGACGACGTCTGCATGAAGGGCGCGCGCGGCCTGCTGATCTCGATCACCGGCGGCTCCGACCTCACCCTCTACGAGGTCGACGAGGCTGCCACCCGCATCCGCGAGGAGGTCGACCAGGACGCGAACGTGATCTTCGGCGCCACCCGCGACGATTCCCTGGAAGGCATCGTCCGCGTTTCCGTGGTGGCCACCGGCATTGACCAGGAGATCGGCCGCGAGATCGCTCCCGAGCGCGGCATCGCCGAGGCCGCCGAGCGCCTCCGGCAGGAAGCCCGCCTGCGCCACGAGGCACAGGCCCAGCGCCCCGTCCGCGTCGAGACCCAGGTCGAGGCTCCCGCAGCCCACCACCAGGGCCACTACGCCAACCAGGCCCACCACCACCAGCAGCAGATCGAGGCCGCCGCCGCCGCGCAGGCGCTCGAAGTCAGCCTGCGTCCGGTGGCTCCGAAGCCTGTCGTCTACTCCGCGCAGGTGGCCGAGACGGCGCCTGCTCAGATCCAGGACCACACCCCGCCGTCCACCTTCATCCCGCCGCGGGCCGAGGAAGTGGTTCGCCCGCCGCGCATGCCGCGCGTCGACGAGCTGCCCATGCCGGGCCAGCGCATCGTCGAGCAGAGCCGCCAGGCCTCGCCGCAACAGGCCCCGGTCGAGAAGAAGCGCGTAACCCTGATGGAGCGGCTCGCACAGGCCGGCTTCGGCCGCCGCGACGAGGCTGCGCCCGCTCCGCAGGCCCCTCGCCAGGCTTCCGCCCAGCCGCAGCCGGCGCAGGCACAGCCCCAGCACCAGCCGGGGCCTGCGCAGTACGCTCCGCAGCAGCCGGCGCCGGTGCACCACGAGTATGGAAAGCGCCCGGCCGCCCCGATGCAGCGTCCGCACCAGGGTCTCGACCAGCACGGCCGGCCCGCGCCGCAGCCGCGCGCCTTCGAGGACGACCAGCTGGAGATTCCGGCCTTCCTGCGCCGCCAGACCAACTGACGGCAGTCGTCATCTTCGCCACGATTGGCGCCCGGCTTTTCATTAAGCCGGGCGTAACTCGTTCAAATCAGTTACGTTTTTGTGGCAAGAGAAGCGGCCGGAAAGGCTCGGAATTGTGTTACAAACCGTTAGAAACCGTGATTTGGATGGCCTAAGGCACCCCGCTATGTTCCGACTGCGAGACGGGGCCGCAAGGCCGATAATCAAAGCCCGTCAAACGTCTCGCAGGGGCGCGTCAAGCTGAGCACGGACACCGGAACGGAATGAAGGTCGGCCCTGACGAAGGAATACCGGCATTGCTCCGCGATCCGATGAAAGTGTGGAATGGGATGATGGCTGGACAAAAGCAGGCGACACTGCGCGATCGCGCAGAGCTCAAAGGGGTCGGGGTCCATTCGGGCGTACCCGTCCGCATCATTCTCCATCCCGCAGACATCGACACCGGGATCGTGTTCCTGAGGACCCGCATCGAAGGCGGGCATGAGCGCCTCATCGAGGCGCGCCACGATCTGGTCAGCGCCACGGAGCTCTGCACCATCATCGGCGAGACCGCCTCCGGGTCGGTCGCCACCATCGAACATCTCCTCGCCAGCCTGGCTGGTCTCGGCATCGACAACGTGCTCGTCGAGATCGATGGGCCGGAAGTGCCGATCATGGACGGCAGCGCCGCCCCCTTCGTCGAGGCGATCGACAGGGCTGGCATCGTCCGCCAGTCCGCGTCCCGCCGCTATCTCAAGGTCCTGAAGCCGGTCCGCATCGAGCATGGCCGCGCCTTCGCCGAGCTTCGCCCCTACACCCGCGGCTTCCGGCTGGAGGTCGAGATCGACTTCCAGACGCCGGTCATCGGCCGGCAGAAGCGCATTACGGATCTCGACCCGACCACTTTCCGCCGCGATCTCGCCAGGGCCCGCACGTTCGGCTTCATGAGCGATGTCGAGCGGCTTTGGAAGGCCGGCTTTGCCCTCGGCGCTTCGCTGGAGAACACCGTCGCTCTGGGCGAGGACAAGGTGATCAATCCGGAAGGGCTTCGCTTCTCCGACGAGTTCGTGCGCCACAAGACGCTGGATGCCGTCGGCGACCTCTCTCTCGCCGGAGCACCCATCCTCGGCCACTACCGCTCCTATTGCGGCGGCCATCGGATGAATGTCGCGGTCCTCGCTGCACTCTTCGCCGACCGCACGGCGTACGCCTTCGTCGAGTCGGCCAGCCGCGAGACGACCTCGCGCGGTGTCGACGCCGGTGCACTGGCGCCGGCCATGGCGTTCGCGCCGGACGTCAGCTGAACCGCAAGGTCCCGCTCAAGCCGTGTCCTGCCTGCACCGCCCTGCGTCCGATCGACCGAGGCGGGTAGCGGCGCGGTCCGGCTTGCGGTAAACAGTCGCCGCGAGCGTGGTCGTGTCAGCGATCCGCAGCCGACCATCCGAGGGTTTCCCGGTCCATGCGCATTGACGTCAGATCGATTGCAGCCGCCCGCCCCTGCGCCGGCTTTTCCGTGGTCCGGCCCTTCCTGGTGCTCGCGCTTCTCGCGCCACTGGCCGCGTGCGACACGATCCAGAACTTCAATCCGTTCGACAAGACGGAAAAGTACACGCCTCAGATTACCCCTGAGGTGCCCGCGGACACGCTCTACAACCAGGGCCTCGCCCTGGTGAACAAGGGCGACTACGACGGCGCCGCCAAGAAATTCGCGGATCTCGACCGCCAGTATCCCTTCTCCCAGTGGTCGAAGAAGGCCCTGATCATGCAGACCTACGCGGCCTATACGGGCCGCGAGTACGACGATGCGGTCGTCAACGGGAAGCGCTACCTGTCGCTCTATCCCACCGCGCCGGACGCGGCCTATGCCGCCTACATGGTGGCATCCTCCTACTACGCCCTGATCCCCGACGTGACGCGCGACCAGGAACGCACAGAGAAGGCGCTGCTCTCCTTCCAGGAGATCGTCCAGCGCTGGCCGCAGTCGGAGTACGCCGAGGATTCGCGCTTCAAGATCCAGGTCGTCAAGGACCAGTTGGCCGGCAAGGAAATGACCGTTGGCCGCTACTACCTGAAGCAGCGCAACTACACGGCCGCGATCAACCGCTTCCGCACCGTGGTCAGCCAGTACCAGACCACCAACCAGATCGAGGAGGCGCTGGCCCGCCTTGCCGAGGCCTACATGGCCCTCGGGATCGTCAACGAGGCGCAGACGGCCGGCGCGGTGCTCGGGCACAACTTCCCCGACAGTCAATGGTACAAGGACACCTACGCGCTCCTGCAGAGCAAGGGCCTCGAGCCGCGCGAAGACGCGGGCTCCTGGATCAGCCGCGCCATGAAGGGCGTCGGCCTGGGCTGAGTCTTCACCAGTCTGCGCTGTCGCAGCGGCCAGCGGGCCCGCACCGCCGCCCGTAGCCCGGTGCCGCGCCATCGTGTAGGAGGGGCCCATGCTCGAAGGGACGCCTCCTCACAACCCCACCCACCTCATGCGACTCGTCACGGACGAGCTGACGGCACGCCGCGTGGCGGACGTCGTGGTGGAGATGTTCGACCCCGCCGAAACGGCCGCGGCCGCCTTCGAGAACGAGCAGACCCTGGCCTGGGAGGTCGAGGTCTATTTCTCCTGGCCGCCGGACGAGGACGAGATCCGCGCGCTCGTGGCGGCATCCGCAGGTCCCGCGGCGGCAGAGGCCGTCCGGTTCGACGCGATCGGCGAGAAGGACTGGGTGCGCGCCTCGCTGGAGGGGCTCGCTCCCGTGCCCGCGGGCCGCTTCCTCGTCCATGGATCGCACGACCGGGACCGCGTGCCTCTCAATGCCATCGCTATCGAGATCGAGGCGGCGCTCGCTTTCGGCACCGGCCACCACGGCACGACGCGTGGCTGCCTGCTGATGCTGGATGGCGTCCTGAAGCAGAGGCGGCCCCGGCACGTCCTCGATGTCGGCACGGGCACCGGCGTCCTCGCCATCGCTGCCGCGCGGGCGCTGCGCCGGCCGGTAAGGGCAGGGGATATCGATCCGGTGGCCACGGAGGCTGCCCTCGCCAATGCCCGCCACAATCGCGCCGGAGCGTGGGTGCGGCCGGTGACGGCGAGGGGCCTCGAGCATCCCGGCCTGCGCGCTGACGGTGCCTATGACCTGGTGTTTGCCAACATCCTCGCCCGCCCGCTGGTGCGGCTTGCCCCCTCCATCGCGAGGGCGGCATCGGACGATGCGGACATCGTGCTGTCCGGCCTGCAGATGTCGGACGTGCCCGCCGTGCTCGCCGCCTATCGCGCCCAGGGCCTGACGCTGGCCCGTCGCCTCGGCCTGGACGGCTGGGCGACGCTGCTGCTGCGCCGGGGCGGTGCCTCGCCGCGCCGCCTTTTCCGCTGACCCGCATCCATCGCACCGGAGCGCCTCCGATGGCAAACGCCGTGTTCCAGAGCTTCGACGAAATTTCCGACCGCACGAAGGGCGCGCCCCGGCTCGCGCTGCTGCGGGTCGAGTTGAAGCGCCGGGGCGTGCAGGGCTTCGTCGTGCCGCGCGCCGACGAGCACCAGAACGAATACGTCCCGCCCTGCGCCGAAAGGCTCGCCTGGCTCACCGGCTTCACCGGGTCCTGGGGCACTGCCATCGCGCTGATGGACAAGGCGGCCGTGTTCGTGGACGGGCGCTATACGGTCCAGGTTCGCGAGCAGGTCGATGCCGGGGCCTTCACGCCGGAGCACCTGATCGAGACCCCGCCGGAGACCTGGCTGGAACTGCACCTGAAGAAGGGCGACCGGCTGGGCTACGATCCCAACCTGCACACGCCCGACGCCGTGAAGAAGCTCGAGCGCGCCTGCGCCAAGGCGGGCGCCACGCTCGTGCCGCTCGACGGCAACCCGATCGATTCGGTGTGGGAGGGGCGCCCGCCCGTGCCGCTCGCTCCCGTCGTTCTGCACGCACTCGACAAGGCGGGCGAGGACACCGCCGCGAAGCTCCGCCGCATCGGGGAGAAGCTCGGCTCGCTGGGCGACGACGCCCTGGTCGTTTCCGATCCGCACGCGCTGGCGTGGATTTTTAATGTGCGTGGGGGAGACGTCTCCCATACGCCGCTGCCGCTGGGCTACGCCGTCGTGCCGCGCGAGGGTCGGCCGGAGATCTTCATCGACGGCCGCAAGCTCTCCAACGCCGTGCGCTCTGAACTCGCCGGCATGGCTGAGATCGCCGAGCCTGCCGCGCTCGACACGGCGCTTGCGGCGCTCGGCAAGGCTGGCCGGAAGGTGCGGTTCGACCAGGCGACGGCGGCGCAGCGCCTCGTGACGCTAGTCGAGAAGGCGGGCGGAACGGCGGATGTGGGCGTCGACCCCGTCGCCCTGATGAAGGCCGCCAAGAACGTCACCGAGATCGAGGGCACCCGTGCCGCCCACCGGCGGGACGCCGTCGCAATGGCGGCTTTCCTGGCCTGGCTGGCACGCGAGGCGCCGAAGGGGTCCGTCACCGAGATTGCGGCCGCGGAGAAGCTGGAGGAGTGCCGCAGGGCGACGGGCGCGCTGAAGGACGTCAGCTTCCCCAGCATCGCGGGCGCCGGGCCGAACGCCGCGCTGCCGCACTACCGGGTGTCGCGCGGCTCCGACCGCAGGCTCGATCCCGGCATCTTCCTGATTGATTCCGGCGGCCAGTACGAGGACGGCACCACCGACATCACCCGCACCGTTGCAGTGGGCGAGCCGACGCCCGAGATGCGCGACCGCTTCACCCGCGTGCTGAAGGGGCACATCGCGATCTCCACGGCGGTGTTCCCGAAGGGCACCTGGGGCGCGCAACTCGACAGCTTCGCCCGGCGGCCCCTGTGGGAGGCCGGTCTCGACTTCGACCACGGCACGGGCCACGGCGTCGGCAGCTACCTGTCGGTGCATGAGGGCCCGCAGCGCATTTCCAAGCTGGGAACCACTCCGCTGGAGCCCGGCATGATCCTCTCCAACGAGCCGGGTTACTACAAGGCAGGCGCGTGGGGGATCCGAATCGAGAACCTGATCCTGGTCGAGAAGCGCGACATCCCCGGGGCCGTGCGGGAGATGTACGGCTTCGAGACGCTGAGCTTCGCGCCGATCGACCTCGCTCTCGTTGAGCCCGCCCTCTTGACGGCGGAGGAAAAGGCCTGGCTGGACGCCTACCACGCCGAGGTCCGCGCCATCGTCGGGCCGCAGGTGACCGGCGAGACGCTGGTGTGGCTCGACCAGGCCACGCGGCCTGTCGGGTGAGAGCAGTGGAGCGCGCGTCTTCAGACGCGCTGTTTCGAACCGGCCGGATGCGGGTCTGAAGACCCGCGCTCCAAGCTAAACCCCGGCCATGCGCAGCAGAACCACGGACACGACGCCGACCGCGACCACTGCCAGCAGCGGCAGGCGAGCCGCGGCGAGGATGGTGACGGCGGCGGCGATGGTCTCCGCCCAGCCGGTCGCCAGCATGACGGGAGCCACCACCGCCACGAGGACGGCCGCGGGGATGGCCTCGAAGGCAGCCTTCGCCCTTCCTTCCAGGGCGACGCGCCCGACCAGGAACACGCCGGCGATGCGTGTGGCATAGGTCACGGCCGCCATTGCGGCGATGGCCAGCGCCGTCATGGGATCGACAGACAGCGCGCTCATGTTCGCACCTCGGCCAGTTCCGCCGGACGGACGTCGGCAAGGTAGGCAGCCGCGATTCCGGCAGTCGCGCCGGCCGCGACATGCCAGGGCGGGCCGAAGAGAAAGTACGTGCCGGCCGACGCGATGGCGCTGGCCACCACCGTGACCGCGGTGGCCCGCCCCTTCCAGAAGCCCGCGACGAGGCCAATGAAAAGGGCCGTGAAGGCGAAGTCCGCGCCGATCCGCCTGGGGTCACCCAGGAAGCTCCCGGCAATCGCACCGGCGGTCGAGGTGACGAGCCAGGCGAGATAGAAGGGCACGATGGCGCCGAAGAAGTAGGACGGGGTGAGGGTGCGCTGCCCCGCCCGCCGCTCGGCCATGGCCCAGTTCTCGTCCGCGAGCACGTAGAAGCCCAGCGCCCTCTGCCACGGCCTCCAGCTTCCCGTCCTCGGCGCAAGTGACGCGCTCATCAGGACGAGCCGGAGATTGATGAGAAGGGTCGAGAAGGCGAGCACGAGGACAGGGGCCGGCGTGCGCCAGATCTCGACGGCCGCGAACTGTGCGCCTCCGGCAAAGACGAAGGCGGACATGAGGGCCGTCTCGGCCACGCTCAGCCCCTTGGCCGAGGCGAGGGCGCCGTAGAGAAGGCCAATGGGGATGCAGGCGATGAGGGCGGGCGCGATGTCGCGCAGCCCGTCGCGGGCTTCCGGCCAGCGGGACATGATTGCGGGACCTTCAGTGCTGGAAGGCCGCCCTGTAGGCTCCCGGGGTCACGCCGTGGCGTGCCTTGAAGGCCCGTGTCAGGTGGCTCTGGTCGAAGAAGCCGACGGCGAAGGCCGCGTCGGCCGGGCTGGTGCCGGCGCGCAGGAGGGCCCTCGCGGCAAGCGTGCGGCGGTTGACGAGATAGGAATGCGGCGTCGTCCCGGTCTCCTTGCGGAAGGCCCGGATCAGGAGATGCCGGGGCAGGCCCGCTGCCCGGGCGAGGTCCTCCAGCGAGAGGCTCTCGTCGTAGCGCGAATCGATCAGTGCCCGTGCCCTCGCCACCGGTCCGGTCTCCCGGCCGAGCGGCCGAAAGGGCAGGTCACCATGCCGGCTGACGAGGAGCGCCATGGCGCGCAGGAGCGTCTCCTCGCCGAGCAGCCGGTCCTCGTCCTGCTCCAGAGCACGGTGCGCCGACAGGAACAGCGCGACGCCCTCGGGGTCGCGGACACACGGCGCCCGGAAGCTCGGCAGGGTTGGCCGACCCGTTGCCTCCAGCGCGGCCTCGGCCATCAGCGCCGGGCCGGGATAGGTCATGCGATAGCTGTATCCGCCCTCGTAGGGCTCGCCGTCATGCATCTCGAGCGGATTCACGAAGGTGAGGTCGTCCGGCCCCACATAGTGGCGTGCACCCCGGCAGACGAAGGTTTCGCACCCTTCGACCACGGTGCCGACAACGTAGGTCTCGTGCGCGTGCGGCGCATAGACATGCGTGCGGAAGGTCGCGCTCAGGCATTCGAGGTCGCCATGCTGAGGCGACACGAAGAACCGCGCCCTCTCGGTGTTTCCGAGCGGGCTCAGGCCGAGTGTCTCTCGCTGGGTGACCACGTTCATGCGCCGGACACTAGCCGAACCGCGGCGACCGTCTTGGAAAAAAGTGACGATGCGATCCAGCCGCAAACGCAACGCTGGTGCGACAGGCTGCGGCGTGGCGCTTTCCTCGGGCACGGCCATTCGTTATAAGGCGCGCCTTGCTGTAAACTGCTCGTCCGCCGTCGCGGGCGAAGGGGAAGAGACCATGAGCGAGCGCTGGACGCCGTCGAGCTGGAGAGACAAGCCCATCCAGCAGGTGCCCGACTACCTTGATCCGTCGGCCCTTGCCGCGGTCGAGGGGCAGCTCGCCGGGTTTCCGCCGCTCGTTTTTGCAGGCGAGGCGCGCAAGCTCAAGCGGACGTTGGGCAAGGTCGCGGCCGGCGAAGCCTTCCTCCTGCAGGGCGGAGACTGCGCGGAATCGTTCGCCGAGCACTCGGCCGACAACATTCGCGACTTCTTTCGCCTGTTCCTGCAGATGGCGGTGGTGCTGACCTTCGCCGGCTCCTCGCCTGTCGTGAAGGTGGGCCGCGTCGCGGGCCAGTTCGCCAAGCCGCGCTCGGGCCCGACCGAGAAGATCGGCGACATCGAGCTGCCGTCCTACCGCGGCGACATCATCAACGGCATCGAGTTCACGCCGGAGGCGCGGATGCCCGATCCGCAGCGCCAGCTGGATGCGTACCGCCAGTCGGCGGCGACGCTGAACCTGCTGCGCGCCTTCGCCACCGGCGGCTATGCCAATCTCGAAAACGCGCATCGCTGGATGCTGGGCTTCGTCAAGGACAGCCCGCAGTCCGGCCGTTACACGGAGTTGGCGGAGCGCATCACCGAGACGCTCGACTTCATGCGCGCGATCGGGCTCGATCCCGAGGCGCATCCGGAGCTGCGCGCGACGGACTTCTACACCTCGCACGAGGCGCTTCTGCTCGGCTACGAGCAGTCGCTCACCCGCGTCGATTCCACGTCGGGTGACTGGTACGCCACTTCCGGCCACATGATCTGGATCGGCGACCGCACGCGCCAGCCCGACCATGCCCATGTCGAGTACTGCCGGGGCATCCGCAACCCGATCGGCCTGAAGTGCGGGCCGTCGCTGAAGCCTGACGAGTTGATCCGGCTCATCGACCTCCTCAACCCGTCGGACGAGCCTGGCCGCCTCACCCTCATCGCGCGCTTCGGCGCCGACAAGGTGGGCGACTACCTGCCCGGGCTGGTGCGTGCGGTGAAGCGCGAGGGCCGCACCGTCGTTTGGTCGTGTGATCCGATGCACGGCAACACGGTGAAGGCGGGGTCCGGCTACAAAACGCGGCCCTTCGACCAGATCGTCGGCGAGGTGCGGGACTTCTTCGCCGTCCACGCGGCGGAAGGGACGCATGCCGGCGGCGTGCACCTGGAGATGACGGGCAAGAACGTCACCGAATGCACGGGCGGCGCCCGGGCCATCTCGGATGCCGACCTGCACGACCGCTACCACACGCATTGCGACCCGCGCCTCAACGCCGAGCAGGCGCTGGAAATCGCGTTCCTCGTCGCCGAACTCCTCAAGAAGGAACGCCTCGCCCGGGGCCGCCCGGCGGTGGAAGCGGCGGAGTAGGCGGTAGCTGGCCTGGAAACCAAAAAGGGCGGCCCCGGTGGCCGCCCTTTTTCGTTGATCCGCTTCGGGTCAGTACTTGATGCCGATGCCGACCCGGCCGATGTGGGCAGAGACGCTGGTGCCCTTGAAGTCGGCCATGCCGATGTACTCGTACTCGGCGCGGGCGAAGACATTGTCGAGGAAGGCGACGTCGACGCCGAGGCCGGCGGAGAAGCCGTAATTCCAGCCGCTGTTGGAGATGTAGGCGGGCGACGGCGAGTACGAGGCGGTCAGGACACCTGCGGTGGTGATGGTGGCATCGCCCTGGTAGGACGTGGCGACCTTTTGGTTGGCCACCACGACGCCGAGCGTCCCGTAGAACAGCACCCGGTCCCACGCCCAGCCGCCGCGCACCCTGAGATCGAGGTAGTCTCCGAGGCGCGAGGTCTGCTCTGCGGACCAGTTCAGGCGGCTGACGACGCCGCCTGCGCTGTTGGTCGCGACCCCCGCATTCGTGGAGTCGCCCTGCATCTTGCTGAACCAGTGATTGTAGCCGAGTTCGACACCAACCACCGCGTCGTCGAATGTGCGGTTATAGCCGACAAAGGCGCCGATCAGCGCCTGGTTGTCGGAGCTCGAATTGTCCACGGACGCCACCGAGGCGAGCCCCGTGAGCCCCACCGGGTTCCAGGTCTGGTTGACGAGGCCCCCGAGATCGTCCTGGTTGGTGAAGTCGGCCGTGCCTGCACCGGCATGGATGCCGCCATAGAGGCCTTCCCAGGAAAAATCGGAATGCGTCGCGTCCTCCAGCGTCGGCACGGGAGGCAGCATGTCGGCCGCCATGGCCGGGCCCATCGGAAGGGCGGCGGACAGCGACAGCACGGCGAGAGCGGCGGAAGCGCGCATGGCTCAAAACCCTTGGAACGCGGCCGCACGCCGGCCGCTTCTGCCCTTCGATAAGTAAAGAAGTAACCCTAACGGGGAGTTAAGCCTGTCATGCTCAATCCGTCCCAAACGTGGGCAGCCGAATGACTTGCATCATGGGCGGTCTACGTCGGGTGCCGGGCCGGCATTGCGAAAGGAGGGGGGCCGCGCGATAGAAGGGCCATGACCCAAGAGAGTCGACCGGCACCGCACGCCGCTCCCGTCCTGCGCTTCGCGCCTTCGCCAACGGGAAAGATCCATATCGGCAATGCCAGGACGGCGGTCCTGAACGCGCTCGTCGCGCGGCGGGAGGGCGGCACCTTCATCCTGCGCTTCGACGATACGGACCAGGCGCGATCGAGGCCCGAGTTCGAGCGGGCCATCGCCGACGATGTCGAGTGGCTGGGCATCGCGCCAGACCTGACCGTACGCCAGTCCGAGCGGCTGACCCTCTACGACGCAGCGGCGGAACGCCTGCGTGCTGCGGGGAGGCTCTACCCCTGCTACGAGACCGAAGAGGAACTGGAGCGCCGCCGCAAGCTGCAGGCCGCGCGCGGTCTTCCACCCGTCTACGACCGAGCCGCCCTGAAGCTGACGGAGCCCGACCGGGCGCGGCTGGAGGCCGAGGGGCGGCGGCCGCACTGGCGCTTCCTGCTCGATCACCGCGCCGTGGCCTGGCACGACCTCGTCCGCGGCGAAAGTCACATCGATTGCGCCTCGCTTTCCGATCCCGTCCTCGTGCGGGCTGACGGAAGCTTCCTCTACACGCTTCCCTCGGTGGTGGACGACCTCGACCTCGGCGTCACCCACGTGGTGCGCGGCGAGGACCACGTCACAAATACGGCCGTTCAGATCCAGATCGCCGAGGCGCTCGGCGGCCCGGTTCCCGCTTTCGGGCACCACAATCTGCTCACCACGGTGGAGGGGGAGGGCCTGTCGAAGCGGCTCGGTCATCTCTCGGTCGGTGCACTGCGCGAGCAGGGCTACGAGTCGCTTGCCGTCGCGGCGCTGGCGGTGCTGGTTGGATCCGCCCATGCCGTGCAGCCCGTGCACGACCTCGCCGAGCTGGCGGGCCTCGTCGACCTCGCCCGCCTGTCACGCGCGCCTGCCCGCTTCGACGAGGCTGAGCTTGCCGGGCTGAACGCGCGCATCCTGCACCAGGCGGAGTTCGCGACGGTCTCTGCGCGGCTGAGCGCGATGGGCGTCGACGGCGGCGAGGAGTTCTGGCTGGCCGTCCGCGGCAACGCCGCCATGCTCAAGGATGCCGCGCTCTGGTGGCGCGTGGTGCAAGGGCCGGTCGAGCCTGTCATCGAGGACCGCGACTTTGTCGCCGCCGCGAAGGATCAGCTTCCGGCCGGAGCGTGGGACCAGACGACGTGGGGGACCTGGACCGAAGCGGTGAAAGCCACGACCGGCCGGAAAGGACGAACCCTCTTCATGCCGCTTCGCCTGGCGCTGACGGGGCTCGAGCACGGCCCGGAACTGCGCGGCCTGCTGCCGCTGATCGGGCGCGACCGTGCGACGGCGCGGCTGTCGGGCATCGCGGCCTGACGCGCCACGTCATTGCGGCACGATGTCCGGCCCGAGCGTCGGCGCGACGATGCGAACCGACTTCTTCGACCCGTCGGGTTGCACGACCTGCCGGGTCTCGCCTTCTCCGACCCGCAGCGTCGCCGGACCCTTGGCGCCCCCGCCTATGCCGGACGACTGGTTTCCCGCCGTCGGCGCCGCGGCCGCTGCGGCAGCCTGCGCTGCGCTCTCATTGGGAGCGGCGGCCTGCGCTGCGGCAGCCTGCTTGCCCTTCTGCGGCTTGGCCGGCTTCGGCTTCGGTGGGTCGAGAGGTCTGGCCATCTCGGCCGACTTCTCCTCGGTGACCATCATGTCGTCGCCGCGCTCGCCGATCAGGCGCTCGGCTTCCCCCAGAGCTTCCACCCAGGTCTGGCCGTCACGGCGGCAGGTGCAGGACTGGTCGACAGCCTTCCTGTAGCGGTACGCATTGGGCAGCGAGGCGTATGCGGTTCCGTCATAGGCAGAGACCGAGGCATCCGCCTCTCGCCCGAGCGGCTGCAGGAACAACTCGACTTCCGCATTGGGGCACGATGCCTGGCACAGGGCCGTGTCCTCCTCGATCCGCGCGCGATTCGAGACCTGCGAGATCGGGAAGTAGTAGCCGTCGCACTTGCGAACGCAGATCGTCTTGAACGTCGCGCCGACGCCCTCCGGCCCGACGGGCTCCTCGACGGGCGCAGGTTCCTCCTCGACGGGCGGCGGATCGTCGGCCGCGCCACCAAAGAGCCGTTCGAGGAGACCGGGCTGACGTGTGGCACTGCGCTGCGCGGGGGCCGTGTCCACGGCGGAGCAGTTGGATTCGTAGGCGGCAACGAGCGAGGCGCGCTGCGCGTCGAGGCCCGGCCCGCCGCCGCGCTGTGCCTGCGCATCGAGCTCGGCCAGAGCCGCTTCCATGCGGTTGATCCGCGCTTCCAGCGCCGCGCATTCCGGTGGGGGCGGATCGCCGAAGATCAGGAAGACCTGCCGGCCGCAGCCCAGCGCGCGGCTCCGCGCAGCCGCACGGTCGAGTTCGCCCCGCTGCCGGGCGATCTGGTCGTTGACGGCGCGATTGCGCCCTGCATTCGCGTACCTGTCGAGTGACGCGATATCGGCGCGCAGGCGTTCGCAATAGGACGACTGCGCGAGAGCCTGTCCTGCACCGGCGCAGAATGCGGCGACGGCGAGCAGGACACGCCAGCGAACTGGGATCATGAAACCTTGGCTCCGGCCGGGCTCGTGCCGGGCTGGCCCGGCGACTCACCCGGACACCGATCCTTCGTCGGCAATGTCGACCAAACTATGGAGCCCGGCGCGCGTGCGCCAGCGGCTCAGCCCTGTGCGTCGAGCTTTTCCAAAAGCTTCTCCATCGGCACGGCGCGCGAGAAGAGATAGCCCTGGGCTTCGTCGCACTGGGCCTGGCGGAGCATGTCGGCAACCGAAGCCGTTTCGATGCCCTCGGCGACGGCCTTCATGCCAAACTCGCGGGCCAGCGACAGGCTGGCGCGGACGATCTTCCACGCAAAGGGATCGGTGTCGCAGGCCTGGACGAAGGAGCGGTCGATCTTGAGCTCGCTGAACGGCATGCGCAGCAGCGACGCCAGCGAGGAATAGCCCGTCCCGAAATCGTCGAGCGAGATCTGCACGCCCTTGATGCGCAACCGCGTCAGCACGTCGCCGCTCGCAACCGCGTCCGACATCGCGGTCGTCTCGGTGACCTCGATGGTCAGCGAGCCCGGCGGCACGCCGACCCGGGCAATCTCGTCCTCGATGAAGTCCGGCAGGTCGAGGTCGCCCAGCGCATGGGCTGGCACGTTCACGGCGAGGCCGATCTCATGGCCGGCGGCGCGCCAGCGGGCGAGGTCGCTCAGCGAGTTGCGGAGCATCGTCGTGGTCAGCTCGAAGGCCAGGTTCCAGCGGTCGGCGAGCTCGACGAAGACGATGGGCGGCACGTCCCCGTGCAGGGAACTGCTCCAGCGCGCCAGCGCTTCGACGCCGGCGATGCGGCCCGTCCGCAGGTTCACTTTCGGCTGGTAAAACGGCCTGACCTCGCCGATCGCGAGTGCCGTGCGCAGGTGCTCCGGCTTGATCTCGGAGCTCGCGGCGTATGGCTTGTCGGAAATCTCCGTCGTTCCGACCTTTTGAGACAGGGCGGCCCTGAGGTCGGCCACGTTCAGCGGCTTGCGCAGTTCGCCCAGCGCAGCGAGGCCGAGCGACTGACCGAAGCGCATCGCGGCATCGCGGATGCGGCTGTCGAAGCCGGAGATCACGAGGATGGCCGGGCGCTGGCCCGAACTGGCGATGCGGCGGATCACCTCGACGCCGTCCTGGGTGCCCAGCGAGAGGTCGACCACGACGCGGCAGTAGGTCTGTTCGGCGAGGCGCTGAACGGCCTCCTCGACCGAGGCGGCCTCGTCCACGACGTAGCCGACCCGGCGGCCGACCTCACCGACCAGCAGGCGCTGGATGCGGTCGTCGTCGACGACGAGAAGGCGCAGGCCCTCCGCGATGTCGCCGGAATTTCGCGCACCTCCGCCCGGCATCGCGGCTGCGCCGTCGCGGAAGACAGGGGATGTGCTGGCCATGGTTGGCGTCCGGTCCGCTCTCGGTTCAGGCCGCTTCCCGTTCTGGGTTACGGTCGGGATGACGTCTCGGCTCGCGGCGGCGGTCACATGGGAAACCGTCGGTAAGCCTCTCCTGACGCAATTGTCATGTGCAAACGTTCGCCGCTGCTTAACCGAATTGTCGAAATCGAGCGTTTCGCAAACAAACGTTGAATCCGGCAACCCGGAGTGGTGGATCCCGCCCGGAACACTGGCGATGGCAGGCGGCCAGTACCATATGCGCTCGCGTCAGGAGGACTTCCATGCGTCTTGCATCCCGAATCGTTGCCCCGGCCCTCGCCGTCGCCTTCGCCATGTTCGCCGCGGCGCCGTCGCTCGCGCAGGATGCCGAGGTGATCTTCAAGAAGTCGACGGTGTGGAAGATGCTCACGCCGGACGACAAGCTCGTCACCTACGTCGTGGACGATCCCGACGTCGATGGCGTGTCGTGCTTCTTCACCGCTCCCGAGCGGGGCGGGGTGAAGGGCATGATCGGCGTTGCCGAGGAGGTGTCGGACGTGTCGCTGGCCTGCCGCCAGACCGGGCCGATCAAGATCAAGAGCAAGTTCGAGCAGGGAGCCGTCGCGTTCCGCCAGTCGCGCTCGCTTTTCTTCAAGAAGATGCAGATCGTGCGCGGCTGCGACGCCAAGCGCAACGTGCTGGTCTACCTCGCCTACTCCGACAAAATCATCGACGGATCGCCCAAGAACTCGACGTCGGCCGTGCCGATCATGCCCTGGGGAGCGACGAACGACGCTCCGCGCTGCGGGGAATTTCTCGAGTAGGGGTAATTTCCGAACTCGCTCGGGCCGTTGTCACCGGCCGATGCAGACCGGCGGACCTCGCGTCGCGCCGGTCAGGTGTTTCCGCTCACTCGTGGCAGGTGACAACGTAAGCCTGGGCCGGGTGCTGCGGCTGGGCAGCCTGCGTCACACGAACCGTACCGGTGACGTCCGTCGCATCGGCGGGGCCGAAGGACTCGGCCTTGCCGAGGCCCTGTGCCTCGCACCAGGCATCCGCGACCAGCCGGCCGCAGGGGGCACCCGTCGCAAGGCACTCGCCCAGCCCGTAGCCGTCATTGGCCGGGATGACGAAGGAGCGGCCGGTCTCCGCTGCGGCGGCAGCGGTGACGCATCCGGCGGCGACGATGGCGGAGGCGAGGAGACGACGAAACATGGCTTTTCCGGTCCGGGAGAGGTCGGGCGACTTTTTGGCTCAATCCGTAACGAACGGGTTAAAGATTCAGCAGGCACGCAGCGGTGTGCCGGCGCACGTGGCGTTCGTGCAACGCCCGGCACCGGTACCCTGCTCAAACGTCGTTGCCTCCCAGGAGATCCAACGTTCCGCGGCGGACGGTGAACCGCGTCTTGACGCGTCACCCCTGCTGTGCGCACGGTCTTGCCCATGACGACCCCGCGCCTTCCACTTTTCGGAAGCATTATCGGCTAGCGTTGCTGCTGGCTGGAGCCGTCGTTTCCTGACATACGGAGCGGTATCCCCGGCCAGAGGCCAAGGTGGACGCCCGCATGGAACTGAAGCTCTACAACACGCTGACCCGCCGCAAGGAGACGTTCGAGCCGCTCGATCCGGCCCGGGTGCGGATGTATGTCTGTGGACCGACGGTCTACGACTACGCGCATATCGGCAATGCCAGGCCGGTGATCGTGTTCGACGTGCTGAACCGTCTTCTCCGGCACGTCTACGGGGCCGGGAACGTGCGCTACGTCCGCAACATCACGGACGTCGACGACAAGATCAACGACCGCGCTGCCCGCGATTTTCCGGACCTGCCTCCGGACGAGGGCATCCGGCGCGTGACGGAGGCTACCGCCGCGCAATTCCACTCCGACGTGGCCGCGCTGGGTTGCCTTCCGCCCGACGTCGAGCCGCGCGCCACCGAGCACGTCGCCGAAATGAAGGTGATCATCGAGCGCCTCGTCGCCTCCGGCTTCGCCTATGTGGCAGAAGGGCACGTGCTGTTCTCGCCCGCGGCCATGGATGCGGCCAATGGCGTTCTTCCGCGCTACGGCGCGCTCGCCAACCGCTCCCTGGACGAGATGATCGCGGGGGCCCGCGTCGACGTTGCTCCCTACAAGAGGGATGCGACCGACTTCGTGCTGTGGAAGCCGTCGAAACCCGGCGAGCCCGGCTGGCCGTCTCCCTGTGGCATTGCCGAGGCCGGGCGGCCCGGCTGGCACATCGAGTGCTCGGCCATGAGCTGGAAGCACCTCGGAGAGACATTCGACGTCCATGGCGGCGGCATCGACCTCGTGTTTCCCCATCACGAGAACGAGCTGGCCCAGTCGACTTGCGCCTTCGGGAAACCGGTGATGGCACAGGTCTGGATGCACAACGGCTTCCTGCAGGTGGAAGGCGAGAAGATGTCGAAGAGCCTCGGCAACTTCGTCACCATCCACGAGCTCCTGGCGACGGGGAAGATGGGCGGCCGTGCATGGCATGGCGACGTGCTGCGCCTCGCCATGCTGCGCACCCACTACCGGCAGCCGATCGACTTCACCGCCCGTGCGCTGGAGGAGGCCGAGACGACACTCCTCGCCTGGCGCGCGACGGGGGAGGGGGCAGGGGCGGCTCCGGACGGTCAGGTTCTGGCGGCGCTCGCGGACGACCTCAACACGGCCGCCGCCATCACCCGTCTGCACAGGGTCGAGGATGCCGCCGTGCGCGCCGCGACGCTCGACTTCCTCGGCTTCCGGGCCACGGCGGACGAAATCGCCCGGCATGACGCGACGGCACGGGGCGTCGATACTGCGGTGGACACGGCCAGGGTCGAGGCTTTGATCGCCGAGCGCATTGCCGCCCGCAAGGCCAAGAACTTCTCCGAGTCCGACCGCATACGCGACGAACTCGTCGCCATGGGGATCCAACTGATGGACGGCAAGGATCCCGCCACGGGCGAGCTCGTCACGGCGTGGGACGTGAAGAGATGACGAGCTTCCACCGTCCCTTCGTTCTCGCTGGTGCGGGCGCGAGCCGCCGTAGCGCGTCAAGGCCAGCCCTTCGTCTCCACGGCCTCGCCTGAAAGGCCCCGGGTTCCACCATGTCCGCCGCACCCTATGACGCCCGCGAGCGCATCTATCTTTTCGACACAACCCTGCGGGATGGGGCGCAGACGACGGGTGTCGATTTTTCGCTCGACGACAAGCTGCACATTGCCGGGCTGCTGGACAGGCTGGGCATCGACTATGTCGAGGGCGGGTATCCCGGCGCCAATCCGCTCGACACCGAGCTGTTCGGCAGCCGGCGTACGCGGTCTGCGATCTTCACCGCCTTCGGGATGACGAAGCGGGCCGGGCGCTCCGCCGCCAACGACCCCGGTATCGCGTCGCTCCTCGACGCCAGTGCGGACGCAATCTGCTTCGTCGCCAAGTCGTGGGACTACCATGTCCGTGTCGCGCTCGGAGTGACGCTGGAAGAGAACCTCCAGGGTATTCGCGAAAGCGTTACCCTCGCCCGCGAAGCCGGGCGGGAGGTGCTGCTGGACTGCGAGCATTTCTTCGACGGCTACAGGGCCAATCCCGACTACGCGCTCGCGTGCGCCCTGGCCGCCTTCGAGCAGGGCGCGCGCTGGATCGTCCTCTGCGACACCAATGGCGGCACGCTCCCGCACGAGGTCGAGCGCATCGTCGGTGAGGTCACAAAACGCATCCCGGGAGACCGGCTCGGGATCCACGCTCATGACGACACCGGGCAGGCGGTCGCGAACTCGCTCGCGGCGGTCCGGGCCGGCGCCCGGCAGATCCAGGGAACGCTGAACGGGCTCGGCGAGCGTTGCGGCAACGCCAACCTGGTGACGCTGATCCCGACTCTGATGCTCAAGCCGGACTATGCCTCGCGATACGCCATCGGGGTAGATGCCGCCGGGCTGGAGTCGCTCACCGCTGTGTCCCGGGCCCTCGACGAGTTGCTCAATCGCGCGCCGAACCGCCATGCGCCCTATGTCGGCGCGTCCGCCTTCGCAACCAAGGCCGGCATCCATGCCAGCGCGGTGCTCAAGGATCCCCGCACCTATGAGCACGTGCCGCCCGACACCGTCGGTAACCGGCGGCTCGTCCTGGTGTCGGACCAGGGTGGCCGCTCGAACGTGCTGGCGGAGCTGGAAAGGCTCGGCATCGACGTCCAGCGCGACGATCCGCGTGTCGCCCGCCTCCTCGACGAGATCAAGGACCGCGAGGCGATGGGCTACGCCTATGAGGGGGCCGACGCGTCGTTCTTCCTGCTCGCCAAGCGCGTGCTGGGACAGGTTCCGGAGTTCTTTTCGGTCGAGCGCTTCAAGGTCAATGTCGAGCGTCGCTACAACGCGGCGGGCGAACTGGTGACCGTCGCCGAGGCGATTGCCAAGGTGAAGGTCGGCAACGAGGTGCTGATCTCGGCGGCCGAAGGCAACGGCCCGGTGAATGCGCTGGACCTCGCTTTGCGCAAGGACCTCGGCAAGTACCAGCGCTACATCACCAACCTCGTGCTGCTGGACTACAAGGTCCGCATCTTCCAGGGCGGATCGGACGCCGTGACCCGCGTGCTCATCGAGAGTGGCGACGGCACCGGCGACCGCTGGACCACCGTTGGCGTGTCGGCCAACATCATCGATGCGTCTTTCCAGGCGCTGATCGACTCGATCACCTACCGCCTCGTCATGTCCGGCGCGGAACCCTGAGCGCTGAACAGCACGTTTTCAGGCGCGCTGTCTTTCATTTTTCTAGAGAAGCGGGTCTGGAGACCCTCGCTCCTTCTCCAAGAAAATGGCGGGCCTCAGATCCCGCGCGCCGTCCGTTCAAATCGGAACGATCCCCTGTTGCCGACGTTGGGCCTCCCACACACCGGGACCATTACGGACAGGAGGACCCCATGACCTTTGACCCCGCCGATCCGAACCGCCGCACGACCACGACCGGCACGACTGACCCCTATGTCGGCACCACGGCGACCACAGAGGCGGACCGCATCCGGACCACCGCGCCCCGCTCGCGCAACACCGGAATGATCGGCGCGATCGTCGGTGTTCTCGCGGTCGTGGCCGTCGTGTTCTTCGTCTGGCGCGGCGTCGACAAACCCGGCACCCCCGACACCGGGACAGCGACTTCCGCCAACCAGGGCGCCACGAACGCGCCGGCCGCGCCGGCTCCTGCAGCGCCGGCAGCGCCCGCGACCCCGTCGACAACGGGCTCCACGCAGCCCTGATCGGTCCTTCCCAGCGCATCGGACGGCCGGCCTCGCGCCGGCCGTTTTGCGTGGTGGGACAAGCGGTTCAGCAGTTCTTCACAACGCGCGTGTAAGCGTGCCGGTCTGGGCCGTGCGCCGCCGTGGCCGGCCTCTCCCTTGTGAGGCTTCGGCGCAGCTTCTATGCTCCCGCCGCCAAACGGACCGAGATGACCGACCTTTTTCCGCCTTTTGATCCCGGAGACGAACCGCGCCGCCGCCGCTTCAAGGGCGTTCCCCTTCGCGTGCTGCTGCCGAACCTCGTGACGCTCCTGTCGCTGTGCGCCGGCCTCACGGCGATGCGCCTGGCCATCGAAGGCGGCAGCGAGAAGCTCGACCGCGCCGTGCTCTTCATCCTGGCTGCGGCCGTGCTGGATGGCCTCGACGGACGGCTCGCGCGGCTCCTCAAGGGCACGTCGCGCTTCGGAGCGGAGCTCGACTCGCTTGCCGACTTCGTCAGCTTCGGCGTGGCGCCGGCGATGGTGCTCTACATTTTCGGGCTGCACGAGATCACCTCGATTGGCTGGATCGTGGCGCTGGTCTTCGCCATGGCCTGCGCGCTTCGCCTCGCCCGCTTCAACGTCATGCTGGACGATCCATCGCGGCCGGACTGGCAGAAGAATTTCTTCACAGGCATTCCCGCGCCGGCTGGGGCGCTCACGGTACTTCTGCCCGTCTACCTCCACCTCGTCGGCCTGCCCATTCCCGCCGGAGCGTCGGTCCTCGAGGCGGTGTACGTGCTGTTCGTCGCCTTCATGATGGTGAGCCGCATACCGACCTATGCCGGGAAGACGCTGGGCAGCCGGGTGCCGCGCGAATGGGTGATCCCGCTGCTGCTTGCGGTGGCGCTCTTCGTGGCACTGCTGCTCAGCTACACTTTCCAGGTGCTGCTCGCGATCACACTCGTCTATCTCGCACTCATCCCGTGGGGCGTGAGCCGCTACCGTTCCCTGGAGCGGGCCGATGCATCGCGGTCGCGCAGCACTCCGGCCATCGAGGAAAAGCCGGCGAAACCATCTCCCTCCGGCGAGGCCGGCTAGCGGCCGGACAGCCTCTTCGCATTGGCCCGCACGCGCCGGTGGGCGGGCCGGATCGCCGCTTCGGCAATGTCCACGAAGCCGTGTGCGAGCGCGGTGGGGCCGCGAACGCCGCCGAACGCCATCTGCACCCACAGCGACCACATCGCCATCTGCGCCGCCATAACGCCCTCGGCGGCGGCCTCCATCTTCTCCGTCACCATGCGCAGGCTTTCGTCGGGGCGGCCTGAGCGGGTGCCCGCGACGTGACCCGCGATGATGGGAGCCCGGGCGGCGATCGTCACCGCTGCTGCGACGGAGGCCTCGAAGGCGGCGAAGGACGCGCCAAAGGCGCGAGATTGCAGGCTCTGCATTGAGACTCCGGTGGTTTGGCCCGAAAAGTGTCCACTGATCAGTGGACGAGCCCGGCATCAGGAATATGGCCGCGGCTGGATGGTGTCGAGCTTTTCCGGCCGCGCCGGTTCACAAGCCCCTGCGATTCGACTACGGTCCGCGCGCTCCGGCCGGGTGGTGGCCTCCCGCGGCCCTCCGCACAGGCGGAGCCGGAGCTTTCGGAGAGCGTCACGTGGGAGTCGAGGGCAAGGACTGGCGCGCCAAGGTTGTGCTCGCCTCCGCGTCGCCGCGGCGGCTGGCGCTGCTGCAGCAGATCGGCATCGAGCCCGACGCCATGCTGCCGAGCGACATCGACGAGCAGCCTCTCAAGAGCGAGCGGCCCAAGGCGCTTGCACGGCGGCTGGCGCGCGAGAAGGCCGAGCGGGCCCTGCAGGTCCTGAAGACGCGTCCGGAACTCGCCGGCGCCTTCATCGTCGCCGCCGACACGGTGGTGGCCCGCGGCAACCGCATCCTGCCCAAGCCCGAGCATGTCGACGAGGCCGCGCAATGCCTGCGCCTGCTTTCGGGCCGCGGCCACCGGGTCTATTCGGGCCTTTGCGTCGTGACGCCGAAGGAAGGGTTCCGGGAGCGCCTCGTCGAGACCCGGGTCGCTTTCAAGCATCTCTCCCGCAGCGACATCGAGGCGTACCTCGCCTCGGGCGAGTGGCGCGGCAAGGCTGGTGGCTACGCCATCCAGGGTAGGGCCGGCGCCTTCGTCACCAAGCTCGTCGGGTCGCATTCCAGCGTGGTGGGCCTGCCGCTCTATGAAACGCTCTCGGTGCTGGGCGGTGAGGGCTATCCCGTGCACCTCTCCTGGCTGAATGCGGTGTAGCTGGTCTGCACGGCACGCCGGGCGGCGCGCTTGCCTGCGGCCCGGTGCCGCCCGATATGCCGCTGCCTGCAAGGACAGGGCCGATGAAGAACGACAAGACCATACCGCAGGCGGCAAACGACGCCGTCCCCGTGATGTCGGGCGAGTGCCCGATGTGCGGGAAGCCCGTGCAACTGCAATACCGCCCATTCTGCTCGAAGCGATGTGCCGACCTCGACCTGTCGCGCTGGCTGAACGGCGTCTACGCCGTGCCGGTGGCGGCGGTGGACGACGATGAAGACGAGCGGCCCGAACTGGGGTCCTGAGCGGCCGTGCCACGCAAAAAAGCTGTCGCCCTTGCCCAGCGCCTAGCTGCGGTTGTATCGACCTGACCGCTGGCGCGGGCCACCCCGTTGCGGCGCGGACGGGACGGAGCGCAGCGATGAACATGTCGGCCTGGTACGGGCGCGAGCGCCCCGGGGTCGTGCTGGCCGGCCTCGTCGTGCTCTGCGCGGCCATGCCCGTCGCCGTGCTCAGCTACCGCGCCGTGCCGCTGACGGCCGGCGTCGGCATGCTGCTGATGGCGCTCGGGGCAGGGCGGCCGGCCTCCGGCGGAAACCGCTTCGACGGGCTTCTCGCCGCATTGCTGGCGGCACTGTTGCTGCTGGGCGCCGTGTCTCTCTCTTGGACGCTGGACTTCCGGTCGGGGTTGCGCGTCTTCGGCTTCGAAGTGCTGCTGTTCGTGGCGCTGGCCTGCTTTGCCTGGTGGGCAGGGCCAAGGGTCGAAGCCGGCCGCGCGGCCGCCGTCATGGCCGGCATGCTGGCACTCGGCGCCGTGCTGCTGATCGTGGAAACGCGCATGGGCATGCCCCTGCGCCGGCTGATCGGCTCGCGCGAATGGGCCTCGAAGATCAACCAGGCCGCCGTCATTCTCTCGCTGTGGGTCTGGCCTGTGTTGGCTTTGCTGATGGGGCGCCGGGCGCGCCTGGCGGCGGGCGGGCTGTTCGTCGTCGTGCTCGCTGCCGTGATGGTGAGCGAGAGCGAGTCGGCCAAGCTCGGCTTGCTGCTCGGCATTGTCGCCGCGCTCGTCTGGGCGCTGCCCTGGAAGGGCAGGGCGGCCGTGCTGGCGCTGGCGCTGGTGGCCGCCATGGCCTTTCAGCCGCTGATGGCAGATGTCGTCGCGCGGCTGCTCACCGGCCCGGTCGAGCACGCCCTCAAGGGCGCGCATATGGAGGAGCGGCTGGTCATCTGGCAGGCCTTCACCGAGGCGGCGGCGATGAAGCCGGTGCTCGGCTGGGGCTTCAACGCCTCCGGCTGGATCGGGCGCGGCGAGCGGCTGGACCTGTTCGCCGAAGCGCTGAGGCCCGGCATCGTCGACAGCCATCCCCACGACATGCTGCTGCAGGTTTGGGTCGAGCTCGGCGCCATAGGTGCCCTGCTGATGGCCGCCTTCCTGGCCCGCGCCGGATGGCTGGCCGCGGGGCTGAAACCCTGGCTCTCCCCCTACGTCGCCGCCGCGCTGGTGACCGGGATCATCATTGCCATGGTCGGCTATGGCGCGTGGCAGGCCTGGTGGGTGGCGGGGCTTGCGGGCTTCGTGACGCTGGCTCGGGTGGTAGAGCGCATGCTAGTCTTGGAACAATGACGACCGGCGACATCGTTTCAGATACCGAATTCAGAGAAGCGCCTTTTGAAATGGCGAACCTGCGTCCCGAGCGGACCGGGCTGCCCTTCATTGTCTGGATTTCCCAGCGTGGCGGTGCCCAGCACGATATTCGCATCAAGCTGTCGCGCACGCCGAAGGCGGGCCCCGACTGGGTCACCATCGCCCTCAGGCCGACAGTGGAGGATCTGAGCGGAACCTTGTCCAGGGCGGAACTGGTCCAGGTGCGGAAGTGGGTTCTCCTCAACCTCGCCGTTCTCGTCGACCATTGGGACGGCCGCATCCCTTACACAGAGGATGTGCTCGCGAAGATCCGGCCTCTTCCGGAAGCCTGAGCCTCGGGGCAAAACGGTCTCGTTTTGTAGACCAAGCCCTCACGCCGCCTTTACGAAGCTCTCCAGCACCATTTTCCGGCCCGCCTTGTCGAAGTCGATCGTCAGCTTGTTGCCGTCGACTGCGGCGACGGTGCCGTTGCCGAACTTGATGTGGAAGACGCGCTGGCCCGTCGCGAAGGAACTCGGCGAGCCCGTCGACTTGGCGACCAACTCGCCCTCGATCAGCAGGGGCCCGCGCCGGCCGGGTCCTGGCGTGTAGGAAGCGCCCGCCTCCTCGAAGCCGCTGCTGTCATCGCCGCGGCTTCCGCCGCGGGATGTCTCGCGTGGACCCGTGTCCCGGCCATACTGGCCTTGCCGCATGCGGTCCTGCGCGCGCTGCCAGCCCGGCGTCGAGTAGGTGGAGCCGAAGGGCGTGACCCGGTCGAACCGGCTGCCGCCATAGCCGCCATAGTGGGCCGGGGCCTCGGTGACCTCGACGTGGTCCTCCGGCAGTTCGTCGACGAAGCGCGAGGGGATGGTCGACTGCCAGAGCCCGTGGATGCGGCGGTTGGAGGCGAAGTAGATCTTGGCTCTTCGCCGGGCCCTCGTAATGCCGACATAGGCGAGGCGGCGCTCTTCCTCCAGCCCGGCACGGCCGCTCTCGTCGAGGGCGCGCTGGTTGGGGAACAGGCCCTCTTCCCAGCCGGGGAGGAACACGGTGTCGAACTCCAGCCCCTTGGCGCCGTGCAGCGTCATGATGGAGATCTTCTCGGTTTCGTCGCTGTCGGCAGCCTCCATCACCAGCGAGACGTGCTCGAGGAACGCACCGAGGTCCGGAAACTCCTCCATGGAGCGGACGAGTTCCTTCAGGTTCTCGAGCCGCCCGGCGCTCTCGGCGGTGCGCTCCTTCTGCCACATCTCCGTGTAGCCGCTCTCCTCCAGGACAAGCTCGGCGAGCTCGCCGTGCTTCATCGTCTCGGAGGCAGCGGCCCAGCGGGCGAACGCGCCGGTGAGGTCGCGCAGCGACGTGCGGGGTTTGGGCTTCAGCTCCTCGCTCTCGACCAACATGCGTGCGGCCTGCATCAGCGGCACGCGCTGTTTGCGCCCGAAGGTATGCATCAGCTCCAGCGTGGCGTCACCCAGGCCGCGCTTGGGCGTGTTGACGATGCGCTCGAAGGCGAGATCGTCGCCTGGATTGGCCACGCAGCGCAGATAGGCCAGCGCATCGCGGATCTCCAGGCGCTCATAGAAGCGCGGTCCGCCTATGACCCGGTAAGGCAGGCCGAGCGTGATGAAACGCTCCTCGATCTCGCGCATCTGGGCGGAGATGCGGACGAGGACAGCCATTTCGGCCAGGGAATGCCCCTTGGCCTGCAGAGCCTCGATCTCCTCGCCGATGAGGCGGGCCTCTTCCTCGCTGTCCCACGCACCCGTGAGTGTCGGCTTCTCGCCGTCCTCGTCGTCGGTGTGCAGCGTCTTGCCGAGCCGTCCCTCATTGTGGGCGATGAGGTGCGATGCGGACGCGAGAATGTGGCCAGTCGAGCGGTAGTTGCGTTCAAGCCGAACTACAACCGCGCCCGGGAAGTCCTTCTCGAAGCGTAGGATATTGTCCACCTCGGCACCGCGCCAACCGTAGATCGACTGGTCGTCGTCGCCGACGCAGGCGACGTTCTGGCGTCCCTGGGCCAGCAGGCGAAGCCAGAGATATTGGGCGACGTTGGTATCCTGGTACTCGTCGACGAGAATGTAGCGGAAGCGTTCCTGCCAAGCCGTCAGCACGTCCGGGTTCTCCCGGAAAAGCCGCAAATTTTCGAGCAGCAGGTCGCCGAAGTCGGCGGCGTTCAGCTGCTTCAGGCGCTCCTGGTAGGCGGCGTAGAGCTTGGCGCCCCGTCCGTTGGCGAAGGCCGCGGCTTCGCCGGAGGGCACCTTGTCCGGTGTCAGGCCCCGGTTCTTCCAGCCGTCGATGAAGGCGGCGAGGGCCCGGGCCGGCCAGCGCTTCTCGTCGATGTCCGTCGCCTGGATGACCTGCCGCATCAGGCGGATCTGGTCATCGGTGTCGAGAATGGTGAAGTCCGACCTCAGGCTCACCAGTTCCGCGTGACGGCGCAGGATCTTTGTACCGATGGAGTGGAAGGTACCGAGCCACGGCATGCCCTCGCCGGCGCTCCCCACCAGGACGGCTATACGCTCGCGCATTTCGCGGGCCGCCTTGTTGGTGAAGGTGACGGCCAGGATCTGCGACGGCCAAGCCCGTCCGGTGGCGATGATGTGCGCGATGCGCGTCGTCAGCACGCGGGTCTTGCCCGTTCCGGCTCCTGCCAGAACCAGGACCGGCCCGTCCGAAGCTTCCACCGCCTTACGCTGCTCGTCGTTGAGACCGGACAGATAGGGCACGGGCGCAGCTACCCCTGCGCGAGCGCGGGCAGCGAGGCCCCCTGGGCGGGGGGTAAAATCGTCGTCTTGAGTCAGATCCGTCACGTCGCTTGAGCTCGGGTGAGGACGCGGCAGCGCCGGTCCGGTCCTATGGCACGGACCGTGGAAGGGTGCCACGCACAACCGTGCGGGCACGATTCGTTCTCACCGAAAAATGCAGCCAAACGGCGGCGGTGTCGACCGTGCGCCGTCAAAGCTCCTCAAGCAGGCATCGGGCCGCAGCTGCCTTCTCAGGCCGCGTTGCGATGATCATCCATTGGCCTGCTCCTCTGCACCGGCAGCAGGTCGGTTCGCGCCCCCCGCGGTGCCACGATCGCCAAGGGGGACAGATCGATGCCGACCGCGGCCTGGTCCTGCAGCGAGACGGCGTCCCAAGGATGCGTGGTGGCGCGGTTGTGCGGATCCAACTGCTTCCGGCCAAAGATGGCGCGTAAGCTGGCCCCGACGAGGTTTGCAATGATCATCATCAATGCAGATGCTGCGAGAACCTCGATCGCGTCACCGACGGCCTCGGTATTCTTGAAAAACGGCATGATCGTCTCTGTAAATGATGAGACTGAACCAAGTTCAGCGAATATCGTCATGTCATATCCTGCTTCTCTGAAACAATCGTCATCGCCGTCAGGTCAAGCGACGATCAATATAGCGTCGAATTCGCGGCGACAGGTTCATACTATGACAGAGTTTGAACCAAATCGTCTGCCGATACTGTCCAGCTGTGTTAATTGCGAGTTAAAGAACAGCTGAAAATGCGGAGTATAAGATCGATAAATTTTGACGCTTTCCGTTGCGCGGCTGCCCGGAAGGAGCGTAGCTGGTGCGATACCCGGAGGAATGCCGTGATCAGCCTTGGTCTGTTTGCCGCGACAGTCGCGGCGGGTTTCATCTACGCGGTCACGCCTGGTCCGGCCTTCCTCGCCGTCTTCGCTCTGGCAGCACAGAAAGGGCGCGGGGCAGGCGGAAAGTTCCTGCTGGGCCATCTGGCGGGCGACGTGCTCTGGGGCGGCCTCGCGCTGGCGGCGATCGTCGGCGTGAACCAACTGGGCCCAATGCTCTTCGACACGCTCGGCATCGCCTGCGGCGTGTACCTGATCTACCTCGGGATGAAGGCGGTGCTCTCAGGCAAGTCTTCGTCGCAGGCGCCTGTCGGGGCGTTGCGGCCGGTGCAGGCAGGGCTCCTTTTCGGCGTCACGAACCCGAAAGCCTATCCGGTGTCGCTGGCCGTCTTCACGGCACTCACCGTGCGCTTCGCCGGCGAGATTGGCTGGCAGACGGCGCCGGCACTGATGGCGGCGGCCATAGCCGGCTTTCTCGCCGGCTACGTCGTCATCCTGTTCTGGGCCGGGCTCCCGCCAGTTCGGCGCTTTTTCCTGCGCCACGGCGCCACGGTGACGCGCGTGGTGGGCGTCACCTTCATCCTGTTCGGCATCAAGTCGATGTCTGATGCCGGGCGCAGCATCGCGTCGCGGGCGTGAGCCTAGTGGACGCCCGTCTCCAGCTGGCGCATCGGCATGGCCACGCGGCGGCCGAGGTCCCCCGGCGCGGGAAGCCTGGCATGCGCCGCCTTCATCACCGCGAGCGCGTCGAGCACCTCTAACGGAAAGGGCGCGGCCTTGCGCTCGCGCAGTCCGACGTGGATGTTCATCGTCTCCGACGTGGCCGAGAGCCACAGGTCGCGGGCGTGCCGAAGCTCGCTGAAGAAGTGGATGCGCTTCTCGTCATAGCCGATCAGCTGTACGGTCACGCGCGCCGGCTCGCCGGCCGTGAGCTCGCGCAGGTAGCGCACATGGCACTCCGCCGTGAAGGTCGAGGCATCGGCGGAAAAACGATAGGCCTCACCGAGGCCGAGGCAGGCGAATGCCTCCTCCAGCGCCCGGTCGAACAGGACATGGTAATAGGCCATGTTCATGTGGCCGTTGTAGTCGATCCAGCCGGGCTCGACCCGCATCGTCGACGAGACGAAGGGCGCGAAGAAGAATGCGGTGCTTTCGGTACCCTTCGACATGGGCTCGTCGTCGTCTCGGCAGAGTGGAGCCGCAAGATCTTCAGAAGACCGTCGCGGACGTCCTGAAATAGGCGTACCCCGATAGTGTGGAGATGGAGCGAGGAAAGCAAGGGCATGACTGGACAGCACACACTCCGTCAGCGGCCAGATTCGACGTTGCTCGCGGAAGTTGTGGATATCCTGCGCCACCGCATGGGCAACCGTGCCTCCACGGCAGACGCGGTCCGCCGCCAGCACGCCAGCACGCTCACGTGGCTGCCGGTGCAGCCGCCCGATATCGTCGTACAACCGCTCGACGAGGCGGAGGTGGTCGACATCGTGAAGCTGTGCGGGGCACGCGGGGTACCGGTTGTGCCTTTCGGAACAGGCACTTCGTTCGAAGGACACGTGAACGCGCCCTTCGGCGGCGTCAGCATCGACATGATGCTGATGAACCGGGTTCTCGCCATTCACGCCGAGGATCTCGACTGTGTCGTTCAGCCCGGCGTCACCCGCAAGCAGCTGAATGTCGAGCTCAGGGAGACCGGTTTGTTCTTCCCCATCGATCCCGGCGCCGACGCCTCGATCGGCGGCATGGCGGCAACGCGCGCCTCGGGCACCAACGCGGTGCGCTATGGAACGATGAAGGACAGCGTGCTTTCGCTTCGGGCCGTGCTGCCCAACGGCGAGGTGGCCGTGACCAGCCGGCGAGCCCGCAAATCCTCGGCCGGCTACGATCTGACCCGGCTCATGGTGGGCTCGGAAGGCACGCTCGGCGTCTTTACCGAACTCACCCTGCGGTTGTTCGGGATCCCCGAGGCGATAGCGGGCGGGGTTTGCCCCTTTCCCACCGTGCGGGCCGCCTGCGACGCCACCATCGCGACCATCCAGTCGGGGTTGCCGGTCGCCCGCATCGAGATCGCGGATGCGTTGCAGATCCACGCCATCAACCTGCACTCGAAGCTCGGCCTGGCCGAAGTGCCGATGCTGTTTCTCGAGTTCCACGGCACGCAGGCCGGCGTCGAGGAGCAGTCGCGCCGCTTCGGCGAGATCGCGGCAGAGTTCGGCGGAGGCCCATTCTCCTGGGCAACGCAGGCCGAGGAGCGCTCCCGCCTCTGGCAGGCCCGCCACGACGCCTATTGGGCGACGGGCACGCTGCGGCCGGGCGCGCGCACCATGGCCACCGATGTCTGCGTGCCGATCTCCCGCCTGGCCGACTGCGTCGAGGCGACGCACAGGGACCTCGAGGAGACTGGCATCGTCGCTCCCATCGTCGGCCATGTTGGCGACGGCAACTTCCACCTCACGCCGCTCGTCAATGCCGATGATCCCGGCGAGGTGGAAAGGCTCACGGCTTTCCTGGGCCGGCTGGTGGAGCGCGCGCTCGCCATGGACGGGACATGCACGGGGGAGCACGGGGTCGGCCAGCAAAAGATGAAGTATCTGCACCTTGAACATCCGGCCGCGACACTCGACCTGATGCGGACCATCAAGAGCGCGATCGACCCGACCGACATCATGAATCCTGGCAAGATTATCGCCGTGTGATTGACAATGCCGCCTGATTCCTGCGTCAACCTGCGACCATGAAGACTCCTGAGGTTCATATCCGCTTCGTTTCGTCCCGGGGCCATGGGCATTGCGTGATCTACTGACCGGCCTCGCCATCCTGCTGATCATTGCGCTTTCGGTGGCGCTGGCAGGACCATATTTCGTCGACTGGAACTCCAGGCGCAGCGACATCGAGGCCCGCATCAGCAACTATGTCGGGGCTCCCGTCACGGTTCGAGGGCCGATTGACCTTAAGCTCCTCCCGACGCCCCGGCTGAGGCTGGGTGACGTGCAGGCGGTAACCCCCGGCGACGGCCCCAAGCTCGGCGTGCGCCAGGTGGTGGTCGAAGTGTCGGTGATGCCGCTGCTGCGCGGTGACGTCCTCGTCACCGAGGCGCTTCTGGACGGGGCGCGCGTGGACGCACGCATCGCACCAGACGGCACCGTCGACGGGCTCGGCGATCTCGTGGCGGGGCTCCGGCGCTCCGCCGGCGCAATCTCGATCGAGCGCCTGTCCCTGCGAGACGGCGTGCTCGCCCTGACCGATCCGGCCGCGGGCAGGACGCTTCGGCTGGACGACATCGACGTCGAGGCGGATGCAGCATCGCTCACCGGCCCGTGGCGCGCGACGGGGCAGGTCCGGGCGGGCGACGCGCCGCTGAACGTGCGGCTCGCGACCGGCAGCCCCGAGCCCGACGGGTCCGCCAGGATGAAACTCGTCGTGGAGGCCCAGTCCGGCGACCGGCGGGGCGAGATCGACGGCCGTCTCGTGCCTGGCGACCCTGCCGGCCCACGCTTCGAGGGCCGGCTGGCGGCCAGTGGCCGCCTGCGCTGGCCGGACCGCGACAGTGTCTCGCCGCGCCCCTGGACGTTGGCGGCGAACCTCGATCTGCGCGGCCGGTCCGGCACCCTGGAGGGCATCGACTTCGATGCCGGCGGTGACGAAAGCGCCGTGAAGTTCACGGGGGCCGGCACGCTGGATTTCGGCGCGCAGCCCCGCCTTTCGCTGGACGTCGAGTCCCGCCAAATCGACTTCGACCGGCCGTACACGTCGCAGACGCCGCCTTTGCCGGCGCCGTTCCCGACCGTCGCGGCGGCCTGGCTGGGGGCCTTCGCGCAGGACGACGCGCTCGACCTTCCGCTGCCCATCGCCATCCAGGCGAAGGTCGGCAACGCAATCCTCGGCGGCGACGCGCTGTCGGGGATCGATGCCGCTATCGAGCTGACGCCGACCGGCATCCAGGTGAAGCGCTTTGCCGCGGCGCTTCCCGGCAATTCGTCGCTGGACGCCGCCGGTGAGGCGTCGCTGGCCGGCGGTGGCGAGTTTTCTGGTCGCATGTCGCTGCGGTCTCGTGACGCGCCTCGCCTGGCCGCGTGGCTGGAAGGGCAGGGGGGACGCTCGTCGCGGCTGGGCGACGCGTCGGACCTGGTGGCGCAGGCGGACGTGACGCTCTCGTCGAGCGTCATCGGCGCGCGGAACATGAAGCTGACGCTCGGGCGCTCGAACCTGCAGGGCACGCTGCGCTATACGCCGCCGGAGGATGCCACCCGCGGCCATTTCGAGGCACTGCTGACCTCCGACGGACTGGTCATCGACCAAATCCTCGATCCCGACGTGGTCTCCGCCGCCGCCCGGGGCATCGACGTCGACGTCACGCTCGATGCCCGAAACGTCAGGCTCGGCCAGGCCACCGGCGCCAATGTCGGCGCGGGCCGGGTGGGCCTGCGGTTCTCGATCGGTGCAGCGGGGATCGACATCAAGACCCTCGACATGGCCGACGTGGCTGGCGCGTCCGTCAGGGCGAGCGGGCGCGTCGGACCCGATGGCGGCCGCATGGAAGCCGTGGTCGATGCAAGGCGGGTCGAGCCGCTCGCCAACATCCTCGCCCGCATCATGCCCGGCCGCTTCCCGGAGCTGGTGGCCTCACGGGCTGCCGCCCTTGGACCTCTCAAGCTCAAACTGGTGGCCGAGCGCGGCAAGGGCCAGTTCAGCGAGACGGTCTTTTCCGCGCAGGGCACGGCGGCGGGCACGAAGATCGACGCCAATGCGCGGATCGGCGGCCCGCAGGCGGCCGATCGCGTGGTCGGCGGCTTCAAGGCCGATGCGCCCGAGGCGGTTGCGCTGCTCACCCAGCTCGGCTTCGACGTTCTTCCCCTTCCCGGCCTCGGCCGCGGCCAGATCGCGGTTGAACTCGACGGGCGGTTCGGCAACGGGGCCACGCTGCGCATGGCGGCCGACGCCCTGGGCACCGCGGTACGGGGCGAAGGGCGGCTTGGTGTCGGCCCGCAGGAACCCGATCTCACCGGGACCCTGACGCTGGAATCCCAGGATCTCGGCCCGCTGACGCAGGTGCTCGCGCTCCCCGGTCCCGACAGTCTCAGCCGCCTTCCGGCCCAGCTGAAGGCGAAAGCCTCGCTGGCGGGGACGCGGTTCGCGCTGTCCGACATCACAGGAAACGTCGCGGGTCAGCCGGTGGGCGCTGCCCTCGTGGCCGACACCAAGGCGGGAGCCCTCACCGGCGAAGTCGCCGTGGACCGGCTGTCACTCGGCGTCATCGCCGGGCTCAACCTCGGCCAGCTACAGGCGCCGTTGCCGGGCAGCATCTGGCCGGCCGGCCGCTTCGGCACGCCGCTGCCGCCGCCGCTCGATACGACGCTGAAGGTGCGGGCAAAGCAGGTGGATGTCGGTCTTCCCGCACCGGCCACCGACGCGGCTTTCCAGCTGCGCTGGACGGCCGAAGCCCTCGAGCTCTCCGGAATTGACGCGGCGATCGGCGGCGGCCGGGTGTCCGGCAGTCTCGGCCTGAGGCGGCAGGGCGGGCTGGGCAGCGTCGCGCTGCGCCTCGGCATGAAGGATGTGGCGCTGCAGCGCATGATGCCGGCTTCGCCCGTCCTCGCCTATGTCAGCGGTGATTTCGACGCCGCAGGCTCGGGCGACGGCATGGCCGCGCTGCTCTCGACCTTGTCCGGCGGAGGCACCATGCGCCTGTCCGGCCTCACTTTGCCGCGGATGGCCGTCGGGGCGGTCGCGGAAGTGGCGAAGCGGTTCGACCTCGGGCAGGACGCGCCGGACCTGCCGCAGGTACAGGCTGCCGTGGCCGCCGGCCTCGACTCGGCGCCGCTCGTCGTGCCCAGCCTCGATGCGCCGCTCACGGTCTCAGGTGGTATCGCCCGCCTCGGCCCCCTCGCGTTCAAGGCGGGTGCCGCCGAGATCAACGGTCTCGCCAGCCTGGACACGCGCTCCGGACGCTTCGACGCAAGGGCCGCGATCGTCACCCGCGACACACCGGATGGCTGGTCGGGTCCGCTGCCCGAGGCGAACCTGACCTGGAAAGCTGCCAGGCTCGGCACGCCTGCCATCCGCGATCTCGACGTGTCCGGGCTCACCAACGTGCTGACGACGCGCATCGTGGCGCGCGAGCTCGCCAAGATGGAAGCGGCCGAGGCCGACCTGCGCGAACGCACCTACTTCCTGCGCCGCCTCAATGTCGGCCGCGAGATGCTGGAGCGTCAGCGCCAGGCCGAGGAGGAGGCGAGGCTCGCCGAGGAGGCCCGCAAGGCCGAGGAGGAGCGCAAGGCCGAGGAGGAGCGCCGCCGCCGCGAGGCAGAGGTCATCCGCCGCGCCGAGGAGGCCAAGCAGGCCGAGCTCGCCCGCCAGGCCGAGGAGGCGCGCCGGCGCGAGGAGCAGGCCGCCGCCGAGGCCGCGGCAAAGGAGCAGGCGCAGCAGAAGCAGGCTCCGCCTGCCGTGCAGGGCTCGGGAGAGACGCCGGCGCCGGGCGTTCCGGCCGGGCCTGCCACGCCCCCGCAGCCCCCGCAACGCCAGGGAGCCGCCGCCCAACCTCCCGCCAACATCGTGCCGGAGATGGACGACGAGGAGCGGATGAAGGCGCTGGAGGAGGCGACGCGCCTGATGGGCCTGACCAAGCCGACCGTTACCGTGCCCCGTGCCGCCATCCAGCCGCTCCAGATAAACCCCGTGCAGACCTTCGTTCCGCCGAAGCCGGGGTCCGCGGCTCCCGCCCAGCAGTGAGCGGCGCCGGTCAGCCCGGTGCCGTGCCGCCCGGGCTGGCGCCGTCGCGGTAGTGCGCAAGGACGGCGAGGCGGATCGCGGACGAGAGATTTGCCGTCGCCCGTTCCGAATCGATTCGGGCCACGAGGCTGTTGAGGCTGACGCCGCGCTCCCGCGCGATCGTCTTGAGCCCGTCCCAGAACGCGGCCTCGATCGAAACGCTGGTGGCGTGCCCGGAAATCAGAACCGAGCGCTTAACGATCGCGGTATCGCGGCGTTCCGCCATCGCGCCGTCAGGCGTCGCCGCCCGGCTCGTCGCGGCGATGTGCGTCGAGAGCGCGGGCCTTGCGGGCCTCCTCGAGGCTCGAGGCCTGGCGATCGGCCCTGGCGCGGCCGAACTTGGCCCGATTGGCGTCTGCCTCGGCCTCGCGGACGGCACGGGCCTTCGACTTGCGGGCCTTGCGGAGGTTGACGATCTCGGCGGTCATGCCGCCTCAGGTCTTCTTGCGGAATGCGTCGAGGCTCACGACCTCGGCCCCGCTGCCGTCCTTGCCGTCCTCCGCCTCGGCATCCTTGTCGGGCTTGGCGGCTGCAGTCCCGGCCTTGTCCTTGCCGGCGGCAGAGGTTTCCGGACCCGCCTTCTTGTCACCCTCACCGGGCCGGGTGCCCGAGGGCGACAGCATCACGGGCAGGGCACCCTTGCCGGCGATGTCCTCGTCGTCGTCTTCGTCATTGTCGGCCGGTTCGGATCCGGACAGCTCGAACTTCAGGCCGAACTGCACGCTCGGATCGAAAAATCCCGTCAGCGCATCGAAGGGTACGAGCAGGCGCTCGGGGATCCCGGAGAAGGACAGCCCGACCTCGAAGGTGTGCTCGGTGACGGCGAGGTCCCAGAACTGGTGCTGCAGGACGATCGTCATCTCGACCGGGTATTTCTCCCGGAGGCGCTGCGAGATGCGAACGTTGGGATCCTCGGTCCTGAACGAGATGTAGAAATGATGATCCCCCGGCAGGCCGTGGGCGGCCGCATCGGTCAGGACCTTGCGGACGACGCTCTTCAGCGCGTCCTGGACCAGGAGGTCGTAGCGGATAAGATCCTGTGCCATTCCATGGTCTGCTGAGAAGGCAAAAAGGTGGAGGCTTCTGTTGCCAGGCGCCTCCGGGCCCCGCCTTACGGTGCTACCCGCAAGGGCTTCGTTTCGGCGTTAGAGACCGCTTACGCGGCCACCGCAACCGGAGCATAGTTGTCGTTGGCAACTATACGATCGGCCCGATAACGGCGGAACCATGCCGGGCAAAAGAACACCCTTTACACCCTCGTCGATCCTATTTCGCCCCCGCCGGAGACCACCCTTGCGAGTGGGCCCTGGTGGAGGCGCCGGGTACCGCCCCCGGGTCCGAAAGGCTTATTCCGATGACCGTTTATCACCATAGCCGCCTTGCGACGGCACACCGAATATAGGCAGTCCGGGCTCGCGAAGGAAGGGTGCCCAGCACGTTTTCGTGGGCAACCTGTTCTGCGGGTTCGACGGCACCCGGGACTCGGCTAATATGAAGCCCATGCAGGCCTATCACGACCTCCTCTCCCGCATCCTCGCCGAAGGCGTCCGCAAGGACGACCGGACCGGCACGGGTACGCTGTCCCTGTTCGGCCACCAGATGCGCTTCGACCTCGCCGAGGGGTTTCCGCTCGTCACGACGAAGAAGCTGCACCTGAAGTCGATCGTCCACGAACTGCTCTGGTTCCTGGCGGGGGACACCAACGTGGCCTATCTCCAGGCGCACGGCGTGACGATCTGGGACGAGTGGGCGGACGACGAGGGCGAACTCGGCCCCGTCTACGGCAAGCAGTGGCGCTCCTGGGAGAAGCCGGGCGGCGGCACCGTCGACCAGATCCGGTGGGTGCTGGACGAGATCCGCCGCAATCCCGACAGCCGCCGGCTCGTCGTTTCGGCCTGGAACCCTGCCGATCTCGACCGCATGGCGCTGGCGCCGTGCCACTGCCTGTTCCAGTTCTACGTCGTCGAGGGCCGGCTCTCGTGCCAGCTGTACCAGCGCTCCGCCGACGTGTTCCTCGGCGTGCCCTTCAACATCGCCAGCTACGCCCTGCTGACCCACATGGTGGCGCATGTCACCGGACTAAAGCCCGGAGATTTCGTGCATTCCTTCGGCGACGCGCACCTCTATTCGAATCACGTCGAGCAAGCCCGGCTGCAGCTGTCCCGCGATCCACGTCCGCTTCCGCGCCTGCAGCTCAACCCCGCCGTTCGCAGCCTCTTCGACTTCGCCTTCGAGGACATTGCCGTCGTGGGGTACGACCCGCACCCCGCCATCCGGGCGCCGGTGGCTGTGTAGAAGCTGCGATTGCCGCCCACCGCGGCACTCGTCGAGCACTTTGTCATCCCGGCCGAAGCGAAGCGGAGACCCGGGATCCAGGGCCACCACGCTTCTGAGTTCCTGGATCCCGTGTCTGCGGCGCACCGCTCCGCGCTGCTCCGCGCATGGAATGACACGGGTTTCGTGTCGCCACTGATCCCATCCATCAGCGAAATTCGCTTGCCGCGTACGGGTGCCGGACCGAAGCTCCGCGTCTCCCGGGATCAATGTGCGCGTCGATGAACATCCTCTCCATCCAGTCCCACGTCGCCTATGGCCATGTCGGCAACGCCTCGGCCACCTTCCCCATGCAGCGGCTGGGCTGCGAGGTGTGGCCCATCCACACCGTCCAGTTCTCGAACCATACGGGCTACGGCCACTGGCGCGGTCGGGTCTTCGACGGGCCGATGATCGAGGAGCTGGTCGAGGGCATCGCCGAACGCGGGGCGCTGTCCCGCTGCGACGGGGTGCTGTCGGGCTATATGGGATCCGCCGACATCGGCACGGCCATTCTCTCGGCGGTTGCGCGGGTCAAGGACGCCAATCCCAACGCGATCTATTGCTGCGACCCGGTGATCGGCGACGTCGGCCGCGGCGTCTTCGTGCGGCCCGGGATCCCGGAATTCATGCGCGAGAAGGCTGTCCCCGCAGCCGACATCATCACCCCCAACCAGTTCGAGCTCGACATGCTCTCCGGCGCGGAGAGCCACACGAGGAACGGGCTGCGCGCCGCGCTCGAGGCGGTGCACGGGTTGGGCCCGAAGGTAATCCTGGTGACCTCGCTCGTCGCCGACGACACGCCGGAGGACGCGATCGATCTCGTCGGCTCGCAGGACGGGCAGGTCTGGCGAGTCCGGACGCCCCGGCTGGACATCTCGGTCAACGGGGCGGGGGACGCCATCGCGGCGCTGTTCTTCGTCCACTGGCTCAGGTCGCGCTCGACCGCCGAGGCCCTCGCCTTGGCCGCGTCCTCGGTCTACGGCCTCCTGCGCCGGACCGCCGAAGCCGGGTCGCGCGAGATCCTGACGGTTGCCGCGCAGGACGAGTTCGTGGCGCCGACCACCCGCTTCACGCCGGAGGCGCTGTGAGGCGGGACCGTCGACCCCACCGGGACAGCCGCCGATGAGGCTGCGCGTCGCCACCTTCAACGTCGAGAACCTGTCGTCCCGCTGGCGGCCGGACGACCTTCAGCGGGGCGATGCGGCGGCCGCGCTGGCTCTCGCGGACATCCAGGACCAGGAGCAACGGGCGGCCGCGCAGCTCTCCGTCGCGCTCGCGCAGGAAGACGACAAGCGGCAGATGACGGCGCTCGCGATCGCCGAGACGGGTGCGGACATCCTCTGCCTGCAGGAGGTCGACAATCTGCGCTCGCTGGAGGCGTTCTTCTCGAAATACGTGAATCGGATCTCCGACATCCGCTACGGGCATTTCGCTCTGAAGGAGGGCAATGACCGGCGCGGCATCGACGTGGCGTTCGCCGCGCGGCGCTCGCTCGTTCCCGAGGGAACGCCGCGCCTGACGAGCCATGCCGAAGCCACCTTCGCCGAGCTCGACGTCTTCGACCAGAATCTCGAGGTTTTCGGCATCACGCCGCAGGACCGCGTCTTCACGCGCGACTGCCTTCAGGTCGAGCTTGCCATCGAAGGCCGCCAACTGACGCTGTTCCTGTGCCACTTCCGCTCGATGGACAATGCCGGTCGCGACGATGGGCGCGAGAGCACGATCCCGCTGCGTCGCGCCGAGGCGCAGGCGGTGCGCCGCATCGTCGAGCGGCGGTTCGGGGCCGACTGGCCTCAGGCGGCCTGGATCGTCGCCGGCGACCTCAACGACTACACCGCGGCGATCGAGCCCGGCGGCAGGGCGGTGCCCGGACAGCCGAGCGGAATCGATCCGCTCCTCGACGATTTTGCCGTGAACCCGGTCGAAGCGCTGCCGCCGCACGAGCGCTGGACGTACTTCCACCGGGCGTGGTCTTCGGGCAGGGCGCGCCTCGTCGAGCAGCACGTGCAACTCGACTACGTGCTTCTCTCCCCCGCGCTGGCGGATGGGGCGAGAGCCGAGATCGTGCGCCGCGGGCTACCCTACCGGGCGCCGCTCGACCCGCGCGATCCCGACCGGTCCATCGCCAGGCTGGCGACGACCTGCGACCGCTATCCCCGCGTCGGCTGGGATCGGCCCAAGGCAAGCGATCACTGCCCCCTGATCGTCGAATTCGAGTTCTAGCGTCACCGGTACGAGGGGAGTTTCATGCGCAGGCGCTTCTTGACGCTGGACGTGTTCACCGACCGGCCGCTCGCCGGTAACCCGCTCGCCGTCGTGCTGGACAGCCAGGGCCTTACCGATATCGCGATGCAGGCCATCGCCGGCGAGTTCAACCTGTCGGAGACGGTGTTCGTCTTTCCGCCCGCCGACCCGCACCAGCGCGCCGCGCTGAGGATCTTCACGCCCTCGCGCGAGCTGCCCTTCGCAGGCCATCCCACGGTCGGCACGGCGGTCCTGCTGGGGCTGCTCGACCATGGCCAGAGCCACGGCGTGGCGGCATTCGGGCTGGAGGAGCGCGTTGGCCTTGTGCCCTGCGCGGTCGAGATCTCCGGCGAGGGACGGGGGCAGGCCACCTTCACCGTGCCGCGCCTCCCGGAGCGGCTGGACGGGGCGCCTTCCCCCGGAGAAGTGGCGGTTGGCCTCGGTCTCGACCTCGGCCAGGTCGGCTGCCACGGCTTTCGGGCGCCTCAGGTCTGGAGTGCCGGCGTACCCTATGTCTGCGTGCCCGTGTCTGATCTGGCGGCGCTCGGCGCGGTGCAGCCCGATCCGCGCGCCTGGCCCGGAACCTTCGGCGGCGCGGTCGGCAATGCCTACCTCTTCACGCGAGACCCGGAGGGCGGCTTCCGCACGCGGATGTTCGCCAGCGACCTCGGCGCGGGGATCCGGGAGGATCCCGCCACGGGATCGGCAGCCGCGGCGATCTCTGGCTGGCTGGCGGGTGCGGGAGAGGAGGCCGAGGGCGAGTCCTTCCTGCCGATCCGCCAGGGCTACGAGATGGGCCGGGCCTCCGAGATCCTCCTCGGCCTTGTCATGGAGGAGGGCCGGCTTGCGCGCGCCACCATTGGCGGCTCTGCGGTGATCGTCGCCGAGGGGGCATTGCGGCTGTGAGCCTCGTGTTTCATCGCGTCGAAGCTGTCGACTGCCGGCTCGACGACCGTCCGTGGGCCTGGGCCGAGGCGGAGGCCGCCCGTATCGACGCGCACTGGGCCACGCTCGTCGCCCGCAAGCCCGCACTCTACGACGGCGCGGTGCTGCTGATGCACAGCGGGCGGGTCGACGGCAGCGTCTTCCGCGGATCCTACCTGTTCACGCGGTTCTCCCGCTTCATGGCGTGGCGTGACTTCGGCTCGCCCGACCGCTCGATCCGCAACGGCTTCGCCATGGCGGCGCTGCGCAGCGCGGACGGCGCCTGGCTGCTCGGCGAGATGGGTGCCCACACCGCCAATGCCGGGCAGGTCTACTTTCCCTCCGGGACGCCCGATCCCTCCGACATTCGTGACGGAAGGGTCGACCTCGCCGGCAGCGTGGCCCGGGAACTTGAGGAGGAAACAGGACTTTCAGCCGCCGAGGCGAGGTTCGAACCGGCATGGACCATCGTCGAGGCCGGACAGAAGGTGGCCTTCCTGCAGACCGTGACGGTTGACGCCGACGCGGACGCGCTGCGGGCGCGGATCCATGACTTTCTGACGCGGGATCCGCAGCCGGAACTCGCCCGCATCCACATCGCCCGCAGCAGGGCAGACATCACGCCCGCCATGCCGGACTTCGTCGCCGGATTTCTGGAACGGGAACTCGCCGGGTAGTCGCTCGTCCGGCGCACATCGAGCCAGTCTGCGGCCTCGCCCCGCAACGGTTCCGGCGGATCCGGTCCTCAGCCGGCGGGATAGCCGTTCCGGACACGCGACTGCCTGACGAGCGAGCTCGCTTCCGCATCGCGGCCGGCCTGGCAGGCCTCGCTCGCCTTGGCGATATCGCCCTGGATGCGGTCGTAGACCGTCTGGCTGACGTGCCCGGTGTTCAGGTCGTTGTCCTGGATCGCCTTCCAGCGGGCGATGTCCGCCGAGCAGCCCTTGCCATCCGGCAGCTTGAAGCCCTCCGGGGATACGCCCGGCGGCAGGCCGGCGTACGACGAAGCCGGAGGTGTGCCGGACGCCGTTCCGCCCGGACCGGCGGAATTGCAGGCGGCGAGGGCGGCGCAGGCGGCAAGGACGAGGACAGGCTTCAGCATGGGGCGACTCTCCGCTTCTTCGCCGCCGCAGTGTCACGGGCGTGAGCGCCACGTCAACGCCTCCTTCACCGGCCGCCAAGGGCGGACTTGCGCGAGAACGGCTGCGGGATTATGCACGAGCGTCCGCCGGGATTGACCCGGCCGAGGACGAGAGGACGCCGTGGCCGCTCGCGCTGCCCATCGCCGCATCGAGACGGAGACCCTCAGGGTCCGTCCGGCGGCGTCGTGCGTCCCGGGCCTGCTTTCCCAGCTGCTGCTTCTTAGCTGCCCCTGAGGGCCGGCCGGGCGCGTGCGCCTGGGCACTCAGGGGACCGGACGAGCCGCACCAGACCGAACCCATAGGCGCCTCGAACGTCATTCTCGTACCCGGCGCCGCTCCGACAGGAGACAAAGCCATGTCCGCGACCACCGCGAACCCCGTTATCCACAGCCCGGCATCGGACGACCGCGTCGTCATCTTCGACACCACGTTGCGCGACGGCGAACAATCGCCCGGCGCATCCATGACCTTCGAGGAAAAGCTGCAGGTTGCGGCGTTGCTCGAGGAGATGGGGGTCGACATCATCGAGGCCGGCTTCCCCATCGCCAGCCAGGGCGACTTCGAGAGCGTGCGCGAGATTGCCCGGCGCAGCGAAAGGGCCGTCATCGCCGGTCTCGCGCGTGCGATCACCGCCGACATCGCGCGCGCAGGGGAGGCGGTGAAGCCGGCGCGCAGGCCCCGCATCCACACCTTCGTCTCCACCTCGCCCATCCATCTCGCCCACCAGATGAAGAAGAGCCTGGAGGAGGTTCTGGAAATCATCTCCGTCACCGTCCGGCAGGCCCGCAATCTCGTCGAGGACGTCGAGTGGTCGGCGATGGACGCCACGCGCACGCCGATCGAGGACCTGGTGCGCTGCGTCGATGCCGCGATCCGCGCCGGTGCAACGACGATCAACCTGCCTGACACGGTCGGATACGCCGTGCCGGCCGAGTACGAGGCCATGTTCCGGACCATCCGGGAGCGGGTGAAGGACAGCGACAAGGCCGTCTTCTCCGTCCACTGCCACGACGACCTCGGCCTCGCCGTCGCGAACTCACTGGCCGGCATCGCCGGCGGTGCGCGGCAGGTGGAGTGCACCATCAACGGGCTCGGCGAGCGGGCGGGCAATGCCGCGTTGGAGGAGATCGTGATGGCCATCCGCACGCGTCGCGACGCGATCCCGGTGGTCACGGGGGTAGACGCCAGCTATCTGACGCGCGCGTCGCGCCTGGTCTCGGCCGTCACGTCCTTCCCGGTGCAGTACAACAAGGCCATCGTCGGCCGGAACGCCTTCGCGCATGAGAGCGGCATCCACCAGGACGGCATGCTGAAAAACGCGCAGACCTACGAGATCATGACGCCGGAGTCGGTTGGCGTGTCGAAGACCTCGCTCGTCATGGGCAAGCACTCCGGCCGCCACGCCTTCCGCGAGAAGCTGAAGGAGCTGGGGTACGCTCTCGGCGAAAACGCCTTCGAGGATGCGTTCCGCCGCTTCAAGGACCTCGCCGACCGCAAGAAGCACGTCTACGACGAGGACATCGAGGCCCTCGTGGACGAGGAGATCGGCAGCGCCGAGGACCGCATCACTCTGGTCGCGCTCACCGTGATCGCAGGCACGCAGGGTCCGCAGCTCGCCACGCTGACGCTGGACGTGGACGGCCACCACGAGACGGTGCAGTCCACCGGCAACGGACCGGTCGACGCCACCTTCAACGCCATCCGCCGCATCGTCCCGCACGAAGCCAGGCTCGACCTCTTCCAGGTCCAGGCTGTGACCGAGGGAACCGACGCCCAGGCCGAGGTCTCGGTCCGCCTCTCGGAGGAGGGCCGCACGGTGACCGCCAAGGCCGCCGATCCCGACACGCTGGCCGCGGCCGCGCGCGCCTATCTCGGAGCGCTCAACCGCCTGTCGGTCAAGTCGGCCCGTGCAAGGCCGGAGTCGCTGGCGGGCTGAAGCTGAAGCGGCGCGCGAAAAGCGCGCCGCTGACCTGCACGCAGGGTCTGGACATCCCCGGCGGCCTTTGCTACTCACCGCCTCGCCGCGGAGCCGAAGGGCTCCACGGACCTTTGATGGGCGCATAGCTCAGTTGGTAGAGCAGCTGACTCTTAATCAGCGGGTCCTAGGTTCGAGCCCTAGTGCGCCCACCATCAAAGCCATTGAGAACGTTGATATATTTCGCTTCTGGGGGCGCGAATGCTTTCGGGCGCAGCATCCAGGTAGCAAATAGGTAGCGGGACGTGCTCTGCGCATGTCAGGGCCAGCTGTCGTTCGCGGCACGCCGCTTTGAGCCCTTCATCCAATCGCATCGAGTCCGCTCGGGCCTTTGGTGCAGCACGACAGACCCTGAACATCCCGACGCCGTTTGCGCTCGCAACATTCGGTGTCGTCACCGTACCAGTTGCATTGGGTCCCCATCCCCCCGGCATCTTCCAAAAGCCGCCCGAATAGTCCGCCACAAACGGAAACTCATGTCGGCTCCCACACAGGCGAAGTGGTCACGAGCGATAGAACTCGCTTCCTCATACCTACTGCTTGAGCTCAGACCGAGAGGGGAAGAAAGTTGCACACCTCCTCGGATGCGAACACACGGCCTTAGCGCCGCTGGCAATGGGCTCTTTCTAGTTACGGAAAACATCCAGAAATAAGCAGAGACAGTACCGGTGACTTCCCAACCTCCGTCCGCTGATAATTCACAAAGGCCGTACAATCGATCAACGATTCAAATTGCTGAGGGCAACGACGAGCGAAATCGGCTGCATTGTCGATCTTTAGCGTCAAGAGATCGCCAGGGCTCACCGCCTGTTTGAGCATTCCATCCTGAGGTGCATCGGCGTAGGCCATGCAGTCGATCCATGCATCCATGTTGCGGCCGTAGAACGAAGGAAAACCTAGGGCCTCGGTGAAGATATCATGGAAGGACTCCCAATCCGTGATGCGATCGGCGGGAATATCTACAAGTGTGGTTTTCATGCTCGTGGACCAAACCGTGGAGTTCGCGATGAGACAGTGGATGCGGCTCAGCCGGTAGGAGGAATTTGTCCTCAATTGCTTAAATAATGCAGGTTCTGATACCTATGGAAAACTTATATCTCGGATCTGATCTCATAGAACGCATGAGCTCTGTTTGATCGTCAGATCTGCCAGAAAGTCAGCGTATAATCCAACGGATCCTTGTTCGGCTTATCGTCAAAGGCGACTTCAAAGCGACGGCCGGGAAAATTAAACCCGAGTTTGACATCGTGTATTTCTTTCAAAATGCGCCCAAGATAACGCATTTGTTCTTCTGTGGCCTGCATTCCGTTTGTATGTAAACTGTCGAGGTGTACGTGATTCATTACTTTTTCAATCGACGATCTATCTCCACTCCCCTCAAAACTACGAAGCGACTTTAAATCAAACCCGCTCCGGAGTACATAATCTTCAAAGACAACAAATTCCGGCCAGAACATCAAACTGTAGCCGATGGCCAGCTCGTAACTTCCTCTGTAACTAACCCAGACGTCTGCAGGGACACCTCGTCCCTCGTTCCATTGCTGGATCTCCGGGATGAGTGCTGAGAAGTCAGTTTGGATTGCCATTGGGTGATGATGCACGCGCAAGAGCGCAGCCGCAACTAAGTTGCCCCTCTACAAACATTCAGGTCTACAGCCTTTGATGCCGACCTTGCTATTAAAGGCGCGCCGGAAGAGGTAGAATAGAGACGTCGCCACTTCGACCGGGAGCGGCAGAAAGCTGCACATCGCCATGTCAACTTACGCGAAACTGACACCGCCGAGGAATTCGTTACCATCCAGAACAGCCTCTTCAGTCTTTCCCTTAAGCATCGCTTCGAATGCATGCGTGAAGCGTGAGACCGCCTCGTAATTTGTCAGGTAGCGCGCAGTCACCATTTGCTGCTTCTCAGCATTTGCATCACGCAGCACTTCGTCTGCAAGTTCGACGCACACCAGAAGACGGCCTCTGCCATCATAGCGGGTAATGATCAGTCGAAGATTGCATTAAGGGATTGCACTTGTTTGTATGCCTTCGATCATCGGCGGGCGTTCGGCATTCAACGGATAACTGCGCAGAGCCTTGATGAAATCTTTCTCCAGATTCGTTCTGCTGAAATAGGCTGAACCCACGCCAGAGAAGAAGTGAGAACGCACCTGCGCAATTAAGGTCACCAGATCGTCGTCCTCAAATCCGACGCGCAATCTCAGTTCCGGCCGTTCCATCATGACTTGGCCTCAAGATCGGGTCCCGCCCACGTGTGTCGGAGTATGCCAAGCTTTCTGTCGTAAAGGCGCCTGTCCAGGGTCTGGAGATAAGCTCGGGGTTCAGCGATGCCGCCTGAATGTGGCTGCAGTAGATAGTTCGTGGCCAGATCCGATTTTGCTGTCTGTTGCCCGTAGGTCGATCCGGCTGGAAGATACGCCATGACCCGCTTATGGGTGCTCTCCGACGTGCATTGCGACTTCCCAGCTGAACCTTGGATCGTCCCCCAGGGCGTCGAGGCGGACGCGATTGTCATCGCCGGCGACTACCGAAACGGACTCCGCAACGCGATCCGGGCTGTGGCCAGCGACTATGCCAGCTATTTGCGGGACGGTGTCCCGTTGATCTACGTGCCGGGAAACCACTGTTACTGGAACTGCGGACTGCAGCACGAATTGGAAGCGGCCCAGCCGCTTGCGCTTGATCTGGGCGTCGCGCTGCTCGCATCTGGCGAAACGACCGAAGTTGACGGGGTACGGATCGTCGGGGCGACCCTCTGGACAGACATGCTGATCGCGGGCAACGGTTACTCTGATCTCCTGGTCGTTCAGGACACCATGCTTGACTTCCGGAAGATCCGGGACGGCAACTTCCGCAAGATCCGTGCGAGCCAGATTGTCGCTGAGCATGCCAAGCACCGGGCGGCGATCGAATCCGTTCTTCGGGTTCCACATGCCGGCAAGACCGTCGTGGTGACCCATCATGCGCCGTCCGCCCTCGGACTTCGGTATGGCAAGGTCACCGAAGCCCTCGATGCGGCCTTTGCATCGGACCTGGACGCCATGATCGAGGTCTTTCGCCCCGAACTGTGGATCCACGGGCACGTCCACTGCACGCGGCGGTATGCGGTGTCAGGCACCTCCATCGTGGTGAACGCACGTGGCTATGTGGAAAGCAGCAGGCGCCCCGGGACGGCGCTTGTCCGTGAGAACCCGGATTTCGACCAGCGGCTTGTCGTCGAAGTTTGACCGGTTGCAGAAACGCATCGCGAGGATGGCAGATGCTTGACAGATATTCCCGGCGAGTTGCGGATATCCTGTTTGCAGAGCGCCCTGATTGGCGCAGCTACGCAACGTTCAAACGCGATTCGGATCAAAAATTGCGCTTCCTGCAGATCGAGTTTCCGACCCCTCCAAAGGCCGATCTATTGGACCCGCTGTACATTTCTACATGGAATTCTGAAATCACCGTGGGGATGGACATAATGCACAGCCATATCATGGGCGAAGAAACTGCAGAGTTCCTGGTTGCATCAGGGCTCGATCCCGAGGCGCTCGCATTGCTGGACAGTGACGAGGATTTCGAACGCGGCTGCGCGTACGTCATCGCCTTCGTCGAGGAATTCATCTCTGAGGACACCATCGTCGCATCCGCTTGGAAGGGCAAAAGCTGGAAAAGCTCATGGTATGTGACGCGCGATGACATGATGTCTGGCGCCGCGCAACGCGAGGCGATCGTTCGCGCGGAGAGCAGCCCAATTTGGCCAGACAGTCCAAATCGGACTCCGCCAGTGGATAAAGCGCTAGACCGGTACAGGATCAGAAGCTGGAAAGGCACGTTCGATCTCGATCTGGACGCTTTCGGAAATCGCGTGCAGCTCCCAAGCCCGTCGGACTAATGATCGCCGCCTTCATCGGATTTTCCCGAACGTGACGAACACGCGGACGACCGCTTGGCTCGCTAAACGACCGGCCAGGGGCACTCCTGGTTGAACCAACTGCGGTGCCTTGCGCTCGTGTCGGGAGGCTGCAGACCGCCCTAGTTATCTGTAAAATTAATTGAATTAAGAATCTGTTGGCAAGGTAGAGCAGCAGACTCTTCATCAGCGGGTCCTAGGTTCGAGCCCTAGTGCGCCCACCATCAAAGTCCTGATATCGCTGACGGAACGAACCGGGCGACGGTGCGACGCCCGGCTTGGTGCGTTCGTGCTCAGTTCAGCAATAGCCGCCCTGTCCACCGCTCCGGCAGCCCGACGCGCGCTGGCCGCAGCGGGATCCGTCGGATGCAGTGTCGTAGGAATTGGTGCAGGCGAAGGCCCGGGTCGGGGCGACGGACGTGCACGCCATGAGAAGAGCAGCGAAGAGCGCCGAGATGATGCGCATTGTGTTCTCCTGACGGAAAAGCGAGGTCTTGCCTCCAGGTCAGGCTAATCGGGCGCCCATTACGCGATCGTCCTTGCGTTCGAGATCAACGCGTTAAGTCGGCGTAATCCGGTTCACCTCGCGCCTCCCGGGATCCGCCGGCATGAGCGATCGACAGGCCACCAATCGGTTTTGAGGGCTCTCGCTGTCGCATGGGCGAGGGCTGCCCTAGCCTGCGGGCCGTTTCTCGCGGGGGAAGGCGGATGAGCAGGATGAACGTGTTGCGCCGCGCTGGCGCCCTGGCCCAATACGCGGCGGCCATCGCATGTCTTTTGGGTCCGGCGCTCGCTTTCGCCGCCGACGCGCCGGGCTGCAAGGATGCCGCGGGTCTCAAGCGCTTCGAAGGCTCGGCCATCGTGCTCTGCGAGGCGCGTAACTTCGCCGAGTACACGCTCGCCAAGGGCAAGGCCGCGTCTTACGATTTCGACGCCAAGAAGGCTGCCTTCGACGCCTCGGAAGACCTCGAGGGACGGTTGGTTCAGAACGTCTATGCCGTGCCGCGGGGACCGTCGTCGGCGGAGGTTTTCCGCAACTACCTGGCCGAGCTCCAGGCCAAGGGGTTCACCGTCCTCTTCCAGGGCAAGAAGGACGAGCTCGGCCCCGCGATGGGGTCTTTCTTCGAGAACATGGGGCCGGGGACACAGATCTTCGGCTACAGCCCCGACGAGGCCCGTTACGTCGCCGCCGTGAAGGAGGACGGTGCGGCGAAGACCTACGCAGCCATCTATGTCGTCGAGTTCATCAATGGCTATGAGCCGCGCTTCGCGCCGGAGAAGGGCCAGGTGATGGTGCGCTTCGACACGCTCCAGGTGGGCGAACTGAAGAACCAGATGGTTGTCGTCTCCGCGTCCGAAATCGACAAGGCCATCATCGGGACGGGCCGTGTGGCGCTGTACGGGATCCTGTTCGACTTCAACCAGTCGACCATCAAGGCCGAGTCCCGCCCGGCGCTGGACGAGATCGCCAAGTACCTGAAGGCCAACCCCGAGCGCAAAGTCTACGTGGTCGGGCATACCGACAGTGTCGGCGGCTTCGACTCAAACATGCAGCTCTCGAAGGCGCGTGCTGCTGCCGTCGCGGCAGATCTCGCCAAGACCTACGGCATCCAGGCCGCCCGTCTTCAGGCGAGCGGCGTCGGGCTGCAGTCCCCGGTGGCGAGCAACGATACCGAGGACGGGCGTGCGAAGAACCGGCGGGTGGAACTCGTGCCACGCTGAGCGGCGGTTCCCGGCGCTGCGGCCTGGCACTGGACGCCCGCGCGCGGCCGTCCCGCACCGGAACACCCTTCATGAAAAGGCCCCGCAACGGGGCACGTTGCGGGGCCAAGGCGTGTCAAGTTGAACAGGCAGATGACCTGTAAGCTCAATGGGAGCAACCTCTGGGCCAAGGGGAGGCCCGGTCGACACCATGGCCCGGCGTGCCGACGATCCACCGGGAGTTGTGCGGCTGCCGCTGTCAGAACTTCCCGTACCGGAGATACGCCTCCTTCGGCGCGACGCCCTCAAGGATGGCCTTGCGCACCTTGTTCTCCGCCTGGATCACGTCCTCGACCTTGCCGACGACCTCGGCGGCCACCTCCTGCGGGATGACGACGATGCCGTCGATATCGCCGAGGATGTAGTCGCCGGTGGCGATGCGGACCTGGCCGATGGTGACCGGCTCGCCATAGGCCTCCGGCATCCAGGAGGCGACGATGTCGCGCGGGGTGTGGAACCGAGCGAAGACGGGAAAGCCGATCTTGCGGATAAAGGCGAGGTCGCGCGTGCCGCCGTCGACGATGTAGCCGCGCACGCCCCGGAATTGCAGCGTTTCGGCCGACAATTCGCCCATCAGAGCCCGCACGTCGTCCTGCGGCTGGCAGGCCACGACGTGACCCGCGGGCGCCAAACTGAGGAACTCGGTCCAGGCGATCAGGCTTTCATGGGCGGAGATCGTGTCGTCGGGCCGGCCGCGCACGGTGAAGACGCGGCCGAAGACGCGGGTGTCGGGATCGATCGCGCGGATCGTGCGCGGCAGGACGCATCCGGCCCGGCCCATGTCGCGCATGACGTCGTAGATCGCGCCCGAGTAGCAGTGGCCGAGACGCTCGGTCAGGTCCGCCGCTGCCGGGTCGAGACCGCCGCCTGTGTCCGTTGCGCCCTCCATTGCGTCCTCCCTTTTCCCCGCTCGTCTTTGCAAGCTGCGGTCCGCTTCGCACTCAAGTCGGGCAGCCATCAAACTGTCAAGGGGAGGCTCGCTCATTTGTTGGACCAGATCCTTCCTGAAGGTACAGATGCGCCAATACGGCTCCACCAAATGCGCCGACTGAGCTTGAAAATCCACTCTGCCGCGGATCTTGTCCTACAAATAAAAGAGGTTGGCTGCGCCCGATCCGTTTGCTTCATCTCACCTGACCAGCGATGTCTTGGTGGCAAACCAAGCATTCCGGAGCCTCACTCGACACGACCCGGCTGATTGCGATCAAACTCGTCCCGATCCTCGTGCCTGCTGATCCGCTTCCCTGCGGGCGAGTCCCCAATCGTCCTTCGACTGTCCCAAACTGCCAAGACTCGGCTGCGGTGGTTGGGCAAGTGTGCGGCTCCGATCCAAGAGGACCGCAGCCATGACGATGACCCGCCGCGAAGCACTCGGCGCCTTCACCGCTCTCACCGCCGCCGGATTTGCTCCGGCTGCGCACGCTCTGGACGGACCGCTAGCCGACCTCGTGGAGGGGACGGAAGAATTCGCCATCGCGTCCGACGCGTACATCTACGGCTATCCGTTGGTCACCATGGAGATGACGCGCCGCATCGTCACCAACGTCGCCGAGCAGGTCGGGACGCGTGGGCCGATGGGGACGATCATCAAGCTGCGCGAATACCCCAACGCTGCGTTCCGGGACGTCACCGCTCCGAACGCGGACACGCTGTACACGACGTCGTTCTTCGACGTCGGCGACGAGCCCTGGGTGCTGGATACACCCGACATGGGCGATCGCTACTTCCTGCTGCCGTTCCTGAGCGGCTGGACCGACGTGTTCCAGGTTCCCGGCACGCGCACCACGGGAGGCAAGGCGCGAACCTTCCTGATCACGGGGCCGGGATGGTCCGGCACGGTGCCGGACGGCATGATGCAGCTGAAATCCCCGACCGCGCTGGTGTGGCTGCTCGGGCGCATCTACTGCACCGGCACCCCCGAGGATTACGCGGCGGTCCACGCACTGCAGGACAAGTTCAAGCTGCAGCCGCTTAGCTCCTGGGGCAAGCCCTGGACCGCGCCCGCCGGCAAGGTGGATTCGTCCATCGACATGAAGACGCCGGTCCGCGACCAGGTGAACGCGCTCTCGGCGGTGGACTACTTCACCCTGCTGGCCGAACTCCTGAAGCGGAATCCGCCGGCTTCGGCGGACGCGCCGGCCCTGAAGCGCTTCGAGCGTATCGGCCTGGTGGCCGGCAAGAGCTTTGATCCGCAGTTCGTCGACAAGGGCTGGGAACGGCGCCTGCCGGAGTTCTCGTACCACCGCATCATGGCGCAATTCCTGTCGCGCAATGGCGACATGACGCGGCAGAACGGCTGGGCCTTCACGACCAAGGCCGGCGTCTACGGCACCAACTACATCCAGCGCGCTCTGGTGACCGCCATCGGCCTCGGCGCCAACCGTCCGCAGGACGCGATCTATCCCACGTCGCTGAAGCCATCGCTGGTCGAAAACTACGATGGGTCGAAGAAGTACGAGCTGCGCTTTGCCAAGGGTGAAATGCCGCCGGTGCGGGGGTTCTGGTCGCTGACCATGTACGACGAGAATCTTTTCTTCGTCGAGAACCCGATCAACCGCTATTCGATGAGCCTGCGGACCAACCCGAAATACGAGAAGGACGGTTCGCTGGTCATCTCCATTCAGAACGACAGCCCGGGCGCCGACAAGGAGGCCAACTGGCTTCCCGCCCCAAAGGGCAAGTTCCACCTGATGCTGCGGCTCTACTGGCCGGACGAGAGCCACCCCTCGATCATCGACGGCTCGTGGACCATCCCGCAGGTCAAGAAGGTCGGCTGAGCATCTGCACCCGACGGGTCCGTCCGCGCTCAGCGCGGGCGGCGCTCCACCTCGGTGGGATAGAGCGACACGGCCGACTTGCCGACAGAGGCCTCGGCCAAGGCAATCAAAATGCGGGACAGGTCGGCCGGCACTGTTCCGGATCCTGCCGCGGCCTGCCCAACGGCGCCGCGACGGGCCGCAATGAGTTTCCAGGTCGACTCGATGATGCGTGGCATCGTTGGTCCTCCCCGATGGGCTTCTGCCCCGATCCATGGACAGAACGCTCCTGCGTTCCGGGTCCTCCCGCCGGGTTGGGATCGTTCCCGACCAGCGTCCATGCGAGAGATGATTTGACCCGCCGCGTTAACGAGTCCTTTTACCTTTCGCCGAAAGCCGGGGTCATCGGGCTCGCGCCTTCCATCTCGGGTTGCGCGCTCGCGAGATGATCAACAATAGGTTGCAGCAATCTTCGCCGCGCCGGAAATGAAGGCTTAACCCGATTGCAGACTCGCTCCGGGAGGCTGGAACCTTTTCAGGCAGCCCACCAGTAGCGGACGAGATGGAAGAAGACGGGGGCGGCGAAGACCACCGAGTCGATCCTGTCCATCATGCCGCCATGCCCCTCGATCAGGCGGCCCCAATCCTTGACGCCGCGGTCGCGCTTGATGGCGGACATCACCAGCCCGCCGAAGAAGCCCATCAGCGTGATGACGAGCGCCATGGCCCCCGCCTGCGCGGGCGTGAACGGCGTCATCCACCACAGCCCCGCCCCGAGCAAGGTGGCGGACGCCACGCCTCCGACGAGGCCTTCCCACGTTTTCGAAGGCGACACGGTGGGCGCCACCTTGTGCCGCCCGAAGAGCTTCCCCCAGACGTATTGCAACACGTCGCTGGACTGCACGACCACGACGAGGAAGCAGATCAGCAGCAAATTGTGGCCCTCGTAGCCGGGTATGGCGAGGGTCAGCAGCGCCGGCACGTGCGAGACGCAGAACACGGCGACCATCAGGCCCCATTGCACCTCCGCGATGCGGGTGAGGAACCCGGACACCTCGCCGCGCAGCACCGCGACGATCGGCAGCATCAGGAAGACGTAGACCGGGATGAACACCGCGAAGAGCCCGTACCACTCCCACCAGACGAGCGCGTACTGGATGGGCAGCACGACGTAGAAGGCGGCCGCCAGGGCATAGTGGTCGCCACGCCGCGTGTGGACCAGCGTCATGGCTTCGCGCATGGCCGTGAAGGACACGGCGGCGAAGAGCAGGATCACGCCGGCCCGGCCGAACTGGAACGCGATGGCGATGAGGGCGACCATCGCCCACCAGGCCCGGATGCGGGCATTCAGGTTCTGAACCGTGGGGTTTGGCCCGTCGCGTTCGAGGCGACGGTGCAGGACATAGCCGGCCACCGAGGCGACGAGCAGCACCCCCGCGATGCCGCCGAAGAGGATCAGGCTGTGCTGCCAGGCGGTCATGCCGCCGTCTCCGAGCTCGCAGCGGGCTGAGACGGCCGCAGAGCCAGCACGGCGGCCTGGGCGCGATCCATGAATGCCGTCCTGTCCTCGCCCTGCTGCAAGGTGAAGGGCTGTCCGAAGGTCACCGTGCAGAGGAGGGGGACCGGTATCATCTCGCCCTTCGGCATGACGCGGCTGAGATTATCGATCCACACCGGTACGATCTCAGTGCCGGGCCTGGCGCGAGCGAGGTGGAACAGGCCGGTGCGAAAGGGCAGGAGCGGCTCCGGCCCCGTATTGCGCGTGCCTTCGGGAAACAGGATCAGCGACGAGGTCTCCAGTGCGCCCATCATCGTGGCGATGGGGTTGGCGGCGCGTGAGACCGGCGTCCGGTCGATCAGGAGAGCGTTGAACACGCGCTGTCCAAAGAAGCGCCGCAGCCGCCCCTTGCTCCAGTAGTCGAGTGCCGCGACCGGGCGCGTCGTGCGCCGCAGGTCGCGCGGCAGGACAGTCCAGACCAGCACGAAATCGCCGTGGCTGACATGGTTGGCGATGTAGATGCGCCGGGCCGGCGATGGCGTGCAGCCCGTCCAGTTGGCGCGGACGCCCGTCACGATCCGCGCGAAAGCGACGATGCCGAGCGCTGCAGCCGTTGCCGGAATGTCGCTCACCGCCATTGTTTCAATTCGCAAGTCCGGCGGCGAGGGCCAGCAACACGACCTGGACACCCAATGCCGCGCCCTGCAGCGCCATCAGCCGGCTTGCTCCGGCGATGCGGGCAACGAGGGGGCGGCCAGCCTTGCCCTCCGGCATCAGGCGGAGGCGCGCCATGGCCCGGTCGAAGGCCGCGAGGTCGGCCGCCTCTCCCGTCAGGCCGCTGAAGAGGGCCGCGTCGAACCCGACGCGAATGGCGAGGTAGAGCTGAGCCAGGCCTGCGCCGACGGCGCCGATGCAGAGCGAGACGGCCACAGGCGCTTCGTGCCGCGCGGTGAGCAGGGCGGCGAGAAGCGCGACACCGGTGAGAATACGCGACAGCGAGTCGATGCGGCCGCCCTGCCGCAGCAGGGCCGCGGCGATGCCGGCGGCGCGGCGCTCCTCTGTGGCGGCAGGCCCGGGCTGGATGCGCGGGACGGGGTTCATGACCGGCTTCCTGCCTCCGCTATCCTGTCGAGTGTCTCGCGGCTGGCGACGACGGCCGGCCTCGCCCGGCGAACAACGTCGAGCGCGTCCCCGGCGGTTGCGGCTCGCCCCGTCCGAAGCAGCCACGTGGCCACCGCCGCGGCGCTGCGCCCGTAGCCCAGGGCGCAGCATGCAAGGACAGGCCCAACCCGCCGCAGCCGCTCGATCTCGTCCGCGGCCTGGCGGAGCTCCGCGGCTTCGGGCACGACGAGGTCGAGCATCGGCACGCCTGATACGATCGCGCCTCCGCCACGGCATGGGATCTCGGGGCAGAGGTCGACGATGCCGGCAAAGCCGTGTGCCCCGGCCCGCCGCACCGGGACGCGGCCGATCCACACGCCGTCGGCAACAGCGTCGGGAGCGGGGGACTTCCGCGTCCAGAGCCGGGAGTTCACGAGAGCGGCGAGCGTGTAGGGAGCGAAGAGCCAGCGGGCGGCGAAGGAGGGCGTTCCCCCAGCTGACTGGAAGCCGGCCGGCCCGGCGAGTGCATAGGAAACCGCGACCATCAGGCAGGACACCGCAGGCCACAGCAGCCAGAGCGCCCAACCCCCCAGGGCGAAGGCGCCAGATGCGAGCAGGCTGGCCAGACCCGCGTAGAGGAGGGCGAGTTCGCGCCGCTTCGAACTTGGCGTCAGCCGGAGCCGGGACAGGGGTGACGGCGAACTGTCCGGCCACATCCAGAGGCACAGGAGACCAGCGAGCAGCCCCGTCGGGATGTCGACGAAATGATGCTGGAACGTCGTCAGCACAGACACGCCGATCAGCGCAAACCAGCTGATCAGGAAAGGCCGGAGCCAGCCGGGGACGTGCCTGGCGTAGAGCGCTGCCAGGATGACGCAGAGTGCGATGTGCAGGGAAGGCGCCTGGTTGAACGGCTTGTCGAAGCTCAGCAGCGCGTCGAAGAGGCTGGCCGGGAGACCGGGCTCGATGGTCGGCCGCTCGAAGCTGAACCGCAGCGGAAACAGCAGGAAGCATACGACGCAGATCGCCTGGATGGTGAGCAGGCGTCTACCGTGTGTATCGAGCTCCCGGCGGTCGACGCAGACGAACACGGAGGCCGCGTAGAACAGGTTGATGCTCCAGTACGGGATGATCGTCCACGCAAGGAACGGTACCGACCGCTCCCAATCGAAGACGATGGTGGGGACGTCGGCGCGCATGCCGGCCAGCCAGTTCGCCGTGCCGTAGGTGAGGTAGAACAGCGGCCCGAGCACCGCGAGCCAGGCGCAGGCGCGCAGCCAAGGGCGCCCAGCACGCGTCGTCTCGAGTGGCGCAGCAGCGATGCTCATCCCTCGCGCCTTGCCAGAGACACGGTGAAGATGCCCTCGCGGCCGACGCGGTGCTCGACCTTGCGGAACCCGGCGGCGGCGACCAGCTGATCCATCTCGGCCACTGTCCGGCGGCGCATCACCCAGGCCGAGCCGCCGCGGTGGCTCGTCAGGGCCCGCGCGATGAAGGCGAGCTGGGGGTGCCAAGGCTGGCCGGTGTAGACCAGCCAGCCGCCCGGCGGCACCGCCTTCGCGAGCCCGGCCAGCGAGCGGCGCACCATGGCGTTGGACGGGAAGAGTTCGAAGAGGCCGGAGACGACGGCCAAGGTCGGACGGGGGTCGAGAGCTGCCAGCCCATCCTCGTCGAAGGCGTCGCCTTCCTCGAAGCGGGCGACGCTGCCCAGGCCGCGCGCGGCGATGAGATCCCTCCCGGCCGCCACGTTGAGAGGCGAGTAGTCCCTGAGCAGGATCGTCTCTGCATCGACGCCGGACGATGCGAGTGCGTCCAGCACGTAGCGCCCGTGCCCGGCGGCAACGTCGACCACGCGCACCGGCAGTTCCGCGTCGCGCAGGCGCCGCATGGCCTCGGCCAGGAGCTCCTCGACATGGGCTTTCCGCTCGCGGATGCCGCTCCAGCCGGGGGAGTCGAGATAGGCGCGGTCCACGAGCCGGCCGGGCACGCCGAACCCCGTCGCGCGGTTGCGATAGACGTAGTCGAGCGTGGAGCCTGAATCGAATCCGGTCCGGTGACCGAGCGCGATGCCGTCGGAGAAAACGCCTGCAAAGCGCAGGCCGGCCCGGGTCGCAGCCCAGTAGAGGCCTTCCGGCGACCATGCGGGGAGGGGGGAGGCCAGCACCTCGGCCTGGTCCCTCGTATAGCCCATGCGGTCGGCGTCCAGGAAGGACGGCCGCGCCGGTTCCTCGTCGAAGCGTTCGCTGACGAAGCGCCGCGCGTGGCCGATCGCGATGGCGCGATCCTTCTCGCCCAGCGTGTCATGGAAGAAGCCGGGCAGGACGTGGCGCTCCTTCGTGGCCGAGCCCAGCCGCTCGAAGAAGCGGTGCTGGGGACGGTGCCGCACGACCCAGTCGTCGCCGGATATCAGAAGCTGCGTCGGGACGGTAATCGCCCTCGCATCAGCGACGATGCGATCGGAGGTCGCATAGAGGCCAAGGAGGACGTCCACGGAGATGGCGCGGGTGACCAGCGGATCGGCCTTGAAGCTCTCGATGCGCGCGGGGTCGTGCGTCAGGAGCTTCGGCTTCACGTAGGAGTTCACGGTGAAATTGCCGCGCAGCTTGCGCAGCAGACCCAGGCCAGGGCGCGCGAACGGCACGTAGAGCTTGACGCTGAAGGCGGGCGAGCCGAGCACGAGAGCGCGCAAGGGCGGCGCGTAGTCGTGCACCCAGGCCGTCGCCAGCACGGCGCCGACGCTCTGGGCCACGACCGCCATGTCGTGGCGGGCGATGGCGTAGGTCTCGCTCACGTGCCGGGCGAAATCCTCCACGTCGCGCACCGAGCGGGCGAAGCTCGGCGAATGGCCGCGTTCGCCGGGCGAGAGACCGTGTCCTCGCGCGTCCCAGGCGAAGATGTCGAAGCCGGGCAGGCCGAGTTCGTCGGCCAGATGCGCCACGCGGCCGGAGTGCTCATGGCCACGGTGGAAGACGAGGATGGCGCCCTTGCGGTCCTGCGTCGCTGGCCAGCGGCGGTAGAACAGGTCGACGCCGTCGGACGTGCGGAACGTGTTTTCCTCATAGGGCCGGTCGGTCAGCGAAGGCGCGGCATTTTCTCTCGCCTGCCCCGGTCGCGGCACGTCGTGCGCTTCGAGGACCTGCGGGAACGAAGCCGGAAAGCCATCGGCCTTCGCCTCTGCCAGCCCGGCCCGGACACGATTTATCGTGGTGAGGGCCAAAAGGGCTGCCAGGGCGGGCATGATCCAGACAGCGGCCGGCGGAAGCGCGCCGGCGAACCCGATCCAGGCGCCGAGCACGCCGAAGACGGCGGCGCGGTCGCTCTTGCCCATGGGACCCCGGTATTGGCGGGGAGCGCCCACCATCGGGCCGAGGGCCCCGGCAAACTCGGAGATGACGGCGAGAACGACGACCGCCGCTACCGAGCCGGGAGAGAAGGGCGCGACGAGGGCGAAGGGTGCATAAAGCGCGACGTCGGACACCACGTCGGACAGTTCGTTGAGGTAGGCGCCTAGCCGGCTCTTCTGGCCGTGCTCGCGGGCCAGCATGCCGTCGGCGGCATTCAGCGCCATGCGCAGGAGCAGCCACGCCGGCAGCAGGAGGAAGACTGTGAGGCGCCCGTCCAGGGCACCGCGGGAAACGACCCACCCGACGAGCACGGATCCGATTGCCGCGGAGACCGTGACCTGGTTAGCCGTCACGCCTGTCCTGGCGAGTGCAGCAACCGCAGGGCGCAAGAGAGCCTGAAACTGCGGCTTCACCGCGTAGATCGACATGCCCTGCCCCCCGCAGAGATTTCCTGCTTCACGCTCTTTGCGACTCCACTCAACCCGGGGCTGTGCCGAAACGCACGCGGCCGCCTTGAATTGCTGGACGCTACGTGCCCGTTGGCCGACGGTGCGGATGGGCCGGGGTGGGGCCAGCGGAAGTGGCAGGGGCAGTGCGGCAATCCGTTGCGTTGCGCGAACCGTACGCTGGCACACATCGCGCATGGCGCGGTGGGCACGTTCTACAGGCGTTGAGGAGGGAACAGGATGGCAAGAGGGGCGGGGCGGGTACTTGGACTTTGCACGGCTTTGGCCGTGTCCATGCTGATGGCAGGAGCATCGAAGGCGCAGGAAATCAACGCGCTGGTCTGGTGCGACCACACCGACGAAGGGTTCCTCAAGGCCTTCACAGACAAGACCGGCATCAAGGTCAACGTGAAGGACTATGAAGGCACGGGCACCGCGCTCGCGCTGCTCGAGCAGTCGAAGCCGGCCGACTGGGACGTGTTCGTCGTCGATTCCACCGACGTGCGCCGCGTGGTCGAGCGCAAGCTCCTTGCGGAGCTCGATCCCAAGGACTTCCCGCTCGCCAACATCCCGCCCGCGGTGCTACTGCCCGACTACCACCAGGTCGGCGGCAAGATGTATGCGGTGCCCGAGAAGTTCGGCTACAACGCCATCGCCTTCGACAAGTCGAAGATCCCGGCCGAGAAAGCCCGCGACGTCAGCGTGCTGTGGGATCCCGCAATGAAGGGCAAGATCGCCATCTACGACTACTACCTGCCCGTGATCGGACAGGTGGCCGTGGCGCTCGGCAAGACCCCTCAGTCGCTCACCGAGGCTGATCTCCCCGCCATCAAGGAGAAGCTGGCAGCCATGCGCGCGAACGCGGTGCTCGTCGGTGACGTCGTCACGTCGCAGACGGCCCTGGCCACGGGGCAGGTCGCAATCCTGGCGGGCGGAGGCGAGTACACGGTGTCTGGTCTCTCGGCCGAGAAGCCGAACCTCGACTGGGTTCTGCCGGACGTCGGCGGTATCCGCTGGCAGCAGGCCATCGGCGTCTTCGCCGGATCGGCCAAGAAGAAGGAAGCGACGCAGTTCGTGCAGTACGTGCTGTCGCCAGAGGGCCAGGCCAAGCTCGCCACCTCGTCCTGCTATTGGGGCATGCCCGCCAATTCCAAGGCAACGCTGACGCAAGAGCAGAAGACGGTGCTGCGCTGGGACGAGCAGCCGAAGTTCATCGCCAAGTCCTTCCCCTATCCCTCGCCGAGCGAGTCCCTCGACAAGGCGATGCTGACGATGTGGGAGGAGGTCCTGCAGAAGTAAGCGCCAGCCACCATGGCTGGCTCGGGAACAATCGCGGCCGCCTCCGCCGAGGACAGCGGCCGCCGCGCCGACGCGCGCCGCGGGCTGATGCTCGCGGCGCCCGCCGTGCTGTGGACGCTGGCCTTCTTCCTCGTCCCGACCGCCGTCATCGCGGTGTGGAGCCTCTTCCGGAAGGAGGGCGCGGTACTCATCACCACGCCGGGGCTCGACAACTACCGCAGGTTCATCGAGCAGGACAGTTTCGTCCAAGGGTTGTGGAACTCCCTGGAAGTCACTCTGCTTGCGACACTTCTCTCCGTCCTGCTCGCCTTTCCGCTGGCCTACATGATCGCGACCCGCGTGCCGGCGCAGTGGCAGCGGCTCTGCCTGACGCTGGCGGTTCTGCCGTTCTGGACGTCCTACGTCGTGCGGTCCTACGCCTGGCTTCTGGTGCTGGCGCCGAACGGTGTGGTGAACCAGACGCTACTGGCGCTGGGACTCGCTTCGGAGCCGGTGCAGCTGTCCTTCAACCAGGGTGCGACGGTCCTGGGCTTCGTGCACTTCTTCACGATGCTCTGCACCCTCACCATTTTCGCGAGCCTCGTGCGCATCGACCCGAAGCTGCGACTGGCGGCCGCCGACCTCGGGGCTGGGCCGGTGCAGACCTTCCTGCGCGTGACGCTGCCCCTGGCCCTGCCCGGCGTCGCGACAGGGGCCTTCCTCACCTTCGTCGTCGCCATCGGTGACTTCGTCACGCCGCAGATCCTGGGCGGCAACACCCAGCTGCTCCTGTCGCAGCTGATCCTGCAGCAGATCAACCGGCGCGCCGATATCCCGATGGCTTCGGCGCTGTCGATGATCCTGCTCGTCCTCGTCGCTCTCGCCTATGTCGCCGCGGCGCGCTGGCTCACCGCGAGGCGGGCATGAACGGCCGCGCAGGACGGGCCGCAGGAGCGGCGCTCGTCATCGTCCCGATCTTCGTCTTCATCTACCTGCCCATCGCGGTGCTGGTGATGTTTTCATTCCAGGCCGGCAAGGTGCCCGTGCCGCCCTTCACCGGCCCGTCGCTGGAGTGGTACGGCAAGGTGCTGGGCAATGACCGGGTTCTCGCGGCGACCGGCAGCTCGGTGCTCGTCGGGCTCCTCTCCTCGGCCTTCGCGACCGTGCTCGCCACGCTGGCGGCGTGGGGCCTCGCGCGACATGCCGTGCCCGGACGCCGGCTGATCGAGGGGCTGATCTACCTGCCTCTCGCGGTCTCCTACCTCGTCGTCGGCGTCGGCCTGCTGGTGGCCTTCTCGGCCCTGGGGATCGGCAAGTCGCTCTGGGCGGTCGGCATCGGCCATGTCGTCTTGAACCTGCCGCTCGCCTTCGCGGTCGTCTACAGCCAGTTCGATCGGGATCAGGCGAGGCTCGAGCAGGCTGCGCGGGATCTCGGCGCATCCGAGCCGCAGGTTCTGGCGCGCGTCACCCTTCCGCTGCTCTGGCCGGCCATTCTGGCCGCCTTTCTCCTCAGCTTCACCTTCTCCTGGGACGAGTTCATCGTGGCCTTCCTCCTGTCGGCGTTCCAGCCGACGCTCCCCGTCGTCATCTGGTCCATGCTGCGCACCGGCCTCGACCCGCAGACCAACGCGGCCGGCACGCTGGTCTTCCTCGTGTCCGTCGTCGGCGCGCTCGTTTTCGAGCTGCTGGTGCTCAGGCGGAGGGCACGTGATGCGCGCGGCTGAACTGGCTTTGCAGGACGTCAGCAAGTCGTTCGACGGCGTCGTCGCGGTCGAGCGCTTCTCCATGGCCGTGCCGCCGGGGAGCTACGTGGTCCTGCTCGGCCCGTCGGGCTCGGGCAAGAGCACGGTGCTCTCGATGCTCGGCGGCTTCGTCCTGCCGAGCTCCGGGCGGATCCTGATCGGCGGCGAGGATGTCTCGACCGTTCCCCCCGCCAAACGCCCGACGGCGACCGTGTTCCAGGACTACGCGCTGTTTCCCCATCTCACCGTCGCCGGCAATATCGGCTTCGGCCTGTCGGTGCGTGGCCTCCCGAAAGCACAGATCGCTGCCAAGGTCGGCGAAGCGCTCGACATGGTGGGGCTGGCCGGTTTCGGGAATCGGACGATCTCGGCCACCTCCGGCGGCCAGCGGCAGCGCATCGCGCTGGCCCGGGCGCTCGTCACCGATCCCGCGGTGCTGCTGCTGGACGAGCCTCTCGGTGCGCTCGACCTGGCCTTGCGGCGGCAGATGCAGGACGAGCTCAGGCGCATCCAGAGGGCGCAGTCGCGCAGCTTCGTCCACGTCACGCACGACCAGGAGGAGGCGATGGCCATCGCCGACCTCCTCGTCATCATGCGGGCCGGCAGGATCGAGGACGCCGGTCCGCCGGAGCGGGTCTACTCCCGCCCGCGCACCCGCTTCGCAGCAACGTTCATGGGCGAAAGTACCATCCTGGAGGGCCGCGTTGCGGCGGCCGCGGATGGCATCGTGACGGTGGACACGACGGCCGGCCGCTTCGCCGCCGAGGGCGACACCCCAGCCGGCACCGCGGTCGCGCTGGCGCTGCGGCCCGAACAGGTGCATTGCGGCGTCCCGGGTCCCGGCGACCAGCCGCTCGGGACGGCGCGGATCGAGGAACGCGTCTTCCAGGGCAGCTTCGTGCGCCTTCGCGCGTTGCTTCCGTCGGGAGCACGGATCCTGGCGAAGGTCGGACCGGCCGAGGCTGCGATGCTGGGCGACACGGCATCGCTGCATGTGAGACAGGGCGGCTTCGTGCTGCTTCGGGACGAGAGCGAATTGCGATGACGAAGCCGGTCATTCCCCCTGCGGATTGGTACGAGACGCTGCCCTTCGCCGACGGCATCACGCTCATCCACGAGCCCTGGATGCCGTTCTTCTTCCGCTGCAACATGTGGCATGTCCGCGGCCGGGACCGTGACCTCCTCGTCGACACCGGGCTCGGCGCCTTCTCGCTGCGCCAGAACGTGCCGCTTGTGAACGGCAGGCCCATCGTCTGCCTCAGCAGCCACACGCATTTCGACCATATCGGCTCGACGCACGAGTTCGAGGAGCGGCTGGTTCACCCGGCGGAGGCGCACATCCTCGCCGACCCCCGCAACGAGTGGACGCTGGCCGCGAAGTACGCGCGACCCGGAGGCGACGAGGCCATGTTCGACGGCGTGCCCGAGGGCTGGGTGGCCGCGGAATACGCGATCAAGCCTGCCCCTGCCACCGGGCTGGTGAACGAGGGCGACCGGATCGACTTGGGCGACCGCGCCTTCACCGTGCTGCACACGCCCGGCCACTCGCCGGGCCATGTCTCTCTCTTCGAGGAGAAGACCGGCACCCTGATCGCCGCCGACGTCATCTATGACGGCCCGCTGGTGACGAATTGCTACCACTCAAACATAAACGACTACCGCGCCACCATGCGGCGCCTGCGCGAGCTGCAACCCTCCATCGTGCATGGCGGCCACTGTCCCAGCTTCGGACCGGTGCGTTTCCGGCAGCTTATCGATGCGTTCCTCGCGGAGGGGTAGGGCCTCCGGAGCGCGGGTCTCCAGACCCGCACCTTCAAACCTGCCAAAAGGCGCGTCTGAAGACGCGCGGTCCAAAGGCGCGTCTGAGACACTGCTTTGGAGCGCGGGTCTTCAGACCCGCACCTTCGAGCCTGCTAACAGGCGCGTCGGAGACGCGCGGTCCAAAGGCGCGTCTGAGACACTGCTTTGGAGCGCGGGTCTTCAGACCCGCACCTTAAGGCCTGCTAACAGGCGCGTCTGAAGACGCGCGGTCCAAAGGCGCGTCTGAGACACTGCTCTGGAGCGCGGGTCTCCAGACCCGCACCTTTGAGCCTGCCGAAAGGCGCGTCGGAGACGCGCGGTCCAAAGGCGCGTCTGAGACACTGCTTTGGAGCGCGGGTCTTCAGACCCGCACCTTCGAACCTGCCGAAAGGCGCGTCGGAGACGCGCGGTCTAAAGGCGCGTCTGAGACACTACTTTGGAGCGCGGGTCTTCAGACCCGCACCTTTGAACCTGCCAACAGGCGCGTCGGAGACGCGCGGTCCAAAAAGGCGCGTCACGCCGCCTCTTCCCCGATTGCGCCGTCGCCCCATGTGGGTTGCAGACGCTTCAGGAGCACTCGTGACGACTCTCCGCCTCATCCTCGGCGACCAGCTGACCCGCGATCTGTCCTCGCTGGCCGATCTCGATCCTGCCACCGACGTTGTGGTGATGGTCGAGGTGGCGGACGAGACGACCTATGTGCGCCACCACAAGCAGAAGATCGCGCTGATCCTCTCGGCCATGCGCCACTTCGCACAGGCGCTGCTGGAGGAGGGGATCACTGTCGATTATGTCCGCCTGGACGACGCCGGGAACACCGGGTCCTTCAGCGGCGAACTGCAGCGGGCCGTGGAGCGGCACCGGCCGCGGCGGATTGTCGTGACGGAGCCCGGCGAGTGGCGGGTCTGGGAGGCGATGCGGGGCTGGTCCAAGGCATTCGACCTGCCCGTCGAGATCCGGGAGGACGATCGCTTCTTCTGCTCGCGCGGACGCTTCGCGCGCTGGGCTGGCGGCCGCAAGGCCTACCGCATGGAGTTCTTCTACCGCGACATGCGGCGCGAGTCCGGCCTGCTCATGGACGGCGAGGAGCCGGTCGGTGGCCGCTGGAACTTCGACGCGGAGAACCGCAAGAGCCTCCCGCCCGGCGTTGTCCCGCCGCCCCGTGCCGCCTTCGAGCCGGATGAGATCACGCGCGGGGTGCTGGACCTCGTCGCCGGGCGCTTTGCCGAGCATTTCGGCGACCTGGAGCCTTTCGGCTGGGCCGTGACCCGCACCGGGGCACTGGAGGCGCTGGACCACTTCATGACGGCCTGCCTGCCGTCCTTCGGCGACTACCAGGACGCGATGAAGAGCGGGAACGTGTTCCTCTACCATTCCGTGCTGTCGCCCTACCTGAACTGCGGGTTGCTGACGGCCCGGGAGGTCTGCTTCGCGGCCGAGCGGGAGTGGGAGGCAGGACGGGCGCCGCTCAACGCGGTGGAAGGCTTCGTGCGCCAGATCCTCGGCTGGCGGGAATATGTCCGCGGCATCTACTGGCTGCGCATGCCCGACTATGCCGGCACGAACGCGCTGTCGGCGAAGCGGCCGCTGCCCTGGTTCTACTGGTCGGGCGAGACGGCCATGAACTGCCTCGCCAATGTCATCGGCGACACCAAGCGCCATGCCTACGCCAATCACATCCAGCGCCTGATGGTGACGGGCAACTTCGCGCTGCTCGCCGGGATCAACCCGGCCGAGGTCGAGGAGTGGTACCTCGTCGTCTATGCCGACGCCTATGAGTGGGTGGAGCTGCCGAACGTCCACGGCATGGTCATGTTCGCGGATGGGGGCCTGCTGGCCTCCAAGCCCTACGCCGCCTCGGGCGCCTACATCGACCGCATGTCGGACTATTGCAGCGGCTGCGCCTATGATCCCGCTGTAAAGACAGGGCCCGGCGCCTGCCCGTTCAACATCCTGTACTGGAACTTCCTGGTCGAGAACCGGGCGGCCCTGGCGAAGAACCCACGCATGGCCATGCCCTACCGCACGCTCGACCGCATGGCTCCCGAACGCCGCAAGGCCATCGTAAAGGAGGCCGCTGCCTTCCTTGCAAGCATGGGAGGCGACACCGGTCCGCAGGGGGGAGGCCGGGCGCAGCTGGCCCTCGATCTCGACGCTCCGCCCGTTCGCAGCGCCACGCGGCCTTGATAGGCGGGCCGGAAGGCCCGATCTTCGGAGGACGGCGTGCGTTGAGCGTGCGGCGAGGAGCTTCAGCCGATGACTGTGCACGTCCCCTTCGACAATTCCTACGCCCGTATGCCGGACGTATTCTACGCCCGCGTCGAGCCGACGCCGGTGCAGTCGCCCCGGCTGATCGCGCTCAACCGCGCGCTGGCGGCGCAACTCGGTGTGGACGCCGACGCGCTGGCCTCGCCCGAGGGGGTCGAGATCCTCGCCGGCAAACGCATCCCCGAGGGTGCCGAGCCGCTGGCGATGGCCTATGCGGGCCACCAGTTCGGCAACTTCGTGCCGCAGCTCGGCGATGGGCGGGCCATCCTGCTGGGCGAGGTGGTGGACAGGAATGGCGTACGCCGCGACATCCAGCTGAAGGGCTCGGGGCCGACGCCGTTCTCCCGCCGGGGTGACGGCCGGGCGGCGCTCGGTCCCGTGCTGCGCGAATACCTCGTCAGCGAGGCCATAGCCGCTCTCGGCGTGCCCACCACCCGGGCCCTCGCGGCGGTGACGACCGGCGAGCACGTCTTCCGCGAGACCATCCTGCCGGGGGCCGTTCTGACGCGCGTCGCATCGAGCCATATCCGGGTCGGGACCTTTCAGTACTTCGCCGTGCGGGGCGATGTGGATGCGCTGCGGGATCTGGCCGCACACGTCATCGCCCGTCACTACCCGGAGGCGGCGCGGGCAGAGAACCCGTATCGCGCGCTGCTCGAAGGCGTTCTGCGCCGGCAGGCGGCACTCGTCGCGCGCTGGCTGCTGCTCGGGTTCATCCACGGCGTCATGAACACCGACAACATGTCGGTGGCCGGCGAGACCATCGACTATGGCCCCTGCGCCTTCCTGGACGCCTATGACCCCGCGACGGTCTTCAGCTCCATCGACGAGTTCGGCCGCTATGCCTACGCCAACCAGCCGACGATCGCGCAGTGGAACTTGGCACGCCTCGCCGAGTGCCTGATTCCGCTTCTCTCCGAGGACAAGGACGAGGCGCTGGAGCAAGCCCGCGCCGTGCTGGCCACATTCCCGGACCATTTCAACGCCGCGCACGTGGCCGGCTTGCGGGCCAAGCTGGGCCTCGCGACGGAGGACGACGGCGACCTCGCCCTGATGCAGGATTTGCTCGACCGCATGGCCGCGAACCGCACCGACTTCACGCTGACCTTCCGGCGCCTCGCCGACGCCGCGGCGGGCAGCGAGGCGGACGGGCCCGTCCGCGACCTTTTCGTCGATCCCACACAGTACGACGACTGGGCCGCCCAGTGGCGCGAGAGGCTGGCCCGGCAGCCCGGCACAGCCGAGGATCGGCGCAGCGCGATGCGGCGTGTCAGCCCCGCCTACATCCCCCGCAACCATCTCGTGGAGCGCATGATCGAGGCCGCCGTCGAGCGGCAGGACTACGCCCCCTTCGAGGAGTTCATGGCCGTCCTCTCGCGTCCCTTCGAGGACCAGCCCGGCCGCGAGGCCTATGCCGAGCCTCCGCCGGAGGGGCAGGGCGTATACCGGACGTTCTGCGGGACGTAGGGGGCGTTCCAGCCAGCTTGGTTTGCGTTGATTTCCTGCAGCCGGGGCCCATACTCAACCAATCGGTTTCCGGTCCGAGGGTAGGCATGCAGCTGGCGTTCGGGGAATGAGCGAGGATCGCCTCAGCCTGATCCTGGCCGCTCTGGCCGATCCCACCCGCCGTGCGATCCTGGCGCGGCTGGCCCGGGGCGAGACATGCGTCACCGAGTTGGCCGAACCGTTCGAGATGAGCCTTCCGGCCGTGTCCAAGCACCTGAAGGTGCTGGAGAGGGCAGGGCTGATCGCCCGCGGACGCGATTCGCGCTGGCGGCCCTGCAGGCTGGAATGCGGGCCGCTGCGGGAGGTCGCTCTCTGGCTCGAGCACTACAGGGTGTTCTGGGACGAGGGCATCCGGCGCTTGGAGGCCGAGGTCACGACCGCAGGGTGCAACGACAAGGACGCATGCTAGCCAGGCCAGCCCCGCTGCAGGCGTTGCAAAGGAAGAGCCGGCACGCGGTTGCCCGCGGCCGGCTCCGGTCAGTGTCTGTACGGCGGTGAGATCAGGCGCCCTTGAGTCGCTTGTTGCACTCGCTGTAGTAGCCGCCGCCCTTCATGATCCACTTCAGACCGCCATTGCCGTCCTTGGCCTTGTTGGCGTTGTACTGGTCGAGGCAGGTCTCCATCCGGGCCTTGCCCGGCGATTCCTTGGCGTATTTCGGTGAGACCGCCTTCGGGAAGACGGCTTTCGTCGCGGCGCCGGCCGGAGCCTCGTCATTCGCCTCGGCGTCGTCGGTGCACTCGGCCTTGCGGAAGTCATTCCACTTCATGCCGTCGAGCGTGCCCGCCTTCTGCGCCTCCTGGTACTTGGCGCTGCATTCCTTCATCGTCAGCGCGCTCGCCGGCGCGATGCCGCCGAACGTGGCGGCCAAGAGCAGGGCCGTTCCGGCCCCCATGATCGCAACGGTCTTCACGTTCAGTTTCCTCCACCGCAGGTTGCGGATGCGAGGAGCCTCTTCCAGCTTCTTGATATTTGCAACCTATTTGGTGCAGCAGCTCCAGGTTGCTCTCAGGAGACGCGTCCCCGCGCGTCCACCGGAATGCTGCCTAGCACGATGTTGCCACGCACCGCGACGACGCGGTCGAAGAGGTTCGTCACCGGGCAGACATGGTTCGGCACGATCCGGATGACGTCTCCGACCCTGGGCCCGGCCCCGATCGTGTCGGCGAGGTCAATGAGGCCATGCTCCTCGTCAAGCCGATAGACGATGGCCTGGGGCCATTCGCGCACGAGGCCGTATCCGTTCTGGCCCGAGAGGTCGCTCGTCAACGCCTTTGAGCCGGCGTCGATGATCACGCGGCCTGCAGTGGGGCGGCTGACAACTGTCGCCACAACCGAGAGGCCGCAATCGTCGAGAGAGCAAAGCCCGCGGCTTACCAGTGAACGGTCGTTGTAGATGTAGGTGCCGGCCCGGTACTCGGTGACGACGTCCAGCGCGTCGTCCCTGGCCATGTCGGGCGTGCCGCCGGCCGAGACGGTCTCGACCCGAAGCCCCGCCGCCTCGCACTGGCCGCGCGCTTCACGGAGAAACTCTCCCATCCGGGCCCGGCCCCCCGGCGGCGGGTAGGTCATGAGCCCCCCGAAACGCAGGCCGTCCGTGCCGTCGATGGATCGCGCCAGCGTCACGGCCGCCTCCGGCGTCTGCACCCCGCAGCGCCCTGCGCCGGTGTCACACTCGACCAGAACGGTGATGGGCCTGCCGGCGGCCTGGCCCGCCGCTCCAAGGCCGTCCACGATCACCTGCGAATCCGCTACGACGGTGAGCCGGATCCGCGATGCGAGGTCGGCGAGGCGGCCCAGCTTTTGCTCTCCGAGAATGCCGAAGGTGATCAGGATGTCGTCGATTCCGGCATCGGCCATCACCTCTGCCTCGCCGATTTTCTGGCAGGTGATGCCGCGCGCGCCGAGTTCGATCTGCCGGCGGGCCCAGCAGACGAGCTTGTGCGTCTTGATGTGCGGCCGGTTGGCGATGCCGAGCGTGTTGCAGCGTTCCTGCCAGCGGATGAGGTTGCGCTCGACCACGTCCACGTCGATCACCGGCAGCGGCGTCTCCAGCTGCGTGAAGCTCATTCCGGCAGTTGCGGAAAAGGGCGCGGTCATGTTGGCGGTTCCGGTTCGGGTTGCGCGGCACCGGGGGAGATGCGGAAGTCGCGGCCTTCGGGAAGCGTCTGGCCGCCGTCGACGACGATGGTCGTGCCGGTCACGAAGCTCGCGCCCTCGCTGGCCAGGAAGGCGACGGCGTGGGCCACGTCCTCCGGCGTCCCGAGGCGGCCGACCGGGACGCTGTCGCGCATGCCGTCAATGAACTCCTGGCTGCGCTCGGCCTTCATTCCGTCGGTCAGGATGTTCCCGGGCTCGACGCCGTTCACCGTGATGCCGTCCGCGGCCCATTCGAGCGCCGCCGAGCGGATGAAGCCGACGATCCCGGCCTTGCTCGCGGCGTAGTGGCCATGGCCCGGGCTCGTCACGCGCGGTCCGGTGATTGACGAGGTGAAGATCATGCGCCCGTAGCGCTGGCGTCTCATCGGGGCGAGCGCTGCGCGGGCGGCGAGAAAGGTGCCGCGGAGATTCACGGCCATGACCCGGTCCCACTCATCGGGATCGATGTGCTCGATCAAGCGCCAGGGGTATATGCCGGCGTTTTGAACCATGATGTCGAGGCGGCCGAAGCGCGACAGCGTTTCGTCCACGATGCGTTGCGCATGGCTGGGGTCGGAGATGTCGACCTCGATCCCGTGCGAGGCGCCGGCGGGCCCGAACCGCGCGGCGGCCTGGGCCGGCTCCAGCTCCGGACGGTCGCCGATCACCACCCGAGCGCCGTCAGCGAGGAAGCGGCGGGCGATGCCCTCGCCGATGCCCCGTGCCGCACCTACGACGATGGCGACGCGTCCTTCGAGGCTTCTGGTCACGCTCATCCCCCGGAAATCACAGATAACGGCGGCGGATCGACGTCTTCACCGTGTCCAGCAGCACGGCGAAGAGCACCAGCCCGCCACGGATGACGAGCGTGTAGTGGGGCGGCATGCCCATCACGTTGATGGCCGTCGAGATGGCGGAGAGCAGCAGGACGCCTGCGAACACGCCGGAGAGCCTGCCCGAGCCACCCTTGAGGCTGACACCGCCGATCACCACCGCTGCGAAAGCCTCGAACAGCATGCCCGTGCCGAGGTTCGCGGTTGCACCCGCCGTGCGTGACGCCAGGAGCCAGCCGGCGAGACCGGCGACCGCGCCGGAAATGACGAAGGTCGCCGCCACCACGCGGTCGACGCGGATTCCGGCGCGGTAGGGCGCGATCGGGTTGCCGCCGATCATCAGCACGTAGCGGCCGAACGGCGTCTTCCTCAGCACGAAGGCGAAGACGATGAAGACGATGATGAGGACGATGCCGAGCAGCGGGATGCCGCCCAGATTCCAGATCGAGACCGCCCTGATCTCAGGCGGAAGGCCATAGACCGAGCGCCCGCCCGAGAAGGCCACCACAAGCCCGCGCGCCCAGATGTAGGACGCGAGAGTGACGATGAAGGCGTTGATCTTCAGCCCGACCACGAGCCAGGCGTTGATCGCGCCGATGATGACGCCGATGCCCACGCCGACCGCCAGCGAGACGGGGAGGGCGAGCCAGGCCGGGTTGAGCACGAGGCCCGAACCGGCCCCGTGCGTGCCGAAGACGAGGGCGACGGTCATGGCGGAGAGCGCCAGCACGGACTCGACGGACAGGTCCATATGCCCGGCCATGATCACCATGGACAGGCCGACGGCCATGATCCCGACGAAGGTGGACTGCTCCAGGATGTTCAGCAGGATCCCGATCTGAAAGAAGTTCGGGATGGTCAGGGAGAAGAACGCGAGCACCGCGACCAGGATGATCCAGACGAGGTGCTCCAGCGCGAACTCGATCACAGCCTTGCCGGGCCTTTCCGCGGGGGCGGCGGGGCCGGAAAGTGCGCTGTCGGCACCGGCGGCGGGATCGGTCATCGTCAGTCTCCGGCGGGGATCGCGGCGCGGAATGCCCGCGCCGCGTCAGTGTCAGGCCAGTGTCACTCGACCGGCTTCACGGGGTCCGTCGGCGCCTTCAGGTTGCCCCAGAAGCGCGCCTCGTCGACGTTCTTCTTGGAGATGGCGGCGCCCGGGATCCTGATGTTCGGGCCCCAGTCTTCCATCGTCAGGTCGGATTCGAGCCCCAGCACCTTGTACTTGCCGGGCTTGATCTCCTGCTTGCCGGCGATCTTGTCCGCAAACATCGCAATGGCGGCGGCCTGGGCGTAGAGCGGCTGCTCCACCTCGACCTGCTCCCAGCCCTTGCGGATCAGGTCGAGGCCCACCGGCGCGCCGTTGGAGCTGACGAGCATGATCTCGCCCGGCTTCTTGCCCTTCGCCTCCATGATGGCGACGACGGGAACCGCGAGGTGCGCGGCGTGCACGAAGACAAGGTCGATGTCGGGGTTGGTCAGGATCTGGTCCGACATGATGTCGCCGGCCTTCGACGCTTCCCACTGCAGGGCGGGCTGCGTGATGATCTTGACGTCCGGGAAGGCCTTCATCTTCTCCTCGAAGCCCTTCTGGATGTCGAGGGTGTAGCTGTCGCCGGGATCGCCGAGGATCTGCAGAACCTTGCCCTTCACCGCGCCCTTCTTCTCCTTCAGGAGGCGCTGGATCTCGTCACCGGCGACGTAGCCGATCTCGACCGTGCCGGCGACGGAGGTGAAGTCGCTCTTCGTGGACTTGATCTGCCGGTCGAAGATGACGACCGGAATGCCTGCCGCGCGCGCCTTCTCGATGCCGGGCTTGACGGCGTCGAAGTCGACGGCCGCCAGGATGATGCCCTGAGGCTTCAGCTTGATCACGTCGTCGAGTTGGTTCAGCTGCAGGTCGGTCCGGTTCTGGCCGTCGAGGGACGTCACCTCGTAGCCGACGTCCTTCATGAACCGCTCGATCGCCTTGATCGACTCCGTCTGGAACTCGTCGAGCAGGGTCGGCACAAGATAGTAGAACTTGCCCTTCGATTGAGCGAAGGCTGCGCCGGGCATGGCGAGTGCGAGCCCGAGCACGCCCAGCCCCAGTACGGCCCCAAACAGGGCCCTCAACATCGGCTTCATCGTCGTCCTCCTCCTCCGTGAGAAGTCCCTCACGCCTGGGCGAGCCCGCTGCGGATATCGCCCGTGATCATCCGGACGACCTCGTCCGGCGTGGTGTCGCGCGTCGCCACGTCCCCCGCGACGCGCCCGTGGCGCAGCACCACGATCCTGTCCGCGACCTGGAAGGCCTGGGCCATGATGTGGGTGATCACGACCACCCCGATGCCCTGCGCGGCCACTCTCTTGATCATCTCCAGGCCGCGCCGCGTCTGCTCGACGCCGAGGGCCGCGAAGGGCTCGTCGAGCAGCACCAGCTTGCCGCCCCAGTGGACGAAGCGGTTGAGCTCGATGGCCTGGCGCTGCCCGCCGGAGAGATGCTCGACATTCGTGCGCAGCGAGGGAATGCGCGTCCCCCCGTCGGCCAGCGCCTTGCGCGTCGCCTCGTACATCTCGCGCTCGCGGAGCACGGGGATGCCGAGGATCTTGCGGGTCAGCTCGCGGCCCATGAAGAAATTGGCGACCACGTCGACATTCGTGCACAGCGACAGGTCCTGATAGACCGTCTCGATTCCCGCCGCCTTGGCCTCGGCGGGGGAGGGAAACACGCGCTGCTCGCCCTCGAACAGCATGCGGCCCTCGGTCGGCTCCATGCCGCCCGAGATGATCTTCACCAGTGTCGACTTGCCCGCCCCGTTGTCGCCGAGCAGCGCCAGGACCTCGCCGCGCTCGATGCGCATCGTCACGCCGCGCAGCGCCTCGATGGCTCCGAACCTCTTGGTGACGCCGTCGAGTTCGAGGAGGGGCGGGGGTGCGCTCATGCCGGCCTCACGACGCTTTCTGCAGCAGGGCCGCCACGCGCGGCAGCGGAGCGACGATCGGATCCGGGGAGCTTCCCGCATCGCCTTCGAAGAGAAGGCCGAAGCGCGGCGACAGCACTCCGTTGAAGGCCAGTACGGCGGCGCCGAGCAGCGCGGCGTCTGCGCCGAGCGCCGAGCGGGTGATGCGGGGGAGGGCACGGTTCCGTCGCTGGCCGACCGATGGCGGGAGCGGCTCCATGGCGGCCAGCAACCGGTCGAGGATCGATGGTGGAAGCGAACCGCCGACGATGATCGTCGAGGGATCCAGCAGGTTCTCGACCACGGCGACGGCCCGGGCGAGCAGGGGGGCCGCGTCCGAGATCCAGGCTTCCACGACGGGGTGGACGGATCCGTCCTTCGCGTCGAGCCGGTCGCTCTCGGGATCGATGCCCGCGGCCACGAAGCGGCGGCGCAGCGCATCCAGCGAGACGTAGCGCTCGAGGCAGCCCCTGTTTCCGCAAGGGCAGGGATCGCCTCCCGGCACGACGACCATGTGCCCGAGTTCGCCGGCATTGCCGTGGGCACCGGTCCACAGGCTGCGGTCCGCGATGGTCGCGCCGCCCAGGCCGGCGCTGAAAAACACGTAGAAGAAATCGCTGAGCGCTGCGCCCGCGCCGAATTGGCGTTCACCCAGCGCCGCGGCTCCGCCGTCCATCCCGATGAAGACCGGCAGGCCGGTCAGCCCCGCGAAGGTCTCGCGCAGCGGCACGCCGCGCAGCGCCTCGATCGTCGTGGATCCTGCGTGGCTCATCGGCTCCACGTCGAAGGGCCCGGGCATGGCGATGCCCAGCCCGAGCACGCGGCCCGTGCCGCAGGCGGCGCGCATGCGGCCGACGAGGTCGGCGGCGGTGGAGAGGACGCCCTCGGTGTCCGACGGCATCCGCGCCTCGACCTGCGCCACGCGATCGCCTGCGAGGTCGACCGCCATGGCGCCGGCATGCAACGGCGTCAGCTGGACGCCGATCGCGTAGCCGCCGCGGCCGTCGATCTCCAGCATCGTCGCCGGCTGCCCCCGCCGGGTCGGCTTCTCGCGGCGGGACTTGAGGAAGCCTCCGTCCTCGAGTTCGCGGATGATGTTGGAGACGGTCTGTGCGCTGAGGGAAACCTCGCGTGCAATGTCGGCGCGAGAGACAGGGCCCATCAGCCGGATCGTCTCGAGGACGATTCGGCGGTTGTACGGTCTTCCGAACTCCTGGTTCGTGCCGCGCAGCATGAACCCCTCCTGCCTGGAGTGTGTGGTCGCCGAATTAATAAGTCCATTGGTTTTTTTAAAACTGGACTGCACTTTTGAAGAGAAGACGTGTCATCAGGCGGCTGCCCCTGTCGGCGAACCCGAGACGCTCGTAGAGCCGTTCGGCGGGGTTGCCGGGCATGATCTCGAGATGGATGGCAACCACTCCGGTCCTGCTCGCCTCGGCCACGAGCGTCTCGACCAACCATTGTCCGACACCCGCACCGCGCGTGTCCGGCGCAATGTAGAGGTCGTCGAGGAAGGCATCCCGGCCTCCCCACTCGATGCTGAATCCGTAGCAGATCACCGCGTATCCGACAGGCTGCGCGCCATTCCTGAGAAGAGCGGCGAAGCCGAGCGAGGGGTCGCGCAAAAGCCGGCCCAGAGCCGCTTCCCCCGCGGCTGAGAGGGGATGGTCGTCCTCGGCGTGAAAGACGCGCGCCAGTGCCAGCAAATCGTGCTCGTCGGCCGGTCCTGCCGTCGTCAGCACAAGCCCGTCCGCCGTCTCGGCCCGCATCGTCGTTGTCCTCGGTGGCCGGGGAGCAAAGCGGCAGGGGAGTTCAACCGCAAGGGGCGGAGTTCGCGGCGGTGTGGAAGGCGCCATCTTGCGTCCACACCGATGATGCCTCAATCGCAAGGGAGATCGCGATGACCGCCCAGCCCCGGATGATCAGCCCCGTGGAACAGCTTCCTTCGCCCGACCTGCTCTGGGACGCCGTGACCCGGCGCGACGGCGCCTGGGATGGCCGGTTCGTCTATGGTGTGCGCACGACCGGTGTCTATTGCCGGCCGTCCTGCCCGGCTCGGCTGGCGCGGCGCGAGAACGTGTCGTTCCACGCAACGACGGAGCAGGCCCGCGAATCTGGGCTGCGCGCCTGCAAGCGCTGCAATCCCGATGGCGAGGATCCCCGCGCCAGGCGCGAGGCGCTGGTCGCCGCGGCCTGCAGGGCGATCGAGGAAGCCGAGGAGGCGCCCCGGCTGGAAGACCTCGCCGCGTCCGCCGGACTGTCGCCCTTCCACTTTCATCGCGTCTTCCGGTCCATCACTGGGCTCACGCCGGCCGCATGGGCTGCCGCCCACAAGGGGCGCCGGGTCCGCGAAAGCCTGGGAAAGGGGGCGGGTGTGACGGAGGCGCTCTATGATGCGGGCTTCAACTCCTCCAGCCGCTTCTACGAGAAGGCGACGTCCATGCTGGGCATGAAGCCCTCGGCCTATCGAGACGGGGGGCGTGGCGAGGAGATCCGCTTCGCGGTCGGCCAGTGCTCCCTCGGCGCGATCCTCGTCGCCGCGACGGGCGCCGGCCTGTGCGCCATCACCATGGGCGAGGATCCCGAAGCCCTGGTCCGTGACCTCCAGGACCGGTTTCCGAAGGCGAGGCTCGTTGGCGGCGATGCCACCTTCGAGCGGACGGTGGCCGCGGTAGTCGCCTTCGTCGAGGAGCCGGGCCGGGGTCTCGAGCTGCCGCTCGATATCCGTGGCACCGCCTTCCAGCAGCGCGTCTGGGACGCGTTGCGGTCCATCCCGGCCGGTGAAACCGTGACCTACACCGACATCGCAGCACGCCTTGGTCGGCCCGAAGCGGTGCGGGCCGTCGCCGGGGCCTGCGCCGCCAACGCCATTGCCGTCGCTATCCCCTGCCACCGCGTGGTTCGCCGCGACGGTGACCTCTCCGGCTACCGGTGGGGCATCGAGCGCAAGGCGGAACTTCTCAGGCGCGAGGGAGCTCCGTCTCCCGCGCTCCGGGACAAGGCGGCGCGAACCGCCGGATGAGGCGTTCTCCCGGAGGCGGGGACAAGAGCCTGCCTGCGCCGGGGGCTGTCGAGCCTCAGATCTCCAGCAGGGCCTTCACCACCCCCGTCTCGGGCTTCGCCCATTCCGGGATGAGCGACGGGGCCTCGTCGAGGCTGCCGCGGTGGGTGGCGAGGGCCTTCGAGGGGACGTGGCCGGCACGCATCGCGGCCAGGACGGTGTCGAAGTCCTCCCGCGTCGCGTTGCGGCTGGCGAAGATCGTGAGTTCGCGCCGGTGGAACTCGGGATCGTCGAAGGTGATGGCGCTGCGCACGATGCTCAGCAGCACGTAGGACCCGCCGCTCGCGACATAGGCGAAGCCGGCGTCCATCGCCGCCGGGCTGCCGGTGGCGTCGATCACGAGGTCGAAGAAGTCCCCGCCCGTGGCGGCCCGCAGCCGGTCCTTGACGTCGGGGGAAGCCTCCATCCCGGTATCCGCCCTGGCCTCGTTCACGGCGAAGGCGAGGCGCTTCGTGTTGCCGTCGACCACGGTGACGTGGGCTCCGCGGGCCTTGGCGAACACGATGGCGGAGAGGCCGATCGGGCCCGCGCCGACGACGAGCACGCGCTGATCGGCCCGCAGCCCGGACCGGCGGACGCCGTGGGCGCCGATGGCCAGGAACTCGACCATGGCGGCCTCGTCCAGCGACAGGTCGTCGACGGCGATTAGGTTCTCCACCGGCAGGGCCTGCCAGTCCGCCATGCCGCCATCCCTATGCACACCGAGCACGGAGAGCGTGGTGCAGCAATTCGTCTTGCCCTGCCGGCAGGCGATGCAGTGGCCGCAGTGGAGATAGGGGATGATGGTGACGGTCTGGCCCTTGCGCAGCCCGCTGCCGGCCGGTGCCTCCTCGATGGTGCCGGAAAGCTCGTGGCCGATGATGCGCGGGTACTCGAAGAAGGGCTGGCGGCCTCCGACGATGTGATAGTCGGTGCCGCAGACACCTGCCCGCCGCATGCGCACCAGCGCCTGCCCGGGGCCAGGGCGAGGCGCGTCGCGCTCGACGATCTTGAGCGAATGCGGGTTGTCGCACAGCAGCGCGCGCATGGTGTGTTTCCTCCTGGGCGGCGGGCCTCTGCGGACCCTGCTCTCGGACCGCGGGTCCTCAGACCCGCTTGTATCATCAGGGCGAACTGCGCGTCTGAAGACGCGCGGTCCTTCAGCGGAGATCCCGCAGGTACTTCACCAGCCCGGCCGTGGACGAATCGAGCCCATCCGTCGGCTTTTCGCCGGAGACGATCGGCTGCAGGCGCGTGGCGAGTTCCTTGCCGAGTTCCACGCCCCACTGGTCGAAGGCGTTGATGTCCCAGATCGCCGCCTCAACGAAGACGCGATGCTCGAACAGCGCGATCAGCCGGCCCAGCGTGAACGGGTCGAGCTTGCGGTAGGCGATCATCAGCGAGGGCCGGCTGCCCGGGAAGGTGCGGTGAGCCGAGAGACGGTCGGCGTCCTCCGGCGTACGGCCCGCGGCCACCAGCTGGGCGGCGGCCTGCGCCGGCGTGCGCCCGCGCAGCAGGGCCTCGGACTGCGCCAGGCAGTTGGCCATCAGGAGCTCGTGATGAACCTCCATGCCGGTCTCGTGCGCCTGAGCGGCGATGAGGAACTCGACCGGGATCGGGTCCGTGCCTTGGTGGATCAGCTGGAAAAAGGCGTGCTGGGCGTTGGTGCCCGGCTCGCCCCACACCACCGGCCCGGTCGGGTGGGCGACCGGCTTGCCGTCGCGCGTGACACGCTTGCCGTTCGACTCCATGTCGAGCTGCTGCACATAGGCCGGCAGCCGCGACAGGCGCTGGTCGTAGGGGATCAGCGCCCGCGTGGCGTAGCCGCAGACGTCGCGGTGCCAGACGCCGACCAGCCCGAGCAGGATGGGAAGGTTCACCTCCGGCGGGGCCGTGCGGAAGTGCTCGTCCAATGCGTGACCGCCGGCGAGCATCTCCGCGAAGCGCTCGGGCCCTATTGCGATCATCACCGGCAGGCCGATGGCCGACCAGAGCGAGTAGCGGCCGCCGACCCAGTCCCAGAAGCCGAAGGTGCGGTCCCGCGCGATGCCGAAGGCGTCGACCTTGTCGAGCGCCGTCGACACGGCCGCGAACTGGCCGCGAACCGCCTTCTCGCCCCGCGCTGCTACGAGCCAGGCCCGCGCCGAGCGGGCATTGGTCATCGTCTCGATGGTGGTGAAGGTCTTCGATGCAACGATGAAGAGGGTGCGGGCAGGGTCCAGTCCCTTCAGCGTGTCGGCGAGATGGGCGCCGTCGACGTTCGAGACGTAGTGCAGGCGCGGGCCGTCATGGTACGGCGCCAGCGCCAGCGTCGCCATCGCCGGCCCGAGGTCGGAGCCGCCGATGCCGATGTTGACGACGTCGGTGAAGGGCTTGCCGTCACCGGCCGAGATCCGGCCGGAGCGCACGCTGTCCGCGAACTCATAGAGGCGGGCCAATTCGGAGCGCACATCGCCCATCACGTCGCGGCCGCCCAGAGTCACGGTGGCATTGGCCGGCGCGCGGAGAGCCGTGTGGAGCACCGCCCGGCCCTCGGTGAGGTTGATCGGCTCGGCGGCGAACATCGCGTCCCGCTTGCCCTCGACCCCGCAGGCGCGGGCCAGCCCCACCAGCAGGTCGCGGGCGCGGATGTCGATGGAGGTCTTCGAGTAGTCGAGGAGAAGGTCGTCCAGATTGGCCGAGAAAATGTCGAAGCGGGCCGGGTCGGCCTCGAAAAGCCGGAGCACGGGGGTGTCGGCCGTCGAGGCGCGGTGCGCCTCCAGCGCGTGCCAGGCTGCGGTCCTGTCGGTTTCAGTCATGGGGATCTCCTGCAGGATCGCCGCACCCTAGCCGTGCACCTCTTCGCAGGAAAGGCAGGCTGGTCCGCGGCGCGCCAGTGTCGTGAAAGCTGCTATAGAGCAAAGCGGCAGAAGAGGAACGCCGGACCCGCATTCATGCTGAAACAGCTCCGCTACCTCGCCGTTCTCGCGGGCGAGAAGCATTTTGGCCGGGCGGCCGCGGTGCTCAATATTTCTCAGCCCACCTTGTCCGCGGCCATCCGCCAGCTGGAGCAGGAGCTCGGCGTGCCGCTGGTCGAGCGCAGCCAGCGCTTCCGCGACCTCACGCCGGAGGGGCGGTGCGTGGTGGAGCATGCGACGCGCATGGTCGCGACCTTCGAGGAAATGCGGCAGAGCCTGGAAGAGATGAGCACGGGTCTCTCCGGCCGGCTGCGCCTGGGGGCCATCCCCACCGCGATGCCGGTCGTCTCGCTGCTGACCACGCCATTTCATGCACGGTATCCGCGCGTGACGGTGACGGTGCTCTCGCAGACCTCGCAGGAGATCGAGCGCAAGCTGGCGGAGTTCGAGCTGGAGGTCGGGTTGACGTATCTCGACAACGAGCCGCTCGATCATGTACGCGCCAAGCCGGTCTACAATGAAGAGTACGTCTTCCTCACGGGCCGGGGAGGGGCCTTTGCGGGCCGGGACGAAATCACCTGGGAAGAGGCATCGCGCGTGCCGCTGTGCCTTCTCACGCCGGATATGCAGAACAGGCGCATCGTCGACGGCGTCTTCCGCTCCGTCGGGGTCTCGCCGCAGGTCGCGGTGGAAACGAACTCCATCTTCAATCTCTGCTCGCACGCCGGGTCCGGTGTCGTGTCGAGCATCGTGCCCCGGCCGTTGCTGCAGTTCTTCGGCATGCCGCGCGGGGCGCGCGCCATCGAGCTCGTCGCACCCCGCGTCGCCAAGTCCGTAGGCCTCATCATCGCCGACCGTGACCCGGCGCCGCCGCTGGCCCGGCGGATGTTCGAAAGCGTCACCGCCCTCGATCTCGACAGCTCACTCAGCCCCATGGTCCAGGCTGGTTGATAGGCTGAGACTATCAACCGTTCCGAAGTTTCGATTTGATCGAGCCGCGCCCTTCACCGCATGGTGAGGGTTATACCGGCAGAATTGCGCTTCTGGCGGTTCGAGGGGAACGCCCGATGCGGGTCTGGGACGCCGAGACAGCCTCGGCATTGATCGAAGATCACAAACACCTGGACGGGGCGATGCTACCCGTCCTGCACGCGCTGCAGGAGCGCTTCGGCTATATCGACGACAGCGCCATCCCGCTGGTCGCGGACGCGCTGAACGTGTCGCGCGCCGAGGTGTTCGGCGTCATCACCTTCTACCACGACTTCCGCCGCCAACCCGCCGGCCGCCACGTGCTCAAGGTGTGCCGGGCCGAGGCCTGCCAGTCCATGGGTTGCGAGAGCCTCGTCGAGCATCTGGCCGCCGAGCATGGGATATCGATGGGCGAAACCTCCGCCGACGGGCGCGTGACGGTCGAGACGGTCTATTGCCTCGGCAATTGCGCGCTCTCTCCGGCGGTCCTGATGGACGGCGAGCTGGTGGGCCGGGTGGACCGCGACACGCTGGATGGCCTCATGGCCCGCACCAAAGGCGCCCTGTCATGACCGTCCGTGTCTTCGTTCCGCGCGACGCGGCCGCTCTCTCCGTGGGCGCCGAGCGCGTTGCCAAGGCGATCGCCGTCGAGGCTGCCATCCGGAACGTGCCGGTCGAGATCGTCCGCACGGGCACGCGCGGCATGCTCTGGCTGGAGCCGCTGGCCGAGGTCGAGATCGACGGCGTCCGCCAGGGCTATGGCCCGGTGGCGCCTGCCGATGTGCCATCGCTGTTCGATGCCGGCTTCCTGACCGGCGGTGAGCATGCGCTGGGGCTGGGGCCGGTCGAGAGCCAGCCCTGGATGAAGCGCCAGCAGCGCCTGACATTCTTGCGCTGCGGCGTGGTCGACCCCCTGTCCGTCGACGACTATGTCGCCCATGGCGGCTTTCGCGGGCTGACCGCGGCGCTTGCCCTGGAACCACCCGCCATCGTCGAAGCCGTCAAGGTCTCGGGCCTGCGCGGCCGGGGCGGCGCCGGCTTCCCCACCGGGATCAAGTGGGCGACCGTCGCCAATGCCCAGGCCGACCAGAAGTACATTGTCTGCAACGCCGACGAGGGCGACAGCGGCACCTTTGCAGATCGGATCCTCATGGAGGGTGATCCCTTTACCCTCATCGAGGGGATGATCATCGCCGGCCTCGCCGTCGGTGCGACCAGGGGCTTCGTCTACCTCCGCTCCGAATACCCGCACGCCTTCCGCACGTTTCAGGCGGCCATTGCCGCCGCGGAAGCAGACGGGTGGCTGGGCGCCTCGGTCGCGGGCTCCGGCAAGGCCTTCCACCTGGAGGTCCGTCTCGGCGCTGGCGCCTATATCTGCGGCGAGGAGACCTCGCTGCTGGAGAGCCTGGAGGGCAAGCGCGGCCAGGTGCGCGCCAAGCCGCCCCTACCGGCGCTCAAGGGCCTCTTCGGCAAGCCTACCGTCGTCAACAACGTGCTCTCCTTCGCCGCCGTGCCGTGGATCCTGGAGCATGGCGGGCAGGCCTATCATGACTTCGGCATGGGCAGGTCGCGCGGCACGCTGCCGGTGCAGATCGCCGGCAATGTCAGGCATGGCGGGCTGTTCGAGACCGCCTTCGGGGCCACCCTGCGCGAGCTGGTCGAGGACCTCGGCGGCGGAACGGCGTCCGGCCGGCCCGTCCGGGCCGTGCAGGTCGGCGGTCCGCTCGGCGCCTATCTTCCCGCCGGCCTTCTCGACACGCCGGTCGACTACGAGGCGCTGGCGGCGGTCAAGGGTATGCTGGGGCATGGCGGCATCGTCGTGTTCGACGACACGGTCGACATGGCGAAGCAGGCGCGCTTCGCCATGGAATTCTGCGCTGTCGAGAGCTGCGGCAAGTGCACCCCGTGCCGGATCGGGTCGACGCGCGGCGTCGAGACGATCGACCGCATCGTCGCGGGGGTCGAGCCGGCGAAGAACCACGCCGTTCTGGCCGACCTGCTGCAGCTGATGACCGATGCGTCCCTGTGTGCGCTGGGCGGCCTGACGCCGCTGCCGGTGCAGAGCGCGCTCACCCACTTCCCCGAGGATTTCGACCGGCCGCAGCGCATTCCGCTGCGCGCGGCCGAGTGAGGAGGCCAGCATGGCCCTCGTGCAAGAGACCGACTACGGCACCCCGATCCGCGTCGCGGAGCAGACGGTCACCCTGACCATCGACGGCGAGGCTGTCACGGTGCCGGCCGGCACCTCCGTCATGGCGGCGGCGATGAGCATGGGCACCAAGATCCCGAAGCTCTGCGCCACCGACATGCTGGAGCCATTCGGATCCTGCCGGCTCTGCCTCGTGGAGATCGACGGCAGGCGCGGCACCCCGGCGTCCTGCACCACGCCGGCCGAGGACGGGATGGTCGTCCACACCCAGACGCAGAAGCTCGCCAAGCTGCGCAAGGGGGTGATGGAGCTCTACATCTCCGATCACCCGCTGGACTGCCTGACCTGCGGCGCGAACGGCGACTGCGAGCTGCAGGACATGGCAGGTGCCGTCGGCCTGCGCGAGGTTCGCTACGGCTACGAGGGCGCAAATCACTTCGAATCTGCCAAGGACGAGTCGAACCCCTATTTCTCCTTCGACCCCGCCAAGTGCATCGTCTGCTCGCGTTGCGTCCGCGCCTGCGAGGAGGTGCAGGGCACCTTCGCGCTCACCATCTCGGGCCGGGGCTTCGAGAGCGCCGTGTCGCCGGGCGGCCTCGACTTCCTGTCCTCCGACTGCGTTTCGTGCGGCGCCTGCGTGCAGGCCTGCCCCACCGCCACGCTCATCGAGAAGAGTGTGCTCGAGAAGGGCCAGCCCGAGCACTCCGCCGTCACCACCTGCGCCTATTGCGGCGTCGGCTGCTCGTTCAAGGCGGAGATGCAGGGCGAGACCCTGGTGCGCATGGTGCCGTACAAGGACGGCAAGGCGAACGAGGGTCATTCCTGCGTGAAGGGCCGCTTCGCCTGGGGTTACGCCACGCACAAGGACCGCATCACCACGCCCATGGTCCGCGACAAGATTACCGACCCGTGGCGCGAAGTGTCGTGGGACGAAGCCATCGGCCGGGCCGCGAGCGAGTTCAGGCGGATCCAGGCGACCTATGGCAGCGAGGCGATCGGCGGCATCACGTCCTCGCGTTGCACGAACGAGGAGACGTTCCTCGTCCAGAAGCTGATCCGCGCCGGGTTCGGCAACAACAATGTCGACACCTGCGCCCGCGTCTGCCACTCGCCCACCGGCTACGGCTTGCGGACGACGTTCGGCACATCGGCCGGAACGCAGGACTTCAAGTCTGTCGACAAGACGGACGTGATCCTCGTCATCGGCGCCAACCCGACCGACGCCCATCCCGTCTTCGGCTCCCGGCTGAAGCGCCGGATCCGGAAGGGCGCCAAGCTCATCGTCATCGATCCCCGCCGGATCGAGCTGGTGAAGACGGCGCACGTGAAGGCCGAGCACCATCTGCAGCTGATGCCGGGCACCAACGTCGCGATGATCAATGCGCTCGCGCATGTCATCGTCACCGAGGGCCTGATCGACGAAGCCTTCGTGCGCGAGCGCTGCGACCTCGGCGACTTCGAGGTCTGGGCCCGCTTCATCGCCGAGGAGCGCAACTCGCCCGAGGCCACGGCGGAGCTGACCGGGGTGCCGGCCGGAGAGGTGCGGGCAGCCGCCCGGCTCTTCGCCACCGGGGGCAACGGCGCCATCTTCTACGGCCTCGGCGTCACCGAGCATTCGCAGGGCTCGACGATGGTGATGGGCATGGCGAACCTCGCCATGGCCACCGGCAACATCGGCCGCGACGGCGTCGGCGTGAACCCGCTGCGCGGCCAGAACAACGTGCAGGGCTCGTGCGACATGGGCTCGTTCCCGCACGAGTTCTCCGGCTACCGGCACGTCTCGGACGATGCCACGCGCGAGATGTTCGAGACCATGTGGGGCCGCCCGCTCTCCGACGAGCCGGGCCTGCGCATCCCCAACATGCTCGACGAGGCCGTCGCCGGCGGCTTCAAGGGCATCTACATCCAGGGCGAGGATCCCGCACAGTCCGATCCCGACACCCAGCACGTCATTGCCGGTCTCGAGGCGATGGAGTGCGTCGTCGTGCAGGACCTGTTCCTGAATGAGACGGCGAAGTACGCCCACGTCTTCCTGCCCGGCGCGTCCTTCCTGGAGAAGGACGGCACCTTCACCAATGCCGAGCGGCGCATCAGCCGCGTCCGCAGGGTGATGTCCCCGCTGGCCGGCAAGGCCGACTGGGAGGTGACGATCGCCTTCGCCAACGCGCTCGGCTACCCGATGTCCTACAGCCATCCGTCCGAGATCATGGACGAGATCGCCCTGCTCACGCCGACCTTCGCCGGGGTGAGCTACCAGAGGATCGACGAGCTCGGCTCGATCCAGTGGCCCTGCAACGACAAGGCTCCGGCGGGTACGCCGATCATGCATGTCGACCGCTTCGTACGCGGTTCCGGCAAGTTCATGATCACCGAGTTCGTGCCGACTGAAGAGCGGACCGGCGCCCGCTTCCCGCTGATCCTGACCACCGGCCGCATTCTGAGCCAGTACAATGTCGGCGCGCAGACAAGGCGCACAGCCAACACCGCCTGGCATGACGAGGATGTGCTGGAGATCCACCCGTTCGACGCCGAGAACCGCGGCATCCAGACTGGAGACCTCGTCTCGCTCGCGTCTCGCTCCGGCGAGATCGCGCTGCGCGCCGAGGTGAGCGAGCGGATGCAGCCGGGGGTGATCTACACGACCTTCCACCACGCCAGGACGGGCGCCAACGTCGTCACCTCCGACTATTCCGACTGGGCGACCAACTGCCCGGAGTACAAGGTCACCGCCGTGCAGGTGCGCCGCACGAACCGGATGTCCGACTGGCAGGAGCAGTTCGACAAGGACGAGATCGACCTCAAGCGCATCGCCCATGTGGAGGCGGCTGAATGAGGCCCGGACCGCGCGTCTCCGGACGCGCTGTTCGGATGGAAACGCGACATAGCGGGTCTGAAGACCCGCGCTCCGGCAGGACAGTTCGATGACGAATGAGCGCATGGTCAGTATGGCCAACCAGATCGCCACCTTCTTCCGCTCCTACCCCCACGCCGTGGCGGTGGAGGGCGTGGAGAGCCACATCCGCCAGTTCTGGGAAAGGCGCATGCGCACCCAGCTGCTCGACCACATCGCCCATGGCGGCGAGGGCCTGGACCCGCTGGTCATCGAGGCGGCGCAGGGACTGAAGCCAAAGGCGGCCTGACGACCCGCTCAGCGGGCGCCGGGCACGAGCGGCCCCTGGCCTACGCCGTAGTCGCAGGACTGTTTTCGCTTTTCGAGTTTGTCCCGTAGCCTCGCCAGCTGCGCCAGGGAGTCCGCCGGCATGCCGCAAGCCGTGCCGGTTCTCTTGAACTCGGCGATCAGCGCATCCGTGCTCGCGAGCAGTGGCCTCGTCTCGCAGAAGGGCGGCACGACCGCCCCATATCCGTTGATGTTGTCGAGCAGTTCATGGTGCCGCCACAGCAGTTTCCTGGTCTGCGTGCAGTCTGTCGCCTGGGCGGGCTGCGTAATGGCCCCGGCTGCCAGAAACAGGGCAAGGAGTGGGAACAATCGCTCCACCAGCGTCAGGCTCGGCATGACGGACATCCTGTGTCTGGGGGAGCTCCCCAGAGCTAGGACCGCTCACAGGCCTCTGAAAGCCGGTTTAATGCGTATGGCCGATCGGTCGCGGGCGAACCACGGCAGCTTTCTCACCGCGCGTCGGCAGTGACGTGGCCGCGCCGCCTGACCCTCGCGATCCCTCCCGTAAGAACCGGATCCGTCGCGATCTCGTCTAAGAGCCAGCTGCGGAAGCGCGAGACGGCGGGCTCCTCCGCCTCGGCCTCGCGGCAGACGAGGTACCAGCGCGCCGGCTGGCGGGCGGCGATGGAGAAGGGCTGGACGAGGCGGCCCGCCTTCAGGTCCGCCGAGGCGAGGAAATGCGGGACCACGGCTACGCCGCGGCCCTCGGCTGCGGCCTCGATGACCAGCAGGTAGCTGTCGAAGCTGGCGCTCGAGGCCGGCACGATCCCGCCGATGGCGGCTGCCCCGGCCCATGTCGTCCAGTCCTCGTTGGCGGGGTGGACGACGAGCCTGTGGTGGCGGCCGAGATCGCGAGGGCTCGTCAACGGCACCGGCCCGTCGACGAGGCTGGGGCTGCAGACCAGCACGAGGTCCGCCTCGAAAAGCGGCGTGTAGTGGCGGCCGGGCCTGTCCGGCGTCGTCGTGCAGATCATGCCGAGATCGGCGAGCGCCGGGTCGTACTCCCAGTCCATCTGGCTGGCGTTGACCTTCAGCAGGACGTCGGGACATGCTTTCTGGAAGGAGTGCAGCCTCGGCATGAACCAGCGTACGGCCACCGTGATGTAGACCTGGATGGTCAGCTCCCGCCGGCCACCGCGCAGCAGCAGTTCGGCCCCCTGCGCGATGCGGCCGAAGCCGTCGCGGACATAGGGGAAGAGCTGCCTTCCGCCCTCGGCGAGTTCCACGCCGCCCCCCGTGCGGCGGAACAGCGCCTGGCCGAGGACGGCCTCGAGCTGGGCCACCTGGTGGCTCACCGCGGAAGGCGTGATGCCGAGCTCCGCCGCAGCCCGCCTGAAGCTGTTGTGGCGCGCTGCCGCCTCGAACGCGCGCAGCGCGGTGAGCGGCACACGGCCGAGTACACCGGAGGCGGGGAGGGGGTGAACGGAATTCATCTCGGCATGAGGAAGCTTCGCTTGCCGGTTTTGGCGCGATCCGGTCACATCCCACCATGGCGGAGCCTCCCGGGCAATCGCCTGCGACGCCATGGCGAGGCACGATGAGCGAAATTCAGGTCGACAAGGGGCGCAGGGGCGGGCGCGAGGCGCGGGTCGCGGCACGGTCGCGACCGCTCACCGAGGATATGCGCCCGATCCGTCCCGGCATGCCGGGTGGCCGCTTCCGTCCCCTGGCGGATGCGGACGTTCTGCGCATTCACAACGCCGCCCTGGACGTGCTGGAGCAGATCGGCTTCGCCGACGCCATCCCGAGCTGCGTCGAGGTGATCACCGCCGCGGGCGGCGTGATGGGCGATGACGGCCGCCTGCGCTTTCCGCGCTCGCTGGTGGAAGACATGGTTGCAAGGGCAGCCCGGCGCTTCGTCCTGCACGGGCAGGATTCCCGGCACGACATGGAGCCCTGGGGATCCAACGTCTATTTCGGAACCGCCGGGGCGGCGGTGAACGTCGTCGATCCCGTCACCGGGGATTACCGCGAATCGACGGCCGCCGACCTCTATGATTGCGCCCGGCTGGTCGACGCGCTCGACAACATTCACTTTTTCCAGCGCACGAATGTCTGCCGCGAGATCCCCGACCCCTACGAGATGGATCTCAACTCCTGCTACGCCTCGGTCGCCGGCACGACGAAGCATGTCGGCACGAGCTGGGTGCACCAGCGCCATGTCGAGGACAGCCTGGAAATGCTGCACATGGTGGCGGGCGGTGAGGAGAAGTGGCGCGCCCGGCCCTTCGTCAGCCAGTCCAACTGCTTCGTCGTCCCACCGCTGAAATTCGCCGAGGATGCATGCCGCTGCCTCGAGGCTGCGGTGCGCGGCGGCATGCCGGTGCTGCTGCTCTCCGCCGGCCAGGCCGGGGCCACCGCGCCGGCCGCGCTTGCTGGAGCGGTGGTGCAGGCCGTGGCCGAGTGCCTCGCCGGCATCGTCTACGTCAACGCTATCCGGCCGGGCGCGCCCGCCATCTTCGGCACGTGGCCCTTCGTGTCGGATCTGCGCACGGGCGCCATGTCCGGCGGCAGCCCGGAGCAGGCGTTGCTGTCTGCGGCCTGCGGACAGATGGCGCAGTTCTACGACCTGATCGGCGGGACGGGAGCCGGCATGTCCGACTCCAAGCTTCTCGACGCGCAATTCGGTGCCGAGGAGGCGCTGAACCTCGCGCTCGTCGGCAATGCCGGGACCAATCTCGTCTACGAGGCGGTCGGCATGCATGCCAGCCTGCTCGGCGTCTGCAAGGCGTCTCTCGTCGCCGGCAACGACATCATCGCCTCCGTCCAGCGCACGATGAAGGGGATCGACGTCAGCGACGAGGCCCTGTCGGTGGAGACGATCCGCGCCACCTGCGTCGGCGGCCCGGGGCACTATCTCGGCTCGGAGCAGACGCTGAGCCTGATGCAGCGCGACTACGTCTACCCCGTCGTCGGCGACCGCTGGAGCCCCAACGAGTGGAACGAGAAGGGCCGGCCGGACTATGTCAGCCGCGCCGTCCGCCGGACCGAGGACCTGTTGCGCCGCCATCATCCCCGCCACATCGACCGCTCCATCGACGACCGCATCCGGCAGCGCTTCCCCATCAAGCTCGACCGGGCGCACATGGGGGACATGGCGTGAATGCGTTGTCGCCTCGCGAGGAGCGCAGCGACGCGCCAACCCGACTTCCGACGACGCTCGAAAGGGCGCATGTGAGGGCCGCAGCGTGAGTGTGCGTGTCATCCCCGGCGCGCCGCAGGCGCGGGAAGGGGATCCAGCGCGTGCCTCCCGGCTCGTCGCTCCTGCGCTGCTTGTGCCCGAAACGGGCTCTGGATCCCGGTCCCGGCCTGCTTGGCAGGCCGCCGGGGATGACAAGCCAGGCAATTGTCCTGACCAGACGAAGGGAACGGGAGCGTGCCCATGAGCGAGCGAGCGAAGGTCGTCGTCATCGGGGGCGGAGCCGTCGGGGCGAGCGTTCTCTACCATCTCGCACTTCGCGGCTGGACGGACGCCATCCTCGTCGAACGTGACGAGCTGACCACGGGCTCGACGTGGCATGCGGCGGGGAACTGCCCGAATTTCTCGACCAACTACAACGTCATCAAGCTGCAGCGCCACTCGACGGCGCTCTATGCGCGGCTGGCCGAGGAGGTCGACTACCCCATCAACTACCATGTGACCGGGTCCATCCGGTTGGCGCATTCGCGGGAGCGAATGGACGAGTTCCGGCATGTTGCCTCCATGGCGCAGGCGCAGGGTATCGACTTCCGCGTGCTCTCCCCGGAACAGGCGCGCGACCTCTATCCCTTCCTCGAGCTGCACGACCTGCAGGGCGCGCTCTGGGACCCGCTGGACGGCGACATCGACCCGAGCCAGTTGACGCAGGCCTTCGCCAAGGGTGCCCGTGACCGGGGTGCGCGGGTGCGGCGCTTCGTCGACGTGGTCGGGCTCGACTGCGCGCCTGACGGCGGCTGGATCGTCAGGCTGAAGGCGAAAGACGGCAGCGAGAGCGAGATCGCCTGCGACACCGTCGTCAACGCGGCGGGGTACCGGGCGGGCGAGGTGATGAAGCTCGTCGGCCGTCGCCTGCCGATCGTCGCCATGTCGCACCAATACCTCGTCACCGAGCCGGTTGCCGCGTTGACCGGCCGGGAGCAGAAGCTGCCGCTGCTGCGCGACCCGGATTCCAGCTACTACCTCCGCCAGGAGCGCGACGGCCTGCTGCTCGGCCCCTACGAGGCCAAGGCGACCCTCCACTGGCAGGACGGCATTCCCGACGACTTCGCCAGCCAGCTCTGGCCCGACGATCTCGAGCGGCTGGAGTGGTATATCGAGGACGCCATCGCCCGCGTCCCGATCCTCGGCACGGCCGGCGTGCAGCGCGTCATCAACGGCCCGATCCCGTATTCGCCGGACGGCAACCCCTATATCGGCCCGGTCCGTGGCCTGCCCGGCTTCTTCCAGTGCTGCTGCTTTTCGTTCGGCATCGCCCAGGCTGGCGGGGCAGGGCGGCTGGCAGCCAACTGGATCGTCGACGGCCGGCCGGAATGGGACATCTGGGCTCTCGATTCCCGCCGCTTCAGCGACTACGCGACGACGACCTACACCGCCGACCGCGCCACGGAGCTCTACCGGCGCGAATACGCCATCGCCTTCCCGGTGGAGGAATGGCCCTGCGGGCGGCCCGCGCGCGTCACCACGCTCTACGAGCGGCTTGCCGCGAAGGGCGCCCGCTTCGGCGCGCGCGGCGGCTGGGAGCGGGCCGTTTGGTTCGCGGCGGAGGGAGACGATCCCGATCCCGCCCCGAGCTTCCGCCGGCCAGCCTGGCACACGGCGGTTAGGCGCGAGGTCGAGGCCGTCTCGCAGCGCGCGGGCATCATGGACATGGGCGGCTTCACCAAGCTCGTCGTGTCCGGCGCGGGCGCGGAGGCCTTCCTCGACCGGTTCCTGTGCGGAAAGCTGCCGGGGCTCGGGCGCGTGGTGCTCACCTGGGCGCTGGACGAGGCCGGGGGCATCGTCAGCGAGTTCACGGTGACGCGGATCGGCGCCCAGCGCTTCTACCTCTGCAGCGCCGGTTCTGCGCACGAGCACGACCGGCAATGGCTGGAGGCAGCGCTGCCGCGCGATGGCTCCGTGCAGGTGGAGGACATCTCCGCCCAGTGGGGAACGCTGGTGCTGGCGGGGCCGGCGTCGCGCGCGATCCTCGGTGCGGTCACGCCCGATCCGCTGCATAATGCCGCTTTTCCCTGGTTGTCCGCGCGCGAGATCGAGATCGGCTATGTCCGGCCGCTCGCCATCCGCATCGGATATGTCGGCGAGCTTGGCTGGGAACTGCACCTGCCGCTCGCGGCGCTGCCTCGGGTCTACGATGCCCTGTGGACGGCGGGTGAGCCGCACGGGCTTACGGATTTCGGCGTCTACACCATGGACAGCCTGCGGATCGAGAAGGGCTATCGCGGATGGAAGGGCGACATCACGCGGGAATACACGCCGCTGATGGCGGGCTTCGACCGTTTCGTCGCATTCGGCAAGGGCGAGTTCACCGGGAAAGCGGCGCTCCTCGCCGAGCGAGAGAAGGGCCCGCGCGAGCGGCTCGTACTGCTGGCGCTGGACGAGGCGGGCGACGCCGACGCCCCGTCCTGCTCGACCGTCTGGAAGGACGGCAGTCGCGTCGGCATCGTCGCCACCTCCGCCTTCGGCCATCGCACCGGTAGGAGCCTGTCGCTCGCCTATGTTCCGCCGGCGCTGACGACGACCGGCACGGCGTTCCAGGTCGAGATCTGCGGCGAGCTGAAAGGCGCGACGGTGGTGCCCGATCCGCTCTACGATCCCGCCAACGAGCGCCTGAGGGCGTAGTTGCGGAGCGCGCGTCTCCAGACGCGCCTTTCAGCCAAGATGCGGGTCTGAAGACCCGCGGTCCAATACACGCAGAGGCACCCATGGCCGAGCTTCCCACCCACGCCCGCGTCGTCGTCATCGGCGGGGGAATTCTCGGCTGCTCGACGGCCTACCACCTCACCAGGATGGGCGTGAAGGACGTGCTGCTGCTCGAGCGCAAGCAGCTCACCTCGGGCACGACATGGCACGCAGCGGGGCTCGTGAGATCATCGCAGTACACGCAAAACCTCACAAAGCTCTCGAAGTACACGGTAGACTTGTACACGGGGCTGGAGAAGGAGACCGGGCAGGCCACGGGCTTCGTCCAGCCCGGCTCGATCACCATCGCCACCAACCCGGAGCGCTGGGACGAGGTGCAGCGCGCTGCCGCCATGCTGCGCAGCTTCGGCGTCGTGGCCGAGGAGATCTCGCCGCGCGAGGCGCAGGAGAAGTGGCCGCTGATGTCGATCCACGACGTCATCGGCGCCTACTGGTACCCGCATGACGGCAAGTGCAACCCGATCGACACGTGCATGGCGCTGGCCAAGGGCGCGCGCATGGGCGGGGCGCGCATCGTGGAGAACTGCAAGGTCGAGCGTGTGCTGGTCGAGAACGGCCGCGCCGTCGGCGTGGAGACCGAGCAGGGCACCGTCAAGGCCGAGATCGTCGTCAATTGCGCGGGGATGTGGGCCCGCGCCATCGGCCTTCAGGCCGGCGTCGACATCCCGCTGCAGGCTTGCGAACATTTCTACATCGTCACTGATCCGCTGGACGGAATGCATGCCGGCCTGCCCGTCATGCGCGACATGGACCATTGCGCCTACTACAAGGAGGATGCCGGGAAGCTGCTCCTCGGCGCCTTCGAGCCCAAGGCCAAGCCCTGGGCGCTGGACGGCATCCCCGAGGACTTCGCCTTCGGCGAACTGCCCGAGGACTTCGACCACTTTGCGCCGATCCTCGAGGACGCCATGCGGCGCGTGCCCTCGCTGCAGACCGTCGGCATCCGCAAGTTCTTCAACGGGCCGGAGAGCTTCACCGCCGACCAGCGCTACATCCTCGGCCCCGCTCCCGAGGTCCAGAACTTCTTCGTGGCTGCCGGCTTCAACTCTATCGGCATCCAGTCGGCCGGCGGCGCCGGCATGGCGCTCGCGCACTGGATCGTCGAGGGTGAGCCCCCCTTCGACCTGTGGGACGTGGACGTTGCCCGCCTCTTCCCGCACCAGAACGCAAAGAGCTTCCTCGTGCCGCGCGTCTCGGAGGCGCTGGGGCTCCTCTATGCGATGCACTGGCCGTTCCGGCAGTACGAGACCTCGCGCGGCGTTCGGCGGTCCAGCCTGCACGAGCGCCTGACGGAGGCGCGCGCCTGCTTCGGCGAGGTGGCGGGCTGGGAGCGGCCGAACTGGTACGCGCTGCCCGGCGAGGAGCCTGTGTACCGTTACTCCTGGGGCCGGCAGAACTGGTTCGAGGCGTCCCGGCAGGAGCACATGGCCGTGCGCGAGGCCGTGGGCCTGTTCGACCAGTCGTCTTTTGCCAAGTTCGTGGTGAAGGGCCGCGATGCCATGAAGGTTCTGAACCGGCTCGGCGACGCGGAGGTGGACGTGGCTCCCGGCCGTGTCGTCTACACGCAGTGGCTGAACGGGAAGGGCGGCATCGAGGCCGACCTCACCGTCACCCGCGTCGCGGAAGACGAGTACCTTGTCGTGACGGCTGCCGCCACGCAGCTGCGAGACCGCCGCCACCTGGAGAAGGGAATCGGCGAGGACGATCGCGCGGCGGTCGTCGACGTCACGTCCGGTCTGGCCACGCTCGGGCTGATGGGGCCGAACTCGCGCGCGCTGCTGGAGAAGGTTTCGGGGGAGGATCTCTCCAATGCGGCCTTCCCGTTCGGGACCAGCCGCATGATCGTCATCGGGGCGGCGGCGGTCCGGGCGACGCGCATCACCTATGTCGGCGAACTCGGCTGGGAGCTCTATGTGCCGACCGAGTTCACGCTGGCCGTCTTCGACCTGCTGGTGGAGGAGGGCAGGGCATTCGGGCTGCGCCTGGCGGGCTATCACGCCATGAACAGCCTGCGCATGGAGAAGGCCTACCGCCACTGGAGCCACGACATCACGCCCGAGGATACGCCGCTCGAGTCGGGGCTGGGCTTCTGTGTCGCGTGGGACAAGGCCGGCGGCTTCGTGGGCCGGGACGCGCTGCTGCGCCAGCGGGACCAGGGCGTGAGCCGGCGTCTCGTCCAGTTTCTCGTCGAGGACCCGGAGCCGCTGGTCTATCACGACGAGCCCATCTGGAAGGACGGCGCCATCGTCGGGCGCCTGACCTCCGGCATGTACGGCCATGCGCTGGGCGGCGCGGTGGGGCTGGGATACGTCCCCGTCGCCCCCGGCGAGGGTTCGGCAGCCCTTCTGGGCTCGCGATTCGAGATCGAGATCGGCGGGCGAATCGTTCCCGCAAGGGCTTCACTGAAGCCCCTCTACGATCCCTCCTCGTTGCGGATCCGGGCCTGAGCGAACCGTTCCAGCTGGAGCGCCGCGGACTTCGGATGTGGCCGCGAAGACTCATTCGCGGCCCATCGCCGAGGTTGACCTAGGTATGCAACCGGGGGTCGCTAAAGTTAACCACTCATAAACTTCTGGATGAAAAGTCATGGGTATCGACGAGCTGATCGGAGTTGCCGCCCATGACGAGACCCTTCCTGTTGAGCGCGCTTGGAGGCGTCGCGATTTCGACCCTTCTGGCCGTGGGAACCGGCGCAGCGGCACCGGCGGACACGATTTCCGCGACCGCCCTGGCCGAGATCGAGAAGACGATCTGCCGCAAGGTCCCCCTGGATGCGGCCTCGAACGAGCCGATCCGCTATCGCCGCGGAACCTGCGCGCCTGGATACGTGGAGCTGGCTTTCGACAACCCCGCGTCGGTGACGCCAGCGCCGTTTGAGTTTGGTTTCGGCTCGGCCGCTCCTTCTTCCGGAGCCACGGCCTCCGCGGCGCCTGCCGCGACCGCCGGCGGTGTCCGCGACGTGACGGCCACGGCCTCCACCACCGGGGGCTCGTCGGGCAAGCAGCTCTGCCGCCGCATCCCGACGGCGCCGGGCCAGCGCATCGTGACGCGCCTGTTCCAGAACGGCTGCCCGTCCGGCTTCGCAGCGGTCACCGAGGATGCCCCTGCCGCGGCATCGGCCGCCGCTGTGCAGCCCTACGAGCCCGGTCCAAGCGCTTACGCCGCGCCCCTCACGGGCCCGGGCCGGTCAGCGCCGGACGTCCGCACCACCGCATCGTCGGCGAGCGGGAGCGGCAAGCAGCTCTGCCGCCGCATTCCGACAGCGCCGGGGCAGCGCATCGTCACGCGCCTGTTCGAGAACGGATGCCCCAGCGGCTTTGCCGCGGTCAGCGAGGATGCGCCGGCGGCTGCTGCGGCCTCTGGGGTCCAGCCCTACGAGCCGGGTCCGAACGCCTACGCCGCGCCAATCCCGGGCCCCGGCCGGTCAGCGTCTGACGTGCGCACCACCGCGTCGTCGGGCGGCGGCTCGGGCAAGCAACTCTGCCGCCGCATTCCCACCGCGCCCGGACAGCGGGTCGTCACGCGGCTCTTCCAGAATGGCTGTCCCGCCGGCTTCGCCTCGGTGAGCGAGGATACCCCTGCGGTCGTTGCCGGCGTGCAGCCCTACGAACTCGGATCGGGCCGTTCTGACGGCTCATTCGGGCCGGAGCCCCAGTACACGGTTCGCGAGGTGACGACGACCGGATCCACCGGCCGCGGCACCGGCCGCTCGTTCTGCAAGGTCGCGCCGGGACGGCGCGGCGGCGGCGAAGCCCGGCTCCGCCTCTACGAGGGTGGCTGCCCCGGCGGCACCATCGAAGTCGAGATCGACGATCCCCAGTACACCGGGACGATCGGCGGCGGATGGGGCCATGTCGGCGTGGGCAGTGGCGGCTCGACGTCGCAGCCTCCCGCCTCGAACCCCGGTACCAGCCGGCCTCCGTCCGGTAACCCCGGCACGCCGGGTGACCCCGGCACGCCGGGCAACCCTGGCACGCCGGGCAACCCTGGCACACCGGGCAACCCTGGCACGCCGGGCAACCCTGGCACACCGGGCAACCCCGGCACACCTGGCAACCCTGGCACACCTGGGAACCCTGGCACGCCGGGCAACCCCGGCACGCCGGGCAACCCCGGCACACCGGGTAACCCCGGCACACCGGGTAACCCTGGCACGCCGGGCAACCCTGGCACACCGGGCAATCCTGGAACTCCCGGCACCCCCGGACAGCCGGGCAATCCGGGCGGCGGGCACCATGGGGGCGGTGGTCACTGCGGCTGCGGTGGAAAGAGCGCCAGCGCGTCGTCCTCGGCGACCACGAGCAGCTCCGGCGGCACGGCGAGCGCGTCGGCCAGCAGCTCGGCCTCGGTCTCCGTCAGCTCCAACTGATATCGGTGGGCTTCGGCCCGCCTAGCATGAAGTAGGCCGGATCGGCGTTATGCCGGTCCGGCCTTCTTCGTTGGAGCGGGGTTCGTCAGAGCCGGTTCCAGATCCATGTGTCGGTCGGCGACTGGATCTTCTCCCAGCGGTACGAGACGCTGCGCCACGGGCGCACGCTATCGTCCAGATTGTCGAGCACGTAGTCGCCCTGGTCGGTCCGGACCACCAGGACCGCGTGCTGTTCACCGCTCCACAGCCGAACGATGGCGACCAGGGCCGCACTGGATGGCAGGCCGGCTTCCAGAAGCCGCTGGCGCTTGGTCAGCACGTAGTCCTTGCAGTTCCCGGCCTTCGCATCGACCCGCCATTTGCCAATCCCGGGTGCATCCCGGTCCGCGACCGGGATGATGGCGCGGTTGACGGCGACCGTGACCGCCTGAAGCTCGGAGAAGAGTTCCGGCGTCGCCCGCACGGCCCCGTCGCCCGTACGCGGCTTGCGGCCAGCGCGCGGGCGGCACACGGACGGCGTCGACACGCACAGCTCGTAATAGCCCACCGGGATCGGCACCGGCTCGCGCAGCGTAATCGAGGTGGAGGGCGCTATGCCTGCGGCACCGGCGGCTTCAGCGCTTCCAGCGAACCCTGTCGCGATGAGAGCGGCAAGGGCGAGACTTGATGCAACCCGCATGAATTCGACTCCGGACTTTCAACCGGAAGGTCTCATCGCGGGTTTAAAATCAGGTCCGGAAAGTCCGTCGAATTTAAGCGTGTTTTTTTGTCACTCGCCTGCTGCGGTTGCAGCGACCCACGGCAGCGCAGCCTCGAGCCTCCACGTCACGCCGGTGGGCGCGGGATTCCACGTGGCCTGGCCGTGAACGGCGCGCGAGACGATGAGCTCCGTGACCACGCGCCCGAAGCCGCGTTGCTGGACCATCTCCGGACGGACCGGTGGTCCGCCACTCTCGCGCCATTCGAGAACGAACCTGTCCTCCTCGCCCGCACCGCCGGGCTCGACGCGCCATTCGATGTCGACGCGGCCTCCGCCGTTGGACAGCGCCCCGTATTTGAGGGCGTTGGTGGACAGCTCATGCAGCGCCATGCCGATGTTCTGGGCTGCCGCAGGCAAGAGCAGCAGCGCTGGCCCGCGCTGGACGACGCGGCTGCCCAGCATTTCGGGATAGTGGCCCAGCTGCGAGGAGACGAGGTCTCCGATACCCGCGCCGCTCCAGCCTTCCCGGGCCAGGATGTCATGCGATTGGGCGAGGCTCTTCAGACGCCCTTCGAACGAGGCGAGAAACTCGTCGACGGTCGCGACCCGCCCCCGGGAATGGCGCGCCATGCCCTGGATGACCGCCAGCAGGTTCTTCGACCGGTGCGCCAGCTCGAGCATCAAGGTCTCGACCTGGTTTTCCCGCTGCTTGCGATCGGTGATGTCGATCGAGACGCCGACGAGGCCGGCTACCGTCCCGTCCTCGCCGAGCACTGGCTCGACGCGCTTGTGCCACCACATCTCCCGGCCATCGATGTCGACGCGCATGTCGCACTGGCGCGACTGGCCGGTCGCAAGGACCTCGTCCTTAAGAGCGATCGTGGGTCCGGCGACATCCGGCGGCAGCAATTCCTCGTCGCGCAGACCGACCGCCTCGTCACGGCTACGGCCCCAGCGCGCCTCGCTGATGAACGTGTAGCGGCGCTGGGCGTCCTGGGCGAAGACCACGATCTGCGCGGCGCGCGTCACCACCTCGAAGCGATGAAGGGACTCAGCGAGGGCGCGGTTCAGCGCAGCCAGCCGCCGGTCCGACGCCGTGCGTTCCGTGGTTTCCAGGCAGATGACGCCGATGCCGGTCGCTTCGCCCGTCTGGTCCTTCACCGGGTAGAACAGCTCGTTCCAGGTCCTGACGACACCCGGCGCCTTCGCCGTCTCGCCCTCCAGCTCGAAGTCGATGACAGGCTCCCCGGTTTCGAGCACACGCCGCAACAGCGGCTCGGCCACGGAACGGGCGTCGGGCACGATGTCGAAGATATTTCGCCCGACATGCTCGGCGACACTGAAGCCGTTCAATTCGGCCAGGGCCTCGTTGATGCGGACCACGCGGAGGTCGCGGTCGAGCATCTGCAGACCGACCGGCGCCGCGCTGTAGAGGGCTTCCAGTTCGGCCAGCTGCGCGCCGATGCGTTCCCGGCTCTCGACAAGCTCGCGCTCGGCCGCCTCGACATCCGTGACGTCCTGGCCGGTGGTGATGACGAGGCGGCGCCCGTCGCCCTGCGTGTAGGGCTCGGAGCTGAACAGGCGCCAGCGCCGGTGCACGCCCGCGGAGGTCCAGATGTCGATCACCTTGCCGAGCTGGGCCACGCCGGACCGGTACGGCTCCAGAGCGTCCGAGAGGACGCTGTCCCGTTCACTGTCGGGCACCCGCCTGAGGAGGCGCAGCCAAGCCGTCGCGTCGGGCACGTCCGCCAGGCTGTAGCCGGTCATGGAGACGAAGGAATGGTTGACGTCCAGGATGGCGCCGTCGACGTCGTGCAGGATCATGGGCAGAGGCGAGTGCGCGAACGCGGCACGCCAGATGGCCGGCTCGCCCGGATGGCCGGTCGTTTCCGCTCCATCTACGGGTTCTGCCGTCTGGCGGCTCTCCGCCGTCTGGTGCTTCATGGGATCGACGTCGCCTCCGGCGGGGCGGTGATGGCGAGAAAGTGAGTGGCCGTTCTCATTTCTACCGCATGGCAGTGTAACCCGTCGGTCGTGCTCAGGTCCATGCGCCCCCGCCATGCTGGCGGCTTTACCGTGACCATTCACCGCTGTGGGCGCATAATGCCCGTTCGGCCCGCCCGTCCTTCCGTCAGCCTTTTCGCGAGTCCCATGAGCTTCGACGTCGCCAGACTGCCGCGCAGCATCGCCCTCACGCTGTCTCTTGCTCTCGCCGCGGCTTCGCCACCGGCCAAGGCGGAGACGGCGAGCCCACGCGTCGAAGCGCTTCTCGCGCGCATGACGCTGGAAGAGAAAGTGGGTCAGCTGAACCTAGTATCCGGCCACCACGCCACCACGGGTCCCTACACCCGGTCGGACGTGAAGGAGGCGATCCTCGCCGGGCAGGCGGGCGGCCTGTTCAACGTCTACGGCGCCGAATACACCCGCGGCCTGCAGGACCTCGCCGTCAACAAGACCCGCCTCGGCATTCCGTTGCTGCTCGGCTTCGACGTGCTGCATGGCTATCGCACCATCTTCCCGATCCCGCTCGGGCAGGCCGCCAGCTGGGACATCGGTGCCATCGAGGGGGCTGAGCGGGTTTCCGCGCGCGAGGCTTCGGCCGCGGGCGTCAACTGGGTCTACGCCCCGATGGTGGACGTGACCCGTGATCCACGATGGGGACGCGTGGCGGAGGGGTCCGGCGAGTCCGCCTGGCTCGGAGCCAGGATCGCCGCCGCCCGGGTGCGCGGCCTGCAAGGCAAGTCGCTCGCCGACAACGACACGGTGGCCGCCTGCGTCAAGCATTTTGCCGGAAACGGCGCAACCGAGGCCGGCCGCGACTACTCTGCCGCCGACCTTTCCGAGAGGGCGCTGCGCGAGACACAGCTGCCGCCGTTCCAGGCCGCCGTTGAAGCCAAGGTCCGCTGCGTGATGGCAGCCTTCAACGCGGTCGACGGCGTTCCAGGCGTCGCCAATGCCCGCCTGCTGCGGGACGTGCTGCGCAACGAGTGGGGCTTCGGCGGTGTCGTGGTGAGCGATTTCGGCGCTGTCGAAGAACTGACCGTGCACGGTGTCGCCGAGGATGGCGCCGATGCCGCCGACCAGGCGTTCCGTGCCGGTACCGACATCGACATGGAGAGCCGGACCTATCTCACCCAGCTGCCGCAACTGGTGCGCGACGGTGCAGTGCCGATTGCGGAGCTGAACGACTCCGTCCGCCGCATCCTGACGCTGAAGGAGGAGCTCGGGCTCTTCGACAATCCCTATGGTCGCTCCAACGAGAGCCGGGAGAGCGCGATCCTCGATCTCGCCGTGCACCAGGAGAAGTCTCTCGATCTCGCCGAAAAGTCGCTCGTGCTGCTGAAGAACGACCGCCAGACCCTGCCTTTCGCGCCAGGCGCGCAGCGGATCGCGGTCATCGGGCCGCTCGCCGACTCAAAGCCGGACACGCTGGGCTCCTGGGCCGCCCACGGCGATCCGGAGGCGGCCATCACCGTCATCGACGGGATCAGGCAGGTGGCGGGGGAGGATGCCGACATCGTCTCGGCGACCGGCGGTTCGATCGACCGCTCGTCGCCCGCCGACATCGCCGCCGCCGCGAAGCTCGCGGCCAGCGCCGACCGTGTGGTGCTGGTGCTCGGCGAGCGCTCCACGCAGAGCGGGGAGGCGGCCAGCCGGTCGAACATCGATCTTCCCGGCGACCAGATGGCATTGGCGCGGGCGGTGATGGCGACGGGAAAGCCGGTCGCCGTGGTACTGATGAACGGACGCCCGCTGACGATCGAGGATCTGGACCGGGAGGCGCCGGCGATCCTGGAAGCGTGGTATCCGGGCAGCCGCGGCGGCCTGGCCGTCGCCCGCGTCCTTTTTGGGCTCTCCGAGCCGAAGGGACGCCTGCCCATCACCTTCCCGCGCTCGGTGGGGCAGATCCCCATCTACCACGACGCTCGCCCGACCGGCCGTCCTGCGGGCGAAACGCCCAAGCCCTACACCAGCACCTATATTGACCAGGCTCCGACGCCGCTCTACCCGTTCGGCTATGGCCTTACCTATACGAGCTTCTACATCGGCCCGCCGCGGGTCGACACGGCGTCGCTCGGACCGGCCCAGACCGCCACTGTGAGCGTCGACGTGATGAACACCGGCGAGCGCGAGGGCTCGACCCTGGTGCAGCTCTACATCCGGCATCACATCGCTCGCGTCTCGCGGCCGGTCCGCGAGCTGCGCGGCTTTGCCCGGGTGGCTCTCAAGGCCGGCGAAGTGGGAACGGTGAAGATGCCGCTGACGGCGGCGGACCTCGCCTTCTGGCAGCCCGACGGGCGCTTCGCGCCGCCGGTGGCCGGGGCGGTGGACGTGATGGTGGGCCCGGATTCACGCAGCCTGCGGGGCACGGTCCTGCCATTCCGTTTCCGCGACGTCACGCCGCGCGAGGCCATGAACCGCAACTGATTCAGCGAGGGAACATCCCGTCGCTGGGGCCGTTCTGGGCCCAGCGAAACAGGAGAACCCCCATGAGCGCGAGCTACAGCAGCACGGGCGCAGGCGACACCGCCCGCTCGCTCTTCGTCGACGGCGCCATCAACATCCACTCCGTCGAAAAGGAAGCGGAGCAGATCATCGAGCGGCAGCTCGATCGCGTCACAAACTACCCGGAGGTCGCCGCGCGGTTGCGCCAGCACCTCGATGAAACGCGCCAGCAGATGCAGCGCATCGACCGCATCCTCGAGAGCATGGACGAGGGCCGCTCCGCCCTGAAGGACACGGCGATGAAGCTGATGGGCAACCTGGCCGCCATGGCCCATGCCCCCGCCAGCGACGAGATCCTGAAGAACAGCTTCGCCAATCTGGCCTTCGAGAACTACGAGATCGCGGCCTACAAGTCGCTGATCACGCTGGGCGAGGAAGCGGGCTTCAACCGCGAGGTCGAGGTTCTGCGCGAGTCGCTTCGCGAGGAGCAGGACATGGCGCGCTGGATCGACGAGCACATCGACGATGTCACCCGGCAGTACCTCGCCCGTTCGGCGAGCGGCGAAAAGGCGGATCGCTGATCTAAATTCCGGCAAAACGGACGGAATTTCGATTCCGTCCGTTTTCCCGGACGAATTAGTTGACAAAATCACTAGACAGCTTAGCGTTGAGTTGTGCCCGGGAGATGCGCTCCCGGCCACCGCGGCAATTTGAACGAGCAGCTTGCGCCGCGTCACCAACCGCTAAAGCGCCACGACACCGTCGTGGGCTCCCTTTACTGAGGACGACCATGACGAACCCCATCGCAGACAGGCACGCAAACGGCAGGTGCAGCACGGCTGCCACGGGATGCTGTCGGCAAAGCTGACGCCGCGACGCATGCAGCATTCCGAACTCCCAGCGAAGCATCGCAGGACGATGCCGGAGAACCGTCATGCCTGACGCCTACGTGATCGAGATCGACGACAACGCGGCCGGTATCGTTGCCCGCCAACCCGGCGAGCGGCACTACAGCTTCTACGCCTCGGACGCCCTGTACCGGCCCTTGGAGAGCACCAGCTTCGCCAGTGTGGCCGCCGCACAGAAAGCCGCTGCCCGCCTGCGAAAGGAAGCCAGGCCGGGGCCGCAGCAGGTGAGGGCCGCCTGACACCCTACCACCCTCGACGGATCCTCCCCGAGGGCTACTGGCCTCGGCCGTTCACCCGGCCGGGGTTTTTTACATTCCTTTTCGTGTAATACAAATCTGCCCACGACTGGATGTGAAATACTTGTCAACCGATCCCGGACATGTATATTGTGTCTTCAACGAGCGCGTGGAGAACGCCATGTCGGATGCCGGTTTGATCGTCGCGAAGCGCACACCGCATCCAGCGGGAGACGTGAAGCGCTGGCTCGGCGATCGGCTCGACGGCTTCGTGCGGTACTTCCTCTCCGAAGGCTTGCGTGCGGACGCATTCATCGTCTCCGCTGCCACAGACACGCTCGGCGTACTCGTGCGGCGCTGGGATCTCTACGTCTTCACGGTCGGGGAAGGGCAGTCGTCCGCTCTGGACGGCCGGGCCTTCGCGTCGACGAACGAGGCGCTCGCGCTGCTGGCGGAAACCACGTCTGACCAGGTGTCCTTGCAGCCCGTCTGGTACAGCTGATAAGCGTCGGCCTGTCCGCAAAGGACTGGCTGGGTCAGGTTTTCATGAACATCCGCAACGGTATCGTCGAGGCGATCGGCAACACGCCGCTGATCGCGCTCAAGGGCCCTTCCGAGCTCACGGGCTGCAACATTCTCGGCAAGGCCGAGTTCATGAACCCCGGCCAGTCGGTCAAGGACAGGGCCGCCCTCTTCATCATCAATGACGCGGTCGAGCGGGGCGAGCTTCGTCCCGGCGGCGTCATCGTGGAGGGTACGGCGGGCAACACCGGCATCGGCCTCGCGCTCGTCGGCAATGCGCTGGGCTTCCGCACCGTCATCGTCATCCCCGAGACCCAGTCTCAGGAGAAGAAGGACATGCTGCGGCTGGCGGGTGCCGAGCTCGTCGAGGTGCCGGCTGTTCCCTACGCCAACCCCAACAACTACGTGAAGGTGTCGGGCCGCCTCGCGGCTGAGCTGGCCCTCACCGAGAAGAACGGTGCCATCTGGGCCAACCAGTTCGACAACGTCGCCAACCGACAGGGCCATGTCGAGACGACGGGTCCCGAGATCTGGGAGCAGACGGACGGAAAGGTCGACGGGTTCGTCTGCGCGGTCGGCACCGGCGGCACGCTCGCCGGCGTCGGTATGGCGCTGAAGGCGCGAAATCCGAACGTCACGATCGGGCTCGCTGATCCGCTCGGAGCGGCGCTGTACAGCTTCTACACGACGGGCGAGCTGAAATCCTCGGGCTCGTCGATCACTGAAGGCATCGGCCAGGGCCGCATCACGGCGCAGCTGGTCGACGCGCCCATCGACGTCGCCTTCCAGATCCCGGACGAGGAGGCAGTGCCTATCGTCTTTGACCTCCTGGAGAAGGAAGGCCTTTGCCTCGGCGGCTCGTCTGGCATCAACGTCGCCGGCGCAATCAGGCTGGCTCGCCATCTCGGCCCCGGCCACACGATCGTGACGATCCTGTGTGACTACGGCACGCGCTACCAGTCGAAGCTCTTCAACCCCGAGTTCCTGCGCTCCAAGGGGCTTCCGGTCCCCGCCTGGCTCGAGCGTCGGGCGACGGTAAAGCCGCCACTGGAGTAGGCGAGGCAGCTTTCGCCCTGGCGTGAGACCACTCCCATTTTGCCAGCGAAGCGAAGCAACCCAACGCCCGTTTTCACCATCCGATACCAGCGACGGGGTTGCTTCGTCGCTGCGCTCCCCGCAATGACGTTAGCCGGTGAGCATGCGCGCCGCCTTCTTCCGCAAGGCGGGAAAAGGCCGTTGAGCCCTAAAGACCCGCCGAGTCGATGGCCGTCTCGGGTTCCGCGAGGATCCGGCGGCGGATGTCGGCGACGAGTTCCTCAGCGAGTTCGGCGGCGGACTCCATGCCGGCGTGCAGCACGAGTTCTGGTGCGAGGGGTGCCTCGTAGTCCTGACCGACCCCGGTCAGGTTGACGATACGGCCCTCGCTGGCGCGCGCGTAGAGCCCCTTGGGGTCGCGCTCCCGGCAGATCTCCAGCGGCGTGTCGATGTGAACCTCGACGAACGTGCCGGCCGGGAAGCGCGCGCGCACGGCATCGCGGTCCGAGCGGAACGGGGACACGAGCGCCACGAGCACCACAAGGCCCGCATCCGCCATCAGGCCGGCCACGGCGCCGGTGCGGCGCACGTTCTCCGCGCGTGACGCAGGGTCGAAGCCGAGGTCGCGGTTGAGGTCCTGGCGGAGATTGTCGCCGTCGATCAGCATCGTGTGGTGGCCGAGCGCGTGCAGCCGGCGCTCGGCCATGTTGGCGATGGTGGATTTGCCGGAGCCGGGCAGGCCCGTGAGCCAGACCACCAGCGGCCGCTGGCCCTTCTGAGCGGCGCGTGCCCGGCCGTCGAGGTCGTGGGCGTGGCGGTGCACCTGAGTCGCGGCGTCGAGACCCGCCTCGATCATGCCGGCGGCGAGCGTGCCGTTCTCCTGCCTGTCGATCAGGATGAAGGCGCCTGTCGCGCGGTTCTCCTCATAGGGATCGAACGCGATGGCGCCGGCCGTCTCGAACTCGGCCAGGCCAATCTCGTTCAGCGCCAGCGAGGATGCCGGGCTCGTGGCGAGGCTTTCGACGTCGATGCGGTGGCGAAGCGCCGTGACCGTGGCCGGCACGGTGCGGGCGCCCGACTTGAGGAGGTAGGTCCGCCCGACATGCAGCGGCTGCTCCGCCATCCACACGAGCCGGGCCGAGAAGCGGCTGGACACCGTCGGGCGGCGCTTGGCCTCCACCAGCATCTCGCCGCGCGGCGCGTCGAGCTCGTCGGCGAGAACGAGGGTCACGGCGTCGCCCGGTCCGGCCTCGGCGAGGTCGCCATCCATGGTCGCGATGCGGGCCACGCTGGTGTGGCGGCCCGAGGAGGCGACGACGACCGGGTCTCCCGGCCGGACGCGGCCGCTCGCGACGGTGCCGGAGAAGCCGCGGAAGTCGAGGTTGGGACGGTTCACCCACTGGACCGGGAAGCGGAAGGGGAGGTCGCCCTCCTCGTCCGCGACGTCCACGCGCTCCAGGTGCTCCAGCAGCGTCGGGCCGGAATACCAGGGCGTGTTGGCGCTGCGCGCGACGACGTTGTCGCCGAAGCGGGCCGAGAGCGGCACGGAGACGATGCCGGTGAAGCCGAGCCCTGCGGCAAAGGCGCGATACTCGGCCTCGATCGCCTCGAAACGCGTCCTGTCGAAGCCGACGAGGTCGATCTTGTTGATGGCGAGAACGACGTTCCGGATGCCGAGCAGCGAAGCGATGATGCTGTGGCGCTTGGTCTGGGTGAGCACGCCCTTGCGCGCGTCGATCAGCAGGATGGCGACATCGGCGGTCGAGGCACCGGTCGCCATGTTGCGCGTGTACTGCTCGTGCCCGGGAGTGTCCGCCACGATGAAGGAGCGCTTCGGCGTCGCGAAGAAGCGGTAGGCGACGTCGATGGTGATGCCCTGCTCGCGCTCCGCCTCCAGCCCGTCGACGAGAAGCGCGAGGTCGATGTCCTCGCCCGTCGTGCCGTGGCGGCGGGAGTCTTTCTCCAGGGCCGCCATCTGGTCGTCGAAGAGCGCCTTGGCCTCGTAGAGCAGGCGGCCGATCAGGGTCGACTTGCCGTCGTCCACGGAGCCGCAGGTCAGGAAGCGCAACAGACCCTGCCGGGCCGCGGCGCGGGCCAGCGGAACGGGGCGGGCCGCAGAGGCGGGGATAGGAGCACCCATCAGAAATAGCCCTCGCGCTTCTTGCGCTCCATGGAGGCCTGCTCGTCCTTGTCGATGACGCGGCCCTGCCGTTCCGACGAGCGTGCACCGAGCACCTCGGCGACGACCGCTTCCAGCGTATCGGCGTCGGACTCGACGGCGCCCGTCAGCGGATAGCAGCCGAGCGTCCTGAAGCGGACGCGCAGCATCTGCGGTGTTTCGCCCGGGTGGAGGGGGAGCCTGTCGTCGTCGACCATGATGAGCGCGCCGTCGCGCTCCACCACGGGACGCTCCTTCGCCAGATAGAGCGGCACGACGGGGATGTCCTCGGCCAGGATGTAGGCCCAGATGTCCGCCTCGGTCCAGTTCGACAGCGGGAAAACCCGCATCGACTCGCCCTTGTGCAGGCGGGTGTTGAACACGTTCCAGAGTTCCGGCCGCTGGTTGCGCGGTTCCCAGACATGGCCGGCGCTGCGGTGAGAAAAGATACGCTCCTTGGCGCGGCTCTTTTCCTCGTCGCGGCGCGCACCGCCGAAGGCGGCGTCGAAGCCGTGCCGGTCCAGCGCCTGGCGGAGCGCCTCGGTCTTCATCACCTGCGTGTGCACGGCCGATCCCGACGCGATCGGGTTGATGCCGCGCGCCAGTCCGTCCTGGTTAGTGTGCACGATCAGGTCGACGCCGAGGCGGCGGGCCGTCTCGTCCCGGAAGGCGATCATCTCGCGGAACTTCCAGGTCGTGTCGATGTGCATCAGCGGAAAGGGCAGGCGGCCCGGCCAGAAGGCCTTCACCGCCAGATGCAGCATCACCGCCGAGTCCTTGCCGATGGAGTAGAGCATCACCGGATTGGCGAACTCGGACGCCACCTCCCGGATGATGTGGATCGACTCCGCCTCCAGCCGGGCCAGATGCGGCGTCAGCCGCGGGCCCGGGCCCGGGAGGAGTTGGCCTGCGGTCTGGAGCGCGGAGGGGGCGGTGAGCATCATGTCGGTCCCGTCCTCGTTCACGCCCGCGACACGCGCAGCCAGGGCCGCGTGCCTTCGGGCACCGCCTCGCCGCCGCGGGCCGAAGGCTGGTAGTGGACGCCCACGCCATGCACGCGGCCCTCGGCCAGCGCCCGGCGGGTCGGTTCGTTCGTCACGTCGAAGCTGTCGACCCCGCAGCGGATCATCAGCGGGATCTGGTCGCGCAGGACGTCGCCCACGGCGCGGATCTCGCCGCGAAAGCCGTGACGCTCGCGCAGCAGCGCGGCGTTGGAGTAGTTGCGGCCGTCGGTGTAGCGCGGAATGCGCAGAACGATCAGGGAGAAGCGCGGCAGGTCGTGCTCCAGGCCCTCGAGATCCTCGCCCGACTCCAGCACGATCCCCAGCGGGCCGTTGCGGCCGATCAGTTCGTCACGGCTTGCGAGAAAGCGTGCCTTGCCGACGGCCACCGCGCCGTCGCCCGGCACCGGGTCGTCAGCGCCGGGATAGGACCACTCGTCCGCGACGAAGGCGCCGTTCTTGTAGAGCGCCATCATGCGCCTCCGATGCTGGATGCCGCGGCGCTCCGGTGAATGCCGCATTCGGTCTTGCCCTGGCCACGCCAGCGGCCGGCACGCGGATCCTCGCCCTCGGCGACGGGCGTCGTGCAGGGGGCGCAGCCGATCGAGGGATAGCCGCGCGCCACGAGGGGGTGGCGGGGCAGGTCGTGCCGGGCGAGGTAGGCGAGGACGTCCGACGCCGTCCAGGAGGCGAGGGGGTTCACCTTGATGCGCGTGCCATCCGCCTCGAAGGTCGGCAGCGCCGCGCGCGTCCCCGCCTGGAAGCGCTTGCGGCCGCTGATCCAGGCATCAAACCCATCAAGGGCCTGTTCGAGCGGCTCGACCTTGCGGAAGCCGCAGCACGCGTCGGGGTCAGCCGCGAAGAGCGCGCCGAAGGGGTCCTTCGCGTCCTCGTCCTGTTGCGACGTAGCGACGGTGCGCACGCCGGTCAGCCCGAGCCTCTCCACCAGTGCGTCGCGATAGGCGAGCGTCTCGGGGAAGAGGCGGCGAGTGTCGACGAAGATCACGGGCAGGGCCGGGTCGATGTCCGCAGCCATCTTCAGCAGCACGGCGCTGTCGGCGCCGAAGCTCGTGACCAGCGCGGTCCGGCCGGTGAACAGCGTCCGGGCAGCGATAGCGAATACGTCCTCCGCTGCGAGGTGCCCGTGGGCTGCCTCCAGCGCCGCGGCCGTTGCCACGGCAGCCGGGGAGACCGGAAGGGGCTCAGGCTGCCTCTGCATAAAGGGCCTCCCGGAATGGCGCCTCGCCAAGACGGCGGAAGGCCTGGAGGAAAGTCTCCTCCGGGCTCGTCCGCAGCTTCAGGTAGGTGTCGACGACGACCTCGACCGCGTCGACGATCTCGGCCGTCGAGAAGCCCTTGCCGACGATCTCGCCGATCGAGCAGGTTTCGTCGCCGGAGCCGCCGAGCGTGATCTGGTAGAACTCCTCGCCCTTCCGCTCCACGCCGAGAATGCCGATGTGGCCGACGTGGTGATGGCCGCAGGCGTTGATGCAGCCGGAGATCTTGATCTTTAGGTCGCCGATTTCCTGCTGGCGCTTGGCGTCGCCGAAGCGTTCGCTGAGCCGCTGGGCCAGCGGGATCGAGCGGGCGTTGGCGAGCGCGCAATAGTCGAGGCCGGGGCAGGCGATGATGTCGGTCACCAGCCCGGCATTCGCCGTGGCAAGGCCGGCGCGCTGCAGTTCGGCGTAGACCGTGGGAAGATCGTCAAGCTTCACGTGGGGCAGCACGAGGTTCTGCTCGTGGCTGACGCGGGCCTCGTCGAACGAGTAGCGTTCGGCAAGGTCGGCAACGACCTCCATCTGCTTCGAGCTGGCATCGCCGGGCACACCGCCGATGGGCTTCAGCGAAACCGTCACGCAGCCATAGCCGGGCTGGCGGTGGGCGAGCACGTTGCGGGTGATGAAGTCGGCGAAGCCGGGATCGACGGCGCGTGCATTCTCCAGCACCTCGGAGCGGGCAGGGAGTGTCTCGAAGGCGGGCGGGGCGAAATACGCCCCGATCCGGTCGATCTCCTCGCGCGGCAGCTCCAGCGGCACGCCGTCGGCCTTGATGGCGGCGTACTCCGCCTCGATCTCGTCGCGGATCTCGGCATGACCGGTCTCGTGCACCAGGATCTTGATGCGGGCCTTGAACTTGTTGTCGCGCCGGCCGTGCTGGTTGTAGACGCGCAGAATGGCCGTGCAGTAGGCGAGCAGCTCGCGCTCCGGCAGGAAGTCGCGCAGCTTGATCGCAACCATCGGCGTGCGGCCCTGGCCGCCACCGACGAAGACGGCAAAGCCGATCTCGCCCGCCTCGCTGCGCTTCACCTCGAGCCCGATGTCATGGACCTGAATCGCCGCGCGGTCGTTCGGCGCGCCGGTGACGGCAATCTTGAACTTGCGGGGGAGGTAGGTGAACTCGGGGTGGATCGAGGACCACTGCCGCAGGATCTCGGCGAAGTGCCGGGGATCGGCGATCTCGTCGGCCGCCGCGCCCGCGAAGTGGTCCGCCGTGACGTTGCGGATGCAGTTTCCCGACGTCTGCAGGCAGTGCATCTCGACTTCGGCGAGATGCTCAAGGATGGCCGGCACGTCCTTCAGCGCGATCCAGTTGAACTGCAGGTTCTGGCGCGTGGTGAAGTGGCCGTAGTCGCGGTCGTAGGTGCGCGCGATGAAGGCGAGCTTGCGCAGCTGTCGCGAGGACAGCGTGCCGTAGGGGACGGCGATGCGCAGCATATAGGCGTGAAGCTGCAGGTAGACGCCGTTCATCAGCCGCAGTGGCTTGAACTGGTCTTCCGTCAGCTCGCCGGACAGGCGCCGGGCCACCTGGTCGCTGAACTCCTGCGTCCTTTCCTGGACAAAGCGGCGGTCGAACTCGTCGTAGCGATACATGGCGGTGCTGTCCGGTTCGGTTCAGGCGGCGGGGCGCGCGGCGGGGAGTATTTTGGACGATCCCGTGGTGGGACCGGTGGTGCGGATGAGCTCGCGCAGGCGGGTCGGGCGCCACGCGCCGTCCTCCTGCGCCACTTCGACCATGTAGGGATCGACGACGATGTTCGCTTCCTGGTCGCGCATCGCGGCGGCCAGCAGCGTCTCGCCCTCCTCAGCGGTCATGGCGATCTCGGCGTGGTTGACGTCGGGCACCCAGGTGCCGTCCGCGGCCCGGAAGACGACCCGGCCGGTGTCCGCCGTGTTGGCCGTCACCGCCTGTGCCGCGGGGGACTTCGGCTTCTTCATCATGGTCGGTGTTCCTCAGGCCGCTGCGGCAAGGCACGGCGCCATGGCTTCCGCGGTGGAAATGTCGGCTTGCCGGATGGCCGGCCCGCACAGGATCAGAACGGGGCCGTCCACGTCGTCCCTGGCGCTGAGCGCCGGGACGTCGGCGAGCGTTCCCGAGAAGATGCGGCGGTCCCGGCGCCCGGCATTCGCCACGGCGACGACCGGGGTGGAAAGCGCCACGCCGGCGCGGCGCAGGCGGTCGCGGATCTGGGTGCCGGTGCTCTTGCCCATGTAGACGGCGACGGTGCCGCCGCTGCGGGCGACCTCGACCCAGCCGCCGGGCTCGCTGCCGTCCGCCCCGTGCGCCGTGGCGAAGACGACGGAGGAGGCGACCTTGCGCATCGTCAGGGACACCCGCGCATCGGCAGCCGCGGCCAGCGCCGCTGTCACTCCGGGAACGACGTCAAAGTCGATCCCGGCCTCGCGAAGGGCTGCCATCTCCTCGCCGGCGCGGCCGAAAACCAGCGGGTCGCCGCTTTTCAGGCGGGCGACGCGCAGGCCTTCGCGGGCGAGGCGAACCAGCAGCGCGTTGATCTCGGATTGGGTCGCGGAGTGGTTGCCCTTCGCCTTGCCGACGCAGATGCGCTCGGCGTCGCGGCGGCCCATGTCGACGACCTCGGCAGGCACGAGCTGGTCGTGCACGATGACGTCCGCTGTCTGGAGAAGGCGCTGGGCCCGGATGGTGAGGAGGTCAGCCGCGCCGGGGCCGGCCCCGATGAGCCAGACGCGTCCGGTTTCGTCGGCGCCCTCGTCGGACAGGAGCCGCTCGGCCTCGTGGCGGGCTGCTTCGAGATCCCCGGCGAGGGCCAGCTCAGCGGCGCGGCCGTCGAACACCTTCGACCAGAAACGGCGTCGCAGCACGGGGCCGTCCAGGGCCTCCATGACGCGAGAGCGGATCGAGCGAGCCAGTTCGCCGAGCCGGCCGAACTCCGGTGCCAGCATCGCCTCGATCTGGGCCCGGACCCGCTGCCCCAGCACTGGCGCCAGCCCGTCGGTAGAGATCGCTACTGCGATCGGGGCACGGTCGACGATGGCGGGAACGGCGAAGTCGGAGAGGTGAGGGCGGTCCACGACGTTGACGGGGACGCCGGCCCTGCGCGCCATGCGGGAGTAGCGCGTGTCTGTGACTTCGTCGCCGGTTCCCGCGAACAGAAGGGCGATGCCGAACAGGTCGCAGGGTGCCAGCTCGCGGGGGCGGTGCTCGATGCCAAGGCGGTCGGCCAGCTCCGCGATGTCGGGCTCCAGCTCCGGCGCCACCAATACGATCCGGGCGCGGGAGCGCGACAGCAGCCGCAGCTTGTTGAGCGCGGGCTCGCCACCGCCGGCCAGCACGACCGTCCGATGCTCGACCTCGTAGGCCACGGGGAAAAACCGCAGTCCGGACATTTCACACTCTAGACTGTGAATTTATATATTTTACATTACACCATGCGCTATGTCGTGGAAAGGCCAAGACCCCCGCTGAGAGCAGGGGAACCCTGTTCAAGGCGCACAGATTGAGATTTGGGTTAAGCGGCGCGGACAGACGAGGTGCCCTCGTCGGGCTCGCTGCCAGGCGCGAGAACGACCTTGAGGCCGTCGAGCTCGTCGGACATCAGGATCTGGCAGGACAGGCGGGAGTTCGCTTCCACGGCCAGCGCTTCGTCGAGCCGGTCGTTCTCCTCGTCGGTCGGGGGAACCAGCCGGTCGACCCATGCCTCGTCCACGTAGACATGGCAGGTGGCGCAGGCGCAGGCGCCGCCGCACTCGGCCTTGATGGGCAGCCCCCAGTCGCGAATCACTTCCATGACGCGCCAGCCCTCGAGGGCTTCCAGCGCGTGCTCCTTGCCGTCCCGGTCCACGACGATGATCTGCATGGGCGCTCCGTGCTGGGCCACGGCGCGCGCACCGGGCATATAGTCGTCAGGCTGGCTATAAGCCGCACCGGCGTTGCTTGTCGACCGCCTTCCCGCGTCAGGCGGGGAAGATGCGGGCACGATCGAGCGTCAACCCTACCGTGCTGCCAATGGCGACGGCGGGGAGGTCTGCCTCGACCTCGATCAGGCCGTTGTAGCCCTCGACGGCGACCTCCGCGCGATGCCCGGAAGCCGTGCGGCGCACGCCCACGAGCCGCCCCGGAAGAGCACCATCGGCATGCGGGCGCATGCGCGTCTCGGTCGGGCGCAGGAACATGCGGCCCCGCCCGTCCGGCAGGCCGCCGGCCGAGAGCGGCAGGGCACGGCCCGCGAGATGAACGCCGCCACCCCGGATGTCGACGGCGATCTCGGCCGCCTCGCCCACGAACGACACGACGAAGGCGGAGGCTGGCGCGTCGTAGATCTCCTCGGCCGCGCCGACCTGCTCGATCCGGCCCTTGTTGAGGATGGCGACGCGGTCCGCGAGTTCCAGCGCCTCGTCCTGGTCGTGGGTGACGAAGACGGTGGTCTGCCCGGTGCGCGAATGGATCTCGCGGAGCCAGCGACGCAGCTCTTTGCGGACCTTGGCATCCAGCGCTCCGAAGGGCTCGTCGAGCAGCAGGACCTGCGGGTCGATCGCAAGGGCACGGGCCAGCGCGACGCGCTGGCGCTGTCCGCCGGAAAGCTGGCCGGGGTAGCGGCCTTCCAGTCCGGAGAGCTGGACCAGGTCGAGGAGTTCGCCGACGCGACGGCGGATCTCGGCGTCCGCAGGGCGCGTCGCGCGGGGACGGACGCGCAGGCCGTAGCCGATGTTCTCCTGCACGGTGAGGTGTTTGAAGAGGGCGTAGTGCTGGAAGACAAAACCGACGCCGCGGTCCTGCACGCGGACACGCGTGGCATCGCGGCCGTCGAAGAGCAGCATGCCGGCATCAGGCTCCTCGAGACCCGCGATGATGCGCAGGAGGGTCGTCTTGCCCGAGCCGGAAGGGCCAAGCAGCGCGATGAGCTCGCCCTGCGGGATCGTGAGGTCGATGCCCTCGAGCGCCGCATGCGTTCCGAAACGCCGCGCGATGCCGCGGACGGCGATCTCGACCCCGCGCGTCTGGACGTCAGTGACGGTGTCCACCCGCGATGGCGTCGGCGTATCTCCATTCGAGGAAGGATTTCGCGGCAAGGGTGACGAGCGCGAGAAGGGCGAGGACGGAGGCGACCGCAAAAGCGGCGACGAAGTTGTATTCATTGTACAGGATCTCGATGTGAAGGGGCATGGTGTTGGTGAGGCCGCGGATGTGGCCCGAGACGACCGACACCGCGCCGAATTCACCCATGGCGCGGGCGTTGCAGAGCAGGACGCCGTAGAGCAGTCCCCACTTGATGTTGGGCAGCGTGACCGTGAGAAAGGCACGCCAGCCGGAGGCGCCCAGCGTCAGCGCCGCTTCCTCGTCGGCGTTGCCCTGCTCCTGCATCAGCGGGATCAGTTCACGCGCCACGAAGGGGAACGTCACGAACATCGTCGCCAGCACGATGCCGGGCACGGCGAAGATGATCTGCAGCCCGTGGCTCTTCAGGTATGGCCCGAGCAGACCCTGCGCCCCGAAGAGCAGCACGTAGATCAGGCCGGACACAACCGGTGACACGGAGAAGGGCAGGTCGATGAGGGTGACCAGCAGGCTCTTGCCGCGGAACTCGAACTTGGCGATGGCCCAGGCGGCGGCGACGCCGAAGACGGCATTCAGCGGGACCGAGATTGCGGCGACGAGCAGCGTCAGGCGGATCGCGGCCAGGGCGTCCGGCTCCGTGAGGCTTTCGGCGTAGGCGCCGAGCCCCTTGCGCAGCGCCTCCGTGAATACGGCGGCCAGCGGCAGCAGCACGATCACGGCCAGGGCAAGCATGGCGAAGACGATGAGCGCGATGCGCGCTCCCCGGCTTTCGCCGGCGGGAGAGGCGAGGCGGCTAGACATGCCCGAACCTCTTCCGGCTCCACGCCTGGATCAGGTTGATGACGAGCAGCATGGCGAAGGAGATGGCCAGCATGATCGTCGCGATCCCGGTGGCGCCGCGATAATCGTACTCCTCCAGCTTCACCACGATGAGGAGCGGTGCGATTTCGGATACGTAGGGCAGGTTTCCGGCGATGAAGATCACCGAGCCGTACTCTCCGACGGCGCGGGCGAAGGCCATGGCGAAGCCGGTGAGGATGGCCGGGATAAGCGGCGGCAGGATCACGCGCGTGATGGTCTGAAGCCGCTCGGCGCCCAATGTGGCCGACGCCTCCTCGATCTCGCGGTCGATCTCGCCGATGAGGGGCTGGACGGTGCGCACGACAAACGGCAGACCGACGAACGCGAGGGCGACGAAGATGCCGAGGGGCGTGAACGCCACCTTGATCCCCAGCGCGGCCAGCGGCTCGCCGATCCAGCCATTCGGGGCGTAGATCGCGGCGAGCGCGATGCCTGCGACGGCTGTGGGCAATGCGAAGGGCAGGTCGACGAAGGCGTCGATGAGCCGGCGGCCCGGGAAGGAATAGCGGGTCAGGACCCACGCGATCGGAACGCCCGCCACCACGTCGAAGATCGCCGCGGCCAGCGCAACACCGAAGCTGACCTTGAGGGCCGCAAGCACGCGCGGCTCCGTCGCGATCGCCAGCAGTCCGTCGATCCCGAGGCCGGACGCCTTCAGAACGAGGGCAGCCAGGGGCAGGAGGACGAGGCCGGACAGCCAGAGCAGCGTCCAGCCCATTGCCAGCCCGAACCCCGGCAAGGCATTGCCGCGGCCTCGCCTGCCCGGGCGTACCGGGAGGAGGGGCGTTTCGCCTGTCGGCAGGAGGGCATCGGCGACGGTCACGGTCATCCTGTCGTCATTGTGAGATAAAGCGTCGCACCGGAATAAGGCGGAGCTCTGTCCAAGGGGACCACGGGGTTGAGCCCGTGCTTTGGGTCGGGCCTGCTACTTCGCTGCCTTCTGGACCTCGTCGAAGATGCCGCCATCGGCGAAGTGCGCCTTCTGCGCCTTCGTCCAGCCGCCGAACATCTCGTCGATGGTGAAAAGCTTCACGTCCTGGAGCTTGGCGAGGTCTTCCTTGGCAGCGGCCTGGGGCTTCGAGGGACGGTAGAAGTTCCTGGCGATGATGGCCTGCGCCTCATCGGAATAGAGGAAGTCCAGGTACGCCTTGGCGGCCGGGCGGGTGGTGTCGTCGAGATTGCCATCGACGAGCGCCACCGGCGGCTCGGCCAGGATCGAGACCGACGGCACGACGATGTCGAACTTGTCGGCGCCGAACTCGGCGAGGCTGAGATAGGCCTCGTTCTCCCATGCGATCAGCACGTCGCCGAGGGCGCGCTGCGCGAAGGTGATCGTCGAGCCCCGGGCTCCCGTGTCGAGCACCGGCACGTTCTTGAAGATGGCGGTGACGAAATCCTTGGCCGCCTTCTCGTCACCCTTCGTCTTGCCGATCTGGTACCCCCAGGCGGCGAGGTAGTTCCAGCGCGCTCCGCCCGAGGTCTTCGGGTTGGGGGTGATGACCTGGATACCCGGCCTGGCGAGGTCGTCCCAATCCTTGATGCCCTTGGGATTGCCCTTGCGGACGAGGAACACGATCGTCGACGTGTAAGGCGACGCGTTATTGGGGAGCCTCTTCTGCCAGTCTGCCGGGATCTTGCCGGTCTGCCTGGCGATCTCGTCAATGTCCGCCGCGAGGGCAAGCGTCACGACCGAAGCCTCAAGGCCGTCGATCACCGAGCGCGCCTGCTTGCCGGACCCGCCATGCGACATCTTGACGGCGATGTCCTGGCCTGACTGCTTTTTCCACGACGCCGCAAACGCCTTGTTGATGTCCTTGTAGAGCTCGCGCGTGGGGTCGTAGCTGACGTTCAGAAGCGACGTCTGGGCATGCGCGGCGACGGTCACGAACAGGATGAGGCCGAATGCGCCGGCCAGCAGCAGGAGGTCGCGGATGGTCCGCATGCGCGTCAACGCGCTCGTTCGGGACGTGGCGGTCATGGGTCTTGCTCCCTGTTGACGGCACACTGGCGTGTGGATTTTCGGAATGCAACACAAAAAACGTAGATTATATAATTATACGGATCGGTCTGTGAAATGAGGTGAATTCTGGCGGGGCTTCTAGGCCTTCCAGGCAGGCGCCATCCGCACGCGCCCTTTACGGTTCCTGCAATTTCTTCGTGTTCAATGGGGCGGAAGAACGGAGGGTCTCCGCCATTAACGTGAAAACGATTTTCCCCGCCGCTGCCCTGTGCGTTGCGCTTTCCGCCTGCGGTACGACCCCGAGAGATCGCGTCGTGTCAGGAGGCCTCATCGGCGCTGCGACGGGCGCGACCGTCGGGCTCGTCACGACGGGCGATGCCACGGGGACCGTTCTGGGAGCGGCGCTCGGAGGGTTGGGCGGAGGCATCATCGGCTATGCCACGGCGCCGCATCGCTGCCAGGCCGTCGACAAGTACGGCTACACGCACCGGGTGCGGTGCTAGGCGTCAGCGGTCGTCACGCTTCTCGCCGGACAGTGCAGCCAGCGCTGGCTGCCATTGCGACTCCGGACCGAACTCGCTGGTCGAGGACACCGAGAGCAGTTCGGCTAGGCGGTTGCGGGCCCGGTTGACGCGGCTCTTGATCGTGCCGACCGCGCAGCCGCAGATCTCGGCGGCCTCTTCATAGGAGAGGCCGGAACCGCCGATCAGGATCAGCGCCTCGCGCTGGTCCGGCAGGAGTTTCTGCAGCGCCTCCCGAAAATCGACGAGATCCATGTGCCCGTCCTGGGCCGGATGGGTGGCGAGGCGCGACGCCATCTGGCCGTCGGCATCCTCCACCTCGCGCCTGCGCTTGCGGTGCTCGGAATAGAAGACGTTGCGGAGAATGGTGAAGAGCCACGCCGACACGTTGGTGCCAGGGGTGAAGGATGTGCGATTGGCCCAGGCCTTGAGCAGCGTCTCCTGAACGAGGTCGTCGGCGCGGTCCGGATTGCCGCTCAGCGACATGGCGAAGGCGCGCAGCGCGGGAACGGCGGCGAGCAGGTCTTGCTTCATCTGGGCGGTGTCGTCCATCACTCCCCGTCCTTGGTCGCGCCGCCGTCGGAGAGCGACTGGTCGCTCCCGGGGGCCGCGGTAACGTCGCGATCAAGCTGGTCGAGGAGCTCCAGGAAGCGGTCAGGGACAGGCTGCGACAGGACGCCGTCATAGATGGCGCGAAGTTGCCGGCCGATCTGGGCCTGCAGGTCGGTTTCCAGCGGCACGACCTTGCCATGCTCGTCGGATGCCAATCCGGCCTGCTCCAGCATCATGTCCTTGTCCGTCTTGCGCGGGGTCTTCTCGTCCATCCCAACCTCCACGACCCGGAACTCGGGGCGGTCGCGCCGCCTTGCCATAATGGCGTCGGGCGGATGTGCGCTATACATCCCGGCAGGATCGTGGTCCCGGCTTCAACGCCGCGTCCACACGCCGGTTCCTGACGAGCGGCTGGAACTTTTCCGCCCGGCATTCGTTGGTCATAGCATGACTTTGGTCATGCGCGTTTCCATACAAGGAGGGCAGGGATGTCCATCGCCCAGGCGATCGCGCCGCATCTTCCCTATCTCAGGCGCTTCGCTCGCGCTTTGACAGGGACACAGCAGGGAGGTGACGCTTATGCGGTTGCAACCCTGGAGGCCTTGATCGCCGACCCGTCGTCTTTCGACTCCACGCTGGACTCCCGCGTGGCTCTCTACAAAGCCTTCCTGAAGGTCTGGGGGTCGGTTCCGATCAACCAGACCCCGGAAGCGCCGGGATCGCAGGGCGGTGTTCGCCGCAGCCTCGCGGCCCTTACGCCTCCAGCCCGCGTGGCTTTTCTGCTGAGTTCGGTGGAAAGCTTCGACAATGAGCAGACTGCCGCCGCGATGGACCTCTCGACTGGCGAAGTCGAGAACCTGATCCACGACGCCGGCCGCGAGATCGCCCAGCAGATGGCCACGGACGTTCTCATCATCGAGGATGAGCCGCTGATCGCCATGGATCTCGAATCCCTGGTGGAAAGCCTGGGCCACCGTGTCATCGACGTGGCACGGACCCGGCGTGAGGCGGTGGAAGCCGTCCAGCGCAATGCTCCGGGGCTGGTGCTCGCGGACATCCAGCTGGCCGACGGAAGCTCCGGTCTCGATGCCGTGAACGACATCCTGTCGACGTTCGAGGTGCCGGTGATCTTCATCACCGCCTATCCCGAGCGCTTTCTCACCGGCGAGCGCCCCGAGCCGGCCTTCCTGATCACCAAGCCGTTCCGGACGGAGACGATCAAGGCCGTGATAAGCCAGGCCCTGTTCTTCGATCAGAAGTCGCATCGGACAATGAAAGCTGCTGTGGGTTGAATCGGTTCCGGCCGGCTCCTCACACAAGAAAAGAGGCGCGGAGAAATCCGCGCCTCTTTTTGTTTTGGACGAAGGCTGGTGCCAGATCGCTAGCGGCGACCGCGGTCGATGAAGTGGGCACCGACGAAGCCGCCCATGAGGGCGATGGCTATGACCGACCACGGGCCTGCCGATTTCGTTGCACGTCCCGCTGGGCCGACGCCCTCGGGATCGGCGACTGCCCTGGCTTCCGGCGAGCGCCTGCGTCCGGTCAACAGCTTGGCCGCCGATACCACCCCAGCAAGGTTGGCGAGCGTCCCGCGCAAAGCCTCGGCGCTCCGCTCCGCTTCCCGTCTTGCCCGCGACCGTTGTTCGGCAGCGGCATAGGAATGGATCGCGAAAACGACGATGGCGAGCGCCAGGAAAAGCCCTGCGATGATCAGCGACGCCTCGATCGGGCCGAAGCGAAAGGCGAGCCATGTGTGCAGGGCCGCCACGCCGAAGCCGAGCGCAACGATGGCGAGGATCGCTACCGCTCCCAGCCACACGACGCTCTGGACGGCGCTCGACACGCCGGCCCTGATCGGCCGGGTCCCCGCGTCCACGAGGAGCCGGAGCGCGTTCATGAGCGGTGACGGCTGATGAGGCCGAGGACGAGGCCGATACCGGCCGCAATCAGGACCGAGGTGAGCGGGTTGCGTTCGATCCTGGTCTCGAGCGCGGCGTTGGCGCCGCCGATGCGATCACGGGCCTCGTAGGCAAAGGCCTGCCCGCTGCGGCCGAGTTCGGCGGCGCGGCTGGCCACCTGGTCGCGCGCGGTATCGACGAGGCCGCGCACGGATGATTGTGCGGTGCCGGACTGGTCTCGAACCAGGCTCGATACGGTGTCGGCCAGTCGCGAAAAATCGGCGCGCAGCCGTTCCAGATCGTGCCCAACGTCGGATGGACGGGTATCGCGGCTGCTGAACATCGGAACCTCCAGGATGGGTGGCGCATCGGCGGGAACCTGAGGGCCGGGCAAGCTGCCGGCACCAGGGCGCACGCTGCGCGTTGCATCCGGTAACGTCCCGGCGCTGTCGAGGTTCCGCTGCCTGGCGGGACGGCAGCATTGTTCCTGGATCGCAAAGCCGCGAAAAAAGAAACCCGCAACGGTGGCCGTTGCGGGTTTCAGGTTGTGTCGGCGTTGGCTTGGGAGGGGGCGTTCCTTGTCCTTCGCCGACACGACACTGGCAGAACGCAGAGGAAGTTCCCCCGGTTCCCGAAGCGACAAAAAATTTTAGTCGAGCCCTCGTGCCGTGCAAGCGCGGGTGAGAGACCGCCTAAGGCGACCCAAGGCAAGGTAACCGGCGCGCTCGGCGTCCCAGCGCGGCGCGTGTCCATCCTCGTCCATGTGCCGCATGGCAACGATAAGCCGCATGAAATCGTCGACGGTTTCCGAAAGGTCGCGCGCGAGGGGATGCGAACTGTCCTCAATCGCATCGGGCCGCACCAGGCGCCACTCGGGCGGGTGGATGGTGCCGCCTTCCGGCATGCCCTGTCGCATGGTCTGTCCCTCCCGGGCCGCACCGACGCGACCACCCGCGGGCGAAACGTGCGTCACCCTCCTTGGGTTCCCTCGATTTCCGGCGCCGGACGAGCGGACCGCGACAGCGGAACCCCGGAGCTCAAGCCCGCGTTCTTGAGCGTGAACACAGCCCTTTCATGGGCCTCATCCTGTGAGGGAGATGATTGTCGTGACGGACACAACCGATGTGAAGGCCTCGCTCGATTTCATCTGGTCCACCGTCGACAAGATCAGGACGGGAATGCTGACCACGTTCTCGGGGGAGACCATCCGGGGGCGGCCGATGACCGCGATTCCCCGCCGGGACGAGAATACCATCTGGTTTTTTGCCGATCGAGCAGCCCATGCGGAAGCCGACATCCGCCGCGACCCCCGTGCGTGCATCGCCTTCGCGGACCCGCGGGACCAGACATATGTCTCGCTGACCGGCCGCGTGTCCCTCCACGAAGACGAGAGCCTGAAAAAGGATCTCTGGAACATGGGGGTGGACGTCTACTTTCCCGGTGGGCCTGAAAATCCAGAGGTGGTCCTGATCGGCTTTGAGCCGGAGGAGGGCGAGTACTGGGACTCGCCCTCCAATCCCATCCTGCTTGCGGTGAAGTTCGTGCAGGCCAAGCTGACCAGCGAACGGCCTGACCTCGGCGAGAATGCCAGGGTCCAGCTCGCCTGAGAGCTCAGGCGATCGTCGGCGGGGACTGCGGGTCGCCCGGCATCGGCAGCGGCGGCACGTGACCGGGATCCGGCACTTCCGGCGGACCTCCGGGAGAGGGCGTGTCGGGCGTCAGCGGCGGCACGCCGGGAGTGGGGCCGGGGGTCGGTGACGGCCCGGGAGACGGCGAGGGGGCGGGTCCGGGGCTGGGCTGGATCGGGTCGGACATCGGATCTCCTGTCTGGGAGGTGTGGAACGGGTTCGTAACGCCCGCGCCAACTCCGCGGAAAAGCCGAGGTTCCGGTTTCAGGCGTGGGAGCCTGCGCCCGTCTTCTTCTGGGGCGGCGGCTCATCGGGCAGCCCGACTTCAGCGGCGGCGGAAGCGACCGCTTCCTCTTCGTCCGGCCTGAGTTTCGCCCCGGGTGGCACCTGCACCACCACCTGCGGCCGCGCGAAGGCGATGCCGTTCTTCTCGAACGCGTCCCGCACGCGCTGGTAGACCTCCCGGCGGAGGATGAACTGCTCGCCGGGCTTGGCCATGAACTTGACGCCCACTACCATGCCGATCTGCTCCATCCGTCGCACGCCCTGGCTCTTGGCGGGCTCGAGGAAATGCGGGCCGAACTCCGGGTCCTCCAGCATCTCCTTGCCGATCTGCTTGACGATCTTCTTGACTTTGGACAGGTCGGTCTCGAAGGCCAGCAGGAACTCCAGCTTCAGGATGATCCAGTCGCGGCTGTAGTTGGTGAGGCGCTGGATGGTGCCGAACGGCACCGTGTGGACGGCGCCGCGGTGGTGGCGGATGCGAAGGCTGCGGATCGAGATGCCTTCGACGGTCCCGCGGGTCTGGTCGATCTCAACGTACTCGCCCAGCCGGAACGCGTCGTCGAAAAGGAAGAAGATCCCCGACACGATGTCGCGCACGAGCGTCTGCGCACCAAAGCCGATCGCGATGCCGATGATTCCGGCACCTGCCAGCAACGGCCCGGTGTCGACGCCGAGCGCCCGCATGATGCCGAGGGCCGCCACCACCACCACGATCACGAACAGGAACTTCTCCACCAGCGGCAGGAAGGTCTGCATCCGGCTGGCGGGGCGGACATGCGTCAGGTCGTCGGTGGCTGCTTCCGTGCTTTCGGCCGAGGCCGCCGCGTTGCCGCGGACCAGCGCCTTGACGAGTTCCCAGGCGACATAGGCCAGCAGCACCACCGTGATCACGCCGGTCGCGGCGCGAACGGCATTCTCGCCGAAGCGGTCGCTGGCGAGGCCGACGAAGTCAACATCCCAGATGCGCCCGATCACCCAGGCCGCGGCCAGCGCGCCGAGAACGCGAGCACAGCGGATGACCGCCGGAACCCAGGCCGGCTGACGCATGGCGCCATCCTCCTTCGGACGGGTTCGCACCCGGCGAAGCGTCATCGCGAGAAGGCGGATCATGGCGGGCGCGTAGGCGCAGACCAGCAGCGTCAGGACGCCGGCCCGGATGGCAGGAAGTCCGGTCTCCAGTGCACGCTCGGCGGTCACCACCCAGAGCAGGAAAGACCCGGTGAGGGCGACACCCAGCCAGTGGGCGCGCAGCCAGCCGAAGGGCGGGCCATCCGCCGGGTCGCCGTCCGGCGGCGGCGGTGCCGCCAGCATATCGAGACGCTTCAGCACCGATCCCACGCCGATCATCACCAGCGTCCACAGTCCCAGTGCGACGGACAGCCTGACGTCCTCGGGGGCGCCGGCGCGATGCAGCAGCCCCAGCGCGGCGGCGCCGAAAGCCGCCACCGCATGGATGGCCGCGATGCCGACCCGGAGCGAACGGCCGGCGCCCGGCTGGAGGGCAGCGGGGGAGGGCGGCACGAGAAGCCGCGTGCATCCCGTGGCCAGCAGGTCCGCAAGCCTGACAAGCAGGAGAGACGCGCCCAACGTCGCAAGCAGTGTTTGCTGGCCGACGGGAAGCCCGGCCGTGAAGAGCTCTGCCGCGACCGCGGTGGCGGCCGTAAAGGCTCCCAGTCCGATGGCGCGGGCGGCGATCCAGCGCGGCTTTCTGCGGCGGCCTGCCGTCCCGGCGACCCGAGCGGCAAAGGACAACCGGCCCAGCAGGAGAACCGTGGCTATTTCCGCCGCGAAGCCCGTGACCAGAATCGCAAAGCCCGCGACAAGCATGGGCAGCCACGGCGCGTCCTGAATGTCCAGCGAGGCCTCCACCTGCCGGACGGTGTCTGGGAGAGCCGCTGTCGCTGCGGCGACTGCGACCAGCCGCGATCCGGCGAGCTGGAAGATCGTGGCTGCCTCTCCTGCAAGATCGCCGAGACTGTCCCTCGCATCCTGCGTCTGCACCGGCGCGCGCGCCGACAGCGTGTCGATGAGCACCTGGCGCGCCTGGCGGTCATCGAGACGGCTGACGAAATCGGGAACCTTGGCCGGGTCTTCGGGCGGGGAAGGCGTCTTTGAGCCCGAGCTCTGCCCTGGAAGTGAGGGCAAGGGCATGACCGTGCCCTGGGCGCCCTGAGCCGGAACGGCCATCACCAGCGCGACCACGAATGCAAGGGCCGCTGCGTTCCGCCACAATGAATGAACCATGCTTTCCCCGATCAGGTTCTGCAAACGCTTCGTCTCCCGCGCAGGTTCCGCTCGGGGCGGGAACGAAGGGCCGCAGCCGACGTTTGATGGCTTGGCGCATGAGCGCCACGGCCCCGAGGGGCCGGTGTTCAGCGTTGGCCTGGCGCTTGCATAGCGACAGGCAGAACCGCACGGTCCGGGGTCAGTTCCCCTTCTCCGAGCGGCTCTGGAAGGGCGGGATCATGATGGGGCGTAAAGTGCCGGTTTCATCGAGCCGTTCCCTGGATGGAACGCGCGAGCCAACCGATCAGATCGTCAGCGACCTCAGGTCTTTCGCGCACGACCTCGGCATTCCCGGCTGCTCTGCGATGAGCAAGGACGAGCTCGTGGAAAGCCTGCGCCAGTGCTACATCCTGACCACCTTGCAATCTGGCACACGGCAGGCGCGCGCACGCTGAAGCTTGCCGGCAGGCGCTTTCGTCCTCGCCCCGGCTGACGGCGTGAACGAGGGATTCGGTCCCGTTCTCGCGCATAGCCTCCCGTTTCGATCAGGGTGGCCTCTTCGGAACCATCGTTACTGCGGTTGCGTTCAAGCACGAAATCGCAGGATGATATGATGTCGAGCATTCCGAAATCCGAAGGGACGCAATCTGCAAACGAAGCGTCCCCTCAAGCCAGACGAGATCCGGCACGGCGCCCGGGCCAGCCTGGCAGCCAAGAGGAGAAGGCGCGTGACCCTTCCGGCCCGGGAAGACTGCCGGAGACCGGTGAGCCCTCGCCCGGGGGTTCCGCTCCCGCCGGCCGCACCGGGCCGGCCGGCCCATGAGACGCGCAGCGTGAAGCGTCAAGCACCATGCCGGATCAAGTCATGTCCAGGCCGCTGACGATCCTCTTCGTCGAGGACGAGCCGCTGATCGGCCTGACGCTCCTCGACATGCTGGAGGAGCTCGGGCACCGACCCCTCGAAGCGTCGTCGGCTGCGGAAGCGCTGACGATCTTCAAGGACAATCCGGGCATCGATCTGGTGATCTCCGATCTCGGTCTTCCCGACCTGCCCGGAGACGCGCTGGCGCGCGACCTGCGCTCCATTGTTCCGGGCCTACCGGTGATCTTCGCCTCGGGTTCGCCGCCCCGTCACGACGCGGGCGACGCGCCGACGTTCCACATCTCGAAGCCGTTCCGGATGGAAGAGTTGCGGGACGCCATCATCGCCGTGACGCCGGCCTGAGATTCAGGCCGGTTCGTCCGCGGCCAGCGCAGATTGCGGGAGCAGCAATTCCCAGCGTCCACCCGGCCCGGCGTGGCTGACCACTTCCATCCCGACCTGACGTGCGAGATTGCGGACCAGGAGGAAGCCCAGGCCGCGCGTGGCCGCGCCGGTGTGTCCCGACCCGCTGTCCTCGACTGTGATGCTCGGACCTTCGCCCTCTCGGCCTCGCACATCGATCCGGATCCAGCCATCGCCCGATCCGATCCCATGCGTAAAGGCGTTGGCCAGGATCTCCGACATCATCATGCCGATGACGCTCGCAATGGTGAGGCCGATCGGCAAGTTGTCGCCGCCGACATAGGTTTCGACGCGGGGATTTCCGTAAAGGGAGGACAGCGGGCGCACGAGCCGTCCGACATAATCGAGCACACCGATCATCGAGACGTCGGGGTCTTCGTGCAGCTCCTGCTGAACGATGGCCAGCGCCTGGATGCGCCGGCCGACCGTGTCCAGTGCCTCGCGGCACTGCGTGTCCGCAACGTGCCGGCTCTGCAAAGTAAGAAGGCTGAGAATCACTTGCAGGTTGTTCTTTACGCGATGGTGAACCTCAGCGAGCAGAACATCGCGCTGGCGAATGGCACGCCGCGCGTCCGCAAGTGATCTCGCGGCGCGGACCTCGGCCTCCTTGCGGTCGGTGATGTCGAGGCAGGAGCCGAGAAAGCCCCCGAACGAGCCGTCCGACAGGAGGAGGGGCCGGCCGGTGTCGAGCATCCACCGGTACTCGCCGTCATAACGCTTAAGCCGGTAATCCATCGCGAAGTCGCGACGGTTGGTGAAGGCGGTGACGAAGACTGCCATGCAACGCTCGGCGTCGTCAGGGTGGACACCGTCCAGCCACCCGTAGCCCAGCTCCTGCTCCATGGTTCTGCCGCGGAACGTAAGCCAGGTCCGATTGAAGTAATTGTAGAGCTTGTCGGGACCCGCGCGCCAGATCAGCACAGGCGTCGAATCCGCCAGCTCCCTGAAGCTGTGCGCACTTTCCATGCGTGCTGTTGAACCTGACGGTTCCGCCCCCTTCGACTCCGCACCGACCCATGACGCGTCAGCGTTCAACGTCCGGACTCGATGAAGGTTCCACGCACACGAAAAAGCCCGGCAGTTGCCTGCCGGGCTTTCGTCATCAAACCGGGTATCCGATCAGAACTTGTAGTTCAGGCCGACGCGAACAACGCCGAAATCGTTGTTCTTGCTGCGCTCGACGAGGTAGTCGCCGACGTCGGTCGAAATCGTGCCCGTGTTGTTGCCCTGGTCGATGTTGACGTACAGGCCTTCGAGCTTGACCGTCCAGTTGTTGGTGAAAGCGTACTCGACGCCGCCGCCGACAGTCCATCCCGCGCGGGTGTTCGAGCCACCGAAGAGGCGCTCGCCGACGTCGCCATAGGCGAGACCACCGGTTGCGTAAACGAGGAAGCGATCAAAGGCGTAGCCGGCGCGCAGGCGAACCGTACCGAAGTAGCTGCCGGAGTCGCTGGAGATACCGAAGTCCGAGTAATAGTACTTCTTGCCGAGATCGGCGTACTGGATGTCAGCCTCGGCGCCGATCACGAACGGACCGGTCTGCCAGTTGTAGCCAGCCTGGGCGCCGCCGACGAAGCCGGTCTGGTCATTGCCGGAGTAGTACACGACAGGGCCGACCGTACCGGGCGCCGGGACGAAGGTCGTGCTGCTCGACTTGCCGCTGAAGCCGACGCCGGCGTTCACACCGACGTAGAAGCCCGTCCAGGTGAAGATGGGCGCGTAGACGATCGGCGCGGCCGGGGCGGTGGAGCGTGCCGGCAGGTCAGCCGCGAAGGCCGTGCCCGAGAGGGCCGCCAGGGAGGCGGAGGCGAGAAGGAGCTTACGCATGATGTCGTCCTTGGTTATCCGTCAGCGTTGCGAGACCGTACTGGCGCGGTTCAGGCTATACAACCCTAAGTTGGGTGACTCGATCCAGGATACGCGAAGACAAAAAGCTCTGTGTCTTGAATGCCACAAAATGATCGCAAGCGTGAGCTAAGCCGTATTACTTTGACACATCTAACTGTGTGCAACGCCATGTGGATTGAGAACTGCAAAGCCTGATCTCAGCTGCAGCCCGAATTCTGCCTTACGCATGGATGCGGTGTTCATGTTTTAGGCAGGACTGTGGCCGCGCTTCTGTCGAACGCACTTCGTTCATCCCGGGTTCCATTCGAGACGGAAAAAGATGGGGTGATCTGCCCGGCGCCTTCGCGCCTCCGGTCGTCGTGGAAGGAACGATGGAGGAATGCCTGCGTTCGATTCGCGGGCCGGCCGTTGCGCCGGCATGCGTCCGCGTAGGAGGGCAGTCGACATGGCGCCGCGTGCCAACTGGAAGGGCTATCTGAAGCTCTCCCTCGTCTCCTGCGCGGTTGCGCTTTACCCAGCGTCCCGGACGACGGGGCGGATTTCCTTCCATACACTCAGCCGCAAGACCGGGAATCGGCTGCGGCGGCAAATGTTCGACCCCGACACGGGCGACGTGGTGGAGACGGAGGACCAGGCAAAGGGCTACGAGGTGGCCAAGGGCCAGTATGTCGTCGTCGACGACGAGGAGCTGGATGCCATCGCACTGGAAAGCACGCACACGATCGACATCGAATCGTTCGTCCCGCGTGCGGAGATCGACGAGGTCTACTACGACAGCCCTTACTACCTCGCGCCCGACGACAAGGTGGCGCAGGAGGCGTTCGCCGTGATTCGCGAGGCGATGCAACGCCACGACGTGGTCGGACTGGCCCGCGTCGTCCTCTACCGGCGGGAGCGGATCGTGATGATCGAGCCCCGCGGCAAGGGCCTGTTCGTCGCGACGCTCCGGTATCCCTACGAGGTGCGGGAGGACGACGCTTATTTCGAAGAGATCCCGGACGTGAAGATCCAGCCCGACATGCTCGATCTCGCGACGCACATCATCGACCGCATGGCTGGCCACTTTGATCCCACCAAGTTCGAGGACCGCTATGAGGAAGCCCTCGTGGCGCTCGTGAAATCCAAGCAGAACGGCGAACCGCTCGCCCTCCCCGAGGCGCCGCGGCCGGCCAACGTCGTCAACCTGATGGACGCGCTGCGCCGCAGCCTCGATGCCGAGCGTGGCGGCGGATCCGCGCCTCCGGCCGGCAAGCCCTCGGCAGCGAAGAAGGCGGCAGGGAAGGCCGCATCGAGTACCCCGGCCCCAAGCGCCTCCGATGCAGCCAAGCGGTCGTCACCAAAGGCGAAGGCTGCTCCTCGGCCTCCTGCCGCCGAAGCCAGCAAGCCCGCGCCGGAAGCAAAGCCGAAGTCGAAGCCGCCTGCGAGCCGCGCGGCTCCCACATCCGGCCGCAAGCCCGCGGGCATGAAGAAGGCGAGCTGAGGCGATGGCCGACGCGCTTGACCGCTACAATGCCAAGCGGGATTTCTCCCGCACCGGCGAGCCGAAGGGCGCTGCCGCGAAGAAGCGCAAGCCCGCGGCATTGTCCTTCGTCATCCAGAAGCACGCTGCGACGCGCCTGCACTACGATCTCCGCCTGGAGCTTGACGGGGTCCTCCTCAGCTGGGCCGTGACGCGCGGTCCGAGCCTCGTGCCCGGCGAGAAGCGCCTCGCAGTGCATGTGGAGGACCATCCGCTCGACTATGCTAGCTTCGAGGGACGCATTCCGGACGGGAATTACGGGGCAGGCGAGGTCATCGTCTGGGATCGCGGAACCTGGGAACCGGTTGCCGACCCGCACAAGGGGCTGGAGAAAGGGCATCTGGACTTTCGGTTGTCCGGCGAGAAGCTGTCCGGCGAGTGGCACCTCGTCCGGCTGCGGGCGCGGGCCGGGGAGAAGCGGGACAACTGGCTCCTGATCAAGGCGTCCGACGAGGCGGCGCGTCCCGAAGGCTCTCCCGAGATCACGGAGGAGCATCCTCAGTCCGTCATCACGGGCAAGCGGGTGGAAGATCTGGCGCCCGCGGGTTCGAAGCAAGCCGGCAAGAAGCCTGCGGCTGGCAAGCCCGCCGCTGCGGCGAGCAAGGCGGCGACCCAGGCATCGAAGCCGGCCAGAACGCGACCCGCCGCTGCACACGCGCCGGCGTCTTCCCGTGCACCGCGCAAGGCTCCTGCCGCGGTGGCAAAGAAGGCGAAAGACACGAAAGACGAGCCGGAAGGTTCCCGATCCGCGCCCAGGCCGAAACGGGCGAGCCGGGACGCGTCGCTTCCGGAGCCGCCAGAGTTCGTCCAGCCCTGCCTTGCCGAACTCGCGACCACGACCCCGTCGGGCGCACGCTGGCTCCACGAGATCAAGTTCGACGGCTATCGGATCCAGGCGCGTCTGTCGGCAGGCACGCTGACCCTGCGCACCCGCAGCGGCCTCGATTGGACCGACCGTTTCGTACCGTCCGCCTTTGCCGGCGAACTCGCGGAGCTCGGCATTCGCAACGCTCTCATCGACGGCGAAGTCGTCGTCGAGGACAGCGGCGGGGTTTCCGACTTCTCCGCGCTTCAGGCCGACCTCTCGGAAGGCCGTCGCGACCGCATGGTCTTTTGGGCCTTCGATCTCCTCTTCCTTGATGGGGAGGACCTAGCGGGCCGACCCCTGGCTGAGCGAAAGGCGGCACTGGCCGGCCTCATCCCGGAGCCCCGGGCCCTGCGCTACAGCGAGGACATGGACGAGGGCGGGGAGGCGCTGTTGCGGCACGCCTGCCGGCTGAGCCTCGAGGGGATCGTGTCGAAGCGCCGGGATGCGCCGTACCGTTCCGGAAGGGGCGGCGAGTGGGTGAAGACGAAGTGCAGCCGCCGTCAGGAATTCGTCATCGGCGGCTACACACCATCCTCCGCATCTCCCGGCGCCGTGGGCTCGCTCGTGCTTGGGACATGGCACAAGGACGCTCTGCGGCTCGACGGGCGCGTCGGCTCCGGTTTCAGTGCTGCAGCCTCGCGGTCGCTCTGGAAGGAACTGGAGGCCCTTCGGACGGAGGCACCCCCCTTCGCGGGTCCGCTTCCGGCCGAGGCCCGGCGGGGTGTCCGCTGGGCGAAGCCCGAACTGGTCGCCGAGGTGGAGTTCCGCAGCCGCACGGCATCCGACACACTCCGGCATGCAGTATTCCACGGCCTGCGGCGCGACAAGCCTGCCCGCGAGGTTGTGCGTGAGGAACCTTCCGCGCCGCCTTCGGGCGCCGGAGCCCAAGGCGAAGCGACGACGAGCGTCCCGCTGACGCATCCCGACCGCATGTTCTGGCCGGAGGCGGGCGTCACGAAGCAGGGTCTGCTGGATTTCTATTCGGCCATCTGGCCCTACATCGGTCCGCACATCGTCGAACGGCCGCTCAGCCTCCTTCGCTGCCCGGGAGGCGTGACAGAGGAGTGCTTCTTCCAGAAGCATGCATGGAACGGGATGGATGCCCGCGTCTCGACCGGCACCGACGCGGAAGGGGAGCAGTTCCTTTTCATCCGCGACTTCGACGGGCTCGCGGCCCTGGTGCAGGCGGGCGTGCTCGAGATCCATCCCTGGGGATCGCATGTCGCGTCGGTGGAGAAGCCCGACATCGTCACCTTCGATCTCGACCCCGGCCCCGGGGTCTCGTGGAACGAGGTGATCGAGGCCGCTTTCGGTGTGAAGGCGCATCTGGAAGATCGCGGCTTGGCCAGCTACGTGAAAACGTCAGGCGGGAAGGGGCTGCACGTCGTGGTGCCTCTGCGGCCCTCTGCCGGATGGGACGACGTCAAGGCGTTCGCGAAGGGGGTTGCGGAAGGGTTGGCGCGCGAGGCGCCGGCGCGGCTCACCGCCGTCCTCTCCAAGTCGGCCCGGTCGGGCAAGATTTTCGTCGACTACCTGCGCAATGGCCGGGGTGCCACTGCGGTCGCGGCCTATTCGACCCGGGCCCGGGAGACTGCCGGTGTATCCACCCCCGTGAGCTGGGACGAGCTCGGGCCGGCGCTGACGCCAGACCGCTTCAGGATCGGCAATCTCCTGAACCGCCTCGACCATCTTGGCAAAGACCCCTGGCAGGGTTTCTTCGAGGCGTCTCAGAAGCTCCCCTCGCCGGGCAAAACGAGGACGGGCTGGCGCAAGGCGGCCCGGAAGCCGGGCGCCTAGAGCGCCTGCGCGTCGCGGCCTCCGACGACCCGCAGCGCGGGAACGGATGCCGGAACGCGCGGTACCGCGTCGACGTCGATCTCGAGGGCGGCCGGATCGAGCTTTACACCGGCCTCGGCCAGCCGCGCACCGAGCCGGTAGGCCAGCATCGTGAGTGCGCGGGCCTGGAGGATTTCCAGCTGGAGCGCGTACTCGCCGGCCTTGCGGGCGTTGCCGGCCTGCATGGCGGAGACGATGCCGACCAGAGCGAGTTCGTCGGCGGACGCCGTCGCGGAAGCGTCGGGGAGGAAGACGAAGCGGCCCGCAGTGCGCAGGCGCAGTTCGTTGTCCAGCATGATCGCGTCGGACATGATCGCATCGGCATGCCGCTCGCCGACCCTGGTGCGCAGGGTTTCGGCGGCAGCATCCAGATGCGCCTGGTTGTAGCTGCTGCGGAACTTGTTGAAGCGGCGAAACAGGTTGACGACCAGCGCGGCGTTGGCCGGGAGAAGAATGCGGACGCTCTCTTCGAGGACGGCTAGTGACATGGTCTGTGTACCTCGAGAACGGGCGGGTCACGCGAACGGGCCGGCCGGCGATCAGAGCGCGAAGGGTCACGCCCGTCGCTTTCGTGAATAGAACGCCCGCCGCAAAGGCGTGGTTCCCGCCCGGAACCGCCGTGTCTCCGGCTGCGTTGCCGCCCCTGTCAGAGATTGCGAGAGGACGGCACATGTCAGCGGATCCGGGCAGTCAGCGCCCCGAAATCGTCAGCCAGGAAGAGGCGCGCCAGGGCGTGACCGGCCACAATGTCCGGTATGTCCTGTTCATCGGCATGGCTTTCGCAATCGTTGCAGGGGTGGTGCTCTACTTCAGCGTAGGGACGTGAGGAGCAACCACGAGCGCAGCGGGAACTCCTGCTGCATTTTGTGCGTTGTCTGGTCTGAAACGCGGTGAACGGGCATCACGATCGGGCGCAGCCATCATGATCCACCTGAACGGCCGCGAGGCAGCGGACGCCGGGGCCGTTCCGGTCCCGTCCGCCGACGGAATCGCGGGCGGTCTCGTCCTGCGTCATGGTGGCCGGATCGCGGTCGTCGGCGTTGTGCTGATGCTGCTTGCCGCGGCTGCTGCGGCACTGACCATTGCATCCACAAACGAAATCGTCCGCTTGAACGCCCGGGCCACCGAGGTCCGCTCGCATATCCAGGGACTGCAGGGAACGCTGGCTGACCTGGAGGCAGACGAGGCCGGCTACCTCGCTTCGCAGGCTCCCGCTTTCCGCACCCGCTTCGAGAAAGGGCTGGCGTCGGTCGTCGAGCAGTTCGAGGACCTGCAACCACTGGTCACGGGAGACGAGCAGCGCGCCAGGTTTGCCAGGGCAAAGACGGCCGCGGAGTCGGTGGGAAGGCGGGCGCAGCAGGTCGTCAGGCTTGCCGCCCAGGGCGATCTCGAAGAGGCCCGTGCCGAGTTCGGCCGGCAGACGTCCGAGGGTGAACGGGAGCAGGCGCGCTCCGTCCTGGGCGAAATGGCAGCCGCCAATGCCGACGCCATCCTGAAGACGCGAGAGGATTATCGTTCTGCCACGCGGCGGCAGGTGACCGCTCTCGTTCTCGCGGCGTTGGCCATCCTGCTGTTCGGGCTGCATCAGATCGCAAGTTCCAGCCGCTTCGTGCGCGAGGTCGCCGACAGTCGCGAGCGTCTCCGACGCACCAATCTCGACCTCGAGGCGCAGGTGGAGAAACGGGCAGGGGAGGTCTCACAGGCGAACCAGCAGCTCACGGCTGCCCTGGCTGCCGCGCGTGTGACCGCAAGCCGCCAGAACGCCGACCTCGTCTTCACCTGGGTCCACAATCCCCAGCCCGGAATGCCCGGCACTGACGCGCTCGGGAAGTCGGATTTCGACGTGTTTCCCGCTGGCGATGCTCTCGATGCGCTGGTCGGCGCCAAGCGCCGGGTTCTGGCGACGGGCCAGGGGGAGACCCTCGAGGCGAAGTTCGGCGCGGGGGACGCGACGGGCTGGTACCGTGTCCGGCTGGATCCACTCGATGACGGTGGCACGACGATCGGGGTGCTCGCAGCCGCGGTTGATATCACCGAGGACCGCAACGCGCGGCGGCGGTTGGGCGAGCTCTCCGACGAACTCGCCGGCACGGTCCAGCGGTTCGACCTGGCGCTGCGCGCCGCCAACGTCGTCGTCTTCGCCCAGGATACGGAACGTCATTTCACCTGGGTCAGCCGCGAGCTGTTCGGCATGTCGCCGTCGGATATCGCCGGGCGCCGGGAGGAGGATGTGCTGCCGCCAGACGTGCAAGCCGTCGCCATTCCGGCAAAGGACGCCGTGCTGCGGACCGGCCAGCCCCGAGAATACGACTACAGCGTCCTCGTGCACGGAGAGCGAAGGTGGTTCCGAGCGAGAGCCGAGCCGGTGCTCGACGCCTCCGGCAAGGCGTCCGGGATCGTCGGCGCCGTGATCGACGTAACGACGGAGAACTTCGCCCAACAGCGGCTCTGGGCCGTCACCGACGAACTCGCCGCCACCGTGGCCCGCTTCGACGTCGCACTGCGCGGCGCCGAGGTCTTCGTCTTCGCCCAGGACCTGCGGCGGCAGCTCACTTTTGCCAGTGACAGGCTGGCAGGGCTGTCTCCCCTGGAGCTCATGGGACGGCGCGACGAGGAATTTTCGTCGCCGGACATCGCCGCGATCCTCATTCCGGCGAAGGAACGCGTGCTCGCGACCGGTGAGCCGATGCAGCTCGACTTCGCTGTGCCCGACGAAAGCGGCGAGTTGCGCTGGCAGAAGCTGCACATCGAGGCGAGCCATGACCCGTCAGGGGCGGTCTCCGGCCTCATCGGCTGCGCAGTCGACGTGACGGCAGAGCGGCTCGGGCAGCAGCGCGAGAGGCGGCTGGCCGACGAATTGCGGCAGACTGTCCAGCGCTTCAAGGTGGCCCTCCGGGGCGCCGACGTGACGGTGTTCACGCAGGACAAAGACCTTGCCTACACATGGGTGAGCCAGGACTTCCTCAACCGGAAAGCGGGGTCCTTCATCGGCCTCACCGACAGGGATGTCTTGCCCCCGGAAATGAGCCCGAAGCTGGTCGACTTCAAGAACGCGGTCCTGGAACGGGGCGAACCGCAGCAGGGGGAGTTCCGCTTCCCTGATCCCGCCAATGAGCGCTGGTACTTCGTGCGTGCCGAGCCGCAGCGTGACGAGGCCGGGGCCACCGTGGGGCTGCTGGCGGCCGCCGTGGACGTCACGGAGCGGCGCCAGAGGGAGACGCACATCCGCATCCTCCTGCGCGAACTCACCCACCGCACCAAGAACCTGCTCGCGGTCGTGCAGGCCATGGCACGCCAGACGCTTACCACCTCCACCTCAGCCGGTGACTTCGAGGCCCGGTTTTCCGGCCGGCTCCAGGGGCTGGCCGCCTCGCTCGACATCCTCGTCAGCGAGAACTGGGAAGGCGCGTCCATCGAGGAGTTGGTTCGATCGCAACTCGGTCACTACCGTGACTACGTCGGCGGCCGCATCGGACTGAAGGGACCGGATGTCAGACTGGAACCCGAGGCGGCCCAGAATATTGGCCTCGCTCTGCATGAACTCGGGACGAACTCGTCCAAGTACGGGGCTCTCTCCGTGCCTTCGGGCCGGGTCGAGATCGTGTGGGACATGGTTCCGCGCGCAAGCGACGTGGCGCTTCGCTTCACTTGGCGGGAAAGCGGCGGGCCGCCGGCACAGGCTCCAGCCCGGAAGGGGTTCGGTTACGCGGTGCTCGAGAGGCTGGTGCCGCGTGCACTCGGGGGACAGGCGGCACTCGACTACCGGGACGACGGCATGTCCTGGTCGGTGGATGTCGCCGGCACCCACGTCCGGTTTCCGGAAGAGGCGAGGGAGCCTCACGAGGAGTGGGCCGGGTGAGGGCAGTGGGCGGCGTCGGGAACGATGCCGCCCGTTTGCGGGTTTGGCCACAGCTGCTGCATGAGGGTTGCCCGATGCCGTCGAAGCCAGCTTCCGCCTGGATCCGCTTTCTCCTGACACGCGCCGGCGCAGGGGCCGGTCTCGGCTTCGCGGCAGCCGCCCTGCTGGTGGCGAGCCCGGCGACGGGGCTTCTCCAATTGATAGGGTCGGCTGACGCCGTCTATGCGGGACCGGGAATGATCGGTCTCGCCTTCGCGTCACTCAGCGCAACCGCATTTCTGGCCACGGCCCTGGCTCTCGGGTCGGTCGAGGGCGGCGTCTCCGGTGGACGGCCGGTCGCCGTCCGCGCGGTGGTCAGGCAGCCTCCTCGCCGGACTTGAGATCGGGCTCCGCCTCCGAATCGCGCGGACGTTCCGCCGTCGCGGTGGCGAGATCGATGAGCGTGTGCATCAGCAGCGTCGCCGTCGGATCCTCGCCAGGCGCATCGCGCAGAAGGCGAAAGCTCGACGCCACGAAGCGGCCCTTGCCATAGGCACGCTCCACGGAAATCGCCACGGGCTTGTGGATCCATCCGATCGCCAGTCCGGCATGTACCCTCGACTGGAAATCGAGCAGGTTGCAGCCGACGATCACGTGAGCGGGGATGACCCTGTCGAAGGTTTCGTCGATCAGGGGGCCGCCGGGAAACGCGGCGAACCGGCCAGACCGCACCAGCCAGGCGAAGGTCGAAGCCCAGTCGCCGGCCCAGAGCGTGCCGGCACGGGCCCGCACGGCGACGTTCTGCCAGTGCGGGAAGAAGGGATAGAGCGGCATCTCCGTGTCGCACAGCAGCAACATGCGGCCGCCCTCGCGCACATGGCCCGCCAGCGCCTTGTCATGCGACGAGGCCACGACGATGTCGGACGACGCCATGTCCGGAGCGATGTCGTAGCCCAGGGCGGACAGCCGTTCCGCGACGGCCGGGTCGGCCGCAAACGCCTTGCGGGCCGGCCGTGCTTGGGGCCTGGGATGGATTGCGGCATCGATCCGGTTGCGGGCGATGACGTTGCCATCCGTATCCCGGAGGGTGAAGGTCACCGGGGTGAGGCTCGGCGCAGCCACCTGCGGAAGCGCGACCTTGACGACGCCGAGGTCCGACACCTCGCCGGCCGGCAGGCGTCCGACGGGATGGACAGCCTTCTCCGCCCCTGCTGCTTCCACCTCGACCGTGCAACCCTCGAGCACGGGACCGGCCCCGTGCGCGACCGACAGGTCCACGTTCATGCGGTCTTCGGACCAGTAGGACAGACGCTCCCAGCGCGGGATGACGACGGTGTCCGCGTTCACCTGCGCGAAGACCGGGTGGAACACGCGGGTGTTGCGGCGCATGTCGAGCAGGCCGTTCGCTTCCCAGTGCGCGTCGGTGAACTCGGTGATGACGTAGCCGGCAATACCCGGCCGGCGGCGCATCGTCTCGATCTCGTATTTCAGCGCGCGGAACTGCTGCCACTGCGCCGAGACGACGAGCCCGCCGAGATGGCCGAAGACGCGATCCAGGCTCCAGTCCGCGAAGCGGTTCTCGATGCCGTGGGCGTACATCACACCCTCGCCCCAGTCGTGGCCCGTTTCGAACCACCACGGCTCCTTGCCGTCGCTGCCGCGCAGGTCCTCCGGGAAGGGCAGGCCCCAGTTGCCGAATTCTGAGCACACCAGGGGCTCGTCGCCGCGGATCACCGCATCCCCCTCCTGGCTGTAGAGCCAGGACGCGCGGCCGGCGAGCTCGTCGACAAAGGCATCCCACGCCCGCCGGTTGTCCGGGAACGCGGCGTAGAAGTGGTAGTCGGCGATGTCCGTCTCGACATGGAAGGACGGCGCCAGCGGCGAGTTGTCCACCACCAGCCGGGTCGGATCGTAGGCCTTCAGCCACGCATAGGTGCGCTTCAGCCAGGCACGATGGTCGGCGTCGTGGACGAGGTCGACGCCCCAGTTCTCGTTGATGATCGTCCAGATGCCGATGCTGGGGTGGTTGCCGTCGCGATCGACGATGCCCTTGAGCAGCCGTTCCTTGCGGCCGCGGGACCGCTCGGTCGACAGGCCCCCATTCGGCAGTTCCGTCCAGATCAGGAGCCCGACCCGGTCCGCGGCGGCGTAGTAGCGCGGATCCGCTGCCTTGATGTGGCAGCGCAGGCAATTGAGCCCGAGTTCCTTCGCCTTGCGGAACTGGTCCTCGATGAACTCGACGGAGGGCATCGTGCAGATGCCGTCGGGGTAGTAGTCCTGGTCCAGCGCGCCGCGCAGGTAGAAGGGCTCGCCGTTCAGATAGAACCGCCCGTCGCGGGCCTCGATGGTGCGGAAGCCGAACGTGTCCTCGAAGTTGTCGATCTCGGATCCGGCGTGCATCAGGCTGGCATGGACGCGATAGAGGTTCGGCTTGTCGGGTGACCAGGCCTGCACCTCCGGGACGCGCAGCACGGACTGGATCTCGTCGTCCCCCGCCAGGGCCTCTTCGGTGTTGGCGGCGACCACCTGTCCCTCCGGGCCGACGATGGCGAGCCGCAGCACGTGGTCGTGGTTCAGCGGGGCGAAGAAGTGGGCGGCGATCCGCACTTCGCCCGTCGCCATGTCGGGCACGATGCGCAGGCGCGCAACGTTGTCGTGGTTTCGCTGCTCGATCCGGACGGACTGCCAGACTCCGGAGAGCGGCCCGTACCAGCTCTGCTTGCCGAAGGGAATTTCGGCGAAGGGGGCATCAGGCCAAGTCGAGGGATCGTCGGTGGGGCTTTCGACGCGCAGCTTGATCTCGTTCTCGCCCTCGACGAGGTACTCGCTCACATCGAATGCGAAAGGCAGGAAGCCGCCTTCGTGCCGGCCCACCGGCGTACCGTTGAGCCAGACGCGCGTGTTGTGGAAAACGGCGCCGAAGTGCAGCACGAGGCGCCCGTTCTTGAAGCCCGTCGGAACCTCGAACATGCGGCGGTAGATGCCGGTCCCGGCGCGCATGCGCAGGTCCTGGAACTGCGCCTGCCACGGACCCGGCACCTGGATGGTGCGAACGCGGATCGGCTCGATCTGCCGGTCGTCCGCGACGTAGAGGAACTCCCACGCGCCGTCGAGCGAGATGGTCCGTGACATGGGCAGCCTTGGGTTGTGTCTCGGGGATAGGCGGTGGGGCGTTAGGCAGCAGGAGCGGACAGGACGGGCACTATCGCGCCTGTCAGGAGAGAGGCTTTTCGTGTCGCAAACGCAGCACGGACTTCGCCAGTGTCCAGCGAGATTCCCATAGTCCGCCTCCTCATCCGGGCAAACGCCTCCTCAGCCCCGCGAGTTCCGCGCGGGGGTACAGAGCCGTGCAGGCCGGAACCGTCGTGCCGGGCGGACGTTGGGCGGGCCGTCTTTTCCCAGCCAGAAGCGAGGCCTCCCATGCCGCCCGATTCCTCCGGAACCGACCATCTCCAGCCGCCGCAGAAGCAGGAGCATCAGCCGGGAATCGAGGCGGAAATGAGCCCCGCTCCCGACTTCATGCCACGTCATCCCGGCTCGGGCAGGCTGCAGGACAAGGTGGCGCTGATCACCGGGGGTGACAGTGGCATCGGCCGCGCCGTCGCCATCGCCATGGCGCGCGAGGGGGCCGATATCTCAATCGTCTACAAGGACGAGCACGAGGATGCACAGGAGACGGTCAGGCTTTGCGAGGCTGAAGGCCGTAAGTGCCTCGCGCTGGCCGGGGATGTCGGCGAGGAAGCCTTCTGCCGCGAGGCGGTGGAGAAAACGGTCGAGGCCCTCAATCGGCTGGACATCCTCGTCAATAATGCTGCCGAGCAGCACGAATGCGAGAACATCGCGGACATCGACGCCGGGCAGATCGAGCGCACGTTCCGCACCAACATCTTCGCGCACTTTTATTTCGCCAAGGCGGCGCGGCCCTATCTGAAGAAGGGCTCGTCGATCATCAACACGACGTCCATCACGGCCTACCGCGGCAGCCCTCAACTGATGGACTATGCGGCGACCAAGGGCGCCATCGTTGCCTTCACCCGCTCCCTCGCGACGGCACTCGTCGAGGACGGAATTCGCGTCAACGGGGTTGCGCCGGGTCCTATCTGGACACCGCTCATCCCCGCTTCGTTCGACGAGGAGCGGACGGCGTCGCACGGCGCATCGGCGGCGATGAAACGGGCGGGTCAGCCCAACGAGGTTGCACCCTGCTACGTGTTCCTGGCGAGCGACGACGGCTCATACATGACCGGCCAGGTGCTCCATCCCAATGGAGGGACAGTCGTCAACGGCTGATACCACGTCCAATGCCGATCATTGGGGGAGCCCGCCTCGTTTTCCAGCAGTTTCAGCAGGTTTTCGCTCCAGTTCAACGGCCAAGCTGGAACTCGCGAAATTCTGGAACGTTTGACCTCTAATCCGCCTTGCGGACCCCCAAATACCGTCTCCGGCCTCACCTCCAGAGAACAACCGGCTTTTCGGCCGGCTGGCGGAGCTTTTCGCTGAAAGGGAACCTCACATCATGCCGAAGAACAGGGCGACCGAAAACGAGGCCCGCAGCGCTCCGTCTTTCCCTGTGCAGACCTCGCCGGACAGGCCGCTCCTGCTCTGCTTCTCCCACCTGAGATGGGACTTCGTCTACCAGAGGCCGCAGCACCTTCTGACACGCGCTGCGAAGAGCTTCCGCGTCGTCGTCCTGGAAGAGCCGGTGTTCGGCGACTACGACCGGCCGCGGCTCGACATGCAGGAGAGGCCCGGCGGCGTCACTGTGGCGCAGCCGCAGCTGCCTTCCGATCTCGGTCCCCGTGCCGTGATCGCGGCACAGCAGGCCCTGGTGGATGGCCTCGTCGCCGCCCTCGGTGCGCCTGCGGTGGCCTGGTATTATTCGCCCGCTGCGATGGCTTTCAGCGGTCATGTCGCGGCGCGCGTGCGCGTCTATGACTGCATGGACGAGCTCAGCGCATTCAAGAACGCCCATCCCATGCTGCCGCTGCAGGAGCGCCGGCTGTTCGGCCGAGCCGACCTGGTCTTCACCGGCGGTATGAGCCTCTACGAGGCGAAGCGCTCGCTGCATCCCAGCGTCCATGCCTTCCCCAGCAGCATCGACCGGGCCCATTTCGACACGGCCCGCGACCCTGACCGCGTCGACCCGGCCGATCAGGCGAACATCCCGCATCCGCGCATCGGCTTCTTCGGGGTGATCGACGAGCGCATGGATGTCGACCTCGTCGGCCGGATGGCGCAGCTCCGCCCGGACTGGCAGTTCGTGATGCTCGGACCCGTCGTGAAGATCGACCCGGCCTCACTTCCCCGGCGCGACAACATCCATTGGCTGGGCGGCAAGTCCTATTCCGAGCTGCCTGGCTATCTCGGCGGCTGGGACCTCGGCTTCATGCCGTTCGCGCAAAACGAGGCGACCCGGTTCATCAGCCCGACGAAGACGCCCGAATTCCTCTCGGCAGGCCTTCCGGTGCTGTCTACCCCGATCGCCGACGTGGTGAGCCCCTATGGCGAGAACGGACTGGTCGAGATCGCGACCACGGCCGAGGAGATGGTTGAGGGCGCGGCGCGCCTTCTCGCCGGCCAGCCTCCCGAATGGGCGGCAAGGGTCGACAAGCATCTGGCAACGACCTCCTGGGACCGGACATGGCAGGCCATGTATCGCCTGATCCGTGAGGTGCTGCTCGAGAAGGAAGTCCTGTCTCAGCGTCAGAACCGCCGTGTCGCAGCCGTCGCCGCGGGCGAGGCCGCCCATGTTTGACTGGCTCATCGTAGGCGCGGGTTTCGCGGGCAGCACGCTGGCCGAGCGGCTGGCGAGCCAGCGCGGGGACAAGGTGCTCGTCATCGACAAGCGCAATCATATCGGCGGTAACGCCTATGACCGCTACGACGAGCACGGCCTGCTCATCCACCAGTACGGCCCGCACATCTTCCACACCAATGCCGAGTCGGTGTTCTCCTACCTGTCGCAGTTCACGCCGTGGCGGCAATACGAGCACCGCGTGCTGGCCAATGTGGACGGGCAGCTGCTGCCCATCCCGATCAACCTCGACACGGTCAACAAGCTCTACGGCCTCGACCTGAAGGAGGAGGAGGTCGAGGCCTTCTTCGCCTCGAAGGCCGAGAAGGTGGACGAGATCCGCACGTCGGAGGACGTCGTCGTGTCGCGGGTGGGGCGCGAGCTCTACGAGAAATTCTTCCGCGGCTACACGCGCAAGCAGTGGGGGCTCGACCCGTCCGAGCTGGACAAGTCCGTCACGGCGCGCGTGCCGGTGCGCACAAACCAGGACGACCGCTACTTCGGCGACAAGTTCCAGGCGATGCCGCGCGATGGTTTCACGCGCATGTTCGAGCGCATGCTTGACCACCCCAACATCAAGGTAATGCTGCAGACCTCCTGGCAGGAGGTGAAGGACCTGATCCCGCACAGGCGGGTGATCTTCACCGGGCCGGTGGACGAGTATTTCGGCTTCCGTTTCGGCAAGCTGCCCTACCGCTCGCTCTCCTTCGAGCACAAGACGCTCGACACCGAATGGCACCAGCCGGTGGCGGTGGTGAACTACCCGCAGACGGAAGAGTACACGCGGGTGACCGAGTACAAGCACCTGACCGGGCAGGAGCACCGCAAGACGGCGCTGACCTACGAGTATCCAAGCGGGGAGGGGGATCCCTACTACCCGATCCCGCGGCCCGAAAACGCCGAGCTTTACAAGCGCTACGAGGCGCTAGCGCGGGCGACGCCGGACGTGTGGTTCGTCGGTCGCCTGGCTACCTACCGGTACTACAACATGGACCAGGTGGTCGGGCAGGCACTCGCCACCTTCGCCCGCATCCAGGAAGCGGACGGGCGGGGCATGAAGGTCGCGGCGGAGTAGGGCGGTCCGGCCGCGTTCACCAGGATAAATCAAGGCCCGGCTGGTGGAGATCCAGTCCGGGCCTTTTGCTTGATTCCAGCCTGCACATACAAAAACGCCCGGCGAGGGCCGGGCGTCTTGTCGATCGTGTAAGGGCGATTAGCGTGAGCGTTCCGTGTCGCCGGTCCGCCGGTTGCTATGGGAGGCTTCGCCGCCCTTGCGTCCGGCCTCCGCGGCGAGCTTCGGATCCCGGGAGAAACTGCGGGCCTCGGGGGCCACGCTCCGGCCGCCCTTGCGTCCGGCTTCCGCTGCGAGCTGGGGATTGCGCGAGAAGCTGCGCTTCTCGTTGGGAACGCTCTCCCCGCCCTTCCGGGCGATCTCGCGCTGCTTCTTCTCGTCCATCGAGGCGAAGCCCCGATTTGAGCGCGTTGGCTTGTCCTGCATTGACGGCTCCTGTGTCAGTCGCATCGGGCAAACGCGAACGGAGCGGGTTGGTTCCCGCAAAGGTTCAGTTTTCTCCCCCTCCGGCGGATCCGCCGGGCCAACGCAACCAAGCGCTTGCGAGCAACGTTGCAGGACGGGGTCGAGATGCGGCGACCGTTGGCTGGACAAGGAGATCTGCGATGAAGAAGGTGTTTCTGGCGGGCGTCACCGCCCTTTCCCTCGGCGCTTGCGCCCAGACCGAGAGCGGCGACAGGGCGCTCACCGGAGCCGCGCTTGGCGGCGCCACCGGCGCAGTCATCGGAGGCGTTGCCACGGGTCGCGCCAGCGGTGCCCTGGCTGGCGGCGCGATCGGTGCGGCAGGAGGAGCAGTCGTCGGTGCAGCCACCACGCCGCGGCGCGACTGCTACTACGACAGCTATGGCCGCCGCATCTGCGACTACTACTGATCGCCACGGCATGTTTGTCGAAAGGGCCGGCATTGTCCGGCCCTTTCTTTTGTGCTGGACTGGCCGAATAGGTCGGGCCTGGAGGCCCGCGGTCCGATCAAAAGAAGAAGCGCCGGCCTTGCGGACCGGCGCTTCCAGGGCCGCTCCGCCGGCCTGCGGCCCGGAGCGAGGGCGCGGATCCGCGCCCCGACTTGACGGCCGCCGCCCGGGTGATCCGGGCGGCGAATTCGTTGCGGTTCAGGCTGCTTCCTCGTTGATGTCGCCCTCGGCGATCTCGGTCAGGAGGCGGTCGGCGTTCTTCTCTTCCTCGAGGTTCTCCTCGAGCAGGTCGATGGCGTCGTCGAGGCCGAGTTCCTCCGCCCACGCGATCAGCGTGCCGTAGCGGGAGATCTCGTAGTGCTCGACGGCCTGGGCCGCGGCCAGCATGCCGGCGTCGCGGACCTCGGCGTCCTCGATCTCCTGGATCAGGCCGTCTGCCTCCTTGATGATGCCTTCGATCGCGTCGCACCGTTCGCCCTTGGCGGGCTGCTGCACGAGCTGGAACACCTGCTCCAGCCGCTGCACCTGCCCACGGGTCTCCTCGAGATGCTGCTCGAAGGCTTCACGCAGGTCTTCCGAATGGGCCTTTTCCGCCATCTTCGGCAGCGCCTTCAGGATCTGGTTCTCGGCGTAGTAAATGTCGCCCAACGTGTGGACGAAGAGGTCGTGCAGCGTCTTGACGGCCATGGTGCGTTCCTCGGCTTCTGAGTGCGGATCTCGGTATCGGATCGGGGATCCCGATGTGGATGGCCGGGCAACGTTCGCCGTAGGGGGAGGTTCCGGCTTCGGCGGACCAAGGCCAGGGCGCCTCGCCCCTCATCGTGTCACGTGCGACATCGGGTCCGTGAAGCCGTTTCGGCGGCGCGGGCCGGAACCCGCCTGACTCGAACTCGTTCTGTGTTCACAAGATGTTCGTCTCTCAAGACGTGCATTCGGATCGAGCACGGGAGACCGTCCATGAAGGCGTCCCGCATTCTGCCGTCGGCGGCTTTTGCCGTGGCCGTCGGATTCTTCTTCGTTCCTCCGGTGTTGAGCCTCGCGGGGATCATGCCCGCTGCGTCCCGGCCTCAGCCCCGGCTGGAGATCAGGAACGAGTACCCCGCCCGCGCGGATCACGCGCTGCCAACCCGGCGCTCGGCGATGTCGGCGAAGGCGCCCGCCTGCGCTCCCACCTCGCTGCCGGCCGGCGAGGCACTCCCGGCGAGGCAGCGTTCCGTGGTGGCCATGGCCGACCCGCTGCACTGAACCGCACAGGAACCATCCCCCGTGACCACCGGTTGTCGAACCGGAAGCCATGGCCCGGGTGTCTTTGCCCCCTCCCGCCAATCGGGCCGTGTTTCCGGGACCCGCAACGGCACTGCCGTTGCGGGTCCTTCCTTTTCTGGGACCGCGCGGCGCGCGGCAGCTTCTCCGGCCCGGGATGCACCCATCGTGAGAAGAAGGAACCTTGCTCGCGGCCCGCACGTTGGCGGCCCGACACGGCCGTGACCGCGCTGGGGCGGGTGCCGGCCTCGCGTCAGTTCACAGGGAGCCGGCCATGACCATCGGTACCATTCTTCTCATCCTCCTCGTCCTCCTGCTGATCGGCGCCATCCCGAGCTGGCCCTACAGCCGCGGCTGGGGCTACGGGCCGTCCGGCGTCCTCGGCATCGTGCTGATCATCATCGTAGTCCTGCTGCTGACCGGACGCCTGTGACGGCAAAAGACGGGAGACGACCGTGACGAACGAAGACAACGCAGGCGCATCGTTTGGACGCGCAGCCGGGGCAGCGCGGCCCGAGGATCTTTCCCGGGACATCGGTGCTCTTCGCGACGACGTCACCCGGCTGAGCGACTCGGTGGCGACACTGGTGAAGGAGCGGGCCGGCGAGAGCGCCGCCCGCGTTCTCGACGTCGCCACCGTGGCGACCGATACGCTGAACGAGGTCGGAGGAAGCTTCGCGCGAGCCGGCAGCGGCCTTGCCGCGGACGCCAATGTCCGGCTGGGCATTCTCGGCACCGAGCTGCGGTCCAGCATCTACAAGAGCCCGCTTGCCTGCGTGGCGCTGGCGGCCGGGTTCGGCATGCTGTTCGGCGCGCTTCGGCGCCGTTGACGAGGAAAAGGTGAGGGGCGCCTTGCGCCCCTCATTGTCCTCAGGCGCTGAGCTGCTGGATATCGCTACGACGGGCCTTGCGCTGGAAGAACAGCGCCTGGCTAATCACCGCCTTCACCGTTTCGGTGAGGAACGGCTTGGTGATCAGGAATGCCGGCTCCGGCCGCGTCCCCATGAGGAAGCGCTCGGGATAGGCCGTGATGAAAACGACCGGCAGTTCGAGCGTGCCGAGGATCTCGTTCACCGCTTCCAGGCCGGAGCTGCCGTCGGCAAGCTGGATGTCGGCAAGGATGAGACCGGGACGGAAGCGCGCGATGGCTGCCACCGCCTCCTTGTGTGTCCTGGCGACGTCGACCACCTCATGGCCGAGCTCTTCGACCAGCGACTGCAGGTCGAGCGCGATCAGCGGCTCGTCCTCGATGATGAGGACGTTGGTCTTGATCTGGTCGGCAATATCGCGGCCGGCAGCGTCGATCAGTCCCTGCGTCTCGTCGACCGAGCAGCCCAGCACCGTCGATACCTCACGCAGGCTCAGGCCTTCGAGCGACCGGAGCAGGAACGCGATGCGGGTCCGCGGGGCGATGGCCTCGAGGTTCTTCAGCGCGCCAATCTCGGCGGCCGGCAGGCCGGGGTCCACCTGCGCATCGATCGGCACCGAGCGCCAGACTTCAAGCAGCAGCCGGTACAGTGCAACCCTGACGTCGCCATCGGGATCGAGCTGCGTGGGATCGGCTACCAGGGACTCGAGGGCCGCCTGCACATAGACGTCTCCGATCCGCTGGTTTCCGGTCAGGGCCCGCGAGAAACGGCGCAAATAGGGAAGGTGAGGCGCAATCGCCTTTGAAAGTGGCATGGGTCCCCCTCCTGCCGAACCTGCCCGAAAGGTCGTGTTGGGCGCAAGATCAACGTGAGCCCCGCAGAAAGGTTCCGCCAACTCGGGAACCGGCACGCTGTTGTCGGCGTTGGTGGGTGGCATGGAGCCGCGTCCAGCGCGACGCGGGCTTTCGGAGGGCGGCATGAACCAAACCAAGGGTGCACAGCAGATGCAGCATCCGCAGGGCGAGCGTGAGCCGCCGGGCGCCGAAGGCGCGACCAAAGCGGCGCTGCTTCCGCAGCTCCAGGACCATATCGGGCGCCAGCTGCGCGCGGTGTATGACGACGTCCTGCAGCAGCCGGTCCCGGACCGGTTCCGCGAGCTGATGGAGAAACTCGACAGGGCGGCAGGAGACGAGGCATGAGCACCGCCTCCCCCAATCCTGGCGCGAACCTGAAGTCGGAGCTGCTGGCTGCCATTCCCAGCCTGCGTGCCTTCGCGATGTCGCTGTCCGGCAATATCGACAGGGCCGACGACCTCGTGCAGGAGACGCTCGTCAAGGCGTGGAGCAACCTCGGTTCGTTCACCGAGGGTACGAACATGTCGGCGTGGCTCTTCACCATCCTGCGCAACCTGTTCTACTCCGAATACCGCAAGCGCCGGCGCGAGGTGGCCGATGCGGACGGGCAGATCGCCGGCAAGCTCGCCTCGATCCCCACGCAGAACGCGCATATGGACTTCCTCGATTTCCAGGAAGCGCTGCAGCAGCTCTCTCCAGACCAGCGCGAGGCGCTGATCCTCGTGGGGGCCTCCGGCATGTCCTACGAGGAAGCCGCCGAGATCTGCGGCTGCGCCGTCGGAACGATGAAGAGCCGCGTCAACCGTGCCCGGAACAGGCTTTCGCAGCTGCTGTCCGTGTCCGCGGAAGGCGAGTTCGGCCCGGAGCCGCAGTGGCAGGCCGGGATCGACAGCCGGGCCAGGCTGGCGACGGTCGGCGAATAACTCACGGCAAACGCGACAGGAAGGCGGCGGGATCGAGAGGCTCGCCGCTTTTTGCTTTCATGACGACCTCGTGCCGGTCGGGCAGGACGAGGATCGACTCGCCGCCGCTGAACACCACAACGGGCCGGCGCAGGGGCAGTCCCGCCGCGGCGAACCGCTTCAGCTGGGCGAGATAGGGCTCGCGGAGCCACGCCTTCGGCGCACCGGCATCCACCTCGACCAGCAGCCAATGCTGCGGGTTCATGGTCAGCACCATCTTGGCCGTCTGCGGATACCATTCCGGTCCGAGCCATGCCTCGTTCAGCCACAGGCAGGCGAAGGCCCGGCACTGCGCCGGGTGCTCGCCCCAGATGGCGCAGCCGCGACCGGGCCGGCAGTGGCCGCACCACTGGCCCGCGGGCTTCGCGATCTCGTCGATGCGGTAGACCTTGCAGCAGAGACTGCAGGTCCCGCACTGCTTGGTCCCGCTTGCCGCAGCCGTGACCATCCTGTCCCTTTCCGCCTGCTCCGCGAAGTTCGCCGCGGACACTACCGACTGGCCGGGCCAGCTGTGAAATTGCCGACGCGCACGGCCCGTGGCATCGATAGCGCATTGCCCGATTCGCTATTTCAGTTTCCCAGATGCCAGTTTCGGCTTCGTCGCTCTACTACAACGCCGTCAATCCCGATGTCCTCGTCCGCATTCCCGTGACTGCCCGTCACGTGCTGGAAGTCGGCTGCGGGGCGGGTGCGCTTGGCGCTCGTTTCCGTCTCCGTGCCCCTGTTGCCCGGTGGAGCGGGATCGAACTCGTGCCAGATGTCGCTGAGCGAGCCAGCGCTGTGCTGGACCAGGTGCTGTGCGCCGATATCGAGGACCTGACGGACGGCGAACTTGACGCGTTCCTCGCCGGTCATTCCCGCCCGGACGTACTCGTTTTCGCCGACGTGCTGGAGCATCTGAAGGACCCCGAACGAACGCTGGCGCGTCTTGTATCGCGGATTGCAACCGAGGCGACGGTGGTCGCCTGCATCCCGAACATCAGCCACTGGAGCATCATCGAAGGCCTTCTGCGAGGCGACTGGACCTACGCGGACCAGGGACTTCTCGACCGCACGCATTTGCGCTTCTACACACCCGGCACGGCCGTCCAGCTGCTGCGTGGAGCGGGCCTGAACGTCTTTTTGGCCGCCCCGAGAAAGATCCCTCTGTCGGTGCAGCGGCGCGACCGTCTGCTGGGCGCGCTTGGACAGGCTCTCGACGCCGTCGGTGTCAACGCCACCGAAGCAAGGGCGAGGATGGACGCACTCCAGTATGTCCTGGTCGCGGCCAAGCCTCCACTTCCGGATCCAATCCATGTGCATCACACGCTCATGGTGACACAGCTGCACGAGGCGCGGATGCAGGTTCCCGCCGAGGCGATGGCCGCCTTGCCCGGCGTCTTCCTGACGCAATCCATTCGCGAAGCGAAATTGCCCAACGTCCCGGGAAAAGGGCCGCGGATCCTCGTCGTTCAACGGCAACTCGTTCGTTCGCGCGCGGAATGGCTGGCGGCGATGGCCCGTATTGCGGCGCAGGGCTGGCTCATCGTGGCGGAGTGGGACGATCACCCCAGCCTGCTCCCCCAGCCGGCCCGGGCGGCCTGGCAGGCGCACCCCTGGCTTCCGTTCTCCGGCACGCACGCCGTGCAGGTCTCCACGCCCTTGCTGGCGGATGCGCTTCGTGAGCACAACCCCGAGATCGCTGTCCTCCCGAACGCGATGCTCGAGTTGCCTGTGGCCGCGCCAAGAGCTCCTGGCACGATCCGGGTCGTTTGCGCGGCGATGTCGAGGCCCGGCCTTGAAGGTTTGGTGGCCGGTGCGCTTGACGCTGCGGCGGGCGCCGATCCTCGCGTCCACGTTGACATCGTGGCGGACCAGGTGCTGTTCGACGCGCTCAGGACGGACAGAAAAAGGCTGCACCCGCTCCTGTCTTACGCCGCCTATCTTCAGCTTCTTTCGGAAGCCGACATCAGCGTCATGCCGATCCGGGGGGATGCACCGGAACGCTACAAGAGCCCGCTCAAGTTCCTGGAGGGTGCAAGCCGTGGCGCGGCGTGCATCGGCTCCCCGGTGCTCTATGCCGGGGTGATCGAAGACGGAGTGAACGGGCTGCTCGCCGAAACGCCGGCGCAATGGACACAGGCGCTGCTGAAGCTCATCGCCGACGACGACATGAGGCGCACCATCGCGGCGAATGGCTGGCTCAGCGTTCGCGACCGTCACCTGCAGGCTCACCATGTGGGCCAGCGCCGGGCCTGGTACATGGACCTCTGGGCCCGCCGGCACGAACTCAGGGCCGCGCTCCACGCCCGTCACCCGGAATTCCCGGTTTCGGCCGAAGTCTGATACATCGACGCACCATGTGGCGCGGCAAGACAAAAAAGCTGCGCGCCCGGTCGAACCGCCTTATTGGAACCCGGCTAGACCCTCTTTGCGTCGGATGCCGGTCCCCCGGGCCGGGTTCGCGCCGTGGAGCATGGACGTGCGCTTTTCCCTCCTGTCGCTGGTCCGCGAGGCGTTCGCGGGCAACGAGAACTGGCCGGAGCAGTGGCGGTCGCCGGAGCCGAAATCCGCCTACGATGCCGTGATCATTGGCGGGGGCGGGCACGGGCTCGCGACCGCCTACTACATGGCCAAGGAACACGGCATGCGGAACATCGCCGTGGTCGAGCGGGGCTGGCTCGGCGGCGGCAATACCGGGCGCAACACGACGATCATCCGCTCCAACTATCTCTGGGAAGAGTCGGAGGGTCTCTACGAGCACGCCGTGAAGCTGTGGGAGACGCTCTCCCAAGAGCTGAACTACAACGTCATGTACTCCGCCCGGGGCGTGATGATGCTCGCCCACAATGTGCACGACGTGCAGGTCTTCAAGCGCCACGTGCACGCCAATCGCCTCGCCGGCATCGACAATGAGTGGCTGACCCCGGAGCAGGCCCGGGAATTCTGCCCGATCCTGAACATCGACAGGGGCATCCGCTACCCCATCGTCGGCGCAGCCCTGCAGCGGCGCGGCGGCGTTGCGCGGCACGACGCCGTGGCGTGGGGCTATGCCCGCGGCGCCTCGGCCATGGGCGTCGACATCATCCAGAACTGCGAGGTGACCGGCATCGACCGCGACGCGTCCGGCGCGGTATCGGGGCTGCAGACCTCGCGGGGGGTGATCAAGACGAAGCGCGTCGGCGTCGTCGCGGCCGGCCACACCTCCATGGTGATGGCCATGGCGGGCGTCCGCATGCCGCTGGAGAGCTACCCGCTGCAGGCGCTCGTCTCCGAGCCGATCAAGCCGATCATGCCCTGCGTGGTGATGTCGAACACGATCCACGCCTATATGAGCCAGTCCGACAAGGGCGAACTCGTCATCGGCGCCGGCACAGACGCCTACACGTCCTACTCGCAGACCGGCGGGCTTCACATCTCGTCCCACACGCTGGACGCCATCTGCGAGCTGTTTCCGGTGGTGCGCCGCATGCGGATGCTGCGCAACTGGGGCGGCATCGTCGACGTCACGCCGGACCGCTCGCCGATCATCGGCAAGACGCCTGTGCCGGGGCTGTTCGTGAACTGCGGCTGGGGTACGGGCGGGTTCAAGGCGACGCCGGGCTCGGGCCACGTCTTCGCGCACACGGTGGCGCGCGGCGAGCCGCACCCCATCAACGCCGGCTTCACGCTGGACCGTTTCCGCACGGGACGCCTCATCGACGAGGCGGCCGCCGCCGCCGTCGCGCACTGATCCGGGACATCCGAGATGCTGCTGATCCATTGTCCCTACTGCGACGCCGAGCGCCCGGAGCTCGAGTTCCGCTACGGCGGAGAGGCGCACATCGCCCGCCCTCTCGAGCCGGCGACGAAGTCCGACGAGGAATGGGCGGAGTACCTTTACTTCCGCACCAACCCGAAGGGCTGGCACTTCGAGCGCTGGCGCCATGCGTCCGGCTGCGGTCGGTATTTCAACGCGGTGCGGCACACGGTCACCGACAGGTTCCTCACCACCTACAAGGCCGGCGAGCCAAGACCCGACATCGATGCGATGATTGCGGAGAGGGAGGCGGGACGATGAGGTCTCCTCTCGCTCTCACGCTGTCATCCCCGGCCGGAGCGGCTGAGCCGCGCCCGGCGCTGCGTGCCACCGAGGGCGACAAGGCGAGCGGAGGCCGTTCATGACCGCCTCTTTCCGCACCGCGAGCGGCGGGCGCATCGACCGCTCGCGCGTCGTCGGCTTCTCTTTCGATGGCAAGCCGTACTCGGGCCATCCCGGCGATACTCTGGCCTCGGCTCTGCTCGCCAATGGCGTCCACCTGATGGGCCGCTCGTTCAAGTATCACCGCCCGCGCGGCGTGCTGGGCGCCGGAGCCGAGGAGCCCAATGCGCTGGTCGGCGTCGGGCAGGGCGGCGGGCGCTATACGCCGAACCTTCGCGCCACGCAGGTCGAGATCTACGAGGGGCTGCGGGCGGAAAGCCAGAACCGCTGGCCTTCGCTGGAGGTTGATGTCGGCGAGGTCAACGACCTCGTTCCCGGCGTTATTGGCGCCGGCTTTTACTACAAGACGTTCATGGCGCCGTCGGGGGCGTGGAAGTCGCTCTACGAGCCTGTGATCCGCAAGGCCGCGGGGCTCGGCGTCGCTCCGAGGCAACCCGACCCGGATCACTACACGCAACGCTACGCGTTCTGCGACGTGCTGGTGGTGGGAGGCGGCGCGGCCGGCCTCGCCGCGGCGAAGGCGGCGGCGGAAGCCGGCGCTCGGGTGATGCTCTGTGACGAGCAGAACGAGCCCGGTGGCGGGCTCCTGTCCGAGCGCGCCACCATGATCGACGGCATGCCCGCCGCAGACTGGGCCGCGAGGACAGCAGCGGATCTCGCCGCCCGCGACAACGTCACGATCCTGACGCGCACCCAGGCCTTCGGCTACTACGCCCAGAACTTCATCGGTCTCGCACAGCGCCTGACCGATCACCTCGCCAGTGCCGATCATCGCGCCCCGCGCGAGCGGCTCTGGAAAGTGCGTACGAAGCGCGTGGTGCTGGCGACCGGCGCCATCGAGCGGCCCCTGGTGTTTCCCGAGAACGACCGGCCGGGCGTCATGCTGGCCTCGGCCGCCCGGACCTATGCCAACCGCTACGGCGTCAGGCCCGGGACGCGGGCGGTCGTCTTCACCGCCGACGACAGCGGCTATGCCGCCGCGCTCGACCTGGCGGCGGCTGGTGTCACCATCGTCGCCGTGGCGGACCTTCGTGAAGACGCCGACGGCCCGGCTCTTGCCGCGGCTCGGGCCGGCGGGCTCTCGATCCGCCCGCGCGCGGTGCTGACCGGCGTCAGCGGCCGCCTGCGCGTCACCGGCGCCCAGCTCGGCACGCTGACTGCCGAGGGCAGAGTGCGCTCCGGCGAGACGCTCGCCTGCGACCTCGTCCTGATGGCGGGCGGGTGGACACCCTCCGTCCACCTGTTCTCACAGGCGCGCGGGAAGCTGCGTTTCGACGAGGCGCGCCAGATCTTCGTCCCGGGCATCTCCGCCCAGGCGGAGCGATCGGCAGGCTCGTGCAACGGCACGTTCGGCATCGCGGAAGCGATCGAAGAGGGGTACGAGGCCGGCGAGGAGGCTGCGGCAAAGGCTAGCCCAGGCGACGCGGCCAGCGGCACCGCCTTGCGGGAGAGGGTTTTGCCGGACGTGTCGGGCGAAATCGTCGCCTCGGGCGGCTGGCACGGGGCCGTGCCGCATCACCGCAACCCTGCGAAGGTGAAGGCCTTCGTCGATTTCCAGAACGACGTCACAGCCAAGGACATCAAGCTCGCGGTGCGCGAGGGCTTCCGTTCGATTGAGCACGTGAAGCGCTACACGACCAACGGCATGGCGACCGACCAGGGCAAGACGTCCAACATGAACGGTCTCGCCATCGCTGCGGGCGCGCTCGGCAAGGCGATCCCCGAGGTGGGCCTGACGACGTTCCGCGCCCCTTACACCCCCGTGACCTTCGGCACGTTCGCCGGCCACTCGCGCGGGCAGCTCTTCGATCCCGTGCGGCAGACGCCGACCCACGCCTGGGCCGTGTCCCAGGCGGCGGTGTTCGAGGATGTCGGGATGTGGAAGCGTGCCTGGTACTTCCCCAAGGCCGGGGAGGACATGCACGCCGCCGTCAACCGCGAGTGCAAGGCGGTGCGCAGCTCCGTCGGGATCTTCGATGCCTCGACACTCGGCAAGATCGAGGTCGTCGGCCCCGACGCGGCCGAGTTCATGAACAGGCTCTACACCAACCCCTGGGCGAAGCTGGAGCCCGGGCGCTGCCGCTACGGCCTCATGCTCAACGAGGCGGGCTTCGTCATGGACGACGGCGTCGTCGGACGGCTCTCGCCCGACCGCTTCCACGTGACCACCACGACCGGTGGAGCACCGCGCGTGCTCGCCCATATGGAGGACTACCTCCAGACCGAGTTCACCGACCTCAAGGTGTGGCTGACGTCGACCACGGAGCAGTGGGCGGTGGTCGCCGTGCAGGGGCCCAACGCCCGCAAGGTGCTGGAGCCGCTGGTGGAGGGCATCGACATGTCCGGGGCCGCCATGCCGCACATGAGTGTGCGCGAGGGGCGGATCTGCGGCGTGCCGACGCGGCTTTTCCGCATGAGCTTCACCGGCGAGCTCGGCTTCGAGGTCAACGTGCCGGCCGACTACGGGCAGGCTGTTTGGGAGGCCGTTTGGGCGGAGGGCCAGAAGCACGGCATGGTGCCCTACGGCACCGAGTCCATGCACGTCCTACGCGCCGAGAAGGGCTACATCATCGTCGGCCAGGAGACGGACGGCACGGTGACGCCGAACGACCTCGGCCTCGACTGGGCCATCGGCAAGCTGAAGCCCGACTTCGTCGGCAAGCGCTCCCTGGCCCGGCCCGACCTGCAGAAGGCAGACCGCAAGCAGCTCGTCGGGCTGTTCACCACCGATCCCGCGACCGTGCTGGAGGAAGGCGCCCAGATCACCACCGAGGCGGCGCCCGTAAAGGGAACGCCGGCGCTCGGCCACGTCACCTCCGCCTACTGGAGCGAGGCCGCGGGCCGCTCCATCGCGCTCGCCATGGTGGCGGGCGGCCGGGGCCGCATGGGCTCGACGCTCTACGTGCCGATGCCGACGGGCGCCATTGCCGTGCAGGTGGTCGAGCCGATGTTCTACGACAAGGACGGGAGCCGCCTCGATGCATGACGCGACCTCCATGGCCCGCCGGATCGGGTCGCTCGACGGCGCCATTTCGGCGGATGATGTGGGTGGGGTGACCCTCGCCGCCGCGCCTCCGGCCGCGCGGTTCATACTGCGCGGGTCCGCCGCCGTGGCCGAAGCGGTTTCCGCACCCTTCGGAGCCCCGCTGCCACACGCCATCAACACGGCGTCCACTGGCAGCGATGGCCGTGCGGCCTTCAAGATCGGCCCCGACGAGTGGCTCCTCGTGGCGCCCGGCGGTGACGCCGGCGACCTCTTCGCCGCCATCGAGGGGGCAGGCGCAGAACCTCATTCCCTGGTCGACGTGTCGCACCGCCAGACCGCGATCCTGGTCGAAGGGCCGCGTGCCGCGGACACGCTCAACGCAGCGGTTCCGCTGGACCTGTCTCCTGAGGCCTTCCCTGTCGGCATGGCGACGCGGACCATCTTCGAAAAAGCGGAGATCGTGCTCTGGCGCCCGGGGCCGCAGGTGTTCCGGATCGAGGTCTGGCGCTCGTTCTCCCCGTATGTTCTCGGCCTCATCGAGGAAGTGCGGCAGGAGAACGCGGGAGAAGCTGCGTTGAGTTGACGTGATATGCTTAACGAAGCGTCGAATTACGTCTAGCCTCCCCGGAAAGGGGCATCCTGCCCCGCCACAGGGGAGGCCGACATGGGGCTGTTCAAGTTCATCAAATCCGCCGGCGAGAAGCTGTTCGGCGCGAGCGAGGCGAAAGCCGCCGAGCCGGATGCGCTGAAGCAGGAAGCGGCCAAGCACGGCCTCGACGTCGGCGGCGTGCAGGTTCACGTCGACGGCGACCAGGTGAAGGTCTCGGGGACCGCCAAGTCCACCGAGGAGGCGGAGAAGATCATTCTCGCTATGGGCAACACGCTCGGCGTCGACCAGATCCAGAGCGATCTCATCGTCAACAAGGAGGCCCCGGCCGCTACCTTCGTGACGGTTCAGAAGGGTGACACGCTCTGGGCCATCTCGGAGAAGGCGTACGGCAAGGGCCACGGCAAGGACTTCAACAAAATCTTCGAGGCCAACCGCCCGATGCTGACCCATCCCGACAAGATCTACCCCGGCCAGGTTCTGCGCGTGCCGCCGCTCTCGTAGGCCCGTTATGCGCGGGCGCGGCCCTGCACCCTCTCGCCAAGCTTCGAGAATGCGCTAATGTCCTCGCACGACGCCCGTCAGAGGCGTGCCGCAAGAGGAAGAGTGCATGACGGAGCCCGGTCGCGCCCCGCAGGTCGAGAACCTCGACATCGACGCCATCCGGCAGGGTCTCGCTGAGGACTCGATCGTCCTCGTCGACGTCCGCGAGCCCAACGAGTTCGAAGCCGGGCACATTCCCGGCTCGCTGCTCCAGCCGCTCTCGACCTTCGATCCCGCGGAACTCCCGCAGGAGCCGGGAAAGCGGATCGTGCTCTCCTGCCGGTCGGGCAACAGGTCGCTGAAGGCGGCGGCCCTGGCCCACGCCGCCGGCATTCCCGTGGACGCGCACTACGCCGGCGGCTTCCTCGACTGGGTCGCTCAGGGCGCCCCTGTCGAAACCGGCCCCGGCTGAGCGCATCCTTCCACCAGAGTTACTTCCCGATCGCGCGTGTCCCTGCGTCCGGGCTCCCCTCCAGTTCCACTCACTCCCATTCGAGGTTCCCATGTCCGTGAAGAAGTTCGGGATCGGCCAGCCCATCCGCCGGGTCGAGGACCAGCGCCTGCTTACCGGTGGTGGTCAGTACACGTCCGACTACACGCCCGAGCGCTGCCTGGAATCGGTGGTCCTGCGCAGCCCGCACGCGCACGCGAAGTTCAAGGTCACCGACATTTCCGCGGCGATGGCCATCAAGGGCGTGAAACTGATTCTCACCGCCGAGGACCTCACAGAACTCGGCGACGTGCCCTGCCAGGCCGCCATGCCCAACGACGACGGCTCCCAGAACCACGTCGCCCACATCCCGCTGCTCGCCAAGGGCGAAGTGAAGCACGTCGGTGATGCCGTCGCTTTCGTCGTGGCCGAGACGGCCAATGCCGCGCGCGACGCCGCCGAGGCGATCGTGGTCGACTACACCACGTTGCCTGCCGCCGTCGGCCTGCGCGAGGCCATCAAGGCCGGCGCACCGTCCGTATGGCAGCAGCAGAAGGACAACGTCGCATACGACACGTCCATGGGCGACAAGGCCAAGACCGACGCGGCCTTCGCCAAGGCCGAGAAGGTCGTGCGGCTGGAAATCGAGAACAACCGGCTGATCACCAACTACATGGAGACGCGTGGCGTCGTGGCCGAGTACGAGGCCAAGACGAAGAGCTTCCGCGTCACTCTTTCCAGCCAGGGCGTGCACGGCATCCGCGATACCCTGGCCAAGGCGGTCCTGAAGGTGAAGCCGGAGAAGGTGCGCGTGCTGACCGGTGACGTCGGCGGCGGCTTCGGCACGAAGTCCTTCATGTACCGCGAGTACGCGTTGGCAGCCGAAGCGGCCCGCCGGTTGAAGCGCCCGGTGAAGTGGGTGGCCGAGCGTGGCGATCACTTCGTCGGCGACGCGCAGGGGCGCGACAACTTCGCCGTCGCGGAAGTGGCGATGGACCGCAGCGGCCGCTTCCTCGGCATGCGATTCGACATCCTCGGCGACCTCGGGGCCTATGCCTCGCAGTTCGGCCCCTACATCCCCTATCTCGGCGCGACCATGATGACGGGTGTTTACAAGACGCCCGCCATCCATGTCCGCGTTCGCGGCGTCTACACCAACACCGTTCCGGTCGACGCCTATCGCGGCGCCGGCCGTCCAGAAGCGGCGTACCTGCTCGAGAGGCTCGTCGACCGCGCGGCACGCGAGACGGGCATCAAGCCGGACGTCATCCGCCGCCGCAACTTCATCCCGACGGAGGCGATGCCCTACACCACGCCGATCGGTGACCGCACCTACGACACCGGCAATTTCGAGCAGCATCTCGACCGCGCGCTCGAGGCGGCTGGCTACGAGTCGTTCAAGGATCGCCTGAAGACGGCCCGCAAGGACGGCAAGATCCGCGGCCTCGGCATCGCGACCTACATCGAGTGCACGGCGTGGGGCGCGGGCGAGGACGTCGTCGTGCGCCTGGAGAATGACGGGACGGCCACGGTCTATTCGGGCACGCAGTCGAACGGGCAGGGGCACGCCACCGCCTATGCGCAGTTCGCCTCGCAGCAACTGGACCTGCCGCTCGACAAGATCACGGTCGTGCAGGGTGATACGGAACGTGTCGCAACCGGCAACGGCACGGGCGGCTCGCGCTCGATCCCCGTCGGCGGCATCTCCGTGTTCGCTGCCTCGCAGAACCTCGCAGGCAAGCTGAAGGAGCTCGCCTCCGAGGCGCTCGAGGCCTCGGCCGGCGACCTCGAGATCTCCGACGGCAGCGTGCGCGTCGTCGGCACGGACAAGCGCATCAGCTACGCCGACCTGGCGAAGCTGCCGGGCGCGACGCCCGACGCTCTCACGGGCCATGGCGACTTCGTGCCGCCGGCCGCCACCTACCCGAACGGCACGCATGTCGCCGAGGTCGAGATCGACCCGGAGACCGGCGTGACGTCGATCGTGAAGTACACGATCTGCGACGATTTCGGGGTGGCCGTGAATCCGATGCTGCTGGCCGGCCAGGTACATGGCGGAGTGGCACAGGGCATCGGGCAGGCCCTGCTGGAGCGCACGGTCTATGACAGCGACGGCCAGTTGGTCACCGCGAGCTTCATGGACTACACGATGCCGCGCGCCGATGACCTGCCGTTCTTCCACTTCGAGACGAAGAACGTGCCCTCGACGACCAACCCGCTCGGCATCAAGGGCGCCGGCGAGGCCGGCTCGATCGGCTCCTGCCCGGCGATCATGAACGCCGTCGTCGACGCGCTCGACCGCGCCTATGGCGTGCGCGACATCGACATGCCGGCGACGCCGGCGCGGGTGTTCTCGATCATCAAGCAGGCGGCAGCCAAGGCCGCCTGAGGCCCTGGACCGGCTGGTCCAGCCGCTTGACACACGACCGGCGCCACCACCGTGGCGCCGGTCCTTCCTTTTGGAAGGGCGGCGCTGATTTCACAGTCGTGGCAAGTGGTTGATCACGTCATCTTGAGGCGCATGTGAAGCTGCCCAGGGTTTCCTGTTGCGCAATCCTGATATCAGCTTCCTGTCAGCGAAGGCCGGCTAGGGAACTGCATCCGGAAGTCGATGCCGGGGTCGCGAGGGAGAAACGGAATGCTGAAAAAGGGTCTGGCCGCGCTCGCGGCCGTCGTCGTGCTCACGGCCGGAGTGGCCGCCGCGAACGTCATCGAGCAGCGCCAGAACACCATGGAGGGCGTTGGCGACGCCACGAAGCCTATCGGCGCCATGCTGAAGGGCTCTGCCCCGTTCGATCTTGCCAAGGTGCAGGCCGCGTTGAAGACCTACGAGGCCGCCGCCAAGAAGATGCCGGAGCTCTTCCCCGAGAACTCGAAGACCGGCAACAAGACAACGGCCGCTCCCAAGATCTGGGAGGACATGAACGGCTTCAAGGCGTCCTTCGACAAGTTCGGCAAGGACTCGGCGGCCGCGATGGAGACCATCAAGGACGAGGCGAGCTTCAAGGCGACCTTCCCGGGCGTGCTGAAGAACTGCGGCAGCTGCCACGAGCAGTACCGCGTGAAGCAGGGCTGACGACGCCGGCCGGCGCCTCCCGCGCCGGCCTTTTCACGTCAGGGAAGGGCGCATGAAGTTTATCTCGGGCCTTGCCGCCCTTGCCGTCGCCGGGGTGGCCGCTTTCTGGTTCCTCACTGCACCACTCACCTGGGAATTCGTCCGCGGCACGTCCGCCTTGGCCGCCACCGGCCAGCCCAACCTCGAGAACGGCAAGATGCTGTTTCAGGTCGGCGGCTGCGCTTCGTGCCACGCCACGCCCGGCCAGGACGAACGGACGCTGCTCGGCGGCGGGCATGCGCTTAAGACGAACTTCGGCACGTTCCATGTGCCCAACATTTCGTCTGACCCGCAGGACGGCATCGGCTCGTGGTCTGAGGCAGATTTTGCCCGCGCCATGAAGGAGGGGGTCTCGCCATCCGGCGAGCACTACTATCCCGCCTTCCCCTACACGTCGTACCAGCGCATGACGCCGCAGGATGTGGGCGACCTCTTCGCCTACCTGAAGACGCTGCCGGCCGCGAAGGGCAAGGCGCCGCCCCACGAACTCGCCTTTCCCTATTCGCTTCGCCGGGGGCTCGGGCTGTGGAAGCTGGCCTTCCTCGACGGCAAGCCTCTGGCCGAGGATGCCGCGAAGGGACCCGAGTGGAACAGGGGGCACTACCTCGTCGAGGGGCCGGGCCACTGCGCCGAGTGCCACTCGCCGCGCGCCTTCACCGGGGCCATCGAGAGCGGCAAGCGCTTCGCGGGCGGCATGGACGCGGAAGGGAAGGGCTGGGTGCCGAACCTCACCCCGGCCCCCGACGGCCTGGCCGACTGGTCGGCCGGCGACATCGCCGAGCTCCTGAAGACGGGCTTCACCCCCTCCTACGACTCCGTCGGGGGCAGCATGACGGACGTCGTGCGCAACACGTCCCAGCTCTCCGATGCTGACCGGGCCGCCATGGCCGGGTACCTGAAGTCACTCGCGCCGGTCGCCAATCCGAGGCCGAAGAAGCCGTCGGAAGGCTAGGCGCGTTACAGGCGAGAGGCTTCCTGTCTCCCGCCCCTTGCCTCAGTCCATCACCGCCGCCTTGAGGATGCACACCATGGTCGCGTGCGCGGGCTTGTCGGAGACGTTGCGGACGATGTGGGGCCGGTCGCAGCGGTAGCGCAGGGTCTCGCCGGCGCGGGCCTTCTGCACGGTGCCGCCGACCTCGACCTCGAACTCGCCGTCCATCACCGAGAGGCACTCGATCGAGCCGCGCTGGTGCGCGTCAGATTCCAGCACGCCGCCGGGTTCAGCGTGGACGTCGTACCACTGCAGCCACTCGACGGTCTTGATCCACCCGAAGATGTCGAGCCTGACCTTGCCGTCGTCGGAAAAGAGGACGGGCGTGTCGCCGCGGGTCGTCTTCTCAATGAAGGGCTCCTCGTCGCCAGCCGAGAGCACGCGCTCGATGGAGACATCGAGGGCCTGGGAGAGGCGCCAGATGGTGGCGAGCGTCGGATTTGTCTCGTTGCGCTCGATCTGGCTGATGATCGACTTGGCGACGCCAGATTGCTCGGCGAGTTCCGACAGCGAGAGATTGTAGGCCTTGCGGAGACGCTGGATGGTTTTGCCCAGCTGGCCCGACAGCGCGTGAACGCCCATGTCGATCGCCTTGACGCGGTCGCGGCCCTCGATGCCCATCGTCTCACCTGCCCGGATTTCGTGCGGCCCAACGAACGGCCCGCACCGGAGACCACTTTCGCACACCCCGGTTCTCCGCCGCAAGACCGGTACGGCGAAAGCTGAAGTTGCTTATTCATCAGGCAGTTGGACGCAGACAGCAAAGCGCGCGGGCTTCCCGAGGCCACATTGGGCGCGTTGGTCCAGCGTTCGTTATGCCGGACCGCGCCCACCTTGAACAGCCGGGGCGTTGCGCCTGCGAGCGCCGTGCTCGCGCAGCGTGACGAACAGGCCGGCGCAGACCACGACGGCGGCTCCCGCGAAAACATGCAGGGCGGGAAGATCTGCGAACAGGAAGAAGCCCAGCGCGGTCGCCCAGATCAGCGTTGCGTAGTCGAACGGTGCGATCACCGAGGCGGGTGCGAACCGGTATGACGAGGTGAGCAGGATCTGCCCGATGCCGCCCAGGATCCCGGCAGTTACGAGCAGGCCGAGGTCGGTGGGGGAGGGCATTCGCCAGCCCAGGACCGACGTGGCCAGCCCGAGGGTGCTGGCCGTCATCAGGAAGTAGAAGACGATCACGCCGGTCGGCTCCTGCTGGGCCAGCCGCCTGACCTCGATGGACGCAAGGCCGGAACAGCACGCGCCCGCCAGTCCAAACAGGATGCCGACGGGGTCGAGATGACCCTGCGCCCCCGTCAGGCTCGCCAGCAGCGCAGGGCCGAGCATGATCAGCATGCCGCCGAAGCCCGCGGTCACCGCGCCCCAGCGATGCGGAAGCACGACCTCCTTGAGGAGGAACGCGGCCAGCGCCGTGGTGAGGAGCGGTGTCGCGTAGCCGATGGCTGTCGCCGTCGCGAGCGGCAGGGTGGCGAGCGCCGCGAAGCCACAGAACATGGCGGCGGATCCGGCGATGCTACGGCGCAAATGAGCCAGCGGGCGGCTGGTTCGCGCGATGCCGCCCAGATCGCCCCGCCATGCCAGCCAGACGACCAGGGGAGCGATGGCGAAGAAGGCCCGGAAGAAGACGATTTGACCGGTCGGATAGTCCTGCGCGGCTACCTTCACGATGGCGGACATGAAGATGAAGACGATCGTGGAGGCGAGTTTCAGGCCGATGCCGGCGAGGGGGTTCATCGGCCGACCCCGCCGGCGCCGCTCAGAAGGAGGAGCGGAACGACCCGCCGTCGATGAGGATCGACTGGCCCGTGATGTATCCGGCCTGGGCGCTCGCCAGGAACGCGCAGAGCTCCCCGAACTCGCGCGGCGAGCCGAGGCGCCTCGCGGGGATCCCGGCGATCCGTTCGTTGCGCAGGTCGGCAGGGTCGACGTTTCGCATCTTGGCGACGCTGCGGATGTTGTCGTTGATCCGGTCCGTGTCGAACATGCCGGGCAGGATGCTGTTGATCGTGACGTTGTGGTGGGCCACCTCGCGCGCCACGCCGGCGAGAAATGCCGTGAGGCCTGCCCGGGCGCCGGAGGAGAGGTCGAGGCCGGTCAGCGGCGTCTTCACCGAGGCCGAGGTGATGTTGACGATGCGGCCGAACCCCCGCGCAATCATGCCGTCGATGACCCGCTGCACGAGCTCGATCGGCGTGACCATGTTCTGCACCACGCCGTTCAGCATGGCCTCGCGGCCGATCTCCCGGAACGGGCGTGCTGGCGGGCCGCCATTGTTGTTGACGAGGATATCTGGCTCCGGACAGGCGGCCAGCAGGGCGTCCTGCCCCTCGCGGGTGCCGACGTCGGCCGCGACCTGGCGGACCTCGACGCCCGTCGCGCGCGCAATCTCGTCGGCCGTCCGGGCCAGCACATCCGCGTCGCGGCCGTTGAGCACGACCGAGCAGCCGGCCTCGGCTAGGGACGTGGCGCAGGCGCGCCCGAGGCCGCGCGACGAAGCGCAGACGATGGCCTTGCGGCCGGTGATATCGAGATCCATGGCGATGCTCCGCGTCAGGCGAACAGGGACAGCCGCTGCTCCGGAGACAATGCGTCGACGGCGGCAAAGGGTGCGAGCCGCGGATCGACTTCCACGGGCCGCCGCGAGGGCGGCAGCGGTTCAGGGGCGGGCGGCACGGCTCTCGGTGGGGGAGCTGATGCCGGAAGCTGCAGCGACGGCTCAGCGGCACGGGGCGCGAAGTCATCCGTCGCGATGGGCGCGAACACGATGTCGTCGTGGAAGCCGCCGTCCGGGGCACTGATGATTGAATCGGCACGCAACTGGGCCGGTATTTCGTTCGATGGCTCGTCGCCGACGAAGGCGAGCCGGGCGGACCAGCTCGTCACGAGATGCGTCATCCGGGAATCGAGGAAGCGCGTGATGGTGATCAGCGCCCGCAGACGCTGGGTCGTCAGCGCATGCTGGTTGGAGGCGCGGTAGATCTCGGCGGCCTGGCGGTCGAGTTCGGAGGTTGCGCGCGCAATGTCCTGCGTCTCGCGCAGCGCCCACGCGATCTCCTGCACGTGCTCGGCTGCGTTGAATGTGTCCCGGTCCGCCTTCTCGGCGGCGGCGAGCAGGTCGTCCAGCGCCTTCTCCGTCTCCAGGCGGCGGACACCGCGCTCTTCCGCGAGGCTCGACGCGATCTCCCGCTTGGCCCGCTGAACGGCGTCACACATGTCCGCGACCTCGCGGCGAAGGCCGATGTCTTCCGCCGCGATGTGGGAGGACTGGCTGCCCACCATGCGCTCCAGCCGCGCGATGGCTTCCAGCAGCACGGCGGTCTCGGCGTGCCGGTTGCGGCGGGCATGCTCGGCGAGGAACCACCGGCCACGCGCTGTTTCCAGCACGGCACCGAGGATGGCGTCGTAATCCTCGGGCGAGAGAGGCGGCTTCCCTGTGTCGGTCATCGGCGGCGCGCTCGTCCTTGCCAGGGGCTCCGTCACGGATCCGGGTCGCGGCGGAGCTCGCGCTTGATCGCCGCTGACGCCCGTCTACAACGGCCACACCTTCCTTCCTCGCGGACCAGATGTCACCTGATTCGTCCACCGCCCTGCGCCTCGCGGCCCTCTACGCGGCCACGTTCCTGGGACTGGGCGTCCAGCTGCCTTTTCTCCCGGTATGGCTGGCCGGGCGCGGCATCGGGGCGGACGCGATCGCCATGGTGCTGGCGATCCCCATGGTGGTGCGCCTGGTCGTGACCCCCTGGACGGCCGGCCTCGCGGATGGCCGGGTCGGCCCGGTGAGGGTGCTCGCGGCCGCGCAGCTCATCGTCGCCGCGGCCATGCTGGCGTTGCCGGCCGCACGAGAACTCGCTCCCGTCGCGATTCTGGTCGCCGTCTGCGCCATCGCCCAGTCGCCGACGATGCCATTGTGTGACGTGCTCACCATCGCCGCCGTGAAACGGCATCCTCGCCTGCATTACGGACGCATCCGGCTCTGGGGATCGATCGCCTACCTCGCCGCAAATCTCGGAGCGGGGGTGCTGATCGGGATCTGGGGGGCGGGCTCGGTGCCGTTCGCCATCGCCGCATCGGCAGTCCTCGCCCTTGCCGCGGCCCTCTTCGCGCCGAAGTCCCCGCGTGAAAAGCCTGCAGAGCCGGGTCCGGCTTCGCGGCAGAGCCGCCGCATCCCGGCGGTGCTGATGTTCGTCATCGCCGGGGCAGCCATGGTGCAGGCCAGCCACGCCATGATCTACGCCTTCGGCTCGATCAGCTTCGAGGCTGCCGGCTTTCCGCCCTCGGCTGTCGGGGCGCTCTGGGCCGTCGGCGTCTTGGCGGAAATCCTGCTCTTCGCGGCTTTCGGCGGCGCGGTAGGCACCGGTTTCCCCGCCTTCGCGTTCCTCGCCGTCGGGGCGGCCAGCGCGGCAGTTCGCTGGGGGCTCATGGCGGCGGGGCCCTCCGCCTGGCTACTGCCCGTCCTGATGGCCATGCACGGGCTCAGCTTCGGGGCGACGCATCTCGGCACCATCGGTGCTTTCGCGAACTACGCCCCAGAGCTGTCGCGGGCACGCTCGCAGGGCGTGTTCGTCTCGGCCACGGCGCTGGCGACGGGTCTGGCGACGCTGGCGAGCGGGCCGCTCTACCGCGCCTTCGGAGCCGCGGGCTTTGCCGGCATGGCGCCGCTCGGGCTCGCGGGTCTCGCCTGCGTCGCGCTGGCGGTGCGCTTTTCGCGCGGCGCGCCTCAGCCCCAAAGCGCTGGCGACGGAGGCCGGACGACACTGCCTTCGTAGGCGAGGCCGGGCTCGCGGTCCTTTGCCAGAAGAAGCGGCCCGTCAAGGTCGACGAACCTGGCGAAGGGCGTCAGCAGCATGGCGGGCGCCATCGCCAGCGACGTGCCGACCATGCATCCCACCATGATGCCGAGCCCGCGCGCGCTCGCCTCCCGGGCCAGGTCGAGCGCGCCTGTCAGCCCGCCGGCCTTGTCGAGCTTCAGGTTGACGGCGTCGTACCGCTCGGCGACCGAATCGAGCCCTTCCAGCCCGTGCATGCTTTCGTCGGCGCAGACGGGCACGGGCCGGAAGACGCCGGCCAGCATGCCGTCGGACGCGGCCGGCAGGGGCTGTTCCACCATCAGCACGCCGTGCTCGGCGCAACCGGCGAGGAAACGCTCCAGCTGGTCGGGCCGCCATCCCTCATTGGCGTCGACGACGAGGTCGGCGTCCGGCGCCCCTTCGCGAACGGCGGCGAGCCGCTCCATGTCGCCGTCGCCAGCCCCGAGCTTCACCTTGAGGATAGGCCTGTGAGCGGCAGCGCGGGCTGCCTCGCGCATGGCGTCCGGCTCGCCCAGGCTCAGCGTGAAGCAGGTGGTCACGGGAGACAGCCGGTCGAAGCCGGCCAGAACATGGGCGGGAACGCCGGCGCGCTTCGCTTCGAGATCCCACAGCGCGCAGTCCAGCGCGTTGCGGGCGGCCCCGGCAGGAAGGAGCGCGGCGAGGTCCTGCCGGGTCAATCCCGCCGTGATCTTGTCCCGCAGACCGACAAGGGTATCGGCCACCCCCTCGACGGTCTCGCCGTAGCGCGGATACGGCACGCACTCGCCTCGTCCGCGCAGGTGCCCCTCCACGATCTCGGCCACGACGACGACCGCCTCCGTGCGGGATCCTCGCGCGATGGTGAAGGTTCCCGCTATGGGCCAATGCTCGACGGCAACGCTAAGGGTGAGGGACATGTGGGGATCAGGGGACAGGTGCGGCCGAATTTGGCCTGTTGCCAGGGCGAGGGTTGATCGCCAGACGGCGAACCCTCACGATAGTCCTCGCACGAATCCGGCTCAACCGCGCCGGTCGGGAGAACGAACAACACCGCATGGACCCGAGACCGGAGTTTGCGATCGAGCGGCACGGGTCCGACGCCCACGTCATCCTGACCGGGGAGTGGACGTCCCGCGACGCCGAGCGCGTTGAGGCAGAGGCTGCCCGCCTGCCTGAGGAAGCCAAGGGCTATTCGCGCGTGTGGCTTGACATGTCCGGCATTCACCGGCTGGACACGATGGGCGCCTGGGTGCTCGACCGAACGCGCCACGACCTCGAGACCGCCGGTATTCCTGCCCAGTATCACGGGCTGTCGGAAGCCCAGCAGATCCTGCTGCGCGAGACGGCGTGGCATGATCTGGACGGCGGGACGCCTCGCCGGCGCTCGCCGGTCGTCGACATGCTCGCCGATGTCGGTTCGACAGTGGTGGGCGCAGGCAGGGACGTCGGTGGCGGCGTCAGCTTCCTCGGCGCCGTCGTTGCCGCGCTCGGGCGGGTGATCCTCAACCCCCGGCGCTTCCGGTTCACCTCCCTGGTGTTCCAGCTGGAGCAGGTGGGCCTGCGCAGCGTGCCCATCATCTGCCTGATCTCGTTCCTGGTCGGCTGCATCGTCGCCCAGCAGACCATCTTCCAGCTCCGCCGGTTCGGGGCGACGGCCTTCGTCGTCGACCTCATCGGCATCCTCACCCTGCGTGAACTCGGCGTGCTGCTGACCTCGATCATGGTCGCGGGCCGCTCCGGCTCCGCCTTCACGGCCGAAATCGGCTCGATGAAAATGCGCGAGGAAATCGACGCCCTGCGGGTGATGGGCCTCGATCCCATCGAGGTGCTGGTGGTACCGCGCATCCTCGCGCTCATGATCGCGCTGCCGATGCTGACCTTTCTCGCCGACCTCGCCGGCATCTTCGGTGGCGGGCTGGTGTCCTGGATCTACGGCAGCATCAGCCAGGACGTGTTCCTGGAAAGGCTGCGTGCCTCCATCGGGATGAACACGTTTCTCGTCGGGCTCATCAAGGCGCCGTTCATGGCGCTCGTCGTCGGCCTCATCGCCTGCGTCGAGGGTCTCGCCGTCGAGGGCTCGGCCGAGTCGCTGGGACGGCAGGTCACATCGTCGGTGGTGAAGTCGATCTTCATGGTGATTGTCGTGGACGGCATGTTCGCCATGTTCTTCGCGGCGATCCGGTACTGATGGCGATGGCAGGCAACGGAACGACCAACGGCAAGGACGCGGCGAACGGCCGGGAGGCCATTATCTCGGTGCGGGGGCTCGTCGTCAGCTTTGGTGGCGGCCGGCCCGTGATGAACGGGCTCGACATCGACATTTACCGCGGCGAGATCCTGGGCTTCGTCGGTGCCTCGGGGGCGGGCAAGTCGGTCCTCACCCGCACCATCCTGGGCCTCGTGCGCAAGCAGGCAGGCACCATCAAGGTCTTCGGCGAGGACATGGACGAGATGACGCCGGTACGGCGGCAGCAGATCGAGCGGCGCTGGGGCGTTCTGTTCCAGCAGGGGGCATTGTTCTCCTCGCTCAGCGTGCGACAGAACGTGCAGGTGCCCATGCGCGAGTACCTCAAGTTGTCGCAACGGCTGATGGACGAACTCGCCATCCTGAAGCTCGAGATGGTGGGGTTGAAACCCGACGTTGCGGAGAAAAACCCCTCGGAGCTCTCGGGCGGCATGATCAAGCGCGTGGCGCTTGCCCGTGCGCTAGCGCTCGATCCCGAGATCGTCTTCCTCGACGAGCCCACATCGGGACTTGATCCGATCGGTGCGCAGGACTTCGACGAGTTGATTTCGACGCTGCAGAAGACTTTGGGGCTCACGGTTTTCATGGTAACGCACGACTTGGGCAGTCTCTATTCTGTCTGCGATCGAATCGCCGCGCTGGGCCAGGGGCGGGTCATAGCGGCCGGCCCGATCGAAACCATGCTCGCCTCCGACGACCCCTGGCTCCGCTCCTATTTCCACGGGAAGCGGGCCGAGGCGCTCGTCGGTTCCGAGCAGCAGCGGTGAAGGCATGGAAACGCGCGCCAACTACGCCCTGATCGGCCTCTTCACCCTCGCGGTACTCGCCGCCGGGTTCGGATTCGTCCTCTGGTTTTCCGGGAAGGATGCAGGCGCCAAGCTCAACCAGTACCGGATCGTCTTCAACGGCTCGGTTTCCGGCCTCTCGCGGGGCAGCTCGGTGCTTTACAACGGCCTGCGCGTCGGCGAGGTCGTGTCGATCCAGCTCATGCCCGAGGATCCCAGCAAGGTGGTGGCGCGCGTCGACGTGGACGCCACCACGCCGGTCAACGTGGACACCAAGGCGCGCCTCGAGTTCCAGGGCCTGACCGGCGTCGCCTCGATCCAGCTGTCGGGCGGCAAGCCGGGCAGTCAGCCGCTCACGGCGTCGAATGGCCAGCCACCGGTGATCGTGGCCGACCGGTCTGACTTTCAGGATTTGCTGGAAAGCGTGCAGAGCCTGTCGCGCAAGGCCGACGACGTGCTGGGGCAGGCCAGCAAGCTCTTTGCCGACAACACGGACTCCATCAACCGGACCGCGAAGAACATCGAGCAGTTCTCTGGAGCGCTGGCGTCGAACTCCGACGGCGTGTCGAAATTCCTGTCCTCGACGGGCACGGCTGCCGACCGCATCGCCGAACTGTCGGTTGACCTGCGCAAGCTCTCCGACAACGTCGACCAGGTCGTGAAGGCCATCAAGCCGGAGGACGTCAGCCAGATCGTCTCGAACGTGAAGGACGTGACGCAGTCCGTGGCTGAGGACAGGGAGCAGATCAACGCGGCCCTGCGGGATGCCGCCTCCCTGATGTCGCGCCTCAACGAGAGCTCGGGCAAGCTTGACGGGGCCATCGCCGACGCGAGCAGCGCATTGAAGAGCGTCAACAACGCCCTCAAGGACGTCGACGGCGCCAAGGTGGCGCGCACCGTGGACAATATCGACCGCTTCTCGACGGCGCTCGGCAACAATGCCGACCGCTTCGACCAAGCCGTCAAGGACGCGACCGAATTCGCAGGCAAGTTGAACAAGGCGTCCGACCGCGTCGACGGAGTCCTCGCCGGCGCCGACACCGCGCTGAAGACCGTCAATGATGCGCTCAAGGGCGTCGACGGCGCCAAGGTGGCCCGGACGGTCGACAACATCGACAGGTTCTCCACGGCACTCGCCGACAATTCGGCCCGTTTCGACAGCGTGCTGAAGAATGCCGACGAGCTGACCGCGAAGCTGAACAAGGCCTCCGATCGCGTTGACACCGTGCTGGCCGACGCCAGCGGTGCGCTGAAGTCGGTGAACAACACCCTCAAGGAGGTCGACGGCTCCAAGGTGGCGCGGACGGTGGAGAACATCGACAAGTTCACTACCGCGCTCGGCGCCAATACGGGCCGCATCGACCAGGTGTTCCGCGACGCGGCCGAGATCTCGGGCAAGCTGAACGGCACGGCGGACAAGCTCGACACGCTGATTGCCAGCGCCCAGAACGTCATCGGCAACAACGAGACACAGGGCACCCTGAACGAGATCTCGGAGGCCGCGAAATCCGTTCGCCGCCTCGCCGACAATCTCGACAAGCGCACGGCCGAGATCACCGCCGGCTTGAACAAGGCGACCGGGCCGGCACTGCGCGACGTCGAATCCTTCGCCACGGACGGCAAGCGCACGCTGAACGAGCTCAACCGCACGCTGCGCAGCTTCCAGAGCAATCCACAGCAGCTCCTCTTCGGGAGCAAGCCGTCCATCCCCGAATACAGCGGAACGCGATGAGAGCCCTGACCTCGCACGCCGCCGGAGCGGCCTTCCCGTCGGCCTGGCCCCGCAGGGCAGGGGGCCTGTTTGTCGGGGCTCTCTTACTGGGGCTTGCCGCCTGCAGCGGCAGCGCGCCGCCGACCACCTTCGACCTCACTGCGCCGGCCGGCGCGGTCCGCCAGAGCCCCGGCGCACGCCAGCTCGTGGTGGCCGAGCCGACGGCGCTGCAGGCGCTGGACAGCGACCGCATCGTCGTGCGTGGCGCTGACGGGACGATCTCGTTCCTGCCCGGCGCGCAATGGTCGGACCGGCTGCCGCGGCTGATGCAGAACCGACTGATCGAAAGCTTCGAGAATACCGGCCGCGCTGTGTCGCGTGCGGGTGGCAGCGTTTCGGGGGATGCGGGGCTTGTCTGGGACGTGCGCTTCTTCGGCGTCGACACGACCGGCCCGGCGCAGGCGCGGGTGGAGGTGTCCGTGCGGCTCGTCGATGCCACATCCGGCCGCATCGCCCGCGCGAGGGTCTTCCGGGGCGCAGAGCCGCTCGGTGCTGTCGACGGCAAGTCGGCGGCGACGGCGCTGGACCAGGTGAGCGGCCGCGTCTTTGCCGAGATCGTGCGCTGGTCCGCCGGCCCGGTCTCGGCCCCCGCGCCGGTTCCCGCCGCTCCGGCCGCTCCACCGCCGGACGGCCGCGCCGAGGCCCCTGCCGAGAAGCCCGCCGGAACGCTGTAGCGCCCGAGGACGCCGCGGCGCTCGCCCCGCCATCTTTCGACATTGCTCTCGCGGGTTTCCCCGTGAGCGGATCGAAGGCGTGATGACCAGCTTGAAATTTTAGGACGGCGCTGCGGCAGCTTGCCTGAGAGCAGATGAGCCCTTGTCCCGGCCGGCGGAAGAAGGGCTCGTGCTGGCGTCCAGGTTGCCGCGAGGAGGCGCGGCTAGCGGTTACTCGAACCGGCCGCTGGCGTGGGCGAGGATCGTATAGACCTTGCCCTCGTCGGAGGTGAGGATCGAGCGCTGCAGGGCGGCGCCTCGGTCGTTCGGAGAGACCTCGCGCAGGAGTTCCTCGAACTTGTCGACATAGGCGTCGACCGTGTCGCGGAAGTCGGTGTCGCGGCGGTAGCGGCGGCGGAATTCGTCGAACCGCTCCTGGCCCTGCGGCGTGTAGAGCCGCCGGCTGAACACGTCGCGCTCGCCGCGCATGTAGCGGTCCCACACATCCACCGCCGCGTCGTGGTCCACCATGCGGGCGATGTCGGTGGACAGGCTGCCGAGCGAGTCCTCTGCCGCAGGAGAGTTCGCCGGAGCGGCCGGAGCTTCGGGCCGGCGGGCCTCGGGAGCAGGCTTCTTCGGCTCGTCGTCGTCCCGTGAGGCACGGGCCAGCAGCTCGGAGAGCCAGCCGCCCTTGCCGGTCGGGGCAGGCTCACGTGCTGCGGGAGCCTCGGGGGCGGGCCGCTGCGCTGCCGGAGCCGCCGGCGGCGGAGCCGGAGGTTCGCGGCGCTGGGGCTGCGCCGGAGGAGCCGGCGGAGGCGGGGGCGGCGTCACCAGAACGGTCGGGCGCACCGGCGCGGCGGGGCGCGGCGGCGGGGCGACGGGGGCTGGCGGCTCCGGCGCACGGGCGCGGGGAGCCTCGGCCGCGGGACGCACGGCCGGGGCAGGGGGCGCAGGCGGCACGTCGGCCACCGCCGCGGCGGCCCGGCGCGGCGCCTCGTCGGCCCCGGCGCGGGCGATGTCCAGGCCGCGGTCGGAGCGCGCGGCCAGCGCCGAGAGCTCGTTCAGGGCCTTGATCTGGTCGGCCACGACACGGCGCATGGCAGCGGTCGATTCCTGCGTCTCGCGGGGCAGTTCCATGATTCCGCGGCGCAGTTCCGAGCGTGTGTCGTCGAGCTCCTGCTGGATCTGCGAGGCGAGCCCGCGCATCTCTTCCGTGGTCTGGCGGAAGCGGTCCGTCGCGCCGGCGAGCGCACGGCCCATGTCGGACATCGCCTCCTCATAGGCCGAGCGCAACGTGGCTGCGGCACGCTCGCGCTCCTGCGCCGTGGAGGTGCGCAGGCGGTCGAACTGCTCGTCCAACGCATCCGTGCCGGCCTGGGAGGCCTGCGCGATGACACCGCCGATGTCCCGGGCCCGGGTCTCCGCGGCGCGCAGGCTGTCCTCGACGAGCGAGGTGAAGGAGCGGGTGATCGACTGGACGTCGTCGGTCTTCGTGGCAATCGCCTCCAGCATCCCGTCGAGCGCGGAACGCCGCTCCTCGAGGGTGGAAGCAACGCGCTTTTCGACGTCGTCGAGGAGACGCGTGGCACGCAGCAGGGCACCGGCATGGGCCTGCGTGGCTTCCGCGACGGAGCGGCCCTGGGTGTCGAGCTTTTCGAAGAGCTCGGCCGCCTCGCGCAGCGCGCCGTCGGAAATGGCCCGCAGGGCCTCGACCTGGTCTGTCGCCCGGACCGCCGTCGTGTTGGTCTCGTGGGCGACGGTGGACAGCAGCTCCTGCAGCGAAGCGAGACGCTGGCCGAACTCGCCTTCGAGGGCTCCCAGGCTCTGGCCCGCGCCGGCGACGAGGTTTTCGAGCTGCCGGTTGGCGCGCGAGACGCGGTCGAGCGTGTCGCCCATCTCGCCCTTCAGGCGCTCGCTCGCGGCGCCCAGTGCCTCGATCGAGCGTGTGACGCCGCCCTCGATGGTCTCGTGCAGCGTGGCTGCGGAGCCGTCGAGCGTGGTCGCCAGCATGCGGCTGCGGTCCCGCAGCATGTCCAAGATTGCAGTGCTGCGGCCGTCCAGGTTGCGCAGCACGGCGTCGCCGACACCCGCGATCTCCCGGGCCGAATCCTCGGCCACGGCCGCGATGCGTTCGGCCGCCTCGTTGCCGCGGCTCGACACGGTCTCGACGATGGACGTGCCCTGCTCGTCGAAGAGCGAGCGCAGGGCGTCCGCCTGGGAGCTGAACACCTGCGTGAACGTCTGTGTGCCCGTCGCGAAGCGCTCGGCTGCTTCCGCAGTCCGCCGCACGATCTCGTCCACGATCCGCGGGGCGCGCTCCCCGAAGAGACCGGCAAGCGTTCCGCTGTGGCGCTCGAACTCCTGCGTGAAGACGCGCGTCTCGGTGGCGATGCGGTCCGCCTGCTCGGACGCGCGGTTGCCGAGTTCCGCGACGAGCCGGGAGCCGCGCTCGTCGAACAGCGAGACGAGTTCCGCCGACTGGCGGTCGAGGGCCTGGCGGAACACCTCGGTGCCGGTCTCCATGCGGCTCGACACGTCCGTCGTGCGCTGCTCGAGCTCGCCCAGGAAGGCGAGGCTGCGCTCGCCGAACAGGCTGGCGAGCTCGGCGGACTGGCGTTCGAACCTCGTGTTGAAGTCGCGCGTGGTGATGGCGAGGCGGTCGGCGATGCCGGCCGTCCTCTGCTCGACAGCCCCGAGCAGGGTGGCGCCATGCTCGCCGAACGTGTCGGCCAGCATCGCGGCCTGGCGCTCCAGGCGGTCGACAAACTGCTGGGTCGTCGTGTCGATCTTCTCGGCAGCAGCCTCACCTGTCTGGCCGATGCTGCGAACCAGCTGCTGGCCGCGCTCGTCGAAGAGGCGCGAGAGCGAGTTGGAATTGTCCCCGAAGGCCGCGGCGACGGCATCCACGCCGGCCCCGAGCGTCTGGCTGAGCGTTCCCGTCGAGGACGTGAACAGCGTGGACAGTTCTCCCGTCCGCAGCGACAGGGCGGCGGCGACCGACTGGGCACCGTCCGCCAGCGTGTCGTTGAGGGAGCGTGCGCGCTCGTCCAGCGTCGCGGAGACGCTGTCGAGACGGTTCACAACCCGCTCCTCGAAGCGGGTCACGCGGCCGTCGAGCGTCTCGGCGATCGCTGCGGCCTGGTTGCCGAGCGTGGCGTTGATGTCCTCGGCCTTGGAGGAGAGCAGGGACGCCGCATTCTCGGCGCGGCCGGTGATCGACTGCTCGAACTCGGCGATCCGCGTCTCCAGCGCGCCGGAGATCGAACGGCCGCCGCTGCCGAGCGCTTCGGCCAGCTCCAGCGTCCGGCTCGCCAGCGTCTCGGTGAGCAGCCGGGCGCGCGCGTCCAGCCCCTGGTCGATGCGCACGAAGATCGAGTCGAGCGTCTTGGCGACCTGCTCGCCGGACTTGAGCGAGCGCACCTCGAAACCGCGGATATGATCCTCGACGGCCTCGGCTGCGGCGCGGGCCTGCTCGCCGATCTTGTCGGCGAGCGCCTCGCCGTTCTCGCCGAGCAGCGTCTGCAGCTGCCCGAGCCGTGCCTCGACCGCGTTGGTGAAGGCGCGCGTGTCCACGGCGATGCGGTCGACCAGGGCGCCACCGCGGTCGAGCACTGCTTCCTCGAAGGCTTCCAGGCGCGCCGTGAGCGAGGTGGTGAGATCCGCACCCTTGCCCAGAACCTTGCTTTCGAACCCGTCCATGGCACCGGTCAGGGCCACTTCGAGATCCGCGGTGCGGGCACCGAAGGTGGAGGAGAACGCTTCCGCGCGGGTGGCGAGGGTGTCTTCCAGCCGGCGTGAGAGGCCGTCCACGAGCCCGGCGATTTCACCGGCGCGGGCGCCAAGCGCGGAATCGATGGTGGCCGCGCGCTCATCGAGCGCGCCGACGAGCGTCTGCGAGCGGGTCTCGACGATGTCGCCGAAGCGTCCCATGCGCGCCTCGATGGCGGCCGCCGCGGCTTCAGCGCGCCGATCCAGCGTCTGCTCGAACAGACCCGTGCGCTCGTCGAGCGTGCCGGCCAGCAGCTTCGCGCTGCCTTCGACGATCTCGCCGATGCGGCCGACACGGTTCTCGATGGCCTCGGCGGTGGTGCGGGCGCGCTCGTCGAGTGTCTTTTCGAGACGGCTCGTGCGTTCGCCCATGGCGAGGTCGATTGCGTCGGTCCGCTCGGACAGGATGGCGTGAAGGCGGGCCGTCCGCTCGTCCAGGGCCGCTTCGATGATGCCTGCCGTGGAGGCGAGAGTGTCGCCCAGCTGGGCCGAGCGGGTTTCAAGGGCCGTCTGGATGGCCGCGGCGCGGGCGCCCAGAGTCGTGTCGATCACGTCGGCATGGCGGGTCAGCGCCAGCTCGAGGTCTCCCGTGCGCTGCGACAGAGCCGTCTCGACGAACCCCGCATGGTTTTCCAGCGCGCGCTGGATGGCGCCTGAATTGCCGCCCAGCAGGCTCTCCATCCGCTGCGTGTGCTGCTCTAGCGTCTCGCCGAGATGGCCGGAGCGCTGGCCGATCACGTCGGCGATGCGGGTCGTGCGGGATTCGAGAAGGGCTTCGAACTCCTTGATGCGGTCGAGGAAGCCTTGTTCCAGGCGTCCGCCGCCGGAGTGCAGGGTATCCTCCAGGCTCGCAAGCCGGGTGGCGAGCGAACGGTCGAGTTCGGCGCCGCGGCCGAGCACGGACTGCTCGAAGGCGGCGATGGTCTCGGCCACCGTCCGGGTGAGTTCCGCGCCACGGCCGGCAACCGCCTCGGCGAGCCGGTCTGCACTGCCCGTCAGGGTCTCGTGGACGCGCGACGCCTCGTTCGACAAAACGGCGACGGCATCGCGAACGGCGGTGGAGAAGGAGGACTTCACATCCTCGTTGTGGGCGGCGAAGGCGGTCTGCACCTCGGCCGTGCGCGACGCGAGCAGCTCGGCCACCTCGCGCGCGCCCATCTCGAAGGTCGAGCGTGCGCCCTCGACGCGGGTGTCGAGAATGGTGCCGATTCGGGTGGCCGCACCCTCCAGGCCGCGCTCCAGCTCGGCGTTGCGGGTCGCGACGCTCTCCTCGAGTTTTGAGCCGGCCTCCTCGAGGCGGGCCGTCAGGCTCTCGCCATGGTTGGTGATGGTGTCGGCAATGCGCGAGCCCGTGGTCTCGATGCGGGACGCGACCTCCTCGCCGCGCGTGCCGAGGTCGGCAACGAGCCTCTCGCCGGTCGTGCGCAGCGTGTCGTTGACTTCGATGGCGCGGGTGGCGATGGCCTCGGCCACCCCGGCTCCGGTCTCCGTGATCACGCGCGTGACGCGCTCCGAGCCTTCGTTGAGGCTGCGGGTCAGCACCTCGCTGGTCTGCTTCAGCGTCTCGCTGACATGCGCGCCGCGGCCGGCGATCTCGTCGGCGAGGCGTGCGCCTGTACCGGTCAGAAGCTCGGTGATCTCCCGCGCCTTGTCGCCCATCGTCTCGGTGACGGTGACACTCGCGTGGGAAAGGCGGCCGCTGATGTCGTCGCTCGTCGCTCCGAGGCGGTTGATGAGGTCACCGCCGCGGGTGGCGATCTCCTCGATCATATTGTCGCCGGTGCGCGAGAGGGCGCCGGTGATCTCCTCGGCCTTGGCGCCGAGCGTCTGGGTGACGCGCACCCCGGCCTCGCTCACCGCATCGGCGATGCGGCCGGAAGCGGAATTCAGGTCTTCGCGCAAGCTCTCGTGCGAGCTGGAGATGGACAGGCGGACGCGTTCGGCATTGGCGAGGATCGCCTCGCGCTGCGTCACGAGTTCGTCGATGAGGGCGCGGATGCGAATCTCGTTCTCGCCGTACGCCCGTTCGAGCGTGGCGATCTCGGAGTGCACCAGGGTTTCCAGCTCGCCGGCGCGGGCCACGGCGCGCTCGATGCCGTCGCCCATGGCCGCGACTTCGCGGCGGATGGCCTGCGACAGGCTGAGCACAGCGCCCGAGCCGACGTCCTCCGGTTCCGCCAGCCGCAGGGCGACCTGGGTCATGGAGCGGGCGACGAGGCGCATTTCCTGCGCGCGTGTGTAGAGGAGCGCGAGGACGAAGAAGAGGACCACCGGGCCGAACGCCGCAAAAGCGAGCAGGCCGGCCTCCGGCGTCAGCAGCAGCGTGGAAAGAGAGTCTCCGCCGGCCACTGTCTCGCCCCAGCGGGACCACGCATACGCTCCGACGGCGCCGAGCCAGGCGAGCGAAGCGATGAAGGCGAGAACGTTTGGCATGCGCGACGGGCGCACCTGCAGGGTTTGCAGGATCTCGCCGACCGCGCGGCGGTCGTCATTGGCGGGCCTGCCCGGGGAGGGACGGCGCGGCTCCGGTGCCTGCGGCTGGGCCGAGGGCAGCGGCTCGCCCGAGACGCGCACGGAGCGCTCGCGTGAACGCGGCGCGGCGGCGGGGCTCGCAACTTCGGCCCTGGCCTCCGCGAACAGCGGGGAGTCGTCGACTTCCGGCAGGCGCGGCGTCGCGGCCGGTGCCGATGACGAAGGGCCTATCGGCTCCATTGGGGCCGATGGCGGCCGCGTCTCGGGCGTGCGATCGCTGCCGAGATTCAGGGCCTCCTCGATGGCCGACAACGCCGCTTCCGCGGGATCGGTAATCTTGGACTGGGTCGCCATCGTACGCCTCGCATCGGTACGCGTTACTCGGGTCCGCCGTCGGTCGGAATCGCACATCCGCGTTACGGATGTTGAAAGAATCCGGCCGGGGCCTCCGGCGGGAGAGCCGCGGGGCAAGTTAACCAAAATTCAGTGTAAACAAGGGTGAACCCCTTGGGAACCCACGCATCCTCCGCTTTCTCAAACGTCGTTAACGCCTTTTTCACCATGTCGCGTAACGGCTTGGTAACCCTTCCCCGAGCGCGTGCCGGACATGCGCCGGAGGGAAGCCCTTCCTCGACGAACGGCTGATAGCGTGTGTGCACTGCAACCACGAAGGTGCCTCATTCGCACGGTCTCGTTCTTGCAGACGGGATCGCTGGCGAAAGTTGCGAAATTGATCATGAGAGGGCCCGGCGCCGTGTCTGCACCCGAAGAACGGTCGGAAATCCTTGATCTCGCGCATCTTTCCCGCCAGACGATGGGGGACGAAGAGGTTCAGCGCGAGGTCGCTGGCCTGTTCATGGACCAGACCGCCTCGGTGCTGAAGGTGTTGCGGGAAGCGGCGCATGCTCCGCAGCGCGTTGATGCGGCGCACCAGCTGAAGGGATCCGCTCGCGCCGTCGGGGCCTGGCGGGTAGCCGCCGCGGCCGAGATCGTCGAACGGCTGGGGCCCGATGCATCGGACGACCAGCTGATGGAAGCCATGGCCGGGCTGCACGCCAGCGTGGCCGAGGCACGCGCAGCGATTGCCGCCATCATAGGCACTCCGGCAGCCGGCAGCCTCTAGGCCGGCGGCCCTCGCCAAGGCGCGGTCTCTGTCCTAAGTAAGGCGCCGGCCCTGCAAGCGGCCGGTTTCAAGCGGGCGACCCATGACCACCATCACTTTCGTCGACTACCAGGGTACGGCGCGGACCGTCGAGGCCGAGAACGGCTCGACGGTGATGGAAAATGCCGTCCGCAACTCCATTCCGGGGATCGAGGCTGAGTGCGGCGGCGCCTGCGCCTGCGCCACCTGCCACGTCTATGTCGCCGAGGAATGGCGCCAGAAGGTCGGCGAGCCCTCGCAGATGGAAGAGGACATGCTCGACTTCGCGTACGACATCCGCCCGAACTCGCGCCTGTCCTGCCAGATCAGGGTGAAGCAGGAGTTGGACGGACTTGTGGTTCACACGCCCGAGCGCCAGGCCTGACGGAAACCACGTTCACACAAAACACGGGACCAGACGGGAATATTATCTATTTCCCCGTCTGCAATGTTGATATAGGAAGCTGGCTCTCCGGCGGACCATCCGGTGGGGTGCGACCCTCGTCGACTTGCGTCCTCTGGCCTCCTCGGGCAGAGAGAGCCGGGCCCTTGGACACAGACCATGACCGAAACAATCCGCACTGACGTCGTCATCATCGGGGCAGGGCCGGTGGGCCTTTTTGCCGTGTTCGAGCTCGGCCTCCTCGACATCAAGGCCCATCTCATCGACATCCTGCCGAAGATCGGCGGGCAGTGTGCGGAGCTCTATCCGGAAAAGCCGATCTACGACATTCCCGGCTTTCCCATCGTCAACGGGATGGAGCTCATCGACAATCTGATGAAGCAGATCGAGCCGTTCCATCCGACGTTCCATCTTTCGCAGATGGTGACGGGCGTGGAGAGCCTCGGGACGCCGAACGCGCCGGCGTTCCGCGTGACGACCGACGCCGAGACGGTCTTCGAGTGCAAGGTGGTGATCGTGGCCGCGGGCGGCGGGTCGTTCCAGCCGAAGAAGCCGCCGATCGCAGGCATCGAGGCCTATGAGGAGCACAGCGTCCACTACGCCGTGCGCAAGATGGAGCAGTTCCGCGGCCGCAAGATCCTCATCGTCGGGGGAGGTGACAGCGCGCTGGACTGGACGCTGAACCTGCAGCCCCTCGCCGACCGGGTGACGCTGCTGCATCGCCGCGACGACTTCCGTGCCGCCCCCCATAGCGTCGAGCAGATGCGCAAGCTGGTCGCCGACGGCGCCATGGACCTTCGCATCGGCCAGGTCACTGGCCTGGAGGGAGCCGACGGGCACCTGTCCGGAGTGCAGTGCAAGGGCAATGACGGCGCTGCGTTCCATGTCGACTGCGATGCCATGCTGCCCTTCTTCGGGCTGACGATGAAGCTGGGTCCGATCGCGGATTGGGGGCTCAACCTGAACGAGAACCTTATCCCCGTAGACACGGAAAAGTTTGAGACTTCCACGCCCGGCATCTTCGCCGTGGGCGATATCAACCACTATCCCGGCAAGCTCAAGCTCATCCTGTCCGGCTTTCACGAGGGCGCCCTGGCGGCGCAGCGGGTCCACCGGTACGTGTACCCGGAGAAGAAACTCCTCTTCCAGTACACGACGTCGTCGACCAACCTGCAAAAGAAGCTCGGCGTGGCCGTCTGAGCGCGCGGTCGGCGCCGGGCTTGACGTGGCGCAACGCCGTTGCGCCGCGCCGGGCCTAGCGTCCGGTACGCACCGTTCAGGAGAGCCTCCATGTTCAAGACGATCCTCGTCCCCATCGATCTCGCCGAGATGGACGTGTCCCGCCCCGCCCTCGACAAGGCAGTCGCGCTGGCGAAGCAGAGCGAGGCCAGGCTCGGGCTGGTCTATGTCCGGTCCATCCTCCCCGTCACCTTCATGGAATACGTGCCGCCCAGCTTCGACGAGGAGCAGCAGGCCGATGCCGAGAAAGAGTTGAAGGACCTGGCCGCCGGGATCGGCCTGCCCGCCGACCGCGTCTCGACCAGCGTCCGCATGGGGTCGATCTACAACGAGGTCCTCGCCGAGCAGAAGAAGATCGGCGCCGACCTCATCGTGGTCGGCTCGCACCGGCCCGGCATGGCGACCTATCTGCTGGGCTCCAACGCCTCCACCATCGTGCGGCATGCCGAGTGCTCGGTGCTCGTCGTGCGCCTGCCGACGTCGCCCAAGGCCTGAGACGAGGGCCAAGTCTGGACCGCAGCGGCCGACACCGGCCTAGGCCTCCGGCAGGACTCCCTGGGGGGCGGCAAGGGGATCGAACGAACCCGGGCGGTTGCGGGCCAGCAGGGCGTGGGTCTGCCACGTGAAGGCGGCGAGCAGGAGGGTGGTCAGCAGCGCAGCTGTCCAGGTTCCCCGCCACGCGGCGACGGCGATCGCTGCGGCGAGGCCCAGCCCCGCGGCGAGCCCGAACAGCAGGATCGCCGCCCAGCGGACGGGATGCGCTCCGCGCGACAGGACGACGGCCGGGTTCGCCGCCTTCACGCGCGACACGAGATCGAGCACGAACGCCCGGTACTCGCCGTCCCGCCGCCCCGCGAGGCCCCAGCCGCTCCAGGTCAGATTCTCGACCGTGAGCGTCCTGCGCCCGGCGGCGATCCTCGCCCTGTAGGCGCCGCCGGCCGTGTTGGTGGGCCGGTAAGTCAGCGCGACTGCGCGGACCTCGGCGTAGGGGATGCGCTCCGTCCGCCCGGCGCGCTCGACGCGCAGCGCCCCCGGCTCCAGCGCGAGGGTCACCTCGCCGGAGAGCGGCTTGGGGCGGACCGTGTAGGCGTGCTCGCTCAGCGCGCCAGCTCCTTCATCGCGCCTTCCAGGCCGGCGAGGGTGAGGGGAAACATGCGCCCGCCCATCAGCTGGCGAACGAGGCCGATGGAGAAGGTGTAGCCCCACTGGCCCTCTGGCACGGGGTTGATCCAGGCGCACCGGGGAAACCGCTGTGTGACGCGTTCCAGCCAGGCCTGGCCGGCCTCCTCGTTCCAGTGTTCGACCGATCCGCCGGGATGTGTGATCTCGTACGGGCTCATCGAGGCGTCCCCGACGAAGACCACCCGGTAGTCCGGTGGGTAGGTGCGGAGCACGTCGAGGGTCGGGGTGACCGCGTCCCGGCGCCGCCGGTTTTCCTTCCAGACGCCCTCGTAGAGGCAGTTGTGGAAGTAGAACCACTCCATGTGCTTGAACTCGGCCCGGGCTGCGGAAAAGAGCTGCTCGACCTGGCCGACATGCCAGTCCATCGACCCGCCGATGTCGAAGAAGAGCAGCACCTTGACGGCATTCCGCCGCTCGGGGCGCATCTGCACGTCGAGCCATCCATGGCTGGCGGTCTCGTGCACGGTGGCGTCCAGATCGAGCTCGTCGGCTGCGCCGGTGCGGGCGAAGCGGCGAAGGCGGCGGAGCGCCAGCTTGATGGCTCGGGTTCCGAGTTCGACGCCGTCGTCGAGGTCGCGGAATTCGCGCCGGTCCCAGACTTTCACGGCACGGGAGTTGCGGCCCTTCTCCTGGCCGATGCGGATGCCTTCCGGGTTCGTTCCATACGCGCCGAAGGGGGAGGTTCCGGCCGTGCCGATCCACTTGCTTCCGCCCTGGTGCCGGCCCTGTTGCTCGGCGAGGCGCTGGCGCAGGGTTTCCCATAGCTTGTCCCAGCCCAGCTTCTCGAGCGCGTCCCGTTCCTCGGCGCTCAGCACGCGCTCGGCAAGCTTGCGCAGCCATTCTTCCGGGATTGCGGCCGTCACGGCGTCGCTGTCTGAAGCGGGCGAGAGTATGCCCTTGAAGACCTGGGCGAAGACACGGTCGAACTTGTCGAGGTTCTGCTCGTCCTTGACGAGGCAGACGCGGGCGAGGTGGTAGAAGCCGTCCACCGACATATCGGCGACCTGCCTGTCCACCCCTTCGAGGAGCGTCAGGTACTCGCGCAGGGTAACCGGGATCCGCGCCTGGCGGAGCTCGGCGAAAAACGACAGGAACATCGGGGCAGGGTGACGGGCCGGCGCGGCGCGGTCAACGCGTGAGCGGCGGCCGGCTCAGCGCTTTCCCGCGTCGTCGATGACGCGGTACTCGACGTCGATGACACCGTCGGGTGCCGCCTGCCGCCGTTGCTGCTGCGACTGCGCCACGATGTCCGCCATCATGCGCCGCAGGCGCCAGCGTGCGATCAGCAACGCACCGATCGCCACGGGGGCGAGAAGAAGCGCGAGCCCGGCGCCCAGGACCAGGACGACCAGGCCAATGAACGCCGCGCCGACCGCGCCGAGGCCGATGGCCCAGCCGGGCACGGTGGTCACGCGGACCCCGCTGGCACTGCGATCGACGATGCTGGCGCGAAACATTGCAATCTCCCTCACGGGATCAGGTGGCACCGGACCCTGGCGAATTCAAGTCAGGTGCCACCCTTGTCACCTATTGCGGGGGCCAGATGACCCCGTTCCGGCCACCACCGTTCCGGCCGTCGCGCCCGCCGTTCCGGCCATCGCGTCCGCCCACGAGTCCGTCACGCCCGCCATTGCGGCCGTCACGGCCGCCGATCAGTCCATCGCGGCCGCCGATGCGGCCATCACGGCCGCCAACCAGTCCGTCCCGGCCACCGAAGCTGTAGTTCCGGCCGCCAACGCGTCCATCCCGGCCGCCAACGAGGCCGTCCCGCTCGCCGTAGCGCTGGTAGTTGCGGTTGCCGTAGTAGCGGTTTCCGTAGTTGCGATTTCCGTAGTAGCCGTTGCGATAGTTGTGGCGATATCCGTATCCATAGCCATAGGCCGGATAACCTCCGCCATAATAGGACGGCCCATAGTCGTCGTAGACCGGCGCCGGGTAGGCGTAGACGGGCGGATAATCATACACGACGACACGCCGGCCCTGGCGATAGACGACATGCCGCCGCTTCTTCTTGTGCACGGTTGCGTGCTTCTTCTTCTTGACGTGCTTCTTGGCGGCAACGGTATCGACCAGAGCGGGGGCGGCTTCCGTAACGCCGCGCGCCGCTCCGGCCGGGACGCCGGCCGCCGATGCAGCGCCCGTGCAGAGCGCCAGCGCCAGTCCGGCCAGCAGGGCAGGGCGGCTGAGGAACGCTAGCCACCCCCGGTTTTCGTTCACAGACATGGTGGTTCTCCTGAACCCATGGGTGGACGACAGCCACCTTTCCGGGAAGAATACGCACGACACGCGCGAAAGTTTGATCGAGGCACAATCCTCGCGGTGGCGCCTTGCCGCAGAGCGGCGGCCGGGCTACGTCGCCGGCATGGCCTCCGATCCGACCAGCGCCCCAGCCGCCCCGCCGCTCGTCGCCATCATCGGGGGCGGTCCCGCGGGGCTGATGGCGGCCGAGACGGTCGCGGCCGGAGCGGCCGCCGGCGCCCTGCGCGTGGTGGTCTACGACCACATGCCGAGCCTGGGCCGCAAGCTGCTGATGGCCGGACGTGGGGGCCTGAACCTCACCCATACCGAGCCGCTGGACGCGTTTCTGGGCCGTTACGGCGCAGCCGGCGAGGCGTTGGCCCCGTCCGTTCGGGAGTTCCCGCCCGGCGATCTCCGGGCCTGGTGCGAAGGTCTGGGGCAAGAGACGTTCGTCGGGTCCAGCGGGCGCGTCTTCCCCAGGGCCATGAAGGCCTCGCCCCTGTTGCGGGCGTGGCTGCGGCGCCTCGACGCGCTCGGCGTCGGCGTTTCGACCGGAGCGCGGTGGACGGGGTGGGATGACACAGGGGCGCTGCTGTTCCGGCACGCCGGCGGGGAAGAGCGCCGGATCGAGGCCGCAGCCTGTGTCCTCGCCCTGGGTGGCGCGAGCTGGCCGCGGCTGGGCTCCGACGGCGGCTGGACGGGCGTCATCGAGGGGTGCGGTGTACAGGTCACGCCGCTCGGGCCGTCGAACGTCGGCGTCGAGATCGCGTGGTCGCAGAGCTTCCGTGAGCGCTTCGCCGGCGAGCCATTGAAGCCGGCCGCCTTCACGCATGACGGCCGGCGCGTGCGCGGCGAGGCGGTGGTGACGGCCCAGGGGCTGGAGGGCGGGGCGATCTACGCCCTGTCGGCTGGCCTGCGCCGGGCCATCGAGCGGGGAGGGCCAGTCCGCCTCGATGTCGACCTGCGTCCCGACGCGACCCTGGAGCAGCTTGCCGCCCGCCTTGCCGTGATCCCGTCCCGCCATTCGCTGTCGACGGGGTTGCGCAAGGCGCTGAAGCTGTCGCCCGCCGCGATCGGCCTCCTGCGGGAGGACGGTTCCGCGCCGCCGCCGCGCGACCCCGGCGGGCTAGCGGCGCGCATCAAGGCCGTTGGCCTGCAGGTCACGGCCATGCGGCCGCTCGACCACGCCATCTCCACGGCGGGAGGGGTCGCACTCGCCGAGGTGGATCCACACTTCATGCTGCGCAAGCGGCCCGGCACCTTCGTCGCCGGAGAGATGCTGGACTGGGAGGCCCCGACCGGCGGCTACCTGCTGCAGGCCTGCTTCGCCACCGGCCGGGCGGCGGGTGAGGGCGTGTTGCGGTGGCTCGGGGCCGAAAGCCCTGCAGCGGACCACGCGTCTTCAGACGCACAGCCGGCCCGCGACGGACACCAGCGGGTCTGAAGACCCGCGCTCCGCGGCTTGCCGCGTTGCGCACGGGTGCCTAGTTTGCCCCTGTCGCCACCGCGGGACAGATGATGCGCTTTTCCGGCACGGATACCTACGTCGCCACAGACGACCTCGCCATCGCCGTGAACGCCGCCGTCGTTCTCGAACGGCCGCTGCTGGTGAAGGGAGAGCCCGGCACGGGCAAGACGGTGCTGGCCGAGGAGATCGCGCGCGGTCTCGGCGCTCCTCTTCTCACCTGGCATGTGAAGTCGACCACCAAGGCTGCCCAGGGCCTCTACGAGTACGACGCCGTATCTCGCCTCCGCGACAGCCAGCTCGGCGACCCCCGAGTGTCCGACATCGCCAACTACATCCGCAAGGGCAGGCTCTGGGAGGCCTTCGAGAGCCCGGAACGGCCGGTGCTGCTGATCGACGAGATCGACAAGGCCGACATAGAATTTCCCAACGATCTGCTGCTGGAACTCGACCGCATGGAGTTCCACGTCTACGAGACCGGCGAGACGGTCCGCGCGGCGAGGCGCCCCATCGTCATCATCACCTCAAACAATGAGAAAGAGCTGCCCGACGCCTTCCTGCGCCGCTGCTTCTTCCACTACATCCGCTTCCCCGACCAGGAGACGATGGAGCGCATCGTCGAGGTGCACTATCCCGGCATCAAGAAGCGGCTGGTGGCCGAGGCGCTGCGCCTCTTCTTCGAGGTGCGCGAGGTGCCCGGCCTCAAGAAGAAGCCCTCCACCTCCGAACTGCTCGACTGGCTGAAGCTGCTGATGGCCGAGGACATCGGCCCTGATATCCTGCGCGAGCGCGACGCAAGGAAGCTCATCCCGCCACTGCACGGGGCGCTGCTGAAGAACGAGCAGGACGTGCACCTGTTCGAGAAGCTGGCCTTCATGACGCGGCGGGGGTGAGGCTCCTCCAGCTTCCGGTTGCCCGCCTGCTGCGGGCGTCCTAGCCTGCCGCCATGAAGCGCCTCATCATCCTTCGCCACGCCAAGGCCATCCCGCATGGGGCGGCGCCCGATTTCGAGCGGACGCTGGCGCCGCGCGGCCTGTCCGATGCGCAGGCGGCGGGCAAGGAATTCGCCTCCGAGAACCTGCTTCCGGACGTGGTGCTGGTGTCCCCGGCGCGGCGGACGGCGCAGACCTGGGAGCAGGTGTCCGCCGCGCTGCCCGAAGCGGATGTCCGCATGGAGGAGGGGATCTACGAGGCCCCGGCCTCGCGCCTCCTGTCGCTGGTGCGCGCGCTGCCGCTGAAGCATCGCACCGCCATGCTCGTCGGCCACAATCCCGGGCTATCCGACCTCGCCCGCTCGCTGGTCGGCCACGGCGACCGCTACGCCTTCGCCCGGATGCGCGAGAAATTCCCGACCTCCGCCTTCGCCGTCATCGATTTTCCGGTGGAGGAGTGGGGCGACGTCGACCATGGCGGCGGCCGGCTCGACCGGTTCGTCTGCCCGGGCAAGGGGCCGGACTGAAGTCAGGGCACGGGCCCTAGCTCTCCCCGCTCTTGCGGCGGTTCGTCCTCGCGCTCGAATGCGGGCAAAGCGGCCATCAGCTTGAAAGCGCGGGCCAAGTTGGCCGGCTTCGGCCGAAGGATAATCTCCTCGCCCCGTCGCAGGATCTCGAACTCGTCGGCGTCGATTGAGAAGCCCTTGGGCAGGAGCACGAATTGTTCGGCTCCGATACGAACTACCTTCGCGGAATGCATGGTGTACCCCCCGGTAATGCCAGCATCATGCCGCTTCATGCCTGACTGTCCATCCGATCCCCTCGCAATCCTGGGCCGCCATGCTTAGATGCAGGCCCTTCCCGGAGCCCCGTTGCCGCGTTGCCTCCCATCTTCGACTTCGCCGACGACGCCCGCATCGCGGCCCGCTCGCTCGCCGACCAGATTGCCGGGTTCCGCCATCCGACCCTGCGTCTCGGCGTCACCGGCCTGTCCCGCTCGGGCAAGACGGTGTTCATCACCGCCCTTGTTCACGCGCTGATGCGCGGGGCTCGGCTGCCGGTGTTCCGGGCGTGGTCGGAGGGACGGATCCGGGGCTCGGTGCTGGAGCCGCAGCCCGACGATGCCGTGCCGCGCTTCGCCTATGAGGACCACCTCGCGGCGCTGACGGGGCCTGAGCGGCACTGGCCGGAATCGACGCGGCGGATCGCCGAATTGCGGCTGGTCCTGTCGTTCGAGAGCAAGAGCAGCTGGTTCTCTGGGCCGCGCACCCTGACGCTCGACATCGTCGACTATCCCGGCGAGTGGCTCCTCGACCTCGGCCTGCTCGACAAGTCCTACGCACAATGGTGTCGCGATGCGCTCTCGGCGGCGCGTCGCCCGGGGCGGGCAGCGGTCGCAGGTGAGTTTCTTGCTGCCGCGCATGCGCTCGATCCGGCGGGCAAGGCAGACGAGACGACCGCGCGTACCATCTCCGATCTGTTCAAGGCGTCGCTGGCGGCCGCGCGGGCCGAGCCGCTGTCATACTCGGCCCTGCCGCCCGGGCGGTTCCTGATGCCGGGGGATCTTGAAGGCTCGCCTGCGCTCACCTTCGCGCCGCTTGACCTTCCCGATGGCGCGGAGATCCGCTCCGGCAGCCTTGCCGCCATGATGGAGCGTCGCTACGACGCCTATCGCAGCCATGTCGTGAGGCCCTTCTTCCGGGAGCACTTCGCGCGGCTCGACCGGCAGATCGTGCTGGCGGACGTGCTGACGGCGCTGAATGCCGGGCCGGCAGCGGTGGCGGACCTCGAGACCGCGCTGGACGACGTGCTCTCGGCTTTCAGGACGGGCCGCAACTCGCTGATCGCCAGCCTGTTCCGGCCGCGGATCGACCGCGTTCTCTTCGCAGCCACGAAGGCCGACCACCTCCACCATACCAGCCACGACCGGCTCGAGGCGGTGCTGGGGCTCCTGGTCGAGCGGGCCCGCAACCGTGCGGCTGCGCTCGGCGCGACCGTCGACGTTGCAGCCCTCGCCTCGGTTCGCGCCACGCGGGAGGCCAATGTACGCGAGGGCAGGCGCCAGTTCGACGCCATCGTCGGCATTCCACTGCGCGGCGAGGTGATCGCGGGCGAGACTTTCGACGGCGAGACCGAAGCCGCGGTGTTTCCCGGCGAGCTGCCGTCCGATCCCGCCGTCGCGCTGGCCGAAGCCGGCAGCGAGGCGACGCGGCTGCGCTTCGTGCGCTTCCGCCCGCCGGTGGCGAGCCGCGGCGCGGACGGTACGCCGGGCGTCCTGCCTCACATCCGTCTCGACCGCGCCCTGGAATTCCTGCTTGGAGACCGCCTAGCATGAGCGAGGGCCCCCGCGTCTTCCGCCTCGACGATCCCTCTATCGAGGTTTCGCAGGCTTCGGTCCCCCTGCCCGAGGGCGTCCGTGCGCGCGTCAGCGTGACCGAAGCCGAAGACGTGTTCGAGGTGGATGCCGAGGCGCTCGACGCCCGCGACGCGCACAAGGCGGAGCTTTCGCTGGGGCGCCGGATCCTGGGCTGGGGCGGTGTTCTCGCGGGCTCGCTGTTCGGCCTGGTCCTGCTCTGGCTGGGCACCGCGCTGGAGAACTTCATTCTCGGTCTGCTGCAGGACCAGCCGATCCTCGGCGCCATCGCGATGGTGCTCGCTGCGCTGGCGGTGCTGGCGATGCTCGTGCTGGCAGGCCGAGAGATCCGCGCGATCCTGCGCGCCCGGGCCATCGCGGCGCTCAAGCAGCGCGCCGAGCTGGTGCTTGCCAGCGACGACCGGAAGGCGGGCAGGGCGGTCCTGGCCGAGCTGCATTCGCTCTATTCGGGCCGTCCGGATACCGCGCGGGCTCGCGCGCGGCTGGAGGAGACGACGTCCGACATTATTGACGGGGCCGACCTCGTCCGCCTTGCCGAGCGCGAGCTGATGCAGACGCTGGATCGCGAGGCGCGGGCCGCCGTCGCGGCGGCCGCCAAACGCGTCTCGGTGGTCACGGCCATTTCGCCGCGGGCCATTATCGACGTCGCCTTCGTTGCCGCACAGGCGATCCGGCTGATCCGCCGCATCTCGGAGATCTATGGCGGACGGCCCGGCTTCCTCGGATTCCTTAGGGTCCTGCGGGGCGTGGCGGCTCATCTCGCGGTGACGGGCGGCATGGCCGTCGGCGACAGCCTCGTGCAGCAGGTCCTGGGCCACGGCATTGCCGCGCGGCTCTCCGCCCGCTTGGGCGAGGGCGTCCTGAACGGCCTCCTGACGGCACGCGTGGGGATCTCGGCCATCGCGGTATGCCGTCCGCTGCCCTTTGTGGCCGAGCCCCAGCCCGGGCTGAAGGACGTGGCCGGGTTCCTCTTCGAGAAGGATAGCGCGGCAAAGATTTCCCGCTGACGCCCTGCAACTGGAGCTTCTTTCCGCAACTTACTGTTGTGTAAGCTGATTTTGCTGCTGAATTCGCTGGCACCGAGGTTGCTGCGCATCATCTGCCGAGGGGCGCCCAGGAGGGCGCCGCCGTCCAGAACAGACAGGTGCGCAGATGAGTATCTTCACGGCCATGGTGACGGCGGTCACCGGAATGAGGGCGCAGTCCTACGCGATCGAGAACATCTCGGACAACATCGCGAACTCCCAGACGAACGGCTACAAGCGGGTCGACACGAGCTTCATGGACATGGTGATGTCCGCGCCGCTCCGCATGCAGAGTGGCGGGTCCGTTTCGGCCTTCTCGCGCGGGACGCTGACCCTCTCCGGCTCGACCAGCAACTCGGGCGTCGGCACCAACTTCGCCCTGGATGGCAACGGCTTCGTCGCCGTTCGACGCGCCGTCGGCTCGTCCAATGGACGACCGGTGTTCGACGGCTCGACCCAGTTCACCCGGCGCGGCGACTTCGCCGTCGACCGGAACGGCTACCTCGTGAACGGAGCCGGCAATTACCTCATGGGCTATGCCATCGACCCGGCGACAGGCATCACCTCGACGGGTGCGCCCGAAGTCATGTCGATGAACGTCACCCAGCTCCCGGCCCGGGCGAGCACGCGCATGGCCTACCAGGCGACGCTGCCGGTCACCCCCGCCACCAGCAGCTACTCCAGCACCACGCCCAACTCGGATACCTGGGCGCTCGGGCGGGTTCCCGCTGGCGGGCCGTACACCGGCCCCAATGTGATCGCCGCCAACTCGGCGGAATCGGCGTCCTTCGCTCAGAACTCGATCTCCGGCCAGTCCGTTCGGCTCTACGACGGTGTCGGCACGCCGAAGGACGTCCAGGTTCGCTGGACCAAGCTCGAATCCGCCGCGGGCGGCAATACATGGGCGATGTATGTCGACAGCGCGCCTGCCGGCAGCGTCGCCGAGGCGCAATGGACGCGAGCGGCCACGGTCACCTTCGATGCCACAGGCAAGCTCACCGCGCCGCTCGCGCCTGTCGACATCAACATGGCGAGCCGCGGCCTTGGGACGATCTCGCTCGACCTCACGGGCGGGCGCGTGAATCAATACGCACTCGACAGCGGAACGGCGCGCGTCGGCGCGACGGAGCAGGACGGCTACGCCTCGGGCGACCTGACGGGAGTTGAGGTCAGTGAGGACGGCCGGGTGATGGCGCAGTTCTCCAACGGGCGCGCTCTCGCCGTCGGGCAGATCGCCACGGCCCAGTTCAACGCCCCGAACATGCTCAGGCGGGAAAGCGGCGGCACCTTCTCGGCAACCTCGGAATCCGGCGTGCCGCTCTACGGAGCCGCCGACGTGAGCTTCATCTCCGGGTCGCTGGAAGGCTCCAACACCGACGTGGCGGAGGAGTTCACGAAGCTCATCGTCTCGCAGCAGGCCTACTCGGCCAATACGAGGGTGATCAGCGCCGCGCAGCAGCTCCTGCAGGACACGATCAACATCATCCGCTGAGCCTGAGGCACAACTCAGGTGCGGCAATTTTTGCCCCTGCAACCGGAGGGACGGGCCGAATCTTCCGTCGCGGCATGATGAATCCTTTGTTTACTCATTGTTTTTGCTCAGAAATCTCTCTGGCACGGGCTTTGCGCCATCGTTGGCACGAAGCCACGCGGGTTGCCCTCAAGGACGGGGCGCCCCGAACAGGGAAAAAGGTGAGCCGCCATGAGTATCTTCGGCGCGATGGTGAATTCGGTGACGGGCCTGTCGGCCCAGTCCTATGCCCTCGAGAATATTGCGGACAACATCGCGAACTCGCAGACCACCGGCTACAAGCGGGTGGACACGAGCTTCCAGGACATGGTGCCGGACTATCCCCTCCGCCAGCAGGTCGGAGGCTCGGTCTCGGCGTTTTCCCGGGCGACGAACGGCCTCACCGGCACGATCACCTCGACGGGTGTCTCCACCAACTTCGCGCTGAACGGGCCTGGGTTCGTCGCGGTCCGCGACCGGACGGACTATGCCGGCGGCGTCCCGACCTTCTCTGCGAAGAATGCCTACACGCGCCGCGGCGACTTCGAGGTCGACAAGAGCGGGTACCTGGTCAACGGGGCAGGCTACTACCTCGTCGGCTACCCGATCGACCCTGTGTCGGGCAATGTCACGGCGGGCACACCGGACGTGCTGAAGGTCAGCAACGACCTGGTCCCGGCGAAGGCTTCGACCACGCTGAACTACGTCGCCAACCTGCCGTCCACGCCGAAGACGCCCAATTACGATCCTGCGACACCCGGTTCGGACATCTGGGCAGCGGCTGCTGGCACGCCGCCGGCGACGGTCGGCCCGGCCACCACGCCAGACGCAACCTCCTTCTCGTCGAACTCCGTGTCCGGCCAGACGGTCACGATGTACGACTCGCTGGGCCAGCCGGTCGACGTGGAGGTTCGCTGGGCCAAGGTGGCCACCAATGCCGGCACCGGCGCCAACACCTGGGGCATGTATTACAATTCGACCCCGGGCACGACGGTCGGCAACTCCACCTGGACGCTGGCGGGCACCATGGTGTTCAACAATGCCGGCCAGCTGACCTCGCCGACCAGCGCACTGAGCATCGACATGAGCTCGCGTGGCCTCGGCACGGTCACGATGGACGTGACGCAGGGCCAGCTCACCCAGTACTCGGACGTCAACGGTACCGCCAAGGTCAGCACACTGAACCAGGACGGCTATCCGGCGGGCGTGCTCGACTCCGTTTCGATCGAGAGCGACGGGCGCATCATGGCCAGCTACTCGAACGGCCAGGTGAAGGCGCTCGGGCAGGTCGCGCTCGCCCAGTTCAACGCACCGAACATGCTGAAGCGGATGAGCGGCAGCGCCTTCGAGGAGACGCTGGAGTCGGGAACTCCGCTGTTTGGCGCCAATGGCACCACGCTCGAGGGCGGATCGCTGGAAGGCTCCAACACCGACATCGCGCAGGAGTTCTCGAAGATGATCGTCACGCAGCAGGCCTATTCGGCCAACACGCGCGTCGTCACGACGGCGCAGCAGATGCTGCAGGACGCCATCAACATCATCCGGTGAGGCGCTCCGCGCCTCCCGTTTCCTCACTGTGAAAGGCTTGTGTCATGGGTAGCCTGTCCGGTGCGCTCTCATCGGCCGTCTCCGGCCTGCGCTCGACGCAGACGCAGATGGAGATCATTTCCGGCAACGTCGCGAATGCCGGCACCACCGGCTATTCGCGCCGCCAGGCCACGCTGATCGAGACTGCCGGAAACGGCACGGCGGGCGGCGTCCGCGTCGCCGGCGTGCAGCGCCTGCTCGACACGATCCTGCAGCGCGAGCTCAGGACCGAGACGGCAGGCAGCGGCTATTCGGCGGTCAAGGCCGGCTATACCGACCAGATCCAGAAGCTGCTCGGCACGCCCGGCAGTGCCGGCGCGCTCGACGCCACCTTCAACAGCTTCACCAAGAGCCTGCAGGCCCTGTCGTCCAACCCGTCGGACAGCGTGCTGCGCGCCAGCGCGGTGACCGCTGCGCAGACGCTCGCCCAACGCCTCAACTCCGCTTCCAACGGCATCCAGGATCTGCGCAACAACACGGAGCTGGCGCTCTCGGCCGACGTTTCCCGCGCCAACGACCTGCTGGCCGTCGTCGCTTCGACCGATGTGAGGATCGCCGGCAATCAAGGGCGCGATCCCGCGCTTCTCGACCAGCGTGACGCCGCGATCAACGAGCTTTCCAAGCTCATGGATCTGCGCGTCACCCAGAATGGCAACGGGACCGTCTCCATCGCCACGGAAGGCGGCCTGCGCCTCTATGAGAACGGCCAGGCGGCGAGCCTGTCGTTCGATGCCCGCGGCAATCTCGGCCCCAACGCCCTCTACGCGTCCGGGACGGCACGCGGCGTCGGCACGATCACGATCCGCGATGGACAGGGAAACACGATCGACGCGATCGGGCAGAAGCTGATCCGCTCGGGCGAGATCGCCGGTCTGATCGACATGCGCGACACCGTGCTGGTGCAGGCGCAGGACCAACTCGACGAGATGGCTGCGGCGCTGGCGCGCGCCCTGTCCGATACCCCCGTTTCGTCCACCGCCACCACAGGCCTGACTTCTCCCGCCGCCGGGCTCGACCTCGACACCACCGGCCTGCAGGCCGGAAACGTCATCACCGTCGATACCACGGCGTCGCCCGGCGGCGCGGCCCAGCGCTTCAGCTTCATGCGCTCCGACAGCGCGGCGACCACGCTGACGAATTCCGCCACGGCCGATCCGAACGACATCGTCGTCAAGCTGGACTTCAGCTCGGCGACCCCCATTGCCGCGCAGATCCAGGCCGCGCTCCCGGCCGGCCTCGTGGTCTCGATGTCGGGCAACACGCTGCGCATCGTCTACGACACCACGACGGGCCCGCAACTGACCGGCCTGTCGGCCTCGGTCACCAACACGGCGACCACCGACAAGGGCAAGGAGTTGCCGCTCTTTGTGGACGGAGCGTCGGGCAAGGCCTTCACGGGCTCGCTCGACGGCGCCACGCAGAAGCTCGGCTTCGCCGCCCGCATCGCGGTCAACCCGCAGGTGGTCAGCGACCCGGCCCTGCTGGTGCGCTATGCCACCGGAGCCAATGCCACCCTGGCCGGCGATCCCACCCGTCCGACGCTGCTCTACGACCGCCTGACGAAGGCCACCGCCACCTTCTCCGCGACGACGGGGATCGGCCAGGCCAGCGCGCCGTTCACCGGCACTGTCGGCGATTTCATGACCCGCACCATCGAGGCCCAGGCCTCGAACGCCGCGGCTGCCAAGAGCATGGACGATGGCCAGAAGGTCGTGCAGGCCTCCATCGAAAGCCGCTTTGCCGAGACTTCCGGGGTCAATATCGACACCGAAATGGCTAATCTCGTCCAGGTCCAGAACGCCTATGCCGCCAATGCACGCCTCGTCAGCGCGGTGAAGGACATGTTCGACCTGCTGATGCGCATGTGAGGACCGCCGCCATGATCTCCGGACTCTACACGCTCGGCTCCTACTCGGTGGACAGCCTGTCGGTGCGCAACACGGCCCAGCGGCTGACGGATCTGCGCTCCCAGATGGAGGAGCAGAGCCGCAGGCTGTCGACCGGGCTCAAGTCCGACGACTATGCCGGGCTCGGTCCCGACCGCTGGCGCAGCGTCGACCTGCGGCAGACCCTCTCGGCCCTTGACGGCTACGACGCCAACGTGACCGATGCCACCACCCGGGTGAAGATGTTCGACCAGACGCTCACGCGCATGGGAAAGAGCGCGCAGGAGGTGCTCTCCAACATCATGTCGGGTGGCTATGGCGTGAGTGGCAGCGGCAAGCTCTCCCCCCGCCAGGACGGCGAGAATCGCCTCCAGGAACTCGTCGACCTGCTCAACACCGATGTCGCCGGGCGCCGCCTCTATGGCGGCCGCAAGGACAACCAGGGTCCCGTCCTGAGCGCAGACAAGATCCTGAACGGCTATGTCGACGACACCGGTGTGCAGCGCGACGGGCTGCGCACACTCGTGACAGAGCGGGTGACGGCCGACCTCGGCGCCGGCGACGGGCATGTGACCGCCAGCAACACGGGCGGCACAAACGTGGTGTCCCTGGCCCATGACGCCTCGACCTGGGGCTTCGCGATCAACTCCGTCACCGGGTCGACCAATATCGGCGTGACCGGAACGGGGCCCTACGCGATCACCGTCAACAACCAGCCTGTTCCCGGGGAAGCCGTGACGGTGTCGCTGGGGCTGCCCGACGGCACCAGCAAGACGCTCCGGCTGGTGGCCGGGACCGCGGGCAGCACGCCGGCGGCCGGAGACATTCCCTTCGCGATCGGCGCAACGACGGCCGACACGGCCGCCAACCTGCAGGCGGCTCTCCAGGGCGCCGTCAACACCACCGCCGACACCTCGCTGCGGGCAGCCTCGACGAAATTCACGGCCACGGACTTCTTCACCGCGACGACGCCTGTCCGCGTCGCGGGAGGCAATACCGCCCAGTGGTACCAGGGAGATCCAGGGGCGACGGCGAATGCGCGCTCGGCGGCGCTCTACCGGCTGGGCGACACGCTGACGGCGCAGCTTGGCGCGCAGGCCAACGAGGACGGGCCGGCCAGCCTCATGGCGGCCTTCGGCGCCATGGCCTCGATGGATCCGGCTGCGACGGCGACGCAGTGGCAGGATCTCTCCGGCCGCGTCACCGGCCTGCTCAGCGCGGGCAAGACCGGCACGACCGATATCCAGGCCTCGATCGGGCTCGGCGCGGGCACCGTGACCACCGCCAAGGCCCAGAACGCCGCCACCCGCAAGACGCTGGAGGACACTCTCGACGGGATCGAGAAGGCCACTCCGGAGGAATCGGCGGCCGCGGTGCTGGCCCTGCAGACACAGCTGCAGGCGAGCTACCAGGTCACCTCGATGCTCTCGAAGCTGTCGCTGGTGAACTATCTGGGATGAGCGAGGATGTGAGCCGCGCCTTCGCGGCTCGCCCTGGCCGTCGTCAGGCAGCCTGGGCGCGCAGGCCGGCGGCGATGTCGCGGTTGATGTTGACGAGCGGGCGCAGGCCCTCGGGCTTCGGCTCGATCTGCAGCGCCAGCGACTGCTTGAAGATGAAGACGGCGAGCGTGCCGAGGTTCTTCTTGATCGGCGCGGGCAGCGGGTTGGCGTCGTCCGCCACCGCCGATGCGAGGACCGTCCAGAGCTTGCGGTTATAGGCGAGCGCCTCGTCCAGCTCGTCGCGGCGGCGCTCGAAATCGTCGTGCAGCGCCTGGAGTTTCGCGGCCGATTTCAGCAGGAGAGAGGCTTCGAGATCGCGGCCGGAGAGGGTGGCCTTTGAGGCGGAGGCGTAGGCGCTAGCTGCCCTGTGCATGGGTAAGGAGACCCGTCTCGTACTCGATTACGGCTTTTGCGGCCTTGAGCGCTTTGTAGAGATCCCCACTTAAAATTCGGTTATTCACTTCCGCGATGAGCGCAGAAGAGCTCGGTACGGCGTTAATGAAATCTCTTACGAGTTCGAAGTATACGTCATGATGTTTCGAGATGTCGTCGGCCAAGTACATCAGCTGTACGGCCAGATAAATCCTCTTCGCCGGCGTGTCCGCCGTCTCCGCGGTGAGGATATCCTTCTCGCGCAGGATGGGCGCGTGACCCTCGATGAAGAAGCGGGCCCTGTGTTCGCCGTTCCTGATGACGACGTTGCCGACGATGATGCGCTCGTTGGGCTTGAGCTCGACCTTCAGGGCCATCGAATCACTGCTCCACTGCGTTTCTTCGCGGCGGGAGCATAGAAGGCGGCAGCGGCGGCGTCACCGCCGCCGCCGGGCTTAAGTCGCTTGGTCAGGCCGAGCGTGCCACCCCGGCCGCGTCAGGCGCTGGCCCGGCCGGATTGGTGACCTGCGCCGCCAGCCCCTCGGCCACCGTCCTGTTCAGGTTCATGAGGGGCGCCACCGTGGACGGGCGCGGGTCGATCATGGCGAGGTGGGTCTGCCTCAGAACGAAGGCCGTGCAGGCGGCGATGTCCATCCGCAGCTTCTCGGGAAGCACGGAGTCCGCTTCCGTCGCGTCGCTCGCGAACATCGCCCACAGGCGGCGGTTGTCGAGGAGCGCCCTGGTGAAGGCCGAGGGGTCGACCATATCGCCCGCGCTGGCGCGCTCGAGCTCCCCGGCGAGTCTCTGGAGGAGGGCGGCTTCGAGGGCTCGCCCGGTCAGGCCCGTGCGGGCCGTCCTGGCATAGGCTTGGGCTGCGGAATGCATGAGCTGAAACCTCCTTCGTCAATACATGCAGGAAATGGATGCGGCTGGCCGGGCGCGGCCTTGCAATGGCGGCCGTCCTGGAATCGATCAGGGGGGCCACTAGCCCCCCTGACGAAAATGGCGGTCCGGATCAGCGCAGCATCTGCGCGGCGGACATTATCGAGTTGTTCAGGATGCCCATCGCGCTCATGGACAGCGTGTAGCGCATGTCCAGCGCCTTCATCTCGGACGCATCGGCGGTGGTGTCGGACGCCGTGAGCTTGGCGGCGGCATCGCCCAGGGTCTTGGAGATGTCGGCATTGTAGTCCTTGGAGTTCACCAGGAGGCCTGACTGGCCGCCGAGCGAGGAGCGCATGCCGTCGAGCTTGTCGATGGCCTGCTGGACAGCGTTCATCGCGTTCGTCAGGTCGGCGTCCGTGCCGAGGCCACCCGCGAGGAGCGTGTAGGTGGTCGTTCCGGCGTTCAGCTGGAAACCGAGAGTCGGTGTCGATACGCTTTCGCCGAGCGAGATCCGGACCGACCTGCCTTTGTCATCGATCACAGCGTCAAGCGGAGCGCCAAGCAGCAGGTTAGGCTGGCCGGCCACCGAGGCGGTGTCCACAGACGACTGGACAGTGTCGAGGATCTTGGCGAGCGAGTCCGCCGACGCCCTGCGCCTCGGGTCCGCATCGACTCCGGCCACGCCGGCATTGCGGAGATAGGTGATCTTCTTGCCGTAGTCGTCCTTGCGGCTGGTGGCCTGCATCGTGGCGGGGTCGCGGATGTCACCGGAGGTCAGCAGCTTCTCGGCCGACATGGTGGAGGCGAGCTGGCCCGGGTTTGTGCCGGTGGAGCTACCGAAAATCACGTCCAGAGCGTTGGCGGAGTTCTTGATCAGGGGCAGGCCATCCCGCGTTCCCGCCAGGGTTCCGTCGCCGCCATTGGCGATCTGCTCGATTTCCAGCGCCTGGTCTGCATCGAGCTGGAGTTGGAACTGGAACGAACTCGCCGTCGAGCCGGTTCCCCCCGATAGGACCGTCCGCGCCTGGACCTGGCCTGTATTGAACACCTTGTTGATGGCGTCCTGTAGTTCCTTCATGTTCTGAAATGTTTGCGGGTTGTCGGCCGTCAGCCCGTCATTGCCGATGTTCTGGTTGTTGGTCGTGTCCACGGCTTTGAAGTAGGCGGTTTTCGCCTGGCCGTTGGTGGTGTCGACCACGCGCATGCTGAAAACGTCGCCGGCCTGGAAGAGGGTCGGATCCCTCCGCTCAACGTCGGTTGTGGCGACAAGCGACACCGCCGATGCGTCCGCGACGAAGTCGGTCAAGGCTGGGGTCCGTGTACCGACCGTTGTGAAGTTCTGGTTGAAGCCGAAATTGCTGTTGAGAGCCCTCGTATCGGCGGAGGCCCTCGCCGCCGGGATGTCCGCGCCGGAGCCGAACGAGACCGTGGAGCCCAGGGACGAGCGTACTGTCAGATTGCCCGTCTGCTGATCGACGGAGAAGCTCAGGCCCTGGAGGTTCTGCGCCCGCACGAGGGTGTTCAGCTGGTTCGCCAGACCCGTGAGTGTGTTGTTGGCTGCGATATCCGTTTGAATCACGGTGAGATAGGTGGGCGTGGCATTGAGCCCGGGACCCGCGATTTTGACGGCGAGCGTCCCGCCCGTGGCCACGCCGATGGAGCCGCCGTTCAGCCTGCTGTTGTTGGTATCCCACGAGATTCCGTTGTTTGTCGTAACGGCGTCGTCATCGAAGACGCTCCGGGTCGCCATGGCTTGCGCCAGCGCCCCCGTCAGGCCCGGTGGCGTGAAGGTGTCGGCCGAGGGGGGGAGCGAGGTCGTGGCGAAGCTGTTTGTCTGCGCCTGACCAGGCTGCATGGGGCCAAAGCCGAGGCTGTTGTTGAGGTCGTTGTTAGTATTCGCCGGCGAGAACCTCATCTTGAAGTTGAAGGTGCCGGGAGCGCCGCCCGCCGTCTGGGTGCGGATGGCCACGCTGCCGGAGTTGTCGATCGACGCGGTGACCTGCTCTGTCACCGCTCCGACGGTGATGCTGAGGTTTTGCCTGTTGATCTTGCGGACCACGTCCCCAATGGTCAGGTCCTGAAGGTTGCCGGTGGTGGTGTCGTTGGACGTGAAGCTGATGGCGCTGCCGACAGGCACGTTCACACCGGCCGCACCTGCCGTGAACACTTCCAGCTTCAGGCCGTTCGTCTGGTTCAGGCCAAAGTTTCCGTCCGCGGCTGCGCTGGGGCTCGCTGTCGTACCGAAGATCCTGCGGTTGGCCGAGACAGCCTGGCGGCCCGGGTTCGGCGCCGTGCCGGTGACCGTTCCGGTTTCCGTCGTGACCGTCCGAGTGATGCCGCGGATCGTCTCGTTCTGCGCGGCGCCGGTGGTGGCCGCGGCCTGCTGCTTCGTCCCCTGCAGGGTCTTGAGCTCGGTCAGCGAGTTGCTGAGGTCCTTCTTGATCTTGTCAATGCCCGTCTGAGCCGCCGAGACCGCGGAGAGCGTGAGGTCGAGCGACTTGTTGACCTCGAGGAGGTTGTTCGCCCGGGTGTTCAGCCGCTCGGACTGCAGGAAGGCGGCGGGGCCGTCCAGGATGGAGCTGATGCTCTTGCCCGTCTGGATGCGCCCGTTGACGGAGTTCAGGCCGGAATTGACGTCCAGGAGGCCCGAGAGTGCCTGGCGCTGTGAGGCGGTGAGTGCGCTAACCATGATACACCTTCTGATGTCATCGCCCGCCTTCTGCGGGGGCCACGTCATGGAAGATGCTTTGGACCCCTAAATAAAACGTATCGAATTTTATCCGTCGAACGTATTCGTGGTATTTTCAACTTACAGTCTCAAGTATTTAGGTTTGCAACTTTGGGGACGTAGACCTGCGGACCTGCAGCGAAGCGGACGCTGGGGAGGCTCCCGAACGAGCTCAGGCCGTCTTGGCGACGAGGTCGCCGGTGTGCTGGCCGCCGCTGTCCTTCGCCATCATGGAGCGGATATAGGCGCGCAGCTTCAGCTGCTGCTCGTCCGGGATCTGCTGAACGACCTGGCCCGTGGAGCGGCTGGTCACCTTGAGCACGAGCTCGCGGGTCCGCGGATCGGTCTCGAGGTTGCGGTCCACGGCCTGGCGCAGGGCCTCGGCGGCCTTCTGCAGCCGCCTGGCACTGTCGGAGAGGTCGTAGCGGATCGCGTCGCCCGTCGTGGCCGGGGTGACGGTCTTCTCAGCCGGCAGGTCGGTGGGGGTGGACTGCGGCGAGGCAGGCGCAACATCGGTGCGCGCGATCGCCTGCGTGGCGGGCGCCTGCGTCCTGATGGTGATGCCGACGTCCATGGGACGCCTCCCGGTTTCCAGCGGTCACGAGGACCCTGAAAGGACTATGCGTCCACCGGGATAAAGCGCCCGTTGAGGTAAAGCCTCAAATACGAATCAATCGCGTGAAAATCGCGCCGGCAAACGCTGCCTTGGCATTTTATAAGGTGCGCGACACCATGAGCGGAGTCGCCGCCTGCCGCGTGCCCGGCTGACTCCTGCCGCCTGCGCCATAGGTCGTCAGCGTCCGGGGCGCCGCGACCTCGGCCGCGAGGCTGCGCACGATGCCCTCCGACACCGAGCGTGCGGTCGCCAGCACGGCCATGTTGACGCCCAGAGCCTCCGCAAGACGGGCCTGGGCCGCCTTGAGCCTGGCGACACCCTGCGGCGACCAGCGCGCCAGCGCGATCGCATTCGCCTTCAGCGCATCGAGCGCATGCACGTACCGGCGCGCCGCGTCGCTCTTGGCGTCCGCGAGGGCGGCGGCGTCGCGCAGGCGCGACTCCTTCAGCAAGCCGGTCTCATCCTGGATGATGCGCTCCAGCGTCGTGATCTGCTCGACAATGGCCGCGGCGAGGCTCTCGGCATCCGCCGGGCCGCTGACCGACGGGATGGGCTGCTGTTCTGGCGCTGCCATCTCAGGCTCCTTCCTGGACGCGGATGAGTTCGCGGTAGACGTTGTCGGCAATGCCGACGCCGCCGGTCTTGCCGATCTTCTGGGCGTACTGGTCGACGAGCATGCCGCGCCAGATTTCGCCGCCGTCACCCTCGGTGCCGAGAGGGCCTTCGCCCGTCAGGCCGGACGTCATCTGCTTCATGACGTTCTCGAGGAACATCGACTCGTAGTTCTGCGCCACCTTCCAGAGCTTGGGATCGCGGTTCTTGCCGCCCTGTGCGATCGCGGTGGCCGGGGTGAAGGCCGATGACGCGCCTGAGCGGGCGGGGGCATAGGCACTGGCGGAATAGGCGCGCGCTGCGTCCATCACATCACCTCGATTTCGGCCTGGAGGGCGCCGGCGGCCTTGATCGCCTGCAGGATGGAGATCATGTCGCGCGGGCCGATGCCGAGTGCATTCAATCCGTCGACGAGCTCGCGCAGAGTCACGCCCTCGCGCACGACCGCCAGCTTGTTCTTGGACTGCGTGTCGACCTGCACGCCCGTGCGCGGCACCACCACCGTCTCGCCGTTCGAGAAGGGGTCTGGCTGGCTGACGACCGGCTGCTCGGTGACGGTGACCGTGAGGTTGCCCTGGGCGATGGCGACGGTGGAAACTCGCACATCCTTGCCCATGACGATGATGCCGGACCGCTCGTCGATGACCACGCGCGCGCCCTGGTCGGGGTCGACGCGCAGCTGCTCGATCTCGGTGAGGAGCTGCACCATGTTGCCGACGTAGCGCGGCGGGATGGCGATCTGCACCGTCGAGGGGTCGACCGGCTCCGCCGCGTCACCACCGAGGAAGTCGTTGATGGCGGCGGCGATGCGTTTTCCCGTCGTCAGGTCGGGGTTGCGCAGGGCGAGCCGCAGGGTTCGCAGCTGCTTGAACTGGAAGTCGATCTCACGCTCGACCAGCGCGCCGTTGGCGATGCGCCCCACGGTGGGAACGCCGCGGGTGACCTTTGTGGCATCACCTTCCGCCTCGAAGCCGGAGATCGCCACCGATCCCTGCGCCACGGCATAGACCTCGCCGTCGGCGCCGAGCAGCGGGGTGACCAGCAGCGTGCCGCCCTGCAGGCTCTTGGAATCGCCCAGCGCCGAGACGGTGACGTCGAGCCGCGTGCCCTGCGTGCCAAAGGCTGGGTAGTTGGCCGTCACCATCACCGCCGCAACGTTCGCGGTGCGCAGCGTCTGGCCCTTGGTGTTGACGCCCATGCGCTCCAGCATCGCCGTGAGGCTCTGCTTGGTGAAAGGCGAGTTGTTCAGCGTGTCGCCCGTCCCGTTCAGGCCGACGACGAGCCCGTAACCCACGAGCTGGTTCTGGCGGACGCCCTCGACGGAGGACAGGTCCTTGATGCGCGAGCTCGCCTCGGCCCGCGGCGCAAACGCCAGGCCCGCCGCGAGAGCGAGGGCGAGGAGGGCGGAGAGGGGTCGCAGCAAGCGCATCGCACAGGGATCCAGACGGCTTTCGTGCCGCTCAGGGAGGGTGGTTGCGAAAGCCATGCCAGCAGAAAGCTTTCTGCAAACCTCTCTGATTATTGCGAAAACGCGCGGATCTGCCCGGAGCCGGGCGGTGGCATGGCCCGGCTTGCCCGGTCCGGCCGGGCGCGGGCGGCAATTCCTGCCGGGCGCTTAACGATGCCTTAACCATGCAGGGGCAAGGCTGGCGCAGCATCCGCAGGAGAGCGATCCATGCGCGTGGAATCGAAGATTGGCGTCGGCACCCCGGCTCCTGCCGCGCGCCGCGGCGCATCGAGCACATTCAGCCTGAAGGAAGGCGGCCAGAGCCGGCCTGCCGGCGCGGCCGGCGCGGTCGTCGACCTCGGCGGCATCGACGCGCTGCTCCTGCTGCAGGGCGAGGACGATGCCGGGCAGCGCCGCAAGCGGCAGGCCAGGCGCGGGCGCGACCTGCTGGACGGGCTCGACCGGCTGAAGGCCGCCCTGCTCGGAGGCCGCGTGCCGCTGGGCGACCTCGACCGGCTGCGCACCTCGCTCGCTCTGCGCCGCGAGGAGACGGGCGACGCGGTGCTCGACGAAGTTCTCGCCCAGATCGAGATCCGCGCCGAAGTTGAGCTCGCAAAGCTCGAACCGCGCAAATCCTGACGCAGGGCAGTTTCTTCCGGTAAGGCGAATTCGGCGCTGAACCGCGGCGATCATCCGCGCGGCGCCTCAATCGCATGTGGAATCGGCTCGTTTTTCGACGGGACGATGACCATCAACGCCGTTGCTGCGGTTGTGACGCATCGCTATAGTCCGCGCCGCCCGAGGGGGCGCTCCGAGTGACCTCGGACATGGCTGCAGAGGCTGAAAAGGCACCAATGGCGACCATGACACTGGAGGCGGCGTACCGCCCATCCGACGACGAAGCCTTCATGAACGAGCGGCAGCGCGAGTACTTCCGGCGCAAGCTGCTCGCCTGGAAGGAGGAGATCCTCCGGGAGAGCCGCGAGACCCTCGCCGCCCTCCAGAACGAGAGCGAGAACCACCCGGACCTGGCGGACCGGGCATCATCGGAAACCGACAGAGCGATCGAACTGCGTGCCCGCGACCGGCAGCGCAAGCTGATCGCCAAGATCGATGCCGCCCTGGCGCGCATCGAGGACGGCTCCTACGGCTACTGCGAAGAGACGGGCGAGCCGATCTCCCTCAAGCGGCTCGAGGCGCGGCCCATCGCGACCCTGTCGATCGAGGCGCAGGAGCGCCACGAGCGCAACGAGCGCGTCTACCGCGACGACTGATCGGCGGTTGCGACGTCTGCAAGCGAAAGCGGCGCCCCCTGCGGGGCGCCGCTTTGCGTTGGGCCTCCCGCGGGAGCGGGGAGGCCCGGGTGACAGGGCGGCAGGTGGGGAGCGCGCCGCCCCGCCGCCGGTCAGAACGGCAGGATGATGTCCATCACCTGCGAGCCGTAGCGCGGCTGCTGCACGTCGGTGATCTGGCCGCGGCCGCCATAAGCGATGCGGGCCTGCGCGATCTTGGCGCTGTCGATCGTGTTGTCGGACTCGATGTCCTCAGGCCGGATGACGCCGGCCACGATCAGCTCGCGCACCTCGAAATTCACGCGCACCTCCTGCTTGCCCTCGATCACGAGGTTGCCGTTGGGCAGGGCCTGCGTGACGACGGCCGCCACGTTGGTGACGATGTCCTCGGAGCGCTTCACCGATCCCTTGCCTTCGTTCGACATGTCCGACGTTCCGTCGACGAGCTTCCCGGTGTCGGTGCCGTCGGGCAGGTACTGGTCGCTCTGCGTTTCGGCACCGAAGAACTTGGCGACGCCCATCGTCGTGCTGTTGGTGCGGGAGCGCTTGGTGTTGTTGTCGATGTTGGCCTTGTCGGTGATCTTCACCCGCACCGTGACGAGATCACCAATCTGGCGAGCGCGCTGGTCCTTGAAGAAGGCGCGCGATCCCTGCCGCCACAGCGAGTTCGGCGCGTAGCTGACGGGCTCCGGCGTCGGCATCGGCATCTGTACCGGCCGGTAGCCGGGCTGCGAGGTGGGATCCTCGATGGCCGACAGCGCCGGCGCCTTGCCGACGTTCGCGAGCCTGTCCGCGGCGCCGCAGGCCGCGAGAAGCGCTGCCAGTCCGGCAGTGGCAAGGAGGCGGAGGGTGGTGTGGGCGGACATGGAACTGCCTCTCACTGGGCCAGCGCGACGGGACCGGGCATGCTGCCCGACACCGAGACCTGGCCGGGTCCGGTGACGGTGGCCTGGAGTTGCCGCTTGGATTGGGGGTTCACGACGAGAACCGCGTCGCCGAGCCCGCCGGCTTCCAGCGCGCGGGCGCGCATGGAAAGGGACAGGCCGGGGATCCTGTAGACCACGCTGACGATGCTGTTCTTCTGCACGATCTCCTGCTTGGCGGTGTCGGCGTCGCGCAGAACGGCACCGGCCCGCAGTGCCGAACGGGCGACGCGGCCATCCACCAGCCCGGGATCGACGATGGTGCCTGCTCCGGCGATGGACGCGCGGGGGCGGCGCTCCAGCACGACGTCACCGCTGCGGATGGTCTCGCCGCGGCTGATCGAGCGCGCCAGCACCGGAACCTCGACGGAATCGACCACCTGTCCGGAAGCCCGCAGCGGCTTCAGCGTCAGCGCCCGGCTGCCCGGCAGGGTCAAGGTGGCCTGGACGCGCTGCGACTTGGGGTCGAAGACGAGGTCGGCCGCGTCGAGGTCGCCGGTCGAATCCGGCTCGACCCACGCGGACAGCGACGCCGGGTCTCCGGAGAGCTGGACGTCGATCTCGGTCAGGCCGTATCGGGCAGCAAGCGCCTTGCGCAGCGCCTGCTCGATGTCCGCCTTCGCCAGCCGGCGCGCGGCGCGAGTGACGACCACCTGCGTCGACAGGCCGGGTTCGACGGCGATGCCCGCGGTGCGGGCGGCGTCGACGATGCGGGGCGCCTGGATCGTGCCGATCTGCCCGAGGTCGGGGGCCCGGAAGGCAGCGGCGGCGGCTGCCGGTCCGGTCAGGCCCTCGACGAGGTCGCCAAAGGTGACGATGTCGTTCTTGACCACGATGTCGGTGCGCAGCGTGTAGGTGGCCGGGTGAACGGCCGGGGCCTGCTGCTGCGCCATGGCGGGGAAGGACAGCGGCAGGGCGGAACCGATGAGAAGGGCGAAAAGAAGGGGGCGGATCATCGGCTAGCCCCTGAACATCTGCGTGGTGGACGACAGCATCTGGTCGGCGGCGGTCACGACCTTCGAGTTCATCTCGTAGGCCCGCTGCGCCTCGATCAGGTTGGCGATCTCGGTGACGGCGTTGACGTTCGCTTCCTCGAGGTAGCCCTGTTGCAGATTGCCCATGCCGTCGGTACCGGGGTTGCCGGTGGTGGGCTGCCCCGAGGCGGCGGTCTCGACGTAGAGGTTGTCGCCGATCGCCTCGAGCCCGTACTTGTTGATGAAGCGCGTCAGCTGAACCTGGCCGAGCACCTGCGGAGCCGACTGGCCCTGCAGGGTTGCCTGCACCTCGCCGGTCGCACTGATCGTGACGCCGGTGGTGTTCGTGGGGACGGTGATGGCCGGCGAGATCCGGTAGCCGTCATGCGTGACGAGCTGGCCGGTGCTGTCGAGTTCCAGCGAGCCGTCGCGCGAATAGGCGGTGCGGCCGTCCGGCAGCTCGACCGTGAAGAATCCCTCGCCGCGGATGGCGACGTCGTACTCCTTCTCTGTCGGGGTCAGCGTGCCCTGCGACATCACCCGGCCGGTCGAGGCCACTTTCACGCCCGACCCGATCTCGACGGGGGAGGGCACCTGCGTGCCCTGGTCCGACGTCGAGGTGCCGGCCCGGCGCAGCGTCTCGTAGAGCAGGTCCTGGAACTGCGCGCGCTGCCGCTTGTAGCCGGTGGTGCGCAGGTTGGCGATGTTGTTGGAGATGATCTGGACGTTCAGCTCCTGGGCGGCCATGCCGCTTGCGGCAGTGTAGAGCGCGCGCATCGGTCAGTCTCCTCAAGTCAATCCGGCAAGCTTCTCGACCGCGCTCCGGCGCAGGTCGTCGCTGCGCTGGAGCATCCCCGCGATGTTCGCGTAGGCGCGGTTCACCTCAATGAGGCGGCTCATTTCGATCACGGGTCGGACGTTGGAGTGCTCCACCGCGCCGCCCTGCACGCGCACCGTGGCGCCGGCCGGCGGAAGAGGAGCATCGGTCTTGATCAGGCTCGATCCCTCGCTCTGGAGTGCCTTGGGATCATTGACCGCCACGATCCGCAGCTTGCCCTTGGGGCCGGCCGAGGTGGAGATGGTTCCGTCCTGCCCGATGGCGATGTCGGTCTCGCTGGGGCTGAAGGAGATCGGCCCGCCGTCGCCCATCACGGCCTGGCCCTCGGACGTGACAAGCCGGCCCGTGCTGTCGAGCTGGAAGGAGCCGTTGCGGGTGTAGCGCTCGCCCTGCGCCGTGTTCACGACGAAGAGGCCGTTGCCGACGATGGCGGCGTTCAGCGGATTGCCGGTGGCCTCGATGGTGCCCGACGTCATGTCGAGCCCCGAGCCCTTGTCCACCACGTAGGAAAGCGGCTGGTCGGGCTTGTCGAAGGCGTCGAACTTCGCCTGGTCCATCATGTACTCGCTGAACCGCAGCGAACGCGACTTGAACCCGGCCGTGCCGATATTGGCGACGTTGTTGGCGATCACGTCGAGCTCGCGCTGCAACGCGACCTGACGCGACAAGCCGATGAGAAGGGCATTCTCCATCGGAAATCTCCCGCTGTCCCCGGTTGCCCGAGGACCTGAACCGCCATGGCCCCGGCGCTCCCCAGCGCGGTCACGGCGAGAGATCCTCCGCAACCGGCGTGCCAGTGCGGTTAAGAGAACATGAACCTTAAATATTTCAGAGGCTTGGCCTCGATTTCTGCAAGGCTGATTCACCGGCGTTCCCCGCCGCCCGGCGATTTCGACCCGGCAGATCCTGCCGGTCTGACCCCTGATTTAAACCTCTGTTAACCTTGAGCAGTGAAGGTCTCTGGACAGGTGGCGCAGTCCCGATCCGGGTGCGCCGTCTCTGCCCGGGACCCTTTCCGACCATGGCCAAGAAGCCGAAGAAGGACGCAACCGAAGAGGCCGCCGCACCGGCAGAGGGCGGCGCGGTCGAGGCTGCACCGAAGAGCAAGAAGAAGCTCATCATCATGGCGGCCGCCGGCGTCGTGCTGCTCGGCGCCGTCGGGGGCGGGGGCTATTACTGGTTCGTCGTGCGCAAGCACCAGCAGGAGGCTGCGGCCGCCGCTGCAAACGGTGGCCAGGGCGACGAGCACTCTCCGGTCAACAAGAAGACCGCCTACGTCGATCTCAAGGACATGATGGTCAACCTCTCCGGGCCGAGCACGCAGCAGACCATGGAGCGTCCTCGCTTTCTCAAGCTGAAGATCTCGCTGGAGGTGTCTGACCCCAAGGTGGTCGCCGAGGTGCAACCACTGCTGCCTCGCATCGAGGACACCTTCCAGGTCTACACGCGCGAGCTTCGCGCCTCCGACCTCGAAGGGTCTGCCGGCGTGTACCGGCTCAAGGAAGAGCTCCTTCGCCGCGTCAACGTGGCCATCTACCCTTCCAAGGTGGACGCGGTGCTCTTCAAGGAAATCCTGATCCAGTAGCGGGGCGTCGTCCGTGTCCAACGAGGATTTCGACAACGCGGCTGGCGGCGGTGCCGAAGGCGACGCGATCGCCGCCGAATGGACCGCGATGATCGAGGCGGCCGCGACGGCCAACGTCGCGGACGCCGGCGTCGACCGCCTTTTGAACCAGGACGAGATCGACAATCTCCTCGGCTTCGCGGCCGAGGACAGCTCGATGTCCAACCGGACGGGCCTGCGCGCCATCGTCGATTCGGCGATGGTGTCGTACGAGCGCCTGCCGATGCTCGAGATCGTCTTCGACCGCCTCGTGCGGCTGCTGACGACGAGCCTGCGCAACTTCTTCTCCGACAACGTCGAAGTCTCGCTCTCCGACATCACCTCGGTGCGCTTCGGCGACTACATCAACTCGATCCCGCTGCCGACCATCCTCGCCGTGTTCAGGGCCGAGGAGTGGGACAATTTCGGCCTGATCACGGTCGATTCCACGCTCGCCTATTCGGTCATCGACGTGCTGCTGGGCGGGCGCCGCACGTCCGGCATGGTGCGCATCGACGGCCGGCCCTACTCGACCATCGAGACCAGCCTCGTCCGGCGCATGCTGGACATCGTGCTGTCGGACACCGAGCAGGCCTTCAAGCCGCTGTCGCCGGTCCGCTTCGGCATCGACCGCATTGAAACAAATCCGCGCTTCGCCTCGATCTCTCGCCCCGCCAACGCCGCCATCCTGGTGCAGCTGCGCATCGACATGGAGGGCCGCGGCGGATCGATCGAGATCCTGCTGCCCTACGCCACCATCGAGCCCATCCGCGAGCTCCTGCTCCAGAGCTTCATGGGCGAGAAGTTCGGCCGCGATCCGATCTGGGAAGACCACCTTGCGACCGAGATCTGGCAGGCCACGGCCGACGTCGACGCGATCCTCTACGAAACCAAGCTGCCGCTCAGGAAGATGATGGCGCTGAAGGTGGGCGACACGCTGATGCTCGACGTGGAGCCCGACTCGCCGGTGAAGCTCAAATGCGGCGAGGTCCTCCTCACGGAGGGGCGCATGGGACGTGTCGGCGACAAGATCGCCGTGCGCGTCGCGCGTCACCTGCGCCGCTCCCGTACAACCTTCGCCGCCTACGAGGCGAGTGCCGCCGGCCGGAAGGACTCGAAATGATCAACTCGCTGATCGAGATCCTCGTCTGCGTCCTGCTGACCACGACCATCGGCTACTGCATCGTGCTCGACCGGCGGCTGCGGGCGCTGAAGGCCGACGAGACCCTTATGCGCAAGGTCATCACCGACCTCGTCGGGGCGACGGACCGGGCGGAGCGGGCTGTGGCCGGGCTGCGCTCCATCGTGGTCGAGTGCGACGAGACGATCTCCGGGCGTCTGCGCGACGCGGAGCGCCATTCCGACGACCTCGCGGCGCATATCCGCTCGGGAGACGACGTCATCGCCCGCATCGCGCGCATCGTCGAGAGCGCGAGCGGAGGGCGGCCGTTGCCGGTGGCCCGTGCCGCCGAGCCGGTGAGCGCTCCCGAACCCATCGTGCCTGCCGCACGCGAGCGCGTCCGGGATACTCTCGCCGCCGCGCAGGCCTTCGCCGAGCGCGCCCAGCGGCGCGTGCAAGGCGGGGCCAGGTGAAGCTTTCTTTCAACCGGAAGCCCGTCGCGCGCGACCTGAGGCTGCGGTTGTTCCCCGCGGTGGCGGGTGCCGCCGCGGCACTCCTGCTCGTGAAGGCGGTCGAGTTCAGCGTCACGCAAAAGCCAGCGGCCGAGCCGATCGCCCAGTTTGCGCTGGAACGGCCCGATCCTCTCGTCACGGGCTCGACGTCCCCGCCGAAGGAAGAGCCGGCGTCTCCGTCCAAGGAAAAAAAGCCGGCACCTGCTCCGCCGCCCGAACCGGGAACCAAGGTGGACCTCGAAGCGCCGGCAACGTCGCAGGCCGAGAAGGAGCTTCTGGAGCGGCTGGCCAAGCGCCGGCAGGAACTGGAGCAGCGGGAGCAGGAGCTGCAGACCCGCGAAAACCTGTTGAAGGCAGCGGACAAGAAGATGGAGCAGCGGATCCTCGAGCTGAAGAACCTCGAGGGCAATGCGGCGCAGAAGGCCGAGCAGTCGCAGGAGCAGCCGCAGGCCGGCTTGAAGAACCTCGTCGTCATGTACGAGGCGATGAAGCCGAAGGACGCCGCCCGCGTCTTCGACAAGTTGAGCATGCAGGTGCTGATCCCGGTCGTGCAGGCCATGAACCCGCGCAAGATGTCCGAGATCCTCGCCGCCATGTCGCCTGACGTGGCTGGCCGCCTGACGGTGGAGCTGGCCGCGCGCAGCCTCAACGTGCCGCCGCCGGCGGTCGCCCCGGCTGCCGCTGCGAGCGGTGCGCTGCCGGCCGGCGAGCTTCAAGCCATCCCCCAGAAGAAGCCCTAGCGGGCTTGGCGGGAGCCCGTTTCCTTAAGATGCGAGGCTGTTCGGACGTGCCTGCTTAAGGCGGCGTTAGCCCTTAATGCCTAAGTCTGTCGCGATGTCCCGGCACTGCCGGGAGCGTGATCGGACGGTAATGGCCCCGCGGCGGTATCCAGTTGAGCCGGCGAAAAGTTCCGCGCTTCGCGCGCGGGCGTTCCTGCTCGCCTGCACGGCGACAGGGGCCTGGATACTCGCGGCAGGTGCCGCGCTGGCGGCCAGCGCGACCGTGCGCGGCGCGGAGATGGCGGGGTACGGCCGCGCCGTCTTCGACTTCGACAGTCTGCCTAAGGCCTCGGTGCGCACCGCCAACAATGTCCTCGTCATCAGTTTCGACAAGCCCGTCAGCTTCGCCCAGGAGAAGCTGACGATCGAGCTGCCCAACTACGTCTCGGCCGTCCGCGTCGATCCCGACGGCAAGGCGATCCGTTTCGCCCTGCAGAGGCCGTTCAAGCCGAGCATGATGGAGGCCGGCGACAAGCTGTTCGTCGACCTGCTGCCGGAGACCTGGAAGGGCATGCCGCCCGGCCTGCCGCAGGACGTCATCGACCAGCTGAGCAAGCGCGCCAAGGAAGCCGAGGAGACCGCCCGGATGCTGGCGCGCAAGCGCGCCTCCGAGGAACCCAAGGACCTCGCCTTCCGCATCGGGACGACGCCCACCTTCACCCGGGTCGTCTTCGAGATGCCGCAGGTGGCGCCCGTCGAGATGACGCGGGCCGGCGACCTCGTCGAGATCGTCTTCGATGCGCCCCTGCGCCTCGACGCCGCCCGCCTGCGTGCGGCACTGCCGCCCTTGGTGACGTCCGTGGAAACCGAGCCGCTGCCGGGCGGCATGAGGCTCACCCTCGGCATCCCGGCGGCCACCGACGTGCGCGGCTTCCGCGAGGACGAAAACTACAGCATCGACATCGCCACGCCCAAGGCGGCCCCGAAGGTCGCAGCCAAGCCGGGCGACGCCAAGCCGGCCGACGCCAAGGCGCCCGAAGCGAAGGGCCCGGACGTCAAGGTCGCCGAGGCGAAGCCCGGGGCCGCCGGGGGCTCCGAGGGCATGAAGCAGGCCGACAGGCCCGGCGAAGGCGTCAGCTCGCCGGAATCGCCGCCACGCGGAACGCACGCGGACGCAGCCGGAACGCCGGCAGGTGCGCCGACGCCTGCGACGCCGGAAGACCTGCCTCTGGTGCCCTTCAGTCGTGAAGACCGTGCAGGCATGGCTGATGCGGAGACGCCGCTGAAGGTCGGGGTGGTCGCCGAGCACGGCACGGTAAGGCTGAACCTGCCGCTGAGCGCGAAGGTGCCGCTCGCCGTGTTCGACCGTGCCGGGGTCGTCTGGATCGCGGCGGAAACGAAGGCTCCCTTCGATCCGACGCAGATCGGCATGGTCGCGCCGGGCCTCGTCTCAGGCGTCGATGTGCGGCGGGTGGGGCGCCTCTCCATCCTGCGGCTGACGCTGGCGAGGACGCCGCTCGTCCGTGCCACGGCCGCGCCGGGGTCCTGGGTGGTGACCCTGGGCGACGAGGTCGCGGGCCCCTCCGAGGCAGTGCGGCTGGGCCACGGGATCGACTCCGACGGGCGCACCGTCGTGCGTGCCGACTACAAGGATGCCGGTGGCGTCCACTGGGTCGAAGATCCGGAGGTCGGGGACCGCATCGCCGTCGTGACCGGCCGCAACACGGCGCGCAGTCTCGACAAGGCGCAGAGCTTCGTCGACTTCAAGGCCATCGCCACGGCACAGGGTCTGGCGATCGTTCCCAATTCCGACGACGTCGCCGTGAAGGTCGGAGTGGACGACGTCACAATCATGCGGGACGGCGGCCTGGCTGTGTCGATCGCCGTCGACCAGCCCACCCGGAAGCCGGCCCTGGAGCGCAAGCTCGTCGTCGACGCTGAAACCTGGCGCAAGAGCCAGGCCGGCGACATACGCGAGCGGGGTCGGGCCCTGATGCGCGCCGCCTCCGAATCGTCGAAGCACGGAAGGGGGGATGCTCGCCTGGACTATGCGCGGTTCCTCGTCGCCAACCGGCTGGCGCCGGAGGCTCTCGGCGTGCTCAGCGTCACCACGTCGGACGAGCCGGACCTTGCCCGCGACCGATCGGCGATGCTCCTGACCGCGATCGCCAATATCTTCGCCGACCGGTTTGACGAAGCTGGAAAGATCCTCGCGTCCGAAGGGATGCGGGACGACCCGGAAGGCATCCTCTGGCGTGCCTATCTCGATGCCATCCAGCAGCGCTGGCAGCAGTCGCTGGTTGGATTCCGCCGCTCGGAGGCGCCGCTGGCGGCTTATCCGGAAGATCTTCAGAGCCTGATGGGCCCGGCCTATGCCGAGGCGGCCATCGTCGGCCGTGACTTCGGGCTCGCCCAACGCGTGCTCGACCGGATGGAGGGGCTCGAAGCTGATCCGCTGCAGCGGCAGCGCGCGATCTTGCTGGGGGCTCGCGTCGCCGAGGGCCTCGGGCGCGTCGACGAGGCGCTGGCGACCTACGCCCAGCTGGCCGACAAGGCCGAGCGTCCGGTGCAGGCCCGGGCGCGCCTTGCCCGGGCGGCGCTCGCTCTCAAGGACCGCAGCATCACGCGCCTAGACGCCATCGCCGAACTGGAAGGCGTGGCAGTGACCTGGCGAGGCGACTCGGTGGAGGCAGAGGCCCTGGCATTGCTCGGCCGGCTCTACGCCGAGGAGGAACGCTGGCGCGAAGCGTTCTCCGCCGCGCGGCGGGCCAACGAGCTCTACCCCGACTCCGACTTCACCCGTGCGCTGTACGACGATACCGGCAGCCGCTTCGAGGCGCTGTTCCTCGACAACAAGGCGGACACGATCCCACGCCTGGACGCCATCGCGCTCTATTTCGATTTCAAGGAGTTCACGCCGCCGGGACGCCGTGGCGACGAGATGATCCGCCGTCTGGCGGAGCGGCTCGTTTCGCTCGACCTGCTCACCGAGGCGGCAGACCTGCTGCAGCACCAGGTCGACAACAGGCTTTCCGGTGCCGCCCGCTCCAGTGTCGCCACGCGCCTGGCCGTCATACGGCTGATGAACCGCCAGCCCGCAAAGGCCTACGAGGCCCTGAAGGACACGCGGTTGTCGGAGCTGCCGGCCGACCTGAGGCGTGCCCGCTCGCTGCTCGAGGCGCGTGCCCTGTCCGACCTGTCGCGCACCGACCTGGCGCTGGAGATGCTGGCGAGCGAGGAGGGCGCGGACGTCGACCGGCTGCGCACCGACATCCTCTGGCAGAGCCGCCGCTGGCGCGAGGCCGGCGAGGCCTATGAGCGGCTGCTCGGAGACGCGTGGCAGACCCCGGCACCGCTCGAGGACGCGCAGCGCGCGGACGTGCTGCGCGCCGCCATCGCCTACGGGCTCGGCGAGGAAAACCTGTCGCTGGACCGGTTGCGGGCGAAGTTCTCGACCAAGATGTCCGACAGCGCCGATGCACGGGCCTTCACGGTGCTTACTGCCCCCGAAGGTGCCATCTCCGGCGAATACCGTGACATCGCCAAGCAGGTCGCGACGGCCGACACGCTGTCGGAGTTCCTCGGCGAGTTCCGCAAGCGCTATCCCGACACTCCGCTGGTGCCCGCGCGCCAGCCCCAGGGCGGCAAGCCGGCGGCACCCGAGGCCCCAGCTGCCGCCGACAAGCCGGCCGACGGCGCAAAACCACAAGCGTCCGGAGGTGAGAAGCCGGCCGATGGCGCGAAGCCCGAGACGGCAGGAGGCGAGAAGCCTGCCGCGGGCGCCCAGGCTCCGGAGAAGCCGGCAGAAGGCTCTGCCCCGTCGAAGCCCAGCGCCGGGGCGCAGGGGCAGGCTCCCGCCCAGGGCTGACCGGCGGACGCGCTAGCTGCCGCCGTAGCTCTGCACGAGGCTGCCCGCGACGAGGTTCCACCCGTCGACCAGCACGAAGAAGATCAGCTTGAACGGCAGCGCCACCGTCACCGGCGGCAGCATCATCATGCCCATCGACATCAGGATCGACGCGACCACGAGGTCGATGATCAGGAACGGGATGTAGAGCATGAAGCCGATCTCGAAGGCGCGCCTGAGCTCCGAAATCATGAAGGCGGGGATCAGCGTCGTGAGCGATGTCGCCTCCGGCGTCCCGGGGCGTGGCTCCGTGGACAGGTTGATGAAGAGCTCGAGATCCTTCTCGCGGACATGCTTGAGCATGAAGGCGCGCAGCGGCACGGCTCCGCGCTCGAAGGCCACCTGCGGCTGGATCTGCCCCGCTACGAGGGGTGCGACAGCCGTATCGTAGACGGTGCGCAGGGTCGGGGCCATGACGAAGGCCGTCAGGAACAGCGCGAGGCTGACAACGACGCCATTGGGAGGCGCCGTCGGCGTGCCGATGGCGGAGCGCAGCAGCGAGAGCACCACCACGATGCGGGTGAAGGACGTCACCATCACCAGCGCCATCGGCGCCAGCGAGAGCAGCGTGATCAGCGCGACGAGCTGCAGCGCGCGCTCGGTGACCCCGGTGCCCTGGCCGAGGTCCAGCGTCAGCGTTTGCGCGCTGGCCGGGCCTGCCGCGAGTACCAGCGCCACCGCGGCGGCCACGCCGAGCGCGAGACCGCGCAGCCGTGCGGCTTCGCGTGGACGGGATTGGGGATGGCGAATCGCCCCGGACATGCCGGGACGGTAGTGGTCACGGGGACGCGGGTCACCTGCGCCCCCGTGACACGCGGTGGATGACTATCCCCGCGGGCTGGGATCGCGGCCCAGCAGCCGCGACATCTCGGCTTCGAGCGAGTCGAAGTCGATCACCTCGACCGGCTTGCCGGCCTGACTGCCTTCGGCGGGCTTCGGCACGATCGCAGGCCCGTCCGGTGCCTTTGCCACCGGAACCAGAGGCTGGGCCATGGGCGCACGCGCTGTCGCCGGCTTCGGCTCGTCGCGTGGCGGTGCAGGCTTCTCGTCCGGTGCAGAAGGACCGGTCACCTTCGGAGCGGGTGGCTGTTCCGGCGTTTTTGCCGCAGCGGGCGCCTCCGGCGGCGCTGCAGCCGGCTTGGGCGGCGCAGGTGGAGGAGGCCCGGGCGGCGGCGGTACGGCGGCCTTCAGCGGGGCTGGTGGAAACGGCTGGGGCTGAGTTCCCTGGGGCGAGGGGCGAGGGGCCTCGCCGACCCCAGGTCCGGGCGAAGCCGATGCCTCAACCGGCGTCTGGCGCGCAGCGGCGAAGGGACGCTTGAGCGCCTCCTCCAGCTTTCTCGCCATCTCCGACAGCTCGCCGTCTGCCGACAGTGGCTCGAGCGGGGTTGCTGCCGCGTCCGCCGGTCCCGGCTTGGATGCCGGAGGGGATGAAGACGGCGGCGGGGGCGGCGGGGGCGGAGCAGCAGGCGGCGGTTCCGCCGGCTTCGGCGCTGCCGAGACCGGTGGCGGGGGAGGCGCGGGCGGAGGCGGCGGCTCGCGGCGCGGCGGCTCCGGCATGCGAGCCACCGGCGGAGGCATCACCTCGTTGTCCTGCCGACGCGTCGCGGCTGGAACCTCGAGCGGTGGCGGCTCCCGCCGTCCTGGCGCGACGGCCGGAGGCGGAGGAGGCACCGCCGATGCGGCAGGCGGAGGGGGTGGCGGGGACATGCCGGACGGGGGAGGCGGCGCGCCCTGCGGCCTAGCCTCCGGGGCTCCGCGGGCCGTCACCGGGGGTGCGGGTGGCGGGGGCACGGGCGTCCGCATCTGTCCGGGCGGGGGCGGGGGCATGCGCCCGGGCGGCGGTGCCGAGGCCGCCGTCGGCGGGGCTGCCGGCGGAACCGGGGGCACCGGCGTGATGGGCGGGGGTGGGCGCCGCGTACTGTCGGAGGCCGGTGCAGCCGCAGCCGGGGCGGGCGGGACGGGCTGCTGCCGCGGCGGGAAGCGGAGCTCCGGCTCGGCAGGTGCAGAGGGCGGCGCAGCAGGCTGCGACGGAGGTGGCGGTGCCGCGACCGCGACGGGAGGCGCGGGCACCCCCGTCTCGGGGCGTTCCGGCACGGTCTCCCGCGGCAGCTCGAGGCGGCGTGGCTCGCCGCGCACCGCGTCGGCGGCTTGGTGCACCGCCTCGCGGGCCGCCGCATGCAGGATGTTGCTTTCGACGACCACGTCGTTGGGGCCGCCGATCATGAGGAGATGCTCGACATGATCGCGGCGGACGATGACGAGCTGCCGCTGACGATCGAGATCGAAGGCGTCCACGATCGCCAGCCGCGGCTGACGCCCGCGGCTCGCTGAGGACACACCCAATCCGCCGCCGGTCAGCTTGCGCAACACGATGGCGAAGATGACGAGCAGTACGAGGATGATGGCAAAGGCGATGGCCCACTCCACGGCGGGAGGCAGGGCAACTCCGAGCAGCGACTGCACGGGCATGGACTCCTGGGTCCGAGCGAACGTGATCCGGCGCGGCCGGGGAGGCCTTCACCGGAGACGAGTATCATAGCAAGCGCGCAATCCATCTTGCGTCAAGTTCGGCACTTCGACCGGGTGTGCCATCCACTGCAAACCTTTACCCGGAATTAACCATGGCCACGGCAGATTTTGCCTATCTGGACATGGGAGACGCCGCCATGAGCGGGATCGGACTGCCCGTCATTTCCGACCTCAAGACGAAGCTGCACTGGCTGCAGGAACGCCAGAAGCTCCTGGCCGAGAACGTCGCGAACGCCGACACACCCGGCTACAAGCCCAAGGATCTCAGGGACGTATCGGAGTCGTTCGACTCCATGACGCGGCTCGCGACAACGTCCGGGATGCACTTGAGCGATGATTCGGGCTCGGCGGGAACGCGCGGCGCCGAGCGGTTCGAAACCGTCCCGTCCGGCAACGCCGTCACGCTCGAGGACGAGATGATGAAGGTCGCGGAAACGCAGGGCGACTACCAGGCCGCCGCCGAACTTTACGGCCGCAGCCTTTCCCTCCTGAAGATCGCCGTCGGGCGCAAGTGAGGCACTGATGGACTTCGTCCGCACCATCGCCATCGCCGCCTCGGGCCTCAAGGCCCAGGCCGGGCGCATGCGCATCATCTCCGAGAACCTCGCCAACGCCGATTCGACGTCGCAGAAGCCCGGCGGCGATCCCTACCGCCGCAAGGTGGTGAGCTTCGAAAGCCACATCGACCGCGATCTCGGCGCCCAGACCGTTGCGCTCGGCCGCGTCCGCCGGGACAAGGCCGATTTCGAAAAGCGCCAGGACCCCGGAAACCCGGCCGCCGACGCCGCGGGCTACGTCAAGCTTCCCAACGTCAACCCGCTCGTCGAGCAGATGGACATGCGCGAGGCCCAGCGCAGCTACGAGGCGAACCTCAACGTCATCACCGCGACCCGCAGGCTGGTGTCGCGCACCCTCGACATCCTGAAGGCGTAAGCGCCCGGAGAACCTGAGTCATGGCCAGTCCCACCATCGCGGCAGGCGCCTATGCCTCCGCCCAGCGCCTCGCCATGCCGGGCGCGGCGGCGACCCCGACCGCGGGACCGAGCTTCTCCGATGCCCTCGGACAGGTGCTGGGCAACGTCGCCGAGGCCGGGAAGAAGGCCGACGAGCAGGCGGCCATCGTCGCCCGTGGCAAGGCCGACATGGTCGACGTCGTCACGGCCGTGGCCGAATCGGAGACTGCGATCTCCACCCTCATCGCCGTGCGCGACAAGGTCATAGCGGCCTACGAGGAAATCATGCGGATGCCGGTCTGAGCCATGACCGGAGCCGACATTCTCGACGTCTCTCGTGACGGCATCGTCACCTTCCTCAAGGTGGCGAGCCCGCTAATGCTCATCGCCCTCGTCATCGGCGTCGTCATATCGCTTCTGCAGGCTTTGACGCAGATCCAGGAGCAGACCCTCGTCTACGTGCCCAAGATCATCGTGGTCGGCGCTTCGATGCTGCTGCTGCTGCCCTTCATGGGCGACGCGCTGGCGTCCTACATGACACGGGTTGCGGCGCGAATCGCCGGCGGAGGCTAGGATGGCTGCTGCCGCCGCCCTCGGCCGGCCGCCCGCATCCCGCGTGGCCGGCGGTGGCGCGCCAGCAGCCCGGAGCCTGATGTCGCTGACGCTCGCGCCCCAGTTGGCCGCCCTGTTCGTGATCGTGTTCGCGCGCGTCGGCACGATGCTGATGCTGCTGCCGACGCTGGGCGAGAACCTGTTTCCGGCCCGCGTGCGCCTCGGCCTCGCGGTCATGCTGAGCCTCGTCTTCATCCCCATCGTCCAGCCGCTGGTCCCGGCAGGCCAGCCCATCACCGCGGCGCTCGGCCTGCTGCTGTTCGAGATCGCGGTGGGGCTCACCATCGGGCTGGCGGGACGGCTGGTGGTGGCCTCGCTGCAGATCGCGGGCAATTTCGTGGCGCAGTCGCTCGGCCTCGCCTTCGCCGAATCGGTCGACCCCACCCAGGGCGGCCAGTCGGCCCAAATCGGTAATTTCCTGACGCTGACCGGCGTCGCCATGCTGTTTGCGACGGACGCGCATCACATGGTGATCGGCGCCATTCACGGCAGCTACACGGCCCTGCCGCCGGGCATGCTGCCCGACACCGGCGACGCCGCGAAACTGGCGTTGACGACCATGTCCAAGAGCTTCGCCATCGCGGTGCAGATCGCCGCGCCCTTCATCGTCTTCGCGCTGGTGTTCAACCTCGGCTTGGGCGTGCTCGCGCGGCTGATGCCGTCGCTCCAGGTGTTCTTCCTCGGCATGCCGGCGACGATCCTCTTCGGCTTCCTCGTCCTGGCCGCCTCGATCGCCCTGATGATGACCGTCTTCCTGCGGGAGGTTTCCGACTTCCTGCAGCCGTTGGCCGGAGGCTGACCGGTGGCGGACGACAACGAGCAGGAAGATCGTACAGAAGACCCGACCCTCCGAAGGCTTGAACAGGCCATCGAGCGCGGCGATGTCGCCCGCAGCATGGAGGTCAATACGTGGTTCGTGCTGGCGGGCGCCACGCTGGGCCTGATGATCGCCGGCGGGGACAGCGTGTCCGGCGTCGCGGTGGCGCTGCGCGGGTTCCTCGCCAACGCCCATGCCGTGCCGATGGACGGCACCGGGCCCATGGCCGCGACCGTGCGGGCGCTTCTCGCGATTCTCGGGGCGATTGCCGTGCCCTTCGCGCTGCTGATCGTCTTCGGGCTCGCCGGGGGACTGGTGCAGCACCGGATGCTGTTCACGGTGGAGCCGCTGACCCCGCAGCTGTCGCGGATCTCGCCGATGAGCGGCTTCAAGCGCGTCTTCGGGAAGGAGGCGCTGGTCCAGTTCGTGAAGGGCCTGCTGAAGCTCGCCGTCGTCGGCTTCGTCATGTGGATGGTGCTGTGGCCCGACCGCGACCGCCTCGAATCCCTCGCCGGAATGGATGTCCTTGCCCTGCTTCCGGCCACCCGAGACGAGGCGCTGAAGCTGATGGGCGGCGTGCTCGCCATCTACGCCTTCATCGCCGGTGCCGACTTCCTTTACCAGCGTTTCTCCTGGTTCAACCGCCAGCGCATGACCAAGCAGGAGCTGAAACAGGAATACAAGGAAACCGAGGGTAACCCCGAGATCAAGGCCAAGCTCCGCCAGCTGCGGGCGCGGGCATCGAAGCAGAGGATGATGAGCAAGGTGCCTCAGGCCACCGTCGTCGTGATGAACCCGACCCACTACGCCGTGGCGTTGCGCTACGAAGCCGGCATGGCCGCGCCCCTGTGCGTGGCGAAGGGCCTCGATGCGATTGCGTTGCGCATCCGCGACGTGGCGGAGGAGAATTCCGTGCCTGTCGTCGAGAATCCGCCGCTGGCCCGGGCGCTTTACAAGGCGGTCGATCTCGATCAGGAAATCCCGGTCGAGCACTACAAGGCCGTTGCCGAGGTGATCGGCTACGTCATGCGTTTCCGCAGGAGGGCGTCGTGACGGCTGCGGACGGGTGGGATATGCCGAAACACGCGGGCAACGAGGCGGTGGGCGCCGGCAGCGACGCCGTCGCCGGAGTGCGTCCGGAGAGGGCGCATCGCTCCGGCAGCATCGCGCTCGTGCTCGCCCTGGCCGGGGTGCTCGTCGGCGCGGCGCTGGCCCTGTCGCTCATCGCGAGCGAGAAGGCGCAGCCCCTCATCATGGGGCTGCTCGCGCTTTTATCCGTGGTCGGCGTGTTCGCGCTGTTCGCCGGAGCGGTCGGCATCATCGAATTTTCGGGCAAGACGCAGCCCAACGACCTCACCAAGCTGATCTCCGACACCTCGTCGGAGGGCATGGTGGTGGTCGAGGTCGACGGCCGCGTGGCCTACGCCAATCCGTCCTATCTGCGTCTCTCCGGTGCCCATTCGCTGGCCGAGGTGCGTGTCGTCGAGCGGCTCTTCACGGGCACGCCCGACGTGTCGGAGGCGATCTACCGCCTGGCGCAGGCTGCCCGCGACGGCCGCGGTGCGGTGGAGGAGATGCGGCTGTCGCCCCCGCTCGGCGCCTTCGAAGGCGCGGCCTGGTACCGCGTGAAGGTACGGCCGGTCGACCGTCCCGGACGCCGGCGCGCCAGCCTCTGGAGCGTCGCGGACGTGACGCGCGAGCGCGAGCGCCAGGAGAACATCTTCCAGGAGCTGCAGCACGCGATCGATTATCTCGACCACGCGCCGGCAGGATTTCTCTCCGTCGATTCGACGGGCGAGGTCGTCTACGTCAACGCGACGCTGGCCGGCTGGCTGGACTATGACCTCGCGCAGTTCGGATCCGGCGGGCTCAAGATCACCGACATCGTGCCCGGCGACGGCGCGGCGCTGCTCGGCTCGGTCGCGGGCGGGGCGGGGGAGGTCCGCACCGAGATCCACGACCTCGACCTGCGCAAGCGCGGCGGCCAGTCGCTCCCGGTGCGGGTCTTCCACCGCGTCGCCTTCGGCTATGACGGCTCGCCGGGCCCCTCTCGCACGCTGGTGCTGAACCGTTCGGCCGGCGAGGACGTCGCCGAAGGGCAGCGCGCGGCCGAGGTGCGGTTCGCGCGCTTCTTCAACAACACCCCGCTCGCCATCGCCACGATCACCCGCGAGGGCCGGCTGGCGCGCACCAACGGGCCGTTCGCGCGGCTGTTCGGCGCCTACTTCAAGGGACAGGACGCATCGGAGCCCCGCTCCATCCTGGCGGTGGCCGCCGAGCGCGAGCGGCCGGCGCTGCTGACGGCCGTCGAGGCCGCGGCCGAGGGGCGCGGCGACATTCCGCCGATCGAGATCGCGCTGGACGGCGAGGGCAACCGCTCCGCCCGCTTCTTCGTCACCTCCTCCGAACGCGACGGCGACGAGGGCGAGGTCGCCATCATCTACGCGCTCGATACGACCGAGCAGAAGGCGCTAGAGGCGCAGTTCGCCCAAGCGCAGAAGATGCAGGCTGTCGGCGAACTCGCCGGCGGCGTGGCGCACGACTTCAACAACGTGCTGCAAGGCATTCTGGGATATGCGGATCTGCTGCTGGTGAACCACCGGCCGACCGACCCGTCCTTCCAGGACATCATGCAGATCAAGCAGAATGCCAACCGGGCCGCCGGGCTCGTGCGGCAGTTGCTGGCCTTCTCGCGCCGCCAGACCCTGCGGCCGCAGGTGATGCATTTCGGCGAGGTGCTCTCCGACCTCTCCATGCTGCTGAAGCGCCTGCTGGGCGAACGCATCGCGCTCGACGTGCGCCACGGCCGCGACCTGTGGCCGGTGAAGGCGGACCTCACCCAGTTCGAGCAGGTGGTGGTGAACCTCGCCGTCAACGCGCGTGACGCGATGCCCGAGGGCGGCAAGCTCGCCATCCGCACCCGCAACGTGCCGGCCGCCGACGCGGAGGGCGTCGGCAATCCACCGATGCCGGCCGCCGACCACGTGCTGATCGAGATCGAGGACAGCGGCACCGGCATTCCGCAGGAGATCATCGACAAGATCTTCCAGCCCTTCTTCACGACCAAGGAGGTCGGCAAGGGCACGGGCCTCGGCCTCTCCATGGTGTACGGCTTCGTCAAGCAGTCGGGCGGCTTCATCTTCTGCGACAGCAAGGTGGGCGCGGGCACGACCTTCCGCATCTACCTGCCGCGCTTTGCGGGAGAGGAGGCTGATACCGCCGCCGAGGCCGCGCAGGCCGCCAAAAAGGAGCAGGCCGGGCAGCCGCCGGTGCAGCAGACCGGCGCCGACCTGACGGGGCAGGGGACGGTCCTGCTCGTCGAGGACGAGGAGGCGGTGCGCGCCTTCGGCGCACGGGCGCTCAGCCAGCGCGGCTACACCGTGCTCGAAGCTGCGTCCGGCGTCGATGCGCTGGAGGTGGTCGCGGCGCACGAGGGCTCGATCGACCTCATCGTCTCCGACGTCGTCATGCCCGAGATGGACGGCCCGACGCTGCTGAAGGAACTGCGCCAGCGCGGGATCACCGCCAAGATCGTGTTCGTCTCCGGCTATGCGGAGGAAGCCTTCCGCAAGAACCTGCCCGAAGGGGAGGAGTTCGGCTTCCTGCCGAAGCCCTTCAGCCTGAAGCAGCTGATCGAGGCGGTGAAGGCCCACTTCGTCTGAGGCGAGGCGTGGCGCGCATGGACGGCCGCCGGACTGCGGGTCTCCAGGACGGCCTTTCCTGAGGGCATTGCAAGGACGCGCAAGAGCCGCGCGTCGCGGCCCATTGCAGCGATTCCGGTAACACAATGCGTCGCCCTCCGAGCGGGGTGACAGGTTTTGTCGTGCTGTCCCTGCATCTTCCCGTTGAACAGCACTGCGCTTTCCCGCCAAGCGGTTGTTTTACAACGGGTTGGACGTGCCGTTTGAGAACAAAAAAAGAACTTGCGAGTTAGAACGAACCGTGACCATCATCGCGTCACCCTCGCCATTGAGATCGCCCCGGGCTCGTGCCAAAAGGATCCCTCACCATGTCTCAGCCGTCTCTTCGACTCGTTGAAGGTCAATCCATGGACAAGGCCAAAGCCCTCGATGCCGCGCTCTCCCAGATCGAGCGCGCCTTCGGCAAGGGCTCCATCATGCGGCTCGGCAAGAACGAGAAAGCGGTCGAGATCGAGACTGTCTCGACCGGCTCGCTGGGGCTCGACATCGCGCTCGGCGTGGGTGGCCTGCCGCGCGGCCGCGTGGTCGAGATCTACGGCCCCGAATCGTCGGGCAAGACGACCCTGGCGCTCCACACCGTGGCCGAGGCGCAGAAGAAGGGCGGCGTGTGCGGCTTCATCGATGCCGAGCATGCGCTGGACCCGGTCTATGCCCGCAAGCTCGGCGTCAACCTCGAGGATCTGCTGATCTCGCAGCCCGACACGGGCGAGCAGGCACTCGAGATCTGCGACACGCTGGTGCGCTCCGGCGCCATCGACGTGCTGGTGATCGACTCCGTGGCGGCGCTCGTGCCGCGCGCCGAGATCGAGGGCGAGATGGGCGAGGTGCAGCCTGGCCTGCAGGCGCGGCTGATGAGTCAGGCGCTTCGCAAGCTCACGGCCTCGATCTCGCGCTCGAACACGATGGTTATCTTCATCAACCAGATCCGCATGAAGATCGGGGTGATGTACGGCTCGCCCGAGACGACCACGGGCGGCAACGCGCTGAAGTTCTACGCCTCCGTCCGCCTCGATATCCGCCGCGTCGGCTCCATCAAGGACCGCGAGGAGGTCGTCGGCAACACGACGCGCGTGAAGGTGGTGAAGAACAAGGTCGCCCCGCCCTTCAAGCAGGTCGAGTTCGACATCATGTACGGCGAGGGTGTGTCCAAGGCCGGCGAGCTCGTCGATCTCGGCGTCAAGGCCGGCATCGTCGAGAAGTCCGGCGCCTGGTTCTCCTATGACAGCCAGCGCCTGGGGCAGGGCCGCGAGAACGCCAAGCAGTTCCTGCGGCAGAACCCCGACGTGGCGGCGCGCATCGAGGGCCAGATCCGCCAGAATGCCGGCCTTCTGGCCGAGCGGATCCTCGAGAACGTCGAGCCCTCCGCCGAGGATCTCGACGAAGGCGAGGCCTGACCACTCGGGCACGAGCTCACCTTCTCCCGCCCTGCGGGAGAAGGTGGCGCGCATGCGCCGGAGGAGGGCGCGGCGCCGGCAGGCGCCGTCATCCCTGCCGCCCCGCCATCGTCTTCCCTTGGCTGAATGCGGCGACCGCGCGATGTGCTTCGCGCTCCATCCTTTCCGCCGCCCATCCCCCTTCTCGACAGCGGCGGTGCGCATCTCTACAAAGCCCGCGACATGTCCTGCGGCGAAGGCCGCCACGAATTGCGGGAAAAGGCGTCAATGAGCGGCGTCAATGAGATCAGGTCTACCTTCCTCGACTATTTCGCGCGTCACGGGCATGAGGTCGTGCCCTCCAGCCCGCTGGTGCCGCGCAACGATCCGACGCTCATGTTCACCAATGCGGGCATGGTGCAGTTCAAGAACGTCTTCACCGGCGCGGAGAAGCGGCCCTATTCGCGTGCCGTCACCGCCCAGAAATGCGTTCGTGCCGGCGGCAAGCACAACGATCTCGACAATGTCGGCTACACCGCGCGCCACCACACCTTCTTCGAGATGCTCGGCAACTTCTCTTTCGGCGACTACTTCAAGGAAAGGGCCATCGAGCTCGCCTGGAACCTGGTCACGAAAGAGTATGGGCTCCCCGCCGAGAAGCTGATCGTCACCGTCTACTCGGAGGACGACGAGGCGCATTCGCTGTGGAAGCGGATCGCCCGCCTTTCCGACTCCAAGATCATCCGCATCGCGACCTCGGACAATTTCTGGGCGATGGGGGACACGGGCCCGTGCGGTCCGTGCTCTGAAATCTTCTACGACCACGGCGACCACATCCCCGGCGGCCCGCCGGGCTCGCCCGGCGAAGACGGTGACCGGTTCATCGAGATCTGGAACCTCGTCTTCATGCAGTTCGAGCAGGTCGCTCCCGGCGAGCGTCTGCTGCTGCCCAAGCCCTCCATCGACACCGGCATGGGGCTGGAGCGCATCTCGGCCGTCCTGCAGGGCACGCACGACAATTACGAGACCGACCTGATGCGGGCGCTGATCCGCGCCGTCGCCGATGCGACGGGCGTGGATCCCGATGGCCCGCGCAAGGCGAGCCACCGGGTCATCGCCGACCATCTGCGCGCCTCGTCCTTCCTGGTGGCCGACGGCGTGCTGCCCTCCAACGAGGGCCGCGGCTACGTTCTGCGCCGCATCATGCGTCGCGCCATGCGCCACGCCGAATTGCTCGGCGCCCGCGAGCCGCTGATGTGGCGCCTGGTCCCGGCGCTCGTGCGCGAGATGGGCCACGCCTATCCCGAACTGGTGCGCGCCGAGGCTCTGATCACCGAGACGCTGCGCCTGGAGGAAACGCGCTTCCGCAAGACGCTGGAGCGCGGGCTCGCCATGCTGGAGGACGAGACGCGCGACCTCGGCTCCGGCCAGAGCCTCAAGGGCGAGGTGGCGTTCACGCTCTACGACACCTACGGCTTCCCGCTCGACCTGACGCAGGACGCCTTGCGCGCCCGCGGCATCGGCGTGGACGTCGACGCCTTCAACACCGCGATGCAGCGCCAGAAGGAGATGGCCCGCGCCGCCTGGGCCGGTTCCGGCGAGGCTGCCACCGAATCCGAGTGGTTCGCGGTGCGCGAGAAGGTGGGGGCCACCGAGTTCCTGGGCTACGACACGGAGCGGGCCGAGGGCGTGGTCACCGCCATCCTGCGCGGTGGCCGCCAGGTCGACGCGCTGGCGTCGGGCGAGGAAGGCCTCGTGCTCCTGAACCAGACGCCCTTCTACGGCGAATCCGGAGGACAGGTGGGGGATTGCGGGCTGATGCTCGGCCCCGACGCCAGCCTGCGGGTCAACGACACGCAGCGAAAGCTCGGCGACCTTCTCGTCCACGAGGTCTCAGTGGAGAGTGGCCGCGTCGCCGTCGGCGATGCGCTGGAACTTGTCGTCGACCATGAGCGCCGGTCGGCCGTGCGTGCCAACCATTCCGCGACGCACCTCCTGCACGAGGCGTTGCGGCAGGTGCTCGGCGACCACGTGGCACAGAAGGGCTCGCTCGTCGCGCCGGAGCGCTTGCGGTTCGACTTCTCGCACCCCAAGCCGATCTCTCCGGAGGAGCTGACCCGGGTCGAGGCGATCGTCAACCGCGTCATCCGGCAGAACGAGCCGGTCGTGACCCGCCTGATGGCCGTCGACGAGGCGATCGCGTCCGGCGCCCGGGCCCTGTTCGGTGAGAAGTATGGCGAGGAGGTCCGCGTCGTTTCGATGGGAACGAACGCCGGCGGCCAGAATGCCGGGTCAACCTACTCCATCGAACTCTGCGGCGGCACGCATGTGGCGCGCACCGGCGATATCGGGCTGCTCTCCATCCTTGCGGAAGGGGCGGTCGCCTCCGGCGTCCGCCGCATCGAAGCGGCGGCAGGCGAGGCCGCGCGGCTGCACCTCGTCGGCGAGGCGCGCATCCTGAAGGACCTCACCGGCCTGCTGAAGGCGCAGCCCGGCGAGGCGGCCGAGCGCCTCGCCGGCCTGATCGAGGAACGGCGCCGGCTGGAGCGCGAGCTCAGCGAGGCGCGCAAGAAGCTCGCGATGGGCGGTGGCGCCGGCGCGGCGGCTGCGGACGGCGTCCAGGACGTCGGCGGGATCAGGCTTCTCGCCCGCGCTGTGAGCGGCATCGAGATGCGCGACCTGAAAAGCCTGGCCGACGAGGGCAAGAAGCAGATCGGCTCCGGCATCGTGGCCATCGTAGGCGTCGCGGAGGACGGCAAGGCCGGCGTCGTGGTTGGCGTCACCGGCGACCTCACCAGCCGCTTCAACGCCGTCGACCTCGTGCGCGCAGGGTCGGCGAAGCTCGGCGGCAAGGGCGGCGGCGGCCGGCCCGACATGGCGCAGGCCGGCGGGCCGGACGGGACGCGGGCCGAGGAGGCTCTCGCCGCCATCCAGGCCGCCGTCGCGGCCGCCTGACATGGCAAGCTCCGGCACGGCTGCCGAGCGCCGCGGGCGCCGGCGGCTGCGCCGGCGTGTCTACGAGATCCTCGAGGAGACAGTCCCGGGCGACAACACGGCAAGGCTCGTCCATGCCGGGCTGATTGCCTGGATCGTCGTCAGCGTCGCCAGCGTCGTTCTCGAAACGGTGCCGCAGCTGATGACGGGGTTCGGCCCGGTCTTTCGCGGGCTCGACGCCGTGTCGCTCGTCCTTTTCACGATCGAATACGGCCTTCGCGTCTGGGCTGCGCCGGACTATCCGCAGTATCGCCGCATGCGCCCCGCTCTCGCCCGGCTCGCCTATGCGCGCAGCCCCGCGGCGATCATCGACCTCGTCACCGTCGTGCCCTTTTACCTCGCCTATGTCATTCCCGCGGACTTCCAGGCCTTCGTCGTCTTCCGCCTGCTGCGCTTCCTGAAGCTGGCGCGCTACTCGCCTGGCCTGAGTTCGCTCTATGACGCCGTCGTCACCGAGCGGCGGGCGCTCACGGCCTGCCTCGTCATCCTGATCGGGGTGGTCGTGGCCACGGCATCCGTCATGCACATCGTCGAGCGTGGGGCCCAGCCGGACAAGTTTGGCACCATTCCGGATGCCATGTGGTGGGCCATCGTCACGCTTGCGACCGTGGGCTACGGCGATGCCGTGCCCATCACCTGGCTCGGCAAGCTGGTGGCCTCCGTCACGGCTGTGATGGGCCTCGTCATGCTCGCCCTGCCGGTCGGCATTATCTCTTCGGCCTTCCTCGAATCGATTCACAGGCGTGATTTCGTGGTCACCTGGGGAATGGTGGCGCGTGTCCCGCTGTTCGCCAGCCTTACCGCGGAGGAGGTGGCGCAGATCATGCGGTACCTGCATTCGCACTCCGCCGAGCCCGGCGAGGTGATCGTGCGTCGCGGCGAGGTGGGGCACAGCATGTACTTCATCGGCTCGGGCCAGGTGGCAATCGAGATGGGCAGCCAGCATGAGCACAGGCTGGGGGCGGGCGATTTCTTCGGCGAGGTAGCGGTGCTGCAGGCGGCGCGGCGCTCCGCGACGGTGCGGGCGGTGGTGCGCACGCAGCTCCTGGTGCTCGACGCTACCGACCTGCTGGTGCTGATGGAGTCGCGGCCCGACATCGGAGAGCGCATCCGCGCCGTGGCCGAGAAGCGCGTCGCCGCCGGGTCTTCCCGCACCGTCGAGCACAGGGAGGCGCTGGAGGAGATGTCGCCGAACGAGGAAGACGGCGCCTGACCGGGCTCGCTTCGGCCGTCCTCGCATGGCCGCCCGCGCCGGACCGCGCGTCTTCAGACGCGCTGTCGCAAGACGCGGGTCCGGAAACCCAGGCTCCACATTATCCGTCCGTGTCGTGGTCTGGATGCTGCCGGTTCTGGATGCGGCCGTCCCGCGTCGGCGGCGGATCGTCCGACGTCACCTGGCCCGGCAGGCCGGGGAGGGCGTCGAACCACGGCATACGGCTCTCGACGCCATAGGCGATCGTCGGCGGCACGCGCGCCGGTTCGTCGAGGCTGCCCAACGCCACGTCGATCATGTCCTCGGCCGTATAGCGGAACGTCAGAGGCGTGCCGCACTGGCGGCAGAAGCCACGCTCCACCGCGTCGGAGCTCATGAAAACGCCCGGCTCGCCGCGCGTCCATTCGAAGTCGGCCAGCTTCACGCCCGCGAGCGGCGCGAAGTAGGAGCCGAAGGCCTTCTGGCACATGCGGCAATGGCAGATGCTGGCCTTCTCGGGCGGCGCGTGCAGCGCATAGCGCACGGCCCCGCACTGGCATCCCCCGGTCAGCTTTCGCTCTCGCCCGTCCATTCCCGTCCTCCGCCACCCGGCGGCATCATCAGCCGTCCGGCGGTGGCCATGCAAGCACGGGCGGAGCTTGCAGCAGCACGTCCGAAGACGCGTGGTTTCATTCCGGTGTTGGAGCGCAGCGACGAAGCAACCCAAGGGTGGCGGAAGGGCCCAGACCTGGGTTGCTTCGCTGCGCTCGCAATGACGTCGGATGGCGTGAATTCCGCGCTCGTCATTGCGAGGAGCGCAGCAACGCGGCAACCAGAAGGTCGCGGCGGCCTCAGGCCGCCATCGCCTTTTTCAGGTTCTCGTCGATCTTGTCGAGGAAGCCCGTCGTCGACAGCCATTTCTGCTCGGCGCCGACGAGCAGAGCGAGGTCCTTGGTCATGAAGCCGGCCTCGACGGTGTCGACGCAGACCTTCTCCAGGGTGTCCGAGAAGCGGGCCAGCTCGGCATTGTCGTCGAGCTTGGCGCGGTGGGCGAGGCCGCGGGTCCAGGCGAAGATCGAGGCGATGGAGTTGGTCGAGGTCTCCTTGCCCTTCTGGTGCTCGCGGTAGTGGCGGGTCACCGTGCCATGGGCGGCCTCGGACTCGACGATCTTGCCGTCCGGCGTCATCAGCACCGAGGTCATCAGGCCCAGCGAGCCGAAGCCCTGCGCGACGATGTCGGACTGCACGTCGCCATCGTAGTTCTTGCAGGCCCAGACGTAGCCGCCCGACCACTTCAGCGCCGAGGCGACCATGTCGTCGATCAGGCGGTGCTCATAGGTGATGCCGAGCGCATCGAACTTCGTCTTGAACTCGGCCTGGTAGACCTCCTCGAAGATGTCCTTGAAGCGGCCGTCATAGGCCTTGAGGATCGTGTTCTTCGTCGAGAGGTAGACCGGGTACTTGCGGTTGAGGCCGTAGTTCAGCGAGGCGCGGGCGAATTCACGGATGGAATCGTCGAGGTTGTACATGGCCATCGCGACGCCGGCGTCCGGGAACTTGAACACCTCCTTCTCGATCACCGTGCCGTCGTCGCCCTCGAACTTGATGGTCAGGCGGCCCTTGCCGGGCACCTTGAAGTCGGTGGCGCGGTACTGGTCGCCGAAGGCGTGGCGGCCGACGATGATGGGCTGTGTCCAGCCGGGCACGAGGCGCGGCACGTTGCGGCAGATGATGGGTTCGCGGAAGATCACGCCGCCCAGGATGTTGCGGATCGTGCCGTTGGGCGACTTCCACATCTCCTTGAGGTTGAACTCCTTCACGCGTGCCTCGTCGGGCGTGATGGTGGCGCACTTCACGCCGACGCCGACCTTCTTGATGGCCTCGGCAGCCTCGACCGTCACCTTGTCGTTCGTCGCGTCGCGGTGCTCAACGCCGAGGTCGAAGTACTGCAGGTCGACGTCGAGATAAGGGTGGATCAGCTTGTCCTTGATCAGCTGCCAGATGATCCGGGTCATCTCGTCGCCGTCGAGTTCGACGACGGGGTTGGCCACCTTGATCTTCGCCATCGGCATATCCTCGCAGGCAGGGGTCCGGACCGGCCGGACAGGATGTCGGCGCCCCTATAGCACCCGCCCCGGAGGCGACCAAGCACGCCTTTGGAAGGAACGGCGGAAGGAATGGCGGAAGGAACGGCGCCTCAGCCGTGGCCCCGGACGGCGCCGTTCGCGCGCTCGGCGACCAGCGCCCATGGCTCGACGATGGCGCTGAAGCGGTCGGCCGGGGACAGCTCCGCGAGGGCGGTCCGCAGTTCCGCCTCGAACTCCTCGCGCCGGTCGGCCAGGCGGTCGGGCGAGGTCGCGGAGTAGGAATAGGCGCGGCCGACAATGTCGTCTGCTGTCAGCGTCTCGGTCATGACGAAGCCGTGCCGCTCCATGCAGGGGAAGGGAGAAGCGGCCATCACGGCCTCATGCGGCAGCCAGCCGGGCGCGCGCCGGGCGGCGCGGGCCGTGAGACCGCCGGTGTCGTAGGCCTCCGCCAGCCGGTCGTAGACGGCGCGCCAGCCGTCGTCCCAGAGGCGTTCGTCGCCGAACAGGACCACGGCACCACCCGGCTCGACCAGCCGCTCCAGCGCCTCCAGCGTCGGCTGGCGGTCCATCCAGTGGAAGGAGCGGCCCATGGTGACGATGCGGAAGGGCCCGTCGATGGCCTCCAGGTCGTCGGACGAGGCTTCGACGAGGGTCACCGTCACGCCCTCGCGCTGGGCGGCACTCCGGGCCGCGGCCAGCATGGCGGGCTCGGGGTCGAGCGCGACGACCTCGCAGCCGAGGCGGGCGAATGGCACGGCCAGCGTGCCGGGCCCGCAGCCGAGGTCGAGCACCCGGTCAGACGGCCCCAGCGCCGTCCGTCGCGCCACCCAGTCGATCAGGGCGGGAGGATAGGCGGTGCGGTGCCCGTAATAGGCCACCGCGCTGCGGAAGCGGTGTTTCTCGAAGGGTATCCGCCCGGGATCGTCGGCCATGGCCGGTTCCCCTCACTTGATGCCGAAGCCCAGATACTCCAGGCCGAATGCTCCTGCCCCCAGCATGACGGTGGACCACAGGAAAGCCGATGTCCAATTAGCGACCTGGAAGGCGAGAAAGGGCATGGTGCAGGCCCCGGCGACCAGGGGCACCACGGCCCGCAACGGGCCGACAAAACGGCCGAAGAACACGCCGGCCATGCCCCAGCGCTCGAAGAACGCGTGACCGCGCCGAAGCAGGCCCGGATTCCTGGACAATGGCCACATGCGCGAGATCGGCTCATGGAAGTGGTAGCCGAGCCAGTAGGAGAGCCAGTCGCCCAGTCCGCCGCCGATGGCCGCGGCCAGCCAGATGGGCCAGAACGAGATGCCGCTGACGCCCACCAGCGCCCCGATCCCCCAGAGAAGCACGGTCGCCGGGATGAGCAGGGAGAAGAAGGCGATCGATTCCCCGAAAGCGAGCAGGAAGACGATGGGGATCGCCCACTCCTCGTGCTCCTGCACGAACGCGATCACCGGCCGGGCGAACTCTGGCATCTCCACGCGGGCGGGCTCCTGGCTGATCCGGATCGAGGGCGGGGTCGAAAAGGCTCCGTCCTGACCGCCGGATGAGACAGCCAGGCCTGTGCCTCAGATGTTGCGCCGTGCCGGGGATGCAAGGCACCGGGATCGCCGGACCGTGAGCGGTTGCAGTCTGGCCACGGCGGGTGCCGGCCCCTAGGTTCCTGCCACACGCCACCGCCGGGCGCGAGTCGCCCGGCGCAGATCCGACAGGAGAGCCCCCCATGAGCGCCGCGCCCGCGCCGATCGAACTTTATTTCTGGCCCACCCCGAACGGGTACAAGGTCACGATCATGCTGGAGGAAGCAGGGCTTCCCTACACCGTCGTTCCGGTGAACATCGGCAAGGGCGACCAGTTCAAGCCCGAGTTCCTCGCGATCTCACCCAACAACCGGATGCCGGCGATCGTCGATCCCGCGGGTCCCGGCGGTGCGCCGATCTCGGTCTTCGAGTCGGGAGCGATCCTGCAGTATCTCGGCCGCAAGACCGGGCAGTTCTACCCGTCCGACGAGCGCCGGCGCGTCGCGGTGGAGGAGTGGCTGTTCTGGCAGATGGGGGGCTTCGGCCCGATGCTGGGCCAGACCCACCACTTCCGCATCTATGCGCCGGAAAAGGTCGAGTACGCGATCAACCGCTACACCAACGAGACCAACCGGCTCTACGGCGTGCTGAACAGGCGGCTCGCGGACAACGAATTCGTTGCGGGCGAGTACTCGATCGCCGACATGTCGATCATCGGATGGGCGCGCGGGTGGGAACGCCAGGGCCAGGACATCGCCGACTTCCCGCACGTGAAGCGGTGGATGGACACGGTGCTGGCGCGCCCCGCCGTCCAGCGTGGCCTGGCCGTCGATGTCAAGGATGACAAGCTTGACCTCAGCGCCGACAAATCCGCGCAATCCGTTTTGTTCAACCAGAGAGCGCGTTGAAGGAAGGTACTTCCGCCAGATTGTAGCGATGGTGAACGCCTTCTGAAGGCATTCCGGCCATTCTGGACAGATCCGGCCCATAATGCGTCAAATTGGGCCGGATTTTCCACTCAAATGCAGCTTTCGATTGAAACGTTCACAAATGATTCAGGGCGCGGATTCACGCACCCTTAGCAGAAATGCGGCTCAAATCTGTCTCATCCGAGGCGGCATTGCGTAGTCAAGCTGCCGGACTCAAGAACGAGGGCGATCCTGGATGGATCGAGGAGAGGACAGAGTTATGGCGCGTATGGAGATTGCCACCGACACCGCTGCGCTGCATGCCGCGCACGATGCAGATGGCCGGGCCTTTTTCGAACTCGGGATGATGTACGCGGCCGGCCGGTCGGTCGACGTGGACCGGATCGCGGCTCACAAGTGGCTGAACATCGCCGCGATGAGGGGCTGCCGCGATGCCATCCCGGTACGCTCTGAACTGGCGCACGAGATGACGTCCGACGAGATCGCCGCCGCCCAGCGCGAGGCGCGCCTCTGGCTCTCCCAGCACTGACGCGGGAGAGCCAGCGCGCCGGCTGGTTTTACTGGCAGACCTTGACGTTCCGGTAGCCTGCGACCTCACCGTACTCGTCGAAGAGCGGGCGGCGCTCGCGATGGCACACGACCGGTGGCGGCTCCTCGTAGACGACGACCGGGGGAGGCGCGGGTTCGGCATAGGCCGGGCGCGTGGCTCCAACGAGCGCGCCGCCGAGCAGCGCGCCGGCGGCCAGGCCGCCGAACAGCGCGGCATTGCGGCCTTCAGCGGCGACCGCGGGCGTCTGGGCAAAGGCCCCGCCCAGGACGGCCAGCGCGAGGCCGGCCGATACGATCCGTTTCATGGGACGTCCCCTTCATCATCGCCCTCGCTGGGCGGCGTGGGGGGCAGCATCGCCGCCATTCTTGAACGGTTCGTAAAGATTGACCGCAAGTGAACGTGATCGGTCTAATGCAAGGTGTCGCGGATCACGAACAGGCAAAACTCAGTGCAGCAGGGGCCGCCCGGGTACCGGCAACGCGGTAGCAGGTGCAGGCGGATTGGGTGAGGGCAGGGCGGTCACGAACCGTCAGGCGGCAGCGCGTGGAGCGGATGAGCCGGCGTCCCTCGAGCTCGTGCAGCGCCATTGTCACGCCCGCCCTGCGCACCCCGAGCGCCTTGGCGAGCCTTTCATGGGTGATGTTGAGTTCGTCCTCGCCGCCGCGGTCACAGACCTCCAGGATCCACCGCGCGAGACGGGGCACGAGGCGGTGTTGCGCATTGCAACCCGCCGCCTGCAGCGAGTGGTCCAGCAGCGAGGCGGCATGCTGCAGGCAGGTGCTCCGCAGCTCCGGCATCGCCGCCAGCGCCTCCTCAAAGCGCCGGCGCGCGATGCGGTAGCCGGACCCCGAGATCCGCATGACGGCGCCGTGCGCCGGAACGGACTGCCCGAGGACGAGGCCGATGCCGACGGCGTTCTCGGGCCCGATGAGCACGAGGTCGACGCCCCTCAGCCCCTCGCCGCCAACCAGCGCGGCGGTCCCGGTCTCCAGCATGTGGACGAACTGGATCTGCTGACCGGCCGTCATCAGCGTCGTGTCAGCGTCAAGGACCACGTAGTCGGACGACTCGAGCAAGGCGTCCCGTGTTTCATGAGACAGGCTGGTCAGCAGCGCGTTGACGGGTGCCGGCCGGTCCGGGGAAATCCTGTCCTGCTGAAGATTGCGAACGGCGTGCATGGCCTTCTCCCTGGAGAGGAGTGCAACCTGCCCTGCGGCTCCCCGAGGAGAGCAGGTACACAGCATCCGTCATCACAACGCCACGCTTGCGTTCGGGTTCACCGGCAAATCGCCGCAACCGAGCGGCGCTCCGGTCGAGAAGACTCATGTGAAGCGCTTAGTAAGTGAGATTGCGAGCCAATCCCGCCTTGAGTACGGTTATGTACTAAGATCATGCTCTCGCGTGATGGCGCTCAAGAACGCCGGCCGGCATCCATCAACTCGACGCCGTGCCATAGAAGCGGGCGGCTGCCTCAGGCGACACATAGCCCTCCCGTATGTCTTCCGCGAGGGCCTCGGGATCCCGCTTGCCGGGTTCGCCATAGCCGCCGCCTCCGGGTGTCGTGAGGAGGATGCTGTCGCCCGGCTCCAGCGTGATGTTGGCGAACTTGCTCGTCGAGACCTTGCCGTAGAGCTCCCTGACGGTGCTCCACTCGGCAGTTCCTGTCTTCTTGATGGCCGTGCCGCCATTGCCACCGGGCTCGCCGCCGAAGATGGCCCAGGGCTTCACCTCGTGCCGGTCGCTGCACTGGCTGCCGGTGATCGGCACGGCGGTCGCCAGCAGTTCGCGCCGGTAGCCGAGGCCTCCGCGCCACTGGCCCGCACCGCCGGAGTCGGTCAGCATCTCGCACCGGATGACGCGGAACGGGAACCGCGTTTCGAACACCTCGGTCGGGTTGAAGCGGCAATTGCCGTTGATGGCGATCACGCAGTCATTGCCGTCATGGCCGTAGCGGCCGCCCCAGCCGCCCGACATGATGTCGTAGCAGGCGAAGTATTCGTCATAGTCGGGATGATTGCCGCCGAAGACGAAGTTCGTCCCCGTGCAGCTTTCCGACGCCATGACCCGCTCGGGCACGCAGGCGCCCATGGCGCCGATCGTGATGTTGGCGAGGCGGGGATGCGTCTCGGTGTTGCCGGCCACGAGCGGGCCGGGATAGTCGACATTCGTCACGCGCCCGGGCGGGGAGACCACCCTGATCGGCCTGAACGCCCCGGAGTTCTTGGGAATGGCGGGGTCGGTGATGTGCAGGAGGCCGTTGTAGACGGCGCCCGTGGCAACGCCAAGGGTGGCGTTGATCGGCCCCCTGGCCTGCTTCGACGAGCGGTTGTAGTCGGCGACGATCTCGTCGCCGTTGACGTACATGTCGATGGCGACCGTGTAGGGCTTGTTCTCGATGCCGTCGTTCTCGACGATGTCGTGGAAGCCGTACTTGCCGTCGGGGAACACCGAGATCTCGGCCCGCATGCGGCGTTCGGCATAGTCCATCAGGTCCTCGCACGTGTCGCGGAACACCTGCTTGCCGTATTTGTGGATGATCTCGGTGATGCGGCTCACGCCGAGATCCACGCTGCCGATCATGGCGCGCAGATCGCCGTAGTTCTGGCGCGGCGTGCGGCAATTGGCGAGCAGCAGCTTCCAGACCTCCTCGACGTCCTCGCCCTGCTTCTGGATCTTCACCGGCGGCACCCGCAGCCCCTCGTGGAAGATCTCCGTCGCCTCGCCGCAGAAGGCGCCGGGCACCATGCCGCCGATCTCGGCGATGTGGCCGATGCACACGGCGAAGCCCATCAGCTCGCCGTCAACGAAGAACGGCTTGAAGAAGGTGTGCTCGGGGCAGTGCAGGCCGCCACGGTAGGGGTCGTTGTGGAGGATGACGTCACCCTCCTTCAGCGTCTCGAACGGGATCTCCTGGGCGCAGGTCTTGATGAGCAGCGGCATGCCGCCGATCATGGTCGGGCAGAACTCCGCGCAGGCAATCATGTCGCCCTTGGTGTCGGCGAGCGCGCAGGTGAAGTCGAGGCCCTCGTTGAAGATCGTCGAGTAGGACGTCTTCATCAGGAGGATGCCCATCTCGCGGCAAATCGAAACCATCGTGCTGTCGAGGATCTTCATCATCACCATGTCGGGCGGGCTGGTGCGCGCGGGGCGCGGGCCCTTGGCGATCTCGACGGGCAGCTTCGGCTGCACGATCGACAGGCGGAAATAATCCTCGCCATTCGCCGCCCTCAGGCCTGCCCATTCCACGCACCACGGCGTGCAGAAGAGCTGCTTTCGCCCGGCCGGCTCGGCCTTGATGCCCGGCCCGTAGACCAGCATCCCGCAATTGTCGCACTTGACGTATTTTTCGACGTAGTAGCCGTTGTCCGAGAAGCGCATCGCCTCACTCCGTCGTGTCGATCATCATGTGGCCGTGGTGGTGCATGGTGAGCCGGTGACCCGGCTCCAGCACCGTGACGGAGGCGGCTTCCTCGACGAGGGCCGGCCCTTTGACGCTCTGCCCCGCCTTCAGCGTCTCGCGCCGGTAGACCGGGACGCTGTGCGCTCCGCCGATGAACCAGACGGTGCGCTTCTCGTGCGGCTCGGGGGTCTCCGTGGACGCCTCCAGCACCGGCAGGTCGGGCTTCGGCGTCACGGCAATTGCTGTGACGGTGTAGTTGACGATCTCGATGATCTCGCCCGGCGTGGAGAAGCCGAAGCGGGCCTTGTGCGTGTCGTGGAACAGCGTCCACAGCCCCTCGAGACTGTCCTCGGAGAACCGGCCGATGGTGAGAGGCAGCTCGAGCTCGTAGTTCTGGCCGAGGTAGCGCATCTCCAGCGCCCGGTGCACCTCGATGCCGGTCTCGTAGCCCTGCGCCTTCAGTTCGGCGAGGCTTTCGGCGACCAGCTCGTCCATCACGGCATTGGCGCGGTGGACGTCGAAGCGCGTCGAGATCAGCTGCGTCGTGCGCTGCCTGTCGACCCGGGCGTTGGTCATGATGAAGCCATACGCCGAGAACTGGGCAGGATGGATCGGCACGATGGCGCGCGGGATGCCCATCTCGCGCATCAGCGCGCTCGCGTGCAGCGGCGTCGCGCCGCCGAAAGCGCACAGGGTGAAGTCGCGGGGATCGAGCCCGCGCTCGATCAGGACCGAGCGCAGCGCCCCCACCATGTTGTTGTCGACGATGCGCGAGATGGCGAGCGCGGTGTCCTCGACCGACTGGCCGAGCAGCGTCGCGACGTCGCCCACCGCCTTTCGGGCCGCCTCGACGTCGAGCGTCATGCGCCCGCCCAGGAAGTTCTGCGGATTGATGCGCCCGAGGAGCAGGTTGGCGTCCGTGACGGTCGCCTGCGTGCCGCCGCGGCCGTAGCAGGCGGGGCCGGGACGTGCGCCGGCGCTCTGCGGGCCGACCTGCAGCATGCCGCCCTTGTCGATCCAGGCGATGGAGCCGCCGCCGGCTCCGATCGTGCGAATGTCGATCATCGGCACCTGGATGGGCACGCCCCATTCGATTTCGAACGCGGTGGTGAAGCTCTCCTTGCGCCCGATCACGGTGGAGACGTCGGTTGACGTGCCGCCCATGTCGATGGTGACGAGGTGGTCGATGCCGAGCTGCTCGGTCACGTAGCGGCTGGCGATGACGCCTCCGGTGGGGCCCGACAGCACCATCTGCACCGGCGCATCCGCCGCCGCTTCGATCGTCATCTCCCCCCCGTTGGAGCGGATGATCACGGCGGGCGCCTTCAGGCCCGCATCGTCCAGGCGTCCGCGCATGGCGCGCAGCTGCTTGCTGACGACCGGCTTCAGGTAGGCGTCGGCGATCGTGGTCGAGGCGCGCTCATACTCCTTCCACTTCGGCAGCACGTCGTAGGAGATGGACAGCGCCTTCTCCGGCAGTTCCTCCGCCAGGATGTCGCGCACCCGGAACTCGTGGCCGGGGCTCAGGTAGGAAAAGAGCAGGCACACCGCGACGGCCTCGATCTCCGGGATCGCGCGGATCTCGGCCGCGATGCGGCGCACCTCGTCCTCGTCGAGCGCCTTGATGACGTGGCCGTAATTGTCCACGCGCTCGTCCAGCTCGAAGCAATGCCGGCGCTTGACCAGCGGCTTCGGCTTCACCCAGCTCATGTCGTAGTGGTACTTGCGGTTGCCGCGCTGGATGAAGGGCACGTCCCGGAAGCCCTTGGTCGTGACATAGGCGACCACGGCGCCCTTGCGCTCCAGGACCGCATTGGTGGCCACCGTGGTGCCGATGCGCAGATTGGCGAGCTTGTCGCGGGCGGGATGGCCGGCGAGGCCCGACAGGATGCCCGTCACCGGGTCCGTCGGCGTGGACAGTTCCTTCCAGACGTCGACCTTGCGGGTCGCGGGGTCGTAGGCGACGAAGTCGGTGAACGTGCCACCGACGTCGACGCCGAGAACGTGGCGCATGCTGCTCATGGCGGGACCCTGGACAAGAAGGAACGGGAAGGCGCGGGCAGGGCGGCCCGTGCCGCCCAGCGCCGTCAGGCCGAGGCGGGCAGGTCGGCGAGGACCCTGTCGAGGGCCGCACGCAGGCGCCGGCCGAGCTCGTCGATCTCGGCCTCGGTGATGATCAGCGGCGGCGCCATGACGAAGCAGCCGGCGAGCGGGCGGACGATAATGCCGTGCTCGAGGCCGGCTTCGTAGACCGCCTTGACGATGCCGCCCACCTTGAGGCTCGTCGCGGGGCCGGCCGGTCCGGCGCCGGGTTCGGCCACCTCCACCGCGCCCATCAGGCCGAACTTGCGGTTGCGCACGACCAGCGGGTGGTCGAGCAGACCGTCCAGCATCCGGTTCCAGTGCGGCATGATGCGCTTCACGTGGCCGAGGATGTCGCGCCTCTCGAAGACGTTCAGCACCTCGACGGCGACGGCCGCGGAGACCGAATGGCCATGATGCGTGCCGCCATGCGCGAACCAGCCCTTCTCCTCATTGCCCAAGTCGAGGCGGCGGTTCATCTCCTCGCCCATGACGATGCCGGCGATCGGCATGTAGGCACCGGTGATGCCCTTGGCGCAGGTGAGGCAGTCGGGCTCGATGCCCATCGCCTCGCTCGCCCACATCTCGCCCGAGCGGCCGAATCCGGTGACGACCTCGTCGCAGAAGAACTGGATGCCGTAGCGGCGCAGCACTGCCTGCACCTTCTGGAAGTACCCGCGCGGCGGCGGGAACATGCCCGACGACACGGAAACCGGCTCGGCGATCATCGCCCCGATCGTCTCAGGCCCCGCCTGCACGATCGCTTCCTCGAGCTCGACGACGAGCCGGTCGCAGAAGGCGTCCTCGCTCTCCCCGGGATGCGCGTCGTTGGGCCAGCTGGGGTGGCTGATCTGGACGGAGAAGCCCATCGGGATGCCGAAGCTGTTGTGCAGCTCGCTGCTGCCACCGAGTGCGGCGGTGGCGATGGTGGAGCCGTGGTAGCTCGCCTTGCGCGAGATCAGCTTGCGGCGGTCGGGCTCCCCGGCAAAGCCGTTGCCGTACCACATGAACTTGATCAGGTAGTCGTTCGCCTCGGAGCCCGTGGTGGCGAAGTAGATGCGCGGGTTCTTGACAGGCGAGATCGCCGCAAGCCGCTCCGTCAGCTCCATGATCGCCGGGACGGTGCGGTGGATGGCGCTGGGATAGACCGGCAGCGTGCGCAGCTGGCGCACCGCGGCCTCGATCAGGTCCTCGTCGCTGAAACCGAGCGAGGCGCAGTAGAAGCAGGACACCGCCTCGATATAGTCGCGGCCGGTTTCGTCGAAGACGAAGATCCCCTGGCCACGCTCGAATACGAGCGGCCGCTCCGACTTGAGCCGCCGAAGGTCGCTGAAGCCGAGCAGGACGGCCTCGTTGCGGTAGTTGCCTGACACGCGCAGGTTCATCGGCCGACCCTCCCCGATCGTTTTTCAAACGATAAAGGGGAGGGGAGGGCTGTCAATGGAGCCGCAAGCGCAGCGGCGGCGCGGCGGCGCATATCTGGTTTAGGCAAGAGGGGTGAGGCGATCCAAGCCACCGTCATCCCGTGCGCGCCGCAGCGCGAAGCGGTGCGGCGCAGACACGGGATCCAGGAACTCCGAAGCGTTGTGGGCCTGGATCCCGGCTCTCCGCTTCGCTTCGGCCGGGAAGACAGCACGCTTGCGCCTTGTGATCACCCCTCCTTCGCAGGCAGGTCGATTCCGGCCACCTTCGCGAACAGCCTCGCGACGGACGCATCGTCGTCGCGGCCCATGCCGGCCGCTGCAGTCATGAGGAACAGCTGCAGGGCGGAGGACGCGACCGGGACCGGGAAGGTGTTGGACCGGGCCATGTCGGCGATGATGCCGAGGTCCTTGGTGAAGATGTCAACGGCGCTGCGCGGGGAGTAATCCCCTTCGAGCACGTGTGGGATGCGGTTCTCAAACATCCAGGAATTGCCCGCCGAAGCGGTGATCACCTCGTAGACCTTGCCGATGTCGAGCCCGAGGCGGGCGGCAAAGGTTATCGCCTCGCAGGCGGCGGCGATGTGCACGCCGGCCAGGAGCTGGTTGACCATCTTGAAGGCCGCGCCGGTGCCCGGCTCCGGCCCGAGCTCGTAGAGGCGGGCCGCCATGGCGTCGAGCGCCGGGCGGGCGGCGGCGAAGGCCGCATCGGATCCGGAGGCGAGGATGGTGAGCGCGCCTTCGGCGGCGCGCTGCGCGCCGCCGCTGATGGGAGCGTCGAGGTAGTGCAGGCCCTTTGCCTCTACCGCCGCCGCGAGCTCCTTCGCCTTGTCCGGGCTCATGGTGGGGCTGCAGATCACCACCGCGCCGGGTTTCGCCTTGCCGAGCGCGCCGTGTTCGCCCAGCAGCGATTGCCGCGCCTGGTCGGCGTTGACGACCACGACGACGATCGCGTCCGCCCCCTCGGCCGCCGCTTCCGGGCTCGCGGCGGGCACCGCCGTGGGAAAGTCCGCCGTGAAGCGGGCGACGCTGTCGGCGCGGACGTCGTAGGCCCGCACCCGGTGGCCGGCGCGGGCCAGCGCCCCTGCCATGCCTGAGCCCATCGAGCCGAGGCCGAGGACGGCGACCTCCAGTGTCTTCGTCGCCTCGCCCGCTCCGCTCATGCGCCTGCTCCCTGTGGTTGTGTCGCCTGCTTGCCGGAATGGTGGAGCGAATCCGCGACTGCGCAAGTGGCGCGCCGCGCATGGCTGCCCCGGCGAGTGTCACCTGGGCGCGGGGGAGCGCGTCTGAAGACGCGCGGTCCACCGTCTGGAGCGCGGGTCTTCAGACCCGCTCTTGTTCCAACGCGCTCATGACGCGCGGTCCGGGAAGCGGCACGCCCTTGCCCGACTGGTATAATGAGTTCATAAGCACATCAGTGCCGGGGCACTCTGACGAAAGGACTCCACCATGACTGCGATCGCGCTCTTCGGGGCCGGCGGCAAGATGGGCTATCGGCTCGCCACCAACCTGCGCGGCTCGCGTTTCGAGGTGCGCCACGTCGAGGCGGCCGAAGCCGGGCGCCAGCGCCTGAAAGAGGGTCTCGGCTTCGAATGCCTGCCGGTAGAGCAGGCGCTGGATGGCGCCGACGTCGTGGTTCTCGCGGTGCCTGACACGGTCATCGGCAAGGTCGCCACCTCGATCGAGAAGCACCTGAAGCCCGGCACGATGCTCGTCATCTTGGACGCTGCCGCCCCCTTTGCCGGCCACCTGCCGGATCGCAAGGACCTGACCTACTTCGTCACCCATCCCTGTCATCCGCCAATCTTCAACGACGAGACGGACCCGGTCGCCAAGAAGGACCATTTCGGCGGCGTGGCGGCCAAGCAGCACATCGTCAGCGCGCTCATGCAGGGGCCCGAGAGCGCCTATCCGCTCGGCGAGGAGATCGCCAAGGTGATCTGGGCGCCGGTCATGCGCTCGCACCGCGTCACCGTGGAGCAGATGGCGCTGCTGGAGCCCGGACTGTCCGAGACCGTCTGCGCCACGCTCCTCGTCGTCATGCGCGAGGCCATGGACGAGGTCGTCGCCCGCGGCGTGCCGCGCGAGGCGGCGCGCGACTTCCTGCTCGGCCACATGAACGTGCTTGGCGCCGTGATCTTCGGCGAGGTCCAGGGCGTGTTCTCCGACGCCTGCAACAAGGCCATCGAGTTCGGCAAGCCGGTGCTGATGAAGGACGACTGGAAGAAAGTCTTCGAGCCCCAGGAGATCGCCGACAGCATCAGGCGGATCACCTGAACCGGGCTTGCACTGAAACGACGCATGGGAGGATCGGATGAGCGTGCTGCGCGGCGCGGTGATCGGGTGCGGCTTCTTCGCCGTGAACCAGCTGAACGCCTGGGCGGAGATCGAGGGTGCCGAGATCGTCGCCATCTGCGACCGGGACCCCGCCCGCCTCGCCCTCGTCGGGGACCAGTTCGGGATTACGGCCCGCTACACGGATGCCCGCGAGCTCCTCGCGGCCGGAGGCCTCGACTTCGTCGACATCGCCACGACGGTGCAGAGCCACCGGCATCTGGTGGAGCTCGCGGCGGCGCATCGGGTGCCGGTCATCTGCCAGAAGCCATTCGCATCCTCGATGGGCGATGCAAGGTCGATGGTCGCGTCCTGCGAATCTGTCGGCATGCCCCTGATGGTGCACGAGAACTTCCGCTGGCAGTCGCCCATACGCGCCGTGAAGCGCGAGCTCGATGGCGGCGCGATCGGCGAGCCGTTCTGGGGCCGGGTGACGTTTCGTTCCGCCTACGACGTATTCAGCGGCCAGCCCTATCTCGCCGAGGGCGAGCGCTTCATCGTCGAGGACCTCGGCATCCATGTGCTCGACATCGCCCGCTACCTCCTCGGCGACGTCCGCACGGTCACGAGCCGGCTGCGCCGTGTGAACCCCCGCATTAAGGGGGAGGATGTCGCCACCATGCTGCTCGACCACGAGAACGGCGCCACCACCGTCGTGGACTGCAGCTACGCCACGAAGCTGGAAACGGAGCTCTTCCCCCAGAGCCTGGTCGAGATCGACGGCACGGAGGGCACCATCCGCCTCACTGCCGGCTACCAGCTCACGGTGACGAACGGGGAGGGCACGCGCCACCTCGACGTGGAGCCACAGGTACCTGCCTGGGGCGGGAAGCCCTGGCACGTCATCCAGGACAGTGTGCGGGCCATCCAGCAGCACTGGATCGACTGCCTGCGCGAGGGCCGCGAGCCCGATACCTCCGGCCGCGACAACGTCAAGACGCTCGCTTTGGTGGAAGCCGCCTATCTCGGTGACAAGGCCCGCATGCCTGTCCACACCGACGAGGTGTGACGGCCCGGAGCGCGGGTCTTCAGACCCGCCGTTCCGACACATCGGTCGCAAGAGCGTCTGCAGGCGAGCGGTCCGGAGCTAGCCCTGGTGCGCGTAGAGCGCGGCGGAGCGATCCAGGTGGGCTGCCATGGCCTGCGCTGCGGCCTCGGGTTCGTGGGCGGCGACGTGGGTGACGATGCGCTCGTGCTCGGCCAGCGTAAAGTTCTCCTTGCCCGACCAGATCAGCATCTCCGTATGGTACTGGCGCAGCCAGGAGAGCATGGCCTCGCTCACCGCCTCGAAGATCGGATTTCCGGACATGGCGGCGAGCTTCGTGTGGAAGCGCATGTCGGCGCTCATGAAGGCGTCGGCGTTTCCCAGGCTGGCGCGCTGGCGCTCGAGCATCTCGCGCAGCACTTCCGTGTCGGCCTGCGTCGCGTTTCGCGCTGCTTCCCGCGCCATCTCCGTTTCGAAGAAGCGCCGCGCCGCCTTGAGATGCTCCAGCGACGCCGGCGAGGTGGACAGCATGATCTGCGCCGCCGTCTCCACCTGCTTCATCAGCGACCGGGCGGTCAGCTCCCGCACGCGGGCGCGCTCGCCATGCGAGATGGTGATGAGGCCAAGATTGGCGAGCGACTGCATGGCCTCGCGGATCGGCAGGCGGCCGACGCCGAACCGCTGCATCAGCTCGCGCTCAGAAGGAAGCGTGTCACCCGGCTGCAGTTCGCCGCCGGTGATGAGAGCTTTCAGACGGTCGAAGATCTCGTCGGCCAGCTTGCGCCGGACGATGCGTTCCGATGCCTCGATCATGGCGCGTCTCCCGCCGCCGGCGCTCGATTGCAATCGCAGGTCGGACGATTTACTCATCATACCAGTTGGGCGTCAACGCCGCCGCGGCCTTCGCCGTGGCCAGGTGCAAGCGGGTGCCATGTCGGACGAGCTGGTCAGGATCACGTACCGGATCGAGACGGCGGGCGATCCGAGGAGACTGGCGGACAAGATCGCCAGCGACCAGTCGACCGGAACGTTCGTTCCCGTCCCGGGCGAGACTCCCGAGCTGAAGGCGCGGGTTGCCGCGCGGGTGCTCTCAGTGACCGCGCTGGAGCCGCTGGCGTCGCCCTCCTTTCCGCAGTCGGGAGCACCGGCGGGAACGCCGTTCAACCGCGCCGACGCGGAGATCGGCTTCCCCATCGAGGCGGTCGGCACCGATCTCGCCGCCCTGATGACGATCTGCATCGGCGGCGCCTATTCAATCGCCGGCCTCTCCGGCATCCGTATCGTCGGGCTGAAGCTGCCGCAGACCTTCGCCGGTGCGCATCCCGGGCCGCAGTTCGGGACGGAGGGCACGCGCCGGCTGACCGGCGTACAGGGCCGGCCCGTCATCGGCACCATCGTCAAGCCGGCGCTTGGTCTTCGTCCTGACGAGACGGCGGCGCTCGTGGGTGAGCTCGTCGAGGCCGACGTCGACTTCGTCAAGGATGACGAGAAGCTGATGAGCCCGGCCTATTCGCCGCTGTCCAGGCGGGTCGAGGCGATCATGCCGCGCGTTCTCGACCGCGAGCAGCGCACCGGGCGCAAGACGATGATCGCTTTCGGCATCTCGCACGCGGATCCGGACGAGATGATGCGCAACCACGACGCCGTGGTCGCGGCAGGCGGCAATGCCGCCGTGGTCAATATCAACTCCATCGGCTTTGGCGGCATGGCCTTCCTGCGCAAGCGCTCGCAACTCGTGCTGCACGCACATCGCAATGGCTGGGACATCCTGACCCGCCATCCCGGGCTGGGCATGGACTTCTCCGTCTACCAGCAGTTCTGGCGCCTGCTGGGGGTCGACCAGTTCCAGATCAACGGCATCGGCGCGAAATACTGGGAGCCGGACGAGAGTTTCGTGCGCTCCTTTGCGGACGTGACGACGCCGATCTTCACGCCCGCTGACTGCGCCATGCCGGTCGTCTGCTCCGGCCAGTGGGGCGGGCAGGCGCCGGAGACCTATGCCCGCACGGGGCAAACGCTGGACCTTCTCTACCTTTGCGGAGGCGGCATCGTCAGCCATCCCGGCGGGCCGGCCGCCGGTGTCCGCGCCGTGCGGCAGGCGTGGGAGGCGGCTGTCGCGGGCATTGCGCTCGACGCCTATGCTCGCGAGCATCCGGAACTCGCCCAATCGCTCGAAAAATTCTCCGGGGGCAGCAGCGCATGACACGCCGCCTGATGGCCGGCACCGGCTGGAAGATGAACATGACGGCGGCGGGGACCGGGGCCTATGCCGCCGCGCTGGCCCCCCTCCTGGCGTCCTCCGACGTTTCTGGGATCGACCTCTTCGTTCTGCCGCCCTTCACCTCGTTGCACGCGGCACGGGAGGCCTTCGCGGGATCTCCGGTCCGCTACGGGGGCCAGAACATGCATTGGGACGAGGAGGGCGCCTGGACCGGCGAGATCTCCGCGCCGATGCTGGTCGAAGCCGGCTGCACCTACGTCGAGCTCGCCCATTCCGAGCGGCTCTACCATTTCGGCGAGACCTACGACCTTGTGCGCAGGAAGCTCAACACCGCGCTGGCACATGGTCTCACCCCCATCCTGTGCCTCGGCGAGGTCGGCGCCGAGCGCGACGAGGGAAGGGCCGACGATGTGCTGGCCTGGCAGGTGCAGACCGCGCTGGCCAACCAGCCACCGGGCCGCGTCGTGGACGTCGTGCTCGCCTACGAGCCGCGCTGGGCCATCGGTGCAGCCGATGCCGCTTCGCCCGACTATGTCGCCGAGCGCCACGCCGGGCTTCGTGCGCTCGTGTCGCGCATGGCGGGCGAAGAGGCCGCCGCCCGGACACGCATCCTCTATGGGGGGTCGGTGAACCAGCAGAACGGGCCTGGTCTCGTCGCGCTGCCCGACGTGGACGGGCTCTTCGTCGGCCGCGCCGCTTGGACCGCCGCAGGCTTTGCCGAGATTGCCCGGATCGTCGCCGAGGCTGCCCGCCGCAAGGCTGCGTGATGGCCGACCTGCTCCTGTCCTATTACGGCGACGATCTCACCGGCTCGACCGACGTCATGGAGGCGTTGTCCTCGGGCGGAGTGCCGACCGTGCTCTTCATGCGCGAGCCGTCTCCGGACGAATTGGCCCGCCTCGAGGGCGTGCGCGCCATCGGGCTTGCGGGCACGAGCCGAAGCGAGAGCCCGGCCTGGATGGACGAGCACCTCATGCGCGCCTTGTCCTGGCTGAAGGCGCAGGGAGCGGTGTTCTGCCACTACAAGGTCTGCTCGACCTTCGATTCCAGCCCCACGGTCGGCAGCATCGGGCGCGCCATCGACATCGGTGCGCAGGTCTTCGCGCAGGACTGCGTGCCGCTGGTGGTGGGCGCCCCGGCCCTGAAGCGATGGACAGCGTTCGGGCAACTCTTCGCCGGCTTCCGGGGCGAGGTGTTCCGCATCGACCGGCACCCGGTGATGAGCGTCCACCCCGTTACGCCGATGGACGAGGCGGATTTGCGCATCCACCTGTCCCGGCAGACGGCACGAACCATCGGCCTGGTCGACCTGCCCTCGCTCGGCGGGCGCGATCCCGACGGCGCTGTCGATGCCGCGCTGGCGGGCAAGCCGGGCGTGCTGCTGTTCGACGTCGCCGATCTCGGCTCGCAACGGCAGGCCGGACGGCAGCTCTGGCGCACGCGGCTCCCGCAAGGCACGTTCGTGGCCGGTTCGTCGGGCATCGAATACGCGCTGCTCGACGCCTGGGCCGAGGAGGGCATCGCGTCCGGCACCGCCTCTTTCCCGGCACCCGGCCCGGTGGACCGCATCGCGGTGGTGTCGGGCAGCTGCTCGCCCACGACCGAGCGACAGATCCACCATGCCGCCCGGGACGGCTTTGACGCCGTGGCCCTCGACCCGCGCCTCCTTGCCGCCGGTGGGCCGGAGGGCGAGGAAGCCCGCAGGGGCATCGCCGCTGGCCTTGCCGCGCTCTCGGCCGGGCGCAGCATCGTGCTCTACACCGCGCTGGGGCCCACGACGGATATGGGAGCCGAGATCGACCGGGATCCCGGAGCGCGGCACGCCATCGGCCGCGCGCTCGGCAGAATCCAGCGCCGGCTCGTCGAGGAGCAGGGGTTGCGCCGCGCCGTGATCGCCGGAGGCGATACGTCAAGCCACGCGCTGCGCCAGCTCGACGTGTTCGCGCTGACGACGCTGCTGCCGCTGCCCGATACACCGGGCTCGCCGCTCTGCCGGTGTTCCAGTTCCAACCCCGCTTTCGACGGGCTGCAGATCGCCCTGAAGGGCGGGCAGGTTGGAGGCGACGACTACTTTTCGCGGATCCGCGAGGGACGGGGGTAGGCCTGCCGGCGATTCCGGCCGGCCCCGCTGACAAACGCTTCTGCCGCCCCACATGGTCGGAATGGCCGCGCCCTTGGCCGCAGGAGCATCCGCATGCCACCGAGCCCCTTCCGCCTTGCCGCAGCCGCGGCATTCCTCGCCCTGCTCGCGCTGGTCTCCAGGCCGGCGGCTGCCGAGAGCGTCGATCTCGAACTCGTCTTCGCCGCCGACGGCTCGGGGTCGATCGACGACGACGAACTGCGTCTGCAGAGGCGCGGATGGGCTGAGGCGCTCGCCAGCCGTGAGGTGCTCGACGCCGTGCGCGCCGGGCCGCTGGGAGCGATCGCCGTGGCGTTCATGGAGTGGGGAGGTCCGCAGTCCCAGGTGCTCATCGTCGACTGGCACATCGTCCGCGACGAGCCCAGCGCCCGCGCATTCGGCGACAAGCTGCTCGCTGCGCCCCGTGGCGCCGTCGGGTGGAACTCGATCTCCAACGCCGTCGACTTCTCCGTCCGCCTTGCAGACGGCAATGCCATAGAGGGGACGCGCAAGGTGATCGACGTGTCGGGCGACGGGCCCAACATTGGCGGCCGGCCCATGGCGGAGGCGCGGGAAGAGGCGGTTGCGAAAGGCTTCACGATCAATGCGCTCGCCATCAGGCGCCCGGGCGGGCGGCCCGGCGGGCCCGGAGGGCAGAGCCTTGAGGACTACTACCGCGAGCAGGTGATCGGTGGGCCGGGAGCTTTCGTGGAGATCGCCGACGCGGAAAAGCCATTCGCGATGGCGGCGCGTCGCAAGCTGCTCAGCGAGGTCGCGGCGGTGCCGCCACCGGTGTCCGTCGCGGAGCGGTGACGCTCAGGGGCGCCCGCGTGCCCCGGTGCGGCGCTCGGCCGCGATCCGGTCGAGGTCGAGGAGGGCGGCCTCGATCTCATGGGTCATGTCGATGCTGAAGAGGTCGACGACGAGGAGCTCGTCCAGCAGGTCCTGACAAGGCACCGGCAGATCGCCCGTATGGCTTGCAGCAGCAGCTTCGAGCGCGATCTGGAGGGCCGCATTGCGGCTGGCCAGTCGCCAGCGCTGCTCGTTGGAATTCTTCGCCTTCATCGGATGTCTCCGCCGTGTCCAGAACAGTTGATCGGACCGGGTGTGTATACAATCGGTATGAGTACGCACTCGCGTCATCCCGGATGGTGGAACTGGTCCGCCGCCCATGCATTCCCGTCCCTCCAGTCCAGCAACCGGGGAGACCGGCATGAAGTCCCAGTTTATAGCCGGCGCCATCGTGGCGCTGCTCGCCGCAGGCGTTCCCGCCATGGCCCAGGGGATCGAATTCGGCCCCGGTGGGGTCCGGATCGACCGGGGTGACGAGGATGGCCGCTACCGTGACCGCAGCGACGCCGTGAGCCGGGGCGAGGCCGTCCGAATCGCCCGCGAGGAGGGGCTGCGTGACGTCGACGACGTGTCGCGCCGCGGTTGGCGGTGGATCGTGGACGGCAGCGACCGTCGCGGCCGCGACATCCGGGTGACCGTCGACGCCCGCTCCGGCAACGTCCTCGACGTCGAGCGCTTCTGACCCGCGCCGTGGCAGGCGCACTGCGCGAGCAATCCAATGAACCGGCCGGGCCGCGCAGGCCCGGGCGCCTGTCGCGCGTGCTGCGCCTACTCGCCCGGCCGGTGCGCCGTGCGCAGGGCGGGGAGGGCGGCATCGTGCTCGAGCCCTATCGCGGCTACGGCACGCGGCAGGAGGTTTTCCTGATCGGCCGCGCCTTCCGGCAGTCCACGGCCGACGGACCTGAGGGCGGCCTTGCGGGAGAGCTGCGCGATATCGCTCGAAGGTTGGTACGCCGGCCCGTTCGGGAAGCGCCAGTGACGGCGAGGATGGCCGGCGCGGAAGTGGCGACCCGGACCGACCGCGACGGCTATTTCCGGATCCGCCTCGCGCCGCGCGACGACCTCCCGGCGGATCGCTGCTGGCACGAGATGGAGGTCGTGCTGCACGACCCCGCCACTCCTGACTTGCCTGTGGTGAAGGCGGAGGGCGAGGTGTTCGTGCCACCTCCCGATGCGAGCTTCGTCGTCATCAGCGACATCGACGACACCGTGGTGAAAACCGGCGTCGCCAACACGCTTGCCATGCTCTGGCGCCTGTTCGTGCTCGACGCCGATGAGCGCACCGCCTTTCCCGGCGCGGCCGCGCTTTACCGCGCCCTGCACCGCGGCGACGACGGGCGTGACCGCAACCCGTTGCTTTACGTCTCCCGTGCGCCCTGGGGCACCTATGACGTGCTCGAGGAGTTCTTCCGGCTGAACGACATCCCGGTCGGTCCCATCCTGTTCCTGCGCGAATGGGGGGTGAGCTGGACATGGCCGTTCCCGCGCCGGGCGGAGAGCCACAAGCGCGACCTGATCGCCCACATGCTGGAAATCTATCGCGACCTGCCCTTCGTCCTCATCGGCGACAGCGGGCAGCACGATCCCGAGATCTACCGCTGCGTCGTCGAGGAAAATCCCGGCCGGGTGCTCGCCGTCTACATCCGCAACGTATCTCGGGACCGCGCGAGGCTGGCCGAGATCGAGGCCCTGGCCGCAGTCGTCGCGAAGGCTGGAAGCTCCTTTATGCTGGCCGCCGACAGCGCCGCGATCGCGTCTCACGCCCAGGGGTTGGGGCTCATGCCTGCCGCCGCGGCGGAGACGGTGCGGGAGGCTTCGCTCGCCGAGGGCGGGAGAGGGCGCTCGCGCATCCGCAAGCTGGCGCGCGGCACCGCCCGCGCCACCGCCAAGGCCGTCGAGCGGGGCGGCCTGGGGCCACTGGTGGGTCGCCCGGGAACGCCGCCCCGCAACGTGCTGGTCGAGCCGGAGAAGCGCGAGGATCCTTAGGCGGAGCGCGCGTCTTTGGACGCGCTTCCAGGAAAGGCCAAGGGCGGGTCTGGAGACCCGCGCTCCAGAGTTGCGTGGCCGCTCAGAGCCGCTTGCCGGTCGCCTTGTCGAAGAGGTGGACGCTGGCGAGGTCGGGGGCGAGGTGGATGGTGTCGCCGGGCTTCAGCTGCACGCGCTCGCGGAAGACGCCGGTGATCTCCTGCCCGGCCAGGCGGGCGATGACCTGCGTCTCCGAGCCGGTCGGCTCGATCACGGCAACCTGCACGGGGATGCCGTGCTCGGAAATCGAGAAATGCTCGGGGCGGATGCCGTAGACCGCCGCCTTGCCGGCCCAGCCGTCGGGAACACGGGCGAGCGGCAGCTTGGTCCCGTCGTTGCTGGTGAAGGCGGGGCCGCCGTCGGAGGCGCCGATAATGCCCTCGATCATGTTCATCGCGGGCGAGCCGATGAAGCTGGCGACGAAGAGGTTCGCCGGGCGGTCGTAGAGCTCCAGCGGCGGGCCGGCCTGCTCGACGTGGCCGTCATGCATGACGACGATCTTGTCGGCCATGGTCATGGCCTCGATCTGGTCGTGCGTGACGTAGACGGTCGTGGTCTTCAGGCGCTGGTGCAGTTCCTTGATCTCGGTGCGCATCTGCACGCGCAGCTTGGCGTCGAGGTTGGAGAGCGGCTCGTCGAAGAGGAAGACCTGGGGATCGCGCACGATGGCGCGGCCCATGGCGACACGCTGGCGCTGGCCGCCGGAGAGCTGTCGCGGCAGGCGCTCCAGGAGGGGCTTGAGCGCCAGGATCTCGGCGGCGCGGTTCACCTTGGTCTGGATCTCGTCCTTGCTCGCGCCCTTGAGCTTGAGGGAGAACGCCATGTTCTCGGCGACCGTCATGTGCGGGTAGAGGGCGTAGTTCTGGAACACCATGGCGATGTCGCGGGCCTTGGGCGGCAGGTCGTTCACGACCCGGCCGCCGATGCGAATCTCGCCGTCCGAGATCTGCTCCAGCCCCGCCACCATGCGCAGCAGCGTCGACTTCCCGCAGCCGGACGGCCCCACGAGAATCACGAACTCGCCGTCGCTGACGTCCACGGACACGCCGCCGATGACCTGGACGGACCCGAAGGACTTCTTGACGTTGCGAATTTCAACCGACGCCATCGCGACCTGCTCCCTATCGGCGCGGTAGGCCTTGCCCCGCGCCTCCCTGTTTCGCCCGTCCCGCCATCGCGCGGCCGCTCGCCGGCCGTCGCGTGCCCGTTCCTGCCGCAAGCATCACCGAAACCGGGCGCTCGGCAAGTGCGGCGGTGTGCAAAGTTGCGTTCGATCCGTCCGCCCGTTCCGCGTGCGGCTCACCAGCAGGTGAACCCGCCATCGGCGAGCACGATCGAGCCGGTCATCAGGCTCGACGCATCGGAGGCGAGGAAGTGCACGACGGACGCGATCTCGTGCGGCTGCCCGAGCCGGCCCATCGGCGTGTCCCTGAGCCATCCCGGGACGAGCTCGTCGGCGTTCTCCAGGGTCTGCAGCAGCGGCGTCTCGATATAGGTCGGTGCCACCGCGTTGACGCGCACGCCGAGGGCGCCCCACTCGGCCGCCAGCGACTTGGTGAGGTGGTGCACGGCGGCCTTCGACGCGTTGTAGTACGCCTGCTTCTGGGGCCGGTTGACGATGAAGCCGGACATCGAGCCGATGTTGACGATCGAGCCTCGCCCGGCCTTCAGCATGTGGCCGCCGAATTCGCGGCAGCACCAGAACACGCCGTTCAGGTTGACGTCGTTGACGTGCAGCCAGAGCTCGTCCGGTGTCTCCTCGCCGCCCTTGCCGCTGCGCGCGATGCCGGCATTGTTGACGACGGCGTCGATGCGCCCGTGCTTGGCGACGACCTCGTCGGCGACACGCTTCACGGCCGCCGGATCCGTCACGTCGAGCTCGACGACGTGAACGGCGTGGCCCGCCTTGCGCATCTCGTCCTGGCCCGCGGCTGCGACGTCGCGGTCGAAGTCGGCGATGATGGTGGTCGCCCCTGCTTCGGCGAGCGCCTGCACGCAGGCGAGCCCGATGCCGCGACCGCCGCCGGTGACCAGCGCAACGCGGCCATCCATCCGCAACTTCTCCAGGAACATGCGTACCTCCCGTCTTTTCTGATTTGGCGCACCGTGTCACCGCGAAGGCGGAGGGTCAATGGCACATGCCACAGGGGTCTGACATTCGCCAAACGCTCGGCTGAATGGGGCATTCCGGGCGTGCAGCGTTGCACCCTTGAGCGTGGCCGGCTTGCCGTATACCTGTTCAACGTGTTGGCCCGCTGGAGGTGGCATGGCGTTCGTCTCGGGCATCGTCGCGAGCTTCCTCGTCGCCTTCCCCGCGCTCATCTCCATCGTCAATCCGTTCGGCGGGGCGCTCATCTACAGCCAGATCACGGCAAGCCGGCAGCATTCGGAGCGCGTGACCCTGGCCTGGCGCATCGCGCTCTACGCCACCATCGTCATGCTGGCCTCGCTCCTCATCGGCGCGACACTGATGAGCTTCTTCGGGGTCAGCATCGAGGCCCTGCGCGTGGCGGGCGGGGCGGTGGTCGCCGCCAGTGCCTGGACGATGCTCACCGCGCCCCAGGTCAACGAGGACCGCAAGCAGGAGCAGGCCAGCTACGCGGGTCACGACGACGGCGGCGATGTCGCCTTCTTCCCGCTCACCATGCCGTTCACGACAGGTCCCGGCACCATCTCGGTCGCCATAGCGCTCAGCGCGAACAGGCCGGCGGAAGCGGTCGAGGTCGCGGCTTACTTCGTCGGAATGTCAGCTGCGGCGGCGGCCGTCGCCGTGTCGGTCGGCCTGTGCTACGCATCGGCCGACCGGGTGACCGACTGGCTGGGCCCAGCGAGAGCGCGCGTGTTCGCCCGCCTCTCGGCCTTCCTGCTGCTGTGCATCGGCACGCAGATCCTGATCACCGGACTGCAGGGCGTTCTGGCCGCCGCGCTCGTGCGCAACGGCTGAGTCGCCCCACCAGCTCACTGAAGAGGCGCGGGCTTGCAGTCGTGGACCTTGCCGTCGAGGCCGCGGTAGGTGCCGCTCTCGGCGTTATAGGACTTGAAGGTCGTGCAGATCAGCCCGCCCTTGGCCGTCTTCACCTTCTTCGGCTTCTCCGGCGCTGGTGCAGCCGTAGGCTGATCCGCGGGATCGCTGAGAGCGCCAGTGGCCGGCAGAGCAGCCGGTGTATCGGGCTCCGCGTCGGCCGTCATCTCGTCGGGCGGAAGGGCCGGTTCAGGCGCCGCAGCCGCCTGGGCTGGGGCAGCAGCCGGGGCCGCGGCTGCGGGCTGTTCGGGAGCGGTTCCAGTTGCCGCGACGCTCGCGGCCGGCAGCGGCGACGAAGCAGGTGCCGTCGCATGCTGCTCGGCTGTTGCCGCCTGCGGCGCCGGCGCGGCTGTCTGCACGGCATCCATTGCGGGCTTGAAGACCGGCGCGGGTTCGGCCGGAGGCGTCGGCGTGGCCGCAATGGCCTCGCCAGGTCGCAAGTCGGCCTGCAGACCGGCGCCACCCTTCGGACGCCCGAACTCCATCACCGCATAGAGACCACCGGTGATCACCGCAGCCGCGATGACCAGCCTGAGCAATGTCTTGAACCCCAGCATTGTGTCCCCTTACGCTGCGTTTCTTCCCTCCCGGGCGTTCCGCCGCTGTGTCCCGGTTAACGCCGAAATTCGGCCTAAAGCTGTCCATCGCTCGATTTCTCGTGGCGCATGTATGGTCCAGTCCGGATCACGGATGGAGCCAGTTTGCGCCACGCAGGCTTCTGGACGCCCCGGGCCTTCGCGTCCAGCATCGGACCGGATACCCTCCGGGGCAAGCGTTACGAACAGTGATCGGGCAATTCGATGCGCACCTCCCGCGTTGTTCAGGTGGTCGGGTGCCATGCGGAGGGCGAGGTCGGCGACGTGATCGTGGGGGGCGTGGCGCCTCCACCCGGCGACACGGTCTGGGAGCAGTCCCGCTTCATTGCCTCTGACGGAGCGCTGCGCAACTTCGTGCTCAATGAGCCGCGGGGTGGAGTGTTCCGGCACGTCAACCTGCTGGTGCCGCCGAAGGACCCGCGTGCGGCGGCGGGCTTCATCATCATGGAGCCGGCCGACACGCCGCCCATGTCCGGCTCCAATTCCATATGCGTCGCGACGGTGCTGCTCGACACCGGCATCGTGCCGATGACGGAGCCGGAGACGCGGTTCTTCATGGAAGCGCCGGGGGGGCTCGTCGCGGTCGCAGCCGAGTGCCGGGACGGCAAGGCGCATCGTGTCACCGTGCGCAACGTGCCCTCCTTCGCCGACAGGCTGGCTGCATCCCTGGAAGTGCCGGGGCTGGGCACGCTGACGGTGGACACGGCCTATGGCGGCGACAGTTTCGTCATCGCCGATGCCCATGACCTCGGCTTCGCGCTGACGGCCGACGAGGCGCGCGACCTCGCCGAGACCGGGATGCGCATCACCTCGGCCGCCAACGAGCAGCTGGGATTCCAGCATCCCGAACTCGCAGGGTGGGACCACATCTCGTTCTGTCAGATCGCCGCACCGGTGGTGATCGAGGACGGCATCGCGACCGGACTGAACGCGGTCGCCATTCGTCCGGGCAAGATCGACCGCTCGCCGACCGGCACCGGCTGCTCGGCCCGCATGGCGGTGCTGCATGCGCGCGGCGTGCTCAAGGTCGGCGACGTCTTCGTCGGGCGCTCGATCATCGGGTCCGAGTTCCGCTGCCGCATCGAGGAAGAGACCACCGTCGCCGGGCGCAGCGCGATCCTGCCGTCCGTCACGGGCCGGGCGTGGATCACGGGGACGATGCAATGGATGCTGGACCCTGACGATCCCTGGCCCTCGGGCTACCGGCTGTCCGACACCTGGCCGAGCCTCGGCCAATGATGCGCCGGGCCGGCGCGGGAGACGTCGCGCCTGCGCCGTCCTGACCAGGCGGGCTGGCGGCTCGACCCGTCCGCAAAGTCACTCCTGACGGATGCGCCTCGACACCGCTATGGTCCTGCCAAGCGGCCGCCCGAGCCGTTCGGGAGGAACCGCGATGATCGCCCAGCAGGACGCACGCGAGAGGCTGCGCGGCATCGCGCTCCTCGTCCTCTCGTCCTGCCTCTTCGGCTGCGTCGACGGGCTCAGCAAGATCCTGTCCGACCACCAGTCGGTGGCGCAGATCGTCTGGGCGCGATACGCGCTCGCCCTGCCGGTGCTCTTCGCCACCACGGCACCTCGCCAGTGGACCAGCCTCTTCCGCACCGGGCGCCCGGGCCTTCAGGTGCTGCGCGGGCTGGCGCCGCTCGTCATCAGCAGCACGATGGTGCTGGCGGTGCGCAACCTTCCCCTCGCGGAGGCGACGGTGATCCTGTTCGCGGGGCCGTTTCTCGTCGTGGCGCTGTCGGGTCCCATGCTGGGCGAGAAGGTGCCGGTGGCGAGCTGGATCGGCGTCGTCGTCGGGTTCCTCGCCGTGCTGATCGTCGCGCGCCCCGGCTTCGGCACATTGTCGGTCGCCGTCGTCTATCCGCTGATTGCCGCCGTGTTCTACGCCCTGTTCCAGATCTTCACCCGCAAGCTCGCCGCCGGGGGCGAGACGCCGTCGGGGACGCTCGCCTGGACGCTGGCGGTGGGTGTCGCGATCTCGACGCCCTTCGTGATCTGGACGTGGGAGCCGCTCGATGCGGCCCATACCTGGCTGATGCTTGGGCTCGGCCTCGTCTTCGGCATCGCACAGGTCCTCATGATCCGCGCCTTCGGGCTGGCGCCGGCGGGAGTTCTGGCGCCCTTCACCTACGCGCAGATCATCGCCGCGACGGTGTTCGGAGTGCTCGTTTTCGGGGCCGTGCCGGACCTCTGGACGCTGCTCGGGATCGTCATGATCATCGCCGCGGGCGTCTACGTGGTGCGCAGCCGCGGAGACTGATGTTTCGCGAGCGGTCCTTGTCGGAACCACGCAGCCGCGAGCGTCCTTTGCAGGGGAGGAGCCGGCCATGCTGTACGCCCTGCTGTGCTACGATTGCGAAGACGTTGCCATGAGCTGCGAGGAAAACGGATCGGTCATGGAGCGGATCGGCCGCGTGACGGAGGCCCTGGCATCCGCCGGGCGGCTCGGGCCCACGGCTCGCCTCCTGCCCACGACCGCTGCCACGACCCTTCGCAAGGGGCGCGAGGCCACCGTCATCGACGGCCCCTATGCCGAGACCAAGGAGCAGCTGCTGGGCTTCTTCCTGGTCGACTGCGCCGGGCTCGAAGAGGCCATCGCCACCGCGCGCGAGCTCGCCGAAGCCGGCGGCGGTGCAGGTGCATTCGAGATCAGGCCGGTGGCCTTCGCGCAGCCCGGGACCTTGCCGCGGTGACCGCCTCGGCCTGGATCGAGGCGGCGCTGGTTGCCGCGCGGCCGCAGGCGGTTGGCGCGCTGATGCGCTACTTCCGCGACCTCGACACGGCCGAGGAGGCCTACCAGGACGCCTGCCTGCGCGCCCTGAGAACCTGGCCCGAGAACGGGCCGCCGCGCGATCCAGCGGCGTGGCTCATCTTCGTCGGGCGCAACGCGGCGCTCGACAGGTCCCGCAAGCTGGCGCGGCAGCAGCCGCTGCCGCCGGAAGAGACGATCTCCGACACCGGCGACGCGGAGACGGACATGGCCGAGCGGCTGGATGATTCCCACTACCGCGACGACGTCCTGCGCCTGCTCTTCATCTGTTGTCATCCCGACCTGCCGCCGCCGCAGCAGATCGCCCTCGCGCTGCGGGTGGTCAGCGGCCTGTCGGTCCGCCAGATCGCGCGAGCCTTCCTGGTGAGCGAGGCCGCGATGGAACAGCGCATCACGCGCGCCAAGGCCAGGATCGCGCAGGCCGACGTCGCGTTCGAGACGCCCGGTCCGGTGGAGCGCTCTGAACGCCTGGGCGTGGTGGCGGCGATGCTCTACCTCGTCTTCAACCAGGGCTATTCCGCACCCGATCCCGACGGCGCGCGCGCCCCGCTCTGCGACGAGGCGATCCGTCTCGCCCGCCTGCTGCTGCGCCTGTTCAAGACGGAACCGGAGATCATGGGTCTCCTGGCGCTGATGCTGCTGCAGCATGCCCGCACCCGAGCCCGTTTCGACGCCTCCGGGCAGATCGTGCTGCTGGACAACCAGGACCGGACGCTCTGGTACCGCCGGATGATCGCGGAGGGGCTGGCTCTCGTGGACAAGGCCATGCGGCACCGCCGGCCCGGCACCTATCAGGTCCAGGCCGCCATAGCGGCGCTGCATGCGCGCGCCGCGACGCCTGCGGAGACCGACTGGACGGAGATCGAGCTTCTCTACGCGCTGCTGGAGCAGCTGCAGCCCTCGCCGGTCGTGACGCTGAACCGGGCGGTTGCCGTGGGGAAGGTGCGGGGGCCGCAGGCTGCCCTCGACCTGATAGACCCCCTCGCGGGCCGGCTCTCCGCCTATTTCCAGTTCCAGGGTGCCCGCGGGGCCTTTCTTTCCCAGCTCGGACGGACGGAGGAGGCCCGCATTGCCTTCGACCGCGCCATCGCGCTGGCCGGCACGCCGGCCGAGGCCGCCCATATCCGGCGGCATCTCGACCAGCTCGCCCCCTGAGATGAAGCGGACCTGCCGTGTCCATCCGCGCGTTTCCGGGCGGCGCGGGCAAGGCTAGTGTGGCGACCCCGCACGGAGTCTCCTCATGCACAGCCTGCCTGCCGGACCGCTCGACCAGGAGGCCTTTGCTCCGTTTGGCTCCGTGATCGAGGCGGCGGGGATATCCCGCCGCGTCAATGAGGGCAGGGGTCTTCGCACCGATGTCCCGGCGTCCCTCGTGCACAGCACGGGCGCGGCCTCGCCGTCGCTCGCCTTCTACGAGATCGCGCCGTCGCACTGGCCGGTGTCGCTCGCCCTCGTCGAGCGGCACCCGCTGACCTCGCAGATGTTCGTCTCCGTGGACGGGGGGGACTTCCTCGTCGCGGTCGCCCCGCTGGCCGGCGACGGCGGGCCGGACATGGAGCGCGCACGCGCTTTCATCGCCCGCCCGGGCAGCGGCATCGTCTATGCGCCGGGCGTATGGCACCTGCCGCTCGTCGCTCTGGAGCGCCCGGGACGTTTCCTGATGATGATGTGGGAGACCGGCACGGAGCGCGACTGCGAGGAGCGCACGCTGTCCCGGCCGCTGATGGTCGTGCCGGACGGCCACGGCTCGGCGGCGCCGCGGCCCATGGCGGACCCGCTTCCCCGGCCGTAGTCAGGCCGCTCCGCGGGTCGCCTCGGGCTGGAGTCCGCGGTTCAGCCGCCACATGGTGAAGTTGAGGATGCCGGCGAAGGTCACCCAGCAGAGGTAGGGCACGAGAAGCCACGCGGCGCCGGGCTCGACCGCGTGAAAGCTCACGATGGTCGCGAGGATGGCAATCCAGAGCAGGCACAGTTCAGCGAAGGCGAGGTCCATCCGCTTCAGGCTGAAGAAGATGCCCGACCACGCCGCGTTCAGCACGAGCTGGATCCCGTATATGGTGAGGGGAAGGGCGGCGCCCTCCCAGCCCGCCTTGCGCCAGACGAGCCATCCGGCGACGGCGATGGTGCCGTAGAGGATCGTCCAGGCCGGAGCGAAGAGCCAGTTCGGCGGACGCCACGACGGCTTCCGCAGTCCTTCGTACCACCGGCCGGGCGGGAACAGGACCCCGCTCAGGGCCGCGGCCACGCAGACCCCCACGAAGATCCAGAGTCCGAACCAGGAATCGTCCATTGCGATGTCCCCACCGATGCGTGCGGCCAGTGTGACCGTTCCCGGCCCGACAGGCCAGCGCCCAGAGATCGCAGGAGAAGCGCGTGCCCACACCGGGGGGCGTTTCGGGTCCTGGTAATTGACTTAATTCATGCCAAGCCGGGATGGCTGCGGCCGATGTTTCATTCGGAAGCTGAACCCGTTAGGCCCACGGCACAATCCCGGCACGGGCAATGTTAAGTTTACATTAGGTTTGGACTGCAAGTCTGCGGGTCATTAAAATTTGAGTCCAAACTCGCATATAGTTTAATGATCTGTTCGATCCGTACAGTTTGTCTCGAATGTGGCACGCGTTTGAGCGAAATCAGCGTTGACTGTCGTGCATAACTCGTCACTTGCGTTCATTTATATTTATAGAAGCTTGCGCAACCTGATTCACAGCCTATAATGCGTGTGAGTTAAACAAGTATGGATTCGAGGCCGCAATGGCGAAGCAGCCAGCCACGCCCCCGCAGGACGTTCCGCCCAGCCGGCGCCGTTGGTCGTCCTCGGACAAGGTCAGGATCCTCGAGGAGGCAATGGCCCCGGGAGCCACGGTCCTGGGAGTTGCGCGCAAGTATGGTGTCAGCGCGGTCTCGATTTACGCGTGGCGGAAGTCGTTGATGGGCGACGCAATCGGCCATGAGACGGCCGAACCTGCGAGTGGACGTGTGCCGTTGTCGGAAAGGCGAATTCATTCAGAGCGGTCGCGTCCGCAGGGCGGGTTGCTCTTTTCCTATGGTGACGTGCTGTCCTCCGGCGCGCGGCGCCCGGCCGGGGCTGCCGAGGACGATGTCGTGCGCGGACTCGAGCGTCGCGTGGCTGAACTGGAGGCGCGCTGCCGCACGTTGCAAGGCCATATCGATGCCTGGGAGGCGTCTCGGCGCAATCTGGGCGACGTGCTCCGCACCATTGGGTCACAATTGAATTTGCTGGCGCATTTCAGTGAGGCGGACCACGGACGCGGGGAGCCTGAAGGGGCTTGAACATCGGCGTCCAACGTGGTGACCGTTAACCAGCTCTGCTCGTAGGTTATCGTCAAGTTTTTTCAATTCTTGACGTGGGCAGGACCCGCTCTCCATACACTCACTTAAAGTCAATTGAACCGGCTTGCGGTCGTGTACTGGAGCGCGCAGTGAACCATCCCGGAGTACACCGGAGCCTTCACGAGGCCGAGCTGCGCATCATGGCGCGATGCGCTGAGAAGCCCTGCGCGAGGCTCGATGTCAGCGGCATCGACCGGATGACCCTGCAGCTCCTGGCCGCGCGCGGCTGGCTGGAGCCAGTCTCCCTGGATGGCCGCGAGGCGTTCCGTCCGACGGCATCCGGGCTGATTGCGCTCAGCCTCGCCCAGCTGACGGCAGCCGGGTAAGTCTGGCAGATCGCGGCCCTGCCAGGTCGCCAGGATCTTCTGCAGCACTGCAGAAGGCGGATCATTTCTTCCGGGCGTTCGTCCGCCGCGCGACGTTGACCGCCACCGCGCTGCGCACGATAGCCATGAACGCGTCTTCGTCGACCTGCTCACCCCGGCGGATGTCGATGGCGCGGCGTGTGCCGCCCCCGAAGCCGGCGTTGAACACTCCGGAGGGATCCTCCAGCGCGGCGCCGTGGGCGAAGGTCAGCTTGACGTAATCCTTGTAGACCTCGCCTGTGCACAGGATGCCGTCGTGTTCCCAGGTCGGCACACCCGACGGGTTCGTAGGCTTGACCCACTTCACGGTCTCGACGACGGCGGGATCAGCCTTCCGTACCAGGGCGCGCATGCGCGCCAGCACGTCGCCGCGCCAGTCGGCGAGGCTCGCGATCCGGGCATCGATGCGCGCGGAGGCGTCGTCCTGCTCGCTCATGTGTCCTCCTGCAGGACCGGTGCATTGACCCCGGCAGGCGCCGCGCCCCGCGTGCCAGAATCGTCCGGAGGCGGCCGGAGATCAACCCGTGATCAGCCGACCCCGGGTGCCTCGTGGCCGGTGCGGGCGACATATTCCGTGTAGCCGCCACCATACTGGTGCACGCCGTCCGGCGTCAGTTCCAGGACGCGGTTGGACAGGGAGGCGAGGAAGTGCCGGTCGTGGGAGACGAACAGCATCGTGCCCTCGAACTGGGCCAGCGCGTCGACGAGCATGTCCTTGGTGGCCATGTCGAGGTGGTTGGTCGGCTCGTCGAGGATCAGCAGGTTCGGCGGGTCGTACAGCATGAGCGCCATCACCAGCCGGGCCTTCTCGCCGCCCGACAGCACCCGGCAGCGCTTCTCCACGTCGTCGCCGGAGAAGCCGAAGCAGCCGGCCAGCGTGCGCAGGGAGCCCTGGTTGGCCTGCGGGAAGCTGTCTTCCAGCGTCTCGAACACGGTCCGTTCGCCGTCCAGGAGCTCCATGGCGTGCTGGGCGAAGTAGCCCATCTTGACGCTGCTGCCGAGCGTGACGCGTCCTGCGTCCGGCTGCGTCGTGCCGGCCACCAGCTTGAGCAGCGTCGACTTGCCGGCGCCGTTGATCCCCATGATGCACCAGCGCTCGCGGCGCTGGACCTGGAAATCGAGGTCGGCATAGATACGCCGGCTGCCATAGGCCTTGTGCACCCCCTTCAGGCTGACGACGTCGTCGCCGGAGCGCGGGGCAGGGGGGAACTCGAAGGACACCGCCTGCCGCCTGCGCGGCGGCTCCACCCGCTCGATCTTGTCGAGCTTCTTCACCCGGCTCTGCACCTGCGCGGCATGGGATGCGCGGGCCTTGAAGCGCTCGATGAACTTGATTTCCTTGGCGAGCATGGCCTGCTGGCGCTCGAACTGGGCCTGCTGCTGCCGCTCGTTCATCGCCCGCTGCTGTTCGTAGAAGCCGTAGTCGCCGGCGTAGGTCGTCAGCGATCCGCCGTCGATCTCGACCACCTTGCGGACGATCCGGTTCATGAACTCGCGGTCGTGCGAGGTCATCAGCAATGCGCCTTCGTAGCCGCGCAGGAAATTTTCCAGCCAGATCAGGCTTTCGATGTCGAGGTGGTTGCTCGGCTCGTCCAGCAGCATCACGTCGGGGTTCATCAGGAGGATGCGCGCCAGGGCGACGCGCATCTTCCAGCCGCCGGAGAGCGCGCCGACATCAGCGTCCATCATCTCCTGGGTGAAGCTGAGGCCGGCGAGCACCTCCCGCGCGCGGCCTTCCAGCGCGTAGCCGCCGAGTTCCTCGAAACGCGCCTGCACCTCGCCGTAGCGCTCGATCAGCCCGTCGAGCTCGTCCATGCGGTCGGGGTCGGCCATGGCACCCTCGAGGGCGTGCAATTCCGTCGCGACCACGCTGACCGGGCCGGCCCCGTCCATCACCTCGGCCACCGCGCTGCGGCCGGCCATCTCGCCCACGTCCTGGCTGAAATGGCCGATGGAGATGCCCCGGTCGACGGACACCTGGCCCTCATCCGGCGTGTCGCGCCCGGTGATCATCCGGAACAGCGTCGACTTGCCCGCTCCGTTGGGGCCGACCAGCCCCACCTTCTCGCCCCGCAGAAGCGTGGCGGACGCCTCGATGAAGAGGATCTGGTGGCCGTTCTGCTTGCTGATGTTCTCGAGGCGAATCATGGAATCCCGCTGACCGGCCGTCCCGCGCCGCCCTTGCGGCCAGACAGGCGCCAGGGGCACCCGCTTCGCGCCGGGCGTTCAATGCCGGCAGGCCCGGCACACGCAGACGGAAATGACGCTGGCGGAGACGGAGGGATTCGAACCCTCGATAGGGCTTTACAACCCTATAACGGTTTAGCAAACCGCCGCCTTCAGCCACTCGGCCACGTCTCCGGCGGGGATTTCCCTACCGTCCCGGCGCGGGCGGGTCAAACCCTAAGTCGGGGCGGGACCCCGCGCCCGCAGCCGGTCAACGCGTTGCCGCGGCCGCCTGCACCGCCTTGAGCAGTGTCGGCGACGGGTGCGCGTCGGCGGGGTGGTACCCGGTGGCCTTCTGGAAGGCGTGGATGGCGGCGCGCATGGCCGGCCCGATCTTTCCGTCGGCAACGCCGTCATAATAGCCGAGCGCCGTGAGGCCGCGCTGCAGGGCCGCCTGCTGTGCCCGGGTGAGCACCGGGTCGTCCTTGGGCCAGGCGGGAGAGGTGGCGCCGTCGATGGCGTCGGCCAATAGCCCGACGGAGAGCGCGTAGGAATCAGACGTGTTGTATTCCTTCAGGACGAAGAAGTTGGCGGTGAGCAGGAATGCGGGCCCTCTCGCCCCGGCGGGGAAGTAGAGGGTCGCCTGTGCATCCCCCGGCCAGGGCCCGCCCTCGGCCGGCACGACGCCAGCGGCCTTCCACTGCGCCAGCGTCTGGCGGTGAGCGGCGTAGTCGAAGCCTGGCGGGATGACAGCGGGTGCGCCCCACGGCAGGCCTCGCGTCCAGCCCTCGGCCTCGAGCAGATGGCCGATAGAGGCGAGCACGTCCCCCGGGGACGCCCAGATGTCGCCCCGGCCGGGACCGTCGAGCTTCACCGCGTGGGCGAGGAAAGTGGACGGCATGAACTGCGGTTGGCCCATTGCGCCCGCCCAGCTGCCTGTGAGCCGCTCACGCGGCAGGGCGCCGGTTTCCAGGATGGTGAGCGCCGCCACGAACTCCTGGGCGTAGAGGGGGCGCTCGGGGTGCGCAAAGGCGAGGCTCGCGAGCGAGCGCAGCACGTCCTTGCCGCCGCCGAAGCGGCCATAGTCCGTCTCCATGCCCCAGATCGCGAGGAGGATCGCCCCGGGCACGCCCGTGCGCTCCGCCACGCGTTGCGCCGCTGAGCCCCAGCGCTCCGCCTCCGCGCGCCCGCGGGCGACGCGTGCGGGCGCGTCGCGCTCGCGGACATAGGAGCCCACCGAGCGCAGGAACTCCGGCTGCGCGGCTGGTACGCCCACGATCGACGGATCCGGCTTCAGGCCGGCGACGACGGAATCGAAGGTGACGCGACTCACGCCTGCCGCTTGGGCCTGAGGCCACAGCGTCTCCAGAAACGAGGAGAAGGTGCCGACCGCCTGCTGCGCCGCCGCTTGTCCCGGCTGCTGCGCCCGGGCCGGCGCGGCTTCGAGCCCGGCGGTGCAAAGGCAGGCGAGGGCGCCGGCCACGGACAACAGGCGGATTCGCGTGCGCAGCCGGGGGGTGGCAGGGCAGGTCATGGCGGCGATTCCCCCGGGCTTCTGCGGGGAAAGTGGGTTGCCGCCGCCGGAGCGTCAACGCCGGACGGCGGTTGAGGTCCACGCCGATTCTGCCGCGGGGAACGGCTTGGACCGAGCAGGGCGCCACGATTTTCGCCATGTCTCGCCGGAATTGTCCTCCAGTTGATGTCGTCAACGTTTCATCAAGATGATCCCGCAGTTTAGCCGGATCCGGCCATATCACTGTGAAACAACGATGTTTTTGGCTTTTTCGGCCGAAACCGTGTTTGTTGCACGTTTGCAACGCGGGTCTCCAATTGGCCCCAATTAGCCAAAAACGACCGTGAGTTTAGTTGATTGAGCGGTGGGGCTAGCTAAGGTTGCGTCGTGACAGGGATTCACCTGTCGCGAGTTAGGGCCTCCGCCAGAAACGGGGGCTCGTCGGACAGGGTTCGTCACTCTGCGCTGTGGGGCACAACGCGGCCGACTCGGCGGGGCGATCGACACTTTTGGAGGTCAGTATGAAGCTCACCAGGAGCCTTCTGCTCGGGACGGCCGCAGGTTTCGCTGCGGTGGCCGGGGCTCAGGCCGCGGATCTTCCCGTGCGGAAGGCTGCGCCTGTCGAATATGTGCGCGTTTGCTCGCTGGGCGGCGGCGCGTTCGTTGGTTATGTCATCCCGGGCTCGGACGTCTGCCTGCGCGTGGGTGGTTTCGCTCGGTACCAGTACACCTGGAACCCGCCGAGCAACTCGCTCATCAACGTGCTTCCCGGTGGCATCGTGGCACCTGGCGTCTACGGCGCCCGCGGCTACAACCAGCGCTTCTCCGGCCAGTCGGCCACGGGCGCCCTGGTTCTCGACGCCCGCACGCAGACGGAGTACGGCCTCGCCCGTGCCTTCATCGACATGCGCGTCGGCGAGGGCTTCAACGAGTCCGGAGCCTACATCGACAAGGCGTGGTTGCAGCTGGGCGGCTTCCAGGCCGGTAAGTACCAGTCGTACTTCGACTTCTTCGCCGATGCCTACAACAACATCGGCCAGCTGGGATCCGACCACTCTGCCATCGGCGCGGCCTACACCGCGATCTTCGGCAACTTCTCGGCCGCGATCTCGATCGAAGACTATGTCGGCACGGATGGCGTGGCTTCCTCCACGTTCTCTCTGCCGAACTACTACGGTCTTGCTCCGGTGCCCGGCTCGCTGGTTCCCGGCGGCTACCGTGTTCCCGACGTGATCGGCCGGTTGCTCTATGCCGACGCCTGGGGTCAGGTCCAGCTGACTGGTGCCCTGCACCAGGTGCGCGCCACGACCTTCGACGTGTTCGGCACTCAGGACGACAACACCAAGTACGGCTGGGCCGTGCAGGGTGGTGTGAAGCTCAACACGCCGATGTTCGGCCCGAGCGACGCGCTCTACCTGCAGGCTGCCTACACCGAGGGCGCGCTCCTCTATGTCGGCGCCAACGGTACGCGTGGCTTCGGCCAGTCGAACCAGCTGACGGTCGGGTCCGACGCTCTCGCCACCGGCGACGGCGGCAGCCTCAAGCTGACCAAGGGCTGGAACGCTCTCGCGGCGTTCTCTCACACCTGGACGCCGACTGTGTCGACGGCCATCTGGGGCGGCTACACTGCGGTCGACTACTCCGGCAGCTACGTGACGGGCTCGGTTGACCCGCTCACGGGTATCGGTCTGCCGGGTCGTGACTTCCACTACTGGCAGGTCGGCGCCCAGGCCAACTGGAGCCCGATCCGCAACCTGACGGTGGCGGGCACGGTGAACTACGTGAACACCCAGGCCAAGCGCGTCGCCTTCGACGCGGTTGCTCTCGGCGGCGACACCTACCTGCGCCGCAGCACGGACGGCGTCCAGTTCGCCATCCGCGTCCAGCGCGACTTCTGATCCTTCCCAGGATCGGTACCTTCAGGCCCCGGCGCGCATGCGCCGGGGCTTTTTCATGTCCGGGGTAATGCCCTCATCGTGAGAACCGGACGCGCGCTGCAACTGTTGGTCGGTACGTTTGTGGTCCACCGGCCACGCGGTTATGTCATAAACATGTAATACTTCGATCTGGCCAAATGGCGGCCTGTATTCGGCCTGCTGCGATGGTAATGCAGACGATGTTTCAGGGCCTGTTTCGGGCCGTCATTTCAAGACTTCCTATTGACGGGGTTTTTCATGCGATCCTTTGCGACCGTTTCCGGTCTCGCTCTGCTTGTGGCGAGCGCAACCGTGGCCCAGGCGGGCAGCCTGCCCACCAAGGCCGCCCCCGCCGAACCCGATTATGTCCGCGAATGCACGATCGGGAAGTTCAAGGGCTTCCTGATCCCCGGCAGCGAGACCTGCCTCAAGCTGGGCGGGCGTGTCCGCGCCGAGGGCTATTACAACGAACGTTTCACCCGCGTGGCTTCGGACAACGTCACCCGGTTCCGCATCCGCGGCTACCTCAGCGCCGACACCATGACGCCGACCGAGTATGGCGGCCTCAGCAGCCGGATCCGGATCTACGTCCAGCAGACGACGGGCGGTACGCTCCCCAACACGACCGCGACGGTCAACGCCGACGGCGCCTATATCGACTACGCCTTCGTCCAGTTCGCCGGCTTCACGTTCGGACGCTACCTGAACTCCTACTACGACTTCGCGCAGATCCCCGGGAACAACGTGTCCTATGCGCTGGGCGGCTCGAACGGCCGTGGTTCCGACCTGCAGGGTCTGACCGGCCCGGTGGCAGCCGCCTACACCTATAATTTCGACGACGTCGCGGCGACCATCGCGATCGAGGACCCGACGGCCCGCCGGGCGGGCATCACGGTCAGCGGCGCCGGCGTGGCGATGGACCCGAATGCGGGTGCCAGGGTGCCGGACATCATCGGCCGCCTCGAATACTCGCAGGGCTGGGGCACGCTGGCGCTCACCGGCGCGCTGCATCGGGTGTCGTACACCGCTGCCACCGACTCCGAATGGGGCTACGCCGGACAGCTGGGGGCCAAGATCAACCTTCCGATGCTGGAGAAGGGCGATTTCATCGTCGCCACCGCCGCCTTTGCGGACGGGGCGAGCTCGTTCACGGGCATGGCGAGCAACGCCTTCCAGAACGAATCCGTCCGCGCTGGCACGGTCAGCATCGTCAGCTCCGATGCCATCCTCAACGGCAAGAAGCTCGAGACGTCGAAGACGTGGTCGCTCTACGGCGGCGCGGTGCACTTCTGGATGCCGACCGTGTCGCAGAGCGTCTTCGGCTCTGTCGGCAACGTCAACCAGTTCGGCACAGCCCTGGACGGCCGTGTGTTCAGCGGCGGCACCCAGGTCGCATGGAAGCCCGTGAAGGGGCTGGAGATCGGCGTGGAGGCCGTCTACGCCCGCATCGGCAATCTCGGCAAGGGCAAGGTGGTGACCGCCTCCGACAGCAAGGACGACTGGACCGGCCGCATCCGCCTGCAGCGCGACTTCTGACGCGCGAGGCCGCTCGATCTGAAGCCCCGGCCCCCGGCCGGGGCTTTTTCGTTTCCGAGGGATTCGCGCCGGCTCGTGCCGGAAGCCGCCGGCAGGGCATCGGAGCGGGAGTGGATCCCGCAACCTCTGGTTAACACCACAACCGACATTGCAACCATAAGTATTCATTTCTGTGATTTCTGTGTCACATCTCCCGCTGCATCGTTTTCGACCGCACCATTCCACGCATTTCGCCGTTGAAACGCCAGTCGCCGTCCGACATCGTCCACTCGTTCTTCCTGCGGGCGGCCAATTTCACCTGCAGGTGCGATTTTTTCAGGAGTGATTATGACCAAGTCTTTCCTCTTTTCCACGGCTGCCGTGCTGGTCACCGTGACCGCGGCGTCCGCGGCGGACCTGCCGAACAAGAAGGCCGCCCCGGTCGAATACGTGAAGGTTTGCAAGGTCGCCGAAGGCAAGATGGGCTTCGTCGTCCCCGGCACCGACACCTGCCTCCAGATCGGCGGCTTCGCGCGGTTCCAGTCTGACGTGACGCCGACCTACCACGACAAGGCCGGTGACGTGACCACGTTCGGCGCCGTCGGCTCGATCAACGCCGTCGCATACAACCAGACGGACCTCGGCCTCCTCACCGGCCGCGTCCGCATCGACGCTACGTCGACGGGTGCCAGCATCGATCAGGCTTGGTTGCAGCTCGGTGGCTTCACCGCCGGCCTCTTTGGATCGGCCTACAAGTTCTATGACGGTGCCTTCGGCGTCGGCTCGGCGTACTCGCCGTCTGGCGCGGGCAATAAGCCGGTGCAGGCACAGTACCAGTTCAATTTTGGCGCCGGCTCGTTTACCGTCGCGATCGAAGACAGGCAGCGGACGAACACGAGTGCTCGGTTCTATTTCGACCAGGCCGGTAGCGATCCCACGGTGCCTGACTACGTTAACGTTGCAACCAACTATGCGGGGCAGCGCGTTCCCGACCTAGTGGCGGCGTTCGACGGGAAGTTCGGAATCGTTACGGCGCATCTCGGTGGTGCCCTGCATGAGGTCAGCAACGCTGGCGCAACGCTCAGTGGCCTTACGGTCGATGGTGCTTCGGCGCCGATTGGCGATCTGGATGGCATTACAGTTCCCGCCACAGGGATCGACTCCAAGTGGGGCTTTGCTGTTCTCGGCGGATTGAAGGCTGACTTCACGCCCGCCGACACGCTCTATCTCGAGGCAGCCTATACGTCTGGTGCCACAAACCGGTCGGAAAGCTGGAGCGGTGGCTTCAAGAACCTCAGCATCGGCACTGCTGGAGATTATGTGCCGTCTATCGACGCGGACGGCAAGGTGTCGCTCAAGCTGATCAACACGTACTACGGGTTGGCCGCATTCCAGCACGCATGGTCTCCGACAGTCTCAACCTTCATTGCCGCATCCTACCTCGTCATTGATCTGCCGAAGATCGGCGAAGGGGCAGATGCTGAAGAGATTGGCAAGCTGAATCAATTGAAGCTGGCGTTGGGCGCTACCTGGATGCCTGTCAAGAACCTCTCTGTGTCGCCTGAGGTCGCCTACATCAACGCGCAGGCAGACAAGAAGGCGAAGGACTATTTCGGTCTCGACAAGAAGTCCGAGTCGAACTTCACCGCCCGCCTGCGCATCCAGCGCGACTTCTGATCCTGCGGTAGCGGGCTTCGCCCGCCATTCCTCCGGCCCCGGCGCTCACAGCGCCGGGGCCTTTTCGTTCGCATCGTCGCAAGGCTGATTGTGAGTGTCGGCGCGCTACCCCTCCGTCATTGCGAGGAGCGCAGCGACGAAGCAACCCAGTCGCGGGTTGCGGAATGGGCTCAACAACCTGGGTTGCTTCGCTTCGCTCGCAATGACGGGGAACACACGCACGCGAAGACAGGCGAGCGATACGCGAGCTCACCGCCTCACTTGGGCGGCTGGTATTCCTGGACCTCCAGGGAGCGGAAGTCGAAGACCTTGCCGGTTTCCTGCCAGTCCGGGGAGGCCATGCGCACGATGTGCGGGGCGAGTTCCTCAGGGGCGGGGAGGGTGGCCGCGTCCTCGCCTGGCATGGCGGTGGCGCGCATGCGGGTGCGCATCGGGCCCGGGCTCACCAGCATCACCTTGACCGGTGTCGTCACCGTCTCCGCCGCCCAGGTGCGCGCCAGCGTGTCGACGGCCGCCTTGGAGACGGCGTAGGGGCCCCAGTAGGCCCGGCACTTCCAGGCGGAGCCGGAGGTGATGAACATGGCCCGCCCGGCGTCCGACCTGCGCAGCAGCGGGTCGAGCGAGCGCACCAGCCGCCAGTTGGCCGTGACGTTCACCGCCATCACGTCGTCCCACGACTTGGGGTCGACATGGCCGAGCGGCGAGATGGGGCCGAGGATGCCGGCATTGGCGAGCAGCACGTCCAGCCGCCCCCAGCGCTCGGCCAGCGCATAGCCCAGCCGGTCCAGCGCCTCGCCGTCGCGCAGATCCACGGGAACCAGCGTGGCGCTGCCGCCCTGGGCGCGGATCTCGTCGTCGAGCTCTTCCAGCGCACCCTGCGTGCGGGCCAATGCCACGACGTGGGCGCCGGCGGCCGAGAGAGCGAGCGCGGCGGCGCGGCCGATGCCGCGCGACGCACCTGTGACGAGGGCGATCCGGTCGGCGAGAGGCTGCGCCATCATCCTAGCCGACCTCGGCCAGCATGGAGAGCTGCTTGGGGCTCTCGACGAGGAGGTCGGTCACCGGGGTCGGGTAGTCGCCGGTAAAGCAGTGGTCGGTGAACTGCGGCTGCAGATTGTTGCGGCCGCGCTCGCCCATGGCGCGGTAGATGCCGTCGACCGAGAGGAAGGCCAGCGTGTCGCAGCCGATATAGGCGCGCATCTCGTCCAGCGTGTGGGTGGCGGCCAGCAGCTTCTCCCGCTCCGGCGTGTCGATGCCGTAATAGTCGGGGTGCTTGATGGGCGGGCTGGAGATGCGGAAATGCACCTCCTTGGCGCCGGCGTCGCGCATCATCTGCACGATCTTCACCGAGGTGGTGCCGCGCACGATGCTGTCGTCGACGAGGACGATGCGCTTGCCCTCCACAACCGAGCGGTTGGCGGAGTGCTTCAGCCGCACGCCCAGCTCGCGGACGGACTGCGTCGGCTGGATGAAGGTGCGCCCGACATAGTGGTTGCGGATGATGCCGAGCTCATAGGGCAGTCCCGCTTCCTGCGCGAAGCCGAGGGCGGCGGGCACGCCGGAATCGGGCACGGGCACGACCACGTCGGCGGCAACGCCGGATTCGCGGGCGAGCTCCGCGCCCATGTTCTTGCGAACGTCATAGACCGAGCGGCCATGGACCACCGAGTCCGGCCGGGCGAAGTAGATGTACTCGAAGATGCAGGGGCGCATCTTCAGCGAGCCGAAGGGCTTGATCGACTCGATCCCGTCCTCCGAGCAGATGACGACCTCGCCATTCTCCACGTCGCGCACGAAGCGGGCGCCGATGATGTCGAGCGCGCACGTCTCCGAAGCGAGGATAGGCCGGCCGTCGAGGTCGCCCAGCACCAGCGGGCGGATGCCCAGCGGGTCGCGCGCGCCGACCAGCTTCTTGTTGGTAAGGCCGACAAAGGCGTATGCGCCTTCGAGAGCCGCCAGCGCGTCGATGAAGCGGTCGATGAAGCGGTTCTTGCGGCTGCGGGCGACGAGGTGCAGCACCACCTCCGTGTCGGAGGTCGACTGCGTGATCGCCCCGTCGCGCACCAGCTGCCGGCGCAGGCTCAGGCCGTTGGTGAGGTTGCCGTTGTGGGCGATGGCGAAGCCGCCGCCGTCGAGCTCGGCGAAGAGCGGCTGCACGTTGCGCAGGATCGTCTCGCCCGTCGTGGCGTAGCGCACGTGGCCGACTGCGCTGGTGCCCTGCAACCGCTCGATCGTCCGGATGTCGGAGAAGGTGTCGCCGACCAGCCCGAGCGCACGCTCGGAATGGAAGCGCCGCCCGTCGAAGCTGACGATGCCGGCCGCCTCCTGGCCGCGGTGCTGCAGTGCGTGCAAACCCAGCGCCGTGATCGCGGCGGCATCGGGATGCCCGTAGATGCCGAACACCCCGCACTCCTCGCGCAGCGTATCGGCATTCCAGTCGAAATCGGCGTCGAACGACGTCGAGGCGGCGGAGGCTTCAGGTTTGCTCATGGCAGACCCCATATGGACCGCCCGAGGACGGTAATCAACGTTTCGCGGGCGTATGACCGGCCGTGTTGTCGATCAGGTTTTCGAGAGCCTTGCCGTCGACCTTCGCAGTCTGGGTGCTCGGGCGGGCTTCCGTCTTCTTCTGCGGGTCGGCCGGGGCCGGCGCCGTCCCGGGCTGCGCCGGGGTGGCGGGCGCGGCCGGCGGCTCGCCGGGATCGCCCTGCTCGCCTTCCATGCGCTTGCGGGCCTTCCATTTGGCGATCATGCCCTCCGGATCCTCGGGCAGCAGCGCGATGATCTGGTCGCCCGTCTCCTTGAGCACGGGCCGCAGCTTGGCGTCCTTCACCCATTCCGGCTGCTGCTTCTCGCCCACCAGCTTGTCGAAGAAGACGAAGGCGATGACGGCGATCAGCAGGCCGCGCGCCGCGCCGAAGAGAAAGCCGAGCGTGCGGTCGAGCGCGCCGATCTTGGAGTCGAGGATCAGGTCCGAGATCTTGACCGTGATGAAGGAGACGATGATGAGCGTTAACAGGAACACCGCGCCGATCGACGCGGCCAGCGCCAGCTGCGCGTTCGGGATGTACTCCTTGGCGTAGGGCAGCACCATCGGATGCAGGACGTAGGCGGCCGCAGCTGCAGCCACCCACGACGCGATGGCGAGGACTTCGCGCGTGAAGCCGCGGACGGCGGCGAGGAGAGCGGAGATCAGCACGACGCCGAGGACCACGAGGTCGAGGGCAGTGACCGGCAAATGGCTCATGGGGTCTCGTCGATTGGGCGGGTCCCGGCGATGGCGCCCTTGGCGACCCGACATATAGACGCAGGGTCATGCTGCGTCATTAGTCTTTGCTCCGTTCTGGCCGCCTTCCACCGCCAGATGCAGCCACCTGGGCCACCAGTTCGGCCACATCGGCCGTCGCCGCCACCTTTACGGGCGGGTTGCCGACGCTGTCCAGGCCCGCGCGCGGCAGCAGCGCCGAGGCGAAGCCGAGCTTCGCCGCCTCCTTGAGCCGCGCCGCCGCCTGGCCCACCGGCCGCAGCGCCCCGGTGAGCGCCACCTCGCCCAGGAACACGCGGTCCGGCGGCAGGGGCGCGCCGGCCAGCGAGGAGACGAGGGCGGCCGCGGCGGCGGCATCCGCCGCCGGCTCAGTGATTCGCATGCCCCCGGCGACGTTGAGATAGACGTCGTGCTGGCCGAGCTTGAGCCCGGCATGGGCCTCCAGCACGGCGATCACCATTGACAGCCGGCTCGGATCCCAGCCGACGACGGCGCGCCTCGGCGTGCCCAGCGTCGTCGGTGCTACGAGCGCCTGGAACTCCACGAGCAGCGGCCGCGACCCCTCCATGCCGGCGAAGACCGCGGTGCCTGACGATGCCGTGTCCCGCCCGGCAAGGAAGAGCGCCGAGGGGTTCGCGACCTCGGCGAGACCCAGGCCCGTCATCTCGAAGACGCCGATCTCGTCGGTGGGGCCGAAGCGGTTCTTCTGGGCCCGCAGGATGCGGAACTGGTGCGCGCCGTCGCCTTCGAAGGAGATGACCGCGTCGACCATATGCTCGACGACCCTCGGACCGGCGATCTGCCCGTCCTTGGTGACGTGCCCGACGAGGATCAGCGTCGCGCCGCTCGTCTTGGCGTAGCGGATCAGCTGCTGCGCCGATCCGCGCACCTGCGTCACCGTGCCGGGAGCGGCCTCGACCTGCTCGGTCCACATGGTCTGGATCGAGTCGATCACCACCAGCCGGGGAGGGGGCCCCTGCGACAGGGTGGCGATGATGTCCTCGACGCTCGTCTCGGCCGCCAGCGCGACCGGCGCGTCGGAGAGGCCGAGCCGCGCCGCGCGCAGGCGCACCTGGCCGGTGGCCTCCTCGCCGGAGATGTAGACCACCTTCTCGCCGAGGCGGCTCAGGGCCGCGCAGGTCTGCGTCAGCAGCGTCGACTTGCCGATGCCGGGGTCACCGCCCAGCAGGATCACCGACCCCGTGACGAAGCCACCACCCGTCACGCGGTCGAACTCGCCGATGCCCGACGACACCCGCGGCGCCTCCTGGCCGCCGCCGGTCAGCTGCTCCAGCGGGAAGACGCGGCCCTTGGTGCGCGAGGGGCGCCCCGGCCCGCCTCCCGGGAGGGGCGCGGCGGACGCCTCGGCGGCGATGGTGTTCCAGCCGCCGCAGGCGTCGCAGCGGCCCTGCCAGCGTCCGTAGACGGCGCCGCAAGCCTGGCACGCGAAGGTTGTCGAGTTCCTGGCCATTCAGTCCCCTGGGGGCGGCCAATCCGCCGGAAAGGCCGGGATCAGACGCGCTCCGGCAGCGCGTCCTCGCGCGCCAGATTGGAAAAGCGGGTGACCTCGGCGTCGAAGTGAAGCTGCACCGTGCCGGTCGGGCCGTGGCGCTGCTTGCCGATGATGACCTCGGCGCGCCCGTGCACCTGCTCCATCTCGGTCTGCCACTTGAAATGCTCTTCGGAGCCGGGTTTCGGCTCCTTGTTCTTCTGATAGTATTCCTCGCGGTAGACGAACAGGACCACGTCGGCGTCCTGCTCGATCGAGCCGGATTCACGCAGGTCGGAGAGCTGCGGGCGCTTGTCGTCGCGGTTCTCGACCTGGCGGGAGAGCTGCGACAGCGCGACGATCGGCACCGACAGTTCCTTGGCCAGCGCCTTGAGGCCGGTGGTGATCTCGGTGAGCTCCTGGACGCGGTTCTCGCCCTTCTTCGAGCTGCCGGAGAGCAGCTGGAGGTAGTCGACGACGAGCAGGTCGAGCCCCTTCTGCCGCTTCAGGCGCCTGGCGCGGGCGGTGAGCTGCGCGATCGAGATGCCGCCGGTCTGGTCGATGTAGAAGGGCACGCGCTCCATTTCGCGCGCCGCCTCGGCCACGGATGCGAAGTCCTGCTCGGAGATCTCGCCGCGGCGGATCTTGTAGGAAGCGACGCCGGACTGCTCGGCGATGATGCGGGTGGCGAGCTGCTCGGACGACATTTCCAGCGAGAAGAAGCCGACGATCCCGCCGTCGTGCCGCTTGATGCTGCCGTCCGGCATGCGTTCGCCGTGATAGGCCTGCGCCACGTTGAAGGCGATGTTGGTCGCCAGCGACGTCTTGCCCATGGCCGGGCGGCCGGCGAGGATCACGAGGTCGGACGGCTGCAGGCCGCCCATCATGCGGTCGAGGTCGGCCAGCCCCGTCGAGATACCCGAGAGCTTGCGGTCGCGCTTGAAGGCCTCGGCGGCCATGTCAATGGCGCCGCGAAGGGCCTCCGAGAAGGCCTGGAATCCGCCCTCGTAGCGCCCGGTCTCGGCCAGCTCGTAGAGCTTCTTCTCGGCCTCCTCGATCTGCTTGCGCGGCGGCTCCTCCACGGGCGCGTCATAGGCGAGGTTGACGATGTCCTCGCCGATGACGATCAGGTTCCGCCGCATGGCGAGGTCGTAGATCGTGCGGCCGTAATCTTCGGCGTTGATCACCGTCGTCGCCTCGGCCGCCAGCCGGGCGAGGTACTGCGACACGGTGAGGCCGCCGAGGTCGTGGTCACCCAGGAACGTCTTCAGGGTGATCGGCGTGGCGATCTTGCCGGCGCGGATCAGCGACTGCGACACCTCGAAGATGCGGCGGTGGATCTCCTCGTGGAAATGCGCCGGCTCGAGAAAGTCGGAGACGCGGAAGAACGCCTCGTTGTTGACCAGCACCGCGCCAAGCAGCGCCTGCTCCGCCTCGATGTTGTTGGGAGCGGTGCGGTATTGCGGAGTGGGGTCGGCCATGGGCCGTGCAAAGGATGTCGCCGTCGCCATCGTGATTCTGCTGAGGGCCGGGCGCGGGGAATCGCTCCGGCGGCCGATGGTTTGGCACGGCGGGGCGACAAACGTCGACGCCCCCCGACGCTTGTCCCCGATGCACACAGCGGGGTCTCACGAGCTTGACACGGCGATCCGAGGCGCAGCCACGGTTCTCGCGGGACCGAGCTTGAGCAGTGGCGCGTGGCCCTGCCTTTCCAGCAGGCAGCTCATGCGCGGAGGAGGGGCAAAACGCCCAGCAACCGGGCTGTCAGCACTCTCTCATACTTGCTGCTAAGATACTGTGACAAAAAGAAAATTTACAATCGGCCCGGCATCATGAACTCTACCGCTCGTCACGGCGTTGCCGGAGCCCGTCCCCCTGGGAGGGTCCAGGGAAAGGGGAGGTCCGGCAGAGAAGGAGGTTCCATGGTCTCCAAGGATTTCGTCCGCCAGCTCGAGGGCTACGGCCTGACGACCGCGCGGATCCTCTACCGCATGCCCGACCATCCGTCGCTGCTGCAGACCTATGTCTGGCAGGACTACGACATGGCTCCGAGCTTTCCCGTCCTCAACCGCTTCCTGGCCTTCTGGCGCGACAAGCTCGACGGTTCGCTTCACTCGGTGAGCGTCGCCCATTCGCACCTTATCCGCCCCGCGGAGCTGCGCATGGCGAGCGGCGAATTCCGCCTGAACTGAGCGGCCGCGGGCGGTTCGCCTTTCGCAGGGCTGGGCCGGCCCGGAGGGTAGCGCAAACGGAGCCCGACGAGGCGGCACGCTGAGCCGGGGTTTCCGTCCGTTCGGGTCAATGTGCGGGTTTCCGCCGGCGGGTCACCCGCTGTGCGGGAGGGAGGCTTGCGCTCAGCCATGAGGCAGCATGCTGCACATGGCTTGGCCATGTTCACGCCATACGGTATGGACAGCGTCGCCAAGTGGGCGCGCACAAAACCGAGTTCCATGCCGACGGGCTTTCCCCGCACATCCGACATCCTGACGCGTCTCGCCGCCCGCGAAGGTCAGGCACGGGTTCCCGTGTCCGACATCGTCGACGCGTTGGGCGAGCGCGCCTATGCGCTGCTGATCGTCGTGCTGGGCCTGCCCAACTGCCTGCCCATGCCGCCGCCCATCCCGCTCATCTGCGGCATCCTGCTGGCCTTCGTCGCGCTGCAAATCATGGTGGGCTGGCCGTCGCCCTGGCTGCCCCGTGCCCTTCTGAGGCGCAGCATCGCGCATGACGACCTCGTCAAGGCGGTGAAGCGCGCGACCCCGTGGCTGCAGGCCCTGGAACGCTGGGCTCGGCCGCGCTTCTCCGTCTTCGACCAGGCCCTGACGTTCCGCGTCATGGGACTGGTGCTCTTCGCCTTTGCGCTTGCTCTGATCTTTGCCGCGCCGGTGATCGGTCAGATCCCGCTGGGCATCGCCGTGTGCCTCGTCGGCCTCGGCCTCGTTGAGCGGGACGGCTACGTCGTGGTCGGTGGGTTGCTCGCGGGCGTCTTCGGCACGAGCCTCAGCCTGGGCTTCGTCTTCGCCGTCATCTCCAGTGCCGGGGCGATGTTCTAGCGCTCTTCGTTACGGCATGTGAGCCGACGCGACGGAAGGCCGGCTACGCCACCGCACGGCCCGTATCGGTCTCGCCCGCCTCCCGCTCGCTGCGGAGCATGGCCGTGATCTCGGCAGACGGCACGGGTTCGCAGAGCAGATAGCCCTGGATCTGATGGCAGCCCACGGCCTGAAGGAAGCGCTGCTGCTCGGCGGTTTCCACGCCCTCGGCAACCACGGTCAATCCGAGCGCGCGGCCGAGATGAACGACGGAATGCACGAGGATCGCGCTTTCGCCCGTCGTCTCCATCGCTTCAAGGAAGGAGCGATCGATCTTGATCTTGTCGAAGGCGAAACGCCGGAGATAGATCAGCGACGAGTAGCCGGTTCCGAAGTCGTCCAGGGCGAAGCGCACGCCCATGGCGCGCAGATCCATCATCCCGGCCTCGGCGATCTCGGCGTCTTCGACGATGACGCCCTCGGTCAGTTCAAGCTCGACGCGGGAGGGCTCGATGCCTTCCTCCTCGACGATGCGTGCCACCGACCGGACGAAATCCTTCTGCCGGAACTGAATGGGCGACACGTTCACCGCCACGGTGATGCCGTCCCAGGCCCGGGCGTCGCGACAGGCGCGCCGCAGGACCCACTCGCCCAGCAACCCGATCATGCCGCGTTCTTCGGCCACCGGAATGAACTCGCTCGGCGGAATGAGGCCGTGAACGGGGTGGTCCCAACGGACGAGGGCCTCCACCCCCAGGATGCGGCGGCCGTCGGCCGAGAACTGCGGCTGGTAGACGATGCCGAGGCCGTCGCTGGCGATGGCGCCACGCAGATCCTCCTCGACCGCCGTGCGCCAGCGGTGCGCCGTGTCGAGCCCGAGCTCGAAGAAGGAGAAGCGGTTGCGCCCCTCGTGCTTGGCCCGGTAGAGCGCGCCGTCGGCCTGCTTCAGCAGCGTCTCGCGGTCCAGGCTGTTCTGGGGAGCGAGCGCGATGCCGATCGAAACGCCCACGTAGAGCTGGGCTTCTCCCATCGGAATGGGCTCGCGGATGGCGTCCAGCACGCGGCGGGCCAGCATCACGCAGTCGGTAGGGGCGCGGACGCCGGTCTGGACGATCGCGAACTCGTCGCCGCCGAGGCGGGCCAGCGCATCGGATCCCCGAAGCAGCTGCTGCAGCCTGGTGGCAACGGCGGAGATGACGACGTCACCGCCGGCATGGCCATAGGTGTCGTTGATTTCCTTGAAGCGGTCGAGGTCGAGCACCATGACCGCGATACCTTCGTGCCCGTCCCGCAGGCGTCTCAACTCCTGGTCCAGCCGGCGGCGGAAGAAGGCACGGTTGGGCAGGCCTGAGAGCGAATCGTGCAGGGCGAGGTGCGTCGCCTGCTGCTCGCGCGCGACGAGGTCGATGGTGACGCGCCTGACATGGGCGAACATGAAGCCGGAGAAGAGCCCGATGCCGAGAACGGCGATGGCGATGGCCGGGAACACGCTGCGCAGGGCCAGGTCGCCGGGACGCTCCGGCGTCCAGACAAAGCGCCCGGCCACGCGTCCTGACGCATCCAGGATCGGCAGGCTCGCCGAAGGCCACGGGCCCGTGGCCGGCTCGATGGCCAGTGATCCGTCGCCGATGCCGCCCGCCTCTTCCCGCAGCATGACAGGGGTCACCGGACGCGTCGCGGCAGCGATCATCACGCCCAAGGCGCCGTCTTCCTCGCCGGGTCTCGCCATGGCGGTGACAGCGACGACGACGGCTTTCCCGTTCTCGTAGACGAGGCGCGTCTCGCCCAGGGCCGTGAGATCGCCACCTGCGTCGCTGCCCGCCGGCCGCCGGAGGGCGAGGCGCGCCAGCCGGTCGCGAAGCGCTGCGATGGTCGGCCGCAGCACGGTTTCGGAGGCGGAGTAGCGGCGCTGGTCGGCGCCTTCTCCTGCCACCCGGCCGGTGACGAGGAGGTTCTCCGGGGTGAGGACGAAGACGCCGTCGAAGCCGAAGCTGTTTTCCAGCGGTACTCCGATCGCCGCCTGCGCCCGGACCTGCGACATGGGATGCTCGAGCGAGGCGAGGGCCTCTGGCGAGAGCACGATTCGCTGGAGCTGGCGCAGGGTCTGCGCCTCGATCACGCGGACCACGGACACGACCGTCGCGCGCTGCTTTTCGAGGGCAAGGTCGTTGGTCTGCTGCCCGGTCCAGGCAAGGCCCGCGACGGCGAGGCCGAGCACCGACAGCAGGATCACGGCCACCGGCCAGACGATCCGCGCGGTGACGGCGTTCGGGTCAAGGCGGGTGGCGCCGGTGGACATGCGTCGATTCAGGCCTCTCTTCGCCTACATGTCACGTCAATGGTTACTTTTCTCCGCGCGAATGCCTGTCTTTGTTCAGTTTTTTCCTGCGGGAAAGTAGGGCGGGGAAGGAATGGCGATGTGCGCCGCGCGCAGCGCAGCCGACCAGCGCTCGCGCAGATCGTGGAAATAGGGCTCGCCCGCCTCGATGCGGTGGACGATCTCGTGGGCCAGCGCATCGCGCTTCAGCGTCATCACGTCGATGGGCAGGCCGACACCGAGATTGGACCGCATCGTCGAGTCCATCGAGATGAGCCCGAGCTTCAGCGCGTCGGACAGGCTGGTCTCGTAGGTCACGGCACGGTCGAGGATCGGCTTCCCGTATTTGTGCTCGCCGATCTGGAGGTAGGGCGTCTCCATCCCGCACTCGATGAAGTTGCCGGCAGCGTAGAGCATGAACAGGCGCGGCGCTGACCCGCGGATCTGTCCGCCGACGAGGATGGACACGTCGAACTTGATGCCGGCCTCCTCGAGCCCGGGCCCGTCGATGGATCGCACCGAGTGGATGGCGCGGCCGACGAGCTGGGCGGCCCGGAACATCGTCGTCGTGTCGAACAGCGTCTCCTTCTCGCCGGTCTCGCGATTCTCGACGCCCTCGTGCAGCAAGCTCACGACGGATTGAGAGACGGAGAGGTTGCCGGCGGTGGCGATGGCCACGACGCGCTCACCCGGGCGCTCGAAGACGTGCAGTTTTTTGAACGTCGAGACGTTGTCGAGACCCGCATTGGTGCGGGTATCGGCGATCATCACCAGGCCCTCGCGCACCAGAATGCCGGCGCAGTAGGTCATCGTCTCTCTCCCCGCCGATGGTCCGGCGTACCGCTCAGGACTGCGCCTGCACCTGGGACTGGGCGCGGCCGGTGTCCCGAAGGCTCACCTCCGCGCTCTCGGTCATGGCGCCTGCCCGCGATCCACGCACCGGAGCCGCCTCGATCCCGTCGAGCCCGGCGGCCACCCGGACATGCGCTCCCGCGGGACAGATGTCCAGCACGGGGTCGAAGCCGATCCAGCCGATCCCCTCCACATGCGCTTCGGCCCAGGAATGGGGGCCGCCGTCGACGACAGGCTCGTCCTCCTCCGCCTCGTCCCGCCAGACATACCCGCTGACGAACCGGGCGGGGATGCCGAGGTGCCGCGCCGCGGCGATGAAGACGTGGGCGGCATCACGAGGCGATCCCTTGCCCGCGGCGAGGCAGGTGGATGCGGTGGCGTCTGCGTCGGGCTCCGCGGCCGAGATGTCGCGGTGCACGGCGGTCTTGAGGGCATGGAGGATGGCCAGCGTCCCGGCGTCCCCGGTCCCGGCCGCCACCTCCTCGGCATATAAGCGCAGCCTGTCGTCGGCCCGTGCGGCAGCCGATTCACGCAGGTAGAGCATGGGCGGAAACCGCTCCAGCGTCCCATTCACCACGCCCGCCGTGTCCATGGTCTCGACTTCGCCGGTCACCGTCACTGTGAGCCGGTCGATCGGCCCGACGACGGAGAGCTGGTGCAGGATATTGCCGAAAGCATCGTCGGACTGGCGCAGCAGCCCGTCCACGTCGACCTCGACGCGCCAGGCCGTGACGTACTGGCCGTCGAAGCTGCGCGGCGTCAGGCGCAGCGCCTGGATCAGCGACTTGGCCGGCGGTGCGAAGTCGTGGACGAGCCGGTGTGAGACACGGATGCGCATAGGTCGTCCCGAAGCTCCGCCTGCACTGCGGCCCTATACCAGATACTGCTCGGTGACGGCCGCGCCCAGCCTGTTGTTGTCGGCGATGAACGCCGAGATGAACTCGTGCACGCCGGTCTCGAACAGGGTGGTGATGCTGGTATTCTCCAGCCGGCTCAGCGTCGTGCGGGAGAGCCGCTGCGAAGGCCCCTGCCTGCCGTATTGCCGGGCGAGATCGTCGAGCACGCGGACGATGTTGTCGTAGCAGCTCTTCAAAGACCGGGGCATCTGCGCGTTGAGGACCAGCAGGTCCGCCACCAGCCAGGGCTTCACGCTCTCACGGTAGACCCAGTGGTAGGCGGTCAGCGCCGAGACTTCGCGCAGGATGGTCGACCACTGGAAGTAGTCGAGGCTGCCACCGACCTGCTCCGTGTCGGGCAGGAGCACGTGGTACTTCACGTCGAGGATGCGGGCGGTGTTGTCGGCGCGCTCCAGGTAGACGCCGAGGCGGGAGAAGCAGTAGCCGTCATTGCGCAGCATGGTGCGGTAGGCGGAGCCGTCGAAGATGAGCGAGACCTGCTTCACCCATTCCCGGAAGCGGGCGATCTCCTCAACCGTCATCTTCCGGGGATCGTAGCGGCGCAGCTCGAGATAGGCTCCGTTGATCGCCTCCCACATCTCTCCGGTGAGCGCCGTCCGCACGGCACGCGCATTGGACCGGGCCACCTCGATGCAGTTGCGGATCGAGGAGGGGTTGTCCGGGCTGAAGGCGAGATAGTCCGTGACCGTCTTCTCGTTGGCCTCGGAGTAGACGGCCTTGAAGCCCTCGGCGGCGCCGGCGGTCAGCAGCACGGACTCCCACTCCGTGCCCTTGCCGCCATAGTCGGAGGGCAGGGTGGCGAGACGGGACGTCGCGTCGAGAATCCGCGCCAGGAATTCCGCACGCTCGACGTAGCGCGAGACCCAGTAGAGGTTGTCGGCAGTCCGGCTAAGCATCGAGCACCCAGGTGTCCTTGGTCCCGCCGCCCTGGCTGGAATTGACCACGAGCGAGCCCTCCTTCAGCGCCACGCGCGTCAGTCCGCCGGGCACGATGCGGATGCGGTCCGCGCCCGACAGCACGAACGGCCTGAGATCGACGTGGCGGGGCGCCACGCCCGAGGCCACGAAGGTGGGGCAGGTGGAGAGCGCCAGGGTCGGCTGGGCGATGAAGCCTTCCGGTGCCGTCTTCAGCTTGCGGCGGAACTCTTCGACCTGGTGCTTGGTCGCGTGCGGGCCCACCAGCATGCCGTAGCCGCCCGACCCGTTCACCTCCTTGACCACCAGCTCCGGCAGGTGGTCGAGCACGTAGGACAAGGCGTCCTGCTCCCGGCAGCGCCATGTCGGCACGTTGTTGAGGATGGGCTCCTCGCCGGTGAAGAAGCGGATGATGTCCGGCATGTAGCTGTAGACGGCCTTGTCGTCGGCGACGCCGGTCCCGACCGCGTTGCACAGCGTGACGTTGCCGGCCTGGTAGGCCGCCATCACGCCGGGAACGCCAAGGATGGAGTCGGGCCTGAAGGCCAGCGGGTCGAGGAACTCGTCGTCGAGGCGCCGGTAGATCACGTCCACGCGGCGCGGACCTTCGGTGGTGCGCATGTAGACCACGTCGTCGCGCACGAAGAGGTCAGAGCCCTCGACCAGCTCGATGCCGAGCTTGTCGGCGAGGAAGGAGTGCTCGTAGAAGGCCGAGTTGAACTGGCCGGGTGTCAGCAGCACGCACACGGGATCGCGCGATGCGCTTGCCGGCGCCACGGAGCGCAGCGTGGCGAGCAGGGAGTCCGGGTAGTTCTCCACCGGCGCGACGCGGTTCTCCGCGAAGAGCTCGGGGAAGAGCCGCATCATCACCTCCCGGTTCTCCAGCATGTAGGAGACGCCGGACGGCGTGCGGGCGTTGTCCTCGAGCACATAGAAGGTGTCGGCGTCGACGCGCACCACGTCGATGCCCGCGATGTGGCAGTAGATGCCGTGGGGAACGCTGCGTCCCACCATCTCCGGCCGGAAGCAGGCATTGCGGTAGACGAGGTCCTCGGGGATCACCCCGGCCTTCAGGCACTCGCGGGCGCCGTAGATGTCGCCCAAGAAAGCGTTCAGCGCATTGACGCGTTGCACCAGCCCGCGCTCCAGCCGCTGCCACTCCGGCTTGGTGATGACGCGGGGGATGATGTCGAAGGGGATCAGCCGCTCGGTCGATTCCGCATCGCCATAGACGGCGAAGGTGATCCCGATGCGGCGGAAGAAGAGTTCGGCCTGGCTGCGCCGGAGCGCGATGTGGTCGGGCGGAACAGTGTCGAGCCAGCGCTTCAGTTGAACATAGGCTTCGCGAATTTCCTCGGAATTGCCCGTCATCTCGTCGAAGGCCAAAGCCATCCGACCCCCCTCGCCAGCCTGGACACGCACGGACGAAACACGACCGTGCCGGATGGTACCCGCAAACGGCGTGCCAGCGATACACGTCGTAAGAAGGATGATGTCTCTGGAGTCTTGCCCGCACAACAGGCAAATGCCTGACGAATAGGCGCGGGACGGCAGAATCTCGCGAGCCGGAATTGACTGCGACCCGCTTGGGGGCTAGCGCTGCGCGTATCTTCGCGCGCCCGTGCCGCGCGGTTCCCTGCGACCGTCGGACGGACGGCCCGGGGGTCCTGCTCCCGCCCTGTCCACCGGACGACCATGCCCTTTCCCGCGACCCACGCCAGCGTCGAACGTGCGCTTTCCGAACGTGGCTACTCTGAACCCACGTCCGTCCAGGCAGCCGTCCTCGCGCCGGATGCCCAGGGCCGAGACCTGCTCGTCTCCGCGCAGACCGGATCCGGCAAGACGGTGGCCTTCGGGCTCGCGATGGTCTCGACCCTGCTCGGCGATGCCGAGCGGTTCGGCCCGCCCGCGGAGCCGCTTGCGCTGGTGATCGCGCCGACGCGCGAACTCGCCCTGCAGGTGCAGCGCGAACTCGCCTGGCTCTACGCACCCGCCGGTGCCCGCGTCGCCTCCTGCGTCGGCGGCATGGATATCCGCCGCGAGGCGCGGGCGCTGGCCGATGGCTGCCACGTCGTCGTCGGAACGCCCGGGCGCCTGCGCGACCACCTCGAGCGCGGGCGGCTGGATCCGTCGCGGCTGCAGGCCGTGGTGCTGGACGAAGCGGACGAGATGCTCGACCTCGGCTTCCGCGAGGATCTCGAATTCATCCTCGGCGCCGCGCCGGCCGACCGTCGCACCTTGCTCTTCTCGGCGACGATCGCGCGCGAGATCGCGATTCTGGCGCAGAAATTCCAGCACGACGCCCTGCGCATCGACACTGTCGACCGCAGCCAGCCGCACGGCGACATCGACTACAAGGCCGTGCTCGTGGCGCCCGGCGAGATCGAGCACGCGGTCGTCAACGTCCTGCGCTTCATCGATCCGCCCGGCGCGCTGGTCTTCTGCCACACGCGCGAGGCGGTTCGTCGGCTCAACGGAAGCCTTCTGGAACGTGGTTTCGCCACCGTCGCGCTGTCGGGCGAGATGGGCCAGAACGAGCGCAACCACGCCCTCCAGGCCCTGCGCGACGGCCGGGCGCGGGTCTGCGTCGCCACCGACGTTGCGGCGCGCGGCATCGACCTGCCGGGCCTCGACCTCGTGATCCATGCGGAGCTGCCGCGCGGGCGCGACGCGCTGCTGCATCGCAGCGGCCGCACCGGTCGCGCCGGGCGCAAGGGCGTGTGCGTGCTGATCACGCCCTTCAATCGCCGCCGCCGGACGGAGCTTCTGCTCCAGCAGGCCGGGGTGGAGGCGGAGTTCCGCGGCCCGCCTTCCGCTGAAGACGTGCGCAAGCGCGACCAGGAACGCCTGGTGCAGGACCCCGTCTTTGCCGAGGAGAGCTCGGAGGAGGATGTGGCGACCGCCGGTCTGCTGCTGGCCCAGCGTACGCCGGAGGAGATCGCCGCCGCTCTGGTGCGGCTGGTCCGCGCCCGCCTGCCGGAGCCGGAAGAACTGTACGACCCCGGCCCGCAGCGGACCCGGGAGCCCCGGTCTCCGCGGACGCCCATGCCGGAGCGCGAGGAGGGCGAGCCGCGCCCGGCCTATGATCCCGGCCGCAGCGAGCGCTTTGCGACGGGACCGATGGCGTGGTTCCGGATGAGCATCGGCCGCCGCAACAACGCCGATCCGCGCTGGCTCCTGCCGGTGATCTGCCGGCGCGGGCACGTGACCCGGAAGGAAATTGGCGCGATCCGCATCTTCGACGGCGAGACGCGGTTCGAGATCGTCGAGGAGGCGGCGCAACGCTTTGCCGAGGCCGCCATCGGCAAGACGGCAAAGGGCGAGAACATCCGCTTCGAGCGGAGCGAGCCGCCGGAGGCCGGTGGCCCCCGCCCGGATCCCGCGCCGCGCCGCGAACGCCCACCGGCGAAGCCTCCGCGCGAGGATGCTCCGGCACCGCGCGAGATGCGCCGGCCCGCGCGCGACGAGCGTGCCCCGTCCGTGCGGGAGGTGGCCGTGGACAGGCCGCCCCGCCGTGAGGTCGTGGAGAAGAGGGAAGCTCCCGCAGAGCCCGAGCGGGGCCGGCGCTTCATGCCGCGCACCCCGGCTGCCGAGGCGAACAGGCCCGGCGGCGTCGGCAAGCCGCGCGGCGCGCCTCCCAAGCCGTGGGGAAAGCCGGCCGGCAAGGGCAAGCCCCGCCGGCCCTGACGTCAGGAGCCCGCGAGCTTCAGGCCCGCGACACCGGCCACGATGAGACCGATACAGGCAAGCCGCGCCGGCGAGGCTGCATCGCCGAACAGCACGATGCCGAGGATGGCGGTGCCGATCGTGCCGATGCCGGTCCACACGGCATAGGACGTGCCCAGCGGCAGCTCCCGCAGCGCCAGGCCCAGCAGAGCCAGGCTCGCGACCATGCAGGCGACGGTCAGGGCCGTCGGCAGGGGGCGCGAGAAACCTTCCGTGTATTTCAGTCCGATGGCCCAGCCGATTTCGAGCAGGCCGGCGGCCAAGAGTGCGATCCAACCCATCACAGACCTCCCGGGTCCGTGGCAGGGTCGTCCCTACCTGTGTTCTGGAAACGGGAAGGCCGTCCTTCCCGGGCTTGATGTGGGACCTTGTGCAGGCTGTTCAAGCAAAGGCTTTGCGGGCGATCACCTCACGCCACGTGGTCCGGGCCCGGTGTCAGGAGGGTGCCATCCAGGTGTGGTGAGCTGCGGGCTCATTCCATGTCCCGTTCGAAACGATCTCGGGAGCCGGGCTCGCCACCCCGGCGTAAATGAAGGCCTCGGCGAGCATCACGATGATGGCGAGGCCCGAGACGAAGCCCCGTCACGAGGCCGGCCAGCAGGGTTGTCGCGGTCGAAACAGGCATGGTCCACACTCCGCAGCGGCAACGGCGCGGTGCGGGTACGGGTTCCAGCTTCCGTTGATGATGAGCGCGGCAGGCAAGGCAGCCGCCGCGGGGCGATGCGCTAGTTCGCCTCGCCCACGAGTTTCAGCCAGGCATCCTCGTCCATGACGTCGATGCCGAGGTCCCGGGCCGCCGCGAGCTTGGAGCCGGCGCCCGGGCCGGCGACGACGATGTGAGTCTTCTTCGATACCGAGCCCGCCACCTTTGCGCCGAGACGCTCGGCCATCGCCTTGGCCTCCTCCCGCGTCATGCGCTCCAGGGCCCCGGTAAAGACCACCGTTTTTCCCGCTACGGGGCTCTCGGACGCCACCGCCTCGAGCGGCTCGGGGGTGACCTTCGCCAGCAGTTCGTGAATCACCTCGATGTTGTGCGCCTCGCCGAAGAAGTCGACGATCGCCTCCGCGACCACTGGTCCCACGCCTTCCACCGCGTCGATCTCATGCAGCGCGGCGGCATCGCCTCCGGCTGCCGCGACTGCCGTGTCGCGAAGGTCCTGCACCGTGCCGAAATGCCGGGCCAGCAGCTTGGAGTTGGTCTCGCCGACATGGCGGATGCCGAGCGCGTAGATGAAGCGGTTGAGCGGTACGCTTCGGCGCGCCTCGATGGCCGCGAAGAGGTTGCGGACGGAGGTTTCGCCATATCCCTCGCGGTCCCGCAGCCTTTTCATCGAGCGGGCATCGCGCTCCTGCAGCGTGAAGATGTCCTGTGGCCGGGTGATTAGCCCCTCGTGGTAGAACGCCTCGATCTGCTTGTCGCCCAGCCCCTCGATGTCAAAGGCGTTGCGGGAGGCGAAGTGCTTCAGGCGTTCGACAGCCTGCGCCGGGCAGATCAGCCCGCCGGTGCAGCGGCGAACGACATCCTCGCGCCCCGTCTTCGGGTCGACCTCGCGCACGGCATGGCTGCCGCAGGCGGGACAGACATGCGGGAAGAGGTAGGGCTGAGCTCCAGCGGGCCGCTTCTCCGGCAAATGCCCGAGGATCTGCGGGATCACGTCGCCGGCCCGCTGCACGATCACGGTGTCGCCGATGCGGATGTCCTTGCGGGCGATCTCGTCCTCGTTGTGCAGCGTGGCGTTGGTCACCACCACGCCGCCGACGGTCACGGGCTTCAGCCGCGCCACGGGCGTCAGCGAACCCGTCCGCCCGACCTGGATCTCGATGTCGACAAGCTCGGTGGTGGCCTTCTCCGCCGGGAACTTGTGCGCGGCGGCCCAGCGCGGCGAGCGCGACACGAAGCCGAGGCGGCGCTGCAGGTCGAGGTCGTCCACCTTGTAGACGACGCCGTCGATGTCGTAGGGCAGGTCCGCCCGCTGCGCCTCGATCAGGCGGTAGTGGGCCAGCATCTCCTCGACCGAGGAGCAGATCCGGGTGAGCGGGTTCGTCGGCAGCCCGAAGCGCGAGAAGGCCTCGACCATGCCGGACTGCGTGCGCGCCGGCATGTCGCCTGCGACCTCGCCCCAGGCGTAGGCGAAGAAGCGCAGCGGCCGGCTCGCTGTGATGCGCGGATCGAGCTGCCGCAGCGATCCGGCCGCCGCGTTGCGAGGGTTGGCGAAGACGGGCTTGCCCTCCGCCTCCTGCCGGGCGTTCATGGTCATGAAGTCGGGCTTGGTCATGTAGACCTCGCCGCGCACCTCCAGCACTGCCGGCACGCCGGGGCCGGCCAGCGTCTGCGGGATCTCGCCGATGGTGCGGACGTTGGCGGTGACGTCCTCGCCCTCCTCGCCGTCACCGCGCGTGGCGGCGACGATCAGCCGGCCCTCCTCATAGCGCAGCGAGCAGGAAAGCCCATCGATCTTCGGCTCGGCGGTGAAGGGGAGGGGCCTGTCGGCTGGCCAGTCGAGAAAGCGGCGGACGCGAGCGACGAACTCCTCCACCTCCTCGTCGGCGAAGACGTTGCCGAGGGAGAGCATCGGCACGCGGTGGCGCACCTTGGCGAATTTTTCTGAAGGCTTCGCGCCTACCTTGTCGGAGACGCCGCCCGTCTCCTTCAGCAGCGGGAAATGTGCCTCCAGTGCCTCCAGCCTGCGGCGCAGGGCGTCGTAGGCAGCGTCCGATATCGCGGGCGCATCGAGCTGGTGGTACAGCCGGTCCGCCTCCGCGATCTCGCCGGAGAGCGCGGCATGCTCCTTGGCGGCCTGCCGGGCGGTGAACTGGTCGAGGGGGACGTCGCGCAGCGATGGGCTCGCCTTGCCTTCGGAACGGGAGGCCATGGTTCAGTCCGCGGCTTCGAGCAGGCGCTGCGCGGCGGCGCGGGCCTCGTCGGTGATGGTTGCGCCGGCGAGCATGCGGGCGATCTCCTCGCGCCGGGCGGTGTCGTCGATGGACTGGACGCGGGTCGCGATGCGCTCGGCGCCGCCCACCTCGCCCTTGCTGATGAGGAAATGCTGCTCGGCCCGCGCCGCGACCTGCGGCGCATGCGTGACGGCCATCACCTGCACCCGCGTCGCCAGCCGTGCCAGCCGCCCGCCGATCGCGTCTGCTACCGCGCCGCCCGCGCCGGAATCGATCTCGTCGAAGACGAGAGTGGGCGCCGAGCCCCGGTCGGCCAGCACCACCTTGAGCGCCAGCATGAAGCGCGAGAGCTCGCCGCCAGAGGCGACCTTCATCAGCGGCCCCGGCCGCGTGCCCGGGTTGGTCTCGACCCAGAACTCGACCCGCTCGAACCCGTCCGGACCGCGGGCGGCGTCGTCCGTGTCCACCTTCACGATAAAGCGCGCTCGCTCCAGCTTGAGGGGAGGCAGCTCGCGCGTCACGGCCTCCTCGAGCTTTCCGGCAGCGGCCCGGCGCTGCTCACCGAGCACACGTGCGGCCGAGACGTAGGCTGCATCTGCTTCCGTCACGCGCTGCTGCAGCTGCGCGAGCCTTTCCTCGCCATGCGTGATGGCGGCGTGATCCGCCTCCATGCGCTCGCGAAGCGCGGGCAGGCCGTCGACGGTGACGTTGTACTTGCGGGCGGCTGCGCGCAGGGCGAACAGGCGCTCCTCCGTCCGCTCGAGATCCCGCGGATCGAAGGCTGCCGCGGTCTGCGCCGCCTCCAGGGCCCGCCGTGCGTCTTCCAGTGCGTCGAGGGCTGCGCCCAGGGCAGTCACGCTCGGCTCGACCAGCGCCGGCGCCTGGGCGCCGCGGCGCTCCAGCCGCCGCATGGCCGACGCGATGGCCGGGCCGGGGGCGGCGGGGCCGGCCACCGACTCGTAGGCCTCGTTCAGCTCGGAGGCGACCTTCTCCGACTGCATCATCAGGTGGCGCCGCTCGGCGAGCGCCTCCTCCTCGCCCGGCTCCGCTGCCAGCGTCCCGAGTTCCTCGACGGCATGGGCGAGATAGTCGGCATCGCGCCGGGCCCGCTCCACCCGGGCGCGGTGGGCGTCGAGTTCCTCGCGCACGTCCCGCAGGCGACGGAACGCCTCGGCGACGGCGCGCGCGTCGCAGCCGCCATAGGCGTCGAGCAGGGCACGGTGCGCGGCCGGGTCGACGAGCGCGCGGTCATCGTGCTGGCCGTGGATCTCGACGAGGCTGCCGCCGACGGCGCGCAGCACCTGCACGCTCACAGGCTGGTCGTTGACGAAGGCGCGCGTGCGGCCGTCCGCGTACTGGACGCGGCGCAGAATGAGATCGCCCTCGTCTGGGATCTCCTGCTCCGCCAAAACCTGCCGGGCCGGGTGGTCAGGGGCGAGGTCGAAGACCGCCGTGACCTGCCCGTTCTTCTCGCCATGGCGCACCAGCCCGCCTTCGCCGCGGCCGCCGAGCGCCAGGGATACGGCATCGAGCAGGATCGACTTGCCCGCGCCCGTCTCGCCGGTGAGCACGCTGAGGCCGGGCCCGAACGCGATGTCGAGCCGGTCGATGAGGACGATGTCGCGGATCGCGAGCTGCACGAGCATGGGGCTATCTGTCGAGCGGCACGGGCCAAAAATCAACCCGCTTCCCGCCGCCTTTCCATGGCTGCGGCGCCAGGGGCGTCACGTCCGCGGGGGGAGGGGAGCCCGGAGCCGGTCTCGGCTCCCCGCGCCTGGAATCTCTCGGTCCAAAGAGGGCCGAACCCGGCCTGTCTCAAGCCTTCCCCAGCCGGAACTTTGCAAAACCCTCCGGCGTGCGTTCGAGAAAGGTGACCGGCAGGCCGGCGGGAACCGACTTCTCGGCCTCTGGGGAGGTGAGGAAGGTCACGAGGCAGCCATGGGGAAGGGGCGCGAGGGACCAGTTGGCGTCTGCCGTCGGATCGACGACCTTCTTTGCCACGATATACCGCAGCAGCACGTCCCTGTTGGTGTCGGGTGCATTGAGCACGACCGTGGTGCCGTCGGCGCCGGGGAAGTTGCCGCCGCCACCGGCCCGGTAGTTGTTGGTGGCGACCAGGAACATATCCTCGTCGCGCACCGGCTGGCCGTCGCGGGAGAGGTCGATGATCCGGTGCGCGCCGGGGTTCACCAACTTGCCGTCGACGTCGTAGCGGGACGGATGGGTGACGTCGATGCGGTAGGTCACGCCCTCCATCATGTCGAAGTTGAAGGCGGGGAAGGACGGGTCGATCAGGGGCTGCTCGGCCGTCACGGCGGGATCGATGCGGTTGAAGATTCCGGCGGAACGCTCCAGCCATTCGCGCACCTGCGCTCCGGTGACACGCACCGCCCGCACCGTGTTGGGATAGAGGTAGAGGTCGGCCACGTCCTTGATGGCGACCGGGCCGGGCCGCACATTGGTGTAGTAGTCCGGTCCGCCACGGCCCCCGGACTTGAACGGCGCCGCCGCCGACAGCACCGGCAGGGCCCGCAGCGCGGAGTCGCCCGCCGCCATCGCCCGCACATACTCCGCCTGCGCCTGCTGAACGATCTGCACCGAGGGGTCGTCGGCCACCAGCGCGAAGAAGGACGTGATGGGTGCGCGGGTCTCGCCGACGGGCTCGCGCACATAGGCGAGGGTCGCCGCATGGTCCGCGGCGACGGCCTTCTCGACCGGCGGATCGCTCTGCACCATCGGCGTGATCGTGGTGCCCTCGCGCCTGGCGATGGGCCGGGCCTCGCAGTGGAAGCCAGTGACGCGCCAATCCTCGCCGGAGCGCTGGAGATCGAGGTCGATGATCCCGAGATGGCTGCCCCAGAAGCCCGGCATCACCGCTGGGACACCCGCCAGGGTTCCTTTGTCCGCGTCGACATCCTCGATGCCGCCGAAATCCCGGCCGGGGAAGACGCGGTGCTGGTGGCCGGTGATGATGGCGCTGATGCCGGGCACGCGGGCCAGATGCAGCGCCGCGTTCTCCTCGCCGGAAACGCGCGGTCCGCCGGCGATGCCGGAGTGGCACAGCGCGATGACGATGTCGCACTGCCGGGACAGCTCCGGCATGTGCCTTTGCGCCGCCTCGACGATGTCGGTGGTGCCGAGCTTGCCGGCCAGGTGATCGCGGTCCCATTGCACGATCTGCGGCGGCAGGAAGCCGATGACGCCGATCTGCAGCCGCTGGCGCCCGCCCGCCTCGTCCTCGACCTCGCGGTCGAACACCGCCCAGGGCTTCAGGAGCGGCGTGCCGTCGGCCTTTGTGGCGTTGGCACACACGAAGGGGATCTTGGCTCCCGACAGCGAGAAGCCCAGGAAGGACAGGCCGTAGTTGAACTCGTGGTTGCCGGGCGTCGCGCAGAGATAGTCGAGCAGGTTCATGCCGGCGAAAATCGGGTGCACCTCGCCCGCCTTCACTCCCTTGCGATAGGCGATGTAGTCGCCGAGCGGGCTCCCCTGGATGAGGTCGCCATTGTCGACCAGCACGCTGTTGCGCACCTCCGTCCGGGCAGCGCGGATCAGGCTCGCGGTCCGGGCCAGGCCGACCGTGTCGTCCGGCCTGTCGCGGTAGTAGTCGTAAGGCAGCACGTTGGCGTGGAGGTCGGAGGTCGCAAGGATGCGCAGTCGCACCGGAGCGCCCTGGGCCGCGGCCCGGCCGGGGAGGGCGGACGTCGCGGCCAGCGCGGCACCGCCCATCACCACGTCCCTGCGCGAGGGACCGGCCGGAGGGGGACAACGGGTCGGCATGTAGGCAATGTCTCCGGCAGCCCTGTCGGGCGGGCAATCCGCACCCTTCTCGCAGCACAATGGCGACTTGGTGTCCGTCGCGGCGGCATTCCGGCCTAGCCGGGCGGCAATACGTCGATGCCGAACTGCAAACCGGTCTCCTCCAGCCACTCCCACAGGCTGCCGGCGAAGCCGCGCGCCACGGCGAGGCCATAGGCCGGCGCCTCGTCGTGCTGCCAGAGCGTGACGTCGACGTGGGAGGCCATGGTCAGCGCCACGGAGCCGGGGCCGAAACTGCGGGGGTGCAGGTCGACGGCGATACCGCGGGCCAGCACGTCGCGGACGCGGGCGCCGGAGAGCTCCAGAATGCCGCGCCCGTCCGACTGGTCGGCGGCGAGCGCGAGGCCCTGCGCAAGACCGGCGACCCGGGCCGGGAAGCCTTCGGCTGCATGAGGCTCGGCTGCGAGCAGCCACTGTCCGGGGCCGCCCCACAGCGCGGAGTAGGGTCCGGCTTCGGTGCGCCGGTTCGGCCGCGGCAGTTCCAGGCCGAGCGCGTCGCGGATTGCGCTGGCCAGCTCCTCCTGCCTGCCATTGCGCGCAATCAGGGTGACCAGGGCAAGGCCGGTCCGCTCGCGCAGGACCAGCCCCGCCGGACCATCGGCCCGGCCGTGCCGGCCTTCGTGCAGGAGCCCGTGGAAGGCGGACCGCGGAGCGGTCCCGGGGTGGGCGGTCTCAGCCACGCAGGCGCTCTCCCTCGGGGTCGTAGAAGCAGGGATGGCAGAGCACGACGCGCACGTCGCGGCCACGCACGCCGTCCCAGGCGCGCACGATCTCGCCGATGCGCGAGGCGCCGCGCCTGATCAGGCCGAGGCCGATCCAGCGCTCGAAGAGGGGCGACCAGCATACGGAGGTGACGTGGCCGAGATCGTTCTCCGCCGTCGCGGCGGCTCCCACGTCGAGGAAGTGCGCGCCGCCGCCTACCTTGTCGGCGGGATCCAGCGTGCGGAAGCCGACGAGGCGGGGCCGGTCGGGATCGACGAGGGCCGGGCGCTGCGCCATGGCACGGCCGATGAAGTCCTTCTTGGTCGAGACCATCTTGCCGAGGCCGAGATCGGTGGCCGTCGTCATGCCGTTGAGCTCGCCGCCGGCGGCATGGCCCTTCTCGATGCGCATCACGCCGAGCGCCTCGAGCCCATACGGGGTGACGCCCAGGTCGGCGCCGGCCGCCATCAGCGCGCGGGCGAGCGCGTCGCCGTAGCGCGACGGAACCGCGATCTCGTAGGCGAGCTCGCCGGAGAAGGAGATCCGGAACAGCCTCGCCGCAAGTCCGCCCATCACGGTCAGATCCGCTGCCGCCATGAATGGGAAGGCGTCGTTGGTGAGGTCGTGCTGGCTGTCCACCACGCGCCGCAGCAGGTCGCGGGAGTGCGGGCCGGCGACTGCGAACTGGGCCCACTGCTCGGTGACCGAGACGTACTGCACGTCGAGGTCGGGCCAGAGCCACTGGTGGCAGAACTCGATGTGCTGCATCACCCCGCCGGCATTGGCGGTGGTGGTAGTCATCAGGAAGTGCTCCTCGCCGAGGCGGGACGTTGTGCCGTCGTCGAAGACGAAGCCGTCCTCGCGCAGCATCACCCCGTACCGCGCGCGGCCCACCTTCAGAGTCGAGAAGGTGTTGGCGTAGAGCCGGTCGAGGAGGGTGGCGGCGTCGGGTCCCTGGATGTCGATCTTGCCGAGGGTCGAGACATCGCAGATGCCCACCGCATTGCGCACGGCCTTCACCTCGCGGGTGCAACTCGCCAGCCAGTCCTCGCCGGGGCGGGAGAACCACTGCGCCCGCAGCCAGGGTCCCGTCTCGACGAAGGAGGCGCCCGCCTCCGCCGCCCAGGCGTGCGCGGCGGTGAGGCGCGTCGGACGCAGGTGCCTGCCCCTCGCGTGCCCCGCGAGTGCGCCAAGCGAGACCGGCGTGTAGGGCGGACGGAAGGTGGTCGTGCCCGTCTCGCCGACGCTCCTGCCGCGCAGGCCGGCCATGGCGGCGAGGCCGTTCAGGTTCGACGTCTTGCCCTGGTCTGTCGCCATTCCCAGCGTCGTGTAGCGCTTGAGATGCTCGACGGAGCGGAACGCCTCGCGCTCGGCCAGCGCGATGTCGGACAGTGTCACGTCGTTCTGGAAGTCGACGAACGCCTTGCCCTTCACCGTCGGCGGGGTGAGTTGCCACGGCCTGCCGGCGGGTTCGCGCTGGCCGCGCGGCACCTCGATGCTGGCGGGCGAGTAACCGGCGGCCTGTGCCGCCTCGATCCCCGCATAGGCGCCCGAGGTGAGGCATTCGTCGAGCGACAGCCGTCCCGCCGCGGCGCCGGCCACGGCCATGCCGGGCGGCAGTTTGCCGGGCAGGAAGGCACGGGCCTCGTCATCCCACACGGGCTTTCCGCCGAGATGCGAGGTGAGGTGGACGGCGGGCGTCCAGCCGCCCGACATGGCGACGAGATCGCAGTCGAGCGTGATCGAGAAGAGCGGCGTCACCACGTCCACGCCCTGCACGCCCTTGCCGCCATGGACCTTCGTGACGATTCCCCCGGCATAGAGACGTGCGCCCGCGGCCTCGGCTGCATGCCGGACGTGGTCGGGAACCTCGGGACGGGCATCGACGACGGCGGCGACGCCGAGGCCGGCCGCCTTCAGGTCTGCGACCGTCGCGGCGAGATCGTCATTGTCGCCGTAGATCACCACGTTGCGTCCGGGCGCGGCGGCCCAGCGATTGACATAGGCGCGCACGGCACCCGCCAGCATCACGCCGGGCCGGTCGTTGCCGGGGAACACCAGAGGCCGCTCGATGGCGCCGGAGGCCAGAACCGTGCGGCGCGCCACGATGCGCCACATGATCTCCCGCGGCGTGTGCCGCGCCGGCACGGGACCGTCGCCGTCGAGCCGCTGCACGGCACCGTGCACCCCATGGTCGTAGACGCCGAACACGGTGGTTCTCGCGAGCAGCGTCACGTCCGGCATGGCCGCGAGTTCGGCGGCCGTGTCCGCGGCCCAGTCCACGGCCGGGCGGCCGTCGATGGTGCGGCGCTCGGCGAGGAGCCGGCCGCCGGGGCGGCTGTCCTCGTCGGCGACGACCACCCGCGCGCCCGCCCTTGCAGCCGCCAGGGCCGCGGCGAGACCGGCGGGGCCGGCGCCGATGACGAGCACGTCGCAGTGCAGGGTGGCGCGCTCGTAGCCGTCGGGATCGGGCTCCCGGGCGGCACGGCCGAGGCCGGCGGCGCGGCGGATCAGCGGCTCGTAGACCTTCTCCCAGAAGGAGGCCGGCCACATGAAGGTCTTGTAGTAGAACCCCGCCGAGAAAACCGGCCCGGCCAGCTGGTTTGCCGCCATCACGTCGAAGGCGAGGGACGGCCAGCGGTTCTGGCTGGTGGCGACCAGTCCGTCATGGAGGTCGATCACGGTGGCGCGGGTGTTGGGCTCGCGCCGCGCGCCGGCGCGCAGCTCGATGAGCCCGTTCGGCTCCTCGGCCCCGGCCGACAGCAGTCCCCGCGGACGATGATACTTGAACGAGCGGCCGACGAGTTTGACGCCGTTGGCGACCAGCGCGGACGCCAGCGTGTCGCCCGGATGGCCCCTGTAGGAGACGCCGTCGAAGGTGAAGGCGAGGCTCGTCGCGCGGTCTATCAGTCCGCCTGACGCGAGCCGGTTGGGGGCGCCGGCGCTCATGCCGGGGCTCCCGCGTCGCGGGTGCGTGCCACGTCGCGCGCCACCTCGACCGCCGAGATGAAGTGCGTGCGCACGTCGCGCGTCACCACGAGCCAGCTCCGGCAGCCATGGACGTGCTGCCACAGTTCCCGGAGCGGGCCGGCCGGGTTGTCGCGGACGTAGACATAGTCGACCCAGGCCGGCTCGGCCTCGGGCCCGTGGACCGACGGGCGCTGCACGGTCGCGTCGCCGCGATATGCGAACTCCTCGTTTCCGCGTTCGCCGCAGAAGGGACAGGTGATGCGCATGGACGCGGGCTCAGTGCAGGTTGGGCTGCGCCCCCGAGCCCTTCTCGTCGATGAGATGGCCGGTGGCGAAACGGTCGAGACGATAGGCGGCGTTGAGCGCGTGCGGCTCGTCGCGGGCGATGGTGTGCGCGAAGCACCAGCCGGAGGCCGGCGTGGCCTTGAAGCCGCCGTAGCACCAGCCGCAGTTGAGGTAGAGGCCCTCGACGGGCGTCTTGTCGATGATCGGCGAGCCGTCCATGGACATGTCCATGATGCCGCCCCAGTGCCGCAGCACGCGCAGGCGGCTGATGGCGGGCAGCACCGAGACGGCTTCCTCGGCAACCTCCTCGATCAGCGGCAGGCTGCCGCGCTGGGCATAGGAGTTGTAGCCGTCGATGTTGCCGCCGAAGACGAGGCCGCCCTTGTCGGACTGGCTGATGTAGAAGTGCCCGGCGCCGAAGGTGATGACCTGGTCGATGAGCGGCTTCACGCCCTCGCTGACGAAGGCCTGGAGAACGTGGCTCTCGATCGGCAGGCGCAGCCCGGCCATGGCCGCCACGCGCGAGGAGTTGCCGGCGGCGGCGAGGCCGACCTTCCGCGCCCGGATGAAGCCGCGCTTGGTCTCGACCCCGGTCACGGCTCCGTTCTCGACGCGGATGCCCGTGACCTCGCAGTTCTGGACGAGGTCGACGCCGCGCATGTCGGCGGCCCTGGCGTAGCCCCACGCGACGGCGTCGTGGCGCACGGTGCCGCCGCGGCGCTGCAGCAGGCCGCCCCGGATGGGGAAGCGGGCATTGTCGAAGTCGAGCAGCGGGACGAGGGCGCGCACGCCGTCGCGGTCGAGCAGTTCCGCGTCCACCCCGTGCAGCCGCATGGCGTTGCCGCGCCGGGCATAGGCGTCGCGTTGGCTGTCTGTGTGGTAGAGGTTCAGCACGCCGCGCTGGCTGACCATGGCGTTGTAGTTGATGTCCTGCTCCAGACCTTCCCAGAGCTTCAGCGACCATTCGTAGAAGGGAATGTTGCCTGGCAGCAGGTAGTTGGAGCGCACGATGGTGGTGTTGCGCCCGACATTGCCGGACCCGAGATAGCCCTTTTCAACGACCGCGACGTTGGTGAGGCCGTGCTCCTTGGCGAGGTAGTAGGCGGTAGCCAGCCCGTGTCCCCCGCCGCCCACGATGACGGCGTCATAGGCCGGCTTCGGCTCGGGCTCGCGCCACGCCGGGCGCCATCCGGTCTGGCCCTGCAGGGCCTGCCCGAGCACCGAGAAGATCGAATACCGCACGTGACACGCCCCGCTCGCGGCGTCGGGACCGAGTCGTCCACGCCGCCCTGATTGCCGCGCAACACAACGCGGTCGGGGCGGCCGCGTCAACGGTCGTTTCCGTCGCGGCACTCGTGTTTCCGGAGTGTTTTGCGCCGGTTGCGGCCAGCTCAGCCGGAAACACGCAGCTCGTCGAGAAAATGAGCGACCGTCATCTCGAGTTCGCGGGCCATCTCGGCCAGCCCACCGGAGGCATGGGTCACGTCCCGAGCCGCGCCCTCCGCATCACGCGACTGGCTTGCCATCCGTTCGATCCGGTCGAGCACGTCGCGCGAGGCGTCGGCGGCCTCGTGCACGCCGCGCAGCATGGTGCCGAGCGCTACCGACTGGTCGGCCATGCGCTCCTGCACCCGCCGCGCGGTCGCGTCGATCTCGCCGACCGTCGCGCCGATATGGTCGAGCGCGTCGACGGCGCTTGCTGCGGCGGTCTGGATGCCGGAGATCTGCGCGCCGATCTCCTCCGCGGCCCGGGCCGTCTGCGTCGCAAGCACCTTCACCTCGCCCGCGACCACCGCGAAGCCGCGACCGGCCTCCCCGGCGCGCGCGGCCTCGATGGTCGCGTTCAACGCGAGGAGGTTCGTCTGGCTCGCGACCTGGGCGATCAGCCCGGTCGCCCTGTCGATGCGAGCCGCCGTCTCGACGAGCCCCCGGATGATGGCGTCGGTCTCCGCAGCTTCGCGCGCGGCGCGGGCCGCGATCTCCATCGATTTCGAGACATGGCTCGCCGTGTCCTGCAGCAGGCCGGAGAGGGCGCCCGCGGTGGACGAGACCGTTTCCACGAGATCCGCCGTGCCACGCGTCGCCGCGTGCGATGCGAGTGCTTCCTGCGAGGTCCCGTTGGCCGCCGAGGACATCGTCAGGGCCGCGCTCCGCAGCGTCGATGCGGAGTGGCTGACCTTGCCGACGAGGCCGAGCACGTTCTGCTCGAAGGTGAGGGCGAGGAAGCTGATGAAGCGGTGCCGGTCCTCGGCCGCGTCGAGCCCGGCCGCGGCAGCCTGGCGCTCTGATGCGAGACGCGACTGCGTGGCCGTGTTGCAGTCGTCGAGAATGCCGGCGAGCCGGCGTGCCGGGCCGAAGGGGCCGGCGGCTGGTATGGCCGCCACCTCCTCGCCCGCCGCGACCGATGCGGCAGTCGCGACGAGAGCCTCCAGCGGCCACGTGACGAAAAGGGCGTGCCCACCGAGCAGGACGGCGAGTGTCGCGAGGGTTGCCGCGGCATAGGCAGCAACGACTGGGTCGATCACGGGCATGCCTGCGACGACGGTGGCCAGCGCGCCGGCCAGGATCGCCATCGTCAGTTCCGTTCTCCAGGTCCGCATTCGTCGCGCCTCACATCGCCGCCTCCTACACCCGAATGGTTAAGGAACCGGACTTGCTGGCCAATTCAGCGTGGAGACCAGGTCTCGAACAGGCCCGTATAGGCCTTTGCCCGCGGCGAGGCGTAGCCGCCCGACTTGGAGGTCTGCAGCCCGAGGGCGGCGAGGCCCTCCGCCAGCTTCACGGCGGCGGCAACGCCATCCACCACGGGAATCTCGTGCCGGCGGCTGAGGTGACCGGCCAGGTCCGCCATGCCGGCGCAGCCGAGCACGATGGCCTCCGCGCCGTCCTCCACCTTGGCTTTCTCGATCTCCTGGCCGATCCGTCCCGCGGCATCGGAACCGGGATCGTCGAGTTCGAGCACGGGCACTTCGCTTGCCCGCACCCGGGCGCAACGGCGGTCGAGCCCGTATTTCAGCAGATTGGTCTCGATGGCCGGGATCGAGCGGGACAGGGTGGTGACGACGCCGAAGCGGTGGGCGAGCAGGCTCGCCATGTGGAAGGCGGCCTCGCCTATGCCGATGACCGGAGCTTTCGCCGCGCACCGCGCCGCCTCCAGCCCCGTGTCGTCGAAGCAGGCGATGATGTGCGCCGCGGCTCCCGCGGCCTCGCCCGCGGCAATTTCGACGAGCAGGCCGGGAACGGAGAACGCCTCGTCGAAATAGCCCTCGATCGAGACCGGCCCCATCGCCGGGTTCACGGCGCGGATCTCGGTTCCGCCGGCCGCCACGGCGCGCGCAGCGGCGCCGATCTTCGCCGTCATCGAAGCGGTGGTGTTGGGATTGACGACGTTGATCAGCATCACACCAGGCCCTGTCCGGCATCCGAGCCGAAGCGGGCCTGACGCGCCCGGAGGTAGAGGATGGCGCCGAGCGCCACACCGATGACGATGAAGGACACGGCGGTCGTGGCGGTGCCGAGCGCGTAGATCTCGGGCGTGGTGACGGTGGTCGTGAGAGCCTGCAGCTCCAGGGGCAGCGTATTCTTTTCCCCGACGGACTGCGATGTCCGCGCGATCTCGTCCCACGACAGCGTGAAGCCGAACAGCCCAACTCCCACCAGCGAGGGCAGGATGATGGGCAGGACGACGTAGCGGAACGTCTGCCAGGGCGTAGCGCCGAGGTCTCGCGCTGCTTCCTCGAGCCGCGTGTCGAAGCGGTTGAAGATGGCGAACATGATGAGGAGGCCGAAGGGAAGCGTCCAGGTCAGGTGCGCCCCGAGCGCCGAGGTGAAGAGCCCCATGGCGGTGGAGTAGCCCTCGGCCCAGCTGTCGGGCAGGATCGCCTTGATGTTGTCGTCGAACAGCCGGAACTCCAGCGCGATACCCAGCGAGGTGACGATGGAGGGCACGATCAGGCTCGCCACCGTGACGTAGAAGAGCAGGTTCATGCCGGGGAACTTCTTGCGGTAGGCAAGGCCGGCCAGCACGGAGAAGACGACCGTCACCGTCATGACGACGAGGCCGAGCTTCAGGGAGCGCACGAAGGCCGACTTGATGTCGACGATGCCTCCGCCGGCCCAGAGCTTCCCGAACCAGTGCAGGGATACGCCGTTGAGCGGGAAGGTAAGGCCTCCCTCCGGTCCCTGGAAGGACAGGATCACGATGGTGATCATCGGTCCGTAAAGGAAGATGACGTAGGCGGCGAAGAAGGCGGCCAGCCACCAGAAGCCCTTGGAGCGTCCGTCGCGCATCGCTCAGAGCTCCTTGCGCACGTCGACCACGCGGTTCATCGCCGTGATGATCAGCAGCACGACCGCCAGCAGGATGACGGCGTTGGCGGCGGCCGGCGGGAATTGAAGTGCGTTGAGGCGGGTCTCGACGATCTTCCCGGCGGAGGCGATCTGCTGGCCGCCCATGACGCCGACCGTGACGAAGTCCCCCATGACGATGGTGATGACGAAGATCGACCCGATGACGATGCCCGGCTTCGTAAGCGGAATGATGACGTTCCACAGCGTCTGCCAGCCCGTCGCGCCGCAGTCATAGGCGGCTTCGACCAACCTTTTGTCGATGCGCGCCATCGAGTTGAAGATCGGCACCACCATGAAGAAGGTGAACAGGTGCACGAAGGCGAGGATGACGGCGAAATCCGAATAGAGGAGCCACTCCACCGGCTGGTCGACGAGGCCGGACCCCACGAGGATCTGGTTGACGAGCCCGTTGCGCCCCAGCAGCGGGATCCAGGAGATCATCCGGATGACGTTCGACGTCCAGAACGGGATGGTGCAGATCACGGCGAGCGTCATCTGCAAGGTGACCGACTGCACGTGGAAGGCCAGAAAGTAGGCGATGGTGAAGCCGATCACGAGGGTCAGCAGCCAGACGATGAAGCAGAACTTCACCGTCGAGACATAGGTCTTCAGGATGGTGCAGAGCTCGGGCAGCTGGTCGTAGCAGCCCTCGAACGTCTCGACATAGCTGCGCAGCGTGAAGCCCGGCAGCATCGCGTAGTCATTGTAGTCGAAGAAGCTGACCAGCGTGACGAAGGCGAGCGGGATCACGAAGAACAGGGCGAAGACCACCGCGAATGGCGCAGCCTGGGCCCAGCCGGGCAGGGAGCGTGGTTCGGATGTCTTCAAGGGTGCTGCCTCTTCCTGAGGTTCCTGTGAGTGTCGTCATCCCGGACGGGCGAAGCCCGATCCGGGATTCAACACCGGTCGTGGTCCTGGATCCCGGCTCTCCGCTGCGCTCCGTCCGGGATGACAAAGAAAGCCGCCTCAACCCTCCCCCGCGTGCGGGGGAGAGCAGGGTGGGGATTATCGAGCCCTCGCCATCAGGCGGCGATGAACTCGTTCCACTTGCGGACCATGTAGTCGTTCTCGTCCATGACCGCGTTCCAGCAGGCGACGTTGCCCATGCGGTCGTCATAGGACCCGCCGTCGCGGACGGCGCCGGCCTTTTCGAGAATGGAGCCGTCGGGACCCTTGATGTCGTTCTTTGCCGCCTTGCCTTCCATCCAGAAGCCCCACTCGTCCTCGGACATGAACTTCTTGGCGGTGGGGAGCACGGCCGAGTAGTAGCCCTGACGGTTGAGGTAGCCGCCGGCCCAACCCGACAGGAACCAGTTGACGAACTCGTAGGCGAGTTCCTGCTTCTTGGCGTCGATGCCCTTCGACACGCAGAAGCCGGAGGCCCAGGAGCGATAGCCTTCCTTGAGCGGCTGGAAGACGCAGGGGATGCCCTTGGAGCGGACGGCCGTGACGGCCGGCGACCACATGGACTGGATCACCGTCTCGCCGGAGGCCATCAGGTTCACAGACTCGTTGAAGTCCTTCCAGAAAGCGCGGAACTGGCCGGACTTTTTAGCCTCGATCAGGACCTTCGTGGTCAGGTCGATCTCGGCCTTCGTCATGTTGCCCTTGTCGGCATATTTGTGCAGGCCAGACGCCTCCACGACCATGGCGGCATCCATGATGCCGATGGACGGGATGTTGAGGATCGAGGCCTTGCCCTTGAACTCGGGGTTCAGCAGTTCCTTCCAGCTCTCGATCGGACGCTTGATCAGGTCGGGGCGGATGCCGAGCGTGTCGGCGTTGTAGACGGTCGGGATCAGGGTGACCCACTCCGTCACGCCCTTGGCGAAGTTCGTCGAGTTCTTGCCCTCGAGGAACATCACCTTCTTCGGCGCGGTGCCCTGGTCGCCGATCTTCTTGCCGTTGGGCAGCTCGCCCTTCGTGAAGATCGGGGTGATGTTGTCGAATTCCTTGATCTTCTTGGCATCGAGCGCAAGGATGTTCTTCGACGGGATCAGCTTCTTGAGGCTGAAGTACTCGGTGTCGAGGATGTCGAACGAGTTCGGCTGCGTGATGACGCGCTTGGTCACGTCGTCGGTGGTGGCGGAGATGTACTCCAGCGTGATGCCGGTATCTTCCTTGAGCTTCTTGTTGATGTCGTCGGACTGGTTTACTGCCGTGCCAAGGTAGCGCAGGACCTTTGCCTCCTGCGACCACACCGCGGGGAAGCCCGTGATGGCGCCCGAGCCCGCGGCGGCGCCGGCGAGCGCGCCGGCTCCCTTCAGCACCGATCGGCGGGACAGCCCCTTCGTGTCGGATTTCCGTGTCATGACCCCTCTCCCTCTTCTCCGGCCACTCATGCGCCGGGCTGCAATCTGTGAATGTCGGCTTCGCTCCAGCTCACGGCGACGAGGTCGCCGGGGGCGAGTGGCTGCGCGTCATAGGCGTCCTCGCCGAGATGCGCGGTGATCTCCCGGTCTCCGGTGTCGAGGCCGAGCTGGATGTAGGTGCCCTGGTACTCGACCGTCCGGACGCGCGCGGGCATCGGGCCGTCGCCGGGACCGGCGATCGGCGTCAGGACGAGACGGTCGGCTCGCACGGCGACGGGACCGTCGGGCAGCTGGAAGACGTTGTGCCCGCCGATGAAGCGCGCCACGAAGGCGGTCGCGGGGGCGTTGAAGACAGCGCGCGGGCTGCCGGCCTGCTCGATCTTCCCGTGGTTCATCACCACGATGACATCGGCGAGCGCCATCGCCTCGTCCTGCCCGTGCGTGACATGGACGAAGGTGATGCCGAGCTCCTTCTGCAGGCGCTTCAGCTCCGACCGCATCTTGACGCGCAGGAACGGATCGAGCGCGGAGAGCGGCTCGTCCAGGAGCAGGATCTGCGGCTCGGTGATGAGCGCGCGGGCGAGCGCGACGCGCTGTTGCTGCCCGCCCGAGAGCTGCGCCGGCAGCCGCTCCGCATAGGGCGTCATGGCGACGAGCTCGAGCACCTGCATGGCCCTGGCGCGGCGGGCCTCCTTGTCTACGCCGCGCATCTTCAGCGAGAAGGCGACGTTCTCGACGCAGGAGAGATGCGGAAAGAGCGCGTAGCTCTGGAACATCATGGCAGTGCCGCGCCGGGCGGGCGGCAGGTCGGTCACGTTGGTGCCGCCCAGCACGATGTCGCCCTCGGTGACGCTTTCGTGGCCGGCGATCATCCGCAGGGTGGAAGTCTTGCCGCAGCCGGACGGGCCGAGCAGGCAGCAATAGGTTCCAGCCTTCACCCTGAGATCGATGCGGTCGACGGCCACCGTCGTCCCGTAGCGCTTAGTCACGCTGGCCAGTTCGAGTTCAGAGCCCTTCACGCGCCACTCCTGTGCACGGGGCATGCAATACAAGGCGCGTGCCAGCAGCCTCGGGACCCGTGACTTGCCGTCCAGGGCGGCGGGATTCCAGAGTGTTGCGTCAGGTGGAGGGGTTTTCGGGATAAGGCAGAGCGGAGTTCGGCGAGCGGAGAGCTGCCTAGAAAACAGTCAATTGGATACAATGCTGCCTCAGGATTGTATACCAAATCAGCAGCCCAGTTCGAGCTGTTTCGTGGCATGCTGAGCGTTGCGAGGGACCATGGATCGGGACGAGCATTTTGCGGTGAGCGGCGGGTCGGCCGGGCCGGGAGCAGCCCCGGATCGGGCCGGCAGCATCGTCAGGGTGGTGACGGCGGCGATCATCGAGCAACGCCTTCCTCCCGGGATGAAGCTGTCGGAGGAGGATCTGGCCGCTGTGTTCGGCGTCAGCCGCACCATCGTGCGCGCCGCGCTGCGCAGCCTCGCCAAGGACCGGGTCGTCGTGCTCCTGCCCAACCGGGGAGCCTTCGTCGCCTCGCCCGGCATCAACGAGGCGCGGCAGGTGTTCGAGGCGCGGCGTGTCGTGGAGGCGGCGCTGATCCGCGAGGCGGCCGCCCGGGCGACGCCCGCCGACATCGCGGCAGCCGCCCGCCATCTTGCCGAGGAGGGCAGGGCGCTCGCCGCGGGAGACCGGCCGGCAGCGATCCGCCTCTCCGGCGATTTCCACCTGCTGCTTGCCTCACTCGCACGGCAGGACGTGCTTTTCGACTTCCTGCGCGAGCTCGTGTCGCGGACGGCGCTGGTGATCGCGCTCTACGGCACGACCAGGGCGTCGTCATGCGGCACGAACGAGCATGCGGATCTGCTGGCCGCGGTGGAGCGCCGCGAGGGCGACAGGGCGGCTGAGCTGATGCTGCATCACCTCAGCCACGTCGAGGCGGACCTCGATCTCGCTCCCAAGGCCGCCAGGCCGGCCGACCTGTCCAGCCTGCGCCAGGCGTTGTCGTCCAGCTGAGCGTCGCGCCCCGGCTCAGGGGCAGGGCCGCACGGCGCCGCTGTGCGAGCGGTAGGTGCGCGTGCCGGGATCGTACGACCGGAACGCGGCCGCGCACGCCTCGGGCGTCGCGGGGGGCCAGCGGCGCCCGCCGGACGCCGTCGAACCCGTCGTCGCCGGCGCGGGCTGGACGGAAGACTGCATCTCACTTTGTACGGGATCGCCGAACGCGGGAGCCGCTTCCGGGCCCGAACCGTCCTGACCGCCATCGGGGGACACCGCGGCGGTGCTGCCGACGTCTGCGGGCGGACGAGGGAACTCGCCGGTTGCCGCCGGGGCCGCTTCGGCCTCCGGCTGCGAGCCGGGCACGATGACCTGCGGCAGCTCGGACGGCGCAGCCCCGACACCTGTCGCATCCGCCGGGAGACGGCGGGCGGGGCGCTGCTGCGCGGCAGGCTCGGCGGCAGGCGGCGGGATACGGGCGAGGAGCTCGGCCGGACGGGGTGGCGGCAGGGGCACGCTGGCTGGGCGCGGGAAGGCTTCCGCCTCGTCGACCGCGGTCGCCGGGCCCTGCGGCACAGATGCCGTCTGGAACGGTGCGGGCACTTCCGGCGGAGGCGGCACGACGACGGCCTGCGGCTCGCGGGGCGCGGGTGCAGGCTCGCTCGGCCTCGCGGCGTCGGCGATGACGACCGGCGCCTCGGGCGGCAGCGGCACAACGACGGCGACGTCCGGCGAGACCGGGGCCGCCGGGGCAGGGGAGGCGGGCGGAACGGGAGACGCTGGAACCGCCGCCAGCGCCGTCGCCGCAGCTTCTCCGGCCGGGGCGTTGCCGTCAGCGACGGCGGCGGGCGGCTGCTCCGGCCGGGGTGGCTCGGCGACGGCGGACGCGCCCGGCCCGGGGCTGGCCGCAGGCTCGGCGGGGCCGCTGCCGGTGGAGGCTGCTTGGCCGGACGTCTCGGGGGCGTCGTCGGCGGGAGTGTCGACGCCGGGGGTGTGCAGCGTTCCCGCCAGCGTTTCCGAGGGCGAGACGGGCTCGGTGCCTGGAACGGGAGGCGCCGCTTCCGCCGTCCGGGCCGCTGGCGCATCCCCGGCATCCGGGGCCGGGGACGGTGCAGGAACGGGTACCGCCTCCGCGGTTGCCGTGGGTTGTTCAGCGGCTGCGACCGGCGCGGGAGCCGCAGGCTCCGGGGCCTGCGCCACTACCGCAGGTGATTCGCTCTCCGGACTGGCCGGGACGACCGCCGGCGGCGCCGCCTCCGCAACCGCAGGGGGCGGCGTCTCCGGGCATTCCTGCGTCACGGTCTCCAGGCCGATGCCGGTGCCGCCGGCGGCCGACCAGGACAGGGTGAGCTGCACGCCGGGAGCCAGGGCCCACTGTGCTTCGGTCAGCTCGAAGCTGTTGCGCCTGCCGATGTCCAGCCGGAATTGCGGCATGGCCGCGGTCGACCGGGTCGCGCTTTCAACGGCAGCGCGGTCGAGAAAACCCTTGATGTCGCCTGGAATCCGGTCGGAGTAGCCCGACAGATGGCCGTGGCAGAAGGTCAGCACCGGAACGCTAGCCGGCTGGACGACGAAGACCTCCGTCGCGCTGCTCGCGGCCACTCCGGAGACGCGCTCCAGCGAGCCGCGCTTGGCCGAAAGTGCAGCCCCGACCTCGTCGATCGTCGCGCCGGCGGTGAATTCGCGGTAGGTCCAGGCCGACGCGGGCGCCGCGGTGGCGAGGAGGGCGATGGCGCAGAGGGAGGTTCGAAACATGCATCCGGCTCTTCGGTTCGCCGGACGTTAACCATAACCGGACATAGGTTGGAAATGTTAACTCAACCTGCTTGCAATTTTCCTGGGGGTGTGAGCTTGCGGGCAACACCGCTGTGAATCGGCTCGTTTTCGCCTGATCTTACTGGCAGGGCCGCGCCTGACCCCGAGGCTGTATCACCAATTCTCCCCGTTCGCCGTAGCTTTGCCCAAAGTCTTTCCAAAAAGTTAACACACCAGTTTGGCTAATTCGAAAGGGGATCGGTGCGGTTGCCGTCTCCACGAGAGGGTGGGCAATCCCTCCCGGCGCCGCTACATGGACGATCACGCGTTTCCGGCTTTCCTGACCATGACCTCACCCGCCGTTTCCCCCTGGCGCTTCAGCGTCGCGCCCATGATGGACTGGACTGACCGCCGCTGCAGGATGCTGCATCGGGGCTTGTCCCGTCGCGCGCTGCTTTACACCGAGATGGTCACCACCGGCGCCGTCATCCATGGCGACCGCGAGCGGCTGATCGGCTTCTCGCCGGCCGAGCAGCCGGTCGCAGTCCAGCTCGGCGGCAGCGAGCCGGCCGACCTCGCGCGCTCCGCCCGCATCTGCGAGGAGTTCGGCTATGCCGAGATCAACCTCAATGTCGGCTGCCCGTCAGACAGGGTGCAGGACGGGCGCTTCGGCGCCTGCCTGATGCGTGAGCCCGGGCGGGTGGGGGACAGCATCGCCGCGATGAAGGCCGCCGTCTCCGTGCCCGTGACGGTGAAGTGCCGCATCGGCGTCGACGACCAGGATCCCGAATTGGCGCTGGACGAGCTGGCGGACGCCGTGGTCGCCGCCGGGGCAGATGCGCTGATCGTTCATGCCCGCAAGGCCTGGCTGCAGGGCCTCTCGCCGAAGGAGAACCGCGACGTTCCTCCCCTCGACTACGAGCGGGTGTACCGCCTGAAGCAGCGCCTGCCGCACGTCCCCGTCGCCATCAATGGCGGCATCCGCACGCTGGCGGAGGCGAGGGAGCACCTGCGCCATGTCGACGGCGTGATGCTGGGCCGCGTCGCCTACCAGGAGCCCGAGCTGCTGCTGGGCGTCGATCCCGGGCTCTTCGGCGAGGCCGCCCCCGCCGCCGATGCGTTCGAGGCGCTGCAGCGGCTGGAGCCCGTCATCGCCGCCTCCCTGGCCGAGGGCGCGCGCCTGCACGGCTGGACCCGCCACATGATGGGCCTCTTCGCCGGCCGCCCCGGCGCCCGAGCCTTCCGCCGGCATTTGGCGACCGAGGCTGTCAAGCCGGGAGCCGGGCTGGAGGTGCTGCGGGAGGCGGTGGCGATGGTGGGGCGGGAGAGGGTGGGCGAGGCGGCGTGAAGGGGCATCGCGTTTGTAAAACTCACCGCAGGGATCCCGGGCAATATTGACATAAGAAATTATTCCTATACTATGCCCGGCGTTTTCAAGCTGGGTTTTTCAAATGCGATTTTCACATCATCGGGACGCCGATCCCGATCTCCGCATTCTCGTTGCCATCCGGGCGGAACTGGATGCGACTCAACAGTGGGTCCGCGCCGTCCGGCGTCTTCTTCTTTACCGAAAGTTCCGCCCGGACCAGCTCCGGGTGCCTGCGGGCGATCCAGATGGCGGACAGTGGACGGACGAGGGCCGAGGGTCCTCCGGGTCCGCGATCATCCGCCGGATCAACTCCGACGGCGATCCGCCCGGTAGCCCGCCCGACCGATCTGATGCCCGAACGAGGCGACAGCGCGAGCTCTCGCAAGAGGTTCGCAGACGGCTGTCTCTCGATATCCCGTTAGATGGTCTGTTCGCCCTGCTTGAGGCGGCGCAGTGGAGTGTACGTTGGCTCTATGAGATTCGGGCCGACGCTGATGAGCCGAAAGACCTGGAGCAACTTCTTGACGACGCCTCCCGGCCGCGACTGGGCTACCAACTCCATCATATCGTCGAACGATCCTCGGCGTATGCGGACGGGTTTGGAGCCGATCGCGTCGAGGGTGCCGATAACATTGTCAGGATCCCGACGCTGAAACACTATGAAATCAATGGGTTTTATTCGAAGTCAGATCGAGACTACGGTAACAAATCTCCAAGAGAGTACTTACGTGGAAAGTCGTGGGATCTGCGTGTAGAATTTGGATTGAACGCTCTTCGTAAATTTGGAGTCCTCAAATGACGAGTCCTCACAGAAACAGAATCGATGAATTGGTATTGCAATACGAGGCGATTGGCGTCGCCATGTATGACGAGTCTTTGAATGATACGTCGTCGAAATACAATAAGCTTTTCAAAAAATATACGTTGATCGTCGAAGCGCTCGATGCCTTCGGCCCGGATGCTCGGAGGCGGCTCATGCCTTTCCTCTCTCACCCGAACCTGCAGTTGCGAATGAACGCGGCCTATGATGTCGAACGCATCGACCCGCAGGGTTCTTTGGCTGTGTTCCGCGAGGTCGCTGCTTCGGGACAGCGGCCCCAGTCAGTGAGCGCGGGCTTCGCCCTGGAGCGGCGCGACCCGACCTACAAAGGATGAATTCTAAGGTGCATTACCCTCAGGAACGCCTCCCATTTTTCGTGAGGAGAGCGGTGCATATGTAATGTTAGCGGCTGTTCCGATGCGGGTTTCGCCAAAACTCGACATTCGATTTGACCGTGAGGACCTCAAGGTAGAACAGATCGACTTCAACAAAGCCACTCAGCCGAGGCACAAAGTGCGTTTCTGGATTTGTGACAAAGGAGGCCGAAATAGGCTGGAAGATCTTCGGCGCCACATCGTCAGCGTGGCTCTGGGCGCTGATTTATGAGCTTGTCGTTCGACACAGCGGAAGAACTGTTGATAGAATACGAGAAAATCGGCGTCGCGATGTACGACGAATCACTCAACGACTTTTCCATAAGGTACAACAAGCTCTTCAAGACATGGAGGCAGACGGTCGAAGCTCTGGACGCGTTTGGCGCCGAGGCACGGATGCACCTCAAGCCCTTTCTCACGCATCCCGACCTGCAGCTGCGAATGAACGCGGCCTATGATGTCGAAGACATCGACCCGCAGGCGTCTCTTGCCGTCTTCCGTGAGATTGCCGCATCGGGGAAGCTTCCGCAGGCGGCCAATGCGAAGCTCGCGCTCTCACGCCGGGACCCGACCTACAAAGGCTGATCATCTCCCACCCCCCGTCCTTGCCCCCTCGACCGTTTTCCCGCATGGAGCGTTGCCTTACCGGCCGGGGATGACGCAGTCCCGCGGCCGGACCCGCATCCAGAGCCTTCCCCCATGTTTCATGACGCCGCCTATGGCGAACTCGCCCTTCTCGCCATGGGCCTGCTGGCCGCCGGCGCGGTGACCGGGCTGCTGGCGGGGGTGTTCGGGGTGGGGGGCGGGGCCGTCATCGTGCCCGTGCTCTACGAGCTCTTCCGGTTGCAGGGGATCCCGGAGGAGGTGCGCATGCCGCTGGCGGTGGGCACCTCGCTCGCCGTCATCATTCCCACCTCCATCCGCTCCTTCACGGCGCACAAGCGCAAGGGGGCGGTGGACCTCTCCATCCTGCGGGCCTGGGCGGTTCCCGTCGTCGTCGGCGTCATCGCCGGCAGCCTCGTGGCGCGCTATGCGCCGCCCTCGCTGTTCAAGGGCGTGTTCGTCGTGGTGGCCGGTTTCAGCGCGCTGCGCCTGCTCTTCGGGCGCGACAGCTGGAAGCTCGGCTCGGACGTGCCGGGCGGTTTCGTGACGCAGGCCTATGGCTTCGTCATCGGCGTGCTGTCCTCGCTGATGGGCATCGGCGGCGGGCAACTCTCCAACCTGTTCATGACCTTCTACGGCCGGCCCATCCACCAGGCGGTGGCGACCTCCTCGGGGCTGGGCGTGCTCATCTCCATCCCCGGCGCGCTGGGCTACATCTATGCCGGCTGGCCGAAGATGGCGGACTGGCTGAATGTCGGGCCCACGGCCGTGCTGCCGCCGCTGTCGCTGGGCTACATATCCCTGATCGGCGTGGCGCTGGTGGTGCCGACCAGCGTCTTTACCGCGCCAATCGGGGCCAATCTCGCGCACCGCCTCTCGAAGCGGCGGCTGGAGGTGGCGTTCGGCATCTTCCTGCTGCTCGTTTCCGCCCGCTTCCTGTTCCAGCTGCTCGGAGTCTAGCCGGAGGCGAGGACCAGCAGCACCGCGATTTCGCAGGCGACCTGCGTCGCGCCGGCGACGTCGCCGGTCTGCCCGCCCAGCATGCGGCGCGACCATGCGGTCATGGCGAGCGCGAGGGCGCCGCAGAGCACGATGGCCCATGCGCCACGCCCCGGGCCCGCCCATCCCGCCGTGAGCGCCAGCACCAGTGCGGCGGCGAGGCCGATGCAGATCGCCATGGCCGTGCCGCCTGGGCGGCCAACACTTGCGGAGCGTCCGCCCGGCCGCGCCGAGGGCAGCAGCCAGAGCGGCACGGCCATCCCCGCCCGCGAGGCCGCTGAAGCGGCAAGGAGGGCCGCGCAGGCGGCGGAGGGACCGGCCTTCTCCAGCAGGGCTGCAAGAAGCGCCACGCGGACCAGCAGCGCCAGCGCCAGCGCCGCCGCGCCGAAGGCGCCGATGCGGCTGTCCGCCATGATGGCGAGCCGCCGCTCGAGAGAGCCCGGCGCGCCGAAGCCGTCGGCCGTATCGGCGAGGCCGTCCTCGTGCAGGCCGCCCGTGGTGGCGATCAGCACCGCGATGGCGAGAGCGGCCGCTGCCAAAGGTGGAACGGCGAACCATGCTCCCAGTGCCAGCGCCGCCACGGCGGGAAGCGCGATCACCAGCCCGGCGACGGGCAGCACGCGGGGGAGGCTGGCGAAGTCCGGCGCGGCGTGCGGATCGCGCTCCCCCGGGAGCACCGGGACCGGCAGGCGCGAGAAAAAGCGCAGCGCCCGCGCGAGGTCGTCGGCATGCCGCGCCGGGGGCGCGGGGTCGGTCGGGTCTCGGTGGGCGTCGGACATAAGCTGTTCCCGGGCGGACCGGACCGCTATAGCAGGCCCCGACCCGAGAATCGCGGGCCGCCCGCAGGACACTTTCGATGACCCACACCGGCTCCGACGCGCGCCCCTTCGACGACATCCGCGAGATCATCCGGCTGGCGCCCGGTCCCGACCAGACCGCCGCTGCGGCAGTGCGGGAGCGCGACGCGCAGCTCACCAAGCCTCCGGGGAGCCTCGGGCGTCTCGAGGAGATCGCCGAGTGGCTGGCGGCGTGGCAGGCCCGTGCCCCGGCCCGCGTGGATAAGCCGCTCGTGTGTGTCTTTGCCGGCAATCACGGCGTGGTCGCGCGCGGCGTCTCGCCCTATCCGCAGGCCGTCACCCGGCAGATGCTGGAGAACTTTGCCGCGGGCGGCGCCGCCATCAACCAGATCTGCGCCACCTTCGACATCGGCTTCAAGGTGTTCGACCTCGCACTCGACCTGCCGACCGGGGACATCACGGTGGAGCCGGCGCTCGACGAAAAGTCCTGCGTCGCCACCATGGCCTTCGGCATGGAGGCCGTGGCGGACGGCTGCGACCTGCTCGGGCTGGGCGAAATGGGCATCGGCAACACCACCGTGGCCGCCGCCATCTATGCCGCCCTCTATGGTGGCGACGTGAAGCGGTTCGTCGGCCGCGGAACGGGGGTGGACGACGACGGGTTGGCTCGCAAGGTCGCGGCGGTAGAGGCGGCGCTCGCTACCCATGCGGGGCAGTACGACGGGCCGCTCGAGCTGATGGCGCGGCTCGGCGGGCGCGAGATCGCCGCCATCGCCGGTGCCATCCTGGCCGCCCGCGTGCAGCGGATTCCGGTGGTGCTCGACGGCTATGTCGTCACCGCGGCCGCCGCCGTTCTGCACGCCGAGAACCCGGAGGCGATCGACCACTGCATGGCCGGTCACGTCTCGGCGGAGGGCGCGCACCGCGAGGTGCTGGAGCGGCTGGGCAAGCGGCCCATCCTCGACCTCGGCATGCGGCTTGGCGAAGGCAGCGGCGCGGCGCTGGCCATGGGCGTCATCAAGGCCGCTGCCGCCACCCATGCCGGCATGGCGACGTTCGCGCAGGCGGGCGTGTCGGACAAGGATTGACGCCGGGAGCTGCTTCGCTGCGCTCCCCATGACGGTTGAGCCGTCAGGCTCACGCAGCCCGGCGGCCACCGCGGGGGCCGGACTGGGGGCCGGGGGCGGGGCGCTGCGTCTCGGGAACGGCCACGGCCGCCAGCGTGTCCATGACGCGCGAGGCCGGGAAGGTCACGACGGCTTCCGTGCCTTCGCGGAGCTTCGACTTCAGCACCAGCGTGCCGCCATGCATGTCGACCAGCCCCTTGACGATGGGCAGGCCGAGGCCGGTACCCTGCTCGGCCGTCTTGATGGCGAGTGACCCGCGCCCGAAAGACTGCAGGACGATCGGGATCTCCTCTTCGGGAATGCCCGGCCCGGTGTCCCGGACGCTGAGATACTGACCACCCGAGGCCGTCCAGCCGACCTTCAGCTGGATCTCGCCGCCCTGAGGCGTGAACTTGATGCCGTTGGAGAGCAGGTTCAGCACCACCTGCCGCACGGCACGTTCGTCCGCCCAGAGGCGGGGCAGGTTGGGCTCGATCGCCTCGGCGATGACGATGCCGCGTGCCTTGGCGCGCATCTGCAGCATGTGCCGGCAATCGTCGACAACATGGGCGAGGTTCACCGCCTCTTCCTTCAGCTCGTAGCGGCCCGCCTCGATGCGGGAGAGGTCGAGGATCTCGTTGATGATGTCGAGCAGCAGCTGGCCGCTGGCATGGATGTCGTTGGCGTACTCCCGGTAGGCGGGCACCTGGTGCTGGCCGAAGAGCTCGCTTTTCATCACCTCCGAGAAGCCGAGAATGGCATTTAGCGGCGTGCGGAGCTCGTGGCTCATCGTCGCCAGGAAGTGCGACTTGGCGATGTTGGATTCCTCGGCGCGGCGGCGGGCCTCGTCGGAGTTCGCCTTGGCCTGCTCCAGCTCGGCGATCAGCGCGTCCTTCTCCGCCCGGAACTCCAGCGTGGCCACGGTGGTGCTGTAGAGCTTGTTGGCGAGCACCAGGAAGTAGAGCTGCCCGCCGCCCGCCATCAGCGTCATCGTCACCCATTCGATGTTGTCGGAGGGGATGAGGTACCCGGCGATGACCGCCGTCAGCGGCAGGATGCCGGCATAGACGGCCAAGGGAATGCTGGAGGCGAGCATCACCGTGACGGCCGTGATCAGCAGCGCCACGAACAGAAGGAAGGTGCGGGCGGCATCCGCCTGCATGGACAAGAGCATGTTGAGCAGGAAGGCCCAGGACATGCCCTGGACCAGCTCCGCCATCACGAACCGTCTTCGCCAGCTCGCCACGGTCCGGTCGTCGGGCCGCCGGCTGAGGAAGCGGCGGCAGACGATCAGCATCAGGCTGGTGCTGGTGGAGACCACCGTCAGCCAGATCATGACGCGGGCGAGGTCGAGCCAGATGCTGGAGGCCGCGCCGATGGCGATGGCCAGCAGCAGCAGCAGGGTCGAGGCGTTGCGGTGCGTCTCGGCGAAGAGGCGCAGCAGCTCGTGGTCGAAGGCGCGCTCGAGCCCGGTGGTGGAGGTCAGCTTCTCGCGGAGCGCGCGCAGCTCACGCGTTGCCCGGCGCCGTTGCGCCACAGCCTCGGGATCAGCCCCGCGGCCGCGCTGAATGATCTCCGGGGTCAGCTCGGTCATGCTCTCGCGACGTCGACGGGGAAGCCCGTTCGCCGCATCCTGTGCCCCAACCGTTAATGCGAACCTGACGGAATCACCGAAATTCCGACGTTTCCGAGATCTCGCAGGCACTTCACCGTGAAGCGCGGACCGCTGTGGCGCCATCACAGCAGGCCGGCTTGAGGGCCGCCATGCGTGTCCGGAGGCCTCGATGGATGCGGGGCGTACCTGCCGCCGCTCTGGCCGGGCTGATCGCCGGGCTGACCGGCACGCTGGTCACAAGACATGGCGAAAGCCAGACTTTTGAGGGCCGGGCGGTCGCGGTCGACGGTGATTCGCTTCGGATCGGCGGGACGCGGCTCAGGCTGCTCGGCATCGACGCACCCGAGCTCGCCCAGACATGCAGCCTCGGCACGACGCAAATGGAGTGCGGACAGGACGCCCGCCGGGCGCTCGCGAGCCTCGTCGGGAACGGTCCCGTACGCTGCGATAGCCAGGCCGCCGACACCTATGGTCGCCGGCTGGCTCATTGCCTCGCCGGGGGACGGGACATCGCAGCAGCCATGGTCTTGGCCGGGCAGGCCGTCAACACCGGCGGCTACGGCGCCGAGCAGAGGCAGGCACGGGAGGCGCGGGCCGGTCTGTGGCGGACGCGGTTCGAGATCCCGTCGGACTGGCGTGCGGCGAATCCGCGCGAGGGCGGCAGCTGAGACACAGATTCGCGTTCTGCGGGTAACAGGCCGATCTTGCAGCGGAAAGTGGCAGCGTGGCCGTTCGAAGATGCTCGCGCTCGGGCCATTGACGGGCGCGCCGCGCGGGCGGAGCATTGCGGGATGGCAGCAGCAGCCCGGGCAGGACGTGCAGGCCCCTCCATCCCTGACGACCGTCCCGTGAACGTCGTTGACGAGTTCGCCGCGGATGTCGCGGCATGCCGCCGGTGCGTGGAGGCTCCCGCCGGCAAGCCGCTTCCGCACGAGCCGCGCCCGGTCCTGCGGATCGGACGTGGAACCGCGCGTCTCGTCATTGCGGGACAGGCGCCCGGCGTCCGCGTCCACGCCAGCGGCAAGCCCTTCGACGATCCCTCCGGCGTACGCTTGCGGGGCTGGCTCGGCCTTGACGACGCGATGTTCTACGACGACTCACGCGTCGCCATCGTCCCGATGGGGTTCTGCTTCCCGGGCCTGGACCCGAAGGGATCGGACCTGCCGCCCCGGCCGGAATGTGCCGCCGCCTGGCATACGCGCCTGTTCGACCTGCTGCCCAGACCCACGCTCCTCGTCGGGCTCGGGCGGCATGCCCAGGCGTGGCACCTGCGCCGTCTCGGACGGCCCGATCTGCTCGCGCCCACGCTGGACGGGACGGTGGCGAACTGGCGCGCTATCCTCGACGCCACGGACCTGATGCCCCTGCCGCACCCATCCTGGCGGAACTCGGGATGGCTGAAGCGCAATCCGTGGTTCGAAGCCGAGGTGCTGCCGGTGCTCAGGGAACGCGTGGCGCTGGCGGTATCCGGGAGGGAGGGCAGGCCGTGAGGTTCGAGACGCTTCGCTACGAGGTTGCCGGCCGTGTCGCGACGGTCATTCTCGACAGGCCCGACAAGCTCAATGCGTTTAACGCGACGATGCATGCCGAGCTGCGCGAGGCGCTCTCGAGGGCGGCGGGAGACGACGATGTCGTCGTCGTGGTGCTCACCGGGGCGGGCAAGGCCTTCTCGTCGGGACAGGATCTTTCAGAGAGCCTGCCGCGTGACGCGGACGGCCGGATCGACCTCGCTCCGCCAATCGAGAGGGACTACAACCCGCTCGTGCAGACGCTCGCGTCGTATCCCAAGGTGACGATCGCTGCGCTGAACGGCCCGGCCGCCGGCGCGGCGGCCAACATTGCGCTGGCCTGCGACCTCGTCGTCGCCTGCCGCTCGGCGACGCTGCACGAGGCTTTCGCCCGCATCGGCCTGCTTCCCGACGCGGGGGGCACATGGATCCTGCCCCGGTTGGTCGGAACGCGGCGTGCCCTCGCCATGATGCTGCTGGCCGACCCGGTGCCGGCAGACGCCGCCTTCGCGATGGGGCTCGTGACCCACCTCTTCGACGACGACGCGTTCCGCGACGGGCTGGACGCGCTGGCGGCCCGGCTGGCGGATGGCCCGTCCCTCGCGCATCGCCTCACCAAGCAGGCGGTCGCGGCGAGCCTTGGCAACGACCTCGCGGCACAGCTGGACCTCGAGAAGCAGTTGCAAAAGCAGGCCGGCGCCAGCGACGATTTCATCGAAGGCGTCACGGCTTTCCGGGAAAAGCGCAAGCCGCGCTTCAAGGGGCGGTAGGGCCGGGCGCGGGGCGGGTTCGCGAAGCACTTAAATCTGCCCGTTGAGCATGAGAAGGTTCAGGCCGCGTTCAGGCAGGCCGGACGAGTGTCGGCCTGCGGCGCGAACTCCTTCCAGGCGGTCCCTTCCATGCGTACCCGGTTGTTAGCCTTCGTCTTCGGCCTTCTCGCGCTCGCCTCCGCACCGGCAGCCCTGGCGCAGAACCGTGTCGCGCTCGTCGTGGGCGAAAGCGCCTATGACGACAGGGCGCTCCCGACCGCGGCCAATGATGCCGGCCTCGTCGCGCAGGACCTGCGCACGGCGGGCTTCGACATCGTCCAGGGCGCCGATCTCGATCTCACCGGACTGCGCAAGAGCGTGCGGGACTTCCTCGACCGGGTGGAATCGGCGGGGCCGGGCACCACCGCCCTCGTCTACTTCTCAGGCCGCGGCGTGCAGTTCGAGGGCGAGAACTTCCTGGTGCCTGTCGGCGCCAGGATCGACAGGGTGAGCGACATCCCGATCGAGGCGTTCCGGGTGTCGGACCTGATGCGCTCGCTGGAGGGACTGCCGGCCGACCTGCGGATCGTGATGCTCGACGCCGGGCGTCCGTTTCCGGCACCCCAGGACAACCAGCCTCTGGCGCGCGGGCTCGCACTCGTCGATCCACCCCAGGGATTTGCCGTGTCGTTTTCGACTGCGCCTGGCGAAGTGGCCGAGGACGGGCAGGGGCCGTATGGGCCCTACGCCACCGCTTTCGTCGAGATGATCCGGCAGCCCGGCCTGTCGCTGCCCGAACTCTTCGGGCGGATCCGCCTGCGCGTCCACGAGCTGACGCAGGGCGCGCAGACCCCCTGGGACGTGGTGAAGTCGGACACGCCGTTCGTCTTCCTCGCCCCGCAGGAGGGCGCCGCGGTGCCTCCGCCTCCGCCACCGCCGCCCGCCCGTGACTTCGCCTCCGTGGGCGACCAGGAGGCCTATGGGATCGCGCTGGAGCGCGACACCATCCCGGCCTACCAGGACTTCCTGCGGGCCTATCCGGACAGCACCTTCGCGCCACGCGTGAAGCGGCTGCTCGCGCAACGGCGAGAGGCCCTGACATGGCAGCGCACCGTTGCCCGCGACACGCCGGACGCATACTGGACCTATCTGAAGCGCTATCCGCGCGGGCTTCACGCAGCGGACGCCCGACGCCGGCTGGCGCGCCTCTCGGCGGCAGCCGAGCCGCCGCCGGATTTCGGCGGCATCGAATACGACCTTCCGCCGCCCCTGGCCGGTATCGAATCCTATGAGTGGGAGGATCGTTACGACTACCCGCCGCCTCCGCCGCCGCCGGTCTACATCCTGCCGCCCCCGCCGCGGGAGGTGGTGATCCTTCCGCCGCCGCCGCGCGAGCCCGGCTACCTGCCGATCCCCGTCCCCATCCCGGTGCCCGGCTGGGTGCGGCCGCCGCGGCCGCCGCGGGATCCCGTCGTCATCGTGCCCGGTCTCGACAGGCCGAGGCCACGGCCGCCCGTCGTGATCGATCCCGGATTCCAGCAGGGGCGGCCGGACCCCGCCAGGCCCTCCCTGCTGCAGCCGCCGCCGGGTTCGCTCAACGATGCCGATCGCCGCCGCTGGGAGCAGCAGCAGCAACAGCTTCTGCGCGAGGAGCAGCGCCGCATCCGGGAGCAGCGCCGCAGCCAGGAGGAGACCATCCAGCAGCAGCGGCTGCAGGACCAGCGCCGGCAGGAGGAACTGCTTCGCCGCGACCAGCAGCAGCAGCAGATCGACCGCAGGCAGGAGGAGCTGCGCCGGAGGCAGCAGCAGGACGATGCCCGCCGTGCCCGCGAGGACGATTTGCGCCGCCGCGCCATCGACCAGCAGCGGCAGCGCGACCTCGAGCGTGGACAGGACCTGATCCGCCGCGACCGGCAGCAGCAATTGCAGCAGAGAGAGCAGCAGTTCCAGGAGCAGCAGCGCCGGATGATGCAGCAGCGCGACCGCGAACAGGGTCAGCAGCAGCGCATTCAGCGCGAGATGGATCGCCGCCAGCAGCAGGACCTCCAGCGCCAGCAGGAACAGATGCAGCAGCGCCAGCAGCAGGACCGCCAGCGCCAGCAGGAGCAGATGCAGCAGCGCCAGCAGCAGATCCAGCAGCAGCAACAGCGTCAGCAGGAGCAGATGCAGCGCCAGCAGGAGAACATGCGGCGCCAGCAGGAGCAGCAGCAACACCAGCAGGATAACATGCAGAGGATGCTGCAACAGCGCCAGCACGAGCAGCGCAGCCGCGGCAACGAGTGCGGCCAGGCGGGCCTGCCGCCCTGCCGGTAGGTGTTACGTCATTGCGAGCGAAGCGAAGCAACCCAGGCCTGTTCGAGCATTGAAGCCGCGGCTGGGTTGCTTCGTCGCTGCGCACCTCGCAAGGGCGGGGTGCGCTTACTCCTCCAGTCGCGCGAGCAGGCTGGAGGTGTCCCAGCGGCTTCCGCCGAGCTTCTGCACCTCGGCATAGAACTGGTCCACGAGAGCCGTGATGGGCAGCTGGGCTCCGTTGCGGCGGGCCTCGGCGAGGCAGATTCCGAGGTCCTTGCGCATCCAGTCGACGGCAAAGCCGAAATCGTATTTCCCGGCATTCATCGTCTTGTAGCGGTTCTCCATCTGCCAGGACTGCGCAGCGCCCTTGGAAATCACCTCCACGACCGCCTCCGGATCGAGCCCGGCGCGCTTGGCGAAGTGCATGCCTTCCGCGAGGCCCTGGACGAGGCCTGCGATGCAGATCTGATTCACCATCTTGGTGAGCTGGCCCGCTCCCGACGGGCCAAGCAGCCGGCACTGCCGGGCGAAGCTCATGATCACCGGCTCGACGCGCCGGAAGGGCTCCTCGTCTCCGCCGCACATCACGGTGAGCACGCCGTTCTCCGCCCCGGCCTGCCCGCCTGAGACGGGCGCATCGATGAAATCGACTCCCTTTTCCTTCGCCGCGACGTGAAGCTCGCGCGCGACTTCGGCGGAGGCGGTGGTGTGGTCGACGAAGACGGTGCCCTTCTCCATGCCGGCGAAGGCGCCGTCGGGGCCGGTCGTTACCTGCCGCAGGTCGTCGTCATTGCCGACGCAGGCGAACACGATCTCCCGTCCCGCCGCCGCCTCGCGCGGGGTGGCAGCCGACCGGCCGCCATTCTCGGACGCCCAGCGCTCCGCCTTCGCCGCCGTGCGGTTGTAGATCGTGACGTCATGGCCCTTGGAGGCGAGGTGGCGCGCCATGGGGTAGCCCATGACGCCCAGACCGAGGAACGCGACTTTCGCCATGACGGATCTCCGTGAAGGTGCGGCCCGGGGGCCGGATGCTGTGCCGGCCTCCCCATAGCATCAATGGCGTGGAGGGGGAGAGGGGAGGAGCGAGGCGACGGGATCCCCCGGGCGTCACATCGGAGGCGTTTCTCACCGTTCCCGCAGCCGCTCCTCCGCCCAGGCGAGATCCGCGGGCGTGTTGACGTTGGCAAAAGCCTCGTCGTCGTCGAACCGCACGGTGGAATGGGGCAGACGCGAGAGGAGGTCGCGGACGGCACGGACGTCCTCGTGCAGCGCCTGCGAGACCGCGTCGAGCGCCGCAGTGCGCCACAATGCGACGACGGGGTGACGCCCCTCCCGGGATTCCGCCACGGCGGCCAGATCTGCCGTTCCGAGGCCCGCCGCGAGCACGGCCACGAGGTCGCCGGGCAGGAAGGGACAATCGACGGGGATTGTCGCCACCAGTTCGAAGCCCGCCGACCTTCCGAAGGCCAGCGCCGCCTCGATGCCGGCGAGCGGGCCCGGGAAGTCGCTCCTGCCGTCGGGCAGCACGGCAGCTCCCTCGAGCACGGCATGCGGCAGGGGGCCGTTCGCATTTACGGCCACCATGGCCACCTGCGGCCGCAGGATCGCCAGCGCATGCGCGACCAGCGGGCGCCCGGCCAGCAGCACGCCCGCCTTGTCCCGCCCCATGCGTCGCGACAGCCCTCCTGCCAGAACGACGCCTGCGATCCGCCTGCTTTCGGCCACGCCCACCGCCCAGTCCTGCGTTGACCCATCCCGGCGACACTTTACATAGACGCCGGTGCGCCGTCGCCGGCGCGACCGGAGCCAAGCTCGTGATCACCGAAAAGGACGTTCTCGCCGCGTTGTCCGCCGTCCCCGGACCGGACGGGCGAACGCCGCTGTCGCAGTCCGGCCTTCTCGGCGGCATCTCCGTCCAGGCCGGCAAAGTCTACGTGACCATCACCGCGGACCCCGGCCGGGCGAAGGCGCTGGAGCCGATGCGGCAGGCCGCCGAGGAGGCGGTGAAGCGCATTCCCGGTGTGGCAGGCGCCCTCGTCATGCTCACGGCCGACCGCCCGGCCGGCGAGGCGTCCCAGGGCAGGCCAGCTCCGGCGCAACCCGGCCCGCGCGCCCAGGGAGCGACGGCGAAGGCCGCCATTCCGGGCGTCGGCAAGATCATCGCGGTCGCCTCCGGCAAGGGCGGCGTGGGCAAGTCGACGACGGCCGCCAACCTGGCGCTCGCACTGGCGCGACTAGGCCTGCGCGTGGGTGTCCTCGACGCCGACATCTACGGCCCGTCCATGCCGAAGATCTTCGGCCTGCATGACAAGCCTGAGGTCATCGATGGCCGGACCATGCGCCCGCTCACCGGATACGGGATGAAAGTCATGTCGATCGGCTTTCTCGTCGATGAGGAGACGCCGATGATCTGGCGCGGACCGATGGTGATGTCGGCGCTGCAGCAGATGATGCGCGAGGTGGACTGGGGCGAACTCGACGTGCTCGTCGTCGACATGCCGCCCGGCACCGGCGATGCCCAGCTCACCATGGCCCAGTCGGTCTCCCTGGCGGGCGCCGTCATCGTGTCGACGCCGCAGGATCTGGCCCTGCTCGATGCGCGCCGGGGCATCGCGATGTTCAAGCGGGTGGACGTGCCGGTGCTCGGCATCGTGGAGAACATGTCGACCTTCATCTGCCCGCATTGCGGCGAGCGGTCCGACATCTTCGGCCATGGCGGGGCGCGGCACGAGGCGGAGCGGCTCGGCGTTCCGTTCCTCGGCGAGGTGCCGCTGACCATGGCGATCCGCGAGACCTCCGACACCGGCCGGCCCCTCGTCGCCACCGATCCCGACGGGCCGGTTGCCTCGGCCTATCTCGCCATCGCAGGGCAGGTAATGGCCACGCTGGAAGGCCGCCCGGCACGCCAGCCGCCGAGAATCGTGCTCGAATGACGCCTGTTCCAGGTCATACCTTCGTCTAAGGCCCGGTTGCGCGTGTGAATGGGGTCCGGCACAGTCCGGCCATTGCATCGGCCCTTTGCTGGGCCAGTGTCGACAAAAGCAAGGCCCGGAGCACCGGGCCGTTTCGTTCGGAGGATCGTTCATGAAGCGCAGGCAGTTCATCAAGACCGCCGGGGTGGGCCTTGCGGCGGGCGCGATTGCCAGCCCCGCCCTGGCGCAGTCGATGCCTGAGGTGAAGTGGAGGCTGGCGTCGAGCTTCCCGAAGTCGCTGGATACGATCTACGGGGGCGGCGAGACGCTGGCCAAAACCGTGGCGGCCCTCACCGACAACAAATTCCAGATCCAGGTCTTTGCCTCCGGCGAGATCGTCCCGGGGCTGCAGGCCCTCGACGCGACGCAGAACGGCACGGTCGAGGCCTGCCACACCGTGTCGTACTATTACGTCGGCAAGGACCCCACTTTCGCGGTGGCGGCCTCCGTGCCCTTCGGCCTCAACGCGCGCCAGCAGAACTCCTGGATGTACCAGGGCGGCGGCATCGAGCTGATGAACGAGTTCTTCAAGAAGTACAACGTGACCGGGCTGCCGTGCGGCAATACGGGCACGCAGATGGGCGGCTGGTTCCGCAAGGAGATCAAGACCGTCGCCGACCTGCAGGGCCTGAAGATGCGCATCGGCGGCATCGCCGGACAGGTGTTGCAGAAGCTCGGCGTCGTGCCGCAGCAGATTGCCGGTGGCGAGATCTATCCGGCGCTGGAGAAGGGCACCATCGACGCGGCCGAGTGGGTCGGCCCGTATGACGACGAGAAGCTCGGCTTCAACAAAGTTGCGCCGTTCTACTACTACCCCGGCTGGTGGGAAGGCGGTCCGTCGGTGCACGCCATGTTCAACCTCGACAAGTACAACGCCTTGCCGGCGCAGTACCAGGCCGCCCTGCAGGCTGCGGCGGCCTACACCAACACCTGGATGCAGGCGCGCTACGACCAGCAGAACCCCGGCGCACTCAAGCGTCTCGTCGGCGCCGGCGTGCAGCTGCGGCCCTTCCCGCAGGACGTCATGGAGGCCTCCTACAAGGCGTCGAACGAGCTCTATACCGAGATCAGCGCCAAGAACGAGGACTTCAAGAAGGCGATCCAGGCAATGATCGCCTACCGGAACGAGGAGTACCTCTGGTTCCAGGTCGCCGAGTTCACTTACGACAACTTCATGATCCGCGCCCGCGCCCGCGGGCAGTAGGACGGGATCGCCCGCCATCCCGGGCACGCCGCAGGCTGAAGCTTAGCGGCGTGTCCGGGGTCCAGGTCCACGGTGGACCGAGTTTCGAGATCCCGGACTTTGCGGCGGCTTCGGCCGGCGTGACAGGGAGCTGACAGATTTTCCCCAGCAGCGTCAGCCTTGCAGCGCGCGCCCGCTCTGCTATGCGTTGACCGTGGTCACCCCGCGCACCAGAAGCATAGCGCAGCGGGGTCCCGGGAGGATCGACATGACCTTGAAGCGCCGTGATTTCGTGAAGGTGGCCGGTGCGGGAGCCGCCGCCGCAGTGATTGCCAGCCCTGCCATTGCCCAGTCCCAGCCGGAAATCCGCTGGAGGCTGACATCCAGCTTTCCCAAGTCTCTCGATACGATCTACGGCGCCGCCGAGGTGTTCTCGAAGGCCGTCTCCGATGCGACGGAAGGCAAATTCCAGATCCAGGTTTTCGCGGCAGGCGAAATCGTCCCCGGGCTGCAGGCCCTGGACGCCGCGCAGAACGGGACCGTCGAGCTCTGCCACACCGCGCCCTACTACTATGTCGGCAAGGACCCCACCTTCGCGTTCGCAACCGCGGTGCCCTTCGGCCTGAACTCGCGGCAGGAGAACGCCTGGTTCTACCATGGCGGCGGCCTCGACCTGATCAACAACTTCCTCAAGGCCTACAACGTCACCACCTTCCCCGGCGGCAATACGGGCTGCCAGATGGGCGGCTGGTTTCGCAAGGAACTCAAGACGCCGGCCGACTTCAACGGCCTGAAGATGCGCATCGGCGGCCTTGCCGGGCGGGTGCTGCAGAAGCTCGGCGCGGTGCCCCAGCAGATCGCCGGCGGCGACATCTACCCGGCGCTGGAGAAGGGCACCATCGACGCTGCCGAATGGGTCGGGCCCTACGACGACGAGAAGCTCGGGTTCAACAAGGTTGCGCCGTTCTATTACTACCCGGGCTGGTGGGAAGGCGGCGCGGCCCTGCACTTCATGATCAACACGGCCAAGTGGAACGAGCTGCCCAAGGCCTACCAGAGCATCGTGACGTCGGCGGCCGGCTACGCCAATGTCGACATGCAGGCCAAGTACGATGCCCGCAACCCGGGAGCCATCAAGCGCCTCGTCCAGGGCGGCGCTCAGCTGCGCCCGTTCTCGCCCGAGATCATGGATGCCTGCAACACGGCTGCCAAGGAGCTCTACGCCGAGATCTCCAAGGACAACGCCAACTTCAAGACCATGCACGACGCCTACATGGCCTTCAAGAACGACGCGTATCTGTGGTTCCAGATCGCCGAATACTCGTTCGACACCTTCATGATCCGCTCCCGTGCCAAAGGGTGAGGGGAGGTTCATGAAATCCGCGATGGAGCGCGCGTCTCCAGACGCGCCTTCGTTATGGGCGAGGGAAGGGCGGGTCTGAAGACCCGCGCTCCACTCTCGTCCTGCGCGGGCCTGGAGCGCGCGTCTTCAGACGCGCCTTCGTTATGGGCGAGGGAAGGGCGGGTCTGAAGACCCGCGCTCCACCCTCGTCCTGCGCGGGCTTGGCCCGCACCGGACGGCCTGTCGCCCCCGGCGGCCTGCGGAGCAGGCCGGAAAGGGGATGACAAGGTCGGGCGCTACTGGATCTTCGGCGGCTGGCTGAGGTCCAGGGGCGGCAGTTCCTCGACGCCAGGCAGGTTCTGCAGCTGCTCCAGCGCCTTCTGCTGGTCCACCACCGGCGCGGCGTTCTTGTAGTGCATCACCATGCCGGGGAAGGTGATGACAAGCGCGACCATGATCAGCTGGATCACCACGAACGGCACCGCGCCCCAGTAGATCTGGCCGGTCGTCACCGGCTCCATCTTCTTGCCTGTGACCTTGTCGAGATAGGGCATCTTGGGCGCCACAGAGCGCAGGTAGAAGAGTGCGAAGCCGAAGGGCGGGTGCATGAAGGATGTCTGCATGTTCACGCCCATCATCACGCCGAACCAGATCAGGTCGATCCCGAGCTTGTCGGCCACCGGACCGATCAGCGGGATGGCGATGAAGGCCAGCTCGAAGAAGTCGAGAAAGAAGGCCAGCACGAAGATCAGCAGGTTGACGAAGATGAGGAACCCGATCTGCCCGCCCGGCAGCGAGGTGAGCAGGTGCTCGACCCAGACATGGCCGCTGACGCCATAGAAGGTGAGCGAGAAGACGCGCGCGCCGACGAGGATGAACACGACGAAGGCGGAGAGCTTGGCGGTGGACTCGACCGCCTGGCGCAGGAGGTCCCAGCTCAGGCGCCGCTTGGCGATGGCCAGCAGAATGGCGCCGGCCGCGCCCATGGCTCCACCTTCCGTCGGCGTGGCGACGCCGATGAAGATCGTGCCGAGCACGAGGAAGATCAGCCCGAGCGGCGGCACCATCACGAAGATGGTCTGCTCGGCCATGGTCGAGAGCAGGTTCAGCCGCGCGAACTTGTTGATGAGCGCCAGGACGAAGGAGGCCGCCACAGCCACCGTCATGCTGAGCACGACGAAGTCGGCTCCCGAGGCAACGTGCGTGAATTCACGGATCGTGAACCAGCCCAGCACGCCGGACAGCACGGTGATGACGAGCAGCGACAGGCGGCGGGCCTTGCCGTCGGGATCCTTCAGCACCTGCGCCTCGGGCGGCAGCCCGGGGGCCGCCTTCGGGCGAAAGATGGAGACCAGCAACACGTAGCCGGCGTAAAGGGCAGCCAGGACGAGCCCGGGGACGAAGGCGCCCTCGTACATGTCGCCCACGGAACGGCCGAGCTGGTCGGCCATGACGATGAGAACCAGCGAGGGCGGGATGATCTGCGCCAGCGTGCCGGAGGCCGCGATGACGCCCGAGGCGAGCCGCCTGTCATAGCCGTATCGCAGCATGATGGGCAGCGAGATGAGGCCCATCGAGATCACCGAGGCGGCCACCACGCCCGTCGTCGCCGCCAGCAGCGCGCCGACGAACACCACCGCATAGGCGAGGCCGCCGCGGATCGGACCGAAGAGCTGGCCGATCGTGTCCAGCAGATCCTCTGCCATGCCTGAGCGTTCGAGGATCAGCCCCATGAAGGTGAAGAAGGGAATCGCGAGCAGCGTCTCGTTGTTCATGACGCCGTACACGCGCTCGGGCAGCGCCTGCAGGAAGTCGGGCCGGAACAGGCCGAGCTCGATGCCAATCAGCCCGAAAACGAGACCATTGGCGGCCAGCGCGAACGCGACGGGGTAGCCCAGAAGCAGGAACACCACGAGCGCCGCGAACATGATCGGCGCCATGTTCTCGATGATGAAAGCGGTCATGAAAAGGTCCGTCTCGAAATTGGCCGCAGAGCAGGCGACGTCAGCGGATCATGTCCGGGTTCTCGGCCCGGGCGGCGGCCAGCAGCCGTGCCGCCTCCGCCTCGACGGCGGCGTGGTGCCCGCCGCCGGAATCCGTATCCGCCAGGGCGCCCCGCATGATCGCGACGCGCTTGATGAGCTCGGAGAGGGCCTGCACAAGCAGGATCACGAACCCGATCGGGATGAGCATCTTGGCCGGCCACTGCGGCAGGCCGCCGGCGTTGGCCGACTGCTCGTTGATGGCCAGCGAGTTCATGGCGAACGGCCACGACGTGATGATCATGACCACGCAGAACGGGATCAGGAACAGCGTGTGCCCGAACACGTCGATCCAGTTGCGTACCCGCTTGGGCAGCTGGGCGTTGATGATGTCGATCCGGATGTGCTCGTTGCTCAACAGCGTCCACGGTGCGCAGAGCAGGAAAACCGCACCGAACAGCACCCACTGAAGTTCGAGCCAGGAGTTCGACGACACGTCGAAGACCTTGCGAATGATCGCATTCACCGCCGAGACGATCACGGCGGCGAGGATGAGCCACGCGACGATGCGACCGAGCCAGGTCGAAGCGGCGTCGATCCGCCTGCTGATCTGCAGGAGTGCGGTCATTCAATCCCTCCGGCGCCGGCTCATCGTGGAGCCGTCCTCTCTTGGCGAGCGTCGAGGCCCGCAATTCTTGATCCCTGATACCATCGTGTGCCCGGCCGGACTACTGGACGGAGGTTGAACGTGCGAAAGCGCGGCCTCTTTGCCGTGGATTCACGTGCCTTGACGCGGCACGAAGGCCCGTCCCAAGGTGCGCGCCTTCGCGAATGCAGGAGACGCGCGCGTGCCAGATTTTCCCCAGCGACTCGCCGGGCGCTTCGCCCTCGTGACGGGAGCCTCCCGGGGCATCGGCCGCGCCATCGCCATCCGCTACGCCGCCGAGGGAGCCACCGTCGGCATCAACCATGTGCGGGACGACGAGGCGGCGCAGGAGACGCTCGCTTCCGTGAAGGCGGCCGGTCCGGCGGGCGCCGCGCATCGCGTCGTCGAGGCGGACGTCGCCGACGAAGGTGCAGTCACGCGCATGATCGATGGGCTTGTCGCGGCCTGGGGCCGCCTCGACATCCTGGTCAACAATGCCGGGATGCAGACGCCGACGCCGGGCGACAGCTTCTCCACCCCGGACCTGCGCAAGGTCCTCGCGATCGACCTCGAGGGCCCTGCCTATGGCTGCCGCGCCGCCATCGCGCATTTCCTGTCGCGGCAGGGCGGGGGCATCATCGTCAACACGACGAGCGTGCACGAGATCATCCCCAAGCCGGGCTATGTCGCCTACGCCATGGCCAAGGCGGGGCTGGGCCACCTGACGCGGACGCTGGCCCTGGAATATGCCGACAAGGGTATTCGCGTGAACGCCGTCGCGCCCGGCGCCGTCATCACCGACATGAACGCGGCGTGGATCGACGACCCGAAGGCGAAGGCCGGCGTCGAGAGCCACATCCCGATGGGGCGTGCCGCGACGGTCGACGACATCGCTCCGCTCTACGCCTTCCTGGCGTCGGACGATGCCGCCTACATCACCGGCCAGACCATCTACGCCTGCGGCGGACTTACGCTCTACGGCGAGTTCAAGCAGAACTGGGCGAGTTGAAGGGGCGGGGGGCTCGGCAAGGCGGGTCCGGAGACCCGCGCTCCGGCCCTCATCCTCCCGTCACGCTCATATGCCGGCCCACGGCAGGGCGGGCCGTGGTGCGGTCGATGATGAAGTCGTGGCCCTTCGGCTTGCGGGCGATGGCCGCCTCGATGGCTTGCTCCAGCGGACCGTTGTCGGCGCTTTCGCGCAGGGGGGCGCGCAGGTCCGCGGCATCTTCCTGGCCGAGGCACATATAGAGCGTGCCGGTGCAGGTGACACGGACCCGGTTGCAGCTCTCGCAGAAATTGTGGGTCAGCGGCGTGATGAAGCCGAGCCGCCCGCCGGTCTCCTTCACGCGCACATAGCGGGCGGGGCCGCCCGTCCGGTCGGGAATGTCTTCCAGGGTGAAGCGCTCTGCCAGCCGGGCGCGCACCTGGGTGAGGGGCCAGTACTGGTCGAACCGGTCGGGCTCGATGTCGCCCATCGGCATGACCTCGATGAAGGTCAGGTCCATGCCCCCGCCATGCGCCCACTCGACCAGCGTCTCCACTTCGTCGTCGTTGACGCCCTTCAGTGCCACGGCATTGACCTTCACCGCGATGCCGGCGTCCTGCGCCGCGTCGATGCCGGCCAGCACCTGCCCGAGGTCGCCCCGGCGGGTGATGAGACGGAACTTGGCGGGATCGAGCGTATCGATGGACACGTTGACGCGCTTCACGCCGCACTCGGCGAGTTCGCGGGCATGAGCCCCGAGCTGCGAGCCGTTCGTGGTCAGCGTCAGCTCCTCGAGGCCGCCGCCGTCGAGATGGCGAGAGAGGCGGCGGAACAGCGTCATGATGTCCCGGCGTACCAGCGGTTCGCCACCGGTGATGCGGAGCTTGCGCACGCCCTTCCGGACGAAGACCGTGCACATCCTGTCCAGCTCCTCCAGCGTCAGGAGGTCCTTCTTGGGCAGGAAGGTCATCGCTTCCGACATGCAGTACACGCAGCGGAAGTCGCAGCGGTCGGTCACGGAGACGCGCAGATAGGAGATCGAGCGGCCGAACGGGTCGACGAGCGGGGCGGGCGGGGACACGGGATTTTCCGGCATGACGGGCCTCTTGTCCCACAGATATGGTTGCGCGAAAAGCCGCCGGGAAGACCGCCCCGCGCAGGGCAGGCGCCAGCCGCAGGAGCATCGCATGGTTCAGGACGAGGTCTGGCCGGCCGAGATCAGGCTATCAGCCGACAAGGCGACGCTCACCGTGGCCTTCGAGGACGGCGCGAGTTTCGCGCTCCCGGCGGAGTTCCTGCGGGTGGAAAGCCCGAGTGCCGAGGTGCAGGGCCACTCGCCTGCGGAGCGGCAGACCGTCCCCGGGAAGCGCAACGTCATGGTCAGCGCAGTGGAGCCCGTGGGCAACTATGCCGTGCGCCTCGTCTTCTCGGATGGGCACCGCACCGGGATCTACACGTGGCGGTACCTGCATGAACTCGGCCGGGACCGGGACGCACGCTGGGCAGTGTATCTCGCGGAACTGCAGGCGAAGGGCCTGTCGCGCTGACTGGCGGCCCCCGGCAGGCAGGCACGGTGGCCGGGCGGCAAAGAAAAAGGCGCGAACCCGGCCCGCGCCTTCGTCAATCCGGGATTGTGGCGCGTCAGCGCAGGACGATGACCCGCGTGCCGACCTTTGCGCGCTCGTAGAGATCTATCACGTCGTCGTTCAGCATGCGGATGCAGCCCGACGACACGGCCTGGCCGATCGTCTCCGGCTCGTTGGAGCCGTGGATGCGGTAGAGCGACGAGCCGAGATACATGGCGCGCGCGCCGAGCGGGTTGTCCGGGCCGCCGGGCATGTAGCGCGGCAGGTCGGGGCGGCGCTTGAGCATCTGGGACGGCGGACGCCAATCCGGCCATTCGCGCTTCGCGGTGATCGTCTTGGCACCGGCCCACTCGAAGCCGGGACGGCCGACGCCGACGCCGTAGCGGATCGCCTTGCCGTCGCCGAGCACGTAGTACATGCGGCGCTCGCTGCTGCTGATCACGATCGTGCCCGCCGGGTAGCGGCCGTCATAGGTGACGGTCTCGCGCGGGATGGCCGTGGCCTGCGGGCGATTGTCGGAATAGGTCTCGTCGATCGGCTCGCGGGTGAGCGGGTCGATCTGATAGGCGGAAGCGCCGCCCGCGGCGGCAACCAGCGCGACAGCACCAGCGAAAACGATTGCCAGACGGCGCATCGATGCAACCTCGACGATTATGGAACCAGCGGAAGGCCAGCGGCCTTTGCGCCGCTCGCATGTCAAGGACTAGCCCTGCCTAGTTAACAAATTCAACCTCCGGCGGCTGTGCGAACCATCACGATGCCGCAATCGCGCCATGACGTTGCCCCACGGCAACAATGGTACGGACGGAAGCGATTCGCCGATTTCGGCCGGGGAACAAGGGCCCTGCTATTCCCGGCTTGACGCTGGCTGGCGTCCTGCTAGAACGCCCCGGCCATCGGGCGCGTAGCTCAGCGGGAGAGCACTCCCTTCACACGGGAGGGGTCACAGGTTCAATCCCTGTCGCGCCCACCATTTTCCGGACAGTTAGCCTCGACGCGGTAACGACCGCCTGCTCACAGCCTGAGCGAGGCGACGATCCCGGCCAGCGCGTCGAAATGATCGATGACGTGGTCTGGCCCATAGGTTGTCACCGGGGCGTCCGTGTATCCGAACGTTACTGCAACCACCGGAATCCCGGCGTTTCGGGCCGTTTCGATGTCGGTTTTCGAGTCGCCCACCATCAGCGCCCGCCGCGGGTCGCCGCCGGCCTGCTCGATGGTCATGGTGAGGTGGCGCGGGTCCGGCTTCGCGTAGGGGAAACTGTCCCGCCCGCAGATGGCCGAGAAGCGGTCGGCGACGCCGAGCGCCTCGAGAAGTTCGCGCGAGTGCTTCTCCACCTTGTTGGTGCAGACCGCGAGGACGTAGCCGTCCCCATGCAGGGCATCGATCGCTTCCCGGGCACCGGGATAAAGCTTGGTGTGATCAGCGAGATTATCGCCGTAATGATCTAAAAAATCGTTGAAAAGCTTTTCGAGCTTGACCGCGTCGACGGTCACGCCGCCCAGCGCGAGGCCGCGCTCGATCATCGCCCGCGCGCCGGCGCCGACAACCGCCCCGGCGTTTCCGACCGGAACCGGTTGCACGTTCTCGCGCGCCAGGATGACGTTGAGCGTCCCCACGAGGTCCGCGGCCGTGTCGGCGAGGGTTCCGTCGAGGTCGAAGACGAGGGTCGCCGGAGGCGTGTCGGTGCTTGGCATCGATCTTCAGTGCCGGATGCGCTCACCGCCGTCAACGCGCCGGCATAAAGGTTCTGTTAACCATACACGACCAGACTCGCCCCAGGCCCTGGGACGGTCGCGCGGCGAGGGCGTCCGGCGCACCGTCCCGCCACGAAATTCCGGAGACAGCCATGTCCGCGTGCACGACCGCGCCGTATCGTCGCTTCGCCCTCGCGGCTGCCGCAACGCTCGCGAGCCTCGCTCCGCTCGCGGGCGCACAGGCGGGGCAGTTCGACTTCACGCCTGCGCCGCAGTCCGACCTCAACCGCATCTATCGGATCGACCGTGTGACCGGGGAGGTCGGCGCCTGCCAGTACGGCCAGAAGGAGGGGACGTTCGGCGTGACGCTCTGCTTCCCGCCGGGCGAGGGGGCAGGCAAGCAGGAGCCGTCCGAGTACGGGCTCGTCGCCTCCCGCCACGAGCGCGAGGGCGGCGTCTTCCGCGTCGACATGCGCACGGGGGCGATGAGCGTCTGCTACGTGTTCGACGAGAAGGTCGTCTGCACGCCTCCCGAAAAGGGCGCTGCCACGGACGCCGCGGCTTCAGCCACCACGGGCGGCCGCACCGGCGCCGACACGACCGGCGCGCTGAAGAAGCCCTGACGCTTGCCCTTCCCGCCGCTTGCCCGGGCGTGCTAAGCCCGCCGGCGAGCGGGAGAGCTTTCTTGGTCCAGGACGGGCAGGCAGGACGTCACGACGCCGAGGCGCTGAAGCGCGAGGCGGCTGCGCGTGCGGTCGCCCTCGTCGAGCCCGGCATGCGGCTGGGCCTTGGAACCGGCTCCACGGCCAGGCACTTCGTCGACCTTCTCGGTGCCCGTGTCCGGGAGGGACTGCCGGTCACCGGCGTGCCGACGTCGCGGGCCACGGCCGATCAGGCCGCCGCGCTTGGCATTCATCTCACCACCCTGGACGAAACGCCGCGCCTCGACCTCACCGTCGACGGCGCCGACGAGATCGATCCGCGCCTGCGCCTGATCAAGGGCGGCGGTGGCGCGCATCTGCGCGAGAAGATCGTTGCCTGCGCGTCCGCGCGGATGATCGTCATCGCCGACGAGAGCAAGCAGGTCGCAGAGCTCGGCCGCTTTCCGCTGCCGGTCGAGGTCGTGGAGTTCGGTCTCGGTGCGACGAGGCTTGCGGTGGCGGCGGCGCTCGACGCCTGCTGCTGCCCGTGCACACCGGCGATCAGGATGCGCGACGGCGTGCCGGTCCGCACCGACTCCGGCAACCTCATCCTCGATTGTCCCGCCGGCCGCATCCCCGATCCTGAGAGCCTGGCGGATCGCCTGGACCGCTTGACGGGCGTGGTCGAACACGGACTTTTCATTGCCATCGCGTCGGCCGCCATTCTCGCGACACCGTCCGGCGTCCGCATCATCGGCGACATGGCCTGAACGGCCGGCCCCTGCCGGCCACCAGAACGGGAGACGTCTCTTGAAGCTCATCACCGCCGCGACCGCCCGGCGCTTTGCGCCGGCGCTCTGCCTGTCCCTCACTCTGGGCTGCGTCACGCCCGTTTTCGCCCAGCAGCAGGCAACCCCGGCCACCCCGGCCCAGCCGGCGGCCCCGCCGATCTCGCCGTCGCATCTCGCCATCGCACGCGACCTCGTGATCAGCTCCGGCATGTCGCGTGGGTTCGACGCGCTGATCCCCCAGTTCATGGAGCAGCTGAAGCAGACCTTCGCGGCTTCGCGGCCCGAGATCGCCAAGGAACTCGCCGACACGCTGACGCAGCTGCGGCCTGAGTTCGACGCCAAGCGCGACGAGATCGTCGACACCGCTGCGCGCCTTTACGCGCAGGCGCTGAGCGAGAACGACCTGAAGAACATCGCGGCCTTCTTCAAGTCGCCGTCGGGCTCGGCCTATGTCGCCTCGCAGCCGCGCGTGCTGGACGGCCTCTTCGGCGCCATGCAGGCGTGGAGCCGCGGGCTCTCCGAGTTCATGCTGACGCGCGTGCGCGCCGAGCTGAAGAAGAAGAACATCGACCTGTGACGGCGGCGGGGGCAACGGCGCCCCCGGTCCATCCCGGAGACGGCGCATGAGCGAATTCGACCTCGATCTCTTCGTCATCGGTGGCGGATCGGGCGGTGTCCGGGCAGGCCGCATCGCGGCCGGCTATGGCGCGCGCGTGATGATCGCGGAGGAGTACCGGGTCGGCGGCACCTGCGTCATCCGCGGCTGCGTGCCGAAGAAGCTCTACGTCTATGCCGGCCGCTACGCCGACGAGTTCGAGGAGGCGGCGGGCTTCGGCTGGCAGGTGCCGGAAGCCCGTTTCGACTTCGCCGCGCTCAAGGCGGCGAAGGACAAGGAGATCGCGCGCCTCGAGGCCGCCTACACGACCAATGTCGAGCGTTCGGGCGCGGAGATCGTCAAGGAGCGCGCCGTCGTCGTCGATCCCCACACGGTGCGCCTCTCCGGCGGGCGCACTCTGACCGCCGGCACCATCCTGGTGGCCACGGGCGCGAGGCCCTACTTCCCCGAGAGCATCCCGGGAATCCACCTCGCCGAGTCCTCCGACGACCTCTTCGAATGGGCCACGCGGCCGCGCTCCGTCGTGATCGTCGGCGGCGGCTACATCGCTGTCGAATTTGCCTGCGCGCTGGCGCGGATGGGCGTCGAGGTCACCGTCGTCATCCGCAGGGAGGCCGTGCTGCGCGGCTTCGACGAGGACCTGCGGGCAGCGCTCACGGCCGAGATGCTGCGGGCGGGCATCCGCGTGCTGCCGCAGACCGACATCGTCGCCCTCGACGGCAGGCCCGGCAACGTCGCCGCCACGCTCCTCGACGGATCCGGCGTCTCGGCCGAGCACATCGTCTACGCCACTGGCCGCGTGCCCAACACCAAGGGGCTCGGGCTCGCCGAGGCGGGCGTGCGGCTGGACCCGCTCGGCGCGGTGGTGGTCGACCGCTTCTCGCAGAGCAGCGTCCCGTCCATCTATGCCGTCGGCGACGTCACCAACCGCGTCAACCTGACGCCTGTCGCCATCCGCGAGGGCCATGCCTTCGCCGACACCGTGTTCGGCGGCCGTGAGGTGATCGTCGACCACTCGCAGGTGCCTACCGCCGTGTTCTCCACCCCGGAGATCGGCACCATCGGCATGTCGGAGGCCGAGGCTCGCGCCTGCGGCGACGTGACGATCTACAAGACGAGTTTCCGCCCCCTCAAGGCGACGCTTTCGGGCGGCGAGAGCCGGGTGCTGATGAAGCTCGTCGTCGACACTGCGACGGACCGCGTCGCCGGCGTCCACATCATGGGCGAGGGCGCCGGCGAGATGGTGCAGTGCCTCGCCATCGCTGTCCGCATGGGCGCCACCAAGCGCGACTTCGACGCCACGCTGGCTGTGCATCCTACGGCCTCGGAAGAACTCGTGACCATGCGCACGCCCTTCAAGGGCTGAGGCTCACACGCGCTCCAGCGGGATAAGCGGGGGATCCGGCAGAATGATGCGGATCTGATCGCCCGGCGCCACCCGCCCTCCGGCGATCATGATCCCCATGATGCCCGCGCGCCGGACGGGCCTGCCTTGTCCGTCTCGCGTCAGGACGCGAGCCAGGAGGCCTTGCCGGTACGCCTCGATCTGCCCACACGGGTTTCGCAATCCGGTCACCTCGACGATGGCCTCGGAGCCGATGTGCAGCCTTGTCCCGCGGGGCAGCGCCAGCCCATCCAGGCCCGCCGTGGTGATGTTCTCGCCGAGCCCGCCGGGAGGCACCTCGAATCCGGCGGCCGCGAGTTCGTCCAGCAATTCGCCGGCCAGCAGGTGCACCTGCCGGAGATTGGGCTGCGTCGGGTCGATGGCTACGCGGGAACGATGCTTGACGGTCTCCCCGGCATGCGCGTCGCCAGCGACGCCCAGCCCCGCCAGGAGATGGATCTCTTTCAGCGGCTGCTTGCTGAAGCCGTGCACGGGGCTCGTATGCACGCTTGCGACCTTGGCCGCGCTGCCCATGCCCTGCCCGTCGCGGGACGTCATGACATTCGCTGTCACGCGCTGCCCTGCAGGAGGTCGAGCAGGCGACGCGCTTCCTGGTGCGGCACCCCCACATTCTCGATGACGAGGTCGGCGTCACAGCTGTCGGGCCCGGGCGCCGTGCGGGCGATACGGCCGTCGAGGGCCGCTTCGCGGCCGCGCCCCGCGACGCGGGCAGCCAGGATGTCCGGCGGGGCCGTGACGTAGGCCACCGAGACATTCACGAAGCACTGTCGCGCCGTACCGATGACGTGCCGGGACACATTGGCGACCACGGTCCGCCCCGCAGCCACGTCGGCCACGATGCTGCCGGGAAGCCCGTAATGCAGGCCATGCGCCTCCCAGTGGAGGGGATAAAGCCCGAGCCGCAGTCCGGCTTCGAACTGCTCGGGGGTGACCGTGTCGTGGTCTTCCCAGGCGTTGCTGTCCCGCGTGACGATCCGCCGGGGGAAGACGATCTGCCCGCCATCCCCGATCTGCTCGCGGGCGAGGCGGATGAGCGTGTCCTTGCCGGCGCCGCTTGGTCCGACCACGAGGACCAGGCGGCCGGGGCCGATGCGCTCCTTCAGCTCACACGACACGCCGCCCCTCCCGCCAGACGGCGCGGATGACGGGCACGTCGCCCTCCTTGACGAGGACGAGATCGGCGCGCAGCCCCGGCGCGATCCGGCCGCGGTCGGTGAGACCCGCGGCCCGTGCCGGATTGTCCGTGACCGTGGCGATCGCCTGCGGCAGCAGGATGCCGGGCACCCGGCGGGGAAGCTCCATCGCCGCCTGCAGCAGGCTTGCGGGGACGTAATCGGACGAGAAGATGTCCAGAGTGCCTTCGCGCGCCAGGTCTTCCGCGGCGACGTTGCCCGAGTGGGAGCCGCCGCGCACGAGGTTCGGCGCGCCCATCAGCACGCCGATGCCAGCCTCGTGCGAGGCACGTGCCGCCTCCACGGTGGTGGGGAACTCGGCAATCTTGACGCCGTCCTCGAGCGACTCCCGCACCTGCTCGACGGTCGTGTCGTCATGGCTCGCCAGCGCCACGCCGTGCGACCTGGCGATGTCGACCAGCCTGCGGCGGTTGGGGATCGCGCGGGCCGCATGCTCGGCGCGGCGGCGATCCACCATCTGCATCAGCTCACTCTCGTTGAGCGTGGTCTTGCCGCGGTAGTAGATCAGGAACTTCTCGACATCGCGGAACTGGCGCTCGCCCGGCGTGTGGTCCATCAGCGACATCAGGTGGATGGGCCGCTTCCGGGCGAAGGCCTCGGTGACCTCGATCACGTCCGGCGTGCAGATTTCGCAGCGCAGATGCGTCAGGTGCTCGGCCCGCATGAGTTTTCTGTCGCGGGCCTCGTCGAGGGCGTCCGCGAGGATCTCGAGGCTTCCAGTCACTGCGTCGCGGCGGTCCTCGAGGCCGGCCCGCAGCGAGTCGAAGACGGTCGTGATGCCGGACGCCGCAATCTGCGCGTCATAGGCCAGCACCGCCGAGAGCGCAGGCCAGCGCACGGCCGGGCGCGGCGTGAAGTGCAGCTCCAGATGGTCGGTATGCAGCTCGACGAGGCCGGGGAGAACGAGGTCACCTCCCAGGTCGAGGCCGCGCTCCGGGGCCTTTCCCTCGCCGGTCTCGACGATGCGGCCGTCAGCCACCGCCACCCAGCCCTGCGCGACCACCCTGTCGGGCAGGACGAGACTTGCGTTCTCCAGCACGTAGCTCGACGGGTCCATCTCACATCTCCTGGGCCGCGGCGAAGCGGGTGACGTCGACAATCCGGTCGGCGACGCGGTCGCGAACGTCCTCGTCATGGAAGATGCCGAGCAGCGCCGTGCCCGCAGCCTTCTTCTCCCGGATGAGTTCGACGACGGCGGCGCGGTTGGCGGCGTCCAGCGAAGCGGTGGGCTCGTCCAGCAGCAGCACCGGGTGCGTCGCGACGAAGCCGCGCGCGATGTTGATGCGCTGCTGCTCGCCGCCCGAGAAGGTGGCGGGCGGCAGGCTCCACAGCCGCTCGGGCACGTTGAGCCGCGCCAGCAGGTCGCGGGCGCGCGACTGCGCCGCGCCGGGTTCCGCCCCGTTCTCGACGGCCGCGGCCGCGACGATGTCGAGCGCTCCGACACGCGGGATGACACGCAGGAACTGGCTGACATAGGCGAGCGTCGTGCGCCGCAGGCGCAGGATCCGGCGTGGCTCCGCGGAGGCGACGTCGACCGCCTCGCTGCCGTCGCGCACCATGACCGAGCCGGTATCGCAGCGGTAATTGCCGAAGACGATCTTGAGCAGGGACGACTTGCCGGCACCGGAGGGACCGCCGAGCACGACGCACTCGCCCGGCAGCACGGTGAAGCTGACGCCGCGCACGACGGGCAGCCGCGTGCCGCCGCGCAGATGCATGGTGAAGGTCTTGCCGACCTGATCGAGGGAGAGGGCGGGCGTCATCTCACACCTGCAGGACGGAGGAGACGAGGAGCTGCGTATAGGGCTCGCGGGGGTCGTCGAGCACTTGGTCGGTCAGCCCGGTCTCGATGACGCGGCCATGCCGCATCACCATGATCCGGTGCGAGATCAGGCGGGCGACGGCGAGGTCATGGGTGACGACGACCACGGCGAGGCCGAGATCGGCCACGAGGCCGCGCAGCAGGTCGAGCAGGCGGGCCTGGACGGAGACGTCGAGGCCGCCCGTGGGCTCGTCCATGAAGACGAGGCGAGGGGAGGTGACGAGGTTGCGGGCGATCTGCAGGCGCTGGCGCATGCCGCCGGAGAAGGAGCGCGGCGCGTCGTCGATCCGGTCGGCGTCGATCTCGACGCGGCCGAGCCAGTCGAGCGCGGTGTCGCGGATGTGGCCGTAGTGCCGCTCGCCGACGGCCATCAGCCGCTCGCCGACATTGGCACCGGCTGAGACAGACATGCGCAGGCCTTGGGATGCATCCTGGTGCACGAAGCCCCAGTCGGTCCGCATCAGGAAGCGGCGCTCGGCCTCGGTGAGCGAGCCGAGGTCGCGCATCACGCCGTCGCGCATGCGGTAGGAGACCCGCCCGGCCGTCGGCTGGAGCTGGGTGGAGAGGAGGCCCAGCAGCGTCGACTTGCCCGAGCCGGACTCGCCCACCACCGCCAGAACTTCCCCGGGGTACAGCATGAAGCCGACCTCGCGGCAACCGATGCGGGCGCCGTAGGACTTGCCGAGGTTTTCGGCGACGAGCAGGGGAAGGTCCTCGCCGGTGCTCATGGCCGGCCTCCCGCATCGCCGGCATGGCCGTCCGCCCGGCGCGTCTCGCAATGATCCGTGTCCGAGCACACGAACATCCGCCCGCCGCGGTCGTCGAGCACGACCTCGTCGAGATAGACGCCCTCGGCGCCGCACAGGGCGCAGGGCCTGTCGAAGCGGTTGACCTCGAAGGGATGGTCCTCGAAGTCGAGCGACACGACCTCGGTGTAGGGCGGGATGGCGTAGATGCGCTTCTCGCGGCCAGCGCCGAAGAGCTGCAGCGCGGCGGACATGTGCATCTTCGGATTGTCGAACTTCGGCGTCGGCGACGGGTCCATCAAATAGCGGCCCTGGACCTTCACCGGGTAGGCGTAGGTGGTCGCGATGTGGCCGTGGCGCGCGATGTCCTCGTAGAGCTTGACGTGCATCAGCCCGTATTCCTCGAGCGCGTGCATGGTGCGCGTCTCGGTCTCGCGCGGCTCGAGGAAGCGCAGCGGCTCGGGGATGGGCACCTGGTAGACCAGGATCTGGCCTTCCGAAAGCGGCGTCTCCGGGATGCGGTGGCGCGTCTGGATGATGGTCGCGGCCGTCGTCGACGTGGTGGTCGCCACACCGGCGGTGCGGGCGAAGAACTTGCGGATGGAGACCGCGTTCGTCGTGTCGTCCGAACCCTGGTCGATGACCTTGAGCACGTCGTCCGGGCCGATGACGGCCGCCGTCACCTGCACGCCGCCGGTGCCCCAGCCATAGGGCATGGGCATCTCGCGCGAGGCAAACGGCACTTGGTAGCCGGGGATGGCGATCGCCTTCAGGATCGCCCGCCTGATCATCCGCTTCGTCTGCTCGTCCAGATAGGCGAAGTTGTAGGTGGTCCGTGCGGCGCTCATTCCGCGGCCTCGCGGCGCCCATCGTCCGTCTTTTCCGCCCGTGCCGCTGCGTGTTCGGCCCGCAGCAGGCGCACGAGGCCGAGCTCGGCCTGGAAGTCGACGTAGTGCGGCAGCTTCAGGTGCTCGACGAAGCCGGTGGCCTGGACGTTGTCGGAGTGCGACAGCACGAACTCCTCGTCCTGCGCCGGGGCGACGCGGTCCTCGCCCAGTTCGCCCGCCCGCAGCGACCGGTCGACCAGCGCCATGGACATCGCCTTGCGCTCGGACTGGCCGAAGACGAGGCCGTAGCCGCGTGTGAACTGCGGAGGAGCGGCCGCACTGCCGGTGAACTGCGTGACCATCTCGCATTCCGTCACGGCAATGCGCCCCAGCGGGACCGCAAAGCCGAGTTCCGGCGGCACGAAGTCCACCTCGACGTCGCCATGCCGGATCTCGCCGACGAAGGGATGCGTCCGGCCGAAACCGCGCTGGGTGGAATAGGCGAGCGACAGGAGAAAGCCTTCGTCGCCGCGCGCGAGGTTTTGCAGGCGCAGGTCGCGGTCGGCGGGAAAGGACAGCGGCTCTCGCGTCAAATCGCCGACCGGGGCGTCCTGCACCGCTGGCGGATTGGCCTCGATCAGCCCTTCGCCGTCGAGGAGCGACGTGACGTGGGGGGCGTCCACCTCCGCCGCGCCAGCCATCCGCGCCGGCTCGGCGACCGAGGTGCCCTCAGCGAGGTCGAAGTCGATCAGCCGGTGCGTGTAGTCGAATGTGGGGCCCAGCACCTGTCCGCCCGGAAGATCCTTGTAGGTGGCGGAGATGCGCCGGCGGATCGTCATGGCGTCCGTCGCCAGCGGCTCGGAATGGCCGAAGCGGGGGAGGGTCGTGCGGAAGGCGCGGACGAGGAAGATCGCCTCGATCAGGTCTCCCCGCGCCTGCTTGATGGCCAGTGCCGCCAAGGCGGGGTCGTAGAGCGAGCCTTCGGCCATGACGCGGGCGACGCCAAGGGCCAGCTGCTCGCGGATCTGGTCGACGCCCAGCTCGGGCACGGCAGGGTCACCGCGGCGTTCGTGGGCGAGCAGTTCGTGTGCGTTGCCGATGGCCTTCTCGCCACCCTTGACCGCGACGTACATGAATGGATCAGGCCTCCACCATGGTCGAGCGCGGCAGGGCCGCTAGGCGGTTTCCTGCAACGAAGAGGAGGTCGACCCCGCGGGGGAACAGTGCGTGGTTGGCGGCGAGGCGGTGCGGCATGTCGGCGGGCAAGGGCCAGGCGCGGAACCGCGCGGCGCCGGCAATGCCGGGCCCGGCGATGCTCCAGCCGGCCGTCTCGTCAAAGTCCTGGACGGCGATGACGAGCGTGGCGCCGCGGTCGGGGTAGGAGAGATCTCCTTGCGCGAAGCTGGTGAAGTCCGGCAACTCCGCGCCACGCGGGAGAAAGGCGAAGTGGGCCGCTTCCAGCGTCGCCGTCACCGGTGCTCCGGTGTGGAAGGCGAGAAACGAGGTCACCGCGTCGTCGGCCGCCAATGCGGGATCCAGCCAGACGGGCGTCTCGAAATCGCAGAGCGCGAGCGCGATCGCGGCGGCTGCCGGCTCGAGCGCGTCGGGCGTGCCGGGGACAGCCTCGATCCGGCGCACGGTGCCTGGACGGGCCATGGCCATCATCACGCTTCGGAAGGCTGCCTGCGCGTCATGAACAGGCGAGCCGAAGCCGGGCTGAACGGCGGCGCTCATGGCTGATCCTCTCCGCGAACGAGGGTGAAGAAGTCGACACGGGTCGCTGCCGTGCGCTCGGCCGCGAGCGCCTGCTCCCCGGCCAGCCGGGCGGCGATCGGGGCGCAGAACACGGTTTCCAGCTCGTCGCCGCGGCCGGCCACGAAAGCGGCGTCCAGAACCGCGCCGAGCCTCGCCTTTTCCGCGTCGCGGCCCAGGACATAGGAAAAGCCGGTGGCACCGCCGTCCAGCCGGACGGCTGCCCGGGTCACGGTCGCTTCGCCCATGTTGAAGGGTGCCCCGTCGCCCCCGATGCGTCCCCGCACCATGACGAGCCCCGTCTCGGTTGGCCGCAGTTCGCGATAGGGAGGTGGGCCGAGCGCCTCGACCGCCGCTGCCAGCTCCCCGACGGAGGCCTCGGCGACGAGCGCCATGACGCGCTGCCTCTGAGCAGTGTCCGCGGTGGCGTCGCGACCGGATCGAGGGTCTTTCATGCCGCCCTGCTAGGGGCTTCGTCTGACAGTCCGATGACGGTTGTCACCGATCGTTTGCCGGGCTCGCCATGATCGCGGACCGCAGGCGCCCGGAGACGAAATCGATGACCGACACGGTGACGAGGACGAGCAGGACGAGGAAGGAGACGTGCTGCCACTCGAGCGTCTTGATCTCCTCGTAGAGATACTGACCGATGCCGCCGGCCCCCACGATGCCGATGATGGTCGCCGACCGGGTGTTGGACTCGAAGAAATAGAGCACCTGCCCCGCGATCACCGGCAGCACCTGCGGCAGAAGGCCGAAGCGCACCCCATGCAGATGGTTGCCGCCGGTCGAGGTGACGCCCTCGACGGCCTTCCTGTCAGCCGCTTCCACGGCTTCCGAGAAGAGCTTCCCGAAGGAGCCGAGATCCGACGTCATCACGGCCAGGACACCCGCGAAGGGGCCGAGGCCGACCACGTTGATCCAGATGAGCGCCCAGATCAGCGTGTCGACGCTTCGCACCGTGTCGAGGAAGCGCCGCGTGGCGAAGCGTGCCAACCAGTTCGGCAGGACGTTGCGGGCGGCGAGGAAGCCCAGCGGAAACGCGAGGATCGCCGCCAGCAGCGTGCCGAGGAAAGCAATGGCCAGCGTTTCGCCCAGCGAGCGGAGATAAAGCAGCAGCTTCTCGGTGGAGCTGAAGCTCGGCGGCAGCATCAGCCCGACGAAGTCGGCGAGGCGGGCAAAGCCGCCGAACACCCGTGCCCACGAGATGTCCAGCGTCGCGAAACCGTAGACGAAAACCGCCAGCGCGAGCGCGATGCTGCCCAGCATGATCGCGCGCCGACGCATGTTGGGGCGAAACACGTCGGGGTAGGTCGAGCGCAGGCGCTGCAGGTCGCTGCGCGCCGAGGCGCGCAGGAAGCTCGCGTCGCGATCCGGAGCGGCGCTCATCGGGAGGCCTCCCGGCCCAGCAGAGCATGGCGGACACGCTCGGTGAGCAGGTCGATGATTGCCACGGTGATGATGATGAGCACGATGATGGCGCTTACGTCGGAGTAGTAGAACTTGCGCACGGCTTCGAGCAGGTCCTGCCCGATGCCGCCGGCGCCGACGAAGCCCATCACGGCTGCACCGCGCACGTTGATCTCGAAGCGCAGCAGCGCGTAGCTGGCGAAGTTGGAGAGGATCTGTGGCACGACCGCAAACCGGACGGTCTGCACCCAGCCCGCTCCCGTCGCCGAGACGCCTTCCACCGGCTTCATGTCGATGTTCTCGACGACCTCGAAGAAGAGTTTGCCGAGCGCGCCCATGGTGTGGATGGCAAGGGCCAGTACGCCCGGCAAAGGGCCGAGGCCGAAGGCGACGACGAAGATCAGGGCGAAGACGAGTTCCGGTACCGTGCGGCAGAATTCGAGAAAGCGACGGACGCAGAACTTGATCGCCGGAGAGCGCACCAAGTTGTCGGCCGCGGCGAAGCACAGGAGAAAGCCGCCGAGCGCACCGAGCACAGTGCCGAGATAGGCGATGAGCAGCGTCTCGCCCATCAGCCTCAGCCACTTGCCAAGGCCCCAGAACCATTCGCGGACGTCGGTGAAGACAAGCTGGCCGTTGTCGAGGAAGAAGATGCGGCCGATATAGCTCGTGAACTTCCCGATGTTCGTGAAGAACACCAGGGGCCGCACCTCCGCCATCCAAGCCGATGCGAGCACGAGCGCGATGACGGCGGCGATGCCCACGAGCATGCGGCGGCGCTTGGCCGAGACTGCAGCGTCATAGGCGGCCGCGAGCGCGGCCGCCTGTGGATCAGGCAGTGTGGGGATGCTTAGAGCCATGGCAGAGCCCGGAATGACGCCTCGGACCGCGCGTCTTCAGACGCGCCTGCACCGGCAATGCCGAAAGTGCGGGTCGTAAGACGCGCGCTCCGGATGCAAGCGCACGGCATCGGCTCGCGTCCCGAAGTCAGCCGCTCTCAGGACGACTTCTTGCGCAGCGTGTCGACGAACTTGATCAGCTCGATGGTCTGGTCGTAGTCGCCGTTGGTCGCGGGCGCCCAGGGCTTGTTCTTGCCGTCCGAGATCTTGTCGAAGGCGGCCTTGTCCTTGGTCGGAGCGTCGAAGAAGGCCTTGCGGATCGCCGCCTTGGCGTCTTCGGGGAGGCTGGAGAGATACGTCGTCGGGCCGTTGATGATGGGCTGGGACTTGTGGATGATCCTGAAGTCCTCGTACTTCATCGGCGAGCCGTCGGCCTTCTTCAGCATGCCCTTGGTCAGCATGCGGTAGAGATAGCTGTCGTCATCGCTCGTCCAGGCGTTGGCGGCGACGTCGACGGTGCCCTGCGACAGGGCGAGCACGGCGTTCTCGTGGCTGCCGGCAAAGACGACCTTGTCGAAGAACTTCTCCGGCTCGATCTTCATCTTGTCGAGCTCGAAGCGCGGCACGTTGTTGCCGGAGGTCGAGTTGGGATCGACGAGGCCGAGGTTCTTGCCCTTCAGGTCGGCGATGGTCTTGTAGGGGCTGTCGGCCTTCACATAGAACACCGAATAGTAGCCCTTCGAGCCGTCATTGTTGACGTCGATGGCGAAGGCGTCGGTCTGCACGCCGGTGACGCGGGCGCGGGCGAAGCCGGCCGGGCCGTAATAGGCGATGTGGATGTTGCCCGAGCGCTGCCCCTCGATCATCGCGGCGTAGTCCTGCACGGTGCGGACCGTGACCTTCACGCCGAGTTCCTTCGAGAGATAGGCGGCGAACGGCGTGTAGCGGTCCATGACGCCACTGGCGTTCTCGGCCGGAACGATGGCGAAGACCAGCTCGGGATACTTGGCGCGCCAGTCCTCTGCAAAAGCCGGTGCGGCGGCAAAGGTGGCGCCCAGGGCGAGGGCGGCGACAACGTGGCGTCGGTTCAGCATGGGTTCGTCCTTTCGGGGATGAAGGGCAGACGGGGTCCGAGCCGCGGTCAGGCGGCGGATGGAACGGGGAGAGCGGCCGGTGACGGCGCGGCGGGGGCGTGCGCGTCCATGACGTCGCCGGCCTCCAGGCCATAGAGCTCGCGGGCGACGTCTTCGGTGAGAGCCTCCGGAACGTCGTCGAACACGACGCGGCCGCTGGCCATGCCGACCAGCCGGTCGCAATAGCTGCGGGCGAGGTCGAGGGAGTGCAGGTTGCACAGAACGGTGATGCCGAAATGACGGTTGATGCGCAGCAGCGCGTCCATCACCACTTTGGTGTTGCGCGGATCGAGCGACGCGATCGGTTCGTCGGCGAGGATGATCTTCGGCTCCTGCACGAGAGCCCTGGCAATTGCGACGCGCTGCTGCTGGCCGCCCGACAGGCTGTCGGCGCGCTGGGCCGCGAGCGAGGCGATGTCGAGCATTTCCAGCGCGGAAAGCGCGATGGCGCGGTCCTCCGGGGACCAGAGCCTGAGGACGGAGCCCAGCGTTCCTGCCTTGTTGAGGCGTCCGAGCAGGACGTTGGTCAGCACGTCGAGACGGCCGACGAGGTTGAACTGCTGGAAGATCATGGCGCAGTCGGCCCGCCAGTCTCTCAACGCCCGGCCGCGCAGGCCCGTGACGTCGACGCCGTCGGCCAGGATGCGGCCTGCAGTCGGCTCCTGCAGCCTGTTGATCATGCGCAGCAGCGTGGACTTGCCTGCGCCCGAACGGCCGATGACGCCGACAAAGGCTCCCTTGTCGACGGTGAGGTTAACGTCCTTCACCGCAGCCTTGGAGCCGAACGTGCGGCTCAGTCCCTCTATGGCAAGCATGCAAGCGCTCCGCGGAGTGGGCCTTGCGAGTCCGGTAGCGGGGCCGCGCAACGGTTTAGTGACACCGTCCACAGGCTTGAGCCGAGCCGTTCCGTCATGCGTTCGTCACAACGCGGTGGGAGCGCTGGCCGCCGGACCAGCCGGGCGGAGAACCCATGCCGAAGCTCTCGACCGAACCCCTCGTGCACGCCACGGCAATCACCAGCGGTTGCATCCTCGGCCGCTACACTGAGGTGGGTGCGCGGACGACGCTGCTTGAGACGGAACTCGGCGATTACAGCTACGTGGTCAACGACAGCGACATCGCCTATGCCCGGATCGGGCGCTTCTGCTCGATTGCCGCCCACACGCGGATCAACCCTGGCAACCACCCCATGCAGCGCGCCAGCCAGGCCCACTTCACCTACCGGGCGTCCGCCTACTTCGAGGGGGAAAGCGACGACGACGCCTTCTTCGCGTGGCGGCGCAGCTTTCCCGTGACGATCGGCCACGACGTGTGGATCGGCCACGGCGCCATCGTCCTGCCGGGGCGGTCCATCGGCACGGGAGCGGTCGTGGCGGCCGGCGCCGTCGTCACCAAGGACGTGCCGGCCTGGACCATCGTGGGTGGCAATCCCGCCCGTCCCATCCGGCGCCGCTTCGACGAGCGGGTCGCAGCGCGCCTCGAAGCGCTCGCGTGGTGGGAGTGGGATCACGAGCGGCTGCGCGAGGCCCTTCCTGCTTTCCGCTCCCTCCCGGCGGATGCGTTCTGCTCGCACTACGAGGAGAGCCGGGCGTGATCGGCGAAGCGCGCTACGCGGTGTACTTCGCGCCAGATCCCACCTCGGCGCTCTGGCGGTTCGGCAGCGCCGTCATCGGCTATGACGCCGCGACGGGCTTGGACCTGCCGCTTCTCGTTTGCAACGGCTGGGCGCCGGAAGCGTGGCTTGCGGCCACCGAGGAACCGCGCCGCTACGGCTTTCACGCCACGTTGAAGGCACCGTTCCGGCTGAGGGAGGGCCGCACGGAAGCGCAGCTTGTCCAGGCCCTCGCGGAGTTTGCGGCATCGCGGCCTCAGCCAGCGCCCGTGCCCCTGAAGGTCGAACTGGTGGACCGGTTTGTTGCGCTGATCCCGGCGGAGGACGCGCCGGACATCTCGGCCCTCGAAGCGGCTGTCCTGCACGCGTTCGAGCCGTTCCGGGCGCCATTGACCGCCCAGGAGCGGGATCGCCGCAGGCCGGAGACTCTCACGCCACGCCAGCTGCACGCGCTGGATCGGTGGGGTTACCCCCACGTGCTCGACGGTTTCCGGTTCCACATGACGCTGAGCGGCCGGCTCGAGCCCGACAGAGCCGCCGCAACACGCGACGCGCTCGCCAACCTCGCCGCAGATGCGGGGCTCGGACATCCTGCACCGGTGGACAAGCTCGCCCTGTTTCGCCAGGCCACGGCCGTGAGCCGGTTCACCATCGTCGCGGCAGAAACCCTGTCCAGCCCGGCCAAGGCCTGATCGCGCGCTGTCACAGCCCTGTCTCATGGCACGCGTACCGCGCCATCCCAGACGTCCCGTCGCGGGCGTGGTCTTCTGCGGCACAGGCACTTGATCAGCTCCAGGACTTCCGGCCCCACGACGCCCAGGCTGCTGGACGTGATCCGGTCAGGCTCTTCACAGCCGGGTAGACTCATGCCGACCCGGGTGCGGGCCTCTTGACGGGCGCGGGTTCGCTGCCCTTGTCTGGATCGCAGGAGCCGCGGAGCGCGCCCAATCCCGGAGCGCAAGGCTCGTCCGCGACCATGCCCTCTTCGCTCGAGGCGTTTCCCCTTGCAGACGACCGCTACAGCCGCGGGATCGTCTTCGGCTTCAGCTTCGACGAGGAGGGGAAGGCGCAGCCTCTTCCTCTCGGCGCTGCGCCGGACATCGCCGAGCCAGGGCCCGGCTACCTGTGGCTGCACGTCAATCTCGCCGACAATCGCGCGACGACGTGGCTGCACGGCCTCGATGCGCTTCCCGAGGAAGCCAAGGACGTGATGCTCGAGGCCGGCTCGCACGACCGCATCGATATCGCGGGTCACGTTTTGGCAGGTGCCTTTGTCGACATGCGCCTCGACTTCTCGAACGCGACGGAGGACATGGCGCAGCTGCGCTTCATCCTCGGGCCGCGCTTTCTGATCACCGGAAGGCGGCAATCCCTGCGCTCGATCGAGGCGACCCGTGCCTCGATTCTCGCGGGAACCGCGATCGACACCCCCATCGACCTCTTCGAGGCCATCGTGGACCGCGAAACCGATGCGCTCGCGACCGCGGCGACGCAACTGGCGCAGTCCGTGGACCGGATCGAGGACCGTATCCTCGGGGACCAGATCGACGACGAGCCGCAGAAGCTCGGCACGCTGCGGCGCCGTGCAGTCGGCCTTCACCGGCAGCTCGCGAGGCTGATGAGCCTGTTCCGGCGCGTCGAGCAGGCGCCGGCCTCGCGCCTGCCATCCGACATCAGGGCGGCTGCCGGGCGCATCGCGCAGCGCCTCGAATCGGTGAACCAGGAGGTGGTGTCCAGCCAGGACCGGGCCCGCCTCCTGCAGGACGAGGTGGCCGCGAAGATGGCGGCGCAAACAAACCGGCAGCTCTACGTGCTGTCGCTGCTCACCGCGGTGTTCCTGCCCGCCACGCTCGTCACCGGCCTCTTCGGCATGAACACGAAGGGGCTGCCTTGGGAGAGCGACGAACACGGCTTCCTGCTGGCCTCGCTCCTCGCCGGCGCAGCCGCGCTCCTGGTCTACGTCCTGCTGCGCCGCCTGACCGCCAGCCGCTGACAGTCCTCCCTCAGACTTTGATCCGCAGGTTGAACGTGGCGGCTCCTTTCGCGTTGTGCTCCAGCCGCGCCGGGTGGCGGAAAGGTCTTGTCTGATCTGGAGCACGGAAAGCGAGTGTCTCGGAGCCTCCCCCTCTCGTCGCAAGCGCACAGCACCGAAATCGCCAGGCTCCTTGCCGAGCTCGACTGGTCTCGTTCGCCGATCGGTGACCCCGAAGGCTGGCCTCAGAGCCTGAAGACGACCGTCGGTCTGATGCTGGCCGCGCAGGCACAGATCGTTCTGTTCTGGGGGCCGGAGTTCGTCGCCCTCTATAATGACTCCTATGCGCCGACGATCGGGGACAAGCATCCTCGCGCCCTCGGCCGCCCCGCCCGGGAGAACTGGGCAGAACTCTGGGACGATCTCGGGCCGCTTCTGCGCGACGTACGCAAGACGGGCAGGACGTTCTCCGCGAAAGACCGGCCGTTCTACATCGAGCGCCAGCGCGACCGGGGCGAAACGGTGTACTTCGACGTCTCCTACTCCCCGGTCCCCGAAGCGGACGGATCCGTCGCCGGCGTGCTCTGCATCGTCGCGGAGACGACGGCGCGCGTTTTGACCGAGCGGCGGCGGGAAGCGCTCCTCCAGCTCGACGAGCGCCTGCGCAACGTCACCGACACGGCCGAACTGTCGTTCACCGCTTCGCAGTTGCTGGGCGAGACGCTCGGCGCAGCGCGGGTCGGTTACGGCGTCATCGACGCTGCCGCAGGCACGGTCTCCGTCGAGCGCAACTGGAGCCGCCCCGGCGTCGCCGACGTCGCCGGCCACCATGACCTCGACGAATATGGCAGCTACTTCGAGTGTTTGCTCCGCGGCGAGGCGGTGGCCGTCACAGACGTTGCCACCGATCCGCGCACCTGCGCGAAGCCGGAAGCCTTCGTGCGGCTCGGCATCCGATCGTTCCTGGACATGCCCGTCGTCGAGGAGGGGCGCGGAGCGGCGATCCTTTTCGTGCACTCCGTCGGTCCCCGGGTCTGGACCGACGAGGAACACACGCTGGTGCGCGACTTCGCCGAGCGCACCCGCGCAGCCATCGCCCGGCGTGCGGCCGAGCGCGAGCTTCGCGAATACGCGTCACGGCTTGCGGCGGCCTTCAGCCAGGCTGCGGCGGGCTTCGCCGAGGGCGATCTTGACGGCAAGTTCTTCGCCGTCAACGACAGCTACTGCGAGATCGTCGGCCGTACACGCGAGGATCTTCTCTCCCTTCGCATGCAGGACATCACCCATCCCGACGACCTGCAGGTCAACCAGCCCCTGTTCCGGGCCGCGGCCGCCGGCGGCCCGGCTTTCGACATCGAGAAGCGATATATTCGCCCCGACGGTTCGGTCGTTTGGGTGCGCAACAGCGTCACCGGGGTGCGCGACGCCCATGACGAGGTGCGGTCCATGCTGGCCGTGTCGGTGGACATCACCTCGCGCAAGAACGCCGAGGCGGCCCTGCAGACGCTCAACGAAACCCTCGTCATGCAGGTCGCCGCGCGGTCGGCGGAGCGCGACCGCCTGTGGGACCTGTCCCAGGACATGCTCGCCCGTGCGGACTACACCGGCATGATGTCGGCGGTCAGCCCTGCCTGGGAGCGCGTGCTCGGCTGGAGCGAGAGCGAGTTGCTGAGCCGGGGCTATGCCTCCTTCATGCACCCCGACGACATGCCACCGACGCTGGAGGCCATCACCCGGATGAGCCAGACCATGCAACCGGCCCGCTTCGAGAACAGGATCGCCACCAGGGACGGCGGCTGGAAGCCCATCGAGTGGACCGTCGCGCCAGAACCCGACGGCTTCAACTTCATCGCCGTCGGACGCGACCTCAGCGAGGCCAAGGCCCGGGAGGCCGAACTTGCGGCGGCCCAGGAGCAATTGCGCCAGAGCCAGAAGCTCGAGAGCATGGGCCAGCTGACCGGGGGCGTCGCGCACGACTTCAACAACCTCCTCACGCCGATCCTTGGAACCCTCGACATGCTGCAGCGCGGCGGCGCCGGGGGAGAACGGGAGCGGCGCCTGATCGCGGGGGCGGTGCAGTCGGCCGAGCGCGCCCGCATCCTCGTCCAGCGGCTGCTCGCCTTCGCCCGCCGCCAGCCGCTCCAGGCGAGCCCGGTCGACCTCGCCAAGCTCGCGCACGGCATGGTCGAGCTCGTCGCGAGCACGACGGGACCGCAGATCGAGGTCGTCGTGGACGCCCCTGACGGGCTTCCGCTCGCCAACACAGATCCCAACCAGATCGAGATGGCGATCCTCAACCTTGCGGTGAACGCACGCGACGCCATGCCCCGCGGCGGCGTCCTTCGCATTGCGGTGTCGGCGGAAAACGTGGGGACCCGGCATCACTGCCGTCTCGCGCCAGGCCGGTATCTCTGCATGTCCGTCGCCGACACGGGCACCGGCATGGACGGAGCGACGCTGGCGCGCGCCGTCGAGCCCTTCTTCTCCACGAAGGGTATCGGGAAGGGCACCGGGCTGGGACTGTCGATGGTCCATGGTCTGGCTTCGCAGCTCGGCGGGGCACTGGCCATTCGCAGCGCGCCGGGGGACGGCACCTGCGTCGAGCTTTGGCTGCCGCAGAGCGACGATGCCGCCCCGGCTGCGGAGCCGGATGCCGTGGTGATCTCGCCGCAGGACCGGCGACGATCCGTCCTGCTCGTCGACGACGAGGAACTCGTGCGCCTCAGCACGGCCGACATGCTGTCCGAGCTCGGCTACGAGGTCAGGGAGGCTTCGTCGGGGGAAGAGGCGCTCAAGCTGCTGGAACGCGGATTTGCTCCGGATATCCTCGTGACCGACCATCTCATGCCCGGCATGTCCGGGACCGAGCTCGCCCGCCTCGTGCGCCAGAGGTCGCCCGACATCCGCACGCTGATCGTCTCGGGCTACGCGGAGACCGACGGCATTGCTCTCGACCTGCCGCGCCTGACCAAGCCGTTCAGGAACATCGAGCTGGCGGCCTGCCTGTCCGATCTGCACTGAGACGCGGGCCAGCGTCCATAGCTCTGCCGGCGTACACGAGGGGCCGAAAAACCACCCCGTGCGATCAGTCCCCCTGCTCGTAAAAGCTCTCCTCGTTCGGGAAGGCCGGACCAGGCGCGTGCCGACCCAGGTAGGCCTTGAAGGTCGCCTCGAAGAACAATGAGGGCTTCATCTCGCGAGACAGGGTGTCGATGCGCCGCTGGAGGTCGGCCACGATCTCGGGATGATCCGCCGCGACGTTCGTCGCCTCTCCGGGGTCCTGCGGAATGTTGAAGAGTTCGAGCTTCGCGGGGAGGGGGGTCCGCCACATGAGCTTCCAGTCGCCCTGGCGGACGGCTCCGCGAAACATCTCGACGTTGTAGACGATCTCGGAACGCGGCGAGGCCGCGCCCTCGCTGATCGTGCTCCAGACATCCTTGCCGTCGAGGGGCTTCGCCCCCGAGGTGCTGGCCCCGGCGAGACCTGCCAGAGTCGGCAGCATGTCCACCACATGAATCGGCTCGGTAGACTTGCGAGGCTTGATGCGGCCGGGCCAGTTCGCCAGCGCCACGGCGCGCGTCCCGCCCTCGTAGAGCGACCCTTTTCCGTCGCGGAACGGGGCATTGCTCGCCGGGAGGTCGCCCTTTGTCGCGATCTGGCCAGCGAAGGCGGCCGACTTCACGCCGCCATTGTCGCTGTGGAAGACGACCAGCGTGTTGTCGCGCATGCCCTTGCGCTGCAACGCCGCCAGCACGCCGGCGATCTGGTCGTCCATCGCGGAGACCATCGCCGCGTAGGTGCGCCGGTTCTCGTCCTTGATGGACGAGTAGCGCTCCAAATACTCCGGCGGCACCTGGAGCGGGGTGTGAGGGGCCGTAAATGCGAGGTACATGAACATTGGCCGCTTGGGATCGTGCGCCTCGATGTAGCGCACCGCATCCTTGCCGAGCAGAGTCGTCACGTAGCCCGGTTCCTGGAGAAGGCGGTCGTTGCGATACCAGTCCGTGACGCCGTGCACCTTGTGGGTGAAGTAGTCGATCTCGCCGATGAGGGCGCCGTACTGGTAGTCGAACCCGCGCTGGCGCGGCCAGAGCTGGCGATCGGCGTGGCCGAGGTGCCACTTCCCAATGATTGCAGTGTCGTAGCCCGCTTCCTTCAACATCTGCGGCAGCAGCTTTTCGTCGAGCGGAATGCCGTAGCTCTGCTCCGGGAGGATGACGAAGCTCTGCAGCCCGTAACGCAGCGGATACCGGCCGGTCATCAGCGCAGCCCGAGTCGGCGTGCACATGGGCTGGACGTAGAACTGGTCGAGCGTGGCGCCCTCGTTGGCCAACTGGTCGAGGGTCGGCGTCTTGATCTCGGCGCCATGAAAGCCGACGTCGGCCCAGCCGAGGTCGTCCGCGACGATGTAGAGGATGTTGGGCTTGGCTGCCGACTGGGCCCGCGCCTCCCGTGTTCCGGTTGCGGCCAGGCCTGCGGTGACCATGGCGAGAACGGCGGCGAACTGGAGCAGGCGGCGCATGTCTCGACTCGTGCAAGGGAAGATCCATCAAGCCTAAGCCGCCGCCATTTCAGGCGCTAGCTGCACCTTGGGGTTTTCAAAAGTGATGACGCAACCGGCTGTAGCCGCTCGTGCCACAGCAGTGCAATCGGCCAGGAGCTGGATCGGGATGGACGGCAATGGCCGGCCGCCGGGGGATCCCGGCATGCCGCTATTCGGCGAAGGGGTCGAAGCTCATGCTGTCCTCCAGCTGGAGCCGGTCCCGGCGGGGTCAGTCCAGCTCCTGCACGCCGCCGCCGCTCACGGTCAGCACCTGGCCGCTGATCCAGCTTGCTGCGCGCGAGCACAGGAAGAGCGCGGCATTGGCGATGTCGGATGGCTCTCCCAGGCGGCTGAGCGGCGTGTGCCGGAGCATGGCGCTCTCGATCGCGGGCGTGAGCACGGATGCGAGCGCCTGCGTGCGGATGGCGCCGGGGGCGATGGCGTTGACGCGGATGTTCTTTGGCCCGAGGTCGAAGGCGGCGTTGCGGGTGAGGTGGTTCACCGCGGCCTTCGACGACCCGTAGGAGGACATGCGCTCGTTCTTGTTCTCGCCCGCCATGGATGAGATGTTGAGCACTGCGCCGTGCCCGGCTGCCGCCATGTGGGGCGCCGCGAGCTGGGTCAGCCTGAACAGCGAGAAGACGTTGAGCTCGTAGGCCCAGCGGAAATCGGCCATCGGCATGTCGAAGGGCTTGGGGCCGCCGCCTCCGGCATTGTTGACCAGCACGGTCAGGCTCCCGAACGTGCCGGTCGCGGCCCGCACAGCCGCCTCCAGCTGGTCCTCCTTGGTCACGTCGCAGGCCTGCGCGAGGGCGCGGCCTCCGCTGTCCACGATCTCCCGGGCCACGGCCGTGGCCTCGTCGGCGCCCCGGTCGGTCACGACGACGCTGGCGCCTGCGGCAGCGAAGGTGATGGCGATCTCACGCCCGATACCGGCGCCTGCCCCGGTGACCAGGGCGACATCCCCATCGAGACGAAACAACGACGGATCGTACATGCGGCCTCCCTCGGTCAACCTCCTCAGTCCGGGGCGGAGACACAAGGGGCGGGGCGCTCACATTGGGCGGCCCGGCATCCGTATGAAAACGTAGCGCTCAGGTCTTGGCGCACAAAGGCAAGTTGAGCGGATTGGATTGCTGTAGCTTGAGCAGGCCGAGCTGCCTGACCGGCGGCGCGGCGCCGGCTTGCGCTGGAGTGCCCGGGGAGGGCGCCACGTCGTCGCACCCCGGCAGAACCCGGCACACATCACCAAGGACGGGGATCAACATGTCTCGGACAACGCATCTCGCGCGAACGCTGGCCGTCGCCGCCCTGATGGCGGCGGGGCCCTTTGTTGCAACCGCTCGCAGCCAGGACATGCTGAGCCCTTCGGTTCAGGCCAGCGACATCCGCGGCACACCGGGTTCGCCCAGCGCCGTGATGACATTGCCTGGCCTCCAGCTGCCGGCGCCGACGCCGCAGTTCTCCGGCGCCATCCAGCCCAACGCCGTCGACAGCGCGCCGGCCTGGCCGCCGCAGGTCATGCCTCCTGCCGGGGCACCCAACGTGCTTCTCATCCTGACGGACGATGTCGGCTTCGGCGCGCCGTCCACCTTCGGTGGGGTGATCCCGACCCCGACGCTGGACGAAGTGGCCAATCAGGGCCTGCGCTACACCACCTTCCACACCACCGCGCTCTGCTCGCCGACCCGTGCAGCCCTGTTGACGGGCCGCAACCACCACAATGTCGGCTTCGGCAACATCAGCGAGCTGTCGACGGGCTTCCCCGGCTACAATTCCATCATTCCCCGCGAGACGGCGACGCTTGCGGCCATCCTGAAGCAGAACGGCTACTCCACCGCCTGGTTCGGCAAGGACCACAACGTCCCGCCATGGGAGGCGAGCACGGCCGGGCCGTTCACCAACTGGCCTGTCGGCCAGGGCTTCGACTATTTCTACGGCTTCGTTGGCGGTGACACGAGCCAGTGGCAGCCCGGCAACCTGTTCCGCAACACCACCCCGATCCACCCCTATGTTGGCCAGCCCGGCTGGAACCTGATCACCGCGATGGCTGACGACGCCATCGACCACATCCGCAACAATTCCGAAATCGCGCCGAACCGGCCGTGGTTCATCCACTACGCGCCGGGCGGTACGCATGCGCCCCACCATCCCACCAAGGAGTGGGTGGAGAAAATCGAGGCCATGCACCTCTTCGACGATGGCTGGGAAAAGCTGCGCGAGCGCATCTTCGCGAACCAGAAGAAGCTCGGCGTGATCCCCGCCAACGCGGTCCTGCCGCCGTGGCCCTCCGACATGCTGAAGCCCTGGGACACGCTGACGGATCTCGAGAAGAAGCTGTTCATCCGCCAGGCCGACATCTACGCCGCCTACCTCGCCTATACCGACCACGAGATCGGCCGGGTGATCGACGAGGTGAAGCGGCAGGGACAACTCGACAACACGGTCGTGATCTACATCAGCGGCGACAACGGCTCGTCGGCGGAGGGCTCGGTCAACGGAACGCCCAACGAGGTGATGTACTTCAACGGCGTGGCGCTCGACGCCGAGAAGCAGATGCCCTGGTACGACGCCTGGGGCACGGACCAGACCTACAACCACATGGCGGTCGGCTGGACCTGGGCCTTCGGCACGCCCTACCGCTGGACCAAGCAGGTCGCCTCGCATTTCGGCGGCACCCGCAACGGCATGGCCATCTCGTGGCCCGCGAAGATCACGGACAAGGGCGGCATCCGCTCCCAGTTCCACCACGTGATCGACATCGCGCCGACCCTTCTCGACCTGATCGGCATCCCGCAACCCAACGAGGTGAACGGCATCGCCCAAAGGCCGATGGACGGCGTGTCGATGGCCTACACGATCCCGGCGGAGAACAAGGCCGCGCTGTCGACCCACAAGACCCAGTACTTCGAGATCCTCGGCAACCGGGCGATCTACAATGACGGCTGGATCGCCAGCACCACGCCGCCCGTGCCGCCATGGGCCAGCATCGCGGCGCCGCGCCCGTCGGACGTGATGAACGGCTATTCCTGGGAGCTCTACAAGCTGGCGGACGACCCCACCCAGATGAACGACCTCGCCAAGGTGGAACCGGCCAAGCTGCAGGCCATGAGGGAGCTCTTCACCATGGAGGGCCAGAAGTACCAGGTCTTCCCGCTGAACAACTCTATCGCTGCCATGGTGACACAGCGGCCGGGGCCGACGGCGGGGCGCAAGCGCTTCGTCTACTCGGGCCCGTCCTGCTGCACGCAGGCCAATGCGGCGCCCGGCATCCTCAACCGCTCGTTCAGGATCACGGCAGACGTCACCGTGCCCGCCGACGGCGGAAACGGGGTGCTGGTGACGCAGGGCGGCCGTTTTGCGGGGTGGGGGCTCTACCTGAAGGACGGGAAGCCGACCTTTACCTTCAACCTGCTCAACCTGGAAAGGCCGAAGTGGCAGGCGAAGGAGGCCTTGGGCGCCGGCAAGCACACGATCGTCTTCGACTTCGCGCTCGACCAGAAGGGCGAGATCCCGTTCGGCCATGGCGGGACCGGCGTGCTGTCCGTGGACGGAAAGGACGCCGCGACGATCACGCTGCCTCACACGACGCCGTTCACCTTCGCCTGGGACGAGACCTTCGATATCGGCATGGATACCGGCACGCCGGTCGACGACAAGGACTACCAGGTCCCGGCGAACTTCACCGGCCAGATCGGATCGATTGCCGTCGATCTCGGCGAGGGACCGGTGTCGCTCGAGTCGATGACGGCCTGGATGAAGGCGATCTCCAGCCGGGACGTCGAGCGTCCCGCAGCTGGCGTGGCTCCCAGCAAGCCTTGACGAGGTGAATGCCCGGCCGCGGGTCCGCACGCGGCCGGATCGTGTTGCAGAGGGCTTCCGCCGCCCTGCGGGGGTTCGCTGCGAGAGCCTTTAGGGAGCCGGTCAAAATCGCCGCAGGGGCGAACGGGTGTCGCGCGGAGGGGTTGTAGGCCTCTCCTCGAGGTTCACTCTCATGTTCCGACAATCCGCTCTCGACGGCCGGGCTTCCGTGCAGCCTGCGGCCCGCCCACCCCGCGTCCTGGTCGCCGAAAGCGAGCCGCCGGACGCACGGCAGAGGCGCCGGAAAAGCGTGGGCCGCTCGTCCGGAGAGTCTTTCGCAGAGACGCTGGAGCAGATCGCGCCGGGCCTACAAATCCTGCGCGTGTCGCCCGTCGAAGGGGATGCAGATCTACCGTCGGGCACCAGCCTGGACGCGTTCGACGCGGTGTTCCTGACGGGATCGCCGCTGCACCTCTACGAAGATACGCCTCCGGTCCGCAGGCAGGTCGCCTTCATGCGGGCCGTGTTCGAGGCCGGCACTCCGGCCTTCGGCTCCTGCGCCGGGCTGCAGGTCGCAACTGTCGCGGCCGGAGGTGCGGTGCGCCCCTGCGCCAAGGGAAGGGAAGCCGGCTTCGCTCGCCGGATCTCCTCGACCGATGCGGGCCGCGATCATCCTCTGCTCGCAGGGCGTCCTGCCGCTTACGACGCCCTTGCTATCCATACCGACGAGGTCGAGACGCTTCCTCCCGGAGCCCTGCATCTTGCTACCAGCGAAGCCTGTACTGTCCAGGCCGCCGAGATCCGCATGGGCAAGGAAGGCCTGTTCTGGGGTGTGCAATATCATCCTGAACTCGACCTCGAGCAGATCGCCATGGCCATGGTCAGGGATGCCGACGAAATCGTCGGCGAAGGACTGGCCTCGACGACAGGGGAGGTGGAGCGTTATGCCGGCGACTTCAGGCTCCTTCACGAGGATCCGTCGCTGTGCCCGGTTGCATGGCGGATCGGCGCCGATCGCCAGGTGCTGGATCCCGTACTGCGGCGGACGGAGCTGACGAACTTCTTCCAGCGCTGCGTTCTCCCGCGGATGGCGGAGCGGAGATGACGCCGCTCGCGGAAGCCCGCATCGAATTAAGACCGGACCGCCTGGGGCGGAAGGGCCAGTCGATGACACCCGCGCAGAAAAGGCTCGCCCAGACCAGCACAGGCTGCAGGGCAAGCCGCGGGGCGTGATACCACCACTGCGTCGGCAGGCCGGGCACCTGGATGCCCTCGACGGCATGTCGGATGTTGGCGGGAAAGACGCACACCGCGTAGAGCGCCAGCATGATCCCGGCGAGCCTGCGCAGCCGCGGCACGAGAAGTCCGGCTGCGCCCGCGAACTCGCAGACACCGGTGGCCAGCACGACCTCCCTGGGAAATGGAACCCAGAGAGGGACGATCGGCAAGAACGCGTCGGGCGATCTCAGGTGGAGGACACCCGCCGCCGTGTAGAAGACGACGAACGCCAGCCTCATCGCCATGCGCGTTCTTGGGTAAGCGTCCGGGTCGTTTGCCATGGCGTGACTACGTGCGCCGCCGGGTCGAGGTTTCAGGCCGGCGGGTAGACCTTGGCCGGCGCGGATCCTCGCACACCGGGCCATTGACGCGGAATGCGGCTTGCTGATCTCTGCGGCGGCAGGTCGCCGCAACGTCCAGCAACTGTCGGCGATCGAGCGCATGCGCCACATTGAGCAACTCAAGCTCAAGCTGCATTATGCTAGCCGGGGCCTCAGCGTTGGCCCGCGGAGGACGACATGATCACGAAGCGTGACCTTCTGCTCACAGCGGCCGCCGGCGCCTTGATGAGCCCGGTCCTTGCCGCCTCCGCCACTGCTGGCCTCTCCAGCCGGCCCGGCTTCTTCAAGGCCAAGCACATCGCCGAGGCAGGCTTCATCTATGGCCTGCCGCTCGTGATGTTCTACGCCATCATGTACGAGTACGCCGTCGACAGGAATTCAGGGCAGTTCAAGGCCCCGTTCAACGTGCTCTACAACGAAGCGCGGGTGTTCACGCCCGACGACACCGCCGTCATCACGCCCAACAGCGACACGCCCTACTCGTTCGGATCACTGGATCTGCGCGCGGAGCCGGTCGTGTTCACCGTGCGGGCTGTCGACCCCAAGCGTTACTACTCGCTGATGCTGTGCGACATGAACACGTACAATTTCGGCTATGTCGGCAGCCGGGCCACCGGCAGCGGGCCGGGCAGCTACATGGTGGTCGGGCCGGACTGGGAAGGCGCCACGCCGCCCGGCATCGGCAAGGTCTTCCGCTCCACCTCCGAGCTGGCGCTGGCGGGCTTCCGCACGCAGCTCTTCGACGCCGCCGACATCGAGAACGTCAAAAAGGTCCAGGCCGGCTACAGGCTGCAGACGCTGTCCGCCTTCCTCGGCACGCCGGCGCCGGCTCCTGCCCCGGAGCTCGCGTTCCCGAAGTTCGAAAAGGACCTCGTGAAGACGGACTTCTTCGAGTACCTCGATTTCGTCCTCTCGCTGATCCCCGAAATTCCGGTCGATGGCTGGATCCGCGGACAGCTCGCACGCATCGGCGTGGGACCGGGCAAGACCTTCGACTTCAAGTCCCTGTCCCTCGAGGACAAGGCCGAGATCCTGCTCGGCATGAAGGAGGGCCAGAAGAAGATTACCGACGCGCTCGATAACTTCGGCGCCAACATCAATCACTGGCGCGTCGGATCAGCGTTCGGCGACGAGGCCTTCTTCCACGGCGACTGGCTGCTGAGGGCGGCTGCCGCGCAGGGCGGCATCCTCGGCAACGATGCCGTCGAAGCCATGTATCCGTTGGCCAAGACCGATTCCGACGGCCAGCCGCTCGACGGCTCCAAGGCCAGCTACACACTGACCTTCGCGCCGGGGCAGCAGCCGCCGGTCAACGCATTCTGGTCCGTGACCATGTATGACGGGAAGACTCAGCTGCTGGTGAAGAACCCCATCAACCGGTACCTGATCAACTCGCCGATGCTGCCCGGGATGAAGCTCGGCGCCGACGGTTCGCTGACCATCTACATTTCCAAGACGTCGCCGGGGGCGGACAAGGAAGCCAACTGGCTGCCCGCGCCGGACGGCCCGATCTACCTCGTCATGCGCCTCTACTGGCCGAAGGAGACCCCGCCGTCGATCCTGCCGCCGGGGCAGGGCACCTGGCAGCCACCCGGGATCAAGCGCGTCTGAACCGCGGGATTAACGTTGGAAGCAGTGGGCGAACTCGCGCCCTCGAGCCGCGGCCAGCAACATCGGCTGCTATCCACTACCCCGGTATCTCCTCCATCCGCAGCAGTGTCCGCCGCAGCACCTCGAAGATGACGGCTGTGGACCAGCCGAAGAGGAGGATCCCGTTCATGGCCGTGAGCGGGCCGAGCCAGCGCCACTCGGGGACGGGAGTGATGTCGCCGTAGCCCAGCGTGGCGTAGTTCACGAAGGCGAAGTAGAGCAGGTCGGAGCCGGGAGGCGCGGCACCGACGAGCCAATAGACCAAGGCCCAGAACGCCACCTCGATCACGTGGACGAGCATGAGGGCGAGCACCGTCACGACCATGACGCGGGGAAGGAACAGGGGCCCGGGGTCTTTTCTCGCAGCCTGCTGCCGCGACAGGGCGATCACCGTGGACATGAACAGCGAATGCAGGACCACGGTGACGCAAGTGGCGCCGCCGGCGACGAGGATCTGGCGGATCATTCGCGTCTCTCGGTCGACGGCGTGATCTCCATTCCCGCCCGAGACGCGTCGGGCTCTGCACGCACTAGGAGCCGTGTCCGCTCGTACTGGGCAACCGCCGCACGCGCGTCGATGAACAGGCGGTCCGGTCCCAGCTTCTCGGCCAGTCCCGCCCGCCGCACGACCTCCTCGACGCCAGGGTTCAGGCCCGCCAGCCAGAACTCCGCGCCCATGTCCCTGGCCAGCCGTTCACCGTCGGCAAGACCGAGGAGGGCCGAGTATTCCACGTCGGGGACGCGGCTGAGGTCGAGCACGAGCACTTTGGGCTTGTGCTGGCCCAGAAGGTCCTGCACGCGGTCGGCGACGTTCTGGGCGTTGATGAAGAAGAGCCGTCCCTCCGGCCTGACCAGGAGCAGGCCCTCGATCGCTTCGTCGCCCTCGCTTCCCGGTCCTTGCGGCCGCAGCGTGTCGGATCCCGGCAGCCGCCGCAGGAGTGAGATGCGCGGCTGGGCGGTCTGCGCGGCGAGGCCGACCAGCGACATGACGATGGCGACCACGATCCCCTGCAGCGTGCCGAAGACGAGAACGCCCAGTGCCGCCGCCACCGCCCAGTAGAACTCCATCCGCCGCACCCGCAGGATGGCGGCGAACTCGTCCGGCCTGATCAGCGGGGCCGAGTAGACCATGACAATCGCCGCGAGCGCGGCGGACGGGAGCAGCCCCAGCACCGGCGCGAGAAGCAGCATGGTGGCGAGAGCCGCCGCGGCGGTGACGAGACCTGCGACCTGCGTTCGGCCGCCAGCCGCGCGCACGACCCCGGTCTGCGACGTGCCCCCGCCCGCCGGCATGGCGCCGAACAATCCTCCGGCGACGTTCGCCAGCCCGGTCGCCACCAGTTCCCGGCCTGGCTTGATCGGCGGTTCGCCTGCCCCGGCAAAGGCCCGCCCGGCGGCGATCGTCTCGGTGAAGCTCATCAAGGCCAGCCCCAGCGCGCCCGGGATGAGCGCCTGGATCAGGTCCGGATCCGGAATGACGAGCGAGGGCAGGTCGCGTGGAATGTGGCCGACGACGGCAACGCCATGGTCCTGGAGGTTCAAGAGCCACGTCGCCGCGATGACGATCGCCACGATGACGAGCGGTGCGGGCGAGTGTGGCCGCATTTTCTCGAGCAGAACCAGCGCGGCGATCGTGGCCCCGCCCACCACGATCGTGGGCATCGAGAGGTGCGGCAGTTCCCGCACGATCGACAGGGCATCCGCCAAGAAAGAATGCTTTTCGATGTGGATGCCGAAAAGCTTGGGGGCCTGGTCGAGCAGGATGACGAGACCAATGCCCGCCTTGAAGCCGGTCAGGACGGGAGAGGAGATGAAGTTGGCGAGAAACCCGAGCCGCAGGACGCGGGCGATGAGAAGCGCGGCGCCTACGAGGACGGTCAGGGTCGCGGTCGCGACCGCGAGGCGCACGGGATCTCCGTCCGGCACGACGCTGCCGAGCTGCGTCCCGGTCAGGATGGCGAGGGTTGTCGTCGAGCTGACGCTCAGCACGCGAGACGTGCCGAGAAGGCCGTAGATCACGCCGGGCACGAAGGCCGTGTAGAGCCCGACCTGCACGGGAAGACCGGCGACCGTGGCGTAGGCCATCGCCTTGGGCAACACGACCGCGGCGGCCGTCAGCCCGGCGATGAGATCGTACCGGCCAACGCGACCCATCTGCATTCTCCGCGGCGAACCCGTGACTCTGGCTGAAACGGCGCCTTCAGCGACCCAGGAGTGACCGATGCGGCTAGGGCTCCAGCATCGAGGCTCTGGCGGTAGGAACGGGCACTCCCGCCAGGGTGAGCGCGTTCCGGATACGCTCCACGGCCGCAGGCGCGAAGTTCCGCTTCCTCATTTCCGCATCGAAATGGGAAGCGAAGCCGGGGCGGGTCCGCATCACGACCTCTCCCTCGCGACGCGCGTCGTCAAGCCTTCCGGCTTGCGCGTACACGAGAGCCGCGACGATGTGGTAGCCGGAGTACCGCGACAGGTTCGAGGCCTCGATCTCGTTCACGGCCTGCTCTGTCCGGCCCTCGGTGAAGGAAATCAGGGCCAGATTACCCATGTAGTACCCGGAATTCCCCGGATTGAGCGTCATGGCCTTCATCAGCAAATCCCTGCCGCGCGCGGGATCTCCGGCCTGGGCTATGCGCGCCCCGAGTTCGCTCAGCAGTTCTGGATCGTTCGGATTGATCGCGAGAGCCTTCTCCCCCGCCGCTAGCCCCTCGTCAGGCCGGCCGGCGAAATAAAGGGCCAGCGACAGGGCCTGGAGCGCGCGGACGTCGTCGGGATCGGCGGCGACAGCCTTGCGGCCGGCATCGAGGGCTCCCTGCAGTCCCTTCTGCCCCGGCCCGGAGGGATAACCGCCCCGGTCCTCGTCCAGATAGATCATGGACAGCATCCCCCAGCCCGTGGCGAAGGTCGGGATGCGCGACACCAGCTGCTCGAGGCAGTCACGGGCAGCGGCGTGGCTCTCCCGCGAGAGTTCGATCCGGTAGTTGTAGTACTGGAGCGTGCAGCGATAACCGGCCCAGTCCAGCGTTCCCCGCCCGGCGAACTGCCCGGTGTCGTGGCGGAAGATGATGCCGTAGGGCTGGCCGATCTTGCTCGCCAGCGTCTGGGCGACCTCGATCTGGAGATTTGACGCGTCCGAAACGGGCCTGTCGTCGAAATGGTCGAGCCAGATCACCGCACCGGACTTCGTGTCCACCAGCCTCGCCACGACGCTGATGCGGTCGCCGTTCAGCCGGACGCTGCCTTCCACGAGGTAGCGGACGCCAAACTGCGACCGCAGGCGATCGAGGTCGAACTCGCGCTGCGCCCAGCGGGATGTCTCGCGGCCCATCACCCGCAACTCGCCGAAAGCGGCGAGCCGGTCGATGAGCTCGTCGGACACGCCGGAGGCCAGCGCCTGGCTCGCGCTGTCCTTCGCATCGGCCGAGAACGGCAACACGACGACCGTGGGGACCGCGACCTCTGCCGGCGGGCTTGTCAGCCACCGGGCCACCCATCCCCCCGTCGCCGCGAGAACCAGCGCGCCGGCAACGAAGGCCGCGCCGAGGCGCTTGGCTCTCGGGCGCGGGACCGCGCTCGTGACGGGCACGCTTGCGGCCGTGGAAGGTGCGCTGGCCTCGGGAGCGCGCCAGGTGAAGTGAGGAGTATAGCCGCCCTTCGGCACAGTCACCTGGACCGGGTCGTCCCTTCCCTGCGTCAGATAGTAGTGCTCGAGCATCCGCCGGAGTCGCCCCGCCTCGATCCGCACGATCGGGTCGGCCTGCGAGTCGAAGCTTTCGCGCCGCTCGAAGACGCCGAGGGCGATGGTATAGGCCTTGAGCCGGTCCCCCCGCCCTGCGAGCGTCTCCTCCGTGATGAAGCGGAGGAACCGTGTCAGGCGTGCCGACGGAGCGAACTCCGGGCCGCTGCAGATGCGCTCGATCTGGGCCCAGATCGCGCCTTCGCAAGGCTCCGCGGCTTCATCCCGGGCCTCCGGCTGGGCCGCGGGTTCAGGCCGGGACAGACGGATCGACGCGGTTTCGAACCAATCAATGACGCTCATGATGACCGCAGTAAAGTTGCAGGCGTCAACGTCGTCAATGCGTCAGGTCAATAGAATTTTTGCACGTTGAGCAAAATTAAATCGCGTCCAGACAGGTCAACACAGGGTCCATGTATTCAGGGCGTTTGCCTTCGCAAATATCATGGTGGACCCCGGTGGCGCGTGTTTCGCGGCCCTCACGCGGCAGGATGCGAGGGGCGTGAGCAACATGCCGTTGAGTGTCTGGCCCGCATTAAGCCCCTCCACGTTTTCCCAGCATGAGGGACGGGCCGGCCGGACAAGGCGGCCGGCCCGGGTTGCCACGCGATGCCTCGCCCGGCAGAGCCTATTTCGATGCCGCTGCCTGCACCTTTTCCATCACGCGCCGGCATGCCTTGCCGAGCTGCGATTCGTTGGCGGCGAGGCACCTCAGGATTCCGCCGCCGCCCGGCTCGACGTTGGAGCAATGCTTCTCGGCATCGGCAGAGCAGGCGTCGGCGGCCATCTCCAGGCGGTCCAGCGCACGGTGCAGGTTCCGGGAGGCCTCGAACAGCGCGTAGTCGCATTTCGGGCTCAGCTTGTCCTCGTGTGCCTGCATGCACAGGATGATGTTGCCGCCGCCCGGCGTGACCTGCCCGCAATACTTGGCGACGTCATCGCCGCAGGCAGAGCGGACCTTCTCCACGCCCTGCTGGATCCGCGCCTCGAGCTTTCCCTGTGCGGAGGCTGGCCCGCTTGCCAGCGCCAGAAGGGCTCCTGCCGACAAGGCCGCGATCAGCTTCATGGTCATGGCGTCTTCTCCTGAGTTTGCGCACTGCGCGCGGTTTGCCTCGGGAAACCCCGGCGGCACTCCAGATGCCGCCCGGATCGAGCCTGCGGACGGACGGGCCGGCTCGGCCGTCCCCGGACCCGCAGCGCTCTGCACGCTGGACCGTCCCGCAAGCCGCGAAAGCAAGGGCGTCTCCCACCCCTGCCGGGCTCATGGAGCAGGCTATGCGCGGGACGGGCTGCGCAGGAGTGCGAACACGTAAGTTACCGTAGCCGAGGGAACAGTCGTGGCCGATTGCGGTCGATTTCGCCCATGATCGCGAAGCGCGATGAACGCGCGGGCCGGATGACTGGACGCTGATGGTCGATGTGACGCGCAGCGGACTGAAGAGCCCGAAAGCCGCAGGCATTGCCGGCGTGCTCTTCGCCGTGCTCCTGCTGACCGCGCTGGCCCTGATCCTCCAGACCGTTCAGGTGCGGCCGACCGACCCGGGAGCCTGGCTCGTCGAGGATGCCTGGCGCGTGCGGCTGGCCATCAACCTCATCCCGTTCGCGGGCGTCTCGTTCCTGTGGTTCGTCGGCGTGCTCAGGGACCGGCTCGGCCCGGCCGAGGACCGGCTGTTCTCGACCGTGTTCCTCGGCAGCGGCCTGCTCTTCGTCGGAATGCTGTTCGTCTCCGCGTCGATCACCGGTGCGATCCTGGCGACGCACGCGGCCGAGCCCTCCCGCTTCGCGGGATCGGAGACGTTCGTGTTCGCCCGGTCGCTGGCCTACATGATCACCAGCGTCTACGCGGTGAAGATGGCGGCGGTCTTCACGTTCACCGCCTCGACCCTGATCTACCGCACGGGCGTGACCGCGCGCTGGACCGCGCTGGCCGGGTATGGATGCGGCCTCCTGCTGCTGTTCGTGACGCAGACACTTCCCTGGATCCTGATCCTCTTTCCGGGATGGGTGCTGGCCGTCAGCATCTGCATCCTCGTCGATTCCTACCGCCGCGGCGGGGCCACAACCGGCCCGGCTGTCGAGCCGCGGCCGTGAAGCCCGCCCGGATCCCCCAGGCAGTTTACCGTTTCATACCTCGTCGAACCTTCCCAAGGCCGCTCACCCCGGATGTCCTCTGACCGCGCAGGGAGAGCCGCAACATGGATCCGATCCGCACCACGACCTGGCAGGACCTGAAGGTCGGCGCGACAGCCTCCCTGCGTCCGACCTCGATGGCGGCAACATGCTGGACAAGGGGCTGACCGGCGGCGCGAGGGCGCGGCGCTCGGCGGCTGAACGGGAGAGGGCAATGGACTCCCTGATCCTGACACTCAACGCAGGCTCGTCCTCGCTGAAGTTCTCCGTCTTCGATGCGGGGGATCTGCCGGCGGGTGCTCTCGCCGCCGGCCAGGTCGAGGCGCTCACGACGACGCCGCGGTTGAAGGCCCGCCAAAGGACCGCCGGGGGCGACCTCGTCCACGACCGCGCGCTGACCAGCGCCGTCACCCATGCCGAGGCCGTCCGGGCCCTGCTGCGCTGGATGTTCGACGCCTACCCGCAATCAAGGCTGAAGGCGATCGGCCACCGCGTCGTCCATGGCGGGATCCAGTATGCCTCGCCCGTCATCGTCGACGACACGGTGCTGGTCTCGCTGCGGCGGCTGGAGCGGCTTGCGCCCCTGCACCAGCCGCACAACCTCGCCGGGATCGAGGCCGCGCGGGAGGCGTTCCCGTCGGCTTCCCAGGTCGCCTGCTTCGACACCGCCTTCCACCGCGGACACCCTTTCGTGTCCGACGCCTTTGCAATCCCGCGATCCTTGTATGACGAGGGCGTGCGGCGCTACGGCTTCCACGGCCTGTCCTACGAGTTCGTGGTGAGGCAGCTGCGCGAGGTGGCCCCTGCCGATGCGCGCGGCAACGTCGTCATCGCCCATCTCGGAAACGGGGCCTCGATGTGTGCTGTCCGCAACGGCGTTTCCCTGGCATCGACGATGGGCTTCACCGCGCTGGACGGGCTGCCGATGGGCACGCGCTGCGGCCAGCTCGACCCCGGCGTGCTGCTCTATCTGATGACGGAGCGTGGCATGAGCGCCGGCGACCTCACCGAGCTGCTCTACAAGCAGTCCGGCCTGAAGGGCCTTTCTGGCGTATCCAGCGACATGCGGGATCTCGAACGGTCGGAAGACCCGCGCGCCAGGGATGCAATCGCCTATTTCGTCGCGCGCATCCGCCATGAGCTCGGCGGCCTCGCCGTTCAGCTCGGCGGCCTCGACGCGATCGTCTTCACCGCCGGGATCGGGGAGAACTCGGCGCGGCTTCGCGAAGCCGTCCTGCAGGATCTCGACTGGCTTGGCATCGAGCTCGACCGCGCTGCCAACGTGTCCGGCGGCCCTCTGATCTCGACGCAGGAGAGCCCCGTTCGCGCCTATGTCCTGCGCACCGACGAGGAGCGGATGATCGCCGAGCACACGCTGGCCGTCATGCAATCGCCGCGCCCGCCAGTCCTGTCCGCCTGAACCCGACATATCGCCCAGGAGCACCAGCATGTCGTCGCAAGCAACGCCCACAAACGCGGCAACCCTCGGGGACGAAGGCTTCATGGCCGCCGCGGATCTCCGCGCCTACATGACCGAGATGTCCATGGCCAACGTCTCGCAGGAACTGCAGGCGATGGACAGGGCCGAAAAGGCCAGGGCCGAACTCATGAAGAGCCTCGCCGAACCGGTCAAGCTGACCCCGGAGTTCGTGTCGGCCCTGATCAAGCGCCTCACCTCCAGCATCCGCACCGCCGCGCTGCGCGGCGAGACCGAGATGATGGTGATGCGCTTCCCCAACCAGCTCTGCACGGACAAGGGGCGCGCCATCAACAATGCCGAAGAGGGCTGGCCGGACACCCTCACCGGGCGCCCGCGCCAGGCCTATGAGTTCTGGCGCGAACACCTCCGGCCGCAGGGCTACGGGCTGAGCTCGATGATCATCGAATGGCCCGGCGGCCTGCCGGGCGACGTGGGCCTGTTCCTGAACTGGAAATCGGCCAAGGCCTGAGACTGCGCGACGACAGATCCCCGGGGAGGGAGCCATGCTGGAGACCATGCCGAAGTCGATGAGCCGCAAGGCTTACGAGAAGGAGCTGCGTGCGCTTCATGTCGAGCTCGTCAAGCTGCAGGAATGGGCCAAGGCGACCGGCGCCAAGGTCTGCATCGTCTTCGAGGGCCGGGACGGTGCCGGCAAGGGCGGCACCATCAAGGCCATCACGGAACGGGTCAGCGCACGCACGTTCCGCGTCATCGCACTGCCCGCGCCGACGGAGCGCGAGAAGTCGCAGATGTTCATCCAGCGCTACCTCCCGCACCTCCCGGCGGCCGGGGAGATCGTGATCTTCGATCGGTCCTGGTACAACCGCGCCGGCGTCGACCGGGTGATGGGGTTCTGCACCGAGGAGCAGGCCAGGAAATTCCTGGAGACCACGCCGGCGGTCGAGAAGGCCATGGTGGAGTCCGGTGTCCTGCTGATCAAGTACTGGCTCGAGGTCGGGCCGGAGGAACAGCAAAAGCGCATGGAAGCCCGGATCAAGGACAAGCGGAAGATCTGGAAGCTGTCGCCCATGGACCTGGAATCCTACCGGCGCTGGTTCGATTATTCGCGTGCCCGGGACGAGATGTTCGCCGCGACCGACACCAGCTGGGCTCCGTGGTTTGCCGTGAGAACGGACGATAAGAAGCGCGGGCGGCTGAACATCATCACCCACCTGCTCGGGCGCATCCCCTACAAGGAGGTCGAGCGGGAGGCCGTGAAGCTGCCCAAGCGGCAGAAGGCGCATGGCTACGAGGAGCCGGCGTTCGCCCGCAACTGGGTTCCTGAACGGCATTAGCGGAGGCGTCCCCCATGCACCCCGCCGCTCCGCACACTCTCCCTGTCTTCGTCACCGCGCCCGAGGGGACGGACGTCCTGATGGTCGTCATGGCAATCGTCCTCCTCGTCGCAGTGCTCGGCGTCGGAACGATCTTCCTGCGCCTGCACACGCTGCCGGAGAGGCTGGCGCACAAGGGCCAGAAGCTGCAGTTCGAGATCGTGGCGGTTCTCGGCCTGATCGCGCTGTTCACCCACGAGCACATCTTCTGGGTGGCCGGGCTTCTGCTCGCGTTGATCGACCTGCCCGACTTCGGCGGACCGCTCGGGCGCATGGCGGGCTCGCTCGAGAAGATCGCCGGAATCGAGCCGGGGCAGGGGGATTCGGAGGCCGACGCCGCCGAGCAGTCCAAGCCCGATCACGTACACGCGGGGCATTGAGTGATGCTGGAATTGATGCTGTGCTCGCTCGTGACGCTGGTGCCGGACTATCTCTACCGGCGCTACGGCCAGGGCAAACGGATCGGCAAGGAGATCACGCTCTATTCGGTGTGGTTCGAGCTGCGCTGGGGCATCGTCACCTGCCTAATGCTGGCGGTGGCGCTGATCACCACGATCTTCTACTTCCATCCCGCCACGTCGAACGTGACGGCCCTGTTCCGCACGGTGCCGATCGTGCCCGAGCGCAACGGCAGGGTGGCGGAGATCTTCGTCGGGCTTTCCGACACCGTGAAGCAGGGCCAGCCTCTCTTCCGGCTCGACAGCCGGGAGCAGGAAGCCGCGGCGGACAGCGCCAGCAAGCGCATCGCCGAGGTGGACGCCTCGATGACCGTGGCGGAGTCCGACATCGCCGCCGCGGAGGGCCAGATCCAGCAGGCCCAGGCTGCGCTGCAGCAAGCGCAGGACGAGCTTGCAACGAAGCAGGAACTCTCACGCCGCAACGCGGACGTGGTGACCAAGCGCGAGCTGGAACGGCTTCAGGTGGCCGTGGATGGTCGCACGGGGGCTCTCGACGCGGCCAATGCGGCTCGCGATGCCGCGCGGGCCAGGCTGACCACCCTGCTGCCGGCGCAGAAGGCGAGCGCCGAGGCGGCGCTGGCGCAGGCCAAAGTCGATCTCGACAAGACCGTGATCCGCGCCGGCGTCTCCGGCCGCGTGGAGCAGTTCGCCCTTCGGGTCGGGGACATCGTCAATCCGTTCGCGCGGCCGGCCGGTGTGCTGATTCCCGAGAACTCCGGGCGAAAGTCCCTCGTTGCGGGCTTCGGCCAGATCGAGGCGCAGGTGATGCGCCCGGGCATGGTGGCGGAGGCGACGTGCGTCTCCAAGCCCTGGGTCATCATCCCCATGGTGGTGACGAACGTGCAGGACTATATCGCCGCCGGCCAGTTCCGCGGCGGCGAGCAGCTGGTGGACCTGCAGCAGTTCAACAAGCCCGGGACGATCCTCGTCTTCATGGAGCCGCTGTACGACGGCGGGCTCGATGGCGTGACGCCGGGCAGCAGCTGCGTGGCCAATGCCTATTCCAGCAATCACGACGAGATCGTGGATCCCAGGACAGGCACGATGCGCGGCATCGTCCTGCACGCCGCCGATGCCGTGGGGCTGGTGCACGCCATGCTGCTGCGCGTCCAGGCTCTGCTTCTGCCCATCCAGACGCTGGTCTTCAGCGGTGGTCATTGATGCCTGCCAAGGACAGGCGCGCGCACCTTGCGCGGGCGCTCAGCCGGTCAGGTTGCGCTTCAACGCGAAAGCCGCGCCGTCGGCGAGGCCGCCGGTCCCGGCCGGACTGCCGCCTGCCTTGATGGTCAGCTCGGTCAGGGCGCCGAGGATCTGGTCGTCCGTCACCGCGATGCCAGCCGCGTCAAAGTCCGAGCGGATCCTGCCGAAGACGTCGCTGCCGGCGGGGTCGGTTGCCGCCGCCGCGAACGCCTTGGAGTAGTCCTCTGCCTCGGTTCCCGAGAGGCCGAGCTTCCCGGCGGCCCATCTGCCGAGCAGCCTGTTGCGAAGGATCGTGCGCCCCGCCTCGTCCAAGCCGGCCATGACGTGCCTCCAGATCGACGACGTGCCATGCGGCGATCGAATCTTGCCGCGGCCCTCGCCAGTGCGGCACCCCGATCCCTGCCCATGGCAACCCCCGCCATCCTGCCACACCGTCCGGCATCTGTAATCGCGCCAATGCGCTTTGCCGCCCCTGTCATCCCCGGCGGACGGCGGATCCGGCCGGGAATGACGAGGGGGAGGATTGGACCGCGCTTCTCGAGACGCGCTTGCGGGCAAAGAGCGGGTCTGAAGACCCGCGCTCCGAGGGACCGCCACCGCCCTTGTCATCCCCGGCGGCCCGCAGGGCCGGGAAGGGGATCCAGAGGCTTTCTGGCGTGAAGTGCCCCACGGCCCCTGGGTTCCCTTCCCCTGCGCGCCTTCGGCGCTCCGGCCGGGAATGACGAGGTGGGAGGGTTGGACCGCGTCTCCAGACGCGCTTGCGGCACAAAGAGCGGGTCTGAAGACCCGCGCTCCGAGGGACCGCCACCGCCGTTGTCATCCCCGGCGGCCCGCAGGGCCGGGAAGGGGATCCAGAGTCCTCGAAACGGCTCATCCCACGGCGGGAATGACCAAGGGGGTGGACCGCGTTGTGCGTCCTACGCCACGGCGGCGATTGGCGAAGCGGCCGGCGCCTCGATTGCTGGCCAGCAGGGTTTGACCGGCGATGCCAGCGCCGGCCGGGCGAAGAAGTAGCCCTGCATGTACCTGACGCCGAGATCCTGAAGGGTCATCCACTCGCCCGCCGTTTCGACGCCTTCGCAGACGGCGGCAATGCCGAGGTCGCCGAGCATGCGCAACGCGTTGCGGACAATGGCCTGCTTTGCACGATCCCTGTCGATCGCGCGGATCAGGTTCATGTCGAGCTTGACGATGTCGGGCTGAAAGCGCGAGAGCAGCTCCAGCCCCGCATAACCGGCTCCGAAGTCGTCGATCGCCGTCAGGAAATTCATGGCGCGATACGCGACCAGGATGTTGAGCAGGTGCTCCGGGTTGATCTTCTCGACTTCCGTGAACTCGAAAATGATCTGGTCGAGCGGGAAGCCGACCTGCGAGGCCGTTGCGAGCGTCAGGCGGATGCAGGCCCTTGGGTCGTAAACGGCATTGGGGAGAAAGTTGATCGACAGCTTCTGGCCGTTGCTGGCAAGCCCGGCGTCGGCGGCAAGCCGTATCGCGGTGACCCGGCATTTCTGGTCGAAGGCGTAGCGGCTCTCGTCGTCGACGCGGGCGAGGACATGGCCGGCGCTCTCGCCGGCGGCCCCGCGCACGAGCGCCTCCTGGGCGAAAACGCTGCGGGTCTCGACGTCGACGATGGGCTGGAACGCCATCGTGATCGGCATGTCGAAAGCCAAACCGCCCCGGCAACCTTGGCATGCTGTCTGATGAGTCATGATGGAGCACCCGCCACTTGAACCCAAGTGACGCTCAACCCCTTAAAGGACGGTATTGGCGCTCGGGCTCGGCGTGCGAATTCTGCCCGGCGCATCCAGAAACCTGCCACGCCGGAGCAATCCGGGTGGAGCCGGCTGGGGTCCGGACCCGAAAACCCGCGTGATCCGGGAGTGCCGTTTACGAGTGATTAGACAACTATCCTAACGTGATCTTTGCAGCTCAATGGCAGAGAAAAGGGAGCTAAAGCGTAGCAACGTCCGGCGGGTGAGTTAAGCCGGAGCACTCCCGAGAACGGTGGTCATGCGCGTCGAAAACCTGTTCTGGAATGGGCAAGACGAGCGGCCGCTGGCCGCGCTTTCCTTCCTCCGCCCCGACCTTCTGCTCTATTTCGGGGAGCGCCGCCGGCTTTCGTCGCCCGATGTCTTCGCCAGGCTCCGGGCATCCTGCCCCGATGCGCTGATCGCCGGCTGTTCGACCGGCGGCCAGTTCCTGGACGGGGAGGTCGTCGACGACGACATCGCCTGCCTCGCCATGCGCTTCGACCACACGCGCCTCAAGCTTGCCCAGGCCGAGATCCAGTCGCAAGGCGCCTCCCGCGCGGCTGGAACCAGGCTCGCGCAGACGCTCCGCGCGGACGACCTGAAGGGCATCTTCGTCCTGTCGGATGGCCTCCACGTGAACGGCAGCGAACTCGTCGCCGGCTTTACCGACATCCTCGGCTCCGCCATCCCGGTCACGGGCGGCCTGGCCGGCGACGGCTCGGCGTTCGAGACCACGCTCGTCGGCGCGGATCAGGCGCCGCGCAGCCATGTCGTGGCGGCGATCGGCTTTTATGGCGCAGCGGTCCAGTTCGGGCATGGCAGTGCCGGCGGGTGGAACGTATTCGGACCCGTGCGCCGGATCACGCGCTCGCAGGGCAACGTCCTCTTCGAGCTCGACGGCGAGCCCGCGCTCGAGCTTTACGAGCGTTATCTCGGACCGGAAGCCGAAGGCCTTCCCGGGTCGGGCCTGCTGTTTCCGCTGCAGGTCTACGATGACGCCAATTCCGATCACAAGGTCGTTCGCACCATCCTGGCGATCGACCGCGAGCAGGGGTCGCTGACCTTCGCCGGCGACATGCCGAACGGATGGCGCGCCCAGCTCATGCGCGGCAACTTCAACCGGCTCGCCGACGGCGCCGCAGAGGCAGCCTCCCAGGCCGTGGCGGACGCGGCTCTCGAGCATCCCGAAGGCGAGGGGGTGGCGCTGATGGTGAGCTGCATCGGCCGGCGCCTCCTCATGGGTCAGAGAATCGGCGACGAGGTCGACGCCGCATCGTCGATGCTGGGGCCGGCCTATCGCAAGCTCGGCTTCTACGCCTATGGCGAGATCGCGCCGCATGCCACGTCGAACCGCTGCGAGCTCCACAACCAGACCATGACGATTACCACCATCCGCGAAATGGCCCGGGGCTACTGATCATCATGCGCCGGCTTTTCGCGAGACAGATGGCGCGGGCCACGCGTGAGGATGGCCAGCTCGACCTGAACGCGCTCGCCGAGATCGTCGAGGCCGCCTACATCGAGGCCGAGCGCGATCGCGAGAGAACCGACCGCGCCATTGCCCTGATGGCCGACGAGCTGCAGGAGGCGAACGCTCGCCTGATGGACGCCTTCGAAGTCGTGTCCGAAGGACTTGTCCTGCTCGATCCGAAGGGGCGCTACCTTCTTTTCAACCGGAAGTTCCTCGAGCTCTACGATACCGCCAGCGACGCCATTAAGGTCGGTGCAAACTTCGCAGACTCGGTGCGCCTCGGCGTCGAGCGAGGGCACTACCTCGAGGCTATCGGGCGCGAGGAGGAGTGGCTCGCCGAGCGGGCCGCGCGGCACAGGGGTCACCACAGCGCCTTCGAGCAGCACCTGCGGGGCGACCGCTGGGTGCGGGTCGAGGAGCGCAGGACGGCCAATGGCGGCAGCATCGGCATCCGTGTCGACATCACCGATCTGAAGCGGCGCGAGGAAGCGCTGAAGAAGCGGTCCGAGGAACTGCTGGAGGCGCAGCGGATCGGCAAGATCGGCGACTGGAGCTTTCACCTCGGCCAGAAGTCCGTCTGGTGGTCGCCGCAGAGCCAGCGTCTTCGGCTCCCTGCTCGGCGCGCTGAACCTCTATCTGATCACTTTCGTCCTCGCGACGTTCTCGTTCGGGGCGGTGCAGAGCTTTGTGACGAACCTCGCCTATGGCTCGATTCTCGTCGTCTCGCTGCTGCTGACGCTGATCATCCCGTTCATCCAGCGCCATCTCCGGCATTTCTCGCCGCTGCTCTACTTCGTCGTCCTGTCGGTCGTCGGCCTCGGCATCGTCCTGCACTCCTCGTTCGACCGGGCTCCGGCGCAGCAGGCCGCCGCGCAGCAGGAGGCCGAAGCCTCAGCCGCTGCTCCTCCGGCCGAGGCACCCGCCGACGGGTCCGCGCCTGCCGCCGAGGCGGTGGCGCCGGCAAAGGCTGTTCGGGTGCCGCTTGAGCGCATCCCGGCGGAGAAACTCTATGTCGGGCCGCTCGAGGTCGGTGCGCTCGGCCCCGAGGACGTCGCCCTGCGGCAGGCTGCAGGCCCGTGGGTCCTCGCCGTCATCGTCCTGGTCCTGGCCGCCGTGTTCGCGCGCGTCGCGATCAGCCAGTCGAGCCGCCGCAGCGTCGGGCCCGCCGTGGCCGTCGTGGTCGCGGCGCTCGTTCTGCTCGGCGCCTACCTGATGGCCAGGGACCATGCGGGCCCGTCGCCTCCGGCCGCGGAAGAGACGCGATGACGACCCAGACCGCTCCCCAGCCGCTTGGCCTGGCGACCCGCATCGTCGGCCTCATCGTCGCGATCGTCCTCACCGGGATCGGCGTTATTTTCGGCTTCATCCAGGGCGTCGCGGTCCAGACGATCATCCTCGCGGCGATCGCGACTCTCGCGGCCTTCATGTGGGGCTGGCGCTTCGTCCTCGGCCAGTTCGCCGGCGAGGCCCGTCCGGCTTCGGAAGGACCGGGCGAGTTGCAGCGGGTCTGGCTGCAGTTCCGCTGGCCGCTGCTCGGGCTCGGGCTGATCCTTCTCGTCTTCCTCGTCCTGTCCCTGACGATCGAGACGTTCTTCAACATCTGGAACGTCATTTCGCTGCTCATTCTGCTGGCGATCATCGTGCTCACGCGCACGCTGGGGCAGCAGTTCCAGCAGAACAAGTCCGCCTTCATCGGCATCATGGTCCTGTCCGGCCTGTTCTCGGTCGGCGCCATGAACATCGACGGCTTCGCCTCGTCGATGAACATCAAGTCGATGCTGCTCTTTGCGTCCTTCCTCGGCATCGCCTCCGTCGGGCAAACGCTTGTGGCGCTCCTCGGCGGCCTCGACCTGTCGATCCCTTTCATCATCGGGGCGGCGAATGTGGGCCTGCTCTACCTCATGGGACTGGGCGTGCCGCCCTGGCTGGCCGCGATCATCGTCCTCGTCATCGGCGCGGTACTCGGCACGATCAACGGCCTGCTCAGCTACAAGCTGCAGGGCCAGGCCCTCATCCTGACGCTCGGGATGGGCTTTGCGATCTCCGGCGGCGTGCAGATCCTGACCTCGATCGGGTCGGCCTATTCGGGCAACGTCTTCGGGACGGTGCCGGACTGGCTCGCCAATTTCTCCTCGATGGCCGGGACGACGTTCGGGCTGCCGTTTCCCCCGGTGATCCTGCTGTGGGGCCTCATCGCCCTCGTCCTCATCGTCGGCATGCGCGTCACGGTCTACGGGCGATACCTCTACGCGCTCGGCGTCAATCGCACCTCGGCCAGCCGGGTGATGATCTCCGAGATGAAGTACTGGGTGCTGATCTACGCCATCTCCGGCTTCTTCGCCGCGATGACGGGTGGCTTGCTTCTCGGCTGGAGCGGCGGCGGCTTCATCGGCGTCGGCGACCAGTACCTGTTTCTCACACTCGCGGCCGTCGTCGTCGGCGGCACGTCGCTCCTCGGCGGACAGGGCGGCTACGGGTTCACGCTGATCGGCGTGCTCGTGCTGCAGGTTCTCTCCTCCTTCCTCGTCGGCATCGGGCTCAGCTTCCAGGCGCAGCAATTCATCTTCGGCCTGCTGATCCTGCCCATGGTCGCGCTCTATGCGCGCATGCCGCACATCCGAACCCAGATCTGAGGTCGCGCCATGACCCACGACGAAGTCCTCCAAGGGAGCCAGTGAGATGCCGGTCTTCGCGACAACCGACCTGACGGCAGCCAGCTTTTCCGTGGCGCTGTTCGGCCTCGCCGCGACGAGCGTGCTGCTGCTGATCGGCACGACATGGACGAACCTCGGCTGGCGGCTTCCCGTCGTCCTCTGCGCCCTGGCCGCGCTCGTCGGCGTCGGCGCCGCCTATGAAGGGCGGGCCGCACTGTCGGCGGCGGGGAACGTCCCGGTCGTCTATTTCTATGCCGGCTGGGCGGTCTCCATGCCGCTGCAGGTCATCGCGCTCTTCTTCTTCGCTCACCAGGCCGGGCGGCAGCGCATCGGGCTGTTCTGGCGTCTCGTGATCGTGTCGGTGCTCATGGTGTTCGTCCGCTATCTCGGCGAGGCGGAATACATGAACGCGACGCTGGCCTTCCTCATCGGGCTGATCTTCTGGCTCTACATCCTCGGCGAGCTCTATTTCGGCCGCATGGACGAGGCCGTGGCATCGTCGCCAAGCCCGTCCGTCAAGCGGGGCTACTTCTGGCTCCGCCTCATCGTGACCGTGGGCTGGGCCATCTACCCGCTCGGCAACTTCATCACCTCGTTCGGCGGCTACGTCGACACGGGCGCGCTGAGCATCGCCTACAACCTGACCGACATTCTGAACCGCATGGCCTTCGGGGTGGCCGTGCTCTCATCCGCCGTCCTTGCCAGCGGCACGGAAGACCTGGCCTGAACAAACTCCTGCACGGTCAGCCGGCCGGACGCGGACTTAAAGTGAAGGATCACGCCGATGAAGGGTGCAGACGTAATTGGCATCTTGATCTTGCTGGCGATCATCATCGCCGTCGCCGCCTATCTGCTGCACTGGCTCTACAGGCGTTCGACCAAGGACGTGTCCTTCGTGCGCACCGGCTTCGGTGGTGAGCGCGTGGTGATGGGCGGCGGCGCTCTGGTGCTGCCCATCCTGCACGACATCACCGAAGTCAACATGAACACCCTTCGCCTGGAGGTGACCCGGGCCAGGGAACGGTCCCTCATCACCAAGGACCGCATGCGCGTGGAACTGACGGTGGAGTTCTACGTCCGCGTCGCTCCCCGCATCGAGGCGGTGGCCACCGCCGCCCGCTCGCTCGGCAGCCGCACCCTCAATGCCGAGCAGCTGAAGGATCTGGTCCAGGGCCGCTTCGTCGACGCCATGGGCGGCGCCGCCGCCAGGATGACGCTGGAGCAGATCCACGAGCACAGGCAGGAGTTCGTCAAGGAGGTCAAGAAGGAGGTGGCCGACAGCCTCGCCCTCGACGGCCTCGAGCTGGAATCCGTGTCGCTCACCTCGCTGGACCAGACCGACATCAAGCTGTTCGACCCGTCCAACACCTTCGACGCCGAAGGCCTGACCCGGCTGACCGAACAGATCGAGGCGCGCAAGAAGACCCGCAACGACATCGAGAAGGACACGATGATCGCGATGCGGACGAAGAACCTCGAGGCAGAGAAGCGTTCGCTCGAGATCGCGCGCGACACCGAGTATGCCCGGCTCGACCACGAGGCCGAGGTCGCGATCCAGCGCGCGCAGCGCCGCAAGGAGATCGCCATCGACAGTGCGGCGCGCGAGCGCGAGGTCGAGGCGGTGAAGATCCAGGAGCGCGAGGCCGTCGAGCGCACCCGCATCGACATGGAGAGGGAACTCGAGCGCCTGGACATCAAGCGCCGCGAAACCCTCCAGATCGAGGAGCAGCATAGGGAAATCGCCATTTCGCTGAAGTCCAAGGAGCGTTCCGAGGCACAGAAGGACGCGGAGGACGCCCGGGCCCGCGTGGTCGAGGCTCAGGAGCGCGTGCAGACCATCCGCGACACGGAGATCGCCAACCGCCAGAAGCAGATCGAGATCATCGAGGCGGAGAAGGCGGCCGAGGCAGAGGCCACGCGCCTGCGCATCCTTGCGGAGGCCGAGAAGACCGCCGCCGCGGACCGCGCCGACGCCGACCGGCTGGCTGTCGCTGCGCTGCAGGAGCGCTACCGTGTCGAGGCGGAGGGCAAGGAGAAGCTCAACGCCGCGGAGAACCTGCGCTCCGACGCCAGCCGCCGCAGCGCGCTTCACCGTGCGCTGGTCGAGAACCTCCCGGCCATTATCCGCGAGAGCGTGAAGCCGATGGAGAAGATCGACGGCATCAAGATCGTGCATGTCGAGGGGCTGCCCGGTTTCTCGGATGCGGGCGGCGGGGGCTCCGGAGGCGGTGGAACGGGGCCGGAAGACGGTACCGGCACGCGCGAGGGCAACCTCGCCGAGGCCGTCGTCTCGTCGGCGCTGCGCTACCGCTCGCAGGCTCCGTTCGTCGACCAGCTCCTGGGCGAGATCGGACTGACGGGCGGGACGCTGCACCGGACCCAGGTGCTCGAGGACCTCTCGAAGGTCGTCTACACCGAAGCACCCGGGAAGGAGCCGCCGCCCCGCTCCAAGCCGGGGAAGCCGAACTGACGTGGCGGGCGGCGACCTTCCGCCGTCCGCGCCGGCCGCGATGACTGTTCCGCGAGGGACCGTCCGGCGACCGGGCCAGCACACACCCACACCCGGCCGGGACGCGCGCCGCCCCGTTCGCTGGAGGTAAGCCGGACATGCGCACGCCAGCCGCGCCAGAACGCAGCATCCTGATCTTCGCCATCTGGGCGGTGCTCGGCTTCCTCGGCCTGGGCTTCGTGCTGGAGGGCATGGTCCGCGAGTCGTTCATCGCCTGCGGGATCGGCCTCGTCCTGATCCTTGCCGCGTTCGCGGCGCACATCGTGGTCAACTTCGTCTTCCGCCAGGGCTTCACCCGGGGCGAGGCGGCTCTCGGTATCGGCGTCTACGGCCTGCTCGCGCTGGTTTTCGTCCTGGCATGGGCCAGCGGAAGGCTCGGACCGGCGGGCTATGCCGCCGGCCTCGCCATGTTCGGCGTCGTGGGCGTCGGGTTCATCGTCTATCTCGCGACGCGCCACGGATTGCGGGGCGCCTTCTCGCAGTTCCATATCGGCTCGCCGTCGGCCCGGGAAACTACGCGATGACGGGCGAGAGCACCTCGTTCTGGTTGTTGCTCTACGGGCTGTTCTACGGCGCCGTGGCCCTGTACTGGGCCCGCATCGCGGCGGTCGAGAACCAGAACGTCGAAACCTACTTCTCGGCGGGCCACCAGCTGGCGCCCTGGGTTTCGGCGCTCACCCTCGCGGGGGCCGCGATGTCCTGCTACTTCGTCCTCGGTGGCGCGGACGATATTACGAGGCGGGGGCTGACCTCGCCGGCGCTGCTGCAGGCGGGAATCGCACTGGCCCTGCCGGGCACGATCTTCTTCAAGCGGATGTGGTTCGTGTGCCAGCGCCTGCGTCTCTCCTCGCAGGCCGAGCTTTTCCGCGTCTACTACGGCAGCAACTTCCTCGTCGTCGTCTCGACAGCCATCGCCGTGCTCTTCGCCGTTGGTTTCGCCGGACTGCAGGTGCGGGCCCTGTCCCACCTGCTCTCCGCCCTGTCGGACGGAGCGGCGTCGCCGGTCGTGGTCGGCACGGTCCTCGGCTTCGTCATGGTCGGCTATGTCGTGATCGGCGGCATGCGGGCCGTGGGATATCTCGGCGCAATCCAGTCGGTCCTGATCGCCGCGGCGACCACCGGGCTCGCGGCCTGGGCGCTCTACGTCGTGGGCGGCTTCGGTGCGCTGAACGGCAAGCTCCAGGCGCTTGCCGCCGATCCGGCCGGCGCCGGGCTCTTCACGGTGTCGGGCGTCGTGCACTTCACCGCCGGGATGGGCCGGCAGGCGGACGACACGCTGGGCCCCACGGCGCTGACCAGCCTCGGCCTGGCCTTCGCCTTCATGGGCCTGCAGGCCAGCCCGCTGGCGGCCAAGATCGTGCTCTCGACCCGCAGCGCGCGCGGTTTCGGCGCGGGCCAGACCTGGGTGCTGGCCGGCGCGTTCGGCGGTCTCATTCTCTTTGGAACCGCCATCGTCGGCGCGGCCGCGCTGGTTGATGCCAGGCTCACGATTGCCGGCCTGTTCGACGCGATGCGGGAGACGTCCCCCTGGTTTGCGGCCTGGATCGCCATCGGCCTCGTTGCGGGCGTGCAGGTGCTTGCCGGGCTCGCCCTGCTGGTCGCCGGCGAGTCGCTCGTGCGCAACGTCTACAAGCGGTATTTCCACGCCGGGCTGTCGCGCCGCGCCACCGTCAACGTCACCCGCATCGTCGTCGGCCTGCTGGCGCTGGCCTCGCTGCTGTTGCAGGCCCTTGCTCCCGTCACGCTCTCCGCCCTCGCCAGCATCGCCCTGCCGCTGTCGTTCCAGCTGTGGACGCCGCTGCTCGGCGTGACGTGGCTGCGCTGGATCACGCGCCCCGCCGCTGTCACGGGCGTCGGCTTCGGGATCGCCGGGGTGCTCCTCACCGAGCCGCTGGGCTATTCGGTCCTGTCGTTCCTCGGCCTGGAACTGCCGTGGGGGCGCTGGCCCTGGACGATCCCGTCCGCGGCCTGGGGCGGCGCGGCGAACCTCGCGGCCACGCTGATCATTTCCGCGATCACCAACCGGCAGGCTTTCGGCGAGGAGGCGCGCGACATCCGCGACTTCCTGGCGACGACGCTGCGGCCGCTCCGGCGCATCCGCGGCATCACCTCTTTCGCATGGTCGGTGGTGCTGGTGTGGCTCTTCTTCGCGCTCGGTCCCGGGCTCGTCTTCGGCAATTTCGCGCTCGGCCTGCCGTCGGCGGGACGTCCATGGGTCGCCGGAATGCCCTCCCTCTGGGCGTGGTCCGCCGTGGCATGGGCGCTGGGCGTCGGGCTGATCTGGTTCCTGGCCTACCGCATGGAGATGGCCAATCCCGTCCACGCCGAGATACCGCCCTACGAGCCCCGCCAGCGGCTCAGGCCCGATACAAGACGGCAGGAGCGCGCGCGTCTCGTGGCGGCCGGCATCGCCGCCGCCGCCGCCTTCGGCATCGTGGTGCTGCTGGCGCTGGGCTTCGGCGGGCGCTAGGGCTGACGCATCGTTCCAAGAGGAGGCGGCGGTGAACCCTTTCACCTTCAACACCACCCGGTCCGTGCAGTTCGGCGCGGGACGGCTCGGCACCCTCGGCGACATCGTGCGTGCCCAGATCGGCGGCCGCGCGATGCTGGTCACCGATCCCGGCATGATGAAGACCGGCATCGTCGACACGGCACTCGCCGCCCTCGGCTCCGCCGGGGTCGAGACGGTCGTCTTCTCGGATGTGGCTGCTGATCCGCCTGAGAGCGTGATCCAGTCGGCGGCCGCAGCAGCCGTCGATGCGCAGGTGGATGGTATCGTCGCGGTGGGCGGCGGTTCGTCGCTCGACGTGGCCAAGCTCGTCGCAGTGTTGGCCCTCGGCCGCGAGACCCTGAAGACGATGTACGGCATCGGCAACGTCAAGGGTCCGCGCCTGCCCCTGATCCTCGTGCCGACGACGGCCGGAACCGGCTCGGAGGTGACCCCCATCTCGATCGTCACCACCGGCACCAACGAGAAGATGGGCGTCGTCTCGCCCGTCCTCCTACCAGATGTCGCCGTGCTCGACCCGGAACTGACGCTGGGCCTTCCCCCGCCCATTACCGCGGCGACCGGCATCGACGCCATGGTGCACGCCATCGAGGCCTACGCCTCCGCCAGTGCCAACAACAATCCGCTGTCGCGCATGCTCGCGACCCAGGCTTTGACGCTGATGGGGCGGTCGCTCCTCAAGGCCGTTCACGAAGGCCAAGACCTCGCCGCGCGGTCCGACATGCTGCTGGGCTCGATGCTGGCGGGACAGGCTTTCGCCAACTCGCCCGTCGCGGCGGTGCACGCTCTGGCCTATCCGCTCGGGGGGCACTTCCACATCCCGCACGGCCTGTCGAACGCCCTCGTGCTCCCGCACGTCCTGCGCTTCAACGCCGTCGTCGCGCCGAAGCCCTATGCGGAACTGGCGCCCTATGTCTTTCCCGACCTCGCCGCCCTCCAGGACCAGGAGCGAGCCGCCGCCTTCTGCGACGCGCTGGCGGGGCTGTCCAAGGCGAGCGGGTTGCCGCAGACCCTTGCGGACATGGGGATTTCCCGCGATTTCCTGCCCCGTCTCGCGAGGGACGCGATGAACCAGACGCGGCTGCTCGGCAACAATCCCCGCCCGGTCGGCGAAGCCGACGCGCTCGCCATCTACACTGCCGCGTATTGAAAGGGCGGGAAGCGGCCCGAGACCGGGAGGCGTGGTGAGCGACCTGATCAGATTGCCCCGGCAGGCCTTCCCGGCATTTCGCCGGATCCCGACCCGCTGGGCCGACAACGACATCTACGGCCACGTCAACAACGTGGTCTACTACGCCTTCTTCGACACTGCGGTGAACGCGGACCTGATCGATCGAAGGCTGCTGGAGCCCCATGGTGACGGCCCGATATTCGTCGTCGCCGAGACACGGTGCCGCTATTTCGCGAGCCTCGCCTTTCCCGTCTCCGTCGACGTCGGCATCGGCGTAGAGCGCCTGGGACGGACGTCGGTGACCTATGTCCTCGGGGCTTTCGCGGCGGGATCGGCGGAGGCAGCCGCCGCCTGCAGGTTCGTCCACGTCTGCGTCGACCGCGAGCACCAACGGCCGCAGGCCATCCCCGATGCGTGGCGCGCGGCCTTCGAGACGGAGCTCTCGCTCCGGTCCGGCGATGCCGCGCGACAGGACTGAGGATTTCGGGTCAGCGGTCCTCGGGCGGAACGTCGCGCACCAGAGCCGAAAAAGCCTTCACGTCGTCGATCGGGAACGAGAGGTGGACCCGCCGCACGGAGGGTGGACGCGTTGCGGTGGACAGGCCGGGCCGCCATTCCCTCCGGGGCCGGATCGGGCGGGGAGCGAAGCCGCCCCCGCAGTTCGGGCAGACATTCTCCAGCACATCCGCGACGCAGGCCGCGCAGAACGTGCATTCGAACGTGCAGATCATCGCCTCCCGCGCGTCGGCGGGAAGGTCCCGGTTGCAGCATTCGCAATTGGGGCGGAGTTCGAGAGCCATGGTGTCCTCCTGGCTTCCACTCTGCCGAGGCGGCAGCGCAGATACCAACGACGATCCTCGAAGCGTGCCATTCGGATCCGTGATGGACCCCTCGTCTTGAGGCGGAAACCTTGCCGCGGTCTCGGGCCCGGGCGGGAGCGTGCCCGTCCTGCGCTGGCCATGCTGGCCAACGGCCTGGAGTTCGCAGATCTGCTCGACCGATGGCCGTGGTCCACCGGCACATCGTGCAAGGCCTGATCGCCCGCCTACGTGCCCTCGATCGACCGCGCCCACTCGGCATAAGGCGTGTTCCGTGCCAGGCACTGGTTGAAGTCGGGAGCGCCGTCCGTCCACCACACGGGTCCTCGCTCTCCCAGGGCGACCTTCGCCCGGTCGACTGCCGCCCGCGCGGCCATGAGTGCCTCGGCGTCCGCTGACCTCTTTGCGACCCCGACGGCACGCCGTGCCGCCATCAGCTCCCGGGTCAGCTCGGCGCGCTCGTCCTGCGAGACGGCAGGGTTCGTGCAGCGCCAGAGGCGGCCGCGCACCATGAAGTACCGGCCGTCAGGGGTCCGGGGGTACCGGGGAGGGGGAGACTTCATCGATCGCCTGGGAACGCGGGTGCGGGAAGACGCCGCTAGTCGGTCGCGGCCGACAGGATCGGCCCGCCCCGCGGCAACTGGACGAGGACCGCTGTTCGCAGCCCGGCAGGTGCCGGCGGGACGGGGATGGTCGTGGCTGCCCCGGACCACGCGCCGAGACGGACGAGGTCGCGGACGACATGGCCGTGGGGGAGGGTGCGCCCGCCATTCTCACCGCGTCTGACGGGAACCTCCAGCACCGAGGGATCGTAGCGCACGAGCCAGATGTCGGCAGCCTCGGAAGCGGCGGCGTTGGCGATGCGGACGGACTGTCCGGCCAATGTGATTTCGGGCCCGGCCGGCGGGCGGGATGCGGCGATCACTTCGCTCGTCTCGGCAAGGTCGTTGCCGACGACGTCGGCGTTCCCGTTGACGACGATCTGTGGCGTGAACGATCCCGATCGGCCGAGGCGAGGTTCGTACCTCGCCTGCCTGTCCGTATAGTCAGGCCGCGCGAAGATGTCCTTCCAGCCCAGGTAATCCCAGTAGGTGACGCCGAAGCTCAGCGCCAGCACGCCCGGCCTCTTGCTCAGCGTGATCAGGTTGGCGTTCGCAGGGGGGCACGACGAGCAACCCTGGCTGGTGAAGAGTTCGACGACGACGAGCCTGGAGCTGGCCGCCTGCGCGCTCGGCAGCCCGAACGCGATCACGGCACATGCAGCACAAGCGAGACTGGCTCTCGAAACCATGACGATCGTCTCCCGGATATGTCATCCCAGAAGAGTTCGACGGTGATGAACGTTGGTTACGACGAATGACGCGTTCGTGAGCGGGCGACTCGGTAAGCCGACGATCCCAGTCCGGCAGAGGAATCCCCCGCAGCGCGACACCGGCAGGTGACCCGATGGCCGTACGTCGACGGTCGTTACGCCCGCGGTCCGGGTCACATCGGAGTGATCGGAGCCTCCGTCCCGTAACGGATGCGGTCGGCGCGCCGTAGGAGTCACGAGAAACCAGGGACGGAGGCTGCCATGTCGGTGTCGCGACGCGGAATGCTGGGAGGCGCAGCAGCACTTGCTGTGCTCCTGCTGAGAAGGAACACGGCCGCCGCGGAGACTTTCCCCGTGTCGAAAACCGACAGCGAGTGGCGCAGGCTGCTGACGCCGGCCCAGTTCTCGGTCCTCCGCATGAGCTCGACCGAGCGGCCATACACTTCGGCGCTGAATGACGAGCACCGGCGCGGCACCTTCACGTGCGCGGGATGCGCACAGAGGCTGTTCTCGTCCGATACCAAGTTCGACAGTGGAACGGGATGGCCGAGCTTCTGGCGTCCCCTCCCGAATGCGGTCGGCGAGACCAGGGACACGTCCCTGTTTATGACGCGCACTGCGGTGCACTGCAGCCGCTGCGGTGGCCACCTAGGACACGTGTTCGACGACGGTCCGAAGCCCACGGGCCTGCGCTACTGCATGAACGGAGTGGCGATGGCCTTCGAGGCGGCGTGAGCCATGGCAAGGGTGGGCGTGCGCAGACGCCGCGTCGCGCGACTGCAGCGTCCCATCTTGGAGTTCCAAAGCCACAGGTCGCTTTCAATCAGGGAGTAAGCACCATGCAACGTGTCTCGAAGCGGCCTGGCCGCGGGCTCGTTTTCGCCAGTCTCGGTTTCGCTGCGGCGGCGTTCGCCGTGCTGCTTGCGCCGTCGTCACACGCCGAGGCTCCCAGGATCGTCCCGCCGCCCGCCGTCGACGCCGCCAGGGCGAGGACGTCGGAGACCGCGATCCTCGCAGGCGGCTGCTTCTGGGGCGTGCAGGCCGTGTTCCAGCATGTCGACGGCGTCACCAGCGCCGTCTCCGGCTATGCCGGTGGCGATCGGGCGACTGCCCATTACGAGATGGTCAGCACCGGACAGACCGGCCACGCCGAGGCCGTCAAGGTCACATTCGACCCACGGAAGGTGAGCTACGGAACGCTCCTGCGCATCTTCTTTTCGGTCGCGCACGACCCCACGCAGCTCGACCGCCAGGGACCAGACAGAGGCACGCAGTACCGCTCGGCCATCTTCCCGGCCGACGAGGAGCAGGCGCGGGTGGCAGCGGCCTATGTGGCCCAACTCGACAAGGGCCGCGTGTTCGGCCGCCCCATCGTGACACGCATCGAGCCTCGGCGCGCCTTCTTCCCGGCGGAGGAGCACCACCAGGACTTCCTCGTCCGCAACCCCGCCTACCCCTACATCGTGATCAACGACCTTCCGAAGGTGGAAGCGCTGTCGCAACTCTATCCCGACCTCTACCGCACCAAGCCGGTCCTGGTCCTCGCCGCGGGGCAATCGAACTGACGGCTTGATCTCACACCGGCTAGCGGCCGATCGTCCGCGAGCCGATGTCGCTCCTGTTCGGCGAACCGCTCGCCGGTCCCGACGCAGTCCTAAGTGCAGACACGGCTGAAGTCGGGACCTGCAGAAGACCCCAATCCCGTCCAGCGGCTCGACCCGGACAAATCGGCAATCAGCAACCGGTCTCTGGCGCGAGGCGGACGGAGTTGCGCGAAGCTTCTGTCCGGGCGGACTGAGTTCCGTCGCCGCCCTTGGTCGTCATGGGCGTTCGAACGTCGTGTCGGTCGGCCCATTTCCGCTGATGACGACGGTAGCGCCGGTGTCGCCCGTTTCCGCGTAATGCCGGCGTCCCGCCGGCTCGGTGTAGACGCTTCCGGCCGGGAGCATGGCGAGCCCGCCGGCATCCGCGCCGGTTCCGTAACCGAACCACCATTCGCCGGAGACGACGACAGCCGACCGGTCGTCGCGGTGGCGGTGCGCGGCAATGCGCGTGTGCGGCGGCACGGTCAGCTGGATCGTATAGGGACCGGGCGCCGAGGGGTCGCCCGAGAGGACCCGGGTCTCCAGCCCGGCCACGCCCGACGTGCCGGGCGTGGCTGGAGCGACGGGGACCGCGGCGATCGCCTGTGGCGTCAGCCGCTGATCCCGCATGCCCGAGCGAAGGAACGCCCCGACGAGACCGACGGTGGCCGCCGGGTTCTCCTCCATGATCCAGTGCCCTGAATCCGGCACCACCGCGCCGGTGACCCTGTTCGCGGCAAAGCCCATCACCGCGGCCATAGTGAGGCCGAAGGATTTCTCCCCGCCCAGAGCGAGCACCGGCATGTCCAGCTTGCCTTGCGCGAGGAACGCCTTGTTGTCGGCCGCGTCCTCGTCGAACGCGGCGAACTGCGCGAAGCCCGCATGCATGGCCCCCGGCGCGGCGTAGAGAGCGGCGTAGTGGGACCGCGACTCTTCCAGGAAGCGGTCGGGATGGGCGGAGAACTCGTTCCAGAAGCGGTCGAGATAGATGCGCTCTCGTCCGGCGACGAGGCGTTCCATGTCCGGTCCGCCGAAGCGGAAATGCCAGAGCAGCGGGTTCTTGAGGATCTCCTCCCACGGCCCGACGCCGGGCAGCGGCGCGTCGATGAGCACGAAGCGGCGCACGATATCGCGGTGTTCCGCCGCGAAAGCGTAGCCGACCATGTTGCCGATATCGTGGGTGACGAGGTCCGTGTCGCCGACGCCGAGTTCGCGGAGCAGGGCGGCGACGTCCTCTCCCTGGGTCTTCTTGTCGTAGCCAGTTGCTGGCCGGGAAGAGAGCCCCATGCCGCGAAGGTCGGGCACGATGACGGTGTGGTCGCGGGCGAGGTCGGCGGCGAGCGCCCCCCACATGTCGCCGGTCTCGCCATAACCGTGCAGCAGCACGACCGCCGGCCCCTGTCCTCCCGTGCGCACGTGCAGGGTGGTCCCGTTGGCAGCGATCTCTCTCACCTGGAAGTCAGCCGGAAACGGGGCCGGTCCCCCGGCCAAGGCCATGCCGGCGGGCGCTGCGAGCAAGAGAGCGGCGAGAGCGAGAGGGGGAATGCTGGACATGGAAGGCTCCGGCTGTAGCGACAGTCTCGACAGCAGGGTGAGCCTGCCGCACCGTCGGGGATAGCCGCCGGCCGGCGGTCCAGGCGTTCGGGAAAGTCGAACAATCATGAAGCTGGACGGCATCACCGCCTTCGTCTGCGTCGCCGAGACCGGGTCGATCACGGCGGCCGCGCTGCGACTTGGGCTGGCCAAGTCCGTCGTCAGCGAGCGCCTGGCGGACCTGGAACGCGCGCTGGGCGTCACGCTTCTGCAGCGCTCGACGCGACGCTCCGCCCTGACGGAGAATGGCCGCATGTTCCTGGAGCGCGCCAGGCGCATTCTCGGCGAGGCGGAGGAGGCCGTGGCCGAGCTGGCCCGGCACAGCGGCGAACTCGCAGGGCCGCTGCGGATCTCCGCCCCCGTCAGCTTCGGGATCCTGCATCTTGAAAAGCCGCTCTACGCCTTCCTCCAGGCTCATCCGCGCATCGACCTGACGCTCGATCTCGACGACCGCTTCGTCGACGCAGCCGCGGACGGCTTCGACGCCGTCATCCGGCATGGCCCCGTGTCAGACCGGCACCTGATCGCCCATCGCCTCGCGCGAAGCTCCCGCCATCTCGTCGCCGCGCCGTCCTATCTCGAAACGGCGCCACCGCTTCGGGCGGTGACGGATCTCTCGGCGCACAAAGCCATCTTCTACAGCCGCCGGGAATCGGACTGGCGGTTCGAGGGCCCTGCCGGAACCGAGGTGGTGCGGTCACGCTCGGCCTTGAGGCTCAACAACGGGCTGATGATGCGCGGCGCGGCGCTGGCCGGGTTGGGCGTCGCGCTCCTGCCGCGCTTCCTGATCCATGACGACCTGCGACAGGGTGCTCTGCGGATCGTCGAACTCGACCGCACGCCGCAAAGCGCCGAGCTCTTCGTCGCCCATCCCCGCGACCCCGGAACGACGGGCAAGATCCGCGCACTTGTCGCCCACCTGCGCAAAGCTTTCGGCGACCCGCCGCCCTGGGAGGAGAGGGGCTGATTGGAGCAAATCCTCTCGGGCGACCGGTCATGGGCGCCGGCGTGCCGCCATGTCGGGCACGCGCGCGGCGATGAAATCGATGAAGACGCGAATCCGGTCCGACAAATGGGCGCGGTCAACGAAGAGCGCCTGGACGGGTTCCTGGTCGCCGGGGTTGAACTCTTCCAGCAATGCAATCAGCCGGCCGGCCTCGATGTCCGGCCCGACGTGGAAAGCCGACAGGCGCGCGATCCCGACGCCGGCGAGGGCCATCTGGCGCACCGCCTCGCCATTGTCGAGCCTGAGCGTCCCTCCCGCCAGGTGGTTGCACGCGGCACCTGACGGGTCGCGAAACGGCCAGACATCCAGGTTTCGCCGTAGGTTGAAGCCGAGGCAATCGTGTCGCGTGAGCTGAGACGGTGAGCCGGGGCGGCCGCGACGTTCCAGATAGGCCGGCGATGCCACGACGTGGCGGGGCGAGCTGAGCAGCTTGCGCGCCCGAAGCGTCGTGTCGCCAAGGTGGCCGGTGCGGATGGCCACGTCGGCCTGGGCCTGGATGAGGTCCACCGTCCGGTCGGACTGCGAGAGATCCACCGTGATCGCCGGATGGAGCCGCAGGAATTCAGGCAAGATCGGCATCAGGTAGTGCTGTGCAAAGGGAATGTTGCAGTTTACGCGCAGCAGGCCCTTGGGGCTGCCGCGTGAGGTGGCGAGTTCCTCGGCCTCCTCGATGTCCTTCAGGATGCTCCGGGCGCGGTCGTAGTACCGCTCGCCCTCGACGGTCAGGGCCAGTCCTCGCGCCGAGCGGCGCATCAGTGTCACGCCCAGGCGTGCCTCCAGCCGCGCCAGGAGCTTGCTGACTGCCGAGGGCGAGAGATGCAGCGCGTGAGCGGCCAAGGTCAGGCTGCCGGCTTCCACCACGCGGGCGAAGACCTCCATTTCGCCGCTCCGGTTCAGCACGAAACCCTCATGCGTGAATTTCCTTCACTCTCGATGTGTCCATTCGGCGCTTCCGGAAATCATGCGATGAGATTTGCTAGGCGGCCAGATGTCATTGCAAGGGGACCGCCCATGTACCGAAGGCGCGCATTGATCGTCGGCGTCACGGGGATCGTGGGGCTCAACGTTGCCGAGCAACTTCAGGCGCAAGGGGGATGGGAGATCCACGGGCTGTCGCGCCGCCCACCGCTCGGCCAGTCCTCGATACTGTGGCGGTCGGTGGACCTGCTGGATCCCGGGTCTTGCGACAAGATCGAGGATCTCGATCCGACACACATCTTCTACTGCACCTGGACGCTAGGCCGAAGTGAAGACGAGAATATTCGTCTCAATGGCCAGATGCTCCGCAATATTCTGGCTCCGTTCGAGCGCAAGAGCGCTCTTGCCCATGTCGGCATCGTTACCGGGGCAAAGCACTATCTGGGGCCCTTCGAGGATTATGGGAAGGTCACGCCGGTCACCCCGTTCAGGGAGGATGCACCAAGACTGCCGAAGAAGAATTTCTACTACGAACTCGAAGACATCGTCATGGCGAGTGCTGCCCGGCACGGGTTTTCCTGGACGGTTCATCGCGCTCACACGATCATCGGCTACGCCGTCGGCAACCTCATGAACATCGGTGCCACGCTCGCCTGCTACGCCAGTCTCTGCAAAGCGCGTGGCGAGCCCATGATCTTTCCCGGGTCCCCCACGGCCTGGGCGGGACTGAACGACATTACCGATGCCCGCCTTCTCGCCCGGCAGATCATATGGGCCGGCACCGAGCCCAATGCCGCCGACGAGGCCTTCAATGCCGTGAACGGCGACGTTTTTCGCTGGAACCGGCTGTGGCGGGTCATTGCCGCCTATTTCGGCGTCGAGGTGGTCGAGGATCCTCGCATGTTCAGCCCGCTGGCGCCCCGGATGGCGGATATGGGCGCCGACTGGGATGCCATCGTCCAGCGTCATGCCTTGCAGCCCCAACCCCTCTCGTCGCTGGCCTCCGCCTGGCATACCGACCTCGACCTGGGGCGGCCGATGGAATGCGTGCACTCGATGGCCAAGGCGCGATCCCTGGGTTTCAATTCCGTGCAGGACAGCGAGCAGTCGTTCATCGACGTGTTCGACCGGCTCCGGGCCGAGAGGATCGTGCCGTGACAGGACCGGGTCCCGGCTTCCACGACCTGGCCGGCAAGGTCGTGATTGTGACGGGCGCGGGTTCCGGCATCGGGCTGGAGACGGCGCGCCATTTTCTCGCGGCCGGGGCCAAGGTCGTGGGCGCCGGGCTGATGCTCGATCGCTTCGCCGCGACCCGGGTGCTCGGGCCGATCCAGGCCGTCGAGGCGGACCTGACCGAGGCAGGCTCCGCCGCCCGCATCGTCGCCGCCGCGCTCGATGCCTTCGGGAGGGTCGACATCCTCTTCAACAATGCGGGGGTCGCGCCGGCGCGAACCGATTTCCTGTCGGTCAGCGACGCCGAGTGGGAGGCGACGCTCGGCCTCAACCTGATGGGGTATGTCCGCATGGCGCGAGCCGTCCTGCCGCCCATGCTGAATCAGGGGTGCGGCGTCATGATTCACTGCGGATCGGAGGCCGGGGTGAAGCCCCATCCTCTCCTGCCTGACTACTCCGTGTCGAAGGCAGCGGTGGCAATGCTGTCGAAGGTCCTTTCGCGCGACTATACGCGCTCCGGCGTGCGCTCGAACGTCGTGGCTCCAGCCCATGTCCGGACGGAGCTTTGGGACGCGCCGGGCGGCTTTCTCGACTCCCTGGCCGACCACTACGGGATCGACCGCACGGACCGCGACGGAGCCGTGGCCGCCTTCCTCGCCGACAGCGGCCTGCCCGCCGGCCGTCTCGGTCGGCCGGAGGATGTGGCCCGCGCCGTTCTCTACCTTTCCTCCGACGTGTCGGACTACGTCTCGGGTATCGTGCTGGGCGTGGACGGAGGCGTGGTTCCGACGATCTAGCGAGGCGATCATGACAGAGCATCACGTGGGCTGGACGCCCGACCTGCACGCGGAACTGGCGCGCCAGTCGATGAACGGTCGCGTCGGGCAGGACCTCTTGTCGGAGACCGATGCGGTGCGGGTCTGGCGCATCGAACTGCGCCCCGGCGAGAGGGTGGGGTTCCACCGGCACGTGCTGAACTACTTCTGGGTCGCCATCAACGCCGGCCGTTCGCGCTCTCATGATGGATCGGGCGCGACGCGCGAGACCAGCTACCTGGCCGGCGACGTCCGGCACTTCACGTTCGGGGCCGGTGAATCCATGGTTCATGATCTGGAGAACACCGGGGACACGACCCTGATTTTCACGACGGTCGAATTCAAGAACTCGCCGAACGCACCCTTGCCGCTGGCCTGACGGGGGAAGCGATGGACTACAAGCTGACAGGGAAGCATGTTCTCGTCACAGGCGGAGCGACGGGGATCGGGTTGGCGATCGCCAAGGCGTTCCTGGCCGAGGGCGCCGTCGCGACGATCAGTGGCCTGGAGCCGGCCGACGTCGTCGCCGCGCTCGCCACCCTCGGGTCCGGCGCGCAGGGCATGGCCTGCGACCTGACCCGGACCGAGGACGCCGTTGCACTTGTCGACCTCGCGCGGGCGCGCGCACCGGTCGACATCCTCGTCAACAATGTCGGGATCTTCGAAGTCCGGCCTTTCTTCGAGACGACGGATGCGGACTGGTTTCGCTTCTTCGATGTCAACGTGATGAGCGGCGTCCGCATGTCCCGTCTGCTCATGCAGGACATGCTCGAGCGGGGAGAGGGCAGCATCGTCTTCGTCTCCTCCGAGAGCGCGGTGAAGCCGCAGCCCTGGATGCCGCACTATGGCGCTATGAAGACATGTCTTCTGGGGTTGTCGCGCGCACTCGCGGAGCTAACGCGCGGCACGCGGGTGAGGGTCAACACCATCCTGCCCGGTCCCACGGCGACGGCCGCCGTTAGCGCCTACCACGACGAGATTGCCCGGACGAACGGCCTGTCCCGGGAGGAAGTCGTCGCGCGATATTTTGACGAGACCGAACCCACCTCGTTGATCCGTCGGATGATCGCGCCCGAGGAGATCGCCGCCAGCGTCGTGCATCTCGCAGCCAGCCCGCATCTGAACGGGATGGCGATGCGGGCCGAGGGCGGAACGATCCGGAGTGTCCTGTGACCCGCTGCGGCCTGGCCCCGCGACGCGCCTCGCCCAGCGGACAGGGGAGGTTACTCCGCGACAACGGTGACGATCTCGTTGAGTGTCGTCTCCAGATCAACCGCCAGAATGGCTGAGTGGCGCTGGCTCGCCGCTCTCAGGCTGCCCTCGGAACGAAATGATTTCGATATCCATTGCGCAGCAAGAAATTTCATTTTATATCCGCTCATAGGCAACGACTGAGATTGGGCAGTTGGATGAACAGTCCGGCAACAGGCGGTTTCGCGGCCATCGAAGCACGCATCCGCGCGACGCGCCTGCTGCCGGTCGTGGTCGTCGAGGACGCCGATCACTCGGTGCCCCTGGCGAAGGCCCTGGCGGCCGGGGGGCTGCCCGTCGCGGAGGTCACGTTCCGCACGGCCGCGGCGGCGGAGGTCATACGTCGCATTCGCGACGCGGTGCCGGAGATGCTTGTGGGCGCTGGCACGGTGTTGACTGCCCAGCAGGTCCGTGAGGCGCGCCTTGCCGGAGCCACTTTCCTGGTCACGCCCGGATTCAACCCCGCCACGGTGGAGGCGGCAGCCGCCGAAGGCATGCCGATCGTGCCCGGCATCAACAATCCCACCGGCGTGGAGCAGGCCATGGCGCATGGCCTCGACACGGTGAAGTTCTTCCCTGCCGAGGCGAGCGGCGGCGTCGCCTTCCTCAAGGCGCTGACGGGTCCCTATGCGGGCATGAAGTTCGTGCCCACGGGCGGCATCGGACCGGGCAACCTGTCGTCGTGGCTGGCCCTGCCGGCGGTGCTGGCCTGTGGCGGCTCCTGGATGGTCGACCCCGCGCTCGTGCGGGCCGGCCGCTTCGACGAGATCACCCGCCTGACGGCCGAGGCCGTGGCCTTGGCCCGGCGAGCCTGACATTCACCGGCCGCGGCCGGCTCGACGACCCTGAACGGAGAACCACCATGGCGAACAACACACTCTCGGAGGGACTGTCGCTGGCAGGGAAGTCCTGCATCGTGACCGGTGCCGCATCCGGGATCGGGGAAGCCGTGGCGCGGATCTACGCCCAGAACGGGGCGAAGGTCGCGATGATCGATTTCGACCGTGCGCGCCTGGACAAGGTATCGTCCGAGATTGCCGCCGAGGGTGGCACTGTCCTGCCGATTTTCGCCGACGTCACCGAAGAGGACACTGTTCGCCGGTTCTTCAAGCAGGTTCACGATGCCTGGGGCTCGATCGACGTGATCGTGAACTCGGCCGGCCGCGACAGTCTGGCTCCGCCCGTCACGCAAGTCACCCTCGACGAATGGAACAAGACGATCGGACCGAACCTCACGGCGGTCTTCCTGTGCTGCCGCGAGGCCTTCCTCTACATGGAAAAGCAGTCGACGGGCGGCCGCATCATCAACATGGGCTCCTCGTCCACCCGCGTCGCCTCGGGCCCGGGACACAGCCCTTACCGAGCCTCCAAGCACGGCATGCTCGGGTTTTCCAAGAACATCCTGCTGGAAGGCAAGGACAAGAAGATCGGCGTCACGGTGCTCAATCCGAGCCACGTCAAGACGCCGATGACCGAGATCATCGACAAGGGTCTCTATGATGGAGACCTGCCCGCCTACCTCGACGGCTGGCTGGACGAAAAGGAGATGAAGGAGGGCATTCACGCCAGCTGCATCGAAGTCGACAGCGTGGCCTGGCTCGCCCTCTTCGTGGCCACCCGCACGCCGGACGTGACGATCCCCACGATCAGCCTTTACCCCACGCACAAGGCCCATCGCTACGGCATGGAGGTCTGAGCGGATGAAGGCGGCCGTCTACAAGGGGCAGGGCCGCGTGACGCTGGATGAGCGGCCCGTGCCGGTGCCCGGCCCGGACGAGCTGTCGATCCGGGTCCATGCCGCATCGATCTGCGGCACCGACCTGAAGATCATCCGCGGCGGGCACTTCCGGGTCGGCCCTGACGAGACCCGCGTGCTCGGCCACGAACTGGCCGGCGAGATCATCGAGGTCGGCTCACAGGTCAAGCACTGGCGGGTCGGAAACCGCGTCTCGGTCGTGCCGAACATCGGCTGCGGGGCGTGCGAGATGTGCCGCAAGGGCCTGAACAACATGTGCCCGGACTACGATGCCTTTGGCATCAACATCGACGGCGGTTTCCAGCAGGTCATGACGGTGACGGCGCCTGCACTGCGGGGCGGCAACCTCGTCGCGATCCCGGAGTCGATGTCCTACCTCGAGGCGTCGCTGGTCGAGCCCCTGTCCTGCTGTTTTAATGCCTGGAAAGACCTCCACGTGACCCCCGAAGACCGGGTGCTTGTCCTCGGCACCGGGCCGATCGCGGGGCTCTTCCTGCAGCTGGCCCGTGCCTATGGGGCGCGGCAGGCGATTGTCGTGGGGCGGCGTGCCGCCCGGGTCGCGGAGATTGCGGCCTTCGGCGCCACGGACACCGTCGATTCCAGCCGGTGCGATCCAGTCGAGGAGGTGATGCGCCTGACGGGCGGCTACGGCGTCGACGTGGCGCTGACCTGCGCGCCCGCGCCGGAGCTGCAGGGGCAGGCCATCGCCTGCCTGGCGCGTTTCGGCCGCATGAACTTCTTCTCGGGCCTGACCAAGGGGATGAAGGCCGAGATCGACACGAACAAGGTGCACTACTGGAGCCTCAAGCTCCTGGGCTCGACGGGCTCCAGCCTCGACGACTACGGACGTGCGCTGACCCTCGTCGAAACCGGCAAGATCCACGTGACCGGGCTCGTCAGCCACCGCTTCGGCATGGACGACGCGGTCGCCGCCTTCGACCACGCCCTCTCCGGCCAGGGCCTGAAGACCGTGATCTTCCCCCAGAAGGATACGCTGCAATGAGGGCCGCGGTGCTGCACGCCCCGGGCGACCTGCGGGTCGAGAATGTCCCGCTTCCCGACATCGGCGCGGACGATGTGCTCGTCCGTGTGATGGCCGCCGGCATCTGCGGGTCCGACATCGGGCGGGTCATGGTGACCGGCACATACCGGTTCCCGACGATCCCGGGGCATGAGTTCGCCGGTCGCGTCGAACGCGTCGGCGCCAACGTCGCCCACCTCGCTCCGGGCGAACGGGTGGCCGTGGCGCCTCTGATGCCCTGCCGGGACTGCGCCTGGTGCAGGGCCGGCCAGTTCTCGCTCTGCGACACGTATGATTTCATGGGGTCGCGCAGCGATGGGGCGTTCGCGGAGTTCATCTGCGCCCCGGCCAGCAACGTGCTGAAAGTGCCGGACGGCGTCAGCGACGAGGTCGCCGCGACGATCGAGCCCGCAGCCATCATCCTGCACGGCATTCACAAGCTCGACGTCTCGCTGGGCGATGCGGTGGCCGTGGTGGGTTGCGGGGCGCTCGGCTACTTCGCCCTGCAGTTCGCCAAGCTGTCCGGCGCGCAGCCCCTCATCGCAATCGACGTGGACGAGGACAAGCTGGCGCTCGCCCGCGAGATCGGGGCGGACGTCTGCATCAACCCGGCGAAGGAGGACGCGGTCGCGGCCGTGAAGGCGGCAACCGGCGGCAGCGGCGTGCGGATCGCCCTCGAATGCGCCGGCTCCGGCGCCGGGCGCGACCTGTCGATCCTGGTCACGGCCAAGCAGGGCACGGTGATGCTCTACGGTACGGCCTATGGCGACGTGGTGCTTGCGGAGAAGGCGTTCGCGCGTCTCGTGCGCGACGAGCTCCAGGTTGTGGGATCGTGGAATTCCTATTCGCTGCCGTTCCCGGGCAAGGAGTGGTTCGACGTCATGGAGCTTCTGGCCAACGGCCGTCTCGTCGTCGATCCGCTCATCACGCACCGCGCGAGCCTCGACGAAGCGCCTGCCATCTTCAAGGCGCTGAAGGCGCGCAGCTTCGGCCCCTACCACAAGATCATGTTCAAGCCGAACGGCTGATCATCCAGGGGGAGGACCCAATGCCGTCGAAATACGTGATGGCCCTCGACGAAGGAACGTCGAGCGCGCGCGCCATCCTGTTCGATCGCGCCGGCAACGTCGCGGCGCTCGCCCAGCGGGAGTTCCAGCAGATCTACCCACAGCCGGGATGGGTCGAGCACGACGCGGTCGAGATCTGGACCACCCAGCTGCTCGTGGCGCGCGAGGCCATGGCCCAGGCAGGCGCTGAGCCTGGCGACATCGCCGCGATCGGGATCACCAACCAGCGCGAGACGAGCGTCGTCTGGGACCGCGCCACCGGCCGCCCCCTGCACAATGCCCTTGTCTGGCAGGACCGCCGCACCGCCGGGGTGTGCGACGCGCTCAAGGAGCGTGGGCTCGAACCCTACGTGAAGGAGACCACGGGCCTCGTCATCGACGCCTACTTCTCCGGCACCAAGATCGCCTGGGTGCTCGACAACGTCCCCGGCGCCCGGGCCAGGGCGGAGCGCGGCGAGCTCGCCGCCGGCACGATCGACAGCTGGCTGATCTGGAACCTCACCGGCGGCAAGGTCCACGTCACCGACGCCTCCAACGCATCGCGCACCCTGCTGTTCAACATCCGGACGGGCGAGTGGGACGACCGGCTCCTCAAGGAGCTGAACGTGCCCCGCGCCGTGCTCCCGCAAGTCCGCGACAGCTCCGAGGTCTACGGCCTTGCGGAGGCGTCCCTGCTCGGGGGATCCATCCCCGTCGCGTCCTCGATCGGCGACCAGCAGGGCGCACTGTTCGGCCAGTCGTGCTTCGCCCCCGGCATGGTCAAGGCGACCTACGGGACGGGTGGATCCCTGATGATGAACGCGGGCCGCACGCCGCTGCCCTCCCAGACGGGCCTGCTCACGACCGTGGCCTGGCGCATCGACGGGCGGATTGAATATGCCCTCGAGGGATTGCTCTTCACCGTTGGGTCCGTCGTGCAATGGCTGCGCGACGAGCTGAAGCTGATCCACCACGCTGCCGAGACGGAACAGTCGGCGGCCCATGTCCCCGACACGAACGGCGTCTACATCGTGCCGGCCTTCACCGGCCTGTCCGCGCCCTGGTGGGACCAGTACGCGAGGGGCACGATCGTCGGGATCACCCGCGGTGCCAACCGCGACCACCTGATCCGCGCCGCGCTGGAGAGCATGGCCTACCAGATCCGCGACGTGATCGGCTGCATGGAGCGTGACGCCGGCATTTCCGTCGCCGACCTCAAGGTGGACGGTGGTGCGGCCATGAACAATTTCGTCATGCAGTTCCAGGCCGACCAGCTCGGCGTCAGGGTGCTGCGGCCGAAGGTCGTCGACACCACGGCGCGCGGCGCCGCCTTCCTGGCGGGACTGGCGACCGGGTTCTGGCGGGACAAGGACGACCTGGGTTCCGCCTTCACGCTCGACCGCGAGTTCGTGCCCAACGCGGACCGGGCCGACCAGGACCGTCTCTATGCCGGCTGGTGCCGCGCCGTCGACCGGGCGCGCGACTGGGCCGAACACACGTGAGCCGCTCATGACCTATCAGCCCGCCGAACGCCGCACGATGTACTTCATCGGCGTGACCACCGGAAAATCCTCGATCATGAAGGTCTTCCCGGCCTGGTCGGATCATCTCGGCCTCGACGCCGTGATGAAGGGGATCGACTTCGCCCCCAATTCCGACCCCGCCGCCTACCGGGAGGCCGTCGCTTTCATCAAGCGCGACCCGCTCTCGCTGGGGGCGCTGGTGACGACGCACAAGGTCAACCTGCTGAAGGCCTCGCGAGACCTGTTCGACGACCTCGATTCCTATGCCGAGACGCTGCACGAGGTCAGCTCGATCTCCAAGCGCGGCAGCCGGCTCGCGGGTCATGCCAAGGACCCCATCACCGCCGGCGTGAGCCTGGAGGCGATCGTTCCCGCGGGATACTGGGCCGAGACGGGAGCGCACCTGTGCATCCTGGGCTCGGGCGGATCATCGCTCGCACTCACGCTCTACCTCCATACCAAAAAGGCCTCCGGCGGCGACGTACCGGCCCGGATCGTGGTGACCGCCCGGCGCGAGGCAAGCCTCGCGGAGATGCGGCACGTCCACCAGCAGATTGGCTTTTCCATTCCGATCGACTACCGGCTCGCGCCCTCGCCCGCGGAGGGAGACGCCATCGTCGGCGCCTTGCCGCCGCGCTCGATGGTGATCAACGCCACGGGCCTGGGGAAGGACGCGCCGGGCTCGCCGCTCACCGATGCCGTGCGCTTTCCCGAGGGCGGACTTGTCTGGGAATTCAACTACCGGGGCGACCTCGTCTTCCTCGACCAGGGGAGGGCCGCTGCCGCGGCACGCAGCCTCACGGTCCATGACGGCTGGGTCTATTTCATCCACGGCTGGACGCGCGTCGTCGCCGAAGTCTTCGACATCGACATCCCGATGTCCGGCCCCGCCTTCGACACGCTGGGCCGCATCGCCCGCGACGCTTCACGCTGATCTGAGGGAGCACCCGCCATGTCCGACATGACTCCGACCGCCTTCGACTTCGACACCGTGACCGGCCTGTCCCGGACCGCGAAGCCCATCGCACGACCCTTGTCGGCTCTCAGGGGATACTTCCACGACGCGGCCGCCTTCGAGGCCGCGGTCGCCCAGAGCGACCCGCTCGTCTACGAGTACTTCGACATGGGCGTGCCGGAGACCACCGGAAACGTCGCCTACGGGACGACGTCGGTCAAGCCGGGCAGGATCGGCGACGAATACTTCATGACGAAGGGCCATTTCCATACGGTCCTGGACACGGCCGAGATCTACTACTGCCTGTCCGGCCATGGCGGCATGATGATGGAGACGCCGGAAGGCAAGGTGGAGTGGCGCGAGATGAAGCGCGGCGACGCCGTCTACGTTCCGGGACGCTGGGCGCATCGCTCGATCAACATCTCGTCGACCGAGCCCTTCGTGATGTTCTTCGCCTTCCCCGGTCATGCGGGGCACGACTACGGCACCATCGCCACCATGGGCTTCCGCAAGCTGCTTGTCGAGCGCGACGGCAAGCCCGTGATGGTCGACAATCCCCGCTGGACCGGCTGACGGACGCGACCATGCCGGGCAAGATCGCCGTCACGCCGCGCTCTCTGTCGGGCGCCGGTCATCCCGCCCTGTCGCTGCTGAGCGAGCGGGGCTACGAGATCGTCTATCCGTCGCCGGGCAAGCTCCCCAGCGAGGACGAGCTGCTGCACAGCGTCCCGGGTTGCGTGGGCTGGCTCGCCGGAGTCGAGCCGATCAGCCCGCGCGTGCTGGCCGCTGCGGAGGGTCTCAGGGTTATCAGCCGGAACGGGACCGGCGTGGACAACATCGACCTCGACTTTGCGCGCTCGCGCGGGATCGCCGTCGAGCGGGCGAACGGCGCCAATGCCCGTGGCGTCGCCGAACTGGCCATCACGCTGATGCTGTCCGCCTTCCGGGCGGTGCCCTGGTCGGACGGGCACCTGCGAAAGGGCGACTGGCAGCGCCGGATCGGCATCGAGGCGCAAGGCCGGACGCTGGCCGTGATCGGCTGCGGGGCGATCGGGCGGGAGGTCGTCGACCTCGCGCTGGGGCTTGGCATGTGGGTCGTCGGGCATGATCCCGCGCCCTCGAATTCCTTTGCCCGCCCCGGCTTCCGCTTCGCCTCGCTGCAGGAGGCCCTCACCGGCGCGGACGCGATCACGCTGCACTGCCCGCCCGGCGAGCGACCCATTCTCGACGGAGCCATGCTGGCGCAGCTGAAGAAGGGCGTGGCCATCGTCAATACGGCCCGCGCCGAGCTGATCGACGAGGAGGCCCTCGTGGCAGCGCTCGACACGGGCCAGGTGGGCAGCCTGGCGACGGATGTCTACCGCCGCGAGCCGCCCGAGCCCTCGGCCCTGACGACGCACGAGCGCGTCATCCTTACCCCGCATGTCGGCGGCTTTACCGAGGAGAGCGTGGAGCGGGCGACCCGCGTAGCCGTCGAGAATCTCCTGCGGGTCCTGGAGCCGCGATGAGCGTGCTGCCCGCCCGGCCCTGGAGAGATTCCCCCGCGTTGGCGGCGGGCCCCGAGGGCGCGGTGCTGGGCTGGCTGGGACAGGCAGGCTTCCTCATCGCCCTGGGTGGCCAGATAATCGTTGTCGACCCCTATCTCTCCGACAGCCTGGCCGAGAAGTACCGGGGGACACGCTTCCCGCACGAGAGGATGATGCCGCCGCCGGTGGCACCCTCCGCCCTGCGGGACGTGGACTGGCTGCTGTGCACCCACGGGCACACCGACCATATGGACCCCGGCACGATCGCCCCCCTGCTCGCCGCCAGCTCCGGTGCGCGGGTGCTGGCGCCCCGGGCCGAGCGGGTGCGCGCCATCGAGCGCGGCGTGCCGCCGGACAGGCTGGTGCTGATCGATGCCGGCGAGACGGTGGATCTCGCTCCCGGCGTGAGTGCGACAGCCATGCCTGCGGCCCACGAGCAGATGACGCGCACGCCCGAGGGTCATTCCTTCCTGGGCTTTGTGCTGCGCGGCCGAGGCGTGACGATCTGGCATTCCGGCGACACGGTTCCATGGCCGGGGCAGGCCGAGTGGCTGTCGCCCTTTCGCGTGGACCTCGCCCTGCTTCCGGTCAACGGCCGCGATGCGCTGCGCGCCGCCAACGGCGTTCCCGGCAATCTGACCCTCGAGGAGGCTGTCGCCCTCGCCGACGCCATCGGAGCGCGGGCAATGCTGGGCCACCACTTCGGGCTGTTCGACTTCAACACGCTGGATCCGGTTGACGGGCGACGGCGCCTCGCCGGCCTGGCCAGCCGGGCGGATGCCATGCTGGCGGAGACCGGCGTGCTCTGGGACCTCTCGCCCGTCCCGCACGACCGCCTGTCCATCCTCATGGTCTGCAGGGGGAACATCTACCGGTCGCCGCTCGCCGCGGGCATGCTCGCCGCACGATCCACCTGTTGCCATGTCGAGAGTGCGGCCGTGATGGACTGGAATCGGTCGGGCATCCGCCTGTCCTCCCACCGCGCCCGGCAGGTCAGCGCGCAGGACTTCAATCGCTTCGACCTGATCCTGGGGATGGACCGGGAGAGCCTCGCGGCCCTGCAGGCCCTGCGTCCGCCGGCCTGCCGGGCGCGGCTGGGATTGCTGGGCGCGTATCTGGAGCCGGGGAGCATGCCCGACATCGAGGACCCCTGGGGCGGGGACCAGTTGGCCCTTGAGGCCGTGGACGACGACATCGCCAGGGCGACCGCGAGGCTCGCCCGCCTCGTCGGCGCGGCGACAACCTGAACGCGGGAGAGAGCCATGGATTTCGGAGTGAAGGGCAAGGTCGTGGTGGTCACGGGCGGCGCCACGGGCATCGGCCACGCCATCGCGCGCGCGTTCCACGAGGAGGGGGCCACGGTCGTCATCAACGGCCGCAACCAGGCCAAGCTCGACGCCGCCTGCGCCGCCATCGGGGCCAACGCCCGGGGTGTCGTCGCCGACCTGCTGACCGCGGAAGGCACGGAGCGCCTCTCCACCTTTGCGCGCGGGATCGGGCCCGTGTCCTTCCTCGTCAACAACATCGGCGTCTTCGACGTGAACGACTTCTTCGAGGTGACCGACGAACGCTGGGCCGAGTACTTCCAGCACAACGTCATGACTGCCGTGCGCATCTCCCGCATCGTCCTGAAGGACATGCTGGCGCGCAACGAAGGAGCCGTGTGCTTCATCTCCTCGGAGGCCGCCATCCGCTCCATCGGCAACATGGTGCCGTACTCCGTCACCAAGACGGCCATGCTCGGGCTGTCCCGCTCGCTGGCCGAACTGACGCGGGGCACCGAGGTCCGGGTGACCAGCTACATGCCGGGCACGACGGCGACCGAATCCGTGCAGGGCTATTTCGAGGGGCTGTCCAGGGAGCAGGGGAGGAGCGTGGAGGAGTGCCTCGCCGACTTCTACCGGACCGTGCAGCCCTCGAACCTCACGCAGCGCCTCATCGACCCCGCCATGCATGGACGGGGCGTGGTCCAGCTGATGACGAACACCGCCATGAACGGCGTCTGCCATCGGGCCGACGGCGGCACGATCCGCTCGATCTTCGGCTGAGCAGGGGAGGGGAACAATGTCCGGCAAACTGGGTGTCCATGCGCTCCTGTTCACCGACCAGTGGGACGAGGCCCACGCGACGGCCTCCTGCCGCGCGGCGGCGGAGATCGGCTTCGACCTCATCGAGGTCCTCATGTTCGACCCCTACGCGCTCGACCTGCCGCTGACGCGGCGCGCTGTGCGGGACGCCGGGATCGAGCTCCGGCTGGGCATGGCGCTGGGTGCCGCCTCGGACATCTCCTCGGACGATCCCGAGACTGCCGCGAGAGGGGAGGCGACCGTGGGCCGCGCCCTCGAAATCGCTTCCGAGCTCGGGGCACCGGCGGTCAGCGGCATCACCTACGCCGCCTTCGCCAGTTATGCTGCCCCGCCCACTGCCGCCCAGCGGGCGCGCGTGGTGGCCAGCCTGGGGCGCCTCGACCGCAGGGCCGGCGAGCTCGGGGTCAAGCTCGGGCTCGAGCCGGTCAACCGCTACGAGAGCTTCATGGTCAACACGCTGGACGAGGCGGCTGCCATGATCCGGGATGCTGGCGGCCGGCACATGTTCATCCACATGGACACGTTTCATATGAACATCGAGGAGGGCGACATCGGCGCCGCCATCCGGCGCAACGCGGCGCTGCTCGGCTACGCCCACGTCGCCGACAGCAGCCGCGGCGCTCTCGGCGGTGGCCACTTCGACATCAAGGGATACTTCTGCGCATTGGCCGACGCCGGCTACACCGGCGACTACACGGTGGAGAGCTTTTCCTCGAAGGTGCTCTCGCCGGCGCTGGTGGGGGGCGTGCGGCTTTGGCGCGAGGCCTGGTCCGACCCGATGCAGGCGGCGAGGACCGCGCTGGAAGCCCTGCGCAGCGCCCGGACCACGGCCGGCCTTGCCATCGCGACATGGTAGGGCGATGGGCCTTGGCGCATAGCGATAAGCCGCCGCGAGGGTGCCAGCAGGAAATTCTTTTCGGAAGTCCATGCCCTGTATAGAATTTGCCCGAGTCCTGGAAAGGGAGTTCGCGGGTGGCCGGTGGCAAGGAGGTTAAGCAAGGGATCCTGGCGCGGATCCGGTGGCGATCGGCCTACATGAACCCCGCCCTGCGCCGGATCGCCGACCGTGTCATGCGGGCGCCGGAGGAGGTGAAGTCCATCTCCATCAAGGATCTCGCCGTCCAGTGCGAGGTCTCGGAATCCACCGTCACGCGTTTCGTGCGCGAGATCGAGGTGCCGAGCTTCCAGCAGTTCAAGATCCTCATCGCCGAGGAACTGTCGCAAGGCGGGTCGCCGCGTCTCGCCGCCGTCGACCGTCATGTCTACGAAGACATCACGGACGACGACGACACCGCATCGGTCATCTCCAAGGTGGCGGCGCGCTATGCCATGACGGTCGAGGACACGAAGGCCGGCCTCTCCGCCGATCAGCTGCAGAAGGCTGCCGAGGTGATCGACCAGGCGGACTTCCTCGCTTTCTTCGCCATGGGCGCGTCTCTTCTCTGCGTTGAGAGCGCAATCCTGCGTTTCATGCGGGTCGGCAAGCGCTGCTGCTTTTTCCGCGATCTCGGAATCCGGCAGATCTCGACGTCCACGCTGGGTCCGCAATCCCTTGCGATCGGGGTCTCGAACTCGGGGCGGACGATCTCCACCGTCGATTCCCTGCGCGAGGCGAAGGCCCAGGGTGCCAAGACCCTGGCCATCACGTCCTTTCCCGACTCGCCCATCGTCCGGCACGCGGACATCTGCCTGTTCACGCCCACGGTCACGGGTGTCGTGGGACGGGCGGACTATCATGAATCCATGGTCTCGAAGATTGCCCAGCTCCAGGTGATCGACGTCCTCTACTCCCTCTACGCGGTCCGCAACTTCGGGAGCGCGATCGAAGGGCTCGAGCGCACGGCCGACGTCACGGCCCTCACGCGCTACTGAGGCAGTGCGTCCGAACTACGCGTGACATGTCCCGCCAGACAGGCCCCGCGCCGCGTGCTGTGAGGGTCGCGGGCCGCGCCCTCGATCGCGCCGGCCACGTCGAACGAAACCTCCTTCCGCACCATCGTAGGAAATTTTTTTCGTTGCGTTTCCAGTCGGGGGAAATTACTTTTATTTTTGTCACTGGAGCTGTGTCCTCATTCGATGGGGCCGCTCGGGCAGACCTCGGCAGCCCCAGGGACGGCAGTGAGGCAGGCAAGGAAGGCGCGAACGAACGCGCCGAGGCGACCCGGGCTCGCGAAGCAGCCCGACCGGTCGCCGGGGTGGAAGGGAGCCATGGCGGAACTTCGGATCGAGACGGTGAGCAAGACCTACAAGGACGGCCATGCCGCCCTGAAGGGTGTCAGCTTCGCCGTCGACGACCGTGAGGCCGTCTTCCTGCTGGGGCCCTCAGGAGCGGGGAAGACGACCACCCTGCGCCTCGTGGCGGGCCTGGAGGACGTGACGGCCGGGCGCGTCCACATCGGCGGCCGCGACGTGACCCACCTGACGCCGCGCGAGCGCAAGCTCGCCATGGTCTACGACAAGCATTCCCTCTTTCCCCACATGACGATCTTCGAGAACCTCGCCTATCCCCTGCGGGTCCGGCGGATGGCCGAGAGCCAGATCAGGGAGCGCGTCGCTGAAATCGCCGCGACGTTGCAGATCGACCAGCTCATGGCGCGCTACCCCTCTCAGTTATCGGGTGGGCAGCAGCAGCGCGTCGCCATCGGCCGGGCGCTGGTCCGCGATGCGAACTGCTACCTGCTGGACGAGCCGATCTCGCATCTCGACGCGAAGCTGCGCGCCCGGATGCGCGTCGAGTTCAAGCGCCTGCAGCGCGACTACAAGGCGACGATGCTCTACGTCAGCCACGACCAGCTCGAGGCCATGACGATGGCCGACCGCATCGTGCTGATCAACCAGGGCGAGATCGAGCAGATCGCGGCGCCCCAGACGCTCTTCGACAAGCCTGACACGATCTTCGCGGCCACCTTCATCGGCGAGCCGGCGATGAACACGCTGCAGGCCGAACTCGGCGAGCGGGACGGGCAGCCTGCACTGCTGATCGGGGACGGGATCGTGCCTCTCGACAGCGCCTGGCTGAAGGCCGGCGTTTCACTGCGCCTGGGGCAGCGCTTCGTGGCGGGAATCCGTCCGCAGCACATCGCCCTCTGCGCGCCGGACCTGGGCGCCGCCGGCGTGCTGCGCGGGCGCATCTTCGCGGTGGAGACGCTTGGCTCTCGCGTCATCTTCGATGTCGACCTGGCAGGCACCATCCTGCGCGTCATGACGTCGGTCGACGCCGCGCGGCTCCATCCGGAGACGATCGGAGCACCCATCGCGGCGAAGATCGATCCCGACTTCGTCTACCTGTTCGACGAGGCCAGCGGCCGGACCATGCGGCAGGCCCGCTTCACCCTGCAGATGACATCCTGAATCCAGCACCGCCCTACGAAGGGCGGGTTGTGATGTGTCCAGAACGAGAACTCACGAGGGGAGGAAAACGTGACGACCATCGGACTTGCGAAGACCATCACGGCAGCCTGCGCGCTGACGCTGATGGCCTCGACCGCCGCCCTGGCGCAGACAGCCGCCCAGAAGGCCCTCGCGGGCCAGGAGATCCGGTTCCTGCAGCCGTCGATGCCGCAGTTCGCGGCACTCGGGAAGTTCATTCCCGAGTTCGAGAAGAAGTACGGCATCAAGGTCATCGTCGAGGAGGTGCCGTTCGACCAGTACCGGCAGAAGTCCCTCGTCCAGATGCAGCAGGGAACCGGCACCTACGACATCTACGCCGTCGACGTCATGTGGCTTGCCGAGTATGCGGCCGCGGGCTTCCTCGATCCCCTCATGCCCTACGTCAAGAACGCCGACCTGACCGCGGCGGACTACGACATCAATGACTTCCTGCCGCGCGTCATCAGCGGCACGGGCGTCTACAACGACACGCTCTACACGATCCCGCTCGGGGCCGGGCCGGTGGGCACAACCTTCCGCAAGGACGTCGCCGAGGCCGCGGGCTTCAAGCTCCCGGAGCGGTTCTCGCCGGAGTTCACGACGCAGTACATGTTCGACGCCGCCAAGAAGGTGAACAAGCCCGAGTCCGGCATGATCGGCTTCGCCAACATCCCCGGCCGGTGGTTCTGGGGTGTCACCTACCTGCCTTACCTCTATGCCTTCCAGACGGCGGAGACAAAGGGCAACGAGTACCTCGACAAGGACTGGAAAGTCACGATCAACAACAAGCACACAGTCGATTCCATCGACTACTTCGTCAGCCTGAAGCAATTCATGCCGGCTGACAGCGCGAACTGGGGGATCGGCGAGGCAACCGCCGTCTACCAGTCCGGTGGCGCGTTCGGCACCTGGAACTACCAGGACTTCATCAAGGGCTTCTTCGAGGATCCCGCGACGCAGGCGAAAGTGGCCGGCAAGAACGTCCACCTGCATACGCCGGCCGGCCCCGACGGCCAGATCGACCCCTGGTTCGGCGCGTGGTCCTTCGGCCTGTCCAAGGACTCCGCCAAGAAGCAGGCCGCCTGGACCTTCGTCCAGTGGATGACCTCCAAGGACGTGCAGGAGCGCGCCACGCAGTTCGGCGCCGGGCCCTCGCGCCATTCGACCTACAAGTCGGAGACGCTGGCCAAGTACCAGCCGTGGTGGCTGTCGGTCTACCAGTTCATGCTCAAGGACACGAACCCCGACGAGCGCGTGCGCATCCCCGAGTGGGCCGAGATCTCCGACATCATGGGCGAGGAAGGCAACAAGGTGTGGATCGGTCAGATCGACTCCAAGACGGCCGCCGCGAACATGGAGAAGCGGATGACCGAGGCCATGAAGAAGGGCGGCTACTACGTGAAGGGCCGAAAGGACCTGCCGCCGCAGAACTGGCGCAACATGAGCTACTACGACCGCATGCCGGCGCAGTGGAACTGATGTCCTGACCTCGGATCCGGGCTCCCTGGAGCTCGGATCTCCCCGTCCGTTCCGAGAGGCCTGAGATGTCCGAAGCCGCCTCCCTCGCGACCGCCGCCGCCCCGGTACGCCGGCGGGGGCTGCTGTCCAGGGTGGGACCTTCCAACCGGAAGGTCTTCCCGTGGCTGCTCATGGCACCCACGCTGATCATCCTCTTCTCGATCGGGATCTATCCGTTTCTCTATGCGCTCTACATCGCCGGGCACAATGTCGTCCTGTCGAAGCCCTACATGCCCCGGTACTTCGTCGGCCTCGACCAGTACCATGCGGTCATCCAGGACAAGGACTTCTGGCAGGCGCTCGGCACCACCGTCTGGTTCACGGTCGAGGCGGTGTTCCTGGAGTTCTGGCTGGGGCTGGGGCTTGCTCTCCTCTTCCAGCGCCAGATCAGGGGCGAGAGCGTCTTCCGCCTGCTGATCCTCATTCCGATGATCCTGCCGCCTCTCGTGGCGGCGCTCATCTGGCGCTACATGTTCTATCCCGGGGCGGGACTCGTCAGCTACTACGTGGGCGGCATCACCCGGGCCTTCGGATGGGGCGACGTGCCCTTTCTCTCCGATCCCCACATCGCCTTCCAGACGCTCGTCTTCGTCGACGTCTGGGAGTGGACGCCCTTCATGTTCCTGATGATGTCGGCGGGCCTCGCCTCCATCCCGCGGCAGCCCTACGAGGCCGCGGAGATCGACGGGGCCTCTGCCTGGCGCGTGTTCTGGACGATCACGATGCCCCTCCTGCGGCCCGCCATCCTCATCGCGGTTATCATCCGCACGATGGATGCGTTCCGCACCTACGAGCTCATCGTCATCATGACGCGCGGTGGGCCGGGCAACGCCACCACCACGCTCAACGTCTACCTGACCAAGACCGGACTGGAATTCTTTGATGCGTCTAAGGCGGCGGCGATCTCGCTGCTGATGATGATGGTGATCATTCTCATGAGCTTCGTGTTCATCCGCGTCTTCCGGTCCCGCACCGAAGTCGCGGAGTGAGGACCCCGGCCATGAAAACCCTCAACGTCACCATCGTCTCGCCCGATGCCCCGCCCCGGCAGAGCAACTGGTGGGTCTACCTCGTGCTGGCCGGCATCTGCGCCATCAACGTCATTCCCTACCTGTGGATGGTGCTGACGGGCTTCATGAACGGGGCATCCGCCTCCGCGACCTCGCCGCAATGGATCTTCACGCCGTCCCTCGACGCCTTCCGCTACCTGATCCTCGAAAAGGGGATCATGACGAACTTCATGCACAGCGTGGTCGTGGCGGTGGGATCGACGTTCTTCTCGGTCACCATCGGCATGTTCTGCGCCTATGCCATCGCGCGTCACGACTTCGTCGGCCGGGACGACGTGAGCTTCTGGGTGCTGACCAACCGCATGATGCCGCCGGTGGCCGTTCTCATCCCGATCTTCGTCACGTTCCAGACGCTGAAGCTCCTCGACACCCTGGTGGGGCTGATCATCCTCTACACCGCCATGCAGCTGCCCTTCGTCGTCTGGATGCTGACCGGCTACTTCCGGGACATTCCCCGCCGCTACGAGGAGTCGGCGATGGTCGATGGGGACACCTGGTTCCAGGCCTTCCGCAAGGTGACCCTCCCGCTGATGGCGCCCTCGATCACGGCCACGGCGATTTTCGTGATGATCCTGTCGTGGAACGAGTTTGCGTTCGCGACCTTCCTGACCGCCACCAACGCCAAGACCATGCCGCCGGCGATCATGGCGTACTCGATCGGCGCCGACATCGCCTGGAACATCCTCGGCGCCGCCGTGGTGCTCATCACCGTGCCCCTCGTGCTCTTCGTCCTGATCATGCAGCGCCAGCTCATCAGCGGCCTGTCCCAGGGCGTGGTGAAGAAGTGACGTCCGGGAGAGCAGGGGCCGGTCATGGCTGAGATCCGCATCACCCGGCTGCAGAAGGAGTTCGGCAGCTTCACCGCCGTCCGCGACGTCAACATCACGGTCGACGACGGCGAGTTCGTCTTCCTGCTCGGCCCGTCGGGCTGCGGCAAGACCACGACGCTGCGCATGATCGCCGGACTGGAGATGCCCACGTCCGGCCTGATCGAGATCGCGAGCCGCAACGTCACCTACCTGCGCCCGCGCTACCGCAACGTCGGCATGGTCTTCCAGGACTACGGCCTCTACCGGCACATGACGGTGTTCGGAAACATCGCCTATCCCCTCGAGGTGCGCCGGCTGGCGAAGGACGACATCGCCCGGAAGGTCGGCGACGTCGCCCGCACGATGCAGATCGACGGCATCCTCGGCAAGAAGCCGGACCAGCTCTCGGCGGGCCAGCTGCAGCGCGTGGCCATCGCCCGGATGCTGGTGCGCGACGCCGACGTCTTCCTGATGGACGAGCCCATGTCCCACCTGGACGCGCAGCTGCGCGGGCAGATGCGGGCCGAGCTCCGCCACATCCAGAAGACCATCGGCACGACCACGATCTTCGTGACGCACGACCAGCTCGAGGCCATGACGATGGCCGACCGGATCATCGTCATGAAGGACGGCGAGATGCTGCAGTTCGCCACCCCGCGCGAGATCTTCGAGGCTCCCTCGACGGAGTTCGTGGCGACCTTCGTCGGCGAGCCGCAGATGAACGTGATCGACGCCACGCTGAGGCGGTCGGACACGGGGCTGGTCGCCGATTGCGAGGCGTTCGCGGTGCCCCTGTTGCGCGACTGGTCGGAGCAGCATGGCCTCGTCGCGAAGGACGGCGCGCGGGTCCGCCTCGGGGTCCGGCCGGAGCATGTCCGCCTCGCGGGAGCGGTCGACGCGTCCCATCCGGTCCCGGTGACGCTCGCCTCGTTCGAGCCGACGGGTGCGGAGAACCTCTACCTCGTCCAGGCCGGGCGCTTCGAGATCACCACGCGCACCTCCACCACGGATTCGGCCGGCCTCGGCAAGACCGAGGGCACGCCGCTGGCAATGGGGTTCGACCCCGCCTGGATCTGTCTGTTCGACCCGAAGGACGGCCGGACGATCGCCCAGGCCGCGGGAAGCCTGCGGGGGAGGACCGGGCCATGAAGAACTGGGTGCTCACGCTCGTCATCATCAGCTTCCTCACGGGATCCTGCACGGTCATGGCCGGGGACACCTCGCCATGGCCGGCGATGGTGGTGGCCGTGGTCCTCATCCTCGCCCTGAAGGTCTGGAACGATCGCCGGAAGGTGCTGGCCTGGCCGATGGAGTTCCTGCTGATCGCGGCGGTGACGATGATCGTCGTCAACCTCGCCCGCCTCTACATCATCGAACTGCCGGCCTGAGTGATGGGCGACGAGGTCCTCCAGGTCAGCGGGCTGGTGAAGTCGTTCGGGGCGCGGCGCGTTCTGGACGGCGTCGACATGTCCGTCCCGCGCGGCCAGATCGTCGGCTTCCTCGGCCCCAACGGGGCCGGCAAGACGACGGTCATGAGCATCGCAACGGGCCTGCTGGCGCAAGACGCCGGAGAGGTCCGGCTCTTCGGCGTCTCCGGCGGAGCGCGCCGGCCCGCCATCCGCATGCGCATCGGCTACCTCCAGGAAAAACCCCGGCTCTATCCTGAGATGTCGGCGCGCGACTACCTGACCCTCTTCGCGCGGCTGCATGGCGTGGCCCGCCCCGCCGTGCGCGTGGAGCAACTGCTGGAGCGGCTCGGCCTGGCGGATGCCGGGGGGCGGCCGCTCGCGACCTATTCGCGCGGCATGCAGCAGCGGGCCTGCCTGGCGCGGGTGCTGCTGCACGAGCCCGAGTTCCTCATCCTCGACGAGCCCACCCTGGGGCTCGACCCGTCGGGCGTCGCCGACATGCGCACGATTTTCAGGGAGTTGCGCGACCAGGGCCTGACGCTGCTGTTCTCCTCCCACCAGCTCGCCGAGATGGAGCGCATCTGCGACGGGGTGGTGCTCCTGTCCGGGGGCCGCGTCCTGGCCCAGGGCCGTCCCGAAGACCTCCTGCCGGCCGCCGGCGCCGGCGAAGGGCTCCGCGTGGAAACCTTCGAGGCGATCGGCTCCGTGATGGACACCATCCGGCGGATCGCGGGCGTCGAGGCCGCCCGCGAAACGGGGGCCAACGTGGCGGAGATCCTGTGGCGGCCGGATCCTTCGCGCAGCGAGAGGGACCGCCGAGCCGACCTTGCCCGCGCCCTGACCGCGGCGGGTCTCACCGTGCTGTCGGTCGGCACCGCACCCCCAACCCTCGAAGACCTGTTCCTGACGCTGACGCGGGGCGGGCCGAATCCACAACACCATCAGGGAGAGCCGTCATGGACCTCGGCTATACGAACAAGCGCTGCCTCGTGACGGCGTCCACGGGTGGCCTCGGCTTCGCCATCGCGAAGGCCATGGCCGCGGAGGGGGCCACGGTGGTCATCAACGGCCGCTCGCAGGCGGGGATCGCCGCCAGCATCGAGCGCATCGCGAAGGCCGTGCCGGCAGCGAGGCTGGAAGGCGTGGTCGGAAACAGCGGGACCGCAGACGGCTGCGACGAGCTCATTGCGGGTTGCTCCGACGTCGACGTCCTCGTCCTGAACCTCGGCATCTACGAAGCCGTCGACATCTACAAGGCGGGCGACGACCGCTGGTACGAGCTCATCGAGGTCAACGTGATGTCCGGTGTCCGGCTGGCCCGGCATTTCATTCCGAAGATGCTCGCGCGCAATGCGGGACGGGTGATCTTCATGGCCAGCGAGAGCGGCATCAACCCGGCCCCCGAGATGCCGGCCTATTCCGCCACCAAGACGATGCAGCTCTCGCTGTCGCGCAACCTTGCCGAGACGACCAAGGGCACCGACGTCACCGTCAACTCCGTCCTGCCGGGACCCTGCCGCACCGAGGGCGTAGCCAAGCTGATCGAGGGGCTCTACCCGGGCGTCCCCACGGCCGAGGCCGAGCGGCGCTTCGTCGCCGACAACCGGCCGACCTCCCTGATCCAGCGCCTGTCGCGGCCCGAGGAGGTGGCGGACTTCGTCACCTTCCTGGGCAGCGACCGCACCGGCATCGTCAACGGGGCGGCGCTGCGCATCGACGGCGGCCTGATCCGGACCGTGTTCTAGTGGCAATTCCTGCAGCGGCGGTGCTCCCTGGACCCCTGGTCGTCACGGGCCTGCTGGCGCGGCGAGAGTTGCTGGCGCGGATCGGCTCGGCCTGGTTCTGGATCACCGCGAGCCTGATCTGCGTCATCGCCTGGCTGTACGGGGCAGGCTTCCAGCAGACCTTCGAGACGGAGAGCGTCCTCGTCACGACGGATCCGCTGATGACGCTCAACGTGCTGATCGTGGTGTTCCTGAGCGTGGTCCTGGCTCTCCGGCTCGCGGCGAGCCTCGCAGGCGAGCGGGAGCACCGCACTCTCGAGGTGCTGCTGGTGGGGCCGGCCTCCTGGGGTGAGATCGTGGCCGCGAAGTTCCTGGTCGAGCTGTGCGTGATGGCGCTGCTCGTCGTCGTGTACCTCGCCTACCTGCTGCTCGCGCAGCCCCTGGGGGCGGGCGTCATCGCCCCGCGCGACACGCTGGGGCTCCTGGCCATGCCGGTCTTCGCGCTGCCGGTCCTGGCGCTCGGCCTGCTGGTCGCCGCATGGGCCCGGACGGTGCGCGCGGCGGTCGTAAGCCTGACCGGCGTGCTGGGCCTCCTCGCCGCCTTCGAGGTTGGCCTTTGGCTGCTGGAGGCGAGGGCGCCGGACCAGATCGAACTGACGGAGCTGCAGGTCCGCAGCGCGCTCGAGGCGGCAGCTCCCGTCCTCGCATGGGTGTCGGCCCCCGGCCAGCTCGCCGGGCTGGCGAAGGCGCTGGCCCAGAACGCTGCCCCGACCGGCGCCGCGGCGCTGTGGTCGCTGGGCCTGACCGCCTGCACGCTCGGCCTCGCCACCGCCGTCGCCCGATTGAGAGGGCCGGCGTGATGCGCATCCACCGGCTCGCCTTGCTGTCCCTGGTGCCGGCCCTCCTGCTGGTCTCCCCCGCGAAGGCGCTCGAGCCCCAGCGGCGCGAGGCGGTCGTCGCCAGCATGCGGGTGTGGGACGGGGATCAGTTCAAGGAGGCGCTGCTGCCCTCGAGCGTGCCCGAGATGACGCTGATCGCGGGCCAGGCCAGCGCGGTGGTTTTCGTCCGGACGCAGGAGTATTTCTGGCCGCTCTCGCGGCAGGTCTATGTCGATTTCGATACGCAGCGCGACGTTCTGGACGGCCGGCTGCGGATCGAAAAGGACGGCGTGGTCGTGGCCGAGGAGCCGCTGCAGTCCTACTCCGTGCTCTACCCCGAAGGCGCCATCAAGGGCGACGGACGCCTGCTGTGGGGCGCGGAGGCGGAGGCTGCCTACGTCGCAGAGCAGCAGGCCCAGAGCGACTTTGCGCAGCGCACCGACGCGGCCATGCGCGCCCGGGCCGAGTATGAGCGGCGCCTGTCCCGAAGTGCGGCCACACGCGACGAGGGCGAGCCGCCGGAAGAGGTGTCGCCTCCGCCGCCGCTGCCCGAGCCGAGCTTGCGGCTCGTGACCAGGCCGGCCATGGGGTTCCGGATCGACCGTCCGCCGGGGCGCTACCGGATGGCCGTCGTTCGCGACGGCGTGGCCGTGCCCGGCACCGAACGCTCGTTGCGCGTGGTGCCGGCGGGCGGGGGGCCCGACATCGTGGCCGACGTGTTCCCGGAGGAGCGATGGACGCGGCCACTCACCGCCAACAGCGCCCGATCGCGCATCTATGCGAGGCCCGGATCGACCTTTTTCCTGACCTTGGCGGAGGCCTCGCGCTTCGACGAGGCCGACTACCTGCCGGTGGTCTCGCCGCAGGCGCCGGCCGTCGCGGGGCGGGAAATATGGGTGCGGCGCAGACCGTCAGGCCTCGCGGCCATCGGGCGTGACGGCGAGGCCCTCGCCCTCGACCGGCTCAAGGTCGAGCAGACCCAGGGGTCGAGCTTCGGCTACAAGGTCCGGCGCGCCGCCGCCGGCGAAGCAGCCGACCTCACGGCCTTCGCCATCGTGGTGCCGGCCGCGGATGACGCCACCCGGATCCAACTGACCGCGCCGGCCCCGTCCTTCCACCGCGAAGTTGTCCCGGTCGGCCCGCGCAACGCTCTCCTCGGCTTGGCGCTGGCCCTGATCCCGGCCGTCTTCGCCGGCGCTCTGGCCGCACGGCGGCGGAGGGGCTAAGTCACCCCCCGCCAGCCACGATTGCCACGTCACCAAACCGCTGCCGGGGCACAAGAGGTTCTGCACGGTCCGGCCGTCACGGAGCCCGAGATCATCCGCTACCTATTCCCGCTGGGTATGCAGACATACCCGGCGCGGCATTGCTCCCGGTCGGTCGGACCGTCACCCTTTGCGCCAACGATCTCTTGGGCCACGGGCCTTGCGCGAGGGGGGAACGTGATGCTGGAGAGATTCCAGGCCATGCAACGACAGCTCGACGACGCGCCGCACCTGCTGCGGCTCGGCCGGCTCTTCTCCGAGACCGTGCTGGTCGAGGTCGATGGGAGCGAGGTCTATCTCGTCTTCGAGAAGGGACGGCTCGTCTCCGTCACGCCCGGGCCAAGCCGCAAGACGCCATGGCGCTTCGCGCTGCGCACGGACGCCGCTGCCTTGCAGGCCTTCTGGCAGGCGCGGCCCGCGCCGGGTTTCCACGACATTTTCGGGCTCGTGAAGATCGGCCGCGGGCGGATCGACGGAGACATTCTCGCGCTCGTCAAGAACCTCCGGTTCTTCAAGGACTTCATGGCGCTGGCGCGCCAGGGAGCGACGGCATGAGCGCGATCCTGGAGCCCGTCGTCGGGCGCTACATGACCGTTGACATCGGCGGCCGCGCCCAGCGCATCTACTTCGAGGAAGCCGGCCAGGGGCGTCCTGTCCTCTGCCTGCATACGGCCGGTGCGGACACGCGCCAGTGGCGGCACGTCCTCAACGACCGGGGCCTGACGGCATCGAACCGCTTCATCGCCTTCGACATGCCCTGGCACGGCAAGTCGCTGCCGCCGGAGGGTTTCCAGACCGACGAATACCTCCTGACGACGGAGGCCTACATGGCGACCGTGCTGGCGGTGGTTACGGCGCTGGGCCTGGAGCGCCCCGTCCTCGCCGGCTGCTCCATGGGCGGGCGGATCGCGCTGCAACTCGCCGCGCTCCACCCAGGCGCCTTCTCGGGCTTCATCGCCATCGAAGCCTCGGATTTCCAGCCTGCATGGTACGACATCGACTGGTTCCACCGGCCCGACGCCCATGGCGGCGAAATGGGCGCGGCACTCGTCTCGGCCAACATCTCCCCTTACGCCCCGGACGCCGAGCGCTGGAACACGCTCTGGATGTTCATGCAGTCCGGCCCCGGCGTGTTCCGCGCCGACCTCAGCTTCTACACGACGGACGACAGCCTCGTGCGGCGCCTCGGACAGATCGATACGAGCCGCACGCCGGTTCATCTCCTCGTCGGCGCCTACGACCTGACCTGCACGCCGGAAGATGCGGCGCGCACGGCGGCTTCCATCCCCGGCGCGACGCTGACGGTGATGGACGAGCTCGGCCACTTCCCGATGAGCGAGCACCCCGTGGGGTTCCGCGCTTTCTTCGCCGACGCGCTGGACCGCATGCCCGCGGCTGGCCGGGCGGCAGCCTGACGAGACCCGCCATGACGACGTCCCCTGACACTCCCTGCATTATCTGCGTGGCGATCACGGGATCGCTGCCGACCAAGGAGAACAACCCGGCGGTGCCGATCAGCATCACCGAGCAGGTCGAGAGCACGCAGGAAGCCTTCGAGGCCGGTGCCTCCATCGCGCATTGCCATGTGCGCGACGACGAGGGCAGGCCGACGTCCGATCCCGAGCGTTTCGCCCGCCTGAAGGAGGGACTGGAGAAGCACTGCCCCGGCATGATCGTGCAGCTCTCCACCGGCGGGCGCTCGGGCGCGGGCAAGGCGCGTGGCGGCATGCTGCCCTTGCGTCCCGACATAGCCTCGCTGTCGGTGGGCTCCAACAACTTCCCCACCCGCGTCTACGAGAACCCGCCCGACCTCGTGGACTGGCTCGCCTCCGAGATGAAGGTTTACGGCGTGAAGCCGGAGATCGAGGCCTTCGACCTCTCACACATCGTGCAGGCCACGCGCATGCAGTCGGACGGGCGCCTGGTGGGTCCGCTCTACGTGCAGTTCGTCATGGGCGTGAAGAACGCGATGCCCGCCGACGAGCGCATCTTCGACTTCTACATCGAGACGCTGAAGCGCCTGGCGCCGGACGCGACATGGTGCGCCGCCGGCATCGGGCCGGAGCAGATCCGCGTCAACGAGTGGTGCATCGCCAAGGGCGGTCACACGCGCACCGGCCTGGAGGACAATGTCCGCCTCGACCGCGATCGGCTGGCCCCGTCCAACGCCGTGCTGGTCGGGCGGGCGGTGGAGCTCTGCGAGAAGTACGAACGCCCCGCCGCCACCTGGCGACAGGCGCGCGACATCCTCGGCCTGCGCCCCGCGGCCTGACCTCAACGGACAACGGACCATGAAGGACAAGACCTATCCGAGCGCCACGGCCGCCCTGGACGGCCTTCTCTTCGACGGTATGACGATCGCTGCCGGCGGCTTCGGCCTGTGCGGCATCCCGGAGTTGCTGATCGCGGCGATCCGCGACGCCGGTACCACGGATCTCACCGTGGCTTCCAACAATGCGGGCGTCGATGGCTTCGGCCTGGGCGTGCTGCTGGAGAGCCGGCAGGTGCGCAAGATGATCTCGTCCTATGTGGGAGAGAACGCCGAGTTCATGCGGCAATACCTCGCCGGGGAGCTCGAGCTGGAATTCAACCCCCAGGGCACGCTGGCCGAGCGCATGCGCGCGGGCGGGGCAGGGATCCCCGGCTTCTACACGGCAACTGGCGTCGGCACCGTCGTGGCGGAGGGCAAGGAGCACAAGGACTTCGACGGGAAGACCTTCGTGCTGGAGCGCGCCATCGTCGCCGACCTCTCCATCGTCAAGGCCTGGAAGGCGGACGAGTCCGGCAACCTCGTCTTCCGCAAGACCGCCCGCAACTTCAATCCGCCGGCGGCGAGCTGCGGCAGGGTCTGCGTGGCGGAGGTCGAGGAGATCGTGCCTCCCGGCGCTCTCGACCCCGACGAGATCCACCTGCCGGGCATCTACGTGCACCGGCTGATCCAGGGCGAACACGAGAAGCGCATCGAGCAGCGCACCGTGCGCAAAGCCGCCTGAGCGAGGGAGAGAACATCATGGCCTGGACCCGCGACCAGATGGCCGCCCGCGCCGCGCAGGAGCTGCGCGACGGTTGGTACGTCAACCTCGGCATCGGCATCCCCACGCTGGTGTCCAACTACATCCCGGAGGGCGTGCAGGTAACCCTGCAGTCGGAAAACGGCATGCTCGGCATGGGGCCGTTCCCCGTCGAGGGCGAGGAGGACGCCGACCTCATCAACGCGGGCAAGCAGACCATCACAGAGCTGCCGCAGACCGCCTATTTCGACAGCGCGCAGAGCTTCGCGATGATCCGCGGCGGCAAGATCGCCATGGCGATCCTGGGCGGCATGGAGGTGTCGGAGGAGGGCGACCTCGCCAACTGGATGGTGCCCGGCAAGCTCGTCAAGGGCATGGGCGGCGCGATGGACCTGGTGGCCGGCGTCGGGCGCGTCGTCGTCGTCATGGATCACACCAGCAAGGCCGGCGAGAGCAAGGTCCTGCGCCGCTGCACCCTGCCGCTCACCGGCAAGGGCGTGGTGGACCGCATCATCACAAACCTCGGCGTGCTGGACGTCACGCCCGAAGGCCTGGCGATCGTCGAGTTAGCGGAGGGCGTCAGCGAGGCGGAACTGCGCAGCGCGACGCAGGCCAGGCTGGTGAATTGAGACGCGGCAGCCTGTCTGTGACGGGCAGGTCCGCGCCGATCCCTCACCGTGTCATCCCCGGCGCGCCGAAGGCGCGGGAAGGGGATCCAGACTCCTGAGAGGTGGCCCCTGGATCCCCTTCCCGGCGCTTCGCGCCGCCGGGGATGACACGGTCCTCTTGGCGATCGACGTTACTTCCCGAACGGAATTCCCTCCCTCACGTAGATGTCCTTGATCAGCTTGAGGATAAGCTTCAGCTCCGGCGACTTGTCGTCCCAGCGCGAGGACATGATCGCGGGCGAGGTCGCGTCGGGTTCGTCGAGCCCGCGATAGACGACCTTGTCGCGCCGCAGCCGCTGCACGCTGGCCGGCACGGGACAGCAGCCGATGCCTGCGGCGACCAAGCCCAGTGCGCCCTGCAGCTCCTTGATCTCCATGCAGCCCTGCGGCCTCACTCCCGCCGCATGGACGAGGCTCAGCACCCGGTCCGCGTAGCTCGGGCGCGGGTGCTTGGGATAGACGATGACCGTCTCGCCCTCGAGATCGGCGAGGCGCATTGGTGTGTCGCCCTCTGCGAGCCTGTGTCCGACCGGCACGGCCACCACGATCGGCTCGTTGCGGAGCAGCTGGTGACGCAGGGCCGTGTCCTGCATCGGCAGCCGGCCGAAGCCGACGTCGATCCGGCCCTCCTTCAGGGCCGCTGCCTGCTCGAAGGTGGTCAGCTCCAGCAGGTTCATGTCCACTTCGGGCCGCGCCGCCCGGTACGAGCGTATGACCTCCGGCAGGTAGCCGTAGAGCGTGGACGCCACGAAGCCGATGCCGATCCTGCTGCGCTTGGCCTCCTGGAAGTGGCGGAGCACCTGCGGGATGGCGTCGAACTTCTCGAGCGTCTGGACAGCCTGCTCATAGACCAGCTGGCCGGCCTCGGTGAGGCTCCAGGGCCGCGTGCCGCGCTTGATGAGCGTCGCCCCCAGTTCCGCCTCGAGCTGCTGGATCTGCCGGCTCAGCGGCGGCTGTGCGACGTGCAGGCGCTCGGCCGCACGCGTGAAGCTCCGCTCCTCCGCCACGGCGACGAAATACCGGAGATGCCGCAGCTCCATCATACCTCCCGGGTATTGCTTTTTGCTTCTTCGATCTTGGACCGAAGGCAGGCAGCAAAACTACAACGGATGACAAGAGGAAACCAACCCGTGGGGTATGCCTCTGCCGGACATGAGCAGGGCCGCGCTTCACGAGCGCTCCACGCAGTGCGGCAGAGACGGCATCGGTAAGCCGCTGCACCCCCTTGCACAGGAGGAGAGCGCCATGCTGGACAAGGTTCGCGCATCGATCGAGAGCGCCGTTCAGGACGATCCCCGCGAGGGTCATTTCCGCTGCCGCCGCGACATCTTCAGCGATCCCGCGCTCTTCGAGCTCGAGATGAAGACCATCTTCGAGGGCAACTGGATCTACCTCGCCCATGAGAGCCAGGTCGCCAACAACAACGACTACTTCACGACCTATATGGGTCGTCAGCCGATCTTCATCGCGCGGGACCGCAAGGGCGAGCTCAACGCCTTCATCAATGCCTGCAGCCACCGCGGCGCCATGCTCTGCCGCCACAAGCGCGGCAACAAGTCCACCTATACCTGCCCCTTCCATGGCTGGACCTTCGGCAACACGGGCAAGCTGCTCAAGGTGAAGGACCCCGAGGGCGCAGGCTATCCCGCGACCTTCAACCGCGACGGCTCGCACGACCTCACCAAGGTGGCGCGCTTCGAGTCCTATCGAGGCTTCCTCTTCGGCAGCCTCAACCCCGACGTGAAGCCCCTGAAGGAGCACCTCGGCGAGGCCGCGAAGATCATCGACATGATCGTCGACCAGTCGCCTGAGGGCCTGGAGGTGCTGCGCGGCTCGTCCACCTACGTCTATGACGGAAACTGGAAGCTGCAGACCGAGAACGGCGCGGACGGCTACCACGTCACCGCCACGCACTGGAACTACGCGGCCACCACGAGCCGCCGCAAGGACACCGAGAAGGGCGACGACGTCCGCGCCATGGACGCCGGCGGCTGGGCCAAGCAGGGCGGCGGCTTCTACTCGTTCGAGCACGGCCATCTGCTGCTGTGGACCAACTGGGCCAACCCGCAGGACCGGCCGAACTGGGATCGCCGCGCGGAACTGGCCGCCAGCTTCGGCCAGGCGACGGCCGACTGGATGGTGCAGCGCTCGCGCAATCTCTGCCTCTACCCCAACGTCTACCTGATGGACCAGTTCTCCTCGCAGATCCGGACCTATCGGCCCATCTCCGTCGATAAAACCGAGGTGACGATCTACTGCATCGCGCCGAAGGGCGAGAGCGCCGAGGCGCGCGCCCACCGCATCCGCCAGTACGAGGACTTCTTCAACGCCTCGGGCATGGCCACTCCCGACGATCTCGAGGAGTTCCGCTCCTGCCAGATCGGCTACGGCGGCAGTGCGGCGCAGTGGAACGACCTCTCCCGCGGCGCCGAGCACTGGATCCCGGGCGCCGACGAGGCCGCCGACGCCATCGGGCTAAAGCCCGTGCTCAGCGGCAAGCGCGCCGAGGACGAGGGCCTCTTCGCCGTCCAGCATCGCTACTGGATGGAGACGATGCAGCAGGCCCTCGACACGGAAGAGGATGCCTGAGCCTCCCGCCGAGCCAACCCGTCTCGCCACGATCACCGACGACCCCGCCTTGCCCCTGCCGGCAAGGCCCCGGGAGGACGCCATGCCCACTTCCGACGCCATCACCACGTCCATTGACCGCATGCAGGAATTCCTCACCCGCGAGGCGCGCTACCTTGACGACAAGGACTGGGACAGCTGGCTCACCTGCTACGCCGCGGACGCCGAGTTCTGGATGCCCGCCTGGGACGACGACGACACGCTCACCGAGGATCCCCAGCGCGAAATATCGCTGATCTACTATCCCCACCGCGGGGGCCTCGAGGACCGCGTCTTCCGCATCAAGACCGAGCGCTCCAGCGCCACCAGCCTGCCGGAGCCGCGCACCTCCCACAACATCTCCAACGTGGAGGTGCTGGGCCACGACGGCGAGCGCGTGGACGTGCGCTTCAACTGGGTGACGTTCAACTATCGCTACAAGACCGTCGACACCTACTTCGGCACGTCGTTCTACTCGATCGACATGGGTCCAGAGCCCAAGATCCGCAAGAAAAAGGTCGTCCTGAAGAACGACTACATTCACCACGTCATCGACGTCTATCACATCTGACCGGGACGCGAGGACGATGACCCATACGATCGCGCTCAACTTCGAGGACGGCGTCACGCGCTTCGTGGCGTGTCCCTCATCCGAGACGGTGGCCGACGCGTCCTATCGCGCCGGCATCAACATCCCTCTCGACTGCCGCGACGGCGCCTGCGGCACCTGCAAGGCGTTCTGCGAATCCGGCAGCTTCGATGCTGGAGTTTATATCGAGGACGCGCTCACCGAGGACGAGGCGAAGCAGGGCTTCTGCCTGCCGTGCCAGATGAAGCCCAAATCCGACCTCGTGGTGCGGATCGCGGCGGCCTCCACGGCCTGCAAGGTCCGCCCGGTCAGCCACGGCGCCACTGTGGCCGCCGTGCGCGAGGCGTCGCCGACCACCTACGAGCTGGCGCTGAGCCTGGAGAACCCCGCCGGCATCGCCTTCCTCCCGGGACAATACGTCAACCTCGATGTGCCCGGCACGGGCCTGTCGCGCGCCTATTCGTTCAGTTCGCGGCCCGGATCGCAGGAGGTGAGCTTTCTCATCCGCAGGATCCCCGGCGGGATGATGAGCACCTGGCTCGCCGCCGCAAAGCCCGGCGCTGCGGTCACCTTCACCGGCCCCTTTGGCAGCTTCTACCTGCGTGACGTGGTCCGCCCCGTGCTGATGCTGGCGGGTGGCACCGGACTCGCCCCCTTCCTCGCCATGCTGGAGCAGCTTGCGCCGGCCGGGCTCTCTCACCCCGTGCACATGGTCTACGGCGTCACCCGCGACGAAGACCTCGTCGGGACCGAGCGCCTCGACGCCTTCGCTGCCGTCTTGCCCGGCTTCAGCTGGCAAGCCTGCGTCGCCGACGAGGCCAGCGCCTATCCTCGCAAGGGCTACATCACGAGCTTCGTCGCCGACCGCCACCTGAACGACGGCGACGTCGACGTCTACCTCTGCGGCCCTCCGGCGATGGTGGAGGCGGTTCGCCAGTCCTTCGCGACAAGGGGCGTGGCGCCCGTGAGCTTCCACGCCGAGAAGTTCAACCCGAGCCTCCCGCTTGCAGGTGCCGCATGAGCACCGCGGCCCAGCCCTCCGTCTACCCCGGCCGCTTCGCCGGCAAGGTGGCTCTCGTCACCGGTGCCGCCCAGGGCATCGGCCGCGAGGCCGCCATGCGGCTCGCCCGCGAGGGAGCCCGCGTCGTGGCGGGAGATCGCTCGGACCTCGTGTACGAGCTGATCCACGAAATCGAGGCGATGGGCGGCAAGGCCGTCGCCGTCGTCACCGACTTCGAGCGCTACGAGGGCGCGACGCTCCTCGTCCGCATGGCGGTCGAGCGCTTCGGCCGGGCCGACATCCTCGTCAACAACGTCGGCGGCACGATCTGGGCGAAGCCATTCGTGCACTACGAGGAAGCGCAGATCGAGAAGGAGATCCAGCGCTCGCTGTTCCCGACCTTGTGGTGCTCGCGGGCCGTGCTGCCGCAGATGATCGGGCAGGGCGGCGGGGCGATCGTGAACGTCTCCTCCATCGCCACGCGTGGCCTGCATCGCGTGCCCTACGGGGCGGCCAAGGGCGGCGTCAACGCCATCACGGCCTGCCTCGCCTGGGAAGTCGCCGAACAGGGCATCCGGGTGAATGCCGTCGCGACCGGCGGCACCGAGGCTCCGCCTCGCCGGGTCGCAAGGCAGGAGGGCATCCCCCTCGGCACGCAGGAAAAGGCAGGCGAAGCCCAGGCTGCTGCTGCTTGGTACCAGACGCTCGTCGACCAGACCCTGCAGTCTAGCCTCATGCACCGCTACGGCAGCATCGCCGAGCAGGTGGCCGCCATCCTGTTCCTCGCATCCGACGAGGCCTCCTACATCACGGGCGTCACTCTGCCCGTGGCGGGCGGCGACCTCGGCTGACCCATCCCGGCCAAGGCCGGTTCCCGAAACCCGACGCATCCTGCGCCGTCGACCACAACAAGCGCAGCCAAGGAGGACACCATGACCACCTCTCTTCTTGCCCGCCCGGAGTTCCGCGAGCTCCTCACCAGGGTCGCCGGGCTCGACAACGACAAGGGCGACGAGCGCCTGAAGCGCATCGTGCTGCGCGTCTCCGAGCACATCTGCTCGGTCATCGAGGAGTTCGACGTGAGCCCCTCGGAGTTCTGGTCGGCGATGGCCTACCTCACCGAGCTCGGCCAGGCCAACGAGGTCGGCCTGCTGGTGCCGGGCCTCGGCGTCGAGACCTTCCTCGACATGCGCATGGACGAAGCCGAGAAGCGCGCCGGGCTCGAGGGCGGCACGCCCCGCACCATCGAGGGCCCGCTCTACATCGCCGACGCTCCGCTTGCCACGGGCGAGGCCCGCCTCGACCAGGATCCCGAGCAGGGCGAGGTCTTGTTCATGGAGGGCGTCGTGACGGACAAGGACGGCGCGCCGATCGCCGGAGCCGTCGTCGACGTCTGGCACGCCAACACGAGGGGCGGCTACTCCTTCTTCGATCCGTCGCAGTCCAAGTACAACCTGCGCCGCCGCATCGAGACCGATGCCGAGGGCCGCTACCGCTTCCGGAGCATCATGCCGTCCGGCTATGCCTGCCCGCCCAACGGCGCCACGCAGAAGCTGCTCGACGCGCTGGGCCGCCACGGCCACCGTCCTGCGCACATCCACTTCTTCGTGACGGCGCCGAGCTACCGGAAGCTGACGACGCAGATCAACATCGATGGCGACGAGTACCTGCACGACGACTTCGCCTTCGCCACGCGTGACGAACTGATCCCGCCGGTCGTCCGCCACGCCGATGCCGACGCGATCACTGCCCGCGGCCTCAACGAGCCTTTCTCGACGATCACCTTCAACTTCATGCTCCACCGCGAGGCGGACGTGCTGCCCGACACGACCGTGGAACGCCCCCACGCCCAGGCGGCGTGATCCGGCCCGGCCCCGTGGCACCCCCCTCCCGCCACGGGGCCGACCTCGCATCCACACGCTCACCCGCGCCCCACCGACCCCGAGTGCCGCCATGCTGAATCCCGACCGCGCCCCGGTGCTCGACACCGCCGACGACCTGGCGATCCGCTCCATCACCGCCACCATCGTCGATGTGCCGACCGTGCGCCGGCACAAGCTCTCGAATACGTCCGTCACCGCGCAGAACGTGGTCATCGTGCAGGTCCTGCTGGAGAACGGCGTGGAGGGCATCGGCGAGGCCGCCACCCTGGGCGGACCGCGCTGGAGCGAGGAGAGCGTCGAGAGCATCAAGGCGACGATCGACGGCTACCTTGCGCCTGCCCTTCGGGGATGCCGGGCGGACCGCTTCGAGGCCGTCGCCATTCGGATGGGGGAGGCCGCCAAGCGCAACAACGCCGCCAAGGCCGCTGTTGAGACGGCGCTCTTCGACGCCGTCGGCAAGTCCGTCGGCCTGCCCGTGCACGCCCTGCTCGGCGGGGCCGTGCGCGAGAGCTTCCCCGTCCTGTGGACGCTGGCTTCCGGCGATCCCGCCCAGGAGATCGAGGAGGCGCAGGGCAAGCTCGCGGCGCGACTGCACCGCACCTTCAAGGTCAAGATCGGCGCCCAGGCGCCGGAGGCCGACCTGGCGCGCCTGCGCCGCATCGCGACGGCGCTTGCCGATCAGGCGACGCTGATCGTCGACGTCAACCAGGGCTGGGACGAGACCACGGCAGTCCGGCACATGCCGGAGTTGGCCGCCATCGGCATCAAGCTCGTCGAGCAGCCGCTTCCCGCCTGGAACGTCGAAGGCCTCGCCCGGCTCCGGCGGCGTGGCGATGTCCCGCCCATCCTGGCCGACGAGTGCGTGTTCGATGCCCACGACATGCTGGCCGTCGCCAAGATCCACGCCGCAGACGCCGTCTCGCTGAAGCTCGTCAAGCATGGCGGCCTCCTGGCCCTGCGCAAGGTGGCTGCTGTGGCCGCGGCTGCGGGCATCGCCAATTACGGAGGCTGCCTGCTGGAGAGCTCGGTGGGCGCGGCCGCCCACCTGCATGCGTTCGCGACCCTTCCCCGCCTTGAATGGGGCGTAGAGCATTTCGGGCCACAAATCCTCGTCGACGACCTCGTTTCCGAGCCGCTGGCCTTCGCTGACTTTGAAGTGAAGCTTCCCGACGGACCGGGCCTCGGCCTCACGCTCGATCACGACAAGCTCCGCCGCTTCGCCCGCGTCTGATCGGCGCAGCTCCGTTCCGGACCTGTCCGGCCTCCTTCACCCGAACCCGCCGTCAGAAGCGGGACCGGCACGGCCTATCCGTGCGCAATCGCCCAGAGGAAAACCGGACCATGTCCTTCCCCCCAGGCCCCTTCCCGACAAGCATCAACGTCCAGGACTTCATCAACCGCCAGCCCTTGTCGCGCTTCCAGCTGACCGTGGTGGCCCTGTGCTTCCTCGTCGTCGCCGTCGACGGCTTCGACACGGCGGCCATCGGCTACATCGCCCCGGCGCTGAAGGCGCAGTGGAAGGTGACGCCGGCGCAACTCGGCTCACTCTTCGGGGCCGGGCTCTTCGGCCTCATGGCCGGGGCCTTCGTCTTCGGTCCGCTCGCCGATCGCGTGGGCCGCAAGGCCGTGCTCGTGGGCTCCACCCTGTTCTTCGGGCTGGCGAGCCTTGCATCAGCCACCGCGAGTTCGGTGGAGACGCTGACGTTCTGGCGCTTCGTCACCGGCATCGGCCTTGGCGGCGCCATGCCAGCCGCCATCACCCTGACCTCGGAGTACTGCCCGGAGCGCATCCGCTCCCGGCTCGTCACTGGCATGTTCTGCGGCTTCACCATCGGCGCGGCGCTCGGTGGCCTGGCCGCCGCCAACATCGTGGCCGACTGGGGCTGGCAGGGCGTTCTGGCGCTTGGCGGGATCCTGCCTTTGGCGCTGACTATCGCACTCCTCGCTCTGCTGCCGGAATCCGTCGGCTATCTCGTGCTGAAGGGCGGCCAGGACGAGCGGATCGCCACGATCCTCTCCCGGATCGCGCAGGAGCCTGGGCTCGGCGAAGCGCGCTTCGTGGAGGGGGCCCGTGCGCCGGGCTCCCCGGTCACCCGGCTCTTCGCCGACGGCCGCCTCGCCGGCACGCTGCTGCTGTGGGTCACCTTCTTCATGAGCCTGCTGGTCTTCTACCTGCTGACGAGCTGGCTGCCGACTCTGCTGGCCGCGTCCGGCCAGTCGATCAAGTCTGCGTCGCTCTTCGCGCTGGTCCTGCCGGTGGGAAGCACCGTGGGCGCGATTGTGATCGGCCTCTTGATGGACCGCTTCAATCCACATGTGGTGCTGTCGTTCTCCTACGCGCTGGCCGCGGGCTTCATCCTCCTGCTCGGCCATGCCACGGCCTCGCCCCTCCTGTTGATCGCCGCGGTGTTCGGCGCCGGCGTCGGGACGGGCGGTTCGCAGGTCGGCATCAACGCGCTCGCGGCGGTCTTCTATCCCACCGCGAGCCGGGCCACAGGCGTCAGCTGGGCCAACGCGGTCGGCCGCACCGGCTCGGTTGTCGGCTCCATGATAGGCGGTGTCCTGCTCTCCATGGGCTGGGACCTCGCCAGCGTCTTCGCCGTAGCCGCGATCCCAGCCGGCTTGGCGGCGCTCGCCGTCTTCGCTAAGGGCGCGGTCGGCTCCAGCCGGTCTTCGACGGCCGCGCCCGCAACTGTTCCCGCGGAATAGGGCGGCGATCCGTCCTGTTCCTCTCCCAAAGCCGACCGGCCAGGTCACCATGCGTGATCTGGCCTCAACCTCGTCCACGCTCGAGTCTGGCCATCCGCAACCTCATCGAGGGTCTGCGTCGCACCAGCAGGCTCAAGGTCTGCTCCTGGCGTACAGGAGAACATGACTGCTGACGCGAACCGTTGGCTCACGAGACTTTCGAAAACGCGGATGCCGGTTGCTCGTCATGGGGCATGCCCGGTCTGGTGATGGACCACGACGATCTTGCCGCGCGCGTGACCATCGCGGAGAGTGAGGTAGGCCTGCGGCACTTCGGAATAGGCGAAGCGGAGGGTCACGGTCGACGAGAGCTGTCCCTCGGTAAGGTGGTCGACGAGCTGCTGGAGGTCCCTTGCCGACGGCTGCAGGCGGACATAGTGGACGTCCACGCCCTCGCCGAAGGCGCTGGCGTCAGGCCCCATGAGCGTCGAGATGAGCCTGCCGCCCCGGCGAATGGCGCGCGCGACGGGAAGAAGGGCATCGAACTGATCGACGAGGTCGACAATCACGTCGACGCCACCAGGGTGGCTGGCGAGGATCGCCGCGACCGTGTCATCACGGGAATAGTCCACCACCTCGTCTGCGCCGTGAGCACGAACGAGGTCCTCGTCCTGGGCCGTCGCCGTGGCGATCACCCGGGCACCGCTCCGTTTCGCCAGTTGCGCGAGCAGGAGCCCGATCCCTCCTGTCGCCCCGATGATCGCCACCGTCTGGCCGGGCCGAAGATCAGCCTCCCGCAGGATGGCCAACGCCGTCATCCCGGCTTCCGGAAGGCTGGCGAGATCGGCAGCCGGGACTGTGCGGGGCGCCAGAACCATCGCGCTTTCGCTGTCGCACAGCACGTGCGTGGCCATTGCGCCGTGGGCCGGCGTCATGGCCACCACGCGGTCGCCGACACGCAGGTTCTTCACCTGCGGCCCAATGGCCGTGATCCTGCCGCACACGTCGCTTCCCGGCACGAAGGGGAAGGACACTGGCATGAACTGCGCCAGCACGCCGCTGATCAGTTTCAGGTCGAGCGGGTTGAGCGATGCCGCCTCCACCTCCACGACGACCTGTGCCCCCGCCGGCGAAGGCACGCCCATGGAGGTACGGCGAAGGTCGTCGACCGCCCCGTAAGCGTTGATCGCCCAGGCGCTACCGCCCGGCCCTGTGTCAGACATTGTTCGCTCCTGTCTCGATCGGATGGCATGACTGTTCGGCCGGCTCCGACGAGCGTCGGCAACCAAGGGCCGGTCCGGCGCGGCAGGTCACTTCTGCCCCTGCAAACCCTTGATGATTGGATCGACGTTGGGATCCGCGGCCAGCGTGCGGCGCGCGAACTTCCAGTGCCCGTCCCGCTTCACCAGTTCGTCGGTGAAGGTCGCGGTCCCGGTCACGGCCAGGGCCCTTCGGTCGAAGACCGTGAGGTAGCAGAACATCGTCGCATGATCGCCCATGACGCTGATCTCGTGGTTGGTGACGACGTGCCGCTTGTCCTTGGCGAAGGTCGCCAGCATGAACGCGTGCGCCTTGCGCAGTCCTTCGGGGCCCTTCGAGGTGCCCCAAAAGCCGACGAGTTCGCCATCGTTCGTGAAGGTCGCGACGAACTTCCCGGCATCCTCGGCGTCGAGCGAATTGTCGAAATGCGCACTCAGCTCGACGATCTCGGCCCTGTCCGCGGCCTCGAGCGCCCTGGCCATGTCGGTATGTGCCGTCTGTGCCCGAAGCGACGGCACTGAAACGGTCAGTGCAGCAGCGACGAGCAGCCACGTTGCCATGCGAAGCATAGAGACTCCTTTCGATGCGAAGCGCGGAAGCGGAAAGCCGGCGTGGGCTCTGGACGTCCTGGCTTTCGCCCGGCCGGGGCGCGGTGCGAAGCCGACCCTACGAATGGCGATACATTTCTTCAAATTTATTGTCTGAACGGCTATGCTTCACGGCATGAACATATCCAGCTTTGACTTCAACCGCGCCAAGGCTCTGCACTACCTGCTCGAGGAAGCCCATGTCGGGCGAGCCGCGGGAATCCTGGGCATTACCGCGGCCGCCGCGAGCAATGCCCTCCGGCGACTGCGGGAGGACTTGGGGGATCCGCTCCTGGTGAAGAGAGGCCGCGGACTGGTGAGAACGCGCATGGGAGAGGAGCTTCGCGGCCCGGCGCGCGACGTCGTCGCCGCTGCGCAGGTTCTTTTGCGCACCGCGACGCCGTTCGAGCCGAAGGCGTTCGAAGGGGAGCTTCCCATCGCGTTGGCTGAGCATGTGGCAGCGATGCTGCTGCCCCGGCTGGACAGGCTGGCTCGGGAGCGGGCGCCGCTGGCGATCCTGGCGATTTCCGCCGTTCCGCTCGACATCGCGGACTGGCTGAAGAAGTCAGGAGGCGTCCTGGTCGGGCTTGCCGGACCTTTCGCGGCCACCACCGACGGAGATGCCCTCGTCTCCGAGGACTTCTACCTGGAGCGGTACGTCTGCGCGATGCGCCGCGGCCATCCGCTTGCAGACCAGAGGATGGGCGAGGAAGCCTACACGGCGCAGGAGCACATCCTCGTCGTTCCCCGTGGTCTGACGAAAAGAAGCGACGTTGACGTCGCCCTCGATGCGAAGGGTCTGTCGCGCCGGGTGGCACGAACCGTACCCAGCTTCACCCTTGCGATCCCTCTTGTCCTCCAGTCGGATCTCATCATCACCATGCCCGAGCGCAGCGCCCATCAGTTCCGCGGGAGCGAACTCCTCATCAAGCCGATGCCGTTCGACCTGCCTGCGGGCGTCATGAAGTTGATCCTGCACCCCGCCCACAAGGAAGACGGTCGTACCGCCTTCCTGGGCGCGCTGCTGCGGGATGCGTTCGACGATGTGCCGCGTCCACCCTGACGCGGCGCCACAAGACCGGTGGGCCTCGCCGGCGGCAAGACCGTTCGCCGCGCGATGCCGAGAAGGCAATCGAGAACCTCGCGGCGTGACAGGGCGAGGCCGCGCCTCGATGATGGCCGCCGACCTCAGTCGGCTGGCGCAGACGCGCCGAGCTCACGGGCCATGCCGACCAGGGCCTTGAACGCGGCCGATGGGTTCTTCCTGGACGGATAGTACAGGCAGAGGGGCGCCATCGGCGGCGTCCAGTCTTCCAGGAGACGAACGAGCCGGCCCGCGACGATGTCCTCGCGTACGTCGGACTCGATGACGTAGCCGATGCCGAAATCGGCAAGCACGGCGCGCCTCACCAGGCTCACCTCGTCCAGCGTGAGGCGGCCGGCGACATCCATCTGGAGCGGCTCGCCGTCCTTCTCGAACCGCCAGCGATAGAGGCTGCCGTCGGGCAGGCGGACCCTGATGCAGGCGTGGCCGAGCAGGTCCGGCGGAACCCTGGGCTCGCCATGGGCCCGGAGATAGGCCGGCGAGGCGACGACTGCGTTGCGCCGGGGCAGCCCGAGCGGAACCGCGATCATGTCGGTGGGCACGAGATCGAGGCCGCGGATGCCGAGGTCAAAGCCGTCCGCGACGATGTCGACGAGCCGGCCTTCGGTCACGAGGTCGACCTGGACGTCCGGATAGCGGCTCAGGAACTCCAGAAGCAGCGGCGCGAAAATCTCGCGCGCCGCGGCCGCAAAGGCGTTGATCCGCAGTGTGCCGGACGGCGTGGCCTGATGCGAGCGCGCCCCGTCAATCGCTGCGTGGATGTCCTGCAACGCGGGAGCGACCTGGGCCACGAAGGTCCGCCCCGCATCGGTCAGCGAGACGCTCCGCGTCGTCCGGTTGAACAGCCGCACCCCGAGATCCCGCTCCAGCTTGGCAATCGCGTTGCTCAGCGCCGTCGTCGAGAGCCCGAGCTCCAGGGCCGCCGCGCGGAAGGAGCCTTTCCGGGCGATGGCCAGGACCGCTTCTAACTCGATCAGCCCGGGCCTGCTCATTGTCCCGCTTTTCGCAATATCACATCCAGCTTTGTGCCGATGATCGCGACAAAGGTCCACCTTAGATTGCGTCTACCGGATCATTCGCAGGAGACCACGATGACAATGCCCGACAGCGTAAGGACCTTCTTCGACGCCGAGCGCGTGGGTCCCGAGGCCTTGGCGGCCGCCTTCCTGGACGATGCCGTCGTGAGGGACGAACACACGCGCCGCGAGGGCCTCGCCGCCATCCGCGAATGGTGGACGGCCGCCAGGAGGAAGTACCAGCACACGGCGATGCCCATCGAGGTGACGGGAACGGGCGACACCGTTTCCGTCTGCGCCGTGGTGACGGGCCGGTTCCCCGGCAGCCCGGCGACGCTGACCTACGCCTTTACTCTGCGCGATGAGAAGATCGCCGCGCTGGAGATCGGCTGATGGCCGACTTCCTGAAGCTGCACGGCAAGCGCGTCCTCGTCTCCGGCGGAACGAAGGGTGCCGGCGCTGCCACCGTCGCGCTCTTCCGCGAGCTCGGCGCGAAGGTGCTCACGGCCGCCCGCTCGAAACCCGAAGGGAGGGGGGATGCGACCCTGCCGAAACAGACCCCTCTGTCGCCTGCGGCGACATCTCCCCCCGGCGGGGAAGAGATTGGAGCGCGTTCGTCCCTGTCATCCCCGGCGGCCCGAAGGGCCGGGAAGGGGATCCAGCGCCTTTCCGTCACGTGGGGGCCTGCGCCCCATGGCCCGTGGATTCCCTTCCCCTCCGCCGCTGCGCGGCTCCGGCCGGGAATGACAGGGACGAGCCCGGGCAGCTTCGCGGGAAGCGCGGGTCAGGAGACCCGCGCACCGGGGCGGGCGCCGGAAACCCTCCCCCGCGAGCGGGGGAGGGTAGGGAGGGGGGACACGACCCTGCCGAAACAGACCCCCCTCTGTCGCCTGCGGCGACATCTCCCCCGCGGGCGGGGAAGAGATTGGAGCGCGCTCGTCCTTGTCATCCCCGGCGGCCCGAAGGGCCGGGAAGGGGATCCAGCGCCTTTCCGTCACGTGGGGGCCTGCGCCCCATGGCCCCTGGATTCCCTTCCCCTCCGCCGCTGCGCGGCTCCGGCCGGGAATGACAGGGGGAGCCCCGGCAGCTTCGGGGGAAGGGCGGCTCCGGAGACACGCGCTCCGGGGCGTCAGGCGGCGCGGCCGGAGGGGCGGGTGCGGTCGCCGCGCCCGGCGAGCAGGCCCTCAACGGCGATGTCCTCATCGAGGTCTTCCCAGTGGATTCCCAGCGGGCTCAGCGTCCAGCCCGCGAGCTGCTGCGGCGTGGCGGCGGCGAGACGCGGGAACCACGCCAGCGGCACGCCGATCGTGCGGCCGTCGGAGAGGGCGACCCACATTTGAGAGTCGTCGAAGTGGACCTCAACCGGCGAAATGGTCATTGCTCCCGGTCAAAAGAACCACCATGGTCTTGTGGCGGTCAGGCTCGCGGCGCGTTCAGCATTCGTCATGAAATGCATGCCGTAGAAAGGGCATAAATTCCGAAGCAGTCTCGCCCTGACTGGGACGTACAGTTGATAATCTCGTTTGATGCCTAAGGTGTCACAGGCTTCATTGTAGGCTATCGCGTCTGCTGCTCTGTATTCTGTGGGTTCCGAAGATGTAATCCGGATTATTTCAGATCTTAATCGCAAGAGATCATTATGGTTGGGGAGAGGTAGTGATCTAAGCTCTGCAAGCAGCTCATAGTACTTGCGTCGGAGATCGCCGTGGGTTCGGGCCTGACCTCTATAGTCGTATACAAGGTCAATCGCTGCCAACAGCGCTGATATTCCAGCGATTACACCGGCGCTTACAAAAGACTCTAACAACGATGAAACACCAGCTGTTCCAAGCGCTACGATACAAAGTAGTAAGAATCTGCTTTTCCACTCATAGTACCGTAGTCGTGCTGAGTGAAGGAAAGCATTCCGGACCAAGTCGAATTCAATAGTCCCAAGTGTCACGGCTTCTCCGGCGGAGGAGGCGGAGGCGCGGGACGTACTTGTACTGTTGTTCCCTGGGGCGGATTGTTCGTTTGGGCCGAGTTCGGTGCTGGTCGAGGACCCATACTCAGTATGTTCAACTCCGGGAGTGTGCGGCGAGCCTCCGGATTCTTTTCGCCGTTGTCGTCGGTCATTCAAATCTACTCCCCTTCGTAAGGCTCAATCACGAAACAGGTTGTACTCACAAATTGATGATGTCTGGCCTGAAACAGTGTTCTATTTGGGCTGAGGAGGGCGCTTTACGCCGAGGGACCCTTTTGTGTCCGGAGCGGGCCTACTTTTCGGGCTTACTTTTTTTTTGACTTATTATCGGGTGCTTGGGTCAAAGCAGATCCCGCGACGCTCTTAGCAGCTTTGGACGACTTAGGGTTTGCCAAGATCTTAGCTGCTTTGGAGGCAGCTGATTTGGATGTCTTCTCGTTCTTTGCCATAGATAGAATTCCTTCTGAAAATCGATGACGATAAGCAACCAGCGACAAGAATTCGGCGCGCACTAACGTGCGCGCCGAATCAGAATACCTCAACTGCACCCAGTCGTCGCCCCACAAGTATCGCACTTCAAACACGTCCCGTTGCGCACCAGCGTGAAGTTCCCGCACTCGCCGCAGCTGTCCCCCTGGTAGCCCTTCATCATCGCCTCGGCGCGGCGGGCGCCGGGGCCGCTGGGGGCGGGGGAGGGCGCTGCCTCCCTCGTCGCGGCGGGGCGGAAGGGGAGGTCGGCGAGGCCGGCCTCGTCCAGCACGCGGTCCACCTCCTCGGCGACGTCGGCCTTGAGGGCCACGGTCTCGCCGGGGCGAAGAGCCGAGTCGGCCTTCAGCGCGGTGGCGCCGGAGGTGGGAAAGCCCGCCTGCGTGCTGATGCCGCGCAGTTCGCCGCGGACGTCGTTGGCGGCGCCGCCCTCGATGGCGAGCAGGCTCGTCGGCTTGCCGCGCACGAGGCCTTTCGAGACGATGCGCGCGGCCTGCGGCGACACGTGGCCCGCCGGGGCCTTGCCCTCGTCCTCGCCCTTGCCGAGCGCGTCGTGGCCGATGGCGTCGGGCGAGACATGCGCGAGGTCGGCGCGGGCGAGGTAGGAGATGGCGAGCTCGCGGAAGACGTAGTCGAGGATCGACGTGGCGTTCTTGATCGCGTCGTTGCCCTGCACGAAGCCCGCCGGTTCGAAGCGGGTGAAGGTGAAGGCGTCGACATACTCCTCCAGCGGCACGCCGTATTGCAGGCCGAGCGAGATGGCGATGGCGAAGTTGTTCATCAGGCTGCGGAAGGCGGCGCCTTCCTTGTGCATGTCGATGAAGATCTCGCCGAGACGCCCGTCCTCGTACTCGCCGGTGCGCAGGTACACCTTGTGGCCGCCGACGATGGCCTTCTGCGTGTAGCCCTTGCGCCTGTCGGGCAGCTTTTCGCGCTCGCGCAGGCGCTCGATGCGCTCCACCACGCGCTCGACGATCTTCTCGGCCACCACCGCGGCGCGCGCGGCGCTGGGCTGGGCGACGAGAGCCTCGAGCGCCTCGTCCTCGTCCTCCTCCTCGTCGGCGATGAGCTGCGAGTTGAGGGGCTGCGACAGCTTGGAGCCGTCGCGGTAGAGGGCGTTGGCCTTCAGCGCCAGCTTCCACGACAGGAGGTAGGCGCTCTTGCAGTCCTCCACCGTGGCGTCGTTGGGCATGTTGATGGTCTTGGAGATCGCCCCCGAGATGAAGGGCTGCGCCGCCGCCATCATGCGGATGTGGCTCTCCACCGAGAGGTAGCGCTTGCCGATGCGCCCGCAGGGATTGGCGCAGTCGAAGACCGGGTAGTGCTCCTTGCGCAGGTGCGGCGCGCCTTCCAGCGTCATCGCCCCGCACACGTGGATGTTGGCCGCCTCGATCTCGGCCCGGGAGAAGCCGAGATGAGGCAGGAGCTCGAAGGAGGGGTCCGCCAACTTCTCCGCCGGCACCTTGAGGGTGCCGGTGAGGAAGTCCTCCCCGAGCGTCCATCTGTTGAACACGAACTTGATGTCGAAGGCGGAGGCGAGGTTCTTCTCGACCGCCTCGATCTCGGCGTCGCCGAGGCCCCGGGCCCGCAGCGTCGTGTGGTTGATGCCGGGCGCCTGGGCGAGCGAGGCGTGGCCGACGGCGTAGGCCTCGATCTCGGCGATCTCGGCTTCCGAATAGCCCAGCGTGCGCAGTGCCTCAGGCACGGCGCGGTTGATGATCTTGAAGTAGCCGCCGCCGGCGAGCTTCTTGAACTTCACCAGCGCGAAGTCGGGCTCGATGCCGGTGGTGTCGCAGTCCATGACGAGGCCGATCGTGCCGGTCGGCGCGATGACGGTGGACTGCGCGTTGCGGTAGCCGTGCTCCTCGCCGAGCGTGAGCGCCTGGTCCCAGGCGCGGCGGGCGGCCGTCACCAGCCGGTCGTCCGTGCAGTTCGCGTGGTCGAGCGGCACGGGGGCGACGTTCAGGCCCTCATAGCCGGCGGTCTCGCCATGGGCGGCGCGCCGGTGGTTGCGGATGACGCGCAGCATGTGCCGGGCGTTCTCCTTGTAGCCCGGGAAGGGACCGAGTTCCTTCGCCATCTCGGCGGAGGTAGCGTAGGCGACGCCGGTCATGACCGCGGTGAGCGCGCCGCAGATGGCACGGCCCTCGGGCGAGTCGTAGGGGATGCCGGAGGTCATCAGCAGGCCGCCGATGTTGGCGTAGCCGAGACCGAGCGTGCGGTAGCGGTAGGAGAGCTCGGCGATCTCCTTCGACGGGAACTGCGCCATCAGCACGGAGACCTCGAGGACCACCGTCCACAGGCGGACAGCGTGCTCGTAGTTCTCGATCTCGATGCGGCCGTCATCGCCGCGGAACTGCAGCAGGTTCAGCGAGGCGAGGTTGCAGGCGGTGTCGTCGAGGAACATGTACTCCGAGCACGGGTTCGACGCCCGGATCCGCCCCGCCGCCGGGCAGGTGTGCCAGTCGTTCATCGTCGTGTTGAAGTGCAGGCCGGGATCGGCCGAGGCCCATGCGGCGTAGCCGATCTTCTCCCACAGGTCGCGGGCCTTCAGCGTCTTCGACACCTTGCCGTCAGTGCGGCGCACGAGGCTCCAGTCCGCGTCCGTCTCAACGGCCCGCAGGAAGTCGTCGGACAGCGAGACGGAGTTGTTGGAGTTCTGGCCGGAGACGGTGAGGTAGGCCTCCGAATCCCAGTCGGTGTCGTAGGTGTCGAAGCGGATGTCCGTGTAGCCCTGCCGGGCGAACTGGATGACGCGCTTGATGTAGCTGTCGGGCACCATCGAGCGGCGCGCCGCCTTGATCTCGCGCTTCAGGGCGGGGTTCTTCTCCGGCTCGAAGCAGCTGTCGGCGGGGCCCTCGCAGTTCACGCAGGCCTTGAGGATCGCCTTCAGGTGCTTCTGGGTGATCTTGGAGCCGGTGACGAGGGCGGCGACCTTCTGCTCCTCCTTCACCTTCCAGTCGATATAGGCCTCGATGTCGGGATGGTCGGCGTCGACCACGACCATCTTGGCGGCGCGGCGCGTGGTGCCGCCCGACTTGATGGCGCCGGCCGCGCGGTCACCGATCTTCAGGAACGACATCAGGCCCGAGGAGCGCCCGCCGCCGGCCAGCCGCTCGCCCTCGCCGCGCAGGGCGGAGAAGTTGGAGCCCGTGCCGGAGCCGTACTTGAACAGGCGCGCCTCGCGCACCCACAAGTCCATGATGCCGCCCTCGTTGACGAGGTCGTCGGCGACGCCCTGGATGAAGCAGGCGTGCGGCTGCGGGTGCTCGTAGGAGGACTTCGACTTCACCAGCTTGCCGGTCTTGAAGTCGACGTAGAAGTGGCCCTGCGACGGCCCGTCGATGCCATAGGCCCAGTGCAGGCCGGTGTTGAACCATTGCGGCGAGTTGGGCGCCACCATCTGGCGGGCCAGCATGAAACGCAGCTCGTCGTGGAAGGCGTGCGCGTCTTCCTCGGAGGTGAAGTAGCCGCCCTTCCAGCCCCAGTAGGTCCAGCAGCCGGCAAGCCGGTCGAACACCTGCTTGGCGGACGCCTCGGAGCCGGTGCGCTCGGCCTCGGGCAGCTTGTCGAGCGCGGCCTCGTCGGCGACGGAGCGCCACAGCCAGGACGGGACGTCGTTCTCCTCGACCTTCTTCAGGCGCGCGGGGACGCCCGCCTTGCGGAAATACTTCTGGGCCAGCACGTCGGAGGCGACCTGGCTCCACGCGGCGGGAACCTCGATGTTCTCGGCGCGGAACACGATCGACCCGTCGGGATTGCGGATCTCGCTCGTCGCAGCGCGGAACGGAATGTCCGCGTAGGGTGACTGGCCGGAAGTGGTGTAGCGCCGCTCGATCCGCATCTGAAGTCCCCTTTGGCGGGCGGCAATCGCCCGCAGAGCCGGTTGAGACCCGGCCCCTTGCCCCGCTCTGTTGTGCCTCTGGTCTACGCCGCGGCGGTTCGACCGCCTTGATTACCGCGTCCCTGCGGCGCCGTTCCGCCGCCTGTGCCGGGTGGCGCTCCGTCTGCTCTCCGGTTCCTCTGGGCGAGGGGTCCGGTCAGCCGGTCACGGGCGCCGTGCGACACTCCGATGAAGCTAGCAAACGCTCTTCCCACGTCAAGGTTTTGTGCTTTCGCAAAATGGCCACACCACATCTTGTGACCAGCCTGTGAACATCGGGGACGGCTCGGGAATATCCGCAAGCTTCTGATTCAACCCCCGGATTCGCAACGGCCAAGCTGCGAACAAGGCGTTGTTAACCCTGATTGCACGCTCTGAGCGTGGCAGCCCTGCAACATGCGTATCCACCGGGCTTGCATCAACGGACGGAATCGGAGTGTGGGCGGCTGCCTGAACCTCGACGCCGCCGAGTGCTCCGGCTGGTGATCGTGCGTCCGGACTGGACAGGGCCAGCCGGCATCGCCATAGTCCGCGCGCAATCCGGACCCGACAAATGAAGACCTTCCTGCTGCGCTTTTTCACCTGGTGGAGCGGCACCACCGTCGGAACGAGCTTCTACACCTCGCGCTTCGGCGAGAAGGTGGGGCAGGACGAGTTCGGCAACACCTATTACCAGACGGCTGGCGGCAAGAAGGATCCGGCGCTCGGCTTCGTGCGGCGCTGGGTGGTCTATGCCGGTGAGACCGAGGCGACGCGCGTTCCGCCAGGCTGGCATGCCTGGTTGCGCCACACGCGCCAGGATTCGCCGGTCGAAGAGAACTACCAGCCGCGTTCCTGGGAACTGCCGGCCCGCCCGAATCCGACCGGCACACCCGCCGCCTATCGGCCGCCGGGCTCGACGCTCCGCTCCGGCGAGCGCTCTCCCGTCGCGCAGCCCGACTACGAGGCCTGGACGCCGGGCTGAGACATCACACGCGTCCCGCCTTGCGCTTTTTCAACTGTTCCACCATCTCTCCAGCGACGCGTTCACGCGCGTTCCATTGATTCGTGATCCCGGCAGAAGCCGCTTTATTCGACATTGTTTTTAGCCGGCCATGCCCGGTCATTCATTGCGAGGTCCAGATGGACGACCCCGCCGACATTGCGGAACTCGTTCCTGTCGAGCCCGTGCTTGCCATCACCGCGCAGGCCGATGCCGAATTCGTCGCGGGCCGCTTCGGCACCGCTATCGCGCTCTACCGGCTCGCTGCCGTGCTGGATCGTGAGGATCCTTCGTTGCGCTCGCGGCTCGCCCACGCGCTGTTCTGCGCCGAGGATTGGGACGCCGCGTGGCGGGCCTACGATATCCGATTCAAGCTCGCACCCGCGCCCGACGTCTCCCGGCGCATGTCCGACGGGACGAGCACGCCCTACCCGCGCTGGCGCTCGGGGCCGCCCCCGCGTCGCTTGATGGTGCTGCACGAGCAGGGGCTCGGCGACACGATCCAGTTCAGCCGGTTCATCCCCGACCTGGTGTCCCGCGGCCCTACCGTCGTGCTCGTCGTGCCCGCCGGCCTCGTGCCCATGATGACCCGGATGAGGCTGCCCATCGACGTGCGCCCCCTCGACAGCCGGACGTCCATGGCGGGGCTGGACGCCTGGGTTCCCCTGCTCGACCTGCCGAAGCTGCTGGCGCTTCCCCCCTCCGCCTACACCCCGGCGAAACCGTATCTCTCCGCCGATCCCGCCAAGGTCGCTCTGTGGCGCGAGCGCGTGGGGTCGCATGGGCTGAAGGTCGGGTTCGCCTGGGCCGGAAACCCCGACAACGCCGGGGATTATGGACGCTCCGCATTCCCGGCGATTCTCGAACCCCTGGCCTCGCTGCCGGGGATCCGCCTGTTCTGCCTGCAGAAGGGAGGCGAGGAGGTGGCGGCGCGCACGGCGCTTGGGTCGGTGCTGGAGCCTCTTGGCTCCGATTTCGATTCGGGGCCGGAAGCCTTTGCCGATACCGCCGGGCTTCTCGAAACACTGGACGCGGTCGTGACGGTGGACACTGCGCTCGCCCATCTCGCCGGGGCGCTGGGGCGGCCGGTGCACCTGCTGCTGAGGCGGCCCTGGGCGGACTGGCGATGGCTCGGCCGTGAGTCGGACACGCCCTGGTACCCCACCATGACGCTCTACCGCCAGGACAGGGCCGGCGACTGGAGCGGACCGGTGGCGCGGGCCGCGGCGGCGCTTGCTGTTGATTCGTCGGCCACTTCAGCGCGGGAACCGCAGCGCAAGCCGCTGGTGCCCGTCTCGGTGGGCGACCTGCTGGACCGCCTCACGATCCTGGAGATCAAGGCCAGCCGCCTGCGCCACGGCCCGGCGCTCGCCAATGTCCTGGCCGAGCTCGGCGAGGTGCGCGCCGTGATCGGCAAGGAGAACCTCGGCGGGCTCGACGAGCCGCTGTCGCGGCTGCGTGACGCGAATCTCGCATTGTGGGAACTCGAGAACGAGATCCGCGCCCGCGCGACGGAGGGGAGCTTCGACCAGGGCTATGTCGACCTCGCGCGCGGCATCCACACCGCCAACGACCGCCGGGCCGCCATCAAGCGGGAGATCAACGCGCTGACGGGCTCGGCGCTCGTCGAGGAGAAGTGGTACGGCGGCTAGCGGCGGCCGCCCTTTCTCCGCCCCACTTGCCATGGTAAGCCTCGCCGCGTCGTGCGCCGGCAACTTCCGCGCGCGGTCGCGGCGGGCTGGATAGGACCGGATGGGATCGAGCTTTTTCCCGCGCCGACGGGCGGGCCTCATGGCGGGTGCGGTGATGGCCGCAATGCTGGCCTCGGCCCCCGCGCTGGCCGACAAGATCAAGAATCCGACGGCGATCTTCGCGGGGCTCGACAAGATCACCGGCCGCATCATCTCCTTCGAGGTCTCCGTCGACGAGACGGTGCAGTTCGGCGCCCTGCAGCTGACGCCGCGCGTCTGCTACACGCGGCCGCCCACCGAGCCGCAGAACACGACGGCGTTCCTGGAGGTCGACGAGGTCACCTTCACCAACGAATATCGCCGCATCTTCAACGGCTGGGTGTTCGCGGCGAGCCCCGGCCTGCACGGCATCGAGCATCCCATCTACGACGTCTGGCTCACCGGCTGCAAAGGCGGCACCGAGGTGATCGCGGAGGCGCCCGATCCCGACCGCGTCGAACCGCCGAAGCCCGGCGAGGCGACCGCCAAGGCCGCCGCGGCCAGGAAGACCCCGGCCGCTCCTGCGCCCGCGACCACGAGCTCCGGGCAGATCGGCGTCACGGCGCCCCAGGGCGTTCCCGTCGCGCCGCGCAAGCCGACCCAGCGCTTCTATCCGACGGAGCCCAAAGGCAACCCGACGCCTGGGCCCGCGCCGGTCGAATCGGCTCCGCTGGATACGCCGCCGAGACCGCCGGGGACGATCCCGAACTGATTCCCGCCGCCGGCCGGCGCGGGCTCACCCGAGCAGCGCCAGCACCTTTTCGCCCGAGGGGCCCGGGTCCGCCGGCAGCCTGAAGAAGTCCGCCTCGCGGTCCGTGGCGTCGTCGAGCAGCAGCCGGTAGCGGGCCCGGGGAACCTCCACCGCGCCGAAGCGGGCGAGATGCGCCGTCACGAACTGGGTGTCGAGCAGCCTGTATCCCCCGGCCCGCAGCCGCGCCACGAGATGCACGAGAGCCACCTTCGAGGCGTCGCGCTCGCGGTGGAACATGCTCTCGCCGAAGAAGGCCGCCCCGAGCGAGACGCCGTAGAGGCCGCCGGCGAGCGTGCCGTCCTTCCATGCCTCCACCGTATGGGCGCGGCCGGCGTCGAAGAGGCGGCCATAGAGGTCGCGGATGCGGCTGTTGATCCAGGTCTGGCGCCGACCCGGCGCGGGCGCGGCACAGCCGGTGATGACGGCGTCGAAGTCGCTGTCGATGCGGATCTCGAACTCGCCGGACCGGATCGTCCGCGCCAGCCGCGAGGGCACGTGGAAGCCGTCCATCGGAATGATGCCGCGTTCGCGGGGCTCGACCCAGAAGAGCGATGGGTCGTCGGCGCTTTCGGCCATGGGAAAGATGCCGGCCGCGTAGGCCCGCAGCAGGAGTTCCGGCGTGATGGCGTCAGCCATGATGCTCGTCCCGCGGCCGAGGGTATCCGCCCTTGAGTGCGTCGTCCCTCAGCTCGGCTCCATACCCCCGGTGGAGAGAAAATTCTCCAGCCAATGAATATCATACAGGCCGTTCTGCATGTCCGGATTCCGCACCAGAGCGCGGAACAGGGGCACGGTGGTCTCGATCCCGTCGACGACGAACTCGTCGAGCGCCCGGCGCAGGCGCATCAGGCACTCGTTGCGCGTGCGGCCGTGGACGATCAGCTTGCCGACCAGCGAATCGTAGTGCGGCGGGATCGTGTAGCCCTGGTAAACGGCCGAATCGACGCGCACGCCGAGCCCGCCCGGCGGGTGGTAGTAGGCGATGCGGCCGGGAGACGGCCGGAAGGTGGCCGGGTGCTCGGCGTTGATGCGGCACTCGATGGCGTGGCCCGAGATGACCAGGTCTTCCTGTGTGAAGGAGAGCGGAGCGCCCGCGGCGATCCGGATCTGCTCGTTCACGAGGTCGATGCCGGTGATCATTTCCGTCACCGGGTGCTCCACCTGGATGCGGGTGTTCATCTCGATGAAGTAGAACTTGCCGTCCTCGTACAGGAACTCCACCGTCCCGGCGCCGACATACTGGAGCTCGCGCATGGCGTTTGCCACGGTCTCGCCGATGGTGCTGCGCATGTCGGAGTTCAGCGCGGGGGAGGGGCCTTCCTCCCACACCTTCTGGTGGCGGCGCTGCAGCGAGCAGTCGCGCTCGAACAGGTGGACGGCATTGCCGCGACCGTCGCCGAGCACCTGGATTTCGATGTGGCGGGGCTTCTCCAGATACTTCTCGAGGTAGACCGCGTCGTCGCCGAACGCCGCCTTGGCCTCGGTGCGGGCAGTCTGCAGGGCGTGCAGCAGGTCGTCGGGCGTGCGCGCCACCTTCATGCCGCGGCCACCGCCGCCGGCTGCGGCCTTCACCAGCACGGGGAAGCCGATATCCGCGGCGATGCGGGCCGCCTCGTCATCATCCGTGATGCCGCCCTCGGAACCGGGCACGCAGGGGATGCCGAGGCGCTTGGCGGTGCGCTTGGCCTCGATCTTGTCGCCCATGATGCGGATGTGCTCCGCCTTGGGGCCGATGAAATGGATGTTGTGGCTTTCCAGGATCTCGGCGAAGCGCGCATTCTCCGACAGGAAGCCGTAACCGGGATGCACGGCGTCAGCGCCGGTGATCTCGCATGCCGCCAGGAGAGCGGGAATGTTGAGGTAGCTGTCGCGCGCCGCGGGCGGGCCAATGCAGACGCTTTCGTCGGCGAGCCGCACATGCATGGCGTCGGCATCGGCGGTGGAATGCACCGCCACCGTGGAAATGCCGAGTTCCTTGGCGGCGCGCAGCACGCGCAGCGCGATCTCGCCGCGGTTGGCGATGAGGATCTTGTCGAACATTACTCGATGACCATCAGCGGCTCGCCATACTCCACCGGCTGGCCGTCCTCGACGAGGACCGCGGTGACGGTGCCGGCGCGCGGAGCGACGATGTCGTTGAAGGTCTTCATGGCCTCAACGAGCAGGATCTTGTCGCCGGCCTTCACCACCGAGCCGATCTCGACGAAGGCCTTGGCGTCCGGAGACGGGCGGCGGTAGGCGGTGCCCACCATCGGCGAGGTCACGGTGCCGGGATGCGCGAGGAGCTCGTCGCGTCCGCCCGTGACGACGGGCGGCGGGGCGACCACGCTGGCCGGGGCTGCGGCCGGAGCGGCGTAGGTCATCACGGACGGTGCCGCCTGCGGCGCGGCGGTGATCTGGCGGGCCACGCGGATGCGCAGGTCCCCCTTCTCGACCTCGATCTCGGTTAGTTCGGTCTCGGCCAGCAGGGTGGCGAGTTCACGCACCAGGGCGGGATCGATCGCTTGGTCTTTGCTCATCGTCTTGGACATCGTCGGTTTGGCCATGGCGAGCGCTCAGCGTCCTGCCGCGGCGGGCAAATGGGGGAGAATGGCTTCGAGCGCGAGTTCGTAGCTCGCGGCGCCGAAGCCGCAGATCACACCCTTTGCCACCGGGGAGATGTAGGAATGGTGGCGAAAGGTCTCGCGGGCGAAGACGTTGGACAGGTGCACCTCGATGGTCACCGCGCCGGCCGCCCGGATGGCGTCGTGCAGGGCGATCGAGGTGTGGGTGTAGGCGCCGGCATTGAGGAGAACGCCTGCTCCGGCCGCACCCGCCTCGTGGATCCAGGTGACGAGGTCACCCTCGTGATTCGACTGGCGGAAGACGAGGTCGACGCCCAGGCCGCGTGCCCGCTCGGTGATCCGCGCCTCGATGTCGGCCAGCGTCAGCGTGCCGTAGGTGGCAGGCTCCCGGGTGCCGAGGAGGTTCAGGTTTGGACCGTTGAGGACGTGGACGGCGGGCATGGACTGTCGGGAGACCTTCCTGCGGCTGAGGGGCGGCGTGGCGGCGCCCACGGAACAAATTCGCCGCGCGCCTGCCGGGGGACGCGCGGCGGATGCTCATAGCGTTTCGCGCGGCCCAGGGAAAGCTTGATGCTTCCGCCGTGCCTTGCCGGCTCAGCAGGTGGCCTTCCCGCACTGGCGGACGGAGGCGATCGAGGACTGCAGCGGCTCGGTCCCGACGGCGCCGAAGATGACGTCGTCGCCGATCACGAAGGCCGGCGTGCCCTGCAGCTTCAGCGCGTCGGCGACGCGCATCGTCTCTTCGAGAGTGGCCCGAATCTCCGGGCTTTCCAGATCCTTGGTCAGCTTGGCCGGGTCCGCGCCGGCCTCCTTGGCGACGGCGAGGGCGCGCTCCTTGCCGACGCGGCCCTTGCTCTCCAGGAGCTTCTGGTGGAAGTCGAAATACTTGTCGCCGGACAGCTGGTTCTTCACCGCCACCGCAACCATCGAGGCCTCGACCGAATCGGGTCCGAGCACCGGAAAGTCGCGAATCACCACGCGCAGCTTTGGGTCCGCCTTGATCATGTCGCGCACGTCGGAGAGCGACTTCTTGCAGTACCCGCAATTGTAGTCGAAGAACTCGACCATCGTGACATCGCCCTGCGGATTGCCCACGACGACGCTGCGCGGCGAGTTCAGCAGCTTGTCCGACATTTGCGAGATGGCGGACTTCAGCGCGGTCTTCTCCGCGTCCTTCTGCCGGCGGTCGAGCTCGGCGAGGGCCTCCTGGATCACCTCCGGGTTCTTCAGGAGATACTCCTTCACGATGTCGCCGATGGCGGCCTTCTGCTTGTCGTCGAAGGATCCCGGCCCCGCGGCATGCACCGGCGCGGCGAACATGAGGGCGGCGAGCGCCGCGGCGGACAGGGTGGCTAGTCTCTTCATCGCAGTCTCCGTGCCGGGGGCCGGCGTGTGATGTGGCGTCGGCCCCGTGGGGCGTCGCGGTGACGGTGGCCCGCGCCGGAGCATGGCGCTCACGGGCGGAAAATCGGGCCGACCTTACTCCTTCTTCGGGATCTTTGCGTTCAGAATGTCGTCAGCCTGCAGCCAGGCGGGCGAGTTGGGGACCAGCTTCTCCTTGGCGCGGGTGGCCTGGGTGGCCGCCATGTCGTACTGCCCCGCAAGGAAGTAGGCCTGCGCGGCGGCGTACTCCGCCATGCCGACATTGTTCTTGAGGCCGTAGGCGCGCGACAGCATCTCCCAGGCGTCCGAGGTATCCGGCTCGCGCTGGGTAGCGTTGGACAGTTCGCGGATTGCGTCGTCGACATTGCGCGGTTCTTCCGTCGCCACGAGGGCCTGGCCGAGGAGGATACGCAGCAGGCCGCTCGACGGTTTTGCCGCGAGCGCCTTGCGCAGCGGGCCGATCGCCTCCTGCGCGCGGCCGAACTCGAGCAGGACCTGACCCTTCAGCTCCCAGAAGTACGGATTGTTCGGCTGCTCGCGCAGCAGGCCGTCGATCTGCGACAGCGCATCCTGCAGGCGCTTCGAGCGGTAGGCGACGATGGCGCGGGCGTAGCGGGCCGGCAGCGACATGTCGGACAGGGGATAGCGCCGTCCCACCTCGTCGGCACGCGCCACGAAGCCGAAGAGCTTGGCGCGCGCCATGTCGTGGCGCACCTGGAGCGCCGGGGAATCCTTGGCGTTGAGGTACGGGCTCTGCTTCGCCAGTTCCTCCAGCGCTGCGATGCGCTCCGCGGGGAGGGGATGGCTCACCATGTAGGGATCGATGCTCGTGGTCTTGAACATCGCGTCCTGGTTGAAGCGGCGGAACGTCTCGAGGATGCCGGCGGGCGACTGCTTGGTCGCGTTGAGATAGTTGACCGCCATGCGGTCGGCCGCCAGTTCCTCGCCGCGCTGGTAGGCGAGCATGCTGCGCTTCACCATCTCCTGCGAGCCCATCATCACGCCGGCCCCGCCTAGGCCGGCATTGCCGACGCGGTTGCCGGCCGCGATGCCGCCGGCCATCGCGCCTGCGCCCAGCAGCATGCCGGCGACGGACATGATCTGCGCGGTCGCGAGCTGCTGGCGCAGGCGCACGAGGTGGCCGCCGGCGATGTGGCCGGATTCGTGGGCGAGCACGCCGATGATCTCGTTCGGCGTCTTGGCGTCCATGATGGCGCCGACATTGATGAAGAGCTTGCGGCCGTCGGCTACGAAGGCGTTGAACGACCTGTCGTTCACCAGGATGATGCGGATCGAGCCGCTGCGAAAACCCGCCGCGTGGAAGACGGGAGCCGCATAGTCGCGCAGCAGCGATTCCACCTCCTCGTCGCGCACGATCCGCTGCGCTTGGGCGAAGGAGGGGGCCGACTGCAGCAGGACGGCCGCTGCCGCGATGGCGGCGATGCAGCGGCGCAGCGCGGGAATGGCTTTCCCGGCGAGGCCGGCGCGTGTCGGTGCGGAAGATATCGTCATCGGCATGGTGTTCGGGCTGGGCGGTCGGCGGAACCGTGTGCGCGGCACTGCCGCGCCGCCGCTGTGCGCGAGGATCGCGGCAGGGCTGTGGCGGCCGTCACTGTGCGGCGGCTGAAAGTTCTGGGGAGCCGAGCAATTTCTCCGCTCCGTCCGGAACAGCCCAGCCATCGACGAAGCGCTGTTTGCGCAGCAGCGCGAGCAGGCGGGTCCGGAAGGCGAGGGCATCGCCGTCCACCCGGGCAGGCGCGCCGGACGGGACGATGCAGTCGGCCATGTCCGGCCACGGGGACGCGCCGAACCAGTCGCGGTAGCTCTGGGCGAAGCGCCTCTCGCCGCGCCAGCCCGGCTCCCACGGCTTCGGCCGGTTGACGAAGTGGTAGACCACCGGCTCGACCACGTTCTCGAGATCGAGCAGCAGGAAGTCGCCCATGAAGTTGAAGCGCGGCGACAGCGGCGCGAACGCTCCCTGGACGACGGCGTTCAGGGCGCTCTGCTCGAGGTAGAGGCAGCGCTCCGGATTGGTGGCAAGAAAGGCGCGGGCCGCGCTGGCGACGCCGAACTTCTGCCAGGCGTGCCTGTCCACCAGAGTCAGGCCGTTGTTAAAGTAGAGCGTGTCCTGCGCCAGGCCGAGACGGCTCCGGTAGGCGCGGAACTCGGGCGTCAGCGGCCCGTCTTCGGCGTCCTTCAGGTAGATCATGTCGATCGCCGCGGCGAAGGGCATGCCCCGGAGGTCGAGACCCGCGAGGCGCGACAGGCCGGGGCGGCCGATGCACATGTCCGCATCGAGCGAGACGTAGCGCTCGAAACGCTCGGGCAGCACCCGGTCGAGCGCGAGACGCCGGTTTACCGCGGACGTGAAGTGGCCGCGCACCGGCAGGCCGGCGACGTGACGCTCCCAGTCGACGAACAGCATGGTGATGCGCGAGCGCAGCGCAGGGTCGAGGTCGGCGAAGCCGGCGGGCACGTCGCGCTCCTCGCAGACGAAGACGACCTCCAGGTCGTCGGCGTCACTCTGGGCGAGGATGCTCGCCGCCGTGAACAGGGCGGGCCTGAAATAGAGGGAATCCGGCGTGAAGCAGACCGCTATGCCTGTCATGCACTTTAGTCTTAGACGAGGAGGACGCCTTGTCCAAATCCATTGTGCGGCAACCCCATGGCCGGCTCAGGCCGCGCTGGCCATGGCACTGACGGCGGTTCGCGCAAGCACGACGTCCTGTCCGGTGAGGCCGTGGCCCGTCGGCAGGATCTCGTGGGTCACGCTGGCCCCGCCCTCGCGCAGCATGGCCGCCAGCTCGGCCGCCGAACTGGCAGGGACGATGCCGTCCTTTGCCCCCGACACGATCAGCACGGGCGTGCCGGACAGATCGGGCTTCGCCTCGGGCTGCAGGGGAACCATGGCGCGCAGCAGCACGGCTCCCGCCAGCACGCCGGGGTGGAGGAGGAGCATGGCCGCGGCGATGTTGGCGCCGTTTGAATAGCCCACGGCAATCGGTGCCGCGATGCCGTAGCGCTTCTGCGCGTCCGAGACGAAGCCGGCGAGTTCGCCCGCGCGGAAGCGAAGATCCTCGATGTCGAAGATGCCTTCGCGCAGCCGCCGGAAGAACCGGGGCATGGTGCCCTCCATCACCTTGCCGCGCGGTGACAGCAGCGCCGCTCCCGGCGCGATCTCGGCGCCGAGCGGCAGCAGGTCGTTTTCGTCGCCGCCGGTGCCGTGCAGAAGGAGCAGCGGCCTCGTGCCCTCGACCGTGGCCGGGATGAAGCGGTGGATGAACTCCGGCGAACCCGTCATGACGTCCTTGCTCCGGACCGGCGGGGAGGACCGGCCTCGCGCCTGGATTGTGCGATGCGGCGCCGGGCGACGCAACGGGGAGGAGTGCGGGCCGTCCAAAGCCGGACAGGCTGGCTTGTTCAGCCTGCAGACGCGGGCTGGACGTGCGGGCGTCATCCCGGCCGGAGCGCAGCGGAGAGCCGGGATCCAGGCTCTCCGTCCGTGGTCCTGGATCCCGGGCCTGCACCGGCACCCGCGCCCTCGCTGGCAAACATCCGTCAACCACCCTCGTCCGCCAATCGTTAACGTGAAGCCCCGTTAAGGGGCGGCCGTTAACCTGACTCACGCCTCGGCTGACCAATCCTTTCCGCAACGGGTCGAATTCGACCCTTTCGGAACGGAATTCATGGCCAAGCGACCCCAAAGCCGCCTCCGCGACCACGTCGTCCGCTGCATCGAGCTGCAGCGCATCGGCGAGCGCGACGTCTCCGCCATGGCGCGGGCCGTCGACGAGGGCGGGTTCATCACCCGGCTCGAGGCCGAGGACCTGATGCGGGCCGAGCGCGACGTGGCGGAGGTCTGCGACGCGTGGCGCGACTTCTTCGTCGTCACCGTCGTGGCCCACCTCGTCTGGGAGTGCCGCCCCACCGGGCGCGTGGCTCCCGCCGACATCGTCTGGCTCGCCGGCCAGCTCTCCCAGCCGCGTCCCGGCGCCGCCTCGGCGCTCGGCGAGCTCATGGTCGAGCTGGTACGGGAGGCCTCCGACAGCGCCGACGCGCTGGTCGAGCTCGCATTCGCCGAGAACCGTGCGCCCAACCGCCGTCCGGTGGGATACGAGAGAATGCCGCTGGCGGCGTGAGCGCCGCCTCGCCGTGCCTTCGCCCTTGTGTGGAGTGGACGCGTCCCGAATAGGCCAATAGAAGTCCGGGGTTCAAGACCAGCCAGGACGTGGCATGTTCGACAAGATCCTGATCGCCAACCGCGGCGAGATCGCCTGCCGCGTCATCAAGACGGCGCGGCGCATGGGCATCCGCACGGTGGCGGTGTTCTCCGATGCCGACCGTGACGCGCTGCATGTGGAGATGGCGGACGAAGCCGTCCACATCGGTCCGCCGCAAGCTGCCCAGTCCTACCTGCTGATCGACCGGATCGTAGAGGCCTGCCGGGCCACCGGCGCCCAGGCCGTGCATCCCGGCTACGGCTTCCTGTCCGAGCGCGCGGCGTTCCCGACGGCGCTGGAGGCAGCGGGCATCGTCTTCATCGGGCCCAATCCGCGCGCCATCGAGGCGATGGGCGACAAGATCGAATCGAAGAAGGCGGCGGCGGCTGCCGATGTCTCGACCGTGCCCGGCCATCTCGGCATCATCGAGGATCCCGCCGAGGCGGTGCGCATCGCCGACGAGATCGGCTATCCCGTCATGATCAAGGCCTCCGCGGGCGGGGGCGGCAAGGGCATGCGCATCGCCTGGACGCCGGAGGAGGCCGCCGAGGGCTTCGCCCGGGCGCGGTCCGAGGCCGCGTCGTCCTTCGGCGACGACAGGGTGTTCGTCGAGAAGTTCATCGTCGACCCCCGGCACATCGAGATCCAGGTGCTGGGCGACAAGCACGGCAACATCGTCTACCTCGGCGAGCGCGAGTGCTCCATTCAGCGCCGCAACCAGAAGGTCATCGAGGAGGCACCGTCGCCCCTCCTGGACGAAGCCACCCGCCGCAAGATGGGCGAGCAGGCCGTCGCCCTCGCCAGGGCCGTGAACTACGACTCGGCCGGCACTGTGGAATTCGTCGCCGGGCAGGACCGCTCCTTCTTCTTCCTCGAGATGAACACCCGGCTGCAGGTCGAGCATCCGGTGACGGAACTCGTCACCGGCATCGACCTCGTCGAGCAGATGATCCGCGTCGCGGTGGGCGAGAAGCTGTCGATCACGCAGGCCGACGTTAGGCTGGACGGCTGGGCGGTCGAGAGCCGCGTCTATGCCGAGGATCCGACGCGCGGCTTCCTGCCGTCGACCGGGCGCCTGGTGACGTACCGGCCGCCGGCCGAGGGGTCGGAGGGCGGCGTCACGGTGCGCAACGACACCGGCGTCTACGAGGGCGGCGAGATCTCGATCTTCTACGATCCGATGATCGCCAAGCTCGTGACCCATGCGCCGACGCGCCTGGAGGCCATCGACGCCCAGGCCCGTGCGCTCGACGCCTTCGCCATCGAGGGTATCCGACACAACATCCCGTTTCTCTCCGCGCTGATGAGCCATCCGCGCTGGCGCGAGGGGCATCTGTCCACCGGCTTCATCGCCGAGGAGTACCCGGACGGCTTTACGCCGCCCGCGCCCGAGGGGGAGGCAGCTCATCTGCTGGCCGCGGTCGCCGCGTTCATCGACGACAAGCTCAACCGCCGCAAGCGCGGCATTTCAGGCCAGCTCAGGGCCTCGCAGGACTTCGCCTTCGAGACCTCGCGCGTGGTCATGCTGGGCGAGGCGGCCCTGCCGGTGGAGGTGGAGAAGGACGTCTTCGGCACCGTGGTTCGCTTCGGCCCTGACCATGCGCACCAGGTGTCTTCGGCCTGGAAGCCGGGCGAGCCCGTGTGGGAAGGTGCCGTCGACGGCCGCGAGATCGCGGTCCAGGTGCGCCCCGTCCTCAACGGCGTGCAGCTGTCGCATGCCGGGGTGTCCGCCCTGGTGCGCGTGTTCACGGAGCGGGAGGCCGAACTCGCCGCGCTGATGCCGGCCAAGCTCGCCTCCGACAGCGGCAAGCAGCTGCTCTGCCCGATGCCGGGCCTCGTCAAGGCGATCGCCGTCACCGCTGGCCAGGAGGTCAAGGTGGGCGAGATGCTATGCATCGTCGAGGCGATGAAGATGGAGAACGTCCTGCGCGCCGAGCGTGACGGCACCGTGTCCAGGATCCTGGCCCGCGAAGGCGACAGCCTGGCGGTGGATGCCGTGATCATGGAATTTGCCTGACCTGCACGTCACTCTAACCCGGCGGAAGATGGTGGCGCGCCTGCGTGAAATGACGGTGCCGGGCCGGAGGCGCCTGCCCTGACGCGCGCCTCATGGCAGTCCTCGCGCGGCAGGGGCTGGCCTTCTCGGCCGCGAGACTGTATCCGACGCGTTCGATGGACGACCCAAGGCCAGCCATGACACTCGCCGACCCCAACGCCTTCGGCGTGCACCAGCCCCACGGCATGGTGGGGGCGCTGCTCGACCTCACCCGCAAGATGCCGCGCCACTGGGCGGGGCGGCGAACGGCATTCGCGCTGCGGCAGATCGCGATCTGGGCGCTCAGGGGCAAGCCGCTCGACGTCGAGTCGTTCGGCGTCCGGATGCGGCTCTATCCCTACAACAATGTCTGCGAGAAGCGGCTCCTGTTCACGCCGCAGTTCTTCGATCCCGACGAGCGTGCCTTCCTCGAGCCCCGCATCAAGGATGGGTTCGTCTTCGTCGACGTTGGGTCCAATGTCGGCGGCTATGCGCTGTTCGTCGCCTCGCGCGCCGGCCCGAAGGGCAAGGTGCTCGCCATCGAGCCGCAGCCGCACATCTTCGAGCGGCTGGTCTACAACATCCGCCAGAACCCGTTCGGCAACGTCAAGGCGCTGGCCTGCGCCATCGCCGACAAGTCCGGCGAGGTGACGCTGTTCGTGGACCCGCGCAACGCGGGCGAATCCAGCGTCAAGATCGTCGGGTCCGGCGACAGCCGCTCGATCAAGGTGCCCGCCAAGACGCTGCAGCATCTGCTGCAGGGCGAGGGCTTCGACCATGTCGACGCTGTCAAGCTCGACGTCGAGGGTGCCGAGGACATCATCCTGGAGCCGTTCCTGCGCACCGCGCCGGAAAGCCTGTGGCCGCGCCTGTTCGTCATCGAGAACGGCGTCGGGCGCTGGCAGATCGACATCTTCCCGCTGCTGACGGAGCGCGGCTACCGCCTCGTCAAGCGCACACGCGTGAACCTCATCTTCGAACGCGACGCCTGAGAACCCTGGAGGCCGCATGTCCGCGTCCGTCCGTCCGGCCCGGCCGGACGATGCCGCCCTGATCTTCGCGCTCGTCAACGAGCTCGCCGACTACGAAAAGCTGTCGCACGAGGTGAAGGCGACGCAGGATGGGATCGCCGGGGCGCTCTTCGGCGACGAGCCCCGGGTGTTCTGCGACATCGTCGAGCGGCACGGCGAGGGCGTCGGCTTCGCGCTCTGGTACTACACCTTCTCCACCTTCGTCGGCCGCCACGGGATCTATCTCGAGGACCTCTATGTCCGCCCCGCCTTCCGCGGCCATGGCTGCGGCAAGCTGCTGCTGGCCAACCTGGCGAAGCGCTGCGTGGCCGAGAGCCTCGGGCGTCTGGAGTGGGCGGTGCTCGACTGGAACACCCCGTCCATCGACTTCTACAAGTCGCAGGGCGCGGTGCTGATGGACCAGTGGACGACCTGCCGCGTCACGGACACGGCGCTCTGGCGCCTCGCCGATCACGCGCGCTGACATGGCCGAAGTCCCCCTCGCCATGGTCGTCGCGGCCGCCGAGAACGGCGTCATCGGCCGCGACAACGGCCTGATCTGGCGCCTGAAGACGGACCTGCGGCGTTTCCGCACGCTCACGATGGGCCGCCCGCTCATCCTCGGCCGCAAGACCTGGGAGTCCATCGGCCGCCCGTTGCCAGGCCGCGAGATCATCGTCGTCACCCGCGACGAGGGCTATGCGGCGGATGGCGTGCGCGTGGTGCATACGCTGGACGAGGCGGTCGCTCTGGGGCGCGGGATTGCTGCTGCGTCAGGCGCCGACAGCGTTGCCGTGGGGGGCGGCGGCGAGGTGTTCCGCGCGCTGATGCCGCAGACCGGCCGCATCCACCTGACCATCGTCCACGACAGGCCGGAGGGCGATGTGACGTTCGATCCCGTCGATTCCGCGACGTTCCGGGAAGTTGCGCGCGAGGCGCATCCGGCGGGACCAGACGACGAGCATGCCTTCACCTTTGTCGACTATATCCGGCGCTGAACGCGGCGCAGCGGCGCAGTCCGCGTTGACGAATTCGCGACGACACCCCACTTCCGTGCCATAACAACGCGCCCCGGAAGCGGTGACCGCCCGGGACCACAGAAGGACGACGGGATGCCTTGGAGCAATCAGAGCGGCGGCGGGGGCGGGGGCGGACCGTGGGGGTCCCGCAAGCCCGGCGGCCCGTGGGGCGGCGGACCTTCCGGTGGGGGCGGGGGAGGCGGATCGCCACCCGACCTCGAGGACCTGCTGCGCCGCAGCCAGGACCGGCTCCGCCAGGTGATGCCCGGCGGCCCGCTCGGCGGGCGCGGTGTCATCGCGGTAGTGGTCGGCGCCGTGTTGCTCTGGCTGGCCACCGGCTTCTACACCGTGCGTCCCGACGAGGTCGGCCTGAACCTCGTCTTCGGCCGCTATGTCGGCACGACCCAGCCCGGCCTGAACTACAACTTCCCCTATCCGATCGGCAGCGTCGAGAAGCCGCGCGTCACCGTCGTCAACACGACGGAGGTCGGTTACCGCTCCAGCGACGGATCGCGCCGCACCGTGTCGCGCGACGTGCTGGAAGAGAGCCTGATGCTCACGGGCGACGAGAACATCGTCGACATCGATTTTACCGTGCAGTGGCAGATCAACCCGGCCAAGGCTGCGGACTACGTCTTCAACATCCAGTCGCCGGACGCCTCGGTGAAGGCCGTGGCCGAAAGCGCCATCCGCGAGGTGGTCGGCCGCCGCAACATCCAGGCCGTGCTGACGACCGACCGTGCCGCCATCGAGAACGAGGTCCGGCAGGTGATGCAGGACACGCTCAACCACTACGGCGCCGGCGTCGAGATCCGCCTCGTGCAGCTGCAGAGGGTGGACCCGCCGCAGCAGGTCATCGACGCGTTCCGCGACGTGCAGGCTGCCCGCCAGGACCAGGACCGCGCCCGCAACGAGGCGCAGACCTACCAGAGCAAGGTGGTGCCGGAGGCGCGAGGCGAGGCATCGCGCATCGTGCAGGAGGCTGAAGCCTTCCGCGACCGCTCCATCGCCGAGGCGACCGGTCAGGCAAGCCGCTTCTCCCAGGTCTACGAGGAATACCGCAAGGCCCCCGACGTGACGCGAGAACGCCTGTATCTTGAGACCATGGAACGTGTGCTCGGGGCCACCGACAAGGTGATCCTCGACCAGAGCGGGGGAGGCCAGAGCGTCGTGCCCTACCTGCCGCTCGGCCAGCTCGGCCGCGAGACGCAGGGAGCCACGCGATGAGCAGCACCCTGAAATACATCGTCGGCGGCATCATCGCGATCCTGCTGATCGTGGCCTTCAGCGCCACCTTCGTCGTGCAGCAGACCAACCAGGCGCTGGTCTTCCAGTTCGGCCGCATCGCCCGCGCGCCGATCACCGAGCCCGGCCTCTACTTCAAGTGGCCGCTGATCCAGAACGTCGTCTACATCGACAAGCGCATCCTCGACCTCGAACTGCCGACGCAGGAGGTGATCGCCTCCGACCAGAAGCGCCTCGTAGTCGACGCCTTCACGCGCTACCGGGTCACCGATCCGCTGCTCTTCTACCAGTCGGTCGGAAGCGTCGCCGGCGCCAGCGCCCGCCTGACGTCGATCGTCAACTCGACCGTGCGCACGGTGCTCGCCGACGCCAGCTTCTCCTCGGTGGTGCGCACGTCGCGCAACCAGCTGATGCAGAAGATCCGCGACGACGTGAACCGCCAGGCTGGTGGCCTCGGCATCGAGGTGGTGGACGTCCGGCTTCGCCGCGCCGACCTGCCGGAGCAGAACAGCCAGGCGGTGTTCCAGCGCATGCAGACGGAACGCCAGCGCGAGGCGGCGGACATCCGCGCCCAGGGCTCGCAGGAAAGCCAGCGCATCCGCGCCGAGGCCGACCGCGACGTGGTCGTGATCCGCGCCAATGCGACCCGGGAGTCGGAGATCCTGCGCGGCCGCGGCGACGCGGAACGCAACCGGATCCTGTCGCAGGCCTTCGGGCGCGACCCGGAGTTCTTCGCCTTCTGGCGGTCCATGCAGGCCTATGAGGAGGCGCTGAAGGCTGGCGGCACGCAGATCGTGATGTCGCCGAACTCGGAGTTCTTCCGGTTCTTCTCCACGGCGAACCCCGCAGGCAAGCCGGGCGACAGGCTCCCGTCGGCACCGGGGACGACGCCGCCGGCGGCACCGGGCGCGGCTCCTGCGCCTGGACCGTCAGGAGCGGCTGCGCCCGCTGCGCCGGCACCGTCGGCGACGCCCTGATCCCTCGACGGGGCCGGCCTGCGGGCCGGCCCTTTCGTTTTCGTGCGCACCGGCCGGACGAGATCGCGAAGGCCGAGCTTGCAACGTCGCCCTTTCGCCCCAATTCCCATGAGATTGTGCGGAGAGCCTGTTGCGAGCCGCACGCGCCTGCGTCACATGGCATAGCGTCGCCGCCGCGGCCTTCCCCAGAGAGAGACTCAATGGCCCATCCGACCCTTTCCGTCCTCCGCCGCGGCACCGCCGCGGCTCTCGTCGCCGCGCTCATGGCGTCCGTGCCGCTCACCGCGCCGACGACCGCCTTCGCCCGTGGCGCCCCCGAGAGCTTCGCCGACCTCGCGGCGCAGGTGACGGACGCAGTCGTCAACATCTCGGCCTCGACGACCGTCGCCGAGAACCGCTCGATGCAGCTGCCGCAGCTGCCGCCGGGCTCTCCCTTCCAGGAGTTCTTCGACGACTTCTTCAACAACCGTGGCCAGAACGGGCAGAATGGCCAGAACGGGGAGGGCGGCGAGAACAAGTCGCCGCGCATGCAGCGCAAGTCGAACTCGCTCGGCTCCGGCTTCGTGATCGACCAGTCCGGCATCGTCGTGACGAACAACCACGTCATCGGCGACGCCAACGAGATCACCGTGATCTTCAACGACGGGCGCAAGCTGAAGGCGGAGATCGTCGGCAAGGACCCGAAGGTCGACCTCGCCGTGCTGCGCGTTAAATCGGACAAGCCACTCAAGGCGGTGAAGTTCGGCGACAGCGAGCGGATGCGCGTCGGCGACTGGGTGATGGCCGTCGGCAATCCGTTCGGCCTCGGCGGCACGGTGACGGCGGGTATCGTCTCCGCCCGCAACCGCGACATCGCCGACCAGTCCTACGGCCAGTACATCCAGACCGACGCGTCGATCAACAAGGGCAACTCCGGCGGCCCGCTGTTCAACATGGACGGCGACGTCGTCGGCATCAACACGGCGATCCTGTCGCCGTCGGGCGGCTCGATCGGCATCGGTTTCTCCGTGCCGTCGTCGCTGGCGAAGCCCGTCATCGACCAGCTGATGCAGTTCGGCGAGACCCGCCGCGGCTGGCTCGGCGTGCGCATCCAGGGCGTAGACGACGCCATCGCCGAGAGCCTCGGCCTGGGTTCGCCCCGCGGCGCGCTCGTCGCCGGCATCGACGACAAGGGCCCCGCCAAGCCCGCCGGCATCGAGCCGGGCGACGTCATCGTCAAGTTCAACGGCACGGACGTGGCCGAGTCGAAGGACCTGCCGCGCCTCGTCGGCCAGACGCCGGTCGGCAAGGAGGTCGACGTCGTCGTCATCCGCAAGGGGCAGGAGGTGACGAAGAAGGTCACGCTCGGCCGCCTCGAGGACGGCGAGAAGCTGGCCAAGCTTGACGGCGGCGGCGAGCCCGAGAAGCCCGCCGTGCAGAAGGCCCTCGGCCTCGAGCTCTCCGGCGTGACCGACGAACTCCGCAAGCGCTACCAGCTGAAGGACAGCGTCAAGGGCGTTGTGGTGACCAGGGTCGACCCGGACTCGCCCGCGGCCGACAAGCGCATCCAGGCCGGCGACGTCATCGTCGAGGTCCAGCAGGAGGCCGTCGCCAGCCCGGACGCCATGGCCAAGCGCGTCGACGCGCTGAAGAAGGAGGGCAAGAAGTCGGCCCTCCTCCTCGTCTCCAACGCCCAGGGCGAACTGCGCTTCGTCGCTGTGGCCATCGAATAAGGGCGGGGCTCAGGCCCTCACCCTGAATCCCTCTCCCAACCTGGGAGAGGGGGACATCAGCGTCGAGCATGAAATGAAAACGGCGGAGCCAGGCCCCGCCGTTGCAAGAAAAATCGAAAACGTAGAAGCCCCCCTCTCCCATGTTGGGCGAGGGATTCAGGGTGAGGGACCTTTGGGCCTTCAACCCCCCACAAACTCCTCCCGCCGATACCCCTGCGCAAAGAGAAGCGCCGTCAGGTCGGCGTGATCGATGCGCGCATGGGCCGACGCCGCCACCGCCGGCTTGGCGTGGAAGGCGACGCCGAGGCCGGCTTCCTCCAGCATGGCGAGGTCGTTCGCCCCGTCGCCGACGGCCATCGTGGCGGAGTGGGGCAAGCCGAGTCCGTCGCGCAGCTCGACCAGCGTGGCGAGCTTGGCCTCGCGGCCGAGGATCGGCTCCTCGACGGTCCCGGCGAGGCGGCCGTCGCGAACCACGAGGCGGTTGGCGCGGTTCTCGTCGAAGCCGATGCGGGCGGCGATGGCCTGCGTGAACAGCGTGAAGCCTCCCGAGACCAGAGACGTCCGAGCACCATGCGCCTTCATCGTCCGGACCAGCGCGGTGCCGCCCGGCGTCAGCGTGATGCGCTCTTGCAGCAGGCGGTCGACGACGACTGCGTCGAGGCCGGCGAGCAGAGCCACCCTCTCGCGCAGGGCCGGCTCGAAGGCGATCTCGCCGCGCATGGCGCGCTCGGTGATCCCGGCGACGCGCTCCTTCAGGCCGACCATGTCGGCGAGCTCGTCGATGCACTCCTGCCCGATCATGGTGGAATCCATGTCGGCGAGGAACAGGCGCTTGCGCCGCCCCGCCGCCGGCTGGACGATCACGTCGACCGGCGCGCCGTCGAGCGCGGCCCTTGCCCGGTCGGCAAAGGCGCGGCGATCTAGCCCGTCTTCAGCCGTGAATGAGACGTCGGCCGCGACACCGGGATCGAGCCAGGCCGGCGCTTGCGCTCCAGGCAGCTCTTGCGCCGCGCGGGCGAGAAGGGCATCGGTGAGCACCGGGCGAGCGGGGTCGCAGACGAAGGTGGCGACGAGTGCGGCCTCGGCCGCGGCGGGACGGATCATTCGACGCTCTCCGGCCCCGCGCCGGCAGGACGGATCGGGCGGGGGACATGCGGGCACTCCTCATCGCAGGACCGACGGCGAGCGGCAAGACGGGGCTCGCCATCCGCCTCGCGCGCCGCTACCGCGGAGCCGTCGTCAACGCCGATTCCATGCAGGTCTACCGCGACCTCTCCATCATCACGGCGCGGCCGACGGCGGAGGAGGAAGCCGCCGCCCGGCACGTGATGTTCGGCCATGTCGATGCCGCCGAGAACTACTCCGTCGGCAAGTGGCTGGAGGATGCCCGCGCGGCCATCGACGCGGCTGAAGCCGAAGGCCTGATGCCGATCGTGACAGGTGGCACGGGCATGTACTTCAAGGCGCTGACCGAGGGCCTGTCCGACATCCCGCAGGTTCCCGACGAGGTCCGCGCCGCCGTGCGCGCTGCCAGCGAGGGCGTCGACACGCCCGTCCTGCATGCCGACCTTGCCGCGCGTGATCCCGCCGGCGCCTCCACCCTGCGGCCGAACGACCGACAGCGCGTGGTCCGTGCGCTCGAGGTGTACCAGGCTTTCGGCCGCTCCATCGTGAGCTGGCGCGGCGAGCGCAGCGGCGCCGTCCTGAAGCCGGGCGAATGGGCCGGCATCTTCCTCGATCCCGACCGCGACCTTCTCTACTCCCGCATCGACGCTCGCTTCGACGCCATGATCAGCCTCGGCGCGCTGGAGGAGGTGAGGGCGCTCGCCCGCCGCAGGCTCGACCCCGCGCTTCCCGCCATGCGGGCGCACGGCGTGCCGTGGCTGCTGCGGGCCCTGCGGGACGAGATGACGCTGCCCGAGGCCATCGAGCGCGCCAAGACCGACACGCGCCACTACGCCAAGCGCCAGTTCACCTGGTTCCGGCACCAGGCCGAGGGCTGGACCTGGGCCGCGCCCGACGAGGCGGAAGACGTGGTGGTCGGGATGCTGGGGGCATGAGGGAGGTGGCCAAATCCCGCTTGACGGCCGACAGGCGCGAGATTACGGTCCCGCACGTTTCGAACCCGGGAGCAGCGCAGGTGCGCAAGATCCTTATCGTAGCGAGGGCGCCAGCAGCGGGACGGCCATAGGCCGCGATCCTGTGACTGGCGCCGTGTTTAAGGTCCCTCTCCGGGGCCTTTTTTGTTGCCCGCTTTCCCAATCATGCCACTGCCGCTCCTCCAGACGAGCGGACCGAGACCAGGGAGCCACACGATGACCCGAGAGATGACCGGCGCCGAGATGGTCGTCCAGGCGCTTCAGGACCAGGGCGTCGAACACATCTTCGGCTACCCCGGCGGAGCCGTACTCCCGATCTACGATGCACTCTTCCACCAGGAGAAGGTGCAGCACGTGCTGGTGCGCCACGAGCAGGCGGCGGTGCACGCGGCAGAGGGCTATGCGCGCTCGTCCGGCAAGGTCGGCTGCGTGCTGGTGACCTCCGGTCCCGGCGCCACCAACGCCGTCACCGGGCTCACCGACGCCATGATGGACTCCGTCCCTCTGGTCTGCATCACCGGCCAGGTGCCGACGCACCTGATCGGCTCGGACGCCTTCCAGGAGTGCGACACGGTCGGCATCACGCGCCACTGCACCAAGCACAATTATCTCGTCCGGTCGGTCGACGACCTGCCGCGCATCCTGCACGAGGCGTTCTACGTGGCGGCCAACGGCCGGCCCGGCCCCGTGGTGGTCGACATCCCCAAGGACGTGCAGTTCGCCAAGGGCTCCTATGCCCGCCCGACGACCAACGGCCACAAGACCTACCGGCCGCGCGTCAAGGGTGACATCGACCGCATCAAGGCGGCGGTGGAGCTGATGGGCCAGGCCAGGCGCCCGGTGTTCTACACCGGCGGCGGCGTAATCAATTCCGGGCCGGAAGCCTCCGCCCTGCTGCGCGAACTCGTCCGCCTCACCGGCTATCCCGTCACCTCGACGCTGATGGGGCTCGGCGCCTTTCCCGCCTCCGACCCGCAGTGGCTGGGCATGCTCGGCATGCACGGCACCTACGAGGCCAACCTCGCGATGCATGACTGCGACGTGATGATCTGCATCGGCGCGCGCTTCGACGACCGCATCACCGGCCGCCTCGACGCGTTCTCGCCGCGGTCGAAGAAGATCCACGTCGACATCGACCCGTCCTCGATCAACAAGAACGTCAAGGCCGACATCGCCATCGTCGGCGACTGCGCCCATGTGCTCGAGGACATGGTCCGCCTGTGGCGCGCCTCCACGCCGGCGGTCGACAAGCCGGCTTTGGCGGAATGGTGGAAGTCCATCGAACGGTGGAGGGGCCGCGACTGCCTCGCCTACCGGCCGTCCGACGACATCATCAAGCCGCAGTATGCCGTGCAGCGCCTCTACGAGCTGACCAAGGGCCGCGACGTCTACGTCACGACCGAGGTGGGCCAGCACCAGATGTGGGCGGCGCAGTTCTTCCGCTTCGAGGAGCCCAACCGCTGGATGACCTCCGGCGGCCTGGGGACGATGGGCTACGGCCTGCCCGCCGCGATCGGCGTGCAGATGGCCCATCCCGACGCTCTCGTCGTCGATATCGCCGGCGAGGCGTCGATCCTGATGAACATGCAGGAGATGTCGACGGCGCTGCAGTACCGTCTGCCCGTGAAGATCTTCATCCTCAACAACGAGTACATGGGGATGGTGCGCCAGTGGCAGGAGCTGCTGCATGGCGGGCGCTACTCGGAGAGCTACTCGCACTCGCTGCCGGACTTCGTGAAGCTGGCCGAAGCCTATGGCGGCGTCGGCATCCGCTGCGACAAGCCGGGCGACCTCGACGGCGCCATCCGCGAGATGATCGACACGCCCCGCCCGGTGATCTTCGACTGCCTCGTCTCCAAGGACGAGAACTGCTTCCCGATGATCCCCTCGGGCAAGGCGCACAACGAGATGCTCCTCGGCGACGCTGCGGCCGCAGCCGACATCGGCAGCGTCATCGACGAGAAGGGCAAGATGCTGGTGTGAGTGACGGGCGTGTTGCCCCGCGCGGGCGGCGCGCCTATCTTACCTGCGTCTTACCGGAAGGGTCGCAGCGATGGACACGACGAAGCTGTCGAGCAAGGGCCAGGTCGTCATCCCCAAGGCGATCCGAGACCGGCTTTCCGTCAAGCCCGGCGCTACGCTCAGCGTGGAGGTGGAGGACGATCATATCGTCCTCCGGCCCGTGAAGAAGGAACGGAGGCTGCCGACGGAGGAGGAGCTCGACCGGGTTGCCGGATCCCTCGACTATGGCGGCCCTTATCCCACGGATGAGGAGGTCGAGGCGTCGCTGGCGGAGATGTTCCGCAAAAAGTGGCAGCGATGATCTGTCCGGATACGAACGTCGTGGTGACGTATCTCGCGCGGACACGCGATCCCGGTTTTCCAGGAGCCGCGGCCGCCATGGCGCAGGAGTTCGTCCTGATCACTACCACGGTCTTGCTGGAGACCGAATGGGTGCTCAGGTCAGCATTTCGCCTGCGGAAGGACGATATCCTCGAAAAACTCCAGCGCCTTCTTTCGCTGCCCAATGTCGAGGTGGACTCGGGCGAGGCGGTGAGCAGGGCTCTCGACTGGAGCCGCGACAGCCTCGATCTGGCCGACGCGCTTCATCTCGCGTCGACCCCGCCCGATGTTCGCTTCATCACGGCCGACCGTGACCTCGCCCGCAAAGCGCGCCGCATCCCCGGCGTGCCACGTATCGAACTTCTCCAGGATTGCGAACCATGAAGCTCGTCATCGCCAACAAGGCCTACTCGTCGTGGTCGCTCAGGCCGTGGCTCCTCATGAAGGTGCTCGACATTCCCTTCACCGAGGATCTCGTGCCCCTCGACACGCCGGAATTCCGGCCGCGGGTCAGCAGCTACCAGGCCGGCAGCACGGTTCCCATTCTCGTCGACGGGGACGTCACGGTGTGGGAGTCGGTGGCCATCCTCGACTACCTCGCCGAGCGGTTCCCCGACCGGCCGGTCTGGCCGGCGGAGCGGCGGGCGCGGGCGCTGGCCCGCTCCATTTCCTGCGAAATGCACGCCGGCTTCCGCGCGCTGCGGCAGGCCTGCCCCATGAACGTCCGCAAGCGGTACGCCCACAGGGATCGCGGCGAGGCCGTGGCCAAGGATGTCGCCCGCATCCTCCACCTCTGGCGCCAGGCGCGCGACATGCACGGCGCCCGCCATGGAGGGCCGTTCCTGTTCGGCCATTTCAGCGCGGCCGACGCCATGTACGCGCCCGTCGTGACACGTCTCCAGACCTACTCGATCCCCGTCGACGGCCCGATGCGCACCTACATGGACGCAGTGCTGGACCTGCCCGCCTTCCGCGAATGGCAGAAGGCCGGGATGGAGGAGAGCTGGATCGTCGCCCATGACGAGGCCGACGAGCCGGTCGTAGGCCCTTTCCGCTGAGCCCGTCCTTCTGAACCACCCCACTTTCCGGATCGCGACATGAACGCCCCCTTCAGACCCAAGGCGACCACCATGAAATCGCACTATTCCGATGCGCCCAAGGCGCAACCCGTCGGCCGCCACACCCTTTCCGTGCTCGTCGACAACGAGCCCGGCGTCCTCGCCCGCATCGCGGGCCTGTTCTCCGGCCGTGGCTACAATATCGAGAGCCTGACGGTCTCGGAGACGGAGCACGAGGCGCATGTCTCGCGCATCACGGTGGTCACCAGCGGCACCGCGCAGGTGATCGACCAGATCCGCCACCAGCTCGAGCGCCTCGTGCCGGTGCACGAGGTCATCGACCTCACCGAGACGGGCGAGGCGCTGGAGCGTGAGCTCTGCCTGGTGAAGGTCGTCGGCAAGGGCGACCAGCGCGTCGAGGCCCTGCGGCTCGCGGCCGCCTTCGGCGCGCGCACGCTCGATGCCACGCTCACCTCCTTCGTCTTCGAGCTGACCGGCTCGACCGAGGAGGTCGACCGCTTCCTCCGCATCATGGGGGATGTCGGCCTCGTCGAGGTGACGCGCACCGGCATCGCCGCCATGGCGCGCGGGCCGAAGACCGCGAGCCAGGCCGCCGAGTAGGCGGTTCCCGCAGCACGGGCTTGTCCGCCGCCCCCGCGGCGCATAGAAGCACGCGCGGGGACCGGCGACGCCGGCGGCCTTCGCGGCCACGCCACCAATCAGCAAGACCGGGCGGCCCAGGGAGGCGCCCCAGCGAGGAACCTGCCATGCGCGTGTATTACGACCGGGACGCCGACATCAACCTGATCAAGGGCAAGAACGTCGCCATCGTCGGCTACGGGTCGCAGGGCCATGCCCACGCGCTGAACCTGCGCGACAGCGGGGTCAAGAACATCGCCGTGGCGCTGCGCGCCGGCTCCCCCACGGCCAAGAAGGCCGAGGCCGAGGGCCTCAAGGTGATGACCGTCGTCGACGCCGCCAAGTGGGCCGACGTGGTGATGATGCTCACCCCGGACGAGCTGCAGGCGGACATCTACCGCGACGAGCTCGCCCCCAATATGAAGCAGGGCGCCGCGCTCCTGTTCGCGCATGGCCTCAACGTGCACTTCAACCTCATCGAGCCCCGCAAGGACCTCGACGTGCTGATGGTGGCGCCCAAGGGCCCCGGCCACACCGTGCGCTCCGAGTATGTGCGCGGTGGCGGCGTGCCGACGCTGATCGCGATCCACCAGGACGCCTCGGGCAATGCGCACGACCTCGGCCTGTCCTACGCATCGGCCAATGGCGGCGGCCGCGCCGGCATCATCGAGACGACCTTCAAGGAGGAGTGCGAGACCGACCTCTTCGGCGAGCAGGTCGTGCTCTGCGGCGGCCTCGTCGAGCTCATCCGGGCCGGCTTCGAGACGTTGGTCGAGGCGGGCTACGCCCCCGAGATGGCCTATTTCGAGTGCCTGCACGAGGTGAAGCTGATCGTCGACCTCATCTACGAGGGCGGCATCGCCACCATGAACTACTCGATCTCCAACACCGCCGAGTACGGCGAGTACGTCACCGGCCCGCGCATCATCACGTCCGACACCAAGGCCGAGATGAAGCGGGTGCTGGCCGACATCCAGAGCGGCAAGTTCACGCGCGACTGGATGCTGGAGAACAAGGTCAACCAGACCTCGTTCAAGGCCACCCGCGCCCGCCACAACGCCCACCAGATCGAGGAAGTCGGCGAGAAGCTGCGCGCCATGATGCCCTGGATCAAGGCCAAGGCGCTGGTCGACAAGAGCAAGAACTGAGCTTTTTGCACCACCTGTCGTCCCGGCCGCAGCGAAGCGGGAAGCCGGGATCCAGGACCAAAATCTTTCGGACCGCGGGTCTTCAGACCCGCAGTCTGGACCTCCGTGATTGCGAGCGAAGCGAAGCAACCCAGGCCTGAGCCCTTCCTGGCACAGGCGACCGGGTTGCTTCGTCGCTTCACTCCTCGCCCTGACGATGTCTGTCCCGGTTGGGAAATGAGGCGGGGCAGGCCACCATGCCTTGACATTCTAGGATTATTGTCCTATAGGCCGTCCGTATCGATCCAGTGCGGGCGCGCCGCGCTTGTCGTAAATGCTCCCGGTGCCCGGAACGGGACGCGGGACGGCATGATCGCGGGCGCTTGCCCGCTTCCGGGCCTCGGCCCGGCGCCGCGGCCGGCGCATGGCCGCCGCCGCGGGCTGGCGAGAAGCTCCGCCGTCGCAGCGCACGAGAGCGCTGCCGGTCCCGGCGCAGACGAGAGCGCCGCATCGCCGTCCCGCGTCCCGTCCCGGGCGCTGCCGGATCCCGGGGGCCATGGCCCGCCGGGTGCTCCTGCGTGCCGCGACGGCTGGCCGCCCCGTCGCGAGGCTGCTTGAGCCCGCGGCGCGGGCGGGATACATGCGGCGGCACAGGAGTCCCGTGATGTCCGATACCGCCCCCGACGCCCTCGTCACCGCCGCGCTGCTCGTCATCGGCGACGAGATCCTGTCGGGGCGGACCAAGGACAAGAACATCGGCTACATCGCCGAGTGGTGCACCGGCATGGGCATCGACCTGCGCGAGGTGCGCGTCGTGCCCGACGTCGAGGAGGAGATCATCGCCGCGCTGAACGCCATGCGCGTGCGCTACACCTACCTCTTCACGACAGGCGGCATCGGCCCGACGCATGATGACATCACCGCCGACAGTGTCGCCAAGGCGTTCGGCGTGGGGATCTCGATCGACGACCGCGCGGTCGCGCTGATGCGGTCGCGCTATGCCGACCCGGCCGACCTCAACAAGGCGCGCCTGCGGATGGCGCGCATTCCGCACGGCGCCGACCTCGTCGACAACCCGATTTCGAAGGCGCCGGGATTTCGCCTCGAGAACGTCATCGTCATGGCCGGGGTGCCGGCCATCATGCAGGCCATGCTCGACGCCGTCGGGCCGACGCTGCGCACCGGCGTCACCATGCAGTCCGTCTCCATCGAATCGGGCGGGTTGCCGGAGGGCGACTACGGCACGCCGCTGGCGGCTGTGGCCAAGGCGCATCCGGGCGCCGTCATCGGCTCCTACCCGTCCTTCGACGGGCAGCGCTTCACAAACCAGATCGTCGTCAGGGCGCGCGACGCGGCGCTCCTCGAGGCAGCCGCCGAGGCGGTCCGCCGGATGGTCGCGGAAATTCACGCCGCGAGGGCGGCGAAGAGCAAGTCCTGACGGGCAGGCCGGAGACAGAGGGGCACATGGGACAGCAGCAGCCGAAGGCGTTTCCGGTCTCGTGGGACCAGTTCCACCGCGACGCGCGTGCCCTCGCGTGGCGCCTTGCCGGGGCGGGGCCGTTCGAGGCGATCGTCTGCATCACGCGAGGCGGGCTGGTGCCGGCCGCCATCGTCTCCCGCGAGCTGGGAACGCGGGTGATCGAGACGGTGTGCATCGCCAGCTACCACGACTACACCTCGCAGGGGGAATTGCAGGTCCTGAAGACCATCGCCCCCAACCTGCTGAACCTCGGCGGGGAAGGCGGCAAGGGCGTGCTGGTGGTGGACGACCTCGTCGACACCGGCAAGACCGCCCGCATCGTGCGCGACATGCTGCCCAAGGCGCATTTCGCCACGGTGTATGCCAAGCCGCTCGGCCGTCCGCTCGTCGACACGTTCGTCACTGAAGTGTCTCAGGATACCTGGATCTACTTCCCGTGGGACATGGGGCTGGCCTACCAGGCCCCGATCGCGGAAGGGCACGCGGGCTAGAGCCCGGGCGGGCCAGCGGAGGGGACTTCATTGGCCGGCCTTGACCTGTCCGTCACGCGCAAGAGCCTGTTCAGGGCCCTGATCGATTCCGCCGGCCGTTTCGGGCGGGACCGCGCCGCCGTGGAGGATCCCGAGCGCAGCCCACTCAGCTACGGGCGGCTGATCCTCGGTTCCTTCGTGCTCGGCGGCAAGCTGATCGCCGGCACGAAGCCCGGCGATGCCGTCGGCCTCATGCTGCCCAACGTCCGGCACGTGGCCGTGGCCGTGTTCGGCCTCGCCGCCCATGGCCGCGTGGCGGCGATGCTGAACTTCACGGCCGGGCTCGCCAACCTGTCGGCCGCGCTGGAGACCGCGAAGATCCGCCGCGTCGTGACCTCGCGCAAGTTTATCGACACGGCCCGGCTGGAGGACGTCGTCGCCGGACTGTCGGCGGCGGGCGCCGAGATCCTCTACCTGGAGGACATCGGCAAGGCGGTGACCTCCTGGGACAAGGCGGTCGGGGTGCTGAAGGGGTTCCTTGCCGGCGCGGTCCATGCGCGCCACGAGCCCTCGCCGGATGCGCCGGCGGTGATCCTGTTCACGTCGGGGTCGGAGGGCAAGCCAAAGGGCGTGGTGCTGAGCTCCGCCAACCTGCTGGCCAACGTCGCGCAGGTCGCCGAGCGCATCAGCTCGCCGCCGCTCGGGCCGCACCAGGTGTTCTTCAACCCGCTGCCGGTGTTCCACAGCTACGGGCTCACGGGCGGCCTCGTCCTGCCGATCGTCACCGGCATGAAGACGGTGCTGTATCCCAGCCCGCTGCACTACCGGCAGATCCCCAAGATCATCCGCGACGTCAAGGCAACGGTGCTGCTGGGCACGGACACCTTCATGCAGGGCTGGGCCAAGGCGGCCGAAAAGGGCGACCTCGACGGGCTCCAGATCGTCGTGACGGGAGCGGAGCGGGTGCGCGAGTCGACGCGCGCGCTCTACCCGTCGGCGCAGATCCTGGAGGGCTACGGCGCGACGGAGTGCTCGCCCGTGATCGCCGTCAACACGCCGCACGACAACCGGCCGGGGACTGTCGGCCAGGTGCTGAAGGGCATGGAGTGGCGTCTCGATCCCGTCGAGGGGCTGTCCGAAGGCGGCCGCCTCGTCGTGCGCGGGCCCAACGTCATGGCCGGCTACATGCTTCACGACAGGCCGGCCGTCCTGCAGCCGCCCGCAGATGGCTGGCACGACACCGGGGACATCGTCGCGCTCGACGCCGACGGCTTCGTCACAATACGGGGCCGCGCCAAGCGCTTCGCCAAGATCGGCGGCGAGATGGTGTCGCTGGCCACCATCGAAAGCCTGGCCTCCGGCCTGTGGCCCGGTGCCATGCACGTCGCCGTCACCCTGCCGGACCCGCGCAAGGGCGAGCAGATCGTGCTCGTCACCGACAAGCCGGAGGCGGACCGCAGCGCCCTCGTCACCCATGCGCAGGCGCAGGGTTATCCCGAGCTGTGGGTGCCGCGGGCGGTGCTCGTCACTGCCGCCGTGCCGGTGCTCGGCTCCGGAAAGGTCGACTTCGCCGCGACGCAGGAGCTTGCCCGCTCCATGCGCCCGATGCTCTGAGGGTGCCGTGGAGGCATTGCGGCGTCTCACCGGCGCAGCCGCCTCCGCCGGGCTCGTCCTGCGCGGCGCCTTTGCGCCTGTCGTGGACGACGGCGTTCCCGAGGTGCGCGCCGGCATGCCGGCCGGAACGCTCGCGCTCCTCGGCTTCACAGGGCGGGAAGGATTTCCCGCCTTCGCCGCCTCGCCAGAAGCGCACGATGGCGTTGCCCACCCGCTGGATCGCTGGTCGCGGCGGATCGTCGAGGCCCTGGCGGCTGAATCGGGCGGCCTTGCCCTGTTTCCCTTCGCAGGGCCGCCATGGCTGCCTTTCCAGCGCTGGGCCATGCGCGCCGAGGATGTCAGGCCCTCGCCGCTTGGGCTCCTGATCCATCCCCGATGGGGGCTGTGGCACAGCTACCGCGGTTCCATCGCGCTGGCGGAGCCTTACACGGGGCCGGAACCGGCGCGAGCCGCCCTCGGCCCCTGTGACACCTGCGCGAGGCGGCCCTGCCTCTCGGCCTGCCCGGTCGGCGCCTTCACGGGGGAGGGCTACGCCGTCGACACCTGCGCGACGTATCTGCGCTCGCCCGAGGGTGCGGACTGCATGGAGCGCGGCTGCCTCGCCCGTCGCGCCTGCCCCGTCAGCGCGGAGCACGCCCATGGGCCAGGGCAGGCCGCCTTCGGCATGCGGGCATTCCTCGCGGCGAGGACGTGAGCGGACCGCGCGTCTTCGGACGCGCGCTTTCGGCGAGCAATGCTGAAAGGGCGGGTCTGGAGACCCGCGCTCCGTTGCCGTGACGGCTGGCGCCCGGCAGCGATCCGCTTCAGACTTGCCATCAGACAAAAACGGGAGGACGCCGCCATGATCGAGGACCCGCCGCTGCTCCAGATCCGGCGTGGCTTCCCGCGCCCCTCGGCGGCACAGGTCGCCGCCTTCGCCGGCCTGCAGACGGGCTTCGTGGTGGACGCGATGAACGGGCGCGGCGGACTCGACGGCAGCATCAAGCCGATCGCCGGCACCGGGGCGTTCTGCGGCGTGGCGCTGCCCTGCCATGCGGGTCCCGCCGACAATTTGGCCGCCTTCGGCGCACTCTCCGTCGCAAAACCCGGCGACGTCATCCTGTGCGGGACCGACGCGTTCCGCGAGACGGCGGTCACCGGAGACCTGCTGCTCGGGATGATGCAGAACCGCGGCGTAGTGGCGTTCGTGACCGACGGCTTCGTGCGCGACGTACCGGGCATCCGGAGCGTCGGCCTGCCCTGCTACGCTGCTGGCGTGACGCCGAATTCCCCGGCGCGCAACGGCCCGGGCACGGTCGGCCTGCCCGTCGTCATCGGCGGCGTGTCGGTCGGTCCGGGGGACATCGTGCTCGGCGACGAGGACGGCGTCGTCGTCGTGCCCTACGGGCGGATCGACGCCGCGATTGCACGGCTCGATCAGGTAAAGGCGGCCGAGGCCGACCTGGACGCCAAGGTGAAAGCTGGGCTGGAAGTGCCGGGTTTCATTCAGATGCTGATCGACGGCGGCCGGTTCACATACCTCGACTGACGCGACGCGGCGGCGTCGTCCAAAGCCCGGCAAGGCTCAGGCAAAGTCGGTGATTGCAACCAGTGCTGGCAAGCGCCAAGACTGAGCCGGCCGGAGTCGCAGGGGCGGTCCCAGATCTCCGGCGCACAGGAGCCGGATGCGTGTCGACCGACCTTCACCCCGCTGCGCCGCACGCGCTGCCGTTCTTCGTCACGGGCCCCGGCGACACCGACGTCCTTATGGTCGTCATGGCGCTGGTGCTTCTCGTGGCCGTGCTGGCCGTGGGGACGATCTTCCTGCGGCTGCACACATTGCCTGAGCGGATCGCCCACAAGGGCCAGAAGCTGCAGTTCGAGATCGTGGCCGTGCTGGGCCTGATCGCGCTCTTCACGCATGAGCACATCTTCTGGGTGGCGGGCCTGCTGCTTGCGCTCATCGACCTGCCGGACTTTGCCGGACCGCTGGGCCGCATGGCGGGGTCGCTGGAGAAGATCGCGGGGGTCGCGCCGGGGCAGGGCGGCAAGGAAGCCGACGCCGCCGAGCAGGCCAAGCCCGACCATGTTCATCCCGGGCACTGAATCATGCTGGAACTGCTGCTCTGCTCCGTCCTGACCATCCTGCCGGACTACCTCTACCGCCGCTACGGGCAGGGAAAGCGTATCGGCAAGGAGATCACGCTCTATTCGGTGTGGTTCGAGCTGCGCTGGGGCATCGTCACCTGCCTGATGCTCGCCGTCGGCCTGATCACGGTGATCTTCTACAACCACCCGTCCACCACCAACGTCACGGCGCTTTTCCGGACGGTGCCGATCGTCCCCGAGCGCAACGGGCGGGTGGCCGAGATCTTCGTCGGGCTGTCCGACACTCTGAAGCAGGGGCAGCCGATCTTCCGGCTGGACAGCCGCGAACAGGAGAACGCGGTCGAGTCCGCCAAGCGGCGCATCGCCGAGGTCGAAGCCGCGATGGTGGTGGCCAGGGCCGACATCGCCGCCTCGGAGGGCCAGATCCTGCAGGCCCAGGCGTCGCTGCAGCAGGCGCAGGACGAACTCGCCACCAAGCAGGAGCTGCTGAAGCGCAACGCCGACGTGGTGACCCGCCGCGAGATCGAGAAGCTGCAGGTGGCGGTCGACGGGCGCGCCGGCGCGGTGGATGCCGCGAGGGCGGCGAAGGCCTCGGCGCAGGCGAAGCTCGACTCGCTTTTGCCGGCCCAGAAGGCGAGCGCCGAGGCATCGCTGGCGCAGGCGCAGGTCGATCTCGACAAGTCGGTCATCCGCGCCGGCGTCTCCGGCCGGGTGGAGCAGTTCGCCCTGCAGGTGGGCGACATCGTCAATCCCTTCGCCCGCCCGGCCGGCGTTCTGATCCCCGAGAACTCCGGCCGCCGCACCCTCATCGCAGGCTTCGGCCAGATCGAGGCGCAGGTGATGCGTACCGGCATGGTGGCGGAGGTGACCTGCGTCTCGAAACCGTGGGTAGTGATCCCGATGGTCGTCACCGATGTGCAGGACTACATTGCCGCAGGTCAGTTCCGCGGCGGAGAGCAGCTCGTCGACCTGCAGCAGTTCAGCAAGCCCGGCACCATCCTCGCGGTTCTCGAGCCGCTTCATCAGGGCGGGCTGGACGGGGTGACGCCGGGCAGCAGCTGCATCGCCAACGCCTATTCGAGCAACCACGACGAGATCGTCGACCCGAAGACGGGGACGATGCGGGGGATCGCGCTGCACGCGGTCGATGCCGTGGCGGTGGTGCATGCCATGCTGCTGCGCATCCAGGCGCTGCTGCTGCCGATCAAGACGCTGGTGTTCGGCGGACACTGAGAAGCCGCTGCGGCGCTGGCCGCAGCCAGGGCAGGGGGCAATCATGACAGACATCGGGATGGCTCGGTTCCGCAGGCGGGTGACCGCCGGGGTGGCGCTGGCGCTCGCGGCGTCGCTGTTCGCGACTGCGGCGGATGCGGCGTGGGTGTGCCGGAGGGTCGACGGCAAGCGCAAATGCGGGATGGAGCAGACCAGGCCCGTTCCGTCCGCGGTTCCCGCCCCGGGCATCAGCCCCACCGGCCAGCCCGGCGCCAGGCCGAAGCCGGCCAAGCCGTGCACCACCCAGGGCGGCCTGCAGGTCTGCCCCTGAGCAAGGGCCGACGGCGGCGAGGGGGAGGGCGGCCATGCGGGTTTGGGTGATCCCGGCCGTCTACACGGCCGCCAGCATCGCTGTCGCGTCGGTTGTTCCGCGCATCGAGCACGCGCTGGTGCCGGAACTCGCGCACGGGATGTCGGTGACATCGGCCACCGCCTTCCTGTCGGCGACGGCGTCGGGGATCCTGGCCTTCACGGCAATCGTGTTCTCGATCGCCTTCGTCATGGTTCAGTTCAACGCGCTCGCCTATTCGCCGCGCCTCGTCCTGTGGTTCGCGGGAAGGCCGGAGCTCTACCACGCGCTCGGGATCTTCATCGCGACCTTCACTTACGCGATGGCGACCCTGCTCTGGACCGACCGCAACGGCAGCGGGGTGGTGCCCTACCTGTCGGTGATGGTGGTGATCGCGCTGCTCTGCGCGAGCATGATGATCTTCGCCCTGCTGGTGCGCAGCCTGACGCGGCTGCAGATCACCGAGGTGCTGAGTTTCGTCGGCGACGAAGGGCGCAGGGTCATCGCGGCCCAGGAGGGATTTCTCCCGGCCCGGAACGCCCGCACACATGCCGAGGCGACACGGGCGCGTCCGCCGAGCAAGCGCCACGTTCTCTATAGCGGGGCCCCGCGCAGCCTCTGCTCGATCGACTATTCGGCGCTCATCGGGCTGGCCGAACGGCACGGGACGACCCTCTCGGTGCGTGTGGTGGTCGGAGACACCGTTCTCGACGGCGTGAAGCTGGCCAGCCTGGACGCGGAGGCGCCCGGCCTCGCCGACGACCAGGTGAAGAACGCCTTCCATCTCGGAAGCGAGCGGACCTTCGAGCAGGACCCGAAATATCCGCTCCGGCTTCTGGTCGATATCGCCATCAAGGCTCTCTCCCCCGCGGTCAACGACCCAACGACGGCGGTGCAGGCCATCGACCAGATCGAGGACCTCGTCTGCCGCCTCGCGAAAGCCGACCTCGGAAGCGTCTGGATCGCGGACGTAGCCGGCGTGCCGCGCGTGTTCGCGCCGCTTCCCAGCTGGGAGGATTACCTGAGCCTCGCCTTCGACGAGATCCGCCAGTTCGGCGCATCCTCCGTCCAGGTCATGCGCAAGCTCGCCGCCGCGCTCGAGCACATCGAGGACATCTGCAACGACGAGCCCAAGCGGAAGGTCGTGCGGAGCTACCACGACCGGCTGGCGAACTCCGTCCGCCATTCGGAGCTGCTGGAGGGGCAGGATCGATCGGCCGCGCTGCAGGCCGACCCCCAGGGTCTCGGCTTCGCGCGGGGCGACGACACGGATCCGGCGCGGGCTTGATCCGCCTCAATGGCATCCGCGTCATTGCAGTGCACAAATCAGTGCTATTATGGCGTGCAGCTCCCGACAACTGCACTCGTACAGGAGGCGCGGTCATGAGCTATCAAGGCGACAGTCTCGGCCTTTCCACGGCGCCCGTGAACGATCTCGCGGCATACTGGCTCGACAGCTGGCAGCGCTCGGTCCTCATGCTGGACACGCTGCGCCGGCGCGGAAACATCTACCATGAGCAGGCCGCGAAGCAGGCTCCGCACGTCCTGAGCTTCGGCGCGGAGGTCGTGATGGACGGGCGCACCTTGCCTCGCCCGGTCAACTACGCCCTCGTTCGCATCACGCCGCCGGCGGGTGTCACCGTCGACCACACCAAGCGTCCGTTCATCGTCTTCGATCCCAGGGCCGGGCACGGCCCGGGCATCGGCGGCATGAAGCAGGACAGCGAGATCGGCGTCGCCCTGAAGGCCGGACACCCCTGCTATTTCGTCGGCTTCCTCACCGAGCCGGTGGCCGGCCAGACCATCGAGGATGTCTGCGTCGCCGAAGGCACCTTCATCGAAAAGGTGATCGAGCTCGAGCCCGAGGCCGACGGGAAGCCCTGCCTGATCGGCAACTGCCAGGCGGGCTGGCAGATCATGCTGACCGCGGCGATGCGGCCCGACCTGCCGGGCCCGATCATCCTGGCGGGCTCGCCGCTGTCGTACTGGGCCGGCGTTAGGGGCAAGAACCCGCTGCGCTATCTCGGCGGGCTGCTCGGCGGAACCTGGATGACGGCGCTGGCCGGCGATCTCGGGCATGGCAAGTTCGACGGAGCCAGCCTCGTCTCGAACTTCGAGATGCTGAATCCTGCCAACACCTTCTGGCAAAAGCCTTACAACGTGTATGCGAAGATCGACAGCGAGCCGGAGCGCTTCCTTGACTTCGAGACGTGGTGGGGCTCGCCGGTCCTGCTCGAAGCCACCGAGATGCAATGGATCGCCGACAACCTCTTCGTCGGCAACCGCCTGACGCGGGGCGAGATCACGACGTCGAAGGGCGGCCGGGTCGACCTGCGCAACGTCGCGTCCCCCATCATCGTGTTCTGCTCCTGGGGCGACGACATCACGCCGCCGCAGCAGGCGCTGGGCTGGCTGACCGACCTCTACGACGACACCGACGACCTCGTGCGCGCCGGACAGACCGTCGTCTACTCGGTGCATCAGTCGATCGGGCACCTCGGCATCTTCGTCTCCGGCAAGGTGGCGACGAAGGAGCACAGCGAGTTCGCCTCCTGCATCGACATGATCGACATGCTCCCGCCCGGTCTCTACGAGGCCGTGATCTCCGAGGCGGGGCCGGAAACGGCGCGCCGCGACCTCGTCGACGGGCGCTACCTGCTGGCTCTCGAGCCGCGCTCGCTCGACGACATCCGCGCCATGGGCGGCAACGGGCCGGAGGACGAGGCGCGCTTCGCGACGGCGGCCCGCGTCTCCGAGATCGGCAAGGGGCTCTACAACGTCTTCGCCGCGCCCGCCGTGCAGGCGATCGGGACTGAGACGACGGCTCGCTTCATCCGCGACACGCACCCCAACCGGCTTCGCTTCGCGGCCATATCGGACCGCAACCCGCTGTCGGGAGTGGTCGCCAAGGCCGCCGAGACGGCACGCGACAACCGCCGCCCGGCTGCGCCCGACAATCCCTTCCGCCAGATGGAGGAGATCGTCGCCGGTCAGATCGCGTTCAACCTCGACCTCTGGGGCCAGATGCGTGACTTCGCCTGCGAGCAGGTGTTCCTGGGGGTCTACGGCAACCCAGCCCTCCAGGCGGTCGTCGGCCTGCGGGCGGACGGAGCGCCGGAGCTCCGGCGTCCCGCTAAGGACGTGCAGCGCGAGGCCGAGGCGCGAGCCCGCGAGGCCGAGCTGGAGCGGGGCATGGCGGAGGGCACGCTGCTCGACGCCGTTCTGCGCGCCGCGGTCTACGTCGCGCGTGCGTCGGGCCAGGGCGCGGACGAGCGCTCTTTCGCAGCCCTCAGGGCCATCTCCGCCCATGTCCCCGGGCGAATGAAGGTCGGCAGGGCTGCCTTCAAGGAGGCCCTGCGGCGGCAATACCTGACGCTGCGGCTGGACGAAGCGCGCGCCATGAAGGCGCTTCCCGCGCTGATTCCCGCCGAAGCCGCCAAGCGGGCGCTTGCGCTGGACGTCCTCAAGGCCCTGATGGAAAGCCGCGACCGGACCGACGAGGAAAGCCGGCGCTACGCCGAAGTCACCCGGCTTTTCGCCCCGGCCGGTCTGGCCGTCGCCGGCCGCAAGCCGGCCGCCTGAGGGGTGATGCCATGAGCACGGTACTCGCCGGAAAACGCGCCCTGGTCGTCGGCGTGGCAAACGACCGCTCCATCGCCTGGGGCGTCGCCGACGCCATGGCCGCTGCGGGCGCGCGGCTTGCCGTGACCTTCCTGAACGCCAAGGCGGAACCCTATGTACGGCCTCTGGCCGAGCGGGTAGGGGCGGAGCTGATCCTTCCGCTCGACGTTGCCGATCCCGCGCAGGAAGCATCGGTCTTCGAAGCGATCGGCTCGGCATGGGGAGGGCTCGACATCCTCGTCCATTCCATCGCCTTCGCGCTGAAGGACGACCTGCACGGGCGGGTGGTCGACGTCTCGTCCAAGGGCTTTGCCCTCGCCATGGACGTCTCCGTGCACTCCTTCGTCCGGCTGTGCAGGCTGGCGGAGCCGCTGATGGCGAACGGTGGCGCCTGCCTTACCATGAGCTTCCACGGCGCGGAGCGGGTGGTTTCGACCTACAACGTCATGGGCCCCGTGAAGGCGGCGCTGGAAGCCACGGCGCGGGAGCTCGCCTCCGAGCTCGGCCCGCAGGGCATCACCGTCAACGTGCTGTCGCCCGGTGCCATGGCCACGCGCGCGGCGGGCGGGATCGCGTCCTTCGACGCCATGCTGCAGGAAGCGGCGAGCCGTTCGCCGATGAAGCGCCTTGCCACCATCGAGGATGTCGGGGCCGCCGCCGTGTTCCTGGCCAGTGACGCGGCCCGCAACATCACGGGCGAGACCCTGCACGTGGACGCCGGCTACCAGATCATGGGCTGAGCAGCCCACGCTGTTTTTTCTCGATGGCTTCAGGCAGGAGCCCGGGGGAACCCTTCCCTACGGGCTTGATGTCTGCTGGGGCGTGCGCAGCTGGCGCGCCTGCTCGCGCTGTCCCCGCACCACAGGCTCCTCCTGCTCGGACGGACGAAAGACGGGAAGGACGAGGCATGCGCTCTGCGATGCCAGCACGTGGCGCCAGTTGACGATCAGCTGCTTGTAGGCCCGCCCGACCGCCCGGGGATTCCGGTCGAGGTCGTAGAGCCCGAGCGGGTTGACCTTGCCGTTGTTCTCCCGCAGCGCCACGTCCCAGTCGACTTGGTCGGTCAGCGAGTACCAGGTGAACCCGACCACGGGGATGCCGGTGTTGCGGATGCGCAGGACGTTGGCCCACTCCTTCCACAGCCAGAACACCGCCTCGTCGCCCTGGGCGCCCTCGGCGTGGTTTGTCTCCGTGTGCATGACGGGCAGGCGGTAGCGGTCGTGGTACTGCCGTGTGATCTCGTCGTAGCCGAAGATCTCCCCGGCGGCCGTCGTCCGCCCGTCCGCCCAGACGCGGTGCTCGTTGGTGACGTAGTAGTCCGTCCCCATCACGCAGTGGCGCCGCATGTTCTGGTCCATGAAGAAGCGGTACTCGTCGGCAGTCATGCCGTTGTCCGCGAGCCAGCCATAGGTTTCGGCGTGAACCTGGTGGCCGTAGTTGAGGTCCAGCGAGAGGAAGCGCTCGGCGTTGTAGCGCTCCGCCCGGGGGATCGCGTCAGGGCTGTCGGCGTGGAAGTACTCGGACGACTCGCTCTGGATGAACAGGGCATCCGGCCGGACGTCGAGAATCGCGTTCATCGCGAGGACGTTGGCCTGCACGAGGTGCTTGAGGGCCGTGACGAACGCCCTGTCGCTGGACAACTGCTCGTTCCACCAGCCCCAGCGGGCCGAGAAGGTGGCGCAGACGAACATCTCGTTCACCGGCGTATAGAGCTGCACCCAGTTGTAGCGGGTCGCGAAGTCCCTGGCGTAACGCTGGAAGAGTGCGGGGAAATCCGGGTTCTGGAAGTTGCCGATCCAATCGGGCACGCCGAAATGGCAGAGGTCGACGATCGGGACGATGTTCTTCTCCCGCAGCCTCGCGAACGTCTGGTCGGCGAAGTCCCAATCATAGCGCCCGTCACCGAGCCACGTGCGGTGAAGTGGGGGCCCGTAGCGCAGGAACGACAGGCCGAGGTCCTCGACGATGTCGAAGTCGGTCTGCCAGTGCTTGTAGAAACCGCACTTCTCGAGTTCGTCCACGCGTTCGCGTCCGCCATTGATGGTGGGCGCGCTGTTCTCGATACCTGTCGCGAAGACGAATGTGAACACCGGTGTTCTCCCGCTCTTGCCGGGGTTTGAACGCGGCAGCTTGGCAACCCGTTCTCGCCACGGGTCAGACCTGCGCGCAGGGGTCGCGCAAGAGTGTATTCTGGCTGGTATCGCAGACCCTCTGGCACGAGTGGGCGCGTCAGGCGTTTCCCGTGCCGGACAGTAGACAGACACCTGGGAGGACAAGGGATGGCGCGCTTCGGCATCGGCCTGATCGGGCTTGGAAAGATCGCGACGGACCAGCACGTGCCAGTGATCGCCGCCGATCCCGACTTCGAGGTGGTGGCCGTGGCGAGCCAGCGCGGCAACGGCCTGCCCGGCGTTGCCCAGTCCTACCGCGACTGGCAGGATCTGCTGCGCGACGCGAAGGGCGTTGACGCCGTGGCGATCTGCACGCCACCGCAAGTGCGCCATACCATTGCCCGCGCTGCGCTCGCGGCCGGCAAGCATGTCCTGCTGGAGAAGCCACCCGCCGCGACCGTCAGCGAACTCGTCGACCTGCAGCGGCAGGCCACAACGGCCAGCCTGAGCCTGTTCGCGACGTGGCACTCGCAATTCAATGCCGGTGTGGAAGAGGCCCGGAAACAGCTCGCCGGGAAGCAGGTGCGCCGCCTCGAAGTGACCTGGAAAGAGGATGTTCGCCACTGGCATCCCGGCCAGGCGTGGATCTGGGAGCCGGGCGGCTTCGGCGTGTTCGATCCCGGCATCAACGCGCTTTCGATCGTCACGCGCATCATGCCGGCGTCGATCTTCGTGCGCTCGGCCAGCCTGTCGTTCCCCGCCAACCGCGCTGCTCCGATCGCGGCCGACATCGTCTTCACCGGGTCGGGCTCGCGCGACGAAGAGCTCACCGCGGCATTCGACTGGCGCCAGACGGGTAAGCAGTCATGGGACATCGCCGTGGAGACCCAGGACGGACTGTCGCTGCTGCTGTCGGAGGGAGGATCCAAGCTGACCGTGAACGGCACCCAGACGGTGGACGAGCCCCCGCGCGAGTACCAGGGCATCTACCGGCGCTTCGCGGAGATCCTCTCCACGGGCGGCACGGATGTCGACGCCGACCCGTTCCGGCTCGTGGCGGATGCCTTCCTGGTCGGCCGGCGCGTGGAGGTCGAAGCCTTCGAGGACTGACGCGCCATTGCTCCGGTGCGCCAGCCCGCGCAGCAGGCCGGGGATGATGGCGACCAGCGGGCCCGCCTCAGGTGTCGGCGTGGACCCGCTTTGGCCGCCTGACGGCCCGGACCGTTCCGCTCGTGGCGCCGCCGCAGAAGAACAGGTCACCGCCGTCCGATTCGATGCCCGAGACGGCCACGCCCGGCGGCATGCCGATCTCCTCCAGCACCTCGCCCGAGCGGGGGTCGATGCGGGACAGCTCGCTTTGGTCCTCGTCCCAGCTGCCGTGCCACAGCTCCCCGTCCACCCAGGTGACCCCGGTGACGAAGCGGTTGGACTCGATCGAGCGCAGGATATCGCCCGTGCCGGGATCGACCTGGTGGATGCGCCTGCTGCGGTACTGGCCGACCCAGAGCGTGCCCTCCGCCCACGCCATCCCGGAGGCGCCGCCCTCCGGAAGGGGGATGCTCGACAGAACTTCGCCAGTTCCGGGGTCGACCTTCTGGATGCGGTCGCCGGCGATCTGGAACAGGTGCGTGCCGTCATAGGCCGTGCCCGCCTGAGCGGGAACGGCGAGTGTCCGGACCATGGATCCCGTATCGGGGTCGATGGCATTCAGTGTCGGCCCGGTCGCAATCCAGATGCGAGAGCCGTCGAAGCTGACGCCGTTGACCTTGTCGACGCCCTCGAACGGCCCGTACTCGCGGACGATCTCGGCGGTGGATTTCAGCATGGCCAGACCCGTGGCTTGTCGATCCTGGCGCCAGCCTATCCCCCGTGCAGGGCGGACGGGAGTAACAACGCTGTCGGGAAGCCCGGCACCGGCGCCGCCACCCAGCGGCGGGCGGGCCCCTGGCCCACTGCCTGCACCTTGCCGCCTGCAGCCAGTTCGTCGAGCGCGCGCTGCAGCGTGCGCTGGCTTGCACCAAGAGCGAGGGCAAGCGCCGAGCTCGACCATGCCTCGCCGTCGGCCAGAAGCGCCAGGACCGGCGCATGTGCCTCGTCGGCCGGCGGAGCGATGACGGCGAGCTTTCGTCCGCCGGTCGGCGTCAAAGCGAAACCGGTCCGCGTGGCGGCGATGGAAGCGATGCCCTCGAGGGCTTTTCGCAGGCGCCCGATCTCGACCCTCAGCCTTGCACGGTGCGAGTCGTCGGCCTCCCTGGCGCGAAAGGCTCGCGCCAGCAGCTCCTCCCGCGAGGCACTGGCGGGCCAGGCCTCGGCCAGAGTGCGGGCGAGCGCGAAGAGGACGGGCCGTGTGCCGAGGGCAACCGTCCTTCCGCCGAGGCAGACCGACTGCCGGCAGGCGTCTACGACCAGTGTGCCGGACGCGAGCAGGGCCTCGATCTCGTCGAGCCTGAGGGCACGGGGTGAGCCGGGGCCGACGAGCCGGGCCACGGGGATGTCGAGCTGGCGCTGGGCAGTGTCGATTTCGGCCAGGAGCGGGGGAATGCCGGCCCGTTCCGCAATACGCCTTGCCTCGGTAAAGGCCGTGCGCGCGTCGGTGATGCGAAGGCGGCGCATGGCGATGCCGCCTGCCACAAGCGCGCAAGCGGCCCGGGACGGGGTGGCCAGGGCTGCCGTGTCGAGGCCGGAGAGAAGGTTTTCGGCCTCCGCGAGACGGCCGATGAGAAGGCAGTAGCGCGCCTCCAGATAGCGGGCATGGGCCGCATTGGCCCGGTCGCCATGCGTCTCCAGCACGCTCCGGGCGTCGGCAAGAGGCTGGGGAGGCCAGGCGAGGTCGCGCGAAACCAGGGCGATTTCCGCCTCCGCGACGGTGCAGCGCGCCCGGGGCAGCGCGTCCTCCGGGCTGAAGGTCCGGGCGGCCCGGCGCAGCAGAAGCCTCGCCCTCGGCAGGTCGCCGAGCTGAGCCATGGCGATGCCCCGCAGCGCCAGTGCATGCGCGTCGTCGCGCAGCGCAACGGCGTTCAGGGCGGTGAGAGGGTCACCTGAGGCAAGGGCACGCCCGGCCGTGTCGATCAGGGCGTCCATGCGAATCCCGACAGACTTGTCACTCCCGGTCCTCCGCGTCGGCCCGCTACCCCTATCCCATCAACGCCCGGTCCTGTCCGCAAGTCCGCGCTGCAGGCCGGAGAGTTGGAGGAGAAAGCCATGACACCGCATGCCATCGTATCCCCCGAAGCCTGGCTTGACGCGCGCCGCGACCTGCTGGCCGCCGAAAAGGACCTCACCCGGCGTACCGACAGCGTCGCCGAGCTGCGCCGGCGCCTGCCATGGGTCCGGGTCGAAACACGCTACGTCTTCGACGGTCCGGACGGGCCCGTGACGCTCGAAGATCTCTTCGGCGGCAGCAGCCAGCTCCTGATCCAGCACTTCATGCTCGGCCCGGGGTGGGAGCAGGGCTGCCCGAGCTGCTCCTTTATGGCCGACCACGCCGACGGCATGGTCGTGCACCTCGCCCATCGCGACGTCGCCTTCGCCGCCGTCTCGCGGGCGCCGCTCGCCGAGATCGAGCGCTTCCGGGGCCGGATGGGGTGGCGGTTCCCGTGGGTGTCGTCCCACGGCAACAGCTTCAACCGGGACTTCCGCGTCAGCTTCACCCCGGAGGAGATCGCGGCCGGGGAGGTGGACTACAACTACGCCAGGCCTGCCCGCGCCGGCCAGGAAATGCCGGGGCTGAGCGTGTTCTTCAGGGCAGAGGACGGCTCGGTCTTCCGCACCTACTCGGCCTATGGAAGGGGCGTGGAGGCGATGATCGGGACCTACCGGATGCTCGACCTGATGCCGAAGGGCCGGGACGAGGGCGGGCTCGACTATACGATGCAGTGGGTGCGCCACCACGACCGCTACGAGAACGCGCAGCCTGCCAAGGCGGCGTCGTGCTGCAGCTCCGCCGCGTGAGGCGCGCCATGGACGCCGCCCCGGCCACCCTGCCGCCAGGCGAGCGTACCTCCGGGAGCGGCCTCGCCGCCGCTCCCGGCTGGCTCGCCCTCGCCGCCGCGCCGACCTTCGCCGCCATGGCCGTGTGGTCGGCTTCTTCGCCGGGCTCAGGGCCACCTCTGTGCACGGGCAATACGGCCGGCTTCGACCCCGGCGGCATGCCGGCGATGTATCTGCTGATGGCGGTCTTCCACGCCTCGCCCTGGCTGAGGGCGCTGCGTCAGAGGTTGCCCTGCTCGTCCTCGCTGACCGGGTCCTCAGGGCCGTAGTAGAGCCCGGCGCACTCCTGCCGCAGGACACCGCCGGTGATGGCGATGTCGTCGCGGTAGGCATCGGCGATGAACGCGATCGTGTCGGTGTGGCGCGCCTCGAAATACATCCTGTGCACGTCCTCCCGCCCGGCCCCATAGACGACCCGGCCGACCTTGGCCCAGATCGAGGCCATGGTGCACATGCCGCAGGGCTGCAGGGTGGAGTAGAGCGTGGCGCCGCGCATCTCGCCGGCGGGGTTGTCCTCTCGCGCCGTCTGCTGTCCGGCGATCCGGAACGCGACCATCTCGGCATGGGCCGTCGGGTCGTGCAGCGTGTCGCACTCGTTGCGCGCCTCGGCGATGATCTCTCCATCGCAGACGATCACGGCGCCGATCGGGGTGCTGGCGGGGTCGCTGCCCCGCACCGTCGCGACACGGATCGCCTCGCGCATCCAGCGCTCGTCGTCGTCGGTCATTCCCTGTGGTCTCCTGGCCTGGTGGAGCATGAACCGGGCCGGAGGCCGTCTGGTTGCGTGGTCCGCCGCAGGTCGCGGCAGTATGTCCCGGGGCCGGGAAAGCAGGAGGCGTGAAGCCGGACATCTGCGGAACAAAGGGGAGATGTTCGAGATCGTGGAGATGCTCACCAAGGCCGCGCGCCGAGAGAGCGGAAGACCCCGCCGTGCCCGAAGCATCAGCGGGGCCCGGCCGTTCCGGGCGAACGATGGCGAGGTCGAACCCGTCCTCGGCCCGGCGTCAGGCGGGGATGAAGCCGCCCTCGCGGAACCGGTCGAAAGCATGGGTGAACGAATCCACCGTGCTCTCGCAGGCCAGGAAGCCGTGCTCGCGGCTCTTGGTCATCGACGCGAAGCTCTCCATGTCCCGGCCGAGGTCGAGGTCGGAGTGCCAGAACGAGGCGAAGCGGTCGAGTGGGATCTCCCGCAGTCCGTGCTTGCGCACGATCTGCTCCCAGACCGGCGCGGCACCCTTCATCTGTTCCTCGAGCGGCGTCGCGTGACCGGGATAGGGAGCGGCCTCGAGCCCGAAGTAGGCGGCAAGCTTCGGCCACAGCCACGACCAGCGGAAGACCTCGCCATTGACGATGTTGAACGCCTCGTTCCTGGCTGCCGGCGAGGTCGCCGCCCATGCCATCTGCTGGGCGATGATGCGTCCGCCGGTGACGTCGACGACGCCCTGGTATTGTTGCGGAGAGCCGGGAAACACGAAGGGACGCCCCGTCTCCTTGCAGATCGCGGCATAGGCGGCGAGCGTCGCCGCCATGTTCATCGCGTTGCCGACCGCGTAGCCGATGATGGTGTGCGGGCGGTGCACCGACCAGGAGAAGCCCTGCCGCTTCGCCGCCGCGAAGACCGCGTCCTCCTGCACATAGTAGAAGTTCGGGTAGGGAAGGCGGGGCTGCTCCTCCCGGAAAGGCGTCTCGGGCTTGCTCTTCGCATAGGCTTCGAACGGTCCGAGATAATGCTTCAGTCCCGTCGACAGCGCGACGTGGGCGACCGACTTGCCTTCGACCGCATCCAGAAGATTCTCCACCATCGCGCCGTTCACGCGGCAGTTCTCGGCCTCGGTCTCCTGGCGCGACCATGTCGTGATGAAGACGTGGGTGGGCGAGACGTCGCGAAGGGCCGCTTTCACTGACGGGGCGTCGCGCAGGTCCGCCGAGACGTTGGCGACGCCCTGCGGGAGATCGGCCCCCGTGCGAGACAGGCCGCTGACCTGCCACCCGCCTTCAGCGAGCAGATGCTCAGCCACGTGACGCCCGATGATGCCGCTCGCTCCAGCGATCAGCGCGTGCTTGGACAAGGCTTCCTCCCTCATGATTTCGCCCAGGGCCACGGCAGGGGACCCGTTGGCAAGCGCCCGAAAATCCGCCCGCGGCCATGCTGCCCGCTTGCGCGGCACCCACTAGTAGCCTGCGCGCCTGGCGAGCGCACCGGTCTTGTCAGGTGCTTTCGGAAGCAGCGAAGTTCTCATTTGAATGTCTCATTCATCCGTGAGAGGCTTTGCCCCGATGCGAACCGGAGCGGTGCGGGAGGGGATGGGTATGTCGGCTGGCGAAGCGGCGCGCCCGCAAACCTCCACGGTCGGCGTGTCCTCGACACTCCCGACGGACATGCCTGAAGCGCACGCCTCGATCCCTGTCTGGAACGCGGAGAACTGGTTCTACGAGGATTTCGAGGTCGGCCACCGCATCCGCTCGCTCCGCCGGACGATCTCCGAGGGCGAGTCGATGCAGTTCAACGCGCTCGTGCTCGACTTCCATCCCTATGTCGCCGACCAGATGTTCGCCGAGCGGGAGGGCATTTTCGGCCGGAGGCTTGTGGCCGGCGCCTTCGTTTTTTCGGCAGGGCTCGGGCTCGTCGCCACGAACTGCGTGAACGCGTTCTCCTACGGCTACGACAAGCTCCGCTTCATCCGCCCCACCTTCATCGGGGACACGATCTACACCGTGCGAACGAACCTCTCGAAGGTCCCGAAATACGAGGAGATGGGCCTGATCCGCGCGTCCTACGAGGTGTTCAAGGGCGAGGGCGAACTGGTGCTCTATTGCGAGCACCTGCAGACGGTCCGCTACCGCGACGCCGCCGCGTTCGCCGGCGAGAGGGAGGGCATCGCGTGAGCGGGGACGCGACAGCCGGGCTCCTCGAGGGGATCGTCGTCCTCGACATGAGCCAGTTCCTGTCCGGCCCCTTCACGGCCCTGCGGCTCGGCGATCTCGGCGCACGGGTGATCAAGATCGAGCGCCCGGACGGCGGCGACCTGTGCCGCAGGCTCTACTTGACGGACACGGAAATCGGAGGAGATTCGACGCTCTTCCACGCCATCAACCGCGGCAAGGAAAGCTTCTCCGCCGACTTCAAGGATCCGCGGGACCTCGAGGCCGTGCGCACGCTCGTGAAGCGCGCCGACGTCGTCATCCAGAACTTCCGGCCCGGCGTCATCGGCAGGCTCGGGCTCGACTACGACAGCCTGCGCGCCATCAATCCCGGCATCGTCTATGCGTCGATCACGGGGTATGGCGACGAGGGGCCCTGGAGGGCGCGGCCGGGGCAGGATCTGCTCGCGCAGGCCCGCTCCGGGGTGATGTGGCTCAACGGCGACGAGGAACAGGGACCGGTGCCGTTCGGCCTCGCCATCGCCGACCTGCTGGCGGGCAACGCGATCGTCCAGGGCATTCTCGCCGCGCTGGTCCGCCGCAGCCGCACGGGGCAGGGCGCCCACATCGAGACGAGCCTGCTGGAGGCGCTGGTCGACTTCCAGTTCGAGGTGCTGACGACGCACTTCAACGATGGCGGGCGCATCCCGAAGCGGTCCGGATTCCGCAACGCCCACGCCTATCTCTCGGCCCCCTATGGCGTCTACCAGACTGCCGACGGCTGGCTCGCCCTCGCCATGACGCCGCTCGACAGGCTGGCTCCGCTGCTCGACTTGCCGGAGCTGAGCGGCCTCCCGTCGAAGGCCGCCTTCACGGACAGGGACGGGCTGAAGCGCGTCATCGCTGCGCGCCTTGCCGAGCGCAGCACCCAGGACTGGCTGGCCGTGCTGGAACCAGCCGACATCTGGTGCGCGAGCGTGCTCGACTGGCCGGCGCTGCTGGAGAGCGAGGGGTTCAAGCTTCTGGACATGGTGCAGACCGTCACGCGGGAAGACGACGTCTCTATCCGCACCACACGGTCGCCGATCCGCGTCGACGGCCAGCGTGCCCGCACGCACCGGGCGGCGCCGCGCATCGGGGAGCATACCGCCGCGCTTCGCGCGGAATTCGGGCTGTAGCACGGCCGGGTGAACCGGCGATCGGGGTCCGCGTCCAGCGCGGACAGGAGGAGGAAACGAAATGGGTGTCGCAGCCGTCAAACGCATCGCCCTGGCTTCGGCCGCGGGTCTTGCACTCGCCTTTGCCGCCGGCTCCGCGCAGGCGGCCGGGCCCACCGACTCGCTGCCGCCGCAGCTCAAGGCCCTGTACGACGGCGCGCCGCAGACCGTGACCAAGTCGGCCTATGACGACTTCAAGCTGCCGCCGAAGCCCTGGAAGTGGTGTCACTCGGAATCCTACCAGGGCAATCCCTGGCGTGTGAGCGTGACCAACGAGCTGAAGCGGCTGGTCGAGGACGCGAAGAAGGCCGGGCTCGTCAGCGACTTCGAGATGTCGGATTCCAACGGCGACGCCGGGCAGCAGATCAACCAGATCCGCGCCTTCATCGACAAGAAGTGCAGCATCATCACGTCCATCCCAGGCTCTGCCACGGCCCTGAACGACGCGGTGGAGGCGGCCTACAAGGCCGGGATCCCGTTCATCACCGCGGCGGGCTCGGTGACGAGCCCCTACGCGATCAACGTCGATTCGAACTATGCCCGCTGGGGCTACGAGATGGTGAAGGCCATCGACACGGAGCTGAAAGGCACGGGCAACGTGCTGCTGGTCGAAGGCATCGCGGGCCATCCCATCGTCGTCCAGGAGCGCGAGGGTGCCGACAAGGCTCTGGCGGAGGCCAAGGGCCTGAAGGTGGTGCGCACGGTCAACGGCAACTGGACGCCGAACGTCACCAAGACGGTGATCCTGCAGGCGCTCGCCACCAATCCCGGCAAGGTCGACGCGGTGTGGACGACCGGCTCCGAGTCGCGCGTCGTCGCCGAGGCTTTCGCGCAGGCGGGCCGCCCGGCTCCGCTAATCACCGGGTCCATCACCGGCGACGCGCTCGGCTACTGGAAGAAGAACCCGGACAAGTACCGGTTCGACGGCCATGCCGTGCTGCCGGGCTGGACGGCGCAGACGCTCTACCGCGTCACCATGCGGCTCCTCGGCGGGCAGCAGCCCACGCTGAATACCCTTCTGATGCCCATTCCCACGGTGCACCAGAGCGACTTCGAGGCCTGGTACAAGCCCTGCATGACCCCCGACGCAGTGTCGGTGTTCCCGGTCCCGCCCACAGATCCGGTCCCGGAGGCGACGCTCGACGCCTACTTCGCCAAGCCGGCCGCGACACCCGCGTACGACTACGCCAGCACGCCCGACGCCTGCGCCGGGAAGTAGTCCACCCGAACCACGCAGCGCCCGCACCCACGCCGGTGCGGGCGCCCGTCCCATTGCACGGGTCCATGCTCGAGATCGCCGATCTTTCCAAGCGCTACGGCGAGACACTGGCGCTCGAGGGTGCCAGCGTCGCCTTCGAGCCGGGCTCCGTGCACACGATCCTCGGCGAGAACGGGTCGGGAAAGAGCACGCTCGTGAAGCTGCTCTCCGGGATCGTGTCGCCGGACCGGGGCGAGATCCGCCTGGACGGGCGGCCCTTCCGCGCCCGCGATCCGCGCGGCTTCATTGCCGGCGGCTTTGCGACGGTGTTCCAGGAGGTGCTCGTCGCGCCGGACCGTTCCGTTGTCGACAACGTGCTGCTCGGCCTCGACGGACTGGCCGCGTGGGCAGTGCCGCCGCGGCGGCGCAGGGCGCTCGTCGCCGATACGCTGGCCCGCTTCGCGACGACGGAGATCCCGCTCGACGCGCCGGCCGGCGAGATTCCGCTGGCGGCTCAGCAGCTCGTCGTGCTGGCTCGCGCCCTCGTGCGCAAGCCGCGGGTCCTGATCCTCGACGAGGTGACGGCGGCGCTCGACTTCGCGGACCGGGAGGCGGTGTTTGCGGCGATCGAGGAGCGCGCCCGCGACGGCGCGCTGGTCCTCTTCATCTCGCATCGCATGGACGAGGTCATGCGGCTCTCGCGCACGGTCACCGTGCTGCGCGGTGGCCGGGTGGTGGATACGCGTCCCATCGGCGCGTGCACGCCGGATGGATTGCTGGCCATGATGGCGCCTCATGCCAGGGAGCACCGGCATGGCTGAACGCGCGGCCGCCGCTCTGGCGCTTTTTCCCCGGCTCATCCTGGCCGATGTGGCGCTTGCGGCCGGTCGGGCCGCGATCTCGGAGAGCGTGATGGCCGGCGAGATCGTCGGCCTCGCCGGCCTCGACGGCCACGGGCAGGAGGCGCTGATCGAAGTGATGGCCGGCCTGCGGACGCCGACGTCCGGGCAGGTCCGCATCGGACGGTCGGACGGCACGATGCGCGACGTCGCGGGCTTCCGGCGTGCTGCACGGGACGGCATCGCCTACCTGCCGCGGGACCGCCGGGCTACAGGCCTCTTCCCGACACTGTCGATCATCGACAATTTCGCCATCGCCTCCATGGCGCGCGACAGCGCGGGCGGCCTGATCTCCCGGTCCCGGCGGCGCGAGCGCTACGAGGCCTACCGGAAGCGCCTCGGCATTGTCGCGCCGGACCCCTCGGCGCCGATCACGACCCTCTCCGGCGGCAACCAGCAGAAGGTCCTCCTGGCCCGCTGGCTGGCCCGGCATCCCGACATCCTGCTGCTCAACGACCCGACGCGCGGCGTCGACATCGCCACCCGGCAGGCGCTCTACGGCGTGTTCCGTGATCTCGCCGCCGACGGCATGGCGCTCGTGCTGCTGTCCACGGAGATCGAGGAGGTCCTGCAGCTCTGCGACCGGGTTCTCGTCTTCCGCGACCAGCAATGCGCTGCCCGCCTGGCGGGCGGGGCCATGACCGCGGACGCCGTCATTGCCGCGATGTTCGGGAGGGCGGAATGAGCACGGGTCAGGCGACGCCGGCGCGGCTTTTGGCTGGGATCATCGGGACGGCCGGGTTCGCGCCCGTGCTGCTGGTGATCCTGCTTGTCGTCAACGTGCTCCTCAACCCTGCGCGCTTCGCGCCGGGCGCCTGGGGCACGGTGATCGGCCTCGCGGCCCCGCTGGTCGGAGCCGCCATCGCGTCGACGCCGGTGGTGCTCGCGGGGCGCGGAGGCATCGACGTCTCCGTCGGGCCGCTGATGGGCTTCGTCAACGCCCTGCTGGTCAAGACGCTGATCATGGATCTGGGGATCACCTCGCCCTTCGTGCTCGTGCCCGCAGCCATCGCCATCGGCGCCTCGGTGGGCGCCTTCAACGGGTTCCTCGCCACCGTCGTCCGGATCCAGCCGATCGTGGCCACCCTCGGCACCTACCTCATCCTGACCGGGGTCACGCTGACGATGGTGCCCGCGCCGACGGGCACTGTCCCTTCCTGGATCAAGGCTCTCTCCGGGCCGCTCTCCATCCTGCCGCTTGCGGCGATGGCGTTGGCCTGGGCCGGCCTGCGGCTCGTGCCCTATCACGGCCTGCTGATGGCCACCGGCAGCGACGACCGCGCCGCCTATACGGCCGGAGTTCGGGTCGGGCGCGTGCGCTTTTTGGCTTATGTCCTCACCGGAGCCTTCGCGGGTGTCGCCGGGCTCATGCTCACCGCGCTCATCGGCTCGGCCGATCCCGCCGTGGGCCCCACCTATACGCTGCTCGCCATCTCCGCGGTGGCGCTGGGCGGGGTGAGCCTGGCTGGCGGCCGGGGCGGCATCCTGGGCGCGGCGGTCGGGGCGATCGACATCTTCCTCCTGCAGAGCGCGCTCACCTTCTTCAACGTCTCCACCTTCGTCCTGCAGATCGCGTACGGCGCGGTCCTGGTCGCCGCAGTGTCGCTGATGGCGGTGCAGGAACGCCTGTCCCGGCGCCGGAGGCCGGCATGAAAGCCCGGTTCTCATCGACCTCCATCCGCGTTGCAGGCGCCTTCGCCGTCGCGGCCCTGCTCCACCTGACGGGGACGGTTCTGATCGAGGGCTACAGCCAGCCCTTCGCCGTGCGGGCGATGCTGGTGCTCGCCTCCCTGCTTGTCGTGGCCGGCATCGGCCAGACGCTGGTCGTCATCGTGGGCGGGATCGACCTGTCGATACCCTTCGTGATCGGCTTTGCGAACGTCGTGGCGGCGCAGCTCTACGGGCAGGGCGTCGACTTCGGGGTCGTCTGCGTCATCGTCGCGGCCGGGGCGCTCGCTGTCGGCGCTGCCAACGGCGCGCTGTCGGCGGGCCTTGGGATCCATCCGCTCATCGTGACGCTCGGCATCGGCACTATTGTGCAGGGCGCCGTGCTCCTGTGGACGAAGGGGTTCCCTTCGGGATCGGCGCCGGACGCGATCTCCGAGTTCGTGTCGATCGGCGGCACCGCCGGCCCGTTGCCGGTGCCGTGGATCGTGCCCTTCACGGTGGTTCTCGTCGGCATCGTCTCGCTTGTCCTCGCGCGCACCCCGTTCGGCCGCTCGCTTTATGCGCTCGGCTCCAACCCCCGCGCGGCAGCCTTGGCCCTGGTGCGCCCCGTCGCGACATGGACGGCGGCCTTCGCGCTGTCGGCGCTGTTCGCGGGGCTCGCAGGGGTGCTGCTGCTCGGGTTCACGGGCTCGGCCTATGGCGATGTCGGCCAGCCCTATCTGTTCCAGACCATCGCTGCGGTGGTGATCGGCGGGACCGCCCTCGTCGGCGGGCGCGGTTCGCTTCTCGGGACCATGGCCGGGGCGCTGGTGCTGACCGAGATCAACACTCTTCTGATCGGGCTCGGCTTGCAGCCGTCCCTGGTGCAGGCTGCGCTGGGGCTCGTCATCGTCGTCCTGGTTTCCCTCTACGGCCGGGAGCCTCCCGTCCGCGCCACGATCTGATTTCGCTTCCGAGGAGGTCGCCATGTCCCGGATCACCTGTTTCGTCGGCTGCCTGAACCGGGAAACGCCCTACTTCCAGGGCGCGCGCGGCAAGGGCATCGCCATCGTCGCGTTCGACGACGCCACCGGCACTCTTGAGCAGGTCGGCGAGTACACCGGGGTCGACAACCCGACCTATCTGACGGTGCACCAGGGCCGGGGGCTCGTCTTCGCCACGAGCGAGGTGTTCGAGTGGAACGAGGGAGACCTCACGGCGCTGCGCTACGACCCGGCCGGAAAGCGCCTCGTCTATCTCTCCCGGCAGCCGACCCTGGGAAACATCACCGCCTATGCGAGCCTCGACCGGACGGGCCGCTTCGTGCTGGCCGCCAATTACGGCTGGGGCGACGTCGCCGAGCTGCCCGGGCAGTCGGTCGCGGTCTTCCCCATTCGCGAGGACGGGAGCATCGGACCTGCTGTCGCCAGCGCCGCGCATTCCGGCACCGGCCCGAACCCGGACCGGCAGGAGCGCCCGCATGCCCACTCCGTGCTGGTGACCCCCGACAACAGGCACGCGATCGTCGCGGATCTCGGCCTCGACCGCCTCGTCGCCTACCGGTTCGACGAGGCGACAGGGGCGCTGGCCGCCGCCGGGGGCTTCGTCATGCCGCCGGGCTCCGGGCCGCGGCACTTCTCGTTCCACCCCGGGGGACGTCTCGTCCTCGTCATCGCCGAGCTCGGCTCCCGCATCCTGTCGCTCCGGTTCGACCCGGATACGGCCGGCTTTACCCTGGCAGACGACGTTCCCGCAGTGCCGGCGGACGCGGCCGCGCACAATCATTGCGCGGACATCCACATTTCGCCGGACGGGCGCTTCGCCTACGGATCGAACCGGGGGCACGACAGCATCGTCATCTTGGCCGTGGACGAGGCCACCGGGCGGCTGACACCCGTCGGCCACCAAAAGACGGGAGGCGAGACGCCGCGCAACTTCGCGCTGTCGCCGTCGGGCCGGCACCTGCTGGTCGCCAACCAGAACTCCGATTCCATCGTCGTGTTCGCCCGCGACGAACGGACCGGGCTGCTGCACGACACGGGACACCGGCTCGCGATCGGCACGCCGATGTGCATCAAGTTTGCCTGAGGCAGCGCTGGGACGGTGCGTTACGACGCGCGACCAGCGGGTTGCAAAGCGGCCAGTCCCGCGCCCAATGCTGCGGTGACGAAGGCGTAGAGGAGGGGACCGCGCGGTCCTACCTCGTCGACCATCAGCCCGCCCAGGAGCGCTCCGGACGCGATGGCGATCTGGAATGCGACGAGAAGCAATCCGCCGGCGCTCTCGGCGTGATCGGCCGCCGCCTTGGTGACCCAGGTCTGCACGCCCACCGGAAAGGCGCCGAACGCGAACCCCCACAGGCCGGTGGCCACCATGGCTGCGGCCGGCAGGCTGCCCAGAAGGGCCATGGCCAGCGTGCTGGCGGCGATGAGGGCGGCCGACGCCACGACGGCGCGACGCTCGTTCTTTCCTGCGAGATACCCACCCGCCAGGTTTCCGAAGAAGCCACCGACGCCAAAGGCCAGCAGCGCCAGCGAAATTGCCTCGACGCGCAGCACCGGCACCTGCTCCAGGAAGGGGCGCACATAGGTGAAGGCTGAGAAGTGCCCGGACACCGCCAGGAGAACGATCGCGAGACCTGCAAAGACGCGGGGGCGGCGCAGGACCAGCCCGAACGTCGCGAAGGTTGCCCGGTCGGCGGGTGGCAGCCGCGGGATCGTCGCCAGCTGGACCACCAATGCCGTGAGGGCCAGCACGCCGGCGACGACGAAGGCGGCGCGCCACCCGAACTTGTCACCAATCCACGCGCCGACCGGCGCCGCGCAGACCGTGGCCAGGGACACGCCGGTGAAGACGATCGACATCGCCTTGGCCATCTGCGCCGGTCGTACGAGCCGGAGGGCCAGGGCCGCAGCCATCGACCAGAAGCCGCCGAGGCTGACGCCGAGCAGCACACGCGAGAACAGCAGCATCGGCAGACCGGACGCGGTGGCCGCGAGGATGTTGGAAACGACCAGGAGGCCCGTGAGCCCCCACATGACCCGGCGGCGGTCGAGCGCGGAGGTGCCCACCACGATGACCGGTCCGGCCACTGCCGCCACGACCGCGGTGGCGGTGACCGCCTGCCCGGCCATGCCATTGCTGACCGCAAGGTCGGCGGCCATCGGCGTCAGCAGGCTGGCGGGAAGGAATTCGGCCGTGACGAGGCCGAAGACGCCCAGTGCGAGCGACCAGACGGCCGGCCACGCCTCGGCCCGGCTTTCCCTGTCGTCTTCGACCTCGACGGTGGCATGGGTGTGCGACATGGACAGCTCCGGGGGTGTCGCACGCGCAGGACAGGTGCGAGTCAGCTCCTGCCCGTTATGTCGTTCGTGTGCAGATGGACCAGTCCCGCCCGTGGCCGTCACGCGACCGCGTGTACGTTGCGACGTGCGCGTAGCGTCTCTGTCACAGTGCCCTAAACCCGCGGTCGCGGGATCCAACGTCGGGCGCAAGCGTTGCGGCGGCAGACCCATGCGAGACCTGCCGATGTCGGAGCGCCCCGGACCGTCGCCCGACCAGGATGGTGGTCCCGAGCCCGAAGCGGCAAAGGGCATCGACGCCCGTCTCGATGCGGTCAACTTCCTCCTCGCCGACGTTCGCGGTGGCCTGGGCCCCTATGTCGGCGTGTTTCTCATCACCCAGGCGGGCTGGGCGCAGTCGACGCTCGGCACCGTTCTCACCGTCAGCGGCCTGATCGGCATAGCGCTCCATGCGCCGATCGGCGCCCTAATCGATGCCACACATGCCAAACGGGGCCTGCTCGTCGCCGGGATCCTCGTGCTGGGCGCAGCGTCGATAGCGATCGTGGCTCGCCCGACCATTCCGGTCGTCTTCGCCGCCGACATTGTCATGGCCGTTCTCGGGGCGGTGTTTGCTCCTGTGGTCGCGGCGCTGACGATGGGTCTTGTGTCCCGCGCGGCCCTGGCGCGCCGCTTCGGGCGCAACGCGGCTTTCGACAAGATCGGCAACGTGTTCATCGCCGGGCTCGCTGCCCTTGCCGGGAGCATCTGGGGCCAACAGGGAGTGTTCTGGCTGGCGCCGGTGCTGGCGGTGCCCGCCATCGCCGCGGTCCTTTCGATTCCGGCCCGGGCGATCGACCACCGGCGTGCCAGGGGACTGGACGGGGGCACCGACGGCAAAGGCCCGGGCGGATCGCCTGGCGAGGGGTGCCAAGGTGCATCGATGCAGCGGTCCCTGCTGGCTCCGTCCTTTCTCGTCCTCGCCGGGCTGGCCGCGACGTTCCATTTCGTCAATGCGCCTCTGCTCAACATGGTCGCCCAGAAACTCGCGCTGGCACATCCGGGCGAGGAGAGCGCCTTGACCGCCGGGGCCGTCGTGATCGCACAGGTGTCGGCCATCCCCGCGGCGCTCCTGCTCGCCCGGGCAGACATCGCGGGACGGACGCCTTTCCTGGTGATCGCTCTCGCCGCGCTGCCGTTGCGGTGCATTCTGTTCGCCGCCACCGACAACGCTTCGGTGCTCCTCGCGGGGCAGGTGCTGGACGGGTTCGGCGGAGGGCTGTTCGACGCGCTCCTGCCCTTGCTGCTGGCCGATGCCGTTCGCGGAAGCGGCCGCTACACCCTGGCGCGGGGTGTCCTCGGCACGGTTCAGGGCGTGGGCGGGTCGCTCAGCAACGTCGTTTTCGGCACGCTGGTCTCGGCGAGCGGCTACGACGCGACGTTCCTCGTCCTCGGTGCCCTCGGCTTTGCCGTTCTCACGGGAGGATCATACGCATGGATGCGGGCCAAGCCGGGGAGGGGTGATCTGCCGGACTGAGTGGCACGGGGCCCCAGCGGCCTTGCTGCCACCCAGCAGAACTGGCTCAGGCGCTGGTTTGGTGGACGGGATACGCCGGCCCGCGCTTACCCGTGAGATGGTGCCCCAAGCAGGACATTCCTATGAACCACCCAAGCCGGTGGTTAGTCTCCGTTCCGCGTGCAGCACTACCCGGTAGACTCCCTCGTGGAAAGCACGCTCGTGGGCGATAGGATCGGCACTAGCCCATAGCCACCTCCACCGTTGATCAGCCCTGTCGCCTCGCAGGGCTGATTTGCCCAATTCAGATCGGAGCGCTGGAGGGGCCGACCGTGCGTCGTGGCCGGAACCGCATGGACCTCTGTCGCCGCTCTCCAAAACCGCGTGTCCGCAGGTCATTGAGGGAGTTGAAGCTGTCGAGGGGATCAGGCTCTTTCGCTGATACGCTTACTCGCAGAACTCGACCAAGCTGGACCGGATGAGCAGTAGAGCGGGACTTTGCATGGGAGTGCTCCTTGGAAGGTGAAATGGGTGCCGACCTGCCTGTTCGGGAGGCAATATCGCGACATCTCATCATTGAGGGCACCCGCTGCTCGGTCGGCGCGAACCACGAGGACGAACTTCTCGCGCCCTACTACGCGAGGGTCGATTTCCAAGGTCGTCTCCACCGGGCTTGGGACGGCGTGAGTCGGGCCGAGGTGTGGGTGACAGTGGGTGAGGAGCGCATGACCAGCGCGGGGAGAAGCGTCGGGTCGGCCATCGTGACAAAGCCCTTCATCAGCTTCGGCATTGGCACCACGACACAGCAGTTCGACCGGCTCTGGCAGCTTGCTGTCTCGGGACACTGCCGCTCCGTCCACCTGCGTTTCAGGCCGATGGAGTGGGGCATCATCCTCTACGGCTGGTACGTCTCTTCAACCCTGCCAGAGGTGCTTTTCACATCGTCAGACCATCGAAAGAGCGATGGTCCGGCGACGAAACTGTGAAGGCAATTACGGCTTTAGGTCTAGCGTAGGCAGATGCTCGTGGCGCACCCTCGAAGGGTTCTCTCGCAGTTCCTGAACGCCTCATCACTGTACATCGTCGCAAGCTGTACGTCGCGATAAACCTCAGTTCCCGAGAAGACTTCCAATCCTGTATCTAAGACGCAGGTCGTGTCATTGAACCGAATAAAGCGCCCGTGAGCGATACGTTTGAAGTCGTTCTCTTCTACAATGTGCAGGTGAATAGATCGTATATTCTGAGCAACGCGAATTCCAGCTATCTCCTTCTCAATAGTTTGTGCGGTCTTGTCGGCGCGTGATACATACAGGTTTAGCGTATGCTTGCGCCCATCTCGCCCCAATGCTCGCAGGAACCAAGTCAGGCCGCTCTTTCCATCTCGGCGCTCCACGTGCGCCTTTGCCCCATAGCGGTCGACCACGGTGACAAACTTTGACTCTGCCGCCAAGCGTGAGAACCGCTCGTCCCAGACGGTCCCGATTGCAGTGCCCGCCTTTATGATACCCGACGAAAGCGCCTCTGCTGACTTGAACGACTCAGCCCGGTCAGCACAGTCGAAGCGACAGAGTTCCATATTACATTCCATACAGAAGGCCGCGTGTTCCTCTGCCGGAACGCCAAACACGCAAGCCTTCACCTCATCTAAGCACGCCAATTTTGCTGCATCAGACAGCCTGCGGAGGCCTTCCTGATCATGGAATACGTTATCTGCCGCATTAAGGCACAGTTCTCTAATTCTGGAGTGAGACACCGCATTCTTCCACAGGATGCGGATGTTTTGGGGGAGTTCATCCAGTGCCGAGCATAGCCCGCTCTGTCCGAAGCTAGCCTCCGGTATCATGAGAATTCCGTAACGTGCCCACTTCTCAAGAAGCCGCTCATGAATCGAGCGCTCCAAGGGGTGATCGAGACGACGGCCTACGAGAGCTTGCGGATCAACGAGGAAAGGGACCAGCATCACTTAAATCCGCTTGAATAGTTCATCGAAACGGTCCTCGAAGAAGCCTTCAGGCCATTCGTCCACGAAGTCTCCATCCTCGTCCAACCGAAGCGGAATGACGCGACTTCCTTCCCCATTTGCCCCGGGCTCGACGTACAGGACAGAAACGTGCGAAGGAGCGATTGCTTTCTCTCGTATTCTCCTTTGAAGTCGGAGCATCAGAGACTCGCTGTGGGTTTCGATGATCCATTGGTTGCCGCGCCCGTCCGCGTCGGTTCCGCGCTGGCTCGTTGCGATGAATAGGTCAGCGAGATGAGCTTGTAGCTTCGGATGCAGGTGTATCTCAGGCTGCTCTACGCAGATCGTTTTATTCGCCGCAACCAGACCCTCGACGATAATTGGGAGAAGCTGCCCGATTCCGAATCCAACGTCTGAAGGAGCTACTTCGACTTTTGTGCGCTTGTCTGTAAGGTTGATCGAGATGATTTCACCGGCTGTCTCATTGCCAAAGTGACGAGGCGTGATCTGGTACGGGATTCCAAAGTCAGCGAACCACCTGTCGATTCTTTTCCTGATCTCCGCACCCTTCGAAACGATAACTTGCGGCGTGTTCTCGCCCTTCGTCCCAACGGTCTCCACTTGGCCACCAAACCGGAGGTAGTGCCGAGCAGGGGGGCTTCGAAGTGGACCGAGATAGGAGATACTGGAGATCTGCTGCATAAACTCCGCAGTGAAGCCGTCCAGTAGATGGAGAGACGTACCCATCATTCGGCCATAAGGACTGAACCGAATGCCTTCGCCCTCCTGCGTCATGATGTAGGACGGCAGAAACTCCGGGCCGCTAAAGACGCTGTCCCGCAAAAAGCGACCGAATTCGGCCTCGTGTTCGGGGTCATCGATGTTGGGAAGGTTTGCGCGGCTCGCCGCCAAGTTAGGGTTTCGAGCAGCTCTGCGCTTCGTTGAGTCGATAAGAAATCTACCAAGCGAAACAGCCGACGAGTCATCCGCGAACTTGAAAAAAGCAGCGTCTGGACTGATTAGTCGCCTTTCGGGCCCGAACTCGGGATCAGTCACGCGGACAAGATCGACCCGAAACCCAGCCAAACCTGCCGTTTCTCCGAGTGAGTAGGACAACGCGCAGAGTTCGCTCGAAGTTAAACGCCTGCTGCCAACCTCCTTCGCGCTCTGAAACTGCATCATAACTGCGCGCGTAGCAGCAGCAGGTGGGGCGAAAGGATAGCGACGAGCAGGGTCTGAACTTCGTGAGATACTAACTCCGATCTGGAGCTTTCGTCTGACGTTGTGCCCGAAAAGAATGGATTTGAACGTACCAAGGTCAACGATTTCGCCGCGTGGTATTAGTTTGCTTGATCGCTTGGCAGACATACTGAACGACTGCTTCAGAAGCAGGAGCGACTGAATGATGGAGCTTTTTCCGCCCGAATTAGGCCCGTAAATAAGCGTGATAGGCTTCAGCGGAATGTCTTGGAGACGGCAGAACGCTTTAAAATTGTCAAGTTTGAGATGTGTGATCATGTTCTTTCACATGGTGGGCTGCCGAGAGCAAAAGCCTCAAACCGTTTCGAGCACGTCCTCTTTGGTTATCGCCTTGGCTTCGTCGTTGTCCGAAAGGTACTGCTTATTGGGCGTCAACGGCACCCCGTCACGTATGTGCATCAGAACAAGCCTGTGGACCTTGCGAACGAACTCCACATCCTCACGATCAAGCGGACCCTTTTCCGCGTGGTGGGTCACCTGCCGAGCCTCATTGATCTTAGTAATCCAGCGCGGAAGCAGCCCCTTTTTGCCCTTCCCATAGAAATTATAGTGGCTCTTAAACAGTTTCTCCCAATTATCCTTGTACAAAACGATTGCGGGGTAATCGATCAAAAATATATAATTCCAAGGATCGCGTTCGCCTTCTTTTTTGTTGTGTTTCTCGGCTGCCGGAATTCTGACGTTTTCTGGAACGCCCTTCATCCACCAAGCGTTCTTTTCTGTACCGTAAGCCTCTTTCAACTTTGTCGTCACGTCGTTGAAAAGTATCTCATTGATCTCGTCAATCATAGACCTAGCAATCTTGGTGCCCTCGACATCTCGCTTCTCCAGATACTCTTTCACCTTTGGAGGGCAAAATTCAGGGAGAGCCTCGCTGATAATTGCCATCATCTGCTTCGCATTTTGACCAACAGTCAGGAGTGAACTCCCTCGGCTTCTGAATGCGGCAATTTGCTCATCGGAAGCAGACTGAAAGTATTCCACCAATGGTTCGACATACGGGATCAATAAATCTACGATGTCGTCAGCATCGCAATTCACAAATTTCACGCTGTTTTTGTCTTCCACGAAGATAATTAGCTCCTTTAGAACCATAAGGAGTGAGCGCGTGCCATTATTTGTACAGAGATAGCCACCTTTCGCGTCACCAAGTTTCCAGTGATCCGGCATCCCACTGGCGAACACATTTAGATAGCCCGCGAGCACTTTTGAGGCCTTGGCCAATGTCTTTTTTGAGCTTCCGCTCGCGTGGGCCAACGGCCCCGGATAAAGGTGCGGCTTCCCGCCTTTCGGAGCAACCACAGTTCCTACAAAGTTGTTTTCGTCAATGCCATCCTGCATTGATGTCTGGCTCAAACAGCAGAATGAATTCTTGTCTTGCGATACGGTATTCACTCGCCCATTGATCGGACTTCCAGTCATCGAGTCCATGTACAAAGGGATTCGTGCGCAGATCGCTTCCAAACGTTCAGCAGGGTCTTCAGATTCGATATTCAGCGATGCGATCAGCTCATTGGACAGCTTTCTGGAAACCTTGATCTGCTTCGTGTTAATGTCGATGAACAGTTTCACCTCGTCAGCAGGCGACAGGTTCTCGTATGCGAGCACAGAAACGACAGCTTGGGCTTCTTTCTCGTCTTTGAAGCGGGTAGCGTGCCCGTATCCATACAAACGATGCTGGCCATCGATTACCCACGCTGATCCGTATTGACCGGGAAGGTGCAAGGTTCCAACAGCAGTATCGCCCACCTTCTCGCGAACATCAAATTGAAGCGGCTTATCTGTCTTTATGTTGACGACGATGTTGGTAGGAAACGTACCTCCTTCGTCAATGTACTGGCCGATCTCGGAGAGCCGCTTGCCTTTGACCATCCGTTGGTATGACTCAAAATCGTCTTCTGCTGACTTCGCCTTATGGCTGATGTACGCGATTTTCAGAAGCTCAAACGGCGAAATGAGAAGATTGTAGAAAGTCGTACTTCCCACACGGCCCCTAGTTGCGGGAGCTTTCTCCCGCTTCAGGCCCTCAACAGTTTCGCCGCGTAGATACTTCGACAGAAATTGGTATCGAGCCGCGTGCTTTAGGAGATCAGCGAGCTGATTAAAATACTTCAACTCGTCTTCGGTGATTATCGGGATTTTGGCTTCTGCACAGCGCTCCCGATCATTTGCCTTGAGGTCAATGTTACGGGTCGCAATCGCAAATTTTATCTTCAGCTTCGTCTCTTTGCCATAATGGGAATGAATAACCTTTATGACATCGTCGCGCATGCCATTGATTTTGTCGATGAGTATTTTGATCGACTTCTTTTTGGGGTCTTCGGCCTGTGTACATTCGATAACGAACGCTACGTCATCATCCTTCGCAAAGACATCGATTTGTCGGGGCTCCGTCGTCTCACTGAGCTTCATTGAGAAATGACGAATCTCGTTCATTTCCTTGAAGCCGAGCCGGTAGAGAAGAGACCAAACGTCATCCTCTAGCTGTCTGTCGCTAGGCTTGCGTTTACGGATGCGGATCGACCGCCTGTTGCGCTTGGCTTCTTCCCAGCCTTCCAGCTTTGCAGCTTCGAGCTTTGTCTCCAGCGCGGGGACAGTTGCAGCCGTGAGGGTATCCTCATCGAACTTCTTGGCCCGCTTCACCGATGCGGATTTCAAGGCTTCGCCGGATACCAATCCCTTCAAAATGTCAGCCATGAGCGCCCCAAGTCAGCTTGTTAGCTACAGACTTGCCGAAGAGCCTCAATTAATCTTCTAGCCTGTTCGCGATTTGTGACGATGCGACTCACTATGGATAACGCCTCGTCAAGCACGAGCACAGACTGTTGCGCTTGAGGCCGCAAATTCATCAGTTCAAGGTCGAGGGACGCCAGCGTTGCGGACAGTTCGCCAGCCGACTGTTCTGTAGCCTTGATCTTAGCTAGCTTTGCCTGCGCACGCTGAATGGCGGCTCGCAGGCTTGAAATCTCTGCGCCGGAAAGATTGCCAAGCTCAAGCCGCGTCCGGGTCGTATCGCAGGTGTTGCGCGCGATAGTCACGATGTTTCTGGCGACCGACTCCGTTCGGCATCTATTGGAGATGGCAAGCGTGATGGGTTGGAGTTGGGCAATGAGGTTATAGGCGTGGTGATTGAGTTCGAAGTTATCGCGTCGCCCATTCGGGATCACACGACGGTCCAGAATGCTGACCTCGCCAATTGCCCATCCATTGAACCGTTCCTCTCGGAAGGTGTCTTGGAACAGGTCATCCTCACCGATCTGCACGTTGCCAGACCGCGCTCTGAGCCCCCTTATGTCCAAGTTCTGCGGGATGCTCCGCGTGTAGTCATGATGGCCAAGCCACCCGACCGCCCCGACCTCTCCGTCTACGTCAGCAAGTTCAAAGAACTCGACGGAGTTAATGCGGACGGGGGGTGATCCGTTCGAAAAGACGTACTCGTTTTTGAATGGCCGGTAGATCGGTTTGCCTGCGATGATCAATCGAACTGGTGGATTCACTCCGTGTTTGTCGAGGTGAGCTTGGATCGATGGGCCAAATTCAAATTCCGGCGAAAACGCGACCGGCGCGACTTGGGCTAGGTAGCGCTCAATCGCCTGCTCATTCAGCAGCAAGTCGTGGCGATGGCGCGAAACGTCGCGCATGGTGACCTGAAAAAAGTGCTCCTCCGTCGCATCCGCAGGCTCAAGCCAGAGGGTCACTGATTCCGAGATAAGGCTCTTCAGGTCGCCCGAGTATGCACCGTCAAGGAGGCGAGAGCGTAGAGCTTTGCAGTCCCATGATATGACGGCGACACTCTGGTCTCCCTCCGCTTTTGTGCGGAACTCAAGTTCCTTGCAGTAGGCAAGTCCCGAGAGGCGGCCCACTCCACGAAAGCCTCGTGCCTTGGTGCCCCGCTTTGGCGAACCGCCAATGGCAAGCATGGTCTTGAACGCATCACGGATTGTGATGCCGACCCCGTTGTCTCGAATGACGACGGAACGAGCTGCGTGATCAAACTGGAACTCGATCTGACCTTCACCATCGGACAACAATCTGCGGCCTAGGGCGGCGTCAATGGAGTCCCCTGCGTTTTGGACATACTCGCGATAGACTGTCATCGGGGACACGTACATGCCCGACGTGACCAGTTCGATGATGTCCTTACCGACAGCGATCAGGTCAGGGGCGGCCAACTCCCCATTGGGGACGGATCGGGCAGCACGCGCCGTCATGCTGCAACTTCCGTTGTCTGTGCCGCGATGCTCTGCGACAAATCGTCAAAGTCCAACCCGGCGTCCTCCACGATTTCCTCGTCGCTCAATCGGATGTCAGCCGTCGGGCGTGCCAGTCTAGCTCGTTGGAGCCTCTGAATTTCCGCCTCCTTGCGCTTGGAAAGCGGCTCGTAGAACCGCGCCACACGCCGAAGTTGGCGATCAGAAATTTCGTCCAGATCGGCAGCGAAGTTGCTCGGATTTCGATCTGAGAGGTAAGCGAGAAGCTCAACCTTTTGGCTCTCTGAGAGCCTCCTCATTTCGGCCTGATACTCATCAAGCTCTGGCCGTCCGTCGTGCTGTTCGTACCACTGTCTATTGAAGATCATGTGGTGCGGGCGGGCGAGGATTTCCTCGAACTCTGTATGCGAGGAGCCAAAGGCGGCCTTGTAGAATTCGGGCTCCCCCGAAACGACCCCATGCGTGGCCTGAAGGACGATTTGCACCGAGCGAAGATAGAACCTGTTCCACTTGGCCCCGATGTGAGACCTGTCAGGCAAGTTGGTCGGCTGGTAGCGCATAGGAAATGAGTAAATTCGTATTCCAAGCTCCTCGTTCAATCGAACGTTCAGATGCATGCGTTCAAACAAATCCATAGGAGTGTCGTGAAAGTTATACAGCATATAGTTCGACAGGTCATTCAATCCAAATTCATGGGCGATCCGAATAGACTTCTCATAGGGATCGCGAAGCCCTAGATGATCAAAAGCTATACGAAGGGGGCTCAAGCATATGCTTGAAAGCTCCTTCAGGTACATCTTGTCCTTGCAAAGAATGCGCGCATCAACCCCTTGGTTGAAGTCAACGCGACGCTGAGAGGCGACTCGCTCGCCCGGTCTTTGGAGCTTCGCGTTCGGGACAAAACCGAGGTCGCGAATTTCTGCGATAATCTCCTTGAAACGGGTAGACGCAACAACATTGTTGTCCATGAGGATGAGGTCGCGCTTGGGACCGTACATCCTGTCCACGCTTGCCACGTACTCCAGCAGCGGTGTGGCATCACGTTGAGCGCCTTCCAGTTTCGGCACTCCGCAAAAGTGACATTTCCTGATGCAGCCACGCGAGGCATAGGCGAAATATGCATCCCTGACCGGGTAGCGGTATTCGATTTGGTCAAGGATAGAGTAATCAGGAACCATGTCCTCGATGGGCGTGCCATCGCGTTCGGAGGCGTAGAAGTCGCCGTCGTCCTCATCCAATTGGAGCGCCTCACCGGCTGGCTTGTCGAGCAGGCCCTTGATGAAGCGGATGCCCCGCCAGCGCGGCTCCGTCAGAAACCGTTCATGCATAAGCGAAGCAGCAATGCCACCCACGAAGATGCGTTGCGTTTGGCCCCCTACCAACCGAATAGCATAGTCGATGGTCTCAGCGATCTTCTGAAATTCAAAGGAGAAAAGGGTCGTTATATACACGCGGTCCCATGCAACTGTCTCGACAGTTTTATCTTTGCCCTTGATGAACCGCACGTCATCCCGCTTACCATAGGGGCCGTGATATTGGGCAATCTTCATTAGCCCGAGAGGTGGGTACTTGTTCTTGTATCCGGGCTCAATCAGAAGAATTTTCTTGTTCGCCATAGAATCGCTCCGACCGTCCAACCTATCTCATGAACCTGCCGCCGTCGATCCGCGAAGCGAGCGTGGCTGGACACCTCCTCTGCGTCGTCCAACGAGAAAGGGTATTCGATTCTACAATGCCCAAGCTAGGCTTCGCTGTATTCGTCCACCGCGTTTAGGGCTCCCCGTTCCGTGCGAAGGGGGCAGGACGGACAACCTTCCGTTGCACCCCTTGTTTGTTCCTGTTATGTTCTATTCTGGAGGGTTGTGAGATGTCCATCGAGCGTCTTGGTCAGTTCATCGAGGTGGAAGGCGAAGACGGAGTCCGCAACGTGGTCCGGGTGAACGCCATTCAACTCCTATGCGATGTGGACGAACTGCGGGAGGAGACGTTTATGATGGTGGCGAACCGGACCATTCTGGTGCGCGAGCCGCTGGACGAAATCCGAGAGGTGCTGGCCGAGGTCAGTCCGCGCTCCCGATGCGGATAATTTGGCCGAGCGTCATCTTGCTCGCCACAAGGCCGGTGCTCCGAAGCTGCTCGATTAGGCAGGCCGGTGCGCGATACTCCCAATCCCCCGGCCAAAAGTCGCTGCACGCCTCACCTGACCAATACCCAATGGCATTGACGGAGCTTGGGTCTGCGGCAAGTGCTGCAAGCCAGCCCGTGTGGCTTCTCTCGACGGACCCGAGGGGGCTTACTTCATAAACATACGAGCCACGCCCGTTAGTCAAACCTGCTGCGAGGATGACGTTGCTTGCGCGGGGGCGGCACCTTGCTGGCCTGTGCTCCTCCAGCAGAACGTGATGGAGGGGCCGAGGAAGAGGCGCAAGCAAGAATGGCGTCACTTCACAGCCAATCTGAAACCGCCGCATTGTGGCGAGAAATAGCCGATCTGTTGAGAACTCACAATAGCGCATCTCGTATTTATTTCGCCGTGTTGTAATCGAGGCTCTTCGTTTACGACTTATCTTCGGAAACAGATTGAGTAGAGAATAGTAGTTCGAATCTAACATCTTCAATGACAATTGCGAAACGCCGATGGTTTGTGTATATATGACCTGCGGCGTGCGAAAGAGTGCGCGTAATGCGTGGGTCAGAAGCGTATCCACTGGAAACCGGCGCGGAACATACGCGCACAGACCGGCAAGGCCGCTCGATTGGCGAAACGCCAGCCGGTAATTCCAACCAGTCGGTCAGTGCCGGTCGGCTGCGCCACACAGTGGTGTCGCTTCTTCCAGAGTCGATGCCAATAACAGAAGCAGAACTCCACGTATTAGGTGTGCTTCTACGTGCGTTGCCGAAAAGCCCATATGTTCAGAAAGGACATGAACGCTATGTTCGACAACAAGCAGAAACGCCGATACACAACGACAGAACGTAGGGCACTTGCCCGTGGCAGAGTTGTTGAAGAAAAATCTCCTTACGTTTTGGAGAAGCGAAAGGCGGCAATATACGTCCGTGTGTCTGACGACGGTAGCGTAGAGAGTAACCTCTCGATCCCAAGTCAAATCGAACTGCTAAAAGAATACTGTGAGAGGGGCGACATTGAGGTCTACAAGATTTACATTGAGCCGGGCGTAACTGGTACTAATGATCGGCGTCCTGCATTTCAGACTATGATGTCTGACGCACTGAACGTTGTCGTGCCGCCGTTCCAGCTAATTCTTGTTCACTCGTTGAGCCGCTTCTTCCGTGGAGCCGCAAGCTTCGGGGAGTATGAGAATCGGCTGATTTCTGTGGGTGTTCAAATCATTTCGCTCACCCAATCATTTTCGAACGATACAGGCGGCTTCATCGGGAAGCGAGTTACAAATGTATTTGATGAATACCACTCGCTTCGAACGTCGGTTGATGTTCGCAGATCGAGAATTCACTTGGCGAAATTGGGGTTTTGGCCGGGAAGCCTCCCGCCGCTGGGGTATAAGCTGGAGGACGTGCTGGACAATGGGCGTGTCAGAAAGCGGCCCATAATTGATGACCAATTCGCGCCTGTAATCCAATTGATCTACCAGTTGGCGCTCCTTGGAACGGGTGAGGGGCCGCCCCTTGGCATCAAGCAAATCACGAAGCATCTAAATTCGAATGGGTACAGAAATCGAAATGGAGGCCGCTTCTCTCTCGACCTTGTGCATCGAGTCCTCACCAATACGGCATATATGGGCGAATACCGCTTCAATGAGGTGCCTCGAAAAGATCCGTTTTCGGAGTCCCTACAGGGCACAGTGATCATCCCCGTCCCGGCTTTGATCTCTCCCGCCAAGTTCGAAGAGGTTCAGCAGCTTTTGGAAAGGAGGAACCCCATAAAGGGCGGCAAGGCAATTAGCAGCCCGCTCCTGCTGTCGGGGTTGGCGTACTGCTCGTGCGGGTGCGCCATGACGCTCCGCACGGGGAAAGGCAACGGCGGAGTGTACCGCTACTACCACTGCAATCGCACTCTTCGGCAGGGAAAGTTCGACTGCTTCGTTCCGTCTGTGCCCGAGGCCATCCTCGATGCAGTGGTGCTCGGAGCCGTGAGAGAGAAGGTAATGAACCCCTACCGGCTTTCGGCCATGCTGGAAGCCCTTGAGAGGCGGCGGGCCGAATCGGAGTCTCACGCTGCCGACACACTCGGTGGCCTTCGGGCCTCCCTGCGGGAAATCGACCGCGAGATCGAGCGGCTCACGTTGTACCGTACTGACATACCCGATCTGAATAAGGTGCCTGCGATCAAGGAGAGGGTAGAACTGCTCGCCCGCGAGCGCATCCAAAAATCTGACGAAATCGTGCGCCTTGAAAAATCTGATAGGCCGCTGTTTGCGGTCACGGCAGATAAGATAAAGACGTTTACAGGCCGTGTTGAAACGATCCTATTCGGACCTAACCGGGCGATTACGAAGACATACCTGATGCGGCTAATTCACCGCGTCAACGTTTCAGAAAGCCAGATCACAATTACTGGCTTAGATTTCGATACGGAACGGGTCGTTTCCGAGGAGGGAGAGGAACTCCCCGACGGCGAAAAAGGCGGCATAGGATCGGTTCGCGGATATGTACGTAGATGGTGCCCCCTGCCGGAGTCGAACCGGCACGCCACGAGGACCCGGCATTTTAAGTGCCGTGCGTCTACCAGTTCCGCCAAGGGGGCGACCGAGGGGAGCGACGGCCGTGGATAGCACGGCCGTGGGGGTGAGCGAAGCGGGTGCCGCGCTCAGGTCGGGTCGAACACCGTGGCCAGGATCAGGCGCTGGCTGGCAACGAGAGGCTTTGCGCGCTCGCGAAGGCCGGGCATGCGCGGATTCTTCTCGTGGCGGGCGACGGCCGGCTCGTCGGAGTAGAGCTCGTTGATCAGGACCTTGTTGGGGACGGGCGTGCCGTTCCTCTCGATAGGCTTGATAATCTCGAAGCGGAGGCACCCTTCCTCTTCCTGCAGCGTCAGCCGGGCGTGCTCGCGGATAAGCTCCAGGTACTGCTCCTCGCAACCCGGGTTGGTCTCGACCTCGACGATGATGGCGTGATGCGTCATGTGGCATGTCCTCCCGCAAGGACCCTAGCCTCAGGCGGAGCGTGCGCGCCAGAGCGGCCGGCGCGCTGCTGGCCGGAGGGGCGCGATCTTGCGCCGCAGGCCGGTCCGTGGCAGCGGGCCGTGAAAAGACGGCATCGCGGGGAAACTTGTCCCGCACGCGGCGTTGGGTGGCTCCTCGATTGGAAAACGGAGATCACCCAATGGCTTCGAACATGTTGAAGATGATGATGGTGGCCGGCGTGACGCTGACGCTCGGCATCGGTGGTGCGCTGGCGCAGAGCGGCGGCGGTGGCGGCGGTGGAGCAGGCGGCGCCGGCGGCGGCGCGGGTTCGGGCGGCGCGGCCGGCTCCGCCGGTGGTGCAGGCAATGGCACCGGTATGGGCGGCGGCATGGGCGCAGGCAACGGCAACGGCCAGAACGGCGGCGCCGGCAACTCGCTGTCGAACGGCACCACCGGCACGGTCGGCGGACAGTCGAACCAGAGCAATTCGGCCGGCCAGGGCGGCCGCAGCAACCTCGTGCATGGCTCTGACCAGTGCCGCCAGATCCTTGCCAGCCCGAGCTCGTACGCAGCAGCCGACGTGACGGCCTGCCGCTGACCCGGCATCTCCTCCGCCCAGCCCTCGTGGCTGGGCGGACCTCTTGAATAAAGAAGCCCCCGGGTGGCATTATCGCGCCCGGCGGAAAACGCGAACTGGACTGAACCGCCGGGCGCGAACGGGCCGAGTGGAGTGAAGCCCGACCCGCGTTGTTAAATTAACATAAAACTTGTTGCATCACGGTCAATTTCGCATGGCTGATCGGTGACGTTTCATATGGGTGGTTTCCACCCGTACAGCCAGTCATAGCGCTGCCTGAGCCCGTCTGCCCCCAGGCGTCGAAGCACGACGTCCCGGGCAAGCGCCAGGGGCGAGCCGAGATGATAGGTCCTGGCGTTGTCGCGAGCCGCCTTCTGCACGCGCTGAGCCCTCGGCCGGCGTTCGCGCTGGTAGGCCTCGAGCGCTTTGCCAATGTGCTGCGGCGTAGTCCGCAGATTGGCGGCAAGCACGGCCGCATCCTCGATGGCGAGGGCTCCACCCTGGGCGAGAAACGGGAGAACGGGGTGGGCCGCATCGCCCAAGAGTACGATCCGGCCAGCCAGCCAGGGCCTTTTCAGATGGTCGTGCAGCGACCAGACCTGCCACTCCCGTGCCGCCGTGAGGAGGTGCTGGACATCGCTCGTCCAGCCTTTCAGGCGCGCCTTCAGGACGGTCGCGTCGCCCGGCCGCGCCCAGTCCGCCGAGGCCGGCCCGTCCTCGGTCACCGCGACGACGTTCAGTTCATTGCCGCCCCGGACGGGGTAGGCGACGACATGCGCGCCGGCACCCAGCCACAGCGTCGTCTCACGCCGGCGGAGGGGAGGGGGAGCGTCATCCATGGCCATCGTCGCGCGCCAGGCGTTGCAACCCGAGAAGACCGGTGGCTGCGGGCGCCCGGCGACGATCTCCGCCGTTCTGGACCAGATCCCGTCCGCTCCCACCAGCAGCCGCCCGCGCCATTGTTCGGCGCCGCTGCGGGCCTGCGTCTCGACCGTTACGGCATTCCCGTCCTGCGTGGCCGACTGGATTTCCCGGCCGAAGACGAGGCGCACGCGCGGATGTGAGCGCACCTTGTCGAGCAGCATCATCTGCAGGTCGGCACGGTGCACGAGGATGTAGGGTGCCCCGTAGCGCTCGCGCATGGCGGGTCCGAGCGGCATTTCCGCGAGCACCTCGCCGCGTCGTGCACGCCGCACGACGAGCCGCTCGGGCTCCGTGCCGGCGCGCATCAGGGCCGGGCCGAGCCCCAGGGCGACGAGGATCCGCGATGCGTTGGGCGACAGTTGGATGCCTGCGCCGACCTCGTCGACCCGTGTGCGCTTCTCCAGCACCTGCACGGTGTGGCCATCGCGCGCCAGGGACAGGGCGGCCGTCAGGCCCCCGATGCCGGCCCCGGCGACGAGGATCGGCAGTTCCGCTTCGGACATGTCGGAACGCCCCCGGAGGGGCCGCGGTCAGGCCGCGGCCTTGTCACGCCACAGGCAGCCGGGCGGATCAGTTTCCGCGCCGTGCAGATGGGGGTCGAAATGGTAGAGCGTCGAGCAGTAGGGACAGACGATCTCGCTCTCAGAACCCATGTCGAGGAAAACATGGGGATGGTCGTAGGGCGGGCTCGCGCCCACGCACATGAACTCCCGTTCCCCGATCCGGATGCGCGCCACGCCGGCATCGTTGGAGAAGTGCGGGACCATGTGGTTTGCCATGAATCGTGCTCCGGACGGCTCGTTTGCGCGGCGCACCATACTGGGTGGGGCCGGGCTGCGCCAGACCCTTGCGGACCCGTTCCGGCGCGTTGCGGGGCGCGCGTGCGGCTTCTATGGTCTCGCGCCGAGCGGAGCCTGCCATGCACTTCTTCTCTTCGTCGGGCGTGCGCATCGCCTATGTCGACCTGCCGCCCGAGGAGGGGGACGGGGAGCCGATCGTGCTGGTGCACGGCTTCGCCTCCACCCATGCCGTGAACTGGCTGAACACGGGCTGGGCCAAGACCCTGAACCGTGCCGGCCGCCGCGTGATCGCGCTCGACAATCGCGGTCATGGCGAAAGCGAGAAGCTTTACGATCCCACCGCCTACGCGACGCATTTGATGGCAGCCGACGTGCTGGCGCTGATGGACCATCTCGGCGTGCAGCGGGCGGACGTGATGGGCTACTCGATGGGCGCGCGCATCACCGCCTTCATCGCCATGTCCGAGCCGGGCCGCGTGCGCTCCGCTTTGCTGGGCGGCCTCGGCATCCATCTGGTCGACGGTGTCGGCCTGCCGCTGGGCATAGCCGATGCCCTCGAAGCGTCTTCGCTCGACGACCTCACCGATCCCATGCAGCGCATGTTCCGGGCGTTTGCCGAGAAAACGGGTGGGGACCTCAGGGCCCTGGCAGCCTGCATCCGCGGTTCGCGACAGACCCTCACCCCTGAGCAGGCCCGCTCCATCCGGGTGCCCCTGCAGATCGCGGTCGGTACGAAAGACGAGGTGGCGGGAGATGGGCATGCGCTCGGCGCGTTGATCCCGGGCAGTGTCGTCGTCGACATCCCGGGGCGCGACCACAACCTCGCCGTCGGCGACAGGGTGCACAAGGAGGCCGTGGTCGCGTTTCTCGAGAGGCGGCCGTAGCGCGACCCTCATCTTCCTGAAAAGAGTCCGGCGCCTGCTGCAAGTTGTTGATCACTGACGACTTTAGCGGCGTCAGCGTCCCCGAAACTCCGGGGAGCGCTTGGCGAGAAAGGCGTCCCGGCCCTCGCGGTAATCCTCGCTGTCGAAGCATGCGGATGCGAGTTCTTCCAGTTCGGCGGGCTGCGCCGCATCAGGCAAGCCTGCCGCAGCGTCGATGGCGCGTTTGGCTGCCGTCAGTGTCAGCGGCGCGTTGGCGGCGATCGTGGCAGCCAGCGCCTGCGTTTCCGCTTCGACATCACCGCCCGGGACGATCCGGCTGAGGAGCCCGGCCGCGAACGCCTCAGCCGCGCCGATGCGCCGGGCCGTCAGGAACAGGTCCTTGGCGAAGGGCGCGCCCGCAACGGCGACCAGTTGCGCCATGGCCCGGGGCGGATAGCCGAGGCCGAGGCGTGCGGCCGGGATGGCGAAGACGGCGTCGTCGGCGGCAATCCGCATGTCGCACGCCATCGCCAGGCCGAGGCCGCCGCCAAGGCAGAAGCCGCGGATCATCGCGATCACTGGCCGGCGGCAGGCCGATACGGCCGCGAAGGCTGCCTCGTTCGCCGCCTCGTAGGCCCGGGCTCCCTCGGCCGTGGCCCTGACCGTTTCAAATTCGGCGATATCGGCGCCGGAGGCGAAGGCGGCATGGCCGGCGCCGCGGATCACGATGACGCGAACTTCCGGCTCCGCCTCGAGCGCGCTCAGGAGCTCCGGAATCGCCTTCCACATGGCGAGGTCGAGCGCGTTGCGCTTTTGCTGGATTGTCGATTGCCAGCGTCGCGACCGGGCCGCGTATGGACGCCACGAGCCGGGGGACAGGGCTGGCCACCGGCTTCGCCGCAAGCGCGTCTTCACCCATTTGCATCGTTGCCCTTCCCGGGTCGCGGCCCTGTGCTAATTATTGCATTGAAGCTAAACGCGCGGAGCGTGCCATGACTGTACACACCTACCCCAAGGGGGAGATGCGCCAGAGTATCGAGCGTATCGATCCCGTATGGTCCCGCGTCCGCGAAGAAGCGGAAGACATTGCCCGCCGCGACATCGTGCTCGGCGGGTTCGTCATGTCCTCCGTTCTCAACCACAACACGCTGGAGCAGGCCATCGCCCACCGCGTGGCGAGCCGCCTCGGCCACGCCGCCGTGCCCGGCGACCTGATCGAGCAGGCATTCGCCGAGGCCGTTGAGGCGGAGCCTTCCATCGGCGAGGCGATGCGCGCCGACATCGTGGCCGTCGCTGACCGCGATCCCGCCTCCCAGCGCTATATCGAGCCCGTCCTCTACTTCAAGGGCTTTCACGCCATCCAGACGCATCGCCTCGCGCACTGGCTGTGGCGCACGGGCCGGCGAGATTTTGCGTTGTATCTCCAGAGCCGTTCGTCGGAGGTCTACCAGACCGACATCAACCCGGCCGCACGCATCGGGCGCGGCATCTTTCTGGATCACGCCACCGGCCTCGTCGTCGGCGCAACCGCCGTGATCGAGGACAATGTCTCGATGCTGCAGGACGTGACGCTGGGCGGGACGGGCAAAGAGATCGGGGACCGGCACCCGAAGGTCCGCAAGGGTGTGCTGATCGGCGCCGGCGCCAAGATCCTCGGCAACATCGAGGTGGGCCGCTGCGCGCGTGTCGCCGCCGGCTCGGTCGTGCTGCGTCCGGTACCCCCAAACACCACGGTGGCCGGGGTGCCGGCGCGTGTCGTCGGCGAGGCCGGCTGCGCCGAGCCGTCGCGCAGCATGGACCAGCTCCTGGTCGAGAATTTTCAGCTCGACGGCCTCGGCATCTGAGCCGGGGCCCAGTATCGGGTCCGCCGGGGACGAGCGGTGAAGCCGGCCGCGCTTGCGGCCCGCCTCCCGACGTGGCAATCCCGTGGCACGTCGCGGCCCGGCCGCATCAGCCCCCGGGGAGGCCATGGACAAGACCGAGCTCCTGAAACTGCAGAACTACCTTCGCCGCCTGTTCAACAACAGCGCGATCAAGGTGGTCGCCCGGCCGCGCAAGACCGATTCGGCAGAGGTGATGATCGGCGAGGAGTTCGTGGGCATCGTCTCTCTCGACGACGAGGACGGTGACCGCTCCTACGCGTTCAACATGTCGATCCTCGACGTCGACCTGGAAGACTGACCGTCCTTCTCAGCGCAGCATCGCTTCGATTCGCGGCAGTGCGTCGGACACCATCGCCTCCCACGCCGCCGCATCGGGCGGCGTGAAGCGCAGCTGGATGTCTATCCCCCGGCGCCGGAACTCGGCCAGGCATTGCGGCGGTGCGCCGTCCTGGCCCGCCGCTTCGCAGCGCGCCGTGAAGCGCCGCCCGTCTGGCACTGCGAAGAGCACGTATTCCCCGGAGTAGGGCGAGCCGGCCCGCAGGCCGCGGCGGATCAGGCCGGCCGGACCGCTGGCGACCTCCGCGGTGAAGAAGCGTGGATAGAGGCTGGACACCCGCGTCTCGGGCGCCGGCGTATCGGCTGCGGGCATCAGCGTCACGGCGAGCCGCATCTCTGCCGCGCCCGGAACGGCTGTCAGAGGCAGGCGAAGGTCGAGCCGTCCTGCGGCGGGCGTTCCGCGCACCAGGGCGGCCGGAGCCACCACCTGAACAGGGCCCAGAGCCATGCGCACCGGCGGCCGCTCGCGTGGCTCGGCCCGTCGCAGAAGCGCCGTGCCGCCGAGCATAACAGCTGCGGCAACGCCTGCCGCGAGACCTGCAATCGCCAGGCCTGCCAGCCGGATCCAGACGGGTAAGGCCGGCGTCCGCGGAGAAACGCGGTCGCTGGCAGCATCGAGGGTGGTCATATGCGCCTCGCGGTAGCTCGAAACAGGCGGCGAGCCTTAACCATCCCTAAAGGATGTCCTTTAACGGCTCGTTAAGACCAAGGAATATGCCGCGTCTGCTTCTGCCCCGTGCGGAGCGTCCCGCCGGAGTACTTCCCCTTGCTGTCGCTCACTCCTGAAACCGTCGGTGCGTTTCAGGCGCTCGTCGTCGGTGTCTGCGCCGCCGGTGCCCTCGCCACGGGGTTCGAAGCCTTCACGACCCGGCGCGCCGGCTTCGAGCTGCTGGAAACGGGTGGGCCTGCCGCCGTCGCGTCGGTTCCGCTGGTCGTGTTCACCGCTCCCTTCATCATCCTGCGGAACACGCTGAGAGGCAGGCGCTTCGAGCGCCGGCCGATGGGCTTCGTCGCGGTGGCGACCATCATCGCCTGCCTCTGGGGCCTGGCATCCGGGCGGGTGATCCTCGACCTCGTCGGCATGCTCACCTGAGGCGAGCCAGGGAGGGTTGACGCCGCGCGCCGCTTCCGCGTGAACTCCCGGCATCGGCCGCCTCCCGGCCCGGAGAACACGCATGCCGCTCTATTCCCTGGAAGGACGCGCCCCGGAGGTCCCGCCTGCCGGTCACTACTGGCTGGCCCCGGATGCCCACGTCATCGGCGCCGTCAGGCTGGCGTCGGACGTCGGCATCTGGTTCGGCGCCGTCCTGCGCGGCGACACCGAGCTGATCGACATCGGGCGCGGCAGCAACGTCCAGGAGGGCTGCGTGCTGCATACCGACCCCGGCTTCCCGCTCACGGTCGGCGCGGACTGCACCATCGGCCACCGGGCCATCCTGCATGGCTGCACCGTGGGTGACGGGGCGCTGATCGGCATGGGCGCGACGGTGCTGAATGGCGCGCGGATCGGGGCGGGATCCCTGGTGGGAGCGAACGCTCTCGTGACGGAGGGAAAGGAGTTCCCGGAGCGCTCCCTCATCGTTGGGTCGCCGGCCAAGGCAGTGCGTACGCTCGACGACGAGGCCGCCGCGCGCCTCGTCGAGGCGGCCCGGCGCTATGTCGAGAACTGGCGCCGGTTCGCCCGTGGAATGGCGAGGATCGAGGCCTGAGCTGTCAGGCCCGCGCAGTCCGCGGATCCTGGTTCGGGCGCGGCTGGTAATGCGGGTCTGTTGACCCGCATGCCTGCGTCCCCGAGGGGGCAATCAGTGTCCAGCGACGGTCATGCCGGGCGAGCCGGGCTCGCCGAGGCGCACCCACACGTTCGGATCTTCCTGCGACTGGCGCTTGATGTAGCCGTAGCCGGTGTCACCCCAGGGCAGGACCTTGCTGGTCTTGCTGTCGAGCACGTAGTCGCCGCGGTCGGTGGCGACGGTGAGCACGGCATGGCCCGCGCCGGTCTCGTCACGGACGACGGTCATGAGAAGCGCCTGCCGCGGGATGCCGGCCTTCATCAGCATGCGCCGCTTGAGGAGTGCAAGGTCCTCGCAGTCGCCCTTGCCGTTCTCGGGGTAGGTCCAACGCTCCTGGACGCCGTAGAGGGCGATATCCTCGACCTGCTCGATGGTGGCGTTGACGACGCGGTTCACCTTGACGATCTCGCCCCAGGTGGCGTCGTTCAGCACCACTTTGCGTGCAGGCAAGCGGGGCACGCGGCAATCGTCCGCATGGCCGTTGCGGCAGAAGTCCTGCCAGCCGATCGGACCTCGCGTTTCCTCGAGAACCGCCATCGGGAACGATGCGACGATGGTGCGGCCGGGTGACGCCGACTCTGCTGCACCGCACATAACGAGAGCCAGGCTCAAGAAACCGGCCCGGAATCCGAGAATACGCCGCATCGGATGCCCCACCCCACTTGGTAAACAAGAGGTTAATCGAGGGGACGGGGATGCCGCAATGCAATGGTGAAGGAAGGGTTAACGGATCGGGCTCCAATGTGGCGCCGCTGCAGCGTGAGCTGGGCGAAAGCCCGAACGAAAAGGAGCCGGCTCCGCGGGGGAGCCGGCTCCGGCGGTCCAGAACCGGGACGGGAAGGGATGGGACGTCGGCCGGGATCGCCGGGGAAGGAACCGGGATGGGCGGCACCCTCTCGCGATCATCATCGCGTGATCGCGTTAGGCCGGGCTTTCATGGAACGGTCGGATTGTCGGAAAGCCGCAGCGCCGTCTCGTCAGAGAACGACTTCCTCTCCGAATTCCTGGTCCGGCAAGGTGCGCAGGAACTCCACCGCGATTCCGCCGTCGAAGTGGCGAACGACCTTGGCGGACGTCTTGCCGATCATCACGGGCGATCCGATGGGCGGCTGGATCGGCGAGGAGAGCGCCGCACCCGAGAGCGAAATGTCGATGACCCGCACGCCGATCTCTGTGCCGTCGCCGAGCCGCAGGATGGCCCCGGTCGCGCGCGGCACGATGCGCTCGTGCCGGCGATCCTCGGGCAGGCCGAGTTCGTGGCGGTTGGCGAGCCAGGTGAGCTGCGTCGCCAGCTTGTCCTGCTTGCGGCGCGTGGCCGTCAGGGCGACGGCGAAGCCATTGTCGAAGGTGCGGGCGATCTTGCCCTCGACCCGGCCGACATGCTCGAAATAGATGATGACGCGCTCACCGACCTTGCCGGTCACGGGGGCGAAAACCGCGACCCCGCCGGGTGAGCAATCCTTGCTCTGACAAGGAAATTCGGTTCGGTTCTCCAGCATGAAGCGGCCGAGCAGCACGACGGGCACGCGCTGGTGGCGCCGACGCTCCACCGTGCGTTGCTGTGGCTGTGCGGCCTGCATCATTGGACGGAACTGACCTGGGGTTACGGATCGATCGCATGCAGTATTGCGTCAATCCGTAAACACCGGCTTTACCGAACCCGGATCCTCGCTGCCCTGACGCTCGTCTTCGCGGCCTCCGGTGTAGACCGAGAGATGGCCGCGCCGTTCCGCCGGCTTGAGACGCTCCGCCAGACGTCGCACGAGCCCGAAGGCCGGTGCGTCCGGGCGCGCCACCGCGGGAACGAGCATGCGGATGCCGGTGATCGCCTGGGTCGTGACCGGATCGAGCCCGATCCACGGCGGAGCCTGTTCCGCCGTGATGCAGCCCAGCAGGCGCGCATGCGTCTTCCCGCCGTGCCGCAGGGGAAGGAGCAGCAGCTCCAGTTCGTGCGTCGTCCCGCCCGCCGTGCGCGCCGCGACGCCGGCCACGGCACCCGCCATCTCCGACAGGACGCCGAGCACAACGTCCCGGCCGGATCGCGCCTCGGCGGCGGGCCAGAGGTCGAGAAACGACACTCCCTTCAGATCGCGGCCGTACAGCGCACAGACGCGGGTCCCTGCGAGGCGGAAGGGGAAAGTCTGCGCGGGATCGACCTCCAGGATGAAGGTGTCGGCGAGAATGTTGCGGATCACGCCGGGATCGAGCTCCGACCGCTCCGGCGCCGTGCGTTCGCCACGCAGCGCGTCCCAATAGTCGAACAGGGTCCGGGATGCCGGATGTTTCATGCTACGCGTCCCGTAACCCCACGCACCGGCTCTGTGCCGGCGGCTTCCCGACGGCCCATCGCCACTATCGTCTCGCATCGGTCCGGCCATGTCACGGCCTTCGTCCCGATGCGGGACCCTCGCCCCTCGGCCTGCCCCGGACCGGGACAGACAGGGCTCGTCCCAGCCGGCCTTGCAGCGGCCGTGCCATGCGGCAGGCGGGCTTGATCGGGACGCCCTGCCTTGCGAAGAAGGAGGGCGAGGCCGGGGCCTTGTGGAGGGACCGGGTCCTTGGAATTCCAGAAAGAGCCGATGTTCAACGTGCCGGGCGCGGTGATCGCCACGGTTCTCGTTCTGACCGGAATGTATGTGCTGCAGGCCTACGTGCTCGACGACATCGAGCTGATCCTCCAGCTGGCCTATTTTCCGGTGCGGTTTTCGGTGCTGCTCGGGTACGATCCCGTCCAGATCCTCACCGACAGGCTCTCCCTCGACCCCGGAAACGTGGAATTGCAGCAGCGCCTGGCGCTGGCACGCGAGCTTGTCGACGGCGATTCCGTCAAGCCTTGGACGCTCTTCACCTACTCGCTGCTGCACGGCGGGTGGATGCACCTCATCCTCAACTGCGTGTGGCTGCTCGCCTTCGGCACGGCCATGGCTCGGCGCTTCGGCCCGGTGCGGTTCGTGCTCTTCCTGATCGTCACCGCGGTGGCGGGAGCGCTGGCGCACACGGTCACGCACTTGCACGACGTCATGCCCGTCATCGGGGCCTCGGCGGCGGTGTCGGGCTGCATGGCGGGCGCGATGCGCTTCGCCTTCCAGCCAGGGGCCCCGCTCGGCACAGGCCGGTCCTCGTCGGACCAGGGGTTTGCGCTGCCGGCCCATACGCTTGGCGGCGTCCTCTCGGACAGCAGGGCCATGCGCTTCCTCATCGTGTGGTTCGTCCTGAACCTTGCGACAGGCATCGGCGCGAGCAGCTTCGGCATCGTCGATGCCACCATCGCCTGGGAAGCCCATATCGGCGGTTTCCTCGCGGGCCTGCTTCTCTTTCCCCTGTTCGATCCCGTCCCACGCTATCCCGTCTGATCTTTTGGGGGGCGGGACCTCGTGTTGCGGGGATGCCGGGATTGGCGCACACTCGCGCTCCGAGTGCCGTGGATTCCGGCCTCATCAGCCGGACACCTCCGCGGCCTGGAAACAGGAAGCCCGGCGACGCATCGGGCTTCCATGGGAGAAGCACGATCCAGGAGGCGCACATGACGATTGCCCGAATCCTCGACGCTAAGGGCAGGGACGTCGCCACCATCCAGCCGCATCGCACGCTCGCCGACGCCGTCCAGCAACTCGCGGATCGGAAGATCGGCGCGCTGGTCGTGGCCGGCGCAGACGGCAAGGTCGTCGGCATCCTGTCGGAACGTGACATTGTTCGCGCGCTCGCGCTGGGCGCGCAGGTCCTGAACGACCCGGTGTCACGCTACATGACCTCCCGGGTGGTCACCTGCACGCGCGAGATGCTGCTCGTCGACGCCATGGAGGAAATGACTGCGGGCCGCTTCCGTCATCTTCCCGTGGTCGAGGACGACCGGCTCGCCGGCATCATCTCCATCGGTGACGTCGTGAAATTCCGCCTGCAGGAAATCCAGCACGAGACACAAGCTCTCAGGGAATACATCACGACGGCCTGAGCCGCCTCACCCCGTCCTGGTCAGGGCCTCCGTGGCGGTCTGCAGGTCCTCCATGGCGTGGGCGACCGCTTCCTCGCCCAGAGCAATGGCTTCCTCCGCCCTGTGGAAGTCGAAGAGCCCGATGCGGCCGAGCTTGGGCTTGATGTGGACGTCCGGCGGGTCGCCGGCGAGCCGCGCCCGCGCGATGCGGTCCTGCGTGATGTTGAACGCGTCCACCATGACGCTGGCGAGGCCGGGATCGCTGGCTGGGCGGCGGCCCATACGCTTCTGCAGGCTCCGGGCGGCGCCGATCACGGGCGAGAACAGGCCTTCGGCAATGGTCTCGGCCATCTCCTCGCGCGGCACGTCGCCGCCATGGTCGGGAATGACGGCACCGCGGCCCATCATGTCGTTGTTCAGGTTCACGGCGATCACCAGCTCTGCCGCGAGCGCCCGCGTGACGGTGACGGGAATGGGATTCACCAGCGCGCCGTCGAAGAGCAGCCGGCCACCGATGCGGACGGGGTCGAAGATGCCGGGCAGCGCATAGGATGCGCGCATGGCGTGGACCAGCGGACCGCGCGTCAGCCAGATCTCGTGGCCGCTGCGCAGTTCCGTGGCGATCGCGGCGAAGCGTCCGGGCAGGCTCTCGATCGTTCGGTCCTGCAGGTCACGATCGAGCAGCCGGCGCAGGCGCTCGCCGCCGATCAGGCCGGAGCCGATGTGAAAGTCCATTAGCCACAGCACGCGGCTTTTGGTGAGCGACCGGGCAAACACCTCGAGCTCGTCCAGCTTGCCGGCGGCATGGCAACCTCCGACCACGGCCCCGATGGAGGTTCCCGCGATCACATCGGCCTCGTACCCGGCCCTCGCCAGTGCGCGGATAACGCCGATATGGGCCCAGCCGCGGGCTGCACCGCCGCCCAGGGCAAGGCCGATGCGAGGCCGCCGTGACGCCCGAGGCGAGGCTGACGACGCTGGCGAACCCGCGTCCTGCTGCCCCGCGTGGTCCGCGGGGGCGCGGGGTGGCGGTCGGCGTCCCAGCAGGTCATTCAGCATCGGATGGTCCCCGGAGAGGGCGTCTACAAATTAGCGCAAACGCTGCGCATCGCGGATGAAATCCACGGGAACGGTGAAGATCGCGCCGCTCAGGCCCCGGGATCGAGTGTCAGCATGGGCGAACCGTCCGGCCCCTCGGTCACGAGGCGATAGAAGCATGTCCGGCGGCCGGTGTGGCACGAGCCGCCGTCACCGGCCACGCGCACCTTCAGCACCACGCAATCCTGGTCGCAGTCGACCCGCATCTCCACGACGGTCTGGACCTGGCCGGACGTGTCGCCCTTGTGCCAGAGGCTGGAGCGGGATCGCGACCAGTACCAGCCCTCGCGGGTCGCGATGGTGCGGGCCAGCGCCTCGTCATTCATGTGCGCGACCATCAGGATCTCGCCCGTATCGGCGTCCTGCACGACAGCCGTGACAAGGCCGGCCGCGTCAAAGCGGGGCGTCAACTGGGCGCCCTCCTCGACCTCGACGCGACCGCCCTTCGGGCTGAAATGAGCGTGCCTGGGTTGGTCCATGATCCAAAACGCCGCGGGCGGCGCTCCCGATGAAGCGCCGCCCGTCTAGCACGTCGTCATGCGTCTGCCGAGAGGCGGCTCAGCGAAGGCCGCGCACCATGGTCAGAAAACGCGCCTGCTCGGCCGGATCGTCGCGGAAGACGCCGGTGAACTGGGTGGTCAGCGTCGAGGCGCCCTGCTTCTGTACGCCGCGCATGGACATGCACATGTGCTCGGCCTCGATGATGATGGCGATGCCCCGCGGCTTCAGCGCCTCGTCGATGGCCGCGACGATCTCTGCGGTCATCGTCTCCTGCGTCTGCAGGCGGCGAGCGAATACGTCGACGACCCGCGCAAGCTTCGACAGCCCGACCACGCCCTCGCTGGGGTAGTAGCCGATATGCGCTTTCCCAACGAAGGGCACCATGTGGTGCTCGCAATGGCTGCTGAACGGGATGTCGCGCACGACGACCATGTCGTCGTATCCCGCAACCTCCTCGAACACGCGCGACAGAACGTCGTCGGCGTTCTCCCGGTATCCGCGGAACAACTCCTCATAGGCTTTCACGACGCGCCTGGGCGTGTCGACCAGGCCCTCGCGGTCCGGATCGTCCCCGGCCCAGAGGATCAGCGTGCGCACGGCCGCTTCCGCCTCCTCCCGCGTCGGGCGTCTGACATAAGACTTGTCGGCAATCGGCAACGCCGGTCGCGCGGACAAGGGCTTAACCACGGCATCCATGTGGAGCCTCCCGCTTCACTTACGCACCGTCTACGACCGGCCGGTCGGACCGGACCATCGTCGCGGCCGTTCGCCGCACCGGCCCCGCTGGCGTGAGACGCTGCCGTCGCAGCCCCGCCATGCTCGCAACCGGTGCCGCGACGCTCTATATAGAGCGTCTGCTTCAGAAACGTCACCTGTTCGATCCGAGGTCGAGATGCTCGACGACATCTACAACAAGCGCATCCTCGAACTGGCCGCCGACATCCCGCGGCTCGGCCGACTCGCCGCGCCGGATGCCACGTCGACGGCCCATTCCAAGCTGTGCGGCTCGACCGTCACGGTCGACGTCAGCATGGACGGCGATACCGTGACCGACTTCGCCCACGACGTGAAGGCGTGCGCCCTGGGGCAGGCCTCCTCGTCCATCATGGCCCGGCACGTCGTCGGCTCGACCGCGGAGGAACTGCGGGCGTTGCGCGAGAGCGTGCGGCGGATGCTGAAGGAGAACGGCGAGCCGATCCGCGAAGGCAAGTGGGCCGACATCGCCGTGCTGGAGCCGGTGCGCGACTTCAAGGCCCGCCACGCATCCACTTTGCTGACGTTCGACGCCGTCGTGGACGCGATCGGCAAGATCGAGGCCGCCCGCGAGAGGCAGGCGGCGGAGTAGGCTCAGGGGTTCGCGTAGCCGAGCGGGAAGGTGTAGCTCGCGTTGGCGCCGAAGGTGAACTGGTTGCGCGAGCCGAACGACTTGACGATCGGGCTGTCGGCGGCGTCGCCGACCAGGAGGTCGTAGCCGCCACGCACCGTGGTCGCCCAGCGGTCGTTCCAGTGGTACGTCGCGGCCGCTGCGACGCCGACGGACTTCAAGCCGCCATTCGGGTTGTAGGCCGTGACGTTGGCGTTGGCGGCCGCATCGGCCGGCGTCACGCCGAAGTAGGTGTCCATGTACTGTCCGCCCGCGAGTGCGAGACGCGGCCCGCCGGACAGGGTGAACTTGCCGATGTTCTGGACGAGGTCGACGCCGAGATTGGCGACGAGCCCGTTGTAGCCGTTGATGCCGTAGCGGACCTCGGCGCGCAGGCGCAGCGTGTCCCTGAGCGCCCAGAACTCGCCGAAGAGGCCGGGCTCAAGGGCCCACTTGGCGTCCTGGATCCCGGTCAGCGCGCGGTCGTCGCCGGTGTAGCGGCCCGTCTGGTAGCGGCCGACGAGGCCGACCGACCACTGGTCGCCGCCAGTCAGGGCCAGGCTGACGCCATCGTCGGGCGCGGTGAACCGCTCGGCTTCGCCGGGGCTGCGCAGGCTCAGGGTCGGGAAGGCGATGAAACCGTAGCTCTTGGCGCCGGGAAAGTCGGGGGAGACAAGGACATTGCCCTTGACGGTCAGCATCCAGCCATTGGGAAGCGGCTGGGCTTTCTCGAGCGGCGGCTCGGCTGTCGCGGCCGTGGGAGGAAGCGTCTTGCGCGCCTTGGCGACGCGGGCCTTCTTCTTCGCAGCAGGAGCGGTTGCCTCTTCCGCGGCGGCGACCTGGACTCCTGCAGGCTCGGCCTGCGCCTCGCCCGCCGACAGCGCGAAGGCCGCATGGGGAAGGAGGGTTCCGGCAGCGATGCCGGAGAACAGGAACGCAGCAACCGTACCGCGGTGTAGCATTTGACTCGTACTCCGAAGCCGCGGACAGGACCGTGGCCATTCAAACGAGGTGTTCGCCGTGACACACGGCGAAACAGGGGCGAGCGATACCTGCGCCGCGGCACTGAAGCAACCTGCGACGGGCTGCCGCGGGCCGGGGTTACCCCGTCGGGCGCTTCATGGGAGAGTGTTCCCCAAAGCGAGCACAAGTGTGGCGCAGGAGAGATCATGCCGCAATCCACACCGGGCGCTTCCGTCGCGATTGCTGTGATCCGCGTCTACCGGGTCACACTCTCCGCCCTGATCGGACGCCAGTGCCGCCACATTCCGACCTGCTCCGAATACATGGAGGAGGCCATGGCCCGGTTCGGTTTCTGGCCGGGCGGATGGATGGGCGCGGCCCGAATCTGCCGCTGCAATCCATGGGGAACGCATGGCCTGGATTTCGTGCCCGCCGCGTTGCCGCCCGGGCATGCCTGGTATAGACCGTGGCGCTACGGACGCTGGAGGGGCACGAATACCGTCCTTCCCGTCACGTGCGAGGCGGTTTCCCGGGCCGAAAGCGCCGCCTCCGACCCATCCTGAGAAGCTTGCCCGTCTGGCTTACCTGCACCCGTTTGCAGGAGTGAGCAGGAGAAAGACCATGATCGACATCACCTTCCCCGACGGTGCCATCCGCCAGTTCGAGCAGGGGACCACCGGCCTCGACATCGCCAAGGGCATCTCCCCGTCGCTCGCCAAGCGCACGGTCGCGATGGCGCTCGATGGCGTTCTGGCCGACCTCGCCGACCCGATCGAGCGCAGCGCCCGGCTCGAATTCGTCTCGCGCGATGATCCGCGCGCTATCGAACTGATTCGCCACGATGCCGCCCACGTGCTCGCCGAGGCGGTGCAGACCCTGTGGCCGGGCACCCAGGTGACCATCGGCCCGGTGATCGAGAACGGCTTCTATTACGACTTCGCCCGCAACGAGCCGTTCACCCCGGAGGACTTCCCGGCGATCGAGGCCGAGATGCGGGCCATCGTCGCGCGCGACCGGCCCTTCACCAAGGAGGTCTGGAGCCGCGACAAGGCCCGGCAGGTGTTCCGGGACAAGGGGGAGCATTTCAAGGTCGAGCTCGTCGACGCCATCCCCGAAGGCGATGACCTCAAGATCTACCGGCAGGGCGACTGGTTCGACCTCTGCCGCGGCCCGCACATGACCTCGACAGGCAAGGTGGGAACGGCCTTCAAGCTGATGAAGGTGGCGGGCGCCTACTGGCGGGGTGACAGCACCAAGCCGATGCTGACCCGCATCTACGCGACGGCCTTCGCCAAGCAGGAAGATCTCGACGCTTACGTCCACCAGCTGGAGGAGGCCGAGAAGCGCGACCATCGCCGGCTCGGGCGCGAGATGGACCTGTTCCACTTCCAGGAGGAGGGGCCGGGCACCGTCTTCTGGCACCCGAAGGGCTGGACTCTGTTCCAGGCGCTTACTTCATACATGCGCCGGCGGCTGGGTCACCTGGGCTACCAGGAGGTCAATGCTCCTCAGCTTCTGGACAAGTCGCTGTGGGAGACTTCGGGCCACTGGGGCTGGTACCAGGAGAACATGTTCGCGGTGAAGTCGGCGCATGCCTTCACGCACCCGAACGATCCCGATGCAGACCAGCGCATCTTCGCGCTGAAGCCGATGAACTGCCCGGGCCACGTGCAGATCTTCAAGCACGGGCTGAAGTCGTATCGCGATCTGCCGATGCGGCTGGCGGAATTCGGTGCGGTGCACCGCTACGAGCCGTCTGGCGCTCTGCACGGACTGATGCGCGTCCGCGGCTTCACGCAGGACGACGCCCACATCTTCTGCACGGACGAGCAGATGGAGGCCGAGTGCCTGGCCATCAACGACCTGATCCTGTCGACCTATGCCGACTTCGGCTTCGACCGGATCGTCGTGAAGCTCTCGACCCGGCCGGAAAAGCGCGTCGGCACGGACGCCATGTGGGATCGGGCCGAAGCGGTGATGACCAGGGTGCTCGATGAGATCGCGACCCGGTCCGGCAATGCGGTGCAGACCGGCATCAACCCGGGGGAGGGCGCCTTCTACGGCCCGAAGTTCGAATACGTGCTGAGGGACGCCATCGGCCGCGACTGGCAGTGCGGGACGACGCAGGTCGACTTCAACCTCCCCGAGCGCTTCGGTGCGTTCTACATCGACGAGAACGGGGCCAAGGTGCCGCCGGTAATGATCCACCGTGCGATCTGCGGCTCGATGGAGCGCTTCACTGGCATCCTCATCGAGCACTTCGCCGGGCACTTCCCGCTCTGGCTGGCGCCGCAGCAGTTCGTCGTCTGCACCATCACGCAGGAAGCCGACGGCTACGCGCAGGAATTTCTAGCCGCCGCACGCCGGGCCGGACTGCGGGGCGCCGCCGACCTCCGCAACGAGAAGATCAGCTACAAGGTCCGCGAGCACTCGCTGGCCAAGGTGCCGGTTATCGTCGCGGTCGGCCGCAAGGAGGCCGCGGAGCGGACGGTCTCGATCCGCCGCCTCGGCTCGCCGCAGCAGGAGACGATGACGCTCGACGCCGCGCTCGCGGCTCTCTCGGATGAAGCCGTGCCGCCCGACCTCAGGCGCGAGGGCCGGGCCTTGCTCGCGGCCGAATAGACCTTATTCGGTCGGGTCCTTCACGGCATGTCGCGGGTGCGCCGGTCTCCGGCGCGCCCGGGCCGGCCCGCGGCCGTCAGCCGTTGAGCCCTTCTCCCGCACGCAGGAAGCGCAGGGGGTCGACGGCCTCGCCATCGATCCGTGTCTCGTAGTGGAGATGCGGGCCGGTGGAGCGGCCCGTCGAGCCGAGACGGCCCACCGTCGCTCCCCTGTCGACCCAGTCGCCAGGGCTGACCAGGATGGCGGAGAGGTGACCGTAGCGGGTGGTGAGCCCGTTGCCGTGGTCGACTTCCACCATGTTGCCGTAACCGCCAGACCACTCCGCCGAGACGACACGTCCCGGTGCGGTGACGCGGACGGGGTCCCCGGTGTCGCCGCGGAAGTCCAGACCCGTGTGCATCGCTATCCCGCGCGTGAAGGGATCGAGCCTCGTGCCGAAGCCCGAGGACAGCTCCGGCTCGCCGGAGAGGGGACGCCGCAGGGGAACGACGTCGAGGATGCGGCCGAGCCGGTCGGCCTGGACGAGCGCATGCTGCGTGCGCGCCAGTTGCGCCTCGAACGGTCCAGCGGCGGGGTCGATGGAGACGGGCACCAGCGGGCCGCCCTGGCCCGGCGGCAGCGCGGCCTTCGGCAGCGACCGGAAGCGTGAGGCCGCCAGCCCGGCCTCGGCGAGCACCGACTCGACGCGCTCGGCCTTCGCCTTGGCGCCGCGCTCGATGACGGCGAGGGCGGCTTGCTGGCTGGTCTCGATGGCCGCGAGGCGCTGCGCCAGACCGGCAAGCCGGTCATGCGGCTGTTTGCCCGCCGGCGTTTCGAGCGCGCTGGTGCGGTCCTGAGCCGGTGACACCTGCGTGCCGCGCAGGATCGGCTGGAAGGGACCCGTCTCCTTCACCACGCGCGGCTTTCCGGTAATGGCGGGGATCTGCTCGAGGTCGATCGGCGCAAAGGCCGAAGCGCCGTCCGGCAGCGTTGCAGCGCTGGTGGTGAGGCCCTGTGCCGCGCCCCTGGCGCCAGACCTCGCCTGCACCGTGACGCCGCCGGCCTTACCCGGCGACACTCCGGGCATCCCGGCGATGGCGGCGACCATCGCCTGCCGCGTCTCCAGGGTGGCCTGCCGGGCCGCGAGTTCCTCGACCCTGTTCTCGACGGTGTCCTGGTCGACGAGTTGGCGGCTCGCGATCCGGTCGATGGTGGAGCGGAGGGCCGCGATACGGTCCTCGTAGGCCTCCCGCATCTCGGTCTCGCGGCTGACCAGCGCGGCGGCGACGTCGTCGCGGAAGACGAGATAGGCGGTCATCGCGAGCGCCCAGATCCCGATCACGAGGAAGATCGCCCCGATCGCGAGGCTGACCCTGTGATCGAGATGGAAACGGCGAATGCGTCCGCCGCGCTCGAAGGCGACCACGAGAGAACGCGGTCGCAGGGGAAAATGGGACTCGGGAACGGTCATGCGGCCCTCGACGCGGGACCCGTCTCTGTGGGTCTCCCGCGTCGAGTAAAGAAAATTAGGGTTAATAATGAAGAAACGGCTCTGCGTTGAGGCCTGCGGCGCCTTCACATCGCCTTCGCGGCCTCGAGAACTTCCGCCGCGTGGCCGGGCACCTTCACCTTCGGCCACACGCGGGCGATGTTGCCGTCCGGGCCGATGAGGAAGGTCGAGCGCTCGATCCCCATGTACTTCTTGCCGTACATGCTTTTCTCGACCCACACCCCGTACGCTTCGAGCGTCGTCTTGCTCTCGTCGGACCCGAGCGTGAAATCGAGCTCGTACTTCTTCTTGAACTTGTCGTGGCTCTTCACGTCGTCGGCGGAAATGCCGACGATCTTGGTGCCTGCTGACGCAAACTCGTTGCGCAACGCATTGAACTCCATCGCTTCTTTCGTGCAGCCCGATGTGTCGTCCTTGGGGTAGAAGTAGACGACGACCTTCGTGCCGCGCAGCGAGGCCAGCGACACGGTGCCGCCGCCGTCGGCGGGGAGGCTGAAGTCCGGGGCCGGGTCGCCTTGCTGCAATGCCTTCGTCATTTGGCCTTCCTTTCGTCGAATCGGCGTGACCCGTAGCATACGCTCCGGCGGGCCAGCCGGATCGACTCCCAGTACCCCTTGCCGGCGGCGGCAACAGGCCGGGGACTGGCGTCGATGCCGAAGCAGGGCTACAGCCGGTAATATGGCATCGTGGCGGGACGGACCCCGCTGCTGCCGCAAGCGTTGTCAGCGGCAAAGAGAGCCGCCGGAGGCTGGAGCAGGACGTCCGCATTGGCTGTGGAAGAGCATCCCCAGGTCCTGCCGAAGCCGCGCCGCTCTCTTCGGCGTCCCTTGCGGGCGCGGCGTCCGGTCAGTCGTCCTGCGCCGTCCGCCATTGGCCGGACCGCGTGGGGCCTGTGCCGTGTGGGAATCGTGGCCCTCATCGTCGTCGGGCTCGCCGCAGCGGCCGGCGTGTGGCGGCTGTCGCGAGGCCCGGTCAGCTTTCCGATGGTCGCCGACCGGATCGCGATGGCGTTAGCCGACCGGTTTGGCGACGGATACCGCGTCGAGGTGGCAAGGGCCCAATTGTCATGGAAACGCGGCCCCGTCCTGACTGTCTCGGACGTCGTGGTGAAGGATCACGGCCGTGTCGTCGTGGCGGCGCCGCGGGCCGAGATCGGCTTTTCACCGAAATCGCTGGTGCTCGGCAATATCGTTCCTCGCCAGTTCTCCTTCATTGGCCTGGAGGTCAGGCTGACGATCGCTCCCGACGGCGGGGTCACGATAGCGGCCGGCGCTGCCGAAACGCCGCCACCGGCGGTGCGTGAATCCGTGCCGATGGGCGAGGCGGCGGCGCCGTCCGCTCCCGACGCGCGTTTCGGGCCGGGGAAGCTGATTGACGCTGTCATTGCGCCTGGCGGCCCGATGGCGGTTTTGCAGTTGGCCGGCATCCGCGACGGCCGGCTGCGAATCGACGACCGCCGGCGCGGGCATGTGATGGTCTACGACGACCTGGCCATGCGCTTCGAGCGTGAGGCGGGGGGCGGAACAGCCCTGTCATTCTCGGCACGGGGACCTTCCGGTCCGCTTGCTGCCAATGCCCGTATCGAGGGTACACCAGGGGGACGGCGGAGCATCTCCGTCGATACGCGCGACCTTGCGCTGCGCGACATCATCGCCGTCGCAGAGCCGGGCGCGGTGCCGTTCGCAACCGACATCAAGGCCGATGCGGCGCTTTCGCTTTCGGTGGACGAAACCGATGCCATCGCTGCCTTCGACGCGACGATCAAGGGCGGGGCAGGGACGCTGCTCCTCGACGATCCCGACGCCACGCCCTTCGCCATCGAGGACATCGTGGTCCGGCTAGGCTGGAACCCGGCGCGGCACCTGGTGGACGTGCAGCAACTCTCGCTGGATTCCGGCGCGACCCGGCTTCGCTTCAGCGGGACTGTCACGCCTCCTTCCGTGAGCACCGATCATTGGGCCATCGCGCTGCGGGGGCCCGGGAGCACCTGGACGCCCGTCGGTAGGGGCGAGCCGCCGATCGCGATCGACACGTTCGATGTCGATGCACGCATGCCGATCGGGCTGGCTGCCCTCGTCGTCGACCGGCTGGAAGTAAAGGGGCTGGAGACGAATTTCCGGCTGTCGGCCACCTTCGGAAAGGACGGCGATTTCGAGGGCGTGCGCATGAACGGCAGCGCCGGCCGCATGCCAGCACGGACCCTCATGGCGTTCTGGCCGAACTATCTGGTCCGCGACGTCCGCAAATACCTGATCGAGGCGACGCAGGCCGGCGTGATGGAGCGGTTCGACATCGCGTCGTCCCTCACCCCTCCCCAGCTGATCGAGGCAAAGGCCAAGCGCCCCCTTCCGGCCGATGTGATGCAGCTCGATTTTGCCATGTCCGGAGCGGCCATGCGGCTGTCGCCAGGCGTGCCGGTGATTACCGAAGGGGTGGCGGAAGGCACGGTGACCGGGCGAAGAGCTGAGGTAACGGTCAGTCGCGGACGCGTCAGCGCGGTGGGAGGAAGCCTGCTGATCGGCCAGGGCCGCTACCTGGTGGCCGACACGTCGTTGCATCCCACTGTCGCAGACGTTCAGTTCGGCATCGCCGGCGACCTCGAGCCGATGATGTCGGTTCTGCGCAGCGACGGTATGAAGCCATTCGCCGCGCTTCCCAGCGGCCTGCCGTCGCTGAAAGGGCAGGTCGAGGCGAACATCGGCCTCACCATGACGCTGGTCGACAAGATCGGGCCGAAGGACGTCGTCGTGAAGGTGACCGGCACAGCGTCCAATGTCTCGGCCGACGCCGTCTTCGGGAAGGACAGGCTGGAAGCCGGCTCGTTCACCCTGGCCCAGGACAAAGCCGGCCTCGCGGTGAAGGGGGACGCGAAGATCGGCGGATCTCCGGCGACGATCGACGTGCGCCAGCCGCCCGGTGCGCCCACGGCCGAGACGACGGTCGTTCTCACGCTGGACGAGGCGGCCCGGGCCCGGCGCGGCATCAAGCTGCCCGGCACGGTGACCGGCCCGGTGGACGTGAAGGTGGTCCTGCACGACCAGGCGCCCGGCAAGCCTTTGCCGCCGCGCATCGACGTGGACCTCGCCAAGGCATCCCTCAGCGACGTGCTGCCCGGCTGGCAGAAGCCGGCGGGCAAGCCCGGGAAGGTCGCATTCAAATGGGTGCCCGACGACGGCACCGTGCTGCTGGACGAATTCTCCCTCGATGCCGCCGGCGGTGTGGCCGCCAAAGGATCCATCCGCCTTTCCGAGGACGGCGGCCTCGTTGCCGCTCGGCTTGCGCCCGTCAAATTGTCTCCTGGCGACGACCTAAAAGTTGATGCCGAGAAGAGCGCTGCCGGCCTGCGGCTCGTCGTGCGCGGCACCGCCTTCGATGCCCGGCCGATGTTGAAGGCTCTCGTCTCGCCGCAGGATGCGGGCGGACCCCCGTCCGGCCTCGACGTCGACCTCGACCAGAAGGTCGGCGCCGTAACCGGGCAGAATGGCGAAGTGCTCAGCAACTCCGAATTGAAGCTCGCGGTGAGAGGCGGCGAGATCCGCGACTTCCGCCTCACGGGCCGCCTCGGAAACGGGCAGGTGGCGGGGCAGTCCGCGCGCGCCGAGAACGGGGCGCCAGGCTTCGCCATCGAGGCGGGAGACGCGGGGGCGGTTTTCCGGTTTCTCGACATCTACAAGCGCATGCAGGGCGGCGCGCTGCTGGCCCAGTTGGCGGGGTCGTCGCCGCGGATGGCGGGGACACTCAGCGTGAACCGGTTCGTGCTGGAGGACGAGCCGGCGCTCGCCCGCTCGCTGCAGCCGGGGCAGGACGCGACGCCGGCGGGAGGGCCAAACCGTGTCGCCTTCACCAAGCTGAAGGCCGGCTTTTCCGTGGGCGGGGGCCGGCTGCAGTTCACCGACGCCACAATGTGGGGCCCCTCCGTCGGCGGTACACTCGAAGGCACGATGGACTTCGGTCGCGACCGGGTCGACCTGACCGGAACCTTCGTCCCCGCCTACGGCCTCAACAACATCTTCAACCGCGTCCCGATCGTCGGCCCAATCCTGGGCGGCGGCTCGAACGAGGGGCTCTTTGCCGTCAATTTCCGGATCACGGGGCGGGTCAGCCAGCCGACCCTGACCATCAATCCGCTGTCAGCCGTCGCGCCGGGCTTCCTGCGCAAGTTCTTCGGCGTGATCGGGCCCGACGCCACATCGTCCACGTCTGCCCAGCAAGGCGCAGGGGCGGACCAGCTGCAATAGCGGCTTGGCCCGCCGGCGCGGCTCAGCGAGCGCGCAGAAGAACGTGCTTCTTCTTGCCCAGCGACAGCTTCACGGTGCCCTCGGCCGACAGGTCGGATTGTCCGATCGAGGCGCGCTCGTCGGTGACCGGTGCGTCGTTGATGCGCAGGCCGCCGCCCTTTACCTGCCGCCGCGCCTCGCCCGTGGAAGCCACGAGGCCCGCCTTCACGAAGGCCGTCAGCACGCCGAGACCGTCGGACAGTTCGGCGCGGTCGACCTCGACGCTCGGCAGCGTGTCCGCGGTCTCGCCTTCCTCAAACGTCCGCCGCGCGGTATCGGCCGCGGCATCGGCCTTCGCGCGCCCGTGCAGAAGGGCAGTCGCCTCGGTGGCGAGAACCTTCTTGGCCTCGTTGATCTCGGCGCCGCCCAGTGCCTCGAGGCGTGTGATCTCGGACAGCGGCAGGGTGGTGTAGAGCTTGAGGAAGCGGCCGACGTCGGCGTCCTCGGTGTTGCGCCAGAATTGCCAGTATTCGTAGGTCGAGAGCTGTTCCTCGTTCAGCCAGACGGCGCCGGCGGCCGTCTTGCCCATCTTGGCACCGGAACTCGTTGTGAGCAGCGGGCAGGTGAGCGCGTAGAGCTGGGGCGTTCCCATCCTGCGGCCGAGGTCGATGCCCGTGACGATGTTGCCCCACTGGTCGGACCCGCCCATCTGCAGCGTCACCTGGTGGCGGCGGTTGAGCTCGACGAAGTCATAGCCCTGCAGGCACATGTAGTTGAACTCGATGAAGGAGAGCTCCTGCTCCCGCTCCAGCCGCATGCGGACGCTGTCCATCGACAGCATGCGGTTCACCGAAAAGTGCCGGCCGACGTCACGCAGGAAGTCGATGTAGTTGAGCTTGGTGAGCCACTCGGCATTGTCGATCATCATCGCGTCCGTCTTCCCCTCGCCGAAGCGGAGGAAATTCGAGAACACGCGCTTGATGCCGTCCTTGTTGGCCTCGATCTGTTCGGGCGTGAGGAGCTTGCGGGTCTCGTCCCGGCCGGAGGGGTCGCCGACACGCGTCGTGCCGCCGCCCATGAGCGGGACCGGCTTGTTGCCGCTCTCCTGCAGCCAGTGCAGCATCATGATCGAGATGAGGCTGCCGACATGCAGCGACGGTGCCGTGCAGTCATACCCGACGTAGGCCACCACCTCGCCCCTGGCGGCCTTCTCGTCCAGCCCGGCAAAGTCGGAGCACTGGTGGACGTAGCCGCGTTCCATGAGGACGCGCAGGAAGTCTGATTTCGGGGTAAAGCTGTCGGTCGCGGTCATCGCGGCACGCCTCGTGACGCAGGAATGAATGGGGCGGACGCCCTGTAGCAGCTTCGACCGCCGATGACACGAGGGAATTGCCCATGCCCCAGCCGAGCACCCGACCCGTGACCGCCCTCGGCCTGATGTCCGGTACCTCGATGGACGGGGTCGACGTGGCGATGCTGGTCACCGACGGGGAAGGACACGTCGAGCAGGGTTCGTCATCTTTCCGCCCCTACCTTGCGGAGGAACGCGACGTGTTGCGCGCCGCACTCGCCGATGCCGTGCCCCTGACCGACAGGACCGCGCGTCCGGGTCGGCTGGCCGAGGCCGAAGCGATCGTCACCCGTGCCCACGCGGAAGCGGTCGAGGCTTTTCGGGCAGGGCAGGGCGCCGGTCTGGACATCGACCTTGTCGGCTTCCACGGGCAGACTGTGCTGCACCGTCCCGCCTCGCGCCTCACCATCCAGATCGGCGACGGGCCGGAGCTGGCTCGGCGCCTTGGCCTGCCAGTCGTGCACGACTTGAGGGCGGCCGACGTGGCGCTGGGAGGGCAGGGCGCACCGCTCGTGCCTGTCTATCACCGGGCGCTGGTGCTCGACGCGCGCCGCCGCGGTTACGGGATGCCGGAAACTGTCGCCGTCCTGAATCTGGGCGGCGTCGGCAATGTCACCGTTCTCTCAGGCGAGGCTGAGCCACTTGCCTGCGACACGGGTCCCGCCAACGCCCTCGTGGATGATCTCATGCTGCAGCGAACGGGCCGGCCCTATGACGACGGCGGTGCCACCGCTGCCCGCGGCCGGGTGGACGAGGAGGCGCTGGCGCACCTGATGGACGACCCTTATTTCGACCTGCCGGCGCCAAAGTCGCTGGACCGGAACCACTTTTCGGCTCAACCCGTGGCGTCTCTCTCCCTGGAGGATGCGGCCGCGACGCTGACCGCGTTCACCGCAGCATCCGTCGCCCGCATCCGTGAGCACCTGCCGCGCTCTCCCGGGCTCTGGATCGTCTGCGGAGGTGGCGCCCGCAACCCGACGCTGATGGCGATGATCTCCGAGCGCTGCGGCGCGGCCGTGCGCCCGGCCGAACTGTTCGGCTGGTCAGCCGACGCGATGGAGGCACAGGCTTTCGCGTATTTGGCCGTGCGCTCCAGCCGCGGACTGCCGCTCACCTTCCCCGGCACGACCGGCGTGCCGGCGCCTGTGACGGGGGGCGTGCTCGCCGCGCCCTGACCGGGGAAGGTTGACCGGGACTTGCGGCGTAGCCTCGAAGCTCCTGCGAATTAACGACAACTCTGTTGAGCCGGTTGTGACAGGATGCATCAATGCCGGCGATCCGGCGGGGGGCAAGCGGGAATGGCGCGTGGAATGGACAGGCCGGTCGAAGGGCGCGAACCGACGCCCTGGCTCGCCCTCCTGATGGACCGGCATGTCATGCTGGCGCTCGTCGGCGCGGCATTCGCCGGACTCCTGATCCTCAAGGCGCCGAGCCTTTTGGGACAGCACGCGAGCCTAGCCGGAGCCGAGTTCAAGATCTCGCCGCTCGAAGGTCTGAAGCGTCCGAACGGCACGCCGGTGCCCGGCTTCTCACAACGGGACCTGGCCGGTGGCGTCACCGTCGTCAACGTTTGGGGTTCCTGGTGCCCGCATTGCCGTGAGGAGCATGGCGCGCTGATGGAACTCTCGGCCGCCCGCAAGGTGAAGCTCGTCGGACTTGCGGTGCACGACAAGGCGGCCGGCGCCCGGTCCTACCTGCAGGAGAACGGCATTCCCTACGACGCGGTCGGGCTCGACGAGGGAGGGCGCGTGTCGCGCCTGCTGGGCGGCGTTTCCGGCGTGCCGACCACCCTCGTCATCGACAGCACCGGGACAGTGGTGAAGCGGCTCGTAGGCGGATTGTCGCGCGACAGGATCGCCACCGAGCTGATGCCGGCTCTGGAGAAGGCCTGGACGGTTCCGCATCAGAAGCGCTCCTGAGGGGGCTCAGCCCTCCTTCGGGCCGAGGCGCTTGTCGAGATAGGTGCCGACGACCCCCATCAGGTCCTCCACCTTGTTCTCGAAGAAGTGGTTGGCGCCTTCCACCGTCTGGTGCTCGATCTGAATTCCCTTCTGGGTCTTCACCTTCTCGATCACGGACATGACGTCCTTGATCGGGGCGACGCGGTCCTGCGAGCCGTGCACGAACAGGCCCGAGGAGGGACAGGGAGCCAGGAACGAGAAGTCGAAGCGGTTGGCGGGTGCCGCGACCGAGATGAAGCCTTCGATCTCCGGCCGGCGCATCAGCAGCTGCATGCCGATCCATGCGCCGAAGGAGATGCCGGCGATCCAGCAGGCCCGCGCCTCGGGGTTCACGGCCTGGGCCCAGTCGAGCGCCGCAGCGGCGTCGGAGAGCTCGCCCTGGCCGTGGTCGAACAGGCCCTGACTGCGGCCGACGCCGCGGAAATTGAAGCGCAAGGCCGAGAAGCCGCGCTCCACGAAGCCGTAATAGAGCGCGTAGACGACCTGATTGTTCATCGTGCCGCCGAACTGCGGGTGCGGATGCAGCACGATGGCAATCGGCGCGCCCTTGCTCTTCGACGGGTGGTACCGGCCCTCGATGCGGCCTGCAGGTCCGTTGAAGATGACTTCGGGCATGGGTGTTCCGATCTTCCCCATCGCCGAAGAACCGCCCGGCGATGCGGCGGCAGGTCTCGTGGCGCCCGCGCTTGACTTGCGAAGGGCGCGAGCCCACAATCCCTTAGAATAATTCTAACAGCTTCCGGGATGCGGTTTCGGACCGCCGCCGGCGCTGAGGAGCGCAGCTTTTAGCACGGGCGCGGGGGTCGATTGCAAGCACTCGCTGCTTGCAGCCGGTGAAACGCGCCCGGCAGGCCCAAACCACGGAATTCCAGGACGTATGGACGCCCCCCGCGCCTATCTGGACCACAACGCCACGGCGCCGATCCGGCCCGAGGTCGTCGAGGCCGTGGCTGCGGCTCTGCGGGCTGGAGGCAACCCGTCTTCCGTCCACGCCGAAGGGCGCGCCGCCCGCGCCAGGGTGGAGGCAGCGCGGGAAGCGGTCGCCGCTCTCGTCGGGGCTCGTCCGCGCGAGGTCGTGTTCACTTCCGGCGGCACCGAGGCCAACGCCATGGCGCTCACGCCGGCGCTCGTGCCGGTCGCGGACCGCCGCCCACTGGACCGTCTCCTGGTGGCCGCGGCCGAGCATGCCTGCGTCCTGTCCGGCGGCAGTTTCCCCCGCGACCGCATCGAGACGATCCCGGTCACCCCGGGCGGTGTCGCCGACATGGGCTGGCTCGAAGGACGCCTTGCTCGCGCAAAGGAGGAGGGCGAGCGGGTGATGGTCGCCCTTCAAGCGGCCAACAACGAGACGGGCGTGCTCCAGCCGGTGCGGCAGGCGGCCGGGCTCGTGCATGACGCAGGCGGTGTTCTTCATTGCGATGCCGTGCAGGCGGCTGGCAAGGTCGAGATCGACATGGCCGGCCTCGGCGCGGACACGCTGGCGCTTTCGGCCCACAAGATCGGCGGTCCTCCCGGCGCCGGCGCTCTCGTCGTGTCGCCGCGCGTGCATCTTGCCGAGCCGCTTCTGCGCGGTGGCGGCCAGGAGCGCGGGTCGCGTGCCGGCACCGAGAACGTGCCGGGGATCGCAGGCTTCGGCGCCGCCGCGCGAGCTGCCCTCGATGCACTTGCCGGCGAGCATGAGCGGCTCGCCAGCCTGCGTGACAGGCTGGAAGCGGGGCTCCTCGCGCTTGCGCCCGAGGCCGTCGTTTTCGGGCGGAGCGAGGCACGGTTGCCCAACACCACGCTCATCGCGCTGCCCGGCTGGCGCGCCGAGACCGCGCTGATCGCGCTCGATCTGGCGGGCATCGCGGCCTCGTCCGGCTCGGCGTGCTCCTCGGGCAAGGTGAAGCCGTCCCATGTTCTGGCGGCGATGGGGGTCGAGCCCGATCTCGCCGCGTGCGCGATCAGGCTGAGCATCGGCTGGACCTCCACTGACGCAGAGGTGAATCGCGCTCTCGAGGCCTTCGAAAACGCCAGAAATGCCCTATATCGACGTCGAGGACGTCAGGCGGCTTGATCCGGCCGTCCAAAACCCCGCCCACGGCCCTTGAAGCCGGAGAGGAAGGAGACTGACATGCCTGCCGTGCAGGAGACTGTCGAACAGGTCCGGTCGCTCGATGTCGACCAGTACAAGTACGGGTTCATCACCGACATCGAGATGGACAAGGCCCCGGTGGGGCTGAACGAGGATATCGTCCGCCTGATCTCGTCCAAGAAGAACGAGCCGGAGTGGATGACGGAATGGCGCCTCGATGCCTTCCGCCGCTGGCTTTCCATGCGTGAGCCGACCTGGGCGCGCGTCGAGTACCCGCCGATCGATTTCCAGGCGCTGAGCTACTACGCCGCGCCGAAAAAGAAGCCTGGCCCGAAGTCGCTCGACGAGATCGACCCGGCGATCCTGGAGACCTACAAGAAGCTCGGCATCCCGCTCCGGGAGCAGGAGATCCTTGCAGGCGTGCAGACCTCGCGTGTCGCCGTGGACGCGGTGTTCGACAGTGTGTCCGTCGTGACGACGTTCAAGGAAGAACTGGCCAAGGCCGGCGTCATCTTCTGCCCGATTTCGGAAGCCGTGCGCGAGCACCCCGAACTGGTGAAGAAGTACCTCGGCACCGTGGTGCCCGTGACCGACAATTTCTACGCCACGTTGAATTCCGCTGTGTTCACCGACGGGTCTTTCGTCTACGTGCCCAAGGGCGTCCGCTGCCCGATGGAGCTGTCGACGTATTTCCGCATCAACGAGAAGAACACCGGCCAGTTCGAGCGCACGCTGATCATCGCCGACGAGGGTTCATACGTCAGCTATCTCGAGGGCTGCACGGCACCCCAGCGCGACGAGAACCAGCTGCACGCGGCCGTGGTCGAGTTGATCGCGCTCGATGACGCCGAGATCAAGTACTCCACCGTCCAGAACTGGTACCCCGGCGATGCGCAGGGCAAGGGCGGCGTCTACAACTTCGTGACCAAGCGCGGTGACTGCCGCGGCCGCAACGCGAAGATCTCGTGGACGCAGGTCGAGACCGGCTCGGCGATCACCTGGAAGTACCCGTCCTGCATCCTTCGCGGCGAGGGATCGCGCGGCGAGTTCTACTCGATCGCGGTGTCGAACGGCTACCAGCAGGTCGACAGCGGCACCAAGATGATCCATCTCGGCAAGAACACGACGAGCCGGATCATCTCGAAGGGCATCTCCGCAGGGAAGTCGCAGAATACGTATCGCGGTCTCGTCTCGGCCCACCGCAAGGCAGCGAACGCGCGCAACTTCACCAATTGCGATTCGCTGCTGATCGGCTCCGAGTGCGGCGCCCACACGGTGCCCTATATCGAGTCCAAGGCTGCCTCGGCCATCTTCGAGCACGAGGCGACGACGTCGAAGATCTCCGAGGACCAGCTCTTTTACTGCCAGCAGCGCGGCCTGTCGGCGGAGGAGGCGACTGCTCTCATCGTCAACGGCTTCGTCAAGGACGTGCTGCAGCAGCTGCCGATGGAGTTCGCCGTCGAGGCCCAGAAGCTGATCTCGATCAGCCTCGAGGGGAGCGTGGGATGAGTGCCGCCGTTGTGCTCTACAGGCCGGTAGGAGCCTATGACCTGCCCGCGTCCAATGAGCGGCTTATCGGCCGGATCGAGGTTGTCGCAGAGTTCCAGCGATCGGCCGAGGCAGTCCCCGAAGTCGCCAGCGGGAGCTTGGCATGAGCGAACTCGCCGGGAACGACGCTGCCGCGAAGAGGCTTCTTCGTGAAGTCGCGATGCTGCGGGACGATGTGGCGCTGATGAGGGACGAACTCGGTGCAGTGGCCGGGAGGCGGCCTGAAGCCTCGATCCCGACCGGCAAGGCTGAGGAGACGGTCCGGCAGCTATGGGCGGAAGGCGAGGCCAGCGGCATCGCTGGAGAGCTTGATGATGTGCTGGACGACATCGTCGCAGCTATTCCTGGAAGGCCGGCAAAGCCCTGATGCGCGTGCGGCTGACAAAGGCCGGCCCGATCTCACCCGATTGTTCCAGAACTGATGAGACCAACATGCTCGAAATCCGCAATCTTCACGTCAAGATCGAGGACAAGACGATCCTCAACGGCCTGAACCTGACCGTGCATGATGGCGAGGTCGCAGCGATCATGGGTCCGAACGGCTCGGGCAAGTCGACGCTGTCCTATGTCATCGCCGGCAAAGACGATTACGAGGTTCTCGACGGCGAGATCCTGCTGGACGGCCAGAACCTGCTGGAGATGGAGCCGGACCAGCGTGCGGCAGCGGGCGTGTTCCTGGCCTTCCAGTATCCGCTGGAGATCCCTGGGGTTGCGACGATGTCCTTCCTCAAGGCCGCCCTCAACGCCCAGCGCAAGGCCCGCGGCGAGGAGGAGCTGACCACGCCAGACTTCATGAAGCGCGTGAAGGGCGCCTCGCAGCGTCTTCACATTGCGCAGGACATGCTCAGGCGTGCGCTGAACGTCGGCTTTTCCGGCGGCGAGAAGAAGCGCATGGAAATCCTCCAGATGGCGCTGCTGGAGCCGAAGTTCTGCATCCTCGACGAGACCGACTCCGGCCTCGACATCGACGCGTTGAAGATCGCCGCCGACGGCGTCAACGCGTTGCGCGGCGACGGACGGTCGTTCCTGGTGATCACGCACTACCAGCGCCTGCTCAACTACATCGTGCCCGACACGGTGCATGTGATGGCGAGCGGCCGGATCGTGCGCTCGGGCGGCAAGGAGCTTGCGCTGGAGCTCGAAGCCAACGGCTATGCCGACTATCGTTCGCAGGCCGCGTGACGCCATGGCCGAGGTGACCCCGATCCGCACCGCCGCCGAGACGGCGCTGCTCGCCCGCTTCCCGACTGTCCGGCAGACCCTTCCTGGCGCAGGCGCGCTGCGCGACGCGGCCTTCGCGCGCTTCTCCGAGGCGGGCCTGCCGCATCGCCGCGTCGAGGCGTGGAAGTACACGGACCTGCGTGCCCTCCTGCGCGAGGCGGCATCGCCTGCCGTGGCGCCGGACGCAGCGGCAATCGATCGTGCGCGCCAGCAACTCGCCGGTCTCCACGATGCGCAGGGACTTCGGCTCGTGCTCGTCGACGGGGCGCTTGCCTCCGGGCTGACGGTGGGTGCGACGCCCGAAGGTGTTCGCTTCCGTTCGCTGTCCGAGGTGCTGGCCGGCGGGGACGCCGCCCTCCTTGCGCGGCTCGCACCGGACGGCGTCGGGCAGGACGACGCGGTCCTCGCCCTCAACACGGCCTTCATGACGGACGGCGTCGTCATCGAGATCGCCGAAGGCGCGTCTCTCGACGTTCCTGTCGAGATCGTCTCGGTGGCGACCTCGGCCGAGCCCACATCCATCGTCACGCGCTCGGTGGTGCTCGCCGGCAAGGGGGCCAAGGCGACCATCCTGGAGACGCACGTCAACGCCTCCGCGCAGCGCAACACGGCGCTCGTGCTCGATGTTGCGGACGGTGGCGAGTTCGAGCACGTGGTTCAGTTCGGCGCGGGTCCCGCGCCGGCCACGCAGGGCATGGTGCTTGCCTCGAGCCTGGTGGCCCTGGGTGCGGACGTGAAGTTTCGCTCCGTAGCGGTCAACACCGGCGTCGCTCTCGTGCGCAACCAGATCTTCCTGGCGTACCGGGGCGAGAACACGCATGCGACGCTGGGCGGTGCGGCGCTTCTGCGGGGCCGCGAGCATTCGGATACGACGCTGGTGGTCGACCACGCCGTTCCGCATTGCGAGAGCCGCGAGCTCTACAAGCACGTGCTGGATGGCGAATCGACGGGAGTCTTTCAGGGCAAGATCGTCGTCCTGCCGATCGCCCAGAAGACGGACGGGCGCATGATGAGCCAGGCGGTCCTGCTCGCCGACGGCGCGACCATGAACAACAAACCGGAGCTCGAGATCTTTGCCGACGACGTGCAGTGCGCCCATGGCGCGACCTGCGGTGCGCTCGATGACGACCTGCTGTTCTACCTGCGCGCCCGCGGCCTTCCCAAGCCCGACGCCGAGGCCCTGATGCTGCAGGCGTTCGCCGGCGAGGCGCTCGAGATCGTGCAGGACGAGACGGTCCGTTCGCGGCTGGAGGCCACCGTCGAGAGGTGGCTGCGAGAGCGGATGTGACGATCTGCCCGTCATCCCTGGCGTGGCGCAGCCGCGGGAAGGGGATCCAGGGCTCGTCGTCCGGCGTATCGCCTTTGTCCGTTGAATAATGATGCCTGGGTTCCCCTCCGGGCCTGCACCTCAGGTGGCGGGGGGACGACAGGTGAAGGCTGCAGCGGGAATGGCCTGCGGGCCCGAAAGGCAAGACATGTCCGCTTCCCCTACGCGTCCCTTTGACCTCGAGGCAATCCGGGCCGAATTCCCGATCCTTGCCAAGGAGGTCTACGGCAAGAAGCTCGTCTATCTCGACAATGCCGCATCGGCGCAGAAGCCCCGGCAGGTGATCGACCGGATGGTTTATGCCTACGAGCATGAATACGCCAATGTTCACCGCGGCTTGCACTACCTCGCGAACGCTGCGACCGAGGCGTTCGAGGATGCGCGCGAAAAGGTGAGAGGCTTCCTCAACGCCGAGAGCGTGGACGAGATCATCTTCACCCGCTCCGCGACCGAGGCGATCAATCTTGTAGCGTCGAGCTTCGGCGAGATGGCGATCCGCGAAGGCGACGAGATCGTCATCTCGATCATGGAGCACCACTCCAACATCGTGCCGTGGCACTTCCATCGTGAGCGCAAGGGCGCGGTCATCCGCTGGGCGCCGGTGACCGAGGACGGAGAGTTCCTGATCGAGGAGTTCGAGAAGCTCCTCAACGAGAACACCAAGATCGTCGCCATCACGCACATGTCGAACGTGCTGGGCACGATCACGCCGCTCAAGGAGATCATCCGGATCGCCCATTCGCGCGGGATCCCTGTCATGGTGGACGGCAGCCAGGGGGCCGTGCACCTGCCGGTGGACGTGCGCGACCTCGACGCCGACTTCTACGTCTTCACTGGGCACAAGGTGTACGGCCCGACAGGCATCGGCGTGCTCTACGGCAAGCGCAAATGGCTGGAAGTGATGCCGCCTTTCAATGGCGGCGGCGAGATGATCCGTGACGTGACACTCGACGACGTCACTTACGGCACGCCGCCGCATCGCTTTGAGGCCGGCACACCGCCGCTGGTGCAGGCGATCGGACTCGGCGCCGCCATCGACTGGATCAACTCGGTCGGCCGCGAAGCCATCCTCGCCCATGAGAACACGCTGCGGGACTACGCCATGGAGCGACTGGGGGCGATGAACTCGCTGCGCATCTTCGGCCGGGCGCGCGACAAGGGCGCCATCGTCGCCTTCGAGATGAAGGGGGCGCACGCGCACGACGTCGCCACGGTCATCGACCGCTCCGGCGTGGCGGTGAGGGCTGGTACGCATTGCGCGCAGCCACTGCTAGCCAAATATGGCGTAACGTCCACCTGCCGCGCCTCTTTCGCCGTCTACAATTCGCTGGATGAGGTCGACAGCCTTGTTTCGGCGTTGCAGAAGGCCGAAGCTCTCTTCGGGTGACGGGCCTCGGCCCGCCACGCATCGCCCCCGGAAGCCATGCCATGACCCAGTCCAGCGACACGATCGAGCCGAACCGGCCCGACATCGACATTCCCTCGGTGCTGCCGCCGGAGGAAATCGACCGGCTGACGGATGCCATCGTGGCAGCGCTGAAGTCGGTCTATGACCCCGAGATCCCGGCCGACATCTACGAACTCGGCCTCGTCTACCGCGTCGACCTCGATGACGAGCGCAACGTCGCCATCGACATGACGCTGACGGCGCCGGGGTGTCCGGTCGCCGGAGAAATGCCAGGCTGGGTCGAGAATGCCGTGGCGGCCGTCCCGGGCATCCAGTCGGTGAAGGTCAACATGGTCTTCGACCCGCCATGGGATCAGAGCCGCATGTCGGACGAGGCGCGCGTCGCGCTCGACATGTGGTGACCCTTCGCCTTTCGCGGCGCTGACAGGCGCCTGCCCGGGCCTTATATCACCGTGTCCGCAAGGCCATCGGAGATCGACATGACCGGCAGCGCTCGTTCCAGCGCCGACCTCGACCCGCGCCGCAGGCGCATCCTGTTCCGTGCCTGGCATCGCGGCACGCGCGAAATGGACCTGCTGATGGGCCAGTTCGCGGATGCCCATATCGATCGCCTCGGCGAAGCGGAACTCGACGTGTTCGAGGCGCTGATCGAGGTACCCGACCGTGACCTCTTCGCGTGGCTCACCGACGCGGCACAGGTACCGGAAAACTACGACACGCCCCTGTACCGCAGCGTCAAGGCGTTCCATACCCACCAGGGTCCGATCCACGTCTGAGGACGGATGACCCGATGCCGCCCCGGACCGCCGGGGCGGACCCAACCGAAGCGACATGGCCAAGACATCCCCCCTTCAGCGCGCCGCCGAGCGCATCCTCGCCGGCGACGGCCTGACCGTCTCCTCTGCCCCGGACGGCGTCGATTCGCTCGTCGCCGCCGACCTCGCGCGCGTGCTGGCCGCCAAGGGTCCGGAACGCCCGGCCGTTCTCGTCTACGTGGCCCGCGATGGACAGCGGCAAGCGCTCCTCGAGAACGGTCTCGCGTTCGCCGCTCCGGACGTCGAGGTGCTGTCCTTCCCCGCCTGGGACTGCCAGCCCTACGACCGGGTGTCGCCCAATCCCGCTGTCGCCGCGCGGCGCATGACGGTGCTGTCGCGTCTCGCACGCTCACGCTCGGGCGAAGACCGGCCGCGCATTCTCACCACCACCGTCAACGCCATCGTCCAGCGCGTGCCGCGCCTGAAGCGGGTGGCCGGCGAGTCCTTCTCGGCTGCGCCAGGCAACATGGTGGACGTGCAGGAGCTCGCCGCCTGGCTGGAGACGAACGGTTTCCAGCGCACGTCGACGGTGCGCGAGACCGGCGAATACGCGGTACGCGGCGGCATCGTCGACCTCTTCGCGCCCGGGGTTCCCTCGCCGGTGCGGCTGGACTTCTTCGGCGACACGCTCGAATCGATCCGCAGCTTCGATCCCGAGACGCAGCGGACTATCGGACAGCTTCGCGCGCTGGACCTTGTCCCGATGTCGGAGGTGCAGCTCACCACCGAGACGATCCGCCGCTTCCGGCAGGCCTACATCGCCCGCTTCGGCACGCCGGGACGCGATGACACGCTGTACGAGGCGGTGAGCGAGGGCCGGCGCCATCCCGGGCTCGAACACTGGCTGCCCTTGTTCCAGGACGGGCTCGACACGCTGTTCGACTATTGCGGCGGAGCCCCCGTGCTCCTCGATCCGCTGGCCGAGGATGCCGTCGGCGAGCGGCTGGCGCAGGTGAAGGACTATTACGACGCCCGCAAGTCCGGCCTCGACAAGCCTGCGGCGGGGCAGGGCGCGCCCTACAAGCCGCTGCCGCCCGACCAGCTCTACCTTGCTCCCACCGAATGGTCCGAGCGGTTGGCGACGTCCACCGTCGTGCGGCTGACGCCTTTCGCCCGGCCCGAAACGCCCAACGATATCGACGTCGGCGGCCGGCAGGGCCGGATCTTTGCTGCGGAGCGCGAGCAGGAAGGGGAGAGCGGCGGCAACGTGTTCGACGCGGCCGTCGCCCATGTGAAGGCGCTGCAAGGGGCGGGCAAGCGCGTCATCGTCGCCGCGTGGTCGGAAGGCTCCCGCGAGAGGCTCTCGCACGTGCTGGCCGACCACGGACTGTCCGGGGCGCTGCCGGTCAACACGCTGGCGCATGCCACGGCGCACCCTCGCAACGTCGCCACTCTCGCCATCTGGGGACTGGAGACGGGCTTTGAGACGCCGGACCTCGCCGTCATCGGCGAGCAGGACATTCTCGGCGACCGGCTCATCAGGCGGGCCCGCAAGTCGCGCCGGGCGCAGGACATCATCGCCGAGGTCGGCAGCCTCTCCCAGGGCGACCTCGTCGTCCATGTCGACCACGGCATCGGCCGCTTCGTCGGGCTGAAGACGATCGATGCGGCCGGGGCCCCGCACGATTGCCTCGAGATCCATTACGCGGGGGGCGACAAGCTCTTCCTGCCGGTCGAAAACATCGAGCTCCTCTCCCGCTACGGCTCGGAGGACACGGAGGTCGCGCTCGACCGGCTGGGCGGCGGCGCGTGGCAGGCCCGGAAGGCCAAGCTGAAGCAGCGCATCCGCGAGATGGCGCATGCGCTGATCAAGATCGCCGCCGCGCGCGCCCTGCACGAGGCGCCGCGCCTCGTGCCGCAGGCGGGGCTCTACGACGAGTTCTGCGCCCGCTTCCCCTATGACGAGACGGACGACCAGCAGAACGCCATCGACGCGACGCTGGACGACCTCGCCACCGGCCGGCCGATGGACCGCCTGATCTGCGGCGACGTCGGCTTCGGCAAGACCGAGGTGGCGCTGCGGGCCGCCTTCGCGGCGGCGCTCGCGGGACGGCAGGTGGCTGTCGTCGTGCCGACGACCCTTCTCGCCCGCCAGCATTTCAAGACCTTTGCCGACCGCTTCCACGGCCTGCCCGTCAAGGTCGCCCAGCTGTCGCGCTTCGTGCCCGCTGCCGAGCAGAAGACCGTGAAGGCGGGGCTTGCCGACGGAACGATCGACATCGTCGTCGGGACGCACGCTTTGCTGGGCAAGAGCATCGCCTTCAGGGACCTGGGCCTGCTCGTCGTCGACGAGGAGCAGCATTTCGGCGTCGGCCACAAGGAGCGCCTGAAGGAGCTGCGCGCCGAGATCCATGTTCTCACGCTGTCGGCGACGCCGATCCCGCGCACGCTGCAGCTCGCCCTCACGGGTGTTCGCGAACTCTCGATCATCGCCACGCCGCCGGTGGACCGGCTGGCCGTGCGCACCTTTGTGACGCCGTTCGATCCACTCATCGTTCGCGAGGCGCTGCTGCGCGAGCGCTATCGGGGCGGCCAGAGCTTCTACGTCTGCCCGCGCATCGAGGACATTGCGGAGGCGCGTGCCTTCCTCGCTGCCGAGGTGCCGGAGGCCAAGGTGGCCGTGGCGCACGGCCAGATGGCGGCAGGCGAGCTGGAGGACGTGATGACGGCCTTCTACGAGGGCCGCTACGACATCCTGCTCTCCACGGCCATCGTCGAGTCCGGCCTCGACATCCCGCGCGCCAACACGCTGATCGTGCATCGCGCCGACATGTTCGGCCTCGGCCAGCTCTACCAGCTGCGCGGCCGCGTCGGACGGTCAAAGACTCGCGCCTATGCGCTCTTCACGCTGCCCGCCAACCGCACCATCACGCCGCAGGCGGAACGCCGCCTGAAGGTGCTGCAGTCGCTGGACACGCTTGGGGCGGGCTTCCAGCTCGCGAGCCACGACCTCGACATTCGCGGCGCCGGCAATCTTCTCGGCGACGAGCAGTCCGGCCACATCAAGGAGGTGGGCTACGAACTCTACCAGCAGATGCTGGAAGAGGCGGTCACCCAGCTCAAGGCCGGCATTGCCGATGACGACGTCGTCGAGCAGTGGTCACCCTCCATCACCATCGGAACGCCGGTGATGATCCCCGAGGACTACGTGGCCGACCTGCACTTGCGGCTGGGGCTCTACAAGCGGCTCTCGCAGCTTCAGGAGGACGACGAAATCGAGGGGTTCGGGGCGGAGCTCATCGACCGGTTCGGCCCCCTGCCGGACGAGGTGCGCCAGCTTCTCGACATCGTCGCCATCAAGGCGCTGTGCCGGCGCGCCAATGTCGACAAGGTGGATGCCGGGCCCAAGGGGCTGATCGTGTCCTTCCGCGACAATGCCTTCGCCAATCCGGAAGGACTGGTGCGCTATGTCGGCGAGCAAGGCTCGCTCGCCAAGGTGCGGCCGGACATGCGGATCGTCTTCATCCGCGATTTCGAGACCGCCGAGCAGCGCCTGAAGGGAACGAACCAGATCCTGCGGCAGCTGGCCAGCATCGCCGGGACGAAGAAGGCCGCCTGACGCTGCTCTGGGGCGCGGGGTCCAGGCCAGCGACCGAGGGAGTTCCTGGATCCCGGCTCTCCGCTGCGCTTCGGCCGGGACGACAACAGGGCGTGGTTCTAGGCCTCGCCGCCTGCCAGCGCCTTGTCGATCACCTGGCCGAGCACTTCGGCCGACTGCGCGCCCGAGACGGCGTACTTGCCCACGACGATGAAGAACGGGACGCCCTGGACGCCGAGTTCCTGGGCCATCCGGATCTCCTCGCGCACGGCCTGGGCGTCCTCGCCGGTCTCCAGCCAGGCGCTGGTGCCCCCATCCAGGCCGGCCGCTTCAGCCAGCTCCGTCAGCACGGCGTGGTCGCCGATGTCCTGGCCCTTCTCGAAATAGGCCGAGAACAGCGCCTCCACCATCTCGTCGCCCCGGCCCTGCCCGGTGGCGTGGCGGATGAGGCGGTGGGCGTCGAGCGTGTTGGGCGAGCGCTCGATGGCATCGAAGGCGAAATCGATGCCCTCGGCCCGGCCGAACGCCTCGAGCCGTGCGTGGGCGTCGGCCAGCCGCGTGGACGAGCCGAACTTGCGGGTCATGTACTCCTGCCTGTCCATGCCGCCCGGCGGAATCGTCGCGTCCAGCTGGAAGGGCCGCCATCTGACGAGGGCCTTCAGGTCGGGCCTCGCCGCGAGGGCCTGCTCCAGCCGCCTCTTGCCGAGATAGCACCAGGGGCAGACCACGTCGGAGACGACGTCGATGGCGAAGGGTCCTGCGGACATGGCACTTCTCCTCGTGGACCGAACCGGCCGTCACACGATACGCGCTGCACCCGCGCCGAGGCCAGAGGTGGGCGTCGCCAGCACGATCTGGCCTTCACCGTCCGTCGCGACCTCGACCTCGGTGGCGAGCCAGTCGGTCTCGCGGTCTGGAAAGGTCTCGTGGATCCGGGTGGAGACCGCTGCCCCAGCGACCGAGACGATCCCGTCCTCCCCGGCACGGGCGGAGATGACGAGCGGCCCGTCGTCGTCGGGGATGCGGATCTCTCCGAGCGCCACGGTGGGTCGTCCGTCCTGCCCCCGGCGCGCGGCCAGGCTCCCACGCTCGCCGAGCGCAAGGACGTCGACGATCGGGCTCTGGAGCAGCCCTGCGGCGGCGGCGCGGTCGAAGCGGGCGGGTGGGCGGTGCACGATGACGGTGGACGCGACCGTAGTGCCGCCGAGTATGCCGGCCTCGCGCAACGGCGTTTCCAGCACGCTGGGCACGACGAGGTGAGCTCCCGCCGCGTCTTCGCCCAGCATGCGCATCAGCGTGGCAGACTCGAACAGGCCCAGCCCGAACAGCGCGCCACCCGTCAGCAGGACCGGCACGAGCCCCGTCACGATGCCGGCGAGGGACATGGGCGACAGAGTGGAGAGCACGCGGTCTCCCGCACCCACGCCGGCGCGGAGCACGAGACCAAGGGCCGCGGCAACCAGCGATTCCTGGTCGTGCCGGTAGAGCGCCAACGAGCCGCGCGTGCGCTCCAGCGTCACGAGGCCGAGCGGCCTGCCGGGGTCGAGCGGTTCTGCCCGGACAACGCGCGCCTCGGGCGCGTCCATCAGAGTCTCGTCGAGTGGCACGACGCCGGCCGGCAGCCTTGCGCCGAAGCCCAGGATGTAGCGCGGGCCGTTCTCGACGGCCGCCGCGCGCATCACCTCGGCCGGGCGCATGGGCCCCACCGCTCCCGCCGCGATCACCGCGTCGACGGCAATGGAGCGGAGGACATGCGCGGCCTCCGAACGGCTCAGCGTGGGCGGCAGCAGGCAGGGCACGAAGCCGGCCCGCAGCGTGCCGATGAGTGCGAGGGGCGCCTCGATCGTGGCACCGAGGCAGATGGCGACCGTCGCGCCCGGCTGCAGAGCCAGGCCGCCCAGCGCGATGGCCAGGCGATCGGCGGCCTCGTTGGCCTGCAGGTAGGTCAGCCGGCGCGCGGGTGCGATGGCGGAGAAAGGCGCCTCGCCGAAAGCGGTGGCATGGGCGTTGAGGTGGCAGGAGGAGGCGAAAAGGTCGACGAGAGACACGCCTGACCACGGCGCGGTCAGCGCCGAAACCGGGTCATGGGCCAGCGCGTCGCTCACGTCCAACACACAATCCTGCGCAGCGTCTGCGGTGATGTTGCCGCTCACCGTGATTCGCGCCAGAGCGCATCAGCCTGAAACCCGAAAAGAGGCGTGGATTCAGGTCGACGCACCGCCGCAGTATGCGCGATCCACTGGTCCGGCTGGTTATACAGCGGAATCACATAGAACTGGGAGAGAAGAATCCTGTCGAGGGCCCGCACAGCGTCGACGAAATCCTCGCGGCGGCGCGCTGCGACCATCGCGTCGACGGCGGCATCCACCGCGGGATTGCGGGCACCCGCGTAATTCAGCGAGCCCGCGCGATCCGCGGCCTTGCTGGACCAGCGATTGTACTGCTCGTTTCCGGGTGAGGGCGACGATCCCCAGGTGAACTGGATCATGTCGAAGTCGAAGTTCGACAATCTCCGCCAGTACTCGACATTGTAGACGTAGCGCACCGTCATGTTGACGCCGATGCGCGCCAGGGCGCGGGAGAAATTGATGGCCAGGCGCTCCTGCAGCCGCGTGGAGGCCAGGAACTCAAACTGGAACGCCTCGCCCTTCGCGTTCCGGAGTACGCCGTCCTGCAGTGTCCAGCCGGCCTGGGCGAGGAGGTCGAGCGCCTTGCGCGCGAGGTCCCTGTCCCGGCCGCTGCCGTCTCCGCCGGCGGGATGCCATGTGCCGTCGAGGATTTCGGGCCTTACCGCATCGGGGAAGGCGGCCAGGATCGCTCGTTCGCCTTCCGAGGCCGGGCGGCCGCTCGAGGACAGGTCGGATCCCTCGAAGAAGCTCGTCGTGCGGGCATAGACGCCGTTGAACAGCGTCCGGTTCACCCACTCGAAGTCGAAGAGATAGCCCAGGGCCTCGCGCACGCGGGCGTCCTCGAACACCGGCCGGCGCGTATTGAAGACGAAGGCGTTCATGCCCTTCGGCGTGCGGACCGGCAGGGGATCCTTCACCACCGTGCCGTCGCGGAACGCGGGAAAGTCGTAGCCGGTGGTCCATCGCGTCGGGCTGTCCTCGATGCGGACATCGACAAGCCCGCCCTTGAAGGCCTCGAACAGCGTGTTGGCGTCGAGGTAATAATCGTAACGGATCTCGTCGGCATTGTAGCGGCCGCGTGAGGTCGGCAGGTCCTTGCCCCAGTAGCCGGGGTTGCGCCGGAAGGTGATGCTCTCTCCCGGCCGGACGGTCTCGATGACGTAGGGACCCGACCCGATCGGCGGAGCCAAATTGGTCTCCTCGAAGCGCCCTTCGTCCGTGGCGTGCCTGGGCAGGACCGGCATCAGAGCCAGGATCAGCGGAAGCTCGCGGTTGTTCGCGCCCGTCAGATCGAATCGGACCGTGTAGGGGTCCGGCGCCTCCGCCGACTTTGCCATGCCGTACCAGCTGCGCAGGTTGGGCTTGCCCTTCCGCTTCAGCAGATCCCAGGAGAACAGCACGTCCTCCGCCGTCACAGGCTTGCCGTCCGAGAAGCGGGCGGCGGGATCGAGGCGGAAGGTGACGGAGCTGCGGTCGTCGGGTGTCTCGATCGAGGAAGCGATCTGCCCGTAAAGGCTGAAGGGCTCGTCGGCGGACCGGGCCATCAGGCTCTGCCACACGAGGCCGCCATTGATCGGCCCGACGCCCTCGGCGGCGATGCCGATCACCGAGTAAGGGTTGAGCGTGTCGAAGGTGCCGAGCATGCCGAAGACGATTCGGCCGCCCTTCGAGGCTTCCGGGTTCACATAGGGGTAGTGCTGGAAGCCCGCGGGGAGGGCGGGCTCGCCGTGCATGGCGATGCCGGGAGCCTGGGCACGCGCGCCGCCTCCGCCCAGCACGGCCTGGGCCGGCGCGAGGGCGAGGAGGGAGAGCAGGAAGGCCAGCCTTTTCAGCACGCAGGAGGTCCCGATTCGGGCGCGCGGCCGCCCGCGCGCGCAGCGGAACTATCGCCCGCGGTGCCTGCATCGCAACACTTGTTGCTGGAAACGTGACCAGCGAACCTGTATGAGCAAGCCGCGTGTCATCGTCTCGCCGTATTGGGCCCCGATGCAGCGGGCCCGTGTCCGGGTCCAGGCCGTGCTGGCCGATGCCGGAGCCTCCCGAGACCGTAGAGGGAAGATCGAATGTCTTTTGACGTGACGTCCACAGGCGTGCGCCGCATCATGCTGGCTGCTGCCGTCGTTGCGGTGGCCGCAGGCCCGGCGCTCGCCCAGCAGACGCCCGCCAAGCCCGCTCCCGCCAAGCCCGCGCAGCCTGCTCAGGCTCCCGCTGCCCCCGCGCAGCCCGGAGCTCCCGGCCAGCCGGGTGCGCAGGCGCAGCCTGCAGGCCCCACCAATCTGGCGCTGAAGCCCGAGCCTTCCCAGGCGGACTGGGTCAAGGTCTGCAACAAGGATCCCTCGGGCAAGGAGCTGTGCTTCACCACGCGCGACTTCGTCACCGACCAGGGCCAGCCCGTCCTCGCCATTGCGGTCTACGAGGTGAAGGGCGACTCCAACCGGGTCATGCGCCTGATGCTGCCGGAAGGCTTCCTGATCCAGCCGGGCGTCCGCTTCTCGGTCGACACCGGCAAGGCCGACTCCGGCCGCTTCCAGATCTGCATGAACGCGTGCTTCGCCGAGGCGCAGGTGAACGACGCGGCGTTCGGGCAGATCAAGAAGGGCACGACGATGAACGTGACCGTGCAGAACCAGTTCGCACGGGAGATCACATTCCAGGCGCCGCTCGCCGGCTTCGCCAAGGCGTTCGATGGCCCGCCCATCGACCCGAAGGTGCTGGAGGCCCAGCAGAAGCAGCTGCAGGAGCAGATGCAGAAGCAGGCCGAGGAAATGCGCAAGAAGCTGGAGACGCAGGGCGGGGCCGCAGGCGGCGCCGCTCCCGCAGCCCCCGCGCCCGGCGCGGCCGCTCCGGCGACACCGCCGAAGCAGTAATCCGGCACCATACGCCGGTCCTGAACGACGCCCGGGCCAGCGCCCGGGCGTTTTCGTTGCAGGTGCCGGCCGGGCCGCTTGCCTTGACAAGGGCAACGCGCGCATGCGTTCTCCGCGCCGCGACGAGCCGCCTCGAAGGACCAATGCCATGCACCGCTACCGTTCCCACCGCTGCGGCGATCTGCGCGAGAGCGATGTCGGCCAGCAGGTCCGCCTGTCCGGCTGGTGTCACCGCATCCGCGACCACGGTGGCGTGCTCTTCATCGACCTGCGCGACCACTACGGCATGACGCAATGCGTCGTGGATCCCGACTCTCCGGCGTTCGGCGATGCCGAGAAGTTGCGGGCCGAATGGGTGGTGCGGTTCGACGGCAAGGTGCGCAAGCGGCCGGAAGGCACTGAGAACGCTGATCTCCCGACGGGTGCTGTGGAGGTGTTCGTCACCGAGATCGAGGTTCTCGGCGCATCGGCGGAGCTGCCGCTCCAGGTGTTCGGAGACCAGCCCTATCCGGAGGAGACCAGGCTCCGCTACCGCTTCCTCGACCTTCGCCGCGAGAGCCTGCACCGCAACATTATGACCCGCGTCTCGGTCGTCGACAGCCTGCGCACGCGCATGAAGCAGTCGGGCTTCAACGAGTTCCAGACGCCGATCCTGACCGCCTCCTCGCCCGAAGGCGCGCGCGACTTCCTCGTCCCCTCGCGCCTCCACGCCGGCAAGTTCTACGCCCTGCCGCAGGCGCCGCAGCAGTACAAGCAGCTTCTGATGATGGCGGGGTTCGACCGCTACTTCCAGATCGCCCCCTGCTTCCGCGACGAGGATCCTCGCGCCGACCGACTGCCGGGCGAGTTCTACCAGCTCGACCTGGAGATGAGCTTCGTCACGCAGGACGATGTTTTCGCTGCGATGGAGCCGGTGATCTCAGGCATCTTCGAGGAGTTCGGCGGCGGTCGGCCGGTGACGAAGAACTGGCCGCGCATCCCGTATGCGGAAGCCATGCGCAAGTACGGGTCGGACAAGCCGGACCTGCGCAACCCGCTCGTCATGCAGGACGTCTCGGACCACTTCCGCGGATCGAACTTCAAGGTCTTCGCGCGCATGCTCGAGGACGCGAAGAACCAGGTCTGGGCCATCCCTGGCCCGGGTGGCGGCTCGCGGGCCTTCTGCGACCGCATGAACAGCTGGGCGCAGGGCGAGGGCCAGCCGGGGCTGGGCTACATCATGTGGCGCGACGGTGCCGGTGCGGGGCCGGTCGCCAACAATATCGGCCCGGAGCGGACCGAGGCTATCCGTGCCCAGCTCGGCCTCAAGGATGGCGATGCGGCTTTCTTCGTCGCGGGCGACCCGGACAAGTTCGTGAAGTTCGCGGGCTCCGCGCGCACCAAGATCGGTACCGACCTGAACCTCGTCGACGAGAACCGCTTCGAGCTCGCGTGGATCGTCGACTTCCCGATGTTCGAATGGAACGAGGACGAGAAGAAGGTCGATTTTTCGCACAACCCGTTCTCCATGCCGCAGGGCGGGCTGGAGGCCCTGCAGACGCAGGACCCGCTCGCCATCAAGGCGTTCCAGTACGACATCGCCTGCAACGGCTACGAGCTTGCGTCCGGCGGCATCCGCAACCATCGCCCCAAGGCGATGGTCAAGGCCTTCGAGATCGCCGGCTATGGCGAGGAGACGGTGATCGAGCGCTTCGGCGGCATGTACCGCGCCTTCCAGTATGGCGCCCCGCCCCATGGCGGCATGGCGGCCGGCATCGACCGCATCGTCATGCTGCTCTGCGGCGCGCAGAACCTGCGCGAGGTCGCCCTGTTCCCGATGAACCAGCAGGCGCTGGACCTGCTGATGGGAGCGCCCTCGGAGGCGACGCCGAAGCAGCTGCGCGAGCTGCACCTGCGGCTGAACGTGCAGGAGAAGTGAGGGCAGGAGCAGGGCGGCACGCGGAGGTTGCGCCGCCTCCCGTCCAGCCCCTAAAGCTGACGCCGTGCCGGACCCTGCCCCGCCCCTCGACTCACCAGATACCGCGGCGGTCCTCACCGCCGTCATCGTGTCCTACGACAGTGCCGATGCCCTGCCGGAATGCCTCGCCGCTCTGAAGCGCGAGGGCGTGCCTGCGATCGTCGTCGACAACGCCAGCGCGGACCGCTCCGCCGCGATCGCCCGCGAGGCGGGAGCGACGGTGGTGGCGATGCGGGCCAACGAGGGCTTTGGCCGGGCCATGAACGCGGGTATCCGCGCCGCGTCCTCCGAACTCTGCCTTTTGGTCAATCCCGATCTCGTGCTGGAGGAGGGGGCCGCTGCTGCGCTGGTCGAGGCTGCGCGGTTCTACCCCGATGCAGGTCTCCTCGCCCCCCGCCTCATCGAGCCGGGCGGGCGCTTCTTCTTCCAGCGCCGGTCCCTGCTCGCGCCCTACCTCCGCAACGAGAAGAATCGCCCCTGCGTGCCGGAGGGCGACTGCTGCGCGCCCTTCCTGTCCGGCGCGGCACTCGTGGTTAGGCGCGAGCAGTTTCTCGCCATGGGCGGCTTCGACGAGAGGATCTTCCTGTTCTACGAGGACGACGATCTCTGCCGGAGGGTGGCGGACGCAGGGCTCGCACTCGTCCATGTCCATGCGGCGGTTGCCCGGCATGGGCGGGGCCGCTCCACCGCCGCCCGGCCCGGGCGGGTTCTGCGGGCGCGCTGGCACCTCGCCTGGTCGCGCTGCTACGTCGCCCGGAAGTATGGACTGCGCAACGCCGCGTGGGGGCTCGTCCTCGCGCATCTGCCGCGGGCGTTCCTCGGCTTCGTGCTGGGGCGGCGCAAATGGTTCGAACGGCACGGCGGCACCGTGGCCGGCGCGCTCGCCTTCCTGCGCGGGCTCGATGCCTTCGACGAGAAGGGCAGGGCGCGGTGAGCCCCCTGCATCGCAGCTCCGTCTTGCACCAGCTTTACGCTCCCCCTCCCGCGGCCTAGACACGGGATGCGCCGATGGGCGCGAGGAGGATCCATGGCGGCTGGCATGTCCGACGACCTGCGCTCCGGTGCGCTCGTCTATCACCGCTCCCCCAAGCCGGGGAAACTCGAGATCCAGGCGACGAAGCCGCTCGGCAACCAGCGCGACCTCGCGCTCGCCTACTCGCCGGGCGTGGCCGCGCCCTGCGAAGCCATCGCCGCCGATCCCGACATGGCGGCCGAGTACACGTCACGCCAGAACCTCGTCGCCGTCGTCACAAACGGCACGGCCGTGCTCGGCCTGGGCGACATCGGTCCGCTTGCCGCAAAGCCGGTGATGGAGGGCAAGGCGGTTCTCTTCAAGAAGTTCGCCGGAATCGACGTCTTCGACATCGAGGTCGCGGAGAAGGAGGTCAGCCGCCTCGTCGACGTGGTGGCGGCCCTGGAGCCGACATTCGGCGGCATCAACCTCGAGGACATCAAGGCGCCCGAGTGCTTCGAGGTCGAGGCGCAGCTGCGCGCGCGCATGGCCATTCCGGTCTTCCACGACGACCAGCATGGCACGGCGATCATCGTCGGCGCCGCCGTCACCAACGCGCTTGAGATCGCCGGAAAGAACATCGCGGACGTGAAGATCGTCGCGTCGGGAGCCGGGGCGGCTGCTCTCGCCTGTCTCAACCTGCTGGTGTCGCTCGGGGCGAGACGGGAGAACATCTTCATCACCGACATCGAGGGTGTCGTCCATGTCGGCCGCACGGCTCTGATGGACCGCTGGAAGGCCGCCTTCGCGCAGGACACGACAGCGCGCACGCTCGACGACGTCATAGGCGGGGCCGACGTGTTCCTGGGGCTGTCCGCAGGGGGTGTGCTCAAGCCCTCGATGGTGGCGCGCTTGGGGGACAAGCCGCTGATCCTCGCGCTCGCCAATCCCAACCCGGAGATCATGCCGGAGGAGGCGAGGGCGGTGCGACCGGACGCCATGATCTGCACCGGGCGGTCGGACTATCCCAACCAGGTCAACAACGTCCTGTGCTTCCCCTACATCTTCCGGGGAGCGCTGGACGTGGCGGCGACCACCATCGACGAATCGATGAAGCACGCCGCCGTCGAGGCCATCGCCCACCTCGCGCGCGAGGCGCCGTCCGACGTGGCGGCACGCGCCTATGGCGGGGAGATGAAGACGTTTGGGGCGGACTCGCTGATCCCGAGCCCCTTCGATCCCCGGCTGATCCTCCGTATCGCCCCCGCCGTCGCGAAGGCGGCGATGGCGGCCGGGGTGGCGCGACGGCCCATCACCGACTTCGACGCCTATACCGAGCAGCTCTCGCGCTTCGTCTTCCGCTCCGGCTTCATCATGAAGCCGCTCTTCACCCAGGCGAAGGCCGCGCCCAAGCGCGTCATCTATGCCGACGGGGAGGACGAGCGCGTGCTTCGCGCGGCGCAGGTGGCACTGGAGGAGGGGATCGCCACGCCGATCCTCGTCGGCCGCCCGGCGGTCATCGAATCGCGTTGCGAGCGCTACGGCCTGACGATCCGGCCGGGGCTCGACCTGGCCATCGTCAATCCCGAGGACGATCCCCGCTACCGCGACTACGTGGCCACCTTCGTCGAGCGATCAGGCCGGCGCGGCATCACTCCGGACGCCGCCCGCGCGCTCGTGCGGACCTCGACCACCGTCATCGCCGCCGTTGCCGTGGTGCGCGGCGACGCCGATGCGATGATCTGCGGGCTGGAGGGACGCTTCCAATCCAAGCTGCGGCTGATCCGGGACATTATCGGCACGGCCGAGGGAGTGCGCGACTTCTCGTCGATGTCGCTGCTGATCACCACGAAGGGCAACTACTTCCTGGCCGACACGCACATCCGCCAGAACCCCACCGCCGAGGAGATCGCCGACACGGCGATCCGCTGTGCCGCCCACGTCGAGCGCTTCGGGATCGTGCCGAAGATCGCCCTCGTCAGCCATTCCGACTTCGGCGAGGCGGACACGCCCTCCGCCTGCAAGATGCGCGAGGCACTGGCGATGATCCGGGCCAGGGCGCCCGAGCTCGAATGCGACGGGGAGATGCAGGGTGACACGGCCCTGTCGCAGCTGGTGCGCGACCGCAAGCTGCCGCACTCCACCCTGAAGGGGGAGGCGAACCTGATGATCCTCCCGAACCTCGACGCGGCCAACGCGGCCTACCAGTTCATCCGCGTCCTCGCGGACGCGCTGCCGATCGGACCGATCCTGATCGGCCCGGCCCTGCCGGCGCATATCCTGACACCGTCGGTGACGGCGCGCGGCGTCGTCAACATGACGGCGCTGGCGGTCGTCGAGGCCCAGGTCCGGGCGGAGAGGGGTGCCTGACCCCTTCCGGTACCGCCGTAATCACTCCGCTCTGGCGGAGAGATCCACGGCTTCCAGGAGGGCCTGAGGGTCGTTCTGGGCCGCCATGAAGTCTGCCACGCCGAGACCCTCGACGGACTTCGCCTTTGCGTCGACGGTCAGTCGGTTGGGCTTCAGCAAAAACTTGGCCACCGCAGCGGCGACCTGCTTGGCCTGCGCGCCGCCGCCGAGGAACATCGGGATCCCGATCTGGGCGGCTGCGCCCAGTTCCTTGCGCATCTGGCCGGCGCTCTTGCCCTGCTTCTTCGCCTCGCGCTCGATGAGCTTCTCGAACAGCCCCTTGTTCTCCAGGGCGATGCTCAGGCCCTTCACCGTCGCGCCGAGGAGTGCCACCTGCGCGGCAGCCTGGTCCTCGGAGAACACCTCGCTGGAGACGTTGCCGAAGGTGCCCTTGACGTTCACCGAGCCCATGTTGACGCCCTGCGCGCCCAGGCTGGAGATGACGAAGTCGCTGGTGTCCTTGTTCCAGCGCCCGTCGAGCACGGCTGACACGTCGATGGCCGAGTAGCCCATGGCGACGAGGTCCTTGAGGCCGTCCTCCTTGCTGTCGGGCGGAACCGTCATGGCGAGGTTGTCGACCTTCAGGCTCACGGCGGTCGGAACCCCCTCGAACTCCTCGCCCGTCGCGATCTCGAACTGCTTGACGCCGAACTTGATGTTGGGCGCGGCGGGGTTTGCGGCACGTGCCTTTTCGTCGGGCACGTCGAGATCGACGCCGCGGAATGTGAGGGTGCCCAGCTTCGGCATGAAGCGGCGGGCCGAGTTCTGCAGCTCCGACGTTTCCATGGAGGGATTGCCCAGCGTGTCCCGCAGGGCCTTCAGAGTCGGTTCGTAGGACCAGCCGGTATGGGCGATTTCGCCGATGCGGACCTTGCCGTCCTTGGCCTGCACGTCGACGCCCTCGACGCGGAATGCGGCTGGCTTCCCGCCCCCGGTACCCTCGAAGGCGATGCGCGCCACCTTCACCTTTGCGGACTTGGCGTCAGTCGTGTCCTCGCCCGTGATGTCGGTCGCCTCCATCAGACCGATGGAGAAGGAATCGAACATGTCCGCGATGGAATTCACGAAGCGGGCGCGCTCCTGCGGCGGCAGCTTGTCGATATCGTGCTTGCCCGCCCACTCCTTCACCATCGCCGTCCAGGGCTGCTTCGATGGCCGCGCCTTGACGTCCTTGCCGGCGAGGCGGCCGATGCCGAAGGTGCTGCCCTTGCCGGCCCGCCCGGTGATCCCCTCGATCGCAAAGTCGGAGTAGATGGTCTTCAGCTCTTCGGGAGCAGCTCCTGCCGCCTCGCCGTAGATCCGGGCGATCTGCACCATGTCGATGGCGCTGGCCGAAACCTTGCCGAAGGTGGCCGCCAAATTGTCCTCGCCGCCCTGGCTGGCAAAGGCTCCGTTGGAGGTGGAGAACCGCGCCGCGACGCCGTCCTTCACGTCCTCGATCCGCACGTCGCGGTACAGGACGGAGGAGGTCACGTCGCCCTGCTTCTGGCGCATCACCATCTCGGGAGAGGTGATGCTCGCCGCCGAGAGCCTGCGCAGCCGGTCCGAGAGGGATGCCGGAGCCGACTTGTCGAAGAGCGCCGCGATCTCCTCGCGGCTGCTGGACGTGCCCGAGACGGTCAGCGACTTCACCTGGTAGGTCTGGTTTCCGAACTCGACGGTGACGTCCTCGAGCGTCACATCGCCCGCGGCGTATGCCGGAGTGACGAGGGACCAGACACCCGGCAGCGTGACGCGGCCGACCTCGACCCTGGCTCCCGACCGGTCGTCAACCGCGAAACCCGACAGCGTGATGCGTCCGGACAGGGCGTCCACGGCGACCGTGCCGCGCGTGACGCGGGCACCGCCGGCCTCCACCGCGGCAGCCGCTGCCTCGATCTCGCCGCGGGCCCGGATCTCGACTGCCGCCTGTCCCGCGAGGATCGCGAGTGACACGCCGCCGGCCAGCACGGCGAATCGCTTCCTGATAGTCATCCTGCTCTCCGTCAGCTGCGACGCCGGCCTGAGCCACGCCGCGCATGCAACATCATGCGCTGATTTTCATAAGGCAGGATCCGTAAAGAACGTGTCGCGGGTGCGGCGGTGCGGCCGCACACCCTGCGCGCGGGCGGTCAGGCCGCCTCGGCGTAGGACCTCAGGATGGCCTCGATGTCGGCTTGGCCCGGCAGGCCGCTTTCGTTTCCGAGGTGCTGGATCTTGAAGGTGGAGGCGGCGCGCGCGAAGGCGAAGTGCTCGGCCCAGGACAGGCCCTGGCGGGCCATGGCCGAGTACACGTAGGAGCCATGGAAGACATCGCCGGCGCCGCTCGTGTCGACGATGGCGGAGGGAGGGACGCGCAGCGGCGGCTGGTGGCGGACCGCGCCGCTCTCGTCGTACCAGAGCATGCCACGCTCGCCCATCGTGACGCCGCCGATGCGAACGCCCTTGGACTTCAGCAGGTCGAGGAGTTCGCCGGGGTTCACGGACAGCTGCTCGGCAAGTCGCTCCGCGCAAATGGCGACGTCGATGAAGTTCAGCAGTTCGTGTGTGTTTTCGCGGATACCGCCACCGTCGAGCGAGGTGAGGACACCGGCCTCCCGGCATTGCCGCGCGTAGTGCAGGGCCGCGTCGGCCTGATGTCCGTCGAGATGCAGGGCGCGGCAGCCCTTGAGGTTGAGCGTGGGGAACGGGTGGAGATAGTCGTCGTCGCGGCAGCGGATGATGGCGCGCTTGCCGTTGTTCGGCAGCACGAAGGACAGCGAGCTCTCGCGCACCTTCCGGCCATGCACGGGGATGCGGTACTTCGACGCCATGTCGAGGAACATGCGCCCCAGCCAGTCGTCGGCCAGCGAGGTCAGCAGGTCCGGGACGATCCCCAGCTTGGCGCAGCAGAAGGCTGCCGTGACGGCATTGCCGCCGAAGGAGACGGCATAATCGCGCGCCACGGTTTTCTCGTCGCCCGTCGGCATGCTGTCTGCGACGAAGGTGACGTCGATATAGGTCTGGCCGATAAAAAGGGCGTCCATCACAATCGTTCCGCTCTCGGGCGTCAGGGCAATCTGCGATCGGATGTCCGCAGGCGTCCGGCACGTACCCCGCACGTGCCGCCCGGCCGTGAACCCGGCCGATGAATCATTTTACCCGACGCGCGGCGTCAAGCCCATGGGATGGACCACGTAGGAGAGGAATTTCGGAACGGACCCGGTGGACGGCGCGGGCATCACGGCCCCGCCGCACACGGTCCTCAAACGGGCCTGAACGGCCGTGTCAGATCGAGAAGCTCGTCCCACACCCGCACGAAGCCGTGGCATTGGGGTTCGTGACGCGAAAGGACTGGCCCATCAGGTCGTCCACGAAGTCGAGCGTCGAGCCCTGGAGGAACGGGATGGAGACCGGATCGACCAGGACCGTCGTCCCATCCCTCTCGATTGCGATGTCGTCGGGCTGACGCCGCGTGTCGAAGCCGAACTCGTACTGGAACCCGGAACAGCCACCGCCATTGACGCTGACGCGAAGCATCGATCCCTGCGGCTCTTTAGCCATCAGCGTGGCGATGCGCCGTGCAGCGCGTTCGGTGACGGCGAGTGGTTCTGCGAGCGTGGCGTCCATGGAGCCTCCGGAGGGGCGACCGGTCCTGCGGGCGGGCCGCGTTGCGGCCTTGCCACCCGTGTCGCCCTGAACGTATGTCCGGAGAGCTTTGACTTCAACCGGAGGGGACCGGTGGCCGAGACGCGGACGGGACCGGCGGTGCCGCCCAGACCCTTCGACCGGTGGCGCGCGGCCTATGCCGCCGATCCCTCCGAGTCGCGCGGGCGGCTTGTGCCGGAGGCGAGTTCCCCCACACGCAGCGAGTTCCAGCGCGACCGCGACCGCATCGTCCACGCCACCGCCTTCCGTCGCCTGAAGCACAAGACCCAGGTCTTCGTGTTTCACGAAGGCGATCACTTTCGCACCCGCCTCACACATACCATCGAGGTGGCCCAGATCGCCCGCGCGCTCGCCCGCGCCTTGGGTCTCGACGAGGATCTGGCGGAGGCGCTGGCGCTCTCTCACGATCTCGGCCACACGCCTTTCGGGCATACCGGCGAAGAGGCGCTGGACGATAGCATGCGCGACTTCGGCGGTTTCGACCACAACGCCCAGGCGCTGCGCATCGTGACCAGGCTCGAGCACCGCTATGCGGCTTTCGACGGGCTCAATCTGACCTGGGAGACGCTGGAAGGGCTCGTGAAGCACAACGGGCCGCTGGTCGACCGGGACGGCAAGCCGCTCGCGCGCTACGCGGAACGGGGTGTTCCCGGCGCCATCCTAGACTATGACGCCCGGCATGACCTGAAGCTGTGGAGCCATGCCTCCGCCGAGGCGCAGGCCGCCGCCATCGCCGACGACATCGCCTACGACGCGCATGACATCGACGATGGATTGCGTGCCGGGCTGTTCCAGCTGGAGGACCTGCGCGCCGTCCCGTTCCTCGCCGGGCTGCTCGACGAGATCGGGGCGCAGTGGCCGGGGCTGCAGGCCTCGCGCGCCATCCATGAACTCGGGCGGCGGGTCATCACGCGCTTCGTCGAGGACGTGATCGGGGAGGGCGGCCGGCGGCTGTCCGCCCTCGGAGCCATGTCCGCCGACGCGGTGCGCCTCGCTCCGGAGCCGGTGCTGGTCTTCACAGCGGAACTGGCGCAGGCCGACAAGGACATCAAAGCCTTCCTCTTCGCCAACATGTACCGCCACGCCGCGGTGATGCGGGTGCGGCGAGATGCCGACGGGGTCGTACGAGACCTGTTCAACCGCTTCATGGAGGATCCCGCAGCGATGCCGCAGGAGTGGCGCACGCCTGGCCGGCCGCGGGACAGGGCGCATCTGGCACGTCGCGTCGCCGACTACATCGCCGGCATGACCGACCGCTACGCACTCCAGGAACATCGCCGCCTGTTTGACGAGACCCCTGAACTGCGTTAGGCGCGCCGTGCCCGGGCGTGACGCGGCTTCGCCGCCGCGCCCACCCTGTTTTGCCGGGTCCGCCATGAACATCTTCGACGTCTACCAGCAGCGCATTGCCGCCGTGATCGACACACTCGGCCGCGACGGCACCCTGCCGGCAGGGCTCGACACGGGCCGGATCGTGGTGGAGCCGCCGCGCGATGCCGCCCATGGCGACCTCGCGACCAATGCCGCGATGGTTCTCGCGAAGGACGCGCGGATGAACCCGCGCATGCTGGCAGAGACGATCGCACGCGCCGTGCAGGCCGAGCCGGGCGTGGTGTCCGCCGAGGTGGCGGGGCCCGGTTTCATCAACATCCGCCTGCATGAGGACGTGCTCCGCGACGTCGTGCTCGCAATTCTCGCCTTCGGGGACGGATTTGGCCGGCTGCGGCCGGAGCACCCCGCGAACGTCAACGTCGAGTACGTCTCGGCCAATCCGACGGGGCCGATGCATGTCGGGCACGGTCGCGGTGCCGTGTTCGGCGATGCCCTGGCCACCCTGCTGGCCTATGCCGGGCAGAACGTGGCGCGCGAGTACTACATCAACGACGCCGGGGCGCAGGTGGACGTGCTCGCCCGCTCCGCCTTCCTCCGCTACAGGGAGGCGCTCGGCGAGGACATCGGGGCGATCCCAGAGGGGCTCTATCCCGGTGACTACCTGAAGCCGGTCGGCGAGGCGCTCGCCGCCGAGCACGGCCGCGCGCTGCTGGACCAGCCCGAGGCACAGTGGCTACCGGTGGTGCGGCGCAAGGCCATCGACATGATGATGGACCGGATCCGGGAGGATCTGGCCGCCCTCGACATCCGGCACGACGTCTTTTTCTCCGAACGCTCGCTCCAGGAAGGCCCGGTCGACAGGATCGCGGCCACGATCGAGAGCCTCCGGCAGCGCGGTTTCGTCTACCAGGGCCGGCTCGAGCCGCCGAAGGGCCAGCCTCCGGAGGACTGGGAGGACCGCGAGCAGACGCTGTTCCGGGCGACGCAGTTCGGCGATGACGTCGACAGGCCGCTGCTGAAGTCGGACGGCTCCTACACCTACTTCGCCGCCGACATCGCCTACCACGCCTCCAAGTTCCTGCGTGGCTTCACCGTCCTCATCGATATCTGGGGCGCCGACCACGGCGGCTACGTCAAGCGCATGAACGCCGCCGTGAAAGCGGTGACAGAGGGCAAGGCCGAGCTTGACGTTAAGCTTTGCCAGCTTGTCAGGCTGCTGAGGAATGGCGAGCAGGTGAAGATGTCGAAGCGGGCGGGCGAGTTCGTCACGCTGCGCGACGTCGTGGACGAGGTGGGCCGTGACGCCGTCCGCTTCATGATGCTCTTCCGGAAGAACGACGCGACGCTCGACTTCGACCTCGGCAAGGTCATCGAGCAGTCGAAGGACAACCCCGTCTTCTACGTCCAGTACGCCCACGCCCGCTGTTGCTCCGTGTTCCGGCAGGCTTTCGGCGCCTTCCCCGAGGGTCTTCCCTCCCTGGAAGGATTGTCGCTCACCGATCTCGCACCGCTGCGCGACGAGGCCGAGATGGCGCTGATCAGGAAGCTCGCCCAGTATCCCAGGATCGTGCAGTCCGCTGCGGCCGCGCACGAGCCTCACCGTGTCGCGTTCTACCTTTACGACCTCGCGAGCGACTTTCACTCGCTCTGGAACAGGGGCAAAGAAGCGCCTCATTTACGCTTTGTTATCGAAACTGATAAACTCTCCTCCGTCGCGAGGCTGGCCCTGGTGAAGACCGTCATGACGGTCGTCGCCTCGGGACTGTCGATCCTCGGGGTCGGCGCGCCGGACGAAATGCGCTGAGGGGCGTGCGGAGGGCCGGAAGGCTCGCCGTGCTGCGGTCGAAGACGGTCTTCGAACATCCTCCAGCGCAGCAAGAGACCGCATGCGGCCCGACCGCGGCGGCCAGTTGGAGCGAGACCGCCCATGAACGACCTCAACCGCGACCGCGCGATCATCGACCTGGACGAGCTGGAGCGCCAGTTGCGGGAGGCTGGTTCAGCACGCCGCACGGAAGCCGCGGCTGCACCGCAGGAAGATCCGCTTGCCGAGCTGGCACGAATCGTCGAGCAGGACGACCCCTATCGGCAGGTCTGGTCGCGAGCGGCGCGGGACAGCCGCGTCGAGCCCTCGCTCGGAACAGCCGACGAGGCCGATGACCCCTTCGCCGAGCCGATGCATCACCGGCGTGCCGAGCCCGTGTCCGGGGACGATCCCTACCACATGCCGGCCGAGCCGGACGACGCCCAGTGGGGAGAACTGCGCGCCGGCAGCCATCCGCGGCCCCTGCTGGCCGAGGCCGCCCGCCATGAATCGGAGTACCGGCAGGCCGACAGCGAGCCTGAATATGCCGATGAGGGCGTGCTGCCTCCCCACCCGGTCGCCTACGAGCAGGCGGCCGAGGCCGGCGGAAAGAGCCGCCGCGGACTGGCCATTGCCGCGGCAGTCGCCGTTCTCGTGCTGGGCGGCGGCGCTGCGGCGCTGATGTTGCGCGGTCACTCCGGTACCGTCATGGCGTCGGGCGAGCCGCCGGTCATCCAGGCCGATACCGGCCCCGCCAAGATCCACCCGGAAAACCCGGGCGGCGTCGAGGTCCCGAACCAGGATCGCCAGATCTACGAGCGCACCGCCGAGCAGCCGGCCCCGGTCAAGATCGTGGGCCATAGCGAGCAGCCGGTCGACGTGGCGCAGGCGCCGAAGGCGGAGCCGGGCCGCTCGATCATCCCGGCGCCGTCCACCGAGCCCGCCTCGACGGCAACGACGCCTCAGCCCTCCGGTGAGCCCGCCCTGCAGCGCGGCGTCGACAATCCGGTCCTGGCCGCCTTGGCGCCGCGCCGGGTGAAGACGGTCTCGGTCCGCCCCGACGGCACGATCATCGACCCGCATTCCCCGTCGATCAACGCGCCGGCCTCGACGCAGGTCGCATCCCTTGCCGATGCGGTGCCGTCCAACGTGCCGGCCTCGACGGCCTCGACGGGTGCCGCGCCCTCGATCAACTCGCTCGCTTCGGGCGTGACGCCGGCGCCCGCGCCGAAGCCGAAGGTGCAGGCGGCGCCGACCACCACCGCCACGCCAGTGAAGCAGGCGGCTGCTGATCCCGTTGCTGCCGCCGCTCCTGCAAAGCCGAAGCCCGCCCAGGGTGCCCGCGTGGCCGCGGTGGACCCCGCCGAGGCTACTCCCGCCGCCGCGTCGGCACCCACCGCCGCGGCTCCGTCCGGGACGTTCTCCGTGCAGCTCGCCGCCCCCGCCTCCGAGCAGGAGGCCCGTGACACGGCGAGCCGCCTCGGCAAGCGGTTCGCCGGCGAACTCGGCGGCCTCAAGCCGGGCATCCGCCAGGCCGAAGTCAACGGCAGGTCGATCTGGCGCGTAAGGGTCGGGGCCATCGGCCGCGACGAGGCGACGGCGCTGTGCACGAAGATCCAGGGCGCCGGAGGCCAATGCTTCGTCGCCAAGAACTGACGGGCCGCGTCTGACGCTGCCGTCCACCGCATTCGACGCCGCCGGCGATGCCCGGCGGCGTTGTGCGTTGACGCCCCCCGCCGGCCCGTTCTAAGCGCGGTGACATGGCTATACGCGCTTTCATTTCCGGGTGTGCGGGCAAGACGCTCTCCGACGACGAGATCGCCTTTTTCCGCGAGGCAGAGCCGTGGGGACTCATCCTTTTCCGCCGCAATGTGGACTCACCGGAGCAGGTGAGGGCGCTCACCGCGTCGTTCCGTGAGGCCGTGGGCCGGGCCGAAGCTCCCGTGCTCGTCGACCAGGAGGGCGGGCGCGTGCAGCGCCTGACCACGCCGCACTGGCGAGCCTATCCGTCGGCCGCGACGCTGGGCTCCATGGCGGCGAACGATCCGTTGACCCGGCGCGAACTGGTGCGGCTGACCGCGCGGCTGCTGGCGGCGGACCTGCGGGCGGTCGGCATCACGGTCGACTGCATGCCGGTGCTGGACGTGCCAGTCCCCGGGGCGCACGGGGTGATCGGTGACCGCGCCTACGCCCAGACTGCCGAAGAGGTCGCCGTTCTCGCACGCGCTGCCGCCGAAGGCCTGCTGGCCGGCGGCGTGCTGCCCGTCGTCAAGCACGTCCCAGGGCACGGGCGGGCCCGGGCCGACAGCCACGAGGCGCTGCCCGTTGTGGACGCGAGCGCGGCCGAGCTCGAGGGCCACGACTTCGTGCCGTTCGCCATCCTCGCCGACATGCCGGCCGCCATGACCGCCCATGTCGTCTTCACGGCGCTCGATCCGTCCTCGCCGGCCACGACGTCGCGCAAGGTGATTCGCTCCGTGGTGCGCGGGCGGATCGGGTTCGGTGGCCTCCTGATGTCGGACGACCTCTCCATGAAGGCGCTCACGGGTACGCTCGGGGAGAGGGCTGCCGCAGCACTGCGCGCGGGCTGCGATCTCGGCCTGCACTGCAGCGGAAACCTGCAGGAGATGCAGGAGGTTGCCGCAAGCGCGCCAGTGCTCGCCGGTGCCTCCCGCCGGCGAGCGGAGGCGGCGCTGGCCCGGATCCGGCATGTGCCCGAGCCGCTCGACGCCGAGGAAGCCCACAGCCGTCTCGATGCTGCCCTTGCGGCGGTGGCCTGAGCCGCCCAAGCTCTCGCGCATGGACAAGCACCTCGCCGCGCAGCTCGACTTCGAGGATCCGCGCCCGGTCGAGAGGGGCGAGGCGGAGCCGGCCTTCATCGTCGATGTCGAGGGCTTTGCCGGGCCTCTCGACCTGCTTCTCGAACTGGCGCGGCGGCAGAAGGTCGATCTCGCGAAGATCTCCGTCCTTGCGCTGGTCGACCAGTACCTCGCCTTCATCGAGGAGGCGCGGCGCTTCCGGCTGGAACTGGCTGCCGACTATCTGGTGATGGCGGCATGGCTCGCCTATCTCAAGTCGAGGCTGCTGCTGCCCGAGCCTCCGAAGGGCGAGGAGCCGAGTGCGGAGGAACTCGCCAGCGTGCTCGCCTTTCGGCTGCAGAGACTGGAGGCGATCCGCGCGGCGGCAAAGCTTCTGGCGGAACGGCCGCGGCTCGGGCGGGACATCTTCGCCCGCGGCATGCCAGAGCCGGTCGTCGTGCGCACGACCCCGGACTGGGACGCCTCGCTTCACGACCTGCTCGCCGCCTACGCCGCCGAGCGCCAGAAGCATGCGCTGGCGCGGGTGACGCTGCGTCAGCGGCCCGTGTGGACGCTCGCCGAGGCGCGCGAAGCGTTGCACCGGCTGATCGGAGTGGCGGTGGAGTGGACGGTGCTGGACGACTTTCTCACGCAGTATGTGGTGGAGCCGTCGATGCGGCGCACGGTGAGGGCGTCCGCCTTCGTCGCGACGCTCGAAATGGTGCGGGAAGGCCTGCTCGACGTTCAGCAGGACCGCGCTTTCGCCTCGATCTGGGTCAAGAGCAAGGCCGCGTGATGCAGCGGCGACCATCCGGGACAAGAATATGAACGAGATCCGAAACCTCCGTGCCGCGACGGCGAAGGCCGTGCCGGCCGACTCAGCCGATCTTGGCGGGGCGGATCCGCGGCTCATCGTGGCCCGCCTGCGCGACACGGGCGCCGAGCGTGCGGAGGCCCACGCCCTGGCGGAGGCCTGCCGCATCGCCGAAGCGCTCCTCTTTGCGTCGGCGGAGCCGCTCACGCTGGAATCCATCGCGAGCCGGCTGCCGGGCTCGGTCGCCGCCGTCACGGTGCTCCGCACCCTGCAGCAGGAATACGCGCCGCGCGGCGTGAACCTGATCGAAAGCGCGGGCCGGTGGGCATTCCGCACGGCCGAGGATCTCGGCTGGCTGCTCTCCCGCGAGTCGGTCGAGCCCCGGAAGCTGTCACGGGCCGCGTTGGAGACGTTGTCGATCATCGCTTACCATCAGCCCGTCACACGGGCCGAGATCGAGGAGATCCGCGGCGTCTCGATGAGCCGTGGCACGCTGGACGTGCTGCTGGAAACCGGGTGGGTCCGCCTGCGCGGCCGGCGCCGGACGCCAGGGCGGCCCGTCACCTACGGCACGACGCCGGCGTTCCTCGACCATTTCGGCCTGACGCGCATCGACGACCTGCCCGGCCTCGACGAACTCAAGGGCGCCGGCTTCCTCGACGGGCGCCTGCCGCCCGGCTTCTCCGTGCCGATGCCGTCCGACGACCCTTCGCTGGCTTCCGACGAGGATCCCCTCGGCGAAGACCTCTTCACCGTCCTCCAGGAGGAGGCCGCCGGCGAGCAGCCCGAGCCGCTCGACGGCGAAGACGCCGGCACATGAGGAGTTCCGCCGTGGCGCCGGGTGCGAGACGGTGGGGGCAGCGGGGAACGGTCGGCGCGGCGATACCCGGCCGGCTCGACTTCGACGACGTCTGCCACGCCTACGACGCCCAGGCCGTACTCGCCGGTGTCACCCTTGGCGTAGATCCGGGCGAGGTCGTGTGCCTCCTCGGTCCGTCCGGCTGCGGCAAGACGACACTGCTGCGGCTTGCCGCCGGCGTGGAGAGGCCGCAGGCCGGGCGTATCCTGCTGGACGGCCGCGAGATGGCTGCCGGCTCCGTTTTCGTGCCGCCCGAGGAGCGCGGGATCGGCCTGATGTTCCAGGACTACGCGCTGTTTCCGCATCTCACGGTTATGCAGAACACGCTGTTTGGCCTGCGCGCGCTGTCCGCCTCCGACGCCAGGACGGCGGCGCGGCGGGCGCTCGATCGCGTCGGCATGCTGGGCTACGCGGATGCCTATCCGCACATGCTCTCCGGCGGCGAGCAGCAGCGCGTGGCGCTGGCCCGTGCCGTCGCGCCCCGTCCCGGCGTGATCCTGATGGACGAGCCGTTCTCCAACCTCGACCGCCGGATGCGCGACGCGGTGCGCGAGGAAACGGTGACGCTGCTGCGTGAGATGGGCGCGACGACGCTCATCGTGACGCACGATCCCGAGGAGGCGATGCGCATCAGCGACCGGGTGGCGCTGATGCGCGACGGACGTATCGTCCAGGCCGGTCCGGCTTCGGAGCTGTACGGCCGGCCCGCGGATCTCGCCGCGGCGCGGTTCTTCTGCGACTTCACGGAAGTCGAGGGCCGGGTACGGGCGGGCAGGGTGGAGACGCCGCTCGGGCTCTTCCCGGCGCCGGGCGTGGCGGAAGGCGGCGTAGCTGTCGCCTGCGTTCGCCCGCAAGCCATCCGCTTGCGTGCCGCGGGTTTCTGCCTGCCGGGCCGGGTGGTGTCCCGCCGCTTCCTCGGCGAGCTCGACCTGCTCGAGATCGCGGTGCAGGGTCTGGATGTCCCGGTGCGGGCACGGCTTCGCGGATCGCTGGCCGCGATACCCGGAACCGACGTCGGCGTGGACGTCGATCCCGACGAGGTTCTTGTTTTTGCCGCACCGGACGCCTAGGTTCGCGGCAGATCGATGGTGACGGGACCCGGCTGCGCGCTCGTCCCGGTCTTGGGAGTTGTCGCGATGGGTGGGCTCAGCATCTGGCATTGGATCGTCGTCGGCGCGGTCGTGATGATCTTCTTCGGCCGTGGCAAGGTCTCCGAGCTGATGGGCGACGTGGCCAAGGGCATCAAGGAATTCAAGAAGGGCATGGCCGACGACGACGTCGTCAAGGCTGATCCGGCCGCTCCGGCCGGGCCGGTGAAGTCGATCGAGGACCAGCGCGCCGCAAGCGTGCAGGCCGCGGCCAGCGAGCGCAAGGCGAGCTGACCCGTTCCCGGGGGCTGCCGCGGCGGGTTATTCATCCGCGGCTGATGGGGCGGCGGGGCGTAACGAGCCTGCGCGCGTGATCGGATCGACATGTTCGACCTGGGTTGGAGCGAGATCGTCCTGATCGGGGCCGTGGCGCTCGTCGTCATTGGCCCCAAGGAGCTTCCGAGCGTGCTGCGCTCGGTTGGCCAGACGATCGGCAAGGCGCGGCGGATGGCCTCCGAGTTCCAGGGGCAGTTCCGCGAGGTCCTCCGCGAGGCGGAGATCGAGGAAGCCCGCAAGGCGCTGACGCAAGGCATCGAGGAGGGCCAGTACGGCACCTCCTCCTCGTCCTCGCAGTCGTCGATGACGCCGGAGTACAAGGCGCCGCAGATCCCGATGCCGGATGGATCGGCTCCACCCGCGGCGACGTCGGGGCCCGGCTCGGTCGAGGCGGCAGCGTCTGCAGAACCGGTGCTTCCGGAGCCTCCTCCCGTTCCCGACCTGACCCCCGAGCAGATCCGTGCGGCATTCACGACGTCGCCCGCTCCCGCGGCCGGAGCGGCTCCGGCCGCACAGGTCGCGTCGGGCTCGATGACGCCGGGATCGGTAAGCGCGGCGACAACTCCGGCAGCCGTCGAGCCACCCAAGCGCGCCCGGGCCCGGAAGGCGCCGCCGCCGGTGGAGCAGGCTGCCGCTACCGTGGAAGCCCCGGCACGCAAGCCGCGCAAATCCGTCAATGCCGCGGCTGCCGAAGCTGCGGCGCCCGGTACGGCGCCTGCGCCTGCCGCGCGAACGCCCCGCACAAAGATCGCCGCCTCGGAGCCGAAGGCTGCTCCGACCCGTCCCGCCCGCGTAAAATCTGCGAAGGCAGCGCCGGCCGGCGACACCCCTTCTGTGCCCTCCGTGGCGGATGAGCCCAAGGGCAACGCCTGATGTCGAAGGAGGATATCGACGCCACGAAGGCGCCGCTGCTGGATCACCTGATCGAGCTGCGTGGACGCCTGATCAAGTCGCTGATCAGCTTCGTCGTGCTGTTCTTCGTCTGCTTCTTCTTCGCCAAGCAGATCTACAACATCCTGATCTTCCCCTATGTGCTCGCGGCCGGCGATCCGTCGCACGTGAAGCTGATCTACACGGCGCCGCTGGAGTACCTGTTCACGCAGATCAAGATCGCGATGTTCGGGTCGGCGTTCCTGTCGTTTCCGATCGTCGCCACGCAGATCTACAAGTTCGTGGCGCCCGGCCTTTACAAGAACGAGCGCGACGCCTTCCTGCCCTACCTCGTCGCCACGCCGCTGCTCTTCGTGCTCGGCGCACTTGTCGTGTTTTTCATCGCGATGCCGATCGTGATGAAGTTCTCCATCGGCCAGCAGCAGCTGATCGAAGGGCAGGCGGCCATCGAGCTGCTGCCGAAAGTGAGCGAGTACCTCTCGCTCATCATGACGCTGATCTTCGCCTTCGGCATCACCTTCCAGTTGCCGGTGCTGCTCACGCTTCTGGCACGCGCGGGCTTCATCGACGCGGCCTTCCTGAGGTCGAAGCGGCGCTACGCCATCGTCCTCGTCTTCATCATCGCCGCCGTCCTCACGCCGCCTGATGTAATCAGCCAGCTGGCCCTCGCGCTGCCGACGCTGCTGCTCTACGAGGCGTCGATCTTCGCCGTGCAGATGGTCGAGAAGAACCAGGCGAAGAAGAAGCTGGAAAGCGAGAGCGGGTCTTAGCCGCTTCAAGTCTGGAGGTCGCAAGGGCTCGACCGCGTGGAGGCCTGAGGCGGCGCGACCGGAGCGCGGGTCTTCAGACCCGCAAACCCTCTCGCGCGTCCGAAGACGCGCGGTCCCCATCGCGCCCCCGAACCTTGCGGAGCCGCGGGCGCTCCTCTACCAAGCCGTTGTCATTTCCGCGGGCTGCGGCGCAGCCGATTCCGCGGCGCGACAGAGGACACGGCATGTACGACATCAGGTGGATCCGCGAGAACGCCGCGGCGTTCGACCAGGGGCTCGCGAACCGCGGCGCCGAGCCGCTGTCATCCGGCCTGATCGGTATCGACGACCGCCGCCGCGCTGCCATCCAGAAGGCGCAGTCAGCGCAGGAGCGGCGGAACGCGCTGTCCAAAGAGATCGGCCAGGCCATGGCCGCCAAGGACCAGGCGCGCGCGGACGCGCTGAAGGCCGAGGTCGCGGCGCTGAAGGACACGCTTGCTGCCGCCGAGGCGGAGGAGAAGGCCACCGTCGCCGAGCTGGACGCGGCCCTCGCCGCCATCCCCAACACACCTCTCGACATGGTGCCCGTGGGCAGGGACGAGCACGACAATGTCGAAGCGCGGAAAGTCGGCGAGCCGCGCACGGCCGCGACGATGGGCTTCACGCCGAAGCAGCATTTCGAGGTCGGCGAAGGGCTGGGCCTGATGGACTTCGAGGCGGCGACCCGCATGTCGGGCGCGCGCTTCGTCGTCAACAAGGGCCCGCTGGCGCGGCTGGAGCGTGCGCTCGGCCAGTTCATGCTGGACCTGCATACGGAAGAGCACGGCTACACAGAGGTGAACCCGCCGCTGCTGGTGAAGGACCACGCGATGTTCGGCACCGCGCAGCTGCCGAAGTTCGCGGAGGACCAGTTCAGGGTACTGCCCGACTACTGGCTCATCCCCACCGCCGAGGTCCCTCTCACCAACCTCGTGCGCGACCAGATCGTCGACGAGAAGGCGCTGCCGATGCGCCTTACCGCTTGCACGCCCTGCTTCAGGGCCGAGGCGGGGGCGGCGGGGCGTGACACGCGCGGCATGATCCGCCAGCACCAGTTCACCAAGGTGGAGCTCGTCTCCATCACGACGCCCGAGCAGTCGCTCGCCGAGCACGAGCGGATGACGGCGGCGGCCGAAGAGGTGCTGAAGCGCCTCGGCCTCGCCTACCGCGTCGTCACGCTGTGCACCGGCGACATGGGTTTCGCTTCGCAGAAGACCTACGACATCGAGGTCTGGCTGCCCGGGCAGGACACCTATCGCGAGATCTCGTCCTGCTCCGTCTGCGGCGACTTCCAGGCCAGGCGCATGGACGCGCGCTATCGGCCGGCCGAAGGCAAGGGCACGCGCTTCGTGCACACCCTCAACGGTTCGGGTGTCGCGGTCGGCCGCGCGCTCGTAGCCGTGCTGGAGACCTACCAGAATGCGGATGGGTCGGTGACCGTGCCTGACGCGCTGAGACCCTACATGGGCGGCCTCGCCCGCATCGAGAAGGCAGCCTGATGCGCATCCTGGTCACCAATGACGACGGCATCCATGCGCCGGGCCTGAAGGTCTGCGAGGCCATCGCCCGGGCGCTCACGGACGACGTGTGGGTGGTTGCGCCGGAGACTGACCAGTCGGGTGTCGCGCACTCCCTGTCGCTCAACGATCCGCTCCGCCTGCGCGAGGTGACGCCGCGCCATTTCGCGGTGAAGGGCACGCCGACGGACTGCGTGATCATGGGCGTGCAGCACCTCCTGAAGGACGGCCGGCCCGACCTGGTGCTGTCAGGCGTCAATCGCGGGCAGAACGTGGCGGAGGACGTCACCTATTCCGGCACCGTGGCCGGCGCCATCGAGGCGACGCTGCTCGGCATCCCCGCCATTGCGCTCTCCCAGTGCTATGGCGCGGGCGGGCACAAGGCGATCCGCTGGGCCTGCGGCGAGGCGCATGCGCCCGCGGTCATCAAGAAGATCCTCGAGGAGGGGATCCCTCCGCAGGTGCTGGTCAACATCAACTTCCCCGACTGCGAGCCGGGAGAGGTGCGGGGCGTAGGCGTCGGGGCGCAGGGCCGGCGGACGCAGGACCTGCTCTCCATTGAGGAGCGGGTGGACGGGCGTGGCAACCCGTATTTCTGGATCGGCTTCGGCCGCGGTCGTTACACGCCGGGCAACGGCACCGACCTCGCTGCCATTGCGGACAGGCGGGTCTCGGTGACGCCGCTACGGATCGACCTGACCGACGAGCCGACGCTGACGCGCTACGCCAGCCTGTTCTCGAAACCCTGAGGGGAAGCGGCGGTGCTCGGGGCCCTCGACCAGCAGGCCGCCGAAGCGCGCATCGCCTTTCTCCTCGCACTCCGCCGGAAGGGCCTGCGGGACACCGCCGTGCTGCGCGCATTCGAGACGGTGCCGCGGAGCCGGTTCGCCCCGCACCGCCTGGCCGACCTCGCGCTCAGCGACATCGCGCTCCCGATCGCCTGCGGCCAGTCCACCAACGCGCCTTCCCTGATGGCCGAGATGCTGATCGCGCTCGACCTGCATCCCGGGCACCGCGTGCTGGAGATCGGAACGGGGTCCGGCTACGGCACGGCGCTGCTGGCGCGGCTGGCGGAAGAGGTGGTCTCGGTGGAGCGCTTCCGGTCGCTCGTGGTGGAGGCCTCCGTGAGGCTCGAGTCGCTCGGCGTCTCGAATGCATCCGTGCATCTCGGGGACGGCCATCTCGGCTCACCGGGATCCGGCATGTTCGACAGGATACTCATCGACGCCGCCATCACGGCCCTGCCGGCGCCTCTCCTGTCGCAGCTTTCGCCGGACGGGCGGATCGTGGCCGTGGAGCGCATGGCGGAGGGCTCGTTCCTCGTGCGCTACGGGCGCAGCGGGGCGGGCATGGTGCGTCGCGAAACATTCGGGCGTTTCGCCCTTCCGCCGCTCATGTCAGGGGTCGCAGCAGCCCTGTGACGCACGTCCGGGTAGCAAATTCTTTCCCGCCGCGCCCCGGCTTCTACGATTTCTTAACCCCAACAGGTCATTAATAGAACCTCGCAAGACGGGGTCTATCTCCGCCGGTCCCTGGGTCGAGAGCGGGTTCACATCCATGAGTGAGCGTTCCGGATTTTCTCTGCGTCGGGCGGCTCCTCGCCTGGCTGTCGTGGGCTTGGTCGGGGGACTAGCCGCCGCCTGCAGCTCCGACACGATGCGCTTCGCGGAGAGCCCCTTCACGAACCCGTTCGGCAGTTCGGCCCGGATGGAGCCGCAGACGACGGCGGCGCTTCCGCCCGTCTCCGCTGCACCTGCGGGTTCCGTGCAGTCGCAGCCTCTCGCCGCACCGTCCCCGGTCGCGTCCGCGCCGCTGGCGCCGCCTTCCGCCCAGGCGCCTCGCGCCGTCGCCATGGCTCCGTCCACCGTCCCCGCAGGCCCCGCCGTGCCGCAGCAGAAGGGCTGGACGGCGCAGGGCGGCTCGACGGTCATCCTCGCCGCGGGCGAATCGATCAAGTCGCTGTCCAACCGCTACGGCGTCCCCGAGAGCGCGATTCGCGGTGCCAACGGCCTCGGCACCGGATCGCAGCCCGCCCCGGGCACGCGCATCGTCATCCCGGTCTACCACGCAGCCGACGGCGGCGTTCCGGCTGCAGCCCCCGCTGTCGCCTCCGTGCCCGCGGCGGCGCAGAAGACGCTCGTGTCCGCTGCCGATCCGGCCGCTCCCAAGCATCGCCTGCAGCTGGTGAAGGGCGCGCAGCCCGCCGGCGAAACGACGGCAGCCGCCCCGGTGAAGACTGCCGCTGCTCCCGTCGCCAAGGAGCCCGTGAAGACCGCCAAGGCAGAGCCCGTCAAGACGGAGCCGGTGAAGACCGCCGAGGCTGCGAAGCCGGCCGAGACGAGGTCGGCTGCCGCCAAGCCGGCAAAGACCGCGCCTGCGGCGACCCAGGAGGTCGCTGCTGCGGAGCCGCCGCCGGCCGCCACGCCGATGAAAAGCAACCAGCCTGCGGCCACACCCGTCGACACGGCTGAGACGACCGGTTCGCTCGCCCCGCAGGCGGCGACGGAGAGCGGCGCCCAGTTCCGCTGGCCGGCCCGCGGCCGCGTCATCGCCGGCTTCGGCAAGCAGGGCGGAAACGACGGCATCAACATCTCCCTGCCCGAAGGTACGCCTGTGAAGGCGGCCGAGGGCGGGGTCGTCGCCTATGCCGGCAGCGAGCTGAAGGGCTACGGCAACCTGGTCCTCATCCGCCACGAGAACGGCTGGGTCTCCGCCTACGCCCACAACAGCGAGATCAAGGTGAAGCGCGGCGACACCGTGTCGCGCGGCCAGGTGGTCGCCCTGTCGGGCCAGAGCGGCAACGTCAATGCCCCGCAGCTCCACTTCGAGCTGCGTAAGGGCTCGACCCCCGTCGACCCGATGCCTCACCTGGCGGGACTGTAAAGCTTCCGTCATGCCGGCCGGAGCGTAGCGAAGAGCCGGGACCCGGGTGCCCAGGTCCTTGCGGTCGTCCATCCCGTGTCTGCGGCGCGACGCTTCGCGCCGCATCGCTTAGGGGATGACCGCATCTTCGGCATTGTGGTTTGCCGGTTCGGCCATCGCCACAAGCTTTCAGTGCTCCTTGCCATCATCCGCGGAGTCTGCGATGGACCCCGGATGACCGACTGCTCCCCCGCCATGACCCTCGAGGACGTGCTCGCCGAGTTCCGCTCGGCCGGGGCCCTGCTCGAAGGGCACTTCATCCTCTCGTCGGGTCTGCACAGCCCCGTTTTCCTGCAGAAGATGTTCATCTTCCAGGACCCCGTGCGAACGGAGAAACTGTGCGCCGCGCTGGCCAGGCTGGTGCGCGACCTGTTCGGCGCCATCGACGTCGTGGTCTCCCCAGCCGTCGGCGGCATCGTTCCCGGCTATGAGACGGCCCGGCAGCTCGGCTGCCGTGGGATCTTCGTCGAACGCGAGGAAGGCCGTTTCCGGTTGCGCCGCGGCTTCGAGATCGGCAAGGCGGACCGTGTGCTGATGGTGGAGGACATCGTCACCACGGGCCTGTCGTCGCGGGAGTGCCTCGAAGCCATCCGCGAGGCCGGCGGCTCTGTCGTCGGGGCGGCCTGCCTCATCGACAGGTCGGGCGGCAAGGCGGATCTCGGCGTGCCGCTGGTCAGCCTCGCCCAGCTCGACATCCCGGCCTATCCGGCCGACCGGCTTCCGCCCGACCTCGCCGCGATTCCCGCGACGAAGCCTGGAAGCCGCAATCTGAAGGCCTGAAGACGATGACAAGCCGGATCCGCCTCGGCATCAATGTCGACCACGTCGCCACGCTGCGCAACGCGCGCGGCGGAACACGGCCGGACCCGGTTCGCGCGGCCCTGCTCGCCATCGATGCGGGGGCGGACGGCATCACGGCCCACCTGCGCGAGGACCGCAGGCACATCCGCGATGGCGACATGGCTGCCCTGAAGGAGCGCCTGACCAAGCCGCTCAACTTCGAAATGGCCGCGACGCCTGAAATGCTCGACATCGCGCTGCGCATCCGCCCGCATGCCGTCTGCCTCGTGCCGGAGAAGCGCGAGGAGCGTACCACCGAGGGCGGACTCGATGTCGTCGGCGGTCGAGAGCACCTGGCTCCGTTCGTGGAGAAGCTGACGGCCGCCGGTGTTCGCGTGTCGCTGTTCATCGAGCCGGACGAGAAGGCCCTCGACATGGCCGTCAGGCTGGGCGCTCCCGTCGTGGAGCTGCACACCGGCACATGGTGCGAGGCTGTCGAGCACGGGCATGCCGAAAAGGCGAAAGCCGAGCACGCGAGGCTCCTGCGCGGGGCGGCACACGGCCACGCCGCGGGGCTCGAGGTCCACGCCGGCCACGGCCTCGACTACGAGACGGCTGAGATCCTGGCCGCCTGCCCGGAGTTCGTCGAGTTCAACATCGGTCATTTCCTCGTCGGCGAGGCCGTGTTCGTCGGCTTTGCCCAGTCGATCGCGCGCATGCGCGAGGCGATGGACAAGGGGCGCGCCGGCGCGGGCCGATGATCGTCGGGATCGGCAGTGACCTCTGCGACATCACGCGCGTCGCGCGCGTGCTGGAGCGATTTCCCAAGCGCTTCGTGGAGCGGGTCTTCACCGCCGAGGAGCGCCGCAAGTCGGACCGTCGAGCGCAGCGCGCCGCATCCTACGCGAAGCGGTTTGCCGCCAAGGAGGCGTGCGCCAAGGCTCTCGGCACCGGTTTCAGCCGTGGCGTGTTCCTGAAGGACATCGGCGTCGTCAACCTGCCGTCAGGTGCGCCGACGCTGCAGCTGACGGGGGGCGCGGCGAAACGGCTGGCCGCCATCGTGCCCGCCGGGCACGCGCCCGTGATCCATCTGACGCTGACCGACGACCATCCGCTCGCCCAGGCGTTCGTCGTGATTGAGGCGCGCCCGGCCGCCGGGCCGTGAAAGCCTTGCCGGCGCCGCGTGGCGTGAATTGCCACGCGTCTGCGCGGGCATTATACCCGCTGCCGGGCCGGGGCGGACCTCCCGCCGTTACGGCGGCGCGGTCGCATGAGGACGTGCCATGACGGAGCAGCGCAGCGTGGCGGACACAAGCAAGAAGTCCGAGGAGGGCGGCTTTCGCGAGACCCTCAAGGTCATAGTCCAGGCGCTGCTGATCGCGGTCGTGGTCCGGACATTTCTCTTCCAGCCGTTCAACATCCCGTCGGGTTCGCTGATCCCGACGCTTCTGATCGGCGATTACCTGTTCGTCTCCAAGTACTCCTACGGCTACTCGGTCTTTTCGCTGCCGTTCGGCTCGCAGATCGACGATGCCACCGGCCACGCGCTGAGCGGCCGGGTGTGGGCGGCGGAGCCGCAACGGGGCGACATCGCCGTCTTCAAGCTGCCGCGCGACAGTTCGGTCGACTACATCAAGCGCGTCATCGGCCTGCCCGGCGACAAGATCCAGATGCTGGACGGCGTCCTTCACATCAATGGCGAGGCCGTGAAGAAGGAGGAGATCCGCCGCGAGCCCATCAACATGGGCGCGGAGCAGATGGACACCGTAATCTACTATCGCGAGACGCTGCCGAACGGCGTGAGCTACACGATCCAGGAGTTCTCCCGCTTCCACAGCGAACTCTCGCGCAACACCGCCGTCTACCAGGTGCCGCCCGGAAACTTCTTCATGATGGGCGACAACCGGGACAACTCCTCCGACTCGCGCGAGCCGCGTGATCGTGGCGTCGGTTACGTGCCCTACCGCAACTTCGTCGGCCGGGCCGAGGTGATCTTCTTCTCCATCGACAACCCGGACGGATACGCCTGGCAGGTCTGGGAATGGCCGTGGACCGTGCGCTGGAGCAGGCTGTTCAAGACCGTCCACTGATGGCGAGACGCAGGCCGGACATCTCCGAGCTCGAAGAGGCGATCGGCCACCGCTTCACCGACCGTGGCCCCCTGGAGCGGGCTCTCACCCATATCAGCGCGCTGCCGGGCACGCCGGCCGATGGCCCGCACTACCAGCGTCTCGAGTTCCTCGGAGACCGGGTGCTGGGCCTCGCCGTCGCATCGCTGCTCTACCGCACCTTTCCCGCCGCCAGCGAGGGGGAGCTGTCGCGCCGGCTTGCCCATTTGGTGCGCCGCGAGACCTGTGCCGAGGTTGCAGCGGCCTGGAACATCGGGCCGCATATCCGGCTCGGCATCGGGGAAATGCAGTCGGGCCTTCGCAAGAAGGAGGCGATCCTTGCCGATGTCTGCGAATCGGTGATCGCTGCCGTCTACCTCGATGCCGGCTTCCAGGCCGCGTCGGACCTCGTGGAGCGCGGGTTCGGGCCGAAGATGTCGGAGCCGGGGCGTTCCGTGCGCGACGCCAAGTCCGCGCTGCAGGAATGGGCACTTTCGCTGGCGCTTCCCGCGCCGATCTACCGGGAGGTGGAGCGCTCCGGGCCGGACCATGCTCCCGTTTTCCGCATTGCCGCGGTGGTGCAGGGCTATGATCCATGCGAGGCGGTGGGCCGTTCGAAGCGGCTGGCGGAGCAGGCGGCGGCCATCGGTTTCATCCGGCGTGAGCGCCTGAACGTGGAGACTCAGCCGTGACCGATGTCCAGCATGCCGAGGAAGCGCCGACCCGCTGCGGCTACGTCGCCCTGATCGGCGCTCCCAATGCCGGCAAGTCGACGCTGGTGAATGCGCTGGTCGGAGCGAAAGTCTCCATCGTGTCCCGCAAGGTCCAGACCACGCGGGCAGTCGTCCGTGGCATTGCAATGGAGGATCGCACGCAGATCGTCTTCGTCGACACGCCGGGCATCTTTGCCCCCAAGCGGCGCCTGGAGCGGGCGATGGTGATCTCCGCCTGGGGTGGAGCTGCCGATGCCGACGTGATCGCGCTCCTCGTCGATGCACGGCGCGGCCCGGACGAGGAGACGGACGCCATCATCAAGCGCCTGGGCGAGCTGAAGCAGCCCAAGGTGCTCGTTCTCACCAAGGTCGACACGGTCGAGCGCCCCAGCCTTCTCAAGCTGGCGCAGGACCTGAACGAAAGGACGCAGTTCGCCGAGACCTTCATGGTCGCGGCGATCTCGGACGACGGCGTCGCCACGATGCGGGCGCGGCTGGCGGCGAGGATGCCGGAGGGCCCCTGGCTCTATCCGGAGGACCAGGTTTCCGATGCTCCGCTGCGCATGCTCGCGGCCGAGATCACCCGCGAAAAGCTGTTCGAGCGGCTCCACGACGAACTGCCATACCAGTCGACGGTCGAGACCGACTCCTGGACGACGAAGAAGGACGGCTCGGCTCGTGTCGAGCAGACGATCTTCGTCGCGCGCGAGAGCCAGCGGAAGATCGTGCTCGGCAAGGGTGGCCAGACCATCCGCGCCATCGGCGAAACGGCGCGCAAGGAAATCGCGGAGGCCGCGGAGACAACCATCCACCTCTTCCTGTTCGTCAAGGTGCGCGAGGACTGGGCCGACGACCCGGCCCGCTACCGCGAGATGGGACTGGAATTCCCGAAGAACTGAGCTGAATGTCCGGCTCCGATTGTCGTGAGCCACGCTGCAAGCGCAATGTCATCCCGGGCGGCTGCGCTGGGAGGTTGAAATCACGTGGAGTGGCGCGACGAGGCGATCGTCATCGGGGCGAAGCGGCACGGCGAAACGTCCGTGATCCTCGAGCTGATGACGCGTGAGCGCGGCCGCCATCTCGGGCTCGTCCGGGGCGGGCGCTCGCGGCGCCTGCAGCCGGTCCTTCAGGCCGGCAACGAGGTCGAGGCCCACTGGCGCGCGCGGCTGGACGAGCAGCTCGGGACATTTCAGGTCGAAGCAACGCGGCTGCGCGCGGCGGGGCTCATCGGATCCCCCGCCGCGCTCTATGGCCTGTCCAGCGTCGCGGCCCTGCTTCGCCTGCTGCCGGAGCGCGATCCTCATCCCGCCTTGTACGAGACCTTCGGCATCGTCGCGGAAGCGCTGCACGACCCCACCCATGCCGCCGCACTGGTGGTGCGCTTCGAGCTGGCCCTGCTGGGCGAACTCGGCTTCGGGCTGGACATCTCCGCCTGCGCGGTCACGGGCGCGACGGACGGTCTTGTCTACGTCTCGCCCCGCAGCGGGAGAGCGGTTTCGGCCGAGGGAGCCGGGCCCTATGCGGAGAGGCTGCTGCCCTTGCCGCCCTTCCTGCGGGGGGAGGGACGCGGTTCCTACCCGACCCCGTCCGAGGTGGCAGACGGCTTCCGGCTGACCGGCTACTTCCTGGAAAGGCATGTCTTCGGCCCGAGGTCGGTGCCGCCGCCGCAGACGCGCGACAGCTACATCGCCGCCGTGACCGCCCCGGCCCCTTGAGGCGTCGGCACCCGGCGCACTAAGGTCGCGCCGGTTCCCGGAGAAGCATCCATGTCCAGCCCGCCTCCCGTCGACAACGCGTTCCGCGGCAAACTGCTGGGAGGCGCGATGGAAGCCACCTTCTCCGGGGCGCTGTCCTTCATGCGCCGGCGCTATTCCCATGATCTCGACGGGGTCGACGTGGCTGTGTGGGGGGTGCCCCTCGATACCGCGACATCGAACCGCCCCGGCGCCCGCTTTGGGCCGCAGGCCGTGCGCCGGGCTTCGGCCATCTTCGACGGCGACCCGCAGTACCCGTCCGGCCGCGACCCGTTCGAGGCGATGGCGGTCATCGACTATGGCGACTGCCCAATCGACCACGGGCATCTGGAGACGGTGCCGCAGGTGATCGAGGCGGAGGCCTCGCGCGTGGTCGATGCCGGCGTGCACCTCTGCACCATCGGCGGGGACCACTTCATCACGCTGCCGCTGCTGCGCGCCCATGCCCGCCGGCACGGCCCGATGGCGCTCGTCCAGTTCGACGCCCACCAGGACACCTGGCCCGACGACCCCGGCAAGATCTCGCATGGCACGTTCGTGTGCCGGGCGGTCGCGGAAGGGCTCATCGATCCCGCCCGGTCCGTCCAGATCGGGATCCGCACCACGGCTCCCCAGGACTTCGGCATCGCCATCCTCGACAGCTATACGGTCCAGGGAATGGGCGTGGGAGGTGTCGCGGCCGCGGTGACGGAACGGGTGGGGCAGGGGCCCGCCTACCTCACCTTCGACATCGACTGCCTCGACCCCGCCTACGCGCCTGGCACGGGCACGCCTGTCTCGGGCGGGCTCTCCTCGGCTCAGGCTCTCATGATCCTGCGCGAGCTCTGGCCGCTCGACTGGCGCGGCATGGACGTAGTTGAGGTCGCGCCAGCCTATGACCATGCCGATATCACGGCCATCGCGGCCTCCACCATCCTGCAGCACCATCTGCAGATGCTGGCCGGCAAGAAGGCGGCACGGTAAGCGCCGCACCATCGCGCCGCAGCGAAGGAACGCGCCGGATGGGGGCGCATTCCTCCTGCCGTGACCGCCGAGTGAAAGCAGGACAAGGCCGCAGGCCGCACAAGCCGGGAGGCGCTTGGCATCATCTCTGCATGTTGCATTGCAGCATGAACTCAGGAGGCCATGATGCAGTGCACAAGCTATCCCGCCGTGCTGGCCGGTTTCGTCCTGTTGCTGTCGTTTGCCGCACTGCAGACCCCTTCGGTCGCGGGAGGCCCCGCAGCAGACCCTTTCCTCGTCTACGTCGCGCGGATGAACGATGACGGCACGCTCAGTTCCGAGCGCAACGCGCAATGTGACGCGCGGGTCGCCTGCGAGGTCCCGGTCGTGATCGGACGTCCGGACCTCGATTCCGTCATGGTCCGGGTGACCGAAGCCGATACGGGCGGGTTCAGCGTCGTGCAGATCGGTTCCGACCGGCAGGGCAGGCTGGCCTTCGGGCGGCGGCAGGACGTCTTCTGGGGACCTGCGGGATCGGTGACGATGACCATTCCCGCCCGGCCGCTCCGCCCGGCGCCCGAAGACGATGAACGCGCCATCTTCGGCCTGACGATGCGGGACGACCTGCCGGAGGTGGCGCGGATCGTCGTCGCGGTGAAGGACCTGAGGCGCGCAGCCACGCAGAGGTGAACCGGCCGACGGCACGCCGTATTGACACCGTCATGGCGCTCCGTCATCGAAGCGCCTCCGCGGTGGTCCATGACCGTCGCGCGGTCCTGCGGAGACGGCCATGGCGCGTGTTTTCATCGACGGAGAGGCGGGCACGACGGGGCTCGGCATTCGCGAGCGTCTGGCCGGCATGCGCGATATCGAGATCGTCAGCATCGCCCCGGAGCACCGCAAGGATCCCGGCGCACGCCAGGAGCTGATGGGGAAGGTCGACGCGGTCGTCCTCTGCCTGCCCGACGACGCCGCGAAGGAGTCGGTCGCGCTGGCGGCTGCCCTCGGCTCCGCCGCGCCGCGCGTGCTCGATGCCTCGACGGCCCACCGCGTCGCCGACGGCTGGACCTATGGCTTCGCCGAGCTGGCCCAAGGCCACGCCGACGCGATCCGCACGGCACGTCTCGTCGCCAATCCCGGCTGCTATCCCACCGGAGGAATCGCCCTGCTCAGGCCGCTGGTCGACGCCGGTCTCGTCGCCCGGGACCAGGCCGTCAGCGTCAATGCCGTCAGCGGCTACTCCGGCGGCGGCAGGTCGATGATCGAGGCCTATGAGGCGGGGACGGCGCCGGATTTCGAGCTGTACGGTCTGGGGCTCGAGCACAAGCATGTGCCGGAGCTGCAGCGCTATTCGGGCCTCTCGCGCCGGCCCATCTTCGTGCCGTCGGTCGGGAATTTCCGGCAGGGCATGCTCGTCAGCATCCCGCTGCATCTCGACGACCTGCCGGGACAGCCGAAGGCCGCCGAACTGGAGGAGGCGCTGCGCGCCGCCTATCCCGCCGGCGGGCTCGTGTCCGTCCGCCCGGCTACGAAGGACGGCAAGCTCGAGCCGCAGGCTCTGAACGACACGGATGCGCTGGAACTCTACGTCTATGGCAGCGAGGCACGGCGGCAGGCGGTGCTCGTGGCGCGCCTCGACAACCTCGGCAAGGGAGCCTCGGGAGCTGCGGTGCAGAACCTCCGGCTGATGCTGGGGCTGGACTGAGCCGTCCCGCCACCGGCGTGCATCACGCGCCGGCGCCGCCCTTGACGAAGGCCACGACGTCGTCGAGCACAGGGGCACGGTCGCGGAACGGCGACGCGATGGCCGTCAGGATGCCGGCGTGGCCAATGTCGGGGTAGGTCTTCTCGACGACCGGCACGCCGAGTTCCCGCAGCCGCTTCGCCAGTGCAACCGTGTTGCGGGGATAGACGGTGCGGTCCTCCGCCCCCGTCGCCAGGAAGGCCGGCGGCGCGCTGCGTGTCGCCACGATCACCGGCTGGGTGCGCGGCAGGTCGGGATAGGACCCGAACGCGGTCTGCGTGGCGCCGACGTCGAGCGGCAGGAAATCGTAGGGACCGGCCAGGCCGATCAGGCCGGCATAGACCCGGCCCTGCAGTCCGGCCTGGCGCGTGAATAACGGCGTCACGGCGACCATGGCCGCGTTATAGGCTCCGCTGGAGTGCCCCATGACGAAGATGCGGCCGGGGTCGCCGCCATGGTCCGCCACGTTGCGCTTCAGCCACACGGTCGCCGCCGCGCTGTCCTCCACGAAGGCCGGGAAGCGCACCTCGGGAACCAACCGGGTGTCCACGACGGCGGTGACGATGCCGCGCGCCGCCAAAGCCTCGCCGACAAAGGCGTAGGAGGCACGCTCGCCGCTGTCCCACGACCCGCCATAGATGAACTGGACGACGGGAGCTCCGCGCACCGGCTGGGCCGGAACATAGAGGTCCAGCTTCTGCCGCGCCTCGGGTCCGTAGGCCGCTCCGTCGACGGCCTTTCTTGCCCCGGCTTCCGCTGGGACAATCGCGTTGAAGGCGCCGACCGCCGAGCAGGACGCGAGAAGCGGGGCTGCGAGGAGGGGTACCAGCGCGCTGCGGCGGGTCCAGAGAGGCGGAGAGGACATACGTGATCCGGCGTGGCAACGGCCGCGACAATGGGTGAGTCTGCCTCCGCCGTCCATCGCGGGTTGTGTCGCAGGCGACGGCGGTCAGGCCAGGCCGGGCAGCACGTAGTCGGGAACGACGCCGTGATGGGCAAGCTCTCCCGCCAGCGCCCGCTCGTCGAGGGTGGCGAGGATCCCCGTCCGCACGAGGACGACCGCGGCTCCGAAACCTCGTGCGCCGACAACATCATGCTCGACGCTGTCGCCGACGCACAGCACCTCGGAGGGGTTTGAGACCCCGGCGACCTCTGCGGCCGCTTCGTAGATCTCGCGATAGGGCTTGCCGATCCACGTCACCATCCCGCCGAGTTCCTGGTAGAGCTCGGCGATCCGGCCGGACCCGAAGGTCGTGCCTGTCCCGGTCAGCATGATCCGGTCGGGGTTGGTGCAGACGGCCGGAGCACCGCGCCGTGCAGCGGGCGCCAGCATGGTCCTGTAGCCGTCGAGCCCGACCGCTTCGCCCCGGCTGCCGCCGATGAGCACGAGGTCTGCCTCGCTGCCGTCCTTGGCATGGGTGTAGCCCAGGCTGTCCGCCAGGTCGCTGTCTGGTCCGGTGGTGATCGACAGGCAGCGTGTTGCCGCGCCGGACGGAACGGGCAGCCCGCCTGCCTGCAGGAACCGCCGTGCGACGTCACCAGAGGTAACGACGTGGTCGACGAGGTCCGCACCAAAGCCGAAGCGTGCGAGCCGGCCTGCGTTCACCTCGCCGGACCGGCCTGAGTTGGACAGCACCAGGACCAGGGCTCCCCGTGCCTTCAGGGCCCGCAGAGCCTCCTGCGCACCAGGGTAGGGTTTATGCCCGTCATGCAGCACGCCATACTGGTCCGTGAAGACGATCCGGTAGGGGGCGGACGCGGAGAGGAAGCGCGAGGCAGAAGGGCCGGGCACGGCCCTCGCATTGTCTTGGGACACGGGAAGGTTCACCGCACGGGCTCGGCGGGAGCGCCCGCGAACCAGGTCTCGAAGGCGGCCCGCTGCTGGGCCGTCAGGTGCAGGCCGTGCTTGGTGCGGCGGTCGAGGATGTCCTCGGCCGTGTCGGCCCACTCCGTCTCGGCGAGGAATCGGGCTTCCCGCTCATAGAGCGTTCCGCCGAAATGGTGGCCGAGTGCCGCGAGGTTTTTAGCGCCGTGCAGCAGCGCTTCGGTGCGGGTGCCGTAGCGCCGGGCGTAGCCGTGCGCCACATCCTGCGGCAGCCAGGGATGCGCCTTGCGCAGCGCTGCGAGGAAGCGGTCGAAGTCGGCGTCCGGCATGTCGCCGCCCGGCATGGGGACCTTGGCTGTCCAGGCACCGGCCATCTGCGGGAAGAAGGGCGCAAGCTTCTCGATCGCGTGCTCGGCGAGCTTGCGGTAGGTGGTGATCTTGCCGCCGAAGACCGACAGGAGAGGAGCGCCGCCCTGGGGCGCGTCCACGTCGAACACGTAGTCGCGGGTGACGGCGCTGGGGTTCGCGGCCTTGTCGTCGTAGAGCGGCCGCACTCCGGAGAAGGAGTGCACCACGTCGTCCGGGGTCAGCTGGACCTCGAAATAGCGGTTGATGACGCGCAGCAGGTAGTCGACCTCGTCCTGCGCGATCTCGACCTCGTCGGCGGATCCCGTGAACGGGATATCCGTCGTCCCGATCAGCGCCATGTCCCCTTCGTACGGGTTCACGAAAATCACCCGCTTGTCGTCGTTCTGAAGAAGGTAGGCCTGCTCGCCTTCCCAGAACTTGCGGGTGATGATGTGGCTTCCCTTGACGAGCCGGACCCTGTCCTCGGCATTGCGGCCGGTGCGGCGCAGCACCTCCTCCACCCAGGGTCCCGCCGCATTCACGACGACCTTCCCGCGTGCCGTGAGGTTGCTGCCCTTGCGGGTGTCCCTGAGCTCGACGGTCCACTCATCGGCTCCGCGCCGGGCGCTGACGAGGGGACTGCGGGTCTTCACCATGCCCCCGCGCTGGCGGACGTCGAGGGCGTTCAGGACCACGAGACGTGCGTCGTCCACCCAGCAGTCCGAGTACTCGAAGGCGCTCGAATACTCCTTGCGGATCGGCTTGCCCTCCGGGCTGCGCCGCAGGTCGAGTTTCCGCGTGGGAGGCAGCTTCTGGCGGCCGCCGAGGTTGTCGTACAGGAAGAGGCCGAGCCGGATCAGCCACACCGGGCGCTGCTCCGGGCTGTGTGGCAGCACGAAGCGCATGGGCCAGATGATATGCGGCGCGGCGTCGAGCAGAACCTCGCGCTCGATCAGCGCCTCGCGCACCAGCCGGAACTCATAGTATTCGAGGTAGCGCAGGCCGCCATGGACGAGCTTGCCCGATCGCGACGACGTGCCCTGCGCGAGGTCGTCCTTCTCGCACAGGAGGACGGAGAGGCCCCGTCCGGCCGCATCCCGCGCGATGCCGGCGCCGTTGATGCCGCCGCCCACCACGATCAGGTCGAACTGTCCGAGATCCTGCATCAGCGTCGTTCCGAAATTTGCATCCGTGTCAGGCGGCCTCGAGGCCGTGCGAGACGGCCCGCGTCGTTGCCGGATCGAAGACGTGGAGGTCGGACGCGGCGATCGAGTATCGCAACGTGTCACCTCGGCGGGCGGCGATCGGGGCGTGCGAAACCGCGACGAGGAGCTTGCCGGCGACCTCCATCGCGATGTGGCTCTGGTCGCCCAGCCACTGGTTGGACATGACCATCGCCTCGTTCGCACCGCTACCGAGTCGTACGGCGTGGGGACGCACCCCGATCACAACCTTGTCGCGCTTTCCGATGGCATCGCGCACGGCCTGGGGGAGATCGCTCGCCGGATAGTCGAGACCCGGCCCGCCGGCGACCTTGAAGGACAGCCGGTCGGCATTGACCACGCCGGCGTCGAAGACGTTCATGGGCGGCTCTCCGATGAAGGTCGCGACGTAGAGGTTGGCCGGGCGTTCCTTGAGCTCTTTCTGGCTCGCGAACTGCTGCAGGACGCCGCCTTCCATCACCGCGATCCTGTCGGCCAGCGCATTGGCCTCCGTCTGGTCGTGGGTGACGAAGATGGAGGTCATGCCGCGCTCGAGGAGAAGGCTCTTCAGCCGTCCGCGCAGCACCGAGCGCAGCTGCGGCTCCAGCTGCCCCATGGGCTCGTCGAGGAGATAGAGGTCCGCCCTGCGGACGAGGGCGCGGGCGAGTGAGGCACGCTGTTGCTGGCCGCCGGAGATCGACGAGGGGTAACGGTCGAGAATCGGCTCGATCTCGACCAACGCCGCCACGTCCGACACCGCCTTGGAGACCTCCTGCGGGCTCGCCTTGCCGCTCTTCAGCGCGAAGGCGATGTTGTCGCGCACCGTCAGCGGCGGGTAGAGCGAGTAGCCCTCGAAGGCCATCGCCACGTTGCGCCGGGCAGGAGGGAGACCCTCGATGCGGCGGCCGGCCAGCGTGATCGAGCCGTTGGTGACGTCCTCGAAACCCGCGATCATCCGCAGCGTGGAGGTTTTTCCGCAGCCCGACGATCCGAGCAGGGCGACGATCTCGCCCTTCTGGATCGTCATGTCGAGCTTCTTCACGGCGTGGACGGCCGGCTTGCCGCGGCGCTCGTAGATCTTGTCAACGCCGTCGATGGACAGGGCGATGTCGGGCATGCGGTCGTCCTCAGGCGGCGCGCGGCGGGATACGCCGGCCGCTCTCGGCTTCAAAAAGCAGGATGGAATCGGGGTCGAAGCGGGCGAAGGCCGGCCCGTGACGGCGCGGAGCCTCGTCCGTGCCGGCCTCGGAGGCCAGCATCTCGCGTCCGTCCTGCGTGCGCAGCAGGAGCACGGTCTTCTCGTTGAGCGGCGTCACGGCGACGACCTCGACGGGGAAGCTGTCGGGAGCCGCCGTCTCCTCGACGACGATGCTCTCGGGCCGCAGGGCGAGCGAGCAGCCACGGCCCGCGGCATGCGCGAAGCTCGCCGGAAGCGAGAGCGCCTTGCCGCCGACGCTGACGGTCGGGACACCATTGACGAGAGCCGGGTCGACGGGAACGACATTGATCGTGGGATCGCCAAACAGCCGGGCGACACCGAGCGTTGCCGGCTGACGGTAGATCTCGGCAGGGGTGGCCACCTGAGCAAATCCGCCGCCCAGCAGCACGGCAATGCGGTCGCCCAGCGCCATGGCTTCCTTGTAGTCCTGCGTGACGTAAAGAACCGTCGAGCCCGAAGCTTTCAGGAGCGAGGGAAGTTCCAGCCGCATCTCGTAGCGCAGCTTCGCGTCGACGTTGCGCAGCGGGTCGTCGAGCAGGAGGATCTTGGGGTCCGCCACGAGGGCGCGGGCGAGGGCCGTGCGTTGCTTCTGGCCGTTGGAGAGTTCGCGTGGCGCGTGCTGCATCACGTGCGAGATCTTCAGCAGGCTCGCGACCTTGTCCACCTTGCCGCGGATGCTGTCTGATGTCGCGCCGCGAGCGGTGAGTGCGCTGGCGACATTGTCGAACGCCGACATGTGCGGAAACAGTGCGAAGTTCTGGAAGGCCATGCCGACGCCGCGTTCCTCGGGCGGCGCGTCGCTGACGTCGGTGCCCGCAAGCCGGATGGCGCCGGAATCGAGTTCCTCCACGCCTGCGACCAGGCGCAGAAGCACGGTCTTGCCTGTCCCGGACGGGCCGAAGATCACGACGATCTCGCCCGTCTCGGCGGCGAGCGAGACGCCGTCGAGAACCTTGCCGGTCTTGAAGCCCTTCGAGACGCTCTGCAGTTCGATCTGGGCCATGGCTTATCCCTTCACCGCGCCGAGCGAGAGACCCTCGACGAGGTAGCGCTGGGCATAGAGTGCCAGTGCCAGCGTCGGCGCGATCGACAGCACGATTGCGGCGGCGATCTGGCCGTACTGGATCCCCGAGGCCGTGACGAAGGCGAGCGCGCCCACGGTCACCGGCTGCTTGTCGGCGGAGGCCAGAACCAGCGCGAAGACGAAGTTGTTCCAGCAGAAGATGAAGGCGAGCAGCCCCGCCGCGGCGATGCCGGGGCCCGCCAGCGGCACCGCGATCTTGAAGAAGGTCCGCCACCACGAATGGCCGGCGATGCGATAGGCGTGCTCGATGTCGGGCGAGATGTCCTCGAAATAGCCGCGGACGATCCACAGGATCAGCGGCAGCGCGATGAGCTGGTACACCCAGATCAGGCCGACATAGGTGTCGGTGAGCCCGAGCTGCTGGAAGTAGAGCGACAGCGGCAGCAGGACGAGCAGTGGCGGCGCGAAGCGGAACGAGAGCAGCGTGAAGGCGATGTCCTCGCCCAGCCGGAACTTGAACCTCGCGAAGGCATAGGCGGCGGGCACGCCCAGGATGAGGGCAACCAGCACCGACACCGTGGAGAGCAGCAGGCTGTTCCACAGGTTTTTCATGAAGGCGATGTCGAGGTTGCCGGCGGTCGAGGACAGTTTGCCCGTGATCAGCGCGACGTAGTTCGACAGCGTCGGGGTGAAGAAGACGCTCGGCGGTATGCGCAGGATGTCCTCGTTCGTCTGGAACGACATGAGGAAGATCCAGACGATCGGGAACAGGAAGAAGATCAGGATCAGCGCGATCAGGACGCCGCGCACCACCTTCTCGAGGGACGAGGTGTGTTCCATGCCGGCCTCCCTAGGTCGCGCCGTGCGCGCGTTCGCGCAGCTTGAGCCACTGCTTGATGAAGACGTTCGACAGCGCGTAGGTGATCGCCCACAGGATGATCAGCAGCGCCGAGGACTTGCCGACGTTGGTGTACTGGTAGAACTCGAGGTAGCTGCGGACCTGGAAGACCAGCAGCGTGTTTCCGGGCCCGCCCTGCGTCATGGCGTAGATGATGTCGAACTGCTGGATCGAGTCGAGCAGGCGAAACAGCGTCGCGGTGACGATGTAGGGCATCAGCATCGGCAGCGTGATGCGGAAGAAGACGAACCGGCGCGGCACGCCGTCGAGCGCGGCGGCTTCGAAGGGCTGTTTCGGCAGCGAGCGCAGGCCCGCCAGCAGCAGGATCATGATGAAGGGCGTGTAGACCCACACGTCGACGAGCACGACGGTGAACAGCGCCGAGTTCGGGCTCGAGGCCCATTTGAAGTCCTGCACGCCCATGAGCTGGACGAGGTAGGACAGCACGCCGAAATTGGGGTTCGTCATCAGCTTCCACATCAGCGCGGCGAGTGCCGGCGCCGTCATCAGCGGAAGCAGGAGGATGATGGAGACGAAGTTGTTGAACCGGGTCTGCCGCTGCAGCAGCAGCGCGATCACGAGACCGAGGACCAGTTCCACGCCGACGGTGAGCCCGGTGTAGAGCAACGAGACCCGGACCGTGTTCCAGAACTCCGCGTCCCACAGGAAATTCTTGTAGTTGTCGAACCAGATGAAGCCCTTCATCGCCGGCAGGTTCAGCCGGAAGCGCATCATCGAGTAGTACACTGCCGTGAAGAACGGGATGATGATGCCGATGCACACCAGCAGCGCGGGCAGGCTGAGCAGATAGGGCAGCCACCGTGCTCGGCGCTTGCGCTGGACTGGCTGGGGGAGTGCTGCGGCGGTCATGGGCGGCTCGTTCAGGGTCGTGGTTCGGGGCGCGGGATAGGTCGGCCGCTTGGGCCTGTCCCAACGTCGGCGGGCACTGGCTGGACCTCGGCCGTACCCGGCTGAAAGGAACGGCGCGCGCCGGAGCGCGCGCCGTCCGTCAATGCGTTCCGGGCCTGGCCTTAGCCGAGACCGGCGTCCTTGAGCTGCTGGTTGATCGAGTTCGCGAGCTGGTCGAGACCCTCCTCCACCGGCACCTGCTTGGCGACCATCTTCTGGAGCGTCTCGGCCCACTGGGTCGTGACGTCGAAGAAGAGCGGCTGGGCGGTGAAGTAGATCTTCGCGCCCGGCGCCGAGGCGTCATGCTGGTCGAGATAGCCGGGATACGACTTGGCGATACGCTGGCGGAACTCGTCGTCCTTCCACACCGAGGCGCGGACGGGGTTGACGAAGTCCATCTTGCGAGCGCCGAACAGGTCGTGCTCCTTGCTGGAAGCCCACTGCATGAAGTACCAGGCCGCGTCCTTCTGCTTGCCGAAGGCGTTCATCGCCAGCGACCAGATCCAGACGTTCGGCGTCGGGGCCTTGGCAGCGGGGTTGGCTGCGAAGGCGTGGAAGCCGAGGTTGCCCCGCTCCTTGTTCTCGCCGCCGTTCATGAAGTAGCCGAGGATGTCGGCGTCGAAGATCGTCGCCGAGGCGCCGGCGCCGAGGTCCGTGCCGACCTGGTACCAGGTGTAGGTCGACCAGTTCTTCGGGCCCGAGTTCTGGATCATCTCGACCCAGAGCTTGTGGTAGGCCTTCGAGCCCGCCGTGTTCATCGCCGCGGACAGCTTGCTGTCCGCCGAGACGTTCAGGTCCTTCTCGCCGTAGTTGGCGTAGCCGGACAGGAAGCCCGGGTGGATCGTCGCCCAGGAGCGCGAGCCGCGGACGCCGATGCCGTATGGGCCGCCGAGGTCCTTGGTCAGCTTGGCGGTGGTCTCGATCATCTCCGGGAGGTTGTTGGCAGGCTTCACGCCGGCCTTTTCATACATCTTCCGGTTGTAGGTGACTGAGTTCAGCTCGTAGCCCCACGGAATGCACCACTGCTTGGCATCTGCCGAGCCGAGGGCGCCGCCGGGGACGCCGTTCCACGCCGTCGAGGCGCGCAGGCCGGGAAGCACGTCTTCCCAATTGTAGTTGGGGTTCGTCTTGGCCGGATCCTTGATGTACTCGTTGAGGTCGTCGACCCAGCCAGCCGGGCCGTAGGTCCAGGTCATGTAGGCGCCGGTCATGAAGGCGTCGTACTGGCTGGACTTGGACGACAGGGCGGCAGTGACCTTGTCGAAGTACACGTCCTCGGGGAACACGTCGTAGGTGACGTCGATGCCCGTCAGGGTCTTGAAGGCCGCCAGGTCGGCAATCATCGCATCGGCATAGGGGTGCTTGTTCAGAAGCAGGTGCACCTTGCTGCCGTTGAACTTCTTCCAGTCGAAATCGGCTGCCAGCGCGGCCGTCGTCGCCTGGCTCAGCATGGTGCTGGCGGCCGCGGCGCTAATGCCGAGCTTGCCAGCCCCTTCCATCAGTTCGCGGCGGCTCACCTTGTTCTTGGCGAACTGCTCGAACAGGTCCCTCGCTTTGTCGCTCATTCGTTTTCTCCCAGACAGGGGTTTCTTGATCCGTTTCTTCTTGTCGCCGGGTCTTTGCCCGGCTTCTCAAGCCACCAGCGCCTTGGCGGTGCACTCGTCCGTGATGATGCCAAAGATCAGGCCGCTCGCCAGGGCGGCGCGGATGGCGTCGACCTTCGTCAGGCCTCCCGCGATCGCCACCGTCTTCTGGCGCCCAATGTCCTCAGCGGCCATTGAAAGCGTCCGGGCGGAGAGTCCGTTCTCGATGAGGCGGCCGGACAGATCGAGGATGTGCCCGAGCACCTCGCCGACACCGCCCGAGGCGCGCGCCTCGTCGAATTCCTCACGCTCGATCATGCCGGTCGACACGATGGAGGCACCGTCGTCGAGCGAGCCGATGCCGACGAGCCTCAGCGTGGCCTGCACGCCCATCTCGACGACGGGGGCGACGCCACGCTGCTCAAGCAGGACAGCCCGGTCCTCGACGGTGTTGGCGTAGAAGGGCAGGGGAAGCACATACGCCTCCGCTCCGGTGCGCTCGACGAGGCGATGGATGACATCGTAGGGCGTCGTCGCGAAGCGGCGGGTGAGACCGCCCAGCAGCGACACGAACCTGGTTCCGCGCACCTGCATGCGGGGCAGGGCGGACACGCAGGACGCCAGCGTCCTGCCGTGGCCGAATCCGATCACGGCGTGCTCGCCCTGCTCGAGGGCGAGGCGGAGATAGCGGCTGCCGGCTATCGAGAGCGTCTTCAGAGGCAGGCCGGTCTCGTCGAGGTCCGGGGCGACCTCGCACATGCCCAGGCCGTAGCGGGCCTTGAGCCTCTCCTCCAGCTGGATGCACTCGGCGATATCGCCGTCGATGGTGACGCGGACGAGGCCGTTGCGGTTGGCGCGCGCCACGAGGCGGTGGGCCTTGACGCTGGGAATGCCGAGACGCTTGGCGACTTCGCCCTGCGTCAGGCCACCGGCGTAATGCAACCACGCGGCACGGATGCAGAGCTCCATGTCCTCGTCGTAGCTCGTCCTCGGCGTTTCCATGTTCACGACAGCGGACCTGTCATTTTTTTCTACCCTTGATGTTTTTTCCATTCTCGGATGAATTGTCAAGCGAGCAGGCAAGGGGTTAGACGAACTCGCGTCGAGATCGCGCGTCGTATCCTGGCAGGGCCGGGATTGCCCGGTACGCTCGACCGGAACCCTTGCCCAGGGAGGACAGCATGAAGATCGTGATCGGCGCCGACAGCGCCGGAAAGCCGCTTCTGGACGTAATCGCAGCCCATCTCGCGACGAAGCCGGGCATCGAGGTCACCGACCTTTCCAAGTCGGGATTCTACGCCGATATGGCGGCGGGCGCGAGCGAGACGATCCTCGACGGCTCGCACGAACGCGGCATCCTCGTCTGCGGCACAGGCATCGGCGTGTGCATCTCCGCCAACAAGGTGCCCGGCATCCGCGCGGCGCTGACGCACGACACCTATTCCGCCGAGCGGGCCGCCAAGTCCAACAACGCGCAGATCATCACGATGGGCGCACGCGTCATCGGGCCCGAACTCGCCAAGGCCATCGTCGATACCTGGCTCGCCTCGGAGTTCGACCCGAACGGGTCCAGCGCCGGCAACGTCAAGGCCATCGACGGCCTCGATTCCAGGTACGGCAAGAACGCCTGAACGGGAGACGGCTGGCGATGGGCTTCCGCCTCTCGGTCAACACCAACCCCTTCGTCAACCGGTATGCCGAGCCGGCCGAGCTCATCCGTGCCATCGCCGAGGATGTGCGCATCGGCTACATCCAGCTGGTGCACGAGTTCATCAACCCGGCCTGGCCGGCGCCCGTGATCCGGCGCCTGACGGACGAGATGGCTGCGGCGTGCAACCGGCACGGCGTGCGCGTCACGTCGCTGATGACCGGTCCCTATGGCCGGCTGAACCATTTCGGCCATCCCGACCGCGAGGTCCGCGACTATTATGTCGGCTGGTTCTCGACGATGGTCGATATCGCCGCCGACCTCGGTTGCCCTGCCGTCGGGACCCAGTTCGCGATCCTCACCTATCGCGACTGGGACGACGCTGACCTGCGGCGCGAGCGGCTCGGTCAGGCGCTCGACTGCTGGCGCCAGCTCGCCGAGCATGCCGAGCGGAAAGGCCTCGACTTCCTGTTCTGGGAGCCCATGTCCGTCGGGCGCGAGCTCGGCCATACCGTCGCGGACACCGCCGCGCTGCAGGACGAGATCGACAAGGCGGGTCTCCCGCTGCCCCTGAAGCCGATGGTCGACATCGATCACGGCGACGTATCGTCACCGAACCCTGCCGACACCGATCCCTATGTCTGGGCCCGGGATTTTGCGGCGCGGTCGCCGATCATTCACATCAAGCAGAGCTCGGCCAACAAGGGCGGCCACTGGCCCTTCACGGCGCAGCACAATGAAGGCGGCCGCATCGTGCCGCCAAAGCTGCTCGACGCGGTGCGAGCCGGGGGCGGGACGGACAACGAGCTGTGCATGGAGTTCGCGTTCCGGGAACGCGAGCCGGCCGACAGGGCCGTCGTTCCGATGACGCGTGAATCGGTGGATTTCTGGCGGCCCTTCGTCGACACCGGCTTTGCCGCTTAGGCAAGCGGTCCTCGCGTCACTTCTTGCCGCGGTAGCTCCACCAGACCCAGCCGCCGAAGGCGACGCTCGCCACGGCGATCACCAGCAGGATCCACCACCCCGCCGCGAACAGCGTCGGCTCGGCTGCAGGGGGTGCTGTCTCCTGGGCCATGGCGGATTGTGCCGCCAAGGTGACCCCGACGAATGCCGTGACCCGCGCGAGACCGCGTCCCGTCTTGCTGTGCTGGCGCATCGTCCGGTCCCGATCCTGTCCACACCCATGCTCGGGCCAACTGGCGGGCGGCTTCACCGTTCCCGGCGAGCCGGGCGGACGTCAGCGCTAGCCCATGCGGGCGAGCAACGTGCGGCCGGCGGCGGAAAGCACCCAGCGTTTGCGGCGGCCGTCGGTGGCCGGTCCGGGTTCGGCTTCCACCAGCTGGCGGGCTTCCAGCCTCGCGAGGCTTCGGGACACCGACGCGTTGACAGAAAGGGAGGCCTCGAGGCCCAGCGCCTCGATTACCTCGCGCGTCGTGGGACCAAAACGGGCGGGGTTGCCGAGAACCCGCAGGATCCTCATCTGCCTGATGTCCAGCCCGCCCCAGCGCGCACGGTCTCCCGTGCGCGGCTCCGTATCATCGTCCCAGCGCTTCATGCCCATCCGTTCCAGCTGCGCGCGCAGGCTGGACCGGCTGGCGTCACCGGCTCGCTGCTTCATTCGCTCGCATTCGAGCAATCCGCTTCATTTCCCGGGCTGGAGCGTGGCCTTTTACGGGCGAGGTGGCGGCAGGCCTGTCACCCGACCTCTGTTTTTCTCAAGCCGTCGAGCTCGGGCATCAGGATGACGCTCTCCTGCTCGTTTGGATCGGTCCGCGAGATCACGGCCGTGCAGGGCTCCGACTGGCTGGGATTATAGGGCAGGTGGGGCACTCCGGCGGGGATGTAGACGAAATCGCCTGCGCCGGCCTCGAGATGCTGCTCGAGATTGTCGCCGTACCACATGCCTGAGATGCCGCTCAGCACATAGAGCGCCGTCTCGTGCGCCTCATGCCGGTGCGCCTTCGCCCTGGCGCCGGGCGGGATCGTGACCAGCTGCATGTGGATGTGAGACGCGCCGACCGTCTGCGCCGACACTGCTGCCGCGTAGCTGAGACCCTGCTTGCCGGTGAAGGCGGCTCCCGCCTTCAGCACGTGGCACCCGGCGGGGTGCTTCGACCCTTGCTGCGATGTGCTCATGGCGACCTCTTTCCCGTGTGGAGTTTCGGCACGTCCGGGCCGGCCGGTGGTCTGCCCGGGCCGGCAGGTTAGGCCCGGGACAGCCCGGCGTCACTGCGGCTGCTGCAGCCGTGCGGCGGCGTCGCGCACTCTCTGCGCCAGCCTGTCCGCCCCTTCGCCGACGGGCCCCTGGCGGTGCAGGAACGGTGCCGGGTCTGCCAGTACGTCCGGTGCCGTCCGGTGCAGCGCCTCGTAGGCCGAGCGCGCCAGCTGCTCATCCTTCACCAGATCCGCGACGGCCAGCTGGATGAGGCCGCCGAGCACGTATTCTCCGGCATCGAACCTCTTGGCGAACGACAGCGCCTCGTCATGCGCGCCGGCGCCGAGCGCACCCGCCGCGCGCCATGCCAGGATCCACACTGGCGGCACGGGGTTGAGGCGCATGGCTTCGTCAAGCCGCGCATTGCCGCTCTCGAACTCGCCCATTCCGATCTCGGAAGCCCCGATGTCGGCGAGGATGTCGGGATCGTGCGGCCCCAGGCGCAGCGCCTCGTCGGCCGCCCGGCGAAAGCCGTCCTTGTCCCCAACGACGTAACGCACGGCAGCGAGGGCCTGGAAGGCGCGAGGATTGGATGGCTGCAGCTGCGTCGCCCGGCGGGCCAGGGTGTCCGCCTCCGCGAGCGGCTCGCTGCTCGGGCGCGCATTGTAGCCGAGCCGGTACTCGTCCAGGCGGAGATAGGCGAAGGCCCACAGCGCGTCGCGGGCGCCGGGATCGTTGCGCACGGCGGCCTCGATGCAGTCACGCGCCGCGAGGTGGAGTTGGGCACCGTAGGTGCGCCAGTAGTCGAACGTCCGCAGCAGGCATGAATAGGAGCTCCAGGTCTCCTTGGGCCCCTGGAGGCGCGCAGACTCCTCGGCCTGGATCACGCCGTAAGGCTGGCCGAGCCGCTGCGCGATCTCCTGGACGATCCGCCGGCCGGCGCCATGCGCCATGTCGGGCGTGCGACCGCCGGTCATCCGCTCCGACCAGAGCACGCGCCCGTCGCCCGCACGGGTCAGGATGGCCTGCACGACCAGCGTATCGGCGCGTGGATCGAATGTTCCAGACAGCACGTAGTCGGCACCGAAGCGGCGGGCGAATGTGGGATCGGTCTCCGAGGCCTTGGCGGCGGCGAAGGCGGTCTCCACTCCCGCCACGCGCAGCTCGGGAAAGCGGGCGAGGGCACCGATGAGTTCGGACGTGTAGCCCGCGGCCTCCGCCTGCGCCTCTGCCCCTGCCGCCTCGGCCTTGAAGGGCAGCACGAGGACGAGCGGCGGCTTCTGCGGGGGCCACACCAGTGCGCGCACCTGCGGCAGCGCCAGCGCCGCTGCCGCGATCGCGAGGAGCGCGAGCAGAACTGCCGCCGGCCACCATCTTCTCCGCCAGACCGATGTCAGGGGAGGAGCGGGTATGCTGTCTCCGCCCGGCGCAGGTGACGGCTGGCCGAAGGCTGGCTCGAAAGTGGGAACGTAGCCCTTCTCGGGCAGCACGATGCGTACGGGATCGGTGGTGCCCTGGTCGCCCTCGTAGTAGCGCGCCAGGGCCTTGCGGAGCCGGCGGGCCTCGACCCGGACGATGGGATCGGTCGCGGGGTCGAAATCCGGTGGCCGCCCGAGCGCCTCGGTGGCCACCGTGTAGCCCTTGATCTGCTCGCTGTGTCCCTCGACCGTCCGGGTGACGACGAAGCTCAGGAAGGACTGCAGCTGCGGCGACTGGATGAAGGGCTCGGATGCGAGGACGCGCTGCAGAGCGGCGCGAACCTCACCGGGTGCGCACCCGCCCTTTTCCCCCGAGAGTGCCGGCTCGACCGGATGGACCTCTGACACGCTTCCTTTTACCCCGGATTACCCCCCGCTTACTGTAAAGTTTGAGTCAAAGGGTGAACAGAGCGGCAAACATTGCTTTTCCGCGCATTGATGTTTGTCGCCTCCCTTCATGGTTTTCGACGGCCTTCCCGGTGACGCTCTCGGGCCTCGCCAGTCGTCGCCCCGGCCGACATACAGGCGGGCATCTTATTCGATTAGAAGGGAGGCGCTGTTCTCGGACGCAGGCTCGAGGAAGACTACACTGTCATACTATTTTTTGAGTTTTGTTGTGCTTATTACTGCAAATACAGTCGCCTAGCTCCGTAATATACGCACAAGTACATCAATTCCAATAGGCGTCGCCTTCGATTACATGCGGAGCAACGACAGACACGGGAGCTCCCCAACATGAACATCGACGACGTGCTCGGCGCCTTAAGGGCGTCGATTTTCGAAGGGCTGGACGAGGGCGAACTGCGCCTCGCAGCCGAGACCAGCATCATGGTTCAGTTCCCGCCCGGCTGCGAGGTGCTGGAGCAGGGCAAGGTTCCGCAGTTCGCGTTCCTCGTCATGGAGGGCACGGTACAGATGCGTGCCCGCATGGAGGGCCGTGCGGCCACTGTCGCCATCGTCCGGCCCGGACAGTTCTGCGGCCTGCAGGCCCTCCTCCTCGGGCAACCCTCGGTGTGCGCCAGTGTGTCGATGGGCAGCGTCAAGCTGCTGATGATCCCCGCGGCCGAGCTGCGGCGGTTGGCCGGGCTGAGCGCGGCCGTCGCCTTCGCGGTCGCACGGGAGGTGGCCCGCCTCGACCGCGCGCACGAAATCGAGCTCGTCAGCCAGAAGATGCGCTCGGCGGTGGAGCGGGTCGCTGCTTGGCTCGTCTCCGAGCAGAAGCGCACGGGCAGCATGAGTTTCGAGATCGGCATGTCCAGGCGATCACTGGCGCAGTTCGTCGGCGCTTCGGAGGAGACGCTGTCGCGCGTCATGCGCATCATCGAGGGGGCGGGCGTCGACGTGCGCGGCCAGCGCGTGAAGATCGTCGACTACCACGCCCTGCGACGGCTGGCGGCTCCCGAAAGCCTGCTGGACCTCGACGTCGAGGCGCCCCCGCCCGTGACGCTCATCGAGGCCGCGGGCTGACGCCTGTCGCCTCGCGAGCGCCGAAGCAGAACGAGGAGGTTTGGTGAGCGCGGTGGGACTCGAACCCACGACCACATGATTAAAAGTCACGTGCTCTACCAGCTGAGCTACGCGCTCTCACCTTCGGATCCATCGGACCCGGGAAATCGCCTGCCGGTGCGCTGTGGCGCGGTCGGCGGAGGCGGCCTCTGGGTAGCGGCAGCGCCTGCGGCGGTCAATAGACCGGCCGCCGCAGGGGCCTTGCCGGGCAAAGATCGGCGTCCGCCCGCGTTTCACCCGTGTGCGGGCGCCGGGCGGTGCGGCAGGGAGGCCAGCAGCCCCAGCAAGGCGCGGTCGTGCAGCACGATCATGGCCTCGCGCGGGCTCAGCCAGGCCAGCAGGTCCTCTATCGATTCCGCGTCGGTCAACTTCGCCTCGGCGACGGCACGGTCCGGGTTGATGTCGCCTCGCCTGCGACGCTCGCCGGGCGGAAGCATGCCCTCGTGGCGGGAGCGGAGATCTGCGTCTGCATGGATGGTGGCGACCGCATTGGCGTCGTCGAAGCCGTAGCGGGCGAAGTCCTGCATCAGCGCATTGGCGCGCGTGGCGATCGGAGGAGGGCTCGTCTCCTCAGGCGTCAGCAGCAGGCCCGCGCGCTTCAGCGCCAGGCCGAGCGCCAGCTGCCCCGACGCTGCCGAGATCGGGATGGCGAGGACGAGGCCGATGATCGTCGGCGACATCCAGCCGAAGAGGGACGGCGCGATCATGAAAGCCGACACGCCGGCGAGGACGCCGAGCAGCGTGTGCATGCGGTGGCGGCGCACGATATCCTTCATCGGGATCGATCCGTCGTCGCGGCGCTGCGGGTTCCAGCCAGTGTCGCGGCCGAGCACGATCTGGAAGACCGCGCCGGACTGGATGACCATCAGGATCGGCGCCATCAGCGCCGACATGACGATCTCCAGGAGAGCCGAGCAGACGAGAAGGAAGCCGCCGCCGCTGGCCCGCCGGACCGAACCGCGGATCAGCGCCAGAACCAGGCCGAACAGCTTCGGCGCGAGCAGGATGGCCATGGTGATCAGGAACAGCGCGAGAGCGCGTTCCGCATCGAACCGCGGCCAGGACGGGAACAGCGAGAACTCGTTGGTGAAGTATTCCGGCCGGATATAGCGGGTCTGCAGGACCAGCGCGATACCGACCAGCAGTTGCGCCAGCCACAATGGCGAGGCGAGGTAGCCCATGATCCCGGTCGCGAAATGCTGGCGGGTCGGCCAGGTCAGGCCAGCCGCGCCGATGACGCGGACATGCTGCAGGTTGCCCTGGCACCAGCGCCTGTCGCGCGTGGCGAGGTCGATCAGGGAGGGCGGGCTCTCCTCGTAGCTGCCCTCCAGGTCGGGCAGCATGTAGACCGTCCAGCCGGCCCGGCGGATCAGCGCTGCCTCGACGAAGTCATGGCTGAGGATGTGCCCGCCGAAGGGCGGCTTGCCGGAGAGGCGCGGCATGCCGCAATGCGCCGCGAAGGCGCGGGTGCGGATGATGGCGTTGTGGCCCCAGTAGTTGCCCTCCCGGCCCGACCAGACGGCGAGGCCCGTGGCGATGACGGGACCATACATGCGCGCGGCGAACTGCTGCAGGCGCGCGAACAGCGTGTTGCGGTTGATGATCAGGGGCAGCGACTGGACGATGCCGGAATCGGGATCGGCCTCCATGGCCGCCGTCAGGCGCACCACGCATTCGCCGGTGAGAAGGCTGTCGGCATCGAGCACAAGCATGTGCTCGTAGGCTCCGCCCCAGCGGGAAACGAAATCCTCGATGTTGCCGGCCTTGCGGCCGACGTTCTTCGGCCGGTGCCGGTAGTAGATGCAGGCGGCCGGGCAACGCTCGCGCAAAGCGAAGAAGGCGCGCTCCTCCGCCACCCAGGCATCCGGCTGCGTCGAATCCGAAAGGATGAAGAAGTCATAGTGGCCGAGGAGGCCGGTGCGCTCGATCTCATCGATCATGGCGTTCAGCGCGGCGAAAACGCGCGCCGTCGCCTCGTTGTAGACGGGCATCAGCACGACGGTACGGGCGTTCAGCCGGGACGGAATCGGCTGTTTCCTTGGCGGCTTCAGCAGCATGACGAAGCCGACGACCGCGCTGCTGAAGGCGAGCGCGATCCATGAAAAGTTGATCGTGAAGAGCGCGACCAGGACCCACTGCAGCGGCGTGACGGCAGACACCGAGACGACCCGGTACATCTCCCATGCGCCCCAGGCGGTCAGCGCCAGCGCGCCTCCGAACACAATGAACCGGCTGAGCCACGGCACGCCGCGCGACTGCGCGGGCTTGCGGGCAGACGAGCGCTTGAACTTCGCAAGCGACTGGACCGGCATCGCCAGCGGAGATTCCGGCGGCAGCGCGGGCGCCTCGGCGACGTCCGGAACGGGCGAGCGCGGGAGTTCTAGGGCGTCCAACGATAAAGCCATGTCTCGCTCACGGGCTTTCCGCCGGCTTCCAGCACGAGGCGAAGCTCGCACGCGGTTTCGCCGCCGGGATCCAGGTCGAAACCCACGCGGCATAGCCGCCGTTCCGCATAAGGCCACACCCGCACATTGACGAGCTTGCCGGGCGTGGTCGACAGCATGGGCTTCAGTTCGGAGATGGTCTGGCTCGACTTAAGGGCGTCGCCCATGAAATCGACCATGAAACGCCGGCTGTTGGAACCGGCGACCCGTCCCGAGCGCGTATCCGTGACGACCAGCATCGGAGGCCGGTCCGGCACCTGCCAGCACCAGAACTGACGGAAGGCGAAGAAGGCCCCTTCGGCGCCGGGCTGAAGCGGCTGCTTGGGCCGCCAGTAGCTCAGCACGTTGTCGTTGATCTCCGACTCGGTCGGGATCTCGATCAGCTGGACGAGTCCCTCCGCCCAGTCGCCGATCGGCTCGATCCACAGGCTCGGCCGCCGCTCGAAGCTCTGGTCGTCATCGAGGAAGCCCGAATAGTCACGCTGGCGCTGGATCAGTCCGAATCCTTTTGGCGCCGGATCGACGAAAGCCGAGATCTGCAGCGTTTCCGGGTTCGAGATGGGACGCCAGATCCACTCATTGTTGCCGTTGTGGATCTGCAGGCCTGAACTCTCGAACACGGCCGGCCTGACATCGTCGACATTTCGGCGGTCATTGGGGCCGAACAGGTAGGTCGTCGTCATGCCCGCTATCCCGTAGTTCTCGACGGGCGAGCGGGCGAAGAGGGTCACTTCGGTGTCGATCAGCGTCACGTCGCCAGGCCGCAGCGTGAACCGGTAGGCGCCGGTGACGCTTTCGGAATCCAGCAGGGCGTGGATGACGATCGACTCGGACCGGGCGGCCGGCTGCTCGATCCAGTAGGCGCGGAAGGCGGGAAACTCCTCGCCGCCGGAATCGCCGGCCTTCAGCGTCAGCCCGCGTGCCATCACGCCGAGGTTCTGGCCGCGTGCCGACGAGCGGAAGAAGGTCGCGCCCTGGAAGATGGCGACCTCGCGCTGCCGGCCCGACTGTGCGTCGCCGAACACGCGAAACCCGGAAAAGCCGAGATCCGGCAGTTTGTCTGGCGCCTGGAGCTTGCCGTAGTCGAAAATCGACCTGTCGTAGACGACGTGGCGCACCACGTTGTTCTCCACGACGAAGAGGCTCACGGCATTGGCGAAGGCATAGCCCCGGTGCAGCGGCTCGACACCGAAGCTGGCTCCATCGGGGTTCCACAGCCAGGCCCCGGGCAGCGCCCTGATGCCGATGTAATCCTCGTAGCTCAGGTTCCGGAACGGGTCCGGCAGATCGGCCTCGGGCGCGTTGTAGGCCTTCTTCGACATGATCCGGGCGAGATCAACCAGCGATTGCGGGTTGAACGTCTGCCCATCGCCGAGTGCGCTGTTGATGGCGTTGGTGGTGAAATTCTGAGCCGAGGCAGGCCCGATTCCGGCGGCGACGCCGACAGCAGCCGCCGCAAACCGCAGAAGGTCGCGCCGGTCGATGAGACCTTGCCCGGAAGGTGCGGACGGGATCACTGGTGGCATGGACTCAACGCAACCCGCCGCGCGCTCCAAGCTGCCGCTGCACGCGGCGAGGCAACTGAAATCGCGGGCTTTTGACCGATCGGTCGAGGTTCTAGCATATATTTGCTGCGGTGCGAGACGTTTCGGAGGGCGGATGCGTGAATTCCGCTGCTAGCGGGCGATCACGGCCAACGGACGGCGATGGCGTGGTGTCAACGCGGCTCCGGGACGACAGTGCCGTCCAATGTCGCGACATCGCATGCGACGAAACGTGCCTTCACGGCCTCACACGCCCTGCGTGCCGCGTCCTCCGTCTCATATCCTCCGGCGAGCAGCACGAAGCTTTCCGGGTCTGCCGGTGCTGGCTTCACAAGGGGCGCCACATCGCGCAGCAGGCTCGCATTGCGGGCGGAAAGGTTCGTCCAGCGCAACCAGAGGCGGTCGGCGCTGGGGCCCCGGCCCAGGGACATGGCGAAGACGGGCGCGCGGGGGACGGCTTCGATGCCCTTCTGGACCGGAACAATCGCGCCGGTCGTCTCCACGTCCGCGATGGTGGCCGGCGGACGGGTCAGGGCGACGACAACCTCTTCGGAGACATCGGGCAGCGCCACCATCAGGGCAACGCAGCCGAGCGCTGCCCAGCCGGCAGCTCCCGCTCCGGCCTCGCGCCATCTGCGCACGCGGACATGACGGAGGGGGCCGTCGGATTGCAGCACGGGCGCGGGTGCGTCCTGCTCACCGGGTTCGGCCACGGTCGGCAAAGGATCGAATGTCGGTTCGACTTTCTGCCTCACGAGGCCCTTCCGTCAGTCGAGTTCGGCGCCGGGCGCGACGCGCCGATTCACGCTCGGTAAAGCGGACCCATGGTAAACGCGACAGGGTAAACGAAATGCAACTTTCCGCCGGAGCCTCCGCCATGGCCAGTGCCGCCTCAGCCTCCCGCCGATGCCTCGCCGTGGTGCTCGCGGCGGGGGAAGGGACGCGCATGGCCTCGGCACGCCCGAAGGTTCTGCACGAGGTCGCCGGCCTCAGCCTGGTCGGCCACGTGCTGCACACGGTGACCGGAGGAGGGGCCGACGCAGTCGCGGTCGTCATCGGTCCGGACCGCGACGACGTCGCGGCCGAGGTGCGGCGCCGGCGGCAGGATGCGCGGGTCTACGTGCAGCAGCAGCGACTCGGCACCGCCCACGCCGTCCTGGCGGCGCGTGACGCGATCGCGGAGGGATTCGACGATGTCGTCGTGCTGTTTGGCGACACGCCCCTTGTCCGGCCCGAGACGCTGCGCACCCTGCGTTCCACACTGGCCGAGGGAGCAGCCGTCGCCGCGCTCGGCTTCGAGGCGGCTGATCCCACGGGCTATGGCCGCCTGATCGTCGAGGGTGGCGAACTCGTCGCCATTCGCGAGCAGAAGGACGCGTCGCCTCAAGAGCGGACGATCCGCCTGTGCAATGCCGGGCTGATGGCGCTCGACGGCAGGCTGGCGCTGGACCTGCTGGATGCGATCGGCAATGCCAACGCCGCCAAGGAGTACTACCTTACCGACGCGGTGCAGGTGGCCCGGCAGAAGGGCCTCGTCGCCCGCGCGCTCTCCGCTCCCGAGCAGGATGTCCAGGGCGTCAACGACCGCGTACAGCTTGCCGCCGCCGAGGCGGTGGCGCAGCGACGGCTGCGCGAGGCTGCGATGCGGGGCGGCGCAACGCTCGTGGCGCCCGAGACCGTGTTCCTGTCCCACGACACCGTGACCGGCCGCGACGTGCTCATCGAACCCCACGTCGTCATCGGCCCCGGTACCGTGCTGGAAGAGGGCTGCGTCGTGCACGCCTTCTCGCATCTCGAGGGCGCACGGGTCGGGCCTGGCGCATCCGTCGGTCCCTATGCGCGGCTGCGGCCTGGGGCGGCGCTGTCCGCCAAGGCGCGTGTCGGAAACTTCGTCGAGATCAAGAACGCCGGGCTGGGGGAGGGGGCCAAAGTCAACCACCTCACCTATATCGGCGACGCGTCGGTGGGCGCGGGGGCCAATGTCGGCGCAGGCACGATCACCTGCAACTATGACGGTTTCGACAAGGCGCGCACCGAGATCGGGGCGGGCGCCTTCATCGGCTCCAACTCGGCCCTGGTGGCGCCCGTGACCATCGGGGACGGCGCCTATGTCGGCTCGGGTTCCGTGATCACGCAGAACGTCCCCGCCGATGCCTTGGCAGTCGCACGCGGACGCCAGATCGTCCGCGACGGATGGGCGAAGAGCTTCCGCGACCGCAAGGCCGCATCGCGCCCGAAGAAACCATGATTGTTCACCGTCCCGGCAGACGAGACCGGCAGGAAAAGCCTGCTGTTAACGTCGGTCACATTATGTGAATTGCTGCATTCAGCGGCTGCGGCTACGCAATACCCTGATCAACGGGCTCGTGGGGTGACTTTGCATGTGCGGTATCGTGGGAATTCTGGGTACCACTTCCGTAGCGCCGATGATCGTCGATGCGTTGAAGCGGCTGGAATACCGCGGCTATGATTCCGCCGGCATCGCGACCCTGGAGAGCGGCCATCTCGCCCGGCGCCGTGCCGAAGGCAAGCTGAAGAACCTCGCCGCGCGCCTGGCCTCGGAGCCGCTGAACGGAACGGCCGGGATCGGCCATACCCGATGGGCGACACACGGGCGCCCGAGCGAGCGCAACGCGCATCCGCACGCGACGGATCGCGTCGCCGTCGTCCACAACGGCATCATCGAGAATTTCAGGGAACTGCGCGAGGAGCTGGAGGCCCAGGGCGTCCGCTTCGAGACGGAGACCGACACCGAGGTCGTCGCCCAGCTCGTGGGCGATGCGCTCCGCCGCGGCCTGACGCCGGCCGATGCGGTCCGGGAAACGCTGCCGCGCCTGCACGGTGCATTCGCCCTCGCGTTCCTGTTCGACGGCGAGGACGACCTCCTCATCGGCGCCCGGCAGGGCGCGCCCTTGGCCGTGGGCTGGGGCGACGACGAAATGTATCTGGGCTCCGACGCCCTCGCGCTTGCGCCCTTCACCGACACGATCACCTATCTCGAAGACGGCGACTGGGCGGTCCTCTCGCGCAAGGGCGCGAAGTTCACCGACGTTTCGGGCCGGGAGGTCCAGCGCAAGCGGCAGAAGACGACCGCAGGTGCGTTTCTCGTCGACAAGGGCAATCATCGCCACTTCATGGCGAAGGAAATCCACGAACAGCCGGAGGTAGTCGGCCGCACGCTCGCTCATTACCTGGACATGGCCACGGGGCAGGTGCGCCTGCCATTCTCCGTGCCGTTCGACTGGCGCAAGCTCGAACGCGTCACGATCTCGGCCTGCGGCACCGCCTACTATGCCGGCCTCGTCGCCAAGTACTGGTTCGAGCGCTACGCGCGGCTGCCGGTCGAGATCGACGTCGCATCCGAGTTCCGCTACCGCGAAGCGCCGTTGCCCGCGCAGGGGCTGGCGCTTTTCGTGTCCCAATCGGGAGAGACCGCGGACACGCTGGCCGCCTTGCGCTATGCGCGGGAGAAGGGCCAGCACGTGATGTCCGTCGTCAACGTGCCGACGTCCACCATCGCCCGCGAGAGCGACGTGGTCGCTCCCACCCTGGCGGGACCCGAAATCGGCGTGGCTTCCACCAAGGCCTTCACATGCCAGCTCACGGTGCTGGCCTGCCTCGCGCTCGCCGCAGGGCTGGCCCGCGGGACGCTGGGCCGCGAGGAGGCGGACCGCCTGTCGCGCGCGCTCGTTTCCGTACCGGGCCAGATCGCCGAGGCGCTGAAGGCGGAGCCGGCCATCGAGCATGTCGCCCGCGAGATGTCCAAGGTCTCGGACGTGCTCTATCTCGGCCGCGGCACCAGCTATCCGATGGCGCTGGAAGGCGCGCTGAAGCTCAAGGAAATCTCCTACATCCATGCCGAGGCCTATGCGGCGGGCGAGCTGAAGCACGGGCCGATCGCGCTGATCGACGAAACGATGCCGGTCATCGTCATCGCGCCGACGGACGGGATCTTCGAGAAGACCGTCTCCAACATGCAGGAGGTTGCGGCCCGTGGCGGCAGGATCGTGCTGCTGTCGGACGAGCAGGGCATCCGCAAGGCCGGGATCGAGGGCATGGAGACGTTGGCCATGCCGGCGATGGCGCCTGATTTCGCGCCCATCGTCTACGCCGTCGCGGTCCAGCTGCTGGCGTACTTTGCCGCTGTCGCTCTGGGCAAGGACGTCGACCAGCCGCGCAATCTGGCAAAATCGGTTACCGTCGAATAGATATCGATCCGGGCCGCCGTCGCACGCGTCTTGCAGGGCGGCCGCAAGGGTCGCCTCTCCGGGGCGGCGCGGCGGAGCGGCTTGAGGCGATGGACACACCCGACGAGACGGACCAGGCTGCCTGGCAGGGACATGGACCCATGCCCGGACCCTTCATCGGTCCGCCGCCGAAGCGCACCTGGGGCCACAGGGTTCGCACCTATTTCCTCACCGGCATCGTCGTTGCGGGCCCGCTGACGGTCACCGCGGCGGTGACGTGGTGGGTCATCAACCTCGTCGACGGATGGGTGAAGCCGCTGATCCCGGCTACCTATCTTCCGGAAACGTACCTGAACTATCCCATCCCCGGGTTCGGCCTCATCGTCGCGCTGTTCGGGCTGACGCTGCTGGGCTTCCTCACCGCCAACCTCGTCGGCCGTTCGCTCATTTCTTATGGCGAGATGCTGCTGGGGCGCATGCCGGTCGTGCGCGGGCTGTACCGGGGTGTGAAGCAGGTCTTCGAGACGTTGTTCTCGCAGTCCTCGACCTCGTTCAAGACCGTGGGGCTGGTGCAGTTTCCTTCGCCCGGAATGTGGTCGATCGTGTTCATGTCCACCCCGCCGCAAGGGAACGTGGCCGACAGGCTGCCGGGGCCCAACGAGCATATCGCCGTGTTCCTGCCCTGCACGCCCAATCCGACGACGGGCTTTTTCTTCTACGTGCCGCGCAAGGACGTGATCGAGTTGACGATCTCCGTCGAGGACGGCGCCAAGCTCATCATGTCGGCAGGCCTGATCCAGCCGGAGGGACAGCAGAAGCTGGCCGCGCTCGCGGGCGCGGCGCGTCCGGGCAAGGACGCCCCGGCGACAGGTGAAGTCGCGGCCTGAGGTGAACCCGGAAATGGACATGCTGATGATCGGCCCGGCCGCGCCGGAAGACGAGGATGACGTCGTCGAACTCTGGCGGGCCTGCGGGCTCGTGGTCAGCTACAACGACCCCGCGTCGGATTTCCGCCTGGCACTGGGTAAGCCTGCGTCCGATATTCTGGTCGGGCGCGATGCGTCAGGCCGTATCACCGGCAGCGTCATGGTGGGCCATGACGGGCACCGGGGATGGCTCTACTACGTCTCCGCCGCCCCGGAGGCGCGCGGCACGGGGGTCGGCAGGCGCATGGTCGACGCGGCCGAGGCATGGCTGCAGCAGCGTGGCATCGTCAAGGTGCAGCTCATGGTGCGCGAAACGAACACGGCGGTCGTCTCGTTCTACGAGCGCCTCGGCTTCGAGGTGGCGCCCCGGGTGGTCATGAGCAAGTGGATCGACGGCCGGTAGCCACCCGCAAGGACGGGTTCACAGCACCGGCACGAACTGGTCGTCCTGCAGCATGGTCAGGATGCCGGTGAAGATTTCAAACCGGAAACCCTGGAGCTTCAGCCGCTTCTCGGCGACGGCCTCCTCGATCCAGGGAAAGGTCAGCAGGTTCTGAAGCGAAAGCTTCACCACCTGGTACTCGCACCAGTCGGGAATGTCCTCGACGGGCACGTGGTCCGGGATTGACCGCAGGACGGGTTCGGCGATCTTCATCCAGGGTTTCACGAAGTCACGCGCCTCTTCCGGCGCCCCCTCCACGAGGGCCCGTATCCCGCCGCACTTGCCGTGGCCGAGCACCGCGATCCGCTTCACCCGGAGGACGCGCACGGCGTATTCCAGGGCAGCGCTGGTGCCGTGGTAGCCGGCGTCGGGCGTATAGGCCGGCACGAGGCCGGCAACGTTCCGGACGACGAAGAACTCGCCTGGACCGGCGTTGAAGACGGTCTGCGGGTCGACGCGCGAATCCGAGCAGGAGATGACCATGGTTTCCGGCGCCTGCCCGAGCGCGGCGAGCGCCTGGTAGCGCGCATGCTCCGATGGCCAGACGTCGGTCCGGAACCTGCGGTAGCCGTCGATGACGCGATCCATTCCACGCTCCAGTTTGCCGGCATGACACGTGCCGCCTGGAATTCACAGAGGCAATCGGGATTTGGTGGCAGCCGTTCCGCACGGGAAGCATGGCGGATGCCACGCGCCTGGTCATCCGGCGCGGATCAGCTTCGCGGATTCGTCTTTTCCGAACAGGTACAGAAGCACGCGCAGCGCCTCGCCCCGGGGGCCGGCGAGTTCCGGGTCACGCTCTAGCGCCAGCTTTGCGTCCTGCCGCGCGGCGGGGAGAAGGTCGGAGTGGAGCGACGGTATCGCCAATCGAAAGCCGGGGAGGCCGGACTGGCGGGTGCCGAGCACGTCGCCTTCGCCGCGCAGGCGCAGGTCCTCCTCGGCGATGGCGAAGCCGTCCTCCGTGTCGCGCATGGTCTGCAAGCGTGCGCGCGCCACCTCTCCCGCGCCGTCCTTGTAGAGCAGGAGGCAGGTCGAGCGGCCCTTGCCGCGCCCGACGCGACCGCGCAGCTGGTGGAGCTGGGCGAGGCCGAAGCGCTCGGCATGCTCGATCACCATCACGGTCGCCTCCGGCACATCGACGCCGACCTCGATGACCGTGGTGGCGACGAGGAGGCGGGTGTCACCGCGGGCAAAGGCCGCCATGGCCTCGTCCTTCTCCCGCCCCTTCATCTTGCCGTGGACGAGGCCCACGGTGCCTGCGCCGAACCGGCGGGACAGGGCGCCATGCCGCTCCGCCGCCGCGGCGACGTCGAGTTCCTCGGACTCGTCCACCAGCGGGCAGACCCAGTAGCAGCGCGCGCCCGACTCAAGCGCTCGCCCGATGCCCTCGACGACCTCCACCAGCCTGTCGAGCGGGATGACGCGCGTGTCGATAGGCTGGCGTCCCGCCGGTTTGTCGCGCAGCACCGAGACGTCCATGTCGCCGAAATAGGAGAGGACGAGCGTGCGAGGGATCGGCGTCGCCGTCATCACCAGCACGTCCACCGCCTCGCCCTTGGCCGAGAGCGCGAGACGCTGGTGCACGCCGAAGCGGTGCTGCTCGTCGACGACGGCGAGCCCGAGGTCGCGGAAGGTGACCTCATCCTGGAACAGAGCATGGGTGCCGACGAGAATGTCGATGGCGCGGGCCCGGAGGTCGGCCAGGATCTGCTCGCGCGCCGCGCCCTTCTCGCGGCCGGTCAGCAGTGCCAGCCGCAGGCCGCCGGCCGCTGCGAGAGGGCCGAGGCGCTCGGCATGCTGGCGCGCCAGGATCTCCGTGGGAGCCATCAGCGCGGCCTGGTGGCCGGCTTCCACCGCCATGGCCATGGAGAGCAGGGCGACGATGGTTTTGCCGGACCCCACGTCCCCCTGGAGCAGCCGCAGCATCCGTTCCGGCGTGGCGAGGTCGGCCCGGATGTCCTCCACGGCCGTGGCCTGCGAGCCCGTCAGGGAGAAAGGCAGGGCCGCCAGGATCGGGCCGGTCCTGCTGCCGTCGGCAAGGCGGGCGCGGCCGGTGGCCTTCTTCATGCGCCGCCGCACCAGCAGCAGGGCCAGCTGCCCCGCCAGCATCTCGTCATAGGCCAGCCTCAGCCTGGCCGGCTGCATGGGATCGGCCGCCTGCGCGTCGGCGGGCTTGTGGATTGCTGCAAGGGCCTCGGCAAAGGATGGCCATTTGCGGGCTGCCAGCCAGCTGCCGTCCTGCCACTCTGGCAGACCGGGCAGCCCGGCGAGGGCACCCTCGGCGGCGCGGGAGACGTTGCGCGGACCCAGCCCCTCCGTCAGGCCGTAGACCGGCTCGAAGGCCGGCAGGCCCGCAAGCCCCGCCTCGTCGACGACACGGTCGGGATGGACCATCTGCAGCCGACCGTCCCACACCTCGATCCGGCCCGAGATCCAGCGCGTGGCGCCGAGCGGCAGCAGCTTCTCCATGCGCCCGCGATGGGCATTGAAGAAGACCAGCGTCAGGTCGCCGGTACCGTCGGAGACACGGACGCGCCAGGGAGACTTGGGCCTGTCGGACGGGGGAGGGCGGTGCTCCTCGACCCGCGCCTCGATCGTGACAAGGGCGTCCGGCGGCGCCTCGTAGAGCTTCGGACGTGCACTTCGGTCGAGTACCGCGTGCGGCAGGTGGAACAGCATGTCCAGCACCCGCGCCGGCCGGCCCGGCTCCCCGACCAGGCGGTCGAAGTACGGGGCCAGCTTTGGGCCGATGCCCGGCAGCGTCGTGACCGGGGCAAACAGGGAGTTGAGGATCGACGGCCGCATGGTCTTGTCCGGAGCGCGGCTACTGTGTCCGCCCGGGCCAAAAAGTCCAGTTCGGCGCAGCCGCGCGGCTCCTCGTCAAATTGTGATGTTCCTGCAACAGCGCGGACAATGTGCAACGCCTCCGCTTGGGAGCCTGACGCCCGCCCCCTTGCCGCCACAAACCAGTCCCAGCGTGCAGCCGCCTTAGAGGTCTGAAATCCTTAAAGGAATTTAACGCGTGCAAAAACCCGGCAGGAAGCCGGCAGCAAGCGCGCCGGTGTATCGGGCGGGGAGGCGGATCCGAAGGGATCCGGGCGGCGCAGGGATGGTACGCATCATCGACAAGAGCCGGCTGCCGAGCCGGCATGTGACCGAGGGGCCCGAGCGCGCGCCTCACAGGTCCTATTACTATGCCATGGGCCTGACCCGGCAGCAGATGAGCCTGCCCTTCGTCGGCGTGGCCTCCTGCTGGAACGAGGCGGCACCCTGCAACATCTCGCTCATGCGCCAGGCGCAGGCGGTGAAGAAGGGCGTCGTCGCCGGTGGCGGCACCCCGCGGGAGTTCTGCACCATCACCGTGACCGACGGCATCGCCATGGGCCACCAGGGCATGAAGTCGTCCCTCGTCTCGCGCGAGGTGATCGCCGACAGCGTCGAGCTGACCATGCGCGGCCATGGCTACGACGCCCTCGTCGGGCTCGCCGGCTGCGACAAGTCTCTGCCCGGCATGATGATGGCAATGGTGCGCCTGAACGTGCCTTCCATTTTCATCTATGGCGGCTCCATCCTGCCCGGCACCTTCAAGGGCCGGCCGGTAACCGTTCAGGACGTGTTCGAGGCCGTCGGCAAGCACTCGGTCGGCGCCATGTCCACGGCCGACCTCGAAGAACTCGAGGCGGTCGCCTGCCCCTCGGCCGGGGCTTGCGGAGCCCAGTTCACCGCCAACACGATGGCGACGGTGTCCGAGGCCATCGGCCTCGCGCTGCCCTATTCGGCCGGCGCGCCTGCCCCCTACGAGATCCGCGACCAGTTCAGCATGACAGCCGGCGAGATGGTGATGGACCTCGTGGCCAGGCAGATCCGGCCGCGTGACATCGTGACCCGCAAGGCGCTGGAGAATGCAGCGACCGTCGTCGCCGCCTCCGGTGGCTCGACCAACGCCGCGCTGCACCTGCCTGCCATCGCGCACGAGGCCGGGATCGACTTCGACCTGTTCGAGGTGGCCGAGATCTTCCGCCGGACGCCCTACATCGCCGACCTGAAGCCGGGGGGACGCTATGTCGCCAAGGACATGTTCGAGGTCGGCGGCATCCCGCTGATGATGAAGACGCTGCTGGACCACGGCTACCTGCACGGCGATTGCATGACGGTGACCGGCCGCACGATGGCCGAGAACATGGCCGCAGTGGCCTGGAACCCCGACCAGGACGTGGTGCGGGCAGCCGACACGCCGATCACGCCCACGGGCGGCGTCGTCGGCCTGCGCGGCAACCTCGCCGTCGAGGGTGCGATCGTGAAAGTCGCCGGAATGCCGAGCGAGAACCAGCGCTTCCGCGGCCCCGCCCGCTGCTTCGACAGCGAGGAGGAGTGCTTCGAAGCGGTGAAGGAGCGCCGCTACAAGGAAGGCGACGTGCTCGTGATCCGCTACGAAGGCCCGCGCGGCGGACCCGGCATGCGCGAGATGCTGTCGACCACCTCCGCCCTCTACGGCCAGGGGATGGGTGACAAGGTCGCGCTGATCACCGACGGCCGGTTTTCGGGCGCCACGCGAGGCTTCTGCATCGGCCATGTCGGCCCCGAGGCGGCGGTCGGAGGCCCCATCGCACTGTTGCGTGATGGTGACATCATCGCAATCGACGCGATCGCCGGCACGCTCGATGTTGAGATCGACGACGCCGAGCTCGCCCGCCGCAAAAAGGACTGGAAGCCGCGCGAAACGGACTATGCGTCCGGGGCGCTGTGGAAGTACGCGCAGACCGTCGGACCCGCCTTCAGCGGAGCCGTCACGCACCCGGGCGCGAAGAGTGAAAAGCACTGCTATGCGGATCTCTGAAATCGCCTTCTCCGGCCTTGCCGCAGCAATTCTGCTGTGGCCGATGTCGGCGTCAGCGCTCGACCCGAATGCCCAGGCACCTGCAACCGCGGCCGTGCCGGTGGATGCCTTCAAGTCGACGCGCGAGGCGTTCAAGACCGGGATCCAGGACTACAATTCGGGCGACAAGGCCGGAGCCGCCAAGGCGCTGGAATATGCGGCCCAGCAGGGTCATCCGCTCGCCCGCTGGAAGCTCGGGCGCATGTATGCGGACGGTGACGGAGTTCCCCAGGACGATCTCAAGGCGTTCGAGCATTTTTCGAAGATCGCCGACGAGAATGCTGACGAATCTCCCGATTCCCAGAACGCATCGGTGGTGGCAAGCGCTTTCGTGGCGCTGGGCACCTATTATCTCGACGGGATCCCGAACAGCTACGTGAAGGCCAACCCGGCCCGGGCCCGCGACATGTTCTACTACGCGGCGTCCTACTTCAGGGACTCAGACGCGCAGTACAATCTCGCCCGCATGCTGATCGAGGGGAATGGCGGCCCCAAAGATCCCAGGCAGGCGATGCGCTGGCTGAACCTCGCGGCGGAGAAGGGCCACATGCCGGCGCAGGCCCTGCTCGGGCACCTGCTCTTCACCGGGGAAGGCGGGGCGCGGCAGCGGGCGCTTGGCCTGATGTGGCTCACCATCGCCCGCGACGCATCCGACAAGGACCGCGACAACTGGGTGCGCGACCTCTATGACCGCGCCTTCTCGCAGGCAGCCGATCCCGATCGGCAGGCGGCGCTCATGTATCTCGAGCAGCAGCTGCGCAAGCGGAACTAGGACGCACGGCGCGGCCGCTCCGCCTCAGATCAGCTGCAGTCCCTTCAGGCTGGAATGGCCCTGCCGGCCGACGATGATGTGGTCGTGCACCACGATCCCGAGCGGCTTCGCCACGGACGCGATTTCGCGTGTCATCGCCACGTCGGCGGAGGATGGCGTGGGGTCCCCGCTGGGGTGGTTGTGAACGAGGATCACGGCCGAGGCCGACAGCTCCAGGGCCCGCTTCACGACCTCGCGCGGATAGACAGGGGCATGGTCGACCGTGCCGGTCTGCTGCACCTCGTCGGCGATGAGCTGGTTCCGCTTGTCGAGGAACAGGATGCGGAATTGCTCGACGTTCGAGAACGCCATGGCGGCCCGGCAATAGTCGATGACCGCGGTCCAGGAGCCCAGCACGGTCCGTTTGGCGACCGCTCCGCGCGCGAGTTCCCGCCCGGCCGCCTCGACGATCTTGAGATCGAGCGCCGCCTGCTCGCCGATGCCCTCGAACTCCATCAGGCGCGTCACCGGGGCGCCGAGCACCTCGGCGAACGATCCGAAGGTGGCGAGGAGGTCCTTGGCGAGCGGCTTCACGTCGCGCTGGGGTATGGCCCTGAAGAGCACGAGTTCGAGGAGCTCGTACTCCTGCAAGGCTTCGCGCCCCGCGCGCATGAAGCGCGTTTTCAACCTCTGGCGGTGGCCGCGACGATGATCCTCCCCCGCTTCGTTCCGCTCGGGGGAGGAGTCGCGTGCCATGGCTGGTCAGGTCGCGGCGGGCGGGCCGTAGGGCGGCTGGTGCCAGCCCTTGGGCGACAGGGTGAAGATCTCCACCCCGGTCTCGGTCACGCCGACGGTGTGCTCGAACTGGGCGGACAGCGACCGGTCGCGTGTCACGGCGGTCCAGCCGTCGCCGAGCACCTTCACGTGCGGACGGCCGAGGTTGATCATCGGCTCGACGGTGAACAGCATGCCGGGCTTGAACGGGACGCCCTCGCGCGGACGCCCGTAGTGCAGGATGTTGGGCTCGTCATGAAAGAGCCGGCCGAGGCCATGCCCGCAGAAATCGCGCACCACCGAGCATCGCTCGGCTTCCGCGAAGCTCTGGATGGCGTGGCCGAGATCGCCGGTGGTCGCGCCCGGGCGGATCGCGGCGATGCCGCGCATCATCGCCTCGTAAGTCACTTCGACCAGCCGCGCGGCCCGGCGGGGAACCTCGCCGACATTGTACATGCGCGAGGAATCGCCGTGCCATCCATCGACGACGAGCGTCACGTCGATGTTGATGATGTCGCCTTCCCGCAGCGGCTTGTCGTTCGGGATGCCGTGGCAAACGACATGGTTGATCGACGTGCAGATCCCCTTGCGATAACCGCGATAGTTGAGTGGCGCGGGATAGGCGCCGTGGTCCATCGCGAACTCGAAGATCAGATCGTCGAGTACCTCGGTCGTCACACCGGGCTGAACCGCGGGGACGAGCAGGTCCAGCGCCTCGGCCGTCAGGCGCCCGGCCTTGCGCATTGCCTCAAAGGCCTCTGGCCCGTGAAGCTTGATCTCGCCCGCCTTGCGCCCGGACGTGGCTTCTGCATCGACGAAAGTCATCAGTCTCACATGGGCCAATCGGCGGCGCGATGCAAGAGTCGGACGCATTACGCGTGGCAGCACCCAGGCCCGCGAATGGCGGGCAGAGGCCGGGTGCCTGGCGGCTTCCGGTTCGGCTAAGATCCCGGGATGCCGCTCTACTTCGCCTACGGGCTCAACATGGACCGCCACGGCATGGCGCAGCGCTGTCCCGGGGCACGCCCGCTGGGCCTGGCACGGCTGCCGCGCCACCGCTTCGCCATCGCCGCCGACGGGTTCGCAACCGTCCTGCGCGACCCGCGCCGCACGGTACACGGCGTGCTGTGGGACTGCCGCCTTTCCGACATCAGCGCCCTCGACAGGTTCGAGCGCGTCGCGACAGGCCTGTACGTCAAGATCAGCCAGCCCGTGCTGCTGGAACACTCGCCCCGCCGTGCGCTGGTCTATGTCGCGAACAATACAGCGCAGGGCCGCGCCGCGCCGGGGTACCTCCAGGCAGTCCTCTTCGCCGCACGGGAGTGGGGCCTCGACGAGAACTACCTCTACGAACTCGAGCACGGCGAGCCTGCGCCGCGGCGGCCGGGGACGCCCCTGTTTCGTGCGCCGATGTGACCTGCGGCCCGGTCAGATGCCGAAAGCGGCGGGTTCCGTCGCTCCGAACACCTCCTCGAACCCGGCCCGCAGCACCGAATCGACCTCCGGCGTGGTGACGGGCAGCCCGAGGTCGACGAGGCTGGTCACCCCGTACAGGTCCTCCTGGATGCCACAGGGGACGATGCCGCCGAAATGCGAGAGGTCCGGCTCGACGTTGAGGCTGATGCCGTGGAACGTGACCCAGCGCCTGACCCTGATGCCAATCGCGGCAATCTTGTCCTCGGCGCCTTTCGCCTTGTCGGGCCGCCGCACCCACACGCCGACACGGTCCTCCCGGCGCTCGCCGCGGATGTTGAAGGCGCCAAGCGTGGCGATGATCCAGGCTTCCAGCGCGGCGACGAAGGCCCTCACGTCAGGCCCGCGCCGGTGCAGGTCCAGCATGACATAAGCCACTCGCTGGCCCGGGCCGTGGTAGGTGTACTGCCCTCCACGCCCGGTCTCGTGCACGGGAAAGCGGGCCTCCACGAGGTCGGAAGGCTTCGCCGAGGTGCCGGCCGTGTAGAGAGGAGGGTGCTCGACCAGCCAGACGAGTTCGGGCGCCAGTCCGTCGGCGATGGCCGAGGCACGCGCCTCCATGGCCGCGACCGCCGGCCCGTAGGGCACGAGGCCGTCGGACACGGCCCATTGCACCGGCGGCGAGCCAGGAGGGGCCGCGAAGCGGAAGGCGATGTCGTCGCGTGCGTTCACCGCGCATTAACCCTGTTGGGACCTACTCGGGCCAATTGCAGGAGAGTGCCGTGGCCACAGGTCTGGACAATGTAGGCGTCGACGTGTCGATCGTGCTCGGCCGCTGCCGCATGCCCATCCACCAGTTGCTGCGCATGGGCCGCGGTGCCGTGATCACCCTCGATTCCTCCGAGAATGACGAGGTCGAGATCCTCGCCAACGATCATCCCATCGCCCGTGGCATGGTGGTCGTCAACGGCAACACGATCACGGTGGAGATCAAGGAACTGCTTCGCCGGCCCGAAAGCGAGAGCCTCGACGCGTTGCAGGCCGAAACCGAAGACGCCTGAACGGTTTGTGCTGCAAACACCGGGTAATGTCCCTGCCGGGACGCAGCGCCCTTGTACACCCCAAATCGATCTGTTACACGGTGCCCCGCCGCGTCAGGGCCTACCTGTCGCAGCACCCCGCGGTCGTGGCGGAACTGGTAGACGCGCTAGCTTGAGGTGCTAGTTCTTTAACCGGAGTGGAGGTTCGAGTCCTCTCGACCGCACCAAATCTGGAGCGCAAGCTCCCGGCGGCGGCCAGGTTTTCGAACCTTGGCCGCCGTTTTGTTTTTGCGCAGCGGTTTCGTTCATCGGCCGTTGTCTTCAGCGTGCTGTTATCGCGTCGTCTGCCACCCCCAAGCCACGCAGTCCGCCGGAGGCCGCCATGCTCGACCTCGACTCGACGCTGCCCAAGGATGCGCGCGCCCTCGGCATCAGGGACGAGGATGGCGCACTCGTCGCCTCCTTCGTCGAGGAGGTGGCTCAGGCGGTCGCCGACGGAGACCGCGAGCGCGTGCGCGGGCTGGTTGCAGGCCTCCACGAGGCCGACCAGGGCGCGCTGCTGGAGGCGCTCGAGGCCGATGACCGGCCGCGCCTGATCGAGCTGCTCGGGGACGAGTTCGACTTCGCGGCCCTCACCGAGGTCGACGACAGCGTCCGCGAGGACATCCTCGACGAGCTCGACGCCGAGACGGTGGCAGAGGGCGTCAGGGATCTCGATTCCGACGACGCCGTCTACATCCTCGAGGACCTCGACCAGGACGATCGCGACGAAATCCTCGACGCGCTGCCCGCCAGTGAGCAGGTCGCTCTGCGCAAGAGCCTCGACTACGCCGAAGGCTCGGCCGGACGCCTGATGCAGACGTCACTCGTGGCGGTGCCGCCGTTCTGGACGGTGGATCGCACGATCAAGCACCTGCGCAACGCGCCGGATCTGCCCGACAGCTTCATGGAGGTGTTCGTCGTAGACCCCGGCCACCGCCTGCTCGGGCAAATCTTTCTCGACAGGCTGCTCCGCGGCCAGCGGCCGGTGCCTGTCGAAGCGCTGATGACCTCCGACCGGCGTCGCCTCCGGGTCACTGATCCGGCCGAAGAGGTGGCGCGGCTGTTTGAACGGTACAACCTCGTCTCGGCTCCCGTCGTCGACGAGGCCGACCGGCTCGTGGGCGTGATCACCATCGACGACATGGTGGACGTGCTGCAGGAAGAGGCGGACGACGAGATCAGGGCGCTCGGCGGTGTCAGCCCGGACGAAGAGCTCTCCGACACGGTCCTGCGCACGGTCCGGAGCCGCTTCGGCTGGCTGTTCGTGAACCTGCTCACGGCGTTCCTCGCGTCCTCCGTCCTCGGGCTCTTCGAGGCCACCTTGCAGAAGATGGTAGCGCTCGCGGTGCTGGCGCCCATCGTCGCCAGCCAGGGCGGCAACGCCGCGACACAGACCATGACGGTCGCGGTGCGTGCCCTTGCCATGCGGGAGCTGGGCACGGGCAACGCCCTGCGCGTCACGCTGCGCGAGACCTTCGTCGGCCTGCTCAACGGTGTGGGCTTCGGCATCCTGACGGGCCTGGTGGCGGCTTTCGTCTTCTCCGACTGGAACCTCGGCTTCGTTATCGGGCTCGCCATGGTGGTTAATCTCGTGGCGGGCGCGCTGGGCGGGATCCTCATCCCCATGGCGCTCGAGCGGTCCGGCGCGGACCCCGCAGTCTCGTCCGGCGTGTTCGTGACCACCGTCACCGATGTGGTTGGATTCTTTGCATTTTTGGGCATTGCGACGGCCTGGTTCGGGTTGTCGTAAGGCGGTTCTCCCGCCTCCGGTTGCCGCGAACCGGCGGCGATCCCTTTCCGAATTGTTAATCCCTTTGCTACATTCAATGGGCGAAGGCCCCGGCCGGACGTCGGGGCGGGATCCGGGCGACCATGACCACTCGCTTCCTTGCCGGCGCCGGAGCGCGCCTCGCGCGCAGCTGTGCCGCTGCGGTTCTCGGGCTGAGCCTCTTCACGGCAGGCTGCACGGCCATGCCGGACTACTATCCGGCAAAGAGCGACGCCAAGCCCCATCCGGGCGTGGCCAAGGCCAAGCGCTTCCCGATCCATGGCATCGACCTGTCGAAGTGGCAGGGCGAGGTGGACTGGCAGTCGATCCGCGAGGCCGGCACCAAGTTCGCCTACATCAAGGCGACGGAAGGCGGCGACCACCTCGACGAGAAGTTCGCCCTGAACTGGGCCAACGCGAAATACTATGGAGTTCCGCGCGGGGCATACCACTTCGTCTATTGGTGCCGCCCGGCCGAGGAGCAGGTGAACTGGTTCATCCAGCACATCCCCAACGAGCCCGATGCGCTGCCGCCGGTGCTCGACGTCGAGTGGAACGGGGATTCCAAGACCTGCCCGAAGAAGATCCCGCGCGAGCTGGCGCTGGAAAAGATGCGCATCATGCTCACCGCATTGGAGCGCCATACAGGCAAGAAGCCGGTCATCTACACCGACATCACGTTCCACAAGGACGTGCTGGAGGGCGAATTCCTGGACTATCCGTTCTGGATCCGCAGCGTGGCGGCCGAGCCGCACGAGCGCTACGAGAGCCGGCGCTGGGCCTTCTGGCAGTGGACCACAACCGGCCGCGTGCCGGGCGTGCGCGGCGACGTCGACCGCAACGTCTTCGCCGGAACGCCGGACCAGTGGGCTGACTTCGTCAATGCCAAGCCGGGCGAGGACATGTCGTCCGTCGTCGCGCTGGCCGACTGATCAGAACCAACGCCTGACTTTCCTGGCATAGGCCCGCCACTCCTCGCCGAACTTGCGCTCGAGGTACGATTCCTCGCGTGCAATGGCGAGCCAGGACACCGCCGTCACGGTGACCGGCAGAAGCAGCAGCAGCCAGCCCCACCGCAGCGCGAGGCCAAGGCCGGCGAGCGCGATGGTGTTGCCGACATAGATGGGATTGCGGCTGAACCTGTAGGGGCCGCGGGTGACCAGCGCCGCCGACGGGGCGTTGGGCAGGATCGTCGTCCTCGCCCGCCACAGCACGGCCATTGCCCAGACGTCGATCGCCAATCCGAGGCCGACAAGCACGAGCCCCGCTTCCACGGGCAGCGTGATCAGTGACAGGTCGAGCCACACGAACCTGTCGAATGTCTCCAGGAGCCACGCAATCAGGATGGCGGCGGCATATATGATCGGAGGCCATGGCAGGTCGTTCGGCCTGTCCCTCCTGTCCCTCGCCATCGACGCAACATCTCCCGCACTGCCGTGCGCGACACGATTCCGGTTCCGGCCGCCGCAGGCTCGGTTATCCTGCACAAAAGTCCGGCGTTGAGAATGGCATGCCGGGCAGGACACGGGAGCGCGACGAGATGCCCACAGCTGCGAACCCGTCCGGCGCAGGCTCGAACGCCCCGGCCACCTTCGATTTCGGCCTCGGCGAAACAGCCGACATGCTGCGCGAAACGGTGGCGGCCTTCGCGCAGGCCGAGATCGCGCCGCGGGCAGACGAGATCGACCGCACCAACACCTTTCCCCGCGACCTCTGGCCGCGCATGGGTGAACTCGGCCTGCACGGCATCACCGTGGAGGAAGACCATGGCGGCTCCGGCCTCGGCTACCTCGAGCATTGCGTGGCGATGGAGGAGGTGTCCCGGGCGTCCGCGTCCGTGGGCCTGAGCTACGGCGCGCATTCCAACCTCTGCGTCAACCAGATCCGCCGCAACGGCAGCGAGGAGCAGAAGCGGCGCTATTTGCCCGCGCTGATTTCCGGCGAGCATGTCGGCGCGCTCGCCATGTCGGAGCCGGGCGCGGGCTCGGACGTCGTCTCGATGCGCTGCAGGGCAGAGCGCAAGGGCGACCGGTTCGTCCTGAACGGCACGAAGATGTGGATCACCAACGGTCCCGTCGCCGACACGCTGGTCGTCTACGCCAAGACCGACCCGGATGCGGGGCCGCGCGGCATCAGCGCCTTCCTGATCGAGAAAGGCTTCGCCGGGTTCTCCACGCAACCCAAGCTCGACAAGCTCGGCATGCGCGGATCCGACACCTGCGAGCTCGTTTTCCAGGACTGCGAGGTGCCGGAGGAGAACGTGCTGGGCAGCGTGGGACGCGGGGTCAACGTGCTGATGTCCGGCCTCGACTACGAGCGCGCCGTTCTCGCCGCCGGCCCGCTCGGCATCATGCAGGCAGCGCTGGACGCGGTGATCCCCTACGTTCACGAGCGAAAGCAGTTCGGCCAGCCCATCGGCGAGTTCCAGCTGGTGCAGGGCAAGCTGGCGGACATGTATGTCGGGCTGAACGCCTGCCGGGCCTATGTCTATGCCGTCGCCCGGGCCTGCGATGCCGGGCGCACCACCCGGGAGGACGCGGCCGGTGCCATCCTCTACGCCGCCGAGAAAGCGACCAGGGTGGCGCTCGACGCCATCCAGCTCCTGGGCGGCAACGGCTACACCAACGACTACCCGGTGGCGCGCCTGCTGCGCGACGCCAAACTCTACGAGATCGGCGCCGGCACCAGCGAGATCAGGCGCATGCTGATCGGACGGGAGCTGTTCTCGAAGACGGGGTGATCAGCGTCTCAGCCCCTCCACGACGAAGCGCGCGATCTCGGCATGGATCTCCGCACGCGCCCGGCCATCGTCGTCACAAATCGGATCGAGCTCCTGTTCGGCTGCCAGGATCGCGTGCCCGTTCGGCCGGCACTCTCCCAGGAAGCTGAAATGAACTGCGCCAGCAACGTAGTGTTGGGTGGCGTGGGGAAGGTTCGCCATCAGCCGTTCGGTCGCGACCGCGGGCGGGACGCGCCCTTGGCTGCCCAGACTGATGACCGTCACGGGTACGGAGACGGATGAGAGGCTTTCGGGTGTCGCCGCGTGCGCGAGCCCAGGATCGATGGCAACGGCGCGGATGAAGCGTGGATCGCGCATGTCTCCCTCGAACCGTGCGTCGAGACGGCGCAGGTCGACGGCTTTCTTCAACCAGTTGCATTCCGAGATCAGGGGGCGCTCCGGCCAGTCCCGGTCGCAATAGTTCGCGTAGTCGGCTGCGTTCATGCGGACGCCTACGCTGGCGAGAGCCGTGAAGCCCCCGAGTGAGAAGCCGGCCACGCTGACATTGGACGGATCGACCATCCGGGACAGGGAGGCGTCGGCGAGCACGGCGTCGAGGAGGCGCGACAGGTCGGCCGGCCGCTCCCAGATCCGCATCGTATCGGCCGGGCGTGAATCCCCGCTGGTCGTTCCGGGATGGTTTGGGGCAACGACGACGAACCCTTCCCGGGCCAGGGCCGCGCCGAGCCAGGCAAGGTTGGGAGCGTTGCCCCCGGAGCCGTGGGACATCAGAACCAGGGCGTGACGGCCCGGCTCCGGCGTGGCTCCTTCCCGCATGGGCTCGCCTACGAAAAGGGGATTGGCGCCGACGTCGACGAGCCGGCCGTCGGCCTCAGCCGGGAAGAAGAGCTGAACATCGAGCGGCCGGTCACGATGCGCGACTTTCATCTGGAGTGATTGGACCCCCGGCTCTGCGGCAATGGCGACGGGGCATGCCGCGAGGCCGGCAAGAGCGGCGAGGACGGCGAGGCTGGCGAGGTGGCGTTGCATGGGTGGCTCCGGCGAAGGTCGGGAGTTGCCGCTCCATCCGGCCTCGCAAGCCGCCGGTCGCGCGACCTCGATCGTGTTCGAGGTCGCCCGCGATCGCGGCTTCGGTCACAGTGCCGGTCATTCCATTGCCGACGTGACCCATGCTGTTTCTGCCGATCTCCTTCGTCACAGCCTTTCTCATCGTGCTGTTCCTGGTCCGGCTCCGGAGTGACCTGCGGTCCACCGGTCCGCTGTTGCCCGCTCTCTTGACTCTGCTGACCTGCCTCGCGGTCCTCCACGGCCTGCGCTGGGGCTATGGCGTCACCAGGTTGATGCCGCTGCAGATCGCCTTGGCCCTCGCCGTTCCGCCGCTGGCGTATCTCGCGCTCGTGCGGTTGGGCGAGACACTGCCCGGCCGGGATCTGGTCCACGCCGTCCCGCCGCTGGCGGCACTGCTCGCCGGTTCCGTCTGGCCCGCCATCAACGATGTCACGATCCCCGCCATCGCGCTCGCCTATTCCGTTGCGGTCGGCCGGCTGGCGCTGCGCGGATCGGACGGCCTTCCCGGCACGCGGTTGAGCGAAGGGCGGCTGGCCGAGAACGCCGTGTGGGTTTGTGCCGGAAGCCTCGCCGTCTCGGGTCTGATCGATGCGGCCGTCGCCATCGACTTCGCGGTGGGCGGGCAGAGAGTCGGCCTGTTGGTCACAGCGGCCCAGGCCGCCGGGGTTTTCGCGGCGGCGCTGGCCGTCGCCGCGGCCGGCCGGACGGCCCCTCGAGCCGAGGACGCGATCGTGGAACCGGCCTTGGCGATCCCGACCGAGGACGAGCAGGCGCTCGTCGCTCGCCTCCGGGAGCTCGTGCTGGCCCATGAACTCCATAAGCAGCCCGACCTCACCCTCAACCGTCTTGCCCGGCGCGCCCGGGTTCCCGCCCGGCACGTGTCGCAAGCGGTCAACCGGGTCCGCGGGGAGAGCGTGTCCAGGTTCCTGAACCGGCTGCGCGTCGAGGAGGCCTGCGCTCTCCTCGCCGCCGGAGACGATCCCGTCACCGAAGTCATGCTGGCGTCGGGATTTCAGACCAAGTCCAACTTCAACCGCGCCTTCAAGGAGGTGACGGGCATGGGGCCGGCGGAGTGGCGCCAGAAAGCATCGCCTGCTCGCACCATGGCAATTCCGCCCTCGACACCCGCTGCATCGACTGGTTCTCTCTCCCGTCCCCCAAGGAGACCAGCCCCATGATCACCCTCTACGGCCGCCTGAATTCCCTCAACGTGCAGAAGGTCGTCTTCGCGCTCGGCGAGGTCGGTGTGCCCTATGAGCGCATCGATGCGGGGCTTTCGTTCGGCATCGTCGACACGACGGAATACCGGGCGATGAACCCGAACGGGCTGGTGCCGACGCTGAAGGACGGGGATCTCGTCCTGTGGGAATCGAACGCCATCGTGCGCTATCTCGCGGCGAAGTACTCGGTGGATTCGCTCTGGCCGTCGGATCCTGCCGATCGGGCGCCGCAGGATGCGTGGATGGACTGGCAGGCCCAGCACTGGCAGTCGGCGGTGGGTCCCGCCTTCCTGCACCTGATCCGCACTCCGGCGGAGAAGCGTGACATGGACCTGGTCGAGCGCTCGCGACAGGCGGCAGACCGGCTCGCGGGCATCCTCGACGCTGCGCTGGCCGGGCGCGAGTGGCTGGGCGGGGCGCGGCCGGGGCTCGGCGACATCGCGCTCGGGCCGCTGGCGCATCGCTGGCTCAATCTGCCGGTCGCGCGGACGCCGCGGCCTGATCTCGAGCGCTGGTACGGCGCCATCGCGGCGCGCCCGGCGGCGGAGCCGTTTCTGGGACTGCCGCTGACCTGACGCTTGCGCAGCACGGGCATGGCTGACGTGCCGCTGCCGCCTTGGCGGGACTTGCCGCAGCGGCCACACTGACGGTCCGACACCAGGAGACTTCCCCCATGACCCGGCCCATCATCGTCGAGGCGAACGGCGCACACATTCCCGCCATCGGTCTCGGCACCTACAAGCTTGCCGGAGACCAGTGCGTGCAGGCGGTCGCAGCTGCCTTGAAAGCCGGCTACCGCCACATCGACGCGGCGTCGATGTACGGCAACGAGGCGCTGGTGGGGGAAGGGCTGCGCGCCGGCGGCGTGCCGCGCGAGGATGTCTTCGTCACCACGAAGGTGTGGACCGAGGACATCGCCGACGGCGACCTGCAGCGCTCCGCCGAAGCCAGCCTGAAGCGGCTGGGCCTCGACCAGGTCGACCTGCTGCTGATCCACTGGCCGAACGCCGGGATCCCACTGGCCTCCTCCATCAAAGGCCTGGTGGATGCCAGGCGGAAAGGGCTCACCCGGCATATCGGCGTGTCCAACTTCACCGTGGCGCTGCTGGACGAAGCGGTTGGGCTGTCTTCCGAGCCTCTGGTGGCCAACCAGTGCGAGCACCATCCGCTCCTCGACCAGACGAAGGTCGCGGCCGCCTGCGCCCGGCACGGGCTCGCCTTCACGGCCTATTCGCCGCTCGGCCGGGGCGAATTGCCGGACAACCCGGTGATCACGCGGATCGCCGGGGCGCACGGCAAGACGGGAGCCCAGGTGATCCTGCGCTGGCATGTGCAGCAGGGCCATGTCGCGATTCCGAAATCGGGCACGCCATCCCGGATCGCGGCGAACTACGACATCTGGGACTTCGCGCTGTCGGCTGAGGACATGGCCGCCATCTCGGGGCTCGCGCGCCCGGATGGGCGCATGATAAGGCCCTCCTTCGCCCCTGCCTGGGACAGCTGACGACACGGAGCCGTGCATGAGTGATGACCTGCCGCCCCTCGACGCCGAGACCCTCGCCATCCTTCAGGGCGTCTCGACGGCCACGGTCACGACGCTGCTCCTGAAGAAGGGGCTGCGCTCGCTGTGGATGCGGGGCCCGCGCCCGCTCGGCCCTGCGGCGGCGGGACGGCGGATCGCCGGCCGGGCTTTCACGCTGCGCTTCGTGCCGGCGCGCGAGGATTTGGCGACGCCGGAATCCTGGGCCTCGCCCCGCTCCACGCGCGGGGCGATCGAGGCCATGCCTAAAGGCTGCATCGCCGTTGCCGGCACGGCCGGTTGCGTCGATGCCGGCATCTTCGGCGACATTCTCGCTCTGCGCATGGCCAAGCGCGGCGTGGCTGCCCTGGTCACCGACGGCTGCGTGCGGGACGCGGCCGGGGTTTCCGAGACGGGACTGCCGGTCTGGAGCCAGGGCGCGGCGGCCCCGCCCTCCGTCGCGGGGCTCACCTTCGTCGGTTGGCAGGAGCCGGTGGGATGCGGAGGCGTGGCGGTCTTCCCGGGCGACGTGATCGTCGCGGACGGGGACGGGGCGGTCTGCATCCCGGCCGCCTATCTCGACACGGTGTTGGCCGACGGCCCCGAGCAGGAACGCCTGGAAGCCTGGATCGCGGCCGAGGTCGAGCGCGGCGTTCCGCTGCCGGGGCTCTACCCCGCGAACGCCGAGACCAGGGCGCGCTACGAGGCCAGCAAGGGCGGGAGCTGAGGCAGCTTCGGGGGGGCGGACGCTCGGCATGTACTTCCTCGCTTCGAAGACGATCTGGGCGCTCACGGCGCCCACGACGTTCCTCCTGCTGCTGACCGCGCTCGGCATCCTGCTCGCGATCCTCGGAAAGCGCCGGGCGGGCCTGTGGCTGGCCGGCGTCGGCATGGCCGTGACCCTGTTTGTCGCGATGTTTCCGGTCGGCCCCGAGGTCGCTCGGGTGATCGAGGAGCGTTTCCCGGCATGCACCGAGCCCGACAGGATCGACGGCGTGATCGTGCTGGGCGGCGCAGTGGACCCGATCACGATGCGGGACCGAAAGCAGCTCTCCCTCAACGAGGCGGCAGAGCGCATGATCGCCATGGCGGACATCGCCCGCAGGCATCCCGACTGGCGTGTCGTCTTCACCGGCGGCTCGGCCGCAATCCTGACGGAGAAGCTGGGGGAAGCCGAGGCGATCGAGCCCTATCTCGGCCAGCTCGGAATCGCGCCCGGCCGCATCCTGCTCGAAGGCAAGTCCAGGAACACGTACGAAAATGCGCTGTTCACCGCCGAACTCCTGAAGCCGCAGCCCGGCCAGCGCTTCATGCTGGTTACGTCGGCATTGCACATGGCGCGTTCGGTTGGTCTTTTCCGCAAGGCCGGCTTCGACGTGCTGCCGTGCCCCGTCGACTACATCACTGCGACCAGCGGCCCCGGGTTCATCCCGAGCGGAGGATTTTCCGACAATCTGCGCCGCCTCGACGGCGCGATGCGCGAGGTGATGGGGCTCATGGCCGCCCGCATGCTCGGGCAGACGGATACCCTGTTTCCCGCGCCGTGAGGGCGTTCAGTCCGCGTCGGGCAAGGCGAGCCGGTAGACGCCCCTGAAATCGTCGGGGTCGACCGGCTTGCCCTTGCGGCGGATGCTGATGCGCCCCTCATGCGCCAGCGCGACCGCCACCTTGCGGACGGGCTTCATCAGCGGTCCCCAGCCGTCCGGGTGATCGCCGCCGATGGCGCGCGCGACCTCCGACGGGCAGATGGTCTTGCCGGGCCCTCGCTCGGCGGCGAGGGCGACCATGGTGTCGGCGATGAGAGCCGTGTCGGCGGGGGCGGGCTTGTCTGTCATGGAGCAGGTCGTGCGCCAGCCTGCCGGGTGCGTCAAGCCGGGGGGTGCTCGCCGGCGGTGACCGCGTCGATCAGCCCGTCGCCCCAGAGCTGGCGGCGCGCCATGACGAAGAGCACGCCCGCAGTCGCCACGATCAGGATGATGGGCGAGATGAACCAGCCGAGATAGCCAAGGGCGAAGAAGAAAGCGCGCTGGCCGCGGTTGAAATGGCGGCCCGCCGCCGTGGTCATCACGGTCACGCGCCGGACATGGGCCTGCGTGGCGGGAGAACTTGCGGTCTCGAAGGGCGGGGTCGCGCCCAGCAGGATGGCGGCATAGTTGAAGATCCTGTAGCTCCACGCGAACTTGAAGAACGCGTAGACGAAGATCACGACCAGCCCCACCGTCTTCATTTCCCACAAGGCCCTCGACGTGGCGATGCCGAAGGGCAGGTCGGAGAAGATGCGCACGATGTCCTCGGCGCCGCGCAGCAGCGTCAGCGCACCGCCGACGGCCAGGAGCGAGGTGGAAGCGAAGAAGGCCGTCCCGTTCTGCAGGCTGGCCATGATCTGCGTGTCGATGATGCGGACTTCCCGGCGGGCCATCTCCTCCATCCAGGATTGCCGCCAGCCGTGCATGACGTGGTTCAGCGTGCGCCGGCGCAGCGGGCCCACCTCCAATGCGATCGAATAGCCGAACCAGGCGGCGATGAAGAAGGCGAGGGCGGAGAAGTCGAGGACGGTGAAGGCCATGGTGGCGAGCATGCCGTGCCGGTCCTCTCCCGGGCAAGTCACCCTGCGCCGTTTGACGGGGAGGGAACGGTCGCGTCATCTTCCCGCGGCTCGTGGAGGACGTCATGGCCCAGACCATCACCAACGGATACAAGGCGCTGCTGGCGGAAGCGGAGGCGGTTGTCGAGACGCTGCCGGTGGAGGATGCGGTTGCGCTGGCCGGCCGGGAGGACGTCGTGCTCGTCGATTTGCGCGACCCCCGCGAGCAGGAGCGCGAGGGCGTGGTGCCCGGCGCCTTCCATTGCCCGCGCGGCATGCTGGAATTCTGGATCGATCCGGAAAGCCCGTACCACAAGCCGGTTTTCGCGCAGGACAAGCGGTTCGTCTTCTTCTGCGCCGGCGGGTGGCGTTCGGCGCTGGCCGCGAAGACCGCCCAGGAGATGGGCCTGAAGCCCGTCGCCCACATTCGCGGCGGCTTCGGTGCCTGGAAGAAGGCGGGCGGACCGGTTTCAGGCGGACCGGCCTGAGCGTTTGGCAGGGCAGGGAGCCTGGGGCATGCTTGCGCGCGCCGTGGTGGGCGATTCCCGCTCGCCGATCGGCTGCGTGCCGGGTGAACCGTGCCTGTTCTCGCCTCGACCTTCGATCCCTCGCTCCCCGACGCCCGCGCCAACGCTGAGGGCTGGGCTGCGCTCGCCGCCGACCTGAGGGCGAAGCGCGCCGAGGCCGCCGAGGGTGGTCCGCCGCGGGCCAGGGAGAAGCACGTCTCCCGCGGCAAGCTTCTCCCGCGCGAGCGCGTGATGCGGCTGCTCGATCCGGGCTCGCCCTTTCTGGAGATCGGCTCCCTCGCGGCGCTCGGCGTCTATGACGAGCCGATCCACGGCGCCGGCATGATCGCCGGCATCGGCCGGGTCAGCGGGCGCGAGGTCATGGTGGTCTGCAACGACAGCACCATCAAGGGCGGCACCTACTTCCCGCTCACGGTGAAGAAGCATCTGAGAGCGCAGGAGATTGCTCGCGAAAATCGGTTGCCCTGCGTCTACCTCGTCGACAGCGGAGGCGCCAACCTGCCGCACCAGACGGAGGTATTCCCGGACCGGGAGCACTTCGGCCGTATCTTCTACAATCAGGCGACGATGTCTGCCGCCGGGATTCCGCAGGTCGCGGCCGTGCTCGGCTCCTGCACGGCGGGCGGGGCGTATGTGCCCGCGCTCTCGGACGAGACCGTCATCGTCCGTGGGCAGGGCACGATCTTCCTTGGCGGGCCGCCGCTGGTGAAGGCTGCGACGGGGGAGGTCGTCACCGCCGAGGATCTCGGCGGCGGGGAACTGCACGCGTCCGTGTCCGGGGTCGCGGACCATCTGGCCGAGGACGACGCGCACGCGCTGGAGATCGTCCGTCGGATCGTGGCGGGCCTGAACCGGACCAAGGCTCCGTCGCTGGCGCTGGAGGAACCGGAGCCTCCTGCTCTCGACCCGGCCGATCTCGAGCGCCTCGTGCCGCTCGACCTGCGCAAGCAGTATGACGTGCGCGAGGTCATCGCGCGCCTCGTCGACGGATCCCGTTTCGACGAGTTCAAGGCGCTCTACGGCGCCACCCTGGTGACCGGCTTCGCGCGGCTGCACGGGATGCCCGTCGGCATCCTCGCCAACAACGGCATACTCTTCTCGGAAAGCGCGCTGAAGGGCGCGCACTTCATCGAGCTGTGCTGCCAGCGGGGGATCCCGCTGCTTTTCCTGCAGAACATCGCCGGGTTCATGGTGGGGCGCGAGGCGGAGGCCGGGGGCATCGCCAAGGACGGGGCGAAGCTGGTGGCCGCCGTGGCCTGCGCGGCCGTGCCCAAGGTCACCGTGATCATCGGCGGCTCGTTTGGTGCCGGCAATTACGGCATGTGCGGGCGGGCCTATTCGCCCCGCTTCCTCTTCGCCTGGCCGAACGCGCGCATTTCGGTGATGGGCGGTGAGCAGGCCGCGAGCGTGCTCGCCACCATCCGCCGCGACGCGATCGAGGCGGAAGGCCGGACCTGGCCGGCGCGCGAGGAAGAGGCGTTCAAGGCGCCGATCCGCTCCAGGTACGAGCAGGAGGGCCATCCCTACCATGCCACCGCGCGCCTGTGGGACGACGGCATCATCCTGCCCACCGAGACGCGGCGAACCCTCGCTTTGGCCTTCTCCGCCTGCCTCAACGCGCCCGTGCCCGAGACGCGGTTCGGGGTCTTCCGGATGTAACGGCTGCTCCTCACATTTTCTCAGATCGCTTCCCGGACCCTCCCCATGTTCTCCTCGGTCCTGATCGCCAATCGTGGCGAGATCGCCTGCCGGATCATCCGCACCGCCCGGCGAATGGGCATGCGCACGATCGCCGTCCATTCCGATGCCGATGCTGGCGCGCTTTTCGTCCGCGAGGCGGACGAGGCTTGGCCGATCGGACCCGCGTCGCCTGCGCTGAGCTACCTCTCCGTCGAGCGCATCATCGAAGCCGGGCAGCGCAGCCGGGCGGAATGCGTGCATCCCGGCTACGGCTTCCTCTCGGAAAACGCGGCCTTCGCCGAGGCCTGCGCGGCGGCGGGGCTCGTCTTCGTCGGCCCGCCGCCCGCGGCGATCAGGGCGATGGGCCTGAAGGATGCCGCCAAGACGCTGGTTGAGAAGGCGGGCGTACCCGTGGTGCCCGGCTATCACGGGCAGCGGCAGGACGCCTCCTTCCTGCGGGAGAGGGCGGGGAACATCGGCTTTCCCGTGCTCATCAAGGCCGTGGCTGGCGGGGGCGGCAAGGGCATGCGCCGCGTCGACCGGCTGATCGACTTCGAGGAGGCGCTCGCCGGCGCCCAGCGCGAGGCACAGGCCGCCTTCGGCGATCCCCGCGTGCTGATCGAGCGCTACGTCCGCAGCCCCCGCCACATCGAGATCCAGGTAATGGCGGACGGGCACGGCAACGCGGTCCACCTCTGGGAACGCGACTGTTCGCTGCAGCGCAGGCACCAGAAGGTGATCGAGGAGGCGCCTGCCCCGGGCATGCCCGCCCCGGTCCGTGCCGCGATGGGCGAGGCGGCCGTGCGGGCTGCGCGTGCCGTCGGCTATGCCGGCGCAGGCACGGTGGAGTTCATCGTCGACGGGTCGCGTTCCCTCTCTGCCGAAGGCTTCTTCTTCATGGAGATGAACACCCGGCTACAGGTGGAGCACCCCGTCACGGAAGCGATCACCGGGCTCGACCTGGTGGAACTGCAGTTCCGGGTGGCGGCGGGCGAGCCGCTGTCCTTCAGCCAGGAGGATGTCGCGGTCGATGGCCATGCCGTCGAGGCCCGCCTGTATGCCGAGGATCCCGCGGCCGGGTTTTTGCCCTCGGCCGGAAAGCTCCACGCCTTCGAGATGCCCCAGGGCGACGGGATCCGCGTCGATGCCGGCTACGCCTCGGGTGACGTGGTGCCGTCCGACTACGATCCCATGCTGGCGAAGATCGTCGCCCATGGCGCGACCCGGGAGCAGGCGCTGGATCGGCTTGCGGATGCCCTGGCCGGCACCTTTGTGGCCGGCCCTAGGACGAACCTCGCACTCCTCGAAGCGCTCTGCCGGTCTCCCGACATGCGCGCAGGGCGGATCGATACGGGGTTCGTGGAGCGCCATGCGTCCACCCTGGCTGCGCCCGGTCCGGTGCCCGGCGGCGCCATTGCCGCGGCAGCCGCGGGGCTGCTGGGCGGCATGGACCGGGCCGGGCGGCAGGTGACCAGCCACGACCCGTGGGACCTCGCGGACGGCTTCCAGCTGGCTGGCCCCTGGCGGCGTGGACAGCCTCTCCTGGTCGACGGGGAGCCCGTCGAGGCCGTGCTTGAAGCGGGACAGGACGGGCTGGCCCTCAGTGTCGCCGGCGAACGCGCGACGGATGCAGGAGCCTTTCGTACCATCAGGGCCGGGGACGAGGTGCTGGTCGTTGCAGGGGGGCGGCAGGCGTCGGTGAGGCTCCGGCTCCCGGGTGCCAGCGGACCGGCTGCTGGAGGGGCCACTCAGGGTTCGGTGAAGGCGCCGATGCACGGGCGTGTGGTCGCCGTCTATGTGGAGGACGGAGACAGTGTCGAAGCCGGGGAGCGAATCGCCGTCGTCGAGGCAATGAAGATGGAGCACACGCTCGTGGCGCCCCGGGCCGGCACGGTCGAGAACCTGTCCGCCAGCGCTGGCAAGCAGGTCGCTCAGGGCGAGGTGATCTGCGTCGTAGCCGTCACCTGACACGGTCCCGCCCGCCTTTTTGCACGCCCCCGCTTTTCCACAGCGCGGCGTCTTGGCGGTTGGCGGCGCAGGGCAAGCGGGCTAGGGATCGCGCATGGCTCTGCATCTCCTGAAGCTGTGCGTCGGCTGCGAATCGATCTCGGATCTCGAAGGCTGGATCGACGAATCGATGGCGTTGTTCCGACGCCTCGGACGGCCCGAGGAGCAGGTGCACACAACCCGGATGATCCCCAAGCGCACGGACGAGTTGCTCGACGGCGGCTCCCTGTTCTGGGTGATCAAGGGCCAGCTGGCCTGCCGGCAGGAGCTCGTGGCCATCCGGCCATTCACTGACGGAGAGGGCATCCAGCGCTGCCATCTCGTCCTCCGGCCGACGGTCATCCCGGTGGACCCGCGGCCGTGCCGCCCCTTCCAGGGATGGCGATACCTGACCACCAAGGATGCACCCTCCGATCTCGGCCGCGGGGCGAGCGGGCTGGGGGCGCTGCCGGAAACGCTCCGGCGGGAGCTGGTGGAACTCGGCCTGCTGTGAGATTTTCGCAACACGTCGTGCGGCAGCTTCGACCCGCTGAGTCCACGCCTCAATCTCTCCTTGTTTCTGGCTCCTCACTGGCTCTGCAAACCGGGGGCGGCCGATCAATGCGAGCGATTCTCAACAGGGCAGGACTGGCAGCGCTGATCGGCTTGGCGGCTCCGGCCGCGGCTCCGGCGCAGTCCTGCTCCGTGACCGAAGTCGCTCCGGGCGTGAAGATGCGGACGTCCAACTGCCCAGGTCTGGCCCGTCCCGCAGCCGTTCGCAGGTCGGCGGAACCGCTGGCGCTCGCCGCGCCCGAGCCCCGCATAAGCGAGCCATTCAATGTCATCGGCCCGCGGTCCTGGCCGGCCGATCGATCCGGCAACTTCCGCGTCCGGCAGTAGACGCGCCGTCGTTTCGCCGTCTTCCGACCACCTCCCGCCACGTGACCGCTGAATTTTGGGCACGAGCGCGCGTTCTCCTGCATGCAGGAGGATGAGCGTCATGGTGATCGGAGAGACCGAGGGCATACGGTTCAGGTTCGAGGTGGTGGAGAGCATCGACGGATTTTCGGTCCGGCGCACCCATCGCGAGGCGGTGGACTGCGGTGAAGAAGCGGAGATCCTGTTCCGCACGGCCCAGGCCGCGTTCGCCTATGCCGAACTGGCGGCGTTGCAGGATCGCGTCGACGCAGGCGATCCGGACGAACTTCCAGGCGATACCATCGCTACGTACCGGCTCGTCACCGCACGTTTTGCCCGGCTTCGCGACGACCTTGGAGACCACGGCGTCTCCGGCGCACTGTTGGGCGCCTGGATGCGCGCCGAGGCCCGCGAGCGCCAGCGCCAGGTTCATTGACGAGGCGGCCTGCCCCGGACTCACAGCCGCACCCATTGCATTCGTCGCCGCTGTCGCCAATCTAGCCGTTGAACGGGCGGCACGATGAGCAGCGACGACAGGACACCGGCAAAGCAGGGCGACAGGAGCGGGCGGTCGGTCGATTCGCGTCCGCGCAGCGAGGCTGTTGCCGCGTTTCTGGACAAGGCCAAAACCGTTGCCCCCGCCGGGCGGCGCGGGCGACTGGTCTTCGCGCTCGACGCGACGATGAGCCGGCAGCCGACATGGGATGCGGCCTGCACGCTCCAGGCGGGTATGTTCCGGGAGACCTCCGCCATCGGCGGGCTTGACGTCCAGCTGGTCTATTTCCGCGGCTTCAACGAGTGCCGGGCGTCCCGCTGGGTCGGCGACGCTGCCTCACTGACGGGGCTCATGACGCGGATCGCCTGCCAGGGCGGCCACACCCAGATCGGCAAGGTGCTCTCGCATGTGCGCGACGAATCGAAGGCGCGCAACATTGCGGCGCTCGTCTTTGTCGGCGACGCCATGGAGGAGAAGCTCGACCACCTCTGCCATCTCGCGGGCGAGCTGGGACTCCTTGGCGTCAAGGCATTCATGTTCCAGGAAGGCGGAGATCCGGCAGCGACCGCTGCCTTCCGCGAGGTTGCCCGCCTGACCGGCGGGGCACATGCGCCCTTCGACGTGGGCTCGGCGGCGCGGCTCGGAGCGCTCTTGCGGGCGGCTGCCGCCTATGCCGCCGGTGGACGGGCGGCACTCGAGACGCTGGCGCGCAGCGACGGCGAGGCGCGGCTCCTGCTCGGGCAGATGCGGTGAGGCGCGCGTGACCTTTATTATGGGTGTGGTCGGCGTCGCGCTGCTGTGGTGGCTGCTGAAAAGCTACACCAAGGCGAACCCGAAATTTCTCGCGCCCGTGTTCCGCAAGGCCGGTGGCGTTGCGCTGCTGGCTGCGGCGGCCTTCCTCGCGCTCCGCGGCCGGCTGGACGCCGCGCTGTTCATCGGGCCGTTCGGTGCCATGCTGCTGGGGGTGCGCGGGTTCTCAATTCCGGGCTTCGGTCAGCGAACGACGGCGACCCCCGGCCAGCAGTCCCGCGTCAGGTCGGCGCTGATCGAGATGGTTCTGGACCACGATACGGGCGACCTGTCCGGCCGCGTGCTGGCCGGCCCGCTCGAAGGCCGGGAGCTCGACAGCCTCGGGCGGGCCGACCTCGCCTCACTGGCGCGCATGTGCGGTGACAGCGACCCGGACGGGATGCGGCTGCTAGAGGCTTATCTCGACCGCAGGTTTCCCGGCTGGCGTGAGACAGCTGAGGCGAACGGCGATGCGGGGGCCGGCAGGCAGGAGAGCCCGTTCAAGCCCGCTGCGCTCACCGAACAGGAGGCCTATGAGGTCCTTGGCCTTGCCCCGGGGGCGAGCGCCGACGACATCCGCACGGCGCATCGCTCTCTGATGAAGAAACTTCATCCCGACCAGGGGGGGTCGACGTATCTCGCGACCCGCGTCAACCTCGCCAAGGACGTACTCTTGAGCCGGCATCGCTGAACTCCACACGCGTGACCCGGTCCCCGTCTCTCGACCCGGCGGCCTCCGGGGGAAGGGCCGCCGCTTTACTCGATCGGCTGATCAGCCGCCGCGGGCGGCGAAGCAGGAGAAGCCCGTCTTCTGCAGGGCCTTGCAGGCGACCTGCGCGTCTCCTTCGTCGAAGCCTGAGAAGCGGGCCCGGTACAGGGTCGAGCTGCCCTTCTTGACCTTCTCTGTGAACGGCTCGGCCTTGGCGAGAACGCCACGCCCCTTGCTGCGGGCCCGGTCCAGGATGTCCTTGGCCTTGTCCTCGTCGTCCGTTGCGCCAAGCTGGATGATCCAGCCCGACGAGGCGGAGCGGGGGCGCTCGGTCTTGTCGGCCGGGCGCACAGCCATCTTTGCGTCGACCTTCGCTTCGACTTTGGCGAGCGGCGCGGGATCGGCGTCGAGGCGCGCGACCTTCGTCAGGCCTCCTGCCGCCGGTGTCTTGCCGGCCGGCCCTGCGACCCACTTCATGCCGCTGGAGGATGGTGTCGTGGTGGAGGCCCCGCCGGCGGCCGAGGCGACGACCGGGCGGGCAGCAGAAGGCTCGATCACCTTCACGCGGGGCAGGGAGGCCGTCGTCGTCTGGTCGTCGTCGCTGTAGGCGGCGACCTTGAGGGTCCTGGCAGCCTCGCGGACGGGCGTGGCCGGCACCTGGGCGGCCGCTACGACGGCCGGCTCGGGCGCGGGATCGCTCTCCGCCACGGCGGGAGCAGTACGGCCACCCGCATAGGCGCGGCCGGTATAGGTCTGCAGGAGGCTCGCCATCTGCATGTCGCGCGACGCGGCGGAACGGCCGCCGAGCACGACGGCCACGACGTGGCGGCCCTCGGTCCGGATGGAGGTCAGCAGGTTGAAGCCCGACATTCGCGTATAGCCGGTCTTGATGCCGTCCATGCCGTCGACGCGGCCGAGCAGCCGGTTGTGGTTGCGGATGCTGGATCCCCGGTAGGCAAACGTCCGGGTCGAGAAATACGGGTAGTAGCGCGGGAACCGGTCCTGGATGGCACGGCCGAGGGTGACGAGGTCGCGCGCCGTGGTCACCTGCTCGGGATCGGGCAGACCCGAGGCGTTGCGGTAAACCGTGCGGGTCATGCCGAGTTCGCGCGCCTTGCGCGTCATCATTTCGGCGAAGGCATCCTCGGAGCCGCCGATGTTCTCGGCCACGGTCACGGCGACGTCGTTCGCCGACTTCGTGACGAGGGCACGGATCGCGTCCTCGACCTCGATCGTCGAACCCGGGCGCAGGCCCAGCTTAGAGGGCGCCTGGCGGGACGCGAAGTCGGACACGTTGAGTTCGGAATCGAGACGCAGCTTGCCGCGATCGAGCTGCTCGAAGAGCAGGTAGAGGGTCATCACCTTGGTGATGGACGCGGGATGGCGCAGCGCGTCCTCGCTCTCCGCGTAGAGGGTGCGGCCGGTATTGGCGTCCACCACCATGGCGGAGTAGGGCGGGTTGTATCCCCCTCCGGCGGGAGAGCGGGCCTTGCGGCGGGCAGCTTCCGCTGGTGCGGCGACGGCGGTCACCGCGATTGCGGCCGCCAGGACCATGGATGCCAGGACGCCGAAACGCACCTTGCCGCTACGCACTTCCGCCATTGTCTGTCCCCGTGTTGTTGCGGCCAGGCGGGCCGGGACCGCGTTGCGGCAGGACGGGGCTCGCAGGCCCTGTCGCATCCGCGGCACAGGGTCTGACGCTATCGGGACGGGGTTACGGGCTGGTTAAGCAGGGCTTGATGGGATCGGCCCGATTTGAGCTTTTGTGCACTGCACAAAAACCGCTTGACTCTCTTTGTGCGCTGCACATATTAGGGCCACCAACGGCCGCCGGGCGTAGCGTTCAACCGGGCCGGCCGTTGGAGCGGTCGCGCGGGGCGACCCGACGAAAGGTTACTACGATGGCTACCCAGTTCGAAGATTTCCAGAAGCTCGCCAAGGACAATGTCGACTTGGCCGTGAAGAGCCTCGGTCAGACGACTAAGTCGTACCAGGCGATCGCGACCGAGACCGCCGACTACTCGAAGAAGGCCTTCGAGGTCACCTCGGCCGCTGCCGAGAAGCTGGCCGGCGTGAAGACGCTCGACAAGGCTTTCGAGATTCAGTCCGACTACATGAAGTCCGCCTACGAGGGCTTCGTGAGCTACGCATCGAAGGTCGGCGAGCTCTACACCAACCTCGTCAAGGACGCGGTGAAGCCCTACGAGGGCATGATCGCCAAGGCGACGACGGTCGCCAAGTAAGCGCTTTCGAAGCGCATCGGGCGCCGGACCTCGGTCCGGCAAACCCGACGGGGCGACCTCGGTTGTCCCTCCCGATGGGTCCGGCAATGCCGGACCCTTTGTCGTTTCTGGACAGACGAGCGCGAGCCGGGCGGTTCCCCATGACGCATGCGGGGAAAAGTCTCGCGCAATTCATCGCCGGGGCGCTGGCGAACCGGTGCACGGGGCTATAGATTAGTCGGACAGGCCGGTGCGGGGCCATGGCTAGCCATGGCCGTGGACGGTCAGCCAAGGACTCGCACGCCCTCGATGGATCTCAAGCTGCTCCTGCCCGACGTCGTCCTCCGCATCAAGCGCGCCTACTGGCGCGGCCGCACCCTGGCCGCTGGCCTGTGGCGGGCAGACGCGGTGCGGATGGCCGAACGGCGTCGCGGTCCGGTCCGCCCGGGAGACGGCGGCTCGGGTACGGCGGTCATCACCCAGACACGGACGCGGACGAAGCGTCCGCATTTGTACCGGGTGTTGCTGCTCAACGACGACTACACGCCGATGGAATTCGTGGTGCACGTCCTGCAGCGTTTTTTCAACAAGGACGCGGACGAAGCCACGCGGATCATGCTCCACGTCCACCAGCACGGCGTTGGGGAATGCGGCGTGTTTACCTACGAAATCGCGGAGACCAAGGTGACGCTCGTGATGGACTTCGCGCGCAAGCACCAGCATCCTCTGCAATGCGTCATGGAAAAGAAGTGAAAGGCTGGGCCTCATGCCGTCCTTCTCGCGCAATCTCGAACAGGCGCTCCACAAGGCACTCGCCTTGGCCAACGAGCGCCACCACGAGTATGCGACGCTCGAACACCTTCTGCTGGCCCTGATCGATGACCAGGACGCCGCGGCAGTCATGCGCGCCTGCAACGTCGACATGGATGCCCTGCGCCGAAACCTGACCGAGTATGTCGATTCCGAGCTCAGCAACCTGATCACCGACAGCGGCGACGACAGCAAGCCGACGGCCGGTTTCCAGCGGGTGATTCAACGCGCAGTCATCCACGTCCAGTCCTCCGGCCGCGAGGAGGTGACCGGCGCCAACGTGCTCGTCGCGATCTTCGCGGAGCGTGAAAGCCACGCCGCGTATTTCCTGCAGGAGCAGGACATGACGCGCTACGACGCCGTGAACTACATCTCGCACGGCATCGCGAAGCGTCCCGGCATGTCGGAGACGCGGTCTCCGCGCGGGGCCGAGGAGGAAGCCAGCGAGCGCCAGTCGCAAGGCGAGGAAGGCGGCGGCGGCCCGAAGAAGAAGGGCGAGGCGCTCGACGCCTATTGCGTCAACCTGAACAAAAGGGCCCGCGAGGGCCGCATCGATCCGCTGATCGGCCGTGAGCCGGAGGTGCAGCGCACCATCCAGGTTCTCTGCCGCCGGCAGAAGAACAACCCGCTGCTCGTCGGCGAACCCGGCGTCGGCAAGACCGCCATCGCCGAGGGCCTCGCCCGCAAGATCGTCACCGGAGAGGTGCCGGACGTGCTGGCGGACGCGACCGTGTTCGCGCTCGACATGGGCACGCTGCTCGCCGGCACCCGCTATCGCGGCGACTTCGAGGAGCGCCTCAAGCAGGTGATGAAGGAGATTGAGAGCCACCCCAAGGCGATCATGTTCATCGACGAAATCCACACCGTCATCGGTGCCGGGGCGACGTCGGGCGGCGCCATGGACGCCTCGAACCTTCTCAAGCCTGCGCTGGCGCAGGGGACGCTGCGGTGCATCGGCTCGACCACCTACAAGGAGTACCGCCAGTACTTCGAGAAGGACCGTGCCCTCGTCCGCCGCTTCCAGAAAATCGACGTCAACGAGCCGTCGGTGCCGGATGCGATCGAGATCCTGAAGGGGCTGAAGCCCTATTTCGAGGACTTCCACCGGATCCGCTACACCAACGACGCCATCAAGGCGGCGGTGGAGCTGTCGGCCCGCTATATCCACGACCGCAAGCTGCCGGACAAGGCGATCGACGTGATCGACGAGACCGGGGCGTCGCAGATGCTGCTGCCGGAGACGCGCCGCAAGAAGACGATCGGCGTGAAGGAGATCGAGGCGGCCATCGCCACCATGGCGCGGATTCCGCCCAAGACCGTGTCCAAGAACGATGCGGAGGTCCTGCGCAACATCGACGAGACGCTGAAGCGGGTCGTCTATGGCCAGGACAAGGCGATCACGGCGCTGACCTCGGCCATCAAGCTGGCCCGCGCGGGCCTGCGCGATCCCGAGAAGCCGATCGGCAACTACCTCTTTGCCGGCCCGACTGGCGTCGGCAAGACAGAGGTGGCGCGCCAGCTGGCCACGACGCTCGGAGTGGAACTGATCCGCTTCGACATGTCGGAGTACATGGAGCGCCACACCGTCTCCCGCCTCATCGGCGCACCGCCCGGCTATGTCGGCTTCGACCAGGGCGGGCTGCTGACCGACGGCGTCGACCAGCATCCGCATTGCGTGCTGCTGCTCGATGAGATCGAGAAGGCCCATCCGGACCTTTTCAACATCCTCCTGCAGATCATGGATCACGGGAAGCTGACCGATCACAACGGCAAGCAGGTCGATTTCCGCAACGTCATCCTGATCATGACCACGAATGCGGGCGCGGCGGATCTCGCCAAGCCGGCCTTCGGTTTCACGCGCACCAAGCGGGATGGCGACGACAGCGAGGCCATCAACCGGCTCTTCGCACCGGAATTCCGCAACCGCCTCGACGCGACGATCTCGTTCGGGCAGCTGCCGCGCGAAGTCGTATCCAAGGTCGTCGACAAGTTCGTCATGCAGCTCGAAGCGCAGCTCGCCGACCGCAACGTGACGATCGAGCTGACCGACGAGGCGCGCGACTGGCTCGTCGAGCACGGTTATGACGAGACCATGGGCGCAAGGCCGATGGCGCGGCTGATCCAGTCGACGATCAAGACGCCGCTTGCCGACGAGGTGCTGTTCGGCCGGCTCAAGGACGGCGGTGCGGTCCGCGTCGTGGTCACGACCGAGAACGGTAAGTCGGCGCTCGGTTTCGAGGTGCCGGACGGACCGGTCACGCCCAAGCCGGAGAAGGACGTCGAGGAGGCCCGCAAGGCGCGCGAGCGCCGGTCTGCGGCTGCCAAGAAGGCGTCCGAGGCCCGCAGGGCCAAGGCGAAGGCGAGCAAGGCCAAGGGCGCTTCGGACGAGCCTGGCCCGGTCGGATCCGGCCCGGGCAATGGCGGCGGTCGCGGGGGCGGTTCGCCCGTGCGGACCGTACCCAAGGTTCCGCTTGCCAAGGGCTGAGACGGATTGACTGAAGCGGCCGCGGGCGGAAACGTCCGCGGCAGTTTTTCGTGGGGGGTGTGAGCGTGGCGTCCTGGCTGGAAAAGCGGCGTGAACGGCGGCGCAGGCGCCAGCGGATGGAGGAGGTGCTGGGGTGGATCGTCGTGCCCCTCATCGCCTTCGGCCTTTATTGGGCGTGGCTCGAGGTGCGCGACCAGATCAAGGGCACGCCGCTGATGACGATCCTGCAGGGCAAGTCGAGCGAGCGCGCGGCGCCCTGATCCGCCGTGCCGGACGATGAGCACCAGCCGGGCGAGCCGGCAACGGATCTCGGCTGGTTCGTCCGCGGCCTTCTTCATGCACTGAGCTATCCCGCCTGGACCGTCGCGCTGGCGCAGGCTGGCGTCGGCAGCATTGCCCGCGATGCCGGCCAGCCCATCGGCGTGGCCATGGCCTCGACGCTGCTGGTATGGGCTGGACCCGGGCAGATCATCTTCTTCGGCGGGCTCAAGGCCGGGCTTGCGCCCCTCGCCATCGCGGCCGCGGTGTGCCTCTCCTCGATGCGCCTGCTGCCGATGACGATGTCCATCCTGCCGCTGGTGCGCAGGCCGGGGCAGGGGCTCGGGATCCAGCTGCTGGCGGCCCACTACGTCGCCGTCACCGCCTGGGTGGAGGGCCTGCGACGGCTGCCCGCTCTGCCGAAGCAGGGAAGGCTGGCCTATTTCCTCGGCTTCTCCAACGCCCTCATCGTCGTTTCCACCATCACGACCGGCCTCGGGTTCCTGCTGGTGGATGCCCTGCCGCTGCCGCTGGCGGCCGGACTTCTGTTCGTAACACCGGTGTTCTTCTCGATCTCGGTCGCGGCGGGCGCGCGACGCGTGCACGAGTGGCTGGCGATTCTGCTCGGGTTCGGCCTGGAGCCGCTGGCGCTGCGGGTCGTGGGCGAGAGTGCCGACCTGCTCCTGGTCGGCGTGGTCGCAGGGACGGTGGCGTTTCTGGTCGGGCGTGCGCGGGGGCAGGCATGAGCGAGATGTTCGCCAGCGCCTGGGGGCCCTGGCTGCTGCTCCTGCTGTGCGGCATCCTGCCGAGCGAGGTCTGGCGGGTGCTCGGCGCCGTCCTGTCGCGCGGCATGGAGGAGAGCTCTCCTCTCTTCACCTGGGTGAGGCTGGTCGCCACAGCCCTGCTCGCGGCCGTGGTGGCCAAGATCCTGGCCTCCGGTACCGGAGCCCTCGCCGCCGTGCCCGTCTGGGGCCGCGCCGGCGGCCTCGCGGCGGGGTTTGTGGCCTACGGCCTGCTTCGCCGCCACAGGCTGGGGATCATGGCGGGTGTCGTTGCCGGTGAAGCGGTGCTGATTGCCAGCGCCTGGTGGGCGCATGGCTAGAGCGCACGACCCGTCGGGACCGCCTCGTCCTGCTAGACCGCCGGCTCCCGATTGGGCAGTGGTGAAGTGCGTCGTCGGTGTTGAACCGCGCTCCCGGCGAAGTTGCAGAGCGTGGCCTCTGGGTCCAGAAAACGCAGCGGCTGCGTCCGCCTCAGAACAGATAGGTGAGGCTGACGTTGAGGACGGGCGTCACCGGCCAGTTGTCCAACTCACGCTTGGCGGCTTTCTCCTGCGCGCGAAGATTGGACTGGAAGGTGGGGTCGGCCGCGTCGGGGCCGTCCGCCTTCAGCTTCACCTTTGCGGTCCCGAGATATGCGGCGCCGGCGTCGATGCTCAGGAAGAGCGGGAGAGCGGAGGAGGGCTGCGCCTCGTAGCCGATGGTGAGAACCGGCGCGACCGGGTTGTACTCGGCCGTCCCGGTGATGGAAGAGATACCGGCCGTGGCATAGGACGAGCCGTTCACGACGAACGTCCCGATGTCCGAGGCCTGCGCGCGCACTTTCAGCTTCGTTTGGCCGAAGCGGAGGCCGGCGCTGACGCGGAAGCCACCCTGGAAGGGGTACCAGTCGGCCATCAGGGTGCCGTTGATGAAATCGATGGTGTTCTTGAAGCGCAGGCCGGTCGCGGTGAACTTGTTGTCGTAGTGCAGGACCTGGAGGAGGGCGCGTCCCCCGAAGGACTGGTCGTAGCGATACCCGGCCTGGAAGCCGACTCCATCCACGCCAACGACGGGGCCTGCCGAAAAGGCCGAGGCGGGACCGGTGGGCTGCGGGGACAGGATGGCCGGCGGCTCCGCCGTCGAGGGCAGGTCCGCCGCGAGACCTGGTACGATGGCACCCATGCCCGAAATGACCAAGGCAGCAGCACCCGCCGAAATCGCACGCATCAACGCCCCTCCGCGTCCATTCCTCGAGACGCCGCGAAGGTCAGGTCAGCGAAGGCGCATGGCAACGAACCAACGGTTGAAACTGCAGTGCAACTCCGGTTGAAACGGGCGCCGGATCAACCCGCCAAGGCAGCGCGGATCCGGTTCGCGTTGGCCTTGAGCACGTCGGGCTTCTCCATCTGCCCCGAGTGAGCGCGCAGCGGCACGCCTTCCTTGCGCGGCAGCACGTGGACGTGCAGGTGAAAGACGGTCTGGCCCGCGGCGGCGCCGTTGAATTGCATGATGGTGACGCCGTCCGCGTCCATCGCCTGCTTCACCGCGCGCGCCACGGTCTGCACGGCGGCAAAGAGCCCGGCGAACGTGGCCGGATCCGCGTCGAGCAGGTTTACCGACGGCGTCTTGGGCACCACCAGCACATGGCCATCGGCCTGGGGCATGATGTCCATGATGGCGATGCTGGCGTCGTCCTCGTAGACCTTCTCGCAGGGGAGCTCCCCGCGCAGGATCCGGGCGAAGATGTTCGACGCGTCATAACCGGTCATGATCGTGCTCCGCTGGGTCTCGGCCCGTCTCGCAAAGGCAGCGCCCACCGTCAAGCGGGCATCATCCTTTCCGGAACGGAGCGTGCTCCATCAACTCTTCCTGCGCCGCCTCGACATAGATGCGCTCGCGCTGGAGGTACTCGGCCACGGCCCTGCGCAGCGAAGGGTCGGCGAGGTCGTGGGCGGAATAGGTGGTCACGGGTCGATATCCCCGCGCCAGCTTGTGCTCGCCCTGCGCACCCGCCTCGACCCGCTTCAGACCGCGCGAGAGTGCGAAATCGATCGCCTGGTAGTAGCAGACCTCGAAATGCAGGAAGGGGTGGTCCTCGACGCAGCCCCAATTGCGGCCATAGAGGGCGTCCTGGCCGATGAAGTTGATGGCACCCGCGATCCACCGCCCTTCGCGCCGCGCCATGACGAGCAGGGTGCGATCTGCCATCTGCTCGCCGACCAGCGAGAAGAAGGTGCGCGTCAGATAGGGGCGGCCCCACTTGCGCGAGCCTGTGTCCATGTAGAAGGCGAAGAACGCGTCCCAGTGCTCTTCCCGGATGTCGCTCCCGGTGAGGTGGACGATCTCGATCCCGTTTGCCAGGGCATCCCGCCGCTCGCGCTTGACCACCTTGCGCTTGCGCGATGCGAGAGCGGCGAGGAAGTCGTCGAAGCCGGCGTAGCCGTCATTCGTCCAGTGGAACTGCTGGTCGGTGCGCTGCAGGAAGCCGCGGTGTCCGAGGTCGTCCCAGTCGGCCTTGGGCAGGAAGGTGAGGTGGACGGAAGACGCCCCTGCCTGCCGGCGCAGGGCCTTCATGCCGTCGATGAGCATGGACCGCGCCTCGCTTGCGCGTGGCCCCGGCCGCACCAGCAGGCGCGGACCTGAGGCGGGGGTGAAGGGTACGCTGACCTGGAGTTTGGGATAGTAGCGTCCGCCCGCCCGCTCATAGGCATCGGCCCAGCCATAGTCGAAGACGTATTCTCCCTGCGAATGGCTCTTCAGGTAGCAAGGTGCGCAGGCGAGCAGCTGGCCCTCCGCATCCTCGACGAGCACGTGCGCGGCGCCCCAGCCGGTGCGTGGCACGGCTGATCCAGACATCTCCATCGCCGAGAGAAAGGCATGGCTGACGAAAGGGTTGCGCGGGTCTACGGTTGTCGCGTCGCCCTCTGCCGGCAGGACAAAGCCGTCCTGCGAGCAGGCGTCCCAGGCCGCCGCGTCGACATCCCTGAGGGAGGTCGCCACGCGAACGCTGAGCGGGGAGGGGGAGGTCGGCGGGATGGGATCGGTCACAGCCAAACGGTAGGGCGCTCGACCGCCGATGCAAGGGCTCCGCGCCGTTCAGCCAAGGGTTTCACCTGGAAGGTGGCACACCGCCTCGATCCGGTGGCCGTCGGGGTCGCTGACGCCCAGTGAGACGTGGTCGATCATCACCGCTCCCTCACGGGACGAAACCCTCGAAGACGATCTGGTCCGCGCCCGCTGCGGCCAGCGCCCGGTCCTCGGTGGTGCGCACCGTCCAGGTCATCACCGGTATGCCCAGCACCGAGCGGCACAGGAACGGAGCGGCGGTCTGCAGGTCCCTGACGTACCAAGAGAGGAAATCAGGCTTCGTCTCGCTGAAGTGGAGCAAATTTCCCATGGCGTGCCGGCGCTCGGCCGGAATCGCTGCCCATTCCGGATGGTTGAAGTGCGTCTCGGCGACGATCCCGCGTGGGCGACCCGGAGCAAGGCGAACGAGGGCCGCGACGATGCCGGGGTCGAACGACTTGAAGGCGAGTGGCCCGGCATAGCCGCCGGCCACCTCGGCGGCGCGCCCGGCCAAGCGCAAGTCTCCATCGAAGGCGCTCTTGATTTCGCAGATGAGCGGCACCCGGCCGGCGATCAGCGAGAGGAACTCGGCCAGCGTCGGGAGGCCAGTTTCCGAGCCCGTGATGCGAACCGCGGCGAGTTGCTCCGCCGTCCGTCCGGCCACGGGCCCAGTCGCCTCCGTAAGCCTGTCCAGGGTGTCGTCGTGATACACCATCGCCTCGCCGTCGGCGGAGGCGGTGATGTCGCATTCGATGGCGTAGCCCCTATTCACGGCCGCGAGTGCGGCCTCCAGCGTGTTCTCGATCCGGCCGGCAGCCCGGTCGTGCAGCCCGCGATGGGCGATCGGCCGTGCAACCAGCCATGCGGGAGCTGCCATCACGCGACCTCGAACAGCGCCTCGACCTCGACGACGGAGTCGAGCGGGAGCACGGGAACGCCGATGGTGGAGCGGGCATGCCGGCCCTTGTCGCCGAGCACGGCCACCATCAGGTCGGATGCGCCGTTCATCACAGGGGCGAGCGCGGTAAACTCCGGCACCGTGTTGATGAAACCGCCGAGGCGGACGCAACGGCTGATGGCGTCGAGCGACCCCAGGGCCGCCCTGGCCTGCGCCAGCACGTTCAGCGCGCAAAGGCGTGCCGCCTCCGTTGCTGCTTCCGGCCCGATGCCTCCGCCGACCTTGCCGACATGTCCGGGCGCGAGCTTGCCGTCGGGCCCGAAGGCGATCTGTCCCGAGACGACGAGCAGGTTGCCGGTGCGCACATAGGGCACGTAGTTGGCCACGGGCGCGGCTGCGGCGGGCAGAATCAGGCCCAGCTTTTTCAGATTGTCTTCCGCGCTCATGGAGTCCCTCCGCTCGGTGCGTCAGCGCACGCCTTCTCCCGTATCGTAGGACAGGCTGCAAGATGATGCGAAGCGTCTCGTGAACCAGAGTTGGAATGCCTCATTGAAGCCCTGCCGACCGCGTTCTATCGTCGATGAGCATCAGGAGACCTCGATGACCCCGAAGAATCTTGCCGCAACTGGCCTCCTGGCAGCGGTCCTTTTGGCCGGGCCTGCCATGGCGGAACCGGTGGCGCTGGCCCCGCACCGGGCAACGTACGATCTCGCTTTGTCCGACGCGACGGACGGAAGGGGCGTGGAGGATGCGCGGGGGCGGATCGTGTTCGAGTTCACCGGATCCGATTGCGAAGGCTACACGCTGAATTTCCGTCAGGTCACGCAGATCTCCGGTGGCGAGATCGGGTCCCGCATCTCGGACATGCGCTCCTCCACGCACGAGGAGGGTGACGGCTCGGGATTGCGCTTCAACACCGAGACCCGGATGTCCTCGGCGCAGGTCGAGCAGGCCGACGGCATGGCGACACGGGCCAATGGCAAGCTCGTCGTGAAGCTGCGCAAACCTGCGCCCGCAAACCTCGACCTCGACGGAACGACCGTGTTCCCGACCAACCAGACCAAGATGCTGATCGACGCGGCCCGCAGCGGCCAGAGCACGCTCGCGGTCAAGGTGTTCGACGGTTCCGAGCAGGCCCGCAAGGTCTACGACACGTTCGCGGTGATCGGTAAAGAGTCGTCGCACGACAGCGACTCGTCGATTGAGGAGCCGCTGCGCAAGGCGGGATGGGACAAGCTGCGCCGCTGGCCGATCTCGGTCAGCTATTTCGAGGGCGGGCAGGTGGACAGCCAGAAGCCGCTCTACGTCATTTCCTTCGAGCTCCTGGAGAACGGCGTGTCGCGCGCGCTGAAGCTGAACTACGGCGATTTCGACCTGCGCGGGCAGCTGACCCGGCTCGACGTTCTGCCGCAGCCGACGTCCTGCCAGAAGTGAACGTCAGGCGCCGGGCCGGCGCCTTCCCGTCAGGGTGAGGCCGCGCACCACTGTGTCTCCGCCGAAACGGTCACGCAGCACGTCGATGGCCTTCTCCATCTTCGCCTCCCTCGCGGAGCGCGTGTCGACGAGGTCGCCCCGGTCTGCGTCCTCGCCGGGGACGAGCTCCGAGGCGCCGATCCCGATCAGCCTGTAGCGCGTGCCGTCGAGTTCGCGGAGCAGGAGCTCCCGGCCGGCATCGTAAAGCCGGGACGCGAGCTGTGTGGGGTTGGTGGGGCGTGCCCGGGTCCGGATGCGAAAATCGGCCGACTTGAGCTTCAGCGTGACCCCGCGAGCGGCAAAGCCCTGCCGGCGCAAGCGGGTCGCCACCTTCTCGCTCAGGCGCAGCAGGATCGGCAGAAGCGAATCGGCATCGCCGAGATCTGTGTCGAAGGTCGTCTCGGCCGAAATGCTCTTCGTTTCACGTTCGGGCCGGACGGGCCGGCTGTCTTCTCCGCGCGCCATCCGCCAGAGCCTGAGACCTTCCTCGCCGTAGCGGCGGGCGAGCGTTGACGCGTCGAGACGCTGGAGGTCGCCTACGGTGGAAAAGCCGTCCTTGGCCAGCCGGTCCTGGGTCACCCGGCCAACGCCCGGGAAAATTCCGACCGGCCGGTCACGCAGGAAGGACACGACTTCCGCCCGCCCGATCACGGCGAAACCGCGCGGTTTGTCGAGTTCGCTCGCGATCTTGGCGAGGAACTTGTTGTAGGACAGCCCGACGGAGATGCTGAGGCCGGTCTCGTCCTCGATGCGGCGGGCGAAGCGAGCCAGCGTCTGGGCGGGCGGTGCGCGATGCAGGCGCTGCGTTCCCGAAAGGTCGAGAAAGGCCTCGTCGATGGAGACGGCCTGCACGAGGGGCGTGAGGTCGTTCATCATGGCGCGGATGCGCCGCCCCTCGGCTGCATACTTCTCCATGTTGGGCTTGATCACCACCGCATGCGGGCAGGCGGCGAGCGCCTTGAACATCGGCATGGCAGAGCGGATGCCGTAGGTCCGGGCGACGTAGCAGGCCGTCGACACGACGCCCCGCCGCCCGCCGCCGATGATGACGGGCTTGTCCGCGAGGCCGGGGTCGTCCCGCTTCTCGATCGCTGCATAGAAGGCGTCACAGTCGATATGGGCGATGGATAGCTCGGCAAGCTCGGAATGCGAGACGATTCGCGGCGAGCGGCAGGCAGGGCACCGGCTTCCGCCCGCCGGCGGCGAGAGGACGAGGCAGTCGCGGCAGACGATGCCTCCGCCTTGGCCGGGCGGGGCAGGGGAGGTTAACGCGCCGCCGGGAACGGTCATGGTTCAGCCGTCCCGCAGACCATTGGGAACCGGCCCGGCGAGAATCTGCCGCGCCCTGTCGATGTCCTCTGGCCGGCGCCCCGCCTCGGACGCAAAGTCTAGGAGGAGTTCCTGGTCCGAGCAGACATGCTCCAGCACGGCGTTGAGAAAGCCCGGACTGCGCGCGGATTCGCGGATTCGGCCGGGATCGATGCCCGTCAGCGCCAAAAAAGGGCCCAGACGCTCGGGATCCGCCGCCAAAAAGGAAAGGGCGTGGATGGCGAGCTTGACAGCATCGTCCTGCCCCGAAAAAGCCTTCGGCACCGTGCTCTCTCCGATCGGATTCGGGTTTCGTCAACGTGTATCGGTTATATCCGGCCCAGGCTCGTCCTGCGAGTTGGGACAGGGCCGTCCGCCTCCGGAAAGAGCACGGTCGACGCGAGGTCAGTCCATGGCGAAAACGGTGCTCATCGTTGAAGATAATGAGCTTAATATGAAGCTCTTCAACGATCTTCTCGAGGCGCACGGCTACGCGACCCTTAAAACCGGCAGCGGTGTCGAAGCCATCGAACTTGCCCGGCGTCATTCGCCGGATCTCATCCTCATGGACATCCAGCTGCCCGAGGTTTCGGGCGAGGATGTCACGCAGTGGATGAAGAGCGACGACGATCTGCGCGGCATCCCGATCATCGCCATCACCGCCTTCGCCATGAAGGGCGACGAAGAGCGCATCCGCCGCAAGGGATGCGAGGCCTATCTGTCCAAGCCCATCTCGGTTTCCAAGTTTCTCGAGACCGTCCGCAACTATCTCGGCGACGCCTGACAGACCATGTCCGCACGCGTTCTCGTCGTCGACGACCTGCTTCCGAACCTCAAGCTTCTGGAAGCGAGGCTCTCGGCGGAATATTTCGACGTCCTGACCGCCACCAGCGCGGCGGAGGCCCTCGTCGTCTGCGAGGAGGGCCTGTGCGACATCGTCCTGACCGACGTCATGATGCCGGAGATGGACGGTTTCGAGCTGTGCCGGCGGATGAAGACCTCGCCGAACACGGCTCACATCCCCGTCGTGATGGTGACGGCGCTCGACCAGCCCAGCGACCGGCTGAAGGGGCTCGAATCGGGGGCGGATGACTTCCTGACCAAGCCGGTCAACGAAATCGCTTTGATCGCGCGCGTGCGCAGCCTCGTTCGCCTCAAGGCGGTCACTGACGAACTCAGGGCGCGCGCCGCCACCTCGCTCGACCTCGGTTTCGCCGACCCCATGGTGGAGGCGGCAGCCGACAGCGGCCTTGGCGGACGCGTCCTCGTCGTCGAGGACCGGACCGGAGCGGCCGAGCGCATCGTCTCGACCCTGTCGCAACAGCATCTCGTGCAGCTGGAACCCGACCCGCAGGCCGCCCTGTTCAACATCGCCGACGACCCGCCGGACGTGGCCATCGTCAGCATCGACCTGCAGGCTTTCGACGGCTTGCGACTGTGCAGCCAGATCCGGCAGCTGGAGCGCACGCGGCACGTCGGCATCCTCATGGTGGCGGATGGCGACGACAATGGCCGGATCCTGCGCGGGCTGGACCTCGGCGTGAACGACTATCTCCTGCGCCCGGTGGACCGGAACGAACTGCTGGCGCGCGTGCGCACCCAGGTCCGACGGAAGCGCTATACCGACCGGCTGCGCCAGACGGTGCATGCCTCAATCGAGCTCGCCATCGTCGATTCGCTGACGGGCCTTCACAACAGGCGCTACCTCGACAGCCATTTCAGCGCCCTCGTGGAGGAGGCGCTGAACCGGGGCAGGCCGCTGTCGGTACTCGTGCTTGACGTCGACCGGTTCAAGACGATCAACGACACGTATGGCCATGATGCTGGGGACGACGTGTTGCGCGATCTGGCGCAGCGGGTGCGCGGCAGCGTGAGGACGGTCGACATGGTGGCTCGCCTGGGTGGCGAGGAACTCGTGGTGGTGATGCCCGACACGGGGCTGGAAACCGCCAGGGCCGCCGCCGAGCGGATCCGTCACAAGGTCGAGGCCGATCTTTTCAAGATTTACAAGAAGACGCTCGCTATCCCGGTGACCGTCTCGATCGGCGTCTCGGCGCTTTCGGGTCCGGATGACGGCCCCCGGGCCCTGCTGAAGCGCGCCGACGAAGCGCTTTATGATGCCAAGGCAGGCGGGCGGAACCTCGTCGTCGTCCGTAACGCGGCAGCTTGACGGTAGGCCCTCGGCACATTTACCTTAACAGCGACTTAATAAAGGAGGGAGGGTTCAGCCGTCTTGGCTGTGCCAATCTCCTGCGATAGTGTCCATCCGTCGCGCAGGACTGGCCCCGACGGGCCCGCCGGAAACGGTGCCAGCGCCACGTGCTACCCTACGGATGCTCAGGTCCGCCGCATCTCCTGGGTCCCGTGGGGTTCGGCCGGTGCGGGAACGGTCAGAGTGGCCTCCTCTTGACCGTTCCCGCCCGGCCACCTCATTGGCCGTCCGATCCGATGCCCTGCGCCGCCCTTACCGGGGCGGAACGGGATGCTCCATGCTTTCCTCCGGCTTCTCTCTCGGCTAACCCCTGGGCCGCATGGTCCGGCGGGGCTTGGGCTCCATCAGGCTCTCTCCGGCCTTGGCGCGGGCCTCCTCGGACCGCAGTTCCATGATCGCCATGTCGAGGAGATGCTGGACGAGGCCAGCGCCGACCTGTGACAAGACGAGTCGCGCCTGCTCGCAATAGAGCCTTGCCTGGTAGATGCGTATTTCATGCGTACTCATCATGTCGTCTCCGTAGGATCGGAACCGGAAGGCTGATCATCAGATCACTGCACGCATTTCGTCGGGATGACGTCCGTCGGCTGCGATCGACTTCGATTTCAGTGCGTTCAGAGTCTCTTCGCCAATGTCCCAGACGCCCACGTAGAGGGTTCCCTTGACGTCCCGTCGGGAGCGGCCAACGACGTGGGTCTTGAGCCCGGCCGCCCGGTAGATCCTGGCCATGAGGGGGTCGAAGACTGCCGTCACCTGGGTGAGCCCGGCCATCATGCCGACCTCGCACATGCCCGTGAGCAGTTCCATCGTCACCCAGTTAAGGCCGTTGGGAAGCCTCTCCCCGCACAGGCTCTGGTCCACGCAAAACCGCGTTGCTTCCCAGATCGTCGGGCTCCGGACCTCGAGTTCTTCGTTGAAATACATGCAGAAGACGTCCGACAGCATGTTCGGACCGGTGGTCGGCAGGAAACGGACAGACCCGCGAAGGGTGCCGTTGCCGGTCAGCGACAGGAGGTAGAGAGGCGACAGATCGTCGTAATCGTCACGTTCCCGGCCGTCCAACACATGGACGTCCCACCCCAATTGCCGGCCGAAAACATCGGCGCGCAGACGGTACATGGCATCGATCTGCGGTGCATAAAGCGAATACTGGTCGGCTTGTACGATGGCAAGCATGCGGTTTCTCCCGAGTTGCTACAGGCGGGAGTCTGAATGCGTGGCCGGAGATGGAAATATGCCCTTTCAGGCATAGCGGAATCTATTCGGGGGGCGGGATGAGGCTCCGCGAGATAGCGAAGGCCACGGCATGCGTCGTGTTGCGTGCATGGAGCTTGTGGCGAGCCAGCTCCAGGTACAGTTTCACGGCGTGCTCCGAAATCGCGAGCGTGTCTGCGATCCGCTTCATCGGATGGCCACGAGCAGCGAGCATCAGGACCTGCCGTTCACGCCGGCTGAGCGGCGGAGGGCGAGAGAATTTTGGGCCGAGTGCAGCCGTCATCACGGCATGGTGCACCTCGAACGCGATGGTCTGGAGGAGACGGGTCGTGTCCGGAAGCATTTCGACCCAGCGCTTCTCCTCGACGTCGCTGGTGGCGCTGAACAGGGCTACCTCACCCTGCGGCCCGCGGATCGGCACGGTCAGGCCTTGCGGACCGATTCCGGCCCGCCGGCTTTCGTCAAACAGCGTCGTGACGCGCGGGTCGCCCACGCCCAGGTTGCGCCAGTCGACCGGCAAGATGCTGCGTTCCGACGTGCTGATGACCGGGTCGACCTCGACATAGCCGCGCTGCACATATTCGGTGACCCACTCCTGTGGGTAAGTCGTGATGACCACGGGGTCGAGGTGGTCGGCGCCCGGAAGGGTGCGGACATGATAGACGCCGTGCTGGAGACCGTGGCCGTCCAGCAAGCGCCTGAGCCATTCGGAATCGATACGCTCGGTAACCCCGACGCTCGTCAGCATGACGCTGCCCCATCGGACCGGACCGCCCGAGGCCGGCGGCCTCGCCCTGCAGCACGGCTGTTGCCAAGCTTAAGGTCGCCGCACTCCAGCGCTAGCAATCACAGGTTGAACGAGGCTCCAGCCGATTGTTCAAATGTGCACATATCCGTGTTGTCGTTCTCCACGCCACCAAAACGAAAAAGCCGCCCGGATGGGGCGGCTCGCTTCGGCGACGGTCGACCGTCGATCACTTGATCTTGGATTCCTTGAAGTCGACGTGCTTGCGCGCGACGGGGTCGTACTTCTTCTTGGTCAGCTTTTCAGTCATCGTGCGCGAGTTCTTCTTGGTGACGTAGAAGAAACCGGTGTCGGCGCTCGAGACGAGCTTGATCTTGATGGTGGTCGCCTTGGCCATGGCGGAGATCCCCTGAAGGTCGGCCGCCGCAGCGGGCGTATCCGGAAAACGAAGAGAGGGCCGGCCACCGGCCGCCCTCGGATGGCGCGCAACCTACTCGGCGCGACCCGAAAGTCAAGACGGCGCGCTGCCCTTCCGCTGCCGGTCGGCAACGGCCCCTGCGGTGGCGGCCATGCAGTATCCGATGAAGAAGATCGCGATCACGACCGGCAGGCCGTGCGGGCCCAGGAAGTCCATTCCGGATCCCATGCTGGCGGGACCAGCAAGCATTCCGAGGCTGTAGAGCGCGACGAAGGCTGCGTTGGCGGTCGCCAGCTCGGGGCCCGCATAGCGCTGTCCCAGCAGCGACAGGCCGATCGTGTAGAGGCCCGCGATGATGCCGCCCCACACGAAGAGCAGGAGGTACAGCGGCACGCCGCCCGCGGGAGCGACGAAGGGCAGGGCGGCGGCACCGGCCACCCCGACAAGGCCGCAGGCGACGAGGACGGCGACGCGATCCACGCGGTCAGCCAGCCAGCCGAGTGGAATCTGGAACACGACGTGTCCAAGCGACAGGGCTGTCACCAGCGTCGTCGCGACGGTCGCACCGAGGCCGAGCTGTTCGGCGTAGACGGGTAGCAGGCTGAACGCCCCCGTCTCGACGGCGCCGTAGACGAATCCGGCGAGTGTCGCGGCGGGCGCGGCACGCAGGAAGGACAGGATCGAGATCTGGGCCTTGCCCTCGACGTCGGGCGCGCTGCCGCCGGCGAGCGCGACAGGGATGGCAGCGACGGCGAAGACGATGGCGCCTGCCACGAAAGGCGCCAGGCCCTGGGTCCCGACAGCCTGGAGAAGCAAGGGTCCTCCGGCGAAGCCGAGCGCCAGCACGGTCGCGTAGATGCCCATCACCAGCCCGCGGCGAGCCTCCGGTGCCGCGGCGGTGATCCAGAACTCGCTCATCACGAACAGGACGGTGATGGAGAGGCCGAAGCCGAATCGGATCGGGTACCACGCCCAGAACGGCGTGACGGGGAAGGCGACGAGGCACGCTGCGCCGAGGGCGAGTGCGCCGAAGAGCATGGTCTTGGTGCCGACTTTCTCGGCTGCGGACGGGACGAAGGGCGCACTGACCAGCGAGGAGAGGCCTGCCACCGCCGCATTCATGCCGATGGCCAGGCTCGAGAAGCCCGCCGCCTCCATCCGAAGGGATATCAGCGGCAGCGACAGGGCTAGGCCGAGCCCGGCAATGGCGATGCACGCGATGGCAGCCGCGATCGTGCCCGCCCGGACTGGGGCGGACCCGGCAGTCCCGGCGGTCACAGTTCGGCCCGTACGAAGCGGCCGTGGCGTTCGCTGTAGAAGGGCACCGGGCGATGCAGGGGCATGCCGGCTGCGAGGAAGGCCTCGAGCTCCTCCAGGATCACGCCCGTGATCGACGGGATGTCGAGTGCCTTCGCCTCCCTGATCCCGACCCAGGCGAGTTCGATCAGCTCCGTGCTTTCGCCGACAAAGCCGTCCATCCGGCGGGAGATGATCGCCGCCTCGGCCATGAAGAAGCGCGTGTCGAACCGCTTGGGGCGGCGCGGCGGCGTGATGGCCCGGGCGATGAAGCGGATGCCGTCCAGCTGGGGGAAGACGCCCTGCGTGACGAAGTCGGCCCAGGGGCCTTCAATGGACACATCGGGCGGCCCGAGATCGTCGGAGCCCAGCATCAGCCCCGTTTCCTCATAGGTCTCGCGAATCGCCGCCATGGCCAGGGCGCGTGCGCGCTGCGCGCTGGGACGCTGCACTCCCGCGAGCAGGCGGGCTTCCGTCACGCCGTCGAGGGCTCCGTAGGCAGGCATCCGCCTGTCACCGGGTTCCACCCGCCCGCCTGGGAACACGAACTTGCCAGGCATGAAGCGGTGGCCGGGGTGGCGGCGCCCCATCAGAACCTTCGGCTTTCGGCTCGTGCGATCCACGATGACGAGTGTGGCAGCATCCCTGGGGCGCACATTGGCGTGCAGTCGGTCGCGCGGGGCACGCGTCAGCCGGTCCGCCAGATCCTCGCTCATCGCCGCCCCCAGCCCGACCCAGCTCGCTTTAGCGATCCTGCGCTTCGAAGGCCGCCGGGGCATCCGGGTCCGGCCCGCCGAACCCATGCATGCGATGCGCCCATTGCAGCGCCACCACGGCGCCCTTCAGCGGCTGGATGAGCGCAAGGGACAGAACGACCGTCAGGGTCGGCCAGAGCGCAACGTGCCACCACAGGGGCCATTCGCCATAGGTCTCGGCGGACACCATTCCGCCGACCACGACATGGCCGACGATGAAGATGGCGAGGTAGGCCGGCAGGTCGTCGGCGCGGTGGTGGTGAAACTCCTCGCCACAGCAGTCGCAGTGGTCGGCCACCTTCAGGAAACGCGAGAACAACCTGCCCTTGCCGCAATGCGGGCACTTGCCGGCGATGCCTCGCTTCATGGCGACCAGCCAGGGACGCGGTGCGTCCTCGACGATGATGGTGTCGGTGACATCGGGCGGGGTCGCGGGGCGGGCCGGCGCGGCAGCCGGGGCAATCATGCTCATGGGCGTCATATAGACCGCTTGCGCCCCGAAGGGGAGCCCCGGTCAGTGCGCCCGCGCCCGCCGGAGATGGAGCGCCGTGCTAGCCTGCGGCCGCGCGGCTGTCCCGGCCGGCCTTCCGACAGCAGCTCGAAGCGCAGCGCGCCCGCCAGCGGCGCGGCCTCGACGAGCCGGACGTCCACGACGTCGCCCAGCCGGTGCATCACACCGGTGCGGTCGCCGATGAGCGCGTGCTGCGCCTCGTCATAGCGGTAGTAGTCCGCGCCGATCGTGCTGGCCGGGATGAAGCCGTCGGCGCCCGTTTCCTCCAGCTTCACGAAGAGCCCGGCGCGGGTGACCCCGCTGATGCGGCCGCGGAAATCGGCTCCGATCCGGTCGGCGAGATGGTGCGCGATCAGCCGGTCCAGCGTCTCGCGCTCGGCTGCCATGGCGCGGCGCTCGGCACCCGAGATCTTGGCCGCGATCTCCGGCAGTTCCGGGATCGTGGCATCCCTCAGCCCGTCTTCACCGAGCTTCAGCGCCCGGATCAGCGCACGGTGCACGATGAGGTCGGCATATCGGCGGATCGGCGAGGTGAAATGGGCGTAGCGGCGCAGGTTGAGGCCGAAATGCCCGTAGTTCTCGGCCGAATACTCGGCCTGGGCCTGGGTGCGCAGCACCACCTCGTTGATCAGCGTCTCGTGCTCGGTCTCATCCACCCGCGCCAGGATGCGGTTGAAGAACTCCGGCCGCAGCGCACCCTTCGCCGTCAGTTTTATACCGATGGAGGCCAGAACCTCGCCGAAGCCCCGGAGCTTCTCGACCGAGGGCTCGTCGTGCACGCGGTAGAGGAGGGCGGTCCGCCGCTCCTCGAGAGTCTCGGCGGCAGCGACGTTGGCCTGGATCATGAACTCCTCGATGAGCCGGTGTGCGTCCAGCCGCTCGGGGATGACGACCCGGTCCACCGTGCCGTCCTTCTTGAGGATGATCTTGCGCTCGGGCAGGTCGAGGTCGAGTGGCGCGCGCTCGGCCCGCTGCAGGTCTGCTGCCTTCCAGGCTGCCCAGAGCGGGCGCAGGATGCTGTCGAGGATGGGTGCGGTGGTCTCGTCGGGATGGCCGTCGATGGCAGCCTGCGCCTGGGCATAGGCGAGTTTGGCACGCGAGCGCATCAGAATGCGGTGGAAGCTGTGGCGCTTCTTTCGTCCATCCGCCGCCAGCACGATGCGCACGGCCATCGCCGGGCGATCCTCGTCCGGACGCAGCGAGCAGAGGTCGTTGGAGATGCGCTCGGGCAGCATCGGGACGACCCGATCCGGGAAATAGACCGAGTTGCCGCGCTCCATTGCCTCCCGGTCGAGCGCCGTGCCGTTGCGGACATAGGCGGCCACGTCCGCTATCGCGACGGTGACGACGAAGCCGCCCGGGTTTGCCGGATCGTCGTCGGGCCGGGCGTGCACGGCGTCGTCATGATCCTTCGCGTCGGGCGGGTCGATGGTGACGAGATCGACCGGCCGCCAGTCCTCGCGTCCCTCGAGCCCGGCCGGCCTGGCGGCCTCGGCCTCCGTGAGTGCCGCCGGCGAGAATGCGTTGGGGATGCCGTGGGCATGGATGGCGACGAGGCTGATCGCCTTCTCGCTCTTCAGCGAGCCCAGCCGTTCGCGCACCTTGCCGAGCGTGAAGCCATGCTTGCCCATGCTGGTGAGCGTGACGGAGACGAGGTCGCCATCCGCCGCGCCGTTTTCGTCTCCCGCTTTGACCGGAATCTCCCGGCCCAGCGACTTCTTGTCCACGGGGGCGATGCGGCCGCCGCCGCCCTGCACGGCACGGAATACGCCGAGCACCTGGGCTTTCGCCTTGTCCAGCACCTTGACGAGCCGGCCGGTGTAGGCGGGGCCGCTCTCCTCGCGGCTGCGCTCGATGCGAAGCAGGACACGGTCGCCGACGCCCGGCACGGCCTGTCCCGGACGCGGCTTGCGCGGCAGGTGGACGGCGATGCGAGGGGTCTCCCCGAGCTCGGCTTCGTCCCATTCTGTCGGCTTCGCCAGCAGGTCGCCGTCGCGGTCCCGGCCGTCGATGTCGGCCAGCACGACCGGGGGCAGGGCGCCCGTGCGGCGCAGCGACTTGCCGCGCTTGCCGAGAGCGCCCTCGTCTTCCAGCTCCTTGATCAGGCGCTTGAGTGCGATCCGCGCTCCCCCCTTGATCGCAAAGGCGCGCGCGATCTCCCGCTTGCCCACCACGTGGCCGAGCTCGGTCTCGTCCTTGATGAAGGCGAGGATCTCCTCGCGGGAGGGAAGCGTGTCGCCGCCATGCATGGCGTGCGGTGTCTTGGCCAAGGGGTGGGTCCGGTGGTTAGGCGGGGATCTCTCCCCATAGATGGCCCTTCACGGGTGGAAGTTCCACCGGGAAGTTGGGCGGGGTGCGTCGTTCCCTTTGCGTCGCTGCCGGGTAAGCCCCGACCAGGACGGTGGTGCCATCCCGGCCGGAGCGTAGCGGAGAGCCGGGATCCAGGGACGCGACGATTGGAGGCCCTGCATCCCGGGTCCGCGCAGCAACGCTGCGCTGCAGCGCGCCCGGGACGACACTGGGCCTACTCGGCCGCGCTGGCCTGCTTTTTCGGGGCGGCCTTTTTCGAAGGCGCCTTTTTCGCGGGTGCCTTCTTGGCTGCCTTCGCCGCCGGCTTGCGGGCGGGCTTGCCGCCGCCCGAGGCTTCGCGGGCGCGCAGCAATTCGACGGCCTGCTCCAGCGTCACCGCGTCCGGGGCCATGCCCTTCGGCAGGGTCGCGTTGACGCCGCCATGGGTGACGTAGGGACCGTACTTCCCGTCCTTGACCGTCACGTCGCCGCCCGAGGGATGCGCGCCGATGACGCGGCCCGGGCTCGCGGCAGCACGGCCGAAGCGGCTGCCGCCTGTCCCGCTCTCCTTGGCGACGATGAGGTCGATGGCGCGGTTGCCGCCGATGGTCAGCACATCGTCCTCGCGCCCGATATTGGCGTAGGTCTTGCCGTGCTGCACGTAGGGCCCGAAGCGGCCGATATTGGCCAGGATCGGCTCGCCCGTCGTGGGGTGCTTCGCCACTTCGCGCGGCAGCGACAGGAGCGACAGGGCGAACTCCAGCGTCACGTCGGCCGCGCTGGTCCCCTTCGGGATGGTCTGGCGCTTCGGCTTCTCGCCTTCGCCGAGCTGGACATAGGTCCCGAACCGTCCGTCCCGGATCGTGACGTCGAGACCGGTCACGGGATCCTTGCCCAGGACGCGTGGCCCCTGCTGCCCCGGCTCTGCGGCGGACTCGCCGTCGCCCTGGCCGGAGGTGGAGAGCTGCCGGGTGTACTTGCACTCGGGATAGTTCGAGCAGCCGATGAACGACCCATACTTGCCGAGCTTCAGCGACAGCTGGCCCGCCGAGCAGGCCGGGCACAGGCGGGGATCGCCCCCATCCGCCCGCTGCGGGAAGATGTGCGGCCCCATGATCTCGTTCAGCGCGTCGAGCACCTGCGCCACGCGCAGGTCGGACGTGCCCTCGATCGCCTTCGAGAAGTCCTGCCAGAAGCGCCTCAGCACCTCCTTCCAGTCGATCTCGTGATTCGAGATCCGGTCGAGATCCTCTTCCAGCCCGGCCGTGAAGTCGTACTCGACATAGCGGGTAAAGAAGCTCTCGAGGAATGCTGTGACCAGCATGCCCTTGTCCTCGGCGTGCAGGCGCTTCTTCTCGACGCGGACATATTCGCGGTCCTTCAGCACCGCCAGCGTCGACGCGTAGGTCGAGGGTCGGCCGATGCCGAGCTCTTCCATGCGCTTGACCAGCGAAGCCTCGGAATAACGCGGCGGCGGCTCGGTAAAGTGCTGGGTGGCGGCGATGCGGCGCTTCTCCAGCGGGTCGCCGGCCTTCATGGGCGGCAGCCGGCGGGACTCATCGTCGTCGCCGTCATCATCCTTGCCTTCCTGGTAGAGGCGCAGGAAACCGTCGAACTTCACCACCTGCCCGGTGGCGCGCAGGTCGATCTTGCGCCCGCCCGCGTCGACCGCAATGTCAACGGTGGTGCGCTCCAGTTCTGCCGATTCCATCTGGCTCGCGATGGTGCGGATCCAGATGAGTTCGTAGAGGCGGGCCTGCTCGGGATCGAGGGTCCGTGCAACCTGTGCGGGGAGGCGGCCCATGTCGGTCGGGCGCACCGCCTCGTGCGCTTCCTGCGCATTCTTCTGCTTCGTCGCGTACTTGCGCGGGGCCGACGGTACGTAGCGGTCGCCGTATTCCTTGCCGATGACCTTCCGGGCGGACGTGATCGCCTCCGGCGCCATGTCCACGCCGTCGGTTCGCATGTAGGTGATCAGCCCGACGGTCTCGCCGCCGACGTCCACACCCTCGTAGAGGCGCTGTGCCACCTGCATCGTGCGCGCAGGCGCCATGCCGAGCTTGCGGCTGGCTTCCTGCTGCAGGGTGGACGTGGTGAAGGGCGGCGACGGATGCCGCTTGACCGGCTTGGCCTCGACGTTCGCTACCGCATAGCGGGCTGCGTCGAGGGCCTTGCGGAACGCCTCCGCCTCCTCGGCCGTGCCGACGTCGAGGCGGCTGATCTTCTTGCCGTCTGCGCCGACGAGGCGCGCCTCGAACTCGGCGCCCTCCTTCGTCGCGAGATGGGCGACGATCGACCAGTATTCCCGGGCGACGAAGGCCTCGATCTCCCGCTCGCGGTCGCAGACCAGCCGGAGCGCGACAGACTGGACGCGGCCTGCCGAGCGGGCTCCGGGCAGCTTGCGCCACAGGACGGGCGAAAGCCGGAAGCCGACGAGATAGTCGAGGGCGCGGCGGGCGAGATACGCGTCGACCAGCGCCTGGTCGATCTCGCGCGGCCTCGCCATGCCCTCCGCGACGGCGTCGCGGGTGATGGCGTTGAAGGTGACGCGCTCGATGGGGACGTCCTTCAGCACCCGGCGGGCGCGCAGGGCCTCGACGATATGCCACGAGATCGCCTCGCCCTCGCGGTCCGGGTCGGTCGCGAGGATCAGGCGGTCGGCGCCCTTCACGGCGGCCGCGATGTCGGACACGCGCTTGGAGGCCTTTGCCTCGATCTCCCACTTCATGGCGAAGTCGGCGTCCGGCTCCACGGAGCCGTCCTTGGGCGGCAGGTCGCGGATGTGCCCGAAGGAGGCCAGGACCTCGTAGTCCTTGCCGAGATATTTGTTGATCGTCTTGGCCTTGGCCGGAGACTCGACGACGACGACTTTCATGCAATGCCTTTCCCGGCTCACCGCCATGCGGCAGGAGCCCGCGCCCGTGCTGTGCTGACAGGGTCGCTTTTCACGCGCGAAGGTGGGTCAGCGGCGGAGCCCTGTCAATTCGGGTGAAAGGCAGTTGTTGCCCCCTGGCAACACCGGCTACGCCGGACCGCGCATCTCCGCACGCACACCTTATCACCTCTGCCACAAGAGGCGGGTCTGGACACCCACGGGCCGAACAGAAGCCTCCGACGAGTTCGTGGACCGCGCGTCTTCAGACGCGCTCTGTGTTGCTGATGATGAAAAGCGGGTCCGGAGACCCGCGGTCCGAACCGGACCTGTTGACCGCCCCGGGAAACGCCGACCCGCGCGTTGCTCCCGCCGCGGTTTTCGCCTATCCCCGCGGCATGAGCGACGGCACCCTCGATCCCGTGTTCCCGCACCGCCACCTGCTCGGCATCGAGGGCTTGTCGCCGGGGGACATCGAGGCCCTCCTCGACATGGCGGATGCCGCCGTCGACGTCTCCCGCCAGGTCGAGAAGAAAAAGTCGACCCTGCGCGGCCGCACCCAGATCAACCTCTTCTTCGAGGCATCCACCCGCACCCAGGCCTCGTTCGAGCTCGCCGGAAAGCGGCTTGGCGCCGATGTCATGAACATGTCGGTCGCCTCCTCCTCCATCAAGAAGGGGGAGACGCTGATCGACACGGCCATGACGCTCAATGCCATGCGGCCGGACCTCATCGTCGTGCGCCATCATGCCGCCGGGGCCGTGCACCTGCTGGCCCGCAAGGTCGACTGCTCGGTGATCAACGCCGGCGACGGCTCGCACGAGCATCCCACCCAGGCGCTGCTGGACGCCCTCACGATCCGCCGCAATGCGGGGCGCATCCGGGGGCTGGTGGTGGCGATCTGTGGGGACATCCTGCATTCGCGGGTGGCGCGGTCCAACATCCTCCTTCTCAACGCGCTCGGCGCGGAAGTGCGGGCCATCGGCCCCTCGACTCTGCTGCCGCCCGGGCTGGAGCGGATGGGGGTGTCCGTCTTCACGGATATGCGCCGCGGGCTTGCCGGGGCGGACATCGTGATGATGCTGCGGCTGCAGCGCGAGCGCATGAACGGCTCCTTCGTCCCGTCGGTGAAGGAGTACTTCCGGTATTTCGGGCTCGATGCGGAAAAGCTCGCCTATGCCAGGCCGGGCGCACTGGTGATGCATCCCGGCCCGATGAACCGCGGCGTCGAGATCGCCTCCGAGATCGCGGACGGCGCGCAGTCGCTCATCCGCGAGCAGGTGGAAATGGGTGTTGCCGTCCGCATGGCCGTGCTCGAGGCGCTGGCCCGCCACCTCCCGAACGCCTGAGGAGAGCCATGGACGCCGCCGCCCCGCCCGTGCTGCTGGCCAATGCGCGCCTGATCGATCCCGCTTCCGGGCGCGACGAGACCGGCGACCTCTACGTCGCCGACGGCCTGATCCGCGACCTCGGGGCGAGCGTGCGCGGCTCCCGGCCGGCCGGGGCGCGCATCATCGACTGCCGCGGCAGGGTGGTGGCCCCGGGCCTCGTCGACATGCGCGCCTTCGTCGGCGAGCCCGGTGGAGAGCACCGGGAGTCGCTCGCGACGGCCAGCCGCGCGGCGGCGGCGGGCGGCGTGACGACCGTGGTCTGCATGCCGGAGACGACGCCGCCTGTGGACGATCCGGCGGTGGTCGACTTCCTGATGCGGCGTGCCCGCGACACCGCGATCGTGCGCATCCTGCCTTCGGCTGCTATCACCAAGGAGCTGGCCGGGCGCGAACTTGCCGAGATCGGCCTGCTGACCGACGCCGGCGCCGCCTTCCTGACCGATGGCGCCCGCTCCGTGCGCTCGGCCCAGGTGCTGCGCCGTGCCCTGACCTATGCCCGCGACATCGGCGCCCTCATCGTCCACCACTGCGAGGATCGCGACCTCGTCGGCGACGGGGTGATGAACGAGGGCGAGCTGTCGACCCGCCTCGGCCTGCTGGGAATTCCGCGCGAGGCCGAGACGGTGATCCTGGAGCGCGACATGCGGCTCGTTCGCCTGACAGGCGGGCGCTACCACGCCGCGCTGGTGTCCTGCTCCGACAGCGTCGCCATCCTGAAGCGGGCCCGCGAGGAGGGTTTGCGAGTCACCGCAGGCGTTTCGATCAACTCGCTCACGCTGAACGAGAACGATATCGGCCCCTACCGCACCTTCCTGAAGCTGTCGCCGCCGCTGCGCCACGAGGACGACCGGCTCTCGGTGGTGGAGGCGCTGGCGCAGGGGGTGATCGACGTGGTCGTCTCCGACCACAATCCCCAGGACGTGGAAACCAAGCGCCAGCCCTTCGCCGAGTCGGCGGACGGCGCGATCGGCCTCGAGACGATGCTGGCCGCAGGGCTGCGGCTCGTGCATGCCGGGGAGATCGCGCTGCCCGTGCTGCTGCGGGCGATGTCCAGCCGTCCCGCCGACATCATGGGGCTGCCGCAGGGCCGGCTGGCGCGCGGCGCGCCGGCCGACCTCATCGTCTTCGATCCCGACGAGCCCTTCGTGCTCGACCCCTCCAAGCTGCACTCGCGCTCCAAGAACACGCCCTTCGACGAGGCCCGCCTGCAGGGGGTGGTCCACGCCACGCTGGTCGCGGGGCGGGTGGTGCACGAGGTCGCGTGAGGCAGCTGCCCTCCGCCGAGCCGGCCCGCGCGGGCGGGTATCCGGCAGCCGGTTGCATCTTGCCTGAACCACTCGCAAGACCTGAAAACGCAGCGGTTCCATTGACGGCGCCGCGCGCCCTCGCCACGCTGGCCAGCAGGAGCTCCACGTGCCGCTGATCCTTTCCCTCGTTCTCGGCTATCTCCTCGGGTCCATTCCGTTCGGGCTGATCATCACCCGGCTCGCGGGGACGCAGGACATCCGCACCATCGGGTCCGGCAATATCGGCGCCACCAACGTGCTGCGCACCGGCCGCAAGGGTCTCGCCGCCGCGACCCTTCTCGGCGACGCGCTGAAGGGCACTGCCGCGGTCCTGATCGCCCGGTATCTCTGGGGGGACGACGCCGGCCTCGCGGCGGCGCTCGGGGCCTTCGTCGGCCATGTCGCGCCGGTGTGGCTGGGCTTCAAGGGTGGCAAGGGCGTGGCGACGTTCCTCGGCACGCTGATTGCGGTGGCGTGGCCCGCGGCGATCGTGTTCGCGCTGGTGTGGCTGGGGCTCGCCTTCGCGCTGCGCTACTCCTCGGTCTCGGCGCTGGCGGCCAGCGCGGCCTCGCCGCTAGCCCTGCTGGCGCTGGGCCAGCCGCGCGCCGCGGCGGTCTTCGCCGTGCTGGCGGCGATCCTGTGGTGGAAGCACGCCGAGAACATCAGACGGCTGCGCGAGGGTCGAGAGACCCGCATCGGCGCCAAGGGCTGAGGGCGGGCATGGCGGGCGCGGCGGGGACAGACGGAAAGGGTCCGCGCCTCACCGACGCGCAGCGGCTGGACTGGCTGCGCCTGATCCGCAGCGAGGGCGTGGGCCCGCGCACCTTCCGCTCCCTGGTCAATCATTTCGGCGGCGCCGCCGCGGCGCTGGAGGGCCTGCCCGACCTGGCCCGTAAGCGCGGCGCCCGCGTCAAAATCTGCTCGGTGGACGACGCGAGGCGCGAGATGGACGCCGCCGCGCGGATGGAGGTCCGCATCGTCGCGGCCGGAGAGCCGGGCTATCCGCCCGCCCTCGCCGTCACGGACACTGCTCCGCCGCTCCTGATGGTGCGGGGGGTGCCGGACGTGTGCGCCAGGCCGATGGTGGCGGTGGTGGGATCGCGCAACGCCTCCGGCGCCGGCCTGCGGCTGGCCGAGCGGATCACGAGGGGGGCGGCCGAGGCGGGATTCGTGGTGGTGTCAGGCCTCGCCCGGGGCATCGACGCACAGGCGCACGAGGCGGCGCTGCCGACGGGCACGGTGGCGGTTCTGGCCGGCGGCCACGACAGGCTCTACCCGCCCGAGCATGCCGGGCTGCTGGAGCGCATTCTCGAGCGCGGGGCGGTGCTCACCGAGATGCCGATGGGCTGGGAGCCTCGCGGCCGGGATTTTCCCCGCCGCAACCGCATCGTCGCCGGCGCGGCGCTGGGGACGGTTCTCGTGGAGGCAGCCCGGCGTTCCGGATCGCTGATCACGGCGCGCTTCACCGGCGAGCTCGGGCGCGAGCTGCTCTGCGTGCCGGGCTCGCCGCTCGATCCGCGCTCCGACGGCACCAACGCCCTCATCCGGGAAGGCGCGACGCTGGTACGGTCGGCCGACGACGTGGTCGAGGCGCTGGCGCCGCTCGTCGGTCGCGACCCGCCGGTGCCCGGCGCCATGCGCGACGACCCCGGGCGGGACGAGCCGCTGTGGGAGGAGACGGACTTCCTGGGCGATGGAGCTTCCGCGCCGCCCCAGGCACCGCCGGAAACGGACGGCTGGGGCGAGCAGGCCCCCGAGCCGGCACTGGCCGGCGAAGGCCAGATCCTGGCGCTGCTGGGCGCAGCGCCGGTCTCTGTCGACGATCTCGTGCGGGCGGCCCGCCTGCCCGTGCAGGAGGTACACCTCGCCCTTTACGACCTGCAGGCGGCCGGGCAGATCGAGCGCCACGAGGGCGGGCTCGTCTCCCGGCGCGAGCCGGGGGCGTAGGCTCAGGCGCGCTCCGTCTCGGCCGACCTGCGGCTGCGGGTCGTTGCCTCGATGCGCGCCATCTCCAGGAAATAGGCGAGGAGCTCGAGCTTGGTGGCGCGCGCCATGGCGGCGAGTTCGCCAGACATCTGGGCGATGTAGCGGGACATTTCCTCGATGCCCTGCGGATCGCTGGGGCTCGGCACGCCGCCCGCGAGGATACGCGGCAGGGGATCTCGCAAAGGCTGGACACTGGGATCGTGGGACAGGGCGGCCAGAGGGCTGGGTGCGGGCATCATGGGCTCCCGAAACGAAGACGTGATCGAAATAACTTCGTGCCGGCCTGCAATGATTCGCCGGACGGAAGAAAGCATGCCACCTCAATCGTGGCCTGTACAGTTTGGCTTGCTTTTCCTCAGGTTGTATTTTGTCCGATGTCGTTCCGGGCTCGCCCTGTTGCCTGAACGGCGTGTTCAGCGGGGGTTCACTGCCGGGGGCCGACCCTGACTGCGGCACATTCGAACCGCAGGAGGAGATTCATGCTCCGCTTCCTCGACCCATGCCGGGCGATCTTGTCCGCCGCCGGTGCAGCCGGCGTCGCGCTGCTGGCGTCCACGCCGGGAATTGCCGCTCCGGCGCGCCCGGACCCCGAGACGGCACTGACCGCCGTGTCGCGTGGAACGGCCGCCGTGCTCGGCGTCTCCGCCGTGATGGGGGCGGGGGTGGGCGTGGCGCTCTGCGCCCAGCACCGCCGCGCGCAGGCGAAGACGGCGCGGCCGCCCGTCCGCATGGCGGCGTTCTACCAGCTTGAGCGCGACTATACGCCGCAGCCCTTGCCGCCGGTCTATGGCGGGGCCTGGGAGGAGCCGGCCTATGGCGACGACTTCACGCCGCTGCCGCCGGAGCCCCGGCCGCGCCGCTGGCGCGAGGAGAATGCGGGTGCGATGAGCGAGTTCGGCTTCCCGCCGCGGCGCGGGCCGACGCGCTCCTTCTAGGCTTCGCCCGTGTCCTGCTAGGCTTGGCCCGTCTCCTGCTCCGCCCGGCGGCGGCGCAGGGCGCCCATCCTGTCGAGGAAGCCCTGCAGGATGTAGGCGGCGGCCAGCTTGTCGACGAGTTCGCCGCGCCGGGCGCGGGAGGCGTCGGCGTCGATCAGCGTGCGGGTGACGGCTGCCGTGGACAGCCGCTCGTCCCAGTAGGCCAACGGCCGTGCGTCCAGCCCCGCGAGGTTGCGGACGAAGGCGCGTACGCTCTGCACGCGCGGGCCCTCGCTGCCGTCCATGTTGAGCGGCAGGCCCATCACCCAGGCGACGACGCCGTGCTTCTCGGCGAGCTTCAGCATGGCGGCGGCATCCGCCCTGAACTTGGTGCGGCGGATCGTTTCCAGCGGCGTGGCGATGCGCTGCTCCACGTCCGACAGGGCGAGGCCGATGGTTTTGGTGCCGAGGTCGATGCCGATCAGCCGCGCCCCGCGGGGCAGGGCGACATAGGGCGCGAAATCATCGTCGGAGAGCATCATGGGAGGGCTCTAGCACGGATGCCGGCACTCTTCCCACCGGCGCGCGCCGCCCTATGATCGGCTGCGCAACCGTGGGAGGAACGCATGCAGATCACCTGGTTCGGCCACTCCGCCTTCCGGCTCGACTTCGGCCCCCACCACGTCCTCATCGATCCCTTCTTCACCGGCAACCCCGCCTTCGACAGCGAGCACCGCGCGGCGGCGGAGGGGGTGACGCACATCCTCCTCACCCACGGCCATGGCGACCATGTCGGCGACACGCTGGCCATCGCCAGGGACACCGGCGCCAAGGTGGTCAGCAACTACGACCTGCTGATGTGGCTGGCCAAGCAGGGCCTGCAGAACTTCGAGCCCATGAATACCGGCGGCACGGTGGATGCCGGCGGCTTCCGCGTCAGCATGGTACGGGCCGACCATTCGGCCGGCATGGTGGAGGCCGATGTCGGCTTCCCGCTCGGCAGCGCCAACGGCCTCATCGTCAAGGCCGCGGGCGAGCCCGTCGTCTACCACATGGGCGACACCGACATCTTCGGCGACATGGCACTGATCGACGAGATCCACCAGCCCAAGGTCGGCCTCGTCCCCATCGGCGACCGCTTCACCATGGGCGCCGAAGTCGCCGCGCTCGCCTGCCGGCGCTTCTTCCACTTCGACACCGTCATCCCCTGCCACTACGCCACCTTCCCCCTGATCGCCTCGAACGCCGACGCGTTCGTGGAAGCGATGAAGGGCAGCCCGACGAAGGTGGTGGTGGCGAAGAAGGGGGAGCGGGTGGCGGTGTGAGGGCGAAGCACACAAGCACCTTCGCTTCAACTACCTTCTGCAGCGTGAAACCCACGGCGCTATCGGGTGGGGCCCGTAGGGAGCGCTGTATTTTTAGTATAATGCATTGTTGTTCAACGATTCGCAGGCAGTCTGGTGGCTCGTATGTTTGCTATCTCAGTCTTCAATAATAAGGGCGGCGTTGGCAAGACTACGCTGAGTTTTCATCTAGCCCACGCGCTTGCCGAATTGGGAAAGAAGGTTTTGGTGGTCGACCTTGACCCTCAGTGTAATCTCACAATTCTTGCGATAAATGATAGTAAACTATTTCGGGTCTGGGATGCCGAAGAATCGTTTATGGATGACTTCGGAGTGTTCGAGTCGCGCGATTTGGCTGAGCGTACGAGAATGCTTGGGCAGACACGGTCTATCCATTTCATGTTGAAGTCCGCGGAGGATGGACAAACTGACTTTGAGGAAACACCGCCTCCGGTACAAATTGGGACTAACATATGGATACTTCCAGGTAGATTGACGCTTCACTCCTATGAAGACAAAGTAGGTGAACGATGGGCGAATAGCTATAAAGGTGACCCTCTCGCCGTCCGAACTATTACTCAAGTACGTACTGTTGCAAGGCGTTATGCCGAAGAATTTGGCTACGATTTCATCATTTACGATACATCTCCGAGCTTAGGCATGTTGAACAGAGTGATTCTGTCTATGGCAGATGGGTTCATAATTCCGTGTTTACCAGACAAATTCTCTCTTTACGGCATAAAGAACATTGGTAATGCGCTTCGCAGATGGAAAACTGAGTTTGATACAATCACGAGCCTTCAATCGGCCTCACGTCGCCAACTTTTCCCAGAACGCTTCGTCCAATTTTTGGGCTATACAATTTATAACGCTCGCCCTTATCGGCAAGTCCCTCCCCTAAATCGATGGGACCTTGCGGGCGGACACTATATTTTTGCAAAGGAAATTCCGGCAACGATCAAGCAGTCTATCCCTGAGCAGATTCGACTTGAGCTCACCAGTGAGGAGTTGGACGAACCGATTGGTGGAACTGCGGTGATGCACTCCCACAATACATTGCCAAACGTTTCGCAGAAATACCATGCGCCGATCTGGAAGTTACCTGATCATCCAGATTTAGATCAGCAGGACCGAAATACAATGCGCGTCAATCGTGCTGCCTATGAGGGCACTCGCGAAAGCTACGTGCGATTTGCGGAAGATGTTCTTCGGCGGGTGAGCAAATATGACTGACGAAGAGATTGAATCGCTCCTTCAGTGTTATAGAAAAGCACGGAAGGGGTACTCAGGCTTTATGAACAATGTTATCGATTTCTTCAAAGCCGATAACGAAAGACTTTTTGATGAACGAAGGCGCTTTACAGTTCACTCTGTAAAATTCAGAGAGAAGGACTCTGAACATCTTCGCAGCAAAATCAGACGGAAGAGCGCTCCTGACAATCCAATTACGGCAGAGAATCTCTTTCTCCGCATCACGGACTTTTGCGGTGTCCGTGTGCTGCATTTGAAGCTGTCGGATTCCCGCGTTCTTCATAGAGCCATTATGGGCCATGTGGAAAATAATTATTGGGCACTCGCCGAAGCGCCAAAAGCATATACATGGGACCCAGAGTACAAAGCTTATTTTGAGGAAATGGGACTTCAGACAAATATCAAGGAAAGCTTTTATACGAGCTTACATTACCTGGTAAAGCCGAACTCCGATACTTCGGTGACTTGTGAGATACAGATAAGAAGTCTTTTTGAGGAGATTTGGGGAGAAGTGGATCACGACTTAAATTACCCGATCGCCACCGAAAGTGTTCCCTGTCGTGAGCAGCTAAAAGTTCTGGCGAAACTAGTTGGCGCAGGGACAAAGTTGGTCGAATCCATTTACGGTAGTTTGCCTGCGCAGGTAGAGAGTTAGACGGTTGGGGCCGACTACTACTTCTAGGTGAAGCCAGAGCCGCCGGAGCTTGCGATAGATTGAGCGTGAGTTCCTGCGTCCTAAGCTTTTGCAATCAGTCCTCAGTCGGTGCCATTGTCTCTTCCCTCCGCCCCACCATTGCCCCGCCATTCACCCCGGTGCTATAGCGCCGCGGCCGGTCGCGCTTGGGGCCGGCGCCATCCTTCCGCGAGGTCCGCATGTCCGTCGACCAGGCGACCGTCCGCCGTATCGCCCGTCTCGCCCGCATCGCGGTGACGGAGGACGAGGTGCCGCATCTGCAGAACGAGCTGAACGCCATCCTCGCCTTCGTCGAGCAGCTGAACGAGGTGGACGTGGAGGGCGTGGAGCCGATGACCTCGGTCACCCCCATGGCCATGAAGAAGCGCGTGGACGAGGTGACGGACGGCGGCTACCCCGACGTGATCACGGGCAACGCGCCCGCCACCGAGGACCATTTCTTCCTCGTTCCCAAGGTCGTCGAATGACCGGTCTCACCGATCTCACCCTCGCCGAGGCGCGCGATGCGCTGGCCCGCAAGGACGCCTCCTCGGCCGAGCTGACGCGCGCCTTCCTCGACGCGATCGAGGCGGCGCGCAGCCTCAACGCCTATGTGCTGGAGACGCCCGAGCAGGCGCTGGCCATGGCGAAGGCTTCCGACGAGCGGCGCGCCCGCGGCGAGGCCGGCCCGCTGGAGGGCCTCGCGCTCGGCATCAAGGACCTCTACGCCACCAAGGGCGTGCGCACGACCGCGGGCTCCAAGATCCTCGAGAGCTTCGTGCCGCAATACGAGTCGACCGTCACGTCGCAGCTGTGGCGCGACGGGGCGGTGATGCTGGGCAAGCTCAACAATGACGAGTTCGCCATGGGCTCGTCCAACGAGACGTCGGCCTTCGGGCCGGTCACCTCGCCCTGGCGGCGGGAGGGCTCCAACACGCCGCTGGTGCCGGGCGGCTCCTCCGGCGGGTCGGCCGCCGCCGTGGCGGCGCGGCTGTGCCTGGGCGCGACGGCGACCGACACGGGCGGCTCCATCCGCCAGCCCGCGGCCTTCACCGGCACGGTGGGGATCAAGCCGACCTATGGCCGCTGCTCGCGCTGGGGCATCGTCGCCTTCGCGTCCTCGCTCGACCAGGCGGGCCCCATCGCCCGCACGGTGCGCGACAACGCCATCCTGCTGCGCTCCATGGCGGGGCACGACCCCAAGGACACCACCTCCGCCGACCTGCCGGTGCCGGACTACGAGGCCGCTGTCGGCCGCTCCGTGAAGGGCATGAAGATCGGCATCCCGAAGGAATACCGGCTCGCCGGCATGCCCGCCGAGATCGAGGCGCTGTGGGAGAAGGGCGCCGCCTGGCTGCGCGCGGCCGGCGCCGAGATCGTCGAGGTGTCGCTGCCGCACACCAAGTACGCGCTGCCGGCCTACTACATCGTCGCTCCGGCGGAAGCCTCGTCGAACCTCGCCCGCTACGACGGCGTGCGCTACGGCCTGCGCGTGCCGGGCAAGGACATCGTCGAGATGTACGAGAAGACGCGCGCCGCCGGCTTCGGCGCCGAGGTGCGCAGGCGCGTCATGATCGGCACCTACGTGCTCTCGGCGGGCTACTACGACGCCTATTATGTTCGCGCGCAGAAGATCCGCACGCTGATCAAGCGCGACTTCGAGGAGGTCTACGCCTCCGGCGTCAGCGCCATCCTCACCCCCGCCACGCCCTCCGCCGCCTTCGGCGTGGGCGAGAAGGGCGGCGCGGACCCGGTAGAGATGTACCTCAACGACGTCTTCACCGTGACGGTGAACATGGCGGGCCTTCCCGGCATCGCCGTGCCCGCCGGCTCGTCCTCGGAAGGCCTGCCCATGGGCCTGCAGCTCATCGGTCGCGCCTTCGACGAGGAGACGCTGTTCTCGCTGGGCGAGGTCATCGAGCAGGCGGCCGGCCGAGTGGAGCTTCCCAAAGCCTGGTGGTGAGGCCCGGACCGCGCGTCTTCAGACGCGCCTTTGGCTAAAGACAAGCGGGTCTGAAGACCCGCGCTCCGGCCTTACTGGCCTCTCCTGGAGGCGCTGGCGAAGCGCACCGCTTCCTCGGCCGCGCGGAACAGGGCCTTGGCCTTGTTCACGCACTCCTGCTGCTCGCTGGCCGGGTTGGAATCGTAGACGATCCCGGCGCCTGCCTGCACGTACATGCGGCCGTCCTTGACCACCGCGGTGCGCAGGACGATGCAGGTGTCCATCTCGCCATTGGCGCCGAAATAGCCGATGCAGCCGGCATAGAGGCCGCGCTTTTCCTTTTCCAACTCGTCGATGATCTCCATCGCCCGCACCTTCGGGGCACCGGAGACGGTGCCGGCGGGAAACCCGGCGACCAGCGCGTCGAGCGCGTCGTGGGCGGGGTCGAGGTCGCCCTCCACGTTCGAGACGATGTGCATCACCTGGCTGTAGCGCTCGACGAAGAAGCTGTCGGTCACCGTCACCGTGCCGGTGCGCGCGACGCGGCCGACATCGTTGCGGCCGAGGTCGAGCAGCATGAGGTGCTCGGCGCGCTCCTTCTCGTCGGCCAGCAGCTCGTCGGCCATCGCCGCGTCACGCTGCGCCGTGTCGCCGCGCGGCCGCGTGCCCGCGATCGGGCGGATGGTGACCTTGCCGCTGCGCACCCGCACCAGGATCTCGGGGGAGGAGCAGACGACCTGGAAGCCGCCGAAGTCGAGATAGCAGAGGAAGGGCGCCGGGTTGACGCGCCGCAGCGCCCGGTAGAGCGCGAAGGCGGGCAGGTCGAATTCCGCCTCGAAGCGCTGCGACAGCACCGCCTGGAAAATGTCCCCGGCGACGATGTACTCCTTCGCCCGCGCCACCATCGCCTCGAACTCGGCGGGAGTGGTGTTGGAGACGCTGGGCCCGGTCAGCGCTTCGGTCGCCGGGGGAGGGGCCTTGGGCAGCGGGTCCTCCAGCCGCAGGACTGCGGCCTCGATCCGCTCCCACGCGGCCTCCCAGGCGGCCTTCGCCGGGATGGTCTCCCGCGGCCTCACCGGTGTGACGACGGTGATCTCGTCCTTCACCGCGTCGAAGACGACCATCAGCGTCGGGCGCACGAGCACCGCGTCCGGCAGCCCCAGCGCGTCCGGGTTCGGCTCGGGCAGCCGCTCCATGTGGCGGACCATGTCGTAGCCGAGATAGCCGAACACGCCGGCCGCCATGGGCGGGAAGTCGTCGGCGAAGTCGATCGCGCTCTCCTCGAGCAGGCTGCGCAGCGCGTCGAGCGGATCCTCGGTGCACAGCTCGAAGGCGTCGGGCTCGACGAGGGCGACCCGGTTGATCTCCGACACATGCCCGCGGCAGCGCCAGACGAGGTCGGGCGCCAGGCCGATCATCGAGTAGCGCCCGCGCACCGCGCCGCCCTCGACGGATTCCAGCAGGAAGGCCGGCCCGCTTTCGCCAGCCGACAGCTTCATGAAGGCGGAAACGGGGGTCTCGAGATCGCCGACGAGGGCCGTGCGCAGGAGGAAGGGGCGGCCCCGCGCATAGTCGGCCTCGAAGGCGGCGAAGTCTGCCGTGGCGGTCATCGCGGTCCTTTCCGGCGGGGGCTCAGGCCCCGCCGCCGACGGCCTGTCTCAGCGCCGCCTCGTTGATGCTGACGCCGAGCTCATTCTGCACCTTGGCCACGTAGGCGCTGAGCACGTCGTCGCCCAGCGCAACGCGGATCTGGTCGTCGAGCTGCGTGGCCTCCTGCGTCGAGGAGACGAGCGCCGGCACCTCGGCCGAGGTCACGCGCAGCAGGATGCGCTCCTGCGGGGTCGCGCCGATGGCCGAGGCGAAGCCGCCGACCGGCGTGCCGAACACCTGCGACACGGCCGTCGCCGGCAGGCCCGCGTCGGCGCCCTGCCTGCGCACCCCCTGCGCCTTCTTCACCTCGACGCTCAGCTCCTGCGCCACGGCCTCCAGCGTCTTGCCGCCCTGCATGTCCTTGATCAGCTGGGCCGCCTTGTCGGCGACCTTGCCGGCGATGGCGTCCTCCTTCCACTGCCGCAGGACGTCGCCGCGCACCTCGGCCAGCGTGCGTTCGCGCGGCGGCTCGATGCCGGTGACGTCGAACCACACCCAGCCGCCGTCCTTCAGGGCCACCGCCTCGTTGTCGACACCCATGTCGGACCCGAGGATCGCCTTCAGCACCGCCTCGCGGTCGGGGATGTCGACGGGCTTGCCGGACTTGTCGAGGCCGGCGCGGTCCACCGAGTCGATGGTCACCAGCGGCAGGTTGCGCTCCTTGGCGATCTCGGCGAGCGGCTTGGCCGACGCGCGCTGGTCCTCGATGGCGTCGTGAATGTCCTGCACCGCGTCCTTGGCCTTGCGCGTCGCGATCTCTGCGCGGATGGCGTCCTGCACCTCGGCGAAGGTCTTCACGTGCTCCGGCTCGATCCGGTCGACGCGAACCAGAACGGTGCCGAAGCGGCCTTCCACGGGGTCGCTCACGCCGGGCTGCGCCATGGCGAAGGCGGTTTCGGCGACTTTGGGATCGATGATCCCGTCCTTCGTGACGACACCGAGATCGAAGTCCTTCGCCTCCAGCTTGCGCTCCTGCGCGATCGCGTCGAAGCCCGTGCCGCTCTTGATCCTGTCGGAGGCAGCCTGCGCCTCTTCCTTGGTTGGAAACACGATCTGCTGGACGGAGCGCCGCTCGGGCTGGCCGAAGCGCTGCTTGTTGGCGTCGTAGAAGGCCTGGGCTTCCGCCTCCGGCACGTCGCCCGGTTTGGCGGCATCGGCAGGGGACAGGCGCAGGAGCACCGCCTTGCGGTATTCCGGCGCCCGGAACTCGGCCTTCCGATCGTCGAAGAACTTCTGCAGCGTCGCCTCGTCGGGATCCGCGATCTCGCCCGCCGCCGCCGCGCCCAGGACGATGTAGTCTGCGTTGCGCACCTCGCTGCGGAACCGCCAGGCGGCATCGCGGAGCACGGCGGGGGAGGGCATGATGCCGCCGACGGTCTCGGCGAGCTGCTGGCGCAGGTACACATTGTGCTGCGTCTTCAGGAAGCCCTGCTCGGTAAAGCCGTTGTTGCGCAGCGTCTCGTTGAAGAGGTTGCGGTCGAACTGGCCGGCCGCGTTCTTGAAGGCGGGATCGCTGAAGATGGCCTGGGCCAGAGACTTCTCCGAGATGTCGAGCCCGAGCGAGGCGGCGCGCTGGTCGAGCGCCAGCTCGGAGATCATGCGGTTCAGCACCTGCCTGTCGAGGCCGGCGGCACGCGCCTCGTCGGTGGTGATGTTGCGGCGGATCCGGCGCGACAGGGTCTGCAGCTCGGCCTGGTAGGCGTCCCGGTAAGCCTGCACCGTGATGTCCCTGGAGCCGACCTTGGCGACGTTCACATGGCCGGCGTTCCGCAGCATGTCGCCGATGCCCCAGATCGCGAAGCTGAGGATCAGGAACCCGAAGAGAATGGCAACGACGATACGGCCGAGCCAACTCTGCCCCGCCTTGCGGATACCGTTCATCATGGGACGCGTTCCGATCCTGTCTCGTTCAAGCGCGGCTGCGGGCAGAAAGGGGCCCGGCCGAAAAGCGGCGCATCCTATCGATGCGTTCCCGCCCCGGCAACGCGCGCTCGCAGCTTTTCGCGGCCCTTTCGGGGCGGAAGCGCTTCTGCTATGCGGCGACGATAAAGTCTGGGGAGTGAGATGACATCCAACGCGCGCCCGCGGCCCCTGGTGGCCGGCAACTGGAAGATGAACGGAACCCGCGCGGCGCTGTCCGAGCTTTCCGCCATGGCGGCGGGCTACAAGCCGGCCCTCGGCCGGAAGGTGGAACTGGTTGTCTGCCCGCCCGCGACGCTCCTCGGCGAGGTCGCGCGGGCTGCAGTCGGCACGCGGATCGGCGTCGGCGGTCAGGACTGCCACGCCAAGGCAAGCGGTGCCCACACGGGTGACGTCGCCGCCGAGATGCTGGCCGACGCAGGAGCGGCCTATGTCATCGTCGGCCACTCCGAGCGCCGCACGGACCACAAGGAGACCGACGCCGTCGTCAAGGCGAAGGCGGAGGCCGCCCTGCGGGCGGGGCTGGGCGCCATCGTGTGCGTGGGCGAGACACAGGCGGAGCGCGAGGCGGGGAAGACGCTGTCCGTCGTCCGCCGCCAGCTGCGCGGCTCGCTGCCCGACGGCGCCGACGGCGCGACAGTTGTGGTCGCCTACGAGCCCGTTTGGGCCATCGGCACCGGCCTGACTCCCACGCCGGCCGACGTGGCCGAGGTGCACAAGGCCATCCGCGCCGAACTGCGCAAGCTGGTCGGCCGGGACGCGGCACCCGGGGTCCGCATCCTCTATGGCGGCTCGGTGAAGCCCTCCAACGCGAAGGAGCTGATGGCCGTCGAGGACGTCGACGGAGCCCTCGTCGGCGGCGCCAGCCTCAAGGCGGCCGACTTTCTGGGGATCGCCGCGGCCTACGCTTAGGCCAATGGAGCGCGCGTCTTCTGACGCGCATTCAGGACAGCGGGTCTGAAGAACCGCGTTCCGCCGCCTTGCCCCATCCGCGCCGATCCCCATCTTCCCATGCGGGTGGCGAAGTGCTAAACGCCGCCGCAGACATTCGGCCGGGGCGGCCGGCTCCCGACGGGAGCGATCCGCGCCCGGCTTTTTCGCTTGGACACGGACGGGCATGCAACAGGTCATCATCGTCGTCCACCTGCTCATCGTGATCGCGCTGGTGGGCGTCATCCTCCTGCAGCGGTCAGAGGGCGGCGCACTCAGCGGCCTTTCGGGCGGCGGCGGCGTGTCGGGCTTCCTGACCGGGCGTGGCCAGGCCAATGCCCTGACCCGGGCGACGGCGATCCTGGCCGCGGCGTTCTTCGCCACCAGCCTCGTCCTTGCCATTCTGGCGGGGCACCGCGGCGCACCGCGCTCCATCCTGGACCAGAACGCACCGGCGGCCGGGGCTCCCGCGCCGGCCCAGGCGCCTGCCGGGTCGGGCGGCGTGCTCGACCAGTTGCGCCAGCTGGAAAACCAGGGCCAGCCGGCTCCATCCACTTCGGCGCCCGCGGCTCCCGCACCTGACGTTCCGGCCTCTGCCGCTCCGGCACCTGCCGCACCCGCCGAGCCGGCACCTGCGGCTCCGGCCGCTCCGGCAACGCAGCAATGACGACCAGAGGGCCGGGCGACCGGCCCTCTCTCTTTATGCCGCAGGGAGGGGAGCCGGCGGCTGTGGAAATCGGGGCATGCCGGCACCCCGGACTCACCGAATCGAAACGCAGGGCTTAGACGAGACTCCCCATGGCACGGTACGTCTTCATCACCGGCGGCGTGGTCTCTTCGCTTGGCAAGGGACTCGCCTCCGCCGCCCTCGGCGCGCTCCTGCAGGCCAGGGGCTATTCGGTCCGGCTGCGGAAGCTCGATCCCTATCTCAACGTCGACCCGGGCACGATGAGCCCGTACCAGCACGGCGAGGTGTTCGTCACCGACGACGGGGCAGAGACCGACCTCGACCTCGGGCATTACGAGCGCTTCACCGGCCGACCTGCCTCGAAGGCCGACAACATCACGACCGGCCGCATCTACCAGGACATCATCGCCAAGGAGCGCCGGGGCGACTATCTCGGCGGCACCGTGCAGGTGATCCCGCACGTCACGAATGCCATCAAGGAATTTGTGCTGACGGGGAATGACGACGTCGATTTCGTGCTGGTCGAGATCGGCGGCACGGTCGGCGATATCGAGGGCCTGCCGTTCTTCGAAGCCATCCGCCAGCTCGGCAACGACCTGCCCCGCGGCCACGCCGTCTACGTCCACCTCACCCTGCTGCCCTACATTCCCTCGGCCGGCGAGCTGAAGACCAAGCCGACGCAGCACTCGGTGAAGGAGCTTCGCTCCATCGGCATTCAGCCCGACATCCTGCTCTGCCGCACCGACCGGGAGATCCCGCGCGACGAACGGCGCAAGATGGCGCTGTTCTGCAACGTTCGCGAGAGCGCCGTCATCGAGGCCCGCGACGTCTCCTCGATCTATGCCGTTCCCGCCGCCTACCACGAGGCGGGCCTCGACCGCGAGGTGCTTGCGGCCTTCGGGATCGAGCCGGCGCCCAAGCCGAACCTGGCGCGCTGGGAAGGCGTGACCGAGCGCATCGCCAACCCCGAGGGCGAGGTCACCATCGCGGTAGTCGGCAAGTACACCGGGATGAAGGACGCCTACAAGTCGCTGATCGAGGCGCTGGCGCATGGCGGCATCGCCAACCGGGTGAAGGTGAACCTGGACTGGATCGAGTCCGAAGTCTTCGAGAGCGAGGACCCGGCGCCCTTCCTGGAGCACGTCAACGGCATCCTCGTGCCCGGCGGCTTCGGCCATCGCGGGGCGGAAGGCAAGATCCAGGCAGCACGCTTCGCGCGCGAGCGCCGGGTGCCCTATCTCGGCATCTGCTTCGGCATGCAGATGGCCGTCATCGAGGCGGCGCGCTCGCTTGCCGGCATCGCGGCGGCCAACTCCACGGAGTTCGGTCCCTGCACCGAGCCCGTCGTCGGCCTGATGACGGAGTGGATGCGCGGCAATGAGCTGGAGCAGCGCCATGCCGAGGGCGACCTCGGCGGAACGATGCGGCTCGGCGCGTACAAGGCCCAGCTGGCCGAGGGCAGTCGCATCGCGCAGATCTACGGCGACACCCAAATCAGCGAACGCCACCGCCACCGGTACGAAGTCAACATGGGTTACCGCGAGGCGCTGGAGGCGAGGGGCATGCGCTTCGCCGGCGTGTCGCCGGACGGGCTGCTGCCCGAGACCGTCGAGTTCCCCGACCATCCGTGGTTCATCGGCGTGCAGTACCACCCCGAGCTGAAGTCGCGCCCCTTCGAGCCGCACCCGCTCTTCTCGAGCTTCATCAGCGCGGCTGTCGTGCAGAGCCGGCTGGTCTAGCCGGTCCGCTTTCAGCGCCTTGTCGTCCCCGGCGGCCCGAAGGGCCGGGAAGGGGACTCGGCGCCTGGACCCTCACGGTTTCGCGTCCGCTCGGCGGCCTTCAGGGCGGGCGACGGCCGCTCTGCGCGGCGCACGCACCATGGCGTCCGGCATCGTCGCGTCCCGGGCATCGTCGTCGGCTTCCCTGAACCCGAAGCGCGAATAGAAGCGCTCCAGGCGCTCGCGGGAGGTGGTGCCGTAGGCGCCGCCGGACTCGGCGGGCGACAGGACGACCCGGCGGCCCCAGGAATCGGCGAGATCGCAGAGGTCGCCCAGCGCAGCCGACCCGATCCCGGCGCAACGCGCCTGCTCGGGAACGACGATCAAGGCGAGGCGCAGATCGTCTGTCGGGGTCAGGAAGACCCTGAACTCCTGCAGCCCGTGGTGCCGGGCGACCTCGCCGGACCAGTCCTGGACCATCTCCTGCGTGAGCCGGAAGGCCTGTCTGAATGCGTGCTGTCCCATGGGTCAGCAACGTCGCGCGAAGCAGCGATGTTCCCGGGATGGCGAAGCGGGATCGTTCCCGAACGTTACTCCGCTGCCTGCGTCCTCGCCTTCAGCGGCCGCCTGGCGAGAACCTCCTTCAGGAACCGGCCCGTATGGCTCGCCGGAGCCTTCACGATGTCCTCCGGCGTGCCGGACGCGACGATGGTGCCGCCGCCGTCGCCGCCCTCGGGGCCGAGGTCGAGAACCCAGTCGGCCGTTTTCACGACCTCGAGGTTGTGCTCGATCACGACCACGGTATTGCCCTGCTCGACCAACTCGTGCAGCACCTCGAGCAGCTTGGCGACGTCGTGGAAGTGCAGGCCGGTCGTCGGCTCGTCGAGGATGTACAGCGTTCGCCCGGTCGAGCGGCGCGACAGCTCCTTGGAGAGCTTCACGCGCTGGGCCTCGCCGCCCGACAGCGTCGTCGCCTGCTGTCCCACCTTGATGTAGTCGAGCCCCACCCGGGCCAGCGTCTCCATCTTCTCGCGGATCGACGGCACCGCCTTGAAGAGCTCGCCGGCCTCCTCGACCGTCATGTCGAGAACGTCGGCGATGGACCTCTCCTTGTACTTCACCTCCAGCGTCTCGCGGTCGTAACGCTTGCCCTTGCAGACGTCGCAGGTGACGTAGACGTCGGGCAGGAAGTGCATCTCGATCTTGATGACGCCGTCGCCCTGGCAGGCCTCGCAGCGTCCGCCCTTGACGTTGAACGAGAACCGACCCGGCATGTAGCCGCGGGCCTTCGCCTCCGGCAGGGCGGCAAACCACTCCCGGATGGGCGTGAAGGCGCCCGTATAGGTGGCGGGATTGGACCGCGGCGTGCGGCCGATCGGCGACTGGTCGATGTCGATGACCTTGTCGAGGTGCTCCAGCCCCTCGATCGTGTCGAACGGGGCAGGGTGCTCCAGCGCGCCGTTCAGGCGCCGCGCGACGGCCTTGTAGAGCGTGTCGATGACGAGGGTCGATTTGCCGCCGCCTGACACGCCGGTCACGCAGGTAAAGGTCCCCAGCGGGATCTCGGCCTTGACGTTCTTGAGGTTGTTGCCGCGCGCGCCGCCGATGCGCAGCACCCGGCCCTTCTGCGGCCGCCTGCGCTTGGGCGGGACGGGCACGGTCAGCTCGCCTTTCAGGTAGCGGCCGGTGAGCGAGGCCTTGTCGGCCAGGATCTGCTCGGGTGTGCCCTGCGACACGATCTCGCCGCCATGGATGCCCGCGCCGGGTCCGACGTCGACGACGTGGTCGGCCTGGAGGATGGCGTCCTCGTCGTGCTCGACCACGATGACGCTGTTGCCGATGTCGCGCAGCCGCTTCAGCGTGCCCAGCAGCCGCTCATTGTCGCGCTGGTGCAGGCCGATGGAGGGCTCGTCGAGAACGTACAGCACGCCGGTGAGGCCGGAGCCGATCTGCGAGGCGAGCCGGATGCGCTGGCTTTCGCCGCCGGAGAGCGAGCCGGAGTTGCGGGCCAGCGTCAGGTAATCGAGGCCGACGTCGAGCAGGAAGGAGAGCCGCTCACGGATCTCCTTGAGGATGCGCCCCGCGATCTCGTTCTGCTTGGCGTTCAGCCGCTCGTGCAGGCTCCCGAACCAGGAATGGGCGTCGCGGACGGAGAACTTCGACACCTGAGCGATGTGATGAGCGTCGATCTTCACCGCCAGCGCCTCGGGCTTCAGGCGGAAGCCGTTGCACTCGCCACAGGGCGTCTCGCCCATGAACCGGCCGATCTCCTCGCGGGCCCAGTCGCTCTCGGTTTCCTTCCAGCGCCGTTCGAGATTGCGGACCACGCCCTCGAAGGGCTTGTTGACCTCATAGGCGCGCAGGCCGTCGTCATAGGAGAAGCGCACCTTCTCCTCGCCAGTCCCGTACAGGATCACGTCCTTCGCCTTCGCCGGAAGCTCCTTCCATTTCTGCGTCAGCTTGAAGCCGAAATGGGCGCCCAGCGCCGCGAGCGTCTGGCCGTAATAGGGCGAGGTCGAGCGTGCCCAGGGTGCGATGGCTCCGCCACGCAAGGTGAGGTTCTCGTCCGGCACGACCAGCATGGGGTCGATCGCCATCTCGTGGCCGAGCCCGTCGCATTTGGGGCAGGCGCCGAAAGGGTTGTTGAAGGAGAAGAGCCTCGGCTCCACCTCGGGAATGGTGAAGCCGGAGACGGGACACGCGAACTTCTGCGAGAAGACGATGCGGCGGGGCTCGCCGGCCTCGTCCTTCTCGTCCGCGAACTCCATCACGGCGATGCCGTCGGCAAGCTCCAGCGCCGTCTCGAAGCTCTCGGCGAGGCGCGAGCCGATGTCCGCACGCACGACCAGCCGATCCACCACGACGTCGATGTCGTGCTTGAGCTTCTTGTCGAGCGCCGGGGCCTCGGCGATCTCGTAGAACGCGCCGTCCACCTTGACGCGCTGGAAGCCGCGCTTCTGGAAGTCCGCGAGCTCCTTGCGGTACTCTCCCTTGCGCCCGCGCACCACCGGGGCGAGCAGGAACAGGCGCGTCTTCTCCGGCAAGGCCAGCACCCGGTCGACCATCTGCGAGACGGTCTGACTCTCGATCGGCAGTCCGGTGGCGGGCGAGTATGGGATGCCGACGCGGGCCCAGAGCAGGCGCATGTAGTCGTAGATCTCGGTGACGGTACCCACCGTCGACCGGGGATTCTTCGACGTCGTCTTCTGCTCGATCGAGATGGCGGGCGACAGGCCGTCGATCTGGTCGACGTCCGGCTTCTGCATCATCTCGAGGAACTGCCGCGCATAGGCCGAGAGGCTCTCGACATAGCGGCGCTGGCCCTCGGCATAGATCGTGTCGAAGGCGAGCGAGGACTTGCCGGAACCGGACAGTCCGGTGAAAACCACAAGCTTGTCGCGCGGGATCACGAGGTCGACGTTCTTCAGGTTGTGCTCGCGCGCGCCGCGGATCGAGATCGTCCGCTGGTCGGGCGCGAAGGCTCCCGCGCCACGCGCGCGGTCGAAGAGGTCGTCGATATCGGCCATGGTTTCGCTCTCGCCCCGGAAAACAAGCGACCCGTCGGGACCGTCAAGGCCCCGCTGACTTCGAGCGGATCGGGTTTCAGCAGCAAAATAGTGCGCTGGCCGGGTAAGCGACAGGGGTCAGCGCCGCTTGCAGGCATAGACTGCTGCTGATAAGAACACAACAGGAACATATGCCGCTGCTTGTCCTCTGGCCGGGGCTGGGCATGTGGATAACCGGCATGGGGTGGCCGGTGTGGGCGCCTTCGGCGACGTCAGGCGTTAAGGTCGGGTGAGACAGATCCAGGAGTGCTCCGCCATGTCGGGCAGCGTGAACAAGGTCATCCTCGTCGGCAATCTCGGGCGCGATCCCGAGGTGCGCCGCCTCGGCAGCGGCGAGCCGGTCGTTAATCTCCGCCTCGCCACGACGGAGACCTGGCGCGACAAGGCCAGCGGGGAGCGCAAGGAGCGCACCGAGTGGCACACCGTCGTCATCTTCAACGAGAACCTTGCCCGCGTGGCCGAGCAGTACCTCAAGAAGGGCTCGAAGGTTTACATCGAGGGCCAGTTGCAGACGCGCAAATGGCAGGACCAGAGCGGCCAGGAGCGCTACTCGACCGAAGTGGTGCTGCAGCGCTTCCGGGGTGAGATGACGCTGCTGGACTCGCGCGGGCAGGGCGGCAGCGCTCCCGCCATGGAAGACGACTATGGTGGCGGGGCGTCGCGCGGCGGCGATTTCGGCCGCTCCTCGCCCATGGAGCGCCGCCCGGCTCCCGCGGGCGGCGGCGGTGGCCGCGGTGGCGCGGCCGACCTGGACGACGACATCCCGTTCTGATCGGGGAACGTGCCCGTCGCACAGCGGCGGGCGCCTTCCAGAGCCTTCGTCATGCTCGAGCGGAGAGTGGCACGAAGAGCGTAGGGGGCGGACGCCGCTGAGAGAGCGTGCAGGACGTGGCGCCTGGCCGCGCCGCAGTCATGCTTCGGCGCGCACCCATGATTCAGCTGCGCGCGAGACGCGGCGCATGCGTCTTGTGTCGGTCGTTTTTCTCTCCGCAATTGGCCAACCTGCCCGTTGGCCCGGCTTCCCGGGCGGCTCCGCCGCCGTGTTTTCGACACACGTTCGGTCAGCGACTGGCAACATTCTGATTTCACTTGTGAATTCACTGCCCTGAACAGCCCGATTCCGTTGGCTTCACTCACCGGAATCGACTAGAAGTTCGGCAGCGCATTTTACCAGCCAGGCAAAGATATTGGCAGACGACGACAAGCAGAACCCTGCCGGAGGTCCCGGCGGCGAGGGCCAGGACATTCGTCCGGTCTCGATCACCGACGAGATGAAGCGCAGCTATCTCGATTACGCGATGAGCGTCATCGTGAGCCGCGCGCTTCCGGACGCGCGAGACGGGCTCAAGCCCGTCCACCGGCGCATCCTCTACTCGATGAACGAGAACGGGTACTTTCCCGACAGGCCGTATCGCAAGTCGGCCCGCGTCGTCGGCGACGTCATCGGTAAGTACCATCCGCACGGCGACCAGTCGATCTACGACGCCCTCGTGCGCATGGCGCAGAACTTTTCGATGCGCCTGCCGCTGGCCGACGGCCAGGGTAACTTCGGCTCGGTAGACGGCGATCCCGCGGCGGCGATGCGCTACACCGAGGTGCGCCTGGCGCGCCCGGCCATGTCGCTGCTGGAGGATCTCGACAAGGATACGGTCGACTTCCAGCCCAACTACGACGGCTCGGAGCAGGAGCCGACGGTCCTGCCGGCGCGCTTTCCCAACCTGCTGGTGAACGGCGCAGGCGGCATTGCCGTGGGCATGGCGACCAACGTTCCGCCGCACAATCTCGGCGAGGTCATCGACGGCTGCCTCGCCTACATCGCGGATCCCGACATTTCGATCGAGGGGCTCACGGAGTACATTCCCGGTCCCGATTTCCCGACCGGCGGCATCATCCTCGGGCGGGCCGGTATCCGGCAGGCCTACGCGACCGGGCGCGGCTCCATCATCGTCCGGGCGAAGACCGCGATCGAGCCGATCCGCAAGGATCGCGAGGCGATCATCGTCACCGAGATCCCGTTCCAGGTGAACAAGGCCACGCTCGTCGAGAAGATCGCCGAGCTGGTTCGCGAGAAGCGTGTCGAGGGTATTTCCGACCTGCGCGACGAGTCCGACCGCGACGGCATGCGCATCGTCATCGAGATCAAGCGCGATGCGGTCCCCGACGTCGTCCTGAACCAGCTCTGGCGCTTCACGGCGCTGCAGTCGAGCTTCGGCGCCAACATCGTCGCGCTCAACGGCGGCAAGCCGGAGACGATGAACCTGAAGGACCTGATCTCGGCCTTCATCGACTTCCGCGAGGTCGTCGTCAGCCGGCGCACGCGGTTCCTGCTGTCGAAGGCGCGCGAGCGTGCACACGTCCTCGTCGGCCTTGCCATCGCCGTCGCCAACATCGACGAGGTCATCCACCTCATCCGCACCTCGCCGGACCCGAATACGGCCCGCGAGGCCTTGATGGCGCGCGACTGGCCGGCCGCGGACGTCGCACCGCTGATCGTCCTCATCGACGATCCGAGGCACCGTGTGTCGGAGGCGATGACCTACCGGCTCTCGGAGGCCCAGGCCCGCGCCATCCTCGATCTCCGCCTGCAGCGCCTTACCGCGCTCGGCCGGGAGGAAATTGCCGAGGAACTCGAGAAGATCGCGGCGGAGATCGCCGACTACCTCGACATCCTGCGCTCGCGCGAGCGCATCATGGCCATCATCCGCGACGAACTCGCCGCGGTGAAGGCCTCCTTCGCCACGCCGCGCCGCTCGGAGATCACCGAGTCCGACGCCGACCTCGAGGATGAGGATCTCATCCAGCGCGAGGACATGGTCGTGACGGTCTCGCACGCCGGCTACATCAAGCGCGTGCCGCTTTCGACCTACCGGGCCCAAAAGCGCGGCGGCAAGGGCCGTTCGGGCATGCAGACGCGCGACGAGGATTTCGTCGCGAGGCTGTTTGTCGCGAACACGCACACCCCCGTGCTGTTCTTCTCCTCACGCGGACAGGTCTACAAGGAAAAGGTGTGGCGGCTGCCGCTGGCGGCGCCGCAGGCGCGCGGCAAGGCGCTCGTCAACATGCTCCCCCTACAGGAGGGCGAGCGCATCACCACCATCATGCCGCTGCCCGAGAACGAGGAGGACTGGGATACGCTGGACGTGATGTTCGCCACCGCCTCCGGCGGCGTCAGGCGCAACAAGCTGTCCGACTTCGTGCAGGTGAACCGCAACGGCAAGATCGCCATGAAGCTCGACGAGGGCGACGCCATTGTCGACGTGGCCATCTGCACCGAGAACGACGACGTCCTGCTGACCACGGCCCAGGGCCAGTGCATCCGCTTCTGCATCACCGACGTGCGGGTCTTCAAGGGCCGCGATTCGACGGGCGTTCGCGGCATCACGCTGGCCGGGGGCGACACGATCATCTCGCTCGCCATCCTGCGGCATGTCGAGGCGAGCGCCGACGAGCGCGCCGCCTATCTCAAGATGCGCCGGGCCGTGACCGGCGAGGCGACTGGCGGCGACGACAGCGTCACCGACGCCGAGGAGACGACGGCCACCGAGTCGGTACTCAGCCAGGAGCGCTATGTCGAGCTCTCCTCGAAGGAGCAGGTCGTCCTCACGCTGTCGCGCAACGGCTACGGCAAGCGGACCTCCGCCTACGAGATCCGCGTCACCGGCCGCGGCGGCAAGGGCATCGTCGCCATGGTGGTCAACGACCGCAACGGGCCGCTCGTCGCCTCCTTCCCGGTCGAGGACACGGACCAGATCATGCTGGTCACCAATGGCGGCCAGCTCATCCGCTGCCCGGTCCGCGGCATCCGCGTAGCCGGTCGCGGCACGCAGGGCGTCATCGTCTTTAACACGTCCGACGACGAGGAAGTCGTCTCCGTCGAGCACATCCCCGACGAGGGCGAGGAGAATGGCGAAATCGAGGGTGAGGCCGGCGAGGACGAGGCTCCCGCGCCTGAGGCGTAGGAGCCGGGACCGGTGCCGGCCCGTGCCCGCCAGGGGGTGCGGGTCCGGCGGCTACTTCGCTGGCTTCTCGACGTGCCCGCCAAAGCCTTTTCGCATCGCGGACAGCATCTTCTCGGCAAAGCTTTCCGTTTCGCGCGAACGGAAGCGCGTGTAGAGCGCCGCCGTCAGCACATGGGCGGGTACCGCCTCGGCGACGGCAGCCTGGATGGTCCACCGTCCCTCGCCGGAATCCTCGACATGTCCTGAAAACCCTTCGAGCGCCGGGTCGGTCGCCAGCGCCGCGGCGGTGAGGTCGAGCAGCCAGGACGAGACGACGCTGCCGCGCCGCCATACCTCGGCGATGTCGGGGAGGTCGAGGTCGAGCCGCTCGTCCTCCGGCAGAACCTCGGAGTTGGCGTGCCGCATGATGTCGAAACCCTCGGCGAAGGCCTGCATCATCCCGTACTCGATGCCGTTGTGGACCATCTTGACGAAATGCCCGGCGCCGACCCGGCCGGCATGGATGTAGCCGAACTCGGCGCGGTGGTCGTGGCCGTCGCGCCCTGCCGTCTCCGGGATCGTGCCGCGGCCCGGCGCCAGCGCCTTCCAGACGGGATCCAGGCGCTGCACGATTTCGGTTTCGCCGCCGATCATCAGGCAATAGCCGCGTTCGAGTCCCCAGACGCCCCCACTCGTGCCGACATCGACGTAGTGAAGGTCTTTCGCCTTCAGCTCGCGAGCGCGGCGAATGTCGTCCTTCCAGAACGTGTTGCCGCCATCGATGATCGTATCGCCGGGCGAGAGCAGCGTGGCCAGTTCCGTGACGGTGGCCTCCGTGATGGCCCCGGCCGGCAACATCACCCACAGCGTGCGGGGTGCGTCGAGCGAGGCGACCAGGGCGCGAAGGTCCCCGGCCGGCACGGCTCCGTCCTTCGCCAGATCCTGGCCCGGCGCGGGGTCGCGGTCGTAGACGGCGCAGCCTATGCCGGCGCGCATGAGCCTTCGCACGATGTTGCCGCCCATGCGGCCCAGCCCGATCATCCCGATGCGCATCGTCGACCTCGTCAGTCTGCTTGTCCGGGCGGCATGGGGAAGCAGAACAGGCCTCTTGCGCAAGTGAAATCAAGGTGACGCGGCGCCGTGCTGTTGAAGGAAGCGTCAGCGACTTTGAAACTCCCGGCAACCGTCCCCATATCCCGGACGTTCGGGGCTCGACCCCGGAGAAGGACGAGAGATGAGTATTCGCACCCTGGCTTCCCGACCGGCACGCATCGCGCTCGCGGCATTCGCCGCGATGGCCCTGACGATCGCCGCAGCCGATGCGCGGCCCGGTCGCGCCGGTGGCTTCGGTGGTTTTGGCAGCCGCGGCGGCAAGACGTTCAGCGCGCCGCCTTCGACCTATACCGCCCCGCGCCCGGCCTCGCCGATCGAGCGATCCTATACGCAGCCCGGCTCGCCCGGCATCGACGCGCCGCGTACCGCACCGTCTCCCGGCATCGGTGCTCCCGGCGGCTTCCGCCCCGGCTTCGGCACGGGCTTCGTCGGCGGCCTGCTCGGCGCCGGCCTGCTCGGCATGCTGTTCGGCCACGGCCTGTTCGGCGGCATTGGCGGGCTCGGCTCGCTGTTCGGGTTGCTGCTGCAGTTCGGCCTGATCGCCATGCTGGTCATGTTCGCCATGCGCTTCCTGCGCGGACGGCAGCCCGCTCTCGCGGGAGCCGGTGCGCCGATGAGCCGCAGCGGTCTCGGGAATGGCGGCAGCGGCCTGGGAAGCGGCATCGACGTGCGTCCCGCCCAGGCGAGGTCATCGGGCGCTGGTGCCGTTCCTCCGCGCCAGGCCGCGGCGCCGCAGCGCAGCGACTCCGTCGGCATCGGCGACGCCGACTATGCCGCGTTCGAGGATACGCTGAAGCAGGTCCACGACGCCTGGGACCGGGAAGACCTCGCTGCGCTCCGTGGCATCGCCACGCCGGAAATCGCGGGCTACTTCGCCGAGGAACTTGCGAAGAATGCCGGACGCGGCCTGCATGACCGCGTGTCCGACGTGAAGCTCGTCAGCGGCGACCTCGCCGAGGCGTGGCGCGAGGGGCGGACCGACTACGCCACGGTCGCCCTGCGCTTCTCGCTGGTCAACGCCATGGTGGAGCGCGCCACCGGCCGCACGGTCGAGGGTGACCCTGACCGGGCGGAAGAAGTGACGGAGATCTGGACGTTCCGCCGCGAGCCCGGTGGCCGCTGGATGCTGTCGGCGATCCAGCAGGCGTAGGGACTAACGGGCAGGGTGCCCGCGTAACGACACACCACCTAGCGGGGCCGGGCGAAGGGGATCACCTTCCCGGCCCCGTTTGTTTGGGCGGGGATCTCCTCGGGATCGATCTGGTCGATGAGGGCGCTGCGCGTCTCCTCCGCCTTGCGGATCTGGTTCTTCGTCTCCTCCAGTGAACTCCCGCTGGATCCCGAGAACACGATGCCGCCGATGAGCGCCGCCGACGAGAACACGATCGCCGTGGCGTCCAGCGGCAGGATGCTCAGCACTCCCGCGACCAGCCAGCCAGCACCCAGCGCCATTGCGCCACGTGACAGGATGATGATCCGGCGCGAGCGCTCGGCGGCCTCGTTGAGTGTCTCGATCTCCTGCTCGAGCAGGGCGATCCGGTCTGCGGCGAAGGACGGGTCCATGTCCTCAGGGTGGAATTGGCCGTTCAGCTTGGCAAGGGCGCAGCTGCGTCCGGCCCGTGCGGCGCGCGTTCGTCAGGCATGCCGCCGCCGGGTGGCGTGCCTACGGGTTGGGCGTTATGCAACGCGGGGGAGCAGGACAACAAGGAGACAGAGCATGCGCATCCTCCAGATGCTGCCCGCTGCCGTGGTGGGCCTCGCCCTCGCGACCAGCGGCGCCCGGGCTGCCGAGGACATCACCATCGCCGTCGTCGGGCCCATGACCGGTCCCGTTGCCAGTATCGGCGAGCAGCAGAAGCGCGGTGGCGAGGCCGCTGCGGCGCTGATCAACGAGGCCGGCGGCATCAATGGCCGCAAGGTCAAGATCGTGATCGAGGACGACGTGTGCGACCCCAAGCAGGCCGTCGCTGTGGCGAACAGGCTGCTCGGCCAGGGCGTGAAATTCGTCGCCGGCCACGCCTGCTCCGGCGCGTCAATTCCGGCCGCCGACGTCTATGCCGAGAACGGCATCCTGATGATGAGCCCGGCCTCGTCCAACCCCGTCCTCACCGACAAGGGCAACCCGACCATCATGCGCCTCTACGGCCGCGACGACGCGCAGGGCGCTTTCGTCGGGCCGTGGATCGCGAAGAACTACGCGGGCAAGAAGATCGCGATCCTGCACGACAAGTCGGCCTACGGGAAAGGGCTTGCTACGGTCGTGAAGCAGACCGCCAACGCCGCCGGCCTGCAGGAGGTGCTGTTCGAGGGCATCAATGCCGGCGAGAAGGACTATGGTGCGGTCGTCAGCAAGCTCAAGGCTGCTGGCGCCGAGTTCGTCTATTTCGGCGGCTACCACACCGAGGCCGGCCTGATGCTTCGCCAGGCCCGCGACCAGGGCTACCAGTTCACGCTAATGACCGGCGACAGCATCGCGACGTCCGAGTTCTGGGCCGTGTCGGGCCCGGCGGGCGAAGGCACGATGTTCACCTTCCCGACCGATCCCCGCCGCTCTCCCACCGCGGCAAAGGCGCTCGAGCAGTTCAAGGCACAGAACTACGAGCCGGAAGGCTTCACGCTGTTCAGCTATGCGGTCGTCCAGGCCATCGCCGAGGGCGTGAAGCGGGCCGGGACCGACGACCCGATGAAGGTCGCGGCGGCACTCAAGTCCGGCGAGCCCGTCCAGACGGTTCTCGGACCGGTGCAGTTCGACGCGAAGGGCGACATCAAGGATCCGCGCTACGACATCAACCTGTGGAAGGACGGCAAGTACGCACCCGTTTCCCAGTAAGGTTTCGCGTTTTGCGCACATGCGCCCGGGACGAAATCCGTCCCGGGCGCTTTTTTTCTGACGTCAAAGCTCCACGAAGGGCGCGAACCCGCCGAAGATCATGCGCTTCCCGTCGAAAGGCATGTTCTGCATGTCGGCTTTGAGGCGCTCGTCCGCCATGACCTTGGCCATCACCTCGTCGCGGCTGGCGCGCGAGCTATAGACGATCCACGAGAAGGCGACCGTCTCGTCCTCCTTCACCTGCACGGCGCGCGGGAAGGACGTCATTTCTCCGTAGGGCACGTCGTCTGCGAGGCATTCGACGTAGGCCAGCGCCCCGTGCTCTTTCCAGATATCCCCCGCCTTGGCGGCGAGCGCCTTGTAGGCGTCCACCTTGTCCTTCGGCACGGGCACGATGAAACCGTCGACATAGCTCATGGGTGTCCTCCTGGGGTTCAGGTCCCGAGGACGGCCGGGGAGGTCCGGTGCCGACACCGGCGCTGCTGATTTCCGTCGCCGAGAATCGGGTAGGAGGGACCGGGGCGCCGGACGGGATGGAATGGAGACGCAACTCTACGCGCCGGTGAAGGCCTTCCTCGAAGGGCTCGGGGCCACCGTGAAGGGGGAGGTCGGCGGCTGCGACCTCGTCGCTCTCAAGGATGGAGAGCCACCGTTCGTCGTCGTGTGCGAGCTCAAGCAAAGCTTCAACCTCGAACTCGTGCTGCAGGCCGTCGACCGCGCGGCAGCCTGCGACGAGGTGTGGCTGGCCGCCCGCCTTTCAAAGTGGGGCAAGGGCCGGGAAGGCGATGCGCGCTTCCGCAATCTCTGCCGCCGGCTCGGATTCGGCATGCTGGGCGTGACGGCCTCCGGGGAGGTGGAAATCCTTGTCACGCCGGCTGCGCCGCCGCCCCGGCGCGATCCGAGGCGCCGGTCGCTTCTCGTCGAGGAGCATCGCCGGCGCCGTGGCGATCCCGCTGTCGGAGGCGGCAGCAAGAAGCCCGTGATGACCGCCTATCGCCAGAGGGCGTTGCTGTGCGGCGCGCGGCTCGCGTCGGGTCCCTTGCGCCCGCGAGACCTGCGCGAGACGGCACCGGACGCCTACGGTATCCTCCGCCGCAACGTCTATGGATGGTTCGAGCGGATCGGACCCGGGCTCTATGCATTGACGGAAGCGGGGCGCGACGCCCTCGCGCGTTGGCCGCAGGAAAGTCATTAGACAGCCTGGGGTGGGCTGTCTTTCAGGGCCTCCGGGCCACTATCATGGGGCAATCCCGCCCCGACACCACCAATCAGGGATGTCGTCCGACACGACGGCCCGTTTCACCCCGATCTTCGGACGGAGCCGCTTTGCCTCACAATGTTTCATTGATCTCGACCATCGTCGCCGGTCTCGGCCTCGCCTTCATCTTCGGCATCATCGCCCACCGGCTCAGATTGTCCCCGCTCGTCGGCTATCTCTTGGCCGGCATTCTCATCGGTCCGTTCACGCCGGGCTATGTCGCCGACCAGGCGCTGGCGCCGCAACTGGCGGAGATCGGGGTCATTCTCCTGATGTTCGGGGTCGGGCTGCATTTCTCGCTGGCCGACCTCATGAAGGTGAAGGCAATCGCGATCCCCGGCGCTGTCGGGCAGATCGCCGGCGCCACCCTGATGGGCATGGCGCTCGCCTGGGCACTGGGATGGTCGATGGGAGCCGGGCTCGTTTTCGGCCTGGCTCTTTCGGTGGCGAGCACCGTCGTACTTCTCAGGGCGCTGCAGGAACGCCGGCTCGTCGAAACCGACAAGGGGCGGATCGCGGTCGGCTGGCTGATCGTCGAGGACCTCGCCATGGTTCTTGCGCTCGTCCTCCTGCCCGCTGTCTCCGGCCTGCTGGGCGGCAAGCAGGGTGAGTCGGCCGGCGCCGGCTCGGGCCTGGTCGCCTTCCTCGATCCTGGGAGCGTCTGGGCCGCCATCGGCCTCACGGTCCTGAAGGTCGGGGCTTTCGTCGCCCTGATGCTCGTCGTCGGGCGACGGGTCATCCCCTGGCTCCTGAACTATGTCGCCCATACCGGTTCGCGCGAGCTCTTCCGCCTTGCCGTCCTCGCGGTCGCACTGGGAGTGGCCTTCGGCTCGGCGGAACTGTTCGGCGTGTCCTTTGCCCTCGGTGCCTTCTTCGCAGGCATGATCCTCGCGGAATCGCCCCTCAGCCATCAGGCCGCGAACGAGACACTTCCGCTGCGCGATGCGTTCGCGGTTCTGTTCTTCGTCTCGGTGGGCATGCTCTTCGATCCCACCATCCTGCTGCGCGAGCCCCTCGCGGTCCTCGCCACCGTGCTCATCATCGTGGTCGGCAAGTCGCTGGCAGCCTTCGGCATTGTGAAGGCTTTCCGCCGGCCAACCTCGACGGCGCTGACCATCTCCGCGAGCCTCGCCCAGATCGGCGAGTTCTCGTTCATCCTCGCCGGCCTCGGCGTCAGCCTCGCACTGCTGCCCGAGGAGGGACGCGACCTGATCCTGGCGGGATCGATCATCTCCATCCTCCTCAACCCGCTCGCCTTTGCCGCGCTCGACCACTACGGAAAGCGGCGCCCGGCCGCGGCCGAGAGCGAGGTCAAGCCCGCGGATGCTCCCGTCAAGACCATGCTGACCGACCACACGGTCCTGGTCGGCTACGGGCGTGTGGGAAGCCTCGTCGGCGCTGACCTCAAGGAAACGGGAACTCCCTTCATCGTCGTCGAGGAGAACCAGAAGCTCGTCACGCAGGCCAAGGCGGATGGGGCGGAGGCCATCCTCGGCAACATCAACCAGCGCGGTCTCGTAGAGGCCGCCAACCTCGCGGGCGCGCGCTGGCTCGTGTCCGCCATCCCGAATCCGTTCGAAGCGGTCAGCCTGTTCGATGCCGCCCGCGAGGCCAATCCGGAGCTTCGCATCGTGGCCCGGGCCCACACCGATGCAGAGGAAGCCTACCTCCGGAAGTTCGGTGCCGAGTTCATCGTCGTCGGCGAGCGGGAGATCGCCCGCGAGATCGTCGGCTTCCTGCGCAACGTGTCGGATGATTCGTTCGACGACGCCCGCGACCTCGCGCGCAGGGACGGCGACGGCAAGAAGGAGCCGGCCACCACGGAGGACGCTCCATGATCATCCGGAAAGCGGGACGCGACGACATTGACGCCCTGGTCAGGCTCGTGAACGCCGCCTACCGGGGGGACAAGGCCCGGAAAGGATGGACGCATGAGGCCGATCTGCTGGACGGGCAGCGGATCGATGCTGCGATGCTGGACGAGATGCTCGCCGACGACACGCAGCACCTGCTGGTGGCGGAGGAGGGCGGCACGCTCGCCGGGTGCGCGGCCGTCACAGACAAGGGCACCTACGCCTATCTCGGCATGCTCACGGTCGATCCGGACCGGCAGGGGAGCGGCCTGGGACGCCGTCTGTCCGAAGCCGGGGAAGCGCTCGCACGGGATCTCGGTCGCGTGCGTGTGCGCATGACCGTCATCTCAGTGCGCGAGGAACTGATCGCCTGGTATCGCCGCCTCGGCTACCGTGAGACAGGCGAGCGGCAGCCGTTCCCTGCCGGCGATCCCCGCTTTGGAATGCCGCGCCAGGACCTCACCTTCGTCGTGCTTGAAAAAGAGATCGGCTGAGACAGCCCTGCTGCCTCGACGTCGCCAGAGCCTGTCGGCGAACGACAGGCCCAATCGTCCTTGAGACAGTGCAATGGAGGACACCATGGCGAGCGACACATTCCCGTCGAGCCGCGAACTCGTTCTGACCCGCGTCCTGAAGGCGCCGCGCAGCGCAGTGTGGCGCTGCTGGACCGACCCGTCGCTCGTCGTGAAGTGGTTCACTCCTCCGCCGTGGCAGACCGTGCATGCCGAGATGGACCTGCGTGCCGGAGGTGCAAGCCTGATCGTGATGCGCGGTCCGGACGGCACCGAGATGCCCAACAGGGGTGTCTACCTCGAGGTCGTGCCCGAGCGCAGGCTCGTCTTCACCGATGCCTTCGTGCGGGCCTGGGAGCCTTCCGAGAAGCCCTTCATGACGGGGATCCTGACCTTCGACGACGCGGAGGGCGGCACGCTCTACACCGCAGTGGTCCGGCACTGGACCGAGGCCGATCGCGAGGCACACGAAAAGATGGGCTTTCACGAGGGATGGGGGATCGCGACATCCCAGCTCGAGGCTCTGGCGGCCACTCTGTAGGTTCGGGATGCACGGCGGTCTCGCCTGCCTCAAGCCGACAAGCTGAAGGTTGTTGCATTCCAAGGTTGAGCGGTGCCACGCTCGCCCTGTCTCGGGCGAGAGGATCATCGATGCTGGGCGCGCTCATTTCGTGGATTGTCGTCGGCGCCGTCGCCGGCTGGATCGCCGGCCTCGTCGTCAAGGGCGGCGGCTTCGGCTTCGTCGGCAACCTGGTCATCGGTGTGCTGGGAGCCGTTGCGGCGGGCTACATCCTGCCGGCCGTCGGCTTCCAACTCGGCGGCGGGCTGATCGCCTCGATCATCCACGCCGCCATCGGGGCCATCATCGTGCTTGTCGTAATATCCGTGCTGAAGCGGGCCGCCTGATCGATCAGGCGCCGGTCTCGTCAGGCACTCGTCTTGCGGGCACCACGCTTCGGCTCCGGAGCGGGGGCATTAGCCTCCTGAGCCAGGCGGAGGGCGCGAAGGCGGGCCGTCTTTTCGGCCTTGGCACGCTCCTCCAGTTCGATCTGGCGGAATGCCTCCTCGGTCGTCCGCGCGGCGGCTAGCGCGCGACGCTCGATCGTCGTCATGCCCGTCTTCTTCTCCGACATCGATCCTCCTTACGGCTGCGCCGTTGATCAATGCGCGAGACGCTCCGAAGTTGCGGGCGGTGTCAGGTCGCCGGCTGCATTCCTTCCGTCGGCGACACTTTTCTCCGCCGGAGGAACAGCCACAGCACCACGGCCAGGTTGACGGCGTTCCATGCCACCCCGTTCAGGAAGGCGACGCGGTAGGATCCCGTGTAGTCGAAGATCAGGCCGGAGACGTACCCGCCGGCAGCCATGCCGAGAATGGTCGCGGCCATGACGAGCCCGATCTTCCCGCCAGCTTCGCGGGGCGGGAGGAACTCTCGGATGATGACCGCGTACATCGGCACGATGCCGCCCTGGAACAGGCCGAAGATGCCTGACACCACGAAGAGGGACGTGAGCCCGTCCACGAAGGAGTAGAGCATCAGCGCAATGCCCTGCATGGCGGAGCCGATCAGGAGCGTCGCGGTGGGGCCGATCCGGTCGGAGACGAAACCCGATCCGATGCGCGAGACGATTCCGAGCGCCAGCATCAGCGACAGCATCTCGGCGCCGCGGGCGACGCCGTAGCCGAGGTCGCCGCAATAGGCGACGATGTGGACCTGCGGCATCGACATTGCCATGCAGCATGCGAAGCCGGCCATCACGAGCATGATAACGATGAGGCGCGAGGACATGCCGACGTCGGCGCGCGCACGCTGCGTCGCGGCTTCGGCCGCAGCGAGCATCCGGACGGAAGGGCGACGCCGCACCAGCAGCGCCAGCGGAACAACCGTCACGGCGATGAAGACGCCCATCCCGATATAGGTGCCGCGCCAGCCGACATGCGGGATGGTCCAGTTCATCACCAGCGGCCAGATGGTCCCGGCGAGATAGTTGCCGGACGCAACGATGACGACCGCGAGCCCACGCCTTTTCACGAACCAGTGCGAGATATCGGCCATCATCGGTCCGAAGCCGGCCCCCGCGAAGACGCCGATGAGCACGCCGTGCACGATGGCGAATGCCAGCAGGCTCTGCACGAGGCCGGCGATCACGAACCCGGCCCCCAGGCTCACCGCCGCGAGCGCGAGGATGACGGCAATGCCTGCCCGGTCCATCACGCGGCCGAGCGTGATCGTGCCGAAGGCGAGACCGATCATCATCAGCGTGTAGGGCAGGGAAGCCGAGGCGCGATCGACGCCGTACTCCGCCTGCACGCGCGGCAGCACCACGATCACAGCCCACATGCCCGCGCCGAGGATGGTGGCGATGAGCAGCGATATGCAGAGCCTGAGCCAGGCGTAGGCGCTGTCGGGCACGTAGCGGTCGGCGTGTCCCGGTCCGGTGTCGGATTGTGCGATCATGCGCCTTGCTTTCCGGGCCGCCGGCCCGTGCCGGCGGCGGGGGCAGCCGGTCTACTGACCACAGAGCATTCCGGGACCCGGGGTTCAAGCGGCCACTTGGAAGTCCGCCATGGGCCAGGCGCAGAACTCGCCGGATCGCGGGGGCACCGGAATATCTGTTCTTTCCGGCCGTTTCCGGGTTCCCCCAGGCCCACCGGTGCGACAGATCTGGCTGGAAGGGTGGCCCACTTGATCCGGAACGGTTCTCCATGACGAGCTTCGATCCGACGGCGGAGTATGCGGCGATCCGGGAGGGCGTGGCGCAGGTGTGCGAGCGCTTTCCCGGCGAGTACTGGCGCGCCCTGGATGCGCGGCGCGAGTATCCCGAGGAGTTCGTCCGCGCGTTGATGGAGGCGGGATGGCTCGCGGCCATGATCCCGGAGGAGTACGGCGGATCGGGCCTGAACCTGACGGCCGCCGCCGTGATCCTTGAGGAGATCCACAGGAACGGCTGCAACGCTGCGGCCTGCCATGCGCAGATGTACACGATGGGCACGGTGCTCCGGCACGGCAGCCAGGAGCAGAAGCGCGCCTACCTGCCCGGGATCGCCGACGGATCGCTGCGCCTGCAGGCCTTCGGCGTGACCGAACCGACGAGCGGAACCGACACGCTGGCGCTCAAGACGACGGCGCGGCGTGACGGCGACCACTACGTCGTCAGCGGGCAGAAGATCTGGACGTCGCGCGCGGCCCAGTCCGACCTGATGATCCTGCTCGCCCGCACGACGCCACGCGACCAGGTGGAGAAGCGCACGGACGGGTTGTCGGTGTTCCTCATCGACCTGCGTGAGCATGTCGGCAAGGGCATCACGATCAAGCCCATCCGGGCGATGATCAACCACAACACGACCGAGGTGTTCTTCGACGAGGTGCGCATCCCCGCCTCGTCCCTGATCGGGGAGGAAGGAAAGGGCTTCCGCTACATCCTGTCCGGCATGAACGCGGAGCGCATCCTGATCGCGGCCGAATGCATCGGCGACGCCAAGTGGTTTCTCGCCAAGGCCTCGTCCTATGCCAAGGAGCGCGTCGTCTTCGGCGCGCCGATCGGGAAGAACCAAGGCATCCAGTTTCCGCTTGCAAAGGCGTGGGCGCACATGCTGGCGGCGGAGGCGATCGTGTACCGCGCGGCGGCGATGTATGATGCGGGCACCGATCCGGGCGTGGAGGCCAACACGGCCAAGATGCTGGCAGCGGACGCGAGCTGGGAAGCGGCCGAAGCCTGCCTGCAGACGCATGGTGGCTTCGGCTTCGCCGAGGAGTACGACGTGGAGCGCAAGTTCCGTGAGACCCGGCTCTACCAGGTGGCGCCGATCTCGACGAACCTGATCCTCTGCTTCATCGCCGAACGCGTGCTCGGGCTTCCGAAATCGTACGGCGGGTCATAGGGGAGGGTGCCATGGCGGGTGGAAGGACGCTGGAGGGGTTGGTCGCGCTGGCCCTGATGCCGGCGTCGGCGATACCGGAGAGCGCCCGCGCCATGGCGCGTTTTTCCCTGTTCGACTGGCTCACGGTTGCCCGGGCGGGATCGGGCGAGCCAGTCGCCCGCATCGTGCGGGAGTTAGTGGAGGACGAGGGAGGCAGGCCGGTCGCTGCAGTCGCCGGCTCTGGGACTCGCGTTCCGCCGCGCGCGGCCGCCCTCGCCAACGGCACGATCTCGCACGCCCTCGACTATGACGACACGCACTTCGCCCATGTCGGGCACCTTTCCGTCGGTGTTTATCCTGCGGCGCTGGCTATCGGCGAGCAGCGGGATGCCTTTGCCGACGCTGTCGTCGATGCCTTCCTCGTCGGAGCCGAGGCTGCGGTGCGGCTCGGCGTCTCGCTCGGCCGCGGGCATTACGAGCGTGGCTTTCACCAGACTGCGACGGCTGGCGCCTTCGGCGCGACTGTCGCGGCCGGCCGCTTGCTCGGTCTGTCGCCGGACCAGCTGCGGAACGCGCTGAGCCTCGTGGCCACGCGCTCCTCCGGCCTAAAGTCGCAGTTCGGGACGATGGGAAAGCCGTTCAACGCTGGGATCGCGGCCTCCAACGGGGTTGAGGCGGCCTCGCTCGCCGCGCTCGGCTTCGTGTCGTGCGATGACGGCATTGGCGGCGCACAGGGCTTTGCCGACACCCACTCCGATGCGACGAACGAGGAGCTGGCCTGGGCCGACCCACCGCCGGGGCGCTTCCAGTTCGAGGACATCAAGTACAAGCTGCACGCCTGCTGCCACGGCACTCACGCGATGCTGGAGGCGATCAGGACCGTGAAGGCGGCTGACCCGTCACTGCCGGGCGACGTCGAACGGCTCGTGCTGCGCACCAATCCGCGCTGGCTGCGGGTGTGCGACGTCAGGGAGCCTCGCACGGGGCTCGAGGCGAAGTTCAGCTACCGCCTGCTCGCCGCCATGGCACTGGCGGGCGTCGATACGGCCGCTGACAGCACCTTCACGGACGCGTTGTGCGCCGATCCGGCCCTCGTATCGGTCGCGCGGCGGGTCGAGGTGGTCGGTGACGCCGACCTCGGCGACATGCAGGCAGATCTCCTGATCGAGCGAAGAGGCGGCGCTGCGACGAGGGCTACGCACGACATCTCGGTTCCGCTGTCCCATGAGGCGCTGGAGCGCGGCCTGCGGACCAAGGCCGAGGGACTTTTGGGGGCCGAGGCCGCGACGCGGCTCTGGCAGGCCGCGATGGAGACGGGCAGTCTGCGCGCCCGCGACCTCGGGCGCCTGCTGGGAGAGCCGGGGTGAGCGACACGCGCAGCGCAGCCGTTTCGCCGGACCGCGCCGACTTCTCGGACTGGATCGGTCGTACGCTGGAGCGGACGGACACGATCACGCCGCGCATGGTTCGCGAGTACCGGGCCACGTTCGATCCCCACCTCGCTGCGTTCGACGGCGCACCGGCCGGGATCCAGTGGTGCCTGAGCCCCGACGCGCTGGACGCCAGCCGGCTCGGCCGCGACGGACATCCGCGCACGGGCCTCGTGCTTCCCGCTCTGCCCTATCCGCGCCGAATGTGGGCGGGCGGAGAGCTCGTCTTCCACGGCGGCCTCGCCGAAGGCGATACCGTGACGCGCACCAGCACCATCGAGTCGATCACCTTCAAGGAGGGCGGCAGCGGGCGGCTGGGCTTCGTCGCCGTCCGCCACCGCTACAGCGTCGCGGGAGTTCTGCTGATCGACGAGCGGCAGGACATCGTCTACCGCGAGGATCCCAAGACTGAAGGGGTCGACGGCCCCACCAAGGCTCCCGCCAAGCCCGCACCGGCTGTTCCGGACACGCGCGACGTCGCCCTGGGATGGAACGTCGTGTCCGATCCCGTGCTGCTGTTCCGCTACTCGGCGCTCACCTTCAACGGCCATCGGATCCACTACGACCACCCTTATGCGACGCAGGTGGAGGGGTATGCCGGCCTCGTGGTGCACGGCCCCATGCAGGCGGCCTTGATGCTGAACGTCGTGTCGGCCGTTCTCGGCCGCCTGCCGGTCCGCTTTTCCTATCGCGGGCTGGCCCCGCTCATCTGCGGCATCCCCTTCCGCGTCGAGGCTCTCCGCGCTCCGGACAGCGCACTCTCGGCCCGGGTCACGGCCGGTGGCGTCACGACGATGTCTGCAACCATCGACCCCTGAAGACTGTCGCGACCGGAGCAACTCCGCGCTCGGTACGGTTCCGGACGTGGTAGTCGCGCGCGCTACCTCCACCTCCCCCGTCGCACGTCTCGTCTGGCGCTCACACGTGAAGTGAAAGACCCGCCGAGCGCTTGCATCTTGGCTCAGGCGTGACGCTTTGCAGGATTGTCTCTCGCAAACTATTCTTCGAAGCAACTTTCGATTGCGCTGAATTCCTCGCGTGTGCAACGAATTCCAGGTCGCCCGTCGAGAGAAAGGTCTGCTGGATCCGCCCATGCGACAGGACGCCCAGGCCAAGGGATACGTGGCGGCGGCAGACCCGTTGGCCTTCCTCGCAGGCGGCGGCGAGATGGGCGAGCGCATGCGCGCGCTCGACTGGTCCAGGACGCCCCTCGGGCCGCCCGAGAACTGGCCGCAGAGCCTGCGGACGGTGGTGCGCATCCTGCTCACATCGCGCTTCGCCATGTGGATGGCGTGGGGCCCGGAACTGACGTTCCTGTGCAACGATGCCTATCTTCCCACGGTCGGCATCAAGCGTGACTGGGTGCTCGGTGCACGGTCTGACGAGGTCTGGTCCGAGATCTGGCCCGACATCGGCCCCCGCATCCAGCAGGTTCTGGAGACCGGCGAGGCGACGTGGGACGAGGCTCTGCTGCTCTATCTCGGGCGTAGCGGCTTTACCGAAGAGACCTACCACACCTTCTCCTATTCGCCGCTGAGCGACGACGCCTCGCGCGTCGTCGGCATGCTGTGCGTCGTGACGGAGGTGACGGAGCGCGTCATCGGCGAGCGGCAACTAGGCATGATGCGCGATCTCGGCGCCCGCCTCTCCGCCGCCGCCACGCGCGACGACGTCATGTCCGCGCTGGAGGCCTGCCTCGCGGGCGAACCGCGAGACCTTCCCTTCGCCATGGCCTACCTGAGCAGCGAGGACAGGACGATCGCCCAAAGGGCGGCCCTGCATGGGCTGTGCGATCGCGCGCCGGCTGCGCCCGAAACGATCCGCCTGGGCGGCGATGAAACCGGCCCGTGGCCGCTCGCGTCCGTTCTGGCCTCGGGACAGCCGGCCCTGGTCGACCTGCAGAGCGAGATTTCCGAAGGCCTGGAGCTCAGATACTGGCAGAGCCCGCCCCGCCAGGCGATGATCTTGCCCGTGGCCGACGTGGAAGGCGGCGAGCCGCTCGGTTTCCTCGTGGCCGGCCTTAATCCGCACCGCGCAGTCGATGCGAGCTATATGGGGTTCGTGGCCCTCGTCACGGGGCAGGTTGCGGCGGCCATCGCCCGCGCAGACGCGTATGACCGGGAGCGCGCGCGAGCCGAGGCGCTGGCTGCGCTCGACCGGGCCAAGACCACGTTCTTCTCCAACATCAGCCATGAGTTCCGGACGCCGCTGACGCTGATGCTCGGGCCACTCGAGGAGATCCTGGAGCGCCAGGCGGCTTCGACCGGCGACCGTGCCCTTGTCGACGTTGCCCATCGCAATGGGCTCCGGCTCCTGCGCCTCGTCAACGCCCTGCTGGATTTCTCGCGTATCGAGTCCGGCCGGGTGCAGGCGAGCTTCGTGGGCACCGACCTCTCCGGCTTCACCCGGGATCTCGCCTCCACCTTTCGTTCCGTCTGCGAGCGCGCGGGCCTGTCGCTCAGCCTCGAGTGCCCGCCGTTGTCACGCCCGGTCTACATCGACCGCGAGATGTGGGAGCGCATCGTCCTCAACCTCGTGTCCAATGCCTTCAAGTTCACGCTGGAGGGAGGGATCGAGATCTCGGTGACCGAGACCGCCAATGCCGCGCGCCTGACCATCAGAGACACGGGTGTCGGCATTCCCGATCACGAGCTTCCCCGGCTGTTCGAGCGGTTCCACCGCGTCGAGGGAACGCGCGGCCGTTCCTTCGAGGGTTCGGGGATAGGCCTCGCCCTGGTCTATGATCTCGTCCGCCTGCACGGCGGCAGCATCGCTGCACGCAGCGCCGAGGGAAGGGGAACGACGTTCACGGTCGAGGTTCCCTTCGGCACCGAGCATCTGCCACAGGACAGGGTCAGCGCCGCGCCCGGGGAGACGGGCGCCGCCTCGCGTGCTGATGCTTTTACGGCGGAGGCGAGCCGATGGCTCTCCAGCGGCGACGTGATCGCCTCAGAGGAGATCATCCACGACGCAGGGGACGATCTCGGGGCCGGGGCCGAAACCCATGCGGGGCGTGTCGTTCTGGCCGACGACAATGCCGACCTGCGCGACTATGTCGGTCGCCTGCTGAAGGCGAAGGGATATGAAGTGGAGGTGGTCGCCGACGGATATGCGGCGCTCGATCTCGTCCGGGAGCGCCGGCCGGACCTCGTCCTCACCGATATCATGATGCCTCGCCTCGACGGTTTCGGCCTCCTCGCCGCGATCCGGTCGGACCAGGAGCTGGCAGACATTCCGGTCATCATGCTCTCCGCTCGCGCGGGCGAGGAAGCACAGGTCGAGGGCCTCGACGCCGGGGCCGACGACTATCTCGCCAAGCCGTTCTCCGCCCGCGAGCTGCTCGCCCGCGTATCCGCCAATCTCGAGCTCGCGCGCGTGCGCCGCGACGCGGCGGAGGCGGTCCGCGTCAGCGCGGCGGAGCTGCGCCGCATCAGCGATGCCGTGCCGGCCTTCGTGTACCGCGCCGACGCCAAAGGACGCATCCTCTCTGTCAGCGGGAGGTGGACCGAATACACGGGCCAGCCGGTCGAGGAGGCGTTGAACGGGGGATGGGCTGCTGCCGTGCACCCGGACGACCAGCAGCGCCTCGCCGATGGGTTCCTGGCAGCCCAGCGGGACAGGACGACCTACTCGGCCGAGTTTCGCTGCCGCCGCAAGGACGGTGAGTATCGCTGGTTCTACACGGTGTCCGAGCCGGAGCTGGACGCGAACGGCGATCTGCTCGGCTGGTTCGGGACGTCGACGGACGTTCACGACCGTCACCTCGCTGGGGTCGAGAAGAGCCGCCGGGAGCGGCGGGACAGCTTCCTGCTACGGCTGGAGGATCGCCTCAGGCCGCTTTCCGACGCAGACCAGATCAAGGCCGCTGCGGCCGAGTCGCTCGGCGTGGAACTCGCGGCCAGCCGCGTCTGCTACGTCGACGTCGACGAGGAGGCTGGCACGGCCTCCGTGGTGTTGAGCTATACGTCGCCGGGGATTCCCGACGCCGTCGGCGAGTACAGGCTCGACCGCCTGGCCGGCTCGATTGACATCATGAGGTCCGGGCGCCCGCTGGTCGTCAACGACCTCGCAGCCGATCCGCGGACGGCATCCTTGGCTGCTCTCCCGGAGATCAGCAGCGCCCGCGTGGTGGCAGTGCTCGACGTGCCGCTGATTAAGAACGGCGTGCTCGTCGGCACGCTCTCCGTAAATCATCACGAACCCCGCGACTGGACGGCCGACGAAGTCGACCTAACTCTTGCCGTTGCCGAGCGAACCTGGGCGGCCGTCGAGCGGGCGAGGGCCGAGAGACAGCTCCAGAAACTCAATGCCGAGCTGGCTGTTCGGATCGAAGGTGCCCTCCGCGAGCGCGAGGCGGCGCTGGCCCAGCTGCACGAGGCGCAGAAGCTGGAAACCCTCGGCCAGCTGACGGGCGGTGTCGCCCACGACTTCAACAATCTGCTCACACCGATCGTGGGAGCGCTCGACCTGCTGCGCCGCCGCTACGCGCTCGACGCGCGGGCTACGCGGATGCTCGACGGTGCCCAGCAGTCGGCCGAGCGCGCACGCGTGCTGGTCAACCGCCTGCTGACCTTCGCCCGGCGCCAGCACCTGGATCCCCAGCCAACAAACCTCTCGGACCTCGTCCTCGGGCTCATCGACCTCGTTGAGCAATCGGTCGGATCGCAGGTGGTGGTCCGGGTCGATGCGCCGGAGGTGGGCAACGTGCTGGCGGACGCCAACCAGCTCGAGCTCGCCATCCTCAACCTGTGCGTCAATGCCCGGGACGCCATGCCGGGCGGGGGCGAGGTGACGTTGTCGACCGGGGAAGTCGAGATCGCCGGCCACCACGTCCTGCCGCCCGGGCGCTATGTGCGCCTCAGCGTCGGCGATACCGGCGTCGGCATGGACGCGGCTACGCTCCGGCGCGCCGTGGAGCCCTTCTACACCACAAAGGGCGTTGGAAAGGGCACGGGCCTCGGCCTTTCCATGGTGCACGGCCTTGCCGCCCAGTCCGGCGGGACGCTGACGCTGGAGAGCGCGCCGGGCGGCGGTACGACGGCCTCGATCGTCCTGCCCATGGTCGGGCCGCGCCCGGGAAAGCGCCCCGGCGGAATATCGCGCCAGCCCGTCGTTGCCGGCGAGAGCCGCCGCATCCTTCTGGTCGACGACGAGGAACTGGTGCGCACGAGCACCGCCGACATGCTGGGAGCCCTGGGTCACGAGGTGGAAGAAGCGTCGTCGGGCCATGCCGCGCTCGCCGTGCTGCGGCGTAACGGCGAATTCGACCTGATTGTCACGGATCAGATGATGCCGGGAATGACCGGGCTGGACCTCATCGCCGAAGCCCGCAAGCTGCGCCCGGGCATCGCGGTTCTCGTGATCACCGGGTACGCCTCCTTCGACAACGACGAGGGAGACGCGTATGCGCGCCTCGGCAAGCCCTTCGGCGTTGCCGAGCTTGCCGCCGCGGTGGCTTCGGCAGGGCAGGGCGCCTGCTGAACGTCAGGCGCCGACGCGGTGAACCCAGCCATGCGGGTCTGTGGCGTCCCCGCGCTGGATGCCGACCAGCAGGCTTTTCAGCCGGCCGGTGATCTCGCCACCCTCGCCATTCCCGATGACGAAGTCGCCGTCGCGGCTCTTGATCGTGCCAATCGGTGACACCACCGCCGCTGTCCCGCAGGCGAAGACCTCGCGCAGCCGCCCGCTGGCTGCGTCGGCGCGCCACTTTTCGATTGAGTAGCGATCCTCTCGGACCTTCAGCCCTTCGTTGCGGGCGAGCGTCATGATTGAGTCGCGCGTGATCCCGGGAAGGATCGTCCCGCCCAGCGGCGGCGTGAGCAGCGAGCCGTCGTCGAAGACGAAGAACACGTTCATGCCGCCGAGTTCCTCGACCCAGCGGTGCTCCGCGGCGTCGAGGAACACCACCTGGTCGCAGCCATGCTCCGAGGCCTGCGCCTGGGCCACCAGGCTGGCGGCGTAGTTGCCGCCGCACTTGGCCGCACCGGTGCCGCCGGGGGCGGCGCGGGTGTAGTCGTCCGAGAGCCACACCGTCACGGCCGCCTTCCCGCCCTTGAAATAGGCGCCGACAGGGCAGGCGATGACGGCAAAAAGGTACTCCGCGGAGGGCCGCACTCCGAGGAAGGCCTCGGTCGCGATCATGAAGGGACGCAAATAGAGGCTGCCCTCGCCGCCGGGGATCCAGTCGCAGTCGATGGCGACGAGCTCCTCGATGGCGCCGATGAAGAGTTCCTCCGGCAGCACCGGCATCGCCATGCGCCGGGCCGATTCCTGGAAGCGGCGCGCGTTACGCTCGGGCCGGAACAGCGCGACGCCACCGTCGCTGGTGCGATACGCCTTGAGTCCCTCGAAAATCTCCTGCGCGTAGTGCAGCACCGCGCTGGCGGGGTCGAGCACGATCGGCTCGCGGGCGGCGACACGGCCCTCGCACCAGCCCTCGTCCGAAGTCCAGCGCAGCGTGACCATGTGGTCGGTGAAGACCCGCCCGAAACCGGGACTCTCGAGAAACGACGCACGCGTGTCCGCGGGGGTCGGAGAGGGGTGGAGGTGGCGGGCGAACATGGTGTCGCGATGAGAAGCCATCCGCGATCATCCTCTGAAAGGGAACCAGGCGGGCCGGGTATAGCATGCCGTTCAGGAAATGCATGCGGGTCCTGAGCGGCTTGGCAGCCCGGTCGCAAGGTCCGCTGTCAAGTGTGTTAAGGCACAGCCTGAGGTTGCAGGGTCTGCGAAACTTTGTTTGTCGGCGGGGGCTGGCTCAGCCACCGCCCCCCGCCTGGCTCCGACCAACCGGAGTGCCCCCGATGCCGCTCGATCCCATTTCGGCCGGCCTCGCCGGAGCCTTGGCCTACGGCGGCGCGGACTTTGCGGGCGGGCAGGCCTCGCGCGTGCTGACCCCGCTGCGCAGCGCAGCCCTCGCCCAGGTGCTTGCTCTCTTCGTGACGCTCGCGATGGTGCTGCCGGGCATCGGCGTTTTCCCATCGGTTCCCGTGGCCCTTTCGGCGGTGCTGGCGGGCGGCTTCTATTCGGTCGGGCTGGTCGCCCTCTACAAGGGATTTGCCGAAGGGAGCGTCGGGCTCGTCGCGCCCGCCGCCGGCCTCGTCGGTGTTCTGATCCCGGTTGCCGCGGGCGTCGCCATCACCGAAGCGCCATCCGCCGGCTGCGCTGCCGGGCTCGGGCTGGCTATCGTCTCGGTGGTCCTCCTCGGCTATTCCGCCGGGCGCGACAAGGGAACGCTGAGATCGCTGCAACTGGGCGTACTCAGCGGCGTGGGCTACGGCGTTTCCGACCTGCTGCTCGGCCTCGTGCCCGCGGCGGAAATGCAGGGGGCGCTCTGCCTGCTTCGGGTCGTCGCGACCGCCAGCATCGCTCTCGTCGTCATCGGTGAGTTCCGCCGACGTGCAGGCCGGGTGAGCATTTCCGCAGCCGAAGCGCGGCCCGCGTTCTGGAGGCCCGTGCTGGCTTTGGCAGTGTTCATGGCGCTCGTGGCCGGCATGCTCGACGCGCTCGGACACCAGGGCTTCGCGCACTCCGCTGCCGCCGGTCCCTTGTCCGTCGCCGCCGCGCTGGTCGCGCTGCACCCGCTGGTGTCGCTCGTGCTGGCCGCTGTCGTCCTGCGGGAAAGCCTGCATCCTCTCCAAATGGTCGGATCCTTCACGAGCGTCAGCAGCATGGCCTTCCTGGCGACCAGTTGAACACGCGTTGCCGGCCGACCCAGGAGAAACCCTTCGCACCGATCGCGACGGTTCAGTTGGACTGTGGCGGCGCGAAAAAGCAGCGGATGGGGGAGCGCCGGTTTTCCCAGTGCACGTCCCATCGGCAGACCCAGAACTGCCCGTCCTCGCTGGACAGGACCCGCCGGTAGGGGATCACTTCGCCGGATGCGAGATGGTAGCCGTCGGGCGCTGCCCGCACCTGTTCCTCGGGGACGGGCTGGCAGTCGCGCTCGTCGCAGCACTGTTCGCCGAACAGCGGATCCCGATAGTCGCCGCGGCTCATCCAGTGGTCATGGGCGGCCACGGCCCCCGTCGTGGCCAGCACGGCCAGCACCGTTGCCGGGCAGGCGAAACGGCCTTCTCTCGTCCAGAAGCCCCGCACGGCTTCCTCCCTGTGCCCTCTCTCCGGGGCATTGCACTTATAGCACGACGCAGCCAGGGCGGGCTGAGCGGCAGCGTGGAACCGTAGCGGGGGCGGGGTCACGAGCCCGGCAGCGCAGCTAGTCCGCGATGTCGATACTGACCGGGACGTGGTCCGAGGGCTTCTCCCAGGTGCGTACGTTCTTGTCGATCACGCAGCAGCGCAGCCGGTCGGCGGCCTGGGGGGAGAGCAGCAGGTGATCGATCCTGATGCCGTTGTTCTTCTGCCAAGCGCCGGCCTGGTAGTCCCAGAACGTGTACTGGTTCGGCCGGTCGTCGCAGGCGCGGAAGGCGTCGGTGAGCCCGAGGGCGGTCAGCTCGCGGAACTTTGCCCGCGTCTGCGGCAGGAAGAGCGCATCGCCCGCCCACAGGGCGGGGTCGTGCACGTCGCGTTCGGTGGGGATCACATTGTAGTCGCCTGCCAGAACCAGCCTCTCCTCGAGGGCGAGCAGCGAGCGGGTGCGCGCGATCAGCCGGTCCATCCAGCCGAGCTTGTAGGGGTACTTCTCGGTGGCAGGCGGATTGCCATTGGGCAGGTAGATCGAGGCGACACGGACCACCGAGTCGCCGTTCGGTATGACGGCCTCGATGTAGCGGGCCTGCGGGTCGGTATCGTCTCCCGGCAGGCCCCGTGTCACATCGTCGAAGGGGCGCCGCGACAGAATGGCGACGCCATTGAACGTCTTCTGCCCATGCACGGCGACGTTGTAGCCCATCGCCTCGATCTCGGCCGCCGGGAACGCCTCGTCGACGCACTTGATCTCCTGCAGGCAGACGACGTCCGGCGACGCCTCCTTCAGCCAGGTCTCGAGGTGCCCGATCCTCTGCTTGACGGAGTTGACGTTCCAGGTGGCGATGCGCATCGCGTCAGATCGGCCGCTTCAGCTTGCAGGCGTCGATGTTCGACAGCGCCTTCTCGCGGGTCGTGTCGTCGAAATAGCTCTTCTCGCGGAAGTTTTGGAACTCCGCCTTGGTCATGCCGTCGACCGTACGGGACGAGTAGCAGCTGCAGGCTGAACGGACCTCCTCGCGGGTCTTCCCCTGCAGGCGCGCCTGCGACAGCAGGCACCGGTCGAGCACCCAGCGTTTCGCCTCGGAGCGCGACATGCTCTGGGTCGCGGGGTCCGGCGGGGGATTGCTGAAGTTCTGCGAGGATGCACCCGCGAAGGCGCTTCCTACGCCGGCCAGCAAAGCGAGCGTGACGATCCGAATCCGCATCTGCATTCCTGTCCTGTCCAAGGGGTGGCGCGATGTTGACCACCGCCGCGCCCGCGTCAAGCGGGCCCGTTCCACCGGGAGAGGGCGACACGGTTGTCGTGGAACGCGGCGCCACCGAAGGGCGGCGGCGAGTCCGCGCCGGTCAGGTGGTTGATGCCCTTCCCGTCGGGATAATGCCGGTCCGGCCAGATGGATTCTGCGATCAGAACGCCGCGCACCAGGCCGTCGAACAGCCTCGCCCGGAGGTGGACCTCGCCGCGCTCGTTGCGCAGTGTCACCCAGTCCCCGTCGACGATCCCCTGGGCCGCCGCATCCTCCGGATGGACCATCACAGTCGGGCCGCGCTCCCTGGCCACCGAGGTCGGCGTCTCCGTGAAGGACGTGTTCAGGAAGTTGCGCGCCGGACTGGTCGCCAGCCGGAAGGGGAAGTCGGGCGTGGCGTTCTCGATGACGTCCCAATGGTCGGGAAGGGTGGGCATCTCGGCAACCCGGTCTGACACGCGGCCGGAGAAGGGCACCTTCGCCCAGTCGGGCCGGAAGCGGAAGCGGCCGTCCTTCCAGGCGAAGCCCTTCAGGTAGTGGGCCTCCTCGAAGGAGGGCTGAACGTCCAGCCATTCCTTTTCGCGCAAATTCTCCAGCGTGCCCCAGCCCGACGCCTTCAGCGTCCAGTCGATGATCTCGTCGGGCGTCATCTCGAAACCGCGATGCGTGGCGCCGACGCGCTTTGCGATGCCGCAGATCACGTCGTGGTTGCTGCGGGTTTCGCCCGGCGGTTCGATCAGCTTGGGCCCCAGCATGATGTGGGAGTGGCCGCCCCCCTGGTAGAGGTCGTCATGCTCCATGAACATCGTCGCGGGCAGGACGATGTCGGCCTGCCGTGCCGTCTCCGTCATGAACTGCTCGTGCACGGCGACGAAGAGGTCGTCTCGCGCGAAGCCTTGCTTCACCAGCCCCTGCTCGGGAGCGACCTCAGCCGGGTTGGTGCTCTGGATCAGCAGGGCCGTCACCGGCGGGCCGCCGCGCAGTGCCTCCGCGTCGCCGGTCAGGATGCGGCCGATCTGCGACTGGTCGAGCTGGCGCACGCGGGGGTCGAGGACGTCCAGCCCCTCGATCAGCGTCTTGCGCCAGTGGAAGATCGCGCCATTGCTGTGGAAGGCGCCGCCGCCCTCGTGCAGCCACGCACCCGTGACGGCGGGGATACAGCTCGCGGCGTGCATGCTGGCGGCGCCGTTGCGCTGTCGCGAGAAGCCGTAGCCGAGCCGGAAGAAGCTCCGCTTGTTTCGCCCCACCAGCCGGGCGAATTCCTCGATCTGCGCGACCGGGAGCCCTGTGATGGCCGACGCCCACTCCGGCGTCCGCGTGGCGAGATGGGCCTCGAGATCCGCGGGGCAGTCGGTGTAGCGCTCCAGATAGTCCCGGTCCGCCAGGCCTTCGCGGAAGAGGACGTGCATGACGGCGCAGGCCAGGGCGCCGTCCGTGCCGGGCTTGAGGCAGAGCGCCAGGTCCGCCTGCTCCATGGTGGGCGAGCGGTAGACGTCGATCACGACGATCTTAGCGCCGCGCTCCTTTCGCGCCCGCGTCGCGTGGGTCATCACGTTCACCTGCGTCGACACGGCGTTCGTGCCCCAGATGACGACGCAGTCCGACTTCGCCATTTCCCGCGGATCGGGCCCGGCGAGCTTGCCGGTGCCTGCGAGGTAGCCGGGCCAGGCGAGGTTGATGCAGATGCTCTGCTGGAAGCCGGAGTACTTCTTGACGTGTGTGAGGCGCTTGATGCCGTCTCGCATCACCAGCCCCATGGTCCCGGCATAATGGTAGGGCCAGACAGCCTCCGCGCCGTGCGCCACCTCGGCCTTCAGGAACGCTTCGCCGATCCGGTCGAGCGCCTCGTCCCAGCCGATGCGGGTGAACTGTCCGGAGCCCTTCGGTCCCGTCCGCATCAAAGGATGCATGAGGCGGTCGGGGTGATGGATGCGCTCGGCGTAGCGCGCGACCTTCGCGCAGATGACACCGGCCGTGTAGGTCTGACCTTCCGCTCCTCGCACCCGGCCGATGCGCGAGCCGCCGATGACCTCGACGTCGAGAGAGCACGTCGACGGGCAGTCATGCGGGCAGGCCGAGGTGCGGCGGATGACGGGGGAGGGAGCGTTCATCGCGAAACCTTTCCGCACGGCATGGTGGGGCAGCGCGCCGGGCCTGTCGAGCCCGCAAAGCAAGACGGCGGCCAGTGGCCGCCGTCAAAATACTACGTCGTTCAGTCAGGTCAGCCGACGATTTCGTTGCCCGAGAAGAACTGGGCGATTTCCATGGCCGCAGTCTCCGGCGCATCCGAACCGTGCACCGTGTTCTCGCCGACCGACAGCGCGAACTGCTTGCGGATGGTCCCCTCGGCGGCATTGGCGGGGTTCGTCGCGCCCATCACCTCGCGATACTTCGCGATCGCGCCTTCGCCTTCGAGAACCTGCACCACAACCGGCGCGGACGTCATGAAGGAGACGAGCTCGCCGAAGAAGGGGCGCTCCTTGTGCACCGAGTAGAACTGCTCGGCTTGGGCCTGGGTCATGTGGATGCGCTTCTGGGCGATGATGCGCAAGCCGGCCTTCTCGATGACCGCGTTCACCGCGCCGGTGAGGTTGCGGGCTGTCGCGTCCGGCTTGATGATGGAAAAAGTACGCTCCAGCGCCATCGTCGGGTCCTTCCAAATGTCCAGGTTGGCGCGGCTTATAGCCGGACCATGGCCTTGCGACAAGGACCGGCACCCGGCGGGAGCGGCCAGGCGGAAACGGGAGGCGCAGGATGAGCGCACAACGATACGCGACACTCGCCGGGTATAATCGCTGGGCCAACGCAAGGCTCTATGCGGCTGCGGCTGAACTCACCTACGAACAGTATCGTGCCGACCGGGGTGCCTTTTTCCGCTCCGTCCACGGCACGCTGAACCATGTGCTGGTGGCGGACGGTCTCGGGATGAACCGCTTTCTCGGGCTGCCGAACCCGCCGACGCGGCTCGACCAAATCCTGCACGACGACCTTCCGGCACTCCGGGCAGCCAGGGTGGCGGTAGACGACCGGATCGTGTCCTTTGCCCAGTCCCTCACGGACGAAGACGTCGAGCGCCCCATCCGCTTCCGGACGGTGACGGACAACGCCCGCTACGAGCAGGTGCTATCGGGGGCCATGGACCACTTTTTCAACCACCAGACCCATCATCGCGGCCAGGTGCACGCCCTGCTGACCGGGTTGACCGGCAAGGCACCCGAGCTGGACCTGATCTTTTTCCAGCGTGAGAGCGGAACGGGCGCCACGCGCCTGAGCGACTGACCTAGAGGCTGTCGCCAGGCAGGCGAAGGCTGGTGACGGCGGCGGGGAGGTGCAGTTCCGGCTCGAAGCGGATCGCAACTCCATCGATGCCGGCAACGCCCTTCACGGTCAGCACGAGTCCCGCCAGCGAAGCGACGAGAACGAGGACGAGGGCTCCGATCGACAACCGATTGCAATCCATGGCGTTCTTCCTGCGTGCAGCCCGAGGCTGTGCGGTGTGAGACGAGGAACGCCGCCCGAATTGGGCGTGATCGTGACGGAAAACGTTCGGAAACCTGCCGTTACCTGAGTTGCTTTCGTTGCGCCAAGTAGAGCGCCTTTCGAAAAGGCACCGGTCCAAGCCACGAAGTGGTCTGTAACTCCTTTAAATTGTTATTTATTCAAGCTAGCGGCGAACCACGCGATCTGCCGCACTCCGGTCGATACATGTTGCCACAATTTGCGAAAATGAGGTTTAGCGGAAAGTGTCTGCAGCAGGCGAAATCGCCCCCGTGCGGCATTCCAGGCGATTCCCAACGGGCTGCCCGTACGCTGATTCGCCGGGCAGCCTTCCCGGCCTGCGATCATCAGGCCGCTTTTCTTGCCGGCCTAAGTCTTCGCGACTGATCAGCCTTGCGCGGCTGCGGGTGACATCAGCCGGCCCGTCGCAGCCGGCGCGTCGACGATGCAGCGGCCGCCCTCCAGGCGGGCATGGCCCGTGGCGACGAGGCGCAGGGCGAGTGGATAGGCGTCATGCTCGGCGTCGAGCACGCGTGCGCCCAAAGTGTCGGGCGTGTCGTCCGGCAGAACCGGGACGGCAGCCTGCACGATGATCGGGCCGGCATCGAGCTCCGGGACCACGAAGTGGACGGAGCAGCCGTGCAGCCGCACGCCTTCCGCCAGAGCCCGCTCGTGCGTGTGCAGGCCGCGGAAGGAGGGCAGGAGGGACGGGTGGATGTTGATCATCCGGCCCTGCCATTTTTCGACGAAGCCCGCCGTCAGCACGCGCATGAAGCCCGCAAGGCAGACCATCTCAATGGCGTGAGCCTTGAGGGTGGCGTCGAGTGCTTCCTCGAAGGCCTCGCGTCCGGGGTGAGCCTTGTGGTCGAGGCAGGTTGCTGCGATGCCGGCTTCCCGTGCGCGGTCGAGTGCCGGCGCTTCCGGGCGGTTGGAGAGGACGAGGACGATCTCGGCGGGGAAGTCCGGGTCCGCAGCCGCCCGGAGAAGGGCGGCCATGTTCGATCCGCGCCCGGAGACGAGGATCGCCGTGCGGACGCGCCTGGTCACAGCGCCAGTGCGCCGGTGGTGCGAACCGCCGGGCCGTCACCGCGCGCGACAACCATGCCGAGCCGCACCGGCGCTTCTCCGCCGTCGGTCAGCGCGGACGTGACCGCGTCGAGCCGGTCTGCGGCGACGACGATCACCATGCCGATCCCGCAGTTGAACGTGCGCAGCATCTCTGCCTCGGCGATGCCGCCGGTGCGGGCCAGCCAGCCGAAGACGGGGGGCACGGCGATGGCGCCGAGATCGAGTTGCACACCCAGTCCCTCCGGCAGGACGCGTGGAATGTTGTCGGGAAACCCGCCGCCGGTGATGTGAGCCAAGGCCTTGATCCCTGGCGTGCCGCGTACCACGCCGAGCAGCGGCTTGACGTAGAGCCGCGTCGGCTCCAGCAGCGCTTCCCCGAGGCTCGCATCGGGCTGGAAGGGCGCCGGGCGAGACCAGGAAAGGCCACTTTCCTCCACCACCCGCCGCACCAGCGAGAAGCCGTTGGAGTGGACGCCCGAGGACACGAGCCCCAGCACCACGTCGCCTTCCGCCACGTCCGGACGGGGCAGGAGGGTGCCGCGCTCGGCGGCGCCCACGGCGAAGCCGGCGAGGTCGTAGTCGCCTGCGGCGTAGAGCCCGGGCATCTCGGCCGTCTCGCCGCCGATCAGTGCACAGCCGGCCTCCTTGCAGCCGGCCGCGATGCCCTTCACGACCTCGGCGCCGACATGCGGCTCCAGCCGTCCCGTCGCGAAATAGTCGAGGAAGAAGAGCGGCTCGGCGCCCTGCACGATCAGGTCATTGACGCTCATGGCGACGAGGTCGATGCCGATCGTCTCGTGCAGCCCCGTCTCGATGGCGATCTTGACCTTGGTGCCGACGCCGTCATTCGCCGCGACGAGGATGGGATCCACGTATCCCGCCGCTTTCAGGTCGAAGAGCCCGCCGAATCCGCCGATCTCGGCGTCGGCACCGGGGCGGCGCGTGGCCCGCACGAGAGGCCTGATCGCGTCCACAAGGGCGTTCCCGGCATCGATGTCGACGCCAGCCTGCGCGTAGGTCAGCCCGTTCCTTGTCTCGTCGGCCATGCCAGCCCTCTCGAGGTCACGATGAGCCGAGTAAGCCGCTCTGCCACGGGACGCAAGACCGGCCCGCCTCGCGAAGCCGTGCGCGCACGCCTATATTGCAGGCAGGGAGGCGGGACGTGACGCATATCCCGAATGTCATCACGCTCGGGCGGCTTTTCCTCGTGCCGTTCGTGATCATCATGATCCTGCGACAGGAGTGGGACTACGCCTTCGCAGGCTTTCTCGTCGCCGGCGTCTCGGACGCGGTGGACGGCGCGCTGGCGCGTCGTTTCAACGTCCGCTCCGAGCTGGGCGCCTATCTCGATCCGCTGGCCGACAAGGCGCTGCTGGTCTCCATCTACGTCACGCTCGCCATCGTCGGCGTGCTGCCGGACTGGATCGCCATCCTCGTCGTGTCGCGGGACGTGATGCTGGTCGGCGGCGTCGTCCTGTCGTGGCTGTTGTCCAAGCCGATTGCCATCGATCCGTCGATGATCTCCAAGGTCAACACGGCCGCCCAGATCACGCTGGCGGCCGTGGCCCTGGGCGCGCACGCCTTCGGCGTCGAGGATCGCGTGTTCCTGCCCCAGCTCATGCTCGTCGTCGCAGCCTTGACGATTGCCTCTGCCGCCGCCTATCTCGCGCGATGGCTGCGCCACATGACGAAATGACGCTGAGGGTCAGAACCGTCCCGGAACCGGTTCCCGGCCCTGCGAGCGGCGGTCTCCTCCAGCGCGAGGTGGCGATCTGGATGGCGGCCTTCGCCGTCCTCGTCCTCTTCGTGTGGCTGTTCTCGTCGATCCTGCTGCCCTTCGTGGCCGGTCTGGTGCTCGCCTATTTCCTCGATCCAGTGGCCGACCGCCTGGAAAAGATGGGCATGAGCCGTCTTTGGGCGACCCTGGTGATCCTTGCCGTCTTCATCCTGCTCTTCGTCGTGGCGTTGCTCATCGTCGTGCCGCTGCTGGCCGGCAACCTCACCGAGTTCCTCGACAAGGCGCCAGACTATGCCCGCAAGCTGCAGCAGCTGATCATCGACAAGGGCGGCCCGGTTCTGAAAAGCCTCGGTCCGCGCTTCTCGGTGCCCGACCTGCAGGGGCAGGTCGGCGGCATCATCGCCAAGGGCGCCACCTGGCTGGGCGACCTGCTGGCCTCCATCTGGTCGGGCGGGCAGGCGCTCGTCGGCATCCTCTCGCTGATCGTCGTGACGCCCGTCGTCGCCTTCTACCTGCTGGTCGACTGGGACCGCATGCTCGCCAAGATGGACGCGTGGACGCCCCCGCGCCATCGCGCCACTGTGCGCCAACTCGCAACCGAGGTGAACGGCGCGATCGGCGGCTTCATCCGCGGCCAGGCCCTGGTCTGCCTGCTGCTGGGCACGTGGTACGCCGTCGGCCTCACGCTGGCCGGACTGAACTTCGGCTTCCTCATCGGCATGATCGCCGGGTTCCTGACGTTCATCCCGTATGTCGGCTCGCTCACCGGGCTCGTGCTGGCGGCGGGCGTGGCGGTGGTGCAGTTCTGGCCCGACTGGCTGTGGATCGGCCTCGTGCTGGCGGTCTTCTTCAGCGGGCAGTTCCTCGAAGGAAACATTCTCTCACCCAAGCTCGTCGGAGAGGCCGTGGGGTTGCATCCGGTGTGGCTGATGTTCGCGCTCTTCGCCTTCGGCTCGCTGTTCGGTTTCGTCGGCCTGCTGATCGCCGTGCCGGTCGCCGCCACCATCGGCGTGCTGGCGCGCTTCGCACTGCGAAGGTATCTCGCCAGCCCGCTCTACCGCGGCGAGGCTCCGCAATTGGAGCCGTGACCCTGTCCGGCGAGCAGCCACGCCAGCTCGCGCTCGACCTGCCGCTGGAGCCGCAGCTCGAGGCGGAGGATTTCCTGGTCAGCAACTCGAACGAGGCCGCCTACGCGGTGCTCGAGCGCTGGCCGGAGTGGCGGGATCCGATCCTGCTTCTGGTCGGCCCTCCCGGATCGGGGAAGAGCCATTGCGCCGCGGTGTGGGCCAAGCGCTCCCATGCCTGGCGCCTGACCCGCGCGTCCCTGCGCGATGCCGACGTGCCGCACCTCGTCTCGGCCGGCGCCCTCGTCATCGAGGACTGCGACCGTGCCGAGGGAAACGAGGAAGCGTTGTTCCACCTTCTCAACGCCGCCCGGGAACGCCGCACCTTCGTGCTGCTGACCGCCCGCACCAATCCGGGCGACTGGGGCGTGGCGACACCGGACCTGCTGTCCAGGCTGCGCCTTGCACCGATCGCCGAGCTCGGCGCGCCCGATGAGCCGTTGCTGCGCGCGATCCTCGTCAAGCTCTTCGTCGAGCGGCAGATCGTGATCGACACCACCGTGGTCGAGTTTCTCGTCGCGCGCATCGAGCGCTCGGTGGATGCCGCGCGCCGGATCGTCGGACTCCTGGACCGCGAGGCGCTGGAACGGGGGCGGCGCATTACGAGACCATTAGCTGCGGATGTTCTAAGGAGGCTGGAGGAGAACGGCGCCGGGGCTTGACCCCATCCTGTCGTTGAAATGTCGTACAGTGCTGGGAGAAGCGCGTGGAAAAGGCGACCGGGAGGCAACGCGTGGCGATCAGGAATCCAGAACCGGCTGCGAGGAGCCGGGCCAAGGCGCCGCCGAAAGCCGAGCCTGTCGTCGACATCGCGACGGAACCCGTGGCCGTGCCGGTCCCGCCGCCCGTGGCGCCGCCGGTTCCAGCCTCCGCGCCCGGTGCGAGCCTTGCCCAGCTGCCGCCCGACCGCTTCATCAACCGGGAGCTCTCCTGGCTGCAGTTCAACCGCCGGGTGCTGGAGGAGGCGAGCAATGCGAGCCACCCCCTGCTGGAGCAGCTGCGCTTCCTGTCGATCTCCGCCAACAACCTCGACGAGTTCTTCATGGTCCGCGTCGCCGGCCTGCGCGGCCAGGTCCGGTCGGGCCTGACCGAGAAATCGGATGACGGGCTGACGCCGGCCGAGCAACTCGTCCGGATCGGCGAGGCGGTATCGGTGCTGGCCTCCGACCAGCAGCGGCGCTGGCGCGAGCTGAAGGACCTGCTGCTCGAGACCGGCATTGTCCTCGTCGATGGCCCGGACGTGACACGGTCGGAGCAGGCGTGGCTGGAGGACTACTTCCTGCAGTACGTCTTCCCCGTGCTGACGCCGCTCGCGGTCGATCCTGCGCATCCCTTCCCGTTCATCCCGAACCTCGGCTTTTCGCTGGCGCTCGAGCTGTTCCGCCCGGCCGACGGGCGCACTTTGACCGCGCTGATCCGCGTGCCCAACAAGGTCGAGCGCTTCATCCGGTTCCCCGACTTCGCCGAGACGGGTGCGGCCCGCTTCATCCTGCTGGAGCAGGCCATCGCGATGTTCACGGGGCGGCTGTTCCCCGGCTACCAGGTGCGTGGTCTCGGTGGATTCCGTGTCATCCGCGACAGCGACATCGAGGTCGAGGAAGAGGCCGAGGATCTCGTGCGCCTGTTCGAGACGGCCCTGAAGCAGCGCCGCCGCGGGTCGGTGATCCGCCTCGAGGTCGAGGCCACGATGCCGGAATCACTGCGGCTGTTCGTGGCGGAGGAGTTCGACGGCACGCCGGACGAGCTCTTCAATGTCGAGGGCATGCTGGCGCTGAACGACCTGTCGCAGCTCGTCGCGCTCGACCGGCCCGACCTGAAGTTCCAGCCCTACAATCCGCGCTTCCCCGAGCGCATCCGCGATCACGCGGGCGACTGCTTCGCCGCCATCCGGCAGAAGGATCTCGTCGTCCACCACCCCTACGAGTCGTTCGACGTCGTCGTCCAGTTCCTCAACCAGGCCGCGCGCGACCCCAACGTCGTCGCAATCAAGCAGACGCTCTACCGCACCTCGTCTGACAGTCCGATCGTCAAGGCGCTGGCCGAGGCGGCGGAGGCCGGCAAGTCGGTCACGGCGCTGGTCGAGCTGAAGGCGCGTTTCGACGAGGAGGCCAATATCCGCTGGGCGCGCGACCTCGAGCGTGCCGGCGTGCAGGTCGTCTTCGGTTTTATCGAGTTGAAGACACACGCCAAGCTGTCGATGGTGGTGCGCCGCGAACTCGGGCAGCTGGTCTCCTACTGCCATGTCGGGACGGGCAACTACCACCCGATCACCGCCCGCATCTACACCGACCTCAGCTTCTTCACGGCCGACCCGGTGATCGCGCGCGACGTCTCGCGCGTCTTCAACTTCATCACGGGCTATGCGGAGCCGCAGGGGCTGGAGCGGATGGCGGTGTCTCCGCTGACCCTGAAGTCGCGCCTCCTGCAGCACATCGCCGAGGAGATCGAGCACGCGAAAGCAGGGCGTCCGGCGGCGATCTGGGCCAAGTGCAACGCACTCGTCGACGCCAAGATCATCGACGCGCTCTACGAGGCGAGCGCGGCGGGAGTGCAGGTCGAGCTGATCGTGCGCGGCATCTGCTGCCTGCGGCCGGGCGTTCCCGGCCTGTCCGAGAACATCCGGGTCAAGTCGATCGTCGGCCGCTTCCTCGAGCACTCGCGCATCTACTGCTTCGGCAACGGATACGGGTTGCCGCACCCGAAAGCGCACGTCTACATCTCGTCGGCAGACCTGATGCAGCGCAATCTCGACCGGCGTGTCGAGGCCATGATGCCGATCCTGAACCCGACGGTGCACCAGCAGGTGCTCGATCAGATCATGATCGCCAACCTGCTCGACAACGAGCAGAGCTGGGAAGTCCTGCCGGACGGGAGCAGCCGCCGGATCCATCCGGCGGAGGGCGAGACGCCCTTCAACGCGCACAAGTATTTCATGACCAACCCGAGCCTTTCCGGGCGTGGAAAATCCCTGAAAAGCTCGAGCCCGAAGAGTCTCGCAGCCCAGAAGAGCCGCTTCGAGGCCGTCATGGCGCAGAAATCCGGCATCGACATGCCGTTGGCGGCCGCGCCGGCGTGAGACCTTCGGCTCGCCAGCCGGACTGTCGCCGTGTATCGGTGCTCGGAAGAGCGCGCCCCTGTGTAGGGGGGCCGCGAGGGGACAAGCAGAGGCTGCATGCCGCAAGAGGCACAGGGACGGCTGCGGGTCGGTGACCCGATCGCCATCATCGACATCGGGTCCAATTCCGTCCGCTTGGTGGCCTATGAGGGCCTCACGCGGTCACCCACGCCGATCTTCAACGAGAAGGTGCTCTGCGGCCTCGGCCGCAACGTGCTGACCACCAAGCGCCTCCCGGCCGAGGCGATGGATAAGGCGCTCGCCGCGCTCGCGCGGTTCCGCGTGCTCTGCGAGACGATGGGCATCAGCGAAGTCAGGGTTCTCGCGACGGCCGCCGCGCGCGATGCGGAGAACGGCGCGGAGTTCCTGGCACGCTGCGAGAAGGTGACCGGCCAGCCGGTCGAGCTGATCTCGGGGAAGCGCGAGGCACGGCTTTCGGCGCTGGGCATTATCTCCGGCATCTGGAAGCCCGACGGGGTCGTCGGCGACCTTGGCGGCGGCTCGCTGGAGCTGATCGACATCAGGGGCCACAAGCTGGGGCAGGGGGTCTCGGTCCAGCTGGGAGGCCTCGCGCTGCAGGACCGCTCAGGCGGCAACATCAAGAAGGCGACGAAGATCGTCCGCGATACGCTGGACGACCTGCCGCAGATCGCGGCGCTGAAGGGCCGGACCTTCTACGCGGTCGGCGGAACGTGGCGCTCGCTGGCGCGGCTGCACATGTCCCAGCGCGGCTATCCGCTGCACGTCATGCACAACTACGTCATCCCATCCCGAGACGCCGCAGACTTCGCGGCGCTCGTCGAGCGGGTTGAGGCGGAGACCCTCGCAGCCATCGAGAGTGTTTCTGCCGCGCGCAGGCCGCTGCTCTCCTACGGCGCGCTGGTGCTGGAGCACATCATCAAGACCGGCAAGCCGTCCGAGGTCGTGATCTCGGCACTCGGCGTGCGCGAGGGCATGCTCTACGAGCTTCTCGACGACGCCCAGCGTGCGCAGGATCCGCTGCTCGTCACGGCGCGCGACCTGAACGTGCTGCGTTCGCGGGCTCCCCGGCATGGCGAGGAACTGTGCGGCTGGACCGACCGCTTCATGTCGTCCAGCGGCCTCGACGAAAGCGGTGAGGAGCGGCGACTGCGCCATGCAGCCTGCCTGCTCGCCGACATCGGCTGGCGGGCGCATCCCGACTATCGCGGCGAGCAGTCGCTGAACATCATCGCCCACGCCGGCTTCATCGGCATCGACCATCCCGGCCGCGCCTTCCTGGCCCTGGCCGTCGCATACAGGCACATGGGCCTGAACGACGACGAGGTCAGTCCCCGCCTGCGCGAGCTGGCGTCGACGCGCATGCTCGACCGCGCGCGCGTCCTCGGTGCGGCCATGCGGGTGGCCTACCTGCTCAGCGCGGCGATGCCCGGCGTCCTGCCCCGAGTGCCCCTGCACTGCTCGCACGGGACGCTTCGGCTCGACCTGCCGCCCGAGCTTTCGGCGCTGGCCAGCGATCGGCTGATGAACCGGTTGAAGCAGCTGGCCCGCCTGATCGGACGCACGCCGGCCATCGAGACGGTGCAATCCCCATCGCCTCGGTGAGGCGGGTGGACACGGAATGGGGCGCTGGAGCGGGCGGCCCAACCGGTCTGGCTGGTCGCGGATCCGCTAGCCAGATCGGTCCGGCGCTTCGCTGCTGGCGGTGATGCGGCTCGCTGCGCCTCAGCGCTCGACGCCGATCACCCTGCCGTTCTCGACCGCCAGAGCGAGCCGTCCGTGCTTGAGCTTGAGCGCGGGCTCGCCGAAGAGGTCCCGGCGCCACCCCTTGAGGGCGGGCACGTCGGCCTCGTCATCGGCCGCGATGGCTTCGAGGTCGTCGACCGTGCCGATGATCTTGGCGGCGACCTGCTGCTCCTCGCTCACCATCTTGAGCAGCACCTTGAGGAGGTCGACCGTGGCCTGGTTGAAGGGACGCCGGTTGTGGCGCTCCAGGGCGGGCAGGGACTTCGGGTCCTTCTCGAGCCCGCGTTCGACCGCGGCGACGATCTCGGCGCCGGCACGGGACCTCTCGAAGCCCGAGGGCACGGACCGCAGATGCCCCAGCGCCTCGACGGTGCGCGGTGCGGCAGAGACGATGTCCATCACAGCATCGTCCTTCAGCACGCGGCTGCGCGGTACGTCCCGCGACTGGGCTTCCCGCTCGCGCCAGGCGGCGAGTTCCATGAGCACGCCGAGTTCTCGCGGCTTGCGCACGCGACCCTTGAGGCGCTGCCAGGCATCCTCGGGGTGGGCGCGGTAGGTCTCGGGCGAGGTGAGGATCTGCATCTCGTTCTCGAGCCAGGGCGTGCGGCCAGTCTCCTCCAGCTTCTTCGCCAGCACCTGGTAGACGAGCCGCAGATGCGTCACGTCCGATTTGGCGTAGGAGAGCTGGGCATCGCTCAGGGGCCGCTTCGACCAGTCGGTGAAGCGCGAGGACTTGTCGATGCGCGCCTTGGCGAGGTCGTGGGCCAACTGCTCGTAGGACACACTGTCGCCGTAGCCGCAGACCATCGCGGCAACCTGCGTGTCGAAGAGAGGCACCGGAATGCAGTGGTCGAGATGCCAGAGGATCTCGACGTCCTGACGGCCGGAGTGCACCACCTTCATCACGGCCGGGTCGCGCATCAGCTCCAGGAACGGCGCGAGGTCGATGCCCGGGGCGAGCGGGTCGACGAGAACCACGTCCTCCTCGGTCGCCAGCTGCACGAGGCAGAGCTTGGGATAGTAGGTGGTCTCCCGCATGAACTCCGTGTCGAAGGTCACGAAGGCTTGCGAGGCGAGGCGCTTGCACGCGGCGCTCAGGGACGCGGTATCTGAAATCAGCGGCATTCTGCTCTGATAACGGGATTTCCGGCTGCTGTCGCCGTCGTTGCTTGCCGACGCCGCCGACGGGTGGCCATGCCGCCGGTCAAGACATGTGGAAAGGCTGCCGCGACGCTCAGTTGAGGTTCGAACTGCGGGTCCGGTATGTGCCGTCCTCGCCGACGACGAAGGCTTCGGCGACCTGGGGATGCCGAATCGGCTCGCCCGACGTGTCCGGCAGCAGGTTCTGCTCGGAGACGTAGGCGACGTACTCCGTATCGGCGTTCTCTGCGAAGAGGTGGTAGAAGGGCTGGTCCTTGGCGGGCCGAACCTCTTCCGGGATCGCGTTGTACCACTCTTCGGTGTTCGAGAAGGTCGGGTCGACGTCGAAAATGACGCCCCGGAAGGGGTAGACCCGGTGCCTGACGACTTGACCGAGCGCGTATTTTGCCTGTCGATCCTTCATTGCGGCTGTTCCGATACGCCTGCCCGAGCCGGCCTGTCAACGCGCCGGCCCCGTCAGGTTGACGCAGGCGCCTTCACAAACCGTAAGCGGACGCCTTGTCCGGATCCTTCGCGGCTACGCTCCGCGCCAGGTCGAGAATGACCCTGGCCTGCTTCCATGTCGCGTCGTCCTGCATCTTTCCGTCGATCATCACCGCGCCGCTGCCGTCCGGCATGGCCTCGACGATGCGGCGGGCGAACGCCACCTCCGCCGGATCAGGGCTGAACACGGCCTTGGCGATGGCGATCTGGGAGGGATGCAGGGTCCAGGCTCCGGCGCAGCCGAGGAGGAACGCATTGCGGAACTGCGCCTCGCATGCGGCGGCGTCACCGAAGTCGCCAAACGGGCCGTAGAACGCCTTGATGCCGGCCGCCGCGCAGGCGTCCACCATCCGGGCGGTCGTGTAGTGCCAGAGGTCCTGCTGCGCGACAGTGCGCGTCCCGTCGGCGGCGGGATCGCCGAGCACCGTGTAGAGCGGGTGGCCGCCGCCAACGCGTGTCGTCTTCATCCCGCGCGAGGCCGCAAGGTCGGCCGGACCGAGGCTGATGCCGTGCATGCGCGGCGAGGACGCCGCTATCGTGTCGACATTCGCCACGCCCTCCGCCGTCTCCAGGATGGCGTGGATCATGATCGGCTTGCGCAGGGCGTGGCGGGCCTCGAGCTGCGCGAGCAGCTGGTCGAGGTAGTGGATGTCCCATGGTCCCTCGACCTTCGGCAGCATGACGACGTCTAGCCTGTCGCCGACCTCGGCCACGATGCGGGTGACGTCGTCGAGCATCCACGGGCTGTTCAGGGCGTTGATCCGCGTCCAGAGCCCGGTTCTGCTCCAGTCCCCGGCCCGGGCCAGCGCGATGAAGCCGTCCCGCGCCGCCACCTTGGCATCGGCCGGGATCGCGTCCTCCAGGTTGCCCAGGACGATGTCGACCTGCCCGGCCAATTCGGGGACCTTGGCGCGAACCTTCTCGATGTGCGGCGGCACGAAGTGGATCATCCGCTCCAGCCGCACCGGCGGCTCGCGAAAGGGCTGCGGCGCACCGATGGCGAGGGGGCGGTAGAAGTTGCGCGCGAGCTTCATCGGTCGGTCTCCGGCCATGCTGCGGCGCAGTAAGGCGCGGAGCCCGCTCTGGCGCAATCGGCCATGCGGCTGAGACACGCGTTCAGCGCGCCCACCGCCGGTGCGCCCACATCCACTGCTCGGGATGTTCGCGGATCCACGTCTCGAACTGCGCCTGAAGGGCCGCTGTGCCGGCCAGCACGTCGGCGTCCTTGTCCGAGGTGCGCGGGACGGGAACGATGACCGTGCGCAACGTGAAGTGCGCCCCCTCCAGCCGGATCACCTGCGCGGCGACCAGCGGGATGTTGAGCGTCCGCGCCATCAGGGCAGGGAAGGGGGTGGACGGCGCCATCCGGCCGAAGAAGGGCACCTCGATGCCCTTGTGCTCGCGCAGATCGCCCAGGACGCCGATGCCGCCGCCTGATTTCAGCACCCGCATCAGCTTCAGCACGGCCTCGTGGCCCTTGCTGTACAGGCCGGCGGGGTAATAGGGGGCGCGCATCCGGGTGATGTAGCGGTCCACCAGGGGATTCTTCAGCCGCTGGTAGACGCCGGCGACATTCAGGCCTTCGCGCAGGCCCACCATGCTGGCGATTTCCCAGTTGCCCTGGTGCAGGCCGACGACCACCACGCCGCCCGCGCGGACCGCGGCCAGCGCCTCCGGCTGGTGGTGGATGGCGAAGCGACCGGTGTCCTGCCAGATCCGGTCCATGTGGAACGCCTCGCCGAACGTGCGGCCGAGGTTTTCCCACATGTCCAGGAGCATCTCCTCGCGCCGCGCCTCCGGGATCTCGGGCAGGGAGGCGGCGAGGTTCGCCCGTGCCCGCGCATGTCGTCGCAGGCGCGGAGCCAGCAGCCGCCAGATCTTGCCGGACACGGCGGAGGTGGTGTCGAGCGGAAGGGCACGCGCAATCCCGGCGACCAGAAGGAAGCCCCAGTATTCAAGGCGCATGAGAAACCCGGCGTCGGGGGGCGGCGTATCCGCCGGCTCCCGCGCCGGGCGGGTCTTGCTGAGCTCGTTCAATCCGGCCGATCCAATGCGTGCTCGCCCCCCTAGCATGACGGTTCTGCCGCAGGAAGTCCGCAGACCTGCCATCTCTGTGCCATGCAGCCTCGCACCGGCGTCCATTTCCCTTGCGCGCGGGATGCGCTATGCGCGTGGCGTTTCCCCTCATCGATGAGGTTTCGGTGAACGTCGCGACGCTGGCGCTCCCCTTCTTCGGCCTGATCGCGCTCGGCTTTGCCTGCGGCAAGCTCGTCCGCTATCCCGAGGCCGGGCTGCAGTGGATGAACTTCTTCATCGTCTACCTCGCTCTGCCCGCGCTGTTCTTCAAGCTGATCTCGGCCGCCTCCTTCGAGCAGCTCGCCAACGGGTGGTTCATCCTCGGGACGACCTTGTCGACGGCTCTCATCTTTTCTCTGTCGCTCGGAATCAGCCTGCTCGCGACACGGGGAGACGTGCGGCGCGGCGCCATCGACGCCGTGATCGGGGCCTACGCCAATATCGGCTATATGGGCCCCGGGCTCACCATCGCGGCGCTGGGCCAGGCGGCGATCGTGCCGGCGGCGCTGATCTTCGTTTTCGACAACATGATCCATTTCACCGCCGTGCCCTTCCTGATGGCGCTCGGCAACCGGGCGGGCATGCATCTCGGCCAGACCGCATGGTACGTGGTGAAGCGGGTCGTCACCCACCCTTTCAACATCGCCACCGCCGTCGCCGTGCTCGCGGCCTATTTCCGCTGGACGCCGCCCGAGCCCGTCGACGTGATGCTCACCTTCCTGAAAAACGCCGCGGCCCCCTGCGCGCTCTTCACCATGGGTGTCACGGTGGCGCTGCGCCCCGTGAAGGGCGTCGATGCGACGCTGCCGGTGCTGCTCTTCATCAAGCTCGTGGTACACCCGCTGCTGGTCTGGATCGTCCTGTCCGAGCTGGGCGACTTCGGCCGGGAATGGACGTTCACGGCCGTCCTCATGGCGGGATTGCCGCCGGCGCTGAACATCTTCGTGCTCGCCAACCAGTACCGGGTGAGCGTGGAGCGTGCCTCGTCGGCCATCCTCCTGGGAACGCTCGGATCCATCGTGACGGTCACGGCGCTGCTGGCCATGATCGCTGGGCACCTCGTGCCCTACGACATTTTCCGCTGAGGGGTCAGGCCGCGGGGCCGAGCCCCTGCCGCATCACCATGCGGCGCAAGGGCGGAATGGCCGCGATGGCCATCAGCCCCATGCTGCGGGCCGCATCGACCGGAGCAAGGCCGGCCAGCAGCGAGCGGTTGACGGTGTCGACGACCAGCGTCCGCGTCCGCACGTCGGCGCCTCGTGCCGTCTCGTAGCGGTGGAGCCTGTCTGCGGCTCCGGCATCACCCTTCGCCGGACCGAGAGCCTTCACCAGGGCGGCGACATCCCTCAGCCCGAGGTTCAGACCCTGTGCGCCGATGGGCGGGAACACATGCGCGGCCTCACCCACGAGTGCCACGCGCTCCGAGGTGAACCGGTCGACTGACAGGCCGGCCATCGGCACGCAGCCCCGGGGGCCGTCGAGGCGCATGGCACCGAGCATGGATCGGGCCTGCTTTTCCGCCGCCAGAGCGAAATCCGCGTCGGGCAGCTTCATCAGGCGATCGGCGTGCTGCGGCTTCGTCAGCCAGACCAGGCTGGAGCGCCGGCCTGGCAGCGGCACGAGGGTGAAGGGCCCGAACCGCGTGTGGAACTCGGTCGATGTCTCGCGGTGTGGCCGGTCGTGGGCGAAGATGGCGGTGATTGCCGACTGCGGATAGCTCCAGCCGCGGGAGCGGATCCCCGCCTGTTCGCGCACCTTGCTGTCGCGTCCGTCAGCGCCGACGAGGAGGTCGACGGTCAGGGTCTCGCCTCCTGCCAGGGTCATCGTTGCGCCGTCGGCATCGGCCGTGGTGGCGGAGACCAGTTCCTGCACCAGCGTCAGCCCGGGTGTTGCCGCCGCGGCCTCGGCGATCATGCCGACCAGGGCCGCGTTCTCGATGTTGCGGCCGAAGGCGTCGAGGTCGAGTTCGCGGGCGTGGAAGGAGACCGGCGGCGCGCGCAGGATGGCGCCGGTGTCGTCGACGATCGTCATCGTCTCCAGCGGCGACGATTCGGCTTCGAGGCGCTCGCGCAGGCCGAGCGAGGCGAGGAACTTCAGCGACCCGTCCATCACCGCGATGGTGCGCCCATCGCTGCGCGCCCGGCCCGGCCCGGCGAGCACCACGGACCAGCCCGCCCGGGCGAGCGCGATGCCGGCCGCGAGGCCGACCGCGCCGCCGCCTGCGATGCCGATGTCGAAGCGCCTGCGCTCCATGGCCAATGCCTCCGGGCTCTCAACAGGCTCTTCCCTGCCATAGCCCGCGCGACAGCACCATGGGGCCGGGGCGCGCACCTTGATCAGCGTCATCGACGAGCCGGCCGCAGTCTGCTTGGGTGAGGGCATGTCGCAGGCGAACTGGACAGGGGCCGGGAAGGCCACTCTCCCGCGCGGCGCCCTGGCGGGCGCTGCTTCCGTGGCCGTGCTCACCATCGCCGCCTGGGGTGCGCTCGTCACCCAGGCGCTGCAGCGCGGCGGCGACGCGGCTGCCTTCCTCGACACGCTCTGCAGCCCGGCCGGCTTCTCCGGAACAGCCGGCTTTGCTGCAGCCCTGCCGGCCAGCATGGCGCTGTGGGCTGCCATGGCCGTCGGCATGATGCTGCCGACCGCGGTTCCCATGCTGCTCGCCGCTTCTGATCGGCTGGAGGAGGCGCCGGGCCGCGCTGGTCCGGTTCCCGTGCTGGCCATCCTGGGCGGGTACCTCGGCGTCTGGCTGGCTGCCGCAGCGGTGCTCGCCTTGGTTCAGGCGCTAGGGAGCGCCCTGCTGATCTCACTCAGTTTGCCCGCCAACCTGACTGTCCCGGCAGCGGGCGTGGTCGTGGGAGCGGCTGGCCTGTGGCAGTTCTCTGCCTGGAAGCAGGCCGGGCTCGGCTTCTGCCGGCATCCGCTGCGAAGGCTGGAGGATGGCGCTGCCGTCACGACAGGGCGCGCGCTGCGGGAAGGCCTCGACCAGGGCCTGGCCTGCCTCGTCTGCTGCGCGCCGATGATGGCCGCGATGTCTGCCGCAGGCCTGATGAACGTGTTCTGGATGGCGGGGATGGCCCTCGTGATGACGGCCGAGAAGTTGATCGCCGCGCCGTGGTTCACCCGTGCCATCGGGATCGGCCTGATTGCAGGGGGGCTCGTCCTCTCGCTTTCGCAGGTGGGCCTCGGCACGGTCCTGCGCTACCTCAGCTCCTGATCGGCCGGGATCCGAGCAACACTCCACGCAAATCCGCATGGCCACGGCGAAGGCCGCTGGCGCTGCGACCCCGGCTGATGTTTTATCCGCACCGGCGCGGCTTCGCGCCATCTCCCGACGCGGGGGCGGCCGGCGCCCCTGTCCATCCTCGACCGGTGCGGCGCGTGACAGAATCCTCCGAAGACGAGCGACCTCCGCTCAAGAGCTTCGCCGAGCGCCTGCCGGCCTATCTCGTCCACTTCTTCACCGCTTCGGGCGGCGCGCTCGCCTTCTTCGCGATGTTCGAGGCGTTCTCGGGAGATTTCGCGCGCGCCTTCGCCTGGCTCGGCGTAGCGTTGATCGTCGACGGCGTCGACGGCACGCTGGCCCGTGCGCTGCATGTGCGCGAGCGTGTCCCCAACATCTCCGGCGATGTGCTGGACCTCGTCATCGACTTCACGACATACGTGTTCGTGCCCGCAGCCATTCTCGTGCTGGCCAACATCTGGTCGCGAGAATTCGCACTGGCCCTCGGCTTCGTCATCATCGTCTCGGCCGCGCTCTACTTCGCCGATCTGCGCATGAAGACGCCGGACAACTGGTTCGCGGGTTTTCCGGCGGTTTGGAACGTCGTGGTCTTCTACCTCGTCGTGTTCGCTCCCCCGGCATGGGTGGCGACGCTGATCGTGGCGGCCTGTGCGATCGGTCAGGCGACGCCGCTGGTCTTCGTGCACCCCTTTCGTGTGCAGCAGTTCAAGCCGGTCACGCTCGTCATGTGCGCCGTCTGGACGATCGCGGCCTTTGCGTGCGTGGCCGAGAACCTCAAGCCCGACTTCGTGACCACGGCGGTGCTGATCGTCTGCGCTATTTATTTCGCCGGGCTCGGGCTCCTGCGCAGGCTGCCGGCCACGCTGGAGAAGAGCCACTAGGTTTCTGCGTCCTTCCGTTTTCCGGAAGGGCAGACATTCTGAATTCGTTGGGGGAGGCCGATATTGCCGGCCGATATTTCATCCGACCCGGGTCACGGTCACGCCGTCCTACATCTTCCTGCCATCCACACCCTCTGGGTCGGTCCGGCCCTCGGACCCCTCGAGTGGCTGTGCCTGACCTCCTGGGTGAGGCAGGGCCACGAGGTCGTCCTGCACGCATACGAGCCAATGGAGGCTCCGCCCGGCGTGTCCGTGGTCGATGCCGGCCGCCTCTGTCCGAAGGAGCGGATCTTCCGGCACCGAAGGTCGGGGAGCCTCGCCGTGTTCGCAGACCTTTACCGGTGCATGATCCTCGCGCGCTTCGATGCCGCGTGGCTCGACGCGGACATCGTCCTCGTCAGACCTCTGCCAGACGCACCTGCTCTGCTTGCCGCCGAGAGGTCGCCGACGGCCCGGCAGGTCAACAATGCCCTCATGAGGCTGCCGCCGGAACATCCACTCCTGAAGTCCCTGCTGTCGCTCAGCCGGCGCCCGTTTGCGGCGCTGCCGTGGACGCGCCCGGCCAAGCTCGCTGGAATTCTCCGCGACAGTCTGAGGTGGCGGACGTTGGGCCCGGCCGTGATGCCCTGGGGCACTTTCGGCTATGTCGCCATCCAGAACCACATTGCCGCGCACGGCTTCGACGGCGTGATCCTCGGTCCCGAGACCTGCCTGACGCCGGACAGGGCTGACCTGTTCACGCCGGTGCAGGACGTCGACGCACTCCTCGCGTCCCCCGTCATCTACATCCACCTCTACCGCTCGCAGCAGACCGCGGATCTCGCGCGGCCCTTGCCCGGCAGCGTCTACGCGAGGCTGTGGGAGCTGGCCGGCCTGTCTCCCGGCGGGCGGTGACGGTCCGTCACTAGGCCGCTTCCCGCATCACCTGCGCCTGCGCTTCAGCCTCGTCGATGGTGCGAGCATAGGTGACGACCGGCTGCGTGAGCCCATGGGCGACGAGTTCGCGCTCGACGGCATCCGGTGCCCCCGCGAGGATCACGGACGTCCCTGCCTTGGCCGCCTTGCGAACGAAGCCGGAGAGGGACTGGGCCGCCGTGGAATCGACGAAAGGCACCCGGCTGAGGTCGAGCACGAAGACGCGCGGCGTCTGGCCGATGCGCCCGAGAACGGCGCTCACCTCCGCCGCGGCGCCGAAGAAGAACGGGCCGTTGATGCGGTAGACCATCACGTCGCTTTGTCCCTGTGGCCCGGTGTAGGGCGGGGTGTCGTCGGGGGTCTCGGCCTCGTCGGTCTCGATCAGGCGGGTGTTCGTCTCGACCTCGACCAGTTCCGCCATGCGGTGCATGAAGATGACGGCCCCCAGCACGACGCCCACCCCGATCCCTTCCGTGAGGTCACGGAAGACGGTGAGCAGGAAGGTGGAGAGCAAGACGAGGCTGTCGGCACGCGAGCGGCGAAGGATGGCGACGAATTCCGCCCTCTCCGCCATGTTCCAGGACACGACGGCGAGCACCGACGCCAGGGCCGCGAGCGGGATGTAGGCCGCCAGCGGGGCAGCCACGAGCATCAGCAGCAGCAGCACGATCGAGTGGGTCATGCCCGAGACCGGGCTGCGGGCACCGGCGCGCACATTCGTCGCGGTGCGTGCGATCGTTCCGGTCGCGCAGATGCCGCCGAACAGGGCGCTGGCGATGTTGGCGACGCCCTGCGCGACGAGCTCGCAGTTGGAGAGGTGCCGTCGACCGGTCATTCCGTCGGCGACGACGGCCGAGAGAAGCGACTCGATGCCACCCAGAATGGCAATGGCGACCGCGTCTGGCAGCACCGCGGCTGCCTTCTCCAGCGACATGGCGGGCAAAACGGGAGCAGGGAGGGTGGACGGAATGCCGCCGAACTTGCTGCCGATCGTCGCGACCGGGAAGCCGAACCTGGCCAGCAGAAGGGATAGCAACGACGCGGTCGCGATCGCGATCAGGAGACCCGGCCAGTGCGGCCGGACTTTTCGCAGCGTCAGGATGATGGCGAGCGAGATGGCGGTTACGACGAGCGCCGCGGGAGTCACGGTTCCCACCGAAGCCCACAGCGCTTCGAGCTTGGGCAGGAATGCCGCGGGTTCCCGGCCCGGGAGCGTCAGTCCCAGCAGATCCGAAATCTGGCTGGAGAAGATGATCACCGCGATCCCGGAGGTGAAGCCTACGGTCACCGGATGCGGAATGTACTTGATGTAGGTGCCCAGCCTCAGGAACCCGATGGCGAGCAGGATGACGCCCGCCATGATCGTCGCCAGCAGGAAGCCGTCGAAGCCATGGCGCTCGATCGTCGAAGCGACCAGGACGATGAAGGCCCCGGCGGGCCCGCCGATCTGGAACCGGCTGCCACCCAGCAGCGAAATGAGGAAGCCGCCGACGATGGCTGTGAACAGTCCGCGCTCGGGCGAGGCGCCGCTCGCCTTGGCGATGGCCATCGAGAGCGGAAGGGCCACCATCGCGACCGTGATGCCGGCGATCACGTCGGCTCGCAGTGCTCCGGCCGAATAGCCTTCACGCCAGACCGTGACGATCTTGGGCGTGAAGAGCTCGGAAAAGGTTGGCTGGTGGCGGCGGGGGGCGGGAGCGTGCAAGGTCGAGGATCCGGTCAACAGGTCTGAAATTTAACGTCGGCAGTATGTATAATTTGGAGCATGCCACACCACGCGCCTGTTGTGGAGTGCGTATGTCTCCTTAAGATGCGCCCTCTTTCCGGAGGCAGTATCCCATGGTGAAGGCCATCATCGTCCGCGAACCCGGCGGTCCCGAAGTCCTCGAATACGGTGACATCGAGCTGCCGCCGCCCGGCCCCGGCGAGTTGCGGGTCCGCCATCATGCGGCCGGTCTCAACTTCATCGACGTCTACCACCGGACCGGGCTGTACCCGCCGCCGGTCAAGCCCTTCATCCCCGGCAGCGAGGCCGCCGGCGACGTGATCGGGATCGGCGAAGGCGTGACGGGCTTCTCGGTGGGCGACCGGGTCGCCTATGTGGTGGGCTACGGCAACTACGCGGCCGAGCGCAACGTGCCGGCGAAGTCGGCGGTGAAGCTGCCGGACGGCATTTCCTACGAGACGGCAGCCGCCTGCATGCTGAAGGGCATGACGGCGCAGTACTTGCTGCGCCGGACCTACCGGGTCGAAAAGGGAGACACCATCCTCGTCCATGCGGCAGCGGGGGGCGTGGGTCTGATCCTGTGCCAGTGGGCGAAGCACCTCGGCGCCACCGTCATCGGAACCGTCGGCTCGCCCGAGAAGGCGGAACTCGCCAGGGCCAATGGCGCGCACCACACGATCGACTACCGCAAGGAGGACTTCGTCGCCCGCGTCGGCGAGATCACGGGCGGCGAGAAGTGCGCCGTGGTCTATGACGGGATCGGCAAGGCGACCTTCCCGGCCTCACTCGACTGCTTGCGGCCGCTCGGGATGTTCGCCAGCTTCGGCTCGGCCTCCGGCCCGATCGAGGCGTTCAACATCGGCCTCCTCGCGCAGAAAGGATCCCTCTTTGCGACCCGGCCGACGCTGTTCACCTACGTCGCGCGGCGCGAGGATCTGGAAGCGACGGCAAAGGACCTGTTCGACGTCATTCTCAGCGGAGCGGTGACGATTCCGATCCACCAGCGGGTTCCGCTCGCGCAGGCCGCCGACGCGCACCGTGCGCTCGAGGGTCGCGAGACAACGGGTTCGACCGTCCTGATTCCGTAGAGGACAATTCTGACGACCGCTCGCGAATCGCGAGCGGTTCGCGCTCAACTCTGCGCTTCGGAGAGCGCTCCAGGCGGGGCAAGATCAAAGCGGGGACTGCGGCGGACGATCAGGCTCGAACAGGCCGGCGGACGCAGGCAGCGGAGGGTGAGGGGCGATGAGCGGCGCCGATGGGACTGCGCGCGGCGGCAGCGCCACGTTGCCCGGCAGCGGCGACGTGCCGCTCGTCGCGTTGCGGGGCATCGTCAAGCGGTTCGGCACGCTAACCGCCAACGACCACATCGACCTCGACATTCGCGAAGGCGAGATTCACGCCCTGCTCGGTGAGAACGGTGCGGGCAAGTCCACCCTCGTCAAGATCCTCGACGGTCTGCTGCAGCCCAACGAGGGCGAGATCCTGTGGCAGGGCAGGGCGGTGACGCTGTCCTCGCCCTCCGAGGCAGCGGCGCTGGGCATCGGCATGGTGTTCCAGCATTTTTCCCTGTTCGACAACCTCACGGTGGCCGAGAACATCGCGGTGACACTGCCGGCCGGAATCGGCCGCGGCGAGCTGGCGGAGCGCATCGCCGCGGTGGGCAGCCGCTACGGCCTGGCGCTCGAGCCGGGGCGGCCGGTGTGGACGCTCTCGGCCGGCGAGCGCCAGCGAATCGAGATCGTGCGGGCGCTGCTGCGGGAGCCGAGGCTCCTGATCCTCGACGAGCCGACATCCGTGCTCACGCCCCAGGAGGCCGACACGCTCTTCGGCACGCTGGAGCGGCTGGCCGCCGGAGGGTGCGCGCTTCTCTACATCACGCACCGGCTGGAGGAGGTGAAGCGCCTGTGCCAGCGCGCCACTGTGCTGCGCAGCGGCAAGGTCGTCGCGGCCTGCGATCCCCGCCAGGAGAGTGTGGCGCGCCTGGCGGCGCTGATGGTCGGCAGCGAGGTGACGCAGGTTCGCCCGGCCGCCGAACATGCGCTGGGCGCGGTGCGCTTCGCCCTGTCCGGGCTGGATCTCGAGCCCGACGATCTCCATGGCATTGCGCTTCGCGGCGTGTCGCTGGCCGTACAGGGCGGCGAGATCGTCGGCATTGCCGGCGTGGCCGGCAACGGGCAGGCGGAGCTCTTCGCCGCCATGTCGGGCGAGACGCTTGCGAACGCCGCGTCAGCCGTGGCGATCGATGGTGTCCCGGTGGGCAGGGACGGGATCGACGCGAGGCGCCGTCGCAATGCGGCTTTCGTCCCCGAGGAGCGCAACGGGCACGCGGCCGCGCCGCGCTTCACCCTGTCGGAGAACATCGTCCTCTCCCGCCATGCGACGGGAGGCGTCGTGCGCGGCGGCTTCGTGGATTCGCGGGCTGCCAGGGCCGTTGCGGCGTCCGTCATCAAGGCCTTCGACGTGCGCAAGGGCCGCGAGGATCCGCAGGCGGGCACGCTCTCCGGCGGCAATCTCCAGAAGTTCGTCGTCGGGCGGGAGATCCTGCGCGAGCCCGGTGTCCTCGTCGTCAACCAGCCGACCTGGGGCGTCGACGCCGGCGCGGCCGCCACGATCCGGCAGGCGCTGATCGATCTCGCCGGGCGCGGTGCGGCGGTGGTCGTCATCAGCCAGGACCTCGACGAGATCTTCGCCATCGCCGACCGGATTGCGGTCATCCACGATGGCCAGCTGTCCGCGCCGGCTCCCGCCCGCGAGATCAGCCGCGAGGCGATCGGGCTGCTTATGGCCGGCAGCGGGGAGCGCCACCATGCGGCTTGAGCTCGTCCCGCGGGCCGACGTTCCCGGCTACGCCCGGGTGCTCGCTCCCGTGGCGGCCGTCATCGTCGCCATCCTGATCGGGGGCGTCATTGTCGCGCTCATGGGCCGCTCCCCGGCGCAGGCGCTCGACGTCTATTTCATCCAGCCACTGACGGAGGGGTGGTCGCAGGAGGCCATCGCGGTCAAGGCCACGCCGCTGCTCATCATCGCGGTCGGCCTGTCCTTTTGTTTCCGGGCGGGCCTGTGGAACATCGGCGCGGAGGGCCAGTTCATCATCGGAGCGCTGGTGGGCAGCATGGTGCCGCTCGCCACGCACGGCTCGGAAGCCGGCCCGTGGGTGCTTCCCGTAGCCCTGCTGATGGGAGCGCTCGGCGGCCTTCTCTACGCCCTCATCCCGGCGCTGCTGCGGGTGGCCTTCGGCGTCAGCGAGATTCTGACCAGCCTCATGCTGGTCTATGTCGCCGACCTCACGCTCGACTACCTCGTGCGCGGGCCCTGGCGGGACCCGCAGGGGTTCAATTTCCCCCAAACCGTGATGTTCGACCCCGGCGCGGTGCTTCCGGTGCTGACCGAGGGATCGCTGCACGCCGGAGTGCTGATCGCGCCGGTCCTGGCGCTGGTCGTGTGGATCGTCATGAGCCGGACGCTGTTCGGCTTCGGCGTTCGTGTGGCGGGTGAGGCGCCCAAGGCGGCGCGCTTCGCAGGCTTCAATGCCAACCGGCTCGTCGTCTCCGCCTTCTGCATCTCCGGTGCACTGGCGGGGCTGGCCGGCATCATCGAGATCGCCGGGCCGATCGGCCAGCTGAAGCCCGGCATCTCGGTAGGCTACGGATTCACGGCCATCACGGTGGCCTTCCTCGGGCGGCTGCACCCGCTCGGCATGATCTTCGGCGCGCTCGTCGTTGCACTGACGGTCATCGGCGGCGAGAACGCGCAGATTGCAATGAAGCTGCCGCTCGACCTCACGCGCGCCTTCCAGGGCGTGCTGCTGATGTGCGTGCTGGCTGCCGACGCTCTGGTCTCCTACCGCCTGCGCATCGTCACGACGGGGAGGGCCTGAGCATGCCGGTCTGGGAAGCCGTGCTGATGACGGTGGTGACGGCGGCGACCCCGCTGCTCATCGCCGCGCTGGGCGAACTCGTCGTCGAGAAGTCCGGCGTCCTCAACCTCGGCATCGAGGGCATGATGGCGGTCGGCGCTGCCTGTGGCTTCGCGGCCGCCATTCTCACGGGTTCGTCGCTCATCGGCATCCTCGCGGCCATTGCCGCAGGCATGGTCCTGTCCAGCATCTTCGCCTTTCTCGTTCTGGGGCTCGCGACCAACCAGGTCGCGTCCGGGCTCGCGCTCACCATCCTGGGCCTGGGCCTTTCCGGCCTCATCGGGGCGGGCTTCGTCGGCACGCAGCGCGAGGCGATACCGGCCATCTACGTTCCGGGACTGACGGACCTGCCGGCCGGTCACCTGCTGTTCGGCGAGAACCCGTTCGTCTACGTCTCGCTGGCGCTCGCCTTCGGCATCCTGTGGTTCCTCGGCCGGAGCCGGGCGGGGCTGACGTTGCGCTCGATCGGCGAAAACCACGTTTCGGCGCACGGGCTGGGGCTGCCGGTCGTGAAGGTGCGGCTCCTCGCCATCCTGTTCGGCGGCGCCTGCGCCGGGCTCGCCGGGGCCTATCTCTCGCTGGTCTACACGCCATTCTGGTCGCCCGGCATGACAGCAGGACGCGGGTGGATCGCGCTGGCTCTCGTGGTCTTCGCCTCGTGGAGACCGCTGCGTGTGCTGTTCGGGGCCTACCTGTTCGGCGGGGCGACGGTGCTCCAGCTGCATGCCCAGGCCGCCTCGCTGGGCCTGCCGTCCCAGGCGCTCAGCGCGCTGCCCTACGTCGCCACCATTTTGGCCCTCGTCGTCATGTCGCTGGGACGGCGGGGGGCCGTTTCAGCGCCCGGATCCCTCGGGGCCCCTTTCGTGCCGGACCGGTGAGGCCTAGGGTCTGGCATTAATCTTGCGGCGCCGCGCCGGTCGGGAACGGCACGGATGCCTTTGGAACATCCCGGTTTCGAGTGGAGAGATTGATGCGCAGGTTGATGACGGCAGTGGGCGCCCTGGCGCTCGCGGCGGCCCTCGCAGGGACCGCGGCCGCGGCCGAGAAGCTCAAGGTGGGCTTCGTCTATGTCGGGCCGATCGGCGACTTCGGCTACAGCTACCAGCACAACCAGGGCCGCCTTGCGGTCGACAAGGCGCTCGGCGACAAGGTCGAGACGACCTATCTCGAGAACGTGCCGGAAGCCGATAGCGAGCGCGCCATCGAGCAGCTCGCGCGCTCCGGGCACAAGCTCATCTTCACCACCTCGTTCGGCTTCATGGAGCCGACCGTCAAGGTGGCTAAGAAGTACCCGAAGGTCTTCTTCGAGCATGCCACGGGCTACAAGCGCGACAAGAACCTGGCCACCTACTCCGCCAAGTTCCACGAGGGCCGCTACGTCCAGGGCGTGATCGCCGGCAAGATGACGAAGTCGAACGTCATCGGCTACGTCGCGTCCTTCCCGATCCCGGAGGTCGTGTCGGGCATCAACGCCTTCATGCTGGGGGCCCAGTCGGTCAACCCCGACATCAAGGTCAAGATCGTCTGGGCCAACACCTGGTTCGATCCGGGCAAGGAGGCGGACGCCGCAAAGGCGCTGCTCGACCAGGGCGCCGACATCATCACGCAGCACACCGACAGCCCGGCCCCGCTGCAGCAGGCCGAGGCCCGCGGCAAGCTCGCCTTCGGGCAGGCTTCCGACATGATCCGCTTCGCGCCCAAGTCGACGCTGACGTCGATCGTCGACCACTGGGATGACTACTACATCGCCCGCGTGAAGGCGGTCCTCGACGGCACCTGGAAGTCCGAGGACACGTGGGGCGGCTTCGCGGCCAATATGGTCAACATGGCGCCGTTCACCAACATGCCGGACGACGTGAAGAAGGCTGCCGAGGACACCGAGGCCGCCATCAAGGCCGGCACTCTCAATCCCTTCAAGTGCCCGGTCATCGACCAGGACGGCAAGGAAGTGGAGTGCAAGGGCAAGGGCGCCCTCTCCGACGAGCAGGTTCTCGGCATGAACTTCTACGTGAAGGGCATCGACGACAAGCTGCCGAAGTAAGGCGGGCGGCTCGGTCCCCATCTCGATGCGGTGCAGCACCCGGGACCGCCGCGCGGCGGCGCGTCCCGGGTTGCTTCGTCGCTTCGCTCCTCGCAAGGACGCGAACACCGTACCCGTCCTTGCGAGCGAAGCGAAGCAATCCAGCCTGAGCCGAGTTGAAGGCCATGCGAATTATCAAGGGCGATATCCGGATCCTTGTCTCGTTCGAGGATGAAGTGCTGCTGGTGCTCGTGCTGCGCGTGGCCCATCGGCGGGAGATTTACGACTGATGCCGGGAGCCGGAACCGACCGCACGCGGCCTGCGCTGGAAGGCGGCCCGGCCGTGATCCTCGTCGAGCCCCAGCTCGGGGAGAATATCGGCATGGCAGCGCGCGCCATGGCGAATTTCGGCCTCTCGGATCTGCGGCTCGTGCGGCCCCGCGAGCGCTGGCTGCATGCCAAGACACGCGCCGCCGCAGCGGGGGCGGAGTTCCTCCTCGACCACGCCCGCATCTTCCGGGACGTGACGTCGGCGGTGGCCGATTGCGCCTTCGTCTACGCGACGACCGCGCGCGAACGTGGGCAGGGCAAGATCGTCGTCGGCCCGGCCGAGGCGGGGCCGGCGATGGTGGCGCGGCGCGATGCCGGCGAGACGATCGGCGTCCTCTTTGGCCGCGAGCGCACCGGGCTCGAGAACGACGATATTGCCTTGGCCGACCAGATCCTCACCTACCCCGTCAACCCGGCCTACGCGTCGCTCAACCTCGCCCAGGCGGTGCTGATCCTGGGCTACGCGTTTCGCAATGCCGCGCAGACGCCGCTTCCGTTCTCCTATACGCCGCGCTGGCCGCCGGCCTCGCGGGAAATGGTCCATTCCTTCTTCGGGTATCTGGAACAGGCGCTGGAGGACCGCGGTTTCTTTCGGCCGCCGCACAAGCGCCCGGTGATGAGCCGCAACCTCCGCAATATGTTCCACCGCATGGAAATGACCGAGCAGGACGTGCGCACCTGGCGCGGCATGATCGTTCGCCTCGTCGAAGGGCCGCGCGAGCCGCAGACGCGCAAGCGCAAGGGTCCCAAGCAGACGCCGAAGGGCACCCGCCCGGCGCCGCCGCAAGGCAGTGACGAATGATGGACGCGGACGTCGTCGTCGTCGGGGCCGGAGCGGCGGGGATCGGAGCCGCGCGGGTACTGGTCGAGGCCGGGCGGACCGTTGTCGTTCTCGAGGGACGGGAGCGCGTCGGTGGGCGGGCCTTCACGGACACGCTCCACGGCATGCCGTTCGACGCCGGCGCGGCCTATGTCCACTTTGCCGACCGGAATCCGTGGGTCGCCGTCGCCCGGAACCTCGGCGCCGCTCTGGAACCGCACGAGGGCTGGGACCGCGGCAGCGCCTGGCGGAATGGCCAGGAGATTCCGCCTGCCGAGCGCGCAGCCTATGCGCAGGGTTTCGACCGGTTCCTCGATCGCGTCCATGCCGTCACGCCGGACGCCGACAGGTCACTCGCGGCGCTGGCTAGTCCCGAGGACAGCGCAGCCGCGGATGCGGCACGCCGCTACGGGCGGCAGGCCATCGGCGAGGATCCCGAGCGCATCTCGGCCGCTGACATCGCCGCGTCATGGGAGGGGCCGGACCTCGTGGTGCCCGGCGGCTATGGGCGCCTCGTATCCGCCTATGCGGACGGGCTGCCGGTCAAGCTCGGGGATCCCGTGATCGCGATCCGGTGGGACGGTCGGGGCGTGGCGGTGGAGACGGCGTCGGGCGTGACAGTCCGTGCCGGCCACGCCGTCGTCACGGTGCCCACCGGCGTCCTCGCGGCCGGCCGCATCCTCTTCACGCCCGCCTTGCCGGACCCGACACTCGCAGCGATCCGCGACCTTCCCATGGGAGCGCTCACCAAGGTCGCCCTCGCGTTCGACGGGGAGCGGTTCGGCATTCCGCCCTGGCGCTACCTGCGTGACCTCGATTTCGGCTTCGCCTTCGGCGCCTGGCATTTCGGCCGCAATCTCGTCATCGCCACCATCGGCGGCGACGCCGCCCGCGAACTCGTGCGCGCCGGCGAGGAGGCCGCCGTGGACGCGGCGCTCCAGGTCTTCTGCGGCATCGTGGGCGAGGGTGCCCGGCTCCATGTCACGGGCGGGGAGCTGTCGGCGTGGTGGGCAGACCCGTTCAGCGAGGGCTCCTACGCGGTTGTGCCGCCGGGCAGGCTCGCCGCACGCGCGGCACTGGCCCAGCCGGTCGGCGGCAGGATCTACTTCGCCGGCGAGGCAACGGCCGGGCCGGCCTGCATGACCGTGGGAGGTGCGCTGCTGGAGGGCCGCCGCGCTGCTGCCTGCATCCTGTCCGGTCTCCAGGATTGATCAGGGGCGTGCGGAAAGTTACGCCGCCTTAACCACGCCACGGCTCTGATGCATGACGCCTGCCAGCAGGGTGCCAACGTCATGGGTGTCGATCTTTTCGCGGGGGCATCGTATGAGGGCGTGACCGTCCTTCCCATGCGCGCTCCCACGATCCTCGTCTTCGATTCAGGGCTCGGCGGCCTCACCGTCTTCCGGGAGGTGGTGCGGGCACGTCCTGATGCGCGGTTCGTCTACGCCGCCGACGATGCCGCATTCCCTTATGGGCGTCTCGGCGAGGCCGAACTGGTATCCCGCGTCGTCGCGGTGATGGACAGGCTCATCGGTCGTTTCAATCCCGGGATCGTTGTCATCGCCTGCAACACCGCATCGACCTTGGTGTTGCCGGCGCTGCGGGCGAAGTTCCCCGGTCTTCCTTTCGTCGGCACGGTTCCTGCCATCAAGCCGGCCGCGGAAGGCTCGCGAACGCGGCACATCGCGGTGCTGGCCACGCCCGGCACTGTGAAGCGTGACTACACTCAGGAATTGATCCGCAACTTTGCCGGAGGCTGCAAGGTCACCCTCGTCGGCTCGACCGTCCTGGCCGGGCTCGCGGAAGCGTATCTTCGCGGCGACGAGATTTCCGACGAGGCCATTGCGGCCGAAATCGCTCCCTGCTTCGCCGTGGGCCCGAGGGTTGACACGGTCGTTCTGGGCTGCACGCATTACCCGCTTCTGCTGGATCGCCTCAGGGCCCTCGCGCCCTGGCCGGTCACCTGGATCGATCCGGCTCCCGCCATCGCACGGCGCGTCGTGCAACTGATCGGCCCGGCACCGGACGCCTTCGCACCGCCCGACGCGGCAATGGCCGTCCTCACCTCCGGAGCGGAAGTGTCACCCGCGCTGCCGCGGGTGCTTGCAGCGCAAGGCCTCAACCAGCTGCAAATAGTAGAAGTCGAGTAGACTCGCTTACGTTGAAATTTGATCCTCTTGGTTGACTCTATGAATTCGAGCCTCATAAGGTTCGGGTATTGGATGTCCACCGCCTCAAGTTCAGTTTGTCTCTTCGGTTATGCCAAAAGCGAGCAGTCCGTCGGGTCTATGATGGACGCTTCGGAGCTTTAGAATCTTTTGCTCTGAACGAAGTTCAAGCATTCCAGCGCTATGGCACGCTGATCGTGCTTTCTTTTCTGTTCAATCTTTTTAACGCGAGGATTTCCCATGGGCGCGACCCAGACAATCGAACAGAAACAGCAGGAAGACGCGAAATTTCGCGCGTTCATGGACGATGTGAGAAAAGCATCCGACGTCGAGCTGGACCGGCTTCGCTCGGAAATGATCAAGCAGGCGAAAAGCCATTACGAGGAGAATGGCTGGGATCATGCAAGGCTCTGCGGCGACGCCAAAAGCGATTACCAGAACTACGACGACTGGGGCCTCGAGCGGATCAACAAGATCATCACTGCGATCGGAAGCGCCCTGTCAAAGGGTGACTACCCCTCGAACAAGGTTCCGGGTTCCAACCACGCCGAGAAGTCGACCATCGACAAGGCGAAGGAATTCGCCGGGGTCTTCGCTGGGGACTACACGCTGATCGTCGCGCGGGTCCAGGCGATCGTGTCGACCTTCATCAGCCAGTTCGCCACGGTCTCCGAAGCCAAGCAGGACTCGTCGATGTCCGACATGCCGCTTGCCGGGGGGCTGCACCTCTTCACGGCGACGAGCGGCCGGACCTATCGGCGGGAGGAGTTCTTTTCGCGACAGTTCATCGGTTCGTTCCAGATCGTTTTCTCCGCCTACATGAGCGTCGACGAGGCGCGGGCGATTGGCCTGACGCAGATCCTGCGCACGACGGAACTGGAACTGAACTTCATCAACGGAGAAATTCTGGCCATCCGAGAGGCCCAGGCCAAGAGCCTCGCCGAGATCAGGAAGAGCGATATCAAGGACTACATATCGACCAAGGCCACCTACAGCGAAATCGTCGACAGCCTGAAAGCCGACCGCGAAAAGCTGATGCTCGAATTCGAGAAGTACAAGGGTGTCGAGCGAACGCTGGACCACTTCATCGCCAGGGACATGCTGTCACCCACCCCGGGCGGCCTCAACAGCTTCAGGCTGGAGGATCTTTTCCCCTCGACCTGGGAAGCAGACGTAGCCCGCCGGCTCCTTGCCTCCCGATAGCGCAGGCTGGCCCGCGAAGACCCCGAGCGGCCTGGCCAGGCGGGTGGAGAACACCGATGCAACCCTACGACATCGCGAATTTGCCGAGAGACACGGCAAGCTGGCTCAAGGTTCGTTTCCTCGCGCCCATCCTGAATGTGGAAGGCGGGTGGGAATACTGGATCCAGATCGATTTTCCGTGCTGGCTGGACACTCGGGGTGCCGACCCGTTCGACTTCCGGCGGGAGTACACTCTCGACCACGTGAGACTGGACTGGATCATCAACGCCACGTTCGGGGCGAACATGGTGGCCGTCAACATCAAGGCACAGTCGCACAAGTACCAGACCGATCGTCTGTTGAAGGACGTGACAGCCGACGTTGCCAAATTGAAGAGTATCCGGGACAAGAACATCGCGCGGAAGATGATCGTTGCCGTCGTGGACAGGGCCGCCGAGAAAGCTCTCTCCGAAGACGGGTTCAAAACGATCTACGATGCGCCGGACCACAGCTTTGCCATCATGTCCCGAGACGTGAAGCCCTGAGCGTCAGGTCGAGGGTCTCCCGGTTGACAATGCCCTGTGTGTCCACTAGGCAAGCCGCGACGCGGGCCCTTGGGCCCGCGCTTCGTTTGACGCACCCGCGGTTCCGCGCGAACGCTCGCAAGGGACCTGTCGGCCGGGAAACCGGCAGAGGAGGGCGCGTTCCTCGTACTCGTGTCCGAGAGGAACCGCGATGACAAAGCGCGCAGAAGCCAAGTACAAGATCGACCGCCGCCTCGGCCAGAACATCTGGGGCCGCCCGAAGAGCCCTGTCAACCGTCGCGAATACGGCCCCGGCCAGCACGGACAGCGCCGCAAGGGCAAGATGTCCGACTTCGGCACGCAGCTGCGTGCCAAGCAGAAGCTGAAGGGCTACTACGGCAACATTTCCGAGAAGCAGTTCCGCAAGTACTACGCTGAGGCGATCCGCCTGAAGGGCGACAGCGGCGAGAACCTGATCGGCCTGCTGGAGCGCCGCCTGGACGCGGTCGTGTACCGCGCGAAGTTCGTGGCCACTCCGTTCGCTGCCCGCCAGTTCGTCAACCACGGCCACATCCGGGTGAACGGCAAGCGCGTCAACATCGCCAGCTACCTCGTGAAGCCGGGCGACGTGGTCGAGGTGAAGGAAGCCTCCAAGCAGCTCGCCATCGTGCTCGAGGCCGCCCAGCTCCCCGAGCGTGACGTGCCCGACTATCTCGAGGTCGATCACTCCAAGATGGCTGCCCGCTACGTGCGCGTCCCGACCCTGTCGGAAGTGCCTTATGCGGTGCAGATGGAGCCGAACCTCGTCGTCGAATTCTACTCGCGCTGAACGGTCCAGTTCACGCTGTTGACTGCGAAAAGCCGCCTGAGAGGGCGGCTTTTCTGCATTTTGTCCGGCGCCGTACCGCACAGGCCGGTGTTTCGCAGACCACTTTCAACATCATTTAATCGGTGTCACGTAAACATCCGCACGGATTCTTCCTGGGATGACACGTGATGCGCGGTTTCTTTGTCGCCGGCCTGATCTGTGCTGTATCCGCCACCTACGGCCATGCTCAAGACGCATGCTCGACCGCGCGGGCCGAGATGACGAGGGCCAGCAAACACTATGGCGGCATGGTCGACCAGCTGCTGGTCGCGAGGCGAGGTCTTGGCAGGTTCGGCACCATGGGTGACGAGGACAAGCTGCGAGCGGTGCGCCAGTTTGGCCTTCTCCAGCGCGACACCGACGCCCAGCGCAGCCGCGTCCTTGTCGTCTACGAGGCGCTGATCGCTGGGTCCTGCGAACCATTCGACAGAACCGGGTACGACAAGACCGTCGAAACATTCCGCCGGGCTTCAGGGGAGGAGCGCGAGGCTCTGGCCCAAGCCAAGCGCGACGCCGCGCTGAAGGTGCTGGGCGCCAACTGAGCGCTCAGAACTGCCTGAGGTCGAACGGCGTGCCGTCGGCGCGGAAATCCAGCCTGTAGCTGCGGCCATCGTCGCCGATCGCCTCGCACAGCAACGCCGCCGGGCTCGTTCCCTTGGCGCTGTAGGTGCAGGTTCCGGTCACGGGGACAGGATCGGTGTTGGGGTCGTCGCCAGCGCGCACGCGGGTCAGCCGCAGCACTGCGCCGTCCATGGGTACCTTGCGGTTGCTTTCCCCGATGAAGGCGAGGGCAGACCGTCCGTCGGCGAGACCGACCATCCAGATGGTGCGCTTGTTGCGCAGGTGCATGTAGACCACGCCGCCGTCGCCGGCGCAGTTCGCCGGCTGTCCTGCCACCACGATGGACGTGCACTGGCCCTTGAAACCGCCGAGACGATCAATGGCGAGCCCATCCGCGGCCACGGCGGAGGCGGGACCTGCGAGGGCCGGGACGAAAGCCGAGCCGAGGACGAGAACAGCGAGCTTCGGCATCATTCTGGCTTTCCCCGGCACGGAGCCCGCGCCGGTCACGACGCTGCACTGCAGCGACAATGGGGCTCAACGCATGAGGCGGGCAAGAGTGCCCGCCCCGTTGTCCGCGATGAAGTCACGAGGCGTTGCACGAACGCCCTTCGCCGTCAGCCGGGATGAGGCACTTTCACGTTGATCTCATCGTCCGCCTTGGGCCTGTCTATGGCCAGGCTCTCGCCCGTGACGAGGTAGTACACCGTCTCGGCCACGTTGGTCGCGTGGTCGCCGATGCGCTCGATGTTCTTCGCGCTGAACAGGAGGTGCGTGCAGAAGCCGATATTGCGCGGATCTTCCATCATGTACGTCAGCAGTTCGCGGAACAGCGAGTTGTAGAGCTGGTCGATCTCGCCGTCGCGCTGCCATACGGAAAGGGCCGCCTGGGCGTCGCGGGTCGTGTAGGCGTCCAGCACATGCTTGAACTGGTTCAGGGCCAACAGGCTCATATTGTTGAAGCCGGCCATGAGCTTCTGGGGCGGGAACTGGCCCTCCATCGCGAGCACGCGCTTGGCGACGTTCTTGACGAGATCGCCGACCCGCTCGAGGTCGTTCGCGATGCGGATCGTGGCGATGATGTCCCGCAAGTCGACGGCCATGGGCTGGCGCCGCGCGATCATCATGATCGCCTTCTCTTCCACTTCCCGCTGAAGCTGGTCGAGGCGCGGGTCGGCGGCGATGATCTTCTGCGCGATGCGTACGTCCTGCCGGGACAGCGCGTCGATGGCGTCGGCCTGCATCGTCTCCGCGATTCCGCCCATCTCGGCGATGATTCGCTTGAGATCGCGCAACTCGGTGTCGAAGGAGGAAACGGTATGATCTGTCATTATGGCCTCGCATTCGGTCGCAGGCACTGGCGGCACCTGTCGGGTGGTGTCAGCCGAAGCGGCCGGTGATGTAGTCCTGGGTCGCCTTCTCGGAGGGCGAAGTGAACAGCTTCGAGGTTTCGCCGAATTCGACGAGCTCGCCGAGGTACATGAAGGCCGTGTAGTCGGACACGCGTGCGGCCTGCTGCATGTTGTGGGTCACAATGGCGATCGTGTAGGTCTGCTTGAGCTCGTCAATCAGTTCCTCGACCTTCGCGGTCGAGATGGGGTCGAGAGCCGAGCAGGGTTCGTCGAACAGAATGACGTCGGGCTTCACCGCCACCGAGCGGGCGATGCACAGGCGCTGCTGCTGTCCGCCGGAGAGGCTGAGGCCGGAGGCGTCGAGCTTGGTCTTCACCTCGTCCCAAAGGGCCGCGCCGCGCAGCGCCGTCTCGACGCGGTCGTCCATCTCGCTCTTCGGCAGGCTTTCGTAGAGCCGGATGCCGAAGGCGATGTTGTCGTAGATCGACATCGGGAAGGGCGTCGGCTTCTGGAACACCATGCCGATGCGGGAGCGCAGCAGGTTCAGGTCCTGCTTGGGGTCCAGGATGTTGTCGCCATCGAGCAGCACCTCGCCCTCGGCCCGCTGGCGCGGGTAGAGGTCGTACATGCGGTTGAGGACGCGCAGCAGCGTGGACTTTCCGCAGCCTGACGGTCCGATGAAGGCGGTGACCTTCCTGTCGTAGAGCGGCAGGTTGATCGTCTTCAGGGCAAGGTTCTCGCCGTAGAAGAACTTCAGGTTCCTGACGGTGACTTTTTCCGGGAGATTGACGTGCGCGGTCATGTCACTTCCTCGTCCCGGACAGAGAGCGCGCGGTCACGCTGAGGATCAGCACCGTCATCGTGATGATGATGGCACCGGCCCAGGCGAGGCTCTGCGACTCCTTGTAGGGGCTGCTGGCGAACTGGAAGATCACGTAGGGCAGGTTGGCGATGGGCCGGCTCATGTCCCACGAGAAGAACTGGTTGTTGAGCGCGGTGAACAGCAGCGGCGCTGTCTCCCCGCTGATGCGTGCGACGGCGAGGAGAACGCCGGTCACGAGGCCCGCACGGGCGGATGAGTAGACCACCTGCCGGATGACGAGCGAGCGGGGCATGCCGAGGGCGGCCGCTGCTTCACGCAGCTGCGTGGGCACGAGGACGAGCATGTCCTCCGTCGTGCGCAGCACGACCGGGATCACGATGACCGCGAGGGCCAGTCCGCCGGCGAAGCCGGAGAAGCGGCCGACCGGCGCCACGGCGACGTTGTAAATGAACAGGCCGATGACGATGGAGGGTGCGCTCAGCAGGATGTCGTTGACGAAGCGCACCAGCATCGCGAAGCGCGAGCTCTTGCCGTACTCGGCGAGATATGTGCCGGCGAGCATGCCGAGAGGCGCGCCGATGATGACGCCCAGCACGGTCATCAGCAGCGAGCCGACGATGGCGTTGAGCAGTCCGCCGGCGCTGCCGGGCGGGGGCGTGTTCTCGAGGAAGACGGCGGGCGAGAGGCTTCCGATGCCCCGCCAGATCAATCCGCCGAGGATGAGGACGAGCATGCCGAGTCCGACGACGGTGGCCGCGGTCGACAGCACCATCCATACGTTGCTGCGCGTGGCGCGGCTCCTGTAGCGGTTCAGGTCGCGCATCAGCGGCCTCCCTTGCGCTCGAGCTGCATGAGCATGAGCCGCGCCGCCGCAAGCACCACGAAGGTGACGATGAAGAGCAACAGTCCGAGTGTCATGAGCGAGGATGTGTAGAGACCCGGTTCGGCTTCCGCGAACTGGTTGGCGATGGTCGCCGAGATGGTCGTGCCGGGATCCAGCAGCGAGGGCGAGATGCGGTTGGCGTTGCCGACCACGAAGGTCACCGCCATGGTCTCGCCGAGCGCCCGGCCGAGGGCCAGCATGACGCCGCCGATGACACCGACCCGCGTGAACGGGATGACGACGTTCTTCACGACCTCCCACCGGGTGCAGCCAAGGCCGTAGGCTGATTCCTTCAGCATCGGCGGCACCGTCTCGAAGACATCGCGCGAGATGGACGTGATGAAGGGCAGCACCATGATGGCCAGCACGAGGCCGGCCGTGAACAGGCTCAACCCGGTGCCCAGCACGGTCTGCAGGAAGGGGTTCAGGACGAAGAAGCCCCACATCCCGTAGATGATCGAGGGGATGCCGGCGAGCAGTTCCACCGCGATGCCGATCGGCCGGCGCAACGACAGCGGGCAGAGCTCGGTCAGGAAGATGGCGATGCCGATGCCGATCGGCACGGCGATCACCATGGCGATCGCCGACGTGACCAGCGTGCCGTAGATCGACGGGGCGGCACCGAACTTGTCGAGCGGCGGATTCCAGGACGACGAGGTCAGGAAGCTCAGGCCGAGCTGGCTGAACGTCGGGATCGAGCTGACGATCAGCGACCCGATGATGCCGCCCATGATCACCAGCACGGCGACCGCACTACCCCAGGTCAGCCAGGCGAAAGTGCTATCCGACAGCTTGAAGCGGGCCAAAGCCTGGGCGCGGTCGAGGATGGGCCGCGCTTTCCGCGCCCCCTCTTGCAGGGCCATGTCGACCATCGAGGACTCCTGGTGAAACCTGTGCCCGGCGCCATCGCGCCCGCCGGGTGAGAAGAGCGGGGCGGTGCGCGCCTCGGCGCACCGCCCCGGTTTGGCTTGATCAGCTGGCGGGGGTGAAGACGGGCTTGCCGTCGGCGCCCTTCACTTCGCTCCAGGTCTTCTCGATCAGCGAGATAAGCGACTTCGGCAGCGGGATGTAGTCCAGCTCCTCGGCCATCTTGCCGCCGTTGCGGTAGGCCCAGTCGAAGAACTTCAGGGCGTCGGCCGCGGCCGCGGCGTCCTGGGGCTGCTTCGGCACGAGGATGAAGGTGGCTGCCGTCATCGGCCAGCTCTTGTCGCCCTTCTGGTTCGACAGGATCACGCCGTAGCCGGGCGTTCCCTTCCAGTCGGCGCCTTCGGCCGCGGCCGAGAAGGACGCGAGCTCGGGGCCAACGACCTTGCCGGCCGCATTGACCATCTTCGTGTGCGAAAGCTTGTTCTGCTTGGCGTAGGCGTACTCGACGTAGCCGATAGCGCCCTTCGTCTGCATGACGTTGTTGGCGACACCGTCATTGCCCTTGGCGCCGACGCCGACCGGCCACTCGACGGCCGTCGCGGACCCGACGCTGCCCTTCCAGTCCGGGCTCACCTTCGACAGGTAGTCGGTGAAGTTGAACGTGGTGCCCGAGCCGTCGGCGCGGCGCACGACCGTGATCTTCTGGTCGGGCAGCTTGATGCCGGAATTCAGCTTGGCGATCGCCGGATCGTTCCAGGTCGCGACCTTGCCGAGATAGATCTGGGCCAGGGTGGGGCCGTCGAGCGTCAGTTCGCCCGGGCCCACTCCATCGACGTTGATGACGGGGACGATGCCGCCCATGACGGCCGGGAACTGGATGAGGGCGTTCTTCTCGAGGTCCTCGGCCTTCATCGGGGCGTCGGTGGCGCCGAAGGTCACGGTGCGCGCGACGATCTGCTTGATGCCGCCGCCCGATCCGATGGCCTGGTAGTTCAGGCCGACATTGGTGTCCTTCTTGTAGGCATCAGCCCACTTCGCATAGATCGGGTAGGGGAATGTGGCGCCAGCGCCGGTGATATCGGCCGCCAGGGCCGGGGCAGCCGACAGCCCCGCTACGAGGCTCGCAGCCGCAAGAATTGCTTTCATGTTCACGGAACGTCTCCCTTTGACGTTGCGGTGCCGCGTTTGCGCGGCATTCGCCGGGACAGCTCCCGCAGGATGGCCGTCCGTCGTCCTCTCGTTATGACGCTCGCATGACAACTGCATGACATCGGCCGAAACGCGGCTTGGAGCAGTCCGCGCCGTCAGTTGGGCGCGAGAGGCGCGCGCGTGAGCCGGCCGGACGAGGCGGATCAGGGGATTCGCGCGTGAGCCGGCTCAGCTGTCTCCGAACACCCGCCGGAAGATCGTGTCGGCGTGCTTCGTGTGGTAGCCGAGGTCGAATTTCTCCTCGAGCTCGGCGTCGCTCAGCACCCGGGAGACGTCGGGATCGGCCTTCAACAGCGTGAGGAAGTCGCCCTCGCCGCGCCAGACGGGCATCGCGTTGCGCTGGACGAGGCGATATGCATCCTCCCGGGAGACACCCTTCTGCGTCAGCGCCAGCAGCACGCGCTGCGAATGCACGAGACCGCCGAGCCGGTCCAGATTCCTGCGCATGTTTTCAGGGTAGATCAGCAGCCTGTCGACCACGCCGGTCAGCCGAGCCAGGGCGAAATCGAGCGTCACGGTCGCATCCGGGCCGATCATGCGCTCCACGGAGGAGTGGGAGATGTCGCGCTCGTGCCAGAGCGCCACGTTCTCCATGGCCGGCAATGCGTAGGCGCGCACCATGCGGGCGAGGCCCGTGAGGTTCTCGGTGAGCACGGGATTGCGCTTGTGCGGCATGGCCGAGGAGCCCTTCTGGCCCTCGGAGAAGTACTCCTCAGCCTCGAGCACCTCGGTGCGCTGCAGGTGCCGGATCTCTGTCGCAAGACGCTCGATGGAGGAGGCGACCACGCCCAGCGTCGCAAAGTACATGGCGTGCCGGTCGCGCGGGATCACCTGCGTGGATACCGGTTCGGGGGTCAGGCCCATGGCTTTTGCCACATGCTCCTCGACCCGCGGGTCGATGTTGGCGAAGGAGCCGACGGCGCCGGAGATGGCGCAGGTTGCCACCTCCGCTCGCGCTGCCACGAGGCGCGCCCGCGCCCTGTCGAACTCGGCATAGGCCTGCGCCAGCTTCACGCCGAAAGTGGTGGGCTCGGCATGGATGCCATGCGAGCGGCCGATGGTGGGCGTGTGCTTATGCTCGAGCGCCCGGCGCTTCAGCGCTGCGAGCAATGCGTCCGTGTCGGCGATGAGCAGGTCGGTGGCGCGGGCCAGCTGAACCGCGAGGCATGTGTCCAGAACGTCGGAAGACGTCATGCCCTGGTGAATGAAGCGCGCGTCGGGACCCACGAACTCGGCGAGGTGCGTCAGGAAGGCGATGACGTCGTGCTTCACCTCCCGCTCGATCGCATCGATGCGCTCGACGTCGAAGGTGGCGGCGCCGCCCTTTTCCCAGATCGTCCGCGCCGCTTCCTTCGGGATCACGCCCAGTTCGGCCAGCGCGTCGCAAGCATGCGCCTCGATCTCGAACCAGATGCGAAAGCGGGTTTCCGGCGACCAGATGGCCACCATTTCCGGCCGGCTGTAGCGCGGGATCATGCTCGTCCTTTCGAGGTCAGCGTTGCGCCGCCTCGGCGGCGCTGCGGATGGCGGTGATCGCTTCCGCATAGGTGCCCGGGCCGCCCTTGAAGACGGCAGACCCGGCCACGAGCACATTGGCACCCGCCTCGACGACGAGAGGCGCGGTCTGCGGCGTGATGCCCCCGTCGATCTCGATGTCGATCGAACGCTCGCCGACCATGTCCGCGACGCGGCGCACCTTGCCGACCACCTCCGGGATGAAGGCCTGGCCGCCGAAGCCGGGATTCACGGTCATCAGCAGGATGAGATCGACGCTATCGAGGACGTAGCCCAGCACGTCCTCGGGTGTTGCCGGGTTGATGACGACGCCCGCCTTCTTTCCAAGTGCGCGGATGGCCTGGAGCGACCTGTGCAGGTGCGGTCCGGCCTCGGCATGGACGGTGATGATATCGCACCCGGACTTCGCGAAGGCGTCGAGGAACGGGTCTGCCGGCGCGATCATCAGGTGCGCGTCGAAGGTCTTGGTGGACCACGGGCGCAGGGCCCTGACGACGTCCGGACCGAAGGTGATGTTGGGCACGAAGTGCCCGTCCATCACGTCGAGGTGGATCCAATCCGCTCCGGCGGCGTCCACCGCCTTCACCTCCTCGCCGAGGCGGGCGAAATCGGCAGCCAGGATGGAGGGTGCGATGATGATCGGGCGGGCCATTCCCCGCGCGTACCACCCGGGCGGGCGCTGCGCAATGGCGCGGGCGTGTGGGCCGGGGACGGCCCGCCCACCCGACCCGCGTGGACACGTGCCTTGCGTCTGCCGCCGTGGTACGGGACCGGTGCGGAGCTTATGGTCTGCTTCAATAAAACAACGGGTTCAGGGACAGTCGTTCGATGCGGCGTGACGTGGTTGTGCTGGGGGCAGGCATTGTCGGATTGGCGACGGCGCTGAAGCTTCAGGAGAAAGGGCGGTCGGTCGCCATCGTCGACCGGCAGGGCGCGGGGGAGGGGACCAGCTTCGGCAATGCCGGGCTGATCGAGCGCGCCTCCATCTATCCCTACGCCTTCCCCAGGCGACTGGGCGATCTCGTCAAATACGGCCTGAACAACACGCCGGAGGCGCACTACCACGCCAGCTACCTGCCCCGCATCGCGCCCTGGCTCGCGCGCTACTGGTGGAACGCGGCGCCGCAGCGGCACGAGGAGGCGATGCGGGCGCTGCTGCCGATGATCGAGCATTCCGTCTCCGAGCACGAACCGCTGATCGAGGCCGCCGGGGCGACGCCGCTGGTCCGCCGCACCGGATGGCTGAAGCTGTTCCGGTCCAGGTCCAAGCTCGACGCTGCGGTGCGCGATGCATACGCCCTGCGCAATTTCGGGGTGAAGTTCGAGGTGCTCGAAGGCGATGCGCTGCGCCAGCGCGAACCCAACCTCGCCGACGGCATCGCGGGCGGCATCCACTACCTCGACCCCGTCTGCATCAACGATCCCGCCGCCCTTTCGCGCGCCTATCTCCACCTCTTCGAACAGCGCGGCGGCGGCCTCTTCGCCGGCGATGCGCGAAGCCTTGCCCAGTCCGGCGACGGCTGGAGCGTCACGACCGAGGCAGGCCCGATCGGCGCCGGGCAGGTCGTTCTCGCGATGGGGCCGTGGTCGGACAGCGTCTTCCGGCCGCTCGGCTACGACATCCCGCTCGCGGTCAAGCGCGGCTACCACATGCACTACCGCCCCAAGGGCAATGCAGTCCTTCACCACACCCTGCTCGACGCGGAAAACGGCTATGTCCTGGCCCCGATGTCGCGCGGCATACGCCTGACCACGGGCGCCGAGTTCGCCGACCGGGACGCGCCGCCCACGCCCGTGCAGCTCGAGCGGACCGAGCCCACGGCGCGCAAGCTGTTTCCGCTCGACGAGCGCGTCGACGAGAAGCCCTGGATGGGAGCCAGGCCCTGCCTTCCCGACATGCGGCCTGTCATCGGCGAGGCTCCCCGGCACAAGGGGCTCTGGTTCGCCTTCGGCCACGCCCATCACGGGCTGACGCTGGCGGCCTCCACCGGGCGGCTGCTTTCGGAGCTGATGACGGGGGAGACCCCCTTCGCCAATCCCGCGCCCTTCTCCGCGGCGCGGTTCCAGTAGGCGCTCAGGGCGAGACCATGATCCGGCCGTAGCGCTCGCTCCAGGCCGGCAGGGCTCCCGGATAGGGCAGTGCGCGCGCCTCGAACACACCGCGGGCCACGGCGCGCGCCAGGCAGTCCGCTGCCGCGACGGCGATCTCCACCACGCCCAGGATGGGATCGTGCAGCGGAATCCTGCCTGTCGCCGCGGAGAACACCGAGTCCCCGTCGAGCGGCGTGTGGGCCGGCCGGAGCGCCCGGGCGAGGCCGTTATGGGCACCCAGCGCGACGCGTTTGCACTGCGTCTTGGTGAGCTGCGCGTCGGTGGCGACGACTGCGATGGTGGTGTTCTCGATCGGGCCGCCCTTCAGCCGCGGCACGAGGTCTTCCGGCGTGAAGCGCTGGGGCCAGCCGAGGCCGCCGAATTCCCCGGCCCGCTCGTAGGGCGCGGACCAGAAATGCGGTCCGTCGCCTATCACGGCCGATCCCACGGCGTTCACCGCCACGATGGCACCCACGGTGTAGCCCGACGGAGTCCGTGTGCTGGCCGAGCCGAGGCCGCCCTTGAGCCCCGCGGTTGTCGCCCCGTAGCCGGCGCCGACCGTGCCGAGGCCGAAGCCGGACATGGCTTCCTCGCAGGCCTCGATGCCGAGCTCGCGATAGGGGGGAGTGCGGCCCCAGTCCTTGTCTCCGCCATTGGCGAGGTCGAAGAGGATGGCCTGAGGCACGATGGGAATGGTGTGGACGCCGACGCGGAAGCCCCGGCTGCGCTCCGCCAGGACGGCCTGCACGCCGCCCGCGGCGTCCAGCCCGAAGGCCGAGCCACCGGAGAGAACGATGGCGTCGACCGCCTCGACGGTCATCTCGGGATCGAGCAGGTCGGTGTCGCGCGTGCCCGGTGCGCCGCCGAGCACGGCGAGAGACGCCGATGCGGGCTCGTCGAACAGGACCACGGTCACGCCCGTGGCGTGGCGTGGCGAGGCGGCGTTGCCGACCTTCAGTCCAGCTACATCTGTGAGGAGGTTCTGCACGGCGGCCGATACTCCTCGACCGCCGCTCCCGCCGCAAGGGCTCCGGCAGGGTCATCCTGCAGCGTGCCCTTGCGCGCCCAGATGAACACCCGCCCGCGGCCTGCGCGTCCCAGCCGGTGGTCGGCCGTGCCCGCAAAGACCGCGGTGGCAGCGACCGCGATGAAGAGCACGGCGTCCAGCGCGACGGCGGGCAGGTGCCCGGTGATGCTGTCGGCCGCCGTTCCGATGCCCAGCACGATCATCGCCCAGGCGCAGGCGCCCAGTGCGCGGTCGGCCGGCGGTGCGGGCCCGCGCGGGATGAGGACGTTCACGAAGGCCGCTGCCACTCCGATCTGCGCGAGGCCGAACAGGCGATCCACCAGTTCCGGCACCTGGAAGACCTGCCCCGGGTCGGCACCCGCCATGCCCGCGATCGAGGATGGCCAACCGACCCCCATGCCTGCCAGCCTGAGGAGACCGAGGCAGGCCCACAGGCACGCCCAGCCGGTCACCACGCCGTAAAGGGCGGCTCGCTCCTGCAAAATGAAACTCCGTGCTGAAAACGAACCGCTGAAAAAGACGCCTGAAACGACCGCCACCTGCAAAACGAAGGCAGCCCACTGTACTCCGTCGGGACACGGCGCCTACGTGGTTCCGGTTGCAGGACACGCGAAACCCGCGCATTTGCGTGAAGCCAGGACGCGGGAATACACAAGCTGATGGGCTTGTGATGCAGGCGTGTTCGCCCCGCCTTCCCCAAGGGCCGGCAAGCCGCTACAAGGCGCCGGCATGTCCGACGTTTCCATCCCAGCAGCCCTTTTCGCCGGTGTTCTCAGCTTCCTGAGCCCCTGCGTGCTGCCTCTCGTGCCGCCGTACCTCTGCTATGTCGCGGGAACCTCGATCGAGGAGTTCGCTGAAGGCGGAGAGCGGCGTGCGCGGCGCGACATCCTGATTGCGGCGGCGTTGTTCGTCCTGGGGTTTTCCACCGTTTTCGTGCTGCTCGGCGCGACCGCGTCGCTGCTCGGGCAGGTCGTTCGCCAGTACCTGGACATTCTTTCGCTGCTGGCGGGCGGCGCCATCATCGTGATGGGCCTGCATTTCCTCGGCGTGTTCCGGATCGCCATGCTCTACCGCGAGGCGCGGGTCAGCGTCGAGAAGCCGGTCGGGCTGTGGGGCGCCTATGTCATGGGGCTGGCGTTCGCGTTCGGGTGGACGCCGTGCATCGGGCCGATCCTCGCAACGATCCTCGCCGTGGCGGGATCGGAGGACACGGTCATGCGGGGAGCCGTCATGCTGGCCGTCTACTCGGCCGGCCTCGGCATCCCGTTCCTTCTCGCGGCGGTCGCGCTGGAGCCGTTCACGGCAATGATGAAGCGGTTCCGCAGCCGGATGCACATCGTCGAGAAAACGATGGGAGCATTGCTCGTCGTCACCGGCGTGGCGTTCCTCACCGGCTCGTTCACGCAGATGTCGTTCTGGCTGCTCGAGACCTTCCCGGCCCTCGGCCGGCTCGGCTGAACCGGCTCAGGCCTCCCGGGCGCGGCGGCCCGAGCGGCTGCGGCCTTCGGAGCTCTTGGGCCGCGTTATCGCGCCCAGGCTCGCCTCGACCGCCTCGATGGTCGGCCGCTGGCGCGGCGCATTCTCGTCCAGCACCTTGCGCATGGCCATGAGGTGGCTGGTGGAGGTGCCGCAGCACCCGCCGATAATGCGCGCGCCGGACGCCAGCGCCAGGCGGGCATAGTCGGCCATCATCTCCGGCGTGCCGCCGTAGTGCACCTTGCCGCCGACGAGCGTGGGGATGCCGCAATTGCCTTTGGCCACGAACACGTGGTCGTGCCGGCCGGCAGCCGCTTCGGCATCGCTCATCGACAGGATGGAAGCGACGAGATCTCCCGGGCCGATGCCGCAATTGGCGCCGATCGCGATGGGCTTCTCGGGCAGTGCATCGGCAAGCGCCGTGAGCGCCTGCGGCGTCAGCCCCATCATGGTCCGCCCGGCCGTGTCGAAGCTCGCGGTAAACACGAAGGGCAGGCCGGCCTGGATTGCACCGCGCGCTGCGGCCTCGATCTCCTCGGGCGCCGACATGGTCTCAATCCAGGCCACGTCCGCGCCGCCCTCCTTCAGGCCGCGCGCCTGCTCGGCGAAGGCGGCCACGGCGGCCTCGGGCGTCAGCGCGCCCAGCGGCTCGAAGAGCTCACCCGTGGGGCCCATCGAGCCGGCGACGACGACGTCCCGGCCGGAGGCGTCGGCGACTTCGCGCGCCAGCCTCGCCGCGACGAGGTTCAGCTCGGCGGCGCGCTCCTCGAGACCATGCAGCTTCAGGCGAAAGCGATTGGCGCCGAAGGTGTTGGTCAGGACGACGTCGGACCCCGCGGCAATGAAGCGGGCGTGCAGATCCTTGACCTTCTCCGGCGCTTCGAGAAGCCACGCCTCGGGGGCCTCGCCGGGTGCAAGGCCCATCTCGAAGTAGTTCGTGCCTGTCGCGCCATCGGCGAGGAGGGCAGGGCGCTCGGCGAGAAGCCTGGTCAGTCGGTCGGTCACGCGACACCTCGGAGAGATTCTACGGTTGTCACTAAGCAAGCAGCTTGCGTTTGTCAAAACGGACGGCGCGTACGGAAAGGCGGATGGCTGCCCCTTCCCGAAGCCGGAGGGAGACGCTGGCGCGCGTGCGCCTGAAGGGGTGGAGTCCTGGAACTCATGAAGTGGGGCTCGCCTCTTCCTCAAAGAATGGCGACGAGACCGTGATGCGCTGCGCAACAATAGAAAAGGGCGCCCCGAGGCGCCCTTTCCGATCACGTGCCAGGCAGATTACTGCTGGACGTAGGTGATCTTGCCCTTGTCGTCCTTCTTCCAGACGTACATCACGTAGTCGAGCGACGTACGGTCGCCCTTCTTGTCGAAGGAGATGTCGCCCAGCGCGGTCTTGAACGGCTTGCCGGAGTTCATCACCTCGGCGATCTTCTTGGTGTCCATGGCCTTGGCCTGCTCGGCAGCCTGGGCGAGGATCTGCACTGCGGCGTAGCTGTAGAGCGTATACGCCTCGGGCTCGAACTTCTTGGCGCGGAACTCGTCAACCACGGCCTTCGCGGCCGGATTGTTGCGCGGGTCCGGACCGAAGGACATCAGCGTGCCGATGACGCCGTCGCCGCCGATGGTGGCGAACTCGTCGGAGGTGATGCCGTCGCCGGACATCATGACCGTCTTCAGACCCTGGTCGCGCATCTGGCGCACGATCAGGCCGCCTTCGGTGTGCAGGCCGCCCCACATGACGACGTCGGCGCCGGAAGCCTTGATCTTGGAGACGAGCGCCGAGAAGTCCTTCTCGCCCGTGTTCACGCCTTCATAGAGCACTTCCTTGATGCCGTCGGCATTCATGAAGCCCTTGGCGGCGTCGGCAAGACCCTGGCCGTAGGTCGTCTTGTCATGGACGACGGCGATCTTCTTGCCTGCCAGGTTCTTCTTGGCGTACTCCGCCCACAGCTTGCCCTGCTGGTCGTCACGGCCGCAGGTGCGGAACACGTTCCACATTCCACGCTCGGTCAGCTTCGGGTTGGTGGCCGAAGGCGAGATCACGATGGCGCCGTTCTCCTGATAGACCTCGGAGGCCGGGATCGTCACGCCGGAGTTGAAGTGACCGACCACGAGCTGCACGCCGTCGCCGATGAACTTGTTGGCGACGGAGACGCCCTGCTTGGGATCGGAAACGTCGTCGCCGGTTACCACGACCACCTTCTGGCCGAGAATTCCGCCCTTTGCATTGATGTCTTCGACCGCCTGCTGCACGCCGTTGACGAGCTGCGCGCCGAAGGCTGCGTTCGGGCCGGTGATCGGGCCGGCCACGCCGAGCTTGATTTCGGCATGAGCGATCGCCGACGCCATCATGACGGCGCCGAACGCGATACCGGTCATCAGAACTTTCTTCATAGACACTTCCCCTCTGGTGGTTCGAACCCTTGTTCCGGGTTCGTCTTCTCCGAAAGTCTCCCACCGCATTCGTCGACTCTTGCCGCGAAATCAGCCGGGAGTCACTCGAAAACCTTCGTGATGGTCACCCCGCCTCGCTGGCACGCTCGCGCCAGCTGAAGGGGCCGTTGCGCTCGTAGATCCAGCGGTACTGCGTCGTCATCTGGTTCGTCCGCTTGTAGCGGAAGCCCAGGCTGCCGAAGACGATCAGGATCGCGACGTCGACGAGGTAGTAGTGGAGGGACAGGAAGTGTCCCTCGAACAGTGCGAAATGGATGAAGCGCACGCCGACCCCCAGCACGAACATGTAGGGAATCACCGTCCAGTACGGCCGCCAAGTCTGCGCGATGGAGCGGCCCGACTGCCATGCTGCCAGCCCGCCCATGATGATGGAAACGAGGAGAAACAGTCCAAACGAGCTCTCTTCGTAGAGGACGCCCTGCATGATCGCGCCTTCCGGATTCAGTGGTGGCCACCCTCGAGGTACGCGGCGCGCACCTGGGGGTTGGCGAGGAGTTCCTTGCCCGTCCCGGAGAGCGTGACGAGGCCATTGACCATGACGTAGCCGCGGTGCGCGAGCTTCAGTGCATGGTAGGCGTTCTGCTCCACCAGGAAGACGGTAAGCCCCTCCGTTCGGTTGAGGTCGCGGATGGCGTCGAAGATCTGCTTGACGATCAGGGGCGCCAGTCCGAGCGAGGGTTCGTCGAGCAGCAGCAGGCGGGGGCGCGCCATCAGCGCGCGTCCGATGGCCAGCATCTGCTGCTCGCCGCCCGACAGCGTGCCGCCCCGCTGCGTCAGGCGTTCCCGCAAGCGGGGAAAGAGCGTGCAGACGCGCTCGAGATCCTGGTCGAAGTGCGCAAAGCCGTCGAGCGAGGCCCCCATCTGGAGGTTCTCGTAGACGGTCATCCGCGGGAAGACGCGCCGCCCCTCGGGTGACTGCGAGATGCGCAGTCGCGCAATCTCGTGCGTCGGCATCTGCGTGATGTCGCGGCCGTCATAGATGATGCGGCCCTCGCGGGCTCGCGGCGATCCGAAGATCGTCATCATCAGCGTCGACTTGCCGGCGCCGTTGGCGCCGATCAGCGTCACGATCTCGCCGGAGTCGACGTCGATGTCGACGCCCTTCAGCGCGATGATGTTGCCGTAGTAGGTCTTGACGCCACGGACCGCGAGAAGCGGCTCCTTGGCCCGTTGTGTGGGCGCAGGCGAGGCGCTCATCTGGCGGCTCCCGTTCCGACTTCCTCGGCGACCTTCTCCACCTCGGCCTCGACCTCCTCGACCTCCTCGTCGTCCACGCCGAGATAGGCGGCGATGACCTTGGGATCGTTCTGCACCTCGGAGGGCGTGCCGTCGGCGATCTTGGTGCCGTAGTCGAGCACGACGACGTGGTCGGAGATCTGCATGACCACGGACATGTCGTGCTCGATCAGCAGGATCGAGGTCTCGTGGTCATTGCGGATCGAGCGCAGGAGCGTGTTTAGCTCGAGGCTTTCCTTGGGGTTCAGGCCCGCCGCCGGCTCGTCGAGGCAGAGCAGGACGGGATTGGTGCACATGGCGCGTGCGATCTCGAGCCGGCGCTGTGCGCCGTAGGGGAGTTCGCCCGCGGCATCGTCCGCGCGGTCGGTGAGCGAGGTCTTTTCGAGCCAGTACTTGGCGAGCTCGACCGCCTCGCGCTCCCGCGCCTTGTAGCCGCCGATGCCGAGCACGCCGAGGACGGTCATTCCGGAGGCGACCATCAGCGGATTGTGCTGCGCGATGAGCAGGTTTTCCAGGACGGTCATGCCCTGGAAAAGGCGGATGTTCTGGAAGGTGCGCGCGACGCGCGCCTTGGCGTTGATCTTGAAGTCCGGCAGGCGCTCCAGCAGCCAGGACGAGCCATTGGGGTGCCGCAGCGTGATGCGCCCCTCGGTCGGCTTGTAGAACCCGGTGATGCAGTTGAAGACCGTGGTCTTGCCGGCACCGTTGGGGCCGATGAGCGCCGTGATGTCGCCCTTGTGCACCTCGAAGGAGAGGTCGTTGACGGCGACGAGGCCGCCGAACCGCATGGTGACGTGCTCGACATGGAGCAGCGCGGAGGAGGTCGAGGCAGCCATCAGCCGTGGCCCTCCTTCATCATCGAGCTCGAGACGGCGCGACGCTCCTTGAGAAAGGCCGTGGGCTCGCGCTGCGAGATGAGGCCGCGCGGCTTCCACAGCATGATGAGGACCATGGCGAGGCCAAACAGCAGCGTGCGGTACTGCGTGGGGTCGAAGCTTTCACCGAAGACCTGCTTCAGCACGTCGAGTTCGCGCAGGATCTCGAACCCGCCCACCAGCAGCACCGAAGAGATCACCACGCCGATAATGCTGCCTGCGCCGCCGAGCACGACGATCGCCAGCACCTGGGCGGATTCGATGAAGGTGAAGCTCTCGGGCGAGATGAAGCCCTGGCGCGCGGCGAAGAAGCAGCCCGCGAAGCCGCCGAACATGGCGCCCAGCGAGAAGGCGGTGAGCTTGGTGTTGGTGGTGTTGATGCCCAGCGACCGGCAGGCGATCTCGTCCTCGCGCAACGCCTCCCAGGCCCGGCCGATCGGCAGGCGGCGCAGGCGCACGGTGACGTAGGCGGTCAGCAGCGCCAGCAGCAGGATGACGTAGTAGAGGAAGATGGTGCGGTAGATCGGGCTGAACGGCAGGCCGAAGACGGCCGCGAAGCCTTTGTCGGACGCGTTGAAGGGGATGCCGAAGAAGGACGGCCGCGGGATCGAGGAGATGCCGGCATAGCCGTTGGAGAAGGCGACCCAGTTGATCAGCACGAGGCGGATGATCTCGCCGAAGGCCAGCGTGACGATGGCGAGATAGTCGCCTCGCAGCCGGAGCACGGGAAAACCGAGCAGAATGCCCCAGAGAGCGGCCAGCAGCCCCGAGATGGGCAGGCAGATCCAGAACGCCCAGACACCGAGCTCGGGGAAGGTCGCGGGGATCACCTGCGTCGCGATGAGGGCGTAGGCGTAGGCGCCGACCGCATAGAACGCGACGTAGCCGAGGTCGAGAAGTCCGGCGAGGCCGACGACGATGTTCAGGCCCCAGCCCAGCATGATGTAGATGAGGATCTGGATGCCGAAATTGTCGATCCACTTGATCGCGCCGGCATTGCCCGTCAGCGCCAGCGCCACGGCGGGGTAGACGGCGATGAAGCCGATGAAGGCCGGGCCGAGCCACTTGCTGATGGTGGAGCCGCGCCCGGTATAGGACCCGGCCGCCTGCATGGAGCCGCCGGCGATACCCCTCTGCCAGAGAAGGCCGAGCGCCACGGAGGCGATGCCGGCCGCGGCAAGCGAGCCGCTCACGGCGGCGAAGCCGGAGCTGATCCCGACGACGATGGCGATGGTCGCGATGACGGTGCCCAGCACCACCATGATCTTCGCGACACCGTCGCTGATGGACCGGTGCAGGACGGCCAGTGCCAGGATGACGAGGCCGACGACGAGCAGGCCGATGGTGAAGGAGTCGACGCCGGCACTGGCCGCGCGCAGCAGGAGGCCGAGCAGCACATAGGCGCCGCTGACCAGCAGCAGGCGCGTCATGGTGTCGGCAAACATCGAGATGATGAAGCGGCCGATGAAGACGCCGAGGCAGGCGACCACGACGAGGCCCGGCCTCGGCGTCAGCACCAGCTGGTTCGACATGTTCTGGTCGGTGCGCAGCAGCAGGATCGGGAAGGCAAGGCCGAGCATGACGAGCGCGGCGAAGCCGGCGTCGCGCAGGGCCTTGCCGATCGAAACGTCGTTGCGCAGGACACTTGCCGCCGCGGGCGCGCGGACGGCGATGGGCTCGGAAGCTGGCGAGGTCATCGGGTCACACCTTCTCCACTTCCGGCCGGCCGAGAATGCCGGTTGGCAGGAAGATCAGCGTGATCGCGAGGATCGAGAAGGCTGCGACGTCCTTGTAGTCGATGGTGAAGCAGGCCGACCAGAAGGTCTCGATGAGGCCGATCAGCAGGCCGCCGAGCACGGCGCCGGGCAGCGAGCCGATGCCGCCCAGGACCGCCGCCGTGAAGGCCTTCACGCCCGGGTTGAAGCCGTCGGAGAAGCTCACGACGCCGTAGTACATGAGGTACATGACGCCTGCCACGGAGGCGAGCGCGGCGCCGATGACGAAGGTCAGCGAGATCGTCTTGTCGACGTCGATGCCGAGCAGTGCCGTCATCTTGCGGTCCTGCTCGCAGGCGCGCTGGGCACGGCCGAGCGGCGTCTTCTGCACCAGCCACCAGAACACCGCCAGCAGCACCACGGTGACGACCATGATGATGATCTGCTTGTAGGCGAGCACGACGGAGGTCGAGCCCTCGCCCATCAGCGTGATGGTGCCGGGAAGCATCGGGGGCAGGGGCTTGTTGCGCGGCCCCTGCACGACCTGGACGAGGTTGGCGAGGAAGATCGACATGCCGATGGCCGAGATCAGCGGCGCCAGCCGGAACGACCCTCGTAAGGGTCTGTAGGCTATTCGCTCGATGGTCCAGTTCCACAGCCCCGTCAGCGCCATGCCGAGCACGAGCACGATGATGAGGGCGGGAACGACGGCGAGCCCGATCCATGCGGTCGCGATCATGAACAGGATGAGCGCAATGAAGGCGCCCACCATGAAGACGTCGCCATGGGCGAAGTTCACCATGCCGATGATGCCGAAGACCATCGTATACCCGATGGCGATCAGACCATAAATGGACCCCAGCGTGAGCCCGTTGATGAGCTGCTGGGGCAACTGGTCGACGCTACAATACATGAGAGAAGCCACTCCCCTCCTGGCGCGGCCTGCGGACGGGAAGGCGATCTGGAGCCGCCATTGTCGCAAGCAAGCAGCGTGCCCGCAGGAGCCCGCGCCGGTTTACGGTCTCTTACCAAGTGCGCACTCCGCCCACAATGATGGGCCGTCATCTTTCCGACAAAAAGGGGAAATCGCGGGGAGACCCCCAGTCCGTGGTGGGAAACGCGGTTGAGGGCGATGTCGCCGCCGTTTTCCGCCCGGCGCATGTCACCCATGCGCCGCCGGGAGCGGGGCTCAGCCGCGATCCTTGACCTGGAAGCCATGGGCCAGGGGATCACGATCGTCGATGAAGATCGTGTTGTAGCCGGTCATGCGCGCCCAGCCTTCGATCGACGGGATGATCGCCTCGCGGTCGCCGAGCGCGGTCTTCTCCTCCACGCGCCCGCGGAACAGCGTTCCGATGATGGATTCGTGGACGAAGTCGTCACCCGGGCCGAGCCGGCCGCGGGCCGCCCATTGCGCCATGCGCGCCGAGGTGCCCGTGCCGCACGGCGAACGGTCGATCGCCTTGTCGCCGTAGAACACGGCATTGCGGGCATGCGCCTCGGGGTGCCGGGGCGTTCCTGTCCACATCACGTGGGACAGCCCGCGGATGGCCGGGTTCTCGGGGTGCACGAAGTCGAATGTCTCCCGGAAGGCCGCCCGAACCTTAGGGCTCCAGCGCAGGATGTCGGAGGGATCGACGTGCTCGAGCCCGGGGAAAGCCTTCTGCGGCTCGACGATGGCGTAGAAGTTTCCGCCATAGGCGACATCCACCGTGATTTCGCCCAGCCCCTCCACCTCCGCCGTCAGCCCGGCGGCATGCAGGTAGGAAGGCACGTTGGTGATGCGCACGCTCTCCACGAAGGGGCCGCTCTGGACGTAGCGGGCGACGACGAGCCCGGCCGGCGTGTCGATTCGCAGAACGCCAGGCTCCCGCGGCGTCACGAGGCCGCGCTCCAGCGCCATCGTGACCGTGCCGATCGTGCCGTGCCCGCACATGGGCAGGCATCCTGAGGTCTCGATGAAGAGGAAGGCGATGTCGCAATCCTCCCGGGTCGGCGGGTAAAGGATCGCCCCCGACATCATGTCGTGACCGCGCGGCTCGAACATCAGCCCGGTGCGGATCCAGTCATATTCGGCGAGGAAGTGGGCGCGGCGCTCCACCATGGTGCTGCCCTCGAGGCGGGGGCCGCCCCCCGCCACGAGGCGCACCGGGTTTCCGCAGGTGTGCCCGTCGACGCAGAAGAAGGTGTGTGTCGCCACCGCCGCTGTCCTACTCGGCCGCGAGGCGCGGGGTGAGGGCAGGGCGCGTCTCCAGCGCCCGACGGACGATCGCCTCGATGCGGGTGCGCTCGGCGCCTGCAAGCGCCTGGCGGGGCGCCCGGCAGCGATCGCTGCACCCCGTCACGACGGCTTCCACGAGCTTGATGTTCTGGACGAGCCGGGCGGAGACATCGAGGTCGAGAAGCGGCTGGAACCAGCGGTAGAGCACGATAGCCTCGGCCATCCGGCCCTGGCGGACGAGGTCGTAGATCGCCACCGTCTCGCGCGGGAAGGCGCAGACGAGGCCGGCGACCCAGCCCACCGCGCCCGCAGCGAGGCTTTCCAGCGCCAGGTTGTCGACGCCGGTGAACACCGCGAACCGGTCACCCTGGGCGTTGGCGATCCGCGTCACGCGGCGGACGTCGTCGGAGGATTCCTTGACCGCCACGAAGAGCGGGTCGGAGGCGAACTCGCCGAGCAATTCGGGTGTGATGTCTACGCCGTAGCTGACCGGGTTGTTGTAGATCATCACCGGCAGCCCGCCGGACTTCGCGACGGCCTTGTAGTGGGCCACGGTCTCGTGCGGCTCCGACTTGTAGGGCACGCCGGGCAGCACCATGAAGCCCGCGGCGCCGGCCTTGGCGCCGGCCTCAGCCAGCGCCTGGGCGCGGCGCGTGGAGCCGTCGACGACGGTCAGCAGCACCGGTATCTTTCCTGCGGCCACGCGGATCGCCGTCTTCAGGATCTCGATCTTCTCGTCGGGATCGAGCGTGGAGGCTTCGCCGAGCGAGCCGCAGACGATCAGCCCGTGAACACCGGCGTCGACCTGCAGAGCGAAGGAGCGCTCCATCTCGGCGACGTCCAGCCTGTCGTCGGCCGTGAACTTGGTGGTGACCGCCGGAAAAATGCCTGCCCAGCTCATCGCGCTCTCCTCGCCAAAGGGCCTCGACGGCCGCTCTCATATATCAGTAATATATCAGACCATCTTCGCCGCGCAACGCGCTCCGCCGGGTTCCTGTGCACGGCTGGACCTCGCGCGGCGCATGGGTATTGTCGACCTTCAGGGCGACCGGTTCAACAAGAGCATGGAGGAGGGAGCCGTGGCGGTGGGCGGCCAGACTCACAGCGGGGTTGCGGGCGAGGTCCCGTCGCGGCCAGGTGAGCCGGCGAGACAACGCGAGGAGACGCTTGCCGACAGGGCCTACCGCCTCATCGAGCACGACATCGTCCGGCTGGCACTGCCGCCGGGGTCGAGGATCACGGAGCAGGAACTCGTCGATCGGGTGGCGCTGGGCCGCACGCCGGTCCGCGAGGCGGTGCAGCGACTTGTGTCGGACGGGCTGCTGATCGTGTTTCCGCGCAAGGGCATGGCCGTGGCGGCTCTCGAACCGCTGCAGGTGTTGCTGGCGATGGAGGCCCGGCTTCCGCTCGAGCAGTTGGTGGCCGCCGCGGCCGCCAAACGCCGCAGCGACGTCGACCAGGAGGAGCTCGTCCTGATCGGGCGCAGCATGGCGGATGCGGCCGAGAAGGAGCGGCACGACCTCTACATGCAGTTTGACCGCGCGCTGGACGAGCAGCTCGGCCGCATGTCCGGCAACCCCTACGCCGCCCGGGCGCTGCATCCGCTCCAATCCATGGCGCGGAGGGCCTGGTTCGCCTACCGGCGCGAAATCGACATGGTGAAGGCCGCGGCCTGTCATGTCGACGTCGTCGAGGCCGTCGGCCGGCATGACCCCGATGCCGCGGCCGCGGCGGTCGGCGGCCTCGTCAGCCACGTGCGAAACGGCCTGCGGGAAGCGATCCTCGCCACCTGAGCTTCGCTGCCGATTGCCATGGGGCACCTGGAGCGCCATATCTGCGGCGTCCCAGGAGCGTCATTCCCCGATGAGCAGGATCACGCGGCCCGTTCCGCCCGAAGCACCAGCCGGCGGAGAGGCCGCGCACGGGGCGGTACCGCCGCCCAGCTTCCGCGAGGGAATGAGCAGGCTCGCCACCGCGGTCAGCATCGTGGCGACCGACGGTCCCGCAGGCAAGGCGGGCTTCACGGCAACCTCCGTCGCGTCGGTGTCCGATGATCCCCCGACGCTGCTCGTCTGCCTCCAGCGCATCGCGCAGTCCGCTCCGCGGCTCGTCGCCAATGGCGGCTTCAGCGTCAACACTCTCCTGGCGGAGCAACGCGAGCTCGCCGAGATCTTCGCCGGCCGGACGGGCCTGCACCTCGAGGAGCGGTTCGGCCACGGGATGTGGACGGCCGGGGAGGGCGGCGTGCCGGTCCTCGACGGGGCGGCTGCCGTGTTCGAGTGCCGTCTGGTCGAGGTCAGGGACATCGCGACTCACCACGTCGTGTTCGGCGAGGTCACGGCCGTGCGGCTGGGTCCGCACGGGCCGAAGCTGGTCTACGCAGAACGAGCCTTCCATGCTCTGTGAGGGGTGACCGCGAACCCATTCGCGCTGCGCTGCAGCATTAGAGTGCTGGAATCGGTGCAAAATGCCGCGATTCCGTACGGATTTTTTCGCGTGATCGACGCTTGACCCTGCTTTCGGGGCGTATCACACTCCAAAGCTGTACAGTTTCGACGGTGGGGACGGCCGGCGCACAGTGCAGCGCGCGTCTTCTCCCGGGACAGTTCAAGAGCCGCCCCCCGCGGCGACCAGAAAGCGGAACCCCGTCGGGCATCCGCGCCCCAGTGGAGGAATCAGGACAATGGCCACAGTGACGCTGACGGTGAACGGGAAGACCGTCTCTGGGAACGTGGAGCCGCGCACGCTTCTCGTGCAGTTCCTGCGCGAGAACCTGCGCCTGACAGGCACCCACGTCGGCTGCGACACGAGCCAGTGCGGGGCCTGCGTCGTCCTCGTGGACGGCCGCGCCATCAAGAGCTGCACCGCGCTGGCGGTGTCCGTCGACGGGTCGAGCGTCACGACGATCGAGGGTCTCGCCCAGGGTACGGAGCTGCATCCGATGCAGGCGGCCTTCCGCGAGCATCACGGCCTGCAGTGCGGCTTCTGCACCCCCGGCATGATCATGTCGGCGATCGACATCGTGAACCGCAAGGGTTCCAGCCTCGACGAGCACACCATCCGCGAGGAGCTCGAGGGCAACATCTGCCGCTGCACCGGGTACCACAACATCGTCAAGGCAGTCGAAGCCGGCGCGAAGGCGATGGGCTCGGCCGGACACAAGCTCGCCGCGGAGTGAGCCGACCGCGGGGCGGCGGAACGAGGCGCGTGGCCGGCAGGGACCGGCCCGCGCATGCAGGCGATCCAGCATCGGTCCGTGATCTCAGCGAGCGCCCCGCGACGCAGCCAGCCGCGGCAGAACTGACGACAGACAGAACGAACGGCCGCCTCGACGCGGCCACCAGGAGGGAACCATGACATCGACTGGTGTTGGCGCGCCCGTGCGCCGCAAGGAGGACTTCCGGTTCATCACCGGCAAGGGCCAGTACACGGACGACATCAACCGCGCCGGACAGGCCCACGCCTATTTCCTGCGCTCGCCGCATGCTCATGCGAACATCCGCAAGATCGACGCTTCGGCAGCCCTGGCGTCTCCGGGCGTGCTCGCCGTGCTGACCGGCGACGACCTCGCGGCCGACAAGATAGGCGGCCTGATCTGCGGCTGGATGATCCACTCCAAGGACGGCTCGCCGATGAAGGCCGGGCCGCATCCGGCGCTCGCGCAGGGCAAGGTTCGCTATGTCGGCGACCACGTCGCCGTCGTTATCGCCGAGAGCTATGCCCAGGCCCGCGACGCGGCCGAGGCGGTCGTCGTCGACTACGACGTGCTGCAGGCCGCCGCCGATCTCGCCACGGTCACCAACAAGGGCGCGCCGCAGATCCACGACGTGTCCTCCGACAACGTCGTCTATGACTGGCACCTCGGCGACAAGGCCGCCACCGAGGCGGCGTTCGCCAAGGCCGCCCATGTGACGAAGCTCGACCTCGTCAACAATCGCCTGATCCCCAACGCCATGGAGCCGCGCGCCGCGGTCGGCGAGTACGATTCGGGGCAGGACGCCTACACGCTCTACACGACCAGCCAGAACCCCCACGTGGCCCGCCTCGTGCTTTCGGCCTTCGTCGGCATCGCGCCGGAGAACAAGCTGCGCGTCATCGCTCCCGACGTGGGCGGCGGCTTCGGCTCGAAGATCTTCATCTATGCCGAGGAGACGGTCTGCGTCTGGGCGGCGAAGAAGGTCGGCCGTCCCGTCAAGTGGACCGCGGAGCGGACGGAAGCCTTCCTGTCCGACGCACATGGCCGCGACCACATCACCCATGCCGAGCTCGCCATGGATGAGCGTGGCCGCATGCTGGGCTTGCGGGTGAAGACCCGCGCCAATCTCGGCGCTTATCTCTCGACGTTCTCGAGCTGCGTGCCGACCTACCTCTACGCCCCGCTGCTGTCGGGCCAGTACGACATCCCCGCCATCTACTGCGAGGTCGAGGGCGTCTACACCAACACGGCGCCGGTCGATGCCTATCGCGGCGCCGGCCGTCCAGAGGCGACCTTCGTCGTCGAGCGCATCGTCGAGGTGGCGGCCCGTCAGGTCGGCCAGGATCCGGCGGCGTTCCGCAAGCGCAACTTCGTCAAGAAGTTCCCGCACCAGACGCCCGTGATCATGATGTACGACACGGGCGACTACAACGCGTCGCTCGAGAAGGCGCTCGAGATCGCCGACTACAAGAACCTCGGCAAGCGCAAGCGCGAGAGCGCCCGCAATGGCAAGCTGCGCGGCATCGGCTTCTCAGCCTACATCGAGGCCTGCGGCATCGCGCCGTCGGCGGCGGTGGGATCCCTCGGCGCCGGCGTCGGCCTGTGGGAATCGGCCGAGGTGCGCGTCAACCCGGTCGGCACCGTCGAGGTGCTCACCGGCTCGCATTCGCACGGCCAGGGCCACGAGACCACTTTCGCCCAGCTCGTGTCGGACCGCCTCGGCATTCCGATCGAGCAGGTCTCCGTCGTGCACGGCGACACCGACAAGGTGCAGTTCGGCATGGGCACCTACGGCTCGCGCTCCGGCGCGGTCGGAATGTCCGCCATCGTCAAGGCGCTCGACAAGGTCGTCGCCAAGGCCAAGAAGGTCGCCGCCTATGCGCTCGAGGCCTCGGAAGGGGACATCGAGTTCAAGGAGGGCCGCTTCTCGGTCGCCGGCACCGACAAGTCGCTGGCCTTCGGCGAGGTCGCCCTGCAGGCTTACATCGCCCACAAGTTCTCCGGCCAGGAGCTGGAGCCGGGGCTGAAGGAGGGCGCGTTCTACGACCCGACCAACTTCACCTTCCCCTCCGGCGTGCACATCTGCGAGGTCGAGGTGGATCCGGAGACGGGCGTCACGAAGATCGACCGGTGGACGGCGGTGGACGATTTCGGCCACGTCATCAATCCGATGATCGTCGAGGGCCAGGTCCATGGCGGCATCGCCCAGGGCGTCGGCCAGGCGCTGCTGGAAGGGGCCCGCTACGACGCGTCCGGCCAGCTGGTGACGGCGAGCTACATGGACTACACCATGCCGCGCGCCGATGACCTGCCGTCCTTCGCGGTGGGCACCACCGTGACGCCGTGCCCCTCCAACCCGCTGGGCATCAAGGGTTGCGGCGAGGCCGGCGCCATCGCCGCGCCGCCGGCCGTGATCAACGCCATCACCGACGCCCTCGGCCACGAGGACGTCCCCATGCCGGCCACGCCCCAGGTGGTGTGGAAGGCCGCGCAGAAGTCCATCCGCAAGCAGGCGGCAGAGTGAGGCTGAGGCGGTAGGGCGGAGACCGCAGAGGCGACACCGGCTCCGGACCATGTCCGGGCCGTGCTGCCACCCGATCTCCCCCTGCCGCCGACTGCCGAACTGCCCACTGCCCAATCGCATTCTCCATCGGAGACCCGACCATGTACTCCTTCTCCTACGTCTCCCCGAAGACCGTCCGGCAGGCGGCGTCCGCGCTGGCCAAGTCCGAGGACGCCAAGCTGCTCGCCGGTGGCCAGACGCTCCTGCCGACCCTCAAGCAGCGCCTCGCCCAGCCCTCCATCCTCGTCGACCTGACGAAGGTCGAAGGCCTGTCCGGCATCGAGCTGAAGGGCCGCACGCTGGTCATCGGCGCCGGTACCTGCCATGCCGACGTGGCTGCCTCCACCATCGTGCAGCAGGCCATCCCGGGCCTGGCGGCGCTGGCCGAAGGCATCGGCGACCCCGCCGTGCGCAACCGCGGCACGATGGGCGGCTCGATCGCCAACAACGATCCGGCTGCCGATTATCCGGCGGCGGCGCTGGCGCTCAACGCCACGATCGTCACCAACAAGCGCAAGATCCCGGCCGAGCAGTTCTTCACCGGCATGTTCGACACGGCGCTCGATGCCGGCGAGATCATCGTGAAGGTCTCCTTCCCGATCCCGTCCCGCGCGGCCTATGCCAAGTTCCCGAACCCGGCTTCGCGCTATGCCATGGTCGGCGTCTTCGTCGCCAAGCGCGGCTCCGATGTCCGCGTTGCCGTCACCGGCGCCGGCTCGGGCGGTGTCTTCCGCGCCACGGAACTGGAGGAGGCGCTGAAGAAGCGCTTCTCGCCGAAGTCGCTGGAGGGTGCGACGGTCTCCGCCGCCAACCTGAACAGCGACATCCATGCCTCGTCCGACTACCGCGCCCACCTCGTCGTCGTGATGGCGAAGCGCGCGGTTGCCGCCGCCATCGGCAAGTGATCGGGCGGGGGCGCGGCCCGCGAGGTCGCGCCCCCGTTCTTTTTGTCGTTCCCGGCGGCGCGGAGCGCCGGGAAGGAAAGCCAGGCTGACCCGCGTGTAGCCCCTCGATCCTCTTACCGCGGCCTCACCGCGGCGGGGATGACGCTTTCAAAGCGCCGCTTTACCTCCCCCCGCATGACAGGAGCCTCCGGCCGGGCTTGCCCCGGGCGCTTGGTTCTTTATGTGTGAGCGGCAGACCCCCGGGCCGGCTCAGGCATGGCCGGCATCGATCCCTTCTGGCGCGAGAGCACCTTCTTCATGGCCGCATCCCTTCCCGGCAGCATCGACGAGACCCTGAAGCTGCTGTCCTCCGGCAACTACGTCGCCGATCGGGCGCTGGCGACCGTCGTGTTCCTTGCGCTGCGCATGGGGCGGCCCATCCTGCTGGAGGGCGAGGCCGGCGTCGGCAAGACCGAGATTGCCAAGGTGCTGGCCCAGACGCTCGGCCGCCGGCTGATCCGGCTGCAGTGCTACGAGGGGCTGGACGTCGCCTCGGCCGTCTACGAGTGGAACTATGCCGGCCAGATGATGGCCATCCGCCTCGCCGAGGCCGAGGGTGCCGTCGACCGTGACCGGCTGGAACACGACATCTTCTCCGAGCGCTATCTCGTCAAGCGTCCGCTGCTGCAGGCGCTCGCGCCCGACCCGTCCGGCGCGCCCGTGCTGCTGATCGACGAGCTCGACCGCACCGACGAGGCCTTCGAGGCCTTCCTGCTCGAGGTGCTGAGCGACTTCCAGGTGACGATCCCCGAACTCGGGACCATGAAGGCCGACTACGCGCCGATCGTCATCGTTACCTCCAACCGCACGCGCGAGATCCACGACGCCCTGAAGCGCCGCTGCCTCTACCACTGGGTCGACTTCCCCTCCGCCGACCGCGAGCTTCAGATCCTGAAGTCGAAGGCGCCGGGCGCTCCCGCCCGCCTGTCGAAGGAGATCGTCGGCTTCGTCCAGGCCATTCGCGCCGAGGAGCTGTTCAAGGCGCCGGGCGTGGCCGAGACGCTGGACTGGGCCACCGCGCTGGTCGAGCTCGATGCAGTGGCGCTGGACCCGTCCGTGGTGGCCGACACGCTGGGCGTGCTCCTGAAGTACCAGGACGACATCCAGAAGATGCAGGGCTCGCGCGTGAAAAAGCTCCTCGACGAGCTGAAGGCCGAAACGACGAACACGAAGGCCAAGGCGATCTGATGCCTCTCTGTCTTTCCCGGCCGGAGCGCCGAAGGCGCGCAGGGGAGGGGAACCCACAGGCCAAAAGGCTCTGGACCAATGCTGGATCGCCGTCCCGCGGCTTTGCCGCGCCGCGGATGACTGCGGTGAGCGCCTGATGTCCGGTTCCGTATCCACTCTCCTCGGCCAGGAAGGCGAGCCCGGCAAGCTCGCCGAGAACATCGCCTATTTTGCCCGCGCGCTGCGCGAGGCGGGGCTGCCGGTCGGCCCGGGATCGGTGCTGGACGCCGTCGCGGCGGTCGAGACCGCCAGGGTCGGCACAAGAGCCGACTTCTACTGGACGCTGCACGCCGTGTTCGTGAAGAAGCACGAGCATTCCGACGTCTTCACCCAGGCCTTCCGGCTGTTCTGGCGCCGCAAGGGGTTGATCGAGAAGATCATGGCGACGATGTCGCCGACCTCGCCCAAGGCGAAGGACGAGCCCAGGAAGCCTGAGGCCGGTTCGCTGCGCGCTGCCCAGGCCTTGCTGAAGGACAGCCGCAAGGAAGAGGAACTCGAGGAGGAGCAGACCGAGCTGTCTGCCCGCCTCACCGTGTCCGAGCGCGAAATCCTGCAGACCAAGGATTTCGCGCAGATGTCGGCCGAGGAGATCGCCCGCGCCGCGCGCGCCATCGACCGGCTGCGCCTGCCCGACGACGAGGTGCTGACCCGCCGCATGGTGGCGGCCGCGCGCGCACCGCGGATCGACCCGCGCCGCTCCTTCCGCAACAGCCTGAAGGCCGGGGGAGCGGTGATCGAGCTGGCGCGCAGGGAGCCGGGCGTCCGGCACCCTCCCGTCGTGGCGCTGTGCGACATCTCGGGCTCGATGGCGGAGTACACCCGGCTCTTCCTGCACTTCCTGCACGCCCTGACCGACAAGCGGCGCAAGGTGCACACCTTCCTGTTCGGCACGCGGCTCACCAACGTGACCCGCTCGCTGAAGAGCCGCGACCCCGACGAGGCGCTGGCGCGCTGCTCCCATCAGGTGCAGGACTGGTCTGGCGGCACGCGCATCGCCACATGCATCCACGAGTTCAACCGGCTGTGGTCCCGCCGCGTGCTGGGGCAAGGCGCCGTGGTCCTGCTCTTCACCGACGGGCTGGAGCGTGACGGCAGCGGCGAGCTGCCGCAGGAGATGGATCGCCTGCATCGCTCCTGCCGGCGGCTTGTGTGGCTCAATCCGCTGCTGCGCTTCGACGGCTTCGAGGCGCGGGCGACCGGGATCCGCGCCATGCTGCCGCATGTCGACGAATTCCGGCCGATCCACAATCTCCAGTCCATGGAGACGCTGGTGCAGGCTCTGGGCAAGGACAGCGCGACCGAGGCCGATCCGCGCCGCTGGCTTCGCCGGGTGGCCTGAGCGGCCCGCGCCCGCGCGGCAGGCGGATGCCAGACCGGACGGCGCCGCAGGGGTCCTGCGTCCCGATCGGGACTATCATGACGGGAAAGGCACGACTATGAGCGCGAAGGAGAGCACGTCCATGCTTTCGACCGACGACGACATTCTGGCCAGCGCCGAGTCCTGGCGCCGCGAGGGCAAGGGCGTGGCCATCGCCACGGTCATCGAGACGTGGGGCTCGGCCCCGCGCCCGGTGGGCAGTCACCTCGTCATCGACGATGACGGCAATTTCCTCGGCTCCGTCTCGGGCGGCTGCGTCGAGGGCGCCGTCGTCACCGAGGCCATCGACGTGATCGACAGCGGCAAGCCGCGCGTGCTGGAGTTCGGCGTCGCCGACGAGACCGCCTGGAAGGTCGGCCTCTCCTGCGGGGGCCGCATTCGGGTCTACGTCGAAAAGGTGGGTTGATGGCGCACGCCGACGTCCTCCTCGCCTTCGCGCTGGCGACCGCGATCTTCGCCTATTTTCCCGGGCCGGCGCTCCTCTACACGGCGGCCCAGACGCTGGCGCGGGGACGGCGGGGCGGCTTCATGGCGGCGCTCGGCATTCACGTCGGCGGCTACGCCCATGTCGCCGCGGCCACGCTCGGCCTGTCCGCCATCTTCCGGCACGTGCCGGAACTGTTCCTGGCCGTGAAGATCGCCGGTGCGCTCTACTTGGTCTGGCTCGGGATCCAGATGGTCCGTTCGCGCGGGCTGGGCGAGATGCCCCATGTTGCCGACAAGACCGCAAAGCGGGCCTTCGTCGAGAGCATCGTCGTCGAGCTCCTGAACCCGAAGGTGGCGATCTTCTTCATCGCCTTCCTCCCCCAGTTCGTCGATCCCGCCGCGGCACTGCCCGTCTGGGCGCAGTTCCTGATCCTGGGCGTGATCGTCAACATTGCCTTCTCCTCGGCCGACGTGATCACCGTGTTCCTCGCTTCCGCTCTCAGCACGCGCCTGAAGCGGACCGAGGCAGCCCAGCGCATCGCAAAATGGGTGGGCGGCTCGCTGCTCGTCGGCCTCGGTGCACGCCTCGCCCTCGACCGTTCCTCCTGACCTGACGGAGACGCAGCCATGGATCTTGCCCTCCTCACCGCGATGAACGCCGAGCGGGCGGAACGCCGGGCGGCCATCCTCGTCACGATCACCGCCACCGGCGCGCAGCGCCTCGTGCGGGAGGCGGACATCGCGGCCGATCCGCTCGCCCCGCTGCTGGCCGAGCGGCTTCGCACGGGCAAGAGCGGCATCGCCGAGACGCCGGACGGAGAGGTGTTCCTGACGGTCCAGGTGCCGCCGATCCGCATCCTGGTCACGGGCGCGGTGCACATCAGCCAGGCGCTGGTGCCGATGGCGCAGGTGCTGGGCCACGACGTCATCATTGTCGACCCTCGGACGGCCTTTGCCACGCCGGAGCGCTTTCCGGACGTCGAGCTGCACGCCAAGTGGCCGGACGACATCCTCCCCGAGCTCGGCGTCGACCGCTACACGGCCTTCGTCGCGCTGACGCACGATCCCAAGATCGACGACCCCGCGCTGGATATCGCCCTCAGGTCGGGCTGCTTCTACATCGGTGCCCTCGGCTCGCGGAAGACGCACGCCAAGCGGGTGGAGCGGCTGAAGGAGCGGGGGTTCGACGAGGCCACCGTGGCACGAATCCGGGCCCCCATCGGTCTTCCCATCGGGGCGATCAGCCCGGCGGAGATCGCGCTGTCGGTGCTCGGCGAAATCACCGCGACGCTGCGGCTCGACCCCGCGGCGTCCGGCGGCGGCCACCGGCCCGCGCGCGACGCGGCCTGAGGCGCCCGGCATGCAGTTTGGCTCCGTTCCGCTCGACAAGGCCGAGGGCTCCGTCCTCGTGCACTCCGTGAGGCTGCTGGACGGTGCCGTCAAGAAGGGCACGCGCCTCGGTCCGCACGAGATCGCCCTGCTGCGCGCCGGAGCGGTAGAGCGTGTCGTCGTGGCCCGTCTCGATCCCGGCGATGTCGGCGAGGACGAGGCGGCGGGACGACTGGCTGCCGCGGTCGCCGGAGCGGCGGTCCGGGTGGAGAGGCCCTTCACCGGGCGCTCCAATCTCTATTCCGAGGCGGCCGGTGTCCTCGTCGTGGACGCGCGCGCCGTCGACGCGGTCAACACGATCGACGAGGCGATCACCGTCGCCACGCTGCCGGCCTGGAAGGCCGTGCAACCCGGCGAGATGATCGGCACCGTCAAGATCATTCCCTTCGCCGTCCCGGGAGACCTTTTGGAGCGCAGCCTGTCCGCGCTGGCAGCCCCCGCCATCCGCGTCGCGCCGTTCCGGCCTCTCAAGGTCGGCGTCGTCTCGACGCTGCTGCCGGGGCTGAAACCGTCCGTCGTGCGCAAGACCGTCAAGGCCCTTGCCGCGCGCCTCGCTCCGGCCGGGGCCACGATCGTCGCGGACCGGGAGACGGCACATGACGAGGTTCCGCTCGCCGACGCCGTCGCCACGATGGTGCGGGGCGATGCCGACCTCGTCGTCGTTTTCGGCGCGTCCGCCATCACCGACAGGCGCGACGTCATCCCCGCCGCCATCGAGAGGGCGGGCGGCCGCATCGAGCATTTCGGCATGCCGGTTGATCCCGGCAACCTGATGCTGGTCGGCGAGGTCGCGGGCAAGACCGTGCTCGGCGCGCCCGGCTGCGCCAGGAGCCCGCGCGAAAACGGCTTCGACTGGATCCTCCAGCGCCTGCTCGCCGGCATTCCCGTGCTGCGCGAGGACATCATGCGCATGGGTGTGGGCGGCCTGCTGATGGAAATCGTGCTGCGCGGCCAGTTGCGATCCGGCGAGGAGGGCGGAGGCCCCGAGGCGGAGGAAGGGGAGTAGATGGCGACGGACCTCTCGGGAATCGGCATCGTTGTCCTGGCCGCCGGGCGCTCGACCCGGATGGGTGCCAACAAGCTGCTGCAGGACCTCGACGGCTTTCCCCTCGTGCGGCATGCCGTGCAGTCGGCGGTCGCCTCGGGGCTCGAGCCGGTGGTCGTCGTCACCGGGCACGAGGAGGACGCCGTCAGGGCCGTGCTCGGCGGCCTCGATGTCACGTTCGTCTCCAACCCTTCCTTTGCCGACGGCCTCTCCACGTCGCTGCGCGCCGGCATTGCCGCCCTTCCGGAGACGGTTGACGCCGCGTTGGTGATGCTGGCCGACATGCCGCTGGTCGAGTCCGGCCTGCTGCGTCGCCTCGCAGCCGCGTTCCTCGCCGAGCCCGCCGGCCTTGCTGCCGTGCCGGTGCACGAGGGACGGTGGGGCAACCCCGTGATCGTCGCCCGCGCGCTTTTTCCGCGCATCGAGGCGCTCACCGGGGATGCCGGGGCGCGCAAGCTCCTGGAGGGCATGAAGGACGAGGTCATCGAGGTCGCAGTCAGCGAGGAGGCCGTGGAAGTCGACGTCGACACGCCGGAGGCGCTGGCGAGGCTGCGGGACCGGGAGTAGGGCTGGAGCGCGGGTCTTCAGACCCGCCTTGCACTCCCAGGCCTGCCTGATGCCCTGCACCGGTCGGAGCAGTACTTCACCTCGTCCCAGACCCGTTCCCACTTCTTGCGCCAGGCAAAAGGACGCCCGCAGGACTCGCACGTCTTCTGGGGCAGGTCCGACTTCTTGCGCATCTTCGCCATGCCAGCCTTACGCCTCACCGGGCCTGGCGGATGCGTCAGGCTGACACCTTGCCGCATCGCTGCCGCGCCTTAGTTCCGCGTCGTTCCGGTATGGAGCGGGCAGGGGACAGGCAACATGGCCGGCGCAATCATCGTCTTCGGGGCAACGGGCGGAATGGGTGCCGCCGTCACCCGTGCACTCGCCGCGAAAGGACACGCCTTGCATCTCGTGGCCCGGGACGAGGCGCGCCTCGCGGTGCTCGCGGGGGAGACGAAGTCACGCTTCAGCGTCGCCGACGTGGCCGACAGCGGGGCCCTGCGCCGGGCCGTCGAGGAGGCCGCCTCAGCGGCGGGCGGGGTCCTGAAGGGCCTGTGCTACGCCGTCGGCACGATCAACCTGAAGCCGCTCGGCCGGTTGACGGAAGAGGACTTCCTGCACGATTTCCGCGTCAACGCCGCGGCCCCCGCGCTGGCCGTGCAGGCGGCCCTGCCGGCGATGCGCAAGTCGGAGACCCCGGCATCGGTGCTGCTGTTTTCGACGGTAGCCGTCGCGCAGGGCTTCACGGCGCATGCGTCGATTGCCATGGCCAAGGGCGCGGTGGAGGGGCTCGTGCTGGCACTGGCGGCCGAGCTCGCGCCGAAGGTGCGCGTGAACGCCATCGCCCCGTCCCTTACCAGGACGCCGCTTGCCGCGCCGCTCACCGGCAACGAGCAGATGGCCTCCGCCATCGCGCAGCTGCACGCCCTCCCGAGGCTCGGAGAACCCGACGACATCGCCCCGCTCGCCGCACTCCTCCTGTCGGACGAGTCGTCCTGGATCACGGGCCAGGTGATCGGCGTCGACGGCGGCCGTTCGACGCTGCGCACCAAGGGTTGAGTGCGGCTCAGGCGGCGTCGGCGACGCCGATCTCCGCCTGCGTGCGGCCTTGTTCGACCTCCTCGACGAAGCGGGCGATGCGCTCCAGCGTGGGGCGGTCGCGCAGCAGGGGGGCGTGGCCCTGGCCGGGCACCGTCCAGCGGGCCAAGTTGCCGTGTCGCTTCGCCATTTCGGCGAAGGTCTCGGGGGCGAGGAGGTCCGAGTTCTCTCCGCGAATGGCGAGAACCGGCAGGTCCTTCAGCCCCTCGAAGAGCCCCCAGAGCTGCGGCAGCGGAGCCTCGAGGTCGAGGGCCGCGAGCCCCTTCATGAGCGCGGGATCGTAGCTCGACTGGAGCTTGCCGTTCTTCTCTTCCCAAGAGCCTGACGCCAGCGCCTTCCAGTCCGCGTCGGAGAGCGAGGAGAACTGCGCGTCGGAGATCTTTCGCAGGAGCCTGGCGGCCTCCTCCATCGTTCGCGGCGGAGGCAGCTTGCCGACGTAGGACCGGATCCGGATCAGCCCGCGGCCCTCGATGACCGGGCCGATGTCGTTGAGCACCACGCCCTTCAACACGCCCGGGCGCATCGCACCCACGGCCATGGACACGAGGCCGCCGCGCGACGTGCCGACGAAGACGGCCTCGCCGACGCCGAGCGCGGTGAGGACCGTGAGCGTGTCTTCCGCCTCGATCCGGACGTCGTAGCGCTTCCAGTCGGCGTCCCGGCCGGAGAGGCCGCGCCCGCGATAGTCGAGCGACAGCACGCGGCGGGGCCGGTCAGGATCGGTCGCGAGCGCCTTCGCGAGCGCATCGAAGTCGACCGAGTTGCGGGTCAGGCCGGCGAGGCAGACGACGGGCAGGGCACCCCACGCCCGGTCGCCATAGTCGCGCGCGTGCAGTGTCAGCCCGTCCTGGGCCGATACGAAGACGCTGCGGAAGGGTTCTGGCATGGGCGGGCTCCGGCGGTCGCGCCCGGAGAATGCGGTCTCGGCGGCGAGCCGGCAATGCCTCAGCGGCTGACGGTGGCGTCGCGTGCCGCACCGCGCTTCAGGTCGCGGTCGATCGAGACGATGTCCTGCAGCCCGAGACGGCTGCGATAGACCTGCAGGTTCTCCAGAACACGCTGCACGTAGTTGCGTGTCTCGTTGAACGGGATCCGCTCGACCCAGTCGATGGCATCGACCTCGGGACGGCGCGGGTCGCCATAGGCCGTGATCCACTTCTTCACATTGCCGGGACCGGCATTGTAGGAGGCGATCGTCAGCACGTAGGAGCCCTTCCAGGCGTCGACCAGATCGCCGAGATGGGCGGAGCCGAGGATGGCGTTGTAGGCCGCGTCACCTGTCAGCCGGTCGAGATCGTAGGCGAGGCCGGCGCGGTCGGCCGTCGCCTTGGCCGTCGCGGGCATCAGCTGCATCAGGCCGCGCGCGCCGGCGGAGGAGACGACGCGGGGATCGAAGGCGCTCTCCTGGCGGGCGATGGCGAGAACGAGGGGGCGCTCGGCTCCGCCCGGCGCGGTCACCTCGGGAACGCCGAGCAGCGGGAAGGCATGGTTGTCCAGAGCGAAGCCGCGCTGCAGGGCGGTCTTGCCGATGGTGAGCAGCGCTCGCGCGTCACCGCGGCTGGCCGCGACCTCGGCGAGCTGGTCGAGCGCGCCGGCATCGTCGATTCTCTGGGCGAGATCGGCTGCGAGCACCTGGGCGAGCTCGGGCAGGCCGGCCTCGTACAACATGCCGACCGCGGTCACGGCAGGCGGTGGCGAGGAGGGAGCCTCGGGTGACCTGAGCACCCGGCGAACCGTGTAGCTGCGCGCGTCGATCCTCGTCTTGGCGAGCTGGCCGTAATAGGTGGTCGGGTAGGTCGCGGCCTTTTCGAAGAAGGCCGTCGCCGGCTGGCCGCTCTCCTCGGCCGCACGCCCTTGCCAGTACGTCGAACGGGCAACGGAAATCGGCGTCGTCGCCGCCTCGGCGGCGCGGGCGAAGTGACCCGAGGCGGTCTTGGCGTCTTTCATCCACCGAAGCGCGATCCAGCCGGCGTGGAACTCGGCGTCGACGGAGACGGAGCTGGAACCCAGCGGATAGTCGCGCGCCACCTCATAGGCGAGCTTCGGCTCGTTCGCGTCCAGCAGGTTGCGGACGAGGGCCCTGCGCTCGTTCCACCATGGCTCGGGATTGACCATCGCGCCGAGATCGCGCGGCAGCCCGGCCAAAGTCTTCGCCGCGTCCACGCCCTTCTTCTGCTTGCGCAGGCCCTCCGCGATGGCCAGCGCCAGCACGGGTTCCTTGCGGGCCGTCAGCGGCAGCGCATCGATGAGCTTCTTCGCGTTCGGCGCACCGCGCGCGGCCGCGACGTAGGCCTTGACGAGCGGGAGCATGTCGGCGCCGGCCCTCGGCGCATTGCGCATGGCCCCGGCCCAGTCTTCCTCCAGCAAAAACAGGACGGTGCGCCGCCGATGGTCGCTCACCCCGATCGCAGCGGGGAATGCGTCGAGGATCCGCTGCTCCATGTCGGAGCCGAACGTGTCGCTGCGCCAGCGCTCCGCCAGCAGCGCGACGGCCTCCTGCGGCTTGCCCTCGTCGGAGCGAAGCTTCGCCAGCATCAGCGTGCCGCCGGGCGTCAGCGGCGGCTGCGTGGCGAAGAAGGCGCGCACCTTCTCCGGACCTGCCTTCTCGGCGACCATCGCCTCCTCGGCCCGGCGGCGGAGCCAGCCCTGCTGCGGCCAGTCCGGGGCACCGCGCATGAAGGCGTCGATGCGGGAGAAGCCGACCTGCCGAGGCGCCATGCGGATCGCCACCCAGCCCAGCAGCTGGCGCGTCGTCTCCTCACGGGCGCGGCCCGTCTCGATGTCGCCGCCGGACAGGTCGCCGAGGGCGTACTCGGCCACCGCGGCGCGCACGACGCTGAGCTCGAAGGCGCGGGGATCCTCGGCGATGGAGGGTGGCAGCGGGAATCCCGGCAGGTCCGTGACGGCGTCGGGCAGCTTCAGCTGGGGCTCGGCCGGCGCCTGCTGCGCCTCGACGCGGGCCTGTGGCTCGATCCGGCCGGTGATGTCGGGAACGAGATCCCCGGCGATTTCATGCCCGACATCGTGGGCAACGTCACGGACATAGTCGGTCGCCTGCCGCAACGCGTCCTGTGCCGGGTCCGGCAGCGAGGAGGCAAGCTCGCGCATCGCGCCGGACGGCACGAAAATCGCCACCAGCGCCAGGCCGGTGGCCGCAGCCAATGCTGCACGAAGCTTCATCCGTTCATCTGCCCCTTGCGATACATGGCGTTCGATAGATGGCATCGTCCGCCTGGAGCGTTAGCGATCTGTTAACCTCGCCGCTCGCTCCCGAGCTTTCGCTTCTTTTCTGCCGATCACAACCCGTAACCATCGCTGCTAGCTGTATTCCGTGGCAGCAACGCGGCAGGGTTGCCAAGGTCCGCGCATCCCGGCCCCTTTTCGCGCGATCCGGGAGGGTCTATGTGTGTGCCTCCGCACGACGCGGATACCGCGCGCATGGCGGCAAGGGGACGGCACGCAGGGGACTGGCATGGGCAAGAGCCGCTTTACGGGATCGATCACGGCGCTCGTGACGCCCTTCAAGGACCATGCGCTGGACGAGGACGCCTTCCGCGCGCTCGTGAACTGGCAGATCGAGAGCGGCACCAACGGCCTCGTTCCCGTGGGCACGACGGGCGAGAGCCCGACTTTGTCGCATGAGGAGCATCGCTCCGTGGTGGAATGGTGCGTGGCCGAGGCGCGCGGCCGTGTCCCGGTGATCGCCGGAGCGGGGTCCAACAACACCGCCGAGGCCATCGATCTCGCCCGCTTCGCCGAGAAGGCCGGTGCGGATGCCGTGCTCGTGGTGACGCCCTACTACAACAAGCCGACGCAGGAAGGTCTCTACCTGCACTACAAGGCGATCAACGACGCCATCGGCATTCCGATCTTCATCTACAACATCCCCGGCCGCTCCGTGATCGACATGTCGGTCGACACGATGAAGCGCCTCTACGAGCTGAAGAATATCGTCGGCGTGAAGGACGCGACCGGAAACGTCGTGCGCGTCAGCCAGCAGCGGCAGGCCATGGGCGCCGACTTCATCCAGCTCTCCGGCGAGGATGCGAGCGCGCTCGGCTTCAACGCCCATGGCGGGGTGGGCTGCATCTCGGTGTCGTCCAATGTCGCGCCGCGCCAGTGCGCGGAGTTCCAGAAGGCCAGCCTCGCGGGCGACTACTCCGGCGCGCTGGTCTGGCAGGACCGGCTGATGCCGCTCCATACCTCGTTGTTCCTGGAGACCAACCCGGCCGGACCCAAGTGGGCCCTTTCCGCGTTGGGCAAGATGAGCGCGTCCGTTCGCCTGCCGCTGGCTCCGGCGAGCGAGCCGGTACAGAAGGCGATCCGCGCCGCCATGGTACATGCCGGCGTGCTCAACGCCTGAGCCAGAGGATACGGACACAGATCAATGGCCCAGGATAGGGACGCGGCGCGCTACAAGATCGCCGCGGAGAACCGGAAGGCGCGCTACAACTACGCCATCGGCGAGACCTTCGAGGCGGGAATCGCGCTCAGCGGCACCGAGGTGAAGTCCCTGCGGGGTGGCAAGGCGACGATTGCCGAGAGCTACGCGGGCGAGAAGAACGGCGAGATCTTCCTGGTCAACGCTTATATCCCCGAGTACCTGCAGGCCAACCAGTTCAACCACGAGACGAAGCGCCCGCGTAAGCTCCTGCTGCACAGGCGGCAGATCGACCGGCTCCTCGCCGCCATCCAGCGCGAAGGGATGACGCTGGTGCCGTTGAAGATCTACTTCAACGAGAAGGGCCGCGCGAAGGTGGAGCTGGCGCTCGCCAAGGGCAAGAAACTCCACGACAAGCGCGAGACCGAGAAGGCCCGCGACTGGGATCGCGAGAAGGGCCGCCTGCTCCGCGACAAGGGCTGAACCTGCCCGGGTTCACGGAGCGGGCTTCGGACCTGCGCCGCGCCAGCGCTCCACGATCTCGTCGGCGAGCCCTTCCAGCGGGCGGAACACGAAGCGGACCTCGTGCCGGCCGGCCGGCACCTGAACCGCCCGCATGATGCCGTTGGCCCGCCGCACGGGCTCGGCCTGGCCGTCCACGGTCGCATACCACCACGGGTGCCAGGAATCGTTCAGGACCAGCCAGCCACCCTGCGCCGAGTCGACGGCGGCGACGACCTCGGTGTTGGCGTAGCGCAGCAGCCTTGCCGATCCGGCCGGCCGTGGTCCGTTCTCGGCGGCGGGAAAGCCGTCGGCGGGGTCGAGCAGCACCGTCCGGCGGGGGTCGAAGCCCTCGGGCCATTTGCCGTCGTCCAGAAGAGTGTCGAAGTTCGCCGGCCTGGCGTCCCCCGCGAGGATCACGCGCGGCAAGGCGCGGGGGTTCTCGAACAGGCGCGCGTGCGGGGCCCGCGCGAGTTCAATGAGGTCGCCCTCGTGCAGCGCCTTGTCGACGTCCTCGGCCGGCCCTCGGGTGACGACGTAGCGAAGGCCCAGCATGTCGGCGAGAAGCGAGCTCCAGCCGGGCATCAGCGGCGAGAAGGTACGCTGTTCCGGCAGCGCCACCGTATCCTGGGCTCCCGTCGCCCTGGTGTAGATGCGCAGGCGGATCGGGTTGTAGCCGAGCGTGTTGTCGAGCCCGTGGACCATGCTGGCATTCGGCCAGTGGAAGTCGACACCGGCGAGCTCGACGCGGTCCCGGCGGTCGGGCGCGGCTTCCGCCGCGAGCCGGCGCTTCAGCTCCGCCACGATCGGGTCGGTGCTGTCCGGGCGCAGGACGTCGAAGAGCTCTGAGGGGAGGGCGGTCGACTCGTTCGGACCGTTGTTCCAGCGCAGATCGGCCGTCAGCAGCAGTGCCAGCACCAGCGACGCCAGCCACGCCGCCGGGCGTCGTGATCCCATCCAGGCGAGCACGACGGCGGAGACGGCTGCAAAGGCGAGCGCCGTGGCGATGGCCGGCGTGGCGTGCCCGAGCTGGCCTTTCCAGGCGGCCACACCCACGCAGGCCGCGAAACTGGCCACAATCAGGGCAGCGGCCAGAGCAAGCCTGGCGCGTGTCATGTCCAGCGTGCCGGCGCAGAGGCGATGCACTGCGTAGCCCGCCAGGATCGCTGCCAGCCCACCGAGCAGGAACGTCGCATCGGCCGGCCGGCGGAACAGGTCGATGCCGGGTAGGACGTGCCAGTAAAGGGTGAAGACCGGCGTGTACCACCCCAGGGCATAAAGGAGAACGAGGGTCGCCGCCGCGACGACCCAGCGGATTTCGCGGGCCCGGAACGCACCTCCGGCGATGCCGAGGCCGAGACCTGCGATCATCGGCAGGGCGCCGATATAGACGTCGCTCATGTTGCGGGCGAGGAAGAGGTCGGTCGGGCCCCAGGTGAAGCTCGGCTGCCCCCAGAACTCCGAAAGCGGTCCGTCCGTGCCGTAGAGGTTTGCGGCGAAGGCGGTCAGCAGTCCGGCCGGGTGGAGGGAGCCGCGGCCCGCGCCGATGAAGTCGATGGCTGGGCGGTTGGAGTCTCCCGCCAGCATGATCGTCATGGCGATGGGCAGGCCGGCGACCAAAATCGCTGCAAGAGCGCCCGCCACCAGCGGCAGGATCACCCCGCGCAGGGTCTCGATGCGGCGCGGACCCTGCAGAACGAACCAGAGCGTCTGGAAGACGAGCAAGAAGATCCCGAGCAGCGCGACCTGGTCACGGCCGATCACCATGCATCCACCGGCCACGCCTGCCGCAATGCCCCAGCCGATCGAGCGCCGCTCCAGCGCACGTGCGAGGAGCCAGAGCGTGATCGCCCACCAGGACAGGCTCAGCACCTGCCCGGTGTGCTGGATGCGCCAGGCGGCGGAGGCTCCGAAGGCGAAGACGAAGGCCGCGATGAGCGCTCCCTCCGGCCGCCACCCCCGGTCGCGGAAGAACGCCATGAGCGCCACGCCGCCGAAGCCCAGCATCGCGAAAGCGATGCCGTCCGACACCACGAAGGATGGCGCGGGGTCGACGAGTGCGACGAGCAGGTGTGGAAGGGAGAAGATCAGCGACTGGGGGTCGGCGACCTGCGGTGAGCCGGCGAAGACAAAGGGGTTCCAGAACGGCCATTCGCCGCGATGGATCGATCCGGCGAGGAACTGCAGCTGCGCCTGGAAATGCGCCTTGGCATCCCAGGGAACGGTGAGCCGGCCCGAAAGCCACGGCCAGCACAGGACGAGCCACGCCAGCGCAAACAGGAGAACGGCGACCCGGTACGCCCCATTGGCGGCCTGCGGGGTGATGCCCTCCGCGGCCGTGGCTCTGCCCTGCATGGCGAAACGGGTCCCGACCGGGGTGGTATGTCAGTCCTGTGCGGGAAGCCGTGCGAGACCCTCGTCGAGGTCGATGAAGTGACCCGCGCGGTCCCGCTTGGAGGACAGGTAGTGGACGTTCTCGGTCGTGGTGCGTCCAACGACGCGGCGATGCTCGACGACGTCCAGTCCGGCATCTTCGAGCGCCGCGATCTTGACCGGGTTGTTGGTCAGCAGGGCAACCTTCTGCACGCCGAGCTTCTTCAGCATCTCCGCAGCGAAGCCGAACCGGCGCTGGTCGAGGTCGAAGCCGAGGATCTCGTCGGCATCGTAGGTGTCGTAGCCGTCGGCCTGCAGGCGGTAGGCGCGCATCTTGTTGGCAATGCCGTTGCCGCGGCCTTCCTGGTCCAGGTAAAGGACGATCCCGCCGCCACCTTCGGCCATCGACTTCACCGTGCCGCGCAGCTGGTCTCCGCAGTCGCATTTGAGGCTGCCGAAGAGGTCCCCGGTCAGGCAGGCGGAATGCAGGCGGACGGGTACGACCCCGCCGAGGTCGGGCTTGCCGACAATGACGGCGACCTGGTCGCGAAGGCCCTCGCCGCCGCGGAAGACCACGAACTCGGTGTCCCTGGCGCCGTCCAGCGGAACGGGAGCCCGGCCGACGATGCGCAGGGCCCGTGCCTCGGCCTGCCGCTGCCGCCCGATGGCGTCGGCCTCGACGCTCAGCAGCGCGACGGGAAGACTGGCGGGGTCGACGGGGACCACGACGACGGCCGGGAGAACGAGCGCGAGGCGCGCCAGCTCGAGGGCGGCGAGGTCGAGGGTGCCCGCCGCGTGCACGGGTGCGTCGAGTTTCGGCGCGATCCGAAGCGCGAGCGCCTCGATGCGCTCGACGTCGATGCGGGGGAGGGCGATGAAGCCGGGCTGCATCCGCTCCAGCCCCAGCCGGCGCAGCCGTGCCGCGGGCAGCACCAGCCGGGCCGATCCCGTGGCGAGTGAATCCAGGCCTTTGGCGATGTCGGGGTCGAGCGCCTCCACGCCGATCACCAGCACGGCCTCGCCCCCGTCACGGATGGCGACGGGGCGGCCGGAGCGGGCTTCCGAAAGCGCGCGCTCGACGGTGATATGGTCCGCTGCCGCAACCGACCGTAGAAGGGAGGAGTCAGACATTCACGCCTCGAAAGCAGCGCCCACGCTGGGCACGAAGTAGGGTTGACCCGATGAGCTTCAAGGCACCGGATGAGCATGACAGCCGGCGGACCCAAGGCGCGAACACCGCTCCAGCCTCAGCCGATTCACACCTTGCAGGCGAAAAAGGCAAGAGCTTGCCACGCCAGGAGGCATTTGCACCCGTGCCCGTTCACCACCTCGTGCACGGCGGGCCGGAGTGCGACCCAGTGACGCCGGTGCGCGAAGCCGATCCTTCGCGGCCGTTCGTCGTCGCGCAGCTCGGCCAGTCGCTTGACGGACGCATCGCCACCGTCAGCGGCGAATCGCGCTGGATCAACGGCGCCGGGGCGCTCGATCACCTGCATGCCCTGCGTGCGGCCGTGGACGCCGTCGTCGTGGGTGTCGGCACGGTTCTCGCCGACGACCCGCGCCTGGACGTGAGGCGGACTGAAGGGCGCAGTCCCGCCAGGGTGATTATCGATCCCCGCAATCGGATGCCGGCGGGGTGCAGGTGCCTGCGCGATGATGGAGTGCGCCGCTTCGTCATACGCGGCGAGCCTTCGGATGCGATCGTTGGCGTGGAGGAGGTCATCGTTTCCCAACAGGACGGGTCGCTTGCGCCCGCCGCTGTCGTCGCGGCCCTGTTCGAGCGCGGGATGCGGCGCATCCTGGTGGAAGGCGGCGCCGCCACCATATCGCGCTTTATGGACGCAGGCTGCGTCGACAGGCTCCACGTGCTCGTGGCTCCGCTTATCCTCGGGTCGGGAAAGCCGGGGCTGGACATGCGTCCCGTGGAGGCGCTGGGCATGGCCAGGCGGCCAGCCACGCGGATCCACGTGCTGGGCGGCAGCGACGTGCTGTTCGATTGCGACATGCGGCAGGGGCACTAGGCCCGGTCCGGGAGGAGTTCGGTTTCGAGGAGGGAGGCCACCATGGTCGAGGGCGTTTCGCAGGCCTATCGCAATCCGTCCGGCGGCCCTGCCGCGCGGACCGAGTACTCGGCGGCGTTGAGAATCATCCACTGGCTCACGGCGCTCGCCGTGTTCATCCTCGTCCCGGTCGCCGTGGCGATGAGCAACCTCCCGGACAGCGCCTTCAAGAACGCGCTCTACGAGGTGCACAAGTCCGTCGGCATCATCGCCTTCGTCCTGGTCGTGCTGCGCATCGTCGTGCGGCTGGCGGGGGGTGCCCCGCCGCCCGATCCGTCGCTGGCGCCGTTCCAGCGTACCGCCTCGGCGACCGTGCACGGGCTCATCTATGCGCTGCTGCTCGCGATGCCGGTGCTCGGCTACTCCGCCACCAACATGTGCTGCAAGCCGGTGAACCTGTTCTGGGTGTGGCCGGTGCCGATCAATCTGGAGGGCAGCGAGGCGACGGTGAAGACCATCTTCGCCGCGCACTACTATCTCGGCTGGCTGCTCGTCGCGCTCGTCGCCATCCACATCTCGGCTGCTCTTTACCACCACTTCGCGCTGAAGGACGGCGTGCTCAGGCGCATGCTGCCGCAGCGCTAGGTCGGCATGGCCAGCAGGTCGACATGGCCGATGCGGGCCGAGGTCGCGTCACGGCGCTCCCCGGCCCAGCGCCTCGCGTCCTGCTCCGGCACGCCCGCCTCGGCCGCGGCAGAGGCGATGCCGGACGTCAGCTCAGTGATGAGCGCCGTGTCGCGCGGCGCATCGAGAAGCCACGGGCTCGGCGCCGTCCGGACGGTGTAGCCGCACGCGGCGAAACTGGCGTCCAGGGCGGCCGGCGCGTTGCGCCCCGCGGCCGGTCCGAACCCCTTGTCTATGGCCTGGTGCCGGTGGAAGGCATCGAGAACGGTGCCGTCCAACGGGTGCGCGGGCGCGAACTCGTCCTTCCCGTCATAGGTGAGAACGGTGTAGAGCGGCAGGCGCGCGGCCGCGAGGGTTTGCGCGAAGTGTTCGATCCAGGCCGCTGAAACCAGATCGAAAAGAGCGGCGGCCGTGACCAGCGTGGGCAGCTCGGCGAAGATCGTGCCGGGATCGCCCGACAGGTCCGCCTCGGTGAAGGTCACGCGGATCTCGCGACCGCCGGAATGGAGCACCAGACCACCTGCCACACGCTCGGACCGGTCAGACCAGCCGCGCAGCGCGTCGGCTGCGGCTTCCAGGAGGGCGGGGTCATGGTCGACGAGCCGCCAGGATTGCCGGTCCGGCAGCAGGGGCGCGAGCGCGCGCAGGTTCGAGCCCGTCCCGCATCCGAGATCGACGAGACGGGCCGTGCCGCTCGACGATGCCAGCCGCGCGGCTTCGACGGCCAGTCCGGCGTCGCGGGCGCGGCGGTCGGCGGGTTCACGCAGGGCGAGCCAGTCCGGGCTGAAGCCGCTCATGCCGGCGATGGCTCCCGCCGCAGCGCCACCTCCCTCAAGGCGCCAGCGATCAATTCGGCGGTGTCGGTCCAGCGCGGCAAGGCAGTGCCTGCGGCCCAGGATGCGTCCGACAGCCGGCCGCGCAGCTCCGGGTCCGAGATCATGCGGGCGAGAGCGGCCCGCAGCGACGCGACATCGCCCGGCGGGACCTTGATGGCCGCCGCGTCCGGGGCCGTGTCGGCCATGGCACCGCCGGTCGTGCACACGACGGGAAGTCCGCGCGCCATGGCCTCGGCGAGTGCCATGCCGTAGCCCTCGAAGAGCGAGGGCATCACGAAGACGTCCGCCGCGTGATAGTAGCCGGCCAGCTCGTCCTCGCTTGTCGCCCCGGCGAGATGGACGCGGTCTGCCAGACCTGCATCTGCAATGGCCGCGCGCACTGCATCGGCCTCCTCCCCGTCGCGGTCCGTCGCGCCGACGATGGTGCAGGACCATGGCCCGGGAAGGCCCGCCAGCGCCTCGACGAGAACCCGGTATCCCTTCCTCGGCAGCACCGAGCCGACGCACAGCAGCTGGACGGTGTCGCCGGCGCTTCCCGAGCCTGTGGCGCGCTCCGACGGGTCGGTGCCTGGCTCGGCGATGGTGATCTTCTCGCGGGGTACGCCATAGTCGGCGACGAGCATTATGGCGGTCGAGGGGCTGGTGACGATGACATGCGCGGCCCGCGCCAGCGCCGACGCCTCGCTCGCGTGGAAGGCCCGGCGCCGCCGTTCGGGCAGCCCGGTCTCCGCCGCCAGGGGGTGGTGGACCAGCGCCACGAAAGTCCGCTCGATGTCCTTCAGGACGAGATCGGTGAGCGCGCCGAAAGCGAGCCCGTCGACCATGATCACGGCGTCGTCCGGCGTGGTCTTGAGCAGGTATCCCGCCTCGCCGAGGTCGGGGACCGTGGCGAGCGGAAACGACCCCGGCAGCTTCAGGTAGTGGACGGGAAGTCCCAGTTCCTCCAGTTCCGCCAGCACCCGGCGGTCATAGGCGTAGCCGCCGGTCGGCGCGTCGAGGTCGCCCGGGATGGCAAAGACGAACGGGGTCACGTCAGACGGCACCTTCAAACCAGGCCCGGGCTACGTGGGATTCGTGCAGCATGACGCGAATCTTGGTGATCCCGTCAGAGCCGGGACCGAGATCGCCGTTGCGGGCGGCGGTGGCCATGCGCTCGAAGATGTGCCGCGACAGGAACTCGGTGGTGGTCTGCCGGCCCGCGAACTCCGGCACCTCGTCGAGGTTGCGGTAGTTCAGGGGCGACAGCGTCGCCTTCAGCGCATCATGGGCGCGGCCGATGTCCACGACCACTTCGTCGGAGGTCAGCGTCTCGCGGAAGAACGCGACGTCGACGACGAAGGTCGCGCCATGCAGGCGCTGGGCGGGGCCGAACAGCTCTCCCTTGAAGCTGTGGGCGATCATGATGTGGTCGCGAACCTCGACGGCGTACATGGGGGACCCTCCCTGGCCTGCTTGTCAGTATCGTATGACGGTGACGAGGCCGGGTGCCCCGGCTGCCAGAATACGCGGTATCGCCTGCGGCAGATCGCTGAAAGCGACTTCTTCGGTCAGCAGGATGTCCAACGCGGGATCGGACAGCAGCGCGAGAGCCGCCTGCAGCCGGCGCGCATGCGTCCATCGCGGCCGGCGCGAGGGCGACACTTCGCCCACCTGCGAGGAAATCAGCCGCAGGCGCCGGCTGTGGAAGGCTCCGCCCAGCGGTGCCGGGACGGCGCCCTCGCCATACCAGGAGGCCTCGACGACGGTCGCCTCCCTGCCGGCACAGTCGATGGCCGTCGCCAGCCCGGCGGCAGTCGCCGAGGCGTGGAACACGACGTCCGCATCGGCAGGAGGCCCCGATTCGCGCCACGCGATGCCGAGCGCTGCCGCGATGTCACGCCGGCCCGAATCGGGATCGACGAGCGTGACGTCGGCTCCCGGCAGGCGCGCCGACAGCCATGCGATCAGCAGGCCCACCACGCCGCCCCCGATGACGACGACCCTGTCGGCCGGTCCGGCGCCGGAGTCCCAGATCGCGTTGAGGGCGGTTTCCATGTTGGCGGCCAGAACGGCGCGCCGGGCAGGCACCGTGTCGGGGACCAGCGAAACGAATCCGGGCGGAGCGACGAACACGTCCTGATGCGGATGCAGTGCAAACACCGTGCGGCCGAGCAGCCCGGGCGGGCCTTCCTCCACCCGGCCGGTGCAGCAGTAGCCGTACTTGACGGGAAACGGGAACTCGCCTTCCTGCAGCGGGGCGCGCATCCGGGCGTGCTCGCTTTCGGGCACGCGCCCTGCGCTCACCAGCCGCTCCGTGCCCCTGCTGATGGCCGACCATTGGGTCCGAACAAGAACATGCCCGTCCTTCGCCGCTGCCATATCGAGGGCGCCCCGGCGCAGATCTGCGCGCCCGGGCGCGACGTACCAGAGGGCCGTAGCCTCTCGGACGGCTGTGGGCTTGTTCTCGGCGTCATTGCCCAACACACTGCCTCCGCTATGTGCATCCGGCGCGCCGGTACGCGCCATCGTCACCGCCATCATCCTCAGGGCATCCGATCGTGTTGACCAGCCCCGCTCCCGACGCTGCCGCCGGCCAGGGGCTGACGCCCGCCGGGCTCCAGAGCCTGCGCACGCTTCGCAACCGGCGCCTCCTGATGGCCGTCCTCAATCTCGGGACGTTCATCGCCCTGGCCGCCTTGATGGCCCATGTGGCCGGCGCGGGGGGCTGGACGGTTGTCGACGCGGCGATGATGGCCTGCTTCCTCTTCGCCGCGCCCTGGAGCGTGCTGGGGTTCTGGAACGCCCTTGCCGGCCTGTGGCTGCTGCACGGTGTCCGTGACGGCCTGCGCAGCACGGTGCCCTTCGCGGACCGCATGGAGCGCCATCCGATCGCACCCCTGCGCATTCGCACGGCCGTCCTGCTGACGCTGCGCAACGAGGATGCCGCCCGCGCGATGGCGCGGCTGCGCGTGATGAAGGACAGCGTCGACGCGACGGGGCAGGGCGCCCATTTCGACTGGTTCGTGCTCAGCGACAGTGACCGCGACGACGCAGCCGCTGCCGAGGAAGCCGAGTTTGGGGCGTGGCGTGCCCTCGATGCCAGTCCGCAGCGGCTGCACTACCGGCGGCGCGAGCACAATACCGGCTTCAAGGCCGGCAATCTCCGGGACTTCTGCGCCCGCTGGGGTGCCGATTTCGAGATCATGCTGCCGCTCGACGCCGACAGCCTGATGGACGGCCCGACCATCGTGCGCATGGCCGGGATCATGCAGGACCACCCGAAGCTGGGCATCCTGCAGAGCCTCGTGGTCGGCATGCCGTCGCAGAGTGGTTTCGGTCGCCTGTTCCAGTTCGGTATGCGCCAGGGGATGCGGCCCTACACCATGGGCAGTGCCTGGTGGGCTGGCGATTGCGGGCCGTTCTGGGGCCATAACGGCATGGTCCGGATCGCTCCCTTCGTCGCGCATTGCGACCTGCCGATCCTGCCGGGCGGCCCGCCGCTGGGCGGCCACATCATGTCGCACGACCAGGTCGAAGCCGCGCTGATGCGCCGTGGGGGCTACGAGGTGCGCGTGCTGCCGGTGGAGTGCGGCAGCTTCGAGGAGAATCCGCCGACGGTCCTCGAATTCACCCGCCGCGATCTGCGCTGGTGCCAGGGCAACATGCAGTACTGGCGCCTGCTCGGGCTGCCAGGCCTGCGGCCGATGAGCCGGTTCCAGCTGCTCTGGGCCATCCTGATGTTCCTCGGCATCCCTGCCTGGACGGCGCTGATCGGCCTCGCCGCAATCAAGCCCTTCGAGACGCAGGACCTCGCCGGAGGCTTTCCGGCGGGCGCTGCGATCGCCGTCTATGCGTCGATCCTCGTCATGTTCCTCGCCCCCAAGATCGCCGGTGTCCTCGACGTGCTCCTGACGCCGGGAGGTGCACGGCGTTACGGCGGGACGCGCCTCTTCCTGGCGGGCTTTGCCTCCGAGCTGCTCTTCTCGTTCCTGCTGGGCGCCGTGACGACGCTGCGGATGACGCTGTTCATGATCGGGCTCGCCTTCGGCAAGGCCGTCACCTGGAACGGCCAGGCGCGAGACGCGCACGCGCTGTCCTGGTCGACCGCGCTGCGCGGGTTGTGGCCGCAGACGCTGTTCGGCTGCGCGGTGATTGCCGCCATGGCGTGGAAGGCGCCGGCCGTCCTCGCCTGGGCGGCGCCGCTCGTGGCGGGGTTCCCGCTGGCCATTCCGTTTGCGGTTCTCACCGCCCATCCCGCCTTCGGCAGGGCGCTGGCGCGTCGTGGTCTTGCCGCGACACCGGAGGAGCTCGATCCTCCACCGGAGTTCCGCGCACTCGAGACCCGCCCCGCGCCGCGGGGCGAGGCAGTCGTAGAGGCGGCCTGAGATCTTCGCCAGTTGTTCCCAGCCTGCGGGACCCGGAGTTTCCGAATGGCCTTTGCCGCTCCCAAGACAATTGTCCTGATCGCGCTCGCGCTCTGGGCAGGCGCACTGGCCGGCGGCACCGCACGAGCGGACGACGACATGGCCGTTTCCGTCGAGAACAGCAGCCAGCCGGAGATCTGCGCGGAAAAGGACAACGTCGCCCTCGATTTTCGCGGCGCCGGCGTAAAAAGCTTCCGCATCCAGGCGGTGCACCCCGCCTTCATCGGCACCATCGTCGCCGACCGCTGGGCACCCGACTTCACCAAGTGCGACATGCGCCACGACACGGCCTTCGGCGCCAAGGCACGGCGGGTCACCTTCTACGAGACCCCGGATTTCTGGCTGACCGGCTACACCTATCCGTCGTTCTGGCGCCCTGGCAGCGTTCCCGTGAAGGTCGGCGATAGGGTGGAGGAAGGCCTCCACATCATCCAGGTGTGGGTCCGCTTCCAGGAACGCGCGGAGGAAGTGCTCGTCCTCTATCCGCCCGACGGCTACTGGCGCGCCCGCCCTCTGCCGCCGCCGCACATGCGCTGGTCGGCCTATGGCAGTTCGTTTCTCGTCGGCCCCGTGACCGTGAAGGAGCGGCCACTGGTCGAGCTGAAGCAGATCACCTTCGAGCCGGAGACCAAGACCTTCGTCCTCGAATTCCTCGAAGGCGGGTCGGCGCGGGTGACCCTGTCGGCGCTGGACCAGGACAGGATCGTGCTCGACACGACCTTCGACACGCCGACGACCGGCAAGGCGCCGTTCCTGGCCATGCGCTCGATGTATGTGACGGAGTACAATGCCGACGTCGCCCGCGTCGCCTGGCGCGCGCCGGGCGACAAGGGCTGGGGCGAGTCGCCCGTCATGAGCTTCCCGGGAGCCCAGGCGAGCGAACTCTGGGCCGGGCGCCTGCTGCCATCACGGCACAACACCAGCGCGCCCGACATGGTGTTCAACCGCTTCTCGGATCAGCTCCCCAGGCCGGAGAACGCGCCCCCGGTCGAGATGCTGACGCCCAAGGTGATCCAGTAGTCCTGTCTGTCCGGTCCGGCGAACCGGCGGGGTTGTCCGTTTTTGGGGACCTTTGCGGGTGCCCGGCGGTAGCCTAGCCCCCCCGGCCGATATGGGCCCGGACCGCGGCGAAGACGGCCTGGAACATCTCCGGCGTCAGCCGGCCCGTGTTCGTGTTGTAGCGGGAGCAGTGATAACTGTCGAAGAGCGCGATGCCCTTCACGTCGTGCCGCGCCGCGTGCCCAAATGGGTATTTCGACAGCGGAACGCCGAGCGCGCGCAAGGTCGATTCGTGGGCGATACGCCCGAGCGCGACGATCGCGGAAAGGCGTGGCAGCCCTTCGATGGTGGCGGAGAGAAACGGCCGGCAGGACGCAATCTCCTGCCCGACGGGTTTGTTTTCCGGGGGCACGCAACGAACGGCGTTGGTGATCAGGCAGTCGACGAGTTCAAGGCCGTCGTCGGGCCTGGCGCGGAAGTCGCCACGGGCGAAGCCGTAGGTGCCCAGCGTCTCGTAGAGCAGGTCGCCGGCATAGTCGCCCGTGAAAGGCCGGCCGGTGCGGTTGGCGCCGCGCAGGCCCGGTGCCAGGCCCACCACCAGCAGCCGCGCCGCCCGCGTTCCGAAGGAGGGAACCGGCGCGTTGTGCCAGGCCGGCTCGGCCTGTCGCGCGCGTTCGCGGAAGGCGACCAGCCGGGGGCAGAGCGGGCAATCGCGGCCAGGCTCGCGAGCCGCTTCCTGCAAAGAGAAGCCCCCGGGGCCGACGGCTCCGGAGGCTGGAGGATTGCCGTTCATCAGGCTTGCTTAGAGGTCGTCGCCCGAATCGTCCACGGGGGCCGGACTGTGCTGCGTGGCCGGACGCCGCTCGTAGTTGCGCGGCGGGCGCTCCGCCCGTTCCGCCGGATCGCGGCCGATCTTGGCGGCCAGGTGCAGGATGTCGATGAACTCGTCGGCCTGACGGCGAAGCTCGTCCGCCACCATCGGGGGCTGGGAGCTGATGGTCGAGACGACCGACACGCGGACACCGCGGCGCTGCATGGCCTCGACGAGGGACCGGAAGTCGCCGTCGCCGGAGAAGAGCACCATGTGGTTGATGTGCGGCGCGAGCTCCAGCGCATCGATGGCGAGCTCGATGTCCATGTTGCCCTTCACCTTGCGGCGGCCGGTGGAGTCGACGAACTCCTTGGTCGGCTTCGTCACCACGCGGTAGCCGTTATAGTCCAGCCAGTCGATCAGCGGACGGATGGAGGAATACTCCTGATCTTCGATCAGCGCAGTATAGTAGAAGGCGCGCACGAGATAACCGCGCTGCTGAAACTCCTTCAGGAGCCTCTTGTAGTCGATGTCAAAGCCGAGTGCCTTGGCGGTAGCGTAGAGATTAGCACCGTCTATGAAGAGCGCGGTACGTTCGACTGTCTGCATGTGTATGGTCCTGGTCGCCGGAAGCGATACTAGGGTGCCGGGGATGCGCGATGCTGGGTAGGATAGATCAGGCGTCGCGCGGGGGATAATGAACTGGAGATCGGAAAAACGTCGTGGAGCGAGCCTTGCCTAAGTTGCGTTCCTCAATTCACGAGGTAGTGCAACCTTTAGTTGCTGAATGAACCGGCGAATTGCGGCGGTGTCAAGACGAAGCCTGACTTGGTGCGGGGCCGCGCATGGCTGACATGCAACTGTCATGAATGCTTCCCGAACACGCACGTTGCATTTCGGGGCGTACGGGTGTAACGGGTCGCGCTTACGCCCGGAAACGTCAGACGAGGTCGCGCCGCATGGCTCGCGTCACAGTTGAAGACTGCATCGACAAGGTCGACAACCGGTTCGAGCTTGTGCTGCTCGCCAGCCACCGCGCCCGCATGATCTCCTCCGGCGCGCCGCTCACCATCGACCGCGACCGTGACAAGAACCCGGTCGTCGCCCTGCGCGAGATTGCCGACACGACCGTGTCGCCCGAGGATCTGAAGGAAGACCTCATCCACTCGCTGCAGAAGCACGTCGACGTGGACGAGCCCGAGCCCGAGTCCGTGCCGATGATCGGCGCTCCCCAGGCCGCGGGGTCGACGGACGACAACGCTGTCGAGTTCGACCGCATGACCGAGGAAGACCTCCTGCGCGGCCTCGAGGGGCTTGTGCCTCCGGCCGAGACGGACGACGAGGGCGAGTGACGCCTCCGGCCCGGATCCCCGGCCACCTGAATGACCAAGCCCGGCCCCTCGGCCGGGCTTTTTCGTTCCGGTTCGGCGTTCCGCGCGTGACGCCGCGCGAAGGTGCGCGCACGGGGCACTTGCGGCGCGCGCGCCGCCTCCCGATACTCCGGGCAGGATGATTTTCCCTGGCGGGATGGGCGAGAGGTCAACGCCGCCATGATGCGGCAGTACGAACTGGTCGAGCGGGTCAAGCGCTACAATCCCAATGCGGACGAGGCGCTGCTGAACCGGGCATACGTGTACGCCATGCGCGCGCACGGCTCGCAGAAGCGTTCGTCAGGCGACCCCTACATGTCGCACCCGCTCGAGGTGGCCGCGATCCTCACCGAGCTGCGGCTGGACGATGCCACCATCGTCGCCGCCGTCCTGCACGACACGATCGAGGACACCGCGGCGACGCGCGAGGAGATCGACCACCTCTTCGGCCACGAGATCGGCGCCCTCGTCGAGGGCCTCACCAAGATCAAGAAGCTCGACCTCGTCTCCAAGAAGGCGGCGCAGGCGGAGAATCTCCGCAAGCTGCTGCTGGCGATCGCCGATGATGTCCGCGTGCTGCTGGTGAAGCTCGCCGACCGCCTGCACAACATGCGCACCCTGCATTACGTGCCGCCGGAGAAGCGCACCCGCATTGCCGAGGAGACGCTCGACATCTACGCGCCGCTCGCCGGGCGCATGGGCATGCAGGAGCTGCGCGAGGAGCTGGAGGATCTCGCCTTCCGGCATTTCTCCCCCGACGCGCACGCCATGGTGCAGGCGCGGCTCGACGAGATCGGCGCGCGCAGCGGGCCCGTGATCGACGAGATCGAGCGTGAGCTGCATGCCAAGCTCGTCGCGGCCGGCATCAAGGCGGTGGTGAAGGGGCGACGCAAGCGGGCCTACTCCATCTGGAAGAAAATGGAGAGGAAGTCGGTCTCCTTCGAACAGCTCTCCGACATCTTCGGCTTCCGCATCATGGTCGACGACGTGGCGGGCTGCTACGCCGTGCTGGGCGTCGTGCATACGACGTGGCCGAGCGTTCCCGGCCGGTTCAAGGACTACATCTCGACGCCAAAGCAGAACGACTACCGTTCGCTGCACACCACGGTGGTCGGGCCCGGCCGCCAGCGCGCCGAACTGCAGATCCGGACCGAGCAGATGGACCGGATCGCTGAATACGGCATTGCGGCGCATGCGCTCTACAAGGACGGGCGCGCAACCGACAAGGATGCGCTGGCGCTGGAAAGCCGGGCCTATGAATGGCTGCGCCGCACGATCCAGACGCTGGCGGAGGGCGACAGCCCAGAGGAGTTCCTGGAGCACACCAAGCTCGAGCTCTTCCACGACCAGGTCTTCTGCTTCACGCCCAAGGGCCGCCTGATCGCCTTGCCGAGAGGCGCGACACCCATCGACTTTGCCTATGCCGTGCACACCGATGTCGGCAACACGGCCGTGGGCTGCAAGGTCAACGGCCGGATCGTCCCGCTGATCTCCGAGCTGCACAATGGCGACGAGGTCGAGGTCATGCGGGCCCAGGGCCAGGTGCCGCCGGCGGCCTGGGAATCGATCGTCGTGACGGGCAAGGCCCGCGCGGCGATCCGCCGGGCCACCCGCGCCGCCGTCCGCCGGCAGTATGCCGGCCTCGGCCGCCAGATCGTCGAACGGGCCTTCGAGCGCGGCAAGAAAGCGTATTCCGAGGAGAAGGTGAAGGCGGCGTTGCCGCGCCTCGCGCGTTCCTCGCTGGAGGACGTGATGGCCGCAGTCGGGCGCGGCGAGATCTTCTCTGGCGACGTCGTGAAGGCCGTCTATCCCGACTACAAGGAGGAGCGCGTCACCGGGCCGGAAGCCGACAAGAGCGAGGGTGGCTGGTTCGGCCTGAAAAAGGCTGGCGGGCTCGTCTTCAAGGTGCCGGGCAAGCAGGAGGAGGCGGACCAGCTGCGCTCAATCCCGATCCGCGGGCTCAATGGCGACCTGCCCGTGCAATTCGCCCCGGACGGCGGCGCGGTGCCGGGCGATCGCATCGTCGGCATCCTCACCCCGGGGGAGGGGATCACCATCTACCCGATCCAGTCGCCGGCCCTTACAGCCTTCGACGACCAGCCCGACCGGTGGCTCGACGTCCGCTGGGACATCGACGACAGCGCGCCCCAGCGCTTCCCCGCGCAGATCGAGATCACGGCACTCAACGAGCCGGGAACGCTGGCCCAGGTCGCCCAGATCATCGGCGACAACGATGGCAACATCGACAGCATCGCCGTCAACGGCCGGGCTTCGGCCGACTTCCGCGAGATCCTCATCGACCTCGAGGTCTACAACCTCAAGCACCTCACCTCTATCATCAACCAGCTCAAGGCGCGCTCGGTGGTGAGTTCGGTGCGGCGAATGAACGGGTAGAAGGCTGTCATCCCCGGCCGGAGCCGCGCAGCGGCGGAGGGAGGGGCTCCGGGACCGTCGGCAAATAGCCCTGGATCCCCTTCCCGCGCCTCTGGCGCGCCGGGGATGACAACGGGAGAGTCTTGTGAGCGAGGCGGAAGCCTGAAGCCTCGCGGTCCGGAGCGCGGGCCTCCAGGCCCGCTCTTTCTGCGCTGAACCGTATCGCAGCTGCCCCGGCCAGCCTCACCCCAGCTGCTTGCCCAACCGGCCGGCGAGATCCTGGATGAACTGCCAGGCCGTCCGTCCGGAGCGGGAACCCCGCGTGGTGGACCATTCCAGCGCGTCGTGGTGCATGGCTTCGCGTTCCTCGACTGGCAAGCCGAAATGCGTCGCGTAGCCGTCGACCATGGCCAGGAACTCGTCCTGGCTGCACTTGTGGAAGCCGAGCCAGAGGCCGAAGCGGTCGGAGAGCGACACCTTCTCCTCTACGGCTTCGCCGGGGTTGATGGCGGTGGAGCGCTCGTTTTCCATCATGTCGCGCGGCAGCAGGTGCCGCCGGTTGGACGTGGCGTAGAACAGGATGTTCTCGGGCCGCCCCTCGATGCCGCCCTCCAGCACCGCCTTCAGCGACTTGTAGGACGTGTCGTCCCCGTCGAAGGAAAGGTCGTCGCAGAAGACCACGAAACGGAACGGAGCGGCCCGCACGAGTGCCATCAGCAGCGGTAGGCTCTCGATGTCCTCGCGGTGGATCTCCACCAGCTTCAGCGCAGGCCGCCCCGACGAGGCGCCGCGGACATTCACCTCCGCATGGGCAGCCTTGACCAGCGAAGACTTGCCCATCCCCCGTGCGCCCCACAGCAGGGCGTTGTTGGCCGGCAGGCCCTGCGCGAAGCGCTCGGTGTTCTCCATCAGCGTGTCGCGGGCGCGGTCGATGCCCCTGAGCAGCGGCAGGTCGACCCGGTTCACCCGCGGCACGGGTACGAGGCGCGGCGGATCGGGGTGCCAGACGAACGCGTCCGCCTCGTCGAAGCGCGGCACCTCCGCCCGTGGAGGCGCGATGCGCTCCAGCGCGTCGGCGATGCGGGCGAGAAGGACGGGGAGGGCGGGATCGTCGGTGGGCATGCGAGGTCCGGGTGCGAGGAGCCGGGTGGTGCTCTCCCACATCGGCGGAACGCTGTCATCCCCGGCGGGCCGGGGATGACGAGCTGCTCCCGGCGGTTCAGCTTGCGGCCAGCGCCTCGTCGAGGTCGCCGATCAAATCGTCGGGGTCCTCGAGACCGATGGAGAGGCGGACGACCTCCGGCCCCGCGCCGGCCTGCGTCTGCTGGTCGGCGGTGAGCTGGCGGTGCGTCGTTGAGGCGGGGTGGATGACCAGCGAGCGCGTGTCGCCGATATTGGCGAGATGCGAGAAGAGCTTGAGGTTGGACACGAGCTTCACGCCCGCGTCGTAGCCGCCCTTCAGGCCGAAGGTAAAGACGGCGCCGGATCCCTTCGGCGTGTAGCGCTTGGCGAGCGCGTAGTACTTGTCGCCTTCCAGGCCGGGATAGCTGACCCACGACACGGCAGGGTGTGAGGCGAGATGGCGTGCCACGGTCAGCGTGGTGTCGGACTGGCGCTGCATGCGCAGCGGCAGCGTCTCGATGCCGGTCAGGATCATGAAGGCGTTGAAGGGTGAGAGCGCCGGGCCGAGGTCGCGCAGGCCGAGCACGCGGCAGGCGATGGCGAAGCCGAAATTGCCGAACGTCTCGCCCAGCACCATGCCGCCATATTCCGGTCGCGGCTGCGAGAGCATCGGGTAGCGGCCCGAGCGCATGAAGTCGAACGAGCCGCCGTCGACGATCAGACCGCCGATGGAGTTGCCGTGGCCGCCGAGAAACTTCGTCGCGGAGTGCACGATGATGTCGGCGCCGTGCTCGAACGGCCTGATGAGGTAAGGCGTCGCCATCGTGTTGTCGACGATGAGCGGCACGCCCGCCTTTTTGGCGATCGCGGCGATCGCGGCGATGTCGGTGATGACGCCGCCGGGGTTGGCGATAGACTCGATGAAGATCGCCTTGGTCTTGTCGGAGAGGGCCGCCTCGAAGGTCGAGAGGTCGTCGGGATCGGCCCACTTCACCCGCCAGTCGAAGTTCTTGTAGCTGTGGTTGAACTGGTTGATCGAGCCGCCATAGAGCTTCTTGGAGGCGATGAACTCGTCGCCCGGCTGCAGCAGCGTGTGGAAGACGAGGAACTCAGCCGCGTGGCCCGAAGCCACGGCGAGCGCGGCCGTGCCGCCCTCCAGCGCCGCGACGCGCTCCTCCAGCACCGCGCAGGTGGGGTTGCCGATGCGGGTGTAGATGTTGCCGAAGGCCTGCAGCCCGAACAGGGAGGCGGCATGGTCGACGTCGTCGAACACGAAGGACGTCGTCTGGTAGATCGGGGTCGCCCGCGCACCGGTCGCCGGGTCGGGCTGCGCGCCCGCATGGACGGAGAGGGTGGCAAAGCCGGGGGCCTTGGTTTCGGACATCACGCGTCTCCCTGCTGCTCGATCGTTCGTCTTTCCGAACGTTTGTTCCAGATTAAGAACGGAGTGCGGCTCGCGTCAATGTCTGGTCACCGCCGCGTCCCGAAAGGATTCACCCCCGGCGTGATCCCCAAAGTGCGCTTTTGCACGCCCTTGTCGGACATGACCGGCTTTTTCGACGACAGGACGCGCGAGTTGATGCCCTGCCAACCGATCTCGCCGGACAGCCGGCCGAACTCGATCTTGGGGCAGCGGTTCATGATCACCGTCACGCCCCTGGCTTCCGCCCGTGCGGCCGCCTCGTCATTGCGGACCGAGAGCTGCATCCAGATCACCTTCGGCAGGGGATCGAGCGCCAGGGCCTCGTCGGTGATCGGGCCGGCCGCCTCGGAATTGCGGAAGATCTCGACCATGTCGATGGGGCCGGGAATGTCGGCAAGCCGCGCATAGACCTTGCAGCCGACGATCTCCTTGCCGGCAAGGCCGGGGTTGACGGGGTACATGGTGAAGCCCCGTTCCGAGAGGTACTTGGTGACGATCCAGCTCGGCCTTGCCGGGTTCGCGGATGCACCGACGAGCGCGATCGTCTTCACGCCGGTCAGGATGGAGCGGATGAGCGTGTCGGGATAGCTGTCGTGGTCCATGGCGGGTCCGGTCGGAGGGGAGCACAGCAGGTAGACCCGCGGCCCGCCCGGCGCAATGGCCGGCAAAACGAAAGGGCCCCGCCTCGCGGCGGAGCCCCTCCATCAGCGCGGGCGCCCGCGTCAGTCGTTGGCGTAGATGTCGCGGTCCTTCGTCTCCGGCACGAAGATCAGGCCGATGACGAAGGTCGCGAGGGCTATGATGATGGGGTACCAGAGCCCGTAATAGATGTCGCCGGTCTGTGCCACCATGGCGAAGGCCGTTGCGGGCAGCAGACCGCCGAACCAGCCATTGCCGATGTGATAGGGCAGCGACATGGAGGTGTAGCGGATGCGCGTCGGGAAGAGCTCGACCAGCGCCGCCGCGATAGGCCCGTAGACCATGGTCACGTAGATGACCAGGATCAGCAGGATGCCGACGACCTTGAGGTTGTTGCCCGTGAGGTCGAACGGGTGGGCCATCTTGACGATGCCGGGGTCGCCGGCCTTCGGATAGCCCGCTGCCGCCACGGCTGCCGCGAGGTTCTTGGCGAAGTCGGGGCTGGTCTTGCCGTCGGCGAAGACCGGCACCTCCGTGCCGTTGACGACGATCTTGGCAGGCTCGCCGGCGGTTCCGGGCACGGTGGTGTAGCGGACCGCTCCCTTGGCCAGCGCGTCACGCGCGACGTCGCAGGACGTCGTGAATTTGCGCGTGCCGACGGGGTTGAAGAGGTTGCCGCAGTCGGCGGGATCCGCCACCACCTCCACCTTCGCCGTCTCGATGGCCTTCTCCAGGGCCGGGTTCGCGGCCGCGGTGAGCATGTTGAACAGCGGGAAGTAGGTGAGCGCCGCCAGGAGGCAGCCCGCCAGGATGATCGGCTTGCGGCCGATCTTGTCGGACAGCCAGCCGAAGATCAGGAATCCCACGGTGCCGATGAGCAGCGACCACGCGATCAGCAGGTTGGCGGTGTAGCCGTCGACCTTCAGGATCGATTGCAGGAAGAACAGCGCGTAGAACTGGCCCGTGTACCACACGACGCCCTGGCCGGCGACGAGGCCGAAAAGGGCGATGATCACGAACTTCAGATTGCCCCACTGCCCGAAAGCCTCGGAGATCGGCGCCTTGGAGTGGGTGCCTTCCTCCTTCATGCGCTGGAACGCCGGAGATTCGTTGAGCTGAAGCCGGATCCAGACCGAGATGCCCAGCAGCACGACGGAGAGCAGGAAGGGCACGCGCCAGCCCCAGGCCGCGAAAGCCTCCTCGCCCAGGATCGTCCTTGTGGCCAGGATGATCAGCAGCGACAGGAACAGGCCCATCGTCGCCGTCGTCTGGATCCACGAGGTGTAGAAGCCGCGGCGGCCGTGCGGGGCGTGCTCGGCGACGTAGGTCGCCGCACCGCCATACTCGCCGCCGAGCGCCAGGCCCTGCAGCAGGCGCAGGCCGATCAGGATCACCGGGGCGAGGATGCCGATCTGGGCCGAGCCCGGGAGCAGGCCGACGATGAACGTCGACAGGCCCATGATCAGAATGGTGACCAGGAAGGTGTATTTGCGGCCCACGAGGTCGCCGACACGCCCGAACACCAGCGCGCCGAACGGGCGCACGATGAAGCCGGCCGCGAAGGCGAGGAGGGCGAAGATGCCCTGCGTCGCGGGATCGTACTGGCTGAAGAACTGCTTGCCGATGATGACGGCCAGCGAGCCGTACAGATAGAAATCATACCATTCGAAGACTGTGCCGAGCGAGGACGCGAAAATGACGCGCTTCTCGTCGGCCGTCATCGGACGGGGTTCCGCATGCAGCGGTTGCGTCGATGCCATGGCCATTGCCGGTCTCCTCGGCGGCAGGGGGAGACCCGGGTCCCGGCAGGGCCCGGACCGATACCGCCAGCGTTTCCCCGGCCCGCCGGGACTGACGGGCCGCCCTTGTCCCTGTCCAGCGCTCAGGCGCCTTCGTCCTTCAGGCCCCGATCTTGTCGTCGAGAGCCATCCAGCCTCGGCAGACGTACAGGATTCGGCGAATTGGACGTATTGGACCTTGGTCGGAGGCAGCAGAGGTGCAGCTCTCACGGGTCAGGCCTGGAGCGCGGGTCTCCAGACCCGCTGTCGGCCTGCAAAAAGCGCGTCTGAAGAGGCGCGGTCCGGGGAGGTCCGCTGTGCGGAGCGCGGGTCTCCAGACCCGTTGTCGTTCGGCAAAAAGCGCGTCTGAAGACGCGCGGTCCGGGGAGGTCCGCGGTTCGGAGCGCGGGTCTCCAGACCCGCTCTTTCCCAAGGACAATGCTCATCCGAAGACGGGGTCCTAGAACGTCGGCCCGTACGTCGCCTGGCCGATGGGCGGACGCCTGATGCGGATCCCGCGCTGCTTCATGTCGACGAGGCGCAGATAGGCCATCGCGGTCATCAGGGCGTCGTTGAGGGCGTCGTGCTGCTCGAGCATGGGCACGCCGAGGTCGGCCAGCATGGCCCGGAAGGTGAGGTCGATGACCGTGCCGGGAGGCGCGTCGCCATATTTGCGCTCGTGATACAGGCGCGAGACCTCGATGCGCCTGTTTGGAAGTTCGATGCCGATGAAGCGGAGAACCGACTTGTCGAGCATGGCCACGTCGAAGTCGAGGTAGTAGCCGAGAAGCGGCCGTCCGCCGATGAACCGCAGCAGCGACGGCAGCACTTTTATGATCCGGCTGCCGCCCTCGACGTCGGCCTCGCGCAGCCTGTGCACCTTGATCGCCTCGCCGCGCATGCGCGCCTCCGGCCGGACCACGACCTCGAAGCGCTCGCTGGTGAGGATGCGGTTGCCGCGGACAATGACGGCGGCGATGGCGATCACGTCGTCCTTCGCAACGTCCAGTCCCGTCGTCTCGCAGTCGATCGAGACGACTTCTCCCGGTGGCCCCGGCCGGAACATGAAGCGGTAGGACTGGTCTCCGATCGAGGCCTGGTGGAACAGCCGCTTCGCCGCGCGCCACATCGCGATGCCTCAGAACAGGCCGAGATTGAAGTGCCGCCGCACGATCTCGCGGAACTGCTTCACCAGGACGAAGGCGTCGCGCAGGAGGTCCCGCTCCATCGACGTCAGGGCCGAGGGCTTCAGCAATGCGCCCGAATCGCCGCCGGTGCGGGCGAGCTGCGCGTCGAGGCGCAACTGCAGCAGAAAGCGGAACGCCTGGGCCAGCTCGCGAGCGAAGTCCACGCGCAGCACGTTGGCCTCGCCGAGCCGCAGGATGCGCTGCACCGTGGAGGTCTCCTCCAGCCCCTTTTCCAAAGCGAAGGCGCGAGCGCCGTGCACGACCGGGAAGATGCCGCCCTTCTTCAGGTCCAGCATGTCGCCCTCTCCAGTGACGAGCGTGTTGAACAGGCCGATGGGCGTCGCAAACGCGTCGATGGCGCGGGCGAAATGGGCGAGGTAGGCCTTGTCGCCCCGCACCCGCTCCACCAGCTCCCGCTTGACGCTGGCGAGCAGCGAGGGGTCTCCGGCCACCGCCTCGGCATCGATGACGATGGCGACGTTCATGTGCGCCGTCTCGTCCGGCAGTGTCACCCAGCGGGCGATGTCGGCCGTCCAGGCCTCGAGCGGCTTCGACCAGGCGGGATTGCGAACCATCACTCCGCCGGGACAGGGCGGGAAGCCGAAGCTCTCCAGCCTGTCGCAATAGGCGGTGCGGAAGGCGGCCAGCTCCTCTTCATCGGCTGGCCCGGGCAGGATCAGGCCGTTGTCCTGGTCCGTGCGCCAGGTCTGCTCGCCGCGCCCCTCGCTGCCCATGACGACAAGGCAGGCGGACCGCCGCCACGCGGAAGGTGCCAGCATGTCGTAGAGGCGTGCCTGCAGGCGCCGGCTGAGGTCCGAGGCGATCTCGGCGACGACCTCCACCTTGACACCCTGGCGGCGGAGCAGGCGGATCTGGTCGTCGATCCCGGCTGCGGCGGCACCGAGCTCGTCCGTGCTGGTTGCCCGCTCGATGCGCCCGGCGACGAGTTGCGCATTTCCCGCGACAAAGCCGAGGAGATCGAGATCCTCGACGAGGCCGATATACGTCTCGCCCTCGCGCACCGCGATGCGGCGCTTGTTGTGCTTGCTCATGAGCAGCAGCGCCTGGAACACGAAGGCGTCCGGCGCCAGCGAGACCACGTCGTAATGGGCGAGGTCGCGGACCGGCGTCTCCAGCGGCATGCGCTTCAGGATCAGCGCCTTGGCGAGGTTCATGCCAGTGATGAGCCCCATGCGCTCGCCGTCGCGGACGAAGACAGCGTTGACGTTGGCCTGCTCCATGGCCCGGCCCGCGGTCTCGATGCTGTCCTCGGCGTCGATGAACGCCGCGCGGTGGACGAAAACGTCGGACAGGCGCGCCCGCATGAGCGCGCCCACCCGCTGGTCCTCGTCCTCGGCGGCGAGCGCGTCCAGCTTCCTTGAGATCTCGAGGTAGAAGAACGATGCGAAGCGGTCGTTGCGCCGGACGAGATTCAGCACCACGGCCCTGGGGACGAGATAGGCCAGCACCTCGTCACGCGCCGTGAAATGACGGCGGGCGACGCCCTGCACCACGGCCGGCCCGTCGAAGGAGTCCCTTGCACCCAGGAGGGAGAGCAGATCGCCGCCCTCGGTTTCTTCCACCGTGCCCTTGATGATGACGAACAGGTGGTCCGGCGCGCTGCCGGCGGCGACCAGCGTCTCGCCGGGGCGGTAGTAGCCGATGTCGACCGCGTCCTGGATCAGCGCCACCTCGGCGGCGTCGAGCCGGTCGAAGGGGGCGTAGGTGGCGTCGAAGGGTGTGCTCATGGCTGGCCCTCGCCGGATCCGGGCGCAAGGACCCGGGCATGAACGGACGGCCTCCGCGCCAGGCGCGGGGCCGTCCGGTGTCGGACAGGCGAGGGGAGGTTTCGCCTGCCCGGGACCCCTTGGTCAGTGTGCCGCCGCGCCGGATGCTCCGATGCCGGTCTGCGAACGCACATACTGGGCATCGAACGCCTTGCGGTCGATCTTGCCGCGCTGGCTGGCGTCGAGCTTGGACACGAGCCAGATGCCGATGAAGGCGATCGGGATCGAGAAGATCGCGGGGTTGTCGTAGGGGAACGGTGCAGACCCCTTCGGATTGCCCAGCGTGACTTCCCACACGGCCGGTCCCAGGAACACCAGCACCACCGCGGTCACGAGGCCGGCGAAGCCGCCGACGACGGCGCCGCGGGTCGTGAGCCCTCTCCAGAAGATCGACATCACCAGGACAGGGAAGTTGCACGAGGCCGCGATGGCGAAGGCGAGGCCCACCATGAAGGCGACGTTCTGCTTCTCGAACAGGATGCCGAGCACGATGGCCAGGATACCGAGCACGATGGTGGCGTATCTCGACACCTTGATCTCGTCCTGCTCGTTGGCGCGGCCCTTCTTGACGACGGTGGCGTAGAGGTCGTGGCTGATTGCCGAGGCTCCCGCCAGCGTCAGACCGGACACCACCGCGAGGATCGTGGCGAAGGCCACGGCCGAGATGAAGCCGAGGAAGATGTTGCCACCGACGGCGTTGGCGAGGTGGATCGCCGCCATGTTCGACCCGCCCTTGAGCGCCGCGATCGGGCCTTTCTCGGCCAGGATGGCGGGGTTCAGGAACTCCGGATTGGTCGAGACCAGCACGATCGCGCCGAAGCCGATGATGAAGGTGAGGATGTAGAAGTAGCCGATGAAACCCGTGGCGTAGAACACCGACTTCCGCGCCGCCTTGGCGTCGGCGACCGTGAAGAACCGCATCAGAATGTGCGGCAGGCCGGCCGTGCCGAACATCAGCGCGAGACCGAGCGAGATCGCCGAGATCGGGTTCGACACCAGCGTGCCCGGCTCCATGATGGCGAGGTGCTTGGGATGGACCTCGACCGCCTTGGCGAAGAGCGCCTCGGGGCTGAAGTTGAACTGCCACAGCACCATGAACGCCATGAAGGTGGCGCCGCAGAGCAGCAGGCAGGCCTTGATGATCTGCACCCAGGTGGTCGCCACCATGCCGCCGAAGCTGACATAGAGGATCATCAGGATGCCGACGAGGCCGACAGCGTAGGCATAGGGCAGCTGCGGCAGCAGCAGCTTGATGAGCGAGCCGGCGCCGACCATCTGCGCGATCAGGTAGAAGGCGACCGTCACCAGCGTGCCGGACGCCGCGAGGATGCGCACCGGCGTCTGCGACAAGCGGAACGAGGCGACGTCGGCGAAGGTGAACTTGCCGAGGTTGCGCAGCGGCTCCGCGATCAGGAAGGTCACGATCGGCCAACCGACCAGCCAGCCCACCGAGTAGATCAGCCCGTCATAGCCGGACGTGTAGACGAGGCCGGAAATGCCGAGGAACGAAGCCGCCGACATGTAGTCGCCGGCGATGGCGAGGCCGTTCTGGCCTGCGGTGATGCCGCCACCGGCGGAATAGAACTGCGCGGCCGACTTGGTCTGCTTCGCCGCCCAGTAGGTGATGCCCAGCGTCATCAGCACGAAGACGCAGAACATGGCCAGGGCAGGCACGTTGATGTGGTCGCTCGCGGCCTGGATGCTGACCGTGTCGGCATAAGCGGCAGTGGCGAGGATCGTGGCGCCCGCGGCGCCGGCGAGAGTAAGGAGCCTGCGCGACATCACTTCGCCTCCTCGACGATGCGGCGCACGAGGCCGTCGTACTCGGAATTGGCCTTGCGGACGTAAAGCCCGGTCAGGACGAAGGCGCTGACGATGACGAACAGGCCGATCGGGATGCCGATCGTCATGACGCCGGAGCCGATCGGCGTGCCGAGGAACTTCGGCGCGAAGGCGACGAGCAGGATGAAGCCGAAATACAGGACGAAGACCAGGACCGAGAGGGTCCAGCCGAAGGACGTGCGGCGCGTGACCAGCTCCTGGAAGGCCGGACTGCGCTCGATGGATTCGTAGCTGGCTGTCGCCATTGTGTGCTCCCCTAGACTTTGGGCCGGCGCGGGGGAACGCCGGCGGCCAGTGGATCCCGTTCACGCAGGCGGAGCCTGCGCGTGGACGTTTCCGGATCGGTCGATGACATGGAGTCCGCCTTGGCCTGGACTCTTAGGGGAAAGGGCGGCCTTCCATCAGCCCGGCTTTGGTCGTGCGACTTAGGGCGGTGCCGTTCACCATGTTTAGAAACAATATTGGCTTTAAGGTTCACCGATTATAAACTTAAAGGGGATGGGGCGAGAGTTTGTTGCCGGGAGTACAGGATGAAGCCGCACGCCGCCCTCTTTGCAGGGCTTGCCGCAGGCATCGCCGCCACGTTGGCAGCCACGGTTACCGCTGACGCAGGCGGCCGCACGGGTCCGGCCGGGATCTCCATGGGCGGGCGTGCGCCCGGCATTGTGCCTCTGCGGCCCGGTATGCGGGTCGGCCAGCTGCCCCGTAACGGCCGCGGGCTCGCCTGGGCCGGCCGCGGTGGCGGCGCCTACGGTGGTGGCGCACTGTGCTGCGGCTATTCGGTGCCGGCGGTGTCCGGCACACTGTTTCCCGGCTGGACGGCCTTCCAGGCGCCGAGCGCCTTCGGCCCATGGGGTGGCCAGCGCAGTGGCCCGTCGACGGTCGTCAATGTCAATGTTGGCCAGCCCGTCTACACGACGGCGACCCTCCCCACGGCCGCCGACCTTCCCGCGGTCGGTGCCCTTCGCCAGCCTGTCGGTGCGCCCGTGCTCTACGTCCTCAACGGGAGCGGCGGGCAGCGCCAGGGCGGCGCGAGGGTGATCCATATCGGCGAGCCAAAGGAAGCCGGTGCGACATCCGGATCGGGCTTCAGCACCGATTCCCCGACAAACCCCAAGATCGTCGAGCTGACCACCGAGTGAGGCGCCTCACTCGGGGGCGGCCACGGCTCTGCTGACGGCATAGAGGGCCACGGCCGCAGCGTTGGAGACGTTGAGGCTGCGCAGGGCGCCCGGCACGTCGAGCCGGGCGAGCACGTCGCAGCGCTCGCGCGTCAACCGCCGCAGGCCCTTGCCTTCCGCTCCCAGCACGAGCACCAGCGGGCGGGCGATGACGCTCTCCTCGAGCGAGCCGTCCCCGTCCGAATCGAGGCCCACGCGCCAGAAGCCGCGCTTGCCCAGCAGGGCCAGGGCCTGGGCGAGATTGGGCACCGTCACGACGGGAACATGCTCCAGCGCCCCGGAGGCCGCCTTGGCCAGCACGCCCGTGTCGTGCGGGCTGTGCCGGTCCGTGGTCAGCAGTGCCGCGACGCCGAAGGCCGCCGCGCTGCGCAGGATCGCGCCGACATTGTGCGGGTCCGTGACCTGGTCGAGCGCCACCACCACGCCGGCATCGGGAATGTCGTCGAGGTCGAGGCCGGGGAGGGGCTCCACGTCCGCAACGACCCCCTGGTGCACGGCCCCCGGTGCAACCAGCCGCGACAGTTCCTCGGGCCGCATGACCGTTGCCGTCGGCCCGGCCCCCGCAGCCATTTCCTGGAGCCTTGGCAGCGCGTTTTCGCCGACGTAGAGCGCCGCGACCTTGCGACGTGGGTTCCTGAGGGCCTCGACGACGCTGTGGAAACCGTAGAGGCGCATGCGCCCATGAGGAGGGACCTCGGCCGAGCCCGGCTTTCTCTCGGAATCCCGGCGAGGACGTCCGTTTTCCGGTGCGCCGCCGCGCTGATGTGTTCTCCTGTCGTCTCGGCCCCTGTTCATGGTTCACCTTCCGGAGCGGCTGTACGTACCCAAAACGGGCAGAACATGCCTAAAAAGCAAGCTGCGCATATTGCTAAATTGATTTTTGCTATACATCATTTCATCGATTAAAAAATCTCAATGAGACGCCATGGCGATCCATCTTCCTCCTGGCCTTCGGGTCGTCGCAAGCACGCTCGTGCCGTCGCTCTGTCTGGGAGTCCTGGACGAGTGGGGATCCTACGCCCCAGCCGCTCGCGTCGATATCGAGACCAGCCTCGCCATCTGCTCCCTCCTGGTGAGTCGCTACGAGCGGGGCGCGATTCGGCTCGGCAAGCTCTCCGATCATTGCGGAATCCCCCGAGCCACCATGAGCCGCAAGATGGACCGGGCCATCGCTTCCGGCATCGCTGTCGAATGCGAAGGAGAGTACGCGCTCGCCACGGCATTCAGGGAAAGCGACGTTTTCGAGATCATGAAACGGACCCTCGTCCTTTCGGTGAGTGGGGCGGCAGGGAAGGACGAACCAGACTTCGTCAACGAAGCCAATGCGGCCTCATGCGCCGAACTCATCCTGGATCTCGCCGACCTCCTGAGAAGCAGAGGCTGCGAGGAAAAGACGTCCGTGGAATGCTGGGCCCTGCTCTGGGTCTTGATAGATTGCGAGTTCGAAGGCGTCGAGGCACGTCCGGCGCTGTTGGCCCGGCGTACCGGCCTTTCGCGACCAACCCTGTATCGCTGGTTGCAGGAACTCCAGAGTTGCGAGTTCCTTATGCCGGGTGATCTCCTGCCCCCCCGGCTCGTCGCTCCGCCCTTCCACGCGCCGCACGCGCTCGCGGTGGTCGAGCAGGCCATCGGAAAGATCCACCGGACAGTTCACAGTCTGTCCAAAATGGGCGCCAAGCAGCTACCCTCCCCGTTGTCATCCGTATCCTTTCGTACAAATTAGATGTCGAAACAAAAGTGTCGTACAGGCACGAACAAGGCAAAAGATGGGAACGAAAAGGAGTTGAAGATCATATCAAAAGTCAATTTCTAGTCTGTCAAAAGACCTGATTTGAAGTGCGGTAATGCCAAACTATACTGTGACACAAGAAGAGCATTGATGCGAGGACGCTGAATAGTCCCGCAGCTCCGGGTCACGGTCTTCATTATCATCAACCATGCTGAACAAGCCTTCGTTCAGGCGACGGCCCGTGCGTGACATCGCCCGGGCACGCAAGGCGGAAGCATGCCTGCAAAATCCGAAGTGAGGGGGAAATGCCTGTGAATGCGGCAATAACTGGAGCGCCGGTCTTCCGGTCCGTTCAGGCCAGGACGGCCTTCGACCGGAATTATAGACGCGACGATGCGCCGACATGGCCGGACCTGGTCCGGATGGTCGTGGAGGCCAATTGCGGGCAGGGCATGTCGCCCGGCGACCGCGCCCAGCTCGCCTGCGATATCGGGGCCATGAAGTTCCTGCCCTCGCCGGCCCTGCTGCGCAGCGCTGGCCGGCCCGGCGCCTCCGCGGCGGATTGCGTCGGCTGCGCGCCGGTGCCGTGGAGGGAGAAGACTGGACGGGAGCGGCAGCGCGGGCGACGGCCGCGCTCGCCGCCGGGTCCATGGTCGGCGTCGACTGGACGGGCTGCGCCGGCGATCCCCTCGCCGGCATGGCGGTGGTCGACGCCGCCGCCCGCGCCACGGGATTTCCGCGAGGGACAGAGCCTGTCCTGGCGAGCCTGTCGCATCGCCATCCCGCCATCCAGCGTTTCCTCGCCGCAAAGGACTGGGAGGCCCTTCCGGCCGGCCGCGAGGGCAAGACCATGGCTGACCTCGCTCGCGAGGCCCCGGGCGTTGCGGCCCCCTTCGAGCGGACGCATACCGTGGTCGCCTTCGACACGCCATGGCTCATCGGAAGCATGGGATCGGGGACGGCCGGTGACGTGTTCCGCGCCGCCTTGGAGCGGGGAATGCGCACCGGACGGGTCGGCCTGTCCATCAATGCCTTTGAGGGCGAAAATGAACCCGTGCGCGGGCCGCAGGGCGGCCTCGTCGGCGGGATCGATTCGGAGACGCTGCTGAGCGGGGCGATCAACCTGTCGCGCATCGACAACCTCGGCGAGCTCGCCGATGTCGTGCAGCTGGCCACCCGCTTCCTCCTGTGTGCGGCGAAGTCGACCGGCGGCGAGCAAGGGACAGTGCGACTCGGCCTCGGCCTCGCCGGTGTGCACGAATGGCTTCTGGCCCGCCGCGAATCGTACGCCGTGACCGACGCCCTCGAGGACTGGCTCCACGTATGGCGCGGCGTGTCGGACGAGACGGCGGGATGGTTCTCCGCCGTCCTCGGAATGCCGAGGCCACGCGGCGTGCGCTGCGTTACACCATCTGTGGAACTCGCCAGGCTTGCCGGGACCACCGCAGGCGCCGAACCGCTCTTCGCGGTGGCCTGCCGGCGCGTGGAGGGGCAGGGCGCGCATGACGAGCCGCGGCTCGATCCGCTGGCAGCCAGCCTCGCGTCGTTGCACGGCCTTGCCCTCGACAGCATGGAATGCTCGCTCACCCTGCGCGACGATCCCGGCCGCACCCTGTCGGTCCAGGCCTCGCTGCAAGCCTATGTCGACCAAGGGTGCTCCGTCCTGCTGCGCCGGCCGGCCTGGGGGACGCAAGGCAACGGCCCTGGCGATGTTGATTCTGTCGCGGCGCTCGTCGCCCGGCAGGCGCGCGACTTGCGCTACCTTCGCATCGCGCCGGACGGCCGCGGCGGCTCGGCACGCCATGTGGCCGCCGATCCCGCGGACGTCGCGGACGAAGCGGTCTGCGCGCCGCGGGCGGCATGATGGCCGGGACGGACGGGGTTGAGTGCAGCCACTCGCTCCGTCCGGCCCTGGCCGTTGCGGGCAGTCCCCGGGATGTGCGGATGAAAGCGTGATGGTGGGGGAAGTAGGACTCGAACCTACGAAGGCTTAGCCAGCGGATTTACAGTCCGCCCCCTTTGCCGCTCGGGACATTCCCCCATCACGTCAACGGCTTGTGGCCGCCTGTGCAAGTGACGCGTCGCGTCTCTGGCACGTCCCGCCGGCAGCGTCAACCGGGAGCGCTGGGCAACCGGCAACCGTGGCGGGAGCCGCATCCGCACGGGTGCGGGGAGCGACGGGCGCAATCACCCGATCCCCGCGGCTTTGTCAACCCCGCGCCGGACGGCACCGATGTTTCTCGCCCTTGCCAAGCGGGGAGCGTGTTGGCATATCTGCGGCGCGGGCGGGTATAGCTCAATGGTAGAGCAGCAGCCTTCCAAGCTGAATACGAGGGTTCGATTCCCTCTACCCGCTCCAGACCATCCTCACATCGCCAGGCCGATTCCCTCACGCAATGCTTGCGGTTGCGTGAGAAACCGCCTATCTCCGCGCCCGTTTGAACCCCCCGCCGGCCCGCGCCGGCTGTGAGCACCGGGAAACGGCGATGGCCAAGGAAAAATTCTCGCGGACGAAGCCGCACTGCAACATCGGGACGATCGGGCACGTCGACCATGGGAAGACGTCGCTGACGGCGGCGATCACGAAGGTCCTGGCCGAGACGGGCGGGGCGACGTTCACGGCGTACGACCAGATCGACAAGGCTCCGGAGGAGAAGGCGCGCGGCATCACGATCTCGACGGCGCATGTCGAGTACGAGACGAAGAACCGCCACTACGCGCATGTCGACTGCCCCGGGCACGCCGACTATGTGAAGAACATGATCACGGGCGCGGCGCAGATGGACGGCGCCATCCTGGTGGTGTCGGCGGCCGACGGCCCGATGCCGCAGACGCGCGAGCACATCCTTCTGGCGCGCCAGGTCGGCGTTCCCGCGCTGGTGGTGTTCATGAACAAGGTCGACATGGTCGACGACCCCGAGCTTCTCGACCTGGTCGAGCTCGAGGTGCGCGAGCTCCTGTCGAAGTACGACTTCCCCGGCGACGACATTCCGATCGTCAAGGGTTCGGCGCTGTGCGCGCTGGAGGGCAAGCAGCCCGAGCTCGGCCATGACGCGATCCTGAAGCTGATGCAGGCGGTGGACAGCTACATCCCGCAGCCTGACCGCCCGAAGGACCAGCCCTTCCTGATGCCGGTCGAGGACGTGTTCTCGATCTCGGGCCGCGGCACGGTGGTAACGGGGCGCATCGAGCGCGGCGTGGTGAAGGTGGGCGAGGAGATCGAGATCATCGGTCTGCGCCCGACCATCAAGACGACGGTGACGGGCGTCGAGATGTTCCGCAAGCTGCTCGACCAGGGCGAGGCGGGCGACAATGTCGGCTGCCTGCTGCGCGGCACGAAGCGCGAGGAAGTCGAGCGCGGCCAGGTCCTGGCCAAGCCCGGCTCGGTGAAGCCGCACACGAAGTTCAAGGCCGAGGCCTACATCCTGACGAAGGAGGAGGGCGGCCGCCACACGCCGTTCTTCACCAACTACCGGCCGCAGTTCTATTTCCGCACGACCGACGTGACGGGCATGGTGAAGCTGCCGGAAGGCACGGAAATGGTGATGCCGGGCGACAACGTGACGATGGAGGTCGAGCTGATCGCCCCCATCGCCATGGAAGAGAAGCTGCGCTTCGCCATCCGCGAGGGCGGCCGCACGGTTGGAGCTGGAGTGGTCGCGTCCATCATCGCCTGACGGACGCGAGCCGGGCGTTAGGGTCCGGTTCACCAAGCTTTGGAAGGGCCGGCGGGACAGGCGTTCCGCCGGCCTTGTTTGCGTAGCACCGGTTGAAACGCGGCCGATCGCAGCTTCCGGTGCGTGGCGCCGGCCGCTTTCAAGCAGGACAGAATCGCCATGCTTCCGTCTTGGAGGGTGGCGGCCTTGCGATTGTCTCGCGTGCTTGTCGTGCTGGGTGTCATCGCTGCAGCGCTCGCGCGTCCCGCGCCGGCCTCGGCAACGGACGCCTCCGTACTCGACGAGGCCGCTCAGTCCGGACAGCTGAGCCCCGTCTGGGAAAAGTGGTTCCAGGTCGATCGTGCCGTCAGGCTGGATTGGGCACGCCGGTTCCTGGCCGGGGGCGGCACCTTCACCGCCGTGGCACCGCTGGTGCTCGATCTCTGGCAGGGTGGCAGATCCGGGCGGCCGGAAGCGGACGCCGAGAGGCGCGAAGCCGTGACAATGTTCTTCTACGGCTATCTGCGGTTGCGCATCGATGGGCAGTACTGCCGCGACGTCTCCAGCCCGGCCGATCTGCTGTACTTTTATTTCATGGATCTCCGGGAGGTCATCCAGTTCGCGGCCGCTCTGCCGCCGGACACGGTGCGGGTGATCGCAGCGGAGGCCGCAGCGCTGGAATACAGGAGCGCGGCGACCCGCGGAACCGACCGGTATGTCTGCGCGCGGGGGCGGCTCACCATCGGGTCGGATGTGTTCCTGGCGGGCGATGTCGCCCAGCGGCTCGCATTGGCGACCCGCGAAAGGGCGCTGCAGGAAATCTGGAAAATCGGCGAGCAGGCCCCAGGACAGCGCTGAACCCCACGGTAACACCCAGCCTCTAGGGTGCGATCGCCGGGGAGGGCGTGATCATGCTTGTGGCCACCACCAACGATCTTCAGGGCTACCGCATCGTCGAGCACCTCGGCGTCGTGCGCGGCATCACGGTGCGTTCGCGCAGTGTGGTCGGCAACATCGGCGGCGCCATCCAGGCCTTCTTCGGCGGCAACATCACGATCTATACGAGCCTCGCCGAGCGGGCCCGCCGGGAGGCGTTCGACCTGATGGTCGCGCACGCCGCGGAGACCGGCGCCAACGCCGTCGTCGCGATGCGCTACGACGCCAACGATATCATGGCCGGCATTACGGAAGTTCTCGCCTACGGCACGGCCGTCCGCGTCGAGCGGCTCTGACAGCGCAGGGCGCGGCATCGGTCGGTGTTGACACAATAAGAAAATTATCCTATATAGCGGATCGGGTTGGCTGGCCATGCGCAGGGCCCGTGCCGCCCGTCGCGCCTTCGTCCGCTCCTCTCGCCAGGGCCGGACGCGGGACGGCCCCACCCGCCGCGCTCTCGCGGCCTCAGCGGACCTCGCGTCCGCCTCCCGCGGGTCATCGACCCGCTGTCTGGCGGCAGACGGTGTGCCGCCACCGGGCCGTCCCGCGTCCCGCCCCGGTGCCGCTGCCGCGGTTCCGGCCCTTCGGCATGCCTGAGAGCCTGTCCGTATCGGAAAAAGCTGTGCCGTCCCCTTGCATCCTGCCGCGCGATACGGCATCACACCGGCGCTGCGCGCAGCATTGCGGGCGGTGAAGGAGTGTAGCTCAACTGGTTAGAGCACCGGTCTCCAAAACCGGGGGTTGGGGGTTCGAGTCCCTCCACTCCTGCCAGCCCTGGGGTGGCAGGACGGTCTGAATCGACATGGCGGCCGCGGGCCGCCTTTTTCATACGCGATGGCCCGTGCACGCCGATATGCCCGCTCCTTGACCGGCACGGGGATTCGGCCTATTTCGACGCCTTCTCCCATGAGCAGCGTCGTCCTGAGCCGTTTCTCCGGCCGACGGCCTCTGGGCGGCGGAACGGCGCGCGGCGCCCCGGGCCTGGCCCGGCGACAACGGTGGTCCAATGGCCAAGACGAGCCCCTTCGAGTTCATCCAGCAGGTCCGGTCCGAGGCCCAGAAGGTCACCTGGCCGACCCGCAAGGAGACCCTGATCACCACCGGACTGGTCTTCGTGATGGTGGTTGCAGCGAGCATCTTCTTCCTGGCCGCCGATTTCATCATTCATTGGGTCGTCGGGCTCGTGCTCGGCCTCGGGCGCTGAGGGGAGGACGATCCATGTCCATGCGCTGGTACATCGTCCACGCCTATTCGAACTTCGAGAACAAGGTCGCCCAGTCGATCAAGGACCAGGCGTCCCAGCGCGGGCTCGAACACAAGTTCGAAGAGGTCCTGGTGCCGACCGAGAAGGTCGTCGAGGTCCGCCGGGGCCGCAAGATCGACACGGAACGGAAGTTCTTCCCCGGCTACGTGCTGGTGAAGTGCGACCTCACCGACGAGGTCTACCACCTCATCAAGAACACGCCGAAGGTGACGGGCTTCCTCGGCACCGACAAGAAGCCGATGCCGATCCCCGACCGTGAGGCGGAGCGCATCAAGGGCCAGGTCGCCGACGGCGTCGAGCGTCCGAAGCCCTCCATGTCCTTCGAGATCGGCGAGCAGGTGCGCGTGGCCGACGGCCCGTTCGCCTCGTTCAACGGAGTGGTGGAGGAGGTCGACGAGGCCCGCGCCCGGCTGAAGGTCGCCGTCTCGATCTTCGGCCGCGCCACGCCCGTCGAACTCGAATACGGCCAGGTCGAAAAGGTCTGAGACCGGAGCGCGGGTCTCCAGACCCGCTCTTCGTGCCGAACTCGCGAGATTGCGCGTCTGAAGGCCCGCGGTCCGAACAGACGGAGCGCGGGTCTTCAGACCCGCTCTTCCTCGGACTGAAGACAAGCGCGTCTGAAGACGCGCGGTCCGGGCGACGCTCCGCTCCAATCCCCGCTTGACCCCGGTCTCGTGCGCCCCGAGGCTCCCGTCCAACGACAAGGACGGGAGGACGTCATGGATCTCGGGCTCAAGGGCAAGGTTGCACTCATCACGGGCGGCAGCGTCGGCATCGGGCTGGCGGTTGCCGAGGGCCTCGCGGCCGAGGGCGCGCATGTCGCGCTGGCCGCCCGCGACGGCGGACGGGCGGGTGCCGCAGCGGAGCGCATAGCCTCGAAATTCGGTGTCACCGCCATCGGCATTGCCGCCGACGTCGCCACCCCGGCCGGCTGCGATGCCGCGGTGAAGGCCGTCGAGGAAACCTTCTCCGGCTGCGACATCCTGCTGAACAATGCCGGCACCGGGTCGAACGAGACCATCATGGAGGCGCCGGACGACAAGTGGCAGTACTACTGGGACCTGCACGTCATGGCGGCGGTCCGCCTGGCTCGGGGCGTCGTACCCCAGATGCGCCGGCGCGGGGGAGGGGTCATCCTCCACAACGCGTCGATCTGCGCGGTGCAGCCGCTGTGGTACGAACCCATCTACAACGTCACCAAGGCGGCGCTGGTGATGTTCTCGAAGACGCTGTCGACCGAGGTCGTCGGCGAAAACATCCGCGTCAACGCCATCAATCCCGGCCTCACGCTGACGCCGGACTGGATCAAGACGGCCAAGCAACTCACCGCGGACAAGGGCGGCGACTGGGAAGGCTACATCGCCAGCGTCGCCAAGGAGCACGCTCCCATCAACCGCTTCGCCACCCCCGCCGAGATGGCCGACTTCTTCGTCTTCCTCTGCTCGGCGAGGGCAAGCTACTCTGTCGGCGCCGCCTATGTCGTCGACGGCGGCATGATCAAGACGATCTGATCCGGCCGTCCTTGCGAGGAGCGCAGCGACGAAGCCATCCAGGCGACGCTGCCGGACAGGCGAACTGACCGGGGTCGCTTCGCTTCGCTCGCAAAGACGCGTGGCCCCCGTGTCCGGTGATCCGTCCGGATGCCGTCGCCCCTTGAACCCGCACGCCATGTAGCGTATGGCATCGCGCGCCGGAGCGATCCGGCCAGGCCCCGCCCAGGCGGGGCTTTTTCGATGCGGGAGGCATGCCGGTCGCCAGCCGGAGCTCATGCCGCACCGCAAACTGCAAGCCAAGGCGCGGCGGGATCTCGTCCTTCCGTGCCGGCCGGCGTTCCGGAAGGGCGCCGGTTATCCAAGGAGCAGCCAACATGGCAAAGAAGATCACGGGCTACGTGAAGCTTCAGGTGCCGGCCGGCGCGGCGAACCCGTCGCCCCCGATCGGTCCCGCGCTCGGCCAGCGCGGTCTGAACATCATGGAATTCTGCAAGGCCTTCAACGCGCGCACCGCGCAGATGGACAAGGGCACCCCGATTCCGGTGATCATCACTGCGTATCAGGACCGCTCCTTCACCTTCGAGATGAAGCAGCCTCCGGTCACCTTCTTCCTCAAGAAGGCGGCCAACCTGAAAATCGGCAAGAAGCCCGCTTCGGGCCACAAGACGCCGGGCCGTGGCTTCATCGGCAAGGTGACGAAGGACCAGATCCGCGAGATCGCCCAGGCGAAAATGCCCGATCTCAATTGTGACTCCGTCGAGTCGGCCATGGCCATGATCGAGGGCTCCGCCCGTTCGATGGGCCTCGAGGTGGTGGGGTAATCCGATGCCGAAGATCGCCAAGCGCGTCCGCGCCGCCCGCGAGGGCATCGAGCGCACCAAGCTCTACCCGCTGACCGACGCTCTCGCTCTCATCAAGCAGCGCGCCACGGCCAAGTTCGACGAGACGGTCGAGATCGCCATGAACCTCGGCGTCGACCCCCGCCACGCCGACCAGATGGTCCGCGGCGTCTGCAACCTGCCGAACGGCTCGGGCCGCGACGTTCGCGTCGCCGTCTTCGCCCGTGGCGGGAAGGCCGACGAGGCGAAGGCTGCCGGTGCCGACATCGTCGGCGCTGAGGATCTCGTCGAGCGCATCAACGCCGGCCAGATCGACTTCGACCGCTGCATCGCGACACCCGACATGATGCCGCTCGTCGGCCGCCTCGGTAAGGTTCTCGGCCCGCGCGGCCTGATGCCGAACCCGAAGGTCGGAACGGTGACCCCCGACGTCGCCGGCGCGGTGAAGGCCGCCAAGGGCGGCGCCGTGGAGTTCCGCGTCGAGAAGGCCGGCATCGTGCATGCAGGCGTGGGCAAGATCTCGTTCGACGAGACCAAGCTCGCCGAGAACATCCGCGCATTCGCCGACGCGGTTGCGCGGGCCAAGCCGGCTGGCGCGAAGGGCACCTACATCCAGCGCGTCGCGATCTCCTCGACGATGGGTCCTGGCGTGAAGATCGATCCGTCGACCGTCACGAGCGGCAGCCAGCAGGGCTGATCGCCTCTGAGGCAAGCGAGACCAGGGGAGCCCCGCCGGCCCGTCCGGCGGGGCTCCTTCGCTTCCGACGGCGACCATCCGGGATCGTCCGGATCTAACGAGGGGCTTGTCAGCAGCGGCGAGGCGTCGCACCCTCGGAACCTCCGGACCGGTGCCCCGCGGGTTGCGGTTCTTGTTGCAGCCCCCATATCGCGCTCCGGACCCCAAGCGTTCCAGCCTCCGCTCAGGTCGGGGGTTCACGAAATTTTTGTCTTCCGGACTTGGCAAGTGGTCCGGGAGCGTTTATGGACACGCGATGAGTTCCATACATCGTGCACGAGTCGTCCCCGTGAGGGGCTTTTCGTGCGCTACGTGTTCCGGCCGGGAAACCGGTCGGGAGTAAGGCCGGCGGGGCGGAGGGATGCCTTCGACCCGTTCCGGCCATGTCCTGTCCGAGACTGCAGGTGCCCGCCATCCGGCTGGCCTAATTCGCAAGAGCCTGCACAGACGGGGAAGACCGGGTTTCGGGATCCGCAAGGATCTCGCCGACGCGCCGGAATGCGCGACCGCCGTTGGCTGAGAGGCCGGCGGCGAGTGTTCGGTTCGAACCATCACACCGGGTCGTGTGCGCCGCAAGGTGCAGGCATCCGGGGACAGGTACGTCGGAGCGTCGGTCTCGGGTCCGCCCGGGGCCGGCAAGCGCAACCGGCGGGACTTCTGTCCCCGCCAACCGGAGAGAGCCCGTGGACAAAGCGGCTAAGCGTGAGCTCGTCGGCACGCTCAATACGGTCTTCAGCGAGACCAGCGTCGTCGTCGTCGCTCACTATGCCGGCCTCACGGTCGCCGACATGCAGAAGCTGCGTTCGCAGATGAAGCAGGCCGGCGCCACCGTAAAGGTCGCCAAGAACCGCCTCGCCAAGATTGCTCTCGAAGGCACGGACGTCGCCTCGGTCGGTACTCTTCTCAAGGGTCCGACGCTGCTGGCCTACAGCAGTGATCCCGTGGCTGCGCCCAAGGTCGCCGTCGATTTCGCCAAGGTCAACGACAAGCTCGTGATCCTCGGCGGGGCGATGGGTTCGACCGCTCTGGACGCGAATGGTGTCAAGGCCCTGGCCACGATGCCTTCGCTGGACGAACTGCGCGCCAGGCTCGTGGGGCTCATCCAGGCTCCCGCGACCAAGATCGCCCAGCTGTCCACCGCGCCGGCCGCCAAGCTGGCCCGCGTGTTCGGAGCCTATGCCGAGAGAGACGCGGCCTGAGGCCGTTCCGTCACACACCCTGGTTCGACACCACACACTCACAGGAACAAGAACATGGCTGATCTTTCCAAGCTGGTCGACGAGCTTTCGTCGCTGACCGTCCTCGAGGCCGCCGAGCTCGCGAAGCTCCTCGAGGAGAAGTGGGGCGTCTCGGCCGCTGCGGCCGTTGCCGTTGCCGCGCCTGCCGCTGGCGGCGGTGCCGCCGCTCCGGCCGCCGAGGAGCAGACCGAGTTCTCGGTCATCCTCGCCGCGGCTGGCGACAAGAAGATCGAGGTCATCAAGGAGGTCCGCGCGATCACCGGTCTCGGCCTCAAGGAGGCCAAGGACCTGGTCGAGGCGGCTCCCAAGGCGGTCAAGGAAGGCGTCTCCAAGGAGGACGCCGCCAAGATCAAGGAGCAGCTCGAGAAGGCTGGCGCCAAGGTCGAGCTCAAGTGATCCGTCGCGCCGCTTTGCGGCGCGGAGGGACATGCGCGGCCTGAATGCCGCGCCGATGGTCCCGGGGCTTCCCGCCCCGGGACCTTGTTGCCGTCAAGGGGAATGAGAGTTCCCCGGGCGTGCTGGACGGGCCGGAAGGCAATGAGACGGACGCCGGAAACCCCACGCGGGAGCTCCCTGACGGGAGCAGCGCGGAGGCAGGGCCCGGGCGGACCGCAGGAGTGAGGACGAGATGGCTCAGACGTTCATCGGCCGCAAGCGAGTTCGCAAGTTCTTCGGTCACATCCGCGAAGTCGCGGAGATGCCGAACCTGATCGAGGTTCAGAAGGCGTCATACGACCAGTTTCTCCAGATCGAAGAGCCCGCCGGTGGCCGCCCAGACGAGGGCCTGCAGTCCGTCTTCAAGTCCGTTTTCCCGATCTCCGATTTCTCCGGCAGCTCGCTGCTCGAGTTTGTCAAGTTCACCTTCGAGCCGCCCAAGTATGACGTGGACGAGTGCCGCCAGCGCGGCATGACGTTTGCCGCGCCGCTGAAGGTCACGCTGCGCCTGATCGTGTTCGATGTCGATGCCGACACCGGCGCGAAGTCCGTGAAGGACATCAAGGAGCAGGACGTCTACATGGGCGACATGCCGCTCATGACGTCGAACGGCACCTTCATCGTCAATGGCACCGAGCGCGTCATCGTCTCCCAGATGCACCGTTCGCCCGGCGTGTTCTTCGACCACGACAAGGGCAAGACGCACTCGTCCGGCAAGCTGCTGTTCGCCGCCCGCATCATCCCCTATCGCGGCTCCTGGCTCGACATCGAGTTCGACGCCAAGGACATCGTCTATGCCCGCATCGACCGTCGCCGGAAGATTCCGGTGACGTCGCTGCTGTTCGCGCTCGGCATGGACGGCGAGGACATTCTGTCGACCTTCTACAACCACGTCGCCTACACGCGCGACGGGGAAGGCTGGCGCGTGCCGTTCAGCGCCGACCGCATGCGGGGCATGAAGGCGGTCACCGACCTCATCGACGCCGACACGGGCGAGCTCGTGCTCGAGGCCGGCAAGAAGCTGACCGTGCGTGCCGCCAGGCTGCTCGGCGAGAAGGGCGTCAAGTCGCTTCGCGCGACACATGACGACCTGATCGGCCAGTACATCGCCGAGGATCTCGTCAACCCGAACTCCGGCGAAGTCTTCGCCGAGGCCGGCGACGAGATCTCCGAGAAGTCGCTGAAGGCGCTCATCGAGGCGGGCTTCGACGAGATCCCGGTGCTTGACATCGACCACGTCAATGTCGGCCCGTACCTGCGCAACACCCTGGCCGTCGACAAGAACTCGGCGCGCGAGGAAGCACTCTTCGACATCTACCGCGTGATGCGCCCGGGCGAGCCGCCGACCATCGACACCGCCGAGTCGATGTTCCACTCGCTGTTCTTCGATCCCGAGCGCTACGACCTCTCGGCCGTGGGCCGCGTCAAGATGAACATGCGCCTCGACCTCGACGCCGAGGACACGGTGCGCGTCCTGCGCAAGGACGACATCGTCGCGGTGGTGCGCGCGCTCGCCGAGCTGCGTGACGGCAAGGGCGAGGTGGACGACATCGACCATCTCGGCAACCGCCGCGTGCGCTCGGTCGGCGAGCTGATGGAGAACCAGTACCGCGTCGGCCTGCTCCGCATGGAGCGTGCCATCAAGGAGCGCATGTCCTCCGTCGACATCGACACGGTCATGCCGCAGGACCTGATCAACGCGAAGCCCGCGGCGGCTGCCGTGCGCGAGTTCTTCGGCTCCTCGCAGCTCTCGCAGTTCATGGACCAGACGAACCCGCTGTCGGAGATCACCCACAAGCGCCGCCTCTCGGCGCTTGGACCGGGCGGCCTGACGCGCGAGCGCGCCGGCTTCGAGGTGCGCGACGTGCACCCGACGCATTACGGCCGCATCTGCCCGATCGAGACGCCGGAAGGCCCGAACATCGGCCTGATCAACTCGCTCGCCACCTTCGCGCGGGTGAACAAGTACGGCTTCATCGAGAGCCCGTACCGCAAGGTTCGTGACGGCAAGATCACGACCGAGGTTGTCTACCTTTCCGCCATGGAGGAGGGGAAGCACTACGTCGCGCAGGCCAACGTCAAGGTGAACCGCGACGGCCAGCTCGCCGAGGACCTGATCGTGGTGCGCCATGCCGGCGACGTGATCACCGTCCCGGTCGAGAAGGTCGACTACATGGACGTGTCGCCGAAGCAGCTCGTTTCGGTGGCCGCGGCGCTGATCCCGTTCCTCGAGAACGACGACGCCAACCGCGCGCTGATGGGCTCGAACATGCAGCGCCAGGCGGTGCCGCTGGTTCGCGCCGACGCGCCGTTCGTGGGCACGGGCATGGAGGCCATCGTCGCGCGTGACTCCGGTGCCGCCATCGCGGCGCGCCGGGCTGGCGTGATCGACCAGGTCGACGCGACCCGTATCGTCATCCGCGCCACCGACGACCTCGACCCCTCCAAGTCGGGCGTCGACATCTACCGGCTGATGAAGTTCCAGCGTTCCAACCAGAACACCTGCATCAACCAGAAGCCTCTGGTGGCGGTGGGCGACGTGGTGCGCAAGGGCGACATCATCGCCGACGGTCCGTCGACGGAGCTCGGCGAGCTGGCGCTCGGCCGGAACGTGCTCGTCGCGTTCATGCCGTGGAACGGCTACAACTTCGAGGACTCCATCCTGCTGTCCGAGCGGATCGCCAAGGAGGACGTCTTCACCTCGATCCACATCGAGGAATTCGAGGTGATGGCCCGCGACACCAAGCTCGGGCCGGAAGAGATCACCCGTGACATCCCGAACGTCTCCGAAGAGGCTCTGAAGAACCTCGACGAGGCCGGCATCGTCTATATCGGCGCCGAGGTGAACGCGGGCGACATCCTGGTCGGCAAGATCACGCCGAAGGGCGAGAGCCCGATGACGCCGGAGGAGAAGCTCCTCCGCGCCATCTTCGGCGAGAAGGCCTCCGATGTTCGCGACACGTCGCTGCGCGTCCCCCCGGGCGTCCAGGGCACGGTCGTCGAGGTGCGCGTGTTCAACCGCCACGGTGTAGACAAGGACGAGCGCGCCCAGGCCATCGAGCGCGAGGAGATCGAGCGGCTCGCCAAGGACCGCGACGACGAGCTCGCGATCCTGGACCGCAACGTCTATGCGCGCTTGGCCGAGGTTCTGTCCGGCAAGGTCGGCATCGCCGGTCCGAAGGGCTTCAAGAAGGACAGCGAGATCACCCGCGAGGTGCTCGACAGCTCGCCGCGCTCGCAGTGGTGGACGTTCGGCGTGACCGACGACGCGGTGATGGCCGACGTCGAGGCCATGCGCAAGCAGTACGACGAGGCCAAGAAGGGGCTGGAACAGCGCTTCCTGGACAAGGTCGAGAAGCTGCAGCGCGGCGACGAGCTGCCCCCCGGCGTGATGAAGATGGTCAAGGTCTTCGTCGCGGTGAAGCGCAAGATCCAGCCCGGCGACAAGATGGCCGGCCGCCACGGCAACAAGGGCGTGGTGTCGCGCATCGTTCCGATCGAGGACATGCCGTTCCTCGAGGACGGCACGCATGTCGACATCGTGCTCAACCCGCTGGGCGTGCCGTCGCGCATGAATGTCGGGCAGATTCTCGAGACGCATCTCGGCTGGGCCTGTGCGGGCCTCGGCAAGAAGATCGGCGACGCGGTCGACGCCTACAGGCGCGCCCACGATTCAGGTCTCCTCAAGGAGACGCTCTCGGACATCTACGGCAACGACGAGACGGTGGCCTCCCTCGACGAGCAGGGCCTCGTCACGCTCGGCGAGAACCTGCGCCGCGGCGTGCCGATCGCAACTCCGGTCTTCGACGGAGCCAAGGAGCACGACATCGAGGAGATGCTGGAGAAGGCCGGTCTCGACCGGTCCGGCCAGGTCACCCTCTATGACGGGCGCACCGGCGAGTCGTTCGACCGGCGGGTGACGGTGGGCTACATCTACATGCTCAAGCTCCATCACCTCGTGGACGACAAGATCCACGCGCGTTCGATCGGTCCGTACTCGCTCGTCACCCAGCAGCCGCTGGGCGGAAAGGCGCAGTTCGGCGGCCAGCGCTTCGGCGAGATGGAGGTGTGGGCACTCGAGGCCTACGGCGCCGCCTACACGCTGCAGGAGATGCTGACCGTGAAGTCGGACGACGTGGCGGGCCGCACCAAGGTCTACGAGGCCATCGTGCGCGGCGACGACACGTTCGAGGCCGGCATTCCGGAGAGCTTCAACGTGCTCGTCAAGGAGATGCGCTCGCTGGGACTCAACGTCGAGCTCACCTCGACCAAGAAGCCCCTCAACGAGTTGCCTCCCTCGGAGGCCGCCGAGTGATCGGCCAGCGAGTGCGTTCCACGCCAGGAAGCCTCTGATCCGAAGCCGGGCCCCCGGGGCCCGGCGCACCAGTTCGTTTTTCCGGAGAGGCTCCGCCCAGCGGCGGCGCCGGGCCTCCCGAGATGCAGGAGACGGCCATGAATCAAGAGGTCATGAATCTCTTCAACCCCGTGGCTCAGCCCCAGACTTTCGACCAGATCAAGATCTCGATCGCGAGCCCGGAAAAGATCCTTTCGTGGTCCTTCGGCGAGATCAAGAAGCCGGAGACGATCAACTACCGCACGTTCAAGCCCGAGCGTGACGGCCTGTTCTGCGCGCGAATCTTCGGCCCGATCAAGGACTACGAGTGCTTGTGCGGCAAGTACAAGCGCATGAAGTACAAGGGCGTCATCTGCGAGAAGTGCGGCGTCGAGGTCACGCTTTCGCGCGTTCGGCGCGAGCGCATGGGCCACATCGAGCTCGCCGCTCCCGTCGCGCACATCTGGTTCCTGAAGTCGCTGCCCTCGCGCATCGGCCTGCTGCTGGACATGGCGTTGAAGGATCTCGAGCGGATCCTGTACTTCGAGAACTACGTCGTCCTCGAGCCCGGCCTCACCCCCCTGAAGGAGCGTCAGCTCCTGTCTGAGGACGAGTACCTGCGTGCGCAGGACGAGTACGGCGAGGACAGCTTCACCGCGTCCATCGGCGCCGAGGCGATCCGCGAGATCCTGCGCAGCCTTGACCTCGAGAGGACAGCGGCCGACCTGCGCGTCGAGATCGCGGCGTCCAAGACCGAGCTGAAGCCCAAGAAGCTCGCCAAGCGGCTGAAGATCATCGAGGCCTTCATCCAGTCCGGCAACAAGCCGGAGTGGATGGTGCTGACCGTAGTCCCGGTGATCCCGCCGGACCTGCGACCGCTCGTCCCGCTGGACGGCGGCCGCTTCGCCACGTCCGACCTGAACGACCTCTACCGTCGCGTCATCAACCGCAACAACCGCCTGAAGCGGCTGATCGAGCTGCGCGCGCCCGACATCATCATCCGCAACGAGAAGCGGATGCTGCAGGAGGCCGTCGACGCGCTGTTCGACAACGGCCGCCGCGGCCGCGTCATCACGGGTGCCAACAAGCGCCCGCTGAAGTCGCTCGCCGACATGCTGAAGGGCAAGCAGGGCCGCTTCCGCCAGAACCTGCTCGGCAAGCGCGTCGACTATTCCGGCCGCTCGGTCATCGTGGTGGGCCCGGAACTCAAGCTGCACCAGTGCGGCCTGCCCAAGAAGATGGCGCTGGAGCTCTTCAAGCCCTTCATCTATTCGCGCCTCGACGCGAAGGGCCTCTCGGCCACGGTGAAGCAGGCCAAGAAGCTCGTCGAGAAGGAGAAGCCGGAAGTCTGGGACATCCTGGACGAGGTCATCCGCGAGCATCCCGTGATGCTGAACCGGGCGCCGACGCTGCATCGCCTCGGCATCCAGGCGTTCGAGCCCGTGCTGATCGAGGGCAAGGCGATCCAGCTGCACCCGCTCGTCTGCGCGGCGTTCAACGCCGACTTCGACGGCGACCAGATGGCCGTGCACGTCCCGCTGTCGCTCGAGGCGCAGCTGGAAGCGCGCGTGCTGATGATGTCGACGAACAACATCCTGCACCCCGCGAACGGCCAGCCCATCATCGTGCCGTCGCAGGACATCGTGCTGGGGCTCTACTACCTGTCGCTCATCTCCGATGGCGAGCCGGGTGAGGGCATGGCGTTCGCCGACATGGGCGAGATCGAGCATGCGCTCGCCGCCAAGGCGATCACCTACCACACCAAGATCAAGTACCGCTTCGGGTCAGTCGACGAGGAAGGCACGAAGTACACGAAGATCTACGACACCACTCCGGGCCGCGCGATGCTGGGGCAGCTTCTGCCCAAGCACGGCAAGGTGACCTTCGACGTCGTGAACAAGCTCATGACGAAGAAGGAAATCTCGAACATGATCGACACCGTCTACCGCAACTGCGGTCAGAAGGAGACGGTCATCTTCTGCGACCGGATCATGTCGCTCGGCTTCACCAACGCGTTCAAGGCCGGCATCTCGTTCGGCAAGGACGACATGCTCGTGCCCGAGAACAAGTGGCCGATCGTCGACGAGACGCGCGCGCTCACCAAGGACTACGAGCAGCAGTTCAACGACGGCCTGATCACCCAGGGCGAGAAGTACAACAAGGTCGTGGACGCCTGGGCGAAGTGCTCTGATCGCCTTGCCCAGGAGATGATGGCGCGCATCTCGGCCGTCCAGAAGGACGACTCGGGCCGCACCAAGCCCATCAACTCGATCTACATGATGTCGCACTCGGGTGCCCGTGGCTCGCCGGCGCAGATGAAGCAGCTCGCGGCGATGCGCGGCCTCATGGCCAAGCCATCGGGCGAGATCATCGAGACGCCGATTATCTCGAACTTCAAGGAAGGCCTCGACGTTCTCGAGTACTTCAACTCGACCCACGGCGCCCGCAAGGGCCTCGCCGACACGGCGCTCAAGACGGCCAACTCCGGCTATCTGACCCGCCGCCTCGTCGACGTGGCGCAGGACTCGATCATCACCGAGCGGGATTGCGGCACCGACAACGGCATCCGCATGCGCGCCATCATCGACGCCGGCCAGGTGGTCGCGTCGCTGGCAACGCGCATCCTGGGCCGCACCTCGGCCGAGGACCTCGTCGACCAGAAGGGCGGCATCATCGTCCCGAAGGGCACGATGATCGAGGAGTGGCACATCGAGGGGATCAACGCCGCCGGCATCCAGGAGGTGAAGATCCGCTCCGTGCTGACCTGCGAGACGGCGGACGGCGTCTGCGGTACCTGCTACGGGCGCGACCTCGCCCGCGGCACGCCCGTCAACATGGGCGAGGCCGTCGGCGTCATCGCGGCGCAGTCCATCGGCGAGCCGGGCACCCAGCTCACGATGCGCACCTTCCACATCGGCGGTGCGGCGCAGATCGCCGACCAGTCGTTCATCGAGTCGAACTTCGACGGCACCGTGCGCCTGCGCCACCGCAGCGTCGCCCGGAACTCCGACGGCGACCTCATCGCCACCAGCCGCAACATGGCTGTGGTGATCGTGGGCTCCGACGGGGCCGAGCGCGCCGTGCACCGCATCCAGTACGGCGCACGCCTGAAGGTCGACGAAGGTGACGTCGTGAAGCGCGGCCAGCGCATCTCCGAGTGGGATCCCTACTCGCGTCCCATCGTCACCGAGGTGGACGGCGTGGTCGGCTTCGAGGACCTCGTCGAAGGCGCTTCCGTGGTCGAGACGGCCGACGAGTCGACCGGCATCACCAAGCGCGTCGTCACCGACTGGCGGACGAACATGCGTTCGGCCGACCTGCGGCCGGCGCTCACGGTGTCGGACGGCAAGGGCAAGGTGCTCAAGCTCGCCCGCGGCGGCGATGCGCGCTACCTGCTTCCCGTCGATGCCATCATCGCCGTGGAGCCGGGCTCCACGGTGAAGGCGGGCGACGTGATGGCCCGTATCTCGCTGGAGAGCGCCAAGACCCGCGACATCACGGGCGGCCTGCCGCGCGTGGCGGAGCTGTTCGAGGCGCGGCGTCCGAAGGAGGCGGCGATCATCGCGGAGAAGGCTGGCACGATCCAGTTCGGCCGCGACTACAAGAACAAGCGTCGCATCACGCTGACCCCCGCCGACGGCACGGACGCGGTGGAGTACCTCGTTCCCAAGGGCAAGCACATCTACCTGCAGGACGGGGACATCGTCGAGAAGGGCGACTACATCGTCGATGGCAACCCGGCGCCGCACGACATCCTGGCGATCAAGGGCGTGGAGGAACTCGCGGCCTACCTCGTCAACGAGATCCAGGAGGTCTACCGGCTCCAGGGCGTGAACATCAACGACAAGCACATCGAGGTCATCGTCCGGCAGATGCTCCAGAAGGTCGAGATCGACGATCCCGGCGACAGCGAGTTCCTGCAGGGCGAGCAGGTCGACAAGGTGGAGATGGACGAGGGCAATGTCCGCCTCGTGGAGGAGGGCAAGAAGCCGGCCTCCGGCAGCCCCGTGCTGCTCGGCATCACCAAGGCGAGCCTGCAGACCCGGTCGTTCATCTCGGCTGCGTCGTTCCAGGAGACCACCCGCGTCCTCACCGAGGCGGCGGTCAACGGGAAGTCGGACGACCTCGGCGGTCTCAAGGAGAACGTCATCGTCGGCCGCCTCATCCCGGCCGGTACCGGCGCCATGATGTCACGCCTGCGCGAAGTGGCAGTCCGCCGCGACGAGATGATCGTCGCTCAGAAGGCCACCGAGGCTCAGCCCGCCGGCATGCCGCAGCCCTTCATCGAGGGCCCGGCCGCCGCCGAGTAATCTTTGCGCGCAAAGAACAGCGCACAGTAGACAGGGCAGGGGGGCCGCCTTCGGGTGGCCCCTTTGCTTTGAGCCCCGGCCTGCAGAAGCGCAGCCTTTCGGAGCGTTCCGGCGTGCATAGGCGGGCTTGATGGTCTGCGAAGCCTCGACGCGTGTCTGCCCCGCTGGAAAGGTTCCATAAAGGGGTTGACGCGATCCGAGTCGCGAAGTAGAAGCACCGGACTTTCCGGCAGACAGTCGGTCCAAACGATCCGGTGCGACGCGCGCCAGACCAAGAGACCGAGACGCTGCCCGACCATCACCGACTGCAAAGTCGTCCGATTGGGTCATGACCCCGGCGTAAGCCGTGGTCCTCTGCTGCATTCGCGCCCCCGGCCGGCAGGCCGAAGGCGCGGTTTCGTTTTGCGCGCTTCTGTGCGCGGCACGGGACAACGTGAAACCGAGCGCAAGCTCAAGTGCCTGGGATTGGAACGAGCACGATGCCGACGATCAGCCAGCTCATCCGCAAGCCGCGGGTCGCACAGCGGATCCGGAACAAGGTTCCGGCGCTGGAGGCGTCCCCGCAGAAGCGCGGCGTGTGCACGCGCGTCTATACGACGACGCCGAAGAAGCCGAACTCCGCGCTCCGCAAGGTCGCCAAGGTCCGCCTCACCAATGGCTTCGAGGTGATCGGCTACATTCCGGGCGAAGGCCACAACCTGCAGGAACACTCCGTCGTCGCCATCCGTGGCGGCCGCGTGAAGGACCTTCCGGGCGTGCGCTACCACATCATCCGCGGCGTCCTCGATGCGCAGGGCGTCAAGAACCGCAAGCAGCGCCGTTCGAAGTACGGCGCGAAGCGGCCGAAGTAATCGAAGACCGCCGGAGACCGAGACATGTCGCGTCGCCACCGCGCCGAAAAGCGAGAGATCATCCCGGACCCCAAGTTCGGTGATGAGGTCGTCACGAAGTTCATGAATTCAATCATGTACGACGGCAAGAAGTCCGTCGCCGAGACGATCGTCTACGGCGCGCTCGACATCGTCGAGCAGAAGCTGAAGACCGATCCGTTGCAGGTGTTCAAGAGCGCCCTCGAGAACGTGGCCCCGGCCATCGAGGTCCGTTCCCGCCGCGTCGGCGGCGCCACCTACCAGGTGCCCGTCGAGGTTCGCCTTGAGCGGCGCCAGGCGCTCGCGATCCGCTGGTTGATCCAGGCGGCGCGCGCTCGCAACGACAAGACCATGGTGGACCGGCTCTCGTCCGAGCTCATCGATGCGTCGAACAACAGGGGAAATGCCGTCAAGAAGCGCGAGGACACGCACCGGATGGCTGAAGCCAACCGCGCCTTCTCGCACTACCGCTGGTAACAGCGCCCTCTATCGGCAGACAGGACCGCTCCCATGCCCCGCAGCCATAATATCGAGGATTATCGTAATTTCGGCATCATGGCCCACATTGATGCCGGGAAGACGACGACCACCGAGCGCATCCTCTATTACAGCGGCAAATCCCACAAGATCGGCGAGGTGCATGAAGGCGCCGCGACGATGGACTGGATGGAGCAGGAGCAGGAGCGCGGCATCACCATCACGTCGGCGGCAACGACGACGTTCTGGGACGGCAAGCGCCTGAACATCATCGACACCCCCGGGCACGTCGACTTCACCATCGAGGTGGAGCGTTCGCTGCGCGTGCTCGACGGCGCCGTATGCGTCCTCGACGGCAACCAGGGCGTCGAGCCGCAGACCGAGACGGTGTGGCGTCAGGCCGACAAGTACAACGTGCCGCGCGTCGTGTTCGTCAACAAGATGGATAAGATCGGCGCCGACTTCTACAACTGTGTCGACGAGATCGTGACGCGTGTGGCCGGCAAGCCGGTCTGCATCCAGCTTCCGATCGGCTCCGAGTCGAACTTCAAGGGCATCATCGACCTCGTTCGCATGGTTGCGGTCGTATGGGAGGATGAAGGCCTCGGCGCGAAGTACCATGACGAGGAGATCCCGGCCGATCTCGCCGACAAGGCGAGGGAGTACCGGCTGAAGCTCGTCGAGGCGGCCGTCGAGCTCGACGACGACGCCATGTCCGCCTACCTCGACGGCCAGGAGCCGGATGTCGCCACGCTGAAGCGTCTCATCCGCAAGGCCGTCGTGAACCGCGTGTTCAACCCGGTGCTGTGCGGATCCGCCTTCAAGAACAAGGGCGTGCAGCCGCTGCTCGACGCGGTGGTCGACTACCTGCCGTCGCCGCTCGACCGCGACGCCATCAAGGGCATCGACGTCAAGACCGAGGAGGAGACGGTTCGTCTTCCTTCCGACGACGAGCCTTTCTCGCTGCTCGCCTTCAAGATCATGGACGACCCGTTCGTCGGCACGATCACCTTCTGCCGCGTCTATTCCGGCACGATCGAGTCCGGCACGACCGTCGTGAACTCGACCAAGGAGAAGAAGGAGCGCATCGGCCGCATGCTGCTGATGCACGCCAACAACCGCGAGGACATCAAGGAAGCCTTCGCCGGCGACATCGTCGCGCTGGCTGGCCTCAAGGACACCCGCACCGGCGACACGCTCTGCGATCCGCAGAAGCCCGTGATCCTGGAGCGCATGGAGTTCCCGGCGCCGGTCATCGAGATGGCGATCGAGCCGAAGTCCAAGGCCGACCAGGAGAAGCTGGGCGTCGCGCTTGCCAAGCTGGTGGCCGAGGATCCGTCCTTCCGCGTGTCCACCGACTTTGAGTCCGGCCAGACCATCCTGAAGGGGATGGGCGAGCTGCACCTCGACATCAAGGTCGACATCCTGCGCCGGACTTACAAGGTCGACGCCAATGTCGGCGCGCCGCAGGTCGCCTACCGTGAGACGCTGTCGCGCCAGACGGAAATCGACTACACGCACAAGAAGCAGACGGGCGGCACCGGGCAGTTCGCTCGCGTGAAGTTCGTCGTGCAGCCCAACGAGGCCGGCAAGGGCTTCGAGTTCGCCTCGAAGATCGTCGGTGGCGCGGTGCCGAAGGAGTACATCCCCGGCGTCGAGAAGGGCCTCGAGAGCGTCATGAACTCGGGTCCGCTCGCGGGCTTCCCGGTCGTCGACGTGAAGGTGGAGCTGATCGACGGCGCCTTCCACGACGTCGACTCGTCTGCCCTGGCGTTCGAGATCGCGTCCCGCGCGGCTTTCCGCGAGGCTCTGCAGAAGGGCGGTCCCGTCCTCCTCGAGCCGATCATGAAGGTCGAGGTGGTGACGCCCGAGGACTACACGGGATCCGTCATCGGCGACCTCACCGGCCGCCGCGGGCAGATCCAGGGCCAGGACATGCGCGGCAACGCGGTGGTCATCAACGCGATGGTGCCGCTCGCCAACATGTTCCAGTACGTCAACACGCTGCGTTCCATGAGCCAGGGGCGCGCGGCCTACACCATGCAGTTCGACCACTACGAGCAGGTTCCGTCCGCGATCGCGGCGGAAGTTCAGGCGAAGTACGCCTGACCCGCACCGGTTGACTGAACCCAGCAAGCATTCCTGAGATCCACGGAGCATCCCCATGGCCAAGGAAAAATTCTCGCGGACGAAGCCGCACTGCAACATCGGGACGATCGGGCACGTCGACCATGGGAAGACGTCGTTGACGGCGGCGATCACGAAGGTCCTGGCCGAGACGGGCGGCGCGACGTTCACGGCGTACGACCAGATCGACAAGGCTCCGGAGGAGAAGGCGCGCGGCATCACGATCTCGACGGCGCATGTCGAGTACGAGACGAAGAACCGCCACTACGCGCATGTCGACTGCCCCGGGCACGCCGACTATGTGAAGAACATGATCACGGGCGCGGCGCAGATGGACGGCGCCATCCTGGTGGTGTCGGCGGCCGACGGCCCGATGCCGCAGACGCGCGAGCACATCCTTCTGGCGCGCCAGGTCGGCGTTCCCGCGCTGGTGGTGTTCATGAACAAGGTCGACATGGTCGACGACCCCGAGCTTCTCGACCTGGTCGAGCTCGAGGTGCGCGAGCTCCTGTCGAAGTACGACTTCCCCGGCGACGACATTCCGATCGTCAAGGGTTCGGCGCTGTGCGCGCTGGAGGGCAAGCAGCCCGAGCTCGGCCATGACGCGATCCTGAAGCTGATGCAGGCGGTGGACAGCTACATCCCGCAGCCTGACCGCCCGAAGGACCAGCCCTTCCTGATGCCGGTCGAGGACGTGTTCTCGATCTCGGGCCGCGGCACGGTGGTAACGGGGCGCATCGAGCGCGGCGTGGTGAAGGTGGGCGAGGAGATCGAGATCATCGGTCTGCGCCCGACCATCAAGACGACGGTGACGGGCGTCGAGATGTTCCGCAAGCTGCTCGACCAGGGCGAGGCGGGCGACAATGTCGGCTGCCTGCTGCGCGGCACGAAGCGCGAGGAAGTCGAGCGCGGCCAGGTCCTGGCCAAGCCCGGCTCGGTGAAGCCGCACACGAAGTTCAAGGCCGAGGCCTACATCCTGACGAAGGAGGAGGGCGGCCGCCACACGCCGTTCTTCACCAACTACCGGCCGCAGTTCTATTTCCGCACGACCGACGTGACGGGCATGGTGAAGCTGCCGGAAGGCACGGAAATGGTGATGCCGGGCGACAACGTGACGATGGAGGTCGAGCTGATCGCCCCCATCGCCATGGAAGAGAAGCTGCGCTTCGCCATCCGCGAGGGCGGCCGCACCGTCGGCGCCGGCGTCGTCGCCTCCATCATCGCGTAAGCAGCAGGGACACGGCGCGCGCCGGCGGGGACGACCCCCGGCGCGCGCCGGTTCCGAACGGGAACACCCCGAGGGCACTCACATGAACGGCCAGAACATCCGCATCCGCCTCAAGGCGTTCGACCATCGGATTCTCGATTCGTCGACGCGCGAGATCGTCTCCACGGCGAAGCGGACGGGTGCGCAGGTTCGGGGTCCCATCCCCCTGCCCACGCACATCGAGAAATTCACGGTGAACCGCTCGCCGCACATCGACAAGAAGTCGCGCGAGCAGTTCGAGATCCGCACTCACAAGCGTGTCCTCGACATCCTCGACCCCACGCCCCAGACCGTCGACGCTTTGATGAAGCTCGACCTGGCGGCCGGTGTCGACGTCGAGATCAAGCTCTGAAGCTGCGCGCGGATACGGGGTCCACACCATGCGGTCAGGCGTCATCGCCCAGAAGCTCGGCATGACCCGCATCTTTACTGATGCGGGAGAACATGTGCCGGTCACCGTCCTCAAGGTCGACAACTGTCAGGTTGTCGCCCACCGGACGGAAGAAAAGAACGGCTACACGGCGCTGCAGCTCGGCGTCGGGAAGGCCAAGGTCAAGAACGTGTCGAAGGCCGAACGCGGTCGCTTCGCGGTGGCTCAGGTCGAGCCCAAGCGCAAGATCGCCGAGTTCCGCGTCGCCGCCGAGGACCTGATCCCGGTCGGTGCCGAGATCACGGCTGACCACTTCGTCGCCGGCCAGTTCGTCGACGTGACCGGCACGAGCACCGGCAAGGGCTTCGCCGGCGGCATGAAGCGCTGGAACTTCGGCGGCCTGCGCGCATCGCACGGCGTGTCGATCTCCCATCGCTCGCTCGGTTCGACCGGCGGCCGCCAGGATCCCGGCAAGACGTTCAAGAACAAGAAGATGGGCGGCCATCTCGGTGTCGAGCGTGTGACCACGCAGAACCTCAAGGTCGTGCAGACCGACGTGGAGCGCGGGCTCATCCTCGTGCAGGGCGCGGTGCCCGGCGTGAAGGGCGGCTGGATTTTCGTGCGGGACGCTGTCAAGCGCGCCCTGCCGTCCGAGGCTCCGAAGCCCGGCAAGTTCCGGCTGCCCGCCCATGACGGTGCTGCCGCCACACAGCCGGCCGCGGTCGCGGAAGGTCAGGAGAGCGCGTGATGAAGATCGACGTCACAACCTTCGAGGGGACTTCGGCCGGTTCGGTCGAGCTTTCCGACGAGATCTTCGGTCTCGACCCGCGCCAGGACCTGATCCAGCGCTACGTGCTGTGGCAGCTTGCCAAGCGGCAGGCCGGCACGCACAAGACCAAGGGCCGCGCCGAGATCGCCCGCACGGGCAAGAAGCTCTACAAGCAGAAGGGCACGGGCAACGCCCGTCACGGATCGGCCCGCGTGGTGCAGTTCCGCGGCGGTGGACGTGCCTTCGGACCGGTCGTGCGCTCCCACGCGCATGACCTGACCAAGAAGGTCCGCGCCCTGGCGCTTCGCCATGCCCTTTCGGCCAAGGCCAAGGACGGTGCCATCCTGGTCGTCGACCAGGCGGTGGCCGCCGACCCGAAGACCAAGGCGCTGAAGGAAAGCTTCGGCCGGATGGGCCTCGGCAGCGCGCTGATCATCGGTGGCGCCGAGCTCGACAAGAACTTCGCGCTCGCCGCGCGGAACATCCCGAACATCGACGTGCTGCCCGTCCAGGGCATCAACGTCTACGACATCCTGCGCCGCGAGAAGCTCGTGCTGACCAAGGCCGCCGTGGATGCGCTGGAGGCGCGCTTCAAATGAGCACGGACCCGCGTCACTACGACGTCATCCTCGGCCCGGTGATCACCGAGAAGGCGACCGCCCTGTCCGAGGCCAACAAGGTGGTCTTCAAGGTCCGCATGGACGCCACCAAGCCGCAAATCAAGACGGCCGTCGAGAAGCTCTTCGACGTCAAGGTGAAGAGCGTCAACACCTTGGTCCGCAAGGGCAAGGTGAAGCGCTTCCGCGGCACGCTGGGCCGGCAGTCCGACGTGAAGAAAGCGATCGTGACCCTCGCCGAGGGCCAGTCGATCGACGTCACGACGGGTCTGTGAGAGCCAGAGGACAGGAACCATGGCACTCAAGACCTTCAAGCCCATCACCCCGAGCCTTCGCCAGCTCGTGATCGTCGACCGCAGCGAGCTCTACAAGGGCAAGCCGGTCAAGACGCTCACCGAGGGCAAGTCGTCCAAGGGCGGCCGCAACAATTACGGCCGGGTCACCGTCCGTTTCCGCGGCGGCGGCCACAAGCAGACCTACCGCATCGTCGACTTCAAGCGGCGCGGAAAGCTGGGCCAGCCCTCGAAGGTGGAGCGGATCGAGTACGATCCGAACCGCACCGCCTTCATCGCGCTGCTCCGCTTCGCGGACGACACGCTCTCCTACATCCTGGCGCCGCAGCGGCTGCAGGTGGGAGACCAGGTGGTGGCGGCCGAGCAGGCCGACATCAAGCCGGGCAACGCCATGCCGGTCGGCAACATCCCCGTCGGGACCATCGTCCACAATGTGGAGATGAAGATCGGCAAGGGTGGCTCGATCGCGCGCTCGGCCGGCACCTACGCGCAGATCGTCGGTCGCGACCAGGGCTACGTGATCATCCGCCTGAACTCCGGCGAGCAGCGCCTCGTCCATGGCGGCTGCTTCGCGACGGTGGGCGCGGTCTCGAACCCCGACCACATGAACACCTCGATCGGCAAGGCCGGACGCCAGCGTTGGCTCGGCCGTCGCCCGCACAACCGCGGCGTGACCATGAACCCGATCGACCACCCGCACGGCGGCGGCGAAGGCCGCACCTCTGGCGGCCGCCACCCGGTCACCCCGTGGGGCAAGCCGACCAAGGGCAAGAAGACGCGGTCCAACAAGCGGACCGACGCCTTCATCGTGTCCAGCCGTCACGCCCGCAAGAAGAAGTAAGGGGAGCTCACGATGACTCGCTCCGTATGGAAGGGCCCGTTCGTCGACGGCTACCTGCTGAAGAAGGCGGACGCCGCACGGTCCTCGACGCGCAACGAGGTGATCAAGATCTGGAGCCGTCGCTCCACGATCCTGCCGCAGTTCGTCGGCCTCACCTTTGGCGTCTACAACGGCCAGAAGCATATCCCGGTCAACGTTTCGGAAGAGATGGTGGGCCACAAGTTCGGCGAGTTCGCCCCGACCCGTACCTTCTACGGCCACGCGGCGGACAAGAAAGCCAAGAGGAAGTGAGCCATGGGTAAGGCAGCGACGCCCCGGGCCCTCCCGGACAACGAAGCCAAGGCCGTGGCGCGCATGCTGCGGGTCTCGCCGCAGAAGCTGAACCTCGTGGCTCAGCTGATCCGCGGCAAGAAGGTCTCGACCGCCCTGGCGGATCTCGAATTCTCGCGCAAGCGTATCGCCAGGGACGTTCGCAAGTGCCTGGAGAGCGCGATCGCCAACGCCGAGAACAACCACGACCTCGATGTCGACGATCTCGTCGTGTCGCAGGCCTTCGTGGGCAAGGCGCTGGTGATGAAGCGGTTCCATGCCCGCGCCCGCGGCCGGGCCGGCAGGGTTGAGAAGCCATTCTCCAACCTGACCATCATCGTCCGCGAAGTCGAAGCGAAGGCCTGAGGAGAGAACGATGGGTCAGAAGGTCAATCCGATCGGCCTGCGCCTCGGCATCAACCGGACGTGGGACAGCCGCTGGGTCGCCGGCAAGAACGAGTACGGCAACCTCCTCCACGAGGACATCCGCATTCGCGCAGCGCTGATGAAACAGCTGAAGCAGGCGGCCGTGTCGAAGATCGTCATCGAGCGCCCGCACAAGAAGTGCCGGGTCACGATCTACTCCGCCCGTCCGGGCGTGGTGATCGGCAAGAAGGGCGCCGACATCGAGAAGATGCGCAAGCTCGTCGGCAAGATGACGACCTCCGAGGTCGTCATCAACATCGTCGAGGTGCGCAAGCCCGAGGTCGACGCGACGCTCGTCGCCGAGTCGATCGCCCAGCAGCTGGAGCGCCGCGTGGCGTTCCGCCGCGCCATGAAGCGCGCCGTCCAGTCGGCGATGCGCCTTGGCGCCGAGGGCATCCGCATCAACTGCTCCGGCCGCCTTGGCGGTGCCGAGATCGCGCGCCAGGAATGGTACCGCGAAGGCCGGGTGCCGCTGCACACGCTGCGCGCCGATGTCGACTACGGCACGGCGACGGCGTTCACGACCTACGGGACGTGCGGAATCAAGGTGTGGATCTTCAAGGGCGAGATCCTGGAACACGACCCGATGGCGCAGGACAGGCGCATGGCCGACGATGGTGGCCAGCGCTCCGGTGGCCGTCGCGGCGAAGCGGCGTAAGCCGGACCCGTTTGGAGGCGAGCTATGCTGCAGCCCAAGAAGACCAAGTTCCGCAAGCAGTTCAAGGGCCGCATCCACGGCGCCGCGAAAGGCGGGACGAATCTCGACTTCGGCCAGTTCGGGCTGAAGGCGATGGAACCCGAGCGCGTGACGGCGCGGCAGATCGAAGCCGCCCGCCGTGCGCTCACCCGCCACATGAAGCGCGCCGGCCGCGTCTGGATCCGTGTGTTCCCGGACGTTCCCGTCTCGTCCAAGCCGACCGAGGTCCGCATGGGCAAGGGCAAGGGCGCGCCTGAGTTCTGGGCGTGCCGCGTCAAGCCCGGCCGCATCATGTTCGAGATCGACGGCGTGCCTGTCGAGCTTGCACGTGAGGCGCTGACGCTGGCGGCCGCCAAGCTGCCGATCAAGACGCGCTTCGTTCAGCGCATTGCCGAGTGAGGAGGCCTCTATGAAGACGACGCAGAGGTCTTCCGACCTCAAGGCCATGACCGCCGACCAGCTGCAGGACGAGCTCCTGAAGCTGAAGAAGGAGCAGTTCAACCTGCGCTTCCAGAAGGCGACCGGCCAGCTCGAGAACGTTGCCCGCGTGCGCCAGGTGCGCCGCGACATCGCGCGCATCAAGACGACGCAGGCCGAGAAGGCCGCTGTGGCGAAGGCCTGAGGAGAGAACGATGCCGAAGCGCATTCTGCAGGGCGTCGTGGTCAGCGACAAGCAGAACAAGACCGTCGTGGTGAAGGTGGAGCGTCGCTTCACCCATCCGCTGCTGAAGAAGACCGTCCGCCGCACCAAGAACTATCACGCCCATGACGAGGCGAATAAGTGCAAGGTCGGCGACCAGGTCTGGATCCAGGAATCCAAGCCGATCTCCCGGCTGAAGACCTGGGTCGTCGTCGACGAAGGCGCGGCGGCCTCGGCCTGAACTTTCATCCGATCGACAGGGGGCGGAGATCCCCGTCAGGCGAAGTCCGGCGAGCCTACAGCAAACGCCGGAAACCGGTCTGAGACAGAGAAAGGATCAAGACCATGATCCAGATGCAGACGAACCTCGATGTTGCCGACAATTCCGGCGCGCGTCGCGTGATGTGCATCAAGGTGCTGGGCGGCTCCAAGAGGAAGTACGCCGGCGTGGGCGACGTGATCGTCGTCTCCGTGAAGGAGGCGATCCCGCGCGGCCGCGTGAAGAAGGGCGACGTCATGAAGGCGATCGTCGTTCGCACCGCCAAGGACATCCGCCGTCCCGACGGTTCGGTGATCCGCTTCGACCGCAATGCGGCCGTGCTGATCAACAACCAGAAGGAGCCGATCGGCACCCGTATCTTCGGGCCGGTTCCGCGCGAGCTGCGTGCCAAGAACCACATGAAAATCATTTCGCTGGCGCCCGAGGTGCTGTGATGGCTGCGAAGATCAAGAAAGGCGACAAGGTCGTCGTTCTCACCGGCCGCGACGCGGGCAAGTCCGGCGAAGTGCTGCAGGTGATGCCGAAGGAAACGCGCGCCCTGGTGCGCGGGGTGAACCTGGTGAAGCGCCACCAGCGCCAGACGGCGCAGCAGGAGGGCGGCATCATCACCAAGGAAGCGCCCATTCACCTGTCCAACATCGCGGTCGCTGATCCCAAGGACGGCAAGGCGACGCGCGTCGGGTTCAAGATTCTCGAGGACGGCCGCAAGGTCCGCTTCGCGAAGCGGTCGGGAGACCTGATCGATGGCTGAGATGTCCGCTGCGGCTACCGAGCCGCGCCTCAAGAAGGTCTATGCCGAGGTCATCCGGCCGAAGCTGGTCGAGGAATTCGGCTACAAGAACGTCATGCAGGTGCCGACCCTCGACAAGGTCGTCATCAACATGGGCGTCGGCGAGGCGACCAACGACACCAAGAAGGTGCAGACGGCTGCCGCCGACCTGGCGCTGATCGCCGGCCAGAAGCCGGTCATCACCCGGGCCCGCCAGGCCATCGCGACCTTCAAGGTGCGCGAGAACATGCCGATCGGCTGCAAGGTGACGCTGCGTGCCACGCGCATGTACGAGTTCATCGACCGGCTGATCAACGTGGCGCTGCCGCGTGTCCGCGACTTCCGCGGGCTCAACCCGAAGTCCTTCGACGGCCGGGGCAACTTCGCCCTGGGCATCAAGGAGCACCTGATCTTCCCGGAGATCAACTACGACAAGGCCGAGGCCGTGTGGGGCATGGACATCATCGTCTGCACCACCGCCAAGACCGACGACGAGGCACGCGCGCTGCTGCGCGCCTTCAACTTCCCGTTCCGGCAGTAAGAGCCCGGCTCTTAAACGCGGAAACCAGGAGAACACCATGGCCAAGAAGAGCTCAGTCGAGAAGAACAAGCGGCGCATCAAGCTGTCCAAGCAGTATGCTGGACGCCGCGCCCGCCTTCTCGAGGTTGCCAACGACGAGAGCAAGAGCATGGAGGAGCGCTTCGGCGCCCGCCTCAAGCTCGCGGAGCTGCCGCGCAACGCCAACCCGACCCGCATCCGCAACCGGTGCGAGATAACGGGCCGTCCGCGCGCCTACTACCGCAAGCTCAAGATGTCCCGCATCGCGCTGCGTGAACTCGGTTCGCGTGGCCTGGTGCCGGGCCTGACGAAGTCGAGCTGGTAAGAAGGAGGATCGACCATGGCTATGAACGATCCCGTCGGCGACATGCTCACCCGCATCCGCAATGCGCAGATGCGTCGCAAGACGACCGTCAACACACCCGGCTCGCGCCTGCGCGCCCGCATCCTCGACGTGCTGCAGTCGGAGGGCTACATCCGCGGCTACACGACGACGGAGTACGGCAATGGCCGCACCGAGTTCGCGATCGAGCTGAAGTATTTCGACGGCGCCCCGGTCATCCGGGAGATCGCCCGGGTGTCGAAGCCGGGCCGTCGCGTCTATTCGTCGGTCGACGCCATGCCGCGCGTCGCCAATGGCCTCGGTGTCACGATCCTGTCCACGCCCCAGGGCGTGATGGCGGACCACGAGGCACGTGAAAAGAACGTGGGCGGCGAAGTGCTGTGCACGGTCTTCTGACCGCCACCAGCCACGCAGTCACGGGGAGAGACCAATGTCTCGTATCGGAAAAAAGCCCGTCTCGGTGCCGGCCGGTGTTACGGCGGCCGTGGACGGCAATCTCGTCAAGGTCAAGGGCGCGAAGGGCGAACTGAGCTTCGCCGCGCCTGACGACGTTGTGGTCAAGTTCGAAGACGGCGCCATTTCGGTGACGCCGCGCGACGAGACGAAGCGCGCCCGCGCGATGTGGGGAATGTCCCGCTCGCAGGTCGCCAATCTCGTCGAAGGCGTGACCAAGGGCTACGAGCGCAAGCTCGAGATCACCGGCGTCGGCTACAAGGCCGCGGTCGCCGGCAAGGTCCTCAAGCTGTCGCTCGGCTACAGCCACGACATCGACTACGAGATCCCGGCCGGTATCGCGGTTGCGACACCGAAGCCGACGGAGATCGTCGTCACCGGCATCGACAAGCAGAAGGTCGGCCAGACCGCCGCCGAGATCCGCGAGTTCCGCGGTCCGGAGCCCTACCAGGGCAAGGGCGTGAGGTATGCCGGCGAGTTCATCTTCCGCAAGGAAGGCAAGAAGAAGTAAGGGGCACGGCGATGGCTAAGAATTCCCAGGCCACGACGCGCCGCCAGGCTCGCGTGCGCCGTTCGATCAAGAAGGTCGCGAACGGGCGTCCGCGCCTGTCGGTCTTCCGGTCGTCCAAGCAGATCTACGCGCAGATCATCGATGACGCGAAGGGGGCGACGCTCGCCTCCGCCTCGACCATCGAGAAGACGATGCGTGAGCAGCTCAAGACAGGTGCGGACGTCGAGGCGGCCCGCTCTGTCGGCAAGCTGATCGCGGAGCGCGCTCTGCAGGCCGGCGTCAAGGAGGTCGTGTTCGACCGTGGCGCCTACATCTACCACGGCAGGGTCAAGGCCCTGGCCGATGCGGCCCGCGAGGGCGGCCTCGACTTCTGACGCCCGGCGCAGGCCGGACGTCATCCGGCGGCCCTCGATGGACCGTCGACCCGAAGAGCCACCCGCGAGGGTGGCCTTTCGCCGTCGGACCCTGTAAGGGGACGGCGCAAACCCATGTATCGAGCGAGCGGCGCCTCGCGCGGCCGCGAAAGTGAGAGACCCCATGGCAAGAGAGCCTCGTGAACGTTCGAACCGGGATCGCGAAGAGCGCGATTCCGAGTTCGTGGACCGCCTGGTCCATATCAACCGCGTCGCCAAGGTGGTGAAGGGCGGCCGTCGCTTCGGCTTCGCTGCCCTCGTCGTCGTCGGCGACCAGAAGGGCCGCGTCGGCTTCGGCCACGGCAAGGCCCGCGAGGTGCCGGAGGCCATCCGCAAGGCGACGGAAGCCGCAAAGCGCGCGCTGATCCGCGTGCCGCTGCGCGAGGGCCGGACGCTTCACCACGACGTGCAGGGCCGCCATGGCGCCGGCAAGGTCGTGCTGCGCGCCGCCCCGGCGGGTACCGGCATCATCGCCGGCGGCCCGATGCGCGCCGTGTTCGAGGCCCTCGGCATGCATGACGTCGTGTCGAAGTCGCTCGGCTCGTCCAACCCGTACAACCTCGTTCGTGCCACGTTCGACGCGCTGAAGCGCGAGGACAGCCCGCGTTCGGTCGCGGCGCGCCGCGGCCTCAAGGTTTCGGCCCTGCAGGCCCGTCGCGGCGACGCCGACGGCGCCGGCGCCGACGCGTGATGGAGGGCGTGATGGCTGACAAGAAGACGGTCACCGTCGAGCAGATCGGTTCGCCGATCCGCCGCGAGGCGAGCCAGCGCCAGACGCTGGTGGGCCTCGGGCTCAACAAGCTGCATCGCCGCCGTACGCTGGAGGATACTCCGGCCGTGCGCGGCATGATCGCCAAGGTGGCGCACCTCGTCCGCGTCGTCGACGACGCCGTGGCGAAGTGAGGAGGGTGTCATGAAGCTCAACGAGATCAGCGACAACCCGGGATCCAAGAAGGCCCGCATCCGGGTCGGACGCGGCATCGGGTCTGGCAAGGGCAAGACCGGCGGCCGCGGCGTGAAGGGTCAGAAGGCCCGCACCGGCGTGGCGGTGAAGGGCTTCGAGGGCGGCCAGATGCCGCTCTACCGTCGCCTTCCCAAGCGCGGCTTCACCAACATCTTCGCCAAGGACCTCAACGAGGTGAACATCGGCCGTATCCAGGAGGCCGTCGACGCCAACAAGCTCGACGCCGCCCAGCCGATCACCGTCGAGGCGCTCGTGGCAGCGGGCGTCTGCGCCCGTGCACGCGACGGCGTCAAGATCCTGGGCGTGGGCGAGATCAAGGCCAAGGTGACCCTGCAGGTCGCTGGTGCCTCGAAGTCGGCCGTGGCGGCGATCGAGAAGGCCGGAGGGTCGGTCACGATCCTGAACGCCGCCGAGAGCGCCGTGGCGGACGCGTCCGCCTGATCCTATATCGGGCGTTCGTCCAGACGTTACGACGCCGGGCGGCGGAGCTCTTCCGCTTCGCCCGGCGTCGCGCATTCGGGGATGCGTCCCCGGCCTGATTTGAAGCGGAGCGCAGCATGGCATCGGCGGCTGAACAGCTTGCGGCAAACCTCAACTTCGGCGCCCTCGCCAAGGCCGAGGAGCTGAAGAAGAGGATCTGGTTCACCCTCGGAGCGCTGCTGGTCTACCGGCTGGGCACCTATATCCCGCTGCCCGGCATCAACATCGACGCCCTGAACGAGATGTTCCAGCGCCAGAGCGCGGGCGTGCTCGGCCTGTTCAACATGTTTTCGGGCGGCGCCGTCGGGCGTCTCGCGATCTTCGCCCTCAACATCATGCCGTACATCTCGGCCTCCATCATCATCCAGCTCCTCACCTCCGTGGTGCCGACGCTGGAAGCGCTGAAGAAGGAAGGCGAGAGCGGCCGCAAGATCATCAACCAGTATACGCGCTACCTCACCGTGGTGCTGGCGTCCTTCCAGGCCTACGGCATCGCCGTCGGGCTGCAGAGTTCGGCCAACCTCGTGCAGGAGCCGGGACCGTTCTTCTTGATCTCAACCACCATCACGCTGGTCGGGGGCACGATGTTCCTGATGTGGCTGGGCGAGCAGATCACGGCGCGCGGCATCGGCAACGGCTCGTCGCTCATCATCTTCGCGGGCATCGTCGCCGAGCTGCCGCGCGCCGTCGCCGGGACGCTGGAACTCTCGCGCCAGGGCGCCATCTCGGCCCCGCTGATCCTCGGCATCGTCGCCATGGCCATCGCGGTGGTCGCCTTCATCGTCTTCATGGAGCGCGCGCAGCGCCGCCTGCTGATCAATTACCCCAAGCGGCAGGTCGGCAATCGTGTCTACGAAGGCCAGACCTCGTTCCTGCCGCTGAAGCTGAACACGTCTGGCGTCATCCCGCCGATCTTCGCGTCGTCGCTGCTCCTGCTGCCGACGACCATCGCGGGGTTCTCGGCGCAGAGCGGTGGCACGGGCATCCTGGCGACGATCGCCGCCTATATCGGGCACGGACGGCCGCTCTACATGCTGCTCTACGCGGCGCTGATCATCTTCTTCGCCTTCTTCTACACCGCCATCGTCTTCAATCCGCAGGAGACGGCGGACAATCTCAAGAAGCATGGCGGCTTCATCCCCGGCATCCGCCCGGGCGAGCGCACGGCCGAGTACATCGACAAGGTGCTCTCGCGCATCACGGTGCTCGGCGCGGGCTACCTCGTGCTGATCTGCCTCCTACCCGAAATACTGATTTCCCAGGCAGCGCTTCCGTTCTATTTCGGAGGCACGTCGCTTCTCATCGTGGTCAGCGTGACGATGGACACCGTGGCTCAGGTCCACGGGCATCTCCTCGCGCACCAGTATGAGGGCCTCGTGAAAAAGGCAAAGCTGCGCGGGGGGAAACGTCGGTGAGGGTGATTCTGCTGGGCCCGCCGGGGGCGGGTAAGGGCACGCAGGCAGTCCGTCTGGTCGAGAAATTCGGCATTCCGCAGCTGTCCACGGGTGACATGCTGCGTGCTGCCGTGGCGGCGGAGACGCCGGTCGGGTTGAGGGCCAAGGCGGTCATGGATGCCGGGCAGCTCGTGTCGGACGAGATCGTCATCGGCATCGTCGCCGATCGCATCGAGGAGCCCGACGCCAAGAAGGGCTTTATCCTGGACGGCTTTCCCCGCACCGTCGCCCAGGCCGAGGCGCTGGACCGCATGCTGGCGGAGAAGGGCCTCACGCTGGACGCGGTCGTCGAGCTCGTGGTCGACCAGGATGCACTCGTCCACCGCATCATGAAGCGCGCCGACGACGCCAGGGCCGCCGGCCAGCCCGTCCGCAAGGACGATGACCCGGAGGTCTTCAAGACCCGCCTTGCCGCCTATAACCGCGACACAGCGGTCGTCGCGCCCTATTACGAAGGCACCGGCAAGCTGAAGCGCATCGACGGCATGCAGCCGATCGACGCCGTTACGGCGGCGATGAACAAGGCCGTGGCGGGGTAGGGGGATTGCCGGAGCGCGCGTCTTCAGACGCGCCATGGCCCGTTGTCGGGGAGAGCGCGTCTGAAGACGCGCGGTCCTGTTCCGGACGCGCCTTGCCACCTTCAACTGCGGCGCCGCCTTCTCGAAGGACCACTACAGAGATAGTGATCGTTGGCAGCCGGCAAAGCCGGCCGGGAAGGGGATCCACGGTTAGGCATTCACCTCCGGTGGAGGGGAGCCGGCGTTTCCTCGTTGTGCAGTCACAGAAACGCCTCGTCATCTCCCACGAGGATGTCGCGCATTCCCCGGGTGACGGGGAGCCCGTATCCTTTTCTCCCTGGCTTCCACGAAAGCTGGCCGTGCTGATGGTAGCTGCTTGCGTAGAGCAGCGCCGCCGCCATCTGAAAAGCGATGACCAACGCCTGAACCGAGTCGATTCCAGTTGCTTCCTTCCGATCTATTCCGCTTGGCCATCCAATTTCGAAGGCGCATGTCCAGCCGGCCGTCTGCTTCACTGGAGTGTGGAAACTAATTGGAACTGGGGACGAGATCCCATTGACAGTCAGGATGTAATCTCTTTCGCAAATCACTTGGTTCTCCTGAGTGCTAGAGGACCAGCAACGGAAGGACATTAGAGTCCGGAGCTGATTCGAGGGGGTGCTCCGTTCGTCGTCTCTCCCTTGACACCCAACCCCTTATCCCCTAAGCGACCGCATCCGGTTTCAGGAACGGGACGCCGCAGCCTCGGGCACGGGGATGCCGGCGTCTATTGTCTTGAAACCACCGCGCAAGGGCCGGCCTCCACCGGACGCGCGGCAAACACGAACCGCCGGGATCGCACCCGGCCGACATGGAGACGGCAGTGGCCCGTATCGCAGGCGTCAACATCCCGACCAACAAGCGCGTCGTCATCGCGCTGCAGTACATTCACGGCATCGGCGCCAAGAAGGCGCAGGAGATCACCGATGCGATCGGGATCCCGGCCGAGCGCCGCGTGGCGCAGCTCACCGACAACGAGGTGCTGCAGATCCGCGAGATGATCGACCGCGACTATCTCGTCGAGGGCGACCTTCGCCGCGACGTGGCGATGAACATCAAGCGCCTGATGGACCTCGGCTGCTACCGCGGCCTGCGTCATCGCCGCAACCTTCCCGTCCGCGGCCAGCGCACGCACACCAATGCGCGCACCCGCAAGGGCAAGTCGAAGCCGATCGCCGGCAAGAAGAAGTGATCTGGGGGCGCTTGGCGCCCCTTTCCGGAGCGCGGGTCACCAGACCCGCTTCCGTTTCGTTCTGGACTGCGGGTCTGAAGGCCCGCGCTCCGTAGACCACCTCAATCCCCAGCGCCTGGCATCACGGGCGCGCCAGAAGGATCAAAAGCATGGCCAAGGACTCAACCCGCGTGAAGCGGCGCGAACGCAAGAACATCGTGTCGGGCGTCGCGCATGTCGCCGCGAGCTTCAACAACACGATGATCACCATCACGGACGCGCAGGGCAACACGATTGCCTGGTCGTCGGCCGGCATGATGGGCTTCAAGGGCTCGCGCAAGTCGACCCCCTACGCCGCGCAGGTGGCGGCCGAGGACGCGGCCCGCAAGGCCTCCGAGCACGGCATGCGCACCCTCGAGGTTGAAGTGTCCGGCCCCGGTTCGGGCCGCGAGTCTGCGCTGCGCGCGCTGCAGGCGGCGGGCTTTACCGTCACCTCCATCCGCGACGTGACGCCGATCCCGCACAATGGTTGCCGCCCGCGCAAGCGCCGGCGGGTCTGAGTACCCATATACGCTGTGCGTCTCCTGCGCCGACGGGCGCGGGGGGCGTTTTCCTTTGCCGTCGTGGACGCCGGGCCAGGGTCGACGGACCGATATGCCCGACGCTCTTTCATGAAGGATATTCGCCGTGATTCAGAAGAACTGGCAGGACCTGATCAAGCCCAACAAGCTCGAGGTGACGGGCGGCGACGATCCGCGCCGCGTCGCGACCCTCGTGGCCGAGCCGCTCGAGCGCGGCTTCGGCGTGACGCTCGGCAACGCGCTGCGCCGCGTGCTGCTGTCGTCGCTCCAGGGCGCCGCCATCACATCGGTGCAGATCGACGGCGTGCTGCACGAGTTCTCGTCGATCCCGGGCGTGCGTGAGGACGTCACCGACATCGTCCTCAACATCAAGGCGATCTCGATCAAGATGCAGGCCGACGGCGTGAAGCGTATGACGCTTCGCAAGCAGGGCCCCGGCGTCGTCAAGGCCGGCGACATCCAGACGACCGGCGACATCCAGATCCTGAACCCCGAGCTCGCCATCTGCACCCTCGACGAGGGCGCCGAGATCCGCATGGAGTTCACGGTCAAGATGGGCAAGGGCTACGTCCCGGCCGACCGCAACCGGCCCGAGGATGCTCCGATCGGCCTCATCCCGGTCGACAGCCTGTATTCGCCCGTCAAGAAGGTCAGCTACCGCGTCGAGAACACCCGCGAGGGCCAGATCCTCGACTACGACAAGCTGATCATGACGGTCGAGACCAATGGCGGCGTGTCGCCCGAGGATTCGGTGGCCTATGCCGGCCGCATCCTGCAGGACCAGCTCGACGTCTTCATCAACTTCGAGGAGCCGCGCCGCGAGGACGAGAAGCCGGCCATGCCGGAGCTCGCCTTCAACCCGGCGCTCCTCAAGAAGGTGGACGAGCTCGAGCTCTCGGTGCGCTCGGCGAACTGCCTGAAGAACGACAACATCGTCTATATCGGCGACCTCATCCAGAAGACCGAGGCGGAGATGCTCCGCACTCCGAACTTCGGCCGCAAGTCGCTGAACGAGATCAAGGAAGTGCTCGCCGGCATGGGCCTGCACCTCGGCATGGAAATCGCCGGCTGGCCGCCGGAGAACATCGAGGAGCTCGCAAAGCGCTTCGAGGAGCACTACTGAGACCGACGCGGCGGGCCGGCCAACCTCCCGCCGCGCGACTTCGCCTGCAAAAATCAATGACGCCCCGTTCCTTGGCACGGCGGGGCGAGAACGAAGGAGAGAGCCGATGAGACACGGATTCAGGGGGCGCCGGTTCAACCGGTCTGCCGAGCACCGCAAGGCGATGTTCGCCAACATGTGCCAGGCGCTGATCAAGCACGAGCAGATCGTGACGACGTTGCCGAAGGCGAAGGATCTTCGCCCGGTGGTGGAGAAGCTGATCACGCTGGGCAAGCGTGGCGACCTGCATGCCCGCCGCCAGGCGATCTCGCAGATCAAGGACATCGAGCTCGTCAAGAAGCTCTTCGACGTCCTCGGCCCGCGCTACAAGGATCGCAACGGTGGCTACACCCGCGTCCTCAAGGCCGGCTTCCGCTTTGGCGACAACGCGGCCATGGCCGTGATCGAATTCGTCGACCGCGATGTCGACGCGCGCGGCCAGGATTCCGGCCCGACGCAGAAGGACGAGATCGTCGAAGCCGCCTGAGCGGTTCCTGCGACAGACAGTTTCGAGGGCGGCCCGCGGGCCGCCCTTTTTCGTTGGGAGCGCGGGTCTTTAGACCCGCACGTGCTAAACCGTTCCGGTTTGGAACCCCGGTGGGGACGCCTTTGCCACCCACCGCCGGGCTCTTGCCTGCGCCGCGGCAGAGGTTCCGTGCGTCGTGCTTTCCGATGGTACGGAATCGGCGCAGGGTACCGGGGGACGCTGCCGCCAGCGCAGCGGGAACGTTCCTGCCCCGGCCCGCATTCCAGCGCGGCCTCGCGTCTCGTCCGCCGGGGCGCGTGACACTCCCAGGAGGACGTTCATGGACCTGACCGGCCAGACCATCGTCGTCCTCGGCGGAACCTCGGGCATCGGGCTCGCAACGGCGCTGGCGGCACAGGAGGCCGGCGGGCGTGCCGTCATCATCGGCCGGGATCCCGAACGGCTGGCTGCTGCGCTAGATACGCTGGGCCGATCCGCGAAGGGAGACGTCATCGATTCCGGCAACCGCGCCGTGCTCGATGCGTATCTGGGCGGGATAGGAACGATCGACCACCTCGTCCTCGCGGCGTCCGGCGGACGCGGGGCGGGCCTTTTCGCGCACGTGCCGATCGACGAGCTGCGGGCCGGCTTCGACGGCAAGTTCTGGCTGCACATATCGGCCCTGCAGGCGGCCCTTCCGTCTCTTGCGCCTACGGGCTCGGTCACCTTCGTCACGGCGGCATCGGCCCGCAGCGCCAATCCGGGCACTTCCGGCCTTGCCGCCGTCAACGGCGCGCTGAATTCGATGGTGGGGCCGCTCGCCCGCGAACTTGCGCCGCTGCGCGTCAACGCCGTGTCGCCGGGCGTCATCGACACGCCCTGGTGGGACGGCCGCACGCCCGAGCAGCGGGCGGCGCTGTTCGAAACCGTCGGCGAGACGACACCGGCAGGCCGCGTGGGCCGTGCCCGCGAGGTGGCGGACGCCATCCTGTTCCTGATGGGCAACGGCTACACCACCGGGATCATCCTGGATGTCGATGGCGGGCTCAGGCTGGGCACATCACAGCAGCGCGGCTGAGGCGCGTGTGTCCGCCGCACTTTCGCCCCGGACAACGGCTGGCTATACGTCACGGCCCATCGATGCGGAGAACGACATGCGCGCCTTGACCCCGGTGCTCGCCGCCCTCGCGGCGCTGACCCTGGCCTTCATCGGTCCGGCCGAGGCGCAGTCGCAGGCCACGGTTCCGCAGACCGGGGCGCAGGTGAAGATGTCCTTCGCCCCCGTCGTGCACCGGGTGACGCCGGGCGTCGTCAACGTCTACGCGTCCCATGTCGAGAAGCAGCAGCGCAACCCGTTCCTCGACGACCCGGTGTTCCGCCGTTTCTTTGGTGGCGACAACGGCCAGCCGCGGGAGCGCGTGCAGCGCTCGCTGGGCTCGGGCGTCATCATCGATCCCGCCGGTTTCGTGGTGACCAACCAGCACGTCATCGAGGGTGCCACGGAGGTGAAGGTTTCGCTCTCCGACAAGCGGGAGTTCGAGGCGGAGATCGTGCTGCGTGACCCGCGCACCGACTTGGCCGTCCTCAAGATCAAGGGCGGCGACAAGTTCGCGGCCCTGGACATCGGCGATTCCGACGCGCTGGAAGTGGGCGACATCGTGCTGGCCATCGGCAACCCGTTCGGCGTGGGGCAGACGGTGACGACGGGCATCGTCTCGGCGCTGGCGCGCACGCAGGTCGGCGTGTCCGACTACCAGTTCTTCATCCAGACCGACGCCGCCATCAACCCCGGCAATTCCGGCGGCGCGCTGGTCGACAGCGCCGGCCGCCTGATCGGCATCAACACCGCCATTTTCTCGCAATCCGGCGGCAGCCACGGCATCGGCTTCGCGATCCCGGTCAACATGGTGAAGGTGGTCGTCGCTTCCGCCAAGATGGGTGGAAAGCAGGTGCGCCGCCCCTGGTTCGGCGGAAGGCTGCAGGTGGTATCTTCGGAGATCGCCGAGAGCCTTGGTCTCGACCGGCCCGTGGGCGCGCTCGTCGCCTCCACGGTCCCGAAGGGGCCGGCGGCGGAGGCGGGGCTGAAGCCCGGCGACGTCATCATGTCCGTCGACGGCCAGGCGGTGGACGATCCCGACGGATTCGGCTTCCGGATCGGGACCAAGCCGGTCGGTGGAACCGCGACGCTCTCCGTCCGGCGCTCGGGCAAGACGATCTCGGTTCCCGTCGCGCTGGTGCAGGCGCCGGAGACCCGTCCGCGTGACGTGCGCACCCTCAAGGGCCGCTGGCCGCTCGCCGGTGCCGTCATCGCCAACATGTCGCCGGCGGTGGCCGAGGAACTCTCCATGGACACGGCCACGGAGGGCGTGGTGGTGACCGAGGTGCAGGACAACACACCCGCCGCCGAACTCGGCCTGAAGAAGGGCGACCTCATCGTCTCCATAGACGAGGAGACCGTGTCGTCGACCAAGGATGTCGAGGCACTCGGCAAGACGCGCAATTACTACTGGAAGCTCAGCGTCGGCCGGGACGGACAGGTGGTGACGACCGTCGTCGGCGGCTGATGCGCTGGCGCGAAGGCGCGCCGGTCGCTATCTCTGCCTCATGTCCAACCTCTTCGAAGCCGCCGGGCTGGAGAAAGGCGCGCCGCGCCCGCTCGCCGACCGGCTGCGCCCCACACGCCTCGACGAGGTCGTCGGGCAGGACCACCTCGTCGGACCCGCCGGGGCCCTGACGCGCCTCATCGAGTCGGGGTCGCTCGGCTCGCTGATCTTCTGGGGCCCGCCCGGCACGGGGAAGACCACCGTCGCGCGCCTGCTGGCCAACGAGACGGCGCTGCACTTCGAGCAGATCTCGGCGATCTTCACCGGCGTCGCCGACCTCAAGAAGGTGTTCGAGGCAGCGCGCGGCCGGCGCTCGACAGGCAGGGGCACGCTGCTCTTCGTCGACGAGATCCACCGGTTCAACCGCTCGCAGCAGGATGCCTTCCTGCCCGTGATGGAGGACGGCACGATCACGCTGGTCGGCGCCACGACGGAGAACCCGTCCTTCGAGCTCAACGCCGCGCTGCTCTCCCGGGCCCGCGTGCTCACCTTCCGGTCCCTCGACGAGGCGGCCATCGCCAAGTTGCTGGATCGGGCGGAAGCTACCGAGGGGAGGCCGCTGCCGCTCGACGCGGATGCGCGCGTTTCTCTGGTTGGCATGGCGGACGGGGACGGCCGCGCCTCCCTGACGCTGGCCGAGGAAATCTGGCGCGCCGCCAAGCCGGGAGAGGTTTTTGATCCCGCCGGGCTGTCGGAGGTGGTCCAGCGTCGCGCGCCGCTCTACGACAAGTCGCAGGACGGCCACTACAACCTCATCAGCGCCCTGCACAAGACGATCCGCGGCTCGGACCCGGACGCCGCGCTGTACTACCTGGCCCGCATGCTGGACGCGGGCGAGGACCCGCTCTTCCTGGCGCGACGCCTGGTGCGCATGGCGGTGGAGGACATCGGCCTCGCCGATCCGCAGGCTCTCGTCGTCTGCAGTGCCGCCAAGGATGCCTACGACTTCCTCGGCTCGCCGGAGGGCGAGTTGGCGCTGGCGCAGGCCGCCGTCTACCTCGCCACCGCGCCGAAATCGAACGCCGTCTACACGGCCTTCAAGGCCGCCACGAAAGCCGCCAAGGAGGGCGGCAGCGCCACCCCGCCCAAGACCATTCTCAACGCGCCGACGAAGCTCATGGCCAGCGAGGGGTACGGCGGAGGCTACCGCTACGACCATGACGAGCCCGACGCCTTCTCCGGCCAGAACTACTGGCCCGACGCCATCGGCCGCCGCCGCTTCTACGACCCGCCCGAGCGCGGCTTCGAGCGGGAGATCAACAAGCGCCTGGAATGGTGGCGCAAGCTGAGAGAGGAGCGGGGGGAGTAGGGCGGTCGAACGGGATCGTGAGTGCGCTCCGCGGTGTTCTTTGAGGCGCCGTGATGTTAAACGCGGCCATTGTCACTTCCGCGAGCCGCCGGTCCCCATGCAGTCCACCCTTCTCGTCTTCATCGGCGGCGGCATCGGCGCGGCGATGCGGCATGGGATGAACATGCTGGTCGGGCGGCTGGCGGGGATCGAGTTCCCCTGGCATACGCTCGCCATCAACGTCACCGGGTCCTTCGTCATGGGGCTGTTCACGGCGTGGCTGGCGCTCAAGGCGGGGGAGGGGTGGTCGCAGCCCGTGCGGCTGTTCCTCACCACCGGGATCTGCGGCGGCTACACGACGTTCTCCGCCTTCTCCCTCGACGCGGCGCTCCTGTGGGAGCGTGGCGCGACGGGACATGCCGCGGCCTATGTCGCGGCGTCCGTGACGTTGTCTCTGCTCGGCCTTTTTGCCGGGCTCATCCTAGTCAGGAGCTTCGCATGAGCGGAAAGGGACCGCGCAAGCCGGCCGGCGGCCGGGCAGGGCGCCCGCCCTCGCGCAGTGCCGGCCCCGGCGGCCGTGCGCCGAAGCCCGGCAACGGGCCGAAGCGCGGGGCTGCGCCGTCGAAGGGGCGTCCGACCGAGGCGCGGCCTTCGCGCCCGAGGCCGCCCGGCAAGCCAGCTGCACGACCGGCGCAATTCTCGGCAGAGGCCGGGCCTGTGCGGGCTGCCCGGCCTCCGCGCATGGAGGTGGCGCCTCAGCCCGACGAGGCCGCGCCCGCGCCGGCGCCCACCATGGGCGTCCAGACCGTCACAGTGACCCCGGACGAGACGGGCATGCGCGTCGACCGGTTTCTCGAGGCGCGCTTTCCCGGGCTGTCCTTCAGCCACATCCAGCGCATCGTCCGCAAGGGCGAGCTGCGGGTGAACGGAAAGCGCGTCGAGACGAAGGACCGGCTGGAGCCGGGACAGGCGGTCCGCATTCCGCCTCTCGCCGTCGACAAGCCGCAGGAGGGCCCGCGGGCCTCCAAGGGCGACGCGGAGGACCGTGCATTCCTGAAGAGCATCGTCCTCTATGAGGACGACGACATGATGGTTTTGAACAAGCCGATGGGGCTCGCCGTGCAGGGCGGCTCCGGAACCAAGCGTCATGTCGATGGGATGCTGGCCTCGCTGATCGGAAAGGATGGCCAGCGGCCGCGGCTCGTGCATAGGCTGGACAAGGACACGTCCGGCTGCCTTGTCATCGCCAAGACGCGTTTCGCGGCGTCGGCGCTGGCCAAGAGCTTCCGGTCGCGCGACGCCCGAAAGACCTACTGGGCGCTCGTCGCCGGCGTGCCGCGGGTGAAGCAGGGGCGCATCTCCACCTATCTCGCCAGGGGCGAGGACGAGGAGGGCGATTCGCGGATGCATGTCGCCCGCCACGGCGACGAGGGGGCGAGCCACGCGGTCACCTACTATGCCGTGGTCGAGACCGCCGCGCAGAAGCTCGCCTGGCTCTCCCTGAAGCCGGTGACCGGGCGCACGCACCAGTTGCGCGCCCACACGGCGCATATCGGGCACCCCATCGTCGGGGATCCCAAGTATTTCGACATCGAGAACTGGGAGCTGCCGGGCGGCATCCAGAACCGCCTGCACCTCCTGGCGCGCCGCATCGTCGTTCCGCATCCCCGCACGGGGAAGCCCGTCGACGTCACGGCGAAGCTGCCGCCGCACATGCAGCAGACCTGGAACCTGCTGGGCCTGGATACCGCCCGCTACGATCCCATCGAGGAGGCTCCGGAGGAGTGAGCCGGACACTGGTGCTCTTCGACGTCGACGGCACGCTGGTCGACAGCCAGCACCTGCTCTACGCCGTCCACCTCGACACCTTTGCAGCGCTCGGCTTGAGACCGCCGGCGCGGGAGGAGGTTCTCTCGCTGGTGGGCCTGTCGCTCCCCGTCCTGTTCGCGTCCCTCGTCGGGCCAGACGGGCCGTTGGCGCAACTCGAGGCGGAGTACCGCGCCCGATACGTGGCGCGGGTCTCCGCGCCGGGCTACCAGGAAACACTGTTCCCGGGCGCGGACGAAACGCTGCGGCGGCTGGCATCGCGCGAGGGCTTCGTCCTCGGCCTCGCCACCGGCAAGTCCCGGCGTGGCGTGGCACGCATTCTCGACGGCCAGGGCTGGGCGCCGCTGCTGGAGACGATCCAGACCGCCGACGACGCTCCCTCCAAGCCGCATCCCGGCATGGTGCTCCAGGCGATGGCGGATGCCGGCGTGGCGCCGGAAGCGACCTTCGTGATCGGCGACACCACCTTCGACCTCGAGATGGCCCGCGCCGCAGGGGTCACCGGCATCGGCGTCAGCTGGGGCCACCATTCGACGGAAGCGCTGGTCGCGGCGGGCGCCTCGCGGATTATCGAGAGCTTCGACGAGCTCTGGCCATGAGCTGCATGCGGCCGAGACGCTGCTGGACAGCGGCGCGATGGCGCGCCACATCAGCGCCATGACGGAACCACCCCTCGACTGGTTCGGCGACCCCGAGCCCCGTGATCCCTCGCGCGCCATCCGCGCGGACATGAAGCAGGTTCTCCCGCGCCGGTTCTACAAGGATGCCGGCGTTCGCGAGGAGAACGGAGCCTTCGCGCTCGTCCTCGACGGTCGGCCTGCGCGAACACCTGCGAAGAACTCCCTGAGCGTCGCTGATCTAAAGACCGCGGAGGCGCTGGCCGCCGAGTGGCGAGCGCAGGCCGAGGTCATAGACCCCGCCGGCATGCCGCTCACCCGCCTCGTCAACTCGGCCATCGACGGCGTTGCGAGCCGCATGGCGGACGTGGCGGAAGAGGTTTCGCGCTACGCCGGCTCGGACCTGCTCTGCTATCGCGCCGGCGATCCCGAGCGCCTCGTCGCGCGGCAGGCGGAACTGTGGGACCCCGTCCTCGACTGGGCCCGCGATGAACTCGGTGCGCGCTTCGTGCTGGTCGAGGGCATCATGTTCGCCGAGCAGCCGCTGGGCGCGCTTGCGGCCGTTCGGTCGTCCGTGGGAGCCGTCGAGGATCCGCTCGCGCTGGCCGCGCTCAGCACCATCACATCGCTCACCGGATCGGTCCTGCTGGCGCTCGCAGTCGCGCACGGCAGGATGACGGCCGAGGAGGCCTGGGCTGCCGCCCACCTCGACGAGGACTTCCAGATGGAAGTCTGGGGTGGGGACGAGGAAGCACTGGAGCGCCGCCTGCGCCGGTGGAGCGAGATGGAGGCGGCCGCCATGGTCGTCGCGGGAGCGTTGCGCGACTGAGCCGCCAGCCGACGTGCGATCCGCAGCCTCCGCCATCCGTCTGAGTCGCCGGGCGGCGCGGCGGCGTGCTATGGCCAGCCGGATCATTGCCGCGCGGCCGGCGCTCCACCGGGAAGGCTGACATGAAGCATATCCTCGAGAAGCTCGACGAGCGCCGCGCCAATGCGCGGCTCGGCGGTGGCGAGAAGCGCATCGCCGCCCAGCACGGGCGCGGCAAGCTCTCCGCCCGCGAGCGGGTCGAGCTCCTCCTGGACAAGGACTCCTTCGAAGAGTTCGACATGTTCGTGCAGCACCGCTGCGTCGACTTCGGCATGGACCAGCAGGCCAAGATCCCCGGCGACGGCGTCGTCACGGGCTGGGGCACGGTGAACGGGCGCACCGTGTTCGTGTTCGCCAAGGACTTCACGGTGCTGGGCGGGTCGCTGTCGGAGACGCACGCAGCCAAGATCACCAAGATCCAGGACATGGCGCTCAAGGTCCGCGCGCCGATCATCGGCCTGTTCGATGCAGGCGGCGCGCGCATCCAGGAGGGCGTTGCGGCGCTCGGCGGCTATGGCGAGGTGTTCAAGCGCAACGTCCTGTCGTCGGGCGTGATCCCGCAGATCTCGGTCATCATGGGTCCTTGCGCGGGCGGCGACGTCTACTCGCCAGCCATGACCGACTTCATCTTCATGGTCCGAGACACGAGCTACATGTTCGTGACCGGCCCGGAGGTGGTGAAGACGGTCACGAACGAGACTGTGACGTCCGAGGAGCTTGGCGGCGCAAAGGTTCACACGACGAAGTCCTCCGTCGCGGACGGGGCCTGGGACAACGATGTCGAGGCTTTGCTGCAGGTGCGCCGGCTGCTGGACTACCTGCCGGCCAACAACATCGCCGGCCCGCCGGTCTGGCCAAGCTTCGACGTGCCGGACCGGATCGACATGTCTCTGGATACCCTGGTCCCCGATAACCCGAACAAGCCCTACGACATGAAGGAGCTGATCCTGAAGGTCGTGGACGAGGCAGACTTCTTCGAGATCCAGGAAGGCTACGCCAAGAACATCATCACCGGCTTTGGCCGCATGGAAGGCCGCACCATCGGCCTGGTCGCCAACCAGCCCATGGTGCTCGCCGGCGTGCTCGACGCGGACGCCTCGCGCAAGGCTGCGCGCTTCGTTCGCTTCTGTGATGCCTTCAACATCCCGATCGTCACCTTCGTCGACGTGCCGGGCTTCCTGCCGGGAACGGCCCAGGAATATGGCGGTCTCATCAAGCACGGCGCCAAGCTGCTCTTCGCCTACAGCCAGGCAACCGTGCCTCTGGTCACCGTGATCACGCGCAAGGCCTTCGGCGGTGCCTACGACGTCATGGCGTCGAAGCATATCGGGGCGGACGTCAACTACGCCTGGCCGACCGCGCAGATCGCCGTCATGGGCGCCAAGGGTGCGGTCGAGATCATCTTCCGCGCCGACAATGGCGACCCCGAGAAGATCGCAGCGCGCACCAAGGAGTATGAGGACCGCTTCCTCTCTCCGTTCGTTGCGGCCGAGCGCGGCTACATCGACGAGGTCATCATGCCCCACGGCACCCGCCGGCGCGTGGCGAGAGCCCTCGACATGCTCGCCGCGAAAAAGGCCGAGCAGCCGTGGAAGAAGCACGACAACCTGCCTTTGTGATTCAGTGGTAAACGAGTGGTTCGAGGACGGTCGCACGAGCAGCGGAACCGGGTCACCGCAGCTTAACCGCGAGCGCGGTCACTTGCGGTTCACGCGGTTGATTTAAGTCTTCGCTCAGCCCTGCCCAGACATGGTCTCGCCGCTGCGCCCCGGCGCAAGGGAGCCACCGCCATGTCCGACACCGTCCCGCCCCGCTCGATCCTCGCTGCCGCCGTCGCTTCCGGCATGCAGCCGGACGATGTCCTCGCGCTGCGCCGCGCGGTCTACACCGATGGCGGCCTGCAGCAGTCTGACGCCAACCTGCTCTGCGACGCGCTGAATGCGGTCGGAGACGGGCAGTGCGAAGAGTGGCCGGCCTTTTTCGTCGAGGCGATGACCGACTGGCTCGTCCTCTCGGCAGCGCCGCGCGGCTATATCGGCGATGATCGCGCTGCATGGTTCGCGGGCCGAATCGGGGTGGATGGCACCGTTGCCACGCGAACCGGCTTCGATGCGCTTCTCTACGTCATGGAGCGGGCCCGCCGCGTGCCGGGCATACTGTCTGCCCTGGCCATTGCCACCATCCGTGCAGGCTTTGTCGACAACCGCGGACCGCTCGCCCATGGTGGCGAGGCCCCGTCGCTGACCGCGGCCGACGTGGCTCTGATCCGCCGGGCTCTGTTTGCGGCCGCCGGTGAGGGTACCGCCTTCGTGTCGCGTGCCGAGGCCGAAGCGCTCTTCGACATTGCGGAGGCGACCAGCGGGCGCATCCGTGGCTCGGGCTTCGAGGACCTGTTTGCCCGCTCGGTCGGCAACCATCTCCTCGCATCCGGCGGCATCGTGGCGCCCGATGCTGCGGACGCCCTTCGTCGTGAGCGCTGGCTCGATGAGCGGCAGCCGCTCGGACGCGGCATCGGCGATTTCTTCGCCCGCGCGCTGTCGGCCGCCGTGGGCGGCGATACCTTCTCCACCGGCGGCTGGGTGGCAGGGTCCGCCGCCGAGCACGTCCTCGGTGAGCAGGTGGACGGTTCGGAGGCCGCCTGGCTCGTCGCCCGCCTCAACCGCGACGGCGTCCTGAGTGATGCGGAAAAGCGGCTCCTGCAGTTCCTGAAGACCGAATCACCGGCGCGGATCCCGGCCTCCCTGCAGCCGCTCCTCGCCGTGGCGTGAACGCCGGGGACTTGCCTGCGTTCTCCCTGTGTTCCAGCATGCCGCATCGAGCGGAGGAATGCATGGCCAGTCAGGATCTCGTCTTCTTTCACGCACCGCAGTCGCGCTCCGGCGGTGTCCGCGTCCTGTTCGAGGAACTCGGCGTCCCCTACGAGATGCGGGTCCTGAACCTGCGTGCAGGGGATTCGCGCAAGCCGGAGTTCCTGGCGGTGAACCCGATGGGGAAGGTGCCAGCCATCCTGCACAAGGGCGTCCTCGTGACGGAGCAGAGCGCCGTCTATCTCTACCTTGCCGACCTGTTCCCGGAGGCCGGGCTGGGTCCCCGTATCGGTGATCCGCAGCGCGGACCGTTCCTGCGCTGGCTCGCCTTCTACGGATCGAGCTTCGAGCCGGCCGTGATGGACAAAGCATTGAAGCGCGAGCCGGCTCCCGCATCGATGGCCGGATACGGCAACTACGACACCATGCTAGCGACGGTAAAGGCGCAGCTGCGGCAGGGCCCGTGGATCCTGGGCGACAGCTTCAGCGCCGCCGACGTGCTCTGGGCGTCCGCGCTGAACTGGACCACGAAGTTCGGCATCGTGGAGCCCGACGACACGATCGCAGCTTACATCGAGCGCTTCCGCGCCCGGCCTTCCGTTGCACGGGCAGAGGAGGCGGACGCGGAGTTGCTGGCGACGTTTCCGCAGCCTGCTCAGACGTGAACATCGCCTTCGCCGAATTCCGGGCTCCCCGGCAGGGGCCTGAACGCCGACCAGCCCAGCCAACCATAGAACAGGGCCATCGCCAGGATCACCAGCCAGCCCGGCAGGGGGCCCAGCGCCGCGTTGGCGAAGATCGCCTCGATGGAACTCATGGCGTCGACACCGTGCGGTGCGGCGTCCTGTGCCTGCGGCAGGCGGGCGGGTTCCTGCAGGCGGGGCGAGGTGACCTTCAGCACCCAGGCGGTCAGCAGGATCATGAACATCCAGCCGTAGTTGCGCCTGAGGCGGCGCGACATGGCGGCCCGATGGCCGATCAGGAAGCGGGGCCGGCGAAGATCGTCGCCGAGAGCCTGCGCCCAGCCCGGGTCTCGCTCCGGCGTCGGGGCGAACACCTGCGCGAAGTAGTGGCGCTCCATGCGCCGCACCCGTGCGCGATAGACGTCGAAGAAGCGGTAGCGGCGGGCCTCGATCCACAGCAGCAGCAGCACCAGCACCATGGCGAAGATAAGCACGCCGTGATGGGCGGACGGTGTGGACAAAGACACCGACAACATGGCCGCGACGACGGTGATGGCCCAGTTCGTCGTCCGGTCGATGCGGTCGCGCCAGCCCGCCATGCGGGCGATCTCGGCCCGGTGGTAGTGGGCGAGCGTGTTGATGTACTCGGCTGGGGAGGAGGGCAGGGGGGGTGGGCGCGGCCCTGGGGCGTCGTCGCTCATGTCAGGCTCCGGCAGGCGCAACCGTCACCCCGAAATTGGACGGAACGGGCTGCGCACTCCGTATCCTAGCCTGAAAGACGAACAGCGCAGCCTGCAGCGCTATTGCAGCGTGACTCTGGGCTGATCCGGCGGCGGGCTCTCCGCGCGGGTGGAGGCAGCCAGCTCCCGAACCGTCTCCACGAGCCGGCCCGGCAGCGGTTCCGCCCTCAGAGCCTGATAATAAACATGGAGCAGCGTCGTCAGTGCGACATCCACACGCTTCTCCCCACCGCCGGCGCGTTCATTGTCCGCCATGGTCGCCTCCCGCATCCGCGGTGCAATGCGCCCCGTTCACCATCGTTCTACTTGCCCTGCGGCTTTAGCCTGCAGACAATCCGCGCGCCCCGGGCACGAGCCCGGCGGTCTTTCGGGAGGACCTCTTGACCCTGTCCATGCACCAGGCCAGCGCGCCCGTGTTCCGCCTCAGTCTCGGCAATCTGTCGGCCATCCTCGACAAGGCAGTCGCGCATTGCGAGGAGCGCAAGATCGACCCTGCCTTCCTGCTTTTCGACCGCCTCTCTCCCGACATGCTGCCTTTCACGCGGCAGGTGCAGATCGCAGCCGATTTCGCCAAGAACACGATGACCCGTCTCGCCGGCCGCGAGCCGCCCCGCTTCGAGGACACCGAGAAGACCTTCGCCGAATTGCAGGACCGGATCGCCCGTGCACTCGCCGTCGTCGATGGCGTACCCGCCGGCGAGGTCGATGGGTCCGAGGAGCGCGTGATCGCCCTGCAGGTGGCCGGGCAGGAGCGGCGCTTTCGCGGGCAGGACTACCTGCTGCACTTCGCGATGCCGAACTTCTACTTCCACCTGACGGCCGCCTACGCGATTTTGCGACACGACGGCGTGCCGCTGGGCAAGCGCGACTTCATCGGCGCTGCCCCGCAAATCTGACGTTCCGGGCGCGCCAGAACGCGGTTGCGCCGGCGCGCTCGCTTCCGTATAAGCCGCCTCGTCGGAGTGTAGCGCAGCCCGGTTAGCGCACTAGTCTGGGGGACTAGGGGTCGTGGGTTCGAATCCCGCCACTCCGACCATTTTTCCTAGAAAAATCAACGGTTTGTGAGACCCGGCCTGGGTCGGGCTCTCCGCCGTTGTGCCGATTGGGTCCATATTGGGTGCGCCCAATGCGCCAGGCGTGACCCAATGGGTCAGGGTGAACCCAATCGGTGGACCCAATCGTGGACCCAATGGGGCTGGGCATGCGGTTCGCCCCGGTTCTGAAACGCCTTGCTGTCGAATGAATTCGCCTACATATATCCCCGCGAGGGGGAGCGCATGAACGAGCCAACGCCGCAACGGGTTGTGTCGAGTTTGCCTCCACTGCCAATCAAGGCTCGCGCTTTCAAGACGATCGAGAGGATGCGGGCCAATCCTAGGGATTGGCGGATCGGCGATGTTGAAGCGCTCGCAAATCAGGTGGGCCTCACGTGTAAGAAGCCCACCAACGGCTCACATTATACCGTGTCGAGTCCTCATCTTAACGGCGTTCTGACTATCCCGGCGAAACGGCCCATTAAGCCCGTCTACATCAATGATTTCGTCGATTTGATCGATGCCCACATCAAGCAGATGGCGATCCGGAGCGTGACGAAATGAGCATCAATCCCAATCTGTATGCCATCATCGTTCGCCCTCTCTCCGAGGAGGACGGAGGTGGATTCCTCGCTTTTGTCCCGGACCTGCCACACTGCCTTGGCGACGGAGCCACTCCAGAGGAGGCCGTGGCAGACGTTCGGAGCGCTATGATTGAGTGGGCTGCTCACACGGTGGAAATCGGTAGAGACGTTCCATTGCCGGGGACGGCTGTAGAAGTTGCTCGGCAGCATCACGAACAGCTCCTGAAGATTATCGATGACCAGCGAGAGCTTCTGAACGTCCAGGCCCGGGAGATCGGTGAAGCGAAGGAAAGCGTTGAACAGCTAGGTACGAAGATCGCTGATGTGAGCCGCCGAGTCTCCGCATTGCGAGACCGGCAGGAGACACCTTCAGATGCGGATCAATGGAGCCCGACGGTCGCATTGATGGCCGCAGAGGGTCGCTCTCTCGTCCACTAGCCTCCGCGCCGCCCCAGAGATCCGATTCTAGCGGGGTCGAAGCCTCCGCCGCTGTCAGACACCGGACAGGCCCTCGCGGCCGTCCTGGGGCTTCTGTGGGGCGGGGCGGAATTTGCCCCGCCGTGGGGCAAAATCAGGGGGCGGGGGAATTGTCTCCACCGTGGAGAAAAATCACCAGGCGGGGTTTGCGTTACGGTAACGCAAACCTCCGGGGTTCTCTCCACCGTGGAGAAAACCCTATTCCCGAACGAGGGTTTTCAAACTTTCCCTCGGGGAAGTTTGATCCGGCATGGTCCCCAGATTTGGGGACCTTCACCCCAGCGCCGCAGCCGACACCGGCACCTCGCCGCGCTCGACAGCGGCGACGAGCTCGGGTGCGCCGCTGTCGCGGATCGTTCTTGCTGTGCGGACACTTCGCTCCGACACATTCAGCATGTCGGCCGCTTGGCCCAGACTTACCGGACGGGTCGGCAGATTTGCCGACCCTCCTGCATGCTGATTGGCTCCCAGGCGAAGGTTCGCCAGCTTCGCCGCGATCATGGCCCGCTGACTCTCGCTCAGGTGGCGGTCCACATGCCTTCAATCGTCTCAGGTTGAGACGATTGACCCACCTCATCCCTGGGCCGCCACCGCCGCGCCGAGCATGCCGAGAAAGGCGAGGAGCGTGAAGACGATCACCCTCACCATAGCTCAACTCCGATAGTGGATCCGGAACCCGAGCGTGCGCCGGAAGGCGTTCTGCCCTTCGACGTACTCGCTGGAGTCCACGTCCTCCCGGACGATCTGGACCTGCTGCCCGAGGAGCGTCTTCCTGCCGCTCAGGGCCGCCACCACGGCGTCCCCGAGGGTGATCACGTCCAGGGCCTTCGGCGAGCGGCACACCACCGCCAGGCGTGCCTCCGGCAGGTTGTCCGCCTCGCCGGTCAGCACGTTGCCGTCCGACTCCGAGAGCGGCACCACCACTAGGTGCGGTGCTTCTCCTCCCTGCACAGTGCGGATCGGATGGATCCTGCCCTGCACAAGAGCGGTGATCTGCGATGAGGCGGACAGGGCCGCACCCCGAGCGGCCGGTTCGGCATTATATTGAGCCGAACCGACGCAAGTTCGTGCCTATGGGCGGGCTTCCAAAACCATGTTGAACGGTGTCGCGATGGCCAGGCGGACCTTGTTGAAGCCACCCCTCGCCAGAACCTCTCTCAATCGCGCTTCGCCAGCCTGTGCCCCGAGCGCCGTTCCGACCTCCTGCGCCAACGATGCAGGCGTACAGATCATGGTCGAGGCTCCATAATAAAGCCGGCCCACTGGGTTGAAATTGTCTTCGGTAGCGTCCTTTGCCGTCGGCTCGACGATCATCCAAGTCCCATCTTTTGCGAGGCTTTGCCGTACATGAGCCGCAGCGCCTGTGGGGTCGCCCATGTCGTGCAGGCAGTCGAAGAAGGTCACAAGGCCGTATCCTGAGCCTGGAAACTCCTTGGCGGACGCAACCTGAAACGACACTCGATCGGCGACCCCTGCGCGGTCCGCCGCGGTACGAGCATTTTCGATCGAAGCAGGGTGATAATCGAAGCCAAAGAACTGAGAGCGTGGGAATGCCCGCGCCATGACAATCGTGGACGCGCCATGGCCGCAACCGACATCGGCCACGGTTGCGCCGATACTCAGTCGCTCGACGACGCCGTCCAATGCAGGAAGCCACTCGGGGACAAGATGGTGGTTGTAGCTCGTCCTGAAGAAGCGCTCAGTGCCGGAGAAGAGGCACTGATGGTGTTCGTGCCAGCCCATTCCCTTGCCAGACCGGAACGCCGCCTCGATCTTTGGAGCCGCGAGATACATGGCAGCTATGGCTTCGACAAAGCCTGCGAGGAAGACCGGGCTGTCTTCCCTGGAGAAGACCATCGCCTGCTCGGGCTCAATGGCGTACTTCCGGGACAGGGGATCGTAAGTCAGGTAGCCGCTCGCTCCCATGGCAGCCAACCATTCGCGGACCATGCGCTCGCTAGTGCCGGTTCGTTGAGCAAGATCCCAGGAGCTGGCCGATCCCTGTTCCGCAAGGGAGCGGAAAAGCCCAAGGTGATCCCCCACCAGGATCAGTGCTCCGGATACGGCACCTCCTAGATCATCAAGCATGCGCCCCATGAAGGCGTTGAGCTTGGCTTCGTCCGGCTGGTTCAATTGGATTGCTTGTGCGGACATGACGAACTCTCCCAAGGCTGGAGGTTGCAGTCGCAGTCCGGGCGGGGTTCGGTGACCCGTACCCGTTGACCAGAAACTAAGCCGATTGTCTTTGAACGTCGTGCTGTGGCGCACATCGGGGGTGCCCCTGCCGTTCGCACGCGGAGGCCGTCGATCCGCGAAAATCTCTCGCCGTCCTTGAGTCCATCTTGTGAGATGCCGCATGCCAGCGACGACGCCCACTTGGATCGAACTCGCCTCTTGACCAGGGAACGGATCGCCATCAACGGCGTCGACTCGCACTTGGCAGGAGGTGCGGCATGGGCACGGTGACGGTCGAGACACCACTGGACGCCATCACAGCGCGTGCTCTGCTTTACCGGGCCCTGAAGGCGCTCATCATCGCCAGTGGCCAAGGCGCTCGTGAACCCCTGCGCTCACAATCGCTCCGGGCAGAGCTCGCGCGGGAGGCGACGGCCGCGGCGGAGATCGCGATGGCTCTCTACCCAGGCGACGAGGGCACGTGCCACGAGATAGCGATTTTGCTGCAAGAGCGCCTGCGCGGAGATCATTTCCCCGAGAGATTCAGAGCCGCTCTGCCCGGTATCGAACCAAAGCCGTCGGCCGCCTCGGTCAAACGCAACCCAGCTTCTTCCGACAAAAGCAGGCGAAGCCTATGATGTTTGCCGGCCGGCATGGACCGCCATGCGGCACAGCTGGGCGGAGCGTCTCGCACGCAAGGCGTCTTGCCGGTCGCCATCCAGAGACGTGAGTTGGTCCCAGAACGGAAGCGCCTCTTCATATCGCTCTGCGCGGGTCAGTAGGAGCGCCAGATTGAACATGGCGGCGACGTGCCCCGGTTCAATGCCGAGGGTCGCGCGATAGCAGCGTTCCGCCTCCGGGATTTGGCCCCGCTGCCCCCGGAGGATCGCCATGTTGTAGAATGCGTCGGCGCAGGCAGGATCGCGCTTGATGGCGGCGAGGAAGGCCGAGATGGCCTCCTCAGGACGCCCCAACCGCTGCAGAACGTTACCAAGGTTGAACGGGATCGCCGGATCCTGCCTGTCGGCCTGCATCGCCTGCCGATAGAGGCTTTCGGCCTGCTCCAATTCGTCGTTCTCTTCGGCTAGTTCGGCTTCGGCGAACAGTCCATCTGCCCAGGCCGGCGCCTCGTCCAAGTCGAGCCAGAGCTGGCCGTCAAGGCCGCCCGCCCGCTCGGCGTCGCGCACGGCAAGTGCGCCCCAGGACGTGCCGCAGAGCCGTCCCTCGGTGAGCCGGAGACCTCTGTCTCGAAGCCTTGCGCCGGCCGAACAGACCTCATCGATCGAGATGCCGCCCGAGAGGAGACGACGTGCTTCGCGAGCGCATGCAAGGTCGCTGAAGCTGAACCGCTCGTCGACGGGATCCAGAAGGTCGAACAGTGTGAGGTCCCTGACGCTGCCTGCGTCCAGCTTGGCGAGCGCGGCAACATCGGCAGTCGTGAACGGACGGTCCAGCAGGGGGGGCGGTGCGAGCAGGCCGAGGGCGCGTTTGAAGGAAACTTCGCTGACCAGTTCGCCGGCCATCCGTCGCCTGCGCCAAGTGTCGGCGGCGCCGTGGGCGACGACGGTATGCGTCGGTGACGACCCCATGCGGGTGACGAGTGAGGCGCCGGAACGCTCGACCAGCGCCTGCACGTTCGCCGCCGGCTCTGTCAGCTTGCCCAGTACAAAGATGCGCGCGCCAGCGCAGAGCCGCATGTCCATCTCCGTCCTCTCGCACGCTGAATCGGCGAAGGACACCGAGGTTCCATTGTTCTCCCCGCGATCCACAGCACCGCGAACGGAACGATTCGGACAAGTTGAGATTGATTCGCGAAGCTTGCGCTGCGCGGGGGAGATCATCATGGCGCCGAGGGCCAACTGGAAGGGCTATCTGAAGCTGTCGCTCGTCTCGTGCGCGGTCTCGCTCTATCCCGCCTCCAGCACGTCTTCGCGCGTTGCGTTCAACACCCTCTCCCGCAAGACCGGAAATCGCGTAAAGCGGCTCTATGTCGACCCGGACACCGGCGAGGAGGTTGGTCCAGACGACCAGGTGAAAGGCTACGCAGTAGCCAAGAACAGCTATGTGACGGTTGACGACGAGGAACTGGACGCGATCCGCATCGAGAGCACCCACACGGTCGAGATCGAGAAATTCGTGCCGCGCTCGGAGATCGACGAGCGCTACATGGACGCGCCCTACTATCTGGCGCCGGACGACCGCGTGGCACAGGAGCCATTTGCCGTCATCCGCGACGCCATGCGCGAGAGCGGCATGGTGGGAATCGGCCGGGTCGTGATTTCCCGGCGTGAGCGCATCGTCATGATCGAGCCCTTCGAGAAGGGGCTGCTCGCAACGGTTCTTCGCTACGCATCAGAGGTGAGAGACGCGGGATCCTACTTCGAGGAAATTCCGGATCTGAAGATCCCGGCCGAGATGAAGGATCTCGCAACGGTCATCATCGAGCGCAAGGCTGGGCACTTCGACCCCGCCGAATTCGAAGATCGCTACGAGACCGCCGTGGTCACCCTGGTCAGGTCCAAGCAGGCGGGGCAGCCGACACCGACCTTTGAAACGCCGCGCACGACCAACGTCGTCAACCTCATGGACGCCCTGCGGCGAAGCCTTGCGGCGGAGCAGGGGAAACCGGAGGTCACGGCCCCCGGAAGGTCAAAGGCAGCGGCGGGCAAGCTGGCGGAAGATATGGCTCCGAAAAAGCCGGCCGCGAGCAAGGCGAGGAGCGGCAAGTCCAAGCCGGCGACTGCCGCTCCTTCTCCAGCCAAGACCGCGACGTCCCGCAAGCGCTCTTAGGACGAAGCGGCGCCATGACGGTATGCATGCGCGACGCGCGTTGGTCCGACCTCTCGGAAATCCTCCGGTGGCGCAACGAGCCGGGCACCTATGCGAACTTTCACAACCGGTACCCGCTATCCCTGCCGGCCATGCAGCGATGGCTTTCGGATGCTCTCGCTGATCCGCGTACCACTTTGTGGATGGCGGAGCGTGAGGACAAGCTCGTCGGAGTTCTCAGGGTCGACCCGGACGGCGCGGTCATGATCATCGTCGCCCCGGAGGCTCGGGGGCAGGGAGTCGCCGGATCAATGCTGGCCCATCTCCCGGATCGTCCGCTCTTTGCCGAAATTCGCGAGACGAACACCGCTTCCCACGCCGCTTTTGCCACCGCTGGCTTTTGCCGCGCGGGCAGCCGCTGCGGGATGCTCGTGTACCGCCGTGAGAAGGCAGATGAGGAGCGAGCCCGCGATCTGGCCACGAGGGTGATGCCCGCCAGGGCGGTGAAAGCCCGCTCGTGATCGTTGTTGAGGCGCTCGCCAATATCGGCTCATTGTCCACCAACACGTAGGGATTGGACACGGAACGCGACGATGCTCTGCAGCGGATCAACGAGATCGCACTCGGAGCGTGGGCGCAAATGCGGGGGTGGTGAAGCAGTGAATGACAATGACGCCTTGACGGGCACCCGGTTTGCCCTGGTCTCAGTTCAGGACGGCGATTTGGTCGACGACATCTCCATCAAGAACACGTTCGCCACGAACGACGAGGCCGCGGCCTTTGCCGATGATCTTTGCACATCGATGGCCGGCAGCGAGCACGCTTTGCAGCCGGGCGAAGGTTACTGGATATTCGAGATCAGGCCGGTGCGGTTTGTCGGGAGAACCTGAATGCGCCACTGTGGGACACAATACAAGGGTCGCATGGATGATAGCCTGCACGGGAAGGACGGATCTGAATGAAGATCAGAGTCGGCTACAAGATTGGGTACGATTGCCCGCAACCCACTCCCATGCTCCTGATGCTGCGCGTTCATCCGTCGCGCGAGAACGATCTTCTCGGACCCGACGAGCTCCGGACTATCCCCCAACTGCCTGTTCAGACCTACATCGACGGGTTCGGCAATCTGTGCAGCCGGCTGGCGGCTCCGGCGGGACCGCTGACGCTAACTACAGATGCCGTTGTGGAGAGTTCGCCGGTTCAAGATCTGACTATGCCAGATGCACGCCAGATCGCGGTCGAACTGCTGCCGTCCGAACTTCTCGTGTTCTTGCTCGGCAGTCGCTACTGCGAGACAGACAAGCTATCGAATATCGCTTGGTCCCTTTTTGGCTCAATGCCGCTGGGCTGGCAGCGCGTCCAAGCAGTTTGCGATTACGTCCATTCCCATATCCGCTTCGACTATATGACAGCGCGCTCGACCAAGTCCGCGTTCGAAGTCTATCACGAGCGTGAAGGCGTCTGTCGGGACTTCGCCCACCTTGCCGTCGCATTTTGCCGTTGCCTCAATATTCCGGCGCGTTACTGCACTGGGTATCTCGGAGACATCGGCGTGCCGAAGGACCCTTCTCCCATGGATTTCAGCGCGTGGTTCGAGGCGTATCTCGACCATCGCTGGTATACGTTCGACGCTCGGCACAACCGCCCGAGGATCGGCCGGGTGCTCATGGCCCGGGGCCGCGACGCCGCCGACGTGCCGTTGTCCAACAGCTTTGGCATGACAGGGCTTAGCCACTTTGAGGTCTGGTCCGACGAGGTGGCATAACATTGTCGTTTCGACCGCGAGGCGATCACTGACGACCCGTCGGCTGCCCGGACTTCCACGACCTGCGGTCCGTCTCGGGCTTACGCAATGCAATTTACGCGGTCTGGGTCGTGCTCGAGCTGGACGGCATCGACATGCGGACGCTGCCTCTGCAGGCCCAGCGCCTGGTCAGGCTGATGGCAAAGGCGCCGAACGGCCAGGTGCTGGCCGAGATGTCCGACTACTGCCGAGCGCTGTTCAGGCCTGTCTGCGCCATGGGGCTGGGCGGTGCCGTCTCCAAACGGCTCGATAGCCCTTACCGCTCCGGCCGTGCCCCGACGTCGCTGAATAGCGCGCACGCGATCTCGCGGCAGGGTTACAGCAGGAGCCTGGCGAGCCCAATCCTCTCGAAATGGCGATGGACGCACTGACGACCGCTGCTTTCATAGCCGCCCATGCCTGGGGCACGGACCGGGAGAAAAGCGACGCGCTAAGGCAGATCAACGAGATTGCGCTTAGGGCGTGGGCACAGTTGCAACGCAGTTGTTGTCCCTAATCAATTTCGCCGACGGCCCTCTGGCGGATGCGCCCCCATTTCCAGTGCTCCCCGGATGGCCGGTGACCTCGCTTCAATGATGGCCTCCGTCATGGTGGAGGCTGCGAGCAGCGCTGTCGAGCGACCATAAACGGCGAAGTAACGAGCACTTCCCCTTCGACAATATTGAACAATTTCTACTTGCAGATTGATAATTCTTTGCATGACTTAGTTCCGCATTCCAACTGCATCAGGCTAGTCAGCGCTGGTAGATAGGTGCCGATTAAGCTCACTCTTCGGAGCGAGAACAAGCTGGCGCGGGATGTACTCGGTACGGTGCCTCGACGGCTTTTGGACAGGCTCACCCGCGGTCCACTGCGCCGAGCCTTCACCATTAAGCTTGCATTTTGCCGCAGTATGAACACAACCTTCAAGCGTGCAAAGCGGCTGGGATCTGGCCCGCCCCGCAAGCTAGTTCGCCTGAGTGCTTTGCCGAGCTTGAGCGCGCAGGACGGCGAGCGATGCACGATTCACAAAATCGCAAAACCATCGAAGGCATTCAGTATCTACGTGGATTTGCAGCTCTTGCTGTGTTGATCCATCACACGCTCGAGGAAACATCAGCAATAGAGCGTTTCGATCCCGCTGACTGGGTGGTGCGTTATGGCGCAGCGGGAGTCGACGTCTTCTTCGTAATCAGTGGATTTGTGATACTCTCTTCGATCCTGGCGAGAGAGGTTACCGGACCAAGCACGTCGGCATCCTTCATTCTCGATCGAGTGAGGCGAATATTTCCATTCTACTGGGTGTGTGCTGCTGCCGTGTTGCTCATCTGGCTGTCCGGAGCAGGGTATAGGAATCTGTCGCCAACTTTGGACATGGTCTTCTCGGCCTTACTGCTGCTCCCGGGCTCAAGAATGATCATAGGTGTGTCCTGGACCCTGACCTTCGAGATGTACTTCTACACTCTCGTGGCAGTGTTGATGCTCACCGGCTTGTCGCTGCGGCAGTTGCCCTCCGCAATAACGGTGCTCATTGGATCCATACTCTTGGCAACGAGCTACATGGACACAGAAGGGCCGACAGCGGAGTTCTTCTCGAACCCAATAGTGCTTGAGTTCCTGTTCGGCGTGGCCCTTGCGCCACTTCTAAGGCTGTATGCGCCGTCCTTGGCGGTTGCCATGATTCTGCTGATCGCGGGCGTTGTGCTCATTGGCGCCGGATCGGCATACACTGATAATGCTACCACGGCTGGAGTCTCCCGGAACACTCGCTACATTGTATGGGGCATTCCTGCTGTGCTGGTCTTCAACGGCTTTTACGCGATCCGGCTCTCGGAAGGTCGTGTCCGCAGCACTATCTTGCTACTCGGAAATGCTTCGTATGCCATCTACCTGACCCATCCTCTTGTGATGGTCGCCTATGCGAGAGCGCTTAAGACCGGCCGGTTCTCTTCGATGCCCTTGGCCGATCTCCTCGTGGTTGTCCTGTTGGCCACGGTGCTTGGCGTCGCAGCACACCTCTATGTAGAGAAGCCCGTGACTCAGGCGTTTCGACGGATCACGCTCGGCTATCGGTTCGCAAGCAGTTGAGCGATCGGCGGAGGGATTGCCGATCAACGCAGTCTCAAACGTTCTCGAAAGCTTGAAAGGCCCTGCGCGATGACCAGCATGCTCCTGATCGTCGGCACCTTCCGGCTCCCGACCGACCGACTGCTACCGGCTCGCGCCGCGATGGCGCGGATGATTGAGACCAGCCGGGCCGAGGATGGCTGCAATGAGTACGTCTATGCGGAGGACGTGTTGGAGCCTGGCCTCGTGCACGTGAAGGAGCTCTGGCGTGATCAGGCTGCCCTCGATCGGCACTTCGCGTCGGCGCACTTGGCCGCTTGGCGGGCAATTTGGGCGAAGCTGCAGATCACCGACCGGGACCTGCGTCTCTACGACGTGGGCAAGCCTCGCCCCACTTAATCGCGGCTACGTGCCTCGGGCGCAAGCCTCTTTCTCCTTCAGCAGGTCAGCGTGCTGTTTCTCGGCCGTCGCAATCACTGCCGCTGGCACGCTGCACGCCAACTGGTTCGCCTTCAGCGCCGCAATCAGCCGCTCACCATTGACTATGACCCCGGCGATGTTGCTGCACATCGCCTTGCGGTCATTTCGACCGAAGGCCTCAAATTGCTTCGCGCGCTCCTGCATCAAGGCCATGAGATCGGAGCAACCGTCTGCCGCTGCCGGGAGCGGCAATACAAGCGGGGCGAGAGCGAAGAGCGTGCGTATCATAAACAAGCCTCTACCCGGCAGAAGTTGAAGCGCCCTCATCGGGGCCGCCCGCGGCGCACCCTCGGTGAACTGGGCCAAGACCGGACAGGTTCCTGGATCGGGTGCCCGCCGCCCAGCGGGTCCATTCGCCGGGCAGCGGGCTAGCCG